>Ga0208434_1000001_pt1 | contig 2256006 bp, 1927 predicted proteins | sample 13_taG_FD_184086 | JGI IMG/M metagenome (GOLD analysis project Ga0208434, IMG submission 184086) | Marine viral communities from the Subarctic Pacific Ocean - 13_ETSP_OMZ_AT15268 metaG (SPAdes) (version 2) | ecosystem: Environmental > Aquatic > Marine > Oceanic | place: Pacific Ocean... | reverse complement strand
CCGTTCCCATCCCGAACACGGACGTTAAGCCTTGCAGCGCCGATGGTACTGCACTCGTGGTAGAGTAGGTCGTCGCCTTCTTTTTTTTACCCTAAAACCCGATTCATCCAATGAATCGGGTTTTTTTTATGTTAAAGAGGCAGTAAAACCCGTTAAATAATCGTATATTTAATAGCTACTATTTTGTAGAAATGATAAAACTGATAGAATGGATTTCAATTTTCAAGAATTTATAAAAGAATACAAACAGAGACTGGCAGATCTTTTTTCAACAGAAGAAGAGAAGCATGAAGATAGTTTGGTTCGAGGTATTAAGCCTGCTACTTTTAATCAAATCATGGAACTATCTCCGCTAGGAGCTTTTATACCTTCTAAATACGCTGGATTTGGCGGACATACTTCTGAGGCTCTTTCCATGCTCGAAGCGAGTTCCTATGAATCCTTACCTCTTTCATTGATGATGGGGATTAATGGAGCACTTTTCCTTCAACCAGTTGCAAATTATGGTACTGAAGAAGCTAAAACAGGTATCTATGACCGTGTTATGCATGAGAGGAAAATGGGAGGTTTAATGATTACAGAACCGGACTACGGTTCAGATGCTCTCAAAATGCAAACTTCATTCACCAAAGAGAACGGCAAATACAAGATTGAAGGATTGAAGCATTGGGCTGGTCTAACAGGTATGGCTGATTACTGGCTAATGACTGCAAGAGGCAAAGATAAGAATGGTAATTTAACCAGAGATATCTCATTCTTTATTCATGATACAAGAAATGGTGGTATCGAAGTACAAGAGTATTATAATAATTTAGGATTGTACATGCTTCCTTATGGGAAGAATAAAATTAACATTCAGGTTGATGAATCTCACAAACTAGAGCCATCAAGTACTGGTATTACAATGATGTTAGATCTTCTTCACAGAAGCAGGCTTCAATTTCCGGGAATGGGAATGGGCTTTTTGAGAAGAATGCTTGATGAAGCTGTAGATCATTGTAAGGAACGTTTTGTTGGTGGTCAAAGCTTGTTTAATTACGATCAGGTAAAAAGCAGATTGTCTGAGTTACAAGCTTATTTTACGGTATGTTCTGCTATGTGTAATTTTACAGGTAGCACAGTTCCTTTAGAAAGAAATACATCTAAAATGGATCTGGAAGCTAATTCTATAAAGTCAGTTGTGACAGATTTCATGCAACGAGCTTCGCAATCACTTCTTCAGTTAACAGGAGCAAAAGGTTACAGACTGGATCATATCGCAGGTCGGTCTGTTGTTGACAGTCGTCCATTTCAAATTTTTGAAGGCTCAAATGATATTTTATATCAGCAGATATCAGAGTCAGTAATGAAAATGATGAGAAGAGTTAAGAGTTCTAATCTTTATGATTTTCTAAGTGATTTCGATCTCACAGTTAAGTCTTCCGACTATTTTAAGGATGCGTTGAACTTTGAAATAGATACTAAAATGCCTCAGCGTAAATTGGTAGATCTAGGTAAAGCACTAGGTAGAATTATTTCTATGGAGTTCACTATCAATTTAGGTGAGCAAGGCTTCAACAAAGAATTAGTTGATAATGCTATTAAGACCTTACAAGATGAAGTGAATTCTATTATGTGTTTATTCAAACATGGGGGAGAGGCTTCAGTTGTTGAAGACTATCAAATCGAAAGTTCTTGGTTTAATCTCCAAACGGTACATGCCGAATAAAAAGAAACTAGTTGTTCTATCCGGTTCGGGTATAAGTGCTGAAAGCGGGTTATCAACTTTCAGAGATTCAGGTGGTTTATGGGAAGGTTACAATATTAATGAAGTAGCTACACCTGAAGGATGGAATAGAAATCCCAAACAAGTTTTAGACTTTTATAATCTTAGAAGAGAGCAAGCAGGTAAAGCACTGCCAAATAAGGCACACCTAAAACTTGTTGGCTTAGAGTCTTTATTTGATGTAGATATTGTTACACAAAATGTAGATGACTTACATGAGAGAGCAGGTTCAAGTAAGATTCTTCATTTGCATGGTCAGTTAACTAAAGCCAGAAGTGTAGACAACGAAAACCTGATTGTTGAAATTGGAACGAACCCAATTTACTTAGGAGATGTTGGGTCTGATGGAAAGCAATTAAGACCTCATGTAGTTTGGTTTGGAGAGATGGTTCCTATGCTTGAAAAAGCAGCACTTATAGTTGAAAAAGCAGATATTTTAGTCGTTATAGGAACATCATTAGTTGTATATCCTGCAGCTAGTTTAATTGATTTTGCCCCCGACTATTGTGAGAAATATATTATAGATCCATCAACCCCTGAACTCTATTCGTTTGATGGATGGACACATATAAAAGAACGAGCTACTTCAGGAATAGAACAATTAATTACAGAACTAGAGAAAGATCATGGCTAAGACCTCAGAAGAAATTAAAGCAATACTAGAGCAGTTTACTATTCCATTTTTTCATCTTGAAAAAAGATTCCCATTACTTCCGGGAAAAGCAGATAAAAAGGCTGAGTCATTATTGTTAGGGATTTCAGAAGAAGAATTAAAAAGCTATAGAGAGAACATAACTCAGAATGCAAAGCAAGCCGCATTGGAATTGCTGAAAGAAGATGAAATTATTGATTGCTTGGATTCATTACCTTTGGACGGATCTGAAACTATCGCTGTTTTAGGAGACTCAATTACTGAAGATGGACAGGGTTGGTTCGAAATCCTAAAACAAGTTTTAGAACTCTCTGTTGAAAAAGCAGACTTTACTTTTATAAATGCAGCAATAGGTGAAGAAACTTCTTCTGAAGCATTAAAAAGGTTGGACAGAGATGTTCTGATCAATGAGCCGGACTGGGTATTTGTTGCTTTAGGAACTTATGATGCACAAAGATTAAATATTGTTCCTGAACGAACTATAACCCCATTATCAGTAACCTGGGAAAACCTGGAGTCCATTCAAAATATTGTTGGTGAATATGTTTCGAATCCAATTATCTGGATCACTCCAACTCCGGTAATTTCAGAGTTATTAGCTGAAAATCCATTGTATGAATACATCATTGAAGAAGAGGATCTGCAGCAGGTAAGGCAATTAGTTGCCGGTAAAGATGGAGTAATTATCGACTCTTTGGGAAGCCGAATGGGAAAAGAAGGACCTGAAGCCTGGAACTATGTTGCTGATGGTTTGCATCACTCACTTACAGGTCATATGAATACAGCCCGTTTGGTTATTAAAAAATTGTCAGAATCCAATGTGTCAACAGACTAAAAATTCAGTCTGAAGTTTACAACTTCAACAGCGGGTTTAATGGAAGAGCTGATATCTGTTCTTGTTAATTGAGTAGTTTGAATAAGGGTTGGGTTTAAAAAACCAAAGCTCGAGTTATTCTCGAAATTCATCCCGATTAATCCACTGGCATTTTGGCTTACGTTAGCTGCAGCAAGTGGAGCATATGTTCGATCAGCTAAAACGAACGTATCAAATATTCCAAACCCAAAACCTGCCCAAGCCCCAATACCAGCTCCGTATTGCAAGCCGGAAACAATGGGTTCATTTGCCACAAGAGTAACTGCTACCACAACTATTGATCCGAGTGCAGCGCCATAAAAAGTGTCCAGTAAGACAATAATACTGCTGTTATTTCCATCATTAAAAAGACCGGAAACCAATACTTCTTGTCCCTCACCTTTTGTGATGTCAAAACCTCCCATCCCAATTCCATAAAGTGTTCCAAGTCCTACTCCAACTCTAAGGTTAGCAAAATCATCGGAATTTGAAAGAGCCATGGTTGCGCCACCAAGTAATGTTCCTTGAACAGCACCATTCAATGTATTACCTGCTAACAGTTCTACAGTTTGAGCTTTAGAGGATGTGATTCCGGTACAAAGACACAAGAGAATTGCTGCAAAAAATATAAAGGGCTTTTTCATTCTGTAGATATTTAGTTGAACAAATTTAATGATTCTTGAGATGCTATTCCAAAGCTATTCAGGATTATTTAATGCAATCGGTATAATTTTTCCATTCATGAATTTATGCCCTTTTAATGCAAAGTCAGAAATATATGAGCCCATTTCGTTGGCCTGAACGGGAGCTTGATAACCGGGGAAGGCTTCTTCGAGCATACTGGTTTGCACCGCTCCTAAACATAAACAATTAACAGAGATTTCATCAGAAGAAAATTCAGTACTTAAACATTCCGATAAGATACCTAAAGCTCCTTTTGCTGATGAATAGGCAGCTAAACCAGGAAATTTATCACTCCCCTGAAATCCACCCATACTCCCAATATTTACTACGTGGGATCCTTTATTCAGATAGGGTTTTAAAGATTGAATAAGTTTTACAGGAGCAAATAGATTGACATCGAAAATATGCTGCCACTCATCTTTAGCAGTTTCTGAAAAGGGTTTATTTACAAGAGCACCCGCATTGTTTATCAAACCGTCAATTCCATTTGTGTCAGCAACATACTCCTGTATTTTCTGTATATCATCACTGTTAGTTAAGTCTGCTGATATAATCTTTAAAAGAGATGAAGCGGCCTCTAGTTGGAGTTCTTCAAGTTTATCCGTGGACCGTGCAATGGCAATTACTTTACATCCTGATTCAAGAAGCTTTAATGCTGTGTGATATCCAATACCTTTACTGGCACCGGTAAGTACGATTGTTTTCATGTATGATTTTTATTTATTCAAAGTTAAGGAATGCTGTTTGCATACAAAACATTTACTTTTTTATGTTAAAAGGGTTTAGAAAAAGCGCTTTTTCTCAATATCTTTGAGACCCATATAATTCGAATTAAAAAGACTTCATGAGCGAGAATACATCGCATCCGCTGGTACCAAAAAATATTGAACAGTTAAACAGGTATGTGGCGGGAAAAACTATCGCTGAAGTAAAAGAAGCGTATAATCCTGCTAAAATAGCTAAGCTCGCTTCTAATGAAAACAGATTGGGGTGTAGTCCCAAAGTAGAGTCAGCGATTTTAGAGGCATTCAAAGAAATTCAGGATTATCCTGATCCTATTGCCAGAAAATTACGAGCTGCAATTGCTCAGAAAAATGGGGTTAAAGAGTCAGAAGTTATTTTGACATCGGGCTCAGAAAGTCTGCTTTCAATGTTATGCAGAACGTTCTTCCTAAACAAGCAAAATGCGATTACAGCCAATGCCACCTTTGTAGGATTTTTTGTTCAGGCAGGAGTAAGAGGTATTCATTTAAAAAAAATTCCGTTAACGGATGATTATCGTTTTGATGTAAAAGCAATGGTAAACGCTATTGATGATCAAACAAAAATGATCTATTTAGCTAATCCTAATAATCCAACCGGTACATACATTAACAAGAAGGAATATGAATGGTTGCTGGAGCAAGTTCCGGAGCATATTCTGATTGTAGCGGATGAAGCTTACTATGAATTTGCTGAAAGTGTGGAAGATTACCCTAAAGCTTTAGAATATGATAACGATAACGTGATCGTATTAAGAACTTTTTCGAAAGCTTACGGTCTCGCCGGATTCAGAGTTGGTTATGGTATTGCCAAAGAAGAGATCATCAATAACTTGTTAAAAACAAAGCTTACTTTTGAGCCAACAACTCTTGCACAGGCGGCAGCATTAGCGGCATACAAGGATGATGAGTTCTTAAGTAAGAGTATTAAAGTTGTAAATGACGGCAAAGAAAGGTTATATAGTTTTTTTGATGAACATAATGTGAGTTACAAAAAGTCGATTTCTAATTCTGTAATGATGATTCTGCCCACAGAAGAAGAAGCGATAAGTTTTACTCAGAAAATGCTTGAACTAGGAGTGATCCTCAGACGAATAAATGCGTTCGGTTTACCGGCTTGTGTAAGAATTACCATTGGAATTGAAGAAGAAATGGATCACTTTGAAGAGTGTTTCAAAAAAGTAATGACTAATAGTTAAGAATTTAAAAAGTTACATGGCTACTAAAAAGAAAAAAGGCAAAGGTAATTCTAAAGTAGATTGGCATGATGTTGCTCGTTTAATGCTTACATCACGGGCAATGGATGAGAAAGAAGAAACGGATCTGGTGCCTAACAAAAAAGTACTGTACCAATTCTCGGCTCGTGGTCATGAACTTGGACAAATTCTTCTGGGCAAGCTATTAACCAACAGTAATGACGCCGCAAGCGCTTACTACCGTTCCCGTCCATTGTTGCTTTCTTTAGGATTAGATCTTGAGGATGCAATGGCTGCGCCAATGGGTAAATCCGGTAGTTATAGTGATGGAAGAGATATTGGAGTGGTGTGTAATAAACCGGATGAAGACTCCGTAAAAGTATTACCGATGGCAGGCGATGTAGGATCCCAATATACTCCAGCAATTGGTTGGGCTCAGGCAATTGAGTATAGAAGGAAAGTATTAAAAGAGAAGAAATATGAAGGAGCTATTGCCGTAATTCTGGGTGGAGATGGTTCTGTTGCTACCAATGGTTTTTGGTCCGCTTTAACAATTGCTACAACTCAGAATCTTCCGGTGTTATTTTATATTGAGGATAATGGGTATGGAATTTCTGTGACCAGTGAATTTCAAACACCGGGCGGAGTTATTACTGACAATCTCCAATCTTTCAAAAACCTTAGAATTATAGAAGGTGATGGAACAGATCCGGAAGAAGCTGCTAAACTTATGGAAGAAGCAGTAAGCTCGGTTAGGGACAGAAAAGGTCCAACCATGATTCGGCTAAAAGTTCCCAGATTAAATGGTCATTCTTATCAGGATAATCAGGCATATAAGCCCGAAGAATTAGTTGAGAAAGAAAAGCAAAATGATCCGTTAGATACTCTGAAAAAATATCTGGTTCCTAATACATTAACGGAAAGAGTTTGGAATAATCTGGAGAAAAAAGCTAAAGAAACTATTGAGGAAACAGCTGAAGCAGCTCTAGCTCGTCCCGAGCCGGATACATCAACCACAGAAAAACACGCATTTGCGGAAGAACTGCAAACCATTGGTGGTTTAGCTGTTGAAGGGCATGAATTCCCTGAAGAAAGTGAATCACCGACTCCGGAAAAGCAACGGATCAATATTGTGGAAGCCATCAGAAGAACATTGGCTTACGAACTGGAAACAAACAAAAAGCTTCTGGTTTTTGGAGAAGATGTTGGATTAAAAGGTGGAGTTCATGCTGCTACGATGGATCTTCAATCAAAATTTGGTGAAGATCGTGTTTTCGATACTAGTTTATCAGAAGAAGGAATTATAGGCCGTTCGGTTGGTATGGCATATGCCGGATTGATGCCTGTTGCTGAAATTCAATTCAGAAAATATGCAGACCCGGCTACCGAGCAATTGAACAATTGTGGAACTACAAGATGGAGAACAGCAAACCGCTTCGCAGCTCCAATCGTTGTTAGAATGCCGGGAGGCTTTGCAAAATGTGGTGATCCTTGGCACAGTATGAGTAATGAAGTTTTCTTTACTCACGCTATTGGATGGCAAGTAGCAATGCCAAGCAATGCAGAAGACGCTGTAGGTCTTCTAAGAACCGCAATGCGCTCAAATAACCCAACAATGTTCTTCGAGCACAGAAATCTCTTAGACGCAAAATATGCACGTAAGCCCTATCCTGGAAATGAGTTCGTAGTTCCTTTTGGAAAAGCTAAACTTTTGAAAGAAGGAAATGACGTAACTATTATTACCTGGGGCGCCATGTGTGAGAGAAGTGAGCAAGCTGTGGAAGAAACAGGTATTTCTGCAGATGTATTGGACCTGAGAACTTTGATGCCTTGGGATAAAGAAGCTTGTTTAAAATCCGTAGCCAAAACAAATAAGTGCCTTATTGTTCATGAGGATAATAAAACAGCCGGTTTTGGAGCAGAAATTTCAGCTGTACTTTCAAAAGAAGGTTTTGATAAATTAGATGCTCCAGTTGAAAGAATAACAATGCCGGACATTCCTGTCCCTTACAATGTAGGCTTAATGGAGTCTGTATTACCCACAGTAGATAAAATTAAGCAAAGGTTAGAGTATCTGAGTAATTATTAGCCCAAATGTTACATGAGGATTTTATAACCTTCAGAAATGGTTATTGCTCATGTCTTTAGATAAATTCCGAAAATGGAAAACGGGTTATTGAATTTTGACTTTAGAACGTAAAATAATATCCAGCTTTATATTTTTAGCTGTTTTACTTATTGGAATCGGTTTCGTGTGGGAGTTTTACTACACTGAAATCAATAATAAGCAGTTTTTAGAGAGCAAGGAGGCTACATCAGTTGTTGATTATACTAATCAGATGGAAGTAGGTCTGTACCAGACTTTGATCTATCTGAATCTGATACATGAATCCAGAACGTCAAGAGAAAATATAAAGGATATTCGGGACTTACCTTTACCCGGACAGGCAAAGTCAGGCTTTGAAAAAGGGTTAACAGCTTTCCATTCTTCACGAGAAGAATTGGAAAAAATCATCGCTGATAAGCCATTGCTTCTCGGAGAGATGTACGAGCTACAGCGTCGAGTGCTCTTATATGAAAATTTATCCAAAGATTGGCTTGATATGGATGAAGATTCCAGAGCTCAGTCTAATGTTCTTTTTTTATCTTCAATAGCTCCTTATTTTTTAAATAACATCATTCCTAAGTTTGAAGTGATAAGGTCATTAGCTATTTCCCGTCAAGATTTGATGACCAATGATCTGGATGAAAAATTAAGGAGAGGAAGAATAATTAACTACTTCGCTACCTTTGTGATTTTAGTGATTGGGATTGCAATCGCATTTTACCTGTATCGTTCAATCATTAACCCGCTTCAGGAACTGTCTTATTCTGTAAAAAAAGTTGGAGAAGGCGATCTCGATGAACGTATAGAAATTAGAACCAAAGATGAATTTGGAGACGTTGGCAATGCATTTAACACCATGGCAGAGAATCTTCAAAAACAAACTATTTCAAGTACCTACTTAGATAATGTAATGGAGTCTATCAACGAAGGTATTTTTGTGATAAACAACGAAGGGAATGTAATACGCCTTAATGAGGCTGCCGCTGAAATGTTGGAGTTAGATAAAAGTGAGTTGATAGGAAAACCAATTTCTTCATTTTTTAATCTTATTGTACCCGAAGAAACACCATCTGAAAAAAGAGCTCAAGAGTATCAACTACAGACAATCAGAGATAACAAAGTTCCGGTATTGTTTTCAGAGTCTGGTTTATTTGAGGATGGAGAGAAGAAGGGAAGTGTGATCGTAGTTCGTGATATTTCAGAACTAAAAGATGCTGAAAATCAGATAAAAAAATCATTAGACGAAAAAAATGTGATGTTGGCAGAAATTCATCACAGGGTTAAAAATAATCTGGCGGTGGTTTCAGGATTGCTTCAACTGCAGGTGATGCAAACACAAAGCGAAGAAGTAATTAAAATGCTTACCGAAAGCCAGCTACGAGTTAAATCCATTGCTCTGATTCATGAAAAATTGTACAGTAGTGATTCTTTAGCCTACATTGATTACGATAAATACACCAAGGATTTGGTCGACACAATTAGTAATACTTACAATGTTAGCAGTAAAAAGATCAAGGTTACTACAAATATCACAGATGTTTCTCTAAACGTAAATCAAGCAATACCTTGTTCTTTGCTCATCAATGAAGTCTTGGTTAACGCATATAAACACGCCTTTAACAAGCGCGAGCAAGGAGAGATATTGATTTCGATGACTGATACAGATGGAAAAATAAATATTGAAGTGAGTGATAACGGAGAAGGATTGAGAGAACTAGAGAAAGAAAAGTCTAAAGCAAAATCTCTTGGTTTTACTTTGATTAAGACTTTAACAATGCAGCTTGATGGTTCATACTCATTTAATAATAGAAAAGATGCTTCAGGTACTGTTTTTCAACTGTCATTTTCTAAAGAATACAGCTAGATTTTTAAAGCGTGCTTGAAAGTCATAAGCCAAATATTTTTACGATGAAAATGGAAATTGTAAATCCTAAAAATGAATAGGATGTCCAGGCTAAAACAGATATAAGAAGGGATTTTAAAATGCGGAGAAACAAGTTTCCTGAATGAAAACTCACTAATACATAAACGGGATATAAAAATACTACTAAATAATTAAGTAGAAAAAATTTGGCAGATATGGTGCTTGCAATAAGGATAAAGATGGAAAAGAGCATATACTCACCAATGACAAAAAATCCCAGTGTTAAATATTCTACGAAATATACCTTAGACCTGAAATTGAACAACTTGCTGAATAATGCAATTGTTAGGGCAAAGATTAGATATGATTAGAAAAATAATTCGATGCTTTTGCTATGGTTGTATCAGGACTAGTAACCTGTTCTACACCTCTTAGATCAGATACCATTTGGATTGGATCAAAATCCAGAAAGCTCTTAAGTATCAGGTAAATAGCTAATACGAAAATGAAATAGCGGAAAGGGTGAGAGTAGGATTTTCGTCTTCCGGCAATGTATTCTCTTATAAGCTTGCCGGGATTAGTTATTAATCCTTTAACAGTTCTGATAAGTGGTGCATCAAAATCGAAGTAATGTTCTAATACATCCCGAACAGATTCGCGAAATACGATACGACCACTGTTTGACCTCTGGCCGCAGTTAGGACAAAAATTACCCTCGAATTCAGTTCTACAATTATTGCATACTAGCATAGGAGAAGTAATAAAAAAAAGACCTCTTAAAAAAGAGGCCTTTTAAATTTAAGTGAAAAGACTAATCACTGCTCCCCAAAACAGGTACACTGCAATCCTGCAGCTTCCAGAGAAATGGCATGCCAATCGAATTCATCACCATAATCATTGCGCTCCCACCAAAATGGTAGTCGTACTTTTGTTTGGTTGCCAACTTCATTCATAGTCGAAGCATCAAATAAACGCCCATTTACCATAGTGTAATGAACCGAGTTTGTATTTCGGATATCATCTAAAGGATTTTTATCCAAAACAATAAGATCAGCTAGTTTCCCAACTTCTAAAGAACCTATATCATCATCAAGTCCGAGGTAATGTGCTCCGTTCAAGGTTGCAACTCTCAGCGCTTCCATGTTAGTCATTCCACCTTGCGACATCATCCACAGTTCCCAGTGAGCACCGAGTCCTTGAAGCTGACCATGCGCACCTAGATTAACTTTAACTCCGGCATCAGTTAGTAATTTAGAAGATTCAGCAGTCTTAATGTGACCATGCTCATACTCCTCGTCCGGAATCATAGTTCTGTGACGAGAACGAGGGTCGATAACACTTCTTGGAGTAAAGGTGAGTAGTTTTTCATTTTCCCAAACATTGTCTTTTTGATAGAAGTAATATTCACCGCTCATACTTCCGTAGTTTACAATGTGTGTTGGCGTGTAACCTGTTGCACTGTTGCTCCATAATTCCCGAACGTCTTTATAGAGAGGAACAACAGGAATGTTGTGCTCAATTCCGGTATGCCCATCTAGTATCATACTCATGTTATGAAAAAAGAAAGAGCCGCCTTCAGGAACAACCATCATTTCAAGTTCCTTTGCTGCTTTCATGATCTGTTGGCGCTGTTCTCTTCGTGGTTGATTGTAACTTTTTACTGAAAATGCGCCAAATGCTTTGGTTCGTTTCAAGGCAAAAAGTGCGTCGTCATAATTATTTACTGTAGCTTTGAAAGCTCCGTCTGCACCATAAAGGATAACTCCGGTTGAAAAGACTCTTGGCCCGATCATATTTCCTGCTTTAATAGCTTCGGAATGTGAAAATACCATTTCAGAATTTGATGATGGATCATGAGCAGTAGTAACTCCATATGCCAGATTAGCAAAGTATTCCCATTGCTGTTGAGGGCTTAATCCCAATCTGAAATTGCCTAAATGAGCATGTGCATCAACAATTCCGGGCATTATAGTTTTGCCGGAAACATCAATTGCTTTTGCTCCGCTTGGAACAGAGACGTTTGCTCCAATAGCTTTGATCTTATTTCCTTCAACAACGATGGTACCGTTTTCTATAACTTCGTCACCATTCATGGTGATAATTCGGGCATTGGTAAATGCGATGGTTCCTTCAGGAACATAAGTATCCAGTTCCAAACCTATATTCAATCCTGTTTTGGGAGGCTTCGGCAAACTATCGGGCGCGCCTTCAACAAATTTGAAACTGTCTTTAAGATCTACACTGAAATACTCTTCGCCCAAAGTCCACATCAGTTTCTTACTATCTGCAGACCAATGCATATGGTAACCGCCTTCCGAAGCAACTAATGAAACCGGAATGGATTTAGTATTTGGTGAAAGCTCAATTGTTTTTCCCGGACTGGTCATCGGAGCGATATATACTTTGTATAAATTCGAAAATGCTATCCATTTACCGTCTGGACTTGGTACAAATTCATGACCATAGCTGGAGGTGAATAATGTTTTTTGATCTTCTCCATCCAAATCTACACTATTATAAGACTTGTTTATAGATCCGAAGATATATCCTCCGGATTGATACATAATTCTATCACCGTCAGCATTGAATCTTGGAAAAGAACCATTTACGTCAAGCATTGTTAGTTCGCCTCCAGTTGTAGGAATAGTATAAATTCCCGGATTCAGGGTATGAACAAAACCCTGTTGGCCGTTTCCGCTTTCTCTTCTGAATACAATGGTTTTTCCATCCGGGGAGAAAGAAGGTTCTCTGAAAATTCCTTTCTCTTTTGTAAGTACTGTTGGTCTTTTGAAACGATCTTTTGTAAGCAGATTTACAACGTTCAAAGCACCCATATCTTCATCACTCCAACTCACATAAGCAAGTAATTTTCCGTCAGGAGAAAAAGCAGGCTCAAATTCAAAATCAGTTTCTCGGGTAAGGCGTTTTGGCGTTCCGTTCGGCAAAGCTTTAGTCCATAAATAACCGGCAGCGCTAAAAGCTAAAGTTTTTCCATCAGGGGAAGTAACTGCATTTCTGATGGCTTTTACGGTAAACTTATCAGGAGAAACTTCTTGTTTAAATCTTGCGGCGTTATATATAGTATGGCTGGACTCTACTTCAAAAGGTATTACAGAAGCTTCTCTGGTTTCTACATTTATTTTATTGATCTTGCCATTTGCCCAAATTATGATCTCTTTGCCATTTGGCATCCAGTTGAAATTAGTATATACTCCGAAAATTGCCCAAGCCTCTTGTTGGTCTTTACTTAAATTCTCATACACAGGCCATTCTTTTCCTGAAGAAAGATCACGAAGGTAGAGCACACTTTTTGTTCTTACTCTTCTAACAAAAGCTAGGTGTTTACCATCAGGGGATATTTGAGGTCTTGCAGCGCCACCATTTCCTCCGGTAACAGTTTCGATATCACCTTCTTTAGTGTCATATCGCCGGATTACGTAGATCTGACTATTAGGATCTTTGTTGTACTGGAAAAATCCTCCGGGGTAATTGTCTTCGCTATAGTAAATATATCTTCCATCAGGAGAAACAGAAGGTTCTCCGATATCCTGTTGCTCATTTTTCTTTTCTACTAATTGAATTCCTGATCCACCAGACCTATGATACATCCAAATCTCACCGGCACCCAAAGAACGAGTGGATGAGAAGTGCTTTTTCGCAATGATATACTCTCCGTCCGGCATCCATGTTGAGTTGTTGAGTAAACGGAAATTTTCTTTAGTTATCTGAGTAGCGTTTTCACCGTTTTTATCCATAATCCAAATGTTATCTCCACCCCCGGCATCACTTGTAAATGAAATATGTTTTCCGTCGGGACTAAATCGAGGCTGAACTTCAAAAGCATGTCCACCTCTCAGTAAGGTTGCTTCGCCTCCTTTTATAGGCATTAGATAAATATCTCCCAAAAGATCGAAAACGATATGTTTTCCGTCAGGGCTTATATCCAGATTCATCCATGTTCCTTCTGAAGTTGTAAAGGAATGCTTAGTTGATTCACCCAGATCGGGATTGCTAACATCCCATTTATCTTGAGCCACTGTTGATGTGACAAAAAGCAGAGCTAAAAGTGGGGTATAAAAATAGTTCATAGAGCTTAAATAATTTATAGTTACTTCGATAATAGTATATATATACTTAAAATTTTCAGCGATTGTATCAATTTTACAAAAGTATAAGTTTAGCTTAATCATTATTAATTAATAAGCTCAAAAAATATATGCATATTGGATGGGGTTTATTTAATGGTAGAGAATATTGAAATACATTTTATTCATTTTAGCTTTTTGGGGATTTACAAACACTGGTTTAGCACAGAGATATGATGTAAAGCGATACTCAGTAAATGAGGGTCTGCCTTCAGGTCAGGTCTACGATATTGAATTTGATGAGATTGGATTTGCATGGTTAGCTACTTCATATGGTGTAGTTCGGACTGATGGGATAAATTTTGTTACAATAGGAGAAGAGCAAGGATTAAAAGGAGAAACAACATCCGATCTTTTTATAGACAGCCTCGGTAATTTTTGGGTAGCTTCTGTAGAACAGGGAGTAGGATTAATTAAAGAGGACACTGTTGTATACTTAGAGGATTTGTCGTTCTTGAATAACAAGGATGTAAATTATATTACAGAATCACCTTTTGGAAAATTATGGTTTGGAACCAGTGAATCAGGAATCTATTCATGGGAAAGAGAAACCAATAAAATAGATTCCCTTAATCGTTCAAATTCGCCGCTTCCATCAAATACTGTTTGGGATATATATTTTGATGATTCAGGGCTTTTATGGGTTTCAACACACGCAGGTCTGGCTGTTTTAGATAGTGAATTGAATCAAAGAATGATTTACACGGAAGAAAATGGATTGAACGGATTTGCGGCTTATCAAACCTATGAAGTCAGTGGCGGTAATAAATGGGTCGCTTCAACAAATGGTGTTACCATTGTAAAACCTGATTTCACCACAGAAAATATTTCAGAATTAGATGGTGCGAAATTAAACTATGTCTACAGCATTATTGAAGACGAATATAACCATATTTGGATTGGGACAGAGAGAAGTGGAGTTTTTTGGTATACGGAAGAGGAATCAAGACATATCACCAAAAAAAATGGGTTAAGCAGCAATTATGTGTACCGCTTTGTAAAAGATGAACAGGGGACAATTTGGGTAGCAACTGATGGGGATGGTATTACTATTTTTAAGGATATGCATTTTCAAATATTCGATTCTAATTCGGATTACGGTGCGAATGAAGTTTTCGGAGTGCAAAAAGCAAAAGATGGAACGCTTTGGTTTGCTAATAATAATGGCTTAACGAGTTTTAAAAATGGCGAGTTTGATTTTTTTGAATTTCCGGCTAAATATAAAAACGAGGAAATTTGGGAAATTGAAGAGCTGGAAAACGGTACACTTGTTTTGCTTTCATATGAAAACAGTTTACTTACATTTGATGGAGTTACTTTCTCAGATTACAAATTCCAGTCTGAAGAAATACCTATTTATAACACTGACATTTTTATAGAAGAAGACGGTACGTTGATTCTTTCGGGCGAAGAAAGGCTGTTATTTATTCAAGGTAGTAAAATAGATACAGTCTCTATAATTGGTAAGGGTTACTGGGATAGATATGTAAATATTATCTATAAAGATAAAGAAGGAATTTACTGGTTAGGTACTGAGAACGGAGTTGTTGAATATAAAAATGGTAAACAAACTCGATACACAAAAAAACAAGGGGTAGAAGGAGCTAGTGTCTACGAAATCAAAGAAGATGAGTTGGGAAATCTCTGGTTCGGGACAAATAAAGGAATTACAGTTTTTACTAAACTAAGGAATCCTGAAAATCCATATTTGATCAGAACTTTTGAAACAGATAAAAACTACCTCACCGAAACTATATTCATCCAATTTGATTCCCATGGAGGATTATGGCAGGGTACGAATGCGGGATTGAATTACTATAATCTACATGACTGGAATGATTCCGGAAAAACTAAGGGCATTCACTTTTCATTGCAAGGCTATGGAAGAGGAATAGAGTTTAACGGATCATCCAGCTTAATCGATGATGAGGGAGATCTATGGTTTGGAACAGCAGAAAATGGAGTGGTCAAATATAATGTTCCCAAAACTGCAGGAATACTCAAACAAGAAGAAGCTCCAAAATTGTTTTTTAATGAAATTTTGGTGAACGGAGAAATGCTGGATATAAGTGATTTAAACCAAGGATCTGTTGAGTTAAATTTTGATGAAAATAATATTGAAATAGATTTTGGAGTACTAAACTTTAAAGATCCTCAGAGGGTGATTTTTAAACAGAAATTGGATGGATTTGATACAGAATTTATGGCGGATGGAGTTGATAATAGAAGTTTGTATACAAACTTAGATCCGGGTCATTATACATTTCTGGTTTATGCGAGGTCTCCGGTTTCAGATTGGAATGAAAAACCTCTGAGTTTTAAATTCGTTATCAAACAGCCTTATTGGATGCAGTGGTGGTTCATTATTGTATCACTAATACTGTTATTAGGTGCGCTTTATTTAATAGTGAAATTCAGGGTAGCATATCTTGAAAAGAAAAAACTAAAGTTATTGGTTAATGAGCAAACTTTGGAGCTTCAAGAAGCGCTAGAAGAAAAGGAAGTCCTTATTAAAGAAATACATCACCGGGTTAAAAATAACTTGGCCGTTATTTCGGGATTGTTGGAAATGCAAAGCTGGTCTTTAGGAAACGAAGAAGCTCAAAAAGCCTTGAATGATTCCAGGCTAAGAGTTTTAGCTATTGCGAAGATACACGAGAATCTATATCAGAATAAAAATCTCGGTAAGATCAATTTTGAGGATTTTCTTGAAGAACTACGAGACGGAATTGTTGTAACTCTGCAATCAAAAGACAAGAATATTGAAGTTGATTTAGATGTTGATTCAAACTTAATTGGCCTCGAATATGCGATTCCTTGTGGGCTAATAATAAATGAGCTTTTAACCAATGCATTTAAACATGCTTTCAATGGAAGAAAAGATGGTAGGGTCATTATCAAATTTAAGGAAAACAATGATAGTTTAAGATTGACTGTTAGAGATAATGGAAAGGGAATTGACGAAAATTTATTGGAATCCGTGAAATCCTCCCTAGGAATTACTCTAATCGAGTCTTTGGTTGCACAGTTAAGCGCAAAAATTAATGTAAAAAATGAAAATGGAGCTCATTTTGAGATAGATATCCCATATAAAAAGAACTAGTTTTTCGACTTAAATTTCTTGATAAAGTTTTTAGTATAATCTGATAAAACTAATCGACCGCTTACTTCAGCCCGTTGGTCTAAAAGCTCGCTCCAGTCTTCCGTTCCTTTCCAAAGCACTTGTTTTAATTCCTGCATAGCTTCAGCGCTGCTTTTGGAAAGTTGCTCAGCTAAATTCGAAACAGCTTCATCCAATTGTTCAGTAGTTTCAAACTCTTTGTTGAAAAGCCCTTTCTGAGTTGCCCATGTTGAATCATACCAAGTAGTGGCATCCACAGCCATTGTTGAGAATGCAGAAGTACCTACAGCTCGTTCCACAGCAGGACCAACTACAAATGGACCAATCCCTAAAGCTAACTCACTAAGTTTTACAGATGCTCCTTTTTTTGCAAAGGTATAGTCTCCGGCCGATGCAATTCCAACTCCCCCGCCTACTGTTTTTCCATGAACTCGAACGATGATCAGTTTAGGTGATTGTCGCATGGCGTTTAAGACTAGCGCGAATCCCATAAAAAATTGTTTTCCTGTTTCAAAGTCTTCAATGGCAACCAATTCATCAAAAGAAGCTCCGGCGCAAAATGCCCCTTCACCTGAACTTTTTATTACGATCACTTTTATGTCGTTATCTTTTCCCGCTTCATCAATTGTTGAAGCCAGTTTTCTGAGTATAGCACCCGGTAATGAATTCCCCTTTGGATGAGAAAATTCGATGGTTCCGATATTATTTGAAATGGTTAGTTCTACGTTGCCGTCTTTTGACATATTTATTAGTTCTTCAGGAGTTCAGAATTTCAGGAGTTCAGAATTGATCTTCCATAACTTGAAAGCATTTTACTCACTTCCTCAAGGAGATCGTTCAAGTTTTGAGATGATCCATATCCTAGTTCTTGTGCGAGTATAAGGTAATATCTACATTCTTCCAATGATCCTTGTGCGATATTCATGAATCTTGCTTTATCTTTTTGTCCTCTTTTCTTGAATCCTTCAGCGATATTTGCGGCTATTGATACAGAGGCTCTTCTAAACTGCGAAGTAAGACCATAAATTTCTTCTTTTGGGAAGCTCTTTGAATAAGCATAGCTTTCAAGTACAAATTTATGCGCTTTCTGCCAAACTAAAAGGTCTTTAAATGTTTGTGCTGGTTTCATAGATAAAAATTATTTAAGTGTTATCTAATAAGACCAATTCAAAGCAATTCCTTACAAAAAAGATCAATTCTGAACTCCTGAAATTCTGAGTTCTGACCACAGACTAAACCAGGTCGATATCTAATTTATTCTTTCTTTTCACTAAAGTTAGTATTGTATACTCAGCGACTAAAACGTCTTCCTGATTTTTTACTTCTACATCCCAATACACTACTCCAAAAGGGAATAGATCCATTTCCCGTTGTTGGCGAACTGTTTTTCGCTTTACAATGAGTTTAGTTTGGATGGTATCTCCGGGAGCGACAGGAGCTAAAAAGGCCAGATTTTCTAATCCATAATTTAAAAGCACAGGCCCTTCATCCGGATGAACAAATTGCCCGGCAGCTGCGGAAAGTACGAAATATCCATGAGCAACAATTTTACCAAACAAAGATCGGGAAGCTGCATCAGGATCTGTATGTGCATAAAAGTGATCACCGGAAAGATTCGCAAAATCCTCCACATCCTGATCTTTAATTTTTCGAACATCAGAAAGCAAAGACTGTCCCACTTCCAATTCCTCAAAATACATTTGGAATGGATGTTTCGGAGCTTCTTTTGTTTCTGCTCCTTTGATATGTTGCTTAACTATGTTCATCAAAGTAGTAGGTGAGCCTTGTAATGCAATTCTCTGCATGTTGTGAAGCACAGCTCTGGCTCCACCAAGTTCTTCACCACCTCCGGCTCTTCCCGGACCACCATGGACCATATGCGGCATCGGGGAACCATGTCCCGTTGACTCGCCTGCAGAATCTTTGTTGATCACCATAAAACGACCGTGATAAGGAGCGCATCCTAAAGTTATTTTTGCTGCAATATCATCATCAGCAGTAAAAAGAGAAGCCACTAAAGAACCATCAGATTTATTGGCAAGCTGAATAGCTTCTTCAGTAGAATCATAAGGCATGATGGTTGTCATTGGTCCGAAAGCTTCTATTTCGTGGACTTTATCAACTTTCATCGGTTGATGGCAAACCAAAACTTTCGGGCTAGTGAAAGCACCTTCATGAGTTCCGTTAGAAAAAATTGAATCTGTAACATCTTCAAGTACAGCCAGTTGTTCATCAAATCTCTGAGATTGAAGGCTGGATGCTAAGGGGCCCATTCTTGTATTTTTATCAGTCGGATCGCCGATGGTTGTTTTTGAAAGAAAATTCTTTAGTGCTTCGGATACATCTTCAAGTCGTTCTCTTGGAACAATAGTTCTTCGAATGGCGGTACATTTTTGACCTGTTTTAACGGTCATTTCCATGCCGACTTCCTTAATGAAAAGATTGAATTCTTCCATATCAGGAGTAACATCAGGGCCGAGAATAGAAGCGTTCAATGAATCTGCTTCCATATTAAACTGAATAGAATTAGCTACAATATTGGGATGCGATTTTAACTTCTTGCCTGTAGTAGCCGAACCCGTAAAAGAAACAGAATCCTGACTGTTCAGGTGATCCAGAAGATCTCCGGGTTTATCTGCAGCTATGAACTGTACACTACCTTCAGGAAGGATTTCAGACTCAATAATATCTTTAAAGACTTCGTACGCCAAGTATGATCCAACCGGTGAAGGCTTGATGATACATGGCTGTCCTGCCATAATTGCCGGCGCCAATTTTTCAACCATTCCCCAAACCGGAAAATTGAATGCATTAATATGAACGGCGATTCCATGCTTTGGAACACAAATATGTTGTCCAACAAAAGTTCCGCCTCTGGAAAGTCGTTCAGTTCCACCTTCAACGTGGAAAGGGAGGTCGGAAAGTTCTCGACGGGCTTTGCTGGAAAGTACAAACATAGATCCATATCCGCCTTCAATATCTATCCAGGAATCTTTACGGGTAGCTCCGGTATGAGAAGAAAGTTTGTAATGTTTTTCCTTCCTTTCCATCAAATAAGCAGCAAGAAACTTAATTTTAAAGGCACGCTCGTGGATGGTGAGTTTGCGAAGGGCAGGTCCACCTACAGTTCGTCCGTATTCCAGTGCAGATTGATAATCGATATCAGCTTCGACTAATTGAGCAACTGGTTTTTCGTTAATAGCACTGATAAGATCAGTTTCTGATCCTTTTGATAGCCACTTTCCTTGAATATAACTTTGTACTTTTAGCTCGCTACTCGTTTCTTGATTCTGGTTATCAGTTTCCATAATTATTATTGTGTTCTTTCTACCGATTGGATGAAAAGGTTCAATTTCTTCCCAAGTTTATCATTTAATTCTATCAGTTCAAGATAAAGTTCTTTGCTCTTTAATGATTGAGTTTCATATAGCGAGTCAAGATGATCTCTAGTCTCATCGTTAGACGCGAGAGCAAAAATTAAGAATCGAATATATTCCCTTTTATAACTTCTTCTACCATATCCTTCAACAATATTCGAGCGCACCGATTTTGAAGATCTTCTTATTTGACTTCCGGTTTCATAAAGCTCAAATCTTGGAAGTTTTAAACTCATAAAATGAATTTTATTTGATTGCTCCTTTGCAAGTTGCCAGATCTCTGAATTACGGTAGCTCATGATTATATTTCTAAGTTAAAAGAAACGAGTAACCAGTTACGAGTTTTTTTGACCTAGTCTCTTCGGATGATCATCCGCTTCCTGTAATTCATCAAATGCATGCTGAAAGGTAGACATCAATTCCATGTATTTCTTAGAGTTTTTTAAATCGTCTTGCAAATTTCGAGACTTTAAGCTTTCATTTTCAGATGATTTAATAAATCTCCAAAACTCAAATTGTACTGTTTCACCTTCATATTCCAGATAAATATTGCCGGTTTCGTCAACTGATTTATAGAAAAAATTAGCTTTGCCAAAGCCACCACTCATTTGTTCAGTAGCAGACATATACTTGTACAAATCTTTCGATTTGGCATTCATATAACCCAATGCTTTTGCAATATTCCAGCAAAAGATCTTATCACCTTCTCGCCAGTGTAATATTTCAGGATACCAGGTATGCGGTGGCTTTCCTTTTTTATCGTTCTTAAAAAATCCCATGTGTTCTGTTAATGGTGATTAGTTATTGGTTTTATGGACAGAGTAGAAAATAACGTAAAGCAAAGACTCTCCAAATAACTAATCGCTATTAACCATCCTTCGATTTGCCCCAAGTCTCATAGTCAGAGTTCTGATCTTTTCTATCTTCAGGTATTTCTCTCAACGGTTCACATTCTTTCAAGGTTTCATGCAATTCTTTAGGTAATCTTTGATACCAACCGGTTCCCTCTGTTTTCCATTTCAGCATTTCATCAGAAACATCTTTCACAATTTTGGCAGGATTCCCAACCACAACTTTACGATTCGGAATTTCCATTCCTTCTTTGATAAATGTCAAAGCACCTACAATACAGCCGGAACCAATTTTCACATTATCCATGATTACAGCATTCATTCCAATAAGACAATTTTTACCAAGATGAGAACCATGAATAATAGCTCCGTGCCCAACATGTGCGCCTTCTTCCAGCGTAACCGTAACTCCCGGAAACATATGAATGGTACAATTCTCCTGAACATTACAACCATCTTTGATTACGATCTTTCCCCAATCACCCCGAATAGCAGCCCCGGGACCGATGTATACGTCTCTGCCAATAATTACATTTCCGGTCACAGCCGCAAGCGGATGTATGTAAGCACTTTCGTGAATTACTGGTTTATATTCTTTGTACGAGTAGATCGCCATTTGGCTTAGTGTTTAAGAGATTATGTTATTGAGTGATTAATTGGATTTCTTTGCCTTTTTAAGGTACTGAACATATCCATTTAATATTTTTAGGCATTCAAGAATTTGATCATTCAAATCTTGAAATTGCTCAGCGGTAATATAGCCTTCATCTTTAGCACACATCAAGTGTTCAAGAGTTTCATATAACGAACCTCTAGCAATTCTACAAAACTGAATGTTTTCTTGATAATGAAAACGACCAAACCCTTCCGCTATATTAGCGGGAATTGATCTTGAAGATCTGACAATCTGATCCTTCAATCTAAATTTTTCATCAGCTGGAAATGATTTTACTAAATCAGAAATAGCAATTCGTAATTGCCGTGCTGATTTCCAAGATTCTAATTCAGATAGTTTATACATGGTAGAAATTCAATAACTCAAAAGCATAATCTCTTAATTAACTTACCCTCTCCAAAACAACAGCAAATCCCTGTCCAACTCCTACACACAAAGTACAAAGTGCGTATTTGTTATCAGAATTTACATGTAGCTCGATGGTAGCAGTTTGAAGTAATCTTTGTCCGGTCATTCCTAATGGATGTCCGATTGCAATTGCTCCACCATTCGGATTTAGTCTCGAATCATTGTCTTCCAGTCCAAGTTTTCTGGTAACTCCAAGAGATTGTCCGGCGAACGCTTCGTTGAGTTCAATAATATCCATATCGTCTAAGGAGAGTCCGGCGCGTTTCAAAGCTTTTTGAGAAGCTTCCACAGGACCAAGCCCCATAATTCTCGGCTCTATTCCGGAAACTGCTGAAGCAACAATTCTGGCTTTTGGTTTGAACCCATATTGCTTAACAGCAGAATCTGAAGCGATCAATAAAGCTCCGGCTCCGTCATTCAATCCCGAAGCATTTCCTGCAGTTACTGAACCATCTTTTCTAAAAGCAGGTCTGAGCTTTCCGAGAATTTCAGCAGTTGTATCCGGACGCATAAACTCATCATGTTCAAAAACGATCGGGTCGCCTTTTCTTTGTGGGATTTCGACTTTTACAATTTCTTTAGCCAAACGACCTGAATCACGAGCTACACCGGCTTTTTGTTGACTCCAAGTAGCAAATTTATCCTGATCTTCCCGAGATATCTTGTGCATTTCAACTACATTTTCAGCAGTCATTCCCATTCCATCAGTTCCATGCATTTCATGCATTTTTGGATTTACAAATCTCCATCCGAAAGTAGAATCATGCATTTCAGTCGTTCCTGAATAAGGAGAATTTCCTTTGCCTAGAACGATAGGTCCGCGAGTCATATGTTCTACACCTCCGGTGATAAAAACATCGCCTTCACCGGCTTTTATTGCATGAAAAGCACGAATTGTGGCGCTCATTCCTGATGCACATAAACGATTCACGGTTTCGCCCGGAACTGATACCGGAAGTCCTGCAAGTAAAGCAGCCATTCGAGCGACATTTCTGTTATCTTCTCCGGCTTGATTTGCACAACCCAGGATCACATCTTCAATTGAAGCCGGGTCTAATTCCGGATTTCTTTTCAAAAGTTCTTTAATTGGAATTGCAGCAAGATCATCCGCTCTGATAGAAGAGAGAGACCCTTTCAATTTTCCAATTGGAGTTCTGATTCCGTCGATAATAAAAGCTTCGCTTTTGGACATAGGATGTAAGATTTAAGACTTAAGAGAATTTCTGGATTAGTTTATATATAATTTTTTGGATAGAGATTACATCTTCTGATAAAGAAGTGAAATCATCCTTAGAAAGATAACCCAATTTATAGCTAATGATTAGTTGAGTTTCAATTTCGGAACAAGAGCCAAAAGAAATATTTAAGAACTGTCGAAATTCTTTATCAGAATTTCTTCCGGCACCTTCTGATATGTTAGAACTAATTGAAACGGAAGCTCTTCTTAATTGTGAAGTAAGACCATAGACTTCTTCTTTGGGAAAATTCTTAGTGACAGAATAAATTTGAGTGGCAAAATCCACTGCTTTATTCCATACATCAAGTTTTTTGTAATTGTGCATGTCCTAAATCTTACGTCTTAAGTCTTGTGTCTATCGGTACGATAAATCGTGCCTCTAAAATCAGCTACTAAATCATCATTCTGATTCACAATTCTGATCTTATAAACACCTATCGTTCTTCCGTTTTGAATTTCTTCTGTTTCAGCAATAAGTGTATCACCTACTTCTACTTTTTTAGTATAGTTGATATTATTTTCCAAGGCTACAGATATTGAGCCTCTGGAGTTGGATGCAAATGCTAAAGCACTGTCAGCTAAAGAGAATGTAATTCCGCCATGACAAATCCCAAATCCATTGCACATTTCTTGACGGATCTCCATGGATATTTTCACATATCCCGATTCTGATTCCAATATCTCAATACCCATCCACTGGGAAAAGGCATCTTTTTCCATCATGGATTGAATTATGTTTTTGTAGTCTTTGCTCATATTGTTGTTAGCTGTCAGTAATCAGGAGTTCAGAATTCAGCAGAGTTCTACTCATATTCTGAACTCCTGAACTCCTGAATTCTGATTACTGCTTTTCTCTTACCATTCTTTTCAAAAGTGGATTAGGTCTGTAGCGGTCTTCCTGATATTCCTCATAAAGAGCATTCATTCGGCCTAAGACTTTTTCTAATCCTATCTCTTCCGCCCATGCAAGTAAGCCTTTTGGGTAATTCACTCCGTTTTGCATTGCAAGATCTACATCCTCCGCAGAACCTATATTCATAAATACGGCATCGAAAGCTTCGTTGATCAGCATTACGAGTATTCTGTGAAGAATTTCTTCGCCTAATTCTTTGTCAGTGTTTGGATCAGGATTTTTTGCATCCTCTCCGTAATTATAAAATCCTTTACCCGATTTTCTGCCTAACCAACCGGCTTCAACCAATCGTTTTTGAGTAAATGAAGGTTTGAATCTTGGGTCGTAGTAAAATTCTTTGAATACGCTTGATGTCACTTCATAATTTACATCATGACCGATAAGATCCATTAGTTCGAAAGGTCCCATTCTGAAACCGCCGATCTCTTTCATTGCCCAATCGATAGTTGGAACATCAGCAACGCCTTCTTCCAAAATCCTGAGTGCTTCAGAATAAAAAGGTCGAGCCACACGATTCACGATAAATCCGGGAGTGTCTTTTGCCAGTACGGTGATCTTTCCCCAGCCGGAAATAAACTCTTTGGTTGATTGTGCCAGATCAGAATCAGTGGCTACACTTGGGATGATCTCCACCAATTTCATTAGCGGAGCAGGATTGAAAAAATGAACACCTAAGAACCGTTCCGGCTTTTTTAATGCTGATGAGATGGAAGCAATGGAAAGGGAAGAGGTATTGGATGCAAGCACACAATCTTTAGATACAATTCCTTCCAATCGTTGAAATGCGTCTTTTTTGATATCAATATTTTCTACGATAGCTTCAATCACAAAGCCACACTTTCCAAATTCTGTGATGTCTTCCACAAAATGGATTCGGGAAAGAATGCCATCCACTTCTTCTTGTGACATTCTCCCTTTTTCAACCTGACGGTTCAAGATCTTTTCCAATCCGGCTTTGGCTTTTGGAAGCTGTTCGACGTAAGCATCATACAGATAAACTTCATGTCCATTTGTAGATGCTATTTGAGCGATTCCGGCGCCCATTGTACCTGCGCCTATGATTCCTACTACTGTCTCTTTATCTAAAGTCATTTTTTGTTATTACCAATTATTCCAAGATGCGTATTGTGAAAACTATCGAAATACTTTAATCCATATCCAAAAATTCTGTCAAAAGCAGAGTGCCCGACCAATGTAATTCCTAGCCCCAACAACCATTCAGTACCCGTCGAGAACCCAATCAAAGCAACGATCATCCAGATTCCCTGATGGTGTAATATATTATAGAAAATAGCGCCAACTTTTGAGTTTACGGCATATCCTATAAAAGCTAAGTCCGGAGCAAAAAACAAACCTGCATAAAAGTACCAAGGCAGGTTTGTAGCAAAAGGGAAGAAAATCACAGTAAAAAAGAACAGAACCAGTTGCTCTGATTTAAGAACGTATTTCATTTATCACAAATTAATTTAAACGGTCAGTTAGACCATTTCCAAGATAACAAATCTTAAGGGGAATTTGAGTATAGCATTGTAAACATCACCTTAATTTGCTATCATAATGATATCATATAATAAAACCTATGATTATGCCTGATGTATTAATCAGAAATATCGATGAAAAAACACTGAACAAGCTCAAAAAAAGAGCAGAAAAGAATAACCGATCACTTCAATTAGAACTTAAAAAGATGCTTGAAGAATATGCCGGAGCGGATATGGACGAAGCAAGAAATATGGTCAGTGAAATCTTAGAAAAATATAGAGCTGAAGGAAGAATCTTTTCAGATAGTACCAAAGACATCAGAGAAGATAGAAATCGATGAAGAACTACATAATTGATGCTTCAATAGCAGCAAAATGGATTTTCTATGAAAAGGACTCTGATCAAGCAGAAATTTTTTTAAAGAAAATAGATCGGATGCTAGTGCCGTACCTATTTCTTATAGAAATGAGTTCGATAATTAGTAAAAAAGTTAGGAAAAGGGAGTTAAGTATTAGCGAAGCCTTAGAGAAAAGAAAAGAGCTGGAAGATTTGAATTTCCAAGTATTTTCAGAAAAGGCAATTTTAAAATTAGCATTCGATATTTCAATTTCTCTTCCAATTACAATTTATGATGCCAATTATTTAGCATTAGCGATCAAGAAAGAAGGAAAATTATATACCTCTGATAACAGACTGGTAAACGGATTATCTACTACTGTTTTTAAAGACTATGTAGAAAATCCACTATAAATTAAATTTTCACTTTCCCTTAAACTCAGGTTTTCTCTTCTCAAGAAAAGCAGCAACTCCTTCATGATAATCTTCCGTGCTGCCTGCTTCCGCTTGCAGGTCAGCTTCCAGTTTCAATTGGGTTTCCAGGTCATTATTGAACCCTTCATTAAATCCTTTTTTCGTCAGACCATATCCGCGAGTGGGCATTTTCGCGAATTTCTTACAGAGAGCCATCGCTTCATTCATTAATTCATCGGCAGGAACTGATTTGTAGATCATTCCCATTTCAACAGCTTCAGGTGCTTTTACAGGTCGACCGGTAAAAGTAAGCTCGGTTGCTCTGGCAAGTCCAATTAGTCTGGGCAGAATGTAAGTTCCGCCACTATCAGGAATTAATCCAATATTCGAAAACGATTGAATAAACTTGGCTTCCTCTGCTGCAAACACCATATCACAAGCTAGTGCAATATTTGCTCCTGCTCCGGCAGCAGTTCCGTTAACGGCACAAATAACAGGTTTTTCTAAAGTCCGAATAGCTCTTATGATCGGGTTATAAGTATGATGAACAACTTCACCGAGCTCGCGATCGGGATCTTTGGCAATTTCAGTCACTTCTCTCAGATCCTGGCCGGCGCAAAACCCTTTACCATTTGCAGTGAGTAAAACACAACGGATCTCATCATTGGATTCAGCTTCCTTAAAAGCATCCTGTACTTCTTCAGCCATTCCGTAGTTGAAACTGTTTAATACATCAGGGCGATTAAATGTTATGGTTAAAACGCCTTCTTCTAAATTGGTTTCAATAAACTGTAGACTCATTTTATAGGCTGTATAGAATTTTGAAGTAAATAATTTGATTGAATAGTCTGTGAAAAAGAACTGAAATGCAGCGGCTCATAAGCTCTGAAATCGAATGGAGCAACGGCATTAAACTGATCGACAGGTGAGCTGAATTTTAATCCTTGAAGTAAAAAGCCGGTTCCTATCAAAACTTTACTCGATTTAACTTGTAGAGGCTTTATCTGCTGAAACTGATGATTATAGTCAGGAATAAAATTAAATGAGATCTTTGCATCGTCAGTATGATTATTCTCTTTTTCAAGAACCTGAGCACTTACTGAAAGAGTTATTAAACAAAGAAATAAAGTCAGGATGAAAATTTTTCGTTTCATATGCATTTAAAATGTTCAAAGGGTTGATGACAAGAATTACAAAAATACTGAGATTTACAAGCCGTAGAACCAAACTGGCTTTGTAGTTCTGTTTCAAAAGAATCGCAAAAAGGGCAGGGGACAATCTTAGTTCCTGATAAACTCTTTAAAAAGTCATCATCGGTCACAGATTTTTCAGGAGGGGCGATACCATAATCTTTGAGTTTAACTTTGGCTTCATCCGTCATCCAATCAGTAGTCCAGGCTTCAGAAAAATCCAGTTTTACTTCAAAATCTTCTATGTTTTTTTCTGCCAATTTTTCCTTTACCATTTTTTCGATGGCATTCATAGCCGGACAACCGGAATAAGTCGGGGTGATCTTTACGGTTACTTTTCCTGAATGATCTATATCAACACTACGGGCGATACCCATTTCGATAATATTGAGAACAGGAATCTCCGGATCTGTTACCTCGCGGATAAACTCCCAAATTTGCTCTTCGGTATGTAGGGTTTGAGTTGACATTTTTTAGTATTGAGATATTAGTACTTAGTATTGAGATCAATTTAAGCGACGCTAAAATCTAACGTCTCAATACTAAGTACTGTTCCTACTTCCAATCAGCATCAGGATGCGAGCGTCTTAAAAACTGCATCTGAGCAAGCATATGGCCTAAATGCTCAGTATGCATTCCCGTTCGACTTCCTGTCATCATAAACTGATCCCAATCCGGAACGTTTAATGTGGCTTCAGTTAAAGTATCTTCCACTAATTTCTTCCACTCATCTTTGAATGTTAACAGATCAGCTCCGTTTCCATCTGCCAACATCATTTCATCAACGCCGTCTATGTAAAATAATTCTCCGGTGTACATCCAAAGTTCATCGAAAGCATCTTGCATTCTTTTTTTGCTTTCTTCTGTTCCATCGCCAAGCTTGAGTACCCAATCTCTGGAGTGTCTCAAATGATATTTGATCTCTTTAAAATGCTTGTCGATCATTCCGGCAAACTGTTCGTCTTTAGCTTCTTTAAGCTGCTGATATTGAAAATAACTGAAAGAACTGAACAAAAACTGTCGGGCAATGGTAAATGCAAAATCGCCTTTCGGGAGTTCACAAAGCTGGAGATTTGTAAATTCGTAGTCATCTCGGAAATAGGCAAAGTGATCTTCATCACGACCTTCATCTTCAATTTCTGCTGCATAAGCGTATAGTGAAGACGCGTGTCCGATCAGATCTAAAGCCATGTTTGCCAAAGCCAGATCTTCTTCCAGAACCGGACCATGACCGCACCACTCTGACATTCGCTGTCCAAGTATTAATCTATCATCGGCCAGCCTGAGCAGGTAAGCTATTTTAGATTCTTTAACTGTTAATTCCTTCGTTGTATTCATTTGATAGTTATTGGTTATTAGTTACTTGGTTTCACAAACGCACTAATAACAATTAACGAATTAGCTTCTTTTCTTTACGGCTCTTGGTACACTGTAAAATTGTGGATGTCTGTACGGCTTATCAGATGCCGGATCAAAAAATGATCCCATATCTTCCGGTGTGGAAGCAGTGATCTGATCAGATGGTACTACCCAGATTCCGATTCCTTCATTTCTTCGTGCATACACATCTCGGGCATTTTGTAGTGCATTTTCAGCATCCGAAGCGTGTAAGCTTCCGGCATGCTCGTACGGTTTACCATTTTTAGGTTGATAAAAAACCTCCCACAGAGGCCAATCTTTTTCGTTGTTTTCGCTCATTAATTTGGATTTTGTCATATCGAGCAAAGCGAGATATCTAAAGATTGCTTTTAAATAGCTCTTTAGATTTCTCTGTCGACAAGCTCCTTCGAAATGACAATTCTTTGTTTAATTATCTTAAGAAGCCTTTTCGCGGCTTAAATTTTTCTTTCTGGCGTAGGCTTGTGCAGCTTCACGAACCCAAGCGCCATCTTCATGTGCTTTTCTGCGCGATTTCATTCGCTCGCGGTTCATAACACCATTTCCTTTTACTACGTCCCAAAATTCATCCCACGGAATCTCGCCAAATTCCCAGTGGCCGGTTTCATCATTAAACTTCAGATCAGGATCAGGCAGTGTTAATCCAACTGCTTCAGCTTCCATAACCACTCTGTCCACAAAGTGTTGACGAAGCTCGTCGTTGGTATTCAATTTCACTTGCCATTTCAATAATTCAGCACTGTTTGGAGAGTTAGAATCATTTGGTCCAAACATCATTAAAGTTGGCCACCAAAAACGATCAACAGCACTTTGCACCATTTTGCGTTGAGCCGGAGTTCCTTCAGCTAGCTTTGCTACCATTTCGTAACCCTGCTTTTTATGGAAGCTTTCTTCTTTGCAAATTCTCAGGTTCGCTCTTGCGTATGGACCATAACTGGAATGCGCCAACTTAGTTTGGTTTACAATAGCGGCTCCATCAACCAACCAACCGATTACGCAAACATCTGCATAGCTTAAGGTCGGATAATTGAAAATACTGGAATATTTAGCGTTCCCGTACAAATACTGATCGATAAGTTCACTACGTCTTACTCCAAGTGTTTCAATAGCGCTGTATAAATATAATCCGTGCCCAGCTTCATCCTGAACTTTAGCAAGAAGCACTAATTTTCTTTTAAGTGATGGAGCTCTGGAAATCCAATTTCCTTCAGGAAGCATACCTACGATCTCAGAATGTGCGTGCTGGCTGCCCATACGAATGATCTGTTCGCGATAGCGTTCAGGCATCCAGTCTTTGGGTTCTATCTTTTCGCCGGCATCAATTCGGGCTTGAAAGTCGTCTAATTGCTGTTGTGTTTCCATATGGTGTAAGCGCTTTTTTATTTCTGTGGCATAACATCCTTTAAAAGAATTACATTCCTTGAATATAATAAAAGCAGACTATTGATTTTTGTTTATTCATTTCCTTTCATACATTTTATACAGTTATTATTAAAGATCATTCCAAATTTAGATATCCGGAGATAAAATGGATCAAAAATGACGTGCTTAGCAACATTTATAGTTCTACTCAATGAAGTATAATTATCTAGTAAAAGGCAAAGCAGTCATTTATTTTCAAAATCGGATAAAAGTAGTAGTTGGGTAGACCGAAATTTCATTCAAGAGCTACAGCAACTCAATATTTTGCAGTACTGTTGAATGCCAACCTGAACAGTTTGTAAAAATATTACGATGAAAGATCAAGACAACGTATTGGAAAGAGAAATAGAAGAAGAATTTGATGACCATCTGGGATTACAGGATGTGGATTATGTGGAGCACTATGTAAGTAATGCTAAACAAACCGCCCATTATTACATAACCACTTTCGGATTTCAACTAAAAGCTTACTCAGGTTTAGAAACCGGAGTTCGGGATAGATCTTCTTATTATTTAGAACAAGGGAATATTCGGTTTGTGATTACAGCTCCGCTAAGCAGTAAGTCACCCATTTCGGAGTTTGTGCATAAGCATGGAGATGGAATCAAAGATATTGCAATGCATGTGGAAGATGTAGATCGTGCATTCAAAGAAAGTGTGAAAAGAGGAGCGGAAGTAGTTGAAGAACCACATTCCATTACTGATGGCGACGGCACTATCAGAAAAGCAGCCATCAGAACCTACGGGGATGTAATTCACTCTTTCATAAACAGAACAGAATACGATGGTATTTTCTTTCCGAAATTTGTTGCTAAAGAAAGTCTGATTAGCACCGAACCTGTTGGAGTTCAGTTTGTGGATCATTGTGTGGGTAATGTAGAATTAGGCGAAATGGATACCTGGGTAGCTTTTTACAGAGATGTGTTAGGCTTTACGCAGTACATCAGTTTTGATGACAAAGATATTTCTACCGAGTACACCGCTTTGATGAGTAAAGTGATGGCAGGCGGACGTGGGATGATCAAGTTTCCGATCAATGAGCCGGCTGATGGTGTGAAGAAATCACAGATCGAAGAATATCTGGATTTCTTTGAAGGACCGGGAGTTCAACACGTAGCTTTACTTACAGCAGATATTATTGATACGGTGACCAAACTTCGTGACAGAGGAGTGGACTTTCTGAAAGTACCAACAACCTATTACGAAGAACTGGAAGATCGTGTAGGCAAGATCGATGAACCCATTGATGTACTCGCTGATCTTGGAATTCTGGTTGACAGAGATGATGAAGGGTATTTACTTCAGATCTTTACGAAGCCTGTAGTTGATCGTCCAACATTATTTTATGAGATCATTCAGCGAAAAGGAGCCCGAGGATTTGGAAAAGGAAACTTCAAAGCACTTTTCGAAGCCATCGAACGCGAACAAGAGTTGAGAGGAAATCTCTAAACGAATTATTAATTATGGATTATGAATTTTGAATGGCTGCTAATTCAAAATTCATAATTAAACATTCAAAATTAAGCCATGTATTACCACGCATTAGGAACCATCCCGCATAAACGTCATACGGTATTTCGCCGACCGGACGGAGAATTGTTTACGGAAGAATTATTCGGAGCAGAAGGTTTTCATGGAAACAGTTCATTGCTGTACCATTACCACATGCCGACGAGAGTAACCAAGATCGAGCAAGGAGCAAAGATCGAAGTAAAAGCGGCAGACGATCAAACACTTCGTCATCGTCATTTGAAGACCAAAGATATTCCAACAGGCGGAGATGCCATTACCGGAAGGAAGGTTTTGATGTTCAATAACGATCTTCAGATCGGAGTGATGCGACCAACCGACGCCATGAACTATTTCTACAGAAATGGAGAACATGATGAGTTGTTGTTTATTCATGAAGGAACTGGACATCTTCAAACCAATTTTGGGCGATTGGATTTCGGATACGGAGATTACATTTACATCCCGCGTGGAACGACTTACCAAATGAATTTTGATACGGATAAGAATCGTGTACTTACTGTAGATTCTACCGGACCTATTGATTTTCCGAAGCGTTATTTATCTGAAATGGGACAATTTATGGAAAATTCACCATTTTGCGAACGTGATTTCCGCTTACCACAAGAGCAACTGTTCTTTGAAGGCGATGGAGAGTTTGAAGTTCGTATCAAAAAGGGCGGAAGAATGCATCATTACACTTTTGATCATCATCCGTTAGATGTAGTTGGCTGGGATGGATATTTATATCCGTGGATCTTCAATATCAAGGATTTTGAGCCGATTACCGGACGAGTTCACCAACCGCCACCGGTACATCAAACCTTCCGTGGACATAATTATGTGGTGTGCAGTTTCTGTCCAAGGAAATTCGATTACCATCCGGATGCTATTCCGGCGCCATACAATCATTCCAATGTAGATTCAGATGAAATGCTGTATTACGTGGAAGGCGATTTCATGAGTAGAAAAGGAATGGATTACGCAAGCATCACACTTCATCCCGGAGGAATTCCTCATGGACCGCATCCCGGTAAAGCGGAGGCCAGCATTGGTGCAGAAGAAACGGATGAATATGCTGTGATGATCGATACCTTCAAGCCAATGTACGTCACCGAAGAAGCAATGCGACTAGACGATCCGAGTTATCCGTATTCTTGGTTAGAGGGGAAGTGAAACGGTTTGGCTAAAGCTAGTGCGGCTTTTCGTAAGTTCCTAAAGAACCGAGATCGTTATCGTCAACCGCGTCAGTGTCTGCCGAAGACGTACTAGTCACATTAGCTTTAGGTGTTGTTGTGCACAGTTATTTCTTTTATTAGTCTGTCCAATTTTAGTTTTTCTTCTTGTCCATCGTAAAATCTGTTCTTGGCAAAATAGAATACGTCATTGTGGTCATAGTACAATGCCCAATTTAATGTCCTGTCCCAAATGGTCGTATCGTGTCCAAAGAATAAATTCGCTGAATAATGGATTGCCATTTTCCATGTCATTGCAAAAGCAACTGTCGGTTGAAAGGTCATGTAAACAATGTTGTCAAATTTGACTTGTCGATTGAAAAGCCATTTTTTGACTTCTTTGTCCATGTTGTCACCGAAACTAAATTTCTCAAAGTCCTTAAAATATCGTTTGGTTTCAGGGGCGAATGTGTTAAGCTTTATTTCATTCTCGAATTTCCAAAGGTAATTCGAAGCCTTAGAGTCCAATGGGAAAATTTGGTCAAGATGTTCAGTTGTCGGTAAATGACCGTCTTCATTTTCAAACATCCATTTCCAAGTGTGTTCTTGGAGAGGAATAGTTTCTCTTAATATGTCTGTCAGTTTGGTCATTTTAATTGAGCACAACTTATGCATACACGCATTGCGTATATACATTCTATTTATTTAATACACGAATGTAGCTGATAAAATTATATGTTACAAAAAGCTATAGCGTAGAAAAGTCTGGAATGTCCTCGAGGCTGTCATTTCGATCCCGACAATTCGGGAGAGAAATCTAAAAATCAGTATTAAAGGCAATCTTTAGATTTCTCAGTCGGCAAGCTCCTTCGAAATGACAAAACTGATGATGCTGAGCTAAATCCACTTGATAGAAGAACGAGGTATCGAGGTAAATGTCAGATGTGTGCTGTTACCCTGAGCGGTCCAAATTTATTTGTAATTTAAAAAGTGTAATACGCCGAAGGGTCTCAAATCAAAAATGTGGACAGATCTATAATTTGAGATCCCTCGTGTTTAAAGCTATTCCTTCAACTAAGCATTTCCACTTCGGGATGACAGCAATATTGTCATTCAGAGCGAAAGCGAAGAATCTGCAAATTTGTTTAACCTGAACATGTATAAATTCGTGCAGATCCTTCGGAAGTATCCTCAGGATGACTTAATTAGGGGATAATTATTAAACCTTGTCATCCTGAACTTGATTCAGGATCTGTAGGGATTGCATTTCTAAGCTTACACAGATTCCGGATCAAGCCTGCCTTCGCAGAGCTTCGGCATAGGCAAGTCCGGAATGACAACTGAGAAGCAAAGATATGTAACATCAGTTGCACCAATCCATAAAGCTCCTCATCTTCCATCGTTCAATTCAAAAAATTACATCCATGAAAAAAGTTCTAGCACTTCATTATTCAATATTCCTTGTTGGATATTCAATATTCGCCACGAATGTGGCTTCTGCCCAAACCCATAATCAATACGAGATCTCATTCGAAAACGCGGTTCATCACGAAGCAGAAATCTCAGTCACCTTTCCGAATGTAGAAAAGAAAGTGCTGGAAGTGAGAATGAGCCGAACATCTCCGGGACGATATGCACTTCATGAATTTGCCAAGAACGTGTACAATGTAACTGCCGTAGACGGAAACGGAAATGAGTTGGAAATAACACGACCAAATCCACATCAATGGAATGTAAGCGGTCATGATGGAACCGTGAAATTCAGCTACACTTTATACGCGAACAGAGGAGGAGGGACGTACACCGGCATTGACGAAACGCATGCGCATATGAACATGCCGGCGACTTTTGCGTGGGCAAGAAACTACGAATACCGCCCGATCGAAATCACCTTCAACAAAAGAGATGACCTGAATTGGGAAATTGCTACTCAGCTAAAGCATGTGGATGGAAACACCTATTACGCTGAAGATCTGCAGTACTTTTTAGACAGTCCGACCGAAATTGCAGATATGCATTTCCGTGAAGAAAAAGTAGATGGACAGAATATCCGATTGGCTTTACACACTCCGGCTTCAGATAAAGAAGTGGACGAATATTTCGGGAAGGTAATGGCGATCGTAAAAGCGCAGAGAGATATTTATGGTGAAATGCCAGAGTTCGATTATGGCGAGTATACCTTTCTGACTTGCTACATGCCCAACGCCAGCGGAGATGGAATGGAGCACAGAAACTCGACGTACGTGGTAAGTTCAAAACCATTAGACCGACCTTTGGGAGAAACCAGTATTGGAACTATCTCTCATGAATTTTTTCATGCTTGGAATGTAGAACGAATTCGTCCGGCAAGTTTGGAACCATTCGATTTTGAAGAAGCAAATATGAGCGGTGAGCTTTGGTTTGCAGAAGGATTTACGAGCTATTACACCGGTTTAGCGCTTGCCAGAGCTGGTATCAGAACAGATCAGCAATATGTAGAAGGATTAGACGGTGGACTGAATTACGTGATCAATTCTCCGGGAAGGAATTACTTTAATCCGATCGAAATGAGTTATCAGGCTCCGTTTGTGGATGCGGCGCGATCAGTAGATCCTGTGAATCGATCGAATACGTTTGTGTCTTACTATACTTATGGTAGCGTACTTGGATTGGGGCTAGATCTTTCACTTAGGACAATGGATAAAGGCTTAAATCTCGATGATTATTTCAAGTTAGTTTGGATGAAATACGGTAAGACAGAAATCCCGTACACGGTTAAAGATCTCCAGGTTGCTTTAGCAGAATATGCCGGAAAAGAATTCGCAGACAACTATTTTGAGAATTACATCTTTGACAGCAAACTTCCTGATTACAAATCATTATTTGCGAAAGTAGGAGTGAAACTAGAATTAGGGGAGCCGAACAAGGCAAGTTTAGGCGAAACCATCCGAAAGCGATATGATGAATGGAGAATGACTTCAAACGCAACGGTTGGAAGTCCGATCTACGAAGCAGGAATTGAATCAGAAGATGAGTTTATTTCCATTGCAGGAACCGATCTGAATTCCGTAGAAAATGTTGATGAGATCTTAGCAAATCACAAACCGGGCGATGTAATTAAAGTAGTCATCGAAAGATGGGGGCAGGAAAAAACCTTTGATGTGACGCTGGAAGCTTCTAAGCGATTACAAACTACTCTTGATGAAAATGCTGGTAGAAAAGAGGTGGAGAGAAGAAATGCTTGGTTGGGGTTGAAGAAGTGACAGAGTGGGGAAAGTGACTGAGTGACAAAGTGGATTAGTTATTGGTGGATAAGGGAATAAGTAATAGGTGTGGTAGCAGCTAACTTAGTTTTTTGTTGTAATTTCACAATTGATTTAAACCTTAAACAAGGAGACCCTTCAGGGTCGGGGAGCAGGACTGCGTTCTTGTCATTTCGAACGGATGTGAGAAATCTAGACATCGTCGATGTAAATTAGTAGCTCTTTAGATTTCTCGGTCGTTCGACTTTGTCTCACTCATCTCGAAATGACAAATTGGTTAGCTTTTATTCTCCTTTGTCATGTCGAACGGATGTGAGACATCTAAAGATTGCTTTTATATATCTAAAAATCCTAGACTTTTCAGATACAATCGAACTGACAAGGTGGTTTTCTATCTTCTGTTTTTGATATTCCTTTCATCAGCATAATCACCAAAAGGGTATAGTCCCAGTTCCTTATTAAGAAACCTCCATTCAGGATTTGCCGAGTTAATTAATTGCTCTTTCTTGTCTCGACGCCACTTTTTGATTTCTTTCTCCCTTGCGATTGCATCATTTACATATTTGAATTCTTCGTAATAAAGAAGATTAAAGCAATGATATTTTCCAGCAAAAGTTTCGGGGTTTCCGGCGTTCAATCCATGTTCCAATATTCGGGATGGAATATCATTAGTCATGCCAACATACAAAGTAGTTTTGCTAGAATTGGTTGTTATGTAGACATAGTATGACACAGTTGATAATTGTTTGGTTTATTAAACAACGTTTTTGTCATTTCGACCAGAGGGAGAAATCTAAATATAGTCGATGCAAATTAGTAGCTCTTTAGATTTCTCGGTCACTCAGGCTACGCCTTCGCTCATCTCGAAATGACAAGTTATAAAATGAAATCCAATAAATGTTAATAAAGTAAACAAGCCTGCCATCGTAAAGCTTCAGTATAGGCAAGTGAGGACGACAGTCCGAAACGAAGAAAATCAGCGGAATCATTGTTTCTAAATCAGCGAAATCAGTGATCAAAAAAGAAGCCCCTTATCCAGAGGCTTCTCTTGTTGTTAGCAATCTATAGCTGTCTCACAAAGTGAGCAGCAACTATATATCCAGTAAAAATCATGATCTGAGAAACACCTTTCCCAAGGCGGCTCAAAAATCAGTAAAACAAAAACAGATCAATCCATGATCTTGCGCAAGAATGCGGGCTGATCAGAATCGTCTTTTTGAATTCGCTCGGTTCTGCTTTGGAACGGAGCTATATTATCTCTGCTTCTAGTTTCCTGCTTTGGTTCTTCAGCGCGGTAACTTTCTTCTTCCTCATCATTTTCCTGTTCTTTTTGTCGAACGGAAAGATCACGACGCAGGTAAGAAGGCGTATCCAGTTTCTTCAGATTCCCTTCTCCCTTGTAATAATCACTAGGAGTGCGGGCAATTCTGCTTGGAACTCCTTGAGGTTTTATTTCTTGATTATTCAAAGCATTTTCCGCTGCTTTATTTAAACCTGCAGAAGCATTTGGTGCAACTTTCGCTGTAGTTCTGTCTTCTGCTAAGTCAAAACCGGTAGCGATTACGGTAACTCTGATCTCATCGGTAAATGTTTCGTCAAGAACAGTACCTAAGATGATCTCCGCATTGTCACCAGCTTCCTGCTGAACAATACTTGTAGCAGTAGTGGTTTCACGCATACCAAGTGCCGAACCGGCGCTGATGTTAACAAGAACGCTTCTTGCTCCGCGAATACTAACTCCATCCAACAACGGAGAGTTAATAGCAGAACGAGCAGCGATTTCAGCTCTGTCAGGGCCTTCAGCTGTTGCCGATCCCATGATTGCAGCTCCGCCGTCGGTCATTGTAGTTCTAACATCCGCAAAATCAAGATTGATCAGGCCGGGCATTAGAATCAAGTCGCTGATACCACGCGTTGCGTTATATAAAACTTCATTTGCCAGTGCGAAAGCATCCATCAATGTGGTGTTTTCGTCTGCGATGTCCAGAAGTCGTTCGTTTGGAATAACGATAACGGTGTCACAGTTCTTTTTGAGTTCTGTGATTCCTTCCAGTGCAAATTTCTTACGGATCTTACCCTCGCAATCGAATGGAGTGGTAATAATTCCTACTGTAAGAATTCCTTTACGTTTGGCCATTCCTGCAACCACAGGTGCGCCTCCCGTTCCGGTACCGCCACCCATTCCTGCAGTCACGAATATCATATCCGCAGTTTCGATGGCTTCTTCAATTTCGTGTCGGTTTTCTTCAACCGCTTCTCTACCAACTTCCGGGCGAGCTCCTGCTCCTAAACCGTTAGTAAGTGAGGTTCCAACCTGAATTTTTACATCAGCCTGGCTGTTTTTCAATGCTTGGGCATCGGTGTTAAGTGCGATATATTCCACACTGTCGAGGCCCATATTTATCATATTGTTGATTGCGTTTCCGCCGCCGCCGCCTACGCCGACCACTTTGATCTTTGCGTTTTCCTGGCTTTGTTCGTCGAAAAAGAATCGAGTATTATGGTTAGCCATGATTACTCCTTGTTTTTGTATTTATTTACTGGATTGTATTTTGTAGATGATTGCTGTTTGCTAAAGTTCTTTGAACCAACTTTTCATACGGTCGGCGATCTTGTTCATCACCTGTTCCATATTTTTTCCGCCTTTTTGTGATGATGGCATCATCGTTTGATTGTTGCCCATGCCTGTTTTTAAAGCATGAACCACAAGACCAACACCTGTAGCGTAAATTGGACTGTTTACTTCTTCCACTAAGCCGCCTGTGATTCCTAATGGAATCCCGATCTTGGCATCTATTCCTAAGATCTCGTTAGCCAGTGGACAAATATTCTTGATCAAAGATCCACCGCCTGTAAGAACTACTCCTGCACTTAGTGCTTCTGAGTAGCCACTGCGTTTGATCTCGATCCCAACTATTTCCATGATTTCTTCCATTCTCGCCTGTATAATTTTGGAAAGAATGCTTTTTGTAATTTCTTTTGGTGGACGTCCGGCAATTCCCGGAACGGTGATCACTTCGTCCTCTTCGATCATATCAGCATAGCTTTCACCGTGCTTTCTTTTCAGCATTTCGGCCTGATCGTCAAGAACGCTTAAACCAAGACGTATATCGTCTGTTACTTTCTGTCCGGCAATGGCAACAACTGCTGTATGTCGGATGGTATTATCCTGGAAGATGGCTACATCTGTAGTTCCACCGCCGATATCCACCAACACAACTCCGGCTTCTTTTTCTTCTTCATCCAATACTGAATAAGAAGAAGCTAAAGGTTCTAAAATCAGATCTGCCACCTGATACCCGGCACGTTCCACACAGCGATACATGTTTTTAGCTGCAGAAACCAAACCTGTGATAATGTGAACTTCTGCTTCCATGCGCATTCCGCTCATTCCAACCGGGTCGCTGATTCCATCCTGACCATCAACCACAAACTCCTGAGGAATTACATGAAGAATTTGTTGATCAGTAGGCAACATAATGCGCTGACAGTCTTCCAAAAGACGTTCAACATCATGAGCGGTGATCTCATTGTCTTTATTGTTGATGGTGATCACACCTTTACTTCTCATGCTTCTGATGTGATCGCCTGCAATACCCACATTCACAGAATTAACCTGAATTCCGGAAGCAAGTTCAGCCTGTGCAATGGCGTCCTTGATTGCGTTTACGGTCTTATCAATGTTAACAACCACGCCACGATTTAAGCCATCGCTGGGAGCTTTACCAACTCCAAGGATGTTGATTCTTTCGTGCTCGATGGAAGCAACGATTGCGCAAATTTTTGTAGTCCCAATATCGAGACCGACCATGATATTTTCTTGTTCAGACATTATTGATACCGCTTTGTTTGTTGATTGCTAAAATTGATTGCAGATTTTTAGAGTAAATCGAGACAAATTTTGACCCACCCCTCAATCCTCTCCGTGGGAGGGGAAGCTCTTTAAATTCATTAAGTCTTCGCATAATTAAATACGAAAAGGTGAATAGTCCCCTCTTGAGAGGGGAAACAGGGGTGTGTTCTATACGAAATTGATTGATACTCATATCTTAACCTTCCCTTGTTACCACTTGATTGGTAAACCTGAGATCTACCTGTTGCATGGTTTGGATTCCTTTCACCCGAATCACCTCCGTGTAAAAAGCTTCCCAGTTTTCAAGCTTGATCCTGAAGTCATTACTTCCGAATAAAAGCTTTACTCCGTTTTCCTGACTAAGTGCTACAACGCCTTCTTCTTTGTTATAAGCCACTTCACTGATGGTCAACCATCCGAATTTGTTTTGCTTTGCTTCCGTTAAAAAAGTACTTATTTGCTTGAATGCTTCACTTTTAAGTGTGTCAGAATGTGAGGAAGCATCAAATCCATAAACCAAAGGCAGATTGAATGTTTTATTTTCAAAGATCGGAAGTTTTACTCCTTCAGCATCTACATAAGCTCTTTTTTCATCTTTAATAAGTAATGCAACTGGAGTACGTTCTTTTATTTCAATATTCAGATCGCCGTTTGGTTCTATATAAGGAGTAGCACTTTTTACGTAATCTACTTTTTCAATCCGTTGAACAATCGCACTCAGATCCAGACTGTCGGGATGAACACCAAATTCTACATTTGCAGCTTCTGTCAGCACTTCGATCTCTGTAATTACATTCCCGGAAAATGATAACTCATCAACAGTCACATTTCTGTTCCAATAGACAGCCGCAAGCACAGCAACTCCAATAACCAGCATAATTGCTGTTGCCCAAGGGAGAAGCTTACTCTTCTTCACGTCACTATTTGTGCTGTTGCCCGACATTAACTATTGAGCTCCTGTTTTGTAGTTTCCGCTTTCCAATTCCTTTGCAAATTCTTCGCCGTATTTATAGATATCACCGGCACCCATGGTTATGATGATGTCCCCGGCTTTTGAAATCTCTTTAAGAGTTTCCGTTACATCTGCTTTGTCCTCAACATAGATCACATTTTTGTGACCGTATTGTTCAGCAGTGTCAGAGATCAATTTTCCTGTTACGCCTTCAATTGGTTTTTCTCTGGATGGATATACATCTGTGATCAACAGCACTTCTGCATCAGAGAATGAAAGACCAAATTCCTTGTACAGATCCTGAGTTCTGGAATACAAGTGAGGTTGAAAAACAGCTACAATTCTACGATCCGGCCATCCTTTGCGAGCAGCGTTCAATGTTGCAGCAACTTCTGTTGGATGATGAGCATAATCATCGATAACCATCACGTCTTGCTCTTCAACTTTCTTCTGAAATCTTCTGAACACACCCTGATATCGCTCTAATCCTTGCTTGATCAGTTTAAAATCAATATTTAACTCAATTCCTGTAGCTACTGCGGCCAGCGCATTTTTCACATTATGATCTCCCGGAGCTTTTAAAGTGATCACTCCAAGTTTCTGATCATCATTCATCACCGTAAAAGTGCTGGTAAATTGATTCATTTTAATATCAACCGCACGAACCTGGGCTTGAGGGCTTAACCCGTAAGAGATAATTCTTCTTTCCAGATCAGGAAGGATACTTCGAACATTCGGGTCATCCAGACAAACAATTACAGCTCCATAAAAAGGAACTTTGTTAGCATAATCGATGAATGCACCTTTTACATCTTCCAGATCATCGTAGATGTCTAAGTGCTCAGCTTCAATATTGGTAATAATAGCAATAGAAGGAGTGAGGCGAAGGAATGTGCGATCGAATTCATCCGCTTCCACAACGATCACATCACCTTTACCTACAACAGCATTGGTTTTATCAAAACTGTGCACTTTCCCGCCAACCATGATAGTAGGATCGTAATTTCCATCCTGCGTCACGTGACCGATCATAGTCGTCGTAGTGGTTTTGCCATGTGTTCCAGCTACTCCGATTCCGAACTTCATTTTCATCAACTCAGCAAGCATTTCCGCTCTTTTGATGGTAGGAATACGATTTTCTAAAGCAGCTTTGGTTTCTTCGTTTTCAGTTGCTTTAACTGCACTGGTATAAACCACAACATCGGCGCCTTCAATATTTTCAGGAGCGTGTCCTTGGTAAATAGTAGCTCCAAGTTCTTTCAGGCGATCTGTAGTTTCATTCGATGCACCATCAGAACCGGTTACTTTATAACCTCTTTGTATCAAGATCTCAGCCATCCCGCTCATACCAATTCCACCGATTCCAACCATATGAATATGTTTGGTTCGTCCAAATACGGGTTGTGTTTGAATTCTGTTTTCCATCAACTGTTCTTCGATTTTGCGAGTTCTAAAATTTCTTTTGCGATCATCTTAGCTGCATCCGGTTTTGCCAGCCTTAGTGCAGCTTTGTTCATTTCCTTCAATTTTTCCTGATTCTTGATCAATGAATGAACCAGTTCAGGTAAAGCATTTACTGCATCGGCATCTTTCAATAATTCAGAAGCTCCGGCATCAACCATGCTTTGTGCGTTTTGTGTTTGATGATCTCCGGCTACATTGGGGGAAGGAATCAACACGCTTGGCTTTCCTGTCATCATAAATTCAGAACATGAACTTGCACCTGCGCGACTGACAATCAGGTCAGCAGCAGCGTACGCTTCCGGCATGTTGTCTATAAAAGCTGTTAAGCGAATATTCTTGTTGTTCTCTAAATCAACTTCCTTCATCAAAGCATCGATGTATCGGCTTCCGCACTGCCAGATCACTTGTAGATCTGAAAGTTTGTCAAGGTTTTCTTTTACTGCTTCATTGATCGATCTTGCTCCACCACTTCCTCCAAGAACCATCAATACCGGTTTAGAGTCATCAAAATTGAAGGAGTTGAGACCGACTTTCTTTTCGACCTTATCCAAAGTGTTTCTGGTTGGATTTCCTGATTCCACGATCTTATCAGAAGGCAGATATTTCGCTGCTTCCTTGAAAGCTGTAAATATTCTGGATGCGAACTTAGCAAGCATTCGGTTAGTAACTCCGGGGAAGCTGTTTTGCTCCTGAATCACCACTTTTACTCCACGCTTCCCTGCAACCCAGCCAACCGGTCCTGCGGCATATCCGCCACAAGAAACCATAACCTGAGGTTTGAAAGAGCTCACTATTCCAAAACTTTGAACTATACTCGTCACAAGTTTTAATGGGAACAGTATGTTCTTTAAAGTAAGTCTTCTGTGAAAACCACTTATCCAAACACTTTTGATCTTATAGCCTGCTTTTGGAACAGCTTTCCATTCCATATGATCTTTGGTTCCTACAAATAAGATCTCAGAGTCAGCATTTTCGTTTTTAATAGCATCAGCAATAGCAATGGCCGGATATACATGTCCACCGGTTCCACCTGCAGCAATTAAGATTCTCGGATTATCCATAATACATAGTCCTCCGATCTTTATGATGTTTCGAAATATTCAATAAGATTCCAACCATCAATCCTGCAAAAAGCATACTGGTACCGCCGTAACTTACAAAGGGCATAGGAAGCCCGGTTACTGGAAGTAATCCACTTGCTACAGCGGCATTTACAAATCCATATAAAACGATAGTGAGTGTACAGCCAATAGCCAGAAGAGAACCAAGAGTGTCTTCCGCATTTTTGGAAATGAAAACCACTCCACGGAATAAAATAAGAGTGAAAATGAGTATCAAACTCATAGCTCCAAAAATTCCATATTCTTCGGCTATAATTGCGAAAATGAAATCGTTGTAAGGAGCAGGGAGGAAGTCACGTTGTGAACTTTTACCAATTCCCACTCCAAAAAATTCTCCTTTGGCGATAGCAATATGTGCCTGCTGTGCCTGATAGCCTGAGCCCTGAAGGATCTTAGTGCTTTCAATATCCTTAACCTGTGTGATGTAATCGTCAATACGGCTCTGTCTATTCTCAGATTGATTCAGGAGTAACATTCCCCCAAAAACACCGATGATTACAAGAGTTCCTAATTGCAAAGTACTGGCTCGACCTATAAACATGACGATCAGACAAATTCCGAATAGAATTCCGGCACTGCTAAAATCCTGAACACCGATCAATGCACAGGTAATACTTACCCAAACCATAATTGGAATAAAGCTTCTTTTGAAATCTTTGACGTAATCCTGTTTTTCTGAAAGTAATACACATACATGAAGTAACAAGGCAACGGTTGCTACTGTGGACGGTTGGAAAGTAAACCCACCAATGTTTAGCCATCTTTTGGCTCCAAATTGTTCAGTTCCAAACATAAGAACGGCTACAAGAAGCACCCAGCTTATTACCATACCAATACGACTGAATTTAGCCAGAGTGTGATAATTGATCTTAGAAACGATCAGCATTACAACAAAAGCAATTCCAAGCTTTATGATATGTCCTGTGATCAAGGTAAATGCAGTTGTAGACTTAGATTCAGCGAAGTAAGCGATAGAAGAATACACGGCAAGAACCCCAAACATCATAAGCGCAACAACGGCCATCAGCAAAAAGCGATCGCTGCCTTGCTTACGGTTGTCAATATCTTCAGGGCTGGTGCCTATGATATTAGATAAGTTGCTATGTGGACTCGTGTATATCACTCGTAAATTTCAATGTTCAAATAGCAAATCACAGTTAACCCCTTATTAGGATTTTCAGCGTTTGGTATTTGAAATTTGTTTGTCAATTGAATTTTGGGTTTTGTCACTTAGCTCTTCAGAGCTTATAAACTTCTTCTTTAAATACTTTTCCTCTGTGCTCGTAATCGTCGAACATATCAAATGAAGCGCATGCAGGACTCAGCAAAACAACTTCACCTCGTTTCGCTACTTTTTGAGCTGCACGGACTGCTTTCATCATACTTTCAGCTTTTACAAAATTAGGTGCCACTTCACCAAGTTGATCTTCAACCCGATCCTTTGATTCTCCAATGGCGATGATCGTATGAACTTTTTCTTTGATCTGATCAACGATCTCGCTGTAATCATTTCCTTTGTCGCGACCGCCGAGAATCAATGTCATTGGAACCTGAAAACTGTCTAAAGCAAACCAAACAGCATTTACGTTAGTAGCTTTGCTGTCGTTTATATATTTAACTCCGTCTACATCACGAACTTTCTCCAGGCGATGTTCAACGCCCATAAAAGATTGCAGACTTTCACGAATAGCTTCGTTTTTAATTTCAGCCGCACGAGCAGCTAAAGCCGTTGCTAATCCATTGTTCAAGTTGTGATTTCCACTAAGGCCTACTTCATAAACTGGCATAAGCGTTTCTTCCTTGTTGTTGAATTTGAAGATGATATGTTCGTCGCGTACAAAAGCACCTTCCGGCACTTCATTGTTGTATGAAAAAGCCCATAATTTTGGAGCGTCTTCTTTTTTCTGAAGCGATTCCACGTGGCTTTTTATGATCGGATCATCATAATTGAATATGAACCAATCCTCTTCCGTCTGATTTTCTGTAATTCTGAATTTTGAAGCGGCATAAGCCTCAAAGCTGTCTCCGTATCTGTTTAAGTGATCAGGAGTAATATTCAGCAACAAACTTATTGTTGGCTTGAATGTGTCAATATGATCCAGTTGGAAGCTGCTGATCTCAAGTATGAAGTCGCCACCTGATCCATCAACAACATCTGAAAATGCCACTCCTATATTTCCTGAAACGGAATGATCTCTTTTAGCCGTTTTCCAAACATGATCCAACCAATTAGTAACGGTAGTTTTTCCATTGCTACCGGTTGTTGCTATAATTCTTTGATCCGTAAACCAACTTGCAGCTTCTATTTCGGAATAGACTTTTTTCCCTTCATTCAGATAGAATTGAATAATTGGTGATTCCGTAGGAACTCCCGGGCTTAATACTACAAAGTCAGCTTGTTTTGCTTTATCCGTATGTCCGTTTTCTTCAAAATCGATTTGTGCATTTACAAGATCCTGTTTCCAGTCATCTTTAATGATTCCATAATCAGACACAAAAACATCAGCTCCTTTTTTCTTAAGAAGAATAGCAGCAGCAATACCACTTCTGGCAGCACCAATAACAACGATATGTTTGTTAGCTACATCCATTATCTGATCTTCAATGTTAGAAGGCTCAAAATTCCCAGCATCACCGTGATGATCCAGAATCGAACTACGATCTTTTGTTCCGACCATCCTTTTTTCTCAAAATGATGATGGATCGGAGTCATTAAAAACACTCGTTTTCCTACGCCATACTTCTTTTTAGTGTACTTGAAGTAGGTAGTTTGAATGATCACAGAAAGCGTTTCAAAGAAAAACACACCACAAATGAAGGGAAGAAGCAGTTCTTTGTGAAGCATCAATCCCAAAGCTCCAAAAGCTCCACCAAGCGCCAAAGAACCGGTGTCGCCCATGAATACAGATGCCGGATTGGTGTTATACCATAAAAATCCCATACAGCCTCCAATCAGTGCAGCACAAAAAATGGTGAGTTCACCGGCGCCCGGTAAATACATAATGTCTAAATATCCTGACAAGTCAGTTCTTCCGGAGACATAAGCAAAAATTGCGAATACAAATCCACAAATTGCAGAAACACCTGAAGCCAATCCGTCCAAGCCATCTGTTAAGTTAGTGGCATTGCTTACTGCAGTTATCACAAATACGGCAACAGGAATAAATATCATCCAACCGAGGTCTTCTCCAAAGAAAGCGTAATCAATATTCACGTTCTTGAGGAAAGGAACCGTTGAAAGTGTATTCACATCAGCAAAATCAGGATGGAAATACAATACAGCTCCTACAACAATTCCAACGCTGACTTGACCAACTATCTTAAATCGTCCGGCAAGACCACTTTTGTCTTTCTTCACAACTTTGATGTAATCATCCACAAAACCAACAAGCCCTAGTGCAATTATCACAAATACGATGAGCCATGCATATACGCTATCCATTTTCATGAACAGGATAGAAGGTATGATCACTGCCAGCAGAATAATGACTCCGCCCATTGATGGAGTTCCGGCTTTAGCTTGGTGATGATCCAATCCAACGTCGTCTCGGATCACTTCTTTAAGCTGCATGCTGCTCAGCCATTTGATAATTCTTCGTCCGATGATCAGACTTATGATCACGGAAGTCACAGCAGCCAAACCTGTACGTGTGGAGATATATTCAAACGCTCCGGCTCCCGGGAAGTCAAATGCAGTATCAAGCCAGGAGAATAATTCGTATAGCATCAGAATCCTCCTTTGGCTTTAAGTTCGAGAGCTTCTTTTGCAACTAATCGGTCATCAAAAGGATATCGTTTTCCGTCAATTTCCTGATAATCTTCATGTCCTTTTCCGGCAATAAGAATGATATCATTTGATGAAGCCAGCTCAATAGCTTTAAAAATGGCTTCTTTTCGGGAAGTGATGGTTACAACATTGTCAGTGTTTTCAAATCCCTGCAAAATATCAGCGATGATCAGGTCTGGATTTTCAGTTCTTGGATTATCACTGGTTACTATAATTTCATCAGCAAATTCTGAAGCTGCTTTCGCCATTTCCGGTCTCTTGCCTGAATCTCTGTCTCCACCGGCACCAAAAACACAATAAATAAACTGATTTTGAGTACGTGACTCTGATAATGTTTTCAGAACATTTTCAAGAGCGTCAGGGGTGTGAGCATAATCAACAATAACTTTCGGTAGATCTGTTTCTGAATCTAAACTTACAGATTCCATTCTTCCGGGAGCTCCCGGTACAGATGAAAGTGCTGAAGCAATTGCTTCCTTATCATGACCAAGTTCGTTACAGATCATAAAAGCCTCAGCCAGATTAAACGCATTGAAATGTCCCACCAATGACGAAGAGATCTTGGCCCCATCGACAGAAATTTTTAGCCCTTGTGCAGAATTACTTAAAATCTGAGCATTTTTTCCGAATGAAAGTTCTGAAATTTGAGCGGAGATTCCATTAGCCATAAAAGATCCATAAGAATCATCCATGTTGATGATTGCAGATGATTCCGGTTTCAATCCATCAAATAGAATTTTCTTAGCTGCGGCATATTCTTCAATAGTCTCGTGATAATCGAGATGATCCTGCGAAAGATTGGTAAAAGCAGCTACTTTGAAATCAAAACCTCCGACTCTTGCTTGATGAAGAGCGTGAGAAGACACTTCCATAACCAAATACTCTGAACCTGCTTCAACCATCTTTTTCATGTCGGCAGCAAGCTCTATTGGGTCAGCGGTAGTTAATTTGCTATCTAATGATTCTGTAAGGATCTTTTTTTCCACAGTTCCTAAAAGAGAAACTTTTTCACCAAGTTTGGTAAGTGCCTGATAGACTAAAGTAGCAGTAGTAGTTTTACCGTTTGTGCCGGTGATTCCGATGATCTTTAGTTTATTACCCGGGTTCCCGGCCATTTTTTGAGCTAAAGGTCCTATTAATGAACGTGTATTCTCAACTTCAATCACACAAACTTCAGCGTCGGTGTAATAGGATTCTTCACAGATAATTACTTTTGCTCCACGATGGATAGCATCTTCCAAAAACATATGTCCATCTACTTCAGTACCTCGGATGGCTATGAAAACAGAGCTTTCTGTAACTTGACGTGAATCCTGAACAAGCGGACCAACTTCACCTTCCGGTTTAAAACGGGAAGTATTTAACGGGTTGATAAATTCTATGAGATCATGTGTATTCAATCTCGGTCCTCCATGGCTACAAGTTCAAGTGATTTTGCTTTGCCGCGGATGGTAACAGAACTGCCAAGTCTCATCATATCACCTGCTTTTGGAAACTGTCGTTCAACAGTGCCGGAACGGAAAGATTTTACCTCTAATCCAAGTTCCGCTAAAATGGTGGTTGCCTGACGCATGCTCATTCCTCGAAGTTCGGGAACTTCTGCAAAGCCTTCTTTAACCTTCGAACTGTCAACAGGTAAATAGGTTTCCGATAAAGTGAGAATAATTTCGTCTTTTCCGGGAAGAGGTCTGCCCGGTTCAATAGTTTGTGAAATCACATACCCTGATTTCCCTTCAATGGTATAAGGAATGTCAAATTTCTTAAGGATCTCTTCGCTTTCTTCTTTTCCGATGCCTATGAATGAAGGAGCCTTTGTAATCAATTCAGGTTCTTCTTGTGGTAACATACTTCGTTGTATATCTCCATCTAAACCTGCAATTCTTTTTGCGGTTTCTCTGAAAATAGGACCTGCGGTAAAGCCACCGTATCCACTTGTTTTTGGCTCATTCAACATGATGAGGCAAACATACTTTGGATCCTCGGTTGGGAAAAACCCTACAAAAGAGGCGAGATATTTATTGGAATAACGCCCTTGATATACTTTTTTTGCTGTACCTGTTTTTCCGGCTATTCTTAATCCATCGATCTGCGCCCATTCTCCGGTGCCGGAATCTGTTACGACGCTTTCAAAAATCGGAAGTATTTTTTGAAGTGTTTTCTTTCTGGCAACGCGACGAATTTCTACCGGAGTGTTATCTAAAACAATATTTCCATTTTGATCTTCAATTCTGTCGACCAAATAAGGACGCATCAACATTCCTTCATTAGCAAAAGCAGCATAAGCCTGAGTTACTTGTAATGGTGTTGCTAAAACTTCGTACCCATGACTCATCCACGGAAGACTTACCAAACTCCAGTCATATGGTTTGTTCAGAATTCCGGCTACTTCACCGGAAAGATCAATATTCGTTTCAGCACCAAACCCTAGATTTCTGGCATATTGATAAAAAACTTCAGGTTTTAACCTCATGGCAATTTCAGCGGTAGCCACATTGGAAGATTTCTGAATGACTTCCTGAAAGGTCATATTTCCAAGCGGGTCGTGATCACGGAGAGTTAATCCATGAATTTCTACTTCGCCGGATTCAGGAGTTTCAAAAATTTCATTAAAATCTACCTTGTTTTGCTCTACAGCTGCGATTGCAGTTACCAACTTAAAGGTTGAACCCGGTTCCACCATATCAGAAATGGCAAAATTTCTTCGGTTTTCATTTTCGTTACTGCCCGGATAATTCGGATCATAAGTCGGATAGTTAGCCATTGCCTTAATGGCTCCGGTCTTAGGATCTATAATAATTCCGGTTCCGTATTCAGCAAGATGCTTTTCCACACCTTTCTTTAGCTCATCTTCCAGAATGGCCTGAATGTAGGAGTCAATAGTGGTGTGGATGGAATGACCATTCTCCGGAAGTTTCTTTGGGGCTCCTACATAAGCAGAAATTTGATTTCTTGGGTCACGACGAACTTGTTGAACTCCATTTTCACCTTTCAACTCTGTGTCATAATAGGCTTCCAGACCTGTTTTGCCATCCATGTTATGATTTACAAAGCCTAAAGAATGTGCAGCCAGAGAACCAAAGGTGTATTTTCTACTGAAGCTCTCCTCAATGATGACTCCTTTTATATCTAATTCCCGAACGGCATCTCTTGAAACAGGAGACAAGTTCTTTGCAAGAATGATATACTGAGAATGTGAAGGAGCGTCACTAATTTTTTTCTTGAAGTAAGATGGAGACTGATTGGTATGCTTAGCTAATGTAACTGCTAATTGGTTGATCTGATCCTGTGTAACCGATTTTCCATTCACATCTTTTACTTTAGGATCCAATGCGATCAGGTAATTTGCAGCATTAGTAGCAAGCAAGGTTCCGTTAGCATCGTAGATATTTCCACGCTGTGCGGGGATAGGAATGGAATCGATCGCTTGTTTACTCCATAGTAAACGCAAATCTTCTCCTTCCAGATAATTGATGCGAACTAGTTGAAAAGCCAATACACAAGGTATAAGCAACAACAGCCCGAACACCAAAAACATCCTGCTTAATATGGAAGTTCTTTCTGTCATCTACTTTTTAACCTCGATCAGTTTATCAGCAGGACCACCGTTTATAAAACCGGCTTTTTCTGCTTTTTCGTAGATTTCAGCCGGACCAACCATGCGATCATACTGTAATTTTAAAGCATCATGTTGAGTGCGCACTTTATTGTATTCGCTTTCAAGCTTTTGGACTTCTTCTAACAAATTTTGAGTAGCAAAAACATGTGTCAGATACAGAAATCCGAATACACCTATAGCAATAGTTGTAAGAATCACTTTCCAGGGTTTAATATCCTGTATAGTTTTTCTTACCGACTTTCCTGCTTTTTTACCTGAAGATCTTTTTCCTTTTGAGGATGAAGATGGGGATTCTATGTCAGGTAAAGGAACTTTACGGAGGTTAGGTCGGGTTTCGCGCTTTTTAAGTGGGGATTGCACGATCATTGACTACCTCCGCTGTTTTTCTCAGCTATCCGAAGTTTAGCGCTCCGGGCAGCGGGGTTTTTAGCAACCTCTTCGGGTGAAGGGGTTATGATCTGTCGATTGACAGCTTTTAGTGGGGAAATTATGTTGCCGTAGAAATCTTTTTCGAGCTTTCCATCCAGATTTCCGGCTTTAAAGAATTTTTTAACAATTCGATCTTCCAGGGAATGATAAGACATCACTACAATACGACCGCCTGGCTTTAAAACTTCTAAAGATTGAGTTAGAACGTCTTTTAAAACATCTAATTCACGGTTTACTTCAATTCGTATTCCTTGAAATACTCTTGCCAGCGATTTCACAGCAAATTTAGCAGGAACCAATTCCTTTACAATAGCTGCAAGTTCACCGGTAGTTTCAATAGGTCTGTTATTGATAATTTCTTTGGCGATCTGACGACTTGCACGCTCTTCACCATAATGGAAGATCACGTCGCGAAGCGTCTCATAGTCGTAATTGTTAACCACCTGATAAGCAGAAACACCTGAAAGATTCCCCATTCTCATATCAAGAGGACCATCTTCCTGAAAACTGAATCCACGTTCTGCTTCTTTGATCTGATGCGTTGAAACTCCAAGATCAAGTAGGATTCCGGCTACCTGTCCTTTTACAGGGGGAGGTAGAAGTGTTGACAGATAGCCGAAATTACCTTTTATCGTTTTAAATCGTTCATCTTCGCCGATACGAGCCGTGGCTGCAGCAATAGCTTCATCATCCTGATCGATGCCATAAAGCGTTGCGTTTTCACCAAGACGAGCGAGAATTTCTTTTGAATGTCCACCGCCACCAAGAGTAGCGTCTATATATATAGCGTTTTCATCGGTAATTAAACCTTCCATACATTCGTTCAGCATTACCGGAATATGCTCGTGGTATGTAGTCATCTCAATCACCATCATTTTCGAGATCTCCTCCGAGCACTTGCTCAAAGATTTCTTCTATTGATTCAGCGCTTACATTCTCGTCGGCTTCTTCTAATTTAGCTGGGGACCAAATTTCTATGTGTTCGCCCATTCCGATAAAAACCACTTTTGAGTCAATGGCAGAATATTCGATATGATCGGAGGGGAGGGCGATACGGTTTTGCTTATCGAGGGATAGATCTTCTGCAAAACGGAGTAAATATCTTTTAACTAAACGGCCTTTTTTACTGAAGGAATTTACGGTAGAAAGTTTCTTTTCCACAGCTTGCCATTCATTTTCGGGGTATAGATAGAGGCATTCTTCAGATTGACCGCGTACAATTGTGAACTTTTCTTGTGCGTCCGGACTGAGATTTTTGCGTAGTTTGGCAGGGAAGGCTACACGACCTTTATCGTCTATAGAATGCTCGTATTGTCCTTTAAAACTAGGCACGATTCCCTCAGAGGTATTGAAGATTGCTAAATTATGTGATTAAGGAGTAGTCCCCACTATCTCCCACATCACCCCACAATGTACCCTAAATTTATAATATGTGTCAAGAAATTTGTTTATGAATGTTGAAAAAGTTTTCCACAGTATATTTGGGGTGCTTTTTTAAGGATTAGGAAATAGCGTGGGAGAGAGTGGAAGGATTTTTGAATAATGAATTTTGAAGTAGCTCTTGTCCGAACTCTTCCAAAGTTGGATAGAGACAGATAATAAATTTCAGAAAGGTTAACTCTAGAAGAGACATTTAAATCCGAAAGATTTTAGAATCAAACTTTGAATATTCTTAATGACCCCTCGGAAAGTCCAAACAGTTCTTTGGACTTTCCGAGGGGTATCATTGAGATTGGGATTTGTGCAATCAACGAGGGTTATGGTTTTGCTTCACTAAAAACATAGCTCGCTACAGATGCTGAATCACACTCACTTCGTTCGTTGTTCAGCATGACGAGGAATAATACTCATACTAAGTTAGTCGTCATCCTGAACTTGTCTGCCGATAGGCAGGCTTGATTCAGGATCTGTAAAGGAAAAATCTTGGAATCATAGAGTTACTTATCAAAGTTAATTAAGTTTTTCAAAAACTTTTGTAAGGAATTACACCTTAACCTGTCTTACAAAATATGGGCAAAGGTTATATTTACATTCTAAGCAATATTCAAAGAACAACCCTTTATATCGGAGTCACTTCAAATCTGAACCAAAGAGTTTGGAATCACAAGCAGGGAGAAGGGTCAAAATTTACTTCGAAATATAAACTCACTATTCTTTTATATGTAGAAGAATTTGATTCAATATCTGATGCAATCGCCCGTGAGAAGCAGCTTAAAGCTTGGAGAAAAGATTGGAAATGGGAATTAATTAAGAAATCGAATCCTGAATTGATCGATTGGTATCCTACTTTAAGAGGGTAGCTCGTTACAGATGCTGAATCACACTCACTTCGTTCGTTGTTCAGCATGACGAGAAGTTTAAGACAAACTACAATAGTACGTCATCCTGAACTTGATTCAGGATCTGTAATGAAAAGAACTTACTTACTAGCTTAACTTTTTAATCAAAGCCAATGTTTCGTTAAACAGGAATCTTAGGACTACTTTTGATCTAAGATAGAAGCGACCCTTCTGGCAACGCTTTTATATCTTTTAAGTTGAACGAAATAGATTATGATTTCAAAAACTAACACGGGAAGGAATAGTCACATCACGAAGGACTGTTCCGATAAGGCATAAAAACCAGATAAGGCGAGAAACAAAATTGGGTATGTATTCAGTATCCCATAAACTGTGACTTGAGAATCTTCTTCATCAATAAATAGCATACCGCGCATTAAAAGAGTGTAGCCACCCCTAGCATTTTTACTATTTGAGAAATAGGATTCACAAAACATAAATACATTAGTCGAATAGTTTCTAAATCCAATTTTAGCAAGGCTCTTATCATCATCAATTTTGTTAAGTCTTGCCTCTGTAACTCCAAATGAGATAGATTTGCACTTAGCACTATATTTAAGAATAGGAATCCCTAGTTGAAAATAAAATCTATTCCAAAAAGTGATTAGCAAGGTTTCAGCAATCGCAACAAAAAGCGTGACAAAAAATAATAAACTGAATATGTCTTCTATATTTAATGAGCTATCCATTTAAGTAGAAACTTCTAAAACTCTTTAACCAACCCTTTCACCAACTCCGCAAACTCGCCTTTTTTCATTTCGGCGGCTTCTTTTACTTCGGCATGATCTAATTTCTGATCGGTAACTCCGGCAGCCGCATTAGTAATTAGTGAGACAGCAGCTGATCTAATTCCAAGACGGGCAGCTTCCATCAATTCGGGAGCGGTACTCATTCCAACCGAATCTCCACCAATCATTCGGTAAGCTTTGATCTCAGCTTTGGTTTCGTAGTTAGGCCCTTTCACATACAGATAGGTTCCTCGCTTGGTAGCTACCCCAACATCATGAGCTATTTGTTGAACCCGATCTGCAACCGGATAAAGATCAAGTGACCACTTTTTAGAAGAAGGTGCTGCTTTCAGATCCATATTCTGTTTGATGATATCTTCGATCACCATCAGATCGCCAACTCTGAAATCGAGATTAATGCCACCGGCGGCATTGGAGACCAGCAGTTTAGCAGCATTAAATACATAAGCTAAATGAACAGGAATAACCGTTTTATCAAATCCATATCCTTCATAAAAATGGAATCTACCGGAAAATGCTAAGGTAGTTTTTCCTTCCACTTTGCCGAATATCAACGCTCCTGAATGTCCTTGTACGGTCGATTGCGGAAAGTTCGGAATTTCTGAATATGGAATAACCGTTTGATTCTGAATTTCATCCCCAAAATCACCAAGACCGGATCCTAATATTACTACGGCTTCGATCTCATCGGGAAATCCCTTTCCAACAAGAAAGTCTTTAATTTCAAAAATATGATCAGGCAGGGACATAAGAATCTATCGCTTCAGTAGTGTAACCGGTTTTATCGTCGTAGCCGGTAAGTTTAATAATTGGAGTGCTGTCGTCATGGTAGCCTAAAATAGTATAACCTTCATCAAAAGCCAGTTTTGCCAATCGTTCGCGTTGCTGTTGACTTGTTTTAGGATCGAAATCGTATTTCGCAGCAAATTTTCGGTTCACCTGGCTTCGGGTTGCAATCACATCACCGGCTTGCATGAACTTGTTCTCTCCGTCATTAAAAAGAAGAACCTGATGGAATTCTGTATGACCGCCGATCTTTTCCACTTTTAATTCCGGATAGGCTTCATCCTCTGCATCCAAAAAATGAAGATCGGCTTTAGCATCAATGAAAGAAACGAATTCCGTTTTTTCTTCATCGTAATACACTTCTTTGTTCATTACCTTTTCCCAACCTTTTTTTGAAACCCAGATCTTGGCTTCAGGAAAAGTGAGCTCCCAATATCCATTCTCTTTGTGTGCCAGTCCACCGATGTGATCATAATGCAAGTGGCTGCAAACGACATCTGTGATATCAAACTCGGTCAGATCATGAGCTTCCAGGTTTTCACGAATAACATGAGGTCCGGTGTCTTCGCCAAACACTCCGATTCCGCAATCAAAAAGAAATTTTTTATCCGGAGTGGAAATCAAAAAGGGATTCAAAGAAATTTTGAGTGCACCTTTAGCAGGTTTATCATCTCTTGAGATCCGATTGAATTTTTTATCTAATCCTACCGAGAAAGTACCTTCATAAAGTGCAGCTGCGTACGTATTGATTTTATTTTTCATATATGATTTAAACTAATCACTCAATCACTAGTAACCAATAACTCCTAAGATTCAAACTTTTCGTAGGCGTTGATAATATCCTTAACCAATTTATGACGTACTACATCTTCTTCACTCAGATATACGAAATCAATTCCGTCCACATCTTTTAAAATATCCTGAACTGTGATCAAACCTGACTCTTGTTTTCTGGGAAGATCGGTTTGGGTAACATCTCCGGTAATGATCGCACGACTATTAAATCCAATTCTGGTCAGGAACATCTTCATTTGAGCATTGGTGGCATTTTGAGCTTCATCCAGAATCACAAATGCATTGTTTAAGGTTCTGCCTCTCATATATGCCAATGGGGCAATTTCGATCATATTCTTGGTGAGATAATAATCGAGTTTATCGGGCTCGATCATGTCTTCCAAAGCATCATAAAGTGGGCGAAGATAAGGATCGATTTTTTCCTTCAGATCTCCGGGTAAAAAACCTAAACTTTCTCCGGCTTCAACAGCAGGTCTTGCAAGGATGATCTTTTTTACTCGTTGTTCCTTCATCGCTTTTACAGCAAGGGCAACAGAAGTGTACGTTTTTCCGGTTCCGGCAGGACCAATTGAAAAAAGGATGTCACTTTGGTTTGAAGTAGTAACGATTCGTTTCTGTCCGGGAGTTTTAGCATGAACAGGAATCCCATCATAAGTATAAAGGATCAGGTCGCCTTCTTTGATATTTTTAGGAAGAGGAGTTCTGGCTTTTCTTTCACCTGATTTAAGAGTTATCAGTGTTTTAACCTCGTTTTCAGAAACAGAGCCTTTGCGATCAGCAACACCTATCATGCCTTCAATGATATTTTTTACCAGATCAACTTCTTCGCTGGAGCCAATTACTTTAACACGATTGCCACGGGCATTGATCTTTACTTCCGGGAATGATCTATCCAGAATCTGAATATTTTTATCGTGTAATCCGAATAGTGAAACCGGGTCGGAGCCGGAAATATCCACGACTTGTTCTAAGAGGGTACGTTCGTCTTCGATGGAACTTTGAATTGAGTTAGAATTAAGCAGTAAAGATAAGAAAAATAAAGCTCGCTATCAGCTTTCAAGCTTACCCATCAACTCATTAACTCTGGCTGTAATATCGTCGGCTTTAAAAACACTGCTACCCGCCACAAGCACATCAGCTCCGGCTTCAGCTACTTTTTGGATATTTTTGAGCGAGACTCCACCATCTATTTCAATTAAAAAACCATGACCACCTGCATCACGCAGATCAGCAAGTTCCTGAAGTTTTTCATAGCTGGATTCAATAAAACTTTGTCCACCAAAACCCGGGTTTACACTCATGATCAAAACAAGATCAACATATTCAAGAATGGGTTCGATATTGAATAAAGATGTTGCTGGGTTTACAACCACTCCTGCCATAATTCCATGCTTCTTTATGTTTTGAATGGATCGGTGTAAATGTGGACAGGCTTCATAATGAACCGAAATAAGATCAGCACCGGCTTGCACGTAATCATCCACGAATTTATCGGGATTTTCAATCATTAAATGAACATCCATAAAAGCTTCAGGAGCAGATTTTTTTGCAGCCTTTACGATACTTGGTCCATAACTGATATTTGGTACAAAGTGTCCATCCATGATATCACAGTGAATCCAAGTTACTCCGCCATCTACACAGTCTTTAATATCACTTCCAAGTTGAGTGAAATCTGCTGCCAGAATTGATGGTGCCAGGATGGGAAGTTGAAAATCCATTAGTCTTTATTTGGTTGTGGGAGTTGTTTTGGGATTGGTGTACCGGTAGAATCAATATTCACTACTCCACCTTCTTCAGGTTCAATAGCTTCAAAACGTTCAGAGATAACCAGATTTATAGTTTCTCCTTCTATTATTTCAGCAACGTTTGGTGTGTATTCCAGAACAGTATTCGGAGGGACATCTCTTATCGGACGAAATCTAATTTCACCTAATCGGAGTCCTGCTTCCCGAAGTTTTAATTGTGCTTGTGGTAGTCTTAGACCGATAATTTCAGGTATAGTAACAATTTTATTACCCAAACCATCACTTACAACAAGATCAACAGTGGTTCCTTTAGCAACGGTATCACCTTCTGGGATTGATTGACGCAAGATTACATTTTTGAATCTTGAAGACTCATAACTGGTAGAGCCAACTTCAAGCCCATAGTTTTGTAATTGAATTTGAGCGTTTCTGATAGAAAGACTTACCACATTAGGAACTACAACTACTGGTTTTACTTCGGTATTAACCGTGAGGTAAATTTTCCGGTTTGGCTTAACAATAGTATTGGCTGCGGGTTGTTGGTCAATAACATAATTCGCCGGAAAAGCAGAGTTAGCTCGTCTATCGGCAACTTCATATCTGAGGCCGATACTTGATAATTCTTCTTCGGCTTCTTCGAGAGTAATTCTTGTTAGATCCGGTACAGTTAACCCTTCATAGTAGTTGGTATAGCCCGGCATAATCACTTTATCAAAAAGGAGCAGAGAAAGTGAGCCGAATAGAACGAGTCCCAGAATGGAAAAATAGAATTTTTTACTTGTGAATATCCGTTTGAGCATATTCGAAAAGTACGGCATTACAGACGATGTTAAAAGTGTAAGGTTAGTGAAAATGAATCAGGTCGCATCATATTTGCCGAAGCTTGTACTTGGGCGTTTTTCAGTTTTACAGAAAAGAGTGCGTCAAAGGCTGAAACTACATGGTTTATCACTAATAGGTTCAAAATGTTCCCTGCGCGACGATAATTATTGTTAAAACGGTCGGCTCGTTCTGCCCCGAGTAAAAACAATGGAGATGCAAGATCGCCTTTATTATCGTACAGATAATCATAATTTGGGTTATTCACTGCTACATTTTCAGCATAAAAATCAGACCATCCACCTTCAAATTGATAATATTTGCTTATCAATTCATAGTATTGTTGAGAACCATATGCCGGAAGAACATGAGAAAAATCACCACTACCGCAGGTGCCACAAACCAGATCGGTTTCTCTTTCAATTTCCTGTAAGAGATTTATATTTACTCTGTTCCAGTCGTTTCGTGTATCTGAAAAGTCCGGATCCAATCCACCAACCATAGTTCTAAGTTGATCCAGTTTGTCGTGTGATAAACCGTTGTTGTCATAATAGCCAATAAGCCATTGAGAATAAGCAACCACACTCCATTCTTGATGAGTGAATGCTTCGTAAGCTCGCTCCTGATCTTTGGCTACGTTATTTCGATTTATGTAATAGAAAATGCTAAAAGCCTCAACTGCAAGATAGATTCCTGCACGTGCCCATTTTCCATTTGCAGCCTGAGCTGAACCAGGTAAGATTGCCGAAGATAAGAATGCAACTCCGGGAACGGTCTGTTGTGCATTTATAAATCCATTTGAACTTTGCTGAAATGAAAAATCATTGATAGACAAATCTCTTTCAGCAGGAAGATCTTCAACTTTTATAATATTACCCGCCAGATCGGATTTCAACTGTGCGAAGTTAACACCGGTGAACAGGGCAGAAATAACTAATATTAAAACCAGATTTTTCATAGCAATTCAAAATCAAAAGTTAATCCAAAATGGAACAGGAGTTCACGTCCATAAGTAACGGAGTTATTTCCTGTTCCTGTTACAAATTCATCAGGGAGTGTCAGCTGAAATTCATTGAATCCATATGAAGCACTTACAAAAAACTTGAGAGGAAATAAGTAATATCCGTTCATTGCTAATCTGAGTTCAGTACCAATACCTGTTTTAAGCGAATTACTTGTTCCAAAAGGTGAATTCCATGCATTCCCAGCTTCAAAGAATACTCTGGCATAAAGTTTATCAAAAGTATAAGGGCCTGCTTGTTTCGTGATCTTTTTGAAAATAGGAAGAAAATAAGACAGACTCGTAAAAGCGGTTCTGTCTCCACCCAAAGCAAAATAAGGATAACTTCTCATCCCAAGGAACCCTCCAATATAATCAGTATAAAAAGAATCATTCGGGTTGTTGAAATAAGCAAAGCCTCTAGCTCTGGCTTGAAGAGCCTGACCGGAAGGAAGCTTGAACCCATATCGCACATGAAATTCAGTAGAATGATTTTTTGAAGTCTTGAATATTGGAATCAATGAACCATCTTCAATATCATATTCTTCCAATAATTTCCCGGGTTGATATTGGTATCGTAAGTAACCTTTCAGACCGGTAGGAGCTATATCAGCATCCGTAGTAAATTCGTAATAGTCGACCGTGTAAGAAGCAGATAAAGTAGTTCCTTTGAAATATTCTGATGAAGATCCGGTAATAAAGGATTGTAATTCATTAGAATAAAAATTGTCCGTTTCAACCCTATAAGGACTGTAACCAATTCCAAGTTCGAGCAAAGATCGTCGGCTAAGTTTACTTCTGAAATATAAATTTGCCTCCCAGATCTGATAAGCTATATCAACATTTACAGTGTCTTTCTGAGCGCATGAAGTACAAGGAAATTCTTCAATTTGTAAGCCATCCTTTACGTTTCGGCGGAGGTTGTACAATTCAAGAGAAACAGTAGGAGACCAGCTTCTTTTTATAAAAGGAAGACCACGGTATTCGGCTATCAGAAAAAGATCTCTGTCTAATTCAAAAAGTCGGTTTGGTTTAAAAAAACCTCCGATGCTTTCGGCAGGAAGAGAGCCGACACCAAGCATTGCCCCACCAAAAATACTTAATTTGTCTAGCACATCACGGGAGGCAAAATACATACCTGGTTTTACATCCCGAAGTAAGTTCTCTCCAAGCTTACCAAATTTTCCATTTTTAATGAGTGAGCCATTGCTCCCATTTAACTTCGTATAATTATCAAATCTGATTATAGGGAAGAAAGAGAAGTCGGTAAAAGTGTCTTCGTATTCCCGGTAAGTGTAGTCATTTTCTCCTCCCACAGTGTTTATTTCAAAAGCATAAGATCCGGTATCTGCAATTGCATGTTCTGATGCATTAAACTCTGAAAGGTCGCTATCATTAAAATTATTCAGCTGAGAGAATGTGTCCGAATCATAATAAGTGTCAGCATCAAGATCTTTAAAACTTGGATTGTAGGAGATGTATTCGTTATTACTACTATCAATGCTGAGTTTTTTGATCTTGTATCCATCAGACTCATATTCTGAATAAAACAGATCGCCATTGCTACCTAAAAATGGCATAAAAGCTCCACCTAACACATTAGTTAGCTGTGTTTTAGTTCCTGTTTTTAAATTGAGTCTGTAAATATTAAAAATCCCATCTTCATCACCGGAATAAAACAGGTGCTTGCCGTCATCAGAAATCATTGGATCACGACTATCAGCAAAATTATCTTCTACAATCGGTGCGATAGTTTCAGAGGTGATATCATAAGCGAAAATAAAGCGATTACCTCGGTCTGCATATGCAAAATAAATCTGTTCACCATCAGGAGACCAAACGGGAGTGTACAGAGTTTCTCCATTCTTGTAGTTGGTTAAATCCTGAATTTCTTTAGTTTCCGGATTTAAAATGACCAGATTTTGAGTTCCTTTATTGTACTTAATTGCTACAATTCGTGAGCCATCGGGATTCCATGTGGGAGATTCTATTCTGGCTCCGTTGGTAAGCTTGGTATGTTCCTCTGTTTCCAGATCATAGATGAAGATATCACGATATGATTCACCGTATCTGGTAGCTTTGTTAACAGAGTAAGCTATGTTTTTACCATCAGGGGAGAAAGAATAAGATGTGGCGAGAAAAGTAATTAACGGTTTCTCTGTTGCAGAGGTATGTTGCTGGTGCTCATCAAAAAGTTGATTTGAAACCTGAGCAATTTCCCTGGTACCATTTTTGTCTTTTAAGTACAGTGAAGCAAGACCGAAATCTCTTCCTTTATTAGAGAGATAAGCGATCGAGTTTCCATCCGGAGATATTTTTGGGTAAAAATTGAAGAAACCATCCTTTTCTACATATTCACTTTTGGTTTCGTTAATCTCACTTACCGCATTGCCGTAGAATTCTTTTCGTTCCTGAATCCAGTCTTCAAATACGGACTTTCCGGGATTGCCGGTTGCAATTTCAATGGCTTCAGCAACATCATAAACTCCTCTTTGTGCCAATGCTGCTGATATTTCTCTTACGACTTCTTCTCCAAATCTGTCAACCAAGTAGATTACAAAAGCAAAGCCCTGATTATAGACGGTTTCTCTCTCAATACTGGTTTTTGATGAAAAGGTCCCCATTTCTTCTAAGCTGAAATAAGTATCCGTCAGAATTCTGGTTCTGAGGATCATATCTCTGTGAGAATCCCAGGTTTCGTAGAATAGTCCTTCACGTTGGTATTGTGCCGTTCCTTCTGCTAACCAGGCAGGAACATTGATAGAAGCGAATGGAAGAGTAGCAATCCCATTAGGAAAACCATACAGAACATCGGGTCTGCGTACATCTTCATAACTAAGCCATTGGATGTAAGAGATAGGATATTTTCTCTTCCCCTTTATAGCTTTTTGTATTTGAACAATGTGAGTAAACTCATGTGTAATTACGTTTCGAAGCCAATTATGAGTTCCACGGAGAGGCGTGTCTAATGCGGGTAACCATATATCAATTTTATTGTCAAAGAAATAGGCAGCACCATTCGAGTAATCATCTCTATCTTTAAGTACAATGCTCACTTTTTGATCCGGTTCGTATTGGTAGAGTTCTGTAATCGGCTTATAGATTTCCTCTGCAATACGAGCTGTGACTTTCGCTGAGCGACTATTTCCTTCCTGAAAATGAATAAGGAAATGTTCTCCCTCAATTGTAAACCACTCCAAATGGTTGTGAGAATAATCGTAATAAAGCGGACTGGTTTGTGAATAAACAGAGTTGATCCCAAGAGAAAAGAACAAGATCAATATAGACAGAACCTTTTTCATCAATGAGCCACCGCTATTTTAACGAGTTTAGATTCTGACTTACCATTTACAGTTGCTTTAACCAGCGCAAAATAAGCCCCGCTTCCCCATGCCGAAGTATTGATGGAGACTTCTTCAGGAGTTCCACCATTTACCTGAAATGTATTTTTATAAACCAATCTTCCACTTTGAGTAATGATATGGATTTCAACTTCTCCGGCTTGTTCAGTCTGAAATCTTAAATTTGTTTCTTCGTCAGCAGGATTCGGCCAGTTATAAGTTTCATTTTTGTTCAATACTGAAAATGAGTTGGCATTCGGTTCCGAGGCTTCAGAATTAATTTCAGCAGAAACTTTATTAAAAGGGTTTTTACCATATCGGGAAGGCCATTCTGAAGTTGTGAAATTATCAAATCTCCAGGCTTTTACGTCTCCAACATGACTTACTGCATACAGAGTATTTCCCACAAAAGAAGGGTGGATAGGTTGGAAGTTCTGATCTTTAACTTCTCCAACAAAAAGAGGAAATCCTTCAATAGGTGTGCCATTTTTTTCATAACCAAAAATATTGAGAGAATACTCATCTTGTGCTACTACTAAGATATCCTGAACATTATCACCTGTAATGTCTGCTAAAAGAGGGGTTCCGATAAATCGTACATTGTCCGGTGAGTCAATGGGCATATTATTCAGAATAGCACCATTTCGATTATAACCTGTTATTAAGTTATTTCCTTTATCCACTCTTATAATTTCAAAATCCTTACTTATGGCGGGCCATTCGGAAGCATATTCTGAAAATACTGTTAGAAATGGATCTGTTTTAGATGGATCTGCAAGAATAAAAGCATCATCCTCAAAAATGTAATACACATTTTCAGATTCTCCCTTTATAACTCCGGAGTATAATCGGTTTGTGGAAGCCGAAAGGAAGTCAAGAATGTTACTTCCTTCAAAATTCACATTTTGCGTGTTAATTGTTGCAAAGCTGTTGTTGAATATTTCTGATCGGAACGACGCATTAGATTGCTTCGGAAAATTAGTTCCATCAACAGGATTAAGAGCGATTTCAGTAAAGTCCAGAAACAGGGAGTCTCCATTTTGAGAACTTATAAAAGCGTTGTTCGCAGTAGTATCTACTTGCCAAAGTTGATCAAAAGTTTTTGTTCCTGAATTCCATTCAAACGCAGTAATTGAAAAATCAGGGGCCGTAATTGGGTTTAGAGCAGTTATAAAATTATCGTTTAGCAAAGGTTGCTGATTACTTGCCGAGTTAACTGTGTGGACAGTATTTAAAGGATCAGTGATCTGTACAGCAGAAAGATCTTCATTTTTGGGAATTACGATAAAACTATCGGCTCCTGAAGTGTGCAACCCGATCGAAAGAGGATAGAAATCCTGATATAAATTTGATTCGGTATAAAAACTATCTTCATTTACCGGAATTGACAAAACCTCTGAATATCCAAAGCCTGAATCGGTGAATTTTTCAATTCTGAAGGTAGCCGTTGGTAAGTTATCTGAGAATTCAAAAAACCGAACAAACGTTTTCCCACCTGAATTACTGTCTGTATTCGGGAATGTTTGCGGTGTAAACTGATTTTCATAAAGGGAAATCTGGTTGCCTTGGCTGATAACGGTGAAGTTATTACCTCTCCACCAAAAATCGAACGGAATTCCAAATGCAGCACTATTATCTAAAGCACCATCAATCGGTTTCCCTATATCTTGTGAACCTTCAGCTTCTTCAAGATCAATACCTCTGCGATCAGGATTACTGTTTACACCTGAGTTTTGAGACATTTTTTTGTTGATTACAGATTCGTCAATATGCCAGATTAAAATCCCACCATTTAATTCACGATCATCCGCAGTTCCTTCATTGTCGTCAGGCCCAACATCTAAACCTCCCGGCAAGCTCCAGTCAAAATCACTTACGTCAATAAGTACGCCTTGCTCAAATAGATCATCAAAATCAGAACCTTGAAAAACAAATGTGTCATTATCATTTGTGAAAGTTTGTTGAACTTCAGTGCCATCATTCTTTCGTATGGTTAAAGTAACTCCGTCATTTCCTATATCTCTGTATCGGTTTTCCAGAAGGAAATATTCAGAAGATGAGAGATTGAACTTGGCAATGTTATTTATGTCGTTTGAGCTGGATGCAGTAAGTGAAATCGCGCCTGCAGTTTGGGTTGTGATTTCGAAGGGAGTTGTCCAGCCTAAAAATATTTTTTCCCAAGCCGAAGGTTCCGGAGGAAAAAGCCCTTGATATGCAAAGAAGCTGGCTCCATCCATCAATCCAAAACGACCAATGCCTGAATCACCGGTTTCTGTATTAAAAAGATCAGGAAGCCCCAGATGACTGCCTATTGAAGCGCACAATAAACCATTTATCGAAAGTGGAAATACAAATTCATTATCCTGAATATCTAATCCTCGGCGGGATTCAGTTCTTGGAATTATTAAAGAATTAGTAACTCTGAAAGCTCCGTTGTTAACCGGAATACCATCAAAAGATGGTTGATCTAAAAGCTTAGCCAGGTCGTTCTTTTTCAGCGTTATAGATGGAATGTCCTGTGGGGTAATATCTAAGCTAGTTCCAACTAATTCTATATCCCTGCCAATTCCGGCATGGAAGATCACAAAGGCTGTGTTATCAGGATCAAGTCCGGTAGCGTCAAAACCACCATTTTCTTCAACTTTAGTCCAGGAATCAACGATGAATTGAGCTAATTTTTCATTGGTGAAGGTTTTTCCCGTAGGGGAATAGTCTTTCATTTCCTTATCAAGGCGGTACACTTGGGGAAGCACTCTGTAGTTAAGAGTAAGTTGATCATCGGAAGATTGCTCAAAATAATTTTTAGCAAATTCGAGGTGAGCTTCAAAATAAGATCTGTTATGGGGAAGGGGATCAATATTTGTAGGTTCATTTTCCAGATAGGGAAGTCCTCCATCAAAAACGCCGGTTCCGGAAGTTAGTTCATTTTCATCAGGCTGGAATTCAACCATAATTGCAACTACATCAAGAGTGCCGGTTGTGGGTACAGAATAGACAACCTCATCAACCATAGAAATTGCATGGCTTTTTTGAGGGATTATTTTCTGGGCTGAGGCCTGTAAAGAAAACAAAAAGAGCATGCTTACAATTAACACGCTCTTTTTAAGGAAAAAATTAGAAACCGGCATGTATTTTAATAGTTCAGAAGGATACTAAAGCGTAATGTGTTTGCCAGAGGACTTTGAGATTCGAGTGTTTTTATATAACTGAAATCAACACCAAATTGATTGTATCTCAATCCTGCTCCGAAAGTAATAAATTCTCTATCGCCATTATCAGGAGATTCATAATAGTAGCCTCCGCGGATGGCAAATTGTTTATTGTACCAGTATTCTAATCCTGCCCCGATCATAAACTGCTCAATCAGGCTTACATTCGTGCGTGTACCGGTATTCGGATCTAAAGGACGATAGGTGCTCCAAGACTCAACAAGAGCTCTCAATGGATTTACTGCACGAAACTCAAATACAGTTGAATCACCACTTTGTACTTCAAATGCCTCTTGTCTGGCCATGATCTTGGTAATATCCACAGCAACAGTTAATTCATTTACGCGATCTTCATCCAAACCAAAGTTTATTGCCGGTCCAAAACGAAGTACTGTTGGAAGTGGATCTTTTTGAGCATTATCAGAATATTGAATTCCGGGGCCTAGATTGGTTAGGTTCACTCCAAAACTGGCAATTGCGTCTGATGATCCAAAATCGAATGGATTTGACTTATAAAGAGCCGCAATATCTACCCCAACACTTGATCCGGGATTGATTTTTTGGCCGTCAACTTCAATTCCACTTGCCAAACTGGAGTATATAAGTCTGGCGCCACCACCAAGGGCAAAGTTTTTGCTTAGTTCTGTACCGTAGGATAAACCAATCGCAAATTCATAACTATTGAATCTGGCACCTTCCTCGCCACCGGCAGTTGTATTTAATTGTTCTCCAAGATTAAGAAAAGTGATATGTCCCCCAATGGTTCCAATCCCTTCTACATATTGTTTCACAACCAGGTAGTCATAGAATAGATCACTCACACCAAAATTAGCAAGCCAATTTGAGTGAGTAAAACTAGCTTGGTTATCTCTTTGGTAAGCAAGCCCTGCGGGATTCCAAAATAAAGCAGCTGCATTGTCAGCAAGTGCAACTCCGGTATTTCCCATCCCGGCACCTCTGGAATCAGCTTCGATTTGCAAAAAGGGAACGCCTGTAATACCAACTTGTGCATCAACTTTCGGCGATAATATTAAAAATAATGCCGCAAGTAATAAAAATGTCCTGTTCATATATCTCTTAAATTTTGATAAATATAACGTATTAAAATGATTTTTAATGCTCGTTATCTAATGATTACGAGCTTTTCGATTTTTTCGGTTGATTGTTTTCCTTCCGGGGTTTCTGCTGTAACCCGAAGCACATAAATATAAGTACCGTTGCCCAGGCGATCATTATCCCTGTCACGGCCATTCCATGGAATATTGGCATAAGAATTAGATGTAATAAGTGATTCTTGCTTGATATGTTGTACAGGTTTTCCGCTTAGAGTATATATTTTTATAGATACATCTAACGGGTTACCCGGCTGATTATGTTCGAATGTGAATTGTGTTGTTGAATTCATCGGATTCGGATAATTGTAGATATTCCGAACCGAGAGCTCGTTTTTGGGAGCAACCTCGAAAAATATTTCTTTTTCATTTGGATTATTATGTACATCCCAAGCTCGAACTTTCAGCGTATAGTTACCCTCAGGTAATTGGTCCAGAGGATACTCGATACGCCCTCCACTGAAATCATTTAAATTTCCCTCATAAAATTCATTGAGGATAAATGTTTGTGTAGGTTTTGTATCGATAGTAGCAATTATTTCATGTCCAACTCCTGTTCCTGTAGTATTTATTCCAGAATTATCCTGTAACTCAACGATTAATTTTGGTGAATCGCTGACTAAATTTCCATTGACAAATTTTTCGTCGTTCAAATATATATTCATAGATGGCCCTGTACCATCATTAACTGCCTCAGGGTTTACACCATCAAAAGTAAGATCTGTATAAGCTCCGCCGGCATATTGATTCGATCCTTTTGCATATAAAACAACTCTTCCGTTTTCTGAAGAGGTACTAATGTCTTTCGGAACAATAAATGTTTGGTCAAAGACACCGTGCTGAATAGACACTTTTCCTTTGAACAGTAAATCCTTTTCAACATTGTATGTACAGTCACCATTAAGTACACAATTCCACTCACGCTCAGGTAGACTTACCTTTCTGCGAGCGTCAAAGATAGATAAAACCAATTCACCGGTATATGAGTTGTCTATCTGCCCGTTGCTTGTTTGTATTATTCCTGACAATGTTACCTGGTCTAAAGCACGAAGAGTAACGGTAGTATCTTGGTTCAATACATCAATACCGTTTATTGAAGTAACAACCGCTTTTTGTGAAGGCAACTTGAAAATTGTAGCGGGATCTCCAAGTAGCACAAATTTTTTGTTATTAGTTGATGATCCAACTCTGGAAGTACCACTTCCAACAATTGAATTTTTTGTTTCTCTCATAATATCTCCAAGCCTCTTAGGAGTACCATCAGACTTTCTTTCTGACATTCTTTGAGAAAGAGCCAGATTCAAACCAAAGTTATTATTGGAACTAACTGAAGAATTAGTGTAAACAACCCTGGTAGTAGTGAAAGAAGCAATTCCACCTCCGTTATTAGCACTTACAAAACGTTCAGCCCCCGACTGATCGCTAGTATCATCGTATCTTCCAAACTGGCATGTAGCGGTTACAAGAACACATAGCTTATCAGTATTAGTAAATCCGGTTATGTATTCTGACAAGAAAAGTTCTTCGTCCGAAAGTGTTTGTTCGTTTCCATGACCGGAATAATTAAGTACCAATGTTCCGTTGTTAACTGCCCTGAGAAAATCTTCAGTAGCCTCGGGTATTTGTCGACCAGCCCCTGTAATTTCGGCCGGATACGAAAACTCATAGATCTTATTAAGGCGTATACCCGGTTCATTTAAAGCCATCATTTCAGCAGATACATCTGCATTGATTGTATGAATATCTCTGTTTCTATTTTGATCTGGGAAATCATCATCTGCGGCAAAAGTAAATAGGTTTTGCCATTCACCTGCATTTGACTGTGCTTCGTATCTCTTAATCTTATCTATAAAATTTGATGCTTCGGTAGAGGTTTGGGCGGTTATTCTGCCAATCCCTATGTCCATTAAAAAGCTATTCTCAGTATTTCCGCTTCCAATATCACCTTCATTATCATCCAAGTATCCAAAGAAGTCGTCAGTACCAAAGGTTCCTCCGCCACTTCCTGTTGCTCTTACTGTTGATTGTTGGCTTTGATATGTAAGCACATGATTTGTAAGTGCATTTTCGATGATACCTTTAGTATCGTATGTGGTATCTCCAAAAAGTAGCAAGTATTGAGGTTCTGTCTCCCCGGCTGATATTGCTCTTTCCCAAAGAAATTTGACATAATCTCTAATAGCTGTTGGGTCTTTGGTTCCCCCTGAAAATTCGTTGAAAATTTCTGATTGAGTTACAAGAAGGGGACTTAATCCTTGTTGATCTCTATAGTTTGCAAGTTCAAGCGCTTCGTTTTTTAAGTCTTCGGAAGTAACAACTATATAATCAGGATAGTTAGTTATCCCGGTGAGATTTTGATTTACAATTCTTTCGCCCGGGCCGGGAGTTGGAAAAACTGACTGAGCTATTATTGTACGACCACTGTTTTGGAAATAGTTTACATCAATATTATCTCCGGAAGTTGAATATTGAAGCAGAGAAGGAGAAGCAGGATCTGTAACGTCCATTATATATGGATTCAGACTAAATCCGTTAAGTCGAAAGGTAACTTCTTCCGGTGGCAGTGTATCGTTAATTGTATAGAATAACAGTCGATTTGATTCAGCAGTTAAAGAACGGTCAAAAGTTAATCTGACCCAATCAACAAAGGCTATACTATTTTGTTGTCTGTGAGTAACCGAAGTTGTTAGATTAAGAATTCCATCATTCACAGAGATGGTTATGTCTTCATTAATATTATACGGAGAAGCCGCTGGTCCTTCACTTCCGTTATATCCTCTGGATGAATTGGTGGATGATAAACTAAATACGTTATTCTGAGCTACATCTACATTATTTAGGTCGGTATCAAATGTTATCAATGCTTCAGAACGAGCGTATAATCTGGCGGTAACATTTATATCTAAAGGACTTGAAACTCCAACTAAAGTATCCTTAAAGATTGATACTGGAACATTACTTTGAGTTGAAGGAATGGATTGACCTAACCAATACCGCCCTGATTTAAATTTATCTTCCGGTTTTGTTAATTCCTCATCTTTCCAAAGAAAATCTGTGAAAGAATTTACTGTTGAAGTAGGATTCAAGCCATTATTTGAGGGGGATAATCTTAACCCGTTACCATTGGTGACAGTCAGGAAAACATATTTAACATCGGAATATGGGTGCAAATTATGCACAAATTTATCCTGGTTTCTTAAAACTTGATGAGGACTGTTTCCATAAAAGAGTATCCGATCATTTGAATCAAAAGAACCATCACTTTCTCCTTCAACTATGATCGGAATTTGAGCTAAAGAAGGTCGGGAAGCACCGCTAAGTTCAGGAAGCTGAAAACCATTTGTACCCCAAAGCTGGATATTTTTTGGATCGATACTTCCAACATTAATACCAAGATCACTGAGATAATTGAAATCAAGTTTATAAATATTGTTTTCTCTGACAGGGATTTTATACCAAGTTCCTGATGAAAGGGGGGAATCCGCAAAGAATCTCTTCTTTGAAGACACAACTCTGTCTCCATCATTTTTATAAACCCTTACTTTAAGTTTTCTTGTAACCAGAAGAGATTTGGATGTGTATCGAACTCGATGAAACAGCATCTGAGCCTTTTTGTGTCCTCTGTATATTCCTATTCCCGCTGTTTCAATTACGTTAACTTCATCTGATGAAATGAATGCAGCACTTATCTCACTTTCGGAGAGCGAACGGTCAATTTCGACAATGCTTTGCTCCAATATTTTAAAAGCAGGCTCACCATTGACTACAGGAACCAGTAATTGATAAGGAGGAAAAATTTTGTCCGAATCATTTACCAACTCATAGTCTGTAAAAGAGTCTGTTTCTGCAGTCACATTTACTCTTTGAGCGATTAGAGAATCTGAGTAAATGAAAACGAACAGCCCATAAAAAAGCAGATGCTTGATCTTCATTAATTACTATATAATTGGTCTGATAAAATTAATTAACGCACGAGGCGAATAAATAGTAGCTGTTCGAAATAGTAATAATAGAATTTAGACTTTAATGGGAAGCAGGTCGCCCTGATAGTAATAATTATTCGTTACTGGTTGAATAAGTTGTAGCTGTATTACGGTATCTGTTGGGTTTAATTAAAATCTGACACTATAATATGTTTGTTCGTTTATAATGTCAAACAAAAAAAGGAGTTTTCACTCCTTTTTTAATTATAGCATTTCAACAACGAGAGCAGAAGCGCCACCGCCACCATTACAAATACCTGCACAACCGTATTTTCCACCGGTTCTTTTCAGAGCATGTAAAAGTGTAACAACTATTCTGGCTCCGGAGCATCCAATAGGATGGCCAATACTTACGGCTCCTCCATGAATGTTTACTTTTTTAGGGTCCAATTCCAGAATTTGGTTGTTGGCAATAGACACTACGGAGAAAGCTTCATTGATCTCAAAAAGATCGATTTTATCAATTGATAAGTTAGCTTTTTTAAGTGCAATAGGAATAGCATCAGATGGAGCAGTAGTAAACCACTCAGGTGCTTTAGCAGCACTTCCGTGACTTAATATTTTGGCAATTGGTTTAAGCCCTAATTCTTTTGCTTTCTCAGCGCTCATTACAAGCACTGCAGCAGCGCCATCATTTATACTTGATGCATTTGCAGCCGTTACAGTTCCTTCCTTATCAAAGACAGGGCGAAGGTTAGGGATCTTGTCAAAATTTACTCTGGCTACTTCTTCATCTTTATCAACAATAGTTACATTGCCCTTACGGTCGGTGACTTTAACTTTGATTAATTCATTATCGAAATAACCTTTTTCTTGAGCCTCTTGCGCTCTTTTATAAGATTCGATTGCAAATTCATCTTGTTCTTCTCTGCTAATCTTGCACTCTTTAGCACAAATTTCAGCAGCATTTCCCATCGCAAAGTCGTTATATACATCCCAAAGTCCATCTTTTAGAATCCCATCTTCAGTCTGAACATGTCCATATTTAGAACCGTATCTGTGCTTAGGTAGGTAGTAAGGAACGTTTGTCATGCTTTCCATACCACCTGCAACAACAACATCAGCATCTCCTAAACGTATCTGATCTGCCGCGATCATAATAGCTTTCATTCCGGAAGCGCAAACTTTATTTACGGTTGTACTTGGTGTTTTTTGAGAAAGACCTGCTTTTAATGCGGCTTGTCTTGCAGGCGCTTGACCAATTCCTGCTGTAAGTACATTTCCCATTACCACTTCCTGAACTTGATCAGCTGAAATTCCTGATGATTTTAGCAGTTCCAGAATTGCAGTACTTCCAAGCTCGGGAGCTGTGAAAGAAGCCAAGCTTCCTCCAAAAGCTCCAATTGGAGTTCTTTTTGCTTCAACAATTACTACGTCTCGCATGATAAATATTTTATAAAAATTAAAAATTCTGTAAGCGCTTTTTCAGCACTTAGAAGTTACAAAAATTGAAAAGAAACTGCTCTTAAAAAGCTTGTTTTAAATCCTCGATCAAGTCTTCAGCATCTTCAATACCAACAGATAATCTGATAAGTGAATCCTTGAGGCCTGCTTTTTCACGATGTTCTTTTGGAATAGAACCATGAGTCATAGAAGCAGGGTGGCTGATTAATGACTCAACCCCACCTAAACTTTCAGCAAGAGTAAAAAACTTAGTGCTGGCCATGAACTTATTTGCAGCTTCAATAGAATCGTCTTTTAGAGAAAATGAGACCATCCCTCCAAAGTCATCCATTTGTTTTTTTGCAAGTTCGTGCTGTGGATGAGAAGTTAGTCCGGGGTAATGGACTTCACTTACCTTGGGATGATCATTTAAAAAATTGGCTACTTTTTTTGCGTTTGATACAGCCCGCTCAACACGTACTGCCAGCGTTTTAATTCCTCTTAAAACTAAATAACAATCCATTGGACCAGGCACCGCACCGGAAGATTTTACCTGAAACAACAAGTTTTCAAGAATCTCTTTATTTGAAGTAGCAACAGCTCCATGTATAACATCAGAATGCCCACCCAAATACTTGGTTGCTGAGTGAAGTACAGCATCTGCTCCAAGTTCAGCCGGACGTTGTAGATAAGGTGATGCAAAAGTATTATCAACAACAGAAAGAGCGTTGTTTTCATGAGCCATTGCAGATAGTTTTTCAATGTCTACAACTCTCAGAAGTGGATTAGTAGGAGTTTCAATCCAAAACAGCTTTGTATTTGGTTTAACAGTTTTCTTTACCATATCCAGATCTGTCATGTCTATGAATGAAAATTCAATACCATAGGGCTGAAAAACTGAAGTAAATAGCCTGTATGAGCCTCCGTATAGATCATCAGAAGCAATTATATGATCGCCCGGACGAAACATTTTCATTAAAGCGTCCATTGCGGCTACACCACTTGCAAAACAAGCACAAGACTCAGTTCCTTCCAGACCTGCAATCATTTTTTCTAAAGCAGTTCTGGTTGGGTTGCCAACTCTAGCATAATCGTAACCTTTATGTACATTTGGAGCTGATTGTGCGTAAGTAGAAGTTTGAAAAATCGGAGGCATAACTGCTCCTGAAGTTTCTTCATTCTGTTGTCCTGCATGAATAGTCTTGGTATTGAAACGCATTATCGGTTTGTCCAACTTTCTTTAAGTTTTTTCAGATTGTCGATTTTTCCCGAATAACTACTACTCGGATTTAACTCTTGTAATTTTTCATAGTAGGTGATAGCAAAATCGGTCAAAGACAGCGCTTTGGCTTCGATAGTGTCCTTGTCACTCTGGAAAGCAACTTGGTAGATTGAAAAATAATTTCCTGACATATTATTATAGAAAACAGCCAAGCTTTCAACAAATTCAAGATTAGAGCTGTCCATTTGATATGCTTTAATGAGCTCATTTTCAGCTTTTTCCGAAACTCCTTCAATTTCTACACTTAACGTTGCAGTTGTTGAAGTATCGTTTACTGAGTATGCAGACTTTAAATTTGAAAACAACTCGGAAACCTGTTCATAAAGTTGGGTGCCATAAACGTTATGAAGTTTGGCATCATTAGGAAATTCATGAACAAGTTCATCCAAAAACGAAATAGCTTCATATGTCTTTCCCTGGCTGATGTATGCATTCACCAATCCAAAAGCTATATTTTTATTTTTTAGAGGGTCTTGATCAGCTTTTTTATAGTAAATAATAGATTGTTCCGGATCTCCTTTTTCCAGATACAGAAAACCTAAACTTTCAAATAAATCGGTAGTGGCGTCAGGAAGCATTTCAGCTACTTTTAAACTTTCTAAAGCGCCATCGATATTTCCATTATTATATTGTGCAATTGATAACGATTTGTAACTTTCGATCGAACTTGGATCTATAGATACTGCATTTTTAAAATGACTTATTGCCGTTAAAATTGATTCTTGAGAATCTTCTTCATAGGCTTTTAATCCATTTTGGTGTTCTAAATTCCAATAATAATTTGATAAACTGTCGGCTTCGGTTTGCCAATCTTGGTGAGAAGAAGTTTGGTACACTGAAATAGAATCAAAGGAACTACTCATTTCTTCGTAACTGTAAGCTCTTTCTGAAACGGAAGCATCGGAAGCAATCAAACCATGTACTTTCCCTTTTTGAAAGTAAAGATAGGGAGATGGATTTTTTTCAATCTCAGCAGAGATTTCGACTAAAGCCTGTTCGTAGTTTCCGTCATCTATCAGCTTATCTGCTGTAAATTTTGAACCAGTACAAGAAAGAAAAAACCCGATAGCAATTGTAATAATTGCATATCGGGTATTAATTAGATTTTTCATAAGAATATGATTTTCAAAAAAGGAATTACATTCCTGCTTTTTCCATAGCAGCTTCAGCTTTTTCATTCATTCCTAAAGAAGTATAAACCTGAAACAAAGATCTCCAATAGCTTTGGTTGTCGGGCTCAATTTCAGTAGCCTTTTCATAATTCTTCATTGCCTCTCTTAAGTTTTCTTTAGCCTGAGTATCAATTTTGGCAGCTTCATCATTATCAGCAGTAGCATTTCTTTTATCAAATAACGCAGCTGCTTTGTTTTGATAGATAATACCTAAAGTATTATATGCATTCGAATTATCCGGCTTTACTTCTATAACCTTCTGTAATTCTTGAACAGCACGATCAATTAATTGGTCAGCACGTTGGCTTTGATCTTCAATTGAAGCACGAAGAGATGCAACTTTATCCTGATTCGCTTTTTTTGCATTTCCACTTAAGTTGCGTTGTTCTCTTTCCAAGTTAAATATTTCATCATATTTATTGGAAATGTCGTCAGTGATTTCACTGGCCATAATATAAACCTGAGTTCCTAATACTAAGTGGTACTGAGGATTATTAGGATCTCTTTCAATCAAAGATTCAATCACTTCAATCGATTCCTGGTTTTCTCCTAGCTTCATGTAAGAATCAGCTAATTTCTGAACTAAAGAAACAGAATCCGGGAATAGTTCTACTCCGTCAATTAAAATCTCTTTTGCTTTATTGTATTGCTCCAAGCTAAGGTACAGAGCGCCTAATCTGTCATAGTCGTATGCTTCAGGCTCATCTTTCATGGTTATAAGGTCTTCATAAATCTGAATACCTTTTTCAGTATTTGAGTTTAGTCTATAAACTTCAGCAAGTACCTCGAAAGAAAGAAGGCTGTCAGGGTTGATCAAAACGGCATTCTCAAGGTGATCTTCAGCTGTATCCAGTGGGTTATCAACAGGAGCTAATGTAGAATCACCTGTAGCATATTTAACGCCTAAATTATGCTCTTCACTCCATTTTCTGTCAATCAGGATTTGTGCTTCAACAGATTCTACACTTTGAATTCCCTGAGTTTCGTACATATCCATAGCTGTTACCAGGTTCGCTCTCATTTTTGAGTAGCTATCCTTTCTGTCCGAAATATTCGGATTACTTTGAGCCATTTCAGAGTATACAACACCTTTGTAGTAGTAGGCATCTGCATTTGCAGAATCTTGGACTAAAGCTTGCTCCAATGACATTAGTGCTGCATCATAGTTTTGTGCTTTAATGCCGTCTTTGGCCTCTTTAATCAATGGGTTGGACTCTCCGCCGCAGCTAATAATTATGATCGCCAAAACTGCGAAAGAAAAAAGTCTGGATAAATTCTTTTTCATATCAGTGTAAAATTGATGTTGGTTGATTTCAAATGGTTTAATAAGTTAACAAAATAACTATATAAAGCGCTTTCCGCAAAAAGAAGGCGTATTTAAATTATAAAAAACAAACAACGGATACTTATGAAAAAAGTAGTTTCAACAAACTTAGCTCCGGCTGCAATAGGCCCATATAGCCAAGCTATCGAGCATAATGGGATTTTATATTGCTCAGGTCAGATACCTTTGGATCCTGAAAGCATGCAAATAGTTGGTGACAATGCTGCGGATCAGGCGAAACAAGTCATGAAAAACTTAAGTGCTGTTCTTGAAGAGGCTGGTTCTGATTTCTCGAAAGTATTAAAATGTTCAATTTTTTTGGATGACATGAACGATTTTGGAGAAGTAAATGAAGTTTATGGCAGCTATTTTAAAAATGATCCACCTGCAAGAGAAACAGTAGCAGTTCAAACTCTTCCAAAAAGTGTTTTAGTTGAGATAAGCTGTATCGCAATTATTTAATATGATGCAGGAAGCTTTTATAGGTAAAGTTTCCTGCTTTGTCTGATATTTCCAAATAGATTCTATTCTCTGACTCTAGATAGAACTCAGGCAGATAAAACGTGAAAGAATTATTTTCATAATCAAATTCAGGAATTCCCCGAATTCCATTGATCTTAAATTTAGCGGATTTGAAATCGATTCCGGAAAGATTGTCATCTGTTTTAATCGTATAGGTTTGCATACCATTACCTAGTGTTACCAACTCAGGTTCTCTGATCACAGGTGGAAGAGAGTCTTTTAAAACAATAAAACGCCCCAGTGAAGGGATTTCTGCGTTCAATGTGGTTCCAAATACCCAGGAATCTACAAAGCTTGGTTCTTCATCTTTTCTGAATTGATATAAGTTTAAGTGATCCAATCCATGCATAATCTCTGGTAACTGTACCTGAACAAAAAGGTTTTTTCTGTTAACTAATTCGGGTACACCGATTTGTATAGATAGTGTATCATTTATAAACTCTACATCCTGAAGCAAGCTTAGAGAATCAAAGAATGTGTTTGAGTCTATTTGAATCTTGATTTTATAATCCGGAGAAGTCAATGAATAGTCCTTATTTGAACTTAATCTGGATATTGTATAATTCGGATCTTCAAGAGTGGTAATCTTTTGGGAAGCGGTGGAGTCCCAGGTTATCCATTGGTTAGGTTTTCGAAGGTCCAGATTTAAAGTATCATTCAGGATTATCCAATTATTAGTCCAATGTTTGTTAAGGACTTTATGGGAATATCTGAGATCAGATCGAATTTCTTTTACTACAGGAATTACTGCAACACTTTGATTACCGTAATAATCTCTCGCAACTAATTCATATCTACCTTGCTCAGTGACTGAAAATTGTGATTCTTCAACTAAAAAAGGATGCCCGAATTTTTGTTGTCCGAAAAGTCTCTGGAAACTTCTTTTGCTGCTATTAACAGTGGCTACTCTATTCACAAACATGTTTTCAGCTTTAGTAAAATCAAAACGATTTAACTTTTCATGATAAAGGGTGCGGCCTTCAAGTATCAGCATTAGTTCGTACACTGCATATTTATTATTTATTGAATTTGCCTGATCATATACGTTTGCAGAAAGCCCGAAATCTCCGTCTACAAAAACAGTGTCAAAGTATGTTGTGTCATTTACAATATTAACCGGATGTACTTCTTGTGGAAAAAAGGAACCTGATACTGAACTCTTTACTGTTAGTGGTTCAATAAGTATTGATGAGAAAACAGGGGCGACAGTATCCTTAACAGTTAGGTTTGATAAGAGAGGATTTTTAGGTTGATTTAAATTATTTCTGATCTCAAAGTGAAGGTGTGGTGGGCCAATTCCGGTTGAGCCTGTATAACCGATTATATCTCCTTTCTGGACCTCAATTCTTTGATCTTCAAATGATTGTTCGAATGTATAAGAGTAGTCCAGTTCCTTAATACGTATAGAATCAGCAATTTCTTGAAATTGTTCGTTGAACCGTTGAAGATGTGCATAAACAGTATAGGTGCCATCATGATGCTTGATATAAATAGCCTTTCCGTACCCTTGATTAGTAATAAGAAGTTTATCTAGAAAGCCATCTTTCGATGCAAATACTTTATAGCCTTCTCGTCCCCAGGTTTTTATATCCAGTCCTGCATGGAAATGTGCAGATCGTGTCTCGCCAAAAGTAGAACTTAAAAATTTACCTGAGTTTGTAGGCCACAGGTAAGTGGAGTCCTGCGAAATTAGATTCAATGGACAAGCAACAAGAAAAAAAAGAAGAGATAAATATTTCAAAACTACTTAACCGAAACTGAAAGAGTTACTAATTTTTCTCCCAATGTAGCTGTTAGTTGATCCCCGGATCTGACTTGAGACACACCGCTTGGTGTTCCTGTAAAAATGAGGTCACCGGGATACAAAGTAAAAATTGAAGACAGATATGAAATCAGATAATTGATAGAAAAGATCATTTGAGAAGAGTTGCCGGATTGTTTAGTTACTCCGTTAACTGAAAGATCAACATTTATGTTTCCAAGATCTTCAAATTCTGTAGCGTTTATAAAGCGACTTACCGGGGCAAAAGTGTCAAATCCCTTTGCCACACTCCAGGGGTGTCCTGATTCTTTAGCTTTCTGCTGAATATCTCTGGCAGTAAAGTCAATACCAACACCAATGCCTTTAATGAAATTGTGTACTTCATTTTCAGAGATGTGTTTCCCTTTTTTTGAAATTACTATAACTATTTCTACTTCGTGATGAACATCAAAGCTTTGTTCAGGAATTATAATTTCAGAACCATCAAAACAAAGAGCACTTTGAGGTTTTAAAAAAATCAAAGGAGAAGAGGGGACCGGATTGTTGAGTTCTTTAGCATGTTCAATATAATTCCTACCGATGCAGTAGATAGACTTTGGTGCTAGATCAGTTCCGGGAATTGTAATCTCATTCATAAATCAAAGATATAAAAAAAGCCTCGCACAAAATATGTACGAGGCTTAAATTTTTTCTCAGCTTGTTCAGCTTAAAGGCTCAACATTGATAAACTTTCTACCGCCTGATTTGACAGAGAAGTTTACATGACCGTCAGCTACAGCAAAAAGAGTATCATCTCCACCACGCTTAACATTTAAGCCCGGGTGAAACTTGGTTCCTCTTTGACGCATAATGATATTTCCTGAGCGAACAAATTCGCCACCAAATTTCTTTACGCCTAATCGTTTACTTTCTGAATCTCGTCCGTTTCTAGTAGAACCTTGACCTTTCTTATGTGCCATTGTACTTAGATATTAGGAATTAAAAATTAACTTAACGCTTCGATAAGCTCAGCTTTCTTCATACTGGAATATCCAGTTAGTCCCTTTTCGGAGGCCATTTTCTTAAGCTCAGCAACGGTTAGCGATGATAGATCTGAAGTAGCTTTTTCAGCTTTTACTTCAGTTTTAGTTTCTTCTTTTTTAGGAGCTGCTTTCTTAGCAGTCTTTTTTGTACTTCCAGATGCAGAAATAGACTCAATTTGAATTTGAGACATTACTTGTCGGTGTCCGTTCAATTTCTGGTATCCTTTTCTTCTTTTTTTCTTGAAAACAAGAACTTTATCAGATTTAACGGTGTCAAGAATAGTTGCTGTTACAGAAGCTCCTTCAACTACAGGCTTCCCAACTTTAACAGCGCCTTTATCATCTTTTAGTAAAAGAACATTGTCAAAAGTAACAGAATCTGAATCTACATTTTGCTTGTCAACAAAAAGAACATCGTTCTCAGCTACTTTGTATTGATGCCCGCCGATTTCTACTATAGCGTACATGGGTATTTAATTTCTTTTTTGGATTATTTTAGAGCTTACAAAGATAAGCGATTGTTCTCATAAAACAAAGCAAAAAACTAACTGTTCTTTATATTTTGAACTGTTAAATTGATTCAGATTCCAAAACTAAACTTTTATGGCGATGAGCAAGTTACCTACATTACATGAGCAGGCTTTTAAATATAAAAATACCAAAAGATTACAACACGATGGCGGGAGAGCGTGGATCAAAGATTCTCAGCTTCATGAGGCTCGCAAAGATGCTAATGGTAAATTTGTGACCGTAAAAAAATCCTCTTAAAACTATTGATAATTGAAATAGCGTTGGATAGCAGGTAATATTTTTGAAGGTTACAGCAGTTTGTTAATGCTAAACTAAAGTTAGTTTGATCGATTTTTTAAATAAACATCGGATTAAGGAATCCTGAGAATTACTTTTAATCGGACTGAGGATTTTAATGAAAAAAATATTACTACTTTTATTTTTAGGATTCTATTCAGCAGTAGCTTTACCACAAACAGCTCCTTGTTCTTCAGAGGAACATCGCCAATTTGATTTTTGGGTTGGTGAATGGGAGGTTAAAAACCCCAATGATCAGGTAGTTGGAAGTTCTAAGATCGAACTGGTTTCGAATAACTGTGCGTTGCTTGAAAACTGGACAAACGCCAGAGGATTAGGAGGAAAAAGCCTGAATTATTACAGTATACTGGATCAGAAGTGGCATCAAAAATGGATTGGGGCTAATGGTATTCCAATAGAGTTTTCAGGTACCTATAATAAAGAAAGAAAAGCTTTGGAGTATTCCGGTGAAGGAGTTGGGCAGGGTGGAGTTCCTCTGTTAAACAAACTTACTTTTTTTCATCTGTCTGATGATCATGTAAGACAACTTTGGGAGCAGTCCACAGACGACGGAAAAACCTGGAATACAGTATTTGATGGTCATTACAGAAGAAAGAAGTAGCCTAATAAAGCTTAAGCTACTTTTGAAGTGGCTCTTTGAAAGCCCTGTCGATTAATATGTCCGATATATTTACCTATGATTCGGACTTCTTCAAAAACATCCGGCTCAACTATAATGTCATCATAACTTTCGTTGGCAGCTTCCAGACGTAAGCCATTATTATCCCAATAGATCTTCTTTAAGCTGGTTTCACCATTATACAGAACCGCTCCGATATCACCATTTTTAACGTCGGTGTCCATCAGTACTACCAAATCTCCATCATAGATATCTACGTCTTTCATGCTAAACCCTGAAACACGGAGTGCAAATAATTGATCTAAGTTCGGAAATAATGAAGACAATGTGATCTTTCCGAGATCAGCTTCAACGGCTTCTTGTAAATAACCGGCGGCAATAAGACCGCGAATTGGAATTCCATCCTGGTCGTCATAATCTTCAAGTAAATTCTTTTTCTTCTCTTTGGGAAGATCGTACTCTTCATCATTCCGCTTAATCAGAAATCCTTTTTTAAGTAAAGCCTGAATATTCTGGGTAACACTATTTGGCGATCGATAATCAAAATGCTCAGCAATTTCTCTGTAGGTCGGCCATACATCATATTCTTTTTTATATTCCACGATGTAATTAAAAAATTCCTGTTGTTTTCTCGTTAAATGTGCATTATCCATAGCATGATATTACTTAATGTGTAAAGTATGTGCAATAAACGAAGTTCTTTAATCAGTGTCAATAAAAAATGTGTGTGATTCATGTATAAAATTATTTCAGCCTGTGTATTAACCTTTTTACTGTTTGCTTGTGACCCTGCTAAGAAAGAAGCCGGTCGACTGCTTACTCAAGAATATCCGGATCTCTATGAAGCGGTTTACGCACGAGATGGTCAGGCTTTAATGGAATTTACCTCACATAAAGATGAAAGAGTTCGTGTACAAGCCTGGCAGGCGCTGATTAATACACCGGTTATTGATATTGACGCATTAATAGGTTTAGCATCAGAAACCAATACCAAGGAAGCCTGGTCATCACTTTGGTTGAAGGAACTTTCTGAAGAACAACAAGAGAGACTGAACAAGCTTTTTATGGCAAGCAATGCTTCCAACATAGGGTTGGTTTCAGCTTTGGGAGAGTTGGGAAATAGTCGTTCGCTGGAATTACTACTAGAAGAAGATGTGCCACCAAACCAGGAAATGGAATTTCAACTTGCTTATTCAATTGGTCGTTTAACAGGAAATATAGAAGCAACTGAAGATCATCAAATTCAAATTATAGAAAGAGCACTATCTACAACCAACAGTAAAGCAGCTCAGGCCTATTTGTATGGATTTTACAGAACAAGAAATGATCAGGAAAAAGAGGGGTTGACTCCTAATGCAGTAGACAAATTGATAGAATTATGGGAGAATTATTATCCTGATGAAATAGGGCCGGATCGATATATTGCTGCACTGTTGATGAAAGATCATGCCGGCTTAGTGTTTCATCATTTTATCGATAAGGATTATGTTTTGATGGATGTTCAATTGGCTATTGAAATTATTCAGGAGATCGGTAGAAAAGAGAAAAATGATACATACGCTCCTGTAGCATTAAATGCTTTTATTCAGCATAAAAATCCAAATGTTGTTATTCAGGCTCTCCGGGTAATTGGTGCAAAAGAAGAGTTTGCCAAAGAAATTAACAATTCACTTTTAAATGCGACTGCCTTAAATGTCGGTGTTGAACCTCATATAAGACTAGCCGGATTCAACGCTTCAGTAAATCCCGGAAAATATATTGACGACTTACTGCCTATTGGAACTGAAGATCCATACTTACAGGGACTCAGATATTCTGCACTGAAGAAAACTTGGACAGAGGCCGAGGTTTTTGACTATTTAGTTGCCGATATAGATACATCTCAAGGATTGCTATATAGTTTTCTTTTAAGAGAAATGAATACCCTTTGGGCAAATGCAGAAGATGAACTCAAAACCGAAGACAGGGTTGAGCAAGTACATAACATTTTGTTTACAGCATTGGAAAGAGGAGAGAGAGCATTTATAATGCAAGCCTTGCATTCAGATGAAGAGGTAGTAACTGAAGAAGATTTTGAGAAATTAATAGCTCTTTTAAATGATAAATCTGTAGTTGATGATATAGATATTTTTCGATCAGTTACATCGATACTAAAAAACAGATTTGAAGAAGAATCGGAAGTCATGATCACTCAGTTTTATGAGAATGCGGGACATGACCTAAAGCAAAGTTTAATAGCTCAAGAATGGACTTTTATCGATGACTCACTAGCTCCTGTAACATTCAGAGAGCCCAATTGGGGTCGACTAGCAGACTTGGGGCCAAACCCCGTCTGGGTCTTGGAAACAAGAAAGGGAGATGTAGAAATTACTTTAGATGTGTTAACCGCACCGGCTACAATTTCCGGGATGGACAGCTTGATTACCAATGGTCATTACGATGGTGTAGCATTTCATAGAGTTGTTCCAAACTTTGTGATTCAGGGAGGAGATGTGGAAACGGGATTAGGTTTTGGAGGTCCGGATTATACAGTGCCAACCGAAGCAAGTGCAACTCACTATTTTAGAGGAAAAGCAGGGATTGCAAGTTCAGGACCGGATACTGAAGGCAGCCAATATTTCTTTATGCACGTGTGGGCTCCGCACTTAAATGGCCGTTATACCATTTTTGGAGAAGTTACCGATGGAATGAGTGTGGTAGACAGAATAACACAGGGAGATGTTGTACAACGATCTTACTGGAAATAAGTAATCTGTTATTTTGCCTTCACCACCATTAGTTCATTCCACCGAGTGGTGTATCTTTTGCTAAGGTAGTTTTGATTCATTAGCCATTTGTTGCGATGTTCTTTCTCCTTATGCAACCCGGTTGAGGCAAAAGCAGCTTTATTTCTGCCAAATTTTGAGTTGATCTCATCCAAACATTCCATGAGCCTGAATTGTTGCTGGGTATATAAATGAGGATCAAAAAGATCCATCTGGACTTCACTGTTTGGCACAATTCCGGTTAACATCACTGCAGCTTTTTTATACTTGGTGTTTTCCTTGTACACGTGGCTAACCAATCCTTTTGCTAATCTGATCAATGTAGGTGTATTGGCAGTAGGAACTTTCAGAGAAGTGCCGGCAGAATATTTATACTGTCCTTTCAGGTTCGAATATTTATCTCCAATCAGCATAATTCTTAATAAAGAGGCTACCGAATTTTGAGAGCGAAGTTTTTCTGCTGCACGGGACGCATATGTTGAAATAGCTTCCTGTAAGTGGTCTAATTCATAGATCGGAGTTCCAAACATCCTGGAAGTCAAAATTCCTTTTCGCTTATCCAGAGCTTCGCCCATTTTTATACATGGTATTCCATTTAATTCCAGTACGGTTCGTAACCCGGTTACATGCAGATTTTTTCGCACCCACTTTCGGTTATGTACGGTATTCTTTAATTGAAATGCATTTTCGATGCCGTGTCGGTGTAGGCGGACAGTCATTCCGCTACCAATACCCCAAATTTTCTGGACAGGCAGATCTTTAAGGTGCTGATCAGTTTCATCTTGGCTAGAAAGAGCAAGTACACCATCAAATAAAGGATTTCTTTTAGCAATGCTGTTTGCAACTTTTGCCAATGTTTTGCTCGGCGCAATTCCTACGGATACCGGTAAGCCGGTCCATCGTTGTATGGTTTCTTTTATATAAGTTCCGTATTCGTTAAGATCATCGAAAATGTTGGTAGAAACTCTGGCAAAAGCTTCATCAATACTATACACTTCAATGTTATGTGAAAGTTGATCTAAAACATCCATTACTCTGTCAGACATATCTCCGTAAAGAGCATAATTTGATGATCGAACAACTACGCCTTTTTCTTTGAATAACTTTCTGGATTTAAACTCCGGAGCTCCCATTTCAACTCCGGCCTCTTTAGCTTCTTCTGAACGAGCAATTACACAACCATCGTTATTTGATAGAATGGCGATAGGTTTGTCATTAAGAGTTGGATCAAAGACTCGTTCACAGGAGGCGTAAAAGTTATTGCAGTCTATCATCGCATAAGCAGTAGGTAAATTATAAGGATCGATATTCATAGATATTCTATTTTCCCTCCAAACTGAATCGATGGATTACATGGGTGACTACTCCCCAAATCGTCCATGCTGTTTCTTTGGTGACGGCAATGGGTTTTAAGCTGGAATCATCAGAAACTAAAAATATACGGGAACCTTGTTTTGCGAATCTTCGGATAGAGGGTTCTTCATCAATGGAAGTAACAATGATGTTTCCATGACGGGGAGTAATTGACCGATCCACGATCAGAATATCTTTATCATGTATTCCCGAGCGTTGCATTGCATTTCCTTGCGCTCGAACATAAAAAGTAGCAGATGGTCTGAACACAACAAGCTCCTCGAGATTCAAGGCTTTTTCCAGGTGATCTGAAGCCGGAGAGGGGAATCCCGTTTCCATTTTTCGGGCTAATTCCAGCCGACCGGTTCTTGACTGTGTATCGGTATCTTTTTGTGCTTCTATGCTTCTCATTGAGTGATTGGTTTACATATTTAATATATGTGCATTATATGTATAAATATAGTCGAGCCAAAATTTTTTACCGGAAATTTTTCTGTTTTTGAATGATATTTTTGAGAAGTTGATTCGTTAGAAATAAGAAGCTAGAAATACTCTAAATGCTATTAACAGTCTATATCTTATTGGGTTTTGCTGGAATGGAAGTCGTTTCATATTGTGTGCACCGTTGGCTATTCCATGGCGTGCTTTGGAAAATTCATGAATCTCATCATACACCTGATCACGGGCTATTTGAGATGAACGATATTTTCTCATTCGTTTTTGCAGGAATCTCAGTGTGGTTAATAATTATAGGAGTGGATACTATGTTGACTTCACCCGCTTTTGGAATAGGGGCAGGGATAGCTTTATATGGCTTACTTTATTTCATAATCCATGACTTATTTACACACAAAAGATTTATGCCTTTTAAAAGTGATAACTGGTTTATGAAATTGGTGCGCAGAGCTCATCAACGTCACCATCAGGATGTAGGAAAAAAAGGTCATGAGCCATACGGACTTTTTCTGTTTCCCTACGACAAATATCCGGAGAAAAAGAGAAATAAGTCAGGTTAAAGAACTTTTTGAAATGAATGGGTGATTATAGATATTAATCGTAAAGAGTAACACCAGGACGCTCACAAATGATTACAAAAGCAAAGCTTAAAGCACATATAGATCAGTTTCCGGATGAGTTATCAATTGATGAATTGATTGATCGATTAGTATTCATAGATAAACTCGAAAAGAGGATTGAAAAATCTGAGTCAGGAGATATTATTTCTGAAAAAGAAGTAGAACAAGAAATGAAGGAATGGTTCAGATAAGATGGCTTAAAGATGCCAAGGAAGATCTTAAAGAAGTATTTGAATACATTGCATTAGATTCTAAGAGATATGCACAGCTACAAATAGAAAAAATTGTAAGCAGAACCAAAATACTCAGAGATCCTAATTTTATTAACTCAGGTAAATTGGTAAGAGAGCTGGAGAGAGAAGATATTCGAGAATTAGTTGAAGGCAATTACCGTATCATATATAAAATTATAAATAATAATATGATACATATTTTGATGATACATCATAATGCTAGAGATTTAACTAAAAGAAGGAAAAAGTTGAATTAGGATTGAGCTAAAATTTCTTCAATCTGCTGAAAGTGTCTTCTTTGATGCGCTTCATTTACTGCAAAACAGGCGCTCAAACTCATTTTAAAAAGAGGATAAATAGGATTGCCCACTTTGATCTTTCCAAGATGTAGGTTTTCAGTACTCGCTTTATCGAGGAGTTTTAAATATCTGTCCTGAATAGCATCAAACTCTGAAAGCAATTCAGACTTATTCAGGTCTTTTATTTCTTTAGGTTCAAAAGGAGGAATGGTAGGCATCGCTTTTTTATATTCAGGACTTACAATTTTTATAAACCAACGCAAGTGAAACGGGTGTTTATATGGACCACTTCCTTTTTTCAGTCCCGAAGTATCACCAAGAATTTTATTCTCAAGTACAGCCAGATACTCCGTATTTGTTTTGATGAGGTGACTGATAATTTCTCCAATACACCATTTATCTTCAGCAGGTGGAGTATTAAAAGTTTGATCATCAATACTGTCTACTAATTTGTGGATAGTTTTCTTGGCAGATGTAAAGCCTTGTATATAGAAGTCGTTTGTATACATTTGTTTTATATATTTAATGAATAAATAACTGATCAGCAGAAATTATTAGGGACCTTCGTAAGGTAATCATCAATGAGAAATAAAACTGACCTCTCTACCAAACTTATTGTTTGGCTTATAGTTCTTTTCAATGTTCAAATTATAAATGCTCAAAGTGTAACGATAGACCCAGCCAGTGGATTCTATAACGATTCTTTGAAAATAACGATTCAGACATTCCCTGATACCTTAAAAGCTTACTACACGCTTGATGGTTCGGTCCCTGATACAACAGATCCTGTTTGGCAGGATTCGCTGGTCATTTACGAAACGAAGGTCTTAAGAGTTGCGACTTTTTCGCCCGATTTTCTGGACACCAATTTAGTGTATCGAACTTATTTTTTAGATGAAGGAACAGAACTTCCTGTATTCTCAGTCACTACAGATCCTTATAATTTATTTTCTGACGAACGTGGTATTTATGTGGAGGGAACCAATGGTATTCCGGGATATTGCAGAAGCTCACCAAGGAACTGGAATCAGGATTGGGAGAGACCGGCAAGACTAGAGCTTTTTGAGAAAAATCGTGAGCAAGGATTTGCAGTAAATGCAGGAATTAAGATCGGTGGTGGATGCACGAGGTTGTACGATCAAAAATCACTGGACATATATTTCCGAAGCGAATACGGAACTTCCAAACTCGAGTATCAAGTTTTCGAAGATAAGTCGATCACTTCCTTTGATCGACTTGCTCTTAGAAGTGGTGGTCAGGATTGGTATCGGGCTATGATCAGAAATGCAGCGACTCAATCAATGGTGAGAGATCGAATGGATCTGGGATATCAAGCTTTTAAGCCGGTAGCTGTATTCATCAATGGCGATTATTGGGGAATTCATATGCTCAGAGAAAAGCAGAATGAAGATTTCATTGAGTCCAATTATGGCTTTGATGAGAACGAGTTAGATATACTTTCCGGGAGTGCAAATGTTAAAGAAGGCAGTTCAGATCATTATGATGCAATGATCGATTTTATTGGAAACAATGACATCAGCCTACCCGAAAATTATGATTGGGTGTCAGAGCAAATGGATATCGATCAGTACATTGATTATCAAATTGCGCAGATCTATTGGGCAAACGGAGACTGGCCGGCAAATAATATCATTTTCTGGAGACCGCAGACCCCCGAAGGAAAATGGAAATGGCTTTTATATGATGTGGACATGTCGATGGGAAGCCACTCAAGAGGTACTTATGATACCAATATGTTGCACAAACTCACAACTACTTCAGGTACTGATTATGAGAATCCTACATGGGCTACTTTTCTATTTCGAAACTTACTCAAGAATCAGGATTTCAAAAATAAGTTCATCCAGCGGTACAGTATGCACATCCACACTACTTTTGAGGCTTCTAGGATGATGAGTTTTATTGATAGCACGGCAAATCTGATCGAGTCAGAGATTCCACGTCATATGGACAGATGGACTAAGTCATTCCGACTTGGTAGAAATATGGATTGGGAAAAACATCTTGGCGTAATTGAAGAGTTTATCAGTGAAAGAAAAGATTATGCAAAAATGCATTTGATGGATCACTTTAATCTGACAAGACTAAACAGCTTGGAAACTCTGGTAGAGCCGGCGGAAGCAGGGCAGGTTTTTATAGAAGGAATACGATCCGACGAACTGGAGTATGGGCTTATTTATAATTCCATTCCGGCGAATGTGAAAGCTGTAGCAAATCCGGGGTATACGTTTATTGGATGGAGTGGGGCACTGAGTGGTTCAGAAAAGGCGAAAGCTGTTTCGATTACAGAGAATGCTTCTCTGACCGCACACTTCAGGAGAAATGAGATCAGCTCTACCGGTGTTGTGATAAATGAGATCAATTACAGATCAGCAGACGATTTTGATCCGGAAGATTGGGTTGAGTTTTATAACAACTCAAACCAGAACATTGATATGTCAGGATGGTATTTTTCTGATTCTGATGATGAGCATAAATTTACTTTTCCGACAGGGACTATTCTTGCTGCTGATAGTTATTTAGTGCTTACCAGAAATGATTCACTGTTCAGAGAACTCTTTCCTGATGTTCAAAACAAAATTGGGGATATGGATTTTGGCTTATCCGGTGATGGAGAGTTAATTCGATTGTTCGATTCAAACGGAGCGATTGTTGACGAGCTCACTTACAACGACAAAGCTCCTTGGCCGGTTGAAGCAGATGGGATGGGGGCAACTCTTTCTTTAACTAATCCCGGATTTGATAATTCATTAGGTGAAAATTGGGCTGCTTCAAGCTCACATGGAACACCGGGACAATCAAATTCGGATGTTTCAGTAAGCAATGAAGAAGAGTTGTTCGATGAACTTCCCAAAAATATTTCTCTAAGTCAGAATTACCCTAACCCTTTTAATCCGGTTACAACGATAAATTATGGATTAGATAAACCGGGAAGAGTTTCGATCAGAGTGTACGATATTACCGGAAGATTAGTATCTATTCTTGTTGATGAAAATAAATCTTCGGGTAATTTTAGTGTTAGTTGGAATGCGACAGGCTTTTCATCAGGTGTATATTTCTATACTTTGGAAGCACTTGGACAGAAAGTGAGCAAAAGACTTACACTGATAAAATAAATTCGATGGGATAATTTCAAAAGAGATCTTATTGATCTCCAACCCATTCTTGTAAGAAACGATCTACATATTCTTTCATAAAAGTATGTCGTTCTTCAGCTATTTTTTTGGCGGATTCGGTATTCATTCGGTCTTTCAGAAGAAAAAGCTTTTCATAAAAATGGTTGATTGTATGCCCTTCATCCTTTCTGTATGCTTCAAAACTGGAATGCGAAACAGGTTCTATATTCGGATTATACAATTCACGGGATTTATATCCGCCATAAGCAAAGGCCCGGGCAATTCCGATGGCCCCAATGGCATCCAAACGATCGGCATCCTGAACGATCTTTCCTTCCATGGATTTCATTGGAGTAGCAACTTCAGCTCCTTTAAATGAAAGGTCCTTGATGATATCAGATACATGATCAATGACTTCTTTATCAACCTTAATGGAGTACAGCCATTCAGAAGCTACTTTTGGTCCAACAGTTAAATCTCCATCATGGAACTTGTGATCTGCAATATCATGTAACAACGCAGCTAGTTCAATAACGAGAGTTGAAACAGGACCGGTTGTTTCTGAAGCCAACCTTTTTGACATATTCCACACTCTTAAAATATGCCACCAATCATGACCCGAACCTTCTCCCTCAAGTTGGTTTTGAACAAATTGTGCTGTTCTTTCTATGTAGTCAGACATGTACAGAGCTCTGCAATTACATCTTGTTTAAGTTGGTCAATTCTTTTTAGAGCAGCTTCTATTGTTTCAGGTTTAATTTTTCCTTCCTTCAATAATCTTTGCATGATGGCAATAGCTTTCTTTGCTATATCTTCATCGTATTTAAAATTATTTCCAAATACCAAAACATCTACTCCGGCATTTATTGATTGTAGAATCGAGGTTTCCAGATCATAATTCGAGTTGATGATGGGTTTTTGAAGGTCATCAGAGAATACCACACCTTCAAACCCAAGAGAGTCACGTAGTAAACCTGAAACAGTTGAATGAGAGAAAGTGCCTGGCCAGGTAGAATCGATATGTGCGTTGGTAGCATGAGAAACCTGGATTGCTCTGATGGTTCGTTGTTCAAACAGGTTTTTGTACGGAGTCAGAAAGTCTTCAGACCAGGATGAAGTTATATTATCTGATGAATCAGTTGGATTATAATCAACACTATAGCCCGGAAAGTATTTAGGAACGCTTAACAATTTTTCGGTGTCGTATTCATCCAGAATCAGGTTAGAGATTTCTGTGACTTTTTGTGGATCGGAAGAAATCAATCCAGGATCAGATAATTCATTAGTTTTTAGATCCAATCTTGGATGTAAGTTTGTATTTATTCCAACAACCATAAATTCCTGAGCAAATCGTCTGGAATTATTTATTACTTCAAGCGTATCTGAAAAAGAGTTTTGCTCATAAATGTTTTCCATAGAAGGATATAAATTGTGCAATGCTGAGTGTTCGCTTCCATCATGTTCTACGGAAATAAAAGGAGGGTTTATAGAATACCCAACCAAAGCGCTATTGAGTTGTAAGAGCTGATCAGGAGATTCAATATTTCTATTATATGAATTTGTTAGGTAGTCGTAACTATATAGAATGACCCCTCCTAAATTTCTCTCCTTTATATCCCGAACAATTGGACTTTCGGCATTAATTTCAGTTCCTCGAAAACCTACTACTAACATTTGTCCGAGTTGTTTATCAGTAAATGAAGTGGTTTTTTCAGTTGGCTTTTCAGAACTGCACGAGTTAATAAAAAGTGCTGTTACTAAGATTAAGAACTGAAATTTATAAATAGGTTTATTCATCAATAAGCTCGTTTAATACTTCTCTTAAATTGAAAGTTGCTCTGATATCATTATATCGGGCAATATTTCCTTCCGGATCAATTAGAACATAAAATGGAATTCCACCACCTTTATATGTTTTAAACGTTTCCTGATCAAAGCCATTACCGCCATAAAGTTGAGGCCAAGGATTTTGGAATTTTTTGATATCTGCTCTCCAAACATCTTTATCAATTTCCGTAGAAATACCAATAATTTCAAAATCTTCTCTACTGAAGTCGTTATAAATATCTCTCATTACAGGAAATTCATCCAAGCAAGGTTGACACCAACCAGCCCAAAAATCTAGTAGTACATATTTTCCTTTATAATCTTCTAAAGTATGAGTATCTCCTTCTTCATCTTTCAGAGAAAAAGATTTTGCAGGTTCGCCCGGAGAAACGGATTTAATTTCGTTGTAGAAGTACGTTAAAAACTCAGTGTATTCAGTGAAATCGCCATATTCTTCAATGAAAGACCGGTAGCTTGGCTCGGCTTTTGACAGCTCAACTTCTCCAATTCGCTCTGCTACTAAAAACATTTTTGCGTAGGCTTTGGCTTTTCGATCTTCTATGTACTCGATTACTTCCAGACGCTTTTGATTCAGTTCTTCATAGGCTAGCCTTTTAATATCATATTCAGCGAGATCTTTACCGTATGCCTGATTTACACTATCATAAATTCCAAAAGTTCGTGCATAGTAATGAGTCACATCTCTAATTCCGGCGCGTTGTGCTTGTAATGATTCAAAGGTAAAAAAGTTATCAGCTTTAGCTTGTTCAAGAATTTGTCTTCTTTCAGAATCAGCATTAAAATTATCCTGTCCAAATCTATACTCAACTGATTTGATTTTGTTTACCAGTAATTCACCTTGCGCTTTCATAATGAGGTGCTGAAATGCTGTTCCCGATAGATTTTTTTCCGCAATCTGAATTTTTTGCTTACTTAATTCTAAGGCGGAATTTTCTAATCCTGCTTTAAAATTATTCATCTCTTTCTCAATTCGTTTGTCCAATCCCTCAATCTCTTTCAAGTAGTTCTGATAAGCTTTATAGTCTTTTAAAAATTTAGATTCTATATCTACATCTAAAGGAAATGAAGAACGAGTTATCAAAAGCTTAAGGTCGTCACCAGCATCGGGAATTAATGAGAAGGAATTATCATCAATGGAAAGAATAAGATTTTCATTTGTATGTATTGGTACATTGATTTCAAACATTCCATTCTGCTCAGGAGAAATGCTATATACTTTTTTGGGAGAATACTTGTAATGCAAAGGTTGCTCAGATATGGAGATCTGAGCATTTCCAACATAATCGATAGTCCCGGTTATTGGCATAGTGTTAGGTTCTTTTGAGCAGGAGCTTAGTAATACTACCGTTATGAAAAGAAGGAAAGTGATTTTGTTTGAAATCATAGAGGCGTTCTTATGAGCTTTAAACTTATGTTCTGTAAGGATAAACAATTATTTGAAAAAGGATTTAAATTGCATTTTATTTCTTAATATTTTCTAATCTTTAATTATAGCAATCAATGTAACAATTAATAGCTTAGATGCTCTTGTTAGCGAACAGAAAGATTTAAAAAAGAGATCTTTCCCAAAAATGGTACAAAACCATGCTGAAATAATCGGTTTTGGAATACAAACTGTTTGTGAAAGCATTTAAAAGGTAAATAACGATGATTCAAAATAATTTAAACAAAGATCTAGAGAGAAAGATAGATCTTTACCTCAACGGACGGCTATCCGAAGAAGAAATAGATAACTTATGGGTAGAGCTAATTCAAGATGGGTATTACTTAGACTACATGAAAAGTGTTGCCAATCTAAAATCAATAATTGAAGAGAAGAGAAAAAGCCAAACTCCTGGAGTTGCAAAACAAATCAGAAAGTATGCTGGTTATGTTACAGCGGCTGCAGTTGTGATTTTCGTAGGTGTTCTTGGCGTAATGAATTACTCAACCACGAATACGGATCCAATTTCTCCAATTGATGAAATCGGACTGGATATTGTAAGGAGCGGGGGCGGAGTCTCTGTGAATGTTTCTAACGAGGTTATTAAAAAAGCTGTTCAACTTGCTGCTGATGGAAGCACTCAGGAAGCAAAAGATCTTTTAACTACTGAATTGGATACAGAAGAAGATCCGGCCTTGATAGCTGAATTTTCTATCACTCTTGGTTCAATTCAATACAATTTAGGAGAGTATGAAGAAGCTGCATCTAATTTTAAGATCGCTACTGAGCAAGAAGGAATTTCTGAAAGTACTCTTGAAAAAGGATACTGGCTTTTAGCTAATTCATACTTTCAGTTAGACCAATTGGATGAAGCGAAAACTGCATTTCAATCTACTTATGATTTAGATCGTGATTACAGCCGTATTGCAAAAAGCTATATCAACGCTCTTAACTCAATGGATGATTAGGTTTTAAAAACAAACTTAAACGGAAGAGTTTTTTCTGACTTTATAGCCTACCAGTAAGCCCATAGTTATTAAGAAAGGTAATATAAACTGTGAGCTTGCTGGTTTTTTTATAACCGGATTAGAATTGCCAATCAACGTGTAAGCTCCCCAATAATGAGGGTCAGCACTACCTGTTTTAATTTGATTGATCTTTGCTAATCTCATGGCTTCACTTTTAGAATAGCCTTCATTTAAATAGGAATAGAAATTAGTGGCAAATTCTGCTGCAATTTTATCATTGACTTCCCACAAATTTAAAGCAAGACTTTTGGCTCCTGCGTAACGAAGTGCCCGACTTATACCCATAATACCTGTGCCTTGTAAATAATTACCGGTACCTGAACTACATGAGTTGAGCATAATAAGATCATTATTCAACTGGTTATCAAATAACTCATAAGCATACAGAGCATTACCTTCTGTACCATTTGACTGTGCTGATTTTAGATAAATTGTCGAAAATAAAGGATCTCTGGCTGAAACTTCACTATGTGTTGCTACATGTAAAATTTTAGAAGAATTAAGCTGATCTTGAAAGGCTTGTTCAGTAGCCCCATTTCCTGAGAAAACCTGTTTATCTTTAAATGAAGTAAGCACTCGTTGTATTTCACGTGCTTCTTGTGTAGCAAAGGGTAAAGAAGGTAATTTTTCCTGAAAATCATCGAAATAGGAGATAGCAAAAGCTGAAAAATCTGTGCTTAGACTACCACTGGTATTTCTATTGTTTTCCAAGTAGTCCTGAAGCGAAGTAAAGTATTTAAAATTGAAATCTTCAATCATATAATGAGTGCTACCATAGCTGGAAGAGGTGTTTGGGTTCCTGGTCGGTAATACTTCTAAAGGAATTCGGTATAACTCATTGTCAGGAATAACTGTAATGTGTTCTATGAAATCGGGAATTTTATGCAAGCCTAAAACTTGGTAAACATTATAAAGTGTTTTTAATGAAGTGTTCCCGGAAGCCAATTCATTAGCAGTGCTATTAAGCAATTCACCAACTTGCTCTGATATTTCTAATACAGCGAGATCAATACTTTTCTTGGAAATCGAGTTTACGTAAAGCTTTTCATTTAATTCTGTATAGTGAAGAATGATCTCATTCTTGTTCATCTGTTGTTGAACCTTCCAAATAGGTATACTTTCTTCTGTTTGCGAGAAAGCAACTTTATTAGTAAGTAACTGTTGTTGTGCTGAAAGTTTGTCGATTTCAGTTTTCAAAGCAGATTTCATATTCTCATCTGCGCTCAGATAATCATTCCGTAACGACTGAATCTGTGCAGTTAATTTTTTATCCTCTGCTAGTTCTCTTTCAGTAAGTTTGGATGCTTTTAATAAAGGATTATTATAAAGCGATGCATCATTAATGGTTTTAAGTTTATCTAAGTATGCAACAGATTCTTCTTTATAGTTAAGTTCACTGAGAATTGAAATCATCAATTCAAAAGCATCTAAATATTCCTTTTCAACGGTCCAAAAGCCTGTTTGTGTGTCCACACTTCCTTTTGCACGCTCAATTATTTGGTCCAGATTTGGTTTTAGATATGTGTAAGCTTCCCTGTTTTGGTTTTTCTTATGCAGCAACGTAGCATGCAGGTTGTGATATCTTATCAAAACTTCAAATGAAAGATGTTCGAAAGTATGATTTTTTAAAGCGCTTAAAACAGACTGAAGTTTTAATAAATCAGTTTGGAGGTTTGCAACTTCTCCTTCCAGGATTAGAGATTCGATGTAAGCTGGAGAAGGAGTATTTGAATATTGAGAAGCAAGTGTTCTGATTTGCAAGATAGAAGACATAGCTGCTTCTAAAGAGTCTATTTCAACAAACAGAGAACTTTTATTCTTTAGAAGATCTAATTTTCTCTCATAATCATCAATATTCTCCAATAATGATTCGGCTTTGGAATACTGTCTTAGCGTTTTTGTAGTATTTTTAAAGTTTTTCCAATAATAGTCTCCAAGATATATATAAATTGCTGACAACTCATTTTTATCAGCTTGTTGTTCAGCTAGATCTTTCGCTAAGTTTATATAAGAAATTGCATTTGCAGAATCCCCTATCGAATTATAATAAACAAACAAGTTTCTATATAGACCTAGCTTTAAAGTGTAATAGGCAGAATTTTGAGTTTGATTTTTTTCAAGCTCTTGAATCGCTTCCAGTAAAAAAGAAGTGTATTTATTCTTTTGCCCCAATTGTTTATAACAAAGTGACAAGTTATTGTACAATTGTGAATTAGGAATGCTGGAATTAGGGTCATTATATAAACCTTCTAAAATTTCTTTAGCATCATTATACTTCCCAATGTTGTAAAGATTAGCGCTTTGTTGCACTAATGTGTAATCAACTCTGTCTTTTAGTTTATAATGGGAGGCAAGCGGTATTAAAATATTACGTTGTAGATAAAGTGATTCTGAATAACTCCCTGTAACACTTAGTGCATAGTCTAATCCACTAAAAACACCTACTTTTTTTTCCGAGTGGGGATATAGATTTGAATCAATTATTTTATCGAATATATCGGTAATAAATTGATATCTGTTAGTATCATATGCTGCTTTGAGTAGATTAAAGTACAAAAATGATTTTTTGAGCTCAGAATAATTACTATCCTTCTCGATGTTTAATTCTGTGAGAATCAAAGAAAATTCTTCTGAATCAAAATAAGAATATACATTTTCACTAAACAAGAGAGAGTACAAAACAAATATTCTGTATCCGGAATCAATTTCATCAATTGAAATTGATTCTTTGTTTTTCACTGCATTCAGTAGATCAATCTCATTTGATGATAAATTCTGAAGCCACCTATCGTTAAATTTAGTGTGGAAATCATCAAGATCTTTTTGAGGTAAAGAAAGTGAAAGGTAATTGATAAGATTAACAAGAGATCCTGTTTCGAGAGTATAAGCCTTGAGTCGTTCTATCTTCAAAGATGATTTGTTTTCTATTGAAGAACACTCATTGTCAAGGAATATCTTCCGAAGTTGAACAGAACTTGATTGTGAGATGATTCTGCTTACTATTTTATTAATAGAACAATTAGAACTGTATAGTTCATTCAATCCCCAAAAACTCAACTCACTTTCGGTGTCAGACTCTATGTTTTGAACGTAAGTATAGGTCTGATCAGATATCGATTCATATGGATCGATAGTTTGCTGAGGTAAAAAAAAAGTAAACAGAAATATTAAGAGCATGGCTAGTTAATTGTACTACATATTAATGCTCTTAGACTAAAATTGATAATCGAATGAATCACATTTTAGGCTTTGTGATGATAGGATCAGAATCGGTTCCGCCAAACACAGCATCAGTTGGAGCCGGAGCTTCGATAGCGGGATCGTTGTTGTAGTCAGCTAGGTCGGCATCCGTAACAGAAGCACAAGCGAAGGATAAAGAAGCGATTGCAATTAGAGCGAAAAGAGATTTAAATGATTTCATGATATTGATTTGTTTGATAGAGAGTTTGTGGTAGTTAAGGGTTAAGGAGCGAATCACATTTTAGGTTTTGTGATGATAGGATCAGAATCGGTTCCGCCAAACACAGCATCAGTTGGAGCCGGAGCTTCGATAGCCGGATCGTTGTTGTAGTCAGCTAGGTCAGCATCCGTAACAGAGGCACAAGCGAAGGATAAAGAAGCGATTGCAATTAGAGCGAAAAGAGATTTAAATGATTTCATGATATTTGTTTGTTTGATAAATTATTAGTTAAGTACAAGAGAAGTTTTATCTCCAATTGTTACAAATTCTTAAAGCGCATAAATCGGCTTTTAAACAGATTTATGATCCACCACAAGAGTAACTAGGTGGTAATTTGTTACAGCATTAATCTATGGGTAAAAAAAATTTCTATCCAAAAAAATGTTAAAAAAAATTAATATTAAGTTTGTAATCGCCCTGTAAATAGTCCAAAAAAGGTTTTTGATGTCAGTTACTTAGTTTTATATTCAGTCATAAATAAGCTAATTGAAAAGAATGATTAGTCTAAACTATAACAGATAGATGTCTATCATTGACAAAAGCTAGAGTTGATTATTCAGAGCTGGTTGAAGCTCTACAAAGCGGGGATGATTCTAAAGCCAATGAACTTGTTTCAGAAGTAATTGGAAGATTAGAAGACTATCTTGTTGTTACTATGAGTGCAGACGCTAACGATGCAGGAGAATGCGTACAACAGGCATTTGTGGATGTATTTGAACAAGTCCGTAAAGATAAGATCAAAGAGCCGAAATACTTTTTCAGTTATTTAATTAAATCATGTAGGCACGAGTACCTTAGATACATTAAGAAGAAGCATAGATTTAAGTATGAAGAAGAAGCTCTTAACGAGCAATTTGTACCTGAACAGCAATATCAACGACTGATCGACAAAGAGCGACAGGAAATCTTAAAACGGTGCCTCGAAGAACTCCAGGAAAAATCAAGAGAGTTCATTGAACATTTTATTGATAAGCCTGATACTACTACTGAAGAAGCTAGTGAAGAATTTGATATGTCTTCTTCCAACGTGAGAACCAAAAAACACAGGATCTTAAGTAGATTGCACCACTGCTATAAAAGAAAGTCTAACGAATAGTCAGAAAATAAGCACAAACCACTTCCGCTATAAAGCAGATCTAATCGGGAATACCAATATTCACGAGTTTCCATGTAGTAACTCACTTGGTGAAAATATTTTGAAGTGTTGTCAGATCTGTAATACACAATTATACCCAAAATTTTATTTGAAGTTGCCCAACTTCCCAGCATGATCATCCCGGCTTTTTGAGTGGAAATATAATTTTTGAGAGTAGATTTTGTGTGAAATTTATGATTTTGAGAGTGTAACATACTCTGATCTAAGCACAAAAAATGATCACGAAAAAATCGATGAGAGGTAATTTTTTTTGTAACAAATTTCAGATTCCATTTAGTTTGAGTGAAATTTGAATGTTTTTTTCCTTTTTACTTCAGTGTTTATTATAAAAGTATAATGACAGCAAGGTATTTTAGAAATAGCTGCAATAATTCAGATCAGGTTTACAATCTTTTGACTTGATTATCCGCTGAAAAAACGTCAACATCAAAGCTTAAATAATAAAACTAAATCACGTATAGGATGTGGCTGAATATTAAATCGTTTGATGATTATAAAGAAACCTTTCAGGATAGCGAAAAAGACCGTTTGGCTTTCTGGGAACATGAAGCTGGAACTTTTTACTGGCGTAAGAGATGGGATAAAGTTCAAAGTGGTGGATTTGAAACAGCAGATATAAAATGGTTTGAAGGTGGTAAGCTAAATATCACAGAAAATGCTCTAGATCGACATCTGAATACCATCGGCAATAAAACAGCTTTTATCTTTGAGCCGAATCACCCGGATTCATTTCGACGAACTATCACTTTTAAGCAGCTGCACGAAGATGTTTGCCGATTCAGTAATGTGTTGGAAAGCAAAGGAATTAAAAAGGGAGACAGAGTTTGTATTTATATGGCGATGACACCTGAGCTTGTGATCGCTGCATTGGCTTGTGCTAGAATCGGAGCGGTTCATTCTATTGTATTTGCAGGATTTTCAGCTCAGTCGTTGAGTGATCGTATCAACGATTGTGATGCAAAAATGCTGATCACAAATGACGGATTGAGAAGAGGAGATAAGCACGTTCCACTTAAAGATATTTCTGATGAAGCGATGAAAACCAGTCCTTCAATAGAAAGCGTGATCGTATGTCAGCGTACCAATCGAGATATTGACTGGGTGGAAGGACGTGATGAATGGTGGCACAACCTAATACGAAACGCATCCAAAAAGCATGAAGCTGTAGAGATGGATGCAGAAGATCCATTATTCATTTTGTATACATCAGGATCTACAGGAAAGCCTAAAGGAGTGGTTCATACCTGTGGTGGATATATGGTGTATACTAGTTATTCATTCCGAAATGTATTTCAAGTGGGAGCCGATGATGTATATTGGTGTACGGCGGATGCAGGCTGGATCACGGGGCACAGTTACATTATTTATGGTCCGCTGTTTACCGGAACTACAGGAATTATTTTTGAAGGAACACCTACTTATCCGGATGCGGGACGATTTTGGGAAGTAGTTGAAAAGTATAAAGTGACTCATTTTTATACTGCGCCAACAGCAATTCGTGCACTGATGAGTTACGATCTGGATTTTGTTAAGAAATATGATCTGAGTTCGCTCAAGATCCTTGGTTCTGTTGGTGAGCCAATCAACGAGGAAGCTTGGCATTGGTATGACGAGCATATTGGAAATGGGAACTGCTCGATTGTGGACACTTGGTGGCAAACCGAGACTGGTGGAATCATGATATCACCACTGGGCGGAATTACTCCTACCAAGCCGGGTTTTGCAACGCTTCCTCTACCGGGAGTTTTTCCTGTGTTGATGGATGAAGATGGTAATGAAATTGAAGGAAACGATGTGCAAGGAAACCTTTGTATCAAACATCCGTGGCCTTCTATTGCGAGAACAGTATACGGAGATCATGAGCGGTATAAACAAACATATCTGAGCACCTATAAAGGTTATTATTTTACCGGCGATGGTTGTCGCAGAGATGAAGACGGTTATTACCGAATTACGGGGCGAGTGGATGATGTGTTGAATGTTTCAGGTCACCGTTTAGGAACTGCTGAAATTGAAAATGCACTTGACGAACATGATAAAGTGGTAGAAACAGCTGTCGTTGGATATCCGCATGATATTAAAGGCCAGGGCGTATATGCATTTATGATCTGTGATGAGGAAATAAAAGACACCGATACATTCAAGAAAGAGTTATTGGATCTGGTAGTAAAGATCATTGGACCAATTGCAAAGCCTGATCAAATTCAGATCGTTTCGGGATTACCAAAAACACGTTCCGGAAAGATCATGCGACGTATTCTCCGAAAAATTGCTTCCAAGGATATGGACAATTTAGGAGATACTTCAACCTTACTTGATCCAAGTGTGGTGGAGGAGATTAAGGAGGGTAAGTCGATCTAGGTATTTAGATAGAGGTTATGTAAACAAGCGGGGCTGTAGCCTCTGCTTGTTTATGTTCGTGGTATCAGTTATTAATGAGTCTCAATCTACAATGTGTAGAGCTGAATCGTAAAGTAAAGTAACCGGGAATTTGAATCGAAAATAAGCAAGAAAGGGTTTTAACCCTTAAACGATGTTTGATCAAAACTCAGTTCTTTGTAAGATGTAATCGTGTTAGTAGATATGAGGAAAGAAAAGGCAATTCAGGAGGTTGAATGTGACAGAACAAGGTCATTATCTAGAGACTTTTCCAAGTACTCTATGAATTATAGGTTGATTTATATCAACTTCTAACAAGATCTCATCTCCAATTTTAAAAGTAGTAGAATCTTTGTGTACTCTGAAATATGATTTAAGGATTTTACCGTCATGCTCATATTGATAAGACTGGTTTATTAATCCCGTATAATAAGTGTCCCCCATTGCATATCCTGGCGAGATAATCCCTTTAATTTCTGAAGTATTTCCAAAATTTTTTAATGAATCCTGAACTGGAAATAGGTTTTTGTTATACCAACCGCCTAAAATACTCGAATACTTTCGTTGATAGTCAATTTTATTTATTTCTACATCAATGCCATTTAGATTTTTATTTAACCTAATAAAGTCAAGTGAATAGGAATTGACATTCAGATCAAGTTGAATTGAATTGTTCGTTGTCCACCTACCAAATAGTATTGGGTTTTCAGAATATTCATAGTTAGTATAAATATTTCCAAATTTAGGGAGTGTAGCATTGCGTTCAATTACAGAAATTTCAAGTGAAGAAACACCGGAATATCTATATGCCACCAATAATTTCTTTCCGTTTGGCGACAATGCATAATGCTCAATGTGTGGTAGTGTATTTAACTTCTCAACTTGAACTTTGAATTCTATGCCATCTAAATTAAAAGAAGAAGTATCAATTGGAATATTTTCTTTAATAAACGGCCGTGGCTTAACTTCTAGAAGAAAAATATTCTTGTCGACCCATCCAATTGGGTAATATTTTGAATTGATTGGATCTGGTATATCAGGTATCAAAGTTTTATTCAAAACTCCCAGAGTATCAGATACATTCAGTAAAGCATTCCAAGAACGAGAAAAACCTAAAGCACCAATATCTAGATGATATGTATAAATTACTTTAGAGCTATCAGATGAAAAATATCTTTCAGTTACTATGACATCATCATCACTAAGTTTTATTTCTCTATCAACAATAGTACAGTTAAGTACAGAGATAGATGTTATGAAAATGAGAAGGTAAGCTTTCATATCATAACCCCAACAAATACCCAAAAGGTAAGAAAGCCAGACTGATTACCAACAAGATCATTCTGAATCGGGTGGAAACCAGAACGGGAAAGAAGAATAGCCCGTACGTGAAGGAATGTTTGTGTAGCCAGTCGTAGTAATGTTGGCGGTGAGCTGAGCCCAGAGCCATGGTTACGTGTCCATGCAGAATAGTGATCATAAAAGGCAGAGCGAACATAAATGCTCCGATGTATCGGAAGCTTTCATCCATGCCAACCAGCATAGCAGCATAATAATACGGCCAGGCAAAAAGAACCATCATAGGCACACTCAATAACCAGTTGATGATGACGATGCGTTTATAATTGGATTCGGAAAGTTCGGACATTAGGAATTATGAATGTTGAGTTATGAATTTTGAGTTAAGACTTAGACTCAAAATTCATAATCCATAATTTAGAATTATATTTTAGAAGCAATCAGCATTTCGATTTCACGGTAATCCATATCAAACATTTTAGCTAAAGATTTTTTGGTAAGATGTTTTTTGTACGAATAGGTTCCGCTTCTTAAAGCAGTATTATCCCAAAGACATTCTTTCACTCCGCCGGCATCGCCGATAGCTAAAATGTAGGGCACTAACACATTATTAAGCGCATAAGTAGCAGTTCGGGCAACATCAGAAGGCATATTGGGAACGCAGTAATGAGTTACATCAAAGGCTTTATAAATTGGGTTTGAATGCGTAGTTGCCCGACTTGTTGCAATACACCCGCCCTGATCTATAACGGTATCCACGATCACGCTTCCGGGTTTCATTCCCATCACCATATCTTCTGTAACCCAGCATGGAGAGCGATCTCCTTCAGCCATTGCTGCACCAATAATTACATCAGCAAATTTTAGTGCTGAACTTAAATACTGTTCATTTGCTACAGCAGTGATTATCCTTCTGTCCAGAGCATTTTCGAGTCGACGAAGTGCATTCAGGTTGGTATCCATAACAAAAACCTGAGCTCCGTATCCTAAAGCGGTACGTGCAGCATATTCACCGGTGATTCCTGCACCAAGAATTACAACTGTAGCCGGAGGAACTCCTGAAATACCTCCAAGCATAATTCCCTGTCCCAAACTCTGATTTTCCAGATAATGTGCAGCTTTTTGGACAGCGAGAGATCCGGTTATCTCGTGCATCATTCTGACAATCGGAAATTCTTTGTCGCTGTCACATATAAATTCGTATGCTATTCCGATCACCGATTTCTTGAGTAACTCCTCAAAGTAATTTTCTCTTTGAGTACCAATATGTAAAGCAGAGATAATAGACTGATCCTGATCCAGATATTCCAGTTCTTCATCGGAAAGAGGAGCTACCTTAAGTATCAAGTCAGATTTTTTAAAGACATCCTCAGCAGTATAAGCAATCTCGGCTCCGGCATCAGCATAATCGCGATCAGAGAAATTTGCTTCTTTTCCGGCTCCTTTTTCTATAAAAACTTCATGCCCGTTTCCTCTAAGAATCGAAACCCCTCCCGGAGTTAATGAAAGTCTGCGCTCATCATTCGACATCTCCCTGGGCAATCCAATTTTTAAAGAGACAGAATTTTCTGAACGAATTAAATGCTTTTCAAGCGTTTTTAAACCAATTTGTTCAGTATCAAGCGGATTGAGTTCCATTAGCAGCAGAGTTTATTTACATGAAATATACTAAAACGGGATTGTCATTTCGAACGAATGTGAGAAATCCATAGATATTTTAAATGGATTTGCAGATTTCTTTGTCGGCAAACTCCTTCGAAATAACAAAGTTATCAGCCTTGATTGATCATTGAAAGAAATTGTTGTTCATCCAAAATCTCTACACCTAGATCCTGTGCTTTAGTAAGTTTGCTCCCGGCAGATTCACCTGCTAAAACGTAGTCTGTGTTTTTACTTACTGATGAAGCGGTTTTTCCTCCATTTTTTTCGATGAGTTCTTTCGCTTCATTTCGGGAGAGTGTAGGCAATGTGCCTGTTAACACTATTTTTTTTCCTTCAAAAATATTTGATGCGAGTTCTTTTTCTTCAATTTCAAACTGTAGTCCGGCAGACTGAAGCTTTGCCAGGATCTTTTGGTTTATCTCATTGCTAAAAAATTCAATCACAGATTCTGCTATCCGTGGTCCGATCGAATCGACGCCAAGTAGTTCATCTTCAGTAGCAGATTGTAAACTTTCTAATGTTTTGAAGGCTTCAGCAAGATCTTTTGCCACTGTTTTGCCTACAAACCGAATTCCAAGTGCATAAAGTACTTTTTCGAAAGGTTGATTTTTACTTGATGCAATTCCGTCAATCAAATTCTGTGCACTTTTTTCAGCCATTCTTTCTAAGGGAATGATCTGGTCAATAGTTAGATCATAAAGATCGCCATAATTAGAGATCAATTTTTCTGAAACCAGTTGATCTACTACAGATTCTCCCAAACCTTCTATGTCAAGGGCATCACGAGCGGCAAAGTGTTCGATTTTGATTCGCACTTGAGGAGGGCATTCAGGGTTAATACATCTCCAGGCTACTTCTCCTTCGTATTTAATGAGCTTAGCATCACAGGCGGGACAAGTTTTAGGAAACTCAAATTTCTTCGAACGATCTTTTCTATCAGGATTTACTACGCTTATTACCTGAGGAATGATCTCTCCGGCTTTTTCTACTACAACAGTATCTCCAATTCGGATATCTTTACGATGAATTTCGTCTTCATTGTGAAGAGAAGCACGCTTTACTGTAGTTCCGGCCAACAAAACAGGTTCCAGTTCCGCTACGGGAGTGATGGTTCCCAATCGGCCAACCTGAAGAGTGATATCATTAATGACAGTGGTAGCTTGTTCTGCTTCAAATTTATAAGCTATTGCCCATCTAGGGAATTTAGAAGTACTTCCAAGTTGATCTCGTAAATGAGTTTGATTGATCTTGATAACCACGCCGTCAGTTTCATACGGAAGTGTGTGACGGAGCTCATCCCATTCTTTAATTACTTCATGAACCTCTGAGATGGACTTGCACACTTTTGGAAACTCATTAGCAGGCAACCCAAACTCTTTGATGAGTTCATTTATTTTGTCTTGAGTGAGTTTAGTGTCTTCTTCATCAAATAACAGATCAAAAGCAAAGAAACGAATTGGACGCTGGGAAACAGCTTTGGGATCCTGCATTTTCAGAGAACCGGCAGTAGAATTACGAGGATTGGCAAAAGTGCTTAATCCTTCTTCTTCTCTTTTCTGATTTAAGCGTGCAAAAGCTTCACGTTCCATAAAAGCTTCTCCACGAACTTCAACAACATCCGGGAAATTTCCACTTAGCTGAAGTGGAATATCACGAATGGTGCGTACATTTTTGGTGATATCATCGCCTTTTTGGCCATCACCCCGTGTAGCTCCTACAACGAGTTCGCCGTTTTCATATCGAAGTCTGAGAGAAGCTCCGTCAAATTTTAATTCAACAAGATATTCATAATCAGAATGCTCCAGAATTTTCTGAACTCTTTTGTCAAAATCGTTCAGCTCTTCTTCATTATAGGTGTTATCCAGGCTCAGCAAAGGAACCGGATGTTGAACGGTCTCGAAAGTTGAGGATGTTTCTCCACCTACTCTTTTTGTCGGTGAGTTAGGATCATGAATATCAAATTCATTTTCCAGAGCTTCTAACTCCTTAAGCTTTTCATCAAATTCTTTATCGCTCATAAAAGGTTGAGCGTCGTTGTAGTAAGCTTTATTAGCTTCCCGGAGCAGATCTTTTAGCTCCTTAACACGTTTTTGAGCCTGATCTTTATTCATGAAAAACTAAAATTGGATTCTGTAGACGATGCTGTCCGGAGCGGCTACTCCAAGATTTGGAGGAAAGTTGTCTGTTGAGTTTTGCTGATATTCAGGAGCGCTTAAAATTTCTCTTGTCAGCACAATTGAATTTAGTGATGGATCAAAATAATTTTGGCGGGGATTATTGATCACATTTCCATTATACATCAGTAAAAAACGGGAGTATTGACCTCTGATCCTAAGGCTGTCTGTAAAATCAAAATAATACGCTTCACCCTGGTCCATCCAAAATGGATTAGTTCTATTATTAAAGTCACTGGTTACACGAACAGGTTCCAGTTTATCATATGCAGCATAGAGAACTACTGTCAGGGTTTCAGGAAGGACGGTGTTTTCGGAAGTGTTTAGTGAGTTGTTGGCTTGAGAATTATCACTTACAGCTGTTGAATCGTCGGGAATAGCAAGCACATCCTGATTTGATGTATCCGAATCTTGTACAGAAGTTGGCGGCTCCGAAACTTCTTCTGAGGAAAACATACTAATGAGGTCTCCACCATAGAAATATCCAGCAGTACCTAGAGTACCAATTATCAGAATTATAATTAATACTAAACCAATTTTAGAATTTGCAGGAGAAGCATAGACTTTTTTGCTCATATCCGCCCAATTAATGGTATCAACCGTTGGTCGGGTAGTTTTTGGTTCTTCTTTAATTATTTTTTTATTGCTGGAATCAATTTCTTCCTGATAAGTATCAGCTTTAAGTTCTTCTGAATCAATACTTTTTTCATTGTCCACCTCTACTTTATCTTTCTTAAGGCTGTATGCTTCTGATAAAGTTTCGGGATTTATTAGCTTGATCAAGTCATGGTCATAAGTGTCATTCTCAGTTGATTCCAACGCAGTTAAAATATGAGCATCAGAAATCTTAAGAGCTTTTGCATAAGAACGAACGAAGCTACGTAAATAGGTTTTACTTTCGCTTGAACTCTTAAACAGAGTGTCTTTTTCGATAGAATTTAAGGTATGAACCGGAATCTTAGTTATCTCAAAAATATCTTCGAGAGTAAGGTTTTTTTCTTTCCGTATGGTTTCAAGATCGCTGCCCAAAGACATAGTAAAACGGCTTAAATATTTCCTTTTGTAATTGTTGAAGCAAACTAAGTAATTAAAGTAGACAGCAAAAGCAATATTTGTTAATTAAAATGAAATTTATTGGAACAGGTAATTAACTATATCAGAAGTTCGATTTCAGAATTAATGTTTCCGAAAGTATGTGCTATTTGTGGCTTTTCGCTTTCTAAAAGACAGAATTTTATATGTAATAATTGTTCTCAGAATAGATTTGAGCGCGCAGTTAGCGGCAAAGCAGATAGAATAAATTTACCGGAATCTGTAGTCGGACGATTTGCTTTGTGGCAATTTGATAAAGGTGGATACCTACAGGATCTGCTGCATAAGTTGAAGTATCATCGGTTAACGGGAGTTGGGGTAGATCTTGGCGCAATTTTAGGAAACACCATAAAAAAAGAACAAATACTGAAATCTTTCAATGCTGAGAATACAAGAATTTTACCGGTACCGCTTCATCGCAAAAAAAGAAAACTTAGAGGTTTTAATCAGGCTTTTTTTATAGCCAAAGGATTTTCAGGAAAGATGAAGTATGATATTCTGAAGAAAGGGGTGGTAGAGCGTGTTAAGAATACAAAGACACAAACCGGATTTACACTTAACAAAAGAAGAGAAAATATAGCCGGAGCTTTCAAAGTTGTGCAAAAAGAGGAGATTTCCGGGAAAAACATAATAATTATTGATGATGTGTTTACAACCGGAGCAACTGCATTTGAATTGGTAACGGAGCTGGAAAGAGCTAAAGCTGGTAAAATTTTTATAGTAACTGTAGCTCAGGCATGAATTCGGTTATTGTTTAGGCTATATTTGAAAAATGAGTAGAACGGCATCTAAATTTGAATGGAATATGGTGGAACTCCCTGACGGGATCACCACATCAAACGGGAACTGGTATCATACAACCAGTGAAGCAATTCAACAATATATTCCCGGTTTGTTGAAAAAACATGAAATTGGAAAAATTATAAAGAATGCAGATCACTGGGTTGGTAGTTGTAATGGAATATCTCTCATTCTTTATCTGGTACTCGTCTTATTTAGTGTTGATGCTTTTTTATCTGCGGGAATAGCTTTGCTTTTTTTCCTGTTTTGGTATTATAACACAAGCGCATTTGTAACTCCTGTTTTGAATGCAGTAGCGAGATTATTTCATTTTGATGGTTTCTTATATGTTGCTACTGCCGCTTCATTGATCTACTTATCTATGCAGGGCGGTTTAACGGCTACTTGGGTTGGATTGGGGCTTTTCTTTCTTTTTAAAGTAGGATTGCTAAAAATGTTGCTCACCTGGATATCATCAAAGAGAAGTGTAGAAAAAGCTGCTCGTCAGGACAGAATTCTGAATATGCTATTGTTGAGATACGGAATCAAAGAAGGGCTTTACTCCGGAAACATTCAAAGTATGCAGGACTCACTCTTCAAGACAGTAAATTATCATAAGACAAGAAAGAAGAATAAGTGAGAAAGTTATTTCGTGCAGGTTTTTGTTTATTTATTCTCGCTGGTTGCTCATCAACTGTTTCTATAGTCTCTGAAGATTCGAGTGCCCAAACGGTATATTTAAATGCATCTGAAGCTGAGCTTGGTAATACATCGAAGTGGTTTGCTGAAGATACTCAGGAGATTATTATGGAACTCAATTTACCGGGTGAGATTGGAAAACGAATTTTAGATCAGGTCATAACCGGATATAAAAACCAAACTGGGGATTTAGGATCGGCTGAGAGTACAGAATCTTCAGATATTATTTTTGATATAAAAGAGATCACAGTACAAAGGGGATGGTTTACTTTTAATTTTTTAAAACCCGGACCTGTTTATGTAATGAAAATGAAAGCTGATATCATAATTAATGGTGAAATAGTATCGTCTGAAACTAAAAAAACTGTGGTTAATATGGCCTCTGTCATTTTTCCCGAAGATCCGATCAAGTTTATGAAGCCAAGTGAAAAAAGAATTACGGAATATCAGGTAGAAACTTTCAGGACAGGGCTTAGAAAATTGTATCAAAGTCTTTATTTCGATGCGTTCGATATTTCACTCAGTTTATGAAACAACTGTATATAATTCGTCACGGAGAAACCAGATTCAATAAATCTCATTTGATGCAGGGAAGAGGTATCAATGCATCTTTAAATGATACAGGTTGCACACAAGCTGAAGCGATCAGTATTTACTTGAAAGATAAACCGGTTTCCAAAATTGTAACCAGTAGTTTAAAAAGAGCTAAGGAATCCGCTGAACCTCTGTGCAGGTTATTCAACGTAAAACCGGAAGCATATACAGAACTCGATGAGATGGATTTCGGAGATCTGGAAGGTAAATCATTTGATGAAGTTAAATCAGACTTGGTTCATTTGCATGAAAGTTGGAGTTCAGGAAAACTTGAGATCTCCCCTGAAAATGGAGAGACACCGATCCAGGTTTACAAACGAGCCAATTTAAAAGTCGAAGAGATCCTGAAGTTGTCTGATGATGAGTGTATAGTATTTATGCTTCACGGAAGATTGATTAGGATTCTGCTTTCAGAATGGTTGGGCTTGGGTTTGAAGAATATGCATCAGATCGAACATCAAAATGGAGCGATAAATAAGCTTGTATGGACAGAAAGTGGTTTTGAAGCGGTGGATTTGAATGTTACGAGTCATTTGCTGCTTTGATTTTAAGCAATTTCCGTTAAACCACATTTAAACTATACTCATTTCTATGGTCAATCTTCCTTATCTTTGTATGCTTGAAACCATTGTATGAAAAGCTTGGTTTTATAGTGACAGAATAAATATGATCTATAGAAATTATGAGTGAAAAAGTAAGATCCATGTTCGCGGATATAGCCAGTGATTACGATAGGGTGAATACCGTCTTATCATTTGGAGTGCATCACGCTTGGAGAAAAAAAGCGATATTGGAAAGCGAGGCTAAAGAAGGCGATCATGTATTGGATTGCGCTACAGGAACGGGTGATCTTGCAATCGAATTTAAAAAAGCCGTTGGTGATTCAGGATATGTGATGGGAACAGATTTTTGTGCGCCCATGATAGAGCCGGCTCCTGCAAAAGCAAAAGAGAAAGGTCTGAAGATAGATTTTGAAGTAGCTGATGCTATGGATCTGCCTTATGAAGACAGTAGATTTGATATTTCAAGCATTGCATTCGGTATCAGAAATGTGGATGATCCTGTGGTTGCATTAACAGAACTTGCCCGGGTAGTAAAGCCGGGAGGTCGAGTTGTTGTACTGGAATTTGGACAACCAAAAGGAATTTTAAAGTTTCCATATAATTTATACAGCCAACATATTATGCCCGCAGTGGGAGGCTGGTTAAGTGGAAACAGAGAAGCTTATACTTACCTGCCTCGAACAAGCGCTACCTTTCCTGCCGGAAAAAAGTTTTTAAAACTGATGAAAAACTCGAAATCATTTTCAAAAACAAAAGCAGTAAAATTAACGGGTGGAATTGCTTACGTTTATGTAGGAGTTGTACAATAATTGTATATTCACGCACCTAAAAATTAAAGAAAACATATGCATATAGAAGACATTAAGAAAATTCTCCCACATCGCTACCCTTTCTTATTGGTAGATCGTGTTTTAGAAACTACTGATGAAAAAATTACGGCTCTTAAAAATGTGACGGCAAACGAAGAGTTTTTTAACGGACATTTCCCGGGACAGCCAATCATGCCTGGCGTTCTTCAGGTAGAAGCACTTGCACAAGCCGGAGCAATTCTGCTGATGACAGAAAAAGTTGAAGATCCCGAAAATTCGATCATGGTATTTACCGGAATCAAGAATGCAAAATTCCGCAAACAAGTAGTTCCGGGCGACCAATTAAAACTAGAAGTTACTTTGGGTCAAATGAGAAGAAATTTTGTTGTAATGACCGGAGTTGCTACCGTTGACGGCGAAGTAGCTTGTGAAATTGAAGCATCAGCAGCAGTAGTTCCAAAAAACCAATAATTATGAGCACCAATACTTCTGATCGCCCCGCAAAAATAACTACACAAACTGTTGTGGAGATGAAACAACAAGGAGAGAAGATCTCTATGTTGACTGCCTATGATTTTACAATGGCTCAAATTATTGACCAGGCAGGAATTGAGATCATTTTAGTGGGCGATTCAGCAAGTAATGTGATGGCGGGTTTTGAGACTACAGTGCCAATGACTTTGGATCATATGATCTATCACACTTCCTGTGTGGTTCGTGGTGTTGACAGAGCGCTGGTGATCGCGGATATGCCTTTTATGAGTTATCAGGTTACTGCGAAAGAAGCACTGATCAATGCAGGTCGTATGATGAAAGAAGCGGGTGCTCATGCAGTGAAAATGGAAGGAGGAAAGCCCATCATTGATACAGTAAAAAAGATCGTGGATGCCGGAATTCCGGTAATGGGTCATTTAGGGTTGACACCTCAAAGTATTTATAAATTCGGGACCTACAAGGTAAGAGCAACGGATGAGGAAGAAGCTCAGGCTCTGATTAATGATGCAAAACTTTTGGAAGAAGCGGGATGTTTTTCGATAGTGCTTGAAAAGATACCTGCAAAGTTAGCGGAACGAGTTTCCAAAGAACTGGATATTCCAACGATAGGTATTGGAGCCGGAGCCGGATGTGACGGGCAAGTTCTTGTTCTTCATGATATGCTGGGTTTGAATAAAGGATTCAACCCACGGTTCTTGCGACGCTATGCTGATCTTCATTCAAACATGACAGACGCTGTTCAACAATACATTTCTGATGTAAAATCTAAAGATTTCCCAAATGATGACGAGCAATACGGAGGCTCATGAGTAATTCCAAACCATTGATCTTAGTTTGTAATGATGACGGAATTTTCTCTCCGGGAATAAAAGCACTTGCAGAAGTAGCTTCAGAATTTGGTGAAGTTGTGGTTGTAGCGCCTGATCGTCAGCAAAGTGCTGTAGGGCATGCCATTACTATGTCGGTGCCCTTACGGGCTAACGAGATGACCGTAGCGAAGAAATACAAAGGCTTTGCTGTTAACGGAACACCTGCAGACTGTGTAAAACTTGCTCATGGTAATCTATTGGACAGAAAACCTGATCTGGTTTTGAGCGGAATCAATCATGGTAGTAATGCGGGTATTAATATTTTGTATTCAGGCACGGTGAGTGCAGCTACCGAAGGAACTATTCTTGGATATCCGTCGATTGCCGTAAGTTGTACAGCTTATCCGGAACAGGCTGATCTGAAAGGCGCTCAGGAAGCAGCGCGCAGAGTTGTAAAGTTTGTACTCGATAAAGGACTACCAAAAGGAGTGACTTTGAACGTTAATGCACCTGAAGGTGAATTCAAAGGAATTCAATGGAGTCGGATGGCAGACAGCCGCTATGTGGAAGAATACGAAGATCGTGTAGATCCTTTTAATCGCGCATACTACTGGCTAACCGGGCAGTTTGAGTTGCTGGATGAAGGCAATGATTCTGATATTCATATTCTGAACGAAGGAAATGCAACCGTTACTCCGATCCAGTATGATCTTACCGATTATAATTTGTTGAAGGAGTTTGGGGAAGAGGATCTGTGATTACTGATTCTCTTGTCATTTCGAAGGAGCTTGTCGACTGAGAAATCTAAAGGTCGGTGTAGTTGGAAGCTTTTTCTGAAGATCGTCTTTGATATAGATTCTTAGAAGTATCACATCCGTTCTAAATGACAGTATCTAAAAATCTCCCTTCGAAGGGAGATGATCAAGTCGACGGTTCTCGACTTGATCCGAGGGATGTTTTTAGGACGTGAGTTCGAAAACATTCTCCGCTTTTTTATCCACTCGTAGCATTTCGCAGCAGAGCTTTGGAACGGAACTAGGTTGAAATCTAATAAATTATCCTTGTAAGGTATCTGTAAATTTCTATAACTCGGTCTTTCGTAATACTATTTTTCTTGGATGAAACTAAAACAGAATTAATAGTTCCACCGTCGGTATAACTCCAATAAATCAAATCGTTTAATTTAATTTCGGAATCTCGAAATCTTATCCAGTCACGTTGGGCTTGCCTTAAAATTTCTCTGTCTTTGGTTTTAAGCTTGATTAGTAATTTTTGATAATATTTATTCAGTAGTAAATCATAACTTTCAGTCGATTCCTCATTAAAACGAAGCATTCCCGAAGTGCTGTAATCGATTTTAAGTTTCATTCTTTGCTTCTGTTCAATTCTAGAAGTATCTAGTCTGAATTCAATATCAAGATCGTCAGGGTACCCCGTTCTAACTTGCTCTGACTCCATTTTCGTTTTCATTTCAAGTAGTCTAGATTCAATCTGATTATGAATCATAATTGAATCTTCTCGAGTTATTTGTCTCGATCTTTGTCCAAAACCATAATCTTGAATAAGAATCGAAAGCAAAACAAGAATCAAAGTTTTCATAAGTATTAAAATGTTTTTTATTAAAACCCTTTCTCTCTCAACATCTTCAGCACTTCTACCCAGAAGTCATTATAAATGGGTTTGAATTCTTTGCTGACCTGAACATTGATCTGATGCATATGAGACAGTGGGACAGTTCCTAAATGTTCTCCCCATTGAGCACTTTTTACAGATACAAAGGAATCATTTGCCTCTTCTTTTGCAAAGATCTGATTGTTCTGAAACATGAATACAGGGTTGAGGGAAAAATCAGTTCCTTTACCGACGGCTGCGCTGTACGAGAAATAGGGAAATCCTTCTACATCAGGAGTATTGGGATTGAATTTTTCCTGAATGTATGATCGACACAATTGTTCAACAGAACTAAGTACCTGACTTTTCTCACTGGGATACACATTATCACCAAACCAATCTACTAAACCACTTAGTTTTTCCGTGATGATCTCAGGTGTTTTCAGAATCAGATCTGCAAGAAAAGTACCACGATGAGGCGTTGCCAAGGTTGTTAACGAAGCAACTTTATCAGCAATTCCGAGGTGAGTTAAAGCATAACGCATATCAAGTCCACCCATGCTGTGTGCCAATACATTTACTTTTTCAAATCCGTGATCATCACATACTTTATTGATCAACCGAACCCAATTTTTGGCTCTGGTTTCAATAGAAGCATACGGAACTACATTTGGTGCAAAGGCAATTACTCCGTGCTCTCTCATCAACATAGCAGGATCGTGAAGGGGAGAGGGTTTCATCAATGATCCTAAAGCTCCGAAACCGTGGCACAAAAACATAGGATACTTTGTCTGAATGATATCAGGTTGCGTAAATTCCTTAAGCTGGAGTCTTTTTATCAATGCCGGAGGATTACTCTTACCCATTACTCACTTTCTTGTTTAGGTTTTGTGGTGATCAATCTGATCGTGCTTCTTATCGTCCCGTTATCGTAAATATAAATATTCATATCTCTTTCCGGAAAAAGGACTTTAGCCGGTGATTCGATCTTAAGTTTTGAAAGAGTTTGATGCAATGAATAATGAAACATCGTTTTTGAGAAAGTAGGGTGAACCGGAACTCTGTACACCGTTCGGGTAAAATTCGAATCTACTTCAATATCATATTTTCTGAAGTTTGCGCCAATGGATGGTTCCTGGCTCAGTGCTGAAGCGATCAATGAATCTAAGTTTTCAGCTGTACTGTAATCTATAGCTTTATGAGAAGGAGTAGCCACTAACATCACGGCGCTTACTATACAGGATAGTGCGAGAAGAATGGTAATTAATGGACGTCGTTTCAAAGCTAAGATGATTTGTTGTATAGAAGCTAAGGAAGTTTAGGTGAAATAGGAATCACTGATTACGCTGATTTTGGTAACTGACGATGTCAGTTTATTGATTTACACTGATGGAAGTCTAATCAGGGTAAATCAATCAAATCATAAAATCAGTGCGATCAGCAATCCAAAAAGAAAGCCCGACTCAACTTAATGAATCGGGCTTTGAGAAAAAGAATAATTATTCTTTAAAAGGATGGTACTACATCATTTCGATAAAGAGTATCAAGTAGTGTAACGGCTACCATCAGAATAAAGAATGCAAATGCTCCAATAAGAAGCATGGTATTAAATTTAGTATCCCAGTACAGGTTCATGAAGAAAGCGCAAACTAAGAATGCTTTTCCGAATGCAACTGTAAGTGCTACAACAACATCAAAAGGAGCCGGAATTTCTACATAAGAAAGTCCAACTGTTAAGATGGTGAGGAGAGTTAATGCTATACCGATCGCCCAAAGTTGACCGGCAGATGAAACGTGATGTTCGTGATGATTGTGTTCGCTCATTGTTTTGTCCTCAGATAATATCATTCAATTAAGTAAAGTAGCGGGAATAAGAAGATCCAGATCACATCAACCAAGTGCCAATACAGACCAACCATTTCAACCGGAGTGTAATACTCGCTGCCAAATTCATTTTTCTTTGCGCGGATATAAATCCAGATCATCAAGCCAATACCAACAATAATGTGAATAGCGTGAATCCCTGTCATCACATAGTAAATACTAAAGAATACGTGAGCTAATGGGTGATCGATACCTTCATAGGTATAAAGTTCAGCTCCAGGCCAGATTCCAATATGCAGTTTGTGAGAGTACTCGAAATATTTAATCAGCAAGAAAATACAAGCTAATGCAATAGTGATCAAAAGGTTTATCTGTAATCCTTTGATTTGATTTTTTTGAGCAGACCGAATAGCCATCGCAACTGTTAAACTACTACCGATAAGAACCAGTGTGTTAACAGCTCCCCAAACAGTGTTTAACTCTGTTGCAGCTTGTGTAAATAGATCCGGGTACCAAGCTCTGAATACGATGTAAGCACAAAATAAACCGCCAAAGAATAAGATCTCATTAACGATAAATACCCACATCCCCATTTTTGCTGCATCAAACTGCTGATCAGAGTCCACAAAGTGGTGCTGAAGATGAGCAGGATGTGCCTGTGAATGATTTGACATTTAGATTTCCGTGTGTGTTTTATTAGTTAATTTCTTTTTAGCCTAAACTGTAGTTTTTCCACTGCTCGCGTTCCTTATCAACAACTTCTTTAGCTGTTTCAGAATCATGACCATTGGTGTCTACCGCTAACCCTAACTGAAATTCTTCCATTGGCTGGTGGTAGTCGTAAGGACCATGAATTACTACCGGAGTGTGATCAAAGTTATGGAAGTCAGGTGGTGATGTTGCCTGCCATTCCAATCCACGGCTTCCCCAAGGGTTTGCCGGAGATTTTGCTCCTTTAAATAAAGAATGCATCAGGTAATAAAGAATGATCAGGAATCCAACGCCCAACAGGTAAGAACCAATTGTTGAAGTTTGATGGAAAGCTGTGAACTGATCTACATAGTTGTAATATCTTCTAGGCATTCCTTGTGCTCCCATCACAAACTGCGGAAGGAAGGTCACGTTGAATCCAACAAAAATGAATACTGAAGCGATTTTAGCAAGCTTTTCATTGTACAATTTTCCGGTCATTTTTGGCCACCAGAAATGCAATCCTGCAAGCAGTGCGATCAGTGTTCCACCCATCATAACATAATGGAAGTGAGCAACTACGTAGTATGTATCATGCAAGTGAATATCTACTGAAAGAGCACCAAGCATAATTCCTGTAAATCCACCGATGGAGAATAAGAACAGGAATATAAATACATAGATCATAGGCGTATCCATTTTAATGGAGCCTTTATATAAGGTCGCGATCCAGTTAAAGATCTTAATACCTGTCGGGATACCTACCAAGAAAGTCAGGAATGAGAATACTGTAGTAGCTACTGCAGATTGCCCTGAAGTAAACATGTGGTGTCCCCATACAAGGAAACCGATGAATGCAATTGCTAAAGAAGAAAGTGCAATTGCCCAGTAACCGAATACTGTTTTCTTAGAAAATGTTGAGATCACTTCTGAAATAATTCCGAATCCCGGCACGATCATGATGTATACAGCAGGGTGGGAGTAGAACCAGAAGAAATGCTGGAACAGTACCGGATCACCACCAAGAGCAGGATCAAAGATCCCAAAACCTAACCATCTTTCCATTGTTAAAAGAAGAACGGTAATTGCAAGTACCGGAGTTGCCAATACCTGAATGATGGAAGTAGCATACAGTGCCCATACATTCAAAGGAAGTTTTCCCCAGGTAATTCCCGGAGCTCTCATTTTATGGATGGTAGTAATAAAGTTAGTTCCCGTCAGGATAGAGGAGAAACCAAGTATAAATACCCCCATGGTTACCCAAATTACACTACTGGAGGATTCTGTACTATATGGAGTGTAGAATGTCCAACCCGTGTCTAAACCATGTTGAGCTAACGCAATAAAAGTAAAAATTGCACCGGCTACATAGATGTAGAAACTAGCAAGGTTCAGTTTCGGGAAGGCTACGTCCTTTGCCCCGAGTTGCATCGGCATAATGAAGTTACCTAATGCTGCAGGAATTGAAGGAACCAGTACGAAAAATACCATAATGGCTCCGTGCAGGGTAAATAACTGATTGTATGTATCTGCCTCAATAAAAGTTTTAGCAGGGGTCATCAATTCAGTTCTAAGTAGAAGCGCTAATGCTCCACCAACTGCAAAAAAGATAGCTACGGCAACCAAGTACATGATCCCGATCTTCTTATGATCTACAGTAGTCATCCATGCCCAAACACCTTTTTCATCTGTGAGATAGGTATTTGAAGGATTATCAGATGGTTTAAAGCGCTGAACTTTTAGAGTTTTTTTATTTGATACTTCAGCAGTTGCCATATCACTTAAGCGTTTTTAGATATTCGATGATATTGGTGATTTCGTCGTCAGAGATTCTTCCTTCATAAGGAGTCATCACGTTATCGTAGCTTTCTACGATCTTAGCACCGGGATTTAAAATTGATTCGCGCAGATAGTTTTCATCTACGGTTACGGTAGAACCATCCGTTAGCGTTTCTTCGCTTCCCCAAAGTCCTTTGAAAGAAGGTCCGATCAGTCTTGAACCGTCGTCAGAGTGACAAGTCGTACAACCCTGAAGCTGAACTAATTGCTCTCCTTGTTCCACGGGTGTTCCTGAAACTCCGCCGCCATTCTTTTCTAACCAGGTTTGGAAATCTTCTTCGGTGTGTACGATAACTTTTGCAAGCATATCAGAATGTCCGGTTCCGCAATATTCTGTACAGAATACAATGGATTCTCCGGCTTCTTCAGCTTCAAACCATACGTAAGTATATCGTCCGGGAACAACATCATGCTTTACACGATAATCAGGTACAAAGAAAGAGTGAAGTACATCTGAAGATTGAAGAACGATCTTTACGGGACGTCCTTCAGGAACATGAATTTCATTAAGGGTTTGAGCACCATTGTCATATTTTACATTCCAGCCCCATTTGAAACCGTTAACCTGAATTTCATACGCATTATCAGGAACAGATTTAAGGTTTAACCAACCGGTGTATCCCCAGCCAAAAATCACAAAACAAATCAGAAGCGGAACCACTGACCATGTAATTTCCAGAGTATTGTTATGAGTAATTACCGGAGTTTCATCATCTTCAGATCTTCTGCGATATTTGATCGCAAAATAAATGAGAGCGATAGTGATCCCGATCAAAAGAACGAGACTCACTTCATTGATAAAATGAAACAAGGCATCGGTGCTGTCGGCTGTGGGCGATTTCGCCTCAGGAAGCATGAATTCGAACAGTCTGTCCATTAGTTATAGTCGAAGTTTTGTGATTGTTTTTTACGTCTTTCCCGTACCCAAAAAAGGGTGAGAAATATACCGAGAATTATTAGAGTAGCCAAGCCCCCAATCTTCATAATATTCATGGCAACCGGCACATAGCTGTTAGAATCAGGATCGTATTGATAGCAGTACATTAGAATTTTATCAACAGTACTGCCAATTTTACCATCGGCGGATTCGAACAAAGCATTTCTTGTATCAAATTCGTTGTATTTAATGCCGTAAAGATAGCGAGTGATCTTTCCTTCAGGGCTCAGCATAATAATTGCAGCACTGTGCGCATATTCTCCGGTTCCCTGAACTTCGTTGTATTTGAAGCCTACAGCGTCAATTACCTTATCGATCTGAGGTTGTTTACCGGTTAAAAAGTACCAGCCTTCTTCAGCATTTGTATTAGTAAGTTTGTTGATGTACTTACTACGATATTCTTTTGCCATGTTGTGGTCTTCCAGTGGGTCAATACTGAACGAAATAACCAGATAATCTTTTCCGGGCTTCCATGCCAGTTCATCAACTACATCAATAACACCATCAACAACTAAACCACATAGCATTGGGCATTCATAATAGAGAGGGTTCAGAATTACAGGCTTTCCTTCTTCGAGTAAATCGCCTAAACGAATGCTGTCACCATCAACGGTGGAAAATTTTGCATCAAGAGGAATAATATCTCCGAGTTTTTCCTCGATGCCTACGTCTTGCAGCGCTTGCGAAGTACCCGTATTACTACTCTGGGCAAAACTTCGTGTAGGAAGTTGAAGCACTGCAAACAAAATACATGCTAACAGTGCAAAGCGTCTCATAAATTTAATTTTCAGCTATCTTATTAATAGCCTGATCAATTGGTATTCTGTATGTTCCGTTTTCCAGATCAACAACACCATAGCTATTCAGCGTTTCCGCATGCTTAGCTTTCAATTCTTTTATTTCGGAATACTGACTATTTACAGCAGCTTCGTTTTGTGCATCAAACCAGCTGGCCTGTGCAAACTGAATCAATCCATAAATAATTACAATTACCAGACCGGTTCCAAAAGTGGTCCAGAAGAAAAGTTTATTATAATTCAGATTATCATCGTTAACTCCGTGAGAAACCGCAGCTATAAGGAGCTCATCTTCTGTTTCAAGATTTACATTTTCTCCGGATGCGTGATGGTGACCACTATGAGCGTCTTGACCTTCTTCAAAAATTGTTGCTGAATTTTCTTTTAGCTGAGATACCCAATCTAAAACTTGGTCTGTTGATACTCCTTTTACTTTAGCAAATTCTTCAAGATCCCCTGCAGAGAGATTTAAGGCTTCAATAGCTACTTGTGCTTTAAATTTTGCGTTGTGCTTAGTCGACATAGATCAACAATTAATGATGATAAGATTTTGATAAACATTCGTCCATTTTAGGATCGTTTTGTGGGATCATGCTTTCTTTTTTGAACTTGTTAAAGAACAAACCAAAGAACATTCCACCTAATCCTAAAAAGGTAGCGATATCAATCCAGCTGAAATGAAGACCATGAGCATCTCCTGCATGGTTAGCCGGCATTGAGATCCAGTAAATTTCCAAAAAGTGCATAACCAGAACAATTACGGATACTAACCCTAACATGAAACGGCTGCGCTTAGCTTCTCTGTTGATGAGAAGTAAAAATGGTAGTGCAAAACGGAAGATCAATAATCCGTAAGCGATGTATTCAAATCCGCCTTCCAATCTGTTATAGAACCAAAGTGTTTCTTCCGGAAGGTTAGCGTAATAGATCAATAAGAATTGACTGAAAGCGATGTATGCGTAAAATACAGTGAATGCAAAGAACCATGCACCAAGATCATAAATATGTACTTGCTTGATAGTGTCTTTCAAAATTCCTTGTCTCTGAAGGAAGAACACCAACAGGATCATTACAGGCCAGAAAGCCTGGAAGTTGATCGCAAAGAAATACACACCAAACATTGTTGAGAACCAGTGTGGGTCAAGCGACATCAACCAATCAAAACCCGCAAAAGCAACAGAAAGCGCGAACAACGGAATACCGGGAGCACTGATCTTTCTCATTAGAGTAGTCATACCCCAATCGCTGGTTTTGTCCATTTCAACAGAAGCTTTGTACAATTTGTGACCTAACCATCCCCAGATCGCAAAGTAAATAACCTGACGAACAATGAAGAAAGTTTGGTTTAAATAAGCTGATTTACCGTAAAGAATCTTATCAAACTCAGCACTTGCTTTGTCAAAAAGTTCAGGATGAGTCCAGTGGTAAAGATTGTGCATTCCTAAAAGAACCGGAATAAAGAAAATAGCCCAAACCCAGATGTTGGAAGAAAATACTTCAAAAAAGCGTTTAAAAACGGTTCCCCAACTGGCTTTAGTAATATGGTGCAACATTACTGTGATTAATGCTGAAAGGGAAATGCCTGCAAAAAAGGTAAAACTTACGATATAAGAAAAGAAAAACTGATCAGGTTGTAAGAAATAACCGATAAAACTGGCGATCAATCCTGCAAATCCAAGTCCAAAAGCAGCACGTGGTATCATGCTGTTTTGCGGGAATTCGAGAGACTCTGTAATAGTTGGCTTATGACTCATTGTAATGTATTAAGCTATTTTCTTAGTTATCACTCAGTGATTTTATGTATAGAACCAGTGATTCAATTTCTGTGGTTGACAAGTAATCGAAAGGAGCCATAAATCCGTTTTCGTATCCTTCCATTTTTTTGGCTGCAGGATTTATAATTGACTCGCGAATATAATCTTCATCTTTATTGATAGTGATTGCTTCACCATCGGCGTTAACTCCTTGCGTAGTAGTACCTAAAATTCCTTTCCAAGTAGGTCCGATTCCGCCATCAGAGCCATCAGTACTATGGCAAGTTCCACAAGCATATTGTCCTGCTAGTTGTTCACCCATTTGTACAGAAGCTTCAGCTTCCTTTTCTGGTTTGCGGGCTTCGGCAAGAGCAGCTAAACGCTCTTGTTCAGCTTTATATTCATTTTGTAGCTCATTTACATCAACATCATAGTCGTTGATCTCATCTTCACTAACATTTTGACTAGCCTGAAGCGCTCTGATGTAAGCTACAATTGCCCATCGATCTTCAACTTTAATTTGAGTTGCGTAGGAAGGCATCGTTCTAACACCATTATAGATAGCAGAATAGATTTCTCCGTCCGGAGCTTCTCTTAAACGATCCTGATGGTAAGTAGGAGCCGGAACATAACCGTAGTTTCCGGTCATGATAATTCCATCACCTGCACCGGTTCCGCCGTGACAAACTGAACAATAAACATCGTATCTGTCCTGTCCTCTGTAAAGCAATTCTTTGGTTACTTCAACAGGGATGTCGGCGATCCATTCTCCGTTTGCGTCGGTACCTTCGTAGTAAGCCACATCAGATTTTAACAATCCACGAGCTATGGTTCCTTCCACAGGTTGACGCATAGAGCGCTTGTCTTCAAAAAACTTGTTTACTTCCTGAGCTTCCATTCTGGGTTGCTGATCCATGTTCATGTTAGGATGAACAGGAGGTTTTTCAGAAATCTGCCCACGGCATGAAGCGAAAACCAAAGCAGCTCCACTTAAACAAGCCATTTTAAGGATATTCTTAGCGGTCATTAAAGAAGTTATTTCATTCTTGTTAGTCATATACTTCCTCTATATGTGTTGCTCCGGCTTCTTTAAGCAATTCTTTCACTTTTTCTGTTTCGAAAAGAGAGTCTTCAGCTTCAATACAAATGAAGAAGCCGTCGTCAGTAGCTTTTTTAAATCGGTCAACGTTAAAAAGAGGGTTATTCAGTTTTGGAAGTCCATTTAGGAAGAACATTCCAAATACAGCACCAAATGCTGATAGTAATACTGTTAATTCGAACGTGATCGGAACCCACGCAGGCGCATTGAAAAAAGGTTTACCGCTGATATTCATCGGGTAATCCATCACAGCCATAAAATACATCATGGTTAACGCTCCACAAAATCCTACAAGACCATGACCAATTACGATCCAACCTAGTTTAGATTTCTTTAGGTTCATTGCCTTATCAATTCCGTGAATAGGAAAAGGGCTGTAAGTATCAAATTTACTGTAACCTGATTTCACTGTTAAAGCAGCTACATCATAAAGAGCTTTCGGATTCCGGAACTCGCCCAGAATGCCATGCAACTTTGGTTGCTCTTCGATTTTCTTTTTAGCTGGTGCACTCATTATTTATGCCTCCACAGCTTTAGGAGTTGGAATTTCAACTTTAGGAGCTTGATAGTCATGATTCTCATCATAATTGTGCGGATCGGCCTGCGGAATTACCATTTTAACTTCTGCAAGAGCGATCATCGGTAAAAATCTTAAGAACAACAGGAACATCGTAAAGAATAATCCAAAGGTTCCTACATAAGTGAGAACATCCCAAATGGTTGGGGAGTAATAATCCCAGGAAGATGGAAGGTAATCATTTGCGAGTGATGTAACCGTAATTACAAATCGCTCGAACCACATACCGATGTTTACCACAATCGAGATGAAGAAAGTAAATCCAACGCTTCTTCTTAGCTTCTTGAACCAGAAGAATTGAGGAGATAACACGTTACAAGTCATCATAGCCCAGTATGCCCATGCATAAGGACCGGTTGCTCTCAATAAGAAAATTGCTTTTTCGTACTCAACGCCACTATACCATGCAATAAAGAACTCCATCATGTATGCAAAACCAACCATTGAACCTGTAACCATAATTACAATGTTCATTTTCTCCATGTGGTCGTCTGTCATGATGTCCTTCATGCCGTAAATCTTTCTGGCAACGATCATCAGCGTTAATACCATCGCAAAACCGGAGAAAATTGCACCGGCAACGAAGTAAGGAGGGAAAATAGTGGTGTGCCATCCCGGAATAAGTGAAACGGCGAAGTCAAAGGATACAATAGTGTGTACAGAAAGTACTAGAGGCGTTGCTAATCCGGCCAGGATCATATACGCTTTTTCATAATTCCACCAGTGACGGTTACTTCCTGTCCAGCCTAAAGAAAAGATTCCGTAAGCGTATTTTCTGATTTTATCAGTAGCTCTGTCGCGAATAGTTGCTAAATCAGGCACTAAACCAACATACCAGAATAAGAAGGAAACCGTGAAATAGGTAGAAACAGCAAACACATCCCAAAGAAGGGGAGAGTTAAAGTTTGGCCACATTGCCATTTGGTTAGGAACCGGGAATACCCAGTAAATAACCCAAATACGCCCAACGTGAATGGCAGGAAAAACCCCGGCACACATTACAGCGAAAATAGTCATTGCTTCAGAGAAACGGTTAATGGCAGTACGCCAATCCTGTCTGAAAAGGAATAATACAGCAGAAATCAATGTTCCTGCGTGACCGATACCAACCCACCAAACAAAGTTGATGATTGCCCAACCCCAACCTACAGGGTTATTTAGTCCCCAGACTCCGGTTCCTTCCCAGATTAGGTATCCTACTGCAATTCCAAGTACGGCGAGCAAAGCATTTGCTCCAATCATTGCCAGATACCAACCTTTTGGAGTTGGTCTTAAGTTTATATCAGTAACCAATCGTGTGAGGCTGGCAAAATCATGATCGCCTTTCACAAGAGCGGGTTCCGGTACGTAATCGTATTTACTCATGTTTGGAATTATTCCTGATTAAATTCTTATGCCAAAACTGGGTTTGGGTTTCTTAATTTAGCTATATATGAAGTTCTTGGGCGTGTATTCAGTTCTTCAAGCATCTGATAATTACGCTCATTTCTCTTCATTTTAGCAACTTCACTATTTTCGTTGGTCAAATCACCAAAGTAGATCGCATCTGCAGGACAAGCTTGCTGACAAGCCGTTTTAACAGCACCTTCAGCAGGTTTTGGAGAACCTGTTTCGATCTTAGCGTCTATTTTAGCTCTGTTAACTCTTTGAACACAGTATGTACATTTCTCCATAACTCCACGGAAACGTACAGTTACTTCCGGATTCATCGCCATTTGGATAATATCTGGTTCTGCTCCGGTTGTTAAAAACTCTTTAGGGAAGTTGAAGAAGTTGAATCTACGAACTTTGTAAGGACAGTTATTTGCACAATAACGAGTACCAATACAACGGTTGTAGGTCATCTGATTCATTCCGTCTTCACTGTGCGTGGTTGCCGCAACAGGACAAACCTGCTCACAAGGAGCCATTTCACAATGCATACACGGAACCGGCTGATGAGCCGTCATTGGAGCATCAGCATCTTCGCCTACATAATATCTGTCTGTACGGATCCAGTGCATCTCGCGACCGCGATTCACTTCTTTTTTTCCGATTACCGGGATATTGTTTTCAGATTGGCAAGCAATCACACAAACACCACAACCAAAACAGGAGTTAAGGTCAATAGCCATTCCCCATTGTGGTTCAGAATCCGGATATGTTTGCTCATCAAACAGTGAAATCGGCACATCTTCGCCTTTTTCAGCAGCTTCTTTCATACCAGGTACTTCATAAGTATGGTAGCTTTTGAAAGAAGCGTAGTCTGGGTTCGATTTATATTCTTCTAAAGTTGCCATTCTGTAAAGATCACGACCTTCAAGGCTGTGGTGATCCTGAACACAAGCTATTTCATAAGTATCGCTTGTTTTACTAACAGAACCTTCAGATACAAAATGATTACCAACTAAAGGATATGTATCAACTCCACCGGTTGTATAGTCGATGTAACGGTTGGCAACACGGCCAATTCCGTCACGTCCGTATCCAACGGTAAGTGAAATACTGTTATCAGCATGTCCCGGTTGGATCCACGCGGCGATCTTAATAGTCTGTCCGTTTGATGTGATCTCTACCACATCTTCATTTTCCACACCTAATTGCTTAGCTGTAGCAGGACTCATTGCGGCTACGTTATCCCAAGTGATCTTAGTCATTGGGTCAGGAAGTTCCTGCAACCATGCGATGTTTGCAAAACGACCATCATATAAAGTAGAATCAGCTCTTACTGTAATTTCAATTCCTGAAATTGCATTGTCTTTTCCGGTATCAGGTCTGAAACTGCTTGAAATACGAACGTTAGCTTTCGTAAATCCTGAATTAGTATCAACTCCATCATGCAGGAGTTGAGCCCATTTAGATTTAAAACCTGAGCTGTAAATATTTTTCCATGTATTTTGAACAAGATCGTATCCGGATGTCATTTCTCCGTTCACAATGATGTTCAAAGTCTCGATGTCACTAAGACCGTTATATAAAGGCTGGATCTGAGGCTGAATTACTGAGCGGACACCACCATAAGAATGACCGTCGCTCCATGATTCTAAATAAAAAGCCTTATTAATATGCCATGAAGCCTTTTTCGAAGTTTCATCCACATAATTCGAAAGATGGATCACTTCTTCAACGTTGCTTAGTGCATTTTCAAAATCTTTGTTTTGCGCTGAGAATACCGGATTCGTTCCAAGCATTACAACAGTGTCATAACCACCGTTTTTCATTTTTTCAACAGTAGCGTTGAAAGCTGAAGTGGACTCTTCATCCAGATGAGGAACTTCAAGGTAATTTACAGTATTTCCGTCGTTACCTAATGCTTTATTGATTGCAGCTACAACTGCGTGTGCATTAGCAGAGTGATTGTTTCCAACAGAAACAACAGATTCGCCACGGTTAGCAACCAATTCATCAGCAAGAGCAGATACCCACTCATGATCACTGAATTGATTCGAATAACCACTAAAAGCACTTAATCCTGATACTCTGCCTGAAAGCGCTGCTGCAAGTGCATGAGCAAAAGCGTCAATTTCACTGGCTTTTAATCTCAGGCGATGATCAGCATAAGAACCGGTTAAAGAATATCCGTTCTCAACAGCGTAGATTCTACTCATGGAATCGTTAGTGCTGGTAACTTTACGAGCAGCACTGATCTGCTTTCCATATTCCACACTATTCGGATGTGTACCATTTAGCACATCATCATCAAGAGAAACAAAAACGTTTGCTTTAGAAAAATCGTAATGAGCACGAAGTCTTCTGCCAAATGCCTTTTGAGTTCCTTCCAGAGCGTTTGATTCGCCGAATGGTTCATAAGTAACCCAATCAGCGTTACTGAATTTATTTAAAGCCTGAGCTTTCAGTCCCAATAAACTAGGAGAGGAGCTTGCTTCTGAAATAAAGGCGATATTCTTATTTGTATCAGCGAAATGCTTCTTAGCAAAATCAACAAAATCGTTTACAGTAGAATCAGTGCCTTTTCTTAAAACTTTCTTTGATCTGTCCGGATCATACATTCCTAACACAGAAGCCTGATGGAAGATACTTGTTCCTCCACGGCTGCCGGGATGCATGTCATTTCCTTCAACTTTTGTAGGGCGACCTTCATGGTTCTCAACTACAAGTCCGGTTAAACTTCCCTGAAACGGCATTGCGGAAGCATAAAACAATGGTACGCCGGGTACAATGTCTTCCGGTTGTTTAGAATACGGTAATATTTTTTGAACAGGACGGCGTGCAAAGTCACAGCTTGCCAGTAATACAGCAGAACCCATAATTGCAAGAAATCCACGACGTGAAAATCCATCGGACAACTCTGAAGCATTTTCAGGGAACTCACGTTCAACAAATTTTTGATATTCCTGGTTCTTAGCTAGTTCGTTTAAGCTTTTCCAGTAAGTGTTTTGTTTAACTTCGCTCATTAGATGATGTATAAAGTTCTAAAATCCGTAATTAGTAATGGCAGCCCTGACAATATTGAGGAGGACTTACGTTATTTTTCTTCACCAACTCTGCGCCTAGTTCAGCTTGGTTCTCAGCTTTGTATCCCATAGTAGTAACTTCTTCTACAGGTCTTAATACTTTTTCAGGTTCACGGTGGCAATCTAAACACCATCCCATACTTAAAGGCTCTGCTTGATATACAACTTCCATTTTATCAACTCGTCCGTGGCAACTTTCACAGCCAACGCCAACTGTAACGTGTGCGGCGTGATTGAAATATGCGTAATCTGCTAAGTTATGAACACGAACCCATTCAACAGGTTGTCCTGTTTCCCAGCTTTCTCTGATGGGAGCGAGTTTTTCGCTGTCGGTTTTAACCTGATTGTGGCAATTCATACAAGTTTGAGTTGCCGGAATATTTGCCTGCTTAGAATCAAACACATTGGTATGACAGTATTGGCAATCCAGCCCGAGTTTATCAACGTGTAATTTGTGACTATAAGGAACCGGCTGTTCAGGAGCGTATCCTACATCGGTGTAGCTTGGAGAGAAAAAGTACCATACTGAAAAGATCAGAGCGTTTGCAACAACGATAAGACCGATCAAAATTTTTCGAGGAACTTGATTTGTCCACTTGGGGAAAATCTGCGCCATAAAGATTGCTTAATTTAGTTAGCGGAACATTGCTTAATTACCTTTAATTGAAGCGCCGCAAATCTACCGATATTTTCCATCTATATGAAGTCAGGAATGGATAGAACCTTCTATTTAAAACAGTTCTAAATAAAAAGAGCGCCGATTCAAACCGTAGCTTTATCAAAGCATCAAAAGATACTATACATTTGGTAAAGTTTCCTGAAGAAATTCAGAAATAGGAAAGAAATGTGAAGTAATAATTTCTGGTGGAGTTTGAATGTCGAGAATGGGATTGGGAAACCTAAAATTAAGAACGTTTTTCAATTTAATTCATTAATTCTCAAAAAATCGCCATGAAACTCGTGCCATTGTTCAATGGTTTGGACAAGAAATTTATAAATACCCCTTGAAGTAACTATAATTAACTGATTCTTAGCAGGAAGGAATTCAATTTGTATAATCTCAGAATCGACAAGTTGGGTATGGATTAATTCCTTTTGGGCTAAGTTAACTAGGCTTAAAATTCTATTTCTATTTGTCCCAGAATTTTTTGTGACTAAAAAAGTATCATCATAATTGATGGATATATCTGAACTTTGTAATCTCAAATATTCATTTGTTGCAAGATTCAAAATTACACCAAAATTGTATTGATAAATGCTATGTATCAATTTTCCTGAATATGTGAATTTAACTCCGTTCGATGAGTTATATGGTTGATCCACGAATGGGTAAGGAATTGTAGCAAGAGAATCGTTATAAAATTTAAATTTATTTAAAAAATTTATTGCAACTGTATCACCTGTAGGGCTTACTGAAATATTTTTTGGATCGCCGTAATAATTTGATTCTTCTTGTTGTAATAAAATTTGTTGACTAGAAAGGCTAAACTTATTCACTTTTGCATAAAGACTATTCGAATAGGCAAATTTATTGGTTGGGTCTAGTTCTATATCAAAAATTTGTACATCATTGATTCTAAATATTTCTGATTTAGAATTGTAGTTAAACAAAGTTAGATTGTTGCTATGAGAAGAGGCTAGTGCTAGTAAAGTATTATTCTCATCTATATCCACACCAGTATATGAATAACTGGTAGGCTCCCCTTCATAGACTACTCCAAAATTATTAGTATCAAGCACTAAAATTTTTTTATCATCGCTTCGTCTAACCCTTGAACCTTTAGTAGCTACTATGAAATCACCAGAATCACTCAGCCTAAAACTTTGAATTCCTGGATAAGATATATATTCGATTTCCTCAAGAGAAATCGAGTGTTTTGCTGCAATTACATTTGAGACCTTAGATGTTTTTGTTTTTATCCTGTAATAATGAATTCCGTCTTTGTTTAGGTTTTGTTCCCAAGATGAAGTTGAGAGTTTATCAAAAATTTTATAATCATTAAAGTTTATGCCATCGTAACTCTTCTGCAAAATAAATGAGTCTATTTTGTCGCGATCCGATGTAAACCAATCAACTAGAAAAGAAGTTGAATTCGTATTTCCTAAATTCATTGAAACTTCCGGGGGAGTAAATTTTGCCTCAGTCCCAAATGATCCGGTCTTTGTTTCATTTTTATATGCTAGAATACCATAATATGTTTTGTATAAATACTCTCCACCATTTTCATCCTCAACATATCCCTTAATTGGATTCAATGTATCTGTAAAGCTGGTTGTATTAGATGGGACTGTAGCTATTACTTCCGGTTCTCCTGCATGGTTTCTATTCAACCCTTGAGACCTTAAAATTTGAAACCCATCTTCAAATCCTGAATTATCTTCCCAGTTTATAACAACATTCCCTTCATTAATTACTTTGATATTGCTTATTTCTGGAATGAAATCCAAAATATGGTAAAGTCCTGAATATCTTTCATAGGGATTTTCTAAATCAATATTTATATCGGAAACAAAAAACTTTAAATCGAAGAATTTGTCCTGAAAATCTTTTTCAAAAGTAGGAGTTGTATAAGTGTTGGTGTTTGAAAGAGTGTCGAGAACAACGTCTCTTTCAAGGTCATTATCATATGTGGTTACAATAAAACTGAAAGGCCAATCTGTATCAAATTCCCAAGTAAATATAATAGCAGTTGTATCTGCATTATAAGTGTATGTCGGAGAAACTAAGTTGCCAAAATCGATTTCGGAATTAATTCCTGATGAAAATACTTCTTCACCACTTTCTTGTTTCCGTAAGCTAATAATTTCATACTTAGTGTCCTTAGTGAATTCTCCGCTCTCATCAATAAATTTTCTGGTATCTTTATCTAAAGTATCTAAAGCTATGTAATTATCAGATGCGCGAATCCTTTTCTTTAAAATATAGTTTGTAGGCACTTTTGAGGAATCTGTCCATACAACTTCGATCACTTTATCCTCTAAGATGTTAGTAGAAATATCCTGAACGGGATTTAATGCAAAACCAATTACTTCAGGATCATCCGGATTATCTCTCTCAATTTTAGTTGGAGCATCTGAACAAGCCGGGATCATTAACAATCCACAAAAAATATAAAGAAGAGGTTTAAGCATCGTTAAAAGTCAATTTTCACATTTGCGTTCGGTAACAAAGTTTTATCAAAATCTATATATGGATTTATCTTTATTCTGTTGTTTGGCCGGAAACCGAATTCAGGAGGCCTTCTTCCATCTATCAAATTTAATACGTAGGTAACTCCCAGCCCAATTATAGAATAATTTCTAATTTTTTTATACCGGTCAATGTCATCCATTGTTTGCTCAGATTCTTGAATGATCTCCAGAATTCTGTTTGGGTCACGTGTTGTAATATATTGAAGTCTGAGTTGCTCATAGTCAGAACTTTTCTGCTTTACTCTATGCTCATTATATATAGCACTAAAAACGAGACCGGAACTTAAGGTAGCAAACAAACTGCCTTTTAATTGTTCGCGTTTAGAAAACTGGGCATAACCGGGAAGCAAACTGCGACGGTATATGGTAGACTTATCGTGGCGGATATAATTTTCCACTACTTGAAAATTGTCAGAGACTGTAATTTTTTTTGTCGAAGATAGATCCCCTAAAGCAGCGGTGGTTTGATAGGAACCATCAGGAAGCATAAGTCTGCTGTTCTCGATACCAATTTTTTGATCTTGAAAGTATAGATCGGAATCATGATCCGAGATGATAAAAACATTAGAGTCCCAAAAACACCGAGCATAAGAACTCCTTGTTTCCCGTTCAGAATCTTTTTCTAAAAAGATGGGGTATAGTTTAAGTTCTTTTGTCCCATTTTCTTCGATCTGTATACTGGTATTTATATCCTGATAAAATTTGGAAATAATTTTCAATGAATGAATTCCCTTACTAACCGCTATTGAATCAGAGCTGTTAAATGGGATGCAATTATTATAGTCGCTATTGATAACTAAAAAATTGTCATCTCCTTGCAGTTCAATCTTCACAAAAGCAGAGTCTGATTGTGCAACAAGGGTTGTGGCGTATATCAATAAAAATAAAACAGATAAAAGTAGTCGAATCATTGTAAAAATCTACAGATAAAAATCATTATATGTTTAACTAAATCAATCCCCTGGCTTTCAATTCTAAGTACTTATTGATCGCGTTCACGGATAATTCCTTGGGAGGAGTGAGGATAGTATGAATGCCTCGTTGATTGAGAGCTTTTACGATCTGCTTTTTTTCATAGTTGAATTGTTCAGCAATAGTTTTGGTATATATCTCTCCAACTTTGGAAGGCGACATTTCCAGTAAAGTGCTCAACTCTGTATTCTCAAAAAATACGGTTACCAAGAGATGGTCTTTTGCGATACGCTGTAAAAATGGAAGTTGCCTTTCCATAGACGAGTAGTTCTCGAAATTGGTGTATAACAAAACTAAGCTTCTTTGTCTGACATGAGCTCTGAGTGATATCAGCAGTTTTTCATAATCCGACTCCAGAAAATCAGTTTCAAGATTATATAATGTTTCCTGGATTCGCTGAATGTGAGTTCTCTTCTTCTCCGGTTTAACGACTACTGATTTATTATTAGAAAAAGTAACCAATCCGGCTTTGTCTTCCTTTAGAAGAGCGATATTTGAAATGACCAGACTGGTATTGATAGCATAGTCCAGCAAGTGTAAACCATCAAAAGGCATTTTCATTACCCGACCCATGTCAATTACATTTACTACCTGTTGAGATTTTTCATCCTGATACTGATTGATCATCAGTGAGTTAGCACGGGCAGTGGCTTTCCAATTAATAGAGCGAACATCATCACCCCGAACATAATCCCGAATTTGGTCGAATTCCATCGTATGTCCGATCCTTCTGATCTTTTTGATACCAATATCAGTAAGTCGGTTTGAAATCGCATACAGCTCAAATTTTCTCATCTGAATAAAAGAAGGATACACTTTGACTTCAGTTTCTTCATTCAGCTCATACTTTCTTAATACAAAGCCAATTGTTGTTGATGCATAACAGATAGTGAATCCGAAATTGTAGACGCCACGCTCGGTAGGTCGTAGTGTATAATTCTTTTTTATGGCTTTCCCGGAGTCGATTCCAAGCCGAATGCTAAAGTTGCGGATTTGAAATTGAGGAGGTAACTCATCTATGATCTCCAGCCTGCAGTTGAATGCGTAGTTATTAAAGATGGAAAGAGTAATTACATTTTCATCACCATTCGATAGCCTGTTCGGGACCAATCGGTCAACGGTAATTCCATCCCGAATTCGATACAGCATTATAAACTCGAAAAGAGTAAGTGCTACGAAAGCCGCCAACGTTATCTGAGCTAAAGCGGATATAACAGGCACTAAAAACCCTATTACGAATAAGATCGCAACTGAAAAAAGCACCTGAAAAAAACGGGTGCTTAAATGCAAAGATCTGAACAAACGTACTATCGTGGCACCTCTACTTTTTCTAACAGCATAGTTATCACCTGATCCGGATTTATTCCTTCCATCTCTTTTTCAGGAGTTAGAGTGATCCTATGTCTTAGAATTGGCTTGATAACGGTTTTTACGTCTTCCGGAGTTATAAAATCTCTTCCGTTCATTGCAGCAGAAGCCTGTGAAGCTCTCATTACGAAAACAGCCGCTCTTGGAGAAGCTCCGATAGAAATGGAACTGCTGTTTCTCGTATTCTGAATGATCTGAGCAATATATTTCATCAATTCAGGCTCAACATGAACTTTATTGATCACAGCTCTTTGCTTTGCAATGTCCTCCGCTGAAACTACTTGCTCGAGGGTTGAAATGTCCAACACATTGCCTCGATCAAAACTACCGTTTAGAATACTTATTTCCTCTTCAAGACTTGGATAAGGAACTTCAATTTTAAAGATGAATCGATCCAGCTGTGCTTCGGGTAATCTGTATGTTCCTTCATGCTCAATAGGGTTTTGTGTAGCAATTACCATAAATGGTTTATCCATAAAATAGGTTTTTCCATCCACGGTTATTTGTCGCTCTTCCATTACTTCAAATAAAGCAGCCTGCGTTTTAGCAGGGGATCGGTTGATCTCATCAATTAAAACAATGTTTGAGAAAACAGGACCTTTTTTAAATTCGAAGTCACTTACTTTTGTATTAAAGATGGAGGTTCCGATAACATCAGCGGGCATGAGATCCGGAGTAAACTGTATTCTCGAAAAATCGGAATGGATGGTTCGTGCAAGTAATTTAGTAGTCAACGTTTTGGCAACTCCGGGTACACCCTCGATCAATACATGTCCATCAGCTAGTAATGCTGTGATGAGCTGATCGATCATTTCATGCTGTCCAATGATCACTTTGCCGATCTCTTTACGAATAGAATCAGCTAATTTTTTTACTCCCGAAAGATCTATTCTGGAAGTAAATTCCGGAATCTTTTGATCTTCATTGTTAGCATCAGTAGGGTTTTGATCTTGTGTGTTATCTTGTGAACTCATCTTTTACTTTGATTATAGAACCAGTCGATTCTGTTTGTTAAAAGTTTTAGGCTGGACGTGTCTATTTTGTCATTTTGTCGAATATCAGCAATTAACGAAAAGAGTTTATCTATTTCTGACTCTTCAATCCCTGATCGCCGAGAAACATCCGAAATAAATTGGTCATCAACTTTATAGGTTTCCAGCCCAAGGTTTGATCGAATATACTCCAGGAAAAAATCTATTCTTTTTAAGGCAATTGTATGGTGATTTCCTTTTTCTAAATACAGATCTCCGATAGTTTTTGCGAATTCAATACTGGAATTAACCGGAGGTTTTATAATTGGAATGATCCTTTGTTTTCTTTTTCCGCGGAAGATCATAAATAGTATAATTCCCACGATTGCAAGATACCATCCCATTTTAAGATCGGCATTTGCTAGTACATATTTGATGGGCGAATCCTCATATCTTCTTCCAATCTTGTAGTGCTCATCCCAAACAATTCGGTTTTCAGGTGGCAGGTACGACAAAGCTTTAAAAGCATAGTTGGCGTATTCCACATCCCTGAGAAAGTAATTGGTAAATACGGCAGGGTTCGAATGTAGAAAAAATGCTCCATCACCAAAGCTGACTTTAATAAAGTTAACAGCAGAGGCATTATCTGTTCCGAGTATAGTTGTGGATGTAGAATCGAAAGAACTGAAATACCTTCTTAATAGCTTTGGGTATGTCCATTTTTTGGTAGAATCCAATGCGGGATTTGAAAAGCTAAGGGAGAAATCTTCCGGTGATTGTACATTAAAATTAGTAATGCTCGAGTCCCAGGGAGAATATTCATAATCAGTTTCCAGATTCAGGGTGTCCGCGAACTTGGATGAAAATTCTGAGGCTGCTATAAAAACCTGATCCCCTTCATTCACTCTTTGTAAAAGCAGATCAGTTTCAAAAGGGTCAAAGCCGATCCGGGAATTTATAAATATCCAATTCAGCTCAGCTTCTAAACCGCTGAATTCATCATTCAAAGATTGGAAAAGGGGTTTGTCGTTAATCTGAACTTCACCCGAAGGGGATAGAACCGGGAGTTCCTGTTTTAATATATATCCGCCATAAGGGATCTTATCTAAGGAAGAATAGCTTTCTGACCAATCAATTGGCTTTGGGCCGAATATTTGTAACCCCAAATAGAGCACAATTGCCACTCCCATAACAGAAAGATATATAATCTCTTTTCTATTCATGAGCGACTTCCAAGTTTTGCTAACAAATTTTCATAATGTCTTTTCATGTTACTGAATCCGGAATCATCTATTTCAAAATCTCCATATTCGGTATAATCATGAATTAACGTAAGTTTGCTGAAAGCCTCTCTACCCGGATGGTTTTGTATTTCGTTCAGATACTCGGAGTTGGTTTTATCTACCGCCCAAACGATCAGGTTAGCTTCGTTTAAGTTCTGAAGGGCCTTCAAATAGAGGTAGCGGGCAGCTAGTCTGAAATCATTGTTTCGGATCGCTTCTTTCATTAAAGCGTCCAGATCAACTGAGTCGATATGCTCATTATTAAGATCAACTTTAAGCTTCTTGGAGGCAGATTGTCCGGTAAATGCACTCCCCATATTTCCTTTAAACAGAGCATTGATCAGTAGTGCCAATGCAATCACGAAAAAGAGAATGAGAATAAATTTTAATGAGATAACGCCGTATGTATTGCCAAATACCTTTCCAAAGAGATCAAGTATCCAAGCCAGAAAAAGCAACATCCAGGATTGAGACTCCTCAGGATCGACTTCATAATTGAAATCCTCATCATTTTGGTAAGCTTCAATCGAATCTTCGTCAGGTATTCTGACCTCGACTACCGAAGAAGTATCAGCAGAAATCTGAAAACCTAAAGTAGTTTGCGACCCAAAGATTGACAGCAGAAATAAAAAAAAGAAAGATTTCTTAGCTAATGACATTATCCAAGTTGATCGATTTGATCTCTTAACGCAGTTCCGTCTTTTCTTTCTTTTAAGTTGAAGAAGTGAAGCCCCAGAGAAATAAACTGAGCTGATGAGAAGATCAACTGAAAGAAATACATTACTCCGTAAAATACTCCCATCAATATGCCAATATTTTCCTCAAAAGCTGCATCACCCACATTTATGACTATTACAAGTAAGATCATGACGGGAATTATTATCAGATATGAAAGCATGCCAAAAATCAGGGCTACCACAAAGTAAACACCAAAGGTAACCCAAAAGTTATCGTCTGTTAAACTCCAGGATCTTTTAATTGCATCAGTTGGAGAGCCACCTTCAATAAAGTATGCGGCAGGAAATAACATCAATTTAACCACTACATAAAAGAACAGGGGTGTTAATACCAGCATAGCTATAAAGAACAGGTCTTGTAGGATCATTGCCAGAATAAAAATAGCAATGTAAATAGGTACCATCAGACCGATATAAGTGGCAACTAAAACCAAACCTTTTACAAACATACCTTTGCTGAACTCTCCCAGATGTGTAGGTACTTCCCCCTCAGCAGCAAACTTTAAGTGTTGATGCACAACAGAAAGGAAAAGCCAGCTTGTTAAGATCACAAAAATAAATCCTAAGAAAAGAGTCACACCCGGACCAATTAACATTGAGGGATCACTTTCAACAAGAGTGGAGTTTTGAGTGATATCTGCAAACATGCTTCCAAAACCACCACCCAAAAGCGCAACGGAAAGAAGCAGTGCCGGCAATACATATACTGCAAATGGTTTAAGTAATGTCTTGTGATGTACCCTTATGTAGGCAAAAGTATCACTAATAATTTGGCCAATATCTCTTGGCTTGTCTAGTTTAAGAGTTTGCATAAAGCTTTGTTTTGTTAGTTTTGTTTAGATATTGCGGGAACAGCACAAAGTAAAAAAGTATATAACCGGCCGATAAAAGTATAATAGTCCAACTTAGCCAGTGTGGCATTTCTGTTAAGCGGGTAACAAATGATTCTAAAAACCCTGCGGCAATGAATAAAGGAACCAGTCCAATGATCATTTTTAGCCCTTCTTTAGCTGCTTTAACAAAACTTTTAGTTCTGGATAAAGTGCCCGGAAAAATGAAACTATTCCCCAGTACGAAACCTGCAGCTCCGGCTATTACAATTGCCGAAAGTTCTATTGTTCCATGGATCATGACAACTCTGATGGCCTCGTATAATAATCCTTCATTGCTGAAGAGATTCATAAAACAGCCAAACATCACTCCATTTGCAAGCATAAAATAACCGGTGCCGAAAACAGTGAGTAAGCCGAACAGAAAAGCGTTAAAAGAAACCCGGACATTGTTATAAGTAATACCAAAAAACATATTCATTTGTTTGGCATCTTTATACACTGCTAGTGGATCGCCTTTCTCAATGTTGGTCATGGTCATATTTACATATTCATCCCCGACAATAACTCTGGCAAAATCAGGATCAAAGCTCTGAGACAACCAACCTATTGTAACGGCAACAACAAATAGTGCAAACGCATAGAGAAGTTCTTTCTGTTTAGAAGCATATAGAGCAGGTAATTCCCGGGACCAGAAAGTTATGATCCGGCTGTAATTCTCTTTCTTAGTTTTATGAATGGAATCATGGATCTTAACTGAAAGTTCGTTGAGATATAACTCTGTTTTGGTGCCGGGATATTGGCTTTGAGCATATGCCAGATCGTTGGTGAGCTCTATATATAATTCAGCAAGTTTATCAGGATCAAAAGAAGAGTTCTTTTTCAGAATTTCTTCATAGTGTTTCCATTTCCCGGCATTTTTTCTTAAAAAAACTACTTCTCGCAATGCTATATTTTGCTTTTGGAATTACTGCTTTAGGCGCTATTTTAAACGCTTATTTTAAAAAGGAATAGTAGTTGATTTAAGTATAAATTAAAACCCATGGACAAAATTAGTTTAGAAACATCCCAGCATGTACTCATTAACTATGAACCGGCCGATATCTTTCAACGGTTACTGGCTTTTTTGGTTGATGGTATTATTCTGCTTGCCTACACCTTTGTAGTAAATTTTATTTGGGACGGAGTTACTCCTCAGGATTTTGCATGGAAAAGTGAATATGGCTGGGTGATGTTCTTATTGGTTACAATTCCTGTGTTTTTATACTATTTGGTTATCGAAACACTTTGGAATGGTTACACCGTTGGGAAAAGAATAGTAGGAATCCGGGTTGTTAAAGTTGATGGCAGCAGACCGGGACTAGGAGATTATCTGGTTCGATGGTTTTTCAGATTATTTGAAGTGACTTTAATGGCAGGAAGTGTTGCCATTATAACCATTCTTTTGAACGGTAAAGGACAAAGGATTGGGGATATTGTTGCAAAAACAGCAGTAGTTAAAGACAAATCAAAAACAAAACTGTCTGACACTATTTTTGCAGAAATTGAAGACGACACAGAAGCTAATTTCAGTTCAGAAATTGATCTGTCCGACAAAGATGTAGGCATCATTAAAGAAGTTCTGAACGCTCGCAAAACTTACGATTACAACACTTGGTTTGTAATGGTCACCAAAACCAGAAAAGCCATTGAAGAAAAGACCGGAGTTGTTAAACCGGAAATGAAATCTCACGAATATTTATCAGCCATTATCGAAGATTATAACCGGCTTTATGATGATAAGGTTTAGGGATTAGATTGCAACTCAGAATTAATTGAGCTATTTAAATAATGAGTAATAAAGTAAATAAAGTACAATGAAAACACTTTTAGCCTCTTTGGCTTTTTTACTCTTAGTTCATTGTGTGTCTTTATCAAATGGTGTTAGTCTTGGTCTAGAAATTGGAAACTCTATAATGCCTATAATAATTTTTACCGCTGAAAGTTCAAGTTTAGGCTTTGTTTCCGGTGCTTATCATGATTCAACCGGAAGTTGGCCAAGTGAAAGAATGGAGTTAGGTTCATTCTATGAAAAGGAAGAAGATAAATTTATGCAAGACTCTTTATTTCAGAAATTAAATTTTAATGAACAAAATTTTAAATCTCTGATATTCAACAACCTAAATGATACTTTAAAAATTTCATTTAATACAATACCATTACCTGATTCATCATATTTTTCAAAGTATCTTACAACATCCGAAAAGCCAACTCAATTTAGTTTTTATGAATTTACTGGATTTGTAAAAGTATATAAGGATAGTACTAGTGATCGAGATTATAATACAGATTCCCAATTGGATAGTTTTATAACTTATGACTCAAATATGAAAGAAATTGGTCATCCTCTGATAGATTATAAAAAAAACAGTCTTCGTTCTTGGGATAAGAATTAAACTAACCTGTCAATAAAAACCGCTACCCAAACAAGGGGTAGGTAAGCGATTGAAGCGAACATCAGCTTACGGGAATTTTCTTTGGTTCTTTCATTCAGGAATTTAATGCTGTAGTAAAGAAATCCGGTAGCAAGAATTAAACTTAGAACAAGAAAGATCATTCCTGAAATTCCCATCACAAACATAGCAATTGAAACAGGATAAAGAAGAATTGTGCAAATTAAAGACCAAAGAGAAGTTTTACGCCCGGTCTCATCATTTTTTGGAAGCATTTTAAATCCGGCGCCAAAGTAATCGTCTTTTAAACTCCAGGCGATTGCCATAACGTGTGGTACCTGCCATAGAAAAACGATTCCGAATAAAAGCCACATTCCCGGGCTTTCAATAGTTCCGGATGCAGCTGCCCAACCACCAACCGGAGGTAATGCACCGGGAACTGCACCGATCACAATATTGAAAGCAGAAACCTGCTTCATGGGTGTGTAAGCTATTAAATAGATAAATGTAGTTGCAAAAGAAATAGCTCCGGCTAATGGATTAACCAATATGAACAGGTAAACGAGTCCCGAAAAAATTAAGATCAATGAGAAAAACATTCCGGAAGAAGCCGCAATACGATTGTCTGGAAGTGGACGTTTCGCAGTTCGTTTCATCAAACCGTCAAGTCGGCGCTCCATAAATTGGTTGTACGCTCCGGTTCCGGCGGCGATCATATATGTTCCGATGATCGCGTGGATCATCAATACAAAATTGAAAGCATTTCCGCTGCCTAACACAAAGCCCACCAACATACTAGCCAAAACCGCAAGGGTAATACCGGGCTTGGTAAGTTGATGATAATCAGAAATTACATCTGTGAACGAACGTTCGAGCTGAATTTTTTCTTCAATAGAACTCATAGAAAAACAGAAAATCTTGAAATTTTTAGCATCCAAAGTTAATCATTTTCAAGGAGTATTGTTACCTTTAAGTATGAAATTAAATTCCTATCAAAAAACAGCCATAACTACCGTATTTGCAACACTGTTTCTGATACTTGTTGGGGGTATAGTAAGAAGCACCGGTTCAGGAATGGGATGTCCGGATTGGCCAAAATGTTTTGGAAGCTGGATTCCGCCCACTTCAGTGGATGAACTCCCAAGCAACTACAGAGAAGTATTCGTAGAGCAACGAGTAGAAAAGAACGAAAAAATTGTAAGCTATCTTGAAGCTTTAGGGTTTAATGAAATTGCTCATCAAATCGAAAATGATCCTAACATTAAAAGGGAAGAAGCATTCAATGCTACCAAAACCTGGATCGAATATTTAAATAGACTAGTAGGTGCGGTAATCGGGATTCTTGTCTTCCTAACATTTTTACGCTCTCTTAGTTATTGGCGCACGAAGAGATCTATAACTTTTTTATCTGCTTCCGCAGTTTTATTAACAGGATTTCAGGGATGGTTAGGATCTATTGTTGTAAGTACAAACTTATTGCCGGGTATGATCTCTCTGCATATGGTGCTAGCCATGGTGATAGTAACTCTACTGCTGTACTGTGCTTATAAAACAAGCGAAGATCTTGTCAAAATTAGTATAGATAATTCGCTACGAAAAAAGCTCTACGTTACGGCATTAATCATTTTGGTGCTATCAACTATACAAATGATACTCGGAACTCAGGTAAGGGAAGAAATTGATGTCATAAAAAACACCATGACAGATACTGTGCCACCACGTTCAACTTGGATCGATTCACTTGGTCAGATCTTTGAAATACACCGAACCTTTTCATGGTTGCTTGCAATTTCAGGTGGTTATCTGGGATTTGTTTTGTGGAAAGAAGAGATCACCGGTCAACTTAAAAAAGTGGGAATTACTAACGTGGCTTTGATCTTTGCACAGATTTTGATCGGGATTGGATTAGCCTATCTGGATGTACCTAAAGTTCTGCAGGTTCTTCATCTTGTGGGAATTGCATTAATGATCTGTTGTCAGTTTTTGATGATTCTAATGACTCGCAAAGGGAATACCAAAGAAGACTAAAGCTTCTCTAACAGATCGTTCAGGAATACTTTTACTTCATTCAGGTCTTTTCTTACGTCGGATGGTATCTCCGTTGAAGAAACAGATTCCGGTTCTTTTTCTTTTTTAAGAACTTTCTTTACACCGGCAGAAGTATATTTTTTCTCCTCAAGCAACTCCTTGATCTTGAATATGAGTTCTACTTCTTCTTCTTTATAAGCTCTGTTTCCGGCGCTGTTTTTCTTGGGATTAAGTTCGCTGTAATTTTTTTCCCAACTTCTTAAAACATGTGGAGCAAGTCCGGTAAGCTTACTAACTTCGCCCATCGAGTAATACAATTTTTTCATAGTGGGTATAAAGTGTATTTTGTCATCTTTAATTCACCAAAGAAAATCATTTCTGAACTATTTTAAAAGAAAGCATTTTGGAAAAATCAAAAGAAAGCCCTGAAGTTGATATCAGCATAGTAGTTCCATTGTTCAATGAGGAGGAATCTTTAGCCGAATTAGTTCAGGCCATTGAGGAATCAATTTCAGCAACATATTCTTACGAAGTCATTTTTGTTGATGATGGCTCAACTGATAGTTCATTTCAAGTGATCAAAGATCTTGGTGCAAAACACAAGGAAGTAAGAGGTATAAGTTTTGGTCATAATTATGGGAAAAGTGTAGCTCTTCAGGCCGGTTTCGAGGAAGTAAGGGGTAAGTATGTTGTTACGATGGATGCCGATCTTCAGGATGACCCTAATGAAGTTCCCGATATGATCCAGATGCTTAAGGGCGGTTTGGATATGGTAAGTGGATGGAAAAAAGAACGCTTTGACCCGATTTCAAAAACAGTTCCCTCAAAGTTTTTCAATTATGTAACACGGAAAGCTGCAGGTATACATCTGCATGATTTTAATTGTGGATTAAAAGCTTACAAGAGAGAGGTTATCGACAATATTTATTTGTACGGAGAGCTTCATCGATATATTCCCATGTTGGCAAAGAAGGAGGGGTTTACCAGAATTGGTGAAAAGATCGTAAAGCATCATCCCAGAAAATACGGTACTACTAAATTCGGATTGTCTCGTTTTATAAATGGGTTTTTAGACCTTATAACTATTCTTTTTGTACAACGCTATTTCCAAAAGCCGATGCACTTCTTCGGTACATTCGGAATAGTACTCTTGCTCGTAGGAACCGGAATCAATGCATACTTGGCAGTACTTAGGTTATTTCTTAATAAAGGTATTGGAGACAGACCGTTATTATTCCTTGGTATTCTGTTGATGGTACTTGGTATTCAATTACTATCAACCGGATTGATCGGAGAACTGATCAATATCAATCATGTGAAAAAGCAGAAGCCTAAGATTCGGGAGATGGTATAACAGGCGCTTCAGAACCAAACTTCGCATACCAGCTAATATAGAGGTAGCAAAGGATCGGAACGATAAATGCGGCTTGTAACGTCCAAGTATCAGCAAAGAAACCAAAAAGAGGCGGAATAAAAGCTCCACCTACAATTGCTGTACAAAGAATACCTGATCCCTGAGCAGTATGTTTTCCAAGCTTTTTAATTGCAAGAGTGAAGATGGTTGGAAACATGATGGAGTTAAAAAGCCCGATACAAAGAACAGTCCAGACAGCAAATAATCCTGATGAGTTCATTGTAACTATCAATAATCCAACATTAATTAAGCCATACAATGCTAGAAGTTTTGATGGTTTGATAATCAGTTGTAAACCCGAGCCTATAAATCGACCAACCATAGCTCCACCCCAGTAAAGTGCAACAAAAGAACCTGCAAGTTGAGCCGGTGTTGCCTGATCGATTCCTGTTCCGGAAAGCAGCTCTGCAAGTCCGGGCATAAATCCGCTGTTCCGAATTAATTCAACTATATCGAGCGTCAGGAAATAGTTCACCATATAGCTACCAATAGTTACTTCAGCGCCTACATAAACAAATATACCAACAGCGCCGAGCATCAAATGGCGGGTTTTTAAAGCAATCTTGTAACTGCCGTTTTTGTCTTCATCACCTTCAAGGATTTTCGGGAGTTTTATAATTGCGAAAATTATGGCTAACAATATGATCACTCCGGCAAGAATCAGAAATGGGCTTTGTACAGCGGCAGCTTCTGCTACATAATAAGCTTCCTGTTCTGATGAAGATAGATTTGAAACTTCCTTGGAACTCAAAACACTGCTGCTCAATATAAAAGCGGCACTAACCAACGGTGCTATAAATGTTCCGAGAGAATTAAAAGCTTGCGATAAATTTAATCGGCTGGAAGCAGAACTTTCGGGCCCCAGAGCTGCTACGTAAGGATTAGCCGCAACCTGTAAAATGGTAATGCCACCCGCCAGTACAAACATTGCTAAAAGAAAAATGCCGAAAATTCTGAAATCAGCAGCGGGGTAAAACAAAAAACAACCCAATCCCATTGTAAGTAGTCCGATCACTACTCCTTTTTTGTATCCAATTTTGGAAATGATCTTCCCTCCCGGAATCGAAAAAACAGCGTAGGCCGTAAAGAAAGCGAACTGAACCAGCCCTGCTTCAAAATAGCTAAGCTCAAAAACTTCTTTTAATCTGGGAATAAGAGCATCAACTAAAACAGTGATAAATCCCCACATAAAAAAGAGGGTAGTAACAATGATAAATGCGGAGCGATTGGTATTGTTGGTTGTACTCATCAGGGAATAAGTTCTTATTTCAGGATTTTCAAGTTCCAGAAAGTACTCACTAAAGTTATTTCAACAAAGTCATCTTTTTGATCATAACCCGACCATCAAATTTCAATCTGTAAAAATATATTCCACTTGATAGGGAAGAAGCATTAAACTGAATTGAATGTGTTCCTGCTGATTGTCTCTTACTGACTAAAGAGCTTAATTTTTGTCCCAATAAAGAATAAACCTCAAGGGTCACATTTCCGGCTTTTGGAAGTGAATAAGAAATGGTTGTTTCAGGATTGAATGGATTCGGATAGTTCTGAGATAAACTGAAATCCTGCGGTTTTTCATTAAAATCAGCTATTGAAACAGGAGTATCTCCGGTTGCAGTGTTCATCGATTTTGGCTGTACCATCATTGAAAAGCCGTCAGAAAAAGTAAACAGTTGTTCTGACGTAGATGGATTGTAAGCAACATAGGTGAGGAACCCTTCTTCATCCTTAAAGACAGAGTAAGATGGTGTGTCAGCAAACACATTCATTACCGGAGTTCCCATCTTTTTCAGGTTGTACAACCAATGCAAAGTGTGCGCTCTGGATTCTCCATCAAAAGGTTGATAATTAGGATCAGTTAAATAATAGCTCAGTGCGAGATCGGGATCAGCAAGTGCCAGATATTCCCAGAACACATCTTTCCAGATGGTAGGTTGGCCACCTCGTTCAGCGACAACCTCATTATAGTTTTCTACTACATAGTCAGAGTTTCTTCCCAAATACATGGAAGCGCTGGTTATTGGAAGGATATTTATTCCGTGAATAAATTCAGGCTCTCCGCCAAACCATGTTCCGTGAACTCCTTTGCTTCCCCAAACAATTCCTAATGTTTTGTGGGAATAATTCTGAGGAAACACTTCATCTTCAACATCAAACCAATATTGATCGATAGCAGTTGCCTCCGTAGAATAAAGAAAGATTCCAAGGTCGCGAATCTCGGGCTGACCGGTAGCTTGTCCCCATAGAAAAGCAGCAGCAGCAAAATTCATGGATTCAGAACTGGATTCCTGATTGTTGCCATCTCCGAATGCACCGTGACCTGAAGCCCAGGAATGACCTGCATAGATATCATGAGATCTTAAAAATGGGAATTGTGTATCGGTTCGGTCCCAATTATTGGCATCCTTGATAAGAAGATTTACCATGCCTCCCCAATTTTCCTGAGATGCCCAGCTGCTGTCATATTGAGCAATAGTTGCAGCGCTCATAACTGCATAACTTGCATGAAAATGGTGATCATTAATTTGGTTATCAGCTCCAAAACCGGATGGATATCCTGTTAGCACATCCCATTCGGCGTTGTAAGAATATTCCTGAGACCCCCCGGCTGTAAACCAATCTTCTAATCTGAATTTCAACTGGTCCATAAAATAATCTCTTTCGGTTGTTGCTCCCAGTTGATCAGCTATATGAACCAAATGAGAAAAACGCCCCATGGCTTTTCCATTTTCATAAGTTGGGCCTACCGGCAAAGATTCATTTGCCACTTGTTTTACATAAGTAAGTAATTGAGATCGGTCATAATCTCCCTGATCAGGTAGTGCCGGTAAAATCCCGGAAAAATTTAGCTCGGTCGAAAATACATTTCCTTGCTTAAGCTTCATTTCACCTCTGGGAGAAGTATAAGAATAGCTTGTCAGTTCATCGTTAGAATGCTTCCATTGGTGGCGGTATAAGGCGGTAAGAGTTTCGTTCACGTTTCCATCAGCGCTGTCCACAAGCTCTGACTCGTAAGTATAAGCGCTGGTTAATTCAGAAGAAATTTCATCATAATTCCATTCTATTACACTGTTAGTTACATGAGCGTATGCATGTTTTTGGAAAAATTCTATTGTTGATGTTTGGGAATCGGGTAGTAGAGCGACAGTTAAATAATCTTTGCCATTCAGAGAAGACTGAAAAGTTGATGAGCCTGACCAAGTAGAGCCTGATGGAGCAAAAATGCCATAGTGTTTACCATCTATAGTCAAACCTAAAACTTCATTTTGTCTGTACCATATGAAAGGAGTTTGTTGAGAAGCAACTATCGCATCCCCTCCGGTTATTTTAAAAAATACAAAGGGTAATCCATGCCCCAGAGTCGCTTCCATGGATTTCGTGTCATTTTCCCAGCGAGCTGTAACGGTCCAGTCGCCATACTCAGACGTTTTTGTTTCGGAAGCGGTTAGTCCGTCAACACCTACTCTGAGCTGAGGTGAAAATGGATAAATGTAATCTCCACCGGTTAAGAAAGAATTTGTTGTATAGCCTATCTGAAGTCCCGAGCTGATAGCTTTTGCATTTAAAGGATGTGCATATAGAACGCTGGAGTGGGCGTCATCAAAAAATGGAAATATCAGGCTGCTCCAAAAATCGTTTGTCTGAATAGGTTTAAAAAAATCAGAACTTACTTTTGGCGAAAGATTTTGACCATGTACATTTTGTGGCCCCACTGCTGCAGCAGGTAACGCAGTGCTGTAACTTCCTTTACCGATGTTTACTGACTGTGCATTTACCATCGAGTTTATAATGGAAAAGGAGACTAGAAAAAATACTGTAGTAAATCGTGAGTTTTTAAAAAGCTTAAACCGGGAAGTGGAGCGTAAATAGAAAGAAGACTTCATAAATTTTTATCCAATAATTAAGTGACTTTCTATCTCTTAAAACTTCATGACTTTTATGGTAATACTAAAGAGATAAAATTGTGTCTTTGATAATTAAGGTCTCTAATAATTAAGCTAAATATTTGTGCACTTACCTTTATAAAGTATATACAACCGGTTTAAAATGAAGAATGCTTTAAAATGAACTTGGTTTAATAAATCCACTCTTATTAATAATAAAACGCACTTTAAACATCAGAAAAGCGCTTTTTTAATAGCTGTATATACATTGTAAATATTGGAAATCTGTTCTGCTGATTTTACACTCCAATAAATAAATGAAATAGTTGTCGTAAAAAATCAGGAACTGCTAAAACGTAAGCGCTAAATCCAAACAGTTATGAATATGAAAAAACCCATCTTGATTTTAACAATTTTGCTAGGTGTTACTACTTCAGTGATTGGTCAAGCTGAACAAGTGGTTGTCCAAAATACAGATGAGGGTTGGAAGCTACATGTAAATGGCGAACCGAAGGTGATAAATGGAATGAATTGGGATTATTTTCCAATAGGTACAAACTTCAACTATAGTTTATGGAATCAAACTCCTGAGTTTATCAAGCAAGCACTTGATGATGAGATGGCTTTGCTTCAAAATATGGGGGTTAATTCCATTCGCGTGTACACTGGCATTCCTAAAGAATGGATCACTTACATCTATGAAACTTATGGAATCTACACCATGCTTAACCATTCTTTTGGAAGATATGGACTAACCATTGATGGAGTTTGGCAACCCAATACAGATTATTCTGATCCACGTGTGAAAGCGCTTTTAATTGATGAGGTCACAGAACTAGTTCGAGAATATAAAGATACACCGGGCTTACTGTTATTTCTTTTAGGTAATGAAAATAACTACGGACTTTTTTGGGATGGTGCTGAAACAGAAGATATTCCTATAGAAGATCGCAGATCTACAGTAAGAGCGCGAGCTATGTACAAATTGTTCAACGAAGCAATTGTAGAGATGAAGAAAATTGACACAGGTCATCCGATAGCAATTTGTAACGGTGATTTATTATTCATGGATATTATTGCCGAAGAAGTACCTGATGCTGATATCTTTGGTACGAACGTTTACAGAGGGTTAACTTTTACCGATCTGTTTGATAGAGTGGCTAATGAATATGGGAAACCTGTGTTGCTTACAGAATTTGGGTCCGATGCTTTTAATGCAAGAACGGTACAGGAAGATCAAGCGGCTCAGGCTCGATATCAGCTTAATAACTGGAAAGCTATTTACGAAAATGTAGCAGGACTAGGTGGGGCAGACAACTCTCTAGGTGGATATACCTTTCAGTTCAGTGACGGATGGTGGAAATACGGACAAACAGTAAATTTGAGCATTCATGATGTAAATGCTTCCTGGGCAAATGGCGGATATCAGTTTGATTTCCAGGAAGGCGAAAACAATATGAATGAGGAATGGTTCGGAATTACTGCTAAAGGACCTACAAATTCTCAGGGATTCTATGAGCTGTTTCCAAGAGCAGCTTATTACGTTTTAAAAGAGGTTCATCAGTTCGATCCTTTTCAAGAAGGAGTAACCCAAAACAGGTTAAATCAATATTTCGGTGATATTTCACTAGGAGATGCACAACTGAAAGCCAGAGCAGATAAAGCAGCTCTGGAGGGGAAGTCAGGCGGTGCTATAAAGCTAAGTAGATTTACAGCTGATTTCGAAACGTACAATACAGGTGGAACTTTGATCACCACTCCGAAAGATGCAGATGCCACGGAACAAGTGTATCCAAACGAGCAAGGTTTTGATCATATGCAGTCTATCTACTTCGGAATAGAAGCGAATCCTGCGCCTAACGTTAGAGCTAATGTAGATTTCAATGTGTTAGGAAATGTTCCTCTGAACCCAATTGACGAGATTTTTTATGAAAACAGAGGTCGGCCGGTTCAACTTGAAGGCAGAGACGGTCTAATTACAGATGAGTCCATGAACAGGGTAGCTATCTACAGCTCAAGTTTTAATTGGGATCAGGAGTATTTCAATCTTACCGGATTTTACAGAACGGGTCATTATCACTGGGCTTACGAAGGTGATTTCTTTGGATTGTATCCTGAAGCCAATTATGGACCTAATATCGATATCTATAACGGAACAGCTCCGGCCGGAGTAGAAGTAGAAGGAAAGAAACAGTTCGATGGATTTAAATTAGCATTCGGACCAGAACTTTGGTGGGGAGCCAATCCCGCTTTCTTACTAAAGTATTCAAAAACATTAGGAAAGACAGATTTTACAGGAATCTTCCACGAAGATCTTGAGCAGCAGGGAACGGATGTAAATAGTTCTTTTGCCATTCCTCAGCCTAAAACTCGTAGACTTTCATTATATGCGGATAGAGAATTTGGAAAAGTTGGCGTAGAAATTGGAGGTTTATGGGCGGGTCAACCGCTAAACGGACGTGAATTCCAACTGATAAGAGATGAAGGCGATACCACCCGTGTGTATCAGGATGAGATCAAGCCAATGGATAATTTCGGTGGAAAGTTAAAATTCACTTATACTGGAGGTACTTTCAATTGGTATGCTCAATCTGCAATCATGGGTTTAGTTGCTAACGGTGGTGCAGATCCAACAATTACATACACAGGCTGGAGGTTGAAAGACAGTGGAAGTGGTAACCAATATAACTTCCTGACAGGTTTTACTTATTCGATCGGCAACCTTCAGATAGCACCGAATTTTTTATGGCAAAAACCTATTGAAGGACCAATTCCTAGTGATGTTGGTGCTCCCGGGCGTCCACGAAATATTTTGGCAGATCCTTTTATTGTAAGGTCAAACCGAGAGCAAATAGGCGGAGAGATTCTGTTTACCTATGATCAAACTCCGGGTTCATTCTTCTATGAATGGAATAACGATATGATGGAAGATTCAAAATTTTCTGCAAGTCTTGGTTTTGTATATCGTCATCTTCCTACAACACAGGATGCTGCAATAGGTATTCTGCCTGATGGAAGGACATTGTTCCCGTTTGATGGAGCTCCGCCTGCAAGAGATCTCATAGAAGTGAATGCCCGAATTGTATCAAAATTAAACAGAGAAACAGGAATAATTGCTCTTTTATACGGCGGGAATGCACAAGCAAATGGCAGTGATCCAAGAATGTTGGAAAGATTTGGCGCTGATGTACGAATGATAAGAAAAAAGCTGATGCTGAATAGTTCGCTAAAAGTTAATGATTGGGGTCCATACGATTATCATAGAGATTTCAATCTTACATATCCACTTCAGCTGATGGCAGATCTGTCTATGAGCTTAGGCAAACCGGATTGGTTCAATGTTCCGCAAACTAGATTAGGTGTAAGAGGGACCTTCAGAACGCTTAATGATTTTTCACCTCGCTACGCACCAACTTATGAGACAAATGAAGCTGGTGAGCAAGTTCCGGTACCCGATGCACCTGGCTTTGATAATGGAACTGAGTGGCAAATCAGTACTTATATCCAAATCGACATAAGAAATTAATTAGAGGCAAAAAGATGAATACAATTACTACAAAAATTATGACAAAGGTTATTTTTTCAGGCTTATTGCTAATTTTAATTACAACAGGTTGCGAACGATCAGTGGATGGTCTAGAAGAGGCAGACCTGTCAAACAATCCTAATGTTTTTGTTGACGGATTTAGTGGAGGGTTAGAGTATGCAGTTTTTCAAGGAGCTGTACTTAATGCTTTTCAAGTAGATACCGATGTTACTTCTGATGGAACAGGTTCTTCAATGAGGTTTGCAGTTCCTGATGTTAACGATCCAAGAGGTTCTTATGCCGGCGGTACATTTTTTACTACGACTCCAAGAGATCTGTCAGAGTATAATGCATTAACCTTCTATGCAAAAGCAACCGAATCAGTACCTCTAGGGGTTGTTGGCTTTGGGAATGATCTGGATCAGAATAAATTTACTGCTGAGGTTACTGATTTCAGAGCTAACACAAACTGGAAGAAATATGTTATCCCAATTCCTGATGCTTCTAAACTAACATCAGAAAAAGGAATGTTCTTCTACTCTTTTGGTCCTATAGATGGTAAAGGATATACAGTTTGGATTGACGAAGTAAAATTTGAATTTCTTGGTACGATTGGTCAACCACGCTTCGAAATGCTAAATGGGGAAGATCAAACTACAAATACTTTTACAGGTGTTACAACTTCGCTATCGGGGTTAAACTCGATCTATAATCTGGCTGATGGTACAGATCAATCTGTTAGTTCAGCAGCAGCTTACTTTGAGTTTACATCCAGTAATACTTCAACCGCTGAAGTTGATGCGTTGGGAAATGTATTAGTAGGAGCTCAGGGATCAGCTGTAATTACGGCTTCTGTTGGAGGGATAGAAGCTGATGGTTCACTTACAGTAGAATCACGAGGGACTTTTGTTTCAGCCCCCAATCCAACAAGAGATGCTGCAAACGTTATTTCTGTTTTTAGTGACGCGTACGATAATGTAGATGTAGATTATTACAATGGGTTCTTTAACGGCGATGGACAAACTACTCAAGGTGGTACAGGAACAGGCGGCGCAGATCTTATCGTTGACGGAAATGGTGTAATAAACTATACACAACTAAATTTTGTAGGCATCGGCATGTTCGATAGCGTCCCAAGCATTGACGCAACCGAAATGACTCATTTTCATGTAGACATAAAGGTTAATGAAGCTGTGCAATCAGGTGATTTTATCAGACTGCTATTACTTAATTCAGTTGGAGATGGTGAGACCTCAGGTTCATTTACAATAAACTCTAGCATATTGCTACAGGATTCATGGTTAGGATTAGACATCCCGCTTAGCAGCTTTAACGGACTCAATGACCGTTCTGAGATCGGATTGATTTTCTTCGTTTCCGACAATACAGTTTCAAACATTTTTGTAGACAATATCTATTTCTACAAAAACTAAAAATTAACAGCCTGAAACTATGAGAACGATGCGATCACAACTAAAATTTAAAGCGTTAATAGCGGTAGTCTTACCCTTGACCTTTATTTTGAACTGTTCCTCTTCGAATGAAGGAACTGACTGGCAGTTGATTTGGAGTGATGAATTTAATGGAGCAACCGGTGCTACATTAGATCAATCAAAATGGAATTTCGAAATTGGCAGAGGTCAGAATGGTTGGGGAAACAATGAGCTTCAATACTATACTGACCGAACAGAGAATGCTTCATTAGATGGAGATGGAAATCTTGTAATTACAGCTCGGGAAGAAAATTTTGAAGGGGCTAATTATACATCAGCCAGAATAACTACTCAGGATAAACTGGAGATAACTTACGGGCGTATTGAAGCTCGCATAAAAACACCATTTGGACAAGGGCTTTGGCCTGCGTTTTGGTTACTCGGAACATCTAATAGTGGAGAGATCTGGCCACAGATTGGCGAGATCGATGTTATGGAACTCCGCGGGCAACAGCCAACCAAAATTGCCAGTACGGTTCATGGTCCGGGATATTCAGCAGGAAACGGTATCTCCGGCGATTATAATCTAACAAATAGCCGTTTTGACACTGAGTTTCATGTTTTTGCAGCCGAGTGGTTTATAGATAAAATCGACTTTTATGTAGATGGCTTTCTTCATCATACAGTTACAAAAGAACAAATTGAAAACGCAGGAAATGAATGGGTCTATAACGACCCCTTCTTTTTGATACTGAATGTAGCTGTTGGCGGCAATTATGTAGGTTCGCCTAATCAGTCAACTAGGTTTCCTCAAAGTATGACTATCGATTATGTAAGAATATACTCAGAGTAATCGGAGTCAATTAAGTAAACATTATAAATTAAATAAATTTAAATATTTCCGTGTCCATTTCCCTTGAAAATCTTAGTAATGAATCCTGGTTTAAAATAACAGACTATGATTCGATGCGTCCATTTTTTATGAGCATAGTGAGTGATTCTAACCACTGGATGTTTATTTCAAGTAATGGAGGACTTACAGCAGGACGAAAGAACTCCGAATACGCATTGTTTCCATACTATACTGATGATAAGATCACTGATCTAGAAGACATCACAGGAAACAAAACTATAATACAGATTACTACTGACGGTGAGGTAAAGATTTGGGAGCCTTTTTCAGTTAGAAATGAGAGCAAGTTTAAAACGACCAGAAATTTATATAAGAATCGATTTGGTAATAAGATCATGTTTGAGGAGCTCAACCATGACCTGGATTTAACTTTCAGATATCAATGGAATACCAGTAACCTGTACGGTTTTGTGAAAAAATCTACTTTGATCAATTCCGGTTCAAATAACAGAAAAGTTACTGTTCTAGATGGCTTGCAAAACATAATGCCATATGGTGTTAGCGCTGATCTGCAAACCAGAGCAAGTAATCTTGTGGATGCGTACAAAAGAAGCGAACTGGTACAAGATTCAGGCTTAGGCATTTTTGCCTTGAGTGCAATTATAGTTGATAAAGCAGAGCCAAGCGAAGCTCTGAAAGCAAATGCGGTTTGGTCATATGGATTAGAGAACGCAAAATATCTGCTTTCTTCAAAGCAATTAGATGAATTTAGAACCGGCAAAAGAATTCAGCAAGAGACAGATATAAAAGGCGAGAAAGGCGCTTATTTCATTGAATCTGAGATCGATCTGTCCGGAAATTCCGAGAAGAAATGGTCCTTTGTTGCAAATGTAAATTTGGATCACGGTCATGTAGTAAGGTTGAATCACGAAATCAAAAATGATTCAGGTTTAACCAAAGTGATAGATGAGGATATAGAACGAGGTACTCAAAAATTAAAGCAACTAGTAGCCGGTGCTGACGGGCTTCAACTTACCAGTGATGTCCTAAACGATACACGTCATTATTCGAATGTATTGTTCAATATAATGCGAGGTGGAACTTTCGATGAGAATTATAAGATCGAAAAAAATGACTTTGTTGCGTATTTAATAAAAGCCAGTAAGCAAGTAGTTGAAAGGAATTCCGACTTTATAAATGAATTAAAAGATTCTTTTGATAAAAAAGAGTTAAATCAATTGTTGGAAAATATTTCAGATGTAGATCTGATAAGACTTTCCAAAGAATACTTGCCACTGAAATTTAGCCGAAGACATGGAGATCCTAGCAGGCCGTGGAATCAGTTTTCTATTAATACGCATAGTGAAATTGATGGATCAAAGATCTTAGACTACGAAGGAAACTGGAGAGACATTTTCCAAAATTGGGAAGCGCTGGTTTATTCATACCCGGATTTTTTAGAAGGGATGATCTTCAAGTTTTTAAACGCGACCACTTTTGACGGCTACAATCCATATCGAGTTACTAAAGATGGTTTTGATTGGGAAACCATAGAGCCGGATGATCCTTGGTCTTACATAGGATATTGGGGTGATCATCAGATCATCTATTTGTTGAAGTTCCTTGAGTTCTATGAGAAATATGATCCCAAAGCTTTAAAGACATTATTCGGAGAAGAAAGCTTTGTATACGCAAATGTTCCTTATCGTATTAAGTCTTACGAAGACATTGTTAAAGACCCAAAAGACACAATTGAGTTCGATGAAGAGTCAGACAAATCAATTCGTCAAAAAGTAGCAGAAAGAGGAGCTGACGGAGCCTTGCTTAGCAGTAAAAAAGAGGTAATTCACCATGTTAATTTTTTAGAGAAGATCCTTGCTACTGTATTAGCAAAAGTTTCCAACTTTATTCCCGAAGCCGGCATCTGGATGAACACTCAACGTCCTGAGTGGAATGATGCAAACAATGCTTTAGTAGGTAATGGTGTGTCAATGGTTACTCTCTATTATCTGAGAAGATTTTTGAAGTTCATAGAACCTGTTTTGGCAGACGTTGAATCTAATTCATATTCAGTTTCTGAAGAGTTAGCAAAATTATTTAACTCCATTAATGATGTACTGGTGAACAATCAGACATTATTAAACAGCTCTATCAGTGATTCAGAACGAAAAAAGGTCACTGACAAGCTTGGACTTGCCGGTAGCGAATACAGAAATCAAATTTATGATCTCGGTTTTAGTGGTGAGACGGTTAAAATCGAATTAGATCAGATCAAGGGTTTCGTTACTACAGCGCTCACATTTTTAGAGCACTCCATAGAAGCTAACCAAAGAGAAGACGATCTGTATCATGCCTATAACCTGATGAGCATAGATGATGATGGAATTTCTATTTCTCATTTGGATGAAATGCTGGAAGGTCAGGTTGCAGTGCTTAGTTCAGGTTATCTAAGCTCAGAAGACGAGCTTAACGTTCTGGATGCACTCCGGGCTAGTGCGTTGTACCGGGATGATCAACAAAGTTACATACTATATCCAAATAAAGAATTACCTGGTTTTCTCGATAAAAATACTATTCCCAAAGAAGAAATAAGTAAATCAGAGCTTCTTAAAAAGCTTGAAGCGGATGGTAATCATCGAATCATAACAAAAGATGTTAATGGTGAGTACCATTTTAATGGAAATTTCAGGAATGCCCGTGATCTCAAAAAGGGATTAGCTGACTTATCAGATAAATACAAATCATTAGTAGAAAAAGAAGAAAAGCTGATTCTTCAGATTTTTGAGAACGTATTTGATCACAAATCATTTACCGGTAGGTCAGGTACTTTCTTCGGATATGAAGGACTTGGGTCTATTTATTGGCACATGGTTTCTAAACTACATCTCGCAGCCTATGAAGTGTGTGAGAGAGCTGATAAAGCTAATGTTGATAAAGATGTTGTAAAGAAACTTGCGAAACACTTCGACGAAATAGGAGAGGGTATTGGTGTTCACAAATCTCCGGAATTGTACGGAGCTTTTCCTACTGATCCATACTCGCATACACCTGCACATCGTGGAGCTCAGCAACCGGGAATGACCGGACAGGTTAAGGAAGATATTCTGGTAAGAATCGGAGAACTGGGAATTCAGATCAAAGACAGAAGATTGAGTTTTGGTCCTTCATTTCTGAAAAAAGAAGAATTCTCAAAAGAAAAGAAAGGATTCGATCTGGTATCAGTAGATCAGAACGAATATAAGATCGAATTACCTGAAAACGCATTAGCATTTACTTACTGTCAGGTTCCCGTCATCTACCGGATTTCAGATAATATTGGGTTAGATGTAGAGTTCAACGATGGATCTTCGAAAAGCTTTAAAACATCTGAGTTAGATGAAAATTTAGCGAGCGAAGTATTCGAAAGATCAGGAAGAGTAAAACAGATCACTGTTTCAATACAAGAAAAAGATCTTCGATAAACCACACTCAGAAATAAGAACCGTAAACAAATGACAAAACTATTAACTGTAATTACACTTCTGGCTTCTACGCTTTTGATGGCTTGCGGTAATAGAACGGAAAATAAAATGAGTTCAAAAGATATTTCAGCAAAAGAGATTCTGGGAAATCCGGAATACCAGGCAATTTCATACAGTGGCTACAGAGAACTTTCCAGAGATGTAGTTCCAACCATAGAGGAACTAAAAGAAGACATGCTTTTGCTGGAAGCGATGGGGATCAAGATCGTTAGAACTTATAACGTATATCTGGATGCTGTTCCCAGATTGTTGGAAGCAATTTCTGATCTGAAAAAAGAAGATTCTGAATTTGAGATGTATGTGATGATGGGTGCCTGGATCGATGCAAAAAATGCATGGACTGAAAAACCTGATAGAATTCGTGATGAAGACAGCCCAAGAAACTCCAAAGAAATTGAAAGGGCTGTTAATTTAGCTGTTAAATATCCTGACATCGTTAAGATCATAGCAGTTGGAAATGAAGCAATGGTTCATTGGCAGGAAGAGTACTGGGTTGAACCGGGAATTATTTTGCACTGGGTAAGTCATCTTCAAAATTTAAAGAAAGAAGGGAAGCTCCCAGAAGATCTTTGGATCACAAGTTCAGATAATTTCGCTTCATGGGGCGGTGGCGGTGAAGAATACCATAAAGAAGATCTGAATGAGCTGATCAGATCGGTAGACTACATTTCCATGCACACGTATCCGATGCATGACACTCATTACAATCCGGATTTCTGGGGAGTAAGAGATAATGAACTAAATCTTTCTGATGAAGAAAAGATAGAAGCCGCAATGCAACGATCATTGAACTATGCCACATCTCAATATCAAAGCGTGGTTGATTATATGAAAAGTATCGGGGTCAACAAACCGGTACACATTGGAGAAACAGGATGGGCTACCGTATCAAATGGTTTTTATGGAAATAACGGATCAAAAGCGACTGATGAATTTAAAATGGGTCGCTATCACGATCTGATTAGATCATGGTCAGATGAGAATAAAGTTTCTGTGTTCTATTTCGAAGCTTTTGATGAGAAGTGGAAAGATGCTGAAAATCAGCTTGGGTCAGAAAATCATTTTGGATTAATAAACCTCCAATCCGAAGCCAAGTATCCACTCTGGGAAATGGTGGATGCAGGAGTATTTGAAGGTTTAACCAGAGACGGAAAGCCGATCACAAATACATTTGGTGGGAATTTCAAAGAGTTGATGAAAACTGTAAAAGTGCCACCGACCAATGCGGAAATTCAAGCTAAGAAAAATCAGTAGAGCAGGAATATGAAAAAATTTACACAAAACATATTCCTGCTTTTAATGCTCACTGTAAGTTGCTCAAATACTGAAAATATGGACATTGATGTATATGAAACATCGAAAGAAGGGAACAGCTTAACCAAATTAGATAGTTTTCCTGAAGCAGATAAAGTCGTGAACATTTCTATCAATCCGGATGAAACATTTCAGAAGATCACGGGCTTCGGGGGTTCTTTCACAGAAGCTTCTGCCTATTTGTTAAATGAGTTAAGTCAGGAAAACAGAGATAAGATCATTGAAGCTTATTTCGGAGAATCCGGAGCAAAATATTCATTAACACGGACTCATATCAATTCGAGTGACTTCTCTTTGGGTAATTATTCTTATGCGTCTGTAAAGGATGATATGGAACTCGAAAATTTCTCAATCCAAGAAGACCGGGATGATATTATCCCAATGATCAAAGATGCGATGAAAGTGTCAAAAGATGGATTTAAGATCATTTCATCTCCATGGACTGCTCCACCATGGATGAAAGACAATAACGACTGGAAAGGCGGGAAACTGCTTCCAGAATACTATGATACATGGGCGCTGTTTTTCTCAAAATACTTAGATGCTTACAAACAGGAAGGTATTGACATCTGGGGAATTACCGTAGAAAATGAACCACTCGGCAACGACAGCAACTGGGAGAGCATGCATTTTTCTCCTGAAGAACAAAACGAATTCGTGATCAATCATTTGGGTCCCCAATTAGAAAACGACGGACATGACATAGTTCTTCTGGGATATGATCAAAACCGTGATTCAGAAATGATCGAGTGGATCGATGCTATGTACGAAGATGAAGAAGCGAAGAAATATTACGATGGGGCTGCGGTGCATTGGTATGGAAGTACTTATGAGGTGTTCCCGGAAGCTCTTCAATATGCACACAATGCTGCACCTGATAAGTACTTAATACAAACAGAGGCAACTGCTGACGCTGAAGTTCCGGTATGGAAAGACGACAAGTGGTATTGGAGCAAAGAAGCAACAGACTGGGGTTGGGACTGGGCTCCTGAAGACAAAAAGTATTTACACCCGAAATATGTACCTGTTTATCGATATGCCCGAGATATGATCGGAACTTTGAATAATTGGGTAGATGGTTGGGTTGACTGGAATATGGTTTTGGACAGAAAAGGTGGTCCGAACTGGGCAAAGAATTGGTGTTTAGCTCCGGTTATTGTTGATCCCGAACAAGACGAAGTGTACTTCACGCCTTTGTATTACACAATGTCTCATTTCAGCAGATACATAAGACCCGGCGCGATGAGAATAGATCATTCTCATGACGATGAAGAGATTTTATTGACAGCAGTTCAAAACCCGGACAAATCAATAGTAGTAGTAATTCTAAACCAGAGTAATGAAGCAAGAAGCTTCCAGTTGGATTTGAAAGGTAAGAAAACAGAGTTCGCAATTAGTGGTAATGCAGTACAAACGGTAGTGATCAATTAAAAAATGAACAAAAGTTAATGGCTAATCAACAAGCATCAGTAAGAGGAAAAGTCCCTCTTTTACAAAAATCTGCATTTGGTGCAGGTCATTTGGTTCTCAATTTACTTCCCGGAGCATTGGGAGTATTTATGTTTTTCTTACTGACAGCATTTGGAATGAATCCTTTCTTGGCCGGTTTGTTAGGTGGGCTTCCTAGAATTTTTGATGCTCTTACAGACCCAATAATGGGTTTTATTTCTGATAATACTAAATCTAATTGGGGACGTAGAAGACCTTACATCTTTGTTGGTGCAATACTTAGTGGTCTGTTTTTCATCTTGCTATGGCAGCTGGATGAAACCAATTCTCAAACCTACAATTTTTGGTATTTCCTCATCATGTCTATGGTCTTTTTAGTTGGGAATACCATGTTTGCAACTCCTTTGATAGGTCTTGGTTATGAAATGACATCTGACTATAACGAGCGAACGCGACTAATGGCTTTTTCTCAAACGGTTGGACAAATAGCTTGGATGATCGTCCCTTGGTTTTGGGTATTAATTGCTGATCCTGATTTATTTGAAAGCCAAGCAGTAGGAGTCAGGCAATTATCAGTAGTAGTAGGAGTCATTTGCCTTCTTATGGGTCTATTACCGGCAATTTTCTGTAAGGGAATTGATGCCTCGAATATGGAGAATCGAAAGGATATCAACTTTAAGTCGGCTCTTTCTAATCTTAAAGATCTTTTTGTAAGTATTGTAGAAGTATCAAAGAACAAACCTTTTGTAAAGCTTTGCGCAGCAACATTTCTGGTATTTAATGGGTTTCAGCTAGTCGCTTCATTCAGTTATTTCATTATCGTGTTTTACATGTTTAATGGGGATTATGGTTTGGCAGGGAACTGGCCGGCTTGGTTCTCTACTATAACGGCAGTTACAACAGCCTTTCTGGTTATTCCAATAGTTACCTGGATCTCAAATAAAATTGGAAAACGTAAAGCCTTCACAATCTCTACAGCACTATCTATTGTAGGTTACATTTTGAAATGGTGGGGATTCAGCCCCGAAAATCCATGGTTAATTTTTATGCCTATTCCATTTATGGCTTTTGGTCTTGGAGGGCTTTTCACACTCATGATGAGTATGACTGCAGATGTATGTGACTTAGATGAACTTGAAAATGGAATGCCGAGAAAAGAAGGCACATTTGGAGCCATTTATTGGTGGATGGTAAAGCTAGGTCAGGCATTGGCACTGGTTTTAGGTGGTCTGGTATTAGAACTGGTTGGTTTTGATCAGAATGCTGCAACTCAAACAGTCTCAACATTGACAAATTTAAGAATTGCAGATATAGCCATCCCTGCAATAACTGCTGGTTTAGCAATTTGGGTTATGCATACCTATGACCTGACAGAAGAACGAGCAAGGGAAATTCAGAACAAATTAGTAGAAAGACGCGGCGAGCTATAAAATTAATTTAGAGTAATAGAAACATGTCATTTAGAAAAGAAAAATATCTCAAATTTAAAGAATCGGACAGCGTGACAAGACTAGCTTATATTGATGAACTTTCAGGTGATGAGATTACACATTTGTTTTATGAAGTTTTAAATGACGGAATAAATGGATTTTGCTTCAGTATGTATGAAGAGGGGCAAAAACCGGGAGATATCATATCAAAAGATCAGATCCACCGGAGAATGCTTAAGCTGGAACCGCATACACAGGCAATTCGATCTTTTTCGTGCACCGAAGGAAATGAGCTTGTTCCTGTAGTGGCTAAAGAATTAGGGATGACTACTTTGGTTGGTGCCTGGCTGGGCAGTGATAAAGAGAAGAATAAAGAAGAGATCGATGGGCTGATCAAACTCGCGAAAGAGGGCTATGTAGATATAGCAGCTGTAGGAAATGAAGTGCTTTACAGAGATGATCTGACTGAAGAAGAGCTTATAGAATACATTCAATATGTCAAAAGTGAGTTGAAAGATATCCCCGTTGGCTATGTAGATGCATACTATGAATTTGTTGAAAGGCCGGCTATTACTGATCTGTGCGATGTGATTTTATGCAACTGCTATCCATACTGGGAAGGAACCAGTTTTCAAGATTCCTTTCAGCATATGAGGCAAATGTACTATCAGGCAAAAGAAGCAGCCGGAGATGATAAGAGAGTCATTATCACTGAAACAGGATGGCCAAGTCAAGGCGAAGGTTTAGGTGGGGCATTACCCGGAAAAGAACAGGCTATGAAGTATTTCATTAACGCCAATCTATGGTGTCATGATGAAGATATCGAAATTTTTTACTTCTCATCATTCGATGAATCATGGAAAGTGAGTGACGAAGGTGAAGTTGGAGCTTATTGGGGTGTTTGGGATAAAAACGGAGATCTGAAATTTTGAACATGAACACATTTCATAAAATTGGTATTAAGCAGGGACAAGCTATTTGTTATTCCGGATTCAGAGATGGACAACAACCGGGAAAGGCATTCCCAAGCTATGAAGAGATTAAAGAAGACTTAACTCTACTGGACGGCCACTGGAAATACCTTCGATTATATGATTGTGATCGACATGCCAAAACGGTTTTAGAAGTAATTAAAAATGAAAGCTTCGAATTTCAGGTAATGCTGGGAGCTTATATAGAGGCTGAGAAAAACAATTTTAACTGTCCTTGGGATGGCGGTGTTTATCCAAAGCCACAGTTAGAAAAAAATATACTCAGTAATCAAAAGAAAATTGAAAAGCTGATAGCATTAGGAAATCAATTCCCGGAAATAATTTGTGCTCTATCAGTAGGAAATGAAGCGTGTGTAGATTGGACCGATCACTACGTTCCTGAAGACAAAGTTCTCAACTATGTAAAACAAGTTCAGGGAAGCACATCTCAACCGGTAACTTTTTGTGAAAACTATGCTCCCTGGTTAACAAATCTAGAAGAGTTGGGTAATTCGGTCGATTTCATTTCGATTCATACTTATCCGGTTTGGGAATACAAGAACATTTATGAAGCACTCGAATTCACTAAAGAGAACTACTATTCCGTAGCCAAAAAATATCCGAATAAACCTGTTGTAATTACTGAAGCAGGATGGACAACTCAGTCGAATGGAAATGGGATAGATCCTTCGAACGTAAATGAGATGTTCCAAAAAATGTATTTCGAAAAGTTAAATGAATGGACGACTCAGGAAAATATTTTGACGTTTTATTTCGAGGCTTTCGACGAGTCTTGGAAGGGTTCGCCTGATCCGCTCGAACCTGAAAAACACTGGGGGCTTTTTAAAATAGACAGAACTTCTAAGCTCGCTTTGCAAAACAAGAACCTACAACCAGATATGGTTACAAAAACAAAAAACAACAAACGACAAGTATAGAAATATAAAAACGATACAATCCTCAACAACAATTATAAAATTATGAAACATCTAACATTTTTAATCGCTTTCCTGTTTGCTGCTGTAAGCAGTTTCGGACAAGCACCAACAGATAATGCAACAGACCCGCCGGCTCGAGATTCAGAGAATGTGATCTCAATATTCAGTGGTGCATATACTGATGTATCGGGAAGCAACTATAATCCTAACTGGGGGCAATCTGGCTTTTCTACGGCAAATACCAGTTTTGACCCGGGAACCGGAAATATTGTATTGGCTTACCCAAATTTTAATTATCAAGGTAACGTACTAGGAAGCGTTCAGGATATATCATCAATGGAGTTTATGCATGTTGATATTTGGGTGAACAGCACTTTTAATCCAAATGTATTTGCAATCAGCTCTGGTGCTGAAATAGCTCATAGCATTACAAATACAGGGGCGCGCACTTGGATAAGTGTAGATATTCCGATTTCAGGAATTACAGGTGACCCAACTCAGGTTAAAGAATTGAAATTTGACGGCGGAAATGGAAGCACTGACTCTATTTATGTTGATAATATTTATTTCTGGAAAAATGCATCAACTCCTCAAAGTGACGCTACATTAAGCGACCTGAAAGTTGATGGGGAAACTATTGCTAACTTTAGTGCAGGTGTAGAAAGTTATAAGTATGGATTAGTAGCAGGTACAACAACTGTTCCACAAATCACAGCTGCAACGTCTACAAACGCAAATGCCACAGTAACAATTACTCAAGCTTCAGGTATTCCCGGTGATGCTACAGTAAAAGTAGTTTCCGAAGATGAAACTGATTCAACTACATATACTGTCTCATATGCTATCACTTCTCCTGCTACTGCTGCTCCGGCACCAACCGCTAGAGATGCTGCAGACGTAATATCTATTTATAGTGATGCATATACGAATATTGCTTTAGATGCATTATCAGCCGGATTCGATGATTCTGACGTGTCAGAAGTAATGATTGATGGAAATGCCACACTTGAGATAGACTTCACAAACTTCATTGGAATTGACTTTTCGAGTAACAAACAAGATGCATCAACAATGACTCACTTCCATATGGATTTCTGGACGGCGAGTGATGATTTAACAGGAAAGGTATTCAATTCTAAATTTTCTCAATGGGGTGGAACAGGAGGAGAAGTTTCTGCTTTTGAATTACCAATCAACACCGGAACATCTCCGGCTATTGTTTCCGGTTCTTGGGTATCTATTGATGTTCCAATCTCAGATTGGACCAACGCGCCTCAAACCAGAGATGATATTGCTCAGTTCTTGATTACATCAAATTTGGATGTAGTTTATGTAGACAATATCTATTTATACAAAGAGGGTGGAAGTTCTGTTGGAAACCAGCCGATGGTAGCTGCTCCGGCACCTCCGGTTAGAAATCCAGCAGATGTGATTTCGATTTACAGTGATGTATATCCAAACATTAACTTGGATGCTTTATCTGCGGGTTTTGACGACTCAGATGTTGCTGAAGTGATGATTGAAGGAAATTCAACTCTTGAGATTGATTTCACAAACTTTGTTGGAATCGACTTTGCTAGCAACAAACAAGATGCATCAACAATGACTCATTTCCATATGGATTTCTGGACATCAAGTGATGATTTAACAGGAAAAGTATTCAACTCCAAGTTCTCGCAATGGGGAGGAACATCCGGAGAAGTTTCTGCTTTTGAACTGCCAATTAATACCGGAACATCACCGGCAATAGAATCAGGTAAATGGATTTCTATAGATGTTCCAATTTCGGATTGGACCAATGCGCCTCAAACCAGAGATGATATTGCTCAGTTCTTAATTACATCAAATTTAGACACTGTATATGTTGATAACATTTATCTGTATAAAGAAGAAGGTGTAGTTGAGCCAGGCGGTGAACTTTTAACCAATGGCGATTTTGAATCAGGAGATGACGGTTCATGGTTTGGAAATGCATTCAACATTCAAACAGAAGGTGGAAACAGCTTCAACTTTGCTGATGTAGCCACAGCCGGAAATGCCTTTGATGTTAATTTGAGTCAGGGAGTTGCAATCACACAAGGTGAAACATATATCTTGACTTTCGATGCATCTACCTCAACAGGAAATACACGCTCCATACTTGCTGGTATAGGATTGAACGAAGGAGACTTTTCTTCAGCTGCAGAGACAGTTAATCTTACAGAAACAACCCAAACTTTTATGTTAGAGTTAACAGCTACCGGATTTGGCTCTGCTAATAGCCGTGTGTTATTTGACATGGGTGCAGAAACAGGTATTGTTGTAATTGACAATGTTTCTCTTACTGTAAAGAAAGATGAAAATCCTAGTGAAGGACTTCTCACCAATGGTGATTTCGAATTGGGAGACGATGGTTCATGGTTCGGGAATGCCTTAAACATCCAAACAGAAGGTGGAAACAGCTTCAACTTTGCTGATGTAGCCACAGCAGGAAATGCGTTCGACGTAAACCTAAGTCAGGGTGTGCCAATCATTCAGGGAGAGACTTACATCCTAACTTTTGATGCCTCCACATCCGCTGGAAATACACGCTCGATACTTGCTGGTATAGGATTGAACGAGGGAGACTTTTCTTCAGCAACAGAGGCGGTCAATCTTACAGAAACAACTCAAACGTTCGTTCTTGAGCTTACTGCTTCGGGATTTGGTTCTGCTAATAGCCGTGTGTTATTTGACATGGGAGCTGAGACAGGTATAGTAGTAATCGATAATGTAACACTTGATGTGAAAGTGGATACAGGTGGTGAACTCCTTACCAATGGTGATTTTGAATTGGGAGACGATGGCTCCTGGTTCGGGAATGCATTCAACATCCAAACGGAAGGTGGAAACAGCTTCAACTTTGCGGATGTAGCCACAGCAGGAAATGCATTTGATGTAAACCTCAGCAACGGAGTAGCGATCACTCAGGGTGAAACTTACATTCTGACCTTTGAAGCATCGACCTCACCAGGAAATACTCGTTCTATAATTGCTGGAATTGGATTAAATGAGGGAAACTTTACTGCTGCAACAGAAACGGTAAATCTTACTGAAACAAATCAAACATTTGTTCTTAAACTGACAGCTACAGATTTTGGTTCTGCAAATAGTCGTGTGTTGTTTGACATGGGAGCAGAAACAGGTATTGTTGTAATCGACAATGTTTCTCTTATTATTGATGATGGAAGTACAGCAGATCCTGCACCAATGGTCGCTGCTCCGGCACCTCCTCAAAGAAACGCAGAAGATGTTATCTCTTTATATAGTGATGCTTATACTGATATTGAGTTAGACACTCTATCTGCTACTTTTGATGATTCTTTTGTTGAGCAGATTATGATAGAAGGCGACAATACACTGAAAATTGATTTCACAAATTTTGTAGGAGTTGATTTTTCAGGTAACAAGCAGGATGCTTCTGAAATGACTCATTTCCATTTGGATTTCTGGACAGCGGAAGAAGACCTGATTGGTAAAGTATTTAACCTCAAATTCTCTCAATGGGGAGGAACTGACGGAGAGGTATCGGCATTTGAATTACCTCTAAACACAGGTACTTCGCCGGCAGTTGAATCCGGAAAGTGGATTTCTGTAGATGTGCCAATTTCGGATTGGACAAATACACCTCAAACCAGAGATGATATTGCTCAATTCTTGATTACATCTAATCTGGATGTGGTTTATGTTGACAATGTGTATTTATATAAAGGTATGACTGTAAGCATTGAAGACCCGAATGAAGTGCCTGCAACATTTGCTTTGGATCAAAACTATCCTAATCCATTTAACCCTTCAACGAATATTTCATATAGTATTCCTGAAAATGGAAAGGTTTCACTTGAAGTGTATAATATTCAGGGACAGAAAGTGACTACTCTTGTAAATGAGCAAAAAAGTGCAGGGTCATACACTGTTACTTTTGACGCTTCAAATCTAGCTTCAGGGGTATATATGTACAGGTTGGTATCTAAAAACTCTGTGCAGGTAAGAAAGATGTTACTAATTAAATAATAACATCTGATAATATTAATAAGCCGGTCTCATTTTTGGGATCGGCTTTTTTTTGTTCAGATAATGTATAAAGTAGTTCAATATTTATTCTTCGAAGTGTCTTTATAAGGAATGTATATGTGGATAATTACATTTAATATTAGTATCTGAATTAACACATGAATATCAGGACTTATAAAACTTATTTCTACTTGAGAAGAGCTCTAACATATATTTTGCTTCTTTTTGTAAGCACTTTAATAACTAATGCTCAGGATATTCCAACAAAAGGAGTTCCGGCACTCAGAAATTTTACACCCTCGGAATACAACAACAAAGGAAAAGTTTGGTCTATTGATACAGCTCCAAATGGAATTGTCTACTTTGCCTCTGACAAGGGATTGTTAGAATATGATGGTAGAACTTGGAAAAGCTTTTCAGGGAGTGATGGGATTACGAGATCTGTTTATGTAGCAAGTGATTCGGTTATTTACACCGGTTCAGATCTTGACTTTGGAATTTGGACCAAAGATAAATACCAAAATTTTGAATACACGTCTTTATATCCGTTTAAGGAAGATCTGAATACACTCAACGAGGAGTTTTGGGATATACATTCTGTTAAGGGAAGCATATTATTTGTTTCGTCAAATAATATTTATGTCTATAAAGAAGAAAATCTCACTAAAATTCCGGCTCCAAATCATATAGCTAGTAGCTTTAAAGTTGACGATGAAATTTATTTCGTAGATGAAGAAGAAGGTTTATATAAACTAAATAATCTATCTCCTGAACACATTTTCCAATTAAACGGAAAAATAAATCTTGAAATAGCGGGACTCTATAATGATAAAAATGGTTTGGTTATTGTAACAAATCAGAATGGATTATACAGATTTGCTTCAAACACACTTACACCGATTCAATCGTCATTATCTGAGAATTTAAAAGTTGCTAATGTATTTAGTTTAGAACAAATAGACAGCTCATATATAGCATTTGGGACTATTCTGGATGGATTGTTTATCACTGATATGAATGGAAATATTGTACATCATATCAACAAGAACAAAGGAATACAGAATAATACTGTATTAAGTCTGAATTATAGTGAATCAGGTAGATTATGGCTGGGTATGGATTATGGAGTTTCTTTTCTGGACCTAAATAGTGCTTTCACTTTTTTTTATGATTTTAGTGGGGAATTTGGAACAGGTTATACAGCAGTAATTAAGGAAAACACATTTTATTTAGGTAGCAACCAAGGGCTTTATAAAATAAAATGGGAAGACTTAAATAACAGATCAGATTTTAACGAATTTGGATTAGTTCCAGGAACTGAAGGGCAGGTATGGACATTAGAAGCTCTCTTTGACCAAACCTGGATGGGGCACGATAGAGGCTTATTTGTTTTAAGTGACGGTGGTATAAAAAGTATCAGTAATAAGACTGGTTATTGGGATGTTCAACCTTATAAGGAATTCTTACTGGCAGGCACTTATAACGGAATTTCAATATTTAATAAAAACGATAGTGATTGGCAGTTTCTGAAACAAATGGATCTTTTTATCGGGTCCTGTAATCAAGTAATAATTGAGGGTGAGAATATTTTGTGGGTGAATATTCCAAATTACGGAATAATAAAAGCTGTTTTAAATGAAGACTTATATCCTGAAGAAAGGAAAATATTTTTTTCTGAAGAATTTAAAGGAGACGAGCATTTTTTGATTCAAAATGAAAATGGAATTCAAGTTCAAACAGGATCGCAAAGCTACTCTTACGATTCTGATGAAGGTAAATTTATAGAAGACTCTAGCGCGGTGGCTAAGCCGGAAATTGAAAGTAACTTACTCCGAAATGCACAGTCTGTACAATTAAATGACAACTTTGAATTCTACCCTGTTTATAATGGATTTGCACTGAAAGATTTGCGAGTTGATAACAGTATAAGTAAGCCACTTTATCCACTGTTATTTCGTAGCGCACATGCCTTTAATAATAACGATAATGTTTTGGTTCATAACGGATCAGAAATTCCATACACACATAATAATCTGATAATTGAGAGTATTGTACCAAATCAGGAGTTAGTACTTTATCAGTTTAAATTGGATGATTCAAGTATTTGGAGTGAATGGTCTCCTGAAAATGAATTTGAGTTAGTAGATCTTAGTCATGGAAGTCATGAATTGAATGTCAGAGCTAAGTTGAATGGCGTAATTATCTCATCTAAAAAATTCATATTCAGCGTTGCTACGCCTTGGTACCTTACTATATACGCTTTGTTATTGTATCTGGTAGCACTGTTTTTCCTTATTTATGCGTTTTACAAGTGGCGTCAATCATCCTTAAAAAAACTTAAAAAGGACCTCCTGATAAAGCAACAAACTAACTTACGTGAGCAAGCAGAACGGTACAACAGAAGGCTTAAGCGAGTTGAAGATGAAAACCTGAGACTAGAGTTTGATCAGGTTAAAGCTCAGCTAAAAAATAAAACCATCGAACTTGCTACAAAAGCCAAAGAAAACGAAGAAATAAATAAGGTTTTGCAAGAGTTGAAAGAAAAGTTCGAAAAGTTAGAACAAAATCCCAACTCTTTGAAAAGCAGGATGAAAGAGATCCAAAATTTAATTGAATCTCATCTTAGTATTGAGGACAATACCTTTGAAATTCAAATGGATGAACTTCATCAGCAGTTTTTTGAGAATTTAAGAAATGGTTATCCTGAATTAACCAACTATGATCTTCGTTTGTGTGCATATATTAAACTTGGATTCAATTCTAAAGAGATAGCAAATATGTTAAATATAATGCCATCAAGTATATACATAAGTAGATCCCGATTAAGGAAGAAACTGAATCTGAGCTCAGATTCAGACCTAAATAGTTTTTTGAATTCTATATAACATATAACACAAAAAAAGCACTAACTCTTTCGAATTAGTGCTTTGTGTACCGCGTACGGGATTTGAACCCGTGCTACCGCCGTGAAAGGGCGGCGTCCTGGACCCCTAGACGAACGCGGCAGGTAATGTAAATCAATAAAAAAGACCACAGACTTAATGTTGATTTGAATCAACTCAATCTGTGATCAAAAAGGGAGCCTGATGGGATTTGAACCCACGGCCTCTGGTGCCACAAACCAGCGCTCTAACCAACTGAGCTACAAGCTCCATCTATGCTATATATTTCAAATAACAATCAACAAATACCAACTGGTTCTTGGATTTTGAGATTTGAAATTTTCACGCTTAAGCGTGAGCTGTACCGCGTACGGGATTTGAACCCGTGCTACCGCCGTGAAAGGGCGGCGTCCTGGACCCCTAGACGAACGCGGCATTTAAAGTCAATATGTCAATAGTACAACATGTAAAGTGAGGCGACAGGCGGATTCGAACCGCCGTACGAGGTTTTGCAGACCTCTGCCTAGCCACTCGGCCATGTCGCCTTGTTTAAACTAGTATAGTACGCCCGTCAGGACTCGAACCTGAAACCTATTGCTTAGAAGGCAATTGCTCTATCCAGTTGAGCTACGGGCGCTCATTTCAATACGTCAATAATTGTCGGGGAGACAGGATTTGAACCTGCGACCCTTCGCTCCCAAAGCGAATGCGCTACCGGGCTGCGCCACTCCCCGATTTTCCAAAATTGGAAAGGCAACAAAGATAAGGTTTTCTCTGTACCATTACCACCTAAAATTGAACTTTATTTTGTAAATTTTTCAAGATGTTACTTAATCAGCCAGAATAGCCGTTACGTAATTATCCCAACTCATTTTTGAAGCAGATTTATACACGTTTTCTGACGGAAGTGGAAGCTCCAGATACTTCAACATTTGTTCAGCCATGGAATCAATATCTTCCGGTTCCGCTAAATATCCGTTGAAACCATCCTGAATAGTTTCGGGAAAATGTCCTACCCGGGTTGCCAAGATCGGTAATCCAAAGTTGTAGGTTAGAGATTCTACTCCGGAAGGTGTTGCTGTTAAATAATATAACACACTACAATCTGCTACCTGAAAGTATTTGTGGACATCTTCGTTGGGAATAAATTCACTTTTCACTACAGTGCTATCCTGTAGATCCAGCTCTTCAATCAGAGATAACGGTCGGTAATCCTGTTCGCTTTCTTTATTCTTGAGGAATAATTTCTGAGCAATCCCAAACAAGCCGCGTTTTATTTTGGTGGATAATTTAGAAGTATCCAAAGTAGCCCAGAACTCTTCTCCACAAATTAAAAAGGAAACGTCATCTCGTTGTTCTGCTACTTTCTTAAATGCTCTGATCGCATTATGCAAGCCTTTGTATTTCCTGATGAATCCGAAATAAAAAAATACATTTTCTTTGAGACCCAGATCCTGTTTAAACTTTTGAACATCAAATTGCGGATCGGGTTGATAAAGATCGTACACCGGATGGAAGAGTTTAATAACTGTAGTTGAATCATCCTGAGATCTTTCACCGGTTTCATTAACTGCGAACTCTTTTTTTGGAAGTAATGCTTTTAACTCATGCACTGTTTTGTAAGCATGAGCTATGTAGGTGTCTGCATGTTTGATTCCCATTTTAGTAAAACGCTCATCAATGGTACTTCCTTCTTTCTGAACTACAAAATGCAGATCGAAAATGATCTCAGCGTCAGAGTTTTTTTGCAACCATTTAGCAATCGATCCCATTGGTAAACCTTGAATAGAAATTGCCCATTGAAAGATAACTTTGTCCGGATTAAGCGACTTGATATACTTCGCAGTTTTCTTCCAGCTTAACGGATTGTTATAATTGGTTAGATACTCAATTTTGATATTGGTGCCTTCCATAAAGTCGGAACGGCTGGATTTATCAATGAACTCTCTGGGAATAATAGAAGGATACTGATTAGTCCATGAAACAATATGCACCTCGTTATCAGGATCTTTATCGAAAGTCTTGGCAAGCGAAGTATTATAATTGGAAATCCCACCCTTGAATTTAGGACCGGGACCAAAGCAAACTATTACGGGCATATCAAGTATATTTCTTTACGGCAACATCGTATACACGACGCATACCTTCTTCCAGAGATAATTTGGGCTCCCAACCTAATCGCTCTTTTACATAATCCATTTTTCCATATCTGGAATGAACACCAACCGGTTTGTCGAGTAGTGTTTTGATCTCAGGAGAGTAATCAGCGAATGAAGTAAACACCTCAATGAGTTCTAAGAAAGTTGTAAGTCTTCCACTTCCTATGTTGATGGCGCTTCCATCAGTTATATGATCCATAGCGAGCAAGGTACAATCCATCACATCATCAATATGAACAAAATCTCGGCCTTGTTTTCCGGTTCCCCAAACTTCAAAAGGATTTTCTTTTAGTGCTGCACGACGAGCGATAGCAGGAACAGGGTAGGAGAGGTCTTGGTCTTCTCCATAGCCACTGAAAGGTCTGATGCAGGTTACAGAAACATCATAGTATTCCGCAGCAATACTAGCCAAATATTCACCGGTTAACTTAGACCAACCGTAGGTCATATCCGGTTGACCCATTTTTTTGAAATCGATATCGCTTTCTGAAAGGGCAATTGCGTCAGATTCGGTTTGAAGATCAACAGGGTAGGCTGCACTTGAACTTGGATAAAGAACACGAGTTGGCTTTTGTCGACAAACCCAAAGGAAGAATTCAGCATCAATGGAAAGATCGAGAGCTACCATCATTGGATCACCGTCTATCTTTGCTCTCCCGCCTACAATTGCTGCAAAGTGAAATACATCTTCAAAAGAAGTAACGTCAAGCTTGTATGTTTTCTTGATGTATTCCTGGTCGTCCAGCATTTCACGGATAAAATATCGGGCGTCTTGTTTCAGAAATATCATTCTTTCATCTTCACCAAAAAACTCGAGCCCGTTCTCTGTGCGTGACGGAGTTCCATCAGGAAGCCAGGTAGCCGGATGAGTTCCAACCGAGAGATCGTCAATAAAAAGGATAGTATCGTTCGTAGTTGAGTGGAGGCGCTTAACAAAGTTTCTTCCAACAAAGCCGCATCCACCGGTAATAAGGTGATATTTCATGAATCAATTATTTTGAAGTTTCCTAAAGATAGACATTTTGCAAAAAAGGGCGAGGAAAAGCAGAAATATTCTTTAAAAATCCCGTTCTTTGGTACGAATTAACTTCTGAAATATTTATGAAAACTTTTCCACTTATTTTTTTAGCGGGATTATTATCCTCCTCACTTTTTAGTCAATCGTTGAGTATATCTGAGAGCTCCTCCGGCTCATCATTTCTAAAGGGAGATATAAGCTCCAATGTGATACAGATTATGGAGCCAGATGGTACGGTTATTAATTCCGGTAAATATAATTCTGTAAGTGATGATCCTTCTTTTAAGATCTATCCATTGCAAAACGGAGCGTATATTGTTCGTGAAAACATTGCTAACTTTGTATTATTTGATTCTTTTGGGAGCGTAATTCGTCCGATCTCTAACAGTTCAAATAGTGAAGACGGAGAAAAGATTTCTGAACTGGCCACTGATCCGATGGGTAAAACCATTGTACTGTACAATCCTCAGGTTAGAAATGGTGATAAAAGAGGTTCGCGAGCCAAAGTGATAGAGTTGGAAAATTCCGAGCGGGATATTTTTTATAAAGCAGATCAGGAGATCAGAGCCGTCCGTGTATCAGAATCCGGTGAATTCATCGCCATTGCTTCGGGTAAGGAAGGAAGTGATGATGAAATTACGATAATGGACCGTTATGGTAATGAGATCAGGAAAATAGCTTTTGACAGAAAAGTAAAAGGACTGAATTTATATGGAAGCGGCTCAACTTTAACCGTTTTTTCAGAAGGAAGAGTGGCAGTATATAATGTACTAAGCGGTGAGAGAATTGGTAGCAGCAGTTTCAGAAATGGAACTCTTCAGTTTGCAAATTACAGCGCATCAGATCAAACTATTGTTGGATTAACAGGAGATTTGAATGGAACCACTTTATCTGATATTGAAGTAAGGATTATAAATGTGGCAGCCAGAAAAATAGCCAGCCAAAAATATTCAAGTACTGTTGAAATTGCTGAATTGGATAATATCTCTATGAATAAAAACAGCCGATTCAATTATACCATTACAGGTATGAACAAAGATCTGAATTTGAAAGCTAGTTTCTAAAGAGCATAAAAAAAGCCTCATCAAATGATGAGGCTTTTAATAACATTAAGCTTCTTTTTTGGCTTCCTTAGAAGCGTCCTCTTCTTCAGAGGCTTTGGTTTCTTTTTCCTTAGCTGCTTTTGGGTCAGGTTTTGTCCAATCAAACTCTAAACCATCTCTGGATTTATTCATTTTGATCTTTATAGTTGAACCTTCCTCTTTTTTGTTTTCCAAAAGCTCTTCTGCTAATGGATCTTCAATGTACTTTTGAATCGCACGCTTAAGAGGTCTGGCTCCGTATTTAGGATCAAAACCTTTATCGGTGATAAACTCCTTCGCTCCCTTGGTGATATCAACGGTATATCCGATTTGCTGGATTCGGGTGAATAATTCATCAGAAATAATATCAATGATCTCAAAGATATCTTGTTTCTCAAGAGGTTTGAATGTGATCACATCATCAATTCTGTTCAGGAACTCCGGATTGAATACTTTCTTCAAAGCATCCTGAATGGTTGACTTCATTTTAGCATAATCAAAAGTGCCTTCGTCCGGTCCGCCAAATCCAATTCCTTTTCCAAGGTTACGGATATCACGCGCTCCGATATTTGAAGTCATGATTATGATCGTATTTCTGAAGTCGACACGTCGACCTAAGCTGTCCGTTAAAATTCCATCGTCCAGCACTTGTAATAAGATATTGAATACATCGGGGTGTGCTTTCTCGATCTCATCAAGAAGAACTACACTATACGGCTTGCGACGAACTTTCTCGGTAAGAATTCCGCCTTCTTCATATCCAACATAGCCCGGAGGCGCTCCAACCAATCTGGAAACGGAGAACTTTTCCATATACTCACTCATGTCAACTCTTATCAGAGAATCTTCCTTATCAAAGAGATATTTGGCGAGTACTTTAGCAAGTTCTGTTTTACCAACACCGGTTGGCCCCAAGAACACGAATGAACCGATCGGTCTTGAAGGGTCTTTCAATCCGGCACGGGTTCTTTGAATTGCTTTGGTAAGCTTAACAATAGCTTCGCTTTGCCCAACCACTTTTCCTGCAAGACTTTCCTTCATTTTCAGAAGTTTCTGTCCTTCATTCTGGCTGATCTTGTTTACAGGAACACCGCTCATCATTGCAATAACAGAAGCGACATCGTCTTCTTCCACATCAAATAAAATGCTTTCAGATTCTTTGTCCCATTCCTTTTGTGCAACTTCAAGATCTTCGATCAAGCGTTTTTCAGTATCTCGCAAACGAGCAGCTTCTTCAAATCTTTGTTTTTTAACCATGCTGTTTTTGTCATGGCCCGTAGCTTCAATTTGTTCCTCAAGTTCAATAATGTGTTTAGGAACAGTAATATTTGAAAGGTGAACTCTTGCACCGGCTTCATCCAAAGCATCGATAGCTTTATCCGGTAAGAAGTGATCAGTTACATATCGGTCGGTCAATGAAACACAAGCTTCAATGGCGTCATCTTTGTAACGAACACCATGATGTTTCTCATATTTTGGTTTGATCTGCTTTAAGATCTCAATGGTTTCTTCAGGAGTTGTTGGATCAACCATGATCTTCTGGAATCTACGCTCGAGTGCGCCATCTTTTTCAATAAACTGACGGTACTCGTTCAGAGTAGTCGCTCCGATAGCTTGTATGTCTCCACGAGCCAAAGCCGGCTTTAACATGTTTGAAGCATCAAGTGAGCCACTAGCTCCACCTGCTCCAACGATGGTATGTAGCTCATCAATAAACAGAATTACATTATCCGTTTTCTCAAGTTCTGTCATGATCGCTTTCATGCGTTCTTCAAACTGACCACGGTATTTTGTACCTGCAACCAACGCAGCTAGATCAAGAGCGATCACGCGTTTGTCGTACAACACACGAGATACTTTTCTTTCTATAATTCTGTCTGCCAGTCCTTCGGCAATAGCAGTTTTACCAACACCCGGTTCACCGATAAGAACAGGATTATTTTTCTTACGTCGGCTCAACACCTGAGCTACTCGTTCAATTTCCTTATCACGACCAATTATTGGATCTAATTTCCCATCAATAGCCATTTGTGTGAGGTCTCGACCAAAGTTGTCGAGGACCGGTGTTTTTGATTTTTCCATTTTCTTTTCTCTAGAGCTTCCGGAACCTTGTGATCCTCCTGAAGGCGAAACGCTTGCAGAAAGGGAAGAAGAATCTAGATCTTCATCTCTGGTTTTTCCGGAGATAATAAGATCTAACTCTTCACGAACAGAATCATAAGAAACGCTGAATTGCTGCAAGATTTGAGCAGCTATGTTTTCATCATCTCTTAAAAGTGACAGTAATAAATGCTCTGTGCCAATGGTGTCACTTTTATACAGTTTTGCTTCTAAATAAGTAATCCGTAATACTTTTTCAGCTTGCTTCGTGAGTGGAATATTACCCACAGTAACGGAACCACCTGTTCCTCTTACTGTATCTTCAATAGTCTTTTTTAATTTGAAAAGATCGCAATCTAAATTTTTAAGAATTCGAATCGCAACTCCATCGCCTAATCGTACAATACCCAGAATGAGGTGTTCAGTGCCAATGTAGTCGTGACCCAAACGCAGTGCTTCTTCTCTGCTGAATTGAATTACGTCTCTAACTTTACTTGAAAAATTGCCCTCCATAATGGTAGGTCCTTCTGTCTTTTATAATGTTTCTCTTATGCGTTACGCCTATGCAAAAAACGAGCCTGACATAACTTTAGTTCATTCTTTTTTGAATGTAGCAGGGCGTGTAGCTAATTGCAAAAAAAATGCAGACAGAATGGGATTAAAAAAGAGGAGTTCCCGACATTTCTTCAGGTTGATCGGTTTTCATGCACTTTAAAAGGGTAGGAGCGACGTCAGCAAGTATTCCCGGGTGCATTTTAGGTGAATCAGGATGATTTACTAAAATAGCCGGAACAAGTGCAGTTGTATGTGCAGTATGTGGACTTCCGTCAGGTTTGATCATTTGATCAGCATTTCCGTGATCTGCAATGATCAAAGATGTATAACCGTGTGCATTGGCAGTTTCGATCACCTTTTTTAATTCTTTATCAATGGTCTCAACGGCTTTGATTGCAGCTTCCATAACTCCTGTGTGCCCAACCATATCAGGATTTGCAAAATTCAGGATTACCAGATCATATTCTTCAGACTCAAGACGTTCACATAGTGCTTGGGTGACCTGATCGGCATTCATTTCAGGTTGCAGATCGTAAGTAGCTACCTTTGGGCTTGGAATAACAAGCCTGTCTTCGCCTTCATTGGGAACTTCAACGCCACCATTAAAGAAATAAGTTACGTGCGGGTATTTTTCAGTTTCAGCAATGCGGAATTGTTTTTTCCCTTGCTTACTTACCCACTCTCCTAAAGTATTCTTTAATTCTTGTGGTGGATATGCTACGTGAGCAAACTCAAAAGTCTCATCGTAAGAAGTGAAGGTAGCGTAATGAAGGTTCAGATCTTTGACTTCGAACTCATTAAACTCTTGCTCGTTCAGCGCTCTGGAAATTTCTCTGGCTCTGTCACCTCTGATATTGTAGAAAATTACTGAGTCATCTTTTTCAATTCTGGACTCAGAATTTTTCTCTAAAAGAATGGGTTTGATGAACTCATCGGTTACTCCATCAGAGTAAGAAGAATCAAAAGCTTCATCTGAACTCTCAAAAATTTCTCCTTTCCCATTTACCAAAAGATCATAAGCCAGTTGAACGCGTTCCCAGCGGTTATCTCGGTCCATAGCATAGTAACGACCAATAACAGAAGCTAATTTACCAACGCCGATCTCTTCAGCTTTTTTGTTGAATTCCTGAGCGTACTTTTTTCCTCTATTCGGAGCGGTGTCTCTTCCATCCGTGAAAGCATGTACATACACATTTTCAATGCCTTCCTTTTTACAAAGCTCTAAAAGAGCGAACAAATGATCGTTGTGGCTGTGAACGCCACCATCCGAAAAAAGTCCAAAAAGGTGAATTTTGTTTTTGGGCTTTGCTTTTTGAATTGCTTCTAGAAGAACTTCGTTCTCAAAAAAATCTCTATTTTTAATGGCAAGATTTATTCTTGAGAGTTCCTGACGCACAATTCTTCCCGCACCAATATTAAGGTGACCTACTTCGGAATTGCCAAATTGTCCTTCGGGTAATCCAACATTATCTCCGCTCGCTGAGAGATGAGTATTCGGATACGTTGCAAAAAGGTGATCTAAGAAAGGCTTGTCAGCTTTATCAATAGCGCTGACAGAAGGATCTTCGGCCAACCCGTATCCATCTAAAATTACTAAAAGTGCTTTAGATCGGGAGCTGGCCATCAAATAAAGATCTTATAAACTGTTTACGTGCTTAGTAAGAGCGGCTTTCTTGCGTGCAGCATTGTTCTTGTGAACGATACCTTTCACACTCATTCTGTCAACGTAAGAAACAGCTTCTTTTAACAGCTTTTCTGCTTCTTTCTTATCAGTAGCGGTCATTACGTCCTTGATAAGCATTCTCATTTTTGATTTACGAGCGCGGTTGTGCTTCTTACTTTTTTCAGCTTGGCGAACTCGTTTAATCGCTTGTTTAGTTTGTGGCATGACTTATAGTCGAATTTGATGTAAAGTTTTTCAGTCACCAAAATTACGGGAATGTAAAACATTATTCAACATTTGATTGAATATTTCCGGGAATAAGTTTAATTTAGCCTTTCTATTATGATAGTGGTAATCGATGGGCCTGCAGGGTCGGGAAAAAGTTCAACAGCTAGGGCAATTGCCGAGCAACTTCAGATCCAATTTTTGGATTCCGGAGCGTTGTATCGAGTAGCAACCCTCGTCTATTTAGAATCACTCGATAATGGAACCTCGTTCTTTGATCGCCTGAAAGAAAGTGATATTTCATTTTATTTCAAAAATAAAAATTTCCATTCTTTTTTGAATGGGGAAGAAGTGTCTGATGAAATCAGAGAAATGAAAGTTTCTAATGCTGTAAGCAAAGTAGCGTCCGATCCAATGGTAAGGTCTCACATAAATAAATTGATGAGAGCTGAAGTTGAAACCGGAGTGTATATCGCAGACGGCAGAGATCTGGGAACAGCAGTGTTTCCGGATGCAGAACTTAAATTTTTTATGGTTGCTGATCTCCATGAAAGAGCAAAGCGACGATTAGCTGAAATGGAATCTCAGGGTTTGGATGCCTCGTTAGAGGAAATCAAATCAAATCTTGAAGCCAGAGATAATGCTGATTCAAGCAGAGCATCTGATCCGCTGAAACAAGCAGACGATGCCATCTTGATTAACACTTCGGAACTTAGTTTTGAAGAGCAGGTATCACAGATCGCAGAACGAGTCCGGCAGATAATGCCACTAAACAAACAATAACCTTATCCCACAGTTGAAAGCCAGTTGTGAGGTAAAACATTAACAAAACATATAATGACCGAAGAATTAAATAAACAAGAAACCGAACAAGAAGAAACTACTACAACTGATGAAACTGTTGAAGAAACAGCAGTAGCAGAAGAAGAAACTACAGAAACTGAAGCTACAGCCGAAGAAACTGCTGAAACTTTAACTCACGTATTTACAGGTGAAGTTGAAGGCGATGTGTACACTTACGACCAATTAGCTAGTCCATCAGATGAATATACTGATGACGAGTTCAACGAAATGATGGGAATGTATGAGAATACACTCAATCAGATCGAAGAAAAAGAAATTATTACAGGTCGTGTAGCATCTGTTGACGACAAATATGTAGTTATCGACATCGGATTTAAATCAGAAGGAATCATTGCAGTAAATGAATTCCCTAATTCTGTACTTGAGAGCATGGCTCCCGGTGACGAAGTAGATGTATTCCTTGATCGCGTTGAAGATAAAGACGGTCAGTTAATCCTTTCCAGAAGAAAAGCAGATATCCTGCAAGCGTGGGAGAAAATCGAAGCTTCTCACGAATCAGCTACTATTATTGAAGGTTACATCAAGCGTAGAATTAAAGGTGGTATGGTTGTGGATGTATTCGGTATCGATGCGTTCCTTCCGGGATCACAAATTGATGTACGTCCAGTACGTGACTTTGATGCTTATGTAGGCAGAACCATGGAATTCCAGGTTGTGAAGCTTAACATGGCTGCAGAAAACGTAGTTGTATCTCACAGAGCTCTTATTGAAAGTGATCTTGAAGAGCAGAGAGAAGAAATTCTTGAAACGATCGAAGCTGGTCAGGTTCTTGAAGGTGCTGTTAAAAACATTACTGACTTCGGTGTATTCATCGATCTTGGTGGCGTTGACGGACTTCTTCACATCACTGACCTTTCATGGGGACGTGTTGACAATCCAAATGAGATCGTTCAATTGGATCAGAGATTAAACGTTGCTGTTATCGACTTTGATGAGAAGAGCAAGCGTGTTTCTCTTGGACTGAAGCAATTACAACCGCATCCGTGGGAAGAAATTCATGCTAAGTATCCTGAAGAAAACAAAGTACAGGGTCGTGTGGTTTCTATCGCTGACTACGGTGCTTTTGTTGAGCTTGAGAAAGGTGTTGAAGGTCTTATTCACATTAGTGAAATGTCATGGACACAGCATATCAAGCATCCATCTCAATTAGTTCAGAAAGATGATGTTGTTGAATGTATCGTGTTGAACATCAACGAAGATGAGAAGAAGATTTCTCTTGGAGTTAAGCAATTGACTAACGATCCATGGGCTGATATTCTTGAAAGATTCCCAGTTGGTTCTAAGCATGACGGTGTGATCAGAAACCTTACTAACTTCGGCGTGTTTGTTGAGCTGGAGCCAGGTATCGATGGTTTGATCCACGTTTCTGATTTAAGCTGGACTGAAAAAGTTGAGCATCCGAACGAGATCGTTAAGAAAGATCAGGAAATCGAAGTTGTGATTCTTGGAGTTGATTTCGATAACAGAAGAATTACTTTGGGTCATAAGCAAGTTCAGGATAATCCTTGGACACAATATGCTAAAGAATACGCTCCTGGCGCATCTGTTGAAGGTGAAGTAGTGAAAGCAACTGACAAAGGTGCTTTTGTGAAATTACCTCTTGGCGCTGAAGCATTCTTAAGCTACGGAAAAGCTGTTGAGCCTGAATTCAAAGAAGGCGACAAAGTAGAAGCATTTGTACTCGACTTTAACGAAGAGGCAAAAAGCATCAACTTAAGTCAGTTAGACAAAGACCAGAAGAAAGCAAAAGAAGCTAAGAAGAAGATCGAAGCTGCTGATGTTGAAACCGGTGCACCTACTTTAGGTGAAATGTCAGGACTGGCTGCTCTTAAAGACAAAATGGAAGCAGAAGAAAAAGAAGCTGCTGCTAAAAAGTCTACAAGCAAGAGCTCTAAAAAAGACACTGACGAAGACTCAGCTGAATAATATTTAGCAAGTCTCAGATTTTAAAAAGGCATCCAATTAAGTTTGGATGCCTTTTTTGTTTTTTGTAATTACCTCCACCTGCGAATGGAGTGAAACAGTCTCCATTTTATGCTTGGTATCCTGAAGATTCGGGAATACCATGCAGTCTCCTTATTAAAGGCAAAGATCAGGAGATCACTTCGCTCCGCTCGTAAATGGTAGCTTTTGCGAGGAATGAATATGGCGAAGCAATCGGATTTTATAAGCCACAAAAGCAGAAAATCACAGAAGAATACTAAACGCATCTAAATTTCCTTTGAAGCCTGCCTGTCCGGTAGGCAGGGGAGATGATCATCCAAACAGTTGCTTTGGATGATCCGAGGGATGCGTGAAGTTTACGAGTTGTTAAACTACACAGCATTCTATTAGGACATCCCCCGCAAAATCTCTGGACGAGATTATGAGCCTCCTTAAAAGGGGGATTATCTTAACAAACTTACATGAGTTGCCAATAGTGGAATTTGTAGTTAAGGAATGAATCTATAAAAAAGCTCCGACGCAGAGCGTACGGAGCAAGGTTCACTGGATTTAGTTATGAAACCATTTGAAATAATAATACAAGAAATAACTTAACCCAGAACCAAAATCATAATCATCTTCTACTCTTAGAAAATGACTATCAGTGAGTTCAATCGGATTCTTTTCAATTTCAGAAAGCTTGAACTTAACAGGATTGTTTCTAAATTCAAATGTGATAATGTAATCATCACCATGACCTATATAGCTAAAATTTGGTAGATCTGATTTTAAAATTGCTTCTTTTTTTTCAATATGAAAGGTTTCGATTTGTCTAAACTCATGATTTAATAATATGAGTGGTAATTCTAAATCCAGATTTTTGTCATAAAATTTACCTAATGCTGCACTTCTTCTTAACCGATTTACATGATTTGAAGTTACATATTTATCAGAATGAGAAATTTCTTCTGGCGATGAAATTATTTTTGTAAAAGCTTTTATTTCTTCGAATGGTTTACCATCTCCTCCCATTTGATAAAAATTTAATGTGCAAATTAGTCCAATAGTTATCGCTACAAAAAAGACTGCAGGTTCATTAAATGCAGTTCTAGCAAGAATAAATTCAGAAGAAAATTTTAATGCAAACCAAACGGGATAATGAAAAAGCAACGTTACGAAATATGCAGGACCTGGAGCTGAAAATATGAAAAGCAGCATCCAGGGAGCGCCTATAAATAATATCCAAAAAGCTATTTTCATAAAGTAGAAATTATATTGTAAAAAGCCCCGACGCAGAGCGTACGGAGCTAGTATCAAGAATTATAAAAGTGACTAAAAATTCTAAAATAAACTCATCACTCATCACTCATCACTATTCACTTCATCACTAAACCCTAAGGAACCTGCACACTTCCCATGATCTTCTCTACGATATCTTCCGGGCTGATGTCTTCCGCTTCCGCTTCAAAGGTTGGGATGATTCTGTGACGAAGCACATCCATCGCTATGGTGCGAACGTCTTCCGGAGTGACATACGCTCTGTGTTCCATAAATGCCTGCGCTCTGGAAGCTAAATTCAGATTGATAGTAGCACGTGGCGATCCACCAAAGCTGATCAAGTCTTCAAGTTCTTTAAGTCCGTAATTAGCCGGCTTTCTGGTAGCAAAAACCAGATCCACAATATACTTCTCAACTTTCTCATCCATGTAGATGTCGTTGATCACCGCTCGGGCATCCATGATCTTTTCAGTAGACACCACAGTATCAAGCGTTGGCTTTGGACCTGTACGAGCCATACGACGCATGATCTCCATTTCTTCTACTTCAGTCGGGTAGCCGATCTTCAGTTTCAGCATAAAACGATCCACCTGAGCTTCCGGTAACGGATATGTTCCTTCCTGCTCAACAGGGTTTTGAGTGGCGAGTACAAGGAATGGCTCTTCCAATTTGAAAGTGCTTTCGCCTATGGTCACTTGTTTTTCCTGCATCGCTTCCAAAAGTGCACTCTGAACTTTTGCAGGAGAACGGTTGATCTCATCAGCTAAAATGATATTCGCGAAAATTGGTCCTTTTTTAACCAGGAACTCAGCTTCTTTTTGATTGTAGATCAATGTACCGATCAAATCTGCAGGTAAAAGATCAGGTGTAAACTGAATTCTTTGGAAATCTGTATTCAGCACCGTTGCAAGAGAAGAGACGGTTAAAGTCTTTGCCAAACCGGGAACACCTTCCAGTAAAACGTGTCCATTGGTGAGCAAACCAACCAGTAAGCGGTCGATCATATAGTTCTGACCAATGATTACTTTGTCTAATTCTTTGCGTATATCTTCGATAAAAGCACTGCTCTTTTCGATTTTTTCACCGAGTGCTTTCATGTCTACAGCCATTTCGCTCATATTTCTTAATATTCCGTTATAATTTTCCTGATGATATGGTTAATTTCTCGCCTTCCAAAAAGCCATCAAATATAATACATGGACATTTTACAATCTTTTTTATTAGGACTGCTACAAGGACTCACCGAATTCCTGCCAATAAGTAGCTCAGGTCACCTTGCATTGGGTAAATATTTCCTCGGGGAAAATAACGAAGCTGGACTAACTTTTGAAATCGTAGTTCACTTTGGAACACTTTGCAGCATTTTAATTTACTATCGCGCACTTATCGGGGATATTTTGAAATCCGGAGTAAGCTTTTTAGCCGCTCCTAAAGAGAAGAAGGACGATCCGAATGTAAAAATGATCTTGTTTGTGCTGATCAGTATGATTCCGGCATTCATTGTCGGCTTTACACTTAAAGACAGCGTGGAATCTATTTTCGATAGTCCATTTTTAGTTTCCATTATGCTGGTTGTTACAGGATTTATTCTATTTCTAACGAAGTTCGCAAAAGAAAAAGATGGAGAAGTGACGCTCGGCAGAAGTTTTATTATTGGTCTTGCTCAGGCTTTTGCGATGATTCCGGGTATCAGTCGTTCAGGTTCTACAATTTCAGCGGCGCTGTATTTTGGAGTAAAAAGAGAAGACGCTGCGAATTTTTCTTTTTTGATGGTGATTCCCGTGATCGGTGGAGCTATGTTACTTCAGATTCTGGATCTGATCGAGATTGGAATTGATGCTGTTCAGGTTACAAGTTTATTAGTAGGATTTTTTACTGCGTTTATCTCAGGATATTACGCTTTGAAGTATCTGATTGTGATCCTGAAGAAGAAAGGTTTTCATTATTTTGCCTACTACTGCTGGTTAGTTGGTGGAGCCGGACTAATTTATTTCTGGATTTAACGAATAATCACTGTTTTAGTCTTGAAGACGGAAGCAAATAGTGCTACATTTGCACTCCAATTTTATAGGATATTATGATCGTTTATCTATTTATACTATTAGCTGTTTTAGCCATCGGATCAGCACTTGCTATGGTGATCAACAAGAACGTGGTTAACAGTGCGCTTTTCCTTGTTATCAATATGGTTTCGTTGGCGGGGATCTATCTGCTCTTGAACGCACAATTTTTGGCAGTGATCCAGATCCTGGTTTATGCGGGTGCTATTATGGTGCTTTTCCTGTTTGTGATCATGTTGCTGAATGTGGAAGACGAAGAAAAGCTTTTCGATAAATTCAGAGTAAAGTATTTCTTAGCATTTATTCTTGGAGCAGCTGTTGTAGGACAGATCTTTTACAGTATTGCAGGAGTTACTGATATGCTTCCTGAGATATCTTCTAACATGGCAGAGATCGGAACGGTTGAAGCAGCAGGAGATGTGCTTTACACAAAATATTTACTTCCATTTGAAATGACTGCGATCTTATTAACGGCAGCTGTTGTTGGTGCGTTGATGGTTGCTCAATACAAAATTAAGAAAGGGTAGAACAGATGTTAGAGATCGATTGGTTTTTAGGTATTAGTGCTATCATGTTTTCGATTGGTATTATCGGTGTATTGATTCGCCGTAATGCCGTTGTGATCTTTATGTGTGTGGAATTGATGTTGAATGCTGTGAACTTGACGTTAGTTTCATTCAGCAGTTTTCATGGAAACATCGACGGACAGATATTTGTGTTTTTTGCATTAGCGGTTGCTGCTGCAGAAGCCGTAGTTGGATTGGCTATTATCATTGCTATCTTCAGGAATAACCTTACGGTTGATGTGACTGAGATCAATTTACTGCGCTGGTAAGAATTAACCACAAAGAACTCAAAGAGATATTTATTTAAACTTTGTGCCTTCTGTGGTTTTAAAGACTTTCAAAAGCTTTCATTTCGAAAAGAGATGAAAGCTTTTTTTATATTTTGAAATAGCCCACTAAATCATAAGTTTTTGGTATTCACGAAATAAATTTGATCATGAAAAAACTATGTATCCCTTTTCTGTTTATATCTTTTATAACAGCACAAAATTTATATGCTCAACATGAGGAGCATCAAAAAGATTTGAAATCTGAATATGTTGGTCAGGAACAAAGAACAATCAAGAGTCTTTCAGAAAAAGATGTCGAGGAATTGAAAGCTGGCAAGGGTTGGGGTTTTGCAAAAGCAGCAGAGTTGAATGGAATACCGGGGCCGTTACATTTGCTTGAAATGAAGGAAGAGATAGTGCTAACCGAAGAACAGATCAAAAAAATTGAAGTCATATTCAAGGCAATGAAAGCAGAGGCTATTACTTTTGGAAATGAGCTAGTTAGTGCGGAAAAGAAATTGAATATCTTTTTTGCTGAGCAAAAAAATGATCAAGATGAACTAAAAGAAATGCTAATGAACATCAGTGAAATTACCGGTGAACTTAGATTTGTACATCTCAATGCTCATTTAAAAACCTTAAAAATTCTTACTAAAGCTCAGGTGAACCTGTATAATGAACTCAGGGGTTATACTTCTCAAGATCCTTGCAAAAATATACCGGAAGGTCACAATCCTGAAATGTGGAAAAGGCATAACAATTGTTCAGAATAGAAAAGTGAATTAATTGCATTGTTAAGAGATAACCACAAAGAACACAGAGAAAGGTATTTAGAATAAACTCTGTGCCCTCTGTGGTTTTTAGTTTTTAAAAGCTTTCATTTTGAAAAGAGATGAAAGCTTTTTTTATATTTTTGAGATTTGATATTATAAGGAAGGATTATGTTCAAACTTTCTACCGTAGTTATTTTACTTTTATCAATACAGAATATGTCTGCTCAACATCAAGGGCATGAAAATAAATTGGAGTCAAAGTACAAGGGAGAAGAAAAAAGAATTAATTGCACTGTTAAGAGATAACCACAAAGAACACAGAGAAAGATATTTAGAATAAACTCTGTGTCCTCTGTGGTTTAAAAGCTTTTTTTGTAAATGAGAGATTGTTTACATTAGCAGAAATCAAAAAAACTAACTGCTATGATTAAGAGATCCATTCTGTTTCTGTTTTCAATTGTATTGTTGATGGCTTGTGCATCTTCAGAAAAGTACTTGCAAAAAGGTCAATACGATAAAGCCATCGACAAATCGGTAAAAAAGCTCCGCAAAGATCCCGGAAATGATAAGGAGTTGTATGTATTGAAAGAGGCTTACGGCAAAGCTCAGGACTTCGATAAGGATCGTATCGACTTTCTGAAAAAGGAGGGAAGAGAGGAAAATTACGTCGAGATCTATGATTTGTATGTTCGGTTAGATCGGAGGCAGGATAAGATCAAAACATTGCCATCGTCAGTATTGAGAGAGTTTACAATTGTGAATTATGATGACCGATTGATCGCCTCCAAAGAACAAGCTGCGGAAACCTCATACGCCTTGGGAATAGATTATCTGGAAAAGGGAGGAAGAGAAAACGCGAGAAGAGCGTACATAGAATTTGAGACGGTGAAATCGATTTATTCCAATTATAAAGATGTGGATGCGAAACTCAGTCAGGCACGATATGAGGGAACTAATCAGGTTTTATTTGTGATCGAGAACAATTCCGAATCTGTACTCCCTGTTCGTTTTGATCAGGAACTACGGAAGATTGGTTTGGGCGACCTGAATGGAACATGGATCCAATACAGTGTGTACGAAGACGAAGAAGTGGATTACGATTACTTCGTTCTGTTGAATATCAAAGATATCATTGTGTCACCTGAGCAGATAACCAAAGAAAAGTATACGGATTCCAAAGAAATTCAGGACGGCACCAAATACGTTCTTGACGAAAACGGCAATGTGAAGAAAGATTCACTTGGGAATGATATGCGTGAACCCAACTTCATTACCGTTGAAGCAGAAGTCACTGAAACCCGTCAGTATAAAGAAGGAATTGTTGGCGGAACGATCGAATACATAAATATTGAAACCGATCAGCTCGTAAAAAGAGAAGATATTTCGGTAACGGCTTTCTTTGAGCATTTTTCAGCTAACTTTAACGGAGATGAAAGGGCGTTAAGTAAAGAATCCAAAGAACGAGTCGAGGTTAATCAGTTGGCTTTTCCGAATAACCAATCGCTGTTGATGGACGCTGCAGAATTACTGAAAGACAGAACCAAAGATGTGATGTATAGGAATCGAGGATTGCTCAGCAAGGCTGAGAATTAGGAATTAAAAATTAAAGAAGTATGATTAAAAATTTCTGCTTTGTCATTTCGAAGGAGCTTGCCGACTATGAAATCTAGAGTTTCATTAAAAGCAATTTTTAGATATCTCGCTTTGCTCGATATGACAAATTTGCTAATTCTTAATTTTTAATCTTACATCTTTAATTCCGAATCTTCGATTCGGTGCTAAAACATATATCCCGCAGTAAAGTACACCCCAACTCCTTCTTCAGAAAAGCCCACATCACAGCGAAGTATAAAATCAGGAGTAAAAAATGAGCTTGTTCCTCCAAGACCATACGAATATTTCAGATCGTTAAAGATATTATCAAAAGATTCACCGTTAGGGTAAGTTCTTCCTACGTCAAAGAATAAAGTCCCACCAAATTCTCCTCCTACAGCATCAATATTGAAAAGCCAGGTTCTTAGTTCAGTATTGAACAAAATTAGATTGTCATCCATAAATCGTTTGGATGGATAGCCCCTAAGAGTCTCTTCATCACCAGCATATGCAAGCTTCCAGTATGGTGTGTCACCAAGGGTTTGTTTAGTGAAAAGTCGATTTGCAAAGGTAATATTTTTAATAAAATTGAATGTATAATATTGTCGCACATCGAACTTAAAAGCATAAGAGTTATATGAACTTCCCCACCAGTTTTGTCCCGATTCAAAACTACTTTCGATAAAGTTTCCTGAAGTCGGGCGAAATTCACTGTTTCTGTTTTCCCAAATCAAACCAAGTCCTAAATTTACTGACCTTCCGCCTTTAAACCCGATGGGCTGTTGTTGAGATATCAAACTACTTGAGTCATTATCCCATGGTGTTTCATAATCGAAATTTAAGAAAGTGAGAACATCCAATTGGTTTTTAGATGTTTTATATGTGGGGACTCTTAACTCCGAATAAACCCCAACAGTGAAGGAATTAAAAGAGTACAAATTGGTTGAAGCATTGAACGAATTTTCAATTTTTTCATAAGAACCAATTCCATAATAGTTGTCTTGTAAAAATCGAGAAACTATCAACGAATTCGTTAACCGATAATTAGTATTAAATGCATCTGGTTTATCAAATTCGATCAAAAACGAAGCTAAACCTTTGGTTGATGCTACTGCAACAATCCGGCTTGACGAGTAGAAAGGCTTAACTTTTTCTGCATAGTGAAATCTCTGAACCATTCCGCCTGCCAAGAATCCTAAATCTGACTTAAAAGAAAGTGCAGGAAGAAATGCAGTTTCAATAGAATCTGTTACAACTACATTAGGCGAATTCTGGGCAGAAAGTTCTGCAGAACAAAAAAGGAGCAGTAAAACTGCTCCTTTAGATAAATAATTAAGCTCTTTGCTCACTTAAATGAATAAAAAGGTGACGAGTAAGTAGATCGGCACTAATATACCAAATGACCACAGCATATATGCTCCAAATGTTGGCATTTTTACACCACTTTGCTCGGCAATAGATTTAACCATAAAGTTTGGTGCGTTACCAATATATGTAAGCGCGCCAAAGAAAACGGCACCACTGGAGATTGCTACAAGCGTTTGTGTCATTTGATTCATAAGTACATCTGCACTTCCACCGGCAGCATTAAAGAATACCAAATAAGTTGGTGCATTATCCAGGAATGCAGAAAGTAAACCGGTTATCCAGAAGAACATTTCGTTGATCGGGTCTCCGTTTCCATCAAAAACTGCATCATTTACAAACTGAAGAGCACCTTGGCCATTGTTGGCAGCTTTCAGCATAGCAATTGGGGCAATAATAGTTATGAAAATACCGGCGAACAACTTTCCAACTTCCTGAATCGGGAACCAGTTAAACCCATTTGCAGCACGACTTTCTTTAGAAGTGAAGTGCCAGCTCGCCCATGCAAGAAGAAGAAGCGCCAGATCACGGATCAGATTTTCATAAGTAACATGTACGTGGTAGATCTCAAATTCACCTAAATGAACCAATCCTGAGAACAAAACAGCTACTACAACTCCTAAAAGAAGCAATAAATTAAATCCACCTTCAATTCCTAATGGTTGATCACCCGGATCCTGAGGCTGTGAATTGGTTTCTTTTTTGTAAAGAGCTTTATCCCAGAAATAGTATAGTACAAGTAGTATGGCAGCTACAAATGCCATTTCCCAGAATAAGTGAGTTGTAGTCCAGAAAAAATCAACTCCTTGCAGGAAACCTAAGAATAAGGGTGGGTCGCCAAGTGGAGTTAATGAACCACCAACGTTCGCTACCAAAAAGATAAAGAATACAACCATGTGCACTTTCTTTTCTCTCCATGCATTTGCGCGCAGCATAGGGCGGATAAGTAACATGGCGGCCCCTGTAGTTCCCATCCAACTTGCTAAGATAGTTCCTAAAAGTAATAATCCGGTATTTACTTCCGGAGTACCTTGTAGATAGCCTTTAATTCTAACCCCGCCTGATACGGTAAAGAGAGCGAGCAGCAAAATAATAAAAGGAAAGTATTCCAGTAAATATGCATGGAGTACTTCATATAATGCAGCATTAAAACCGAAAGTAATGACCATTGGAATCAACAAAGAAAAAGCCCAAACTGCGGATATTTTCCCAAAATGATGATGCCAAAAGTCTTCTGCGAAGAGTGGAAAGAGCGCGATTGAGAGTAGAATTCCCGCAAAAGGAATTACCCAATACAGGCTTAAGTTACTTCCATCAATTCCATGACCGGAGCCCTCAGCTGCAAAAGAAACGGTTGAAAGTAGTAATACGAAGAGAGGAGCGGCAATTATTCGTACTCCCGAAAGCATTTTTTTTAAGTTCACTTGAAGATAATTTTTATTGAAATTTCTTTGTGTCAAAATAATAGATGAATAAACACTTCAAAAGTATAACCATTCCATTATTTAAAAATTCCTGTAAAAAAATTGTAAAGCTCTGAATTACTTACTCAATATTTTACCCAAAATTGTCTTTACCTTCCTGTACTTTTTTGTATCTTTGCCAACCAATTTAAGCCGTCAGGTTTAGGTTTTTGGGTTTAATTCTAAAACAAGTTAAATGGAATCCGCTACGGCGCTGTTTTCTCTAATTATTGCTCTTCCCCTTTTGGGCTTCCTGATCAATGGATTGACAGGTTTGTTTGTAGAGAGCTACAGAAATAAAAGACAACTAATTGGTAGTATTGCCAGCACAGCAGTATTTATACCTTTTGTAATCGCTGTTTATTTCTTCATAAACATGAATGCGGGCTCTGAAGCCCTCGTCTATAAATTATTTACATGGATGGATGTTGGCACTTTCAGTGTTGATGTTGCCTATCGTGTAGATCAATTGTCTGTAATGATGACCATGGTTGTGACAGGAGTCGGTTTCCTGATTCACATTTATTCCATGGGCTATATGTCGCATGACGAAGGATATTGGAAGTTCTTCACCTATCTGAATTTGTTCATCTTTGCGATGTTAAACCTAGTTTTAGGTAATAATCTTCTTCTTTTATTCTTAGGATGGGAAGGTGTAGGTGTATGTTCGTACCTGTTGATCGGTTTCTGGTACACCGACATGGCGAAATCAGACGCGGCCAAAAAAGCTTTTATATATAACCGTATTGGTGATTTCGCTTTCTTGATCGCCATGTTTATGATCTTCCAAACCGTTGGAAGTTTAAATTTTGATGTAATTTTAGGGAATCTTGACAGCTTCACTGAAGGATATATGGTTGCTATCGGGTTATTGATGTTTGTAGGAGCAACCGGTAAAAGTGCTCAGATTCCACTATTTGTTTGGTTGCCGGATGCGATGGCAGGTCCAACTCCGGTTTCCGCACTTATCCACGCGGCAACGATGGTAACTTCCGGAATTTATCTGATTTCCAGAATGTCGCCAATGTATGCGATGATCCCTGAAGTGATGATCATTATCTCTGTAATTGGTGCGTTGACAGCAATTGTAGCGGCAACTATTGCCATCACACAAAACGATATTAAAGGTGTGCTGGCATACTCAACAGTTTCTCAGTTAGGATATATGTTCCTCGCGCTTGGAGCAGGTGGATTTACAGCAGCAATGTTCCATGTTGTTACGCACGCATTCTTCAAAGCATGTTTATTCCTTGGTTCAGGTTCTGTGATTCATGCCATGGAGCATGTGGAACACGGGTTACACAAAGAAGGCAAAGATGTCCATTTCGATCCTCAGGATATGCGCTTTATGGGTGGACTTAAAAAATATATGCCGTCAACTTACAAGACTTTTTTAATTGCTACGGTAGCTATTGCAGGTATTCCTCCACTGGCTGGTTTCTTCTCAAAAGATGAAGTTCTTGCTATGACAATGAATGCCGGTTTAGCTGACGGTGGAAGCTGGGTGTACATGATGCTTTGGGGCGTTGGAATCATTACCGCATTCCTGACCGCATTCTATATGTTCAGATTAACGCTGACCACTTTCCACGGATCATTCAAACTTCCAACTAAGATCAAAGAAGCTGTTGGAGCAGAAAAATTCTTACACGAAAATCCTTGGAATATGACTACTCCACTCTGGATACTGGCAATTCTTGCGATCTTCGGTGGATTTTTAGGAGTACCGAATTTTATAGTTGAGACTTTTACGCACGAACCTGCTCACATCAATTTATTGCATGACTGGCTGTATAAAATAAACGCAGATTACATTATAGAAATGGAGCATTGGGTTGAATGGGTATTGATGGCTGTTTCTATACTGATCGCGATTTCCGGAGTTTGGTTGGCATTCAGAATGTATAATAACGATCAGCAGGAAGAATCGGATGCTAAGATCGCTTCCAGATTCGGAGGGTTGTACAGCGTTTGGAAAGACAAGTACAATCTTGATGACGTTTATGAAGGATTAGTTGCTAATCCTACTGTGAAATTCTCTGACAAAGTACTTGCCGTATTCGACATGAAAGTTGTGGACGGCATTGTAAACGCTATTGCCGGAACGGTTCGATTGTTCGGTAGCTTATTCAGATACTTGCAAACCGGTGTGGTTTCAAGCTATGCTCTTGCTTTTGTAATCGGGGTGATTGTCATCCTGTATTTAATGATTTCGTAATTTCTTCAAACACTTGATGGAAACACTACTAAATATCACCATTTATCTTCCGCTTTTAGGAATTCCCCTTATTCTGCTTTCAAAGAATGAGAACATGAAAAAGTGGAGCGCACTTCTTGTAACCAGTGCTACTTTCTTAATTTCACTTCCATTGATGTTCAATTTTGATGTCGTGAATTCGGGAGCAGCTCAGTATCTCACCGAAGGTGGAAGAATAAGCTCAACTTTGGATATCAAATATTTGGTTGGTCTTGACGGACTGAGTTTGTTGCTCTTTATGCTTACGACGTTCATGGGGCCGATCGTAATCATTTCTTCATGGAATTCTGTAGCAAAGCATTTGAGCGGTTATCTGGCAATGCTATTATTACTTCAAACTGCTTCTTTAGGAGTATTTGCTTCTCTTGATCTGTTGGTGTTTTATGTATTCTTTGAGCTTTCGCTAATTCCTATGTACTTCCTGATCGGGATCTGGGGTGGAAGCGACAGAATCCGTGCAACTTTAAAGTTCTTTATTTACACATTGGTTGGTTCGTTGATCATGTTGGTAGGATTGATCTACGTTGGATACGATGCCGGTTCTATGATGAGCGGTGTGAACTTTACACTAGATTGGAGATTCTTATCAAGTGATATCTACCAAATCGGATTGGTTGAGCAAACATATTTATTCCTGGCTTTTGCGCTGGCATTCTGTATCAAAGTGCCACTTTTCCCATTCCATACCTGGTTGCCTTATGCACATACCGAAGCTCCAACAGCGGGTTCAGTTGTTCTTGCAGCCATTATGTTGAAGATGGGAACCTATGGCTTGATCAGAGTTTGTTTACCGCTTTTCCCGAATGCTTTCATGGAATTCGCTCCTTACATGGCAACGCTTGCAGTGATCGGAATTATCTACGGCGCATTGGTAGCGATGGTACAGAAAGATGTTAAGAAATTGGTTGCTTACTCATCAGTAAGTCACTTAGGATTTGTAGTACTCGGAATTTTCGCATTGAACACAGTAGCTGTTCAGGGAGCGATCATCCAGATGGTAAACCACGGACTTTCAACCGGAGCGTTATTCCTTATTGTTGGAATGATCTACGATCGTCGTCACACAAGAATGATCAAAGACTTTGGTGGAATTGCTAAAAGGATGCCAATCTTCACAGTGATGTTTATGATCGCAACTTTGGCTTCCATCGGACTTCCGGGACTAAACGGATTTGTAGGTGAGTTTTTGATCCTAAACGGTTCTTTCTTCTCTGAACTATACGACAACAAAGTATTTGCAATATTAGCTGCTTCAGGAGTGATCTTAGCCGCAGTATATATGCTGTGGATGTTCCAAAGAGTAATGTTTGGTCCACTTGAAAATGAAGAGAATAAGAAACTGGTAGATCTGAATGCTCGTGAGATCGGATTATTAGTACCGCTCGTGATCTTCATGTTCTGGATCGGTATTCATCCGGTTAATTTCACAAAGTATTCCGAGAATCAGGTTACTGAATTGATTATTACATCCAAAGAAAAGAGTCTTGCAGTACTGGAAACTTCAAAGACGGAAGATCTTCCGGAATGGGCGAACTCTTTTTACGGAGTAGACGAAGAAACGGAATCAGAATCTTTAATGGTCTCAACTAACTAAGGTAAGTATGGAACCACTTTCAGAACAAGAAATTCGAAATGCAGTTTCAAATCTCAATGGATGGGAACACGGCAATGACAAGATCAAAAAGAAATTTGAGTTCGGAGATTTTAAAGAAGCGTTGGCTTTTATAGTAAGAATTGGGCTTGAAGCAGAAAAATTAGGTCATCATCCGAGTTTGTTTAATGTGTACAATACGGTTAAAATTGAATTGAGCACACATGACGCGGGCGATAAAGTCACTCAAAAGGATATTGATTTAGCAACCGCTATAGAAGGTATTATTTAAACTACGAGAATGGATTATTTAGGCGATTTACAAGCATTTTTACCGGGTATAATTACAGCAGTGGCCGGTTTGGCAGTAATTACGATAGAAGCACTCAAAAGCGGGCACAAGTCGGCATACTGGGTTACTTCTTTTTCACTGATCGTAGCTCTGTTTTTTGGAATCCAGTCATTGGGAACTCCGCTGCAGGAAGCTTTTTCAGGAATGTTGGTTCACGGTGGGATTGCAGCTTTTGGTAATGTGATTATCCTAATCGGAACGCTATTCTGCGTTTTCTTATCCAATGATTATCTGGAAGGCATTGATCACAACTACAATGAAGTATATGGAATGATCCTTTTCGCAACTTCAGGAATGATCTGCCTTGCCGGAGCGAACGATCTTATTTCTCTTTTCTTAGGGTTGGAAACCATGTCTATCTGTTTATATGTGATGGCAGGTTTGATCAAAAATGAGAAGCAAGGAGCGGAAGGAGCTCTTAAGTATTTCTTACTTGGTGCATTCTCTACAGGATTTTTATTGTACGGAGCAGCTCTTCTTTATGGCGCAACAGGAACTACAAGTATTCCCGGAATCGGCGCAGCAGCAAGCAGTGATCTTTTATTCTTAGCCGGAGCTGCACTTTTATTGATCGGATTTTTATTCAAAGTATCTGCAGTTCCTTTCCATATGTGGACACCGGATGTGTATCAGGCTACGCCGACAACTCTTACCGCTTACATGGCTACGGCTTCCAAAGCAGCTACTTTTATGGCGATGATCCTGGTTCTTTCCAGAGCGCTTCCTTCGGTTGAAGGATTGGATTGGCAGGCAGTGCTTTCTGTTGTAGCGATCATTACTATGATCTTTGGTAACATCATTGCGCTTGTTCAGGATAACATAAAGAGAATGTTGGCTTATTCAAGTATTGCTCACGCAGGGTATGCCTTAGTTGGATTATCAGCTGCAACACCGGAAGGTTACAGTGCAGTGGCATTCTATCTGTTTGCTTACACCATCATGAATGTTGGAGCATTTGGCGTGGTAGCTTATTACGAAAGAAATAAAGGTCTTGATTTTTCTGATGTCAACAATCTTGCCGGACTTGGTTTCAAAAAGCCAATGATGGGTGTGATGATGTCGCTTTTCTTATTCTCACTTGCAGGAATTCCTCCATTTGTAGGCTTTGTTGGTAAGTACTATGTATTTGCAGCAGCAATTAATGCAAACATGGTTCCACTCGCTATTGTTGGTGTGCTTGCCAGTGCTGCCAGTGTGTACTATTACTTACGAGTGATGGTGTACTTATACTTCCGCGAAGCGCACAAAGAAACAGAGATGATCGATGCTTCTTTCCTTTACAAAGGCGCGTTGGTAATTCTTGCACTGCTTACCGTGTATTATGGTATTGAGCCTATCTTGCCTTTCGGTGGGTTGATGGAATTGATTACCGGTTTTTGATCGCTGATTTCGCTGCTTAATCCTCGTTCCGTAGCTCCGCTGCGGAATGCCCCCTGGAAGCTCCTGCTTCCTTTGCCTGTATTTAAGTTTCCTGAATGTAGATGTGTGAAGATTAAACAAGGAGGACGTTTACGTCCAGCTGGTTGGAAAGCAATTCTTTAAAAAGCATAAGAACTTAGTCACTCAGAGCGAAAGCGAAGAGTCTTCACAACTAAGAATTAGCAAGGAATGCATTGTGCAGATCCATCGCTGTCGCTCTGGATGACTTCTAATTTGGGACAATAAATCGGTCAGATGGCTTTGGAGCGTTCGGCCGATGAGACGGATTTTAACAAAACCGGGTTAGCTTAAATATCTGAGCTTAAAACCGACCCCATCCCTGTCCCTTCCCTTTTTTAAGGGAAGGGGACGCGTTAACAAAATCAGATTTAGTTCGTCAGTTAGGCTAAAGCATCGATAAGCCTACTATTCAGAATCAAAGCTATATAGCCGTCATCCTGAACTTGTTTCAGGATCTTAAGAATTAGCTTTGATTCATTTGTTTGCCACATTTCCTTTTATAATCACCACAAGGATCCCGAAATGAATTCGGGATGACGTATTTTTGTAATTCTTTTTATTTTGATTGGATTGTTATTAATCATCTTTTCATTTTAGTCTGCATGAAAGAAGGCAAAACAACCGATAAAAAAATGATCTCCGGATTATTCCTTTTTGGTATAGTTCTTTTTATAAGTCTATCATTTTTTTCTAGAAAGCAATACCTGAAAACAGCAGAAGAAGATTTCGATCGTTTTTACTCAACTAAGTTTAAAGGAGAGATTACCGATATGAGTGCCAGTGGGGGTAAATATTATTTTAAATTAAATTACAGTTCCGACGAATATTTTATACATCCAAAACCAGTAAAAGAAGATCAAAAATCATTCTATTTCGTAGGTGTTGGAGATCATTTTTACAAAGAAGTAGAAAGTGATACGGTATTGATAGTCAGTGGCAGTGATAGTTTGTACTTTACTTTTAAGAAGTATTGATAAGCCTTAGCTAGTGTAAGCGTTTCGCTTGGGCATGGGTCGCAGAACCTGAAGGATCTGCTTGTTTAAATTTCCTGAATGTAGATGTGTGAAGATTAAACAAGAAGGACGTTTACGTCCGGCTGGTTCGAAGCCGATTCTTTAAAAAGTTTAAGAACTTAGTCACTCAGAGCGAAAGAGAAGAGTCTTCACAACTAAGAATAAGCAAAGAAAGCATTGTGCAGATCCATCGCTCCGCTCTGGATGACTTCTATATAACGTTTTGGACAATAAATCGGTCAGACGGCTTTGAACTGTTCGAACGCTGGCTCGGATCTTATCAAAACCGAGGTAGCTTAAAAGGGAACCCATCCCTGTCCCTTCCCTTCGTAGAGGGAAGGGGACGCTTTAACAAAATCAGATATAGCTTCTCGGTTAGGTTAAAGAATGGATAAGCCTCTTATTCAGAGTCAAAGCTATAAAGCCGTCATCCTGAACTTGTTTCAGGATCTTATGTATTAGCTTTGATTCATTTGTTTATCACATTTCCTTTTATAATCACCACAAAGATCCCGAAATGAATTCGGGATGACGTATTTTTGTAATTCTTTTGGGTAAGATAAATTGATCAGGCGGCATTGAGTCGTTAGACCGCTGGCTCGTATTTAGTTCACGAGTCTCCCTCCCTGATTTTTATGGAGGGAACAAGGCTGGGTCAGCAAACCGCCCTAAAACTTTCCATAAAGCAACCATTGTAATCAAATCAATAATGCTGTATATTTAAGGCTCTCTGTTGTTCGGGCAAAGCGTCGGAATGACTGTCTTCACCTACGAGGACATCCAAAGACAAAACATACATACATGAGTACGAATTATTACGAATTCACTTATATCATCAATCCCGTTTTAGACGAGGATAAGTTTGCCGCTGTTGTTGATAAAGTGAACAAATTGATCGAAAAGCACGGCGGCGATGTTGATGAAGTTGAAGAGTGGGGCTTAAGAAAGTTTGCCTACGATATCGACAAAAAAAGCAACGGTTTCTATGTGAATATGTATTTCAACGCACCTGTTGATACAATTGCAAAAGTAGAACGTGCACTAAGAATTGATGACAATGTTCTTCGTTTTCTAACGCTTAAATATGATGCTAAGATGCTTCGCCATCGTGAGCTTCAAAAGAAAAACGCTGTTCCTGATGTATTTGCTGTAGAAGCAGAAGAGGAAGAAGCTAAGAAAGAAGACTAAACCCTCATCAACTAAAGATATTTTATTATGATTAACAATCCTTCACATCCGAAGAAAAGTATCCGCAAAGTAAAGCAATGCAAGTTTACTCAGGCGGGATTAGAATACATCGATTACAAAGATGTTGATACGCTGCAACGTTTCACTAACGATCAGGGAAAAATTCTTCCTCGTCGTGTTACCGGAACAAGTGCTAAGCACCAACGTCAGCTTAACAGAGCTATCAAAAGAGCTCGTTTCTTAAGCTTGATGCCATACGTAGCAGAAAACCTTAGATAAGAAATTACAGAACCATGAAAGTTATCCTTAGAGAAGACGTAGAAAAATTAGGACAAGCCGGTGAGCTTGTTGATGTAAAAGACGGATACGGTCGTAATTACCTTATCCCACAAGCAAAAGCTATTCTCGCTACAAAAAGTACTATCGCTGAGATGGAACTTAGAATGAGACAAGCAGCTGCTCGTGCCGAGCTTACTGTTCAGGAAGCAAAAGATCTTGCTAAACTGTTAGAAGCTACTTCAGTAACAATTTCTGTTACAACCGGTGAAGACGACAAGATTCACGGTACCGTAACAAATGTTCAGATTGCTGATGCTCTTGCTGAAAGAGAGATCCTTGTTGACAGAAGAAATATTTCTATCGACGAAGATGTTAAAACTCTTGGCGAGTACACTGCTACGGTAAGTTTAGTTGGCGACTTAAACCCACAGATTAAATTCTGGGTTGTAAAAGCTGACTAATTCATTTAGGAGGAGTGAAAACGACGAAGTAATCTTCATTTAGAGTTTATAAAGTGGAGATCATTTCATTCGAAAATTTTCGGATTCGTGAATGAAGATAATTTCGGAGACGTTAAACTTTTTTGATAACTAGAGACTTTTAAAAAGCCTACATTCACTATCAAATTAGCGAAACAATAAATACCCGAATGAACTTATCAAAATCGATATTAATGGGGATCATCTTCGCGATGTTATCCCCATTTTTTTTATATGCCCAGGCTCCTGATCCGGTTAAGTACGAGGTCTCTGAAATTCCTGACACTGTTAAAGCGGGTGAAGTATTCGAAATTATTGTAGAAGCTTCTATAGAAGGAAAATGGCATTTATATTCGGTTTTGAACGATCCGGATGCCGGTCCATATCCGACTGAGTTTTCTGCAAAGTCTCCAAATTTCGTACTTGCAGGGAAGACTTCAGAAACTAAAGCAGATATAGAATTCGACCCCAATTTTGAAGCGGAATTAGGTTGGCACACATCTTACGCTAGTTTTACTATTCCTGTGGCTGTAAAATCTGAGTTGCAGGGAAAGCAGACTTTGGATATAGAAGTGTATTATCAGGTTTGTGATGATCGGGTTTGTTTACCACCAAAAAGAAAATCCATCATAGCGGGCGTTTTTGTTGATGGAGTCGCTGATGAAATTTATGAAGATGCTATTGGCGGAGCTACTGTTTCGGACGGTGGCAGTTCATCACCTAAAAAAGGGAGTTTCTCCGATGATGGGATTTTTTCTTTTTTATGGATCGCCATTGTAGCAGGTTTTGCGGCATTACTGACTCCATGTGTGTTTCCAATGATCCCACTTACGGTTTCTTATTTTTCTAAGCAGGATGACGCTAAAAGAGGCGTAGGTTCAGCATTTATTTTTGGTGTAGCTATCGTAATTACATTTACGTTGATCGGCGCTGTATTAGCCTTTTTTCTTGGAAAAAGCGGAGCGCAGAATTTCGCTTCTAACCCAATTGTGAATTTATTTATTGCATTAGTATTGGTCGGATTTGCACTGAGCTTATTAGGAATGTATGAGCTTCAGTTGCCTCATCAGCTTACAAATTTTCTTAACAGAAAAAGCAATGAGAGTTCAGGCATTGTTGGAATCTTATTCATGGCTATGACCATCAGTGCGGTTTCTTTTTCTTGTACGGCACCATTCGTTGGGGCTGTATTTACGGCGACAGTTGGTGGCGAATGGTTTTATCCGATCTTAGGAATGATAGGGTTCTCCGCGGCATTTGCGAGTCCGTTCGTGTTGTTTGCCATGTTCCCGAAATGGCTGGAAGCACTCCCAAAAAGTGGTTCCTGGATGAACATTGTAAAAGTGCTTTTAGGTTTCATTGAACTAGCCGCAGCATTCAAGTTTTTATCAAACGCTGATCTTGTTTGGCAATGGGGAATCGTTTCGCGTCCTTTGACCATTGCATTCTGGATCGTCATCTTTTTGATGGCAGGATTTTATGTGCTCGGATTTATCACTCTGAAGCATGAATCAAAACCGGAACAAATTTCAACAGGGAGGATGCTTCTCGCAATGCCTTTCTTAATGTTCAGTTTTTATTTGATTCCGGGACTCTTAGGTTCATCACTAGGCTTTTGGGATGCTTTTCTTCCCCCAAAACAACCAACAGATGTAAGCCTGGTCGCTTCAATCGGAGGGAGTGGAGGTGTTAGTTCAACTTCTGCTGATGAAGGCTGGAGCAAAGATTTTGAAGCTTCGGTTGCAACGGCAATCGAATCAGGAAAACCTGTTTTTATAGATTTTACGGGATATACATGTACAAACTGCCGGGCTATGGAAAGCAATATATTTCCTCTGGAAGAAGTCCAGCAAGCGTTTGCTGAGATGGTGTTGGTAAAATTGTATACAGATGGTGGTAAAGACGCCAAAGATAATCAATTGATACAGTTCGAGCTCACCGGAAATATCGCTCTGCCAACTTACGTGATCTACGACCCTGTCTCGAAAACAGTGATCGATCAGGTACTGGGATATACTAAAGAAGATAAGTTTACGTCATTTCTTAGAGAAGGACTGAATGAATTCAAATCAAGATAGAAGTTGACCCTGATCGGTGAAACCTTTAGCCTTAGATGACTTGAGTTCATGTACAGTAACAGTCATTAAATTTCGGCACGCTGAGGGTTTTACATCTGACAAAACAAATTTTCATAGTATTTGCTACTGCAGGTATGATTTTGTTGTGTCCGGAATTTTCTAAAGCTCAGAATGTATTAGAAAGCCAAATTGCTATTGATTCCGTAAATATTGATTCCGCCTATTACATTGGAGAGTGGGTTTTGGAGGAATCCATTTTAATTTCATCTGATACCATAACCATTCCAAATCAAAACTGGTTGTACGATCCCATTCGAGGAAACCTGACTTTCAGAGAAACCGATTCATTTTCTTTTCATGGGATTTTTGATGTCATTGTTAGATTCAAATACTATCCATACAGCCTCAGACGATTTTATAATGATAAAGCGGTTCAACCTCTGGATTCTTCCATTTTTGATAGTGAATCATCAAATCAATATTCGTTATTTAATTCATCTGATCAAACAAACAGAAACACAGAATCAGATCTTCAGCAAAGAGGAAGTCTGAGTCGTGGAATAATTGTGGGCACCAATCAGGATTTTGCCCTTGAAAGCGGTTTGGATTTCGAGCTTTCCGGAAAACTGACAGATGACGTAACCATCAGTGCGGTTCTAACAGATAAAAGTATTCCAATTCAACCTGATGGAACGACCCAAAATCTCAAAGAATTTGATAAAGTTTTTATTCAGGTTCAGGCTCCGAACACAACCATCGAGATGGGTGATGTGGACATAAGTTTAGAGAAAAGCACCTTTGCCAAGCTCAACCGAAGGTTACAGGGGGCTGCGGGTTATAACACTACAAACTTTACAGATCTATCAGCTGCGGCTTCGGTGGTTCGGGGAGTTTTCAAAAGTGTACAATTACAGGGTTTGGAAGGAGTTCAGGGTCCGTACAGGCTTACCGGAAATGAGAATGAAGAGTTTGTGATCATTCTTGCGGGAACGGAGCGGGTTTACATAAATGGTCAACAAGTTCAAAGGGGAGAAGAAGGAGAATACATAATCGACTACGGGTTGGGTGAGATCTACTTCACAAATAATCTGCTCATCAAAGATGAAACCAGAATTGTTGTTGAGTATGAATACATCGATCAGAATTTTAACCGGACATTAGTAGCCGCGGAGGGAGAAGGAAATTTACTGAATAACAGATTTAAGATCGGAGCTACGGTAATTCGTCAAGCCGATGGAAATAATCTGCTTTCGCAACAAACACTTACAGAAAGTGATATCGATATTTTACGTCAGGCTGGAGATGACAGAAATGCAGCAAGAGTTTCCGGGGCTGAGCGTGTTGATCCTGAAGAAGAAAACGGGAATGTGTTGTATGCTCAGGTTGATACAGTAGTAAATGGGCAAACATTCACCATCTTCAAAAATATTCCGGGGTCTGATGAAGCTGTTTTCAGAGTACGGTTTTCGAATGTGGGAGAATTTCAGGGTAGCTACAGAAGAACAGGTACATCGGTAAACGGATTACTGTTTGAATGGGTGGGTCCGAATCAGGGAGATTATGAACCTTTCAGAAATTTACCAGCTCCCATAGAACAGCAAATGGCGGCATTGAACAGCTCTTATCAGATAAATAAAAATGTTCGCTTATTTGGAGAATGGGCAGTCAGTGATTATGACAGAAACAGATTTTCAAATCTGGATGACAGAGATAATACAGATCATTCATATCTGGGAGGGGTACAAATAGATTCGTTAAAGACCGGAACGGGATTGTTCAGCTTAAAAGCAGAGAGAAGATATTCGGGATCAAATTTTGAATTCTTTGAACGAACCAGAGATGTTGAGTTTGACCGGAAATGGAATCTGACCAATTTTGAACAATCACAGGAAACCACCAATGAGCTGGTTGCCCGATATGATTTTATTTCAGGTACTTCACTAAATGGGGAATATGGTTTTATAGACAGGATCGGGTTTTCTGGGCAAAGACAGGCTTCCGCTTTTACATCACAAAATAAAAATGGTTTTCAGGCGAGCTATGATCAAGACTGGATACAAAGTGAAGATGATCTGCAGATGATCAATGGAAGCTGGTTCAGGCAACAGGGAGGGATTTCTAAGAGATTCTCAAAAGAAAATTCAGATATCAGCTTTACACCGTATATAAGTTTTGAGCATGAGAACAGAGTACAGCGTGATCAACAAAGTGATTCATTAACTAATCAGTCGTTAAAGTTTTATGAAGTAACACCGGGTATACGATATGAAGCTAGTAAGTGGCTCCTTGATTATTCTCTAGCTTACAGAAATTCATTTGGTGTGCTTGAGAACGATTTGAAAGATGAGGCGGCATCCCTACAACATTCCGTTCAAATAAATTTATTTCCGAGTAATTATTTTACAACGCAGAACAAAGTTGCTGTCAGAAATAAGGAATTCACTTCTGATTTTAAAAGTGAAGGAAATACTGATAAGAGATCTCTACTGATAAGATCCAATACTGATTATTCATCAATCTCAGAAAACTGGGAAGGTAATTTATTATACGAAGTAAATACTCAGCGTCAGGCGTTGTTGCAGGAAACGTTTATAGAAGTTGGACCTGAGATCGGTCAATATGTGTGGGATGATCTGAACGATGACGGTGTAGAGCAACTGGATGAATTCTTTTTGGAGCTGACACCAAATGAAGGAACGTATATAAGACAATTTCTTCCTTCGGATGAGCTCTTTCCAGTAATAGATCTGCGGGTCAGATTTAGAAATGAAATAAACCCTTTTGGATTTTTGAAGAACGAAGATGGGATCAGTGTTTTTTTAAATCAGATAATTTTCAGGTCCAGATTTGATATCTCTGAAAACTCAACAACAAACGATCTGTCGGATATTTATTTATTGAATATCAGCACCTTCAGAGATTCTGCTACCACTATTCAGGGAAGGTTCACGCTTGAAAAAGAACTGGATATGCTACCTGCTTACGATAAATTTGATCTGAATCTCAGATACAATCAATTGAGAAGCCTTAACCGTCGTAGCAGTGAACTCCAGTCCATCTATCAGGATGCTTTTGCCGTTGATCTCAGATACAACATTACAAGCAGAATTCAGGGTGATTCTAAAGTAACCTCAGGAACGAACAGAACTTCAAGCAGTACAATTTCGAATCGAAATTTTAATATTAGAAGTCAGGGATTTGAACAAGGATTTGGAGCGACAATAAATAGATCCTGGCGCACAGGAATTTCGATTTCCGTATCTGAAAAAAAAGATCGGGTAAATGGAATGGAAAAAGTTGAAGCTCAGATTGTAAAAATTCGCAATACAAACAGATTTTTTTTATGGCGAAAGGTACAAGCTAATTCAACAGTTGAGTTCAGAAATGTTAAGGTAGATGGGAGTACCAATGCAGTTGGAATTTTTGAGCTTACCGATGGTTCCGGAAGAGGTAAAAATCTTATATGGTCGCTTGGTAGTAGCTATAGGGTAAATAATCTCATTAGATTAAATTTAATGTATGATGGCAGAACCGTAAAAGACCGGCCGACAATACATACTGCTAAATTAACTCTAAAAGCCACATTTTAGAATTAAACTCTTAAGCAGAACTGGAATTAAAAGCAACAAAAAAACAGTCCAAAAGTTATATTAAAGTTAATTTTTCTGTGCTTCAATACTTTGACATTTAGTATAAAATGAACTATTCTTTTGCCTCATTAAACTTAGACATTAACATTAAATATAAGCGGAGTGGACATGACATCGTCGATTGCTCTATTTTTTCTACAAGCCGATGCAGGCTTCTTTAACATCATCGTTGAGAAATTTAATCAAGGAAACGAAGGTGGATGGATGTGGCCGGTACTGGTTACACTAATACTTGGTTTGGCAATATTTCTTGAAAGAATTATTACTCTTAACCTTGCAGATATTAACACACGGAAATTCATTGTAAATGTTCAGGAAGCATTGCAAGAGGGCGGTATTGAAGCTGCTGAAGAACTTTGTGCTCAAACCCGTGGACCTGTAGCTTCTGTTTTTCAGGCTGGTTTAATGCGTTCAGAAGAAGGCATTGATGCAGCAGAAAAAGCAATTGCAGCTTATGGCTCCATTGAAATGAGTTTTCTTGAAAGAGGACTTGTTTGGTTGTCACTTTTCATTGCAATTGCTCCGCTATTTGGATTCCTTGGAACGGTAATTGGTATGATCCAGGCATTCGATGATATTGAAGCTGCTGCAGATATTTCCCCTAGTATTGTAGCGGGTGGTATTAAAGTAGCCCTTCTTACAACAGCCGGTGGTTTGATTGCGGGTATCATCCTTCAAATCGGATACAACTATTGTGTATCTAAAATTGACCGTTTGATTGCTGAAATGGAAGAAAGTTCAATTACTCTAATCGATTCTATCATTTTACTTAAAGAAGGAAAGCCTTTGATTACTCCTTCTGTTGATGACAGCGCAGATTCAGAATAATAATCCCAACCAAAAAAAAGTTAAATAGGAGATTATTATGAATATTGTAAGTATAAGTGTTGGTCTTGCCGGATTAATGATCGTGGGTGGAATTCTAGCCATGATCATATCAGGTATTCGTAGCCTAACACAAGGAAAACAAGATTTTAAGAGAATCGCTTTGATGCTGGTGCCTGTAGTTGTATTCGCAATTACATATTTCTCACTAGGTCAAGACGAAGTTAAAGCTGCAGTTATGACTGCCGGCGTAATGATGGGAGGAATGATCTTAACGATTTTCCTTACCGGACTTCGTGGAACATTCAAGTTTTAATTAAGCAATTATGCTATTAAAGAAACGTGAAAGAGAAAGTGCTGAGATTAATGGTTCGTCTATGGCGGATATTGCCTTTCTCTTACTCATCTTCTTTCTGGTAACTACTACCATTAACGTAGATACCGGAATCGGAATGGTACTTCCTCCACCTCTAGATCCTACGGTGGAACCACCTCCAATTAAAGAAAGAAACTTAATGAAGATCCTGGTTAACAATGCAGGTTTGGTAACTATGGATGACGAGCCAACTCCAATTGACGAAGTTCAAGCTAAACTCATTGAGTTCATCAAGAACCCTGAAGCGAGTGAAGAGTTAGCGATTAGTCCTCAGGCTGCTATTGTTTCATTGAAAACAGTACGTGAAACACCATACAGGATCTACATTGATATGTTGGATGAAGTGATTGGCGCGTATGCTACACTTAGAAATGAAGCTGCGAATCAAAACTTCGGTAGAGATTATTCTCAACTCAACAAGGAACAAAAAGATATCGTAGATGATATTTATCCTAAGAAAATTTCAATCGCTGAACCTGATCCGGAGTAAACATAATGGCACATTTTAAGAAAAAACAAGCCGGAACAAAGCAAGAGGTACCAACTTCTGCAATGCCCGATGTGGTATTTATGCTTCTTTTCTTCTTTATGGTTACCACTGTATTGAGAGAAGTAACTCTGAAGGTTAAAATTGATCTAACAAAAGCTACTAATATTGAAAAGATAGAAGAAAAGAGATTAGTTTCTTATATCTATATTGGCCCTGAACGCTTACCAAATAATAAACTTGGTAATGATAAAGTTCAGATCGACGATTCAATACAAGAAGATATTGGTGCTATTAGAACCATCATGTACGATAAATTGTTAGAAGAACAAAGAATGATCGTTTCACTTAGAGTGGATGAAAGTTCTGAATTCGGACTATTAACAGATGTACAAGAAGAGTTGAAGCAAGCAAGTACTTTTAGAATTAATTATTCTACTAAAAGTGAGGCTACCAGAAACTAATTCTGGTTTAAGCAAATTTGAGGCATCCATGAAGTTCATGGTTGCCTTTTTTTATTTAATGGACAGGAGATATTATGGATCAGGAATTTAAAAGTATACAAAGTGTTGGAAGAGAAGGTCTGATAAAACAGATCACAGCTTATGACTCTCACACAAATCAATCTACGATCAAAGGTATTGGGGACGATGCAGCAGTTTTGAAAACAGATGGTAAAACTCATTCTTTAATCACCTCTGACACTTTTGTTGAGGGAGTCCATTTTGACATTACATACACTCCCCTTCATCATTTGGGATATAAAATTGTGAGCACAGCTATCAGCGATATTTATGCAATGAATGGAAACCCAACTTCCGTTTTAATAAATATAGCTGTTCCCAATCGTCAATCAACTCAAATGATTGATGATCTTTATAAAGGGATTTATTCCGCCGGTTTTGATTATGAGGTAGAAGTTGTTGGCGGTGATATAACTGCCAATCACTCAAATATGGTGATAACGGTCACGGCTTATGGAGAAGTGGACGGAAAAAGTGTTACCTATCGCTCCGGAGCAAAACAAGGAGATGCTATTTGTGTGACGGGCGACTTGGGTGCTGCCATTGCAGGACTTAGAATCTTAATGCGGGAAAAGAAGTTTTGGGAAGAACATGGTAACGAAGGTGCTCAGCCGGATCTTTCAGAATATGAATTTGTAGTTAAGCGTCAGTTAGTTCCTGCGGCTAGAAAGAATCTCATTGAAGCATTGAAAGAGAACGGTATTGTTCCGTCTTCTATGATTGATTTAACTCAGGGTTTGGTTCATGAAGTTAGCCAAATTGCCGCAGCGTCAGATCTGGGAGTTTACCTGTATCAAGCAGCAATTCCGGTTGCCGTTGAAACCCGACATGTAGCAGATGAAATGGAAGAAGATGTAGATCGTTATGCTCTGTTCGGAGGGGAAGATCTCGAGATAGTATTCACCTTACCCGAAAAAGAAGTGGAGAAATTTGTAGAACAATTCAAAGACTTCTCCGTAGTTGGGCGAATGGTTCCCAAAGAAGATGGCATGAAAATGCAAACAGCAGAAGGAGATGTTATTTCTTTTGATGATTTGTCATAAAAAAACCTATGGCACGTTTTTTGACTTAACCTAGTTTAAATAAGCAGACCCCTCAAAGATATATTTAATGTGTATATTTGAGACTCACTAACATCAGTTTATATCATTTAGATGGCAGATAAAAAATCCGCTCCAAAAAAGAAAATTAAAGCACCTGAGAAAGATTCCAATTCAAAGGATAAGCCGAAAACTCCAAAGTTTCCGACATGGGGATTTCTAGTAATATTTTTAGTTCTACTTGTAGCTCAATTTATTTACTCGGGCGTTCAGGTAACCAATAATATCAAATACAGCATTTTTCTGGAGCACGTTGAAAATGGGTACGTTGAAGAGATACTCATTAAAAATGGTTCATACATAGAGGGAAAGTACACTCAAAAAGCCCTTGCTGAAGGAATTGTAAATGCTCCGGCTCAGGAAGAAAACAATAGCTTTAATCTGGGTGGAGAAGATGAATCCTACCTTAGGTTCAGAACTACTATGTTGCGCGGCGATGATATTCGTCCCGTTCTGGATGCCAATGATGTAGAATATGAAGTAACTATTGAAGAAGATTGGTTCAGCGGTGTTTTTGTTTGGCTGATCATGATCGCTTTAGCGATTGGTTTCTGGGTGTTGATCCTGAGAAGAATGAATCCGGGACAACAAGTTCTGAATATTGGTAAAAATAAAGCGTCTCTTTACGACAAGCAGACTGACACAAAAACAACATTCAAAGATGTGGCAGGACTTGATGAAGCGAAAGAAGAAGTAAAAGAAATTGTAGATTTTCTAAAGTCTCCGTCTAAATACACAAAACTTGGTGGTAAGATCCCAAAAGGAGCACTATTGGTTGGAGCTCCGGGAACAGGTAAAACATTGCTTGCAAAAGCAGTAGCAGGTGAAGCTGAAGTTCCGTTTTTCTCATTGTCAGGTTCTGATTTTGTGGAAATGTTTGTGGGTGTAGGAGCTGCCAGAGTTCGTGATCTTTTCAAGCAAGCGAAAGAAAAAGCACCTTGTATTATTTTTATTGATGAGATAGATGCTATTGGTAGATCCAGAGGTAAAGGTCAAATGCCGGGATCAAATGATGAAAGAGAAAACACTCTGAACTCATTGCTTGTAGAAATGGATGGGTTTGCAACAGACTCTGGTGTGATCATTCTTGCGGCTACCAACCGACCTGATGTTTTGGATAACGCATTATTGCGTCCTGGTAGATTTGACAGACAGATCAGCATTGACAAGCCTGATAAAAACGGAAGAGAAGCTATTTTTAAAGTTCACTTGAAGCCGCTTAAGCTTAGTAAAGAAGTTGAGTCAAAGAAGCTTTCCGCGCAGACACCGGGTTTTGCAGGTGCTGAAATCGCTAATGTTTGTAATGAAGCTGCCTTAATTGCCGCCAGAAAGGATAAAAAGGCGGTAGACATGGATGACTTCGAGAGCGCAATTGACAGAGTGATAGGCGGGCTTGAGAAGAAGAACAAGATCATTTCTCCTGAAGAGAAAAAGATCGTTGCATATCATGAAGCAGGTCATGCTGTAGCAGGTTGGTATCTGGAACATGCAAATCCGTTAGTAAAGGTATCTATAGTACCGAGAGGATTGGCTGCACTAGGTTATGCTCAGTATTTACCTAAAGAACAATTCCTGCATCAAACCGAACAGTTAATGGACGAAATGTGCATGACTTTAGGTGGTAGAGCCGCAGAAGAGATCGTTTTCGGAAAGATATCTACAGGAGCCTTAAGTGATCTGGAAAGAATTACAAAGATGGCTTACAGCATGGTTTCTGTGTATGGCTTGAATGATAAGATCGGAAATGTATCTTTTTATGATTCCAAGCAAAGCGACTACAACTTCCAGAAGCCTTATTCTGAGTCTACTGCTCAGATCATTGATGAAGAGGTCAAGAAAATCATTGATGAAGCTTATCAAAGAACAAAGAAACTTCTTCAGGGAAAAAAGAAAGAACTAGAAATTCTTGCTAAGGAATTGCTGGAAAAAGAAATGCTTTATCAATCTGATCTTGAAAAGTTAATTGGTAAACGTCCTTTCGATACAAAAACTACTTATGAAGAGTACACTACTCCTGATGCTGAAGTTGTAGATGATGTAATTGAATCCGATTCTGATTCTGAAGATAAAACTGAAGATTCAAAAACAGGTTCTAATAATGGAACAGAAACTGATTCAAAAAAAGATAATCAAAAAGAAGAGGAATCAGAAAAAAAAGCCGATTAATTGCTCTCAGGAGCTTTTTACTGGCTTTTCAATCGCTTCTTAACATTCCGGTAATAAAGCGGTAATTAAAGCATAAACTGTTGGTAACAGTATAGCAAAGTGCTGTTGGTATTTTTTGATCACCAAATAGAGTGATCAAAATAAAATATCAGCACACAATGAAAAATTTAAAACACTTCTTAACCTTACTGCTCTGGACATGTTCCATTGCAGTTTTTGCACAAGGAACCGGACAAATAACCGGGACCATTGTCGATGCCGAAAATGGTGAGACAATTATTGGCGCTAGCGTAGGAATAACCGGAACTACAAAAGGGGCAGCTACCGATCTGGACGGTCATTTCTCAATTCGTAATTTAGAAGCAGGAACGTATTCGTTAACAGTATCCTATATTTCGTATACAACTCAAACAGTTACGGGTATTGTGGTTTATGAAGGTGAATCCACATCTATCAACATCGCATTGGAAACAAATGTAGCAGACCTCGATGAAGTTGTAGTTACAGCAGAAGCGATCAAAAGTGGTGAAGCCGGACTACTTTCAATACAAAGAAAAGCTATAGCAGTTCAGGACGGAATTTCTTCTGAAGAGATTTCACGTTCAACAGACGGAAACGTGGGTTCAGCCATGAAGAGGGTTTCAGGAGTATCTGTAATTGGTGGTAAGGACGTTTACGTTCGTGGACTTGGTAACAGATATAGTAATGTTCAATTGAATGGCTCACCAATTCCTTCCACGAATCCGAATAAAAAGGAAGCACCGGTTGATATACTTTCAAGCGGTATTGTTGATAATATTGTAGTACAAAAAACTTACACTCCGGATCAGTCAGGTGAGTTTTCAGGTGGTTCTGTACAAATTATTACGAAAGAATTTCCTAACGACCCAAGCATTTCTTTCTCATACACTACAGGGTTCAACACTAACTCAACTTTCAAAAACTATTTGGGTTATAATGGTGGTGGAACTGATTTCTTAGGATACGATAATGGCTTCAGAAGCCTTCCAAGAGATATAGAAGACAGCCAAATTACAAGTTCGCAAGAAGCGGGAAAAGTAGTGAGTGAGCTTAGCAACTCTTGGTCTTCTAAAAATATTCAGTCTCTACCCAGTCAAAAATTTGGTTTTAGTTACAGCAATCAGTTCAATCAGGACAAGATGCCAATCGGGATAGTTTCCAATTTAAGCTATAGATACAGCACTGATTCAAGAACAAATGAGACTTTAAGGTATATCAACAATTTTAATGAGAATACCGGTGAAACATTACTAGGGTCTGATTACATCAGAAATTCAGGGCAAGAAAACACTAGCTTGAATGGAATGTTGAACGTTTTTATGAAGCCGAATGAATTAACAAAGATCGGTATCAAGAACTTGTACTCTAATTCCTCTGATAATCTGTTTTCAACTGTAGAAGGATCATACTACAACTTTGATAATGATAATAAGCAAACGTTGTCAGAGTTTGACAGGAGAGCGATCTATTCAAGCACTTTAATTTTCGAAACGTATTTCCCGGATTTTCTGGAATCCAGCCTAGACGCATCATTAACTTATTCGAAAGCAGTAAGAGACCTTCCGGATCGCAGAACTACTCAATATGTTAGAACAGATGCCGGTGATCTTGAAATAATATTGCCATTCCGAGGCAATTCTCACTTCTTTTCTTTCCAAAATGATAACAACTACTCTGCAAAGCTGGATTATGAATTTAAGCCGGTTCAAAAAATAAGTGTAAAAGTTGGAGGATTTGGTTTATACAAAGACAGAGATTTTGAATCATTTAAATTGATCTATGATGCAAATCCTTCTTCAGACGCACCGGATATAGATAAAACACTTTCTCCAGAAGAAATTTTTACTCCGGAAAATATCCTAAATGAAAGTTTATTACTTACAGAGCGTACAAACTCCAGAGACTCATACAATGGTGAGCAGGAATTAACTGCAGGATATTTCTCCTTAAATTGGTCGCCAAGCAGTAACTGGAATTTCGTTTCCGGGTTGAGAGTAGAAAATTCAATTCAGTCTATTAATAGTGAAGTTCTGGTTAATGAGATCGATCTCTTACCTGCTTTTAATGCAACATTCAGACCAAGCGATAAGACAAATCTACGAAGTGCATTCTCTATTACTTTAGCTCGCCCTGAATTCAGAGAGCTATCAGAATTTAGTTTTCAGGATGAACTAGGAGGGAGAACCGTTTTTGGGAATCCTGATCTTCAGCGAACTAAGATCTATAACTATGATCTTAGATTAGAAACATACCCTAATGTTGGTGAATTATTGGCCTTCAGTATGTTTTACAAAAAATTTGAAAACCCAATCGAGATATTTAATCGAATTACTCAAAATAATGAAGTTCGCTATGATAATGTTGAATCAGCAGATCTATATGGAGTTGAACTAGAAGGAAGAAAGAACATCACTGAGAAACTAAGGTTGAGTGGTAACTTTTCTTATATCCTTTCAGCTGTTGAATATTCTGATGGAGAGTTTGAAGGTCGTCAGGCGAATGCGGAGAGACCAATGTACGGGCAATCTCCATACACACTTAATATGAATGCATTCTACTTTTTTGCCGCAATTGATTCAGAAATGACTCTGTCATTCAACAAGTTTGGAGATCGTATTTCTGCTGTAGGAAATAACGAACAACCTGATGACGAGTATGAGCAATCTTTTAATAAGCTGGATCTGAGTTTTACTAAAAACTTCGGTAATGCATCAGTTAATGCAAGTGTAGAAAATATTTTGGGTGACAATGTGGTATTCCAGCAAGGTGATATCATTACTAACCAATATGAGATCGGAACCAGTTTCTCAATCAGTTTTAACTATTCATTCAATTAATACTTAACAAAAAAACAATATAAAAATCATGAAATCTAATCTTAAGCTTCTAACTCTGTTTGCTTTAGCATTATCATTCGCATCTTGTAATGATAATAACGGCAATGATCAAGACACTGAGTTACCGGCAATCTATGAAGCTCTACCCGGCACTGTGATCGCTGAAGACACAAGGTGGTCTACAGATCAGGAATTAACCGGACAATACTACGTACTTCCCGGAGTAACTTTAACTATTGATGCAGGAGTCGAAGTTAGTTTTACCTATCACAACAACGATGTAGATAAAGTAGGAGCAATCATAACGCTACCTGCAGATGCGGAAAACTTTGACACACCTAAGTCTAGTGGAAGATTAGTTGCTGAAGGAACTGCAAACAATCCAATTGTATTTACTTCAGCTCGTGATACAAAACTACCGGGCGACTGGGGTGGCATCGTGCTGGCCGGAGAAGGGATCAACAACATCGATGGCGGAAAAGGAGAAGTTGAAGGTCTTCCTGATGCAATTCAGTATGGTGGTACCAACAATAACGATGACAGTGGAATCCTTAAATATGTTCGAATTGAATATGTAGGTTTCTCTTTCGCTGAAGGTTCAGAGCTAAACGGCTTAAGTCTTTATTCAGTAGGTTCAGGCACTACTTTAGAATACATACAGGTTTACAAGTGTACTGATGATGGTTTTGAGTGGTTCGGAGGCTCAGTAAACGCAAAATATCTGATCTCTTCTTTCAACGATGATGATTCTTTCGATATGGATGAAGGCTGGAACGGAAATGGTCAATTCTGGTTAGGTGTTCAGCTTGCCGGAGCAGATAATGGTTTTGAGTCTGATGGTGTAAAGACATTGGGATCAGGGGGAGAAACTAACCCGACTCTTTATAATGTTACTTTAGTTGGATTGAAGCAAGATGGTGCAACCAAAGATGCTGAAGATAAAAACTACGGTATGCGTTTAAGAGAAGAATTCAACGGAACTCTTGAAAACTTCATTATCACTGATTTTGATGGCTTGAACTTCAAGATCGAAGATGATACCAGAGCTATGTTCCCTAACGACCTTTCTATTGACAACACTATTGTTTGGAATAATGAAGGTTTCAACAATGCTGCTGATTCAACTGATTTCGGTGCAGTAACAATGGAACAAGCACCTGGATTCACAAATGCAGCAGGTTATGATTACACAGTTGCAAACCCGGTAACAGGTGCAACTCCTCCAAGTAACAGTTTCTTTAATACAAGTGCGACTTACGTAGGAGCATTTGGTTCCACAAACTGGGCAACAGGGAATTGGGTTCGCTGGAACGACAACTAAATTAGAGTTTGTAGCTAACTCTACATATTACGTCTCACAGAAATTGTGAGGTGTGCTGATCACATGAGAGCTCTGATGAGATCGGGGCTCTTTTTTTTGTCATTACTTTTCTGATTCATCCTGTAAATTTCTTTTATTAGCTATATAATTCGGGAACCGAAGTTCTTACTATTCGGTTAAGTGAGTAAATCAAAAAGGGTAAGTTTTGGTACTTGTAACAAGAAAAACACATTTTAACGCTGCACATCGGCTGCATAATCCATCTAAAAGTGATGAGTGGAACAAGAAGACTTTTGGAAAATGCAATCATCCAAACTGGCATGGGCATAATTATGTCATGGAAGTAACAGTAGCAGGAGAGCCAAATCCTGAAACCGGTTTTATAATTGATCTTTCTGATCTAAAGCAGATCATTGAAGAAAAAATAGTAGAGCCTTGTGACCATAAAAACCTGAATCTGGATGTCCCTTTTTTGGAAGGAATCTTACCCAGTTCGGAAAATCTGGTTAAAGCGTTTTATGAAGAGTTGAAAGAAGAAGTAGAAGAAGCTTCTTCGGAAGGAGGAGTACTCTATAGTGTCAAACTCTACGAAACTGAAAGAAATATAGCAGAGTATTGCCCTTTTAAGAAGATCTAGTTTTTGAGACGTTAAGTCTCGTTCAGTAGCTCCGCTGCCGAATAGTCTTAGGCTCTTTCAAATTTGTAACTTGAAAAAAAAAATAATGGAAGTCTGTGACTTCCATCCTTATGCTTGTTGATGATTATGGATTTTGAAAGGCATGCCATAATTTAAAAACTATAGTTGGTAATGCAAGTTGCAAACTTGCTGAGCTGCTACTCTTAAGTCACAGACTTAAGAGATCTTTGGTTTCTTGGAGCCATAGTTTGCCAGTTTTAACAACTTCACAATGGTAACAACCGCTGCTTTGATTATCAATTTTATACCATTCATGTGAACCGTCTTTCTTTTCGCAATCTTTTCCTTTCTTAGCAACACCAAGATTGATTAGAAACCATGGTAGGTTACTTCTAAGCCAGGTTCTTTTACGATATGGACCACCAGTGAATTCAGGCATGTTTTAAACTTCCAGGCTCTTCATCTATTACTTTAAAATAGAACTATAGGTTTTTCACAAAATCAACCAGAGCATTTTTTTCGGAAATAATTCTTTGGGTTGAAGCATCGATCTGTTCGGTAAACATTGGGTCCTCTTGTGTAAGGATGTCGGAAGATCTCTCAACTGATTTAACATACCAATCTGCCCAGGTTTCTAAGATATCGATCTCTTTTTCAAGGTCGCCATTTTCTGAAATTTCAATTTTGCTCAACTCAAATTCAACATGTAACCGGTCAATGGCAGCATTTGTGGTTTCTTCTAAAATTAAAGTGGCGGCTTTTTTCTGATCTCCTGTCAGTGTTAACGCACTTACTAATGCACCTGTGCCCACATTTTTAAGAGTCGATTTGGAAACTTTGTCGATTCGGTCATTATCAGTGTGGTAAAACTGATCTGTAAAGTGCCACAGTAATAAACCGGGAATATCGTTTCTCAAAAACGGAACATGATCACTTCCGCCTTCATAGGGATTTACATTCACCACCCAATCTTTTGCTTTTCCCTGTTCCTGAAATCTGTTTAAAATAAAATCATTGAAGTAATGAGGAGTCATTTCTTCTTTAGTTAAAGGTCGGCCACCCCATTCTGAATGTTTTTCATCTCCACGAGTCCAAATTGCTCCGGGATCGGGCATTTTTTCAATTAAAAAAGATCCACCGGTGACATCGGTATTTTGGCCAACCATATCGAGACTCATTCCCCATTTAATGGTTTTTGCTCTTTCTTCATCTTCAGTGATGTACCGATTTGTAGATACGATCTCATCTCCGAATAAGTAGGTTATTGTTCTCTCCGGATCGATCTTGCCAGCTTTCAATAATCGCGCACTGGTACTTGCAACTTCAGCCAAAACGCCCACTCCAGACGCATTATCGTTTGCGCCCGGTTCCTGAACATGTGCGCTGAATACAAAGCGGTCTTCAGGATATTTATTTCCTTTTAGTTCGGCAACAATAGTCAGTTCTTCTGATTCAAAGATCTTTGTTTTTAAATCTATTTTTATCGAATTATTTCTATTTTTGAGTGCTTTCAAAAGGTTTTCTTTAGCCGCATAAGAAAGTAAAACTCCCCATGACTCTTTGTCTTCCTCCAGTGAAATACCTGAAAATTGAATGGAAGTCTGATTCTTCTCCGGTTGTGTGTAATCGGGCATTCTGTAAGCAAGAACTCCGGCAGCACCTCTTTTTACAACTGCTTCGTTGAACAAATAGCGAACTGAAGTTTCTGCAAACACGACTTTCCCTTTAACGTCGGTATCAAAATTTAGATCTCTTCCTTCACCAACATTCACCACTTCATATTCCTCCACACCCTTTGTACTGAAAGAATTGATAGCCATCATATTCCGGTTCGTATCAAAATTGAGTAAGGGCTCACCATTGCCTAATTCAAGTATTCCGGAAACAGGTTCCCATGTAGGTCTGTTTAGCTCTCTTTTTTCAATTCTGTATGTGAGACGATCATTCGAAGTTGCTTCAGACTCCTCAACAAACCCTTCATTTTTAAGTAGTTCTTCCACAAAATAAATGCTATTGTTAAATCCTTCGTTACCAACTACACGGAAGTACTGTTCTATATAAGCAACGGTTTCAAAAGCTTGTTCCGCATTAAATTCTGCATCCGTCATTTCAAAATAGGGCTGGACTAACGGTGCGTGAACTTGATCTGTCTTAGTACAGGAAAGAGAAAGGACTGCTATAACGAGCAGAGAAAGAGACTTAAGTTTCATAAAGTTTAGTGAGTAGAAAATTGAAAATGAAAGTACTAAAATTATTTATCCTAAAAAGTGATTGGAAGATAACAATTCTGGATTTGCTACCCGCACAAGCGAGACGCTTGCGCTAGGTTTGGGAATATTGAGAGGCTTTGAACAAGAAATAAATAGTACAATAGTGAGAAGAGAGAATAATATAGTTTGCTTCATTGATTCTAAGAATTTGCAGATGGAAAGTTAAAACTAAAGTTTTGGGGCGTAAGTTTTTAAATAAGTATTCTAGTGTTTGATTTTTTTAGCAATATTTTGAGTTTTTTCTTCAGAACTTATTTCCTCTTCTTCATCGTCTTTAAGTAAAAGGTCTATATATTCTGGATCTTCTTTCTTTTTAATTGCCTCCCAAGCTTCGCTTGTTACAATAGTCTCAAGATTTTGTAACCGAGATAAAATGTTTTCTTGCTGTTCTTGATTACTTTTTAGCGAGTTCAATACTTTTTCCAGATTGTTTTTCATCTCTGATGTCGAGCTATTTACATTTTTTCCAAGATTATCAATTTGCTTTCTGTTCTTTGCTCCAAAGTAGATCATACTAAATAGGATTAGTGATGTTAATGATCCTATTGCAAGCACTATGATTGTCATGAAGTCCATGGTAGAAGTTTTTAAATATTGAATTTATCAGATGTTAAATACTACGAAATATTTATAAAGTCAGTTACGAAATTAATTTAACTAAGAGTTAGGCATCAAACAAAAAAGGGGAATCCAATCAGATTCCCCTTTTCAAATTTCAATAAAAGGATGGTAATTACTTAACCATCCACTTTAGTTGGGTTTTTGTTAACACCCGGAGTTCTGTTTAGAAACTCATCATACAATTCAGTATGTCTGCTTGTCATCGGGATTTTATATCCGTCGATGAAAACATCCAGAATTTTAGTCGATGTCTGGAAAGGGTCTCCGGTAGAAACAAAGATATTTGCTTTCTTACCAACTTCGATGGATCCAAGCTGATCGCCCACGCCCATGATCTCAGCAGCATTGATTGTAATGGCTTTTAGTGCTTCTTCTCTTCCCATGCCGTATGTAGCTGCAAAACCGGCATTGTATGGAAGATTACGTGAATTCTCAGTGTCCATAGTACGCAGAGCAACTTTGATTCCTGCTTTCTGCATCAAGCCCGGGTTTTTATAAGCTGTGTCGTAAGCATCAGAGCCACGGGTTGGAGTTGAAAGTACAGGTCCTGTAATAACAGGAAGTCCTGCTTCAGCTATTTCTTCAGCAACTCGCCAGCCTTCAGCAACACCTGTTAGTACCACGTTTTCGTATCCGCGATCTTCAATCCATTCTAATGCACTAAGGATGTCTTTTGCTGAGTTTACTTCTATATAAAGTAATACTTCTCCGTTAACAACTTTAGCGAGAGCTTCCATCTCCGGATAGTAGCGAGCATCATCTGATTCTTTGATCTTCGCATATAATTCTGCTTTATCAAAAGCGTCGTTGATGGTTTCCTGAGCTTTTTCACGAGCTTTCTCGATCTGTTCAGGAGTTCTTCGTCTCCAACCGCGCTGTGCAGTAGAAGGGAAGTTCATGACCACACCCTTAGAGCCTGCAAACATTTGATCCGGAGTATAACCAAAAAGACTGATAGTAGCAGCTGTTCCGGGAAGTGGTCCACCGGCAGGCATAGTTAAGGCTGAAGTTACACCACTAACTCTTGTAACCGGAATTGCTACAGAGTTTGGATTAACAGCGGTTAAAGCCTGCATATTCGGAGTTATTTCACCAAATTCTCTGAAGTCATTAGCTTCGGATATACTGCCGATCTCTGATAGACCAAGGCGTGTTCCTGAATCGATCATTCCCGGATAGATCTCCTGTCCGGAATAATCAATAACCTGAGCATCGCCCGGAATGTTGATATCAGCTCCAACAGCTTCAATAATACCATTGTTAATTATGATGGTACCATTTTCTATAACTCCGTTTGTTACGGTATAGATCTTAGCATTGGTCAATGCAAATTTTGAATTATCGGCTCGTACTATTCCCCCATCATTTTGCGCAACGGCAAATAATGGCAGCAGTACAAGTACACTTAATATGGATATAAATTTTTTCATTTGGTTCCTCACTTGTTATTAAAGAGGTCAGTGAAATTCACAACATTTGCACCTTCCATGCATCTGTCATGATCATTTGAGTAAAGGATCTGAACATCCTCAACAGTTGATTCAGGATCTATATAGATTCTCTGATCAGCAGCATCATTCTCGATATCAAAATACTTTACACCGTCCACGAAAGTCATTTGTGGTACAGCATAAATCGACAACGGATGGTTATCAAAAATAGCGATATCAGCATCTTTTCCTTTTTCCAAAGAGCCTACTCTGTTATCAATGCCCAATTGTTTAGCCGGGTTCAGAGTGATTAAAGCCAAAGCTTCGTTATCGGAAAGATCTCCGTATTTCTGGGTTTTAGCTGCTTCGTGAAATAAGTGACGAATCAACTCGCCTGAATCTGAATTGATCGAAGTTGTTACTCCGTTTTCAGTCAGGATAGCTGCGTTGTAAGCAGTGGAGTAGTAAACTTCCAGCTTATAAGCCCACCAGTCAGAAAACACAGAAGCTGATGCTCCGAATTCAGCCAGTTCGGGAGCTACTTTATACGCTTCGTTTGCATGTTGGAAAGTTAATTTTTCGATACCGAAATCAGAGAAAACTTTCATCAGCATATAGATCTCATCTGCACGATAAGAATGGCAATGAACCAGAACTTCACCTTCCAGAATATCAACCATTGTTTCCATACGCAGGCTGTATTCAGGAGCTACTTTTCTTGAGCTTTTGTTTGAACGGTATGCATTCCATGCGTCGCGATATTTAATGGCATCATTAAAAGTATTTCTGAGCATTGCTTCCACGCCCATTCTACTTTGAGGTTGAATACCTCGTGAACGTCCGCCGCGAGTTGGATTTTCACCCAGGGCAAACTTTATAGTTCTGGGAGCGCCTTCAAAACGAAGATCTTCAGGGTTTGTACTTCCCCAACGCAATTTCAAGGTTTCATTTTGTCCGCCGATTACGTTTGCAGAACCATGCATTAAATGAATAGATGTTACACCACCTGCAAGCGCTCTGTAAATACCTACATCAAGAGGATCAACTACATCTTCCATGCTTACTTCCGCAGTAACCTGGCTGGTTCCTTCGTTTATAGAAGTTCCTGCGATATGCGAATGGGCGTCAATAATCCCGGGCATTACAAATTTACCCGTTGCATCAACTTCTTCAACGCCGTTTGGCGCTTTAAGATTTTTACCTATCCTGTCGATTTTACCATTGCGAACTAGAACATCTGTGTTTTCCAGAGTTCCGTCTGTAATAGTTATTACGGTTCCATTCTTTATTAATACATCACCCTTTTTTGTTTGTGCTTGTAATACAGAAGTACACAAAAACAGCATCAAAAAGGAGGATAGTTTTATCATATTTATTAATCTCATTTTAAGCCTCATCTTTTGTTGCTTGAATTGGGAAAGTAAAATTGAAAGCAGCTACACTCGCTTCAGCTTCATAATTATTTCCATCTACCACTCCAACTACTACAATGTCTACGGATTGTCCGCCGGCATCGATAGAAAAATCAAAGCTAAGTTCTCCGTTTAAAAAACTTATGTTTTGAAGGTCTGTATCAGGAGTTCCATCTGAGCTTGTCATAGTTCCTGATAGGATATCGGACTCATTCGTAAAAATGAATTTCCCTGTTTGAGTTCCTTGAGGAGTGGTGAATTCGTAATTCCAGGCTCCTAAAATAGCATCCAGATTAGTAGCAGGGGTTTCGTCACCTTCTTTTACTTTTGAACCATCTTTAACGTCATATTCATGCTTTTCTCCATCAACAAAAACGTATTTGATCTGAGATTTTTTCTCGAAATAAGGACCTTTGGAAATAATTAAATTACCGATCTTGCCTTCATCTAAAGTTCCGGCAATTTTACTAATACCAAGTAGCTCAGCAGAGTTTGTGGTTAATGCAGCGAGAACTTGATCTTCGCTTAATCCGTGTTCAATAATTGTAAGTAAATTATCTTTTAACTGGCTTGATCGAGCATCAATAGAAGAAAATCCGAATTTTATTCCGGCTTTTTGAAGTTCAGCATATTGAGATACATACTTTTTATAAAACTCCATACGTCTCTCTTCAAGTCTTTTTACTTCGTCTGATTTGTCTTCTTCTTTGCTGTTTTTGGGTTCTTTTGGAAGCTCCAACGACATAAATACTTTTGTATTAGTACTTTTAATCTCGTCTGCTAAATCCCAGCCTTCTTGTAGATTTCCTAGTACCAAATTAAACCCTAGTTCCTTTTGTAATCGCATAGCTCTTCGAGCTTCCAAAGAATTTGATGCGTTATAGAAAATAGGTTGTTTTTTTTCTATCACAGGGTAGAAAGCTTCTGAAACTCTGTCTCTGGTTGGACGAGCGATTCCCTCAGGATTTGAGGCATATAATTCCGAATGATTTTTAGAAAGCTCTGCATTTTTGTAGAGGTCTCTGAATTTCGCCATAATCCCTAAAGTATTTCCGGGATAAGCACCGGGAGCACCTGAAAATTGTGAATAAAGAGAAGAACCTTCAGATAGGATCAATTTATCCGGATGGTCAGCATCCCTGAGAAGTATTAAAGCGCCTGAACCCGGAAGCATTCTACCGTAGGGCACTGTATGTGAAATTGTGAAACCAACTTTCCGCATAGCTTCAATACTGTTTTCGTCCACTTTGATCTGTTCGATCACCTGATTTTCAGGGGTAATTCCTGCATAGTAATTAGGAGGGTCAGGAGTGAATAAATTGTCTGGGCGTTCCGGATTTGCAGGTCTTTCAGCTCCTGTATTCGACATTCCGTCAATAAAGCCAGGATAAATAAACATATCTGTTCCGTCAATAACTTCAGCAGTAGCAGGGATATTTATGTTTTTTCCAACAGCTGTAATCAACCCGTCTGTAATTACAATAGTGCCTTCTTCCATTAATTTACCCGGAGCTTGAACAATCGTAGCATTTGTGATCGCATAAGTGCGAGTTGCTGGTGATTCACCGGTAGGATCACTTTGAGCTTTTAAATTGCTGGTAAATCCTATTAGAGGAAGAATGAACAACAGACGAAAAAGTGTTTTTCGTAGTATTTTCATTCTAGAGATTTTAGTTAGTTTTATAGGTTGGGGCTAATATATCTTATTGAAACCGTACTAGCTAAATATTAGACAGCCGAATAAGTAAAAATGTGTTTAAAAAATAGCCGGGAGCTATTTTCCGTTTACAACTACGGCTATTTTATTTCCGTTTTTAGCCAGTCGCGTAATTCCTGAAAGACCAAATTCTGAAAGATCAGCAAATAGTTTCCAACTAGTAGATTCAGATCGAGTATCGAAATAAAAGACTTTATCATCTTTACCCATCAGTATAGTATGCATATTTAACCAAACCATATCTTCAGACCCGGGAAGTGTGGAAGTAATCTCTTCTGTCCATTCTGAATTATTTGGAACAGCTTTCATTATTTTCCAATCATCGGGGTCCGATTTATCAACATAACTATAGCTTTTTGTGGCCGGAATATAGTGTATGGAGCGACCGGGGTTTTCATCTACAGCAATAATTTCGTTATGTGACAGATCAATTTCCTGAAGTGTAGCAGGCTCACCAAGTACAAAAGCAACAATACGCGAAGTTAAAAACCATGAATAGTATCCAATCTTTAAATTTGGAATCAATACCTCTGACGAGCCATCTTTAATTGAATATTTATATAACAACTGAAGGCCATCCGGATCAAGCCGAACAGCAGAAATATGTTCCCCATCAGACATTAGAACAGGAGAATATTCCCCACCGGGAGTGTCTGAAATCCATCTTTTGGAGCCGGATTCAATATCATACCAAAGAATATCTGTTTGTTCGTTTCTGGTTGAAGCATAAAGCAAGGATTTCCCGTCCTCTGTAAATGAAGGTTGGTTATCATAACCTTCATTGTCTGAAACATTGATCGGGTTATTCAGCTGATAAGAGTTGTTTTTATAGGTGAATTCAAACAAATAGATCTCAGTGCTGTTTTGCGCAAAGGAAAAAAGGGGATGTACTGCAATGAATAAAAATAGAGCAACTTTCTTCATACAATTGGTTTATTTGGATGCTTAGATGTTTTCTAATTTATTATTATAGAATATATTTAAAAGGAATCTATAACAAACTTTGGTGAAATAATAAAATCTCCTGAATGAGAATAAGCGTACGAAATATATTGCTTTATACTTTATCGGTGATCTTTTTATTGATCAGTTGTTCGGATGATTCCAGTGTAAATAGAACAGGTTCAATTGGGTTAGATACCTTTGTACCACCTGAACTATCAATAATTAAATGGCCATTCACAGAAGTTGAAGGGTGGGTGATAACCAGAGGACATGGAGAAGCTACTCATAATGGATCGGATCATTTTGCAATAGACTATTCTTTGCCTATTGAATCAGAATGCTTTGGGCAGCCGTTCAGAGCTCCTTTTTCAGGGAAAGTGATCTATTCTACTGTAACAGAAGTCCCAAATCATTTACTTACGGGATATGGAAATCAGGTGATCATTCAGTCTGATAAAGATTCAACTTTCGCACTCAGGGCAGCTCATTTTGAAATTTTAGAAGCTTTTAAAGGAGAATATGTAAATGAAGGAGATTTGATCGGTAAAATTGGAAGCACAGGAAATTCAACAGGATGCCATGTCCATGTAGTTCTTTACAGGAATATTTACGGATATATATACGAGGGTCCTGCAAACGAATCTTTAAAAGCTGTTGAAATTCTGGAAACCGGCGGAGGTTTATACAGATCTTCTGAAAGTTCTCCGAAAGAAGCCTTTGCATCTCCATTTAAGTTTGTTAAGAAAGATTCAGTACAGCTTAACAAAGATTTATTTCAGGGACTGTAGAAGGTCAGGACAAGTTAAAAAAGTAATTCGAAAAGAGGATCCAAACTACTTTGTGCTTGGTTTCATTCTGGAAAAGGGATAACCGTTACAGCCTGTTTTAGGCTTGTCTCGGTCAGGAACAGCAGAAATCTCAGCTGAATCAGCAGTAGAAGCGTTATAAGCAGTTAAACAGAATCCCCACTCGAAGGGCTGCATTTCTTCAAACTTTACCCAATCTATCCGGGAGTATAAATTTGGATCATATAAATTAAGAGAATCATTTCGAGCTATAAAATACTGTTCATCAATATTCCATTTAAGGATATGAAACTTGGTTCCCGGCTTCTGAAAAAATAGTTTTTTAGACAGTTCGTATTCAATATTGTAGTCATCCTGAAAAGAACCAATCAAATAATCCGGTACTTTTTGAGTAGTGGAGGTACAACTGACACATAGAGTTGCAGAAATAAACAAGAAAATTATAATCTGAGAATAGTTCATAAACGAAGGTAAAGAAACTAAGCTTCATATTTTAATTCATTAATTTTTACGCAGAGTTAATATGAGAATGGTATCTTTAAGTCTGTTTTCAATACACATTTAAAATTTATATGAAATTACTACGCTATTCATTTTCACTTCTGTTTCTAACCTTATTATTAACCTCATTAAGTCAAGCTCAGTTCTTTGAGAATTTTGATAGTGGAGAAAAAACCGGTTATACAGGAGCTTCTGTAACGCTATCCACGGGAAACTGGTTTTTAGACGATGCGCTTTTAGGAAGTTTAAGCAACGATAAATTCAATGGTTCTCAGAGTGTGAGAATGGATAGAAGAGATGGTAAGATGGGAAACATCTTCATGCAATTCGACAAACCAAACGGTGCAGATGAAGTTTCTTTCCAACTAGCTCATTATGGAAATAACTCAGAAGATGCAGCGCTTCAGGTTCAGTATTCAACGGATGGAGGTTCAAACTGGACCAACGTGGGCGATGTAATTATCGCACCGGCAGAGCTCACTGAGTATACTATTCCTGTACAAGTAGAAGGAAATATCCGATTTAAATTCATTCAGTCAGCCGGAACAGACAGAATGAATATTGACGACATTCGCATAACTGATTATGTGGAAGCGGCTGCAGAGGCAACTATAAGTGTATTAGTGGATAATGCCACTGCGAATAACTCTGATGTAATTTCCTTTGGTTCCACACTTGAAGGAAAGCAGCTTACCAAAACAATGGAAATCAAGAACACAGGAAATCCTGATCTTGTTATTTCTGATGTAACAGTGACAGGTGAAGGTTTTTCATCATCAGTTCTTTCTGACAGTACACTGGCATTTAACGAAACCACAGATCTTACTCTGACTTTTGAGCCAACCAGTGATGGTACATTTCAGGGAAACATTACCATTACCAGTAATGCAGATAATGCTTCAAGTTTTTCCCTTACTCTGAGTGGAGAAGGTTTTGCAGATGGAGATGTGATTTCTATAGTTGATGCACGTCAGCTTCCGCTTGGAACTAGAGTGACTGTTGCAGGACGAGTTACCGTAGCAAATCAATTTGGCGGTCCGTTATATATGCAGGACGCAACAGCAGGTATTGCTGTGTTTTGGCAACCACTGCATTTAGCAGCCGAGATCGGAGATTCTATTCAGGTATCCGGACCATTAACTGTATTTAAAGGTGGAGTTCCGGGAGCGGACGAAGACTTTTTACTTCAGATCTCAGATACAGAGGAAGATGATAATATCGTCTACGAAGTATTTGATGTAGAGAAAAAGGAAGTAACACCAAGAATTGTAAATCTTGAGCAACTTAACATGGAAGCTAACGAAGGTCAGTTAGTAGTTGTTCAAAATGTAACCATTGATCACTCCGGTGCTTTTCAGGGAAATCAGAACTATGGTATTGCTGATGGCGTAGGAACTGCAGAAATGAGAATCGATAACAACACAAATCTTGTAGATGCTATTGCTCCAACCGAGCCTTCAAATATAATCGGTGTCATTGGTCAGTTTGGAGGTACTTATCAATTACTTCCAAGATTCACTGAGGACATGGGTGTTGAAGAAGTAAGCTATCCGGGAGATGAAGTTTCAAAAGACCAAACTCTGGATGTAGTTACCTGGAATGTTGAATGGTTTGGAGATGCCGGTAACGGACCTGAAGATGATGATCTGCAATTGCGAAATGTGATCACTGTAGTTGAAACCATTGATGCTGATATTTACGCTCTTCAGGAAATCTCAAGCCCTAACAGATTTAATGCTCTGGTTGATAGTTTGGAAGATTACGGCGGGTTCCTTGCAAATTTCTCACAAACTCAGGAAACAGCGTTCCTATTTAAAAGAAGTAGCATAGATTCTCTTTCAGGTGTAACACTTTCATCAGGCGATGGATTTACTCAATCAAATTGGGCAAATGGACGCTATCCGTTGATGTTCAGATTTATCGCTGATATCAATAATGAACAACAAGAGATATATGCTTTCAATATTCATGCAAAGGCGTTTGGTGACCAAGGGTCTTACGACCAAAGAGTTGCTGCTTCCGGAGAGCTAAAAGAATATTTGGATAGAAACAGAGCCAGTGATAATGTAATAATGATAGGGGATTACAACGATGAAATTGTGAATTCTACGTTCAATGACAATGTTTCTCCGTATAAGAATTTTGATGATGATCCTGAGTACACAATCGTAACTAAAAAGCTTGAAGAGAACGGGTTTGGGTCGCAGTCAAGCGGTTCTTTTATAGATCATATAACGTTTACTTCAGAACTTAGCGACGACTATTTTGAAGGCACAGAGCGAGTTGAAAATCCGTTTTATGTTGGAAGTTACCTAAGTACTACTTCTGATCATTTTCCGGTTTGGACGAGATTTAAGTTCGGAGTTCTTACAAGTAACGATGATGAAGTTCTTGAAAACCCAACTACTATTACTCTGAATCAAAATTATCCGAACCCTTTCAATCCAAGCACAACAATTAGTTACACATTGGATTCTTCAACAAACGTAAGTTTGAGTGTGTATGATATCACAGGAAGAAAAGTTGCTACATTGGTTAGTGGAAGACAGGCAGCCGGCGCACAAGAAGTAAGGTTTGATGCAAGCTCACTGGCATCCGGTGTGTATATTTACAGACTGCAAACAGCTACAGGAGCGAATCTTACTAAGAAAATGGTTCTTATTAAATAGACCAGAAGAGTTTCCAACAAGAGGAATATCCAACAACCAATCACCAATTAATTATTTAACTTGGTGATTGGTTAATTGGCGTTGGTTGTTGATTACTTTAATTATACTTAGCTCGTTCAATAAGCTTTGTTTTATTATAATGTCTAAGAGTTCTGATTGAAACTTCGGCCAGTTTAGCCAGTTCCCCAATTGAATATGTTCTCATGATTCTCTGATTTTTTCCAAAGATAGGACATGACGTTAGTGGAGAGTCAAGAAGAAAATAAAAAAAGCCCGATAAAATTAATTATCGGGCTTGAATATTTAACATGATCTGAGTTGCTATCTCTTCAGTGCATCTTCAACTAAAGCATTTTGCTCAGCTTCATGTATTTTCTTTTGTCCGGCTGCAGGAGAAGCAGATGCCTGACGACCAGCATATGTAAGAGTTTGTCCCTTTTCAAGAAGCTCTACAAAACGAGGGGCTACAAATGACCATGCTCCCATGTTCTTAGGTTCTTCCTGACACCAAACAATTTCTTTCACATTTTTGAAAGTTTTCAGCTGCTCTGATATATCATCATCAGGGAAAGGGTAGAATTGTTCCAGACGTGCAATAGCTACATCTTTAATATCATTTTCCTGACGATACTTCAGCAGATCGTAATACACTTTTCCGGAGCAGATAACTAAGCGTTCAGCATCGGTAACTTCAGTATCAGAAATAAATGGTTGGAATTTTCCTTCAGCTAGTTCCTGTGTATTTGAAGTTGCCATCGGGTGACGAAGCAAGCTTTTTGGTGTCATCAGAACAACCGGTTTTTTTGCTTCTTGGAAAGTTTGCTTTCTCAACATATGGAAATACTGTGCCGGGGTAGTCAGATTCATAACCTGCATGTTATCTTCGGCACAAAGCTGAAGAAAACGCTCCAATCTTGCCGATGAATGCTCAGGTCCCTGACCTTCATATCCATGAGGGAGATTTAAAACCAATGAAGTGGTTTGTCCCCATTTTGCTTCGCTGGAGGAAAGGAATTGATCAATAATAATTTGAGCTCCGTTCACAAAATCACCAAACTGAGCTTCCCATATAACAAGTGCATCTTTTTCTTGTGCACTGTAACCGAATTCAAAACCCATCGCGGCATATTCACTCAATAAACTGTTGTGAACATGGAAATATCCCTGGTCATCAGACAGGTTATTTAATGGGGTGAAAGTCTGGTTTGTTTCAGTTCCGTGTAATACAGAATGACGGTGAGAGAAAGTTCCTCTTTCCACATCCTGTCCGGTAATACGAATGGTTCTTCCGGATTTCAAAATGGAACCAAATGAAAGTGCTTCAGCAAATCCCCAATCAATTTTCTTCTCATTCTTCTCAACAATATCTGCTCTTTTTGCTAATTGTTTCAGAAGCTTTGGATTTGCATCAAAGTCTTTAGGTACAGTATTAATTTTAACTGCAATATCTTTTAGCTCGTCCACAGAGTAAGTGGTATCCGGAAACTTGGTACGGTTTTTCTGATCTGTTTCCGTTCGATCGAATATATCTTCAGTGATATCTACATTCGGTGATTTTTTGGCGTCTTCAAAGGCTTCTAGAAGAAGCTTATCAAATTCATCAAAGATCTCCTGTGTCTCATCTTCTGTGAGCTCACCGTTTTTCACTAAGAACTGAGTGTAAAGGTCTCTTACCGGAGGATGATCGTTAATTTCTTTATACATGCCCGGTTGTGTAAACGCAGGTTCGTCACCTTCATTATGACCATGTTTTCTGTATCCGATCAAATCAATAATTACATCTTTTCCGAACTTCTGTCGGTAATCAACAGCCATTTGAATAGCATGAACTGCTGCTTCCGGCTTATCACCATTTACATGGAAGATTGGAGCTAAGATCATTTTGGCCAGATCAGAAGCATACTCAGTAGAACGTCCGTCTTTAGGAAGGGTAGTAAATCCGATTTGGTTGTTGATGATAATATGAATAGTTCCGCCCGTTTTATATCCTTCCAGCTGGGACATATTCAATGTTTCAGGAACAACACCCTGTCCTGCAAATGCTGCATCACCATGCATAAGTACAGGTAAGATCTTCTTCTCGGCGTTTTCACCATCATAGTGATCCTGCATCGCTCTTACAGCACCTTCAACAACAGGATCAACTGCTTCCAGATGACTTGGGTTTGGCATGAGTTCCAGTTGAACTTCTTTACCCTCTGCAGCTTTGTGAACGCCTTTTGTTCCCAGGTGATATTTAACATCGCCTGATCCTTGAATAGAATCCGGATCCACACTGCCTTCAAATTCCGCGAATACTCTATGGTATGGCTTATTCATGATGTTCACCAGCATATTCAATCTTCCGCGGTGAGCCATTCCGAAAAATGCCTTTTCAATACCACTTTCAGCAGAACGGTTCAGCATGAAATGAATCATTGGGATCAATGTGTCGGCGCCTTCTAATGAAAAACGCTTGTGACCGATGTACTTTTTATGAAGAAACTCTTCAAAAGCCATAGCCTGATTAAGCTTGTGCAGGATCTGTTTTTTATCACCCTTATCAAGATCAGCTTTATTGGCACTGGATTCCATTGTGTTTCGTAACCAGCGACGCTCTTCAAGGTCAAGCAAGTGCATATAATCCGCACCGATATTACCGCAATAGGTATCACGCAGAAGTTTTACGATCTCGCGAAGAGGAGCTTTTTCTTTACCGCCGAATCCACCACAATAAAATTCACGATCCAAATCCCATAATGAAAGTCCGTAATATTCCAGATCCAGTTCCGGAACATATTTAGGATCTTTACCGAGCGGATCAAGATCAGAAAGAACATGACCACGCATGCGGTACATATTGATCAATCTCCAAACACCGATAGCACGTCTGTCATATTCCAGAGAGTCAGATTTTCCACCAAAAGGACCTGAATAAGTATCCGTAGAATAAGGAATCGGCTCGTAAGGAATTTCAAGGTCGCTGAAAATTTCTTCATAAAAATTTTCCTGTCCGGTAAGCAGATCATTGATCTTTTTTAGGAACGAACCTGATTCTGCTCCCTGAATCACGCGGTGATCGTACGTACAAGTTACCGTCATTACCTTACTGATTCCAAGTTGGTTCAGTATTTCTTTCGACATGGACTGATATTCAGCAGGGTAGTCGATAGCACCGGTTGCAATAATTGCACCTTGTCCTTGCATCAATCTTGGAACAGAAGAAACGGTTCCGATAGTCCCGGGATTTGTGATACTTATCGTTGTTCCCTGATAATCATCAATTTGCAGTTTGCCGTTTCTGGCTTTATTTATCAATTCAGCGTAGGCGTGTAAGAACTCCTTAAAGTTCATTTTATTTACGCCTTTAAGATTAGGAACTACAAGGTTTCTGGAACCGTCTTTATTAGGAAGATCGATCGCAATTCCAAGATTTACCTGATCAGGAACAACTTTAAAATGATTGTCACCATCAAAATGGTATGCATTGTTTACAGAAGGAAATTCGTCCAGAGCTTTGATAATAGCCCATGCAATAAAATGAGTAAAAGATGCTTTCGGTTCATTGCGCTGAAGCAAATGCGTGTTGATGATGGTTCTGTCTTCGATCATCATTTTTACAGGAAGCACTCTCAAAGAAGTAGCTGTTGGAACCTCCAAACTGAGATCCATATTCTCAACGATCTTTGTAGCTACACCTTTAATTTTTTCCAGCTCAGCATTTTTTGGAGCGCCTGAACTTGCCTCCGGTTTTTTGGGAGCCGGTTTTGCTTTTGGCTGAGGAGGAGCTTCAACTGCAGAAGCACTGCTCTCAGCTTTGGAGCCATTGGTTGATTTACCATCATGCTCATCGAAAAAATTTCGCCAATGCGCAGGTACTGAATTAGGGTTTTCTTTATACTGATCGTAAAGTTCTTCTACCAGAGCAGAGTTAGGACCGAAGACGGCTTCAAGAGATTTCAATGGGTGTTAACCTCGTGCGGATTTTGTATGCAACTAAATGAATCTGTTTGTTTATGCTGATAAATAATTTGTTCGATATCGAAGAAAATTTAAAAAGCGCTTAAAATTAAGGATTACAATCTTAAAAAACGATATTTCTTCTGTTGATTATCATCATAGGTAAACACAAAGATTTTTAAGGAATAGTTTCTCAACTAACCCTTTAATTCCCATCCTACAACTGCTATATTCAAAGCTTACATTTAATCTTTGAGAAAAACCTGTATGAAGGCTGAAAACGGCGCAGAAAAAATTAACTGGGACTTGAGTGATCTTTACAAATCTTCAGACGATCCTCAATTACAAAAAGATAAAAAAGAGGTGTTGGCAGCTGCCGATAAGTTTGCTGATAAATACAAGGGTAAAATAGATTCGCTTTCAGCTGCTGAGTTTAAAGAATTGCTTCAGGAATATGAAGCAATTCAGGATAAAGGAGGGAAGATCGGATCGTTCGCTTATCTGCAATGGAGTACCAACACTTCTAATTCTGATTACGGAAAGTTAGTGCAGGAATCGAATGAGTTATCTTCCGAGCTTAGTCAAAAACTGGTTTTCTTTGATGTGGAATGGCTGAAAGTGGATAAGAAAAAAGCACAGGCTTTGATCAATGATCCTCAGCTTTCGTTCTATTCTCATTATCTGGATTCTTCAAGACGCTACAAAAAGCATGTTCTGGAAGAGCAACAGGAACAGATTATGTCAGCTAAGTCGGTGACAGGCAGAAGTGCTTGGGTTCGTTTCTTTGACGAAACACTCGGCGCTGCAGAATTTCATATTGACGGTGAATCGCTGACTGAACAGGAAGCTCTGAGTAAACTGCATGAAGGCGATCAAAAGATCAGGAAAAAAGCTCACGCCGCGCTATCAGAAACATTTAACGATCTGAGCAGAACACTGACTTTTATCTTTAATACCGTTCTGGCAGATAAATCTACCAACGATCGTTTCAGAAATTATAAAAGCTGGGTTTCATCTAGGAATCTTGCCAACGAAACCGATGATGAGACAGTAGAAGCTTTAGTTGAAGCAGTTACATCAAATTACGATCTGGTTCAAAGATACTACAAGTTAAAAACCGACTTGCTTGGTTTGGATGAAATGAAGGATTACGACCGCTATGCCCCTATCATCCAGAACGAAGAAACGATTACTTGGGATGAAGCCAAAGAAATGGTGTTGGACGCTTACACAAAGTTTCATCCTGAAATGGGGGAGATCACCAAAAAGTTCTTTGAGAAAAACTGGATCGACGCAGCTATAAAACCGGGTAAAAGAGGTGGAGCGTATTCAGCAAGCACAGTTCCATCGGTTCATCCGTATGTATTTATGAACTTTGACGGGAAGATCAGAGATGTTCAAACATTAGCTCATGAATTAGGTCATGGAGTTCACCAATATCTATCAAGACAACAAGGTCCGTTGCAAGCGGGAACACCACTTACGACTGCGGAAACGGCGTCAGTTTTTGGCGAGATGTTGGTTTTTCAGAAATTGTTGAAGGAGATCGAAGATCCGAAAGAAAAGCTGGCACTGATCACTGGTAAAATTGACGATACCATTGCAACGGTATTCCGACAGATCTCTATGAACAGATTTGAAGATGCAATTCATACTGCCCGAAGAGAAGAAGGCGAATTAACGACTGAGCGTTTTTCAGAATTGTGGATGGAGCAACAGGAAAAATTATACGGTGATTCGGTTACTTTAACTGATGAATACGGAATTTGGTGGAGCTACATTCCTCACTTTTTACACACTCCGGGTTATGTGTATGCGTATGCATTCGGTGAGTTGTTGGTGATGGCTTTGTATCAGGAGTTTACAGAACGCCCTGATGGTTTCGCTGATAAATATATGGAACTGCTAAGCGCAGGTGGATCAGAATGGCCACACGAATTAGTAGCAAAAATGGGATTAGATATTACTGATCCGAATTTTTGGAACAAAGGGTTGAAGTCGCTAGAGATGATGATCGAAGAAGCGGAAGAGTTGAATAAGCAAATCTCAAAAAACAATTAACACGAATAAAATGACCCTCTCCTTTGTTTCCTCTCCGTGGAGAGGAAGACTTTTTTAAATAGGTCAATTTATAACAAAGAGCTTCCCCTCCACCGGAGGGGATTGAGGGGTGGGTTAATACTAACTATTATGATTTGTATATTGTATTTTAAAATCAATTTCTACGGAATTTAGATGGCATTAGACAGGCAGGATAAAGCACTTCGGGAATTTAAACAGATTATGGAAGATCTGGTACACTTGTTGAGAACTTCAACCAGAGTGCAGCTTACGTACATGTGCTGGGTAAATCATTCCAGGCAACAATTTGTATGGGAAACAAACAGCACAGTTTTGCCAAATGTGATGTTTCAGGACCGTGTGAATTTTGATCATCATTTTCTGAACGACTATAAAGAGATAGAAGAAATTACCGTCCTTAAAGTAGGCGAGGATATTGCCAAAGGTAAATTGATGCACTATTTCGATTTTGTGCAGGCTAAAACTATGGTGCTGGTACCATTCAGAAACAAAGGAGAAACAGTTGCGATCACAGTTCTTGAAAGCGATCTGGATATTGAAGTAGAGCGGATCAAAGATCAGATTCTTTCATATAACAATGCACTTGTAAATGTTTTGGATACCTATCTGGAAGTGGTTGATTTGCATGAGCAACAGAAAGAATGGGAAGTGTATGAAAAATCTCTTTCGAAGTTCAATCCCCGTCAGCATAAAGTAGAAATTTTGAAAACCATGCTGAATGAAATGCAAAGTTGTATTCCAAAGGGAAATGTTTCACTGCTTTGTCATGGAATGGATACCTGGAATGTTGTTTTGAATTCAGAAAAGTCAGCTAAACCTGGTAAAATTGGACTCAAAGTTGAGGACAAAAGTGTTGCTTACGACGCACTGGAAAAAGGTGAGCCGGTATTTTCGATGCACTTCAATAATAACCCCAAGCGAATTTCCAGCGGAGAAGGAATTACAGAAGGGGCTAGTTATGCCATTCCGATCGTAATACATGACCGCAGACAAGCTGTGGTAGTTGTGAGTGATGAAGATCCACTGTCATTTAAAGATTCCACCAAACATAAACTTTCAAATTTAGTTCGTGTTGCAAGCTTGACTATTCAGGCTACGCTGAATAAAGCATCAATGACCACAGACCTGCTCACACATAGTTTCGATGCATATATGCCGGAGTTATGGGAAGCAACGGTAGATACAGAATTAAAGAGAACAGGAAGTGCTTCCAGAACCAAAACATGGTTTGGTTTGATTTCTCCGGATGATATTTCAGCTTTGCGAACTAAATTCCGACTCGAAGAGCTTCAGAAGATACAGGAAGACTTTGTTCGGTTTCTGAATCCAAGTGTATATGGTTTTCCGGGATTTATTGGCTTTAACTCGGATTACGTGTATAGTTTCATCATCCAAAGTGATAAAGAAGACGCTATTGAAGCATGGATAGAGAAATTTAAAACTCGCCTTGCACACGGACTCAGGCTCTCGAACGGACACACCATAAATATCAGGTTTAAAATAGGATTAACGCAGCTGAGTGAGGATTGCTCAAACTCTTATCAGGTTCTTACGAAAGCGAAAAAAGCACATGCAGAAGCTGTAAATGATTCTGAAGTGGTGGCAGTTGTAGCTTAATGGGAAATTTTTATCTCATAATAGTTGATGGATTAGGTGTCGGCGCTCAGGAAGATGCTCATCTTTACGGCGACGAAGGAATGAACACGCTTGGTAATGTGAGTGAAGAAACTCAATGTAAACTTCCGAATCTGGGCAAGATGGGAATTGGAAATATTATTCCTTTGTCATCAGTTCCTGAAGAAGAAAATCCGACTGCGACTTTTGGAAAAATGAGGGAAGTTTCAGCAGGTAAAGATTCCACAACAGGACATTGGGAAATAGCAGGTATTCATCTCGAAAAACCATTTCCAACGTACCCGAATAGATTTCCTGAAGATGTAGTAGAGAGATTTTGTAAAGGAATTGGAGTAGAGAAAGCTCTGTGTAATCTGCCTTATTCAGGTACAGATGTAATTCGAGATTATGGTGAGGAACATATTAAAACCGGATATCCAATTGTATATACATCTGCAGACAGTGTTTTTCAGGTTGCTTGTCATGAGGATGTGGCCTCTGTTGAAATGCTTTATGAATGGTGTGAATTCGCCAGAAAGGAAATTTGTGTTGGAGAACATGAAGTAGGCAGAGTTATAGCAAGACCTTTTACCGGAACGTATCCGTACGATCGAATTTCTGACCAGCGAAAAGACTACTCTGCAATACCTCCTGAGAATAATATTAACGAAGTTCTTCAGGCTAATGGAATCAAAACTTACTCTATTGGTAAAGTAGTAGATCTTTTTGCCGGGAAAGGGTTTTCGCAATACCGCAAAACCAAAAATAATGCGGAAGGAATATCTCAGCTGCTTTCGGCGATGTCGGCAGTCAGAAATAGCTTTGTTTTTGTAAACCTGATAGATACCGATCAGTTATATGGTCACAGACTTGATCCTGAAGGTTTTGGTAAGAGTCTGGAAGAATTCGACAGAGCAATTCCTGCAATTCTCTCAAAGCTAAAGGAAGATGATGTCTTGGTAATTACAGGAGATCATGGTAATGACCCGTGCTCGAATTCCACCGATCATTCAAGAGAGTTTGTGCCATTGTTGGTGTATCCAAAAAGCAAAACCCTCCATCTGACGGATAACCCGTCTGATGGAACTACAAGTCTCGGAATCCGAGATACTTTTGCGGACGTTGCTGTTTCCGTTGCAGATTTTTTTGAGATCAAGTCTTCATTTCCGGGAAAGAGTTTTCTAAAGTAAATCTGGTTTTCATGAAAGCCTTCTTTGCATTCTTTTTAGAATTTCCTACCCTCTGAGGTAATGAATATCAAGAGCAACTCTCAGTTTTATTCCGAGCTTACCGAATACAGACAATCCACAGGTTCATTGTTGCAAAAAGAAGAACTGTTTGCGGATGTGCCATCTGATTGGCACGTTATTTTAACAGATATTTTAGATTCTACACAATCGATAAATTCAGGAAAGCATGAAGTGGTGAATCTGATCGCCACCGGAAGTATTATTGCGGTTTTAAATATAGCGCACGAAGCTAAAATTACGATTCCATTCTTTTTCGGAGGAGATGGAGCCACTCTTTTGGTTCCGTCGGAAATACTGGAAGATTGCCTGAACGCTCTGAATGAACATCAGCACAACAGTTTTGATAATTTCGATCTTTTTTTGCGGGTAGGAAACATGCCTGTGTCGGAAGTATATGAAAACGGATATAAGCTGAAGCTGGCTAAAGGAAAGATCAATGAACATCTTTCTATACCGGTTATTCTTGGAGGCGGTCTTCATTATGTGGAAAGAATTATAAAAGGAGAAAACGATTCTTATAAGTCGCCTGAAGTGCTGAAGAATATATTAAATCTGGAAGGAATGGAATGCAGGTGGGACCGAATTAAGCCACCCCAAGATCAACATGAAATTTTATGTTTATTGGTAAACGCCTGCGACAGAGACGATCAGGGGCCTGTGTATAAGAAAGTGTTGGAAAAAATTGAGAAAATTTATGGGTCACACAAAAAAAGAAGCCCGATCAGTATCGCAGGATTAAGCCTGAACGCTACTCTGGATCGAATAAACTCAGAAATGAAAATAAAGCACGGCTCCAGAAATTTTAAGTTTTTTCTGAAGAGAACATTCTCTACCGCTGTTGGTAAGTTTTATCTGCGATTCAATGAAGAAGGACAAGAATATCTGAATACGCTTATAGAGCTAACAGATACGTTAGTACTTGATGGGCGACTAAATACAGTCATATCCGGGTTGAAAACTCAGCACGATGAATTGGAAAAATTTCTGAATAAGATGGAATCTGATGGAGAGATTCAGTTTGGTACACATCGGAGTAAAGAAAGCATTATGTCTTGCTATGTGAGAGATCGAAAAGATCAACATATACATTTTGTGGATGGAGGAGATGGTGGATATACAAAAGCTGCCGGAGTATTAAAGACAAAATTTGGAAGTAACTAGAACCTGAAATTTAATCAAATATGCTTTTAGCTGATAGCCGTTAGCAAATGCTTCGAATTGGCTAACGGCTAAGTGCTAACAGCTAAAACAAAAAAGACATGAAATACTCAGTTACCATTTTTATAGTACTAGTTTGTACAGTGAACGCTTTTGCCCAGAAAGGAGCCAATCCGATTGTTAAAAATTATGGCACTATATATGAAATTGAAGATGCTGTAAATCCCGATTCAGAAATTGAGTATAAGATCGTGGTAGATCTCAAAACTCTGCAGAGAGACAAAGAAAGCATAAATCCCGGACTCAATAATGTTGCCAGAATGTTGAACCTTCATGGATTAGGTGGCGTGAAAGCTGAAAACCTGAATGTGGCTGTTGCAATACATGGTGGTGCTACGGATGTGATCCTCAATAACGAAGCATATCAAAAGAAATACGAACTTGATAATCCAAACCTTAAACTTATTGATGAGTTAAAGGAAGCAGGAGTGGAATTATACGTATGCGGTCAATCTTTACTCGCCCGAAATTATGAACATGAGGAAGTGAATACTCAGATAAAGATCGGACTTTCTATGTTGACAGTTGTCACAACATATATGCATAAAGGATATTATCAGATGGTTTTTAATTGAGTTGTTATATGGTTATCCATTTAGATATCATATAATTAGTAGAAATAAACATTGCTAGCAGGTCATCCCGAATTTATTTCGGGATTTTAAGGTGTGTCTCTGGCTATAAATCTGCCAATGTTTTAGATATAGGCTTCACAAAGATCCTGAAACGAGTTCAGGATGACCTTAGCGTTTAATAAATACTACAGCAATTACAAATTATCGAACTTCTTTCGGTTGGTATTTGTAGCTTCAAAAGAACTCAAAAGTCTTCCATGTCAAAGACAAAAAAATCTTTACTAGCTACTTCTATCACACTTTGTATTTTGTATGTTGCAGTGTGTGTTTATTTCTATAACATTCAGAATTCTATATTATTTAGTCCCCGACCATTACCCGCAGATCATACCTATAATTATGATTTCAATTTCGAAGAGCGCTTTTTTGAAACCACCGATAATGCTCAAATTCATGCTATACACGCAAAAGTAGAGGATTCAGCCAAAGGACTAGTGATCTACTTTCACGGAAATGCAGGAAATAATGATACCAGTCCGGCGAAGTTTAGCTTGTTCATGAACGAGGGATATGATGTCTTGTATCCCGATTATCGCGGATTTGGTAAAAGTACAGGGACGCTCAAAAATGAAGAAGATCTGGTTGGAGACATGATGATTCTCTATAATGAAATGACCAAAGAGTACGAGGAATCGACTATTTTTCTGCTTGGTTATTCTATGGGTTCAGGAATTGCGGCGCAGGTTGCTGCAGCTAATGATCCAAAAGGATTAATGCTGTGGACACCTTATTACAGCATGGTGGATATGAAAAATGCAGCGTACCCTTTTCTGCCTTCATTTTTGGTTCGATATCCATTAAGAACAGATCTGGCTCTGCAAAAGATCGAGGAACCCATTACTGTTTTTTATGCAGAAAATGATCAGGTGTTGCCTGTAGAAAGAGCAATAAAATTAAATCAATTCTTGGATGGAAACGATCAACATTATATGTTGGAAGGACAAAGACATAACGGACTTTTTTTCAATAATGAAGTTCGGAGAAAAACACCTGAAATATTAAAAAACATGTAGTTAAAATGTCAGCACTTAATATTCCTGAATCAAACTTAAAGAGAGTTGTAGTAATAGGAGGTGGTTTTGGTGGTTTGAAGATACTGAACCAAATCTCTTCAAAATATTATCAGGTAGTGCTTATAGACAAAAATAACTATCATAATTTCCAGCCATTATTATATCAGGTTGCAACCTCGGGACTGGAGCCGGACTCCATAGCATATCCTCTTCGAAAAATCCTCTGGAAAAAATCGGAATTCTATTTCAGAAATACCAAGGCACTTAAAATTGATTCAGAAAATAAAAGACTTGTAACCGAAGCTGGTCCAATTAATTATGATTTCCTGATAATAGCTACAGGGAGCAAAACAAACTACTTTGGAAATAAAGTGATTGAAGAGAAAAGCATGGCACTTAAATCAGTGACGGATGCTTTGAATCTTAGGAGCTTGATTCTGGAAAATTGTGAAGCCTCTCTTTTAACAAGTGATCTGGAGGAAAGGGAGCGTTTAATGAATTATGTGGTGGTTGGTGGCGGTCCTACAGGAGTTGAGCTTTCAGGGGCTTTAGCAGAATTAAAAAAACATGTTTTACCCAAAGACTATCCTGATCTTGATTTAAGAAGAATGAATGTTCATTTGGTTGAGGCAACTGACTCGCTTCTGGGAACAATGAATCCCAAAGCCGGCGAAAAAGCCAAAGAGTATTTAACCAAAATGGGCGTTAACGTTTGGCTAAATACCAAAGTTGAAAACTTTGATGGTTCAACTGTAAAAACTAATAATAAAGAACTGCCTTCAAAAACATTAGTTTGGGCTGCGGGAGTTTCAGGAAATTTAATTGATGGCTTAGATTCAAAATCTATCGAGCGGGGAAGGGTTCTTGTTGATCAATATAATAGAGTTGAAGGTTATGATGAGATCTATTGTATCGGAGATGTTTGTTTGATGAAATCTGAAGAAACTCCAAATGGCGATCCTATGGTAGCTCAAACGGCTATACAACAGGGAGGTTTGTTAGCAAAAAATCTGAATAATTTGGCAAAGGGACAAGAAATGACACCGTTTTCTTATTCTGATAAAGGTTCGATGGCTACGATAGGGAGAAACAAAGCTGTGGCAGAAGTCGGGAGGTTTTTCTTTGATGGAATATTAGCATGGTTGGTCTGGATGTTCGTACACTTGATGGCTCTGGTAGGATTCAGAAACAGAGTTGTTGCTTTAATTAACTGGACTCAAAATTACATAACTTACGATAAAGGGATTCGCCTGATAATTCGCCCTTTTAAAAACAGAGAAAAAGATTAATGGATTACGTTTTAGCAGTTATAGCATTGGCAGTAGGAGCAACCGCAGGATTTTTTATTGCTCATTTTAAATCGAAATCAGAGACTTCCAGACTGGAAGAAAGGAATTCGAATCTGGATGAGCAGCTCTCCGAAACCGAACAAAAGCTGGAAGCTCTTCAGCAGGAAAAAGAAACTCAGCTAAAAGAAGAAAGAGACAGAAGCGCTAATCTGGATCGACAACTTGCTGGTTTAAAATCTGATTACAGTTCACTTCAGGAAAAACTGGCTGAGCAGAAAGGTGAATTGGCGAACATGCAGGAACAGCTGAAAATTCAGTTCGAAAACCTGGCTAATAAGATACTGGATGAAAAATCAGAGAAATTTAGTAAACAGAATAAAGAGAGTTTAGATCAAATATTGAATCCGCTTGGGCTCAAACTGGAAGAGTTCAAAAAGAAAGTAGAGGAGACGTACGAAAAAGGAACGCAGGAGCGATCTGGATTACGCGAACAGATCAAAAACATGGTTCAGCTCAATCAGCAAATGAGTGAAGACGCTAAAAATCTGACCAAAGCTTTAAAAGGAGATTCCAAGGCACAAGGAAATTGGGGAGAAGTAGTACTGGCCAGTATTCTGGAGAAATCCGGATTACGTAAGGATGAAGAATATTTTACTCAACAAAGCGAAACCACCGATGACGGCAGAAGATTACAGCCGGATGTAGTCGTTAAACTTCCGGACGAGAAATTCCTGATCGTGGATTCCAAAGTGTCCTTAACTGCGTTTGAGCGATTTACATCAGCTGATGATGAAACGGGCGCTCAATCCGCGCTGAAGCAGCATGTATTATCAGTAAAAGCTCATGTAAAAGGATTGAGTGATAAAAACTATCCACAGATCTACGCAGATAAAACTCCGGATTTCGTGTTACTCTTTATCCCGGTGGAGCCGGCATTTGCAGCCGCATTGCAAAGCGAGCCGAATTTGTATAATGAAGCGTTCGAAAAGAATATAGTAATCGTGAGCCCTTCAACGCTGTTAGCCACACTCTTTACCATTAATACCATCTGGAAGCGTGATAGGCAGAATAAGTATGCACTGGAGATCGCTGACAGAGGTGGAGCGTTGTATGATAAGTTTGTGCTTTTTGCTGAAAGCCTTGAAGAGGTAGGACATCGAATTGAACAGACTCAAAAGAGTTATGACGAAGCGAAGTCTCGTTTATCAGAAGGAAGTGGTAATGTTATTCGTCAGGTAGAAATGCTTAAAGAATTGGGAGCTAAAGCAACTAAACAACTCCCTGAGTCGATGAAGAAGCAGGAGTAAAACTCTCATTCTTATCTCAGTAACCAAAATCCGTCAGCCGTGCAAAGCCCGACAGACGGAGAAGTAGCTTTCCATCATTTCGCTGAAAGCGGGGTGATGGAGTTAGCGGAAATAATCCTAAAGGTCTTCGTTCGATCAGATGCAGTTCTAAATTTTTCACCAGAAAGGATTATTCCTGCTTCGCAGGCGCCTCCGGATCACGCTCACTTCTCCGTCTTAAACACTAAGGGCAATGATTCTTCGAACTATCATTACTAAATTGGCAACGAATTATTTAAGATCTCCAAGGATACCCCATTTTGTTTACATAAAGTTCAATCAAAAACGTTAAATCACAGAACAAAATCCGTTAACAGATCTATAAGAGGGTATGGATTACATAGATTTTGAACATTCGAAAAATGAGGAGCAAAAAACCGATCTTAAGGAAATTGCTTCAAAAACTTGGGTTTATACCAAAAAGACGATAAAGTGGGCTTCGGTCAGCTTAGTCGGTCTTGCTGTAATTTCTTTTTTAATACTGTTTTCTCTTAAATGGGTAAATCCATCTTTCACGGCATTTACTCTTCAGGAAGACTGGGAAGAGATCGGAGTGGAAAGATACAGTCTGAAAGAAAGATGGGTAGAGTATGAAGATATTCCACAAAATATTAAATGGGCAGTTGTGGCATCAGAAGATCAGAAATTTTGGGAGCACCCCGGAATTGATCTGGTGGCGATAGCTGAAGCCTATCAGGAAATGGAAAAAGGGGAGAGAGTTCGTGGAGCCAGTACCATCACTCAACAAGTTGCTAAAAATCTTTTCTTGAGCAGCGATAAGAACTTTGTGAGAAAAGGTGTAGAAGCGGGACTGGCTTTAACCATAGATGCGCTTTGGGGAAAAGAACGTGTGTTGGAAATCTATTTGAATATTGCTGAATTTGGTCCGGGTGTATATGGAATAGGCAAAGCATCGGATCACTTTTTTGATAAAGAAGCTGAATTTTTGAAAGACGATGAGTCGGCGCGTATGGCGGCCGTTCTTCCTAACCCGAAAAGGATGAGAGTGGAACCTGCTTCTCCTTATGTGAAGGAAAGAAAGGATTGGATACTCAAGAATATGATGAACCTAAGTGGAATTGCTTATTACAATTATCCTGTACCTGAAGTTGTGCAAGATTCGGTACAATCAGATTCTTCTTTTACTTTTGATGCTCCATTTATAAACAGAATTCAGATTTCCAGAGCAGGGCTTTCACTAAGCGGGATAAGTTCTGATAGAACTGAAAAACCGGACAGTTCGGCTACTGATTCTGTAAAGAAACGGGAATTCAGATTCTGATCAATATTTTGTGCTTTCCATAATATAGAATCCTTTAAGTACAGGAAGGTCAATATCCATTTTTGAGATCAGTTCCAGTTCAATCTTTGAATAGTTCGTTTCATTTTCAACTTTAAGATCATACTCATTCAATAGAGATATATACTCTTTCCTGTTAAGAGGAAGTTTTAATGTTTCACCGACCATAGCTACTCCGCTCGTAAACATAAACCGATGGAAGAAGTTCAATTCACCGAGATCAAAAAAAGTACTGATCAGTTTTAGATCAGAACACAAATCAGTTATGTTTTCCAGTATAACCCGTGTGCTCTCGATGGATAAATAATCGAAGAATCCTTCCGCAAGAAAAACGGATTTTTTGCTGGGGTCAAATTTACCTGTTTCTGAAAGCACTTCTTTTATGTTCTGGTTAGCGGGGTCGATCGGGCACAAGTTCAGGAATTCTGAATTAAAACCATTTTGAGTAAGCATTTTTCGTTTATGCTCTATCATGGAAGGAGTGTCTATCTCGAAAGATGGTATATTTTCAGAGGCAAATAATGCTCCGTTATGATCAAATCCCGAACCGAGAACTACAAGTTGCTCACAGCCCTCATTAATGGCTTTCCGAACAGCATGCTCGACATAATATTTTCGGGAAATGATGTGCATCAGGTCTCCGGGAAGCAGCAGTTCTTCCCACCAGACAAAGAAGTTTCTCCAAAAACGTACGCGGAATGCTGTTTGATTCCAGCTCAGTTTAGCTGGCAAATAAGACACTACCTTTTCATAGAAACTGATTGTAAAAGGGGTGAAATAAGAAGCAATTTTGGGATTTAACGTTAACCCGTAAAACTTTACAGCAATGTATGATGCAGTAAGAGATAGTTTATTTGCCATCTCTGAACTTAATCATAAAAAGAAAAACTATTTCCGGAAGTAATACTGTCGCCCTAATTATTTTGAATTGCATCAACAGGATTTACAAGTGCGGCTCTTAGAGCATGGTAGCTTATGGTAGCCAAAGCTATGATCATTATAAAAATACCTGAACCAATAAAAATAATGGGTAGGGTGAAAGTGATATCAAATCGATACGGAAAATTTTCCAGCCAATTCTGAGCTATTAAATATGTGAATGGCCAGGCAATGAGATTAGCAATTGCAATAAGAGTCAGGAAATCTTTGGACAATAATTTAACGATATCAGTAACAGAAGCTCCGAGACTTTTCCTTATTCCGATCTCTTTTTCTTTAAGTTGAGCAGAGTAAGATGCAAGGCCAAGTAAGCCAAGCGAAGCGATAAAAATACAGAGTATCGAAAATGCCAGAGAAAGTAAACTCATGGTTTTCTCCGTTTCATAGATCTCAGCTAAACGATCATCAAGAAACTGAAATTCAAATGGATCTATCGGGTTAACCTCTTTCCATACTTTTTCTATATGAGCAAGTGCTTCTTTTGGATTTCCGGGAGCAATCTCCACTGCAGTGTGTTCTATGTAACCCAAAAAAGGGATAGTACCCTCGACCAATGAAATAGTAAGTGGTTCAATTTCTTTTTTAAGTGAGGCGTAATTGAAGTCTTCCAAAACGCCGATCACTGATTTAGCTTTCCTTCCCCCGTCTTTGGGATAAAAGTAGAAAACTTCACCTAATGCTTCATCCGGGTTATTCAGCTCCAGCTTTTCCAGCATTTTGCGATTGATCAGTACCGCCTGCTCAGCATCAGTTGCAAAATCTTTGGAGAAAGACCGACCGGCAATTAATTTCAGATCAAATGTTTCTACAAGATCGTGAGTGGTATGAAATGCCAGATTCAATTCATCATTGCTTTCGCCAAATTTTTCAGGAACTACGTGATAATTTTCCTGTTTTTCAGAGCCTATAATTTTACTTAAACCTGTTATTGATTCAATTTGTGAAAAAGAAAGTACCTGTTCCTCAAAAGTCTCAAATTCCCAGGCTACCAGATTTTGTTTGGTTGGCAATAGTACAATAGAGCTTTCATCAAATCCCAGGTCTTTATCTTGGATAAACTGGATCTGTTTATAAATAACAGCAGTACCAATTATCAAAATTATTGAAAGGGTAAACTGAAATGTGACCAATATTTTACGGAATAGAGCACTTTTCTTTCCTTGTACAGCCGAACCCTTAAGAACATCCACAGGTTCAAAAGAGGAAAGATAAATAGCAGGATAAGATCCGGCAAATAAGCCTACAAAAACAGTGAGGAGTAAAAGACCGGGTATAACTGCAAAATGCGAGAAAAGGTTTAAAGAAAGTTCTATTCCAACCATTTCTCCAAAGTATGGAAGGGAGGCAAAAACCAGTAAAAGACCGATTACAATAGCGATCAGGCAGATCAGGAATGACTCACCAATAAACTGATAAAACAATTGTTTTCTGTAGCCACCAAGAACTTTTCTCATTCCAACTTCCCGACTTCGTTCCAGAGATCGGGCAGTAGATAAATTCATAAAGTTTATACATGCTATGACCAAAATGAACCCGGCAACGACTAATAAGATATACAGATAAAGATCGGAGCTGTTCACTTCCATTTCCTGATTCAGGTCTGAGTATAAATGAATATTAGAGATAGGTTGTAACGAAAGCGAAATGGTTTCACCAACCGGCCAACCAGAATAAGCGTAGAAATAATTTTCTTTGATAGGAGTGAACTGAGTTTCCAGATCAACAGGATCGGTTTCTTCTTTCAACAGAAGATAAGTCCAGACAGGGTTCCAAAGCCAGTTTTGGTCATATTCCTGATCAGCGCTGTATATTTGATTAAGACTGTTAAATGAAGCAACGAGATCGACTTCCATATGAGATCGATCAGGCCAGGGCTTCATAACTCCTGTAACTGTCAGGTCAATTACTCCCTTGTAGTTGAGTATTTTGCCAACAGGGTCTTCATTCCCAAAGTATTTTTCAGAAAGCTCTTCACTAATTACAAGTGAACCGGGATTTTTTAAAACCTCAGTTGGGCTTCCTCTAAGAAGTTCTGCAGAAAAGACGCTAAAAAAAGTAGAATCAACGAAAAAGAAATTGCTTTCTTTAAAAGAGACTCCTTTTTGTTTGTTTCTGAAGGTATGAGAATTCTCCTGAAGATTATAAAATCGAACTGATTTTTCGATCAGGTCCGGGAACTCAGCGTCTAAAACGGGTCCCAAAAGAAAAGGTGTAGTGGCATCTTCTTCAACATTGGTTTCAGATTCCATAGTTTGAACAACACGAAAAAGACGTTCAGATTTACTATGAAACAGATCATAACTCCATTCATTTACTACATACAACAATATCAGAAGGCTTGTTGCCAGACCAATAGAAAGACCTAAAATATTTATAAGAGAATACACCTTATTTTTAAGGAGATTTCTTATAGCAATTTTAATATAGTTTTTAAACATGCATGAATCCTGCCAGACAGCAACTCAGAAAATTTGCTACAAACACCTAAGCCATTATTTTTTTGTTCCCCGGAGAAGTTTATTCTCGTACAGGTAATAGAGTAAATCAGGTTCAAATTGTTACAAATTATTAAAACTAGGATAACACAAAAACAATTTGAAAAACCAGATTCAGATTAAGAAGTGTTTTTAGGTTTTAAAAGTTCATTTTAATTGATGCGCGATTCCAGAAATGGGATTATATCAAACTGAACAAGGTCAAAGATCAGAGTTTTATAGCTTCTTCTGCGATCAGTAGTTGCAGTTGAAGAAGTGATCACGACCACGGTTTCAAGCTCCGTGATTATAAATATATATTGGCCACCGCTTCCCCAGGCAAAGAAAGTCTTGTAACCTCCAATTGTTTGGTTCCACCATTGGTAACCATATCCATATGGATTGTAGTTACTGTAGGTATATGTACCGAATGACTCACTAACCCAATCTTTTGAGACTAGTTGTTCGTTACCATATCTTCCATTATCGAGCATTAATTGACCAATCTTGACCAGATCAGCAGGTTTTAAAGCGAGGTTATTACCACCCATATAATTTCCCTGTGGATCTTTATCCCAACCACCCACACGAATATTCATTGGACCAAATAAGTATTTTTCAGCAAAAGCTTTTGTTGATATTCCGCTCGCTTTTGAAATAATGACAGACAACAGATGAGAAGTCCCGGTACTATATACCATTCTTCCATCTATTTGTGATACGAATTCCTGATCCAGAGCATATTCGACCCAATTATCACTAATTACCCAAGCTCCGTAGTTACCCGAGCTGGTTGATCTCAAGCCTGTTTGCATGGTGAGTAAATTACGGATGGTAATAGATTCTTTAAGGGAATCCGGATTTTCTTCGAAATATTCAGGGAAATATGTTTTTATAGGTTCTTCGATGGAAGGGATGAATCCCTTTTCAATGGCAATTCCGGTTAATAAACCTATAATACTTTTTGAGGCAGACTTAATATTAAAAGGATGGCTGAGATTTCTTCCATCAAAGGACTTTTCTCCAAGTGTTTCGCCCTCTTGATGAATTATAAGGGTGCGAACCCGTTCAATTTGATCGGCTTTTTGGAAAATGGCATTCAGATCAGAGCTTTCTACAGACTGACTTTTCAGTTCCGTATTCACGAAAAAGCAGAACCCCAAAAGGAGAATGTTTATTTGTAAATAAAATTTAGTTCTCAGAATTTTTTTCATTGAATCGAAATGTAACCGGTATGCTATGTTCTTGCGGAGCACCAATATGATATAATTCCCATTGAGAATCATAATTTTGGATTCGGTCTCTCAGAATATTTACCAGATCTTCTGAACTGCCATTATCAGAATCCCAGTCGAATGTTTCAACCCGAAATTTAAGGCTCCTCTGCTCTCCATTCACATGAATATTAAGGTTAGCAACTTTTTCTACATTAGGTATAGTGAATTGAACTCTTACGTTTTGCATGATCATTCCTCCTCATAAGGATTGTTTTCAGTGACAGCACCGTCCTGAAGATTGATGATCCGATCTCCATACGACGCCATTTCATCAGAATGAGTTACTTGAATAATGGTAACTCCGTCTTCTTTGTTTAATTTCTTAAAGGTTTCCATGATCTCTTTGCTTTGGTCTGAATGGAGATTACCGGTCGGTTCATCAGCTAAGATAAGTTTAGGGCTTCCGATCAAAGCTCGTGCCACTCCAACCAGTTGTTGTTGTCCGCCGGAGAGCTGATTTGGAAACAGATCTTTTTTTGCGACAATATTAAACCGATCCAGCATATCAGCGACCATACTTTTGCGCTGACTTCCTTTTACTTTTCGATAAAGGAGGGGCATTTCAATATTTTCATAAACAGTAAGCTCGTCAATCAAATGATACGCCTGAAAAACAAAACCTATATAGGATCGATGATACTCTGATTTCTGCTTTTCATTCAGTCCATGAACCGGCTCGTCTAAGAAAAAATATTCCCCTTCATTGGCGTCATCCAGAAAGCCGATAATATTAAGCAAAGTAGACTTTCCGGCTCCGCTGGGCCCCATGATACTTACAAAATCTCCTTCAGCGATATCCAGATCAATACCTTTAAGAATGAAGTTTCGCTGAAGTCTTTTGTCGATGTATCGGTCTATGTTTCTGAGTTTGATCATGTATCCTTATTCATTTCTAAGATTTTCTACTGGATTTTGGAGTGCTGCTTTTACGGATTGCCAGCTTACGGTTGTTAAGGCTATTAAAAGGACAGTTAACCCTCCGTATAAAAAGGGAAGAGCATCAAGGTCAATTTTGTAACTAAAACCGGTAAGCCATTGATTACTCAAATACCAAGCTACAGGTGCTGAAATAGCAAATCCACAAACGACTAATAGAACAAAATCTTTGGAAATCAGAACCAGAATATTCTTTATAGAGGCTCCGAAAACTTTTCGGATTCCAATTTCCTTAATCCGTCTTTGAGCTACTAATGCAGACAAGCCGAAAAGCCCAAAACAAGCCAATAAAATAGAAGCCATAGATGAGATTCGGATAATACGATTCCAACGAATCTCTTCATTATACTGGCGTTGAACCATATCATCCATAAAAGCCAAATTAAAGGCTTCTTGTTCGGCAATGGAATTCCACAGTGATTTCAGATTAGAAATTGTTTCCGACATTCTATCTGAAGAAAGACGAATGAGAATAGTTCCGGGACTTTGGTCAGCTGCTTCAATATGTTGAAGCACCATTGGTTGAAGTGGATTGTACAGACTTTTAAAATGATAGTTTTCGATAACCCCAATTACTTTTTTCCCGTCAAATGGTCCAACCCAACCCTGATCTTCAGGTTTATCTTCAAGGATTTGCCCAATCGGATTATCCCAACCCATAGCGTCAACAAAAGCCTGATTAACAATTACCTCGTCAGAAGGAAAGGTATTAGCTTGTTTTGAAAAATTTACTCCTTTCAGTAATTCGATATCCATTGTTTGAAGATACTGAGCATCAACAGCCTCAGAAGGGATTCCGTCTCCAAGTTGAGAAAGTGTTGTAGCAGATTTCATTTGCGCCATACCGATATCAACTACTCCATATTCAGAATAATCCCGGTAATGTCCGGCGGTTATTGAGGTTGAAAGTACACCCGGAATTCTTTGTGCTTCCTCAGAATAAAGTTGTCCGATCTTTAACGCATTTTGGAGCTCAGAATTAATTTCCACAGCAACTACATTTTCAGGATTAAAGCCCAGATCTTTATTCAGGATAAAATTGATCTGACCTTGCATCACATAAGTGCCGATCATAAGGGTTATTGCAAGCCCGAATTGAACGACTATTAGTCCTTTGATCAGCATTGGAATTTTTTGTGCAGATCTGTCATCTGAAAAAAGAGAGGTGGCATTTTCTCCTGAGATCTTTACAGCAGGGTATAAGCTTGTGATAAGAGTCAAAATTACTAAAAGCCCAAGTACAGATATCCACAGAACCGGGTCAGAAATAAGGCTGAGGTCAAGTTCTTTTTGAAACAAAACATCGGAAAAAGGAGCTAATAATTCAGCTAAAACTATTCCAAGGATAATTGCAAAAGAACAGGTTATAAAAACTTCTCCGATAATTTGAAATTTGATCTGATGTCTGATGGCTCCTACAGTTTTTCGAATACCGATCTCGTGATATCGGGAAGTGTATCGACTTAAAGTAAGTGACATGAAATTGATTCCCGCAATCAAGAGAATGACGAGAGCAATGCTTCCAAGAATGAGTGAGTATGTCTTATTTGAACTTTGTGTAACCCCGGAACGATAGTTTTCATTAAAATAGACTTGTGATAAAGGCTGAAGTCCATATTTAATCTGATCTCGTTCAACCCAGCTACTTCCATAATGGCGTTCCAGAAATGCCGGAAACTTAGCTTCGAGATCTTCCTTAGTAGCACCTTCTTTTAACGTGATCCAGGTTTCCAAAAAACCGATATACCAATTTTCTCTTAAGGTTTTTTGTTCTTCTGGTGGAGCACTAATAATCTGATTATCAAATGGAAGGAGAAAATTAAATTGAATGCTTGAATTAGCAGGAATGTCTTTTGCGATTCCTGAAACCATGAAATCTTTGGGTTCATCTCTCAAACGGATTGTCATTAATTCTCGAACTGCGTTTGTTTTTCCGAAGTACTTCTTTGCAGCTGATTCGGTGATCACAATATTGTCGAGATTGCTGAGAGCAGTTTTTGAATCTCCAAAGATCAGAGGAAAAGTAAATTCAGAAAGGAACTCAGGGTCTGCAAATTTTATAGGCTCTAATATGTATTTGCCATCTTTTAAGAACTGGGCACTTCCTCCGGAGATGTTAATAAGGGATTTAATTTCCGGGAATTCTTCCTTCAATGCTATGGATTGAGGATAGGGATGAATTGTGTTATGTCTAATCTGATTATTTCTGGAATTAACCGTCTGTTCTGTAAGTCGATAAATAGAGCTCTTGTCAGTATGGAAATTATCATAAGACCATTCAAATCGAACGTACATAATAAGAATGATACAACAACAAAGACCGATAGCGAGTCCTGATAAACTAATAAAGGAGTCTATCTTGTATTTCTTAAGATTACGTAGTGCAATTTTGAAGTAATTTCTAATCATGATGACTTTTACTCGCTTTTCAGGGATTCAACCGGATTGGACAGAGCTGCTTTTATGGAATGATAGCTTACAGAAAGCATAGCGATAGTGAGAGTTACAATTGCAGATATCCCGAAAACTCCGAAATTAATTGAAATTCGATATGCAAAATCGGAAAGCCATTTATCCATAATTAACCATGAAACTGGAGTGGCAATAACAATTGAGACAAAAATCAATTTGAGTACATCTTTGTTAAGAAGGTATATTATCTGATCTACGCCTGCTCCTAGTACTTTACGGATTCCAATTTCTTTAATCCGAGTGGAAGCTGTTAAACTTGCTAATGCAAAAAGCCCCATACATGCTATTAAAATTGCAATAAAAGTAGAGGCGGACATTATCGAGAGCCATCGTTTATATTCTTGGTATTGATTTGCTACGGCATCGTCCAAAAACCAGTAGTCAAACGGAATTCCGGGAGACACATCGGCCCAAACTTTTTTTAATTCCGGAAGAGCTTCAGAAATCATTCCGGGTTTAATTCGAACTGCTATATCAGCAATGCCACCTTGTTCCGGATCCATATGAAATAACATAGGCTCAATTTCAACTTCCAACGACTGGAAATGAAAATCTTTTACAACTCCTACCACAGTGGATGGATTGTCTTCACCTTTCCAGGGCACTAATTTGCCAATAGGATCTTCCCAACCCATTTCAGCAACAAATGCTTCATTTATAACAATTGAGTTGCTGATATCTGCGGGTCTTTCAATGGATAGGTTTCTGCCCTGTGTTAGTTCAAAACCAAGAGTGGGGACAATCTTGTCATCTATATAATAGATATAGGACCTTTTGTTTTCTCCATCTATTTCAAAGCCATATCTGTTGCTTCCGCGAGTAAATGAAGGAGTCATACCGCTTACCAATTCAATTGCGGGAACGCTATTAAGCTGTTCACGATATAACTGCATAAGTGCAGTTCCTTCTTCACTCCAGCCTTTGTGAGTGTTAATAAAAACTACCTGTTCCTGATTGTAGCCAAGGTCTTTTGAGCTCACAAAATCTAGTTGCTGAAACATTATAACGGAGCTTATGATTAGAAAGATGGAAAGGCTGTATTGTACAACCAACAACCCTTTTATAAGTCGAGGTTTAAACTGAAAACTATTTAAGCCTTTTAAAACTTTTACCGGTTCAAAGCTCGAAAGTATTATGGCAGGGTAACTCCCAGCTATTAAGCCTGTTAATAAAGTTATTCCTAAAAGAGATCCCAGAAAACCGGCATTTTCAGCATAATTTATAGCGAGATTTTTTCCTGATAATTCATTGAAAAAGGGGAGTGCTAATTCTGCTAATCCGATTCCGGCTATCATCGCAAAAACTGTAAGAAGTTGTGTTTCGCTCCAGAATTGTATAGCTATTTGATTTCTCAGAGCACCCGAGGATTTTCTCACTCCTACCTCTTTAACCCTGGAAGAAGATCTTGATAATGTTAAAGTAACATAATTTATGCAGGCAATTATTAATATTAGAACTGCAATCATACCAAGTATGTAGGAGTACATAGGATTACTTACTCCAAACCATTCTGCTCCGGCATCTAAATGAATTTTAGTAATTTTAGAAGCTTCAAATTCAAATACGGTTGCATCTTCAGGAAGACCTCTTCTGGCTCTGTCTTCAGGCCAATCTTCCGACCATCTTTCTTCAGCAAACTGATTTAATTTTTTTTCAAACTCAGTGATGTTAGCAGTGGGAGACAGTTGTACAAAAAGTGGCGTATTGAAACTGTTCCATCGGCTCATATTCCTTTCATAGCCGGGCTTATTTTCAATTCTAACAACTACGCTGTATTGTATACTGGAATTTGCAGGAGACGGTTCTGCAATACCTTTTACAGTGAAAATATGTTCTGTATTACTCAATAAAAGCGTAAGAGTTTTTCCTATGGGATCAACATCACCAAAGTACTTATCCGCAATTTGCGGTGTTATTACCATATCATTTGGTTCTGAAAGAACAGATTCCGGAGCGCCTTGTATTAACGGAAATGAAAAAACCTCAAAGAAATTAGATTCAACAAAACTTATTTCTTCTTCAAATGATTGGTTTACGCTAGCTACGATATAGCTATTCTGATCAAATCTGGAATATTTTTCAATTTCGGGGATGCGGTCTTTTAATGCCGGCCCCAGTGGCATAGGTAACCATGGAGATTTCCGAACATTTTCGGGAGATCGGGTATCAAAAAAGGGATTTGGTTCAATACTAGCCTTAGGAGCGTAGTAATTTATTTCCTCGATGCGATAAATGTTTTCAGCGTTATCATGGAATTTGTCATAACTGAACTCATTTTGAATAAAAAGATAAATTAAAATACAGCAACTAATCCCAAGTGTCAGTCCGAAGATATTTATCAACGAATAAAGTTTGTGGTTACGAAGTGTCCGGAATGCTATTTTGATGTAATTTCTAAACATAGTGACTCCTATTCGCTTTTTAGAGATTCAATCGGATTGGCAAGAGCAGCTCTGAGCGACTTATATCCTATGGTTAATACAGATATCAATAAGATTGCCGAAAGTGCGAGTAGAAAGATTCCTATTCCGAGCTCTATTTTATAAGCAAAATCTTCAAGCCAGTTTCTCATTAAATACCATGAAACAGGGGCTGCTATCACAAACGAGATTCCTGTTAAAAGAGCCAGTTCTGTTCCAAATAATTTTAGAATATCCAGTAGGTTTGCACCCAATACTTTTCGAACACCTATTTCTTTTGTTCTGGTTGTAGACATGTAAGAAACAAGCCCGAATAGTCCCAAAGAACCAATTATGATTGCAATTAAAGTAAATGCATTCATGATCTTGGCTGTACGTTGTTCATCTTCATACATGCTTTCTATCGTTTCATCCAGAAAGGAATATTCAAAAACCAGATCCGGGAACGCTGTATTAAAAGCTTTTTCAATATCAGCCAAAGCTTCTTTAGTTCTGGTAGTGTTAATTTTAATGGCAGATAGAAAGAAGCTTTTTCTGGGAGCCAATAAAACAGGGGATAACCCTTCATGTAAAGATTGGGTATTAAAGTCTTTAACTACTCCAACAATCGGAGCTTCTGTTCCCCACATGGAAGTTGTTTTTCCGATCAAGCCGGAAAGGTTGTCACCATACCCAACTTCTTTCGCAAATGATTGATTTACTATATAAGCGTTAACAGTATCAAACGGTTGTATATTCGTGCCCGCCAGCAAGGTGAGTCCATAGGTGTCAATAAAGTTTTCATCTATAAATTTAACCTGACCTGAATTTTCGTGCCTGATGGAGTCTTCGATCATAATATAATTTCCACCCCAAACACTGTTACTTGTTGTCCCGGTGTTGGAGAAGCTGACATTTTGAATAGTAGTTTTATTCAGTAATGAACTTTTGAAAACATTAAGAACCGGCATATCCTCATTTTGAATGGGGACATGAACAACGGCATCTTTTTCAAAACCTAAATCCTGATTTTTAAAATACCTTATCTGTGAAGCCATTATCAGTGTACAAATAATTAGTACCTGAGTAATGGTAAATTGTACAACGATCAATCCTCTTCTTAGAGTAAGACCTTTCCCATAGTTTGACTGGATTTTGTTTCGTATGGCTTCTATCGGATTAAAATTGGAGAGATGTTGAGCCGGATACCAGCCAGCCATCAAAGTTACCAGCAGGAATATTGAAACAATGAAGAGTTGTAATTCAACATTAGATAAGAGGTTCATCTCAGGAGAAAATCCTAAAATAGGGGTGATATTTTGAAGAACAATCTCTGATAAGCCAACTCCCAAAGCTAAAGCTATTAGAGTTATAAATGCTGTTTCTCCAAAAAAGTGAAGCATTAATTGAGATTTTGTTCCACCTAAGGTCTTTCGTAAGCCTACTTCTTTCGATCTGCTTACAGCTATTGCCGTATTTAGATTTATGAAATTGATACAAGCTGCAATCAGTAAAAAAAGACCAATTATGCCAAGAGCTAACAACATGCTCTTTTCTATAACGCGTCCATTATAATTATTGAAACGGCTGTCAAAATGAATTTCGGAAAGTGGTTGTAAAAAAAGATCTAACTCAGCTGCAACTTCCTCGCTTCTGTATTTTACGATCAGTGCTTCAAGTTGCTCATTAACTTGCTCTTCGGTAATGCCGGACTCCAACTTGATGTAAGTTTGCATCGAGCTTGAGTTACTTCCCCAACTTGGGTTTTCTGCAGTATCTCCATTTCTGTCCATGGTTGAATTCGCACCAATAAATGTGAAAGGGAAATCGGAGTTTTCAGGCATGTCTTTTACAACGCCTGTGATTTCAATATCTGCGGCTGTTCCACCATTAAAGACTACTGATTTACCTAAAACATCAGTTGTGCCAAACAGCTTCATAGCAAAGCTTTGAGTAACAACAGCAGTATTTGGATTTTTAATGGCTGTTTCAGGATTTCCTGATAACCATGTATAAGTTAGGATGTTGAAGTAATCGGGATCAACAAAAGCGAAATCACTTTCTTTTAACTTCTTAACAAGATTGCCATTGTCGTAATATGATATGATTGGTTCGTTAGCAAGGTTATTAAAAACTAAAGTGGAATACTCTATACCGGTAACATCATTTCTGACAGCTTCAGCAAGTGGATAAGGACCTCCCCGATAGTAAACACTTTTTCCGAATTCAGTTTCGTGTCTAACCACTCGGTAAATTCTATCGGAATCGTCATGCCATTTATCAAAACTGAGATCAAACTGAATAATCAGAAAAATGACAATAGCACAGATGATACCAAGTGTTAGTCCGCCAACATTGATGAAAGTTTGGCTCTTATTCTTTAAGAGATTTCTAAACGCAATTTTTATATAGTTTTTGAACATGATTGATTCACCTTATTCGGATTTAAGACTCTTAACCGGATTTACCTGTGCAGCTTTAATAGATTGGATGCTAATCGTAATCCAGGAGATAGAAATTGCAATTCCACCTGCTAACAGATACGTCCAAAATCCCATGTCAGCTTTGTAAGCAAAATCATCAAGCCAAACACCAATAGCATACCAGGCCATCGGTACAGCTAAAAGAATGGATACAAGTACCAGGATCGTAAACTCTTTATTAACTAAAAGGGTAATGCTGGCAGCAGAAGCACCAAGAACTTTTCGGATACCAATCTCTTTAACTCTTCTCGAGATCATTAGCGAAGCGAGACCAAAAAGACCGAGACAAGCAATAATGATAGCAAGAGCTGAACCTGATATTGCTATTTTTTGCAATCTTTCTTCCTGGCGATACTGACTGTCAATAGAATTATCCAGAAATTGAAAATCAAATGGAGCTCCGGGTGACACAGCCGCCCAGGTTTGTTCCAATTCTCTGATCGTTTGGGGGATGTTTTCGGAACTTATTCTTAATGAAATTCTAGGTGAAGGAGAGTTGAAAAAACCAATATTTGCAATACCGCTTAATAGCAGAGAAGGGTTGATAGACAAAGCTAAAGGTTCAACAGCAGTCCGTAAGGATTGATAATTGAAGTTTTCAACTACACCTATGATCTCGTGGTCTTCAAAATTACTTCCCGGAAGTTTTTTGCCAATTGCATTTTCCCATCCATAATCATCTACCAACGCCTGATTTACAATAATAGCTCTGCGCTCATCTGAAGTAATTTCATCTGAAAAACTTCTACCTGCTATTACTTCAATCCCCATCATATTCAGGTAATCAGCATCAACAAAATTGATATTCATTCGTCTTGTCTGTTGATCAGCATCTTTAAAATCAACTCCAATCCAGCCTTGCTCTGCAGGAGTGAAAACGGAAGAAGCCAGATCCAGAAAATTTGAATTCCCGGAGAGTTGGCTTTTAAGGAGTTCCTTTTTACGAGCAGATTCTTGTGTAATTCTTGAAAGTCCCATTTGAGGTCCAAGTTTAAGATCCGTCTGCAGGATCACTACTTGTTCTTTTTGGAAGCCCAGATCTTTTGAACGAAGGAAATCCAGCTGCTTATTGACCATAAGAGTGCAGGCGATCAGAAAAATGGAAATAGTGAATTGGAATACAACCATTCCTTTTCTGAAAAGACTTTTATCTCCTTTTATCTGAAGCTTGCCTTTGAGTACTTCAATTGGCTTAAAGTTTGACAGAACAAGTGCAGGATAAATACCGGCAATTAAACTGATGAAAAGAGCCAGACCTGAATAGAGCAGAATGTTGTCAATACTTAGCTGAAGTGAAAGCTGTGTTCCGGAAAGTTGATTGAAGTAAGGAAGCAAAATCTCAGAAATAAGAGCACCCAAACCAACTGAAAATACAGTCATTAACAGCGCCTCTCCCCAAAACTGGTACATAAGATGATGCCGTTCTGCACCAATCGTTTTTCTGATCCCGACTTCTTTTGCTCTTGAAGTAGACCGGCTTATGGATAAGGTCATAAAATTGACACATGCAATAATGAGTATTAAAAGAGCAATGGCTCCTAAAATGTAGGAGTAGGTCGGATCACTTACGGATGCAATTCCAACCGGAAATTCTGTATTTAAATGAATATCAGTGATAGGCTGGAGCCCAACTTCATATTCTCCTTCATTATAATCCTCTCCAAGTGCTTGCTGCATCATCGCAGGGAATTTTGCTTTTACAGAAGGCAAATCAGCTTGTTCATTTAGAAGCACGTAAGTTTCAGGAGTAACGCTGTACCAATTCAGTAGTGAGTTTGGGTTTAGAATCGTCTTAGCCTTTTCCATCGGGATAAGCAATTCGTATTGAATACTGGAATTAGTTGGAGGCTCTTCTATTATCCCGGTAACAGTAAATGCTTGGAATTCACCTCCCATCATTATTAAAAGAGTTTTTTGTAATGGATCTTCATCTTCGAAGTATTGGTTTGCCAATTCCGGTGTAAGTACAACTTCATTCAGCCCTGAAAAAAGCTGTTCAGAGTCGCCTCTCAATAGTTCAAAATCAAAAATGGAAAAGAATTCCGGGTCTACCGCCTGTATTGAAGTTGAAAAAGACTCATCAGATTCAGATCGTTTAACCAGATCATTGAATACATATCGTCGGGCTATTTGTTCAACTTCAGGTATACTTTGCTCAAGAGTGGGCTTCAACACAAATGGCGTCACTGTATTGAAATAAATATCACCTTCCCCGTAATCTTCCAATGTCCATGCACGATATATCCGATCCGATTTGGAGTGGAATTCATCAAAACTCCATTCATTTGTTGTATAGAGCAGGATCAACGCACAGCAAGCAACTCCTAAAGCCAACCCAGAAATATTGATAAAGGAGTACATCTTTTGTTTAAAGAGACTACGAAGGGCGATTTTTATATAATTCTTAAGCATGACAGATTCATTTAATAGTTTTAGACGTGGAAGCCTTCCTGCATATTTTCAGTAACTACATGTCCATCGAACAAGTGGATTACACGCATTGCAAAGTCGGCATCATGAGGGGAGTGAGTTACCATTACGATTGTCGTTCCTTGCTCATTTAGCTCTGCAAGTACTTTCATTACTTCATTACCGTGATCGGAATCCAGATTACCGGTAGGCTCATCGGCAAGGATCAGTTTAGCATTTGCTACTACTGCACGGGCAATGGCTACACGTTGCTGCTGTCCACCGGATAATTGTTGAGGAAAATGATTCCGGCGATGCATCATACTCATTCTTTCCAAAGCAGCTTCTGCTTTTTCTTTTCTTTCATCGGCAGACATCCCCAGATAGAGAAGAGGTAATTCAACATTTTCGAACACGGTAAGCTCGTCGATCAGGTTAAAGCTTTGAAAGATAAATCCAATATTTCCTTTTCGAAGTTGAGCTCGTTCTCTTTCAGTTCTGTTAGAAACATCATGTCCCAGAAAATGGTATTCGCCGTCACTGGGATTATCCAATAAACCCATAATATTCAGCAAAGTGGATTTTCCACAACCGGATGGTCCCATTATAGCAACGAATTCACCTTCTTTGATCTCGATGTTCACGTTGTTCAAAGCGGTTGTTTCTACTTCTTCTGTTGAGTAGACCTTTTTTAGATTTCTTGCTTGTATCATTGTTCAGTTAGTTTGTGTTAAGTATTTGTTTAAATTTTTGTAAGGAATTTGGTTTAGTGTGTCTTACTTGGTTACTAAAAGCTATTAGCGGACAGCTAACAGCTTTTAGTAACCAAGTAAATATTATTCTTATGCGTGATTTTAAAAGTCTTTTAGTATGGCAAAAAAGCCATGAGTTAACGTTATCTGTCTATGAGCTTACCTCCGATTTTCCAAGATCAGAGATTTACGGGCTAACAAGCCAAATTCGAAGGTCTTCATCTTCTATCCCAACAAACATTGCTGAGGGATGCGGACGAACCAGTCAATCTCAAATGGCTCATTTTTTAAATATTTCATTAGGCTCTGCATCAGAATTGAGATATCAAATAATTCTGGCCAGAGACTTAAACTATATTTCAAACAAAATGTGTAAAGAACTATCTGTTTCTGTTGATGAAGTAATGAAGATGTTAACTTCGCTTCATCAAAAAGTACAAAGAACTAACAGCTAAATGCTGTCAGCTAATAGCTGTTAATTCAATTCCAAAACCTCATTATCTCCAAAAGTATCATAGCTTGATGTAATTACTTCATCGCCCGATTCTAATCCCGACAACACTTCGTAATACTCAGGGTTAAGACGACCCAATCTGATATTTTGCTTCACCGCCTGAGTGCCATCTTCATTCAATTTAAAGACCCAATTTCCTCCCGAGGTTTGATAAAAACCGCCTCTTGGGAGAAGCAAAGCATTTGAGGATTCTCCAAGTTCGAGACGGATTCTTGCAGTTTGACCTCTTCTTAATCCGGACGGCGCCTCATTCACAAATTCCATATCAACCTGAAATTGGCCATTATTGATAACCGGATAAACCTTCGTAATAACCAATTCATGGGTTTGGCCGGCAAAATTGAAAGAGCCTTCCAAACCGGTAGTAATTCTGGACAAATGAAATTCATCCACACCAACTCTGATCTTATAATTATCTAAAATGTCGACCTGTCCAATTCTTTCGCCTCTGTTAATTGATTGACCTTGTTGTAATTCAACAGTGGTAAGTTGCCCTTTAATAGGAGCGGTCACGATCAGATTTTCAAGTATAGCCTGAACTCCATCCAGACTTCTGAACATTCGTTTTTCAGATTCATCAAGTTGTCTTAGTTGTGATCTTGTTTGAACTGAATCACGTTTAAAGGACTCGGAGCTTATTTCATATCTCTTCTTCTGATACTCATAATTTTCTTTAGCCTGTTGAAATTCTTGTTCCGAAGTGAGGCTTTTCTCATACAAAGATTTTTGTCTTTCAAATTCAGGCTTAGCAAGGTTCAATTGATTTTCTACACTGATCAATTGTTCTTTCAACCGAAGATTGTTTTGCTCCAGATTCAAACGGGAATTTCTGACGTTGTTGATCTGATCATAAAGACTTGCTTCCTGTTGAAGTACGCTTAGTTGGAGAGAGGAATTTGTTAAAACAGCGATGGTGTCACCTCTTTCTACATTGGTTCCGGATTCCAGATTAACGGATTTGATCACACCGCCTTCCAGTGCATCCAGAAAAATGGTACGAATTGGTTGAACAGTTCCCGAGACCTGAATAAACTCCTGAAACGAATTTTCAGCAACAGTAGAAATAGTCAGCTTCTCTTTTTCAACATTGAGAGTGGATCTGAAATCCATATAAGCAAAGCTGTAGATAGTAAATCCAATGAAGGCTAAAACGATAACAATTAGACCAATCCTTTTAGGCGTCCACTTTTTCTTTTCAATTTTCTTGTCCATTCCCATGGGCTGTTTTTAAACTCTTTTAAAGTGAAAGTTTTCTTTTCTATATAATGTCAACTACTGTGCCAAAGCATCTGAAACTCTTCAGATCAGTGTTTTTGAGGCTTTAGTAGGATTTTACTGTTCATTTTGATACACTTACTGTTCGATATCGAACACCTGAATTTTTTGGCTATTCACTTTATATAAACCGGAACCGATTTTAAGAAAAGAATTCATTTTAGGTACAGTATTTGATAAAAGGATATGAACTAACAAATTGATATGACCTCCAAGAAAGGAAAGATTTTAGTGGTAGATGATGATGCCGATGTTTTACAGGCAGCTCGATTGTTTTTGAAACAACATGTGAAATCCATAGAAACTGAAAAGGATCCGAATTCTATTCCGACACTTCTGAAAAACAACAGATACGATCTGATTTTGTTAGATATGAATTTCACCGAAGATGTGAGTAGCGGAAAGGAAGGGTTTTTCTGGCTGCAAAAAATTTTGGAAATAGATCCTTCCATTGCAGTAATTCTTATAACTGCTTATGGTGATATTGACAAAGCGGTACAAGCCGTAAAAGCAGGAGCCACCGATTTTGTATTAAAGCCCTGGAAGAATGAAAAGCTCCTCACAACGGTAATGTCTGCAATGCAGCTTACCGATTCAAAAAGAGAAGTTGCAGAATTAAAAGAGACACAAAAACAGATAAACAGCGATATAGATCATCATTATCGGGATATCATCGGAAGAAGTCCCGCAATGCTTAATGTATTCAATACCATTGAGAAAGTGGCAGCAACTGATGCCAATGTGTTAATTCTTGGAGAAAACGGAACCGGAAAAGAAATGATCGCCAGGGCACTTCACAGAAGATCAGCACGACATGAAAATGTGTTTATGAATGTGGATATGGGAGCAATCACCGAATCTCTTTTTGAAAGTGAATTGTTCGGTTATGTGAAAGGGGCGTTTACAGATGCTAAAGAAGACAAAGCAGGAAGGTTTGAACTTGCCAACGGAGGAACTTTATTTCTGGATGAGATCGGAAATCTTCCGTTACCGCTTCAGTCTAAACTTCTTACTGTGTTACAAAACAGAAAGGTAAACAGAGTTGGCTCCGCAAAATCAAAAGAAATTGATATACGATTGTTATGTGCCACAAATCAGTCTTTAAAGGAAATGGTTGCTGATTCTACTTTCCGCCAAGATCTTTTATTCAGGATCAACACCATAGAAATCCAACTACCTCCACTAAGAGACCGGATTGAAGACATTGAAGCATTAACAGATCATTTCATAAAATTGTATTCAAAAAAATACAAGAAGGAAGTAAATGGATGTTCAAAGGAAACTATCAAAAAGCTAGAGAAACACAGTTGGCCGGGAAATGTGCGGGAACTTCAACATGCTACTGAACGTGCTGTGATTATGAGTGAGTCAACAATACTGCAACCTTCCGACTTTCTTTTAACTCAGGAAATAAGTGATAGCGAACAAGTTGTTTTTGAAGATTACAATCTGGAAGAAGTTGAAAAAATGGTTCTTCGTAAGGCACTAAAGAAACATGAAGGCAATATTTCTAAAGCAGCAGATGAACTCGGTCTGACCAGGGCTTCACTTTACAGAAGGATGGATAAATATGGACTTTAAAGAGATTCATAATGCTTAGAAGTCTGAGAGTAGGAATTATTTTTAGAGTATTATTTCTGTTTATAGTTCTTTTGGTTGGAGCTTATATAGCATTAAACACCCAATACTATGTGAGTTTAGCGCTGATAGCTGTAGTAGTTGTACTTCAGGTTATAAATCTTATCAGATATGTTGAGATAACAAATAAGAATCTTAAGCGATTTTTTGAAGCTATCAGTTATAATGATTTCTCACAGTCTTTTTCTAATAAAGGATATGGAGAATCACTGGAATCACTGAACTCTGTTTTCAACAATATCATAGAAAAATTTAATCGGGAAAGAGCCAAAGGAGAAGAGAGCTATCAATATCTGGAAACGGTGGTCCAGCATATCGGGATTGGATTATTTTCTTTCAATAAGGATGGTGAAATAGAATTATTCAATACGGCTGCAAAAAAGATCTTGGGAACCGCGGTTTTAAGAAATGTATCTCAACTTAAAAAGATCAGTGAGCCTTTATTTGAAGCAGTTCATGATCTGAAAGGCGGAGCCAGAACTTTGGTACGAACATCCTTAAAAAACAGAGAATCTCAGATCGCAATTTTTGCTACCGAGTTCAGAGTAAAAGGAGACCTTTATAAGATCATTTCTTTAAGTAATATTTCATCTGAGCTGGAAGAAAAAGAAATGGAGGCCTGGCAAAATTTGACTCAGGTTTTAGCTCATGAAATCATGAATTCCATTACACCGATCGCTTCATTGTCTGATACAGTAAACTCAATGTTAGCGGATAATTTATTGGGCGAAGAAAGCAACAAGGATATATCGGAAGAAACAATGGAAGATGTAAAGGAAGCACTTCAGACGATCAATAAAAGAAGTTTAGGCTTAATGCGGTTTGTGGATTCGTACCGGAACATCACACAAATTCCAAGTCCTGATTTTGAGGTTGTACACCTGAAAGAAATCGTTGACAGAGTTAAAAATTTAATGAAAGGGGAAGCTCTTTCAAGATCAATAACGGTTGAAACTGAATTCGAATCTGACTCTATTGAAGTAGTTGCTGACAGCCAGTTGATAGAACAATCTTTGATCAACGTAGTAAAAAATGCATTTAAGGTTTTGAAAAACAGTCAGGATCCGAAAGTGATCTTAAAAGGTGGTATTGATGAATCAGGACATGCTTTTATAGATGTTCAGGACAATGGACCGGGTATCAAGGAGTCATCAGCAGAGAAAATTTTTGTTCCATTCTATACAACAAGTAAGAATTCTCCGGAAGGGGGTTCAGGAATCGGGTTAAGTTTATCCAGACAAATCATGAGACTGCACAATGGAAGTTTGTATCTGCTGGAGTCAGAAAAAGGAAAGACAGTGTTCAGGTTAAGATTTTAAAAATACAGCTTTGCTCTGAAACTGGGTTGAATTCCCAGATCATAAACGGTAGTCAAACCGGGTATAATTCGGTTATTGTTTGTATTCCTGCCTGCTTTAAAATCAGAATACCAGGGGTTTTGAGTGTCTAACAAGTTATAAACAGAAAATAAGAATTCAGCTTTTTCGGTATTTCCGGTACTGAGAACATATTTAAGAGAAACATCCAGCCTTGAGTAATCCCCGATTCTGGTTTCTGTTTGTTCATCTCTTGAAAGCACATTATTTGGAGTCCCCGTTGCAAAATTCCAGGAGGCATAGAAACTCAGTCCATTAGAAAGATCTAAATCACCGATCAAAGAAAACTGATGTGTCCGGTCATAAGAAGGATGAAACGGTTTGCCGTCATTGATCAGTAAATTCTCAAGTTCTGTAGAAGCCAGAGTGTAGGTAGATGAAAGACTGAATCGGGAGAATCGTTTCTTCAGTAGAAATTCAATACCCTTACCAACTCCTGTATTATTAAAAAGGAATGGGTTTGTATCATCTTCATCAAAAAAGGATGAAATAAAATGATCGGCTAAGCTGTGAATTCGAAGATTGTCAAAAAGTTTATAATAGCCTTCAACCTGTAAGAAAAGGGAATTTGAAGGTCGCAATCTTATATTTGAAGTAAAATAGCTTACTGAAGAAGGAGGTTGCTCATTGTTAGTCATAACCCAAAAATCAGTGCTGTTTACAGTCAAAAAATCCAATTGATGTAAGAACTGATAGTTTTTGCTATAGCCTAGTCCAAATGAAACTGCTGATTCCGGTAAGAACTGCGCTTTAATTCTTGGAGACCACTTTAAATATTTTCCATTGCTGAAATAATATAACCTGCTTCCTAAACTGACATGAGCTTCGGTAGAATTTGCAAAATCAAACTGACTGAATATGTCCAGTAACTGACTTGTTCGTCTGCTTCGAAAGGATTGGTTACGCGGACTTAATTCAGTATATAGAACTTCGAAATCGCTGTAAGTGACTCCAAAATCTAATCCAAAATGTTCAAAGGATTTGCTGAACCTCTGATTGATCTGAAATTCCTGAAGTTCATTTTCTAAATTGAACGGCAAGATCTCAATAGTCGCGTTTTGGTTGTTATTGTCGTTTTCGGGCCTTCGGAAGTCGTTATCCTCTTTCAGATAGTTTGAATAATAATCGCTGAACCCTATGCTGCTTTCAGAATTTATATCATGTTGAAGTTGAGTGTTATAAGCCAGCTTAACCATTTTGCTCGACCACTCATTATTCGTATTGAATTCTTCAGATTGTTGCTGAAATCGTCGATCATAGGATTGATTGGCTTCATCCTTTCCGAAGTACATACTTGCAATCAATTGTGAACCCGAAGTAGTTTCGAAATACAACTTACCATGTAAGTCGTAGAAAAAAGCATTACCACTTATATTTTGTACATTCCGATCTACAAATTTGCGGACAGTATCACTTTGAAAGTCATAATTGCGATCTATATCCAGCCCGTATCTTATGATTCCCTGATTGTTAAACCAGTTTAGATCATCGATGTAAGAATGGCGACCTGAAAACAAGAAACTGGATTTTCCCAAAACTATAGGCCCTTCCAAAGTGGCGCTTAAGGCGGTGTTACTGAGGCCAACTGAACTTTCATAATTTTGCAGGTTACCGGTTTTGGTTAAAAAGGTAAGTGTGCCACCAAGCGGCGCCCGAAATTGAGCCGGTGTGACATCATAAAAGAAACCACTGGTTCTGAGTACATCTGCATTAAGACCATCCAGCAATCCGAATAAATGGCTTTGGTTATAAAGTGTGATTCCATCCAGTAATACCCGAAAGCCGTCTGATGAACTGCCTCTGACATTTAAACCATCCTGGATGGCCGGCCCCGCAAGTACCGACGGAAGCGATTGTAAAGCTTTTGCAGAGTTGTTATCTCCTAACGGACTAAAAGATCCGGCTTCAATTAAACTACTGAATACAGTATCTGATGGACTGAATAAAGCGTTTCCATTAACTATGATCTCGCTGCCGCCATAAAGTCTTGGTCGTAATCGTACAGCAATATCAGTTAATTCAGATTTCGAAGAGATGTCGAAATCTACCCGTTTCGATTCGTATCCGACAAAGGAGAATAAAAGAGGAATCGATGATCCGGAAGAATTTATGCGGGCGTGAAAGGTGCCTGAAGTTGAGGAAGCTACTCCAGTAATTTCACCATTCTCGAACCAGGATATGGTAGAGTATGGCAATCGATCTCCGGTTTCAGCATCTACTACATATCCGGATATAACAACTTCTTGTTTGTTTTGTTTATTTCCGGTTTTGAAAAGCAAGGCTTGGTTTCTTTCAGAGTTTACCTGAAGCCCGATATTAAATTCCAGAAGTTGAGACCTGAGATCTTCATAAAGAGTAGGGGAGTCAGAAGAAACGGTGACATTTATATTACTCACCAGTGCTTCCCGGTACAGAAATCTCATGTCTGAAGTCTGTTCAATAGAACTGATTAATTCTAACAGGGTTTTTGGAGAAGAAGAGTTCTGTGCAAAGCTTTGGTTTACAGTTCCCGCCCAAAAAAGAAAGAAAGTTATTTTTAATAAGGTTTTCATGAAACCTTAATTTAAAGGAATAAACGTAAAGCTATTTGAATTTACTTCTCTGAATGTGCCGCCTAAAATTACACCCAAGTCATTGAGTGTAGTGGAAAGCTCATCTAATGCAATAGTACCGGATATAGGTTCTGATGTATTTTGCATACCTGAAATATCAATGGTTGCTTTAAAATGATGTTCAAGTTCGTTTATTACCTGCGAAACAGGAGTGCTATTTAAAACAATTTCGTCATTCAGCCAGTCTTTAAATTCTTCAGCGTCTCCCGGAGATGCATTGCTTAATAAGTTCTGAGATATAGTGGCTTTTTCACCCGGGTTAAGAACGATGGAATTTTGATGGAGATCGGAGAGTCTCACACTTCCTTCTTCAAGAAACAATTTTGTCTCATTTCCCCATGTGCTCAGATTGAATTGCGTTCCCAATACGGTAACAATTCCATTATCTGAAGCAACTGAAAAAGGTTTGTTGGCGTCTTTAGCAACTACAAAAAAGGCTTCTCCTTCAAGTTCATAAGATCTTTTTGAATCTGATAATTCGATTTCGTAGAGAGATGAATACGGCCTTAGAGACACTTGAGACCCATCTGCTAATATTACCGATTCAATGGCATTTCCACTTTGAGCAACTAAAACCGGATTATCTAAATTTGTGAACCAAAAAATTCCAAGGAAGGCTGCAAGCAATACAGTAGCTGCTGTTGCCCAAGCCCATGTATTCGTTTTTCGGGTTGAAAGTGATGTGATCTTGGCTTTCTTTTGTGGTTTTGTTTCTGAAAACACTTTATCCCACATTTCAGAAGATTCTGAAATTAAAGTGTCAATTTGAGCATGTTCTTTATTTTGGTAAGCTAAAAGAGATTGAATCAATGGGTCCTGAATACTTGAAAAACCTTCACCCGATTGTAACGCAGAATCCAACTGTTTAGCCAACAGCAGGTCTTGATCGTTTTCAGGTAAAAGGTCTTTAGTTTCCATGATTCTAATATAAAAGAACTGCAGGTTAAATCATCAACCTGCAGTTCATGTTGGTTAGTATTTTAATCTTGTGTTGATCCGTCTTTAAGTGAGAATCGAACAACTTTGGCTACTTTTTTGAATCTTAACAGGGCAGTTCCATCTCCTTCTAATTCAATAGTACCTTCAATTACTTGAGTATCAGCTTCATCACCAAAAGATTTGTTTAAAACTATGCTGTAATTAAGTGTTCCGGTTACACCTTGTTCCAGGTTACCATTAGCTTCAACGGTATCTTTTTCGATTTCAACATTCAGGAATTCAATGTCTACAGTAAAATCTCTGGATACCTCAACGCTGTCTCTGGTAAAGCCTGAAGCACTTCCTTCTCCGTGATGAGTTCCGTCAATACTTACTACCGAACTAGTGCTGTGTAAGCCGGCAATAGCGAAAGTATCTGCACGGGCGAATTCTGAACTTCCTCTTCGAGAATTTACAGAACCTGATTTATTTCCTGTAAAATCTACGCTTTCAATAGAATCTGCATTAGCTCTTGGGCGCGCTATAAAATCACCTTCAGTAGATTTGAAGATATAAGTATTCAGTAGTGCTATATTTTTACTGAAGTCCCCATGATTTACACTACGATTATATTCTATAGTATGTGTGCCGGTATCAGGATCATAAGAATAGGAATAATTGTTTTCTCTTCCTCTTCCGCTTCTGCCATCCGGGTCAACTTTTTTATGATCACTTCCATAAGAAATGCCATCATCGCCAACCGTAGAAACGGCATCATACATACTACTCATAATTCCGGAGTTCTCATCAGATACAGACTCTCCGATAATTTGTGTAGCCAGTTCGATGTCTTCATCCGAAAGGGTGTCAACATCATTGTTTACCGCAGAACAAGCTGCAAAGGTTACTAAAAGGCTTAAGCCCAATAGTGTTAGTTTTGATATGTTTTGTAAAGATTTCATAGTGATTTCTCTTTTGTTTTGTTAAAGACATTTGTGTCATTTGCCTTTAGTACACGAGTAGAATTGAATACCCCCAATCCTTTTTAAAAAAAAACAAAAAACAAATTTCAAATAACAGTCAACGGTGCAGATGTTAGGTAATTCGTTGACATTTTAATAGTGATTGTTCTATAAAAACTCGCCCTTGGCATTTAAGACGGAGTAGTGAACATGATCCGGATGCGTCTGCGAAGCAGGAATAATCCTTTCTGGTGAAGAGTGTACTAATTACCTCAGAATGAACGAAGACCTTTAGGATTATTCAGCGTAGGATCAGTGAACCCGTCTTAAATACTTCGGCTTGATCTTTTGTCCCGTTCGAACGGGATATCAAGACAAAAGTAGGTAGCCTTGTGCTAAGCTATGCCTTTTTATCTGGTCTCGATGCTATGCGTTGGAAACGGACCTCCCCGGCTACGAAACATATTCTTTGGTTCTGAGTAGTTCGCCCCTCCTTGGATAAGGAGGGGAATTCCCGAGTTGATTCTAATTCTTATCAACGAGTCCTCCTCCTGTTGTAGGAGGAGACAGAGGAGGTCTTTACTTAAGGATTGTGAGTACATTTACTTGCTATGTGTACTTTTTGCCGATACTGAGCTTCCTCAGCACAGGCTCCAGTACCAAAAGCTCCCGACAAGATTATTGGCGCGAACTCCATTACATCGACTAATCATTACAAAAGGTCTACCTGTGTACGATGCATATTCAAGAATCAGCCAGAGAGTAATGATTGCTCCTTCGGAGCCGTCGATTTCATTACGTTCTTGGCTCGCCAATAATTCTAAAGGTCGGTGAAGTTGGAGGTTTTTTCTGAAATCGTCAGGACGTTTAAGCAGAATAATTTTTGTAAGCGAATTAGCAGACACCTACAAACGGTACTGTTTTAATGATTCGCGCATATCTTTTAGTGCAAGTCCCATATGATTTTCAACTGTTTTTACGGATACGTCTAATACCTGAGCAGCTTCCTTATAAGTAAATTCCTGAATAAAGCAGAGCCGAAAAACTTCTTGTCTCTTTTCTGGCATTGCTGAAATAGCTTTCTCAATTGCGCTGTTAAGCTCAGCTCTTTTGTTATCCTCATCTTCAGGTTCTTCATAAGATGTATTCTCCTCCGGATCAGCTTCTTCATCGAATTTGGAATGATCTCTGAAAAGATTCAGCATCCTAGTATATCCGATCTTGAACAAAAATGCCCGAAGAGACTTTGTTTCGTCTATTTCGTCGCGTTTTTCCCAAATCATTACAAAAGCTTGCTGAACCAGATCTTTGGCAGCTTCTTTGGCGGTTCCTCTCTTCATTAAATAATTAAGAAGAAATGCATTATAGCGGTCAAAAAACTTTTTAAATGCCTCGTGATTTCCGTTCTTTATCTTTATGGCAAGTTCCGGGTCGGTTAATTCTTCAGAATCAACTGAGGCCAACAATAAAATAAGTTGTAATAAGAGCGAGTTCATATCAGAGAATATAATTCCAAGTTGTGTTAATGAACAAAGAAAGATTTCAGAATATTAAAAGTATTAGATTGGTCGCGATTGCGCTGTCAGTAATTCTTATTGTAAGTGGATTCAAGGTAATTCAGGATAACTCAGTAACTATAGAGAAAAGAGAAATAAAAAATGGAGTTGCCTTGTATGCATCGAATAGTAATTACTATCCTGTAACCATAGAGCTAGATGCTGAGCTGACAAATATGACTTCATCAGAAAGTAACCCACTTATTACAGTCCTTAATGGGAGGTCTAAAGAAAAAATTGCTGAAATGAAGGTTAAAGACCCAAAATCATCCTGGGGATTGAAATACAGCTCGATATTTTATCAGGGTAGTATTTTTGCAAAACATAATGACAAAGTTGGTTATAGACTTCCATTTAAAATTGGAGAACAGCACCGTTTAGATCAGGGATACAACGGAAAATTTTCACATAGTGGAGAAAGCCGATATTCTTTGGATTTCAATATGAAAGAAGGAACGGAAGTGTATTCTTCAAGAGCAGGGATTGTTGTGGAAACAGAGGAAAGTTATTCTAAAGGTGGAAGTGATAAATCATTTTTAGACAAAGCTAATTATGTAACTATTTTACATGATGACGGTACTTTCGCCCAATATTCGCATCTAAGACAGAACGGCGTTTCTGTAAGAATAGGACAGAGAGTTAAAGCAGGAGAAAGAATCGGTTATTCCGGCGCTACAGGTTATGTAACGGGACCGCATCTGCATTTCACGGTTTTAAAAGCAAAAAAGGGCGGAGGATTTATTTCAATACCGGTCAAGTTTGCCACCAAAGACGGGATCATTACTTTAAAAGAAAAAGAAACCTATACAGCGTACTAGCGAAGCTAAATTTCAATCTTAAGTTGGTTATTGGTTATTGGTTATTGGTTATTGGTTATTGGTTATTGGTTATTGGTTATTGGTTATTGAATGTTGGGTGTTGGATATTGAATGTTGATTATTCCTTTTTCTTCTCATTAAACTCATCCAAAGACAACCCTTTCATAACCGCATCATAGCTTGAAATATCTTTTGGTAGAATGATGTCGTTTTTATCCTGTCCTAAACCTTCCAGTGTATTCAGGTATTTTTCAGAAAGACGAAGTTTCATGGCTTCAGCTCCCATAGGCTGAGATAAGGCATGAGCAATCTTCTCAATGGAAATGGCTGTCGCTTCTGCAATAGATTCGATTTCATTAGCCAAACCTTCTGCTTCGTTGATCTGTCGCTGCATTTCTGCTTCAGAAATATTCACCATTTCCGCTTTAATACCTTCAGCATCATTTACTTTAGAGCCTTGAACCCCTTCAGATTTTGCGATCACCGCACGACGATCACGCTCTGCAGTCATTTGTCGCTCCATTGCGTTTTGTACTGTTCTTGGAGTAAGAATATTTTTGATCTCGTAGCGATGAACTTTAATTCCCCACGGTATCTCTATCTCGCTAAGTACTTTAACCACTTCTTTACTCATGAACGCACGTTCTTCAAAAGTTTGATCCAGATCCATGAGTCCGATAACAGATCGGGTGGTAGTCTGTGCTAACTGAATAGCAGCATAGCGATAATCCGTAACTCCATAGCTTGCATTTACCGGATCCATAACGCTTAAATAGATCACGCCGTCGACCTCAACCTTTACATTGTCTTTGGTGAAGCATTCTTGAGGTTCCACTTCGATGGTTTCTTCACGCAGATCCTGTTTGTATACAACTTTATCTACAAAAGGAACCAAAGCATGAAAACCCGGTCCAAGCGTTTTGTGATAATTTCCCAGCCTTTCTACAATGTATGAATACTGATTGGGCACTAGACGTAATGATTTGATCACTTTGAAAATGATGAACAAAGTAAAAAGACCAACCAGAACCTGACTTATAATTTCAATGATTTCCATGACTAGTTGTCTCCTTTAATTTCTTTACTCTTTGTGTGATCGCTCACTTTACTTACCCCTTCAAAGAAGGTTTTCAAATTTGCCGTTTCTGTAGGTAGTACTGAAACATTTGAATTCTTAAGTATAGAACCAAACTGCTCGATATATTGCTCTACTAATTTTGTACGAACAGCAAGCTCTCCACCCGGTTTTTGCATAGCTTCAGCAATTCGTTGAATTCCATTTGCCGTGGCATTGGCTATCAATTCAATTTCTTTGGCTTTACCTTTCGCTTCATTGATTCTGCGTTGACGAGCACCTTCGGAAACCAAGATCTGACTTCGTTGTTCACCTTCAGATTCATTGATCCTTGCCTGACGAAAACCTTCGGAATGAGTGATCTCTGCTCGTTTTTCACGTTCTGCTTCCATCTGCTTTTCCATGGTGTCCACGATCTCATTAGAAGGTCGGATATTCTTGATCTCGTACCGAAGTACTTTAATTCCCCAAGGTCCGGCCGCTTTGTCAATTTCCCGAACGATGTTTTCATTCATGGCTTCACGCTCAGAAAACGTATCATCCAATGTGATCTTACCAACTTCAGATCGCATGGTAGTTTGAGCAAGATTAATAGCTGCCGCCTGATAATTATTGATTCCATAACTGGCTTTGTGGGCATCCATCACTTTAATGTATACCAATCCATCAACAGCCACTTCAATATTGTCTTTGGTGATACAAGTTTGGCTTGGAACATCCAGAACCTGCTCACGCATTTCACGTCTGTAAGCCGGGCGATCCACAAACGGAACCAGAAAATGAAATCCCGGTTTTAAGTTCTTTTTGAATTTACCAAGTCGTTCCTGTATTACTTCCTCTCTCATTTCCACGATGATAAATAATCGGGTGAGTATGAAGTAGAGAACGAGTAAAGTGATAAGAACACTGGTCCAAAACATGATAGCCTTTAATTTTTGTGTTTAAGTTTTTCTGAAGTTGGTTCCTGAATCTGATCTACGGGTTCTACGATCCAGGTGGTATTGTCTCGATACTTGATCTTAACTTTTGTGCCTGCAGGAACTTCTCCCTCCAAAGTTCTAGCCTGCCATGAAATTCCCTGAAAACGAATTCTTCCTTCGTCGTTATGTTCATTCAGCGGTTCAACGACTTCTACAATCTGATCCATGGCTTCGTAATCTTCATCCGCAAATTTATAAGAGGTTTCTCCCTTTAAATATTTTCTAATCAAAGGCATTGCCATGATGGTGATTCCGGCGGAAGTAAATATCCATGCCATAGTTGCAGTAATCGGGTCGTCCAGAAAACCGAGGAAACGAGCAAGAGCAATAAGAAGTCCGCTGGATCCTAAGATCAATGCCATGCCGCTCGGTATCACAAATTCGAGCAACATCAGGATGACTCCACCAATTAAAAATATCCAGGTAAGTAGTTCGGTATCCATAGCTTTGTGATGAATTTTACTGTCTTTAGTAGATACCAAATTGCGAGATAAAAATCTTGTTTACTTGGCACTAATTTTGCATTTATTTGGGAGTAAATACAATTAAGTCATTCAGAGCGGTAGCGATGAATCTGCACAATTATTTATATGCTGGGAATAGTTGTGCAGATCCTTCTCCCGAATAATCGGGATCAGGATGACAGGTGGGTCATCCTGAACTTGTTTCAGGATCTTTGTGAAGATCATGATCTGGTCATCAGTAAAGTCCTTATCAGAGTATTAAAATTGAAATAGATTGAAAGCCATTTCGTAAGATTCCGAAACGAGTTCGGAATGACGATTGTTTAAAAGCAGAACATGCCCGATAAAAAAGAAGAACAAAAGAAAAATCACTCCATTGCTTCCTTAAAGGATACGCTGATCAAGATATTTGCGCTTAGTAAACCGTACAGAGGAAGGTTCTACTTTGCAACGGTTGTCGTTCTGCTGGCATCGGGTATCTGGCTCACGGTTCCTTTGGGATTACGGGAATTACTGGATGCGGTCTTCGAAAAAGGAGATGGCAGTTTACTAAATCTGCTGGCTATTGGTTTAATAGGATTGTTCGTACTTCAATCGCTGTTCAGTTTTACCGGGAATTATTTTCTGGAATGGGTTGGGGAAAGAGTCGTTACCGATCTACGGAAAAAAGTATATGAACATCTTCATCGATTGGGATTCAAGTTCTTTGCGGAGAGACGTTTAGGTGAGATCACTTCACGGCTTACAAATGATGTAGGTTCCATTAGAACAGCATTAACGGATTCACTACCACAATTATTAACGATCTCTTTTTCGCTGATCGGTTCCGTTTCGTTGATGGTAGCATTGAACTGGAGACTGAGTGCAGTGATCTTCGTAACCGTTCCGTTTGTAACGATTGCCACTCGTTATTTCGGGCAGAAGATCAGAAAACTGTCACGAGGAATTCAGGATGAACTGGCAGATTCCACTGCTGTGGCAGAAGATGCACTTGGAGCTGTTCGCTTGGTGAAAGCTTTCGTTCGGGAAACCTATGAAGTAACCCGATACTCTGATTCTATTGAGAAATTATTCGGAACCGTCCGGAAAAAAGTGGTGCTGACTCAACTGTTCTGGAGCGGAGTAGGAATTATGTTCATGGGCACGTTGGTAGTTATTTTCTGGTATGGAGGGAAAGAAGTTCTTGAAGGGCGATTAAGCGCAGGAGATTTGGTGGCTTTCATCATTTATGCACTGAATATTTCCAGATCCATCAGCCAGACTTCCAGATTATATACGGCAATAAATACTGCAGCTGGAGCTTCAGAACGCATTTTTGAACTGTTGGATGAAATCCCGGAGATAGATGACAAACCGGATGCAATTGAAGTAACCGATGTGGAAGGAGAATTGGAATTCAGGGAAGTTGGTTTCCGGTATGAAGAAGAGCGACCGGTCTTAAAGAATATCAGCTTTAAGGCAAAAGCGGGAGAGACGATCGCATTGGTTGGGCCAAGTGGCGCAGGAAAGACGACATTGTTGAATCTGATCCCAAGATTTTACGATGTTGAAAAAGGGGAGATTAAGCTGGATGGAACTCCAATAAGTGACCTGAAAGTAAAATCATTTCGGGAGCATATATCTATTGTGCCGCAGGAAGTTCACTTGTTCAGTACCACCATAAAAGACAATTTAAAGTACGGAAAACTGGATGCTACAGATGAAGAGATCATTCAGGCTGCTGAAGATGCTAATGCCCATGATTTTATTATCGAACATCCCGATGGATACGATTCTCTGATCGGTGAAAAAGGAGTGAAGCTGAGCGGTGGACAACGACAGCGAATGGCGATTGCCCGGGCTATTCTGAAAAATCCCGAAATTCTGTTATTGGATGAAGCGACTTCTTCATTGGATTCTGAATCGGAAGCACAAGTTCAGGAAGCCTTAAACCGATTGATGAAAGGCAGAACCACATTTGTGATCGCCCACCGATTGTCCACCATCCAAAATGCAGACCGAATTCTGGTACTGGATAAAGGAGAAATCGTAGAAGAAGGAACGCATACCGAATTACTAGCCAAAGGCGGGTTATACAGCCATTTGTATGAATTGCAGTTCAGAGATTTGGCGGGGGAGACTTTGGGTTGAGGAAAAGCAAGACACTTGCGATAGGTTGGTACTTTTATTCTAGTATTTGAAGTCTAGTTCTCGTTCCGAACGTCCCGTTCGAAATGCAATGTAGAGGCTCTGCTTCAATTTGTCATAGGAAGCAGGAGCTTCCGACTGGCCTTCCCAAGCAGAGCTTGGGAATGAGGTTAAATGACAGAAGCAATGAAAGGAATAAAATTATCATAGTACGATTAATTAGTAGGTCGAAAGGAAGTTGTGTTTAACCACCTTGATGAATCCAGATAAATTTTTCGCCATTAAAGTAAATAAGACCACCGGAACCCTCACTCTGCCGAATACTTATTGCGGGATTAATTAATAGAACCTCTTCATCGCCTTTAATATCACCATTTTCTTTGAAAGTGATTTGATAGGTTTTTTCTTTATCAAAAATTTTCCACTCATCAACCCAAGAAAAATCACTTCCGGCATTTCCGAAACTATTTGCACCACCGGCTAAAAAATATGTTTCGTTTCCTAGATAGAAAATTACTCCAGACATATTATCCCGTAACTTATTCTTTACAGCAATAGCGATGTCAGGGATATCATCTCCATCAAAATCTGCAACATAAAAAGTAGGATTAAAGTCATTATTAACTTCAAAAATATTTTCATGTGCTTTTAGTCTTTGTCCAGCCCATTCCGGTAATTCTTGAGCGAGTCCATTGACGGGAAGCAAAATCAACAAAAAAATAAATACTCTCATGGACTAAGTGTTTTTATCGAATTAACTGAATAATTTAATTGGGTACAAGTGCGAACCCATCCCTGCCTGTCGGCAGACAGAGGAACAAGAGCGGGTCAGAGAATTGGCGAAGAGTTCAAGTTCTTGCTTGTTATGGAGATTAAGTGGAATTTTGAGGGCGTAAAGAAAGCTAATTTAGTTTCACTTTTTCACAAACTGAAATTGCAGATAAACTCCGGAAATTAATCTTCAAAAAGATCGCTGCTCAGATAACGATCACCACGGTCACAAATAATAGAAACTATCACACCTTCTTTTATTTCCGAAGCCAGTTTAAGAGCTGCCGTCATGGCTCCCCCGCTACTCATACCGGCTAAAATCCCTTCTTCTTTCGCCAATCTGCGAGTCATAACTTTTGCTTCATCAGCACTGACATCAATGATGCGGTCAACCCGTTCAGGCTCATAGATCTTTGGCAAAAACTCAGGTGACCATCTCCTGATTCCGGGGATTCTGGAACCGTCGGTAGGCTGAGTTCCTACAATCTGTATATCAGGGTTTTGTTCTTTCAGATAGCTTGAAACACCCATGATTGTTCCTGTTGTTCCCATAGCGGATACAAAATGTGTTATTTTTTGCTCTGTATCCTTCCATATCTCAGGTCCTGTGGTTTTATAATGCATCTTATAATTATCAGGATTGGCAAACTGATTCAAAATATGAAAATCGCCGGTCTCTGCCATTTCATCTGCGAGTTGTCGAGAGTATTCGATGGTTTTTTCAGCGGGTGTCAAAATTACTTCCGCACCATATGCCCTCATGGTTTTGATTCGTTCAGGAGTAGCGCCATCCGGCATGATCAAGGTCATATGAACACCCAGAGCCTGAGCGATCATGGCTAAGGCAATTCCTGTATTTCCACTGGTGGCTTCAATCAGTTTATCGCCTACAGCAATCTCTTTTCGTTCAAGAGCACTTTTGATCATATTTAAAGCCGGTCGATCTTTTATACTTCCTCCCGGGTTTTGTCCCTCCAATTTCCCATAAATCGTTACAGAATTGTTGGGATTAAGAGTATTTATTTTTACCAGGGGAGTGTTTCCAACTAATTGTTCAATAGTCATTTTATGCTTGTTTTGAAAATATGAGTATCCACTTATTTGTTGCTTTCAGAAACTGTTTAGGTCTTGTAATTTATCTTACTTCCGGGAGCTACACTTTCGGTGATCCAAACGTTACCCCCGATAATACTCTTCTCCCCAATAATGGTTTTGCCTCCAAGGATGGTGGCTCCTGAGTAAATTATTACATGATCTTCAATAGTAGGGTGGCGTTTGGTTTTTGCATCTTCCTTTTTCACACTTAAAGCTCCGAGCGTAACTCCTTGATAGATTTTAACATGATTTCCGATTACAGTGGTCTCACCGATTACAATTCCGGTTCCGTGGTCAATACAAAAATGATTACCAATAATTGCACCCGGGTGAATATCAATTCCGGTTACACTGTGTGCATGTTCGGTAAACATACGAGGAATGATATCTACACCCAGTTTAGTTAAGACGTGAGCTATACGATATGCAGCAATTGCATAAAAACCGGGATATGATCGCACAACTTCTTCAGTACTTATAGCAGCAGGATCACCTTCATAGATCGCGTTTATATCTTGTTTGAGCTTTTGGTAAACGGCAGGAATAGCATCAAAAAAAGCTTTATTTACTTTCTGTGCATCAATATCTGAATGTCTAAGTTGGACATAAAGTATTTCATGTAACTCCTCCTTCAATTTTAATACATGAAGATTAAACTGATCTAGTGAATTATAAGACCGGGTTGCATACTCAGGAAATAATGTTCCCAGTAAGTCCTTATAAAAGGAACTCACTTCCTCTTTGGATGGACATTCCACACAGTCATTATGTGAGTTGAAAATCTGTTCTGTAAATGAATCTTCCATAAATGGTAATTAATTTAATATTAGAACCCTTTCAACAGAAGAATGATTCAAATATGAATTATTTCAGGAAGTAGTTTGAGATAAAAGTCGAACCCATCCCTGCCTGCGGGCCGTACTGTCCTACGGCAGGCAGGCCTGTCCCCTTCCCTTAGTCAAGGGAAGAGTACGTTGTAATTAATATCTGAGTGGAGTTATGAAGTCTCCCTCCCTGATGTTAGGGAGGGAACAAGGGTGGGTCAGAAAAGGCTTGGAATTGTTTTAACCACAGAGAACACAGAGAGTTTTGGGGATGAGACTTTGATAATAATATCTAAACTAGTTCAAGTCTGTTTCTCCCTTATGTTAGAGAAAGAACAAGAGTAGGGCAGAAAATTGATGCAAAGATTCTAAAATCTCCCTTCGAAGGGAGACCGATCGAACACTTGTGTGAGATCAGAGGGATGTTGTGGGGTTTAGAAACTAGTAAACCTCACAACATCTATTTCTCGTTTGGATTGAGGTTAAACTACACAAGCGGGACGCTTGCGATAGGTTAGTTGAATTACAATTCAGGGATCAGGCTTGACATTTCAAAGCCATAGTATTTTCTTAGTGTTTTCTATTAAGTGATTCATAAACAAAATTTTCTATGAAAATATTTCTCACACCTATACTTATGTCCTTAATTTTTATTACGTCTTCATTTGGGCAGGAAAGAGATGATTCTCATGATATTATAATTACTGTTGAAGGTTGGACTGAAGAAGAAGCTTACTTAGGATATTATATGGGCAAAAAAACGTATATCGCTGATACAGCTAAGGTCACTAATGGAAGAGTTATTTTTGATGGTGATGAAGACCTAGATCCCGGAATGTATTTTTTATATACACCAAATGGCGTTTTTGTTGAGTTTTTAGTTAATGAGGATAGTTTTTCAATGAGGTCGGAAATTGGTGACATAGTGCGTAAAATGGAAGTCTTAGGATCCACTGAAAACCGGTTGTTTTTTGACCTTCAGAGGAAAATGGCTCCTTTAACTACCAGAGCTAATAGTATTAGAGAGGAACTTGAGGGATTATCGGGAGCTGATAGTTTAAGAAAAGCTCAAGAACTTTCGTCAATAAATGAACAAGTGACTGCATTGCGGAGAAGAGAAAGGGATACACATTCAGACACTTATTATAGTCAATTTTTAAACTTAATTCTTAGACCTGAAATTGATATTAGTAGGATTTATTCTGACGATTATACTATTCGGCAAAGAGAATTCGAAAAGTATAAGCTTAATTTTTGGAATGGGACTGACTTTGAGAATAGGGGAATTTATAGAAATCCTGTATTCGAGAACAAACTAAACGATTACTTAGAAGATCTTTACGGATCAAATTCAGCTTCTATTATACAAGGAATCAAAAAGATATTTGATAACCCTATGAATAAGGAAGTATTCAGATATATAGTAATGACTTTGACTAATAAATACGCTCAAACTAAGACTATGGGATTAGATGCAGTGTATGTGTATATGGTAGATACTTTTTATAAAAGTGGGCAGGCATACTGGATCGATGAAAGTACATTAACCAAGATGGTTGAAAATTCAGATCGTTTAAAACCAATTTTGATTGGAAAGAAAGCACCCTTATTTAATTCGGTAACACTTGATGGGATAAGAGTTAGTAATCCTTTCTCAGGAACTAATAAAGATTATAAGATCGTATACTTTTATGACTCAAGTAAAAGTGAATCCAAGGAAGCAATTCCAATGCTTATGGATGCTTATAGAGAACTTGAAAGGCAAAATATATCTGTAGATATAATATCAATGAACTTATTTAATGATCAAAGTAATTGGGAATCTTTCATAAAAGAAACAAAATTAGGGGGTAAGATACTAGGAGATCCAAACGGGATTAGTGATGCTGAATTTAAATATTTTATCTCCTCAGCATTTCAAATTTATATTTTGGATAGTAACGATAGGATCATTGCAAAGAAAATCAGCGTACAGTACGCAGATGATTTTATTCTTGATCATGTAGATGGGCTTTAAGATGGAAATGATCCAATTAGACTTTAATGCATTCTCTTAAGATCCTGAAACAATACTGAATCAAGTTCAGCACACGGCTCAGGATTGACGGTCTTAATTCCCATCTCCATAAGTACGAATAACATCGGTATAGCTCATATCAACTAGGAGACTTCTGCTGTCAAGTTCCTGTATAAAACTTACGGGGACATCGGAGTTGTACAAACCGATGATTCCTGAATAAGAAAAGGTATTCAGGAAACCGGCTTCTTTTAATCGAATAATGTAATCCGTAGTAACGCCCGAGCTTTGAAGCCCGATTATGGCAGAGTAAGAAAAATCGTTCAGCAAATCTGCTGCATTTAATCTGTCCAGATACTCAACCGTAACACCATCATTGTACAAGCCTATCAATCCGGAGTAAGAAAATACGTCCAGATAACCGCCGGCCTCCATTCGGGCAAGAAACTCATTGGGAACGCCACCATTATACAATCCGATAACTCCTGAGTAGGAGAAGTCATCTAAATAACCACCAACATTAAGTTGATCCAGATAAGAAGTGGGAACACCTCCGTTGTAGAGACCAATGATTCCCGAATAAGAAAAGTCATCCAAATATCCGGCTTCGTTCATCATCGTTAAATATTCCATCGGAACTCCACCGTTATACAATCCGATGACACCTGAATAGGAGAAATCATCCAAAAAACCGGCTTGATTCATCTGTTCTAAATAAGAAAGGGGAACACCGCTATCGTATAGCGCTCGTATTCCGGTAGGATTGATTTGATTCGTATATCCGGCTTCATTAGCAGCTTGTAAATAATCCAGATATACGCTAGTGACTCCTTCGGTTGTTGAAATTCTGGGAGGCAGTGGTGCAGCAGGAGGTAATGGAGCTTGTACTACATTTTGCCCCTGAGAAACAGTTGTTTGGTTGCCGTTATCAAAGTTAAAAAAGGAAATCGGACTGCTTGTTAAGAACCATACAGCCGGTATTACAGCAAACAGTAATAAGGCAATGATATTTCTTTTAGTGGATGTTGGTGGTTCAACATATTCCTGATCAAATGTTTCTGCATCGATGGCATTGGCTTGTTCGTCTATATAAGAATCCAAATCAAAGTCGGGATCATCCTGATTGCCACGTAATTCATTTTTAAATCTTTGTGAACTCATAATCACTGGCCTTCTAATTCATATGCTGTTACTACTGATTCTGATGACATATCATCTAATAAACCTTTGTCATTAAGTATTTTAAGAAAGCTTGCAGGTACCTGATTTTTATGGAGTCTTACAATAGACGTGCTGCCAAAATTATCTAGGTATCCAGCTTCTGCTAATTCTGAAATGTATTCTCTCGGTACATTATTTTGATATAACCTGGAAATGGATGTACTACCGAAGTCTTCTAAAATTCCGGCTTCTTTAAATCCTATGATATAATCGAATGGTATTTGGTTTTGATATAATCTGGAGATAGATGTACTTCCAAAATTTTCCAACAGACCTGCATCAGCAAGATTTTGTATATATTCAAATGGAACCTGATTTTGGTACAATCTTGAGATAGATGTGCTTCCGAAATTATTTAGAACTTCTGCTTTTCCAAATTGATCGATGTATTCAACAGGAACATTGTTTTGGTATAGTCTGGTTGAAGCGCTTCCTCCAAAATAATCTAAATATCCATATTCTTTTAGCTGTGCCAGATACTCCGTATAGCTCATCCCAAGATCAGCAATACCATTACCTGTTTCAAAATTAAAATTGAAGTCCTGACGAGGGATGGGAGCAGCAGGTGCTGTAATTACCCTTACATCAGGTCGTGGTCTCTCTACTACAATGGTCTGGCCTGCCTGAGAGGAAGTAAAGTTTGAGTCATCAGAGAAAATCGAAAATGGGTCGCTTAAAAAGAACCAAACTGCCGGAATTAAAATAACCGAAAGGGCCAACAGATTTCTTTTTGTTGTTGGATGCGAATCGAATTCTTGTTCAAAACTCTGATCACCGGCGTTAGCTTGCTCATCTATATACGCATCCAGATCAAAATCCGGATCGGAATTATTATTTAGGTCATTCCTAAATCTTTGATTACTCATAATAGTCCTAGTTATTTTCGTCTTTATACATTTCCACAACATCTACAAAGCTCAGATCTTCATACAGTCCTTTTGCTTTCAGGTCGTTCAGGAATTCCGTTGTTACTCCGGCTTTGTAATACTCTGTGATATGCACAAAACTCAGATCATCAAGATATCCGGCCTGATCTAGTGTTCTTAGATAATCCATAGTTACATTGTTTGTGTAGAACTCGCTTATTCCGATAAAATTAACTTTATCTAAAAAGCCTGCCTCTTCAAATTCAGAAATATAGCTTAGAGGGATATCGTTGTTATAGAATTCAGAAATAGCTACAAAGTTTAACTCATCCAAAAAACCTGCATTGTCTACTTCCTGAATATAGGTAACAGGGACACCTGCTGAATGAAGTTGACGAGCCTGAAAAGCGCTTAGCTTATCGTCTTCCAGCAATCCGAGTTCTTTTAATTCCATTAAATAATCAGTAACTGATGGGAGTTCTGCATTTGCTGAAGCTCTAGCTAATTCGCGCTCAATGGCTCGTTCAACATCTCGTGCTTCAGGGATAGTGATTTCGGGAATTCTGATCTCAGGTATGTCAATTACAATTTGATTTCCGGCCTGACCTGTTGCTACTACTGTTGCTTCATCACTTCCAAAAATACTAGCATATGCTTGTTTCGGGCTCCAATCGTGATACCAAAGGAATGCAGTGAATACGAGAGCCAGACCAAGGCCTGCATTTTTTAAGAAAGAAGTTTCGTGCTCGTCTTCAACTTGTGGAGTGGCTTCAGCAGTTTTATGAGCTTGTTCATCGAGATAGGAATCTAAGTCGAAATCGTCGTTGTTATTGGATCTTTTAAATCTGTCCTTTTGTGTCATGGTGGTGCAATTTTTTCACTAAGACGAAAAAGGCGCTTCCATTGTTTCAAATCAGAAATATTCTCTTAAAGTTTGTTAGATTAGACAAAACCATAAATTAATTCCTTTAAAATGAAAAGAAGTATAGTTGGAGCAGTATTTTTAATGATGTGTTTTGTATCAACGGAGGTGTTGGCTCAGCTACCGGTGTCGCTGACTCTTCCGCAGGCAAGTCCAAAGGAAACACGAAGTATTACCATAGGATTTACAACTATCAGTTTTGAATATAACTCAGTAGGAATTAAAGGACGGGAAATTTGGGGCGGACTTGTTCCTTATGATGAAGTGTGGAGAACAGGCGCAAATAAGAATACTCTTTTCACTGTAACCGATGATGTGCTTATCAATGGACAGCAGCTGAAAGCGGGTTCTTATGGAATGCATACTATTCCCGGAGAAGATGAATGGGTGATCATTTTTTCACACTTCAGTGAAGCCTGGGGAAGTTATTTTTATGATGAAAGTGAAGATGCACTTCGGATTACAGTAACTCCGGAAGAAATGGACAGTAAATACGAATGGATGAAGTTTTCATTTAGCGATTATACGGACACTTCCGTGGATATTTCGTTGAAATGGGCTCATTTGAAAGTTCCTTTTAAAGTTGAGATACCAATGGAAACTACTTTTGCTCATATTGAAAATCAGTTTAGAACACTTCCGGCATTTTCGTGGCAGGGTTGGGTTCAGGGAGCAACATACCTGCAAAATAATGATTACAAACTGGATGTAGCATTACAATGGGCAGCAAGAGCTTTACAAATTGACCGAAGTGTTCAAACACTAGGCTTACATGCAAAATTACTAGTGTTAAATGGTAAAAAAGAAGAAGGTCTAAAAGAAGCTGCTGAGATGAGAAATGAGTGGTCAGATGATTGGAGGTCACACTATTCAGCGGCAGAGGTTTATGAAGAAGCCCAAGAACTTAAAAAGGCTGAAGAAGCCTACAAACAAGCAAAAGAGCTGGCATCTGATGATAGAACCAAACAAGTTATGCAAAACCGGATTGATGCAATCAATCAATGATCAATATTGAATAACCAATGTCCAATTTCCAAGTCTCTTTACTAACTTGGAAATTGGTTGTTGTCAAATGGTTATTGGATATTGAAGTTATTTTTTCGCTTCACCTTTATAAAGTAACTCAGCAAGCTCGACGATCTTGATAAACTCAGCACGATATCCGTTTTCATCAACGCCCTTTGATTCTTTGGCTAATTGTTGAACCATTTCGAAAGAACTGTTTCCTTTAAATTTTGAATCCCGAAGTAACATGCCGAAAGAAGCTACTGAATTTAACAACGTTGGAGTTATTCACATACATATTATAATCTAATAGATATTGACTTTATGGCTTAACATGTATTAATTGATTTAACACTAAGAGCAAAGTAATTGATAAAATTTAAATTAGTTGCATCAATGTATTAAAAACATTCACGAATGAAGATTAAATCTCTTTTTATAATATTCTTTCTTTTGACGTTTTCAATCCATGGCCAGGAATCAAATATTGAATTGATTTCAGAATCTGATAAATCTTTGCTCTCACAGGTTATAGATCTAGATATCTTCAAAATAAATAATCAAGTTCAGATATATGTCGCAGATGTATTTATTTCATCCATTCTGATTAGTGAATTACAAGGAAAGAAATTAAAATTTGATAACCGTCTAGGTCGTGATGGTTTGGGTCCGGGCGAATTTATAGAGATTACAAATCTAGAAATCCTTTCAAATGGAATTTTATCAGCATATGACAGAAACTTAGGTAGAATAACTTTTTTTGATATCCGAGATCAAAAAGTTGAAGAAACTATCAAGCTGAACACAAAGAAGAATATTCATTTCCCAATGGAAGTAAGTTACAATGAGGATAATGAACTTTTTTATTCAAGATCAGAGAGATTTTTTTCAGACAAGTATAATCCCGACGACAAAAGAAATCTCATTTTACAGTCATTCAATAAATCGGGTGAGTTAGTAACTGATTCTATACTTATCAAACCTGCAGATGATTCTTATGTCTTCCAAAAAAATGGAAATATGGCTGTAAACCCTTCTCCTGTTTGGGGGAGAAAAAGTTTAATTGAGTTTAACAGTGATAAAATATTTTACGTGTGGACTGGAAACCCAATAATTGAGATCTACGACTTGGAAGGAGGGCTTCTGAAAATTCTCGAATTTGATTTACCTCGTTTAGACTTTTCTAATTCAGATAAAGAGAGAGCCCTTCATTTTGAGTCAATGATGATTGATATAAAGAAATCTAAAATAAAAACTTCTCTATATGAAGCACTGCCAAAAAAAAACTGGCCTTGGATTCATGACTTTTTAATAGATGATGTGGGAAATATATGGCTAGCTCTACCAAATCATTTTAATTCTAGAGAAAGAAGTTGGATGGTGTTTAATGAAGATGGAGAATTTCAAAAGAACTATAAATTCCCATTAAATTTTACAATACATCAAATTAAAGGTGACATAGTAGCTGGAGAATTGTTCGATTTCGACAAGTTTATTTCAGCTGTAAGAGTGTATAAGGCATTTTAAATTTGTTTCTATTATAATATCTAAGTTCGATTTTTTAAACGTGAACGAGGAAACGAAACCTGATTACCAATGTCCAATTTCCAAGTCTCTTTACTAACTTGGAAATTGGTTGTTGTCAAATGGTTATTGGAAATTGAAAATTACTTTTTCGCTTCGCCTTTATAAAGTAACTCGGCAAGCTCGACGATCTTGATAAACTCAGCACGATATCCGTTTTCATCAACACCTTTTGATTCTTTGGCTAATTGTTGAACCATTTCGAATGAACTGCTTCCTTTAAATTTTGAATCCCGAAGTAACATGCCGAAAGAAGCTAACGATGATGCAAACTTGAGGTTTTCTGATAATTCAGATCTATCGGATCTTTTTATTACCTGGGAAAGAAGTTGGCTTTTTTCACCATCAGGCTGTTTGTATCGGAGTTTTACAGTCATTAATTCATCATTGAAGCCATTTACAGGTGTAGTTGGTGTTTGATACTTAAGTGGGTCGATATCACTTAAAGATGAATCTATATTCACTCCGTGTGGGATCACTTCATATAACGCAGTTACGGTATGTCCGGCTCCAAGTTCTCCGGCATCTTTTTTGTCATTGTTGAAATCTTCATCAGCTAGCAAACGGTTTTCATAGCCTATCAATCGGTATGCTTTTACGTTCTGTGGATTGAACTCAACCTGAATTTTCACATCTTTTGCAATGGTATGAAGGGTTCCACCCATTTCAGAAACAAGCACCTTCTTTGCTTCCAGTAAATTATCGATGTAATAATAGTTACCGTTTCCATTATTGGCGATCTGCTCCATTTTAGAATCTTTCAAGTTTCCGGAACCGAATCCTAACACAGATAGAAATATTCCCTGATCTCGCTTCTCTTGAATCAGATCCACAAGTTCGCTGTTACTGGAAACGCCAACATTGAAATCACCATCAGTAGCTAAGATGATTCGATTATTCCCATTTTCTTTGAAATGTTCTTTGGCCACCTGATACGCTTGCTTTATTCCTGCAGCCCCGGCTGTGGAACCTCCGGCATTTAGTTTATTTAGCGCTTCCAGAATAGTTTCTTTATCGGCTCCTGAAGTTGGAGGCAGAACCAATCCTGAACTACCGGCATACACAACAATAGATACATAATCATCTTCTCTAAGTTGATTGGTAAGTAGTTTAAATCCCTTTTTAAGAAGAGGAAGTTTATCATGAGAATTCATGGAGCCGGAAACATCCAGTAAAAAAACCAAGTTACTTGGCGGAAGATTATCTGCTTCAACTTTTTCTCCCTGAATACCGATTTGAACCAGCTGATGATCCGGATTCCAGGGAGCTTTTCCAACCTCTGTATTCACAGAAAAAGGATGTTCTCCTACAGGATGTTCGTAATCATAATTGAAGTAGTTAATGAGTTCTTCTACACGAACTGCATCTTTTACAGGCAAGTGTCCGTCCATGATCATTCGGCGAACATTGGAATAGGAAGCACCATCCACATCAATAGAAAAAGTAGAAAGCGGAGTTTTAGTTGCCCATTTGAAGGTGTTTTCTGAGATCTCAGCGTATTCTTCTGAATTTGGGTAACTGTAAAAACCGGATGGAGAAGATGAGGTCATGCTTAAAGTCGAGTAACCTCTGAGCTGAAGTTGAAATTCAGCAGCTTGTTTTGATATTACAACCTGATCATTTCCTACCACAACTTCCTCTAAAGCGGTACTTTCAGGATCTAATGAAATGATTAAATTGCCAAGCCCAGATTTTGGAACCATGATTAGTCTTCCAGACTTTTTGAATCCAATGTATTGAACCTCTAATATGTAGTTTCCCGGTTCAACAAAGAATTCGAAATTACCGTCTGCATCAGAGGTTTCATTAATGGACTCTTCTTTCAGAATAATTGTGGCACCAACTATTGGTTGCTGAGTATCTGCATCAATGACAGTTCCCTGAACTTTAACTTTGTCGTGTACAAATACTGGATTTGGAATATCAATTACTTCCGGAAGGATGAGAAGCAACAGGCTTGCAATGAGTGTCTTCATAACGGTTCCCTAAATTTAGTGAAGATTGTGATTCAACCTAACCGATTGTAAACCGATGTTAAATCACATAAGGATGTTATAAAGACGAGCAAGAACTAGAGATGGTTGAACCGGTAAAGCACGGACTTTGGAAACTGTAATTTGTGATTTGAAAATTGCTATTTAACTTACCACGGTAGGTTATCCAAATCTACATTCCCACCGGTAATGATAATCCCAATTTTTTTACCCACAAATCTCTCCTGATTGTTGAACAAAGCTGCAACCGGAACGGCACAAGATGGTTCTATGATCATATTCATTCGTTCCCAGATAAACCGCATAGCTGAAATGATAGATTCTTCATCAACGGTAAGAATATCATCTACATGTTTTTTGATGATCTGAAAAGGGAGTTCTCCAAGGGAGGTTCGGAGTCCATCCGCGATAGTATTGGTGCTGTAAGCCGGAATTAGTTTTCCTGCCTTGAATGAACGATAGGCGTCATCAGCCTCTACAGGTTCTGTGCCAATTACCTCAATATCGGGATTTATGGATTTTACTGCCAATGCTGTTCCACTCAATAAACCGCCGCCACCAATAGGGGTCATTACAATATCCAGAAAAGGACATTCTTCTAACAATTCAACAGCAGCAGTACCTTGGCCGGCTACAATTCTGGAGTCGTTGTAAGGATGAATGATCGTTGCTCCGGTTCTTTTAACAACTTCGGCTAATGTTCCTTCTCGGGCATCCAAACTTGCCTCACAAAACGTAACTTCTGCGCCATAGTTTTTAACTGCTTCTACTTTTACTTTTGGAGCATTCTCCGGCATAACCACGTAAGCTTTTATTCCACGGATTCGAGCGGCCAAAGCAAGAGCCTGTGCATGATTACCCGAGGAGTGAGTGGCTACTCCAAGTCCGGCTTCTTCATCCGATAGAGTTAAAACCGCATTACATGCTCCTCGGAATTTGAAAGCTCCAACTTTTTGAAAATTTTCACATTTAAAGAAAACAGCAGCATTTGAACGGGTATTCACCTTTGCGCTGGTAAGTACAGGAGTTCGATGAGCGTACGGATCAATTATCCGATGAGCAGCTTTAATGTCAGAAATTGTAGGAATAGAAAGTGTGTCGATCATTGATTATCAAATAGTTTAGCCAAAATAAGGAGAATAGGGGATTATGTCTTGGTAATTGTCTAATTAATAAAATAACTAAGAAATTCGGAGTTACTACTTGTATAGATTTGTTCTTTTAGGCTTTTTCTTATTCTTATCTGCTAAAAATATGTACGGACAAGAGACTATTAAATTAGTTCGGACAACTTCTCCGATCATAATAGATGGCATTCCAAATGAAGCTGCTTGGGCAGAAGTTGAACCTTTTCCAATGGTACAATATGAACCCGTTTTTAAAGGTGCATTAAGTGAAAAAACAGATATCAGGGTTACTTATGACGATGAGTATTTGTACGTAGCTGCAAAGATGTTCACTGAAGATCCATCTACTATAGCTGCAAATAGTTTATACAGAGACAGCTATAGCGGGGATGATGTTTTTGCAATTATTTTGGATCCATTCAATGACGATCAAAACGCACTTAGGTTTTTTACTACTCCGGCTGGAGTACGGTTTGATCAATCAATTTCAAATGATGCAAATTCTGTGGCGGGATCAAATGCTGTAAATGGAAGCTGGAACACATTTTGGGATGCATCAAGTACCATTCATGAAGACGGATGGTATTCAGAAATGAGAATTCCTTTTTCAAGTATTGGATTTCAAAGTAGTGATGGAATTGCAGAAATGGGCTTGATCGTCTACCGATGGCTTACACACCATAATGAAAGGCATATCTATCCTGCTATCCCACCACTGTGGGAAGATGGAAACATAAAGCCTTCTCAAGCTCAGGATGTAATCATAACCGGAGCAGATTCAAAAAAACCGGTCTATTTCACCCCGTATGTTTTAGGAGGCTTAACCAGATTAAATGAACTTGGTAGTGATTCGCTTAATTATTTCTATGATGATGAAGTCAAAGCTGAACTCGGTTTTGATCTAAAATACAATATTACCTCAAACCTCACTTTAGATGTAACAGTAAACACTGATTTCGCACAGGTAGAAGCGGATGATCAGCAACTTAATTTGACTCGTTTTTCGCTCAGTTTCCCTGAAAAGCGACAGTTCTTTCAACAAAGATCTGGATTGTTCGATTTTAATTTTGGGAATACTAGAGTGTTTTACAGCCGAAGAATTGGTTTAGATGGGAGCGGAAATCAGGTAAGGATATTGGGAGGAGCACGGCTTACTGGAAAAATTAATGATCTGGACGTTGGATTTATTAATCTGCAAACCGGACAAAGCGATGAAATCGATTCCGAGAATTTTAATGTATTGAGAGTGAAGAAAAATGTATTAAATACTTCTTCGTATGTGGGAGGTATTTTCACCAGTCGTTTAGGCGTGAATGGGAGTTCCAATATTGCAATGGGATTAGATGGTGATTTCAATATTTTCGGAGACGATTTTATAGAAGTACGAGTAAGTCAGACCATAGATAATTCTGTGAGTGAAGAGAATCGTTTTGATTTTGAAGACAATAGTATTTTCAGAATAACCTGGCAAAGAAGAGCGTCTATTGGATGGTTTTACAGGTTTTTTGTTAACAGAACAGGTGCTGAATTTAATCCGGGTATTGGTTTTTTCCGGACAGTAAATACATCGGACTATTTTTATCGTTTAGGATATGGATGGTTAGGAGAGGAAGAGTCTATTTACAGACAGCACTCAGTTAATATCGGGAGTTATAATATCTTTCAAAATGACACTTATGACTTGAGAAGCCGTTTTATTTCATTAGAATGGAATACCGATTTCAAGACATTAGGATCAGCTGAAGCTCAGATAAGATATAATCAGGAGCACTTACTTCCGAACGAGGATTTCAATCTAGCAGGTAAGATATACATACCGGTTGATGATTATGATTTCTTTGAAGGTAATTTTTCTTACAGATCGCCCAATAGCAAAAAACTCAGAATAAACACTACTTTTGAATATGGTAAATTATTTGATGGAAGAAGAGTTCAATTGGAAGTTGAACCGGAGTTAGTTGCAAATATTCATTGGGAAATTGGCGGGAGTTATCAGATAACTGATTTAGATTTTCCGCAAACTCAGGGAAGAGACAAAGAAAAGTTTACTGCTCATCTTGGACAGATAAGAGCTCAATACGCTTTAAATAAAAAACTTTCCACCAGTGCTTTTATTCAATATAGTAATATCGAAGAGTTAGCTGGAGTAAATTTCAGGTTCAGGTATAACTTTAGTGAAGGAAGAGATCTATGGTTTGTGATAAATGAGCAATCTTATACTGAGAAAGATCAAAGAAATTTGGGATTGCCAAGGTTACCTACCTTACAAAGTGGTTCTATTTTGATAAAATACAATCACACTTTCATATACTGATCACCCACCAATCAGTAGAAAATTATTTAACCCCATTTTACCACAATTTTTGTTAGTCTGATCACAACAAAAAATTAACTACGCTATGAAAAAAATTACGCTACTACTGATAACTGTATTTATTTCAATTTCTGCATCAGCTCAACTTCAGGAAGCGGTGGAAAGATTTCAGTTCGATCCCTCTGTCAGCTATGATAATTCTATTCCTTCGCCGACAGAATATTTAGGCTATGAGCTAGGTACTCAATATACTTTCCACCATCAGGTGATGGGTTATTTCGAGAAATTGGCAGAACTTTCAGATAAGATCACTTTTCACGAGTATGCTCGCACTTATGAAAACCGTTCAGTTAATTATGCTATTATCACTTCCACTGAAAATCATAGCAATCTAAATGAAATAAGAGCTCAGAATTTAAAAATTGCAAATACTCCGAGTTCAGTTTCAGTAAATGAAGAACCGGTAGTAGTTTGGATGAGCTATAATGTTCACGGAAATGAGCCTTCCAGTAGCGAAGCCGCAATGCAAACCGCATATCGATTAGTGGCTTCTACAGATTCAGAAACACAAAACTGGTTAGACAATGCTGTAGTTATTATAGATCCAATGATCAATCCTGATGGCCGGGACAGATATGTGTATTGGTACAAATCCAGTCAGGCAAATGTATTGAATGTAAACGCAGAGGATTTGGAGCATGACGAGATCTGGCCTGGTGGTAGAACGAATCATTATTGGTTTGATCTGAACAGAGACTGGACTTGGTTGGTGCATCCTGAATCAGCCGGTAGAATAAATGTATATCAACAATGGATGCCTCAGGTTCATATTGATTTTCATGAGCAGGGTTTTAACAACAACTATTTTACGATGCCGGGAACTACTCCACGAAACCATGAACTGCCGGCAGATTATGAGAAATGGGCAGATGCATTTGGTCGCGGAGCTATAGAAGAATTTGATAAAGCCCAAGTAAATTTCGAAACCAGAGAACGGTTCGATTTCTTTTATCCGGGTTACGGATCTTCTTATCCAAGTATTATGGGTGGAATCGGAATGTTGGCGGAGCAGGGCGGTCACAGCAGGGGTGGACGTGCAGTAGAAACTAATGATGGATATGTGCTTACACTTCGCCAAAGAGTTTTCGATCACTATAAAAATGGCGTTTCCATTGTTAAGACTTCCGTTGAAAACAGAAAAGCTCTTGTAGAATACTTTCAGGATGCCCGATCTCAAAACACTCAAAAAGGAAATACAAAAGCCTATATCCTACCAAACAATTCCAACGATTATACCTACGATGTTGTGAATTTAATGCTGAAACAAGGCGTCCAGGTTGAACAGGCAAACGATGATTTCAATATCAAAAACGCTTTCAATTACTGGGATGGAAACGCTTCATCAAGGTCGTTCAAAGCGGGAGATTTTATTATTAAAACGGATCAACCGGCGCATCTTTTCATAAATACAATTATGAGAAGACAATTGGAGATCAAAGATTCGGTTATGTACGATATGAGTACATGGTCGGCACCATTGGCTTATAATCTGGATGCAGCCTGGACTACATCGAATATCAGAGTAAACACTACTCAAATCGACGAGGAAGTAGTTCGTCCGAATGGAATTACAAACGGAAATGCTCAGTATGCTTATGTGATTGACTGGAATCAAAGAAATGCACCAAAAGCGTTAGCTCAACTGTGGAAGCATGGTTATAAAGTGCGTTCTTCTGAAAAAGGATTTGGCAAGGATGGAACTGAGTATTCAAGAGGAAGTTTGGTTGTGCTCCTGGGAAGAAACCTCCATAAAGGAGATGCTATTCATCAGGATATGAAAACCATTGCTGATTATGCAGATGTGAAAGTTTCCGGTTTCAACACAGGTAGAATGGATTCCGGTAGCGATCTGGGATCTCCGAGCATGAGACCAATAGAAAAGCCCAGAGTTGGTTTGATGATTGATTCAGGATTTAGTTCATATACTGCAGGACAGATATGGTTTCTTTTTGATCAATGGACCGAATTTGGTATCGACAGAATACGATCAGGTAGTTTTGGCGGACTAGATCTGAACGATTATGACGTTCTCATTTTGCCCGGAGGATATGGGTTAAATGGTACCTTTAATGAAAACTCCCGAGAGCGATTAAAGGATTGGGTGCGTGACGGTGGAACATTGGTTGCAACTGAAGGAGCTACAAGCTGGTTGACAAAAGAGGAATCAGGAATTACATCTGCAGAATTATTTGAAGGAGAAGAGGACGAAGATGAAGATAAAATAGATCCGGCAGCATACACCAGATATAAAGATCAGGAAGATTCCAGCGGATTGAGAAGAATTCCGGGTTCTGCATTTAAGGCTATGATCGACAATTCACATCCATTGGCTTTTGGAATGAAGGACAAACTGTACTCTTTGAAATTCAGTACTAATGCGTTAAAGCCTGATCCATCGTTCAGTACAGTTGGGTATTATGTTAAAGATGCAGACGAAGTGTTGGCTTCTGGTTATGCATCTATGGAAAATAAAGAAAAAGCATCAGGTAAAACCTTTGCAGCTGTCCAGGAAATGGGAAGTGGAAATGTTGTTTTCTTAATGGATAACACTCAATACAGAATGTTTTGGGTTGGCCCTGCAAGAATGATGCAGAATGCTGTTATGCTTGTTCCGGGTTTTTGATGTACGAGGCAACTTACTTTAATAACCATCTGACGGATATTCCGTCTGATGGTTTTTGAATTTCGGTCAGACCGACTTGAAGCCGTCAGACCGAGCTTGTTTCAGAAACTTATAGAATGACTTTTAATGATGTTTACACCAACTCTTCCAGAGTTAAAACTAGATTCGAAAATGAAATGATAAATATTAAACTCTGGAAGAGTTAACTTCTATATCAGCAAATGCCCCTAAAAATAACTTTCTTCAAACCGTTCGAAGTGGCAGGTATATCCATTGGGATGTTTAACTAAATAATCCTGATGTTCAGGTTCAGCCGGCCAGAATGTAGTGTACGGCTCTAAAGTAGTAACTACTTCACTATCCCATCTGTTGGATTCATTCACGACCTGAATAACTTCTTCAGCTATTTCTTTTTCCTCTTCATTTTGAAAAAAGATGGCAGAGCGATAACTGCTTCCCCGATCATTCCCTTGTTGATCGACCGTAGTTGGGTTATGCATTCTGTAGAAGTAATCCAGTAACTCTTTAAAAGAAGTCTCGCTTGGGTCGTAAGTAATTTCTATACCTTCTGCATGACCGGGGTGATTTCTGTAAGTGGGGTTTTCATTTTCTCCGCCGATATAACCAACTTCAGTATCTTTTACTCCCGGACGAACTCTGAACAAGTCTTCCATTCCCCAAAAACAACCGCCGGCTATATAGGCTTTTTTTAAATTTTCCATCGCAGTTTCTTTCTATTAGTCTAATGTGATTTGTATTTCTTCAGGTTTGATTAACAGATATGATAGCAGAAAAGTTGCTTTGGATAAAGTTTAATCATGGTCATCCTTGTAGATGTTAGATAATTTTTGACAAACATCTTTTTTACTCATAAATCTCAATTAAGGTCATTCCTGCGAAGGCAGGAATCTGGATTCAGATTAAAACCAATAAGTTCTTTCTGTAGAAAATATTTTTGTAAGGAATTCATTCCAAAGTGGTCTTACTCAAATATGAAAGAAGGCTTTGTATATATCTTATCGAATTCCAAAAGAACAGTATTATACACCGGGGTTTCGGGTGATCTACTGAGTAGAACATTTATTCACAAAAAGAATGAAGGATCCATCTTTTAATCAAAATATAGGACACATTTTCTGATGTATTATGAGATTCACCAAAATATGTACGAAGCGATTAAAAGAGAGAAACAAATCAAAAAGTGGAAAAGAGAATGGAAAATAAATTTAATTCGATCAGTTAATCCTGATTTGAATGATTTATGGGACGAAATTCTACCAGAAGGAAGATTTTATTTTTAATTGGGTAAAACAGAGAGGGAATTAACCTTAAAGAAAACATTGAGTCAGACAGCTCAATCCAGATCTCGGGCATTCGCCGCGAGATGACCTGTTGCTTACAAAAACTTGTACTAGATCACCAATTTCAAACAACCGAAATTCTAACTTTCTTCGTCTTAAGCTTTTTATTGTCGATGAGTTTGAGAACCTGTTCCACTTTATCAGCTTTAACCGCAGCAAATGCCGATTCCTGTTTTAGTTCAATATCACCCAATTCACCTTTTTTGAGTTTTCCTTCTTTAAAGAAAAAACCGGCGATATCTCCTTTGGAAATTTTGTCTCTACGTCCGCCCGAGATATAAAGCGTTTTCCATTCTGTCTTAGTTGGTGGATTTGAAATCGATAACTCTTCAACTCCATCCGGTTGAATAAAGTCAGGAAGATCTTCACCACTCCATTTTAAAACATAGGCAACGCCATCACTATGCATCCGAGCAGTTCTACCATTTCTGTGAGTGAATTCCTCAGCCTTAAGCGGGAGATGGTAATGAACGATGAAGTCCATTTCAGGAACATCAATTCCCCGAGCGGCCAGATCTGTAGCGATCAATAAACGATGTGTTCCATTTCTGAATTTGATCAATGCATTTTCGCGATCATTTTGTTCAAGCCCGCCATAAAAACAACCATGCGGGATTTTATGGTGATTTAAGAAATCGCTTACTCTTTGGATCGAATCCTTAAAATTACAGAAAACAAGTCCCCGTTTGTCTCCAAGCTGATTCAGCAAAGCAACCAATGTATCCAGTTTATCCTTTTCGGGAGAGATTACCGTTTTTATAACAAGATCAGGTTTATCTATATCAAGAAAATTGACAACCTCTTCATCTTTCAACCCAACAAAATTCGGGATTTCAATGCCTTTGGTTGCAGAGGTAAGGATGTTCTTTTTCACGTTTGGTAAGGCATCAATGATCTCAGTCATATCAGCTTCAAAACCGATCTCTAACGACTTATCGAACTCATCCAGTACCAATGACTTGATATCTATTACTTCAAAAGTCTCACGCCGTAAATGATCTGCGATTCTGCCCGGAGTTCCGATCAAAATAGCAGGAGGGGTATCCAGTTCGGATCTGTCTTTGGAAAAAGATTGTCCACCATAAAAAGCATTGATCTTAAAACCGGTTCCCATTTCACGGGCGACTTGTTCGATCTGAATAGTAAGTTCTCTGGAAGGAACCAGGATCAGGGCTTGAATCTGCTCACATTCCGGATCTAATTCTTCAATGATCGGCAATAAGAACGCGAGTGTTTTACCCGTTCCCGTGGGGGAGAGCAGAACTACATTAGCATTTGTATGGATGGCGAACTTCGCTGTCTTCTGCATTTCATTGAGCTCTTTAATGCTCAGTTTATCCAGAATAGCGCGTTGATTTTTTATAGAAGATGACATGCCTGTAAACTACGGCTTTTAGGGACGAGAAATAGAATTTTAAATCAGATCTATGATTCTTAGGATGTAATCCGATTAAGGGATGACACGAATCCACGGCTTGTCACTTCGAGCGGTAGCGAGAAGTCTAGTAATCCTTGAACTACCATCAAAATCTTTAGATGTCTCGCAGTAGCTAGACATGACACAAAATAGAAAATCAATGTTAATCCTGTAATCGGTTTAATCCGTGGTTCAGACAGTTTTTGGAGAAGAAGTGGAGCATTAGTTTAAATTATTCAGAAGTTCCAAAAGATCTTCTGATTCTGATTTTAGTTCTTCTGTGATTTCTATTGCTACTTCATTCACGGTTTTCATCATATTCAGGAAAGTGTAAAACTTTCTACGTGCTTGCACCCAGTTTACATTATTCCATATATCATTTTCAACATCGGCGTTTATTTCAATTTTAAATTCGTGGAAGTAAAATGGAACCTCACTTATAAAATCTTCACTTAAATTATATTTCAGCTGAAGATTGTCGGTTATCATAAAATGATAAACTTTTTGAAGAGAATTCAGATCCAGTAATCTAAACTGGATGATCTCGTCCAACAGGTCAACTCTGCCGGTATTTTGAAGAGTCAGAAATGTATTGTTGTTCAGATTAGCAGTCTCAAAAGTCTGAATAATATCAAGATTAGCTTTGATGAGGTCATTAAAATCGGAATTGGTTAAAGAAGGCTCAGATAGTATTTCTTCCAGACTGTCAATTTGAGATAACTGAAAAGATAGATCTTCTATTTGATACTCAAAATTCTCAATATCCAATATGAGATCTTCTTTTAAAGCAGTTAAGTAGGATTCTGCAAGTTCAGTTTTTTTTCTTTCCTCGTTCCAGTTATTTACCTGAAGAGCGAGTAAGATCCCGATCATTACCAAAGCAATTTCACCTAAAGCATATAGGAGGTATTTTCGAACGTTATTCTGTTCCATAAATTTTTGTCGTATTTGTCTAAAGAATCTCAGCATAGGAATCGCGGATTTGTAGGATATGGGGATAGTCCGGAGTCGTGGGTTGTCACTTCGAGCGAAAGGGAGAAGTCTAAAGATCCTTGAATTACCATAAAAATCTTTAGATGTCTCGCAGTAGCTCGACATGACATATAAGAGAAAATCTGTGATAATACAAGCATTTGTGTAATCAGCGGTTCAAGCATTATGTGTCTAAAAAAGCGCAGCATCATGGATCAATCACCACAAAATTATTCCAGCTAGTTACATATTGCCGTTCGCAGGTGTTATTTCCAACTTGTAAATAAGGAGTTTTATGACTGGTGAATCTTTCGGAAAAATCACCAGGTTGAACGGTTGAATAATACCGTTGATCTTCGGAATTAGAATTTCGGACAAACAAATCCACGGGCTCAGTCGTGTTATTATATATTAAGTTCCAGTAAAAAAAAGTATGAATAGGATTCTCAATAAATTGGGAATCGCACGGGACTTCTTCAGATCGTATCAGACCGGCAGATTCTAGCTGTGGAATCAGTTCTTCAAAATCCTTGCCCTCGACCTGAATTTGAAATTCCAGCCAAAAGTACATCTGATATTTATGGTATATATCATATTGATTTAAAAATAGACTTAAAAGATCGTTGTATTGAATTAAGCGATTTCGAAAATAGGTGTCGTTATGAAAGAAATGAATTCGTTGTTCATTACTTGAACTATCAAACTTATTTAACCACTTCTGATCACTTAAATATTTTAAAATCTCTTGCTGTAATTCATTTAATGCAAAAGAATAATCTCCCATCGACTGATAGGATGCATCTAATCTACGTATGAAATTTAGTGCTCGGCCATACTGTTCGGGATAATTCCGTTCATTTTCTAAAATGATTTTAATGTTTTCGTTATACAAGTACCCTAGTCCAAAAACACCTCTTAGCATCGGAGTATTTACAAGATTTCTTCTGAACGAAGATTCTATATATGGTTTATCGTGTAGAAATTGATCCAGACCATCATTTAAAATGCTACTGTGCAGACTATCCAAAAACCCAAAAGGAGTAATATAATACTCATCAAATCCGGCAGTGTTAATTTCCGTTCTTTCTATGGTGTTTTCCAGATCTGAAAGCATTTTTATCGCTTCTTGCTCTTGTTTTCGTAGTTCATTCCAGTTGTTGATTTGCAAAGCTATTAATATCCCGATCACTACCAGAAATATTTCACCTAATGCATACCAAATGTATTTACGGATATTCCCGTTTTCGAGGAGCTTTTGACGGATTTGGCGGAAGAAGCGTAGCATTACATTTTAAATAACGTAGTTTGTGATCGGTAGCAAGCAACAAATTCGTCCCGTAGGGACTTTATATTGGTAGAAATAACATTCATAAAAACAACAATGTGCCATAGGTACATCCAGTGACAGTATGAGTATCCGTTTATCATTCGATGGCTTTAAATATATATTGTTCATCAAATTCTATATCATGAGCTTTCAACAATTCGAGATATTCTTCTCTGAATGACTTTACCCTATGATGCTCTTCTTGCTTTTGGATATATCGAATTACCCTTGGAAGTTGATCTTTTGAAAATGAGAAAGCACCATATCCTTCTTGCCAGCTAAACCTAACCTTGCTTAATCTATTCGTGTTGATCCATTTTGAAGAATCTTGCTTTACCTGCTTCATCAAATCTGATAACGATTGAACCGGTCGCATTCCAAACAGCATATGAACATGATCGGGCATTCCATTTATCTGTATCATTTTATGCCCGTTTGCTTGCACAATTCCTGTAATGTATTTGTAAAGATCGGTTTTCCAGTCATTACCAATCAGGCATTCACGATTGCGGACTGCAAAAACAGCTTGAATATGGATTTGGGTGTAGGTATTTGCCATCATTCAATTATAGGTTGTACCTAACGGCACAAGGTTCGTGGGTACATTCAAGTCTACCAATGTTATGTCCCTAACGGGACTGATTTCATCTACCATAAAATGAAATTCACCCAAGGCATACCACAGGTATTTACGAACCTTGTTTTGTTCGATGAGCTTTTGGGGGATATTTCGGAAGAATCTCAGCATTAGTTATCCTTCTCCAAAGATTTGTTAATTTCATTTACAATTAGTTCAGATAGTTTGAACTGTTCTCTTAATGGCTCAAATCCTCCACGAATAGCTGACATAAAAAACCCTAGTTCTCCCATCAATTCTTTATTGTTGGTCAACTTGTTTAATATTTCACCGGCTTTTTCTTCTGTAATAACCGGATCACATTTGTGTAATACTTGTATGTCACCGACAGTCTCATGGCATTCATCCCACATGTAATCCAGAATAGAGAAAGGTATCTGCATTCGGGCCATTTTGCGGTATGGCGGGTTTATACCAATAGTACTCTGGTATCTGGACGTTCCACCTCCGTAGTAATATCCCAGCCGATCTCTTAAGACAGAATTATTAAGTATAGACAACTCACCGGCACTTTTTAATTCTTCATAGGTTGCACTTTCGATAATAATGGGCCAGATTTGACTGGCATGGAAGGCATCTACCAGTAATTCCCAATTTGTGTATTTACGATCATTTATACCATCTGAATAGTCTAATACTTTTATCCCACTCTCGAGAACCAGATCATAAAATTCAATATTTGATTTATAAAACTCTATATCTGTATTTAAATCTCTTAGCAAAAGATTCAGATATACTTGTTCTCTGTTTTTCTTTAATCTCTCTTCATTCCAGTTATTAACCTGAAGCGCCAACAAAATTCCGATCATCACTAGAGCAATTTCTCCAATAGCATATAATAGATATTTGCTGAACTTACTTTCAGAAAGGAGAGCCTGACGTACCCGTCGAAAAAACTTAAACATATCCCAAAACCCCTGTGTTATTATAAGGGAAATTGGTTAAAACGGAGCTTATATCAAAATTCTAAAAATCTATGTTGAATAAGCTTACTCGTGCTTACTTTTCAGTTCATCCAAACGTTTTTTGTTCTTTCGCTTTTGGAGGTAGGGAATGAAGAACATATAGATTCCGGTTATCCAGAGAATGGTTACAATTATGCCGGAAGGCAGGAAGATCCAAAGTTTGGCTGAATCGTGGAACCAGGAACCATCATGTAGGGTTTCAATAATTCCGGAGCGTCGAAATTCAACCTGGAGTACATCACCTGTTTTGGTGTCGATCTGAATTTCCCAGTTGTTGACTCCGCGTACTTTTACTACTCCTTTATCCGGGCGTACATCCAAGCGATCTATATCTGACCATTTTTTGATTCCTGCTTTATCAACATTTGCTGATATTGCTAGAATTTCATCAAAAGTAATTTCAAGATCTGTAGAAATACCTTCCTGAGTTGGAGGTTGGATCCAGGCAAACTCCTTTTTAACCTGGAGAAAAAGTCCTGTAATTAATACGATCAAAAAAGGGAGAGCTATAATAATAGCTCCCCATCTGTGAATTTTGCGGTTATCCCGCCGTGCGTGCCAACTCATTAAATATATTTTGGCTTTATCTGTTTAAAAGAAATAACGTAATCCCATCGAACTGCTGAGAAAGAATGCGGAACTTGTCTCAACATTGACTGTTGGAGCAATATCCATATATAGTTCAACAGGCTGGTCTTGCAATGAATATTCCATTCCCAAAGGTATCCTGAAACCAATTCCGGTATCAGAATTTTCTGAAAAGAGGAAGTTTACACCTACACCGTAATAGGGCCTCAATACTCCTGATTCAACATTAAAGGAATCACTATTTCCATTCAGTATAAGATTGGCTTGTAGATTTATAATGTTATTAAACTCATTAAAATTAAATCCTAAAACACCGGTTATCGCAGCAGTTTCTGAAATAGTTGCCTTGGCAGTAATTCCTGTAGGTGAAAACAGCTGAGCTCCAACTGCAATCCCTTCATTTTGTGCTTTTACTGACGAGGTTGCGATTACTAAGGTTACTAATGTGAGTAATGTTTTAATTTTCATGGCTAAGTAGTTTTAAATTAATATTTAACTCCCGGTTGAGTGATTTCGAAGCTTTCTTTGGCTTTTGCTTCATCAACCATATTTTCTACGTCTTTTAATAACTGCTTGGCATCGTATACAATTCCATCTTTTATAGTGTAAACAACTCCACCATGGCGTTTAACATTGTTCTCATTGTCAACCAAAATGGCACCTGTTCCATACAACACTTTAAGATTTGCCATGGGGTTTGCATCAACAATCAACATATCTGCAAGTTTGCCTACCTCAATTGTCCCAAGTTCGTCATCCATTTCTAACACTTCAGCTGCTTTAAGCGAAGCTGACTGAAATATTTCTAAAGGATGAAATCCGGCTTCTCTCATCATTTCCATTTCCTGAATATAGCCGAATCCATATAGTTTGTAGATATATCCAGCATCAGAGCCCAAAGTTACTCTTCCACCTCGATTTTTATACTCGTTCACAAACTCCATCCATAAACGGAAGTTGTTTTTCCATTCCACTTCCTGTTCCGTTCCCCAATCTAACCAGTAAGAACCGTGCGAGATTCTGCTTGGCTCATAAAATCTCCAAAGTGAGGGTAAGGTATATTTTTCATGCCATTCAGCTCGCCGTTGGGCCATCAGATCCCGACTGGCTTCATAAATAGTCATGGTAGGATTAAGGGTAAAATCCAGTTCTAATAATTCGTTCATAACCTCATTCCACTTATCAGAATATGGCTCCGCTGCTTGTTTCCAGAGTTTTCCTGCTTCCTCAAAGCGGTGTTGTTCGTTGTTATAATTATAATCTAAAGGATAATCCTGAATGATACGATCTTCAAATAGAGCTTCAGGTAAACCATACCAGTGCGTCATACTTGTCAGTCCCAGACGGGCAGATGTAAGAACATTGTTATAAACCACTCTGGTTTGTGCATGATGAGTCATTGTTTCAAGACCAAGTTTATTGGCTTCATCAATAGCAGCTGCATACACTTTCGGGGATGCACCAAAAAATTTGATTCCATCAGCTCCTGCTTTATGGATCATTTGAACCCAATCACGTGCCTGCTTTTCATTGATGATCTGTTCTGAAGCTCCTTGTCCAAACGAAATATAAGCTGAGATTCTGGGAGCTGTGATTTCATTCTTTTCGCTTCTGGCTTTGTGACGAAGTGTCCAGTCCATTCCATTTCCCGAACCCGGTTCGCGGATGGTTGTGATTCCGTGTGCCATCCAAAGCTTATATACATATTCCGGAGTAGTTCCCTGAGCGCCACCGCCGGTATGAGCATGCATATCAATGAATCCGGGGAGTAAGTACATTCCTTCTGCATCAATGACCTTGTCATTAGCTCCTGCTTTAGGACGCCTGTTTTCATTGATAGGAAGTCCGGGATATCCAACGGTTTGTATACGCGCAATTCGATTTCCTTCAATTACGATATCAACAGGTCCTGTAGCGGGGGAGCCGGTACCGTCGATCATATTAACTCCTCTGATGATCAAGCGATCATAAGGACCTTCTCCATCTGTACGGTCAGGAGCGTCGCTCATTTGTGCAAACAAAGGAGAGGTTAAAAGTACAAGCAGGATCAGCTGAAATATTTTTTTCATTTCGGAAAAGTTAGTTATTGAAACTTAGATCTGAATTGAAGCAGAATTCGATTACAAATCTAAGTAAAAGGTATGTTAGTGATAGTAAAAGTTAGTTACAGAAGTAAAGCGCCTTCATGTTTAAGCAACCATTCTTTTCGCTCCATACCTCCTGCATAACCAACCAGCTTATTATCAGAACCAATAACACGATGGCATGGAATTACCACTGCAATAGGATTTTTTCCATTTGCTGAACCAACTGCTTGTGAAAAATTCTTATCGCCAAGGTAGGAGGCTATTTTCCCGTACGAAGTAGTTGTTCCGTGAGGTATATTATTTAACTGCGACCAGACTTTTTGCTCAAAATCGGTTCCTTCCGGCAGCAGAGTAAGATCAAACCGATCTCTTTTATTTTCAAAGTATTCTTTAAGCTGTGTTTTAGCCGATTCGGTATGAATGTCAGGATCTTCGGGACCGTCAAAATCCATAAACTTGATACCTGTAATTCCACTTCCGTTAGAAAGTATTCTGAGATAACCGATTGGAGTTTCCAGATAGCTTACAAAGGTCATTATTTAATTATTAAAAATGTTGACGGTTCCTGAGCGATCAAAATTATAAGGGGTAGTTTTAAAAAATGGAAGCGTTGATTCTACATCCGAGTTACCGGAAATCGTATATTCCAGAGGCTGATCTCCTGTTATAAGATTATAAGCACTTTTACCCAATTGTATAAAGTTTAAAGAAACAGGAATTGAAATAGTACCCGATTCTTTTTCCTCGATCTTGATGGGATCTAAAGATTTTCCTGAGATCGATTCAAGTCCATTTAAAGATATAGTATAGTCAGTGTCTTGTAATGAAATTCCAAAAGCATTTGGGTTATCAATGTTGAGGATCAATTCAAGATCAGCTTTAGTAAAAGATAAATTCTTAACAGACAATCTGGATAGGGATACTTTTGGAGTTTTAATTACCGGAATTACTCCGGTTTTTTCCAAAGGTATTTCAGTAAAACCCAGAATAGGTAAGTCAACTCCTATCACAGATTTTAACTCATATTTCGTTTCATCCTGATTTCGGATATCTGAAAAGGTTTTGAATAGTTCATCATATGTAAAGCGTACCGGAATTTGCACAATGCTTTTATTGTTGGATAAAATTTCTGTGCTTAAAGCTTGGTCTCCACTTACAAAAGTTCTATCGGAAATCAGGAAATCATAATTATATGATGTAAGATTTATGGCAACTGCATTGGGATTATCAACCTCTATATCGAAAGTAAGCTCAAGATCACTTAATGAAGCATCAGAAATGTTGACATCATTTACTGAAAGATCAGGTTTTTGTATGGACGCCAAATCTTTTAGTGCAGAGCAATTGATATTAAATGTGGCGTATAATGTAATTAAAAGGAGGTATTTAAAGAATCTCATATGTTCAAATTACAGCGATTTAATAAGGAAAAAAATTTTTCAAAAAAATTGTAACAAAGTGTGACCGAGTCTCTCTTGTACTCGCTTAAGGGGAACAGATAATGCGATGATGACGCTAATCTATTTTTCAAACCCTTTTTTGAAACCTAAAACAAAGCCTCAATCTTGAAAAATTGAGGCTTTTTTATTTAAAAATATATTCTGTACAGAATCGTAATGTTTCTGCCGGGTTCGGGTCTCAGATCTTTAATTCTGGAAAGATGGTTATAGTAATCCTCGTTCAGAAGATTGTTCACATTTAAAGAAAGAGTGTGAAGAAGCTTCTTAGTGTTGAATCTGTATTGAGCAAATAAGTCTGTTAAAAAATAAGAGTCTGTGGGATTTTCAAATTCACCGGTTCGGTCCTGTTTTGCTGCATATTTGAATCGAGTACCAATTTCAAATCCATCTTTGGAATACTTAACAGAAGCTTTTGCTTTGAATGGAGGTATTTGTGGTAACGGCCTTGTTCCTTTATTACCCCCATTTTCATCTGTAGTATCTTGTCGGCCAATTGTATAACTAACAGAAGAATCTGTTACTAATGTTTTTGATAACTGAACTTCAGCCGAGGTCTCAAATCCATAGAGTTCTGCTGAAGTTCCAATGAATTGGTAGTTCAATAAATCAGCACGTTGAATATTTGCCTGTCCCGTATTCCGTGCATATAAATAGTTATCAAATCCATTATGAAAAACAGCAGCATTTGCATTTACTATGCGGTTCTGATAGCCAATAAATATTTCTTTAGCCCAGGCGCGCTCGGGGTCGAGATCAGGGTTTCCTATTTCAAATGAGTAGGAAGCTAAATGAGGACCCTCGGAGTATAATTCTTCCAAAGAAGGAGCCCTGAAAGATCTCAGAATAGTAGATCCTACAGAAAATCCTTTTCCCAAGTCATAAATAGCTGAAACAGATCCTGAAAGAGCTGAAAAGTCACGGTCCTTATAAAAAGTAGAATCGATGGAACCGTTACGGGCACCAATCCCATAAAATAATCCCCTTTCCTCGGTTGTAGCCAATGAGTAGTCAAAACGGGCTCCGGCTTCCAGATGAAGTGGTCCTAGATCCGATTCTTCAATTATGTATGCGCCAATTTTAAAATTATTTGAAGGCGGTGTGCCTGCTCCATCAACTACATAATCTTCAATTTCTGAGGAGAAACCGAAAGAGCCGTTATTTAATAATCCGAATTTATTATGCTTCGCTCTGATATTAATATTGGTTGTAAGCAGATCAAACTCTGTTCCGATAACAGGATTGCCATTACTGCTTTTCCCTTCGATTTCTTTGTGATTATAGTCTTTAAATGATGCATCAATTTCAATTACTTTAAAAAAGCCGTTTTTGATAAGTATTTCTGAACGGGCATCGTATTGATATTTTCTTAATTCAATATCTACTCCATCAGGATGGCCATTTGGGTCAGGTGGTATTCCATAATTACTAAAATAAATACTTGTTGAGGCTCCTGCATATCCCCAGGGACGAATCCAACTAACCCCAATGGCATCGTTGGTAGTTTCATAAAAAGTATTTCTGATCTCACCTCTGGGTGTGTCAGTATTCAATCCATATCTACCGTTGATATCAGCTTGAACGGCGAAAGATTTAACCGGGAATGAAATATTAATTGCTGATGATAAACCTGAATTAACCTTTTGACCATTTAATGATAGAGTACCGGTAAGCTGAGATGGAAGTGTAGTTTGAACTTGATTCTTCACTACATTAATAACGCCGCCAATTGCGTTAGAACCATAAGCTAATGCAGCAGGTCCACGGGCAATTTCGATTTCGGTAGCAGAAACCGGATCTATAGTAACGGAATGATCAGAAGACTGAGCAGATACGTCACCGGAACTGATGCCATCTTGTAAGATCATGACTCTTTCATCACCTAAGCCCCGTATAACAGGTCTTCCGGGTGCGGCTCCATTCGATCTTTGATCGAAACCCGGTAAGCTGGTAAGCGTTTCAGATAAAGTAGATCCTAAATTTCGTCTTAAATCAGAACCAAATATCTTTTTTGAAGCATGCTCTAATCCCGAACCGGTTAAGTCTTCGGATTCTCCCAGAACTTCAATAGCTTCAGAGCTAAGTACTGATACATTTAGTTTTATATCGAGTTCAAGATTATTACTACTTATCTCAATTTTTTGAGATTGAGTTCTGTATCCAATTCTGTGAGCTGTTAAAGTATAGGTTCCGGAAGGAATGTTCTTTATTTCAAACTCACCATCAACTGTTGAAACAGCAGTTCTGTTTAGTTCTTCCAGGTGAATGTATGCGAAAGGAATAGACTCATTGGTCTCTTTATCGAAAATATTTCCTGATATTGAATAAGATGAACTCTGTCCCATAGATGATCCGGAGATCATCATTAGGAACAAAGCTGTTAATATCGAAAAGTATTTCATCTAGTTAGAAGAAGTAGTTACCGAGATTGGAAGATCTACAGTAACGAATTCCGCGGCACCTTGATGATTCATTGTAAGTTTGAAAGTAGATGAACCTTCGGCAGTTCCGGTTACATCAAAACTGAAAGGGGTAGAATCAGAGTTAATATTCCCAAAAACTGCAATGTTATCGGCTCCTGAAAATGTAATTGAATGTTCATCAGGCTCCGGTGTAAACTCATCTAGGTCTTCATCCAGGAAAACTACTGTAAACGAATTTGTACTTCCATTGGCAACAGATAAACTACCTGTAGTAGTACTATTTGATGGATGTGCAATATATTCCAGCACACCTTGACCATTTGATTTGATTCTAATTCCGACGGGCTCTTGCTCGTGATCGTCAGATCCGGTTGAGTTACTGCAAGCTGCGAACAGGCCTGTTATTAATAGTAGGTATAAAGCGGTTTTAGCCGCATGAGTAAATGAATTTTTCATGGCTTAAATAAAGTTTGATTATAAAATGTAATTAAGAATGCCTTAAAGGCAGTGAATGGGTCTTAAGCCATGAAAGGAGGTGAGCGTCCGGATTTTGAAGCGATGAAATTGTTTATCTCTTCTTCTGAATTATACAGAATGATTTGATCTTCAGAAGATAGAAGTACCTCAAAAGTGAAAGGGGTAGAAAAATCATCGTCCGTGACAAGTGTGGAAATGGGACAAAAATCTTCAGTTTGAACAAGGTGAGCTTCTTCTGAATGGTCTAAGCATTCCAATCCCTCACTGTGGTAATGTACCAACGAGGTAACCAAACCCAGTACAGCAAAAACTGCTACAGGTATGAAATAAAAAGACCGTTTGTTAATCATAAAGCAAATGTTCAATACTGAGTTATAATTTACAGTTTCGTGAAGTATAATTCTATGTGAATGGTATCTTTATTGTACATTATTACAACTTGATACATAACTAACGCGGTTAAATATGGCAGAGTTTCTTGAAATGGCTAAAGATTGGTTTCTTAGCCTTGGCGAAGAATATGGAGTTAATCCTTTGATTTTCGGGTCTATATACGTTGGTGCGATTCCTTTTTTTACTCTTTCTTTGGGCTGGCTGGTTAAGAACTATCGTAAAGGAAAAAATATTGCAATTCCTGCTCTTAGTACCACATTCTTTTTTATATCCGCTTATTTATATCTGATAGTTGCTGGAAAGAATGTTCCTTGGTGGGTGTATGGCGTTGTGGTACTTCTTGTAGCCGGAGGTGCTTATTCTACAGTCAAAAAGATAAGAAGCAGAGTTAGTGACAGTGAAAGCGAAGGAACAGGAAGCTTTGAATTTGACAGCGTAGTAATTGGAGGAGGAGCGGCAGGGCTGACTGCATCCGGTATTTGCGCAAACTTCGGAGCTAAAACCATGATGATTGAAAGGCACAAGTTGGGTGGAGATTGTACATGGACAGGTTGTGTGCCTAGTAAAGTCCTTTTGAAGGCAGGTAAAGTAGCTCAACAAGTCAGAGATGCGGGTAAATACGGATTGATTGATTGTGATCCAAAAATCGATTTCAAAAAAATAATTAAACATGTAGATGATGTTCGGAAAGAAGTATATGAAGATGCAGACCGTCCGGAAATATTTGAAGAAATGGGGATTGAGGTTGTTGAGGGTGAAGCAAGCTTTTTAAATGCCCATACAATAGAAATTAAATTACCCGGTGGAGAAAAAAGAAAAGTGACCTCAAGGTTTTTCTTTATTGCCGCAGGAGGAAGTGCTTTTGTTCCGCCGATCGAAGGAATTGACACTGTAGATTATTTAACCAATGACAGTTTGTTTGAGATCAAAGATCTGCCAGAGGAATTACTGATTATTGGCGGTGGACCTATTGGAACGGAGATGAGTCAGGCGTTCGCAAATCTCGGGAGTAAAGTGACTGTTATAGATATGGCAGAGGGAATAATGATGAATGATGATCCCGAACTGACGGATATTTTGTTTGAGGAACTAAAAAGGCAAGGAGTAAACTACCAATTGGGAGCTTCTGTAAAATCTGTATCTCAGACTGATGGGAAAGTTTCTGTGAATATAGAAATCGACGGCAAAGAGAAAACAATTACCGGAGACAAATTGTTAATGGCTACCGGACGTAAACCAAATCTGGATGGATTAGGCTTGGACGAGGCCGGCGTTGAGTACACTAAAAAAGGGATTAAAATTAACAACTCATGCCGAACGAATAAGAAAAATATTTATGCCATTGGTGATATAGCAAGTAAATATCAGTTTACACACATGAGTGAACATATGGCGAAAATAGCTACTTCCAGAGCGATGCTTAAAATCCCAATGAAAATGGATCTGAAGCATATTACCTGGGCAACTTTCACATCACCGGAAGTAGCGCATGTTGGAGCTACAGAGAAAGAACTCAATGAAAAAGGAGAGAAGTTTGAAGTGTATCGTTTTCCATATTCGAAGATAGACAGAGCTGTAACAGAAGGAGAAAGTGTGGGAATGATCAAGATCTTTGCTAAGAAGTTTTCCGGAAAAATCTTGGGTGCATCGGTAGTTGGAGCTCATGCAGGTGAATTTATTTCAGAATATGCTGTTGCAATGAAAAACGGGGTTTCACTCAGAAATATAGCTGACACTATTCATCCTTATCCGAGTTGGGGCTTGGGAGCCAGACGTGCTGCGGATCAGTGGTATATCAGAAACCAAAGCGCCGGAACCGTAAAGTGGATAAAGCGCATATTTGGCTATAAAGGAGAAATTCCGGATTACAGTGACCCTGATAGAGTAGTTTAGAGAAACTCACCTTAATTAAATGATGTTGAGTTAGATTGTGAAACTACTTGGCTATCTCCGATTATAATGTGATGTTCGCCATGATAACCAATATCCATGCCCTCTAACTCAAGTTTTTCTTCAATTCTTCCACCACTAGTGATCAATGAACTTATCTTCCAGGTTACATAGGTTGCTGTGCCTGAATAGGCAATAGTGATAAGAACAGCCTTGGCTTGAACTAATAATTGACCGGGATTTCCATATAGTAAACCGGCGCCATTATTAATTTCGGGATTAGCAAATATTCCTGTAGCCAAGGCCCCGAAAATTCCAACCAATCCATGAATACCAAATGCATCTAAGGTATCATCATGGTTCATCAATGATTTTAGGTGAACAACGCCCCAATACCCTACTATTCCGGATAATAAACCAATAGCCAGAGCACCTGTCACGTCTACATAACCAGATGCTGGTGTAATACCAACCAATCCGGATATTGCACCCGAAGCCATTCCAATCAAAGTGGGCTTTTTTACAATAAACCATTCAATAGTTAACCAGATCAAAGCGCCGGCACAAGCAGCAATATTTGTTACCAAAAGGGCATTTGCAGCAATACCATCGGCCGCTAACTGGCTTCCGCCATTAAACCCAAACCATCCAAACCAAAGCAGAGCCGATCCCAGGATCATAAACTTGATCGAAGAAGGTTTTCGAACTTCTTCAAGACTGTGTTCTTTTCTTTTTCCAACCAGATATGACAATACTAATCCAGCAACTCCGGCATTTACATGAATTACTGTGCCACCAGCAAAATCCATTTCTCCTGATTCGCTCAAAAATCCTCCACCCCAAACCCAGTGTGCAATAGGGGCATAAACAATGATAACCCAAAGAATTGAAAATATCCCCCAAGTTGAAAATCGAACCCTTTCAATAATAGATCCACTCACGATTGCAATAGCGATGGCTGCAAAAGTTCCTTGGAACACCACAAAAAGTATGGTTGGAATAGATCCACTTATATCACTAACGGTGATTCCTTGAAGCAGGAAATTATCAAAACCTCCTATAAATGCATTTCCTTCAGAAAAAGCCAAGGAATAACCAATAATTACCCAAACAAGTGTGCCGGTACAAAAAGCCATATAGCTCATGCCTATTGTGTTGAGAACATGCTTGTTCTGTGTAAGTCCTCCGTAAAATAAAGCCAACCCGGCAGGAGTCATGAGCATGACTAAAGCTGTAGCCATCAGTACCCAGGCTGTATCACCGGCATTGATGGTTGGTAACTCACCCTGAGCAAATAATGAATTGGAAGAAATAAAAATAAGGATCGTAGTTGCGTAAAGGCGCTTCATATCTGAGAATTAATTCAGTTATATATTTTAATTACTGAATTATAATTAATCACAAACCTAAAATCATTATGAGCAATACATATTTTACTAAATAAAGTTAGGCTTTAATATGAAAGCGCTTTTCTAATTTATTCTCAAAGTATTTAAGTCGTTAATTTTCGAATAAAGTTAATGAGCTGGTAAAAAAGGGATAAGTTTTTTCAAAAAAATAAGATCGCTCTCATGCAAATTTGAGAGTAGAGGGCTGGTAATCTGATGGGTTTATTCCAGGATCTCGTTGATCAGTTTAAGATCTGAAAGTAGGGTAGGATCTGAAGAATTGTATTTCAAGCCGTCTAAAATAAGATTCTTAGCTTTTTGATAATTGGATCTTCGTACTTGTTGCATTGCAAGTTCATGAAATACGGTGGCAGAAAATGACTTCAAATAAATGTTATCGGGTTGTATGGAATATGCCAGTTCCAGCTCAGGGACAAGTTTACTCTCGTTTTCAATTACCTTAGGAATCGATACCAAGGCATCTAAAATAATTTGAACACGTGCCTCTTTTATAATTGGATAACCAGCAGGATAATTTGTTGCCAGCTCATCTATAGTAGATCGAGCTGTCTCAAAAAGTCCAATTTGAGAAAGCTTTGTTGCATGATTACTGGTAACCGATATATAATATGTTGTCAATCGACTGTTATCCGGAGAAAGTGTCAACGCCTTTTCAATGTTTCTTTTTGCTTCCAGCGTTTCTCCTTTAAGGGAAGAATTTTGAGCAAATACGGTGTACATGTACACGTAATACTCATTTAATTTAGATCTTATAAAGGTATCAGATATCACATTCGTCTCTACATTCTGTAAGAGCTCGTTTACTAAATCGAAATTTTCCTCAAACTTTAAAAGGTCTTCAATAAGTTCTCCCAAATGATTTACAAGGGAGTAAGTAAGTGTAGAATCATTTTTTGTGGATTCCAGAAGTTTTGAGATTAAAAGGTATTTCTTATCTGCTTCAAGAGTGAAGTTTAACTGTGAAATGGTAACTATGTATTTAAAAGCTTCTGAGAACGTATCATTGGGATACAGCTTAATTGCTTTATTCATTTGATCGTAGGCTTCTTCATAATTTTCTCCGGAAGCTTTGATCAATGCATCGTTATGATATTGAATAGCCAGTAATTGCTTCTTTGAAATCGGAATGGTCTTAGCTACATATTCCTGATAGAGTTGTTCAGCTCCTTTTTCGGCTAACTCATCTCTGGATATTAACTTATTGTCTACCAAGGTTTGAAGAAGTGATTCCATATTAGAACTAAAATCGAACCCATCTTTAGGAGCGGTTAATTCCACAATAACCTCTTCATTACGATGACGAATAGATGCGTACACGTGAGCCGGAGTTTCATAAATTTGAAATGGGATCCCAAATTCTTCTGCCATACTTACAAAAAAAGAAGTAGCTGTAACGCAATTGTAAGTCCAACGCTCAGAAAGGTCAGATACTAAAGCATTTAGCTCATATTGCAGAAAAACTTCATCATGTAAATACTTAAAAATAGTTTCGGCTTTCTTTTTGTCGGAATCTCTGTCTCTGATCTTTGATCTGAGAGTTGCTAAATGGGTAGAGTAAAAGCTTTCTCCTGAACTGATTTCAGACGTTGCTAAAAACTGTTTGAAAGAAGGGAGATCTTTCAGACTTGAGTTTTCAAAATCTGTAACGAAAGACCTTTCTGAGTCAGAAATAAAATTTATTTGACCTTGGGCTGAAACAGCAGTGGTACAAAAGAAGAGCAATACCAATAAAAGAAGCCCCAAGTTCTTCATAAAACCTGATTATTTGCTTTGAATTTCATCCAGTTTACTTAACGCTCTTTCCTTCAGGTTATTGAACTGATCCTGTGGAATATGTCCGGTTGAATATTGGTGATATAACCAAACGATATAGGTCGCCATCACATCTTCATAACAATAATGTTCAATCAGTTCTAACTCCTTCCGTTCAAACATTGCAAGCACCTGATTTCCTTCTCCGGTTTGCTTAAAAGGAATACCGATCAACTGACCAAGATGCTTTAGCTTCGGCCAGGAACTTGCACCATAATTACTGAATTCATCCACCAGATCTATGTTATGCTTGCTGTACCGATAGCGGATATCGTAATCGTTGAGACGAACAGGCATTTGAAGCCCGTGTTTCATTGCTCTGTAAATCAGAACCGGAATATCAAAGCCTTTTCCATTGTGATGAATGAGTCCAAAGTCTTTGAATGTTCCAATGGCATCAAAGATCTGTTGCAGACCTTCTTTTTCATCTTCTCCATTCCAGGAAACTTTCTGTTTGGGCTGACCTGTATTTTCGATCCATAAACCTACCCAGGAAACCATGCGATGATACATAGGAGGGAGGAAACCCGATTTATTTCTGGCCAGTTCTTCGGAAGCTATTTCCAGAAGTGTTTCCTGATCTGAATCCTGATCATTCAGTACAGTTCTTATAAAACTGAAATCCGGAATGGTTTCTATATCAAAAATAAAATACATCGCTTAAAGTCTTTTAAACGAGTATAGCTAATGGAAGGGAAAATTGCTTGAGGGATTTTGATCAACAGCGTTTCTTATTGAATTCAAAAGCAATCAATATACTTTCATACAAAGAGTAGGCTTTACTAGGATTCTAAATTCTGACTATATAAGAAGTGATCGATCTTACTTTAGCGCCTTTTGCACTTGTAAATTCATAGAAATCCGAAAAGGCATATTCCTGCCCATTCTCCATTTTAATAATCCCGTTTGCTGCTCCTTCCTTACCATGAGTTAAGATCCGATCAAGTATTAATTCCGATACTTTTTCTGACTTTAAAGTTTCTAATTTCCTGATGAATTGTTCTTTTCCTGAAATCTTTTGGTCACCCATGATATTCCACTCAATATCATCTGAAACGATTTCTGTGAGGAAGTTACTGTTATCTTTTGCAAAAGCAATATTCAGTTGTTTCAGTAATTCTTTTTTTGGTGCATTTCCACAATCAGGCTTAACAGTGATCTTTGTCATTTAATTGGTTTTAGTTTTTCGTTAAAATCAGAAAATAATTCCTAGTAACTGTAAACAACGAAAAAAGGTGACCGCTAACGAGTAGGCAACAACCACTTTCTAAGTGTCAAATTGATATTTATATCTGGTATACTACAACATAGTAAAAAGCAGGTATTTGGCAAAGAGATCAGTCCGGGACAAATATATCTGTCGTTCCGATTAGAATTTTTAAGTTCCGTATTGACTAAACACCGGAAGAATTTAAATGTCCCGTAGGGACTATATACTGGTAGAAATAGAAACAGCCCCAGACATCAGGTGCCTTTAGGTACCATATATAGTTATTCAATGGGTTTAAAGATATATTTTTTATCGTAATCCACATCAAATTTATCCAGAAACTTAAGATATTCTTCCTGAAAAGTTTTGTTATTGTGATGTAGTTCCTGGTTTTGAGTGTATTTGATAAGTTGAGGAAGTTGAGATCTTGAAGAGGTAGGAGTCCTGTTTACATAGGGGCTATTTTAATTTCCTTTTTTCCAATTCTGCTTTCAGTGCTTCATATTTCTTAGGCTTCTTCAGGAACACATAGATTAGAAATAGTGGAAGTAAGGTGATAAATCCCCAGGCACTTGCAGCAACACTGTAAATGATTATCCCAACTAAAAGCCCAATAAAAAAAGCATCTATAATGGGTGATGGCTTATTACTTTTTGCTGCTTCCAGCAATTCTGTGTCGGTTAATTGTGATAGTTCTTCAATATTCATTTGTTGTTAAATTCGTAATGATTTTCTTTTCTGATTCTCAATTTAAATCATTAATTGTTTTCTTACCTGCTAATTCTAGTTGTTCACTGTAAACATCGATCCTGGCTTTGGCTGTGCCGTCAATCAAAAGAATAACCACCAACATGGCAATGGTTGTGATGGCGCTTGCACGCCAAACCGGTTTGTCTATAAAAACGATCAGCAACGCAGCAACCACAATAATGAATGGAATTGCTTTGAAGACGATGGTTTGATATTCCTTTAACGTACTTTCTACACGTGCGATCTCAGATTCTACAAAAGCTGTAGCGTCATTATTATAAGCCGTTTCAAATTGTGTGATTCTTGATTTATTGGTGAAAAATAAACCAAGACCAATAATCAATAGTAATGATCCGGCAACTAAGGTGGGAATGATATACGCTTTTGCCATATCAGTTTTAGCGAGCTGCCAAAATCCTATGCTTGCCAATACAAATATTACTCCGAAAACTATGAAAAATGATGTTGAAAAAACTTCGGCTTTTGCCCAGTCTATTGCTGTTTTTAGTATATCCATGATCTTAATTTAAAGTATATTTTTCTCTGTATGCTGATGGGCTGATGCCTTCTTTCTTTTTAAATAACCGCGAAAAATAGGGCGGGTATTCAAAGCCTAGTTCATAAGCCACTTCAGAGATCGTTTTATTTGGGTTCAACAGAATATTCTTAGCCTCATCGATCAAATACAATTGCAGATGTTCGGTTGAAGTTTTTCCTGTTTCTTTTTTGAGAGTATCGCTTAAGTAGCGCTGTGAAACCGACAGCTGTTCTGCAATCTCTTCAATACCGGGAATTCCTTTTTCTTCCAACTGCCCAGATTCAAAATATGTCGATAAATGTTTATTAAACTGCTCAAGAAGATCATTCGACAATTCTTTTCGGTCTAAAAACTGTCGTTCATAAAAGCGATTGGCATATTTTAACAGCGTGCTTAGTTGCGAAATGATGATATCTTTGCTGAACTCATCCTGATTGTTCTGATATTCTATATCAATATTTTCTACAATTGATTCGATCTGTTTCTCTTCTTTGGGAGAGAGGTGCAGGGCCTCATTAGCTGAATAAGAAAAGAAGCCAAATTTCTTGATCTGATTTGCCAATTCCGTCCCTTTCAAAAAATCTTCATGGAAACTGATTGAAAAGCCTTTTTGGTCATAAACTACACTTTCATCCCATTGCAGTATTTGCCTTGGTGCGATAAAAATCAAAGCACCATTCGTAAAGTCATACTTTGTTCGTCCATAGTTTAAGTCTCCTTTTACAATCTTCTTCAGGCTAATGGAATAGCAATCATTAGTGATAGGAGGTGAGCTCTCTTTCGGGCACGGTAAGAAACCATCTCCAATAGCAGAAAATACACTCAACATCGGATGCTCCGGACCCGGAAGTTCTAGATAATCTAAGTAAGCCGATAATGTTTTAAAGTGCTGCATATTGCTAATTTAAAAGTTCCATTTTAAGTTCGTTGCTTTTTCCGACACTTCCCACAACTTTTCCGCTACTGCTTTATCTTTGGCGTGAGGTTCCAACTTATGTGCTCCAACAGGTCCTTTAAAGTTGTTAAATCCTGTAGGACCATAGAATTTTTTTTGATCCAGATCTTTTTCAGTAGCACACATTAACATTGGGTAAGCACCTTTTTCAGCTGATTGTGTCAATGGTGAAAATTTCATCAGGTTAAAGATCATGCGCATCATAAAACTACCACTGGTATCGATCAGGGAGGTTCTGGATGAACCAGGGTGACAAGCATATACTTTAACATCAGTGTTGCCTGCTTTTTCCATTTTATCCTGTAATTCATAAACTGACATGATCTGTGCTAATTTGCTCTGGCTATAGGCATCATTTGGAGTGTAATCTTTATTCCAGTTCATATCGTCAAACTTTATGGTTTTCAGTCCCATGTTATAGCCCATACTGCCTACAGTTACGATACGTCCTTTGGATTCTTTAACCAGTGGAAAGAGCAGACCTTGTAGTGTAAAATGACCGTAGTGGTTCACACCGAGCTGACTTTCAAATCCATCAACGGTAAGTTTCTGATTGGGAACCTGAGCAATAGCAGCGTTACATATCAATGCGTCGATTTGCGTAACTTTTTCCAGTACTTCTTGTGCAGCTTTTCGTACAGATTCCTGTTCAGCCAGATCCATTTGGATAAATGAGACATCAATTTGGTTGCTTAGCTCTTTTTTAAAAGTGGCAATAACATTTTCTGATTTTTTGGGACTGCGGTTCAACATCACCACTTTTGCTCCCTTGGACAGAAGTATCCTTGCAGCTTCAAATCCCGTACCGCTTGTAGTACCTGTTATTACGAATGTTTTACCTGTAAGAGAACCGATTCTATCGGGAATCCAGCCTTGTTTGCCAAATTGATTTGTCTTCATCTTTGTTTAGTTTGTTTTAAAAGAACAAGACTAAGATCGACAGACAACTACTTTAAAGCCTTATACACATTTCCGTATTGTGTATACTTTTTGGTTTGGTTTAATAAAATTGCTGATCCGGTAAATTATATTTGATCCAATTTTACTCTTCGTAAATATCGAATTTGGCTGAAAACGATTTCATTAGTTCAGCGTTTGAAAAATCATCTTGGGACATTGTAGAAAGTTGTTCGAGGAATACATCAAACTGACCATTTTTGAATATGGTGAGCATTTTACCGCCTTCCTTACATTTAGCCTCGTGCCATACATTAGGATCAACTGTGATGGTATCACCGGGTTTTAGCAGAATTGTTTCATCATCGAAAATCAATTCCATTTCACCTTCAAGCATGTAAAACATTTCTGTCATGATCTTGTGATGGTGTCTTTTTAAATGGAATCCGGGTTTAAGAGTGTCTTCAATAAGGCACAATTCTCCATTAGTGTCTTTAGAGGAAACTTTGATAAAGCAGTGATCCTGAGAATAATCGTAATTTTCTCCTTGTCCACTTGGTATATAGTGTTTTGACTCCATAGTTAGACTACTTTAATTAATTGATTTAAGGTCTTCGTATAATGTTTTACCATCACGCTTTGTATTTTCTTTTCATCCCAAAATGTATTCTTAAACAAGTAGACTTGTTAGTATAGCTTATAGTTTCACCACTTAAATGACTTGTCTTTTTATAGATTTGGTTTTCCGCCAGCCTTGTTTGAGGTAATATTTAATCCTACTATCAAAAATTCGACTTCTTTTTCTGCCTTGGGACAATGTTCAACACCTTTAGGGACTATAAACATTTCACCTTCATACAATTCAATGTTTTTATTTCTCAATTGAATTGTTAAGTGACCTTTATAAAGGATAAACAACTCATCTTGGTCATCATGTTTATGCCATTTTGTTGAACCAATACCCTTGGCCAATTTAAACAACTGTCCATTTGCTTCTCCAATGATTCTTTGAGACCAATGTTCTTCAATATGGGATAGTTCTTCTCATATATTTATTTTTTCTAAATTCAAATTTTTTAATTAGATATTTATTGTTATTAATAATAAGATTAATCTTTTCATGTGTATTATATGGCACGCAACGGTTTCGGCTAAGAGTAGTTTCGTGGTTTAGTAATTACTTTTGCAAGTACGCACCAAACTGAAAATCCGCGATGGTTTTCATAAGTAGGCGAGAACAAGTAATCACTTATAGCCATTGTTGTACGTTCGTATTTTTTCCAGCGTAGAACTCTTATTGTTTCATTTCCACTCTAATCAGTCGAATTGTTATAGTGTCACTCAAATTTTCTACAGAATGAGGTGCTTCTGGTTTTTTATACATTGTCAAAGGGAAAGTAAGTGGTTCTGGTATTTTGCGAGAATCCATAATTACATTTCCTTCTCCATCACGGTCAATAAAATCTCCAGCTTCCATAATATAAAGTACACTCGGCCATTGATGATGATGAACAGCTTCTAATTCATTTGGCGCAATTGTTACTTCCAGAACTCTTACTTTGTCATTTTCCAACAAAATTTTATGATTTTTCGGTGCAGAAACTACAGCATCTTGTTCTTTAGGCCAATCCGCTGGATTTCCTGTTTTGTATAAAAGTTTTTGTTCTTCATTTATTTGTCCGAGAATTGAAGTAGTTGAAAATACCGTAAGGCAAATCAGAGTAATTAGAACTTTAAAAGTTGATTTCATAATTGGTCATTTTTAGTTTTTAATGCTTACTCTAATCGGTTTTCAGCCATCCCGTCTTTCTTTGTTACAGTCGTCTGTAATATGACGCAGAACAACAGAGTAAAGTGAATTCCATTCCCTTTATCCCTATTTCATTTCATGTTTAAGTTTTATTCTGATCAGTTTAAACAATTTTCGTTAATTAGTGAAAATTCCTGTCAAAGACTTAAACATATAATTCCAGTTTGCCTAAAGTATCAGCCTTATTATCTTACAGGAAATTGTAACAGCACAGGCGATGTCAAACAGCTCCAAAGAAGTACACTTACATACCAAAGGAATTCTACCGGTTCAAAAGTTAAAGATCCTTCGTGATCTTGAAATACTTGACTCACATCCGGATTACCCGATCAACGACAATCAGTTTCAGCCTAACTCTTTAGATCTTCGTCTGGGCGAAGTAGCTTATCGGGTGAGATGCAGTTTTCTCCCCGAGAACGAAACGGTAGAACAAAAGATCGAGAAACTGGAGCAATATTCATTTTCTATCAAAGACGGAGCGGTGCTGGAAGAAAATTGTGTGTACATCATTCCGTTGCTGGAACGATTGAATCTCCCGAAATCTCATTATTCCACTCAAAATGGAGTTTCTGATAATTCAGAAGAAGTAAAGCTATTTTCACCGGAAAATTTATCCGCTAAAGCGAACCCGAAAAGTTCTACCGGAAGACTGGATGTATTTACCAGAGTGATCACTGACTATTCGCACCGATTCGAAGAAATTGCTCCGGGCTATCAGGGTCAATTATATCTGGAAGTAGTTCCGAAATCGTTTTCCATAAAAGTGAGAACAGGTCAGCGTTTAAATCAGTTGAGAGTTCGCCATGGATTTGAAATCGTGCCGGATCAGGATCTATTGAGAATTCACGCCTCAGATCCATTGTTGTTTGATGAAAACATCAAGCCGGTAAGTATGCAGCAGATCAAAGTGAACAAAGGATTGTTCATGAGTGTGCAATTGAAAGGAAAGAAAGGGGAGATCATCGGCTATAAAGCCAAGAAACATAACAATTATATCGATCTGGAAAATATCGGTCACTATGATGTAGATGAATTCTGGGAGCCGATCTATGCTACTTCTGAATCGACTTTTATTCTGGAGCCGGAAGCATTTTATATTTTCGCATCCAAAGAACGTATTCGGGTTCCTGCGAAATTAGCTTGTGAAATGATGGCTTATGATACTGGGTCAGGTGAACTTCGAACACATTACGCAGGATTTTTTGATTCCGGATTTGGCGGTTCCGTGGACGACAAAGGAGCCAGAGCTGTTCTGGAAGTTCGTTCTCACGATGTGCCGTTTATGATCGAAGATGGTCAGACGTTATTCAGCATGCAGTTTGAGCCGAATACAGAACTTCCCGAGTTCATTTACGGTGAAGAAATTGACAGTAATTATCAGGGACAAGGCTTAAAACTTGGTAAGCATTTTAAACAAGTATGAGTGATTTCTTAGTAAATCGATGTATTTGTCATGAGCACAGTTTTGAAGAGATCAAAGAATACGCCAAAGAGAAAGGTTACACAGATCTAGAAGATCTTCAGATCGATAATTATTGCAGCAATGGTTGCCGAATTTGTGCTCCCTATGTGGAGATGGTTCTGGAAACGGGAGAGACTGCTTTTGAACCCGGCGCTTATTATAAGAGGAAGAAATAGATTTTAAGTGCTTGGATACATTTGCCTCTACAGACAGGGTCATCCTGAACTTGTTTCAGGATCTTATGGAACGGCTTGATTTTTCGATACACCGATTAATGTATTAACGTCTCGTACCAATCTTCTAATTTCGGATTGTATTGCCTTACAAGATTCCATTTCCATGAGCTATGCCAATTTTTTAACTGTTTTTCTCTGGCGATAGCATCTGAGATATTATCATATTCTTCGGCATATATAAGAATAGTAAGTTTATACTTTGAGGTAAATAGTGAACCTTTTCCAAGCTTATGTTTCCAAACCCTAGAACTAATATCATTGGTTACTCCAATATAAATAGTAGATCTTCGAAAATTAGTAAGAAAATAAACATAGCCTTTGCACATGATAGTAAGACAGGTTCAAGACCTATTCCTTACAAAGATCCTGAAACAAGTTCAGGATGACCCATAAGGTGATTTTGAATAGCGAATTAACAAATACAATCCCAAAGCAATCTCATTTATTCCCTTAGATTACTTCGGAACTATTAAGTTGTTTATATATTCATTATCCTTTTTTGCTTGCAAATGTGAATAGTAAAATTGAATGTAGTAGTACAGGATAGAAAACCATGAATTTCTTTTATGCTCCACCGGAAAACTGGAAAGATGATCGAAGCGAAGTTGAGATAACAGATCAGGAAGCCATTCATATTTCGAAAGTGTTGCGAAATAGGATTGGAGATCAGGTTTTTGTGGTAGATGGGATTGGTAATCGATCAAAATGTGAGATTATAGAGATATCGAAAAAGTCTGTTCGGCTCAAAGTTCTGGAAACTATTTCTCAAGAGGAGTCAACTACGAAAAAAGTCATGGCATTCGGGGCGATCAAAAAGAGAGATCGATTGGAATTCGCCATTGAAAAAGCAGTTGAACTGGATGCTTGGGAAATTTGTGTGTTCGATGCGGATCATTCAGAAAGATCCAGATTGAATGAAGATAGATTGCAAACTCAGATCGTAAGTGCATTCAAGCAAAGTGGCAGATTTTATCTTCCTAAATTAGTGATCAAAAGATCGTTGGATGAAATTTTAGAACAGTACAAAGAACACTCAATCCAGATGGCTTATCTAGGAGAGGAAGAAGCCGGTACTCCAAATCAGCTAACCGATTCCGAGAATTTACTACTGGTTGGGCCCGAAGGCGGTTTTTCAAAAAGAGAAGCAGATCTTGCTAAAAGTAAAGGAGCACATTTTATCACTTTGGGAAAAAATCGCTTAAGAGCAGAAACAGCTGTAGTGGCTTTTCTTTCTCAATTCCTTTTTTCTAAATGAAAGGCTGAACATCCGGTTCAATGAATAATTCCCGGGTATTTTCAGCAGCGAAAATATCATAGCTGTAATGAGAATTGATCAAAGTTTTCAGATCAGAAAGCAGTTGTGGGTTTTTTTTGATGAATTCCTCGAAGCTACTCTCATCTTTCATAAAATGGTTTACAGCATAAACAGAAGCAGTAGTAATAGTCTCGTTGAATTTTTGATCATCTCCATGAAAGAAAGCAAATGCTGATATTTGTGAGCAACAATTCTTAATAGCAGCTTCTAATCCATTTAAATTGATTTGAAGCCATGCTAACCTGATATGCGCTTTATGAGTAAACAGCTCAGGATGTAATGAGAGATTCCTAAATTGGGTTAGAAAAGTTGAATCAGTCATTGGTTCAGGATAAGTACTTCGAAAGAAACAAGATATTCGGGTTATTTCGTTTTCGTAATTGTACTCTCATTTACTGTAACACCCACTACCTGGTAGCCATTTATCACATCTAAAAATTGATCTTCTCCCTTTACCCTGGCAGATTCAATAGCATGTAATTTAGTGTCACAGTCAGTGATTACTGTTGAAAATCGCATATCTATAAAAACTCTTTGAGAGTCATTCAAGACAAGCTCATATCTGGGACTATCCACAGTATCTATGCCTTCTTCAAAAAGAGCAACTAAATATTTATAAACCGGATCTTCTGTGAAAACAGATCCTACAGAACGACCGTCAAGCAACAGATTTATTTGCTGGGCATTATAAGTTTGATTCTGGATTAAGTTGTTTTCTTCGTCATCAAGTAACTCGATAAATGAAATCTCAACGTTGTTATCGAATGCAAGGCACTCATCGGTCTCTGGAAAACAGGAAGAGAAAATAAATAAAAAAGAAACTAAAGGTAGAAGTCTTACAAGTCTTTGAAGCATTATTTGGGTTTTTTTATAACTGTTACTTTAGAAGGTATAAGTTTAAAGACGACTTATTTTACATTCTTAAAACTTAAGCTTTATTTGTTTAAAATATCAGAACTAGTTCTGATAAAATTTATTTTGTACGAATATTGAAATTCGAAATAAAAAAAGCCCTGTCTCTATAGAAACAGGGCTTAGAATTATTTCTGAACTTCTTACTTATCTTCAGCATCTTTTTCTTTCTGTCCGGTAACAGCTTCACTTACATTGATGATATGATCACCAATTTTTTCGCAAGCAAAAAACAGATCTTTATATACTGAATCGCTGTTGATGTTATACATCTTAGTTTCGATTCTCTTAGTATGCTTCTTCTGAAGAGTTTTCTTTTGCTTGTTGATCCTGTTTTCTTGTTCATAAGCAGGTTCAATAGCAACATTTTCGTAGTCTTCATTGAGGTTGGCGACCATTATCTCAAAAGCCTTATCGATCTCATCCAAAATGCTGAGTACTCCGGCTTTTTGTTCACTGTTAAAGATAATATCACCTTCAAAGAATTTCTCAAGATCTCTGGACATCTGGAAAAAGATATCACCAATGGTTTCCAGATTATTGGAAATATTCAATAAGTGAGAAACTTTTCTGGTAGATTCATCACTTAAAGAGCCTTCAGATACTTTCATTAAGTAGGAAGCTAATTCATCATCAATACGATCGGTAATCTCTTCATACTTTTTGATCTTTTTGAGCAACTTCTTTTGACGCTTAGGCTTCTCTGTTTCAATAAGTTCTCTCAGGAACTCTGACATGCGGCTTGTGATCTCACCAAATTTAGCAGTTTCTTTAGTTGCTTCTTCTAAAGAAAGTTCTGCTGTTTGCATCATTCCTGTACCAATATATTCCAAATGGAATTCTTCATCATCTTCACCTTTGGAAGGAATCATTTTGATCACAGTATTAGCTATAAATCCTACAAAACCGATGAGAATTAAGGTATTCATAATGTTGAAGACCGTATGGAAAATAGAAAGGGCAATTGGTATAGACTCTGAATCATTGAAAGGTGATGCTCCATAATTTGAAGTCATGTAACTGTCAATAAAATCAAGCATGAATGGCATCAATAAGATGACCCAAATTACACCAAATATGTTGAAAATAAAGTGCGCTGCTGCTGCTCGTTTGGCGTGTATGTTTGCCACTAATGCCGCAAGATTAGCAGTAATGGTTGTACCAATGTTTTCGCCCAGAACCATGGCGGCTGCCAGATCAAAGGGAATCCAGCCATTATTTGCCATAACCAGAGTTAAAGCCATTGCTGCACTTGAAGATTGTACAGTAACAGTTAGAATGGTTCCAATACCAACAAATAATAAGGTAGATAGAAATCCGAGATCAGTGTACTGAGCAAGAAACTCAAGAATTTCCGGATTTGCTTTAAGATCAGGTACGGATTCTTTCAGGTAAGACAGTCCAATGAATAACAGAGCGAAACCAATTAATACTTCTGCCCAGGATTTGGTTTTACTTTTGCTCATAAAAAGGAGAGGGAATCCAATTGCAATTATCGGAAGAGCATAGTTGGCAATTTTAACTTTAAAGCCAATGATGGAGATCAACCATGCCGTAATAGTGGTACCAATGTTAGCACCCATTATCACACCAATAGATTCAACCAGCGCAAGCAAACCTGCATTAACGAAACTAACTACCAATACTGTTGTTGCAGAAGAGGATTGAACCAAGGCGGTTAATGCAAAACCGGTTAGAACACCCTTAAATCTGTTGGATGTCATTGAACGAAGGATTTGCCGCATTTTTGTACCGGCAACTTTTTGAATTCCTTCGCTCATCACTTTCATTCCATAAATGAAAAAGCCAAGAGAACCCATCAGATTTAGAAACCCGAGAAAACCAAATTCCATAGTTATTTAATATGGTTAAAATTGAGCACCAAGTTAATCATTATAACCGAGGTTTTATGTTACCTCAATGTTAACTGTATATTAATTTATGGTAACGTGCTTTTAACTGTGCATGCTTAATGGGTACCTTCGGTCGAATATTTTTACAATCACTTTAAATACTCAGATGAAATTTTTTACTAAACTCCTGTTCTTATTGCTTGCTGTAATAGCAATTCCTCAAAATAGTAATTCGCAAAATTTAGAGGTTAAAACTCTTGGAAAAGGGATAGTATTTACACCGGATGATAATTCCTACAGTGTAAAGCTTGGAATGAGATTCCAAAGTTTATATTTGGGAGATTGGAATCTGGAAGATGATGTATATTTTGATGAGGCGTTAGTACGCCGAGCCCGGCTAAAACTGGATGGACATATTTACTCCGAAAAATTTACATACAAGGTTCAGCTGGGTTTTAGTAACAGGGATACCAGGAATTCAAGTTCAGGCGGGATTCTCCAAAACAGTGGTACTTCAAATATAGTGTTGGATGGGGTTATCAAATACAATCCGGTTTCAGATTTTGAAATCTGGTTTGGGCAAACTGTTCTTCCGGGAAACAGAGAGCGTTTGATCTCGTCACAAAAAGTTCAGTTTGTGGACAGAAGTTTATTGAACTCAAGCTTCAATTTAGACAGAGATGTTGGAGTTCAAGTCAGGAATACTTCAATGCTGGGTGAGATGGTAGTTCGACAAATGGGAGCCATTTCAATCGGTGAGGGTAGAGACATCACTACAAAAAATCCAGGTGGATACAGTTATACCGGTCGAGTTGAGTTTTTGCCATTCGGAAATTTTTCAGACAAAGGGGATTACTCGGGTCCCGACCTTGCAAAAGAAGATGAGTTAAAATTATCTGTTGGTTTAGCTTACGACTTTAATGACGGAGCAGTAAGAAGCAGAGGGCATACCGGAGGGTTTGTTTACACCAGTGGAGGAGACTTAGTGAAAAATGATCTGCACACATTTCTAGCAGATGCTATGCTGAAATATCAGGGATTGTCTGTACACGGAGAATTTGCTAACAGAGATGCCGATAATGATAACGGTTTTGGAACCGGAACTGCGTACATGGGATCGTTAGGTTACGTTTTTGGTAAAGATTTTGGAATTTCGGGGCGATACGCAACGCTTTCTAAAAGCGGAAATTTTTCTTCGTTGACGGAACATTCAGAATATACCTTGGCAGTTTCTAAATATTTATCAGGACATAATTTAAAATTTCAGGCAAGTGCGGGTTTATTGGATTATGTCTCCAGAGATGACCTAATGAGGTTCCAAGTTCATATGGAGATCGCTTTTTAAAATATTGGATGTTTCAGGGCTGATACTCCTTTTTAAACACTTCGGTTTGATGTTTTAATATGTCGCCTGTCCCTTTGCTCTGTATTAGAAACGGACCTCCCCAATTCATAAACAAATTCTTTGGTTCTGAGTAGTTCGCCCCTCCTTGGATAAGGAGGGGAATTCCCGAGTTGATTCTAATTTTTATCAACGAGTCCTCCTCCTGTTACAGGAGCCTGCCTTTTTCGGTAGACAGGCCGCGAGATAACGTCAAAGTATTAGTAAATGGATTAGATAGTACTAAATCAGCTTCAACAAATACCCAAGTACAGCTCCGCCGGCTACGATCCACATAGCGTTTAGTTTTTTAGGGCCGAAGGTAAAGAAAGCTCCAAGTAAACCAATCACTATTGCTCGCCAGTCAGTGAGAGTATCTTGTCCCATTACAAACAATACAGCAACCATTACGGCAACCGCCGCCACATTTACTGAGTCTAGAAAGAAACCAAGAGTTTTGGAATTTCTCATTTTTGGGATGAGGGGATTTAATATCCAGACAAAAAGAAAGGAAGGTAGAAAAATCCCAACAGAAGCTGCTATAGCCCCCTGCCAGCCGGCCAGTTGATATCCGATAAAAGTAGCTGTGGAAAGAACAGGCCCGGGAGTAAATTGTCCAACAGCTATCGCATCAATTAATTCAGGACGAGTCAACCATCCACTCATAACCAGTTCAGCATCCAAATAAGCAAACAGAACATAACCACTTCCATAAAGAATGGATCCGACTTTTAAGAAACTCCAGAATACATTTAAAGCTGTAATCTTTGACACAGTTGCTGAACCAGCCTGAAGAAAAAGGAAGGGTAGTATGGATTTTGGGGATGCATCAAACTTTGATTTGGTTGTGAAATATAAAGTTCCAACTACTCCGGCGGTCAACAAAGCAATGATCTCATTCACACCTAATAAACTGGCAATTAAAACGATTGCCCCTAAAACACCCAGTTCCCATCCTTTAAGAGCTTTTTTCCCAAGCTTAACAACAGCAGCAGCAATGATAGCTAATACAGCAGGTTTAATACCAAAGATGAATGGTTCCACTTCCGGAAGTTGACCATATTCAACATATAAGAAACCAAGAATTCCTGTAATTACTACAGCAGGAAATATGAAACTAATTCCTGCAACAAATAAACCGGGAACGCCACCACGTTCATGACCGCAGTGCATAGTCATTTCAGTGGAATTTGGTCCGGGAATGAGATTAGTCGCACCGATGAGATCAAGAAAATGTTGTTGTGACATCCACTTTCTCTTTTCGATAACTTCTTTTTCCATCATGGCGATATGTGCTGCGGGACCACCAAATGCAATGCATCCTAATTTGAAGAAGAGTTTTGCTATTTCAGAGAGAGTTCCTTTTTCCTGTGTCATGTGTAGGTTTAATTTTTACTGCTGGTAATCGAAAATAAAAGTTATTTCGTTCAATTCAGTTTAAATAAATTATTACCGATGGCTTTGAAGAAGGGCAGATACGGCACACTGCTCATAATTTTCAGGTCCTGAACAAAATTCGAGTCTTCAGAGAGAAAGCTTAACACGGCATCAAATCTGTTTTTTTTGAAAAGGTCACGGAAAATAGTCAGACTGTCTTCCGTGGAATTGGTTAAAATGTGAAGTAAAAGAAGATCATAATAACGGTATCGAAATTTGGATTGAGGAGGAAGCAGAGGATTTCCACCTGTAATTATAGAGTCAGCGAGTTGTTTAGTGTATTCCTGAGTTCTCAGAAATGTATAGCCGGTGCTCGGTTTGGTCAGACCTCCCATGGTCCCCAGATTGATGATGTTGTTCTCATATGTGGGTTGGTAGTCCAGATCCTGCATTGGAATTTCACCATATTCCGTTCTTTTAACTTGGTATTCTGATACATGGAGACCATATTTTTTGTCCATGTAGTTCTGAATTTTTTCTTCATACAATTCTTTGTCCAAAGTGGAATTCGAAAAAACGGTGAATTCCAAAAGAGCTTTATTATGGCTGAAAGGTAGCACATACATGAAAGCAACGCCTTCTTTAAAAGCAGAATCAAAATCCATGAGAGTGAAAGTAGCAGGGTCAAAAACAGAATGTTCAGTATCAATTTCAAAGCCTAAAAAATGTTGAATCAATGGATATTTGGGCTTCTGCCAGTTAGGCCTGAACACGCTTTGAAAAATATGATCGGCGATGTATGTATCGCCGTTTTTTGTAAGTAATACCGCTTTACTTGAATTTGAAGAAATACTTAAAATATTTTCTTCGAGCAAAGTGAAATTAGATCGATTTCTAAGTTCGGTAAGCACCAGCTCTTTAAAATCATTACTTCTTATTGCATGATAGGAGTAATCTTTCAAATACAAGAAAGCATTCATATCCAGAGCAGAAAAGAAAGCTTTATTCCAGGTTCTGTATATGATTTCTTTAAAAGGAGGAATATCTTTTGTCCAGAAACACCAGGTTTTTTCATTGATTGGAGCGAAGGTGGAATCAACGACCAAAACTTTTCCTTTATACCCACCTTTAGCTAAATACCAAGCGAGACTCAAACCTGACATCCCCCCACCGGCGATTATAAGATCGTATTTAGCGTCAACTTTCAAAATCGTACCCGAACTTTACATTTTGTTGATCTTTGGTATTTACATGAAGCTGAAATACATCCGGTCTGGAGTAGTGTCCATTGGTATCGATAAACAGATTTCCTTCACTTAATATAGAAAGATCCAGATCAGCATAAATGATCGTGTTTTCATTTTGAACAGGTTCGACTAAATATTCCGAATTTGGTTTGATAACGGAACTCCCACCTTTCAAAAGTAAAGTTTCATCGTCTTCGGGGATCGATCGTATCATCTCCAAAGCAGGATTATCTTTATCTGAAATCGAAATAATTCCATCAATCATTTGCTGTTTGGTGAGCGTACATCCTGCAGCGATCACATAACACTGTCCTTCAAATGCATACTGCCTGCTTGCAATTTGATGCAGGTCTTTCACCATAGGCCACTGGGCAATATGAATATCTTCTCCGTTTTGATGAACCGCAGCTCTGGCTAAAGGCATCCAGTGTTCCCAGCAAATAAGTCCGGTGATCTTTGCTTCATGATGATCAATAGTGGGAAGTGTGCTTCCATCACCCATTCCCCAAACCAAGCGTTCGGTATACGTTGGCATTAGTTTTCGATGAAGATCAAAAGACCCATCGGGTTTAAAATAAAAAGTGGTGTTATATAAGGTTCTCCCAACCCGTTCATTTGCTCCCATCACCACCAGACAATTATTTTCTACGGCTGAATCAGACAGAGCTTTAAAATATTCGTCCTCAATTTCGATGGAATTTTCGAACAACAATCGGAACAGAGCTTTGGCTGAAGGATGATCCCAAACACCGACTTCAGGAGCATAATCTAACCAAACAGGATAACCAGGAAGCCATGTTTCCGGAAATACGATCATATGAACGTCTTTAGAAGCAGCTTCAGAAATATACTGAGTAGCCAGCTCAACACTTTTACTGAGATTTAAATATACAGGAGGGTGTTGAACAACGGCAATTTTATACGGATTATCCACGGTGAATAAATAAACATTATAGAAGGACATCAAAGTATCCCAAGCAAACCAAAAAGTAAAAGAGAAAATGATCGATTTACGAAGTGATACAGTTACCAAGCCGACTCCAGAAATGTTGGATTTTATGACCAAAGCCGAAGTAGGGGATGACGTATTTGCTGAAGACCCAACGGTAGCTGCATTTGAACAAAAAGTATCTGCAATGTTTGGGATGGAGGCAGGTTTGTATGTCCCCAGTGGAACGATGAGTAATCAATTGGGAATAAAAATTTTAACTAATCCGGGTGATGAAATTCTGATCGATCAAAACGGACATATTTTCAATTATGAAACGGGAGGAGCCGGGTTTTTGTCCGGGGTTCAGATCAGTACTATTCAGGGCAAAAAAGGAAAGCTTAGCCCGGAGGATATTAAAAATTCTGTGCGTGGAGGCTTTGACTGGGAACCCAGAACATCAGTGTTATGTCTGGAGAATACGACCAACAAGGGTGGGGGAGTTTGTTATTCAAAAGATGAATTAAGCTCTTTAAAATCATTTGCAGATAAGAACAATTTGAAGGTTCATTTGGATGGGGCTAGAATCTGGAATGCAATGGTTCACACAGGCATTGAACCAACTTTCTTCGGAGAGATCGCCGATACCATTTCCGTTTGTTTTAGTAAGGGATTAGGAGCACCGGTGGGGTCCATGCTGTTATCTAACAAAGAAAATATTGCTAAAGCACGACGTTTTCGCAAAATGTGGGGAGGAGGTATGAGACAAGTTGGATTATTGGCTGCAGCCGCAGATTTTGCTCTGGATACTAATTTTACAAAGCTGCAAAAAGATCATGAACGCGCTAAGCAACTAGCAGAAGCTGTTGATGGTTGTTCGAACCTTTCTATTGATCTGAACAGTGTTGAAACTAACATCGTGATCTTTGATGTCAAGAATGAATCAGCGGTAGAAGCTTTAGCCAGATTAGAGGAAAAAGGAGTTCGGATGGTTCCTTTTGGTCCAAATACGATCAGAGCTACTTTCCATTATCAGATCGGGGATGCTGAGTTACAGAAAGTAGTTGATTCAGTGAAAGAATTATTCGACTAATTGCCTTTCTAAATTATTTAGGAGGCAGAAAACCACTAGTCCCTTTTTTCTTTTCTGCTTTTGCAGCTCTTTTCTCTTTTAGGGTTTTTGCGGGGCGGTTTTACCTGAATTTTTCTTTATCGATTTTCCTTTTGACATATCTGACTCCAATAGTTTAAAAGCGTATTTCTAAAAGAATTTCCTTTAGCAATGATGCTTCGAATCAATGTAGCACATAAAAACTCATAACCTACTATTTAGTTTATGATGGTAAGAACTAAAGTCCCAAACCAACTTTATCATTGGGGTAGAGGTAGCCTTTTTCTAATCTGAATAATCCTTTGAAAGGATCTTTTTCAAAATCGAGATGACTGTCAAGATCGGCAAATTCAACATTTGGTCGGCTAAGGGCGAAATGCAATCCCATTGATATTCCTAAACTGCATTCATCCAAACAACCAACCATAACTTCGTTTCCTGCAGCTTTTGCTACGGAGTTGATATGCATTCCTTCCAGAATTCCTCCGATCTTCATCAATTTAATATTGATCATATCAGAAGAATTATTCTTAGTTAGCCGATGGATATCATCCAAAGTTTTAAGACTTTCATCAGCCATTACCGGATGTGTTATCTTTGAGATCAGAGGTTCCAGTAAATGCTCATCATCAACACTCAGTGGTTGTTCAAAAATTTGGATTCCGATCTCTTTAGTGGCTTTTGAAAATTCAATGCTTTGTTCTACAGAATAGCCCTGATTGCCATCGAAACGAAGGATCACATTGGGATATTTATCTCTGATTAATTTCAATTTTTGGATATCCTCTTCGAGGTCCAGGCCACCTTTTACTTTCAGAATAAAAAAGCCATCCTCAACAAATTGATCAGCTTTCTTAATGGTGTCATCAACAGGTAAAATACCAATCGTTACACTGGTGGGGATAGAAGATCTGTATCCACCCAGAAGCTGATACAAAGGTACATCAGCTTTTTTTGCCATCAGATCGAAAAGCGCAGCGTCCACCATTGCTAAAGCAGAAGATCTGACCTTCCCGGTTTCTCTCAGATCATCTAAAATTCGGGCAAAATGAAATGGATTAACACCTTTTAGAGCAGGAATAATTGTTTCATTCAAACTTTGTTCCAAGTATTCCGGAGATTCTTTAGTTATTGCAGGATCAGGAGCAGCACACCCAAATCCTGTGTAGCCGGAATCGGTTTCAAGCCTTAACACATAATTGGTTGCGTCAGAAATTGTTTCGTAGGCAATGGTATAGGGTTCGGTTAACTCCAGATCAAACCGTTCAAATGAAATCTGAGTGATCTTCATTATTTGCGGAGTTTCTCTTTTAATATCTCGATTAAATCATCTGCACCATGAGCAAGTACATCAAAACAAGGAAGACCGGTTTCTGCTGTGATTTTTTTGCAAGCAGGTTCAATCTCTTCCGGTTTAAGTCCTTCATGATTTAATGTTACTGCAATCACTTCTTTTCCTGAAATTACTTTAATAGCATTTATTTGTTCATGTAGTGGATGAAGTTTATAACCCGGAAATCCGTCATATTCCAAACGAGTAGGAGCATGTTGCAAGATCACAAAATCAGGTCGACCTGCAGCAAGGATCTCAAAACCACCGGGATAAGCAGGGTTCATTAAGCTTCCCTGTCCTTCAATAACTACAACATCCGGATCAGCTTCTTTCCATGCACTTACAACAGCATGTTCTATTTCTCCGGACACAAAATCGTTTATACAGCTATCCATGATCATAGAATATTTAGCGCCTTGCATCCAGCCTGTTTGCCCGGTTCCGATCATTTCAGCTTTATATCCTTCTTTCTGGAAACCATGCACTACCAACCAGGCTGTTGTGCGCTTTCCTATGGCAGAATCAGAACCTAAAACAGCTAGTTTTAAGCAATCTACTTTTTCAATTTCACCGGTAAAGAAATGGAGCTTATCCCTATCAGGAGTTTTACGTACGTCTCTGATCCTGCAATTATGTTTCTCAGCTAGTTTAACTAATTCTTTATCATTGGTCAGGAAATCGTGTAGTCCTGAATCTACATTTAGTCCCGCTTCCAAAGCAGCAGCAATTTCCTGTTTCGCTGATTGTGGAAGTCGCCCCCCATCCGGAGCAAGACCAACCACAAAATTCTTAACAGCAACACCATCTTTACTCAATTCGGAATAAGCAGTACCAAAATCTTTGAAGATTTTGATCCCATTTGGCTTATTATCCAATACTTCTCCGGCATCTTTTCCAGCATACCTCTCATCAATAATTCCAACAACATTGTACCGCTCGGTAAACCGAACTAGTCCATGCGAAGTTTTTCCTTCAGGAGTATTGAACATACCCTGACAGTAAACAATTGCGGTTCCGTCTATAGATTCTTTGTGTTGCATTGTAGTTGGATTATGAGGTGAAGATAATTCTTCAGAACTGAAGTTAGTTCTTTTTCAGATCATGTAAATGATTATGAAAGAGGGATTTGAAATTAATTTTTTGCCGTAAGTACCGCTACATATCGGTCAGATTCAAGTGGCTCAGTTTCATTCAGATTAAGCAAACCGATTAAACCTGCCGTTGAAGCAGGGAGTATATTTTTTCCTTCATGCTGCTTCAGGTAGGTGCTCATTTTTTTCATATTCTTATCACTGATGTTGTATGCATATCCATCAGTTTCAATGATTGCAGAAAGAGCTTCATCCCCGTCAAAACTATGCCAGTTAATAAGAGGTTCATTCACAAATGTTTCTCTGATCTTTTTAGGATCAAGATCTTCGCACTCTGTTAGATTTTTCTTGAAAGAATGCACTATTGGATTTTTTAAAGTAGATGAAGCCGCTAAAAATCGAGGGATTCTGGACGTTTTCCCTCTCTTATATAATGACACAAATCCACGATGAATTCCTGCCAGTAAGGTTCCATTAGAAACAGGCACAGCACAGATCTTTGGAGCGTCCCGAAGCTGATCATATATTTCGAATGCAATTTGTGAATAGGCGATGATCTGCAGACTTTTATTTTGTCCGCCGGGATTGGCATCATAACTGTCTTGCTCAACAGCCAATTCACTGCTCTTTATAACAGTATCTTCGTAACTGCCGGGCAATCTGAATATGTTTGAACCTAAGGATTCCATTTCTACGATTCGATCGGTGTGATATCCATCCGGTATGTAAATATTGCATTTTAATCCGGCTAGATTAGCTGCCAGGGCGACAGAGGCTCCGTAATTTCCACAAGTCGCTAATGCGATAGTATCGAATCCACGACGTAACGCATCATAAACCTGAGCGAAACCGATCCGGTCTTTTTGGGTTCCGGTGGGATTGTCACCTTCAAACTTTAAAAATAATTGCCTGAAGTCATGATCGCGTTCAATATTTCTGGATCTGCTTAAACTTGTATCACCAACTTCCAGATTTATAATATCTTCAAAAGCGATAAGGCGTTCTGCAAGCGCGTTTTGTTTGTCACGAACTATTTCACTTAAAATCCGTGCCTCTTTTGAGACTTTATTCTCAGAAATATTTGATAGATCGCGAAGATTCATATTGAATTAAGTAGTATGTAAATGAGCAGAAGTTTAATAGTACTTACTTTTACGCTGATAGCAAAGTATTAAGAAAGAGAGCCTAATGAAGAATGGGTGTTGGATGTTCAATTCTCAAAGTTCTATCTTCTTAGTCTATGAGAAAACTTACAAAGTCCGAAAAAACGGTAATGGAGCGTCTGATCTTTCCTGAGTCATTTGATGTGATCATGGAAGAGACAAATATGCAGTTTGGTGAACTGCGTGATGATCTGATGAATTTGGTTAATCATCGTTTTGTGGAGGTTGTTAATTTTGATAATGATAAAGACAGTAAAATGGCTTTTTATGACAGCGATAATATCAAAGATTTCTCATTCCGAGCTACAAAAACAGGACTTAAAAGTTTAAATAAAGCAACTATATGAAATTTGAAGCGCGCGTTTCCGAAGAACCCATTGAAGTAGATATTTCTGAAAAAGAAAATTCTTTTAAGTCCGGCGATCTGGAAGGGGAGTACGAATTCATTTCCCAAAACGGAAGATATCTTTTGAGAATTGGAACAAAACTCTACAAAATTGATAATGTAAGTTATGATGGTTCTGATATAGAGTTTTCAGTTAACGGAGACTGGTTCAAAGTTTCAGTAAAAGACGAACAAGAATTACTACTTGACCGACTTGGATTTAAAACCGGAAATGCGGTTGCTGAAGGTTCTCTGAAATCTCCGATGCCGGGTAAGATCCTTGATATTCTGGTTTCTGAAGGAGATGAAGTTACAAAAGGACAACCCGTAGTAATTCTGGAAGCCATGAAAATGGAAAATGAATTGAAAGCTGCTATCGACGGAACCATTGCATCAATTTCAGTAGAAGTTGGTCAGTCATTAGAAAAAAATTCACCCATTTTGGAGATCGAAAACATTGGATAAATTTATTATAGAAGGCGGAACCCCCTTAAATGGAACAATCAACATAAGTGGTTCAAAAAATGCGGCACTTCCTATTATTGCAGCTTCGCTTTTGGGAGATTCTGAAACAACTATTACCAATATCCCTCGCTTACAGGATATTTATACCTTCAATAATGTACTGCGAGTTGTTGGTGCAAAAGTCGACTTTCAGGATAAAAAGAATACACTGATCATTGATCCTACGAACGTTTCACACTTAGAAGCGCCATATGACCTTGTGAGAAAAATGAGAGCATCATTTTATATGCTTGGAGCTTTAGTTGGTAAACATGGCTACGCAAAAGTTTCTCTTCCCGGCGGATGCGCGTGGGGACCCAGACCGGTTGATCTTCACCTTAAAGGGATGGAAGCCATGGGAATTGATATCGATCTGGACAAAGGGTATGTAATTGCGAAGGCTGATAAGAATTTAAAGAAATCCAGTTTTAAGCTGGAACCAAGTAGTGTTGGCGCAACGGTGAACTTGCTTCTTGCAGCTGTTTTAAGAACGGAAGAATTCACCATCGAAAATGCAGCGATGGAGCCGGATGTAGTACAATTGTGCAACGTTTTAGTGAAAATGGGCGCTGATATTTCCGGTATCGGTACTGATAGAATTACCGTTCGTGGAGTTGAGTCTTTAAAGGGTGTTGAAATTGCAAACGATCCGGACAGAATTGAAGTAGGAACGTTTATGATAGCCGGAGTTCTTCATCCTGATTCTGAGCTTACGCTGGAAGGGTGCAATGTGGATCATTTAGGAAATCTCCCTGAATTACTTTCTAAAACCGGTGCTAAAGTTGAAGTGGTTGGGTCTACTATAAAAGTGAAAGCTCCTAAAGAACTGGAAGCTGTTTCTGTTGCTACCGAAGTGTATCCGGGTTTCCCAACCGATATGCAAGCACAATGGGCAACGATGATGACTCAAGCTAACGGAGTTTCAACGGTAACTGATACAGTTTACTACGACAGATTTAGCTATGTGCCTGAACTAACCCGCTTAGGAGCTGACATGAGATTGGAGAAAAACACCGTTACGATCTTCGGGAAAACGGATTTTGAAGGTGCTTCTGTTATGAGTACAGATCTACGAGCCAGCGTTAGCTTAGTGCTTGCAGCGATGGTCGCAGAAAATGAAACAGAAGTTCTGAGAGTGTACCACTTAGACAGAGGCTATGAAAACCTGGAACATAAACTGAATGCAGTAGGGGCAAAGATCAAAAGAGTGGATGAGTAGTTTTTGGAGAGAAAAGTTAAAAGGGAAAAGGGAAAGGTGAGAAGAGAGAAGAAAGAGCGCTTAAATCACACTTGAGTAGCTAAAATTAAATCCTGAAACATTTTCATTGAGTGCTGGTTCAAGGTGTTGAATCACAAACAATTAAAAGATCAATGAAAAAACTAATACTACTTACAGCATTTATATTTACTGCATTTTTAACTACTGATTCTGTGAAAGCACAGGATGGGTTCTTTTCGAATGCAAGAACACTTGAAAAAGGAGTTGGTTCTGTTGCTTTACAACCGGTTTTTCTAACCAATCAGGATGATTTCATGTTCATCATCAGAGGTGGATACGGACTTACCAATTCTGTTACAGGTCATTTAAAACTGGGCCTTTTTGAAGATGAAACCTTTTTCGGTGGTCATTTTGAAACAGCACTGAACAATAGCGCAGAAAGCAACATCGACGTAGCTGCACTGGTTGGTGTACACTCATATGGTGACTTGGGACTGAAACTTGGTTTGAATCTAAGTACGGATCTGGATGCAGTTAGCATTTATTCAGGAATTAACTACCAACCTCTGTTTATAGAGAACAATACTAATCATGCTATTTTAGTACCGATTGGATTTGATGTTCACTTAAACGAAGGTTTTGACATCATGTTGGAAGGAAATATCCCTGCTAACGACGATGCCAGATATCTTGAAGCGATCACCTTTGGAACCAGATTTTACTTCTGAAACAAAGAAAGAGTCTGAATTTAAAGCCTGTACATTTAGTTGTGCAGGCTTTTCATTTGCTCTAAAGTTATGTGATGCTCATAAAAAGCTTTTCCAACTACTACAGCATCTATATTAGCATTATCGAGTTGAATCAGATCTTGCTGATCAGAAACTCCACCGGAAGCGATTAACTTTATTTCCGGAAAAGCTTTCTTTAAAGATATATACAATTCTGTATTTGGCCCTGATAAGGTTCCATCTTTAGAAATATCTGTACAAAGTACTTCCTGAAGTCCCTCATCAATCATTCTTTCCAAAAAGTGAAAAGTATCTTCTTCAGCAGTCTCCAGCCAACCCGAATAAGCAATTTTTCCATCTTTAAGATCCATACCCAGGATCATTTGCTCCGGATATTTTTTAAGTGCTGAAATCCAGTCAGGTTCATTTTTGATTGCCATAGAACTGCAAATTACTTTTGATAGTCCCGCATCCAGAAGAAATTCAACATCGGTTAACTTTCGTATTCCTCCACCTGTTTGAACTGAAATGCCCAGATCAGAAATAATATTTTTTATGTACGGAAGATTGACAAATTTACCTTCTTTGGCTCCGTTAAGATCCACAATGTGTATATGATCAAAACCGGCTTCTTTAAATTGAGTAGCAACATTTAAAGGGTCTTTGTCATATATGGTAGCTTCTTCATATTTACCTTTGTGAAGACGGACAACTTGTCCATTTAGCAAGTCGATTGCCGGAATTACTTTCATTCAATTCTTTTGTGTAGTTACTTTTTTTGTGAATAAGCCAGATCTAAAAAATTCTGTAGAACTTTAGATCCAACGGAGCCTGATTTCTCGGGGTGAAATTGCACTCCCATAAAATTGTCTTTTGCCACAACTGCTGAAAACGGAGTTATGTAATTACCTTCCGAGATGGTGTATTCAGAAACAGGGGCATAAAAACTGTGCACGAAATATAAATGCTTCTTGTCTTCCAGACCGTGTATAAGATGGTGTTCTTTTAATTTTTTGATAGTATTCCATCCCATATGAGGAACTTTATCAATTTCTGAGTCGAATTTTTTAAGATTCCCGGGAATAATTCCAAGTCCTTTTGTATCACCTTCAGTAGAGCCTTCATACATTAATTGCATCCCCACACAGATTCCTAAAACGGGTTTGCTTGTGGTTTTGAGCCATTCATCAATTCCAAGTTCTTTCAGAGAATCCATAGCAGTTTTAGCATGACCTACACCGGGGAAAATGACGGCTTTTGCACTTTCAAGTTCCTGTGCGGACTGAGCAAAATAATAATGAGCTCCCAGCCTGTCTAAGGCATTAGAAACGGATGCGATGTTGCCTGCTTTGTACTTGATGATAGCAATCATAAATTAAAGAGAACCTTTAGAGCTCGGTATTTGGTTTTTAATTCGCCCGTTTTGTTCAACAGCCGCCTTCAAAGTTCGGGCAAAACCTTTAAAACAAGCTTCAATTTTGTGGTGATCATTATCACCGGTACAACTAACATGAAGAGTTGCTTTCAAGTTCATTGCAAGGCTATAAAAAAAGTGTTCTAACATTTCGGTTGGGAAATCTCCAACATATTCGCGCTTCACCGGCACATCAAAAACCAAATAAGGCCTGCCTGAAAGATCGATGGCTACCGTAGCTTGAGCTTCGTCCATAGCCAATACAAAACCGTAACGTTCTATTCCTTTTTTATCTCCTAGAGCCTGAGTAATTGCATCACCAAGAGCAATGGCGACATCTTCTATAGTGTGATGTTCATCAATTTCCAGATCGCCCTTACAGTAAATATCCAGATCTACCAGTCCATGACGTGCTATCTGTTCCAGCATGTGATCGAAAAACTTTAGTCCTGTATCAATGTTTGATTTTCCGGAGCCATCCAGATTCAGATCTACCTTTATTTGGGTTTCTTTTGTTTCTCTTTTGATAGATGCCGTTCTATTCGGAGATAATAGTGCAGATACAATTTGTTGCCAATCTGATGAACTTTTTACTTCTGTGTTTGCTTCATCTCTTAAAACTAATTCAGATTTTTTAACACTAATGGAATAATCAGCTTTTTCGATTTTAGAAAAACTAATTCCTTCCTGCTTTAGCAAATTCTTTTGATCTTCTGTGATCTTTGATCCTGAAACTGAGATCGAGAACCCTGCATCAATTAAGTTCTTTAATGAGGAAATTGCTTGCTCACGGAATAGGAATTGTTTATCAACAGGCAAAAGCGTATTACTATCTATGGATACAGTCATATTAAATGTTACTTAAATGTGAAGTTTAAAAGTGGGTGTTTGGCTAAAATCATTTAACTACTAACTAAATTGTGGAACAATGAATTCAAAATTAAACATTTTGTTTTGGGTACTCAGAATCGTAGCAGCAGGAATTTTACTGCAAACGTTGTTTTTTAAATTTACCGGGGCTCCCGAAAGCATATACATTTTTGAAACGGTTGGTTTGGAGCCATTTGGCAGATACGCTTCAGGGATTACTGAATTATTCGCTGCAATTTTTTTGCTGATACCAAGATTCAACTGGTTAGGCGCGCTGCTTTCACTTGGAGTTATGAGCGGTGCAATAGTAAGCCATTTAACAGTTCTGGGAATTGAAGTTAAAGAGGACGGTGGATTGCTTTTTGCTTTAGCAATTGTGGTTTTTATCTGCTCTGCAGCTCTTTTATACTTCGAAAAAGAAAACATACCTGTTATTGGAGAAAAGTTTATTAAAGAATAAAAGTCCCCTATTGAGAGGGGATTGAGGGGTGTGTCAAACATTTAACCAAGTATTTTAATAAGAGAACTTAAAAACTGATCATTTTCCTCAGTTGTGCCAATAGTTACCCTAAGGCAATTTTCACAATGAGGCTCATTACCTCTGTAACGAACTATTACTCCGGAATCAGCTAATTTTTTGTATACATTCAGTGCATCATCAACTCTGAACAACAGAAAATTCGCATCAGATGGAAATACTTTTTCTACTTGAGCCAGATTTTCCAATCCTGCAATGATCCGTTTCTTTTCTGAGTTACTAGATTTGATGTTTTTTTGAACCGATCCCAAATTTTCAAACCCGTTCAATGCAGCTTGAGATGTAAGTTTATTTACATTGTATGGAGCTTTAACCTTCATCATATAATTGATGACCTCCGGGTTAGCGATTGCAATACCCAAACGTATCCCTGCCAATCCAAATGCTTTAGAAAGCGTTTGAAGAACCACAAGGTTGGGGTAATTTTTAACTTCTTCAGCAAAACCGGCTTGCTCAGAAAAATCGATATAAGCTTCATCTACTACTACGAGTCCATCAAAATTTTCCAGAAGATGGATTATATCGTTCCTGTCCATATCGTTGGCAGTAGGATTATTAGGCGAGCAAACAAAGATCAGCTTGGTGAAATCCGTAACTCTGTTCAGAATGCGTTCAGTCTGAAGTTGAAAATCCGGAGTCAACAGCACCTCATCAACTTTAATATTGTTGATATTCGCGGATACTTTATACATCCCGTAGGTTGGAGGATTTGTAATGACTTTATCTTTACCCGGACTGCAAAAGATTCTGAATAACAGATCAATGGCTTCATCACTTCCGACACCAACAAAGACATTCTCTGTATCTACTTTTCTGTAGTCAGCTATTACAGACCGTAATTTTTCCTGATAGGGCATAGGATAGCGATTCAATTCCAGATCGCTTTCTATGGGTGATCCAAAACTATTTTCATTGGCATCCAAGAGTATTCCTGAGTCAAAATCATCCCTTGCAGAACGATAGGGTTTTAAGTCCCGGATATTTTCCCGGACTATTTTTTCTAAGTTGAATTTTTTATTCATTTAACTGATTCCAAATAAGTTATCGTCATCCCAAACCTGCCTATGCTTTGAGAATAACAGAAGTTTATTAATCGGTTCATTGAAGTAAACCCACAAATTTGTCATTTCGATTGATCATGCGGAAGCATGAGATTGAGAAATCTAAAGAATTAAGTGGAGTTTCTGAGTTTTTCAGAGGTCTGTCATTCATTCGACATGACAAAGAAAAAGCATCATTCATCACTATCCCCCAAAGTTTTCAACCGAATACTCACCGCATTTTTATGAGCATGTAGTTCTTCAACTTCAGCAAGAGTTTCAACGGTTTTACCGATGTTTCTCAAGCCTTCTTCCGTTAAAGTTTGCATAGTTATGGACTTTTGATAAGAACTCAGATTCACTCCACTATACATTTTTGCATATCCGTAAGTTGGTAATGTGTGGTTGGTTCCTGAAGCATAATCCCCAACACTTTCGGGGGTCAGATTTCCTAAGAAAACCGATCCTGCATTCATGATCTCATCTTTGTAGTCTTCAGAATTTTCAACATTCAGGATCAAGTGTTCCGGAGCGTATTCATTGGAAAAAGAAAGTGCTTGTTCAATGGTATCAACTTCTATAATAAAACTCTGATCAAGAGCTTGCTTAGCAATTTCTTTTCTTGGAAGTTCATTCAGCTGAGATTCTAATTCTGAATTGAATGAGTTCCTATCGAAGTCGGGAGTTGAAACCAACACTACCTGACTATCTTTTCCATGTTCAGCTTGAGAAAGAAGATCAGCAGCTACAAATGCAGGGTTTGCTTGTTTGTCTGCTATCACCAAAACTTCTGAAGGTCCAGCAGGCATATCAATGCTGATTTGGGCATCGCTGTTTTGAAGGATCATTTTAGCTGCAGTCACAAATTGATTTCCGGGACCAAGAATCTTATCCACTTTTGGTACAGATTCCGTTCCCAATGCTAAAGCCGCAACTGCCTGTGCTCCACCTGCTTTAAGGATATAATTGACCTTAGCTTTTTGAGCTATATAGATGATCTCAGGTGCAATATTTCCGTCTTTTTGAGGAGGAGTAGCTAATACAACCTGTTTACATCCGGCGATCATGGCAGGAACTGCCAACATCATTGCAGAGGAAGGCAATACTGCAGTTCCTCCGGGAACATATAACCCAACTCGTTGGATCGCTTTGGTAACTCTCGAGCATTTTACTCCCGGCATGGTTTCCACATCCAGTTTCATTGTTCGTTGAGCACGGTGGAATCTGAAAATATTATCAAATGCAGTATCGATAGCTTTTTTTACTTCTTCATCCAATTCAACTTCGATCTTATTCGGATCAAATACCGGATTATCGATATCAACTCCATCAAACTCTTTGGTGTAAGTTTTTAAAGCAGAATCCCCATCTGTTTCGATGCGATCAATAATCGGCTGAACTATACCAAATATAGACTTAAAATCGATCTTCGGTCGTTCGGTCAGTTTACTGATCTCGTCACTTGCAAGATTTTTATACTGATATGTTTTCATTTTAATGCTCAATGGTTGTTGGATATTGAGTTTTGGAATTTGTTTATAGGATCATGCTTTCAATTGGCAACATCACAATATCAGTAGCACCAACTTCTTTTAATTCTTCCATTACCGTCCAGAATTTTGTGATCGGAATTACGGTGTGTATGGCAACCATATCACTTTCGGCTAAAGGTACAATGGTCGGACTTTTCATAGAAGGAATAATTGATTTCACTTTTTCGATGGAATCGGTAGGAGCATTCATCATAATGTAACGACTCTTTTTTGCTTGCTGATAACCATCGATTCTGACTAAAAATTTCTCGATCAGTTCTTTCTTTCCTTCCGAAAGTTCCTGATTCGTCTGTATCAGCTCTGTTTCAGATTCCATAATGGTGATCAATTCTTCCAGGCCGTTTGCACGAAGTGTTCCACCTGTTGATACCAAGTCAGCAATAGCATCGGCAACACCTAATTGAGGAGTAATTTCTACAGCACCTGAAATCTCAACCAGTTTTACGTTGATGTTTTGTTCTTCAAAATATTTCTGAGTGATAAAAGGATAGCTGGTAGCTATGGTTTTTCCTTCAAAATCGGAGGCTGATTTAAGTGGTCCATTTTTTGGAGCAGCAATAGATAATCTGCAACGACCGTAATTTAATCCTCTCAGAACGGTTACATCCGAATTTTTCTCGGCACGTTCATTGGCACCCACAAAACCAAGATCACAAATCCCATCCTGTACATATTCGGGAATATCATCATCACGAAGGAGCAGGAGCTCAACATCGAAATTGCGGGTTTTAACCATCAGGTTTCGTTTATAGTTGTCAAACTCCACGCCAATGCCTTGTAACAGGCTCACGGTTTTATCAGTTAGCCGGCCACTTTTTTGAATAGCAATGCGTAGAGAAGTCGAAGAATCTTTCGATCGGGTCATAAGTCAGTAAAATTGTAATTGTAGTAGTAAGAATTAAGAAAAATATGTGAAAAACAGACGCTATTTACGCGTGATAATGTCCTTGATGAAGATGATGGACACCATGATGGAGGTGGGTAGTATGTAGATTTTTTCTGTTCACGGCTCAAAGATAGTGATTAGTTGGTTATGGACAAATAGCGATTCTTAAAAAATCGATAAAATCATAAAACCCGTTTTCAAATATTAGAGTTTCCTTAAATTGGAAATGATTTTGAAGCCCTCTAACGATATCTTTAACTTCTCTTAAAAATAACATAACAGATTACATGAAAACGATTGCTCAACTAACATACATTCCACTGGAAACACATAATCCAAGAGAGAAAGTACAGGATCTTCTAGAGCATCTTGCTCAATTTGATGTTCAGATCGAAGTGGGATATTTGGCAACAACTATAATCGGACATCCAGATGTCGTTTTTGAAGCTATTCAGGAACTGTACAAGATCATGGCTGTAGAGTCTACTAAGTTCAGATTTCACGTTGAATTACTAAGTCCAGAAGCGGGTTAAAAAATAATTTAAAAAATTTTGTAAGGAATCGGTTTGAAACTGTCTTACTTGCAAAACGGATAAATTGTATGAGACCAAAATATTATATTTACATAGTTAGTAATCGTTCAAAAATGATCTATATCGGGTTAACCAATGACCTGAAAAATATTCTGAAAAAGCATCGTTCCCTCAGAATGAATTGTACCAAAGGAAATTTTGGATTGAATAAATTGGTGCATGTAGAAGAATATTACGACATCAATCAGGCCATAAAACGTGAAGAAGAATTAAAAAAAGCTCCACGATCATTTAAATCCAAGTTGCTTTCATACTCCAATCCTTCCTGGGAGTGCATTCAAAGCTACTGGATGGAGAACATGGAAAGGGCGATAGCTAAATAATCAGTAAGTTTAATAATACGCTTTAGTACCTCATTCCTTCTTTGTATCTTTACAGGCTTATAAAGAGACGGACTAAAAGCTTATATGAACAACATTCGTAATTTTTGCATAATTGCTCACATTGATCACGGGAAATCTACACTCGCTGATCGCCTTTTGCAATCTACAGGTACAATCAGTGAAAGGGAAATGCAGGAGCAGGTTCTGGACGATATGGATCTGGAACGAGAGCGTGGTATTACGATCAAAAGCCATGCCATTAAAATAGATTATAAGCGTCCAAACGGTGAACAATACAGTTTTAACCTCATCGACACACCCGGTCACGTTGACTTTGCATACGAAGTTTCCCGCGCGCTAAAAGCTTGTGAAGGAGCCATTCTTGTTGTGGATGCCGCTCAGGGAATTGAAGCTCAGACCATATCGAATTTATATCAGGCTATAGATCAGAATCTGGAAATTATTCCTGTTCTCAATAAAATTGATCTTCCGGGCGCTGATCCGGAAGGCATTGGGCAGCAGGTGATCGATCTCATTGGATGCGATAGAGAAGAAATTTTGCACGTTTCCGGAAAAACAGGTGAAGGCATTCCCGCTTTGCTTGAAGCTATAGTAGAAAGAGTTCCCGGCCCCAAAAGAGACGACGACAAACCGTTAAGAGCACTGATCTTCGATTCTGTCTTTAATACCTACAGAGGTTCGGTGGCTTATGTTCGTGTAATGGAAGGAACTTTGAAAAAAGGTCAGACTTTCAAATTCATGGCGAACAAGGAAGAATATAATGCAGAGGATATTGGTTATCTGAGAATGAAATATGAGCCGGCTAAAGAACTTAAAGCTGGTGAAGTTGGCTATGTGATCGGAAGTGTGAAATCTTTACAGGATGTAAGAGTTGGTGATACGATCACTACCGTTAATAATCCTGCTACAGAAGCAATTCCGGGATATCAGGAGTCAAAGCCAATGGTTTTCTCCGGAATTTATCCTACACAAGCAGAAGATTTTGAAGATCTGCGTTCGGCATTGGAGAAACTACAGCTGAATGATGCTTCGCTTTCATATGAACCGGAAACATCCAAAGCTTTGGGATTTGGTTTCAGAGCCGGATTTCTTGGATTACTCCATATGGAAATTGTTCAGGAGCGTTTAGATCGTGAGTTCAATATTGATATTATCACAACGGTTCCTAACGTTCAGTATGAAGTTAAGCTGGAAGAGGGCAAATCTATTCAGGTAGACAACCCGAGCCAAATGCCGGAAGTGGGAGATATCGATGCGATTTTTGAGCCTTATATAAAAGCCAGCATCATAACACCTGCGGATTATATCGGTCCGATCATGAAATTATGCCAGGAAAGAAGAGGTATTTACGTAAATCAGATATTCATGCAAAATAATCGGGTCGAAATTACGTATGAAATCCCGATGGCTGAAGTTGTTTTTGATTTTTATGACAAATTGAAGTCAGGAACACGAGGTTACGCCTCATTGGATTACGAATTCATCGAATACCGAAAAGGAGATCTGGTTCGATTAGATATTCTGTTGAATGGGGAACAGGTGGATGCACTTTCGAGTATTACCCACCGCGACAAAGCATATTATCAAGGACGACGTGTTTGCGCAAAGTTGAAGGAATTAATTCCTAGGCAGCAATATGAAGTAGCGGTTCAGGCAGCAATTGGAAGTAGAATTATTGCTAGAGATTCAGTGAGAGCATTGCGTAAAGATGTGACGGCAAAATGTTATGGTGGAGATATTTCACGTAAGAGAAAACTTCTTGAAAAACAGAAGGAAGGTAAAAAGAGAATGAAACAGGTAGGATCAGTAGAAATTCCTCAAGAGGCATTTTTAGCAGTTCTATCAATGGACGAGGACGATAGATAAATGAGAGACTTTAAGAAAGTAATACTTTCAGTTTTTGTAATCGGAATTTTTCTAAGCAGTTCAGCAATGGCTCAATTTGAAGAACCGGAAATAATGAAAGTGGAGAATGAAGATGTTGCTGATTATGAGGCAAAGATCAGAAGCTTCAATTTAACAGGGCAGGGTTTATACGGTCAAACCACTATTGATGGGATGTCTTCACTTGAAATACGAGCTTTATTGCAGGGTGCATTTGGAGATCCCACTAAAAATCTGGAAAGCCTGTCTAAAGAAAAGAATTTCCGATTGGCTAAGGCCATTCAATTTGAATACTGGTTTTTTGTGGATGATCCTATTGCAGATGAACCTGTGCCTTTACTGGTGCTTGATTTTACAGGTCCTTTTGGAAACGGCGTAACTTTTGGGGCGGCGAGTAAGTATGTGGACTTGATGCCGCAAATTATGAGAACTTTTGAGAAAGCACTATTGGAAGCAGAACCTGCTGAATTTTCAGATTACTATTTTGAAGAACAACGTATGAAATGGTATCTGATAGAAAGTGACGGAAAAAACCATGAGGTTAAACCAATTAAACAACCTTCTCACATCAAACTTAATTAAACGAATACATTGGAAGACAAAAAAACTGATGAGCAGGAAAAAAGCTCATTTTGGCAAAGAAGGAAGGAAAGATTAGAAGAAGATAAAAAGGCAAAGTCCTGGTTAAGGGAATGGGTTGATGCATTGGTATTTGCCTTTTTTGCAGCGGCTATTCTAAGAGCTTTGATATTCGGATCTTATAAAATTCCAACTCCATCTATGGAGCAAAACCTGATGGTTGGGGATTTTCTGATCGTTTCAAATCTTACTTATGGACCAAGAACACCGATGGGTGTATGTGTTCCGTTTACTCAATGGTGCTTACCCGGAGTTAAACTTCCGTCAACTCGTATTCCGGGGTTTCGTGATGTGGAGCGAAATGACATCATTGTTTTTAATGTGCCTCATGAGGTTAAACCGATTTCCCAAAAGACAAATTATATAAAGCGAGCTGTTGCTGTTGCAGGGGATACATTGGAGATTCGGGACAAGGTGGTCTATATCAATGGACAAAAAGAAGAAGACCATGAAGGTTTACAGCGCCATTATTTTTTGAAAATGAACGACAGAGTTCGTTTAAGTGAAGCAAAAATGAAATCAGTTGGAGCCGGTGCACTTCAAAATGTTCCCGGTGGAAACGATATTTTCATCGATTATTTAGGCGACGATACTTATCGGGTTAATTTGACTAAAGAAGCTGTTGAAGAAATCCAAGACTGGCCGGAGCTGGATTCATTATGGCTTAGCATGACTCCTGAAGGCGAAACAGATCGAGGCTACGCTTCCACACGATCGACTTACGATTTTGCTAAAGCTTTCAGAAGTCAGGATAATTTTCCGCCCGTTGTAATTCCATTCGAAGGTCAGCAGATTGAGTTAAACAATCAGAACTGGTTTATCTATAAAGATCTTATCGAACGATATGAAAGTAATCGTCTTGAGCGCAGAGATGGAAAGATCTTTATAAACGGGGAAGAGACTAATACTTATACCGTACAGCAGAATTATTACTTTGCGATGGGAGATAATCGTGATAACAGTGAAGACAGTCGTTTTTGGGGCTTTATTCCAAAAGATCACATCATTGGTAAAGGCTTCATCGTTTGGTACTCACATGATAAAGGTGTTCCAAGATTTAATCGTATTCTGAAATTGATAGAGTAGAGAAATCTTGTCATTCTTAGCATAATTGCGAAGAATCTTCACGACTGGTTAACTACTGGTAATAAATTACTTGGTCCTTTTTTCGGTGAAAAGAGTCTGTGATTTGTAATGCTTCTTACTTTTGCCTTGATGCAAAAGTAACAAAAGATCAATAAGATTCTAAACTCCTCCCATCATAAATCAATCATCAGTGTTGATAGATATCTATCCTGATGGTTCGTCAGACAAAGAATCTTAGAGTTTTGACTTATTCCTTTAAACAAAATCTGTTGTAACCCTCCACCTGTTTCAAAATTTTTGTGAGCTCATTTCTCTAAAAAGTTACATTTTCACCTAGATTTGATGGTCTTCGTCGGATCTAAACAGATTCGAATTCAAGGTAGTTTTTGTTCCGACGCAGAGCGTGTGGAACAAGGGTATTATTTTTTCTCTTCTATTTGCCTCCCTCACCAAACCTTATCATATTCTTCGATCAACTAACTATATCTAAACGATGAAAAAACTCGGATTTCTATTTCTTATTCTACTATTTCTAATTCCTGATTTATCTGCTCAAAATGGATATCCGGAAATTCTTTCCATGAAAGCTAGAGCGGAAGTAATTGATGATCTTCTGGAGGATAAGATCAAAACAGTACTGCCAGATCTGATGAGAAGAACAGGAATCGATATGTGGGTTGTAGTTTCCAGAGAATATAATGAAGATCCTGTGATCGAAACATTACTCCCGGCTACCTGGTTGGCTGCAAGACGCAGAACCATTTTGGTGATGTACGATCAGGGAGAGGGCAAAGGAGTAGAAACTCTTGCTGTTGCCAGATATGATGTAGGAAAAACCTTCAAGAAAGCCTGGGATAAAGAAAAAGAACCGGACCAATGGAAAAGATTGAAGGAGATCATAGAAGAAAGAAACCCAAAGAAAATCGGAGTTAATCAAAGTGATGATTGGGGTTTGGCGGATGGAATAGTTGCAACTGATCTTCAGGAAATGGAATCTGCAATCGGAAAAAAATATGCTGATCGAATTGTTTCTGCAGAGAAACTGGCAGTTGGATGGTTAGAAACTAGATCAGCAAAGGAAATGACCATCTATCCTCAAATTGTGCGAATTGCGCATAAAATTATAGAACAAGGGTTTTCAGATGAAGTCATTCAACCCGGAGTCACAACAACTGAAGATGTAGTTTGGTGGTTCAGAGAAAAAATAAGAGAGCTGAAATTGATTACCTGGTTTCATCCAAGTGTCTCTATCCAAAGAGCAGATCCGGAATCTTTTGATCATCTCAGATCTTTTTCCAGCAGACCTGATAATAATGTAATTATGCCCGGTGATCTTCTGCATGTAGATTTTGGAATAACGTATCTGCGCTTAAATACCGATACTCAACAACATGCTTATATCCTTCGACCCGGAGAAACGGAAGTGCCTGATTATTTGAATAAAGCTTTTGATAACGGAAATCGTCTTCAGGATATCTTCACAAATAACTTCAAAGAAGGCAGAACGGGAAATGAAGTGTTGAAGATGTCGAGAGAACAAGCCATTGCAGAAGGTATCAAGCCTTCCATTTACACTCACCCAATTGGCTATCATGGTCATGCTGCAGGGACAACTTTAGGAATGTGGGATTCACAGGGCGGAGTTCCGGGAAGTGGAGATTACCCTTTGCATTTAAACACTGCCTATTCGATTGAGTTAAATGCCGCTACTTTTATTGAAGAATGGGGAAAGGAAATCCGGATCATGTTGGAAGAAGATGCTTTCTTTGACGAAACCGGTGTTTGGTATATTGATGGGAGACAGAAAGAAATTATGATGATTCCGAGAATTCCGGCAAAGCAGTAAAAATTTCAGAAGAATGAATTTCGAAAATCTTGAAGCTAAAATTCAACATGCACGATCACTTTCCGAACCTGTGCCTGATCTTGGGATTGATATCGTACAGCTTCTCAAGAAAGGAATTGGAAATACAGATACCTTTTTGATCTACCGGGATAAAGAAGGGAATAAAACTCATCTTAATTACAGAGAGTTTTATGATTCTGTGTTAGATACCGCAAGGTTTTTTCAATCTGAAAACTTACAAGTTGGGGATAAGATCGCCACTATTTCTCACAATCACTGGCACACCGTTGTACAGTATTTTGCAGCTTGGTTCTGTGGAATGGTTGTTGTGCCTGTAAACCTCAGTGAAGATGATCAGCGAATCGAATACATATTTAAGAATGCCGGAGTAAAGATGGCTTTGGTTCGGGATGAATATGTTTCCAGAATAAAGGAAATCGTAGAATCGGCTCCTGAATTATCAGGTATGAAATTGGTTGAATGCGGTGAAAACACAGACTCATTTTCATCCAAAACGGGTGATCTCAAAGAACCGGAATTCGATTCTGAAACCGATGCGTTGATCGTATTTACATCCGGAACTACGGGTAATCCCAAAGGAGTGGTTTTAAGTCAACGGAATTTACTGGAAGATGCACGGGCAATCAGTGACTGGCACAATATTTCTTCTGATACAAGAATGATGTGTGTGCTTCCCATTCATCATGTAAACGGGACTGTAGTTACTTTAATGACTCCGTTTCTGGTTGGAGGTTCGGTAGTTTTAAATGAAAAATTTCAGATCGATCAATTCTTCCCTGTCATCGAAGAAGAAGATGTAGAGATCGTAAGTGTCGTTCCAACATTGCTTCAGTACCTGACCAGCTTTTACGAAGACAAAGAAACACCGGAGCTCAAGAATTTTAGTCATATAATTTGTGGTGCCGGTCCACTTACCGTAAATGTTGCTAAGAACTTTGAAGCCAAATTCGGCAAGAGAATTATTCACGGATACGGTCTTTCTGAAACCACCTGTTACTCGTGCTATTTACCGCTTGATATCAGCAAAGAAGAACATCAAAAATGGATGCAGGATTTCGGTTATCCCAGTATTGGCGTTGCTATTCCGGCTAATGAAATGGCGATCCATGGTGAAAACGGAAATGCTTTAGAAGAAGGTGAGAGAGGCGAGATCGTAATTCGTGGTGTAAATGTGATGAAAGGTTATTTCAATAATCCTGAAGCCAACGAGAAAGCCTTTACCAATGGCTGGTTCAGAAGTGGGGATGAAGGCTTCTATCAAAATGATGAAGAAGGAAATGCCTACTATTTCATAACCGGGAGAATTAAAGAACTCATCATCAGAGGAGGAATTAATTTTGCTCCCTTAGAAATTGATGAAGTCATTAATAAAGCTCCGGGCGTAAAGGCAGGAATAGCGGTTGGCTTTGAAAATGATTGGTACGGAGAAGAAGTTGGAGCATATATCGAACTGGAGGAAGGAGCTGATGCAAACGAAGAAGCGATTTTAGCTTATTGCAAAAAGCATCTTCCACATGCAAAAACCCCAAAAGTGATCGTTTTTGGAAATGAGATCCCGGTAACCTCAACAGGGAAATATCAACGGAGGAAAGTGGCTCATCTTTTTTCTGAATGGAAAGAAGTTCAATTCAGGAAGGGAGTTTAAATTAGGAATATGAGAATTTTCCTAAACTAAGAGGGGCTTCAGCACCGGTGGACTAAAAAGTTCATTTCTTATTAACAACCGCCAGCGTACAACGGCTTACACAAACCAGTTTTCCGTTCTCATCTTCAATTTTGGTTTCCCAGATGTGAATTCGTGATCCTTTTTTTATAGGAGTTGCGGTTCCGCGAACCTTTCCACCTTCTTGCACTGATCGTATATGATTTGCATTGATCTCCACGCCAACAGCTGTTTTATCATTTCCATCCAGAGAAAACCACGCGCCTAGTGAAGCGAGGGTTTCAGCAAGTACTACTGATGCTCCTCCGTGTAATAACCGAAATGGTTGAACGGTATTTTCGTTCACAGGCATGGTAGCTGTAATCTTATCTTTACTGATGTATTCGAACTCAATTCCAAGCGCATGTCCCATGTGAGGATTACTCGAATTGAAGTAAAAATCTGCCTTTTCTTTTAAAGAATCTTCAATAAACATAAATTAGTGTTTGATTAACAGTGTTAAGTTAGTGAAATTGAGCAAAGAAAGCGCTTTTAAATGTAATTGGAAAGTGTTACTTACCAAAGAGTTATTAATTAGCTTTTTAATTTTATGAAATACGATCCGGAAATAGTCCCGAATATTATTGAAACGGGCATTAGTAAAAACACTACTGGAATTTTTTCAGCAGTAAAGCGTAATGGTGAATGGTTAGAAACCTCCATTGAAGAGTTCAGGACAAAAACCAGAAACCTAGCTCTTGGATTATATGAACTCGGTGTTCGAAAAGGAGACCGGGTTTCCATTCATTCAGAAAACAGCACCGAATGGTTGATATGTGATCAGGCAGTAATTAGCATCGGAGCGATTAACGTTGCTGTTTATACTACTCAGCCCTCTGATCAGATCAAATATATACTGGAGAACTCTGAAGCAAAGGTGCACATAGTTTCAAACGACGATCTTTTTGCTGAGACAAAGCCTCTGATGAAAGAGATCACAACGGTCGAGGCTGTAATTTCGATTCAACCTTCGAAGCACAAAAAGTTAAAAGGCTTTGAAGAAGTTATGGAAATGGGAGCTGCATTACATGAGAAAGAGCCCGAGCTTTTAGAGAAACTTAAATCTGAAATTGATCCGGATGATCTTGCAAATATAAATTACACTTCAGGAACTACAGGTGTTCCAAAAGGAGTAATGCTATCTCATAACAATCTGGCTTCCAATGTGTTGGCTTCTAATGAACGCATGGCTTACAGTGCAGATGATGCAAAAGATCCAAAGATACTTTCCTACTTGCCGCTGGCTCATATGTTGGAACGAATAGCATCTTATATTTATATCTACACCGGTGTTCCCGTTTATTACATTGAAGATGTAAATGAGATCAAAACCGATTTCATCACAATTAAGCCGATCTATTTTTCAACGGTTCCAAGGTTGTTAGAAAAGATCATGGCGGGTTTAAAAGTAAGAGGACAAGAGTTATCCGGACTTAAGAAGAGATTATACTACTGGGCAATAGATCTGGCAGAAAATTATGATCCGGAAGACCCACCTACGGGGCTGGAAAAAATAAAATTCAAAGTCGCTGATAAAGCCGTGTATTCTAAGATCAGGGATGGTCTTGGCGGGAATTTGGTTGGCATGATGGTTGGAGGAGCTGCTCTGGCTCCACCTGTGATGAGGTTTTTTAATGGAATCGGTTATAAATGCGGTCAGGGATACGGTTTAACAGAAACATCTCCCGTTGCCACAGGAAGTTTACCGGACTGGATCAGAATTGGTTCTGCAGGAAAACCAATTACAGATGTTGAGATCAAGATCGCAGATGACGGCGAGATTCTAATTAAAGGTCCGAATATCATGCAGGGCTATTACAAGATGCCCGAACAAACCAAAGAGGTTTTTACTGAGGACGGTTGGTTCTGTACGGGAGATATTGGTCATTTGGATGAAGACAATTGGTTATTTATTACAGACCGAAAGAAATCCATGTTCAAACTTTCTACCGGTAAATATGTAGCTCCTCAGCCGATAGAAAATGCTTTGGTTAACAATGGTTTCATTGATCAGGCAATGGTTGTTGGTGCAGAAGAGAAGTTTTGTGCTGCTATTATTATTCCGGACTGGAAAAATATGGAGAAGCGATTCGAGCGCTTTGGATATATACTTCCGGGTGAGAATAAAATTGAAAGCGAACATGTGCGAAATAGAATCCAAAAGGAAGTAGATAAGGTGAACAAGAAACTTCCGCATTGGGAAAAAATTAAGAAATTCGTTCTGCTGGAAGAACCGTTTACTATCGAAAAAGGCGAGCTCACAGCTAAAATGAGTATTAAGAGAGCAGGGGTAATGAAAAATCATAAAGAATTAATAGAAAGTATTTATCAAGACTAAATTATGAGTAAAGGACAACGAAGAATCAGAAAAGTAGCGGTATTGGGCTCCGGAGTTATGGGAAGCCAAATTGCTGCTCATTGTATCAATGCAGGACTTGAAGTTGTTTTATTGGATTTAAAAAGTGACGATCCCAAACGTCCCAATAAAACTGCTGAGGAAAGCATCAAAAATATCCTGAAGATGAAACCTGCTCCCTTTGGTTTGCCGGAGTTTGCTGATAGGATCAAGCTTGGAAATTTCGAAGACGACTTTGACCTGCTTAAAGATGCAGACTGGATCTGTGAGGTGATCATCGAGAGAATGGATATCAAAAAGGATATGATGTCTAGGATCGAGAAAGTCCGGAAGGCTGATACCATTGTTAGTTCAAATACTTCAGGTTTACCGATTACAGAAATCGGAGAAGATTGTGGGAAGGATTTCAAAGAACACTTTTTAGGAACTCACTTCTTCAATCCTCCAAGATATATGAAGTTGCTGGAGATCATTCCAACAAAGCATACTTCTAAAGAAATTGCATGTTTTATGCATGGATTTTGTGAACGGGTTCTGGGTAAAGGCGTGGTGCTTTGTAAAGATACCCCAAACTTTATCGCAAACAGAGTTGGGATCTTTTCGATCGGAAGCATGATGCCCTATTTCTTTAACGGCGATTTCAGAGCTGAGGAAATTGATCTGCTAACAGGAACACTGACCGGTTATTCGAAGGCCGCAACATTCCGAACCGGAGATATGGCGGGTTTGGATGTTACTTTGCACGTTGCAAACAATATCATTCCATCCATACCGGATGATGAGAAAAAAGAAGTATTCGATCTGCCGGAGCAATTCAAAAAAATGGTGGAATCCGGAAAGATCGGGAATAAAGCAGGCAAGGGATTTTATTCTAAAGTCCGGGAAAATGGAAAAACTGAATACAAAGTGATCAATCCTGAGACTCTGGAATATGAGTCACAGCAAGAGCTTGAAGACCCTGTGCTTACCGAGGCTAAGAAGATCAAAGACACCAAAGAACGATTAAAGTTCTTGGTTTTTCATGATAGTAAGATCGGAAAATTTATTTGGGAAACTCAGCGAGAAGTGTTGTTGTACGCTGCTAATCGTGTTCCGGAAATATCAGACAATCCACAGGATGTAGATCGTGCAATGAAATGGGGATTTAATTGGGAATTAGGTCCATTCGAACGCTGGGATGCTCTGGGAATTGATAATGTGATTGAAAGAATTAAAAAGGAAGGAATTCCTGTTCCTGCAATTATCACAGAGATGAAAGAAGCCGGATTTACATCTTTCTATGAAGATGGTAAAGTATATGATCCTGTTTCTAAATCCATGAAGGAAGAAAATCCGTCAGCATCGGGTGTAATCAAAGTTGCTGAGCTTAAGAAAATGGATTCAGCGGTGATGGAGAATGATTCGGCTGCTCTTTATGATTTGGGCGATGGTGTTGCATTATTTGAGTTCAAGACTAGAAATGCTACGCTCGGGTTTGAGTTGGTTCAATCTTTGGAGAAGTCGTTGGATATCGTGGCCAAAGATTTCGAAGCAATGGTTATAGGACATGATGGTGACAACTTTGCTTTCGGTGCAAATCTCATGGAAGCAATGCAGGCTAATGAATCCGGAGATTGGGATAAAGTAGTTGAAGCGGTAACAAATTTTCAGAGAACAGCTGTTGCTTTACGATACGCACCATTTCCAGTAGTAGCGGCGCCATTCGGAAGAACATTAGGTGGCGGAACAGAGTTTTGTCTGTATTCAGATAAGATCGTAGCTCATCACGAATTGTATATGGGATTGGTGGAAGTAGGTGTTGGACTGATCCCCGCAGGTGGAGGAACCACCGAACTTCTGAAAAGAGGAATGAACAAATTGGAAGAAGATGCAGATCCGCTGCCATTTATACGTGAAGCTTTTAAAACCATGGGAATGGCCAAAGTATCCGATAGTGCGCATAAAGCGCGAGAGCTTGGATTTTTGAAGGCATCTGACACAATTGTAATGAATAGAGACCTTCAGTTGTCAGTGGCAAAAGAAGAAGCGCTGTCAATGGTAAAAGCAGGATATCAACCTCCGGCTAAAACGGATATCAAAGTTCTTGGAGAAACGGCACTATCTGCCATGAAGTTGATGCTTTATGTAATGCATGAATCTAAATTCATCACTGATTATGACAAAGTAGTAGTTGAACGATTGGCGTTCGTACTTGCGGGTGGAGATCTGAGTGAAGCTCAGAAAGTCCCTGAAGATTACTTGTTAAAACTGGAAAGAGAAGCAATTTTGGATTGCCTTAAAGACGACCGAACACTAGCCAGAATGGAGCATATGTTAAAAACGGGGAAACCATTAAGAAATTGATGAATTATGAGTGTTGAATTTTGAATGAAGACACTCATAATTACTAATTCAAAATTAAGAATTTTATGAAAGAAGCATACATAGTTGCAGCAACACGAACAGCTTGTGGTAAAGCTAACAAAGGATCGCTTCGGTTTACGAGACCGGATTCTATGGGTGGTGCTATTATAAAAGAACTTTTAAAACGAACTCCGGAAGTCAGTCCTGAAATGGTAGAAGATGTTATCATGGGTTGTGCATTTCCGGAGGCATCTCAAGGATTGAACGTAGCGAAACAAATAGCGGCACTTGGTGGTCTTCCTGATGAAGTTCCCGGTGTGACTGTAAACAGATTTTGTTCCTCAGGTTTGCAGACTATTGCGATGGCAGCAGAAAGAATTATGGTGGGCGCTGCTGATGTAATCGTGGCCGGTGGAGTAGAATCTATGTCTTTAGTTCCAATGGGTGGAATGTCTGTTCAGCCAAATCCTGAATTGGTAGATAATAAACCGGAACTATATATAAGTATGGGATTGACTGCAGAAAATGTCGCTGATAAATACGGTGTAAGTCGCGAAGATCAGGACGCTTTTGCTTATCAAAGTCACCAACGAGCAATTGCTGCCTGGGAAAATGGAAAGTTTGATTCCCAGATAACTCCGATCGAAGTAATGGAAAAGAAAATCAGTGCTGATGGCGAGATCATCGAAGAGAAATTTACTTTCCGGAAAGATGAAGGTCCCAGAGCAGATACAAGTAAAGAAGTTTTAGCAAAATTAAGAGCTGTATTTAAAGCCGGAGGTTCTGTTACCGCCGGAAATTCATCCCAAATGAATGACGCTGCAGCAGGAGTGATCGTAATGAGTGGTGAAAAAGTAAAAGAACTGGGAATTACTCCAATAGCCCGATATGTTGGATTTTCCGTTGCTGGTGTCGCACCTGAATTGATGGGAATTGGTCCGGTAGAAGCTATTCCCAAAGTGTTAAAACAAACAGGACTTAAATTAAGTGATATCGATCTCATAGAATTGAACGAAGCATTTGCGGCACAATCTTTAGCGGTGATACGCGAACTCGGCATTGATCAGGAGATCACCAATGTAAATGGTGGAGCAATTGCTATGGGGCACCCGTTAGGTTGTACAGGAGCTAAACTTACTGCTCAGATCCTTCACGAAATGCAATCCAGAAAATCAAAATACGGAATGGTAACCATGTGTATTGGTGGTGGAATGGGTGCCGCGGGCATATTTGAAAATCTTAGCTAATCTAGAAAAATTAAAGGAACAAACATGTTTACTAAAGATACTCTTTCAGGAAAAACAATTTTAATTACCGGAGGCGGAAGTGGTTTGGGATTGGCTATGGCTAAAGGTTTTGCTGAAAGTGGAGCAAATATTGCAATCTGTGGAAGAACAGAAGAAAAGCTTCAAAAAGCGACTAAAGAAATTGAAGAAGTCGGAGAATCTACAAAAGCAGGATACTATATTTGTGATGTGAGAGATCACGCTGCCGTTACAGAAATGATCTCAAAAATTGTCGAAGATTTTGGATCTATGGAAGGATTGGTAAATAATGCAGCCGGGAATTTCCTAAGTGCTTCTGAAGATCTTACTCCCGGTGGATTTAAAGCTATAGTCGATATCGTACTTCATGGAAGTTTCAATTGTACGCATGCTTTTGGAAACTACCTGATCGACAACGAGAAAGAAGGTTCAATTCTGAATATAGTCACTACTTATGCGGAGAGTACCGGATGTGCTTTTGTGCTGCCGTCAGCTTGTAGTAAAGCGGGAGTTCTGGCAATGACTAGATCATTAGCATTTGAATGGGCAGAATATGGAATCAGGGTAAATGCGATTGCTCCCGGACCGTTTCCTACTAAAGGAGCTTGGTCACGTTTAGTTCCTGATAAACTGATCGAGAAAAAGTTTATCAACAAGATACCTATGAAGCGATACGGTGAACATAAAGAACTAGCAAATCTTGCAACTTTCTTGATGTCAGACATGGCTTTGTATATGACAGGAGAGAGCGTAGTAATTGACGGTGGAGAAAGATTGCAAGCCGGTCAGTTCAACTTTATTAATGATCTTATGTCGAGGAAAAAACTCAAAAAAGCCTTTAAAGCAATGAAGCCTAAATAAGGCTGTGACCTTTGACAAAAGATCATTTAAGTTACCCTAAGAAAATAGTTCAAGGCGTTGATCTACTTTTTGAATTTGTTTAGCTAATTGAATAGCGTCGTAACTCGAATATGGCGTTTCTGAGTTCATTTGAACAGATTTCAGAAACAGAAGTGCGGCTTTTTCGGCAGCCTGCGCAGGATCAAAAGTTTGTTTTCCGAAGAAGAGATGTCCGCCATCATTTAGTCGCCCTGTTCGGATTGCTTGTGTAGGAACATTACAATCCAAGACTTCTGTTTTACTGATAGCCAATCTTTGATGCCGGTTTTCCTGTGAAGAAACATAAATTAATATTGATGCTGTACTTCCATTATCAAAACGAATAAATAAGTGAGTTGAAATTGGGTTTTTAGAATCCAACCAGCTGGCCTGTGCTTCAATATGATGAATGCCACTGTCTATCCATTTTATACACAAACCGAGTTCATCGATCCAAATATTCCTGAATTCATTTACCGGATCTACTAAGGTGGAACGAGTTATATATCTGTTAATGTGCAAAAAATGAGGGCGATGAATTTCATCCATCATCCACTGGGTTGCTGGTGCAAGTGAAGGCCAGTGTGAAAACTGAATTTTGACTCCGGATTCTTTAGCTGCCCGATGTATTTTTTCCAGTTTTGGTATATCGGTTGGCTGTTTAGAGATCAAAAAGCAACTATATCCGTTCTGAACTGTTTCGAGAAGAGTATCCAGATTCGATTCAGAATTATCAAGAATAAGACAGGCATCGACAGAGCCAAGATCAGACACAGTGGGGACGAGATTTACCTCGCTTACAATTCCGTGTGGTCTTAGGTGTTTTTCCCAAGCTACAGTTCTGGTAGCATCGCCAACAATTCCAACTTTCATATTACCTTCGATAGTTTAAGTTGGCATAAGATGCTAATGCAAAACTAATTAAACAAGAAAAGGCTCTTATGATTATCACAAGAACCTTTTACAATATTAAAAACTAAGGATCAATCCGGCATTACGATAGCTAAAATAAAATAAGCGAAGATGGCGAATCCGTAGCTGAAAGCTAAAACTACAAATAAGATTCGTACAATAGTTGGATCCCATCCAAGATATTCTGCAAGACCGGAACAAACGCCGGCCAGCATTTTATCACTTCTGGATTTCCTTAATTTTGCTGGCATAACATACAAATTTGGTTATAATCAAAGTATAGTTACGCAAGCAAATCGGAGAAGTTTCAAAAAGTTTAGATTTTTATTATTTAAAATAAATTGGAATCATAATTTTTGAAGGGGAAGGGTATCCATCGACTTCTGCGGGCTTGAATTTCGAAGCTTTAATAGCGTAAAGTGCCTCTCTATCACATCCTGCACCAATACGATTCAAAAACTTAAAGTCATAAATGTTGCCATCTTCACCAACCTTAAATTCTATTCGTACAACACCGGTAACATTATTTTCTTTTGCTTGCTTTGGATACTTAACTCTTTTACGGATGCTACTCAATCCACCGATTATTTGCGGCGCTTTTTCTTTAGAGATATGAATATCAGACCCATTATCGGATTCTTGTGCTACCGGAAACTCCGGCCAAGGAAGGGTTTCTATAAAAGAACTATTATTTAAACTAGTATACGGTTGGCTATCAAAAGTAAAAGTTGGGGACTTTCTATTATGCATTCGCCGTACCCAAATCGGTAATTCTTCTTCAATAGAATTTAAAAAATTGTTATCATGGGATTCTATTGAGATCTTTAAATCATTGATCTCAAAATTGATTCCATCAGAGCCAATAGATCCCGCTTTTTTAGATTTTTTGAATGGCTCAGTTGAAACGATAAATATTCCATATTTTTTAGCTCCGAATAAGAGTGCGTCGGTACCAAAAATTTCTTTCTGTTTTTCTTGAGCCTGATATTCTTGAATTTTTTCTCCATTAATAGATAAAGTAAAAGAAGGAATCTCCAATTTTTTTTGAGAAAGAATTACTCCCTGAGGGCTCAGGCTTTTATTAGTACCGGCACAACTAAGAACTAATAAAGATAAAAGCGTTAAGGCTGAAGCTAAGTGAATTGGGCTATACTTTACGTATATCATATAAGGCTATTTTTTTTGAAAATAGCCTTATTTATTTTTAAATAAAACGGATTTTGCTAGTCAATAGTTATTTCTTTTATGGGTTGACCGTGACCAACGTATGAGAAAACAAATTTATATGTTCCTTTATCCAAACCGGTAATGGTTGCAATTCCTTCTTGATCTGTAACGGCACCTTTATCTACTCCTTCAATATTAACGCTGGCGCCAATAAGAGGACCAAAGCTGTTTGAAAGTTTAACTTTTACTGCTCCATTAGATGATTCAAGAGTTTCAACTTTGATGGGCGGCGGCGGGGGTGTTTCATAGTTATCACTTTGCTTAAAGCTTGAATTACTTAGTTTAAACAAAATTGGCAAACTCATTTCGACTTCAACATTTTGGCCGCGTTGAATTCCCGGTTTGAATTTAGCCTGGCTAACGACCCGTAAAGCCTCTTCATCGCAACCGCCACCGATTCCTCGAATGACCTTTGGGTTTTTTACATCTCCATTTTTATCAACTATGAATTGTACAGTTACGCGTCCCTCAATGCCGTTTCTTTTAGCTACGTCCGGATATTCGACTTTACTTTGTAACCCAGCCTGACCGCCAACGAGTTCCGGCATATTCTCAACAACGATAAATACTTCTTGGTCAACAGGATTATCTAATCCTGTAGGAGGGGGTGGAGGTGGCGGTCGATTTGCGTCTCCATAAGATGTGAATCCTACAGATGTTTTTGCATTTGGGAAATGTCTTACCCAAAGCATAGCATCAGAATTATTTTCAAGAACTTTTTGAGTAGATGTAATAGTAACATTGAGTTCATTCAGCTTAAACTCAACAACATTGTCTGAAATAGTACCTACTTGAATTGCCCCATCGAAAGGTCTAATGGCAAACTCAAATAGTCCATAGTCTTTGGGCGTTATTGAGATTGCACCCAAGCCCGGAGTACTTACGCTTACTCCCGGTTTATTGGCATTCATGACTTCTTTGCCATTAATTTCCATTACAAATTCAGTTAAAGTCATCTTTTCATTAAGAATTTCTTCATCTGATAATGTTTCCGGTCCTCTAAGATCAGAGCAGGCAATAGGAGCTATTACCATCAGGGTTATAGACAACAGAAGAAAGAGACTTCGTTTATAAGATGTTTTATGCATTTTATGATGTTTCATAGTTTCGATTCTTTGTTTTAAAGTTGATTGCTTAACAGCCATGTTTACAGCAAAGCTTCCATATCCTTTATTAAGGGGAACAAGCTCCAGTAACATGTTTGCATATTTTTTAGGGTGGATGTCGGAAGTGTTTAAAACTTCCTGATCGCAAGAGATCTCACGGTAAATTTCTATTTCATTTGTGCCGATTTTGACCAGAGGATGAAACCAGAACAAAGACTGAATTACAGACAATGCCAGTTGTAATAGATAATCACCTCTTCGGATGTGTACCAGTTCGTGCTGAATGGCCATATCCAGCTTATTGGCGTCATCCTTTATTTTTTCGGGAAGAACAATGATGGGGTTTTTCCAGCCAAAAGTGAATGGAACTAAAGGATGGTCGTGAAAAGCTACTGAAACGGAGCCATCCTTTATTCCATTACTGAAGTTAGTATTCGTTAAAGGTTCTATTGTCAGATCAGAATGCAATTTCTTAAGCTGAACATAACTGTAGATCAATCTTACGAGCATAAAAGCAGCTATGATCAGAAATAATGCAGAGATCATACCAACCAAAAAATTAGCTTCCATCCATGGAATTGAAAACTCAGCTTCGTTAGAGTTTCCGGATGCGGTATAGATCACAGGTAATGGGTTTTCTACAACAAAAACGGTTGTAGACAGATTTGAAGAAGAGTAAAGGCTAGAAAAAGCTTGGAGTAAAACTGCCGAAATCAGCCCCATGGGCAGTGCAAATAATGTCGCAACCCGAATGTGATACTGGTAAAGAGGATTGATCGATCTATTCGTTCTAAGAAAAAAGAACACAAGAGTAGCTACGCACGTCCAGATCAGTAGTGGAAACCAGATAATGTCGGCAGAAGAGGCGCCCAGTTGTTGAATGAAATCAAAGAAATTCTTCATTGTTCATCCTCCATATTATCAATCATATTTCTGATAGCATTAAGCTCATCTTCGGATAGATTTTCACCCTTCACTAATGTTTGAACAAGGGCAGAAGGGGAGCCTTTAAAAACCTTGTTGATCAAATTAGAGATAAGGCTGGATTGAACATTTTCAGGCTCAATAGCAGCGCTATATACATAGGTTACGCCTTGCTTTCTGTATTTAAGATAACCTTTGTCGTTAAGGTTTTTCATAATGGTCATAACAGTAGTGTAGGCGACTTTTCTTTTTTTCAGGATAAGCTCCTGTACTTCAGCTACAGTTGCTTCGCCCAGTTCCCATACATGATGAAGGATTTCCATTTCACTTTCGCCAAGTGGCGTTAGAGATTTTTTCATATTTCTATCGTTAGTTAAATACTCCTACTAATATAATAGTATTTAATACTAAGTCAATAGTATTTCAAAAAAAATCAGAGAACTAAAAAAGGCAGATCGTTAAATCTGCCTTTGAGTATTAAGAAAAGGTGGTTTTAAACGGCGGGAGCCCATTCAAATTTAGGGTCTCCAAACTTCTTTAAAGTACGGTAGTGTGATGCAACCGCTTCACTAAATGTATCATGGCAGTTGTAAGGAATGCCAAATTCATTAGCTACTTCTTCAACAATGGGACTTATTTTTGGATAGTGAATACTACATACTTTTGGGAAAAGATGGTGTTCAATTTGATAATTCAGTCCTCCTATATACCAAGACAACATTCTATTCTTACGAGCAAAGTTATTTGTAGTGAACATTTCATGAATCGCCCAGTGGTTATCGATCATGTTTTGTTCATCAGGAATGGGATGCGTTGTTTCTTCAACTACGTGAGCCAATTGAAAGATAATTCCGAGGATCAATCCGGCTGTTAAATGGACTGATAAAAATCCGATAAGCAATTGCCACCAGGTAATATCAAGGAGCAATAATGGAAGCACAATAGCATAACCATAATACACCAGTTTGGTTAAAATTAAAGTAACCCATTCTTTTACGGGATGATTTTTGTTCTCATATGGTCCCAATTCGGGTTTAAAGAAATACCAGTAATCCTTTACAAAAACCCAAAAAATGGTCGCGAAACTGTAAGCCGGAAATGCGAGAATATGTTGGGCACGGTGAACAGGTTTGTGTTCAGAATGTGGGGATAGTCGAATAAATTCTGCTACTTCAAGATCTTCATCATGTCCATGTATATTGGTATAGGTATGATGTATAATATTATGTGTGATCTTCCAGATGTACCCGTTTGCACCAACAAAATCGAAAGAGAGACCAATCAGATAATTAATTGTATTGTTAGAAGAATAAGCTCCGTGGAGAGCATCATGAGATACTGAGAATCCAATTCCGGCCATCCCTATACCCATAGTGATACAGAAAAACCACATCCATGGAAGAGAAAAGTTGCCGGAAATAATAAGAGCGTAAGATCCGAAGTAAATACCTAAAATTATTATGGTTTTAATAACCATAGATGCATTTGCGTTTTTAGAGAGATTATTCTCTTCAAAGTATTTATTTACTCTTGCCTTTACTGTTTTACTGAATTCCCGATCAATTTTATTGTTAAAAGTTACCTTATCAGCCATTACGTAGATTTTATTTACGAAGTAATTTTGAAAACATTTTAATACTCATCAAATCACTTATAATTTAATTCATTTTTAGGAATAAATATGAAAAGAAGAGCAGAAAGAATTTTCACTTCAAAATTATATAAAAATTATGTATTTACGAGGAACTTAATTTTGAAATATGAAAAGAGAATACAAAATATTGTTCGGAGGAGCTTTTTCTACAGGACTTCTTTACGTAATTCCATCCTTAATGGGGTATATTTGGGCGGGATTATTTCTGTCTCTTTTTGGATCAGTTATATACCTGATAGTCCTGTTCAAATATGGTAAGAAGAATTATAAAAACACAAATTCAGGAAAGGTAACGCTCACTTTTTTCTCCCTGTTAATTATTAATTCTTTAGCCATCTTCACCTTTGATTATTACAGAGCAAGTATTCAAAGAGAACTTCTGAGAGAAATTCGAATTACCATTGACAGCTCTATTATCGAAACTGAGATCAGGTCAGACCTTCTTGGAGTATATCGTGAATATCTTTTATTAAATCAGAAAGACAATGTATCGGTTATTGATGTTGCGGCTGATTTTTTTGGTGAGCGACTTAAAGACGATCAAAAATTTCAGGTAAAAACAGCTGAACTGGAAAAGGAATTGAACTTTGTTTATTACACAGATCCAGGATCTGATAGCTTTGCGATATTTTCAACAGCACCTCTTTCTCAAAGTTGGGATGATGATTTTGAAAATTGGAATGGTTCGGTTGGGCTTCTTCAAACAAAAACAACATTAACAGAGGATGGAGTTACCCATGAAAGACAAAACTAATAAATGGTTCCCCTGGTTATCTTCTGTGTTAATAGGCATTATAATTTCCTATGCTTTAATAACTATTACTGATTCGTATTCCATGTCAAAATATCCGGATGTGTTTTTGCCAAGTACGGTCCCGTCTACTCAAGTGAATGGAATTTCTGTGATAGAATCCATTAACGAGTTTTCAGGAGATGAAACCACTTCTGCATTTTACAAAGGAGCAAGAGCAGGAATAACGATAAGCTTAATACTCATTTTTGTTGTTATCCCTTTTTTGTTTGTAAAAGGAACTATCCAATCCGAAAAAAGAGAAAACCCAACTGCACTTTGGTATGCCGGAAGTGCTTTAATGCTTATAATTCTTATCATGCCTATGATTGCAGGAGCTTCTAAGATATATTGGTTTCAAAATGTAGACAAAAGCTCACAGATGAGCAGAACTCATGATGTAATGCGGATGGAGCTTACCGATGTTTCTTTTATAATAGCGGAAGAAATCTTAGAGTTTGATGACATCTCAGCTTTAGTTGAATTTAATGCTGAGAATATTACAGAAATTATAAATTCAGAATTTCATTACTTGTTGGTTACAAACCCGGATGATTCTTCCGCTACCATTACCATTTCTTCAGATAAGGTTAATAATTTCACTGCGACTACAATTATCCGGCCATACTCAGACCAAATTTTTAAATACCAAAGAACATATTAAGAAGATGGAATTTCGAGCATAAGCATTTGGTTTAACCAAGAGATCAAATGCTTATGAAAAATATCAACAGTTACCGAAAGTTTTCCAGAAACAACAATCAGCCAAACGAGAACGGCGATTATGTTCTTTATTGGATGCAGATCAATCGAAGATTCCAGTATAACTACGCTCTGGAATATGCCATAGGTTGGGCAAATAAATTAGGGAAACCACTGCTTATCTACGAAGGACTTTCAATTGAATACCCCTGGGCATGTGATCGATTTCATGCATTTATCATGGAAGGCATGAAAGAAAATCTGGACTTTTCCGAATCGAACGATCTTAATTATTTCAATTTTGTGGAACCGGAGATCGGAGCGGGAAAAGGACTGTTCTATCGATTAGCTGAAAATGCCTGCACTGTAATTTCAGATGAATATCCTGTCTTCATCATAAAAAAGCATAATGAAAGAGTAGCTGATAAAATTGATGTTCCATACACTACAATTGACTCAAACGGTATCATTCCACTTGGTGTAACTGATAAAGATCCGTACTCAGCATATCTGTTCAGAAAGATCATGCAAAAACATTTCAAGGAAGGATTCACAAACCCACCTAAGAAAGATCCAATCGAAGAACTAGAGAACAGAGATAAGATCGAATTACCCAAAGATTTTCTGAATGATTATCCAAAAGCAGATAAGATGCTCGAGAATATAGAAAAAACTATATCCGGGTTAGATATTGATCATGAAGTGGGAGCTATAGACATGACAGGAACCCGTAAAGCAGCGCTGGGAAAATTGGGACATTTTATTGGGCACAGTTTGTTGGAATATGATGAGAAAAGAAATCACCCCGACAAAAAGAAAACGAGTGGATTAAGTCCCTGGTTACATTTCGGAAAGATCAGTGAATATGAGATCGTTAAAGCTGCTCTTGATCATCAGCCCGAAGGGTGGACGCTTGAAGATCTTACACCAAACGGAGGTAAGAACAGTGGCTTTTTTAACGGTGACGGAAATATAGAAAGCTTTCTTGACGAAGTAATTACATGGCGGGAAGTCGGTTTTCATTTTGCCCATCATGTAGATAATTATGATGAATTTGAGTCTCTGCCAAACTGGGCAAGAACAACCATGGAAGAACACAAAAATGATGTTCGGGAATATGTGTACACTTTGGAAGAATTTGAACTTTCCAAAACACATGACGAAATTTGGAATGCAGCTCAAGCTCAGCTGAGAGAGGAGGGAATCATTCATAATTACTTACGAATGTTGTGGGGGAAAAAGATCATAGAATGGACTCCGGATCATCGTACTGCCTTAGAATACATGATCGAGTTAAATAACAAATATGCGATCGATGGGAGAGACCCAAATAGTTATTCCGGAATATTCTGGTGTTTTGGACGCTTTGACCGAGCCTGGCAGGAAAGAGAAATATTTGGTAAGCTACGTTACATGACAAGCGAAAGCACCAGAAAAAAAGTCAAACTGGATCAGTATCTTGCGAAATACGGAAATCAAAAAAGTATGATATAAATGTACTTCAGTACTTTTTTCTATCACAAAAAATATTATTGGTTCAAAGATTGGAAGGTCTACACTTTGCTCGCTTATAGCTTTATGGCAATAACTTTACTATTGGACTTATTCAAAGAATTCGAAAATTCTTACGAGATAAGCATATTTTTAATGGTTGTTATTATAGGTTCTGCATCATTCATTTCATATCGTAGCAAAGAAGCATTAATGGGTTCGATAATAGGTAAATTGGAGTTTGATGAAGTTGGTATTAAAGCCGGAAATGAAGAATACCTTTACAATGAAATAGAGGTTCTTAAGTTCAGTGCAGAAAATGTTGATGGAGAAGAATATTCTCCAATATTCAGGATGAAATTAACATATAAGCCAAATATTAAGAATGGATCAGACAATTATATTGTATTTAAATATGACGATAAGATCATTAAGTATAGATTTTTATTAAACTCATTAAAGAAGAAAAAAGAATTTTATTCAGCAATTGGTTTATTAGTTAAAAAAGGCCATTTAAGTTGTGAAATAGCTTTGAAAAATCTAAAGTTCTATTCATATGAAAAAACTCAGAAATTCAAAGCCAAATATTATCAAGAGTAAGATTTGTCGTTTGAAAATTGTGATTTTTGCCCCGCAATAACATATATTGCACATGTTTAATTAATCCAACTCAATGGATCTCTTTCAAGATAAAAATGCATCTTCATTTCAGGTAAACGATTCAGGTCAAAGCTACTCTGATGAGCCTTTGGCAACCAGAATGCGTCCTCAGTCGTTAGAAGAGTTTGCAGGTCAGGAGCATTTAGTGGGTGAAGGCAAGATGCTTCAAAGAATGATCGAGAGTGGAATCATTGGTTCACTGATCTTTTATGGTCCGCCTAGTTCCGGAAAAACTACCTTAGCGCATGTCATTTCAAAAGAGATCAAAGCCAGTTTTAAAGTCATCAACGCTGTTCTGGATGGAATCAAAGAGCTCCGAACCGTAGTAGAGCAAGCAGAGAAATTGAAAAAGTTGAATGGACGAAAAACCATTCTTTTTGTAGATGAGATCCATCGTTGGAATAAAGCTCAACAAGATGCACTACTTCCTCATCTGGAATCAGGGATCATTACATTGGTCGGCGCTACCACTGAAAATCCATTTTACTCATTAGTTAATCCATTGCTTTCTCGATGTCAGTTGTTCGAGTTATTTCCTTTAACGCTTCCTGATGTAAGAAGAATGTTGAACAGAGCACTTGCAGACGAAGAAAGAGGTTTAGGAGATAAAGCCATACAAGCAGATGAGGAAGCATTAGATCATTTAGCGGATTATGCAGGAGGGGATGTTCGAAATGCACTGAATGCACTGGAAGTAGCGGTTCTGTCGAGTAAGAAAAATGACCAAGGTGAAATCCATATCACCAAAGAGATTGCCGAAGAAAGTATCCAAAGAAGAAATGTACGTTACGATCGTACCGGAGATGAGCATTATCATTTTGCTTCAGCTTTTATCAAATCTTTAAGAGGATCGGATACTGACGCTGCGTTATATTGGATGAATGCTATGCTGGAAGGGGGGGATGATCCTAATTTCCTTTTCAGGAGATTGCTCATTTTTGCCAGCGAAGATGTTGGAATGGCTGAACCTAATGCGATTACAATAGTAAATTCCTGCCAGGAGGCATTTATGAAAACAGGAATGCCTGAAGGAATGTATTTTTTATCACACGCTTGTACATACTTAAGTATTTGCCCGAAAAGTAACAGCACCAAAGGTATCTTTGAAGCGAGTAAAGAAGTTCGGGAAAAGGGAGTGGGAGCTGTTCCTCCTTATTTGAAAGACAGAACTGCTAATCGACTTTCATCTACTTATCTGGATACAGAAAATGCTTCAAAAGATTATAAATATCCTCACAGCTTTGAAGGTAATTGGGTTGATCAGGAATATCTTCCTGAGATATTGAATGGAAAAAAATTTTATGAACCAGGAAAAGAAGGGAGAGAAGGTTTGCTGATAAAGAGATTAAATGAGATTAAAAAAAGATCTCAATCTTCTTGAACTGAATTTAAATTGGGAAGTGAAAAGTGAAAAACGCTTCCCTGGCCGAGTTTGCTTTCTGCCCAGATCTTTCCATTATGTCGAGCTATCATTTCTTTACAGAGACTTAAGCCAATCCCTGTTCCATGTTCATCATCAGTTCCATCTGTGGTGATGTAAGTATCCGTTTTAAATATCTGAGGGATCAATTCGCTCTTAATACCAACACCTGAATCGGATATGGATACAACAACTTCATCGCTGTTCTTTTCAACTGAGATTTCAATCATTCCATCATGAGGAGTGAATTTAAGAGCATTAGAGATCAAGTTTCTAAGAACCGTTTTAAGTCCGTTTGGATCCGCACTAATATTAATATTAGTATTATCCCTCAGTATTGTAATATTCTTCCTCTGTTGATGATCTTGTAGCAAAGCAATAGTTTCATCCAGACATTCATCTAAGTTGTTTATAACGTGTTTCATTATCAGCTCACCTGTTTGGCTTGCCGCCCAGTCGAGTAGGTTAGTAAAGAGCGTACTTGTTCTTTTAGTAGTATCAGCGATCATCTTACTATAATCAATTACTTCATCCATATTCCCTTTCAGGGCATTTTTTTTAATCATGTCACTAAGTCCTGAAATACCCATAAAAGGAGACTGTAGATCATGAGCCAAAACAGAAAAGAGTTTATCTTTAGTTTTAACCAGTGAACTCAATTCTTCTCTCTTATTGATTAATTCAGTGTTATTTTCACGCAGTTTATTAATCAAGTTTTCTGTTTTTTGGGTAGCTTCTTCAAGCATTCGAAGTAAAAACATAATTATGTAGAGGTATCCGATAAGAACTAAAAAAATTGTTGCAGAGGAGTTCACTAAAAAAGGATCCCTGCTGACTAATAATATTACACCAAACTGTATAAGGTACAATACAGCACTTGTAATGAACATGTTCTTATGGAGAGTTAACCCCAAAAGAGGCATTATTACCCAAAAGAAGAGTGTGTTTCTGATATAGAATGATGAAAAATCAGGTTCAGCTATTTGAAAAAAAGGAGCAACCAATAGATTTACTAATAATATCAGTGCAAACAATGAAAGGCTGAATTCAATTTTTGGCTTTTTTACTAAATGAAAGATCAAAGCCAAAGAAGTTAAGAAACTGCAGGCAACATTCATGAGAGCAAGCTCATAAGAAACAGGAAATAACAACGCGTCAATTATATATCCTATTAAGCCGATGAGCCCAATAACAGAAACTATCCTAGGATCTTTTATTGAAAGTTTAGCCATTATCAGATTGCCTTAAGAAAGGCTTTAAGCATTTGTAATGTTTAAAAACCATTTTAATATACTCGATTATCGTAATTTAAAGCATTAATTGAAAATTAAATGCCATTGCTGTTATGAACGTTATTAAATAAAAAAGTGAATGATTCCGAACTAAAAATGTTAAGTGGAAAAATAATCATTAAAATATTGTATGAACTTAAAAATCATTAGTGGTACTGATCGACCAAATTCATGGGCGCTTAAGCTCTCTAAGTATATTTCTAATATTTATACTCAAAAAAATATTGATGCAGAAGTTATTAGTCTAGAAGACTTTCCATTAGCAGATGTAGTGGGTGGTAAATATGGAAAAGAAATTCCATCTATAAAAAAATTCAGAGACCCCATTTTGAATGCTGATGCGCTCATATTCGTAATTCCTGAATACAATGGTGGATTCCCCGGAATCCTCAAAATGTTTATCGATTACCTTCCCTTTCCTGGAGCATTTGAAAAAATGCCAATGGCATTTATAGGTGAAGCTTCCGGAGCATTCGGAGCCCTTAGATCGGTAGAACAATTTCAAATGATCGCTAATTACAGGAATGCTCTTCAGTTCCCGGAAAGAGTATTTATACCCAGAGTATCAAAAGAATTTGATCCGGAAACAGGATTAAAAGATGATTTCAAACAAAAACTTTTAGATTCCCAGGTTGAGAATTTTATTAAGTTTGTTCGGGATAACTCTTAGTTCGATTTTAGCATATATCCGACTCCGTGCAGTGTAATCAGATAGCGAGGATCATCGGGATGAACTTCGATTTTAGCTCTTAATTTTGAAATATGAACATCTACAGTTCTGGTATTTGTGCTGTATTCATATCTCCATACTTTTTCGAGCAGTTCATCTCTGGACACCGGGTTGTTGGCATGAGAAAGTAAGTATCTGATAAGTTCAACTTCACGGGCTGTAAGTTCTACAACTTTATCGCCGGGATGGATAGCCTCGCTTTCAGCCAGATCCAGTTTAACTTCACCTAATTGAAGAATATCAACTTCACCTGCATTCGAGTATGTGCCGGCTCTTCTCAAACGTGCTTTAATTCTTGCAAGAAGTTCTTTAACTCCAAAAGGTTTTGTAAGATAGTCATCAGCTCCAAGTTCAAGTCCTTTAACTTTATCGGTTTCCTGATCTTTAGCAGTAAGCATAATAATTGGAAAGGTATACTTAAGTTCACGTACATCTTTACAAATATCATATCCGCTTTTCCCGGGTAGCATAATATCCAGAATCATTAGGTCAGGGTTATGCTCCTTTACCATTTCAACCGCACTTTCACCATCTTCACTTACAAATACGGTAAATCCTTCACCCTCTAGTGTATCCTGAAGTGTAAAAATTAGACTTGGTTCATCCTCTACTATCAGGATTTTAGAACTCTTCTCTGCCATATCTTATTAGTTTGAGATTGTAAAATTGGATAATACTACTTTTTTTCGAGTAGTTTTAAATTTCTTGGGTATTAAGTTTTGGAAAAGAGAGCACGAAAGTTGTTCCTATACCATATTCACTTTCTACATGAATATCACCTCCATTCAACAGAACAAGGTTTCTTACAATACTCAATCCTAATCCATGACCTTTTGTTTTAGCAACCAGAGTTTCTTCCACTCTGTAAAATTTCTTAAATATGTTTTTCAGTTCGTTTTTTCGGATACCAACACCATGATCCCGAATAGAGAGTTTGATCTGAGATTCATCTTCAAATAATTTTATAACAATCTTTTTTGTTTCAAAGCTATACTTAATAGCATTTTCAAAAAGGTTACTTAAGATGGTTTCTATGCTATCTATATCTACTAAAACATTAAAATCAGTTTCCTGCTCTGAGTTGTAATCGAGTTCAAATCCTTTTTCTAATATGAACTCCTCATTCTCAGCCAAATAATTGTCGATCAATATCTTAAGATCTTGTTGAGTTTTATTAATGAGAGTTTGACCTGCGTCATATTTAGCTACATCCAGAAGTTTTTCGATCATTTTTCTCAGACGAATAGATTCATCGTAAATATGAGCTCCATATTTTTTGAGACGGGCAGGCTCGGTGACTCTTCCGTCAGAAATGTTTTCCCCTGCAGCCTGCATAACGGCTAATGGAGTTTTAAGCTCATGGGTAACATTCGCCAGAAAGCCCGCTTGCCTCATTGAAAGCTCTCGTTCTTTTTGAGCAGTATAAAACATGAACAGTAAAGAGCCTACTAAGAAAAGAACAGCAAAACCTAGAACTATGATATTCTTTCTAAAAGTATCCTGATAGGCGGATGTGATTGGTGGATTCAGGAAAGCTACTTTTATGATCCAATCACCAAAGAATCTTGGAAAACGTACTCGGTTATCTACTAGATCTACACTAAAATCTACCGAAGAGTTATTGGAAGCCAAGACAATATCTCTGCGATGATCATGTAGCCATACAATGGTTCCATCATTCTCAACGCCACCAAAATATTCATAAATGAGTGGGGCTATGAGCTTATTTACAATTGCTTCCTGGTCCAGAATAAATGTAAAATACCCAATTACTCTGTTTTCAGTTAAGTTGATCAATCCAATATTCATGCTACGATGGGCGTCAAATTCTATCATCGAACGCCATCGCAAATCAAAATTATTGATCTGAATTCGTGTAGCAGAACGTATAAGACCAACTCCATCACATACCAGACTACTATAATCACTGGTTGTTTCCATTTTTTTATCACTTTGATTAAAGTAAAAGATGGAGGTATCGGTTTCACAAGGATCTTTTGAAGCAGGAGTATAATAAATAGAAGAAGTGTATGGATTATCAGCGAGGTCGATAAAGATCTTTTCTAACGTTTTAGATAATTTGCCATCATCCTGAAGTGATGCTTCCGCCTGGTTGTCAATATTTAACAGCTTGGTAAATGGTTGATATATTTCGCTCTGAACCAAAGCGGTGATTTCTTCGGCTTTTTTAAGCTGTCGTTCACTCTCGCTCTCTGTTACTCTTTCGCGGATATCATAAAGGCTAAAGACATTCATTCCGGTGAGGGCAATAATAGCAACTAGACCTCCCATCAGGAGTATCCAGCGCAATAGACGATTGCGACCAATTTTTTTGGCTGTATTAATGTTCATATATATAAAATAGGAGAATCTTTGATCCCATCCATTTTAATGGTGGTAAAAAAAGATGAAGAAAGGAATTGAAGTAAAGTTCTAAAGCTTTTCGAAGTTTTTCACTAAAGATTCCTTCAAAACATCAAATTCGATAGGTTTAACCAAATAATCCAGATAATTGGTTTCTTTTGCTCGTTCCACGTGATATGGGTCTGAATTACCTGTAATATAAATTACGGGTACATCTGAGAATTTTCTAATCTCGAGCATCGCGTCAATACCATCCATTTCTCCTTCAAGAGAGATATCCATTAGGATCAAGTCCGGCTTGATACGTTTTGCAATTTCTATAGCAGTTTTTCCGTATACGAGTTCGCCCTCAGCCCCGTAGCCCAGTTTTTCCAAATAGCTTTCGTAAAGCAGATTTAGGATGAGATCGTCTTCAACGATCATAACCGTTTTCTGTTTTTTGTCCATATAATTAGCTCTTCTTAAATCAGCTTATATAATAAGAGGTTTAATGGATAAAGAAAATTCTTATTACCAAAGAATTTTAGATTAAAATAATTTCAAAAAAGCTTTTTGTTAAGTCTATTTAAGGTTAAAACTAAATAAGTTGCCTCATTTAAGTTATTATAGTATTCTGTTTTGATTTCTAGTAATGTTTTGGGGGGAGAATTAGGGTGCAGTGATCAAATAAAAGAATGAAGGACATCAAAAACCTGTATAGAAAAAGATCCATCGGCAAGCTAAATGTTGATAAGAAAGTGGTAAGTATTTTACTGGTATTTATTGTACTGGTGATATCTCTTCTTATTTCTATTGTTGTATCTACTAATTCATTATCAGCATTACGGGGCTTTGCATCTTTCCAAACAAACTGGACTACAGCACGGAAAGACGTAACATTCAATTTGGTAAACTACCTTCGTACACAGGATCAAGATTATAAAGCGAAAGTAGATAGTTCTGTTTTTCTTATTAAAGAAATGGAGCAGATCAGGGTCGAGCTAATGAAAGATAATACTGACAGAGAACTGGTAATAGCTTTGTTAGAAAAAACACATTCAGTACCTGATGATATAAATAGAATGATTAATACATTTGAAAATTTTCACGAATTCAGTGAATTCAAACATACAGTTGCATTATGGATTGAGTCTGATTCAATGATCTACGATTTGGAACTAATTTCGATCCAAGCTGAGAATCTAATGCAGGAGAATAGTTTTACCGAGGCTGATCAGGAGGATCTGATTTCGAAAGTTATAGAATTGGATGACGAACTAACAGAAATGCAGTTTAAATTATCCAGATCATTGGCGAGGGGAACGGATCTGCTAAATTTGGTAATTATATGCGTGATTATTTCTCTAGTTGTAATAAGCATTATTGTTGGGAGTATACTTTCATTCAGATTTTTGAGAAGCATTAGAAAATGGAGTGAAGAAATTGAGCTTAGTGAGCAAAAATACCGATCTCTGTTCGACCAAAATCCCAATGCAGTTTTTTCTGTATCACCAGTAGGAAAACTAATTAATGCCAACAAAGTACTTGAGCAACTCATAGGCTACTCTGCCAGAGAAATGAAAAATTCTACTTTTCAAAGATTCGTAGATAAATCTCAAGTAGATAGAGTTCGAAATCATTTTCTGTTGGCTTTAAGAGGGAGATCACAGACTTATGAAACACAGATATTAAAAGCAGACGGAAGCTATATAGCCGCTGAAGTCACCAATTTACCTATCATTGTTGATGGTGAGATCACGGGTATTTATGGTGTAATAAATGATATCACGCACAAAAAAGAAGCGGAACAGAAAATTAAAGATCAGCTGGTAGAAAAAACATATCTATTATCAGAAGTGCATGATCGGGTAAAAAATAATTTAGCTTTGGTTTCCACCTTAGTTCAGTTGCAACAGAATGAGATTGAGAAAGAGAACAGGGGTGAGAGTTTTGTAAATACTGTATCCAGGATACGTTCTATGGCATTAGTTCATGAGCGTTTATATCAAAACGAAACGTTCTCCAGCATTAGAATGGATGAATACATAAATGATCTTATTGAGAATATTCAACTCAAGGGATATCAAAAAATTAAAAAACCGTGGCTGGAGCTGGAAACAAGTCCGGTTAGTCTAAGTATTGAACAGGCTATTCCAACGGGATTACTTTTAAACGAAGTGTTGGTAAATGCTTTTAAGTACGGTTCTGATGCTTTAGATCCGGTGATCAAGGTAAATATGTTTTCTGTTGATGGAGAAGTGACGATTAAAGTTGAGGATAATGGTCCCGGGCTTCCCAAAAACTTTGAGCTGGAAAAGCCGGAAACATTGGGCTTCCGATTGGTTTCGGTACTATTGAAACAGTTAAAAGCCAGTTTTGTCATTAACAATGATAATGGAGCGTCTTTTACGTTCAGATATAAGATCGAAAAGCCGGTGACATCAAAGAGAGCAATGAAGCGACGGCTTGTGAATTAGATTTAGAATGGGACTCACAGACTATCGTTGCTGTTGCTTTTAAGTTGTGAACTTGAAAGAGCTGTGCGTGTAATTATCTTTCGAACAAGGATGTCTGTATTTATTGATGGAAGCGTTACAATAGGTATAAGAACATTTCCTCATTGGACAGCATATAAGTAAAGAATGAACATGGAAAAAGTAATAACTGTAATAATTTTAAGCTTTGTATTTTCAATAACCATTAACGCTCAACAACAGTATGTTAAGCTGGTAAACTTGAGTAAGTACAAAAATATTCAAGGAGTAATCTTTCAGGGAGAATCTCAAAAGACGTGGTCTAATAAAAAGATGCAAGGTATGTTTTCACCAGAACTAAATGATTTGATAAAAGCAGAGGATATTATCATAGATATTTGTTCAGATACTAAGAAAGCACACTATGTATGTTCAAAAATAGGGGAGTTTAAATTCTATAAAAGACAGTATGTAGGCCGTTTAAATAGTTCTAAAGAAAAGATTTTAGAAATTCAGTTTTTAAATTTTAAAAATAAAAAGGCGAGAGAATTTTTCAATGATTGGGATAAGAACTACATAATAGCATCAGGTGATTTATTCTATGATAACTCATTCTTAATTTATATAAATCTAAATACTGGTGAGATTGAGTAAAACAGACTTAAATTGCCGATATTTTCAAGTTACTAACTTGAAAGTTCTACAGAAGTAATTCCTTAAAAAATATTTTTGAAGCAGAGCTTCAGGTGGTCATTCCGCAGCAGAGCTACGTAACGAGGAAAAATTCTGTGTCCCCCATGTTGCCCCTAGAAAGGAAAGCATTGACAATCATGTGAAAACAAAAAAGCCCTGTAACTCTATAAATATATGAGCTACAAGGCTTTAAAGTACCCGAGGCCGCGGTTTCCGTTAATTAAATAAGAATAAATACACACTCATAAAGAAATAATATTCGATATGAGTATATAATATTGCAAATTAGCAATTATTTATTAATATTTAATCAATCAACAACCACCAATACAGAGACCAATTCTGTATTAAAAACTCCACAACCATGGCCACAATAAGATTTGTTTTACGCCAAACCCGCAAAAACAGAATGGATCAATCCCCCCTCTTTGTTAGGATCAATTCTAAAAATAAAAAAACAATCAAATACATAGATATTTGGTTAGATCCTAGAAACTGGAATCCAAAATCAGAGACAGTAAAACCCGTAACCATAACACCCCGGACGGCAGACACTCACAACATCACTATCCAAAAAATAAGATCCCGATTCTTAGAGATAATAGCTGAACTAAATCAAGCCAATCGGATAGCAGAGATCTCAGGAAAACCAACATTTCCAATCGATCCAATCAAAATAAAAAAAGCCCTCTTTCAAGAAGAAGAAGAAAATATTAAAATAGATTTTTTCGAATACGTAAAAATCTATTTAGGAAGGTTAGAAGAAAACAAATCCAGATACAACACATTTAAAAAACACAGATCCGTAACACGTAAATTCATAAAGTTCATAAAAGAAGAATATCCACACTACAAAGAAAGTTACAAATTCACCGATATATCTATATCAGACATTAAACGGTATAAAGGGCATCTCCTAAACAAGATCAAAAACTCACCAAATACAGTAGGAAAAGACATTCAAGAATTAGGGGCAATATTTGATCATGCGATAAAAGAAGAAATTACGGAACCGTTACAAAATCCCTTCCGGTATATAAATGTAAAAAAAGAGCCGGTAAAAAAAGTACCACTCACATACAGCGAGATCGAAAAAATTGTTGCATTAGACAAATTCGAGAAGCCATTCACAAGAAAAGTAAGAGACTGTTTTTTATTCCAGATCTTTACAGCCGGTTTACGGATAGGGGATTTATGCACAATTACAAAAGCAGACATACAAGATAATGGTAGGATCTTCAACTACACAATGAATAAAACCAAAAATACAAACGAGCTGGAGTTAAAGCCCGCTGCGAAAGCGATACTCAATATCTATTTAGAAAGATCACCAAATGAAAACGTATTCAATTTATTATCCAGGCCCGTATCCGAATACAAAAATGACTTCGATTTAAAATCCGAAATAGAATCAGTTACAACCCTTTACAACCAAGAATTAAAAAAAATAGCGAAGTTAGCCGGTATCACTAAAAATGTAACATCACATATCAGTCGCCACACCTTTGCACACATGGCACTCAGTAGTGGGTGGGACATTTACACCATAAAAACAGCGCTTCGCCACAGCAATATCAGTATTACCGAAAAATATCTAAGAGGCTTTAAAGATATGAACGTAGACAGAAAGATGGGCGAGCTCTTCAGTAATCCAAGCCTCATCATCGAAGCAGCCTAACACCAACCACTCTGCACATTGCAATATGTAAATTAAATTAATTTTGTAAGGAATTGTTATTATAATGGTCTTACTACAATCAAGTAGTTATAAATAAATAAATCGAATCATGAAAAATCCAATCAAATATCTATCCCCGGATGGAGATGGAGGCCAAGGCTCAGGCTCAGGTCAAGGATCAGGATCTGGCACCGGTGGCGACGGCGGTGGCGGATAAACATTCACACCCTCCGGTTAGCCGGAGGGTTTAAATTATAAAAATGAAAAAAATAATTGCAGTAACAGCACTATATATATTCAGTTTCTCAGGGTTATACGCTCAAGAAAATGATATATACGACACAATCAACAACCTTACCACCCAGCATCTATATACAGAAGTAATAGATCTGTATAAAAAAAACCAATCTGAAATCTACTCCCTAAAAAACGACAGTTTATTATGGACCAAATTCCGGGTTTCAAGAGCCTACTTCAACGTGGGCGACATATCCACAGCTGCAGAATTGATAAATACCGCCATAAAAGACAGTAACGCTGTATCCTCAAAAGATCTCCAGCTAAGGCTTAGGCTCTTCAATGCTCACATTCTGTCCAATCAAAATAAATATCAGGAATCCATAGAAGAATTTGATCGGATTGAGCTACTCTTGCAAGCATTAATATCTCAGAACAAAGCCATAGATAATGTTTTGGAGGTAAATTATGCTAAAGAAAAATTAACCACGAACTATATAAACAAAGCAAACAACTATTACTATTTAGGAGATTTAGAGCAATATCATTACTTCACTAAACTAGCATACGATTTATCAGATCAGGTTCGCTTTACTCAAAATACCGAGACGGCCAATAACGCATTTCGACAGCACTTAATAGCCTCCCGTAATTTAATAGAATACTACGAAATTACAGAACATTGGGATACAGTAATTTCAATGCTCACAGAATACGAGGCCAAATTAATAGAGATAAAAACCTCCGAAACAGAAATAGTACCCGATATAGAAAAAGAAATATCCAGGTACAAACTTAGAAGAGCTGTTTACTTAAAATCAAAGCAAAACAAATACCACCAAGCACTCACGTTAATCGAAGAAGTATTAACAGATATCAACAGATCAGAAAATTATGATATTTTCGAAGATGCAGTATATCAAAAAATAAACATCCTATTTACACTAAAAGAATATAAAAACCTCGAAGAATTCTTCACTGCACTTCATGCAAATCCATTAGTAAAAAGAAATCCAAATTCTCTCGCCCTTTTAACCGCCCGGGAGTTGCAATACTACATAATAAAAGACAAGCCACATCCAGCTCAGCTCGCTCAAAAGAAATTGCAAATGTTGAACCTCGAAAACGTAAACACCAAGGTTCAAAGCGCGGTGATCCATACATTAATAATGTATCACACATCAACCAATAACGATTATACCGCCCGGCTGTTATTAGAAAATATCATAAAGCAAAACCTTCAAAAAGAATTCAATGCAACGTCTCAAAACATTGAAGCCACGCTAGTTTTATTATACCAAAAGTACAAATACGAAAACGAAGAACCTCGATCATTCAATGAAGTCCTAACTATCATTCTGAAAGACTACAAAGACAACCAAGTGCAAGAATGGGTTTTTAAAAGCAATTCACGAACGTTAATTGCCATGCTAGTGAAAGCAATAATGATACTACCTGTCTGTATCGGAATATGGTACTTCTTCTTCAGAAAAGAAACAAATCGTATACTTGGGTCAGATACGTACCAAGATATAAATTCATCTTTATCAGGCTACTAATAACTATTTTTCAGTTTTTTAGCCTTTTCAAAGATCTTAGATACAAGCTTTTTATACAGATCATCCCGTTCAACATCAGATAAGTCGGAAGCTGTCTTTATCCGGAAAAGAATATCATCCCTCATATTCTCAAGGTCTTTAAAAAACACATCAATCGGATCATCACTATCCAGATAATCCATGATCTCAGTAATACTACGGTAATTAATAGGCTCCTCATTTACAACGCCGTTCTCTCCGTTCAACTGTAAAGGACCGTTCCCGTTCATAACCCAATTCCAGTTAATACCCGAATCCGTATAAAACTTAATAAGATCATCATCCGGCATCTGCCCGCGCTCAATCATACTCATTTTACTCTGCGAAACATCCCTATCCAAAGCCAAATCCTTCTGGCTTATATCCAGGATCTCCGTTCTAAATCGCTTCAAACGCAATCCACGGGCTTTATCAAAATTTTCTACTCTGGAACTTGTCATATTGTAATATAATTTACATATTTAATCACTGTCGTTGAACTCAACACTGTTGAATAGTAATAAAAAATGCACACATCTAAAAATATTACAAAAAAGCACGGTATCCTTAAGTGCGATATATCATTATTAGTAAGGGCTTTAGACCACGCAAAATTAATTCATGCGCACCGGTTAAAACTAACCAGGCTAAGCAATAAAGACGTTCTAATGTGTCTGGGTATTGATTCAGATCGTAGTATGGTAACAAAAATCCTATACGATACTGATCGCTCAAAAAAGAAATTACACAGCATACTCTCGTTCATAGAATCTGCCGATGCTACACTACTCCCTCAGTCAGTAAAAGATTACATGAACAACGCCGGATTAGAGTTCGATTTAGATGTCGTAAATAAAACCATCCAAAAAAACATCCAAGCTCATGTCCACTGATTTTTACAAAAAACGAGTAATAGATCTGTCTGTCGAAGAATTAGCACACGTAGTTAAAGAAGCCTCCAGAAAAGACCTCGAAGAAATCAACAAAAAAATAGAAGAACACGAAAACGCCCTTGCGCTCCAGGCACCAAGCTTCGATCGTAAAACAGCAGCCAAATACATTGGCGGTAAAAGTACCGCCCATATCAGTAACCTCATTCACAAATACAACCTGCCGCTAACACAATGCGGAGCTGCAAAAAGAATATTAAAAACCGATTTAGATCATTTTCTCAAAGGTGGGCAGTTCGATTCAGAAGGAAACTCAATACCAATAACGCAAAATAAAAAGATAAAGCTACTTAAAAACAGCTAGTTATCTAAACAAAATAAACAGCAAAAGAACACTAAATAAGTAAGAAAGCTGCAATAATGAGTAATGATGAAGGATTTATCAAATTATACAGAAAGTTCTTTCGCCACGAATTCTGGACAGAAAAAAGAACACTCAGCAAAGCAGAAGCTTGGATCTGGATACTATATCAGGCAAGGTACAAATCCGATCCGGGTAAAAAAATAATAGGTAAAAAATTAATCGTATGGGAACAAGGCGAAATAGCAGCCTCACTCACATTCCTTCGCAAAGCATGGAGCTGGAAAAACAACTCCAACGTCAACAACTTCTTAAAATACTTAGAGCGTGAAGAAATGATATATATAGACAGCTCACAAGGTGTAAATGTAATTAGTTTGGTAAACCACCAAAAATACAACCAGCAAATATATAACGATGCAGCTGTACCCCCGCTCGAAAGTATTGCAAAACCCGAAGTTCCAAAACCCAAACCTCAAACCAATACCCTAAACTCCCAAACCCAAGAAATACTGGAATACTGGAATCAATGCAATGGCACCCGGTTAAAATCCACCAAAGAAAGAATGCCCCAAGTAAGGGCTCGGCTCAAAACATTTTCCATAGAAGAAATAAAAAAAGCCATACTAAACAGAGCCAACTCCACATGGGTAAAAGAAAACAATCAACAATCCAATACAGACCCGGTACTCCGGTCCGACAAAGATTTAGAAACATGGTTAAACAGAGATCCTGAATCCAAAAAAACAAGTAAATCGGCCGCTAATCAAAAGCTATTAACAAAAAAAGAAGCCCAAAACCTAGCCGATCAGCGACGCATAAAATTCGACGAAAGCAATTTCGAAGCAATAAAAAAAGGTACCCAATACATGTACCACCCACTATTTATGAGTTAGTCCCTAATGATGGGGAACCTGAAAGCTCCTCATCCTCTAAAACCGTTCTTTAACATAATGAAAATAAGAAGCCATTCAATTGTAGTGGAATAGGCACTGGCGTTAAAAGCGCTATTTATCTCACGGTGCCTAGCTTGCAAAAGTACTACGATTGTCTGCCTTCCCAAAATTGAGTGAGGTGGCGGAAGCGTTTAATTGTATCTCTGTACATAGGGAGAGTAAATCAGGATCGAAACCTGAATACAGTTACTCGAAAAGTAAGGCGGTGCAGTCCGAAAGATCCACACTGCATGACTCCGGGCAAAGGCTGACTGTGGATAGTAAGCTGGTTAATCGGGATACAGGTATCGAATCCTGTCCTCACTCAACAAATTAACAGCGCTTCAATCCTCCCCCTCCTCGGGAGGGGATAAAGGGGAGGGTCATTCTGAATTCTAAACTCCTGAATTCTGAACTCCTCCCTCTGCGGGCGGGGATTGAGGGAGGGGGCCTTCTGAACTCCTACCTTCTACATTCTCGTAACGCGCAACAAACCACCTTCGGGAAAATCCCGAAAACCCTGCTAATGGCAATGCTAACCCATCAGCAGAAACCAAATCACAGGACAGAAATCTCTCTCTCTTGTGCTTTCGAAAACGTAATCCGGAAGGAGATAGAGCCCTTCCGGATTTTTAAACCAACAACCACATAAATCCCCAAAACAATGAAAGTCGAAATTGAACTAAACGATTTAAATTCATTAAAAACCAAACTTGATAGAAGTGAAAAAACAATTAAGGATTTAGAAAAACAGATAAAAGACCTAGATCCCGAAGCACTTAAATCTCAGGCAGTAGAGTTATCAAAAACTATGTTTGAGAAATATATGACCGCAGTATTCCAGCAATTAGGATTCGACAATAAAGACGATATGTACGATGCATACTCAATAGATTGGGCTCCTGACTTAAAACTACATTTAGGTAAAAATTGGTATGAATCTCAAGAATTAAAAGTAGAATTAGCAGCTAAAATATCACCCGAATGGAAACAAGCCTTTTTAAGAATGGGCGTTCAAATAAAAAAGCCCCTTGCTTAGTCCGCCACGGACATTCACAAGGGGCACCAACAACCAGGAACCACCCTGGAAGAACCCAAATCTACTGAATAAACCAACCACCAACAACCACATAAAACCAAAAAACCACCATGAATATAATTAATACCAAGCTCACGCCCGGCAAATTAGAAACAGAGCTTAGAAAATTTGTAAGTGAAGATTCAATTCGTGAAAATCTTATGCACATACATAACGATGGTAAGAATATAGTAGTCACAGATGGTCTTAGATTAATATCTATTGACCTTGATGTATATCCTGTTTACCAGCCAATCGGTAAAAAAATAGATAACTATCCAGAATGGAAAGCTCTTACAGAAACTAATGAAGATCTATATCAAGAAATTGATTTATCTGACTTTATAGTACCTGATTCAGAGGTGAAAATGATTCAGACTTATGTAAAAGAAGCATGTCCTGTTTGCGATGGTTATAAAGAGTGTAAATGTTGCGGTAGGGACTGCGAAGAATGTGATGGAGAAGGGTTACTACCCAACTTAGATAAACCGCTTGGTAAAGAGCCCTATTTCCATCAGTTTATAGAAATAAATGAGAGCAGATTTCGGTTAGTACTATCTAATTCGCTTTTTAAATTTTGGAATTTATTCGGATTAAAAAAAGGGATTATCAAATCAGACCTAAGAAAACACAATCATTTGTTTAAGGCCGAAAGTGAAGGAGTAACAATAGTGCTAATGCCAATGTTTAAAAACGAATCCGACAGCATAATCAAATCCTTTCAGGTTCCCTTTAAAGACTCATCCACCCAAACACCATAACACTTTCACACCATGTCACAACAACAAGTAAAACTCCAGATCAACCAACTACCCGTAAAGATTATTTACACCTATCGGGATTCCATCACCAACAAAGATATAGATGTACCCGACGGTATACTATCCTCACTACTGGATATTGCCAAATCCTCAGGGCTACCATTAGAGCGTAACTGTCACAAAGAAGATCAAACCAGATCACATCCAATCTTAGTAATAAGCTGCAAAGACTGTGGTAACGAATTCTTTGCATCAGTTTTATCAAAAGAACATCCGGGAATAGACCCCCAATCCGATCCCGAAGGTTACGCAGACATAGTAAACTATGCAAAAGCAGGCCACCACTTCAAAGTAATAAACAACAACGAGCTCTCACTCCAAATGTGCGACTGCAACCCATAACACCCTAACACCATCACACCCTAACACTTTGTAACTCTGTACTAAATACTCACTACTAAAATCTCACTACTCCCCAAAAAAAATGTCAACCCAACAATCAGATCCACGAATACCGCCACAAGCTCCCGAGATAGAAGAGCAGATACTAGCCGCCATCATCACCGATAAGCGCCTAGCCGACGATATAATGTCATTCGTCAAAAAAGAATGGTTCTACTACTCCCGGAATCAGAAGATATTCGAGATACTTCAGAAGCTCCATCAAGCCAACGAAGCCATAGACATACTAATTGTAGAACAGAAACTCGAAGATTCAAAACTCCTCGAAGAAATAGACAAATTCTACATATACGATATAACAAAGAACTTCTATCCAACCGAAAACTTCCAAAACTGGCTCCTCATCTTCAAAGAAAAATGGATGCTCAGGGAAATCATCACACAATCCAACAATGCCCTCAAAAAAGCCTACGACAATCAGGACCCGTTCCTAATCATCGAAGAAAACAACAATGCGCTCGATGGGCTCATAACCAAAAATACCTCCAAATCCGGAAAGCTACTCATAGAAGGGATGCAAGAAGTCCTCTCCGGAATAGAAACACGGATGCAGTCCCCCAACAAATACATTGGATACCCCACCAGGCTACCCATCGACGAACTCACATCCGGCTGGCAAAAAACCGATTTAATCATAATAGCAGCAAGGCCATCAATGGGAAAAACCGCCCTCGTAATAAACAACGCAGTAGAAATAGCCGACAATCCCAACCCCGAATACCAAACACCCGTAGCCATATTCTCGCTCGAAATGAGCCACAACCAATTAACCAACAGGATATTATCCTACAGATCCAAGCTCAACTCCGAGTTCATGCGCGACGGTAAACTCAAACCCGAAGAATTCAAACACCTAGTAGAAATTGCATCAAATCAAGTAGCAGATCTCCCCATAATCATAGACGAAACACCGGCCATAACCCTCACTCAACTCAAAGCCAAAGCAAGATCCTATGTACGCAACCACGGGGTAGGGTTGATCATTATTGACTACCTCCAGCTAATGAGTGGAGAAAAAACCACCCAAAATCGAAACGAAGAAATAGGCACCATCAGTCGAGGCTTAAAAGCCCTCGCCAAAGAATTAGAAGTACCCATAATAGCACTATCCCAACTAAGCAGAGCTGTAGAAATGAGAGGAGGGGACAGGCGCCCACAAATGTCAGACCTCAGAGACAGTGGAAGTATAGAGCAAGACGCCGATGTCATAATGTTTCTATGGCGACCGGAATACTACAAGATAGACGAATGGAACGGGCAGCCCACCCACGGAACAGCCTACGCCATAATAGCCAAGCAACGCAACGGCTCCGTCGGGGAAAAAAAACTAAACTTCCACAAAGAAACCGGAAGGTTCAGTGCCCCCGGCGATCACCTAATGAGCAAAGCAGAACAAGGAGAAGCCTACATCCCCAAAACCAATTTTTACGAACCCGATGATCCATTTTAATTTGTAATAAGAAATATTTTTTGCATATTGCGCAAAACCAACAACCAGGCACCACATACTGTGTTGCTTACCAAAACCAAAAAGATGCACAAACCGCCACCACCAAAAACAAAGCTGCAAACCCAGCTCCACGGATTAGTTCTTCGCAACCTCCGTCGCCACAACATAACACCGGCAAACCAAAAACAGTTAAATCAAGCTGTAGACGATATAGTAACCAGTATATCAAACAAATTACCCGCCGGCACCACGCTAATCAATCAGGTACAAGCCCACACGCCTGAACAGATTTTAGAACATATAGAAAGTCTGGTATTAGTAAAAACGGAAACCACCCGCTTTCAAAAGCTAATGAAATGGGTAAAAGAGAAGGTGAAATAAATGCAAACCGCCATACAGATACCCAATCAGCCACAAGCAACAATCACACCCGGCAGCACACAATCCAAGATCAGCATATCAGTGTTGCTAAACTGCATACAAAAACACTGTAACAAGCAGCCGGTAGTAAAAGAAATCACAGACAATGTGATCATCATTCAATGCGAACCCAAGCCAAGCACAACCCGAACCACTAGGTTAGAACAAACCAATCAAGTAATCCAGCGGTTAGAAAAAACCCACACAGTAATCCGCCACAGCAATGCGATATCACTATGGTACATGCTAACCCCCTTCCGCATCGAATTCCAAACCCCACAACCATGATAGAGTTCATAAAAAAATTAGTGAAGATAGTAAAAGAGTATGATTCAGATAAGCAACAGATAAATAATAAAGTAGATCATGCTACTAACTTTATCAAAGAGCGAACAGTAATTCATTCTGATGTACACCTAAAATCCGAGAGCCAAGTAATAATGATAGGCAGGTATAAAAACAGAGATTTTGTAAATATATACGATATCGGTGAAGGAGACTTCGAAGCTTTACTCGACCACGTAAAGGAATTAAACAGATATGCCAAAAAAGGCAGGTTCGATGGTCCTTGGCCTCTTGTCCACCAAGTAATCGACAAAGAATTACATCCCTAATTCCTAATTCACCTATTCCTAATTACTAACACCCCAACACTTTATCACTAACTACTAACTACTAACTACTAACTACTAACTACTAACTACTAAATACTAACAACTAACCACCAAAACCAATGACCATCGCCCAACGCTTCATAGCCGCCACCCAAACCGAGAAAATGCAAAACGCAATCAGTACCCAGCCAATGCCCACAAATCTTCCCCTCCACGGGAGGGGACAAAGGGGAGGGTTTTCCTTTCCCCCTTCGGAAGCCTGTGCTGAACTTGATTCAGTAGGGGTGCCCGCAGGGCGGGGGAGGTCCTTCGAAGGGAATGTCCGCCCATTATCCGGGCAGTCCCCAATCCGCAAACCATCCACCAAACCCCGCATCACAAACAACCTCCCAACCCAATAACCCCATAACACCATAGCACCCAAACACCATAACACCATGAAAGAACAAAAGAACACACTAGCGCACCTACTAAATCAGGGAGCACCTGATCAATTTGATGATAAAGCAGGAGGTAAGTGATGGATAAGATATTAGAGTTTATTTTTTTAATGCTAATTACAGGAATAGCGTTGCTTTTAATTATTGTAAGCAGTTGTTCAAAAAAAGAACCCATTCACGAGCACGTAAGAACAAAGCACTACGTCACCAAGTACAGATTAGAGAAAGTCACTTTCTGCAAGACAGAATACAAAATCCTACTCCATGACGGCACGCGCGCTGATATAGTCCTTCCCGTCATTCTCTTTCCTGAAATGGAGGAAGCGGAATGATATTAGACAACCAAACAATGTTCGGGGATGCCTTAGAGGTATTAAAAACAATTCCTGATGAATCGGTTCAAATGTGCGTTACTTCTCCTCCTTACTGGGGTTTAAGAGACTATGGACATTCAGATCAAATTGGTTTAGAAGAAACTCCGGAAGAGTACATCAATCGTTTGGTTCTTGTATTCAGAGAAGTAAAAAGAGTGTTAAAAGAAGATGGTACGGTATGGGTTAATATTGGGGATAGTTATTGTTCAACGGCTCCAGGTACAAAAAGTGCGCCTATTCATATTAAAGGTTGCAAACAAGCAAAGAAAGATTCTTTTGTAGTTAATCGCCCTCAAGTTCCAACTGGACTTAAACCTAAAGACTTAGTTGGAATCCCGTGGATGTTGGCTTTTGCTCTACGATCAGATGGATGGTATCTAAGACAAGATATCATTTGGAGTAAGCCAAACCCAATGCCTGAATCTGTTACAGACAGATGTACTAAATCACATGAATACATTTTCCTTTTAAGCAAGTCAAGAAAGTATTACTACGATCACGAAGCAATAAAAGAAGAGTCAATTACCAAAGAAAACCGCCCTCATGGTGTAACGAGAAATCGCATTTATAATTACGATTCTAAAGACAATAATAATCCAGAGGCATACAGAAAGAATAGATCATTAAAAAAAGGTGGAGTTCCAAACCTAAATAAACAACAAAATCATTCTGATAGTATTTCCACCTTCGACTTAAAAAATAAAAGAAGTGTTTGGTTTCAATCGACTAAACCCTATTCAGGCGCACACTTTGCAGTTTATCCACCTGAACTAATTACAGACTGTATTAAAGCAGGAAGCAGAGAAGGTGATATAGTTCTCGATCCTTTTTTTGGATCAGGAACTACCGGAGAGGTTTGTCTAAGGTTATATCGAGCTTACCTAGGTATAGAACTTAACAAAGACTTTGAACCGCTTATAGAGGAAAGATTAAAGCCATTTAAAAATGACCTGTTCGCTCATTTAATGGAGGAAGTGGAATGAAAGATTTGAATTCTGCCATAGCTAAAAGCATAGAGATAATTGATGAAGCTTTGCAGTTATTCAATCCGGTGTCCATGCAGGTAGGCTTTAGTGGCGGTACAGATAGTTTGGTTGTAACGCACTTAGTTATGAGTAGATATGAAGCAGAAGTATTTCATATAAATACAGGGATTGGAGTAGAAAAGACTAGAGCCTATGTCCGCAAGACCTGTAAAGAAAATGATTGGTTCTTAAACGAGATCAGAGCCAAAGAAGATTGTGGTAAAGATTATGAAGAAATGGTTTTGGATCACGGCTTCCCCGGACCGGCTCAGCATCCAATTATGTACCGTAACTTAAAGGAAAGGGGGATAAGAGAGCTTTGCAGAAGAAAGCAAAACAATCGGGGTGATAAAATTATGCTACTAACTGGTATTCGAGAAGACGAATCTTTTATAAGATCAGGCTATAAGAACGATGTAGTTAAAACGGTTGGTCGAGAACTTTGGGTTAATGCCATCTATCATTTTACTAAGTCTCTAAAGCAAGAATATATAGATCATTATGAATTAGAAGTTAATCCTGTGAGTAAGCTTTTAGGAATATCAGGAGAATGTTTATGTGGTGCTTTTGCAGGCAAATCCGAACTAGATTTGGTTAGAATTATTGAGCCTGAAACAGCGGATTATATTGAAGATCTCCAAGCTAAAGTATGGGATTCAGGACATCATTGGTTATGGCATGAAAAACCTCATGCAACTTTAATAAATGAGAAGCGCGGTCAAATTCCATTAATAAAAAGAGAAGCTGCTTTACTATGTGTGGGTTGCACTAAATCAAATTCAATGGAGGAAGTGGAATGAGCCAACCACTAATCCTATTCATTGACTGCTTCTGTGGAGCAGGAGGAGTATCAGAAGGAGCTGCACGTGCAAGAATAGGTGTAGAGTGTCCGGTTAAAGTGATCGCTTGTGTAAACCATGATCCGTTGGCTATTGAAAGCCACTTGCGCAACCACCCAAACACGCTTCACTTTAATGAAGATATTCGATCAGAAAAAGTAATTGAGCAACTAGCCCGGTTAACCAAATTCTATAAAGAGAAGTATTCGCAGAAATACGAAGTAATAACTGTTCTCTGGGCTTCTATGGAGTGTACCAACTATTCAAAAGCTAAAGGCGGAATGCCAAGAGATGCAGACAGCCGAACGCTTCCAAAAGCTATGTATAAATATATGGAAGCAATTAAGCCGGATTACTTCTACTACGAGAACGTGGAGGAGTTTATGGCTTGGGGTCCTATGGATGAAAACGGGAAGCCTATTTCCATGAAGAAAGGAAAAGACTACTTGAAATGGATTGATACCATAAACGCTATGGGTTATCGTCATGATAAAACGATTTTAAACTCCGCAGACTTTGGAGAATACACTAAGAGAAAAAGACTATTCGGGATCTTCAGCAATGGTAAGTATGGAATAGAATGGCCGTCACCAACTCATGCCGAAAACCCACAAGAAAACGGATTGTTTGAAGGGTTAAAGAAATGGAAGCCTGTCCGGGAAGTATTGGATTTTGAAGATGAAGGCAAGAGTATATTTACACGAAAAAAGCCGTTGGTTCCGGCAACGCTTAAAAGGATCTATGCAGGACTGGAAAAGTATGTAGCAACCGGTGAAGGTGTGTTTATTCAGAAGTATTATTCAGGTCGTCCAAAGGGGAAAGTATATGATGTAAATCAGCCCGGACATACTGTAACAACCGGAGGCAATCAAGGGATTGTGCGCTGCGCTTTCAATTACAAATACTACGGTAATGGTGCAAACATAGAATCCATTCAGGAGCCATCCGGAACACTTACAACTAAAGATCGATTCGGATTAGTTCAGGGAATGTTTTTAGATAAAGGATTTTCAGGAGTTCATAACCACCAATCTGTGAACACTCCGGCAGGTGCTATACCAACGAAAGATCATTACTCAGTAGTAAAGTCAACCTTTATGGATAAGCAGTATTCAGGTAAGCTTAACCATGAATCCGTTCACGGTCCAACGGGTAGTTTACTTGCAAATCCAAAACAGCACTTAGTACAGGCTCATTTCGATAGCAAATGGATATTAAAATATAACTCTCGAAGTAAGAACGGAAAACATATTCCTCCATCAGTAGATGAACCTTGCCCGACTGTAGCCACTCAGAATAGGTTAGGAATGGTATCGGTAAAAGGCGCTCACTTAATGAATCCGCAGTACAGCTCTAAAGGTGGTTCTGTAAATGATCCATGCTTCACACTAATTGCCCGGATGGATAAAGCTCCTCCATACTTAAACCAGGTTCGCTTTGGTGTTCGTACTCCTAAGATCAAGAAAGGAGATTGTGAAACCATGAGAAAGATCAAAGCTTTCTGTTGGCACTATGGTATTACCGACATCACTACAAGGATGTTAAGAGTTCAGGAGCTAAAAAGAATACAAGGCTTCGGGGATGATTACTACTTAGCAGGCAATCAATCCGATCAAAAGAAATTCATAGGTAATTCAGTAACCCCAAAGATTGTAAAAGCAATGATGGAAACTCTATTTACGGAAGTGAATAAGCAATTAAAGGTAGCAGCCTAACACCCAAACTCCTAACTCCTACATTCTAACTACTAACTACTAACTACTAAAATCTAAAAAATGAGTTCACTAAACAAAGCACAAATCATAGGCCGTCTCGGGCAAGATCCCGAAGTAAGATACACGCAATCCAACACCGCCGTAGCCACGCTCAGCGTAGCAACCAGCGAGAAATTCAAAAACAGTGAAGGAGAGCTCCAAGAAAAAACCGAATGGCACCGCGTAACAGCCTGGGGCAGGTTAGCCGAAATATGTCAACAATATCTAACAAAAGGATCATTAGTATACATTGAAGGCCCCATTCAAACCCGAAGCTGGGAAGACAACGCAGGCATCAAACGCTACACCACCGAAATCAACGCCAAGCAAATGACCATGCTCGACAGCAAAAAAACCAACGGAGTACCCCATCCGGCCACCACCGAACCCGATCCCCTTTCCCCCGCAGGGAAGGGAGCTCGAAGGACAGTAGAACCCACAACCCCCAAAATCGACAAAAACTTTCAAGACAACATAGACGACGACCTCCCATTCTAACTCCTACATTCTACCTCCTAACTCCTACATCCTAACTCCTACATTCTAACACCCTAACACCATAACACCATAGCACCCCAACACCATAACACCATAGCACCCCAACACCATAACACCCTAACACCCAATAACAAATGAACACCACCAAATACGCCACCAAAAACTTAAAAAACAATCTCCAGATAACAGACAAAGATCAGTTAATTGAGCACGTTATCGAAGTATATCAGACAGGAGTAAACATCCAGCAAGCAGAAGGCGATCTCTATAAGTTCATAGAGCAACAGCAAGAAAAAGCGCTATCCAAAAAACTCATCGATCCGATAGTAAAAACATGGAACAGTCACTGTTATATCTGGCAACACGCCGAAAACGGACCGGTACTCATAGCGGTAATAAACTTACCACAGAGCTGCATCCCCCAATCCCAAACCCTAACCCCTCTAACTACTAAATACTAACCACTAAATACTAACTACTAACTCCTACCTCCTACATTCTGAATCCCTAACACCCTAACACCCTAACACCAATAAAAAATGCTCTCCAACACCGACTACTTAATAATATACCTAGAAACCCAAATGGTATTAAACAACGGGTTAATCAATCAGATCCATTTAAGCGAAACCGATCGTAAAGCCATAGAGCTCTGGACAGCCCAAGGAGTAATGCACTGCGAGCAGATCCCGCTCCCCGATCGGCTAGATGCGCCACCCACATTCACCCATAAAATCCGCTTCACAACCGAAATGTGGGATCTAGCAGCGGCCGCCCGTAGAGAAAAAGCCAACATCAACAATCCGGACGTCAAAGAAAAGCCCCAAAAAGAAATTACAAAAGAAGAAATATTCCCCGAAAAAGACTGGAAAGGATTTCTAAAAGCGCACGGAGTAAAACTAACGCCCCCACAAGAAATACTCGCAAAAAAGATATTCCAGCTATTCAATCAAAAAGAATATCAATTCTTCTTCATGTCCAGTGGCGGCGGCAAAAGCTTTCTCTTAAAAACCATCGATCAATACATAACCAGCACCAGTGGAAAACGCGAGAAGTTACTCAAAAAAAAGAAATTCAAAATCCCCGGATGGTACAAAGAAACCCCAACTAAAAACTAAAAACTCAACACTACTAACTCCTACATCCTAACTCCTACATCCCAACCCCATGAACAAAATCCAGCGACAGATACTAGCCTACATCCTTCAAGAGCGATCCATAACCTGGATCGAAGCCAAAGAAATAATAGGTATTCCGGTACATCATTTTTTAGAAGCCGTCGGGGAGCTCAAATACCAGAGGATAGTAGACACCACCCAAGCCACGGTAGAACTCAAAAAAGGAGAGCCCGGCATCATCAACAAATACACCCTAACAGAATCCGGAAAGATCATCGCCCAGCGCAACAGCATCATCCCCGGCTACACCATAACACCCAAACACCCTAACACCCAAACACCCTAACACCCAAACACCATAACACCCAAACACCATAACACCCAAACACCATAACACTAATGACTAAGGTAGAAGAATTAAAGGAAAAGGCTGAATATTCCCTAGTAAGAGATAACGGAGAAAAACAAAATGGCTATCATTTTGAGACTCCTGAAAAGTTAAACACCTTTGAGCAAGCAGTACGTGAGGAGGAGGGAGAGGAGCATAAGAAGTCTATTTTAGAAATAGATAGCATTGTTTACGAATTAATGCTAGATGAATACCTAAATGATGAAAGTTTACCAAAACTAGGTAAGATTAGAGGAATTATAAACGCATATTTAACCCAACCAACTAAGGAGATGTGATGGAAGTAGTAAGATTATCAATTATTGGAAACTATTGTGTCCATTGCAATACAAAAATCGAAGAAAGTATAGCCTGTAAAGAATGTGGATGGATAGACCCAATGACAAGATCAACCCCTAAAGCAGAGAGCGATGAGTGATATTCAAATATTACTTTATTACCTAAGAAAGTATATAGATACACATAACATTTCTGAAACATACTTAGAGAGTGATAAAGAGGATAGAAAAATGATTGATAAAATACAGCAGATAGCTGAAAAGCATGGTTTTAAATTTTAATAGAGGCATCCAATGAATAACCTAGCAGAAACAGTTTGGCATGAGAACCCCGTAATTCTTGGAGCTATTGCAGGGAGTGGGAAGTTTAGGTTTAAATCAGGTGAACATGAACGGGATTTATGTATGTGCTATTCTGAAAACTCTATGGTAAGTCAAGACGGTATAGAATGGTTTACTGTGAACAAATGCACCCTGATAACCCGAAGCATTGATAGCTTGACTTTTGAAGAGTCATGTAAAATACCATCAATACAAGAAGAAGCGGAAACCGAACTCAGGATTGTTTCATTAACAGATAGGACAATGTGGCTTAACATAAATATAAAATTAAACCGATTAAGCGCATTAGATATGTTCTACCTACTCTCCATAGGAATATGGACAGGCTCTAAAGAAGGCGTGGGGGTAGTGGAGTGAGAACGTTAACAGTAAATCAGCTATTAAAAGCATGTGAAAAACACTCTTTTATACTTGCTAGAGAATATAAAACAAACATAGTTCATGGCATTAATTGTGGTGTAATAAATTTAGAAAAAGTTGAACATTCAACTTTAAATAGAGGGTGTGAAGAAACAAATTATATCTCTTTTAAGCCTTGTGATTTCCATGAATATATTTCAAATAAGATAGCTTTTTTAACCCCTAACAAGTAGAGAGATGGAACAAGAACGAAAAAAATATTTGATTGAGGCTTTAGAGTATGCCTTATACAAGTGCAATGATGTTAATGGAGATTCTCAAACGCATTATAATACTCTGACTAATGCAATAGATGTTGTAAATAACCTAAACACAGAAGAAGGCGCATGAAACCAATACAAGTAACAATTCAAAAGCCTGAACCGGAAGATTGGGATCAAGATGAACTTAATCGTTTCCATTGGGTGTCTCCAACTGGAGTGGAGTATTTAGTTAACGAAGAGATTAAAGGGTCTTGGCATGGTAGCTTCACCGGTTATCATAAAACCCTACCCGAAGCCCAAGAAGCCTGCTTCCAACACTACCTTAAAGAGATAGGAGAAGAGATATGAACGAATAAAGCTATTTATCCGCTTGTGGTATATAGCGCTTGTTATTTACCGAAGGGAACAGTTTAATTTTAGGATTTATTATGAGCTTTGACAACACTTTTACAAAGGATGAAATTTACGAAATAGGAAAACACTTGATTGAAACTGGTGAATGGCGGCGCTACGATAATGACGATGGACAGTATGCCTTGCTTTGTATAAGATTGCCTTACGAAGCTGATTTATCGAGTAATGGAAGTAGAGTAGATGCGGTTAATGAAAAATTAAATTGTAAATAACGTAGTATATGCTCAATACGCATATTCCTAAATATTCAGAATAAAATGAACAAACTAGGAACTAAACACTCAGCACTCAAAACTAATAACTCGCACCATAACACCCTAACACTTTGCAACTCTGTACTAACTACTATGTACTATCATCTAACTCCTACATTCTAACTCCTACCTTCTCAACTCCTACATTCCTTCCTTCAACACTAACCAAAACCCTAACCACTTCCTCACGCTCCGTTAAAACCACGCTCAACCCCGAATCCGTAATCCACCGCTTCCCCGGAGCCTCGCCATAAAACGAACCCGATCCAAGAGCAGAACTAATCGAAGTATTAAGCGATTTAAACAATGCGCTCGTCACAAAATTGGTACGCTCGTCATCATCCAGAAGAACAAACGAAGCATCACTTTCATAAAGCTTCGAATCCCTAAACCGCAAAGCAACCAAGCTCTCCCCGGCAAGCTGGGCAAAAACGATAAGGCTTTCATTATCCGTTTGCTTCAACACATCAAGATCCAAAGCATACACAGCATTCAAAACATCCTTATACGAAGAGCCCCAGGTAATACCCGTCCAAACATCCGCCCGATCAATATCCGCAAAATCCATGTGCGATGCTGCAGATCCGGCATCAACCACAGTCCGCTGCCCGGAACAACCAATCCATAAAATAAAACCCACCAATAAAAAACGCATTCCCAAATCTACCCAACCACCCCACAAAATCCAAACCCACAACTAAACACTAAATACTAACTACTAAATTCTAACTACTAACTCCTACATTCTCAACTCCTACATTCTAACTACTAACTACTAACTACTAACTCCTACATTCTCACATCTACCTCAAAATCTCCCACCCAACAACACCGGCACCAACGCCAATCAAAAACCACGGAAACCTTTTCCGCTTCGGTTGTATCTCCGTAAAAGTTTCGATCCTCAGATTCCTAAAATCCTTCGAAGTCACAACAGTCCGAACTCCGTTCGTTCGTTCATTCAAAAGCACGGCCACATCAATCGAAGGTTGGCGAAGCTGTGAAATATCCGGAGGATGCAAAGAAAGGTCAGATCCGTCAAAAGTAACCACCGCGCTACTTTTCAACAGAAAATCACCAAAATAAGCCGCACTCCGCAGGACAGTATCCCTACTAACTTCATTTTTAGGCACTTTAAAAGTACCATCTTCATTCGCGAAATCAGATGCGATATCCTTCCCCTCCGCGGGAGGGGACAAAGGGGAGGGTCCTCCTGAATTCTGAACTTCTGAATCCTGAACTCCTATATCCTCACCTTCTACATACTCTTCACTCTGCACTCTGTAACTCTGTAACTCCATAACCTCTTTTAATGATATCGCCTCCCCCCGCAAACTATCCACCGCAAGATTCAAGTCCCCCACTATAGAAGAATATCCGGCAATTACTTCATTCTTCTTATCCAGTTCATCCTTAAAACCCAAAGTCACAGATTCCAAGCTATCAATGATCGCCGATTTACTCCGGATAACATTATCCTTTGCTACTGTCAGGCTATCGATCTGCACCTGCTTCGTATCAGGAGCGTAAATAACAGGCCTGTCCGTCACCGATCTGGTAACAAAAAAAGTAGTAACTACAAGCAAAGCCGCCACAAAAGCAGCACTCTTAAAATTCAATTCAATCATAATTCAAATGGTTTATTCGTTGTTGGTTGTTCTAACTAAAAACTAACTCCTACATTCTACCTTCTACATTCTAACTCCTAAATTCTACCTTCTACATTCTAACTCCTAAATTCTACCTTCTAAAATCTATCCCCAAACCAAGAGCTCACCGAATAGATCTGCCGTTTAAAACGCTTCTTACGCATCACTCTATCGCCCTCACGGCCACCCGCATCATTCGTATTCCCTTCAATAGTCATAACATAACTATCCGAAACATCCTCGATCACGCCCACATGAGCAATCCTATTCTTAGACGAAAACCAAACCCCAATAACATCCGCTGGTCCGCCAACAAAAGAATCCTGTACACCTCTGGTATAAACCACGGCACTATCCGGGAACCAATCAGGGCTCCAAGCACTTTTAGGAGCTGCAATCGAATGCTCCGCAAATCCCCAACTCACAAACGCCGCACACCAGGCATAACCGGCACCCAATCCCGTAACAGCAAGATATTCCTCAATACGCTCACCCGTATTATCCAAAGCACCCTCCTTAACCCCGATCTCACCCACAAAAGTCGAAACTACGGCATCCTTCCCCTCCCGTTCTAGCGCAAGCGTCTCCACTGGCGCAAGCGTCCCGCTTGTGCCCTCACTACTAACTACTAACTCCTCACTTCTAACTTCTACATTCTCAATACTACCCTCACTCAACTCGTTGGCACGGTAAGCGCCAGAGCCACCATCACAGCTATATGCGAAAAGTAGAAAAACAAGGTAAACCAAACCCGTTCCTTTGCTGAAATTGCACATAATTCCCCCTCAAATTTATTATCAATGTAATTGTATATATCAGGAAAACTCAGCTTAATAATAAGCCAGTTCACCCCGCTAAAAATCAACGTACCAATCACGGAGTAGAGCACCACCTGGAAGATACCCGCATCAAACATAGTAGATGTAGGGTCGATTATATACAATAAATAAGGGCTCAAATACCACAGCAAAAACGCAATCGGTACAGTAAGCAACTCATTCCATGTCCTCAAAAAACTAAAAATTCTCTTCATAACTAAATGGTTTATTCGTTGTTGGTTCACTAACTCCTAAATTCTACCTCCTACATTCTACCTCCTACATTCTACCTCCTACATTCTACCTACTAAAACCTACTCCGGCACCGCAATTCCATGCTGCTCCAATAACCGCAAAAACAAGTCATTTCTATTCTCCAGAGCCTTGTTATCATCCTCCAGTTGACGAACCTGTTCCAGAAGTTCCTCCGATTCGCTCTTATGTCGCTCCTCGATACGTAGCATCTCCTTCTTATACCGCTCCTCAAGCTCCTTCTTCTCCGATTTATGCCGATCAATAACCTTGATCAACTCAGTCTTAATTCGGTCAAGTTCCTTCTGTACATTACCACGTTCACTCTCCAGTCGGGCCATCATCTCCGATGCTTGTTTAAATACTTTATCCTGTAAATTCGCCTCCGCTGTAGTATGTTCCGCGATGTCCTTACTGTTTTGCCTAAAAAAATTAAAGAGCCAAACCAAGCCACCACCCAGCGCTGTCCCTATCGCAATCAACAAACTCACCCAAGCCACTAAATTCTCATTCATCATGCAGCTCCTTAAACCGTTGATAATTTCGTTCCTTAATATCATTAACACTATTGATCAGCTTAGAAAGAGCAGTACTCTTAACCAGTAAAGTAGACGCAATTGCCAATCCGATATGGGCACCTGTATTAAGAAATAAGCTAAAGAGGCTCTTATGCTCCAACGCCTCAAAAAACAACTCAAAATTAAAGATCCAACGAGCTATATGCATAAAATATCCGGTAAAAGCACACAGTAGAAAAACTATACTCAGATAAAAAAACACCCGTTGTGTTTCAGCTTTTTCACTCACGCGATATGCCCGCCAAGTCTGCCAGGCAAAAGAAGCATACGTAAGAATGATCACAACATTACACACATGCAAAATCAACTGTAAGCAAATATATAGCCACATAATTAATTAGCCTCCTCAATCATGGTTTTATACTCATCGGCAAACTCCTTCATGCTAGAAATAGCATCCTTAGCAGCCTCATCATCACCCATTTCCATATACTGCTGAATCAGTTCATCATAAGGACGGTACACCTGTTGGTAAAAATTATTATAATACTCATACTCAATCTCTTGGTCCGTAGTACGGGCATCGCCAAGTTTACGTAAATAGTAGGTAGAGCTGATCATGCGCAAAACATCATCCCCATACTCCAATCTCCGGGCATTCGTTTTAGCATCCTCCAAATTCTGTTCTTCGCTCTGTTTCTCCTTCAGTCCGTAATTAGTACTTTTGATCATTCTATTCAGGATCGGCGTAGTCTGCAGTATCACTTCATCCCAACTCTCAGCATGTTCATTATAAGTAACCAAGCTGGTAACACCCGTCTGGTTCACCGACCACTGCACCATCTTCTTCAAAGCCGGAACAGGATTCTCCTTCCGCGCTTTATGCATACGAGTAGGTAATATCGGTCTGTCGCGCCAATCATCCTTAGGATTACTACCGCTCAGATACTGCCCCCATTTCGATAAAGTAACCAACGCCGGAGCCGGTCCTGGCAATTCATCAGCTCCAAGGTCAAACACCCCATTCCAATCAGAACGGTTATCCTCAGCTAGTACACCGGTAAGCTTCCAAATCACAGAACTCATCAAGCGAGCGCTCTCATCCTGGGGAACACGCAAATATACAGCCTCTTTATTAGTGCCTTCACCTTTCCACCCCAAAGGGATAACCGTATAATTCGTTTTATCATACTCCGTAACACGGTCATAAAACTCCTGTAATTCCTTGCCCATCCACCCAAGCAATGCACCGCGAACCAATAACTTTGGCAGTAGATCCAACATCGCAAATCGCAACCAAAAAGCACCACGCGTACTTGGAGAGGTCGCCACTTCAATATCCGCTTTATATCCCTGCACCATAATGTTACTGAACATATAAATGCTGTTCGTGAAATTCTTATCAGCACCACCTGCTTTAAAATTCGGCGTACCAAAATGATTTCGTATCCTATAACTACGTTGCTCTTTAGAAACACCTTCAGCTTCCAAAACATCACTAGCCACTAACTTAGGCAGTATTTCAAGCATACTACCTTTCTGGCGGATATTAGCCAATAACTTCGGGATAGCCTGTACCGCTTTATTCTTCTCTAGTTGCTTTTGAGCCCAATTCTTTTGTCCATCAATTAAATGAAAACGCTCCATTTGTCTACCCAGCGCATCGCCTCGGTCCTTAAAAACCAAACCTTCACCCGGAGGGGTAATAGCAAAATCATCGATCAACTTGCGTATCTTAGGATTACTGATCTCGCCCTTACTATAAGCCTTCGCCGTTTGCCAATTATCAATATATCCCTTCAATACACGTGCCAAAGAACCCTCCGGAAGGTTGCGATACAAACGCTTAAAATCACGAATAGGATTACGCCAAAACACAAAAGCCGGGTTATAAGTAATAAACAAAGGGCGGTAAACACTCTCATTCGAAGCCCGCACCAATTTAACAAACCAATTCAGCATCTTAGGGTTCGTATAATCAAACACTTTCGCTATATAAGGATCAATATTGTAAGCAACCCGTTGTCCATTCTCCAATACAAACAAGTGTTCCAAACCCGGTTCCTTAGCAAACTTGCCATCACCCAAGTATTTAGCCTTACTTATCTCATCACTAAAATGATTAGCCCAGGTATCCCGCACTCCACGCTTCGCGCGGTTAATAGCGTTCGTCTGTATTAGAGCCACCGTCTTTAACAGCGTAGCATCAAACGTCGATCCCACATCCTTCAGGGTTCCCGAACTCTCCTGAATAGCCGAAGTCACATAATCCGGATACTGTATATAATCCAGCACTCTAAAAGTTGCATAATTATACTTATTAGGCTCAATAATCTTCTCAAAGATCTCCCGGCTATAAACACCAACCTCTACAGCTTGCTCCACAAACTCAAAATTCAACTCCTGGAACCGTCGGGCAGCCTGCTCCAATAATTCAAACTGTTCGCTACCCAGCTCCATCCGCATATTATCCAGCAACTCCTGCGAAGCCTCCGAAGTCAATCCGCCAGGATTCGCCATATACGCCCGTCCGTACTTCTTCTTCTCAGCGTCCAAAGCCTCATCACTCGCCCTCAAAAACTCCTCAACCCCTAAACTCCTACCTTCTACATTCTCACCTTCTGAATCCTGAACTCCTGAACTCCTACCTTCTACATTCTCTACTCTGTCACTCTGTAACTCTGATCCTTTGTCACTTCTTCCCTCATTCACAATCCTATTAAACAGCAAAAACTTATGCAACTCCAACGTAGTCATTCCCGCATCTTCGATCGGTTTAGCCACCTGTTCACCAACATCATACAAATAAGCTGAAGTCACATTATCCTTATAATCCAGTTCCTCCAATAAATACGTAGGATCTTCTTCAGCCCTGATCGTTTCACCGGCTAACTTAGCCTCATTAACCTTCTTAATAATAGGGTGGTACTTATTAACAATACTCTGCTTAAAAGAATCCACAAAACTCTGCTTCGCATTCTCACGCTCCTCAATCAAAGCACGGTTCAAATCCTCCGCTTTATAATAAGCTTGGTTAATAGTCTCATTTCGAAGTCGCAACACTCGCTCACGGCCACCGGTAAGCAAAGCCTGAAGCTCAATAAACTGCGTTTTAACCTCCGGCTTATTATCAAGTTGCTCAAAAAACTCAGTATAAAAAGTAGGGGCATTCTTTTGCAATGTACCGGGGCTAACCAGTAATGCACTCAAAGCATCCGCATACAACTCCGCACTACTACGTCGGTACATCAAGAAATCCTCGTCAACCTCAGATTCCTCAAACGGCCGCCACGCTTTCGAGTGGGCATACAATTCATTAAACAACGCTTTATTATCCAGTAAACCACGGTTATCAATCTCTCGCTGCACATACTCCTGATAACGCTCCTTAATACCATCACTTAAGCTAGCCTTCAAATCCTTATCATTAATATACTCCTGAAGCGTAATACCCGATTCATCGATCACCGATTTCTCAGCCATACGTCTCAATTTCGCGCGGTCCTTAGTAGTCAGTGCTTCGCCACGGCTTTGGCTACCCTCCGCGGTAGTCTTTAAATACTTACGCAACGTCAATAAACGACCAAGAATATTACCCCGGCTCATTGTTTGTTCAGGTAAGTAATCGATCAAATGTCCGATCTCATGCGCCAACACTTGTGAGGCAAGCTTAGTATCCTTAAAAATAGAAGCCTTCAGGGCAATTTTACCATCACCAACCGGGTAAAAAACACCACGCGTACTCGTAAAACGAGTACTAATCGAAGGGGTACCGCCCGTAAGTTCACGAACCAATGTAACCAGCTCCGGCAATTCAAGCCCGGTAATATTCTCCAATTCACCCAATGTGATCTCACGTTGGCGGCCATACTCATCCACAATTTCGATCTGCTTAGCCTCCGCTAACTTCCGCTCCGCATTCAACGGATTCGAACCACCCTCAAACTCACCACCAAAACCCTCACTCTGCACCTTCCCCTCCACGGGAGGGGACAAAGGGGAGGGTTCTTCTGAATTCTGAACTCCTAAACTCCTAACTACTACATTCTGCTTCCTCGGCATCCTATCCCCGAAAAAACTACCCTGGCTACGCTTCGTTTGTTCAACCTCACCCTGCTTCAACTTATGCTCCAGTAACCGGCGTTCAGCAACCTTCAAATGATCCTGAAACCGCTTAATACTCTTCTCAGCAGCATCCTCATTAATCGTCTCGCCGGCTAATCTTCGCTGTTCAATCTCCTTAATACGCTTCTGTAAATTAGTACGGGCATCCTTAACCTCCTTATCAAGCTCCTTAGTAATAGCCTCATGCGCAATTTCCTCCGGCGTTTTCGGCTTCGCCTCCTTCGCATTCAAAGGCTTTGAAGCATCAAAATCACCCATAAAAGAATTCCGACCAACCAGATCGTCCACAAAAGCAATAAAACTCTTTTGGTTCTTAGTCTTAGAATTATCGTGCTTCACTAAATAATCAAACAACTCAGTTTCATGGCTATCCGTTAAACCCTGGTGCTTCAATCGTGCCTCACCAATATACTTAGCATACGTTTGAACGCGAGTTTTATCATCACTCTGATTCTTCTCCAAAGCCTGCACCGTCTGTATAGCCTTCCCGGACGGGTTCAAAGCCGCCAACGCCATCACATCCCGATAATTCTTCTTAAACAACCGCTTCGCCTTCCGCTCAATACTAGCCTTTGAAACCAAATCCTTCCCCTCCACGGGTGGGGATTGAGGGGAGGGTACTTCTGAACTCCTACCTTCTACATTCTCACCCCCTACATTCTGCTTTCTAAGCGCCAAAACATCATCCCGCAACAAATTAGCCTGCTCCGTAATCGTCTCTTGCGTACCCAAGGCATTATCAGTACGGCCACGCTCAATAGCCTGTTCTTCAGAAATACCCTTCAATACTTGAGTAGGAATAGAAGGCAACTTCAAACGCTTAAAAGCCTCAATTCTACTATGTCCACCAACAACATACGTCTCGCCATTCGTAGGATCCTCCCAAACCAAGATAGGAGGGATGTTATCCGGATTCAAAACCCCCGCATTCACATCCTCAACAATACTAGATGCCGTTTCCTCACTAAAAGCCCTGTCCCTATTCTGAAACCGATCCACATCCGTCTTGATCTCCGAAATCGGCAGCTTCCGGAAGTTATCCGAAACCTCACCCAGTAAATCATTATCAACCAAATCCTTCCCCTCCACAGGTGGGGACAAAGGGGAGGGTTCCTTTCCCCCTTCGGAGGGGGTGCCCGCAGGGCGGGGGAGGTCACTTGCCTCCTGAACTCCTACATTCTCACTCCTGCCTTCTACATTCTCACTACTAGAACCCACTTTACCCAGCGGTATAGCCTTTTTATTACGGTCAACATCACTAAACAACAATTCACTGGCTGTTATCTTTTGACCTTTAAACCGATCATCACCCACATACTTTTTACCTTCCCCCGGCTTCAAATACGCAATAGTCATGTGCGGTTTATAATCAGGGAACGTATTCTCATTGGGGAGTTTCGAAAGTGCTTTATTCAACTTTCGCAGATCCGCACCTTCAACATCAACCTTAAGAACATCATAATTCTCATTTTCAAATATAGACGTAGAACCCAACTCTAATTCTATATCTTCAAACTCAGCAGTAAGTTCTTGCACTTGTTCCGGGGTAACATCTTCCGTTAAACCATAAAGAGCAGTAACATGAGGTTCGGTTTCCTTTCCATACTGATCTTTACCTTCCTCAGTATAAAGTTCAGATTCAGGGATACTATCAACAAAATCCAAAATAGGCTGTTTATCACCATCAGGTATATTAAACTGCGTACTCTGCAGCTCCGGCTCAACCACCTCATTACTAACATCTAACTCCTCAATACTAGAATCTCCCTCCTGAACTCCTGAACTACTACCTTCTACATTCTCACCACCAACTTCCTCATCATTCCTTATTCCTTGTTCAATATTCGATATTCCATCTTCCTTCTCAACTTGTTCATTGGCTGTTGGCTGTTCAATGTTGGCTGTTGAATTCTGAACTCCTACATCCTCACCTTCTACATTCTCAATTCCTACATTCTCAACTCCTAAACTCCCCAACTCAGATTCAATCCTCGTAATATCATCAAGCGCTTGGTTAATATCTTTGAAAAAATCTCCGGGCTTATACCTGGTAGGATCAAAAGGGCTTTTATTTTTTTGAGCGATCTGATAATCCTTAAAAAGCTTACGTTTCAAATCAAGCAGCCTATTCCTCTCCGCATTCAACTGCGCCTTCTGCGTCTCAACATCCGCCTCCGGATCAAACGAAAACCCAATCTCCGGCACAACCTCGCCCTCAATATATCCGCGCTTTGCATTTTGAATTCTTAATTCTTCATTCTTAATTCTTAATTCCTCACCCTTCTCATCCAAAAAATCCTGAATCTTTTGCAACTCCGCTTCCTGCTCCGGGGAAAGCTGTAGATCAGAATTAGCCCGCATATTAGCTACCCCCAAACCAAGCGCATTCAAAGTCAAACCAACAGCAAACCCGGTAGTACCGCCCTCAACTAAACCCTCAAACAAATTCTTAGTCTCATCATACGTTTGTCCGGCAACAATATTACTAGGAAGTTGCTGTAAAATAGTCTCCTGGAAAGCCTCCTCAACACCACCCGCAAGCGCTTCAGCGCCCATCTTCGCATACTTATTAGTCAGCTTTCGGCTCAATATCCCTGTAAACTTACCACCGCTAACCTTATCCAGTCTGCGCATCATTTTACCCAGTGGTATAGCCTCCGTCGCTCCAAGCGGCAAATTTAGCAGAAACACATTAAAAGCCTCATCATCCGAAGCGCCAGCGTCCTTAGCATTAACAAACTCATTAGCCGCAATAGTGCTACTACCAAAAATAGTACTACTCGCTATTGCCGGAACTTTAACAGCCTTACTTGCAACACCACCAACGCCAAAACTAGCCGCGCTTCCAAGTCCTTCCGGGAACTTTCGTGCCAAAAACTCATCCTGGTACTTCTTATTCTGTGGAAACAGCACATCAATATCTTTACTCAGATCCTCCGCAAATCTATACACCGGAGAATTCTCCACAGCCATCTCATCCGTCAATCCAAGTGCATTACTAACCTTAGTACCGCCAACCGCAAAACTACGAAGAATATCCACGCTCAACGGGCGTACAAAACCCTCACTAAAACGATTGGCCGCCTCCATAACCCGTCCCTGATTACTCTCACCTCCGGCAGCCTTCAAAGCATCCAAACCCTTACTAAACTTCCCGGCAATACTCATATCACCATCCTTCCCCTCTGCGGGGGGGGACAAAGGGGAGGGTCCTCCTAAACTCCTACCTTCTAAACTTCTATCTCCTACATTCTTTTCTCCTACATTCTCGCCTCCTCCATCCTCAAAATACCTACTCCTAAACGTAGAATCATCAACAGTAACAAGTCCGTCACGGCTCAATGCAGAATAAAGAGATCCGATTTTTTCAGGCGTTGAAAATTGGCTCTCAAACTCCTCAAACGATTTAGTATAAACACCATCCCTATGCAAAGCATCATACAACTTCCTTTTTTTAGGAGGGTCAGTGGTGCCGGGAGGGGCGGTATCTATCGTTTTAGCAAATTCCATAATTCTACATTCTAACTACTACATCTTTTATCTTAAATCTTATGTCTAACTACTAACTACTAACTACTAACTACTCTAACACTCTAACACTCTAACACTTTGTCACTCTACAAATCGTCATATTTACCCGTATTCCCCGCACCCGGATCACTCACATTTCCGATTCTAATAATCATATCGGCCTTATCTCTATTCAATTTCTGATAATAATTCTGCGTTTCATTGATATATTCATCCAAAGTATAAGAGCCGCCGTTCGGTTTCTCAGGGGCATTATTTTCCCATTGGCTACGTAAAGCCACATTACTTTTTAGATCATACAAGTAATCCAGCTTCTTCTCTACAAGTGGAATTTCCGCATTAGCCGATTGCACATAATCCCGCATCAACTGTACACTCGGCCCACCACCGCCCGTAGGTGATTCATTCCTTAATTCCTGCAACTTACGTTGGTTCTCGCCACGTAAATTCTCCAGTTTTATATCAGCATCATTATTCCACTTCGCAATATTCTCACGGCTCGTTCGGTCAGCAGCATAGCGCTCCGCCGTCGTTGTTCTATCCGCTGCATCATTCGCCAGATCTGCATCCTTCTTAAGTAGATCAGGGTAATGCTCCTCATAAAAAGCTTGTTTCTTAGCAGCATTCGTATCCGCTGTTATCTTCTTATCAGCCAATACATTTCTTCTGTCACTATATCCGCCTCTACGTTTCTCCCTTACTTTATTCACAATACCAGTGATCGCATTTCTCACGCTGGTAGCTGCGCCTCGGGTATCCAAAGAATAAGGGTTCCCTGCAATACGGGCACTACCCAAGCTATAAGGAGCTGCATCTTCGATCGGTGCCAATCGGTTATCCCTGTTTAAATAACCGCTCAATTCCTCCATTTCAGAGTCATTCAGGTTATTTACCGGAAATCGTTCATCCACAAAATTAAGAAGTTGATCACTCAACTGTGGGATAGGGTCAGGATCCGGCTCCATCTGTTCAGCCACAAGCTGTTGCCGCAACCCCGGAACCGAGTTAATCAGCTCATCAATATTTTCACTCGTAATTAAACTCATAATTATAACTCCTAAATTCTAAACTCCTAACTCCTAAATTCTAAACTCCTAACTCCTAACTACTACCTTCTAACTTCTAACTCCTACATTCTGAATCCCTAACACCCTAACACCCTAACACCTATCCCGCCGCAGCCCCCGCACCACCAGTTGCCGCCGTTGTTGCTGCTTTTATACCCGCAGTTATAAAATCCATCCCAAGCTGTTTATTAGCTTGTTTACGCTGCAAGTCACGGCTAATCTCATTCTGATAATTAGCGTTAGCAAAATTAAGCAAGTTACTATTAGCACCCAGCAACACATTCATCAAGCGGTCACCACGCGAACGGCTCTGTTCATTATCCGTTTTTGCGCGGTCCTCATAAAACCGTTCTATCTTACCAATACCCTCATTCGCGTTTTGGTCCACACGATCAAAAGCAACCCCACGCGATCCCGTAACATCGCCACCCGTAGCAGCCGCCCCGCGGGCCAGCGCACTCTTAGTATTATTCGCATTCGCGCGAATGTTGTCAGTATTACGAGTAATACTTTCACCATACAGATCCGTAGCAGAAAGTTGAGCACGGTTACGCGCATCATCCACGCCGCCCTTAAGGCTACCCATAATTTCGTTAAGGGCAGTCATAGCATTCTCACGCTCAGCGCCAAACTTCTTCTTCCGCGCCTTACTACGAGCCGCTTCCCGTCCAATACCTAAAAATCTAACTCCCATAACAATCACCAATTATTAATCTTAAAACTAACACCTAACTACTAACTTCTAACTTCTAACTCCTACATTCTCAACTCCTACCTTCTACCTACTAAAACCTACTCGCCCCCTCATGCTCAATCGGTCTGTAAAACAACCGTGCGGCACTAAGTCTGTTACCCGTATTCGGCACAACCTTAAGTCTGATCCTTGGTTGCAAACCACGGCGGTACAACTCCACAAACAAACCCTTCATACTCAAAGTAACCTCATCAGTAGTCATGTCGGCGGTAAAAGCCGCACTCCATGCACCACCATCGTCAAAACGCGAATCCTGAAGATCCAGGTAAACAGTAACATCCACGCCCTCGCCAATAAGTTCAATAACCTCCATATACAATTGAACAGCCGTAGAGCTCAGGTAATCCGTAGTAAGCAATCCGGAAACCTCCGCGGTAGCATCACAAACATCATCATCATTATAAGTGCCGGAAATATCCAGTGTAGCAATACGGTGATCAAAACCCCCATACAACTGGTTACCCAAATGCGATATCGAATTAAAACTCCACATATCAGCAGCATCATACTTCATAAGGTAGCTCAGTAAACCCTCCTCACGGCTGGTAGAAAGAGAATCACTCAGAACCAACACTTGGTTATTAGCGCCAAGCAACCACAGTTCATGTTCACGGGCATGGTAAGCAGCATCCTTAAAAGGAGAATCAAAAAACGAATATCTTGTATTATCAATAATACGTTCAACATCCTTGCCCCGCCATACATACAAACCGTCATGGCTTTGAAACACCACGCGATCTCCCCATAAAGCACAAGAGAACGGAGCTAATAAAGGCAAGCTCTCCGCAACCGGCTCCTCATTCACATCAAACGCTCCGGAACTCAAGTCAGCGCCCAAATAAACAATAACAGGCTCCTTATTAGTCAATAAATAGATAAGGTATCGTAATCGGTCGCCACGCTGGTTATCGATCATGTCAGCAAAAAGCCGCTCAATACGCTCAACATTACTAATAGGCTTTTGGGAAGTAATATCTATCATCTGCCCGGGCGTCGCCAAAGCAATATAATTAGCAAGATCCAGTACCTCTTCGTCCGTATTAGTATCCGGTAAAGCATCCAATGTATAATCAGCGGGATCAGTAGAAATAACAATTTCCTTCCCGAAAAACTCCGGGTCCTTCGGGGTAACTTTCTTAATCAGATAATAATCAGTACCCGAAGAAGTATCCTTTAGATACAGATACACAGCCAACACCAAACTACTCAAAGCCTTTTGCTTATAAATATTTTCAGTTGTTTTCAACTCTAGCTCATAATCAGTATCACTAAAAGTATTGTCGCTGTACTCATACACAATACTTAAATGCTTATCCGCATCTACGGTGCCCGAAGTTTCAATCCTGTAGTTTACATTAGGATCAGGGACAGGTTTATTCAGTTCATAACCACCAAACAAAATACTACCCTTCACGCCACTAACATGATGGGGTTTAATACTACTAGCCGGTAATATTGTTGGTCGTCCGGCGGTATGCGGTACAAAAGCAGAAATATGATCGATCAATTCCTCATCAGGGGTATAATCATCAATAGTAAAATCCGTAACAGAAAAATCCCGAGCAAAATAAAAGCTCCCATTAGGGTAATCAGGCCGGGTGCCATAACAATCATTACTTTTCAATTGCCAGCGGGTACTAAACAAATACCCCTTAACAGCATTATCCGGCACAAGGTTATTAGGTGCAGTATTATATATATGCCGTAACTGAACTCCCTTTCTGTAGGTTCTCAGATCTTGAGTCGGATCAACGCCAACATCTTCAAAAATACTGGAAGCAGGGGTGCTGATCTCAATAGGTACGCTTGGGTGGGTAAAACTGCCATCGTTAAGCTCATAAACCACACAATAAGCACGATATAAGGTTGGCTCGTTAAAATCAGAATTCACGGTAATATCTGCCGTTCCAACCGAATACTTACCGCTGCTCTCAAGAAAAGCATTTATATCAACACCCGAAGGCACTACACTATAATAATAGTCAATATTCACATCACTGCTCATGGGTGGCCATGGGCTTTTAAACTTTAATTTACCATCGGTATCTAAGGTGGTAATTTTTGCGATCTGTGGCTGAAAATTAATTACTCCATTCACCAATGGGGTTAATGGGGAAGGGGTGGACAAAACAGGATCGTCACCGGTGCCATCTATAGTATAGGGGAGTTCACTCTCTAAGATTAATATCTGATCATTTTTATACTCAACACCGCCAATAGTTAAATACTTTTGGCCGCCATACTCATATTTATAGATCCCTTTCGCTAACGTGTCAGAGCTTGCAAAAATAAAAGTACCCCAACTAAAATCCGATAAATACACCAGTACACTTTTATTCTCTCCAAAACCCCAAATATTCTTATCCGTAAAATCATTATCTGTAATAAAATCCACATCATAAAGGGGTTTAGCGGAAGCACTATACCACTCAAAAATATCCTTCGTCTTCAGGTCAATATACCAGGCTTGCCCTGCTCCGGTATCAAACAAATACAAAAAACGTCCAATAACCACATGTTGCAACTTAGTATCATTCTTAAAAGCAACATCAACACCATAAGTAGTGGTAGTCAGGGTTGTTAAATTATCTAAATACAAGCGGGTATCAGTATGGCGGATCATGTAATTATAAGTAACCCCCTCATAACTACTGCTAAACGCCGCTAATGTAATAATATCACCCTGCGCCTTAGATCCAAGAATTCCGGTAGTACCGCCACGTACTTGAATATCCTGTCGTATTCCATCACCCTTATAGCGTACATTCTCCAAATCCTTCCAAAGCCGAATTGTACGCTGGCCTTCAGGATTCGCATCCCCCAAACCAAACTCCATAACCTTAGAAGGCCGTTCCGCAACAGCTCCAATCCTACCAGCTATGTCACCAATTCTACTCACAAATTTCTAACTCCTACATTCTAACTCCTAACTCCTACCTTCTAACTTCTACCTCCTACATTCTACATTCTAACTCCTACATTCTAATCCAAAACATTCCAAACCACCGCACCATTACCATTCTCCAAGCCCTCCATACCATTCAGTAAATCCTGCGGGGAGGGCGGTTGAATTTTCGTAGGTAACAAATACGCCAGTGCAGTTTTCAGTAACAACTCCTCCATAATCAGCGGGGTATCCAAAGTATGATCAGCAAGCTCAGTAGTCTCAGCATCACTACGCTTACCCACGTTATACTCATTCACATCGATCACACCCGGAACAGTACTAGCCTCAAAAACCAAAAAAGAATCCGAAGCCACAGCCTTACCCAAATGCAGAATAAAATTACTCGCATCAAACCAATAGGTTTCCTCCGCGGTTTGGGCGGTAAACCCTGTTTGAGTAGTTTCCTTATAACAATTCGGAGTTATATCCTCCGTTTTATTCTCTGTAAACAATGCGGTAGAATACACATATATCTTCCCGTTAATACCGGTCACATTATGCCAAGGCTCCTTATACAAAAAAGCCTCAATACCGGAAGGGTGCACACTCGCAAGTGTCGAAGCCAATACAGAATCAACCGGTTCGGCAGCATAAACATCATGCAATCTTAAAGGTAATATCCGTAAACCGGCAGGCACAAAAATAGAAACCGTTTTCAGTTTTTTACGAAAAGAAGATAGATGCCTGTCAGCCTTATTAACAGCTCTCAATAAATGCTTATAAGCCTTTCGGCGTTGGTAAAGCGGGCCACTGATCTCATTTTCTTCAAACAAAATCTCCAAACGCTCCTCAAGCTCCTCAACCGCGTCCAGCAACATTATATCTAAAGAATAATCCATCTACAAAATCCTAAATCTTAATTCTCATGGCTAAAACTAACTCCTACATTCTACATTCTACATTCTAACTACTACATTCTACCTACTAACTACTACATTCTACCTACTAACTACTACCTCCTAAAAAAACAGGCCGGGCACATTATAAGCGCCCAACCTGCTTAGAGGTAACCACAACCACGAGGTCACTATACCTGTTCACCAAGAACAAATACTTCAAAACTTTGAGGTACCGAATCCAGCGTACCATCAATGTTATACTTTTGAACGCGGCTCTGCCCAAACAAGCAAGTTTTACTTACACCTGCCTCATTACCGTAATCATCTTCCTTCTTATACTTAAGGTCTTGATGTTTACCGGTAGCACGTACAAGAGCACCCGCTCCAAACACAAACACACGTTTCAATACCTGTGTATTAGCCACGCCGCTAAAAGCTGTAGCCGCTGCAGAAGCTGCCGTAAACTGTCGTACCCCTGGGGTAATACTCAGTTTTTCAACTCCATTCACGGTAGCCACATTGTAAGTCATTACAGTGGTATCCGTATTTGCGGTAGCAATAGCATTAAAGCTATTTTTCACGGTAAAGTAATCCTCTTCCGCTTCATCAAGCTTAATACTGTCACGTATGATCAGGTTCTTATAAACCACATCATCCGCATGTAATAATGGGTTATCTTTAAATGCACCTTGGTAAGCGCCATTCATTAGGTCTTTATAATCCTGATCATCTTCCAACAGATCCTTCACACCACCCGGTACATACACAAGAAACATCTTTCTAAGCTTATCCTTGTTATCCCTAATCAGGCAAGGTATCATAGAACTGTTCAAGCACTGGCGGTTGATCTGTCTCAACAGAGATAAGGTCGGCTTATCGTCCGCTTTTACCGCGCTAATAGCAGTAGTAATAGAGCTTTCATACGTCTTTTGGGTAGCATTATAGGTAACCTTATTCATTTTACCGTCGCTCCAAACATACAAACGTGGATGCTCTTCAGGTCCTTTACGCACACCACCCGCAACATCAGCAATCGGCACAGCGCCATTACTGGCACCGGCTCTCTTGCTGGCATTAATAAAGTGATGGATATCATAACCCGCGCAAGCTGCAAACCATAATCCGGTATCTTTACGCTGTGCTTCAGCATCCGTAAGGTTATCAACAAAACCCTTCATTAATTTACCGGCGGTCATGTTAGCAGTATATTGCTCACCCTCAATTACATCAGATTCACCAACAACCAAGCTATACTTGTCAATAGGTACTCTGTATGTATGGCGCTTCATTTCTTCCTCAGCACCAACATGCTTTTGTCCTTCATATCTACCCGTATTAAGGATATTAGAAGTACCGGTAATCAATGGGTTTTTAATAACCACATCCATATACTTACCACCCGCGCTCAAGTCACTAGAGAACTTAATAGGTGCAGCAGCTACACGTTGCGATTCTTGAGGTCCATCATCACCCCAGCTCATACCAATTTCACTCTCAGTAAACTCGGTCTTTTGCTCACCCTGTTTAATAGCCATCTGGCTCCACTTATGGAATGTTTCCGGGTCAGAGGCAATCTTTGCCAACCAACTCGCCATAGCCATAGAAGATCCGAGCGTACCACCGCCCACAAGGTAAATCATTGTGCCCTCGCCAACGGCATTCGCCATTAAGCTGTAAAAATCAGGCATACTCTGAGCGGCCGTAGCCACACCAAACAAAAACAGCGCTAAAAGCTGTAAAAAAGGAATATATAATCGTTTCATTTTCCTGTGTATTTAAAATTGTTATTGAATTCTTGAGCATCCGGTAGGTCATACCATCGCCTATCGACATTGAATTCAGTCACAAGTGGGTCACACACAGGCAGGGTCACTGCCCTGTAACTGGTAAGCATCAAACGTCACTTTGATTAATTGCAATTTGTATAATAAAATTACAAAATGCAATACTCACCCAAAAAAACATTCCCTCCTAAACTACTACCTTCTACCTCCTACATTCTACATTCTCACCTTCTACATTCTCCCCAAACAAAAAAAAGCCCCACATATAAATGCAAGGCTCATATCCTTTCCCCCTTCGGAGGGGGTGCCCGAAGGGCGGGGGAGGTCCTAACAGCTAAATACTAAATACTCTGTACTAAATACTAACCACTAAAAGCTAGTCGCAATCCCAAACTTCTCAGCAAGCTCGGCACCAAGCGCTTCAGCGCCATCCTTGCCCCTCGGTTTCTTCTCAACCTCAAAATCAGCAAGCACCGATTCCTCAGTATCCGGATCTATCAAGTCATAACAAGCACCCGCCCGCTTCCACTTAAAAACCTTCTCGTTATCCTTCCGCTCCGCGGGAGGGGATAAAGGGGAGGGTTCTTCCACCTTCTGAACTTCTGGCTCCTGAACTTCTGAATCCTCTTCACTCTGCACTTCGTCACTCTGCAACTCTGTACTCTGTTCCTCCTCAAGTTCATCATCCGGTATTCCTTGTTCAATATTCGATATTCCTTCCTCCTCCTGAACTCCTGAACTCCTACATTCTACATTCTCATCTTCTACATTCTCATCTTCTACATCCTCACCTCCTACATTCTCCTCTTCTCCGCCATAAACCTTCGCTCTTCCGCTCTCACTCAAAGCCAGGTTCGTAAGCTTCTCGGCAGGGTTCGCGTCCTCATCCACAAACTCCACATCCTCCGGTTCCAAACGCGGGCAGCTCTTAATCGAGCCATGCGTTCTAAAAACCTCCACATGCACATAACGCGTTTCCACTTCGCCCGCCCGTCCGGGGATAGGGGTGGTGAAAGTTTTCAATCCCGATTCAGGATCAACAACAGGGTTCACCGGCGTAATGCCATTCTTAAGTAAACGGCCAAGGCCGTCAATTAAAATATTCTTATTTCCGTCAACTTGTTCGTAATTCATAATTCAATGGTTTTATTCTGATTGTTGGTTAAAATCCTTACCCTCCTCCATGTTACCCCCTTCGGAGGGGGTGCCCATCGGGCGGGGGAGGTCTCCTAAACTCCTACATTCTACCTTCTACATTCTAGCTACTAACTACTAACTAATCTTCGAATCCGTCTCAGCGGCAAGCCTATCCAATTCACTGCCAAGTCGTTCATGTTTACTCATATTTTTAGACGTTTTAAGCTCCTCCTGTTCGCCATAATTAGCGGGTGGTGTTTTCTTCGCGTCCTGTTCATTAGCGCTCTCAACCTGTTTCTTACGCGCCTCAGCACGTAGCGAATCAATATGAGCGTCATACGCTTTCAAGGCCATGTACGCATCATGTGTAGTATTCAATCCATTAAACTCATCCGTGCGTTGGTAAGCAAAATTAAAAAACTGCTGAAGGCCACGTTGGTCAGTAGTTTTAAACAAAACATGATCAGGATACTCCTTACTCAATTCATTCAAAACATTAGTAACCCGCTTCACCTTCTGTTGCTCCGTTTCCTTTGGTTCCGCCGGTTTCACCTCCTTCAATTTCTCCGCAAAAGAATTGATCTTATCCACAATACCCAGCTTCTCGCTGAAGGTAGTATCCAGTTCAGATCGTTTCTCTTCGATTGCATCTTTGGCAGCTAGTAATTTAACGGCATAATCATCCTCATACTTAGCATCCTTATCATTCTTCAGATCCTCAAGAGCATCCACCAAAGGCTTCAATTCCTTAGCAATCAAATCATTCTTAGCGGAATTCAACATAGAAACCAATGCTTCCGTAGGGTTATCCGATTTCACATCCAGTTCAATATCACCCGTAATACCAAACTCATTCAATACGGCATCCAGGTTCGTAGCCAATTCGTTCTGTTCCTGTTGCAAAGCAGCAATCCGTTTCTGGCTAACAGTAGTATCCTGTACTGCCTTATTCCGATTCTGCAAATGAGTGATCAGTTTATCACTCTCCTCAATACGGGTACGGAGAGCCTCATTATTCAAAGCCACAGCCGTTTCAATGCTACCCGCCTCCAATAAACTATCTGGGTTTTGCGGATCCTTAAACCAATCAGGTAGATCTACAGGCCCAACACCCTTACCACTCTCATTCAGTTTCTCCGTCAAATCCTTAATACGTTCCACTTTAGCAGCAAGGCCCAGTTCGGCAGTATCGCGATTCTTATACGTAGTACCCTGGCCGGTATCCTTACCATGCGTTTCCGGGTGAAAGAAATACCGCTCCCCATCCACCTCCACAAGATCCTCCTCAAAACCCTCAACCACTTCCTCCGAAGTAGTATCTGCCTTTTCATCCCCATCCACAGTAGGGGAGGTTTCCTCCTTAACTTCTGAACTCCTAACTCCTACATTCTCTGAAGCATCAGCTTCAGCTCCCCCAAACTTCTCATTCGTCTCATTAATCAGATCATCCATCTCCGAAGACTTCCCCTCCGCGGAAGGGGATTTAGGGGAGGATTCTCCTAAACTCCTACCTTCTACATTCTCACTCCTGCCTTCTGAATCCTTCCCATCACCACCCGAACTCGCTCCGCCATCCCCATCCGGGGCAAACAAAATCCGAGGCACTCCAAACATCCCCATAAACGAAGCCTTCGCCATGCCGATATCAGCATCATTACAACTCAGAAAAAATACGATTGCAAACACAAAAGCAATCACATACAACTGCCACCCAATGCTAACAGTCGTTTTTGAGTTTTGGGGTCTGGTAATTTTATCTACTTCAAATAAATACTTCATAATAATAATTCCACGTTGGTTAATTGGTTGTTGGTTAAAACCCTTCCCCTCCACGGGAGGGGATAAAGGGGAGGGTAACCCCTAATTACTGGTTGTTGGTTTTTGGTTTTTCTCACATCTTAAATCTAACTACTAACTACTACCTTCTAACTACTAAATTCTACCCCACCAAAACCCAATCCTCCGCAAGCATATCCGTTTGGGAAGCAAGCCATCCGGTAAGAACTTTTTTATCCGCCGTCCACATTCGGATAGAGCCATAAGCATCAAAAGTATCCTTCCCAGTTTCCGTTTCAATCACTGTGCGCAAAGCGGGGTCATTTATTACCTTGGTAGGTATTCCATCATCAGCAGGAAGCAGGAATAAGAACATCCCTTTTCCATTCCATCCTTCCCGAGCAACACGCTTACCCATCTTCAACGCCTCAATCGCCTGCCCAAAAGTCAATCCGTTCACTTCACGGTAAGCCCTTTCAAAAACATCCTTAGGGCTCCAGCTAATGTAATGTTCGTGGGCGGGGTGCAACTGGTGGGAAGGGCTATCCAAATACTCCACTAAATATCCATCATCATTAGGGTTTTCGTCAGCCGGTATCGTCCATCCTCTATAATCATTGTATTCACCCCTTTTCATGGGAGTGGCTTTTATTTCCTTTGTACCTAGATAATTTTTCATAATATTGGTTTCCTTCATTGGTTGTTGGTTATTCCTAATTCTTACATCTTACGTCTTAAATCTTACATCTAATGTCTAACTACTAAATACTAACTACTAACTACTAAATACTAACTACTAACTACTAAATACTACCTTCTAACTCCTAAATTCTCAACTCCTAAATCCGCCCTACGGGCGCAGAACCCCATCAAGCGCATTCGCATCGCCATTCATAAACTGCACCATAGCATTCATCATAGCCGCCGTCGCCTTATCCTGATCACTCTCCGCCTTCTGCTGTAAACGGAACGCATTCTGTTCCAGCTCCTTCAGTTTCAAGCTATACTCACGATCCTTCTCCTCCTGCAGCAATTGCAGATTAGCCCGCTCATTCTGTTGAGCCGCCTGCATCATTTGTTGGTCAATAGCCTGCATTTGATCGATCCATTCACGGAACATACCGCCATACACGGTTTGGTCCATCATGCGAAGCATAACAACACCCTTCGGCGATTGCGTATAAGGGAACAACGAAGCCATAGTTTCCTGAATCCAGAAACGCTGTTCAGTAGGGTTCACTGGTATGATCGAAGTCGTAGAAATTTGGGTATCAAACTGTAAGTTCTTCAAACCATTTTTTACAGCATACGTATACAAACTCCGCTCCCGTGTAATCGGGTCCATTTGCTCATACTGCCCCAAAGGCTCATTAAAAGCCACTTGGCTATACTCTTTAGTAATAGGATCCTGCACAGTCACCTGAAAAGGTTTATCCCCTATAAACGAAACCAAGTTACTATAAAACTTCTCGCCCAGCCATTTAACAGCAGCCTCCAGGTTACCCACAATAGGGCTCATCGTAGTTTCATTACCGTAATTCTGCAAAGCCTCCTGTCGTCCGCTATACGCTTGGCGGTTACTCACCATTTCGCCCTGTCGGTCAACATGGTAGATCATATCCTGTTCCAAGTTGTCATACATACTAGGGAACTGCCCAACCGGAGCCTCATAGATCAAGTTCGCCATCGGTAAATTCTTTAAGTTACTCGGCAAAGCCTTCGGGTCAATTTCAATAACCGTGCCCTCCTTCTTCGTTTCCTTAACCTGATCCTCCGTAAGCACACCCTTGTACGTAAACTTCGTATTCTTAAACGTACTCTTGAAATACTTAAACTTGCCATTAAACGCCAAGTTAAACGCCCACTCCGGGCTATGCATATCCTTAAAAGCACCAATTCCATACGCATGCAATTTACTCGGGCGGCGGAACCACATTGTAAGCGGGCACATACCATGGTCATACTCATCAATAGCAGCCTCCACAATACCGGCATGTTCCAGCCTAACCACATGCACCCAAGCGCGTCGTTCAATAACCTGTTCACGCTCAGCCATCACGCCGCCACCAACATCCACTTGGTATCGTTCCACATAACGGACAGGCATCGGTATCCAAGTATGTTTAATCGTCGTCATGTTATGATCATTTCTGATCTGATTCAAAGTAGGGTTACTCCGTAACTGTGTATCCGATATGCCCGGTTTAATTTTATCCTTAAACTTAGGATATCTCATCATAGCATCCGTAACACTAATACTCTTCATCCATGTGATAATAGTATGGCTGTCATGCTCAAAATCCATACTCTCCTCGCCCCGCGCCCGGCGGTCGCGGATCAATTCAAACGTCGGGATATACTCTATCTTTTGGCGGATCAACGTATGATCAAACCGTTCATACTCCTCCCAGGTAAGCGGTTGGTTTTGGCGGGCACGGTCACGCAAAAAACGGTGGTTTCTAACCTTAGGAGAATGCTCCTTACCAACAAACAAAATACCCGAACCAAAATCATGGCCGTCACTAATAAAATTCTTACGGTTGATCTCATAATTAAGATCATTCAAAATACTATTCCGGCTCACGTTAAGCGCTTTAACCGTTTCAGCATCCTGTTCCGGATTCCGGGCAACCGCCTCAAAATTCAACGGCACTTTAAACAAATACCCCTTACTCTTTTCGGCGTTATTCCGTGCCAAACCAATATACGCGCGGCTGTCAGAACGCTTCACCTTCGTATCCGAATAATAATTTCTACCGCTATCAGCAGTATTATATCCGTCATTCTCCCGCATACTAATAGCCTCCAATGCGCGATCCTTATACATCCACAAGCTCTCCATCACGGCAAGGTTTTGGTTATCCTCCTCCATTAAAAACTGCTCAATCGTTTCAGCAGTAGCCTGCACAGTATCCTCATAATCCGGAACCATATAACGCACATCAATCCCACTCATATCATACAACATCCGCACCCAAAACCGAAGATCATTATGCACAAAACCCTTACTCATAACTCAGCTCCCTTGCGTTCGTTTATATCTTTACAAACTGCATCACACCAATCCGGAAAAGATGGGGCCATCTCAATCGCGCGCCCAACCTCCCATTGTTTAGAAGAGGACAAAGGAGAGCGTTCTTCTGAATTCTGAACTTCTACATTCTGAACTTCTAAATCCTGTACTCCTGAACTCCTAAACTCCTGAACTCCTGAATCCTCAGAACTAAAGATCCACCCAAAAAAATTCGCTATGTGCCTAAAAATCTTCACTAATTCTACATTCTTAATTGAAACATTCTTAATTCTTAAATACTCAATACTACCTTCTAACTACTAACTCCTACATTCTACATTCTAACTACTAACTCCTACATTCTACATTCTAACTACTAACTACTAACTACTACCTACTAACTACTAAACTCTAACCTTCTACCTCCTCAACTCCTACCTTCTCACTACTATAAAGCTCCGCAATCAACCCACTAATCTGGCTCTTACCCGTATTCCCGGTAAGCACAGCCTCAACATGCATCATAGCCAAAGCCACCACTTCCTCCTCAAAAGGAGAGGGGAGAGGGAAATCCAAAATCGAATACAGATCCGCACCCGCGCCCGTATCCACCGGCTTCGTAGGCAAAGGGATATAATTCAGCTCCAGTTTAGAAGCGCCATGCAATAAAAAATTCTTAATCGAAAAATCCGTAGCCACCAACCTGTTACCATACTGATTCTTCTTAGCAATCATTCTAAAAAACGAACTAACGCTACTAAGTTCACGATCCGTAACAATAGTCTCATCATCCAGCAACATATAAACAATACCCATATCCGGGCGAGAGCGGAACAAGTCAGCCGGCAACGCAGCTGAATAATGGGTGATATCAGAACCCGTTGCACCCGTAGGTTTAGCAACGAGAGTAAGAGAGCTCGTCTTAAAAATTGAATCCAAAACCGAAGCCTTAGCATCCCGCGCAACCTTAATAGTAGCAGCGTAAATAAACTGAAGTTGTTCCGCCAGCTTCGTAGACGAACCCGCATCCGGCCAAGATCGCTGTTCACGAATTCGCTCAAATAAAAGGGTATGGATGTCAGAGTATGTCATTAATATTAACTACCCCACATATTGTCTCCAACATTACCTACTAAAGTTCCGTTATCAGAAGCCACCTCTTCCTGTGCAGTATCACCGGTGGCATCTAATAATTTGTAATATCTGAATAGGTTTGCGTGTTCGCCTACCACTAATTCAGCATTTTTATAAGTGTCTATCTTTGATTGAGTTAATTCCTCTTGCCAAAATCGCAAGTCATTAATATCAAAATCCCCATAATTATTTATTGTACCTTGGTTATTTCTTGCGCCTACAACCATAAAACGTACAAAATCAACAAAATTATCAGGGTATGGTGGCGGGCTAATTATAACTCCAGCTTCACCATATCTTTGATTTGTGCCTTGTGCGACGCCATCTACATATATAGAAAATATTTGCCCATCCCAAACAATACTAACTCTATGAAAGTTGCCATCATTTATATTGGCTCCATTTGCAGATATGAAAGCGTAACTATTATCATCGTCCTTTAATAAGGCCATAATAGCCCCGTTTTCGCTATTCAATTCTGAATTTTGATTCACTCTAATAAATAAAAACGTTTCAGCGGGTTGATCCGATGTCCCTAATACATCAAATACATCGGTTTCAACTGTCCTTATATTAAATTCAATAGAAAAAGGGTTTGCTAAACCGCTACCAAAGTTTCCTAGAGTGCCTATATTCAGGTATTGATTAACACCATTAGTAGTCATAAAACTGTTAGGCGCTGGATTTTGTCCACCGGCTACAGGTGTCGCTAGAGCTGGTAATACTGGATTAAACCATATATCTGCATAACCAGACTCAATTTTAGATCCCGCCGATAAAACAAAATCCGGGTTTTCCCCAAAATTAAATGTTGATGGACCACGCGGTTAGGCAAACCTTCATTTATGGTCATATACTCCACCTCTCGAAAAGTCGAAAAGAAATCATCTGTTAAATATCTTGAGCAAAACGCAGGGGTGGCCACCCGGTTAGATCTCCAAAAACCATAACGAGCTCCTGATATATGGTAAATTCCGCTAACAAAATCATGTTCTGTATTATAAAAGTTACTTATATCACTAAGCCCTATAATCTCCTTTTTAACCCACTCACCCGCATCTCCATAGTAAATGTATTGTGAGTCTATTAAATTGTTTTCATCAATAGAATTACCTTCAGGAACTACAACTATAGGTATACCGTTATTGTTTACAATACCTGTATTAGCAATACCGAATCTTTGTGTGTCCCCATAAGTAAAAATTGAATAGTTGTTTTGTAAATCAGCACGGTTTAAAGTGTTTTGTGAAATATCAATAGAGTTGCCTGAATCACCATTAGTTTGATACCATTCTAAATCACCCCATACAATTCCATCTTCACTATACAAATAAAAAGCTTCAGTATAAGAAAGATTATTAGGTCTGTAGTGTCCATTAATTACCAAGTGCAACCCTTGGTCTTTCTTAGATTTAAGTAAATTATTATAATTCCACCATGCTGCTCCAGAGTTATTAACGCCGTTGTCTAATAAAACATTAGATGTAAAATTACTACCCCCGTCATTACTATAGTAAACTGCAAGTCCATCAAAAAACCTCCGCCCTATAATGAAAATAACATCATTAGAATTGATAAATAATTTAGGATATGCCAATCCGTCGGTTAAGGTATTAATCAAGCTAAATGAACTTATGTCATGTGCCGCATCAGATTTGTAAAGTTTAAATTCTGAGTTATGTGAAGTGCTTTGTAATACATATATAAATCCTAAAGAATCTATATTAACTACACCTCTGTGATGTCCGTCAAGTCCACCTGTCGATACACCTATTAATGTGCTGTCACTAAACGATTTGGAGACATGATTATAATAAGAAATGTTAACACCCACTTTCGATCCTTCAATACTGGACCAACAAAAATAAGTTCTTTTTGTATTATCGTCATAATATAAAACAGGATTAATATTTGTATCACCTATTAAAGCGTTAAAATCTCCTTCCCCCTCTGTGTCATAAAAACTCAAGACACTGGAAGAAACATTTGATCTACTACCATTAACTGTAACGGATACAGAAATCTCATACTCTTGCTCATTTTGTAAGCCCGTAAATGTATACGAGGGGGTTCCAGTGGTTGTTATTAAAATACCATCTAAATACCAATTATAACTGTTAACCGAAGTCGGGTAAGCATCCACCTCTGCAAGTATTTCCGTATCACCAGGGGTTAGTCTTAAATTGTAAGGTGCTGGAATCTTATATGAATCATTAGGGAAACCAACGGTTAACGATTCTGTCGGTTCTTGGCCCTCGTTTAAATTTGCAAGTTTGTTTTTTTCGGCGTCAGTAAATGCGTTTGTGTTCTCATTAGCTTCATAAGCTTGTTTTATTTCCGAAGCCGTTTGATCATCGGTTGCGTTCGTATCTATACCAGATAGTTTACTTTTTTCATCGTCCGTGAACGCATTCGTATCATTATTGCTTTCATATAAATTTTTTAGTGAAGCGGGGTCTAAATTAACAGCCTCTGCCGCTGCTTCCGCGGCCTCAGCAGCGGCTTCCGCACGCTGCCTGTCTGCGATTATTTGACTATCACTCATTTTATCTACTCACATCATAGTTAAGATTAATAACACCAGAACCTAACGTAACAACATTAAGCCCTTCAGTTGCCTGTACATCCATTAAAAGTTTACGCACCAACTCTTCATTTAAGAGATTGGCTCTAAAAAAAACCGTCAATTCATCATAAATACTCTTGGGTGGTAGGGAGTTGTCAGATTCGTAATCAAGTGCATTTTGACTTTGGCCAAGCAAAAAATCATCCTCATTAAGCTCGGCTCGCACGGTTTTATTCAAAGCACTACCAACTCGTAATTGACATTTAAAGCTCTCATATACTCCAAAATTAAAAGGAGTGTCTTTATCCTTTTCTACACCAATAAAAACCAAGCTATTAGAGTCGCCTCTCTGTAAACTAAAACGTATGGGCGCTATCTCGCTACCGGGATTAATAGTGTAAATATTTAAAGAAGAGGTATTCATAAAAGAATATTGCTAAATAAAAATTATTATGCAATATGTAATTTTACTATATCAAACCCCAACGCACCATAACACCATAACACCCTAAATCGAAACATCCCCATCCCCAAAACTACTAATATCCTCAAAATCAGCATCCTCAATCTGCTCGCCAAAATAACCACGGGAATCCTTCACCTCGCCATACCCATCATGCGGATTATCCTTCGGTGGTTTTTTCTCCGAAAGAAACGGAGTATCCATTCCCATTAAATAGATCTTCGTTTTATCAAACGCATGGTCCTCCACGCTGGCGTCATGCTTAATATCCTCAGGGCGCTTCGGGTCAGCTTCTAAAGCAACGATCTCATCAATCGTATTCACACAAATACGATTATAAATAGTATATCCCTCATTATCCTTCTCACCTGAATCCGTTTTTGCAAAATAAAGAAGAGGCTCAGTAACCACATTGCCATCCTCATTCATTTCATAATGCAAAGCAGCACCAACAGCCATGGCTGCAGTAACGCGATCGCTGGTAATTTGAATGCAATACAATCCATATTCCTCCTCCAGTATTTTTTGCCAAGTAAGCTCATTCGCTTGCAAAGAATACTGTTCCCGCTTCGCAAACATAAAACGATCACCAAATACAACCTCCGGCATACGTCCACGAACCCAAGAGCATCGTTTCCAGTCAGCAACAATCTCTCGAATGTGCTGGCGCATGTCACCCTTTTGGTAATAATCCGTCAACTGAAACGATTTCCCCTCCGGAGTTTTCGCATACAAACTAGCCGCACATGTCACTCCACTATCAATACTAGCATACAATTCCCATTCCATCGGTATAAAAGGACCATGCTTATCAACATATCCCCTCAAATTCAAGTACTCATTAAGATCAATTTCATGGATACCGGGGTGTATTTCATATTTCAATCCCTGGAACGCAGTAGGGTCGCCCTTTAAGTAAGCGGTACGGTATGGTTCCTCATATCCACGAAGCATCTGCACATACTCAGGGTCATTATCCATCCCAATCTTATTATCCTCCATACTCGCAAACAAGTACGTATAATCATCAGGGTTTTCATCCCATTCACCAGTCTTTTCATCCTTTAAATATTTATCCCGTCGCTGGATCGGGTCATGCTCATGGGAACAACCATCCCAAAACCACCGCTTCAAAATACCGTGGCCTTTCTCACCCCAGTTAAAGCAATACATTAATTTAGGAGAGTAATACGTATCTCGCCATAATTGCTGAATCTCATTTATTCGATCAATATCCTCTGCTTCTTCAGCCTTCTTCTTCTCGATACCCAAACGGGTAGCCCAGTTACTACTAATTCGGCTAAAACCACAAATCCCGCGCAAGGTTCTCAGAGTAAACGGCGTAAATTTTTGAGCCTCATCAATCAGCACGATATCCCAACGCTGTCCGTTAAGCATCATCGCATCACTATCACTCTTAACCTGTTGGAATTTTATAATCGATCCCCACTTCGGAACCGTAAATTGCTTATCCGTGGCATTCCATTTAACAATACCCGCATCAAGGTAATCTTTCAAAAGCTGTTTTAACGGGTCAATATGCAAGGATTTCATATCCTTGTAGCTGTGACCAATAATCATAATAGCTACAGGGCGTTCTAAGGCATGCAAACTCGCAACATAATCAATCGTCCAACTCTTGCCATTAAACTTACTACCACCATAACCCACCATCTTTTTTTTAGCGAGGGGGTGCATAGCCATTGCAGCTTTCGCCTGGGCGGGCTGTGGCTCAAAAGGAAATACTATTTCACCGCCCTGTTTTTGCATCAATCAATCCAATCCGTCCATACCCACTTTACGGGGTGGTATTTTTTAGGGCGTTGCAAACGCTGTTTCTTCTCGCAAGTCTCACAACTCCGGGCAAAACCATACTTTTTAGTAGGTCTGCCTCTTTTATCCGAACATACAAATCGGTAAATCTCATAATTATGAATTCCGAGTTGGCAAAAAATCAGGTAAATAAATCTCATAGCTCCGGTAGTTCGTTTTCAGTTAACTCATAAAAAACCTTAATCACACGGTTAAAAGTGCTGGTTCCAAGGTTGCTCTGTTCCCGTAGTTTTTCAGGGTTTAAACCTTGGTTCATTGTTCTAAAAATGGTGCGTATCCCATAAAACGTAGCGCTGCTAATCCCCGCTTTTTTTTGTATTTGCCACGGCAGAAGAGCATCCGTTTCATCCTTATAGCCCCGCATTAAAAATTTAATCGTAGTTCTAATACTTGCATCATCTACTCCGGGGCGGCCAAGTTTAACACCTTTTTTCCGGGCTGTTTTCACCCCTTTAATAGTTCGTGCCCTATGCTCCAAATCCCGAACCTTAAACAAACTCTTAAAAGTATCCCAAATAAAATTCTGAGCGGTTTTACTCGTATCAATACCCTCATGCAAGCAAATAAGATTTATATCCCGTCTCAGTAAAACTTCAAGCATTCGCTCCAAATCATTAAAAGAAAGCGCAATTTGGTCCAACGAATAAACAATCAATCCATCAACCGGTTTAGAATCTAAAAATTCCAACAATGCATTAAACTCCGGGCGGGGGTTAGGGATTTTATAATTCAGATCCACAAAAGTTTTAATTAGCAATCCGTCACGGTAATGAACCTCACGTTCTAGCTCCTTAATAAAATCCGTAGCAGTTCCATCGAAAGAGCAATCATAAATGGTAAACTTATTTTTCACAGAAAAATGGGCTTGGTATTATTTCAGCACCTTAGTAATTCTGCCATCCTTGGTTTGTCCTATACGATTATATAATAATCGGGTGGGCCGTTTTTTGGGGTGGCGGGGTGCCTGGTTGTTGGTTTAGGATCCCTTTTACCCCCAGGGGGTTCTGGAATCTCCAACAGAATAGCGAAATGCGAACAATATCACAATATGCAAATTCAGGTAGTTTTATAGTCCATTACTCTGTTACAGACTCAAACAATCAACCGAGAAGCCAGTTAAAAGCGAATATCTGGTATTTGGTCGCGATATTGGTCGCTTTTACCCGATTTTTTCAATCACTAATTAAAATTTGCATGCGTTTGGAAGTACCGATTTTTTAAGATTTCAGTTTATATTTTCGCGCTCAGACTTGCCAAAATATTTCTAAATCGGATATGAATTTCAGATACATTTTTCTATTTAACTCTTAATAATCGGGATTTTGATAAATAGTTAACAGAATTTGCAGAACGTAAACTTTAAAGGAAAAACCTTTGCACAGCATTAAAAAGAGCATTTTATTAACTCATTTGAAAAAAAATAATAAAAAATGAAATTTTATTTTGATAACAGGAACAAAGTTCCGTATAATTACTCTCAGTTGAATAGACTTAAACGGTGTTTAAGATTATTTAAACAGTATTAAGAACGCTTATTGAATGTATAAATTGATAATAAATAGCGAGTTAAAAAAACGATTAAAACGCTATTTAATTTCAAAGTAAAACAAACAGTAAGAATCTTATTTATTTAACCAACAACCAAACCGCCACAATCATGGAATTAATTAAAGAATCACTAAGCAGAATATTTAAAAGCTTTCACGGATGGGAAGGGGAGACCTTTACAACCGTAAAAGAAAGCACTTTTAAAATAACTACCATAAAAAGCAGCTCGGGCAGAATTGTTTCATCAGCTCATAAGGGAATCGCTAAAAAAGGGGAAGGATATTCTACTTTTATGGTCACAGATATGTTTCAAAGTAGAATTGAATTAATTAGCCAACAAGCCCGCGCAACCGAAAAAACAATATCTGAACAGCATTCTAAAGCTGTTTTAAAATTTGATGAAATGGTACAAAATGGAGAAATAACCGTTTCCGAAGTTGTACGCCCAAAAGTTGGGAGCATTCTTTTTACCGACGGTTACGAGCATTATAAAGGCTCAAAAGGGAATAAGCACGTAGTTTATGAAATTGATGAATCTGGAAACTGGGGAACTGAATTTTTAACGGTGGAAATTGACACTTTAAAACTAAACAGTTACAGCCATTCAATAAAGCCAATCAGCGAAAAATTCGGAATTGGCACATATTTCGAACCCGGTTACGAGTTTAAAGGCTCTTTAGACGACATTAATAATTTAGTTATTAAGGCTAAAGAGCTGGAAGCCGAAGAGAAAAAACAACGAGAAGCAGAAGCAGAAATAAATAAACAGATAAGACTAGCAAAGATTGAAGAAGGTAAAAAGCTCATTTCAATTCCTAAATGGGCTAAAACTGTAATAGTCGCGGATTTGTACGAAGATAAAAGCGACGGGATGACGGATTATTTCGCTACTTCTATTGAAACTACAAACTTTTTAGCTTTCAGCGCTTCAAAAAGAAATAACATGAAAGAATTATACAAAGCTTGTGAAAACTGGGAAGGCGCGAAAGATCTTCTAACCGCTGAAGATACAGAAGAGTATACACACGGGCACACTTATTTACCTGATTATTATATAGGCTCTCCGCGGTGGTTTGGTTGGAAGATTAACAAACGTAAATATTTTGATCTTTCAATTAAATCAAATAAAGAGGCGTTATATATAGCAGCCTCCGAAGGTCGGGTTTTTATTCCACAAGAAACCAAAACCGAACCGCTTCAAAATACCCCGTCCGATATATACATAAAAGATTATAGCGAAAAAGCGATAGTCGTAAGGGGAGATACTAAACCCATTAAAGACCATTTAAAAAGCTTAGGCGGGCGATTCAACTTTAGATTGAAAGGTGGCGCTGGATGGATATTCCCAAAAACGCGCAAAAATGAAATAATGCAAGCCTTACAATTAACAGCCTAACTGATGAGCTCTAACAGAGCGAAACGGGATTTATTCCCGTCTTAGGATTAACCAACAACCAAACCGCCACAACAATGAAAGAAGATATTTTATCCCCCTACACACTAAAAGCCAATATTAAAAAAGCTTTTTATAATCAAGAAACTAAAGATCTAACTATTTCAGGCGATTATATCCCTGAACAAACAATAAAAAATATAAGCTGGAACGAATGGCAATGTGCTGTAGACATAGAAGGTCGCAAAGCTTTAGACGTAGAAATCTACAAAGAAGACGAAAACGAATTCGGTATTCAATTTGTGAGTTTAAAAGAATCCGAAACTACAGGCACGCTAACAGCCTTAAGCAATCATCAAGGTATCTCTACAAATAGCAGATGGCACGATGAAGCCATCTTTGAAGTATTTAGAGTAAACGAAACTGAAACTTCAAACCCTGAAAATGTACTTCGCGTTTGTGAACAATGCGGTTCAGAAAATGTAAGTTTTTCAGCGTGGGTAAATTACAATACTGGTGAATCCAACCAAGTTGGGCACGATTACATTGGCTCTTGGTGCTTTGATGGATGTGAAGAAACGCGCGTTATGTACCAAGATGATTATCTATCAGAGATACACCCCGTTTTTGAATGCACAATAGAATGGGATGATGGATCAACTCAAGAAGTACTTATTTGCACATTCGATAATTGCCCAGAAAAATATGATGATGATGAAATATTCTTTTATGGATTCAGGTATTCAGAAATGGTTAAAGCAATTAAATCTGATACATATTTCGATGGTTGGGATTGGAAGTTATTATACTTTGAAGCTCACTATCCAAACTAACCCAGCCTAACTGAAGAGCTCTAGCAGAGCGAAACGGGATTTATTCCCGTCTTAGGACTAACCAACAACCATAAAACCAAAATCCGAGGCATAACAATGTTAAAAAGTAAATGGAAAGGAACTAAAGAAGAATTCTTAAAAGAATTCGCTCCTCCGGTATGTTACGTTGAATACCTTGATCCAAAAAACAACTTCAAACCATCCAAAAAAGATTTTTCTTCTTTTGAAGAAGCTTGGAAATGGATATTAGAAACATTCGACACACCAAGCAAAGACTTTATTGGATGGTATTAAAACCATTTAAACCAACAACCAACCGCCACAATGAAAAAACCAACCACCACCACCCGCAAAAACGAGAAACTTCTTTCTAAGATCATTAGAGAGAAAGCACAAAAAAGAAACTGGATCGGATCCGACCAAATCACAGCATCCCAGCGACTTGCTTCATTAAAAAATTAAACCAATGATCAACCAAGAAAAGAAATATATAATTGGAGAGCGTGTAATGATCAGCGCCCCGGAATCATGCAAATTTTCAAAATTCAACAATTTGAAAGGCAAAATTAAGAAAGTTGCATGTAATTGGAATCAAATTCCCATTGTAAAGCTCGATAATGGAAAAGAACTAGCCATTGAAGGCAAGTATTTAACCCATTGGGAACAAACAAGTTTATTTTAAACCATTCATTATGAAAAAACCTAAAACCCTCAAAAAGTTCAAGAAGACTATTCTAGCAATGGAGCATAGAGAAAGATTTGTCTTCAAATTCAACGAAAAAGACTATTTAGAAATCTATTGCACTATAAAATTTAGCTCCAGAAATAATCCGGTAAGCTATTCTTTCAAAGCATGGAATAGAGAAGATTTAAAACCAGTAAATAAAACCAAAGCTAATTTAGATGATTATTATCTAAATAAGATTTACAACCTAATAGAGTAAAGTAAATCTAAAAAACAAACCAACCACCAGACCACTAAAAACAGCTACAAAACCATGAATAAAATTACAATTACCTGGAACGAGGCACAGCACCAAGCCCAAATTATTGAGCAAAAAACAAAGCAAAACCAAGAAGAAAAATTAGCTGAGTTTTTAGAATCAAATACAGAAATGTTCGATTGGCGCGACTTCGAATATTATGCACGAGAAACCGGAAAGACAGCAAACGAACTCCGACGGTTGCACCCGCAACTAGAATATGAAAACGCAATACACACATTCGGAATGCATAACGATGATGTTATTAATTTTTATTAATAGCCTAACTGATGAGCTTTCGAAAAGCGAAACGGGGAATAGCTCCCCGTCTTAGGATTAACCAACAACCAAACCGCGAAAATTATGAAAGCAAAAATCAAAATCAATTATGCAGAAGTAAAAAAAGGGCAAGTTTTTGAAGTAGTAGAAATTCAAGGAAAAAGAGTTACCGTAAGTATTAACGGTAGAAAGGTAGATTTTGGATTTAGTGAGATACAGATAGTGACACCGACCGATTCCGATCTTGTTAATTTAGGTAGAGAGCTTCTAATGATGGGTTCAAAATCGTTAAAAGGTTGGAGAGAAGACGATGTAACAAATTTTATTTCTCAGATAAACCTACCAATTTCAAGATCATTAATGAGAAAATCAATAAATCATGTAGTATGGAGTTGTTAAACACTATACACTAAAACCAACAAACCAAACCGCCACAATGAACGATTTAACCAAATTCAAAACCAAATATCGTCCGGTACCAAACCCTCACGAAGAAAAGAAAACATTCTTCTTTGATCCAAACAACAAACAAGATTCAAAGTTTATAAAAGACGGTCATTTTATAACGCCTAAAGCTGTTTGGTCAGTGTACAATTCAAACGGTATAGACACCATTAAGCCTGGATATGATCCTGAGGCTGATTTATGGATAGCAACCGTAATAAGATGGCAAGATCCGGATATTGAATTTCAGATAAATTTAAATGAACTAACCACTCAAAAAGCAGCGGTATAATGAAAATTCAATCAGGTTCCGGTAATGCCGGAACCTCCTTTAAACCATCAAGTGCCATGTTACCTTTTTTAGAAAAAGCAGAATGCTCTTCCGGGATCAAATTCTGTTTACCCGTACCAATAACATTAAACGAATTATTATTTTGGAAAAGATTCACCTCCAGGTGGGTTTTAATACCCAACAATTCCGCGCGGTGCTTTTGTAGCTGCAAAATCTGTTGGAAATACACAGGGTTCGGAAGCTGGCTTATAGTTTCGGTAGTATTCTTAAGAATATCGCCCTTACTGGTATATCCATCCTCAACTTTCTCCTTAGTTTGTGGTTTTTTGGATAACTCCCAAGCTTGCATTAATTCTATGATCATAAAATCAGTTTGCTCTAACTGCTTTTTAATCTCCGGATCTGCAGCTTCTTCAATTTTAAACTCGGTAGAAGCTTTATATTCCTTCCATATTCTTTTAGCTTCGCTGATGCTGCTACCAATATCCTCCGCAATTTGGCCCCAAGTTCTACTAGTCCAAAGCTTGGCTAATCGAATTTTTTCACGCTTAAGATCCTCCTCAGAATCAAAAGCTTCCAAAACAGAATCAGGCGCGTCGCTAGATTCGGACTTATCCTGTTTTTTATTATTATGGTTAAAATAACTAGGCATAAACTATGAAAGGTTGCAGACCACTTACAGATAATGAAGTTAAAAAGATAATCAACGGTTACAAAAATTCCGAATTCAGATACGCAAAAAGAGATCTGGCACTCTTTGTATATGGAATAGTAACCGGCTATCGAATCAGTGAATTGCTAAGTATGCGCATAAAAGACGTATCTCACAACTTTAAAGTTCATGGCTACGCTTCAGTTCAACGGGCATTCACCAAAGGTAAGAATGAAGGTGACACTAAAGAAATTGAAGAATGGGCTCAAAAATACATGCAAGATTGGCTCGATGATTTAAAACAGGATAAGCACAAAAAAAGCGACTGGCTTTGGCAATCTCAGCACAAAGGAAACAGCGTTTGTACCAGGCAACATATATACGTTAGGTTTAAAGAAATTTGTACATCCAACGGTATATATGGAAATACAGGATTGCATTCAATGCGAAAAACATTTACCAATAAATTAAGGCTCTATTTTGAGCGTAAAGTAAAAGATTCAGACATCCCATTTAACCCGGCAGAAGAGCTGCAAAAAGAAGGTCGCTGGAAATCCCCGGAAGCAATGGAAAAATATTTATCATTCAGAAAAATAGACTTCGAAGAAACCGTATTCAATTATGAAGATTAAAAAACGAACCAAAAAAGACATTAACGATTTATATCAAAAAATTAAATCACAACGCAAAGAAGCCGGAGAAAAATTCAACCAGGATGATTTTATGGCACTATTTGGGTATAAATCCGGTGGCCGGTTATTCAGGCTTTGGAAAGAAGGTAAACGCAATCCATCGGATCAATGCCTCATACTAATGGAAATTATAGAAGGCAATAAAGAAGTTATTCAGCGCCTTCAGCTTCTAAAGCCTCAATAAACTCCTTAAACCCCTGAAAGGCAGCAATATCAGCCGGCTCTAAAGGCTGGCTGATCTTAGGCGCTAAAATTACATCTTCAAATTTATGATCAGAATTAAAAATTTCCCAGTACTCCTTTTGCGTCATTGGGCTCACACAAAAAAGTTCCAATTCAAAAACCTTACCTGTTTCTGGGTGCTTAATAGAAATCGTAACAGCTTGATATAAATTCATAATCAAAAGATAAACAATTTCAAAAAATTAAAATAAACACTACATTCTACCGCGACCAATACCGCGACCAAAACAAAAACAGCCTTCCGTAAGTAATTGAATAAATTAATCTTACGAAAGGCTGAAAGTACCCGAGGCCGGACTCGAACCGGCACTCCAATTTAATTAGAATTGGATTTTAAGTCCAACGTGTCTACCAATTCCACCACTCGGGCTTGGTTTGTTCTTCCAAATTGATTGTCAGTAGTTAAAAACACTAACCATTCGGAAGGCGCAAAATATACAACTTAATATGGGACTACTTCAATATTGTTTTCAATAAATTTCGGATTATTTCTGGTATCTGTTTTGTACATTCCTGAAAACAAAAAAAGATTCTATAGACATGATCAAGAAGATATTTCCCATTCTGCTTAGTGTAGTGTTAATTAATACAGCTTCGGCACAAATTGAAGTCGGCGCTTCTTTTGAGCTTAGAGATGAAGAACCACAAAGCGGGTTTGGAGTGCGCATCCAATCCGGGTTTTTGAATTCGATACCGGTGGTGAATTTTGGGCTTCGGGCACATTTTAGTTATTTCAGTGAAACCAATACCGTCGATGAAACAACTTTCTCATATGACAAAAGTATCGAGAACTATGATTTTGGATTGGCTGCATATGCGGGAGTAACCCTTGGTTTATTGGAGCCATATATTGGCGCAGGGTTGGGCTCAGAAACGGTAGATCTAAGCGCAGAGGATTTTTCAAATCCACCACCACCAAATCAACAACCAAGTGAAGAAGAAGAATCTAATATCTATTGGAATACATTTGCAGGAGCAAAAGTGACTGTTATTCCGTTGGTTAAACCTTTTGTTGAATATAGATTCTCAAGCCGGAATCTTGAAGTTCCCGATCTCAATGACAAAACGGGTAGAATTATTTTTGGGGTTGTACTTAGTTTTTAATTTTAGTTAACTACAAACAGCGGTTTTGTTCACACTCAACCGCTTTTTTTATACGTTTTATATTCAACTTTTTTAGTAGGATGAAACCTTATATAAAGGGCAATTGTTCGCGTTAAATAATGAGTGATTTAAAAGAAATAGCACGTACGGATTTAGAAAGTCTCAAGCTTAAGAAAGCTCAGAAACAAGATCTGAAGCAACTTCTGGAAGAATGTCGGGAGTATATCGGCGAAATAAATGAGGAGCAGGTAGAAAAAGCGTTTAAGCTATGCTACTTGTCTCATGATGGAATGGTCAGGGCTTCCGGAGAGCCGTATTATTACCATCCAGTTGAAGTAGCTAAAATTGTAGCCAGAGAGATCAACATTGATGAGATCTCTGTGATAGCTGCTCTTTTACACGATACCGTTGAAGACACTTCTGTAACACTTGATGATATAGAATATTGGTTCGGTAAGGACGTAGCCGTGATTATCAATGGAGTTACGAAAATAGAAGGTGTTTTTAAAAGCAGAGACAGCAAGCAAGCTGAAACGTTTATGAAGCTGTTGCTGTCGATGGCGGAAGATATCCGGGTTGTATTAATAAAGTTTGCGGATCGTCTTCACAATATGAGGACCATTCATCATCTGAAAAGAGAAAAACAAATGAAGATCGCGAACGAGACAATGGATCTGTATGCTCCACTTGCTCATCGTTTCGGGTTGTTCAAGATCAAAAATGAATTAGAAGACCTCTGTTTTAAAACGCTGGATCCTACATCTTTCAAGTTTGTTGCAAGAAAGCTTAAGGAAAAGAAGGAATCGAGAGAAAAGTTCATTAAACAATTTATGACTCCTGTTGAAAAGCAGCTAAAGGAGTTGAAGTTAAATTTTGAGATAAAAGGCAGGCCAAAGCATATTTACTCCATTTATAAAAAGATGCAGCGTCAGCAAAAGCCATTCGAAGAAATTTATGACCTGTTTGCGATAAGGGTAATTTTGGGAGAACCTCATTCTAAAGAAGATTGCTGGCGAGTGTATTCTATTTTTACGGATTGGTATACTCCAATCCCGGAACGCTTTCGTGATTTTATTTCGGTGCCAAAAGCCAATGGATATCAATCATTGCATACTACCGTGATCACCAATCAGGGCAAAAAAGTAGAAGTGCAGATTCGTACACGAAAGATGGATGACATAGCAGAAAAGGGTCTGGCTGCTCACTGGAAGTATAAAGAAGGAGCACAAGAAGGATCTGAAAGTCTTGATAAGTTTGTAAACTGGGTAAGAGATGTTTTAGACAATCCCCGACCTGATGCAGCAACCGATTTTGTTAAGGATTTTCAGCTCAATCTGTACCAGGAAGAACTTTATGTGTTTACTCCAAAAGGAGAGCTAACTACGTTGCCAAATGGAGCAACAGCTATTGATTTTGCTTTTGATATTCATAGCGAAGTTGGTGAACGTGCCATGGCTGCTAAAGTAAATGGTAAAATGGTTCCGCTCCGACAAAAACTTTCTAATGGGGATCAGGTTGAGATACTTACAGGTAATAAGATCAATCTGAATGTAGATTGGATTGATGATGTAGTTACGCATAAGGCAAAATCCAGAATTCGTCAGTATATAAAGCAAAAAGAAAGAGCTGTTTCTGATGAAGGAAAAGCTATTTGGGATAAAAGGATTGATCGTGGTAAGATCGAGATCAGTGATCAGGAGCTTACTAAATTTGCAAAAATGTATGATTTCACAACCACGCAGGATATGTTTTATGCGATCGGGGTAGGCTCTTTTGATGTCAATAAATTGTTCAATGAAGTAAAGAAGTATAAGAGTACCGGCAGAATTGAGGAAGAACAAAGTGAAGCTACTAAAGCTACTGAAGATGAGATCCAGCAAAAGTATATAAAGGAAGCAAGGTCTGTAGGAGACGGAAAGTCTTTAATAATTAATGGCGAGCTGAGTAACGTAAAATATTCTTATGCAAACTGTTGCAATCCGATTCCCGGGGATGATGTAATTGGATTTATAAGCAGAACGGGGGATATCAAAATTCATAGATCAATGTGTAATAATGCACTTCATCTAATCAAAACTGAAGGCGAGAGAATTGTAGATGTTGACTGGTCTAAGAATATTGAGACGAAATTTCTGGGTGCTGTAAAAGTGATCGGAGAGGACAGAGTAGGAATGATCAACGATATTACTGATGTATTGTCTAAATCCTTATCAACAAATATGAAGAGTATAAATGTAAATAGCGACAGCGGTATGTTCGAAGGAATTATATCTCTTTATGTTGATGGATTATCACACCTTAAGAAGATCATGAAAAGGTTAGAAAGAGTTGAAGGAGTAAAAAATGTTCTTAGATATGAATAACTTTAACAATATTAATTTTTGAGAGTCTATAGTTGTAAGTATATTGCCAACAATGATTAGAATCGCTTTTAGGTTTCAAAAATAAGCAAAAAGTTAAAGAGCGGATAAATCAGAAGGACAACGCGAGATACACTCGCCTAAACTAAACTACTATTATTATGATGACATACACCAAACGGGATGTTGTTCGTCGTGTTGCGGAAGCACAAGACGAGGCAATGATAAACGCTGAACCATGGGTAGATGCGGTAATTGTTGCGTTAAGAGAAATAATGATGTCTGCAGACACAGAATGCAGAATCGAAATTAGAGATTTTGGCGTGCTTGAAGTAAAAGAGACTAAAGCAAAACCAAAAGCCAGAAACCCGAAAACAAATGAAGTGATTTACGTGCCCGCTCACCGTAAAACACATTTCAAACCAAGTAAGTTAATGAAGTCGTTTTTACGCCAACCTCTGGAAGACGTAAAAAAGAAATAATAGTGCAAAACTATGCACGCTTGATCGGTATCGACGTTGGTAAAAAACGTTGTGGGTTAGCCCAAACCGATCTTCTACAGACTATTGCCTCGCCAGTTGGGACTTTTTCACCGGATGAGATTATTGATAAAATAACTCATATAGTGGAAGAGTCTCAGGTTGAGGGTTTTGTAATAGGCTGGCCTCTGATGCCAAATGGAGAAGAAGGAGAGGCAACCAGAATGGTTCAGGAATTTATAAACCGTTTAAAGAATCTATATCCTGATATTCCGGTATTTAAAATTGATGAGAGATATACTTCTAACCAAGCTCTTGATGTGATGATAGAAATAGGAGTGCCTCAAAAAAAGAGAAGAAAAAAAGAACGTGTGGATAGAATCGCCGCAGCCCTTATCTTACAGACCTACTTAGAGTCTAAACATTAATTTTTTATGTCAATTTTACCCATTGTAACCTACAATGATTCGGTTTTAAGAGATAAAACCGAGCCAATAAGTGAACTAACTGAAGAGATTTCTGAGCTTATAGAAGATATGATCGAAACTATGTACAATTCTGATGGAGTAGGTTTGGCCGCTCCTCAAATTGGAAAATCTCTAAAACTCTTTGTTATGGACGGAGATCCGGTCGTTGAAGATGAGGAAGAAAAACACGGGGTAATGGTCTTTATCAATCCTGAGATCGTTGAGAAAAAAGGGAAAAATATTCCCATGGATGAAGGATGTCTTAGCATACCTGAAGTTCGTGAAAAAGTGTTCAGACCTGAAACTATTGTGATCAAGTACAGAGACATAGATTTTAAAGAAAAGGTGCAAGAGTTTTCAGGTTGGATTGCTAGAATCATTCAACACGAAAACGACCATTTAAATGGAATACTTTTTATTGATTACCTAAGCTCTTTTAGAAAAAGAATGGTAAAATCAGATCTTGAACAAATAGATTTGGGAAATATAGAAGTAGAGTATCCAATAGTTCCAAGGGGATAAAATGAATATCGTTTTTATGGGATCTCCGGATTTTGCTATTCCAAGTCTTGAGAAGATATTTAATTCGAACCACACTATTCAAGCAGTAGTAAGTAATGTAGATAAGAGAAGAGGGAGGGGTTCTGAATTAGCTCCTACAATAGTTAAAGCAAAAGCATTGGAACTAGGCTTACCTGTAATTGAAGTTGAGGATCTGAAATCTGAAGAGTTTGAAAAGACTTTAAAAGAATTAAATCCCGATCTTTTTGTGGTAGTTGCCTTTAGAATATTACCAAAAAACATACTCGAAATACCCAGGATTGGAAGTATTAACCTTCATGCATCTCTTTTACCGAAATACAGGGGAGCCGCACCAATTCACTGGGCTGTAATAAAAGGTGAAGTAGAAACCGGTTGCACTATTTTCTTTCTCGATGAAAAAGTGGATACAGGCAATATTATTCTTCAAAAGAAAATTCCTATTGGTGATAATGATACAACAGGTGATATCTATTCTAAACTTATGGAAGAAGGAAGTGAGCAACTTTTAGTAGCGATAGATCTCATAGAGTCAGATAATTATGATCTAAAAAAACAAGAAGACTCAAAGGCTACACCAGCTCCAAAACTGTTCAATGAAAATACAAGAATAGATTTTACTAAAACTGCCGGGGAAGTTCATAACCTAATCAGAGGATTAAATCCTTTCCCTGTTGCCTGGACTACCTGGAATGATAAAAAAGTGAAGATCTTTAGTTCAAAGCTAGGTCCTGAAATAAAAGTGGCTCCATCCAAACTATTAGAAAAAGAAGGGAAATTACTGGCAGGATGCAGAGAAGGAACCATTGAGATTACAGAATTGCAATTACCCGGTAAAAAAAGAATGAGTTCTGCAGAGTTTATCAATGGGTATACTGTTGAGGGCTACTTCAAATAGTTTAAATTTTATTATTTATTAATTTGAGAATACAAGCACGTTTTTTATCATCGGGAAAATATCACTATAACAGAAACACTTTATGGATCAACCTCAATTAATAATAGCTGCTAAATCCGGAGATGAAGCAGAGGTAACTAAGCTTATTAAAGCAAAATCAGATATAAATGAATCTACATCAAGCGGAGCTAATGCTCTTATTACCGCTGCTGAGAAGAACCATCTGAATATTGTTAAGCTTCTTATTAATGCCGGAGCTGACTTGAATGCCGAAACTAAAATGGGTGGTACTGCACTCAACAAAGCTGCAGAAAACGGCAATATTGAGATGATGAAATTGCTGTTTGATAAAGGAGTGCAAATTGGTGATATGGCTGTAATTGTAGCTTCAAGAGCCGGAAATTTAGAAGCTGTAGAACTATTGGTTGAGAAAGGAGGAGACGTAAACGCTCAACAAAGATGGGGACATACGGCACTGATGCTTGCAGCAAAAAATGGTCATCATGATGTAGTGAAGTTTTTAATCGCTTCAGGGGCTGATGTAAAGTTACGAGATAAAAACGGTGATACTGCAATGATGATAGCCACAGAAAATGAACAAGATGATATAGCGGTACTCTTAAGAAGAGCAGGTGCAATTACTGAAAAGAAACCCGAAAAAGAGAAACCTGCCCCAATTGATATCGAAGAAGTTGAGGACGACGATGATGATATGATTGACGATTCAGATGTCGATGATCTAATATCAGATGATGATTCACCTGATGATATCGAACTAGACTAAATCGAATAGTTCATCAAGTTCCTCAGTTTTATTAAATACGTTTGGTGAAATTCGAATAGTTGAGTATTGATCAAAAGGGCGAAATACAAATCCATGTAGTTCAAATAGTTGTTTAGCGAATTCAGAAGCTTTCACTCTTGCTAATTCGATTACAAATAAAGAACCGGAAAGCTCCCAATCAGTCGGAGACCTCCAAACGGTATTATTGTTTTGTTCGCATAGATTTTGAGCATGATGCCACAAATTTTTGAGCTTTTCTTCTTTTAAAGTGCTATCAATTTTACTCTGGTATTCTATCGAATGGCCTAGTGTTAATACCTCAGGTAGATTTCTGGTTCCGTAATCTTCATATTTTCTGGCGGAGTCTTTCCAGCGTTCTTGTCCCCAGGTTACCCACATCGGATCTAATTTTTGATGAATTCTTTTATTGAAATAAGCTACACTAACTCCTTTTGGCGCTTGAATCCATTTATGTGAACTTGTTCCAATGACATCAATATCCAGATCTTTAACATCGACAGGAATCATTCCCATTGTTTGTGCGGTATCCAAAGAAACAAATTCTACTCCTTTGGATCTGGCAAGAGCGGTTATTTCTTTTACAGGTTGTCGTATCCCAAATGTATTATCGATATGAGGAATGACTATAAGTTTCGTTCTGGATGATATATTAGCCTCGTAAAGATCCAGAATATCTTCTTTAGAAATGTTGGTTAGATCATGAACAGGAATATCAAAGACTTGTACGGAATAACCTCTTTTCTTTGAATGAATATGAAAAGGGATGCTTGCTCCGGCATGATTCAAATTAGAAAACAGAACTTCATCATCAGGTCCAAGTGGTAAGCCTAAAGCCAGAAGATTATATACTTCTGTTGTATTATGAGGGAAACTGATTTCAGTTGCATCAGCATTTAGAAACTTCGCCGTTTTTTCTCTTACGTTTTCGATGGGTTCTTCCCACTCGCCACTCCACATATAGAACCAAGGATTGGATTCACAAAGCGATAGATATTCCCGATGAGCTTGCTGTACAATTTTCGGAATAGTTCCAATAGAGCCATGGTTTAGATACTTGATCTGCTTATCCAGAGAATAATCATCTTTAGTGGGGAGCGAGCCATCGGAGAATTTGTTTTTCAGCTCTTCCCGAAATAATGTTTCAACAGGATTGAGCATTGAAAGCACCGAAACCGTAGAGCCCGTAGCTAATGTTTTAAGGAAGTCTCGACGTGAGGTATTCATCTTTGTTAGTTTGATGTTAGTGCTTGAACTAATTTATTTAAATCATTCGAATCATTATATACATTTGGAGAAACCCTTATCGCATCTCCTCTGTAAGAAACAATGATATTTGATTCCAATAGCTTTGCTTTCAACTCCTTCATTTGATGATGTTCAGCTAAACGAATTCCAAATAAATTTGAAGCACGGTATTTTGTTTCTTCAATAATAAACCCTGATTTCCGTAATATAGAAATTGGTTTTTCCACTAAGTCGATTAAATACTGTTGAATATTTTCGGGTTTCCATTCATTTAGTTTTTTAATTGCTTCCAACATCATTGGAACTAAGATAAAATTGCTGTGCTCACCTACTTCATATCGGAGAGCGCCCGGTTGATAATGCTCATTATAATTGATCAGATTTGAGAAGTTTTCACTTTCGAAACGGTTTATCCAATTCTGTTCAATCGGATTGCCATCGCTTAATGCTGAGCCATAATAAGCCATTCCGATACTATACGGTCCCATTAAAGATTTATATCCTGCAGCAATCAAAGCATCGGGCTTTAGTTGCTGAACATCGAATGGTAAAGCTCCTAACGACTGTGTGGCATCTACTGCTAACCATGCACCTACTTCATATGTTTTCTGTCTAATTGAGCGTAAATCGAAAATTGTACCATCAGCCCAATGAATATGGCCACAAGCAACAAGCTTTGTTCGTTCGTCTATTGAGTCCAAAATCTGTTTATTCCAGAGTTCGCCTCTTCCTGTTTTTGTATCAGGAGGAGAAATGGTTTTGATCTCAGCTTCTGCCTTTTGTGCAACTTCCATCCAGGGATAAACATTGCTTGGAAATTGTTCTCCTACTACAATGATGTTATCTCCTTTCTCTAATTTTAGATTATTAGCAACATTTGCCATACCGTAAGAGACAGATGGAATAACAACACATTGATTGCTTTGTTCAGAATTGATAAGCTTTGAGAATTCTTCTCTTAGTTTATCTGATTCAGAGAAAAAATCTTCCCCGGAAATTATATTGGGTTGCCTTTTCTTTTTGATTCCAATTATTCCTGCTTCTTCAACAGAGGACATAAGCGGGGACATATATGCACAATTTAAATATGTAATATTGGAATCAAGGTTAAACTCTTTTTTCTTACAATCCATGAAGCTGGTTTTTGATTAAATATAAATTTCGTGTTCTGATCATAGAGTAGAATTTATTTTAGAAAGGAATAGTTAAAATATTAAAACGATTAAATAACTTATGGTTTTAAGTGCCCTTTTAACGAAAACTATCGTACTATTAAGGGTATCTTAGTCAAGATTTATTAGAGAAGATGATAATTAGAGAAGCGATTACAAAAGATATTTCTGAAATCTGGAAATTGAATGAGGCAGAAGTGCCCCACGTCAGTAGTATTAGGAGAAAGGACTTCCTGAGTTTTCTGGAAATAGCATCCAATTTTGTAGTTATAGATATAGATGGAGAAATTGCCGGTTTTATGATCTCGCTAAGAGAAGGAGCAGACTATGGAAGTGTGAATTACAAGTTCTTTAATAATCATTACAGGCAGTTTGAGTATGTTGACCGTATAGTGATCAAAGAAGAGTTTAAAGGCAAAGGGATGGGAAGAAAGCTATATGAATTTCTCTTTGATAAAAATGAAACGGATCTAGTGTGTTGCGAAGTCAACGTGAAGCCTCCGAATCCTGATTCAATGGCTTTCCATCAGAAGTTGGGATTTAAGGAAAAAAGTAAGTTGATAACGGAAGACGGTAAAAAAATGGTAAGTATGTTGGTGAGAGACCAGAATTCTTAAGGTTTCAATATTATCCGAAAAGAAAGCTTTTAAATTCCTTAAAGCTACTGCTCATTGTAACACTCTTTTTGGGCTTACTCATTAGCTCAGATACAAAATCAGGTTGAGAAAGAGGTTTTTCTAATGCTTTTTCAACGGTAGATACAAACTTGCAATAATGAGCAGTCTCTAAAAATATTCCATTCTCATCAGCAGTCATTATATCTTTTAAGGCTTGATAGCCAATGGCGCCATGAGGATCAGTAATATATGAGTTTTGCTCAAAGCAGCTTTTGATAGTTTCCAGTGTTTGAGCATCATCCATTGAAAAGCCTTTAACTACACTTTGTAACTCTGCATGGTTTCCATTTACTAGTTCCATTAGCCGGGGGTAATTGCTTGGATCACTAACATCCATGGCATTCGACAAAGTGGGAATAGTTTTTAATGGTTCATATTGCTCTGTAGTTAAAAATCTGGGTATCACATCATTTTGATTTGATGCTGCTATAAAATGTTTTACCGGCAATCCCATTCTATGAGCTAATAATCCTGCAGATAGATTACCATAGTTCCCTGAAGGCACAGAAAATACCAGATTATCCCGATTTTGTAACTGCTTAAATGCTTCAAAATAATAAATAGATTGAGGTAGCCAGCGAGCAATATTTATTGAGTTAGCGGAACTGAGGTTTAGAGTTTCATTTAGTTCTTTATCTAAAAAAGCCTGTTTTACCATGTTTTGGCAATCATCAAAAGTACCATCTATTTCAACTGCTGTAATATTTTTACCAAGAGTGGTTAGTTGCTTTTCCTGTAATTCACTAACCTTACCACTTGGATATAAAATCACAACATTGACACCATCAACATCATAAAAACCCGAAGCAACAGCTCCACCTGTATCCCCTGAAGTTGCAACAAGAATGGTGACTTTCTGATTATGTGAATCATTGAAATAAGCCAAGCAGCGAGCTAAAAATCGAGCTCCAATATCTTTAAAGGCATAAGTTGGTCCATGAAATAATTCCAGACTATAAATCCCGGTTTCAATTTTTTTTAAAGGAACATCAAAGTTAAAAGCCTCTTCTGTTATATTCTTAAGTTTAGCTTTTGGAATATCCTCATGAGTAAAAGGAGTGAGTATCTTGTAGCCAATTTCAGAAAGGGTATATGAATTCAATTCCTTAAAAAAATCACTTTCCAAAGTTGGGATTTTTTCAGGAAAATAAAGACCACGATCAGAGGGGAGACTATGAATAACCGCTTCTTTAAAAGATAGGGGAGCTACTTTTTTATTCGTTGAATAGAATTTCATAAGATCTTACAGCCCTCTGAGTTAATACCTGAAATATGGATCTTTACAGAAAGATCAATTGAAGAGTAGAATTGTTCAATTTTTTCAGAACATGATGTTAAGTTGCTGTCATCTGTGAATAAAGTAAACATCGATGGTCCCGAACCCGAAATATTAAAACCAACCGAACCGGATTCGGATGCTATTTTTTTTACTTTCTCGTAACCGGGAATAAGATTTTTTCGAACAGGTTCAGCAATTCTGTCAGTGATTGCTCTGTTCAGTAATTCATAATCTTTGGTATGCAAAGCGTGAATAACTGCAGCAACATTTCCCCATTGCTCTCGGGCATCTTTTATGGAAAGGGTTACAGGAAGAAGCTTTTTTGCTTCTACAGTTTTGATCTGGACGTCAGGAAATATGATCAACACGTGTAGCGCTTCTAAATTTTTAATGCTGAAAATATCGAGAGGTTCATAACTTCTTACTGCTTGAAACCCTCCAAGAAGTGAGGGAGCTACATTATCTGCATGATAGCATTTTGAAGCTAAGGCTTCACCTTCTAAAGCATAGGGGAGAAGTTCTTTTGTTGTGCATGGATACCCTAACAAAGCATTAACAGCAAAAACAGAACCTGCCGCACTTGAAGCACTGCTTCCGAGTCCACTTCCGGGACGAAACATTTTCTCAATAGTAATATCGAAGCCTTGAGTGGAGCCCAACTTAGTCAAAAACGATTGAATGGCAACTCCGGCTACATTTTCTGAGGGTTCAACTGGTAATTCAGCACCTATAGAAGGTAGAAAATTTAATTTCTGATCGTTTCTTTTTGAAACAGTAATAATATCACCTAGTTCTTCAATAGCGAAGCCAAAAGTATCATACCCTGGACCAACATTAGCTACTGAAGCAGGTGCAAAAACTTTTATTTCATTCATTATAAATCAGATTGGGAAATTCGGAGGACATCTGCAAAAATTCCTGAAGCTGTTACATCTGCTCCTGCTCCCGCGCCCTTAATTACCATTGGTTGTTCTTTATATCTGTTAGTGTAAAATAAAACGATATTATCTTTACCGTCTAAATTATAAAAAGGATGACTGGATTCAATAGCTTTTAATTTTACCGAACCCTTTCCATTTTTATATGTTGCTACAACCTTGAGGCGGGTATTATTTGATTGGGCATTTTTATAAAGATTTAAGAAATGCTCTTCTTCTTTTTCAACCTGTGCGTAAAAATCATCGAGCGATGAAGTTTTGAGGCAACTTTCAGGTAAAAATGATTCGAGGACAATGTCTTCATACTCAAATTGATAGCCACTTTCTCTGATCAAGATCAGAATTTTTCGTTTTACATCTGAACCAAACAGGTCGAGCCGGGGATCCGGTTCTGTGTAGCCCAATTTTTTTGCTTTTTTAATAACATCCACAAACTTTGTAGACCCGTTGTATTCATTGAACAGATAAACTAAAGTTCCGGAAAGCACAGCTTCAATTTGATTTATCTGATCACCACTCCGAACGAGGTCATTCAGTGTAGATAAGACAGGTAATCCTGCACAAACATTTGTTTCAAAATAGAATTTACTACCAAATTTCTTACTGGATGCTTTTAAAGCAAGATAATCCGTATATGTGCCGGTAGCGGCAATCTTGTTCGGAGTTACAACCGAAATGCTTTTCTGCAGGATCTGCTGATATAATGAAGCTATATTTTCAGATGCTGTTATATCAATAAAAATGCTGTTTCGTAGGTTCATAGAATACATATTATCGAGAAATTCATTTTCCGAATATGTATCGCCTGTATTTAATACAGATTCCCATTTTGATAAGGGAATTCCATTTTTATTGAACTTCATTTTTCTTGAATTAGCAACACCAATAATTTTGATATTGAGTTGATGATTCACTTTTAAAAAAGAGAATTGCTGGGTCAGTTGATCAATAAAAGCTTTACCAACATTACCTGTGCCAATGATAAACAGGTTTATACGTCGCGTTACATATTGGAAAAAACTTTCATGAAGTACATTAAGGGCTTTATCTAGATCAGTTTGGTTAATTACAGCTGAGATATTTCGTTCAGAAGAACCCTGAGCAATTGCTTTAATGCTTACACCATTCTTGCCAAGTACATTAAACATTTGGCCACTTACCCCAACTTGATTTCTCATGTTCGAACCAACAAGGGCAAGAATAGACAAACCATTTTCAACTTCTATGGGATCGATCTTTTTAGATCTAATTGATTCACTGAATTCATCAGTAAGTACTAGTTCAGCTTTCTTAGCGTCTTTTACATCAATGGAAACGCTTATTGAATGTTCTGAACTGGATTGAGTTATAAGTATCACATTGATCTTTGCAAGAGAGAGCGCTTTAAATAGCCGTGAAGAAAACCGGGGAATACCTACCATACTACTACCACTTAGCGTAACCAGCGACACAGATTTTATACTAGAAATGCCTCGGATCAGTTCTTTGTTTTCATCCCATTCTTTGGTTATTAGAGTTCCATGATGATCAGGATTAAAAGTATTCTTTATCCTGATAGGAATGCCTTTACTAAGAGCAGGGTGGATGCTCGGTGGATATATAACTTTTGCTCCAAAATGAGAGAGCTCCATGGCTTCTTCATAAGAAACATGTTCGATGACTTTTGAATTCTTTACGATTCTTGGATCTGCTGTCATTAATCCATCTACATCAGTCCATATCTCAAACTCTTCAACACCTAATGCCGCGGCCAGTATAGCTGCAGTGTAATCTGATCCGCCTCTTCCCAAAGTTGTTGTTACTGAATCGTTATTGGAAGCTATAAAACCCGGAAAGAGGTTTATTCTTTTGAATGATTTCTTAGCTTCTTTGATTCGTTTGTTTGTTTCAGTGAATTCTACATTGGCATTTCCAAAATTATCATCGGTTTTTATAATAAAACGGCTATCAAATAATTGAATGTCCAACCCCTCAACTATAAAAAAGTCGTTTAGAATCAGTGAAGAAAGGCGCTCCCCTATACTTAAAATATAGTCAAAACTACGAGGGGTAAGTTCTTTAATAAGTTCAACACCTTTGCAAATTTCTTGTAACTCAAGGATGATTTGATGGAAAGTTTCATCCGGTTTCTTTCCGGTCAGGCTTAGGTACAGTTCTTTATGGAGTGTTACTAATTTCGATAACAAAACTTCATAACGTTCATCTGCCTTAGCAGCTAACTCGCCGATTTTTACTAATTGATCCGTAACCCCACCTACAGCAGAAGTTATAATTACAACTTGTTTTTTTTGCGTGCGGATAATTTCAGCAACTTTTCTGATTGCATTTTCGGAGCCAACAGATGTGCCTCCAAACTTTAATATTTTCATTGATAAATTATTTGATGTAGCTATGATTTTAAGTCAGATCATATAGCTAAACAGATCCGGTTTTATATTAAGATATTCTCCAAAGAAGTTTTTCAATTTCATTTTTTCAATCAAGGGTTCAAGGTCTTCTTTTGATTGTAGTTCTATACCAACCAAAGCTGGACCTCTTTCTCTGGATGTTTTCTTAGTGTATTCGAAATGAACTATGTCATTGTTTTGTCCCAAAATTTCTTCCACAAATTCTTTTAGAGCACCTGCTCTTTGCGGAAAACGAACAATGAAATAGTGCATTAGACCTTCGTAAAGCAGTGACCTCTCACGTATTTCTTCAGTTCTGGTAATATCGTTGTTACCACCCGAAAGGATACACACTACATTTTTATCCTTTATTTCATCTTTAAATTTATCCAGAACAGCAACAGAAAGTGCACCGGCAGGTTCCAGTACTATACCATTTTCGTTGTACATTTGAATAATCGTTGAGCATAATTTTCCTTCATCTACTAAGGAAATTTCGTCCATATTATCTTTACAAATAGGAAAGTTCAGTTCGCCTGCTTTTTTTACAGAAGCTCCATCAACAAATTTATCGATTTCCCTTAGTTCTTGTATTTGTCCATGTTTAAAAGCATTAAACATGGCAGGTGCTCCTGTTGGTTCAACACCGATAATTTTTGTCTCCGGACTCAGAGCTTTAAACACACTTGAAACTCCTGATGAAAGCCCGCCACCTCCAACGGGAATAAATAGATAATCAATTTTAAAGTCAGTTTGGTTGCAAATTTCTAAGCCAACGGTTGCTTGTCCTTCAATTACTAACTCATCATCAAAAGGATGTACAAAGACTCCATTATTTTTTTCGCAGAATGTTTTTGCCAACAATGAAGAATCATCAAAAGTATCTCCATCAATAATCACCTCAACCATTTCTTTTCCAAACATTTTCACTTGCCGGATCTTCTGTTTAGGAGTGGTTGCAGGCATAAATATTACGCCTTTAATTCCGAGTTTATAGCAGGATAGTGCAACACCCTGTGCATGATTACCGGCACTTGCACAAACTACACTTCTCTTAGTGTCTTTTATTGAGTTTATCTTATTGAATGCACCCCGAATTTTATAGGAACGCACTATTTGGGTATCTTCCCGCTTTAAATAAATATTCGAGTTATATCTTTCTGAAAGAGAGAAACTTTGCTGTACAGGAGTTTTATATACAAAAGATTCTAACGTTTCAGCGGCTTTTTCGATATTTTTTAAAGCGGGGTAGTAGGTTGTTTTAACTTTCACAAATATGAGATTTGGTTTGTTCTACATTGATCAATTATTCTCGGGACGTAGTTTTCGAACCGTTGTTCCAGCTTGCCACATTTCAGAATCTCTCAGTTCTTTGAGTTCCTCCTCGAGTTTTTCTCTGTAATCGTCTTGGCTATTGGAATCTATTGATCTTTGAGCTTCATTTCCGGCAGCTACTTCAGAGTAAAGCTCTTCAAAAACAGGTTTTGATGCATCTCGGAATTTTTTCCACCAGTCCAGTGCTCCTCTTTGTGCTGTAGTTGAACAATTAGCGTACATCCAATCCATTCCATTTTCCGCAACCAAAGGCATTAATGATTGTGTTAATTCTTCAACAGTTTCGTTAAAAGCTTCAGAAGGGGAGTGCCCATTTGATCGGAGTACTTCATATTGAGCTGCAAAAATACCTTGAATAGCTCCCATCAAAGTACCACGCTCACCGGTCAGGTCACTAAATACTTCTTTTCTAAAATCGGTTTGAAACAAGTATCCTGATCCAACGCCAATTCCTAATGCAGATACTCTTTCCTTTGCTTTACCGGTAGCATCCTGAAAGATGGCATAGCTGGAATTGAGGCCTCTGCCTTCAAGAAACATTCTTCTTAGCGAAGTGCCAGATCCTTTTGGGGCCACCAGAATTACATCTACGTCATCAGGAGGGATAATGCCAGTCCGTTCTTTGTAAGTAATTCCGAAACCATGTGAAAAGTATAATGCTTTCCCTTTGGTCAAATGTTTTTTAACTGTGGCCCAAAGAGAGATCTGTCCGGCATCGGATAATAAGTATTGTAGAATAGTCCCTTTTTCACAGGCTTCTTCGATCTCAAAAAGTGTTTCACCCGGAACCCATCCATCATTTTTTGCTTTATCCCATGTTTTGGAGTTTTTTCTTTGTCCAACAATTACATTGAATCCATTATCCCTGAGATTCAAAGCTTGTCCTGGGCCCTGAACTCCATATCCGATTACAGCTATAGTTTCATTTTTTAAAACCTCTTGTGCTTTTTTAAGAGGAAATTCTTCTCTGGTTATAACGTGTTCTTCAACTCCACCAAAATTTAAAAGTGCCATTTATTTATTGTTTGATTTGTTATTTGATATAGATTTTTTCGGTTCAATTCTTTGATAAAATTTGTTGAACGTATTCTCCTATTCCATGCTCTTCTCTGGATACTGCAATACGTCCGGATCGCACAAACTCATTAATGCCAAATGGAATCAAATCGTCAAATAATGCTTTGGTTTCTCTACGGAAACCGGCTTTTTCAATAACCAGGAAGTCCTTTTCTATGGTTAAAAAGCGTGCATTATGTTGTCTTACAATCCGCTCTACTTCGATGCCATTTGTCAATGATTTACTTGGGATCTTATAAAGAGCTACTTCCTGCTGAACTACTTCTTTATTTTTGTAGTAATCTGCTTTTAATACTTCAATTTGTTTTTCAATCTGCTTAACTATTTTTTCAACAGCTTCTTCAGTTTCTGTTACTGCAATAGTAAATCTGTGAATTCCTTCTTTTTCACTTTCAGAAGCGGTGATGCTTTCAATATTCACTTTCCGTTTGGTAAAAATGATGGTAATACGATGGAGTAATCCAACATGATTTTCTGTATACGCCGTGATCGTAAATTCTTCTTTTTCCATTCTTGTCACTCCAATCTTATTTCAGAAACTCCGGCACCACTTGGTACCATAGGGAATACATTGTTTTCTTTTCCTACCATTACTTCCAGAAAATAGGCGCCATCAAAATTCAGAAACTCTTCGATAGCTTTTTCGAGTTTATCCCTTTCCGTTACTTTTTTGGTTGGGATGTAGTAGCCCTTTACAATAGTTTGAAAATCAGGGTTTATCATTTCAGTTGATGAATATCTTTTCTCAAAAAAGAGCTGTTGCCACTGCCTAACCATCCCTAGGAATTCATTATTAAGCAGCAGTACTTTTACTTTTGCTTTGGTTTGATAGATAGTAGCGAGTTCCTGAATGGTCATTTGAAATCCTCCATCACCAATTACTGCAATAACAGTTCTTTCAGGGGCTCCAAGTTTAGCACCTAAAGCGGCAGGCAACCCAAAACCCATTGTCCCCAAACCTCCTGATGTGATATTACTTTTAGATTTTGAGAATTTGGAATATCTGCAAGCCACCATCTGATGTTGCCCTACATCGGAAACAATAATTGCATCACCTTGTGTATGCTTATTAATAATATTGATGACTTCACCCATAGAAAGAGTTTCAGAATCAGGGTTAAGCTCTTTGTCTATTACTTTCTCCCGTTCTATTTTTGCGCAATCGATAAATCTCTGAAGCCATTTTTCGTGGCTGTTTGGCTTCACTAGTTTAAGTAAGTGCGTAATCGTTTCTTTGGCATCACCCAATACAGGGATATTTGCTTTAACATTTTTATTTATCTCAGCAGGATCGATTTCCAGATGAATAACTTTAGCTTGTTTAGCATATTTACTTAGGTTTCCGGTAACTCTGTCATCAAATCTCATACCGATAGCAATAAGAACATCGCATTCGTTTGTAAGTAGATTGGGTCCATAATTACCATGCATACCTAACATCCCGACATTTAGGGGATGGTCAGTTTCCAGTGCTGATAACCCGAGAATAGTCCAGGCAGCAGGAATTCCTGTTTTTTCTATAAGCTTTTTAAACTCTTTCTCAGCGTTTGCAAGGATAACACCCTGTCCAAATAAAATAAGGGGACGTTTTGCATTATTGATGGCTGAAGCCGCTTTCTCAACGCTGGAAGGATCTATTTCAGGTTTGGGTACATAACTGCGGATTTTCTTGAAACAAGTGTAGCTATAGTTAAATTTTTGAAATTGAGCGTCTTTGGTAATATCAATTAAAACAGGACCAGGTCTTCCGGAGCGGGCAATATAAAATGCCTTAGCAAGTACTTCCGGAATTTCATTTGCATCCGTTATTTGATAATTCCATTTAGTAACAGGCATTGAAATTCCAATTACATCGGTTTCCTGAAATGCATCACTACCTAAGAGTGAAGAAGGAACCTGACCGGTTATACAAACAAGGGGAGTGGAATCAATTTGGGCATCAGCCAGACCTGTAATCAAATTCGTAGCACCAGGCCCTGATGTAGCTAAACAAACTCCAGGTTTTGTAGTTACTCTTGCAAAGCCCTGAGCTGCATGAATAGCACCTTGTTCATGTCGTGCTAAAACGTGTTGTATACGATCCTGTTCATCATAAAGAGCATCGTATATAGGCATTATTGCCCCGCCCGGATAACCAAAAGCGACTTCTACCTGTTCTTCAATTAAAATTTTAATTACAGCTTCAGCACCATTGATAAACTCAGTATTAATTTTTTTGTTTTGTTCAGTAACTATTTGTGATTCCATAATTTTCATCAATGTTTGAGAAATTAAAATTCATCAGTAACACAACCTTGTGATGCAGAAGCAACAGTGCGTGCATATTTATAAAGCTGTCCGCTTTTTTCTTTTATTGGAGGTGCTGTCCACTTAGCTTTTCGGGCTTTCAGTTCTTCTTCAGTTAAATGAACATCAATGGTGTTTTTGACAGCGTCAATACTGATTATATCACCGTCTTTAACCAAGGCTATGATTCCCCCGGTTTGTGCTTCCGGAGTAATATGACCAACTACAAATCCATGAGAACCACCTGAGAATCTTCCATCTGTAATCAAGGCAACCTCTTTACCTAATCCGGCTCCCATTATAGCTGAAGTTGGCTTTAGCATTTCGGGCATTCCAGGACCACCCTTAGGCCCTACATATCTTATTACAACAACGTCTCCCTTTTGAACTAGTCCATCCCGAATTCCTGCATTTGCTTCTTCTTCACTGTCAAAAACTCTTGCTGCCCCTTTAAATACTAGTCCTTCTTTTCCTGTGATCTTTGCTACAGAACCTTCACTGGCAAGGTTTCCGAATAAGATCTGAATGTGTCCATTTTCCTTTATCGGATCTTCAATTGGCTTGATGATTTTTTGATCATTTGATAGAGGAGCTACTTCAACAAGATTTTCGGATAAAGTCTTTCCGGTCACTGTCAAGCAATCACCATGAAGCATATTCTTATCCAGCATATACTTCATTACTGCAGGAACACCACCAATTTCATGAAGGTCTTCCATTACATAAGAGCCGCTTGGCTTTAGATCAGCCAGAAAAGGAGTTTCATCACTGATTCTTTGAAAATCAGCAATCGTAAAATCTAATTGAGCAGCTTTAGCAATAGCCAGTAAGTGCAAAACGGCATTTGTAGATCCCCCTAATACGGTTACAACTCGAAACGCATTCTCTAACGACTTTTTTGAAAGTATATCCAGCGGTTTTATATCATTTTCAATGAGGTTTTTTAAATGATATCCTGCTTCTTCGCATTCAATAACTTTGCCACTATTTGTAGCAGGAATAGAAGAGTTGTAGGGAAGAGCCAAACCAAGTGCTTCAATAGCAGATGACATGGTGTTGGCAGTATACATCCCACCACAAGCTCCGGCTCCGGGGCAAGCATTTTTGATAATTTTTTTAAACTCATTGTCATCAATTTTGCCTGCTACTTTTTGTCCCCAGGATTCGAATGCAGATACAATATCCAATTTTTTCCCATTGTGATGTCCGGCTGCAATAGTACCTCCATACAACATTATTGAAGGTCTGTTAACTCTAAGCATTGCCATTACAGCACCCGGCATATTTTTATCACAACCTACAATTGCTATAAATCCATCGTAGCTCATACCTTTGACTACAGATTCCATGGAGTCAGCAATCAGGTCACGAGAGGGTAAAGAATAACGCATTCCGGGAGTTCCCATAGAAATACCATCGCTGATACCAATAGTATTAAAGATCAAAGGCGTGAGATCTGCTTTTTGAGCTCCTCTTTTTACATGGACAGCCAGATCATTTAGGTGCATATTGCAAGGATTTCCCTCATAGCCTGTACTGGCGATGCCGACCATTGGCTTATTCAGGTCTTCATCATTTAAACCGATCGCATGTAACATTGCTTGTGCAGCAGGTTGTGAACCATCTTGAGTAATCAGTTTACTAAACTTATTTAATTCAGCCATTCTATAGATTAATTGTAAAAAAAAAGCCTTCCGGATTAGGGAAGGCTTTTTTGTAGAGTATTAAGATCACACATTACTTCCCCGGTCGGTATTTGGTACCAATGACATTAATAATGACCGTGATAATAGTGCGTGTAATCATTCTTGAATTAGTTTTGTTGAAGCAAATAAATGTCTAATTCATTTAAATTTCAAACAACAGGCACTCAAATATTATGCTTAAGTGGGATATCCAAACCTTGTGAATGTAAGCTATCTGGATCTGAATTTACCTTTAATGATCTCCTGAACTGATTTTTCATAAATTTTAGATTCCAACCATGATACGATGTCCAAATATAAAAATGGCCTTTTTTGATATGGCATTTTATTGATTTCAAGAAGCCTGTTGCGCAAATTAAGAAAAGCTTCTTTAGTCTGATCTTGTTTAAGGTTTCCTAAATTCTGTATAAAGTTCAATATTTCTTGTTGAACAAGATTCAGATCATTCATTTTTCGTAGAAACCGATAAACAGAACGAATCTGATAATCCACCAAAGTTTGATTCCCCATTTCAAAATGTGCAATCAGATTCAATATTCGGGCAAAGCAATGAATGTCTTCCCTTAATCTTGAATCAGGATAATTGATGATCTTATTGAGGAAGTGAATGGATTGTTTATTATTTCCGGCTCCAAAATAAAGGCAAGCAATCTTGTAGTAAAAGATTAAAATCCTGTGTGGATCTACCTGGTCTGCGAACTTATCCAGTTTTTTAAGTAACTCCGGAACTAGCTGTACACCTTCTGTAAAACTACCATCAATAAAGTGTACATTTATTTTGGATGTATAGGAATAAATAAAACCTACAGTTTCTAAATTCTCGTCTATACGGCTTGGTGGATTGGCGAGAAATTCATCCAGTTTTTCAATTTCCCGAGAGTGCTTTTCTGCGTGTCCAAGTACAAAAAGTGCTTCTAACAACACATGCATTCCTTTTAAATACCAGATAGGTTCTAATGCCAGCATTTCAGGGTTATTTCTGAATAACTCAACCCACTTGGTAGCATGTCTGTATTGAAGAAGAAAATCCTGTACGATCAAACTATACCACGCATGAGATACATTTAAATAATGTTTTCCAAAGAAATCCAGCTTTGAAACATCGATACTATTAATTGATTCAGAGAAAAAAGAGGATATATTTTCAAAGTCTTCTTTATTACGAACATGTCCGGCTTTGATGTAAATACCATATAATCTCAGTGCGAGATTACTCAAAGCCGTGTATTCTGTCATTGAGTTCAGCGTTACTCGTGTTTCTCCAATAAGTTCATCAGCTCTGTTTTTGAGACTCCTTGTTATATATTGTGATTCGATAATCTTTTCGAAGACCAAAACTTCGTAGCGTAAAGTAGCCCGATAATGTTGAGTTGCTACTTCTTTTGTTTTTTCAAGGATCTTTAAGCTCTGTTGATAAAGCCCTTTGTTATATAAAATTCGGGCGTAATCAAGCTGCTCGCGAAGTTGAATATCAATATTATGATTTATGTTGATCAACCTTAAGCTGGTAAGTATTTGCTTATAAAGGTGTGCTTTTAGATTTGATAGTTGACGCTTATGTATTCCACTTACCTTTTTAATAATGGCAGCTTCATCATAAGAAGAGGCTTTATCCAGAGCATCAAACAATTTGATAAATTTGGCGCTTTCATTCCCTGAGCGAGTGGCATAGATCTTAAACCCTCTTTTCTCCGCTTTAGTAAGTGACTTTATTAGTTGATAAAGATGATCATTTGGTTGGTTAGCCATTGTAAAAAAGCAAATCTAAAATAACAATTAAGTAATTGTTAAAATTAATTTTAATTATATCAAATATTTTCTTGGGTGTCGTAATTAATCATAAATCTTGTTTTTTAAGATTACAAGGAGAAGGTAATTTCTGCGCATAAAAGAACCATCAACTACAACGCTTTAGAATATTTAGTTAAGTTAGAAATCCCAAGTATAATGCCAAACAAGCGAATACAAATTTTTGATACCACACTAAGAGACGGTGAGCAAGTACCGGGATGTCAACTAAACACAAAAGAAAAAATTGAAATCGCTTTAGCTCTGGAAGCCCTTGGCGTTGATGTAATGGAAGTTGGATTTCCTGTATCCAGCCCGGGAGATTTTAAATCAGTTCAGGAAATATCCAAGGTTATTAAGAATACAAGGGTATGTGCATTATCAAGAGCTGTTAAAAACGATATAAAAGTCGCCGCTGAAGCAATTGAAGATGCAAAAAATAGCAGGATCCATACCGGTATCGGTACTTCAGACAGTCATGTATTTGATAAACTAAGAACTACCAGAGAAAAGGTAGTAGAGAGGGGAGTGGCCGCAGTAAAATATGCCAAGACTTTTGTTGAAGATGTTGAATTCTATGCGGAAGATGCCGGTAGAACAGAAAACGAATTCCTTGCTACTATTTTGGAAGAAGTTATTAAAGCCGGAGCAACAGTACTGAATATTCCTGATACAACCGGATATTGTATGCCTTGGGTGTATGGTGAAAAAATTAAATATCTATATGAGAATGTAAAAGGCATTCAGAATGTGACTATTTCTACTCACTGTCATAATGATCTTGGCTTGGCAACTGCAAACTCTATATCGGGAGTAGTGAACGGCGCAACTCAGGTAGAATGTACAATGAATGGTATTGGAGAGCGAGCCGGTAATGCTTCATTAGAAGAAGTTGTCATGATACTAAGACAACAAAAAAGCTTAGAATATGACACAGGTATCAATACAAGATGTTTGAAATCTGTAAGTGAGCTCGTTTCCGAAAAGATGAAAATGCCGGTTCAGGCTAATAAAGCAATTGTTGGGGCTAATGCGTTTGCGCACTCGTCAGGAATTCACCAGGATGGTGTAATAAAGAACAGAGAAACCTACGAAATTATTGATCCTCTGGAAGTGGGCGTAAGCGAATCTTCTATTGTTCTAACAGCCCGAAGTGGCAGAGCTGCTCTTAAATTCCGGGGAAAGAGACTGGGTTTTGAAGTAAGCAAAAATGAATTGGAAGAACATTACAAAAGATTTTTATCTATCGCAGACACTAAAAAAGTAGTAACTGATAAGGATTTGATACAGTTATTCTCTCAAACATCTGATTCTCTAACAGCATAAAAATATATTATGGGCAAAACCCTTTTCGAGAAAGTTTGGGAGAGTCATATAGTTGATTCTGTAGAAAATGAGCAGGAAATATTATACATAGATCGACATTTTATCCATGAAGTCACAAGCCCTCAGGCATTTGAAGGATTAAGACGAAGAGGTATCGAACTATTCAGAAAAAATAAAATTGTGGCAACCGCAGACCACAACGTACCTACCAAAGATCAACATCTTCCTATCAAAGAAGTTCTTTCTAAACTTCAAGTTGATACACTTATCCAAAATTGTAAAGAATTTGGCATTGATCTTTATGGACTTGGGCATCCTTATCAGGGAATAGTTCATGTAATTGGACCCGAACTGGGAATTACAAAGCCGGGAATGACAATAGTTTGTGGTGACAGTCATACATCCACTCATGGAGCTTTTGGGGCAATTGCTTTTGGAATTGGCACCTCTCAGGTGGAACAAGTTATGGCAACTCAATGTTTATTGTTAGAGCGACCCAAAACAATGCGCATAACTATTAATGGAGAGCTTGACAAAGGTGTTTCTTCAAAGGATATCATTCTTTATATCATTTCAAAATTGAGCACAGCAGGTGGTACAGGCCATTTTGTGGAGTATGCAGGGTCTGCGATTACTTCATTATCTATGGAAGCGAGGATGACCATTTGTAACATGAGTATTGAAATGGGGGCACGGGGAGGAATGATCGCTCCCGATGAAACTACTTTCGAATATATCAAAGGGAGAGAGTTTGCTCCTGATGGGGCTGCATTAGAAGAAGCGATCAATTATTGGAAAACTTTGTATTCAGATGAAGACGCATATTTTGATAAAGAGTACACGTTTGAAGCTGAAAGAATTCCACCAATGATCACATATGGAACCAATCCCGGAATGGGTATTGGTATTGATGAGACTATTCCTGAGAATGATTCTGAGTCATTTAAGAAGTCATTGAAGTATATGAATCTGGAAGCAGGTACTTATTTGTTAAACAAAAAGATTGACAATGTATTTATCGGTAGTTGCACCAACAGCAGAATTGAAGACCTACGAATTGTTGCTGAATATGTAGCCGGGAAACAAAAAGCAGATCATGTAAAAGCTATGATCGTCCCGGGATCCAAACAGGTTGAGAAACAAGCACGTGAAGAAGGGATTCATCAGGTGCTGGCAGATGCCGGTTTTGAACTTCGTGAGCCGGGATGTTCAGCTTGTTTAGGCATGAATGAAGATAAAATACCTGATGGTGAATATTGTGTTTCAACATCGAACAGAAATTTTGAAGGCAGACAAGGTCCCGGAGCAAGAACAATGTTGGTAAGCCCTTTAACAGCTGCAATAATAGCTATTGAAGGTAAAATCGTAGATACCAGAAATTATGTAAATAAGGTCGTAACGGCATAATGGAAAAATTTAAAACTCTTACCAGTACAGTTATACCACTTGCAAACGAAGACATTGACACAGATCAGATCATACCGGCAAGATTCCTGAAATCTACTACACGAGAAGGGTTTGGAAATAACTTATTCAGAGACTGGAGATATGATTCACAAGGTGATTTGAAAGAAGATTTTATACTAAACGACCCATCTTATTCCGGAAGCATTTTGGTGACAGGTAAGAATTTTGGATGCGGGTCGAGTAGAGAACATGCTGCATGGGCACTTTATGATTTTGGTTTCAGAGCTGTAGTATCCAGTTATTTCGCCGATATTTTTAAAGGGAACGCACTTAACAACGGTCTTTTACCTGTACAGGTAAGCGATGCTTTTTTAGAGACTATTTTTGAATTGGTTAAACAAGACAAGAATACAACGCTAAAGATTGAATTGATCGATCAGCAGATTTCGATTCCAGGAACAAACCATAAAGAGAAATATAATATCAACGCATATAAAAAAACCTGCTTATTAAATGGATATGATGATATAGACTATTTGATAAGTAAAAAAAGTCAGATCGAACAATTTGAACAAACACACAAAGAATTTTGAGAATGAAGAAAAAGATAGCTGTTCTACCCGGTGACGGGATTGGCCCCGAAGTAATTAAACAAGCTAAAAAAGTGCTTGAAGGAGTTGCTTTGAAATTTGATCACGAATTCGAATACGAATATGCTCTGGTTGGTGCTGATGCGATTAACAAAACCGGTAGCCCTTTACCTGAAAAAACGATCGAAATTTGCAGACAAGCAGATGCTGTCCTTTTTGGTGCAATAGGAGATCCTTCTTACGATAACAATCCAAAAGCAAAGGTGAGACCTGAACAGGGGCTGTTACAACTAAGGAAGAGCTTAGGACTTTATGCAAACATTCGTCCCGTTAAATTATTTGATTCATTAGCCGATCGTTCTCCTTTAAAAGAAGAGCGCATAACAGGAACAGATCTGATTGTGTACCGTGAATTGACCGGCGGAATATATTTTGGAGAAAAGGGAAGAAGTAAAGAAGGAACATCTGCATATGATGTATGCGAATACAGTGTAAATGAAATTGTGAGAGTTGCAGTTATGGCTTTTGATGCTGCAATGAGGCGACGCAAGAAATTAACATTGGTTGATAAAGCAAATGTATTGGAAACATCCAGGTTGTGGAGAGAAACAGTTCAGGATCTATCAAAAAACTACCCTGAGGTAGAGGTAGAATATTTATATGTAGATAATGCTGCTATGCAGATAATCCAAAGACCTAATCAATTCGATGTGATTTTAACGGAGAATATGTTTGGCGATATTATTTCCGATGAAGCAAGTGTGATAACAGGTTCAATAGGCTTGCTGTCTTCTGCATCAGTAGGTGATCAAACATCGTTATTTGAACCTATTCATGGTAGTTATCCTGAAGCTGCCGGCAAGGATATTGCAAACCCCATTGCAACCATTTTATCGGTAGCGCTGATGTTGGAAAGTTTTGAATTATACCGGGAGGCAAGTTCAATCAGAAACGCAGTCGACAGATCTATTGCTCAAGGCCTTGTTACACCTGATCTGGATCCTATCAGCCATGTTACTTGTTCTAAAGCCGGTGATGTAATTAGTCTATTGATTGAAGCAGAAGAACCCAAAGAAGTTAATTTCGAAAATATGTTTGAAGGTAGTTTACCGGTAATTTAACTTCAAAAAGTTCAAACAAACTAATTTGATGCAAGATTTTCGAAATACCAAAAGCCATCAATGATATCCAGATAGACGCCGTCAAAACCGGCGTCTATAATCATTTGTGTGTAAGAATTACTTTCGCCATAAATGATCTTTTTCCAGTCTTGATTCCAGTATTTCACTTTAAAATTACCGGGCCAGTCTGGATTTTCTGAGTCGATCCATTTTAACTCCTTTTTATCCCAACTTTCATCCCAATAGAACCTGTAATCTTCAGCTTCTCCAATACTCATATAACTGATAAGGAGTCGCTTTCCTCCGTCGCTTTTCATTCGTATCCGATCCAGGTCTTCCTTGGTAAATATTTTACCCCAAAAGAACGCATCCATGATAAATACATCAAAATTTGTATCAGAAAGTGAAGAAAGCAGCTCTTCTTTTGAATCATAGTTTTCATAATTCAATAAGTAAAGAAAATTTCTGGCATCAGAAAGAGTTTGAATATCTCTGCTATTTTCATTTTTCACAAACTCAGATGGTTCAGGTATATAAGTTAGTTCACGCTCAGGCGCAGAAAAAGAAATGAACCCATTCAGAGAATTTCGCTCATAAGAACGTTTAATCTTTTGATCCTCATCGGTATAGTCTGTAACAAGCACAGTTTTGCCTTCACGTTTGCCGGTCCTAAGTAACTGGAGCAGATATTCTCTGCTGTCGGTTGGTGTGATCGTGTTATCACCATAATAGCCAAAGATCAGGCTTTCCTGTCCCAATCCATCTACGGCAGAGAGGTAATCTTGAGCAATGCTACTGTCGTTCTTAAGAATTAATTCATGACCATTTTGAGGGATTACAATAAAATCGGAGTCTTGCTCTCTGGCAAACTCTGCTATTTCAATAACAAAGTTTCTCATCTCTTCGCGGTAGTCTATTTTTTCTTTAGGAGAAGATGATGCACAACTCAGGAATACAACTAAAAAAAATAGATAGAAAAATTGCTTCATGTTTTTATTTGATGAACAGAATGATATCAATACTTTTGGGAAAAGAAATTGAGGTTTAAAATTGCAGTACCAATTTAATCAGGCATTAGAACATTTAAAAGAGTTTTGGGGATATGAATCGTTCCGGGAAGGGCAGGATCGTGCAATAAATTCTGTTTTTTCCGGAAAGGATACTTTAGTGCTTTTCCCAACCGGCGGAGGTAAATCTCTTTGTTATCAGGTTCCTGCAACTGTATTTGAAGGAATGACTTTGGTTATATCACCCCTCGTAGCTTTAATGCAGGATCAGGTTCAACAATTAAATGATCAAGGCATTTCAGCTACATTCATAAATAATACGATTCCATTTTATGAGGTTGAGCAACGATTGGTTAATGCCAGAAATGGAATGTACAAACTATTGTATTGTGCACCTGAAAGGCTTGGAACGGAACTCTTTCAAAACGAACTGCATAACCTGAATATTGATCTTGTTGCTGTAGATGAAGCTCATTGTATTTCTGAATGGGGACACGATTTTCGTCCCGCTTACAGAGATATAAAAACAAATCTGGAATCCATTTCGGATACTGCATCCTGGATCGCATTAACTGCAACTGCTACTCCTGAAGTTCGAAAAGATATCCTTGAGAATCTGAGCTTCCATCAACCCGAAGTAGTATCGCTAGGATTTAAACGACCGAATTTAAAATGGTGGGTGGTCGAAACTGAAAAGAAGAGAGAGAAACTGATAGAAGGCGTTACCAGAGCTTCTAAAAAGGGAGATGGTTTAATTTATGGTGGAACAAGGAAAAATTGTGAGTATTGGGCAGACTTTTTTACCAAAAAAGGGATAAATACGGAAGCCTATCATGCAGGTATAGAAAGTGAAACCCGAAAGAACATTCAAACTCGTTGGATAAAAGGAGAAACGCCTTTAGTTGTTGCAACAAATGCTTTTGGAATGGGAATAGATAAACCTAATTGCCGATACGTAATTCACGAGTCTATGCCGTATTCAATTGAGGCTTATTATCAGGAAGCTGGGCGTGCAGGAAGAGATGGAAAAGAGGCATATCCGATTTTATATTACAAACCATCTGATTATTCAGGAGCAAAAAACCGAATTGTTCAAAATTACCCAAAGAGAGAACAATTAGAAAAAGTATACCAAACATTGTGTGACAGCTTTGAGCTGGCAGAAGGAGCAATCATGTTGGATGCTTCAGAACTGGAACTAAAGGCACTTCAAAAGAGGTCAAAAGAGTCATTCAGCATTATAAGAACCTCCCTAAGACTTTTGGAACAATTCGGAATTATTTCCTGGATTCAGGATGTTAAACCTGCCTTTTCTATTCAATTTACTTTGAGCCAGGAAATGCTTCAAAAGTTTAAAGAGCGATGTAATAATCCTGATAAAGCTGAATTCGTAGATAAGTTAGAAAGGACTTTAAATAGTCAGGCATTTTACGATATGATAGAGACGGATGAAGAAACTTTGTTGTCAGCTTTAGATATCAACAGAAACGGTCTTATTAAAGCACTGAATGTATTGATGCAGAACGATCATGTTTTGATCTTTACGCTTGTAGAGGAAAGAGATTTGGTAAGAATTCTGGAACCACGATCAGCAAGGCTACCCGTAAGTAAGTTAGAAGTGGAGCAACATCGGGACGTGTTACTGATGAAGTTAGATAAAATGAATAGCTTCATTAACTCAGACACATGCAGAGAAGTTTTTCTAAGAAATTACTTTGGAGATACTAAAAACGAACCGTGCGGGCATTGCGATAACTGTTTGAAAGGTAATTCAAATCTAGTTAATAAAACTTTCGATAAACAATTGATCACGGAGGTAATAGAATTGCTTAAAAACGAAGATGAATCATTGATCAGTATTGCTTCAAAACTTTCCATCAATCAAAATGCAGCAAAGCAGGTCCTTTCTTATTTAGTAAAGGAGAATGTAATTGAAGTAAGTAGAGAAGACTTGAATCATTACTCTTTAACAGCGCCTTCCTGAGTTGTAAGCGAGTCTAATTTTTCAAGTGCTATTAGATTTCTCTCGATCTTCTTTATGACGGAATCAGCACGAATTTGCTGTTCTATAATTTGGCTTTGGTAGTATTTATGACTGCTCATAAAAACATCCTTATCTGAGTTATATTTTTTAAAGATCTCTTCATACAAAGAGTCAACAACTGAGCCTCTGGCGCCTCTATCCTGATACACGCTAAGTAATTCTAATTCGTAGAAAAGATCCTGATACAACTCTTCAGCCATTAAGTTATCCGGCTTTTGAATAGGATGATCATTATTGCAATTAAAAAGAATAATGCACCCTATCAAAAGAGCTATCACATTTCTAAACATTTACCCTGGTTTCTTTGGATTGAGTGGACGCATTATAATTTCGTTTATCAGAAAATTATCCGGTGTTTCCAAGACATGGATCAATGTGTTAGAAACGTCAGACGCTTGCATCATGTTCGGATGCTGATCCACTTCATCAATGGCATCAAAGAAATGAGTGGCAATAGAGCCCGGGAAAAAACAGGATACTTTGATCCCGTCATATCTAAGTTCTTTGAATAGAGCGTCGCTGAATCCTCTTAATCCGTATTTTGTGGCGTTATATGCAGAAATTTGTGGGTTTCCCATCAATCCGGCTATGGAAGAAATATTCACAATATGGCAAATATTTTCATTTTGCTTCATTAAAGGAACGATCAACCGTGTTAGATAGAAAATTCCGGAAAGATTTACATTCAGCATCTTATCCCACTCAGAAATTTTCAAATCATCCACGTTTGCAAAATATCCAAGTCCGGCGTTGTTAATTAAAATGTCAGGAGAATGGTCATCAGAAAATGTTTCCTCAACCCAGGTTTCCAGGCTTTCACTATTAGTAATATCCTGCTGAACGGGAACGAAATTATTTCCTAGTTTTTCTCTGATACTGTTGAGCTTATCGATACTTCTGGCTAAGCCATATACTTTAGCTCCTTTTTTAACAAGATCTTTTGAAAATTCTGCACCAATTCCGCTACTTGCTCCGGTAACTATCGCAATCTTTGATTTTAAATTCATACTATCGTTTAGATTGATTATTCTCTTATGTCTTTAATGTAATACAAATTCATGAGCAAAATCGATTCACAAAATTCAAAAAAAACGCTTTTTCTCGATATTGGTAATTCTTCCATAAAGGTGGCTTTCAAGAATAATAGTGTTTGGGAAAAGTCTACTGATAATTTTAAATCAGTAACTTATTTGATTTCATGGTTGAACCAACATAAAGACTCAATTCAGAATCTTGTAGTCGCAAGTGTTCGAAAAGATCACTTTGAATTATTAAGGAATCAGATAACAGACTTCGAAATAAAAAGTATCGAAATTAATGATATACCTGAACAAAATTTGAGTTACCAAACACCAAAAACGTTGGGAATCGATCGTTTCTTAGGCTGTTTAGGTGCACATAAACAAGAGCAGGAATCTGTTGTTGTGGTAGACGCAGGTAGTGCTTGTACAATAGACATCATGAGTGAAAATGGAGTTTACCAGGGAGGAGTTATAATGCCGGGTTTACAGAGTATTTTGAATATTTTCAAAACTTCAGCTCCGGAACTTCCTGCAATTGAAACTGAAATCCCTTTAAGGTTTCCGGGAAAAAGTACTGTAGAGTCATTACAATGGGGGCAGGTTGCGTTTTTTGTGGATGGTATCAAGGCTTCATTAAAACGATATCAGGAAACGTTTGGTCATTTTAATCTTTATTTAACCGGAGGAGATGCTAATACGCTTTCGGATTTGATCTCGATGAATTCTAAAAGAGATGAATTCCTGATCTTTAAAGGAATGGAAGCTTTTATTCTCGGTTAGAAAGCTTTTCATTGATCAGCGCCAGTACCATATCCAGCGCGACTTTATTTTTGCCCCCTCTGGGGATAATCACATCAGCATATCTTTTACTTGGTTGAACAAATTCCAGATGCATTGGACGTACAAATTTTTGGTATTGTTCCATTACGCTTTCAACAGAACGCCCTCGTTCATTTATATCTCGTTTTAACCTTCTTAGTAAACGAATATCATCGTCTGTATCAACAAAGATCTTCACATCCATCAATTCCAAAAGCTCAGGTTCGCTGAAGATCAGGATTCCATCAATCAGAATCACTTCTTTAGGAGTAACAGCTGTGGTTTGTTCTTTTCGAATGTGCTTGGAAAAGTCATATTGAGGCACTTCAATCGGGTATCCTTCCACCAAAGCATTTATATGACGAATTAGAAGTTCAGTTTCTAGTGAAGCTGGATGATCAAAGTTATGTTTTATACGTTCCTCAAAGGGAAGGTGTTTAAGATCACGGTAGTAGGAATCGTGCTGTAAAAGCAGGTGTTTGTTTGTACCAAGAGTTTTGGAGATGGTACTTACAACCGTAGTCTTTCCTGAGCCACTACCTCCGGCAACTCCGATGATCAAAGGTTTAGTCATTTGCTGAAGTCGCTTTTAAAGAATAGCTCTCGTCTTGTTCTTGTTTGTATTGTTTAATAGCTCTGTATATAGCTGATGCGATTAAACTTTGCCCCCAATCGCTTGTCAGGTATCTTTTTTCTGCCGGGTTTGTCAGAAAGCCTGTTTCAACCAGAATAGCCGGCATGGTTGATTGATAAAGTACAACTAGACCCTTCTGGCGAACCCCACGTGATTTTCTCTGAGCTCTGTTTTTAAGTTGATCTTCCACCATATAGGCAATGCGTTCACTGTTTGCGATATTCCCACTATGAGCCAATTCATAAACAATCAGGTCCTCTTCAGATAAATCCTCAACTACTTCATGATCAGCATAGATCTGATTTTCTTCTTTCATAACCTCAAAAGAACGATCACTTCTATCAAGCCCTAAGAAAAACACTGATGCACCACGTACTGAAGAGTTAGTAAAAGCATCAGCGTGAATAGACACAAACAAATCCGCTTCAGCTCTGTTCGCAATACTTCCCCGTTCCCAAAGATCAATAAACTCGTCTGTCTCTCTTGTATAAATTACTTCAACATCCGGGAGATTCTCCTCTATATAACCACCCAATTTTTTTGCTATTGATAAAACAACATCTTTCTCTTTAGCACTTCTTTTGTAGCCTAAATTCCCGGGATCATGTCCACCATGTCCGGCATCGATCACAATCTTATCAAACTTTAATTTATCCCGAACGGGATTATAGCTATCTGTAACTGAACCGGTATCGATGATTGTTGTAGGAGTAGGGGCTTCAGTAAATTCAAAATTTTCGTACCAGGTTTTGGCCAGAAATTGCTGAGAATAGGCGTCCAATTCTTGGTAATTGGTTTCGGTAAGGCCCACTAACAGATGTTTTCCATTTTGATCAGGATAAGCATCAGCTATATATGCATAGTCTTGTCCCAAATAAATATCTACTCCAAATCCATAATCCTGTTTGTAGAGGATAACCTGATTTACTTTATCCCCGTAACCCGGTAGCTGAATTCCAGTGGTATCAATATCACCGTATAAGACCATTTGGACAAGATCAGGAGCCGGTTGAATGACTTCAAATGAATCAACAGCTTCTGAAAAGTGATATCTGATTACAGCTCCTTTACCATCGCTTCGGTCAACTGTTGATATCCTCGAAAGACTGTTCTGAGCTGATATTGAATCACTTAATGCTAAAAGAAAGCAAAGAAAAACAAAAAAGAAGGTACGCCTAGAATGAATTTTAAACATTCTTTTCAGGGTAATTTTGTTAAACATAATTTTGTAGATGATTTACTCAATTTAATACATTCTGGGATGCATAAAAAGCCTCATTTTTAATACCTAACGGTGAGCAGAAAAATAAATTTTTTGTATATCTATGGAAGGTTTTGCAAAAATGGTACATTATCGAATAATAATTTAATTCTACAGAGATCAATAAACGATCCAAACTATATATACTAAGGCTTAAACGTTGGGCAGGAAGGGTTAAGAATCTTTCAATTGCTTATTGGGCTAAGACAGTTGATGCTACAGCAGTATTTCTAAGATTTGCCAGTAGAAAACTACGCCAGATCATTATCCCGATCCAAAGAATTTTTGGATTTAAGATCATTGATGATAAGTCAGTTCAAAAGAGTGTTGGATTAAGCACTTTTTTAACCGAAACAGATCAAAAGATCCAGGAACTTCCTAAGTCTTACAGAGAACTATTCGACCTGAGTAAACAAATAGATCTTGAGCTTTATGTAAATGCATCAGACAATATAAAAGCTGTTGGGAAAGCTTTTGATGCATGGAAAGAAGGGTTTCCAAGCAGCGTAGCGTTAGTTGGTGAAAAGGGCAGTGGGAAGTCAACTCTTTCCAATTTGTTAACGAATGAGATCTTTAAAGAACAAAAGATCATCAATATCGAAATTAAGCAATCAACCTGGAAGATCGAACAGATATTAAGCTTATTCGGTAGTGCTTTTGATATTAAAGATGTAAACCGGCCGGAACATATACTTAATGCTTTAAATGCACTCGAAGAAAGAATAGTCGTGAATTTGGAAGGTTTACAGAAACTCTATCTCAGAAACATAAACGGTTTTGATGCACTTGATGCTTTATGGTTGATCATTTCTGAAACCAAGGGAAAAGTATTCTGGATAACTACGTGTTCCAGATATGCATGGGAATTTTTGAACAAAGTTGAAGGGGTAGAAACTCATTTCACGCATGTCTTTTTTACTGATGCGTTAAGTGATGGTCACATTCAATCGGTGATAATGAACCGACACCAAAAGAGTGTGTATAGATTGAATTTTGAGGCAGATGAATCAACCAGAAAATCTCGAAATTATAAAAAGAGGTTGAACGACCCTAAAGCTGTTCAGGAGTATTTAAAAGAAATTTATTTTGAGAGATTGGCAGACATAACGGAAGGAAATACCTCTGTTGCTACCATTCTTTGGCTTCGTTCTATCAAAAAAGTGGAACGAAGAACCATAACAATTTCTCCGTTTCAACCTGTTAATATTGAGACACTGGAGATATTAAAGTCGGAAACATTATTTACCCTTGCAGCTATTGTATTACACGATACTTTAAAAGTAGCTGAGCTTTGCAGAGTTCTGAATTTAACACTGGCTCAGAGCAGAGTACTGCTTACAAGATTAAAATCGCGCGGAGTTTTGATCGAAGAGGAGAGTGGATACTATCTCAATCAATTGGTGTATCGTCAAGTATTACGATTACTGAAACGAAGAAATATTATTCACTGATATGAAAAGAATACTTACATATTTCATGTTTCTGGTTTTCAGCTTGAGCTCTTTTGCTCTGAGTGCTCAGGATTCGCTCAGTACCGCTCATGCTGATTCAGCTGTAACTGACTCGTCTAATGTCATAAATCTTAAGCCAAAGATCGTTCCATTTGAAGAGCTCTTTTCTACGGGAAAGATCATTTCTTCGTTCATTGTACTGATATTTGCATTCTTGTTGAACAGATTTATAACGTTCTTACTTGGTAAACTCGCCGAAAATCAGGCTTCGTATCGATTACTTATAAAGAGATTGATCCCTTTTTTAAATGTGATCCTGTGGTCAGTTGCTCTGTTTATTGTTATTGGAGGAATTATAAACCCTCCTGTTGAAACCATTCTGACAGTTGGAGCTTCCATAGGTATAGCAGTTGGTTTTGCAGCTCAGGATATACTGAAGAATATTTTCGGTGGATTTATCATCATATTAGACAGTCCGTTTCAGGTTGGTGATAAGATCGAAATTGATGGGTATTATGGAGAAGTAACCGGAATAGGTTTACGATCTACCAGAATTGTAACTCCTGATGATTCTCTGGTAACCATTCCAAATGCGGATATCGTTAATAACTCAGTTTCCAACTCGAATACAGGGGCCCTCGATTGTCAGGTTGTAGCTTCGATCTATTTACCGGCTGATACTAATATTGATACCGTAAAAGAAGTAGCCTATAAAGCAGCGATTACGTCCAGATATGTGTACTTGAATAAACCGGTGGTTGTGATCACAGAAAATCAGGTTATCGATAAAAATTACATCATTCACCTGAAAGTGAAAGCATACGTTTTAGATATCCGCTACGAATTCCTGTTGAAAGGAGAGATTACAGAACTTATTCTAACAGAGCTAAACAGAAGACAGTTATTGCCGAGTAGTGTTCCTATCAAACAAGTTGAGGTGTAATTCTAACTCTTTCCCAAGCTCCTGCTCGGGAAATTAGTATGGAGCTCTTGCTCCAAATACATTTATTTTGAAACTTTAATGCGTGGTTGCTCTCGTTTCGGACGTCTCAGTTCGGAATTTGAATTTGAGGCTTTGCCTTAATGAAAGCAGAGCTTTCAAGCTTAGTTCCGCAGCGGAGCTACGAAACTAGTTGAATGGAATTCATGTTCGGGGTTCGTTTCCATAGGGAGCAGGAGCTTGGGAGAAAGATAAATATTATTTCTCTGTGCCCTCTGTGGTTTCCCTAAATCACTTCGCGTAAATAGAAAAAATAGTAGGTCTTTTATGGAGATCAGGTTTTTCTGCTGATTTCCACTCTGAAACCGTTTTTGTAGCGATTTCTTCAGTTTCCAGAGTAATATCAGTGGCAACACTTAACCAGGTTTGCGGAGTACAGGTTTCAAGAACTGCTTTGAATAGTTCGTTATTTCTATGCGGAGCTTCCATGAACAGCTGAGTTCGGTCATGTCTGCGTGATTCGCCCTCCAACTGGATCAGCAGTTGCTTTCTTTTGTTGGCATCGATAGGAAGATAACCATGAAATGAGAACGCTTGTCCGTTAAATCCGGTAGCCATCAATGCAAGTAAAATAGAAGAGGGCCCAACCAAAGGAACTACTTTAATTCCATTCTGATGCGCCATTTTCACCAGCTTTGAACCCGGATCAGCTACTGCAGGAGCTCCAGCTTCGGATAACAATCCAACATCCTTGCCGGCTTTCAGCGGCTTCATAAAAGAAAAAATCTCTGTATCAGGTGTGTTTTTGTTCAACTGATAGAAATCGATTTTGTATTCCGGGATGGTATCACCTACCCATTGCAGAAATTTCACAGAAGTCTGAATATTTTCTACCACTAAAGATTCCAATCCTCGAAGAATTGAAAGTGTATATTCAGGAATAGCGTTGTTTTCGGAAGTTTTGCCCAGTGTTGTGGGTATTAAATACAGTGTTCCTTTCATGAATCAACTCTTTCTATGTTAAAATCATCGCCGGTTTCATCAGCGCTTTTTCTGTTGATATATTTTTGAACCCTAACACCTGCAATTAAAGTCACGATCAATCCCAGAAATGCTACGGATCCATTAAATAGCGATGTTTTAACCTGAAGTTCATAGGTTGGGAGAAGCACGATTTCAGGGTAACCACCTTTTCGATAACTGAGTTTTACCTTAGAGCTTTCAAGAAGTTTTTGTGCCATTTGGATAGACAATGTCATTTTCCTCTCGATTCTTGTCCCTGAATTCGTTTCAAAAGCGATCACGATGTAGCCATTACTTTGAGCAGCGATCTGCTTTACTTCCATATCCAGAACGTCAGCTTCGTAGTGAATTCCTTCCTCTACGGTATCTTTAGCTCCAACATAAACCATGGCTTGTTGCGATACCAGAAAGAACAGGTACATCGGAATCAACCAATAAAAAGTGAGTAATCTGTATTTTGACATCAGTTATTTTTTTCGATTTCATTTACAGTTGTTTCATACAAAGCGGGATCCCAAATAAGACGCTGTTGATAGTCTTCCTGCATGTGATTTGCCGATAAATGGATAAAGAATGCAACAGGCAATTGGTCAAAAAAGACAGCTTGAGCTGAAGTATGTCCGTCATAGATGGAAGTTCCAAAATCAATTCCACTCAGCATTCCCATTCGGTTATCATAAATAGCTCCGTAGTTGCTGAAACTACGTTGTATAGCTTCACCTCCAAATACCCATTTCATTTTTTCTTTTACTGCTTGTGAAACTTCAACAGATATCAGATCATCTTTTTGAAGTTGAGCCATCAACGTAGCCATTTCCATTGCTGTAGTTTGAGGGAATTCAGCCAATGCATTTTTTTCCTGTATGAAACTCAGGTTCAATCGTTCTTCTCTGAAAAGTTCTTTGGTTTCTGAATTAAAAGTATCATCAGAATTAAAACGTGATGCCAGTTCAATGATCTTGTCGTATGATTTTGTTGTATTAGTATCTGAGATGGTTGGCTGGATTGCCAGATAAAGTCCGGAAAAGGGAAGAGGAGCTTCGGTGACTTCCAATTGTAGCTCATCAATCAGATTAAAGATATTCTCCCTTCCCAATTTGAACCAGACATAGTCTGCAATAGCTAATCCGTTTGATGCAATCATCGTTGCAACTGCTTCATCCAAAGTAAGAACACCATCTTCCGATTTGGCTTCAAGAAGCTCAACACTGGAATTATATGCGTTTTCACTGATCTGAGGAAGGAAGAAACGTTCAATATCTGAAATCTGTACAGGCTCATCAGGATCAATTTTTCCTTCCAGAACTTGTCGTTCGTATTCTATAAGAAGAAAAAGATTCGAAATAGCTCCCTGTGCACGTGGGATATCTGCACCGTAATAAATGCCTGAATCGGGTTCATTAACATTAAAACTTACTACCGACATATATTCCGGGTGCTCTCCGATGAATTCGGTTAGTCCTCGGAGCGAGAATGTCTTTTCTACATATTCATAGCCCTCTCTCATACCATCGGTATTTGAGAAAAGTGTTTTAAAAGCTGAGTAATTTGGAATTCCGGCAGCGAGTACGATTACAATGGTAGCTGCTATAAAAACGAGGAGGAACTTGAGGGCTCTCTTCACAACAAAAAAATGGTTAATTATTTAAATTCTGGTCTCTTAAAGATACGAATTACCTGTAACCATATTTGAAAAAGGATCGTTGATTTTGGAGGAGAGTTTTTGTCACTAAATCACGGAAGCAGGAGAGTGAGAATATTACGTCATCCCTGTAGATGTCATGTAATTCGTTGACAGTTTAGCAGTGACAGTTCGAAGAAACATACTTCGGCTTGAACTTTTGTCCCGTTCGAATGGGATATCAAGACAATATTAGGTGCTTTATGTTCAGCTAAGCCTTTTAATCTAGTCCCGATGCTATGAGTTGGAAACGGACCTCCCCGGCTACGAAACAGATTCTTTGGTTCTGAGTAGGTCGCCCCTCCTTGGATAAGGAGGGGAATTCCCGAGTTGATTCTAATTCTTATCAACGAGTCCTCCTCCTGTTGCAGGAGGAGACAGAGGAGGTCTTTCTTAAGAATCGTGTGTACATTTACTTGGCAATGTACTTTTGTTCCGCAGTGGAGCTACGGAACTAGTTAAAAGCAAGCACGGAGGGTTTGGAACGAGATCAAGAAACCACCCTCATAATTTGAGCACATAGCCACGCGCCAAATGTTCCAACTCCGTATCCAAGCACGGCGAGCAATACACCAACAGGAGCAAGAGAAGGAGAAAATGCGGACGCTACGATCGGGGCTGAAGCCGCGCCTCCAACATTGGCTTGACTTCCTACTGCTGTAAAGAAGAAAGGAGCTCTAATAAGCTTTCCAACTCCAAGCAGAACGATCACATGAATGATGATCCAAACAAAACCGATGGCGAAGAATCCCGGAACTTCAGTGAATGCACCTAAATCCATTTTCATACCGATGGTCATTACCAAAATGTATAGAAACAGACTTCCGATCTTGGAAGCTCCGGCACCTTCAAGTTCACGGGCTTTCGTAAATGAAAGAGTAAAACCGCCAAGTGTTGCTACTACGATGATCCAGAAGAAAGAAGAGTTAAAGCTCAAACGGCTTAACATTGGAGCATTTTCAGAAACCCAAGGTCCAACCGAATCTCCAACTAGATGTCCGATTGCAGTTATTACAAAAGCAATGGCAGCAATCTTCGTGAGATCAACCAAAGTCGCAACCTTAGCAATGCTTGCTTGATAGTCAGCTACACTTTTCTTGAGGGCTTCAATAGCCGAAGAATCCGCTTTAAACCATTTGTCAACTTTGTCACTAATTCCTGCACCATACAGTAAGAAAGCCATCCAGATGTTTGCCACAATGATATCTACAGTGATCATTGCGCTGAAGAGTGTGTCGCTGGGTTCAAAGATCTCATACATCGCAGTCTGATTTGCACCACCACCGATCCAGCTACCTGCTACGGTAGAAAGTCCTCGCCAAACTTCCTCAGGACCGGCTCCACCAACTATGTCAGGATTAATTGCTCCGATAATGATTAAAGCGAGTGGACCTCCAATGATGATTCCAAAGGTTCCAGCAAAGAACATAACCACAGCTTTCCAGCCAAGGTTTGCAATGGCCTTAAGATCGATGCTTAATGTTAATAAGATCAAACTGGCAGGTAAAAGAAATCTGGAAGCAACATAATAAAGACTGGATCCATCTGGAGAGATAATACCAAGCGTGGTAAAAACAGAAGGTACGAAATAGCAAAGCAGGAGCGAGGGAACAAACTTATAGAATTTTTGCAAGCCCGGTTTGTCGCTATGCGAAGTAGTGAAAATTACAGCGAGTATTGCCATCAGCAGCCCGAATACTACTGCATCATTGGTAATTAGAGGTGTTTCCATAAATAAGTCAGTTCTGTTTTATTATTTCTTAAAAAATTGAATGAGAATATCGTCCATTTGAGCACTCCACGCTCCCCAGGAGTGACCTTCATTTACTTCCAAATAATTCATATCAAGATCAAGGCGCTCAAATTCTTGCTTCATCATTCTGGTATCAGGGATATTATCATTAATGGTGCCTACGCTCATAAAAATATCAAAATCTGCTTGTTCAGTTCCTCTGACTAATCCGAATATCTCTTTTTCTTTGTACCAATAAGCAGGTGCTTGTATTGCTAATTTCCCGAATTTATCAGGATTTAAAAATCCAAGGTAAGTAGTGTTTAGTCCTCCCAATGAAGTGCCTAAAAGTGCAGTGTCGTTTTTCTTTGCAGAGATCTTATAATCAGATTCGATCTTTGGCATCAGTTCTTTGATGAAGAAATCGTTGTAATCGGAATTAGTACCAAATTCCTCTCCTCTGCGATTGCTTTCCGGGTCTGCCGGGTCTCTCGGGTCAATGAATACAGCTACAACAGGTTTAATTTTTTTCAAATGGATGAGGTTATCCAGCATAACTACTGTTCCACCAAGCTTGTCGTCAGAATATTCTTGTCCGTCCAGAATATAAATTACCGGTAGGTTTTCCAGACTCTCATAACCAACGGGTGTGTAGACCTGATACTGAACATCATAACCCAGATGAGTACTTTTGATCAAGAAATTTTCGGTTACTGATCCTTTTGGAGCTTCTGGAATTCGTTCTAGTAAAGGTTCAGGTTTCCATTCCGGCATTCTGAGCTCGGAATTCGGTCCAAAACCACTCCACTGATAATGAGGATTTCCCGGATCCAGTATCCAGCTTTCATCAATGGTAACTTTGTAGTCAATGCGGGCATCAGTAGGGAAGACAGCTTTCAACATCCAGATATTGGTTCCTTTAATTCTGGTACCTTCGTTATCAAAACTCTTATTTCCACTCCAAGAATTGAAATCACCATTCCAGCTTACTTGGTCTGCTTCACCTTTAAAGAGAAATACCGCAATAGAATCTTGTTTGAACGGAATCTGATCTTCAAGAGCGAGTTTTTTCCAAAGGGAATCTGCTTCCGCTTTTCGCTGAGAATCATCCTGTATAGATGAAATATCTTCCAGACGTTCTTCTAATTCAGTAATGGTAATTCCGTCTTTAGTTGACTCAGAAGAACAGGAAATCCCAAAGATTAGTACTAATATTAAAAAGGTGATTCTGTTTTGTAGCACAAGTTTTTTCTTAAATAGTTAACTCAGAGAGAATAACACATTTTAGGGACGATTTGAAAGGGAGATCACTAAAAAATCAAAGCTGGTAAAAAAAGACGATTTTTTTGCTTTACTAATCTCTGAGCTTCTTATTTTCAAGCCTAATCATTAAGAGGAATATGATCGTTTCAAAATTTGGTGGAACCAGCGTAGGTACTTTTCAGGCAATGAAAAACAGTGCTGAAATTGTTGGTGCAGACACAAACAGAAAGTTAATTGTAATTAGTGCAACTTCCGGTACAACCAATGATCTGGTTGCTCTCGGGATTTCAGAACTGGATGCTACATCTCAGGAAGAGATCTTGATTCGCATCAAAGAAAGGCACCTTTCAATAATCCATGAGCTGGAAAATAAGGAAGAAGCTGAAAGGGACTTTAAAGAAGAGCTTACTCAGCTACGACAGCACTTGGAGCAGGTTGCCAGAGATAAGCGATGGAAAGATCGTTTAGTTTCCTTCGGTGAATTGATGTCTACAAAGATCTTTATCCATGTTCTCAAAGAGAATGGAGTGGATGCAAAGTGGTTAGATGCCCGTGAATTTCTGAAAACAGATTCTAATTTCGGAAATGCAGTTGTTGATCTTCCAAAACTGAAGAAAAATATTAATGAAAAGGTAAATTCAGATTCAGTGTATTTAACACAGGGATTTATCGGTTCGGATATATTTGGAAACACAACCACATTAGGCAGAGGAGGGAGCGATTTTTCAGCAGCATTGTTTGCAGAAGCTCTTGAAGCAGAGAAGTTGGAAATCTGGACTGATGTTGCCGGAATCTATTCTACGGATCCAAGAGTTGTGAAAGAAGCCAGACCTATCAAAGAGATCACTTTTGATGAAGCCGCTGAGCTTTCGGTATTTGGGGGAAAAGTACTTCATCCCGCCACTTTAAAACCCGCAATAAGAGGTAAAGTTGATGTAAGAGTGGCTTCAACCAGTGAGCCTGAAAAAGAGGGAACATTGATCGTTCATGAATCAATGGAAAGACCGGTAATAAGAGCATTGTCACTTAGAAAAAATCAAACCCTTTTGACAGTTAAAAGTTTGGCGATGCTTCACCAGTATGGATTTCTCGCAAAGTTATTTCAGGTATTAGCGAATTATAAAATTTCTGTGGATCTGGTAAGTACCAGTGAGGTAAGCGTATCTCTAACGCTTGATACAGCCGTTAACGCATCGAACAAAGTAGAGTTAACTTCGGATGTAATTAACGAATTGAAAAAGTTTTGCGAAGTTAAAATCGAAAAGGAATATTCTTTGGTAGCACTGATCGGGAATAATCTGAATAAAACCGCAGGAATAAGCGGAGCTATATTTGATAAACTAAAGGACTTCAATATCAGAATGGTTTGCCATGGTGCCAGCGAAAACAATATCTGTTTTCTAGCTGATGAATCGGAAGGTGAAGCTATTGTGAAATTGTTGCATAAAGAGTTTATTGAAATATGAAAATCTCAGTAATTGGTACCGGTAAAACCGGAAGTAAAGTAGTTGAAATGCTGGGCGATAATCTCGCTTATGCATTCGATGAATCCAATCCCCCAACAGTTGAAAAGTTAAAAGAAAGTGATGCTGTCATCATTTTTGTTCCGGGAGATGCTGTAAAAGATATTTTACCTAAGGTTTTAGAATCTGGCATTCCTGCTGCCTGGGGAAGTACCGGATTTTCCTGGCCGGAAGATCTGGAAGATAAAGTCCAAAAAATGGAAACCAAATGGGTGTTGGCTACCAATTTCAGTTTAGGGATGAATATTATCCGAAATGCAATTGAAGCTATTTCAGCTGGATCAGTAATATTAAAAGAACCAGAGATCAAAATTCATGAAGTGCATCATATCCACAAAAAGGATGCTCCAAGTGGCACGGCTCTTTCCTGGAAGGAATGGTTAAATAAAGAAGCTGAAATCACTTCAGCAAGAGAAGGAGATGTGAACGGTATCCATGAATTGACAGTATCGACGGCAAATGAGAGAATAACACTTAAACATGATGCTTTAGACAGAGCTCTTTTTGCAGAAGGCGCAATTTGGGCAGCGGAACAATTGATCAAAAATCAGAATTTAACAAACGGTATTTATACCTTTGGACAATTGTTTGATTTCATCACAAAAAATAATGAATAGATTAGAATTCCCCGTTTTTACAGCAATGATAACACCCTTCAATGAAGATGGAAGTGTGGATTTTGAAAGTTTTGAGTACTTATTGCTAAAACAGCAGGAAGCTAAGGTTGGTACGTTAGTTCTTGGAAGTACGGGTGAAGGCCTGAATCTTAATGCGCAGGAAAAGAGAGCGATCGTTAAGTTCGCTAAGGAAATGAATCTGGATGTTCCATTGATGGTTGGAATTGGTGGACATAGTATTCAAGCTCAAAAAGAATTTATTACTTTCTGTGATGAAGTTGGTATTGATTCGCTGCTTTTAGTGACTCCGCTATATGCGAAACCTGGTAAAGAAGGTCAGTTTGAATGGTTTTCGGAATTACTATCAACTACTGAAACTCCGTGTATTTTATATAATGTACCTTCGAGAACAGGAGTGAAGTTGCATCCAGAAGTGCCTGCGAGACTTTCTGAAAAATTCTCTCATGTTGTTGGAGTAAAGGAAGCTAGTGGAAGTGTAGAAGAATTTAAAGAATTCAGAAAGCAAAGCCCGAAACTTAATTTCTATTCCGGAGATGATGTTTTAACTGAGGCATTTGTGAAAGAAGGAGGAGTCGGACTGATTTCAGTGGCTTCAAATGTCTGGCCGGCTCAAACCAGAAAAATGGTAGAGTTAATGTTGAGCGGGAATTTTGATGAGCTTTTTGAAGACTGGGAAGAATCCGCGAACGCACTTTTTTCAGCGTCAAATCCTGTTCCCTCAAAGGTTTTACTTCAGCATAAAGGCTGGATCACACATACGAACGTACGATTACCACTTTCATTAAAAGATTTAACTCACGAAGGTGAGGAAGCACTACTGGAAGCGGATAGAAAAATAAATAATTGGTATAGAAAGAAGTGAAGAAGTGACATCAACGCTGCGCGTTTAGTAACAGAGTAACAAAGTAGGAGAAACCACTTTGTTACTCTGTTACTTTGCTACTTCTTTCACTCTGTAACTTTGATAAAAAAATGAACTACGAAGAAATTTTAGACAAATTAGAAGAAGGCGAACTTAGATCAGCTGACAAAACTGAAAACGGCTGGAAAGCCAATGTGGAAGTTAAAAAAGCGATCTTAGAATCCTTCAAGAATGGTGAAAACACTTCCTACGAAGGGATCTATGAAGGCTTTGTGGATAAGCATAATCTCCCTCCGAGATACTTTGAACCTGAAGATGGAGTACGACTAGTTCCGGGTGGTTCCTCAGTTCGACGTGGAGCTTACGTTGCTCCGGGAGTGATCATTATGCCACCGGCTTATGTGAATGTAGGTGCATTCGTAGACGAAGGCTCGATGGTAGACAGTCATGCATTAGTGGGTTCATGTGCTCAGATCGGGAAGAATGTGCACTTGTCAGCAGGAGTGCAAATCGGTGGAGTTTTAGAGCCGGTTGGAATGAATCCTGTAATAATCGAAGACGATTGTTTTATTGGTGCGGGAGTTGTGATAGTTGAAGGAATCCTAGTCCGTTCAAAAGCAGTAATTGCTCCCGGTGTTGTTCTGTCAAAATCTATTCCGGTTTACGATGCTGTTAAAGAAGAAATCAGAGAACGCGGTTCTGAAATTCCGGAAGGAGCAGTAGTAATACCGGGTTCACGTCCGGTAAATTCAGACTGGGCAAAGAAACAAGGTCTAAGTATGGATTGCCCGATTATAGTGAAATACCGCGATGAAGGAAGCAATGCATCTTTGGAGCTAGAAGAAGCGCTCAGATAAAAAAAGGAGTTGTCTAACAACTCCTTTTTTAACTAGTTAACTAAAGGTTCTTTTTTTAAAGAGGGGTAACTACACCACCATCATCGTCTGAACATTCCACTACGTATTCAAAGTATCCCCACCAAGCACCTTTTTGGGAAGTAAAGCCTGAACCACCAGCATAAGCAGTCTCTCCTGCATTAGACTTTGGCGCGATAGTTTTAAAATCAGGATCGTTTTCACCATTATCACCATCATCGTCATTGTCATCATTATCAATATCTCCATTATCATCTCCATCGCCATCATCTTCAGGATCTTCCTCAGTTCCGTTTTGTATAAGAGCGGCATGAGTTGAGATATAAAACTTTCTGTCACAAACTATAGTCTTTGGAATAGAAATAGAGTAGATATCAGCATTAAGGTTTTCTGCTTTATAAGGAGCTTTTCCGGGAGCCGGACGTTTGTTCGGAACTATATTCTCATGATCCCAAACATAAATGTGAACTTCTTTTAGATCTGCACTGGCATCTGTGTTGTAAGTAATGCTTAATTCATTATCATTATTAGTAACAATAACTTCACCTGCATAAGAATCCTGGCCGGCCCATAGAGAATGTGAGTAAACAGAATATGAATTGTTTTCATCTTCAGTTACTTGTTCCAGTTTTGTTCCCGTTCCGGTATTATTGGAATTAGAATTGTTATTTGTTGCGGACTGTCCCTTGCCACCTTTTTTAGCAAGCGCATCATCACTAACAGATGTTTCTACAATATTGTTAGATAGAGAATCTTCCGAACAGTTTGAAAATGTAATTAATAAGACTGAACATAGAAGAAAATAAAGTACCCGTATATTTTTCATGACCTCGAAAATGTATTTTAAATTGTATTTAAAATAACTATTAGGATGTTTTATAGATAATTAGCATTTATTAATCTTTATTAAATGATAATTCTGAATTCAGAACCATTTGTAAAGTAAATTAATATGAACGAGCGGTATTAGTTAATTTCTTCCCACCACTTCTCAAAAATTCTGGTTGAATCATCTAAATTCACTTTTTCTCCAATTTGAGGTGTAAATAAGGAAATAGGATTTTTACTTTCTTGATTTAATCGGCTTACTCTATTCAAAGGCTCATCCCAAGGATGCATAGCCAGTACATATTTTGAAGAATGAACAGGGAAAAGACGTTTTGCTTTGAGATCATTTGCAGCTTGTAAAACCTGATCCGGATGCATGTGTATTTCTTTCCAGGCATCGTTGTATTGCCCGTTATCCAGAATAGCTAGGTCAATAGAATCGAACCGTTTTCCGATCTCTGCAAAGAAATCTCCATAGCCACTATCACCGCCAACATAAATGGTCTGGGATTTGAATTCTAACACATAAGAAGCCCATAATGTGTTTTTTCGTTTAAATCCACGTCCGGAAAAATGACGAGTAGGCATGGTATGAATAGAAAAACCGGAATCTACTTGTAGCTCACTAAACCAATCTTGCTCGGTGATCTGTTGATCAGAGAATCCCCATTTTTTAAAATGTGATCCAACTCCAAGTCCGCAAACTACATTCTTAATTTTATCTTTTAATCCCGTGATGGTTTTGTAGTCCAAATGATCATAGTGGTCGTGGCTGATGAGTAAATAATCTATTTCAGGAATATCATCGATCGTATAGATATCTGTCCCCGGAAAAGATTTTACAGTTCCCGGAATTGGAGAGGCATTGCCACTAAAAACTGGGTCAACCAAAATCTTTTTCCCATCAAGTTGAATGAAATATGAAGAGTGTCCAAACCAAACCAATACATTTTCATGTTCAGGAATAGAGAACAGATCAGTCTTTACAGATGGAATTACATCTTTTGGTTTAGTTCCGGGATGTTTAACAAATAACTGATCATATAAAATACTGAAATAAGAATGTCCCTCGGAAAGATCAGGAGTAAGTTGAAGGTTCTGAAACATACCATCGTTGAAATTCTGTGATCTTGAAATTTCTTCGAGATGTTGTCCGGCAGGAGCTTCTCCGAATTTGGCCTGACGCATATAGAAAAAAGTAGCAATTACCAGAACAACTGCTAAAACAAAAAATGTTGTCATTATATACTTTAAGATTTTTATCAATTGTACCGCTAGGATAAGATGAAGGAGTGAAAGTTAATGGGGTATATAAAAAAAGTGTTAAGGTGTGATAGTGTTAAGGTTGAATTGAGCAACCATAACACTATAGCACCATCACACCAACATTTATACCGCCAACGCTTTATTTGCTATTGCCAATCCATTTACGAACGCCTGAATAAGTGCTTCTATAGTATCAGGTGAAGCTCCTTTTGCTGTAAATTCGTGTCCTTCTTTTTCGAGTGTTAACGTTACAATCACAAGCGAATCCGTATCAGGACTTAAAATTTCTACTTCGTGATTAAGTATCTGCAGCGCCAGAAATGAATCTGTTTCGGCTTTCATGGCGGCAAGAACTGCGTCCATAGGGCCAACACCTTGTTCAAGAGAAACGACTTCTTCACCGTCATTGATCTTCATTTTAACAGCAGCGGCAACTAATCCATGCTTCCGCATAGTAATTTTGTAATCAACAACCTCAACCGGGAATTCAAGATCAGCATCTGTTGCAGAAACCATTGATTTAAGAGCTTTTATCTCTGCTTCTCTAAGGGTTTTTCCCTTTTTATTGATCCCGTTAACGTATTCCGTATAGAGCTTTTCATGATTTTCATCCAAAGTGACATTCCCTGAGAAAAGATCTCTGGATTGCCCCCAACTATTTTTCTGCATATCCGGGAATCCGGATTCTATATACTGCTGAATGCGTTCCAGTTTTGGAGAAAGGATAGGAGAAGAAAGGGAATACTTAGCTACAATATGAGCGGCTTTTAATCCTGTTCCTGTAAGAACAAACAGACATTTCTTACCTTTAAAGATATCCAGATTATTTTTGAAGCAAGCCAAAGGAATTGCACATGCCGGTTCTGTGAATATTCCTTCCTCCACAGTCATTTCTTTCATGGAAGACAGTAATTCATTCTCGGTAGCCGTAAAAGCATGTCCTTTGGTTTCGTTGATGCCTTCCAGAACTTTATAGAAATCGAAAGGATCAGCAACCGCTACGGCATCAGCCATTGTATTTACTTGGTCCTTAATGATTTTTTCTTTCTTGAAAATACCCTCAACTACAGGAGAACTTTGCTCTGGCTGAACGGCAACAAAACTTGGGATTTTGTCTATTCTTCCGGCTGCTTTTAATTCCACTAATCCTTTATAAATAGCAGCAAAGTTAGTTCCCGCTCCAATCGGTACAAAGATATAATCATAATCCATTGCACCTTGCTCGATCAGTTCATAAGAAAAGGATTTTTGCCCTTCCTGCCTGAACACATAATCGCCTGCTAAATAATAATTTCCTGATTTGGCGAATTCCCTACAAAGCAGTTCACAAGTTCTGAAATCACCTTTTATTCTGATTATAGTGGCATCGTAAATAGTGGATTGAGCTAGTTTAGCATCCGGTGTTTGTTCAGGCACAAAAACAAAGCAAGGAATTTTAAAATAACAGGCATACGCTGCTACAGAAGCTGCCATATTTCCGGTTGATGCTAAACAAATGGCATCAGCGCCTAATTCTAAAGCCTTAAGTACTTCAATATAGCTTCCGCGATCTTTAAAGCATCCCGTAGGATTTTCTAATTCAAGTTTAGCATAAAGATCAGCTTCGTATAATTCAGAAAGTCTTTCCAGCTTCTTTAAAGAAGTGAAATCTGTTTTTAACGGATCAGGAATAATATTCTTTAAAGGATATTGAATTTCTTCCCGGGCTTCTTTGTAGTCAACGGTTAGTACGCCGCCGCAGTTAGTACAGTAGGTGCTGGTGACGCGCTCGTCATTTACTGTATCACAAATAATGCATCGAACAGTGTAGCCGGAATTAGAACTCTTCATGAAAAATAATTTTGAAATTTATCCAAAATACAAAGCTTTTAAATAGGAATGAAGGATGGAAAACCGCTTTTTTGAGCTATCAGCTAAAGCGGTAATAAAATAATCTCTTCAAAGTCCAGATCAAGAATTTCAAAGATCGGAGTTGCAATCTCTTCAATTTCTTCTTCAGGATATTCATCCAGGCCTTCGAGTTTTACATACAAAGTATCATTGTGGTCATCCACAAAATATTGAACATCCGTGGACTCGAAGCTCTCTTTTAACGTTTTAATTAGAAATTGAAGATCTTCTTCAAAGGATTGATGTTCTGTTTCTTCTATATTATTCATGCAGATGGATTTGATTTGAAGCAAAAATACCCCGAGTTTGAGTCATGAACAAGCAACTTCTTCGACTAACTGAGATTGCCCAAAAACCTCAGAGAACTATTATTGGGTTGATGTCCGGAACTTCACTGGATGGACTGGATATTGCTATGTGTAAGTTCAAGTGGAAGAAGCCTCAGTTGCTGAATTTCAGAACTGTAGAGTATTCCCAAGATTTGAGAAACAGAATCAGGGCTGTTCAATCACAGATGCAGGTTAATCTTCAGGAAGTTTGTGTTTTGCATACAGAGTTGGCTCATTTATACGCTGATCTGGTTTTGGAATCTCTGGAAGAATGGGGAGTTGAAGCGCATCAGGTAGACTTGATTGCCAGTCATGGACAAACGATCTATCACCATCCCAATAAAAAAATGAACAGCACACTTCAAATCGTTGATGGAGATCATATTGCCGAAAAAACAGGAATTGTTACCATCTCTGATTTCCGCCAAAAACACGTTGCCAAAGGAGGAGAAGGAGCACCATTGGCAGGTATCATGGATGAGGCTTTATTCCGATCAGAAACAAAACACCGATTGCTCTTAAATCTGGGAGGAATTTCAAATTTTACCTGGCTACCGAGTAAGGAAAGTAGTGAGGATATAATGACCTCAGATATTGGTCCGGCCAATACGCTCATCAACGAAGCAATGAAGAAGCATTTCAACAAACCTTTTGATGAGAATGGAAAAGTGGCATCAAACGGAAATGTACATTCCGGATTGCTGAAATATTTATTACTGGAACCATTTTTCAGAAAGCCTTTTCCGAAAACCACGGGACAGGAAGATTTTAACCTGGATCTGGTGGAAGAATTAATGACCGGATTCAAGATCGAGCTGGAACCCGAAGATCTTGTGGCCACACTTACCCATTTAACAGTTCAAAGTATTACACGAGCTTTTGAAGAAGTTATCAGAACTAAGCCTTTTGAAATGTTTGTATCTGGTGGGGGAGTGCATAACTCAACCGTTATGAATGGACTGAAAGAGAGGCTTGGTTATGCTGAATTCAAAGACTTTGAAGAATCAGGAATTACTGCAGATTCAAAAGAAGCGGTGTTGATGGCATTTCTTGCAAACGAATGTGTTGTTGGAGGAGAGTGGAAGCTGGGGAAGGTTAGTTTTTAAAGAAATACATTATTTAAGCCATTTACTCAAACTTTTCTTTGCAACAGAATGTGAAATTATGTTCCCTTCACGAATTGCTTTTTCTCCTTTAGCTAAACCTTGCATTGTTTCAGAATAAAAAATTTCTGTGGAATGAAGTAGTTTCTCGAGTTTAACAATGATTTTCTCTCTAATCGGTTTCCCTTTCTCAAAAATAGCTTCCTGAAGCGCTTTGTATTCTTTTCTTCCTTCTTCTGTTTCGATTTTGATCGGTTCTAAGCCATGATCTTTTAAATCATAAGGACTTGCCTTCATGTCAATGGTTCGGGCTTCTAATGCCAGTTCAAATGCTTCCAGAATAAGATCGCTGCTTACCCACGGATATAATTTGAATGCCCATTTATACAGATCCATATTAGAATGAATACAACCCGGTTGTTCGGTTTCCGAGAAAGTGTCTCTGGAAAGCTCAAATCGGTTCATGGGCTGTGCAGGTTTTGTAAAAAAGCGGAAAGCATCAAAATGTGTACAAAGCAGAGGTCGAGATTCCACAAATTCAGCAAGCTCATCCGGCTCCATTCGTAGTGGAACCTGATTATGTCTTGGTTTTTCGGCTTTGTAGACCATAGCCCATTCATGCATACCAAAACATCCAAAAGACGGGCGACTGTTTTGAGTGTTTTTCAGCATTTCCAGAATCCAGGTGGCAGACCGGATTCTTCTTTCAGGAAAAAGATCCATATCGATCCATGCTTTGTTATCTGAGATCTTCAATTCCTCAAAATCGGGGAGAGTTTCCACGTCAGAAAATTCAAGAGCGGTTCCAAATCCTGGCGACCATCTCTTCAGCATTGAAGGACGAAAGGCGTAATATTGAAACAAGAAATCCATTACCGGATTCTTTTTGTGTTGAGAACGCTCGATCAAATATTGACCGACTAAATTATCTACTTTAGATTCGTGATCTGTTTGTATGGATTTCCATTCTTCTTCAGAAAGAACCACGTCTATATTTATGTCAGGTATAACTGCTTGCATATCCAAAGATAAGGAATTGGATTTAACCCTTTCAGGGTTTTTGGGGAATTATCTTACATCTATTGATATTGAATCCCTTCGGGATTAATCAGAAATTATAGGCTTGGTAAATTTTAGTTCAGCTTGTCTAATTAAAACTCTTTGTTAATATTAAATAAGTCCGAAGGACTTGAATATGAATAGATTAATGAAATTGTGATATTGAAACCCCAAAGGGGTTAAACAGAATGAGCACGTATACACAAATTATTTATCAGATTGTTTTTAGTACAAAAAACAGAGTTCCTGTTCTGCATAAGAAAGGAAGACCTGATCTTTTTAAATACATCTGGGGTATTTTAAAAAATAAAAAATGTCATTTGTATCAGATAAATGGGGTTGAAGATCATATTCATATTCTAACACACATCCATCCCAGTGTTGCACTTTCACAACTTGTTAAAGATATCAAGCTTGCAAGTTCGTTTTATATCAAAGAAAACAAATTATTCTTTGGCTTTGATGGATGGCAAGAAGGGTATGGTGCATTTACCTATTCTTTGAAAGAAAAAGAGCGACTAATAAATTATGTCAAGAATCAAGAGGAGCATCATAAAAAAACTTCCTTTCGTGATGAGTATATGTCTCTTCTTAATGAGTTTGAGATTGATTTTGAAGAAAAATACTTGTTTTAAGCTTGTCTCAATAAAATAGACTATCAATCTTATCACATATATCAATCAATTGTGATAGAAATAGTTTATAAGTTTGGTAAAATTCTAAACGAGACAACGAATGATGAAGTCATTAGCCATTACCAACGAAGTTCTGACCAAAGCCCTTGACTATGAAAGCTATACGAAGCTGATCGAAGATCTTTTTTTCGAAAACAGAACAACCAATGACGATAATTCTGAAAGTCAGCTTAATTATACCAAGCTGAATATTCAGCGGGCTTCTAGGTGGGAAAAGAGAGCTAAACTAAATGAAAATCTGAAAGAAGTAGTCAATAAGATTAATAACGATCAGATCTGGTTAGTGATCACAGAAGGGTGGTGCGGAGACGCTGCTCAGATACTTCCTTTTATAAATAAAATATCAGAGCTTAATGAGAAAATTGAGCTGAAACTCATACTCAGAGATCAACATCCCGAAGTAATGGATGAATTTTTAACAGACGGAAGTAGGTCGATTCCGAAAGTTGTTGTTCTGAATAAAGAAAACCTTGATGTATTGGGGAGCTGGGGACCACGTCCGAAAGCCGTTCACGAAGATTATGTCAAAAAAAGGAGAGATCCTGATTATGATAATAAGAAAGCAGCTGAAGAACTCCATTTGTGGTATGCCAGAGATAAAGGCAAAACCACTCAGGAAGAGTTCAAAGAATTTTTAGAATCATTGAACTGAATCAGTATTCAAAGAAATTCCAGGGTTGAAGATTTGGAACATCTGCATTAAAAGTCATTTTCTTTTTAAGAGTAGGATGCTCAATAGTCAACCGAACGGCTCTTAAACCCATTTCTTTGCCATCTTTGTTTCCTTCTTCTCCGTATCGATAATCGCCCCATAATGGATGACCTTCTTTAGCCATTTGTACCCTTATTTGATGAGGTCGACCAGTAAACAAGTCTATTTCAACCAAGCTGTAATTGGCATTTTGTTTGATGGTTTCAAAGCTGAGCTTAGATTCTTTGGCTTTGCCCCTGGGCTTTTTATATGCGGAAACGTTATTCGAACGATTGTCTTTCTCCAAGTAATGAACCAATGTGTCACTTGGCGGAGTCATACCCTCAACCATAGCCCAGTAAGTTTTGTCCATTTTATTATTTCTAATCTGTTCAGATAGTCGAGACGCTGCTTTTGAGGTTCTGGCCAAAACCATTACTCCACTTACAGGTCTGTCTAATCGGTGGACCAATCCCATCCAAACATCGCCCGGTTTGTTATATTTCTTCTTAATGTATTTTTTACAAAGAGTTAATACATCAGGGTCTCCGGTATGATCTTCCTGCGAAAGAACACCGGTCGGTTTATCAATCACCAATAAATGATTGTCTTCATAAATAATAGGAATATCCGGATTGGTACGTGTAGTCTGTTTTTTCATATTCATTCTCAGGATTCTTATGGAAAATACATCTTTTTAAATATTGATTTCTATTTGCTTTTGATTAATCTATTGAGTTTCAATGAATTGAAATGCTTTAAATACTTTCTTATAAATCCTTAATATTAAAAGAGTGAAAAGTTTATTAATGAAAGTATTCTTAATTTATAAAGGTGAGCAAATAAAAGTTAAGGTAGCCCGTTCAATTCTGTAATTGTAACATCGGGCACTATTCTCACTCTTTGTATAGTAGTGATTATAAAACCACAAAAGAGAAAAAAGTTCATCTAAAGACTAAATATGTTTAATTGGTTCAAGAAAAAGGAAGTATTTAGAGAAATTTGTATTCCAAAAGTATTTTTGGATAATGATATTGACTTCCGTTACCAGCACTCCATTGAGATCGCTACCATTCAAAGCAAGAGTAAATCTATATTTAAAGATATTTCTAAACTTGTTCAAGATAATGATAGTCAATCTTTGAAAGACCTTTCAAGTACAATCGCGAATGAAGACTCTATTAAGGTTTACAGTTTAATTGGGTCACAAGAAAATCAAAGAATGTTAATTGCCATTCTGGATCCTGTTAAGAAAGGAGAAGAACCTAGATTGGTAGCTTACAATCTGATGAGTACTTCCAGTCAAATGAGCATTAAAAAAGTTAGTAATTTTTAGTATTCAAATGAAAATGGCTTAAAGCAAGTTGTCCCGCAATAACTACAAAGGCTTAACGCCAAATAGATCAAGCTTTTTATTATACTGAGTTTTATTTTATTAAAGTCTATTTAAAACTAAAAATAGAGTTTTAAATAGTGAGAATTGCATTTAGTCGTTTAAATATAATGGTCCAACACCGATGTGATTTTCTACTTGTTGATCATTTGGCATAAACTCATGCATTAATTTAACTTCTGTTCCGCCACCAACCTCTGAAAGAGTGATTGTTACCAGAGTATTAGAGTATTGGTAACCACTATATGAATTCCAACAGAATATTATCTTATCTGTTGGAGAGGCCTCTTTATATTCACCCGTATGTGAATAAGTTTCACCTTCGTACTTATGAATATTAATTTTGAAAATGACTTGCCAGTAATGATCTTGATCCAATGTAAAATTACTAAATATCTCTTCTTTTGATATGGACAAAGAAAATTATAAAAATGGTAAGCTGAAGTACGAAGTATATGCTGAAGAACTTGCTAAACTACAGTCAGAATTACTGAAACTGCAATATTGGGTAAAAGAAAAGCAGCTAAAAGTGTGCGTGATCTTTGAAGGAAGAGATGCTGCTGGAAAGGGTGGGGTCATAAAAAGGATAACTGCTCCATTGAATCCCAGAACCGTTCGTGTGGCTGCACTTGCAAAGCCAACTGAAAAGGAGCAAACACAATGGTATTTTCAGAGATATGTACAACATCTTCCTTCAGCAGGCGAGATCGTGATTTTTGACCGAAGTTGGTATAACAGAGCAGGAGTAGAGCGAGTAATGGGTTTTTGTTCTGATGAAGAGTATTGGGAATTCCTTAGAACGTGTCCGGACTTTGAGAAAATGCTCATCGGATCAGGTATTATTCTTATAAAATATTGGTTTGCGATCAGTGACGGCGTTCAGGATAAACGTTTTCAGGATAGAAATAATGATCCTCTCAAGCGATGGAAACTCAGTGATATGGATCTTCTGGCAAGAAGTAAATGGGTGGAATATTCTAAAGCAAAGGACGTAATGTTCGAATATACTGATACGCCTGAATCTCCCTGGTATGTGGTTAATGCCGACGTTAAAAGACATGCCCGCTTAAACTGTATGACGCATCTTTTAAGTAAAATCGATTATCAGGATCTTACTCCAGACCCGATCGAGTTACCCCCGCTGATTGTTGATACAGATTATGAAAGACCTTCTATAAACAGCCAGAACTGGGTTCCGGCGATCTATGGGGAAAATCCTGTTGACAGTTAATTATCTTGAATTGAATTTATAGAATTACTAAAATTTATTGTCCTTGAAAGTAACGTGTTTTCAAGCTCCCAAAAGCAACAAATGCTTCACTTTATGATAATTGAGAGCAAGTTTTATACAGTGTTTGAGCTCGTTCTTTGGAATTTTTTCATCCAGCTTAAATATAATGGCGCGATCTCCTTCAAAAGTGAATGTATCCTGATAGAGTTCTTTGAAAGTGGGAACCAATTTTGAAGTGCATTTGAAATACATGGCATATTGATCCGGATTCTTTTCTTTCCAGTCCATGCGAACAGTGCTTCCGTGTTTGGTAAGATAACTCGGTTCTCCCCATTTCAGCGTTTCCTCCAAGTTTTCCAAACCATCAACTTCTGAAGCAGCTTCCAGCACCAATTCTCTGAGCTTCTCCATTTGAGAACGAACGGAATGAGGATAATTCTCGAAAACCTCGGTGGTATTTGGGTTGGTGGTTAGGTTCATTTGAAAATAAATGATTCGAAAATTACTTAGTGAAAGATATTTTCTTTGTTTCAAGTTCTCGAAGGTAATTCATAGCTTCACTTTTAATCTTTCTCATTCGTGTTTCAAAATTGGAGTTTTCAAAAAGAAAGAATTCGAAACCAGTATCTGCGAATTCTACATTTTTATAACCTGACCACCATTCACCGTCTCCCATTACACAATGTAATCCTGAATGAAAATTATCTCCATTTAATATCATGAAATCAGAAATACAAAAGTAGTACTCCTTTTTTCTATAGTAAAAATGATCTTCAGTTATTCCTGTGATAGAAACCTGCTCTTCATTAGTAATAATTTTCTTAGATCTATTCCCTACTCTTTTTGAGAATTCTTTCATGATCATATCAAAATTTAAATCATGAACACCTTCATCAGATTCAAAAACTCTATTTTTGGCAATAAGTGAAGCACTCAATAAATATAGAAGTTCACTGTCAGAAGCGTGTTCGAATTCTATAGATTTTAATAAGTTCTTCAAAGTTCCAGTACTTGGTTCACTATTATAAAGCAACCAGTTGTTCATAAGGCTTTTCAAAAAACCTAATCCTCCGATATTGAAATATCTTCCTATTAAATCTGGTAATTTGAAAATCAATTTTTTTAGTTCAGTTCCTTCAATAACATAAATTCTATATGGTTTTTGTTTAGAAATTTTTGACAACCAATCTTTGGTTTGGTTTGAGAGATGAGAACTTAAAAGAAAAACCAACGCATCAGGTTTGTTAGCATCAGCCCAAGCTATCTTATCTATTAAGTCAGTTTTTGGGACCGCTTTCTTATACTTTTTACATTCAAAGTGCCATTTTTCATAAATATTACCAGTGATCGGGTTTTCTATTTCATAGATAGCTTCAATATCTCTTCCTTGGTCATCAGTGCTACCTCTCCATTCAACATTTTTAAAATCATTTCTCCAGATAAGTTCGAAGCAAATTCCTTCGAATTGTTTATGATCTATAGAACCAAAGTCTAAGTTTTCAAAATTAATCATCTCACAGCTCCGTATACCTTTCAATTCTCTCTCTATCCTCAGGCTCAGTAGCTAAACTAATTCCGATCAGTAAAGCGAGATTTACGATCAAACCATAAATTCCCTCATGCATGGGGAGCGGTTTGAATTCGGGATTGTACAGGAAGAACAAGGTAACCACAATCCCACCAATCAAACCTGCAAGTGCACCTTTTCCATTCGCTCGCGGCCAGTAGAACATGGCAAATACCAACGGGAACATCTGAGCAATTCCGCCATATGCTCCCAGCAATAGAGATACAATATCCGTTTCTGAAAACACCGCGAAGTAATAGGCGATCAAACTTATTACAATTACTAAAATTCGTATCAATGTCCGTTCATTGCCTTCTGCTTTCATCCAGTTTGCAAGTGATGGGGATTTTGAAAGACCGTCCCGAACAGCAACCGAAGCCGCTGCGTGAACTATAGCATCACCAGAAGACATGGAAGCCGCCAAAGTCCCGGCACAAACCAACCCGATCAGAATTACAGGCAGATCCATTTGAAGCAATACATGTGGCAGAATAGAATCAGCCGGAGTTACATTCGGAAAAGCCAGAACGGCAGCAAAACCGATGATCAAAATCGGAACCAAAAAGATCTGAAAAGTAGGGTAGAGGACAACCGTTAATTTAATAGTTCGATCACTTTTTGCAGCAAATGCTTTCATAAAGAAATGTGGCCACATGGAAAATCCGATTGCAGAGATCAACACGGCAGAACTGAATCCCCACCAATCCCAGGCGGCTCCGCTACTGGTTAAACCCGGAGCAGTAAGTGCGTCACCAAAATCGGAAGCTATTAATTCTTCAAACATCGGCCCGATTCCACCATACATCTTTTCAGGAAGATAGATTCCCAAAAACCACGCAATGATCAGCATAAAAATTCCCTGAAAAGTGTTCGTCCAACCAACGCCCATCACCCCGCTGAAGAACACGTACACAAGCACAACTCCGTACGCAATGCCGGCTCCCAACCATTCGGGAATAGTTCCTTCACTGATCGTATTCAGGACCAATCCGGCGCCTTTCATTTGAAGGGTTAAATAGGGAATTAATACTACCACTGTTAGTATAGCTAAAAGAGCTGAAAGTACTTTACTGTTGTAGCGATCCTGAAGTAATTCCGCCTGAGTTACAAATCCGTGTTTTGCACCAAGTTTTCTGGCTTTGGGGCCAAAAAAGTAAAAGGGAACCATTCCCAAAGCTCCGTAAGCGATGATGTAGAAAGCAGCAGCTCCACGGGAATACGCCCAACCCGGACCACCCAAAAATGCAAAAGAGGAAAAAATGGATGCGCCCAACACGAAATAGAGAATGAACACATTCATGGAACGGTCACCAGCTACATATCCGGCGGCACTGTTGCTCACTTTTCTTCCCGGGATGATTCCCATCACCAAAGTGATCGCCAAATAGATTCCACAAATTCCGAGAATAATGATCCAGTCAGCCAATTAGCTTTCCTCCTCAGTATCTTTTCTGAAAAAGAGAAAGAGTGCTGTAAAGGAGCAACAAACCATCAGGATAACCCAGAAAAAGGATAGGGGCAGCCCAAGAATTAGTGGCCTTGCTGAACTCATCAATGGATAAACCGGCCAGATCAGGCAAATTTGAATTAGTATCAGAATCGGAACTAAAATAAATGCACGTTTTCTTCGCTTTGGTGATCGAGTAGAAAAAACTAAGCCGTTTGGGATCTTGTTGTTCATATTTAAAAAAATATTTCGCTATAAATACGAAAAGAAGTTTTGAATCGAAAGAGGTTTAATAAAACCATAAGCTGAAATAAGCAATCCAAAATCAGCGGAATCAGTGTTCCAAAACCACTACCTTTAAACCGTGAGCAATCCAAAGATCAACATAGAAGTTTCTGAAAAAGTAGCGAATCTACCGCTTTCACCCGGAGTTTATATCTACAGAGATAAAAGCGGAAGTGTGTTGTATGTAGGAAAAGCCAAGAAGCTAAGAAACAGAGTTCGTTCTTATTTTCAAGAATCCCGTAATGTAGATGGACGCATCAAAACGATGGTTTCCAAGATCGATGATCTGGAAGTGGTAGTTACTGATTCAGAAGCGGAAGCTTTGATCTTAGAGAATAACTTTATTAAGCAGTATCAGCCTCGCTACAATATTATGTATCGGGATGACAAGTCGTATCCCTACATTTGCATCACAAAAGATGATAAGCCAAGAGTGTTTCCAACTCGAACTATCGTGAAAGACGGAAGTAAATATTATGGTCCGTACGACAGCGTTATAAACATGAAGCGGATGCTGGAAACCATTCGAAAAGCTTTTGATCTTTGTACCTGCGCAGTTTCAATCAAGAATATTGATCGAACTCGTGGGATTCCTAAGTGGCATTCCTGTTTCGATGATTATTTAGAGAACTGTTCTGGCGATTGGGATAATGAACGCTATAATGTTGTTGTATCTAAAGTAGAGCGATTGCTGAATGGACAAACGGAGGTGTTGATCCGTGAACTGAAAGAAGAGATGGAAATAGCATCTTCCGCTTTAGCATTTGAAGAAGCAGCTAAGCTTCGGGATAGCCTTATTGCCGTTGAGCGCTACAGCAAGAAAATGAAAATGGTCGCGGACAAAAAAGTAGATCGCGATGTATTTGCATTGATAATCGATTCGGAACTTGGAGAAGCCTGTGGGGTTTTATTTAAAGTACGAGAAGGAAAGTTGATCGGTAAATTCCACCGCTTCTTGAAAAATATTGATGGACTGGCTGAAGGTGTTTTGCTTCAGTCTTTTGTGGAGGATTATTACACCGGTCAATATACAGCAGCTATTCCGGATGAGGTATATATCAGCAAAGAGATGGAAGATGATGAAGCATTGGTACAGTATCTATATCAGGAAAAAGGAAAGAAAGTACCGGTTCATGTACCACAGATTGGAGAAAAGGCCCAGTTGATCAAAATGGCCAAATCGAATGCGAAACTACATTTAAACGAAAGAAGATTAGAAAAAGAAAAAGCAGAACGCGATCGTATTCCTCATGCAGTAAAAGAACTGAAAGAACATTTAGGTTTACAGAGACTTCCCAGAAGAATTGAGTGCTTTGATAATTCAAATTTACAAGGATCAGATCCTGTAGCTTCTATGGTTTGTTTTGTAGATGCAAAACCTCGAAAAAGTGAGTACAAGCGATTCAATATTAAAACGGTTGTAGGTCCTGATGACTTTGCTTCCATGAAAGAGATTTTGACGCGGCGCTACTCCAAAGTGATGAAAGATGGATTACAAATTCCGGATCTTATTATTGTAGATGGAGGGAAAGGACAACTTAGTTCTGCAGTGGAAGCACTTAAAGAAATTGGGTTCTACGGTGAATGTGAAATTATCGGTTTAGCAAAGAGATTGGAAGAGGTATTTATACCGGGTAAAATGGACTCGATAATGATCCCTAAAAAATCAACTGCCCTTAAACTGATCCAACAAGCCAGAGATGAAGCGCACCGGTTCGCGATCACTTTTCATCGTCAAAAAAGGTCCAAGAGAACATTGATCACAGAACTCACTGATATAGAGGGAGTGGGTGAAAAAACATCACAAACACTGTTGAAGGAATTTGGTTCAGTAAAAAAAGTAAAACAAGCTGAAATAGAAGAGATTCAAAAAGTGATCGGGAAAAAATCCGGAGAAAAAGTTTACAACCATTTCAATAACTAGCTCGTCTTAGATTTTGATGTGATTAAACGGCTAACATCATCATGTGATATGAAGGTTGAGTATCATCAATTAAAATAGAACCAAGCCAATTGTCTTAGCTCTTCGTACAATAGTGCAAGACAAGAGGTAAAATGCTCTTTGTGTTAATAAATGTTATTGATTGAATGTAATCGAGGTATTCAGAGTTTAATCAATACGTTGGCAAAGAGTTAACCCCAAAATACACGGGTGAACACAATGGAACTATTAAAGAGAACTACAAAGGCATCTTATAAAGATCTTCGGGACAGAGATCTGGTACGTTATTTCAGAAAAAAAGCTGACGAAGCTGCATTCAATGAATTAATGAACCGTCACCAGGCAAAAATTTATTCATACATTTATAGTATGATCAACAACCCTGAAACAGCTAATGATATTTTTCAGGAAGTGTTTACGAAGGTAGTCACAAAAATGGATGACACCTACAACGAACAAGGTAAATGGATTGCGTGGGTAATGAGAATTGCGCACAATGCAACAATTGATCATATAAGAAAACAAAAGCGTTACATTGACGTTAACTCTTGGTACGACGATGACGATTCTCGCTCAGATTACTTTGATAGAATGACGGACGAGAGTTGGGTAGACGCTGATGAGCAATTAGTTGAGGGCGAAACAAAGTCCAGTTTAATGGCTCATATAGCTAAATTACCTGAGGAACAACGCACCGTTGTACTTTTGAGGCATTATTATGAAATGCCCTTTAAAGAAATCGCAGAATTGACTAATGTATCAATAAATACGGCACTAGGTCGTATGCGTTATGCGTTGATAAATTTGCGCAAGCACTTTGAGGAAGAAAGACAACATGAGTTTAAACATGCAAATAAACGATGAAGACTGTATTCGGTACCTCATGAGGGAGATGGATCCCTCTGAGGAGATCGAATTTGAAAGAGAAATGATGAGTAACGAAAACTTACTCATAGAAGTTGAAAGTTTAAGGAGCACATACAATAAGGTTAAAAAGTTACCATTAAAGCAGACACCTGCTGAAATACTCAATAAGGTTAAAGAACAAGCCTTATCCGACCAACAAAAGCGTCTACGTAGTTCGTTTAAATTAATAGGTTGGTTTGGAAAAACGGTAGCAGTAGCTGCAACTATCCTGCTTCTTATTTCGGTTTCTGTGTATTTCATTGATTTTGGAACGTTAACAAGCTCACCAGCTCAAACCACTGTTATTTCTGCCGGCACCGTTCAGCCATGGGTTGACAGGAATGAAATTATTAATATATCAGACCGTACCGATGCGGTTCAGGCACAAAGAATTGGGGCCGAGTACGAAAAGAGTTATGAAAAACTTATCCCTGTAAATAAAGTCGATGAACCCTCGAATCAAAGACAGGGAGTACTATTAACCAGTTCTCCGGTTAATAACTGATCCCAATTGTGGATAACTTACTATATGGATGTGAATAAGTATTTTTGTATCGCATGATACCTCGCTTTATATTGATTTTAATGTCAAAGAACCAAAATAAGCGAGTATTTAATGGGTAAAGTTATCTCTATAGCAAATCAAAAGGGAGGAGTAGGTAAAACAACTACTGCTATCAACTTAGCTGCTAGTTTAGCGGCCATAGAGCACCCAACACTTGTAATTGATATAGATCCTCAAAGTAATACAACTAGTGGATTAGGTATTGATGTTAAGACCGTTACCAATTCTGTATATGAGGTGATGATTGGTAGCACTGACACTACTGAAACGATACGTTCAACAGAATTAGATTTTCTGGATTTGGTACCGGCTCATATAAATTTGGTAGGTGCGGAAATCGAAATGATTGACAGAGAGGATCGCGAAAGAATTCTTGATAAGGCAATCGGTGATCTAAGAGATAAATATGACTTTATCATTATTGACTGTCCGCCTTCGCTGGGACTTTTAACTATCAACGCGCTTACAGCATCGGATTCAATTGTAATACCAGTTCAGTGTGAGTACTTTGCATTAGAAGGTCTTGGTCAATTATTGAATACGATCAAAATTGTAAGACAACACTTGAATCCTGACTTGGATATTGAAGGCGTTTTATTGACGATGTATGATACCAGAACAAGATTATCCAATCAGGTGGCTGAAGAAGTAAAGCGTTATTTTGATGACAGAGTTTTCAAGTCGGTGATTGCCAGAAATATCAGGCTCGCTGAAGCTCCAAGTTTTGGTAAACCGGCGCTTTTATATGATTCTACCAGCACCGGAAGTAAAAATTATCTGTCTTTAGCTCGTGAGATCATTAAGAAAAACAGAAAGCTATTTAAGGATAGTCCTGTACTTTCTAATTAAGGAATAATAGAATGGCAAAGAAGGTTTTAGGAAGAGGTTTAGGTGTTTATTTCCCGGAGTATCAATCCGATGAGGAGAAATCCGAAGAGAATAAAAGAGAGCCTATAGCAAAACAAAAAGGCTCCGATTCGGAAAAACCGGTTGAAGTTGATCCTGCCGAATTAGTAAATGTAGTTCTTCATATTCCTGTAGATGATATCAGAGCAAACCCACACCAGCCGCGTAAGGAATTCGATGAAGAAAAGCTGGAAGAACTGGCTGATTCTATTAAAGAGCATGGAATTATTCAGCCACTTACGGTAAGGTATATTGGCGAGAGAAAGTTTGAGCTGATAAGTGGAGAACGCAGATTAAAAGCATCGAAACTTGCAGGGCTTAAAGAGGTAGCAGCATACGTTCGTAAAGCCGATGATGAGCAAAGCATGGCATTTGCTTTGATAGAAAATATTCAACGGGAAGATCTGAATGCTCTTGAAGTTGCTTTGGCTTACAAAAGGCTTTTAGAAGAATTTGATTATACTCAAGCTCAAGTTGCTGAAAGAGTAGGTAAGAACAGAACAACTGTTACAAATATGTTACGGTTATTGACCTTGCCGGATTTCATTCAAACAGCATTAAAAAAGAATGAAATAGCAATGGGGCATGCTCGTTCTCTTATTACTATCGAAGATATTTCTGATCAGCAAAAATTGTTGAAAAAAGCGGTCACAAATGAATGGTCAGTACGACAAATGGAAGATGCGGTAAGAGCGTTATCTTCAGCAGGAAAGAAAAAGAAAACCTCGTCAAAAAAAGATCCAAACAATCCATTTTACGAAGAAATATCTTCAAGACTGAGGCAAACTTTTAGTACTAAAGTGCAGGTTAACCCAAAAGCCAAAGGTGGAGAAATCAAAATCGAATATTATTCAGAAGACGACCTGGAGCGCATTCTTGGGATCTTTGATTCGATTTAATATCATTTTTGCAAGCTTAGTTCTTTTAAGCAGCGTAAATACAAAAGCACAGTATTTACAAAAAGCAGATTTAGAAAAATATTCTTATAGCTATTCTTTAAATACAGATAGTACAAAAACTCAGTACCCTGATCCTAAATTAGTAGTACGAAGATCTCTAATAATTCCGGGCTGGGGACAAATAACAAACAGGCAAGCCTGGAAAGTCCCCATAGTTTATGGTTTGCTAGGCGGACTTGGATATTACAGTGTATATCTTACAAAACAATATCATGATTACAGAGCTGCTTACTATAATTCTTTTGATTCAAACACAGATATGAGATTTGGGCCAACTCCTGATCGATTAAGTGGTCAAGGTCAAACTGCATTAAAAAGTAACAGAGATTTTCTCAGAAACAGAAGGGATTTTGTTTATGTAACGATATTTCTTTCATATGTGTTAAATGCAGTAGATGCATATGTTTTTGCACATTTACGGCCATTTGATGTATCAGATGATCTTTCAATGAACAGAACATTTAAACCCAACAACATTAATTCTCCTTTACTCGGAGATGTACCTTCAATTTCACTTTCAATTAGTTTTTAGTATGAATAAACCCAAAAAATCAGAAGCACAAATACAAAGGCAGTATGAGGAAGGGAGTAATAAGGATATTTGGAGTGTCTTTAAAATTATGGGAGAATTTGTTGAAGGCTTTGATACCTTATACAAAGTAGGCCCATGTATTTCTATTTTCGGATCTGCAAGAACAAAACCCGGCGATAAATATTACGAGCTTGCTGTTGAAACGGCTAAACTAATTACAGAAAAAGGATTCGGAGTAATTACAGGAGGGGGACCCGGTATAATGGAAGCCGGTAATAAAGGAGCATCGGATGGAAATGGTCGCTCAGTTGGATTGGGAATAGAACTACCGTTTGAACAGGGGATGAATGAATTTGTAAACAAAGATTATTCCGTGGACTTCAATTATTTCTTTGTCAGAAAAGTAATGTTCGTAAAATATGCTCAGGGATTTATCGTTTTCCCGGGTGGGTTTGGAACTTTAGATGAACTTTTTGAAAGTTTGACACTGATTCAAACTCATAAGATTTCAAAGATTCCGATTATCCTTTTTGGATCTGATTATTGGGCAGGCTTAGTTGATTGGATTAATACTACTATGAAAGAGTCCGGTACAATTTCGGAGAAAGATTCTGATTTATTTCATGTTACGGACAGCAAAGAAGAAGCTGTAAAGATAATATGTGACTTTTATGAGAAAAAGGAACCAAAGCCCAATTTTTCATTTTAAATAACCAAAGATGAGTATTTGTACTAACATGAATATGTGAGAAATATTCATCAGAATAAACGGGTTATTAATTTTAGATATGAAGCTTTTTTTTATTTAAATTAAAAGCTTTGAAATAATTAACACTAGACATTAGAAAAATGAAGTTTATCAATAAAAGTTTATTGGTTTTATTTGTGGGGCTGTTATCAAGTGCTGTTTATGCGCAAAGCACTTATGAAGATGCAGTAAAATTATATAATAGTGCTGCTGAACAAGCATCAGCAAAGGAATACGACAAAGCTATTTCTACATATATGGAAGCAGCAAAGATTGGCGAAGAACTGGGAACACCACAGGGAGCGGATATCAAAACACGTTCTGAGCAACAGATACCAAAGGTTCAACTAAACAAAGCAGGAAACCTATTTAATGCATTCAGATCTTCTAAAGAAATTCCTGATCTTGACAAAGCAATAGCTGAGTTTGAAAAGACTGTAGAATTGGCTGAAGAATATGGTGATGATCGTGTTATGCAAACAGCACGTGGCTACGTTCCTCAATTATATTACCAAAAAGGAACTATGTTATTTAAAAGAGAAATGTACGAAGAAGCGGATGATGCTTTAAATAGTGCTATTCAAGCAAATGCTAATTATGCTCAACCTTACTATACAAAAGGTCTTGTTGCTAAGAAATTATCTGATGATATTAATGACGCTTTAAGATGGTTTGATCAAGCAATTGCAGTAGCTGATAAGACTAGTAAAGGACAGATTTCTAGACAAGCAAAAAATGCTGCTCATGACGAACTTCTTTTCAGAGGCGCTAAGCTTATCGAAGCAAAGAACTATAGCGAGGCAATTGATCTTCTAAATTTAGCAACTGAATATGATGCCGAATCTGCAGATGTGTATTACAGATTAGCGGAGGCTTATAATAAGCAAAGTAAATATGATTCAGCTATTTCTAATGCTAAAACTGCTCTCACCTATGAAAAAGGAGGGAAAACTGATAAGGCTAAAATTTATTTTGAAATGGGATTCGCTTACCAAATGAAAGGTAATAAAGCAGATGCTTGTAGTGCTTATACGAATGCATCATTTGGATCATTCAGTGCTCCTGCAAAGCATTCAATGGAGTTCGAACTAAAGTGTAGTTCAACTAACTAGCATATTATTTAATGCATCTTAAAAGCCCAATGATTTTTTCATTGGGCTTTTTTTATTTAAAATAACTTCTGGAAAAAGGCTTATCTTTTTTGATCGAAAAGACCTTTGTTATCTTAAATTTTAAAAACTAACTACTCTTTATCTATGGCTTCTTTAGATCAGCTGTGTGTCAATACAATAAGAACTCTTTCAATAGACGCTGTTCAAAAAGCCAACTCAGGGCATCCGGGAATGCCAATGGGAATGGCTGATGTATCCTATATTTTATGGACAAAATTTCTTAAACACAGCCCGAAAAACCCGGAATGGTTTGACAGAGATCGATTTATCTTATCGGCGGGTCATGGTTCAATGCTTATCTATAGTCTTCTCCATCTAACAGGTTATGATCTGAGTTTGGATGAGATCAAGAACTTTCGCCAGATGGGGAGCAAGACCGCAGGACATCCTGAGAAGTATTTAACACCGGGAGTAGAGATGACTACAGGGCCTTTGGGGCAAGGATTTGCAACCGGGGTTGGTATGGCTATGGCAGAAAAATTTCTGTCGGGTAAGTTTAATACAGATCAACATAAGATCGTAGATCATTACACATATGCAATTGTTAGTGATGGAGACCTGATGGAAGGGATTTCTCATGAGGCGGCATCTTTAGCGGGGCATTTGCAGCTGGGAAAAATGATCTATCTTTACGATGCTAATTCTATTTCCATTGACGGTTCAACTGATCTAGCATTTACAGAAGATCCTGTAAAAAGGTTTGAAGCATATGGTTGGCACGTACAGGAAATTGATGGTCATGATCATGATGAAATTGAATCAGCAATAAAAAAAGCGCAGTCAGAAACAGCAAAGCCATCTATTGTAATTTGCAGAACCCATATTGGATTTGGAAGCCCTAACAAACAAGATTCAGCTTCTTCACACGGATCTCCATTAGGAGAAGATGAGATAAAGCTCACAAAAAAGGCCTATGGCTGGGATCCTGAGAAAAAGTTTTTCATTCCTGAAGAAGCTCTTAATTTGTTCAGAAAAGAAGTATCCAAAGGGATAGCTTTGGAGGAATCTTGGGGGGAAATACTGAATGAATATAGATCAGAGAACAAAGAGCTTGCTTCTTTATTCGATGACTGGATGAATGGAAATATCTCTGAGAATCTTGAGACGCTGTTACCTACTTTCGATGAAGATCCAAAAGGAGTTGCTTCAAGATCCGCATCAGGTACGGTGCTAAATGCTTTGAAAGACGAAGTAGCTAATCTATTTGGAGGCTCAGCAGATTTAGAGGGTAGTGTTAAGACCAATCTAAAAGATGAAGGTGTATTTAGCTCAGAAAATTCCGTAGGCAGGAATGTGCATTATGGAGTTAGAGAACACGGAATGGTTGCAGCTCTGAATGGAATGGCATTACATGGTGGTATGATTCCTTTTGGCGGAACTTTTTTTGTGTTTACAGATTACTGTAGACCTTCAATTCGTTTGGCTGGTTTAATGCAGACGCCTTCCATCTATGTTATGACTCATGATAGTATTGGATTAGGAGAAGACGGGCCAACCCATCAACCGATAGAGCATTTAGCTAGTTTAAGAGCAATGCCGAATGTAAATGTAATAAGACCCGGAGATGCTAATGAAGTTTCATATGCATGGAAAATAGCCATTGAAAGTAAAGATACACCTACCATCATTGTTTTAACAAGACAGAATATCCCAACATTCTCCAGAACATCAAGTAATGCTGCAAGCTTAACCGAAAAAGGGGCTTATATTCTATCTGATTCAGACAAGGAAATTCCTGATTCAATTCTTATTGGGACAGGATCAGAAGTTCATTTAGCGATGGAAGCTAAAGCAATTTTATCAGAAAAAGGAATTGATGCAAGAGTTGTAAGTATGCCTTGTTGGGAGTTATTTCAAAAACAAGACGCCGAGTATATTGAAAAAGTATTACCAGGATCTGTAACAAACAGAGTTTCGGTTGAAGCCGGTACAACCTTTGGATGGAACCAATGGATAGGTAACACCGGTGTTGCTATCGGTATTGATTCATTTGGAGAGTCGGCTCCGTACGAAGAGTTATATTCGCATTTTGGGATAACAACTGAAAAAATAGTTGAAGCAGTATTATCACAGAGATAGTTTCTTTCAAATTTCGTTAAAATATAAAAAAAGCCCCTTTTTGTAAGAAGGGGCTTTTTTGTGACCAAAGATTTTCTATTTGATCAAGGTCATTCTTTTAATTTGAGAAAAAGAACGGTTCTTAGAAACAGAGTTAGCATCAATTCTGTAGAGATATACTCCACTTGCAAGATTGCTGGCATCAAAACTTAAAGTATGGTTTCCTGCAGTTTTGGATTCTCCTGAAAGGAGATCTGCTACCTTTCTGCCATTTATATCATAAACTGAAATATTCACAGTACTGTTTGACGGTAGTGAATAAGAGATATTTGTAGATGGGTTAAAAGGATTTGGATAGTTTTGATCTAGACTAAATTCACCGGGAATATCAGTAAGATCAGCTATTTCATTAGAAACCGACATTGATACGTTGCCGATAAAAATACCTCTACCATGTGTTGCAATTGCTAAAGTTTTATCGGAAGGTCTATAATCTAAATATTCGATTACAGAGTTACCAATAGTTGAAGTCCCTTGGAGTTTCCATTCTGTATTGGCACCTGCGATGGTATTCGTTGCATATAATCCTGTGCTGGTTCCAACAAAATATGTTTTTTCTCCTGAAGCAGTTTTAGTAATTGCTGCAGTTCTCACAGAGGGTCCATTCCCATTCGAAGGTTCAAGGTTTCCTCCAATTCCTGTCCAGGTGTTGCCTCCATTCGTGGAGTAATAAATACTTTCTGTACTATAATTAGATACTACAGCAATAATCTCATTACCATTATCTTCACTTACTGCAATATCATGTATGTAAGCACCTTCAGGCGGAATAGAGTCCGAATTCACAGCTGTAAAGGTTTGTACCTTAAGATCGCTGGTGGATGAAGAATTGTTAGCATTAGACAATCTGTAAATTTCAGGTTTTTGGGATGCTGAATATGAAGCATAATAAAGTACATTAGCCGGATTAGTAGAGCTTATTGCAAGAGTAGAAATAATTGTACCGGCAGGTGTTGCCATATCTGTTAGTTCAGACCATCCTTCAGAAGTACCATCCGGATTATTTTGATTTACCTGAATTAGTGTTGCCGATGAATTTCTGAATAGTTTATTACCTCCGGGATAAAAAATATGATTCTCACTATTAGGATTAACTAAATAGGGATGGATAAATAACTGATTAGAGGCATCTATCGGAGCGATATAAGAGAATGTCGTCGGATCTCCGTCCAAAGTATATCGGTACTGTATTAATCGGCCTCTTTGGGATGAGGTTGTAAGATAATTTTCTCCAAGATAAGCGTAGGCTCCATCACCTGAGGATATATCAAAAGATTCACTGGTACCTAAAAGTGCTGAAAACTCAAAAAACGGAGAACCATTATCCTGAGTACCTCCCAGAATCCGGTCGTCTCCGGCATCAGGATGTATCGAAACAGTATAGAACTGAGTTATATTATATCCATTGTTTAGATCTTGCCAACTTATAGTATTTGCTTTAATATTTGAAGTAACACTTATTCCTCCATCATGACTACTGAAAACACGATCCGAATCATTTGGATCAAAAACTACAAAATGTTGATCAGGATGATGATTCGGGTATTGTGATATATTGTTCTGAGGAGCATAGCCGCCTATCCAATACTTGTCTTTTTCAGTGTTATCCGTATAACCATCACTGCCTGCATTTCCATCTTGATCTTCATTATCTGCCGGAGTAGAAGTAAATCCATCAACTGATCTGAACAAGTTAGTACCACCAATCAAAACAGTATTACGGTCAGTAGGGTGTACTTCACAAACCATGTTATATCCACCTTGCAGATTTAAACTCCCTACTTGAGGTCCAAAATTAGGAATATTGTCTGTTCGATCGAATGACAAAACATTTTCAGGATCGGAAATATTAAAACTAAACAAAGTAGGTTGATTAGAATTATCAGCCGCAAATACATAAAAGAATGCAGGATCAGATTCAGATACTCCGATCACAGCTCTTCCCGGATTAGATGGATAGGTAGCAGGTGTAACATCTGTCCATGTGATACCATCATTTGTTGAAATATAAACTCCGGAAGAGTTTGCTTGGGAAAAGCCATCAAAAGGCCTTGAAATAGCAGCTATAACAACTCCATCAGAGGCCACTTGAACATCACTGTAAACATGCTGGTTAGTTCCACCTAAAGCAAGAGAACTGCTTACAAAGTTATTGATCGACCTATGAACACCTATTGCGTTACTGGCAAAAAATGTAGTGCCTGTAGTAGGACTAACTTCAATTCTTGAAATATAATCGAATTTCGAGTTGAAGGAGACGTCAGAATCATCAGTAGTAGGAATTTGAGCCCAACTATCACCATTATCAGTTGATACATAAATTCCGGAACCGTAAAGTTGACCACCACCGCCTCTTGCTCTGGCTGAACCTCCGGAAAATTCACCGGTTGAGTAATACCAAATGTCTAAATTATTAGGATCCTGAATCAGAGAGGTAACTCCTAAATTTTCACCTAAATCACTTGTTTGAGACCAATTTGCACCTCCATCAACAGACTTCCACATGCCACCCGAGGCGCCTCCAGCAAGTATTATATCTGAATTTCTTGAATCAACTCCCAGGCCTCTTGTACGACCACCAACATCATTCGGGCCGGCCTCCATTATTAAGATCTCATCCTGAAGGAGTGTATTGGTTTTGTAATTAAAAGAATTTTCAAGCGATTTGGCATGAGAAAGCTCTCTTGATCTAATATTTTCAGGGATAGTATTAGTGTGAGGGCTTCTTGTTAATCTGAAAAAGTGTTCTTTGCGAGCTTGCGAATTTTCAGCTCTGTCGTTGACGGACTTTTCCTGATCAGGAACAAAACTATCATTCGAATTCTCAGAATTCTTGAAAGTTGTTAAAGTGGTCAAAAAAACTAGCGTAAGAGCTAATAAAAGAGCACTTGAAATGGTTTGTAATCTTCTCTTCATTGTTAGTTGTTGATAGTTATTAGATTCCAAAGTTTTGGTTTTTCTTGTCCTCCCATCATCATACCACTTGCTTGTTTAGAAAGTATTGCGGTAAGAGTGCCATTCGATTTGAATTTGGAAGATGAACTATTGTAAAGTTCTTTATCAATAGTAAATTTAAGATAAGTTCCTTTGGGTACGGGGTCTGTAGAACTTCCGTAGTTTAGAATTTCTAAAACTTCAGAAGAAATGATCTTTTGTTCACCGTTATCCTCTATATTCAAAATCTTTAGATAAGCTTGAATATAACCGGGAGCCAAGCTTAGTTCAGCTTGTGGGCTTGGTTGGGATGTATCGGTTGTATTTTTTTTATTCGCACAACTTATTAAAAGGAGAGCACAAATAGCTAAAAGAACATGTTTTTTCATTTAAAATGATGATTTAATAGTTGATACAATATTGTAATTTACAGCAACTATTACCGTATTAATTTATAATATTTTGATTAATAACAGCAACTTTGAATAAACACTTATTCCAACACATAATTGCACAAACAAGTGATTCTCCAATGGCATTAGAGATATCTAAAGCAAAGGGCTGTTATATTTATACCAGTTCCGGAAAATCGTATCTGGATTTTATATCAGGAATAGCTGTAAGTAGTTTGGGGCATGGACATCCAAAGATAATTAAAGCACTACACGAACAGATTGATCGCCATTTACATGTTATGGTATATGGGGAGTATATTCAAAAGCCCCAACTTGAATTTGCTCAGTTGCTTTTGGATCAACTTCCTGACTCAATGGAACAGATCTATCTGGTTAATAGTGGTACAGAAGCTAATGAAGGTGCTTTAAAATTAGCTAAGAAATATACGGGAAGGTCTAAACTTGTGGCTTTTAAGAATAGCTATCATGGTGACACTCAGGGATCTTTAAGTGTAACCGGAAGAGATATTTACAGAGATCCGTATTTACCTTTACTTCCGGATGTGCATTTTGGGGAGTTCAATTCTGGCTTGGCTCTTGATTTGATCGATGATGAAACAGCGGCTGTAATTTTGGAACCTATTCAAGGGGAAGGTGGAATAATTCCGGCAGATAAAAAATGGTTAGCATCATTACGAAAGAAATGTAATGAACATAATGCGCTTTTAATTTTTGATGAGATACAAAGCGGATTTGGAAGAACAGGAAAACTTTTTGCCTTTGAGCATTATGGAGTTACACCGGATATTTTATGCATGGCGAAAGCGATGGGTGGGGGAATGCCAATTGGAGGATTTGTTTCATCAAAACAGATATTCCAGACTTTTAAATACGATCCACCTTTAAACCATGTAACAACTTTTGGTGGACATCCGGTTAGTTGTGCAGCGGCTCATGCAAATTTAAAAGAACTTCTGGAGGGAAGTTACTTTAACAGAGCACAGGAAATTGAAACGATTATGAAGTCCGGCTTAAAAGGTAAAGGGATCAAGGAAGTACGTGGAATGGGAGCTATGCTTGGTCTTGAGCTAGAGAGTGTTGAGCTAACAAAGCACGTTGTTGATTACTGTTTTGAGAATGAAATTTTGTTAGGTTGGACTCTCCACTCAAATCAACTGATCAGACTAGCTCCACCATTGATAATTTCTGATGAACAACTAAATTTTGTTATCAATACTATTTTGTCAGCGCTAAACAATTACTGAATAAGGGTCAGGGTTTAAGGGAGTAGTTTACCATCCATTTAATTCCGAACTTGTCTTCAAGCATACCAAATTTAGCATTCCAGAAAGTTACATCGATAGGCATTGTAACTTTACCACCTTTAGCCAGATTGTTAAACACTTTCTCCATAAGGTCTTCACTTTCAAAGTTCAGATTGATCTGAATATTATCTCCAACCGTTACCTTTTTATGTGGGGCACCATCAGAAAACATGATCTTTCGATCACCAATGCTTAATTCCGCATGCATAATTTTGTCTTTATAATCTTCATCAACAGGCATTTCAGTGTCCCCAAAACGTTTTACAGACAGTTCGCCTCCTAAACATTGATGATAAAAATTGACTGCTTCTTCGCAATTTCCTTGAAAGATTATATAGGGAGAAATTAAATCCATAATTTTATCCATTAAAGTGTTGTAAGCGCATATACTAAAATATTCGTCCCCATCCTTAAAGCTTGTTGACGAACAGAGGCGGGATTATTATGGATCTCCGGATCAGCCCAACCATCTCCCAAATTAGATTCATAAGCATAAAAGACAACTAATCTTCCATTTCTGAACAGCCCGTAACCCCTCGGAGACTGATTGTCATGCTCGTGGATCTTTGGCAAGCCGTTTTCAAATTTATATACATTCGTATAGATCGGATGAGCAAAAGGGATATCAATGAAATCTTCATCGGGAAACACTTGCTTCATCATTTTTCTAGCGTGTTCATCAATGCCGTAATCATCATCAATAAATAAGAAACCTCCATTATCAAGATAGCTTCTTAAATTATTTGCCTCAGACGAATTAATAGCGATGTTTCCGTGTCCCGTTAAAAATAAAAAAGGATAGCTATGTAAATCACTGCTGCCAATGGAGACATCTTTATATTTTTCAGCAATACTGATCGGGATCTGATTTTTTGCAAACCTGATTAAGTTTGTAAGAGCAGAAGGATCATTATACCAATCTCCGCCACCACGGTATTTTACCCGCGCTATTTCAAATTCTCCGGATACTTGAGAAACAGCGGGTTGGCTGAGAAAGAAAAGAAAAAAAAGTAATAAGCAGTATTTCATACAATAATAATTCTATTCAGGTCTTTTAATATAGGTTTGAATGGTATCTGCAGCAAGCGATCCGAATACACCAATTCCACCTTCAATTCTGTAAAGGGCATTCGGGATTTCTCCCGGAGAAAGTGTAGAACCACCTAGTTGAACAGATTGTGATCGCAGGTAATCATAAATATTATCATCAATTATATTTGCTACGATCTTATTGTCTTCAAAGAAAGCCACTGCCAACCAAGGATATTTCAACCTGATGGTTCCATTTGGTGTTTGTTCAAAATTCGCTTCATTAACTATGCCAGAACTTGTTTTAGCAAATTCTTTTATATCTCCTTCTTCCTCCTCGAAGAAATCAGCATAAAGAGGAGTGAGATTTTCAATGCTTGGGTTCTGGGATATTGTTGTAAATACAAAATAACTTTGACGCTCAGAATTTTTGCTAGGAGTAATGTCTATTTCAATCTGATTCTCAGACTGATAAATCACTGTATCCTGAACCTGACTTACAGTGCTGAAGGTATCCGGTACAGTAGTGTAAGCTACAATAGAGGCTTCAATATCTCCGGGAATATTAGAGATCGTCAATTGATAAGTTCTATTCGGTAAAGCTCTATGAGCTACCAGAGGGCTATAAACACCTGGGTCATTCATTTCATAAGGAAACTCATCTTCGATAGAAGAGCCAACTCCCTCAGAAAGCAGGTTTACCTGAACGCTGGCATTTCTGACAGCGAAGTCTTCAAAACTGTATTCTATGTTTGCAGGTGCAGTAGTTGAAAGATATAAATTTGATAGTTCATCCAACGCTGTTAAATAATTTTCAACAACATAAAACTCTTCATATTCATCCTGAGGATAAAGCTCACATGAAATGAGAAGTGCAGAAAAAATCAGTAAGGCTAAAGTTAAATGTCTCATGAATTAAAAATTTACGGTATAAGAAATTGTAGGGAGTAGTGGGAGTAGTGGGACTGCTGATCTGGAAACGGGGTTTTCATCAAAATCGAAATTATAGAACCATATATTTCTTCTTGAATATACATTGATGATCTGGAACTGCCATTCGGCTTCACCCATCCCAAAAAAGGTGCCGCTTCTTGCAAACGAAACATCCATTCTGTGATAGGCCGGTAGTCGGGATGCATTGATCTTACCCACCGTAAAAGTATTAAAATCGGCATTTGACCAAGGAGTGTTGCTGACAGTATAGCGACCTAATACTTGGGTGTAAGCTTGCCCCGTAGCATAATTAAAAGACAAAGTAGATTTCCAGCGTTTACTAAGCTGGTATGAAAGAACCAGATTTACATCATTTCTACGATCGTACTTTGGCGGATATTTTCTGCCTGCTCCGTCTGGATTACCAATGTCATTATTGTAGTCATCAAATTTTTTCCACGTGTAAGCAAATGTATATCCTATAAATCCTGTAAGATCACCGACTCTTTTTTCAAAGAAGAGTTCAGCGCCATATGCATCACCATTTCCTATTCTAAAGAGTTCAGGATAATCTAAACCCGAAACATCTTGTAAGAAAGGATCCAGCTCAAATATATCATTCATAGTACGGTAGTAGAATTCTATATCTAAACCATAACCAGAAAAAGGAATTGTTTTTGCTCCTACAATAAATTGATCCCCGAAAGAAGGTTTTACTCCATCATCAGCAGTCAGCCAAACATCAAATCCGGAAAAGGCTTCATTTGTTATCAATGTCAGATATTGATTGTATCGCCCATAAGCGGTTTGGAGCCGAATTCTATCGTTAGCTTTATATTCGAGGGATACACGAGGCTCTAAACGAAAATAATCTCCATCAGATAAGTAAGAGGTTCTAATACCGCTAACAATTTTCCATTTATTTGATGGGCGCCAAGTGTCGGATAAATACACCGAACCATATTTGGAATGGCTTCTGGAACTAAAACTTGGTTCGTCATCAAAGCGATCGTTTAATCTAATAGTAAGTGTTCCCGCCCAAATTCCTAGGGCAAGTTCATGCTTTTCGTTAGGAAGATATTCCAAGTCTGCTTTTACTGAATAGTCGTAAATATTATTTCTTCTTTCGATGGGAGTGCCGCCCAGTTCAACTTCCGGGTAATTGAAATATTGAGAACCAGTAAGAACAAAATTCGAAAAAAGTTTATCGCTGAAAATATGAGTCCAGTTTGTACTCAGTGTCCTGTTACCATAGTTGAGTTTGAATTCAGCGTCATCTGAAAAGGGGAAGTTCACTTTATCCTGTCCGGAATAGAAAGCCAAAGACAGCTTGTCGTTTTTAGAAGCGTCAAAATTTACTTTACCGTTAAAATCTAAGAAATAGAAGCTGGATGGGATGTTATCACTTGTACTTCTTAAAGCAGCAAGCACCGGTTCTAAAGTGCTTCTTCTGGCTGAAAACATCCAGGATCCTTTTTTGTAAGGTCCTTCAATGGATACACGAGAAGCTAACATTCCCAACGTTGCAGTTCCCTCTGTTTTATTTCTATTACCGTCTTTGTTATAAATGGTAAGTACTGAACCTAATCGCCCGCCATATTCTGCAGGATATCCACCTTTGTAAAGGCGTACATCTTTAATAGCATCCGGATTGAAGGTTGAGAAAAACCCGAAAAAGTGGCTCGGATTGTAAACAGTATTTCTGTCAAGCAGAATCAGAGTTTGATCAGGGCTTCCGCCTCGGATATACAAACCACTCGAAAAATCGGAAGCAGCCTTTACGCCGGGCAGCAATTGTATAGATCTAAATACATCTGCTTCAAAAACCTTAGGAAGCGATTTTATAAGCTCAGTATTAATTTCGGCGGTTCCAATATTTTTTTGCTCTTCTTTCACACGATCGCTGGTTACAACAATTTCGTCGGTTGATACAACATTTGGCTCCAGTTCAATATCTAGTCGAAGCGTTTCATCAGCCGAAAGAGTAATAGTTTTTCTGAAGAGCTTAAATCCAATGTAAGAACCTGCTATGGTATAAGTACCGGGTTCCAGATTCGTGAGTGAAAAGTAGCCAAGTGTGTTTGTAGATGTACCTCGGTTGTTTTCGAGTAGTGCAACGTTAGCACTTATAAGAGTCTCTCCTGAGCTTTTATCTGTTATGTAACCGTTTACCGAAGCATTTTGGGCGATCAGCATTGTTGGCATAAAAAGCATCAAAAATGCAGCAAGTTGTTTTATCATAAATTAGAGTCGGTAATATTTTTTTGGTCTTTAACGATAAAGCGCTCAAAAAGTTAGCGAAATAAAGAGCTTTTTATTGTTAAGAATATGTGATTTATAGATCCAGTTTTGGGGGTTCAGGATCTTTGTTAGGTAAATCCAGATCTGTGCCTAGAGCTTTATTTAATTTCTCAATGAAATAAGCTGAGAGTAAAGGAGATTCCTTCTCTACATTTTGATGAACAAAGAAGTACAGATTTCTCAAACCATGTTCCTTCCAGATCTTAAGTCTGTCTACCCATTCATCCAGTCTGGAATAATCTGTTTCATGATTTGCTCCTACATATCTGATAAAAGCATCCGGAGTTGTAAGTCGCATATGAAGAAGATCCCGTCGTCCGGCAGTATCAGTAATGATATTTGAGACGTTATGCTCTTCGAACAATTTATAAGTTCGGGCGGCTACGGTTTCATCATTGTACCAATCCGTATGACGTAGTTCTATTGCCAATGGAAGATCTTTGGGCCAGATTTCAAGAAAGCGTTCAACCCGATCAAAATCTTTAGGTTTAAAATCATCCCGAAGTTGCAGGAAGATCATTCCTAATTTTTCTTCAAAAGCCCGAATAGGAAGTGTGTATTCTTCAACTAATGCTTCAACGCCTTTAAGTCTTTTAAAGTGACTAATACTGTTAACAACTTTTGGGAAGAACTTAAAATTATCTCCGGATTTCTCTCTCCATCCGGAAATTACATCCTCACCATATATTTTGTAATGTGTAGCATTTAATTCAATAGAGTTGAACTGTTGTGCATAGTATGTAAGCTCATCTTTAGTTCCACGAGGATAAAAACCTTTCAGATCTTTCTTGTTCCACTTAGCACAACCCACATATATTCCTTCCAGCTTTCCCTGTTTATTCGATTCCAACACTTTATATGTATCAGGATGGTCTTGAGGGAGTGAGAGGTCTAAATTTCCAGGGTCGTCAACGCTTCCGAATTTCATTGTATTGAATTATGAATTTTAAATTATGGATTTTGAATTTGCCCTCTAGTTAAAGAAGATCTTAGTATTAAATGTGTAACCCAAATTCAAAATTTAGAATTCATGCATTCAAAATTCTTATTTTATAGAGGAAAATATTGTCTCAAATTATTCGTATTTTAGGTGAGCAACAAAGATGGGGGTGTTCTGGCTTCGACGGGACGCGTAATATCGCAGGTTGCATGTCGAGATTGTCCAATGGATCTCGTAATAAGAACCATTATGGAAATTAATGTAATTGACAATAATTACTCATACCGACTAGCAGCGTAAGCTGACTGGTCTGTTCCCCCGGTGGCGTGCCTATCAGTGCCGGGCTGAACATCATACAAGATAGGATAGCGTATTGGTGTTTTCTGTCTACAATGCGTGAAACTTAAACAGAATAGTGAGTAGTCGCTTTGTTACTGGGCTCGGCTTCTCGCGAAATTTAATCAGTAACTAAACATGTAGATGTTTGTAGGTTTACTGTTTCGGACCGGGGTTCGACTCCCCGCACCTCCACAAAATTAAAGCCAATTCGAGAAATCGGGTTGGCTTTTTTTGATGGCTGGTTTTGTGATTGGTAGTGATTTTCGCTGATAGTAGATCAGTATAAATCATAAAAAAATCAATGCAATCAGTGATCCTTACTCCGGCCTGTGCACACAAGTAAAAGTCACATCATCAAGAGGAGCTTCCTGACCGATGAAGGCTTCTAAAGAGCTTTGGAGTTTTTTGACAATGGTTTTGGCATGAAGGGAGCCATAGATCTCCATCAAAGACTGAATACGTTCTTCACCATATTCTTCACCTCGATAGTTTCTGGATTCGTTTAACCCATCTGTATAAAAAAGAACAGAATCGCCGGGTTTGAAATGAAATTTCTTTACTTCAAGATGTTTTGCAAGCAAGGCACTGTTGGTCATTCCTAAAGCGAATCCTTCAGCTTTTAAATTAAATGTAGTATCTCTTTCTCTGCTGTAATAGATCGGAATATTATGTCCGGCGCGAACATATTCGAATTCTTCTTTGTCATTCGGGAAAAAACCAACACAACCGGTTACAAAGGTTTTATCACGGCTGTTACTTTTTACGTAATCGTTTAATTGAATGAAAAGATCTTTTGGTGAAGGATGTTCTTTGGTGACCAACATATTTACTAACGCCTGCATCCTTACCATATACAGAGCTGCCGAAAGTCCTTTTCCGGAAACATCAGCAATAATTACATAAGTACCTTTTTCGGTATCGATCACATCCAGATAATCGCCGCCTACTTCTTTAGCAGTATGAGCAAAGGAATAGACTTCCAGATTCTTTTTGTTTAAGGAAGTACTTGGCAACAGGCTCAATTGAATATCTCTGGCAAGATCGATCTCTTTTTGTACATCGGACTTTTCGAGTAACTCTACCAACAGCAGCAGAAACATGGATACAAAACCAAATGGGAGAAGTAATTCAGAAAAGAAAACAATTCCTTCCAGTCCAAAAATGTTCACTAAATAATGAGATACAAATCCAACAGAGCCTAAACCGAATGCTAACCTTCTTGTAGGATTAAGGCGTTGAGTTAGATCAGAAAATACACGAAGGAATTTAACATGTCCCGGAAGATTTTGTCCTTGTTGGCGTTCAATGTCTTCAACGGCTTCTTTGTATAAAAGTTTTAAACGATCGGTGTCGGCGGTGAGCTCTTTGGAAATACGGTCTTTGGACATTCCGGAAACATATTCCTGATAGAATTTCTTGGTTCCGTAACCCGACTGTGCTTCGTTTTTTAAACTCAAAGTATGTGCTTGTGATTATTTATTTGTGCCTTGTTCGTAATAATAGTCAAAAAGTTTTGAATTGGCTTGATTAATCTTTCGATGTTAGGAGTTAGGAGTTAGGAGTTAGGAGTTAGGAGTTAGGAGTTAGGAGTTAGGAGTTAGGAATTAAAATCGGCTTTAAACTAGGAGGACGTTTACGTCCGTGTTGGTGGCACAGAATTTGGAAATGGAAAGAGGCGCTGTTGGAAAGGCGCAGAACCTAAAGGATCTGCTGGTTAAAATGTCTGCAACTAATCAAAGAGATTAAACTAGGAGGACGTTTACGTCCGTGTTGGTGGCACAGAATTTGGAAAAGGAAAGGGGCGTTGTTGAAAAAGCGCAGAACCTAAAGGATCTGCTGGTTAAAATGTCTGCAACTAATCAAAGAGATTAAACTAGGAGGACGTTTACGTCCGGAATCAATTTAATATTGATCAAGAAGCTTCTTTTTCAAACTGGTTTTAGTTTCCTCATCCACAAAAGCAGCTTCGATGGCGAAAAGGTTGGTTGCTAAATAGTCTTTTAATTTCCAGTCAAAATGGGTATTCAGGTTTTTGTATTCATCAAATAAACTCACATTGGAAAGTGATCTGCCGTCTGTATTCACGCTCAGAGAAACTCCGGATCTGTAAATCTTATCGATATTATGATTTGCCAGTTTCGGATAGATTCCCGTTTTGATATTACTAGTTGGGCAAACTTCCAGATGAATATCTTTTTCTTTGAGATATTCCATCAGTGTAGAGTCTTCATAACTTCGCACTCCGTGACCGATTCTCTGAACATGAAGCTCATCAATAGCTTCCCATACATTTTTAGGTCCACAGGCTTCTCCTGCATGACAAGTACAAGGAATTTCGTTTTCTCTTGCAAATTCGAAGGCTGATTTGTGTTCATCAACCGGATAACCGGCTTCATCCGCTGCAAGATCAAAACCAACCACATTTGTGCCTTTGAAATCATGAACCAATTGAACTGTTTCTAAACTTTGTGCTTCCGAAAAATGCCGAAGAGAGCATAAGATCAATCGAACTTCCATTTCGAGATCAGCTGTGGCTTTTGAAATAGCTTCGTTGACGGTTTCAACAACTTCTTTTGCGGTTAAGCCTTGCTTCAGGTGTTGCAGAGGTGCAAATCGAACTTCACAATAAATGATATTATCCGCTTTTAGCTGCTCAATAAAATCCAGAGTAACTAATTCCAGCTGCTTTCTGGTTTGCATGATGTCTATGCTGGCAGAGGCACATTTTATGTACTCAACTAAGCTACCGCAGTTTTCGGGAGCTACAAAACGCTCGTTGTATTCTTCCTGAGTTGTTCCGGGGAGTAATTTCTGAACCACCTGAAAGCTCAGTGAGCAATCCAGATGAACGTGCAGTTCTACTTTTGGGAGTTGTTGAAGTTGTTGAGTAAAATTATTCAAATGATTTAGAATCTGAATTCGGAATTAATGTCAAAACCTTTAGTTTCAAAGACCACAATTTCGACAAATAAAAGACTACATGTCAAAGAAACTTCTTTTTTTACTTGATGGGATGGCACTGGCTTATCGTGCTCATTTCGCATTTGTTAATTCTCGACTTAAAAATTCTGAAGGAATAGCCACCGGTCCTGTGCTTGGATTCGCGAACACATTGGTTCGTATGCTGGACGAAGAAAAACCTACACACATTGCCGTTGCCTGGGATACCAAAGCTGCTACATTCCGTCATGATGCCGACGAAACCTACAAAGCTCAACGGCCACCACAGCCTGATGAACTAAAAGTGGGAATTCCTCTGATCAAGGAAATGGTAGAGAATTGGGGAATCAAGAATATTGAGCAGGATGGTTATGAGGCTGATGATATCATCGGAACCATTGCTTCAGGTGCAAATGCTGATGATGTAGATGTATATCTGGTTACTCCTGATAAGGATTTTATGCAATTGGTGCACGATCATGTGAAAATGATGAAGCCCGATAACAAAGACGGTGGATTTAATATCATCGACAGAGAAGGAGTACACGATTATTTCGGAGTGTATCCGGATCAGGTGATCGATGTACTGGCAATAATTGGTGATACTTCAGATAACATTCCGGGAGTTCCGGGAATCGGAAAAAAAGGAGCTCCTAAACTGATTAATGAATTTGGTTCTTTAGAAGAAGCCATCGCCAAAGCGGACACCATTTCCGCAAAAAGACAGCGTGAGGGATTACAGGAATTTGCTGATCAGGCGATGCACGCCAAATTTATGGTAACCATCAAAACGGATGTGCCAAATACGGTCGAATGGGAAGAGTTGGAATGGAATGGTCCCAATAAGAATGATCTGGGTGCTTTTTTCAAAAGAATGGAATTCAGAACTCTGACAAAGAGATATTTAGGCGAAGAGCCCATCGAAAATAAAGCAGGTGGTCAGGGAGATCTTTTCGGGACTTTTGTGGAAGAAGAACCGATTGAAAAGCTGGACGAAGAAAAGAATGCATATGAGCTGATCAAAGACATAGATGGGGTTAAAAAGCTTGTTGAGGATCTAAAGAAAGAGTCCGTGATCTGTTTTGATACAGAGACAAATTCTCCGAATCCGGTTTCGGCTTCATTGGTAGGATTTTCATTTTCAGCCAAGCCCGGAATGGGGTTTTATATTCCTGTAAATGTTGAAGGAGCTTTGGATGAAAAAGAAGTGGTGGAAGTTATTCGTCCGTTGTTTGAAGATGAAGATAAAACCCTTGTGGCACATAACTATAAGTTCGATTGGCTGATTCTCCATCGAGCAGGAATTCAGATCAAAGGACAACCGTTTGATACCATGATCGCGGCATACCTGATTGATGCGACTCAAAAGATCAAGATGGATGAACTGTCGAAAAAGTATCTGAATTATGAGCCTGTTCCGATTGAAGCATTGATCGGAAAGGGGAAGAAACAAATATCATTAGCTGATCTGACACCTGAAGAAGTGTATTTGTATGCGTGTGAAGATGCAGATATAACACTACGATTGTATGAGATATTTAGCGAGCAGCTCACCAAAGATGAATTGGATGAAGTTGCAAAAACAGTTGAATTTCCGTTGATGGAAGTACTTGCCGAGATCGAATATCAGGGAGTGAAGCTTGATGTTGGTATGCTGGAAGGTTTTTCCGAAGATCTGGCAACGGATCTTAAAGAATTGGAGAAGCAGATCTATGAGAAGGCTGGAGAGGAGTTTAATATCAATTCTCCGCAACAGTTGGGAACCATTTTATTTGATAAACTGGGATTACCGGCAGGAAAGAAAACCAAAACAGGTCAGTATTCTACCAATGAATCGGTGTTGACAAAACTGGCTGTGAAGTACGAAATGCCGGATCTGATTTTGGAATACCGTCAGTTGGCGAAACTAAAATCTACTTATGTTGATGCATTACCTTCCATTGTTGACGAAGCTACCGGAAGAATTCATACAGATTTCAATCAAAGTGTGGCTGCTACCGGTCGACTTTCATCTTCCAATCCGAATCTTCAGAACATCCCGATCCGAACAAAGCGAGGTCGTGAGATCAGGAAAGCATTTATTGCTGATGAAGGATTTAAAATGATGTCAGCGGATTATTCGCAGGTTGAACTGAGGGTGATCGCTCATATCGCTAAAGATGAAGCGATGATAGAGGCGTTCAAAAACGGAGAAGACATTCACTCCAGGACAGCCAAAGAGATCTTTCATTTAGATTCACTGGATGATGTAACTGCTGACCATCGCCGCAAGGCGAAAGAAGTGAATTTTGGAATTCCTTACGGATTAAGTGCATATGGATTGGCTCAAAATCTCGGCATCGAAAATTCCGAAGGAAAAGAGATGATAGATGAGTATTTCGAGCGATTTCCGAATATTCTGAATTACATCAACGATACTAAACAGTTTGCCAAAGAACACGGTTATGTGAAAACATTGATCGGAAGACGTCGGTATGTGCCGGATATCAATTCAGGAAACTGGAATGTCCGTGGTTTCGCTGAACGTGTAGCGATCAATATGCCTATTCAGGGAACGGCTGCAGATGTGATAAAGCTGGCGATGATCAATATCCACAACTGGCTGAAAGACAACAACAAAAAAAGCCGGATGTTACTTCAGGTTCATGATGAACTGATCTTTGAGATCCATGAAAGCGAACTGGATGAAGTTCCGAAGAAGATCGAAGAATTGATGGAATCAGCGTTTGAGATGGATGTTCCATTAAAAGTGGAAGCCGGGATTGGAGAGAATTGGTTGGAGGCGCATTGATCAATTAAGAATGGCTCAATGAAGAATTAAGAATTTTTCAATTGGGAATAATTCTGATTTACAATTTCATCCCCAAAAAGGACGTCATCCCGAATTTATTTCGGGATCTTTGTAAGGAATGGTAGTCCAATCTGTCTTACTAAGCATGAGCAAAGGCTAAGTATATTTTCTTACTAACTTTCAAAGAACCACACTTTATATAGGGTTTACTTCAAATCTTGCAAGAAGGATTTGGGAGCATAAAAGGGAAAAGGATCAGAGTTCAATTCAAAGTATAAGCTAACTATTCTGGTTTATGCAGAAGAGTTCGATTCAATAGTGGATGCCATTGATCGCGAAAAGCAATTAAAGAATTGGCATAAAGAATGGAAATGGAATTTGGTAAAGCAACACAATCCAAAGCTGGAAGATTGGTATGAGACTTTAAGAGGTTGAATTATTGATTCATAGATATGAGGTAGCTCATAAGACCCTGAAACAATACTGAATCAAGTTCAGCACATGGTTCAGGATGACGTTAATTAAATGGAACACTTTAGCTAATAATTGTTGTTCTGCATCCATGACTATCAACAAAGACTACGACGTAATTATAATTGGCTCGGGAATGGGTGGGATGAGTGCAGGAGCGATGCTTGCCAACGATGGCTACAAAGTATTGATCCTGGAAGCAGCAGCCGTTCCGGGTGGATGCAGTTCATCGTATTACAGAAAAGGATTCACGTTCGAGTCGGGTGCGACTACACTTATCGGATTTGATGAAAATCAACCATTGTGGAAACTGGAGAAAGAAACTGGAATTCAGATTCCAAGAGAAGAAATCACTCCAAGCATGACAGTTCGTTTGGATGGAGAGGAGATAATCCGGTATAAAGATCGGGAAAAGTGGATCGAAGAAGCGGGACGAGTTTTTGGGAATCCACAGGCACAACGAGCATTCTGGGAAGAGGCGCTAAAAGTCTCTGATACCGTTTGGGATGTATCACTCAAAAATCCCTTTTTCCCACCGCAGAATATAACCGATTGGGGAAGACTGGCGATCTCAAATTCTCCCTTAGATGTTTGGGTGTTACCTTATGCAATTCAGTCGGTTGAGGATGTGATGAAAAAGTTCGGAGTTGACACACCTAAGTTTCGTCGATTTGTAGACGAACAGTTAATGATCACAGCTCAATCCAAAGCAGAAGACACACCGTTTTTATTTGGTGCAGCCGGTTTGACCTATACCAATTATTCTAACTTTTATGTACCCGGTGGATTGTTGGAAATGATCAACTCCATCAGAAGTTTTATTCAGAAAAAGGATGGTGCACTTCATACTAGAGAAGCAGTTACTCATCTGAGTAAGAAAGAAGAAGAGTTCATCATTCAAACCAAAAAAGGAAATATTTACCAAGCTCCGATAGTAATTTCCAATATTCCGATATGGAATATGAAAGATATCACATCAGGAGAAATGACGGAGTATTTTGTAAAAGAATCTGAAGATTTTGATGAAGCTTGGGGAGCGATCACATTAGGTATAGCAACCACGGATACTTATCCGGATGAAATGAGTTTACATCATCAAATTCATTTGAAAGAAGGAGATACTGTTCCGTTTACAAATTCAGATTCGATATTTGTATCTATGTCAAGAAGAGGAGATGTCGAACGAGCTCCTGAAGGAAAAAGAACGCTCAATATATCCTGTCATGCTTCTCCAGAGCACTGGTTTTCACTAAATGGCGATTATGCATCTGCTAAGAAACAAACAGAAGAGTTTATAGTTGAAACACTAAAACAAAAACTACCGGGTTTTGAACAAAGTGATATCGAAACAATTCATACGGCTACTCCCATTACATGGCAAAATTGGGTATACCGCAAAAAAGGCAGGGTTGGCGGTATCCCGCAAAGCATGGCACGCAGCTTGCTTAAATGGACACCAAACCAAACGCCATTCTCAGGATTATATCTTGTGGGTGATACAACTTATCCCGGACAAGGAATTCCGGGCGTAACTTTAAGTGGTATCAACGTATATTGGCGTATCAAAAAAAATCAGAATAGAATTAAAAATCAGCGATAAGGTTTTCAATTGAATCAATTTTCTCCAAATACTCAGTTTTCATTTTTTCCTCCTGCAATTAAGTACTTATTGATCTGGAACGGGATCTTCTTTTTGGCCACCATTAACATTTTTGGTTCAGGATGGACTCCAATGGGTTCGGCTCTGGCTCCGTTACTTGTTTTGCAGCCTTTCGGTGATGGGTTTATGCCATGGCAGCTGGTAACTTACATGTTCTTACATGCGGACTTTTATCACATCTTTTTCAACTTGTTTGCGCTTTGGATATTTGGTCAGGCACTAGAACAATTATGGGGAACTAAGCGCTTTTTGATGTACTATTTTTTAACAGGAATCGGAGCAGGTTTGATTCAGTTATTTGTGAGTAGTGGTTCAACTATCGGTGCTTCCGGTGCTGTGTATGGGATCTTGTTAGGTTTCGGAATGATGTACCCAAACCGTAGGATCATGCTTTTATTCCCGCCAATACCAATAAAAGCTAAATATTTTGTTGGTTTTTATGGTGCACTTGAATTATTTAATGGATTAACCAGAGCTGATAGCGGTGTGGCACACTTTGCACATTTAGGTGGATTATTAGTAGGTTTTATTTTGATCAAGTTGTGGGGATTAAAAAAACCTTCGGATTACGCTTAAGCTTGGATAAGAAAATAAGATGAGAAATCAATCATACGATTCATTCGGAAATACTTTTAAGCGAGGCTTCATGCGAATGCCTGTTGCCATTCGTACGATCATAGCTATCAATGCAGTTATATTTATAATTCAATTGTTGGTAGGTCCAAGTATCAATTCTCTGATAATAGGAACCTTAGGCTTTTCACCTGATTCTTCTACGGCAATAACTCAGCCTTGGAGAATCATTACCTATGGATTTCTGCACGGTGATTTCATGCATTTTCTATTCAACATGCTTTGGCTTTGGTGGATGGGAAGAGCGGTGGAAGATACAATTGGACCAAGATCATTTTTAACGATCTATTTTTCTGCATTGGTTGCCGGAGCAGTTTTTCATTTTTCATCAGCATTTGTGTTTGACTATAATTTAGTGATTGGCGCATCTGCAGCTGTAAACGGAATTATGGTAGCTTTTGCGGTTCTTTTTCCAAGAACACCGATAATGCTTTTGCTTCTACCACCGATTGAAGCCAGATATTTAGTTGCAGGATTGGTTGCGATCGATGTGTTGCTTCTGAACAGCGGAAGTAATGTTGCTCACTTTGCTCATATTGGTGGAGCTTCGGTTGGATATTTATTGACTACGGCCCATAAATCAGGAACAGATCTGAGTAAAGTAATCCGATATTTTGAGTATCTTTTTGGTCGGGTAAAACCAAGTCCTTCTTCAAAGCCAAAGAATAAGAATATGAGCATTGTGAAAGATGTTGAGATCGTTGAAGAAGTTGATCAAACCGAATTGGATGAAATTTTAGAAAAGATATCTAAAAGTGGTTATGATGCTTTGACGAAGGAAGAAAAACAGAAACTATTCGAATTAAGTAAGAAAAATTAGAGCATACATGGCTTCTATAAAAAGAAGAAAGTCAATTCAAGTAATGGTTGGGGATGTTCCGGTTGGTGGGGGAGCTCCGATCGTGGTGCAGTCAATGACGAACACAGATACCGCCGACATTGATGAAACGGTAGAACAAATTGATCATCTGCACAAAGCAGGTTCTGAGATCGTCAGAATTACCGTAAATAATGACGCGGCAGCGAAAGCAGTTCCTCATATCAAAGAGAAATTGATGAATCGTGGAGTTCCTGTGCCTATCGTTGGGGACTTTCACTATAATGGTCACGTGCTGTTGACGAAATATCCCGACATGGCGGAATCTTTGGGAAAGTTTCGTATCAATCCGGGTAATACAGGTACTAAAACCCGAGACGAGAATTTTACCACGATTGTTGAACAAGCCATTAAATATGACAAACCCGTACGAATTGGCGTAAACTGGGGCTCGCTGGATCAGCAGTTACTGGCTCAAAAAATGGATGCGAATAACGATCTTCCGGAACCAAAATCAGCCAAAGAAGTGATGCTGGATACTATGGTTGAAAGTGCAAAGCGTTCTTCCAAACTAGCCGAAGATGTTGGATTGGCATCGGATAAGATCATCATCAGCTGCAAAATGAGTGGTGTTCAGGATGTGGTAAATGTATACACAAGAATTGCTGAGGTTATTGATTACCCGCTCCATGTTGGTTTAACGGAAGCCGGAATGGGTATGAAAGGTATGGTGGCCAGTGCTTCGGCGCTTTCGGTGATCTTACAAAGAGGAATTGGAGATACGATAAGAGTTTCATTAACACCTCAGCCCGGCGCTGACAGAGCATTGGAAGTTCAGGTTGCTCAGCAAGTGCTTCAATCGCTGGGAATCAGGAGTTTTATTCCACAAGTGACTTCCTGCCCGGGATGCGGACGTACAAAAAGTACATATTTCCAGGAATTAGCTGAAGAAATTCAGGATTACATAGTGGAATCCATGCCGGTATGGAGAGAAGTGTATCCGGGCGTTGAAGAAATGGATGTAGCTGTAATGGGTTGTGTGGTAAACGGACCCGGAGAATCACGAGCGGCGAATATCGGAATTTCACTCCCCGGAACGTTTGAAGAGCCCAAAGCTCCTGTTTATGTAGATGGAGAGCATTTCAAAACATTGAAAGGAGAGGGGATAGGAAAAGAGTTTAAATCTATTCTGAATGATTACATTGTAAAAAATTACAAGAACTAGATTTTTGTAAGCGAAAGATAAGTTACATAAAAACAATCAGTTATTTACTCTTCCACTGAATATTTTTCCTTTAGTTAAGGAGGGATTAAAGATTATTTAAGAAATCTTTAAAAATGTGTTGAAAAATGTAAGCGCTTTCATTATCATTCTTTCACCTTGGTAAAAAACCGTTAGCAATCAATGCGTGATCATTTAATTTTATTATCCGGTTTGCTGTTTCTTTTTATGGGAGCGCTTTCCTGTAAAGAAAAAGTTGATGATAATGTATTGGCGCAAATTAATGATTACTCGATTACCAAGATTCATTTCGAGAATGCTTTCAAGGAATATTATTACCGCACCGGAAGAGCCATAAGTGCAAATCCTTCTACTAAACTTTCCGTTTTAAATGCAAAATTCGATAATTACGTACTAGCAACCTACGCTGAAGACAGAGGTTTGGATAAAACGGAAGAAGCTTTTCAAAAAAAGGGGGAGATCGAGAGGAGAGTTTTGAACGAGGAATATCTCAATCAGATCATTCTTAAAGATATACAGGTAGATGATGCCGAACTCAATCAATACTTTGTTCGATTCAATACAACACTAAGAGCTTCGCATTTATTTGCTCATGATCTTGAATCAGCGAATCAATTATATAAGAGGTTACAAAACGGCGAAAAATTTGAGGAATTAGCAAAAAAAGTATTTCAGACTCCTTATTTGGCAAACAATGGTGGAGATGTAGGTCGTTTTACTACCGATGAAATGGATATCGCTTTTGAGGAAGCTGCTTTTGGATTAAAGATCAACGAAATTTCAAAGCCTGTTCCTACAGCTCAGGGATATAGTATAATCAAGCTTACTAACCGTTTCACAAAGCCTATACTCACCAAAAATGAATTCGCTATTAAAAAAGCTGAAATTGCTTCTTATGTCTATAAAAAGAAGAAAGAGCTTGCAACCAGAGAACATTTATACAATTTCAGAGATAATTTAGAATTCAATTCTGATGTTTTTGATGCACTTTGGAATAAGATGAATGAGAATTATTCCTCAGCTGTTTCTAAGGATGCTGAATTCTTATCTAATCTGGCTTCAGATGAAATTTTAGCTGTGTATAACGAATTCGAATTTACTCTTGATGATTTTGCTGTAGAGTACAGATTTACTCCATTAGCTCAAATCAATGCAATAGAAGGGAAGCAGGGTTTCGAAAACTTCGTAATTGGGACTGCTTTAAGAGCTTATTTATTTAAGAATGCAAAAGAAGCAGGAATAGATGATCAGGAAATTGTAAATGAGTCGATTCAGGAAACTTTTAATACCTATCTAGCTCAAAGCGCGGTTAAAGATCTTAGAAGTTCCATTTCAAACTCAGATCAGGAATTGAGAACTGCTTATCAAAACAACAGTGAACGCTTTTATAAGCCCATAGAGGTTAATCTTTCCAGAATAGTTGTTGATACAGAAGAAAAAGCAAATTTTTTAATCTCTGAGCTAAAGAGTGGGGCTGATTTCAAAGCATTGGTGGAAAAGCACACTATTGTAAATGAAGACTTGCTTACAAATGGGGAGTTGGGTTTTGAAAGTATCAAAAATTATGGTTCCTATGCCGCTAAAATTTCTGAACTACAAGTAGGTGATATTTCAGAAGTGATCAATTATCAAACAGGTCAATACACCATTTATAAAATGAATGGAAAGATCGAAGGTCGCCATTTGACATTTGATGAAGCCAAAGAGTCAGTTGATGTGTTTTTGTCGAATAAGAAATTGAATGCCTTAAAGGACAAGACAATTAAGGATGTTAAAGAAAAGCATAATGCTCTTATTGATATCGAAAAATTAAATGAAGTTACTATTCAAATTTGAAGCAGTGTATGAACATTAAAAAGCTACTACCGGTATTATTTCTATTAGTTAGTGTTGGGGTGCAGGCGCAGTCAGGGAAAATTACAGGTAAAATTCTTGATGCTGAAACCGGAGAGCCTCTGATAGGTGCAACAGTTGGTATAAAAGGGTCCACAAAAGGCGCAGTTGCCAATATTGATGGTAATTATCTGATGTTAAATGTAGCTCCGGGGACATATACGCTGGAAGCAAGGTACATCGGCTATGCTACTCTGGCTGTACAAGAAGTGATTGTAAGGACTGATCTAACTACGGAACAGGATTTCAGGTTAGAGCTGGAAGCATTTGAAGGTGAAGAAATTGTGGTAGTGGCAACTCGTCAACCAGTTTTAAAAGATGTGACCAGTTCTGAATCCAGAGTAAGCAGCGAAGAAATTAAAAAATTACCTGTTCAGGAAGTTTCAGATGTGATTGGTTTACAGGCGGGAGTTAATGTTGATAATGGAGGTGGAATCCATATCAGAGGTGGACGAACTTCAGAGGTTTCCTATGTAGTAGATGGAATCCGTGTTACAGATGATTATGACAGATCAAACGGTGTAAGAATCGAAAATGAATCTGTTCAGGAATTACAAGTTATATCAGGTTCTTTTAATGCAGAACATGGCCAGGCACTTTCAGGAATTGTAAATGTAGTTACCAAATCGGGAGGTAGCCAGTTCGACGCTTCTGTAAATGCTTGGACTGGTAGTTATATGGCAACCTCGCAAAGTGGTATATATGATGGTATTGGAACGGGTTTTAATAATTTAAATCCGAACAGAATGTATAACCTGTCTGCTTCTGTATCAGGTCCTATTATAAAAGACAGACTTACATTTTTTGTAACAGCCCGAAGATTTGAGAACGAAGGTCATTTAACAGGTAGAAATGCTTTTTCACCTCATGGACAATTCAGAGATACACTAGCACTGGGAACTGATTTTGATTCTTACAGAACTATATACAATGAGAGAGTTGATTTTGATAAGCCTTGGTATTCAGTTGATACAGTGAATTTTCAAGGTACCGACCGATTGGTGTTAACTGATGACGGTACCAGAGATAGTTCTTTGGTAAACATGAATAACTTTCAAAGTTCCAGTTTTCAAGGGAACCTGGAGTATCGTTTTTCTAAGTTACTGAAATTCAATTTAATAGGCTCTTATGGCCTTGAAGAAGGGCAGGGATATGATCACCAAAATAAATTAGTTCCCCTTGGCAGAGGTACGAATTATAGAAATAATTATGCTTTAAATTTTAAAACTACCATTACTCCTTCGGCCAAAACTTTCCTAACCATAAATCTTGCTAACAGATACAACGAGCAAAAAAGCTACTTGTATGAAAATCCATGGGATCCACGGTATTTTAATTTTGATCGGGTATCAGATTTCTACTCACCGGGCGAACGCAGTATACCGGGCGCGGCACAGTTTAGTTTTTACGGAACTGATAACAACAGATTTTTCAGATCTACGGATACATTTATTGGAAAAGCAGAAATTTCAAGCCAGGTAAATGAGAACCATTATGTTAAAGCAGGTATTAACCTTCAGTTTGATGAAGTCAGCTTCGAAAATATCTCTTTAGTTCCTTTTACTGATCCATCCATAAGTTTACCTCCCGGCACACCTGAGGAACTGAAACCATTTGTAAAGTTAGGTTATCCGGAGTTGAATACACCCGGTTATCAAAAATATTCGGAGTCGCCGAGAAATTTTAGTGCTTATGTTCAGGATAAGATCGAATTTGATAATCTGATCATAAATGTTGGATTAAGATTCGATTACTTTGATCCGAATTCCAGAGTGGTTTCTGATCTTGAAGATCCTGATATCACTTCACCTACAAAACAAGAGAATCAGTACAGAGATCAAAACGGAAATGGCCAGCAAGACCCGGGCGAACCTGATGTTACTTTAGAAGAACGTCAGGAATATTGGTATAAGGATACCAGTGTTAAAACTCAGTTAAGTCCTAGAATCGGAGTAGCTTACCCGATCAATGATCGTGGGGTTTTGTATTTCTCTTACGGTTACTTCTTTCAGGTGCCTTCTTATAGCTTTATGTATACAAACAGCAGGGTTTTTGTAGGTGAAAGAAGCGGAAATTTAGGTTTATTCGGAAATCCGGATCTGAAACCGGAACGATCTACTCAGTACGAATTAGGTTTAAAGCAGGAAATTTTTGATGGGACAGCAATTGAGCTTACCGGTTATTATAAAGACACCAGAGATTATGTTTCAAGTAGACCTCAGGTTACTGGAGCAGCATCTACAAACTATGGTATTTATTTTAACAGAGATTTTTCAAAATCAATTGGATTCACATTCGCGTTCAACCAATTTGTAAGTCAACGTTTTAATTTTGGTCTGGATTACACATTCAGTTCGGTTGAAGGAAGTAACTCAGATCCTAATTCAGAGTATTTTGATATTGTTAATGCAGGAACTCAAATTGATTCAACTAATCAAACTTCATCAACAACTAAGTTGATACAGCCTCTCAATTGGGATAGAACTCATATAGTAAATGGTTCAATGTTTTATTCCGGAAATAATTGGGGAGCTAACTTGGTAACCAGATTCAGTACAGGTACGCCATATACTCCACAAACAGACATCCCGGGTGTGGAAATTGGTGTTGGAGCGAGTACAAGAGATCTTAGAAACACTTCACGTCTACCGACGCGTCTAACTGTGGATCTTAATACATATAAGAACTTCAATTTACCAAACGGTTCCAGTATGGAGCTTTTTCTAAATATTTATAACCTGCTCGACAGCAAAGTTATCAATAGTGTATATGGAGATTCAGGAGAGGCAACGGCTCCATTACCAATAAACACGGTTAGTTCTGCCGATCCCGGATTTTATTCCAATCCGACTTTCTATGCAGAACCAAGAAGAATTCAACTAGGACTTTCAATCTCTTTTTAAACAATGAATAAAAACACATTTAATATTAAAGGCTTATTCATTTTTCTTACGGTATCGATGATCCCTGTAATTTTAGCGGCTCAGGATTATACTCCAAGTGATGAAAGATCTTCTTTTGAAGACAGAAAAAAGTCTACTATGGATGCCAACCGATTAAGAGCATCTTATTTCAATACCGGACATGCAGGGCGTAGAAATAGTACCAGTTTAGATGAGCTGATCTTTGAATTTCCAAGAAATACAAACCGTGAATATATGTACTTCATGAGTGTTCACTTTGGAACAGAAGTAGAAGCTCAAAACAGTTCTGATGTTCTACAGCTAGTTGATGTAGCATCGTTCAAAACAAACCGAGATGGTAGTCAGAACTGGTCTCTCAATCCGATAGAAGGGTATTCCAGAGACGATTCTAAAGAATTAGCAAGAAGTGACAGAGGTCCAGGTTCTCCACTAGGTAATACTTGGCCTGATTCCTGGCCGGATAAGTTTAAGGATGGAGGAGATGGATGGGCAGGCTCATGGAATGGTTTCTTTGGTCGCGATCAATTTAACGCTGATATAGAGTTTTATTACAAAGCCGGAGATGACAGATATACACGTTATAGTAATACCGGAGCATTCAGACCTGATGATACAGACCCTACAAGAGGTGGTTTAGCAATAGTTATGGATACAAGAGTATTAGCTTGGTCTCAAATCCTGATCAACTCTGTACACTTTAACATTTTTGAAATAACTAATGATGGAAGTTATGATTATCCGAGAATGTCATTCGGACTTTGGATTGCAGATTTCGTTGCCGGAGGTGGACCAACAGACCAGCCCGTATTTGATAACCTTAGAGCGATTGCATATTTGACGGATACAGACCGAAGCAATGCGCCATCTTCATTCGATGGATTACCCATAGGTGAAATGGGACTTAGTTTTCTGGAGACTCCCGGAAATGCGGGTGATGGTATTGACAACGATGGTGATAGTGATACTTACGATGTAGAAAATGCTCAGTTTTATGATCCGGACAATGCAGATCTTTTTAGTTTATTGCTAGAATCAAATGGAGGGTTTTATTCAAGTGAAACACTCAGAGATACAGTAGTTCGGGAATTTATAGCTACAGACTTTGATTCCAGAACTATAAATATTGGGGATAAAATTGTATTGATCGATGAGAATGGTACCAGAATCATTAAAGAATATGATGGAAATGCTTTTGAATCTCAGGGAATCACGTATAATTTAGGTGCATCTTTTACTGTTCAGGAAGAAACACTGCCTCTTTCAGACCCAAACTTTGGAGTTCATATTGATGGGCTGGATAATGATTTCGATGGATTGATCGATGAAAATACGCCAAACCATCTGGAGAAAACTACTTTTGTTAATGGAGTTTCGATTACCAAGCCGGTAAGATTCATTAATTATTTATACTTCAATGATGGAGACAGTCTCCAGCAAGGCTTGATCGTATCCAATCAGGAAATCAGAGATAGGATGTCATCTGATCAAGATTTTGAGGATCTGGTAAACGATACCTATGACGGAAGACTTCAAAATCATTTTACCAGTGCTCCAATGATCGATGAAGGCAGAGGCGATTCCTTCGATAATGATAATGATTGGAATGAAAATTTTGATGACGTTGGAATAGAAGGTGATCCTGACTCCCCAAGTGATGGACAAGGAGATGGAAAAGCGACTTCAGGAGCAGGTTCTAATTTCCCCGGAGAACCAAATATTGATAAAACAGATGTTAGTGAAACTGATCTTATTGGGGTTTCCAGAGCTATAATATTTTCAGCGGGAGCACTTCAAGTTAGTTTAGACTCTGATATTTGGTTTAACTATTTGATACCGGGTGAATTTGATGTAGTTGGAGATCCGGGCACTGATCAGGATATCTATGTTTCTTCAGGTTTGTTCCCTCTTAGAGTTGGTGAATCTCAAAGTTTTGCAGTTGCGGTATCTGCAGCAGCTTCAACTTCTCCAACAGGGACCGCCGCTCAGGACAGAGCTCAGCTTAATGATAATTTAGATCAGGCACGTGTTGCATATGAAGCAGATTATCAATTCGCAGTAGCACCTGACCCACCGGTTTTAACAGCTGTTCCGGGAGATGGTAATGTAACTTTGTATTGGGAAACAAATTCAGAGTCTTCATTCGACCGATATTTGAATAACATTTCAGGAAATGGTTTTGATTTTGAAGGTTATAAAGTTTACAGATCAACCGATCCATCGTTTGAAGACATTTTTAATGTTACTGACGCTTATGGAAACGCAACTTATTATAGCGATATAGCCATTTTCGATAAAAATAACGGTATCCAGGGATTGCATCCGGTTGATGTAAATGGTGTTAAATTTGACTTGGGTAATGATAGTGGACTCCGCAGATCATATGTAGATACAGATGTTGTAAATGGTAAGACCTACTATTACGCAGTAACAGGATTTGATTTTGGATATGTTCCTGCGGGAATTTCACCTTCGGAATCTCCTATTCAAATCAGTCAGGGTCCGGATGGATCGATCACTTATGGTGTAAATGTAGTTCAGGTTCGTCCGTCACGTTCGCAAGCGGGTTATATAGCTCCTGATAAGCCACAAGCTACAATTGTTCAGGGTTCTCCGGGAGGTACAGTTACAGTAGATATTATTGATCCGTATGAATTAAAGGCTGATAACTTATATGAAATTACATTTGAAGATACACTTATCGATGGTGGTTCTGATCCGGATACTTTGAGAACAGAAAATTTTACTCTTCGAAATGTTACGGAAGGAGCTAATGATACATTAATTGCACGTTCTCCAAATGTAAACGGAGGGAATAACCCTATTACGGAAGGTTTTTCAGTTTCGCTTACCAATATTGAGTCTTTTGGAGTGAATGAGTCAAGGTCAGGCTGGAATGAGACAGGAAATCCAAAACCGCACGAGTACTTTTTTGCAACTCAAGGTGTTTCGAAAGTTTCCGATTACCGAATTGTAATAGGTGAAAATATAGGTTTCGGAAGATCAACTGAGAGGGAAGTTGAAGTAGGTACAGGAATTTTTCTTACAGCTCCATCAATAGATACTAATTTTAAAGTCTTCAATATTTACACAAATGAAGAGGTTGATTTTGCATACTTTGATTTAAACAGAGATGGAGCTACTATTAGAGCTCAGTCATGTGATCCTTCTGGTAATAATGCTCCTAGGGATCCACAGCAACCTGATTCAGTATACCAAGCCCCTCAACAAGGTGTATTTTCTTCAGTTTCAAGTATTACTGGTCAATGTTCAGATTTAGTTTATGTAATTGAAGATGCTCGAGAGTTTCAAGATACTCTAACTTATCGTTTTGAATTAAGGACACTGATTTCTAATAATATATTAGCGACTCGAAATCCTGAATTTGGTGATACTTTAGAAGTATTTACTACCAAGCCTTTTTCCAGAAACGATCGCTTCCAATTCAGAATGGACCCTGAGAATCTTCCAAAAGTTGATGCAGATTCTGCAAAAAGTGCTTTGGATGATATTTTAGTTATACCTAATCCATATAAAGTTTCCAGTATCTATGAACAGGAAGCAGCAGGAGGTAGCAGACAACAAAACAGGGAGATCCATTTTACTGGTTTACCGGTTCCTTCAAATCTAAAGATATTTACTTCAGCGGGAGTTTTAGTGAGAGAAATCGAGGTGACCTCAAGAAATGTTCAGGGAGATAACGGAGGAACCTATATATGGGATCTGTTAACTAAAGATAATCTGGAAATCGCATACGGAATTTACATATACCATGTGGAAGCTAACGGTGTAGGAAACAAAACCGGTAAATTTGCGGTGATCAAATAATGAATGCTATGAGAAAAATATTCTACACTGGTTTAGTTGTATTGTTGTCAGGGATTGGGAACAGTAGTTTTGCACAAATTTCAAAAGTAGGTACAACGGCAAGTAATTTTTTAGAAATGCCGGTTGGTGCCAGGTCTTCTGCGATATCTGCGTTTGCAGCCATCGTAAATGATCCTTCTGCAATGGTATTAAATCCGGCAGGTTTGGCAGAATTAAACGGTCAGGAAATACAGATCGAGTTCACCGACTACTATTTGGATTTTACCCATAGTTACGTAGGAATCGGTTTACCAACAAAAAAAGGGGTAGCCGGAATTCATGTATTAGCAATGAACTATGGTGAGTTTGAAGAAACTACCGAGCAAGCTCAAGGCAAAACCGGGAGAACTTTTGGGGCATATTCAGTTTCAGTTGGGGGTTCTTACGCACAAAAACTAACAGATAAATTATCGGTGGGTGGGACTATAAAATTCCTGCACGAACAAATTGAAGATGTATCAGCTTCAGGTCTGGCCTTTGATGTTGGTACCTTATTTATCACTCCATTTGATGATATCCGATTTGGAGTAAGTGTTACAAATATTGGTTCAAAAATGCAGCTAACCGGAAATGGATTGATCACAGAATGTGATCTGGATGATAGTAGCTCCGGAAATGGTGATACTGATTGTAATTTAGCTACTCGAGAATACGATTTACCATTAATGCTGAGAGTTGGTTTTGCCTGGGATGCTTATACAAGTGATGATATCAGAGCAACATTGACTCTAGATGGTAATAACCCATCAAATAATGTGCAGAGCATTAGTGTGGGAGGAGAAATTTCGCTGTTAAATGATACGGTATTTCTTAGAGGAGGAGTTCCTTATATCGGTCAAAACAACAGCAAAGAGACATTCAATGCCGGGATAGGGGTTAAATATCAGGTAGACAGTTCTTTAAAACTTGGATTTAACTACGCATATCACGGATATGAATACTTAGGCGACGTTAACAAACTTAGCCTTCAGATTTATTTTTAATACTACTAAACAATAACAACAAAACAAGGTACATGATGAATAAAGCTACTAAACTTGTGCTAACATGTTTGCTGATGGTCTTCGGGATCTCTGCTACATCTATGGCTCAGGTAACAAAAATACGTGACGCACGTGGCATGGATGGCCAGGAAGTTACGATCGTAGGTATCATGAATACGCCAGACTACGGTTTTAATGATGGACAATTTTTTGTTCAGGATACAACCGGAGGTATAAACGTATTTTATGATGACGTTGGAGGAGCGAACAATCAGGATAGTTCAGCATTTTTAGGTTGGACTAAAGGTGATACTCTTCAAATTACAGGAACAATTGGTTCTTTTGGACAGCAAGTACAAATTGCCCCAAGTTCCGTAACCATTTTAGGGACAGGAGATGCTTCAAGTGTTCCTGTAACATCAATAGCACAAGCAGATATTAGTGTTGATTCCAAATATCAAGGTATGTTAGTGAAGTTAGAGTCTGTTGGTTTGGCTGATGGCGAAACATGGCCGGCTGATGCTCAAACATCTTCAGGAGTAAGTGTAGATGTTGCAACTGCTGATAGTGCATTTATATTAAGAATCGATAGAGACGAATCTTATTATGACGGCGCACCAGCTCCTACAGAAGCGTTTAATTTAACAGGTGTACTTGCCAGATTTAATTCTGATGTACAGGTTATGCCGTTTGACTCTACCGATATTCAGAACATCGTTAAAGTTACTTTCATGGTTAATACTTCAACTGCAGCTGATACTGTAATGGAAAACCATTATGTTGGCGTGTTTGGAGCTATTTCAGGTCCAAACGGTGCAGGAAATCCATACTTAGGTCAAACTGTTGATTGGAATAACTCTACCGATATTGTTGCTGAGAATCAAGGTGGTGACTATTGGTCAGTTACTTTTGATATGGCAGCTGGTGATACTTATAACTATAAGTATTGGTTAGGTTCGGATAAAGATACAGAACTTCCAGCAGGTGGATGGGAAAGTGGAGATAACAGAGTGTTCACTTTAGATTTTGATCAAGCTTCTGACACGGTTGCTCCAATGAATTGGTATGAAACCAGAATGGCTCCATTTACTTCAGAAGAAGACAGTGTTTCTCTTTTCTTCAGAGTTAATGTTGGAGCACAAGCTCAGGATGGATCATTTGATCCGGAAACCTTTAAAGTAGGTGTAAGAGGAGCTGGTTCATTCTTTACTAATGACTGGGGAACTGGAGACTTCCTTGAAAAAGGTGGACAAACGGGTGATAATTTATTCTATGAAGGTGTTGTAAGAGCTCAGAAAGACTCTGCTGCAGCAATTGATGGATCCATAAATTATAAATTTGTTTTTGAAGCAGCTGATGGAACAGTAACCTGGGAATCAACTCCTGATAGACCAATAACTATTCCTGCTCAGGATTCTACAGTACACTGGGTATTTTTCAATAATACTCCTCCAACGGATGCTGTAATTGTAAATACTACACTTAGCTTCGAAGTTAATGTTGGAATTTTGGAAGGTCTGAATCTATTTAATTCAAGTATTGATACAGTATCCGTAAGAGGTACCTTCAATAGCTGGGGAGAGAATAGAATGAACTTCAATCAGGTGTTGGGTACTTATGAAGCAAACAACTTGCCTTACACAAAAGCTGAAGGAACCGAAGAGAAATACAAATACTACATTAAGTGGGATGCTCGAAGAGATTCCTCTGAAAGTGAGTTTTTCTTAGAAGGAATTCAATCAGCAAATACAGGTTGGGAAGAGCCCGGAGTAACCGGTGGTGCTGACAGAACCTTTACCGTTGAGAATAAAGACAATCAGGATAAGCTTTCTGAATTCTATAATGGTGTGGAACCGGAAGCATTATTAACTGCAAACAATGTTGAGTCAGGTGCTATCAGCGTTACTTTCAGTATTGATATGTCACCTGCGCTTCAGCATACAACTCCGTTTGTTCCTGCATCAGATTCAGTATTCCTTTTTGTGGATACTCCATTCTTTGCATTAACAAATGACATTACAGTTCCTGGTGATAACGGTGAAAACTTTATTACAACTTCGGATGCTGAAAAGGAAAGACTTCAGTTTACTGATGGTGATGGAGATATGGTTTATGAACTAACTCTGGATCTGGTATTACCAACTCTAAACCATATTGGTTTTAGAATAGCTTATGGTGAGCCAACTTCAGCTGATGGTTCTCTGGTAGCAAACGGAGGTGGTTTTGATGCCGGTCGTAGATATTACCAATACATTTCACCACAAGTAGATGCACAAGGTAATGTTACATGGGCCTCATCATTTACTTTCCCGGAATTAACGTGGAAAGCATCTGATCTTCCATGGGAAACTCCACCTGATTACCAAACTGTTTCTAACGAAGAAGTAATTGGTGGTGTAGAATCATTCAGATTAAATCAAAACTATCCAAACCCGTTTAACCCAAGTACTAACATTAGTTTCAACCTGCCAAATGCAGCAGATGTGTCTCTAACTGTGTATAACGTTCTTGGACAGCGTGTTGCTACATTGCTAAATAACAGAAAGTATACTTCTGGTAGCCATACACTTAGTTTTGATGCAAGCAACCTTGCTTCAGGTATTTATATCTACCGTATTGAAGCAGGTTCTTTTGTAAGTCAAAAGAGAATGACTTTAATCAAATAATTTTTCTCTAATAAGTCTTCGCAGATGCTTTGATCGGCATCTGCGTATTTAATCTGATACAGAAATTTGGCATCAACTATATACGATATTGCAGAAAAAGCAGGAGTAAGCATAGCTACTGTCTCCAGAGTTTTTAACAGGAGAGAGAGTGTTTCTGAACGGACACGAAAAAAAGTTATGGCGATAGCAGAAGAAGTGGGTTACCATCCACAGGCTAATGCTCAGGGTCTTGCAAGCAGAAAAACCAATAACATTACCGTTGTTGTTCCTGTGATCTCTAACTATTTCTTTATGGAAGTATTAGGAGGCATTCAGGATAAGCTTAATAGCTTTGATTATGAACTCACTATTTTCAATATCAGTCCGAGTAAGGATACTTTTTCTCAAGTAGAGCATGTTTTAAAGAGAAGAGCTTCAGAAGGTTGTTTATTCATTTCAATTCATTTAGAGCAGGAAGAATGGCATCAATTAAAGCGCTACAACATTCCAATTACTTTGATAGATGAATACTACGAAGGATTTGATTCTGTAAGTGTTGATAATACTGAGGGCGCTTATAAAGCAACAAAATATCTATTAAACAGCGGTTTAGACCGTGTAGCAATGCTTTCGGCTTTAATTACTTCTAAACCTATCCAAAGCCGAATAAAGGGTTTTAGAAGAGCCTATGAAGAAACAGGAAAAGCTTTTTCGCCTTCATTGATCGTAGCCGGAGATTCCACTTACAGAGATGGTTTTACTGAAAGAGGAGGATACGAGGCGATGGTTAAGATCCTAACTATGAAGCCTGAAGTAGAGGCTTGTTTTTGCGCTTCTGATATTCAGGCATTTGGAGCTTTAAAAGCCATGCAGGATATGAATAAAAGTATTCCTCTTATCGGTTATGATGATATTGAACTAGCTGAGTACATGGGGCTTTCAACGATTCGGCAACCAATGAGAGATATGGGATTTTTTGCCACTCAAAATCTAATTGACAGATTAGAAAATCCGAAAAAAGCAGTTTCACAAACCGTTTATACACCAGAATTAATTTTAAGAGACTCCACTGAGTAACTTTTTTATGAAGAATTTTTTAGCAACAGCATCACTATTTTTAGCATTTCTGTTTTTACCTGTAATTACTTTATCTCAGGTAGTTACATTTGAACCCTCTTTTGCAACTCAGAACGATACATTAACTCTTACTTTTGATGCAACTCAAGGAAATGGAGAGTTAGCTGGTTTTTCAGGAGATGTGTATTTACATACGGGCTTAATTACTGATAAAAGTTCAAGTCCATCAGACTGGAAATATGTTCAATCAGGTTGGGAATCTTATCCTGCTAAATTGAAAGCCACACCTCTTGGAAATGATAAATGGGAATTTAAATATCCGTCATCGGTAAGAGAATTCTATAATGTTTCAGCTGCAGATAAAGCTGAAGAAATAACATTGCTTTTCAGAGGCACGCTTGACGGAGCCGGAGCACCTGACAAGGTTGGAAGGGCGTCAGGAGGTGAAGATATTTTTCTTGAGCTTTTTGAGAATGAAGTATCTGTGCAGTTCTTGAATCCGGGAGAAAAGTCTAAGATCGTTAAAACAAATGAGGAAATTGAGATCGAAGGGATTGGAAATTCTCCTGCAGGAAACCTGAATTTAAGTTTGAAACTGAATGGTACTGAAGTTGCACAAACTTCTGTTTCTGATACAGTAAGGTACGTTTTTTCAGCGGAATCTGAAGGGAATTATAGGTTTGATCTTATAGGTGATGACGGGGCTGGTGAAGAGGATTCAACTTCTGTTACAATAATTGTGACGGATGGCGCAGTTATGGAAGCCCGACCAGCAGGACTTGAAGACGGAATTACCTATGGTGAAAACGGGACGTCTGTTACTTTATCACTTTTTGCCCCGGGTAAGAGGGAAGTATTTGTAGTTGGAGATTTTTCGGATTGGGAATTAGATTTCAACTACCAAATGAAAAAAGATTCTCTTAAAGCAGACAGTGTTTGGTTCTGGACTGAGATTACCGGCTTAATTCCCGGAGAAGAATATGGCTTCCAATATGAAATTGATGGGAGTTTAAGAATCGCTGATCCTTATTCAGAATTGGTACTTCATCCTAATGATGATAATTTCATTTCTGAATCCATATTTCCAAATTTAAAAGAGTATCCAAACGGAAAAACCACAAACTATGTAGGTGTTCTATTTCCCGGAAAAACCCCATACCAATGGGAAGCAACTTCTTACGAACGGCCTAAAAAAGAAGATCTGGTAATCTATGAGCTTTTGGTAAGAGACTTTCTAGCAGATCACAGCTACGCATCTTTAATTGATACACTGGATTATCTGGATCGATTGGGAATAAATGCTATTGAGCTAATGCCCGTGAACGAATTTGACGGAAATGAGAGCTGGGGGTATAACCCAAGTTTCCATCTAGCATTGGATAAATATTATGGTACTCCTGATAAATTCAGAGAGTTTATTGATGAAGCGCATAAAAGAGGAATAGCGGTTATTTTGGATGTGGTAATGAATCACGCTACGGGACAAAATTCGTTGTACAGAATGTATGAAGTGGGAAGCAACCCATATTTCAATGTGGAAGCTAAACATGAGTTTAATGTGTTTAATGACTTCAATCATCAGTATTCGGGAACTCAGTACTACAACAAAAAAATGATCGAGCATTGGATCAATGAGTACAATATTGATGGTTTCCGATGGGATCTTACCAAAGGGTTTACACAGAATTGTAGTCCGGCAGGCAATGGATGTACAAGCTCATATCAACAAGACAGAGTCGATCTTTTAAAGAAATACGCAGATTATCAATGGGCTGCTGATCCGGATTTTTACGTGATCTTTGAACATTTAGGAACTTCGAATGAAGAAAAGCAATGGGCTGATTACCGTGTTGATGAAGGAAAGGGAATCATGCTATGGGGAAAGATGAACCATCCATACAATGAAGCAACGATGGGGTACATAACAAACTCAAACTTATATGGAGTGCTTTCTGAATCAAGAGGATTTCAGGAAGAAAGATTGATCGGTTACATGGAGAGTCATGATGAGCAATGGTTGATGTTCAAGAATATCAGCTTTGGGAATTCATCCGGGGATTACAACATAAGAAATCTGAACACAGCTCTTGGAAGACAAAAACTTGCCGGTGCTTTTTTCTTTACACTTCCTGGCCCCAAAATGATATGGCAGTTTGGTGAAGTTGGATATGGATACGGAGACAATGGAGAACAATGTTTGAATGATTCTGAAGATTGTCCGGCTAGTGCTCCTGGTAGAGTTGCAAATAAGCCAATTCGATGGGACTATTGGAATACCAAAGGAACGGAAAGAGTTAAACTATACAAAACATGGGCAGCTCTCATCAATCTTCGTAACAGCAGTCCGGCGTTTACTGAACCGGAAAGCACTACGTATGCACTTTCCAATCGCATTAAGCGAATAATTTTGGAACACTCTGATACGGATGTGGTCGTTGTAGGAAATTTTGATGTCACTGCAATCACAACAACTGGGGATTTCCCGCAACTTGGAACTTGGTACGATTATTTTGAAGGATCAGAGTACGAAGTAACGGATTCCGAACAAGCAATTAAGCTAGAACCGGGAGAATTTAAGGTATATACAACTAAGCAATTTGATGCACCTGAAATGGGAATAGCTACTTCAACTGAAGAGCTGCCAAGCGAAGGTCCTGAATCATTTAAGCTTTACAACAACTATCCAAATCCTTTCAATCCTTCTACAAACATCAAGTTTGATGTTGCTAAGACGGGAGTAGTTAAACTGGAAGTGTTTGACATACTTGGAAGAAAAGTCGCCACGCTTTTTGATGGTAAGAAATCTGTTGGGACACATACATTAACATTCGATGCGTCTTCACTTTCAAGTGGGGTTTATTTCACCCGATTTACAGCCGGAAATACAGTGCAGGTTCAGAAAATGACATTACTAAAATAATTTAGAAAGCATAGCATGAGGAAATTAACCGGGTTATTAGTACTGTTTTTGATTTGGGGATGCTCCTCAGAAAGTAATATCAATTACGGAGATCAGATCGTTGGATTGGGATCTCCAATTACTTTAGGATATGATTCCACGGTTGTGATCATGGAAGACTATTTCATGGATCCATCAGCAATCGATGATATTTCTACACCTTCTTCTATCACGTATTATTTGACTGATGACAATTCAGAATTAGTTTTGAAAGGTGATATCTCAGGAAAACTTGATATCATTTCTTTTCATGACGGCGATGTTTCTTACGATATACTGTTAAAAAAGACTTCAAAACAGGAAGTTACTTTTAGTTTAGAGGATAAAGGTTATGATCTTGTACAGATAAAAGGAGAGATGAATGCCTGGAATCCTAATGCTTCGGATTTCAAAAAGGAAAATGGCGTGTGGACTTTCAGCATGTTGGTTAACGAAGGGTTATATCAGTATCTGTATGTGGTTGATGGAGAGGAAATGAAAGATCCATCAAATCCAGAAACTGTTTCTAATGGTATGGGCGGATTTAATAACCTGCTTAAAGTTGGAAATATGGATGCTGAAAAGCCGAAATTAGATACGTATGATTTTTCAGACGAACGAGTGTATCTGCAATCAGGAGAAGCTGAAAACGTAATCGCTCTTTGGGAAAATCATCAGCTGAAAACAGAATTTAAGGATGATATTATCAGAGTGTATTTACCGGAGAATTCTGATCTTGAAGGGAGAACGCATATTCGCGCATGGACTTTTAATGAAAATGGGATCTCAAACGATGTGCTTATTCCTTTGGAAAACGGCAAAGTCCTGGAAGGTTCTGAAAGTCTTACCCGGAAGGACGTAAGAGCGTGGAACATGTATTTTGTTCTTATTGACCGATTCAAAGATGGAAATCCATCAAACACCAGAAAAGTTGACGATCCTGATATCCATCCCAAAGCTAATTATTATGGTGGAGATCTTGCCGGAATTACACAAAAGATCAAAGATGGATATTTTGAAAAGATCAAAGTAAATGCGCTTTGGCTTTCACCCATTTCTCAAAATCCGGAAGACGCATGGGGATTATGGGACAAAGGAGGTGTAAAAACTAAATTTTCGGGTTATCACGGATACTGGCCAATCTCATCTTCTAAGATCGACGATCGATTCGGAACATCAGAAGAGTTTAAAGAATTACTTAGCGTAGCCCATGAAAACGGAATGGCAGTGATTCTTGATTATGTAGCCAATCACGTTCACAAAAATCATCCGGTTTATCAAAGAAATCCTGAATGGGCAACTGATCTGTATCTGCCCGACGGAAGAATGAATACGGAATTATGGGATGAGCAACGTCTAACAACTTGGTTTGATACTTTCATGCCTTCGCTGGACTTTTCAGATCCTGAAGTAATAGAAACCATGACAGATTCAGCACTATTCTGGGTTCAAGAATATGAATTGGATGGTTTTCGTCATGACGCCACAAAGCACATTCAGTTAGAGTTTTGGAGAACACTGACCAGAAAAGTAAAAGAAGAAATTGTAGTTCCGGAAAACAGACAAGTGTTTCAGGTGGGAGAGACTTACGGAAGTCGCGAGTTGGTGGCCAGTTATATCAATTCCGGAATGCTTGAAAGTCAGTTCGATTTCAGCATGTACGATGCAGGATTGAATGCATTTGGTCAGGATCTTTCTTTTGAAGGATTACAAAGCCAGCTTCAGGAAAGCTTCAATTACTTTGGTTATCACAATATGATGGGAGTCATTTCAGGAAATCATGACAAACCTCGATTCATAACGCTAACCAGTGGCGAAGTAAAATGGAATGAAGATTCTAAACTAGCAGGATGGACCAGAGAGATCGGTTCACCTCAGGCTTTTGCTTATGATCGATTAAGTTTACTTCTGGCTTTTAATCTGACTATTCCCGGAATTCCGGTTACGTATATGGGCGACGAATTCGGAATGCCCGGCGCCAACGATCCTGACAACAGAAGATGGATGCGATTTGAGGATTCTGAATTAAGTCAGCTTGAGTTAAGGAACAGAAGTATCTATTCAAAATTGTCGGAGTTGAGAACTTCAGAAATGTCCATTCTTTTTGGAGATTTTCAATTTCATAAAGTTGAAGATGATGTTATGGCATATTCCAGAGCTTATTTTGCTCAGCAAACCATTGTAGTTTTCAACAAAAGCAAAACACAACAACAAGTTTCAGTTGACCTGAGACCGGGTTTTGATTATTCAAGTTTGGTAAATCATTTTGGTAATTCTTTTTCAGTTGAGGGGAATACTTTGACTGTGACTTTACCTTCAAATTCATTCGAAATTTTAACGCTTTAAAAAATAAATATGCTTAAGCGAACTTTACTTTTATCCATTTTTGTAGCCTCGGTATTTGCGGCTTGTTCACCTGCAGAAAAACCGGTTGAGAAAAAACCAAGTCAGGTAGTACATCCTGAATGGAGTAAAAATGCGAATATTTATGAAGTGAATATCCGTCAGTATTCTGAAGAAGGAACATTCAAAGCTTTTCAGGAAGATCTTCCGCGATTAAAAGAAATGGGTGTTAAGATCTTATGGTTGATGCCTATTCATCCGATTGGAAAGATCAACAGAAAGGAAACTGAAGAAAGCAGAGGCAGTTATTATTCTGTAGCGGACTACAAAAAAGTAAATCCTAACTTTGGAACAGAAGAAGACTTTAAGAATTTGGTTGATGCAGCCCATGAGCAAGGCTTTAAGCTGATCATTGACTGGGTTGCTAATCATTCAGCTTGGGATAATCCATGGACAGAAAACAAAGATTGGTATGAGTTGACAGTAGATGGGAACTTCATGCCTCCAAGGGGAACAGATTGGTCTGATGTTATTCAGTTGAATTATGAAAGTGAAGAAATGCGTGCAGCAATGTTAGATGCTCTCGAATTTTGGGTTAGAGAATTTGATATAGACGGATATCGTTGTGATGTTGCAGGAATGGTTCCAACAGATTTCTGGGAAAATGCCAGAGTAGAGCTGGACAAAATTAAGCCGGTATTTATGTTGGCTGAAGATGGAGAGCCTGAATTACTTCACAAAGCGTTTGATATGAATTATGCATGGGAATATGCTCATGTAATTCGTGAGATTGCTAAAGGAGAGCAAACATTCGAAGATCTGGACTCACTTTTTGAAAGAGACAGTAAACGATTTCCTGACAATGCATACCGAATGTATTTCACTTCCAATCATGATGAAAATTCATGGAATGGAACCGATCCTGAAATGTATGGCGATAATTTTGAGAATTTTGCAGTGTTGTCTGCTACCGTGAAAGGAATGCCGTTGATCTATAACGGGCAAGAAAGTGATCTGGATAAACGATTGGAGTTCTTCGAAAAAGACGAAATAGAGTGGAAAAACTATAAGTATGCTGACTTCTATAAGATGTTGCTGACTTTGAATACAGAAAACGAAGCACTTTGGAACGGAGATTTTGGTGGAGAAACGATTAGAGTTGAATCACCTGAAGGCACTTATGCTTTTAAAAGAAAGAAAGGAGATCATGAGATTTGGGTAGCGATCAACAATAATTCTGAGACTTCTACAATCAGTTTCTCTGAGTGGAATCAAGACAAGCTTAATGTATATGGAGAATTGGTTGGTATGTCGGAATTTTCTTCAATAGAGTTGCCGGCGAATGAATGGATCATCATTTCAACAAATTAAAAACTAATAAAAGGGATACTTAAATGTCTGAACAGCAACAAGATACTAAGCCACGCCTGAGTTTTTGGCAAATATGGAATATGAGTTTTGGGTTCTTGGGAATCCAATTCGGATTTGCACTTCAGGGTGGATTCATGTCCCGGATCTTCCAAACATTGGGTGCTGCTAAAGATGATATTCCTTTACTTTGGATAGCGGCTCCTCTCATGGGATTGTTAGTACAACCAATAATCGGATATTTAAGTGACCGGACTTGGAGTATACGTTTCGGAAGACGAAGACCTTATTTCCTGATCGGTGCATTATTAAGCTCTATCACATTATTTTTTGTTCCTCATTCGCCATATTTATGGATAGCGGTGGGTTGTTTGTTCATCCTTGATGCTTCCATCAATATTAGTATGGAACCATTCAGAGCGTTGGTAGCAGATAAATTGCCCGAATCACAGAGATCTTATGGATTCGTTGTTCAAACGTTTATTATCGGTATCGGTACCTGGATTGCCAGTAACTTGCCTTGGATGGTAAGTCAGCTTGGTGTTGCAAATGATGCAGCTCCCGGAGTAGTTCCAATGTCAGTAAAAGTTGCATTCGGAATAGGAGCTTTTGTTTTTATCGCAAGTATACTTTGGACTGTATTTACCACAGATGAATACCCACCTGAGGACATGGAAGCATTTGAAAAAGAGAAAAAAGATAGTGCAGGATTTTTTACCGGAGTAAAGGAGATATTTTCGAATATCGGTAATATGCCGGTTGTAATGAGAAAATTGGGAGTGGTTCAGTTTTTTAGTTGGTTCGCTTTCTTTACCATGTGGAGTTTTGCCGTTCCGGCACTTACAGAACATGCTTTTTTAGCTCCCGTTCCAATGCCCGATGCAGTAGATTTTGATACAGCCAATGTGGCTTATAATAACGCTGCAAATCTTGTTGGTTCTTATATGGGGACCTATGGATTGTCTTCCATGTTTTTTGCGCTGCTTTTAACCTTTGTTACCAGCAAGATCAGAATCAACAGAAAGTTGGTTCATTTTGGATCGCTTTTAGTTGGTGGAGCAGGATTTATAAGTATGTACTTCGTTTCTCCTGAAAATACCGGAATGCTGAATTTGAGTTTTATTTGCGTGGGAATTGCCTGGGGAAGTATTCTCTCTATGCCATACGCCATGCTTTCGAGTAGTATAGATCCAAAGAAGATGGGTTTGTATATGGGGCTCTTTAACATGTTTATAGTAATTCCACAGATCATTGCAGCGTTGGGAGGGATCAACTTCCTCTATAAAACGATCTTTGGAGAAGCTACTATAGGAACAATGCTTCTTGCCGGAGTTTGTTTAGCAATTGCAGCCTTCAGTAACTTCCTTATTACAGAAGAAGAAGCCATCAAGTAGCAGTAACCTTGATTTGAAAAGTTGCAACTTTTATTTAAATTGGTTGCAACTATTATTTTAGGTGATCATTATGGCAAAGAAAGATAAAGATATTGTTTGGTTTGGGATGAAGTTAACTCCCGAGGAAAAGCAGAAGATCGAATTACTTGCTGAGAGAAAAGGTATTTCTAAAAAAGAAGCCGTAATGAATGCTGTAAATGAACAGGTTACAGAATACGAGATAGTAGCCAAGCCGGGATCAACATTAGAAAAATTGCAACACATTGTTGGTATAGCTGATGGCCCGGGAGATCTTTCAACGAATCCTAAATACATGGAAGATTTTGGCAAAGACAGCCTTTCTTGATACCGGTCCATTAGTCTCTTTCATCGACAAGAGGGAATATCATCATACTTGGATCAAGTCTGTTTTTTCTGAAATTGATGCTTCATTAAAAACTAATACGGCAGTAATTACAGAAGCGTTCTTTCTTTTGAAGCGATCGAATCGAGGAGAGGAGGGACTTATGAAAATGATTAATAGTGGCTTTTTAGATATTCAAGATCCATTTTCTTCAAATCAGAGATTCGTTTTGGATGTAATGAATAAATACAATGACGTGACATGCGCATTTGCCGATGCAAACCTACTGGCAATGTTTGAAAATGATAAAAAGTCTGTAATTATCTCCACTGATTCTGATTTCCTGATCTATCGAGATTCTCAAGGAAAAAAACTCAACCTGATTTCACCTTATTTAAAATGAAAGTACTCTATTCCGTTCTTATAACACTAGTTTTTTCAGGTAGCTTATATAGTCAGGAAAATGAAAATTTCGTTTCGGCTTTTATAACCAATGAGAAAACCATCGCAGTAAAATTCAGTAATCAAATTGTCACAAATGATATTCAGATTATATCAGGAGGAGAATCTCTTACTGTTTCAGATATTCAGGAAATCAAATCTAAGGAATATCGTCTTACTGTAAACCGGACTTTGGATTTTACTAAAAAATATGTGGTAAGAGCAGGTGATACAGAAAAGCAGGCTCAACCTCACTGGAAAGCTATTGATAAGCTTTATACATACGAAGGAGAATTAGGCTCATTCTATAACTGGAACAAAACTGACTTTAAATTATGGGCTCCACTCGCTTCAAAAGTTGTTCTGAATTTGTATGAGAAGGGATTGGATGAAGAACCATATGAAACAATTGAATTAGGCAGAAAAGATAAAGGAGTCTGGCATACTTCAGTTCCCGGAAATCTTAAAGGGAAGTATTACACATATTCTGTAACTAATTACGGAGTAACTAAAGAGGTAATGGATCCCTATGCCAAATCAATGGCAGAAACTGTGCGAAAGACATTTTTTACACCTAGAGGAGCAATTGTAGATCAATCTTCCACAGGACCAAGTTTAGATTACGCACAAATTGAAGGATATGAAAAAAGAGAAGATGCCATTATTTGGGAAGCTCATGTTTGGGATATTACCGTTGATCCTGATATTCAAACAAAAGCTCCTTATGGAACATACGATGCATTTTCAGAACGACTCGATTATATCAAAGATCTGGGAATAACTCATATTCAATTGCTTCCGGTACTCAGTTACACCTATTCAGATGAAATAGATCGGGACAGAAATTTGAACTATGAATTGGGAGCAAACTATAACTGGGGTTATGGACCCGATAACTATTTCTCTCCGGAAGGAATGTATTCCGTCGATCCAACCGATCCGGAATTGCGAATCAAAGAATTGAAAGAACTCATTAAAAGCATCCATGAAAAAGGAATGGGTGTTACTTTGGATGTGGTTTACAATCACACCGCCAGACTGGAATTTTTGGAAGATATAGTACCCGGCTATTATCACTTCATGGATGCGAAGGGTGTCGCAAAACAAAGTTATGGAGGAGGACGTCCGGGTTCTACTCACGCAATGGCGAGAAAGATGATCGTTGATTCAATTCTCTACTGGACTAAAGAATATAAAGTGGATGGTTTCAGATACGATTTGATGGGAGATCTTGATGCTGAAACTATTCAAATTGCATACGATGAATCCAAAAAGATCAATCCGGATATTCTTATGGTTGGAGAGTGCTGGAGAACTTTTGCCGGAGATGATGGAGAATCAGTTACTCCTGCCGATCAGGACTGGATGGATCAAACCAATAGCGTAGTGTGTTTTTCTGATGAGATCAGAAATGAATTGAAATCCGGTCATGGTATTGAAGGCGAACCTAGATTTGTTACAGGCGGTGCAAGATCGATCCAAAACATCTTCAATAATGTAATTGCAAAGCCCGATAACATGACTGAAGATGATCCGGGAGATGTGCTACAGTATGTAACTGTGCACGATGGACTTACCCTTCATGATATGATCGCTTATTCTATCAAAAAAGATCCGAAAGATCACCAGGAAGAAATTGATAAAAGAATCAGATTGGCGAATGCGATTGTGTTAACCAGTCAGGGAGCTGCCTTTTTACATGCAGGTCAGGAATACGGGAGAACTAAACAGTGGTTTTCTTCAACTCCACCGGAAAGAGAATTTATGAAAGCAGATGAGTTTGAATATCCTTACTTGATTCGAAACTCCTACGACGCTTCAGCTGCTGTGAATATGTTTGATTGGGATAAGGTGACTGAGGAAGGAATTCACAAACAAACCATGGAATACACAAGCGGTCTTGTTGCTTTGAGAAGATCCACAGATGCATTCCGATTAGGAAATGAAAAGCTTGTCTCAGAAAATGTAACATTGATAGAAAGTAAAGACATCAAAGAAGAAGATCTGGTTCTGATATTCAAAGCTGAATCTACTACAAACGAGATCTATTACGTTATTGTGAATGCAGATTCAGAACAAAGAACGATCTCTTTAAATATCGATCTTTCTTCAGGAACTGTGCTGGTAGATTCTGATGAAGCAGGAACTGAAGCTGTATCTGAAGTTTCGGGGATTCAGATCAATTCGGATTCAATTATAGTGGATCCACTTACATCTGCAGTAATAAAAACCAAGTAATTTCAGAAATATTCTTTTTGAAATAGCTTAATCATTGAAGACAGATTTCCTTAATTTCAGCTTATGAAATTAGATACTAAATACTTCCCAGCATTTATGGCGGTAGTAGCTGTACTTACTGCTTTAGCCATCGTTTTTTCTTCATTGAGATACAAAGAAACTCAAAAAGAACGATTTATTGAAGCAATTCAGGAAAGTGATTCTTTACTAACAAAGCCGTTGCTGGTTATTAATGAAAGTGATTCTGTTTCTATCGATGAGTACACAGGAAATGATATTGTTGTGGTTTTCTGGTCAAGTTGGTCCGAAAAATCTGATCTGCTACTTCAGGAAATATATACACTACAGGATCAAACGGATTCACTGGTAGCGATCTCAGCTTTGGTTCTGGATGCTACTGATGATATCTCAAATACTAAGTTTCTAGATGGTTTTGTACATGTAGATGGAGCTTCCTTATATAATGAACTAAAGGTTCCCGGAATTCCGTCTTATGTACTATTAGATAAAAAAGGCGCTTTGAAATACGCTCACGTAGGATATCAGGAGAATGCAGGATACAGTTTATTGAGAAGTAAACTCACCGAATGAGTAGTTTTGTAAACATAAATGGAACCTTGATTCCTGAAGAAGAAGCTTCACTTCCTGCTACTTCAAGAGCAATTTCTTATGGTGATGGATGTTTTGAAACGTTAGTTAGCTACAAAGGTAAATTCCTGCATTTTGAAGATCATTTTGCCCGACTCCAATCCGGTTTGAAGTATCTGGAAATGAATCTTGATCTGACAATAGATCAACTAAAGTCAGAGGTCCAAAAGTTGTTGGAAGAGAATGTAATTGAAGACGAAAATTCTGTAATTCGAATTCAATGCTATAGAGAAGGACATTCCGGCTATTTTGATATTTCAGATCGTTCAGGGTTCATTATTTCAAATCGATCAATTCCGGAAAGATCGGAATCGATCAAGCTAAAAACAGTTTCAATACCGACTATTCCTTCCATTGCTTTAGAAAGAAAGGTGAAACTCAGCAATTCCATCAATTATATCAAAGCTGCTCAGGAAGCCAAGAAGAAGGGAGGAGACGATGCTTTAATGCTGACTATTGATAAAAAGATCAGCGAGACATGCATTTCAAATATTTTCTGGATAAAAGCCAATCAGGTTTTTACACCATCCGTCAATTGCGACCTTTTGCCCGGTGTAGCCAGATCGATATTAATTAAATTAATTGATCAGGATTCGGAATTACGGTTAATTGAAGGAGCTTTCGGGCTTGAAGATATCTATAGTGCTGAAGCTGTATTCTGTACTAATTCAGTAATGGAGATGAAGTCTGTATCTAGTGTAGATGATCATTTGTACAAAACCGAACATTCTGTGTCTGAGAAGCTTAAAGATGATTTTAAAGTGTATAAAGAGAAAAGGCTTTGTTGAACGACCTTTAGAATTATTTTCACCAACTCCATCATCCCGATTTCAGCGAAGTGATGGATAAGCTACTTCGCCGTCTGTCGGGCTTTGCACGGCCGACGGATTTTGGTTGTTTAGGAAGGAATAAGCCCCCCCGGCTAAGAAGCAATTTATTGGGGCTATGTACTTTTGTGCCGACAAAAGTACCAAAAGCTCCCGACAAGAATTATTGGCGCGAACTTCATTACATCGACTAATCATTACAAAAGGTCTTCAGACGTGTGATACATATTGAAGAATCAGCCTGAGTGTAATGATTGCTCCTGGGGAGCCGTCGATTTCATTGCGTTCTTGTCTCGCCAATAATTCTAAAGGTCGGTTTTGATTGTACTTTTTTGAGACTGATTATTTCATGTCAGAACCTTTTTGATAAACACAAAATTACATTAATAGGTCATCCTGAACTTGTTTCAGGATCTTCGCGAGGTTCATTTCTAGTTGAATATCCAGTCCATCAACCAGCGTTTAGAGTTTTAATATTGCTGAAATAAGTATGCCCTTAGTATTTAACATAGGTTCACTGACTCTACGCTGAATAATTCCAAAGATCTTCGTTCTTTTAGATATAATTTCTAAGCTCCTCATTTTAAGGAATTATTCCTGCTCCGTAGACGCATACGCATCATGCTCTCTTTTCCGTCTTAAATACTAAGTGCAGTTTTTTTGAACAATCAATAATAAAATTGTCAACGAAATAATTAACTTATCAAATACTCATCTTACCTTAGAATCTTATGAAATGACCCTTAACTTCCTTAAATGAAAACATTCAAAAACATTAAAGATGTATGGGAATACCTGGATAAGATCCCGAAATTTCAGGATAAGGGAGCGTCAGCATCGAACTTTGAATTGGAGCATATAACCAAATTCTGTAAATCGATTGGTGATCCTCAAAATTCATTTCCATCTATTCATGTTGCAGGAACCAATGGAAAAGGAACTACGTGTCATTTACTGGAAACGGTTTACAGAAAAGCAGGTTATAAAACCGGATTGTTTACTTCCCCACATTTATTCAGATATCACGAACGATTTCGAATTAACGGAGAAGAGGTTCAAGACGAGTTGATCCTGAAATTTTTCCAATCCTATTCTAAAGAACTGGAAGAAGTTCCGTTGACTTACTTTGAAATAAGCACCGCGTTGGCTTTTTGGATATTTGCAAAAGAAGGAGTTGATATTGCAATTATTGAAACCGGATTGGGGGGGAGGCTAGATTCTACCAATATCATTCATTCTGAGCTTTCTATCATAACAAGCATAGGTTTGGATCATCAGGATATTCTGGGGGCAACTGAAGCCGAGATCGCAAAAGAAAAAGCCGGAATCATCAAATCAGGGAAACCGGTGGTTTTGGGAAATATTTCAGATGAAAATTCCAGATTGATTTCAGAGATTGCGAACATGAACAATGCAGAAATGATCAAGACTTCAGAATTAAATCCTGAGTTCAATAAAGGCTTATTATCATTAAAAAATGAATCACTTTCTGTTCAAACCCGGCTGTTAGAAGAAGTGAATAAATGGAATTTTGCAGCAGTTTATCAGGCGGTTAAAGTTTTAGATGATAAATTCCCGGTTGCTGAAAATAATCTTCTAGAAGCTTTTGAAGAGTTCAAAGGCGTTCCGGCTCGGTTTGAAAAACTGGATGAAAACAAGAACTGGTATTTTAGCGGGGCTCATAATGTTCAGGCGCTTACATCCACGCTCAAGACAATGGATGGCTTTGGGGGTGAGCAAGGAGTAATCATCTTTTCTCTGATGAAAGATAAATTAGTACCTGAAGTAATTGAAACTATTAAAGAAAGAGAACATAAATTTTACTTCGAACTAAATACAGACCGCGCAGCATCGTTTAAAGAAGTTAGGCCGAGAATTCCAGCAGAAAAGATCGATGAAAACACCTACAAAAGTATTTTGAAGGAATTTGAGACTTCATTAGTTATTTTTACAGGAAGTTTTTACTTTTACAGCACAGTTAAGCGATGGGTTAGTAATTGTTAGTCCCATCAATCTTTCCTTACCTGATAGAGCTTCGCAGGAATTATCCAAAATTGATAATGTGAGGCTCATCCCAAACTCAGTAAGAATCATTATTTATACAATAATAATATCCACAATTTTATATGTCAGATAATCAGACCGTAAATCTAACGGCTGGGGAATTGGAATCCTTAGAGAAGAAGAAATTACCCGAGTTAAAGATCCTTGCCAAAATGATTGGTGTTAAAAGGGTGACCGGCGTTAAGAAGCAGGAATTGATTGATAATATCCGTGAAGTTTCCAGCTCTAAACCAAAAGGAATAACTGTAAAGTTACGACCTAAGAGTGAACGCCCACCACTTCCTAAAGAAGTGATTCCTACGAAGGCAAAGGAAGAGAAAAAAGCCAAAGCTGCAAAAAAGCCCAGAAAGAAGGCGGAACCTGAAAAAGTTGATATAAAAGAAGCTCAGGAAGAAAATGGTAGCAACTCTTCTCAAAAGAATGATGAATTAGCTACTTATGGTGGCGACTCACATATTGTATCTTACAAAAAGAAAGAAGAGCCTAAAGAGAATAAAAAGCCACGCCATAACAACAACCGTAACAACAATAAAAAGAAGCAGGAACACGATCTGCTTCCGGAATCTGAAGCGGAAACGTTGGAAGAACGAATTAAAGAACTGGAACCGGAATTAGGCCAGTATCTGTTTAATGAAGGAACTTTAGAAATTTTACCGGATGGTTATGGATTCCTGAGATCTGTAAATTATAATTACAAAGCCAGCCCGGACGATATTTATGTATCGCCTTCTCAGATTAAACGATTCAGACTTAAAAGTGGTGATTGTGTAATCGGAATTATTCGTCCGCCAAAAGTTGGTGAGCGATATTTTGCTTTACTGAGAGTAGAAGGAGTGAACGGACGTATTCCTCGTGATATGGATAATCGTCAGGAGTTTGACGATATGCTCCCGATACACCCGGATGAGCGATATGTGATGGAGTTTGATCCAAGTAATTACTCTACACGCTTTATTGATCTTTTTGCACCTATTGGAAAAGGTCAACGTGGATTGATCGTTGCACAACCGAAAACGGGTAAAACCACTTTGCTTCGTGGTATTGCAAATGCAGTGGCAACTAATCATCCGGATGCAAAGATCTTAATTCTTTTGATCGATGAACGACCTGAAGAAGTAACCGAAATGGAGCGCACAGTTAAAGGTGCTGAAGTAGTTGCTTCTACTTTTGATGAAAAGCCGGAAAACCATATCGATCTGGCTGAAATTACCTTCCAGAAAGCCAAGAGATTGGTGGAGAGCGGTCACGATGTTATTTTGCTACTCGACTCCATTACCCGTCTTGCACGCGCTTACAACGTAAAAGCGAGCAACAGAGGACGAACCATGAGTGGTGGTGTGGATTCAGAAGCGTTGAAGATTCCGAGACAACTATTCAGTTCTGCCCGTAATATCGAAAATGGTGGTTCTTTAACTATTCTTGCAACAGCTTTGGTAGATACAGGCTCCAGAATGGACGATGTGATCTTCGAAGAGTTCAAAGGAACCGGTAACATGGAAATTGTTCTTGATCGTCGTATTTCTGATAGAAGAATGTATCCTGCTATTGATGTTTTCCGAAGTGGAACTCGTCGTGAAGAATTATTGGTTGCGGAAGAGGAGAGAGAAAAGGTGGTGCTTCTTCGTCGCTACATGACACAAATGAATGCATTTGAAGCCATGGAATTCTTGTTGAAGCAGATCAAAGGCACGAAAACGAATGAAGAGTTCCTGATCTCGATGAATAAATAAGGCTAAAGGCAACATTCAATAGCCAATTTCCAACATTCAAGTTCCAGTGTTCAATAATTTATTGAGGAGCTGCTAAAAACAAGCTTGGGGATATGATATTTTTGGTTGTTTTAAGCTCTATTTACGGAACTAATTTTACGCTAGAAGGACATTTATGTCCGCCTTAAAGACCATCTTGTATATACTGGTTATGTGTCATCTCGCGGCGTATGCCCGAGATCCGGATCTTTATAAAGATTAGTTATCAATGAACATATAGAAGGTCTTTAAAACTTTCATTTGAAAGAGCATTATATTTAAGCTATGCAATCAAAACTCCTTTTAGTTACTCCACCATTTACTCAGTTGAATACGGCATATCCCGCAACTGCTTATTTGAAAGGATTTTTAGAAAAACACGATGTTTCAGTTTCTCATTGTGATTTGAGTATCGAGCTTTTTACTTCTGTATTTACAGGTGAGTTTTTAAGCGACATTTTTCAAGAAGCCGAAGATCTGGGAAATGATCTCTATCCTGAAATGAGAGAAATGAAAAAACAATACATTTACCGAGTTGATAAAGTCATTGGTTTTCTTCAAAAGAACGACATCGAAACTGCTCATGAGATCTTAGAAACTGATTTCTTGCCTGTCGGTCATAGACTGAAGGACGTGAACACAGAGATCAAATGGGAAGCCGGAGATGAAGGTATTATCGATAAGGCAAAGCATTATTCAACGCTATTTATTGAAGAGATAGGAGATTTTATTCAGGCGAATGTGGATGAATTCTTTGCATTCACAAAGTACGCCGAACAGATTGCCACATCAGCCAGTAGTTTTGATCAGTTAGACGAATTTTTGAGATATCAGCCTACGCTTATTGAAGACGAGATGTTGAATATTCTGGAAGAACAGATCCAGTCCCATGCTCCAAACCTGATCGGCTTTACCATTCCTTTCCCCGGAAACTTATTTGCAGCTTTACGATGTGCTCAATTCATTAAACAGTTCTATCCAGATATTCAGGTAGCTTTCGGCGGTGGATATTGCAATACCGAATTACGCAGTTTAGAAGATCCAAGAATTTTCGAGATCGTTGATTTCATTTCTCTGGACGATGGGGAAGGACCTTTGCTGAAAATGCTTGAGTATCTGGATGGAAAGGTTGAGATAGATGAGCTGGAAAGAACCTACGTTTTAGAAGATGAGAAAGTTGTTTACAAGAACAAACTGCCAAATACTATTCATCATCATCAGGATCTGCCGGCACCGAACTATTTAGGATTACCGTATGATAAATACGTCTCTTTTTTGGATGTGGTAAATCCCATGCACCGAATGTGGACGGATAAAAGATGGAATAAATTGACGATCTCACACGGATGCTACTGGAGACAATGTTCTTTTTGTGATGTGAGTCTGGATTACATCGGGAATTACCAAAATACAACGGCTGAAATTTTAGTCGATAAGATCGAAAAAATTATAGCGGATACAGGAATTTCAGGATTCCATTTTGTTGATGAAGCCGCTCCGCCTAAAATGTTGAAGGCGATGTCAAAAGAATTGATAAAAAGAGATCTGTCGGTTACCTGGTGGACTAACATAAGATTCGAAAAGACGTTCAATTTTGAGTTGTGTGAATTAATGGCAAAAGCAGGTTGTATTGCGGTTACTGGAGGGTTGGAAGTAGCATCAGACAGATTATTGGGAAAGATGAAAAAAGGAGTGGATATAGCTCAGGTTACCAGAGTAACCAATAATTTCTCTGAAAATGGTATTATGGTTCATGCTTATCTGATGTATGGATTTCCAACTGAAACTCAGCAAGAAACCATTGATTCATTAGAGGTTGTAAGGCAGCTATTCGAGAAAAATTGTATCCAGTCGGGATTTTGGCATCTATTTACAACAACAGTTCACAGTCCGATTGGAAATAATCCGGATGAATTCGGAATAAAAATAACCGGACCGGAATTTCAGGGCTTTGCTCAGAATGACCTGTGGCACGAAGATCCCGAAGGAACAGAGCATACTACCTACACTCAGGGGCTAAACAGAGCTTTAAATTCTTATTTGAATAATGAAGGGCTTGAAAAAGACATTGAAGAATGGTTTGATTTTCCAGTTACTCCAACCAGCCATCCTGAGGATCTTATTGAGAGTTTTTTAAACTAAGCTGTGTATCTAACCTTCAACTCGTACAAACCTGTTTTGAACCACTTTATCAAAAAATAAAGTTGTTTCTATACACTTGAACTTTAGTTGCTTTGAAAGTTCTCCGAATAATGGAATACCGGAACCCAAAAGAATGGGAATGATTGTGATAACCATTTCATCGATAAGTTCCTCTTTCAAGAAGGATTGTATAGTTTTACCTCCATCGATATATAGATTATAATAACCTTGATCATGAATTTGCCTAAGAATTTTTTCCAGAGATCCTCGTACAATTTGAACTGAAGCACCCAATTCATTCGGAAGTTCTGTTAAACTATTACTAAGTACAAAAACAGGCTTTTCGTAAGGCCAGTCGATGTCAAAACTGAGAACAGTTTCAAATGAACTTCTACCCATTACAAGTGCATCTATCCGGGAATTAAATGCTTCATAACCTGTATCTACTTCATTGATTTCGGTAAAGGTATCTAACCATTCTATACCACCATCTTTGTCAGCAATAAAGCCATCTAAACTGGTTGCTATGAAGACTTTGTTTTTTCTCTCAATCATATACTATTTTTTTGCTGCTGATAATGTAGTGAGAATCAAATTTCAAATACAGATAAAAAAACAGAGAGGTAAAAGTATAATTAGGATATTTGTGTTTGTTCTCAGAAAGAAAAAATCTCATTACTGAGTGATATTGAAGTGATCTTTCTATTTTTGTGTGATTCTTATAAAGCAGTATTTGGAGCAGGAGCTCCTATGTATTTTCCCAAGCAGGAGCTTGGGAAAGAGATGAAGAACAAGCAATTACTTATAGCCATAGTTATGCTTAGTATTTATTTTAAATTGTTTGCTTTCAATTAATCTTATTAAGTTCCCTTTCCATCCAAAATCATCATTTTTAGTTTCAAGTAATGATTTGATTGAATTTATTACTTTTTCAGATGCTCCTTTAGAGCCTTCTGGTCCTCTTGCACTATGATGTTTAGCCATTTCCATATTTGAATAATTGACTTTAAACCCATTATTCAGAATTCCCGTAGCTTTTAATTCAAATTCACTGTCAATAATAGAAAGTACAGACAGAATTTGCGGACTAATCCAAGAGCCTTTTTCTAATCTATTCCATAATTCGGGAATCAATTTGATTTGCTCTGTTTGGGTCAATTTAAAGGATGCCAAAATTGCAACTAATTGTGGTCGCCAATCTTCGTTATTCAGAAGTTTGTGAATTCCTTCAATAATTAATTCTTGGGTATTTCCGTCACAAATGAAGTCGAGTCTTTCTAAACTCTTATTGAGATTCCATTCAGCAGGTTCATTATTGTTATTATGAAGTCCCATTAATGGCAAGTGATTTGGATGTCCATCCCAAAAATCTTTAAATATTCCAAAGTCTAATTCACTCATTTTATCATATTAACCACAACAAAGTCATAACACGCATTCTATTCATGTAATTCTTAAAATATTGCGTCTAATATGAATAAAAGGGAATTAATAACCAAACAGGAATCAATTAGTATCGGTCGGACGGCTTGGAGTCGTTCGACCGATAGGCTAGATTATCACTGCTTCCAAAAAGCGGGAGAGAAGATGATCAAAACAGTAAAGATCTCAAGTCGACCAATCATCATCAGCATGATCATAACCCATTTTCCGAGATAAGGCATTTTTGCAAAACTGTCGGTGGGACCGAATTCACCCCAACCCGGACCGATGTTTCCTAGTGCGGCTATACTTGCTCCGGCCGAGGACATGATATCATATCCGAATAGTGAAATGATAAATGCTCCCAATCCAAATATGAACATATACAGGATAAAGAAACTCAACACCGTTCGTTGAATATTCTGATTGATGGCCTGATCTCCAATTCGGACAGGAAGAATGGCTTTCGGGTGAATGATCTGTTTGATCTCCCGCCCGGTGTTTCGGATAAGAATCATCCAGCGGATCATTTTGATTCCACCACCGGTAGAGCCCGCACTACCGCCTGTAAAGAAAAACAGAAGCAGTAAAAAAGCCCCGAAAGAATACCAGAGTTCGTAATCATCGGTACCAAATCCTGTAGTAGTAATAATAGCTACCGCCTGAAATGCTCCTGACCGAATAGCTTCAAGAATAGTGTATCCATCAAAAAACCAGAGAGAAAAGGAAATCCCCAGAATACCGATCATAGTGATCAGGGTATAGAATCGGGTTTCACGGTTTGCAAAGAAAGGTTGAAATTCCCCGCGCAGTAAACGAAAGTGCATGGCAAAGTTTATACCTGCCAAAAACATAAATATGGTAATGATGGTATCGATGTAAGCAGAATCAAAGGCAGCGATACTGGTATTTTTGGTGGAGAAACCTCCGGTAGCAAGCGTGGCAAAAGCGTGATTGATCGCTTCAAACCAATCCATGGAAGGGTGGAGCCACAGAAGTAAAAACTCAGCTGCGGTAAAAGCTACATACACTACCCAGAGTAACTTCGCAGTTTCCTGAACTCTGGGTGTTAATTTATCGGCAGTAGGTCCCGGTGATTCCGCCTGAAAAAGCTGCATTCCACCAATTCCCAAAAGCGGTAGAATAGCAAGAGAAAGCACAATGATTCCCATTCCACCGAGCCAATGAGCGAGGGATCTCCAGAATAAAAAGCTTTTCGGCAGATCCTCAATGGCAGGGTTTACAATTCCTGTACTGGTGGTTCCTCCCAAAATAGTTGAACCCGTAGTAGACAAACCACTCATGGTTTCAAAAACAGCGTCGGTATAATTTGGCAGAATACCTGAAATAGTAAAGGGGAGTGCGCCTACCAATGAAAGAACAAGCCAGGTTAAACTAACGACCAAAAATCCTTCCCGAATCCTGAGTTCTTCTTTAGGTTTAAAGAAAAACCAAAGCAAACCACCTAATATGAATGCGATTCCGGCAGAAACTACAAAAGTATACCAGGTATCCTGTCCATAGATCAGGTCAATACCTGCGGGTAACAGAAGTGCGAACCCCATAAAAAAGATGAACGCGCCCAGAATTCCCAATACAACCAAAAAATCAATGGTAGGGCGGTTAAAAGCGCTTATAACACTTTTACTTTTAGGCATTGCTGAACAGCTTAGTTACTTTATCTATGGCTTCAGGTAAGCAGAATACCATTACCCGATCTTCTGCTTGTATAACGGTTTTACCGGTAGCAATTTCTACCGATCCATCACAAAGAACTCCACCAACTATGCAGCCGTCAGGAAGTTTGATCTTTTGAATTTGTTTATCTGCCACTTTAGATTTTTCTGAAACCAACAGCTCAATTACTTCTGCTTTAATTCCCCGAAGTTCTGTTACAGAAATCACATTTCCACTTCTAACGTAGCGGTGAATTTCATTCGAAGCAGCTACTTTTTTGTTTACGACTGCATCAAGACCAATGGTTTGTGAAAGAGGAATGAAATCAGGTTTGGAAACGAGCGCAACAGTCTTTTTTACATCCAGATGCTTTGCCATCAAACAGGAAATAATATTTGATTCCTCGTCATCGGTTACCGCAATAAATGCATCCATATCCGTAATTCCCTCAGATGCTAACAGATCAGGATCGGTTGGATTTCCATGCAGGATCATTGCATTTTTTAATTCAATGGCGAGTTCTTCTGCTCTTTCATAATTTGGCTCGATCAGCTTTACTGACCAGTCCTTTTTTTCATCTCCACACAAGATACGCGCTATGGTTGTTCCAATTCCTGTACCTCCGGCAATCATAATTCTATTCAGATCTGTTTCTGATTTACCTGTGGTGGCTATAATTGCGGGAATGTCTTCCGTTTTTGCCAGAATAAAAACCTGATCAAAGGTTTGGAGCTTCATGGGCCCGCGAGGCATCAGCGTTCTTCCACGACGTGCAATGGCAACTACACGAAAGGTTATATCTTCGTTTTCAGATGCGTATTCGATTAGCGATTTTCCTATCAGGGGAGCGTTTCTGTCTAACCGGATTCCAACAAGCTGCATGAGGTCATCAGCCAAATTGATCACATCACTAGCGGCTGAACGTTTTAAAAGCTGAGCTATTTCCTGAGCGGCACTCAGTTCCGGGTTGATCATTACGTCGATTCCCAGATCGGTAGCTTTTAAAGGGGAATCACGATGCGAAAATTCATCATTTCTGACTCTGGCGATCACCATTTTTGCGCCCAGTTTTTTACTGATCATGGATGCGATCATATTCACTTCATCCACACTGGTAACAGAGATCACAATATCTGCTTCAGAAACACCTGCTTTGTTGAGGTCGTTAGCTGATGTAGCATTCCCTTCTTTACATAGTACATCCAGAGTTTCTGATGCTTTAGATAACGATTCTTTGTCGCGATCTAAAATTATTACATCGTGCTTTTCTTTGGAGAGTACACTAGCAAGGTCGTACCCAATTTCTCCGGCACCAATTATTATGATCTTCAAAAAGAGCCTTTTTTCGTAATTTGTTAACGAATTAAACTACTGTGTTTTTGAGTGAAATGAAAGATTTTGAAGTGGTATAACTGAATAGTTATTCGGTTATAATAACCACGTCAATAGTTATTGGGCTTGATCTTGCTACCCGTTGATCAGTTACCTGAACTGTAAATCTATTTTCACCTTTAACCAGTTGAACGCCAATCTGTTTTCCGGTTCCAAGAGTAGTTCCTCTTTGCTTCCATGTATAAATTACATCAGAGTCTTCCCGGTTAACAGAAGGAGCTCTGAGTATCATCGATGGATTTGCAGGATTCCATTCAATAGTTTGTGTTTCCGGGCTTTCAGTGAAACTAAGTCGGGGAACAACCTGAAGAGAAAATTCTTGTGATACTAACTCAGAACCATTTTGTACATATGCAAGAGTAAGAGTCTTATTACCCGGTGTTGTTGATGTCCAGGTTAGTGAGAATTGTCCCTGATTCTTAAATCTCCACGGGTTTTCCATTCTGATATCAGCTAATGATAAAGCTCCGCCAACAGCTATCAGTTTTGGAAGGTCTGGATTTGCAACAGGTAATACTTTTGGTGTTACACGAATTACAGCACTGTCTACTGAGTTGGAAAGCCCTCTGTTGTCATTCTGAATCAGAACAAGTTTATGACCTTGTGGATTGGTTACTTCAAAAGTCGGGCTTGGAATTACATTTCCATCAAGTTTCCACGTTGATGTCAACACATCTTCATCTCTGTCTAACGTTGATGCATTTCTGAAACTAACAGTCTCATTCAGATAGACCGCTTCAGGAGCAATAATTGCAGGAGAAGGTTTACTATTGGCAAAGAATGTTTTTTCAACTGAAACAGTGTTATTTGTTGCTGTAGTATTGTCGGTGATCTCCAGTTTAACGGTATGATCTCCGGGCTGAATTGCCTTAATGATCTCAGCAGCATTTTCACTGATCAGTTGCCCGTCCATATACCATTTGTAAGACTTAACGAAGCCATCAGGATCTCTGGAACTCAAAGCGTCCAGTTTTAGATCTGTTCCGGCCGGTATATTCGTAGGTAAATTCCAGTTTATAACCGGTGGTGCATTGACCTTTATACTTTTGGTTATGCTTACGGTATTACAATTTGTTTCTGAATTGGTTTCCAGTTCAAGGCTTACAAGATATTCACCTGGTTCCTCAAAGGTATAAGTGGTATTGAGTCCTTCTACAACTTCTTGTCCTTTTTCAGAATCAATAACCCATTTAGCAGATTTAAAACCACCATCAGCTGACGATGCGGATCCGTCCAGTGTTACAGCTTTTCCGGGAATTGTATATTCAGGAAGTTCAAAACTTGCTTCAGGACCTTCAACCACGGTAACTGTTGCGGTTGTTTGACTGATGTTGCTGCAGCGCCCTGAGCCCGAACCTTCAACGGTTAATGAAACGGTATACACTCCGGGAGTAGTAAAAATATGATCTATCACAGCTCCTGTTTTTGTTTTTCCATCGCCGGTATCCCAACTAAAGGAGGGGAGGGAGCCGGAAGGATCTGTACTTGAGGAGCCGTCAAACCTGATGCTGTTGTTTACGCAAATTGTAGTATCGGATAAATTTAATTTTGCTACCGGAGAACCTTCAATGATAACAGGAATAGTAGCTACAGTTTGTTCTTCGGTAAACCCATCATTCAAAGTAAGTTTGGCTTCATAAATTCCCGGTGTTTCATACACATAAGATGGATTAGCTTGATCAGAAGAGGCACCGTTACCAAAGCTCCAGTTTACACTGAAAGGATCTCCGTCTGGATCGTAGCTCTGTGAGCTGTTAAATAGAACGGTTTGTCCTGTACAGGAGGCAATTTCAGATGCTACCACTGCTTTAACCGGTCTGTTGATCAAAACTCTGATGGATTCCTCAGCAATACTATTTTCAAGCCCTAGACCATCATTAACTGTAAGCCCAATAAAGTGTACACCCGGTTCACTTGCTTGCCATGTAAAGGAAGATTCATTTCGTTTTGTGCCGTCCGGTAAAGTCCATTCAAAAGTCAATGGATTTTCATCCAGATCATAACTTGAGGTTGCATCAAGTTTTACTGAAAGCGCATTAGATCTCAAAACGGTTTCAGTTACAATCAAAGGCTGGTGATTTACTTTCAGTTCACCGGATACTGAAGAGCTGGAATTAGATAAACCGTCATTATCTGTTACTGTTAATGTGAAAGACTTGGTTCCGCTTTCTCTGAAAGTTCGTTGTATTACACGTCCACGAAGCGTTACACCATCATTAAATTCCCATCTGTATCGAGCTATACTACCATCCAGATCGTATGATTCTGCGGCAGAGAATCTGATTTCTTTGTTTGGAGCAACATAATCTGCATCAGAAACCCAAACAGCGGTAGGAGGGGTGTTTACCCGAACTTTTTTAGTTTTAATTCCTTCCGCAAGTTCGTAACCGGAATCGTCTTTTACCCTTAGCGAGATATTTGCGTTTCCTGTTTTACTTAAGCTGGTGGTAATTGTACTGCCTGTCCCAATTAATTCTCCTTCATTATACCACTCATAACTGGTAATCAATCCGTCGCTGTCTGTACTTAAAGAACCATCTAAAGTGAACTCCTGTCCCGGAGCAACAACTACAGGTGAATTAAAATCTGCAATCGGATATTGGTTGATCAATAAGATATGCTCGGTAGTTCTGGTGCTGTTTGAAAGTCCTTCGCCATCGTTTACCTGAAGAGTAACTCTGTACTCTCCCGTCTTAGAATAAGTATGTTGAACTCTTGGTCCCGTTCCTGTATTTCCATCACCGAAATCCCAACGGTATGAACTTAGCGTAGATTCCGAATCGCTGCTTTGCTCCGCAGAAAATGTTACTCTAGAACTTGAAGTTACTTTTGCAGCAGTAATAATCGGCTGTGGAGGAGTATTTATCCGAACAGTTTTAGTTAGTTCCTGCACCGAATTTGAAACACCTCTGCCATCATCAACTATAAGTTTTACACGGTAAGTACCAGGATCTGAAAATCGAAATTCTGTTACGGCTTCAGAAGCTATTAAATTATCGTTCACAAACCACTTGTAAGTCAATGGGTTGTTGTTTCCATCCGCAGAACTTCGGCCATCAAAAGTGAGATTGTCTCCCGGAGCTGCTTTTTCCCTTAATGTGAATTGTGGCACCGGAGGGGCATTAACTTCATATCTTTTGTTAATGGAGTATAAGCCGTTACTGGATCCTGATCCATCATCTAAAGTAAGGTTAATTGTATATGAACCCGGCTCTGAGTGACTTACAGTTACCGTTTTACCATTTGATGAACCCGTTATACCAACTCCTCTCCAGGAATAGACTAAAGAATCATTATCAGCATCGGTTTGATTACTTACGGTAGCAGTAACATTTTCATTTGTACCAATTAATGAAGCAATATTTAATTCAGCATATGGCTGTGTGTTAACCCGCATTTGAATTTGACGCTCATCAATAGCGCAAGTGGGATTGGAACCACCATCAGAAACTCTGAGGGTTACATTATAAGTACCGGAAATTGTGCTTGAAAACCGGAAAGACTCTGAATTACCTCTTGGTGAACCATTCACATACCATTGGTACGTCAAAGGTTTGCCTTCAATATCATAAGAATTTGAACCTGACAGCAAAATAGTTTCAGTCGGGGAGATCACTCTTTTTGATACAGATACTCTCGCAACAGGTGGTGAATTTATAAATACTGATTTAGTATATGTCCAGTATTCGGGAAAAAGTGACCTTTGATTTGGAATGAGTACTGTATACTGAAGCTCACCGGGAGTATCAGAGGAAATAGTTGGCGTCTTACCGGAAGCAACTTGTTGGTTATCCAATATCCATCTGGAGTTGCTGATTTCTGAGTTATTAAAGTCGTTCCCGGCTAATTCAAATGTTTTCTCTGTACACTGTTGAGTAGGCACTTCATTAATGCCTAGATTCGGTTTTCTGTTATTCTCACTTACAAAGGGCTCAAGCAACCAAAGAACCGGGGCATCAAATCCATATACTGTCATTGTATTGATTCGTTCTGCTGATCCTGTAATATTCAATCCCCAATTATTTTTTAAACCAAATTTTGATGAAGGGATACCGGAACGTGACAGGTCAAAGATCTCGCCAAAAGAATCTATTTTACGAACTCTGGAGTCTTCTTGTCCACTGGCAACCAACCGGGGTGAGTCTGAAGTTTCCTGCAACAAATAAGGTTTGAGTTGAAATACAGAACTTCTTTGCGAATTAAATAGCCCTATTGAGAGATCAACTCCAATAATTTGCCAATTTTGGCCGGATAAAATTTGTCCGGTTGGCGAACTAACTCTGAAGTTAAAACTATTTACGTCATCTCCGTTGTCAGTTGTGACACGGATTATATAACCGTTGGATGATGCATTATCGATATCAGATAAAGCAACCCATCTGTTTTTAAACCGTTCTTCGTTTTGGGTTGTTAACTGAGTAACTCTATTTGTTGGATTGGACTTAGATCGCAGAGTTCCGCTTTCAATGCTGTAAACTTCATCGAAAGGGAATAATGAAAATGAAGTAGAAGTATTGGCACCGTTTTGAGTAACTATATCTACAGCACCGCCCAAACCTGCATCAAAGATCTCAATTTTTCCATTTTGAGGAGTGCCGGATGGTTTGATCCAAATATCGTACTGATTTCGGCTGTCACCACTAACTATAGAAGTATTTCTACCAGATATAGAAAGGTATACTTCCTGAGCTAAAATAGAGTGCGAGACAAATAATAAAGTAAGAACGAGTGTTAGTCGTTTTATCATAATAACCCGATCGAATTTACTTAACCGTATAAGATTTGGACAATGTTTCTATACCTGTTTGATTTGCCTTAAATGTAATGGAAAGTTTGCCTTGTTGCACGTTCATTGTTACACCCCATCTTCCTTGCGAATCAGTTTTTACAGTTTTTATAGTATCGCCATTTTTTAACTCTACTTCCATTTCAGGAAAAGCACGTCCCGTTATTGTTTTTGTAGAATTTGCGGCAGGAATATCTTCTTTTATATCCAGCCCATCAAGTTTAACTTTAAAAAGATATTCCTCAGTTAAATGTACAACACGAAGTTCTTTGCGAGTGGTATTCTGAGAGCCATCTGTTGAAGTTACATTTATGATCTGATCATTTGATTCTAACGAAACAACTCTGTTGAAAGCCCCGGAACTTGAAACCTCAGTATTTTTATCATTTATTAATACAACAGCATCCGGTTCGGTTACACCTGATATGGTTACCGAGTTTGATAATACAAAATGAACCTTTTGGTCAAATTGATCACCAAAAATTGGGGGAGACTTTGTGTCCTGGTTTCTTATAACCAAAAATTTATCAGAAAATGGACCTTTAAGCCCCAGATTATCTACGGATTGGACTCTTACATAAGTAGTACCAAGGGGAAGATTTTCTGCCACGACCCTGCTATTAGTTACTTCTTTAATAACTACATTTTCATCAAAATTATAAGCAGTACTATATTCAATTCTATAACTTACAGCGTCATCAACTCCTTCAAAATTTAGAAGAAAATCATTTTGATAAATAATGGTGTCCAATTTTGAGGTTAAGTATTTGGGCGCGGGCAAAAGTTTTACAGGAGGTAAGGGAGCCGTATTTCCGCGAATGATTGTCCCTTCATCTTTTCTAATAGTTACAATAACGTTATTCGCTGAAACCAGAGCCTCGCCATCATAATTAGAGAGCCTTACATTTGTTCCTCCTGAATTTTCTGCCAAGAAATTTTGTGTATTCAACTCGGTAGTAGAATTTCCTGCATTCAAAACATAGTTGCTTCGCTCTTTACCAACTGCGGACAGCTTTGAAAGCAAGCCACCTTCCACCAATGTTATTTCTGCATCGGCACTTTTATCAAGTTTATCTATTCTGGACTTTCGGATAATTGCTGTTGTACTGGGGTTAACAACGATATTACTTCCATCTGTAAAAGCTAAAGTAGCATAACTTTCTTCTTGAGTTCTAACGCCATGCGATTCTTCAAACAGATCACCCACAAAAGCTTCATTCCAACCGGCAAGCAATCCCAATCTTTTATCAACAAGTCCGTTTTTTGAAATCAATTGCGCTTGAATGGCTACCAATCGATTACTATTCAGGGTTCTCTCCAAAGCATCAACGGAGGGCTTTAGTTGTTCGCTGATAGCCAATGCATTTTCTAAGTTTCCATTTCTGATCTCATCCAGGTAATCACTAAACAACTTATTGGTATCATTTAATTGATTAGTAGCAAAAATGGTAGCTCCCTCACCAATAAGTTCATTAGTTCTTTTTTGTTGATCTTCAAAAATGATTGTGGAATTGGTGAGGCTTCTGAGTTTAAGTAGATCACTACTCGAAAGTGTAAATGTGTTATTCGTAATATTATGCTCAGCAAGACTTACAACAACAGGCCAATTCAAAGAACTTCCTGCATATCTTTGTGAAATTTGTTGAAGCTTCTCGCTTGAAAAAGACACAGGAGTCTGAGCTCTTACATCCAAAGAAATAAAACTTATTAGAAAAGCTATGGTTAGTAATTTCATTATCCTGATTTATATTTTTTGGGGAAAGTTAGTATAAATCTACTTCCAATATTAGCTGAAGATTCTAAAGCAATATCACCATGATGACGTTGCATAATTTGTTTCACATATGCCAAACCGAGTCCTGTACCTTTTTCACGAGCAGCTTTGATATTGGATTTTACCCTGAAAAATTTCTCAAATACTTTACTCTGATCTTCAATACTTATTCCGTAGCCGTAATCGGTAATTGAAACGATAACGGAATCACGAGTTGATTTAAGGTCTATATCAATGACTCTTTCCGGTTCTCCATATTTTACAGCATTGCTGAGAATGTTTTGAATGGCATCAAACACTAGATCTCTGTCTGCCTCGATGTTAAACTTTTTTCCGGTCTCTGAAACTGAAAGCGACAAACTCTTGGAAGAAAGCAATGGTTTAGACAACATCGTAACGTCTTCAATCACTGCTTTCACATCAATTTCCGAAACGTTGAGGGAAGTATTTCCTGCTTCAAGTTTTTGAACTTCCAGAAAGCGGTTTACTAATTCATTCATACGCTCACCGGAATTAAGTACTTCCTGCATCAGTGTTTTCGATTCTGCAGGTTCCATATCATCAGTTTCAATAATCAGTCTGGATAATCCAACAACACCTGTGATCGGATTCTTAAGCTCATGAACAATCACATTGATCATATCATTACGTTTGATGTCCAACAAGCGGTCTTCAGTCTTATCATGGATGATCACATAGGCTCCGATCTCTTTGTTGTTTTCATCCAGAATGGATAGATACTGAAAGTCATAGAAGTATTCTGTGCCTTCATTGGTTGAGTGAGTTAATGAAGACTGGTTTACTTTAATGGTGAAAGGATCCGGATAATGTAAAGCCTGGCTGGATTCTGAAACTTTGATATTAGGATGATTAAGGATTTTTTCCAGCGATGTATTCTTTGGGTTCAGTTCTAGTTCTTCTAAAAATGAAATAAACTGATTATTGATAAAAGTAAATGTTTCTTCTTCACCGATTATACCTATCAGATCTTCAGAATAGGTTACCATATATTTATTTTTCCACTCTTCTAATATGATCTTTTCAACGTTTAGCTTTTGATACCGGCTTAAGGTAGCTCTGATATTTTCAAGTGTATCATGCATTGGCTGGAATTCAGGAAGAGAGACTTGTTTGATACGGTGGTCGAAATCCAGATTCCCTAAATACTCCACATCTTCTAAAAGAAGTTTTATGGGTTTATTTACACGCAAACTTACATACCAGCTAAATCCGAACATAAATAGTAATACCACAGCAGCTGTGTAGTAAGAAAAAAGCAGTAGTTGATTTACGGGTTCAAGTATGAAAGCGTCTTCTACAGCTACCAGATGCCAAAAAGGAATTGTTTCAAACCGTGAAGAAAGGATATACCAGTTTTTTGAATCTATAGTTATCATCTTTTCATCTGAAAAACTGGTCTCACCAATTAAGTCATTCGGAAATTTAAAGGTAGAGGAGGGAGTAACACTTTCTCCCATTGAGTTCGAGATGCTGGTAAAATAGGTACCTCCAAGAGGAATGTTGGTAAGGCTGTTATTCAGATTCTGAGCGTTAAAGTATAACCGAAGTTTGAACACATTTGAACCGATCTGAAAAGCTCTTTCCGTAATAAAGAAGTCTACGGTTTGTTCAGGATGATTGATCAACGCAGTATTGGTGGTTTCATCAATTCGGGACGGGTACCAGTCAATTTGTTCAACAGAGAAATCAATAGAATCGTAAATAGCGCGAACCAGATCTATTTCTTCGTCACTTTCAGTGTCAGCAATAATTACTCTCATTAAGCCGGGAGTGTAATTTATAGCTTTGTTTGCCAATTCAGGAGCGTTGGCAGGGTCCTGAGAAAGATCTTGTGCAAGTCTGATGGTGGAATTTAGCCAGTTTCTTATGGTTCCGTCTGTCTGTCGCAGAGTATATTCCTGAAGCTGAGATACAATGGTAGTTCTCTCTTTAACGACCTTATCCTGATATTCGGGTTTTATAAAAACCCATATCAAAGTAATCGCTGCCATAATAAGAAGCGATGAAATCAAAAAAATTCGATCTCTGAGAGTTAGTTTTTGAAACATGTACGATTTAGTTAACTGAACAAAGGTCTGCTTTTAAACTTAAAAATACGATTAGAAAGATATCATAATTCAAAGTTATCAAAATTCAAAGTACTGAGCTTTACACTGAATTAATGAGTTAATGAAAGGATAATATTTAGTTAACAAAAGTTTAGGCTGAAAAATAGATTTTTTCACTGAACGAAAAGTGAGTCATTGATTCTGGGAAGTGATTTTAATTTGAAAGCCAAAAGCATCCTGAAAAGGATGTATATCTACTCTGATGGAGAGGAGGGAGTGCGTGTTTCTGTTAAAGAAATTTCTGAAGAACTTGGTATTGATAAAACGGAAGCCAGGAATTTATTCGAATATCTAGAGTCTAAGAAATGTTTAAAGATCGAGACATTAGGCGGGGAATATTTATATGGTCATGTTTCTCTTACAAAAAAAGGATTAGCGCGATCTCAGAAATAAAAAAGGCCCCAAATCGGAGCCTTTTAAGATTATCTAAAAGCTGACTTTATTTATCTGCTTCCAAAATAACATCAATTCTGATCAAGACATCCTTTAAATGAGCTTGGGTAGCCGCATTTGTACGGAACGAAATATCATTTTGAACTGCGCTTCTTAATTCTGTTAACTCATGACGCAAAGCAGGTCTGATATCAGAATCTTTGATATCAAGAGTAGGACCTCTGAATCCTCCACCTTGAGTATCTTCTTCAAACATAGCAGCTATCGAACTCAGATATTCTCTTTGGAGGTTTCTTCTGAAAGCATCAATATTATTTGTGCCTGATTTATAAACTTCGCTCCAGATTCCTTTTCTGATATCTTCAAGTGCTTCATGAAGAGGATATGAATCTTCATCAAATTCAGCTTGCTCTGATAAGCGGATCATTGCTCCTGCATTCATAGTGGAGCGTAAGATTCCTGACTGAAGATTTTTGATGTTGTTTGTTACACCCTGAGCTTGGATTCTATATAGAATTTCTTCATCCAGTAACCAATCAGGTGTAGTAAAAGCATGCTCGTTCAGGAATTCCATCGCTTTTTTCTGGTATTCTTTGGAAACAGGAGTATAAACCCATCCTTCCTGATCAGAAGCTTTTCTGGATTGATAAACCCCTCCGATATTGGTGGCAACGTGGCGAGCATAACGCGACCATTGTCCGACCAATTCACCATAGATCTCTTCCAGATCGTCATAGCCTTCGCCATCTGTTGAAGTCCACTCAATTAAGTTCGGAACAACTCTTTTTAAATTCATTAAACCATAAGTACTAGATTTAACAGGATCGTCTCCCAGATCTTCAGTTTGAGAAGAGGGATCGTAACCTGTTGAAGATGCAAATCTGTATACAGGGTCATCAGCTTTGGCTTCGATCCAGTTGTCCAATGTTTCCAGTTCGTCTTCAGGAGTTTCTGCGCCTGGGATTACTCTGTAACCCCAGTTAACGGAGTATTTGTCGTAAGGCCCGATCTGTCTGATAAAACGAATGTTTTCGTCACCCGGTTGTGCAATGTAATTCTGACGGGCGTATTCCATAATAGTTGTCGCGATTCCCCACTTCTGAGTAAATGAACCTGATCTCAAAGAATCGGTAGGGTAGGCAGAACTTGATTGCATATTATGTGGTAAGCCAATAGCATGGCCAATTTCGTGTGAAATTACACGACGCATTGTTTCACCGATCAGGTCATCATCCAGCTTAAGTTTTCTTGCCGCCGGATTTGCTGCACCCGTTTCGATCATTAAACGGTTTCTGTAAGATCTCATGTGGTTGTGATACCATACAATATCGCTTTCAATGATCTCACCTGATCTTGGATCAGATACACTTGGTCCAACAGCATTTCGGACAGTACTTGCAACCCATCTCACGGTTGAATACCGGATATCTTCTGCGCTCCAATCCGGATCTTCTTCTTTTGTAGGTGGAATTTTGGCTTGAACCGCATTTTTAAATCCGGCTTCTTCAAAAGCTTCATTCCAGTCTAAAATTCCTTCAATGATATAAGAGCGATATTTTTCAGGAGTAGCAGGATCCAGGTAGTAAACAATGGGTTTTACCGGCTCAACCAATTCACCACGGGCGTAAGCTTCAGGATCTTTAGGCTCTAATCTCCATCTTCGGATATATTCTTTCTGAGCCGCTTTTTGTTCATCAGAACCATAATCAATTTGTCGAATGCTGAAATATCCTACTCTGTAATCAGCGTACCTTTTTTGCATGGGTTCTTCTGGTAAGAGTACAAGAGATTGACTTACTTCAACCGAAAGAGTTTGAGTATATCCTGCACTTGGGGGATTTGCAGCAACGTACGTCATAACCTGGCGGACTTCTATATTTTCCGGGAAGCTTTTTACTGACTCCACGAAACTGCGGTCTGCATCCAATCTTCGTATCTGATAAGTCCTTCTCAAATAGGAAGGAATTCCACTTATCGCTTCCACATCTTTAGTGAAAAGATCAGTTACATCAATAAGCACTCCGGAAGAATCCTTGCTTAAAGCTTCGATATCAAAAGCAGCGATTACAGGTTCATAATTATTGGCACGAACTGATTCGTAAACAGGAAGTTCTTCATCAGCAATAGCCTCATAAGATTTTTTCCTCATTAAGATCTTGTCTTTATTTCTGGAAAAACTAACTACCTGTTCAGCAGATTTAGATCCCGCAGAACTAAAGCCTGAAAAACCGGGAGGTACACCGGCAATTCTGCTTACCATTAACATTTCTCTATTTAAGAGATCATTACTGATCTCAAAGAAGTATTTGCCTTCCTGCTCATAAATAGTGAAAACACCCTCATCTTTAGTAGCGCCTTTTTTGATGACTTTATCAAAGGATTTAATACCTCCTTTTGCGGAAGGTCGGGAAGTGCTTGGAGTAGTTGTTTTATTTGATGTTGATTTCTTGGCTCCTGTACAACCGGCGAAACTAAGTGCCGAAGCAAGAATCAGACTCAAAAAGATATTGCGATATTTCATTTATAGATAGTTAATGTAATTTGATTGAACGAAAGTATGTAAAAAAAGAAACCGCATTCGTAAAATGGTTTTATTTCTCCAGATTTCTGACCGATGCTTCACTTTCAAATCCGAACCTGTCTATATAAGTAACTTGAATTTCCTGAAGCAGAGAAACTTCAGTTACTTTCAGAGAATCATCACTCTCTGATTGAATTTCGATCGTATATGGAAGTACCAGTTGTTTTCTTTTTTTACTCAGAATTCTTTCAGACCAGGTATCATCGTACTTATAATAAACTATCCAGTTGGATATTTCTGTTTCAGGATTATTAAGTGAAACAGAAACGTTTTCTTCAGAAAAGTCATAGTTAACATCTGGTATACCGGAGTTTTTTTGGTCAAGCCACGAAAGTGAGGGAACCACTGCTTTTTTTCTGTAAGGCTTGGTTTTTAGCTCCGTTTGAAGGGAGTCGTTTCCTATTAATGGCGCTACACTCCAGTGAACCAAACCGGGCGCTTCCGGGAGCATTCCTCTGGTTATCATGATATTGTTAAGTATTTCATCAGCTTGTTTCTCACCTTGGAATCGTCCGATACTGATTCCGGGCCAAACATGCCTGTTTTTATAGTTTTGTTCTGCCCACCAACCCAATAGTACCGGGAAACTTTGCTCAACCTGATTAACAGGCCAGTATAACTGAGGGGAGAAATAATCGATCCAACCCTCGTTCAGCCACAATTTAGCATCTGCATATAAAACGTCATATTGATCAAATCCCTGAATAGATGTAGGATGTCCGGGGCGCCAGATACCAAACGGACTCAAACCAAACTTTACGAAGGGCTTTTCTTTTTTAATAGAGGTGTAAATATTTTCAATAAATTGATTTACTGAGTTTCTGCGCCAATCCCCACGACTCATATCTCCGCCATTTTCAACATATTCATTCCAGCTTTTGTCGTCCGGGAAATCTTCATCATTGTTATATGAAGGGTATGGATAGAAGTAATCATCAAAATGAACACCATCTATATCGTATCGTTTAACAATATCCATTACCACATCGATGCCATGATCCTGAGTTTCTTTCATGGAAGGGTCAAACCACCAGTAACCATTTTTCAATTCTACAACAAGATCACTTTTAGTGTTTACGAGTGAGCTATCTGAAACAATTCCTCCTTTTGGATGGTGTGCTCTGTACGGGTTCAGCCACACGTGCAGTTCCAATCCACGTTTATGTGCTTCATCGATCCAGAATTCAAGCGGATCGTAGTAGGGAAAAGGAGATTCTCCTTGTTCTCCTGTTAGATAATAAGACCAAGGCTCCAGCTCACTTTCATATAAAGCATCAGCTTGGGGTCTTACCTGAAATATTACAGCATTAAAGTTATTATCAGCGAGCAGGTCAAGTATTTCTAAAGCTTCTTCTTTCTGAACAGTAACGGGCAACCCCGGAGAACTGGGCCAGTTAATGTTATCTACAGTAGCTACCCATGCAGCTCTGAATTCTCTTTGTATTTCCGGGTGCGTTGGAGTAGTAACTTTCTGTGTAGGTTTTAGAAACTGACAATTCAGAACCAGTAAAACAGAGCACAGTAAATAGAAGGTTTTTCTATACATAAATTAATTATAAAGGATTTTTGAAGACGTAAAGGTTATATAAACCGAAGATAAGAGTCATTATTAAGTTTGAAGATTCCCAAATTAAACATTTAACAAAAAAATGGAAGCGTTTTTTTATGAAAAATACCTACCTTTAAGTCTTTCAAAATTTTAAGCAACTAAATTCCCAACGTTATGATTATTGGTGTACCGAAAGAAATTAAAACACACGAAAACCGAATCGCTCTTCAACCGGGTGGCGCATTGCAAATGAAACGCAATGGACATGAGGTTTTAATACAAAAAGGCGCAGGTATTGGAAGTGGTTTTTTTGATGAAGATTATATTGAAGCAGGTGCAACCATAGTTGATGATGTAGAAGAAGTGTGGAAGCGCGCTGATATGATCATGAAAGTAAAAGAGCCTATCGCTGAAGAGTATCCGCGAATGAGAGAAGGACAGGTTATTTTTACTTATTTCCATTTCGCTGCTGATGAAGCCTTGACCAAAGCAGTTGTTGATTCAAAATGTATTGCTATTGCATACGAAACAGTAGAAAAAGCAGACGGATCACTTCCTTTGTTAATTCCGATGAGTGAAGTTGCAGGAAGAATGGCTGCTCAGGAAGGAGCTGTATACTTAGAAAAACCAAAAGGCGGTCGTGGTATGTTGATGGGAGGAATTCCCGGAGTACAACCTGCTAAAGTACTGGTTTTAGGTGGAGGAATAGTAGGTGTGAATGCTGCTAAGATCGCTGCAGGTATGGGAGCTGATACAACGATCATGGATATCAATATGCCAAGACTTCGTTATCTGGATGACGTAATGCCAAAAAATATTCATACATTCTTTTCTTCAGAAGCAAACATCCGTGCAATGTTGCCAAGTGTTGATGTGATCATCGGCGCTGTTTTAAAGCCCGGTGCAAAAGCTCCGCATTTGATCACCAGAGAAATGTTAAAAGAAATGCGTCCTGGTACTGTTCTTGTTGATGTTGCTATCGACCAAGGTGGATGTTTTGAAACTTCAAAACCAACTACACATACTGATCCTGTTTATATGGTTGAAGATGTAGTTCATTACTGTGTTGCTAATATGCCGGGAGCGGTTCCTTACACGTCTACTTTAGGTTTAACAAATGTAACGCTTCCTTATGCTGTTGCACTTGCAAACAAAGGCTGGAAACAAGCTCTTAAAGATGATAAAGAATTGCTTCAGGGTTTAAATATTGCAAACGGTATCATCGTATATGATGATGTAGCAGAAGCGTTTGGTATGGAATGGGAACCTGTTGATTCTGTATTGAATTGATTGGTCCTATATCTCGAACTTATTTTAAAGCCTTAATGGAAACATTGAGGCTTTTTTTTATTAATATGATGTTATCGAAAATTAAAATTTTATGTTCAACAAAATATATTTTTCATTATTCATAATAGTCATTGTTTGTTCATGCAATTCATCAGATCAATTTGATTACGAATTTAAGCTTTCCTTAGAGAAACAGTTTTCATCACCTAGTACATTATTTCTTAGTCCTGAGGGCAACTATGACCCTGATCTTTTAACCTTTGAAGTAAATGATTCCATAATTTCACCAAGCGTTAACCAAGTAGGTGAAATGTATTATTATGCTAACCTTGATGGGTTTCCCGGAATAGGGGATAGTGTTCCCGAAGAAGCGAAGATTTCTTACAATGGAAAAGAATCTCTAATAGATTTTACACTTGAAACTTGTAGTCCAAGAAAATATGCTGGTAACGTATTTTATGTTGACCCTACTGATGATGATCAATTTCTTTTAAGGTGGAGAATTTGTGATCAGGCGAAATCAGATTTTGAGAATTTAATCTTAAATACAGATTATTCTTTAATTGAATTGACTACCAGACATTTGGATGTAAATAATCATTATGAGGAAATCCGATCTATTGATACATCTTTTGTTAGTTTAACGGACTCACTTTTTGTTGATAAAGATTTCATTCCCAGAAGAATAACTAGTGATACTGAAGATATTTTAGTTCAGACTAGTATTAAGATAATAAATGTTCAAGGCCCGCTTCCCGATCAAAAAGATTATCTTGACGGTCAAAAATTACCGATCTTGTTTTATGATAAGGCAAGTATTTTAGGTAGCGTTCAAGTTCAAAATTAGTCCTGTTTATTGGTATTTTTATCTAATTAAGTCATTCCTCAGCGAATTCTAGCAATCTAAATTGTAATTGAACTTGATGAGTTTTAAACGATCCATATCTCGGGTATACACTGCGAGATGACTATTTAAATGGAAACATTGAGGTTTTTTATGGGACTCTATGTCCTTTGGAAGCCACCCAGATCTTGTACCATTGCTCTAAACTCATCTTTATCTTTTCAGCTTGTACAGCTGAATTAATTCGTTCTATTTTACCGGAACCTACAATTGGTAGAATTTGAGCAGGATGATTTAATAGCCAGGCATATATCACAGAATCGATATGCTGCTGATCAAGTTCTTCAGCTACCTCTCTTAAAGTCTTTGCTAAGCGATGTCCTTTTTCTTCTTTTGGATCAAATATAGCACCACCTGCTAAAGGTGACCATGCCATAGGCTTAATCCCTTCCTTTAAAAAGAAATCAATATTTCCATTATCAAAATGTTCGAGATTATAAGGTGAGATCTCAACCTGATTGGTAACCAATTTTTGATCCAAATGTGATTGCAATGATTCAAATTGAATCGGTGTAAAATTTGAAACGCCAAAGTGTTTTACTTTTCCGGATCTGTGAAGATCATCAAATGCTTTTGCGACATCGGCGGGATCAAAGAAAGGGGCAGGGCGGTGAAGCAGAAAAACATCAATATGATCGGTGGATAGATTTTTTAGAGAAAGTTCAGCAGACTGAATTATGTGTTCATAGCTATAATCATAATAACCAATTGAACGCTGAGGAAATTTATCAGATAACTTCATTATACCGCACTTGGTAATTATTTCGATCTTATCTCTTAGAGAAGAATCTAATTTCAGAGCATTCCCAAATTTCTTTTCACATCCATAGTCTCCGTATATATCAGCATGGTCAAAGGATGTTACTCCTAAGTCTAAGCATTGTCCTATAAAACTTAAAAGTTCCTGATCAGATAAATCCCATTCCAATAATCTCATTTGGCCATGAATGATTCCGGAAAGCTCTAATTCTTCAGATAATTTAATTCTCATATTGTATTACTTTTGATTTCGAAATGGTTTACTGTTTAGTTTTTGACTCGCTTTATTTCTTATTCCTTTAACAGCACCATGTTCGGATAAAAAAAGCAGATCTTCTCTTTTTACATCTGCGTGATCTAATAACAGATCCTGTAGTTTTTTGTGATCGGACTTCAAAATCTCAGATCTGACTTCATCAGAAATCTTTGTTTCGAGCAACTTTATTCTGATGAGTTCCGCTTCATCATCCACCACGCCTCGTGATTTAAGAATTCTTGGATCTTCGTAAGACGGTAGTTGTAGCATCAGCTCCTCAATTTCGGATACAACTTTTAATCGGTCTCTGGAACAAAATTCGTAATGAGGATTTTCCCAATCACCAACCAGATCAAAATCCTGGGTTTTTGAGTTATAGTGCTCCTCCAGATTGATTACTCTGAGGATAAATTCACCATCGTAATCTTCTTCAGGCCTCCATTCTAAATTAATAGCTCTTTTAATATTTCTGTTATAGGCATGTAGCAAGCTACTTCCTGAGAAGTCAATCATATCATCCGGATGAGGATCCGTTTTCATAAACGTATTCCATTCTATAGTCCATCCTGATGTGATCCGCAGAGGTTGAAAGTTTATCATGTCTGAAATTAGAATTCATATTTCTTAAAACAAAAAAAGCCGGATCTTTTTTAAGGATCCGGCTTTAAGAAATAGAAATAGGTTATTTAATGAGGGTAAGCCTTCTGGTTTTAACAAATGTACCAGACTGCATACGATATAAGTAAATACCACTCGAATAAGAACTCATATCAAGAGTTATTTGGTACGACCCGGCCGTTTTACGTTCGTTAACTAAAGTAGAAAGCTTTCTTCCCAACATATCATACAAAGTGATAGTAACATTCGCTGTTTCAGGTACTTTATAAGTTATACTTGTTGAAGGGTTAAACGGATTTGGGTAATTCTGCTCAATAAAATATTGTTCAGGAGTTTCAGCTTCATCAAAAATATCCGTGCTGATGGTTGTACTGGATTCATTAGAAGCTTCACTTAGGTTTCCTGATAAATCAAATGCTTTTACCACAAAGAAATATTGAGAACCTCCATCAGGTAAACCGGATAATTCGAATTCATCAAAAGTTGATATTGTGATCGGAGATTCTCCTTCGTTCGCATCAACCCCATCATAAACACCACTTTCAGATCCATAATACACTAAATAGCCGGCCAAATCGGTTTCTGAATTCAATGACCAATTCAGAGTAATGTTATTCTCGTTTTCAGGCGAGATCATTGAACTTAAATTAGACGGAGCAGATGGAGCGATAAGATCAGGAATGCTTATAGAACGGTTTGCTTGCTTTGCTTCTGCATTATCAGCATCAACGAAAACTGTATATCTGTTTGGGCCTGAAACGCTTTTATCTGCTCTGACCATCCATTCTACAGTAAGAGATTGTTGTCCCGGAAGTGCAGCTTCATTGATAACTGAGTCTTCCCCGACTAAAGTGAGCCCGTCAAATAAAGCGATCTTTACGACTACATTCTCAGCATCAACAGTTCCTTGATTGAAGATGTTTGCTGTGACTTTAAAAGGATTTCCGGCAAGGCTATCTCCCTCGATCTCTAAACCACTTGGAGCAGTAACTGAGATAGGAAGAGGAGGTAGTAGATCTTTATTAGGTACAAGGGGTCTTATGATAGTGTTATTTGAACTATTTGATTCTTGAATCAGGTCTTCAGGATCAACTTGAAGAGATAACGTTCTGAATTCAGGATCACGGGGAACAATGAAATCAACACTGATTATTGCCGAATCCTGTGCAGCAACCAGAGGTATTTCTTCAAAGCCAATAACAGGAGCGGTTCCTTCGCTGGAAATATCGCCATCATAAAGAGCTACAACCACATTTTCTGCGTCAATCGGCCCAAAATTTCTAACAACTAGTGAAACAGTAACTTCATCTCCTTCGCCAAAAACACTATCAGGCGGTGTGAAAGATAAACCGTCTTCACTTATAGCCAGATCCGGAAGCTCCTGAGCAAAGCTAAGTGGCATGAAATCAGCTCCGGCTCCGCCATTACTCTGAAGAACCGAAGTGTTACCGGTGGATTCAACTTTATAAACATGGTTCCCGCTTAATGTAAAGAAGTTATATCCTTCGCCGGCATTAAGAGTGCCTTCATAAACAGTGTCTTTTGTAGCTGTGTATGGATAATCTTCCTTATCACCTAAATAAGTGATCATAACTTCATTGTCATCATCAAACGAAAAGATATCCATTCTGGAGTTAATGGTTGGAACATAGAATAGTTTTCCGGCTCCAATTCCGGTTTCATCCATGGCTCTTGTCATGTAATAGTAGTTTCCATTCCAGCCCGAATATGGGATATTTGCTACTGTAACTGTTTTTTGAGCTTCGACTTCCCAGTAAGTTTCCTGAGTAATAGGATAGGTAAGCACTTCACCTTGTCCTAAGGTGTCAGCAACTAAAGTATCTCCGGTTTCAGAATTAAAGGCATAAACGATGTTATTATCATGATAAGAAGAAACTGTTATGCTATTTGTCCAATTTCCGATATGAGCTGAAAACCCATAAAATGTAGTGCCCGAAAATCTACCATTAGCTGCCGGTACATAATAATCCTGATCACCGTATGATAAAGCTGAAACAGGCTTGCTTGCTGAAACTTGTAAATAAGTTCTGTGTGGCGTAGTAGGTAATGTGTAATGTTCTCCCTTATTCAGAACTCCGGCAAAAAGTATGTCTCCCGTCGACAAGTTCTTAATATTAAAACTCGTGTTATCCTGATAACCGAATACGATGAAGCGTTCTTCTCCTTGATACCGTCCAACCATATATGTGTTTAAAAGGGTAGAAGTACCTCTTCCGCTTTGGTCGATTGCAAAATAACCTTGAACCAAATTCGATATGGCATCGCCTACTAAAGCTGTGTATGATTTACCACTACTAATTCTGAAAATACCGCTATTGGCGTTGAAGGTAGTAAATCCATTTGCAGCCAGTGTATCTGTAAACACAGTATCCCCGGCAGAACTTGTTATCAGGATATCGGTGTCGTTGAAATAGGAAAATATAGTAATGTCATTAAAAGTATAGACCGTAGTATTAAAGGTGGTTTCATCGGCATTAAAAATACCTTTATAAAACCTTTGAGTTTGTTCAGCTTGATTGGATTGATTTAGCTGATGTTCTGTTGCACCGCCGGCTTGTTGAGCTATTGATTTCTGTATGGGAGTAATGGTTAAAATCCCAAAAAATAAACAGACTAGTGTGCTTTTTTTTATATCTAATAAGTTTCTCATGTACCCTCTTTTATTATTCTCAATTAGTTAATTAGAAACAATAAATGATGAGATTGTCAAATAAAAAAGTATGAATGAGTAAAAGGGGGAGCAGAATATTTGTACTGCTCGAATTAATTAGGAAATGATTTGTAAAGACTTAACGGCCGTATGAGATAACTTTAAGAGGATCTGTTTTAGCCGCTATTCTCGCCGGAATCCACGATGCTAATCCACACAGTACGAATGTGACAACAGTGACTATCAGGAAGTCAAGAAGATGAGGTTCTACCGGTACATAACTCATATAATAATTCTCTTCAGAAAGAGGAATAAGTTGAAATTCTAACTGCAAATAAGCAAAAAGCAGGGAGATTACTATACCAAAGATCATCCCGACAAAAGAGACCAGCAGTCCTTCAAGTAAAAAAATCTTTCTTACAATGGAGGATTTTGTACCAATAGTCTTAAGAATACCAATATCGCGGGTTCGCTCAAGGATCATCATTAAAACTGTTCCAATAAGATTGAAAGCAGCCACAATGATCATAACTCCAATCACAAGTGGGATCATTTGTTCTTGAAGTTCAACCCATGCAAAGATGGAATAAAACTTTTGTAAAATGGATTCTGAGAAAAAGGGAAATGAAAGTGAATTATTAAGCTTCTCTTCAAAAGAATTAATAGCGTTCTCATCCTTCAGTTTTAATTCAATAGCATGTGCTTCGGTAGGAGAGAGATTAAAAAGTTCACGGGCTTGTTCTCTTTCAACAACTACGAAAACATCATCAAATTGGTCTATTCCGGTTTGATAAATTCCCGTTACAAGAAATTGCTTGATCTCAGGTGAGCTGATCAAAGAGGGTACTTCATTGACAGTATAGGTTGTTACTATGTCTCCAACACCGGCAGATAATTGTGAAGCAAGCTTTGAACCAATTACAATTCCAAACATTCCGTTTTCTTGCTCAGAAAGATCAAACTGTCCCGAATTAACATATTGGGTTAAATTCGATACCCCACCTTCTTTGTTTACACCTTTTAGTATAGTACCGCTTATCTCGTCTTTAGTTTGGATCATTACCTGACCTTGTATCACCGCCTGTTTTTTAAGGATCTCAGGATGTCTTTTATCCAGATAAGTGACCAGTGTGTCGGCACGTTCCAGCGTTGTTCTTATGAAAGATTGGGATGAAACAGTATAATGAGGAGCAAACCCCAATACTTTATTGTTGATAGTGGATTTAAAACCATGAACCACTGATAGCGCGATCAATAATCCGGCAGAACCAATAGCTACTCCTGTTATGGACATGATCTTAATGAACGATAAAAAGCGAGCACCTTTTCGGTTGCCTTTAAAATAACGCAGCGCTAAATACCACTCAAAATTCATAATGTTGAGTTATTGGTTATTAGTTATTGGTTATTGGTTATTAGTTAAGGATACTCATAACTAATAACTTAATAACTATTCACTTTTTTCTGGTTTCATTTGTGGGAAGAAAAGTACGTCTCTGATGGATGCAGAGTTCGTCATGATCATCGCTAAACGATCAATTCCAATTCCTATTCCGGCAGTAGGAGGCATTCCGTATTCCAATGCACGAATAAAATCTTCGTCGATGGTCATTGCTTCATCGTCACCGCCTGCACGTAGCGAAGCTTGTTCTTCAAGACGTTCTCTCTGATCGATAGGGTCGTTAAGCTCAGTGTATGCATTTGCGATCTCTTTTCCATTACAGATACACTCAAAGCGCTCAACTAATCCATCTTTTGAACGATGCTTTTTTGTAAGCGGGCTCATTTCAATTGGATAATCGGTAATAAAAGTAGGCTGGATCAATTTTGATTCTACATACTCTCCGAAAATCTCATCAATGATCTTACCTTTACCAAAGCTTTCATCAATTTCGATGTGAAGTTCTTTTGCTACTTTCTTCATTTCTTCCAGTTCCATTCCTGAAAGATCTTTACCGGTTTCTTTCTCAATGGCTTCCAGTAGTGGAATTCTTGGCCAAGGCGCTTTGAAATCAATCTCATGCTCACCAACAGTTACCGTGGTAGAACCATGAAGATCAAGAGCTACTTGTTCGATCATTTTTTCAGTGAAGTCCATCATCCAGTTGTAGTCTTTATAAGCAACATACAACTCAACTTGTGTGAACTCAGGGTTGTGAAATCTTGAAAGACCTTCATTTCTGAAATCTTTAGAGAATTCATAAACGCCATCAAAACCACCTACAATAAGTCGCTTCAAATACAGTTCGTTAGCAATTCTCAGATACAAGTCCATATCCAGAGAATTATGATGAGTAACAAATGGCTTTGCTGAAGCACCACCATATACAGGTTGAAGGATTGGAGTTTCAACTTCCATATAACCACGGTCATTCATGAAATTTCTCATGGTTTGTACAAGCTGAGTACGTTTTCTGAAAGTATCACGCACTTCAGTATTCACGATCAAGTCAACATAACGCTGGCGGTAACGCAATTCTTTATCAGCAAAAGCATCATACACTACTTTTTCACCATCTTCATTTTCCACTTCTTTTGGAATTGGGATAGGTCGAAGCGTTTTGGTCAAAAACTCAAATTCTTCGGCATGTACGGTAGTTTCTCCGGTGCGTGTTTTGAAAACAAAACCTTTGATACCTACAATATCGCCAATGTCTACCATCTTTTTGAAAACCGTATTGTAATTTTCAACACCTACATCATCACGGCGAATATAGATCTGAATAGTTCCTTCGGAATCCTGAAGATTAAAGAAAGCAGCTTTCCCCATAATACGGCGAGTCATTACTCTTCCTGCAACGGAGACGACTTCTGACTCAGGATTTGATTCTTCATCTCTGATCAGACTCTCTTCTGCCAAAATCTGTTTACTTGAATGGGTTACATCGAAAGAGTATGGGTAAGGATTTACTCCAAGTTTATTAAGTTCAGTAAGTTTTTCTCGGCGTATTTCTTCTTGTTCAGAATGTGTAAGTTCTTGGTTCGACATGTAATCGTTTAATTAATAAGTTGTGTTGCGAATCAGAAGCACTGAAAATACCGAATTAAGCGGAAAATTGTGGCATTAACCTTAATCTTTATTCAATCTTTTGGAACTGCTGAATACATCTTCAATAACTAACTTTCCTGAACATGTAATCTTGGGATATACAGAGATTAGGCCTGATTTATCTGACGAATTACTTTCTGAAGACGAACAAAAAGAGTGGAATGGTTTCACCAATCAGCAAAGAAAAAATGAATACTTGTCAGCACGCCATCTGTTTAAAGAGATGTTGTCTGTTTCGGGATTAAATTCAGATCACGAAATATTCAAACATCCATTAGGTAAGCCATACGCTCAAAATGAAAATGAAAAAATCTTCGTGAGTTTTAGTCATTCCAAAAAACATGTTTTTTGTGCGATTTCTGAATCGGTGGATATTGGTTTAGATACTGAGTGGTTGGACAGAAAAGTAGACCAAAGAATTATGAAGAGAATACTTGGGGAATCGGAATGGGAAGTGTTTTCAGATGAGGATCCCATATTGCTTTGGACGATAAAAGAAGCTGCTGTAAAATGTTTGGGAACGGGGCTGAGAACAAACTTAAAAGAGCTGGAAATACAGAAAAAAAGCGAAATTGAATTCTTAGTAAGAATTAATGATGAAAAAACATTTCAAATTTGTAGTTTCCAAGAACTGAATCACCAAATTTCTATTGCTTATTAAAGCTTTAAAAAACGGTTCTGTAGTATGTAGGCCTGAAGAGACTTAATCTCATCTAATGGGATTAGTGTCTTCAGGTTTTTTTATGCCTAAGAGTTAAATAAAATATCAGCACATGGCTTTTGCAAATATTTCCAGAGAGGAACTTGAAACATCATTGAACAAAACGGTTCCGGTTACCAGCGGACTGAAGAATATAAAAATGCTTTTTGTTCCTACTCATATTGATCCCAACAACCCGGAAGAGTTAACATCCATTTATAAGAATATTTGTTCTTCAGACTATGAAACACTTGTTGTTATCGAGTCTTACAAAGGTGAGCTTGAAAAGAAATTAAGCATTCCTTCAAATCATTCTTTTACTACACCATTTGGTGAAGTTTCTGTTAATGATAAACTCAGAAATGAGTTGTGTGATGAAGAAGATGATTTTTATATAAATGATGGAGGCATGAGCGATGAGATGAGCTTATATACTCAATTGATGATGTTGCAGGTATGCCAGGATAACTTTGATGTGGTAAGCATTCAAATAGGAGATTACGACCCGGCTATTATCAAAGAATTGGCATTTGCTCTGGATGAGCTGTTCAGAAACCGAAACGCTTTATTAGTTTTTTGTTGCGATCTGCCAAGTTCCAATCCATCAGAACTGGAAAAACTAAAAGGGTTAATAGAAAGCAATAATGAATCCGGCTTACATCATTATCTGAATAGTAAAGAGAAAGAAGTAGAAGGAGCCCGTGCTTTTATGACCGGTATTCTGGTTTCAAAATACTGGGATCTTGACATTTGGTTTACCCCTGTAAATGAGAAAACAACCTACACCGGTGGTTTTGCTCATATTCCAATAGCCCAAACCGTAGTCTGATGGAAAAACCTTCGATATCAATATTTGGGCTTGGAAGAATCGGAGGTGCGTTAAATAAAGCTCTTTTAAAAGCCGGGTATAGCGTACATTCGAAGTTTAAAAGAGGTTTATTTCCCGATTCAATTGATGAGTTGGGAGAAATTATCTTTTTAGCCGTTCAGGATGGAGAGATAGAAATACTTTCGAAAAGAATTTCCGAATCATTTGGGACTTTTGAAGGAAAACATATAGTGCATTGTTCCGGAGCTCTGAATAGTTCAGTATTAGAGTCAGTTTCCAAAAGAGGAGCAAGAACAGCATCTTTTCACCCAATGAAGGCAGTTACACATGATGATAGTTCATTGGATGGCGTTTGGTTTGATATGGAAGGAGATTCATCCACTCTCGTGGTGTTAGAGCAGTTAGCGAAAGACCTGAATGCTCACAGTTTTGTTGTTAAGCCCGATGCAAAGCCGTTATTACATGCAGCAGCAGTTGTTTCGGCGAATTACTTGGTTACGCTTTTAAAGTTGGCAACTGATATAGCAAGGGTCGGAGACGTAGACGAAAAAACCGCTCTAAAAGCATTGCTTCCGTTATCGAATTCTTCATTGAAAAATGTTGAAGAGAATGGATTTGAAGGTTCGTTAACAGGACCTATTTCCCGTGGAGATGTAGAAACCATTCGGGAGCATGTTAAAATTTTGAAAAAAGATCCTGAGCTTTTGAGTGTATACAAGAAATTAGGTTATTTAACTCTTAATCTGGCTGAACTAGATTCAGATACGATAAAAGAATTAAAAGAATTATTCGGCTAGGCACATAAAAGTGAGCCTTCAGACCAATTATTTAACCTGATCACTAATTGAGCCCGGCTTTTACCCGTAATATTCTGTTAACTGATTTGTCAATTCTCTCTTCAGTGATGTCACCATTTTCTACTAATTCCTCAATAGTGTTGATTGCATCTGCCAGATCTATTTGCTCTTTAAGTAGATTGTTTCCGTAGCAAAACACATCTATTCCTGCTTTTAATCCAAGTTTCAGAGATTCTTTCATTCCATAATGATCAGAAATTGCTCTCATCTGCATATCATCCGAAATTACAATGCCATCAAAGCCTAACTGATCTCTCAGTAAATCCTGAATAGTTTTTTTGGACAGTGTTGCCGGATATTTATCATCAAAATTCCCATTGAAAATGTGCGAAGTCATTATTACAGGACAAAGATCTTTTTGAATCATGTATTTGTATGGTTCAAGTTCATCGCTTTCCCAGGTATCAGTTACATCCACAAAGCCGGCATGAGTATCGCCTGCAGCACTTCCGTGTCCTGGAAAGTGTTTACAGGCTGTAAGTACATCATGTTTTTGGTGTCCCTGAACATAAGCTTCTGCGTGTTTATTCACTTCAGATGAAGTCGACCCAAAGCAACGTTCACGTTTTGCGATAATCGAGCTTTCAGCATTTAAAGCAAGATCCACACAAGGCGCAAAGTTGATATTGATCCCATGTTGTTTCAGAACTTCAGCGATCAATGATCCTTCTTGCTCTGTGACAGTAGTGTCGTCTATGTTTCCCAGCTCATGATGAGACTTGGTAACCGGAAAGCCGTATTCAGGTTTTAACCTGTTAATAAGTCCACCTTCCTGATCAATACCAATAAATAATGGAATCTCAGAAGCCTCTTGAAGTTGCGTTGTTAAATTTCGGAGCTGTTCCGGAGATTTGATATTATGAACCGGTTTGTTGAATACCATATCTTTATCAAAAAGAATGACACCACCGGGTTTAACATTTTTGATCAGTTTTGATATTTCTGAGTCACTATCACATTCATTTCCGTGAAATCCGATCAGGAATAATTGAGCAATTTTTTCTTTCAGAGATAAGTCTTTTTTTAGAGACTGATTAACCTTCATTATATTGAGAGAATCGATTTAATATTTAGTTACAGAAGTTCAACTTCAGATGGTTTAACTTCAACTCGATTTGAAAATAAAATGTAATAAAAAGCTATATATGAATATCAAAAATCCGTTGGTTTTATTAACGACTTTGTTTCTTTTCGGAGTCGCTTGTGCTCAAACCCAAAAACAAACAGAATCGATCAAAACAGGCATTGAGGTCCTTCAAAACAATAATTTTGATGTATTGAATGGTAAGAAAGTAGGCCTGATTACAAATGCTACAGGACTGAGTTCTTCATTAAAGCCAACTATTGATATTCTTTTTGAAGCAGAGAATGTTGAGCTTGTTGCTTTGTACGGTCCCGAACATGGTGCGCGGGGAGAGATTGCGGCAGGAGATAAAGTTGATGATTATGTAGATCCGGTAACTCAGGTTCCGGTGTATTCTCTGTATGGAAAAACCAGAAAGCCGACCAAAGAAATGCTCGAAGATGTGGAAGTGCTTGTATATGACATTCAGGATATTGGCGTAAGATCTTATACTTATATCAGTACAATGGGCTTAGCTATGGAAGCGGCAGCTGAACACGATATCGAGTTTGTAGTTCTGGATCGTCCAAACCCATTGGGTGGAAACAAAATTGAAGGTAATATTGCAGAAGAAGGTTATTTCTCTTTCGTTAGTCAGTATCCGGTTCCATATGTGTATGGAATGACGGCGGGGGAAGTTGCGATTATGATCAATGAAGAAGGATGGCTTGGTGAAGGAAAAAAAGTAGATTTGACTGTTGTGGAAATGGAAGGATGGAACCGGTCAATGACTTTTGAAGAAACCGGATTACATTGGATTCCGACTTCACCGCACATTCCTCACGCAAATTCCGCATATTTTTATGTTTCTACAGGTATAATGGGAGAATTGGGAGTATTTTCGGAAGGAGTTGGATATACACTTCCGTTTCAGCTTTTTGCAGCAGAATGGATCGATGAAAGAAAGCTGGCAGAAAATATGAATGCGCTCAATATCCCGGGTGTTGAATTTCGTCCTATCGTTTTCAAACCGTTTTATGGAAGAGATCAGGGTAAAACATTGCATGGTGTTCAGATACATTTTTCAGATTATACTCAAGCACATTTAATGAGTTTGCAGTACTACTTTATGCAGGTTCATAAGCAAATGTATCCTGAAATAGACATCTTTGAAGAAGGAAAGAACCGTTGGTCAATGTTTGATAAGGTTTCGGGTACTAATGAAATCAGAAACAAGTTTAAAGAATCATATAAGGTTGCAGATATCGAAGAATATCTCAATAAAGACGTAGAGTCGTTTAGAAAAAAATCATCACAATATCATCTATACAAATAATTCAATGAAGCAGATCGGGCTACTTTTTTTAAGCTGTATTTTAATTAATACCGTTACTTTAGGGCAGGAAATCGAAGAATCGAAAGATGATTCTTTATATCTAAATATTGTAATTCCGGAACAGGATACTGTTGTGTATTCTTTCTCCAGATACAGAGTTGCAGCGAATACCAATCCGGGGGCAACAGCTTACATAAATGGAAGAAAAGTGAAAGTGTATTCATCCGGCGCTTTTATTACAATGATCGATCATGATAATGACACAACAGATATAATCTTCCGAGTGGAAATGGATGGCGAAAGCCTTTCAGACACTATGATGTTGGTTCAACCAAAACCGGAAGAACCTGATCTGAGTAAAAACATAATATCTGAATTAATGGTAGAACCGGGCAGTGATGTTTGGCTTGAACCAGGAGAAGCTTTGAATGTTCAATTTCAAGGCAAACCCGGTGAAGATGCTTATTTCAACATAAACGGTTTTACTGATAATATTAAGATGAAAGAAATTTCTCCAAGATTGGTTGGGGGAAAAGAAGGTGTTTACAGAGGAACTTATTATGTTAGGGAAGGAGATAAGGTTAAAGATGCTGCTATTACCTTCAAAATTAAAAAGGGATTACTCGGTTACCACAAAAGAGTAAGCACATTCAAAGTAAGTTTCTTGCCCGAACCCATTGTAGGTGTTGTAATTACTGATGATGCATATCTGAATGTAGGACTTGGAACAGATCGTTTGGGTGGCACAAAATATGGAACCATTCCCGAGGGCGTTAAGCTGAATATTACAGGGATGCAGCAGGGAATGTATAAAGTGCGTCTTTCAGAAAGTTTGGATGCCTGGATTCCAAGACGTTTTGTTGAACTGACGGATGAAGAGCTGGAACCGGTTTCGTCTCTTACAGGAAATATCAGGGTTTCAGGGAATGCGAGAAACGATCTGATAAGAGTAACACTTTCTGAAAAACTTCCTTACATAACTACTCAGGAGATCGACCCTAATAAAATTATTGTAGATATTTTTGGTGCTACTTCTAATACCAACTGGAAGATCAAATATCTTACATCCGAAGGCATTGAAAGTGTTGATTGGGAACAAGTTGAAAATGACAGATTCCGATTAACGATCAAACTGAACCATACTCAAAATTGGGGTTATTCGATTGATTACGGTTGGGGTGCCATCATGGATATCAGAATTAAAAGACCTCCAACTATCACAAGCGTTGTAAAGCCTTTAACAGGGAGAGTTATTGCAGTTGATGCAGGGCATGGCGGAAGCAATAATGGTTCTTTGGGAGCGGCAGGTTATCAGGAAAAAGACGTAACTCTGCAAATATCGGAGCTATTGAAAGCCCAGCTTGAAGATGCCGGCGCTGAAGTTATAATGACAAGAACAGACGATAGTTATGTTTACATGTCGGAGAGAAGAGAAATGACAATCGAAACAAGAGCTGACCTTTTGGTAAGCATTCATACCAATTCAATTGGATATGGCAGTGATCCTTTAGATATAAAGGGGACCGGATCATTTTATAAACACATAGCGTTTAAGCCATTAGCAGAGATCATGTACGATCGAATGACAAGCTTAGGCCTTGATGATTATGGTCTTACCGGAAGCTTTAACTTTTCCTTAAATGCTCCAATAGAGTTTCCGAATGTGTTGGTTGAGACGGCATTTATTTCAAATCCTGAAGAAGAGATCTTACTTACTGATTCTGATTTTCAATCTAAGATCGCTGAGCAGATCGTTGCCGGTTTAGAGCAGTTCTATCTGGAACACTCATTTATTGAGTCAGTTTCAGAAATGCCGGAAAAGTAAGGATATTATAAAACCGGTAGGGGTATCATGAATTGTCCCTACCGGATTTGTTTGAGGTAACAAGTGTAGAATTTAGATACTTCACTTACAAAAATTGACTTGTTTATAATTCTGACTATTCAGAAAAACCTCCAACACCACCGACCTTTAGATTATTTCCATTAGCTCCATCACCCCGCTTTCAGCGAAATAATGGATAGGTACTTCTCCGTCTGACGGGCTTTGCACGGCTGACGGATTTTAGTTGTCGAGATAAGAACAAGACCTCGGAGTTCGCACCAATAATTCTAAATGTCGGATTTGATTGTATTTTTTTGATGTTAATTATTTCATATCAGAACCTTTTTGATAAACACAAAATCACAGTAATAGGCCATCCTTGTAGATGTTTTATAATTCGTTGACAAAATTTCTTTATACCAATCTCAATAGCACAAGCAGGTCATCCCGAATTTATTTCGGGATCTTACGTAAAGACTTTTAGTCTGTTCTTGTTTACCATCCTCTTAAGATATCATACCAATCTTCTAACTTTGGATTGTTTTGCTTTACCAGATTCCATTTCCACTGTATATGCCAATTCTTTAGCTGCTTCTCCCTTGCTATAGCATCACTTATATTATCGTATTCTTCCGCATATATAAGAACGGTTAGTTTATACTTTGAAGTAAATAAAGAGCCTTCTCCCAATTTATGTTTCCACACTCGTGAATGAATGTTATTGGTGACTCCGATATAAATCGTAGTTCTTCGATAGTTAGTAAGAAAGTACACATAGCCTTTGTTCATAGGAAGTAAAACCATTTCAAAAGCAATTCCTTACAAAGATCCCGATCCGCCAGCTGGCGGACGGGATGACCCTATATATAAAATCCTGTAGGGGTAATTCATGAATTACCCCTACAGGATTTGTTTGTGGTAACAGGGACAATTCATGAACTGTCCCTGCCATATAAATCGACCTAAATATGTTATTTCAACAAAGTCATCTGTTTGGATATCATACCAAAATCAGTTCTCAGCTGATAGATGTAAATTCCACTGGAAAGGTTGGAAGCATCAAACTGAACAGAGTGGAAGCCCTGAGGCTTTGTGCCTGCAAATACAGTAGCTACTTTTCTTCCCAACATGTCATAAACTGTAATATCCACCTTGCTGTTCTGCGGTAATCCAAAAGTAATGTTAGTACTTGGATTAAACGGATTAGGGTAATTCTGGTTTAATTCTACATCGGATGGAATATCTGTAAAAAGTTCATCTTCATTAGAAGTTGCAAGCCCCATTTCAACGGCTCTAAGATCATCAAAAAGAATAAATCCTGAGGAAGGTTGACCCGGAGTATAAGTAAGTTGGTAGCTGTCCAGATATAGTGTGCCATTCAGGATTCCGTTACCATTAGCCCATGCAACAACAGGATCGTTAGCCATGTCCCAGGAGATTAATTTCCAACCTAACCAGTCAACGGTATACCATTCACTGGCTTCAAGCTCTCCGTTACCGTCACGAACTACAAACCTGAATTTGTTTCCGTTTCCGTCACCAAATACATAGGATTGCAAAATTCTTGCATTTCCAAACTTTGGATTAGTAACACTGCCTCTATATTCTCTAAGCAGATGAGAGGTGTCAGAGCTTCTCCATCCATAATTTATCCTCATAGATTGAGTGCTTCCTGTCAATAGATTAACAATATCAGTTTCTATTTCGACATTGGTAGCTTCCGGATCAATACCTACTGTACTTCCTGATTGAGTGGGTTCCCACCAAGCTCCTCCTCCAGATTGTGTTATGCCATTCTCAAAATTATCTACTACAATTTCGTTACTGATTTCTTGATCCGAAGTTGGGAACGTTCTGTTTATATCAGATCCAAGTGCATTGCCAACGGTATCACTTATAGACCCGCTTAGTTTTAGTATATAATTTGTGCTCTTATCCAATCTTTGAGAAGGGAAGAAATTGATCACACTTTTTCCAAAAACTTCATAATACTTTACCGTTCCGGGAACAGAATATGTTCCTTTTTTGATCTCAATAGCGGAACTCAGATTTGAAGTATCCAGAAACTCATTAAATGTAGCAGAAGCTATAGGGTTAAGTTCGTTTAGTTGGGTATTAGTTGGTCTGATATCAGAAACGATTGGAGACTGGATATCAGCATTTCCGGTTTCGATATTCAGAACAAAAGAATCTCCACCAACACCATCACTATTACCATCTAATTGATGCATATAGGAAGACCGATCGATAGCAGTAGAATCAATTTTTAATACATAATTGCTTTCAAATTCCAATTCATTAGTAATGATTTCAAGCCTTGAATCATCTTTCCAAACTAATCGGATACTATCAGCAGGGGTAAATGAAAGAGCATTTTCTACAGTGGACTTAACCATTTTTCTATTGAATTGAAGCACAAGATTTTCTCCGGGATTAACCAAAAGCCTATCCGTTACATCAAGACCGGTGATAGAAGGAGGGGTGGACGAAACTAAACTTACATCGTGAAAAGTAAAATCATCAGTTAGTACATCTATAGTAGCTGTATCAGAATAAAAACCTTCTGCACTTACAATTACTTGCTGATCTCCATTAGATAGATCTTCCAGATAGTAAAACCCATTTTTAAGTTCTTCAGGGTCAGAGGAATACTGATTAAACAAAGATTCAAAAGTATCTGTAGTATAGGATTGGCCGTCAATAGAAATAGTTGCTCCATTCAGAGGCTCACCGTCATCATCGTTTGATATAACTCCGGTAGCAATTCCAACTACAGGGCGCTCAGTGGCACCAAAGTATTCAATCGCTGTCCAGAAAGCTGCTTGCGCTTCTAACCGTTTGTATTCTGCATTAAGATTTCTTTTTTGTTGAAACGGATTAGTATGAAACCCGCCTTCACTTAGTACAGAAGCCATATTGGTGGTTCTATTTACATGCAGATAAGGGAATTTGTTAGAATGATTATCCGGAAAACCCTGATAGAAAGTACGATCGGCATAATTACCAATGGTTGGGATTCTCATAGCATCGGTGAGTTCTTCAATTAAGATGTCGCCAAATGCTTTTCCGCCATTTGGAGTTTTCTCTACTGTATTACCATTGGATCTCCAACCGCCGTGAAGCATCAAAGTATTATTTGTGGATGTTGCTCCGGCATTACTATGAATAGAATAATAAAAATCTGCTCCTGTAGCATTTGCTAGATCGTCTCTTTGTCCAAGTGGTACTTGTTGTTGATCAGTTGTACGTGACATATACACTGTATCAATATCAGTTTGAGTTTGGAGCATTTCTCGGAGAGCTAATCCTATTCGCAAAACTTTCTCAGGCTCAGAGTATCCATAAAGACCCTGATTTTCAGTTTGGCTATGTCCGGGATCTATAAAGATGGAAACTCCATCAAGTCCGGTTACTTGTTGAGCTTGTGTTGATGTTGAAAAGCTGATTAAAACAATACTCAGCAGGGAATAAAAGGCAAATGATTTCATTATTGTTTTTACTGATCTAAATTTCATGGTTATAATTTCTTTTATACTTATTGCTGAATATTTAATACATAGATAGCGCCTTCAGTGGGTACATCGAACGCAATTTTAGAACCATCAGGTGACCAGTTAGGGTTTTGAGCGATCAAACCGGATTGTTCAGTAAGGTTAACCTTTTCATTTCCATCAATACTGAATGCGAATAGATCTCCTTTGGTAATGTTGTATCCATCGTCTTCACTTACAGATGCTACTACATATCTGCTGTCAGGTGACCAGTCCGGTCGGTTTGCTTTTCCCAAATCTACCAGATTAGAGCCATCAACATTCATTACGTACAGATTTCCTCCGTACACTTCGAAAGCGAGTTTTTGCCCATCAGGTGAAACTTCCAGATTTAAATATTGTGCATCATCAAAAGGAGAGATGTTTTCTGTGGAATTAGTCGGGATCTTTCCCTTTGCGATCTCATTACTTTTCAGAACATAAAAAGCTTGGCTTGGCTTAGACTTAAATTGTTGAGGCATTTCCATTCCGGAATCAAATGCTTCAATTTTGTCATTCTGAATGAGAACAACTTTTTCTCCGTATTGAGCCCATTTTGGTAACGCTTCCATGGTTGGACGAAAATCTGTGATTTGGTCGGGAGCGCTTCCATCCGTATGAAAGATAGAAATAGCATGGTTCCTTCTTCGATTTTCAAAAACATTAACCCTTGTTAAAATAGATCGAGAATCGTTAGACCAGTTCATTCCATAACCGGCATCTGCATCAGTCAGTTGTTTCAGGTTTGAACCATCAGCATTCGCAAGCCAGATTCCAACATAACGGTCTGCAGTTACTGCGAGAGTATTGCCATCAGGTGACCAGACCGGAGCCTGGAAGTTAACTCCATCTTGTATCAACAGAATTTGAGGTTCCCCGACTGCTTGGGGTTGGGCTTGTACTTTAAAACTGACAAACGCAGTGATTAAAAGTAGAAATGCTATAGATGTAAATTTCTTGAATCTCATAGTTAAATAGTTTTTTTGTATGCTCTTAATGTATAATTACGAAGTTTATTTTAGTTCCTTTTACTCGGTAGTCGGATTTTCTTTTTTCTTACCGAAGTCGTTTTCAATTTTGATAAATGGGGTAACGATCATTACCGGAATGGCTGATATTAGTACCCAAATAAAGAATTGCTCATATCCTACTTGTTCCTGTATAAATCCTGAAACAGCACCTGATAACAGCATACCTAACGCCATTAAAGCAGTACAAAAAGCATAATGAGCAGTTTTATGACTTCCTTTAGCAACATAGATCATAAACATAAGGAAGGCTGCAAATCCAAAGCCATAACCGAATTTTTCAACTCCCACAAGTGTACTGATTGTTATAAATGATTCAGGTTGGTAATGAGCAAGAAACCAATATGCAACGTTAGGAAGGTTGATAATAAAGATCATTGGCCATAGCCATTTCTTTAATCCATGTCGGGAAATAACTATTCCACCAAGAATTCCACCAACTGTTAAAGCAAGTAGTCCAATAATTCCATTTACTACTCCAACTTCAGTTACTGATAAACCAAGTCCTCCGGCTTCTCTTGCATCCAAAAGAAAAGGCCCAGCCAATTTAACCAGTTGACCTTCACCTAATCTGTATAGTAAGATGAAAAGAATCGAAAGAATGATCTGTTCCTTCTTCATAAACTCAACAAAAGTATTTAATACAGCTTTAACCTGAGATTCACCTTCAGATTTAACAGGAACATCTTCGTCAGGTTTTGGAAGTATAAATCCATGATAAGCCGACATTACGATCATTAAAACGGCGACAATTGCCAGAATTGACGTCCATGAGAAGGTAGGGTCACTTGTTTTAGCAGCTATAACTCCTGCTAATACTATAAAAACACCTTCACCACTCCACATAGCCAACCTAAAAAAGGTAGATCGAATCCCTACAAAGAAGGACTGCCGTTCTTCATTCAGAGCCAACATGTAAAAACCATCTGCGGCAATATCATGGGTAGAAGAACAGAATGCTACGACAAATAAAAATATGAGTGAAGTTTCGAAAAAGTTGGGAGTATTCAAGGTAATTGCCGCACCCGCAAAAGAAACACCTATCAAACCTTGCATTAAATACGTCCACCAACGTTTAGTTTTAAAAATATCAATGAAAGGACTCCAGGCAGGCTTAAAAACCCAAGGTGCAGATAACAAACTTGTATAAAGAGCAATTTCAGCGTTATCGATTCCAAGATCTTTATACATGATCACAGAAACAGTTACCACCATTATGTATGGAATTCCTTGGGTGTAATAGAGCGTTGGAATCCATGACCAGGGATTCTTTTTAAAAGTGGCAATAAAACTCATAAATGGATTCCTTCTATTTTATTAATGTTACTTTCTGAATATCGGTAAAACTTCCCGTACTGTTTTCTGCTTTTACTTTTATTAAACAAACTGCACTTGTATCAAAAAAGGGTTCCCGATCGAAAGGATAAGTTTCTGAATAATTTTTAGATTTTAGTCCAAATTCTTTAACAATTGAGCACATTTTGACCCAATTATTTGTTAGTATTGGATAAATAGATTTAGAAAAATTCATTGATTGAGAATGATCGACAAAAACGATACGAATAAACATCTTTACGAGATTATTACTGAAGACCTTATTGAGAAAATTCTTGATGATCATTTTGGGAAAAGTGGAAGATTGCCTAATTATTTACAACTCACCGAGATGTATGATGTAAGTATGTCCACGATCAAAAAGGCTATGCAACTGCTTAATGATAAAGGATATCTGGTTAGTAGAGTTGGAAAAGGTACATTCATAAATAAAAAACATTTAAAATTTAATGAGGAACAAAGACAACCTGCCAACAAGATCGTTTTTGCACTTATTAATTATAATGACGCTAATTTTTTTGACATCCTTACCGAAGTAGAAAAGTTGACCAAACAACTTGGAAAGGAATTGGAAGTTCATGTATCTGATAGTATTAACGCTCATGAGGAACTAATTTCTAAACTTGTTTCAAACAAGGAAGTTGATGGATTGATTTTGGGTACTTCCAGAAAATCTGTGTTTGGGGTAAAGCTGTACAACAATATCTTAAAACAAGTCCCTGCTTTTTTCTGCCATGATATTTATGATTCAACGGTTCCAATTGTTACTATAGATAATTATAAAGTTGGTCGGTTAGCTGCCCAGGAACTATTAAAGAAATCCGAGAAAAAAATCTGCATCGTTTTGGACGAAAACGGATATAAATCAGATGATTTAAAACTGGAAGGTTTCTTGGATGAACTTGAAGAGCAGGGTGCTAGTGGACGTTGTGTAGTAATCAGGAATTCTTTCAAAAACAAAGGATCCACATACGAAGATGGGTTCAATATTGGAATAGTTTTAGACTTCGTAAACTCAGAGATCGACGCCATTTTTGCCTCTAACGATGAAGTAGCCAGAGGCTTTAAAAATGCTTTGATCGAAAAGGGATATGAATTTCCACGCGATATTTCGATCCTTGGTTTTGGGAATGTTAAACAGACACTTGAACAAGATTCTTCTTTAGATACAATTGGTATTGATTCAAAAGAACTAGGAAAAGTTCTCTTTAACAATTTTAAAATCATATTTGAAGAAAGTGAATACAAAGTGCCGTCTAAAGTTTTAATTGAACCAAAATTGATTATAAGGTAAAAGAACCGGGATTAATCCAGTTCTTTCCACCTTACAAAAGCTTCCATAGCTTCATACTCAGCAAGCCCTAGTTTATCATAGAGTTTTGCTGTTGTTTTTGTTCTGTCGTCGGCGCGTTGCCAGAATTCTCTTTTATCAGTACCCGGGAATAAAGGTCTGTCTTTTTGTGACTGATGTTTGAATATCCCGGTTCTTTTTCGGTCCGTTTCTTCCGGACTTAGCGGAACTGCCATTTCGATTTCTTCAATTCCCCATTCCTGCCAAGCACCTCTGTAAAGCCAAGTCCAGCAATCTTTCATCCAGGGCTCGTCTTTCAGTTCCCTCAATGAATCGAATACGGCATTTAAACATACTCTGTGAGTTCCATGAGGATCAGACAAGTCTCCTGCAGCATAAATCTGGTGAGGCTTTATTTTAGAAATAAGATCCTTGGTAATTTTAATATCTTCAGGCCCTATAGGATTTTTTCGAACTTTTCCGGTTTCATAAAAGGGAAGATCGAGGAAATGAATATTTTCATCTGGCAAACCAACATAACGAGCAGTTGCTTTCGCTTCTCCACGCCTAATCATTCCTTTGATTGTTTTTACGCTATCAGAGTCTACTTGTCCGGGCTGTTTATTTGCAATAGAAGTTCTTACTTCTTCATAAAGCTCACTTATTTCATCCGACCCTGAACCAAAGTTATTATGATAATCCATAACAAAATCAGCAAAACGTAAAGCTTCGTCATCAAAAACAGCGATATTTCCTGAAGTTTGATACGCTACGTGAACTTCATGTCCTTGATCTGCAAGTCGAATAAAAGTACCACCCATAGAAATGATGTCATCATCGGGATGAGGACTGAATATTAATACTCTTTTTGGAAAAGGTGACTTACGCTCCGGTCTGTAGGTGTCATCTTCATTAGGTTTACCACCCGGCCAGCCGGTTATAGTATGCTGTACTTCGTTAAAGATCCTGATATTTACATTGTATGCACTTCCGATAGTGGTAAGAACATCATTCATACCATGTTCGCTGTAATCTTCTTCCCTAAGCTTAAGAATTGGTTTTTCTAAATAGAGACTTAACCAAACAACTGCTTTTCTTAGCGTAGCAGCATTCCATTCAATCGGGCCAACCAGCCATGGGGTTTTTACTCTTGTTAAGTCAGCCGAAGAAGCTTCATCAAGTATTATTTCTACATTATCGTGCTGCTGTAAAAATGTTGCCGGTATATGAGGAGTTTGTTCTCCTTCTACAGTTTTTTGGATAATGGATGATTTTGATTCACCCCAAGCCATTAAAAATATTTTATCAGCATTCATAATGGTTCCAACACCCATTGTAATGGCACGTTTTGGAACGTTTTCAACACCGAAAAAACCGCTGGCTGCATCTAAAATGGTAAGACTGTCTAAGGCAATTAATCTTGTTTGAGATGTAATTGCTGATCCAGGTTCGTTAAATCCAACATGTCCGGTACGACCAATTCCCAAAACCTGAATATCAAGCCCACCTAAGCTATTTATCTTTTCTTCGTAATCCTGACAAAATGCATAAATGTCTTCTCTTTTTAATGTACCGTCAGGTATGTGAATATTTTCAGGTTTGATGTCAATATGATCAAATAAGTATTCCTTCATGAAATACACATAACTATGGATCGAATCAGGATCCATTGGGTAGTATTCATCAAGGTTAAAGGTTACTACGTTTTTAAAACTCAAACCTTCTTCACGGTGCATTCTTACCAATTCATCATATACCTGTGTAGGTGTTGAACCGGTAGCAAGGCCCAGAACAGCCTGTTCACCTTTCTTGGATTTTTCTTTTATAAGATCTGCAATCTGATGTGCTACATGAATGGAAGCATCTTTTGCATTTGAAAAAATTGAAGTTGGTATTTTTTCATATTTCTGTGACTCAGGATTCGTACTAAATTGAGACATTTCTTTATTTACAGTTTATTATTTGTGGGCATTTTCTGCCACCTATTAGACGGAGCAGGAATAATAACGTTAAGTCTGCTCAAAGTCACATTGAGAACATTGTGACCTTTCAAAAATTTATAGGACTGGATATCGGTGATCTGTCAAAGAATACACACTCAGAATCTTGAGTGATCAGGTCCCAATTTTACCCAAATAACGCATTTTCATATACAAATAATTATTCTATAAGTTACTAATCGACAATAGAAAAAGAGAGGGCATCTTGTAAACAAACAAAGTGAATGAGTAAAAGTTTTGAACAGTTTAATTCTATCAAGAAATCATTAGATATATTGATATCTTTGGTGGCATAAATCTAATCGTGAATATAATAGAGTTATCGAAAGTTGAACAAGCAATCTAAAGAAAGAAAACCAGGATTTTGGGATAGAGTAGGAATTGGCTTATCAGGTATTTGCGCAATTCATTGTTTGCTGGTGCCGGTTATTGTTGCACTGATACCATTATGGCCTGCTTTTGAGGAGTTTCATGAGTATACACATTTTATTTTCTTTATCGCTATAGCACCTGCTGTTTATCTGTCGTTAAGAAAGCGTCATCAATCTCCCAAAATTACAATACTATTGCTTTCCGGACTGTTTGTGATTTTTTTAGCTTGGTATTTTAATGAAACTCTTGGTGAGTATGGTGAGGCCGGGATCACTTTAGTTGGTAGCATACTCTTAATAGCAGGACATTGGTTGAATTATAAATCTAAATCTACCATCAAAGCTTAGTTAATTCATTAGCTAAACTAATCAGTGCCTGTTCTGGGGTAATATCAGTGTTTGAAATCTCCGTCTTTTTAATGATCATTTGAAGCACAGAGAAAGCACAGCCCCAGCTTAACGTAACTCCGGCACCTCCGTGTCCATAATTATGAATTATTAATCTGTCGGAAGTATTTTCCGATTCTATTCGAAGACCATTTTTTCTATTCCGAACGTACCGATAGGAGTACTGATACTCTTTCTCACTAAACTCTGAAAGGTCTGTGCCGAAAGTTTCTTTGATAATTTCTGAGTTAAGAGATTCAATTTGTGGAGGAAATTGTTGTGAAAGTTCGTCTTCAGAAATCCAATTTCCTTGGTCATCAAGTGTTCCTTTGTAGCGACTTCCCCCAAGAATCCATTCATCTTTACGGGGATAACAATATACATCAAAGGGAGTGCCGAAAGAGTCCGTATAAATATCAGATCCGGGACTAAAATTATAAGAAACGGTATTTCCACTTGGGGACTTTAATTCGACCGCATTGTTTACTTTCAGCAAGTGACCTTTTAAAATCAGAGGGCTTTTGTCTTCATTTATCAATTGAGCTGATCCAAGACCTGAACAGTTAATAATGATGTTTTCATCTATTGAAGCGTATGAATTGAGATCAATAGTTTTGTTTATAAAAGTCCCGTTATTTTGTACAAAACTATGCACCAGTTTTGGAAAATAATCTGTCCAGTCGGCAAAAAAACAATTAAACTTCCATCCGCTTTTAATTGGAATGTCAGGATGCTTTGGATGCCATTCCAGATCAGTAAGAGTTTCATAGCCGTCTATTAAAGGAGGGTAATCAACTGCTGAATTTTCGAAAGCAAAAAGTTCGAAATGTTCATGTTTGGTTAATCCGGCAAAAGAGATTTCATATAGTTTTGAAAAAAAAAGCTGACTCAGTTTGAAAATTTCATTTAAATCAGGATGGAAGACGGAATGAGGAATAATTGAAGCGGAAGGAAAGAGACTTGAAAAATAAGGGTTTTTAGTTTCTTTTAAAGGATGCTCGTGTGCATAAACGGATACTTCATAACCACTTTGTTGCAATAACACAGCTGTTGTTATCCCAGAAATCCCCGCACCAATAACAGCTACTTTTTTTTTCATCTAAACTTTAAAAAAATATAATGCACAAAGGTAAAGAACTTTAGTAAGATTATTGTGGTAAATATGAGGTTTGGGTAACTTCTATTAAGGACGAATTACTGTGATTAGAAAAGAAATTGTTTATCTGTTTATATTATTTACAGCCTGTTTTTTGGGTTGTGAATCTTTATCTCTTGATGATAAAGTTGATGGATACCCTGTCACTATCGATCGGTTAAATATTTCAGATCTTGAGGTATTAAACCAAAAATATCATGAAAAAAATAACAACTTGATCTGTTCAACACTAAATGAATATGGATTCACAGGCTATAGTAGAGTTCTTTTTCCTGATAATGTGAATCCATGTTTAAGCCGCACTGAATTAAAGCAGGAAATACCGTTCAATAACGACCTTTTAAATCTGGCAAAACAAGTCCTTAAAGAAAATTTTGAGTATACCGGTGTTGAAATTACAGAAAGCTTGGTAATCGAGGATATAACTTCTTTAAATGGTTGTACGATTTGTGAAGGCGATATTAATAGTGTTCCATTACAATGGAAGTTCACATTTCAACCGCAGAAAGTTAATGATCTTGAAGTAATGGACAGCGAGATATTGGTTTATATTGATAAAAATGGTGTAAACAGAATCTGGGGTAACTGGTTTCCGGTAACAGATCCCGGTTTTGTTGATTTTGGTTCTGTTGCTGCTAAGGAAAAAGCTCTTGGTATGAAAGTCAGATATGCAGATTCGAAGAATCAGGTATTTGAACAGGAAATAGCTCAAGAACATTTATCTGGAGAGCCGGAATTGAAATTTGTTCCTATTGAAATTGATGAAAAGCTGGAGATCCATAAAGCTTGGGTATTAAATGTATTACAGGAGAATACTCAAGAAGTAAGGTGGAAAATTTTCATCAGCACGGTTAGTGGAGATGTTTTAGAGGTTAAATTATTGTAAAACAGGTTAATAATTTTTGTACCTTAGCTTAAGGTTTCGAATGAATGTTCGATAAGCGTTTAAAAATTGGTTCGAATAAATGAGCAATAGTAAAAAAGTACTAATAGTGGAAGATGATATGATCATTTCACTGGTAGTAGAAAATATGATTAAGGAGCTAGGCCATACCGTAGTTGGTAAAGCTGTTTCAGGTGAAGAAGCCATTGATATTGCAAATAAAGAAAAACCTGATATTTTGCTTATGGATATCCGCTTGAAAGGCGAAATGGATGGCATTGATACCGTGGCAAAGATAAAAGAAACGATCGATTCACAAGTTATTTATTTAACCGGAAACTCAGATCGCTTGAACTTTGAACGCGCAAAGGATACCGATTTTGCTGACCTTATTGTTAAGCCATTCACAATAGGTGACCTTGATAAGTCGCTAAAGCTTATCGCTTCTTCATAAAAAAATTGCATCTTTTTAGCTAAGCTTCCGTACCTGTTTTGGTAAATAAAAAGGGCGATTATGAGTACAAAATTCAGAAATTTAAAAAATGATCTTAAAGATCTTGAGGACGACACAGTCTCTCAACTCAATCAAGGTTCTTTAGATAAGAACTCAAACTCCGGTAAGCTTTCTAACTATATACTTCTTTTTGCTTTTATAGCCACACTTACATTCTATGTTGGTTCCAGAATAGATTTTAGTGGTATTGATAATCCGATCGAAAGAATTGAACAGGCTATAAATGAGCCTAATGAAGAACTGTTACAAGGTATGGGAACCTGGATGGCAGATATGGGGTACGGTGAACTCAGCAGAGAAGAGCTAATAGATCTCAGAAGGGAAGGGGTTACTGCTACAGAAACTCAAAAACTGCACGATATTGGCTATACAGATATTACCTTAAATCAACTGGTTGAATTTCAAAATGCAGGAGTGAGTGCAGATTACGCTAGAATGATGAAAGAGCTTGGTTATGATCTGTCGATTGAGGAATTAGCAGAAACAAGAAGGGCGGGTGTTACCGCATATTTTACAAGCAGAATGATGGATTTGGGATATACAAAAGAGGAATTGACCAAAGAAAATCTAATGCGGATGAGCGGAGTGGAAGTGACAGATAGAACGGCTGCTCGGCTAATCGAACAAAGAGGAGAAAGACCTACCATCGATGAGTTAGTAAGATACAGGATCAGCAATCAATAGCTGAAAAGAACGGTATTAGTATTATTTAATGGAACTTACTTAACCCAATATCCATTAAAGTATTATCTAACAACAACTAATACTAATTATGAAATTTTTTATATCTACTCTAACATTAGCAGTTTTATTAACATTTTCATCTCATACAAACGCGCAAACATCAGCTCCAACTAAAGACAGATCGGGAATTGGTCCTAAGATCGGGTATTACAAAGCCCCTGATGCGGATGATGGAACTATGTTTATTGGATTTCAGACAAGAACCCGTGGTGAAGTATTCGGATTTGAATTCGCCGCAGAGTACAGAGGTGAACAAAGTTACTCAACTACAAATGGTGATCTAACCATCAAACAAATTCCGGTTACTGCTACATTATTAATGCATGTACCTTTAGCTTCTAATTTCCAACCGTATGGTCTTGCCGGTTTAGGGGCTTATTATACTTTTTATGACTACGATGGTGGATTCGTTTCTCCTGGTGATGATGCAGAATTCAATATTGGTTATCATTTAGGATTTGGACTTGATCTTCCTCTTAATGAAAGTGCCGGTTTAAATGTTGATTACAGATACTTATTCCTGGATGATCAGGGAGACGATCTTGATGATACTGAGTTTAGCGGTAATGTTATATCTGCAGGATTAACGTTTTATTTCTAAACTAGAAAAACCTTACTTTACAGATCCGGTATTCAATCAGAGTACCGGATTTTTTTATGCATTTAAATCTAATTATTGGAATGGCAGAGATTATCCTACCGGAAGTAGAACTGAATATTTATTCACCAAAAAACCCTGTAGAAGCAACTATTGTAGAAAATTATGTTTGCACGGCAGAAAATAGTCCAAATATAGTTCGACATATTACATTTGATATTTCAGGTACTGATTTAGTAGATAGGATCAGAGTTGGGCAATCTGTTGGAGTACTTCCTCCCGGTGAGAATGAAAAAGGACGTCCGCATAAATTGCGTTTATATTCGGTTTCATCCCCTACAAAGGGAGAAGGAGGAAAATCACATTTGGTTTCCACAACTGTCAAGAGATCTATAGATGAAATAGATGGCAAACTCTACCTGGGAGTTGCATCGAACTATCTTTCTGATCTGAAGCCCGGTGATAAAGTTCAACTTACAGGACCAAGTGGAAAACGATATTTGCTACCGGAAAATGCTCAGGATTTCAATTACGTGTTTTTTGCAACCGGAACCGGTATTGCACCTTTCAGAGGTATGATCATGGAGTTGTTTGAATCGGGTTATAAAGGCGATGTTGCTTTGGTGTTTGGTTGTGCATACAGAACGGATATTCTGTATCCGGATTTCATAAAAGAAATGACCGAGAAGCACTCTAATTTCCATTATTTGAGTTGTGTATCCAGAGAAGACCGTCGAAGCGATGGAAGTAAATATTATGTTCAAAGTGTGATCAATGATCATGCAGATACTTTGAATCCAATTTTTGAAAAAGAAAATACTCTAATCTATATCTGTGGAATGAAGGGAATGGAAACAGGTATTTATCAGAATCTTGCATTACAAGGACATATGGAATATTTGCAGGTTCGTGGTGATCTTGCTGAAGTTCCGCCTTCAGAATGGGAATGGGAAGACCTTAAAAAGAATATAAAGCCTTCGTCAAGAACATTCGAAGAAGTTTATTAGGTGAAAAGTGAAAAGTTAATCTTGAGTAGGCTCAATGATACAGCGCGATGTTTTCAAGAAAAAACCCAAGGACTTCCTTCCACAAGCTAAAAAAGCATTTAGTATTACTCTAGCTTATTTAAATTTGATACACCACCGGAGACCACAAATTTCATAAAAGTAGCCGGATCTTTTTTGATCGGTTTCACATGAATTTTATCCACTATGTAAAGATTTCCGGAGAAATTGTAAGAATGAGGGCAATACACAGCTACTTCATCCTCAAGCCCAAGATCTGTAAGTGATTCCTGTGTTATAAAACCTAAACGTTTTACACCAGGAACACCGAAATCCACTACCACAGGAGCTGTGAACTTTTTTTTATCTCCTACAAACGCTTCGGTAAGATCTCTTAATGAGCTGTAAATAATACTCACCAAAGGGGTTCTGGTAAGAAGTTTCTCAAATAAATGAACAATGGGTTTTGTGAAAGCTCTTGTAAACACAAAACCAATAAGAGTAATGGCTATAAAGCCGGTAATTATCCCTAAGCCGGGAATATTATAATCGAACCAGCTGTAAAACAGATAATTGAGAGATTCATTAGCCCATCCAATTGCTATTGAAACCAAATAAATGGTGGCGCCAACAGGAAAGACAATTAGCATTCCACGGAAGAAAAAATTGAGAATAGTTTTCATAGCTGTCTGATAAGTTTAAAGTCCGAATAAATGTCGCCACTAATTCATAAAGCACAAAATGTTTATTTCAGCTTTTTGATTCCCACTTATCAAATAATTCATTAAACATAAATCTAACATCGAGTGTGAAGTAGATTTTTTTTATCTTCACCATCTTAATTTTCAACCGATTTTTTAATTCAAATTGATGTCCACTAAGACTTCATCCCAAATACGTCAGGAATTTCTGGAATTTTTTAAAGAAAAAGGGCATGCCATAGTCGATAGCGCACCGGTAGCTCCTAAAAATGATCCTACGCTGTTATTTACAAATGCAGGGATGAACCAGTTTAAGCCAATATTTCTAGGGGAAGAAAAGTCGCTTTCTCATGAAGGGAAAGAATGGAATCGTGCTGCAGATACACAAAAATGTATTCGTGTTAGCGGAAAACACAATGACCTGGAAGAGGTTGGATACGATACTTACCATCATACTTTGTTTGAGATGTTGGGAAATTGGTCGTTTGGCGACTACTTCAAAAAGGAAGCTATTGGTTGGGCTTGGGAGCTTCTGGTAGATAACTGGGGCTTAAATCCCGATCAATTATACGCAACCGTTTTTGGCGGCGATGATGAAGACGGACTTCCGGTTGATGAAGAAGCAATTGAACTTTGGAAAAGCGAAACTTCAATTGACCATGCTCATATTTTGAAATGCGGCAAGAAAGATAATTTCTGGGAAATGGGTGATACCGGACCTTGTGGACCTTGCTCTGAAATTCATATTGATCTAAGATCAGAAGAAGAGCGCAAAAAAGTTGATGGAGCTAGTCTAGTAAATGCAGATGATCCAAGAGTGATGGAGATCTGGAATTTGGTATTTATTCAATTCAATCGTCAATCTGATGGTTCTTTAAAATCTCTTCCTGCAAAGCATGTAGATACCGGAATGGGTTTCGAAAGAGTTTGCGCTGTCCTTCAGGGAAAGACTTCAAATTATGATTCAGATATTTTCACTCCGTTATTGGATAAAATTTCAGAACTAGCCGGAATAAAGTACAGCAGTTCCGATAGTGAGAAAGATATCGCAATGAGAGTTATTGCCGATCATATTCGTGCAGTTGCATTTTCTATTGCTGATGGTGCTTCTCCCGGAAATGATGGTCGTGGCTATGTTATCCGAAGAATTCTAAGAAGAGCGATCAGATATGGTTGGGATAAACTAGGTTTCAAAGAACCATTTTTCTATAAGTTGGTTAATGTTCTAGCTGATCAGTTCAAGGATGTGTTCCCTGAAATGGAAGCTCAGAAAGAGTACGTGATCAACGTAATCAAATCAGAAGAAAAGAGCTTCTTAAAAACATTAGGCCAAGGAATCCAACTCTTTAAGGAAGTCACAAAAGGTAAAGACGTTATTTCCGGTGACGACGCTTTTAAACTTCATGACACTTACGGATTCCCCATCGATCTGACTCAGCTAATGGCTCGGGAGAAAGATATTAAAGTAGATGAAGATCGATTTAACGAGTTGATGAAAGAACAGAAAGATCGTGCACGAGCAGCAGGGAAGTTTTCTGTTGATCAGAGTGGGGGTGGTGATTGGAACTCCGTAAATGGAAAAAAAGATAGCGAAACACTTTTTGTTGGATATGACGAGTTGAAAGTAGAAACAGAATTTACTTCATTCAGAAAAGAAGGAAAGCGTTTTGCATTCAAGCTTGCTAAGACTCCATTTTATGCAGAGAGCGGTGGTCAGGTTGCAGACACAGGTTTAGTAACAAATGGAAATGAATACATTCATGTTACTGATGTCCAAAAGGTGAATGGAGAATTTGTGCATTACACTGAAAATCTTCCTGACGACCTGTCCGGAGAATGGATTGCTCAGGTTGATACAATCAGAAGAAAAGAAATTCAAAAGCATCACTCCGCAACTCATTTGGTTCATGAAATACTTCGTCAAGAATTAGGCGATCATGTAGCTCAAAAAGGATCATTAGTTGATGATCATCATTTACGATTTGATTTCTCACACTTTGAAGCAGTTACGGATGAAGAACTCAAAGTGATCGAGCAAAGAGTTAACGAAAAAATTCAGGAAAATATCCCGTTAGATGAACAGAGAAGTGTTCCTATCGAAGAAGCTAAAGAAATGGGAGCGATGATGCTTTTCGGAGAGAAATACGGAGATGAAGTTAGGGTAATTACTTTTGATCCCGAATTTTCCAGAGAATTATGCGGTGGAACTCATGTACAAGCTACCGGTGAGATCGGATATTTCAGATTTACTCAGGAAACTTCGGTAGCAGCGGGCGTGAGAAGAATTGAAGCGGTTTGCGGTAAAGCAGCTGATCAGTTATTGAGAAATGAACAATCGCTTCTAAAAGAAATTAAAGGAGTAATTGGACAAAGCACCGATCTGGTAGCTGACATCAAGAAACTTCAGGAAGAAAAGAAAGCTTTAGAAAAAGAACTTTCAGCTCAGAATCTTCAGAACACAGGAGCTAAACTAACTGAATTATTTTCGAATCCGGAATCATTAGACGGAAATATCACTCTCGTAAAAGGAGAAATTCCGGGCGCTGATATGGATGTACTAAAGCAACTGGGTTACGATGCACTCGAAAAATCTTCCTCTAATACAGTAACGGTATTAGGATCGAAAGATGAAGAAGAAGGAAAAGTATATCTGATGGTATCAGTCACTGACGATCTGATAAAAGAAAAAGGATTAAAGGCAGGAGCATTAGTTGGGCAACTTGGACGGTTAGTTGGCGGCGGCGGTGGTGGACAACCAAGTCTTGCTACTGCTGGTGGACGTCAACCTGAAAAGCTAGAAGAAGCACTATCTAAAGTGAATGAAATCATTTTAAATACCATTTAACACTTGTAGTCCAGAGAATTACGAAATCTTCCTAAAAATTGAATATATTCAAGCCCATTTTTGAAGGGTTAAGGTTATAAAAAACGAACTATGGCAAAAAAGAAAAGCGGTAATGTTGAATTTGCTCCAAGAGGTATTGGAGATGAAAAATCAGGTGCAGTACAGAAAGGGGTTGATCTTCCGGCTGCTACAAAATCAAAACATAAAGATCTGGGTCTTTCAGCTGCAAAGCTAAAAGCGATGTACGAGCAAATGTATTTGCAACGTCGTTTTGAAGAAAGAGCGATGCAGCAGTATCAAAAAGGAAAATTTGGTGGGTTTCTTCACCTTTATATTGGTCAGGAAGCGATCTCTACAGGGACAACTTTTGCATTGAATGATGACGACGATATCATTACAGCATATCGAGACCATGGTTGGGGACTTTGCAGAGGAATTTCAGCAAATGAAGGAATGGCTGAACTTTTTGGTAAAGCAACAGGATGTTCCAGAGGTAAAGGCGGATCAATGCATTTCGCTAAAGCAGAAAATCATTTTTGGGGTGGTTACGGAATCGTTGGTGGACATATTCCAATTGGTGGTGGTCTTGCATTCGCCAATAAATATGAGCAGAATGGCCGAATTTCTACCTGTTTCTTTGGTGATGGAGCTGTTGATCAGGGAGCACTACACGAAACTTTTAACATAGCTCAACTTTGGAAGCTTCCGGCAATTTTTGTTGTTGAAAACAACGGATATTCTATGGGAACAGCAGCCCGTCGCCATACAGTTGCAGATATTGTAGACAGAGCTGATGGTTATGGAATGAAAAGTGCTGTGATCAACGGTATGGACGTATTCTCTGTATATGAGAAAATGAAAGAGATCGCTGATGATGTGCGCAAAAACTCAGAACCTTGGTTTGTTGAGATCAGAACGTACAGATATCGTGGACACTCAATGTCAGACCCTCAAAAGTACAGAACTAAAGAGGAATTGGAAGAATATCAGAAGAATGATCCGATCGAAAGATTGAAAACATATATTCTCGAAAATGACATCGCCAAAGAAGCGGCGCTTGAGAAGATCGAAGAAAAAGTAGAGCAGGAAGTATTAGATGCAGTTGAATTTGCAGATAATTCTGACTTCCCGAAAGATGAAGAGCTCTACGAGGATATGTTTGTAGAAGACGATCCATATTTCCATACCTAAAAAGAATTTCAAAGAATAGAATAATGGCTGAATTACAATTTAGAGAAGCAATAAAAGCTGCCATCGATGAAGAAATGGCAAAAGATGAGAAAGTCCTGATAATGGGTGAGGAAGTAGCTGAATACAACGGCGCTTACAAAACCACCGAAGGTCTTCTCGACAAATACGGATATAAAAGAGTGATCGATACTCCAATTTCTGAGCTTGGCTTTGCCGGTATCGGAGTGGGAGCTGCTATGAACGGCTTGAGACCAATTGTGGAGTTTATGACGTTCAACTTTGCAGTATTAGCAGCAGATCAGATCATAAATCACGCTTCTAAGGTTAAGTATATGACCGGCGGACAAATTGATTGTCCGATCGTATTCAGAGGCCCTAATGCCTCAGCAGGACAGTTAGGAGCTACACATTCTGTAGCTTACGATTCGATGTACGCTCATTTCCCGGGGTTAAAAGTTATTTATACATCCGAACCTGGCGATGCCAAAGGATTACTTAAATCAGCCATTCGCGATGATAATCCGGTTTTGTTTATGGAGTCAGAGCAAATGTACGGCTTGAAAGGAGAAGTATCTGATGAAGAAGATTACATCATTCCAATCGGAAAGGGTAAGATCAAGCGGGAAGGTGAACATGTGACTTTAGTAGCTCACGGTAAAATGTATCACTTAGCTGTTCAGGCTGCTAAAGAACTGGCAAAAGACGGTGTGGAATGTGAAATTATTGATCCAAGAACAGTAAAGCCTTTGGATCTTCCTTTGATCATTGAATCAATTAAGAAAACAAACAGATGCGTAATTCTGGATGAAGCTCATCCGTTTGGTGGATTGGCTGCTGAAGTTGGATTCTTAATTCAACGGGAAGCTTTTGATTATTTGGATGCACCTGTTCAGCGCGTAACACTTCCTGATGTTTGTGCACCATTTGCTAAAAACCTTTTTGATCTTTGGTATCCTTCTGTTAAGCAGGTTGTAGATGCTGTGAATCAGGTTACTTACAGAAATTAATAAACTCACTAACTCGAAGAAATTATGGCTATAAAGATAGAAATGCCGAAGTTGAGCGACACTATGGAAGAAGGTGTGATCGCTAAATGGAATGTTAAAGAAGGCGACAAGATTTCTGCCGGTGATATCATCGCTGAAGTTGAAACTGATAAAGCTACGATGGATGTGGAAGCTTTTGATGACGGAACGCTTTTAAAGATAATTCCACAAGAAGGAGATGCAGTTCCTTTAGGTGGACTAATTGCTGTGATCGGTGAAGAGGGTGAAGATATCTCAGATATTCTTGATGGAGCAGGAGGGGGCGAAAGTTCTGAAAGTTCCAGTTCTAAAGGTTCTGATAAAAAAGAAGAACAAAAGTCTGAAGAATCTAAAGAGGATAAATCAGAGGAGAAAACAGAATCAAAAGAGTCTTCTTCTGAATCTGATAACGGAAGAGTAAAAGCTTCTCCATTAGCCAAAAAAATGGCTGAAGATAAAGGAATTGATCTTACTTCTGTACAAGGTTCAGGTCCTGATGGCAGAGTTGTTAAAAAAGATATTGAAGATTATAAAGGTGGAAGTAGTTTGTCTAAACCATCGAGCTCTTCAACTGCATCTAAATCTTTCGAGAGCTTAGAAAGCAAAGAAGTGAAAGTTTCTCAAATGAGAAAAGTGATTGCTCGCAGACTTTCTGAAAGTAAATTCACAAATCCGCATTTCTACGAAACTATAGACATTGACATGAAGGCTGCAATGGCAGCTCGTTCTTCAATGAATGAAGCGAATGATGTGAAGATCAGTTTCAACGATATCGTAGTGAAAGCTTGTGCGATCGCTCTAACGCGTCACCAAGCAATAAACAGCTCTTGGCACGACGATGTGATCAAAGAGCACGGAGACGTTCATGTAGCTGTTGCTGTAGCAATTGATGAAGGTTTAATGACCCCGGTTATCACACATGCAGATAAAAAGGGGCTGTCAGAGATTTCATCCGAAACCAGAGAATTAGCCGGATTGGCAAGAGATCGTAAACTTCAACCTGAACAAATGGAAGGAAGCACATTCACTATCTCGAATTTGGGAATGTTTGGCATAGAAGAATTTACAGCTATTATTAATCCGCCAAATGCTTGTATACTTGCTGTTGGTGCGATCCGCGATGTTCCTGTGGTAGAAAACGGAGCTGTAGTTCCGGGTAAACGTATGAAGATCACTCTTTCAAGCGACCATAGAATTGTTGATGGAGCAAAAGCAGCACAGTTCTTAAATACAGTTAAGAATTTGCTGGAAAACCCATTATCAATGTTGCTCTAAGCGACATTTGTTTTCAAATAAAATTTAAAAGCTCTGATGAAAATCAGGGCTTTTTTTATATCCGCTCATTTAGGAATATAACAGGAGATAATTCTGAGCTATCACGATCAAGAATAGTATATAGTTCGTTAATCTCATCCCATTCCGTATAAGGTCTGGTCAGTAGATAATAGCGTCCGTTACTAAAGGTTCTGATACTGCTTTGTACATTCAGTTCATTTCTAAGCCGTTCGGAAAGTTGATCTACTTCCTGTTTCGAAGAAAAAGAACCCAACTGTATTTGGTAGCTAAACGTATATTCTGAAACTGTAGATGGGTCATACTTTATAAAAGCGTCTTTAAGTATATCAATATTTTGTATAGCCTCTAATCTTCGTAAGGCTGTTGAAATATCGTTTATTGAAGTCGTTAGTACTGTATATGCCTGAAGAGATTTTTCTTCTACAATTGCTTTAATATTGTACTCCTGAGCAAGCATTTCTTTAAATGAAATAGCTCCTTGTTCATTTTGGAAGAAAGCCAACTGAATTTGATATTTAAGAGCCTGAGGCCGTTCCTTTCCATTGTTATAGCATTGTTGAACAAATCCTGTTATTTGGCTTTTTCCCAGTTTCTCTTCGATAGTATTTTGCAAAGCCATAGTTTCAGAAAAAGAAGTACTACTGGCCGTTCTGGTTGAAAACAAGAAGTTATTATACATTATCTCAAATTCGTAACCGGTTTTTTGTTCCATTTCTTTGGAAAAAGCTAAGCTGTTAAAAAAGGATTCAAAGCCTCCGGCCTGAACTGAATACCTGCAACCGTTTTCAAAATTTCCGGTGTTGACGTTTCTGATTTCTGGTTTAGAAACAGGATTGCTTGGGATAGTGGTGGGTTCAGAGTTTTGTGCTGGTGTTTCATTCGTTTTTTGTACAGTAGGATCTTCATTCGATTCTGTTTCATTATCAGCTTCAGTTAGTTGATCTGCTTCTGCTAAATCATCAGAACTATTTGTTACTGCTAATTCTTCCTGAACTTCAGTCTTTGTTGAGTCGTCACTTGATATCAATTCAGGTTCTGTGGATTCAAGATCAGTAGCCACGGAATCTGCTTTTGCCATTTGTTCGGGGCTTGAATAAAATAATCTGAGAACAACTCTTCTGTTCTTATCTTTACTGGCAGGATAAGGATTGCCTTGCTCATCAAATTCAATCAAAGGTCTGGAGTCAGCATAACCGGATGCTTTTAAGCGTTCCTGAGCAATCCCCATTTCACTGAAATACTTTACAATATTGGATGCTCTTGAAGTAGACAGTTCCCAGTTAGAAGCAAAACTGGATGAAGAAATAGGAACGTTATCTGTGTGACCTTCAACGTCTATTTCAAAATCATTATAGGATATGATCCTGAAAGCAGCTAAAACACGGTTAAGGATTTCAAATGCTTCGCTTTCTAAATTAGCACTTCCTGAGCTGTATAAATCGTCACTTTTAAATCTGATACGTACATCGTTTAGTTCTCTGAAGATTTCAAGTTTTCCTTGTTCAATTTCAGGAGCAAGCAATCCTTCAAGTTCTTCTTTAATGTTTTCAATTGGTGTTGTAATAAACTCAGTTTCATTCGTAGAAGACTTGAATAATTCGGAAACAGAAAAGGGTTCTCCATCATTTAAGTCAGAGAAAGAAAGCAAAATGACCAAAAAACCAAGAAGAATGGTTATAATATCGAGATAACTTACCTGCCAACTGTCGTCATCTTCACTTTCAATTTCCTGCTTAGGATAGAGTGAATTTTTGGTGTTATTTGTCTGATCTAAACTCAATTTCCGTTACCCTAAAATTGTTGACTCGTTCTGTGCATATGAGCTTTGAGTTTGTCGTAGATCTGAAGTGAGGATTTTTGTTGTTGAATCAACAGAATTCCTTCCAATATCAGTTTTTCTCTGAAAAATTGAAGAGAAGCAATATTATTCATCTTTTTTGCCATTGGAATAAAGATGAAATTCCCAATTATTATACCATAAAGTGTAGTCATTAATGCAGCGGCAAGTCCTGTTAACAAAGAATCCATTTCATTAAAACCGGACAGAATAACAATAAGTCCAAATAGTGTTCCCAGCATACCGAAGACGGGTGCCGTTTTCCCCATACTTGCAATTATTTGATTGATCTGCTGCTGACGGGTAAATGTTTCCTGAATATTTATTTCGGCTAATTCTCGAAGGTCTTCAGTTGAATAATTAGTATCTAAAATTGAGAAGAGATAGCCTTCAAATCGATTTCCATACTCTTCACTTAATTCCGAAACAGCTTTAATTTTATTGGCTCGTATTCTTTTCTGCCACTCTAAAATTTTTTCAATATCCTTTTCAAGTAGCTGATCATCTATATTACTTTGAGAAAAAAGCCTTGTACTTTCTCGTAGCGCTATTATTACTTTTTTAAATGGATAACTGATAAATACACTTGCAGATATACCACCAAATACTATAGCAAGACTGGGGAGGTTCAGAAATTCATATTTTGATGGAATCATATTGTATTGAGCGAACCCAACTACAAGTAGAGCTCCCCATACTAAAATTGCTAAGGAAACTAAGAAACAAAAAATGTTTAAAAATGATGTACGCATGTCTTAGTTATGGTTTAATAATTCTTTCATTGTTTTCATTCTATTAAGCCTTGTCTTTTCAACTCATCAACGATGGCAGGAGAGGGAGGTATGGGTAAGTCCTCATCCATTTCAAGAGCTCTTCTCCAAAAAGCCACGAAGTTTTCAATAGAACCCAAACCCAAATAGATGCTTCCTTTCAAAGCAAGTAGATCGGCAGTTTCCTTTACCTGCAAAGCTCGGTTGATTAGAAACATTGCATCCTGATACTCACCGCTATAGAATTTTTGTTGAGAAAGTATATAAAGGGTAGTGATTCTATTGGCCTTGGTTTGATAGTCTTTGTGAAGTTCTTCTTTATAAACCTGCATCAGTGAGTCTCTTCTAGCTTTTTCAAGATCAACTTCATCATTACTGCTTTTATTAGAACTCTCAGTTTGAGTTGATGCTTCTTCATTTTGGCCTGATGTGACAGGTTCACTAACCGACATATCTTTAGAACTTCCGCAAGAAAACAGAAATGAAATCGACATGATAGAAATGCCGATAATAATTACATTCGATATGTAGTGATTATTCCTGATCTGCTTTACTTAGTTTTATAGATTTTCGGAGAGAACTGACCAATTTCTTTTTGGCCTCTGCATTAACTTGATGTTCACCGTTTATAGATTCAAGTTCAAGACGAATTAGTTGTTGCTCGCGTTTTGGTCTTCCGTTTAAGATCTTATCAATAGATGCCGGATCAAGCCCAACCAATGCTTCCAATAAGGTTGAAGTGTCTATTTCTTCAACACCATTTTTAACTACTTCGTCTTCTAATTCAGGAATCTGGTCTATAGTAAAAAATTCTTTTTCTAAAATGGTACCTACAGGTGAACCTGTCGATTTCAACTGTTCGATATATCTTCGTTGCTCGTCTACAGGAAGATTTTCAAGAATTGGTAAAATGTTCTCAACACCAAAATTGTCTTCATGTACATTGTCCCTTACTAAGATTGCTTTTTCGAACAATCCACTGGAAATTTTACTCTGTTCTTTATAGGATAGCGTATGCAGAGTAGACATTTTAAGCATAATTTCAGCTGCTCTGGATCTTTCAAACGTATTCAAGATAGACGCGGCTTTATCTTCGGGTAAATAATCAATTATGAGGGCGGCACTTACATTATTCTCAGTTTTTATAAGCTCTGTTAACAGATCATCAGATAGATGAGTCAGAAATTTGAACAGCCCCAGTTTAGCATGTTTTTTGTTTGATTTTTCATCGGTGTTTTCGTCCGCTATAACCGAGTTAAAATACTTGGCAGCTCTGTATTTTTCATCAATTGACATTGGAGGCAGGTTTCTTATGGCAACCTTAATAGTTTCCAGTTTTTCTTCGTCAATATGATTTTGGAGTAATTTAAGTGAGCTGGAATCGATAGCTGAAACAACTTCAGCAACATTTGAAGGCCCATTTTTTTGATCGCTGTCAATCCAGAATTCGAAAACCAAAGAAACTTCCTGTGGATATTTGAAAAAATTTTCTGAAACTAATTCGAATTCGGAAACTATATCACGTGAATGTTCTTTAGAGCTTCCGAAAAAGGAAAGATTACTTTCAGGATTTAAACTTCCTTCTACTGTAATATCGCTTTTTAGAGTCTCCCTTTGCGACTGGAAATCAGATTTATCTCTGGAGTTTCTGAACATGCCATAGCCAAATAATCCAAGTAGGAATACAGTAAGCAAAATTATTTCAACCAGATAGTCTCTGAAAGAGCTTAAGAGGGATTTAGGTTCAGGTTCTTGGGTATTTGTTATAACTACAGCTGGCTTAAAATCAGGGTCAGGGATGGCTAGTTGAGTGATATTGATTACATCACCTCTGGTAAAATCAACTTTAGCAGCAAAGCCGGTTACCCTTCTCATAAAATCTAAATCGGTATCAGAAAGGGAGGTATCTGCATATATGTTAATCGCAAGACTGTTTAATTGTAAAGTCTTATAAGTAGTTTGGTTTGTAGTGTTTTGAGGGGTTGCCTGTGCAGTTTGAGAATTTTGAAGATTTTCATCCGGAAGAAAGGGGAGACCGGGCAAAAAGCTTTGCGAGTTTCTTGTTATAGTTTGACTACCGGGTGTTAACAAAGTTTCTTCTATAAACTCAGCGTCAATATTGACGTCTACAAAAAATTTCTTTCTGTCAAAGTGATTAGAAAGTATTAGAATAATCTGTGAATCGTATGCCTGTTCAAGAGAAGCAATTTGTAACTGACCTGATTGGGTGATGACACCGGAAGATTGAGCTTTTAATGAAAAATCTGAAACGCACAAGAATATTAAAAGAGAGAATAGATATCTCAGCATTAAATACTTGCTCAAAGATTTTTTAACCAACGTATACATTCTAATTGCCATAGGAACTTTCAATACTCCTAGTTTCCTGGTTGAGTTCTAATTAATTGGTCTAATACTTCAATATCCGGAATAAAGATATCCGGATTAAATTCTACAGCCAGATCCCAGTTCTTTTGAGCTTCTACTTTATCGCCTTTTAAGTAATACAGACTCCCCTTTAAAGCATAACCCTGGGCGGTTTCAAATAAACTTAAAGACTCGTTGACTAATGACAAAGCTCTATCAATATCTCTGTTATAAAAAGCAGTTTGTGCCTGTATAATCAATCGTAATGTCCGGTCAATATTTTCATCATATTCTTCCTGAAGTTGAATTATCTCGTCCAATTGTCTGATATCTGCCATTATCGTTGTATCAGGAACTATTTCAAGGTCAAGTTGGTCAAAGTCTTTTGGAACAAGTGCTATATTAAGTCCTTCGATGAAATCTCCTTCAGGTATAGACCTTACCTCAAAGTTAGGTAAACTATCACGTATTTTTGAATCTAAAATATCTAACTGGCTCTGATCAATACTTAATTTATATTTTCCGGGAGGTATCTCGAAAGAATAAAAACTCCCATCTGAAAATGTCCTGATTTCTTTAGAAAAGTCACCATCAATTGAAGTAATTAAAACTTTAAGACCGGCTATTCCAGATTTTCTTCCATTTTCAAAAAATCGTTCAACTGTTCCTTCTACAACACCAGACATATAAAACGGAATTTCTACTTTTTTGAATCGATTTGGATCAGTAATCAGACCAAATTTTTCAAACTCCGGTACTAGCATTGGATTTCTGATAGCTCCCTTATTCAATTCCATGTTATAGTAAAAATAAGGTTGCATCTGCGTGAAATAATGAACCCCGTTTTTGGAAAAGTTCATTGCACCTGATCTTGTAACACGTAAAGCATTTTCATTTATCGGGTCATCTTCTTCATCAAAAATTCCGTTATTATTGTTATCAACGAAAAGTTTAACGGCCGTACCTGATCTGCCAACTTGTTCTCTACTGGTGAATAAGAAATTATTATAATTTGTATCGTAACCTATAGATCCTCTGAGATTCTGTGTTAAATTATAATTGTCCCGGATGGAACTAAAGTTTGAACTGGATCTTATCTTGTTGAAATCAATACTAAAGCTAAATCTGATAGAGTTAAAATGATTAAAGAAATTTCTGCCAACTGAAAATTGAAATCTTCCATTTCTAAAAATACTTCTTGAAATAAATAATTGTGCAGATTCAACTTCTTTTTGAATAGGCAGATATCGCATTTGAGCTCTCAAAAAAGTTCCTTTTAAGTAGGAAGGGATATTGCGATTACGAGAAAGTGTATATGTAACTGAGTTTTCAATTGCTGCTAAACTGGTGGGTGAAAGAATATCAAACCTTCCAAAATATCTATCGATATAACCTACTCGGATATTAAATTTACTAAACCTTGAATTAGCATCTGCTCTGAATGTTGTAATACTTGAGGATTCACCGAAACGAGAAAAGGCAGAAACTCTCAAATTAAAAGGGGTAGATCCGAATGAAAAAGGATAGAACAGAGTGCTGCTAATTCTTTTATCATCATTAGAAGGATTATAAATACTAAACCCGGAAGAGTAATCTATAAAATCAACATTAAAACTTGCTGAATTAGGATAAACAGCATTCAATGTAGTTCGATAGAAAGCATCGGTAGCTCCTTCAAGAGTAAAAATATAATTCGTGGATATTCTGGAAGAAAGAGACGAAATAAAAGTTGGCAAAGTAGTATGAAATCCTTCATAATATTCAATACCAGCCTTAGCAGTAAGCCAATCATTCAATCCATATGATCCCGATCCTTGTGCTGTTAGTACTCGGTTGGACGTGCCAATCAAAGGATTATCTAGTTCACCGAGGTTTACTATGTAGTTAAACTCGCCGGCCGGCTGGAAGTTAAAAGGAACCTGAATACGATTTGACCTTTCTATGATTTGACCGGTAGGACCATAAATTCTTAGATCTAGTTGAGTTGCACCATAAGTAAGCGGAGCTAAGAACCTGTAGTCACCGGCTTGATCAGAAATTTGAAAATCTATTAGTGCATTATTAAGGTATAGTTCCACTTCTGATTGAGGAATAGTAGTTCCCTGAACCTCAAATTCATCAAATAGTCGTCTAGGCTCTACCGGTTCATTTGAAAAACGAACTCCGCTGTATGGGCTTTTATTTACACCATCTGTAAGAGTTTGACCAATGGTCAATTTTGTAATTATATTTTGATCTCTAAAGTATCTTCTCCACCTAAGATTATTAGTGGAAAAGTTTGAAAAGTTTTCAGAAAAGCTCCCAAATAACGAGCCTTGAAGATCTCCTCCATAAAGTTGTAAACCAATATTACTATTATAGTTGTATATATTAACTTGATCAGATAAGTTTGCAGAAAGGTTATAGTCTACAAATCCACCATCCAAGAAAGGTTTCTTCCTCTTAAATTTAAGATCATAGTTATTTTCAGAGAAACGGTTGTTGTCGGCAACTCTTCGTTTTTGGTTTCTTAATACTTTTTGTATTACGGGGAGTTCTTTCTGTGTATTCAAACTAAGCCTTAGATTCCCGAAGTCAATCATAAAATCCAACTGAAATATATCATAGAAAAATTCAGGCTTTAAATAGAAATCTATTTCTTTGATTAAAAAATCCTCAGAAGAAATTTGATGAGTTTCGTTTCCGAATCTGATAAAATTGTCCTGGAGATTTATGGAATATGGAGTTTGTTCTGAAGAGAAATTTCCCGATATAATCAAACCATCCTGATTATTTTCTATACCAAGGAGGTTGAAGATTTCATTTACAGGGAGGTAGAAGTTGTCATCTTTATAATAAGAGATAACAACAGTATTTATTATTCCACGATGCCTGAATTCAAGATATACTTCGGATTCGTCAGAAGTATTCTGAGCGGAAGCTTCAGGTTGTGTTAGAAGTACACAAAAGAGAAAGAAGCATATCTTTACAGTTATTTTGAACCAATCTCTCAAAAAAATTACTTTTATGTTTTATATACTTCTTCAAATTTATTGTATTTGAACAGTGGTACTGGAAGCTGAGGGCGACATTTGGACTAGATCTTGTTCAGACACGTCGTTACGTTCTGATACAAATTCTACTTTAACCTGATAGCTACCAGGTTCCATATCTTCAATGTTAAAATTTTGCCCATGAGTGCCGTCAAAATAAAAGCTGGTTGATAATGATGAAGTTCTCATAATTTTCCCATCTTTAATTATGGACGTAGTAACCGTACCTAAGAAAGGCGAGTTTCCAGTGCGTTCAAAATCAGATAATATCTGTATCGTATTTTCATCAATCATTCTTGTTCTGATTTGATTGATGTTAATACCGGTATTTGTTTCTCCAACTTTATAAAATAACCCGGTAATTTGTTCAAATTTCACTCCAATTTGAGCATTTACAGCGTCAGAGGCTCCAAGCTCTAATGGAGGGCTTTCCGGTGTTGAAGTAGTTCTTATACGAGCCCAATAAGTCTGTTCAACCAAATCTTGTGATGCGTTTATTCTTAAACGAACGATTTGACGACTACCACTTTGAAGTACAAAATTTTGAGGAAAGGCCCTTACGCTTTCCGCTATGGAATAATTTTGTGCAATTTCTGAACTATCCCTCACAAAACTTTTATCACCAAATTCGTTAGTATCAAAATATCCAAATAGGAAATCTACAGAGATTTCTTGTGGTTGTTGAGAATTATTGATAACCATAAATGTTCCAAATCTGGAATTGTCATCAAGAAACATGTTTGTAGGTGCAATTGTAACCTGCGACAGAACTGTTGCAGATAAAATCACACATAAAAATAACCCGCCTGTAATAACCCTTATTATATTCATGACTGCTTTTTAGTTGTAAATGATGCAGTAAAGTAAAGAATTAAAATCAAATATATTTTGGATAGTTTTAATAAAAAAAAAGTCCCGCTTTTAACGAGACTTTTAATTCGTTTAAGACTAATCTATCACTGATAGTTAACAGTGAAAGTTAAATCTCCGGAAGCACCTGCAGTACCACTGTCAGAAGTATAAGTTCCGGCAGCTTGGCCTGAAAGTGTACCTAAATTACCACCGATGTATACAAATAATGCACCGCCAGCAGAAGTTTCAGTAGCTGCACCTGCAGTTGCTTTAGTTACATCACTTGAACTTGCAATTGCATCTGTACTATTCGCAGAAACATCAGGAGTGAAAGTCATTGAATTAGTTCCGTCACTTAATGTAACAGTTGCTTGATCCCAGTCAATAACTAACTGAGTTGTGTTAGCAGCAGAAATGGAGAATTTTCCAAAAGTTGCGCCACCACCAACATCAGCAGTGTTAGTACCTTGAGGATCAAGAACAGGAGAACCTGTATCCTGAATGTTTCCGAAACTTACATCAGAAACGAAGGTAAGTGCAATGTCAGCAAGAATAACAGCAGATGTGTTAATATCTTGTGTTTCCTGTGCATTAGCTACAGGATTAGCAAAAGCAACAAGAGCTAAAGCAGTAATGATATATTTTAAATTTTTCATAGTTTTTTAATTTGTGTGAAGTAGAGTTGTATTCTTTAATCAAGCTAACGACTATCTGATTTGTTTCAAATTAGAGTGTTTTAATGAAGATTTCTTAATGTTTCTAAATAAAGAGTGTGGTTATTCATAAGTAACACTTACAACCACTTCTGCAGTGTATATTCCATTAGGGATGTTTCCTACATCAATACCTCCATACACATAAAGGAACATTTCCTGCCATACATCTCCGGAGTTGGAAAGATTTTCATCTCCATCATAGATTGATATTAATCCTTGATTATTAGATAAATGCACAGCATTGTTGATATTATTTACTCCTGAATTATTATAAGAGGCTTCTAATTGCAAAGGGATACGTTCTGTTACTGCAGGATTAATATTAATGAGCTCTTCAGGAACCAACATGTTAATTTGTATATTTTGAGTATAATAAGCTCTTATAGAAAACACTCCCATTCTTACATCGCCAATCCGAACTTCTCTGTAGCCCGAATTTGAAACCACGTTTCCAAAATCGAGTGATTGTTCAACAGTCACATTTAATTCAGGTTCAATTTTAAGGCGTAGATTGATAAACTGGCTATTAGCTGGAATAAGGTCAACCGTTACCCAAATAAAGCTTATGAATATTATGATCGATGACTTAATCATAATTTATCGTTACAGAAATACTTGAAGTGTAACTGCCAGCATCAACGTTGCCTACATTAATTGATCCATATATATATAGATATGCAGTTTCATTGAATATATTCGGATCATAACCTTCATAAACAGGAGTAGGGGGAGGTCCGGGAGGACCATTAGTTCTTTGTAATATCTGGAACTGAGCACTTGCTACATTAGATAACACCGTGATGTTAACTGATTCATTAACATTGTTATTACCCCGATTAGCATAAGCAGCTTCTAAGGTAAAAGGGATTCTGCAAGAGGGGTCCGTTTCACATCCAAGATCTCCATTTAGCAAAAGATAATTATCAGCTGTAATGTCTACTAACACATCGAGATATTTAACACCCTCGAGGGTCAATATTTTTGCATTAACTAAATCGATAGACGCCGGGCCTTGATTTTGTATCAACGTGCCGAATTCTAATTCTTCAGATGGATTAAATTCTGATAATGAAATGCTATATGCACTACTATATTGACCAAAGTCAATTTCCTGAGCAGAAACAGGTGTAGAGCTACTTATATTTGTAATTAAAAAGACAATACAACAAAAAACAGAATATTTAAGATATGCCGGTGATTTTTGATAAGAAGCTATTTTTATTAAAATGCTATTCATTTAATTAATGTCTACGATCATTAAAATTACAATGCCAACATCATATGTAATCAATCTCTATGGTAAAGTCTCCTTCGTAATTACCTGGAACTGCATTTGTAATATTAATTCTTCCACCAATCCAAAAGTAATATCGGCCCTCAAGACTAAATTGAATAGATCTGTTCTCTGTATCTAAAAGTTCTGATGTAGATTGGTTTTCAATAGAGTTGCCGGAAATTTCATACATAAAAGTTAATGTTGATGTACCATCAACTTGAGTTAATACAATTTCCGGAAGATAAGTTAATCTAAAAGCTGCTTCGGGATTACCTGTAGCAATCATAAAGCCCGCATTAATACTGTTGATCGGATTTACATATAGTTCTTGTTGTCCGGGCTGTACATTTCCAAACGTCATAGACTGAACAGTAATTAAATCAATACTGGAAACTATATTAGCGCCTACCTTAATATCTCCAGAAACCTGAATATTTTGTTCTTGAGCAAACAGAAAATGATTTGTACTAACTAAAATAATGAGGGATACGACTAATTTTTTCATGCTGAATAATTGCATATAAAATTAATAATTACCAGTTAATTCTTTTTAATAAGAACGTTCTAATGTTTAGAATAATTTCGTAAATCATTCAAGAGTCGAAGTTATTTTATAAGAGTAAATCGCTCAGTGTAAATTTGAGAATCTGTTTGAAGACGATAGAAGTAAATCCCACTTGCTAAGTGTTCAGCTCTATAGTTTATGTTATAAGTGCCTGCAGTCATTCGTTTATTTAACAACGTGGAAATTTTCCTTCCAAGAATATCGTATACAACCAGACTTACTTCTGAATCTACATCTAAGCCAAACGGAATTGTAGTAGTTGGATTGAAGGGGTTTGGATAGTTTTGATTTAAGTAAACTTCCTTAGGAATATTTGCTTCTATTTCTTCTGTGGTTATTTGAAGTGTAAACCTTGTTGAAAGCGACTTACTCTTATTTTTAAGCTTGATTTTAGTATGGGTGGTATTAGAAGAAATTTTTCCTTTTGTTGAATGATAAAATTCATAAGAAGAATCGTCTCTCAAATTTGTTACGGTTCCGGTTTCATTATCAATTAAAAGAATTAGCCATTCTTCCGGAATGCCTTTTAACCCTGATAAAGAAATTTTATAATCTCCAGATAGAGGAACTAGATTTTCATACGCATTTAGGGTTAATGGTATTTTTAATCGATTAGTAAAGTTTAATGGGAGATTATTTATAGCTAATTGAGTTCCATCATCTAGTAACGAATAAAATTCAATATTAGAAGTAGAGAAAGGAATTAGTCGGTAACCATCTTTACTATCAATATTTTGAGTTCCTGTTTCGCTAAACATAAAGTTTGTTCGCTTACTTAAATTCTCATTAGATGCAGTTAGCTCAATTACAGGGCTTCTTGAATTATTAGCCTTTCTAACAAAGTTACCGCCTGTAGTTTTTGCATCTTTATCTACAATGAGAGAAGGGCTTGTAGCATTAGCTTTTACCCAAAAGCCTTGGAAAGGAGCGATCAACCCACTACCAAGCGTTCCTGTGGTTCCGTTCCATGTTAAGTATTCGCCATTACCTGAATTGGCCGCAGGATCCCATATATATATAGTTGATTCGATGTTGGTTTTAGTCCAGTTTCCTGAATCATCCCAGTCAATAGTTGCACCAAATGGATTACCTACTAAATTCCAGCCGGAATCTGCCGCAGTAGTGTAGGTAACACCAAGGTCTACTTGTGTACCATTACCATCAAATTCCTGACCAATTACATCTAAGGTATCAGGTAGAGGATTATTATATCTATTATCTGCAGCGATATCGCCGAAGAAGAATACAAAGACTCCTTGGCCTTGAGAAACCGACTGTCCAGAACTTGTGGCTGTTCTATATCTCTGATTATCTGTTCCTTCAAAAGATTCCAGATAAGTAAGTACGTTAGGTTGTAAACTATCTAAAGCAGCGTTTCCTAGTGTAGATCCTGAATAACCCTGTGTTAGTGTTCCGTCTAAGAAGTCACCATAAGTAGAAGAGACAGGGGATGAGAGCATGCGCCATCCTCGTACACCAGTTACTATTCGTTGAAAGCGTAAATTGCCTGATCCGTATGATTGTGTATTGGCAATCAAGTTCAATCCCGATGGAATTAATAATTCTCCATCAGTTAATGCTAATATACCCGTAGAGGTGAAGTTATCAGTAATTGTTACTGTTCCGGGATTATCAATTTCAACATTAACAAAAGTACTTGGGTTTACAATAGTCTGATTAGTACTACCATTAAAAACAACAGTACCTAATGTAATATCAGCAACATTCAGGTTGCCGGCTACAGTTAATGAATCATTATTACTTCCTAAAATATCGCCGTCACCAATTACATTTCCATCAACTATAAAATTTACAGAACCGGATACAGTTAATTGAGCGCCACTTTCCAGGGATAAAGAAGCAATTTCTGTGTTGGTAACATCCACAACCGGGAATTCATTACCCACGTCGGGATCAGCAGGAATAAGTACTACAGAAGAGGCTCCCGGTACACTGCCCACATTCCAGTTGTCATTATCAAACCAATCGGAAGCTTCGGAAGCAGAGCCTAACTGACTTTCCCAGATATGACTGAATGCAGCGAACTCCACTTCAGCATTATCCGCTATGGCTACGGCATTTAATGTACCTGTAATAGTTGAGGTTGTAACAGAGGTAGAAGACGTTAACGTTGCTGTATATGTGCCGTTCGCATTATCAGTAACTGAACTTAATGTTCCTGCAGTTTTTGAAAGCACGATGGTTGCACCACCAATAGTTTTATTATTTCCATAAGCATCTTTCGCTTGAACAGTAATGGTAGATGTACTAGAACCATTGTTAAGAATTACAGATGGAGAAGGGGTTATGGTAGATGTTGAAGCATCAGCCGCACCAGCAGCTACACTAAATGTGTTACTAATTCCATTTTCAGCTCCTGCTGAATTAGTAGCCGTAATCGAGCAATTTCCGACGCTGGTAATACTTACTGACCTGGATGATAATACTCCGGAAGTAAAATTCGCTGTTGTTCCCTGCCCTGTACCCATTGTACAACTTGATGTTATGGATACCGTTCCTGTAAATGAAGTTACTGCTGTTCCTGTACCATCAATTGCTGTGATCTTTATATCGAAAGCTTGCCCGGCTAATTTAGAGCTTATATTTCCTGAAGGCACTCTTTCAATTTTAAAACCAACCAATACTCCTGCATTTACGATATTAAAAGAAGAGCTTATTCTAGAATCTAGCCCGGCGCTGGTTGCAATAAGTTGATGAGCTCCCACATCGTCAATTTCAAGGTCAGAAAATTCAGCAATCCCTAACACGTTTGTACTAACAGGAGTAGTTCCAGATAAATTACCTGGTCCAGAGGAAATGGCTATTCCAACATCCACGCCACTGGTGTTTATAGAGTTACCAAACTGGTCAACAAGTTGAACTCGAACAGAAGGTGTAATTATATCGTCAACATTTGTAATAGTTGGTTGTTGAACATAAATAAGGCTATCAACAGTACCCGGTACCATTACCAGTGATCCATAATTTGTTGCCCCACCTTGTCCTGTAGTACCAATATTTGTAATAGTACCGGTATTGGGAAGGGTACCGGTTGTTGGCCTAACCTGAAGTCCACTAAAAGTAATTTGTCCCGGATTTGAGCTCGATTCAGTATTTATGGTAAATGTAATATTACTAGATGTGATGCTTGTAAAAGTAGAAGCAAGAGTAGTAGATCCACCATAAGCAGGAGCAATGCTTACTCCTGGGGAAGTGCTGGTATTCCACTCATAACCTGTTGGAGCTTTTAAAACAATTGTTCCACTAGCGGTTAGTTCTCCCGGAAAGCCTTCCTGAATGACAGGACCTGTTAATGAGGTATAACTGGTGTTCGCATCATCCGCAGAAATGGCTTCACCACCCTCTGCGGGAGTAATTTTTCTAATTGCAGCACTGTATTTCTCTGAAAGGTAATCTTCCACTTTTTCACGCTCTTCGGTAGATAGGTTTCTGCCATATAAAATAACTTCAGCTATTTCACCATCCCAACTTTGATTACCAGTATCTTTTCCTCCTTTACCAACTAGAGCTGTTGTGGCACTATTTATTGTGCCGGTAGGAGGTGGACCTGCAGAACTTGGATTATTCAAAATACCATCTACATAAATATCATAGCTATCATTTGATTTCCAATGCAAACTAGTTATTTGCGAACTAGTAGTTTGTATGTCTGAAAAGCTTTCTAGCTGATTGTCCGGGTCGTTTCCTAAAATACCTGTTTTAATAACATCAGTAAAAGAACCACCACCATTAGCACCGGAAGCATCATAGCGAATAGTAAATGTAGCATCATCACCACTAGGTGTAGTTGTATTCCATAACCCACGGTCTGTCCCTGTTTGATCTGATTTATACACCATAAACAGAGTAAACTCGGTCATTCCGTTTATATAGTTTGTTTCTGCATCGGTATCATCAAAATGGTCTCCATTTCCCACAAAATTTATAGCAGGCTGACCTCCTAGTGATGCTGAAGATGAAACTACAGTTGGACGATTTCCAGAGCCTGTTCGACCTACAAAGTCATTACCATTACCACTTTGATCTTGCCAGGTGGTAACCTGTGTACCACTAGTTACTACTCCAACATCTGCACGTAGCCATACATCTAAACCTGAAATTGCTTCTACGGCATTTACCTCAATCGTCCTTTTAAGGGAGTCACTTTTTAAAGCACCATCACTTGCAATAAAAGCTATTTCACGGGCAGGCCCTGTAGGGATGGTTCCGAAGTTGCGGTATTTGATAGAACGTAAAGCTGTTTGATAGTCTGAAAAAGAAGCAGTACCAACTAATTTTAAACGGCCGATTGATTCATCATAAGTTCCGGTTATTCCAAAAAGGGAAGAATACAGCAGGGAGTCTTCTGCAACTTTAAAATTGCCATTAATCACTACAATAGCGCTATCTATTTGAGTGTCATCAGGATCTGAAACTTCTATGGTATTAGTAATTTGAAGATCAACACCTTGATAGACAGGTACAGATACCTCTATATTCGTTAAAACGGGTGCTGAGTTTACAGCAACTAAATCAAGATCTCGAGTTTGAGTGTTACTGTTACCATCTCCATCATTTACAGTGAATGAAAAAGTCCTTGTTACTTCCACAGGATCTGAACTCAAATTTTCATAAGTAATATTTGCCAATGCTGTTTCATATTGAGAAATACTAGCCGACCCTGAAAGAGTAAGCTCTCCTGTTCCCGAATTCCAGTTTCCTGTAATGCCACCTGCGTCAACAAATCCTAATTCGTCTTCTCCAAAGAAATAATTATAAGTGATAGAAATAGTTGCGCTTTCCATATTGGTGTCATCTATATCAGTGATGGAAACAGGAAAAGGAGCAGAAACAGCGCCAGAACCTTCGGTATAGCCAAGCGCAGGACCCGAAATTCCAGAAAGGGTAGGAGCAGTATTTACAGCAATAATATTTATATTTCTGGCAACAATATTGCTTGGATCATCCCAATCATACACCAAAAAATCAATTTGACGAAGTGCAGTACTTGGATTGGTAGTATTTGTATTTTCGTAGGTAACAGAACGAAGAGCAGTCTGGTATTGCGACAAGCTTGCATTACCTGATAAAGAGAGGACACCCGTAGTTGAATTCCAATTTCCGGTAATACCACCTGCATCTACAAAACCTAGCACATCTTCAGAATCAACAAAATTGGAAGAAATAGTAACTTTTGCACTATCAAGTAATGTGTTGTCCACATCTGAAATGGCAATGGTAGAAGTGATAGTCTTAGGAGAATCGCCTTCAGTGTAATCAAGGTTTGTTCCTTCAATGGAAACCAGTACTGAAGGAGTATTACACCATTTGTCACATAGGAAATTATAGATACTAGCTATTTTTCCTGGGCTAAGAGCTGAGTTCCATGAAATAACTTCTGCAATGTATCCATCGAAGTTGTTAGTATTTGCCGGATTATTTGAAAATGTTACTGGATCTCTAGTCCCATCTTCTTCACCTATATTAGGATCGCCACCATGAGTGCCCATATCGTTAGCACCTGATACCTCTTGAATGGAACCACCATTAATAGAAGCTCTCCAGTAACTGCTTACATCAATTCCTGAAGATTCATGGCTTGCTACAATTATGTACGAAGTATTCGGAGAAACCGAGCCTAGATCGATTGATTTGTTTTGGGATGACCAAGCGTTACTGTATGCATAGGCATACGCTTTACCATCCTTAATGGCTATCATGTACCCTTTGCTGCCTCCGCCTTGTTCGTAAATAACTTGTAAGCCTGAGATGTTATTTGTGGTTCTGAAAACGGCTGCGAATGATTTTTCTGTAAATGTTCCGTCATTAATCGTAGGAGCTACAGTAGGTTCACTTAAAGGGTAATGATCACCTCCATTACCAGAATTATAATCAAAAAGAATAGCTCCTCTTTCACCAAAGTAATTTGCATTTAATACAGGAATATCCGGTGATGGGGCAGTAGTAGATACGTTTCCGGTAACATCGACCCAGCTTGCCAATGCTCCATCAGCTGGTTGGTTTGTACCACTATTCCCATCTCCATCTGCATCTTGAGCATCAAAATTAAATACTACATTTGCAATATCTGTAGTTAGATCAGTTAGTGTTTGAGTTATATAAACATCTCTGGTTACCGTATTACTGGAATAGAAAGCATCTTCTACAGTAAATGAAACCGTACGCGCAGATAGGTCAGGAGTGGAACCATCTGTATTTTGGTAAGTAACAGCCCGTAATGCAGCTTGGTAATCAGCTACACTTGCTCTTCCCGATAGAGTTAATGTTCCAGAACCTGAAGACCATGATCCTGTAATCAAACCGGTGTCTGAGAAATCTAATTCATCCTCACTGCCATCGTAGTTACCGGCAATTTGAATCGTGGCACTCTCAAGAGAATCTGCAAAAGGGGTGGAAATAGAAATAGTAGACGTTACCAAAACAGCAGCTCCACCGGCAACAGTATTTAGCGGTGTGCCTTCAACAGCAGAGAGTACAGGGTTTTCTTCTATTTCAGAATAAAAGGTTCCTGGGTTATCCTGATTGTTGTATTCTGTTAAGATCCAATCGTCAGAACGAGCAACATTTGAGATTCTTACCTCATCAACCCAGCCATTTAAAGGGTAGGCACTTGTAGAGATGTATAAGGGATTGTTGTTATTTGAGAAATTTGCACCAGATCCTGTAGTTTTGTTTGTCCCATTAATATAGACTGCCGTTTGTGAACCATTATTTGTAAAAGTAACATATCCAGTAGCTCCATCAGCAATTGTTGCAGATGATGTTACGCGAGTTGTTCCATCATCAGCAAAGCGAAAGGTGTTATCACCCCTAAGCCAAGTTCCGTATGATTGATTATAAGCTCCCTTCGTTACAAGATCGGGAGTGGTGTTATAATTATCGATATTAATCCAAGCTGATATGGTGATGGCTCCGGTAATGTCTAATGTAGCATCATCGGCTATAGAGATAAAATCATCATTTGAAGCAGTAAAGTCTCTAGCATTCCCAATTTTACCCCCGGTAGAAGAAGTTCCGTTATTGCTTCCATTATTACCGTTTGAAGTGGCATCATTTAAACCGTCCATGTGTAGCACCGCTTGGTAGCTATTATCCCAAGTTGTATTACTAGACTGATCAGTTGTTTGCGAAGAATTTCCAAAATAAATGAAAAAATCTGTATCGGTTGATCCACTTAATGATGGAAACCGAACCCAGGCTAAAATTTGACCTGTTGAGGCGTTGTATGACTCCAGCTCATGATCTAACTGTGTACTCCCATCAGAGTGAGTAAAAGCTATATCATAACCATTAACGCTAGTTGTTCGCCCTCCATTTGAAATAGTAGCAATATCCGGATCGGTAAATGAAATAAGTACCGGAAAGTTAGTTAATGTCCCGGCTCCGCTAACTCGCGTGTTATCAACGGTGAGTTTTTTTCTATATTTATATCCCGAAAGCTGGGCGTAGGCTACCTCTGCAAGAAAGAGGCTCGCAACTAACAAAAAAAAGATTTTATATAAATTTCTAAGAGTGTTCAATAGAAATAATAGCCATTAGTATAGATGTATGAATTGTACTAACGCTAATATATAAATTACTCTCTAAGATGATGGCTAAATTAGGTAATTCTAACCATTAAGCTTTTCTAAGAAAAGAGGTTTTACTTTATTAAAGTCATCTTTTTTATAAAGACATTCTTTGTTGTGGATAGTCTGTAAATATATACACCACTTGATTGCCTGCTTGCATCCCACTCATAAATGTGTTGACCGGCCGGTAATTCTTCTGATGCTAAAGTGGCAATTTTTCTACCTAGAATATCAAAAACTTCCAGTACGGCGTTACTTTGCACCGGTAGTGTGAATTTGATCTTGGTTGAAGGATTAAATGGGTTTGGATAATTTTGACCGAGCATAAATTTATCGGGGAGATCACTAGCATCAGTACCGGGATCAATTCTTAAATAAAATCTGTTTTTTGAAGTAGCTTTAACAGTAATTTTTGGTTTGCTTCCTAAAACATTGTTTGGAGCTGCTTTACTTCTCTCACCAGTGTGGTTGAATAAATAAGTGCGTTCAGTAAGTATATTAATCTCAGTATTTGATTTAGTATCTACAAGATAAACCGACCAGCCAACTGGAATATTTTTAAAATCTTTGAATACAAAATGAAGCGGTTTGTCAGCCGAAAATCCTTTTTCATAGGCATCTATTGTCAATGGGATTTTAATCGGAATACCAAAATCTCTAGGAAGATTATTAATAGAAAACCGGTTTTTATTCTCTGAAACAGAAGCTAAATCCAGATATGAAGATATTCCTGGCGGAGGGACTAACCTGTAGGCATCTTTGGAGTCTTTGTTAAGCTTCGCTGACTTTGAAAACATAAAGTGAGTGGAGATTTTGTTTACATCATCAGAAAGTTCTATTGAGAATTTTGGCTCCGGGTTGTTGTTTCCTGACACTATTTTACCTACAAAATTACCATTCGTAGTTTTTGCATCTTCATCAACAATTAATGCAGGGCTTGTATCATTGGCTTTTACCCAAAATCCCTGAAAAGGAGAAATCAATCCGTTTCCTAAATCTCCGGTTGTTCCGTTCCAGGTTTTATATTGGTTTGTGGTGTAATCCCATATATAAATGGTGTTATCAATATTTGTTTTCGTCCAGTTTCCTGAATCATCCCAGTCAATAGTGGCTGTGTAAGGGTTCCCAACGAGGTTCCAACCGGAATCGGCAGCAACTGTATATGTAACACCGAAATCTACTGTACCTGAAGGTTCCTGACCCTCAACAGTGAGATCTACAGGAAGAGGATTATTATAACGGGAGTCAGAGGCAATATTTCCAAATATATAAGTATATAAACCGAGACCATTCTGAGTGGAAGCAGATGCGTTTGAAGGAGCTCTCCATCGTTGATTATCGGTTCCGGGATAAGACTCAACATAATAAAGTACGCTAGGCTGAAGACTGTCAACAGGAGCATTTCCTAAAGAAGATCCTGTATAACCTTGTGTAGTAATAGCATCAAATAGATCAGCATAATCTGAAGAAAGTGGGGAGGAGAGCAACCTCCAACCATTTGAACCTGAAATAGTTTGCTTCATTCTAAGTTTACCTGAGCCGATAGATTTAGTATTGGCAATTAAATTATTTCCGGATTCAATAATCAGGACGCCGGATGTCAAACTTAGCGTTCCATTTACTTCAACATTATTATCTAGAGTTACATCCGAAGAATTATTAATGGTAAGATTATTTACAGATGATGGAAGACCTGTGCCTGCAATTTGGGCAACAGATCCGTTATATGTATAAGATCCTGAAGTTGAAAAAGAACGAGAATTAGTTTGAATATTCCCCGTAGAACCTGATGACGCAATACCGGCCGATGAGCCAATATGAAGTGTTCCTGAAGTGACTTCAAAAGTTCCGGTTCCGGTTATGGATTTTGATCCTGTGGTTAAAATCCCTCCGCTTCCAACTCTTAATGTAGAACTGACATTCACCTGAACAGAAGTTTGATTCACTATAGAAGTTGAGCTTGCAATAGTAACCACATCCCCATCTCCAACAATTATAGTAGCATTGTTAGTATTTCCGGGATTCGAAGTTGCAGCTGATCCGCTATGGCTGGTTCGGGACCAGGTGCTATTTGTGGCCCAGTTTCCGGACTGTCTTGAATAAAAGATAACAGCGCCAACTTTAGTGAATCGCTTTTTATGGTTATCAGAAATTTCACCACCATCTTCACTTTCTAAATTATTCATGGTGATTTCGTATTCTACATCTTCAGTGATTGTAGAAACTGTTAACGTTACCACCCGGCTATTACCGCCTGTATTTAGAACAGCATTACTAATAGAAACAGAAGCAGAATTACTAACCCTTCGAATGCTGTAATTCCCTGTATTTTCTGAAATTGCTTCATCCATTGCTTTATTGAAGGTAACAGCTACCGAAGTAAGAGTAGGAGCAGTTGCTGAAACTGCAAAAGGGTTTGGACTACTAACAGCTTCTTCATCACCTTGAACTTCTCCTTGTACATCGATTTGATCATCACCCTCTACATCAACGCCGCCACCATTTTCCACTACCAAATTGTTTTCGATAACTATTGTATTCCCGGAACCACCGTCTGTGTTAAGAACCGCACCTGAATCAACCACTACGTTATAAAAAGTTACATCTCCGCTTGAACTTACAGTTTGAGTGGAATCACCACTGAAAGTAACCGTACTTGAATCTGCATTAAAATTACTTCCATTTTGAACAGTGAAATCGCCTTCCAGTTCTATATTTGCATTCCCGGCATTTACAGTTCCTCCTGATGTAAAAGAAGCGTCTCCACCGACGTTCAGATTCCCATCATTAAGATCAAAACTTCCGCCACTACTCAGGTTAGCATTACCGGTAATATTTATAGTTCCATTGTCGATAGAAAGGTTTCCATTACTGGTAAAATCGGCATTTCCGGTTACTGTTACAGTAGCATCTTCAACGTTAAAGTAACCGCCACTTTTAACCTCAATATTGTTATTAACAAAAACAGTTCCGGTTCCCAGATTTGCGACTCCACTGTTTCCTACGAATGTCTCGCCATTAAAATTTATGGTTCCGGAATCGAGATTTAAAACCCCACCACTACGCACATCTACCTCGCCATTAAAAGTAGTGGTTCCATCATTTCCGTTATAAGTTCCATTGATGGTAGAGTTTCCATTTATAATCACAGTCCCATCTTCTGCATTGAAAGTATCGCTGTTAGAGACATCAAAATCTCCAAAAACAGTAAAATCTCCGTTTCCAAGATTGAATGTACCGATTATTTCAGCATCAACATCCTCCGAAGCCGTTCCTACCGTAAAACTACCATTAGTTATATTTACTACCGATTGAGCTGAATTCAGATTAAGATTATTCTGACCACTTTGAGTTGCTGTCATTTCCAGATGACCGTTTACAATATTGAGTACTCCGGCGCCATTTAGGGTGAAATCATCAGTAATAGTTAGCGTTGCATTGTTACGAATAGTTAGTTCGTCTCCCGGATTGGAATAATATTGATTTATGGTAACTGAGCGTACAGTAACATTAGAAGTGATTACCGGATAAGGAGTGGTATTTCCTCTCATTGAAACCGTTTGTCCTGAAGTAGGAACTCCGGAAGGATTCCAGTTACCGGCAACATGCCAAGAGGAATCAACCGCTCCAGTCCATACCTTGTCTTGGGCTTTGCTCTGTTCAGAGGAGAAAAAAGCAAAAACGACTAAAAGCAGATATGTAACTTTAACTTTCATGCATCAATAAATATACTGAAAGAACGAAACATTAAATACTTTAAACGTCTGTATGAGAATTATTTAATCAAATTTGATAAGGATTAATCAACTCTAATATTAGTTTATAATTAAGTTTAGAAAGAGTAGTTTTAGCCAAACTTCAATTCTATTTGTACCTTAAGTGATAAGTAAAATTATTGACATCAGATCTACGTTATGAAAGGCATTATTTTGGCAGGCGGTACAGGATCCAGACTTTATCCTTTAACCAAAGTGACGAATAAACATTTATTACCGGTTGGTGAAAAACCAATGATTTATCATCCCATTGAAAAACTGACGGAAGTAGGTATTGAAGAGATATTAATTGTTACCGGTACAGAGCATATGGGAGATGTTGTGAATCTATTGGGTTCTGGTAAAGATTTTAATTGCCGGTTTACTTACAAAGTTCAGGACGAAGCCGGTGGGATTGCTCAGGCTTTGGGACTTGCCGAAAATTTTGCAGGGAATGATCCTGTAGTGGTGATATTAGGGGATAATATTTTTGAGCATTCACTTCAAAAAGCAGTTAGTAATTACGACGGTTCCGGAGCACAGATTCTTATTCAGGAAGTAGAAGACCCTGAGCGTTATGGGGTGGCTGAATTAGATGGAGATAAAGTAATTTCAATAGAAGAAAAGCCGCAAGAACCCAAATCCAATTTTGCAGTAACAGGCATTTATTTTTATGACAATAAAGTATTTGAATGTATTAAAACGCTGAAGCCTTCCGGCAGAGGAGAGTTAGAAATTACCGATGTAAACAATTTTTATATAACACAGGGACAAATGAAAAGTTCTGTTTTGGAAGGTTGGTGGACTGATGCCGGTACTCCTGATTCTTATAAACATGCAAATAAACTGGTTCAGGGTTAATTTATGAAGCTTTTGATCACCGGAGCCGGAGGTCAGCTTGGAAAGGAGTGGGTCGATTTCTGCAAAGATCATGAGGTTAGTTACAATAGCTTTTCTTCAAATGAATTGGATATTACAGATGAAGATAAAGTTGCTAAAGTTATTGCTGATGTAGCTCCGGATGTATTGATAAACTGCGCTGCTTATACAAAAGTAGATGAAGCTGAAGACAACAAACAAACTGCATTAAAGATCAATGCGGAATCAGTGAAAAAGCTCGCCAATATTTGTAATAGAAATAATGTAAAACTGGTTCATTATTCTACTGATTATGTGTTTGCAGGTAATAAATCAGATAAAGAAAATAGTCCCGAAGGTTATAAAGAAGAAGACTCTACAGATCCTGTAAATGCATACGGACATTCTAAACTGAAAGGGGAAGAGGCTATCAAAGACTCCGGTTGTGAATTTCTGTTATTACGTGTTTCCTGGTTATGCGGGCAGTATGGTCACAATTTTGTTAAAACGATGTTGAGACTGGGAGCTGAAAGAGATGAATTGAATGTTGTAAACGATCAGTTTGGTAGCCCCACTTTTGCGGATCAGGTTGTGGAACAAACTTTCGAATTGCTTCAACAAAACAAAATAGGAACCTATCATTTAAGTTCTGGTGGAATGACAACATGGTTTGATTTTTCTAAGGAGATTTTCAAACAAAAGGGAATAAATGTAAAGGTAAATCCGGTGAGTTCGGCAGACTTTCCCACAAAAGCCAAAAGACCATTTTTTTCCAAGTTAAGTACTCAAAAAATTAGTAATGTTGACGGCATTCTGATCCTGGATTGGAAAGCAGGTTTACAAAGATTGTTAAAACAGTTATAAGAATGAAAATCTCAGAAAGCAGAATAAAAGGAGTGTTCGTTTTTGAACCCAATGTTTTTGAAGATGACAGAGGATATTTCTTCGAGTCCTTTCGAAAAACTCATTTAGAACAAATAGGATTTGATTTAGAGTTTGTACAGGATAACGTATCTAAATCTTATGAAGGAACGATCCGAGGTTTGCATTATCAGATCGAAAGTCCACAGGATAAACTAATTACCTGCATAAAAGGCGAGGTTTTAGATGTAGCTGTTGATATCCGAAAAGATTCTCCCACTTTTGGAAATTATGTTGCATACAAGCTATCTGAGAAGAATCACCGTTCCTTATTGGTTCCGAAAGGTTTTGCTCATGGTTTTTCAGTTTTAAGCGAAGAGGCCATCATTTCTTATAAATGCTCAGATTATTATAACAAAGAAGGAGAAAGAGGAATACGTTGGGATGACCCACTCATAAGAATCAACTGGGACGTGACTAAACCTATTCTTTCCGAAAAAGACAGAAAACTCCCACTATTTTCATCACTTAAAGAAGAGGATACATTTTGAAGAAGATCATAGTAACCGGAGGTGCCGGTTTTATTGGTTCAAATTTAATACTGAAATTATTCAAGGATCATCCTGACTGGACCATCATGAATATTGATAAGCTGACCTACGCTTCAGACACAGGCTACTTGAAACCTCTTCGGGATTCAGAACGATATTACTTCAAAAAAATCGATCTGGTTGATCGTGATGAGGTAAAGGACATCGTAAAAACCTTTCAGCCGGACGGAGTTTTTCACCTGGCTGCAGAATCACATGTAGATAATTCGATTTCGGGACCGGAACCGTTTATTTTATCTAATGTTGTAGGGACTTTCAATATTCTGGAAGAATGCAGACAGCTTTGGCAGGAAGATGAAGAAAGCTGGAAGGAGAATCGATTTGTGCATGTATCCACCGATGAGGTTTACGGTGAACTTGAAGACGATGGTTTCTTTACCGAGCAAACTCCTTATGCTCCGAATTCTCCATATAGTGCTTCCAAAGCCAGTAGCGATATGATTGTAAGAGCGTATTTCCATACGTATGGAATGAATGTGGTTACGACCAATTGCTCTAATAACTACGGACCGCATCAACATGATGAAAAACTAATCCCAACTGTGATCCGAAATGCGATCAATCACAATCCGATACCGGTGTATGGTAAAGGAGAAAATGTTCGTGATTGGCTGAATGTGATCGATCACTGTTCGGCGCTGGAAACAGCATTTCTGAAAGGAAAAGCCGGAGAGGTATATAACATTGGTGGAAACAACGAGTGGAAAAATATCGAACTGGTTCACAAACTTTGTGATTTATTGAACGAAGAAGTGGGCAACGGGCCTGATGGTGATTACAAGAACCTCATCAGTTTTGTAACCGATCGGTTAGGTCACGATTTCCGATATGCTATTGATGCCTCAAAAATTAAAAATGATTTGGGTTGGGAGCCGTCAACTGATTTTGATGGAATGCTGAGAGACACAGTTTTGTGGTATGTACAGAAGTACAAATAACATTCAACAATGATTCAAATATCAATTAAGAATGCAGATTAGTTTTACCTAACTCTAAACTGCATTCTTAATTATTAATTTTTAATTCATAATTAGTGAGCGATGAGCGAACGTAAGTATTGGTTAATGAAATCTGAGCCTGATGCGTACAGCATTGATGATCTGGAACGAGATCAGGTTGAGCCCTGGGATGGAATAAGAAATTACGCAGCACGAAATTACATGCGGGACGAAATGAAGGTAGGAGACAAAGTATTGTTTTACCATTCGCGTATTTCTCCACCTGAAATTGTAGGAACGATGGAAGTAGCCAGTGAGCCGTATCCTGATCCGACTCAATTCGATCCTGATTCGAAATATTTTGATCCGAAAAGCAGTGAAGAAGATCCCACATGGATATTAGTGGATGTTAAATTTCTTCAGAAGTTTGAAAAACCTGTGGATCGTGAAGCCATGAAAAAAGAATCGGCTTTAGATGATATGGAATTGTTCAGATTGTCTCGATTATCCATCACTCCGGTTAGAGAAGCGGAATGGAATAAAATTATGGAAATGGCCGGGGTAGAGGAGTAAAAAACATCTATCATCCATAAACTAGATTCTCTAATTAGTTAAGTAAGTATATGGATGATAGTTGGTATTGAGGTTATTGACCAATAATCATATCGTTTTTTATAACCATTGGAATAGTGATACCTCCCGGCAGATTTGGGCTATCTTTGATATGAGCGTCACCAGAAATTTCTTGTTCGATTTTTCCTTCTACTACCCAGTTAGATTCAGGGTCCAGTTTATAGCTACTCTTTGTCTCTCCGGTTAAATTATACCTTGTTGGCATTCCATTTACTTCAACGTACGCATCTTTATCTTCAGTAGAAATTTGGGAAGTTCCTTCAATGATAATAGCATCAGAATTGACATCAACTAGAGTAAAAGTGTTGTTCATAAAGCCGGCCATTCCTGATTCAAGTTTTACTGAGTTATCCCATTTTTCGCCAACCTTTACTTCTTTATTAGGAAATATAGCTGTAATCATTTCAATATTTCCCTTAAAAGCTTTTTCTCCATAAGCTTGTTGAAGCTGAGTAAGTATCTGCTGTTTTTGAGCTTCCGTAAATTGGGGAAAAGATTCGAACATATCTTTAAAGATGTTATCTAAGTTTTCAATTTTTGATATTGTTCCATCTCTTGACATCTCTAATGTAAACTCCTTACCGATTATAGTTTTTATGAGAGTCGAGAAAATATCGACTCCGTCACTTTCAGAAGAAAATAACATTTCCCCCATAGGAGTATTCATTTTCATAATCAGACTTGAATAAGATGCGCTCATTAAATAACTCTCACCAAGATTTTCGTTAACATGAAAGTCCATCCCCCCGGTAATATCCATCTTGATTACTTGTTCCATACCATAGATCGTTTGAGTGATGGTGGTATTAGAAATATAGATTTGTGAGTACGTTTCACCCGTTTTCAGGTTTAAGCCCAAATCAGCCTTTTTTTCGTTGGCTGAGAAAATTAGAATAATTGCTGCTAATATGTATTTCATGAGTTATTGATGTTTACAACGGTCTAGTGTATGGTGCCGTAGCTGACGATAGGAAGCTATGCATTATAGCCATTGTTGCGCCTAGTTATTTTTTATTTGAATGTGAATATGATCATCGTGTCTAACAGCTCTGCATCCGTGATATCTAATTTTGTCATTTTTTAAGTTTAATCTCTTTACTAAATGTGGTTCGATAAACACTTTTTCAATCAGGTTATTATTTACAATTTCATTTATCAGTTTTTTATTTTCTGTTTCAGAAAATTTTAACTCTGAGTTTTTCTTTCCAAAAGTTAAGTACTTAGGGTAATCATACTGGAAATAGCCTAGTTTTTTACATTCAGATATTTGGTCAAATTCTGATTTTCTTGGAGATTCAAATACACCATAACCACTTGTGGATTTAGTCAAGTCAGTAATTTCTCCATTTTGTTTTTCATAAATGAAACTTAGGTCAATTTTATTACCGTCATTATGACTTAGATGCGGTAGTAAAGGGAATTTATTAATAAATGGAAAGTTTGCGTCTAAGAAACGAATCTGTCTATTCTTTGAAATCTGTTGTAATACATTATTTAACTGTGGTTTTACATAATTGCGATTAAGCAAAACAGTCATATATGTTACAGGTTTTAAGTTATTGGTTGTTTGAATTTTTTGACGACCAAACATTGGAGCTAAAACAGGAATAATGATATAAGTAGAAAGTAAATAAACAGTCGTAAAAACTGTCAAATTTTTAAACTTAAAGTGTGTTTTCCATTTAGCTGAAATGAATAGGCTTAGTAGTAAAATTAGTCCGCCAATTTGAGTCGTAATTGTTAGAAAAACGAAAATTGAAATGATTATTATAAACTTAAATACTTTCCTCAATGGGTGGATTTTTTAATTAGGCACATTGAAGAAGAGCGGAGCGAATACTTCTTCAACGGTCTAGTGTATGGTGCGTATCCCAGAGGGTATGCACTATACACCTTGTTAGGGGCTTTTTTATTTTTCAAAAATAGAAGGTTCTTTAAATTTCCATTCACCATTATCTTTTTGAAATGTAAACCAAATTTCTACTCCTTCACCATTTATTTTTAGTTCTAAATCTATTCTATGTGGGTTTAGATTTATGTCCTTAAATTCAATGAAAAATTCATCTTGAATTTCAGCTCTCGGTTTGAAAAAAGCTTCCAACTCATCAACCTTAATTGATGCCTTAAGAAAACCATAATCAGCAACCAATAATTGGCGATCTTTAAGTTTGTCTAAGTGATAATAATCTTTCATTTCATTTGAATTAAAAGCAATGTTGAGAACTTTCTCCAATTCAGACTTTATATCTTCATCATTCGATTCGATTTGAGGATACTTTACATTCCTGATTAGACTATTATAGAAATTTGAATTTTTTCCTGAAAGCACTTTATAGTCATATCGAAGGTCCAAGTCAATGATTACACTATCACCTTCCATTAAATAAAATTCATTTACTGTGCCGTGAGTGTTTTCATAGCCAGAGGTGAGTTGGATAGTATCTCTCAATAGTTTGTATGTGCCTTTTACCGTTGTATTTCCATAATGTCCAGATGAAATTCTTTTGTAGTGTCCGTCCGACTCAAACTCGAATGTCCAGCTTGTTGTAGCCCACCAACCTTGATAAGTTCTATCAAATCCTTGTCCAAATGATGAAGATGTCCAAGCTGAAAGTACTAGTATTAATATGAATTTAGTTTTTCTCATTCTAATTGCCCAGCCACGTTGAAGAAGAGCGGAGCGAATTCTTCTTCAACAAAAGAATATGACGCATTGTATTCATCATATCCCAGTTTAATGTTTAAGTTTTATTCATGTTATCCCAATAAAATAGCAGAATATCACAAATAAGTATTAATTATTCTATCAGTTATATCTCTTCATCGAAATCACTTAACATCTTCCAGTACATACTTTCGATCTACATCCTTCAATAATCTTCCGGCGTTGGTATGAATGGAGTGATAGAAAAGTAGCACCGCATTTTCTTCATAAGCTTGTCAGAGCAAAAGCGCTATAACTTTTTTGGACTAAAGTTTCTGATAGACTCCGAATATGAAATCAGAAGAATTGTTAGCTAAATATTCATCTTCTAGGGAGAAGAGTTTTTCTAAAATTTGATTTTTTTCCGAATCTAAATTTATGAAATGATGAGATATGTCTTTTAACACATTCATAAGCAGGTTTCCGCCATAAGGCTTTTCAATAATTGTATGAAAATTTGAATGAATAGCTGGTAATATGCTTGCAGAATCTACACATTCTGAAGGATCTGCTATAATCATTCTTATAATACCCGATCCATAATACTTCTTTTTTAACAGATTAGATTTGTATCTGGTTTTATACTCTCTTGGTATTATTTTTAAAGCCTCATTAATCTTTTTTATTTGATGTTTTGGAAATTGAAGTCTGGTTGCCCCTACAAATTCATTTATAACCAGTAGTCCATTTGTTTTTAAACTGTTTTTAATAGTGGACCCTACGAAGCTCTCAATATTATCAAAATGATGTAGTGATGCATGAAAAAAAACAATATCGAAATATTCTTTCGGAATACTGTAATCATTAAAATCAGCACAAACGAACTCTATATTTTTAAGCCTAAGTTTGTTTGCTCTGGCTTCAGCTTCAAGCATTCTGTCTTTTGCAATGTCAACACATATGATTTCTTCAAAAATAGAATACTTAGCTAACTCAATCTCATGATGACAAGTGCCGCTACCCAAGGAAATTAATCTAAGTCCAGTTCTGTGTTGTAGATGATTTTTAACTAAATACTCTTTGTAGTCTAGATCCTTGTTACCGGTGAGAAGCAGGTTCCAACGTTGCCTAACTTTAGGAATTATCCACCAATCTGCACTTTCGTATTCTAATTGGTTAAAAGATTTCTCAGTTCTCTTTATTCCATAGATGTTGAGTTTAGATAGTAGAAACCCCAATCCTCTTTGTTTAAACTTATGCAGAACATCAATTATATCGTCTAATGTTAAAATTCTTTTCATTTTATAATTATTGCAAGTAAGGCATTAAATCTTCTCAACTGAATCACATAACATCTTCCAGTACATATTTTCGATCTACATCCTTCAATAATCTTCCGGCTTTGGTATGAATGGAGTGATAGAAAAGTAGCACCGCATTTTCTTCATAAGCTTGTCGGAGTAAAAGCGTTTTGGCTTTTTTGGATTGCAACGGCTCCACGTCCATCTGCTTCATGGCATAGTGATTTAGATGATCTTCACTCGGAACCAGATCTCCTAAAATATATGCAGTATCACCTTCGCTCAGAATTTTAACGATTTGATGTCCGGGTGTATGGCCACCGGTTCGTATAAGTTCAATTCCCGGAACCAATTCAAAGTGAGCATCTACTACAAAAACCAGTTTTTCATCTGCAGCAAGTTTGTAGAATTCATCCAGATCGTAATGACCGCCTTTCTGCAGTTGTTCTTGTCCGATCTGCTGAAGTGCGTACGCCCATTCTTTCTTTTGCACAAAGTAATTAGCATAGGACATGGTCGGCTGAGTACTGGTGGATTTATCCACATAAGTGGATCCTCCGGCATGATCGAAATGTAAATGAGTGAGCACAACATGCGTGATATCTTCGGGATTCAAACCAAAAATATCCAGATTGGTTTTAAGGTTTGAGGTATTTACATAAGAACTTTTAGCATCCAGTCCCCAGCCCAATCCTGTATCAACTAAAATGTTTTGTTTTCCGGTTTTAATAAGAATGGGGTCGATGCCGATTTTTGCAGTCAGATTTTTACCGTATCCATCTTCATTTGAACCGGTGATAGTCCCTGAGTCTACTTTCCGAAACGTACCATCTTCGAAGGCTTCAAAGATGCCCTCACTTAAATGTTCAATTTCGAATGTTCCGATCTTCATTGTAGTTGTTTTGTTTTCGGGATAATAGATGTTAGATAATTGACTTACAAAAATAGTTCTGTTTTGTTGAAATGGTCTCGTTGTAAAATGGACTGGTCATCACATGGCGTATGCGCGAGATCCGGATAGTTCTAGGGAATTGTACCTTTGTAAACGATCCGGATTCCTGCCTTCGCAGGAATGACTTTGATTGAAATTTTTACAAGTTCAAGACCCCCAACTAACGCAAGCGTCTCGCTTGTGCATTTCTTGCAAAACATTCGTCCAAGCGTGACGCTTGAACTAGAAAGAGACTTTGATTGAAATTTTTACAAGTTCAAGACCTCCTGTAACAGAAGAGGGCTCGTTGATAAAAATTAGAATCAACTCGGGAATTCCCCTCCTTAACGAAGGAGGGGCGAACTACTCAGAACCAAAGAATTTGTTTCGGAGTTGGGGAGGTCTGGTTCCGACGCAGAGCATCGGAACCAAATTTAAAGACACGTGCATAAGCTAGCAAGGGCTTCAGCCCTGCGTTTGTATGGATGAGAAACCTCTGGACATACCATGAAGCTCAGTAGCGGTACAAAAGTACATACACAAGTGGTTGTTCTCACGATCTTGAAATAGAAAAGACCTCCTCTGTCTCCTCCTGCAACAGGAGGAGGACTCGTTGAAAAAGTTTCTAAACCATTCGGGAATTCCCCTCCTTAACGAAGGAGGGGCGAACTACTCAGAGCAGAAGAGTTTGTTTCGGAGTCGGGGAGGTTTGTTTCCTTTCCGAAACCAAAAAACCGTCAGCCGTGCCCCCAACTAACGCAAGCGTCTCGCTTGTGCATTTCTTGCAAAACATTCGTCCAAGCGTGACGCTTGAACTAGAAAGAGACTTTGATTGAAATTTTTACAAGTTCAAGACCTCCTGCAACAGAAGAGGGCTCGTTGATAAAAATTAGAATCAACTCAGGAATTCCCCTCCTTAACCAAGGAGGGGTGAACTATTCAGAACAGAAGAAATTGTTTCGGAGTCGGGGAGGTTCGGTTCCTTTTTTCGCAACTAGAACAAGTTAACGTCATCTCGCGGCGTATGCGCGAGATCTGGATTTATATGAAGGCTGTACTCTTGATAACTATCCAGATTCCTGCCTTCGCAGGAATGACCATAAAGCGGGGTGAAGGAAGTTCTTACAACGTTGATCGGTGTGTTGGATATAACAGCCAGAAATAAACCTCACAAAGATCCTGAAACAATACTGAATCAAGTTCAGCACATGGTTCAGGATGACTTTAAATAAAAGTTATTTAAAAACAATAAAATAGAAAAGGATCGCACATAAGCTAGCAAGGGCTTCAGCCCTGCGTTTGTATGGATGAGAAACCGCTGGTTACATCGTGTATTGGCTAAAAGTTCGGCACCCCAAACTAACGCTTGAACTAGAAAGGTGCAGATCCTTCTCCGTCAGCCGATGGATCAGGATGACATTATTATAAAAAAGATTATTAAACCACTTAATAAATCTTTGGTTTCAATCAATTCATTTTATCTTTGACGCATGAATAAATACGACGCAATAATTATTGGTTCAGGCCACAACGGATTAACGACCGGTTGCTATCTGGCTAAGGCGGGCAAGAAAGTTTTGGTGCTGGAAAAATGCGATACCATTGGTGGTGCAGTTCGTACGGAAACCATGTTTAAATCGCCTCAAAACCCTAATGGTTTTAGAATGGATGTTGGGTCATCTGTTCATATTATGATCCATCAAACGGGAATTATAGAGGAACTGGAACTCGAGAAATATGGACTTGAGTATATTGAGATGGATCCCATCATGTCGTATCCCGTGCCGACAGGAAAAGGCGTTATTCATTTTTTTAAAGATCTGGACAGAACATTAGAATCCATTTCAAAAGTAGCTCCTGAAGACGTTAAGAATTACAAAGAGTTCGTAGAATTCTGGGGAAAGATCAATAAAGGCGTTCTTAAGATCTTCACGACGCCGCCTTCTACTAAGAATATTTTTGCTGAAATGGCACTCAATCAGATCAAAGATGGAGCCATGTTCAAAAAAGGGGAACAAGTTTCCGGATTGCAAAAGATCTTATCCAGCTATGGAAAAGTAGTGGAGGACTCATTTGAAAATCCGTATATGAAAGCCGCTTTATTATGGTTTGCGGCTCAATCAGGACCATTGCCGGATCACTCTGCTACAGGGGATTTTGTGGGATGGCAATCTATGCTTCATGAAAGCGGAGCCAAACATCCGAGAGGAGGGAGTGGAATGCTCACTCAGGCTATGAAGAATTTTATTGAAGCTCATGGCGGAGAAGTAAAATCAGACCATCCGGTTGAAAAGATTCTGGTTGAAAATGGCAAAGCATTTGGAGCTAGAACAGAAAGTGGAGAGGAGTTCAGAGCGGAGATCATCGTCTCTAACGCTCATGTGCAAACTACTATGATGAAAATGGTGGGAAGGGATCATCTGGATGATTCGTTATTCCAAAAAGTGGAAAATATTCATGTTGGTAATGGTTTTGGGATGGTGATCCGTTGTGCCGTAAAAGAACTGCCACAATACACTGCTGCTCCTGACGATCCATTTATTCATAATGGAATTCAGTTGCTGGCTCCATCAGTACAATACATGAAAAATGCGATCGGTGATTACACTAAGGGGTTTCCACCGGAGAAGCCAGCTGCATTAGCCATGACTTTCTCAGCCATCGATCCGGACGTAGCACTTGATGGAAATCATACTATGTTTGTGTGGGCACAGTGGCATCCTTATGAACTGGCAAACGGGATGAGCTGGGATGACATCAGAGAAAAAGAAGCCCAAAAAATTTACGATGTAATGGTGGATTATGCTCCGAATATGAAAGATAAACTCATAGATTGGTATATTCAGTCTCCGTTGGATATAGAGCGTAAACACGGTTTACTTCGTGGGAATGTGATGCACGTTGAAATGAGTTTTGATCAAATGTTTATGTTCCGTCCGATACCGGAAATGAGTCAGTATGAAACACCGATAGAAAATTTATATCTATCCAGCGCTTCTTGCCATCCCGGAGGTGGAGTTTTTGGAGCAGCGGGACTAAATGCAGCTTCGGTGATATTAAAAAAGCACAAAAAGAAATGGTTTTAAAGGAGTGAATAATTGAGATCAGAAATTATCGTTGATCTGTCAAAGTTAGATGGAAATCTTAATGCTATAAAGTCCAGATTAAGATCGGGCGTAAAAGTGATGGCTGTAATTAAGGATAATGCGTACGGTCATGGAGCTGTTCCAATTGCAAGACATTTAAGCCCTCAAGTTGACTGGTTTTGTGTGGCAACATTATCTGAGGCTATTGAACTTCGGGAAGGTGGAATTAAAATCCCAATTCTTGTATTTGAAGTTCCGGAAGCACAAGATGCTGACAAATATCTGGACTATAGTATTACGGCTACTGTTTCAGATATTTCGACTTTTGAAATTTTGAAAGCAGGAACGGAATATCAACTCAATTTTGATACCGGAATGAGACGCTTAGGAATTCCTGAAGCGGATCTTGAATCAGCATTGAAACTATTCAATAAGCATACTGAATTAATTTGTACAGGATTATACACTCATTTTTCATCTGCGGATGAGCCGGATAATGAAAGTGTAACCAACCAATTACTCAAATTCAGATCATTTGCTGACCGTTTTCCTAGGGAACTTATGAAACACACAGCCAATACCGGAGGTATTTTTTATTATCAAAATCTGGATCTTCAGTTTGATGCGGTTAGACCCGGAGTTTGTTTATATGGATACTTGGCCGGAGAATCGGAAACATCTGATCTAACTCCCATTATTGAATGGAAATCGTATGTAATGCAAACCAGAGGTGTTAAAAAGGGGGAACCGGTAGGATACGGCGGAACCTGGAAAGCTCCAGAAGATGGAATTGTGGGAACAATACCAATAGGCTATTCGGATGGTGTTCAAAGATTAATAGGAGGGAAGTTCCAAGTTGAGGTAAACGACAAACTGGTCGATCAGATAGGTCGGGTTAGCATGGATTATTTTGGCATTTATTCTGCAAACACAAATATCAAACAAGGAGATATAGTCTACATCTTTAACGAGAAAACACTGAATCCAAAAAATTGGGCAAAGATACTGCAGACTATTCCTTATGAAATTACGACAAGCTTAAACAGTAGAATTAACAGGAGTTATTTAAAAAATAATAGACTCTAATTCTACATCAAATACTAAGGTGTCTTCTCTGAGGGAGTTGGTCGTACCTGCATAACCTAATTCAGGAGGTACAACTAACACTCTTTTTTCACCTTCTTTCATTCCAATCAGACCTTCTGTAAACCCATCTATTAAATTAGAAACAACAAACTGAGCAGGGTCTAGTTGAAGGTTTTTATAGGAGCTGTCAAAAATATCTCCGTTTGTTTTTCTACCGGTGTAATACACTCTTACAATATCTCGAATAGATACTTCTAATTCGTTGCTGCCTTCTTCTAAATGATATACAATCAGTCCTGATTCAGTGGTATCTGGCGTTACATTTTCAACAGAAAATGGATCAGGAACAAGAGAGTAGTCATCTTCAAAACTGAAAGGATCGTCGTCGCCACAAGAGCTAATCAGTGCTAAAAGTAAGAAGCCAAAAAAAGTATTTCTAAGATTCAAGAGTGTAGAAGTATTTTGATTATTAGTTCGTGCTGTATAACATTTTTGCACGATGTTTATTACACAGAAAGATAAAAGGTTTATAATTAAGAAACTGAAAAAGGTTAGTCTTCATTATCTGAAAAAGCTTTCTCCAGGTTCTTCTTTCTTTGTTTAACAGCAACCCTGCTTATGAGAATAGAAAACTCATAAAGTACAAGCAAAGGAATTCCTATCAGGATCTGTGATACCGGATCAGGTGGGGTTAAAAAAGCAGCTAATACCAAACTGGCAATCACAGCATGCCTTCTGAATTTTCTGAGGAGTTCAGGGGTTAACAAACCGATCTTACTAAGTGAATAACTGATAATCGGAATTTGAAATATCATTCCGCAGGAAATCACCCAAGTAGTGAGAGAACTAAAGTAAGCGTTTATATCAAAATCGTTTCTTATCACATCGGAGATCTGGAATTGAGTAAAGAACTGGAGCGCAAATGGAACCAGAATTAAGTATCCGAATGAAATTCCGATCACAAAAAAGAAGGTGATAAAGAAAGCTGTTAAAAAGGTTTTTCTTTTGGTCGTAACTTCAAATGCAGGTTCAATGAAAGACCAGATCTGATAAAAGAAGACAGGAGATCCGATCACAAAACCAACCACAAATAAGACTCCCCAAAAGGTAAAGAACTGTCCCGGCAACCTTCTGCTTTGCAAAGTAAGATCAATTGCATCGATCCGGATCAGATCATACATAAAGAAAGTTGATTTAGTAGGACCTAACAGAACATCATTCACAAAAAAATCTGAGAAGAAGAACGCAATAATTACTCCAAACAGAACTCCAGCCATACCTTTTATGATTCGCCAACGGAGTTCCTCTAAGTGCTCCAGAAACGACATATCTTTAGTGCGATCTTCCACTTTTGGAGCTTTAGGGAGGTTTTTTTCCATTATTTGTCGTTCTGCCAAATCTACCCCTTAAACAGTTGCAAAGTCATACAATGGAAAATTTTCACAAAGTGCTTCTACTTCTTTGGCAACAGAGTTGTGAACAGATTCATCGTTCGGGCTTTGTATTACTTTGTCAACCAGCTTTGCAACTTGTTTGAACTCAGCTTCACCAAATCCTCTGGTAGTCATTGCGGGTGACCCTATTCTGATACCTGAAGTTACGAAAGGACTTTCTGTATCGAATGGTACCATGTTTTTATTAACAGTGATAGCCGCTTTTCCGAGCGCTTCTTCTGCGATTTTTCCTGTCACTCCTTTATTTCTCAGATCGATCAGTATGAGGTGATTATCCGTCCCGCCACTTACGATCTCATAACCCATTTCCATGAACTGGGCTGACATAGCCTTGGCATTTTTCTGAACCTGAGTTTGATACTCTTTGAAATCTTCCTGTAAAGCTTCACCATACGACACTGCCTTTGCTGCAATAATATGCATCAGCGGACCGCCCTGAGTTCCCGGGAACACTGCTGAATCCAACACTTCACTCCAGTTTTTAACTCTGCCTGATTTAGGAGCTACCACACCTAACTCATTTTCACCATCTTTACCAACCAGGATCATTCCACCACGTGGTCCGCGTAAAGTTTTATGCGTAGTAGTAGTTACAACATGAGCATGGGGAAGGGGATTCTTTAAATTACCGACAGCTATCAATCCGGCGGTATGAGCCATATCCATCCACAAAAAAGCGCCTACCTCATCTGCAATACTTCTGAAAGCTTCGTAATCATAATCCCTGGAATAAGCAGAAGCTCCAATTGAGATCATCTTTGGGTTTACAGCCTTAGCTTTTTCACGGATCTTGTTGTAATCAAGTCTTCCGGTTTCTTTTTCTACACCATAAAATTCCGGCTTAAAATAAATTCCGGAAAAGTTTACATGAGAACCATGTGTTAGGTGACCGCCATGCGAAAGATCAAAACCAAGAAGTGTATCGCCCGGTTTCATGAAAGCAAGATAAACGGCAGCATTTGCAGTTGCACCGGAATGTGGTTGAACGTTTACCCAATCAGCATTAAAGAGCTTTTTAGCACGATCTCTGGCTATATCTTCTACAACATCAGCATATTCACAACCGCCATAATATCGTTTTCCGGGATATCCTTCAGCGTATTTATTGGTTAAAACACTACCGGCTGCTTCCATCACTGCTTTTGAAGCAAAGTTTTCGGAAGCAATTAATTCCAGATTAAAATTTTGTCGGTTTGTTTCTTTTTCGAGTTGTTCAAAGACTGCCGGATCCTGCTGCTTTAATGATTTCATTCCAAGAATTACTTTTGCGTAAGAGTTTCAATTTTATTTACACGACGCTCATGTCGCCCACCTTCGAATTCAGTATCTAACCAAATTTTTAGAATTTCTTTTATCTGATTTTCGCTCAATTCGCGCCCCGGAAGACACATTATATTTGCATTGTTATGTAAGCGGGTCATCTCTGCGGATTGAGAAGAGTACACTAAACCTGCCCGCACTTTCGGATACTTGTTTGCAGTCATGCATACACCCTGACCGCTTCCACAGACCAGAATTCCCTGATCGTATTCGCCATCATTTACTCTTTTTGCTACTTGAACTGCAAAATCAGGGTAATCCACTGAGTCTTCAGAATGAGTACCAAAATCAACAGGAGTATGCCCCATATCTTCAAGTATTTTTCTTACAGTTTCTTTGCCGGAATATCCTGCGTGATCGCTTGCTATGGGTATGATCATGGGATCAGATTAATGTGAAATGATTAGTTCAAATATCTCTAAAATTTCACTTAGTTTAAAGAACTCAATTCGGAAATAGTTTAACAGTCAGATCAGTGTCAAAAAAATATCAGAAAGAACTCGAAACAGCTAAAGAAGCAGCTAAAAAAGCTTCTGAAATAATTCACCACTATTCTTCTTCAAAGTCATTTAGTGTAGAGTTGAAAGGAAAAAATGATCTGGTTACAGAAGCAGATGTGGCTTCAGAAAAAGAAATCATTCGTGTTATAAAAAAAGAATTTCCGGAAGATGATTTCTTAGCTGAGGAATCGAATACGAAAATAAAACTACCGAATGGTAGAGTTTGGATCATAGATCCTATTGATGGAACTACTAATTTTGCACATGGTTTTCCGATCTACTGTATTTCAATTGCGCTTTGGGTAGACGGTGTTTCTAAAGTTGGTTTGGTTAAAGAAGTTGCAAAAGGTGAACTGTTTTGGGCAATAGAAGGGGAAGGGGCTTTTCTGGATGGTAAGAAACTTAAAATATCAGACCAAACTGACCCTTCTAGATCTTTAATTGGAACGGGCTTTCCGTACACTGCTTTTGAGCATGTAGATGATTATTTAAATCTTCTAAAAAGTCTTATGCAAAACACTCATGGATTAAGAAGACCGGGAGCCGCTTCATATGATCTCTGTTGTGTTGCCGCCGGACGGTTTGACGGATTTTTTGAATATGGACTCAGTCCATGGGATGTTGCAGCAGGAGCATTGATCATACAGGAAGCAGGTGGATTGGTAACAGATTGGAACAGCGGAGAAGACTGGTTATTCGGACAAAGTATAATTTCTGGGAATGTCGAAATAGTTCAGTTTTTACAAGGTCAGATAAATCAGCATTTCAAATAAATGTGGTATTTTTGCCTTGCAATAAATTGATGGTTACCGTTGCATAATCAGTATTAGGGAATTTTCGACAAAGTTTGTTATTGGCAACCAGGCCTGCTTCATTGATAATTTTGTTGAACACATCCACTTCAACAATATATTGATCAGAAAAACCATGAGTGGCATCGTACGCTGTTGCAGCAGTCTTGCCAAGGTTGTTAGCTGTTACATTTGGCGGAACGGTATGAAGTTCAATAACCAGTAAGCCAAACTTTTTAATGTAAGGCTCCCATTTTTTGAAATGCTCGAGTAAAGAATCTTCAATTGTATTGTTGCTTATGCGTTCTCCCCGAAATGCAAAAGCTCCCGTTGACTCACTTTCTCTGTTTTGAGTTTTAATTTCAGGTTCTTCATAGATCCTGTTGTGGTCCAGAAAAGTTCTGACATTCAAAAGATCTTTTAGATCTACATCGTAATTTTCGATCAATTCTTTGGCAAGCAGATCAGGTTTTCCAATGTCTCCCCAGATAACTTTTGCCCAGATATCAGCTTGAATAAGATTGGCTTTTGTGATCTTTAAAGCCGCTTCGTTGTAATCTGAACCCACAAGTATCAGTGGGTGTTCGTCTAACATTTTCCCGCGAAGAGTGTGTTTCTCGATTACATCAAACAAATGCTGAATAAAAGCTCCGTTGCCACAACCCATATCCAGCACACCCTTGGGTTGATCGGTTATGGGTCGATTAAAAATCTCAATTATAATTTCATCCACAACTTTAAAATAAGCGGAATGTGCTCCTCCGCTGCCCCAAACATTCATCTCACGATCCACGTGCTTTTCGGGTTCTCCGGGCTTTGTATCTCTAATTTTTTTTGGATCACCGAAAATAAGTTCTTCAACATTTCTGAACATAGGCAGGTAAGAAACAGTAACTCCGTATGCGCTGGCTCTTTTTGCAAAAAAAAGTCCAATATCAGTAAATTGATAAGTGCCATTTTTTTCCTTGAACCATCCCAGATATCGCAACATGTCAAGAATCTTCTTAAATCTTTCCGGTTTTTCATGAAACTCTTCGGGTCGGAAGTTTGCTTCCATAAAATATTTATGAAACATTCCGCTCATCCCCAGAAAAACGATAACCGGCCCTAAAAGAACTCCTTCAATGTGTTTTAAAATCTGCTGCTGTACTTCTTTTTCAATTCCTTTTACGCTTTGATCTATACCATAGCTTTCCTGATAACCTGAGAAAGCTTTTCCCATTTTGGATAAGGGTACATCACCGAAATTTTTGGGATGAAGTCCTTCGTAATAATTGATCAATTCTACGGCGTCTTCATAAAGGGGGATATATTTACAAGCGAGTTCGGTCTTTTCGTTTACAGAAAAAGTAATTTTATCAGACTTATTATCAATATTTTGAACTAACCAACCTTGTGATGCGAGTATTCTGAGAGCAACATTCAAATATCCTTCATTGGCTTCGAAATTCTCAGAAATATCAGAAAGTGATGCCTCTCTATTTTTGATCAGAAAATCCAGAATCCCTTTTTTAAAAAGGATCAAAGCCGAAGGAGCAGTTCCAATTCCATCTAAATGACGAAAGATTGTACTCCGGTGTATTTTTTGGTCTTCTTTGCTAAGCATCAGCTGTTAGCTTTATTACTAAAGAATTCATCAAACGAAGATAAGGGAGAAGGTCCGTTATAATATTTCAGAGGCTCGCCAAATTCGAATCCCGCCAGATGACCAAAATACCGAGCTCGTGCTTCAAGCTGTTTGAAATATGATGGAGTAGAGATATAAGTCTCAGGTTCTTGTCCTGCATTTTCAACATTGAATTGTGTATCAAAAGCTAACACCGCTTTCTTTTTAGATTCCCAGGTCTCAGAAATATCAAAAATAAAATCCGGCTCAAATGGTCGGTCCTGCATGTAATGTAAGATATGATTCGGGCGCCATTCTTTTAGTTCATCGGTTTCAATTTTTCTGAGTCCTGAATAAAACAAAGAGTCCAATACAAGTTGAGTAGACTTACCATGATCCGGATGTCGGTCATGGGGAGCTCCGGTAATGCAGACAGAAGGTTGCGTTTTTCTGACCTCCGCTATAATTTTTAATTGATTGGCTCTGGTATTTTCAAGTATTGAATCTCCAAGGTTCAGGTTTTGTCTGTATGACAATCCCAGAATTCCGGAAGCAAGTTCAGCTTCTTTTTTTCTGGTTTCCGTAGTTCCTCTGGTTCCCATTTCACCTTGTGTAAGATCAATTACACCAACTTTTTTTCCCTGACCTGTTAGTGCACAAATGGTTCCACCAATATTTAATTCAGCGTCATCCGGATGTGCTGCAAATACCAAAACATCTAATTTCATAAAAATGAGATTTTCATCTAAAATTAATTCATAAGTTAGTGCAACGTAATTGAAATACGCCCGTACTAGCTCTACAATTATACCAAATTATCTTATGAGATTTTTAAATAGCTTGCTCGAAGGGATCAAGATTGCTTTTTTAGCACTCAGTATCAATAAGACGAGATCTTTTCTTACCGCGCTTTGTATCATTATTGGAATTACTATGGTTACTGTTGTGGATGCGGTAACTACGGGAATGGATGAAACATTTGATAGCAGCATGGCAATGTTGGGTACAAATGTAGTTTATATTGAAAAATGGCCATGGGATGATGATCAAGATTGGTGGGAAATTGCCGGTCGTAAAGAGATGCAAATTGATTACGTAGATTTTTTGTCGGAACGCAGTAAGTACGCTTCAAATGTTTCAGCTTCTGCAAATACCAATGTAAGTATCCGATATAAAGAAAATACAGCGGACCGTGTTCAAATGAGTGGCACAACAGCTAATCACTTAGAGTTACAGGGATTGGATATTGCTGAGGGCAGAATGTACACTCAGGAAGAGGTGAGAACAGCAGTAAATGTAGTTGTAGTAGGAGCATCACTAAAAGAAGCTCTTTTTGAAGAACAAGATGCCCTTGGAAAACAGATCCGAATTGGTGGGCAAAGATTTATAGTCATTGGTGTACTGGAAAAACAAGGTAGTTTTTTAGGTCTGGGAGACGCCGACAATGTAGCTTTGATTCCAATTTATTCATACAGCCAAATATATGGACTGCGAAGAGGAATTCAGATAGGGGTAAAATTTCCAGATGAAACCAATTTTGAAGAAGGTCAATATGAGATTGAAGGCTTAATGAGGCAGGCAAGACAATTAGATGCTGCTGAGGAAAACGATTTTGCTATTAACAAGCCGGAGGTTTTTAAAGAGGTTTTAGAAGGTTTTAAAAATGGTCTCTATTCAGTTGGATTCGGGCTCGTGGCTCTTTCATTATTGATAGGAGGAATCGGAGTAATGAATATTATGTTTGTTTCCGTGAGAGAGCGCACCAAAGAAATTGGTATTCGTAAAGCGGTTGGAGCAAAGTCATGGGAAATTCTTACACAGTTTTTAATTGAAGCTATAGCAATATGTATTGCCGGTGGAATTTTTGGTGTTTTACTTGCTTCAATAGCTACGTTTTTTATTGATCAGGCATTTACTGCAACTATGAATTTTGGAGTTATAGCGATTGCGTTCTTAATCTGTACAATGGTAGGGTTAGTTTTTGGTTTTATACCTGCATACAGAGCTGCAAAATCAGACCCAATTGAATCACTTAGATTTGAATAATGAATTTTAAAGAAACTTTTTCTCAAGCGTCAAGCTCACTCAGAGCAAATAAAATACGGTCTTCTCTAACTCTACTGGCATTGGTGATTGGAGTTTTTTCGGTGATTGTGTCCACTACTGCTGTAGCGGTGTTAGATAACTTCTTTAATAATACTATGAGTATTTTGGGAAGTGATGTGATCACAGTTCAGAGAAACCCGGCTGTTCAAATGGGGCCAAGAGACGCCAGTTTAAGAAACAGAAAGCAGATCAAATTTGAAGATGCGGAAGAATTGGATGAGCGAATGAGAATCGGGGAAGGAATGACACCGGCAACCAGTTTTAGTTTCACAAAAGTTGTTTACAAAGACAATGAGACTGATCCTAATGTAAGCATCAGAGGTGGAAACAAAGAGTATTTTGCAAATAATGCATACGAGATTGAAGATGGTAGAAACTTCAATGAAGAGGATATTCAGTATGCCCGACAGGTAGCCATCATTGGTAAAGATATTCAGAATGAAATTTTTAAAACTGAATATCCACTTCAGAAAACAATAAGAATTGATGGTCGACCATATACTGTTATAGCTATTCTTGAAAAGAAAGGTCAAATATTCGGAAATTCATTCGATAATATGGTTGTTATTCCTTACACAGCCGGAATTAATGCTTATGGTGGAAACAGAGGGATCGGAATTCAATTGCGATCTCCTGAGATATCAATGATTCAACAAACCATAGACGAAGTCACCGGAATAATGAGGGTGATCAGAAAGGTAAATCCTGCGGACGATAATGATTTTGAGGTTATCACCAACGACTCGTTAACCGGTACTTTTGATCAGTTTACATTTATACTTTACTTTGCAGGAATTGCAGTTGGATTTATCACTCTTCTTGGAGCAGGGATAGGTGTAATGAATATAATGTTGGTTTCTGTAACTGAAAGAACAAGAGAGATCGGGGTCAGAAAAGCAGTTGGGGCTACTCGGAAAGCAATCGTGAATCAATTCCTGATGGAAGCTGTGTTTATTTGTCAGCTGGGAGGCTTAATCGGGCTTGTTTTGGGTATAGCCGGAGGAAATGTAACGGCTATTTTAATTGATACCGAAGTGGTAATCCCGATATATTCGGTTTTACTCAGCTTTTTTGGCATGCTGATTGTAGGGTTAGTTTTTGGAGTTTACCCTGCTTTTAAAGCCTCAAAGCTGGATCCGATAGAAAGTTTACGCTACGAATAACTTTTTGCAAAGGAACGATTTAAGCTTCCGTTCGTATTTGTTATCTTAAAAGAAAAAGGGCAATCATTATGAATGATGAAATTGTAAAAAATGTGACTGACAAGCTTGACCTAGCGCTTGAAAGAGGTAAGCAACTTATTGAGGATGAACATGTTCAGGAAAGAATTCAGGATCTGAAAAATGTAGCTGAAGAAACTGTCAGAAAACATCCTATCAAAAGTATTATAGTAGGTTTGGCGGTTGGGTTTTTAGTGGGCAAAGCTCTTTCAGGAGATGATGAGTGATTATGGACCAACTAGCACAACGTATTAAGCAAGTGTCAAACGAATTAAAAGGATATGTGGAAACACGCATTGAACTTTTGATTCTAAACCTGAGCGATAAAGGAACGCTTTGGTTAGGCGACCTGATACAACATACTTTTAATTTGGTTATCCTTGGAACCGGATTGTTATTTGGCTTAATAGCACTTGGTTTCTATTTAGGAGAACTTTTAAATAGTATGCCGGCTGGTTTTGGAATAATTGGTGGATTTCTATTTTTAGTTGGATTGATCCTCATACTCTCCAAGCCAAAAAGTATATCCAGAAAAATTCAATCACAGATTATGCACGACGTAATTGAAGCTTTAGACGCTAAAAAAGATACTGAAGAAATTAAATTTCTCGAAGAAAATAAAAACAGGGAATCGTAAAATGGGCAGCTCAAGAGTATCAGAAATAGAGAAAAAGAAAATCGAGCTAGAAAACGAACTGGCACGAATTCAGGAGGGAATAGATAAATCTATTGACGGAGTTAAGGAAGAAGTAGTAGAAAATCTTGACCCCAAAACAATTATAAGAAAGTACCCACTGCATATACTTGGTGCATCGGTATTAGTTGGTTTCCTGATAGGGAAGCCAAAATCGTCAGGATCTTCATCAGATTCTTTAATTGCTTCTGAACTAAAAAAAGCTCTTGCCAAAAAAGGGCTGTCAATGCTTAGCGATCTTATCGAAGGAAAAATGAATTCCCGAGAGAAATTGAGATAAATCTCGCCTAAACAATCGGGATGTTTTCATTTTACTTAAAAATATCCTCAAATACTGAAACTATATATTTATCAATTCGTGAAAGCGAATCATAAACACAAAAAGAATATTTCAATGAAAAAACTTTTTCTTTTAGCGGCATTTTCTGTGCTCTTCATCAGCACATCCATTACGGCACAACAAAAAAGAACTATTACTCTTAACGAAGCAATTCAACTTGCTTTAGAAAACAACTATCAGCTTAAACAAGCAGAAAATAATCTGGATCTGGCTGAATACAGAATTATTAGTGAGAAGGCTGATTTTCTTCCAAGTATAAGTTCCAGTGCAGGATATTCAACTCAAACAGGACAGCAGTTTGTACAAGAAACATTATCATTCACTGATGTTACATCATCAGGAGCGAACGGTAGAATCAGTGCAAATGTGCCCATTTTTACCGGTTTTTCAAATATACTGACACTTAGATCAAGTGAAAGAAACAAATTGTCTAATGAAGAAACGCTCAAGAGAGCTAAAGAGAATATTATCTTTGAAACGGCAACACGTTTTCTAACCGTTTTATTAAATAAGCAACAACTAGAAGATGCCAAAGAAAGTCTTGAGACGTCTAAAAAATTACTGGAACAGACTAAAGCACAAGTAGAAGTAGGATCAAGGCCAAGCGTAGATTTATACAATCAGGAAGCTACTGTTGCAAATGACGAGTTTACTGTAACTCAACGCGAGAATGCATTAAAATTATCAAAACTTCAGTTAATACGATCTCTACAGATCGATCCTTTACAAGATTATGAATTTGCAGTACCTGATTTCGACCCTGAAACTGCAAAAAATTCTGTTTCTGTTTCTCAGGATGTCAATTCATTAGTTGAGCAAGCATTATTAAATCGCTCTGATATCCGAAGTTCTGAGTATAATATTGAGTCTTTAGAATATCAGCTTCAAATTTCTAAGGGAAGTTTATTACCTACGTTAAGTGGTAGTGCATCTATCTCATCAAGTTATAGTGATCAGGATCCAAGAGGTGATTTCAGTGAGCAATTCTTTGATCAAAGAGTTAATAAATCACTTGGTCTTTCATTAAACCTTCCAATTTTTAATAACTGGAACAGAATGACGCAAATTCAATCTGCTCAAGTGAATTTAAAAAATGCTGAACTTGGATTGGAAAACACAAAATTGCAGGTAATACAGGAAATTACTCAAGCTTTAAATGATTATTCATCATACTCATCACAGCTTAAAGCAGCTGAAAAGTCGTTAATATTCTCTGAAAAGGCGTTTGAGACGCAACAAGAAAGATATAATGTTGGAGCAAGTACACTTATAGAATTAAGTCAGGCTCAAACTCAATATTTTAACGCTCAATCGGCAAGAACGAGCGCTCTTTATAATCTCATCTTTCAGGAAAAACTACTGGACTACTATGTAGGTAAACTTTCCGGCGACGATATCGATTTTTAATAAATTAATTAATAGAAAATAAGTAAGAGGGTAGGGAAATAATGGCAAAAAAAGGATCATCAACGGGTAAAATACTTTTGTATTTCGGAATTTTTCTAATTGTTATAGTTGGTGCAGGCTTTGGATTAAGAGCAGCCGGTATAATTGGTGGAGCTGAAGAAGGTACTTCAGTAGAAACAGAAAAGGCGAAACTTAAAACAATAACACAGCTTGTATCAGCTTCCGGAAAAATTCAACCTGAGGTGGAAGTAATTATTCGACCAGATGTTTCCGGAGAGATCATAGAACTTGCTGTGAATGAAGGAGACTTTGTTCGTAAGGGAGATCTTTTGGTTCGTCTTAAGCCGGATATTTTTAAAGCCCGAATTGATGAATTAAACGCTGTATTGTTAACCCAGAAGGCTCGTTTAGAACAAACAAGAGCTAGTTTGATTCAAGCTGAAGCAGCTCATTTAAAGAACAAAGAGCTGTACGAGAAGGACATTATATCTGAGTTGGATTATATTCAAACTAAATCGAATTACGACTCACAAAAGGCAAGTCTGAAAGCTTCTGAGTATCAGGTTCAGAGTGCAGAAGCACAGCTGAGAAAAGCAGAAGAAGAGCTTCAGCAAACGGTTATCCGCGCCCCTCAAGATGGAACGGTTACAGGCTTAGCTGTAGAATTTGGAGAAAGAGTTTTGGGTAACTCACAAATGGCAGGAACTGAGATGATGCGTGTTTCCTTACTTGATAAAATGGAAGTTCTGGTTGAAGTGAATGAAAATGATATTGTAAATATCTCTTCACTTGATACTACAAGAATAGAAGTGGATGCTTATCCGGAAAGAAGATTTAATGGTATCGTTACTGAAATCGCAAATTCTGCCAGAATAACCGGTGCAGGATCTAACGAGCAAGTAACTAATTATCAGGTTAAAGTTAGAATTATCACTCCTCACAACCTTTCAATGTCGGGAGCAAAATTAGTTCAATCTGAAACCGCTGAAAATCCTGAAGAGAATTTTTCACCCAACTTTAAGCCGGGAATGTCAGCTACAGTTGATATAGAAACAAAAACAGCTAAAAATGTGGTATCTGTTCCGATACAGGCGGTTACTGTAAGAGATTTTGCAAAGGATAAGAAAGACAGGAAAGATAAATCTGAAGATGATTCAACTAAATCGGAAGAAGAATCGTCTGAAGAAATGGATGATAACCTGATCATCAAGAAAGAAGATATCAGAAAGGTGGTGTTTATCGTAGAAAACGGAAAGGCAGTTAGATATGAAGTTGAAACCGGGATCAGCGATAATACTCATACTCAAATTCTAACGGGTGTAAATGCAGGTGATGAAATTGTGATCGGAAGTTATCGTACCTTATCCAAAAACTTAGAAAATGGCGATAAAGTGAAAGTGGATAATAATTCAAATTCATTCGCTTCAATAAATTAAAGGGCGCAATGTCAAAAAGACCAATAATTCAGATTAAAGATCTTACCAGGTTCTATCAAATGGGAGAAACCGAAGTAAGAGCTCTCAACGGTGTGACTTTTGATGTACTCGAAAATGAATACATCGCAATTATGGGGCCATCAGGATCAGGTAAATCAACATTGATGAACATGATCGGTTGTTTGGATACTCCCACTGGTGGAGAATACATACTAAACAATAACCGTGTAAGCCAAATGGATGATGCTGAACTTGCTGAGGTAAGAAACAGAGAAATCGGATTTGTGTTCCAAACCTTCAATTTGCTTCCCAGAACAACTTGTTTGGCAAATGTAGAGCTACCATTGATCTATGCAGGTGTTAAAGCTTCAGAGCGTAAAGAACGAGCTTCTGAGGTGTTGTCTAAAGTAGGATTGGGTGACAGATTGGATCACAAACCCAATGAATTATCGGGTGGACAAAGACAGCGTGTTGCAATTGCAAGAGCTCTTGTAAATAGTCCGTCAATATTATTGGCAGATGAGCCAACAGGTAATCTGGACACAAAAACAGGGGATGAGATCATGCTTTTGTTTGAAGAACTCTACAAAGCAGGAAATACCATCATCTTGGTAACTCATGAAAACGAAATTGCAGAATACTCCCGAAGAATTGTAAGATTAAGAGATGGGGTAATTGAATCGGATGAAAAAGTTGCAAACCCGGTCCTAGCTGCACATTGATCAAAAAGATATAAAAACAAAAAAGCCGCTTATCAAATGATAAGCGGCTTTTTTTTATAAACTTAATTCAGCGTTAAATTATCTGAAACTGATACCAACACCGGCATTTGCAGTAAAATAGTTTGCTAATGTAGCTTCACCATAGAACGCTAAAATACCAAGTCGCAATCTGAAACCACCTAATAGGTGCATGTTACTTTCACTTTTAATTTCGAGAGCAAATGGATCAGTAATTACATTATAATCTTCCTGTGGAGTAGTAGGATTGAAGGAAGCAACTGGATAATCACCAATCATACTGAGTTCAAAGTCCGCTTTTTGGTATCCAACACCACCATATACTGAAATGAATGGCAATGACTTTCCAACTAAAGCATTAACAACAAATGTATTAGTAGTGGTAGTAACTTCCTGAGCTGAGAAATCAGGGTTTGGGTTGGAAGTTAAATTAGGGTCATTAGGGTCACGGGTAGCATTTTGATCAGGCTGGAGATCAAGGTTAGCATCTACAGAGATTTGATTAAAACCTACCATCAGAGAAACATCTACAGGAAGTAGCTTTCCACCGGGTACATATTGAGTTAGCTCATGTTTAACAGCACCACCTAAAACACTCATGCTTCCGAAATCACTTACATCAGTTTCAGGTAGATATCTTACAGTAACATCGGTTTTCTTGATAAGGCCAATGCTTGCCTGTACTATTGGTGCTGGAACAAATGCGAATCCGGTTCCTCCGGGCATTTCAAATTCACCAATCTTTGTATTGGGATCATTAGGATCAGCAAAGATCTCTAAAAGTGGCCCACCGTCTTTACTTCCCGAAATAGTTTGAGTAACAGGGTTTTCGCCTGAAGCTACTCGAATTTTTTCTAAGTTAAGAGTTGAAATATCAAAACTTTGGTCGCCTGAAGGTACTACGGCAACAGAAGGTCTTAATTGAATGCTGAATCCAAATAGTTTCTTTGGGGCTGCACTTTCAGTGAAACCAGCGTTTAATCCGGTTCCAAAACCGGTTGGAAAAGGCTTAATGTATTCTCTGGTAAGAATGGATGCGTCATTTGCACCAGCTTCTAAGAATGCACCAATATCTCCGAATTGAGCTTTTGCCGGGGTAATGGCCATAAACCCAAGCAACAATGTGCTCAGAATAAGTTTTGTAATAGTCTTGTAGCGATGAATCATGTAATCTCCTGTTTTAATGTTTAGAGGCTAATATCCGTATTATTTTTGAGAGTTTGAATACCCTTTTTGAGGTATTTGAAAATCTTAATCTTCCAGCGATTCCAACATATTGATATATGAATGATATCTGTTAGGATCTATTTCCCCATTTTCAAAAGCAGCAATCACACCACAACCCGGTTCATGAATATGAGTACAGGTATTGAATTTGCATGTTTCTCTGGGCTCTAACATCTCCGGGAAGTAAAGCGATAATTCCCAGTCTTCAATATTTACAAGACCGAATTCCCGGATTCCGGGAGTATCAGCAACGAATCCTCCTATTTCCAATGGAATTAAACGCGCAAAAGTGGTGGTGTGCTTTCCCTTATTGGATGAGCTGGAAATCTCTCCGACTTTTAAGTTATAATCTGGATCAATAGCGTTTAAGATACTTGTCTTACCAACTCCTGATGGACCAATAAATGCAGATATTTTATCTTTAAATAAAGATTTAAGCTGCTCTATTGACTCATCATCTTCAATAGAACAAGTATACACTGGGTAACCAATGGATTTATACACTTCGATCATATCTTCCATGAAATCATGATCTCCTTTTTTAGCCAGATCCATTTTGTTTATGATGATTCCTGCAGATACATCATATGCTTCACAGGTAACCAGAAATCGGTTGATAAACCCTTCATTCAGCTTTGGCTTTCTGATAGATTGAACCACAAAAGCCTGATCCAGATTGGAAACCAGAATATGTTCGCCTCGCTTTCCATGGGTTGCCTGTCTGGTGATGTAGTTTTCCCTGTCATGAATATTCAGAATATTACCGGATCCGTCATTATTGACTTCCAGATCAACCATATCTCCAACAGTGATAGGATTGGTAACCTCTTTTTTATCTAAGCGGAATTTACCCGGGAGTCTGCTGTTTATGATCTCGTCTCCGGTATCGACCTTATACCAACTTCCTGTAGATTCTAATACTCGTCCTTTTTGCATAACAGAAAATACGGAAGAGTATGCTATAGGCAAGAAGAAAACTTATAATATTGGATAATTCCGGATTTTTAAGTTCTTTAAGAATCAATTCTATCATTTAAATCGATACTATGTTCAAGATTTCATTTCTGCCTTTAATAATATTGGTTCTTTTTAGCGCTGTAGAAGATCCTGAATCAGAGTTAACAAAATTTTGGGAAGAAGCTTCCAGAACTGTACAAGATGGAGATTTCAAAGGTTACGCAGATACTTTTCATAAAGATGCGGTTTTGGTGAATGGCATTTCCGGGAATAGTTATCCGATCTCTAATGCATTGGAAGGGTGGGAGAAAGGATTTGAAGACACTAAAACCGGAAAGATGAAAGCCAGTGTTGAATTTAGATTTTCAGAGCGATTTTATAGTGAAACCACATCTTTTGAAACCGGAATATTTAAATATTCTTCTCAAAATAAAGGTGAACAAGAAAGCACTGTATATATCCACTTTGAGGCGTTGTTGACAAAAGCGAGTGGAGAATGGAAGCTGTTGATGGAGCACCAGGTTTCGGTAGCTACAGAAGCTGAATGGAATAGTATTAAATAAAAAAAAGACCCGATTAAGGGTCTTTTTAGTTTGAATTATTTTGAAACGGTTACATTTTCCAATTTACCGTTTTTACCTGAAACGGAGTTTTTATGAGCATCACTCACTTTAAAAAACTCTTTAGGATCGTTTTCAGGATCTTTCTCAAGCATCTGATCCAGTAATTCTTCCATTCTTTCCAGGTAGTTCACTTTTAGATCGCCGATCACATCTTTTTCGATCTCAGCAACATCTTTTTCGTTTTTCTTTGGAAGTAGTACTTGTTTGATACCCGCTCTTTTTGCAGCAAGTACTTTTTCTTTAATACCACCAACCGGCAGTACCAATCCACGAAGTGTAATTTCTCCGGTTAGAGCTATAGTTCCTTTTACTTTTCTTTGAGTAAAAATAGAAGCTATGGCTGACATCAGTGAAACACCGGCAGAAGGTCCGTCTTTTGGAACAGCGCCTGCAGGAACGTGAATATGAAGATCCCAGTATTTGAAAGCTTCTTCAGGAATACCAACTTCATCAGCGTGAGCTTTTAAATAAGAAATAGCCAGCATCGCTGATTCTTTCATCACGTCACCAAGTTGTCCGGTAATGTTAAGCTTTCCTGAACCTTTGGATACACTTGCCTCAATAAAGAGGATATCTCCACCGAAAGGAGTCCATGCCAATCCTGTGGCTACGCCGGGAACAGTTGTTCTTTCAGCTGCATCACTGAAGTATTTCTGTTTTCCAAGAAACTCTTCAATGTCATCTTCTTTTACAGAAAACTCTTCTATTTCACCTTTTGCAATTTTTGCAGCTACTCCACGACATACACCGGCAACCTGCCGTTCCAGGTTTCTTACACCAGACTCACGAGTATATTGATCTATCACTTTGTGGATCGACTTTTCATCAATAGAGATTTGCTCAGGTTTTAGCCCGTTTTCTTTGATCTGTTTAGGGATCAGATATTTTTTAGCAATTTCAGTTTTCTCTTCAAGAGTATAACCGCTTATGTTTATGATCTCCATTCTGTCTTTTAATGGAGCAGGGATCGTATCCAGACTATTCGCAGTTGCAATAAACATCACCTTTGAAAGATCATATTCCAACTCTAAATAGTTATCACTAAACGTGTCGTTCTGCTCAGGGTCAAGAACTTCGAGAAGGGCAGAAGTTGGATCTCCGCGATAATCGGATCCTACTTTATCGATCTCATCAAGCATGATAACCGGATTACCTTTTCCAGCTTTCTTCATGGAGCGGATAATTCTTCCAGGAAGGGCGCCTATATACGTTCGTCTGTGACCTCGAATTTCCGCTTCATCTCTGATTCCACCTAAGCTGAAACGCTCAAATTCTCTGTTTAAAGATCTGGCAATGGATTTCCCCAGAGATGTTTTACCAACACCGGGAGGCCCGTAGAAACACAGAATTGGAGCCTTCATGTCTTCTTTCAACTTCAAGACGGCCAGATATTCAATAATACGTTTCTTTACCTTATCCAGTCCGTAGTGGTCTTCATCCAAAACTTCTTTAGCAAATTTAAGATCCAGTTTGTCTTCAGAATATTCATCCCAGGGAAGATCTAGAATCCATTCTACATAACTGTGAATGATTCCATAATTAGGGGATGCATTAGGTGTCATTTCTAATCTTCGAAGCTCTTTTTCAGCTTCTTCTCTTACGTTTTCAGGAAGTTTTTTGGCTGCTAATTTCTCTTTGAGTTTTTCTACTTCCTGATGTTCAGCGTCTTCACCCAGTTCTTCCTGAATGGCTTTCATTTGCTGACGGAGATAGAATTCGCGCTGCTGATCATCAATATCAGATTTTACTTTCGTTCTGATCTTTTCACTCATATCCAGCACCTGAACTTCCTGCTCAAGGAATTCCATTACCTTATTCAGGTTATCAGAAAATTTTTGAATTTCAAGCAGCTGTTGCTTTTTCTCAATACCTACATTCAGGTTTGAAGAAATAAAATTCAAGAGAAAAGTAGGACTGTTGATATTATTTACAGCAATTGTCGCCTCAGAAGGAATATTTGGGGACAGGTTAATTATCCTTGTTGCTGTTTCTTTGATATTCCTGATAGAAGCATCCAACTCTACACCCTGAATATCCATTTCTTTCGGAAATGCTTTCACTTTGGCTTTAAAGAAAGGACTGCTTTGAGTAAATTCTTCCACTTCAAAACCGGACTTTCCCTGAATTACAATACTCTTACTTCCATCAGGCATTTTTATGAGCTTGATGATGCGAGCCATGGTTCCGATGCGGTGAAGATCTTTATCTTCCGGTTCTTCAATATCTTCATCTTTCTGTGTAACCACCCCAATGATCTTATCACCCGCATATGCTTCTTTCACTAATGCAAGCGAACGGTCTCTGCCAACGGTAATTGGAACTACAACTCCGGGAAACAGAACTGTATTTTTTAACGGAAGTATAGGAAGCTCATCAGGAATCACAGATTCAGTGAGTTCCTTTTCCTCTTCCTCAGACATTAATGGAATGGCTTGTTCAAAATCATCAAAACTAGCGTCTGATTCATCAAAACTATCAAACGTATTAAATCGGTCTTTCATAAATATTATTTCAAAATTTCTTTATTAGTCAAATTAACGCAAATACAAAGCCAAACTCAGGAGTAATGCAAAGCGTCATACTTTTTTAGTTGCTGGCAGTAAGCCAAGGCAAAGTGTCAGTTACAGATGAAACTGGAGTACCGCTACACCCGCACCCGACAAGTTTGTAGCGGTAGTAAAAGATCTTGCAGACACAGTTAGTCCTAAAGAAAGATCCCAAAATCTGGTTTCAATAGCACTTCCTACATTAAAAGAACCGGGCAATCCGGGGCCAAATTGTAATCCTCCTCGTAACGGAAGGAAGTTTAAAGGTCTGAGCTCTGCGCCTAAAGAAGTAACCAATCGGGTAGAATTAAATGCATTATTGGATATACCGATACTCATGTCTCCCATGATCTTGATCCGGTTTAGTTCGATTAAAATTCCTCCATTGAATGAAGTAGGCAACAGAGTTGAAAAAGAACCCGTCTCAAAATTCGATGAATTATCTGCAAAGGGATCTCCATCACCGTGTTGTTCTACAAAACTCAGATATTGTCCGGGAGCGCCTGCAAAGTATTCATCAGCTTCGGAAGGAAAGGAAGCAGTTGTACCATTATTCGTGGTTTCTTCAAGATGTAGCGTTTTGTCCGAATAATGTACAAAGCCAATATCGTTTATCGAGAATGAAAGTCGAACAGATCGCTTTATTGGCTGTTGGTTGGTGTTTAGAGTGGATAGATCACTTCCAAAAGTTAACAAGTAAGTAAAACCGACATCTACGCCGGCTCCATAGCCATGAATATTAGTAAGTTCATCTTGAAAAGGTTGCAGAGACTGATTAACTGCTTGATTTGCTAATATCCCATTCATATAGGATTGCGTGGCTTCAGTTAAGTTACCGGCTGATTGGTGATTGAAAACTTGAGATCTGCTAATATCAGTCGATCCACTTTCTCGGGAATACTCGTTTCTCCATTCTGTATTTTGATAAGGTCCCGCAAGGATAAATTTCGGAGCAAATCCGATTAAGAAATTATCTAAACGAGAGCTTAATCCATTGATTAGACCAACAGACTCAGAATAACCAAAAGAAAATTCGTGCAGAACCTGATATCGGTGAACGAGATCCTGATTAGACATTGAGACATTGTTTTCTACTACCAATTGATCAGTATACCAGTTTCGTCCGGCTTCAAATGTTGAACCAACTCTGGTTCTGGTAGCAATAGAATAAGCTCGGTTATTACTTATCCAGTTAACACCAAATGTGGTCGCTTCAAAACGAGATTGATGTACAGAGTTTAATCTTTCTCTTTTATAATGGGTATCAATGATAAGATCTTTGTTTGCTTGAGTAAGATCAAAGTCGCCGGAAGAGAATTTATTAAAATACTTGAGATAATTATCTTTTTGATCTAACGGATTCTCAAAGTTCAAAACCCCGTTAAAAGTAGAAGTTCCTGAAAGAAAACCAATATCCACCTTTTTTGTTCTGTCATTAATTAACAGGTTTGCGGGGTTATAGAAGTTGGCATGGAAGTCGGTAATATAAGTAGTTCCACCACCACCAAGAGCCAAATTCTTTGGTGTAACAACGGGTTGCGCAAAAATATTAATTGCACACATAAAGCCCATAAAAATGGTTGTTAAAACCTTCCACATAGTATTAAAAGCCGTCCTTTTACTAACCTATTACCTGAAGAGGTGCTGCCTTCAGCATCAACTTCTTTTGTCCTCTTGACTTGAAAAATACAACAACTTTTGTATCCATTCCTAATCCGGTTCTGCTTATGATCTTTCCCGGGCCGAATTTTGCATGCTCAACAACAGCTCCAACCTGAAACGGATCGTCTCCATCCTGCAGATCATACTCAATAGTATTTCCACTGGCAGATTTGTAAGTCTTGCCACTAACGGGTGTTTCCCAATCATATTCTATAGAAGTTGCACCTGTAGATTTATTGGATGAAGAAGACTCATCCAAAGAAAATCGGTCTGCTTTTTGAGTGATTGTTGCTCCGGTTTCAGTTCGAACTACTCCCGAATCAACTTCATCTATAAAACGGGAGCGAATCTGTCGTTGTTCTTCTCCGAATTTATACCTGTTTCTGGCATGGCTGAAATATAAACGCTCTTCAGCTCTTGTTATGGCAACATAAAACAACCGACGTTCTTCTTCTATATCAACTTCAAACCCAACACGTGCTCCAACAGGGAAGAGGTTTTCTTCCAGCCCAACTACAAATACAGTAGGGAATTCCAGACCTTTGGAACCGTGAACAGTCATAAGTGTAATGGCAGGTTTATTCTCATCGAATTTATCAGCATCAGTGATCAAGCTGATTTCCTGCAAAAATGCACTCAGTGAAGGATTAGAATTTCCTTTTTCATAATATGCGATGGCATTCTGGAATTCCAGGATGTTATCTCTTCTCATCATAGATTGCTGAGAATTTTCTTCAACCAAAGCTTTTACATAACCCGACTGTTCCAGAACTGCACGGGTCGATTCAGTTAAACTTAAACCGTTTTCCATTTCTGAACGCAACCGGTTGATCATATCCACAAATTCGCGAATGCGCACTTTAGCCGGTTTATAAACATCTGTGTTTTCAACATCCTGAAGAATGGTCCAGACAGAACGTCCTTCAGAGCGTGCTTTTTTTCTAAGGTCCTGAATTGATTTGTTCCCAATTCCCCTTGATGGTTCATTGATGATCCGGATGAGATTAGTTTCATCGTTTGGATTCACCAACAAAGTCAGATAGGCAAGTACGTCCTTGATCTCTTTACGTTGATAGAAGGAGAGACCTCCAACCAATTGATAAGCCAGATCACGTCTTCTTAGCGCTTCTTCAAAAACACGGGATTGATAATTTGTGCGATACAGAATGGCAAAATCATTGTTATTGTATCCGTGCCTCAGTTTCAATTCATGAATATAACTGGCAACTCTGTTTGCTTCATCTCGCTCATCATAGTTATCCAAAAGAATAACCGGGTCGCCGTAATCCTGTTCGGTCCAGAGAGTTTTATCCAGTTGCTTTGAGTTCTTTTTGATGATAGAATCGGCACACTGAAGAATAGATTTTGTGGAACGATAATTTTGTTCCAATGGAACTCTTTCAGCATCCTCATAATCCTCCTGAAAATTCAGGATATTTGAAATATCAGCTCCACGGAATGAGTAAATACTTTGTGCATCATCACCAACCACGCAAATATTTCCGTACTTCTTAGCCAGCATTTTAGTGACTTTATACTGAGCATGATTGGTATCCTGATACTCATCTATCATAATATATTTGAAGCGATTCTGATATACTTCCAGCACTTCAGGAAATTCTTCAAACAGTTGAATAGGCTTTACCAACAGATCATCAAAATCCATGGCATTACTTTCTTTTAAACGCGTGATGTAGATCTTGTAGACTCGTGCTGTAATGTCATCCAGTGTACTGCCTACAAACTTATTTTGATAAGTATCAGCATCGATAAGTTGATTCTTTGCATCACTGATCTTATTACGGATCGTTTTCGGCTTGATCTCCTTGGGATTAAAATTCAGTTCTTGGAGGATCTGTTTAATAACGGTTTCAGAATCACTGGTGTCATAAATGGTGAAGTCTTTACCATAGCCTAATCTGTCTGCCTCAAACCTTAATATCTTTGAAAAAATAGAGTGAAAGGTTCCCATCCAGAGCTTGGAAGCTTTGTCGCCGATCAATCCTTTGATCCTGTCTTTCATTTCACGAGCTGCTTTATTCGTGAATGTAAGAGCTAAAATTTCATTAGGTGCAGCTTTAAATTGCTGAAGGAGGTAAGCTATCCGAAAAGTTAATACCCGGGTTTTACCACTACCGGCTCCGGCTATAATTAAAAGCGGTCCATTAGTATGAGTAACAGCTTTTCTCTGTTGTTCGTTAAGACCTTTCAGAAAATCAGGTTTTCCTTGAGGTTCTTCAGATTGTAGGGAAAATTTCTTCATTAATTTAATCACAAGGGAGAAATTCCATTGCTTGCTTATTTATGAATCTGGGAGTTAAGTAATTGTGTTCATAAGAGCTTTTAAAACTATTTCTCGTACCAATGCTCTGTGTTGGTGCGTAATCAGAGCCAGATTCGAAAGCTTAGTTCCGACGGAGACCATCGGAACCAGTAGCTAGAATTCTTTGTGCCCTCTGTGGTTTCCAAATTACTGAAAATCTTTCAGCTGTTCTTTAAGCTTTTCGAGATTGGCTTCTCCATCCCGTTTTTTGTTACGTTCATTTTGAACGACCGCTTCAGGTGCGTTGTCTACAAAATTCGAATTGTTAAGCTTTCCGTTTACACTTTTCAAGAAACCTTCAACACGCTGTATTTCTTTTTGAATTCTTTCGATCTCTTTATCAACATCAACCAAATCAAACATCTGAACGTAGATCTCATCATTACCAACAAGAGCAGAAGCACAAGCTTTTGGCTTTTTAAGATCAGTAGCTATAAATAATGATTTCAGAACCTGAAGTTTTCTAAGTATCCATTCGTTTTCTTCAATTTTTTGAGCATTGGATGTCTTAATAAGTACTTCAATGTCTTTTTTAGGAGAAACCCCCATTTCTGAACGGATATTTCTTAATGCAGATATCATTCCCTGCATACTTTCGAACAGAGTTACATCTTCCGTATTGATCTTGCTTTCATCGAACTCAGGCCAATCTGAAATACACAATGCTTCCTCAGAAGACCTTTCGTCAATATGCTGCCAGATCTCTTCACTGATAAACGGCATGAAAGGGTGGAGTAGCTTCATCAATTGCTCAAACATCCCTAAGGCAACATTCAGACGCTCTTTATCAAACTTATCACCGTAATTCGCTGGTTTAGCAAGTTCGATATACCAGTCACAGAAATCATCCCAGATCAAGGAATACACTTTTTTGAGAGCGTCATTCAGTTTATAATTCTGAAAATCCTCTTCAACTTCTTTGATGGTTTGATGGATACGAGACATCATCCAGCGGTCAACCAGATTTTCGGAATCTATTTCAGTAGTAGGATTATATTCCACATCTTCTTCCATATTCATGGATAAAAAGCGGAAAGCGTTCCAGATCTTATTACTGAATTTACTTCCCTGTTCACAAAGTTTTGAATCGAAGGGGAGGTCGTTTCCTGCAGGAGTTGCAAACAACATTCCCATACGGATTCCATCCGCACCATATTGTGAGATAAGCTCTAACGGATCAGGAGAGTTTCCTAAACTCTTGCTCATCTTGCGACCTTGTTTGTCTCGAACAATTCCGGTGTAATACACATTTTTGAATGGTAATTCACCGCGATATTCATATCCGGCAATGATCATTCTGGCTACCCAGAAGAACATGATCTCCGGAGCTGTAACCAGATCATTGGTAGGGTAGTAGTAGTCTACTTCGTCTTTTTTATAGAATCCGTCAAACACAGAAATAGGCCACAACCATGATGAAAACCAAGTATCGAGAACATCTTCTTCCTGTTTCAGGTCACTAGCCGTAAGCTTTTTGTTTCCGGATTTTTCTTTAGCAGCTTTTACTGCTTCTTTCAATGTTTTAGCAACAACAAAATCATCATCACCTTCGCCGTAGTAGTAAGCAGGAATTCTGTGTCCCCACCAAAGTTGACGTGAAATACACCAGTCACGAACGTTTTCCATCCAATGACGATAAGTATTCTTGAATTTCTCCGGATGAAACTGAATGTTATCATTCATTACATTTTCAAGAGCGGGTTCGCTCAACTCTTTCATTGCTACCCACCATTGAAGAGAAAGACGTGGTTCGATAACAGCGTCCGTTCTTTCAGAATAACCAACTTTGTTCTTGTAATCTTCTACTTCAACAAGATTGCCCGCTTCATCCAGATCTTTCGAGATCTGCTTACGAACATCAAACCGGTCCATTCCAATATACAGTTCTCCTTCTTCGCTGACAGTCCCATCGGGATTCATCATGTTGATGGTTTCCAGATTGTGTCGCTGTCCTAAATCATAATCATTCAGATCATGAGCAGGCGTTACTTTCAGGCAACCTGTTCCGAATTCCATATCCACGTAGTCATCCAGAATAATAGGAACTTCACGATTTACCAACGGTACGATAGCTTTTTTACCGTGAAGATGAGTATATCGCACATCTTCAGGATTAATACAAACCGCAGTATCTCCCAGAATAGTTTCAGGACGAGTAGTGGCAATAGTTACATATTCATCAGAGTCAACGATCTTATAGCGAACGTGATAGAGCTTGGAATTAACTTCCTTATGAATTACTTCTTCATCACTGAGCGCTGTTTTCGCAGCCGGATCCCAGTTGATCATTCGGGCACCACGGTAGATCTTTCCTTTATTGAAGAGATCGATAAAAGTATCAATTACACTTTCAGAATACTTCTCATCCATTGTGAAAGTGGTGCGATCCCAATCACAACTGGCACCTAATTTCTTAAGTTGTTCGAGGATGATGCCGCCGTGCTCGTGCGTCCATTCCCAGGCATGTTCCATGAACTCGTCACGGGTAAGATCTTTTTTCGTAACACCTTTTTCACGGAGCTTTCGTACTACTTTTGCTTCAGTTGCAATAGAAGCATGATCTGTTCCTGGAACCCAGCAAGCGTTAAAGCCTTGCATTCTGGCTTTACGAACCAAAACATCCTGAATGGTATTGTTCAACATGTGTCCCATGTGTAAAACACCGGTTACATTTGGAGGAGGAATTACGACTGTAAATGGCTCTCTTTCATCAGGTGTGGAATGGAAGTAATTATTGTCCATCCAATACTGATACCATTTGTCTTCAACTTGCGAAGGATCGTACTGTGCGGGAATTTCTTTTTTTGTGTTCGTTGAATCGCTCACTTCAGCTACTAATTAAGGAATTTCTCTTTTCTAAATTTTAAGTGACAGAGTAGCAAAGTTGCAAAGTATTCAACTTTGTCACTTTGCTACTGTATCACTCTGTCACTTTCTCTTACTTAACTCTTTTCAATAATACACCAAAATGTCCGTCACATCCGTGTTTGTGAGGATAGGTTTGATACGCTTTACCGTCTTCAATAAGAATTTCTTCAGGCACAAAATCCTCAAGCGGTTGCAGCTCAAAGTTATCATCCATTTTTTCCAGAAGCTTATGGATCTGTTCCATGTTCTCTTCCGGTTCTAATGAACAGGTGCTGTATACTAAACGTCCGCCAAGTTTTACCATATTTGCTGCTTCTTCCAGTAATTTCTCCTGAAGTTCCACTGCATTTTTAAGGCCTTGCTCGTCTCTTCTCCAACGAAGGTCAGCACGTTTACTCAATACTCCGGTTCCAGTACAAGGAGCGTCTAAAAGAACAGCATCCGCAAGAGGAAGTGATAGTTCCAGAATATCACCACGACGAATTTTAATATTTTCAGCACCAAAGTTCAGCGCATTTTCTGCAAGTAGTTCCAGTCGTTCAGCTGAAATATCCACAGAAAGGATATCGCTTTTAGCTTCAGTCAGATCAGCGATCATAATTGATTTTGTACCCGGAGCAGCACAGAGATCATAAATTTTCTCATCAGGCTGAGGATCTAAGATAAACGGAGCAAATCCTGCTGCAAGATCCTGCACATGGCACAACCCTTTTGCAAACAAGCCTTTTTCAATGAAAGGTTGAACAGAATCTACTTTATAGAAATTTGGCAACCAGTCACTCGCTTCAAAGTCGATGCCCATTTTTTCCATACGCAGCTCAAAATTTTCCGGCTTGGTACGGATCGTGTTTACACGAACATAATAATTTGGGCGACTGTTGTTTGCCTGATACAACTGAAACGCTTCTCTTTCTCCAAAACGCTTATTCCATCTGGCTACCAGCCATTCAGGATGAGAGAAAGTAGTAGCTACTAATTTGGTTCTGTCTTTGAAAGCCGGTTTTGGCAGAGCGCCTTCCTCACGTTGCATATTACGGAGAATAGCATTTACGAGGTCACCGGTTTTAGAACCGAGCATAAATTTAGCTATTTCAACGGCCTCATTGATAGCAGCGTAATCAGGAGTGCTGTCCATAAACAGCATATCATAAATAGAAAGACGAAGAATGTTCTTCAGCTCCGGCTTCATTTCTTCAATTCCAATTGAAGAAAAATGATCGATGATAAAATCGAGGTAACTACGCTTACGGAGTATATTTTGTACGTATTCTCTTACCTGAGCTTTTTCACGAGTATCCAGCTCGTTTGCAAGTGAATAGTCCAGGTTTTTTTCACGGTCGAATTCAATTAAGATTTCTACGCTGACTGATCGTGCTGATAATTCGGGTTCCAAGGTGCTCAGGATTTAAATATTCAAGTTAGGTGCTTATAAAAAAAGGTGATCCAATCACCTTTAGTTGCATAAATGCGTCAAATAAAACAAGCTGGTATTTTGCCAGCTTGTAGAATCCCTAAAGATAAAATATTAAGAGGGGAGTTGCTAATTAGAACTCATAATTTCACTTCATTATTTATTTGGTACCAATCAATTTTTCTTGAGAAATACATAACAAGAGCAAGTATGATGAACAAACCAATGCTTCCCATCAGTAATGCATAATCTTCAAGTTGTATGATCACATAAATAAAGAGATATAAAATGGTGAGAATACCTGACATCAAGCCTGTAAGGGAAGTACTTTTTAAAACTGTTTTGGTGTAAGCAGAAATAAGGCCAATTGTTAACACTGAAGATGCTAAATAAGCAAAATTGAATGAACTGTGTTCAGATATGGATAAAAGTAACGTATAGAATAAACAAAGCGCTAAGCCAACAAGGATATATTGAATAGGATGTACTCTCTTTTTGTTAATTATTTCTATAAAAAAGAAGACCAGAAATGTTAATCCTATAAATAAAATAGCATACTTAATACTTCGTTCAGACTTTTTGTAATTATCTACCGGAAGTAACAGGTCTACGCCAAAAGCCGATTCTTGTACTCGGTGTTCTGAATTCAACCAAGCTTGGGGATAATTTCTGTTTAAGTGAAGAACATTCCAGTTTGCTACAAAACCGGAGTCAGAAACAGTTCGGTGATCAGGTAAAAAAGCACCGTCAAAGCTTGGGGTGCTCCAATCTGATTTAAGTTCTACATCCGTTATTTTTCCTACCGGGACAAATCTCAGATATTCACTTCCCTTAAGTTTTACATTAAATGCAAAAGGTTCAGACAGAATATCACCATTACTGTTTACCGAAATATTGAGGGGTGCATTTATCCCTGAACTTATGATGTTAGTTGTAATAGTTCCGGGATTAAAGACTTTAGTATTTTCTCCCCATTTCAGATCTATTTGTTCTTCAATACCTCTAAGGTCAGAAATACCAATACTAAGAAAAGCATTGTTGAGATGGAGGTCCTTTGCTTCAATATCAAAGTCTTTGATATTCAAAGTGGAAAAATCTCCATCAAGAGAGATATCAGAATTATAAACTATTACTTCAAAAATACCCCGGTATCGTTTTTCGGGAGCGATTGAACCTGATATATTTAAATTTTCCGGTAACATATTCAGATAATCCGTTCTTTCGATCCAGACATCGGTAGAATCTTTTGGTGAATATCTTTTAATGTGTTTTGTAAAAGGAATAGTCAGAAATGGCCCCGTTATGGTCTGTTCTTTACCCCATTTTTCTCCAATTTCATTAATGGCTTCATTCTTAGTGTTTTGTCGTTCATACACTAAGTTGCTAATCATAGCAGCAGGTATAAGCAGTAAGAGTGTTATAATTGCTATAAATACTGCTTTAATCATTACAGTATTTCGTTCTGAAAAGCTTTGTTTATTTTGACCGGAGATTTCAGACATAATGTTGGATTGGTTAATTGTTTATTCTTTTTCCTTTTGGATATTCAAGCTGATAGTTCAATATAAGTTTTTTTGTTTCATTTGGTTGTAGATTCAATCTCCAAGTAATAATACGGAAGTCTTTGAATTAAGCTTAGAGCCTATTGCTAGTTTCAAGATCATCAATTAAACCAGTGAGGACTTCAGTCCGACTGGAATAATGCTGGAGTTTATCCCTACGCTTGTACGAATAAATTCATTAATGAATAACAACAGAAATTCCATCCACTATTTGTATCTTTGGATATGTTCAAAGTTCAAGACACCATTCTAACAGAAGAGATTGCAACCACGAAATTCGCATGCGATCTGCCGCGATGCAAAGGAGCATGTTGTGTAGTGGGGGATGCCGGAGCTCCCGTTGTAAAAGATGAAATTCCTGTATTGCATAAAGCCTATCGGTTATTAAAAGATGAACTGAGACCGGAAGCGGTAGAAGTTGCCGAACGAGATGGAGTAGTCATCGGAAGCGAAAAAGCCGGATATGAGATCGCTTGTGTAAATGAAGCTGAATGCATTTTCGTGAAATACGGTGAGGACGATGTGTCTTATTGCTCCATCCAACAAGCTTATTTTGACGGACGCATTGACTGGGAAAAGCCATTGAGTTGCCACTTGTTTCCGGTACGGTTAAAGAAGATATCCGACTTTGATTACGCCAATTTCGAGTATGTAGACAGTTTGTGTTCCGCTGCATGTGACAAGGGAAGCAAAGAAGGAATTTATTTATCCGACTTTCTGGAAAAGCCATTAACAAGACGGTACGGAGAAGATTGGTATGATGAATTTAAAGCTGCTTGTAACTATATACGAGAACAGGAAGTAGACTAGGCATGCTTCGGAATCAACAAAATATTAGCCAAAAGCAGCAACTGGGTCAGCAGCAAAAACTGTCGCCACAGCAATTGCAGTTTATCAAGTTGCTTCAGTTACCGACTATTGCTCTGGAGCAGCGGATCAAAGAAGAGCTGGAACTGAATCCCATTTTGGAAGAAGCAGAACCGGGGGAAATTCGTCAGGAGAGAGTTGAAATTGAAGATGAAAAACCAATTTCCCAGGAAAAAGAAGACGGACTGGAAACACTTGAAGAACACGAAGTAGATTGGGATGATTTTGATACCAATACTGAATTTGAGGGAGAATCATATTCCACTCCCACACATCCGGATATGCAGGAGTGGCAGGATCTTCCCGATCCTTATCATGCATCCTTTTTGGAAGAACTGGAAGAACAGGTGAGCTTGCTAGATCTGACCGAGGAAGAAGAATTAATAGCCGATCAGATCCTGGGTTCGCTGGACGAAGACGGATATTTCAGACGAGAACTCGAAGCTGTAGCTGACAACATCGCTTTTAATCACAGCGTGTATGTGGAAGTGGAAGATGTGGACCGAATCCGAAAACAAATTCAGTTGCTTGATCCCATCGGAATTGCATCTATGAGTTTACAGGATTGTTTGTTGGTACAGATAGAGCAATCCTCCAATGAACTGGATGGCAGAGAGCTGGCCATCGACATTGTTAAAGATGCGTGGCAAGCCTTTGAGAAGAAACACTTCAATAAACTGCTTCAGAAATTCAATGTATCAGAAGAAGAACTAAAAGACGCTTTTGATGTGATCAAGGGAATGGATCCACGTCCCGGAGCAGTGTCAACCGGAATGGAAGAATCCCAGAATTACATTGAACCCGATTTTGAAGTGTACTGGAGAAATACGGATGAATCGAATCTGGATAAAGGAGAGTTTCTTATTAATCTGAATCAAAGAAATTCACCCTCGCTTAGGATTTCCCCTGACTACAAGGAGATGTGGAAAGACATCAAAGAAAAAAGGGAGAAACCGGATCAACAAACACAGAATTTTATAAAAGGAAAGATCGATTCGGCAAATTGGTTTATTGAATCCATCAAACAGCGACAGAATACTTTGATGAATGTGATGAAGACCATGGTAGCTCTTCAGGAAGATTTCTTCAAGTACGGCGACAGTCTGAAGCCCATGATCCTGAAAGACATTGCAGAGCGGATCGGGATGGATATCTCCACGATCTCAAGAGTAGTGAACGGGAAATATGTGCAAACCAATTTCGGGGTGCATGAACTAAAGTATTTCTTTAATGAAGCGATGGAAACGGACAGTGGGGAAGAGGTTTCCAACAGAGAGGTTAAAAATATTCTTCAGACTATTATAGATGAAGAAGACAAACGAAACCCGATGAGCGATCAGGATCTTGCAAATCAGCTCAATGAAAAAGGGTATAAAGTTGCCCGAAGAACGGTAAGCAAATACCGGGAGCAATTGAATGAGCCGGTGGCAAGATTGAGAAAACAAATATAGATCACTGATTCACTGATTTTTTTTGATTACGCTGATTGGATTAGTGTTCGTTAACCTTTTTGTCTACGGTCATCTCGCGGCGAATGCCCGAGATCTGGAACTCCCTAAAGATCAATACCCCTTTCACGTTTCGGGTTCCCGATTTAAACCTAGTTCAGTAGCTCTACTGCGGAACTAACTATTTGAGCTCATCTCCCGGGATGTAGTAAAAGCGGCGAAAAGATGAGGCGGAGTCTCAAAACCGCATTCCGAACGGGACGTTCAGAACGAGGAAAATCGTTTGATTGGGATTGCTCAATTTATTTAAAAGAAGGGTCATCCTGAACCATGTGCTGAACTTGATTCAGTATTATTTCAGGATCTTTGTGAAGCATATATTCCATTAATTAGATCAAGCTCAGCTCCGCGATGATATATATGTAGCTTTAAACTAGGAGAACCATCAGGCTCGGCGGTATGCACCTGAAATAGCTAAGACTAATGGAAGCAGAGCTTCCGGGGGCATTCCGCACCGGAGGTACGGAACGAGGGTAAAAACTCATTCATAAACTTGACGTTTGCGCTGTTTTGAGGGTGAATTTACAATAATAGAGTCTTAGGCTCCGAATATTATCCTCGAACAAGCATCAAAATCTGAGTCAATTAAACAGATCGTTATCTGGAAAATATAGCTTTGTATTTATAGAGAGATGATCCATTTCGTACTTGTTCATAACTTAAGTTGAGCGCCTAAGTTTAATTAATACTTGCATATAAATTTAAAATAACCGTAATTATATCTAATAAAAAAATAGGACATACAAAATATAGGTTTCAAAATAAGCGTCAATATTAACCGTGAACTTATTTTGTATGGAAGAGATAGAAAATGCTTTAAAGGTGCTTAAACCTAAAATAAGAGAAGTACGCACTGTTCAAGAGTGGTCAGCTGAAATGGGTTGCAGTGATCCTAAATATTTTGCACGTCTGTTTAGAAGACACTTTGGAGTAACTTGTAAGGAAGCCCTTATTAGAGTAAGGGTCGAGAAACTTTTCGATTGCATTCAGAAAAACCCATATCAGAAAAATTATTGTGATGCTCAGGAGGTAGGACTTCCTGATGAAGTAGCTTTGAATAAATATTTACGTACGCATGTGGGGAAAAATCCAACAGATTTCAAGAGGGCAGTACGTACAGGAGAGATCACGAAACGAACTATTTGGAAAAACCGGCTAGCAAAAAAAGGTAGAAAAATATACTAGAATTTTCTGCTACACTAAAAGACTACTCAAATTTTTTGCTACTAATTTCATGATTTAGAATACTTGAAGAAGTCAAAATTCAAGTAATAGAATCATGGATAACTCATTAAAAAAATACTTCACTTGGATACTTTCATTCATCTTTATTGCTGCTGGAGTGCTAAAGATGTTTAGCCCCGATAATACTGGGGACATTTTGATTTTCTTATTTCATTTCAGTTATTCAACAACACTTATCCTAGTGTATTCCATTGCAATAATAGAAACATTATTAGGAGTGGCTCTATTCTTTAATTTTAAAGTCAAAGTTACGAAGCCTTTAGTAATTTTTAGTTGCTCATTGTTTTTGATCGTAGCTGTGCTTGGGTTCTTGAATGATTGGCAATTTGCATGTGGTTGTTTCGGAAAGTTTTCTTTTGGAAAATTTGATCCAGCAATGGTGTTTAGAAATTCACTTCTATTGCTTATGGCATTATGGATCACTGTAGACAACTCAATATTTAAGAAATTGATCCAGACAGGATCATTTATTAACAATAATAAATAGGAGAAAACGATGAAAATTAAAAACTACATCAATAAAATTGTAGCAATTGCAATGGTAGTTGCTCTTGTAAGTGGATTTCAGCTGGAAAATGCTGAAGGAACAATGACAACATTCGAGTCTACTATAGGAATAGAAGAAGCTTATGCTGGTCCATGTGGAAGAAGAGGATGTGATGGAAGAATTAGCGATTGCGATGGAACAAGCTATACAGTTTTTGCAGTGGGTAATGTTGAAATTACTAGATATTGCACTGGAGTAAAATCAGATCCAGAACAAATAGAAGCAATGTAAATTCTCAACACCGCATCAATAACTTTTTTGTGCGGTGTTTTTAAAATCTAATAACTATGAAATATTTAGTTTTATCTATATCAGTAATGTTATATCAATGTTCTGATGTATTCAGTCAGAATGTAAATGCTTTTTCTGAAAACTGGGAAGCTATACCTCAAGTCGAAAGTGTTAGAAATGGTCTAGATACATTGGAACATATTGAAACTTTATTTTCTCTTGAGGATATAGATTTGTTTGAATTTGCATACCTGACGGCCGATAGTTCAGGTAATTTGGCCGGATATGATTTCAATCTTGAAAAGATTTTGTTTTTCAAAAAGGATAATTACCATGATATTCAATTTTTGACTGATGGAATTGGGAGAGGGCCAAGAGAGATGAAACTAGTCAGGGATATTGAGTTCGATAAAAACGGAGATTTATGGGCTATAGATTTAGAAAGTGGAAAAATAACACTATGGTCTAAAAATAATGAATTGTTAAAATCATTTAAGCCTAATCGAAAGCATGCCAGACCATATCGATTAGCTTTATGTTCCAATTATTTAACAATTCTCTCCGAACAATATTTAGCAGAAGGTTTATACCATAGTTTTGATCTAGAGGGAAAGCCTAAAAACTCATTCATGAGCTTTAGTAATATCAATAGAGATAATTTAAGAATATTTACAAATGCGTCTTATTTCAGGGGAGATTTAAAGTGCTATAATAATTCAATTTACCATGTAGGTAAGTTCAAAAACTATATCAGAAAATACGACAAAAATGGAGATTTAATTTTCTCTAAGAAAGTAATTGAATTTCAAGGAAATCCAGAACCATTATTAGAAATTGAAAAGAGGTCATCAAGAAGGAAAGCAGATGTTAAAACGATTAGTGGTAACATAGAAGTAGTTGAAGATAATTTATTAATTTCATTTTCAGGGAAAAGAAACTCTTACTTTTATCTACTTGATGTATATGATCAAGATGGTGATTATAAAATTTCTTATCAGTTTAAGCATCCTACTAATGAGTTTACTACTGATGGTAATTACATATATACACTTGAAACTCATAGAAAGGATAAAAAGCAATACATCTCAAAATATAAGCTCCCGAATTTTTAGTAAAGACTATAATGAGGATTGTTTCCTGTATAGCAATATGTCTAATTCTAGGTCTAGGGTTTTATCTTAAACCCTTCAAAATATCAACGCAATCTATGGAAGAAGTAATCGAAGCAGGTGACATTGCTTTGACTGCAAAAAAAACTTTTTTGAGTTATTACAAAAAAAATGACGTTTTATCATTCATCTATGGTGAAGATAAGACAACATTTATAAAGAGAATAGTAGCATCAGAGGGTGATACATTAAAGATATATAGGAATGAAATTAAAATTGGAGAAACAGGAATCCCACACGATCCTATTTTTGAAATGATGGTTGAAGACCCTGATAGATCGGATTCCACAGAAATATTTTCTGCATCTAAGTATCTGAATTACATTTTAAGAAACCTTCCGGATATAGTTAAAGAACGCAGTTTGTTGGAATCAGAAAACAGCCTTATCGTACCAGAAGGTTACTATTTTATGGTGGGCGATAACTATTATGAAAGTATGGATTCCAGATTCTGGGGGCTTATCCCAAGAGAAAATATTGTTGGAAAAGTAGTACTCATATTCTGAAGCGTATTGAACAGATGGAATTATTTACAAGAACAGCAGAACAAGAAGAGCCTCGAAACTGCATATTAAGCTAGCGGTTCGTAATAAGAAGTAACCATGTTTTCAAAAAATGCAACAAAGGGATTTAAACTAGTAGAGCCTTCAGGATCGGCGGTATGCACCTGAAGTAGCTAAGAGCAATGGAAGCTGAGCTTTCGAGGAGCATTCCACACCGGACGTACGGAACGAGCGCAAAGGATCCAACTGTAACTGTGAGCTTTAAACTAGTAGAGCCTTCAGGCTCGGCGGTATGCATCTGAAGTAGCTAATTCGAATGGAAGCAAAGCTTCCGGGGGCATTCTGCACCGGAGGTACGGGACGAGGACAATGTCTATAAATTTATTTATTAACTTAGTGCGGGTTCTCTCTCTTACCTATAAACTCTTCTATATGAAATTCTATTACATAGTATTGGTTTTATACTTAATGAATTGTGCTTCAAACAAAAACGATATTGAGGTGCCATTTAAACAATTAGAGCCCTTTATTAATGACGTAAATGTATCTAGTGTGAACATAGATGATATACCAATTACTGAGATTAATATTGATGCTAAAAATATACTGTTCTATTTAGACGAAGAAGTTGACAGTCTTACCACACTAGGTTCTGTCATTAAAGTAACTAATGGTTTTGTATTTTATGATTTGGGTACTAAAAGGCTATATAATTATAGTACAGAAGGGAAAGAAGCAAAACCATTTGCAAACGAAGGGAGAGGTCCCGGAGAAGTAAACAATGTAAGACACATAGACGAAAACTCGGAATATATCTATGTGTCGGATAGCGGAAACCGTAGGATAAATATTTACGACCAGCAGCTTAATTTCTTTAGAACTGAAACAGAGATATACTCAAATGAGTTTTATGTGAATGATAGCTTTTTTGTATCAGAAAACTCCCTATACAATGGGGCTAGAGACTTAATAATAGTTAATGAAATTGATGATTTTAATATAAACAAAGCTACTTTAATGCCAAGGTTGGTTCCATTAGGTTATCAACCAAGATCACTTAATGGAACACATTTTTCATTTAATGATAACAATGTTTTAGTTACTGCTTATTCAGCTATTCCTTGGATATTTATATTTGATGATCAATTCGAACCGAAGCAGACGATTGTTTTTTCTAAATCGAGTTTTGATACACTCAATACATGGCAATTGAAAATAGAGAAAGAAGTAATGGGGAAAAGTTATTTTGGGAGAAACCCGATTACAAATATTAAAGTCGTAGATAATGGGGATATATTTATAGGGCTAAGAAATGAGTTGTTAGTTTTGTCTAAGAATAAATCAGATATGTATGAACCTGTTAAAAGATTGGTATTCAACCCTACATCTGAATCAATTGATCAAAAGTATTTCGGAATTTATAATAAGGTAATTGGATCGGATGGTGAAAGAGTTTTCATACATAATTATAATTATTTGTTCTGGATAAACTTTTGATTATGAGGACTCCAATCAAACTTTCTTAATTTCAATTCTGGAATGTAGTAAAAACCTTGAAAAGATAAGGCAGAGCCTCAAAACCGCATTCCGAACTAGAGGTATATTGTCAAGTTTATTATTAATTGATATTTGCTTCTAATCCATAGAATGATATACTGTATAGTATGAGATTAATAATTACATCCTTTCTAGTAAGTCTTTTGCTAACAGGTTTACCCAAAACCGGTAACGAATATTCAGACATTCAATTTCAAAAAGAAGTTGAGTTTGGTACCAACAACGAAATAATTGTAGGAGATGTCACTGCGTTGTCAGTTGATGCAAAAGGACAAGTCTTTATTGCTGACGGAACCCAAACAACGATCCACATTTTTAGCCCCGATGGTACTTATATCCAATCAATGGGCAGGGAAGGTAAAGGTCCGGGAGAATTTTCTGCTATTACTTTTAATACCTCAATAGAAATTCATCAAGACAAACTATTCATTACAGATACCCAAACCTTTTTTCCGCATAGAGCTCATGTTTTTTCATTACAGGATTTCTCATTCGTTTATACACTAAAGCTCCTGGCTGAAAACAGAGGCGATTACGAAGAATTAAAAGGACATTATCCCAAAAGAGTGATCCCTCAAAAAGATGGGACTTTTTTAGTGTCTTACCACAAAACGCCACATCAGTATAAAGACAGCACAAGTTACATTAAGTATTATGTACAGGATATTTCCGGTAAAATTGTTTCCGGGCCGATTTTCAAACAGAAAGACCGCACTAATTTAACTTATTTAGTGAGGGATGAGTATCCATATATAGCTATACATTCTTTTCCTTTTTTTGGAAAAACAATTCTTGATATTTCAGAAGATGAATATTTATATGCATTGAAATCGAAAGAATTTAAGATCGATATTTATGATTCAAACGGAAGTTATTTAAGGTCTATTGAACATAAATTCGAGAATAGAATATTTAGCAAGAGTAAAGTTTTAGATCGATATAAGGAAACGGATTACGGATACAATCTGGGTGATGGAGTAGCTTTAAAAATGATAGAGCAGGCAGATAACCTTCCTAAAAGCTGGCCGGCGATAGATCATATGTTTATTGATGATGAGAACCGTATTTGGGTTTCAACTATTGTTGATAATGATGAAGTATATGAATGGTGGATTTTAGATAACTCAGGGGAACTAATACATAAATTTGAATGGCCAAGAAATCAACCAATTCAAACCGTTAGGAATAATAAGCTGTACACTATTGAAGAAAATCCAAAAACATTTGAAAAGGAAGTGGTCCAATATCAGATTCTAATGAACGAATAATTTTCCGAACTATCATCAACACAACCAAATGCACTGTGGACCTACTTGTTTTCCCTAGTTCCATAGCTCCGCTACGGAACTAACTGTTTGAGCTCAGCACCTGAAATTTGCTAAATCAGTGATGTTGTTTTCCAATAATAATTTAGTACTGTAGGATTTAAACTAGTAGAGCCTTCAGGCTCGGCGGTATGCACCTGAAGTAGCTAAGAGCAATGGAAGCAGAGCTTCCGGGGGCATTCCGCACCGGAGGTATGGAACGAGGGTGAAGAGCAAGAAGTTTTAAATATATTCGTGATATAGTTTAACGCTAAGTATAACTATCACTTGCATATAAGATTAAAATAACTTTAATTGAAGTAAATACAATAGGAAGGACATACAAAATTTAGGTTTCAAAATAAGTACTAACAATAACGTTTAAACTTATTTTGTATGGAACAAATAGAAAATGCTCATTCTTTGCTCAAAGAGAATATCTCAACTATTGGGAATGTCACTGAGTGGGCTTATAAAATGGGATTTAAGAAGCCTTCTAAATTCTCTTGGGAATACAGAAAAAAATATGGTGTAAGACCCAGTGATGTGCTTATTGATATTAAAACTGAGAAGGTTATTGAATATATAAATAAACATCCTGATGAGAAAAACTACTGCATTTGTTTGGAGTTTGGGTTTGCACATGAAAAGGCATTGTACAAATTTCTTAAAAGGCATACAGGAAAATCACCTACTGAGCTCAGAAAAAGGATAACGAAAAAGGATAACGAAAAAGGATAACGAAAAAGGATAACGAAAAAGGATAACGAAAAAGGATAACGAAAAAGGATAACGAAAAAGGATAACGAAAAAGGATACTGTTTTCATTGGTTTTAGTAACTCCTTAAAACTATACTCAGTCAGGTTGCTAATTACTCAAACCCTGTTGTATGGAACAAGTTATAGTTGATTACCTCAAACACCTCGATATTCCCATTTCCGAGGCCTATTGCAAAAAAGTAATTTTATCTCATCCTGACTACCCATCACTACTTAGTGTTTCAGATTTGCTCGAACAATTAGGGGTACCTTGCCAGATTGGTAAAATTGAAGAAAAACATCTTTCTAAAGTTGAGTTTCCTTTTTTGCTACATTTGGATACTGCGAAAGATGGTTTGGTATTAATTAAAGACCTAAAAGATCTGTCTAAAGATCATATCGATTTAAAAGAATGGAAAGGCATTGTATTAAAAGCTGAGTCGGTTGAGGAATTAAAAGACAGCAACCATAACCAGAAATATAACAAAGAGCGGATTACAAAAAATGCAGCATTAGCACTTGCAATATCTATATTTGCTGCTTTTACGATACTCACCTTAGTTTCATTCTCTTGGACCAACCTGATACTTCTTACTACAAGCATCTTGGGAGCAAGCATTGGGTATATTCTGATAGCCAAGGATTTGGGTATTACCTATAAACCGGTGGAGTCTTTTTGTAATACTAGTACAAGGGTTAATTGCGATAAAGTGTTACGATCGGAAGGTGCACAGATATTCAGTTTTTTTAGTCTCTCAGAAGCTGTAATTAGTTATTTTGCTTTTCAATTAATCATTACCGGATTATTAATTCCGGTGCTAAGTAACCCTATACCATACTTTTGGGTACTGTTGGCAGCCAGTGCATTGTCTATTCCCATTATATTCTATTCCATTTTTTATCAGGCTGCAAAAGCAAAAACATGGTGCAGGTTGTGTATGTTGGTGAATGCTGTACTTGTTGTACAAGCTGGATTGTTAGGCTTTTTATATGTAGATGGAGTTTTTTCCATATCGGAAATTGAAGTTATGCCCTTCTTTTTTTCATTGTTTTTGTTCTCTGCGATTGTTGCTTTAGTATTACTCATAAAAGTTAAATTAGAAAGTATGAGTGAAGCTGTGAATGCCGAAATTACAGCAACACGTGTAAAAAATGCTCCTGAAGTTTTTGCACATCTTCTTTTTCAGGGAAACAAGGTTGATTATTCAAGAAATGAATATAGTATGGTAATTGGGAATCCTAATGCTCCCATAAACCTATTGATGGTAGCAAATTTAAATTGCCATCCTTGTAAAACTGGGTTGAAACAAGTACTTAAATTGGTAGATCAATATCCTGAACAGGTTAATATGTCTTTTAAGTTTTTGATGAGTGGAAATACGGTCCATAATATTCCTGTAAGCTCATTCTTGATTAACTACTGGAGTCAGTTTATATCGGGAACTCAGGATGAATCCAACAAAACAAGAAAGTTAATCAAGGATTGGTATGAGTATATGTCCACAGAAGAATTTGAAAGCATATATACTGAATCGCTTGATGTAAGTGACAGTGCAGTAGTATCGCACTATCAATGGATTGCAAAACATAAGATTGTTAAGACACCTACTTTTTTTGTGAATGGTTATGAGTTACCGTCTCAGTATCGAATTAGTGATTTGAGCTCATTACTCACTGGAATGATTCCAATATTCGATGAAGAAATTAAAGCACTGAACAAGCCAAAAGAACTTGTTTAACACGCAAGATTAATATTAATTAAATCAAAGAGGATTCTATTATGGAATTTTTAAATGTATTAAGTAGAGAAGAAATGAGGAATGTTAAAGGGGGAAGCATGGGTGTGTGTAGAATATATGGTGAAAACGGCTGGTCATCATGTGGTTTTTCGCCTGCGGCAGCAGAGAGCTTCTATAACGGTTTTAGTGAAATAACCGGATATTGTTGTGCTAGCTGTGGTACAGGTAATTTTTCTAACGCTGAACCCTGTTACTCATAATATTAAGATGAAAAGCAGTGATATTAAACTCTTACTGCTTTTCACATTTAATTAATTGCGAGGCATAAATGCAAAAAATAACTGTATTGTTTTGTATTAATAATCAGATAGATTTTAGTTCGAAAAATTCATCAAATTAGGCGCTAAAATTCATGTGCAAATTAGGCTTTGCAAAAAATATTATTCTAACGATAGGTTTGGTGTGTATCTTTTCGTGTAATGAAAAGGCAGGTATACAAGACAAAAACCTAAAAGAAAATAGTTTTAAAATTAATACAAACTCAAATATAGCTCTTGATTCAGTTGTTTTTGTTAAGGAAACAATTTATGAAAGTAACAGTGATGTTTTATTAGAAGGAATTATTGGTGGAGCTGATGTTGATAATGAAGGAAAAGTATTTATTAGTGCTGTAGCTCCAGGGATAAGCGCTATATATGTATTTTCATCAGAAGGTAAGTATTTAAAAAAAATGGGTAGGTTTGGTCGAGGACCTGGTGAGTTTGAAAGTATATCATCGCTGTCTATTTCAGGAGAAAAACTATTTGTATTAGATAGCCGGCAACAAAGAATAAGTATCTTCTCAACCCATAATTTGAGTTTAATTGGTGACATGACAATTAGGAAAGATAGTACAGATAGAACAGATGAGTTTTCTCAGACGATGAAAGCAATGGAGTTATATAGTTCGAAGTATGGTGATGAGGTATTGCTTGGAACAGAAGTAAAGAGCCTATATGATTTAAATAGATTCACAAAGAAAAGAATTTATAGTATTAGCAAAGATGGGCAGTTAAACTCTGAATATATAGTGGAAGCAGATAGATATAAATTTTATTTACCTACAAGAGCAGATAGAACAGGTGTTAGGTGGGGATTTACCCCAGCTTTTAACAGGCAATCACTCATTACCGTTTCTAATCAAGGTATTATTTATGTAGCCTGGACTGATGATTTCCAAATTGAAAAATATAATATAGATGGTGTTTATAAAGGAGTAATAGGTTTTTCTATAGAAAAAAGTAAGTTGGATCTTGAGTCACTGGATATTTCAAAAGGTAGAATGAAAATCATAAAGGATGTTGGTTATCCTGAAACATGGCCAGCTCTACATAATATGATAGTGGACGATCTTGGGAAATTATGGGTGGCAACGATTACTGAAAGTGATAGCACATTTAAATGGTACATTATAGGTGAAGATGAAAAATTAAAGGCAAGTTTTAATTTTTCCGGTATAAGAGCTAACCAAGAGGTGTTTGCAAAAACTGATATAGTCATCATAAAAAACGGCTATTTTTACAACAGAGAATACGATTACGTTGAAGGGATTGATAGAATAGTTAAATACAAAATAAACTTCATATCTGAGGAGCGTTCAAAAGAACTTGTCGAATAAGCAAGAATGGTTTGCTTGTTCCATTTCAAAAACAAGATTAAACATTAATTAAATCATAGAGGATTCTGTTATGGAATTTTTAAATGTATTAAGTAGAGAAGAAATGAAGAATGTTAAAGGTGGAAGCATGGGTGTATGTAGGGTCGCATGGAGGAATGCAGATGGTTCCTTTGCGGGTTGGTCGTCAAGTTGCACAAGCGTGTCGACTGCTCAGGACTCATACAATTCGAGTTATACAAATTCCGATGGTCAATATGTTTCTGGTTACTGCTGTGAAAGTTGCGGCGACTCACCTGGGGGTATGTGTTATACTTAAATATCAATGGGCTCCATTAGGAGCCTGTATTTTAGCTTTTATGATCAAAAATATATTGACCTTACTAATACTAATATTTGTTCTTCTGAATAGCTGTGATAGCAGTAAAAATAATCAAGTGCAACAAATCATAATTCCTGCTTCTATTGACTCCTTAGAAAATCTACAGGTATACCCTTTACTTGACAATTCGTCTTTAGATACAGTCATTTTAGAAAGGGTGTTAACTATCAAAAGTAACGAAGAAGTATATTTCGAAGGTTATATAAACCTATTTGATGTTGATGACAAGAATAACATATTTGTTGTTATTCAAAACCCGAGCAAAATTGATATAAAAGTTTATGATAGTTTGGGAAACTATAAAACGAAAATTGGAAGGTTAGGTAGAGGACCTGGTGAATTCCAGTCCATTGGATCAATTGATGTTTTCAATGACAAGATTTATGTACTTGACACCAGACTTCAAAAAGTCGTTGTTTATTCAACGATTGATTATTCATTAATACATGAAAATAAGTTAAATAGCACCAATCATTTAGGTGGTATGTCAAGTGTAATGAGAGCACGTGAAATATCAGTATTAAAAGATGATGTAATACTACTTAAATATGAAAGTAATATTGGTTCTAATGATTACAGAAGAATCTTTTATTATAAACTAAGTAAGGATGGGAGTACAATTGAAAACAAAGTTTTAGATCTTGAAAATTATTTTCTGTACCTCCCGGAAACACAGTTAAATTTACCACTTAAACCTCCTTTTTTAAGAAATAGTTTGGTGGCCTTATCACAAAAAGGTTTAATATTTACATCGTGGAATGAAGATTTACTAATCAAAGCTCATGATGAAATGGGTAACTATAAATATTCATTCTACTATCCTTATACTAAAAGTTCGCTATCCCTAAGTGAGCTTAATTTTAGTAGAGAAGAGCAAAATCTAATTATTAAACATGGGTTGCCTGATACATGGCCTGCCATTCACACCATAGAAGTTAGTAGCGATGATAAAGTATGGATTTCTACAATAACAGATTCCGATTCTACTTATGATTGGTGGATATCTGATTTAAAGGGTGAATTGCTCGCAACATTTTCAAAGCCGGGGTATAGAAACAACAGAAAAGTATATAGAAAACCTTTAATCAAGATTAAAAATGGTTATTTCTATGAACATGAATTTGATTTTAATCAAGGTATTGATCGAATTATTAAGTATAAAATTAATTTAAAGATAAGGGTGTAATCAAAGAGCTTGTTGAATAAACAAGATTAACATTAATCAATCAAAGAGGATTCTAATATGGAATTTTTAAATCTGTTATCACGTAAAGAAATGAAAAACGTAAAAGGAGGAGCCTGGGAAACTTGTACTTGTTACAATATACAAGGTGAATCTCAAGGAGATGTAACTTGCTCTGACGAAATGGATAAGAATCAATGTTGCCAAGTACATCATTCGGAAACTTTTGCAGCAAATTGCGAAGCTGCAAGTCTACCTGGTCAAAATCAATAAATCCCGATGGAATACTTAAGTTATCTCACAAGAAATGAAATGAAGATGATAAAAGGCGGAAGTGGCTGGACAAGATGTGAGTGTGTTGATCCATTAGGCCATTCTGAGGGTAATGTTCTTTGCTCTGAAGATATTGAATCAAATCAATGTTGTGAGGTTCAATATGAAGATAGTAAAGCTATTAATTGTGAAGCGGCAAGTCTACCTGGACAAAATCAATAAACCTTAATTATAAGCAAACTATAATCTAGAGTTTGCTTATTAGTCTATAAAATAAAATTAAATGGATTCAAATAAGCTGTTATTCTTTATTTTATGTTTAATCTCTTTATGTAGTTGTAATGAAAGCAAAAAAAATCAATCGGAAAAACTATTCTACCAAAATGAAGACTTTCAATACCTAAAAGACAAAGAGGTTGTAAAAAGAATTGAGCTAATCAAAAATTTCGAAATCGAAGAGAAGATTGAAATTCAGTTTAAAAGAATATCTAAAATAGCAGTTGATAAATATGATCGATTATACTTAGAGAATAATAAAGGAGTTCATGTATATCAAAAAGACGGTAGATATTTAAAAACAATTGGACAGAATGGAAGAGGTCCTGGAGAATTTCAAACAATTCATAATTTAAAAATAAGAAACGACAGTATATACGTATATGATGCTAGTTTAGGTAGAATTTCTGTCTTCGATATAAAAACTCATGATTTAATCAACGAGATAAGCATACCTTCAACCAATGGACTAATCGGTCTGGGAGACTTTGGTATTCTTGAGGATGGTAAAATTGTAATTGGTTTACGTGGTACAAAAAAGAATAAAAATTCTGTTGTAACAGAAAATTTTGTAGAATATTTTTTTTTAACAAGAACTGGAATACTAGTAAAACCTTCCTTTCATACTTCTAATCTGGTAAGTGACTTTATTATTGTTAACAATAAAGGCACTTCTTATCCTCCAATCCCATTTGATCGAACAACTTTTTTTACTATTTCTGATAAGAATGAGATTTATTTTGCTTGGACTGGTGAGATTGCTTTCAAGAAATATAATTCTGAAGGTGAATTTATTAAAGGCTTTCATTATTCATTTAATAACGTAAAAGTATCAAATGATGATGATTTTCCGGAATTTCATAAAAATTTAGGTTTTGTATCAGATACTAAAAGAATATTAGGTAATAAATTACCTAAAACATTCCCAGCAATAGCGCACTTCTTTACTGATGATGAAGATCGACTTTGGTTGGCTACAATAGTTCCTGATGAGAAGAATTACGAATGGTGGATCCTTGGAAATGATGGAGATCAGATTGCAAAATTTCTCTTGTCTAAACACTCTGTGATCCGAACAGTAAAGAATAACAAAGCTTATGTAGCTGCTTCTTCTTTGGATACTAGAGTGCCTACCATTATTTCATATGAGTTAAAGTGGATACAGAACTAGATCCTAAAGAATAGATATTATAACTAAAATGAAACCATTTAGACTATACCATCAACACGACCGGATGGATTGTGGTCCTACCTGTTTGAGAATGGTAGCAAAACATTATGGCAGAAAGTATACATTAGAATCTTTACGCAAAAAAAGTGGCATTAACAGAGAAGGTGTTTCTCTGTTAGGAATAAGTGAGGCTGCAGAAAATATCGGGTTTAGAACAGTTGGAGTAAAACTCACTCCTGAACAGCTGTTTAAAGAAGCTCCATTACCTTGTATAGTATTCTGGAATCAACAGCATTTTGTAGTGTTGTATAAAGTGAAGGGCGACAAGGTATATATTGCAGATCCGGCTGCCGGCAAAGTGGTTTATTCTAAGAAAGAGTTTTTAAAAAACTGGTTAAACAACAAAATAGATAGACAGGATAACGGTATTGTACTGTTATTATATACTACTCCCAAGTTTTTTGAACAAAGGCATGAGCAGAGGGATCGTTTAGATTTTACCCGGTTATTCGAATACCTAAAACCGTACAAAAGTTTGCTCGGACAGCTTGCTTTGGGGCTTGGGGTTGGAAGTATCTTACAACTTATCTTTCCATTTCTGACCCAATCTATAGTAGATATCGGAATCAACACCCGGGATCTTAATTTTATTTATATCATTCTGATTGCTCAAATCATGTTGTTTGTAGGGCGAACCGGAGTTGAATTCATCCGATCCTGGATCTTACTCCACATGAGTACCCGTATCAATATCTCTATTCTTTCCGATTTTCTGATTAAGCTTATGAAACTTTCAATGCCGTATTTCGACGCCAAGATGACGGGGGACATTATGCAACGGATGGAAGACCATGTACGAATCCAGAATTTCTTAACCAGTCAAACGCTCAGCACGTTATTCTCTTTTGTAAACCTGTTGGTATTTGCGGTTGTATTGGCTTATTACAACATGCTCATTTTCACCGTGTTTTTAGTGAGTAGTATCTTATATATAGGTTGGGTGTTACTTTTTCTTAAAAAGCGAGCAGAATTAGATCATAAACGTTTTGGAATCTCCTCCGGAGATCAGAGCAATGTGATTCAGCTAATTCAGGGAATGCAGGAAATAAAGCTCACCAATTCAGAAAAACAAAAGCGATGGGAATGGGAACGGTTTCAGGCAAAACTGTTTCATTACAGAGTCAAGAACTTGTCTTTGAATCAATATCAGCAAGCAGGAGCGTTTTTTATCAATGAAGGGAAAAATATTGGGATTACCTTTTTAGCTGCGGTTGCTGTAGTAAACGGGCAACTTACTTTGGGGGCAATGATGGCTATTCAATATATTATTGGGCAGTTAAATAGTCCCATACAACAAATCATTGGATTTGTACAATCTACTCAGGATGCCCATTTGAGTCTCGAAAGATTGAACGAAATTCATAAACAAGAAGATGAAGAACCGGAGAACAAATCATTTGTTTATGAGCTTCCTGCTATGAAAAGTATCGAGGTTTCCAACCTGAGCTTTACTTATCCGGGAGCAGGAAATGAGCCGGTTTTGAACGATATCCATTTATCTATTCCGGAGGGGAAAACTACTGCTATCGTTGGAATGAGCGGAAGTGGGAAAACGACTCTTCTGAAGCTTTTGCTGAAATTCTACCCATTAGATAACGGAGATATTCGTATTGGAAGTACTAATCTTGATTTAATAAGTCACAGAATCTGGAGGAAAAACTGCGGAGTGGTAATGCAGGATGGATTTATCTTTTCTGATAATATCGCTCGGAATATCGCAGTTGGTGAGGAGCAGCCTGATATGGTAAAACTTAAACATGCGGTAAAAGTAGCAAACATTCATGAGTTTGTTGATTCTTTACCTCTAGGGTTTAATACTAAAATTGGTCAAGAAGGTAATGGAATCAGTCAGGGGCAACGCCAAAGAATGTTAATAGCCAGAGCAGTGTATAAAAATCCCGAATACATTTTCTTCGATGAAGCTACCAATGCATTAGATGCTAATAACGAGAAGGTCATCATGGAAAACCTACATGAATTCTTTGAAAACCGTACAGTAGTGGTTGTTGCTCATCGGTTGAGTACCGTCAAAAAGGCGGATAATATTGTAGTTCTGGATGAAGGAAAGATTATTGAAGAAGGCACACATCAAGAGCTTACTTATGCAAAAGGAGCCTATTTTGAATTGGTTCGTAATCAATTAGAACTTGGGAATTAATTATTATGAACGACTTCAAACCTAAAATTCCTGATATGCTGAAGCCTCAAAACGGAAAAGAAAAGAAGGTTTCAAATTTAGATCTTAATATAAGAAGTGAGGAAGTACAGGAAATTATAGGCAGACCGCCTCATTGGTTGGTACGGGGAGGAATTGGTGCTCTATTTGGAGTACTAGCGTTAATTTTTATTGCAGCTTCTTTCGTTAAATATCCCGAAGTAATAAAATCTCAACTAACTCTAACGGCTATAAACGCACCGAAAACGGTAGAAAGTAAAACCAATGGGAAAGTCGTTCAGCTTTTTAAGAAGAATAAGAGCGAAGTAACTGAAGGAGAAGTTTTAGGATGGATGGAAAGCACAGGAAGTCATTCATCTGTTGAATTACTAAGCGATCAAATTGATAGCTTGCAAAAATGGATTATGAACGAAGAGTTTTCGAAAATAGAAAGCATCCAGATATCTGATATTCAACAGTTAGGGGAGTTACAATCAACTGTGCAAGCGTTTAATAAGGTATTCAGAGATTACATTCTTTATCTGCCGGGGAATTATTTTGATCAAAGGAAAGAAATATTAAAACAAGAACAGGAATACACAAAAGACTTGTTAAAAAAGTTAGAATTGCAGCAAGAGATTCAAAAGTCTAACTATAAATTGGCAGAGCAAGAATTTGAAGCAAAGAAAAAGTTAGCGGAAAAGGGATTAATTGCTCGTTTGGAGTTCTTAGATGCAGAAAGTGAATTTTCGAATAAGAAGATGCCTTTACAACAAACTGAATCATCAATTATCAACAATAGAGTATCCCAAATTTCGAAGCAGAAAGAATTGTTGGAACTTATTCGGCAAGAAGATGAGATAAGTTCAGGATTCAAACAATCATTGCAGTCTCTTAAAAGTTCGATCAATGACTGGGAGCATCAGTACTTGTTGAAAGCACCGGTTTCAGGCTCATTGGTTTACTCAGGGGTAATTCAGGAACAACAAACATTACAATCCGGACAGATCGTTTTCTTCATTGTTCCTTCTAACACTGATTTTTTTGGAGTGATGAAAATTTCTCAGGCTTCTTTTGGCAAAATAGAAAAAGGACAAAGGGTGTTGGTTCGGTTTTCCGGGTACCCATACCATGAGTTTGGTTCTGTGATGGGTGAAATTGAATATATATCAGAATTTCCGGTGGGAGAAGGTGAACTTTTCGCAAAAGTCAGGTTTCCAGAGGGGTTAAAAACGAATTATGGAAACAAATTAACCCCTGCAAATGGGATGGAGGGTGAAGCAGAGATTATAACACAGGATATGCGTTTACTAAAAAGAGTGTATAACAATTTAACAAAAGAGCTTAGGTAGCAATACCTAATTAGTAAAAACATAAATAAATCAAAGAGGATTCTATTATGGAATTTTTAAATGTACTAAGTAGAGAAGAAATGAGAAATATAAAGGGTGGGAATGCTTGTGCCGATGGTTGTCTTTCTCTTTATGGTGGTTACTACGAAGAATGTGATTCAACTTTTCCTCCTTCAACTGATGGGAGAAGTGCTTGTTTTTCTGAAGTACATGAATTAAATATGAGATGCATTGGATGGTGTTTTGAATAACCTTGTCTTGTAATAAAGGTATGACCACCTTTCTTAGAAAATGCAGTAAGATTAATTTCATTAATATAGTTCTGTAGCTCCGCTATGGAACTAACTGTTGGAGCACAGCTCGGTGGTGATGCTTTTTTCAATATATATACTAGTAGAGGCTTCAGGCTCGGCGTTATGTATCTGAAGTAGCTAAGACAATGGAAGCAGAGCTTCCGGGGGCATTCCGCACCGGAGGTACGGAACGAGGGTAAAAATATTAAAGGGGGTACTTGTGGCGTCTACTACAATGGAGAATGGTATTGTGGGTTTACCGTATCAGAAGCACAAAATTGGTATAATAATGGTGGAGCTTCTGGATATTGCTGCGCTAGCTGTGGGCAAATCGGATTTTTAGGGTCTGATTGTGGTTCTGGGCAGTCAACATAATTAAAAATAAGGAGATAATTTAATCAACAAATTATCTCCTTATTAAAATTGGTCTTGAAATCTATGTTAAAATTATTAGCAATAATTCTCTGTTTGACTTTTTTGAACTGCGCTAAAGAGTCAGCTGAGGAAAGTCCGTTAATTATACCAGATTCAAAAACAACACAATTAGAATTAGACCCACAGTCAGTTGCGAATGCTGATACCGTTGAACTAATATTAGAAAATTCTTTTGAATCTAACGAACAAGTATTTTTAGACGGATCTTTAAGCAAAACCATTATTGATGATAGAGACCATGTGATAATAGCGGTACAACGGCTGGGTAAACTTGGGATCTATGTGTTTAACCCCAACGGTGTTGTAGAAGCTGTACTGGGGCGCTATGGAAGAGGTCCTGGAGAATTTGAAGCAATTGCTTCAATGACAATTTCTAATGACACTTTGTGGGTGCTAGATAATAGGTTGCAAAAAATAGCCTTGTATTCAATGATGGATTACAAGCATATAAAAGATGAGTTACTTGATAAATCATTAGTTGTAGGAGAGGATAAATTTACTAGGTTAATGAAGGGAACAGAACTATTCACACTTAATAAACATGAAGTATTGCTGAAATTTGAAGTGCTATTATTTTTTCAACCCAACATGTTTACCAAATCTGCATACTATAAAATTTCTGCTGATGGTGTAATAGAACCGCCGGAAATTTTAAACCAAAAAAGGTACGTTATGTATATATTTAATAAAGGAGATAAGATAAATAGGGGTTTCACAGCTCCATTCACCAGAACTTCTTTATTCACAACCGATCAGAATGGGGACATGTATTCTACATGGAGCGAAGATTTCAGAATTAAAAAATATAATACTAAAGGAGAGTTAGTTAAAGAATTTTATTACGAAATCAATAAAAGCAAACTTGATTTAGATAAGGTTAAAATATTTAAAGAAAGAAAAGAATTTATTGAAGATCAGGGAGTACCGTATACATGGCCAGCTTTAAATACGATTCAGGCCGATGATGAGGGAAGATTATGGGTTTCAACCATAACAAATAGTGATAATACCTTCAAGTGGTATGTTATTGATGAGGATAATGGTGATTTGATTGGTTCATTTACATTTCAGGGAAAAAGATCTGACATAAGTCCTTTTGTTGGCCAGCCTTTTTTCGAAATTAAGAACGGGTTTTTCTATACCCGCGAATTTAAATATGATCAAGGAATAGATAGGATAAATAAATACAAAATAGTTTTTAAAGAAAGAGAGTAACCAAAAGAACTTATTTAACACGCAAGATTAAACATTAATTAAATCAAAGAGGATTCTATTATGGAATTTTTAAATGTATTAAGTAGAGAAGAAATGAGAAATATAAAGGGTGGGCTGATGCCAACATGGACATGTGAATGCGAGTATGGAGATGATTGCCATGTTGAAATTGATCAATATGATAATCATTGGGAAATGACTGTAAGATGCGGTAATGCAGGCTCAGGATACAGCGGAACTGGAAACTGGGCAGGAAGCGCCTGTGGCGGAGGGTGCGTTGGTGAGTCCTAAAAATCAAATAAGAAGGGTAGATAGAACCTGCTCTTCTTTTAAAATTCTTCGTGGAAGAATGGTTAAGACAACATGTTTACTGTTATTAATTATTGGTTGCAGTAAAGCAATGAATGAAGAGAATTACCCTGTAACCGAATCTGAGGTTTTGAATAACTTTATACGCTTAGCCCCTGTTCAGTACATCAATTTGGACAGTCTAAGCACCGTTCATATTGAGTTATCCGAAGAGGATTTAATTTTCAATTCCGAAAACCTAGACATGAACAGCCTTATTGGGTGGATGATGTATTCAATTACCACAGATGATGCATTTTATGTTTTTGAGAAGTCAGACAAAAACATTATTCAGATAAATTTTGATGGTCAAATCACGAAAACGGTGGCGGCAAATGGTAGGGGGCCGGGTGAAGTTCTCTCTGTTTCTTCAATGGCAAAAAACTCATCAAACATTTTTGTTGCTGATCGGGCTAATGCCAGAATCAATATTTATAATCATGATTTTAAGTTAGAAAAAACATTGGCCTCTTTTATGGTAGAAGATATCAGTGTTAATGAAGAATATATAGCATACAATGAAGTAACCTATCAGGGAATTAAAACTTCAGGAATGGTTACCATTGCAAAACTCTCCTCTCCTCAGGACAGTATTGCCAAAGTTATGCCCAAAATTATTCCGGATGGTATGCAACCAATGGTATTTAACAGTGTGAGTTTTGATATGAATAATAAGAACGAAATAGCAGCTTCATCAGATCACTTGCCATGGATCTCGTTATTTGACAGCAATTTTTTAATAGAGAGAACACTGATATTTGAAAGTTCTGATTTTGATAACCGTAATTTAGTTGAATTAAAAATTCACCCAGCTGATCCTAATAATAAAGCCGGTGTAGGTGGAGCATTCATTATGGATAATTTCAAATATTTAGATGATGGAAGCTTAATCATTAATGATAATGATGGGATAATTTACTTAAGAAGGAACAAGGATAGAAGTTATGAAGCAGTTGCAAAGTACGTTGTGGATTATCCTAGGAGTGAGAAATCTTTTTGGGTGGGTAGCTTGGATGTCTCTGATTTGGAAAATATAAAAGCATCGAACTGGTATTATTTATTTCAATTTAAACTACCTGAGTAATTAATTTAAAAACCGTACAATCTTTAAAAAAAACAAAGAAAGGTAAAGGTGGTAATATTTTCCTAGTTTAGTAGCTTAACTCCTGAAATGTACTAAAACAGTGATGTTGTTTTCCAATAATAATTTAGTACTGTAGGATTTAAACTAGTAGAGCCTTCAGGCTCGGCGTTATACAAATGAAATAGCTTTTACTAATGGAAGCAGAGTTTCCGGGGGCATTCCGCACCGGAGGTATGGAACGAGGGTGAAGAGCAAGAAGTTTTAAATATATTCGTGATATAGTTTAACGCTAAGTATAACTATGACTTGCATATAAGATTAAAATAACTTTAATTAAAGTAAATACAATAGGAAGGGCATACAAAATATAGGTTTCAAAATAAGCGTCAATATTAACCTTGTACTTATTTTGTTTGGAAGAGATAAAAGGGCACAATAAAGTGTCCTTTTCAAATTTAAAAACTTAGATGAAAAAAGCATTTTTAGTACTTCTCGTTTTAGGATTATTTATTTCTTGTCAAATTAAGAAAGAACAGTCTCATTTTTTGGACGTTAAAATACAGGATTTGGAATCAAGAAGTTTTGGTGGACAAAAGCTAACTCTTGAATTCGAAAAAGATTTAGAAGCATTAGGTATTTATACTTTTGCAACATTTGCTGAAACTAAGGATCACTTCATTGTAGTTGAAAATGAAGAGTTAGTCATTAGGTATTTGAATAAGTCTGATTTGACTGTACAAAAAGTTTTTAAAATAGAAAAAGGAAGAGGACCTAAAGAGCTTGAATATATCATGGCATTTGATGCCTCCGATGATTTTATTGCTCTTGCGGATAATAACTTATTAAAAATCATTCTTTTTGATCATCAGGGTAATTTAATTAATGAATTTTCAACTAAGAGAAAACCTTTTCGGTTAAATGTATCTTCGGACCGAAGTCTAAATTTATTATTCATATATTACATTGATGAAGCAGATAGCACTTTCCTATTCAATCTAAATGAATTTGGTGAGGTAAATTTTGCATTTGAAAAAGAAAATTATGCTGAAATGCACCCTTTTTCTACAAACGGTACTATTAAAACTATAAAGGATACTCTCTATTATGTTGGTGGTTATGACCCATATATAAAAAAGTATGTTGATGGTGTTAAATCTTATTCCCGGGCAACTATTGATAATCACGATAGCTCACTAAATTATATTACCGTAATTAGCAATGATAGTCGATCTACCAGCTTAAGCCCTGCTGCAATCTTTTCTTCTAGAGACTTTGACGTAAAAAAGGGATCCATTTTTGTTATACCATATAGCAATGGAGATAATGATTTTTCATTTATTGATGTATATGCTTCCAAAGATGGTTCATATATTAAATCATTTCGAACTATAGATGTCCCTGACAAAATCAATGTATATGAAGAGGAGAGATCTATATTGACTATAGAAAAAGTAGGGGAGCTGGAAAAGCCCGTATTCAGAAAGTATAGCTATTAGTATCAAATGAGAATGCAAAAGAGACAGGGCCTCAAAACAGTGTTCCGAAGGGTACGTTCAGAATGAGATGTAATCTACTAGGAATTCTTTCAAAAGCTTTCAAATACAATTAATTTATACTATACTCCTAAGTGCCTATAAATTAATCATCTCGTTTGCTCTTACGAAAGCCAATAGCTTCTATTATTCTTGTTTTAGCGGTGCTCATTTTTGGTGGGATTACGCTGTCACGACTTTCGATAGAATTGCTTCCAAATGTAAACCCGCCTACACTGTTAATCAGTACGGAATATAAAGGTGCTCCGGCCGCAGATGTGGAGTACAGAATCAATGAGCGACTGGAAGGGACACTCGGCTCCGTTCGTGGAGTTCAGGAAACACGAAGTCTTTCCAGACAAGGACAAAGTCTCATTTTCCTCACTTTCAAATGGGGAACCGACATGGATCTGGCATTTCTGAATGTCAGGGAGAAACTGGATCAAGCAAGACCGTTGCTTCCTCAAAATGCAGAACGACCTCAACTGGTATATTCTTCAGCTTCTGATGAGCCTATAGCTACAATCACAGTCACTTTAAAAGATGCAGAAAACCAAAGTTTCGGAAATCGCTTGGCTACAAAGCGATGGGCAGAGCAAGTTTTTACGCGTCGGTTGGAGCAACAGGATGGAATTGCGCAGGCACTGTTGGTAGGAGAAGTGGAACCGGAAGTACAGATCAATTACGATCCTAAATTATTGGATCGCTATGGGCTAACACTTACTCAGGTTCAGCAAATCATCAGCAATGCAAACGTGTTTTCTTCCACAGGAGAACTTCGGGATGGTTGGTATCGTTATGCTATAAAGATCCAAAGCCGAATTGAGACCATCGAAGATATTGAATCGATTCCGGTTATTTCATTGGCAAACGGCCGCGTGCTTACACTATCAGAAATTGCAGATGTAGAGATTAGAGAAGCCGATCCTTCTTCTTTTGCTTTGCTGGATAATCAGGAAGTCTTGAATGTTTTGGTTAAAAAAGAATACGGAGCAAATACCGTTACAGTGTTTGAGACTTTACAGAATGCCGTAAACGAGATCAAAACCCAAAACCCTGAATTCGATATTCAGATCATCAGGGAAGACGCTACCTACATCGAAAACTCCATTTCTAATCTTCTTCAAACGCTGATCATTGGTGGAATACTGGCTTTTATCGTTCTGTTCTTGTTTCTGGATGATATTCGGAGTCCTTTTACTATCGGGATCTCTATTCCTGTCAGCATTTTTCTCACTTTCGTGATCATGTATTTATTTGATATTCAATTGAATATCATTTCTCTGAGTGGACTTACACTGGGAATCGGTTTATTACTGGATAACTCCATTGTAGTTTTAGAGAATATCAATCGCTATAAAAAACAAGGATTGGATAAATACGAAGCGGCAGCCAAAGGGACGAAGGAAATAGCATTGGCAGTAACAGCTTCTACATTTACTACCATTTCTGTATTTCTTCCGCTCATTTTCCTGGGAGGATTTGAAGGGGCTTTTTTCAGGGATCTTGCAGCAACTCTTTCCATAAGTTTACTTTCATCGCTGCTGATTGCATTAGTGATCTTACCGGTTTTTGTTGTTCAGTTCAGTGGGAAAGGGACTTCGGGTTTTCTTTCTAAGATCTCATCCGGATTAGATACTGTAATCGAAAAGTATGAAAGAAGTTTAGCGAAGGCTATAAATAAACCACTTCTACCTGTTCTCTTTACTTTAGTAGTAAGCGTAATTGCTGTATTCTCTTTTTTAAATATTCAAAAAGATGCCTTGCCCGAAGGCGAACCTGAACGCGTTGAATATCTGGTAACTCTACCCGGAAATACTTCTTTACGATCTTCAAAAGACGCTTCTAAAACCATTACAGATTTCATAAAAAGAGAGACGGATTCTGTTCAAATTCTGTCGGTTGGTGGATACACCGACAACACAAGTTTAAGTTCTATACAGGATGAGGGTCTCAACAAATTTAAGATCACAGTGCCGGTACAAAACTGGCAGGAAGCTTATCGGGTTGAAGATCTTTTTTCATCCTTGCAGAAAACGTATCAAACGTGGTCGTTCAGTAAACAGGGAGATTCACGTATTGGAGGAAGCAGTTCATCGGTGGAAGCTCCTGTACAGTTCAGCGTAGTCGGGATAGACCGCAATTTCAGTAAAAGGATCGGCTTGGCTTTGGAAGATTACATGAGTAAGGGCTTTAAAGAAGTGTCACTTTCAGAAAAATTTCCTCAAACCGTAGAAGCTTATCAATTACAGCTGAAAAATGATCGATTGCTGTTTTATGAGATCAGTGAACGGGATGTAATTGCATATTTGGAGTCACTAACCCGGGGAATGTATGTAACAGACTGGAACAGGCAGGATGAGCAAATTGCTATTCGGCTATTGGGAGAGGGCGAAAATCTTACAGATCCACAGGAAATAAAGCTGAACATAAAAAATAAAGTGATTCCACTTTCCGAAATTGCAATTATTAATGTTGTAGATGAAGCAGAACAGATAGAGCGGCTGGAACAATCGGCGATCTTAACATACAATTCTGATTTTACTTTTGTGGATTGGTGGTGGAATTCGGATGAGATCAAAGAACAGGTAAATGATTTTATGCAACGAACCGGGCATGAAATCAAAATAGGGGGAACCGCACTCCAGTTAATAAACCTATTGAAAGAACTAGGTCTTTTGTTGTCCATAAGTGTTCTGTTGATCTATTTGATCCTTGCCATTCAGTATGAAAACCTGAAATATCCGTTTATCATTATTCTGGCAATTCCTTTTGCCTGGATCGGTTCCGTGTTTGCACTTTATCTTGGTGGTGTAAGTTTAAACGCACTGTCTTTTATGGGAATTCTGATCCTGACCGGAATTGCGGTAAACGATTCCATCCTGAAAGTGGATTTTATGCGACGCTATTATGAAGAAACCGGAAATCTGGAAGAAGCGGTAAGAGAAGCAGGAAAAAACAGATTTCGTCCGGTTGTAATGACCAGTTTAACAACTATTTTAGGACTGATCCCCATGTTGATTCCGTTCGGCGATGGCTATGTTTTGAGACAGTCATTGGCAATTGCTTTGATGGGAGGGATGGTAACAAGCACGCTTTTAACTCTGTATTTGATTCCTATGGTTTTTAAATGGATTGAAGGGAGGAAGAGAATTAAGAATGGTTCAATTAAGAATGTGTCAATTAAGAATTAAGAATGATTCAATTAAGAATGATTCAATTAAGAATGATTCAATTAAGATTGGTTCAATCAGGAATGTGTTAGTTATGAATGAATTTAAACTTGGAGATCTTTCAGGATCGATGGAATTAAATCAAATTTTAGCAGTAAACCGGAAAGGGTTTTAACCCGCAGTGTTAAAGGATACGAAATGAAAAAAATATTCAGAGCATCATTTTTAATAATAATCCTTGGAGGGCTTTTGATCTCCTGTAAAGGGAAGAAAGAAAAAGTAGAAACTCCGGATCTGGACAGCATCGAGATTCTGCCGGAAGTGGTGTTTACCGTTGTTGACGATGAGCCACTTCGCTATTATATCGAAAGTAGAGGAGTTGTAGAGCCCGATAAAAAGATATTGATCACTCCGCGTATCGGCGGTTTTGTGGAAACTCATAATGTTACAGACGGTAAGTGGCTGGAAAAAGGTGACATCATTCTTCAGTTTGATAAAGAAGAATGGGAATTCAGAAAGAATGATGCCTACAATAAATATCTAAAAGCAAAAAATGAGTACGAAACAGAACTCAGACTAAGGGGAGAACTCAATCAGGATACCACTCAGAACTCTTTGATGAAGATAAACACGGGATTATCTGAAGCAGAACTGAATTACGACAGAGCTAAACTCGATCTTAGTTATACAACTATTAAAGCTCCGTTTTCAGGATACATTTCAACCAAAGAAGTTGTAACAAACGGTGCGTATGTAGGAGCAGGAAAGGAATTGGGAAGTTTTGTTAATACCAATACCGTAAAGATCCGCTTCGATGTACTTGAAAAAGAAATCGTTGATCTGAAAGCCGGAATGGAAGTAGAACTGGAAGGACCTGCTCAGGAGAAATACACAGGAAAGATCACAGCCATTTCTCCTGAGATAGATCAGGAATCAAAAACAGGTCAGGCAATCGTTGAAGTTGATAATCCTGATGGCTCACTTAAAACAGGAATGACGATCGAAGGAAGAATCTTTGTACGAAGTGCTACATCCAAAGTGAGAATGCCGAGAGAAAGTTTGCTGGCCAGAGATGGGAGAACGCTCGTGTTTAAGCTGAACAAAGGCGAAGTGGAATGGATCTATGTAACTCCGGAAGAAATGAATACGGAATGGGTGCTTATCGATCATGAAGAAATAAATCCGGGCGACACACTAGCTGTTGATAAACACTTTAGTATCAGTCACCAACAGAAGGTAATTCCATTAATGGATAATTAATGTGATGAGAGAACTGCTGCGACGTAAATATCTGATCTCATTCTTTTATTTGATCGTTTGTATCGTCGGGCTTTCTACGTGGATGATCATTCCTGTTGAAAATGCACCGGAACTTAATCTCCCAAGAATTACGGTGTTTTACAGCTGGGGAAATACAGCCCCGGAAATTGTTGAGCAGGAGATCACTCGTAAAGTTGAAAGCGTTTCTAATAATTTGCGGGATGTTAAAGAGATCCGGTCTTTAACCCAGTCAGGCAGATCCAGAGTCACAATCACATTTAATAAGAATGCTCCGGTTGAATTCAGGTCGTTGGAATTGCGCGAACAATTATTCTCAATTGAACAAGCATTACCTCCGAGCGTTTCTCCGGCTCAAATCACCAGAAGTGTACCTGAAGAGCTGGAAGATCAACAAACGTTTATTGTATATACACTCAGTGGAGATATGGATGGGAAAGCATTGCTGGAATATGCCCGACAGTCTATAAAAACAAAGTTGCTGGGTATTGAAGGTATTTCAGAGGTTGCTCTTGAAGGAGTAGATGATCCGGCTTTGATCATTGAATATAACCGGCAGGCACTTGAAAAATATAACTTGGTCGCATCTGTAATTTCAAATGAAATAAGAGAGAAACTTAGTTGGAGAACTTCAGGATATATTGATTCCGGAAGTTCGCGCTTTGGTTTAGTGTTGCCTCCTGATTTCAGAAATACAACAGAAATCTCAAATTTGAAGATTTCTCTCCCGGGGAGCGTTCGTCAGTTAAGGCTTAGCGACATAGCTGCCGTTTATGTAAGTGATTATCCCTCGAAAAGCATCAGAAGAGTAAATGGAAGTACAGCTCTCACTATTCGCTTGAATAAAGAACCGGGCGCTGATGCGATGGGTTTAGCAGAATTAGTGCTGGCAGAGATGGAAGAAATAGAACGTATGCTTCCGGATGGGATGGAACTGAGATTACAAGTTGATTCTACCGAAGAATTACGTGAACAATTTGATCAGTTGTCAAATCAGGCAATTTTCAGTGCGTTATTAGTATTTATGGTGGTGCTTCTGTTTATAAGAAAGATCCGTGCTCCGATTGTAATAGTCGGAAGCGTGTTCTTTTCCATTCTTATGAGCATAATTGCTTTGTACCTTTTTGATTATACGTTAAATGTGATCACTCTGGCAGGGTTAACTATTGCCTTGGGTATGCTAATCGACAACGCGGTAGTCGTTTTTGAACAGGTTAACCCCGGATTACCAAAAGATCGCTTAGATAGAGTGGAGCATGTGAAGAAAGAGTTGCCCGGATCATTTGTTCCGGTATTGGGCAGTACGCTAACCACAGTCGGTATTTTTGTTCCGCTTCTATTTGCTATGGAGGAATTGAGACTGTTTCTGGTACCATTAGCGGTTGCACTTACCATTACTTTATTATGTTCTGTGATCATTGCATTTACATGGATTCCTTATGCACTGATATGGTTAACACCTGTTTCAAAAAAGGAAAAAATGAAGGTCAAAAAGAAATCAATCAGTAGTCGTTTGAAGCATATAGCGCTTCGGACTCTGATCTTCAGAAACAGACTTAGATGGATTTTACCGGTTTTACTTATTGCTGTAATAGGAATTCCACTTTTTGTACTAGAAACTCCGGATGATTGGGAGGAAACATCTTGGCCGGAATTCACCCAGATCTATTTCGATAATCGGGATGATATTGATCCGCTGATTGGTGGATTAACATATAAATTTGCTAAAGAAACCTATTTTGGAAGTCCATGGAGGCGTGATACTGAGGAAAAGATATCGGTGTATATCCGTAGTCCCCAAGGAACACCATTGAGCGAAATTGATAAGATCGTAAAGAATTACGAAGCGATCGCTAAGCCATATACCAATGCATTTTCCTATTACGAGGCGCAACTTTCTGAAGATTTTGGAGCCTATCTTACTTTTTCGGTGAAAAATGAGTATTTGAGTGAAGTAGATCCATACTATTTTTTATTTGAAGCGATTTACCTCTCGGCTCAAACCGGGAATTTTGCCACATCTGTATCCGGATTGGCGCAGAGTCACAGTACAGGTTTTGGTGGAGGTTCATCATCTCAAAGAATTACGCTTACAGGATATGCTTATAACGAACTATATGATTTGGCGCGCGAAATTCAACGCAGGCTCGAAAAAAACCGAAGGGTCAGAGAAGTAGATATAAACAACAGTTCGTATTACAGTAGAGATGATTTCTATCAGTATAATCTGGAACTCAACGACAAAAAATTGCTTGCAAGCGGACTCGACAGACGAACAATGTTGAGCGCTTTAGCAATGGATATCAACCGAGAGAACTCTTTGGGAAAGGTAGAATTTGAAGATCAGGAAATGTATTTGATCAGCCGAACCGAGAACGATCGTTTATATGAAGAGGATCTGATGGAAAGAATGCGGAAGAGTAAGGATCTGAGCTTTGATCTGGAGGCTTTTGGAACCATCACCAAAGAGAGAGCGCTCACTGAAATTCGCAGAGCGGATCAGTCCTATGAGCGGGTGATCACTTTTAATTTCTTAGGCAATTATCGTATGGCTCAGAACTTTACGGAAACAATGCTTGAAGAAGTTCCGGTTCCTGTCGGAGCTAAAATAAAGTACGGTTATTCGGGATTCAGCTTTAACGATGACGAACAAACAAAGAATCTTTGGCTGATTGCCATGCTAAGTATTCTAAGTGTTTGGATGATTATTTCAGCTTTGTTGGAAAGCTGGTCCGGATCATTGTTTGTTATATTAACCATTCCATTCAGCGCTGTTGGAATTATGTTGGGAACACTAGCTAACGATCTAAGTTTTGATCGCGGAGCAATAGCAGGAGCTTTGTTGTGTGTGGGTGTAGTCGTTAACAATGCGATATTGTTAATTCATCAAAGGAAAACAGAAGGCGAAAGAGGAATAGGAGGAGTGAGAGCCTGGTATAAAGTATTCCGGCAAAAGCTAAGACCTGTTTTGATCACAACCACAACCACGGTAATGGGATTAATACCCATGGTTATTTTCGGAACCGATGAATTCTGGCAAAACTTAGCAATTGTAGTGATCTGGGGAATGTTATTCAGTTCAGCATTATTATTTCTATTCTCGGGATTATGGGATAGAAAATTGATTAGTAATAAGTAGGAACAGAGCTTCCGGTGGTATGGAACGAGGAAAGTCATTCGATTGGGACTATTTAATTTCTAAAAATACAGGTCATCCTGAACTTGTTTCAGGTTCTTTGTGAAGCCTAGATTCCATTAACTAGATCAAAAAATCCAACGATCCAACTTTAAATGTGAGCTTTACACTAGTAGAGCCTTCAGGCTCGGCGTTAGACCCTTGAAATAGCTATTACTAATGGAAGCAGAGCTTCGGGGACCATTCCGCACCGGAGGTACGGAACGAGATGCAAAATTAAACCGAGACGGTTAATTTCAAAATATCCCACCATTCATTAAACACGATCAACAATACAACAAGGGCGCAACTTACCAAAGTATGTAATCCGATGGTTTTGAATAGATAAGAATTGCGATGCATTCCTAATCTTTTGGAGGCATCAAAAGCAGTGATATTAAAACTTGAGAACCAGATAAGCAGATAACTCAAAGCCAGAAAAGAAATTAAAGTGGTATTCCAATTTCCAAAATACCCTGTTACTATTGCGGTTACTATAATGAAATCAAGATGGAATATGGAGGTAAACAAATTCAATCCCTGGTTAAAATGTGTCATTTCTTTATTCGGGACATACAACCAGATCAGCGCAATGAGCTCCACAATCAGAACCAAAACAGAGCTGAGTACAAACAATGAGAAATAGTTTTTACCCATCACTGCGATATAGGGAATATGGTGATACAAAGCTTCTAAGCCGGTATCACTTATAAATATCTTAGAGAGTATATAAACCACCAAGCCACCAAAAATGGCATGTTGAAATAAAAGAAATACTGCACTTGCAGATGAACGCTCTCTGTAGCTCATAATATCATCCACATAAAAGCGATGTGCTGTGAAATAACGAGGAATAGTTTCCAGATATGTAGGATTTGAAGCAACATTTACTGCAAGACTAATCCAAAGCAAAACCAGAACCAACACAGACCAATGAATGAGAGGAGTTTGGTCAGGGATGTCATGTACTGCGATAGTACTCGGATCCATTCCGGAAGTGCCTTCAAAAGTACTTTTTAGATCAGCATTTTGAGCTAATACAGATATGTACCACTCACCATCTAATAACAGATTCAGTTCCGAATTTATAAGCTGTTCTTTTAATCGGGAAAGACTTTCTGCGTATGAATCGGATGTTTCAAAAACACTAAAGAGTGGTTGTGGTTCAGTATTTACCGAATAAACTGTATTCCCTTTGATTTCCAAAATTCCAGCATTTGGAAAAACATTCAGAGCAATAACGCTTTGGGAAAAAGCTACTATCCCGTTAAAAGCGGAAGAAGAATCGTAATAAGCTTTGGCATTGTTTACAGATTTCAGATACTGATCAGAATTGTTAATAAATTCATTTTCAGTTATAAATTTGTGATCCAATTTCACAAAAAAAAAGATTCCTGCGCTGTCTAATGAAGCTATTTCATCTGCAGTTAATGGATGGCTGACAAACAGATATGAGACATTGTGATAGCTGAAGAAATCCAGCTCACTGTTAAAAGCTTCTGAATCAGCAGGTTTTTCCCAATCTACGGCTACCTTCTTTTGAGCATAGCTTAAGGAGTGACAGAATATCAAAAAGAATACAAAAAGCACCCACCGCAAAAGATATGTTCTGCGGGTTTTCACTTATGCTTCTACAGCTACTCCGAAAAATTCAGAAATACTGCTTTTTTTGATCGGTTTTGCAAGAAGGGTAGCAGAGGTACAATCTGTAATTTCAACTTCTACATAATCGCCCGGCTCAAAATCTCTTCGGTCAAATACACAGATCTTATTTGTATCTGTACGACCGCTCATTTGCTCTTCAGATTTCTTACTGGTTCCTTCTACAAGAACCAGATGGCGTTCTCCGATCTCTTTCTTGTTTCGTTCACCCTGAATATTCATTTGCTGAGTAATGATCTCGGATAGACGTCTCTTTTTAACTTCTTCAGGAACATCATCTTCGAATTTACGATGAGCTAATGTTCGTTCTCTTTCGGAATATGCGAACATGTAAGCCAGGTCATAACCAACTTCTTTCATCAAGCTCAGTGTTTGCTGATGTTCTTCTTCAGTTTCGTGGCAGAAACCTGCTATGATATCGGTTGAGAAAGAAACTCCCGGAATAATAGCTCTCATCTGATCGATCAGTTCCAAATATTGCTCACGGGTATAAGGACGACGCATTCTCTCCAACATAGAATCACTTCCTGCCTGAGCGGGAATGTGAATATAGTTGCATAAATTTGGCTGCTCAGCTATGATATGAAGTAATTCGATCGGGAAGTCCTTTGGATGCGGAGAAGAGAATCTGAAGCGAATTTCAGGATTAACCTGACTACAAGCCAACATCAGTTTAGCAAAAGAGTTCTCACCATCCTTGTAGGAATTTACGTTCTGTCCAAGCAGAGTGATTTCTTTAATTCCTTCCTCACTTAACTGACGAACTTCTCTTAAAATGCTTTCCATTGGTCGGCTTCTTTCGCGACCACGTGTAAACGGAACCACACAAAAAGAACACATATTGTCGCAACCACGCATAATGGAAACAAATGCAGAAACGCCGTTACCAACGGTTCTTACCGGAGTGATATCAGCATAGGTCTCTTCAAGAGAAAGCAATACATTTACTGCTTTTCTGCCGTCGTCCACTTCTTCTAACAGGCGGGGGATATCGCGATAAGCATCAGGGCCAACAACGATATCAACTAAGTGCTCCTGTTCCAGAATTCTGTCTTTAATGCGCTCAGCCATACAACCAAGTACACCAACGGTAAGTTCTTTATTCGATTTTTTGATCTTCCGAAGCTCTTTTAACCGATTCCACACTTTTGTTTCAGCATTCTCACGGATAGAGCAGGTGTTAACCAATACAACATCGGCGCTTTCCGGATTTTCGGCCAATTGCATTCCGTCTTCGATCAGAATTGAATTTACCACCTCCGAATCTGCGAAATTCATTTGGCAGCCGTAGGTTTCAATAAAAAATTTCTTGTTACTCACTGTACTTCTCTTTTCAAACTAAAATTCTATTTTGGCCAGGTATCCGGGTTGTCTCTCCAGCTGGAAAGCAGATCCAGATCATCGCCTGTAACGATTCCTTTTTCAATAGCTACATTGATCAACGTTTTATAATCGGTGAGGCTGTACACAGGAACGTTTACTTTTTGGAAACGTTCATCTGCTTTTGCAAATCCATAAGTGAAGATTGATAACACACCTTCTACATTCGCTCCAACAAACTGAAGTGCTTCAAGCACAGAGATTGCCGAGCCACCTGTTGAGATCAGGTCTTCAAGAACGATAGTGCTTTGTCCTTTATCCACACCACCTTCAATTTGATTTCCCATTCCATGAGCTTTCGCCTTAGCGCGTACGTAAGCCATTGGTTTGTCCAAAGCTTCAGAAACCCATGCAGCATGAGGTATACCGGCAGTTGCTGTTCCGGTGATGACATCCACATTCGGAAATTTTTCACTGATAAAAGCAGTAAACTGCTGAGCGATCTTCTTTCTTACTTCCGGATGTCTTAAAGTTAATCTGTTATCGCAATAAATTGGCGAATTCCATCCTGACGACCAGGTAAAAGGATTATTCGGTCTTAGTATAACTGCGTCAATATCTAATAAGTCTGCCGCTAGTTCGCGTGCAAATGAATCGTTAATAATCATAAATGTCTGTAATCTTGTTTTCTCTTCTAAAATCCCGAGAATAGGTCTTTTTTTACGACCAGATGAAAATAAGAGTTTTTAGGCAGATAAGCGCATATAATCCTGCAAGTAAATCATCGAGTAAAATACCGGCTCCGCCTTCATATTTTTGAAGCTTATTGATACCTAAAGGCTTTAAAATGTCAAAAATCCGGAATAATATGAAACCAATCCCTAAAATCATTAAATCTGAATCGAGTACACCGGTCGATGAAATTGATATAAATGTGAGCGCCTGACCAGCCCATTCGTCCATAACAAGTTTTCCGGGATCTTCACCCCATTGTTCTACACAAGCTGAAGTCACCCATAGCGAAAGGAGAGAAGTTATTAGCACAAACAGCAGAATCAAAAATATGTTACCGGACATCATCAGAAAGTAGATGGGAACTAATGAGAGTAAACTACCCCAAGTGCCGGGTGCAAAAGGAATTAATCCCGAGCCGAATCCTGACCCAATGAAAAGTTTAAGCGATCTCATGAAGATGCTGAATTGCGAAATAGCTTTTTATTAGTAAACACATATTCTATACCGGAATAAACTGTGATGAAAGTCACGAACATCATCAACCAAAACATAACACCGGTTGAAAGAATGATTTCGGACCAGTCTGCCAGAATATTTCCTGTTCCTTCAAATACACCAAGGAATAAAGCGATATACAGGAATGTAAGCTGAATGGTCGTTTTCGTTTTTGCAAAAGAACGGGTTTTCATCTGCATATCCTTCTTATTTGCATAAACACGTAATCCGGTCATAAATACATCACGGATGATGATCAAAATAACTGCCCACCATGGAAACTGAGAGGGATCGATGAACGGAAGCACGATAAATGCACTGAATGTGAGGACTTTGTCTGCAAGCGGATCGAGAAATACTCCCAAAGAAGATTCAACCTGATATTTCCGGGCATAGTGGCCGTCAAAATAATCAGTGATTGCAGCAATTGTAAAGATCAGGATGCTTAACCCTCCCCAGATCAGTCCTCCCTGCAAATACAGATACAGAAATATCGGCGCAAGGATGATGCGAAGGGAGCTGAGAATGTTCGGAAGACTTTTCATTGAACGAAGATAGGAAATAGATTGGATATAATAATATGAAAACTAGCTTTTGGACAAAGGAATTGTGAATTTTACAGGTATGAAAGTTCAGATCATCTCAATCGGCAACGAATTACTTATTGGAGACACTGTAAACACCAATGCTACCTGGATGGGCGAGTTCATGACCGGTTTAGGTTTTGAGGTTACAGAAGTGCATACTATCTCGGATGAACTGAATCTCATCAAATCGACGATCTCTTATTCAATGAAGCATGCTGATGTTGTGCTTTGTACCGGAGGATTAGGTCCCACACACGACGACATTACAAAAGCAGCGATTGCTGAATTGTTCGGGGTGACCATGAAGTCAGATAAACGGGTTCTGGATTATATTAAAAAATTATTTGAGAGCAGAAATATCCCTTTTTCGGAATCGAACAAGATACAGGCTGAAGTTCCCGAAAATTGCGAGGTATTGTTTAACAAGATGGGAACAGCGCCCGGAATGTGGTTTTATGAGAACGATTGCTATCTGGTTTCTATGCCGGGAGTGCCTTATGAAATGAAATACTTGATGGAAAATGCAGTTTCTCAGAAATTAAGAAAAGTATTTGGCGACGTTGGTTTCTTACATTCCAGATATCTGAAAACAGTTGGAATCGGAGAAAGTACTTTAAGTGATACCATTATAGGCGATCTGAATTCTTTTTTTAACAATGGTGTAAGCTTGGCTTACTTGCCGATGCCGGGAGGAGTAACTTTCAGATTGAACGGTAAAGGAGCAACAAGATCAGAGGCAGAAGAATCAGTAAATAAACTTGCGGATCATATTTATAAAAAAGCTTCTAAGTATATTATCGGAGAAGGCAAACATCTGACCATATCGGAAGCTCTTGGTAAAATTTTGATCGAACAAAACAAAACAATTGCTACCGCAGAAAGTTGTACAGGCGGAATGATTGCAAATGAGCTTACGAATATCGCCGGAAGTAGCGCATATATGTTGGGTGGAATTGTTTCTTATGCCAATTCAGTAAAAATAAATCAATTAGGTGTCTCAGAAAACGATTTGAATGATCACGGTGCAGTAAGCAGAGAAGTAGCATTACAGATGGCAAAAGGAGTGGCGGAAAAACTTGGTTCTGATATCGGTATTTCTACTACAGGAGTTGCCGGTCCGGGCGGAGGATCGGAAGAAAAACCGGTTGGTACCGTGTGGATAGGATACTGGAGCAAGGATGAACATTTTGCCATAAAAGCTTTGTTTACAAAAGATCGGTTGTTGAATAAGGAACGAAGCATGCGAACGGCTTTGGAAATGGCGCGCAGAGTGTTAAAGGGAATAGATGAAATGCCTTATAATCTGGAGAAACAATATCCTTGAGAGTTATTATATCCTTTTATATCGCATTGATTGTAAGCTCAACAGGATTATTTGCACAAGTAGCAGACTCTGCCAAAACAGATTCGGTTAAGATCACATCTCCAAACACAGAAGCCAAAAATGACAGTGTGCTGGCGTCTCAGAAAAAGGAAGTAAAAGTAAAAACTGTAAATATCTGGAAGAATCGTATTCCTGCATTTTCAGAGAAAATAACTACCGACAGTCTTTTGCGATGGAAAATTTATCCGAACTGGGGAGATTTTTACGCTTATCAAAGTAACGTGATTTCATACAGACAAGGTACAATCGGAAGGACTGATGCATTTACTATCAATGGTTACGATCAATATGAACAGAACTTATGGCTGGATGATATTCTTCTGAATGATCCGGTAACAGGGCTAATCAACTACAATTATGTGCCGCATCACAAGATCGGAACAGTGTATCAGACTTATAATGGAGATCTAAATTCGTATGTGAATATTCGGGATTATTATATCAATGAACCTATCAGTTATTTGAACTTTGATGAAGCTTCTAATGATTACAGAAATCTGGAGTTTTTTGTAGCACAGAATACGGCGCCCGGAACAAATATTGAGTTGTCGTACTGGGACAGGAGAGATGGAGGTTTTTATCCAAATAATTCCGTTCAAGGAAGTCAGATCATGGGGCGGATTTACCATCATTTAGGAGAGAAATATCAGATTCAGGGATTGATTCTACGAAATGACTTTAATAACGATGAATCCGGTGGTTATGTAGTAAATAATCCTGCAAGTTTTGGTTTTGGTGAGTTCACTTCAAACCCGGTAAGCAGTTCGGGAAACTCAGAAATACTGAGAAATGATATTAAGCTGGGTCTCTACCAAAGATCGGATACATCTTCGGCTGAGTCAGGTGGATTGATATTGAACAGAACTAAGAACGACAGATTAGTTCGAATTAGCGCTGATACTCTCAGCAGAGAGTTGCTAACACATGGTGCTCAGATCTTTAAGAAAGTGGAATTAGGTTTGCTTTCAATACAGGGTGATGCTGCAATTAATATGTCGGATATGAGATCGGGCAATTCCATAACTCGTGATAATTGGCTTTTATCTGAAGCAAAAATGACTACTGAATTAGAGTTGTTTGATGGATTTAAATTGATCGGTTCGGGTAATGTAGTATCGCGAAATACAGGTCATTCCGGTTCGGAATTTTCATCAGGTATTAACTTCGGAGATCCTGATAACTTGAACCTGAAGTTAACTGCGGGTGTAGAAAGCAGGATTCCGACCATTCAGACTTTATACTGGTCATCGAAGGACTATTCGGGGAATTCAAATCTTAAAAATGAGAAAATAACATCGCTTTATGGGGAAGTAAATTCTTCGCTTGGTAGTTATTGGAAAGCAGGAGCTTCGGGCAGACTCAAATTTACTGAAAACCGAATAGTATTAGACTCAGACAGTACCTTTAGCAATACAAACTCTCAGGATCTGGCCTTTATTTCCGGTTTTGTCAAATTTCAGAATCCCAATTTTGAGATCGAAAGTTCAGTAGCTTATGAAACAACGTTGAGTTTTGAATCAGATCAAAGTCACTCAACATTTGGGTCTGTTGATACGAAGTTATGGTTCAGAAATGCGCTATTTTATAAGAACTATGCTTTCAACAGGGCCGCTTTTGTTAAGATCGGTGTGCGCACGTTGCTCTCGCCATTCGCTTATGAAAGTCAGTTTTATAATACAGAGTTAGACTATTGGCAATCCAATTCATTAACCAATGACGGAAGCATGCAATCATTTATACCTGCATTTTTCAGAATGGATGCGGAACTTTCTGCCAGAGTTCGTGCAATAATGGTAGTGATAAGATGGGAAAATGCACTTGACGGTTTAGGTCAGGCAGGCTACTTTGAGGCGTCATCATTTCCGATGCCACCTCGAAGATTAATTGTTGGAATAAGAGCACAATTCAGAAACTGATATGAGTCTAAAATATGTAATAAAAGAAGGAACAGCCGGCTTTAAGCGAGCTAAATTGGCTGTTACCACATCTATATTCTCCTTGTTTATAGCAGTGCTGTTACTGGGCATTCTCGGGCGTGTATCGTACAACGTGTATACACAAGCTATGAGTTTGAAGGAGATCCAGATTGAAGTTTTCCTTTTTGATATGGATGAACGCTCTGTGGAAGAAGTGCGTAACCAAATCGAGGGCGAAGAGTTGGTTACGAATGTGGTTTATATTTCCAAAGACAGCGCGTCCGTGATTGCAGCTAAAGAATTAGGAGCGGGCGTTACCGAACTGATTGAATTGAACTTTTTACCGGCTTCTTTTAAAGTAGATGTGAATACTGATTCGGGATCTGAATTGGTAGAAAGTTTAGCTTCCCGAATTCAAAATATCCGCGGAGTAGACGAAGTAGAGTATAACAGAGCACTGCTGAAAGCGCTGGAATCAAACCTGAGTATTTTCAGCTTGATTGGCAGCGGTTTGGGAATCTTAATTTTACTGGCAGCAGTAGTCTTGGTTTACAATACTATACGACTGACTATCTATGCTAAAAAGGATCTTATCAGAGCGATGAAGCTTGTTGGAGCTACGAATGGTTTTATAAGAAGTCCATTTATTGTGGAAGGAATTATTCAGGGATTGATTGCCGGTACTTTAGCGGTGCTTAGTGTATTTGCGATCTTCGAGTTTTTGGTCCCGCTTTATGTTCCCGATGTGGGAATTGTAGCATGGCCATTCGGACGTTGGTACTTCTTAGTTGGAGCGATGGTCGGTTTATCAGTTTTGATGGGTTGGTGGGGCAGCAGACTCGCTTCCAGAAAGTATATTGCTGAAACTTATATTTCTGGGTAATTAAGAATAAGGGAATTAGGAATAGGTGAATAATCGAATTAGAAATAAGGTCTATCGGTCGTTAGGGGGCTTCTTTTCATTATTAGTTCTAATTAGTCCAAGTTTATTTAGTCAGGAAGTTGATAGGAATTGCGAGTCAAACTCTGAATTGATCGATATTCTCAGGAACTCTTTTGAGGATCAAATAAAACAAGTATATGATGTTTCGAACGATGAAGAAATCTATTCAAGTTTTCTGAATTTTTTGAGTTTTGATCCATTGGTTAATTCATGGTTTGTGAATATTAGTAAAACTGATGTTCCGGATAGTTTGAAAAGACATAATAATTTTCAAAAAATTTGGACTAAGGATCAAAAAGAATCGGATATAATTTTAGAAGAGGTCATATCAAATGACGGTTATGAGGAAGAAAATGAGAACTCTGAAATTTGGGATGTAGACACTGAAAGCAATTATTTCATCTGTCTGAAAGAAAGTGATTCTAAGAAGCTTCAAGAGCTACTTGATGGTGTAGAAGATGTTGGCGGGTTTATAAGTCCAAGATTTCTTGCTGGTACATTAATAAGAATTCTCGATAAGGAAGATTATACGAAAGAAGAAGTTCAAAACTTTATAGCTATCAACTTATACTTTACAACTTTATTAAATTTGAGCCAGAATTGGGAATAAACTATTCCTAATTCACCTATTCCTAATTCCCACCTACGCTTCAGCGCTTTCCTTTTTAGTGTTTTCTTCTTGACGAGCTTCACAAGCTTTTTCATCTTTGCAGGTTCCGTAAAAGTGAAGAGAGTGAGAGTCGATATTCATACCATGGATCTTACCGAGTAATTCTTGTATCTCTCCAATTCTGGGATCGCAAAATTCCAACACATGCCCACAATCGTTGCAGATAATATGATCGTGCTGTTGGTAAGCATAAGCGCGCTCATAGTAATACTGACTTTTACCAAATTGTTGACGCTGAACCAGTCCGCATTCAACTAAAAGATCAAGTGTGTTGTACACCGTAGCGCGTGATACACGGGTCCCAACTTCTTCCATTCTGTAGAATATATCATCCGCATCAAAGTGGCCGTCGGCACGGTAAATTTCTTCCAAAACCATAAATCTTTCGGGTGTTTGGCGTTGTTTATGCTCTTTCAAATAAGATCTGAAAATCTCTTTTACTAACTGTATTGTTTCTTCGTGTGCCGGATGTGCCATCTATGAAATTTTTCTTTTAATATAAGACTTGTATAGGTGCATTTGAAACACAAGAATTTCTTTCTATATATAGTATATTCCAATCGGAAAAATATTGATCAAAATTTACAAGCATGCCTACAATCGTACCATTCGAGACATTAGCAGAACTTCCTGTAAACCTGGCGAATAAGTTTGCTGGAAAGAATAAAGCTGTATTTCATCGTAAAACAGATCCTAAATCTGAATACACACCCATTTACTGGGATCAGGTGATCGAGGATGTCCATTCTTTAGCATCTTATATGCTTTCTCAAGGAATTGAACATGGCGACAGAGTTGGGATTTTAAGTGAAAACAGATATGAATGGGCGGCTGTTGATCTTGCGATCCAAATGATCGGTGGAATCAATGTATCTTTATACACTACACTTCCTGCCGGACAGTGCGAATATATCTTACAGGATTCTGAAGCCAAGATGTTCTTCGTTTCTACAGGAATCCAGTTAAAGAAAGCTGTAGAGGTTTATGATAATTGTGAGCATTTAAAAACGATTATTGCATTCGATAATCCGAAGAATAAAAAGCATGCCGAAAAGGAATTTGTTCTTCTTTTCGAAGATGTACTGAATGAAGGTGCAAAGCAGGCTGAGAAATTTAAAGATGAGATCAGAAAAAGAGTACAGGCTGTTTCGGTAGAAGATATTTCGACGTTGATCTACACTTCAGGTACAACAGGAAGACCAAAAGGAGCGATGCTTACCCATCAAAATATTGTGAGCAATGTTAAAGCTGCTACACAACATATTTATTGGGATGATAAAGATCGACTTCTCTCATTTCTTCCACTATGTCACTCTTTTGAGAGAACAGCAGGTTATTATGCAATAATTTCCTGTGGAGCTGAGATCTATTATGCTGAAAGTGTAGATACGGTTTCTAAAAATATGCCTGAAGTGAAGCCAACGGTAATGATAAGTGTGCCAAGACTTTTCGAAAAGATCTATAATCTGATCGTTAAAAGTGTAGAAGAGGGTAGCGACACCAAGAAAAAGATTTTTAACTGGGCTGTTGACACAGGACGAAAGTACTCATCAGGTAAAAGAGGTTTTGTATCTGTACAAAAGAAGATCGCTGATAAATTGGTTTTTGATAAGCTGAAAGAACGAACCGGTGGACAGGTGAGGATATTCGTTTCCGGAGGAGCGGCTTTGCCACCTGAGATCGACGATTTCTTCAAAGCTGCGGGTTTAACCATTTTGCAGGGATATGGATTGACAGAAACTTCACCGGTAATGGCTGCAAACAGAGTAGGTGAAGAAGTAACCGGAGTTGTTGGAGCTGTGATACCCGGCGTTACAGTAGGAATTAAAGATCTGGAATCCGGTGAGATCATAGCTCAAATAAGTGGAGAAGATTATCCTACAGAACTTTCTTCTGAGCCCGGAGAGATACTTTGTAAAGGGCCGAATGTAATGAAAGGTTACTGGCGTAACGAAGAAGCTACAAAGGAAATGATCAATGAAGACGGTTGGTTACACACCGGAGATGTTGGACGTTTTGTAAAAGGAAATTTGAAGATTACGGATCGTATTAAGCATATGATCGTTAATGCAGGTGGTAAAAATATTTATCCCGGCCCAATTGAGGATATGTTTAAGACCAGTAAATGGATCGATCAAATGGTTGTGGTAGGTGAAGCTCAAAATTTTATGGCCGGATTGATAGTGCCTGACTTTGAAATTCTTGCAAAGTATGCCAAAGACAATGGACTTGAATATAAAACCAATGAAGTGTTGATCTCGCATCCTGAAGTGAATGAACTATTCAAAAAAGAGATACGGGCTTTTTCAAAAGATCTGGCTTCTCATGAGAAGATCCGTGATTTCAGATTACTACCCGATGAATTTACAGTGGAAACAGGAGAGATCACTCCAACCATGAAAGTAAAGCGCAGAGTTATTGCAGAAAAATATGCAGATCAGATTGCTGATATCTATAAAGATGACAAAAACTGATCAATGGGTTTTATAAAGCATGACTTACTTGTTCTTGGATCTCAGAATGCTAAGGAACAAGATCAAAAGTTAACCAGAGAGCAAGTAAGGCCGGTACAGATTTTATACAGAGATGGCTCAATTAAACCCGTGAATTTCTTCAATTCCTGGGGTGAAGTTGGTGTTAGCTCTATTGCCTGGGATTCAAGGTATGCTGATGAATTTTTTGTTTCCGAAAATGAAGAAATAAGAAGGCTTAATGTAGCTTCAAGATCTTTTAAAACTCTAGACATCGGAAAAGTCGGTGATATCCATGACATACATTTTCTAGATGATATTCTGTGGATATCTAACACTGAGCACGATGAAGCAATTGGATTCAGTCCTGAGACTAATAAGGTAAAAGAGAGAATTTCTTTAGCTTCGTTTAGGACAGAGTATGAGAAGAGCGATGATCTGGAAAAAGTAATAGACAGATTTCACTGTAATCAGATTTTTCTGAACTATAAAAACCAGAAGTGTGCATTAATTCATCATGTTAGTGGCTGGCAGTACTACAGGATTCTTTTCGAAGCGCTGGTTAAACAACAAGGGGATGGAGGTGTTTTAAATCTAGACACACAAGAGGTTTTCCCGCTAAAGCTACAAAGTCCGCATTCAGTTCGGTTAATAAATGGAAATTATTGGATTCAGGATAGTGGAGATAGATCTGTTAAGATATTTGATCAGAAATGGAATTTAATGTCAACTATAGAACTTGGCGGATTTGGAAGAGGAATGGCTTTCTCAGAAAAAGATAACGTTGGTTATATAGGACTTTCCGCCACCAGAAAAAGATATTTAAAATTAATTCCTACCGGTAAATATCTTCACAACCGAGTAGTTGCTGTCGATTTGGATAAACAGCAGGTTTCAGGAGAAGTTGTAATCCCAAACATCGAACAAGTAGACAACGTGTATATTTTAGACAATGAAATGTTGTCTAAATTTGAATCTCTATCCTAGAACCAGCCCGCACCGGTAATTCTGAAAGGCCATGGAATAGAGGATAGCATGATTAGTAGACCTATGAGGTAAAACACTGCTACTCTTTTGAATTTTGTAATACTTTCCGGCGCTCTTTTGGATAATGAAAATCCTAGTGTGATCAACGCAATTGCTATGATCATCATAGAAAAGTGCTCAATTGTATAAAATCTGAATATTTCACTTTTGATAGCTCCCTCTTCAAAAGAGACCAAAGGACTAATGAAGTAGAGGCCAAGTCCGAGTATCAATTGAATATGGGTAAAAATGAGTGCAAACAAAGCACTTTTTTTATCTGAAGCTGTGAATTCTTTTTTTCCGAACCAACCAGAAAAAGCCTTAAATAACGCCAAAACTATTAATATTAAAACGATCCATCTGTTCACTGAATGTAAGTGTAATAGTATATTGTACATGGCTTTTACGGTTTATTAATCTCTTTTCGAGCGTGTTTTAAAATTTTGTTTACTCTTCTTTTGTTAACTCCCAGATCGTAGTAACCTTCTCTGCTGGAGCTTTTAATATGAACGAATGTAATGTCTGCATTCGATGAATTTGAATCAACATGAATAACAACATCATCTAACCATCCGAATATCGGGATTTTAAAAACAGCATTGATCCCTTTTTTATCAGAAATATTTACTTCTTCTATTTTCTCAGCATTATTTAAGCTAAGTGATTTCAGGAATGCTTCCCGAACAGTTTCAGGCGCGGCTTTTAAAGTCTGAGTTGTCCTGAAGCAATTCGGACTTTCCGGACAGGGAGCTAAAGTGTTTTCAGGAATTTTCAATTCTGAGTTTATAGGTTTAATAGAGTTATTACAGCTAATAATCACAGTAAAAGACAGAAAAACCAAAACTGCGAAGAATATTTTCATGGTTATAGCTTTTGCTCAAGTACTGAAATCGTTTCTTCAAGATTTGAAGTAATTGAAAATAGTTCACGGTTATTTGCTCTAACAAAATCGTGATCTATAGCTGTATCCACAAAGGAAGACAATCCATCAAAATATCCGAAAGCGTTTACAAGGATAATAGGTTTATCATGAATTCCCAGCTGTCTCCATGTAAGAATTTCGAAAAACTCATCAAGAGTTCCGAAGCCTCCCGGAAGCACAACAAAAGCTGATGATCTTTTCTCCATTAAAGCTTTTCGGGTATGCATATCAGGAGTTTCTATGATCTCTGAAACACCTGTATGAACGACTTCTGCTCTCTTTAAAGCAGTAGGAATGATACCAATCACTTCGCCTTTCTTTTCAAGTGCTGCATCAGCTATTACACCCATCATTCCAACCTTGCCACCACCGTACACCAAGCCCCAGTTTTTAGAAGCTATTGTGGAGCCTATTTGTTTTGCGAGGTTTTCAAATTTTTTGTCTTCCGGTATTCTTGATCCGCAGTACACACATATATTTATACTCATGCTGTGGCGAACATTCGGGTTAATACATTATTTAATTTCTCAACAAAGTAAATTACATCCTTTTCGGTGTTCTTTTTCCCAAAGCTAACCCGGATGCTTGATTTAGCCAGATTATCATTTAATCCTATTCCTGCTAGAACGTGAGACGGCTCAACAGCCCCGGAAGTACAAGCCGAGCCATTGGAAACACAAATACCATCAATGTCCAGATTTAGTAAAAGCATTTCTCCGTCAATAAAGTGTCCATCTTTATTCGAGAAGGAAAGGTTTAGAATATGAGCAACGCCGGTTTCAGGATTTCCATTGATCTTGTAATCCACATCCAATTCCGAGTCCATCTTTGAAAGCAGGAGAGACCTTAATTTTTTATAGTGATTGGTATTCTCTTCCATTTCATTGGTCATAAGCTCAAGCGCTTTTGCAAAACCAACTATTCCGGGAACATTTAAGGTTCCTCCCCGACGTCTGCGTTCCTGTGATCCTCCTGTCATCCAGGGCATCCATCTGGCTCCGTTTCTTACATACATGATTCCTACGCCTTTAGGCCCATAGATCTTATGTCCGCTACCACTCAGAAGATCGATTCCCAAATCTTTCACATCAACAGGAATTTTACCTAAGCTTTGAACAGCATCAGTATGAAAAGGTATGTTTTTGCCTCTGCATAATTCTGCGATCTCTTTGATATGATTTATGCAACCAATCTCATTATTAACATGCATAATACTAACAAGAGCAGTTTTATCAGAGATCTTTTCTTCTACTGCTGAAGCTGTAATTGTTCCACACTGAATTGGTTCCACAAAAAGATTTTTAAACCCCCTCATTTTGGACATTTCAACAGGATGGAGAACGGCATGATGTTCAAGCTCTGAAGTAATGATCTCATCTTTGTCTCCGGCAACAGCCAAGACTCCTTTGATAGCAGCATTATCGCTTTCTGTACCACCACTTGTAAATATAACTTCAGATGGCTCAGCTCCAATTACAGAAGCCACAAATTCACGAGCATCTTCTACTGCAACTTTGGCTTTTTGGCCTAAATGATGAGCAGAATTTGCATTCCCGAAATCTTCGCGCATAAACGGAAGCATTGTTTCCAGTACTCGCTCATCAATTGGTGTGGTTGCTGCATTATCGAAGTAAACTGTTTTCATAGATCGGAATGTAGAGTTAAAATCACCTGTGAAAATATTCAAAATAGCGTTGAATATCACCCATAAAAAAAGCCTTCCGAAGAAGGCTTTTAGAAGCTCTGATCAAATATGATTATTTAATGAGCATTAACTTTTTGGTTTTAACCACATTCCCGGCTTTCAGTCGGTATATATACATTCCGCTTGCCAAAGAGGAGGCATCCCATGTAGCAAAATGATTTCCTGCAGCGAATTTCTCATTAACGAGAGAAGTGACTTTTTGGCCTAACATATTGTAGATAGTAATTTCAACATTCGCAGCTTCTTTTAAACTGAACGGAATAGTTGTGGAAGGGTTGAATGGGTTCGGATAATTTTGACCAAGAGTGGTTTCACTTGGAATATCTGTAAGTTGCTCATCTTCATTCGAAGTGATAACCATTGCATCAATCACAGCGCCTGTTTCTGCATTGATAAGATATTCAGCACTTTCGTGTTCGTATTCCTCAGTGGTCTTATGCCTCGAAGTTCTTAAAAAGCGAACAGTCCACGTAACCAATGAGCTATCAACTCCTTCAGGATGTAACCAGAAGCGATTACCTGCCTGAACTTGTATATCGAGTCGAACCAGATCGAAATCAGCGCCCAGATCATCTCTGAAATCAGCAGCTCCGGAAGCATCTGCAATAGCTACTGCAGAGTCGCTATCAATAATGTTTTCAGAAATGCTTGTCAGATCAGCGTAACTAACTCCTTCAGGAATTATATCAAATGAATTTCCTGAGAAGTATGCTTCACCGCTTGCATCTACAAATATCGGTGTTTCAGAATCATTCATTTCTGAGTAGAATCTATATTCTACAAAGAAGAACTTTCCTTCAAGAAGATCAGAGTTTTCCTCATTATTCTTTAAAGCTTTTTTCTGTTGATCAAGCGCAGGATCTGAAAATATATTTCCAGTAGCGTCAATGAAGTAAAGCTTGTTATCATCATAGATATTTATAGCTAAGGTGTCGGCCGCAGCTCTTCCATCTAATGCAGTAATTGGCTCATCCTGATCAATATTTGAACCCAGGAATGTTCCATCTTCAAAATCCAGAAATACTTCAAATCCGGTAAATTCGTAATTGAAGGTTTGCTCATTAAAGCTCTCTTTGGAATAGATCACCCCCCAAACTCCACCATTGGCAGTAATACCTTCCGGTAAAAGAGAAGGAGCATTTATTGCTATATATTCAACGTAAAGGTATTCTGCATCTCCTTGCCTGAAGTCGCTACCACCATTTTGTTCAGCTACAATTGCTGCAGAATCGGAATCAAAGAAAGAAGAAGGGAGTGGAGATAGATCATCAAAAGTGGCATCCTCTAACTCCAGATCGTAAAGGAATTCTTCTGTGTCTAATGTATCAACGAATCCAACTCCGAAAGGATTAACTCCAAATGCTAAAGCAACCTCAGTTGTTGAGTTATAGTATAGTAAACCCCATTCTTCACCGGTACCGGTTGGAGTAGCTATCTCATCATCAATTTTAAAATGGCTGAATGAATATTTTTGGAGTCCTTTTTTCTGATAGACCTCATCATTAAAGTCATCATATTCTACCAGTTCCTCTTCGGTGAACATAAAGTATAGTTCCAATCCGGGATCTAACTCTGCAGCTACTGAATTTGCTAATGAAACAGCTGTACTTGCCGAAATTGGCTCAAATGCTTTAAACTGAATATCTATATCGGTTAGATTTCCACCTGAAACGGTGATCGAATTCAATGCGCCATCGTTGTCAGGATCATAAAATCCGATTGCAGAAGGTGTTTCATCAAAGCCATCTTTAATAAGATTAATTGAAAGTGGGAAATAAACTCCGTCTCGCACACCAGTAAGAGTATAGGTTCCTGTGGTAGTATCTGCAAGAGTTGCTTTAGCAATAGTAAAGCCAGGCCCTTCAGATTCACTCTCATTTTCATTATCTACAAATGGATTGGATGTAAATAACGCCACCATTACCCCGTCATATTCATTTTCAACAGACTTAGCAGGTGTATCAGTATTTGTATTGATAGAACCTGAAACAGATTGACTGCCTGAAGCAGATGCAGTGGTATAGTTAAATACATAAGGTCTTTCGAGAATGCCGCCTGCAGTATTTTTTGCTTTACTAACTAACCATGTATAATCAGTATCAGGTGAGTGAATTACTTTAAAGTTGATAGTTCTGCCCACATCCGTTAAAGTGAAATCCACAATATAAATGGAATCGAGAGGGAAAGGGATAATTTCGAGTCCATCCTCAAAAAAACCATATTCGTTCCATTTTACGGGTGCATCAAAGGTAATACTAACAATTGAAGTATCACTGCTGACGGCAACATCGCCATCAGAGGGGGAGCTACTCACAACATTAAACGAAGGGCCGTTTTCTAGTTTATTTCCGGCTTTGTAAAGAATTTCTCCGGTTGTTATGTCAATATAGAAAACAAGAGAATCTTCGCCGAAACCGTCATGATCGTTAGTTTGTTTGAATTCAAAATTAAAATTCTGAGCTTTGTAATCAATTTTCCAATGTGTAGGTGCCGAAGTAGTATTATCTAAAGGATATTCCCAATAAGCATGAGCTGCGGCAAAATCAACACTTGCAAAAGTGGCATTACCGGCTTCCTGCCTGAATTGAGCTCCTCCATTCATTTCAGCTATAGCAGCTGCTGAGTCGCTATCGATCATGTTTTCAGGTAAAGAGTTTACCGTACTTATTGAAACAGGAATATCGAGATCGTCAGATATAACGGTTTCAATTAATTCTGCTCCGAATGGTGAGATTCCCACTAAATGAACAGAGTCTTTTACAGTATCGTAAAAGTACATACTCCAGATTATACTCTTTCCATTTTCAGGCTCGAAAAATGGATTCTGATGATCATTTAAAGTAGCTGTTACAGGGATTCCTTTAAAAAGTTGTTTTGGTTGAGGCTCATCGAAAGAATCAAAAACCAATGGAATTAATGCAATACCTGCTTTAGCTTCTACATCGCTACTAAAATTCAGGCTGGAAGTTCGTTCGTAAGCTTCTCCAAAAGTAAATGGTTCAAAAATTAACTTTCTGAGATCGATGTCATTTAAAGTGTCAGTTGGTACATCAGTGCTATTCACTTTAATGGTATCTAAAGAAAAATCTTCATTCGGATCGTGAATAAATAGCTCCGGAAATCCTTCGTTGTCTTGTTCAATAGAAAAGATATTAAGGCCAAAAGCGAAAAAGTCTCCTTCTCTGATACCGTCAATAGAATATTCTCCGGTTTCAGGATTTACGAAAGCTATATGAGATGCGTCTAACGGATCATCTTCTTCATTTGGCTCATCTTCAGTCCCCTCGAAATCTAAACCGATATCCAAAGTTTCTTCGCTCAGGATAACCGTTAGTCCACCCAAGTGATCTAAAGAAGAATTGGCTTTCAATTTTGACATTTCTTCTTCTGTTATTTTACCATTTACAACAAATTGACCCGCAGTAGGATTAGTAGTAAATCTGAACAGATAGGGCGCTCCAAGTTTATCTCCGTCCTTTGCGTGAGCATCCAATAAAATAAAAGTGAAATCAGTATTATCTGCTAAATCTCCATCTATGATCATAGATAAAGAATCTTCACTTAGTCTCAACTGGTTTATTTGAATTGAATCAAAAGGAAGGATTAGAAAGGGGATTTGAAGTTCTTCTGTAAAAGAACTGTCATTGAAAGTGATTTTCTTGTTGAATGTAATCATGATCGAATCCTGATCAACATCTTCAGCTCCGTGGGCAGGGCTGGTACTTGTTACAAATAGGTTTTGAGCTGAAAGACTTGTTCCAATTCCAATAAAAAGGAAAAATAGTATCAGTTTTTTCATTTGATCTCCATAAGTTTGATTTATTAACTAAAATAAAACACAAAGAACTATACAACTGTGTATTTTACCCCGAAGTTGTCGCTGATGAGTAAAGTGTACAATTGAGTTATTGAATCTTATTTAATCAAATAAGACAGTTAAAAACAACATTCCTTACAAAAAAAATGAAAAAACTTACCCTTACTGATATCCAAGTAGAAGATAAAAAAGTACTTATGCGCGTTGATTTTAACGTGCCTTTGAAAGATGGAGTGATCACAGATGACAATCGGATAGTACAGGCTTTACCATCCATAAATTATGTAGTAGAACATGGCGGTTTATTGATATTAACAAGTCATTTAGGACGTCCTGATGGTAAACCAAATGTTGAGTTTTCATTAAAAGCTGTGGCGGATCATTTGGCTTCATTGGTTGATGCTAAAGTTCATTTTGCTACTGATTGCATCGGTGATGAAGCTAAAAAGGTAATAGAACAAGCTGATTTTGGTGAGATCGTTTTACTCGAAAATGTTCGATTCCACAAAGAAGAAACTGATAATGATGAGATTTTTAGTGGTCAATTAGCCAGCCACGCTGATATTTTTGTAAACGACGCTTTTGGAAGTTCTCACAGAGCACACGCTTCTGTAGCAGGGGTAACTAAATTTATGGAGCAGTCTGCTTCGGGTTTTTTACTGGAAAAAGAGATCAAATATTTAAGTGAAAGCGTAAACAATCCCGATAGACCTTTTGTGGCAATTTTAGGAGGAGCTAAAGTTTCTGATAAGATCGGAGTGATCGAAAATCTTCTGAACAAAGTAGATACCATTATTATTGGCGGGGGAATGACGTACACATTTTATAAAGCGTTAGGATTACCAATTGGTAACTCTTTGTTAGAGGAAGACAAAATCGATCTGGCAAAAGAATTGATCCAAAAAGCTAAAACAGCAGGTGTTAAATTGATGCTGCCTATGGACTCAGTAGTAGCCAAAGAATTTGACAATGATGCCGAACATAAAGTTGTAAATGACAATGGAATAGAAGATGGTTGGATGGCACTTGATATTGGTCCACAGTCAGCTATTTCGTATGGTAATGTGATCAAGATGGCGAAAACGGTACTTTGGAATGGTCCGATGGGTGTTTTTGAAATGAGTAATTTTGCGGATGGTACTTTTGCCGTTGCTGAAGCACTTGCAGAGGCTACAAAATTCGGAGCAACAACAATTATTGGTGGTGGGGATTCAGCTGCTGCAATTAAAAAATCCGGATTGAGTGATCAGGTTTCTCATGTTTCAACAGGAGGTGGAGCCAGTTTAGAGTATCTGGAAGGTAAGGAACTTCCTGGGGTTAGTTCGTTGACTGATAATTAAATAAAAAAAGCAGTGTTTTTTTTGAACACTGCTTTTTAAATATCTGGACCTTAAAAATTACTCCCCAAAAACCTGATTCAGGTATTCGGCCATACGGTAGCCAGAAAGTGCCATTCTCATTTGAGCGATCTTATAGGCCATTTCTTTGTATTCCTGAGAAGGCTGTTCATCTTGTTTCAGATCTTCCGGATATACTTTTTCCATGGTGATCTCTTTTCCTTCTTTATTCCAAGCTGTAGAATTCTGAAGATCTATCAAGCCCTTAAACTCAGACTTTGGGTGCTTCTTTTCGATCATTTCCGCATTGGCAAGATAGTAGTCGAAGTCGTCAACGTCATCGTCTTTAGGGTTTGCTACATCTATGATGCCATCCCAGTACGCGTGTAAATTCCAAGGCCAGCTGTCTCCAAATCTGAAACTATTTCCACCACGGTCACCATCCGGAGTTTCTTCTGTAACGCGAGAAGTATTGTGCAACGGCATATGAATATCACCAACTAAATGAAGAACCCATGCAATTTGAATAGCTTTTTCTTCTGCAGATACTTCAGAACTGTTGAGGGTTTCTCTGAATAAAGCGATGCGCTCCACTATATGCTCATCATCAACAAAGCCTTCTGCATCAACCGGGCCGTCTTCTGTCTGCTTCCAGTAAGTGCCTACATAATGCCACGGACCTTTGTGGTATTTATTGTAACGAGCTTGCTCATCTCTGTCACGAACCACATCAGGCCAATACGCAGCATTCATAAAATAATATTTATCTGCGTTTTCACTTTCTTCATCATAGAATTCCATCAGATCAGAGTCCTCAGGAGCTTGTTTGAGAATAGACATAATATTCTCTTTAGCAACAGGAGTAAGGTTATCCCAGGCAATAGCAGCAATAACACGGTGACCGGTAGCATTCCAGGAAATACCAGATGTTGGATTTAATGTTAGCGTTAGAAGAAATGAGAGTGCAAGGGTAGAAGCTAGAATTTTTTTCATGAACCAGATATAATTTCAATTTTACTAAGGATACGAAACAACCATTATCAAAACATTAAAAGAAGGCAAAAATTATATAAAAAAAGCTCACTGTTTTCACAATGAGCTTAAAGGCATTAATTAAAAACCAATTACATCGCGTTCATTTCTGCCAATACTTCCTGCATCTGAAATGTATGTCTCTGGCTGTGAGCAGAAATTACCAGGATGATCTGATATACATCTGCATCACCAAAAGGAAGAGTAGTAACATGACCTCTGAGATCAGCATTTGTAGAGCTTAAGAATTCAACGAGTTTAGTTCTCGATTTTTCTAATTCTGATAACATTTCAGCTTTGGAAGACCATTTACCTGATGGCTCGAATGGTGGAGCCGTTTTAACTTTAGTCCCTCTGTTTGCAAGCATGCCGATCAGTACTGCATCCTGAGCGGAAAGATCCTTCTCTGACATTGCTTCGTCATTAGCTAATGTTCCTTGTGCCATTCCAAAGAAGGCTGTTTCAGTAAGTAAAATATGTTCTAATGCATTCGAAACAGACCATCCGCCATCTTTAGGGGTATAGTTAAAAGACTCTTCCGGAAGATCTTTTACAGCTTCAACAATGTTTGCATGCGTTGTTTCGAGATAATTTATCGCAAAATCTCTTTCGGCTTGACTTAACTGGGCCATTAAAGGCATAGTTAAAACCCCCAATCCAATAATTAGTATTAGTTTTTTCATGATGTTCGAATTAGTTAATAGTTACCTGAGTAACAATTAACTATATAAAAAGGGGACTTACAAAAAAGAGATTACTAGAGTCACATAAAATCATAAAGAAAAACTGTAAATAATTAATTATGTTCGCTTATCAACTAAAAAAAATATCTAACTATTCTTGTGATGATTAAAAATTGTTCCCTGCTATTGATTGTAATGTTCATGTTTATCCCGCAACTAACAGAAGCCCAAAAAAGAGATTTCGGCGATATTTCAAAGCAAATGATTGAAATGGATGTGTACGAAAAAGATTCTACTGCCAGTGCAGTTGTGATCTTTGATGTGGGAGATGCAGAACTGGATAATAGGTTAGAAGTTGAGTTCAGAAGACACATCAGGATCAAAATTTTGACTGATGAAGGATTTACATATGGAGATTTTTCAAAAAGGTATATAGAGAAGAACCCAGAACAAGATATAACAAAGATAAAAGCTGCTACTTACAATCTGGAAAATGGCGAGATTGTAAAAACCGAATTGGATAAAGATGATATCTTAATTGATAAAGAGGGAGAGGATTATACTGAAGTAAAGTTTACTATGCCGGCTTTACGCCCCGGCTCTATTATAGAATATGAATATCTATTCAAATCTGAATCTCCAATTGATCTGCCTGATTGGGACTTTCAAAAATCAATCCCAAGCATGTGGAGTGAATACATGATCAGAATTCCGGAGTGGTTCAGATATTTAAAAGTATCAAGAGGATATGAACCATTCTTTAGTATTGAAGAAAAACCTTACCAAAGTGGAGGTCGTCAAAATTATGTTGGTACTGAATCTACCTGGATCATGAAAGATATACCCGCGATAGAGGAAGCTCCTTATATGAAGTCCGTTGACAATTATAGATCAGCTATTAAATTCCAGCTGGCTTCTATAACAGTACCGGGTGTTGTTTACGAAGATTACTTATCTGATTGGCCACGAGTAGGGGGAGCTCTAGCGGAATCATCCAGTCATGGAAAAAAACTGAAGAGGAATAAGTTTTTAGCCAAGGTCTTGGAAGACATTATTTCCGAGGAAGATTCTGAACTCGAAAAAATGAAAAAAATTTATAACCATGTTTCAAGTCATATGAATTGGAATGAGATGCTTTCATTTAATGCTTCACAAGATTTGGAAGATTCTTATAAAGAAGGAGATGGGAATAGCGCGGATATCAACTTGATGCTCGTTAATATGCTTAAAGAAGCTGGTTTAAGTGCTCATAGTGTGGTTCTGAGTACAACTGATCATGGAGATGTTATTCGGATGTTCCCTTTGATTTCACAGTTCAATCACGTTATTGCATATGTAGAAATTGGTAATGAGTTCTATTTTTTAGATGCAAAAAATGAGAAAAGGCCATTTAATTTACTTCCAGCAAATTCTATAAATAGTGTAGGGTTTTTGATCGATATTCCTAAAGAGCAGTTTAAATGGATAAATATTGAAAACAAGGATGAAAACAATCTGAGTATTTATATAGATGCTACAATGAATGAAGATGGCAGATTAGTTGGAGAGTTGAATTCCAAATCAAATGGATACTATGCACATTACACCAGAGAAGAATTTGAAGATGAAGACGATATAAAGGAAAGCATTAAACAAAATACATTTAGTGACCCTGTAAATACTGTAATAGACTCTGTGAATATAAAAGAAAGTGAACTGCATGAAGATCTTAGATACAGTGCACATTTTGAGGTTTCAGCAAATACATCAGGAAACGTAATATATCTAAATCCCATGATTGTTGAGCGTTTAGTAGATAATCCATTTAAAGAAGAGGAACGTGTATTTCCTATCGATTTTGATTATACATTTGATGAAACAGTGACTTTGAGATTCACAATACCTGAGGGCTGGAGTGTGGATGAAATTCCAACATCGAAAATTTTTCGAACACCTGATGAAAGTGCAAATTACAGAAAGCTTTTCCAGGCAGCGGGAAATACTATTATGATGCAGTATAAATTTAGTATTAATAAGCACAATTATAATCCTGAGGACTACTTGTTCTTAAAAGACTTTTTTAAAGCACTAATTGAAAACCAATCTGAGCAAATAGTTTTAAAGAAAAATGAAGAATAAAATTAATGTCTGCCTAAGCACAATTCTGATATTGCTGTTTGTATTGAATTGTGGCGGTACTAAAGAAATTTATGAAGCTGAAACACTTTCATATTCTTATGAGATGTCTGAGTGGGATAAAGATGTAAATTCAGTTGTCAGAAATCATGAAACAGTACTGGAATATATAAACCAAAATAGCGCTGTTCTAAGGGTTAAAGAAGCTATAACAATTCTGGATAAAGAGGATAAGCATCTTGCCAATGTCTACCTACACTATGATAAATTCAGAAGCATTGACTTCATAAATGCTAATATAATTGATAAAGATGGTAATCTTGTAAGGTCGTTTACTTCGGATGATGCCTATGACTTCAGTTCGGCTGATGGTTATACTTTCTTTTCTGATAGTAGAGTAAAACTTTTAGAGCTGTTTCATAACGACTTTCCGTATACAATAGTTACTGATTATCAGATCAAGTACAACGGGTTGTTGAATTTACCGACTTGGTATCCGTTGTGGTACGACCAAATCGTTGAGCAATCAGAATTGAAGATCATAGACAGAACCAACGGAAGTTTAAAATATCATGCTGATGGTTTTAATGATAAGCCTACCATTTCTGATTCCACAATTGGTAAGATATACACATGGAGTTTTAGTAATGATGAGCCAATGACGCATGAGCTTTTGAGTCCGCCTGCGCCTGAGGTGCTACCAAAAGTGTTAGTCGCTCCCGTAATTTTTGAAATAGAGAATACTTATGGATCAACCAGTTCATGGGAAGAATTTGGACAATGGTATTATCTATTGGGTAAAAATGAGAGAGAACTGAGTGACGCTGCAAAAAGAGAGGTAGATGAAATTCTTGAAGGAGTGGAAAACGAAAAACAGAAGGTAAAAGCTCTTTACAAATATCTGCAGCAAAAAACGAGGTATGTTAGTATTCAACTAGGCATAGGAGGATGGAAACCCTTTTCTGCAGATTATGTTTTTAACAACGAATACGGAGATTGCAAAGCTTTAACTAATTTTATGCAGGCCGTACTTGAGTATGCAGGGATAGAATCTCATCCGGTACTCATCAGAAATGGTGCTGATGAGCCAGAATTAATAGCAGATTTTCCAAGTAGTCAGTTTAATCACGTTATTCTAAGAGTTACACTTTCTGATGGAGAACATATTTGGCTGGAGTGTACAAGCGCATACATGCCTTTTGGCAGTATTGGTAATGGGAATGAAAATAAACAAGCTCTTTTAGTTACTCCAACAGGAGGAGAACTAATTGAAACGCCGAAAAGACCTTATTCTCTAAATAATCAGGAAATCGTCTCGCATGTATTGTTATCAAAAAATGGCGAAGCGAGTATAAATGTTAATATTAAAAGTGAAGGGGTTGTTCGCGATCAGGTTTTACATGAAATCTTACCCAAATCAGAAAAAGAAAGAGTAGAATGGTTATCTACAAGTTATGATATTCCCAATTCTGATATTATAGGTATCAATTTTGAAGATCTTATAGACGATGATCCTAACTACAATTTTGATTTTTCGTTTAAAAAAGAGAGCTATGCTTCAACTTCTTCGAAGCGTTTGTTTGTGCCTGTTAATGTATTAAGCAATTGGAACGTTAGTTTTTCTAATGAAGATGACCGAAAGTTTGATGTTTGGTTGCCTGTTGCTTTTCAGGAAAAAGACAGCACAGTTTTTAATTTACCTGAAGGCTTTGTACTTGAAGGAATTCCGAGGTCAGAAAATATTGAGAACAGCTTTGCTTCTTATAATGGCTCATTCGAAAAATTAGACTCAAACAAAGTTCTTTTTACAAGGTCATTCAGTATTAAGTCAAGAAAATTAAAACCTGAACAGTATTCGGATTTTATAGACTTTATGAACGAAGTTTCACGATTAGATAATCAACAAATGGTACTTGTATTGGAATAAAATGCATACCCAAGTATTAATACTTGAAATTTTTTTTAAACTTTTTTTGTAAGGAATTCTTCTGAGCTTGTCTTACTTTACAAACAAAATAACTTAATCCAATACGTAATGAGTTCACTAAATAAAGCACAATTAATCGGAAGACTCGGGCAAGATCCTGAAGTAAGATACACGCAATCAAACACAGCTGTGGCTACACTAAGCATAGCTACAAGCGAGCGTTATAAAGACAGCAACGGCGAGCAACAGGAAAAAACTGAATGGCATCGTGTGGTTGCATGGGGAAGACTGGCTGAAATTTGCCAGCAGTATTTAACCAAAGGTTCTTTGGTTTATATTGAAGGTCCGATTCAAACCAGATCTTGGGAAGACAATCAAGGTCAAAAAAGATATACCACTGAAATTAAAGCACTTCAAATGACCATGCTTGACAGCAAGGGCAGTGGTGGTGGAAACCAGGGCGGTAATCAAGGTGGAAATCAAAATGCCGGCAATCAAAATCAACAGATGTCCAGCAATGTTGAGCTTGGAAAAGATTTTGATAATATGGATGATGATCTTCCATTTTAGTTAAAATTGAAACATTTCAGGCGGTGCGAAGTCATACTTTCACCGCCTTTTTTTATTTTTGTTAGGAAGCGTTCACCTAGTTAAATTCCCCCAATCAAAATATTATATAATTGAGCACCCTCTTAGAATTTCATAATTTAATTATAGCCCTATTGTTAGATATTTCTGTGTCAGGCATTTCAGCAGAAATAGATTATGTTGTGATTTCCATACAGTTTGTGGTAATGATATTCGGGCTTGCAGTATCAGCAATTTTCTCAGGATCTGAAGTTGCTTTTTTTTCTCTTTCATCACGTCTTGAGAGTTTAACCGGCGCAGAAATCCCTCACGCAGCTGATTCCCGAATATTAACAATGTTGGATAAACCACGACGATTGTTAGCTACTATTTTGATCGGGAATACTTTCGCAAACATAGTGGCTTCAGTAATGGCTGCTGTAATTACAGGCTCTTTTGTGGCTCACTTTGGGTTGTCGGAAGTAGTTGTATTTACTGCTGAAGTTGTTGTGTTAACATTTATGATTTTGATCATCAGCGAGATAACCCCAAAGATCATTGCCATAAATGATCCTCTAACGGTTTCCAGAAGATGGAGTACTTTTATTTATGTGCTTTTTGTTTTGCTTAAACCGTTTTCAAAATTGATTGCTGACAGCACTATTTTTATGGAAAAATATCTTCCAAAGCCATCTAACAAGATGACTACTGATGATATCAGAACCATGGCAGAAGTGAGCGAACAGGACGGTTCAATTAAAGAAGATGAAAGAGAAATTATTGAGAATGTAATAGAATTTGGAAATATAACCGTTCGGGAGATCATGACCTCAAGGGTTAATATAATTGCAGTCTCAACTCAGGATTCCTTGTCCGATATATTAAGTATTATTCAGGATAAAGCGCTCTCAAGAATGCCTCTCTATGAAAATGATCTGGATAACATTCTGGGTGTAATTTATGCAAAAGACATTTTGCCATACCTGAATGATCAGAGAGAGGAGCCCTCATTTAACTGGAAGACTATTTCCAGAAACGCTCTGTTTATCCCTGCTACAAAAAAATTGGACGATCTTTTGAGAGATTTTCAGCAAGAGAAAACTCACATAGCAGTTGTGGTAGATGAATATGGTGGCACAGAAGGGATAGTTACCATGGACGATATTCTGGAGGAATTAGTAGGTGATATCACAGATGAATCATCTGATGACCAGCAGTTATATACACAATTCAAAAACGGTATCTATATTTTTGACGCACAGATCGATCTTGATGATATGGAAGACGTCGTAGATTTAGAATTGAGTACTGAAAATGATGATTTTGAAACTTTAGGCGGGTTGATCTATCATCTGACGGAAAGCTTGCCAACGGTAGGAGAAAGAGTGATCTACAAAGGATTGGAATGTACAGTCCACTCCGTTCAGAATAACAGAATTAAAAAAGTTCGTGTAAAGCTCGTAGAGGGACAAAAAGAAATCTCTGAAAAAGAAGATTAGCCTCAATGTCTACTAAGCTTTCTATTCACAAAGATTTTGACCTGTCTTCCTTTAACACGATGGGTGTTTCTTCAAAAGCTGCATTTTTCGTAGAAGTAGCTTCTGTTCCAGAACTTCAGGAAGCCATTAAGTTTGCAAAAGACAAGAATCTGGAGATATTGGTTCTGGGAGGAGGGAGCAATATCCTTTTTAGAAAGGATTTTGATGGCCTGGTAATTTATAATGCACTCAAAGGAAGAGATTTTCTATCAGAAACGGATTTGAAAATTGCTTCAGGTGAAAACTGGCATGAACTCGTTTTATTTTGTGTAGAAAATGGCTTGGGTGGTATCGAAAATCTGTCACTTATTCCCGGGTCAGTTGGTGCAGCTCCAATCCAAAATATCGGGGCGTATGGAGTAGAACTAGAAAATGTGTTTTTAAGTCTTGAAGCATTTATGATCGATTCCGGTGAATTAAAAACTTTCACCAAGGATGAGTGTAAGTTTGGTTATAGAGAAAGCATCTTTAAAAAAGAGCTTAAAGGAAAAGCCGTTATTACATCAGTGACTTTACGCTTATCCAAAGACCACACCGTGAATACTTCATACAAAGCTTTATCGGAGAAGTTGTTAGAAAAAGGAATATCCAAACCTGATATCAAGGATATAAGTGATTGTGTGATAGAAATTCGTCAGAGTAAACTTCCTGATCCTAAGCAAATTGGTAATACAGGCAGTTTTTTCAAGAATCCGGTGATCTCTGTTCAGCACTTCAATCAGTTAAAGTCTGAATATCCGGATCTCCCAAGTTATCCTGTTACTGAAAGACAGGTTAAAGTTCCGGCTGGCTGGTTGATTGAAAAAGCAGGATGGAAGGGTAAACGGATTGGAGATGCAGGTGTGCATGATAAGCAAGCTCTGGTACTCGTAAATCATGGAAATGCGACAGGAAAAGAAATTTGGAACTTAGCAACGGAAATTTGCCTTTCTATAAGTACTGAATTTGAAATAAACCTAATTCCGGAAGTAAATTTGATAGGTTAAGATTAACAAAAAGGTATTATGAATTCATTTATTAAAACAACAATACTTGTTGTAATTACAGCTTTGGCTCTCCCTAGCTGCGTATCTATTCAAACCAGCCCTGTTTCGGGGAATAAAAGAGCTTATGGTTATTCATGGGAACAGGAATTACAACTCGGTAAAGAAGCAGATGCAGAAATAATTGCGCAATATGGATTATATGATGATGAAGAACTAGCGAATTATGTAACTAAATTGGGAAATGAGCTTCTTGAAGTAAGTCATTTCAACAGAGAAGACACTCCAAACGAATATAAAAACACGGATTTCACTTTTAGAGTACTTGGGAGTCCGGTTGTAAATGCTTTTGCACTTCCGGGCGGTTACGTTTATGTGACAAGAGGCTTGCTGGCTCATTTAGATAACGAGGCTCAGTTAATGGTTGTATTGGGACATGAAATCGGACACGTAGCTGCAAGACATGCTTCTCAACGCGCTGCAGAGCAGCAATTTGGGCAATTAGCTATAATTGGTGGTGCAGTATTGGGAGAGTCAATCGGATTAGATGGAGGGAATATTCTTCAGTTAAGTAGTCAGACTGCACAATTGTTATTTCTAAGCTACAGCAGAGATGACGAAAGAGAATCTGATCAGCTAGGGGTTGAGTATTCTGCAATGAAAGGATACAAAGCAGCAGAAGGGGGAGAGTTTTTTACTTCCCTGAAAAGAATTTCCGAGAAATCAGGTCAGAGCATCCCTTCGCATTTGTCTTCACATCCTGATCCCGGTGAAAGAGAAAAAAATATTCCTGAACTAGCTGCTGAATGGGCTCAAAAAGGATATGAACAAACTATTGTAGATAATGAAGAATATTTAAACATGATCGACAATATCATGTATGGACAAAACCCAAGAGAAGGGTTTGAACGGAATGGAATATTTTACCATCCGGATCTAAAATTTCAATTCCCGGTACCTGCTGGTTTCAGCGTCATCAATCAGGCTTCAGCAGTTATTTTGGTGAATGAAAATCAGGATGCTATTGTGCAATTTTCCATTGATAATGAGAATTCAACTCCGGAAGCTTCTGTTAAGGCGTTTTTGAATCAGGAAGGAGTAAACACTACTGAGCAAAGCTCAACCAACCCGAACGGTTTGAATGGGTATGAAGCCGAAGCTAACCTCCAACAGGAAGACGGAACTTCATTGACGATTGATATAACCGCTCTGAGTTATAATGGAAATATTTACAGGTTTCTGAGTTATACTATATCTCAGCAGTTCGGTGAATATGAACAACAGTTTGCTGCAGTTCCTAATGGTTTTGACCGGCTTACCGACTCGTCTATTCTGAACATAAAACCTGTAAGACTGGAACTGTTAAAAACTACAAGATCAGGTTCCTTTTCCAGTTTCCTGCCTTCAAATCTGCCAATGAATATTGAACCGTTAGACATAGCAATTATTAATCAAGTTCAATTGGACCAGAATATCACTGCTGGCAGTTGGATAAAAATACCAAAGCAATAAATGAGAAAACAATATCATATACGAGAAGTTAATGGCGATACTCTGGCATGGGACATTGATAGACTCGTAAAAATTTCAGAACATTATTTACCAAAAGAAGTGATGATCGAGTCGATTGACGATATCGACAAAAATTTTTGGTTTCAGGGTAAAGATGATGTGCCTTCAGTTCGTGAGATAGCAAAACACATTGAATATGCAGAAAAAACAAGTTTTAAATATCCTGTTATTCTTTCTTCAGATGGGAGTGTGATGGACGGCATGCATCGTATTCTGAAGGCTATAATGAAAGGGAAAGAAACTATCAAAGTAGTTCAATTTCTGGAAGACCCTGAGCCGGATCATAAAAACAAATCCTTGAAAGAACTTAAGTATTAGTCAGAGGTTTAACACCCAGCTTTTTAAACACATTAAATTCATTCAGTAAAGTTTTGTTCAGACTGATGTAGGGGTATTCATATCTGTAAGGACGATCTGTTCTGAGTTTCTGGAAGAGTATAGATTTATCCGGGCGTAAATTCAGATCTCTAAGATCAGCATCATATTCTCTCAGAGGATGTAATCTGAGAACTAACTCATAAGCTGTGTAATTTAAATCAGCCAGATCAATTTCTTTTGACCGGTAAAGCTTTGAGGAATCGGGAACTTCTAGATCAAAAAAATCAGAAAACTGTTCGACAAGCATTTTCGACGCATTTAATTTTGCTTGTTCTGAATAGCCGGCTATATGAGGAGTTGCAATAAATGCTGCTTCAGCGACTGCTGTATTAAAGTCCGGTTCTCCTTCCCAAACATCTATAATTATATCCGAAACTGTATTTTCATGGACGGCATTAAGAAGAGCTAGTTCATCAACAATTCCACCTCGGGAAGCATTAATGATCAGTTCAAAAGAATTGGCAGAGAGTTTAGATTTATCCAACCAGTGAAATGTGGAATGAGCCCCTTTTTTCTCCAGTGGAACATGAAAAGTAAGGATATCACACTCAAGAATATCTTTCAGAGAAGCCGAGCTAAAGTTTTTGTCTCTTTGTTCTCTTGGAGGGTCATAACTCAAAAAAGGAATTTCAAACCGTGATAGTTGATCAGCGACTGCACTTCCTGTTGCTCCTGCTCCAATTATTCCAACTGTCATTTCTGATAGCTCAATATCTCTTTTTATAGACCACAGCAAAAGTGATGTGATTACGTATTCACTAACCGCATCAGCATTTGAGCCTTTAGCATCAATAACCTGTACACCTCTTGACTTGAAATACTCTTTCTCAATATGATCGCTTCCTGATGAGCCGGTTCCAATGAGCTTTAAGGATTCGGTTATTTTTTCTAAGGTTTTAGAATTGAGTTTTGTCACCGTTCTGACAAAGAGGGCATCGAATGTTTCTAAGCCCGGTAACGGATCATTTGGATCGAATGTGGTTAGTTCCACATTGTCATTCAAAAAATGATCTAATTTATAAATGTTTTTATCAGCAATAATTTTCAGCAAATTAACTCTGTTGAGTGAAAAGGTTATTTAATGATTACAGATCCCGGGCAGGCATCAGAAGATAGATCTTCGAAATCGCACTCCTCATAATAATATTGAATGTTGGTAAGATGCCAATAGCCTAAAAATACAATTATAAATTCAGATCTAAATTCATCGGAAAGTTCAGTATTAGAAAATAACGTAAAAGACTGTCCGTAATTAGTTTCCGCTCCCATTCTTTTTTTAACAGGACTTCCCTGAACGACCAAAAATCTTTCATTTGACTGGTCAATATAATCCCAGCTTCCACCCAAAGGATAGTGATGCTATTCATTGCTATCCTCTGCTTTTACTTTCTTCACAGAAGGAGGCCAAAAATCCCTAGCAATAATTTGATAATTAATTGAATCTGATCTTGCAATAGTTACGTTTTGAGAGGTTCCTGTAATTATATATTTGTGCTCTGAACTTCCTTTTTTGCGAAGAATCACTCTGAACACATCTTCTCTCAATTGATCATCAAGACCTGCTTCTGAAGTCACAATAAAATCGGAGTTCGTAAAAGGGTCTGAAAATTGATCTTCTTTTTTTAAACGGTAAAAACGTCCTGCATCAACATATAAAGCTCCTTCTTTATAATTCAGATCTTCAAAAACTTCAGCATCATCTCTGTTTGGTAAATATTTAAGTTTACCATCTTTATGGAGCGTTATGTCGTCTTTATAACTGTTTATGGTTTCTTCCAATTTCTGAGGATAGGGATGAACTATTGTTTTAAAGCTGCATCCTGCTAAAAATAAGACCCCAAAAAATAAGAGCAGATAAGCTTTTCCGGAATTGAAGTATGAAAAATCTCTCTTCATGTAGAAGAAATATTAGTTTTTTGGCTATACTTGGGCTATGAATTCAAAGTACAATATTGTTTCCCTAATTCGCAAAAAACGAGACGGAAAAGTTCTTTCTAAGGATGAGATCCGTTTTTTAATTGACTCTTACACTGCTGATGAAATTCCTGATTATCAGATCAGTTCATTTCTGATGGCAGCTTTCCTCAATGGATTGAATGACGAAGAATCTGCTGCATTAACAGAATCCATGCTTCATTCAGGTATAGTTGTGGATCTTTCACATGTATCAGGAAAGAAAGTAGATAAACATTCTACCGGTGGAGTGGGTGATAAACTATCTCTTATACTCGCACCAATTGTAGCAAGTGCCGGAGTTCCGGTTCCTATGATATCAGGTCGAGGACTTGGACATACCGGTGGCACTTTGGATAAATTAGAATCAATTCCCGGATTTTATGTGGATGTGGATCTGGCTCGTTATAAGGAGATCTTGGAAAAACAGAACCTGGTTCTAGTTGGGCAAACCGAAGAAATTGCTCCTGCAGATAAAAGACTTTATGCACTACGTGATGTGACTGCAACGGTAGAATCCATTCCGTTAATTGCAGGGAGCATTATGAGTAAGAAACTTGCCGAAGGAATTGATGCCTTGGTACTGGATGTGAAATATGGTTCCGGTGCTTTTATGAAGACAGAAGAAGATGCCACAAAACTCGCTCAGGCTTTGGTTGGTATTGGAGAGCAATTCGAAAAAGAGACCATAGCGTATCTTACCAATATGAAACAGCCTTTGGGTTACAAAATCGGTAATTGGTTTGAAGTGGAGGAATCCATCGATGCTCTGAAAGGAGAGGGACCGGAAGATATAATGGAGATCTCACACCTGCTTTCCGGAACTATGATCTATTTAGGAGGAAAAGCAGATTCAGTTGAAAAAGGAATAGAAATTAGTAAACAACAAGTTGAAAACGGTGAAGCTTTTCAAAAGTGGCTGGATATTGTGGAAGAGCAGGGTGGAGATATTTCATATATCAACAATCCCGGTAAGTATCCGACTGCTGATTACGAATTTGAATTGAAATCATCTGAAGATGGATATATCTCTGAGATGGATGCTTTCGAGATCGGAACCGCTTCTGTTGAACTTGGAGCCGGGAGAAAAGTCAAAGAAGATGACGTGGATCCTCAGGCCGGAATTGTGTTAAAAAAGAAAGTAGGAGATAAAATCACAAAAGGTGAAACAATTTTAGTGGCATATACGAACAAGCCAACCACGATCGAGCCTGTGACCGCACAGTTGTATGGAGCAGTAACGATCTCAGATACAAAACCTGAAAAGGAGTTTCTGGTTACAAAAGTAGTTGACAAAAACGGGGTTCGGGATTTCCGGCTTTAAAATGTTGAATTACACTAATAATCAGTTAATTTGTATCTAATGAACATAGGGCATTAAAAAAAGGAAAAAAATCATGTTTAAAAGATTCATACGTGCATTAAAATCAATGTTTGGTGGGGTAATAAGCTCCATGGAAGATCCAAAATTAATTTTAGAGCAAAATATTCGTGATCTGAACGATCAAATCCCGCAAATGAATGAAAACATTGCGACGGTTAAAGCTAACTTGATCATGCTTCAGAAGGAGTCTAACCGAAATGAAAAACTGATCGGTGAACTAACTTCTAAGATCAAATCTGCAATTCAGGCAAATCGTGATGACATTGCTGAGGGATATGCACTTCAACTAGAAAAGGCTAAAGAGAATTTTGCACACACAAAAGACCAGTTAGTTTTTGCGGAAAAAGCGTACGACAAAGCACTGAAAGTGAAGAAAGTTTTCATGCGTGAAAAAGACCGCAAGATTCAGGAAGCTAAAGAAGCTTTACGTGCCAGCGAAAGAGCTGAATGGCAGTCTAAAATTGCTGATACATTAGAGCAGTTTGAAGTTGGTGGTATGGATCAGACTCATGATGAGATGATCAACCGATTAAACGAAAAAACGGCTAAGAACGAAGCTCGAATGGAGATTGCTTTAGACGGTATCGATACTGAGACCATGGAAATTGAAGCGAATGCTGAAAAGATCCGTGCTCAATCATTGGTAGAGCAATTCAAGCTTGAAATGGGTGAATCTTCTGGTTCAATCAACATAGATGAAGAACCTGTTGCAGAAGAATCTCCAAAGAAATCTGTTGGGAATAAAGAGAAAAACTAACGGAGACTCTTATGAGTAACAAAAGTGAAGAAGAACGAGAACGCCTGAAGCAGGAATACAAGGAACATTACCGTCGCATCAAAGAAATAAAAGAGCGCGGTAAAAGGGCTGAGCAAAAAGGAAAGATCGCTCAGGCTGTCAACAACATGAATCCGGATAGTTTATTGGAATCAGTTGATGAGTTTCTGGGAAAAGTTCGCGATAAAGTTACTCATGCGGAAGCCAGGCTAGACGTTGCTATGGATAGCATGGATGAAGATTCCGAACTTGAAACAGAAATAAAGAATGAACAGCACGAAGCTGAGTTGAAAAAGCAAAAGGCCAAACAAACTTTACAACAAGTTAAGGCTGAAATGGGGATGCTTTATTCCGAGATCGAAAAAACCGCAGACGAAATAAAAACGGAGAAAACGATCGGGACAAAAAAGGATCAGGTAAAGAATAAAGAAACCGATTCATCACCAGGCAACGATACAGAAAAAGAGTAATGTCAGCAGACGAACTAAACATCAATTATACTCGCGAAGCATTTATGAATCCCATTAACCTGGGAGGATTATTGATCGCTACACTTACCGCTTTTTTCATCAGCGATTTTGGAGATGCTTCTAGTGTGATGCTAACCACAGTGTTTGGTTTGGAGCTGATGTACTTGGGTATAGTTCCTAAGCTGCCTCGTTTCAGAAAAAAGACGGAGCTTAAAAAGATCAAAGAGCGCCACGCTTCCAGTAATGAAAAAGATCTGTTTCAATCGCTGGATTCAGCAAGCCAGAAACGCTTTTTAGTACTTAAACATCTTGCTAAAATGGTGCAGGAAAACTTCGAAAAACTTCCGTACAGCTCACAGGGATTGCTGGATAATATTGGTAAGAAAATTGAAGAACTGTTGGGGAATTATCTGACACTTCTGGATCTTATAAAGCGCTATGAAGTGTATTTAAATACTTCTTTGGAAACAAATCTTAAAGAAGAAGTAATTCGACAGATTGAAGAAATTAAGACGATCGAATCAGAAAAACTGAAGCGTACAAAAGCACGACGTGTGGCGATCATGCAAAAAAGGCTTCAGAAATTTAAGATCGCAAAAGAGAAATATTTAGTGTGTGAAACTCATTTGGAAACCATAGAAGACGCTGTCAGATATATCTACGAGCAATCTATGACCATGAGTAATCCGGAAGAAATTGGCTTCCAATTAGATAACTTGTTAACCGAAGTGGATGAAACTTCGCAATTGATTGACGACTTAGATCAGGATATCTTACCTGAGTACACCACAGAATGGGAAACTGAACTGGATTTTGATTCTATTTTAGATGAACTTTCTGATGATGTATCAAACGTGTCAAGCACAAAGAAACAAGTTAAAGAATAATTCATGAGCTTATCATTTGAAACGCTACTTCTGGATGTAGATGAATCTGGAGTGTGTGTACTTACAGTAAACCGTCCCGACAAAATGAATGCGTTAAATAATCAGGTTTTTGAAGAGCTTGATTCAGCGCTTGATCATATCAGAGAGAGCAAAGAAATTAAGGCGCTTATAGTAACCGGTGCTGGGGATAAAGCTTTTGTAGCCGGAGCTGATATCAAAGAGTTAAACACTCTGGGAGATTCTGAGGCAAAAAAGAAATCACTTCGTGGGCAAAGGGTTTTTCAGAAACTTGAAGACCTGACCATTCCTGTGGTTGCAGCCGTTAATGGCTATGCTTTGGGAGGAGGGTGTGAACTCGCGATGGCTTGTCATATTCGTATTGCTTCTGAAAATGCACTGTTGGGCTTGCCTGAAGTTAGCCTTGGTTTAATTCCGGGATATGGAGGGACTCAACGTTTACCTAAATTAGTGGGAGAAGCTAAAGCTCTTGAATTGACGTTGACAGGCAGATTTGTAAAAGCCCAAGAAGCCAAAGAAATTGGATTGGTGAATCAGATAGCAGAAGAATCAGCTTTAGAGTCAGCCAAAGAAATGGTCAAAAGCATGCTTAAACAAGGACCACTTGCTTTAAAAAATGCTATCTTGGCAATTAAAGAATCAGGTAATGAGTCAGGGTATAATTCTGAAGCAAATTTATTTGGAGAATTGTATAACACTGATGATTTTAAAGAAGGTACAAGTGCGTTTCTGGAAAAACGGAAACCAACTTTTACCGGTAAATAAGAACTAACATTTCGTTAATGAAAGACGAACCTCCATCGAGTTTCACATATTGTAAAGAAGTAGAAAAAGGAGCCAGGTAAACTATGGAATGGCTTCTCATTACCGGAACTATTTTACTGAGTGGATTTTTTTCAGGATCCGAAATTGCATTTGTAACTGCAAACAAACTCAAACTTGAAGTAGCTTCCCGAAAAAATAATCTCATCTCCAGTTCTATCGGATTCTTTACTAAAAATCCGGACACTTTTCTCACAACTACTCTAGTTGGAAATAACATCGTAAATGTTGTTTATGCTACTTTAATGGCTCTGTTTCTTGTAGAACCCATTATGCATTACACTGAATTGTGGTTTGGTGTTGAGCCGTCATCATTTCAGATTTTGGCAATACAAACATTTATAGCTTCACTCATTATTATGCTTTTTGGCGAGATACTCCCTAAAGCGATTTTCAGAGCACAAGCAGATATCATGGTTAATGTGATAGCACTTCCATTGAGGTTATTTTATTGGATCTTAAGACCTTTGATTGCTCTGGCAAACGGCTCTTCAAATATTCTTATCAAATGGTTGGTTCCTGATGCAGAGAAAACCGAACAATTTTATCGACGACAAGATGTGGAGCTGATCGTAAAGGAACTCAGGGAAAGCGGAGGAAGTGAAGATATTGATGAAGATGATTCTGAGATCTTGCATAACGTCCTCGAACTTTCAAATATGCGTGTGAAAGAATCCATGATTCCCCGAATAGAAATTGAGGCTGTGGATAAATCTACGCCAATTGAAGAAGTGCTGAATACCATGATCGAATCAGGACATTCGAAGCTTCCTGTATACCGCGACAGTATTGACGATGTGATTGGTGTTGTATTTGCTCACGATTTCTTCAAAAACCCAAAATCGTTGCATGAGATCATTCGTCCAATAAAATTGGTTCCTTCCAGTAAAAAGTCCAAAGATCTGATGCAGGAATTTCGTCAGTCTAATTTATCTGTAGCAATTGTTCTGGACGAGTATGGCGGAACAGCAGGAATGATCACCATCGAAGATCTCCTCGAAGAAGTAGTTGGTGATATTCAGGATGAATACGATACCGACAGTGAGGTAATGAAACGAATCGCACCAAACAACTTTGTGGTAAGCGGAAATGTTGAAATTGATGAGTTAATGAATGCCTTTGAAGAAATTAAAATTCCTTTGGAACCTTCTCAGTATGATACCGTAGCGGGTTATGTTATCAATCATTTGGGGCGCATTCCAAAAGTGAATGAAGAAGTGCTGATTGAAGGCAATAAATTCATTATTAGTAAGGCAACTCAAAGCCGAATTGAGACAATAAGACTAACTATTATTGAGTAGGGCATATGTTTGATCATTATCCGAAGTGGTCGCAGGAATTTGCGAGAAAATACCTTAGCAGAACCATAAATACTTTTTTGATTCACGGAAACGTGCACGATATGGTTGCTCTCAAAACCGATGAAGGCACAGAATTCAATCGTTTGAAGTCGTTTCTGTCAGACGAATTTTTTGGGGCACGTGATTTCGTGGTTTTCTATGACAGAGCTTCCGGAATTTATTTCAGAGATAAAGAATCTCAACAGGATTTTAATCAGGCTATAGCAGGACGTGACAGCATTGTTGGAACAGAATACGCCAAAAAAATGCCTAAGGATCCTGTTCGTGTGATGTCTTTACTGGAACAGTATTTCCGACTTCGTCTAGATCAAAAGAAAAGCATAGCGCTTATCATCGATTATGCAGAAACCATCGTGCCGATGAGTGATGCCGGTTCAACCGGAAATGAGGACAGAACTTCTCAGGTTTATTTATCACGATGGGCACACGATCCGATGTTTTTGGCGTCGGATTTTACTTGTGTGATGATCACCGAAAACCTTGCTGATCTGAATAAAACCATTGTTCAGAATCCTTACACCACAGAGATCAAGATCAATATTCCGGGAGAGGAAGATCGTCTGGCATTTGTAAAATACGAGACGCGAAACGACGATTTCAAAAAGTTATCGGATGTTTCTCCTGCGATCATAGCTCAGCAAACGGCCGGTTTGAATTATGTGAATATCCGAAGTGTGCTTTCGAATGCTCGTGAAAATCAGGAAAAGATCACTTTTGATGGATTATCGGAAAACAAAAAAGATCTGATCGAAGCGGAAGCATATGGATTGTTAGAATTTGTGGAAACGCCGTATTCGCTCGATAACGTTGCCGGACACACTCATGTGAAGCAACACCTTCGTCAGGCGGTTAAAGCACTTAAAGCAGGCCGACAGGATGTAATGCCGATGGGTTATCTGGTTTGTGGTCCGGTAGGAACGGGAAAAACGTTTTTAGTGACTTGTTTTGCGAGTGAAGTTGGAATTCCGATGGTGAAACTGAAGAATTTCAGAAGCCAATGGCAGGGGGTAACCGAAGGAAATCTCGAAAAGATCTTGTCGTTGTTGAAAGCGATGTCGCCGGTAGCAGTGATGATCGATGAAGCGGATGCTTATCTCGGAGATCGAAATGCAGGAGGAGACAGCGGAGTTTCCAGCCGTGTGTTTTCGCAGATCGCTACTTTTATGAGTGATACCACCAATCGTGGTAAAATTGTTTGGTTTTTGATGACGGCTCGTCCGGATCTGATGCCAATTGATTTAAAGCGACAGGGTAGGGCGGAAGAGCATTTAGCATTGTTTCCACCTCACACCAAAGAAGAGCGGATCGAGCTTTATGAAGCAATGGCTAAGAAGACTAGCTTGAAGCTTACTGAGGATTATATTCCTGCAGTTGTTCAGCAAGGTTTAAAAACATTCTCGGGAGCCGATATGGAAGCGGCTTTAACACGAGCAAAATTCCGTGCAGCTGCTGAAGGCAGGAAGAAAGTCACACCTGAAATTCTGGATGCGGCACTAGCTGATTTCATCCCACCAACCTATCCGGAAGAGGTGGAGTTACAGACTCTGAATGCAGTGATCGAATGTACATCTAAAGAATTACTTCCTGAGCGTTACCGCGAAATGGACCGAAATGAGATATTAGCTACGATTGAGGAATTGAAGTTTAGAGTAGGCTAGAGTTTCTAGAAACAAAAGACAAAACCCAAATTTCAAATTACAAAAGTGTGGTTTTCAGGTTCCTTTCTCCATCCTAAGCTCTTGCTTGGGATAGAGTATTTAGAAATGTTGAAAAGATGAAGTTTAATGTTCGAATTTGGGAAATGGTTTATGTCTACTTTTGCATAGTTCTAGATACTTTACCATTCCAATCAATTCTTACTTCATCTTTATAACCTGTTAGGGTTATTTTGTAAGACTTATTTCTTTCATTCCATTCTACCGTTAAGATCTCTTCTTCCATTGCAAATTCATTGTTTAGATGGAAATCGAGTATCTCTGTTTTATAGATAACATCATTGTGTTTATCTGTAAAGACTATAAAGAAATGTTCGGGATATCCTAAATGATAGGCACCGTCGTATCCGGTATATTGGCCAATAATTGTAACTTTCTGATTTAGATTTACTAAATCTTTAGATATAGAAAAATCATGGATGTCTACATCTGTGTAATAATATTTTCCGTTAATGTTGATCCTATTCCAAACATTATTAGTTAAATCTTTGTATCTAAATTTATAAAAGGTGGAATCAATCCTGACTTGTGTTAGGCTATTGAGTATTCCGGAAGGTTTTAAGTTCTTCAGGTTATGGTTTTCGAAAAGTACAATTTTCCTATTCATAGGATTTAGGAAATCAGGATATTCTTTTGAGTTTAAGGTTTCCATATTAGCAGGAATAACTGGTAAGTCTTTCTTCAAATATTTTGCAGAGGTGCTTTTTGGTTCAAAAGTACCCTCTTGTAAATTTTCATAGCTATAGCTTTTGTAGTAGGCATTCTTTTGGGAATACCATATTTCAGGAATTTCGCTTGTTAAAAACCCACTAAAAACATACCCCTGAGTATCGTCGTGATCTAAGCTTAATACTTTTAACCACTCTCCATGAATTTCTTGGTCTTCGTCTTTTATAGTGATTTTGACACCTGTTTTCTCTGAAATCAAAACCATTGTATTATGTTTAAGAGTGTAAAGCTTTTTAGACTCCAGAGATGGGCTTTCTCGGACGATTAACCCGCTTTTCGCAGTAACATACATTCTATCTTGACCCAAACCCGGTAAAGTCAGCAGTAGAAATGCTGTAATTAAAGAAGCGGATTTGATATTTGTAGCTAACAACTGCATAATTTGAACTTATTCTCCATCCCAAGCTCTTGCTTGGGATGGCAATAAAGGAGCTCCTGCTCCCTGTAAATAACGTTTAATATTTTACGGAATTGATCTGATCATTTCTAATCACATTCGGAAAATAATCGTTTAAAAAAGGCAACTGATTTAATAAAAGTTTGGATTCCGGAGCAGCAAGCTGTATAAATGATAAATCCTAAGTTTCTAATTTTTACCCAATATTTTAATAATTCGACCATAAACAATATCCGCTAAATTCCAGTTGTATAACTTGGGATCGGTTGTGCTTGTAAACTGAATAACCACTGCATCAATATCTTCGTCGTATTCGGCAATACTCTGATAACCGGGAACCCATCCTTTGTGATCATATTGATAAATTGAAGAGTAGATTTCCTGTTCTCCTTCTTCAAATAATGTCCCATTATTCAATGCACGCAGAAAGATCCCGACATCTTCAGCGGTGGCCAGCATACCATGCTCGTCTTCTTTTAAATCAAAAGGATGTCCTACATGATATCCACTCATCACACTATCAATATTTACGTCATCTAGTGAAGCGAAAGTATTGTTAAGATTCAGCGGAGTCAGAACTTCTTCCTGAATGAACTGAAAGGTCTCATAACCCAGAATATTTTCCATGATCTTATTGAGTAACAGATAATTGGTGTTACAATATTCATAGTCTTCATCAGGTTCAAAGTTAGCCGGTTTGTCCAGAATCAGTGCAAGACTTTCTTCATAGGTTTGTGTTGGGGCAGCCCAAAAATTCGGTGCATCTGTAAAATTGGGAATACCACTTCGATGCTTTACCATCATTCTCAAAGTGATTGTGTCCGAATTTTCGATTCTTCCATCAAGTTCGGGTAGGTAATCAGCAAGAGTTTCATCGAGATCCAAACGACCGTCATTGACCAATTTAGTAACAGCAACGGCAGTGTAGAGCTTGCTGATACTGGCGATCTTGAATAAAGCTTTAGGATTGGCGGGTATTTTATTTTCCTTATTGTGAAAGCCCGCTGCATAAAAAGCGGGAGGTTCATCTCCTTCATCTATATAAATTATTATTCCATCAAAGCCATGTTCGATCGCTTCATTTGCTTGATCCTGAACCGAGTCGGGCAGAGGCAATATCCACGCCCACACTAAAAGCCAGGGCACAAAGAATAAGGAAACTATAGTTCCAACCAGCAATACTATTCTGAGTACAAGTTTTTTGGGTTTCTTTTTCATGCGATTTCAGGACTTAAACTTATTCTTACCGGAATTGTTTTGGCTTCATGTTTTGGTCGGCATCTTCTACGATCTGTTGAATTCTTTTTTGCCTTGTTTCTATTCTTTTTGCAGACACTATCCAGTACAAAAGTTGTTTTTTAACAGATTTACTCAGGCTGTTAAAGTATTCCATTGAGCCTTTATACTTTTTAAATGCTGATTGCAGATCATCAGGAATTATAAGTGCTTCAACTTTATCTAGAATAGTCCAGGAACCATTTTCTTTTGCGATTTCAATACTTTTGTAACCTGCTTCTTTCATAAGTCCCAGATTAATTAAAGTTTTCACTTTATCCTTATTGATCTTAGACCAATTACTTTTTGGTTTTCGCTTACAGAAATACTGTCTGTATTTTTCATTGTCTATGGCTTTTTTGGTGCTGTCTATCCAGCCAAAACAAAGCGCTTCATCAACCGATTCACTCCAGCTTAAATTGTAGTTGGGAGACTTTTTCTTATAAAAGATAAGCCAAACCGCATCTTTTTTATTGTGATTCAATTCGAGCCAATCTCTCCAATCCTTTTTGTCAGAAGGACAAAACTCTTCAACATCTTTCATACTGTGTTTCGCATTTTCGCTAAGGATACTCCAATACCCAATAATTGTTACTAATATTTTAAGGCTTTGATCTGATCTTGTCTAGTTAGAACCTAAAAGTAAATCTGAATTAACAGGAATTGTAGTATGGTGTTTAGAAAAATTTACTATTTCAAGATCTGATCCATCACCCAGGCAGTATGCGTAGCTGAATTTCCGGAAGAAGGGTGCAAAAAGTTCCTGTCCATCAACGCTCTTTTTATATTCTCAACATGATAAAACTGAATGTGTTTGGGATGTTCTATAGAGATTTTCTCTTGTTTGGTTTCGCTATTCAGTTCAACATCCTTGTTCTTAAAAACAGAGAAACGGATCGTTCCTTTGCTACCGATGATCTCAACTTCATCTTCATAATGATAACTTCCAAAATTCCAGCTTCCCGATCCGGTGATTCCATTTTCGTAAATCCATGAACCCGTAACCGCATCTTTAGCAGTGTATAAGCACAGTTGATTGGTGCTTATTCCTTTTGCTGTTCGAACATTACCGAAATAGTAACTGAACAGATCAAGTCCATGGCAAGCCAGATCGTCGAAATAGCCGGCCTTGGCTATTTTGGCATCAGTACGCCAATTATAAGTACCAAGAAGATCGATATCCTTTGGAGGGCAGGAGTAGTTCCAGTTTATATGCCTGACATCTCCGATATACTTTTGATCAAGCCATTCTTTGATTTTAAGAAAACGAGGTAATGACCGGCGATAATAAGCTACAAACAAAGGGATTTTTTCGATTTCGAAAGCCAGTGTAATCTCTTTGCATTCCTCATAGCTTGGTGCCATTGGTTTTTCAATACAGCACAGTTTTCCGGCTTTTGCAACTTTGAGCGCATATTCTAAATGGGAGTCGGGAGGAGTTGCGATATAAACAGCATCAACGTCGTCATCATTGATCAATAGATCAGCATCGGTGTAATGCTTTTTAACTTTATGACGCTCAGCGTAATCTTTCACTTTTTCTTCATCACGCCTCATTACAGCGATTAGCTCAAAGCCATCAACTTTTTGGTATGCCGGACCACTTTTAACTTCTGTTACATTTCCACAACCAATAATTCCCCAATTGATCTTCTTGTTCATAAATTAGATAATAATGAAAGATAAATGTTAAATCTGATGTCGGAATAATCTAGTAATTATGAAGCTAAAATGATGATAGCTGACGGTTTTATTTGGGTAAGTCTGTACCCCAAAGTTTCGCAATATTTTTACCGGCACTTTTATAGTCTGCTTTCTTTGCGTTTTTATTTCTCTCTTCGCAAAACTGTGGGTCTTCATTGAATACTGATTTTGCAAAATTACGTCCAGCCATTGTGATTGCAGTCGTTTTATCAAATCTTATTTTTTGGAACTGACTAAAGGCCTCTTCAGTAGTTTCAGCCTTATTTAAAATTGAAGTAAAATGCCACGCATCTTCTATTGCTTGGCAGGCGCCTTGACCTGAAGTTGGTAAAGCAGCATGAGCGGCATCACCAATTAAACACACATTGTTTCTATACCATTTGGGAATAGGGTTGTGGTCAAAGACCTCAATGTATTTGATGTTTTCTTCGTTGGTCAATGCGATAACCTCTTTGATATTTGGAGACCATGAACCAAATAGTTCAAATAGCAGATCTTTCGGGTTCTTATTTTTGAAAGATGAATTTAGAGGTAAGGATTTTCCTCCCGCCCAGTAACCTTTGTATTTATTTATCGGTACGATTCCGAAGCGTTCACCGCAACCCCAATAGTCAAAAACGTTGTTTTCCGGAAAAACAGGATGTTCACTTTCTACTATTCCAATCCAATTGACAAAATTTTGATAGATCGGCTGATCGGTACCATTCACATATTTTCGGGCAACAGAATTCATTCTTCCATCTGCGCCAATTATGATGTCGGATTTAACTGAAATCTCATTACCAAAGTTTATGAAAGCCGAGTTTTCTTGTGTGGAAATTTGTTGTGCATTGTGATTGTAGTATATGGGAATATTAAGTTTATCAATCTTTTGAAGCAGAATTTCTTGGAGATCTTTACGGCTTATAGCAAAGCTTTTTGCTCCCGTGTAAGAGTCAATTTCATTGATATTTATTGTGCCGATAAATTCACCCTTTTCTGTCCAACGTTGCATTTCATTTATTGAACCACCAGCTTGCTCGATCTCATTTATTAGATTCAGCCTAGTGAAAATCTTACTCGCATTTGCCCAAATAACGATACCGGCTCCAATCGTTGTCGCTTCATTTCTACGCTCATAAATCTGAATGTTTTTAAAACCTCTTTGATGAAGAGCTATTGCTGTTGTTAATCCACCAACACCGGCTCCTAAAACAGCTATTTCAGAATCTTTCATATTAGGTTTGTAGTTCCTCTGATTATTTTTACTTTTGTTTTGCAAGTAAAATATAGAATAACTTTCATAATGCAAGTGAAAATCAAAAAATAATGAAACAAAAATTCAGGTCGAATTGTCCGATTAGTTCAGCACTGGACTTAATAGGGGATAAGTGGTCATTATTAATTATTAGAGATATGATGTTCTCCGGAAAGAAAACGTATAGTGAGTTCAGCAACTCCAACGAAAAAATAGCTACGAATATACTTTCAAACAGACTTTCAATGCTTGAAGAACTAGGCATTATTAACAAAGGTAAACTTGAAGGAAACAAAAAGACCAATATTTATAGTCTAACACAGAAGGGGAAAGAGCTGTTGCCGATCATATTGGAAATTGCCCAATGGAGCGACAACAACTTGAATGATCATTTGAAAGATGGAGCCAAGCCATTTGTCAATAAATTCAAATCAAATAAAGAAGGATTCATTCAAAACATGTACGCTCGTTTAGAAAAACAAGAAGCTTGATTTTGCTTGCGGCTTACGGTCTCGGGTATGAAACGTAGGGCATTTCGGAGCACTTCACTGTCCGCCCGAAACTGAGCTTGCTAAGTGTCGATAACTTGCGGAAACCACTGTCTGCCCTATGTTTTATACCCATTGTTGTGCGGTCGTTCTTTTTTATTTTAAGTCCATTTCTAATTGTTCTTCATCAATGTCAAGACTTTCAAATTTTAAATTTTTAAGTCTTGTCGCCAAGTCCTTCAGGATTTCTCGAATGCTATTTGGGGCTTCTAAGTCGATTTCGTTTAGTTTGATTCGTTTTCCAAAAAAGAAGTCGGTTTGAAATTTGTCGTCAGTCTTTAATTTTTCAATTTCTTGCTCCTTGTCTGTCAAGTCGATTAAAGGAACGATTTCCAAAATCGGCTTTTTATTATCTGTTTCAATTAGATTCAGTCGGAAGAAGTAGGTTTCGATTTTTCCAATTAGGACTGTTTCCAAGTCGTAAACGACACTTCCAACTCCGTCTATTCGTCCGTAAAATTCCAAGTCTTTAAAAGCTGGTCGGTCGAAATACCATTTACGGTCAACAAGTCCATTATAGTTATGAATTATTGCTGCTATGACTACTATCAAAGCAAACCCAAACGAATAAATAATTGAGTCGTTTAATCGTCCTAAAATTGCTGAAAATGAAATCCCACTTTTGATTATAGTCGGCAGAAAGGTGAAAGGCAAAATCAACAAGAAGGAAATTGTCAACCCTTTCAAAAGTGATTTTCTTTCAGTGATAATTATTGTCAGTAGGTCTCTCATTTTTTGAATGCCGCACAACGTGCCGGGCTATGTTCAGTTTGTTTTAACTATTGAATATAGTGAGGGTTGGGATGAGTTGCTTCGCAACGCCTGAACTTAGCCCGGCACGTTGAAGAAGAAGAGCGGAGCGAATTCTTCTTCAACGACCAGCTATGATGAGTGGGGATTAGAATGCACTAACCTTTCCTCACGCACATAGCCACGCCTTGATTTAAATTTAAAACTTGTGGCGGACTTTCCAATCCCCACAAAAATATCTTGACCGATAAAGCCCCATTCATTCATAGCATTTGTTAGCATCTTTACTTTTTCTAGTCAAATATCGTATTGCAAGTTTTGCAAATCTTGCTTGGTCTTTTAAGACCCGAATCACTTCCTTTTTCTCCACAAATTAGACATGGATGGTTGCTATCAGGTTCTTCCACAAAATAACTCAGATAAACAGGAGCTTTAAAATGATTAGAAAGTTCTGCTCTAATTCGCTCACCTTCTTTGTTCAGTTTGCCTTCACTGTAGTTTGTTAATTCACTATAAGCATCATGTTCAAATATTCCGCTATCTAACCAGTTTAGATAAAACCGCTGATGATAGTTTTGCCATTCTTCAATCTTAATATCAAGTGGGATTCGAGAATATGGAACTTGTTTTAAGCAGGAACCACAAGTCAGTTCATCAGTAAATTGTAAAGAACGACCTTGAAGAATGTAGAAATCTGACGTGTTACATTCACAGTTCTCAACTCTGTCAGCTTCAATTATTACATCCATCTCTTCTAATGTTTCAGGAGTCTTGACAAGCCAATTTTCAAATTTTTCGCCCCAATATTCCCTTACCTTCGAATGTAAAAACCAATTTTCAAATGAGTCTCTGTCTCTGAATATTACAGACAGTTCTAAAGATTCTTTAGTCCGCCTCAATTCTCTTGGTTCAGAATAGATGAGATTTTGTTGATACAATGTTCCAGAAAGACCAATAAAATCTTCGCCAGAGTCCTGAACGTTGAGTAAGTTCAGACTGATTTTAGCTGCTACTGGTTTGTCTTTGTTCATTGTGACTATTGATGCTAACGGTTAGTATATGGCAAGTAGGGCAGTAGAAAGCGATAAATATTCGGGTTTGCACTGAGCCATATTTTTATGTTTTGTTTTTAACTTATTCATCTTAAAAGCCAAATTAAAAATTTGGCGGTGTTGGTAAATTACACTGAACTTTCGTAAACCACTGAACTCCCTATTTGCTATATACAGTGTTAGCAGTTTTATTTTTTTCTAATCGGTATTTTATAAACCGTTCACCTCCAATAATTAATTCGTCTTCTTGCTTAAACCCAAGTCGAAGTAATCCTTGAACTCGTGTTCTTGATGGGGGGAACAATACTGTTACAGATTTCAATCCCATTTCACCAAAAGCTCTTCTTATTATTTCTTTATATAAGTCTTTCCCTGTACCCCAATAATTTGGATGTAAAACTAATGCTAGGTCAGCTTCTCCATTTTCAGGTTGTAGTCCTCCCCAACCAGCAAATTCACTATTTATAATGAATGCCCAAGGGCCATATCCGTGTTCAACCCATAATAATTCTTTTGAAGCAATAAATTTCTCGCAAATACTCTCGTTAAAGTCTCCCGTGAATAAAGGCATTTGTTTTCTAACCAAATCATTATTCATTAAGTCAATAATTTCATTTTTATCAACTTCAGTTAATCTTTTAAATTCTATATTCATTTTTTATATTACTGCTAACGTTTTGCAGCTACCCGAAGGTGGCGATTTCGAAGCACTTCACTGTCAACCAAGCACAAACTTTGATATAAGCACAAAGCTTGATTTAACCACTGAACCGCCACTTTTGGGTAGGTGCTGTTAGCGGCTGTGGTTCCCTATTGCTATTCAACTGCTTCCAAAAATTCATCGTCCAATGGCGAAATTGAAGGTCCGAAATAGTTTGTGAGATTTCCTTTCTCGTCAATCACATATTTACTAAAATTCCAATCTGGCTGATGGTTATTCCAACCATTTGCTTTGCTGTCCGTAAGCCATTTATAAAGTGGTTGTTGTTCCTCGTTTTTTATTACCACTCCTTTTTTTGCTATTGGAAATGATACACCATAATTCACCTTGCAAAATTGTGAAATTTCGTTATCATTGCTTTTTTCCTGTTCCATAAAGTCGTTGGCAGGAAAAGCAATTATAGCCAATTTGTCGCCTAATTTTTCGTGTAGTTTTTGTAATTCGGCATATTGTCCTGTGTAACCACAATTTGAAGCAGTATTTACAATCAAAACTTTCTTTCCCGAATAGGCAGAAAAGTCAATTGGTTTTCCATTGTTCAATGTTGCCTTTTGTTCGTAGAAAGGAACTGTTGGTGCCGTTTTACTTTCATTGTTTAAAACCGTGCCGTTTTTGCCAATTTTAGCCGCTATGCGAGTAAACGGATAAAGAAAACGCAATGCTTTTTGTTTGAACGTTGCCATAATCTGTTTGTTTTTATTGTTGAACCTTATGAGTATATTCTCTATCTAATTTTTAAGTTCATAAAATTATCTATTGCGTATGTGCTTGACCCGTCACTATCCTATTATGAAACTTCGTTCGCTAAATGCAGGAATTGTTGGCTCAGCTTCGTAGAAATATTTGATTTCATCACTGCTGTCCGTAAGCCCTAAGCTGTATAGCAAAGGCACGTAGTGGTCGGGGGTGGGGGCGGCTAACTTACCCAACTTATGACTGTTTTGGTAATTAATGAGATTGGCAAAGTTTCGTGCATTAATTTGTTGTTTGAGCCAAGCATCATATTCCGCTTCCCAACCGTAAAGGGTCATATCATTTTTTCGCATTTTTTGTCCTGCCAACTGCAAGTTATGGATAAGCGCACCGCTGCCTATTATTAGCACCCCTTTGTTACGCAAAGATTTTAATTGTTTGCCCAACTCATAATGGTATTCGGGTTTGGCGTAATAGTCAATGCTCAGCTGGAAAACAGGAATATTGGCATCGGGAAATAAGTGCATCAGCATTGGCCATGCACCGTGGTCTAATCCCCAATCGGTTGTTTCCGAAACGGAAGGAACGATTTTCTTTACTTCGCGGGCAATATCAGGCGAGCCTTTGGCTTTGTAATATACCTTGTAGTATTCTTCGGGAAAACCATAATAATCGTAAATCTGTTTTTGTTCGGGCGATATGTTTACGAACGTGCCTTTTGTGCACCAATGGGCTGATACAACCAACGCAGCTTTTACTTCATGACTCTTTTGCAGGGTAATTCCTAAATCATAAAGCTTTTGCCAAAATGCTCGTTCACTTCTTGAAACTGGAATATCCATTGGGTTTCCATGAGAGGTAAACAGCACAGGCATTTTTTTACCTTGTGAAGGAAGTGCGTCAGTAAAATTTTTAAAACTGCTTAATGTTCCCATTGCGGTTAAAGCTAAAATTGATTGAAGAAATTCTTTGCGTTCCATAGTGATTTATGCTTTGGGTTGAATAGGCGCTTTTTTATATCTACCCCATGCTATGAAAACTGCGATTGCTCCTAAAATCAAATTAATACCTAATGCTTGATATTCGGCATTGGATATATGATATATAAAAGCCAATACCATAATAATAAAAAGACCCAAAGCTGCCAATGGCGTAAAAATTGGTTTAATGCGCAACAAGGCAGGCAGTAAAAGCCCGATACCGCCAAGCAATTCAGAAATACCAATGAACCTGACCATGCCTGCAGAAAAGTCATTTACCCAAGTCATTGATTGACTAAGCTCTTCAATGGGTTGTGTTGCTTTCATGATTCCTGCCATTAAAAACATGGCTGCCAGTAATACCTGTGCCACCCACAAGGCAATATTCAGGGTTTTATTGTTCTTCTTTTCCATTTATTTACTTTTTGAATTTAGATAAAAGATATTCTTGGACAGTGGTTGGTTTACGACTAAGCAATTGTGTTAAATCAGTGGTAGAAATATTCATAGTATCGGCTGCAAAAGCAACTGCAAATGCTGTAAACATACGTGCGTAATCCTCCGGAACCCCATGTTGCATTAAGGTTTGCTGATAAACTTCTGGTTCGGGAGAAACATAGTTGATCGCAACTCCGGTAACTTCAGAAATGTGCTTCGCAATTTCCCCAAACGATACAGGTTGTTCGATACCGATGTTGTAAGTTTTATTTTCGTGTCCGCCTGTAGTTAAAACATTAGCAAGCGCTTCTGCAATTTCGTTTCGCAATACAAAATTTATTTTTCCCTCACCTGCCGGAACAAAAATGGTTTTGGTTTCCAATATCTGTTCCCCCACATAATCCATCAACATATCCATATAAAAACCGTTTGCAAAAATGGTATAGGTAATTTCGGATTCTTTAAGGTATTTTTCTGTTTTCACATGATCTTCGGCTATAAACCACAGCGGAGATGTTGGGTCTTCATGGGTTCTCATAAAACCTGTGTAGATGATATGCTTCACACCATTTTCTTTAGCAGCTTTGATTGCATTGATGTGCTGCACCGCTCTGCTTTTGGTCATTTCGCTGGAAGAAATCAGAAGCATAGTTTCTACGCCTTGCATTGCAGTGCGTAAGGAATCAAAATCATCATAGTTGCCTATTTTGACATCTATACCTTTAGATTTTAATTCTGCTGCCTTCGCTTCATCTCTTGCCAATGCTGAAATTTGTTTTGCTGCAATTCCTTTTTGAAGCAAAAAGTTAATAGTTGATTTTCCTAATTGTCCTGTTGCTCCTGTGATGAATACTTTGCTCATAATTTTTTTATTTTTTTAGTGAAACATTTTTTTAACCGGACAAAGATACTACTTTTGCTATACTTTAGTAACTACTATACCATAATATATCGCTATACTTTGGTATAGCATAAGTAAATAAAAAATAAAATGAGCAGAATATCAGAATTAGTTAAGGTAAAGAAATGTTCGGGAGAGTTTGTTTTAGCCGTAAACGACACGATGAACGTTTTAAATGGCAAATGGAAACTGCCCATTATAGGTTCTTTGCTCTATGGTAAAAAACGCTTCAAGGAATTGGAAAGGGAAATTCCTAAAATCACGCCCCGTATGCTTTCCAAAGAGCTGAAAGACCTGGAAGTTAATAGCATAGTAACCCGCACTGTTTATAATACCACTCCTGTTACTATAGAGTATGAATTGACGAAATCGGGAAATTCGCTCAATACGGTTTTGGATGCTATGATAGGATGGGGCTTGCAACACCGCAAAATGGTAATCGGAAAAAAGGAGAAGGTTGCTGAAACTGTCAGAGTTTAACAAAGTGGTGGACTTTTTTTAAATTTTTTTACTGTGTCGGCAGGTCGTGTATTTGTCTGTCAGAGGTCGGTCGGTTGGGTATTGCGGTTTCGTCCTACCATTGCCGCTAACATAAGAATATGACGCATTTAGTTCATCATATCCCAGTTTCATGTTTAAGTTTTATTCAACATATTCTACTAAATTTAAAGAATATAATGAATACAAAAGATTTATTATCAAAGTACAAACATCAGCTTATTCTTAAAAATTATAGTTCAAATACAGTAAATGCTTATTTGAACGGATTAAAATTATTTCTTGGTTATATAAAGGCCAAAAAGCTTAAAGAGGTTGGTGAAAAGGAATTGGAAAATTACTTTTACCATTGCAAGCAAAATTTAGGCTACAGCTATTCTACTATGAAGCAACATCTTGCTTCAATTAAGTTTTTATATGAAAACGTGCTTCTGGAAAAAAGTGATTTCGATTTCAATATAAAAATGAAAAAACCTTCTACCATACCAGAAGTGCTGTCAGTGGAAGAAGTACAAAGATTTCTAAATACATTTACTAATTTGAAGCATAAAGCAATTTTTACTCTTTGTTATTCGGCAGGGTTACGTTTAGGAGAGATCCTCAATATCAAAATTAGTGATATTGATTCAGACCGTATGCAAATTCGTATTAACCAAGCAAAAGGGAATAAGGACAGATATTCTATTTTATCACCAAAAGTTTTAGAGCTACTAAGAAAGTATGTGAAAGAGTACAAACCGTCAGAATATTTATTTGAAGGACAGAATGGAGGGAAATATTCGAGCGCTTCTGTTCAACAACTAATGAGGAGACATAGAAAAAAAGCCAATATCAAAAAGAAAGCCACTCCGCATACATTGCGTCATTCTTTCGCTACTCATCTTCTGGATAACGGAACCGACATTCGTTTTATTCAGGAATTATTAGGGCATCAACATATTTCTACAACTCAGATTTATACACATGTAAGCTCACGAAGCATGAAAGATGTTAAAAGTCCGATAGAGAACTTAGATATTTAAGTTCTTAATAATTCACCCAACACCGTATCAAAATCCTTCTCCAACTTAGGCTCAAATTCTTCTCCGGTGAGTAAACCGAATAATTCAGCATAGCGCTCGTACACTTCCATTCGGAAGGAGTCGGGGAGATCAGGTAGTGTTTGTCCATCTAAACCTTGAAAGTTGTGTTCCATCAACCATTCCCGAAGAAATTCCTTAGAGAGTTGTTTCTGTGGCTCGCCTTTTGCCTGACGTTCTTCATAACCATCTGAATAAAAGTAACGGGAAGAATCGGTGGTATGAACTTCATCGATCAATGTGAGTTCACCGTTGTACAATCCAAATTCGTATTTAGTATCTACCAGGATCAATCCTTGTTTGGCAGCAACTTCAGTACCCCGCTCAAAAAGTTTGAAAGCTGTTTCTCTGATCTGATTCCAAAGTTTTTCATCAACGATTCCACGCTTAAGAATATCGACTTCTGAGATGTCTTCATCATGTCCTTCCGTTGCTTTGGTAGCAGGGGTGAGGAGAGGTTCCGGAAACTTATCATGTTCTTTCAATCCTTCGGGAAGCGGAGCTCCGCATAATTCTCTTAATCCCGACTTGTAAGTTCTCCATGCATGTCCGGTTAAATACCCACGGATCACAACTTCAATAGGAATCGGATCACACTTTTTGGCGATAGTTACATTCGGATGTGGAACATCAATAATGTGAGTTGCAATAATGTCTTTTACTTTATTAAAAGAAAAAGCAGCCATTTGATTAAGTATCTGTCCTTTAAAAGGAATGGCTTGTTTCATGATATAATCAAAAGCAGATATGCGATCAGTTACAACTATACCAAGTTTATCTGATCCAAGATCATAAACCTCCCGGACTTTTCCTTTGTAGGATTGTAATCCTTCAACAGCTGTTTCTGTAATACAATGATCGAGTGCTTCCTGAGTAGTAAAGATTGCGTTCACTTTATTTTTTAGAATTTTTAGTTGATCCCCGTTCTATGAGTTCCGGATCTATAGTTGTTTGAATGAGATTCTGGTCCGGATTTCGAATAATTTCTGCTAATCTGGAAGTAGCCTGAACTCCGGTGGAATACATTTTCTGATTCACGGTAGTCAGGTCCATATACTTTGAAAATTTGATGTTATCATAGCCCATCAAAGCGATGTCTTCAGGAACACTCATCCCAAGTTTGTTGATGGCATGAATAGCTCCAAGTGCCTGGGTATCATTAGCGCAGAAAATAGCATCCGGAAAATTACCCATTTCAGCATATTTATTGATGGCTTCAAATCCTGCTTCTTCCGTAAAGCCACCATGCTTTTCAGAATCGCCTGTAATGAAAAGGCTTTCATCAATATTCATTTTATAATTCTTTAAGGCGTCAATAAAACCTCGCTCTCGTTCAGAAGAGGATTTGTTTTTGGTAACAGTACTTATCATTCCAATGTTCTGGAATCCATTTTTCACCAAATGTTCACCCGACATATATCCGCCTTTGTAATCATTCAGCATGAAATAATTATAACTTTCATGTGCAGAGTTTACCAAAACAACGGGTGTTTGTGTGGCTTGCAGAACTTCATGAATTTTGTCAGTTACATCGATGGAAAGAAGAATAAGTGCATCAGCGGTCCCTCTGTCAAAGAAATTGTGAACAGCTTCTTCAGGATTCTTTGATCCGGTGTTATACAGGATGATATCCAGATCCATTTTACTGATCTCATCTTTTACACCTTTCAGTACTTCATTGAAGAACGGGGTGGTAAAAGAAGGTACGGCAATGGCAAGCATTTGCGGTTCTTTGCTGGCGAGTTTGCGTGCATTTACCTGTGGACGGAAATTCAGTTCCTTAATTACATCGTTAACTTTTACTTTGGTGTCCTCAGATACATTTTGAGAACCATTCAACACTCTTGATACGGTAGAGATAGCAACTCCGGCTTTTTTAGCTACCTCATAAATTGTCACTTTTTTATTCATAGACACTCCTGATGTAAGATGAACTCACCCATTTATCTTTAATTTTCAAAGCTGTAAAACACACTTTTGAATGAGCTAGAAGATAGTGAACTTTTTGAAAGATATTTATTATGGTAATTTTAAATCTGAAGAGGAACTTTTATCGTAGAATTTAGCATTATATCCATTGTACAATGACGAATCTTCTACAAATACCGTACTCTCTTTTCAGACCGATCTATGAAATGACCTCGTTCCATAGATCAGTGATTGAAGACTTATGTGATGAAGAGCTGAAGCAAGCTTATAGTCATTGCAGAGCTATAACCCGTTATCACGCAAAGACTTTTTATTTAGCTACACGATTTCTGCCTAATGATAAGCAAAGAGGTATTTTCGCGATCTATGGAATGTGCAGGTATTTGGATAACCTTGTTGATGAATCTGAAGATCTTATCAGAGAAGAAAAACTCACGCTCTCAGAAATAGATGAAAAGCTGGATGAGTTTAAAAAAGATCTGGATAAAGTCTATAGTGGATACACCGTTCAGGATCCGATTCTTAGTGCATACGCCGATTCTTTGAAGAGATATAAAGTTTCTAAAGAATTACCTCTGTTGTTAATAGATGGAGTTCGTCAGGATCTTGAAATAACAAGATTTGCCAATTTTCAGGAGATCTATGACTACTCTTACAAAGTAGCTTCTGTAGTGGGATTGATGACTATCGAAGTTTTTGGATATAATTCTGATGCGGCAATTGAAAAAGCTACTGATCTTGGAATAGCTATGCAGCTCACAAATATTCTCAGAGATGTGGGAGAAGATCTTGAACGCGGACGAATTTATCTTCCCAAAGAAGACCTTATAAAGTTCGATGTTACTGAAGAAGAGCTCTTTGCAAAAAAGAAAAGCGAAAAATTTATTGAGCTTATGAAATTTCAGATTGCACGAGCCCGGGAATATTATGATCGTGCTTTTACAGGAATTGAGATGCTTGATAAAGATAGTCGGCTTCCCGTTTATCTTGCTCATAGAAATTACAGTCGAATTCTCGAAAAGATAGAAGAAAACGATTTTGATGTTTTTAATAAACGTGCCTGCCTGAATCAATCAGAGAAACTATACATTCTTCCCAAAGTGTTGCTCGACTTAAAAAAAGCAGTGTAAATCCACTTGGAGAATCTCTTAGTAAAGCGGTATTATTCCTTAAATAAAAAACCGTTTTTAAATGCCAGAAATAAAGAAAGTACTTATTGCAAACCGTGGTGAAATTGCACTACGAGTAATTCATTCTTGTAAAGAACTAGGAATAAAAACAGTTGCTGTATATTCACGTCCAGACGCAGCTTCACCACATGTGCTTCACGCCGATGAATCTGTATTTATAGGTGAAGCAGCTTCATCAGAAAGTTATCTGGTAATGGATAAGATCATTGATGCTGTTAAAAAAACTGGAGCTGATGCGGTTCATCCCGGGTATGGTTTTTTGAGCGAAAATGCAGCTTTCTCTGAACGATGTGAAAAAGAAGGCATTATCTTTATTGGCCCCAAACCACATGCTATCACTGTTATGGGGGATAAAACGGCAGCTCGTGAATTGGTTACAAAATTAGGTATTCCAACGCCTCCGGGATTGAAGTCTGAATTAAAAGATTTGGAAGAAGCATCAACAATCGCAGATGAGATCGGATATCCAATATTGGTAAAGGCGGCTGCAGGTGGTGGTGGTAAGGGAATGAGAATTGTTCATAAAAAGGATGAATTCGAAAGCAGTATTAAGGCAGCTAAGTCGGAAGCAAAAAATGCGTTTGGTGACGACAGGATCTACATCGAGAAATATCTGGAAGAGCCAAGACACGTAGAATTCCAGGTAGTGGCTGATATGCACGGAAATGTAGTTCATGTTTTTGACAGAGAGTGTTCTGTACAACGAAGACATCAAAAAGTAATTGAAGAAGCTCCGTGCGCATTACTTACTCCGGAGTTAAGAGAAAAAATGGCAGAAGCTGCGATAAAAGCTACAAAAGGTTGTGATTATATCGGGGCAGGAACCATTGAGTTCTTAGTAGATAAACATCTGGATTTTTATTTTCTGGAAATGAATACCAGGCTACAGGTAGAACATCCTGTTACGGAAATGATCTCGGGAGTTGATCTGGTTGCAACTCAGATCTTAGTAGCTGAAGGAAAAAAACTTCCATTTACTCAGGAAGATCTGAAGATCAATGGACATTCCATCGAGTGCAGAATTTATGCCGAAGATCCTGAAGATAATTTTTTACCAAGTACCGGAATGTTGCATAAACATCGAGTGCCAACAGGAGATGGAATTCGTGTAGATGCCGGTGTGGAAGAAGGGCAGGAGGTAACCATCAATTATGATCCGATGATATCAAAGCTTACTGTACATGGCAAGGATAGGAAAGCTGCTATCAGTAAAATGCTAAGAGCTCTGGATGAATATGAGATAGTTGGTTGTAAAACAACGATCCCTTTTTGCGAATTTACATTAAAACATAAAGATTTTGTTGAAGCCAAATATGATACTCACTTTGTTAAAGATCACTTCAATCCTGAAGAGCTTGAAAGCAGGGTGGACGAAGAAATTCTAGCATTGGCTGCTACATTATTAAAACAAGTTGAAACAGAAGACCCCAAGGAAATGTTATCAGCCGGAAACAGTACTTCCGATTGGTGGCTAAACAGGAGATAACAAAATTATATGACTGAAGAACAAGCACTATTCAATAAAATATCAAAGCTGGCAACTGAACAAAGAAATGAGGCCAGCATGAAAATAGATGTTGCTTCACCAGAAGAAATTGTTCGCATAATTAATGAAGAAGATCAAAAAGTAGCTAAACTTGTTTCTCTGCGTTCTGATGTTATTGCAAAAGCTGTTGAAGCGATCAGTGAAAGCTTTAATCTTGGAGGCAGATTGCTTTATTTTGGAGCAGGAACCAGTGGCAGGTTAGGTGTAGTTGATGCTTCAGAATGTCCACCTACTTTTGGATCAGATCCGGAGCTTGTACAGGGCTTTATAGCCGGAGGAAAAGACGCTATGTATGTGGCAAAGGAAGGCGCTGAAGATTTTGAGGAGAACGGAGCCGCTGATATCAGAGACAATGAGATCTTTCCACCCGATGTTGTTTGCGGCTTAGCCGCCAGTGGCAGAACACCTTATGTAGTTGGCGCTTTGAATGAAGCAAAGAAGAGAGGGTGTAAAACAATAATGGTTTCTACAGTTCCAAAAGAACAAATTGACGTAGATGCAGATTATATAATAGATGTTCCTGTAGGTCCCGAAGTTGTTATGGGAAGTACAAGAATGAAAAGCGGAACTGCTCAGAAAATGGTTCTGAATATACTTACAACCGGTGCAATGATCAGGCAAGGTAAAGTGTACGAAAACGTAATGGTAGATCTTCAGCTTACTAATAAAAAATTGGTGGAAAGAGCAAAGAAGATCATTATGATATTCACAGATCTGAACTACGAACAAGCAGCTGAATATTTGACAAAAGCTGATAATCATGTTAAAACAGCAATAGTAATGGCTGTTGCAAATATCGAAAAGGAACACGCAGAAGCCCTTCTGAACAAACACAGTGGTTTTATCCGTAAAGCGATTAAGGATATCTAGTTAAATGAAGACATTATTCAGTGTTTTTCTCTGGCTTTATTTTTCATTTCTTTTTGCTGTCTTTTTTGTACTGATCTCAATAGTATTTGTATTTACATTTCCGTTTGACCCGTACAGAAAAGCTCCCAACAGAGTGCTTGCTACAATGGCAAAACTTATGATGAAAGCCAGTCCTAAATGGAAGATCGATATTGAGGGAACAGAGAAGTTTGATCCCGAAGTGGCAACTGTATTCGTTGCAAACCACCAGAGCTTTTTGGATATGGCACTGGCGTATCATTTACCATGGCAAATGAAATGGGTTTCAAAAAGAAGTCTTGCTTTTATCCCTGTAATGGGATGGTTAGTATGGCTAACAGGGCATCTAACTATCAACAGAAATAGTAAATCGGCTCTAAAAAAATTAGAAAATCTGGTTCAACCTTTAAAAGATAAAATTCCGGTAATGATATTTCCTGAAGGGACCAGGACATTAGATGGAGAAATTAAAAGATTTAAGAATGGGGCTTTTCTATTGGCTCATGAATATGGATTTAATTTACAACCGATTGTTTTGGATGGCGGACATTTGGCGATGAAGTCCGGCTCTAAGATCGTTGAACCTAATGTGAATTTTTCCATTTCTATTCTGGATCCGATAAAAACTTCTGATTTTGAAGATATTAACATATTAAAAGACCATACTTATCAGTTAATAGATCGAGAATTGAAACGAATTAGATCTAAGTGAGTTTTTTTGATCCTGATAAAATATATAAGCAAACCGAATATCAGCACAGGTTAATGCTATGTTTGATGTTTTCGCTTATTATTATGATCCTGATCTTTAGATTATGGCCTGAACTTACAACAGAAAACAATGATAAAGTTTACATAGAACCCACTCAGGAAATCTTTGTAGAACAGTCTATTGTAACAAAACAAGAGACAACTCCCGCCAGCCCTCCAAAACCTCAGATTCCTGTTCCTGTTCCCACAGATGAAGTAATAGAAGAAGATATCGAATTGTTGGACTTTGAAGATATGTTGTCTCTGGAAGAATTAGGAGAAGGAGAGGTTGGCCAAACAGGAGATTCGGATCAACCGGTAGCGAGTCCTCAAAGACCACCTACTCCGTTAAAGATCATAGAGCCCGCTACTCCGGAAGAAGCACGAAATGCAGAAGTAATCGCAGAAGTGTATGTTACATTTTTGGTTGATAAAAATGGAATTGTAGAAGAGATATTTATTTCAAATATCCGAAAGTATAAAAAAAACGCTCGGGATTATGAAATTGTTCAGCAAATCGGATATGGAATAATGGGTGCTTCATTAACTGCTGCAAAAAAATGGCGTTTTAATCCTGCTATAGATAACGGGAAGCCTGTTAAGGCCTACACAACTCAGGTTTTTTCTTTTGGTTTTTAAAAGTTGATATAAGTTAAGAATAGCTATATCATTGACGCCCAATCTTATTGATAGATAAAACGGAGAGGTGCCGGAGCGGTCGAACGGGCTCGCCTGGAAAGCGTGTGTGCCTCACAAGGGTACCGAGGGTTCGAATCCCTCCCTCTCCGCTCTTATCAAGTTAATTTGATCCCACCTTATTTAACAGAATAGGTACAAGTACCCATAGATATGGGAAGGTGTTCCCATTGATTAAGCCAATTATATAAAAGATATTCCAAGAAAATTATATTTAATCGTTGGTGTACAATTTTTTTAAGAATGAGTATTACGAAATAAATCTTAGATACTACCGAAAAAGGCAGTACCTTTTTTTATTACATATTCTTAATGTCTTTGCTAAAAAAAACTACGTATAATTTTTTTGGTGTGGTTTCATTCACAAATTAGATTCTAATTTAAATTAAAATATATAGATGGCTAAATTCAAATTGCTCGGGTTTGCAATTATCATAGCAAGCTTTATTGCTTCTTGTGATCTAAGTGTACCCGAAAAACCGGACTTTACAACGGCACACACGGTAGAAATACCTATAATAAATAATAAAACCTATGTATTTCTTGGGGATAGTACGGGGGCTTTAGTAGATTCAACAAGTGAAGATCTAGATTCTTTATTTGTGGTTGATCCCACAAGCGGTTTAATTTCAATAACAACAGAAGAAGAGTTTGATTTCGGAAGTTTGGATGATGCAGTTCCGGAAATAGATGGGACAAGTGCTTCTTTCAATTCTGAAGTTGGTGAAATTGAGATCGGCGACTTTTCATCCGGAGGGGGTGACTTAGGTTCCACTAACTTTGCAGAAATTACGGGTGGTGCTACTCCACCCGCCGGTACTCCTGTTCCTGCTGGTGATAACTCTGCAATGCCAGTTAATATTGATATTGGAGCAAGCTCTGATTTCTTTACAAGTGCAACAATTAGAGATGGCTCACTTGATATCGGAGTTACTAATGAACTTGGATTTGATATACAAAGCTTAGATATAACTTTATTGTCATCCGGGGTACAAGTTGGTACAGTTGCAACTTTTAATAACCTTATTGATGGCGCTTCTGAGACCGCAAGTATAGTTTTTTCGGAAGGGGATGAACTCAATAACATAACGGTTGATGTAGTTATAACCTGGGATGCGTTTAATTATCCTGCAGACGATGGTGACCTACTCATTAATACAGCAAGTGGTAACAATCTTTTTGCTTCATCTGTTACAGCAAACCTTGAACCACAAGATTTCAGTACAACAAGTACATCTACATTTGATGATGCAGAATTCAGGTTTACAGATCCTTCTCATTATGTTGAATTGAATGCAGGTCTTATTTCCGTAAATAATCTTGTTAATAATATGGGGATTGGGATAGAAACACTTGTGATCTCTTTTCCAGGAATCAGGAACGATGATTTTGGAGTAGAAGACAGCCTTGTTTTGAGTTACCCTTTTATCGCCGCAAATTCTACTGCACCTGATATGAATATTGACTTATCCGGTTATAGAATTTTTGCAGAGAATAATGAAGTTAGTTACAACATTGTAGCAGCTACAGAGAACACACAGAGCGGACCAAACGCTGGCCCTGTTACAATTTCAGAAACAGATGAGATTACAGCTAGTGTTGATATTTCAGGTTTAACAATTGAATCTGCTTTTGGGATTGTACTAGCTCAAACTGTGTTACTTGGTGACAACGACGTTAGTAATGATACCGGATCAGAAATTCTTGATGTTTTTAATGATAATGAAGCAGAAGTAACAACCATTGATGGGTTAGATGAGTTTTCTGACCAAATCGATGGTTTTAAGTTTACTGAGCCTATTATCAATATAAATTACACTAGTAATATTAAGATTGAAACCACAATTTATGCTGCTTTAGTTGGTGTAGATGCCGATGGAAATACGGTATACTTATCAGGAAATGCCGGAGGACCTAATGAAGTTACAGCAAGCGATCCTATTTCAGGTTTAGTGGCCAACGGACAACAACTGTTACCTGAACAACTGGTTAAATTTTCTATCGATAATGTAAGCGATTGCCAGAACAATACTTGCCAGATTTCATTTAATATCAATACTACTAACGTAGATGATTTCTTAAACAATCTTCCAAGTGATATTCGATTTGTAGGAAGAGCTGTAGTTAACGAAAGTGAAAACGAAGCTTCCATTTCTACACCTTTAGAGTTTAATCCGGGGCTTAATGTTGACCTTCCATTAGCTTTTAGAACTGAGCTTGGAAATCCTGCTAATTATACAGATACCACTGATGTAAGTTTGGATCTTGGAGAAGATACTGACATAACAGAAGGACAGATATTCTTTTTATATACCAACGATCTTCCTATTGGGCTAAATGTCTTTTTGTCTTTTCAGGACTCTACCAATAATGAATTATTTACACTGCCTAATCCTGGCAATGAATATAGATTGGTTGCTTCCCCTGTAGATGATGTAACTGGATTTGCGACCGGAGGGCAGGAAAACAACAGCTTTGTTGCAACTTTAACTGAGGACCAGTTAAGACTACTAAAAACAGCTGATATAGTTGAGTTTTCAATTAATCTCAGATCATCTGAAAATAAGGCTGTGAGATTGAGAGCAAGCGATTCGTTCAGAATTAGCTTAGGAGCTAGGATAAAAATTGAAAACAAATTTGGTGGCAAATAGGGGACTATGAAAATGAAAAAAGTTTTAACAGTTAGTTTATTAGTTATTATGGCTGCCTCTTTTGAGGGACTAAGCCAATCGAGACATTACGATTCCAGAAGTTTAGGAATGGGAGGCGGAGGAACAGCATATTTAGATGGATATCATGCAAATTTTGTAAATCCGGCCAACTTAATGATCAATTCTACTAAGAAAAGACCTAAAAGAAGTTTAGGTCTTGTTGGTGGGGTAGGATTCAGAGCAGGAGGTACCTTAATAAACCTGGATGTTTATGATGAGTACTTTACAACAGGTCTAACTTTAGAAGGGGCAGTAGCAGAAAACATGCTTACCGACCTTTTTGGAGGAACAAGCTCTGACCTTACAAGAAATCAATCAACTACTTTCAGTATTGTTCCTTTTGGTTTCTCTAATCGAGGTAAAAAATCAGCTGTAAGTTTGGCTACAAGAGTTAGAGTTACAGAAAACTTTAGCATCAACAGAGGTTTTGCTGAAGTTGGAGTTTATGGACTTGATCCACAGGAGTTGAACGATGTAACACCTGTAAACTTTGATTTTGGTGCAGTGGCTTTTTCAGAAATATCTGTAGGCTATGCTCGCCAAATATTAAGTTTACCGAACCTTCTGTTTGCAAAAAATGTAAAGCTTTATGCTGGTGTAGCACCTAAATATATTATCGGTATTCAGAATTCTAATCTTGATTTCAATTCAACTATTGAAATACAACGAGCTACAAATAGCCAATACGCTAACAGAATAATCCATAATTTCGATTATCGATTGAATACTGTAGGTAACGTATCAGCTGATTTAAGAGAATTTGAAGCAGCTTTTGAACAAGATAACTCAGTGACTCCCGGTGATTACTTAAGCGGTGAGTATGCCAATGTAAATGCTTCCGGATTTGGATTGGATATGGGAGCTACATTGGAGATGGATATTTCCGGTATACCTATTATAGATGGATTTTTCGGTAAGACTAAAACATTACGTGTTTCAATGTCTGTTACTGATATCGGAAAAATAACTTACGACCAAAACCCAACTTCATTTGTTGCAAGTGGAAGATTTGATTTCACTGGTGCAGGCAATGATGACGAACCCGGAGATTTTTACAGCGATCTTGCAGATAGTTTGAAAAATGAAGTCTACGGGGATTTTGATGCTGAGGATAGTGAAGGAGTAACGTATGAGTTACCGGCTATGTATAACTTTGGAGCTTCTCTAACTATGGGTAAACTTACCACATCTGTAGATTACGGTATTGGTTTCAATGAAAGCGGTAATAATTCTAAAAGAAGTACTTTGAACCTTGGTTTAGAATACAGACTGTTGGGCATGGTTCCTTTACGTTTTGGTACAAGAGTTGGTGGTTATTCTTCAACAGTATACTCTGCAGGAGCAGGTGTAGATCTTAACTTCTTGGAATTATCATTTGGCGCTTCAATAGTTGGTAAAGATACCGAGAATGGTGGTTCTGTTGCCGCTGCTTTTAGTGGACTGGTTCTGAGATTCTAAAAGAACTGGTTATGTTTTTAAAGGCTCATCTTTTTCAAAGTTGAGCCTTTTTTATTTCAACTATTTTGAGTTAAACCTTACCAGTGATATTTCGGAAGAGAGAGCTGAGTCATCTATCAGAAATCGGGATATTTCTTTAGCCAGTAAACTACTGTAGAGTAAACCTTTCGATCCCAAACCTGTAAATACAGAACAATTCTCTATAGAAGGATGACGACCAATTATAGGCATTCTGTCAGGGGTAGAAGCTCTTACCCCAGACCATTGATCAATTAATCTATACTTTCCTTTAAGTTCAGGCATCACTCTAAGCATTCTCTTCTCTATATATTCCTTGCCCTGCAGATCGACTTCTTCATGAGTAAAGTTATGTTCGTAAGTACTGCCGGCAACAAAGGTCTTTGAATCTAGTGATGCAAAATATCCTAAAGCAGAAACAGCAGCTTTATAAGGAAAGCTATCTTCGCATTCAAATATGGCAACCTGACCTTTTACAGGGTGGAGAGGTAGTTCTTTCCAGAAATCGAATTCTTTGGTTTTGATACCAGCCGTAGTTATTAAATGTCCGGCTTCAAATTGGGTGCCATCACTAAGTTTGAAATTCCAGCTATCGGAAGAGCGATCAAATTCAAATTTCCATTTTTCCAGTATTTCTACTCCATTTTCTTTCAAATAACCGGATAAAGCCTGAAGGTATTTTGGAATAGCAATTGTGATCCCTGTTGAAACCCAAACTCCACCATACTCAGAATGTAAATCGGGAAAACGGGTTTTAATTTCATCTTCTGAAAGCCATTCACACCAATCTTCAGGCCAATTGTTGGATTCAAGATTTTCCTGCATGCGTCGGGCAATTTTGGAATCTATGGCAGGTCGTATTACACCGGAACGAGAAAATAATTTCTCTGAACTGAATGGAGAGACATCTTCTAGATTTGACTTTATAGCCTCTAATGATTCTTCTGCTCTCCACGATTTCGTTGCAAATCGGCCGGTTGCAGGGTTAGCCAGTCCGATCGGAGACCCGGACGCTCCACCTCCAATTCCGTGAGGATCAATAACGATCACATTTACATCAGGAATAGAACTTAGTTCTTTAGCTACGGATAGCCCTGCTAAACCTGCTCCTAAGACGCAGAAGTCATATTTCATATCAGTTGTCCAAAAGAGGAATTAAGTAGTCCGACAAGATGAATTCTACACCTGCGTCGTACATTTCTTTCATTGCGACTTGTACTGAATTATCAATATCTATTCCTTTAACAGCATCGCAAATTAAATAGGTGTTATATCCGGATTTTATGGAATCCAAAGCGGTCCATTTAACACAGAAATCAGTAGCCAACCCACAAATAAAAACAGTACTTATATTCAATGAATCCAAATATCCTTTAAGTCCGGTGCTAGTGGCTTTGTCATTTTCAAAAAAAGCAGAATAGGAATCTACTTCCGGACGGAATCCTTTTCTGATAATGATATTTGTATAAAGAGTTTCCAGATCGGGATGGAATTCAGCCCCCCGGCTTTCCTGTATGCAGTGATTAGGCCATAAAACTTGTTTTCCATAATCCAGTTCAATAGTATCGTATGGATTTTTGTTCTTATGATTTGAGGCAAAACTTGTATGATTATTGGGGTGCCAATCCTGGGTTTGAATTACATTTTCAAAAAAAGGAGACAGTTTGTTAATAGGAGCAACTACTTCATCACCATCGGGGACAGCGAGTTTTCCTCCCGGGCAGAAATCATTTTGAACATCTATGATCAATAGTGCGTACATATCAATTCGAATTTGTTTCGATTAATTGATCCCTGAGTGATTTTAATTCACGACTGATTCCCACTTTATATACATGAGGATTGTCAAATCGTTTGTACTCAGGATTTAATTTTAGTAACTGTTCTTTACAATACTCAGCACTTTCCTGAGCTGATGGAATATCAATTTCTAGGCTTCCATTTCTCATCACTCGTTCCATAAGGGGGGAAGAGTCAAGGTCATTAACCTTGGTTTTTTTAATAGGAAAATGTGGATGCTCAATTACTGAAAATTCATCTTCATGATTAAGTGAAATACCATCCGCATAGAAAGAACCATCTTTGTTGAAATACCTGGTTACTTTTTTAATTCCGGGAAGGGTTATTTTTTCTACATTCTCAGATATTTTTAAAGTAGGCAGGCTGTTAACAGAAGCTAATTTATATACACCATCCAAAGCAGGATCGTCGTAAGCTGTTACCAGTTTTGTGCCGACACCAAATATATCAATAGGTGCTTTTTGATCGAGTAAACTTTTGATCAGATACTCGTCCAGCTGGTTAGAAGCCGCGATCTTCACATCTTTAAATCCTTCTTTATCAAGTAGCTTTCTTGCTTTTTTGGATAGGTAGGCCAGGTCGCCACTGTCAAGTCGGATTGCTTTTAATGAGTATCCGGACTCTTTGAGTTCTTTTGCTACGGTAATAGCATTCGGTATACCTTGATTCAAAGTATCATAAGTATCAACAAGAAGTATCGTGTTTTCAGGAAAGTGTTCTGCATATGCCCGAAAAGCTGTGAGTTCATCCGGAAAAGACTGAATCCAGGAATGAGCCATAGTTCCACTCACGTTCAAACCATGTACCAATCCTGCATAAACATTAGAGCTTCCATTTAGTCCGCCAATGACAGATGCTTTGCTGGCTTGTATACCTCCGAACCCTTGAGAACGTCTGAGTCCAAAATCAAGAACAGCTCTTTCACCTGCTACTTCACGAAGTCTCGAAGCTTTTGTAGCTATCAAAGATTCAAAATTCAGAATGTTAAGCAGGAGTGTTTCAATAATTTGAGCTTCAATTACATTTCCTTCTACTCTGACTAGAGGTGTATTATTAAATACAATTTCCCCTTCTTTGGCTGCGTGAATATCACAGGTTAATTCAAAGTTTTTCAGGTAATCTAAAAACTCATTTTTAAAACCCTGTGAGCGTAAATAATCTATTTCGGTATCACTAAACTTAAAATCTATTAGGATTTCCAGCAGATCACCTAGTCCTGCAAACACAGCATATCCACCTTTAAAGGGGAGTTTTCGGAAAAAATAATCAAAGCAGGCAGTATCTGATTTACGACCGGATAAAAAATATCCCTGAGCCATTGTAAGCTCATAATAGTCGGTATAAATGGCGGGGAAGTTTTTTAGCATATCTGTAATATTATGCCAAAATAAACAAAGACTTCCAGAAACTGAAAGCCTTTGATTTAATTCTTATAAAAAAAAGAGTTTTAAAATTTATGGCATGCCTCTGTAATTTCTACGCTCTATGAATTTCTTGATCTTTTTGTTTCCGATCCAAACTTTTTGATTGGTTTGAATATTTACAAATTCCAGATTTACAGTGTAGAATACTGCAAGCGTTCTGCTGTCAACGGCTTCATCAACAATTGAGTTTATGTTTCCGATCAACATGAAGTCAGCACCAAGTTCCTGACCTAATTTCTTAGTTGTTTCATAAGACGCATTGGCTTGCTGATCTAATCTTTCATCCCGAATATCTGCACGTTCTTCTGAACTAGCTACCACAGAGATTTCTCCGGAGTTCACAAATGACCGCTCAAGTTCTTTAGTGAATACTTCGGTTTCGATATGCTCCATGCTTTCGTTGCGAACACGTCCTACAATTACCACAGGCGGTTTCTGATTGTTTCTGTTGAATTGATTCAGCCAAGGTTTTGATAAAGCATCGGTGATCATTTCTTCTGCTACCAAACGGGCATCGGTATCATTCCATTTGCCTGAAAGGTCTGTTGTTGTGTTCGGGTTTATACGAGTTATTTTTTGAGATGGCCGGCATCCAACTAGTACAAAAGCTAGCAGCAATCCGGTTAATAGTGAATATTTCATAGTAGTAGGTTTTGTTTTAAAGTTAAGTTCTTAATTAGCGTAGATAGATTCTACCAATTCAAGCTCTGTGTTTGCGGTAATGGTTACTTCAAATTCATCAAAATATCGTACTCTTCCATTTCTCCCGATATACTCGATGCGTACAGTATTTATGCCTTCCGGAAGTTTGATGGTTTTCATCCAGGATTGTCCGGGCATTGTTTGCCAGCTTCTCAGATCCGCTTTTTCAGTGGTTTCCTGAGCTATAAAGCCTAAAATCTGTAACAAATCCCCTAGAAATTCATTCTTTTCTCTGACGGCTCCCGAAATTAATTTAGTGCCAATGGCTTTCGTGCTGGCACGTAATAATGCTCTGGAATAAATAATTGGTTGCTTTGCTTTATATACTTCAGCCGATACCTTATCCATTTGTTCAATAAGGTCAAGTGGGGTGGTAATAGAATCATTTACTACTGCACGCACATAATTTACTTCGGAATTATATGTCTTGAGGACAGGAAATGAGAATTTTAAATAGAATTCATCGTCTTTTTTATCATCGTAATCATCCATAAAGACCCGGGCATCTTCCTGAACTTTATAAGGTGCTCTTCCGGTAAAACCCGCAAGCAGTACATTATATGTATTTGGGTTCTGCAATTTTGATAGATCGCTTTGGACGAGATTTCTACCTGAACTTAAATTAGCTTGTTCCTTTAAGGCGATTTCAAGTTTCTCTCTTTCGATGCGTGCGTCATCAATATCACCTGCTTTAGCATAAAGAACAGTTGAAAGATAATGTCCCATAGCACTATTCTGAATATTAACATCACCTGTTTCCCAATCTGTTTTACCTGTGGAATCGGATTTTGCGAAAGAACTTGCCAGCCCTTTTATTTTTATATCAAGTTGAGTCATTTTGTAGGTCATCCGACGAGTTTCCACCAAAGCCGCATCCCAATCCTGAAGATGAATAAAATTTAGTGCTTTAAATGCATTCAGATATACATCTTCGTAAGGTTCGCCGTCATATACCAGTTTATTGTCATTGGTTAAAAAAGCACCGACTCCACGGCTCACACTTTTTGTGTAATTCTGATCGATTTCATTTTCTGCATTGGATAGATAAAAACTGCTGGAGTCATATTTGTTTGAAAAGTGGTAGATCATGCCGCTTTCAAGATTATATAAAACCTGATCTTTGGAGCGGTAGATGTCTTTTTTCTTAAATTTCTTTAGCAGTTCTTCAGAGGATTGATAATCTGCTGCGGTAAAACTATCTCTTAGATCGAATTGAGCATCATCAAGCAAATAAGAATGGCATCCTGTAAAAACAAGTCCGATTATTAAAAAGCACGGAATACTCAATTTTTTTAACTCAATTAGGTTCAGTATGTAATTCCGAAGTTGTTGCAATCTAAATTAAATAAGTTGTTGACCGCTTGTTATATTAGCGAGATAAATCCCAAAACCATAGTACGATAATTCATTGAGATTGATACATCACATAAACGTGTTACTTGTTGTAACATTATTTTTTTCCTGTGCTACGCCTATTGCCCCAACTGGTGGTCCGGCGGATAAAGTTGGTCCTAAGGTAGAAGAAACCTCCCCAAGAACAGGAACCGTTAACTTTGATGGAAGGGAAGTCAGTTTCGAGTTTTCTGAGTTTGTTAACAGATCTTCTTTCGAGAAAGAATTAATTATAGAACCTGATCTGAGTATTGATTACGAAGTTAAATGGAGACGAAAAACGGCTACCGTTGAATTTAAAAGTGATCTTCCTGATTCAACAACAGTAATCATAACGGTTGGAGGAAATACCACTGATACTCGAAGTAATAAAATTGGAGCGCCAATTCAACTAGCGGTATCAACAGGGGATGAGATCGACAAAGGTGAGATATTAGGTAGATTACGAAACGCAGAAACAGGAGAAGCTCAAACTGGAGTAAAGGTTTTATTATACAGGGAGCCTTTTGATCTAAGAAAGCCGGCCAATTATTCGTCCGAACCTGATACCGGTGGAGTGTTCCGATTCGGATATTTACGTGAGGGAAGGTACAAGGCGTTTGCTCTGGAAGACAGAAACAGAAATAAGATATGGGATGCTGAAAATGAAACTGCGCGTCCATTGAATACCGAGTTCATCAATTTATCTGACAATGGAAAAGACACGCTGGATGTTGCATACTGGTTTGAAGTAGACACATTAAAGCCAAAGCTACAGGCTATAGGCCTGCTTTCAACTCAGCGAATGAGATTGCGTTTTGGAGAAGAAGTCAGATTTACTCCTCAAACAAAGATTTCAATTACAGACTCATCAGGAAATGAGTATACAACAGCTTTTCCTCTATATATTCCTGAAGAAGACCCTTTTATCGCTTTTGCATATGCAAGGCAACCGCTAATTGCCAATTCGAGTTACAGACTGAATATTACAGGAATTTCAGATCCTTCGGGAAATGAAGCAATTGGCCTGGGAGAAAGCTTTTTAGGAAGTGATCAGGAAGACACGGTAAGTCAGGATATTTTAACTTTTAATGGTGAAAACGGTCTTTATCCTGATCAAAGTTTAATGGTCGAATTCATTCGTCCAATTTCGCAACAGGAAGTTGTCGATTCAACGGTGGTAATTGAAGGAGATGTAGATTTTAAGAATTGGCCGAATATCAGTATTCAGGATAATAAACTCACTATTCCGCCACAGCAAAATTGGTTAGAAGGTGTAGATTATAAATTTCTTGTTTGGAATCCCAAAAGCAGAAGACGTCAACTCATTGACCCTAATATCTGGGATCCGGTTAATTTTGGGGGCATTGAAATCGATGTAACATCTCCAGATTCAACAAAGGCATTCAGGCTTCAGTTATATGATGATAAGAATACATTTTCTATTGATTCTACTTTCTCGAATTTTATCTCAATAGAAGATATACCTCCCATAAAATATACATTGGTTTTATTTCAAGACCTGAATGGGAATGGTATCTGGGATTATGGTTCGGTTGACCCTTATATAAAGCCTGAACCTTACTATATTCAGCAAAACATCAACATCCAGCGTGGATTTACTTCAGAAGTAAAAATAGATTTTAGATAATGGACGCGATTGAAGACTTGATACCCGAACAATATTTGATACTTGTATCTATCGGAATAATTCTCTTTTTAACAATATTAGCTGCAGCTGTATCGGCGAGACTTTTCAGAAGAGCGATTAAGAAATCGGAACGAGAAGAGGGACTTTCTGACCTGACCAACCTTAAATTCCTGAAAAGAGGAGTAACCGTTCTGATCTATTTGGTTGGTATCGGTTTTTCAATCTATATAGTTCCTGAATTCAGAGTGGTTGCAAAAGGGATGTTTGCGAGTGCCGGTTTATTGGCTATTGCCATTGGTTTTGCGGCTCAACAAGCGCTTGCGAATATTGTAAGTGGTATTTTTATCGTGATATTTAAACCGTATAAGATCGGTGACAGACTATCACTGCAAACTACTTTAAATGGAGTTGTAGAGGATATCAACCTAAGACATACCGTTATTCGTAATTTTGAAAACAAGCGCATTATTATTCCTAACTCGGTTATCAGTAACGAAGTACTCATTAATTCGAATTACGGAGATGATAAGATCATAAAATGGATCGATCTTAGTATCAGCTACGATTCTGATATTGATCTGGCTCGAAAGATCATGCAGGAAGAGGTAGAAGCTCATCCGAATTTCATTGATGGCAGAAATGATGAACAAAAAGAGGCGGGAGAACCTTTAGTGCCGGTCAGAGTCATTTCTTTTGGAGATTCTTCTGTGAACCTAAGAGCCTGGGCATGGGCCGAAGATCCTCCCAAGGCATTCGTATTGGGAACAGACCTTAACGAAAGCATCAAAAAACGGTTCGACAAAGAAGGAATTGAAATTCCATTCCCTTACAGGACGTTGGTTTATAAAGAGAACAAGAATAACAAGGAGATATGATGAGGGTGGGTGTACAATTTTTCAAATCAGGAATATGTGTAGCATTTTTAATGGCCCTGACTACGAACGTTAATGCACAGCATGAAATTAGATCACTTAGTACCGCTGAAGTTGAAAGTTGGATGAAAACCAGAATCGAAACTCATAAGCTAGAGAGAGAATATCGGGCTAATGCAGAAAAGTATGACAGTGTGGTAGAAGCCTACTTTAAAGCCAGAGATGAGTATCTGGTGAAGAATGGTTGGGATGTTCAGGAGTTTAAAGATATTGAAAGCGCGATCTATGATACCATAAACGGTATAGATGAACAGGAATCCATCGACGAAGAAAAAAAAGAGTTGCAATCAGAGGTAGACGCTGTAAATAAGAATGAATATCTAACCGCTGAGCAAAAAACTGAGATCGTGGACGGAATGTATAAGGTTTTTGAAATACGCCAGGAAATGGTGGATGCTACAAAACACAACTGGCCCGCAGTAAAACCATATCGTGAGAAAATAAGAGTACTAAACGATTGGATGGCCGGCAATATCTCTGACCCACCAACGATAGAGTAATTTTTTATCTCATTTCTAAATAAACTCAACTAAGTAAGACTAAACATTTTACAGTCGCTCTTAGTGCTTGTTTTATTTGATGCTTTTGCTATCTTGAGATTCAATGTTATGTAACTATACTACTTATGGAAAAAAAAGAAAAAAAGATTTGGGAAGAAGATCATATCATCATATTTGATACTTCAAGCTTACTTGACTTCTATTTTTTCCCTAAAAAAACTAGAGAGAAAATTTATGAGACTGTTTTTACAGAGTTAAAAGACAGATTGTGGATTCCTCATCATGTTTATTTTGAATTTCAAAAAAACCGAAAATCTGTTATTAGAAAACCAATTGATAAAAGCTATTCTCCATTAAAGGAAATAATCTCTAATGTAGAGAAGGCAATAAAAAACATTGAGAATAAATACAAAGACTTTTATCAAAGAACTAAAGAATCTGATCGACTTCCTCATATAGAAGAGACAATAACCAAAGGTTATTCAGAAATTGTTGAGGAAATTAAATCGAAAACAGATGTTTTTAATAAAAATTTATTTGATCAAATTGAGAAATCAATCAACGAAATAAACCAAACTGTAGAAAATGATGACCATTTCGAAAAGGTGAATGAGTATTTTGATATTGGAAGGAAATATGAATACTCGGAGCTACTCGAAATTGCCAAAGAAGGAGAATTCAGATACAGGAATACAATTCCTCCAGGGTATAAGGATTTTTCAGACAAGGAAGGAATTCAAAAATTCGGTGATTTAATTTTGTGGAAACAAATTCTAGAGCATATAAATGATTGTCATGTTATTTTTATTACAGATGACACCAAAAGTGACTGGCTAACTAATACTAAGGATGGTCACTATTTCCCAAGATTTGAACTAGAGTTGGAACTAAAGTCAGCAGGAGGAAAAGAATTGTGGATTTATAATCAAACGGATTTCCTTAGAGCGATAAATGATTTTTTAGAGAATAAAGTTGAAGAAGACGATATCTCATCTATTGAACTTATTATCGAAGAACAGAGAAGAGAGCTGGATGAGTCTCCATTTTTAATTTGTAGATGCACTAATTGCGGTCTTGCTTCAAAACACTACAAAGATAATATACATATAGAATACGAAGGCGTTGGAAGTTATGAAAGGAGTATGGGGACAGAAATTGAGTATGAAGCAATTCTTAACTTAAGTTGTGAATATTGTACAAATGACCTTGAGATTATTTATCGTGCCTGGGAATATCCATTAGGTGCCCTCAATAATACAGATTATGAAAGCAGCGGATGTGAAGTTATTGAAACACATTTCCCAGACCCACCTCTAAGTATATAATTCATTACATAACAAGGCGTTTTAAGCAGACTCTTTTAGGGTTCGGAACTTTAATAATTAAAACCAGACTCGCCGAATAAACGCGGGGTCGTAATGTGCTAAAAAGGAGACTATATGTTAGTACTAAATCATCAAGACGGTGAATTAAGATACAAGTTTGAAGAAGGTGGTTTTGCGATTGTAGACTCAAAGCTATATGTATCAATCGAAACAAAAGCAATCGATGAGGATACTTATCCAGATAGATTCCTATTTGCAATAGAGGGTTTATTATTAAAAAATGGTTTAGAAAATACCCATTTTGAGATATCAATAAATCCGAACTACGAACCTCCAAATGTTCATGTCTATACAACTTACCACGCAGACCAAGTAACAGCCAATGTAAAGCTTACTGTCTTGACGAATTCGCAAATCGAAATTGAAATTGATATAAAGACTGAGGATGTCATTTATTATAATGAGAAGGCTAAACCAAACTTTTTTAAAGGAAATGTAATATTACCGAAAAAGGATTTAGAAGAATTATGGATTCCATCATAGCACATAATAAGCGCTCCAAGCGGTCTCGTTCAGCGTTCTTAACTTTAATAAATTAAAACCAGACTCCCCGTTTAAACGCAGGGTCGTTAGCTATTTTAAATATGCCCAAGCTTATTCTTTTACTTTTAATGGTATTCTCTTTTGCTTGCACTGAATCAAAAGAGGATTTTGATACTTCTCCTTTTGGCGAACCAAAGTTTATTCCCTACACACCTTTTAGTGATCTAATTGATGCTGTATTAGTATTTCAAAAAAAACATGGAGAAATGCCAAAAGAGCTATCCTCGTTAAAAACACTGTCTCGCCAAGACTACATTGACGCGTGTATAACTGATGGAATTGAAGATTCTATATTGGTTGATGATACCCATTTAAATTTCTTTTCTGAGTCCGGTTCAAGTTTTAAAATTATTCCATCTGGTTTGGAAATACATTTTTTATCTAATGATTCTGCATATACAATTTTGGGAGAGTGGAGCGAAAGTCTCTACTCATCGGACTTTGATGCTTATACTTTTGCGACATTTGATATTAGTGTTATGATCGAGAAAGGAAAAGGAGTTATGAAACTAGACCTTGATTCTAATAAAACAGTAATCACTATTGAAGAATTAACGGGTAGTTATGGGCTTTATCCCGCCCGGGAATTTCATATAATAAATGAGAAAACCACTTATGAAAATCCTGAGCTCCTTTGCTTTGAAGAGTAATGAGAAAATGCCTAAAAAGTGTTTTAGCTTAGGGTACAAAGCTTTAATAACTAAAACCAGACTCGCCGCTTAAACGCCGGGTCGTTATGCAGTTAAGAAAACTAGATGATGCCAGATTTTAGTAGCTACTCTTATAATCAATTAGTTGAAAGCTTAGGCAACGTCAATCAAAAACTATATCCAGAAAATGTACCTCAGCTCATCTCTGAACTGGAAAAAAAGAAACCTGAAAACATTGAATTGATACAAGTTAATTCGGGATATCGATTACTTGATAAAGATCAAATTCCTAAGAAAATAGATAACTATAAAGAGGTTTCCTTTTCTTACAGCACGGGAAGTAAAGAGTTCAACTCTAACTTTTTAAAAGTATATATAGCAACAGTTATTCCATTGATTATTGTCGTTCTGATTCGAATTAATATGAGTGACATTGCTTTTAAAGATGAACTACTAATTGGTTTACCAATACTAATTCTTTTTAGCATAGTCTTCTCTTTCTTATATCGAGGACGGTCTGACAAAACCATTAGAATCACATTCAAAAATTCCTTTATTGAAGAATTAAGGGGGAAAAAGAGGAAAGAGTTTTATTTAAATGAGCTGAGATCTATCGAAGTAAAAGAAGCAAAGAAAGATTATGTAGATTTGATTAACCTCTACTTTGAAGATAAAAGGAAGCTTGTTTTTTCAAGTTTCGAACCTAATTATTCAGAGATTAAATCTTTTCTAGAAGAATATTTATCTCAGAGAATGAATTATGAAAAGTATCTATCATCTGGTTCAAATCTTTAACTGCATAACAAACATTTCAAACTTTCCGGGATAGGGTTCGAAACTTTAATAATTAAAACTCGCTCGCCGCTTAAACGCCGGGGTCGTAATACCTTCACTAAACAATTTCTTTGCATGGATACCGTTAATCCATTAAATTAAAGAGTGATTAAATCATTCGGAGATAAAGCAACATCGGATCTGTTTCATGGAAATTCGAGCAGTAAAGTTCGGAGATTACCTGTTCAAATCCTTGATTCAGCTATTTACAAATTGGATATACTGAATGCTGCCACTTCTTTAAATGATTTAAGATCACCTCCAGGCAACAGATTAGAAGCACTGCGTGGAGATTATAAAGGATATCACAGTATTCGAATTAATGCCCAATGGAGAATTGTTTTTCGTTGGGAAGATTCCAGTGCTTTTGATGTCGCTATTGTTGATTATCATTAAAAAAGTGAAAGCCATGATTCCACAGAACAGAATTACCACACATCCCGGGACGATTTTACTGAAAGAGTATCTTGAGCCAATGGAATTAACGCAGAAAAAATTAGCTGACCATCTGGATATTCCCATACAAAGGATAAATGAAATTGTACGAGGGAAAAGAGGCATTTCTTCGGACACTGCTTGGCTACTATCGAAAGCGTTAAATACCTCTCCTGAATTTTGGTTAAATCTACAGGCTATGTATGATTTATCCTCACATCGTCCAAGTAAAGAAATTGCTCCACTTAAGGCTATTCAGGTATAATTTTATGTTTTTTAGCTACGTTTCATAGCTCCGCTGCGGAACGAAATCTATGAACCTAGCTCTACATTTTTTATCAATAGATTATTCGATAATCATTTTACAGCTTCTTATTTAATAAGGGGCTTTTTTTTGGTATTTTGGAATCGCTTCCATGAAATCATAATTAAAGCATACGTATGTCGATCAAGACAGAAAAAAAATCTACAGAACTTAAAGAAGATAAGTATCCATTTAGCTTAACAGAGCCTCATAAACCTACTAATAAAGTACGTTTTGTAACGGCTGCCAGTTTATTTGATGGTCATGATGCCAGTATCAATATCATGCGTAGAATTTTGCAAAGCAGTGGGGTAGAGGTTATTCACCTGGGTCACAATCGCTCTGTTCATGAAATTGTTAATTGCGCTATTCAGGAAGATGTTCAGGGAATTGCCATTAGCTCGTATCAAGGTGGACATGTTGAGTATTTCAAATACATGATCGAATTGCTCGAAGAACAGGGAGCCGGTCATATCAAAGTATTCGGCGGCGGCGGCGGAGTGATCGTTCAGGATGAAATCGACGATCTTCATAATTCAGGAGTGTCCCGGATCTTTTCTGTGGATGATGGTAGCGAAATGGGATTACAGGGAATGATCAATTATATGATCCACGAATGTGATTATGATCCCGTTACAAAAACAGAGATAGATATTGAAAAAGTGCTCGATAAAGAGCCAAAAGCGATTGCAAGAGCGATAACTGCACTGGAAAACGGAAATGGAGAGTTAATAAGCTTCTCTGATAAACAGCTGTTAAAGAAAGACGGAAAACCACTTAAAGCGAAATCTGAGAAAACGATTCCGGTATTAGGAATCACAGGAACGGGTGGTGCAGGAAAGAGTTCATTGACAGACGAGATCGTATTACGCTTTCTGACAGAATTTGAAGATATCACCATCGGTATTATTTCTGTAGATCCTTCCAAAATTAAGACAGGAGGAGCGCTGCTTGGTGATCGAATACGAATGAACAGTATCGACACAGAACGCGTGTATATGCGAAGTCTGGCGACCAGAGCGTCGAACAGAAGCACAAGCGCAGCTCTTACCGGAGCAATTGAGCTGTACAAACAAGCCGGATTTGATCTTATCATCGTAGAAACCAGTGGAATTGGTCAGAGTGGTACTGAGATCGTAGATATATCAGATATACCGATCTATGTGATGACCAGCGAATATGGTGCAGCCACGCAGTTAGAGAAGATCAATATGTTAGATCTTGCTGAAATTGTGGTGTTAAACAAATTTGAAAAGAAAGGTTCTTTAGATGCTTATAGAGATATTCGTAAGCAAATGATTCGTAATCGTGGCGAATGGCATGCTAAACCCGAAGATATGCCGGTTTATCCAACGATAGCTGCTCAGTTCAATGACAAAGGAGTTAACAACGTTTTTGCTGCTATTGTTGAAAAGATCAACGAAAGATACAGTTTTGAATGGGAGCCGAAGCTCTATACCGATGCGTCACCTGCAGAAGATATTCAGGCTCAGGCGATCATTCCAGGAAAGAGAGTTCGTTATTTAAGTGAGATTTCAGAGACCATAAGAAATTACCATGATTGGGCAGAACAACAATCCGAAATTGCTTCAAGATTATCTGAGGTTAATGGCACACTGAATCAACTAAGTAATTGGAAGCCAGATAATAAAGAAGTATTAGAAAACGATCTTTCCAAAATGAAAGACCACTGGATATCTAAGCTGGATGTGGCTCCTAAAAAGATCTTAGATGGCTGGGACGATCTGTATGAACGATACAAGCAAGAGACTTTTGATGTAAAGATTCGTGATCGGGTTATCAAAAATGAATTGTACCGTGAATCTTTAAGCGGATTGAAAATTCCTCGCGTAGCAATGCCGGATACTAAACATGAAGGAGAGAGGCTTAAGTTTGCTTTAAAAGAAAATCTCCCCGGTTACTTCCCGTATACCGCCGGTGTTTTCCCGTTTAAGCGAGAAGGGGAAGATCCAACCAGAATGTTTGCCGGTGAAGGGACTCCGGAGCGAACCAATAAGCGATTCCATTTTGTTAGTGAAGGATTGGAAGCAGCACGACTTTCCACCGCATTTGATTCAGTAACATTGTACGGAGAAGATCCCGGTTATCGTCCTGATATTTACGGAAAAATCGGTAATTCAGGCGTGAGTATTTGTACGCTGGATGACATGAAGAAACTTTACTCCGGTTTTGAGCTAACCAAGCCAACTACTTCTGTATCAATGACTATCAATGGTCCGGCACCAATGATCTTAGCTATGTTTATGAATACGGCTATCGATCAGGAAGTAGAGAGATATTTGAAAGCAGAAGGGAAGTGGGAGCAAGCGATCAAGGATGTTAAAGCGAAATATGAGAAACTTGGATTACCGGTTCCGAAGTATTCAAACGAAATTCCTGCTGGGAATGATGAGTTTGGTTTAGGTTTACTTGGAATGACAGGCGACGAAGTTATTGACGCTGAAATCTATGATCAGATCAAGGAAAAAACACTTTCGTCGGTTCGTGGAACTGTTCAGGCTGATATTCTGAAAGAAGATCAGGCGCAGAACACCTGTATTTTCTCTACCGAATTTGCTCTTAAAATGATGGGAGACATACAGGAATACTTTACAGAGCATAAAGTTCGTAATTATTACTCTGTTTCTATTTCCGGATATCATATCGCGGAAGCGGGAGCCAATCCGGTTACTCAGGCTGCACTTACACTGGCAAACGGATTTACTTATGTGGAGTACTACTTAGCCCGCGGATTGAATATCGATGATTTCGCTCATAATCTGTCGTTCTTTTTCAGTAATGGATTAGATCCTGAATATGCAGTGATCGGGCGTGTAGCGCGTCGTATTTGGGCGGTAGCAATGAGAAAGAAGTACGAAGCTAATGATCGTTCTCAAAAATTGAAATATCATATTCAAACAAGTGGTCGTTCGTTGCATGCTCAGGAAATTCAGTTCAATGATATCCGTACTACATTACAGGCATTATTAGCAATTTATGATAATTGTAATTCATTGCACACCAACGCTTACGATGAAGCAATTACAACACCGACTGAAGAGTCTGTACGTCGTGCATTAGCTATCCAAATGATCATTAACAAAGAGATGGGAACAGCTAAAAATGAGAACATCAATCAGGGATCGTATTTCATTTCTGAACTGACCGATATGGTGGAAGAAGCCATTCTTACAGAGTTCGATCGAATCACGGAACGAGGTGGAGTTCTGGGTGCAATGGAAAGCATGTATCAACGCGGAAAGATTCAGGATGAAAGTTTGTACTACGAAACCAAGAAACATACCGGAGAACTACCGATCATCGGTGTAAATACCTTCCTGAAAGAAGGAGCAGGTGAAGAAGAGCAAAAGCCAATCGAGCTCATTCGTTCTACGGAAGAAGAGAAGAAGCAACAGATCGACAACTTAGAAGCCTTCTGGAAACGCAATGAAGACAGAAATGCCGAAGCTATTGAGCGCTTGAAGGAAGTAGCCCGAAACAACGGTAACTTATTCGATGAACTCATGGAAACCGTGAAAGTAGCTTCGCTGGGACAGATTTCTCATGCTTTATATGAGGTTGGTGGGCAGTACAGGCGTAATATGTAAAGGAACGTCATTTTGAATCATGTGCTGAACTTGATTCAGTATTGTTTCAGGATCTTTGTGAAGTTTAGGAATTGGTAAACCTCAAGATATCCAAAATTCATACTTAGGACGCCCCATTTGCGAGGAGGGTTGGAAATAGTGAGGGTTTGAAAATACCCGATGCGGCAATCTACTCGAATAAGACTGTGTCATTCCGCGGCGTATGCCCGGAATCTGGATTTAGCTTAACGCTTTGAACTAGTTTAAGCAATACGCTTGTTTATTATGCTGTACCGCACCAGCGAGACGCTGGCGCCAGGTTGGGGTAATATGTGATCGCTGATTGCGCTGATTAGTTTTTGATTTCGCTGATAAAGAATCTCCCTTCGAAGGGAGTGGGCAGTACAGAAAGAATATGTACTTTGGTAAAGGTGCTCGTTTGTGCTAATTGAGGGCTTTATTATTTAGTATATTTTTTTGAAAGTCTAACCCTTTCCTTAAATCTAACAGAGCTTTTATTTTTATGTCTATTTCTAAATTTAGTATTTGTTAGATCAAGGATGATTCTTGCAGCACCTACTTGAGTCCACTTGCTTAGTTTCTTCTCTGTCCAAAATTCTTTCTCTATTTCATCAAATCTAAACTTAATTTTTTCCCAACCCTTTTGAAGGTTACCTAAAGTTAAATCATATTCTAGCATTTCCTCCAGAAGTCTAGATGTTTGATCTGGATTCTTTCGTTTATTTTTAAAATTAGTATCTAAGAATGCTTGTAAAGAGTCTAAATTGAGACTAATTGAATCTGTAAACTTCCCATCCTTTTTATTAATTTCGTCAATTATTCTTTTTTGGTATTCAAGGCTTTCTGTTTTTAGCTCTTCGAATTGTTCATCGGCTTCTTCTAGTTTTGCACTTATTCTATGCAATTTTCTACGAAATTCTTTTGGAACTTGAGCTTCATTTTTATAAGCTAAATTATGCTCGATTTCTGCCCAGGCATGCATAAGAACAGTTCTTGTTTGGATTTCAGATTTCAATCCTTCTAACCCATGGTAATTAGGAACTTTACTCCATCCTTCATTAATAGAAGCTACAATGTGATGTGAGCGATAACCAAACTGATCGAATTCGAAGCGCTTTTCAGGTTTAAATGACTCATAAATTTTGAACTCTTTTTTTAAAATTTCAACAATTTTAGGTATGTCTTTCAAATAATAGCATATAATCCTTACTCCACAGATATCTTCAATTTCCTCCAATGGACTATCATATTCTTTTCTTTCAATTTTTTCCATGAATGACTCCGTTGATTTTATGCGGAAATACACAGAAAGAAACTTTATATCATTTTCTTTTAACAGAATTGAAATCGAATCTGAGAGATTTTGACCCAGTGCTTCATATAAGGGTTTTGAGTTTTTAAATTGTTGTTTAATCTCTGCTAAATCCATTTCACTATTTATTTGTACAAAACTTTACAAACTTTTTGATTATTCATCGACCAAAAGTTTTTTTAAATAAAAGAAATCTTCATAAGAATTCCATGCAATAAAACTTTAAAAAAAAGTTACATAACTGGTAACTCAAAAAATCTCCCTTCGAAGGGTGACGATCATCCACGGTTCTTTGGATGATCCGAGGGATGTCGTGAAGTTTATGAAATGGTAAACAGCACGACATCCTCCGTCCGCCATTCGGCGGACACCTCCTTCAAAGGAGGATTTTCTTGTCTTTTATTCTTTTTTTTCTGAGGATTAAAACTAGCAATGGTTTCTTTATCTGAAGTCAGCGTTTCAGAACAAATTCAGCCAAACAGAAAGGACAAAAAACCAGAGCGCATTAGCCAGAGTTAAAACAGTTAATCGTTGCCATTTTAACTTATGAAAACCCTCGTTTTCCAGCTCCATTACAGTTTTTCCAATACGCGGGAGAAAAGTGCTAAACATCGAAATAAAGATATATGGAGCACATACTATCAGAATTATGAGTTCCTTTTTTGTAAGTCCTTTTGATCTTTTTAACGCTTTTATTTTTTCTTTGCTCTTAGAGCTTACGCTTTCTTTGTGCTCAATTTTTCTACTGGAATACCCTCTCTTAAGTAACTCCTTTTTTGCAATTAAGACTGCTTCGCTATCCCAGTCTTCGACATTGGAAGTTATTTCGAATAACTCTTTATCCGGTCTGGTTTCTATTGGTGGATTAAAATTCATTACTGATGCTAAGAGAAATAATTATTTCAAGCAATTAAATTTCCCTTCGAAGGAGGGTTTTCTTCCGGTTTTATGTAGAATAACAAACAAGTCATCCTGAGGCTACTGCCGAAGGAACCTACAGTCGAAGAGGCTATGGTTTTTGTTGTAAGTGTGAAAGATTTATATAAGGTATGCTAGCGAAGGAATTAGCAAAAGCAGCCTCGGTAAGATTCTTCGGAGGTATCCTCAGAATGACAGAGAAGATATTTATCAAACGGTAAAATTTTTGTCGGGTATGCTCAGAATGATTGAAGCAGATACTAAATCCCATACTTCGGAGGCCAATATCCTAATATTTTACGATTTAGAAACGCAAAAGAAGGGTTCTTATCTCTAATAATCTGTTCCTTTTTCTTTCTGCTTTTACCTTTTATGTATTTCTCAGCCTGTATAGCTTCATAAGAAGATGGAAAGTTTTCGAAGTACAGCAGCTCATAGCAATAGTATTTTCCTGAGAAAGTATTTTTATTTCCACGGTTCTGGTAATGTTCAATTAGTCTTCGTTCAAGATCATTGGTGATTCCAGTATAAAGGGTGGTTCTGGATGGATTGGTTGTTATATATACGTAATAATGATTCATGCTATCATGTAAGACAACTTCGATGTCTATTCCTTACAAAAAAAGTCATCCTGAGGCTACTGCCGAAGGAACCTATAGTTGCGGAGGCTATGTTTTTTGTTGTAAGTGTGAAAGATCTATGTAAGGTATGCTAGTGAAGGAATTAAAAAAGCAGACTCGGTAAGATTCTTCGGAGGTATCCTCAGAATGACAAAGACAGAAGAGTTTAATTATCCTCCGTTAGATAATCTGTAAAAACCTCCTTCATGTAGGATTTTGGCTTATTGCTTTAAGAAGGATAACTAAACAACGTTATTCTGAGGCTACTGCCGAAGGATCTGCACAAATAGATACAAATACTAAGTGTTTTTTTGACTCAGAAACCAGTTCGTCGTAAAGCTTTAGTCGTTCTTCCCAATTAGTCATTTCTTTCAACGAATTCTTTAAACTGTTGCATCCATTTGTCTCCGTGTTTACGATACATTCCGGGAAACAGAACAGCCATCAGTTTTGGCATCACCCAGTCAATGCGAGTGTATTCAAATTCATAATCATATCTGGTGCTGTTCTCATCCAATGCGGTAAAGTTACACTTCATGGTATTATCCATGTGTTTGTGATGATAGAAAGCCTCAAATGAGTGAGGAAGATTATTGGAAGTGATGGTTTCAGTAAGTTCCATTTTTCTCTTTCCGTCATCATAATACATTTTGGAAACGGCTCCATTTTTACCGGACTCTCCACTGATAAGTTCTTTCCTTTGAAAACCATCCTGATATTCTTTCAGGTTAGCAGGATCAGCAAAAAGTCTGGCTACCAATTCTATAGATTTGTTGATTACAATGGATCCTGAATGTTTCATACAGATTTCTTTTTGATCTGATTGAAGTATACTATTTCAAGATAGGATCATTTACTGAATTTCATAATCAACTTTTCTTAGAACAAGAGATCTTCCAAGTTGGATAAGAGAACGTTTCTCCAAGATTCACCCATTCACCGATCCACTTAAAACTTTCATCAGTAACTTCATAGAATGTTAGGCGATAATAGCCATCAGTTCCGTTTGGGGCTGCTTGACGTCTGTAAAGCACGATCTTGCTTTCATCAGTCTTGGTGCCTTCCCATGTGCTTAACGAGGGAGAGGCCGGCACTGAGGAGTAATAGTGTACATACCATTTACTGCTGTCCGCATTAAACTGGCGAATACTGCCTGAATGTAGACCATCCGCTTTAAGTGTTTCATCCTGAACAGCCATTCCATTCATTATATATTTCCATTTCCACAGCATATCAACTTCATCATTCCAGGAGCCGTCAGGGGCTCTGCTTTCAGAAATACATTCACTAACTCCAATTAAAGGTGCAAAGTCTCCGGTTTGTGGAAATGCAGCCGGATTTAATTGTCCGTATGGATGTTCTTTGTTTGGCTCATATTCATATTGAGCAAATGTTGGTACTGCAGTGATGAAGAATAGGATAGTGAAAGTAATTTTTTTCATGGCTTTTTATTTTAAAGAAACCATCAAATTCTATCCAAATCTACTAAATGCAGTGAATCAACCTGTGTTTGCAGTTAATTAAATGGAATTTTCTTTCAATGCTTTGCGAAGTACCTGAGCTCCTGATTTTGATAGAGGCAATTCAGAGGAATCTTGCAATTTTATAAGTGAAGATTCGAAGTCAACATGATCCAGATATCCAAGGTTTAGCAAAGCTCCTCTGTGAACCCGGATAAAACGATACGACGCTAGTTGTTCTTCCAGAGATTTCATGCTTTTTCTCATCGAGTAAGCTTTACGTTCTGTATGTATTTTTACACAGTAATCATCTGCTTCTATCCAGGTGACTTCATTCAGAGGGATCAACTTGAGTCTGTTACCTATTTTTATGCTTATTTGAGGATCATGAGAGATTTCGTTGCTAATTCCAGTATTTGATTTTAGATCTTTGATCTCAATCCATTGAGCGTCAATTACTAAGTTTTTGGAACTGCTGTATAAAGTTAAAACAAGCACACAATACGCGAAAATAAAGGTTATCCCTTTCTGGTAAACAAAAAACTCAGCCGTTGATAATAAATCGAAAACAGAAAACTCTTCTCCATTGGTTATTAAAGATGTCAGACTTATTAGAAAAATTGAAACTAGCCATCCAATAGAACCAACGGTAAAAATTAAGATCCAACGCGCTGAAGCAATTTGTTGATTTGACTTTGAAAAATACTTCCAGGACACAATTACCAGGGGAATACTACAAATACCCCATACAATCCATCGGATTAGATGATTTATAAAAAGGGTAGAGAAAGCAATATTTGATCCATCTTCTACAATATCATATGTGGACAGGTAATATTGTTGCTGAAGGGCATCAAACAGAATAATACCTAAAATGAATATTGAAAAATAAAGTGTAGTCTTTCTAAAATTCATAGTTGATAATCGTACCTTTTATCGATTTTCAAAAATATAAGTGTGTAAATGTTCGCAAATCAAAGATTACTAATTCTTGGAACGGTTTGGCCTGAGCCTGAATCTTCAGCTGCCGGCACCCGGATGATGCAACTATTAGACTTCTTTTTGGCAAATGAATTTGAAATTACATTCGCCTGTTCTGCATCTAATCTGGAGTTTTCTGAAGATCTAAGAACACTGGGGATCGAAACTGAAAGCATCAAAATAAATGATTCAGGTTTTGATCGCTTAATACAGGATCTAAAACCTGATGTTGTACTTTTTGATCGGTTTATGACTGAAGAACAATTCGGTTGGAGGGTATCAGAACATTGCCCAGAAGCATTGAAGATACTTGATACTGAAGATTTGCATTGTCTGAGGTACGCCCGGCACAAAGCTTTGAAAAAAGGCACTGAATTCAAACTTGAAGATTTATATTCGGATGAAGCTCGCAGAGAAATTGCAGCTATTTATCGGTGTGATATCTCGTTGATCATTTCAAAATTTGAATACGAGCTTCTTACAGATTTTTTCAACATTGATGCAGGAGTATTGCATTACGTTCCGTTTATGTTTGATGAATTAGCTTCAACTCATCTTTCTGATATTCCAAAATTTGAAAAGAGGAAGCATTTTATATCGATCGGTAATTTTTTGCATGAACCAAATTGGGACGCCGTGCGATTTCTGAAAGAAGATATCTGGAAACTCATCAGAAAGGAATTACCCGATGCAGAACTGCATATTTACGGAGCGTATACTTCTTCGAAAGTAGAGCAACTTCATAATGAGAGTGAAGGATTCCTGATTAAAGGGAGAGCAATCAGTGCAGAAAATGTGTTGAAGCAATCTAGGGTTTTATTGGCACCGTTACGCTTTGGAGCCGGTTTAAAAGGAAAGTTCGTTGATGCTATGAAATTCGGAACTCCATCAGTTACTACAAAAATCGGGGCTGAAGGAATGAAAACCAATCAAGATTGGGGGGGAGCCCTGGCTGAAACTCCTGATGAGATCGCTCAAAAAGCAGTTCAGCTATATTCGGATAAGTCAGTATGGGTTGAAGCACAAAAAAAAGGATTTGAGATATTCGATCAGCTGTTTAATAAAGCAGAGCACGGACAAAACCTTAAAACAAAGATCGAATCAGTAACCGAAAACCTGCAGGATCACCGAAAGAGAAATTTTATTGGATCCATGTTGCTTCAGAATACGCTTCAAAGCTATAAGTACATGAGCAAATGGATAGAAGAAAAGAATAAAAACTTATAAATTGATTCATTACTTTCCTGAAACAGCTTTTGATTAAGAGACATGAGCAGACAAAGAAATAAAAACAGACTTACCAACGATCTTGATTCAAGTGAAGAAGAAAAAGATTTCTCTGATTTTTATAGCGATGAAGCTCCCAAAGAAAAGAGAAAACCTTCAGATCCCGAAGATATATTATCCAGAAGAAACACCTGGGTTATCGGAATCTTTATTGTAGTAGCAGTTTTGTGGCACTTCGATTGGAGTCCAATGAAAGCTGCATACGGTATAGGAACTTCTATAACCAATTTATTTGAAAATGAAGAGACCCAGTCTGTTGGTCAAACTTCCAATTCAGATGCAATGAGTTTAACTCAACTTGACTATTTGGATCGGGTAAGGCAATTGGATTTTGGAAGTACACCGTCAACCTCCCAAATTACAACCTTGTACAACAGTGGGGTTTCGATCGACTATCTTGAAGCACTGGATGATGTTGATTATTTGGATGAGCTAAATTATTCCGGTGTTATTGCTCTTAATAGCAACGGAATAACCAGTGATTATATCAGCGGCCTTGAAGATCTGGATTATCTGGACGAAGTAAATTATTCCGGTGTTATCGGTTTATACACCAGTGGGGTACCGATCAATTATATTGAGCATTTAGAAAATATAGATTATCTGGATGAGGTTAATTACTCCGGAATCATTGGTTTATATACTTCCGGAGTACCTGAAAGCTATTTATCTACTTTAGATGATGTAGATTACCTGGACGAAGTTAATTATTCAGGGATCATAGGTTTATACACATCAGGGGTATCTGAAGGATTTCTGCAAGGCCTGTACCAAAGAGATCTTTTAGACGATATGAGCTATTCTGAAATCATCCGGTTACATCAAAGTGGCGGTTGATCTACTACTTACTTAGACTTTTCAATCCTTTCCAGAGAAGCTCTGATGTCTTTCAAAACTTCGAGTACATTTTCAGAATTATCAGAACTTGCTGCTGATGAAGATGAGGTATTTTCAGTTACAACATCTCTTTGGTCAAGCACTTTGTCTCTGAATTGTGATGCGTCAACTATTCCGATCAAAGACAGATCTGCTGATGCGGAAGCTGAACTTCCGGCAGTTTCAATTTGGAGAATACTTAATCCGAAAGCTTTTAAAAGGGGACCTTCTTTAAAAGTAAGATCCTGAATTTTATCTAAAGGAATAGTTTTTTCAGTTCTGAAAATATATCCCTTGTTAAATTTTAGTGAACGGGTTGTAAGTTCGCAATGAAGTCTTTCAAAGTATTTATTCACAAAGTAGGATGCGAAAATCAACCAAAGCGGAATAAGGGGAATCGTAAATATCATAACAATACACATCAACACACCATACCAAAGAAGATATGATTTAATCTTTGGGTTGAAGCTGGCTTCTAGTAAAGTTTTTGCCGGTTCTGTCATGATCTCGAAATTTAATTATAAAAAAAGGCGAGCTTAAAAATAAACCCGCCCTGAGTATAATTAAAAATGTGGTTCAGAACTATTGCTCTTTACTTGCTAATTTATTTTTCGGAATAAAGTCCATAGCTGCTGAATTCATACAGTATCTCAATCCCGTTGGCTCCGGACCGTCATCAAAAACGTGACCTAAATGTCCGCCACAATTTGAGCAAACAATTTCAGTTCTGGTCATGAAATAACTTTTATCTACTTCTTCAGCGACCAAGGAATCAGCCAATGGCTTCCAAAAACTTGGCCATCCAGAACGGCTGTTATATTTATGTTCAGAACTGTAGAGTTTCTGTCCGCACCCGGCACATACATAAAGTCCTTCTTCTTTGTTGTCATTGTATTCATTAAACCAGGGTGCTTCTGTACCTTTGCCACGGAGTATTTTAAATTCTTTAGCCGTTAAAATTTCTTTCCACTCGGCTTCAGTTTTTTGATAGGGATATTTTTTATCCGGGTCGGGTTGTGTTTGAGTAGCCATGATATTGTCGGTATGATTATGCTCTAAAACACCTTCGTCAGAATGTGCTGTTATTAAAAAAAGTGCTGCAAGAGCTATTGAAACAAATATTGCTAACGTTTTCATAATTATTGACTGTTTAAGTTTCATCTAACATAACAATAATACGAAATGAATTGTTTCACAGATTTATAACATCTTATCAGTCCCAACCATAGTCAAAATCATATTCGTTGAGAAGGGGAAGGTTTTTTTGCTTAAAGAACCTGACTCCAACAGTAAATCCAACCCACATACGATACTGACGTCCGTTCCATTCAGGGCTCCACAAACTATACCATGTGTAATCGTTTGCTGGGTTTACTCTGGTAACCTGGATATTATAGCTAGGTCCTCCGTATAGAGATAACCCGGAATTAAATCGATTTCCAACCATATATTTATAAGAAAAGATCAGGTTTGTATTTTTACTCCAGTTTTCTTCAAAGTGGTGAAGCACTGTAAATTCCTGGTTTACAAAAAGGTGATCACTTTCAATTTTTCCGAATGAATCATTGATATTTTTTTCCAAACCAACACCCACTCCAAACCGGTATACATTTCTATCGAACGAAGTGTTATATCCAAAAATAGCCATGTTATATACTCTGTGAGTACCCGTTGTTATTCCAATATCAGTAAAGCCGGCATCAGAATAACGCACATCGAAATTTTTGCGTCCATTACCATACAAGCTGAAAAAACCATAGGAAGCGCCTTCAAATTCTTTGGCAATATTTATAATTCCAATTTGTACACCTCTTGCGGTAGTGGCATAATTCAGAAGCCCTCCGAATTGCATTCCTTCCATCTCTTGAGTTATGTTTGCGCCTGCTGATATCATTAATCCTTCCTGATATCTGGAGTAGTTTAATCCTCCGGTAATCAGTAAACCACTTGAATACTCTGATGAAACGTTGAACAATGAAGAGATCATTAGTCCTTCCATATCATCTGTTGCAATATTTCCACCGCCGGTGATGAATAAACCACTTGCGTCTCCTTTTGCAGCATTGAATATTCCTGATATCATCAGTCCCTCCATATTGTCTAAACCAACATTTCCCCCTCCGGTTACTTGAATCCCACTCATATTACTTTTAGCCAAATTGAAGAGACCTGATATTTGAGCACCTTCAACTGAGCCTTCTGCAATATTAGAGCCAATAGATCCTTGTAATCCGGACAGATCGTTTTTGGCATAATTAAACAAACCGGAAGCTTGTAATCCTTCGATATTGCTTCCACTTATGTTGGCTAAACCTGCAATTTGAATTCCGGACATTTCATCTACTGAGTAGTTAGCAAGCCCTGCTAAATTAATTCCTTCAAGATCTCCACCTGTAGCATTAACTAATCCGGCTATCTGAAAACCGGAAGCATATTTTTTGTTGTAATTGTACAGAGTCCCGATCTCAAACCCATTTAAGGCACCGTGATATCCTCCTAAAAAATTTATAGAGTACTTAGCTGTGTATTTGCCTGCTGCAATACCATTTGTACCAATTGGGTTGATAAGAGTTAATCTCCATTTACGATATTCAAGATCATCATATCTGTTTCCATAGTTTTGAGCTGATACAGAATTTGAGCCAATGATTAGCAGGAGGGAGGCTAAAAAAGACAGAGTAAATAAATGCTTCATAATTGAGTTCGGTTATAAATTCGAACTCAATTACGAAGTTGAGTTAAAAAGGTTTCTAATCAAAAAAATCTATAGAAGAAGAATTTGATGATTAGTTTGGAAATCGTTCATCCAATACTTCATTCCACATAGACACCTCATCAACTCCGGTAAGTAAATCATCAACATCACCTTCAATGCTTATCGATTTTATCTTGTCGCCTTGAGTGATGGAATTAACAACCTCTTGATCTGAGTCAGAAACCACTTTTCCGAATACGGAGTGTTTTCCATCCAGCCAGGCTGTTTCAATATGAGTTATAAAAAATTGACTACCATTTGTGCCCGGACCAGCATTTGCCATTGAAAGAACACCTGGTGTATCATGCTTTAATTCCGAATCAAATTCGTCTTCGAAAGTGTATCCAGGACCGCCTCTACCGTCACCATTTGGACATCCACCTTGAATCATGAAGTTGTCAATTACACGGTGAAATGACAGGTCATTGTAGTAGCCTCGCTTAGATAAGTTGACAAAGTTAGCTACTGTTTTTGGAGTTTTGTTAGGGAACAATGTAAGGTTTATGTCGCCTTTGGTTGTTGAAATAGTTGCTTTCATAGAGTTAGTTACTTAATAGTGATACTTAAAAATAAAAAATTTGAATCCAATCCGGGATTTTCTTTTCCTGTCTGTGCATTGGAAATATGATGAAATTTATAACCACCGGATAAATTTACAGATTCTGAAAGATTTGCTTGAAGAGCAAAAGAAGGATCAAAAGTGAAATTAAGTTTTCTTCCGTTATCTGTAGGAAACTCATCGTCAATTAGAATAAAAGAGCCTGAAACTGATAGTTCATACGAAAGAAAGCTGTTGATCTTCTTTTCCAATAAAAATCCAATAGGAGAGATTCCCAGACCTTGACGTTCAGTAGGTCGGTCATTGTCGTCTCTTTTTGGGTAGTCAAAATATATGTAAGGGATCAAATCTGTGGTATAATACAAAAGCACATCTGAGCCATATTTTCGTATAGGAGTTTTAAAACCAATTCCAACAATTGCCGATTTCGCATTCGTTGTTTTTCCTAAAAAATAAACAGAGTTAAAAGAATAACCAGACCAAACTCTGAATTGTATAGGGTGGTCAGCTAGTTTTTTTTGCGCACTTAAATTTCCGGATAGGAAAACCAAGAAAAAGAGTATAAATAGAGTAGCTTTACTAAACCTGATCAAGATTTATTCTGTTTTGAAAGTAGGAATATTGAAAGAACCCAAACTAAAATCCATGCACCTGCTAAATACCACTTTTCGATATATAGCAATGATCCAATCGAAACGGCATAAATTAAATGATAGATCCAGTTTGGTGTATTAGTTTTAGCAGCTTTTTTTTGTAGAAAGGGCATAAATAATGCAAGTATTTTACTTGTTAGTAAAAGACAAGTATATACCCAAATAATTATAAAAGCTGTGTTGCTTGGAAAGAAAAGAGTAGAAATAATTACTCCCATAAATATTACATCCAAGACAGAATCTTTAAGCCAACTCATGAATTCTTTTTTCAATAAGGTAGCTGTTAATTCAAAAAAGTGACAGTATTTTCTATTTTTTTGTCAGTGATGTTACCCAAAGTATGTTATGACCATTACCAAAGGCGTCCGTTTTAGAAGGCGAAGATGCAGACTTCCATTGTAAACCTGCCTTTGTAGTGACGTCTACTATATATCCGGATATCTCAATTATATGACCTTTTCTTAGGGTAAAGAGGCTACTTTTGATTTCTTCTGTAGCAGGAATCAAGTGCCAAAGTAAAGTCTGGTTATTAATAAGATCAGAATTTAAGGGGAGTCTGTAATTTTTATATTCAAATGTTCTATTGCCAAGTTTAAAGTTGATATAGTCTAAGTTTTTTTGATCAGAGACTTGCCCCCAGCCAACCAGTACATCATAAGAAGAGAATTCCGACATGCTATCAAAGAAATACCTTTCCTTATCTATAACCCGAACTTTTGCATCTACTTTTTTATGAGTGGTGTAGGTGTTTCCGTTAAAATTTATTTCGTCAGATGAGATAAGTTTCGAAATCTTTGGTGCTTCTTCCGCTAATATCCCGGGACCTCTTGTAATTGGAATTTCAGACCACGCCATTATAGATAATCCAATCAATAAGCAGAGGAATATATACTTAACCATTTTGTCTCCTTGATTTTGTCCTTTTTGTTAAAAGAGTAACAAGGAGTAATGAGCGTTACAAAAAAGAGAGTCTAGGATGTTAAACTTTTGTACTTGAGATAGAATTTTTCGAGATCTTCAACATAAAAATTGTGGAGAGCTGGATTCCCGTCGTTTCCAAGAATATCAGAAAAAACGAATGATTGGAGATTTTTATAAGTAAAAAGTAGCTCTCCATTTTCAAAAGAAATACTTTCAATATCATCAAATGAATACTCCAGTTTTTCTGAACTCAATAATATCACATCACCTAGAAGAAAATGACCTTGTGAGTCGATAAATTGACTTGCTTCAACACTATGTCGATGAGCAATTTCCTGGTTCATATTATTTTTAACTGAACTCTTCATTAACATATACACAGAAGTTTTGGTAAGGCAGAGTTTAACTTCGTTGTACTTATCTTCTATTTCAAATACAGCAGGCTTTTCATTTATAGGATCACTTTTTCCAGCAAAAAGATCGCTACTGAAACAGAGAATGCAAACAAATATAAATGAGTACTTTAAAAATCGCATTTTAGACGTGAATCTATGTACATTGATGTAATCAACTAAAAGTAAGACGTACTAAAAGCTGAATAGTTTCAATTTATTTTACGTTTTTTAAAATAATACAAAATTTCAAGAAAAAAATTAGAATTCATGGCTCAAAATGAAGTGAATCCATTAGATTTTTTGATTCTTGTTGTAGATGATTCAAAGCCTAATGTGATATTGCTGTCTCATGTTTTAGAAAAAGAAGGGTTTCGGGTAGAGAAGAGTTACGATGGTGATGAAGCTTTAAAGAAAATAAAAGAAGTTAATCCGGATATTATACTTTTGGATATTATGATGCCAAAAATGTCAGGCTTAGAGGTTGGAAAGGCGTTAAGGGTTTCTGAGTTTGAAGACATTCCTATTATTTTTCTAAGTAGTTCAAATGAATCTGTTGATAAGGTAAAAGCATTTGAAGCCGGGGGAGTAGATTTTATAAATAAACCTTTTGACAAGGATGAACTTATTATAAGAGTCCGAAACCATTTGATGCTTAAGGTGTTGAAAGAAGAAAGAGAGGAGCAGCTCCGGGTCTTAAAAGAAAGAGAAATAGAGCTAAGCGAGGCTAACCAAAAGAAGCATAAGTTGATGAGGATGCTTAGTCATGACTTCAAAAATCCCATTTCAGGTATAATGGGATTGGTCACTATCTTAATAGAAGATGACGAGTTAGATGAAGAAGAGAAGAGCGAAATGTTGGATCTTATAAAACAAAGTAGCGAAACATTACTGGATCTTGTAAAAGACCTTTTAGATAAAGAAGTTATAGGAACAGAGTTTGGAGCTTTGGAGCTGAAAGAGGTAAATATTATTGACCTTGCACAAAAGGTTATAACAGCTAATAAGCCAAAAGCTGCACTCAAAAAAATAAATCTAAGTTTGAGCACTTTTCAGGATGAACTTTTCGTGAATTTAGATAAAGAGAAGATCCAGTATGTGCTAAATACGCTAGTTTCTAATGCAGTTAAATTCACGCTTGTAGATGGAGAAGTAAATATTGAATTTATTAGTTCAGACGATGATTCATTTTTAATAAAAATCAGCGATACGGGAATAGGAATTCCTAATACAATGCTACCTAATTTTTTAATATCATCTAATAAAGAACAACAATCTAACTCCGCGGGTATTTTGGGAAGTGGACTTGGACTTGAAGATGTACAGTCTTATGTCGATGCTCATGAAGGAAAGATATGGGTAGAGTCAGAAGAAAATAGCGGCACAACCTTTTTTATAGAACTACCACTGGGAAATTTACAATAAATATGTTGCATACAATTTTAGTAATAGATGATGACGAACCGATTCACATCATGGCAAAGAGTTTACTCGGTAAAGAATTTCAACTTGTTAATGCGAGAGACTCTCAGGAGGCTATAAATATACTTTCTGAAACTCCGGTAAATTTAATTTTATCAGATATTCATATGCCGGGGTTATCCGGTTTAGAATTATTGGAGTCTATCAGAGATGATAAAGAAAAAAGTAAGATTCCTGTCCTTATTATGACCAACCTTCCAACTGTTGAGAAGGAACAAAAAGCATTAGACCTAGGCGCGGTTGATTTTATCAAAAAAGAGCGCTTCAATACAGATCGTGAAGGAGTTATTGAGTTAGTAAGAATGAAAATTCTAACTGATGTTAATGTAAAAGGATTGGATGAAGATCTTGAGAAAAGTAAGAACAAGCTTGTAATGAAATTGATGGAATCAGCAATAAAAGGATCATTTATTGATACTGCTGAAACTTTTTGTTCTTACCTATCCGACATTCTAAATAGTGATCTTTTGACTTTCTTTGTATTGGAAGACGGAAACCCTAAACCGCTTATAGTTCATGGGGATAATAAACCATCAGATGCTGATTTTGCCAGCTTTCAAAACTCGAACTCTTTTGATCACTTAAATGCTAAAAAAGAATCTTATTTAAGCAATCATATTTATAATGAAGAATTCGGATGTTTTCTTGATTTCTCAACAAAAAATGAAATGCCTGCAGAAATAGGTGTTCCTTTATTTTCAGCAAATGAGAAAGCAATGCTTATGAATAATCTCAGCGCTCCAACAGAATCAGAGCTTTTTGGGATGTTGATCATAAAACGATCTAAACTGTTTTCAAGTAAAGAATTCGAATTAATTTCCAGATTGGTAACACAAACGGGAGCAATACTTTGGAGGCTTTACCAAAAGAATAAATGAACCTGAATAATACTTCTGTTTTACTGATAATTGAAGGAACCTATCCCTGGTATAGAGGGGGAGTGAGTGAATGGGTCTATCAATATCTGAAAGAATTGAGTAGTTATGATTTTCATATTCTTCAGGTAGCTACAGATGAATTTAAACAGTTGGATCCTTATAACGCACTTTATCCAATTACCGATAATGTTAAATCCTTTACTCGAGTTCCGCCTCCTACATTGAAATCTGATTGGGAAACGGCTAAAGAGACCTGGTTTCAATCTATTGTTGAATCGGTGCCTGTTTATAAATATGACACCATTCATGTGACCAATACTGGTTTTGCAGGGTGGCTTGGTATCCGTTTATCTGATATTTTTAATACTCCACTAGTTCTTACGGAACATGCTTTATACTGGAAAGAGGTGGAAAAGGGAGCTGTGGCTCTGGAATGTGGCTATCAAATACCCGATAATTTCGAAGCAAAATCAGAAATCGTAGATATTTTCAAAGAAATTGCATCTGAGGTTTATTCTTCGTCAGAAGAAGTAGTATCGGTTTCAAGAGTTAATATTCCTTATCAGAAACAATTTGGAGCAGACTCACCAAAGTATATTCCTAACGGTGTTCCTGTTGATCTGTTAACTCCTGACAAGATCAGAAAAGAAACCCCGGTTATAGGATGGATTGGGAGATGTGCGGAAATGAAAAATCCTAAACTATTCTTTGAGATAGTGGAAGTGTTTCAAAGCAGATCTTTTGATGCAAGCTTTATTATGATGCTTAGCGATGCAAATGAAAAAGAGCTTGAACAGGAAGTGAGAGCATTGGCAAAAAAGTTTCCTGAAGTAACCATGATCTGGAATGAACCGGCACATCATTATCTGCATCAGTTTGATATGCTTTGCATTACCAGTCATAACGAGTCTCAGCCTTTAGTTATGTTTGAAGCACTTTCGAATAAAGCTTTGCCTATTGGCTGGGAGGTTGGAGATCTTACATCTGAATTTGGCTTTGTTGTCCCATCAGGGACTAGCACCAACACTCTGGTTGATCAGGTAAGTGCTCTTTGGGAAGACTCATCAAAATTCAATGAGTTGACAGAAAGTAAGTATGATCTGGTAGCTTATAATCATACATGGACTTCCATTTTTAAGAAGTACGACGAGCTTTTCCGGAAACTTTTAGTTGAAGATGCATAGCGATGGAAGAAGTAAAACCGGTTGTATTATTTGAAACAGAGGGTTCTTATCCATTTAGTGGTGGTGGAGTAAGCACTTGGGCTCATATACTATGTACAGAATTGCAGGAAGAAGTGGATTTTCATCTAATGGCAATTACCGGTAATCCATTTGTGGAACCTCGTTATAAACTTCCGAAGAATATCACGGATATTATCCATATTCCGCTTTGGGGAGTTGAAGAACCGGTCCATTATTTTGATAAAACAATTCCATTCTCAGGTCAAATTGAAAAAAAAGCAAGAACTACAAAAGAAGTAGTAAAACAGCGCTTTCTTCCATTATTTAGAGATTTTATTTCATGTTTAAATGATCCATTTCAGGATGTAGACAAGATCAGTGATATCATATATGGGTTCTGGAAATTTTTTCAATATTACGATTATAAAATAACCATGAAAGAGCCTATGCTTTGGGTGGTTTTCAAGGATTCACTTATAGAAAAGTATGTTGAAAATTATGATCCTGAGCTAGGAGATACGCCAAAAGTGATTGATATGACTTTTGGTATGAGATGGTTGTACCATTTTTTAATGCCGATTGCGTCTCCGATACCGAAAGAAGTTAATATTTCTCATTCTACTTTAGCAGGCTTTCCGGCTTTAGCTTCTATAGCAGCAAAGTATGAATATGGTATTCCCAGTATGGTAACGGATCATGGAGTGTATATGCGTGAACGTCTTATCAATGTTGGCCGGTCTGATATGACTTTCTTTTCCAAAAAAATGCTTGTAGATCTCTCTACAATGATAACAAGAGCTGTTTATCATACTGCTGATCAGATTTCTCCTGTTACTACGGCAAATCAAAAATGGGAAGAACGCTTTGAAGCCAAACCCGAGAATATTTTGCCGATTTATAATGGTGTGGATACAGATCTGTTTAAACCTACGCCAAAACCTACTAAGACTGAAGGTACGCCAACGGTAATAGCTGTGGCACAGGTTTTTCCACTAAAAGATATCGAGACTATGATCCGAACTTGTGCAGTAGTACGGAAAACAATTCCAAATGTACAGTTTACAGTATATGGCAGTTTGGATGTGGATACAGATTATGTTGAAACATGCAGAGAACTTATCAAAGAGCTTGATCTGGAGGAAAATTTTACGTTTGGAGGTTTTCATAACAATCCAAGTATGATCTTTAATGAAGGGGATATCTCAATTTTAACATCGATATCTGAAGGGTTTCCATACACCGTAATTGAATCAATGAGTTGTGGCCGACCTGTAGTTGCTACTGACGTAGGAGGAATAAAAGATGCTTTAGAAGGCTGTGGAATTCTTTGTAAACCGCGTTCTCCGGAAGAAATTGCAGAGGGTGTAGTTAAGTTATTGGAAGATACAGACTTGAGAATTGAACTAGGAAATAAATCTCGTGAAAAAGTACTTCTTAATTTTACTACAGACAGATCAGTTAAAAATTATCTAGAGTCTTATAAACAATTGGCCGCTAAGCCAAGAGTGCCTTTAAAAGAGAAAGTGAAAACAGAGTCAGTATTAAACCTGCTTGAATATTTAAGGGTTAAGAGGTTGGCTCATGCAAACTGAAGGAAGAGATATTATTTTTGAAAAGGAAAATCTGTCAGTTATTGAAGAATTGACTCAGCAGGTTTATGATCTGATCGGAAATCCATTAAGTGTTTGGGCAGTGGCAGCTACCATTGAGTCGTTAGGGGTAAGAGATGTCGACGCAAATACTGATTATGGATTTAAAAGTGTTTTTGATTTAGCAGAAGAAGTATATAAAAAGCTTAAAAAGCATATTAAGGGCAAGTATGAAGAAGAAAGTGAATCAGAGTTTAAACTCGGTGATGTAGGAGAAAGTTTTAAACTCTTCTTCAAGCATTTTGGTATGGGTGTGCTTTTTACAATGCCGATGATTTCTCAGATTGTAGCAATCATTATTTTTGAATATGCGCTTTGGGCATGGTTTAGGTTTAATGTAGCTCAAGCAACTATGATAGCAATGGGGACCATAGGCGCATTCATCATTACCGGTGGTTTTATTCAGGTGCTAGGAAGGCTTGTTTCAAAATATATGGGGGAAACTAATTACTATTTAAGCTGGAAAGCTATTAAAGCAGTTATGTATTTTGCCATTCCTCTTGTTCTGGGAATTGCCGCTCTCGTTTTTATAGTAAATGTAATTCTTCCTTTTTATCCTCAAAGAATGGTAACAATAGGGCTTACCTATTTTATTCTGATCTCAAGTATGATGCTTTCAGCGGCTGTTTTATATGCTTCTCAACAAAAACTGATCATTCTAGGCAGTATTTTAGTCGGAACATTGGCAGTAGCTTTTGGAATGGAAGTACTTGATTGGGGGATTTATCTATCACAATGGTTAGGAATCGGAATAACTACTGGATCTCAGATTATTTACATAATAATTTATTATCAGTATAAGATAAGGTCTAATCGACAGCGCCTCTTTAAACAATCTTTACCAAACCTTGAAGTGAGCTACTATAACACTTACAGATACTTCTTGTATGGATTCGGGTATTTTACTTTTCTGTTTGTAGACAGAATTTTGGCTTGGTCTGCCGGACCGCCGCCACCGCCGTATATCATTTGGTTCAACACTCCCTATGAACTGGGAATGGACTGGGCATTATTGAGCTTTATATTTACAATAGCATTACTGGAATTTATAATTCATTTATTTTCACACAGAATAATACCTGCTCAAAAGAAAACAGAAATTGATAAGCTTAAAAGATTCAATTTATACTTTAGCAGTTTTTATTCATTACAGTTAGTGCTACTCTTTTTTGTTGGGATTCTCTCCATAGTATTGACTTATTACGGAGTAGAAGCTTTAAGAGTTTTTGAAGATGATTACCCGGAAATAAGAGACTTCTTTGCAAACCCGATAACCTTTAAGGTTTTTTGGATGGGAAGCATTGGTTATTTGTTTTTGGTTTTTGGACTACTTAATTCGCTATTCTTTTTTACAATGAATAGGCCGGAATTTGTACTTTATTCTATGCTCGCTGCACTAGCAGTTAATGCACTAACAGGCTATATATGTAGCAGAGTAATAGGATTTGAATATGCTGTAGTAGGTTTAATTGCAGGCTCTATTACATTTGCAGCAGTTACCGGATTAATCGGTAAAAGATTTTTTAAACATTTGGACTATTTTTATTACTCTGCATACTAAGGACATCCTATGAGTAAAGACGTAAAAGACTATATAAATATAATAGGAAGCAGGCTTGGAAAAGCCTTTGCGATAGATTCGTTTGGAACTGAAGAAGAGCTGGAGTTTTGGGCTCTTTCAGCAGAACATATGTCTCGTAAGGAAAACCCTACTTTTCAGAATATAATTACCTGGATAGATTTGTTGTACCAGGCTCCGGTGCACTTTGTTTATAAACTGGAAAAAGAGCACTTAATACTTATTAAACGGCAATTGATTTCAGAAAATCTACTTCCTGAAAAATCCGGAGGTGGAAAGCCAGGGAAGGTAGACTCTCAAAGAACTCAGTTTATTCAGGATTTTGAAAATCAAATGCAGAATCTTGAGAAAAAGAGACAATGGGATGAAGACTTTAAAGAACATGGAGTTTCAGCTCATACAATAGGAAATTGTGAACATATCCCACTCTACAAAAAGAACGGAGACTTTTGGGGGATATATGTAATAGGGCCAAATATTAAGAGCCCGGAAAATATGGTCCCTAAATTTTCAATTGTAAGCAGATTATTGTCTTCTTGGCTAATTAAGTTAGATGAGCAGGAAAAAGAGTCTCAAAAAGAGTATCAAGACAAAGTTCATGGATTAGTTAGAGAACTTGGGACTGGAGCGTTAAATACAAAGGGGATTTCCGAGCTCTTACTTTTATATATAATAAATTCCTTGCAGGCTAAATCCGGTGCAGTTGTTGAATATAAAGATGGCGCTCCGGTACTTATCGCTTCAAATAATCTTGATGAGCAATATCTGAAAACACTTCTCGGACTATCGGGTGATAAAATGTATGATCTTACTGAAAATGGATTCAGTATTTCAGAAGCAGGAAAAGAGATCGTAAATAAGCTGGAAGTTGAGCCTTTGTTTTTGCCTTATATTTCTGATGAAGTAAAAGGCTTTATTTGGATAAACAGAAGTGAATTAAATGAGAATAAAGATTCAAATCCTGTATTAAGCGATATTTCTGTTATTGTGGCAAAGCTTTTTGAATTCAGAGATGTTAATAAAAGCTTCTCAGATGATTTGCTTGACGCATTTTATAAAATGTTGCGAGCAATTGAGATGAAAAGAGAGAAAACTAAATATCATTCGCCAAGAATGATCGCTTTTGTTGAAATGTTCGGAATGCTTTTTGGCCTAGATAGTAATGAAATGGACATCATTAAAACTACAGCAAAATTACATGATATAGGATATGTAGGTGCTGCAGGAATAAGTTCCTTGGCGAGTATAGGCTCTGAACTGGCTCACCCTATTGCCGGAGCAACTATGATAAGCAACCTGCCTGTTCATAATGATATCATTGAAGGTATTAAAACTCATCATGAATGGGTTAATGGGAAAGGTACTCCTAATGAGATCAGAGGGGAAGATATTCCATGGACGGGTAAGATCATATCTGTGTTTGAATTTGTGGTAGACTTCTTCGAATCAAATCCTGATATAGCTCCTGAAAAAGAAGAAGAAATGTTGGAGAAGTTGAAATCCAACTTAATAGAGCGCGCAGATATTCAATTTGATATGGTATTAATTCCTACAGTTATACAACAACTAACAATGCTCGGTTGGTCAGGTTGTGCGCAATTGGGAGTTGAATAAGTTTAGTTAATGCATAATAAGTTACCACTGATAATTATCTATTTGCTCACTGTAAATTGTATATCGTCCAGTAACAAGTTGTCAAAAGATCCCATTTATGACTCCTTTGGAGTAGTATATTCTGATATTACTCCTTCTGTGGTGTCGGGTTATAAACTTTTGATAGTAGAGCCATATTTTTACACCAAGCAAGAAATAGCTGAATTTAATTCAAGAGGAATAAAGGTTGTAGCCTATCTTTCTTTGGGAGAAGTAAATGAATCACGTAGATACTTCAGTGAGTTTAAAGAGATTGGTTTAATAGGAAAAAATGAAAATCATGGCTCTTACTTTATAAACCTTTCAGAGCCTAGCATAAAAGAAAAATTTGTTAATGAAATTGTCCCGGAATTGCTTTCATATGGCTATGATGGTCTTTTTCTTGACACCATTGACGCTGTAGCGCCATATACGCTTAGAAGAAATATGGAACAGGATATGGTTGATCTGATATCCGCTATAAGATCACGTAATCCTGATAAGTTGTTAATTCAAAATGCAGGATTATTTCTCTTGGATAAAACAGCTGCTCATATTGATGCTGTGACGGTTGAAGCTGTAGCTTCGGGTTATGATTTCGATAAAAATGAATATCAAATCAAATCGGTAAAAGAGTATGAAGAAAGGCTTGAATTCATAGATTCTTTACATGATACCTACAAAGTTCCGTTTTTGATCATAGATTTTGCTGAGAATTACGGTAACTCTCTACTTATAAAAAACAGATTAGAAGAATCTGGTCATCCTTTTTTTATCAGTAATATTGAATTTAGAGGTTTACCTGTCGTGACCGGTAGATCTAAATCATTAAAGAAGGGAGCTTAATATGCCATATTGGTTGATTGTGTTTCTTTCTATTGCCCGACTTGTACTCTTTTTTGTGATCCTGTTTTCATGGATAGGCCCAAAATTCCTTCCTCATACCAAAAAGTTACATGGAATTGATAAGATGCTATATAGCTGGATCGGAATTGGGGGGACTATTATTCTCACAATCTTCATTCTTACGATCCTTCATTTATATGATTTGATAAGTTTATTTGTTGTTTTGATTATGATCCCGATCCTTATTTCTCTTTTCAAAGAATGGAGAAGTGGTACATCTCTTGGATCTATTTTTAAAGTAATAGAGAATAAAATAGTAGCTAATCAAGTAAGGGTTATTGAATCTATAAAAGTATTCACCTATCAGGGATTAAAAGATAGATTTTCTGACAAAGGTGAATTTTCAATTTATGATAATAGATATAATATCGCTGCTATAACTATAGGTATCATATCTTGCATTGTTCGTGTTATTCCTGTTTTAAAAAATGCAGCACCTTACAGTAGGGCATGGTACTTCGAGCTCGATGAAGTCAAGAATATCAGACTTCAGCAATATTTTGGTGAACTACCAATACCAAAAGGGATGCATTCTTTGGTAGGTATGTTTAGTAATTTGACACAAGTAGGGGCGGAGCTCACTCTAAGCTTGCTAGGGAGCTTAACAAGCTTTTTATTAACTATAATTATTTTTTGGTTGATCCGGGAGATCACAAAAGGTAAACGATTAACAGCTGCATTATTCGGAGCCAGTATCTTTGCTCTCATTCCTACTTTATTACTACCGATAAGTCTTGAAGCTGAAACAGGTATTAATACAATTTTGTTGGCGCTTTGTTTTGCTTTACCAACGGCTTTTATTTTTGTTCGGAACCTTAGGTCAGTTGACAAGGCACCATGGTTTTATGTGACTATGGGAATTATCGCAACTGCCCTTACTGACATATTTGTTCTTTTAGTAGTGTTATTACCTTTTTTGATATATGGTTTATTAGCGATTCCGAGAAAGAGGTTTGGTATTAATTTGCTTAAAGTAGTTGCTTACTTGGTTATTGTTTTTACAGTTTCCTTAAGTCCTTATTTCATTCATTTAATAACAATGGGGCTGGATATTAATTCATTTTTTGAGTCACAGCTTTTAGACACTCTTATATTCAGCTATTTTCCATTCTTAATTACAGATATAGAAGCTCTGAGTTCGATATACCTTTATATAACCGGGGGCTTATTTATTATCTTTTTGATTCTTCATTTCGTTCAAAAAAAGAAACGTTTTGCAGATGAATTGGTCTATTTTGCAATGTTCGGATCCATGGCTTTTCTGTATTCCACTCATAATAATCTAAGTATATCATTTATTGATTTAGATCAACTCAATGCTTTTTATGCAATTTTGATTTCTGTTCTTTGTGGATTGGTCTTTTATGCTATATATACATTAATAGAAGTAGTTATAAATATAAAACATCGTTTCGTCAGCTACAGCCAACCAATACTAATGGTATTATTAGTGTCAGGAGGGTTATTCCTTGCCGGTGGAGTAAATACAGGAAAAACATTGCCACAAACACTACCGAATGGCTTTTTTGAATCTTACTACAAAATAATCAATGAAAGGCTTCCTTTTACTTATGCTACAGTAAGTCCACCCATTGATAATGCATTGTCTAAGAACAGGCATTACTTTATGAATTATGATTTTTTTCTTGGAAGCTATGGGAACATTGATTCACTGTATCAGGAGTATCTTGAACTTCCCAAAGAGCTCAGACCTGATACCGCAAATATTCCTCCTGCAAGTATATTCGTTTTTATACAAAAACCACCTTATGAGTCTATACAGCAAGGAATCTTGTTTGAACCTGGCGAACAGATGCAAGCTTTAAGTGATTGGATTTCTAAATATAGTTCATTACCCGGTAGAGAAGTTTTCATATATAATGAAACAGAGGATGCGGTTGTCTATGAGATAATCAATCAGAAAGAAGGATCTAACATAGGTGATATCTTAATGAATATTTACCCAAAAGAGGAAGGGCGTGCCGCTAAGTTATTTAAATAAATACATACTTAGTTCATTACTATTTTTTGTTTTAATGGTTTTAAATAAACCGTTAAATGCACAAAATGAGATAGCTCCGATTATAATTCTGCAGAGTTCGTCTGATGAATTTTCAGTTGAAGTTACTAACGAATTGATAGAGGCATTTAAATATCCGGAATTCAAGTATGAAATTATAGATCTGGATATAACCGAAAATATATCAATAGATAAAAAAACCAACCTTCTTATCAATACCAGCTCAAATATTACTTCAATAGATGATAGAGAGTTAAACAAGATCATTGACTATTTAGGAAAAGGTGGTAAAATGATCTTTTTTGGTACGGTAACAGATGAGAGGTTTGCATATATACAAGGGATAAAGGCCGGCGCTGATTATACTATTGATCAGACAGTTCGAGGAATTAAAGGTATTGAACATATATTCCCTGGTTATAAAGGAATGGAATTTTATTCAAATTTCAGTGTTCCTCATAACCGCTTAAAGAAGAGCAGTTTTATAGATCAAATCAGAGTTCTTGCAACTGCTGTAACTGATGAGGATTATCCTATACTTTTTGAAAATAGTATTGGGCTTGGAACTGTATTGGTATTTAACAGTTATGTGCTGTATGAAAAAGACTACAGAGGATTGATGTTTTCGTCGGTAATTAAAATGTTACCACATTTGCCATACAGAAATGCAAATGTAGGTACTATTTTTCTGGATGATTTTCCTGCCCCGCTTTATAATACTAAGTTAGAACCTATTGCTACAGAATACGATGTAGAGCAAGCAGACTTTGTCGCAAATATTTGGTGGCCGGATATGCAAAAACTTGCTGATTCTTTGCTTATCACATATTCTGCTATGACGGCGTTTAATTATAATGCTAATATAGTACCTCCATTCGATTACATAGAGTGGACCTCTGCAACAATCAGAAGAAAGAACAGGCTCGTTAATGCAAACGTTTATCTGGCACAGGATATAGCAGAATCCAGGCATGAATTAGCATTTCATGGTTATAACCATTTTTCTTTATTGAATGAAGAATGGGATTCGAATTCATCTTTCATGGAATCGGCATTAAACTCGGTAAAAAAGAGATGGAGAGTTGATGATCTTGGACCACTTCCGATAACTTATGTTCCTCCAACGAACTTTATAGATTCAACTGGGATACAGGCTTTAACAAGAGCAATGCCTTCTATAAAAGTACTTAGTTCTTTATATCTGGGAGAAAAAGAGTATGGTGGAGACAGAGGTTTTGGTCCCGACCCGTATTCAGATAAATTATTTAATTATCCAAGAATATCCAGTGGGTTTAATATAGATGGAAATTCAGTTTTTAATCAGCATAGTATGCAGTTACTCACCGGGGTATGGAATCATTTTGTTCACCCTGATGATGTATTTCAAGTTGTACAGCGAGATGCTGATGCATTTGAAAGTAGAAACCCTGATAATCTCGGATGGAGATCTACTCCGGATACTACCACTTCACTGTATAAGGAGTTTCTTAAAAGATTAAGCCACACAAAAAAACAGTATCCCTTTTTGCGTTTGGTTTCTGCAGACTATGGAGCAAATATAGCTCAGGATTGGTTGAATGCAGATTCTGAATATCTGGAAACGGATGATCAGTATCTCGTAAATGTAACACCACCTGATACTTATAAATCTTCAAGTGCGGACAAAGACGAAAAATATTGGTTTATGTATGTACCAAGGGAAGATCGCGCTGATATTGAGAAACATTTAAGTAAGATCATAGACGGATATACTTTTTCCAGATTTTGGGATGGGTACCTTTTCCAATTTTATTCGAAGAAAAACCTGATAAATATTCCTAAGCCAAAGTCGAATGAAAGAACTTCCAGGGAGCAGGAATCAGGTTTAGCATTGGCAAAGAATAGATTTAATACTTACCTCACAAATCCTTTTTATTTAGCCGCTTCCTCTGTTGCCGTTGAACCAGAAATTACCTTTGAACAACAGCTTTCGGATGCGATAAACAGATATTTACGAAATCCTAAAAGTGTTCAGGCTCAGGAAGAATTAATTGAACTTAGCATTGAAAATGATGAAGCTATGCGTGCTATTCAAATTCTTGAGTTCAGGTTAAAGTCTAGCCCTGACTGGCAAAAGAGTGACATAGACCGACTAGTTACTTACTATGGATTTGAAAGTGCATATACAAGAGCTGAGAACTTTCTGGAAGAGCTTTGGAGAAAATATGGTGATGAGAAGGTTATTCTTTTAAAAAACAGAATAGCTGAACAGCTTGGTTTGTACTCACCTGAATTTGTAAAGAGATGGAGACTTAGAGAAATTGAAGTTTATGGTGAAACCAATGAAACCGTTCTTGCTTATGTAAATGCTGTTGAAAGTGTTGAAACCTGGCCGGAGATAAAACAAAGGCTAAGGAGTCTGATAAATAACGATCCGCGAAATGATAGCTTGTACGCATATACAATTCAGAGATCATTTTATTATGAAGCGGCAGATAGTACTATTGCATTACTGGAAGAGTTTCCTGAATGGTCTCATAGCCAGTTAAATGAATTTGCAGGGCAGTTTGCTAATATATATGGTTATCAGCTATTTGATTACGATAAAGCTTTGTATTGGGCGGAACGATCGGATAGTATTTCAAATCGAACTAAATTAGAATGGATAGCTCAACAAAATGAACTGGATCAATTCTATGCCATCACTAAGGATTATTTACAGAATAATCCCGGCAACGATTCCTTAAGAGTTTTTGCAGGTACAACTCTCTATTATCTTGGCTTTAAAGAAAGAGGATATGAAATCATGTATCCTTTATTCGGTAAAGGAAAGAGTACGGACACAGAAGCTCATCAATTAATCGAAGAAGAGTTTAAGTTTATCACTTATAAGGACAAGAAGAATCTTTTCAGAAGATATCCGAACTTCTTTTCAGAGAAAGAAGAAGAGATATTTAAAACTGATCTAAGATGGAATGAAGGAGTGAGAGCATCTTTGTTCGGTGAATACTTCTCTGACAATTTTGATAATCAATCTGCCAGAGGAGGCTTGTCGGTACAATTCGGGAACAGGTTGGATAAATCTCACTTATTTAAATTGGAAGATATTTATGTAAATGACAGAGTTGGGAATCAAAATTTCTTTTCAAACTTTACAGGCATTGGATATGAATTCGAAAACAGAAAAGAAGACTATAGCCGTGTATTTAGATTTGGTCCATCTGTATTTTATGGAGAGGAAGGAATTTTAGCAGAAGCGTTTGTTTCCTACTCGATAAGCTATGATTCTACATTTACAGCACTCAATTTGTCGATTGAACCTGAGTTTACCCGCCAGGCAATTGTTCAGGATATCTATAAATTGAAGGGCGAATTCTATAGAGAAGATCCATGGTTAAAAAATAAATTTCTGACAACGGTGTCTGGATCGGGGCAGGTTTATACAAATGAAGTATTCGATTATTCTATAACAGGGAGGGGATACCTTCAGCCTTGGGGCACTGCTTTCAGAGGAAGATTGATTGGTGAGTTAGGTTGGCAGGATGCTTCAAAAAAATTCCCGAATGCAGAACCATTTTTTACTCAGGATAATTATTTACTAAAAGGTTTAGGCTTTGATTTGAGATATCGAAACCCTAATGATTTTAGCTATGATTCATTATTTGAACTGGAACTAATGGGAAAACATGCTTCAAGTGATGGATATTTTTTAACCGGAAGAGCAAACGTAGAACATAAATTCAAAAAGTTCTGGCAAATAAAAGTGGGTACTGAGTTTTCAACAAGTTCAGTTTATCAGTCAAACAGAATATTTTTTACCATTTCTCACTTTTTTAAATACAAACTAAAACGCCCCGAACAAAAATAACTTAGAAGCGTATATTTCTTCATGAAAAAAATCAGACCTCATATTGAGTGGCTTGCATTTACTTTAGGTTTAGTTCTTATGGCTACGATGGATCCTCTAAGTAATGGGTCTTCATTGTGCTTTTTTGAGTTCATCGGAATCGAATTTTGTCCGGGAGAGGGGTTAGGGCATTCCATTGCCTGGATATTCAGAGGAGAGTTTGATAATGCAGTAAGCGCGAATCTTTTTGGTATTCCGGCCGTACTCATTTTGAGCTTGAGAATTCTACAGATCTGGAAAGATCTTTATATAAATAAAACTACTACACAAACAGGACATACAGATGGCAGAAGTTTATGATTTTATACCTGAAGCAGAAGGAGATGAAGCACTTTATTTGGCTAAACTTCTAACTTCATTGGATGATGAGAATAAAAAAAGATTCTCTAATGTATACAGATCCAGAAGAAAAGACCCTCAGACTATTCTAGTGCTTTGTCTTTTAGGATTTGTAGGTCTTGCAGGAGTACACAGATTTATATTAAATCAGATAGGAATGGGAATTTTATACTTCTTTACTGCAGGTCTTTGTTTTATTGGAGTGATCGTTGATCTGGTCAACTATAAGGATCTTACTTTTCAATATAACAGAAAGGTTGCTCAGGAAGTTAGATCCCTTTTATAAAAGCCCGAAAACGCGATTTACATTAAACCCGAATCTGAAGTTTGGTTCAAAAAAATCAGTTTCGGTTCGGGTTAATAAGTGCTGTTCGGTAAACCATCTTCCGGACATAAAAAACATTTGAAATACATGACCACCGGTCTCTAACTCATAGACTAAGGCTGCGTGGTTTTTTGTGTCTGTAATTTTATCACCGATTACAGGGAGATACTCAAATGAAATTGATTTTCTTTCATTGATCTTAAATCTTCCAGCAAAACCAAGTCCATAAACGGTATTATACAATTCTGAATCTGGTTTTGTCTTAACTACAGTATTAAAATGAGAGACCATAGGGGAAACCTGAAAGCTAAAATTGTCGCTAAACTTACGAGCAATCATAACCGAACCTAGATAATTCAGCCTTTCTTGGAAGGTTAATCCAAAGGATTCTTTTTGAGTTCTGATTCCCGTGTTTCCTTTTAGCACAACGGAAACCGGAATCCTATCCAGTTTTGTCTGATGAAGGATTCTATAATCGATTGAAAAATCAATGTTATCTTCCCGACTGGTTCGTCCAATTCCAATATTGAGATCATCAGTAAGTCCGTAACCAAAAGCGATACGAACATTAGCTCCTTCGTCAACTCCGAAAAATGTTTCTATACCACCGCGAACATCCCCAAAATTGTGCTGTATCATACTATTCAGATCGCCTTTACCTAATAGCTGAACCGTTCCTAAACCGGCTATGTTTTTAGTTAAAAAAGTTTCAGCAACCGGACCATCAGGATTTGCTCTTTTTCGTTCTAATTGAGCACTAACAAGGCTGGTCATAAAAAATGAAAACAATAATGTTGCTATACTTTTTCTCATACTTACCCGTCTACTGGTTTTAATAGAGCATCGATTTTAATTTCTTGCTCTTTATCTACTTTAATAAATAAAATTTGTGGAGGCTCAATTTTATAATCTAACAAACTCAGAATCCAGCCGGCAGTAACATGTAAACCATTATCTTTCATCTGTAAGGTGCCTTCAACTTCGATTTCTTTTTCTACTCCATGGATCTTGAAGGTACCCCTCACTGTTACATCTTGTATTGCTGAAGATTCAGGATCAAAATCAGAGACAAGCTTACCAAAGAATTCTGCAAAAGGATATTTCTTTGTTTCTAAAGTGAGTTTCATATCTTTATCACGCTTTCCATTTCCGGTATCCAACGTTTCCAGATCTATATAGAAATCTACGGTTTTTTCGTCTAGATCAATAAAACCTACCAAGTTCTCAGAGTTTCCTTCAAAGCTATGTAATGGAACTTTGGAGTAGAACGTAGCTTTACCTTCTTCAGTTTTAAAGCTTTGTGAATGACCTAAGCTCGATATAAAAAGACACAGAACTGTAGTAAAGATTATTTTTTTCATAAAGAAGACCTATCTAATTATTTTGTGCACCCTGATTTATCCAAGCAATTATTTTTCCAATTTCGGAGTTACTTAACGCAGACCGACCTTGTGGCATTCTGTTACCAAATTCAGGGTTTTCACCTAGTTTATCGACTAAAGGGCTATTATCTGCATTATTTGGAACGACTATTAATCCACCATAACTAGTTCCTTCGCTGTTAATTGTACTTTGGAAGCTATCCAAGTTTACTCCATTTACGTTATCACCATTGGTATGACAAAATCCTCCTCCACAATTCGAATTGAAAATAGGCTGGATATCGGTTGCATAACTTATTGGATCATCAGGAATCTCAGGAACTTGATCCTCAACATTGTTGACACAACTCATCAAAAATAAAAAAGCAGAAATAGGAAGGATATAGTTTTTCATTGCATAAGTATTTAATAATTATCTGTATTTAAAACTATTAACTCGAAATTAAATTACATCATCCTAATTACTCAACTATAATAGAAAAAGTATCACAGAACTCTAAAAAGATTGGAAAAATAAAAAACCCGAGTCGTTCAAAACTCGGGTTTATCTTTAGGGCATTTGGTGCTTGTGCAGCATCCAAAAGCTCGATTGCTCTTCGTGTGTCGACTACGAAATAATTTATTATTAGTTACAGCCTTTTAAATTAATCATATTAAATGCTGCAAAGAGGTGGGTTTAAACTCAAGGGTTGTTATCTTTGATTATGAACAATAAAAAGATATTAGATTTCACTACAAAAGAGTCAGCAATAGGTATAGCTGTAGTGCTTATTGTTTTCCTGAGTACATTTATTTCCCGAACTGCCAGAATTTCAAAATCAGAGGCTTTAGTTGGAACCCAGAACACTCAGATATATTTGCACGAAGACGTTAATCTAAGTGAACTAGTAAGTATACTGGAGTTGTCAAATATTCAATTTGATGAAGAAGAACTACTTTGGGTTAGTCCTCTGCTTGGTTGGAGAACTTTCAAAAAAGGATACTATGAGTTTGATGGAGAGTATTCCTACAATGACTTTTTAACCAAGCTAGCTTTTGGAAGTCAGGATCCTGTCTCAATTACAATTTTACCGGGTATAACAATTGACAGGTTTGCCAGAAATTTAGGAAATGAAATGAGTTTTGACAGTTCTGAAGTCATGAATGTTTTTGATGACTCTCTATTTGTTGCTTCCAAAAATATATCCAAAGAACAATTGTTCGGAAGAATGTTACCAAACACTTATGATGTTTACTGGACTTACAGCCCAAAGCAAACAGTGGAAAAGATACTCACCGAATTTAATAATCAGGTTGCCAAAAGGTATAAAAGCAGAATTGATTCTTTGGATTATTCGATCGATGAGATCGTTGCAATGGCATCTATTGTAGAGTGGGAAGCTAATATTGAAGAAGAAAAACCAATAGTAGCCGGTTTATATTGGAACAGGTTAAAAAGAAGAATGTACTTGCAAGCTGATCCAACTATTAGTTTTGCTGTAGGAGAGAGGCGCAGATTATTACTGGAAGATTACAAAGTTGATCACCCTTATAATACTTACACTAAATATGGATTACCTCCGGGACCGGTTACAAATCCCAGTTTACAAACTATAAAAGCGACATTGTATCCCGCGAAACATCAATATTTATACATGGTAGCAAGTCCTGAAGGGGGACATCTTTTCAACCGAACCTATGAAGAGCATTTAGTGGATGCTGAAAAATGGCGAAAATGGTTGAGGCAGCAGTACAGAATTAAGCGGCAAAGAGAACTGCAGGGATCAGGAGAATAAATGTCAGAGCGTGTTATTCTTGCCTGTAAAGAGATTTAATAAGAACCTTTTGGTTTATATGCTCACTATCAAAACCAAACTGACCACTAAGACCACGGTAATTTTTCAATTCATGCAGACCTTGCTTTAATAAATCAGGATTACCGACTCTGTTTAATGTACTTAAGACAAGTTTGGCTACATCGTAGCCGATAAAAGCAAACTGATTAGGTTCTGTTTGGAATCGTAACCTGAAATTCGAAGCAAACTCTTCTACATCAGTTTCACCATATCGTATTTCAAAACTCTGAGTATAGTGAATGGAGGTTTCCGGCAATCGTGTGTTTTCCAGGTCTGTGTCTGCCCATTCTTCTGAACCAAGGAGTATATAATCACTTCTTGAAGCTTCTAGATCAGTAAGCAGATTCCTGATCAAGGTTGGAGCTGCCGCACCTGTGAATGGGGCATAGATCGCTTTTAAACCAGGCGATGGTACCAATGTGTCAGTTTTAGACAGATACGCTGTGTATTCAGAAATATCATAGCCATCAGACTCCAAATCGTTCAGAAAAAAGTGCTGAACAAATGCCCCTAAGCGTTCGGCTTCATGTCTGAATGCCAATGCTGAAGCTTCTCCTAGTGCATCCATTTCAGCCAAAACTGCTACGGTATCAAGACCTAAAGAATTGACAGCATATTGGGCCATTTTTTTGCCTTGTACTGCAAAAGTAGGGTTCGTTTGGAACATATAGTTATTGGCGATGCTCAGCGAATCAGAGTTTGCTAAAGGGGTAATTACTGGTACTTCATAAACTTCAGCCAGATCAGAAAATGATTTTGCTACATTAGAAAACAAAGGTCCAATTACCACATCTACATCTTTATTCCATATCAAATGATTTAAAATATCTTCTGATTGAACAGAATCAACATTTGTTCTGGAAAAATTAATAAATGCCTTCTTATCAGGATGGTTTGCATTGAATTCTTCTACTGCAGTCTGAATTCCAAAATAGAGATGTTGTGGAATTTCATAATTATCAGAGTTCATATCAAAAGAGGGTAGTGCAACGCCAATTTGATAAGACATTCCGGTAGGAGCGAATGAATACTTTTGGAATGGATATCTGGAAGCATAAGTAAGTGAGTCTCTCAATGCAGTTTCTATCTGAAACAGATCTACAGCATTACTGTCAATCAAAGAAGATTTTAACGAGTTGACCATAGTTTTGGCTTTCGAGAAATCGACTCTCCCTAAAGCACCGGAAATAACATCAGCTAAGATCTCAACATTCGAACTCTGTTTGAACACAGTCTTGATCTGATCAATACTTAAATAGTTTAAAATCTGATCGTAGAAAGAAATAGCTCTGGTATAGTAAGGGTTACTTCTGCTATTGGATTTTAGCTCATATAAAAGCTCAAGAGAAGCTGCAAAATCACTATTCTGAAACAAAACCAAAGCCTTTGTATACTTGGCTTCCTGTACAAAAATATTCGTGCTTTCATCTGAATCAATAACCTTATTCAGGTAAGCTTTGGATTTAGAAAATTCACCTAAAGAAAAATAACTCTTCCCTGAAAATAGATTCGCTTCCGGACTATCGATTTGAGTGAATATTCTAAGCGCTCTTTCATAGTCTTCGTTTTGATAGAGGCTTTTACCTGCCTCAACAGATTGAGAATAAGCTGAGGTGGAAAAAAGCAGAATTAATAAAAAAGAGAAAATTGAAAAAGTAGATTTCATAGAATTGCTAATTAATACAAATGCTTACACTCAGAATAAACGAATTTGTTCTGATTTATTCCCATTCAATTGTTGCAGGAGGTTTAGAGCTAATATCGTAAACCACTCTGTTGATTCCCTTTACTTCATTAATAATACGATTAGAGACTGTTCCAAGGAAATCGTAGGGGAGATGAGCCCAATCAGCAGTCATTCCGTCTACACTTGTAACCGCTCTGATCGCCGCAGTAAACTCATATGTCCGCTCGTCACCCATTACACCAACACTTTGAACAGGAAGTAAAACAGCAAGAGCTTGCCAAACATCATCATAAAGCCCCTGATTTTTGAGCTCATCGATAAAGATCTTATCAGCTTCGCGAAGCAGATCCAATCTTTCTTTACTGAGTTCTCCTATTACTCTGATCCCAAGCCCTGGGCCAGGAAATGGATGTCGGCCAATAAAATGAGCAGGAATACCTAAAGCTTTCCCAACTTCACGTACTTCATCTTTAAATAATTCCCGTACAGGCTCTATCAGATCAAGTTTCATTTTTTCCGGTAAACCACCCACATTATGGTGCGATTTTATAGTGGCGGATGGACCTTTGAAGGAAACACTTTCAATTACATCAGGATATAAAGTGCCCTGAGCTAAATATTTAAATTCTGATTGCCCGCCAATTTCCTTCTCGAAAACATCAATAAAAGTAACGCCGATGATCTTTCTTTTCTTTTCCGGATCAGAAACACCTGTTAATCTGGATAGGAATAGTTCACTTGCATCTACACCTCTTACAGGAAGTTCAAGATCTTTGATATAAAGATCGAGCACCTCATTGAATTCATCCTTTCGCAGCAAGCCGTTATCAACAAAAACGCACTCCAGCTGATCTCCAATAGCTTTGTGAATCAAGGTAGCAACAACTGTCGAGTCCACTCCGCCTGATAGTGCACAAAGAACCTTATCATTCCCGACTTTTTTTCTGATCGCTTCAATTTGTTCTTCCACAAAAGAATTTGCGGTCCAGTCTCCCGATAAACCACAGATATCGAAAGCAAAGTTATGGAGAATTTGTTTACCGCAGTCTGTGTGTGCTACTTCCGGATGGAATTGAACTCCGTAGATCTCTTTTTCTTTATGGTGAACAGCTGCAACTCCGGCATTATTTGTATGTCCTACAATCTCATAAGAGGATGGGAGTTCATGAATGTGATCTCCATGACTCATCCAGACAACAGAGTTGTCTTCTACATCTTTTAATATTCCATTGTTGTTATCAACGATTAGGTGTGCTCTCCCGAATTCACGTTTATCTGCTTTTTCAACACTGCCGGGAATCTGAGTATGAGCAAGAAGCTGTAATCCATAACAAACACCGAGAATTGGTACATCCCAATCCAAAATATCGGTTTGGAGGGATGGAGCATCGTCGTCATTTACACTTTTGGGGCTTCCTGAAAGAATAATGCCTTTAGGAACCGGTTCTGAAACCGTACTCAGATCGACATTAAAAGGATGGATTTCACAGTAGATATTGAATTCACGTAATCTTCTTGCGATAAGCTGAGTGAACTGAGATCCGTAATCAAGAATTAAAATCCATTCGTTATGTCGGTTCATTAAATTTGATAGTATTTAAGCGATGATTTCTTTGTATTGGTCTGCTGACAGAAGAGATTCCAGTTGAGAGGTATCTGATAGCTTTACTTTTACCATCCAGCCTTTCCCGTACGGATCTTCATTAACGATCTCAGGATTATCTTCAAGCTCCTCATTAATTTCTGAAATTTCACCATCTACAGGCGCATAAAGCTCAGAAACTGTTTTTACAGCTTCAACAGTACCGAAAGTGTCATCGGCAGAAAACTCAAATCCTTCTTCTTCCAACTCCACAAAAACGATATCTCCAAGTTCACCCTGAGCAAATTCTGTGATCCCAATAGTGGCTGTGCCGTCACCATTGTCTTTGATCCATTCATGTTCTCTGGTGTATTTTAAATCACTTGGTACGCTCATCTAACAGCCTCCGGGTTAAATTTGAAATTGTTTTCTAAATACTTAGTGGTGAATTTACCAGCTAAGAAGTTGGGATCATCCATAAGTTGAATATGGTAAGGTATAGTTGTTTTAATGCCTTCTATGATAAATTCCTGCAACGCACGTTTCATCTTATTGATAGCTAATTCTCTGGTTGGTGCATAAACAATTAGTTTAGCTATCATTGAATCGTAGTGAGGCGGGATGCGATATCCTGAATAAGCATGAGTATCCAGTCTCACACCATGTCCACCGGGTGGGTGAAATACCGTAATTTCACCTGCAGAAGGACGGAAGTTAAATTCAGGATCTTCAGCGTTAATTCTACACTCTATAGAATGGCCTCGCATTTCGATCTCACGCTCTTCGATCTTCATACCGGCAGCAACACGTATTTGCTGTTCAATAAGATCATAACCTGTTACTTCCTCAGTTACAGGATGTTCAACCTGAATACGAGTGTTCATTTCCATGAAATAGAAATTCTCATCGTCATCTACTAAATATTCAACAGTACCAGCACCTTCATAATCAACTGCTTTCGCAGCATTTATAGAAGCTTCACCCATTCTTTTTCTTAAATCCGGGGTCATAAGTGGGGAAGGAGATTCTTCCAATACTTTTTGATGTCGTCGCTGAAGAGAGCAATCTCTTTCACCTAAGTGAATAACATTACCATGCTGATCAGCCATGATCTGGATCTCAACATGATGTGGGTTTTGAACGAAACGTTCAATATATACTTCCGGGTTACTGAAGATAGTGCCGGCTTCATTTCGGCACATTTCGAAGTTCTTCTTTAACTCACTTTCTTTTTCAACTACACGCATTCCACGACCACCGCCACCAGCAGAAGCTTTGATAATAACCGGGAATCCAATGTCCTTGCACACTTTTACAGCTTCTTCATAAGTGTCAACTACTCCATCACTACCAGGTACAACAGGTACCTTATTCTTGATCATAGTTGCTTTAGCTACAGCTTTATCTCCCATTGAGTTAATAGCGTGAGGGGACGGGCCTATAAACTTTAGATCATGCTCAGAGCAAATTTTAGAGAACTCAGCATTTTCAGCTAAAAATCCATATCCGGGATGGATCGCTTCGGCATTTGTGATTTCGGCTGCAGCCAAAATACTTTGAATTTTCAGGTAGCTGTCTTTACCGGCGGGAGGGCCTATACATACAGCTTCGTCTGCAAATTTAACATGAAGGCTATCGGCATCAGCTGTTGAATAAACAGCTACAGTTTTAATGCCCATTTCTCTACACGTTCGAATAATTCGAAGTGCGATTTCACCACGATTGGCTATTAATATCTTTTTAAACATGCTGACTTATTAGTCTTTGCTGATTATGAAAAGAGGTTGATCAAACTCGACAGCCTGACCATCGTCGATCAGAATCTCCTGAACAGTTCCACTAAATTCGGCTTCAATTTCATTCATGATCTTCATTGCTTCTACAATACAAAGAGTATCACCTTTAGATATCTTTGATCCTACTTTTACAAAAGGATCGGAATCAGGTGAAGCTGCTTTATAAAAAGTACCAACGATTGGAGATTTAACAGTTTCTCCTTTTGCTGATGAACCGCCAGAGGATTCTGAAGAAGCGCCACCATCTGCTGAAGCCGGTGCCTGTGGTTGAGCAGGAGCTGCAGGCTGTGCCGGAGCAGCTTGCATTGGTTGTGAGTATGTAATCTGCTCAACAGTCCCTGTTTTCTTTACTTTAATTTTAAAATCGCCTTCTTCGATAGCTACCTCGTCTACATCGCTATCAGAAATTAGATTTAGAATATTTTTTATCAGTTTTAAGTCCATGGTAAGTTATTTAGCTCGTTCCAGATAAGTTCCTGTTCTTGTATCTACTTTAATTTCTTCACCTTCATTAATAAAAAGAGGCACGTTTACAACAGCTCCGGATTCTAAAGTTGCTGGTTTGCTTCCTCCTTGTGCAGTATCACCTTTAACTCCGGGATCTGTTTGGCTTACGGTAAGTACTAAATGATCCGGTGGTTCTGCGTATAAAACTTGTTCGTCGTCCGCATTAAATAATACATTGCAGACCTGTCCTTCAATTAAAAAATCTTTTCTTTCAACCTGATTGGCATTAACGGGAATCTGTTCATAAGTATCACTATTCATAAAGTAGAAAAGGGAACCATCTTGGTATAAAAATTGATAGTTTCTGTTTTCTACACGAACAGCTTCGGTATTCTCTCCCGAGCGCCATGTTTTATCAATGTTTTTACCGTTTACAATACCTCTGAGCTTTGTTCTCACAAAAGCGGGGCCTTTTCCGGGCTTTACATGTTGAAATTCAGTAATCGAATACAATTCACCATCCATATTCAGAACTAACCCGTTTCTGAAGTCGGAAGTAGAAATTTTAGCCATTAAAAATATCTCCGTTAATTAGTTGCCCAAAAATACAGCTAGGGAATTCCGATAACAAGTTAATTAAAGAAAATTGGTAATAATGTTATATAGAATCGCCAGCGGGCAAACTACGTAAATGAATACTGGCCAGACTTTCGAAAATAATGTTTGTCTGATACCTGCAAAACCAAATTCCATCTCTGTAATTGCTGAGTCTGTCTTCCAAACAAAGGCAACAAATATACAGGTCAACAATCCTCCTATTGGTAATCCAAGGTTATTGAATATGTTATCAAAATGACCAATAAGTGCCGGATAAAAGGAAACCACTATAGAAATAGCAAGCACTCCAAGTCCAACGCTCCAAGCTGCTTTTTTCCTTTTTACTTCGAATTCATCGATTACGAAAGATACAGGAACCTCAAGTAGTGATATAGTAGATGTCAACGCTGCGATACTTAACAACAAGAAGAATACAACACCAAGAATTAACCCAACTGCTCCGCCAATAGTATGAAAGAGTGCCGGTAGAATTTGGAAAACCAGATCGGTACTGGAAGCCAGTTGATCGCCAACAAAGATTTCAATTCCTGCATTCTTTGCAACATACATTGCCGGGATGATCAAAAGTCCGGCTAAAAAGGCGATTCCAACATCAGCCAAGGTTACAAATGCAGCTGCCTGAGGAATGTTCTCTTTTTTATTCAGATATGAACCATAAGTGATCAATGCTCCCATACCAAGAGAAAGCGAGAAGAAAGCCTGACCCATTGCTGAAAATATCAGGTCTGCATTAATTTTTGAAAAATCAGGAAGCAGATATTCGCGAACACCTTCTGATGCACCTGGTTGAGTAAGTACATAACCGATCATTATTACAATGATTCCGATCAATAAAGGCATCATAAATTTAGTGGCACGTTCAATACCATCGCTGATACCGCCGGTAATAATTTTAATAGTACCAAACATAAAAGCAGAGGCAATAATAGCATTTTTCCAGCCATTGCCTGTGTCAGTAAGTAAATCAGCGGCTTCCTGCCAACCGAAATAGTAGAAAATTTCTTCGAATGCGAATCCGAACGCCCAACCTGCAATTACAGTGTAGAAGGAGAGAATCATAACTCCGCAAATAACTCCCCATAAACCAACCAATGGGAAAAACTTATTGGAAGAAAGAGCTTTAAATGCTCCGACAGGGTTTTTACCGGATTTTCTACCGATAGCCAGTTCGGCTACCATAACCGGAAAACCTATTAAAAATGTACAAATCAAATAAACTATGAGATAAGCTGCGCCACCTTCAGTAGCTACTTTTGTTGGGAAACCCCAAATATTACCTAATCCTACTGCAGAACCGGCTGCCGCTAAAATAAATCCAAGTTTTGAATTCCATGCACCACGTTCGCTTGTTGATGTACCTGCCAAAAGATGTCCTCCTTTAAGAGTTGATTAAAGCACTAAAATATTTCTTGATCACATTATTCGCAACCTTCTTAATATAACACCGGAAGAAGGTGCTAGAGTATAAGAATTTTCAATAGTTATTTTAGCTTTATTTAGTTTGATTGAATTTTTATCCGCCACGAGCTCCCAATTGCCCGGAAGCAGATCAATTGAATGTTCTTTTTTTGGATTTCCATTCAAAGAAATGAAATACTCATATGGGTCTAGCTCTTCATTCGTTTGTATTGAAAAAGTAACATGAAGAGGGTCTTTATAAACTTTAAAATTAATATCTGAGGGTGAAGCTTTTCTGAGAGCAGGGGAGCTTAAGCGGAGCTCAATGAGATCCTTATAATACTCAAACAAACCTTTATTGATCTCTATTTCATTGAAATTCAGCCAGTTAGTTTCGTTGTCTTTGTTGTAACTGTCATGATCGAGCATTCGATTTCTTTTATCAAGATCTAAGGGATCGAATATCAGTTTTGAGCGACCCCATTCCTGTCCCGCGTGCATCATGGTTACACCTTGACTCACAAAAAGAGTGAGCGCTGCAAGTTTGGCCGTAGCTAATTCTTCCTGAGACAGATGTGTAAGTGCTCTTTTGTTTTCAAACTTCTGTTCATTTTTAGAATGATCTAAGGATATCCGGATGAAATCACCAAGAGTGTACCCATCATGACTTTCAATATAATTGAGCGAATGAGCAGAGGTATTAAAAAGTCCTTTTTCACCTTCTTTTAGCGTTCCGCGGATAAAATTTTCTAAAGCGAATCGTGAAGTTTCATGATTCCATCCACCAAAAATAAAGCCTTTATCAGAAATAGGGTGAGAGCCTTTGATCCCGTTTCTGATCTTGTCATTCCAGGAGATCCAGCCGTGATCGGAGAATCCCGAAGGCTTATATTCTCCACCCCAGGGTTCAGCGATCAAAATTACATCTGGATTGATCTTTTGTGCTTCTTGTTTGATCAAGTCAATAGTTTCCCAGTCTATTATTCCTGCCAGATCAAATCTGAACCCATCAATGTGATATTCTCTGATCCAATGAAGTATAGATTCTACGATCAGCTTCCTGGAATGCTCAGATGTGGTATCAATATCATTTCCGGTCCAGCTGTTGTTGATGAAGTTTCCTTTTTCATCAAGCTTGAAATAATGCTCTTTAGCCAGAATTTTGAGCGGATTTTGATCATAATGAGAAGCATGATTGTAAACCACATCCATTATAACAGCGATCTCATTTTTATGAAGCTCACGAATTAAACTTTTTAACTCTGAAATTGCATTTTCGGACTTCCCGATTACTTCATTTTCATTGAGGTTGGCATCGGAAGCGTACATGGTTTCAGGAGCATGAAAAAATGAGGTCATATAACCCCAGTAATTTCTAGCGTAGGGATTCCAGGTATTCTTTATTTCTTCTATTGTTTGCTCATTAAAAGGAGGCTCGAAATAAGCAAACTTTTGCAGAGGTAAAAATTCAACTGCATTTACGTTAAGCCGCTTTAGATGCGCAATACCACCGACTTCAGCTTCTCTGAAATCATTGTAGATTCCCTGAACAAATGTTCTTGCTGAGGAGTGAGCAACCATGTCTTTGATGTGAGTCTCATAAACAATGAGATCTCTTGGGTCTTCAACTTTAATAAAGCGATCAGCCTGCCAATCAAATTCTTTTGATCGAAAGATCTTTGTCTTAGGAAACTGTAGATGATGATTTGTAGTAGTTACAAATGTACTCCAGGGATCAGCTACATATTGGATCTCACCATTTCTAGACACCCAGTAACAGTACCATTTATCAGACAGGTCTTCGGAAACAAGGGCGTTCCAGATTCCGCTTTCATCTTTAGTGCAGGGATAAACAGAGCCTTCTTCATCTGAATAGTTATCATAAACTATTATTTCAATAGAATCAGATAAAGGGGAGAAGACTCTGAAGACCACACCTTTCTCAGTAATGGTATATCCCATTTTATAGATGTCAAAATCAACAGAAGTGACAGTTTGGGAATTCAAGCTCAAGTTATTGTGCTTCCTGATTCAGCTTCAGTGTCCACAAATTTAAGATTGCCTTCGGTATCTTCAGCCATCAGGATCATTCCGGCACTTTCAACACCCATAAGTTTTTTGGGAGCCAGATTTGCGACCACACTAACTTTTTGACCAACGATCTTATCCATATCCACGTGTTTGGCGATGCCTGAAACTATAGTTCGTATCTCGATGCCGATATCAACTTTGAGTTTTAAAAGTTTATCTGATTTTTCAATTTTCTCTGCTTCTAAGATCTCTCCGGCACGAATGTCCAGTTTCATGAAATCTTCAAAGCCAATGTTTTCTTTCAATGGTGTAAATTTTGAGGTTGGATCATTAGCAGCAGCTCTTTCTTCTAATCTGGCTATCTGCGCTTCAATTTCTTCATCTTCTACTTTAGTAAAAAGCACTTCTCCGGGATCTATCGAGTTTCCAACTTCCAACATAGAATCAGAAATACTGTCCCAGGAAACCTTTCCGGAATAAGAAAGCTGATTTCTTAGTTTTTTCATGGAATCAGGGAGAATAGGTTCCATCAATACAGAAAGCGCAGCACATATTTGCAAACTTACATGTAAGGAGTTTGCACAAGCCTGAGGGTCGCTGTTTCTGGTTTTCCAAGGCTCAGTTTCAGTAAAGTATTTATTTCCGGCTCTGGCCAAATTCATCATTTCAGAAATGGCTTCCTTAAACTTAAATGTTTCAAGAGCTTGGGTTACTTTTTCTTTCTGGGTTTCGATGGATTTCAATGCATCCAGATCGATTTGTTGCGGATCAACTAGTTTAGGGACCTCTCCATTAGCAAATTTCTGTGTGAAAGAGAGTGCTCTGAATACGAAATTGCCCAAAACAGCTGCAAGTTCATTATTGACTCTGGCTTGAAAATCTTTCCATGAAAAATCTGAATCTTTACTTTCAGGAAGGGTAGTTCCCAGTGCATAACGAAGCAGATCCGGTGAAAAATCTTCTAAATATTCATGTAACCAAACTGCCCATCCGCGGGAAGTAGAAAGCTTTTTGCCTTCCAGGTTCAAAAACTCGTTCGCAGGAACGTTTTCGGGCATAACATATCCGCCGTGTTCCATCAGGATGGTCGGAAACATGATGCAGTGAAAAACGATATTATCTTTTCCTATAAAGTGATAGAGTTCGGAATTCTCATCCTGCCAGTAATCTTTCCAGGCTTCGGGAGTTCCTTTTTGTACTGCCCACTCTTTCGTTGCAGAGATGTAGCCGATGGGAGCATCGAACCAAACGTAGAGAACTTTTCCTTTTGCGTTTTCTAACGGAACAGGAACTCCCCAACTTAAGTCTCTTGTGGCAGCTCTGTCTGCAAGTCCGTCATTAAGCCAGCTCTTAACCTGACCCATTACATTGGGTTTCCAGTTGTTTCTGGTATCCAACCATTTTTCCAGTTTTTCCTGAGTATCACCAAGAGGCATATACCAGTGCTCGGTTTCTTTCAATTTAGGCTTTTCTCCTGAAAGTGCCGAAACCGGATCGATCAATTCAGTGGGGGATAGAGATGTGCCACACTTCTCACATTGATCTCCATAAGCTTCTGTGTAACTGCAATTTGGACAAGTTCCCTTAACATATCTGTCAGGTAAAAACATGTCCGCTTTGGAATCATAAAGCTGCTTTTCCGTCTTCTTTTTGAAGTAACCTTTGTTATTCAGGTTTGTGAAGAATTCCTGAGCTGTTTCATGATGAGTTTTAGAACTCGTTCTTCCGTAATAATCGAAAGAAATTCCGAATTCCTCGAACACATTCTTATTCATTTCATGAAACCGATCCACTATATCCTGAGGTTTCACACCTTCTTTTTCAGCAGCAATAGTGATGGGGACTCCGTGTTCATCAGAGCCACAAATAAAAACGATATCATCGCCTTTTAGCCTTTTATAGCGGGTATAGAAATCGGGAGTTAAATAAGCCCCGGCTAAATGACCTAGATGTAGTGGTCCGTTAGCATAGGGAAGGGCTGCAGTAACAAGAATTCGTTTATTGTCTGACATTAAAGTGATTAAATAGAAGGTTATTTTATGCGAAGATAAAAATGAATGAGGGAATTATGAATTAATAATCAAATAATCCCTTACAGAAGAACTAACTTTTAAATCCTCAAAGTGTAGCTTAAATAAAAATCGAAACCGGATCCGTTTAAAGATTCGAAAATAGGCGCTCCTGATTCGTAGTTATATTCAACATTATAATATTTAATACCGGCTGTTAAAAAACCTCTTTCGTAGTGTTCTTCGTACTCAAAAAGAAGATGTAGTCCACTGGTATCCTCATACTTTGTGTTTGTTGAAAACCCCGCAATTTCATCTGCATCAATATTCATCTTTCCATTAAGATAGAAACCATACCCGCCACCAATGTTTAAATTTCTATTGTTTATCAATTCGATTGGAAATTTTATCTCCGGCGTGATCACAAGTCTTTTGAAGGAAGAGCTGGCATTTTCCAATGGCGGTCGAAGCTCACTGGCTTGATAATAAAAAGTAGATCCGAATTTGATGTTTTTTTCAGTTATATAATACAAGCCTGTTCCTATGAAAAACCCTCCACCGGCACTAAGAGTAGACTCATCCCCATCTTCTGTTTCAAAGATATCTTTATTTTCTACTCCCAAACCAAATCCTGCTGTAAGGGTAGCTCCAAAACCTGATTTAACATAATTTGGTATAGTTACTAAAGTAGAATCTGTTTGGGCTATTGAACCGGTTGAAAGGAGGAGAATAGAAATAAATAGGAGTAGGAGTGTTTTCATTGGTCGATTTTAGAATGTTAAGCCGACAATGATACAATAACTTGCTTCACTAAAGCAATAGATCATTTAGCTTTACTTGATTGGTAAACAACTAAAAGAGCTTAATTTGGGTCTTGACAGGTACATTCGTTATGAGAAGCATAATATTTGTTTATTTGTTCTTCATTAAATTCTTCGAATGATGCTTTAAATGCATCATTGGATATAGAACAAATAGGTTTAAGAGGATCGTCTTTATATATATTTATTGAATAAGCTTCTTCAAATTCTATAATATTACCATTTACAATAGTGCTGGCATTATATAAGCTTTTTATATCACTAGTTTGTTGATTTGCCTTCTCTATAACTTTGCAAAAATCTGAAGTGACAATACTAACATTAGTTTCAGGTTTTGCCCGGTAGTTTTCGCATATATATCGATCTGTTTTTTCTACATGATTACAGCCAATGAATAATATCAAGGTATTTTCAATGTATTCTTTATGTTGGTAGGTTTGATAGTTGCTTTTGTTTAACAAGCTGGGGTCAAAGTAAGCATCACTTTCGTGGTATTTATAAGATTTGAATGTGTAGGAGATACTATACTTGTTCCCGTCTTGGGAATTGTCTGGTTTAACTAAAGTATGTACCGGTTTTTTAACAGGTCCCTGACCTTGTCCATGTAATAGCGCCGGCATTGCTAAAGACAGATAAAATAATATAAAAAGTAGTATGAGGTTTTTCATCTAAAATGCTTTAAGTGCAAGACATTCAAAAGATTATAGGTTTAAAAATACATTAATCTGATTAATTAAAAAAAACCGGGATTCAGTATTCCAAAACGGTGCTCATCCAGATACACTTCATTCTTTATAAATCCTTTTTGTGAAACACCTTCTGAATTAAAACCTGAATTGATCAATACCTTCATTGATCCGGGGTTTCCTTCCATTACCGTATCAGCTTCAGAAAAGGGATGAGGGAGGTAATCCCTCACTTGATCCCAGATCTGGGGATAATCAAAGTAAAGCGCTGAATCACTGATTATTTGAAAGTGAGGTTCAGTCTTTTAAAATTAAATCATGGAGAGCTATCCCGACTTCTTTAAAATCGAATTTGAACCCACTATTTATAAGAACTTCAGGATATACATTTCGGCTTTTTAATAATAATTCGGTTTCTGTTCTTAAAAAGAAAGCTCCTATTTCCAGAAGAAACTTTGGTTGATTAATTCCAACTGGAACATTGAGTGACGATCTTATCTGTTCCATAAACTTAGTATTTGGGATGGGATTAGGCGCAGTTATATTGACGGGGCCTGATATTTGGTTTGTATTGATTAGAAACTCAATTGCTTTACAAAAGTCGTTTATATGGATCCAACTCATTTTTTGTTGACCATTTCCATGTTTTCCACCTAAACCTAGTTTTGTTATAGCTTTCATTTTTGGAAAAGCTCCACCTTCATTACCAAGAACTATTGATGTACGTGTTGCTACTTTTCTAACGCCTTCTATTTCTTTAGAAAAAAATTCTTCTTCCCATTTCTTACAGACGTTCATTGAAAAATCGTTTCCAATGACTCCATCTTTTTCAGTCATTAATGTAATTTCTGAATGAATATAAGTAGTAGCACTGCTTGAATTTATCCAAAGAAAGGGCTTCTTAGATGCTTTTGATACAGCTTCGTTGAGGATTGAGGTAGAATCAATTCGGGAATCTAATATCTCGCTTTTATTTCTATCAGTATATCTGCAGTCAACAGATTTTCCTGCCATATTAATTATAACGTCTGCTCTATCAATTTCCTTTACCCAATCCCCTTTAGTTTTCCCATCCCATTTTAATTGGTTTTTATTGTGAGGATTCCGAGTTAAAATTTTAACTAAATGATCACGATCTGTAAAGAATTTGGTAAGCTCACTTCCTAAAAAACCACTTCCGCCTGCTATTAAAATATTCATCAAAGTATTATTGGAATTAAAATTATGGAGAGAACAAATACTCTATAAAGAACCCAAGACGCAGTAATTAAGAGTGGTAGTTCTAATATTTTGCACCTTCTTATATGATCGTAAAGCATAAATACTACTACTATGCCAAAAAAGAACAGATTAAAATAATGGCTCAATTCTGTAACCATATTAATGATAACTAATGGCAAAAGAGCTAAAGATCCGATTAATGAAACTGTACACATATTACCCAAGTAATCCATCAACTTAGTTTTGTTTACAAAGAGAATTACCGGGATCTGCCAAAAAATTTGCCCAAACCCAATTGCAAACTCCCAACTCCAATGATGGTTGACGAGGGCTTTATTAGAAATGAATCCCGCAAAACCAGAAAGAAGGAGTCCGACTAATAAAGTAGAAGCAATGATATAGTACAATCTATAATTAAAGTTAAAAGCAGGGGAGCAAGATCTTACGTTTAATTTAATTTTGGTAGGGAAAATGACTTTTCTGTTGTAAGAAATAAATTTATAGAGCTTTTTAAGTGATTGATAAATGATCCCTGACTTTAAAAAGCTATTTAAAAAATTGTTACTGTGACTTACAATTTTAATCAATGCATCAACACCATATAGAGTTTCTTCCGACACATTATCGAACAAAGCAATTTCACTTTTTGCTCGCTCCATATCTATTTTATCAGCCTTCTCGGTTTCAATTATTTGATATGGTTTAACAGTTTGTTCTGATATGAGACCCGTTTTAGTAAAAGTATCACCATAAAACACACACATGGGGCAATCTTGGTCAACGAGTAAGTTTTTATTTTTTAACATAACAAAAGTTTTAGAAAAAATTGAAAGTTCAGTTTAAAATTTTTTAAGCGAGCATTTTGATCATTTTTTTAAAGAATTTATTGTCATTCATTTTGATTAGTAACTCAGTTAATTGATCCATTTGCAAAACAAATTCCTCTAGTTCATTGATCATTGAGGAAAAGTGTTCAACATCTTCTTTTGGACCGTCTATATTTTCATCTTTAAGAGAAGCTAGTAACTCTTTTATGGGTAGGAGCTCTCTTTTCTTTCTTTCAGTAACAATGTTCTTGGCGATACCCCAAATATCATGATGAGCAACAAAAAACTCTTTACGCTCGCCTAGTACATTTTTTTTACTCACTAACTTCCAGTTAACAAGTTCTCTAACATTAATATTTACGTTCCCGCGGGAAAGTTGAATTCTATCCATAATCTCTTCAGTGCTGAGACCGGAAGGGGAGGTAATCAATAAAGCATGTATTTGAGCCATAGATTTGGGTATTCCCCAGGAACTACCAAGTGCTCCCCATGTTTGAATGAATTCGTTTTGTGCTTTATTCAATTCCATAAAGAATGATAGTTATAAATTTTAAAACTTTCAATAATTATTGAAAGTTAAATATTATTGAGCTTAAATAAGATTTTGAGGCTAGAATTTCGACTCTTTAAACTCAGGGGCTTTCCTGACGTTAGTTAGTTGTTCGAAAGAATACGCCATCTCGATCATTTCAGGCTCCATCCAGGCTCCGCCAAAGAAAGTGATTCCAACAGGTAAACCATCAATGAATCCCATCGGAACAGTTATCGCAGCATATCCGGCTCTGGCAGCAGGAGAGCTGGACGAAGTTCCGAAGTTATCGCCGTTAGTATGATCGGTTTTCCATGCTGGTCCTCCGGTAATCCCGATAAAACCATCCAGATCATGTTCTTCCATTACTTTATCGATTCCGTCTTCCCGAGCTGCTTTCATCATGTTAGCTCTGGCTTCAATGTATTCCTCTGTATCGAGATCGCCTTTTTTCTGTGCCTGAAGCAAAATATCATGATCAAATTTCATTTCAATAGGATCCGCTAATGTTTTCTCAATGATCTCTTCCAGATCAGCAACCGTGGCATTTTCTCCAAGCGATTCCAGATATTTGTTGATACCATCCTTGAATTCATAAAGCAAAACGTTGTAACCATCACGGCCTGATACATTTCCTATTCTGTCGATTTCTACAATGGTAACTCCTTGTTCTTTCAGAAATCGGATAGTTTCGTACATCAATGTATCCGTTTTATGATCGCTGCCAATGGATGGTTTATAAAGACCGAGCCTTTTTCCTTGCAGTGCTCCTGTTTTCAGAAACTGTGTGTAATCAGAATGAAATTTCTCTTCGCTTTCATTAGTGTATGAATCGCGCTTATCAACTCCGACCATAGTTCCAAGCATAATAGCTGCATCGGTAACAGTTCTCGCCATAGGACCGGGCGTATCCTGAGTTTCTGAAATTGGAATTATTCCTGATCGACTGAGCAATCCAACAGTTGGTTTTATTCCTACAACTCCATTTGCAGATGAGGGACAGGTAATCGATCCATTTGTTTCTGTCCCAATAGATAACATAGCAAAGTTTGCGGATACTGAAGCTCCGGAACCGGCACTTGAACCACAAGGATTTCTAGTTATATCAAAAGGGTTTTTTGTTTGTCCACCCAAGCCACTCCAACCACTTGACGAATTATTGCTATGGAAATTTGCCCATTCACTGAGGTTCGCTTTTCCCAAAATAATGGCTCCGCTTTCACGAAGTTTTTGCACAATGTAAGCATCTTGCACGGGCATAGAACCTTCCATGACCCTGGAGCCGGCAGTGTTCGCCATTTTGTCTTTGGTGTCGATATTGTCTTTGAGTAAAACCGGAATACCGTGCAAAGCTCCAACTGTATTTCCCTCAGCCATTTGTTTATCTAATTCCTCAGCGATGGCAATGGCATCCGGGTTAATGGTGATCACAGAATTGATCTCAGGTCCGTTTTGATCGTATTGTTCGATACGTTCCAGATAAGCTTCTACAACATCTTTAGCTGTATAAGTGCCATTCATGTAATTTTCGTGAATTTCTTCAATAGTGGCTTCTTCTAAACCTAATTGATCAAATTTAGATTGAGATGGTTGACAGGCAATAAATGCAACAAGGATAAATAGAAAGGCAATTCTGGTCGTTTTCATATTCCGGAAGTTAGTTTTGTATAGTTAGTTCTTGGAATATAAAGCAGAGAAAGAGAAAAGGAAGTAAAATGTTATTAGTGAGGATTGAGGAGTCTTGATTTTGAATAAGGCTAATAAGTCATCCTGATCCCGAAGTATCGGGGCGAAGGATCTGCACAATTCAATTTTAATTCTGGATTAGTCAAATAGCTTGATTTTAGAATCGTCCAAGCGAGAAACTTGAAGTAGTTTAGATTCTAAAAGTCTAACAAAAGCCTTTTCGCCGAGGCTGAAGGCTCTTCTGGTTTAAACGTTTAATTGAAGAATTATAACTAGGAGGACGTTTCCTTCCTGCGGATTTGTATATGCCTTGAAATCAATCCAGATCTCGGGCATTCGCTGCGAGATGACTAATAGGTAAGAAAGTGAGAGATAATTATTTAAAAATTAATAACTCAAAATCCAGAATTACCTAATACAGCTCATACTCCAATAACCTACACTCAATAGTAGAATTATAAAGCTCAATACGTTGATTGGTTCTTAAGCCTACTTTTTTGGCTAGATCGAAGTTTCCGGTGAAGACATATCCCCATTTACCGCTACAATCTTGTTTGAAGAAATCACCAATGGCGGTGTATAAACTTTCCAGTTGCTGATCGTGACCAATGCGTTCCCCGTAAGGTGGGTTCATTACAACTACACCATCGCCGTAAGGAATTTCGGTTTCTCTGAAATCACACACTTTAAATTCAATTAAGTGATCAACTCCGGCAGTTTTAGCATTTTTCTGTGCAGCTTGAATGGCTCGGCGATCATGATCGGTAGCCAAAATTCGACCTTCAAAATCTTTATTTCCCTGATATTTAAGATCGGTTCGTAAACTGTTCCATTCTCCTACATCAAAGCCAAGTATATGTTTGATGCCGTAATTAGGACGAAGGAGTCCTGCGGGCTTGTTAAGAGCTTTAAGAGCAGCTTCAATAGCAATGGTTCCGCTACCACACATCGGATTAACAAAATGTTGTCCCAGTTCCCACTTGCTAGCCTGTACAATGGTCGCAGCCAATGTTTCTTGCATAGGAGCTGTATGATTTTGAACTCTGTATCCACGGCGTGAAATAGACTCTCCTGATGTATCAAGATAAACCATGGCTTCTTCATTTTTCCAGAACAGAAAAACTACTGTGTGATTCAGATCAGAACCGGAATCGGGTCTTGCACCTGTTTCTTGTCTGATTCTATCAACAATGGCATCTTTAACTTTTAATTGAGCAAACTGGGTGTTATCGATCGTTTTATTCTTGATGAACGAAGTAACACTCACATATCCGCTTCGGTCTATGTACTCTTCCCAGGGAATACTTACTAATTTCTCATGCAGTTGATCGGCATTATGTGCTTCAAATTTCTTCAGTAAGAAATGAACTCTGTGAGCCGTACTCAAACACAGATTCAATTTCATGCAATCATTTAAAGAGCCAGTGATTTCTAGTCCTGCAAGACGTTCATGATCAACTTTGAATCCAAGATCTTCAACTTCCTTACGAAGATAGGGAGTCATTAATTTTGGACAGGTTATAGAAATCGTAGATTTTTGAGAAAAGTCAGCCATAGTAATTATAAGATATAAAAAAGGCTGTGAGTTTATTTCACAGCCTTTTTGAGAGTGAAATTATGCGATCTCTACTACTTCGATTTCGAAGGTAAGATCTTGTCCGGCAAGCGGGTGGTTAGCATCAAGTGTAACTTTTTCTTCGTTTACAGCTGTGATCTGAACCGGAATTGCTTGTCCGTCCGGCTGGTTCAATTGAAGTTGAACACCAACTTCTGGCTCAAGGTCTTCAGGAAGCTGAGCTTTTTCTACTTCCACAACCATTTGTGGATTTGGCTCTCCATAAGCTTCAGCGGCAGGAATTTCAGCAGTTGTTTTATCACCAACGGCTAAACCTTCAATTGCTTTCTCAAAACCCGGGATCAATTGTCCTTGTCCCATTGTGAATTCTAGTGGATCTTTCTGGATGGATGAATCAAATACAGATCCGTCTTTTAATTGACCTGTATAATGAACTTTTACGGTGCTACCGTCTTTAATAGTTGACAAAATATTTTCTTTCTTTTGGAATTATAATAATTATTAAGAGCTTAAAGATAAGGAATCGAACACATAGTATTTGAAATCCAAAATCTAAGCTTATGTCACTGAACACGCCTGATATCAATGAAGTTTTAAACGAATCCAAAACTATTGCCATCGTTGGATGTTCAGCCAGTGAATATAGAACAAGCAATTACATTGCCAAGTTTCTACAGGAGAGAGGTTATACGATAATTCCTGTCAATCCTGCAGAAAATGAAATACTTGGGAAAAAGTGTTACAATGCGTTGAACGATATCCCCACTGAGACCACTATAGACATTGTTGACGTCTTCAGAGCTAATGAACATACGGCAGGTGTTGTTGAAGAAGTTCTGGAATGGAACAAGAAAACCGGCCAAAAAGCAGTTGTTTGGACTCAATTAGATGTTTCCTCTGATGAAGCTGAGCAGATCGCTGAAGAATCTCAAATTCCGTACGTGAAGAATAAGTGTATTATGGTGGAGTTGGAGAGAATGTAGAATTAAGAATTCAAAATTAAGAATTGGCGGAGTACTACTGCTAATTATTATTCCTTAATTCTACATTCTTAATTCAACTACTTCATATTCGTGAATTGTAACGGAACGCCCATATCTTTGCTTTTCAGATGTTGGATCACTGCTTGCAGATCATCTATTTTTTTGCCGTTTACCCGAACCTGATCGTCCTGAATCTGAGGCTGCACTTTCATCTTTAGATCTTTGATCTCTTTAACGATCTTTTTTGCTGTTTCTCTGTCAATTCCTTCTTTCAGAGTTACATCCATTTTCAAATGACCTTGTGATGTTCCTTCTTCAGTTCCAAAATCCAGTACTTTAGAATCTACACCTCTTTTAATGAAGTTCTTGATCAACATTTCCTGAACCGCTTTCATTTTCATACTCTCTGCCGCTACGAGATGGATCCTATTTTCTTTACTGTGGAAGGTTACTTCGGTATGCAGTCCTCTGAAATCGTAGCGTGTTGAGATTTCTTTCAGCGTATTATTGATCGCGTTATCTACTTCTTGAGTGTTTACTTCATTTACTATATCGAATGAGGCCATGTTCTTACGTTTAGTTTGTTTTGATGTAATTTAGTTATTTTTTATCAGCTATCAGCTATCAGCTATCAGCTATCAGCTATCAGCTATCAGCTATCAGCTATCAGCTATCAGCTATCAGCTATCAGCTATCAGCTATCAGCTATCAGCTATCAGCTATCAGCTATCAGCTATCAGCTATCAGCTATCAGCTATCAGCTTCTTTTTCCATCTTTTCGATCATTTTTTTAGACAGTAATTTTTCCACTTCTTTTTCATCTTCCGGAGCAACTACGCTACGATGAATCCGAATCTGATCTTTGTATTTAAACTCGAGCTCAATTACCTGTTCCTGATACCAATTGTACGAAATAAGATCTTTCCAGGGAATTTCTCTGTCCAGTATTACAAACCCTTTTTTTCGTAGTTCCGGTGTAACTTTCAGAGTTATGGCATAAATCCCAACAGCTACCAATGAAATACCGGATGACATTCGAATAGGCGAAACGGGCAGCTCACTGAAAATAGAAGTCCGTGCAATTCCTAGGATTATAATGGTCAGCGCTAAAAGATTTGGAAGAAGATCAGAAATAAAAGCAGTGTTCACATAATCAATATCCCCAAGGTTCTTTTTCATTTTATACTGAGCATAAGCAGCGCCAAGAAAGAATCCAGAGAACGAAGAATAACAGTTGGTCATGAAGGCTGCGCCAACAGGTTGAGGAAAATATCCCAGGTTATTTAGATATCTTAGCGCCAGAAATAATGCCATTCCTAAAATACCGGCAAAAAGAAAACGACGTAAAGTTATTTCTTCAAGCTTGATAAATCGTTTTTCACCCAGCCAGATACTAACGAATAAAACTAAAACTGCTGAGATAATAGTCCAGATCATTTCTTAATTTTGAGTATGGAAAATTCAGTTCAACCTACGGGTATAGAAGTTAGCAACAATGATCAAGTTCTGGAAATAGAATGGTCGGATGGAGTAAAATCAGTTTATCCTCTTTTTGGATTAAGAAAAAACTGTCCTTGCGTGATGTGCAGGGGAGGACATGCGCATATGAATGAATTTGAACCCAAGATGTTCTTTGTTGAAAATCCTTCGAAAATTGATATTAAAGATATTCAGCAGGTCGGGAATCATGCCATTCAGATAACCTGGGCTGATGGACACAATTCAGGTATGTACCGCTGGGAAACCTTGAGGTTTTTGGATCCGGAGAATCATAAGTAGGTTTTTCATTTTTTAGAGGGTCATCCCGAACTTGTTTCGGGATCTTATGAAAAGGCTTTTAGTCTGATCTTTTTTACCATCCTTTTAAGGTATCATACCGATCCTCTAACGTTGAATTGTTTTGCTTTGCCAGATTCCATTTCCACTCACTTGAAGTAATAACATTGGCTGCTTCTATATAAGTAATAGTTCATAAGTTGATTAGAAAATACATGGAACCTTTGTTTACGGCTATAAAAGACAGATTCAATACTTATTCCTTACAAAGATCCCGAAACAAGTTCGGGATGACCCAATAGCGTTCATGATCTCGAGCAGACTTATATAAATCCACAAGTGTAACAGCTTTTCACATTTTAAAACAGATTAATCGCAATTCTCTATTTAGATTCTCTCTAAATAATGTTATTTTTGACTGAACTTAAAAGCTAAATCAAAAATTAACTAATGAATTATTTATCGCTAATTGCTGCTGGTGTTGTTTTAGTGCTATCAGCTTGTAGTCAACCTAAGGAAGTAAACATATATTCAGCTCGCCATTATGAAACCGATCACGCGTTGTATTCTGATTTCACTGAAGAAACCGGAATTAAAGTAAACTTGATCGAAGGTGGTTCAGATGAGCTCATTGAACGAATTAAAAGTGAAGGCGTAAATTCTCCCGCAGATATTCTGGTAACTGTTGACGCGGGACGAATTTGGAGAGCAGAAGAGGCAGGAATTTTAGGTTCTATTGAATCAGATATCCTTAACGAAAGAATCCCGAGTTCATTAAGACATCCTGATGGACTGTGGTACGGAATCTCAAAAAGAGTAAGAGCTATTGTGATTAATCCTGCAAATGTAGCTAATCCTGAGTCTTTGACTTATGAAGATCTTGCTACTGAAGACTGGAAAGGAAGAGTTTGTATCCGTTCATCTAATAACATTTACAATCAATCATTAATGGCTTCTATTATCGAGTCTAATGGTGTTGAAGCAGCTGAAGCTTGGGCTACGGGAATTGTGAATAATATGGCTCGTCCACCTCAAGGTGGTGACAGAGATCAAATTCGAGCTGTTTCTGCAGGAGTTTGTGATGCTGCAATTGTAAATCACTACTATCTGGCTATGATGCTTACCGGTGATGAAGAGAATCAGGAAATTGCCAAAAGTGTTCAGCTTGTATTCCCAAATCAAAGTGAAGCTGGTCGTGGTGCCCATGTGAATATTAGTGTAGCAGGTGTACTGAAAGACGCTCCAAATCGAGATAATGCCATTAAGTTCATGGAATATCTTACTAACGAGACTTCTCAAAGTTACCTGACAGTTGATAACAATGAATATCCTGTTAACGATGATGCAACCTGGAATCCTGTTCTTCAAGGATTTGGTGAATTTAAAGCGGATGAAATGAATGTTTCAGCTCTGGGAAAAAACAATCCTGAAGCTATCAGAATTATGGATAGAGCAGGCTGGAAGTAAGATCACTGATTTAGTGACTAGTTGATTTTCGCTAAAGCTCAAATCAATTTAAAAGCACCTGTACTATGTATGGGTGCTTTTTTTTGTGGGGCAGTAAAAAGTTTGCCCCTAATTCTCCGAGCCTAAAGGCTCTACTTGTTTAAATGAATTCTTAATAATACTCCATTCTTCTCAATCTTAACCAATCTTTTCTCTTCAACAAGTTTCCATCAGCCGTGCATAGCCCGACAGATGGATGTATTATTACTGGTTTATTTTCAAAACCTGAAGATTAAAAGTCTTAAACAAGTAGGACGTTTACGTCCGCATTAAAGAATCCTGAAAATTAATGTTCTTCAGTTTTTCGGGATCTTGTGATGGTCTTACTGAGGAGTATCACAGGAATAATACCCACCAGAACGATCGCCAGAGCTGCTCCGGCGGATTCACCCAGTCTTTCATCAGATGCAAGCCGATAGACCTGTACAGCTAGTGTGTCGAAGTTAAACGGTCGAATGATGATGGTTGCAGGCAGTTCTTTCATCACATCTACAAAAACCAATAAGAAAGCAGAAAGTAATCCTCCGGAAAGCATGGGAATATGAATTTTCCTCAGGATCTCTGAGAAAGAATATCCCATTCCTCTTGAAGCTTCATCAACACTAGGAGAAATTTTCTGCAAACTGGAATTGATTCCATTGTAAGAAACAGAAAGAAAGCGAACCACATAGGCGAAGATCATTGCAAACAGGGTTCCGCTCAGCAGTAATCCGGTTGAAACCTGAAAATTAGATCGTGCAAACGAATCAATGGTGTTATCAAGCCAACCAAAGGGGATAAGGACACCAACGGCTATCACAGACCCGGGAATAGCATAACCCAGAGCACCGAATTGATTTAGACCTTTTACTAATTTGGATGGATTAAGCCGGGATGAATATGCCATCAGTAATGCAACAGATACTGTAATAAGTCCGGCAATTGCAGCAACGCTGAGGGTATTCAATGAGTATAATAAGAACCGTGTATTTACCGAATCTATATTATTAAAGAACATGGACAACAAAAGCGCAACGGGAAGAATGAATCCTAAAAAAACGGGAATGGCACACACTAAAAACGCTCCCCATTTTTTGAACCCGGTCAGATCAAATCTTTGAATCCTTTTGAAACGATTTGTAGCGTTGGTCTGGTCTTTAATTCTGGACCTTGACCAACGTTCGAGTAATATCAGAACAACAATAAAAAGTAATAAGAATCCGGCAAGTTGAGCTGCTGCTGGACGTTCTCCAAGACCAAACCATGTTCTATATATGCCCGTTGTAAATGTTTGCACACCAAAGTATTGTACTGTTCCAAAATCATTCAGTGTTTCCATTAAAGCTAATGCTAACCCGGCTGCGATTCCGGGTCTGGCTAAAGGTAAAGCAATCTTAAAAAAGCTTTGAGTAGTGGTATAACCCATAATTCTGCTTGCCTCAAAAAGAGATACAGATTGATTCAGAAAAGCAGAACGCGCTAGCATATAAACATATGGATAGAATGCCAATATCATAATGAAAATTGCACCCCATAAAGATCGGATTTCAGGTAAAACAAACTCACCAATACCTAAATCAAATGTTGAACGAATAGCAGTTTGTAAGGTGCCGGTTATTCCAAAGAAATCTGTATAAATATAGGCAAGCAAATAAGCAGGGATCGAAAAAGGAAGAACTGCAGCCCACTCAAAATACTTTTGTCCCGGAAAGCTACACATGGTAATGATCCATGCAAGAGCCACACCAAGAAGAACCACTCCCAAAGAAACTCCCACAATTAACAAAAGAGAATTGGTTATGTAGTCTCCAAGTACAGTAGAAGCCAAATGACTCCATATCTCACCTGAGGAAACAAAAAATGATGAGAGAACCGAAAGAATAGGAATAGATACTAAAACTGCAATAATCCCGGAAACTACTGCCCATTTCTTTGATAGCGTAGCTGGATATTTATTAGAATCAGAAGATGTAAATGTACCGGCCAAAAACCGAAGTGCTTTAAACATAGGTCAAAAATAAGGAATGTTAAGCTACAAGGTGAGTTTTATTCCAAATTCATTTTTAAGAACAGATCTGGCAGCATTAAAACCAGACATCCCATGAACTCCGCCACCCGGAGGGGTAGATGATGAGCAAATATATAAATGATCAACGGGAAGTTTATAGGGATCCCATTTTAATAAAGGTCGACCAAATAGTTGCATTAAATTTTGAGCTCCACCGTTAATATCTCCACCAATATAATTCGGGTTATATTTCTCAAAATCCATTGCGTTCATTGTGGATGTTGAAATGATTATATCTCTGAAACCCGGTGCGTATCTTTCAATCTGGTTAATGATCCGTTCTTCCATATTTTCAGTACTTCCATTTGGAACATGACAATAACTCCAAAGCACGTGTTTTCCTTCCGGTGCTCTGCTTTCATCAAATAAAGAGGGTTGAGATACAAGTAAATAGGGTTTTTCGGAATGGATACCTTTCCAAACTTCTTTCTCAGAATCGGATATTTCCTTCATGGAGCCTCCTAAATGAAGAGTACCTGCTTTTTTACATTCTTCATTTAACCACGGTACAGGCTCTGAAAGGGCGAAATCAACTTTGAAAGCTCCCGGTCCATAATTATATCTTAGCAGTTTATCTTTTAAAGGATCCGGGATTTTATTATCTGCAATTGTGATCACTTGTTGAGGAGTTAGGTCAAAAAGGATCGGCTTGTCAGAAGGGAATTCATCTAAAGATTGAATATGAGTATTCAGCTCGATCTCACCACCCAAAAATTGAAAAAATCCTGCAAGTGCTTTCGTGATAGAGTGAGAACCATTTTTAGCAATAGGCCATCCCACAGAATGAACAGTTGTACCTAAAACTAAGCCAAAAGAAGCTGTAAAAGCATTTTCTAAAGGTAAAATACTATGTGCAGCCAAACCCGTGAAATAAGCTTTTGTTCGTTCCAGTTTAAAAAAACTGTTGGAGAGTAAACTGGAAGAAAACATTCCGTACCAACCAAATCTCATCATAGCCAAAGGATGCTCCGGTATTCTGAGTGTCCCGAAAAGATCTTTTGAGAGATATTCCCATGAATCAATAAAATCCTTAAAAAGCTTTCGGTAGTTTTTTGAATCAGCACCCAGACGTTCTAATGTATTTTGAAAAGACTTTTCAGCGATAACTGCTTCGCCATTATCAAGAGGATGAGCAACAGGGAAATCAGGATGAATCCATTCAAGACCATAATCTTTTAAAGGCAAGCTTTTAAAAAAGGGAGATGAAAGGGCGGTAGGATGAACGGCCGAACAAATGTCATGTTTAAAACCGGACTCCATCAATTCCTGAGTTCTGGTTCCACCGCCAACAGTATCTTTAGCTTCAAAAATTTTTACTTTCAAACCTTGTTGAGCCAACGCAATAGCAGCAGCTAATCCATTCGGACCCGAACCAATGACAAAGGCATCATAATTTGAAAGTGTTGAACTCAATTAATTCGATCCTGATGATTTAATCTCTGCCAGTTTAAATGCTTCATATATATTTAAAATTCCTCCCGTAGAAGAAAGCGAGGAAAAAGGGACCGCTTGATCACTTCCTGGTCTGTACACTATATTCGAAGGTTTTGTAACTGTTTCCAGTAAAATCGTTTTTACTTCAAACGCTGATAAATTTGGATAGTATGCCATCAACAAAGCGGCTGCACCGGCAACAGCAGGGCTAGCCATACTGGTTCCATCAAAAGATTCATAAGTATCATTAGGTGTTGCTGAGTAGATATCCACGCCGGGTGCAAATAGATCAACACGCATTCCATAATTACTAAAGTTTGCAGCTAATAAAGAATCTCCCATCCATGAAGATGCTCCAACAGAAAGGAAGTTTTGCATCATCCCGCCATCTTCATAGAATTTATTCGGATAGCTGAATGTGCTGTCAATGTTCTCTGCTGAGTTTCCGGATCCTGTAACTAAGAGCACATCATTTTCATCAGCAAATTTAAAGGCTTCATCCACATAGAACTTTCTAGGGGAGTATGCTTTGCCAAAACTCATATTGATAATATCAGCTCCGTTTTCAACAGCATATCGAATTGCATTCGCAACGTCTTTATCTCTTTCATCTCCATCAGGAACTGTTCTGACGATCATTAATGAAACATAGTCCGCTATTCCATTCATTCCGAGGTTATTATTTCTGATAGCGCCAACAATTCCGGCTACATGAGAACCATGGTCACTTCGGGGACCTTCCACATCATTATTTCCGTAAAATCTGTTTTCAAGATCTTCAAAATCATCACCTACAATATATCGAGGATCAAAATCCGGGTTGTATGCGTAGTTATACATCTTATCAAATTGTTTGTAGGCGTCATTGATGTCTTCTTCAGTTACATCCAGATCACGAAAATATTTAATGATCTGTTTTGCCTGTTTACGATAAGCTCCGTCATTGTAATTCGGTTCAAGTTCTTTATTAGAGACAGAGTCGATGGAGCTTACTTTGAAAATATTTTTGGCACCGTCAATAGCATTTTTTACATTTTGAAGATTTTCAAAATTGGTTTTTGCCTCAGCTCTTTTTTCTTCAAATTCTGCTTTTATAGTTTGATAATACTGATACTCTTCTTTTTCCTGAGCAGAAAAGTCTGAAGAACTTTTGCCTTTAAACTTGTCTCTTAACTTTAAATAAACTCTGGTGAGCTCATAAGTGTCTTTGTCTACATTATTCCCATCTTTTCCACCTATAAAGTTCCAACCATGAACATCGTCAACATAACCGTTTTCATCATCATCGATGCCGTTTCCCGGAATTTCGTCTTCATTAACCCATATATTTCCCGCCAGATCTTCATGTTCAATATCAGTACCTGAATCAATGATGGCTACAATTACTTTTTTTACCGGAGTTTTATTGTTCAGGATTTCGGAGTAAGTTTTTTCTGTTCCTGCTCCTGTATATTCTGAATCTGAAGATAGATGATGCCAATCAGTAGGCGCGGTTTTGGAGGCTTCTGTTACTTTTGAAACAGGTTCTTCCGTTTCAGTTGGTGAGTTGTCAATTGTATTACCGGTTGAAGAGCATGCAGCAACCAAGAAAGATGCCGCAAAGAGCACTAAATGAACTTTTTTCATATTCCCTAAAGATTGTTAGTTAGTTAACTATTGAATCTCTGTTTTTGATCCAATGGAGTAAAATATCTAACCCTAAGGTAATTGAAATTATAAGCACCAACAAGACAAGGCTACCAATTGGTTTCCAGATTATGAATCCTCCAAGTGTTCCAAGCACGGCTCCTAAATACTGGATATACTGAAGTTGATCGTTACTGGCATTTTTAATCAGCTTTTCCAATCGCTGTTCATCGTATTCTCTTAGATTGTCCTCAACCAAAGCGTGAACATCTAATTGATTGATAAGCTTGTATAGGAGAGAGGTAACAATGTTTTCAATGGTCGAGCTGTTTGCTTCTATTTTATCAGGAAGTGTATCCAGAAAACTGTCTAATTTATCTAAACCTTTTTCCACGCCGCCCGGAAGCTTAGTTAGAGCGTCTTCTACTAAAGATTGCATTTCCTGTCCTTTGATAAAACTATAAGCCTTTAGGGCTACTTTCTCGAAGGAATTCTCTTCTATATTATTTTCAATTTGATGAATAATTGATTCTGCAATATTGGCTCTTACTTCGGGCTGAGCTACCATTTCATCTACATAGTTAACAGCAAGAGCTTTCAGATCGGTTCTGAATTCAGGATCATCAATTACTTCTCTGATATATTCTGTTGCCTGAGCTCTGTATTTTGATATAGCATTCGATTCCTGAATTTTTTGCTTAATGATATCAGGGTTAATAAGATCTTCAGATACAGCAGCAGCTAAGCGAAAGGCAATTCTGTCTTTTTGAGCAGGAACCAAGCCCTGACCAAATATGGGTCTTCGTTTAGCAGGGCGAAAAAGCATTGTAATGGCAAGCCAGTTGGTAAGGAATCCAATCAACCCACTTATGGAAAGTATTCTCATCAAACCTTCGAACTCTACACTAAAACCAAATAGAGTTGTTTGAACTCCATTAAAATCCCAATAAAAGGAAGTAATAAATGTACCGATCAGCAGCAGAGGGAAGAGGAATAGAAGTTTAAGTAGGATCTTATGTTTCCCTTCCTTTTTAGGAGGACTTATTCTGGAAACCGGATCTTGCTCACTATCAGTTTGCTTTTCGATCTGCTTTTGAAGAATACCCCAGAATTGCTTTCCGTATTCTTTAGTGCGCTCAGTAATGATATTTTTTTCTTGTTGTTCAGCCATACTATTAGTTTTGGCATTGCTACGAGTGAAAGAAGCTTAGGTTACTCGTAAAACATAGATAAATACAGATTTTCTAAATTTGTCATTTCCTCTTTTTCTGCATCAGACTGATCTTCATATCCGATCAGATGAAGTAAGCCATGAATTAATATTCTGAGGCATTCCTTTTCTGAAGTTTGGTTAAACTCCTTAGCCTGATCTATTATTCGTGACAAGCAACAATATAATGTGCCTTCGATCTTGGTATTAGAATCGTCTTCATCGTATCGGAACGAAATAATGTCAGTTACATAATCCCGCTTCAGAAACTCTTTGTTTATTCTTACGATCTCTTGTTCATCAACATAAGCAAGCTCAACCAATTCGAAGATCACTTTTTCATGTTGAGCAACAAACTCGAATACTTTTCTGCAATCGATTTCTTTGCAAGGCAAATCGATATCTGTGGTATTGAATATTTGAAGAGGGTAGGTTTCGGCCACAATCAGCAATTAAAAGCTGAAGTCATCATCCATTGATTCTGTGAGTGATAATGCAATGCCACACATCATCATATCTTCCGGAAGTTGAGTGAAGTCTCCGGTAAGTAAACTTTCATCTACATTAGCATAGAGACTACAACCGGCTGCTTTTTCAACAATCAAACCGGATGTCTTTTCACCTGATTTTCCAAAAAAGGTAACTTGTTGGAGCATATCACTTGCAACAAAAGCAGTGCAGTTATGAAGCTGGAGAAATGTATTATATGCATAAACAGATACCATATTCATTTCTTCGCCATTAACATCTAATCCCAGATGAATCTCGAGAGCAAGCTTTCGGTTTTCTTCTTCGTTTTTTACTTCAATTCTGAATACATCTTTTCCTAAGGGTTTTGGAGTAGCTCCAAGTACCTTTCCGATAGTTGAAATATTTTCTGCTGTAAATTGATGGATCATGATATAAAATTTTAGCTCTCAGAATATACAATACTGAGAGCTAACTATAAATAGATGGTTAATTTAAACCGAATTGAGTTCCTGTTCGAATACTTTCTTCCCGGTTTTTAGGAATTAAAGGTATTTGAGTGCCTTCAAACTTAGCGTTTGTCTCTTCTGCAATCTTCAAACCTTGTTCGTCATTACCGGCTCTGAAATATACATACTGTACAATTATCAATGCCTGACGTTCTCTCATTATATTTTGAGAAATACTTCTGGCTTGTTGTACTAACGTGTTATTACGTTGAGTTAAAGTTCTTTGAGCTTTGATATCAGCATTTCGTCTTGCTTGCTCATACTGTGTAGATATGCCAGCAAGCTCATTTTGAATATTTTGGAATCTGTCAAATTCTGTATCCAGTTTTTTAACATATCCATCCAGAGAAAAATCTAATAAACGTAAAGCATCTTCAGTTTTACCTAATTGAGCATATCTGTTTGCGTAAAGTGCAATGATCGTACTTACTTCTTCGTCTTCACGCAGAGGCACTACTTTTTCGCCGTGCTCTAACCAGTAAAGTGCACTGTCAGGCTGATTTTGAAGTATGAACTTTTCTGCCAGTTGCAGATAATTATAACGGTAATTACCCATCATACGGCGGATATTTTCATCTAAATACACATCAGGATTTCCCCATTCGCGGTGACTAAAGTCACGAAACCTTCTGGCATGAATCTCAGCATCTATATATGCATTTCCAACTTCTGCTTCCATTTTCTTAGGGATCACACGATATGCTTTCCCTTCAGTACGGAAATAATCCTGAAGATTAAGTTGGCTCTCGCCGGACACTGTGTTAGCAAAATACACAGGACGTAACCAGTTATTGCTTTCAAGTATTTCAAGAATTAATCTATCCTGAATTTGAAGATATCTGATGTCATTTCCTTCCTGATCTTTGCCATAATATCTTCCCGCAAGTCTCCAGCTAACTACATCATCTAATGAGTCAACAGGGATTTCGAAATCAGTACCTGATTGTAAGATAGGAATTTCACTACCCGCAACACCAATAGCCTCTTTGTAATCATTGTCTTCTGAAAATGCCTTTCGAAGCAGTTCTTTATCTACAGGGATCGTTATATCCTGTGGTCTCCACCGGGAAATGCCTGAAGTAATTTGTTCAACTTCATCATCTGTTAAATCGATTGGGAGAGGAGCGGACTCATGTGACCACTGGTCTCTTAACTGCTTGATGTACCAATCTGTATTTAAAAGGCTCAAACAAACAATACGAACGTCTGTTCTAACGCCTTCCACTTCCTGAGCATACCAAAGAGGGAAGGTGTCGTTATCTCCGTTGGTAAATACCAATGCATTGGGCGCTAGGGAGTTCAAAAGGTTTTTTGCATAATCAGGAGCAACGTAGCGGTCACTTCTGTCATGGTCATCCCAATTTTGATATCCCATCCAAACAGGGGATGCCAGCAAGCACAATCCGATTACAGCGTACGCCGCCATTGAATTTTCTTTGATAAAGGACTTGAGCAGATCAACTAATCCGGTTACCCCAATTCCAATCCAAATTGAAAATGCAAAAAAGGAACCGACATAGGCATAATCTCGCTCCCTGGGTTGATAGGGTGGCTGATTTAGATAGAAAATTACTGCCAGCCCCGTTACTACAAATAAGGAGAGGACGGCAAAAGCCCGTTTCTTATCCGTGGAAAAGTGATATATGAGTCCAAATAGTCCAAGCAGAAAAGGAATGTAGAAGTAGGAGTTACTTGCTTTATTACTCGGATATTTCGGAGCTGAAAAACCGGATTGCCAACCGGTGTCCTGTATATCCGAAGCCCTTCCTATAAAATTCCAGTTAAAATATCTTACATACATATGCACGACCTGGTAATTCCAGAAGAAATCCCAGTCACTGTCATATCTGCCATAATATTCAATATGACGAGGATCTTGGGAGTGACGTCGTGGAAAAAGCTCTTCATTTTCAGTTCCACGCGTTATTTGTCCGGTGGCGTCGTCATAATTATTTCCTTTCAGGATAGGTGTATCACCATATTGATCTCTGTTCAGGTACTTTACAAAAGCTTCCACAGTTTCAGGATCATTCTCATCAATGGGAGGGTCAGCAATTGAACGGATCATAATTACGGAGTAGGAAGAGAAACCCATCAAGATCATAGCGTAACTGATGATCGCAATATTTGCCAGGCGATATTTCTTTTTATGGGTATACCAAACTCCCCAGGCTACTGCAAGCATTATTAAAAAGATGAATACGAGAGGATTGATCAGACCATAAGTGGCGCCTCCAACTTTGGACGACCAGTCCGGTATCCATTTTATAGTAGCAGGATAAATCACAAAAAAGGAGGTAACCGCTAATATTCCCATTATGCCAAACGACATATACGTGAAATCTTTCTTCTTGAAATAAATAATGAGAGCTACGAAAAAGAGCGCAAGCAAATTCAAAAGGTGAACTCCAATGGCCAATCCAAACATATATGCGATCAAAACCAGCCACTTTTCGTTATAAGGGTCCTCATGACGTTCCGACCATTTTAATGCGAGCCAAACTACAATTGCCGTAAAGAACATAGAGAGTGCGTACACTTCTGCTTCCACAGCGTTAAACCAGAATGTATCTGATACTGCAAATGTTAGCGCGCCAACTAAAGCTCCACCGTACATTCCGATTTTGTCCATAAGACTAAATTCTGAGACATCACCTTTCCATTCTCTTACCAATCGAACAATGATTAGATATAGGAGCATAATAGTTAATGCAGATGCAAGTGCACTGATGAAGTTTATGCTCACAGCAACATATTCTGTAGGCATAAACATGGAGAAAATTCTGCCAAGAATAGAGTAAAAGGGAGCTCCCGGAGGATGGTTTACCTGCAATCCGTGCGCAACAGCAATGAATTCGCCGGCATCCCAAAAACTGGCAGTGGGAGCAAGTGTAAGGCAGTAAATGATTAACGAAGTAAAGAAAGTGAATAAAGCGAGGTACTTATTGGTTGTTTTATGATCTGAAAACATCGAAAATTTTCTTAAGAAATTGTTTTTTGGATAGTCGTTTATTACCGTTATGCTTGGCTTGCAATTATAGGCATAGCCTTGTTCTATTCAAAATATAGAAACCACGAAGATAATAATCTTCAGGTGAAGAAACGGCTACTTTAAACATGTATTTTTTCAATTAACATTATTTTTTAAAATGAGCGAACCGAAACAAGTTTTTTCCTCCAAATTAGGCATGATTCTGAGTGTTCTTGGAATTGCTGTCGGTACAGGTAATATCTGGCGATTCCCTAGAATAGCAGCACAAAACGGAGGGGAAGATGGTGCAGGTGCTTTCCTGATAGCCTGGGCTATTTTCTTATTCATGTGGTCCATTCCTTTAATTATTGCAGAATATGGAATAGGTAGACACAGTCGGAAAAGTGTAGTTCAGTCTTTTGCGGATCTGATCGGTGAGAAAAAAGGATGGATGGGTGGCTTTATAGGTTTCGTAGCCACGGCCATTATGTTCTATTACAGTGTGGTAGCAGGATGGTGTTTGTATTACTTATCACAAGCTTTGTTTGCACCTCTTCCTGAAACTGCAGATCAGGCATTGGGAATCTGGAATAACTTTCAGGCTTCTAACTGGCCGATCCTGACTCATGCAACAGTGATGCTGTTGGGTGGCTATATTGTTCTGAAAGGGATAAAATCCATAGAGAAGGTCAATAAATTCCTTATCCCATCTCTTTTAGTTGTATTAGTGATCTCTTTAGTAAAAGCTCTAACTATTGAGGGAAGCGGAGCAGGTATTTCATATTTATTTACTCCGGATTGGAGTGATTTGAAAAATCCCAATTTATGGTTGGAAGCTTTAACACAAAATGCCTGGGATACCGGAGCAGCATGGGGATTGATACTGACATATGCTACTTACATGAGAAAGCAGGATAATGTAACTGTTAGTGCTTTTCAGACCGGAATTGGAAACAATATGGTTTCAATTGTTTCTGCTATAATCATTTTCTCTACCGTGTTTGGTACGCTTGGTGCAACGATGTCTAATGCAGAAATTCTTGATGTAATGAAAACTTCAGGACCGGCTTCAACCGGTTTAACTTTCATCTGGATGCCAAGATTGTTTGCGACCATGAGTGGAGGGGGCATTTTCTCTATTCTGTTTTTCTTAGGATTGACATTCGCCGCTTTCAGTTCTTTGATCTCTATGATCGAATTAGCAACCAAAGTGTTTGTAAATACAGGAATAAAAAGAAAGAAAGCAACCATGGTAATTTGTGTGGCCGGTTTTGCATTCGGTATACCTTCCGCAATGAATCTGAGCTTCTTTGCCAATCAGGATTTTGTATGGGGAGTAGGACTGATGGTTTCCGGTGCATTTATTAGTTATGCCGTTATCAAATATGGTGTACATAAATTCAGAAGCGAATTGGTTAATACTGATCCCGAAGGAGTACAACTCGGAAAATGGTGGGAGATCATTTTGAAGTACATCGTCCCTGTAGAGGTTATCACATTACTTGGATGGTGGATGTTCTTAAGTGCAACAGAGTACGCACCTGACAGCTGGTATAATCCACTAAGTGCATTTTCTGTAGCTACAGTGCTTGTTCAGTGGGCAATTGCCTTCGGACTGGTGAAGTTCTTTAATAAGAAATTGGTCAGAAACAGTTCAAATTCGAGTGAAACAAATGAGTACGAATCAAATAAAGAGAATGATATTTATGGTTCAGAAAACAAATAAAAAATGAAATAGATATTAACTCTTATCTCTCCATCCCAAGCTCCTGCTTGGGATGAAACCAAGGAGATCCTGTTCCAAATATCTTTTACGATGTGGTTTACAAGGACTAAAGTCCTTTCTTGCTAATTATCGCGGAGTTTGTCATTTCGAGTTGAATCAGCCAGTAGCTGATGACAGAGAAATCTAAAATCGCTGTTGTAGCAGATCTGTAGATTTCTCCCTCCGGTCGAAATGACAAAAGGATTGTTAGCCATTTTTTAGTTGCTTAAACTTAAAAACTAACTGCACAAGCGGGACGCTTGCGCTAGTTATGGAAGTTCTTTAATAAAAAATTGGTCAGAAATAATTCGAAGACTGGCCAGGTTTCTTAGGATTGTAAGATCAGCAGGATTCAGTTAAGTTTCTCCATCCCAAGCTCCTGCTTGGGATGAAACCGAGGAGCTCCTGCTCCAAATATCTTTTACGATGAGGTTTACAAGGACTAAAGTCCTTGCTTGCTAATTATCGCGGAGTTTGTCATTTCGAGTTGAATCAGCCAGTAGCTGATGACCGAGAAATCTAAAATCGCTGTTGAAGCAAATCTGCAGATTTCTCCCTCCGGTCGAAATGACAAAATTGATTTTTAGCCATTTTTTAGTTGCTTAAACTTAAAAACTAACTGCACAAGCGGGACGCTTGCGCTAGTTATGAGATTGTTAGCTTTGTAGGCGGAAAAAGTCCGCTTACCTGGGAAGTTTGAAATTATCTTTGCCGACTTTTATTTCCTTCAGACACTCAACACACAGGCAATCTTCAAATGTACCGCTGATAAATTCTCTGTCTTTTTCTGTGAGTGTTACCGTTGAGCACTGACATTCAGAAATTGAATTCGCTTTACATTCAAAGCCTTTCTTACATCTAGGGCATTTTTGTTTAGAAGCTGTCATTAGCTGACGAATTTATAATAGATTTCCAGAGTCATCTTCAACGGTCTCGTATAACCGTCAGTTACGGGTTAATATGCGTTAATTTTCGGTTAGGTACAGACATTAGCAATTCCGAGTGGATTCGGACGTAGTCGAATCCGCCGTAATTGCGGTTATACATTGTTGTACACAGTACTTTTTTCATTCCATTCTCGATAAGAAATCAATTATTTCCTCCGCATTTTTCTCAACAAAATCGACTTGACTTTGCGAAACTTTTTCTCCGTGAATAGCATAATTACAAACGGATAAAACTTCTCTCAATATGTAATATAATTGTTTGTCAATAATTCGATTGTCGGTTAATTCTCTAATTATTATTGTCAGAGGTTTTTTCCTGTTTTCAATATTATCAATGTTTTTAATCCAAATTCTGCGTAATTCTTGTTCAATTCTGTATCTAACTTTAAACATCATTAAATTACTGTCAGGAATGTCAACCTTGATTTTAGGTTTGCCATCCATTTCCAAATTATAATCTTTTAATTTCTCTTTTAAAATTCGGTCAACTTTGGCATCCAATTCTGGAATTTCCTCGTCAGTTGGTGGTGGTCCAAAACCAGTTATGTTCTGATGAATGGTTTGAACTTGACTGTTTCTAATCTCATTCTTTAAATCGCCAAACTGTAATTTAATTTGAGTTTTTAATTCCTCAATTTCTCTTTTCAGTTTGATTCCGAAAAATTCTACTTCTGCAAAAATTGGTGTTAGTAAAAGTGCAATAAGAATTAAAAAAATGAAAACATCTACTGGTGCTGATTTTCCTTGTCCAATTGGTTCAAGTCTCCAAATGAACAACGCTCCAGTCAGCAAGATTAGAACAATCCACCATATTATTTTAAATGTATTACTAAATTTCATTTGTTGGTCAGTATTGTGTACAACATTGGCATAACACGCACTGTATTCATGTTATTCCCATTACATGTTTAAGTTTTATTCAGTTTATCCCGTTAATTCTCAGGAATATACTGAATAAACGGAGATTACCAACTTTTGAGTGTTATCATCATATTCCTGTTAGTCACACAAACAAAAAAGGCCTCCAAACGGAAGCCTTTGATAAAAATAAATAAGATCTGAAACTTAATTAGTTAGCAGCCAGTGTTCCTTGAAGTTTTCTGCTGTTGGTAGCTTCCGGGCTGTCCGGATATTCTTCAATGATGGTAGAAGTAATGCTGCTTACTTTTTCCATATTGCCGAGTTCCTTGTAAACATTAGCAGCTTTCAAAAGATTGAATGGGGTAGTGGAATCGTTTTTATCCCAGTTTGCAGCTTCTTCATACTTCTTAGCCGCTTTTTCAAGGCTTCCGTTTAGCTTTAGAAGTGTTGCATGGAAAGAAACAGACCCAACACCCATAATTCCTTTCGGATGCTTGTATTCCTGAATGTAGCCTAAAGCTTCTTCGTAATTGTCCATTTTGAAATAAGAAACTGAAGCGTAATAAGCTGCAAGGTTTCCGGCATTTGTTCCTGAATATTCGTTCGCAATTGCAATGAATCCATAAGAAAGCGTGTACTCATCTCCGTTCAGCGCAGTTTGGTAATCACTTGCAGAATAGCTTTGCTCTGCTGCTGCTAAATAGTTTTGTGCTTCCTGCTCCTGACCTTCAGCATAAAATCTATATCCAATCAATACTCCGATAACAACTATAACAGTTACCGTTAGTGACAGAATCATAGTTCTGTTTGCATTAAAGAAGGATACCGTTTGTACATATTTGTCTAACAACGGATCGTGTTCTAACTCTTCTTTAGTAAATTTCTTCGTCATGTTTTTTTAATTAAGTATGATTTTGATAGGGGGCAAAAATAAGGCTTTTAGCGGTCAACCGAAATTGATTTAATCAATTGTTCCATTTTTTATTTCAAGAATGGTATCAGAACGTTCCGCAATATTTTTTTCGTGGGTAATTAACAGCACAGAAACACCGTCTCTGTCTCTTAATTCAAACAAAAGATCCAGAATGATCTGTGTGTTGGTATCGTCTAAATTTCCGGTGGGTTCATCAGCGAGAATAAGTTCCGGATTGTTCATCAAAGCTCTTGCCATGGAAACACGTTGTTGTTCACCACCCGAAAGTTGAGTAGGGCGATGGAATCTTCGGTCTGCAATACTGAAGCGCTTCATAAGATCCAGTGCTCTGTCAGAAGCTTCTTTCATCGGAACTCCGGATATCAGAGCAGGCATTGCGATATTCTCAATAGCAGTAAATTCAGGCAACAAATGATGGAACTGGAATACAAAGCCAATATTTTTATTTCTGAACTCAGCTAACTTGTCAGAATTCATCAGGCTGATATCTTTATCACCCCAAAGCACCGAACCTTTGTTGGGTTTATCAAGTCCGCCCAGAATATGAAGTAAGGTACTTTTACCGCTGCCACTTGAGCCAACAATAGAAGTAATGGTTCCTTTTTGAACTTCCAGATTCACATTTTCGAGTACTTCTAGAGGCGGGCCACCATTATCATCATCGTAGCTCTTATAAATCCCCTCAGCCTTTAATAATAACTCTGACATCAGCTTTCCTTGCTAGAATAAAATTCAGGATAAGTAACCTGTTCGATATGAACGCATTTGCCGGTTTCCGTATCCACTTTAGCAAATACTCCGCATAAATGATTATCACCTTCTGCTGCGCGATATTTTTGATGAACTCCTGTCGTAAATCTTTTTATGGCTACTTTTTTGTCCATTCCGATGGATGAATTAAAAGAACCTGTCATGCCTGCGTCGGTTTGATAACCTAATCCCTGTGGAAATATTCTGGCATCACCGGTTGGGATATGAGTATGGGTTCCAACCATCACAGAAGCTCTGCCGTCAATATGCCAGCCCATGGAGATCTTTTCTGCAGTCGCTTCCGCATGCATATCCACAAAAATGATATTCGTTTCTTCTTTCATTTTAGATAAAGCCCAATCAGCAGCAGAAAAAGGATCGTCAATTGCTTTCATGAACGTACGTCCTTGTAAATTCAATACACCGATCTTAAAAGAAGTGCCCGGGATTTCATACACTCCAAAACCGGAACCGGCATTTCCTTTGGGATAGTTAAGAGGGCGGAGGATGGTGTTATTTTCCCGCATGTACGGAAACACTTTCCATTTGTCGAAAGAATGATCGCCGCCTGTAATTACATGGACTCCAAGATTATGAAGAGACTTGATGATAGATTCGTTGATTCCATGACCTTCATGTGAATTTTCACCGTTAGCGATCACAAAATCAGCCTCATATTTCTTAATAAGACTTGGAAGTACCGTTTCTGTTAATTGTAATCCTGGAGAGCCAACGATGTCTCCGACAAACAAAATGCTGACAGTTTCAGCCAATGTATTTTTCCTTTTTTATTCTTCTTTGATCTGAAGGAGAAGCTTTTCTAAGCTCTTGTTAACTCTCTCCATGGTATGGTGTTCGTTCTTTTCTAATTCGGAAGAGTTGTTTCTGGCTTCAAAAAGTTCTTCTGCAATACTAAGAGCTGCAAGCGACATAACCGTAGATTCCGGTTGTTTTACAAGCTGTTCGCGATAGGTTTTGAATCTTTCATCTACATAATTGCAGATGCGGATCATGTTTTCTTCTTCGCTGTCTTCAACTTTCAGCGGATATTGCTTTCCGAGAATAGTGACTTTTATTGATTTCATGATTCAGAACCCAAATGATTATCAATTTTTTGAACAAGTCCCTGAATATGCTGACGCATTGCCAATCTTTCAGACTCATTTATAGCAGAGAAAATATCTGTTTGTTTGTCTCTTGCTTCAGTCAATTTTGTTTGAAGCTTGGAATTGTCTCGCTTCAGTTCTTTAATTTCATTCTTTAATTCTGAAATCTCTTCATTGATTTCACCCAGAAGTTCACGAAATCGTTCAGTCTGTTTTGCAACCTTATTCATTGCTTATAACCTAAGATCTAAGTTTAGCAGAGAATTGCTTCTCCAGTGATTTAACCACGCGCTGAATAATAGGTTCTACTTCTTTGATATTCAAGGTTTTGTTGGGATCAATGAAATTTAGTCTGAAGGCAATACTTTTATTTCCTTCTCCAATTGATTCGTCTTCAAAAACATCAAATATATCAATGTTATTTAATGTGTTACCTGCATTAGACTTTATAGAGTTCATAAGATCTCCTGCAGAAACTTCCTGTTCCACGATCACTGCAAAGTCGAATTCGAAGGCAGGGAATTTGGGAATTGGTGTGAATGATTTAGCTTTGTGCTTGGCAAGAGCTTCCGAAATCTTATCCAAACTGAATTCAGCAATATAAGTTTTGTGCTCTATATCATAGACATCCAACATAGACTCAGAAACAGTGGAAACCTTTCCCAGTTCTATTTTTTTGAAGCTGTACGTAAGCGAGTTCTCATCGATTGCTTTGATCTTGATACTTCCTGCCAAACCTAACTTGGTGAAGAACGCATTAATTTCGGATTTAAGATCAAATATGGAAAATGGCGTAGCTTTTCCTGTCCAGTGTTCTGAGTTTTTCAATCCTGAAAGACCAAACAGTAAATGAGTTTGCTCATTGATGCCATCATGATATGTAGCATCTTCGCTTTGTACAAACACATTACCAACTTCAAAAAACCGAATAGTTTCTGCTTTCCTGTTAAAGTTATAAGAAGCAGACTTCAGAAATCCATGCATCAAAGAAGGACGCATCGTACTCATATCCTTATTCAATGGATTTAATGTCTCGATCATTTGCTCTTCAGTAACAAAATTGAGCGCTTCTTTTTGGGAGATGAGGGAGTTGCTGTAAATTTCTTTAAATCCTAACTGAACGCCAACGTCTCTGGTTTTGGAAAGTAAAAGCTCCCAGTCAGTTAAAGGTTCAGTTGATACAAAGATCCCCTGATTCTTTGACCCGATCTTGTTGTAATCAAATAATCTTCCAACTTCTTCAATCAGATCAACTTCACGTTCCAGGTCGGGACGGAAAGTTGGTATTTCAAAAGTAATGGTATCTTCATCTTTTGAAACTACATCAAGTTCAAGACCATTTACGATTTGGATGATCTCTTCAACAGACAGATCAGTACCTAACAATCTGTTCACATAGCTTTTTCTTAAAATAAGCTGGTGGGTTCCCGTTTTTACAGGATGTATATCCGTGATACCGGCTTCTGCTTCTCCGCCACAAACTTCAATGATAAGATCTGCAGTTCTTTGAGCAGCAATGGCTTGTAGATTTGGATCAATTCCTCTCTCAAATCTATAAGAAGCATCAGTTTGGAGAGTTTGTTGCTTAGATGTCTTTCGGATACTACCCGGATCGAAATAAGCACTTTCAATTAAAATGTTTGTGGTAGAATCACTTACTTCTGAATGCAAACCGCCCATAACTCCGGCTATTGCCACAGGACCATTACCATCACAAATAAACAGTGTTCCCGGTTCACATTTTCTTTTAATGTGATCAAGAGTTTCAAACTCAATTTCTTTATCGAATTCTTTAACGATGATCTTTCCGTTATTCAGATTGTCGAAATCAAAAGCGTGTAATGGTTCCCCAAGTTCGTACATCACATAATTAGTGATATCTACAACATTATTAACAGGACGAAGTCCGATCGCTGTTAATTTATCTTGCAACCATTTTGGTGAATCCTCAATCGTTACATTTTTGACAAGCTTGCCGACATATCTGTGGCATTTATCACTTTCAACTTCAATGGAATAATCAGAAGTATTTGAAGATTCAGGTACTTTAACAGCAGGTTTAACCAACTCAAGATCTAAAGCCGCAGCAATATCTCGGGCTACTCCAAGATGACAAGTTGCATCCGGTCTGTTTGGAGTAATGGCGATTTCAATGATCGTATCCTGATACAGATCGAAGATGTCACTTATAGGAGTTCCTGTTTCCAGTGATGGATCCAAAACCATAATTCCATCGTGATCCGTACCGAGTCCAAGCTCGTCTTCAGCGCAAATCATTCCGTGAGATTCTTCGCCACGGAGTTTTGCTTTTCTAAGAGTTAAAAAGCTTCCATCATCCAGTTTGATGGGCAGGGTAGAGCCAACGGTTGCTACGGGTACTTTTTGTCCTGCAGCTACATTGTTTGCTCCGCAAACGATCTGAACTTTCTCGTCTCCAAGATCAACGGTACAAACCTTTAATCTGTCTGCATTAGGATGAGCTTTTGTTTCAAGAACTTCACCAACGATCACGCCTTCCAGTGTACTGCCAAACTCTTCAATTTCTTCGACCTCTAAACCGATCAAAGTAAGTTTATCAGCAAGTTCTTCAGGACTCAGATCCAGATCAATAAATTCTTGTAGCCAGTTATATGAAATTTTCATTTATAACGTATTGAGATCTTTTAATTAAACTGTTCTAAAAAGCGAATGTCATTCTCGTAGAATGAGCGAATGTCGTCGATTCCATGCTTTAAAATAGCGATTCGTTCAACACCCATTCCCCAGGCAAATCCGGTATATTTTTCAGGATCAACTCCTGCAGCTTTAAATACATTTGGGTCAACCATTCCGGAGCCTAATATTTCCAGCCACTTTCCTTTTTCTTTCGATCCCCACCAGATATCCATTTCTAAACTTGGTTCTGTGAAAGGGAAGAAGCCCGGACGTAATCTGTATTTCACATCATTGCCGTACATCAATTTAGCAAAAGTGATCAGTGTATCCTTCAGATCTGCTACACTTACATTCTCATCAACATAAAGAGCTTCTACCTGATGGAACAAGAAATAAGATTTAGGGCTTACAGCCTCGTTTCGGTACACTCTTCCGGGCATAATAGCACGAATCGGTGGCTTTTGTTTTTCCATCAACCTGATCTGTACGGGAGAAGTATGAGTTCTCAAAACAAGATCGTCTAATTTCGGATCATCGCTCTTTCTTACAAAAAAAGTATCCTGTTCATCTCTTGCAGGATGATTAGGAGGGAAGTTCAAAGCGGTGAAATTATGGAAATCATCTTCGATCTCAGGTCCGTGAGAGATCGTAAAACCTAATCGGTAAAAGATACTCTTCATCTCTTCCAGAGTTTGGGTAAGAGGATGTAAAGAACCAACAGGAGAGAGAGGAGCGGTTAAAGTAATATCATCCATAGCTGATCTTTCTGCAGTGGCTGAAGAAGCAAATGAAGATTGTAGCTCATCAAAACGATCCTGAGCCAAATTCTTGAGATCATTCATTGACTTTCCAAAGGCAGCTTTATCTTGTTTAGCTACCTGACCAATCATTTTAAACATAGATTGTATCTTTCCATTTTTGGAAAGGAACTCGAGGCGGAAATTTTCAAGCTCATCGGAGTTTGAAACCGGGAAAGATTCTATTTCTTTTTTTAATGCTTCTACTTTATCGAGCATGTTTTTTGATTTAACTAAGTAATCTGTGGTTAAAATAAAAAAACCGGTAAACCTAATTGAACAGATTTACCGGCTTTAAATAGCAAGATAGCAATTAAGCTGTAGCTTCCTTCACAATGGCAGCAAACGTATCGGCGTCGTGAACCGCTAAATCTGCAAGTACCTTACGGTTGATCTGCATATCCTTTTCTTTCATCGCGTGGATGAGCTTAGAATAAGAGATTCCGTTGATTCTTGCAGCAGCATTGATTCGAACGATCCATAATCTACGGAATGTACGTTTACGATTTTTGCGATCACGGTATTGGTACTGAAGACCTTTTTCAACCGCATTTTTCGCAATCGTATATACATTCTTTCGTTTGCCCCAGTAACCTTTCGCTTGAGAAATAATCTTTCTGCGACGGCGACGGGAAGCCACTAAATTTGATGAACGTGGCATTTTTGTCTAGATTTTAGGATTAAAATTTATAAGGGATAAGCTCTTTTACTTTTGGAGCATCTGCATCTGTAACGATAGTAGATTCGCCGAGCTTTCTCTTGGTTTTACTGCTTTTCTTAGTAAGAATGTGGCGCTTAAAAGCTTTCTTACGTTTAATTTTACCGGAACCGGTAACCTTAAATCGCTTTTTAGCTCCACTGTTACTTTTCATTTTTGGCATTGTGTGTATACCTGCTTTGTGAAAATTATAAAGACTTCAAAGATAGGTAGAAATCATCGTGTAATCAACGATTATAACAGTTTATTTTGGAGTGATCATCATTATCATTCGACGACCTTCCATATTAGGCTTAGTCTCAATCTTTGCTATGTCTTCAAGGCTTTTTGCGAGCTGTAAAAGAAGCAATTCACCCTTTTCTGTATAAAGCATATCACGCCCACGAAACTGAACGGTAGCTTTTACTTTGTCGCCGCTTTCTAAAAATTCTCTGGCATGACGAGTTTTAAACTCAAGGTCATGATCGTCTGTGTTTGGTCTGAAGCGAAGCTCTTTAACATTTACAGTATGCTGCTTTTTCTTAGCTTCTTTTTCTTTCTTCTTTTTTTCATACATGTATTTGCCGTAGTCAATGATCTTACAAACCGGAGGGTTTGCATCAGGTGCAATCTCAACCAGATCCAAGTTGTATTGTTCGGCAATCTGTAACGCTCGTTCAGATGTAGTAATTTCATGTCCGCCATCAGGTTTAATTACCCGAACTTGTGCGGCTCTTACGTCTTCATTAATTCTGGTTTTGTCAGCAGGTTCTGGTCTGCCAAATGATCTTCTTGCGATATTTATCCTCTTATGTTTTGTTAATCTTCAGGTAATGATTTTTTTTCAATCTCATTTTCAACAGTTGAAAGAAAATCAGAAAATTTGAAAGTTCCAATATCTCCTTTGCGATGTCTACGAACAGAAACCGTGCCAGCTTCTTGTTCTTTGGCTCCAACGATCAGCATATACGGCACTTTGTCAGTTTCCGCATCTCTGATCTTGCCACCAATTTGTTCGCTTCGGTCGTCAAGTTTTACCCGAACTCCAATCTTCTTAAATGCATCAACGCATTTTTTTGCATAATCATTCTGATCATCTGATATCGGAAGTACACGAACTTGTTCCGGAGAAAGCCAAAGCGGGAAGTTTCCGGCAAAATGTTCGATCAATATACTGGTGAATCTTTCCATGGAGCCGAAAGGTGCTCTGTGAATAATAACAGGTCGGTGTTTTTCATTATCTGAGCCTACATAAGTAAGATCAAAACGTTCCGGCATTACGTAATCCACCTGAACAGTTCCCAACTGCCATTTTCTACCGATGGCATCACGAATTATGAAATCTATCTTAGGTCCATAAAAACTAGCTTCACCGGGAGCGATAGTATAGTCCAGATTCATTTCGTCAGCTACTTCTTTGATCTCTTTCTGAGCGCGTTCCCATAATTCAATATCTCCACCGTATTTTTCCTCATTATCATCACGGAAGGAGAGACGAATATCAACAGGCATACCAAATGTATCAAAAACAAAGTTTGTCAGGTCAATTGTGTGCTTTATCTCCTGTTTCAACTGTTCCTGCATACAATAAATATGAGCATCATCCTGTGTAAAACCACGAACTCTTGAAAGTCCACTTAATTCACCGGATTGTTCATAACGATAAACAGTTCCAAATTCTGCCAAACGTAATGGCAGATCACGATAACTTCTCATCTCATTAGAATAGATCCTGTGGTGATGAGGGCAGTTCATAGGTTTCAGCATGTATTCTTCATCATCAACCTGAATGGGATCGTATTGAGAGTCAGAATAGTAGGGGTAATGCCCGGAAGTTTTGTACAACTCAATATTTCCAATATGAGGAGTGATCACTTCTTGATAGCCGCGTTCAAATTGTTCGTCTCTCAGGAAAGACTCTAATGTTCTTCTGAGTCTTGTTCCTTTAGGTAACCAAATAGGAAGGCCACTGCCCACCATTTTGTCGATCATATAAATACCTAGTTCTTTACCAAGCTTTCTGTGATCTCTTTTTTTGGCTTCTTCCACCATCTCAAGGTGTTCCGTAAGCATTTTCTGCTTAGGGAAAGAGATGCCGTAAATACGTGTAAGCTGTTTACTGTTATTATCTCCACGCCAGTAAGCACCTGCTAAACTTGTAAGCTTGATCGCTTTAACAATTCCTGTGTTTGGGACATGAGGTCCACGGCAAAGATCTGTAAAATTGCCTTGAGTATAGAATGTAATCGACCCGTCTTCTAAACCTTCGATCAGATCAACTTTATATTCATTTCCATTATCCTTATAAAAAGAAAGAGCATCTGCTTTGGAAATATCTTTTCGCTCAAAGCTGTTTTTATTTCGGGCTACTTCAAGAAATTTCTGTTCGATTTTCCCGAGATCTTCCTGAGAAATATTTTTCTCACCAAAATCGATATCATAGTAAAAACCAGTTTCGATAGGAGGGCCTATACCAAATTTTGCTTCCGGATAAAGTTCCTGAACAGCTTCGGCTAAAATATGTGCAGATGAGTGCCAGAATGTATATTTGCCATCTTCACTATCCCAGGTATTGATCGCTATTGTGGCGTCTTCATTTATTGGCCGGTCCAGATCAATGATGTCCCCGTTAACAGTGATACTTAGTGCAACTCTTGCTAATCCTGATGAAATTGATTCCGCAACCTCAAGCCCTGTAGTTCCCTTTTTATATTCTCGTTCGGAGCCGTCGGGTAAGGTGATAGTAATATTTTGTTCTGACATTAATTAGTTAATTGAAAAAAGCTTTTTTATGGTGCCCAAAGATATGAATAATAATTTTTGGTACATACTTAATTTAAAATTATTAAAGTTTTGTTGGATAAAGTAAACTTTAAAATGCATATTCTCGCTGCAAAATAGAAGGACATTCTGGGATAAGTATGACATTTTTCGATTCGCAACTAATGTTTGTGTGCGATCAGCTTAATTTGAAGATATTGGATGCTAATGAGGCAGTTATATCCAAACTTCAATACCGTAAAAAAGAGTTAGTAGGCAAATCTTTGTCTACTTTAGGGAAGAATATAGATCTCAGTCAGGAAGAATTTGTTAATCTGGGATTACCCTTCATCGAAACCTGGAAGATTTTTTCGAAAGCAAAAGATGAATTTTTTGTTCAGTTTTCATCACATCTTATAAATTATAAAGGCATTCCGTCCAAAATTGTAGTAGCACATGATGTGACAGATGTATTTAAGAAGAAAGCCTCCTCCAAAAAAGCAGTTTCATTGCCTATTGGGTTTCAGGATTTTCCATTGGCAGAGATAGAGTGGGATTTGGATCATAAGGTATTGAGATGGTCAAAAAGAGCGGAGTTACTTTTCGGGTATTCTCATTCCGATGTAAATAAGAACCCTTTTTTACTGGAAGACCTGATAAAAGAATCTGATTTCAACAAGATCACACAAGCAAATAAAGATGCGCTCGAAGCCCTAAGTCCTACGAAAGTACTTACTCTTAAATCCGAGACTAAAAGCGGTGAATACATAGAATGTGAATGGTATAATTCCTATTTATTTGATAGCAAAGGAAATATCAGTTCAATCTATTCTGTGATCAAAGATATTACAGAAGAAACGCTTGCAAGGGAAAAGTCTAAGCAGTTGATGACCAGTTTTATGGATCTCTATAATTCAATTACAGATGCAATCTATTTATTAAACCCGCTGGGAGTGATCATCGATGTTAATGACGGTTTAACGAAAACCTTTGGGTATGAAAAAGAGGAGGTAATCGGTCGACAAATAAAATTTCTATCTGCTTCGGGTAAATACGACGATGATTTGATAAATGATTATTTAAAAAGAGCCAGAGAAGGAGAGTCAATAAGTTATGAAGGGTGGGGAGAAAAAAAGAACGGCGAAGTTTTTCCTACTGAAGTATTGATGAATTCCGGTTCATATCTAGATGAAGATGTTATAATTGTGGTGGAAAGAGACGTTTCAGAAAGGTTGCTTTCTCATCAGGAGTTAAAACATCGGGAAAGCATGTTCAGTAATCTTTTCCATTCAAGTCCGATAGGGATAGCACAGTTGGACCGGCATCAGGAAATTGAAAGTGTAAATCAAAGTTTCGAGGAAATTTTCGGATATACTCAAGAGGAAGTAAAGGGCTTGGAACTTGACAAATTAATTGTGCCTGATGATGAATATCAAGATGCTCTTGAACTTTCCACAAGTGAAATTGCCAAAGTATATAGCGGGAAAAGAAGAACAAAATCCGGGAATATAATCGATGTTATTGTTTGTGCTGTTCCTGTACTTGTAGATGGAAAAATTATTTCAATGTATGGTATTTATGTTGATATAACTGAACGCAAAAGAGCTGAAGAAAAGCTAAAGTCTAATTTAAGAGAAAAAGAAGTATTACTAGCTGAGATTCACCACAGGGTTAAGAATAATCTTGCCGTTATTACAGGGTTGTTAGAGTTACAGGCTTTAAACTCAGAAAACGAAGACGCACATAAAGTACTTAAAGATAGTCAAATGAGAGTTAACTCCATTGCATTGGTGCATGAACTGTTGTATCAAAGCGATGATTTTTCTCAGGTAGATATTCCTATTTACCTGAAGGATCTTGCAAAAGTGATCTCAAATTCGTTAGAAAGAAGAGCAATACCTGTAAATATCGAATTTGATCTGGATCAGATTAAGATGGAAATTACACAGGCAATACCATGTGGCTTGATCTTAAATGAAATATTAACGAATAGCTATAAACACGCTTTTACAGATCGAGAAGAAGGTGAAATTTTTATTTCTTTTAAGAATTCTGAAGACAAAATTGTTTATAAGGTAAGCGATAATGGGGTTGGCTTACCTGAAGAGAATGAGGAAGACAAACAATCGCTTGGTATGACATTAGTTAAAACTTTGGGAAGGCAATTGGATGCAGAAACGAATATCTATTCTGATAATGGGGCGAATTTCGAATTCAGATTTAATAAAAAATAGTTGCAATAAAACTGTTTTACTTTAGTCTGATTTTAGTTTTCTTTTGGTGATAAATTTTAATCCAATGATTTTAAAGTGAATACAGAGACAGCAAAGCAAAAAAAATCCTTTTTTAATCGCTTTTTGGACGGCATAGAATACGCAGGAAATAAATTACCGGACCCGGCTATATTATTTCTATTACTTCTGGGATTGGTTTGGATGTTGTCACTGATTCTTTCTCCGTTTGATTTTGTAGAGATTGATCCGAGGACAGGGCAAAACATTGAGATCATTAATTTATTAACAGGTTCTCAGCTCGCTGCTTTTCTGGCTAGTATGGTGAACACCTTTGTAACATTTGCTCCACTGGGAATTGTACTGGTTGCAATGTTAGGAGTTGGGGTTGCTGAACATTCAGGATATATAAATACAGCTATTAAATATGTACTTAGTTTTACCCCAAAGGCGCTGTTAACCCCTGTTTTGATATTAGTTGCTATTGTAAGCCATACAGCCACAGATGCGGGATATGTGCTTGTTATTCCACTTGGAGGTGTGATTTTTTACGCTGCCGGGCGACATCCGGTTGCTGGTATTGCAGCCGCTTTCGCCGGTGTTTCAGGTGGATTTAGTGCCAATTTTATTCCTTCAGGCATTGACCCATTACTTCAGAGTTTCACGCAATCAGCTGCACAGATCATTAACCCGGATATACTGATTAATCCTTTAAATAACTGGTTTTTTACAAGTGCATCAAGTGTGTTAATTGTTCTTATTGGTTGGTATATCACTGATAAAATAGTAGAACCGAGATTAAAAAATGTAGAGCTAGATGATGATATTGACCTTGAAGGGGCGGATGATCTGGGAAATATTACAGAAAAAGAAAAGAAAGCTTTTTGGATAGCGACAGGTGTAATGATCACAGGTTTAATCGGGTTATTCTTATGGGTATATCCTGAAAACTCTGCAATGAGAGCCCCGAATGGAGAAATTACTGCATTTTCTGCCCCATTGATGAGATCTATTGTTCCGTTAATCTTTCTTCTTTTTTGGGTTCCCGGAATTATCTACGGATACCTTTCCGGAGGATATTCTAAAACTAAGGATATCATTGATGGTATGAGTAAGTCAATGGGAGATATGGCTTATTATATTGTGATGGCATTTTTCTGTGCATTGTTTATCGATGCGTTTGCCAAATCGAATATCGGAGTCTTGATCGCTTTAAAAGGGGCAGGTTATCTTCAGGCTTTAGATCTTCCGGGGCAAGTAACTATTGTTGGAATTATATTTCTTACAGCTTTTGTAAACCTGATGGTAGGTTCTGCCTCTGCGAAATGGGCGCTGATTAGTCCGATCTTTGTTCCAATGCTAATGGGACTTGGGATTTCACCTGATCTGACGCAAGCAGCTTACCGAGTAGGTGATTCCGTTTCAAATATCATTACGCCATTGATGCCTTATTTCCCGCTAGTTGTAGTCTTCTGTCAGCGATATGTGAAGAAAACAGGGATTGGGACTTTGGTTTCGGTAATGCTCCCTTATTCGGTTGTATTTCTAATCTCATGGACCATTTTCTTACTGATATACTGGTACCTTGGAATTCCGCTAGGACTACAAGCTGCTTATGAGTATGTGATGTAGGTTCTTTTTAGGGAAAAGGGAAAAGGGTGCGTCCTGTTGGATTCAATTTATCGGAAGTTATCCTGAAATGGTTCAAACGGTATAGATTGCCTAACCTGCAACGATGGATTGCTAAGAGCTGGCAAGATATCAACGCCTCGGGATGAAAAACAAGAAAACTGTTTAGTGGACTTAACTCACCATTCAGAATTTCATATTTAAAATTTCTCTATTATTTAATCAACATCATTTTTCGAGTAGTACTACCTTCAGGGGTGTTTAAACGATAGAAATATATGCCACTTGCAAACTGGGTTGCATTCCAAGTTACAGAATGAGAACCTTTCGATTTAAGAGAACTAATCAAAGTTGTTACTTTTTGTCCTGTAGAATTGTAAATAGATAGAGTTACATGACTAGAGTTAGCAAGAGTGTAATTAATATTGGTAGTTGGATTAAAAGGATTTGGATAGTTTTGTTTGAGTGAAAATTCATCTACAGTAACTATACCTTCATCAGAAATAGATGTTGCTTCAGATCCCATAAAAGTCATGATACGATTCATTACTTCTTTTCTTACTGAATCTGGATAAATGGTTTCGAATGGAAAACCGAGATAAACAACTTTTCCTGGAATATTTCCATCTTCAAACATTCCTTTAAACTGAATTGCAGCTACTTGTTGAGAACTAACACTTGAATAAATTAGAGATGCATCACTACCATTGGTGGGTGTTAAAACATCAGGATATTGCACATTATAACTTCCATTTGTGCCATTATCGAAAGTGATAGAGGAAATTCCGTCAAAAATTGAGCCTGCAGTGGGTTCAGTGGTATAAAAGGTAGCAGTTTGATTATTTGGAGCGTCTAACTGATACGTAGCCTTCAAATAATTATGGAAAAATGCTTTGTCCTTAGTACTACCACGGTTATCCAAATCCCACGCAATTTCAGCTCCAGAAACAAATAATGAGCCACCATTCTGCAAAAACGATTTCACCTTAGTTTGTTCTGTATCATTAAACGTTTCGTCAGCGGTACTTTCTGTACCTAAAATCCAGAGAACAATATCATAATCCTCTAAGGAAAGCTGGTCATCAATTATTGCATCATTACTAGTAGCGTCGAACGAATATTCATTTTCGTGAAGCGCTTGACCATGTTCTTTTATAAAATCAAATGTGTTTCCAGAAGTATTTCGATCGAACCCATTAATTACCAATATATTGTTTTGCAACTGATTTGGGACAACAGCTAAAACTTCAGAATAATCGCTTTCTTCAGTTTCTGAAATCGCTTGAATTTTCAGATAATTAACAGTGTTAGGCTCTAATCCTGAAATTTCAAATGAATTTGTGGTAAATGTTTCGAATTCAGAAAAAAAAACTCCATTCGAACTTAAAAATACTCTGTATGAATTCACTTCAGGGTTTTCTTTTATAATCACCTGAGCTGTTGTTGAATCGCTAGATATAACACTGATGTTCTTCGGAGGGGTAAGTTCAGAATCACCGGCTAATGGATAATATGGTTTTCTGATTGAGCCTTCATCACTGAATAGCGAAGCCATTTCAACATCAGTTAAAACTTCAGTTATGCGACGTGATTGATTATTTATGAGCACACTATCTCGGACTAGTCTAATTCCATGGCTGTAATCCGCATAAGTTTCACCATGCCCTGCATACACTGGCTGAATAGGACTTCCATTTAAATAATGCCATCCATAAATAACTACTCTGTTACTTGAATTACCATAAATACGATTTGAAATGATTACATCTTTTTTGTGTCCGGCAACTAGCGCGCCAAGTGGTTCTTCAGAAAGCTGTTCTGCGCGTTGAGCTTTTACGGTGATGTTATGATCCCACATAACCGGAATAGTGGTCATTTCTGAGCTTGCTGCAATCGGTGAAGGCGATAATTTAGCTGTGGCTTCACTCCAAATTTGATCAACCATTTGTTTGGTTGGAAGAGTGAAAGATAAGCTATCAGCAAGTTTTTGAGCTAAAATGGGTGTCATTGGCATTAAAAAATAATTACTATCAGAGCCAACAGCCATGTAATCGGGAGTAACGAAATAAGTTACATTGTAAACCGAATCATTAATAGTTTTAGAAATTGAAATAGGAACTAACTCGCGTAGAAAGTCGGGTACATTTCCAGCAATAATCTGATTATAGATTTCGGCTTCTCTGTTTTCAAGTGATAGATTTTCGATCTGATTTTTAAATTCACTACCTGAAAGAGCTTCTTGCGGACGAGCAGGAAGAGGAAGTGTTTGCGCAAGAAGAATTTCAGAAGTTCCCAATAAAAGGAGAGAGAGAAATACTAGCTTCAGAAAATTGAAAATGTTTTTGGATATAGCCCGTAGCTTTGAATATGAGTTCATCGAAGTAAATAAATTTATGATGCTTATGAGGTCATAAGAAATACAAAGGAAAGGATAATGTGCGTCCTACTAGATTCGAACTAGTGACCTCTGCAATGTCAATGCAACGCTCTAACCAACTGAGCTAAGGACGCTTTTGAAAGCGAACAAATATAATGAGATTTATGCTTTAGGTAAAAGTTAGTTTTCGTATCTTTACAGCTAATTAAAATTGTTATTTGGCATGATCAACCGCAGACACGTTCGGGAAACTGTACTTCAGGCACTTTACGCACTCAAACAGAGTGGCGATTCAGTTCAATATATAACTGATTCTGTTATAAAAGATGCACTTGGAACCGAAAAAGAAGCTAGGCGTTTCGCAGAAAAGCTCTTTTTCAGAACTTTAGAAAATGAGCCTGAATTAGATGAGGTGATCATTAAGCATATCAAAAACTGGGAAATTCAACGATTGGCATTGATAGATCGTCTGATCCTTAAAATGGCTTTATGTGAATTTCTTTATTTCGATGAAATCCCTACTAAAGTAACTATTAATGAAGCTATCGAGATCGCAAAAAAATTCTCTACAGGAAAGTCAGGACGTTTTGTGAATGGAATTCTGGACGCTTCATTAGAAGACCTGTCAAAATCTGACAGAATTAATAAAAAGGGCAGGGGCTTAATCGATCATACTGTCAAATAACCCTTCTATCAAGATCTAACTTACACAAGTAAATACTATGAGTTTAAAATGTGGCATAGTTGGTTTGCCAAATGTTGGAAAATCAACGCTTTTTAATGCACTAAGTAATGCAGGAGCCGAGTCCGCTAATTTTCCGTTTTGTACGATCGATCCAAACGTTGGATTAGTGCCAGTCCCGGATGCCAGGTTAACTAAATTGGCAAATCTTGCAAGTTCTGCAAATGTAATTCCTACCACTATTGAGTTTGTTGATATAGCCGGTTTGGTAAAAGGGGCTTCCGAAGGTAAAGGAAAAGGAAATGCATTTCTGTCTCATATTCGAGAAGTGGATCTGATAATTCATGTAGTACGTTGTTTTGATGACGATGATATCATTCATGTGGAAGGTGGGATTGATCCCGACAGAGATATCACCATTATTGAAGAGGAACTGATTCTCAAAGATCTTGAAAGCATTGAAAAGAGAGTTGAGAATCTAAAGAAACAATCCAAAAGTGGAGACAAAGCAATGAAGGCTCAGCTTGAAGTTGCGGAACGTCTCAGGGAACACTTAGAAAATGGTAAATCAGCACGCTTGTTCGAAGTGACTCCTGAAGAAAAAGTGGCATATAATGATTTGATGCTGCTTTCAAGTAAACAAGTGTTATATGCTTGCAATGTTTCAGAGACTGATCTGGATAGCGGAAACGAATATGTAGATACTGTGAAGTCTATTGCTGCAAAACACGATGATGAGATCGTTATGTTCTGTGCTAAAATTGAAGCCGAGATCGCAGAATTAGATCCTGATGAAAAGGAAATGTTTCTTGAGGAACTTGGATTAAAAAGTGCCGGTTTAGACCGTTTAATAAATTCCGCATATAAAGAACTTGGATTAATAACCTATTTCACTGTCGGACCAAAGGAAGCAAGAGCATGGACGATTAAGAAAGGAACAAAAGCTCCACAAGCCGCCGGTGTTATTCACACAGATTTTGAAAGAGGTTTTATCAGAGCTGAGACCATTTCATATGATGATTATGAAAAATATGAAACTGAGAAAGCTGCTAAAGAAGCCGGAAGAATGAGACAGGAAGGAAAAGAATATGTAGTAAGTGACGGAGATGTAATGTTATTTAGATTTAATGTTTAGAAACCAGATATACATTATTTTTATATGGAATTAATTTAAATACATGACAAAAAAGCTTAGCTATTTACTCTTATTATTTTTGGTCGTTGGTTGCGAACCGACCAAGGACGATACAATAATAATCGATCTTGGAAAGGTCTTTGTATCAAGTAATACACAATCCAGAATCGGTATATTTAACTTTTCAGATCTGGATAATAAAGTTCTTGTTCAATATGAAATAACTACTGATGATGCTGAAGGAATCTATTATGACAATACCAGAGATATTGTTTATCAAGCGGATAGGGAAAATAACAGGATTAACGCCTACAATCGATTGTCTACAAATGAAGCAAGCTCAGGGATACTGCCCAGTGCAATAAGCACTTCAGATTTTAGTAACCCAAGAGGTCTCACATCTGACAAGAATATTGCTATTGTAGCACAAGACGCCTCCGATGATAACGGGCAACAGAACGCCTTACTTATGTATGACATAAGTGCTAATGAAATCATTCTTAGAAATCAATTTACTGTTGATTTTGCATTATGGGATATCCAATTAGTAGGTAATACGCTATATGCTGTCGAAGATGGAACAGACAGTTTAGCTGTGTTTAATAATTTTTTTGGAAACTCGGATGGGCAAGTTACTCCCGATTTTAAGATAAGTATTGAGGGGATTGTAAGAACTCATGGATTATATTATTCACTTTCGGAAGATCTGATGGTTATGACTGATATTGGAGATGCGGCTTCCGGAATCGGAGACGGTCAAATTGTAATAATAGAAGACTTTAATCTGAAACTCTCAGCTGCACTTCAAGAACCGGAAAAGACCATTTCCAGAAACGACATGGTTTTTATTAATGGAGAAAACACAACTCTTCAAAATCCTGTAGACGTTGTATATCATTCAACAGCAAATAGAATTATAGTGGCAGAACGTACCACAAATGGAGGTATGCTTCTTGCCTTCGAATATCCGGATCAATTTGAATCTTCAAATGCGTTCAATATAACTCCTTCTTATTCAGTTAGTTACAACGGGATTTCTAGCTTATACATCAATCAATAAGAATATAAATCTAAAATATCTTCTAATACGTATGTTAAAGAAGATTGATAAACAAAAAATAACTGGGACACTATGAAAACAAATAAACTAACAACTTTAATCATTTTAATTTTTGGGGTTTCTTTTCTTTCATGTGGAAGTGGGGATGATAACGGAGATTTAACTACAGAGTTTGGAGCTGTATTTGTATCAAGTAACACAACTCCGGTGGTAGGGATATATGATTTCTCATCATCATCAGTAAGTTCTGTACAGTTTGGGTTGAGTTCTACAGATTCTGATGGAATTATATACAGTTCTGATTCCGATGAATTGTACATTGCATCAAGATCTAATAACAGAGTTGAAGTATATACCAATTTAAAAGAAACAGAAGCATCATTAAATCTTAATCTGGCATTTAGCAGCAGTCAGGATTTTGTAAATGCGAGAAAAATGGCTTCATCAGGAAACAAACTTGTAGTGTCGCAGGATGCTTCTGATGGAAACAATCAAACAAACGCTTTTTATGTATATGAAGTAGGAGGTAACGCAGCTACTTTATCAAATACATATACTACTGATATTCATCTTTGGGACATTCAATTTTCAGGAAACAGTTTGTATGCCATCCAGGATAATTCAGATACTCTTGCTGTGTATAATAATTTTCTCAGTAACTCAGATGGTTTAGTATCTCCAAGCATCAAAGTACAAATTGAAGGTATTGTTCGAACACATGCATTATACTATTCAGCTTCTACGGATATAATGTTTTTAAGTGATATCGGTGACGCAGCAAGCGATAGTGATGGAGCTATTCACGTAATAAATAATTTTAGTTCTAAGTTTAGCGCTGCAGGAAATAACGGAACGATTTCATTATCAGATCAAATTGTTATCGAAGGAAGTAGTACCGAATTAGGGAATCCTGTTGGATTGGCTTATGATAACGAAGCGCAAAAGATCTATGTAGCAGAAAGAGCTGTTGATGGAGGAAAGCTTCTTGAATTTGATCTTCCTTCAACTAACGGAAACGCTTCTCCAACGTTCTCTCAAAACTTTGCAGGAGCTGCAGCTGTTTATTTAGCTAACTAACGGATAAGGGGCAATAATAAAATTGTATTGTAATAAAGGGATGCTTTAAAGCGTCCCTTTTTTTGTTTAGAAGAATGAGGCTAGCTGAATTCTTAAGGCATATTCGGATAGGTCAAAATCACCCTGATCTGAAAAAGAAGCTTTCAGTAATACGTTTGGAGCTAATTTATAGCCAAAAACAGCTGTCAGTCTGGATACATCTTCATCCCAATTTCTGAAAATATATTCAGGTTCATCATCAGGTTGGTTTTCGTCATAATTGGGGTTATCAAATGCGACATCATCCAAAAAGGCAAGATGTTCAGCTCGCAAAGCAATGTAGCTTCCGGTAACACCTGGTAGTTCGTATTTGAAATCAATATTCCCTGAAATATTACTCAGATCATAATCACATAATTTGCCGCCACAACTTTCATCAAACTGGTTGGAAATAAATCCGGTGGTTTTCCATTTTGAGTAAATGATCTCACCAATTATTTCGAAGTAAGTAAAAGCTATTTTTGTGTCGGTACCAAGTAGCAACTGATAGTATTTTTGAAAGCTTTCGTCGGTTCTTACAGAATTATTGAGAGGGTCAGCTTGCATAAAATTTCCAAAACTGAAAGAGAAGCCTTGTTCCCAAAAAATTGAAGTTCTGTAAAACAGACGTGATGTTAAAGCCAGATTTGGCAGGGTAGAGCGGTCACGAATCGTCATTGGAGTGCCATTTGTAATCGCTGCATCCAGAAACATTTTATCTTTTTTGATTTCCCATGAGGCGCCAATACCATTTGTATATCCCGCAAAATAGAGGGTAGGAAGCCCCACATCACCTTCTTCGTATTCGGCATTTGTATTATTACCGGCTTCAGGCCAAAATCCTCTGATATCCGAAATATTAGTAAAGTAACTATAAGCCAAAGGATGTTGAACAAAAACTCTATCTGTAGACAACTGTCTTTTTGTATAGAATCCGAATGGAGATATAAATCTACCAACTCTGATCACATAAGGATTATCCGGGTTATCCCAGGTCAGACTCGCCAGGGAAATTCGGGGTGGATTAAGTTTTCCACTTCCCCATGTATCTAATTGAATTCTGCTTTCAAAGAAAATTTGATCAGTAATGGGAGCGAAAAGAAAAGCATTCAGTTGTGTTACAGAGAAATTATAGTTTTGAAACTTCTTGGGAATCCCGTTAGCAATGAATTTTGAATGTTCTCCACCACCTGATAACTCCAGATCTAAGGCCCCATTCAATTGAACCTGAGCAAAATTCGGTACAGATATAATGAAGAGTAAAAAAAATGTACCAATAAAGGTTTTCATTGAATTCATATCAGAAAAGTTTTTATCTAAAATTTTAGTATAACTATAGAGAGTGTTGTTGTAAATGATAAAGAACCTCTGAAACTTCAACGGAATCCTTAAATCCTTTTATTTCCTGTGTTCCAATCCCTCTAAAACTTAGCCCTTCTATTTCATGGCTATATTGGCTTATCAAATTTTTAGGAATTAAAATTTGACCGTCTTTAGCAGAAGAACATAAACGGGCACATAAGTTTACTTCAGACCCAATTACTGTATAATCCATACGTTCCTTGGCTCCCATATTCCCAAGAATCACTTTACCATAATTTATGCCTATTCCAATACCATCAAAGAACTCGTTGAGTTCATTATCGGACTTAAAATCTTTTTGAATTTCAATCGCTGCATTAATTGCAGCTTTTAATGAGTCGACACCTGCAAATAAGGCGATCAAAGAATCTCCGACATATTTATCAATTGACCCTTTATGCAAAAGTACAGTATCAGCTTGTTTTCCGAGGGTTTTGTTCAGTTTTTCAAGAAACTCCTCAGGTGTAGAAGTTGAAATTTTAGAAGTAGAACCTCTAATATCAGTAAAAAGAATTGCGAGTTCCTGGAAGGAAGCTTTTTCGTCCAGATCTACGGTTTGTTTTTCCTGTATCATTTTTAAAGTATGATCACCCACATATTTAGTAAGTGCAAAACGTTCACGTAATCCCTGTATCATCTCATTAAACGTTTTTGTAAGAATACCTACTTCATCTTGAGAATTTGATTGAACTTCAACATCCAGGTCACCTTCTCTTACTTTAAGCATAGCTTTGGTAAGTCTCTGAATGGGTCCTGAAAAAGCTCCTGCAATGATAAAAGCAATGGGAACGATAACCAGAAAACTAGAAGCTGCAATCAGTAAAATATTTTGCTGAATGGTACCTAGAATTTCAAATTGTACATCAACCGGAACATAAGCGAGATAATACGCTCTCTCTTCAGTTCCTAAAGGACTTATAAATGCTAGCACTTCCTTATCATTTAAGTTTGCTCTGAAAGGTGTACTTATTTCTAAATTTGAAGTCAGCGAATCAACTAATTCTTTTTTCGAATTAACAAATTGACTGTAGATAGTCATGTTCTCGTCTACATTGGAATATGCAATGGGATTTTCATCCAAAAACATGATCACATCAAGTGGAGTATTTTGCTTAAGTAAACGAGCCTCAGAATCTTGAAATTTAGTGCCTAATGTAGTTGTTCCAATAATTGTGTTACCGGCATAAATTGGAATTGTTACAATCTGAAAGAGCTCTCCATCCACAGCCCATAGTCGGGGCCATTCAATATTTATAGGAGGTTCAATTCCATTTAATGCATTTTGAACACTTCTCCTAGATGAGATATTTGAACCGGCTCGTTCTTGATTATTCAGCCATGCAAGAACATCACCATCACTATTTGTTACTACAAAAAGATCTGTTTTAATGAAGAGAGCAAATTCATTAACGGTAAAATTTACTGAAGCTGGATCATTCAGTTCAACATTAGCTTTATAAGTCGAGTTTTCGCTTATAAGATAAGATGATTCAACTAAACGGTCGTACTGTAGAGTTTGCTGTTGTTTAAAAAATCCCTGAAGCTGGCTAAAATCCAGGACAATATCTTCATTCAGCGTTTTGGAAAATGTGTTGTTTACAGCAGTTAAAACCGTGACAAGAACGATCAGTGTTAAACCGATCAGGAGAATGATTAATTTAGTGCTTATTCTTAAACTCAAAATCAGTTAGCTAAGTTGAAATTTGTTTCAGTGGAATTATCAGACTGTATTGAGATTGATTTAGAAATGATTTCAAAAGAAGGATTATATACTCTGATTTCATAATCTCCTTCGGGTAAGTTAGAAAGTTGGTATGTGCCATCCTCATTTAGCCTTGTAAAATAAGGTGTGTCTAAACTCAATATTGTTGCTTTCATTTGTGAATGAATATCACAAAAAAGAGTAATGGGTCCGATTCCGGTTACTTTCCATTTTGGTGCTTCTATCTGCTTGGAATAAACATAACCTGTTGGTCTGCGGCCTATATCGAATTTAGACCCGGGTGTGAGCGAAAAAACATTATGGAAAAAGGGATCGTTGTTAACAAATTGTACAATAGTTCCAACTGTTACTGGTGTTACATTAGGAAAGAAAGTAGCATCTTTTTGACCAATTATTACCGGCTCTCCACTCATGTCATCCGGAACTGAAAATGACAATGGATGAGCGCTTATAATTGTATTTCTATACTTAGAATCTTCTTCAGTGTTAGAATCCGATGTTGAAGGTGAAGCTGATGTTCCTCTGCTTCGGTAGCTGGATCCACGAAATTGTCTTCTTCCAGTGGATTGTTCAGGCACTATAACAGTACCTGTTACTGTACCGGTAATATTATCAATTGTATGAGTGAAAGAAATTTGAGTATTAGTTCCATCTGTTTTGATAGATGAAAAACCTGCTATACAAAACACCACCGAAAAAGCTAGTATATATTTTCCCATTTTTTATATCTGAATACGTAAACTATTAAGCTCAGGATTGGTAAGTAATATAGTAAATCAGTTCAGCTTTTCTAATGCTACTGAAATCTGATTCGAACTGTATCGGCAGGTACCAAATATGGATCAACGGTATCATAAACAACCCAGGCATCTCTGAATAATCGTTTAACAAGTTTCGAGAATTCCAAAGCTTTATCCCTGTCATGAAAATCACCCACATGGACTCTGTAGTAAGGCGTTTTGAAGAAAGTATATGTTTCGGCCTGATAACCGACAATAGTTGTGTCTGACCAAGCTCTGAATCTGGAAGCAATTGTATCTGCTTCAAATACATCCTGGCCGGAATATACTTGTATTCGATAGCCCTTTGTGAGGTCTACTTCAACTTCTGTTTCTTTTTTTATCCGAGCAAATTCTTCCGGAATATCATTATTATTCGCCGAATAAGTATCTGATAAGCGGCTTATTAAAGCAGATTCACTATCTGAGATCTCAGAATCAACCGATGCAGACTCACTAGTTTCTGATTCTTCATACTCTGAATCAGAAGTAGTTGAATGTGAAGATGTACATGCAAAAAACAGCGTTCCGATAACTAGTATATTTAATGATATTTTTAAAAAGTAAGTCATTAAAATCCAACGGGATGCCATGTTGTTTTGGTCTCTTGAAAATCAACAATGAAATACGGACTGGCCGAATCTGCTTCATACCAATCAGTAATAATTTTCTTTACAACTCTTTTGATATTATTGGAAGATAATTCATCAATTTTCACTTTTGTTTCTTTATCCATCTTATCCGTATAAAGAATGGAATTAACATCCATATGTGAACTGAAGTGCTCAACTAATTCAGATCGTATTCCTGTAAGGATATTAACAACACCGCCAGGAACATCAGAAGAGTTTAAAACCTCAGCAAAACTTATGGAAGGAAGAGGGTACTGCTCAGATGCGTGAACTATACAAGTATTTCCTCCGGCTATAACTGGAGCAATTACGGATACCAAACCTAGCAAAGGACTGTTTTCAGGAGCCAAAACAGACACAACACCTGTTGGTTCCAGAATACTGAAATTGAAATGTGCACTTGCTACGGGGTTTACAGAACCGAAAACCTGTTGGTATTTATCAGTCCATCCTGCATAATAAATAAGACGATCAATGGAGGCATTGATATCTGCATTCGCTTCTTCTTTTGTAAAACCGATTTGTCCTAATTCCTTAACAAACTGATCTCTTCGGTTCTCCATCATCTCACCGATTCTGTAAAGAATCTGACCTTTGTTGTATGAGGTTCTTGAACTCCATCCCTTAAATGCAGCACGGGCCGCTAAAACAGCATCTCTGAAATCTTTTCTGGTGCAACGGCATGCATTAGCCAAAAAGTCACCTTCGTTATCGAAGACTTTATAATAATGACCTGACTCACTACGTGGAAAAGATCCGCCAACGTAGGTTTTATAGGTTTTTTGAACTTCTATTCTATCACTCATAATAATTCCTTATTTCAAATTCAGGTATGCAGATAATCCATGTAATCCACCTTCACGACCAACACCACTTTCTTTATAACCGCCAAAAGGGGAGGTAGGATCGAATTTGTTGTATGTATTCGCCCACACAACTCCGGATCTTAAAGCGCTACCCACTTTAAAGATTTTTGAACCCTTGTCTGTCCATACTCCACCGGCTAAACCAAAAGGTGTGTTATTGGCTTTTTCAATAGCTTCATCAGCAGTACGGAACGATTGAACAGTGAGAACAGGACCAAATATTTCTTCCTGAACAACTCGGTTTGATTGAGACACATTAGTGAATAAAGTAGGTCGAATAAAATATCCGTTTTCAGGAACAGAACATTTACTTTGATAAATTTCAGCACCTTCTTCTACACCTAATTCCAAGTAACTGTTTACACGGTCAAATTGTTCTTTAGAATTGATAGCACCAATGTCTGTGTTTTTATCCAGTGGATCACCAACTATTAAAGTTTCCAACCTGTCTTTCAACTTCATAATCACTTTATCAGCTATGTTTTCCTGAACTAATAATCGTGATCCGGCACAGCAAACGTGTCCCTGATTGAAATAGATAGCATTAATAATTCCTTCCACAGCCTGATCAATCGGAGCATCTTCAAATAAGATTAAAGCGCCTTTACCACCAAGTTCCAACGTATATTTCTTGTCGGTTCCTGCAAGTGATTTTTGAATGATCTTTCCAACATTAGTGGAGCCTGTAAACGCTATTTTGTCAATATCTTTGTGGTTTACGATTTCAGCACCGGTTTGACCTGCTCCGGTTACGATATTTACAACTCCATCAGGTAAGCCTGCATCTTTAACAAGCTCGGCAAACATCATAGCAGTGAGAGAAGTGGTTTCTGCTGGTTTAAGAACCACTGTATTTCCACAAGCGAGGGCAGGGGCAATTTTCCACACTAACATTAATAAAGGAAAATTCCATGGAATGATCTGGCCGCAAACTCCTAGAGGCTCCGGTTTTTTTCCGGGAAAAGCATATTCAAGTTTATCTGCCCAACCTGCATAGTAGAAGAAATAAGCAGCGGCTAATGGAATATCCACATCTCTGGATTCACGAATTGGTTTCCCTCCATCAATCGATTCAGCTATAGCAAATTCTCTGGCTCTTTCCTGTAACATTCGGGCTATTCTGTAGATGTACTTTCCACGAGAACTCGGATTCAAGTCAGACCATTCGCATTTGAAAGCCTTTCGGGCAGCTTTAACTGCTTTATCAATATCTTTTTGAGTAGCTTCTGCGAACTGGGTTACTTCTTCGTTACTGGATGGATTAACACTTTTGAAGTACCGATCCTTGGATGGTTTTACAAATTTTCCTCCAATAAAAAGTTCATATTTCTCTTTGATCTCCAGATTAGCAGAACTTTCAGGAGCTGCAGAATACTCCCACAAAGAAGCAAAGTCTAACTTTGAATTAGGAGAAGTTGGTTTGTAAGTGGTCTCTTTTGTTTTTGTTTCAGACATAATGATTGACCTTAGGTATTCGAAAATTGTTGAACATACCTGGCTGGATTTGAAATAATATAGTTTTCAATATTTATCAATTCTTTTTGATTTCGTACAATTCTATCATGAAAACTTTTATGCCAGGCAAAGTTTGGGTTTACTTGAGAACGTATTTTACTGGTACATGTAGCTTTAAAACTTCTAACTAAAGCAGATAAATTTCTGGATTGAGGTCCAAATGTATTTTTATAAGCAATAGATTTCACGTCCTGTAAAAGCGCATGGCCATGCGCTTTTACAGAAGTAAGGTTTCTATTTTGTTCTTCTTTTGATTTAAAAGCAATCAAAGCATGAAAATGGTCAGGCATTACTACCCAGCTACCAAGAACAGCTTCCTTTCTGATTTCTTCAGTTTTTTTCCATTCATTTTCTACAATCTTACCGGCATCAGAAAGTTTCATTTCTTTATTCACAACCTCACCAAAATGACAAATTCTATTTTTTGTAAGGATGGTGATAAAGTAAACTCCTTCAGCAGAGTAATCATAACCCTGAAGTCTCAATGAGCTTTTAGATTGATATTTTTTTTTACTTTTAATCAATTAATCAATAGAAAAATAATCGGGACCCTGATAGTGACCCGTTTGTTGTTTTACAATTTGCATCAGCAGATCGTTTGCTAAAGAACTAGCACCAAATCTGAAATATTCGTTGTTTAGCCATGCAGCACCTAAAGTTTCTTTTACCAGCACCAAATACTGAATAGCTTGTTTAGCTGTTCTGATGCCACCGGCAGGTTTCATTCCCACCATTTTATCTGTTTTGTAATAAAAATCTCTGATCGCTTCTAGCATAACCAATGTTACAGGTTGAGTTGCAGCCGGAGAAATCTTTCCGGTAGAAGTTTTAATAAAATCAGCACCGGCCTCCATAGCTATATCACTAGCTAATCTTACATTCTCATAAGTGTGAAGTTCCCCGGTTTCAAGAATTACTTTTAAGTGAGCATTACCACAAGCTTCTTTTATAGCTGCAATCTCATCAAACACAAAATTATATTCACCTTCCAGAAAAGCTCCACGTGTTATCACCATGTCTACTTCGTCAGCACCTTCTTCAACAGCGTACTTTGTGTCTTCGATTCGGATAGGAAGAGGAGCCATTCCACTTGGAAATGCACTGGCTACGCTTGCAACATTGATCTTAGTACCACGCAAGCTTTCTTTAGCAATTCGTACCATATTCGGATATACACAAACTGCAGCAACACTTGGGATATCAGGTAAGCTTGGATGCGGGCTTTTTGCCTTTTGACATAATTGTCGGACTTTGCCTTCGGAATCTTTTCCTTCTAAAGTGGTTAAGTCAACCATGCTAAGTGCAAGCTTAAGAGCCTGTACTTTCGATTCGTTTTTAATACTTCGTTTATTAAGTCTTCCAACACGTTCTTCAACCGCTACACGGTCTATTGGAACTACTTCAAATGTGTTATTCTGGATCATAAATCTGTTTTAATGTAGAACGTTAAGGTAAAGAAGATTTTCCTAATAATTAACCTAAACTAGGTAATCATTAGAAGTTGCTGTGCGACCCTGAAAGTATCTCTTTAAATGAAAATTCGATGTGATAACCTGATTCAGTTTCTATGCTAAAATCAGCTTCAAGTTGCTGTAATAAAGTATCTATAAGAAGAGACCCTAAAGAGGATAAGTTATTTAATTTAGCTTTATCAAAACCGGCTCCTGAATCATAATACTTTGCATAGTATGTATCATCTTTAAAAATTAAAGAGAAGTGAATTAGATTGTTTTTGCTAGTTGAATCGAATGCGTATTTAAATGAGTTAGTGATCAATTCATTCAGTAAAAGTCCTAATGGAATGGCTTGATTGATATTGATTTCAAGGTTTTTATCAATATCTAAATTTATCACTCCATTTTTACTATCTAAAGTCTGGCTTATCGAACTTGTTAACGTATGTAGATATTTATCAAAAGGGATATTAGTAAAACTATCCGTGTTATAAAGTAATTCATGAACCTGGGCAATAGACTTGATTCTTTGAGCTGTTTCACTCAAAACAGTTTTCAGTTTTTCGTCATCAGAACCAAGATGTTGTAGGGATAATAAACCGGTAACTATGGCCAAATTATTTTTTACCCTATGATGAATTTCTGAGAGAAGTAATGTTTTTTCTTGAAGTGAATTTTCAATTTTAATTCTTAATTCTTCCTGTTCAGTTATATCCAGATGTGTTCCAATCATCCGAATTAAGCGCCCTTCATCGTCATATTCTAAAGCTGTACCTTTGTCTAAAATAGTTCGGTACTCTCCACATTTACACTTAACCCGGATAATAATTTCAAAATTATCTTTCTCTCCGGCTTCAATTAAACCGATCTCATTTAATATCAGGTCTGAATCTTCAGGATGTATCCTTGTAAAAAAGAAACCGTATGGGTCATCTATCTCTTGAGGATCATATCCAAGCATTTCATACCAACGGTCATTCATTATACTTGTTTGGTCTCTGATGTTGGCATCCCAAACTCCCAAATTTGCTCCTTTAATCGCCGTGTCCAAAGTGAACTGACTATTTTGTACTTTCTTTTGAAGCTCTAAACGACGAGTTATATCCTGGGCTAGTCCAGTATACCTGATAACTTCTCCGGTACTATTCTTTTCTGGTGATCCTATTGCCCGGATGTATTTAGATACCCCTTGTTTCGTAATTAATTTTAAATCGACATCGTAGGGTTGACCCGATTGTATGGATTTAATAAGGTTCTCCATATTGGAATCAGTTAAATCGTGATAATCCAAAAATCCTTCAAAATCAGGAGGTCCTTGTTCTTTATCTCGGTCATAAATATCATAAAGCTGTTCAGACCAATCAATTTTATTAGTTTTTAAATCCAAAGACCAATTACCAAGTTCTCCAACTTTATGTGCTTTTTTTAACCTATTATTGGTTTCAGTTAATTGTATTTCGGTCTCTTTTTGGTTAGTTATATCCAGAATTACTGTATCCCAGATCATTTTGTTTTCTGAATGAATTCTTTGAGGAGTTCCATTACCCTGAAGGTATTTAACTTTGCCACTTTTTGTTTTAATTCGGTAGGTGAAGTTCCAATCAGACATTTCTCTGGCAGACTTTTCAATCGTAGGCGCCATGGCTTCAAGATCTTCCGGGTAGATGATTTCTTTCAGCTTAGAATTATCTTTTAAAATTTCATCCCGGGATATTTCATAAATTTCCAGACATCCTTCACTTATAAACTCAATAGATGGGTTTTCTATTCCTTCTGTAATAGAATGCCTGATAATAACACCGGGAATATTATTAGTAAGCGAGCGCAACAGCGATTCATTTTCTTCAATTTTTTTAGAGGCTAATACTCTGTCTGTAATATCTTTATTTAAAGTATCTGAAATAACACTACCATTTTCTAATTTCGTGATGCTACCGGCTGTTTCAATCCATTTTAGTTTGCCAGAAGGGGTAATGATTCTAAATTCTAAATTAAAATTAGCTTCAGCTTCTATCGCTTCACAATATACTCTGCTAACCCAATCTTTATCTTTTTCATGGATGAGATTCCATATTAAACTATCATCCTCTAAAGCATCACTTGCAGTAACTTCAAAAATTTCTTCAGTTTTGGTGCTTACAAATAGAAATTTTCCTTCGCCTTCAGGGTTTATGGTATACCTAAAAACTGCAGTTTCTATATTTTCACTTATTTGTCTTAGTTGCATTTCGCTTTGCTTGAGCTTAAGTGCAGCTTTTTGTGATTTTTCGAGTTCCAATCCTGCTTTAAATTTTGTAGCTATTACTCCTGCTACAGTCTGCAAATCCTGAAGATGTTGTTGTGTATAAAATCCTTTTTCTTCATGCTCAGAATCAATAATTCCTATTAATTCATCATTCAGTAAGATGGGAACGGTAATCTCTGAGTTATTTGATTCGATATCTACAACATACCTGGAGTCATTACTCAGATCATTTACAATCTCCGGTTGAAGTGTTTTTGCAACGCTACCAACAATTCCTTCTCCAAGTTTTAAAGTAATTGCATTGTTAATGCTGGAATCAGGATTTTTTTTCGGACCTATTGCTGCAATCTGTTTTAAAAGATTGGTTTGATCATCAAAACTATAGATCACACAATCTTCGAAATCAAAATGCGTCATTATTTTTTCAGTAATCGTATTCGAAATTTCTGAAAGAGAATCTGTATTTAAGAGAGAGGTTGTTATATCATTTATAGCTTTTAGAAGCATTAATGAACGCTCATGTTCCAATCTGTTCTTTTTAAGCTCTCTCCGAGCTTTCAAATTTTCCAATTCTCTAGCTATGGAATGTGATAATCTGCTAAGATTATTCTTTGAAATGTAATCAGTAGCTCCATTCTCTACTATAAGTTCAACTGCTTGATCTTCGCCAATAAACCCGGAAACTATAAAAAAGGGAATATCTTCAATGTTGGCGCGTGCTATTTTAAGTGCTTGAATGCAATTGAATGAAGGAAGATTATAGTCGCAGATAATAAAATCAAACGGCTTTTTTTTTAACAGTTCTTTGAACTCTTTTTCGTTATCACAATGCTCATAAGACCATGCAAAAGTGCATTTTTTTAGCCTATTCAGAATGAGTTCTAAGTCATGAAGATTGTCTTCTACTATAAGAATTTTCAAATGTACCCTTTATAATCTTTTTTTTTGAAACCGGAAAAGCTAATACGTACTTATCGGATTGTTTCACTCAAAATTAAATTAAAATTGCTGCGTATTGGATTATTCCGTTAATTCGTTGCAGTACACTGATTAGTGTAGAGTTATTAAAATTAAAAAGGATACAATTATGGAAGAAGTTATGATTAACTGGTTAGCAGTGGGTGCTGCTACTCTGGTAGGGTTTGCAGTTGGATTTGTTTGGTATGGACCTCTTTTCGGTAAGGCGTGGATGAAAGAAGCCGGATTATCCGAAGAAGATGTTGAAAACGGCAACATGGCTAAGATCTTTGGATTAACTGCTGTATTTCAGTTTATAATGGCTTATTGTTTAGCTATGTTTTTTGGAAACGAAGTTGATGCTGCTTCGGGAGCTATGTACGGCTTTTTAACCGGTTTTGCATGGGTGGCATTAGCTATGGGTGTTTCCGGATTGTATGAACAGAAATCATTTAAATATATGCTCATTAATGGTGGATTCTGGACAGTTGTATTTACACTGATGGGATTGATCATCGGAGCCTGGAGGTAAAAATTAAAAATTATTTACTGGTTTTAACTATGGGAGCAAGTCTTTTGGCTTGCTCTTCTTATGTTGAAAAGAAGAACGATAAAAAAGAACTTACATCAGAACCTGAAGATTCAGCTGATTTCAAGATAGCCTATAATGTGGCATACGATCTTGATGTTGATAACTACGAGATCTTTGTGATGAATGCAGATGGTTCTGAACAACGAAATATTTCGAACAGACCGGGAGTAGACTGGGTGTATTATGCCTATAAAGACCGACTTTATTTTGTCTCAGACAGAGATTCTACATCCCGAAAGTATTTTCTCTACGAAATGAAATGGGATGGAACTGAAGTTCGTAGAATTACCGATTTTTTAGTTCATGATTCTTGGATGAGTTCTCGTAAAGATGGAACTGAGTTTGTGGTAGCCATAAATAAAGACGATGATTATGATACACGTGATTTGTATATCATAAATATAGAAGGGGAGATCATTACACAATTAACTGATGATGACTTTCATAATACAGACGCTCATTTCTCTCCGGATGGGTCACAAATTGTCTTTCGATCTAACCGTTCGGAATTCGATGAGTTATATATCATGAATGATGATGGTAGCGGAATCAGACAGTTAACAGATTTTCCTGAAGATGATGAATCAGCACTTGAATGGGAGTATCATGCAGGTCCTCCACAGTGGGTTGATTCTACCCGAATCAGTTATATATCCAAACAAAATTATAACTACAGTATTTTTTCTATTTCACCAAGAGGAACGAACGTTAAACAATTGACACCTGATTCAACCTCAAATGGATATTATTCTAATGAGGGTTGGCATTCATGGTCAAGAGACAAAAAATATATAGCGTTCAACGCCACGAATATGGTCGGTAACTACGACATTTATATTATGAAATCAGATATTACAGAATTGAAGAGATTAACACGAACACAATGGTTTGATCAGGCTCCGGTTTTCGTATATCCTGAAGATTAGAGTTTCAGATCAAGATCAACATATTTTGTTCGTTGAGAATTAAATAGAGGTAACAGAATTCCTGAAAGCAAGATCAGAAAGCCAATGGAGAACATAACCCAAGCCACTGTCAAGTAATGATTTAAAATATTCAGATCAGATAGAATGTTAAGAAAATCATGTGAGGATTTTGGTAAATTTCCGATCAACGGAAGATCTTGAGTGTAAGCATCCGCGCAGTAGGCTGCACTATCAAGCCATGCAAAACCCAACCAGTATAATGAAGCCTGAGATGCAAATATCTTTCGGCTTTTCCAGCTAAAAATGAATAGCACAAAGGGAATCAACATCTGTAAGAGGGTTCCACCAAATACTGTTAGAAATCGCCATCCGAATATTCCAAAGATGGTATGGCCGGCTTCATGTATAATCAGGGTTAGGTTATCCATCACAAAGTAGATCATCGAAAACCCGAAAACGTGCTTATAGCTTACTGCAAGCAGAATGTTATATTCGAGAGTCATGTAAAACTGTTTAACAATGAACCAGCTCCAGAAAATCAAAATAATGGAAAACCAATACGTTTTAAGAAAGGGGAGAGCTTTTTCTTTTAACGCGTTAATATCCATATCAGAGAAGTTGATTGAATTTTTTATTTCCTTTCAGAAAGTAATTCCAGATTATAGAAATAGGAAACTTGCCGGATAAAGACTTTACTTTTGGACTGGAATTAGCTTTTCTTTTTCGTTGAACTTTAGCCCAATTCAGAAAGAAGTGAAGATGGGCTTTCGCTATGGCTACAAACTCTTTAGGTTTACCACTTAATAGTGATTTATAAGCTGCTACCACATCCAAAAATAATCTTATAGGGAATCTGAGAATCAATTCGGAAGTAGAATAATTTTTCCAGATCATAAACAGATTGTTACGGAAATTATAGTACACTTTTCTTGGAGAACCCATAGCCAATGATCCTCCACCTAAGTGGTAAACCTTACTTTCAGGTGTATACATTACTTTTTGGCCGGATCGTTTAACTCTCCAACAAAGATCAATTTCTTCCATATGGAATTCGAAATCTTCGTCGAAGCCACCCAGTTCTTCAAAAAGATCTTTTTTGATAGCTAATGCCGCACCACTTGCCCAGAAGACCTCTGAGATCTCATCATATTGACCTTCATCTTTTTCAACCGTTTCGAAAAGACGTCCTCTGCAAAAAGGATAACCGTATTTGTCAATGAAACCACCGGCAGCTCCCGCGTACTCGAAGTACTCGGGCTCTTTAAAGGACAATAATTTGGGCTGTACGGCTCCAATAGTTTCATTCGACTCAAAGCATTCGTTAATACCATGAAGCCATTTAGCATCAACTTTTACATCGTTATTGAGGAATAGAAGAATTTCTTTGGATGCTGTTGCAACTGCTCTGTTGTTTCCGCCACAATACCCATAATTGTCATCAAAAGTGGAGATGATAACTTCAGGAAAATGTTCACGGACCCACTCAACGGTTTCGTCCTTTGAGGCGTTATCAGCAAGTATGATCTCGAAATCAGGGTAATCCGTATCACAAACCGAAGGAAGAAAGGTTTTCAGGTGATGAAGTCCGTTCCAGGTGACGATAATGATGCTGAATCCTTTCAAAGAATGAAGTTTATTTAGAAAGTGTTGAGTTTATATAGGAGAATTTAAGAAAAAGTGGTTTCTTTGATTCCATTGTTTTTGAATAAAGATGATACCAAAAAAGAATGATGAAAATCGGGCTTATTTCGGATACACATAATTATCTGGATCCACAAACACTGGATTATTTCGCAGATTGTGATGAGATCTGGCACGCTGGTGATTTCGGGACTATTAAAATAGCTGATCAGCTTAAAGAAGTAGCTCCGCTTGTTGGAGTGTATGGAAATATTGATGGACAGGATATACGCGCTGAATATCCGCTTCACCAACGGTTTGATTGTGAAGGTGTGGATGTTTGGATGACGCACATTGGAGGTATTCCGGGTAGATATTGTATTCCTATTCGGCAGGAGATGGAGAGCAACACTCCTGAACTCTTTATATGTGGACATTCTCATATTCTGAAAGTAGCCCGGGATCAACAAATGGACAAAATGTTGTATATGAATCCGGGTGCAGCAGGTCGTCACGGCTTTCAAACAGAACGAACCATCATGCGTTTCACCATTCATGCAGGTACAATCGAAAACGTAGAAGTGATCAACTTAGGATCCAGAGTAGGGTAGTTGATTAGAACAGCACACTGAGTTGAATAGATAATACATTATCATCCAGCTTAGGACCATCGTCATCAGAAATTAGATATGAGCCTTTAAGCGTTATATTTCTTTGAAGTTTATACCCGGTTACGAATTCAATTCGGGTTCGTGAATATGTCCAATCGCGGAATATTTGGTTGATACGATTTCCGGAACTATCCTTTTCATAAATTTCGATTTCCCCATTTGAAATATGTTCATATCTCGAGGCTATATATGCTCCTACCAAAAAGGGTAGATCGTATACAAACTCAGCTGAATAATGACCGGTTTCAGCCAACCCTGTTTGTGGAGAATCTGAATCAGAAGTTTGTGGATCATAAAACGGAGCTTTCCAAAAGCTATTATTCCATTCCAGCATTAAGGTATAGTATCTGTAATTTAAAGTAAGATCTGCACCTTTGCTTTTTTGTTTGTAGGAAGTAATGTCGTAGATAAGCAAGGAGTCATTGGCTGCGTTTTCCTGAAGGAATGTGCCATTACTAATAGATAATCCAAGTTTAGCCCAGATCACAGGTTGTAAAGTAATTCTGGCCACCTTGGCAGGAGAATTATATTGTCCATAATCTAAATGTGTTGATACGGGAGCTAAAGTTGCGGCTGCATTGATCTCTAGCCATTTAGAATCTCCTAAGGCATATGAAAATCTTATCCCTTGTGAATACATTCTTGAATAAATCATTGTAGCTCCTTTTTCATCTTCTCCATACAAACGGGAGATATCTTCAGGATTGGAAATCCCAGTTCCTAAATGCCCGAAAGTTGTACTTACTGGTAGTCCTGAAGAATGAGACATTGGCAAATGAACAAATGGGTTTTCAGAGGAGATAAATTTGTTTGAATAGGAGCCGTAAGGAGTGATAAACCTGCCTGCTGTAACAAGGAGGTTAGAATTAAGGTCAGGTGTCCAGTTTATATTGAGTAAGGAAAAAAAAGGATCACTCAACTCTTTTCCATCATAATAATCTGCTTGGAGGGCAGAATTTATAAACCATTGATCAGAAATATTCCCTGATATAAAAAGTCGAAGATTAGGAGTGTAAATAGAAAGGTTTTCTCCCGGAGTTTGATTGACATAAGGGGATGAATCTTCACCGGCTTGTTTTAGCTCAAAATCAGCTAATCCGGAAATACTTATCTGAGCATATGCTCCGGTTTGTATGAAAGCACAAAAAGCGAAAATTAAAGTCGATCGTTTAAACATGTCAATTCCCCAATTTTATTACTCTTTCCTTAGACTTTTCCTTCCAGACTATCTCATATATCTGAATTTCATTCTCTATTCCTTTTACCTTAATACTGTCGAGTTCTTTAGTAGGTATTTTGCGTTCAAGATTTAAATACACTTCATTTGAAATCAGAATTTGATGTTTTTTAGCCGCTGAACATAAACGTGCACCTAAGTTTACTGTACTTCCCAATACCGTGTAATCCATTCTGTTTTCACTACCCATTGCACCCATAACAACTTCGCCGCTGTTAATGCCGATTCCTACAGCCAAGTTTCCTTCCTCATCACTCAAAACACCCGGAAGTCTTTGTTGAATTCGTATTGCTGCCTGTACAGCCAACTGATCTTTCTTGGAACCTTGAAACACTGCTACCAATTCATCACCAACAAATTTATCTACATCACCGCCCATTTCTTTTACGATCTCAGCCTGGAAACTCAATAGATTATTCAACATATCAATGACTTGCTCAGGAGTGTGTTTTTCACTCCATGCGGTAAACCCTCTTATATCTGAAAAGAAAACAGTTACATCCCGGCGTTCACCACCCGGCTGGATTCTGGTCAGGTCTTTCTTGATGGCATCAAGTGTAGCTTCCGATACAAATTTGAGCATTAACAAACGCTCCTGTAATCCTTCAATAAGCTGGTTGAAAGCACTTGTTAACTTTCCTATTTCATCATGGGTAGTTATAGGAACTTTTTGACTAAAATCCTGATTTTCAACCCGTTGAACACCTTCAACTAATTGATCAATTGGACGTGTAATTCTTCGAGTTAAAATTATACTTATGAAAACAGAAGCTGCTATCGCAAAAACTCCAATGCCGAATATTAAGAGTTGTAGTTTTTTAAGAGGGATAAGAGCACTTGTCAGGGATTTAGCTACTCCGTAGTATCCTTTTATTCCCTGAGTCTTATCGTTTATTTGAAACATCGGAGCTAGATACATTAACCAGTTTTCATTATCTAAAATCATTTCAGATGTTGAAGCTTGCTTACTTGATAGCACTTCATAAGTAGCATCATGAAACTTCTTGTTCAACCAGTTTTTATCGTGCGAAGATACATCTCTGAATGTTTCAGCAACTATTTTATCATCAACATAGAAAATGACATCCATTCCTATATCTCTTGACAATTGCTCCGCTTCTAATTGTCGAATTGGAAGTCCATAGGTCAGTGAACCTATCAGATTATAACCCGTCCAGATTGGAATCGATATTACGTTAAAATAGCGTTCATTCTCTTTCCATATATATGTTTGAGTAGGCATTTCGCCATTCAGTGCTTCTCGCACTCCGGCTCGGTCTGCAATAGAAAATCCGGGTAATTTTTTTGAAGATAATTGGCCAAGAGGAACACCTTTGTTATCCGACACCATTAAAAGACCAGCTGAATCAGGGTTTGTAAAATATGATTCGGGTATTAAAGAATCCGGGATCAAAGGGTCAAAATCCAATAAAAAACGTAATTCCTCTCGAATTTTCTGATTTACAGTGTTTGTGTCAGAAGTAGAAATAGCCGCTTTAAGCGAAGGTATATCAGCAAGAAGGATAGCGGTTTGTCGTAGTTGTCGAAATCGAATGTCCTGAATTCTCTCAAAGATTCTGCCGGCTTCAGTAAAATTTTGATTTATATCATCTCTGATTCTTAATTCAACTAATTGGCCTAAACTATATAAAAGGCTCAAAACGATAACTAAAACCAGTCCAACAAATCCTGATAAAAGCTTCCATCGCAAACTTAAGAACCTAAGTTTCATCATTAGGGATTTAATGTGATTGTTCCCAGTTGAACTGTATTTCCTGTGGTTACTGAAACCGTTTGTGAAAATTCGCTGTAACCCAATGCAACTACACGGATCTCATAGTTTCCTTCAGGTATATCAGAAAATATAAATTTCTCGTTGCTTTGAATTTTTGAAACCGAAATAATATTTGAAGGCAAAACATAGATCATTGCATACATATTGGAATGTATATCACAAAAAACATCAACTACACCGGGCTTTTCAAACGTTACATCAAAATGTTCTCCTTTGGGACGTCTTCCAACATCAAATTTATGTGGACTGGTGAGGCTGAATACATTATGATAAACAGGATCAGAGTTTTGTATTCGAACTGTTTGTCCCTGCTTTAAAGGGAGTATACTTGGCTGGAATTGTTGGTTTAATTGATTGAGATATGCAAGTTCAGCTTCATCTCTAATGTTATTAGAATTACCTGTAAGGATCACTAAAACAGAATCAGTAGCAGCAGCAGATGATGAAGATCTAGCAGGTCTTCCATATAAACCGCCCCCGAAACGAACATTAGTGTTTTTTGGGGTTAGAATAATGTGCCCCTCAATTGATCCGGAGATAGGGGACTCAGTAATAGAATAACTATAGGGATTTAGTTTGTCTTTTGTTTCCCCGTAGATGAAAAGAATAGAAACCAGAAAAAAAGAAAGAAATAACTTCATCTTTTATTTTTTTATTAATTACGCTATAAAAATTGAAAACGGCAAGAGTATAAAAACTCTGGATATGGACGTGTACAATAATTAGAAAGCGAAAGTTATTTTTTGATGAATACTATTTTCTATCAAAGCCAGTTTTTAGTATCCTTGTCAAGGATTTTTAAATAAAACTGAAACTGTATTTATGACCAAAACACCCCTCCAGTGATCCGATTTTTTTCATTATTTCTTATATACGTGATCACTATCGCAACTTTTCAGGCTTGCACTGAGATCAAATCGGAACCTAAAGCTGTATTGCCAGAACCGGAAAAGTGGGTAATGGATGATTCAACTGCTTTGTTTTTGGATAAATTCAGTGCTGATTTCGAAGAAGGTCTCAAAAATCAACGAATTCCCGGTGGTGCAGTGGTAATCGTAAAAGAAGGTCGGGTAATTTTTCAACAAGGTTTTGGGGTGAAAGAAAGTGGGAAAACTGAACAAGTAGATGAACATACTGTATTCCGGTTAGGTAGTGTTTCCAAAGGCTTTGCTTCGGTTCTGGCGGGAGTATTTGTCGATGAAGGCTTAGTGAATTGGGATAATGCTGTTTCAGATTATCTGGAAGATTTCAAACTACATGACCCCGAACAAACCGATCGAGTTCAGGTCAAACATATTTTATCCCATACTTCAGGATTGCCCCGTCACGCTTATACAAATTTAGTAGAAGATGGACTTTCTTTAGACCGAATTATTCCGAGATTAGAACGAGTGCCTTTGATCGCTAAAGAAGGAGAACAACTTGCTTATCAAAATGCGGCGTATTCTGTGATCGAAAAAGTTCTGGAAGCACAAACAGAACTGGATTTCGACTCACTGCTCCAACAGAAATTATTTGAACCTTTGGGGATGATTAATTCTTCTGCAAACTACGACAGCATCAGATATTCAGAAAACAAAGCTTATCCGCATGTGTGGTATTCCCGGGCTAAAGGACGAGTTCCCGTCAAAATTTCCAAAAAGTATTACAATGCAATTTCTTCAGGTGGAATCAATGCTTCTGCTTCTGATATGGGGCAATGGTTGCGTTTGCTTACCGGGTATTACCCCGAAATCATTTCTGAAAAGACTCTCAATGAGATTTTTGAACCAATCGCTACTATTAATAACAAGAGGTTCAGTAGGTATTGGGATGGAGTAAATAAATCACATTACGGAATGGGATGGAGGATACTGGACAACGAAGGGCAAAAGATCGTTTATCATGGTGGATATGTGAATGGATACAGAAGTGAAATAGCTTTTGATCCTGATAATGGAATAGGAATCTGTGTTTTGATCAATGCCAATTCGAGCTACCCATTACAAGTGATTCCGGGTTTATTTGAGCATTTCAGATCTGATTCTACTGAACTAATATATGAATAACTTTTGCTTGAGTAATTCAAACGTTGGATTATCATTTAGCCACGAAAGCACAAAATCTCTAATAATAGTAATTGCAGTCAAACCTGCCTGTGTTAAAATGACTAGGTAGAATCCGGGTTGTTTTGAAAATTTTGAAATCTAAAAACTATAATTAATTACCGGTCTTAATCATCTCGGCATTAAAATCATCAATTGCATTAACGATAGCTACAACTGTATTATAAGCTGAGTTCGAGGAACAAGCCGGATAGTTTCCACTGCCTTCAGCATTTGTAATAACCGGACATTTTAAAGCGAATGAAAAATCATACCGGGCATGTGCTTCTGCTATATCTTCTTTAAATTTAAGCTGACAACTAGTTTCGCTATCACTTCTGAGATCGAATAAAAAATCTTGTGAGAATCTTCTGTTGTAAAGAAATTCGAACAACCTGTTTACTTCTTCATCTGGACGCTCGTCAAGCATAAATTTATCGTTTATATAACGGGCTTTATCGACAATATCTTTTTCTATGCTTTCCCAATAACCTTCATTCAGGCCTAATTGGTCAAAGATTTCTTTCTTGGATAAGCTTTTAGTCTGCTCAGAATTCTTTTCATGTTCTATCAAAGTTGCCATTTTAGCGAACTCAGAATTAGACTGATTATGAAGGGCAACAAAAACCGGGTCTTCATAAAGTGCATTTGATAATTCAACCACCGTCATACGGCTGTAATCAATTTTTCCTGTATCGAGAACCACTTCCTGACATCCAACAAAGAGCAGGACCAAACACACTGTAAGAGATAGTAATGATTTCATAATAAAAGCATTTGTGGTTTAAATTTTAAATAGAAAAGCTCCGGAAAACCAATCTAACAACCCGTAGAAGAAACTTATCACTTGTATACGAGACCAATACAGGGATTACCTATTAATAAACAATGATTTGTAAAAAAATGCAAGAAGTATAAATAAAAGGAATACCCAGGATTCAGTTTACTATTCTTTGATCATTATCTCTTAACCTATTGTCATTTCGACCGGTGGGAGAAATCTGAAGATCGTTAACAAAGCCGCTAGTATTTAAACTGCAGTAGAGCTTTGAAACAATCTTCAAGTAAACAAGCAAAGACTTCAGTCCGCAGTGCCTGAAGTTAGTTAGGTAAGCTATTGGGAGCAGGAGCTCCTGCTATGCCTTCCCAAGCAAGAACTTGGGAAGGAGGTTAAGTGATATCGGTGAAGTTTCACTCGAGCATATCCAAACAAAAATCAAAAATATTGAATTAACATTAGCATTAGATAGAGAAAAGCCTACTCGAATTAGGATGCATAGTAAACCATTTTCAAATACTGAGTCTGCAGTCATTGATGTTAAGTCTAGAACATTAATTTACATAAGAACACCAAATATTAATGGACAAAGGCCATTTAGTTTAAAAATTGAAGAGTATGGTGATAATGTGAAGCAGGTAAATGGCGATGAAAATTTTGATTTATCTGGTCTCTGTGAACAAACATATCCCGATTTATTCGTTTGTAATGCACTAGAAAATCTCCCTCTTAAAAGCTATGACAACGCATACCCTGATAATATAGCACCCGGTGTTGGATCTATAAGAATTCGTGCTTCTACTAAAACTGCTGGTAAATTTTCGATTCATGCTATAGAATTACTTGACTAGCTAATATCATAGTCCCCATCATCAATAAAGGTGGGGCTATTTTAATTTACTCGAACTTTTGACAGGAATAGATCTTTTCATTTGCTATAAAATCCCTGCTTGTAATCTCACAGACTACGAAACTGCTTTTAAGCAGCACAGAGATTTAGTTATTAGGATTATGCACGACCACTATACCGCTGATTGGAAGCGGACCAATAACTCCAACAAGGATTTGAGCTTGAGCCTTGGCCCTTTCTTCACCTTCATATGTCTTGATGGAAGATTGTTGTCCTAAATGCTTACTTAGATAACGGTCTCTAGTCGGGTGAGCACTATCCTCTTCAGTAAGAAAAAAAGAGACAACACTTTCATCATTAAACGTAATCTCTATGCCCGTTCTTCCATCTTCATGTTTTGTATAGTTAATGTCTTTAACAAAGCTCTCATATGCTTTTTTTATAAGCGGATAGATTTCTTCTTTTTCAAGCTCGAGTAAGCTCTTATTAATGCCATTTTTAGCTAATTCTTGCTTTATGAGAACGTTTGTAATGTTGCTGAAATTTTTTAGCTGTAGCTCTTTGAAATAGCTTGCAAAGCTCATTTCTTCCTGAGCTTTCACGGGTAATGAAGCAAGAGAAATAAAAACTATTATACATGTAAGTTTTTTCATAGAATGAAATAAGTCAAAACTGGTATCACTTTCAAGGAAGGGGTGCTAACGACCCAGCGTTTAAGCGGCGAGGGTTTTTGGTTTTTGTGAAAGTAAGATAATTAATCAGTTACCTGAAAATTAAATTATGTGGAGCCAATACCCGAGCCCGTCTTAAAACGCTTGTTATAAACCGCCTTTAGAATTGGATTATTGGTTTACCCGTAGAAGGATTCAAAACAATGACTTTCTCAAAAGACTTTTTATCAGGGAAGACTTTGTTGTAGTCATTTAAATCCTCTTTTCCAGCAGGTAATCTTATCGAATCAACTAATAAAAGCCACCATTTTGTATATCTAGATCTATAGGGGTTAATTTTAAGTTCCTTTTCTTCAATTGTTAAATTGACGTTTTTTTGAAATAGATCTATAACCCAACCACCTCTGTCATTATCATGATCTAGTGCAAAAATAAAAACTCTACCTTGTTTTAATGGTGCTTTATGTATCCGCAACGTAAGCGAAGAATTAATGGATAAATTTGTAGGCAACTGAGGAGGATTGTTTAAAAAGTCAGATAAGCGATTGCGAATCTCTTTTTTTATATCCCTGAAAGATTCGTTGTAAGGACGAGAATATTGCACAGCCACCCAAAAGGTTCTCTTGTTATTCTCCTCATCAAATTCACTGGTAATTTCTCTGATAATGGATTTTAAAGGAATACTTAATTGTTCTAAGCCCTCACTTTTACTTTCACTAACAAAGTTTTCATTTAATCTACGAACCTCAATACCTATGCCTGAGCAAAAAGAGAAATCTGGCGGAATGTTGCCATCAGGCTCAAATGTTGGATTCCCTTTACCAAGAGTTAATAGGTATTTCTCCGCAATTTTTTCTTCTGCATTCATTCTAAGTAAAGGAAGGTTTATAACATAACATTATCCAAACAAGGGTTTCCCTGTTTGTACCGATTAATTCCGAGTATAGCTAAACTGAATGAACAATGCTTAATAAAAACAGGGGCTAATCTATATGGCTGGGCGTGCAACAGGTGATCACTTCGCTATGCTCGGGAAAGAAACCATTTGCGAGGAATCCCGAGGATTCGGGATGACGTGGCAATCTCCAATATGAGGCAATAACAGAGAGTTCACTTCGCAAAGCTCGTGAATGGGGGTTAATCTCTGTTTATCAACTCCACCGCATTAATAGCACTTTGTATCACCAAAGGAATGCCACCGCCGGGATGGGTGGAGCCACCTACAAAGTACAAACCTTCAATTTCGCGGGACTTGTTTCTGGGTCGGAGGAAAGCCGAGAATTTGTCGTTGGAGGAAGTGCCGTAAATACTGCCTTTGTTGGACAAGTATTTATGGTAGAAATCTTTTGGGGTGATTTCAGATCGATACTTTATATGTTTCGTAAGATCGGTCAACCCACGACTTTCTAATTCCCTTATTACCTTATCTCCATAATCACTTTTATCCCAACTAAAGGATTCACTCAAATACGGAGCATTCACCAACACAAATAAATTGGAACCATCTTCAGGAGCGTGATCTTTATCAGTGAAAGAAGTATTAGCGATGTAAATGGTCGGATCGTCGGGCATGATCTTATCATCAAAGATCTGTTTGAATTCCAGTTCATAATCAGCGGAAAAGAAAATGTTGTGATGAATAAGCTGCTCGTATTGTTTGTCGATGCCTAATAACATCACAAATCCCGAACAGGAGGGTTCTAATTCTTTTTGTTTTTCTTTTCGTTTGGCTGAAATACTGAAATCATCAATCAAATTTAGTATGGTTTCCGAAGCATCACTGTTGGCAACCACAAGATCGCACTCTAACAACTCTCCGGATTCAGTTTCCACTCCTTTAATTTTGCCTTCCAAAACATGAATACGGTCTACTTTTGCATTGTATTCAATAGAAGCACCCAAAGAGATCGCCAGATCACGTAAACATTCTGCAACTCTGTATAATCCGCCTTTGATGTAATAGCCGCCTTCATTCAGTTCAATATGCGGAACCACATTCAGCGTAGCCGGAGCCTGATAGGGAGAAGATCCGTTGTAGGTAGTAAAGCGTTTAAAGAACTGTTGCAGGTGTGGAGATTCAAAATAGGAGTCGACACGTTTACTGACCGTTGTAAAGGCGTCGATCCCTAAAAAAGAAAACAGATTGAGATCTTTCAGATCCGAAAAATTGTATAGTGGATTCAATACAAATGCATTCCGGGTCTTTTTGTCCAGAGACTCAGCATATTCCAAAAATTTGATGTAGGATTTCTCATCATCAGGAGCCATTCTGCGGATCTCTCTCAACATCTGCGCACGATCGCTGTAATTATCGAACTGCATTCCATCCTGAAAGAAATACCGGCAGTTTATATCCAGTGGAACCATTTCAAGCTCTTTAGAGAGGGAAGTTCCACAATCCTGCAGTAATCCGTCCAGAATATAAGGCATGGTAAACAGGGAAGGACCGGTATCGAAACGAAATCCATTTGTCGAGATCTCATTCATTTTACCGCCTACGCTATCGTTCTTTTCAAGAATGGTAACAGAATGACCTTGTTTGGCAAGCAAACATCCTGCGGATAATCCTCCGATTCCTGCTCCGATTATGATTATATTCATGCGATTAAAATTTTATTTGGCGTATTTCAATTTGCCCGTACAAATGGTGTTGTGGATATTTGTGCCGTTCGAAAAACCGTAGACGGTAGGGGCGGATGGCTATCCGCCCGCCCTTGAATAAGAAACACATTTATATTTCAAAATAGGAATGAAAAATAAATTCTCTGAAGAAAGTATTGATTTCATAAAAGATCATATCAATGATGATCCTGCTGAAATTATGCTTCAGTCCCGGAAGTTTCCGGAGCTGCCGATGAGAGATATTGTGGTACAGATCGCATCACGACAAAAAGCGAAGAATAAATTACCGGAATGGTTCGGTAATTATGAACTGATATTACCTCCTAAACAAAATCTGGAACAGGCCTCTTCGGAGATCACGGCAAAGTTTAAAGCTCGTTTTGTGGAAGGGGATTCGCTTGTTGATCTGACAGGCGGAACCGGAGTTGATACATTTTATCTGTCTCAGAATATGAGAACTGCGGTCTATGTAGAACCGAATGAAGAACTTTGTGCAGTATCAAAATATAATTTTGAAGTTCTTAGGGCAAACATTGATGTTCAAAATTCTACAGCGGAAGAGATACTGAATCATAATCTTGCTCAGTCTGATTGGATATTTATAGATCCTTCCAGACGCGATGATGCGGAAAACAGAGTGTATGCTCTGGAAGACTGTATACCAAATGTGATTGTGTTGGAAGAACAGTTGTTGAATTCAGCGAAAAATGTGTTGATCAAAGCGTCGCCAATGCTGGACATCAAGAACACTTTACAACAGTTTAGTTCCTGCTATAAAGTACAGATAGTCGCCGTAGACAATGAAGTGAAGGAGTTATTACTGTATCTCCGCAAAGACAATGATGAAGAAGCTGTCATTGAAGCTTGGAATATTTCAGATAAAAGGGAAGAGGAACAATTCTCTTTCAAATATTCACAGGAAGAATCTTGTGGTTTCGATATAGGTGGACCACAAAAGTATCTCTATGAACCAAATGCTACACTAATGAAAGCCGGAGCTTTTAAATTGATCGCTTCAAAATTCGGAGTTCAGAAACTTCATTCGAATACCCATTTATACACTTCTGATGAACTTATAGAAAGCTTTCCGGGAAAGAAATTAGTGATCAAAGAAGTGTTTAGTCCGGCTAAAAAGGAAATCAAGAAAAGAGTTAAGAACGGCACAGTAAATGTGATCGTCAGGAATTACCCCATGGGCGCAAATGAGATCAAAAAGAAGTTCGGCTTAAAAGACGGGGGAGATCACTTCCTAATCTTTTGTGAGACCGAAGCAGTTGGTTTAAGAGCAATTTGGTGTGAGAGGGTTTAGTTCGTCCAAGCGAAACGCCCGAACTAGAATGGGTTTCTATTTAACGTCTTGTAGATGTTAGCTAATTCGTTGACAGAATTTCTTTATACCAACCTCAATATTGCAAGCAGGTCATCCCGATCCGCCAGCTGGCGGACGGTATGACCCTATATATTTTACTGTTCAAAAACTGTCAACGAATTACATGACATCTACAATTCTGATCCCGAAGTTTCGGGACGAAGAATCCCGGTTACGAAGCAGATTCTTTGTTTCTGAGTAGTTCGCCCTTCCTTGCATAAGGAGGGGAATTCTAGAGTTGATTCATACTTTTATCAACGAGTCCTCCTCCTGTTGTAGGAGGAGACAGAGGAGGTCTTTCTTTAGGATCGTGAGTACATTTAATTGGTAATATACTTTTGTACCGATACTGAGCTTCCTCAGCACAGGCTCCAGTACCAAAAACTCCCGACAAGAATTATTGGCGCGAACTCCATTGCATCGACTAATCATTACAAAAGGTCTTCGGACGTATGATACACATTAACGAATCAGCCTGAATGTAATGATTGCTCCTTCGGAGCCGTCAATTTCATTACGTTCTTGTTTCGCCAATAATTCTAAGGGTCGGTGTAGTTGGAGGCTTTATCTGAAATTGTCAGCATTATAAGCAAGACAGTATTTGTAAGTGAATCATCTAACATCTACAGGGATGACCAATCAGGAGGCGGGTTCCAAATACTACTACTTCATGAACTCAATTCAGGTTTTATAACCTAAAAGTTAGTAAATCATCCTGTGGATACTTCCGAAGGATCTTCAAAGTCTGAAAAGAAGTAGATACTTATTTCCGGGAAAGCGCTCGTCCAAATTATACTTTTGAACTAGAAAGGTGCTGGTCCAAGCGAGACGGTAGAACTAGAATGGTTCTCAGCAATGATCACTCATAGTTACGAATGATCTCGCCGTTTCCTTGGCCTTTTACGCTGCGTTCGTACGCTTTAACTACCTTAGCCATAGGAACGGGATTATGTCCGGGGAAATAACCTTTATACTTTTCATAGGCGTCTTCAACCATGCCTAAAGATACTGCGTTTACTCTGGGAAAGCCTTTCAATTCCAAAGCAACGGCTTGTACAAAACTATGTATTGCTCCATTAACCATTGCAGCACTTGTTGTTTTGATGACGGGGTCATCTGCCAAAATACCCGTAGATAGCGTTATGGAGCCATTATCGTTAATGTAATCTTGACCGATCCGGACTAGGTTTACTTGTCCCATTAACTTACTTCTAATACCGATATAGTAATCCTGCTCTGATAAGTTTTGGAAATCGTCCCATTTAGCTTCACCGGCTATACAAACGATCGCATCTACCTTTCCAGTTTGCTCTAAAGCTTTTTTAATGGAGCTAGTATCTGCGATATCAAGCTTAATATCACCACTATTACGTCCGGCTATGATCACTTCATCAGTTTCTCCAAAATGACTTACTACCGGTTTACCAATAGTTCCGTTTCCGCCTATAACTAATATCTTCATTTTGTAATTATTTTAAAATTCTAGGATTATTTTAACCGAAGCTTAGCCACGGCTTCTACATGGTACGTTTGAGGAAACATATCAACAGGCTGAACTTCTAAAACATCATAGACTTCAGCGAGTTCTTTCAGATCGCGTGCCATGGTAGAACTGTCGCAACTCACATAAACCATTTTAGGTACTTTCAGTTCTTTTAACCTTTTAACTACATCAGGATGCATTCCCGCTCTTGGGGGGTCAGTGATCAACACATCCGGGGCTCCGAATTTATCAACTATTTCCTGCGTAAATACATCTTTCATATCGCCTTTGATAAAGGAAACATTTCCGATATTATTTTCTTTTGCATTGAACTTGGCATTTTGAACGGCTACATCCACAAGTTCAATTCCCAACACTTTTTCAGCTTTTTGGCTCATGAATAAACTCAAAGTTCCTACTCCACAATACAGATCATAAACGATCTCTCCATCTTTCAGATCAGCAAATTCTCTCGCAGTTTCATATAGTCGTTCTGCCTGAGCCGTGTTGGTTTGGAAGAAGGCATTGGGATGAATCTTGAACGTATGATCGCCGATTTTATCGACTATATAGCCCGGACCGTGAATCACTTTTTCAATTCTACCTATGGAAGTAGGGCTTTTTGTGTCGTTGATGTTATTGACAATTGTTGTGATGACCGGAAATTTCTCAAGTAACTCATCGGATAGCTTCTTAATTAGTTCCTGATCATCCTGATAAGTAACTAAATTAACCATGAAGTCATCAGTATGGAATGAATTCCGGATCATCAGATGCCGCATAAAACCCTCGTGTTTCATAGCATCAAAAGGAGGGATATCATGCTGAATACAGTAGTTTCTCACAAAGTCCAGGATTTCAAACGATTCTTCCCTTTGAAGATGGCATTCATTTAAATTGAGGATCTTATCAAACCTACCGGGTGCGTGCATTCCTGCTGCAAAACCTGAATCATCAACAAATTCATCTCTGTTGATCTCCTCACGTGTAAGCCATCTTCGGTTACTGAAACTGTATTCCATTTTATTTCGGTAATAGAATTCAGATTCACTACCCATTGCAGGGTGGATGATGGTATCTGATAAACCGCCAAGTCTTGTAATATGATCAGCTACTTGTTGTCCTTTATATTCAAGTTGTTTAGCATAGGGAACATGCTGCCAGCTACATCCACCACATACATTTGCATGCTGGCATTTTGGTTCGATACGGTCTTTACTGGGTTCTAAAACTTCTAAAAGTTTTGCTTCTCTGTAATTTTTCTTCTTTTTGATGATGCGGGCTTTTACAACATCGCCGGGTGCAGTTCCATAAACAAAAACAGCTAGCCCATCAACTTTGGCCACACCTTTTCCTCTAAAAGCCGCACTTTCAATTTCTAATGTGACTTCTTCGCCTTTCTTTAATGCCATTATTAATCTTCAGAATTTTCGTAGTAAGTATCAAATTGTATTTGAAGAGCCTTTTCCTGTCCGGCAACCTCTTCAATTATATAAGTCGCTCGTTCCAGTTGCCGAAGAGCAATGTTGGTTAGTGACTGAAGGAATTTAACAGCTATTTGTGGATGACGGTCTCTTAGAACTTCAAAGTCGGGTTGAAAGAAACCAAGAAGCTGACAATCAGTAACACATTGTGCAGTTGCTTTTCTTCGTAGATTATATCCTATGGAAAGTGCTCCAAAACTATCAGGAGCTTCTAAAATAAACTTATTAGAATCGTCGGGATGTTCAGTATCTTCATTATTAGCATTCAGCATAAGCTCAATTTTCCCATCCTGAATAAAATACATTCCTGTACCAGGATCATTTCTGTAAAACACATATTCGCCCTCTTTATAGTTGCGCTTATGGCAAAGTTGCAGAAACTCATAACGCTCAGCAGTTGAGAGATTCTTTAAGAATTTAGAGCCGAACACAATGCTCAATTGCTGTTTTATATTTGTGAATTTTCCCATGACTAAATAACGTTAAAAAGAATGACCTATACCAAAACTAAAGTATAATTTTTTATTGCTGAACCAGCCTGTTTCTAAATCGTGAGCTCTGAAAGTAAAATCAAAACGAGCAACTATATATTCCCAATCCAGCCGTAATCCCAATCCTGTTCCAACTGCAATCTGATTATAGAAATCATCGATGTAAAACCGTCCCTTTTCAAGTTCTTCGTCACGGGCTGCATCATTTTTAGGCCCATACCAAACGTTTCCGGCATCAGTATACCAAGCAGCATGCCAATTGGCACCTAAAAGATCACGAATAAAGATCTGACGTGCTTCAGTGAATGCTGCTAATTTTATTTCTCCACCGTTAATTCTTACGTCATCTGATTTTATTGTACCCGGACCTAACTGAAATGGCCCCCAACCTCGAATATCGTTGCTTCCTCCGGCAAAAAAGCGTCGGTTCAATGGAATTGTTGTACTGTTTCCATAAGGCTGTGCAATCCCGGCATACAATCTCCAGGCAAATACCGCTGAATTAGAAATAGGAATGTACTTTCGATAATCAGCGGTAGCTTTAATATACCTGCTGTAGCTCAATTCATTTTCACTAACTCTGAATAATGATGGAAGACTTTGTTCTAATGTATCAGGTGTAATAATATGTTTATCTAATAAATATGGGATGTTTCCGCCGGTAGATATAGAATATTCACTGAAATAACCTCTGTTTCTTTTTATGAGGTCGGTATTTTGATTTCGAAATGTATACCTGATCACGGATGAGATCTGCGGTCTGAAATCTTCTAAAATTCTTGTGAGTTCAATCGGATCTACTATAGTCCCATCATTTAGAGTATCTGATCCGAAATCATTTCTAAGGTTATTAATAAATTCATCAGTAGGGGAAGGGTCAACTATATCAAATTCAATAAGGTCAAGAAAGCTCGAAAATCTTGGGTTATGCTGTACTTCATACCTCAGATTGAACTGCACATCGCTATTGATATCAAAAAACAGCTGATCAGATCTACTGTAAGAAAGCGAATATCGTGTTAAACCACTTGTAAAGAAGCGAGTGTTATCAAGAAATGCGAATGGGAAATTCAAACGAGGAACGGTGTAATCACCTCTTAATTCATAACTTCTGAAAATAGAAGATTGAGTAGAGGTGTCAGCAATTTCTTCAAGTACACTTTCGCTTACAAATTCGAAACTTACATTGGCAGAAAGTGAGAAATTTTCAGCTTTTCCGAACGCGTTATTATTGGTGTAATCAACTCCTAAACCGGTACCAAATCCATATCTCTTCATTCCAAAGATCTCTGCTCCAACGCTATGCTTAGTAATGGATTGCAGGTCTAAGTATGTTGGAATATAATCATTGGAAAAGTCCGGCAAAGTTCCGCTTTGGTTTTGCCCAAATCTGCGAATAAAAAGCATTCCCAAGTTTTGATATTCACGGATGGTATTCAGATACAGCTCATGATTATAGATGTCACCTGGCTTAAAAAGGATCTGATCAGTAAGTAATGAGAATTTTGTCTGTGTAGCGGGTTCTTTTTTGAGATAGATCTTAGATGAATCTAAAACGGATTCATTATTTGCCAAAGTATCTTGCTCAGTATAGTCATCAGGAGGAGTGCCGTCTGCAAGATCTACATGAACATCACCAAAGCGATACACTTTTCCTGACTTTATTCTGAATTGAATGTCCAGTTTAGTTGGATCAGGTTTCTGAGTTTTTACTAATGCTATAACAGAATCTTTTTGAATTGCTGCATATCCATTATTTTTCAAAAAAGTAATGATCCGTTGCTGTTCTGTACCAAGTTCCTGAGTATTGTATTGACGGTTTACAGTGTATGTTGAATCGTCGATCCTGTTTTTTGTTAAAGGACTGCTCCTCAAGAAGTCGACGCGCTTTTCCTGATCTGCAAAAAAGGGAAGCCCACGGTAGGAAATTGTTTCAACTCTTGATGGAGTACCTTCATTTACAATAAAGGAAACCTCTACTTTATCTGTCTTATATTCAACGATGGTAGTGTCTACCTGAACTCTCAAATACCCCAGAGACTCGTAGTAAAGACGTATTCGCTCCATATCATTGGCTACTACTGCACGATCAAGGTAGATTGGGTCTTCACCAAAGCGCCCGTTACTTAGCTCCCAGAAATAATACCAGGGGGTGAATCGGGGAATACCCAGAAACTCCCGGTTAGTTTTAGTTCTGATAAGCGTTTCGAGCGTTCTGTCTTTGACATTTTTATTCCCTGAAAACCTGATTCTTCTTACTACATTGTCAGAAGTACTGTCAATTAGTGAAGAAGAATTCTGAGCCACAGCCTTATCCTGTGTGAAGCCCGTCAAAAGCATCACAAATAGGAAGGATGTTATAATAAATGATATTGTGGATAAGGTATTTCTCAATGGGGGAGGTTACGACTAAGTGCGTAACCAATCTTTTTTAGACTAAACGTCGTCGTAATCAAAACCTTCATCTTCTTCATTATGGAAGAAGTCTTCTTTCTGGATGTAATCAGGCCAAATATCTTCTATGCTTTCATAAATAGTATTTTCCCCTTCGTCCAGTTCTTCCAACTCTTCAAGATTAGTGATAACCTGAGTTGGTAGTCCATTTCTTTCTGCCCATTCTATGAGTTCTTCTCTGTTTGCAGGAAATGGTGCTTCATCTAATGCCGCGGCTAACTCTACTGTCCAAATCATATATAATTTTTTGTGTTAATTAAGTGAGTGAATGATACAATTCTACTTGAATTTTCCAAGTATCGTTCCAAATAATTTTTGATCTTAAATCGTGCCGAAAATATTGTTATCTTAGCACAATTACATCAACTAAATCCAAAGAGGATTAATTTTTATGGGAAGTTTTGGAACAACCGAAATTATTATCATCGCTATTCTTGTTTTAGTGCTTTTTGGTGCTAAAAGAATTCCCGAGTTAGCAAAAGGATTGGGTCAAGGAATTAAAGAATTCAGAAAAGCATCAAGTGATATCAAAAAAGAAATTGAAGACAGTTCTCGGGATATTGACGATGCTGTAAATTCAAAAGAAACAAAGTCTAACTCAAAATAATAGAAGATTGTCTACATACAGTATCGCTGAGATAAGAGAACAAATTCTCAACGAAAACCTCTCCCTGAAAGACATTGTTACTGACTACATAGCAACGATTGAAGATCAAGATTCGGAAATCAATGCATTTGTCTCAACTTATTTCGAAGAGGCTCTTTCTGAAGCAGAAAAAATTGAAAAAAAGATAAAAAACGGAACCGCGGGCTCTCTCGCGGGTGCTGTTCTGGGTATAAAAGATCTGATTTGTGAGCGAGGACGCCAAGCTACTTGTGCGTCTGAAATTCTGGGTGACTTTGAGAGTGTATATGATGCCACAGTCATCGAACGCTTAAAAACAGAAGATGCAATTTTGATCGGAAGAACCAATATGGATGAATTTGCCATGGGTTCAGCAAACCAGTTCAGTAGATATGGAGCTGTAAAAAATCCGGTTGATACATCTAAAGTATCCGGAGGTTCATCAGGTGGTAGTGCTGCTGCAGTGGCATCAAACATGGTGAGTGCATCTCTGGGATCAGATACCGGTGGTTCAATTCGGCAACCTGCAGCATTTTGCGGAGTTGTTGGTGTAAAACCTACCTACGGTCGTGTATCTCGCTGGGGACTGATCGCATACGCTTCATCATTTGATTGTATTGGTCCTTTTGCCAATAATGTTGAAGATGCAGCAAGAGTGCTTCAGGCTATTTCAGGATTCGATGAAAAAGATAATACCTCTGCGAATATTCCGGTTCAGAATTTTACAGAAGAGCTTAAGCAACCAAAAAAGAATATCAGAATTGGTGTTCCCGAAGAATTTTTTGGTGAAGGATTGGATCCGGAAATTGCTACTAACATTAATGAAACTCTTAAGAAGCTTGAATCAGAAGGTGCTGAGTTAGTTCCTATCAGTTTACCTCATACTAAATATGGAATTGCTACTTATTATATACTTGCCACAGCAGAAGCTTCCAGTAATTTAGCGCGGTTTGATGGGATTAGATACGGACACAGGGCTGAAAAATCATCCGTAGTTGATGAGCTAAAAGAAGAAGAAAGCCGTTTAAGGGAAGAATTTAAAGATGATCAGGTTCAATTAGATCTGGAATTATCTAAAATGGACAGTGCATTAATAAAACTGTACAAAAAATCCCGAACAGAAGGCTTTGGTACTGAAGTAAAGCGAAGAATTATGTTAGGTACCTATGTGCTCAGTTCAGGTTATTACGATGCTTATTATGCAAAAGCACAAAAAGTTCGACGCCTTATTCAGGAAGATTTTAAAAAGGCTTTTGAAAAAGTCGATGTGATAGCCGGTCCTACCACTCCAACTACTGCTTTTGAACAGGGAGCGAAGCTGGATGATCCTGTACAAATGTATCTGAACGATATTTATACTACTTCAGCGAATTTAGCTGGGATTTGCGGAATAAGTGTACCATCAGGTTCTCATTCGAACGGTCTGCCAATCGGAATTCAATTTTTGGCAGATTCATTTCAGGAATCTAAAATTCTTAACGCCGGAAGATTAGTTGAACTTCAGGATAAATAGAAAAGTTTAGTTCTGAAAACCGGATAAATGAATCGACTAATTGGAAAAAATATTATCATAACAGGTGCTACGTCAGGAATTGGTAAAGCTGCTGCTTATCAGTTTGGCGAACTTGGAGCTAATTTGTTTCTTACCGGTAGAAGGGATGAACGATTAAAAGAAATAAAAAGCGATCTATCAAAAGCATATCCTGATTTAAAGATCAATACATTTACTTTTGATATAGCAGATCGTAGTGCTTGTGATCATTTCGTCGAATCAATTGATTTTGATGTAGATGTCTTAATAAATAATGCAGGATTGGCTTTAGGTAAGGATGCTGTTTATGAATTAGATCGATGTGATATTGATCAAATGTTTGCTGTAAATGTTCAGGGTCTGTTGGAACTAACCAGACTTATTTCGCCGCAAATGAAAGTGAGAAATGCTGGACATATTATAAACGTTGGTTCTACAGCAGGACACGAGGCTTATGCAGGCGGAGTGGTGTATTGTGCTACAAAGCATGCAGTTAAAGCAATCACCGAATCAACAAAGAAAGATCTTCACGGAACTAAAGTACGCGTAAGTATGGTGTCACCCGGCATGGTTGAAACAGAGTTTAGCAATGTTCGATTCAAAGGTGATACTGAAAAAGCAGAATCAGTTTACAAAGGTTTTAAGCCTTTAACAGCAGATGATATTGCCGAAATAATGGTATTTATTGCAAACAGACCGGAGCATGTAAATATAATGGATACTATTATCTATCCGGTTTCACAGTCATCCCCAACAATGGTACACAGAGATGAATAAAATTTTACTTTTACTTTTCGCTTTTATAGCTGTCTTAGCTTGCAATAAAGGAGCAGGACTTCAATTTTCAGAAAAGGGAAGAGAAATCCCTGAGTTCTCATCGGATTCAGCTTACAAGTATATAGAAACTCAGGTTAACTTTGGCCCGAGGGTTCCAAATACTTACGGTCATGTTAAGACCAGAGAGTTCTTGGAAGGAAAACTTAAGGATTACGCAGGAGCAAACGCTGTATTCTCTCAGGAATTTACTGAAGAAGGATATGGGGAAACTCTTGAAATGGCGAATATAATTGCGGCTTTTAATACTTCTTCCAGCGACAGAATAATGTTATGTGCTCATTGGGATACACGACCAAGGGCAGATCAGGATACAAGCAGAACCGGTGAATACATTGCCGGAGCCGATGATGGCGGCAGTGGAGTAGGAGTACTGATTGAACTGGCGAGGATCTTTTCTGAAAACCCGCCGCCAATTGGTGTTGATATTGTTCTATTTGACGGTGAAGATTATGGTACGTCAGGGGATCTTGCAAAGTACTTTTTAGGATCACGTTACTGGGCCCAAAATCCTCCGGTTCCGGGATACAATCCCAGATTTGGTATTTTATTGGATATGGTTGGTGCTGAACGTGCTGTTTTCCCTAAAGAAACTTACTCTTTAAGCTATGCTCCGAATCTTGTGGACGAAATTTGGGGAATAGCTGACGATAAAGGTTATTCAGATATTTTTCCTGATCAGAGGGGAGCCGGTGTATTGGATGATCATTATATCATTTATGAAAACACTGAAATCCCTGTTATTGATATCATAAATCATTCTGTAGGAGCGGATGGAAATATTAAGTTTGCTCCACACTGGCATACACATCAGGATGATCTTCCAATTATAGATAAGAATACTCTTCAGGCAGTTGGAAATGTACTACTTGAACTAATCTATAATCGTATTTAATGGATTACATCCGATTACATATTGAGCTGGCTGACGATCTACATGAGTTAGTGATAGCTGAACTTTTTGAGTTGGATTTTGAAGGGTTTGAACAAGAAAATAATCTCTTAATTGCTTCCGTACCATCATCAAGATTCGATGATGTTAAAAGAGAAGAGATCACTAAAATCTTGTGTTCCTTTGATGATGCAGAGTTAATAAAAGAAGAGTTAGTATCTCCCCAGAACTGGAATGAAAAATGGGAAAACTCTATTGAACCTCAGACTATTGGAAACTTTTATGTAAGGCCTACATGGGCAAAAGAGCTGCCTTCGGATTCGGATTTGACTGAACTACTTATCGATCCTAAGATGGCATTTGGTACAGGTTACCATGCAACAACACGTTTGATATTAGGTTGGCTTTCGGAAATTATTAATAAAGGGGATAAAGTTCTTGACGCAGGAACCGGAACCGGAATTCTGGGCATCGCAACTTTAAAGCTTGGGGCAGATTCAGTTTTCGGCTTTGATATAGATGAATGGAGCGAAGACAATTCAAAAGAGAATATCGCTTTAAATGAGGTTGAAGGATTTGAGGTCAAACTCGGATCAACAGAAGTTATTCCTTCAGATAGTGTTTTTGATGTGATTCTGGCAAATATAAACAGAAACGCATTGATAGAATTAATTCCTGAATTACTTTCTTTTTTAAAGAAAGAAGGCACTTTATTACTTTCAGGCTTACTGGAAGGTGATGAACAAACCATATTGAATTTAGAATCTGTTAAGAAATTAACGCACCTGGAAACCAGACAAAACGGAGAGTGGATCGCAATTCTACTGAGAAAATGAAAGCAGCTATAGATATAGGAACAAATACAGTTTTATTGCTTATTGCCCAAGAAAATGAAGACGGATTAAAGATACTTCATGAAGAACAAAGAATGCCTCGGCTTGGAAAAGGAGTGGACGTTAATAAAACTCTTTCAGAGGAAAGCATCGGAAGAGTGATCTCTTCCATAAAAGACTATAAAGATATACTGAGTACTCAGTTTACTAAAGTATCTGATGTAATTGTTACCGCAACAAGTGCGGTTCGGGACGCTTCTAACAGAAATGAATTAATTAATCTGGTAAAAAAAGAAACAGGTTTTGATGTTCAATTGCTTTCAGGAAAAGAGGAAGCTGAATATACTTACAAAGGTGCTTTAACTGTGTTTGATGAACAGGTTACGGGCGATGTCTTTGTTTTGGATATCGGAGGAGGAAGCACAGAAATAGCACTGGGAAGAGATGGAAAACTTATAGACGCTCATTCTTTTGATATGGGTTGTGTTCGGTTTACTGAAAGATTTTTGGTGCAAGACCCGCCTTTTCAGGAGCAAATAAGAGAGTGCAGACAAGCTGTAAAAAGTATGTTGGAGACTAAGAAATTCAAACCCAAAAAGAATGCAAAAGCAGTTGGCGTTGCAGGAACTCTTACTTCTTTGGCCGCTATAGATCTGCAGATTGATGAGTATGACCCGGAACAGATGAACGGGCATTTGATAGTGAGGGATAAACTTAAAAAAGGAATCGAAATATTTAGTTTACATACTCATCAGCAACTACTTGAGTTGAGCCCTAAAGTTTTGAAGGGAAGAGAAGATATATTTCTAGCGGGTTTGCTTATTCTGGAAGGTTTTCTAAATTATTTTGATTTGGAAGGGATCAGAGTTTCAACCGGAGGAATTCGTCACGGAGCATTAATGAATGAGCTAAATAAAATTTAGTCATTTTTTCAAAAAAACCGATTTTCATTTACGCTAAGCTTTGTATTTTAGCTCAGCACAAAATCAGATAATGTCAGATATCAGTACAGAAAAAAATTCATCACCCAGAGAAAATGCCTCAGCAAGTAGTATTGAGGATGACGGCTTTGTTGTAAGAGCTTTAAAAGGGGATGAAAGTGCTTATAAAGATCTGATGAACAAATACGATCGGCCGATATATTTTCATGTTCGGAAAATGATCAAAGAGAAAGAACTCGTTGAAGATCTGGTTCAGGAAGTGTTTATGAAAGCTTTTAAGAATCTTTCTACTTACAGCAATGAGTACGCTTTTTCAACCTGGTTATACCGTATTGCAACTAATCATACCATAGATTATCTGAGAAAGAAAAAGCTTCAGACGTTGTCTATTAATGATCCGTACAAAACCAAAGACGGTGAACTGGAGATCCAGCTTCCTGATGAAACCTATGCTACCGACAAGGCTGTTATTCGAAAAGAGAGAAAGCAGATAGTTCAGGATGCGATCGAAAATCTCCCTGAAAAATACAGAGCGGTTATTCAGCTGCGTCACATGGATGAACTTTCGTATGATGAAATAGCAGACGAATTGGATCTGCCATTAGGAACGGTAAAAGCACATATTTTTAGAGCCAGAGAGCTTTTATATAAAGCATTGATCGATAAGCGCGGTAGTTTTTAGATCCTATTCACTCATTTCAGACTTCGTTTTGCTAACTACCAGTGTGAAAATCTGTTCTTTTGAGTATTTTCTAACGAATAGTTAATTAACAAAGAACTTGATTATGAAGCTCCTTAAATACTCAGCCGTTTTTACATTCTTGGTAATTCTACCTGTTGAAAGCTCAAATGCTCAAATCTGGAAGAAAATTAAAAATAAGACCAAGCAAAAGGTCGAAAATAGAGTCGCAGATAAAGTATCTGAAAAGTTAGCAGATGCTATTTTGGGTAAAATGAGTAAGAAATTTGAGTTGGATTCTAATCCGTATCGGGGCGGAACAAAAATATCGAAGCCGGAAAATTTACCTGAAGAATATTCCTTTGATTGGAAGTATCAAATGAAGATAACAAACGGGAATTCTTCTGAGGATATGAACTTGAATTACTGGCTGTCATCAGAGAATTCTTATATAGCGTATTCAAATCCGGAGTCTCCAGAAATGATTTCTGTTGTTGATGCAGAAAATCAGGCAATTGTATCCTATACTGAAGAAGAAGGAAAGTCTTTTGCCATGTCGTATTCTTATCCCATCAACTCAGTGGCTGAAAATAACGGTGTTGTTGGAACAAATGATGCTGTTAATGTAACAGAACTACCTGATAAAGAGTTTTTAGGATATACAGCAAAAGGTTATGAGATTGATACTCCTGAGTCTACAATGATCATATATGTAACATCAGATATTGATGTAAATTTTACAGGGAATGCAGCTATACCGGGGCAGAGTATAGCTTATGTATTTTCAAATACTTCGGAGATTAAGGATTCTTTAACTTTGTATATGAAATTCGTTGATAAATCTGATTCCGATAACACAATGGAAATGGAATGTGTATCGATACAAAAGGACAAACTTGTGAAAAAGAACAGCGAATATAATTTCTTGTAGATGGGATATTATTTCAGATTATTGTAAACGATCCCGGCATTCATTTTAAATTTCTCAAATTTTGCCCTGCGGATCGCACTTCCTTCAAAAAGTGCATCATATTGTGGATTATCTATCTCGTTCCAGAAATCAATATTCTTATTCAATAATTTTGTTCTGGGCTTCAGGTCTGCCATTTGAGTTATAGAAGGGTCTTTATTCCAGGGACATACATCCTGACAGATATCACAACCATACATCCATTCTCCCAACGAGGATTGAAGTTCTTGCGGAATCTGCTCTTTAAGCTCGATCGTGAGGTAGGAGATGCATTTGTTCGAATCAACACGGTAAGGCTCGTAAATGGCATCTGTAGGGCAGGCATCAATGCATCTGGTACAAGTGCCGCAATGATCGGTAGTTCTGGATGAATAATTGAACTCCACATCTAATATCATTTCTCCAATAAAGAAGAAAGATCCGATATCCTTGTTCAAAATATTTGAATTCTTACCCATCCAACCTAGTCCTGAACGAACAGCCCATGCTTTGTCCAAAACAGGAGCTGAATCAACAAAAAACCTGCCTTCAATATTACCAACCAAAGACTCCGTATAGTTAAAGAGATCTTTCAGTTTTTTCTTAAAAACTTTATGATAATCTCTACCTAATGCATACTTGGCGATTTTTGGATTGCCTGATGATTGATGATCATGCTCCGGGGAATAATAACTTCCAATAACTGAAACCACAGATTTTGCACCCGGAACAAGTTTTGTGGGGTCAACTCTTTTGTCAAAGTTGTTCTCCATCCAACTCATTGTTCCATTACGCTGCTGAACTAACCATTCTTCCAAACGACGGGCTTCTGTTTCAAGGAATTCAGCTTTTGAAAATCCACAGGCATCGAATCCTAACTGTAAGGCGTAATTTTTAACAGCTTCAGTCAGATTCTTAGAATCCATATTGAGTTTATTTTACAGGAACCAATTTATCGCCTTTCCATTGAAGTTCTTGTAATGAGCCTTCGATCATACGAACAGTGCGGAAAGGATATTTTTTCACCAATGCATAATCGTGAGTAACCATAAGTACGGCCATTCCACGATTGTTGATTTGCTTTAGTAGATCCATGATGCTTTTGCTTGCACCCGGATCAAGATTTCCGGTAGGCTCATCAGCAAGCAGTATTCTGGGCTCATTTGCTAAAGCCCGGGCAATCACCACTCTTTGTTGCTCTCCACCTGAAAGATCTTTAGGCATGTGTTTTCTTCTGTGACTTAAACCAACCATAGTCAGAACTTCTAAAACTCTTTGTTTAACAAATTTAGGTTTTTCACCGGTAACCTGAAGTGCGAAAGCAACATTATCAAATACATTACGGTCTTGAAGAAGTTGGAAATCCTGAAATACAATACCTAAACGGCGTCGAAGCATAGGAACTTCTTTCATGCTGATCTTATTTACAGGATAATCTGTAACCCGAACAGTTCCGGTATCCGGCACAATATCTCTGTACAAAAGTTTTAAGAAAGAACTTTTACCAATTCCTGTGGCTCCGATAAGGTAGGTGAATTCACCATTGTGAAGCTTGAAATCGATGTTGTTGAGAACTCTTCGGTTTTCGAAGCTTAAACTTACATTTCTTAATTCAATTACAGATGTTTCTGACATTTAAGTACTAAGGTTATACGTGCGCTGTTTTCGTCGGCATCAATAAGATCAAAATCGCCATATTTTGCAACTAAATGATAGGGCGTTTGTTTCAAAATTGATAACATTTCTTCTAAAGTATAAATACGTTGCTTGTGAACTTCTTTGAACGTAGATAATATTTCTTTTTTGTCTTCTGATAATTGTTCAATCTCAAAAGTGTTGGTGTGTATTTTGTTGATGGCATCATACTCACTTGTTCTGAAAAATCTTAGATCTTTTACTTCAGCTTCTTCATTATTCAGATAATCTACCGCTTGCAGGGAATTCAATGGGGTTGAGAAATCGTAAATAAATAGCCCATTCGGTTTTAGAACCTTTTCGCATTCTTCGAGCATTGCAATAATTTCTGAACCAGTCTGTAAGTAATTTACACTATCAAAAACTGAGAAGATCACATCAAATTTTTCTTCGATATTAATATTCAAAAAATTAAGTGTCTGAAATCGAACATCTGCATTTTGTTCCAGTGATTTTTGCTTAGCCACTTCAATCATTTGGGGGGAGAGGTCACTGGCAAGTATATCATAATAGCCTAATTCATCGAGAGAAATAGCAACTGATCCTGTTCCGCAAGCTAACTCCAGTACTTTTTCACATTCAGGATGATGAACCTGAATAATTTCATCGATATAGTCAGCCCAGGATTCGTAATCAACATTTTCCATCAACTTATCATAGAGAGGAGCGAGGTTTGAATAATTATCCGTTTCTTTCATTCCATTAATTCTTTTGTGCGAGTTCAACTGCAAGTTTGTATGCCTGAATAAAAGATGAAGTATCTGCAATTCCTTTTCCTGCAATATCAAAGGCTGTACCATGGTCAGGTGAAGTTCTGATGATAGGAAGCCCTGCAGAAAAATTGACTCCTTTTCCAAAGGATAAAAGCTTGAAAGGAGCAAGCCCCTGATCGTGATACATAGCCAGAATTGCATCGTACTGCTGATGTTTTTTCTGTCCGAAAAATCCATCTGCAGGGAAAGGACCTTCAACGTTAATCCCGGATTCTTTCAACTTTCTGATAGCCGGAGTAATGATCTCTTTTTCCTCAGATCCTAAAACTCCACCATCACCCGCATGTGGATTCAACCCAAAAACAGCAATTTTTGGGTTGGAAATTCCGAAATCATGCTTCAGGCTTTTATTCAGAATTGTGGCTTTACTTATAATCAGATCCTGATTTATAGAAGATGCAACCTTACTGACAGGAATATGACCTGTCGTAAGAGCTACTCTCAGAGCTCCATTGACAAGTATCATCAAAACTTGATCGGTATTTGTTTGATTAGCTAAAAATTCAGTATGTCCCGGAATATCATATCCTGCGAGCTGTATAGACTCTTTAGAGATAGGAAGAGTCACCATAGCTTTGAGCTCTTTAGCTATACAAAGGCTTATTGCTGACTCTATGGATTTCATAGAAGCAAGTCCTGCTTGTTTGGTGATCTTACCCGTTTCAATCTCCGGAGAGGAGTTTTTTATATCAAGAAGATTTAGAATTCCATCTTTTGCTTCAGATACAGAAGTGATCTTGTGAAACGTTTTATTCAGTCCAAGTTCAGAATTGTAGAAATCAATTACGGAGGCAGAGGATATAAGAATAGGAACGGAAACAGAATAATCGATCTCTGAGACTGCTTTTAAAGCGATCTCAGGTCCTATTCCGTTTATATCACCAATCGTTATTGCAATTTTGGGTAGCATAAGCGAAAGTTAACACTTAGGCTATTGAAACGCAGAGGATTATTTGCCCACAAGTAAGAATTCTGAGAAGCCCGATCCTTTTTCAAATACGAAAGTGCGGTTCTTATATTTCCATGTTTCTATAACTTGTCCTTTTTTAGGAAATGATCGGTCTCGGGAATTTGGTGGTCCGTATTTTATATAAACTTCACCACGATCTGTATCTTGCCCATTCGGTGTTTCAGGGGTTCTGTATTCAACGAAAGCATAATGTACTCTTCTAAAATATTCTGTCATTAACTCATTGAATTCTGTATCCGGAGTTGGATCTCTTTTATCCCAAAATGCACGAAATTTACTTTCCTTTTCTTCTGGATTCCCTTTTTTCAGGTTATCGAGTTGATCCTCAGATACAATGTACTTCATCATATCTATAGCAATATCCAGATTTAAGAGTGCAGGAGGGATGTCAGGCCAGTAAGAGCGAACTATTTTTTTAGCTTGTACTTCTTTACCGGAACTGCTTTTTAATTCAAGTGAGTAAATGGAGTTTTCAAATTCTGAGTTCGGTACTTGAACAAGAGCGTATGTATAATTGCCATCACCCTTTACAATAGAAAAGGAAGTCTCTTTTTGGTCGAGTAGTTTTAGAGAAGAATTCGTATAAATTTGTTCAGAGTTGATATCAATGGTTTTAACCAATTTTGTATTGGTAGTATCTTTCCTGTTAATTTTTGCTTCACTAATGTTTAATTGGTACGATTCAGAAGGGGAGAAGTCGGGAATTCGGATCAAAGCCTGATAATCTTCTCCATATAAAACATTACTACCCATGTTGATTAGCTCTAGGCTAGATTCTGATCTATTGGCTTTTATCAGATATATTTCTCCTTCTTTACTTTTGGCAAAATTTTTGATCTTGATATTTCGTCTTTGAGAATTACGATCATTAGTTTCTTCCATCAAACTCAGTTGTAAAACATAGTTATACATTCCTGGTTTTAGTTCTGTAACTAACCTTCCCGAAGCGAACTTCTTTTTTGATTTTGTGTCGTCATAAGTTTCAACAAAAAGAGTGTCTTGCCATAGATCTCGGGACACCGGACTAATATTTTTAAGTTGTTTTTTGGAGACCTTTCCTTCAAAAATCTCAGTATTCAGTCTTGCCATACTATAAAATTCAGCATTCTCCGGAGCCTGAATTTCATCATCAATTGAGAGTTTTTTAAATGGCAAAAAGCTATTGTCCATTCTGAAAATGAAAACGAGTTTTCCTAGTTCCGGGTTATCACCTGGAATCGCAATTGCATCTAAGAAGAAGTTGGGAGTAGCAGCTCTGTTGGCTAAATTTGTATAGGTAACATCTCCTCTTCTTTGAGCAAACATCAACGAGGTAGAGATGAGCACAAAAAGGATGGAAGAAAGAGTAAATTTTTTCATTACAAAGGTTTTTAAATTCAATTACATCTAAATCACGTTATGAATCATTAAAATTCCTATAATCAACGCAATAGTAATCACTAGTATTATAATAAAAGATTTCTGACAAACATGGCGAATTCAAACGCATCTAATAAAGAAAATTGGTTAAATGAATTGCTCGATAATCTAAGAGCCCAGGAACATGAGATCATGTTAGGGGGAGGGCAAAAAAGAATAGAAAAAGAACACGCAAAAGGTAAACTAACTGCACGGGAACGTATAGAGAAATTATTAGATGAGGATTCAGAATTTTATGAACTAGGTTTATGGGCAGGTTATGAAATGTACGATGAAGTTGGTGGCTGTCCCGGTGGAGGAGTAGTTACAGGTGTAGGAAAAGTAGAAGGCAGAGATTGTATGATCGTTGCAAATGACGCCACAGTTAAAGCAGGGGCCTGGTTTCCTATCACGGCTAAAAAGAATTTAAGGGCACAGGAAATTGCTATCGAAAACCATATTCCTTTGATCTATTTAGTTGATTCTGCGGGTGTGTTTTTACCAATGCAGGACGAAATTTTTCCGGATAAAGATCATTTCGGACGAATGTTCAGGAATAATGCTGTTATTTCAGCAAAAGGAATTCCTCAAATAGCCGCCATTATGGGAAGTTGTGTTGCCGGTGGCGCTTATTTACCTATCATGAGCGATGAAGCTTTGATTGTGGATGGAACCGGAAGCGTTTTTTTAGCCGGGAGTTATTTAGTTAAAGCGGCAATTGGGGAAACTGTAGATAATGAGACTTTAGGCGGTGCCTCCACACACACTGAGATCAGTGGTGTAACTGATTATAAAATGAAAGATGACGAAGAGTGTTTAGAAACCATTCGTGATCTTGTAGGAAAATTAGGACCTCATAAAACTGCAGGGTTTAACAGAAAAGAAGCAAAACTTCCTTCAAGGTCTTCAGCTGAAATATTTGATATCCTGCCGGAATCACGTACGTCTCCTTATGATATGAATGAGCTACTGGAGTGTATAATAGATGAAGATAGTTTTACGGAGTTCAAAAAGGGATATGGCCAATCTTTGATTACCGGATACGCAAGAATTGATGGATGGAGCGTTGGCATTGTGGCAAATCAAAGATCAATTTCCAGAACCAAAAAAGGAGAGATGCAGATTGGTGGGGTTATTTATTCTGATTCTGCTGATAAAGCCGCTCGTTTTATCATGAACTGTAATCAAAAGAAAATTCCATTGATCTTTTTTCAGGATGTAACAGGATTTATGATCGGAAAGCGAAGCGAACATGGTGGGATAATAAAGGACGGAGCGAAAATGGTGAATGCTATGAGTAATTCCACCGTCCCAAAGATCACTGTGGTAGTAGGGAATAGCTACGGAGCTGGAAATTATGCTATGTGTGGAAGAGCATATGATCCAAGATTTATGTTTGCATGGCCAACCGCAAATATTGCTGTGATGAGTGGCGCTTCAGCAGCTAAAACCCTTACTCAGATCAAAATTGCTACCATGAAGAAAAAAGGGGAAGAAGTAAGCGAAGAAAAACAAAACGAGCTTATGGAAGAAATTACAGATCGTTATAACAAACAAACAGATGTTCGCTATGCAGCTTCAAGGCTTTGGGTTGATGCTATTATCCATCCGGCAGAAACCAGAGACAGAATTTCTAATGCTCTAGAATGTGCTAACCTGAATCCTGATATAGAAGAGTTTAAGACAGGAGTTATTCAAACATAGTTCATTAAGATATTCTATATAATATAAAGGAACATTGTAGTGCGGTCTTGGTTTACATGGTTTGTAATCAAATAAACAACTCATCAAGACCATGAAAAACTATCTAAATAAATTGTCATTAGCAGTAATGTTATTAACAAGTTCTCTACTGTTGAGCGCTTGTTCCGATACTACACAGTCTAGTGTAAAACTTAATGCTAAAGCATCTAACAGCCAGAACTATCAAAAACTAAACAGTGCAGCCGATACAGTAATTATCACTGAAGCGAAATTCAGATTCAGCGAAATTGAATTTGAAAGCGCCACAGATGATGACAGCACTGATATTGAGCAAGGACCTATTATTCTTAGTTTAAATTTAAACGGAGGTTTAACTGAAGTAGGGATAGCCGATGTTCCTGCAGGATTTTATGAAGAACTAGAGTTCGAAATCGAAGCGAGAGATGAAGATGATGCTTTGGTAAACGATCCTGATTTTGAAGGAGAAAACGGTCAAAATTACTCTATGGTTATCTCAGGTACTATAAATGGGGAGCCATTTACGTTCCGTTCCGAAAAAGATTTTGAAGTAGAATTGGAATTTGAACCTGCTTTTGAAGTAAATGACGAAGAACAGGTTAGTATCACTCTTAATTTTGATACTTCGTTGTGGTTCTTAGATCAGGATGGTAACGCTCTTAACCCAGCTGATTCTAATAACATTCTCCTCATCGAAAGTAATATTGAAAATTCAATTGAAGCTTTTGAAGATGATGATGAAGACGGAGAGGACGACGAAGACGAAGATTAACCTAATAATCAGTTTTCAAAAAATTAAGCCTTGTTTACAACAGTAAGCGAGGCTTTTTTTTGATATTGTTTTAATATCTTAGAATATGAAATACAATTTAGATTCTAGGGAGCCAATTTTAAAACTAAATGTAGAAGCTACTTTTACTCTTATAGATTTTACGGCGTTAATCGTTTGTTTTATTCTGGGGTTTATATTCGCAGTGTTCTTTTGGATCTTTTTTATAGCCGTTTTCATTAAGGTTTTCGCAAGTTATGAGTTCATTTTTAACACGGATACTTATTCAGTAACTCAAAATATTCGCTGGTTTAGTTATTTAAAAATTAAAAGAAGAGAGTTCTCTTTTGGTGAAGTAAAATGCATTCGTTTTTCGAATGAAGAATCAGGTAATGTTCTTCAGGAGACCATGAAGCTTAAAGAATGGTTTACTATTGATATTATTCTCAAAAGTAACTTTTCAAGAATAGTGAAGGTGCCTGAAGACGAGCTCCTTCATGCAGATGAACTCTATTTAGTTCTTAAAGAAAGAATAGGTGAGTACTTTAAATTTGAAACGGATATAGTTTATATAGAAAAGCCCGAATCAGAAGAAACGGGCTTTTAAGAATCTGTCTTATTTAGTTATAGGTTTAATCAGGGAGTAAGAGACTCCAGTTTGCACTTATACTAAAAACAGGACTTATTTCTCCAAAAACCGGAACACCAAGATTTAAGGAAATTTTATTAGTAGATGTAAACGGAACACTAAGTGAACTTCTTAACATCATATAATTAGTTTGAAAAACTTCATCCATATCGTCTGGTATATCCCTTGCCAGACGGAGTTCAAGTCCGGTAGAAAATGATACAGTCTGATTTTCAACTGACTTAGAGAACTCTAAACCAAAGGCTGAATCTAAAGAGAAATTCGTTCTCCCCAAGACCATTGTGGTATCCATTACAGGCATATTCATAACAGTATCTGTTGAAATACTCTGATAATCTTCCTGATCAAAATAATCCACACCAATCCTGAAATGATATTTCATAGTCTGTTCTTTTTTATCTTCCAGTGTTCTTCCGCGTGCTAATCCACCAAATAAACGCGTTCCCGCAGCACCTGGTTTACTTCCCAATGTTGGATCGCCTGAATCAAAGCGAAGATCAAGTCCAAAGTACTTTGAATCTGCTTTCATCCTTGCTTCTCGTAATTTTGATTCCAATTCATCCTTTTGTTTTTGAGTGAAAACCGGAAATTCAATATTGCTGTAACAGGAATTAGTAGATTCCTCTTTGTTTTTAATTTGATCGTAACAAGCTTGCTTATCAGTGGCTTCATTAAGCAATTTATTGATGCTTAGAGCAACTTTATTTTGATCTATAGTTAACCGGGAATAGATGCTTTGTACATTCTGAAGTAATTCATCTCCTGTAGAGATTCCAGTTATATTTAACCGCGCACGAATCCCAAAATATTCCAATTCCGAAGTATTTTCTTCAACGGCATTGGTTGGGAAAAAAACTGTAATATCCCCCAATCGGCTTGATTTTGCAGTTTCATTAGGATTAGAAATATCCGTATAGAATATTGATGGATTCAAAGTAAGAGCAAAAATGGTAGAAGCACCATCGTCGGTTCCACCGGTGGCAAAACTACCACCTGCAAGAGCAATAGGTTGAACAGAAGTAACTGCGCCACTTTGATTTAATAAACCGGCTCCGGATGGCTCTGCATTTCTGTTTTGCAATACTCTGGGCTTGAGATTCGGATTTTGACTGCTTGTAATGAAATTATTATCAGTTAATTCACTAGACAAGTAGACAGAAAGAGACATACAATAATCTGCAGGTAAACTGCCGACAATATTTAATGAGTCGTAAATCTCTTTACAAGCATCCTGAGCTAATAAAGCCGTAGAAAACATAGAAAACATAGAAAAGAAAATGATTCTGAATTTCATAATACTGAATGTTAATTAACTGAATAGCTCCATCTAAGATCGCCCTGTACATTCTCGGTGCTTCCGGGAATATTACTTCCGTTTTCCTTTACGGTAAGAACTCCGCTATCTATATTTGAACCAAAATCTACTATAACATTTAGAATCCCGGATTCTGTAGGAGTAATGGATACAGAATCTGCTCCTCCGGGTGCCACTGCTTTCGAGTCACCATTTCCATCTGAACTTGTAATAAATAAAAGTGCAGATCCGCTATTAGAACTTGAACATGAAAGTTCAGCAGTAATTGTACTATTCTTGCTTACGTTTCCTTTATAAGGCATAATAATTGAATTAATTCATGTTAGTACTATTTAATTAGCAAAAATTATTGCTAACTACATAATTAATTATCTGTTAAAGTTAAATTCTAATATTATTTATCTATTTATACCTACCAGATGGCGTTTTTTAAGGATTCAAAAAAAGCCAAAAAAATTGTTATTTAATGTAGATGAGATCTATCCGATGTAAAAAAGGGGGTAAATACTTTAAATTTGAAACGGATATCGATTACATAGAAAAGCCCGAATCAGAAGAAACGGGCTTTTAATGTTTTTAAGAATCTGAAGTATTTACAGATCCTGAATCAAGTTCAGAATGACAATGAGTCTAGAAATCCGATAGTATTACATTCAAGGTCTCACTAGGTCGCATAGCAGTTGAGGCTAGTTCATCATTAGGATTGTAATATCCCTGAATATCAACCGGATTTCCTTGTACGTCTATGAGTTCAGTGTTGATCTTTTCTTCATTGTCAGACAATGATTTATAAAGATCAGAAAACTTCGAAGACAGGTCGGAATCTTCTGTTTGATTAGCCAAAGCTTCCGCCCAATACATCGCTAAATAAAAGTGACTTCCACGATTATCTATTTGTCCAAGTCGGCGTGCAGGAGATTTATCATTCTGTAGAAATTTAGAAGTAGCATTATCTAAAGCTGCACCTAAAATCTTTGCTCTTTGGTTATCAAAAGTTTTACCTAAATGCTCCAATGAAACTGCTAGTGCCAGAAATTCCCCTAAAGAATCCCAGCGCAGATAATTTTCTTCTACAAATTGCTGAACATGTTTTGGAGCAGAACCACCTGCACCGGTTTCAAACAATCCACCACCATTCATCAATGGCACAATAGAAAGCATTTTTGCACTGGTTCCAACTTCCAGAATAGGGAAGAGATCGGTTAAATAATCGCGCAATACATTTCCTGTTACTGAAATAGTATCTTTTCCTTGTCTGATTCTTTCCAAAGAAAACCAGGTTGCTTTAACAGGACTCATAATATGAAGTTCAAGTCCGTCAGTATCGTGGTCTTTTAAGTAAGTATTTACTTTTTTGATAAGCTCAGCATCATGCGCACGGTCTTCATCTAACCAGAAAACTGCGGGTGAACCGGTATCTCTTGCTCTGGAAACAGCTAATTTCACCCAATCCTGAACCGGAGCGTCTTTTGTTTGACACATTCTCCAGATATCGCCTTTTTCTACAACGTGTTCAATGAGAGTGTTTCCATCGGAGTCTAAAACTCTGACTTTACCATTACTTTCGATCTCAAAAGTTTTATCATGTGAGCCGTATTCTTCAGCTTTTTTGGCCATTAAACCAACATTAGGAACACTTCCCATGGTTGTAGGATCATAAGCTCCGTGTTTTTTACAGTCTTCGATCACAGCTTGATATACATCAGCATAACTGCTGTCCGGAATTACTGCTTTAGTATCCTGCGTTTTTCCTTCTTTGTTCCACATACAGCCCGAAGTTCTGATCATTGCTGGCATGGAAGCATCAATAATAACATCACTTGGCACATGTAGGTTAGTAATTCCTTTGTCAGAATTTACCATCGCAAGATCAGCCTGATTTTCATAACAAGCTTCGATGTCCGCTTCAATTTCTTGTCTTTTATCTTCAGGGAGCTCATCTAATTTTGAGATCAGATCCCCGAAACCGTTATTGGTATCAACTCCAAGGTTTTGGATGGTCTCAGCATGTTTTTCGAATACATCTTTGAAGAAGATCTTTACAGCGTGACCAAAAATTATAGGATCAGAAACTTTCATCATCGTTGCTTTCATGTGAAGTGAAAATAAAACTCCGGTTTCTTTAGCTTCTTTGATCTGGATATCCAAGAAACGCAGCAACGCTTTCTTGTTCATTACAGCGGCGTCAATGATCTCGCCTTCCAGTAATGAGATACCATCTTTTAAAACTGTTTTGCTACCTGAAATGTCTTCATGTTCGATGGTAACGTTTGTTGCATTATTAAGAGTAACCGATTGTTCCGTAGATCTGAAGTCGCCATGATCCATAGTTGACACGTGAGATTTAGACTCAGCTCTCCATTCTCCCATGGAATGAGGATTATTTCGGGCGTATTCTTTAACGGCTTTTGGAGCTCTTCGGTCAGAATTTCCTTCACGCAAAACGGGATTTACCGCACTACCTTTAACTTTATCATACTGAGCCTTGATCTGCTTTTCTTCATCGGTTTTAGGCTCTTCAGGATAATCGGGCAGTGCATAACCTTGAGATTGCAGCTCTTTAATCGCTGCATTTAATTGAGGAACAGAAGCGCTTATATTCGGAAGCTTGATGATATTTGCTTCTGGTTTTTTAGCAAGTTCTCCAAGTTCAGCTAAAGCATCTCCAATTCGCTGATCTTCCTTCAGGTAATCAGGGAAATTTGCGATAATTCGACCTGCTAATGAGATATCTCTTGTTTCAACAGCAACACCGGCTACTTTTGCGAATGATTCAATAATTGGTAGAAAAGAGTAGGTTGCTAAAGCCGGAGCTTCATCAGTTTTTGTGTAAATGATCTTTGCTTTGTTGTCGCTCATTATTCTCTGAAGTCTTTAAATTTAGTTAAGATCGTTTCCCGCCGGAAAGTCACCCGAAGTTAAAAATTAATAGGCTAGGAGTTTACGAAAAAAGGAATACAATTAAGAATTTCTCAATGAAGAATTAACATTTGATTTCATTGAAATTGATCATTTATTCATTCTTAATTCTGAATTGATATTCATATATTGGCAATGATTAGCGGAGGTACTCCGTTGGTTTCAAAAAGGGTAATTTAACTTCCAGAGCCATGATCAGACCCATGTTCGGTTTCCGTCCGAAGCCAAAAAAATTCGATTTACCATTCAGATACCACGATCCTGAAAAGGAACAGCGTGAAGACGAAAGAAGAAAACGTCGTATCAAATTTCAAACACACAACAGAGTTAAGCCAAAGCAAAATGTTAAAGTTCTGGCCTTAGCTTTACTGCTGTCATTAGTGGTTTACATCATTACACTTTTATAGGATTTATTTAGTTGAACGAAACGAAGGAAAGCACTTCAGTTATACATCAGTTACCACCGGAAATCAGCAACAAGATTGCTGCAGGTGAAGTTATACAAAGACCGGCTTCCGTAGTTAAGGAGCTATTGGATAATGCCGTTGATGCCGGATCGGATGAAATTAAAATAATTATTGAACAAGCAGGAAGAACGCTCATTCAAGTGATCGATAACGGTTGTGGAATGAGTGAAGAAGATCTTCCGCTTTGTTTTGAACGTCATGCCACCTCAAAGATAAATACGGTTGATGACCTTTTTAAGATCAGAACGCTGGGATTCCGGGGCGAGGCAATGGCTTCCATCGCTTCCGTTTCTCATGTTACTGTCAGATCAAAAAGAGCAGAGGACGATAACGGCTGGGAGTTTGAAGTTGATGGCGGAACTGAGAAAGAAATAAAACCGGTGGCTACTCCAGATGGAACTTCTTTTTCAGTCAGAAATCTGTTTTTTAACGTCCCTGCAAGACGTCAGTTTTTGAAAACTGATGTAACAGAGCTTCGTCATATTCTCAGAACGGTTCAATATGCGGCTCTTGCAAATACGAATGTAGCATTTCAGGTTGTGGCTGATGGTGAAGAGATCTACAATCTTCCGGTTCAATCACTCAAAGAAAGAGTGTCAGCTATATTCGGAGCTCCTTATAAAGCAAGTTTGATCGAGTTTGGCGAAGAAACCAGTTATGTAAAGATCTTTGGTTTTGCTTCTGATCCGAAACTGGCAAAAAAAAGCAGGGGAGAGCAATTTCTCTTTGTAAATGGTAGACCATTTCAGCATCGCTATCTTACTCATGTGCTGCTCAGTTTGTATGATGCCTGGACCAAGAATAATGAGTATCCATTTTATGCTTTATTCTTTGAGATAGATCCTTCTAAAGTTGATGTGAACGTTCATCCGTCTAAAATGGAAGTTAAGTTTGAAGATGAAAGAAGTGTAATTCAGCTTGCGCGTTCAGTAGTAAATCGATCTTTGAATGAACATTTCATGGTTCCGAATATCCAAAGAGAAGAAAGTACCTTTCTCGGTGATAACGAAAGCAAAGGATTTGATTCCGGCTTTAGTTTTAATCAGAAGAAGGATGTTCGTCAAAGTGAGTCCGGATTTCACATTCCATCCAGAATTAACCGAAATCCTGCAAAGGGTAGAGGAGACGAATTTGGCGAGATGTTGTATGGAGAATCTTCATCTTCAGAACAATCTTTCAGTTCTGGAGACTTCAGATCAGAGGACAGCAAGCCAAGTGATAATCATGGATTTTTCCAACTCCACAACGCTTATATCATTACTCAGACACGTACAGGAGTTTGTGTTATTGATCAGCATTTGGCTCATAAGCGCATCATCTTTGAAAAAGCGATAACTGCCACGGAATCTGCTCTTCCAAGTACTCAACAGCTTTTATTTGCTCAAACGATGGAGCTATCAGCCAGCGATTATACTTTGTTGAAAGAATTGCATCCGATACTACAAAGAATGGGATTTTCTGTTCAAATGTTGAGTGGAAATACGGCTATGATCAACGGTGTTCCGGCCGACATTGAGATCGGAAATGAACAGGAAGTATTGATCTCTATGTTGCATCAATATCAGGATCTAGGAAAGAAAATGAATCTGGAAGCAAGAGATAAATTAGCTATTTCATTTGCATCCAAAGCGGCAATTCCAAGAGGTAAAAAGCTGGATATCAAAGAAATGGAAGCGCTTGTAGATCAATTGTTTGCATGCGATCAACCTTATCTGGATCCTTTGAAAAAGCCCACGATCGTTTATCTTTCCTTGGATGAAATACAGTCGCGGTTCCGTTGATTGGTTAATAGTTAATGGTTAATAGTTTTGAAACTCTTACTATTAACTGTTAACCAATAACTTTTCGTAATTATAAAAAGCAAGTAGACTTCGATTCAATGCCTGTCATATCGCAAGCCCTGAAGGACTTGCTGGCTTAAACGTTTATCCAAACTTTATGCTAGCAGGACGTTTACGTCCGGTTTCCAGCACATTAGTTTTGATTAGGGAATAATTCTAAGTTTATTAATCCTTTGAAGTTCTTTGTGAACCTGTATCTTTGGAGATTATAAAATCAGAGAAAACTTGAATAATGAATATTCTTGCAATTGAACCTTTTTACAGCGGATCTCACAAAGCCTTTTTAAAAGGACTTATTGAGCATTCAAGTCATACGATCATTCCCATCAAGCTGAATTATAAAGGGTGGAAATGGCGAATGCATGGAGATTCAGTTACACTTGCAGAGCTAACCAGACAGGTAGAGGAAGATATAGATCTTTTGATGGTGAGCAGTATGACAAACTTGCCGGCTTTTATTGCATTGACGAATCCAAGATTTTCGCACACTCCGAAGATCATGTATATGCATGATAATCAGTTTACAAGACCAATTCCGGAAGGAGAAACCCGCGATCTCACTTTTTGCTATATCAATTATTTGAGCATGTTGGTTGCAGATAAGCTAGTATTTACTTCTCAGTTTCATATTGACGATCTGATGGAGGCGTTGCCCAAATTTTTAGACAATTATCCTGATGACAAACATTACAATACCGTAGAACAGATCAGAGAAAAAAGCATAGTTATGCAGCCTGGTTTAGACCTGAAAAGCTTTAACGAACAAGCTGATACCCGGTTGAAGAATGAAAATCCGGTTATTGTTTGGAACCAACGTTGGCAGTTTGATAGAAATCCGGCCATGTTCTTCAGAGTGTTGAACAGATTAAATGATATTGACTTAAAATTCGATCTGATATTAGCAGGTGATACCAAACACGAAAAGCCTGAGGAGTTTGAAAAAGCCTGGCAACGCTATGGTACTCACATTACTCATTTTGGCTATGTAGACGACAAAGAAAATTACAGTAAGTTACTCCATTCGGGAGATATCGTTGTTTCAACAGCGAGTTATGAATTTTTCTGCACGCCGATTTTAGAAGCTATTTATTGTGGATGCCATCCATTCGTTCCTAATGCTCTTCATTATCCCGAATTGATACCGGAATCGCTTCACAGTCCACTTTTACATGCCCCTGTTCTTTATAATGATGAAGATGCTTTATTCAAACATATGAAGGATCTCTTGACCGGAAAGACCAAGCCACTTCCAAAATCTTCTCTTCAGAATATTAATAAACATTTGGACTGGAGCAGAAAGATCAAAGATTATGATAAATTGTTTGAAGAAATGATCTGATCAAAGCTGATCAATGAACTCTACGATCAGCTTAAAATAATTTTCAAACTCGGTTAGAGGTAAGGTTTCCGGTCTGTCATAAACATCATGATAGGCTTGAATGCCACCCAATGTATAAACGTAGAATCCGGGAACATCCTGCTGATCAAACATACAATGATCACTGTTACAAGCCGCTCCTCTTATTTTAACATTTGGAAGTAGATTCATTTCTTCGTTGATCTCAACGAGCGAATCAAATCTATCTTTATAAACAGACCCATTTACAACCTGTATACCTTCATCTCCGGTTCCGGCAAGATCAAAATTCATGAGAAACTTTATTTCTGAAAGAGGGAAGAGAGGATTTTCAGTGAAATATTTAGAACCGATCAATCCCAGCTCTTCAGCTCCGAAAGCTATAAATACTGTGTTATAATTCGGCTTGTTTTCTGAGTAGTGTTTGGCCAAACTTAGAAGCATCGCAGTTCCACTAGCATTGTCGTTAGCACCGTTAAAAGTTGCCTGAGGCCCCAACATTCCCAAATGATCGTAATGAGCAATAAATACAATAGTGGAGTCCGTATTTTTACCTTCCACATATCCGATCACATTCTGAGTGCTATATTTTTTAATAAATAAATTCTTTATATCCAGCTTCAGAGACTTTAAAGAACCATTTAGCGAATCGGAATGAATAATGATGGTAGGTTTAGAGTTTTGCCTGACTGAACCTGCCCATGTCAACTTATCGTTGGTGAGTATGATCGTTCCTTTGGATGGATTTTGCGGATGATACTTCAAAAAGTTGATCACTCCATTTAACTGATCGTTTTGTTCTTTACTGAAATTAGACTTATCGAAAGGTAGAACAGCGATCAATTGTCCGGAAGAAACTCTGAGTTTGTTAACAAATTTAGCATTATCCAGAATTTCATCTGCAGTCACAGTCATAACATCGAATGAACCTTTGAGCGAAGGTGAACCGGGATCCAATAAATAATCTTTTCCGGCTTCAAGCTCTTTTCCGTTGATTACTATTGATTGTCGATCGGGAAAAGTGTTTACTGAAGTTTCAAACTCCTGATAAAAACTACCATTGAATGCCTGTAATCCAAACTTTTCGAATTCGCTTCTGATAAAATCCGCAGCCAGCTTATCTCCGTTATCAACATAACCTCGGCCTTTAAGACTATCAGAAGCAAGAATATTTACAGCTTTCCGGGCATAGTTAAAATCTTGAGCTGAAATCTTTCCGGTGCAGAAAAACAATAAGAATGAAAGGAGAAAATATCTCATAGTATTTAAAAAGGCGCGTCCTCATCAGGAGCAGGATTGTGTGGCATTGGTGGTGGCCCCGAACTTCCCTGATCAAAACTATCCGGCAATTGAGCTTGTCCCTGAGGTTCGCCAAAGAATCCTCCGGAATCAGCCGTAGTTAGATTTTCAAAACGAGCATAGTCCTTAACGAAGTAATGCATTTTACTTCCGACCGGTCCGTTTCTTTGCTTTCCAATGATCACTTCAGCAAGTCCGGCTGTAGACTGACCATCTTCCGTAGTTGTAATTTTATAGTACTCAGGACGATATAAAAACATCACAACATCGGCATCTTGCTCGATCGAACCTGATTCACGTAAGTCACTAAGCTGTGGTCGTTTATCGCCACCACGTTGTTCCACTGCACGACTCAACTGCGAGAGTGCAATAACAGGAACATCAAGTTCTTTGGCCAGTGCTTTAAGTCCACGGGAAATAGAAGCAATTTCCTGCTCACGATTCCCGGTGTCTTTGGTATTTCCCTGCATCAACTGCAGATAATCAATGATGATCAATCCAACATCATGCTCACTTTTCAGTCGTCGACATTTAGTACGAAGCTCCATCAAAGTGATAGCGGGAGTGTCATCAATAAAGATATCCGCTTCGTGTAAATTACTGGCAGCTTCGATCAATTGTTTGAAACTGTCGTCGTTCAGCGTTCCTTTTCGGGCTTCCGATGCATTTACACGAGCTTCCATCGTTAATAAACGCTGAACCAGCGACTGATTAGACATCTCCAAACTGAAGAGAGCTACAGAAGTTCTTAGTTTTTCATCATGATGCATTGCAGCATTTCGGGCAGCCGTCAGTACAAAAGCCGTTTTACCCATAGAAGGTCGCGCTGCAATAATGATCAGATCGCCTTTCTGCCATCCGGCCGTCATGGTATCGATAGATAATCCCGTTGGAACTCCGGTTATTCCACCTTCTTTACCACGCATATCTTCCAGATACTCAAGAGTATCTTTCAGAATTTCAGATACAGGTTTTGAAGCATTCTTGGTCTTATTATTGGCAAGATCAAAAATTCGTTGCTCTGCGTCATCCAAAACATCGTAAGCATCTGAAGCAGTGTCGTAAGAGTCTTTAATTACATCCGTACAATTCAGGATCAGATTTCGCTTTACCGCTTTCTCAATAATGATCTGAGAATGATATTCGATGTTTGCCGCTGAACTTACGGAGCGAGTCAGGTCAGATAAATAGGAGGGACCACCGCAAGCATCCAGTAAATTATTATCCCGAAGCTCGTTTTCTACCGTCAAAAGATCTAACGGATTATCTCTTTCGGAGAGATTCTTAATTGTTTCGAAAATATGGCGATGAGCAGGCTTATAAAAATCATCTGCTGTTAGCATTCCAAATGCAATGATCGCTGCTCCGTTTTCGATCAGCATAGCACCGAGAATTGCTTCCTCAACTTCAACTGCCTGAGGTGGTACTCGTCCTTGCTGCTCCAAAACCTTATTTGAATCTACGAAATTGTTTTTTTTGTATGCTGAACCGTTTGTTGCCATTTACTGAACTAAAAAATTGTAAGTCATCCTGAATTTATTTCAGGATCTTAAGAAAAAGCTTTGATCTTAATCGTTGCAGAATATTGTTATTAACCCTCGCAAAGATCCCGAAACAAGTTCGGGATGACCTCATTAAAGTAACTAAAAGTTTAAACCAATTTAGAGGAACTTTCGAACAACTTTTCTACAAAGTTATTAACATTTATCACGGCTTGCCTCCAAGCTCGTCATAACGTTTGCGGAGCTTTTGAACATCTTCCCAGGTTGGGCGTTTCCATTGTTGATTTCTGAGTAATGCAGCAGGGTGATAGGTTACCATCAATTCCCTGCCATTAAACTCATGAAATTTGGAACGCATATTTTTCAGAGAGTCGTCTTTACCTAATAAAGTAGTTCCGGAAACTCTGCCCACACACAAGATCAATTTTGGATCAACTAATTCGATCTGTCTTAACAAATAGGGCAGACTGTTTGCGCGTTCTTCTACTTTGGGATCTCGATTTTCCGGCGGACGATGTTTCAAAATATTGGCGATATAAATATCATCCCGCTTAAAATTGATGGCTGCCATGATCTTATCCAACAACTGACCGGCTTCCCCAACAAAAGGCTCGCCTTGTTTGTCCTCATTAAATCCGGGAGCTTCGCCGATGATCATCAAGTCTGCATTCGGGTTTCCAACTCCAAACACCAGATTTGTGCCTTCAAGATCGGTTTTTAAAGCTTCAGTTTTTTTACATAGTGCTTTCAACTCTTCTAAAGTTGAACACTGGGCAATGAGTTCTGCTTCGGTTAACTCAGGCTTTACTTCTTCAGTTTGATACTCTGTTTTCACTTCTTCAACCGAAACAGAAGTATCAGCTTCTACTTTTTCTTCAATATTTTCGTAATCGTGTGCATTCGTGGCAACCTCAGTTTCTTCACTAACAGTTTCGTGCTTTCGTGATTCCGTGGTTGAAACCTCTTCTTGTTTATAAACTTCAGAAACTACTTTAACCTCGTTATTCTCTTTTTCGTGATTCTGTGTTTTTGTGGCTAAAGACTCTTCCTGCTTCACAGAAAAATCACCATACATTTCTTTTTGTTGATTCAGAAACCGAATGGTTCGGCTAATAAGATCATTATCGGTATCAGCCATCAATGAGCTCCGCAATGGCTTGTTCTTCTTGCTGAACGGATTCAGAAAGCGTTCCTAAAAAGTGTCCTTCGCTGGTGATTTTAGTCAATTCAATATCCTGAATAGTATTTACCAATCGCTCATTAAACGGGATAGCCACACGAACGTAATTGTTGGTCCAACCAAACATCAATCCGTCTTTTTCTGATTCTTCAAACAGGGCAGGGCGCACTTCGCCTTCAAAACGGGAATCAAAATCAAAACGCTTCTTCTTTGAAAGTCGTCTGAGTTTATGCGTTCGTTTTTTACGCTCTTGCTTTGGAATCACTGGTTTTAAAGAAAGCGCATGCGTATTTGGTCGCTCGGAATAAGTAAACACATGCAGATATGAAACATCCAGTGAATTAATGAAATCAAACGACTCCTGAAACAATTCGTCCGTTTCGCCCGGGTGACCGGTAATTACATCCACGCCAATACATGCATCCGGAATCAGTTCTCTGATCAACTCCACTCTGCTTCTGTACAGATCAGATTTATAACGCCTTCTCATGATCTTAAGCATTTCATCAGAACCGCTCTGAAGTGGAATATGGAAATGCGGTTGTAATTTCTTTGAAGTAGCAGCAAATCGGATGATCTCTTCGGTCAATAAATTCGGCTCGATGGATGAAACTCGTAATCGCTCCAATCCTTTAACTTCATCCAGCGCTTGCAAAAGCATGTAGAAGTTTTCATCGGTTCCGTAACCGAAATCTCCGGAGTTCACACCGGTAACAATAATTTCTTTGAATCCTTCGGATACCAACTGCTCAGCATTACGAACTACCGTCGCGATCTTAGGGCTTCTACTCGCTCCACGAGCCAGCGGAATGGTACAGAATGAACATTTATAATTACAGCCGTCCTGAACCTTCAGAAAAGCTCGGGTTCTGTCATCAGAAGAAAAGGCATTATGAAAATCCACGGCTTCATTGACATCGGTGTTGTGGATGATGGTCTTTTCCTGTTTTACAAAATCATCAAACAGATCAAGCAGGTGGAATTTATCTTTTGCACCAAGTACAACATCCACACCTTCGATCTGAGCAATTTCTTCGGGTTCCAACTGAGCATAACAACCCACCACGGCCACAAAAGCATCGGGATTTCTTCGCAGAGCTTGTCGGACAGTCTTTCTGCAGGCAGAATTGGCATCCAGAGTCACGGAACAGGTATTTATAACATACACATCGGCTTTATCATCGAACTCTTTGAGCTCAAATCCTTCGTCTTCAAAGTCTCTTCTCATGGAAGAGGTTTCCGAGAAATTTAACTTACAACCTAATGTTTCAAATGCGGCACTTTTCATGCGTCAAAGATAAGCAGAAAGAGGAGGGAATGCAGGGGGAATTTTTGTTGGTGGCTTAAATTAAATTAATGAGTAATTAACCGTCCAAGTGTGGTGGTATTTTATGTAAAGAGAATTCTGTAATGGAAGTCACAGACTTCCTGAGCTTATACTTTCAAGTTACAAACTTGAAAGATCTTGGGTGGGAAATTATAAAATAAGAAAAGGCTATTTGATAAATTTAGTTTTCAATTTTTCTTCAATCTGCATAAACCTCATAATTGGAGAAGACATAGCTTGAGTTGTATTTTTAGCAACTTTCCTTAATTCTTCAATACGATCTAAATACTCTTTATTATAAATCAATTCGATATCTTTGTTACATTCCTCTCTAATCGTAGATCGAATATCTTCAATATCCTTTAATTGGTTGTGTTTTGTATTGTTACTTTTTGGAATCCTTATTATTGGAGTCCATAGCATATAAGAAACTTCGTATTCTTGAAAATTTCTTTCAGAGAATTCAATGTTCTTCTTAAACTTTTTTACGAATCGATCTACATTATCAGGACGCCTAGCTTTAGTATATTGTAAACCTGTTTCTAAATGAGTAGCTACCTCGCAAATATAAACTTGATTGGTTGTTGAATTAATTCCAACAACATCTATTTCGCCTTGTACGAACTTTGTTTGTAAATTAAATTCAACAAAATCACAATTTAAAATTTCACGAAGGTATTGCCCTACTAAATGTTCACCGGGTGATTCCATTTAAAAATAACCTACTAACTTTTGATTTGGCTTTAATCTCCAATAATTACGAACAACATTTGCTCTAAAGTCAATAATGACCTGATAATGAAAGATAAATAATACTCTTTTTGTCATTTTTAATTAATTACAAACAATACTATAAATGTAATTCCTATCAAAGCCCCATAGAATAACAATAGGGTTATTGAAAATACACTTGATATCCAACGAATTTTTGTTGGTGTAACTAAGTTTATGCGCTGGGCTTTTTTAGTTCACTCCGTTTTTCTTTAATTTCTTTTTTGACCTCATTAAACCTCTGAATCTCTTCGTTCAAGTTAGCTAAACTTGGCTTCTTGTATGCGTATTTATCACTATGAGAGTGTCCTTCCATATATCTGCAACACTGGTAGAAACTGTCAAGAATCTTATCTTTTAATTCGTTATCAAATATGACATCACCTAAACTGTCGACACTAACTCTTTCTTCAAATCTTTGGACAACTCCGTTAAATAACCCAAATACAACAAGAGTCTCATAACTCGTTCTTAAAGCCGCAAAACCATTTTTAATTTTATCTTCTCTAATTTCAGGTGGCGATTTCTTTGCTCCATCATAGTAGCCTTGAGCTTTCCCTGATGTCTTGTATCCTTTTTCAAATGAAGGTGTGTTGTTTAACCAAATTGTACCTGGTTGATTGCCATCTACGTTTTCAATCCAATGACAATAGCTGATAGTATTTGAATCCTTACAATTACCAATTAAGGAAGAAACGAACACCAAATCATGAGTAAATACGATTACCTGTTTTTGCGAAGCTTCAACTACAAGTCGTTCCGCAATTTCACTTTTTCGTTTCTCATCTAAAGAATTGACAGGGTCATCAAAAACAATCCCTCTGTTTATTTCCGATAGATGCATTTCTGCAAGAAAGTCGGCAATGGCAATTACCTTTTGTTCACCTTCACTTAAAACTGTATTTGGGTTTCTTCCTTTTAATTTGAGCTGCCTATATGATTTACCTGCCGAACCTGTGTGATTGATGTCAATTCCAAAGTTTCCGTTCAGTTTTTGACATTCTCTATTAAAAACATCAATGTATTTTTGATTGAAATACTTATTAGATAATACTTTTTCGGTGTCTGTAATTTTACGCTTTGCAAAATTGGCTTTCGCTCCTTTTTTAAGCCAAATCTGATTATTGACGTAGGTTTCAAACTTTGAGAAATGGGTATTGAATTTCTCCTTGTGTTCCAAAAGTGTTTTTGCTTTTAATAATTTTGCTAACTGCTTTGCTTGCTCATCTTCCTTTATTGTCTTGATGGATTCGTCAATGGCTGCATCAATTGTGGTGTGTTGTGCAGTACTGATTTTTATTTCCGCTCTTTCGTTTGCAGTTTTGCTTTGAATGTCGGAAACAATGTTTTGAGCAAGTGTTTTCTGTTCCGAAAGTTTTTTCTTTAATACTTCTAACTCATTAGGGTATTTTTCAGTCAACCAAACTGTAAGTGTCTTGTCTTGATGAAATAAGTCAAAGCTTAGTTTTTCAAATGCTTGCTTTACTTTATCGAGTGATTCTTGTGCATTCTTTGCATTTTCTTCGGCTACACTCTTAATGAATTGCCAATAGTTGGTAATCAATTTTTCTGCATCTTCTGAAAGCGGTTGCTGACAAAGTATGCAGTTATCACCATTTTCGGGATATATTTCATTCTCAGATTTCTGCTTTTTGGCAAACGCTTCGGCTGCTACGATAAAATTTTTCCATTCTTCTGTTCCGATTCCTTCAATTTTATCAGTATTGAAATTTTCAATTCCTTCGGCTCTGGCTGTTGCTATTTTATTGATGCAATCAGTAATTGCATCTTTGATTTTTGTTAAATAATCGTTTTCAAAATATTTATTTAGGGTTTCGATTGAAGTTTTGTTCTCGCTTAATTGCTTTTTGATTGCTTCAAGTTTCTTTAATTCCTTCTCTTTTCCTTTCGAAGCTAAAAGAAGCTCATCATATTGTTTCTGGATTTTTTCTTTTTCAGCTTTATCCTCATCAGAAAAAGGGGTGATTTTTTTCAGGTCTTCAAGGTTTGTTTGAGCATTTAGGCTCTGGACAATAGCCTTAATTTCTGATTCTCCATCAAATAGAGCAGAAAGGTCTTCTGCTGTATTTCCTGAATTTTTGGTAACAATGTCAGTGTTTAGTTTTTGTTCAACTTGAATAACTGCATTTGTGTATTCGGCAAAGAAACTTAGTCCTGCTGGACGGAACTCAAATTCATTCCTCTCGGCAAGTTGTTTGAATAGCCCTTTTCCGTCAAAAACTGCAAATTGTCCAAACTCAGCATTATTTTTTTGTGAGTAGGACAGAGGAATATCCGTATTGTTGGATTTGAAGGTGAATTTTGCGTTTACGGATTTGTGCCCGTTTTCAATGTGTATATTTTTTAAAATTTCTTCAGGTACTTTCGAGTAGAAAACCTTTTTTAACAACCTTACATATCCTGATTTACCCGAACCATTTGAACCATAAATGATTGTCAGATTTGGACTAAAATCTATGGTTTGATTTTCGGTTAAGGCGTTTACACCTTGTACATTTTCCAGTTTTGTAAGAAGTAAATCTGGTTTATAATCTCCTGTACTTGCATTGTAGTTGATTTCAATTTCTGGTTTTTCGGTATCTTCTTTAAGTTTTAATTCTTCGAGTAGATATGAATATGAAGTTTCAATATCGTTATCAGAAATAGCATTGCCCGACAAAATCTTTTCAGCAAGGTATTTTGCCCAATAGGGTAGTCCGTCAGCGAATAATTTCACTTCCGATTCAAGTGTTACCACTTCTACTTCTTTTTCATTTATTTGCTCTTCTTTCATTTACTATTCAAATAGTGGTTTGATCTTACCCATATCAATAGAGCAAAATGAATTATCTACTTTGACCCTATAAAACAATAGGATAGCAGGAATAAACGGAATTATATCAGAAATAAAAACATCTGTTTACTCGGGAAGGAAACAGGGAAGCTGGTGGGGAATTAATGTTCAATAGAATGGGGCTTATTGAACGTTTTGCAGATTCCCTGCCTTTGCCTCAGGCGGACGGAGGATGTTGTGCAGTTTACTCGCTCAGAAATTGCACAACATCCCTCTGATCTCACACAAGTGTTCGATCGGTCTCCCTTCGAAGGGAGATTTGTTTCTTTTATGTTATTTAGAGCGGATGTGAGAAATCTAAAGATGTACTTTAAATCGATCTTTAGATTTCTCAGTCGACAAGCAACTTCGAGATTGTAGATGTCAGGTAATTCGATGACAGATTAATAGTGATTGTTCTATAAAAACTCGCCCTTAGTATTTAAGACGGAGAAGAGAGCATGATCCGGATGCGTCTGCGAAGCAGGAATAATCCTTTCAGGTGAAGAATATAGAAATGTATCTGAGCGAACGAAGACCTTTAGGATTATTCAGCGCAGGATCAGTGAACCCGTCTTAAATACTTCGGCTTGATCATTTGTCCCGTTCGAACGGGATATCAAGACAAAAGTAGGTGCCCGTTTTCTAAGCTAAATGTGTTTATAGGATTCAGCTCCTTGTTTTTGTGTACTTTTGTGCCGACAAAAGTACCAAAAGCTCCCGATAAGAATTATTGACGCGAACTCCATTGCATCGACTAATCATTACAAAAGGTCTACGTTCGTATGATGCATATTCACAAACGAACCTGAATGTAATGATTGCTCCTTCGGAGCCGTCGATTTCATTACGTTCTTGGCTCGCCAATAATTCTAAGTTCGGTGTAGTTGGAAGCTTTTTTGAAATTCTCAGGACTATAAAAGGACAAAAAAGCTTCTTCGAAATGACAAAGTACTAGTGATTTGGAGCTTTGGTGGCAAAAGTATAGCCATTACATAAGATCCTGAAACAAGTTCAGGATGACTAAACTTTAGTGCCTTCGTGTTTTCGTGGCTTTCAAAAAAACTATCTATAGTTCAACATATTTGAATACGCATGGCACATCATTTCCTGGGATGCTCCGGCAAAGTACATCATAAAAACGGTGAGGTTTGCGATCTGAACTCTGAAGTAGCCGTTGTCTTTATATTTTCGGGATGAAACGATCGCATCTTTTTGAATGATCCGAAAGTTGGCGGATTTCTGAATTTTCTCGATCAGATCATAATCTTCCATGATTCTGTAATCTTCTCTGAAGCCTCCAAGTTCATCAAACAAACTTCGGGTGATGAAAAGCGTTTGATCTCCTCCTCGAACCATAATACGATCAAAGCGAGTGCAGTACGCATTTATACGAAGTAGTGGTGTATAATAGTGATCAAATTTGTAGCGATAACATCCTGATTTAAATCCCATTTCCAAAGATTCTGAAATATCATCAGCAAAAGAAGCAGGAGGGATGGAATCCGCATGAACAAAATACAGGATATTATTCTTTGAATGTTCTGCACCCACATTCATCTGAGCTGCACGACCTTTACGTTCGGAACGGATACATTTAAATCCCAATTCGGAAATATGTTCAACAGTGTTATCTGTACTTCCGCCATCGATCACCAAAATTTCAGCGTCTTTCAAATGGTTAATTCCTGCAGAAAGATGAGCCAATAAATCCGGAATCGTTTTTTCTTCGTTATATGTTGGGATAATGATACTTATCGCCATTAACTTATTTATAATTTTGTGATGACATTAAAAGCACTTTGGATGATATTAAATTACGAAGTTATTAGCGCAACAGATTTCAATTAATGAACACCTTAAATATGAAACCGATTTACATCCTGTTTTTAACCATTTTTGTGCTTTTTTCTGGACAAAACCTTCAAGCTCAGGAAATGGATAGCCTGAATACGGACACATCTTTTGCTGAGCTGTCTATGATCCTGTTGCAAAACGTTCGGGACGGAAAACCAACTAAACAGATTGAAAGTAAGCTCGCTGAGGTTTCTCAAGAAGAATTAAATGCAGATCTGAATACAGAACCTGAGAAAAAAGCTTTTTGGTTGAATATTTACAATGCATACGTGCAGATCTTGTTGCTGGATAAACCTGATTTGTTTGAGGATAGAAGTTCCTGGTTTGGGTACAATTTCTTTTCGTCGCCTCAGGTGACCATAGCCGGAAAAGAACTGAGTTTTGATACCATCGAGCATGGAATCATTCGTCATTCCAAGATCAAACTTTCTATGGGATATTGGGATAAATGGTTTCCCGGCGATTACGAAGTGATGTTCCGTTGGGAAGAAGTTGATCCAAGAGTTCACTTTGCGTTGAATTGCGGAGCTAAAGCATGTCCATATATCGCTATTTATGATCCTGAAAGGGTAGAGGAGCAACTCGATATCTCCTCCAAACAATATCTGGAAAAGACTACTGAATACGATGCTGATAAAGATAAAGTGAAGGTGAATGCACTTATGAGTTGGTTTCGTGCCGACTTCGGAGGCAAATCCGGAGCGGTAGAAATGCTAAAGAAGTATGAGATCATTCCTCAGGATGCAGACCCATCAGTAAGTTTTTTGGAATACGACTGGACACTGGAATTGGATAATTACAAAGATATCTAGTTCTTTTGATCGAAGATCTTTACCGGTAGATGTACCAGAATCTCGGTTCCTTTGTTTAGCTCTGATCTGATTTCGATGGTTCCTTTAAGTGTATTGATCAGATGCTTTGAAAGTTGAAATCCAAAGCCAAAACCACGTTCATCATTTGTTCCGGGAGTAGATTGTGCCTGATGATTTATCATTTGTTCAATTTGCTGCTCAGTCATGCCTACACCGTCATCTTTAACAGTGAAGTTTAACAGAGCTCTGGAGTCTTTGATTTCTCCAAAAGCCAAATTAACAACAACGTTGCCATTCGGGTTTGTGAACTTTATTGCATTCGAGATCATATTTCCGAAGATCTGTAGCATTTTGTTTTTTGGGAACAACAGCTCTTTGTTTACGATTTCGATATGAACTCTGAAATCAATCTCTTTAAGCTGTGCCTGAGGTTTGTACAAATCGACCAGCTTTTCTTTCAATGTGGACAGATCAAATGTTTCTCTTTTAAAGTCTGGCTTCTCATCACTTTTTCTGTGTGTTGAAAGGATCTCATCAGCCAGTTCAAGAACGGTTTTTCCACCTTTGTTGATCATCTCGATCAATTCAATAATATTGGAAATATCCTGTTCTTCGGCATTATCTTTTATGATCTGAGATAAACCTATAATTCCTCCAATAGGTCCGCGAATATCATGACTAACTTTTCGGGAAACATCGTCTGCTTCCTCCAGTTTTTCTCGGAGATCTTTCACTAATTTATAATGCTCCAGTCGTCTCATAACTTCATCAGCTATGATCTTGAACATTTCGATCTTTTCAGGAGGGAAGGAGTGATTGGTTTGATCCATCACACAAATGGCGCCTATGTTAATGCCATCTTTAGTGCGCAAAGGTATCCCAAAATAATACTTCAAATTAGGCTCACCGGCTATATAAGGCTTATCTTTGAATTCCTCACTTTTATGCAGATCAGAAAGCTCTAAATAATCCTCTTCATAAATGGTATGATCACAAATCGAATCTTTTCTGGGCATCTGTTCCTGTTCAATTCCGTAATCTGAGATCGACCACTGTGTGTTGGCTCCGATCAGGTTGATCAATGAAATCGGCGTTCCCGAAATATGAGCAGCAAGCTTTGACAAGTCATCCAGATCTTCAAAATCTTTGGAATAATCTATGTCGAATTCAGCTAGTCTTGTGAGGCGATCAAGTTCTTTTTGTTCGTCTTCGATTTGTATCATTAATTAGATCAACAGGTTAATTTATCTATTGTTACTATGTTAATTACTCTGAATAGATTTAGTTCCGGGAGTATCCCCAGAAATCTACACGATTGAGCGCAATGTAAGGAACAGCAATGATCTTATTGGTTCTGTCGATGCCAATATCTGCGGGTCTGCCAATGGTATGGATCAGTATCTTGTTTGAACTACCGTCATTCACACGGATGCTTTGGTCAACTTGACTTGCTGCCAATAACATGCCTTCATCAAATTCTAAGCCATCGAAGTTCCCACCTTGGAAGGTGTAATGAGTATTAACTTCTCCTGCTGAATTAAAAGAATAGAAGGTAGTGTCTTGTCTCCATGGTGCTAAAACAAAGAGCTCATTATTTGAATCATAAGTTACGCCGTTTGGATAGATAGCTAAAGAATCCAGAAACACAGAAGGAGTTTCATTTTCTATTTTATAAACGATTGGTTTTCCGGTGTCAGTTACATAAATACTTCCGGAGCCATCTCCTGAAACATCATTAAGGAAACCCGGCTGAAATGATGTGAAATCTATGAATTTTTGTTGAGCTCCTGTTTTGGTGTCAAAGACATGAATTCCTGTTACATCAGCAACCCAAAGAGATCCTTTTTCGATAAACATCCCTCGTGGAGCATGAAATGGAAATTCATCTGTTCCGGTCATGAAATTCATTTCAACTACATTTCCTTCAGCATCTACTTTGGTAATAAATCCGTTCGAGTCGAGATCATTTCCGCCACCATTGAAATTTGAAATGAAATACACGTTTTGTGATTCATCATACCGAACCGCTTCAGGTTGGCTGAGTCCTTGTACAGAAAAGAGGATGGAGGTAGAATCCTGAACGGTTTCAAAATCGGCAGTTTTTCGTTGCTTTTTTTGCGTTGTACAGGATAAAGCTGTTAGAAAAACGAGTAGAGTTAAAGAAAGTGATTTCATGAGTCATTTTTTAAGTTGAATGAAAGTCACCTTCTTATCTCAGATTTACAAGTACTGCTAAGAAAGAGTTTGTAAATGTTTGATGCTGGTTTTTCCTGAACAGGTGTATGTTTAGGCTATTCCTTGTTCCGATGCTCTGCGTCGGAACAAATCGGATAAGTTTTAATCTCTAAATATAGAGACCATATTAAGAAGATCTATTTGTCTTGATGGTAATTTGAAGGGCCACAAAATACGCTCCGACGCAGAGTATCGGGGCGAGGTAGAAACTAATCAAGAAAGAGTTTGTAAATATTTACCGTTACTAAGCCTGAACAGGAATATGCTCCGGCTTCGCATTCTTGTAAGAAGGTCGTGGCTTCAAGCCAAATAACTCAAACATATGCATATCTTCGTCCAGTTCATTGTTGTCCGTAGTTAGAAGCTTCTCTCCTGTAAAAATCGAGTTAGCTCCCGCCATAAAGCAAAGTGCCTGTTCTTCGAAATTCATTCGAACTCGTCCTGCGGAAAGGCGAACCATAGATTGCGGCATCAAAATTCTGGCGGTGGCGATCATTCGAGCCATATCCCAACTTGGTACTTTAGGCTGGTTTTCCATCGGAGTTCCTTTAACAGCTATTAAAGCGTTTACAGGAACTGACTCCGGATGCTGATCTAAATTTGACAGTGTGTAAAGTAATCCGATTCTGTCTTCATGCGTTTCGCCCATTCCAATAATTCCACCGGAGCAGACCGAAATATTGTTATCCTGAACTTTTTTGATGGTGTCTAAACGATCGTCATAAGAACGGGTAGTAATGATCTTTTTATAAAAATCTTCACTGGAATCCAGATTGTGATTGTAAGCATATAATCCGGCTTCTTTAAGTTGAGCAGCTTGTTCATCATTCAGCATTCCCAAAGTGGCGCACACTTCAAGTCCCATATCAGCTACAGAAGAAACTACATCCAGAACTTCATCAAAATCTTTGTTTCGTCTGGCACTTCTCCAGGCTGCTCCCATACAAAAACGAGTACTTCCGGCTTCTTTAGCTCGCTCAGCAGAAGCAAGGATCATTTCCTTAGGCATCAGTTTCTCTGAGTCAACACCGGTATCGTAACGCGCTGATTGAGGGCAGTAAGCACAGTCTTCAGAACAGCCACCTGTTTTTATCGAGAGAAGAGTGCAAACCTGAACTTCGCCTGTTTCATGATATTCGCGATGGACTGTAGCAGCTCTGTATATTAACTCCATCAAAGGAGTGTTGTAGATCTCTGAGATTTCTTCTTCGGTCCAATCGTTGCGAATCACTGACATAAGTATATTTTTTCTGATGTTGATTTACTCATCCAAAAGTAAGAGGTATCGCCTCAAATGCCAATCCATAATTACATTTATTAAAAGGAATAAAAGTGCTATCGTAAGACTAAAAATTATATGAAAGAAGTTTTGATTTCCGGTAAAGCGTCCTTCAAAATAGAAGTGCCATATAAATTGTATGAGACAGGGGAAAAAGGAAAAAAGCCATTGATTGTCTATTTACATGGATTTAATCAAAATATTGATCGCTTTGAGAAAATAGTGAATCCATTAACTGAGCTGAGGGCTTATCATTTATTTATTCAGGCGCCTTATCCCATCTATGATGAGACTCGCACTAAAAAAGTAGAAGACTGGGGCAGGAGCTGGTATTTATATGATGGAGAACAGCAACAATTTGTCAGATCTATGGAGCTGTCATCCGAATTCATTCAGGAGATCATAGATGGATTATTACCAAACATAGAAGTGAATAGATTGTGTTTATTTGGGTATTCTATGGGCGGATATCTGGCGGGTTATTTTATGCTTTCGAGATGGAAACACGTGAATGAAGCAATCATAATCGGTGCCAGAATAAAAACTGAAGTTTTCACTGATAGACTACAAGAAGCTAAACACATCAATGTTTTGGCTCTCCATGGATCCGGAGACAAGAGTGTTTTTCCTGAACCACAACAAAAGGAAATTGAAAAACTAAAGAATGAAGGATTTAACGCACATTTTAAGTCAATAGAAGCGCAACATAAGCTCTCGCAACAGTTTATAGCGGAAAGCGAATTTTGGCTTAAGGAAAACGGGTACTAATTTCTAATAAATATTATGAGTAGTTAGGTTTTCTTTCTAATGTTTGTTAATTTTTTCTAACCAACATTAAAGACTAACCTGATCAGTCAACTAATTTAAAGCACATATGAAAATTCTTGTTGTTGAAGACGATCCTTCAGTTAGAACGCTTGTAAAAGCAGTTTTAGAACATAACGACAATACCGTAATAACAGCTGAAACTGCTAAGGATGGTCAGGCCTTAGCAACAGGCGAAAATTTTGAAATGATCGTACTCGACCTTGGTTTACCTGATGGAGACGGATACGAAGTGTGTAAATATATCCGAGATGAAGGGGTAGTTACTCCGGTTCTTATTCTTTCGGGTGAACAAGAGACAGACGTTAAAGTAAAATGCCTTAAAGTTGGTGCTGATGACTACCTGACAAAGCCATTCAATACTGAAGAGTTACTGGCAAGAATGGAAGCGATCCAACGAAGAACAGAATCTTCCGGTGATCAGACGCTTACCTGTGGTGAAATTAATGTTCATTTATTGAAAAGAGAATGCACTGTAAATGATAACAAGCTTCAGCTCACCAATAATGAGTTTAATCTGCTTGTTTATTTTATAAAGAATAAAAACAGGATAATCACACAAGAAGAACTCGCAGAAAAAGTGTGGGATATTCATTTTGATACTCAAACAAATTATATAAACGTATATATTAGTTATCTGAGAAAGAAAATTCGTGAATATACCGAAACTGATTACATTGAGACGATCCGAAAGAAAGGATTTACTTTTCGCTGTAACTGATAAAATAGAATTTACTAAAGCCGTTTCTGAATAAGAGACGGCTTTTTTTATTTAAATTATACACATGAACAAACAATTAATTGAATATCTGAAGCAGTTTATCTCCGAAGCCAGATGGAACCGTATCAATGAGGTTCTTGATAAAAGAACTGAACACATCACTGTCGTTTTGGAAGATATTTATCAACCGCATAATGCGAGTGCTGTATTAAGAAGTTGCGATGGTTTTGGAATTCAGGATGTTCATGTGATTGAAAATAATAATGTTTTTGATGCCTCATCAGAAGTTACTATCGGAGCCGATCAATGGCTTTCATTAAATCGGTATAATGAACGTGACTCAGATAACGTTTCTGATTGTTTCGAAGTTCTAAGACAAAAGGGATACCAAATTGTCGCTACAACACCTCATGAAAACGATCATAATTTAGACGAACTGGATATTTCTAAACCTACCGCTTTGGTTTTTGGTACAGAATTGGAAGGCGTTACTGATCAGGTTATGGATCAGGCTGATGCTTTTGTAAAAATTCCGATGTCCGGTTTTAGTGAAAGCTTTAATATATCCGTGAGTGCAGCAATCTGTTTGTATGATACTTCAACCAGATTACGCAGATCCGTTCCTGAATCTGAATGGGCTTTATCTGAAAACAGGAGGGAAGAGCTCCTGCTTGAGTGGGTTAAAAAATCCATCAAAGCAGGAGATCAGCTTGCAGAAAAATGGTTAGCTGAAAATAGAACCTAACGAGGTAATCTTACATCGAGATCTGCAACAGCATATGCAAATACAGCCATTGTAGCCACGCACTCATTAAAGTCATCAATATTTAGCTTGTCGATCGTATCAACCGCTGTATGATGAAACCAAAAGTATTTGCTACCATCAACATTCAATCCCATTCCGGGAACGCCATTTCTCATAAGTGGACCAATATCGGCTCCTCCGCCACCTTTTCTTACTTCTCCGGAATCAGCAGACTTAAGTAGTTCACCAATAGAACTTAGAATTTTAAAAGCATCATCACTTCCGCTAAACCCAAAACCAATTGGATCAAAAACACCGGCATCCGATTCCATAGCAAGAATATGATTATCTAATGATTTCTCATCCTCTTGTACCCATCTTAAATATTCATTTGCGCCTCTCAAACCATTTTCTTCATTTGTCCATAAGACAACTCGGATGGTTCTTTTAGGACGTACACCTGTTTCTTTTATCAACCTTAAAGCTTCCCATGCTGCAACACAACCACCGCCATCATCCATAGCTCCGTGTCCGTTATCCCAGGCGTCAATATGTCCGCCCATTACAATGATCTCTTCCGGAAACTCACTTCCTTTAATTTCAGCAATCACATTTCTGGATTGGGCATCGGGTAAGTTTTTGGCTTCCATTTTTAAAGTAAGAGTAACGGTCTCACCACGTTTTATAAATCGTTCTATCAGATTAGCATCTTCGGTAGTTAGAGCTGCATGGGGAATTTTCTTTACTCCATCTTCATAGCTCATTGTACCTGTATGAGGAGTTTGCATAGAATAGGAAGCCACCGATGCCAGTGCACTTGCAACAGCTCCGTGCTTAGCAGCCGCAGAAGCTCCGTTCACTCTATACTGTACTGTTTGTCCATAAGTGGTAAAAGGAACATTGAAAAGGACGATCTTTCCTTTAGCTTCAGCGCCTCTTTTTTCAAGATCTTCAAAACTCTTTACCAACATAACTTCGGCAGTAATTCCTTCTTCAGGAGTTCCAACGCTTCCACCAAGACTCGCCATTGGTAATTCTTTTTGGATAGGAGCATCAAGGGTAGCAGATTCCTTTCCACGAACCCAATGAGGTACAGTTACAGGCTGAGTCCAAACTCTGTCAAAGCCGTCTTTTTCCATTTCCTGAACTACCCAATCAATTCCTTGTTCAAGAACTTCAGAACCACTTAATCTGGGGCCGTAATAGTCTGTTAAATGAGCTAATCTTTCAAAACCCAGATTATTAGCCAGTGCTGCTTTAATGAGTTTATCGGATGTTTCTTTGATGTTTTGTTTAACCAGCGGTTGACTTACTCCGGGAATTACTAAAAATAAAGCAAATAGGGTAAAGTAGAATTTGTTCAGTTTCATGAATACAACTTAAGATTTGAAATTTGATTCAAGAAAAAGAAAAGGGAGGACTTATGCTTATTGGAATTGCAAAATAATGTGCAATCAGTCCATTGATTTGGTATTCTTTCTGGCTATTTCTTGAAAGAGGAGATATTCTTCAGGTGAGATATCCGCAAAAAGATAATTTATGGGATTAACTTTCTGCTTATTCAAATGAATCTCGTAGTGAAGATGAGGCCCTTCCGTTAATCCTGAGTTGCCTGAATATCCAATAAGTTGACCTCTTTTTACTTCAGTTCCACGTTTAATGTCTTTTGGGACAGTGGACAAATGAGCATAAAGTGTTTCATATCCGTATCCGTGATCAATTACAATTATACGACCAAGCGTTCCTCTGAGTCCTACATACTTAACCTTTCCATTTGCTGTAGAATATACTGAACTTCCGATATCCGCGCGAAAATCAGCTCCACCATGCGTTCTGGGATATCCTAAAACAGGATGCTCTCTCATTCCAAAACTACTCAGCAAAATACCGGCTGTTGGTTTTATTGCAGGTAAGTGATGTAGTTTATCCTTATTGGTGTTGTAAGACTGTTTAAGTTCTTCAAAGCTGATTTTTTGAATACTGATACGTCGTTCCAGATTATCAATTTTTGAAGATGTCCATCTCAAAAGTTCAGCTGTGGATTGATTATAAACATCAAATTCCGGATTAGGAGTACCGCCACCTGAGCCAGCTTCACGCTCATCAGCAGAAATTTCTTCCAGACCTAATACAGAACGATAAACTTCATTGTCAGCTTCTGCTATTTCTTTGAGTTGGCTGTCAATATCTAAAATGGATTTTTTGGTTGTCTCAAGCTGCTTATAAAGAATTTCATTTTCAGCTTTAAGTGCTAACTCAGCTGGTGTACCTACATAACTGGAAAGAAAAATTATACCCAGACCTGATAGAAACACTCCGGTTAATATCCAGATAGATAAGTTATAGATGATTTGCTCTGCTTTATTATACTCCATTGGTATAAATTCGCAGCTTTCCTCGTCGTAGTAATAATGATTATGTAATGACATATCCTATTTTAAAAACCAAACAAATTTACGCACTTGTAGTTTCCCAGTCAAAGAGTAACTAAACATTCTAATGTTACTCAACATCACCTTCAAAGTATTCGATCGCTCTTCTGGGAGTAGGATCGAAATCCCCGGTTTTACTGGCTATTTTTGACTGGATCCTGTCCTGGAATGCTTTTGCGGGATCGTAGCCATAATGTTTCAGTAAATAATTCATGGCAATCACTTCGGCGATTACAGTTATATTTTTTCCCGGAGTGATAGGAAGGTGGATCAAAGGAATATCCAGATTTAAAATAGAGACAGAGTCATGATTGAGTCCTGTTCGTTCAACATCGCGTGTTTCGTCCCAAAGAGTGAGTTCTAATACAACCTCCAGTCTTTTTTGATATCGGATAGAGCGGATGCCAAACATCGACATCACATCTACAATACCAAGTCCACGGATTTCCATAAAATGTTTACTCATCTCCGTAGCTGAAGACATGAGCACGTTGCTTTTTTTGGTAAGCATTACCACGTCATCAGCAACCAAACGATGACCGCGTTCAATAAGATCAAGTGCTACTTCACTTTTACCAATTCCGGATTTTCCTGCTATCAAAATCCCAATCCCATACACATCCACCATAGCGCCATGCACCATAGTTTGAGTTGCAAACTGATCTTCCAGAAAATCCCTGAGTAAAAACATGAATCGGGTCGTTTCTACCGGAGTGGAATAGATAGGAATGGAAGCTTTCTCAGCAATTTTGATTAAATCATCTGAGAGTTTATTACCATCCGTTAAAAAGATCACCGGCAAATCGAAACCGGTAATGTTTTCGAATGCTTTTATTTGTTCAGAATTTGGCAGATGATCCAGAAATTGAGTTTCAGTGTTACCTATTATCTGGATTCTTTTAAAAGTAAAAAGATCGGTGTAGCCGGCTAGAGCCATCCCCGGTCTGTGAAGATCAACTTCATAAACGAATTTATATTCAGAACAATCACCGGAAGTACAAGCGGTTAAATTAAGCTGAACACGTTCCCTTAGTTTTTGAACTAAATAAGAAACGCTGATCTTTTCTTTACGAGGAATAGGCTCGCTGGCAGTAAATGGCATTAATATACTTCTTGTAATTTTTGTTTATATCGTTTTAGCTGACGCGTTGCCACATCTACGGCAACAGCCACTGCCTTTTCATAAGATTCGGCTTTTTCATTCACGGCAATAACTTTTCTGGGTACTTTAATAATCAGTTCTGCTTTCTGAGGAAGTTTGGGATCAGATGTAGGCTCCAGAACAATATCACAAGATACTATACGGTCATAAAAGTGTTCTAATTTTTCAACACTTCCTTTACTAAATTCTTTAAGATTTTCGCTTGCATCAAAATGTCTTGAGGTGAATGAAATATTCATTTGTTCTCCTATTAGTTTTACGTTTTAGCTCTTGGATGTGCATTCTCATACACATTTTTGAGTCTCTCTACGCTGGTATGAGTGTAGATCTGGGTTGCTGCTAAATTGGCGTGACCCAAAAACTCTTTAATTATTCTGATGTCTGCCCCGTTATCAAGCATATGCGTTGCAAAACTATGCCTTAACACGTGAGGGCTCTTTTGTGTTACCTCGCTTGTTTTAGTTAAATATTTCTCGACTATTCGTTGAGCGTTTCTAGCATACATTCGTTGTCCATGTGCGGAATGAAATAATCCTTTTACAGCATCTCCGTCTGTTTGGCTTCCAAATAATTTTTCTTTTGTCTCAAGATGATCCTTTAACGCCGTAATAGCTTTATTACCTAATGGAATAATCCGTTGTTTATTACCTTTTCCTGTAACATTTATTTGATTATTTCTCAGATCAACCTGTTCAAGGTTCAAATTTATTAACTCGCTTAAACGAATTCCGGTTCCGTAAAATAATTCAAGCAATGCTTTATCTTGTCTTCCGGCAGGTGTATCGGTATTTATTGAATCCATCATTCGTTCAATATCTGCCAAGTTTACCGTTTTTGGTAAGGTTCTGTCTTTTTTGGGAACTACCAATAATTGTGCAGGATTTTTGTCAATATGACCTCGTTTAAAACTGAACTTAAAAAAAGATCTGAGCGTAGCTACTTTACGGGCAATTGAACTTTTTGCCATTCCTTTTTCCGAAAGTTCACCAAGCCATAGCCGAATTGTTAATCGCGTTATAGAGTGCACTGAAATCTTTTCAGGATCTGAATCTTCCTGTTGTGCACAAAACTCTAAAAAAGATCTCAGGTCATTGCCATATGAAGTGATGGTGTGAGGTGAAGCATTCTTCTCAACAGCCAGGTATTTGAGGTATTTCTCGATGATCACTTTCATTGATGGAATATGTATATCCGACATCAAAAAAGAAAACTTTTATGAAAATAAAATGAAGAAAATTCTAATCTAAATTTCTTCCTTTCCAACTAACTGATTTTCCTGTAAAATGATCTGTCAGACACTGTATTCCAAGAGCCTGAAACCAAAGCACTCCAATTACATGTGTGAAAGAGGAATATATATCCCATTTGAATATAAAATTAAGTGTCGCTCGTTGCGAAAATATCAGAATCAATGAGATTGATGACCAAATAAGCAGCTCCACAGAATTGACCTGAAACCCATAGACAAAAGTGAAAATAGGAGCTACAAATACAATAAGGTGTAAAACAGACATCAATAAAAAGAGAACAGTATTCTTACCAAAGCCCACAAAAAAGTTTTTTCTGAGGCCATTCCATAATTCACTGTCATTCGAATACATCCTGCAAAAAACTGACCCAACACCATGGAGCATCTTTAAAGTTAATCCACTACTCTTGATGTTTTTAGCCAGTTCCACATCTTCAATGATTTGATTCTTTACAGATTCGTGACCATTTATTTTTGAGTAGGCATTTTTATTAAAAGCTATAAACTGTCCACAGGCTGCAGCGAATTTTGGTGCTAATTTCTTTCTTAAAAAGGAGGGAAGCCATTTCGGAGCTTGTTCCACATATCGTGACGGAAGTAGTGTAAATAAAGCAAAGTAGACCAAAGGTATAACCTGCTTTTCCCAAAAGGATTCAACGATCTGTTCCGGCCAAACTGTTATTGCATCCACAGTAGAAAGCTCATGAACTGCTTTAGGAATTGCATCCTCATCTAACCAAACATCTGCATCGATGAAAATTAAAATCTCGCCGGAAGCTTCTTTACTTAGCTGATGACAAGCCCATGGTTTCCCCAGCCATTCATTTGGTTTTTCTTTTCCTTTGATGTGTATCAGATTGTTGATAATTCCCGAAAGCTTTGCTAAAATTTCTCCGGTACCATCTGTGGATTGGTCATCGAGAACCAGAACTTCAAAATTTGGATAGTTTTGTTTTAGAGCCGAAGTCACACAGCGTTCTATTACCGAAGCTTCATTTCTTGCCGGAATACAAATACTGACTTTTGGTTTTTCAGAAGAGCCGGGAACGATTGTGTTCTTTAAACCTTTAAAATCAATCAAATTCATACCAAGTATAAAACTCGTATAAATTAAAAAGCCTACTGATATGTATAAAAGGATCATCATTTAGTGATGGAAGTTAATGAAGCTGAGGTTGTAGTTCACTCAAAAGATTCTGATAATTGCCCATGAATATTTCTACAGATCATTTAGACGAAAACCCTTTTCCAAATAAACCATCTGGAGGATACGAGTGGTGGTATTTTGATGCATTGAGTGAAGATAGAAATTGGTTTTTTGTTATCATTTTCTATCAGGGAAATCCTTTTTCTCCGGAATACATTCGAAATATCGAAAATAAATCTTCATGTCCTGATGAATTTCCAGCAGTCAGTATCTCCATCTATAACCGAAATAAAACAGAGTTCTACAGCTTTGTGGAATATTCAGCTGATGAATTTAACTGGAACACGAATTCAGACTCCTGTTCGGTAGGACCTCACAGCTTTTCGAAATCCGAAAATGATTCAAAGTTGGTTTATTCGATCGTGTTGAATGATGTTTTACCGTCCGGTCATTCCATTAAAGCAGAGCTCGAATTCAATAGCTCTATAATTACTGAGCCAACCATCGATTCAAAAAACCCGAACGAGCATCATTTCTGGAATTTGATTCAGCCAAAAGCAGAAGTATCGGGGACAATTGAGATAAAAGGAAAGTCAGGTTTTCAAAATATCGAATTTACAGGTTCTGGTTATCACGATCATAATGTTGGTTTAGAACCTATGAAAGAAGATTTTAAGGACTGGTACTGGGGAAGATATCATCTCGAGAACTCCACTCTGATCTACTATGTGATGAACCGATTAAACGAAAAACAGCATAAAGCCTGGCTTATTTCAAATGAAAACGGAGAAGTAATTGATGTATTCTCATCTGTTGAGACGGAAGGATTTCTCAGAAATATGTTTGGTTTACGATCAGCCAGAAAATTAACCTTGAAGTCGAAGGACAGCGAAGTTACTATACAGGCAGCACTACCTTTAGATGACGGACCTTTTTACCAACGGTTTTTAGGTCAGGCTATAGTGCATAAAGATGGAAAGGTTTCAGTGGCTGAAGGAATTTCAGAATATATCTATCCCGAAAATATTTATTCCAAAAAGTTCTGGCCGGCAGTAAGAATGCGTCTGAGATTTGCGAACAAAAAACCTCACTGGGTTCAAAGGTTTAAGATGTTCTATGAATGGACTTGGTGATATAAAGCTAACAGCTATTTGCTGTTAGCTGTTAGCTTTTCTCAAACCGCTCATCAGTAAAACCTGCAACTTTTCTGGTTTCCGTGAGCAATTCATGAACTTTCTTCTCGAATTCAGTAGTTAATTCTGATTTTGACAGAGAACGATCAATGGTCAATGCTGCACCAATATTAATATACATTTCTGGTTTGCTGTCACGGAATGTATGAGAATAAAAGGCTATAGGCACAAAATCGATTTCTTTATCCGTATTTTGATACAACCAAGCCAGTCCTTTCTTAAACTCTGGCTTTGAAGCTGAAACAGGAGTGATTTCTCCTTCAGGATAAATGTATAAACTTGAACTCGGCTTATTCAAACTATCAATAGCGAATCTGAGTGATCTTAAGGTGGAACGGGGATCAGAAAGGTTTATAGAAAATGCACCAATTTTAGAAAAAAACCGATGTTTATGCATCTGCTTATCCTCCATAAAAGCCCGGGCAGTTTGATGAAACACATTTCTGCTTAAATAAAGTGGAAGTAAACCATCCCACCACAAATTGTGATTCATGAAATAGACAGTCTTTGTATCAGTATCTGGTTTATAATCCTGCTTAATAAAAATATTCTTAAACCGACGTCTAAGTAACCAACGGGTATATAGGTCAAAAAACCAGATCAGAAAACGGGATTCTTTAGCAGGGATAAAATTCAATTCAATTCTTTTTGGTGATGATAGGGTGTTCTGCCTTATCTTTCAATTATGAAGAAGCACAGAGACAAACCAATCGTTCAAATTACGAATCCTGAAATTGATAAATATTCGGAAGTTCATACGAGTCCCGAAAGTAAGGATATTCAAAATCTGATCAACTCCAGCGATGAAGAACTCCAATACATAGACATGCTGAGTGGGAGAGTGGTTGGGCAACTTCTTAAAATGCTGGTAAAGATATCAGGCGCAAAGCGTATACTTGAGATAGGAACTTTTACAGGGTATTCTGCAGTAATGATGGCGGAAGCTTTACCTGAAAGTGGAGAAGTGATCACCCTGGAAATGAACCTTAAGTACCAGAAAATAGCTCAGAATCATTTTGACAAAAGTGAAGCGGGGCATAAGGTTACAATGATCCGTGGAAACGCTCAGAACACCATAAAAGAGCTCACAGGTACATTTGATCTGGTTTATTTGGATGGAGATAAATTGAGATACTTATTTTACTTTGAGCAGGTTATGCCATTGCTCAATTCCGGAGGACTCATTATTGCAGATAATGTACTTTGGGATGGAACGGTTTTAGACCCTGAAGATAATAAAGCAAAGGCCATTGCTGAGTTCAACAAACTTGTTGCTGAGGATAAAAGGGTAGAGCAAGTATTACTTCCCGTAAGAGATGGAATGAATGTTATTAGAAAAAGGTGACTTATTTTTGTCACAAAAGCACGAAACACTAAAGGGTTAAATTGAGTAGCTCTTAATTATATTTAGATTCAAAAACTTCTCTCATTTCCCAGGCTTTGCAAGCTCCTAATGCACCACCTAGGGAAGAAGGGAAAAAAGAGAGTAAAAAAATGCCAGCATTAACAATCATGAAATCACCTGTGAAAATTGGAATAATTAGGCTAATAATGAACATTAGAAAAACAAGAATATTTAAAATCCAAAAGAAGAAAACAGCTGAGTCAAAAAGTTCTCTGCTCATATGACCTTTGTTTTTATGTTGAAACTCTAAAACTTCTCGGACTCCATAAAAGATAGCATAAGAAAATACTGCGCCTAAAATCGGAAAGATCATACCGTCAGGTAATCCAATAAAAATTAAACCTATTAATAACATTAAGGTGTGCCACGTTATCAAAAACTTTGGTACCCAAAGCTCTGTAAGTATGTAATATTTAGGTTTTTCCATATCTAAACCCTTAAGATCTATCTAAACAATTCATTCATACAAATCATCAACATCAGCCTTACTAAGATCTATAAAAAGCTGAGCCATTTTCTGGCATATATCCTTAAAGAATCGCTCTCCTTTTTCAGCTGTAGAAGCTTTTGGGTCTCCGATTCCGGTATCTTTTGTAACCTTAGACCAGGGGCGTTCACTCCAAGCCCAGTCTTCATTAAAAGCAGCTATTTTGTTTTTTCTTTCAGCTCCATCGCCCCATTCTTTTTCCGGTAATACTAGGTGTGGTTCCAGATGAAGGATTAAACTGGTTTCCATTTCATCGGCATGATCTCCGGGATCAGTAAAATATTTATGTCGATCCAACATTTTTGGCCAGAAAGTTACGCAGATAAACATATCCGGATACAAAAGTCCAAGCTCCCGAACCATTGACTTAAAGTCGTTGCCACCATGACTGTTAAGTATCATAAACTTATGAATACCCTGTCTGTTCAGCACTTCAATGATGTCTTTTAATATTTGAAACTGAGTGCTTGGGTTTAGATTTATGTCCAGATAGATATCAGACTGGCCGGTATTTACACCGAATGGAATATTCGGTAATACAATTACATTCGCATCATTTTCCCAGGCAATCCTGGCTGATTCTTCAGCAATTGCTTTGCCTTCAATGTTGTCGGTAGCATAGGGAAGATGGTAATTATGAGCTTCCGTTGCTCCCCAAGGCAATACAGCAAGTTCAATATCCGCATCTTTTAAATGCTTCCAGTTAGTTTCAGCTAAAATGTATGGTCTGATCATTATTCCTCAATTATCTATTTCAAGCATTCATAAATTTCAAACTTATCGTTCTCTGCAGTAATGGAGCAGGTTTTAAACAATTTATCTAAATGAGTTTTATAGTTCAGATGTTTATTGGCTACCAAAACAAATCTTCCGGATGACTTTAAACATCTTTGAACCTGAGTAAACAGACTAATTGTTACTTCTATGTTGGTTTCGTGTTCAAAATGGAAGGGAGGATTGGATACTACCAGATCAAGTGATCCATCATCAAAATCTTCCATAGAATCTTTCCAATGAAAATGTGCGCCTTCATTTACATTCATTTTTGAGGATTCGACCGCAAGGAAAGAGTCGTCCACTAAATGAACTTCTGCGTTAGGTTGCTGACTTAAGATATTATCCGCAATCACACCATTACCGGAAGCCAGATCAAGAATATTATTTTCTGATTCCTTAACTGAAAGATGTTCTAAAAGGAATTGAGTAGCATAGTCAATATGATCAGAAGAAAAAACTCCCGGGTACTGTTTATATACTTTATCGCTAAACTGGATGTCGATCGTAACTGCTTGTTGCTCAATTTCTTTCTTATTTTTTAGAATGAGTAATCGGGCTTTTTTCTTTGCTTTTGATTGCTCGACTTCTTCAAAATATTTACTACTGATCTCGAGCAATTGTGGTGTGAAGTATTTGGTCATAAATCCACATACAATGACGCCATTTTCTCTTAATGATTTGTGTAATAACTGAAGATAGAACTCAAAAGCTTCCATTGATTTAGGAATCTTTATCACTCCTAAATCGGTATCAGGAAGTGACCCAAAAGGAGTTTTAATTGTGCGAGATTTCAAGACTAAAGAATTGCTAACATAATTCCTTTCAATAGCTTTTTGGTGACTTTTATGGTTTACTACCGAAAGTGGTTGCAACTTGAAAAGGGTAGTGGCAAGAAAACCAAAGCGATCGTTTAGCAACACTGAAGATTCATACTCATCACTCAGGTCGCTTATGTACTCAAGGATCAGTTCATCAGCTGCATTCCAGGGTTGTAGTGATCTGTTTGTAGTTGATGGATAGCGTTTAATATCAAAGTCACGATCTTTGTAATTGTATTTCATTCCATAATGGATTTACAGACGAAATCAGGAATAATACCCGTAGATCGAATCTGTGATTCGTAATTATCTTCACGAGTATTTCCCGAAAGAACCAGCATTGTTTTTACTCCAAACTTATTACCACCAAGGATGTCAGTCCGCAATGTATCTCCTACCATAAGGATATCATTTTTATTGATATACTCATCCTGAATAAGCTGCTCATAAGCATACATAAACATTTGAGAATCCGGCTTTCCGAAATGGATGAATTTTTTTCCAAGCATATTTTCAACAAGCTTTGCTACACCACCGGTAGCAATGGCAATATCGTTATGTGAAACAGGGTAGTAATAGTCAGAATTAGCCAAAATAACCGGCATATTCTTCTTTCTAAGCAGGTTTACCACTTTGTTGATATCCACATTCCAATCGAAGCCTTCATCGTCTAAGAACACACAAGCTGATATGTCATCAATATTATTTAGATCAACATCGGCTACCGCAATATGCTCCAAACCTGCTTGTAAGATATAATCTGCAGAGTTTTCAGTCCCCAAATAAGCGATTTTACCACTGGTGATCTTTTGCTCAAGAAAATGCTTTGCCATCATACCGGATGTGATCATTTCATGAAGATGAATACCAGGAAGACCTAATTCTACATATTTATCGACTTGTTGCTGTGGACTTCGGGATGCATCATTTGTAAGAATTCTGAACAATTTTTGTTCATTTCTAATAAAAGCCAGAGTTTTATCCGCTCCTTTAATTAAACCATTGTGATTTTTGACTACGCCGTACGAGTCCAGCATAATAACTTTAAATTGTTTTGCAATATCGAAGAAAGAGGGGTAGCTCATATATTATAGATCTAAAGCGTTAAGTAATGGTTCAGCGTCAAATTTTTTATCCAGAGTGGGTAAATGAATTTCTAATGCTTCTTTCTGAAGTTTAGTGGCAAATATCTCATGAAAGAAAAATCGGCCATATTTAATCACGTAAGTGAGAATAAAAAAACGATATGATTCCTTCAGAAAACGAATTTCAAGTTCTGAAAGAGGAAAGATCTTATGGTATGCTTTTAGAAAGATAATAAAACGTTCTTCCATCATTACATCCACATTGTAGCTAAACACGGTTTTATCGCCAATATCAGAAGCTACACGACTAAAGAAATAGAAATCAAGCATTCTGGTACTCATCCGGAACCAGTCGTAATCCCATCTTGAAAAAAGCTTAAAATTTGGAGTGACAGAGAAGTTGCCAATATTCCAGTCTACAAATACAGGAATAGTTTCTAATTCGCCTCCTCCTAAGGATTTATAATTATCTAAAAACAGGTGACAATGATCCCTGATTAAAGATCTGTGAATAGGATATTCATATTTAGTAGATTTATCGTCCAGAATCTCAAGAAGATCATTTATATCATCCCGCATGGTTTTAGATGATCTTGGCAAAGTAGCTTTTACAGTATCACAAGCTTTATGAAAGTAAGCTGTTTGCTGAGCTAATTTTACTATCTCATTCTTGTTCAGTCGTTTAGGTAGCTTATTCTTAATATGAATAGGTCTGTAAAAAACCACCCAGGCATCAATAATTTCACTTTTATAACGATGAACAAACAACTTGTTTCCTTTCATCAAAGATCTGGCCAGAAAGTTTTCAAAAGGAGAGGGCAGATTATTGGAAAGTGTGTTTATAATGCTGTGATCTTCAACAAAGTGTTCGAACTTTCCGAAATAGGAAAGCTTGGCTACTATATAATTTTTGTCCTTAAGCGAAATCCTGTAGACATGATTAGTCGAAACTTTCGCGCTAATATCCACGATGTGTGCAATTTCTCTGGAACTATCGTAGCTGTTCCATGCCTCGCGAATTATTGTATCAAAGTCGATGAATGCCATTATACGATCTCGAAATATCTTTTTAGTTCCCAGTTAGCTTGCTGAGGATCATATTGCTGCCATTCCCATTCCCGGGTTTTTATAAAGTGATCTGTGAATTCCTCTCCAAAAAGTTCATTAGCTATATCTGATTCTTTCATTGCTTTAGTTGCTTTGTGAAGGTTTGTTGCTAATGGTTCAGTAGTTGTGTTGTCGTATTCATTTCCTTTTGTAACAGGAATATCAAGTTTTAAGTTATTCTTAATGCCATATAATCCCGAAGCCAGACTTGCTGACATACTTAAATAAGGATTTGCATCCGATCCCGGCACCCGGTTTTCAACTCTTATTGCTTCCTGAGAGCTATTGATCACTCTGAGAGCAGTGGTTCTGTTTTCTATGCCATAACTTACAGTTGTAGGAGCCCAGGAGCCTTCTACAAATCGTTTATAGCTATTTACAGTTGGCGCAAACATTGGTAAGATATAAGGCAAGCAATGAAGCTGACCTGCTATGTAAGATTCCATTAACGAACTCATCTTGCTTTCTGATGATTGTTCGAAGAATAAGTTCTTTTTGCTTTCAAGATCCCAAAGACTTTGATGAATATGCCCACTGCATCCGGGTAATTCTTTATTCCATTTCGCCATAAAACTAGCCATTACTCCTTCCTGATAGGCAATTTCTTTTACAGAAGATTTGAAAAGAACAGCTTTGTCTGCCGCAGATAGAATATTATCGTACTTGATGCAGGCTTCATAAACACCCGGGCCTGTTTCAGTATGCAATCCCTCAACAGGAATATCGAAATCATGTAAGGAATCAAAAATGGAATTCACAAAATGGCTGTGTTGAGATGATCTTAAAATTGAATACCCAAACATCCCGGGTGAAAGGGGTAACGGAGCTATATAATTTTTGTGCTGCAAGGTATACGGTGATTCTACAAAAGTGAACCATTCAAACTCATTACTGAATTTGGGTAAATAACCTAAATCATTGCACTCCTTTTGAATACGCTTCAACAAACTTCGAGGGCAAACTTTATTTAGATCTTCGGAATGCTCAAAATCACCTAGAAAAAAAAGCTTGTCATCATCCCAGGGAATTTTTCTCAATGTGTTTATATCAATAGTAGATAAGCTGTCTGGATAACCTGTTTGCCAACCACTTACCTTAGTATTTGTGTAGGTTGCATCATTTATATCCCATCCAAAAACTACATTACAAAACCCTAAACCATTATCTAACGATTTTAAAAACTTCTCCTTACTTATCAGTTTTCCTCTCAGAACTCCATCAATGTCAGTAACAGCGAACTTAATGCTGTTACTTTCTTGTTGGTTGATATTTAATATAATTTCTTCTTTGTTCAAATCCTTACATTTATCTTTTACAATATAGGAAAGCTATGCTTACTATAAATTTCAAAAATTTTCACAGTTCCCAAAATACATATGAGTGAAATAAGAGACCGCAAAAAAGATCATATAAAGTTTACTGTTGATCAGCAAGCTCAATATGATCAATTAACTGGATTTGAAAGATATCAATTTATTCATAATGCACTTCCTGAAGTAAATCTAGACGATATACTAACAGAGACGATATTGCTTGGGCGTACATTTTCTTTTCCATTATTTATTTCTTCGATGACAGGCGGTTATTCCGAAGCAGGTCAGGTTAATGCTATTATAGCAGAATTTTGCAATGAGAAGAATCTACCTTTCGGAGTTGGGAGCCAAAGAGCAATGCTGGAAGATGACTCTTTAACGGAGACTTTTTCGATAGTCCGGAAGAAAGCTCCAAATGCTTTTATTTGTTCAAATATCGGTGGAGTTCAGCTAATAGATGGTTTAAACAAAGACTCTTTAAGGAGAATGATCGATAGTATTGAAGCTGATGCAGTTATCGTGCATTTGAATCCGTTACAGGAGCTTATGCAACCCGAAGGAGATAGAAATTTCAAAGGAGTACTGGATGGGATTGAGCATTTGGTTACAAAAACTACAATTCCTGTTATTGTAAAGGAAACCGGAGCCGGAATTTCACAATCAGTTGCAAGAAAACTAATTAATATTGGGGTTTCTGTTATTGATGTAGCCGGAGCAGGAGGGACCAGCTGGGCTAAAGTTGAAAACCTTCGTGAGTCTAATCTTGATCCTAATTTTGATTTCGATGAATGGGGAATTAGCACAACTGATTGTTTAATTGATATAAATAAGCTGAAGAAGGATCATAACTTTGAATTAATTTCTTCGGGTGGTATAAGATCCGCTTTTGATATAGCTAAATCTTTATGTCTCGGAGCCGATTTTACCGCTAGCGCACAACCTTTTATTAAAGCAATTTCAGTTAATGGTTTAGAGGGAGCTGAAGAGTTATTTTTAAAATGGGAAAAAGATCTGATGACCATTCTTACACTACTCGGCTGTAACTCTTCAAAAGATCTTAGTATTTCACATTTAAAACTCAAATCCTAGCTTTTTAGGTGCATAAGAATCCTTATATTCTCTCAAATTATTCTTCAGAGACGTCTTGGCACAAACCGAATTACACCAAAATCTTTACACACTTATAGAGAAAGAAATTTCAGAATTAAAAATTCCGAAATTACCTGTGACTCTGTACGATCCTTATTCCTATACAATGGAAACGGGAGGGAAGAGGATTCGTCCTTTTTTAGTGCTTTTAGCATGTGGTATCTGTAAAGGAGATGTTTTAGATGCCATTCCTTCAGCCCTAGCTGTTGAAATCTTGCATAATTTCACTCTTGTTCATGATGACATAATGGACAGTGCGGAAACCCGGCGTGGTAACCCAAGTGTTTTTAATAAATGGGATCAAAACACAGCTATTCTTTCAGGGGATGTCATGTTTGCTGATGCATTCAGACAATTAGAATTTTATGGTTCCAACGATTCTTTCTCAAAACAAGAATACGTTGAAATCAACAAAACATTTACCAAAGCAACTGTTACAGTATGTGAAGGTCAGGCTTTGGATATGGATTTTGTGGATCGATCAGATGTAGACCACCATGAGTATATTCAGATGATCAAAGGTAAGACATCAGCTCTGCTGGCATGTTCGCTTAAGCTTGGAGCTATTTCAGCTCATGCTACTGAATCTCAATCTGACATTCTATATAGTTTAGGTACAGAAATGGGAATTGCATTTCAGATACAGGACGACCTTTTAGATGCAATTGCCGACCCCGGAAAGTTTGGAAAAAGAGTATGTGGAGATATTTATGAAGGAAAGAAAACATATCTTACGATACTTGCGTTAGAACGTGCAGATAAAGAACAGAAAGAGTTCATTGAAAGTGTACTATCAGAAGAAAATTCAAAAGAAAAAGAAGTTGTCGCTGTATTAAAATTGATGAAAAGGTTGGATGTTATTACCGATACTGCTCTTAAAGTGGAACAACATTACAATAATGCCATTGACTCATTGAATAATTTTGAAGACTCGGAATACAAACAAGAGCTTAAAAATCTTCTTATCTTTCTAAAAAACAGAGATCATTAATTATAAACTCACTAATGAAAAAGAATTCATATTTATTTTTAACTGTAATTTTATTATTCACTGCTTGTAAAAGTTCAAGGTTAGTAAACCCAGGTGATACTGTTCAGGAAGTTTATCAAAAGGGTATTACAAAATTTGAAGAAGGTAACTATGGAGATGCTGCTGAGATCTTTGAAACTGTTACAAGAGTTGGAAGAGGAAGTGAGTACGCTCAGGAAGCACAATATTATTTAGCAGAAAGTTATTTTAACCAGGAAAGATACATCCTCGCTGAAGCCGAATATAATAGATTTATAACTTTCTACCCCAGAGATTCAAAGCGACAAGAAGTGGATTATAAAAAAGCTCTGAGTATTTATCATCAAAGTCCGAGGTACAGACTGGATCAAAGTGCAACAAGAAGAGCTATAGAGGAATTTCAATTGTTTAACAGCAGATATCCTGATTCCCGTTTTGTAACGGAATCTGCTGACAAGATAAATGAGTTGAGAGAAAAACTTGCAAGAAAGTATTATGAGTCAGCTCAATTTTATTCCAGAACAGATCAGTACAAAGCAGCAACAATTTACTATGATCTGGTTATAGACAGATATCCGGAATCTAAATGGGCAGAAACAGCTTTGCTTAAACAGATTGACACATACAACGAATATGCAGTTAATAGTATCCTTAACAAGCAAGTAGAGAGATATAATTTAGCATTATCTTCTTACGAGAAATTTATTCAGTTATTTCCACAGAGTGATGCACGTTCCGAAGCGGAAGCCTTCAGAGATAAAGCAGAACAAGGGGTTAAAGACGCACAAGAGCAATTGCAAGAAAGAGAAAACAACCAAGGTAATTAACCTGATTTGAAAAAAATCGGTCTACTCGGCGGTACTTTTGACCCTGTTCATAACGGACATATTGAAATCGCATATTCATTTATAAATTCAGGGTTTATAGATGAATTATGGATTCTGTTAACTCCATTTCCTCCACATAAACTTGGTGAAAAACATGTTCCGTACGAAAAAAGACTTTCGATGCTTGAAGCTGCTTTTTCAGACACAGAGTTTAAAATACTTTCTATCGAAAAAGAATTACCTAAACCTTCGTACACCTACCGAACCATTCAGGTTTTAAAAGAAAATAATCCCGATACTTTTTTCTACTTTTGTTTGGGGGAAGATAGTCTTGCTCAATTCCATACCTGGAAACACTTCGAAGAGATTTTAGATGAAGCTGAGCTTTTAGTTGCTAAGAGACCTCAGTCTGATCACGATAAAGTCGATAATGAAATTTTAAGCAAAACTACTTTTGTAGAACACACCCCAAATGAAGTCTCTTCTTCATCTATTAGAGATCGTATTTCAGATATCAAGTTTCTGAAAGAAAATATACCAGAACAAGTTTATTCTATTATTGAAAAAGAGAATTTATATCGCTAATTACTGCGAACTAAAAATTCTCTTATGTCTTTATCCAGAAAACAATTTCTAAAAAATACAAGTCTTGCTTCTCTCGGTTTAGTTGGGCTATCAAAAAACTCTTGCGAAGAGGAAAAAACCGAAGTTAATGAATTGATCCTTCCAAAAGCTATTAGCTGGAATTCCACCATTGGCTTAGTAGCACCTGCTAGCCCTATTTATGACACTTCTCAATTTGATGAGATGATAATTACTTTAAAGGAACTTGGCTTTAATCTGAAGCTGGGTAAACATGTTCAGGATCAATATGGATATCTGGCAGGCTCAGATGAAGACAGAGCAACTGACTTAGTTAATATGTTTAAGGACTCAGAAGTAGATGCTATTCTTTGTGTTCGTGGAGGATGGGGGTGTAACAGAATATTAGATCTGATCGATTATGAGATCATAAAAAGTAATCCGAAACCTCTTATTGGGTTTAGTGATATAACCTCACTTCATAATGCAATTTTAACTAAAACAGGATTAGTAAGTTTTCATGGACCTGTTGGAAAATCAGATTGGAATGATTTTACAAAACAAAGTTTTGAAAAGGTCTTGATCAAAAAACAAAAAGAGAATTATAAACTTCCAATTGGTCAAAATGACGCTTTTACAATAACATCAGGTACTGTAGAAGGCCAACTTCTAGGAGGGAATCTTTCCGTACTTGTGGCTATGATGGGGTCTGAATATCTGCCTGACTTTACAAATGCTATACTTTTTCTTGAAGATGTTGGAGAGGATGTTTACAGATTGGACCGTATGCTTACTCAATTAAAATTGAATGGTATACTTGATAAAATTTCAGGATTTATCTTTGGGAAGTGTACGAATTGCGACGCAGGAGCTAATAGCTTGACCCTTCCACAGCTTTTAAATGACACGATAAAACCTTTGAAAATTCCTGCATTTTATGGAGCAATGATAAGTCACGAAGAACTTAACGTAACAATACCGGTTGGTTTACGTGGCAGGATGGATGCTGATAACAAGTCATTCGAAGTTTTATCAGCAGCTGTTAAATAGACATTTTTTTACTCTAATTTCATGTGGAAATTTGTTTATTTCCAACGATAACTCTTACCAAAAAAAATTACATGAATAAGTTAAACCGCTACGGCAAAATAAAAAGCTCCTTTTTGGTGCTTATATTAAGTGTTTTTCCAACATTATTATTTGCTCAAATAACAGGAAGTTCAAATTTTATTGAACTCCATTCAGATACAACTAATACTAATAAAATTGAAAAGATGTCAAAAAACTTACCTCTTGATCCGGGTAGATTGATAGAAATAAATTCTACAGAAGCAACTTGGATGTCATTAGATGTAAGCCCGGATGGATCTAAAATTGCTTTTGATTTCATGGGTGATCTATATGAAATCCCGTTTTCGGGTGGAGAGGCTAAGCAATTGACGGATGGAATGGCTTTTGATTCTCATCCAAGATACAGCCCTAATGGAAAATATTTGCTCTATGTTTCTGATGCCCATGGTGCTGATAATTTATACTATATAAACTTAGAAGATACATCAGATGTAACTCAGGTCACCAAAGGTAAATCCAGCGGTTATGCTTCAGGTGAATGGACAACAGATGGCGAATATATAATAGGAGCCAAAGGAAAAGGAGTTCCTAAACTCTGGATGTACCATAAAGATGGTGGAAGTGGTACAGCGCTGATTTCATCTCCGAGTGGACTTAAAACAACCGATCCAGCTGTAGGTCATACAGGACGTTATATATATTTCTCACAAAGAAACGGATCTTGGAACTATAACGCTCAATTCCCTCAATATCAGATTGGAAGATATGATCGTGAAACAGGAGAACGTACTTCTGTAACATCCAGATATGGATCAGCATTTACACCGGTTCTTTCAAGTGATGGTAAATGGATGGTTTATGGAAGTAGATTTGAAGACAAAACCGGACTTGTTCTCCGTGACATGAATTCAGGTTCTGAAAACTGGTTGGCTTATCCGGTTCAAAGAGACGATATGGAATCTCAAGCAACTCTTGGTGTACTTCCTGCAATGTCTTTCACTCCTGATAACAATCATTTAATAGCTTCTTATGGTGGTAAAATCCATAAGATTCCTGTTGATGGTGGTGAAGCTACAGAAATTCCATTCGAAGTTACTACCGAACTTGAGATGGGACCCGAAGTACTTTTTAAATATCCGATCAGTGATGAAAAAGAAATGATTGCTACTCAGATCAGAGACGCTGTTCCTTCACCAGACGGAAAATGGTTGGCATTCACTGTACTGAATGATCTTTATATTCAGGAATTACCCGAAGGCGAGCCTAAGCAACTAACAAATTCCGGAGCTACAGAAGCACAACCAACATGGTCTCCTGACGGTAAAAAATTGGCTTACGTGACGTGGAATTCCGCAGAAGGAGGGGCTATCGTTTCTGTAGATCCTTTTGCTAGAAGATTTCGTCCAACAAAATTAACCACCAAAACAGGAATTTATACAAACCCTGCATATTCTTCTGATGGTAGCAAAATAGTTGCTTTTAGGAATGATAAACAAGTTTACGACGATTCCTACGGTCCCGGATTTTCAGGTGCCTTAACGGATATAGTTTGGATACCTTCAAATGGTGGGGAAGTTTCTGTCATTGACAGAGCAAAAGGTCGTTCTAATCCTCATTTTGTAAATTCAGACGATCGTATTTATCTGAACAGATCCGGAACTTTAGTATCGATAAGATGGGATGGTACGGATGAAAAAGAACATGTAACAGTTACAGGTATTACAACTTATTCACCGTTTAATCTTGAAACTGCTTTAAAAGAAGCAGAAGTCTGGAAAACGCCTGCAGAAATTCTTCATCCTGATGGAAATCATGATCATGCCAAAGAAAACAATCCTCCTTCGCGGGCTGCTTTTATTCAAATGGCTCCGGAGGGTGATCAGGCTTTGGCTCAGGTAAACAATAATATTTATGTGGTCACAGTGCCTTTAACTGGTGGAAGTACTCCTTCAATATCTGTTGCGAATGCGGCATCTGCACCATTTCCTTCAAAAAAGCTAACCACTATTGGTGGGCAATTTCCAACCTGGAGTGCTGACGCTAAACAAGTTCACTGGTCAATAGGTAATGGTCATTTCATATATAATTTTGATGATGCAGAAGCTTTTGAAGACAGTGTAAAAGCGGCAAAAAAGCTGGAAGAAGAAAAGAAAAAAGAAGAAGCTGAGAAAAAAGCTGAAGAAGATGAAGATTCTGATGAGGATAAGGATGAAGGTGATAATGAAGGCGATGAGGACAAAGAAAAATCATCTGACAAAAAAGAAGAAAAGAAAGATGACACATTTAAACCCATTGAGCTTTCTATAGATGTAACAATAGAAAAAGATATTCCCGAATCGTCTATACTTCTTAAGAATGCTAGAATTATTACGGCAAATGGCAATGAAGTTATTGAAGGAGGGGATATCCTGATCAAAAATAACAGAATTGTTGAAGTTGGGAAGAATCTTTCAGCTAACGGTGCTCAGGAAATGGATATGACCGGAAAAACTATAACTCCCGGATTTGTAGATACACATGCGCATATGTGGCCAAACTGGGGAATTCATAAAGAAGAGATCTTTAATTACGCTGCAAATCTTGCCTATGGGGTTACTACAACAAGAGATCCTCAAACTGCAACTACTGATGTTCTTACTTATTCTGATATGGTTGAAACAGGAAGAATGCTTGGTCCAAGAGTTTATTCTACCGGACCTGGTTTTGGATACTGGGCGTACAATGTAAAAAGCCTTGAAGAAGCTCAGAATGTGATGAAGCAGTACAGTAAATATTACGATACAAAGACTATCAAAATGTATTTAGCAGGTAACCGTGAGCAACGACAGTGGATAATACAAGCTGCTCGTGAACAGAATATCATGCCAACTACTGAAGGTGCATTGGACTGGAAGCTAAATATGACACAACTTATCGATGGTTATCCGGGTCATGAACATTCATTGCCAATTTATCCGATTTACAGTGATGTGGTGGATGTAATAGCTCAATCCAAAATGGCTGTAACTCCTACTTTACTTGTATCTTATGGAGGGCCTTGGGCAGAGAATTTTTACTACTCTCGTGAAAATCCTTATGACGATCCTAAGTTGAATAAATATACTCCTTATTCTGTACTGGCAAGTAAATCTAGACGCAGACCGGGTTGGTTCAAAGACGACGAGCATGTTTTCCAAAAGCACGCTGAAACTATGACCAAAATCGTTGAAGCAGGTGGCCTAGCCGGTGTAGGAAGCCACGGTCAGTTAGAAGGGCTAGGATATCATTGGGAACTATGGTCGGTAGCTGCGGGTGGAATGAGTAATATTGATGCAATCAGAGTTGCTACCATTCTTGGTGCTGAAGCTATTGGTCTTGATGGAGATCTTGGATCTATTGAAGAAGGAAAATTAGCCGATCTGGTTATTCTATCTGATAATCCTCTAGATGATCTGAGAAATACTAATACAGTAACTTATGTTATGAAAAATGGTCGTTTGTACGATGCGAACAATTTGAATGAGGTTTACCCAAGAAAAGTTAAAGCAAAACCATTTAGTTGGAACGAACCAAAGCCTCAAAGTTTAGGTTTACCGGGAACAAATAAATAATTAATTAAAAGGCTCTTTCGGGAGCCTTTTTTATATCCTTTTTTCAGAAAGGTGGGATATTCTCTCATTATCTGTTGTCAAGTAAGAGCCCATTAAATCAGCAGTTAAACAAGAGTGAATTGGAAGTATTGTAATGATATCTCCTGGTTTTGTATCGTTAAAAAATTCATCTGTGCATTTGATTATGCCATGCTCCTGTGATACAGACTTCAAAAAGCAGTTTTCAATTGGCTTTCCCCATTGTCCATTTAGAGTTTGAACTACTTGACCAAAATACGGTTCTCCGCTATCCAGGAGATCATAATCTTTAGAAAAGTGGACAGCGCCTCCATGAATTAACAATTCATTTCTGGATGTATATTTAGCAACTACGGGACATTTCATTGCAATGGTTATCTCATCAGGATCGCAGGAACCGATCTGTGTCTGAATCCAGTCATAAAAAACAAAATTACCCGGACTTAGCTCATCTATTGCTCCAAAATTTTTTAAAACAGAGCAGGAGGGAGTGTCTCCAAAACAAATTGGCAGGTCGTATTTATTCTTTAATTGACTTAAACTTTTAATAATAGCCTTAGAGAATTGCTCTAGATCATTAGTTGACCTACATTTATAAGAATGTCCTGCATGTGAATAAAAACCATGGAGTGTTAATTTCTTAGTATTATTTAGAGTTGAGATCAGCTTATCGATTTGCTCAGTATCATTAAAGTGAATTCCACTTCTTCCATATTCAGGATCTATTTCGATATAAACAGATACATTTGATGTTAAGCGCTTATCTAATTCTATCGCTGATTCAGAGTCAACCACCAATACTCTTAAATCTATTTTTGAAGCCAGAGCGTTAATCTCTTTTATATCAAGAATATTAAAAGGAAATGCTACAGTAATACTTTTCCATCCACCCGATGCAAAATATTTAGCCATTTTAAGAGAGGAGACCGTAATTCCGTCAATGGGAAATTCTCTAAACCAATTACCAATTTCCAAGGATTGATGTGTTTTAAAATGGGGGCGGAATTTTAAACCAAGGTTCGAAATTTTTGAAGACATTTTATTAATGTTTTCAAGGGTTTTGTTTCTGTCCAGAACCAGAGTAGGGGATGTAATCACTGAAAAAATTTAGGTTTAAGGATTGATTAAAAGATACAGCAAACCGGGGATGTATTTAAGTATTTTTAAGAGATAGCGATAAATAAAAAACAGGTGCTCTGACCAAAAGGCTTTGTAAGGCATAATCATTTTAATCAATCCGGTAAAAATATATTGCAAAGGTTTAATAAAAAAGAGTTCAAAAAGTGAAGATCAATTGATAATGAGTTATCTTTATTGAAATGAAGAAAACGAATAAAGAAATTATTGGCAGACTGGAAATTGTAGATTTGCCAAAATGGGATATTAAAGAAATAGAAGCCAAAATTGATACAGGGGCTTATTCTTCAAGTTTACATTGCCATAATATTAAAGAATATGAGAAGAACGGTGCTAAATGGGTTAAATTTAACTTATTAGATCCTGAACATCCTTCATATAACGAACGCCTATTTTCTTTACCCGTATCAGACATTAGAGAAGTAAAAAGTTCCAACGGTCAAACTGAGTTACGTGTTTTTATTAAAACTAAAATTATCTTCTTTAATAAAGAGCATGATATTGAATTATCTCTTACTAATCGTTCAGAAATGAAATACCCGATCTTAGTAGGGCGCAAGTTTTTAAAGAATAAATTTCTTGTAGATGTTTCTAAAAAAAATTTATCCGAAAAAGAGGAAAACTAAATAAAATATGAAAATAGGAATACTTTCCAGAAACGCTAATCTATACTCTACCAAAAGACTTGTTGAAGCAATAGAAACAAAAGGTCATGAAGCAAAGGTTATTGATCATCTAAAATGTGATATAGTTATTGAACAAGACAAGCCTACCATTTTTTATAAAGGAGAACAACTATCTGATCTGGATGCAGTTATCCCTCGAATTGGCGCCTCGGTGACTTTTTACGGTACAGCTGTGGTTCGTCAATTTGAAATGATGAATATCTTTAGCGCTGTTGAATCTCAGGCTTTGGTACGCTCCAGAGATAAACTGAGAAGCTTACAAATTTTAGCTAAAGCCGGAGTCGGACTTCCGAAAACTGTATTTACAAACTACTCTAAAGAGGTTGATAAATTAATTGATTCAGTAGGCGGTGCCCCTTTGATCGTTAAATTACTTGAAGGCACTCAAGGTTATGGAGTTGTGTTAGCTCCGACAAAAAAAGCAGCTCAGTCAATGATAGAAGCATTTCATAGTATGAAAGCACGAGTGATTGTCCAGGAATTTATTAAAGAAAGTAAGGGTGCTGATATAAGAGTTTTTGTTGTAAATGGGAAAGTAGCAGGAGCAATGAAGCGTCAGGGAAAAGAAGGAGAGTTCAGGTCTAATTTACACCAAGGTGGATCCGGGAGCTTGATTAAATTGTCAAAAAAGGAGAGAGAAGCTGCTCTTACTGCCGCTCAAGCAATGGGATTGCCAATTGCTGGTGTTGACATGTTACAATCTGAAAGAGGACCTTTAATTTTAGAAGTAAATTCGTCACCTGGTTTGGAAGGTATTGAAAAATCAACGGGTAAAGACATCGCAGGCAATATTATCAAGTATGTTACAACAGCTGTAGAAGCTCAGAGAAATAACCCGTCAAAGCGACGTAAAATCAAAAGTAATGCCTAGTAGCATCACAATAAATAAAGAAAAAATAAGGCCTGGCGAACACAAAATTATCAATTTTGATATTGCAAGTTTGCCAACCAGGACATCAATAAGCCTTCCGGTTCATGTTTACAGGTCAGAAATTGAAGGTCCTACGCTATTACTAACCGGAGGCTTACACGGTGATGAGTTAAATGGCGTTGAGATTATAAGAAGGTTGATCGATTCAGGTGATGTAATACCTGATCGTGGAACAGTTATCGCGATTCCTATAGTTAATATCTATGGTTTTATTCAAAATTCAAGAGGGCTTCCGGATGGAAAAGATATAAATCGTAGTTTTCCGGGCGTTAGAAAAGGAGGTTCGCTAGCAAAGCTTTTAGCCTACACTATTATGAAAAATATAATCCCACATATAGATTGTGGTTTAGACTTTCATACCGGTGGTGCAAGTAGGTCTAATTATCCTCAGTTAAGAGTGGACTTATCTAATGATAAAGCTCTTGAGCTTGCAAAAGCATTTCAACCGCCTTTAATAATTAACTCAAAGTTAATTCCAAAATCATTTAGAAGCGCTTCATTTCGAAAAGGTAAAAATATTTTAGTTTATGAGACCGGAGAATCATTAAGATTCGATGAGTTCGGTATTCAAGAAGCTTTAAATGGTACATTAAGACTAATGAATCATTTAGGGATGGTAGACTTTAAAAAGGAGGGACATCCCACTGAAATTTATAGTTCATCCAGTTGGATTAGATCCAGTTATGCAGGCCTGTTTTCACCGTCCATAAAACTAGGAGAATCATTCAAGAAAAAACAGCCTCTTGGATATATTAATGGTGCATATGGTGAACTACACGCTAAGATTTTAGCTCCTAAAGAAGGTAGGGTTATTGGTTTAAATTATTGTCCTGTAGTAAATAAGGGCGATGCAATTATACATTATTCATATAATTAAAAGAAATGGATTACGATTTATTATTTACTGTAATTGACGATCAAAACTGGAAAGAAATTGCTTCTGAAGGAACCTTTCATCCAAAAAGTTTAGACGAACTTGGTTTTATCAAATGTATTGATGAGAAGGATCTAGAAAATTATGTAAACCTGGATATTCACAAAGAGAAGGACTTAATTTTAGTAGTAATTGACCCGCTAAGAGTAAAAAATTCCATAAAAACAGAAAAAGAAGGAGATTTTAAAATAATTAAACTGTTTGGAAGCCTAACCTTAGATGCTATAATAGATAAAATAGACCTTAAACCCTCCAAAAAAGGAGATTACAGCATTAAAATAAAGCACTACGATTAGTGAATTAAATTTCTGTATTTGAATTTTAATTCATCATTTCTTCATAATTCTATTTTAGTTTCAGATAAGAATTAAGGAGGTTAAGATGAAAAATCACAGATCTACAAAATTCCGCAAAATCAATCTTAAGAAAAACTATTTTCTTTTTTTTGAGACTGGTTTAATACTTTCTCTTGGTATTCTGAATTTGTTGACCCGAATTGATATTTCTTCAAATGAAGTTATTAAAGCTAACTTCGAGGACGTTGAAGAGTTAGTTTTTTTAGAGAAAACAATTCAAACTAAACAAGAGCTTAAAGTACCACCGCCCCCAAGACCTGTAGTTCCTATTGAAGTACCTAATGATGAAATCATTGAAGATGAAATTATTTTAATGAGTTCAGAAATAGATTTCGAAGAGATTATAGTATTAGGACCACCACCTTTACCTCAAAATGAAAAAGAATTAGTAGAAGAAGAGGTTTTTGTAGTAGTTGAGCAACCACCAGTCTTAATTAATGGTCTTAGAGAACTTCAATCCAAAGTAATTTATCCTAAAGTAGCTGTGCAAGCAAACATAGAAGGAAGAGTAATAGTGCAGTTTGTAATTAACAAAGAAGGTGATGTTACACAACCGTTAGTATTACGTGGCATCGGTGGCGGTTGCGATGAGGAGGCACTAAGAGTAATAAAGCTCGCTAAATTCAGACCAGGCATGCAGCGCGGCAAACCTGTACCTGTAAAGTATACAATCCCAATTTTATTTAAAATGACTCAAAATTAATGCTAAATTTTTTCAAGAGAACTTCTAAGATCATCTAAACTTACAGGTTTTACCAAATAATCGATATGTTCAGTAGAGTTAGCTCTTTCTCTGTTATAAGAATCAGAATTTCCGGTGATATAAATGACCTTAGATGTAGTATTGGTTTTTTGAAACTCCTTAGTGGCTTCAATTCCATCGATTTCGTCTTCTAGCATAATATCCATTAAAACTAAATCGGGGACAAGCTCTTGAGCTTTAGCTATTGCATCGGATCCTTTAACGTAGATTCCTACAACTTGATAATTCAATCTCTCAACCATCTTTGATAACAGCAGTGATAATACTTTATCGTCTTCTATAATTAATACATTCATTAGAGTATCTTTATTAGTTATAAATATACAATGTTTGAAGCTAAGTAAATGTTAAGGCTCGTTTAAATATATTAGATTTAATTTAGATTAAGTCAGTAAAGTCATATAATATATATTATGTAAAGTTGGTTAATTTAACTTTATCAACTCTTCTTCTATTTTCTGAAAATCTGGTAGTTCATTCGCATTCTCTAATATCTCAACATGAACAACTATTCCTTCTTTATTAATAATGAATACAGATCTTTTTGAAACTCCTTTCATGCCGAAAAAATCATCGTATAAAACATTATATTTTAGTGAAGCGTCTTTATTGAAGTCACTCAAAAGTTGGAAGTTTATATTTTGTGACTCTTTAAATTCTTTAAGTGTAAAGAAAGTATCTATACTTATTCCGAGTATTTCCGCATCTAAGGAATTGTACATCTTTAAATTATCTCTTGTGTTACACAATTCTTTTGTACAAGTACTGGTAAATGCTAAAGGAAAAAATAGAAGAACTATGTTCTTCTCCCCTTTATAGTCTTTAAGGCTAACCTTTTCACCTTTGGTATTTTGTAATGTAAAGTCAGGAGCACTCTTATATAATAAATCAGACATTAAGATTACTTATTTGAGATTGTTTGGTTCCAAGCGAGATTATTAAGACGCCTGTTATAAGTAGTAATTCTGTAATCACTGTAATTTGATCATCTGTCAATGGAATCATCCAAAAGAAGGTGAATGAAATTAAACACACAAATGTACCTATTATCAGAAGTAAATAATTTTTCTGGTTCTTTTGATTAATAGAAAAAATCAAAATTGATACAAGAAGTGCGCCTCCTTGAAACGTACCCAATATCAGATTATAGATAACTGACTGATCAAGAACTAACGGTATAAATAGAAGAATTACAAAAGGTAGATAACCTAAAATTGCAGGGAATCTCGCAAATATTGGTTTTGATTCTCTTATCAGATTAAATAAAGCACTAAGTATGCAAACTAAACTTGCGGTGTTCAGAAAACGAATGGCTATAATTAGTGAATCATCAATTAAATAGACTACGTTTGAAATCAAATAAGTTAGCAGTGCAGAACTCAAAAGAATCAAAAAAGAAGACTTTTTGATGGTTATAACAGTGATTAGATGATACAATGAAAACAGTAACACTAATACATTGAGAAGACTTAACCAACTAGATAGATCCATAAAATTAATGTTTGGGTCTTGCGGCTATTTCTCTCTGGACTTGTTTATCTGACTGATAAGTAAGCACTAGGTGAGCTATTTCTTTCAAAGATTTTCTTTCTTCTGTAACCATCGCCCATAAAATATCTAAAACTGAAACGGGTTTAGATTCCTCAGTCATTTCAATTTCAAAATAAGATGATGGTTTTTCTCTAAGAAAATTTACTAAGTCTGTTCTAAGACCTTCAATATCTTTTAAAACAGTAGAAACAGTTAGGTTCTCAATTTCTTCTTCTGAAAGCTCTACCCTTTCAAAAATTGAGAAGTCTTTTAACTGTATCTCCTCTCCTTGTTTTTTTAATGCTTCTAGAACAGTTACAATTTTCGATTGAGCAGAATTAATAGATAACAAGTTCTCTATTATAGATTCCCCTCCTAAAGGTTTCCGGGAATACGGTACAAAGCTTATAACTTTAGAAAGTGACTGTATTTCATATTTGAGATACTCAATGTCACTTATCAGGTCATCAAGCTTTTGCTGATTTATCAAACTAACCAGGTTAGATTTAAATTATTTCCAAGTCTTGGATGCAGGAGCAGCATCGTTTTTGTCTTGAGTTTTAATCATATCAACTAAAGAAAGACCGGTATTCCATTCTGTATCTCTGTCTCGAACAGAGTGAATATTATTTTCTTCCTGAAAGTCCCAAAAATTACCGAACTGAGTGTTTTTGTAAGTTTTTAAGTACTCGAGTCTTTCTTCAAGATCTTCTTTTGGTACAAGCAATCGTTCTTTATCGTACACAGCATCCTCACGGGATTCAAAAACTATATCATAGTCTTTACTCATTACAATTGCTTCTTCCGGGCAGACTTCTTCACAGTAACCGCAGTAAATACATCTTAACATATTTATCTCGAAGAAATCCGGGAAGCGTTCTTTTTCATCCTCTGTCTCTGATGCTTGCATACTTATAGCAAGAGGCGGACAAGCACGTGCGCATAATCCACAAGCTACACATCGCTCTTTACCGTGATCTTCAACCAGAACAGGTCTTCCTCTGAAAATTGCCGGTGGAGTCCATTTCTCCTCAGGGTAATTCATTGTAAACTTTGGCTGAAACATTTGTTTAAATGTATACCAAAGCCCTTTGAATATCTCAGGTAAATATATTCTTTCTAAGAAATTAAGCTTACGCTCATTCTTTTGATTGCTACTTAAAGCATTTAAAACTGGTTTCTCGAGATTCTTAGCCATCTAAATTGGTCAGAAGTATAGTTCGAATTTATATTCAAAAATAAACCTTTGTTGCATCAGCTTCAAAGATTATTCCTGTTTTTATTAATTATTTTTGACGGAACACCATTGTTATTGGGACACCTTTAAATCCATACCGTTCACGCAGCTGATTTTCTATGAATCTTCTGTAATTAGGAGGAAGATCTTGAGGACTGTTCATAAAAAATTTAAACACTGGAGGATTAGATTTTACCTGAGTTCCATACTGAATCTTAAGTTGACGGCCTCTTTTCATTGGTAATGGCCTCATCGATAACATGTCTTCAATGAAGTTGTTGAATTCAGAAGTACCTATCTCCTTTTTCCTTTCCTGAATTACTTCTTCTACAACATCCATTACTTTGTGGACTCTTTTTCTATTTAGCGCTGAAATAGTAAGGATCGGTACGTAATCTAACTGTGGAGTAGATTCATATATATAATTCTCGAACTCTTTAACAGTATGCGTGTCCTTTTCTGTTACTAAGTCCCATTTATTCAGTAGTATAATTAGAGCTTTGTTATATTTTTCGGCTTCTCGTAATACCCTTTTATCCTGATCTTCAAAACCTCTCATAGCATCTAAAATAAGAACAGCAACATCACACTCTTGTATTGCTCTTGCTGTTCTTACAGTACTATAGAACTCAATATTTTCTTTTACTTTAGTTCGTTTACGAAGTCCGGCTGTATCAACTAAAACGTAATCTTTACCATTAAAATTTAATTTACTATTAATGGTGTCTCTTGTAGTTCCGGCTATATCGGTTACAATGCATCGCTCATCATCTAATAAGGCATTTACCAGACTACTTTTGCCAACATTAGGGCGGCCAATAAAAGCGATTTTAGGTGACGGGTCTTCCTCTTCTTTTATAGCTTCCGGAAGTAATTCTGTAACTTTATCTAAAAGGTCTCCGGTTCCGATGCCGCTTATTCCGGAAATAGGAAATATTTCATCAAATCCTAATTCATAGAACTCTGATGCATTTAACCTTCTCATCTCATTATCAGCTTTATTGGCTACTAAAAGTACAGGCTTCTTTTGCTGGCGCAGTAGTTGGGATACTGACTTATCAAGAGTATTAATTCCATGCTCTGCATCAACTACAAACAGAATCACATCAGATTCTTCCAAAGCTATGTGAACTTGTTCACGGATACCAACAACCATCACATTCATGTCATCCGGTAGATACCCTCCAGTATCTATAACATTAAAATCTATACCGTTCCAATAGGATTGCCCGTAGTGTCTATCTCGGGTCACGCCGTATTCGTCATGAACTATTGCTTTTCTTTTACCTATTAATCTGTTAAATATAGTTGATTTACCTACATTAGGTCTTCCAACAATGGAAACTACTGGGAGCATTTATGAATTTGTCTTTATAAATTAGGACAGTAAATATACAACTATTATAGCCCAACTTATATGTTAAAAACATTCTACAATGAAATAGGATTTTTAGGAGCCTTGCTTCTGGCGTTAGGTCTGTTTGTTTTATTTATACTTTGGGTTGCGGGTATTGCAGGGATAACTCTACCTGTTGACGGAGGAAAGCCAAGAGGTTCTAAGATCGAGATCGCTATTGCTGTTTTTTTCCCTATCTACCCCGTTTTATGGCTATTTTATGAAATGTATCATCAAAGAGAATTCCTTAAAAAAGATAATAATGATTTAGCTGCTTAACTTTTTAGGATGGTTAAGTTCAGCTAACCCAGACGCTTTTTCTTCCTCAAGTTGCCACTCTTCAATTGTTTCTTTCTCTAGCTCTTTTAGAAATCTTGAGGGGTTTGTAAAGTAATCTCCATAAGTCGATTGTGCGAGCATAGGATAAGTGTAGTATAGCATCTCTTCTGCCCTAGTTGTTGCTACGTACAATAATCGTAGTTCCTCATCGAGCTTTTCATCATCCTCTACTGAGTATGCAGAAGGAATGATTCCATCTAAGCATTGAATTATAAAAACATGTTTCCACTCTAAACCTTTAGCTGAATGAATCGTACTTAATACAAGTGGTGCTTCTTCATGAACTTTTTCTTCAGTATCAACTGCGGTAGCAGAAATAGGATCGAGTGCCAGTTCTTCTAACATTTTTGAGAGTGAACTAAATCCGGTTGAAATATTAATAAAAGCTTCCAGGTCTTTTAATCTCTTTGGATAATCATCGTATCTTTTTTCACAGAAAACTCTGTAATATTCTACTATATTTTCTATTACCTCTGAAACAGAGTATTCAGAGTTTTTGAAAGATTGAAGAAGCTTGCTCAATGTTTCAATCTGCTTTAAGTAAGATTTACTTACTGTATCAGCCATACCAAGATCATAAGGTTTTTTTGCCAATCTGATCCATTCAAAAAGATCTTGCGCAGTTTTAGGTCCTATTCCGTCAATTAGCATTAAAACTCTGTTCCAGGCTATAGTATCCATAGGATTAACAAGAACCCGTACGTGCGCTAATACATCTTTAATATGTGCAGCTTCAGTAAATTTCTGACCTCCAAACTTCACAAAAGGAATATTTTTCCTATTCAATTCAACTTCCAGATCGTAAGAATCTCTACCACTTCTAAATAAAACTGCAATTTCATTAAGGTCTATTTCCTGTTCTCTTAACTGTAATATCACCTGTGAAATAAAACGACTTTGATCATGTTCACTGGGCGCTTGCACCAGAGCAGGCAAGTCAGAGTCTTCTTTTTTTGAATACAGTTCTTTATCAAATTTAAAAGAAGCTTGTTTTAAAAGATTGTTAGCTGCATTTAAAACTTGTGGAGTAGATCTGTAATTTTCTTCAAGCTTTATGATCGTCGTATTATCAAAAATGTCCGGAAACTCCATTATATTTTGATGATCAGCACCACGAAATGAATAAATACTTTGAGCATCATCACCTACGGCCATTACATTTTTATGGACACTTGAAAATAGCTTGGTCAGGTCTGCTTGAAGCTGATTTGTATCCTGATACTCATCTACCATTACAAATTTATGATCAGAGGCAAGTTTAATTCTTATATCTCCATGTTGTTCAAGAAGTTGCTTAGTTTTTATAAGAAGGTCATCAAAGTCCATAACAAAGTTTTTTTCTTTGTATTCGGAATATCCAATTGCAACGTCTTCTATCTTATCTATAGATTCAGCAAATTGAGGATATTGATCCATTACAACCACTCGAAGATCTAAATGCTTATTTACAGCAGTACTGATTATTTTTAAAAGAGTATTTTTATTCGGGAAGCGTTTATTCTTTTTATGAAGATTTAGTTTGGTTCGTACAAACTGAATGACTTCTAAAGCATCAGCTGAATCTATGATCGTAAAATTGTTGGGATATCCTATTCTTTCAGCATAACGATGAAGGATTTGGCTACAATAAAAATGGAACGTCCCTCCTTTTACTCTTTGGCATCTGTCATCAAGAATATTGCTTGCCCTATTTAGCATTTCTTTTGCGGAACGTCTTGTAAACGTTAATAAAAGAATATTCGATGGATCAATCCCACTTTCAACCAATCGTGCTACACGATAGACTAAAGTTCTGGTTTTTCCGGTTCCGGCTCCTGCTATGATCAATGCCGGTCCTTTATCGAAGAATACAGCACTTAATTGCTTTTCATTAAGCAATTCTGAGTATGGAATAGAAAAATCTTCAGGGCGAAGCTTTGGCTCTTCTTTCTTTAAAACGAATTTCTTCATACATCAAAATAGCAAACTTTAACTATATGTAAAAATTATGTAATGAAGTAAAAAGAAAAAGCCAACCAGGATGGTCAGCTTTTAAAGAGTTTTGATATAAATATCAGAAAGTGGGATTTAACCTAACCCAGAGAGATGTAAATCCTTCTGAACCAGCTACTGGAGTAGCGACTTCGATTCTGACAAATCCTGTTCCAATACCGGCTCCAATATTATGAGTAAGCGTTTTAACTCCTAATGACTCGAATCCTGAAAAGGGATCATTAGAATTTGAATTCACAAAGTCGGTCCAACCAGAATCCAAAAACAGTGTTAAGTAAAGACCATCTATTTCTAGCTCACCATCATCATAGTCCCATAGATCACCAAAAACTACCTCTGCGTTACTCATAAACATTCTGTTTCCTCTGTAGAACTTATATCCTGTAGCGCGTAGCGAGCCAATTCCACCTAAAGCGAAATTCTTAAATTCGGGTACTTCACCTGTGATCGAACCAGCTTTAACTCTCAATTTAAAAAGAGTATGATCATCAAGTTTTAAGTAGTTTAGAGTAGTTATCTCAAATTTATTATAGTTGAAATCATTAGCAAAACCTGCATCAGAAAGCTCAGCCTCTGCTAAAAACTTACTGGTTATAATTCCTTTTGTATAACCTTTCTTGTTTAAGGTAAGTCTCAGGCCAATACTTTCCTGATCGATGATATCTGTTGAAGGGTCAATTGCTGGATTTAATCGACCTATATTTCCATCTCCAAAAAATGAATACTCCGTGTTATTTTCTAAGGTACTATAAGTAGTGTAATTATAACTTGCGCCAAGACTTATAAGTCTTCCCAAATTAATCTCAGAAAACACTCCATAACCCTCAGCTTTATAATAGTCGTGGTAATCATACCCGGCTACTAATGTAGTGATAGAATTTTCAGAAAGCCCTGTTCTCCAGAGATCATTAGTAGCAGAACTACTCGTTAATTCTCCCCCAAATAAAATCCAATTACCAAATATTTTAGTAGCGGACGCCCTGTATTGCCAATCCTTTTGACCGGTTGAGTATCCTATGAATCCATCAAAATCAACTCCACCAATATTTAAAATTTCAGAGTTGGGATCAGCAAAATCTGAACCTACACCAACAAAAAGTGCATCCACTCTATTATATCTTATTGATTGAAGAGTTGGTAAATATCGATAAGCACCGAATTGATTATCATACTCATATTCATCGAATAAATCGTAATGAAGACCATTCGTTTGATAAAAGACTTTGTGATTAGTGTGAGGGTAATTAGTTCTATAATTTTGAGCAGAAGCTGAATAGCTGATTACCGTTACAAACAAAAAAGAGAGAATTGATATCTGTTTCATAACTAATTCTACTTAAGTTAGAGGATATAACAATTAACTTAATTCTGAGCAAATTTCAAAAATTTCCACTTTATTCTAATAATTTAAAAGATGAATGAACCTTTTATTAATCTAGGAAAATACCGAAATCAAAAAGAATATATGATCATTCAGTTCTTTATTGATGAGTTCAGCACCTTTTTTAATGTCTTCTCTGGGTACACTTTCAGCAAATTTTAAAGTTTTGAGTTTTTTATTTACCGATTTCACTTTCATTCCTTCAAAACCGGTAGGACGCATCAATGACACTGCATGCATAAATCCCGAAAGCTCATCACAAGCAAAGAGATATCGTTCAATTTCTGTTTCAGGAACTTTACCAGTTCTCTCAGGTGCATGAGCTTTAATGGCATCGATAATTTCTTTTGAATAATTATGAGCTGGTAAAATATCTTTTATTGCTTTATTCGGATGTTCATCCGGAAATTTTTCCCAATCGAGATCGTGGAGTAGTCCTGCTGTCCACCACTCTTCAACTAAGCTAGCTTCTTTTCCTAGTTCTGTTGCATATGCTTCCATTGCTTTTGCAACCATTTTAGAATGATGCAATAGGCTCTCTCCTTTTATATATTGATTTAAAAGGTCTATAGATTCATTTCTGTTTGGCATAATGGTTTCTTATTTAGCTTTTTTCAGATAGAAAGTCAGAGTTATATATTAATCTAACATCTAAATATCAGATTTCCTTTCCTTTTGTTATTCGCCCTAATATATTACAACGATTGGCAATCTCTCTAAAAGAAGATAAAATTGATGATTAATGAACCCTCGTTTGCTCCCAGAGAATATGGATGGATTGAAGTTGTTTGTGGAGGAATGTTTAGTGGAAAAACGGAAGAACTGATACGTAGGGCTAAACGAGCTCATATAGCGGGCCAGGAAGTTGTAGTTGTAAAACCGGCTATTGATAAAAGATATAGTGATACAGAAGTTGTCTCGCATAATGAAACTGCACTCCCAAGTATTTTGGTGGACACTGCAGATCAGATCGTATTACTCACATCTAGTGCCAAAGTAGTTTGTATTGACGAAGCTCAATTCTTTGATGAAAGAATAGTTGATATTGTAAATGTGCTCGCTAATGATGGCAAAAGAGTTATAGTAGCCGGTCTGGATATGGATTTCGAAGGCAAACCCTTTGGACCTATGCCTTATCTTTTAGCTGTTGCAGAATATGTTACAAAGCTCCATGCTGTTTGTGCGGAAAGTGGTACAATGGCAAATTTCTCTCAAAGAGTAATCGAAGATACAAACAAAGTATTAGTCGGTGAGTATGATGCCTATGAGCCTCGTGCCAGGCACTGTTTCCGCCCCTCTGTCGATAGAAGGCGCGGGAGGCCGATCAGACCGTTTTTACAACCAAAAGTGGCACCTCAGGAAGAAGATAATTTAAACTTAGAAAACTCTTAATGGAAAATATATTACGCGGGATACTTGGAATGGTAGCAATTATTGGAATTGCTTTTCTATTCTCAAATAACAAAAAAAGAATCAACTGGCGTTTAGTAGGAACCGGGCTCGGTATCCAATTTATTTTAGCCGTTTTCATTCTTAAATCTGAACGGCTCGAAGAATTCTTTTCACCACTAGGTTGGCCAAAATTACTTTTTAAACAAATTGCGAGTTTCTTTGTTATTGTTTTGCAATATACAACCGAAGGAGCTTCTTTCTTGTTTAGCTTTCTCGGAAAAGGTCCGGAATATCAGGAAAGTTTGGGGGTAATATTTGCGTTTCAGGTTTTACCTACCATTATCTTTTTTGCTTCCTTAACCGCCCTTCTCTATCATTATGGGGTGCTGCAATTTATAGTAAGAGTACTATCAAAAGGTATGCAGAAATTGCTTGGAACTTCAGGAGCTGAAACATTATCGGTTATTTCTAATATTTTCGTAGGACAAACAGAAGCGCCTTTAGTTATCAAGCCTTTCATAAGTAAAATGACCAAGTCTGAACTACTCGCTGTTATGACAGGCGGAATGGCAACAATAGCCGGAGGGGTTATGGCGGCTTATGTGGCTATGCTTGGGACCTCGTTTGCAGTAGCAAATGGACTTGAGATACAAGTTGCTCAACAGTTGTTTGCTGAACGATTATTAGGTGCTAGTTTGATGGCTGCCCCTGCTGCATTGGTAATTGCAAAAATACTTTATCCCGAAACTGAAGAAGCTGCCACTGCTGGAGATGTATCAATTACAGTAGAAAAAACAGATGCAAACGGTATCGATGCTGCTGCAACCGGAGCTAGCGTAGGTTTAAAACTAGCTTTAAATGTAGGCGCTATGTTATTGGCGTTCATTGCATTACTAGCAATGTTTAATGGATTTTTCGGTTGGGTTTCTGACTTAACAGGTTTAACAAGTTTGCTGGGATCCCAATTGAGTATCGAAATGGTTTTAGGTTGGATTCTCGCTCCCATCGCCTGGATAATTGGTGTTGAATGGGCAGACGCAACTACGATGGGAAGTTTAATAGGTACTAAAATTGTTTTGAATGAGTTTGTTGCATATCTCAAATTAGCAGATGAAGTATCCGCAGCAAATATTTCACCCAAAACTATAGCAATGGCAACTTTTGCGCTATGTGGTTTTGCTAATTTTTCTTCAATCGCAATTCAGATTGGTGGAATTGGAGGTATTGCTCCGGACAGAAAATCTGACTTGGCTAAATTTGGTTTAAAAGCTGTTTTTGCCGGTACAATGGCAACAATGATGACAGCAACTATTGCAGGAATGCTTTTTTAAAAACAAAGACTAACATCAAAAATATAATTTCTTAAATGAACGGACTAGATAGAAAGCTAGGCTTATGCCTTTTAATTATTTCAATTTGTTCAACTCTTTCAATTTCTCAATCTAAAAACGATAAAACTGTTGTTGGAACGGTCGGGAAAGAAAAGATTACTTATGGTGAGCTTAAAGCGAATGTAAACACATTACCAAACAGTTCTCCCTCGCTTCAAGAATTGGAAGATTTTTTACCCATCTATCTGGAGTATAAAGCGAAAATTCAGTTCGCTGAAAAAGAAGGTATCATGAATGATATGCAACTTCTGAGTGAACTGGAGCAATACTCAAAACAAGCATCCTACTCTCACTGGTTAGAAAACAAAATTAAAGAGACGGAGTTTGAAAAGTATTACGACAGAGCTTCAAATGAACTTAAGAGTGAACACTTATTAATTGCATTAAATAATAATGCATCACCGGAAGATACTCTTGAAGCCTATCAAAAATTAATTGAAGCTCGCAATAAATTTCTTAATGGAACTGATTTTTCAGAGCTTGATCGCCAATATTCGAGTACTCAAAATGGACGTTCGATGGGTGGTGACCTCCCCTGGTTTAGTATAGGAACTACCGTAAAAGAATTTGAAGATCAGATATTCAGTTTAAAAATTGGCGAGGTTTCTATGCCATTCAGAACTCAATTCGGTTACCATATTGTTCACCTTCAGGATAAAAGACCAAGAACATTATCCCGTGAAGTATCTCATATATTTACCCGTGCAGGATCTCAAGAGTCTAAAGAAAAAATTGATACTGCATTTGATAAACTGGAACAAGGTTGGCCTTGGAGCGAAGTTGTATTAGAATTTAGTGATGACGGTCTGTCTGCTCCAAACGGAGGAAGAATAGGATGGGTAAATTATGGTAGATATCAAACTGGTTTTGTTGACTCTGTAATGGCACTGGATACCGAAATAGATTATTCTAAACCAATACAAACATCTTATGGGTATCACATCTTCCGAATCGATTCTGTGCAATCTTTCGGAAATGAAGAAGAGAAAAAGAAAACGTATATGAAAGAGTTTTTAGATTCTCCAAATTTCAAAAAAAGTAATTCATTTGTTATTAATTGGTTGATGAATAATTATAGGAACAGTGTGAATCAGCAGGTTTTGGAAAATTTCAATACCAAAATTGCTCAGTCTGATACTTTTAAGATCAGTAATATCGAATTTCCTGAGACTAATACAAACCTTTTCAGCTTTAGAGATTACAAGTTTACAGATACGGATTATCATAATTATCTGGATGCAACTCATCCTGAAGCATCTGCGAAATCATATTCAGATAAATGGTTTAGTGATTTTAAGACTTATGCTATAGATAGTGTACTAGTGAAACTTACGGTTTCTGAATTTCCTGAATTTCAGAAAACACTGGATAATTATCAGAAAGGTTTGGCTGTATATCAAGTGAATGACACCTACTTATGGAGCGCTGCTACAGTTGATACGTCTGAATTAGTAAAGATCTACGAAAATAATGAGGCTGAATATTCTTTCCCGAAAAGGCATTTTTATTACCTATTAAGTTCGTTTGCAGACACTTCACTAGCTAAAGGCATAGATTTCATTAAAAATGGAAATCATCCTGATAGTTTAAGGTCTTATTACCCTAGAGTGTCAGTAGTTAAAGATTCTACAGGTGTTTTTACTGATGATCCATTTGATAAATTAGAGCAAATGAATCCGGGTAGCTTTTCTGAACCTTTTGATTATAGACAGAGAACAGCGGTCTTTTACTTAAAAGAAGTTTTACCATCACGTAAAATGACTTTTGAAGAAGCATTTAATCGATTGCTGGCAAGTTATCAACCTAAAAGAGAAGCTCTTTGGTTAAATGAACTAAAGAAAAGATTTAAAATTAAAGCCGATTACAAAAAATTACGAAACGCTTTTAAAAATGATGAAAATCTATAGATGAAATCTTTGTTGTATCTGATACTATTCGGTTCACTTTTTATAGGTTGCAAAACAAACCAAAACTCCGATAATATTATATTAGTTGAAGTAAATGGATCTGTTTTGACTATGGAGGAAGCTAAAGCCAGTATCCCCTCGAGTGAATTCGAATCAGATAGTGTATCAGCATATAATAATTTCATTGAAAAGTGGATAGAAAAGCAATTGATACTTCAGGAGTCAGAACGCTTGAAAATCCCGGATTCACCCGAGATTAAAAAAAGGATTGAAAGAGCTAAGCAAGATATGATCGCTATTTCATTTCAGGAAGTTGTTTTAAATAACTTGAATAGTGAGATCATCGTTACTGATGAAGAAGTTCAGGATTATTATCAGCAAAATAAGGATCAGTTTCTATTGGATGAACGGTATGTCCGGTTCCGTCATCTTATTGCTTCATCACTAACAGACGCACAAAATGCTAAAAGAGATCTTATGCAAGGTCATACTTGGGAAAGAGTAGCTCAAAGTTATTCTCTTCAACCTGAAATGGTTATTAAAAACGCATCTCGTTTTTGGCCGGAATCAAATGCGTTAAAGGAATTTGATACTTTAAACCGTTATTTAAGACTCATTGGTGTATCTGAAATTTCGATTATCGAAAACATTAACGGGAAGTACCATTTTGTTCAGTTACTTGAAGAAAAGGCCGTTGGTGAACATCCCGATTTGGAATGGTTATTAATTCAAATAAAAGAATGGTTAATACTCGAAAAAAAACGCATTGCTTACAATACCTATGTAAAGAATCTTTATCTTGCAGCAGAAGCGAATAATGAAATACGTACTTACAACGTTCTACCAAATAATATTAATAAGGAAATTACTTCCGATTCATTGAACTCAAATTAAATAATGAGATATTTAAAACTAATTTTACTTCTGTCATTTTTAACCCCTGTTTCTGTTTTTGCTCAACAGAAAAACTCTCCTCAGTCAGCTGATAAAATTGTAGCATTGGTTAACGACCAAATTATACTCAAGTCTGACATTGACCAGAGCGTATCAGACTATATAAGGCAAGCTAGTTTTAACCAACAAAATGTTACTTTCACAAAAGAACTTTGGTATTCTTTTTTGGAATCTGAAATTGACAATAAATTATTATTGGAAAAGGCTAAAATTGATTCCGTTACGATTTCTGACGAACAAGTTAATCAGCAAATGGATGCCAGAGTATCCCAGTTAATTCAACAAGCAGGTAGTGAGCAAGCTCTCGAAGATGCTTTTGGTAAGTCAATTATCCAACTTAAGGCTGATTTCAGAGATAATTTCAGACAGCAGATGACTGCAAATCAAATGCAGCAGATCAAGTTCAGCGAAATACAAATCACAAGACCTGAAGTAAAAGAGTTTTTTGAAGCTATTCCCAAAGACTCCCTCCCCACTATTCCGGAACAAGTTGCTCTATCTCATATAGTAAAACTACCAAAACCAAAAACTGATGCTAAAGATGCTTCGTTAAAATTTGCTGAATCTCTAAGAGACTCTGTTCTTAATCATGGTGTAGCATTTGAGGAATTAGCAAAACGACATGGTATGGATGGATCAGCTGAACGTGGGGGACAACTTCCAATGATGGGATTGAACGAATTAGTATCTGAATATTCAGCAGCAGCAGCGGCCTTGCAACCTGGTCAAATATCCGAAGTAGTTGAAACTGAATTTGGGTTTCATATCATCAGATTGGACGAAAGAGTTGGAAACAGAATTAAAACAAGTCACATCCTTATTAGAATTGATGCTGAGCAGCTTGATGACGAAACCGCTATACAAGAGTTGACTATAATTAGAGATAGCCTGCTAAACAATGAAAATCTTACATTTTCAGGGATGGCAATCAGAAATAGCGAAGACCCTTCTACTTCTAAATCCGGAGGTAAAATTGTTGATGTACAAACGGGAGAACGACTTATTCCATTAAACAGACTGGATCCTTCACTATACCGTATTGTATTATTGATGGATGAAATAGGATCTATTTCTGAACCTAAGCTCTTTAACCCTAACAATGCTAACGCTGGAAAAGCTTACCGTATAGTTCGCTTGGATAGGCAAATTCCGGAGCATGTTGCTAATTTAGACGTTGATTATCAGAGAATTAAAAATATTGCACTTCAACAAAAGCAGACAAGAATATTTCAGCAATGGTTACGTGAACTACGTGAAGAAATATATGTGGAGTACAGAATTCCTAAACTAGAATCGGTAGTAGCAAGGTAATGTCAGAAGAGAAAATAGATTCAGTTAAAGCTGCTAACGAGTTTACGGAAACCTTTAGCGCCATTAAAAAGGAAGTCCATAAAATTATAATCGGTCAGGATGAGATCATTGATCTTCTTTTGATCTCGCTTTTTTCGCGTGGACATTGTGTTTTGATCGGAGTTCCCGGCTTAGCCAAGACGCTTTTGATCAACACTCTGGCTGATACGTTGGGGTTATCCTTTAACAGAATACAGTTTACACCTGACCTAATGCCTGGTGATATTACCGGCACAGAGATTATTGAAGAAGAAAGAGAATCTGGAAAGAAAGCCTTTAAATTTGTTAAAGGGCCAATATTCGCCAACATTGTTTTGGCTGATGAAATTAACAGAACACCGCCTAAAACACAGGCAGCTTTATTGGAAGGAATGCAGGAATATAATGTCACTACAGCAGGACAAACCTACCATTTAGAAACTCCCTTTTTTGTACTTGCTACACAAAACCCTATTGAACAGGAAGGAACTTATCCTCTTCCTGAAGCTCAGTTAGACCGCTTTATGTTCAATATTTGGGTTGATTATCCTACATTTGACGAAGAAAAGCAGATTGTTAGCCAAACAACTTCCACTAAAAAGGAAAAGCTTTCTCCAATTCTGGATAAATCTAAGATCGAAGAGTTGCAGGATCTAGTAAGGAAAGTTCCCGTACCAGAAACTGTTCTTGATTATGCTGTTAAATTGGTAGGATGCACCAGGCCGGATTCTGAACAAGCACCTGATTTTGTGAAAAAATACTTGAGCTGGGGAGCAGGTCCCAGAGCTTCACAATACCTTATACTTGGAGGAAAAGCCCGTGCCCTCTCCGAAGGTAGATTTAATGTGACTATAGAAGACATCGATGCGTTAGCAGTACCCGTTCTTAGACACAGAATTGTCAATAATTATGCTGCGGAAGCCGAAGGGTTTACTACTGTTAAAATAATTGAAATGATTATTGAGAATTTGAAGTAAAGTGGAATTTCAAGGGTTACAGAATTCTATTCCTGTTTTTGTAACTTTAATTGTTGCAACACTAATTTGTGTTCTTTCCTGGTTCTCATATAAGAAGTACTCTTCTATTTCATTAGCATGGAAGCTTGGCTTAAGTTCATTAAGAGCAATTTCTTTAATTATTTTATTACTTTTGTTTCTAAATCCCTTTTTTAAAACAATTAATGAAATTATAGTAAACCCAAAAATTGCTGTTTTATTAGACGGATCTGAAAGCACAGCAATTCAAAAAGGAGATTATAATGGTGTAGAGAGTTATCAAAATGTAATTGCTAATCTTAGAGATGCTCCAAGTTACACTGACTTGGTATTCTTTAATTTTGGAGAAACAATTCAAAGTGTAAATGCAGATGAATTTTCAGTTACTTATCCACTCACTAACATATTTAACGCTGTTGAAACTATAACCACTTCTGATGAAGATTTTTCTTCGATAATACTTATAAGTGACGGGATTATAACTTCGGGCAAAAACCCGGTTCTTATTGCAAGAAACTCTTCTACCCCCATCCATACTATAGCGATTGGTGATACAACTAAAGTAAAAGATATTTCTATACAAAATATCTCTACTAATGGAACTGGTTTTACCAATACAATACATCAGGTTTTAGTTGATATATCTCAATTCGGATTTGATAACAGATCAGTTGATGTAAATTTAAAATCAGATGACCGAGTATTAGATTCTAAATCTCTTTCCTTATCAAAAGATAAAGAGATATATGAACTCCAATTTGAAATGGAGTTAACCGAACCCGGCTTAAAGCAATTTCAAATAGAAATTAATTCGGGATTAGAAGAGTGGTCATCCGAAAATAATTCGGCTTATTTTTCAGTTGATGTTTTAGATAGTAAAAAGAGAATTCTTCATATTGCATCAGGTGTTCACCCGGATATTAAAGCTCTCAGATCTATTCTTATGCTTGATGAAAACATTGAATTGAGTACTTACACTTCTTTAGGTTCAATTTCCGGAATCAAAAACCTGAATGAATCTGGCGAATATGATCTGATTATTTTTCATGGAAAACCTTCAGAAATTGTATTTTCAGAACTTGGATTAAAAGAAGAAGAAACCTCTACCCTCTTTATTTTATTACCTGATCGTGAGTCCATTATTTCTTCTGAAACTTTTAATATAATTGGCAATGATTCACCCAACATTTTTAATGTTCAAATGGAGGTTTCATCACAAGGTTTGGATCATCCGATCTTAGATTTAGCAGAATCAAATCTGAATACTTTTGCACCTATTAAATCTTCTATAAATGCTTACAATGAATACCCCGACGCCTCTTTGTTGTTAACATCCAGATATCAGAATATATCTACAAACTCACCCATACTCTCAACTCTTGAGCAAGGAAATATCCGTAAAAGCGATCTAAATGCTTCAGGTTGGTATAAACTGTATCTAAGTCCAAACAGCAATGAACGAGCCTTTATTACTCAATTGATTATCAACCTTGTAGATTGGACATCATCGAACCCCGACAATCGATTATTGAAGATAAAACCTTTGAAAAAAGCGTTTAACTCAGGTGAATCCTCTATGATAAATGCTAGTTTGATTAATGAAACCGGAGACATTGAAAGTAATGCTGTAATTGAGTTCACATTAAATAGTGATGATTACGCCGCTAATTATACAATGGATAATCTTGGAAATGGCAATTACCAACTTCAGATACCGAATTTAATGGAAGGGAATTATAAGTTCTCGGCCACAGCCAGAAAAGGAAACAGGGAGATTGATACTGAAACCGGTGAATTTTTAGTTTCACAGTCAAGTATTGAACTTGCTAATACTGTTAGAAATGACGAAATGCTTAATAATATTTCGACTGGTTCAGGGGGTACTTTTTTTGATTTTAGATCTGTTAATGAATTCTGGAAAACAAGCGAGATCGTTTCAAACCTACAGTCTAGAACAGAAATAAAGGAGAATTATATATATCCTGTTAGATCTGTTTTTTGGTTTATACTAGTTATAATGCTTCTGGGTACAGAATGGTTGATCAGGAAGAAATTCGCTCTTCCTTAATTATTTTTTAATAGCAGAGGATTTAACTTCGACTGCTCCTTTCCCTACTTCTTTAGATTTCACAATAAACACATCATCGTAGGCTGATTCATCCAATTGAGCAAATTTTTCTTCTCCCAGAACCATATTAACCAGAAACGGGGTAGTATTTGAATGGCCTACAATAAGCACTACTTCTCCCTGATGATCTTTAATTAGTTTTTTAATAAACACTTTTGGAGCTCTTGGATCGTAACTTTGAATTTCTAGATCAAATTCCTTAGAAGTTGGAAGAGCTGTTGATTCCGTCCGTTTATATTCTGTTGAATAAACTGCATCTACTTTTGAATAAGCTTTTTTCAACATTGCTTTTATTCGGTCTGCTCTTGCTTCGCCTTCCTTTGTTAATGGTGGATTCTTTGTGCCATCGTCTGCTTTTTCAGCATGTCGAACGAAAATAAGTGTAGCTGAATCTGAAGTACCTAAGATATTTTGAGCATTTAAACCGGAAAGAGATAGAGCAGTTAACAGTAAAAAGAACAGTAATTTTTTCATAGTAGAGACCTTTTTCAATCAGTATAAAAAAAGGCTAGTCTATTGACTAGCCTTTTTTGAAATTTATGATAACTTTTTACTTAACAATTAATGCAACTATCAAACCTATAATTGCAAGAAGACCTATTCCAAATATAATGAGTAAGCTTGTCGGAAAAGGTTCTGAGTTGTCTCCCCAGTTGTCAACCTTACTATCTATAGTAGCTATTTGTGATGCTGTTAATACATCTGATTCTACTAAGTAGTTGTTCCACTCATCCATAACTTTGGTGGTCCAGAACTCACTAAATGTCTTAAAATCTTCGTAAGTGCTGCTGCTGATTATCTCTTCATCACTTTTTTTGGAAGCTTTAGATACGAAACTATCAAGTGCCTTAAAAAAGCTGGAGTTATTGTCAAAAGCCCCTAACTCAACATTTTTTTGCTCCAGATATCCATCCAAAGAATTCCACATTGATAAAGAAGCACTAGATTTCCAATCTTTAAGATCACTTTCTATACTCTTTTTCCACTTTGCTTTATCATTACCACCATAAATTTCTACTAGGTTATCACCTATACTTTTCCAAACATCATTTACTTTTGTTTGCAGAGCATAGATTCTCAAATAATCTTCAGTAGAAAAGGTATTTGAACCTGCTTTCAGAGTTTCGATATTTTCTTCAAGAATTGAATCTATAATTACCAGTGGATTATCTCCTGATTTTATAGTTCCTGATCCATCTTTCTTTGAGAGCTCTTCAATGGTGCCGGGTGCCAATTGATTGTAAGTAACAAACAATGAGTCAACCATATCAAAGATAAATTCATCTCTTTCTTCTACACTTTTACGATATCTGGTAACAAGTTGAGATAGCTTTCTTTCGCTTTCCTGAGATTCTGTGAACGCATTTCTCAATGAATCACTTCTGGAATTTAAAATTGAAAGCTCTGATCTAAATCTTGTTACTTCTTCAGTGAGTTCAGATAATCTTTCAGCCTGATTTTCAATGATAAGTAATTTGTGTTCTGATGATCTCGCTTCACTTTTCAAATTTGCGACTTTAGAATCAAAAGATTCAGGATAAAGTGCGTAATCCAGCATTTCGCTGTGTTCTGAAAAATTCGATTTGAAATCATCTATAACCATTATGAGGCTATCAATTTCATTGACTTTTTGAGCCATTTCAATGTTAGTCAATAACTCTGCATGTCGATTTTCAAAATCTTTCTTTATCTGGTAGTCAGATTGTTGTGCAAATAAAGCTGTACTATTTACTGCAAAGAGCAATAATAAGGTCAATAAATTTAGTGAACGTTTCATGATTTGCTCTCCTCTTTTTTAATTCCTTTTTCGTTGAGTGTAAATGTTTCTGAAGTTGCTGTATCAATAAGCTGAACAAATGGGGATCGTAGATTAAATGCCGGAGATACAAGTCCCTGTTCTGTGACATTGATCTTCTCTTTAAGCTTTAATCCGCTGTTGATAGGCTCCATCACATACACATTGTTAAAACCATCAGCTGTGATAAAATAAAACCCGTTTTGGTTACGAATAAGTCTGACCTCATCAACTAAAACAGATGAACTGTCTTTCATTTCTTCGTATTGGAAAGGCAAAATGTTAAAAGCGATGCCATATCTGGAATCTGTTACATCTCCATTATCTGTAGGAGTGAGTACACTTTCAACTTGCTGTGCGTAGTTTACATTTTTTACTTCGAATGTTTTACAGGCAGATGCAAACAATAAAACTGCCATAAAAACAAAAAGGGAAATTCTTGGATACTTCATTGCCAACTCCTTGTATTATAATTGATGGTTATTCAATCATTTGTATAAGAGTTGTGCAATTAAGTTCCCGACTACATAATTAAAACGCTCTCTATAATTTCGTGATCTAGTTTCTCTCTCCCCTTCAAAAAGCCTAATTCAATGATAAAAGAATATCCAATTACTACGCCTCCTAATCTTTTAACCAGTTTTGAAGCTGCAAAAGCTGTTCCTCCTGTAGCTATCAGGTCATCATGAATAATAACTCGGTCTCCTTCTTTAATGGCGTCCTTGTGAATTTCTACAGAATCCGTACCATACTCCAAATCATAAGATTCACTTATCGTCTCAGAGGGAAGTTTACCTGGCTTTCTTACCGGAACAAAAGAAGCATTTAGAACTTCCGCCATGTTGGTTCCGAACAAAAAGCCTCTTGACTCAAGACCTACTACTATATCACAATCTGAATTGTGATAAGGATCGCATAAAGCTTGTGTTGTAAGCTGCAAAGCCTTCTTGTCGCTTAACAGTGTGGTTATGTCTTTAAATTGAATTCCTGGTTTAGGAAAATCAGGTATAGTCCTGATTACTGATTCCAGATATTTTTTGATGTTTTCTTCTTCTGAGAGCATTATTTTGATTTAATTAGAAATAGAAACTAATACTTTTTCCGCATTTGAAGAAAGAAAAAAATCCGGCACTCTGGAATACTCATCAACAACACATGACGAAGGCTTTAATGCTTGCAGAACAAGCTTTTGAAGAAGGGGAAATCCCTGTGGGCGCTATTGTGGTTAAAGATAATATGATCATTGGCAAAGGATATAATCAGGTTGAAAAACTAAGTGATCCTACTGCCCACGCTGAAATGATTGCAATCTCTGCTGCCTGCGAGACTTTGGGAAATAAATATCTAAAAGGATGCACTTTATACGTGACATTAGAGCCTTGCCCAATGTGTGCAGGGGCTTTGGTTTGGTCTAAAATTGATACCATTGTCTACGGAGCTTCAGATTCAGCTTCAGGAGGTTCCGGCTCTCTTTTTAACATCACAGCAAATAATAACCTTAATCACCAGATAGAAGTTATTCAGGGTATTCTTGAAATGGATTCGGAGTATTTACTAAAATCGTTTTTTGGAGCTAAACGTTGATCAAGAACTGAATATCACCGAAATCATGTGCTTGAATGAAGGAATTGAAACACCACTTTTGTGATTCTGTGCTCCAATTTCAAAAGCAATTCTCCACTGCCTCATTAGGGTTCTCACGGCAAATATAAAACTATGCTTAGGATCATAAATATTTGTGGATTCAGAAGTTACCCCATTTAACTCGATTACTTTAATATTCTCTCCATTTGTTAATTCTTCTCCAGAACCGGTGATCAAGTCGTATCTGCCAAAATAAAAACCTCCTTTAAAGTTTTTACTAATCTCATCGATCTTTTTGATCAAGTTATCTGAGATCAACTCGGAACCATCAAGAAAAAGTGAACCTCTGGAGTGTGTGCCAAGCTCGGTAAGAATAACTTTTTCACCTTGTTTTGGGATAGAATAAAGATCATCGAGGTGTTTATTGAAATGAGTTTGAGCCATAAAAACGGCTCTTGAATCTCTTAATATTAACTGTTCTAAAGTTTGTCTACCGTCTCCCGTTACGGATAGTTTATGTTTTTTAGTTATAGAGAAAATATTCCCATGTTTATTACCGGGATATCGGTAATAAAACACACCAAATTCCTTGCCCTCAATAAACTCCTGAAGGATATGAGATTCTGAAAGATTAGAGAGGTTGAATTTGAGCTCATCCATATCTTTTATTATTTGCACTCCTTTTCCCCTTTCTCCTTTGTCGGGCTTTAAAACTATTGGAAATTCCAGAGAGTTCGTTTCCATAAAACTTAAGGCTGAATCAATTAACTCTGTTGAAGTGTTTTCAGAATCCAAATATTTAAACCTTGCTACTGAGTCATTAGATTCAATTTTTTTCAGAATCTCATTTTTAGATTCACCTTTAAATCCACCTTCTTCCATTCCGGGATTGGCTGCTGTTACAACAGTGATCTTTCTAAACCTTATCCAAAGTACTAAAGAGTACAAAACGATGGGAGTATATAAAACATATATGGACCAAAATTCCCATCGTATCAAACGATTTATCTTGCCATAAAGTAATCTCCTTCCTTTAAAAGTGAACAGAGGAATTATGACCTTTAATACAAACAGGACAAAGAGAATTGTCCCCATTAAAACCCATAGAGCATAATCCTGATAAACAGAGAAATATAAAATCAGTTCATTCCCTAAAACCATTGCAAGACTTACAATTGCAGGAGTCCATAACAGAGAAGCAATTCCGAAATAGAAGATAAACATCCAAAAACTTGCGCCAATAATTCCTGCAGAAAAATAGGTTGGGAATCGGGTGCCCGGAATAAATCTACTGATTAGAATTATAATAGGTCCTTTTGCCTGAAACCATTGATTAGATCTTTGGATATCTTTTTCGGTTATGAACCATTTAAAGGGGAACTTATTAATAGCGTTTTTACCAAGCCATTTTCCTGAAAGGTAGACCAGAATATCTCCAACAAAAATTCCGATATAGCAAGCTGCTACAGCCGGAAAAAAACTCATCAACCCTCTTGATACCATTAAGCCTGCTCCAATACAAGCTAAGTCCTCTGAAATAAAAGTGCTGAAAATAATCAACAACATTAAACCGGTGAGAATCCAACCTTCAGCGTTGATAATTTTTGAATAAGAAAAAGGAATTAAAGCCTTGACCTTTCTGGAAACTGAAACGTCTCGATCAGCTATAGTTGGGTTATTGATAAAACTTTGAATCAATTCAGTAGATGAATTTCTTCCTGAAGCAGCGTTTAACAAATCACTTGTGACGATCAATCTGTTGAGCTCAGATGATATTCTATTTACGGATTCAGCATTTCGCTTGGGATTGATTATAATCGTTGGAGTCTGAATCCGGTTGTACAAAGAAGGTACCTGTCTAAGATCTGTGTTAAGTCGAGTTCGTGAATAGAGATCATTCAACCAGGTGAATTCAAAAAAACCAAAGTCAGGTAATAAATTTCGTACAGACCATGAAATTGCGTTATTGATTTGATAAACTCCACGATTTAGATGATAACCTCCTAAAAGTTCAAACTCTAAAACGCCTTCCGGTTCAAAAAGTGTAAGAGACTGTACTTTTGATCCGGAAGAATTCAGGAAATGAGAAGCGACAACGGTACCAAAACCGTTGGCAATAATATGAAGTGAATCTGACTCATAGGTTCCGATTATTGATAGAATACGTTCAGCATATGACTGAGCAGATGGAGTGTTCATATCCTTAGCTAGTGATAAATAGTCAACTTTCAGAATCGTATTAGCTGTGGTTAATCCTGAAATTAATGAGCTAAATTCATCACTTTCTTGCTCTAAATCAGCAAAAATCAAGATTGTTTCAGAATTTGGCACCTCACTTATATATTCTAGAGCTTTTGATCTTTGAGGCTTTGAAAATTGCTCAAATAAAAGAGAAGAAAAAAGAAGGGTAAGGTAAACTAGGAACCAAAGCCTCCACCCTCTTAGAAACGAATTTTGGAGGCTTCTCATAAAATTTATGAAGCTTTTGCTGTCTCTTGTTCAGATTCATATTTTAATGTAGAGGGAGCTACTCCAAAATCTTCAGGAACTGTGACATCCATGGTTCTAAGAATTAAACCTATCAGAGCATAATGGTGCACAGTATGGCTGATTAAAAACTGAAGTTCTCTTCTAATACTTGAAACACTCCAGGGTGAATCCCCATCTCCGATTCCCTCATTACTTTTAACCTCAATTTTTTTATTGATCAGTTCCGGGTTTAGCTCAAAAGTTTGAATAGAGTCAATTATGTTCCTTAAAGCACTAATTACCGCCTTCCTGTTTGTCTCCAGCTTTAGATCTCTTTCTCTGAGATCATAGTTTATTTTTTCAGTATACCCATCAATTAAGCTGATATAATGCTCTACTATATGCCTGAAATGCCTACCTATCCCACTTTTGAAATATTTGCCGTTATTGTAAGAATATTCATTATCTGTTATGGATGATAAAAGTGAAATGCCTTGTTCAAGGAAATAAATATTTGATTTAACAACGGCTATTTTATTTTGCATACTCAAAATTATCAATTACAGGGATAAATTGTTCTTTTGATTTCTCGTAAAGATCATTTGCCAATTCCTTACGATCATTATTTCTAATTGGTTCATCACCAAAGGTAATTGTACCGTAAATTTTCCTAAGCTTCAATAATTCTATAAGATGTGATGCAAAAGTTATATCTCGCCACCAACAAACAGATTCAGAAGCATGTATTTCATCAGATTGTGTTGAGTAACTTATTGTTACATAATGTACAGGCATATTCAGTTCAGCTGGATACGCTAACAAGGATGCTTTAAATGGAATAATTTCTGCCCCCGAAGTTGTTGTGCCTTCCGGAAAAAGTAAAATCCCTTGAGATTCATTTATTCTTTCAGATATAAGTTCGTTTACTCTTTTTACATCGGTTCGTTTAGATCTGTCTACAAATAACATTCCCACTGTTTTGGACATAAAACCAAACATAGGCCAACTTAGAACCTCACTTTTTGCTATAAAAACACTTTTAGTTTTCGAAATTAACATGAAAATATCAGTATAGCTTAAATGATTGGATACCATAAAGTAAGGAGGCTCAGGAGGTGTTCCTTTTACTTCAACCCTTAAACCAATGATCAAACACATAACCGCCCCCCACTTATTTAAAAAAAAGGCTCTCCAACGTGTATTATTCAATCCGAATACAGATAATGGGATACCCATGATGATGAGTAAATAAAAAAAGACTGTCGATATAAGTATCAGGAATAGCTTAAAAAAAGCGGTAATTAATCTCATACAGAAATGTAAGAAACTATTTTAAAAATAATGCTCTGGTTTGTTCAGTTATTGTTTCCAGATCTAAAAGAATTAGAAAATCGATAGTTTTAAACTGTCTATCTAGAGCCGGAGGGCTACAAACTTTGCATCCAACATCAAGGTATAATCTAAAAAGTTGGGGGATTTTAATTTCTCCTGAAAAAACAAGTGTAGGAGAAGCTTCACAAACATACTCTTCTTCAACATCAATCAAATAATTTTCGTGCAAATGTCCTTCTTTTTGAAGGTAAGTAAAATACGAAAGTCCTTCAGCGGGGTTTTGACTTGTAATAGAGCAACATCCGAAAAGATATCTCTTTTTTAAAAGCACCATATATTTGGCAAGACCTCTCCATAATAAAAATAAAACACGTCCATTTCTGTGCTCCTTGGCAATACATGCTCTTCCTAACTCAAATGCATCTGAAAGTATGCTATCCGGAAGAGCATCAATTTTAAATTCATTTGCTGTATAAAATCCTACTCCTTCTTGTGCACTTTCATTATCCTGAACTCTGTAAGTACCTATTACCTGATTTGTTTTGTTGTTAAGAACTATTAGATGATCACAAAATTGATCATAAACATCTTCATCCATTTTAGTGTCATAAGACTCCTGAAGACCTTCTCCTAGCTCTACATTAAAAACATAAAACCTTAAACGGAGTGCAGATTCTATCTCTTCTCTATTCTTAGCTAAACGTACTGAGTATTTCCCACTTGAAATTTCCCATTCACTTTTTATTTCCGTCTTAATGTTTGTGAATTTCATATTCAGCTTTTCTTAGTATTATCTTCTTAAACTAGTAATACAGTATGAAGAAAACTTCACATTTATGTTAACAAATTATAGCTGTTTAAATCAAAATGGTTTGATAACTTGAATAGTAATGCTCTACTATAAAGAATATATAAAATCAAAGGACGCCGATTGGGTAGTATTTGTACATGGTGCAGGTGGCAGCTCAAGCATATGGTTCAGTCAAATAAAATCTTTCAGAAAAGAATTTAACGTACTACTTCTGGATTTACGAGGACATGGCAAGTCGAAAGACCTACTACAAAAATATTATGAGGAAAATTATTCCTTTGAAAATATAAGCAGGGATATATTAGAAGTAATCAATCATCTTGAGATAAAAAAAGCTCATTTCGTTGGAGTCTCTTTAGGATCCATAATTATTCGTTCACTAAGTGAAATAGCTCCTGAGCGGGTAAGCTCTGCGATTCTTTGTGGTGCAATAACAAGAATGAATATTCGCTCAAGAATTTTAGTTTTTATAGGTCACCTTTTTAAAAGAGTAGTTCCATATATGTGGTTGTATAAATTTTTTGCCTGGATAATAATGCCGAGAAAACGGCATGAAAAATCCAGAAACTTATTTATTGGAGAGGCAAAAAAACTGGCACAAAAAGAATTTATAAAATGGTTCAAATTAACTAATGAAGTTAATCCCCTTCTTAGATATTTTAAAGAAAAAGAAACCTCTTCGCCTATGCTTTATATTATGGGAGAAGAAGATTATATGTTTTTACCCCCAGTCAAAAACATAGTGAAAAATCATAAATTAGCACATCTTGAGATAATTGAGGATTGTGGACATGTATGCAATGTCGAAAAGCCTGAGATTTTCAATGAGGTTTCTATAAACTTTATAAAGAAAAATTCGGAAACTTAAACTAGTTTTCTTCTTTGAACTCTATTTCAGGCTGAAGAGTAAATAGCCAGGTACCGGGATCTCCTTCTTTTCTCATTCGTTTGGTTGTTTCTACAGCTTCATCGTAATCTGAAAACGCATAGTACGCAACATAATTAAAACGAGTGCCAGGATGGAAAAGGATTCTGGACTCAAACCCTTGTGAATCTAAAGTACTTGAAAAATTACTGGCATTCTTAGGCACAATAAATGAACCTCCAATTACAAAGTATTTTAAATCAGAGTTGTCTTCCTGAATTTCTCCCCTCTCTCTTTTTGCCAAATACTCATTAAGATCAAAAGCCTTAGGTACAACTACCATCAACTCGGGATCTTTGATTGGCATTGAAAGATTTTTAAGTTCTTCTTTTTGGTTCTCAGTGAGCTCTTCTTGTTTTTTTATAGGCTTTTCTTCCTCAACCTGTTCTTTCGGAGTCTCCATTCCTTTGATTTCTTCACTGGTAACAGTTGTTGTATCAGGTTCGTCATCTCTGACAGGGATAATTACTGGATCGGGTTTATCCATCACATAATCCATTTCATTGCGAAAACGATTTCTTTCATCACTAAGAATAGACCCTTTTGTTCTTAACTTATCGCTCATTCTTTCGGATAAAGTCTTTTCCAGTTCAGCTTGAATAATGATCACTAACTCATTCTCGATTTTGTCAGTAGAATTATAACCAAACAGATATTTCAACCCAAAAAACCATCCGGGAAGATCTTTAAGAATTGGTACACCTCTTCTTATCTGTGTTTCAGAAGTTGTATACAATCCAGCTACAGCAGTCGCTTCGCCATCCAGCAATAAAGTTTTAGTAGTCACTTCTTGTTTCCTGATAACGGTACTAACTGCATCCGGTTGGGCATTAGATCGCTCGGCTGCTATATCGAGATGAATAAAAGTACTGTCATTATAATCGATTATCGTTGGAGTAACTGTAAGTATCGTACCCGTGCTGAAAAACTCATCAGTAACGTTACCAGCAAAATCTCTTTGTTTTACTGAAAAATCCTGACCATCCTGAATTTTACCTTCTTCTCCATCTACAACTTTAATTGAAGGAGTTGCTATGATACTTCCCAAATTGTTTGATTCAAATGTGCTAAAAAGGGCCTGAACACTAATTCCAGGACCTATTTCTCCAAGATTGACCAAAGCATTAAACACACTTTGTGAAACCTGATTAGCGTTTGATGAACTCACGGACACAAATTGATCTGCAAAAGCCGTTTGAGGAATAGATTCATTAGCGTCAGCACCTATATAATCCTGAACATTAGCCGGAACATTATTTGTAAGCGTTGACCAATCGATACCAATTTCAGCAAGTGCTCTTTTATTTCCTTCAAAGAAAGTAGCGTTAATTCGTACTTCTCTTGTATCTATGTTAGCTAAAATCTCAGGAGTACCTTCACCACTTGTCGCTCCATCCTGGGCACTTCCGGAAGAACCTTCAGATGTCACCTGAGGAACTATAATTTCATAATAATCAGGCTTTACAACCAATTGAAGGTTTTGAATTTTCAAAATATAATCCAAAGCTTCTTTCCAATACATTGGCGGTAAACTAACCCCAATAGAACCGGTATAACCTGATAAATCAACTATGAATTTATTTTCATACTCTTGTGCAAACTGATTAAATATCTCAATTGCTTCAGTATAACTCGTACTTCTGTCAAAAGTAACTATCTCATCCGGGTTAGTATATTCTCTGAAAGGATTCTTTGTTTGTGCGTTTACATTTTGTGCGAAAATCTGTGTAAAAAAGATTAACAGTAAAGAAACGCCGAATAATTTTTTAGTAAGCTGCATTGTAAATGATTTCATCTTTCCACCTTTAAAGTGAATATTTCTTGAATCCCGCCTTTATCTAGGTTAAAGATAACCTCTCTATTCTTAATATCTATCTCTTTAAGATAACCTAAGTACACCTTATCTCCTGGTTTCAGGATTTTAGTAGTACCTCTTTGGTCTATAATAAATATCCGGGTACTAGTTAAACCAATTAATCTGGACTGCTCAATATTGATAAGATTTTCAGTATTTGCAGGTATTGTATTCGTAATTAGTGGTTTAAGAGGATTGAAAACTGAAACAGTTGGATCCATTCGATATTTTTGATCTAAATCTGCTGCAGTTTCAAAATCAATTTTCTGATAATAGCTATTCAAAACCATGCTAAAGTTTACATAATCTCCTGTTGTTTCACCAGTAGCAGGCCTTATACTCACATCTTCAACTTTATTCAGGTATAGACTATTTTCAATTTTATTTATAAAAGTAACAAAATCGGCATAAACTCCTGTGCCTACAATTCTACTCCGTAAAATTCCATATTGATTTTGAATTAACGAATATTGGTATGTAAAGTCATAAAACAGTTCCAGATTTTCATCATTGATTCCACTCAAATAGTCGTAAACATCATCCGGATTGTTAGATGTATATAATTTTTTGTCATAATTTTGAACGATTTCTCTTGCCTTGTTATATCGTTCTAATAAAGGAGGGTATTGATCTCTTATATCTGTTTTTGTTACATAATCTTTATTTAAAGATTCAAGCTCTGACGCTAGCTGGTCTATTTCTGCTTGTTGAACAAATTTAATGTATGAAAATGCCCCACCAGCTATTAATAATAACGTTACAAGTAAAATTAAAGAATTACGAAGAGCGTACGACATATTACTGGTTACCCCCCAAAACTTCTTTTAGGCCTTTAGCACTTTCAGGTGTATATCTTTCGGGATTGGCCACTACTTGAGTAATTGTGTATGTAAAAGAAAAAGCCTCTTGTTCCCTAATTAAAATTCTTTCAACATCCTTTAAAACAGCATTGCTGAACATGTCAGCTATCATTGGAATTCTATTTCTATATAGAGCCACTCCATTTAAATCTATTCCTGAGTCTCCAGTATCAGTAAAATTGGTTAACCATATAGAATCAATATTATCTATTCCTTTATTAATTAAGTCTAAATTAACAGTCCATGTTAATGTACCTTCGCTCAATTCATCTAAAAGGACTAGTCTGGTTTGTATACCTGCCAACTCAGAGTTAATTCTGTTATATTCCTGAACCGTATTTTCCAAAACTCTAATTTCCGCTTTCCGACTTGACACATTCTCTCTAAGACTTTCAATTTCAGTAGAGTTACCCAGAAAGAAGTAGTTAGAGATCGGAAATACTGATATAATTAAAGCTAAAATTAAATATCCATGCCATTGAAGCTTGAAAATCTTCTGGCGATCTTTTACATATGAAGGTAAAAAACTAATATCCGGATAAGATTGTTTTTGAAAACCTGCATCGGCCCAAGCTAGTGAAATAGCAGAAGTGAACGATGCTACAACTCCGGGGTCAAAATCTTTTGTATCAAATATCTCATCATTAAATACAAACTCAGAAACTTCTATATCAGGAAAACGGTCTTCGAAAAATTCAATAGCTGTATCACTTAAACTATTGTTACATAATATAATCCTGTCCAAACTGGGTACTTCTCCTGTATCAAGTTGAAATAGGATTTTACTAAACACAGTATTGAGAAACTTTCTAGAAGAGGAACCTTCAGTAATAATTGGAGAAATAATAAGAAGGTTTGTTCCTTTTAGAAAAATAATTCTACAACTTTCTTCACTGTATTGAACCAGCGCAGTTATGCTTTCCGGGTCAACATCATAATTAGCTCTGAATAAACCAACAATTAAGGCCTCATCAGGTAATACTTCATTTATAGTTACTTTCCCGCTATAAATAGCTTCTGCTTTATGAATTAATTGAAGTACTAACGGATCATCTTCTACAGAAACCAATAACAGTGATCCATCCTCTCTTATACTCGAGGAATAATAATCTTTTCCTTTGGGCGATCCGTAAAGAGATTCAAGTCGATCATCTACTATGATTTTTAAATCTTTCTTTTTTATTGAAGAAAAGTCAATATCTCGCAGTATTTGGAATATAGTAGAACCAGAAGGGATATTAACACTCATCTTAACTTTAGATGAGTCTAGGTCATTAAGTACATTATAAATTAAGACTTCATTACTAGCTGCAGTATCTGAATCCGCTTCAACTGCCATATCATCTACATCAAGAATATCTTCATCACTTTCAAGATCATCTAGATCGAGATCAAGTTCTAACTCTAAGTCAAGATCATCGAGAGTGTCAGTATCCTGTTCCTGATCATTTTCTAAATCTTCCTCTATACCAAAAATACTTTCGTCTTCAAGATCATCAAAGGCATCAAAAACTTCTTCTTCCTGATTTTTCGACTCTCCAACTTTATGTGGTGCATTAACAAGCTTGATCTTATCTATTTTTTCAAGTGTTGCCGTTTTTCCTGACACACTTATTCTTGCGATTTTGATGGAATCGTCTTCAAGAGAAAATCCAGTATATAATTTAGTTCCAGCCATCTATTTAATAACTTGTCTCACTTAGTAGTTGTACTATTTTCGACTTATTGTTGGAATAATTAATCGCATTTTCTTTAGAAATTTTACCCTCAGTGAATAATCGTTTCAGGTCTTGCTCTAAAGTATTCATTCCCTTTTCACTTCCTTCCATCAACATTTGATAAATTTCGCTGATGTTATTGTTTCTAATCGCTGCTTTTACCGATGAGTTAGCAATTAGAACTTCTTTAGCTAATACTCGCTTACCATCTAAACTTGGCACAAGTTTTTGACTTATAACACAAGTTAGAACATCTGCTAACCGAGCTCGGACTCGATTCTGCTCTTCAGTTGGTACTTCACCTAATATACGCTCTATACTATCCATTGCAGAAGATGTATGCAACGTGCTGAACGTTTTATGTCCCGAATCAGTAATTTCCAGAGCAGTCATTATAGTCTCAGGGTCCCTGAGCTCTCCAATTACAATTATATCCGGATCTTGACGTAACGCTTGAATAGCTCCAGCTTTAAACGATTCTACATCTCTTCCTACTTCTCTGTGTCTAACTACAGATTTAATTGGTCTGTGGATAAGCTCTACAGGAGACGAAATAACAACTATATGAGAGTCTACAGTTCTATTGTTGGCATCAATAATAGTATCTAAAGTAGAAGATTTTCCGGATCCTGTAATTCCTGTTATTAAACTTAATCCATATTTATAATATTTCAGACTAAGTGCTTTTGCTACTTCTGCGTTAACTCCTAAGCTCTTAAAAGGACGAATTGTATTATCAATTCGTCTCATATTCATAGCAAGGTGCTCTAAATCAAAGTAAATATCTACTCGAAAACGTTGATTCTTACCATTGCCTATATCTATTCCATATGAAAAATCAAGGTTTCGATCTTTTAAAAGCAACTTTCTTTGACTGTTTACCAATATATTTAATAGTAAAAAATCGGTAGCTTCAACAGAGAAGTTCTGGGTACTGTTATCAGGTGATTTGTCCCCAAAGATTCTGTACCAAACTTTTCCTCTACATCCTGCACCACCTAAATCTATATCTGAAGCCTCATTCTTTAACATTTTAAGTAAAAAACTGTCCAAAACAGCTTTTAAATCAATACGAAGCTTTTCAGGTTGGTCATCCAGAATTTGACTCATTTTTATAAAAAGCTCATCTCCTCTGGCAGTGAAAGGAATTTGCTCAATTAAAGGCGCTGTGAGCGTATTAAGGATATGTTCTTTGCTAGCCGTTTGCATAAAAATCATATAAAGAAATCATTGTTATAGATGATTTCCTATCAAGAATGTTACATAAATATACTTAAACTGGTGAGTTAATCTTACCAGGTATTGTCATTAAGTAATCTTTTTTTGAGGTTTAGTAACTGTACATTCATGTTACTAATTTTTCTTTGCTGTATTTCGATGATATTCTTTGTAAAAATATTGAACAATTTTTCCGGTTTTTTCCGAAAGAAATTCAGTGCATCGTATCGTTCATATCTCAATAATATGGTGTCGGTTTCTGAAGTTACTTTAGCCATTCTGCTGTTTTTACTGAATAAGAAAGCTTCTCCTAGAAAATTGCTTTCGGATAATGTTGCTAATTGAATTCCATCTTTCCAAATAGCCACTTTACCAGATGCAACTAAGTACGCAGAGTTAACATTTTCGGATTCATTAATAATGTTGTCACCAGCCATGTAGCGTTCTTCAACGCCAGTTTGTAAGAACTCCAATACATCTTCATAGTGAAAATTCCGCAACAATAAAGGAGGTTCCTTAAGAAACTTCTTTAAGTAGTCAGGCATTTTATCATGGTTTTTTTCTTGCATATCCATTTGTTTTCTTCCCCGTACACTAAATATCGCTAAAATGATTAACTAATATTTAATAAGTTATCTAATATTTCAAATTAATCTTCTAAAGTTCCTGCAATTATTTCTTCAATGGTTGTAATACCTTCTTTAATACGTTCGCGGCCAGAGCCTCTAAGAGTTAACATACCTTGAGACATAGCTAAATCTTTTATAGCCTGTTCATCAATATCACCACCTGAATCTAAAACAAGTTCTTTTATCTCTTTTGAGAAAAATAAAGCTTCATGAATTGCTGAACGACCTTTAAATCCGGATTGACCACAAACTTCGCAACCTATTGCTTTATAAAATGTTGTTTCTTCATACTCTTCTTCAGTAAAACCTATACCTTTTGCAACTTCTATATGTGGTTTAAATTCCTCTTTACAATCTTTACATAACCGTCTAACCAAGCGCTGAGCCATAACCAAATTAACCGCGTTTGCTATCAAAAATGGCTCTACTCCCATTTTAAAAAGACGAGAAACAGCACTTGGTGCATCGTTTGTGTGTAAGGTAGAAAAAGTAAGGTGACCAGTATTAGCTAATTTTATTGCAATTTCTGCTGTTTTAAGATCCCTCATCTCACCTACCAATACAATATCCGGATCATGACGAAGTATTCCACGTATAGACTGATCAAAGGTCATGTGATTACTGATCTTTAACTGCCGTGCTCCTTCTATTATATATTCTACAGGCTCTTCAATAGTAAGAACATTCTTGGTAGGGTCAATTACAGAGTATAAGGCTGCTACAAGAGTTGTTGATTTACCACTTCCTGTAGGTCCGGTAATTATAACAATTCCGGAAGGCTGACTTATAGCCTTTACAAAATTCGCTTTTGCGACTTTTTGAAGTCCTAGTAAATCCAGATCACGAATAACTTTTCTGTCATCAAGAACCCTGATTACAATAGATTCAAATTTTCTATCATATTGATTACCAACTATGGGCATAATAGAGACCCTGTAACGAATACCAACCCCATCAATTTGACGTTGAATAAATCCATCCTGAGAAGCATCTCTTTCAAATCTATCTACATTTCTGGTTTTGTCTTTTATAACAGCCGAAATTGCCTCAGGCTTAACATTCTTCTGTTGATACCATAATTGTAATTTTCCATCTGTTCTAAACCGAATATCTGTGGTAGAAGGTCCACTTGGTACAATGTGCAAATCACTAACTCCCTGCCTAACAGATTCAACTAACATACCTTCAACCAAAGAATTGAGCATACTTTGGTTTATCTCAGCATCAATCTCTTCTTCATTGATTGATTCTTCCTCCTCAGCTTCTAACTGAGATTCATCGTAGTCTATTTCCTCTAAAAGGTCCAGGAACTCATTTTTTTGCTCATAGACATTTGACAAAATCTCCTCTATAAACTCATACTTACAATAAACCAGTTCAGTTTTTTTGAAATTGAGTTTTTGTATCACTCCCTGAATATCCGGATCAGAAGGATCAGCGGCAGCAACCGTTATAGAATTTTGAGATCGGTGAAAAGGAACTGCTTTTAGGACTACGAGCTCATCTACTACATCGCTATTTAGCTCCTCTACGTTAGTTTTAATATGTTCAATAACCTCTTCAGGGACAGAATCGACATTTTCAAGAACCTCTCTGAAAGCATAAATTTCGGCAATCTCTTTCATTATGGTATGCCTGTTGAGGTCTAAATCCTGAAATAAGATCTGACCTAACCTACGGCTACTTGATTCAGGTTCTTGCTCTAATATTTCTAAAGCTTCCTTAAGTTGCTCACTAGAAATGATAGATTTCTTTACAAGAATATCGCCGATATGTCTTCTGATATTTATTTTACCCATTAAGCATTTGGCTTAATAACAGCAGATTCAGAAGAAACCACCGTGATTCCTATTAAAGCTATCATAATAAATAAGTTCACAAATAAACTAATGGTATCTATAACAGATTGCATTCTATAAGTAGTTTGAACTTCATAATATTCTGCAAGTTGGCGTGCGTTTTCTCGTAAAGATCCAGATTCAGCTCCTAATCTGAATCTACTTATTGCAGTTCTTGTGAATACACCTGTTTCTTCAATCGATTCTATTAAGCCGGCACCATCTTTAAGCATCTTTTTTATAGCAACTTCTTTGATTCGCTTTTCCATATAAGTATTTCTACAAGCCTCACTAGCCACTTTAATTACCTCAATATTTTGACCTGAGCCACTATAAAGCGTATAAAATACTCGTGAAAAAATTTCAATACTTGTTTTATGTAATAAATCACCGATTACAGGTATTTTAATAATATACTTATCTAAAAAAAGTTTCCCTTTTGGTGTCTTAAAATAGTAAATCAAACCACCAATAGGTCCGAGTATACTTAATATTAGCATTATCCAATTAGCCTCTAACCAATAACTTAATTGGAGAGTGGCAGCTGTCATTGGTGGTAATGAAATCCCCATATCTACAAATAATTCGGCTGTTGCAGGAAATATATATCCCACGTAAAATAATACAACTCCAATTACAGCGAGAACTGTAACAGCAGGCATCATTAAGGAGCGCTTTAAATTCTTTTTAAATTCAGCGTCCCTTTCAAGGAATTTAGCAGTACTTTCAAAAACCAAAGCCATATTACCTGAGGTAGAAGCCACACTAAGCATATAAGCGGCAAATTTTCCGAATACATCTTCATGTTTTCCATAAACTTCGGATCCTTCTTTACCATCCTTTAGGTCTTTTTGAATGGTTTTAATCACCTCTTTCATCCTCTTATTAGCTGTATCTTCGTATAAGAGGTTTAAAATTTCATCGTAAGTTAATTGTTGTTTTAACAGATCTGCAGACAAACTAATGAAAGTCACCACTTCAGTGTGTGGCACCCCTCCCTTAAACTCAAAGAGTTTTTTATTTATACTTATAATCTCATAACCTAGTTTGACAAGTGCTTTTTCTACTTCTTCCTTATTATAAGCCTCTTGCTCTCCTGTTAGCTTAGGCTTACCGGGTCGCTTCACTTTGTACATGAAGGTAGATTTTTGCTCTAAAGACTTTACATTTAAACTATTAGTCTTTGTTAGTCTATCTACCTTGATTTGAGCGTCTTTTTTATTCTCTGCTTCGAACTCTTTTAGGACGACCTTGCCACCATTAGAAACTGCTTTTAAACGAAATTGTGCCATTTTAAGAGTAACCTCAGGTTATGCCAAATTTGATATATTGATTGGAAGTGACAGTCCAACCCAAATTTAATGAGAATTCTTGAATAGAATTTGGTGCTGATCTGTAATTAAGGAAACAGTATTCATTATAAAATAACTTATTCAAACTTAATTCATCTAAAAAACTATTGATCCAACAAGTGTAACATTCTTGAAAATCAGGTTTCATATCTAAAAAGCTTAAATAACATGCTGTATTCAGCATTACTTGTCTAACTACATCCTTTTTAGCTTCCGTAGACATTTTATAGAGCCTATTGTAATTATTCCTTCTACTTCTAATAGCGTTACTAGAAACTGCTATTATGCATACTTTCTTCAATCTAAAAAAAAAAGGACTTCATTTAAAATGAAGTCCTTAAATATAAGACTTGGATAGATATTAGTTATTATCAGTCCAGCTCAAATCATCTCTGGTAACATTAGCTGCCATTGTATTGGTAGCATTATCACCTATTGTTCCGTCAAAATCAGGATCACTGTTCGGATGTGCAGTAATAGTGAACTGAGTTGCTCCAGCTGCACTAATAACATACTTACCGTTAGCATTTAACGCTGATAACAAGTCTCCTTGATCAATAGTATCAGATGCGAAAGATAAGTTGTTAAATGTAATACCGGTGAAATCCTGACCACCACCACCTAACTGTGTAGGCTTCATGTAGTAGCTCTGTGCTGAAGCTGCAATATTTGCAACATCTTGACGAACTGCATCCAAGTTAGCTGAATCAGCTGCACTTGAGAAAGTGTTAATTGCAACTACAGTTGCGATACCTACGATTATTGTTACTAATATAACTAGAAGTAATTGTTGTTGTCCCATTGGGTATACCTATTTATTGTTGTTTGTTTGTTGTTAATATAATTTATAAATCAATTTCTTAAAACATTTTCTAAAAATAAATTAGAAATTGTTTATTAGCGTTAAGCTTATTTAACATCAAGAGTACCTAGTCCGAAAAAAATTACAAAAAATAATCAGCACTAAAATTTATACAGTCAATGTAATATTTAGTTAACAGCATATATAAATAGTATCGACATTTTTTTGAAGAAGTTTAAGTTGTTATGTTACTTTTTCAAATATATTTATGAAATACAATTCTACAACTCCATATTTTATATTGTTTTCATTATGGTTACTGGTTTTTTCAGCTAGTAGTCAAATTATGATTATAGCTCCTATCTTACCTGAAATTGGGCAAAGTCTAAACACCCCTATTGAACTACTTGGTAATTTAATTACGGTTTATGCTGTAATGGTTGGTGTATTTGCCATTATTATGGGGCCATTTTCAGATAAGATCGGTCGTCGTAAAATTCTACTGATAGGGACAGGTGGTATGGCAATTTTTTTATTCTGCCATACGCTTGTGGTTGATTTTAAAAGTTTTTTATTGGTTAGAGCGATGGCAGGAATGGCAGGTGGTGTATTAAGTGGAGCGGCTGTAGCTTATGTTGGTGATTACTTCCCCTATGAAAAGCGAGGATGGGCTAATGGTTGGGTTATGAGTGGTATTGCTGTTGGCCAGATACTCGGAATACCTTTAGGAACATTTCTGGCTGAACAATTCGGTTTTAAATCTCCATTTTTGATTTTTGGGATCGTAATGTCGCTTACTTTTTTACTAATTTATATCAAAGTTCCTCAACCCAATGTTGAACTTCATACAGACAAGCTTACTATTCTTTCTACATTCACTAAATACCTGAACCTCCTTAAACGGAAGGACGTGAGCTTTGTAGCCCTGTGTTACTTACTAATGTTTCTAAGTTTATCTGTTTTTATAATTTATTTTCCAACTTGGTTGGAAGATTCATTCGATTCTTCCTTAACTACTATAGGCTATATATTTGCAGTAGGCGGTTTAGCTAATGTCATTGCGGGACCAAGTTCCGGTTGGATATCTGATAAGATTGGTAGAAAAAATATGATAATAACATCATGTCTAGGGCTTTCTGTTTTAATGACCGGTACAACTTTTTTCATTACAGAACTGTCCTTTGCATTTATTTTATTTCCAGTTGCTATGATTTTAATTGCAATGAGAATTAGCCCGTTTCAGGCACTTTCATCAGAATTAGTAAAATCTAATAACAGAGGAACTATGATGAGTTTGTTGGTCGCTATCGGACAAGTTGGTTATGGCCTCGGAGGAACTGTTGCAGGCCCACTCTATTCTATCAAGGGCTATGCCAGCAATACTTATTTTGGTGCATTTGCAATATTTTTAACAGCCTTGGTAGTTTGGAAATTTGTTCCTGAACCAAAGCTCAAATCTAACCCAATACCTGAGCCTTCAATTGTGGAATAGTTTTACTAATGCTTTTTTCGATCTGAAAGACCTGCTTTTTAATAAATTAACTTTCCAAGACGATAAAATAATATGTAACTTTACTAACCTTTAATTATCTCTTTAGGAAAAGCCATGAAAAAATATCATCTAATCAGCTTTATTATAATTCTCATTGCGGTAGTTTCAGCTTGTGAATCTCAGAGCGATAATGAAGTCGTAATCTCAGGTAGTGTAGTCAATGCCACAACTAATGCTCCAGTACCGGATGCTGTTGTCAGAATTACGGCACCTCAAGAATTTTTAAATGAATCAAGAGTTACAGACCAACTTGGTGCATTTACAATTTCCGGACTAAATGTAAATGAAGCTACAGATATTACTTTACAAGTTGGAAAAACTGGCTTTGATAATACTATTGTAAACGTACCTGCTACTCCCGGCCAAACTATTAATCTGGAAAATCCGATTGAACTTTCTGAAGAAGGCAGTGATGATGTAGATGATGGAGATGATGATGGAGAAGGCGTAGCAGGACCCTCTGCCGGACCCGCACAAATAATTCTTACCAGTATATCAAGACAAGCTATAAATATTGCAGAAACGGGGGATGCAATAAGTACTCCTTTTACATTTGAGGTTCAGGATTCAGCAGGTCGTTCTCTAACAAGAGATAATCCTGCAACAGTTGACTTTCAAATTCTTTCCGGTCCGGGAGGTGGAGAAGATATAACTCCTACCAGTTTAGAAACTAATTCAGATGGTAAAGTTACAGCTGCTTTATTTAGCGGTAACAGAGCAGGACCGGTAAAAATTCAAGCTAGTATTACTAGAGATGATGGCACCCGTGTTCGTTCGACTCCGGTAATTGTAGCGATACATGGAGGATTTCCGGATAGTGATCATTTCAGTATTACCTCTACCCCTTCTAACATAGAAGGTTTTAATATCAATAATATACGAAGCACCATAACTGTTGTTTTAGGTGATAAATTCAGCAACCCTGTAAAGCCAGGAACTGTTGTTTACTTCAGTACTACAGGAGGAATTATCCAAGGTTCAAGTACAACCAACAATGATGGTATTGCATCAGTAGAATTAATATCAGCAGATCCTAGACCCGCTAACGGTATGGTAACAATTACAGCAAGTACTGTTGACGAAAATGATGATCTTATTACAAAAAACGCAGTTGGCTTATTTTCCGGAATACCTCAAATTACTAATGTAAATCCTACAACTTTTGATATTCCACCTAACGGGGGTGAAAATTTTACATTTACTGCAACCGATCAGAATGGAAATCCTTTAGCTGCCGGAACACGTTTTAATGTAGAAGTGGGGCAAGGTTTAGATGCTAATGGAGATGCAAATTTTACATTAGGAGACTATATTACTACTGGTGTTGGAGCTACACAATTTTCTTTTTCTGTTAGTGACACTGATGAAGAAGCCGATGACCGCGGAGGAACAACAATTACTATAAGAGTTACTACTCCTCAAGGGAAAGTCGCGTCTTTTCCTATTTCTGGATTTAGATCAAAACGCTCAAACTAATTCAAAACGAGATATACTAATTTTTATATAAATGTTCGACTTTAACAGTACCTCTTATAAAGAGTTTCTTAAAAACTTCAGAAACGACCCTGAGAAAAAAAGAGTAATAGTATTTGCCGGGAATTTCACCGAAAATAGAAAATATGCTTTAAGCCAATTTGAAACTGAAGTTATGGGCGATTCCGTTCATGTTTCTTTAGAAGATCATATCTCTGGTTCAGAATCTGAAACTTATAAAAAGTTAGATCAACTCTTTGATCGTCTATCATCAATAAGGTCACTCATTATTTTCAATAATGCAGAACAATTATGCGGTGTGTATGTTGGACATACATATTCTGTTGTGAAATATGCTACTCCACAGGAAAAATACTTTATCAAAAAATTAAAGGAGTTGAATTGCTCTTGTATTATTGAATTTGAGAACGAAAATCATTTGGATAAAGCTATTGAAAGAGTTGCCGATGCCATTGTAAGATTTAGAGTTCCTTCATCAATAATTGAAAAGGTTTTTTTCTGGCTGAGTCAGGTTAGAGTAAACGGTTCAAACCTTCCCTCCCGTCGCCCGGTTTAACTAAATGGGACCAAGCGAGGAGAATCAATCTAAAGAAGCTTCTATTTGGAGTGAAGTAAAAGCCTCGCTTTCAGGAACAGATAAAGACTTCACAAAAGGTAGTATCGGAAAAGCAATTCTGGTTCTTTCAATTCCGATGGTACTGGAGATGTTGATGGAGTCGGTATTTGCGGTTGTCGATATCTTCTTTGTTTCCAAACTGGGTGCTGAAGCTATTGCAACAGTAGGGATTACAGAGTCTCTGATGACACTGATTTACGCAATTGCCATTGGATTTGCTATGGCCACTACCGCTGTTGTATCCCGAAGATTCGGAGAAAAAAACTACGACAAAGCATCAATAACTGCCGTTCAAGCAATAATTGCAGGAATCTTAGTATCCACTCCGATCGCAATTTTTGGAGGCTATTTTGCTCCGGAATTACTAGTCTTGATGGGCGCTACCGGACAAATTGTTTCTGAGTTCTCTGTGTACACCACTATAATGTTCAGTACGAATTTTGTGATCATGCTGATCTTTGTGATCAACTCAGTATACAGAGGAGCAGGAGACGCTAATATTGCTATGCGCACCCTTATCATCGCGAATGGAATAAATATTATTTTGGACCCTGTTTTAATCTTCGGACTATGGATCTTTCCGGAAATGGGTATCGCCGGAGCAGCTGTTGCCACATCCATAGGACGTGGAATTGGTGTTGGTTATCAATGTTATAAACTTTTCGATGGAAAGACACGAATTAATGTCCTTAAAAAGCATCTTGTTCTGAGATGGGATATCATGTCTAACTTAATAAGGGTTTCTCTTGGTGGAATTGGTCAATTTATAATCGCTACAAGTAGTTGGATCGGTTTGGTTAGGATCATTGCTGAGTTTGGCAGTGTTTCTTTAGCTGGTTATACGATCGCAGTTAGAATTTTAATTTTTTCGATTTTACCATCCTGGGGAATGAGCAATGCTGCTGCAACCTTAGTAGGTCAGAATCTCGGAGCAAATCAGCCTGAAAGAGCTGAAAGGTCAACCTGGATCTCTGCTTTTGCTAACATGGTCTTTCTTGGTATAGTTGGTTTAATATTCTTTACTAATGCTGAATTATTGATGGGTATTTTTACTTCCGATGAAGCCATAATTGACGTAGGATCCAGATGCTTACGAATAATGAGCTACGGATATTTAGCCTATGCTTTTGGAATGGTAATCATTCAGGCCTTTAATGGAGCTGGTGATACTCTCACTCCTACCCTTATCAATTTAGTATGTTTTTGGATCGTTGAAATTCCTCTGGCTTATTTTTTAGCAATGCATTTAGGACTGGCAGAAGAAGGCGTTTTTTATTCAATAGTAGTTTCTGAAACTTTATTGGGAATAATAGGCTTTATATTATTCAAACGTGGTAAATGGAAAACAACACAAGTTTAATGAAAGTTACAATTACACTAGACCGGTCAGGTCGCAGAGGCAAAGAAGTAACCCTCATCAAAAATATTCAACATAATCCTCAACACATCGAAAAAATTGCCAAGAAATTAAAAGGGCAATTAGGAACCGGTGGAACCGTAAAAGGTAAAACGATTGAGATACAAGGAAACCACGTTGAACGTGTAAAACCCCTCCTTGAAAAAGAAGGTTTCACTTTCTAAAGCGAAACCTTGCTTTCTTGTCTTGGATCTAGATCGTATAACGAAGAAGCAGTAGCTTGAACCGTTTTATACCATTCATTTCCATACTTATCATTGATAGTATAGAAATCAGCAAAATCAGGTTTTCTTAGGTTCATCTTCCATTCCTGAGTCTTTGATTTAAAAGACGGATCAATATGCATGAGTTCATGGTAAAGCACCATCTCTTTAGTTTTGGTATCAAGCATATCCCATAATTCTCCTGAAAGCTCTATCAGATAATCGTTACCGGAGTAGTACTTAACTTCCCTAGTTGCTTTCATACACTTTGCAGCTCTCTGTTTTGAGATATTGGGGTAAACCAAAAAGTAACCGATCTCAGCTGGTCCAAACTCCATATTGTTTTTTGCAATTACATCTTTAGCAATCTTCTCCACTTCGGGAGATTCCATTAATTGTTTATCACTTGATGTTACTTCTACCGGCTTCAATAAATCGTTATCGTTCATTCCTGATTTTTTCTTTCTTTTTGAATAATTACTGTTGATGCTACTATCGAATACTCGATTTGCTCTCCTTGTATACTATCAGAGCTTTTTCCGGCGTCTTCAGCATAATGCTTAGCCTTCTCTTCTGATAAAGCTTTCTTGCTTAGCTCTCCTATAATAGTAACTTCTTTTCCTTCTGAATCAGTTGGAACAAAGAAATCATAATCCTTAAAAGTGATTCGAGCAGAATAATCCCCTTCCTGAGCTATAAAAAAGCAGCCTTTCTTTTCACATACTTCAGCTATTGATGTGTTAACAACAACTGTAGAACTTTTTTCATCGTCCGTTAAAACTTCGGTAAGTGATTTAGGCTTTTCATATTCCTCTATATTGGTGCCATAAATTTCAAAATTATCTGTAACCCGGACAGGTTCAGAGAGTTTGATTACTTTCTTTGTGTCTTGAGCGAAGACACTCGATCCCATAAGAATCGTTAATACAAGTATGGATAATGGTTTCATAAAAATCCTTTATTAATTGTTGAAATGAAAATACTAATTAAGCTATCAATTGTTAACCTTGATTATTAATTATTCTATATTAAGTTATACATCAATTTTTAAATACTTTGTATTGAAAGCTTTTTTTTCTGCAGTTTTTGGTTTCGGATTTGGTTTATTTGTTGAAGGCTTTTCCCGGATTATCATTTCATTTTTTCACAAACAAGAATTCTACTTTTTTGGAATAGAGTCTTTACCGGGTTTTTCATGGATACTTATTATTTATATCGTTTCATTTATGGCAACATGGCTTGGAGTAATGTTAGCACTGAGCATGGCTGATCCGCACTCTAAAAAAGCATTTTATGTCATTACCTCCTTGATTATTTTTTGGATAATATTTGAAACTTTGGCTTCGCTCAAAGTAGTTCCGTTATGGTATTTAATGACGTTTCCAATTACTTCTCTTCTTGGTTTATTTACAGCAAAATTCACATACAATCTTAATAAAACTCACAATGCGCCCTCTGATTCTTAGCATCTTTTTATTGATAGCTTTAAACTGTACATCTAACAATGACTATTCGGTTAAGGAATTCACATCTCCAAGTGGTGAAAATGCTTCTTTACCGCGACTTTTTACTGATAACACCGGAACTGTATTTCTCAGTTGGGTTGAATCTAAAAGAGATACCTCTTCCCTGTTTTATTCTTCACTTGATAATGATCAATGGTCAAAGCCAAAACTCATCGCTAAATCTGATAGTTGGTTTGTAAACTGGGCAGATTTCCCTTCAGTAATTGGCAAAGATGGAAAAGCAGTAGCTGCACATTGGCTACAAAAAGTTCCGGGTGGCACTTACGCTTATAATGTCAACATTGTCGGTTCTGCTAACGACTGGGAAACCGTACTTACCCCTCATAAAGATAATACACCAACCGAGCATGGCTTTGTAAGCATGACTCCAGCTTCTGATACTACTTTTTTGAGTATCTGGTTAGATGGCAGGAATACAGCCGGTTCCGGTGGTCATGATAGCCATACTTCAGACTTGTCTTCAGCAATGACTTTGAGGTCAGCATTCATTAATAGTGATTTAAAGGTTGAAGAAAGCTTCTTAATTGATGCAAGTGTATGTGATTGTTGTGGGACATCAGTTGTACAAACACAAAATGGATTTATAACAGCATATAGAAACCGAACCGAAAACGAAATTCGAGACATATATATTTCTCGTTATATGAACGGTAAATGGGAAGAGCCCGCTTCAGTTCATGATGATAATTGGGAGATAGCAGCATGCCCTGTAAACGGCCCTGCAATAGACGCACAAGGTCAAACAGTTGCAGTTGCATGGTATACAGGTGCTAATGATATATCTAAGGTTAAAATGGCCTTTTCTTATGATGAAGGAAAATCATTTGAAACGCCCGTATTGCTAGATAACGGAAACCCACTTGGAAGAGTCGATGTCGAGTTCATTTCAAATGATGAAATACTGGTGAGTTGGATGGAAAGAAATATGGAAGATCGTTCTAAAGCATCTTTTGTAGCAAAGAAGATCACTACAGATGGAGAAATTCAGAATGAATTTGAATTTTCTTTAATGGAATCGAGCAGAAAAAGTGGGTTCCCACAAATAAGCAGCTATAAAAATTCAATTATAGCTGCTTGGGCTGATGTAAGCGATCAGAATTCTTCTAAAGTTAAAGTGGCTATTCTAGAATAAGAGGAAACTCACCAAAGTTCATTAATTCGGCAATTTTAATTCCAATATCTGTGTTGTCATGCCATCCGGTGAACTGAATTGCATTGGGTCCATAAGCCATTAAGGCTACGGGTACTCCGGTGTGATAATCAGTAACCCATTCAACTTTTAGCTTATGAGGATCATCTGAGGCTGTCATCATTGTCATACCACCTGTTTCATGATCTGCAGTAAGTACTACCAAAGTTTCGCCATCTTTCTCTGCAAATTCTAAAGCAGCATTAACTGCATCATCAAAGTCTTTCATTTCACGAATCACATACTCAGCATCGTTACCATGACCTCCCCAATCAATTTGACTGCCTTCAACCATCAGGAAGAAACCTTTTTCATTTGATTCTAATTTAGAAATAGCTGTATTCGTCATCTCTTGCAAGGTAGGAGTTCTGTTCTCACTTTCGATTCCGGAATTAGCAAAAAGCCCTAAGATCTTACCTGTTTTAGAGTTTTGCATCTCCTCTGCTGTTGAAACATATTCATATCCATTGGTCTCAAATTCCTCAATTATATTTCTGTCATCTTTACGTGAGCTTCCTTCCTGATTCTGAGGGATAAAGAACTCTCTTCCACCACCCAAAAATATATCATTACCGGAATTCACATATTGTTCAGCAATTTCATTCTGACTTCCTCTGGAACGCACATGCGCAGCAAAGCTGGCAGGAGTGGCATGTGTAATTGTAGAAGTTGCAACTAATCCTGTGCTCATCCCTTTTTCCTTAGCTAGTTCCAACAGTGTTTTACAGTGAGAACCATCGGGTAAATAAGCTATCATCCCATTATCTGTTTTCATACCACAAGAATAAGCAGTAGCTCCGGCGGCGGAATCAGTAATTAAAGAACTGGAAGATTGAGTTTTTACGATTCCTGTAACAGGCATTTTTTGTAAGTTCAAATAGCCATCCGGTCCTACTATATTTAATTGACCTGAAGAGATTTGTGCTAATCCGGTTCCATCTCCAATTAACAAGATCACATTCTTGATCTTAGTTTCATTTACCATTGGTAAACGTTCCGTATTTGAGGTACTGGTTTTAACTACTTCAACTTCCTGGCTTTTAGTACATGCAAAGCTAAAAAGTACAATTATTAGTATGCTTTTCAATTTCATTTTTTTGGTATTTTTTAAGTGAAATTAGAGTATTAAGATTAACAGAATATAAACTACTTAGGAAGTTTAGGAATAAAAGATTTAATAAGCCCCCAAATTCCTTTTGATGGTTTGCGCACCTTTTGCTTTCTGTCCTTTGCTTTTTCAATTCGGTCAGGCCGGTCTTGCTTACTCCATAATTCAGGTTTTTTCTTCTCCTTCTCTTTCTTCTTCTTGTCTTCCTTTTTATTGGGCTTTGTTTTCTTCTTTAACTTGACCTCAATTTTTTTCTTCTCAGCTTTTTTTGGTTCAGAAGCTTTTTTCGTAGGTTTTTCAGACTTCTGAGCTTTGTTCTTAAGTTCAACTTTAATCTTTCCGTCCTTATCCGTTGAAATTACAACAGTCTCTTTTTCAACATTAATAGGTTTAGTACCATCAGAGATCTTATTGTTTGGCTTAGTCTGCGGCTTTTTGGCAGGCTGAGTTTTGGGCTTTGGAGATTCTTCTTTTGAAGATTTCTTTTCTTCCGGCAAATCAAGAAATTTAAGGTCGTCTCCTACTTTTTTCTTTATAGGGTCAAAATATTTCTCATCTGCTTTGCTTACCAAAGTAATTGCAATTCCTTCCTTATCATATCGGCCGGTTCTTCCACACCTGTGGATATAGTCTTCAACAGCTCTTGGTACATCATAATTGATGATAACCGAAACATTATCAATATCAATTCCTCTGGCTAAAACATCAGTAGCCACAATAACAGGAACCGTTCCGTTTTTAAAAGCTCTTAATGAAGCTGTTCTTTCTTCCTGAGATCGGTCTCCATGGATACTGCCTGCATTGATGCCCTTTTTCTTCAGCGCTCTTTCTAATTCATTTGTTCCCTTTTTGGTTGCAGAGAATATAATGCAAGAGGTCCAGTCAAGCTCATCTAATAGGTCTTGAACAGCTCCTAATTTCTTTCTTGGAGGAGCTTGATATGCTCTTTGATCTACTTGTTTCGAAGTTGTAGAAACTTCTATTTCAATTTTGATCGGATCCTCCATCACACTTTTCATAAGCTTTTGAAGCTCTTTGGGCATTGTAGCTGAAAAAAGCATGGTATGGCGTTTCTTCGGAAGCTTATCAATAATGTGATTTACATCAGGAAGAAAACCCATATCAAGCATTCTGTCTGCTTCATCAAGTACCAAAAAATTGATATTACTGAAATCAACATCCAACACTTTCATTTGATCGATAAGTCTTCCTGGAGTTGCAACAATAATATCAACACCGGCTCTTAAAGCGTTTGCCTGTCTTGAAAAATCCTCACCTCCGATAATAGTAGCGGAACTTATTCCACAATGATAACCTAAAGCAAAAATCTGCTCATCAATCTGCTGAGCTAATTCTCTTGTTGGTGATAGTATTAATGCTTGAGTCCCTTTTGATGGATTTCGAAGTATTAATTCAATAATTGGTATTACAAATGCTCCGGTTTTACCGGTACCGGTTTGTGCCGCTCCTAAAATGTCCTTGCCTTTTAAGGCTTCCGGAATGCTTTGTTCCTGAATGGGAGTTGGTTCTGAATAACCAATATCGTTTAATCCCATCTGAAGAGACTCATGGAGCTCAAAATCTTTAAATGTCAAAGTGCTAAATTTCTTAAAAGTTCTAAATCATATAAATATACACAGAAAGTACGGAATATATATTCCACTTTGGTGGTATTTTCCTTTACTTTTAGTACAGAATTTAAATATCAATCAAAAAAATACTATGACTTTTAAAAATTCATCGAGATTAGCCCTGTTTTTAGTTTTAATAGTTGGCTTAGCTTGTGACAATTCAAGTAATACATCCATTAACAAAAATACAGACCTTTCTTCAGCTCAGGATAGCATAAGTTTTGCTTTAGGATATCAAAATGGAGATTTCTTTGCTCGTGAAGGAGCTACAGAATTTAGCTATGATGCATATATAGCTGGTTTTATTAATGGAGTAGAACAAACAGAAACGCTGGACCAGGCAACAAGAAACTCATTGATTAATGACTTTAGAATTCAATTAACAGTTGCGCTAAAAGAAAAGAACCGTTTGGAAGGTGAGGCTTTCTTAGCTGAGAACAAAACTAAAGAAGGTGTAATGGAAACTGAATCCGGCCTACAATACAAAGTGATTGAAGAAGGTACGGGAGTCTCTCCAGATCCTGAAAATACAGTTGTTGTTCATTATGAAGGCACATTCATTGATGGCGAAAAATTTGACAGTTCATATGATCGAGGTCAGCCTTATGAGTTACAATTAAATAGATTTGTTAGAGGTTTCACAGAAGGTGTAGCCTTAATGAAAGAAGGTGCAACATATATGCTATATATACCTTCTGATCTTGCTTATGGTGAGAACCCTAGACCAGGCGGACCAATAAAGCCTAATAGTACCTTAATTTTTAAAGTAGAATTAATTTCTGTGAAGTAAATCCTATTTATAAAAGAAAAGCCCGTGATCTAAGATCACGGGCTTTTTTATTGTCTTTTATTCAGCTAGTTATGAAGCAAGGTTTGTAAGTATAATTATACTTGTTACCGCTTCAAGATTAGCTTTGCTCATTGAAGTTGTGCTTGCATTATCATCTGAAGTTGATTCAACATCACTGAAGAACGTTGCAAAGATATTCAATGCAAGGTCAGCTGAAGTCGTGCTTGAAATAGCATTCTCAAATATTGTTTTTGCACCAGTCTGAGAGTTTATCTCTGTATTAACACTGATCACAAAGTTAGCTTCTACTGAAGAATCACTTTCCATAACTGTTTGAACTTCTTCCTGATACTCTTCAAAAGCAGCTTCTACGTCAGCTTTTACACCTACAGCTGTTTTTAGTGCAGCCTTAAGCGTTACACCAGCGTCTGCAATTGCTTGTTTAGAATCATCAGACATTTCAGAAGCTTCAGCTTCAGCTCTTACAGCAGCATCAATTGCAATACCGGCCATAATAGAAGTTTGAGTTCTTACTGAGTTTTCAACTTCTTCAGAAGCAGAACTTATGTTATTGATCATTACTCTTCCCCAAACTTCGATAGCTTGAGCAGCTTTATCAGCTTCAACACCAGCACTTACAAAAGCATTTGCTGTTGTTTCTATGAATAAATCATAAGCTTCGGTTTCAGCTTCAGTTGAACTTGCTGCTTCTAGATCTGCTTCAAGACGTGCTTGAGCATCTGCAAGTATTTCAAGTGTAGCTTCATACTTTTCTTCACCGTTATCTTCTACTTCATTTGCAAAGAAATCAGCTCTTGCTTCAGCAGAACTTGCTAAAGAAGTAGCAAATTTAGATGCTAATGATGTATTACTTCTCACTTCACTCTCGTTTGCTGCGGTAACCATGGTCTCAATATCAGACTTAGTTACAAGGTCAGCATCGCCTTGAGCTACTAGCCTTGCAAAAACATTACTCTCTGCAGTTGATTCGTTATCAATAGGCTTCAGAAGGATTGTTTGTCCATTTTCTACATTAGCAGAAAGGAAACCCATCGCTTCTGATCCATTATTTTCTGCAACTACAACAAAATTTTGTACTGCATTTGCATCAAATGAAAGAGAAAAATCACCGTTTGCATCGGTAGTGGTTTCTGCTCCATCAATTGTATTGATAGAACCATTTGAGGTTACAGTTGCCATTGTTACTACTGTGCCCTCAGGTAGTGCTTTGGCATTAGATTGAGACTGTTCAACATTACCATTCACGGTAGCTGAATCAGAATTATTATTACTGTCTGAGCAAGCAAAGCCAAAAACTGCAAGCATCAGAATCATTATTGGGTATTTATAAAATTTGTTAGTCAACATATTTAGTTGTTTTGTTTTGATTAACTACTCTCTTGAACAAGCTATAGTCCAAGTTGTTCCGAATAAGGGATTAATTTTTTTTAAACATCCTATGTTGAGTTATAGTCGTATGCTTTATACTAGATTATATTCATCTCATAATTAAGAATTTCTAAGGGATTTAATCCCTTAAATACCTGATATTAAAATAGGAGATCAGATATCATCCAATCTCCTATGAATACGTTGGCTTTTTCGGGGTACAATCAGAAAGCTGTAGCGCATATGCGTTACGGCTTTTTTTATAAACTATGTTTTATTTTATCCCTGATAGAACTGGTTCGTTTAATCTCACTGCTAATTGTTTCCTTTATCAGTGCCCTTTTTCCTACTACAAGAGTGTTTTTACGCCCTCTTGTTACACCAGTGTACAATAATTCTTTAGAAAGAATAGAATTATGCTCTTTTGGCAAGAATATATATACCCTATTAAATTCTGAACCCTGGCTTTTATGAATAGTAATAGCATAAGCTAAGCTAAAATTGTGGAGCTCTGAGATTTTGACTTCTTTCTCGTCATCGAACTTGACCACAAACGAATTATCCTCAAGACGAGTACATATTCCAATTTCACCATTACTAAGACCGAGTAATGGATCATTTTTTGTAATCATAATTCTTCGCCCTGCATACCATTCATTTGCCACAGGAATTTTAAGTAGACTTTTTATTTTACTTTCGATAAGCCTGTTCAAGTTTTCGGTTCCAAAAACTCCTTTTTTATTTGAACATATAAACTGTGAATCGAATTTTTGATTTACAATTTCTTCTGAATAAGTATTTAATAAACTGTTTACATTTTCAGTATCAGGCTCAACTAACTGAACTTGATCAAAATCGTGAATTACTTCCTCGAATGATTTTAGATCTTTATTATTAATCGCTTTTGCCAGTTGGGGAATTCCGGAACTTAATTCCGAACGATAGCTCTTGTTCAGTAAAACTATATTATCATTTAGAATATTGACCGAATTCGATTGTTGACCTTCTAAACCATGCTTAGAAAGCGTTTCTATTGATTCACTTGTAAAGCAATTATCAGCTTCAAAACATATATCTCCTAATACTGAACCGGCTTCAACAGATGAAAGTTGATCTTTGTCCCCAAGTAAAATGAGTTTTGCAGAGCTTTTAAGAGCTCTAAGCATACTTACCCACATTCTGATGTCAAGCATTGATGCTTCATCAATAATAATTACATCCTGAAGTAACTTCTCATTTTCATTATATCTGAATTCACCATCCGATCTGGCCCCAAGTAGTCGATGCAGAGTTACTGCTTTAAAGTCCACATCAAGATCCGATATCGATTCATTTAACCGTTCAGCGGCTTTCCCTGTTGGTGCAGCAAGCGCAATATTGATTTTAGGATCAAAGGTCCTTAGCGCTTCAATTATCTGTTTAGCTGTGTATGTTTTTCCGGTTCCTGGCCCTCCTGAAATGATCAGAAAGGATTTTGTTAATGATAGAAATACAGCCAGTTTTTGATAATTGAGTTCTTTATGGATATCCGGAAAAAGACTATTTACTTTATCAATTACATTGGGATCTAAAATAGTCGAGGGTTCATTTTTCTTCTTTTTTAACCAGTGTACCAACTCATTTTCGTAGCTCCAATATTTGTGGAGATATAGACTATTTTTTTCTAAAATGAATGGCTTGTAATCTTCAGGAGAGCCAATTATTTCGGATGAAATTAACTCATGCTTTAACTTTGTTAGATCAATCTTATCAATTCCCAATTTTTGAGCAAGAATTGAATCACTTAACGCCTCTAAATTAGTGCAAATATTTCCATTCAATTGATCGTTTACGGCAATTAAAGCACACTTTATGATCACATCTTGAGTATCAGGATAATTTCTTAGTAGAACTTTTATAAACTCAAATTCAAATTGGTCAATTTCATTCTCTTTTCGAAGTGATCTTAGATATGGTGCCTTTTTATCAATCAATAGCATCCTCCATCAGTGTTGCTATTCTTTTGATTATTTCCTCTTTTGGTTTATCGAAGAAAACTCCCGAACCGGACTGTTCAGAATCTATTCCCCTTAAAAACAAATAGAGGACTCCTCCGAAATGTTGATTGTACTCAAATTCCGGCAATCTCTGTTTTAGAAACTTATAAAGAGCAACCGTATAAATATGATACTGAAGATCATAGTTTGATGAGAAAATAGCCTCTTGTAGTTTTTCAGATGAGTAATCTTCTAGTTCATAACCTAAAAAATTACTTTTGTAATCAAGAATGTAGAACTTTCCTTTATATCTGAAAATCAGATCAATAAAACCTTTCATAAATCCGGAAATAGATTCTTTTTTACTTTGAACAGGATCAACATCTTTTCTTATTTCAGAAATAATCCGATCAGCTGAAAGGTTAGTAACCGGAAAATAAAACTCCATTTCCTTTAACAAAGAAGACTCATCAAGATCTTCAAGTCTCATATTATCGAATAGAGTGTGCTCTAAAATCTCAAACACCCATTCGCTTAGCACTTCTTTCCAATCAAAATCAAATCTTAGCTGTGTTAGCTTTTCTGATACTACATTATCTACGCTAGAATGGTTGCCGAAAGAAATATCTTCAAAAATGAAATGGAGTAAATTTCCTGTATCCGCTCCCTTAGGAAAGGTAAGTTTAGATCTGCTCGATTCTTCAAGTTCATCCGAAATGGTTTCCTCAACCGTCATTTCAAATTCATCATAATCTTTATGGTTATCAGTTTCATGATTCATAGAAATAGAAGAAAAACTCAAAACTCTTTTGAAATCAAAGAGATCTCCTCTTTTATTCTCCTGTACCGCCAAACCATGTGAAAAGTCATTGTTAAGTTCTCTCTTTATCTCTTCCACATCGATAGAAGCAATTAATTTATCCTTTGAAGTCAAAAACTCAATATTCTCACTTTCATTTAACACAGAAAAACTCTCTTCCAAAAGCTGTTTTTTGTCTTTAGGCTTGAAAGATTTATCAAAAATTATCTCAGGTTCACAAAGAGTGCCAAGTAATGATGAATTATAAATGCCTTTATAATTAGCAAAAGGAACTATACATGCATATTTAGCTCTTGTAAAGGCAACATAATTTAATCGGATTGCATCTGCTAATGACTCCCTCCTGCTTTGTAAAACAATTTCTTCGTCCGGGTTTTTAGAAAGATCAATACAAAGTCGGTTTTCTTTATCATGATATTCGGTAAGTTTTAATCCTTTTGAACCCGAGCTTTCGAAATCATCCCATAAAAAAGGAATTAACACAATGGGATACTCTAGTCCTTTACTGGAATGAAGAGTTGAAATTGTAACAAGATCTGAATCACTTTCCAGCCTTATTAATTCATCATCAGTTACATTTGAATTCTTTTTTGACTTCTTACTCAAGTATCTGATCAATGTATAAATAGAAGCATTGGTCTTTTGCTCTTCTTTCGACAGAAGTTCCAGTATATGTTCTATATTTGTTAACCGACGTTCAGGCTGTTCTTTTTTGGCCAAATTCTCTCTTATCTTGAAAAAAGAATCCAGAACTTTAAATCCTGAGATCAACCCTTTTTCAGTAAAACTGTCTTCTGCTTGTAAAAAAACACGGATGATCTCTATCCATCTTTTATCATTTTTCTCGAGATCAATTATATCTTTTGCATTGAAACCGATTAAAGAGGTAACAAGTGCCGCCCTGACTAATCCCGGGTTTGAATTATCGGCAACTGCTTTTAAAATGATCAGGAGGTCTTTGCTTTCCTTACTATTAAAAACTGATTCCCGGGCTTTTACCGAACTTTTAATATTCTTTGCAATTAAAGCCGACTGAATAGCTTGCGCTTCTACTCCTTTCCTAACTAATACAGCAATATCCTTTGGTTGTACAAGACGATCATCAATTCTAAAATCTTTACTTAATAATTCTGAAATTTGCTCAGAAACGTATTCACAAATAACATCTGAACATTCTTCTTTTTTGCCGTCAAATTCACAATCAACTATAGAAAAAGGGACACAAGGGTTTCCATTTAATTTTAACTGAGGTGTTTTTTTATTCTCAGGATATTTAGCTGCCCGAAACTTCGGGTTTTGACCTACAAAGGGAGTTTCTTTGTTCGCAAATATCTCATTTACTGATGAAATCATCTCTTTATTTGAACGATAATTATGATCCAAAGAGTATTTTCTTTCATCAGGCACATCTTCCGTAGCTTGAAAATAGGTGAACAGATCTGCACCCCTGAAACTATATATCGCTTGTTTAGGATCGCCAATCATGAACAAAGATGATGAAGATCCTTTAAAAATACTTTTGAAGATAGAGTACTGAATCGGATCAGTATCCTGAAACTCATCTACCAAAGCAACCGGGTAGAGAGCTGAAAGTTTATTTTGCAGATCTTTACTCAGGTTTTCATCTACCTTTTGAAGAATGTCATCGAATGTAAGAACATTGTCTTTTTCCTTTTGTGCAGAGATCTTTTTCTGAACTTCCTGAATACATTCTATTTCAAAGTGTGATACGATCTTATCCATTTCTGCAGATCTACTTAAAAAGACATCTATCAGCTCACAAATCTCGGGGAATTCAGGGTTATAACCTTTAGTCGTTCCCCTATCCATCTTTGTAAGTCCAAATGATTCTAGTTTTTCAAAACCACTTAACGGAGTTTCTGAATGACTTATCCAATCTTCAAAATTTTGAAAATAGATCTTAAAAGATCCCGGTCTGTACCACCCCCCATGCATTTTCCCTGAAAATATAATTTCTTCAAGTTCTGCTTTATCCTCTTGCCATCTTTCCTGAATTCTTAAATAAGCTTCCTTTATGTCATTAAAAATGAGTTCTCTTTCAGTTTCAGTGAGCAAAGCCGGCTTTAAACTGGCATATGGCTTATTAATTACTTGTTTTAAAAGTCCTGCTAAATTATCAGGATTTATCTTATCTGAAATAAAATGATCAATTAATTTTCTACCGAAACTAGATTCAGAATGATCACGAATAAATTTTCTCCAAAACTCATCTACATTTTCTTGTATCAGATCAGAAGGATCAGTCAAAATTTCAAAATCAGATTGGACATTAAGTTCGGTACTGAATTCTTTCAATAACTTTTGACAAAATCCATGAATAGTAGAAATAACGGACTCATCGAAAGTAAAAAGTGCAGATTGTAATTGTTTTAATGATTGTTTTGGATCTCTTTTTAATAATTCCTGAAAAAAAGGATCGTTCTGTGAGCTTCCACTCTTAAATGCATCTATACATTCTGAAATTCTTGATCGGATGCGTTGTTTAAGCTCTGCCGTAGCATCTTCAGTAAATGTAAGTACAAGGATCTCAGAAGGTGTTAATTCCTGATCAATTAAAGCTCTGATATACAGAGAAGTGATATTGTATGTTTTTCCGGTCCCTGCACTCGCCTCTACAAGATTAAGGCCTTTAAACTCAATATTAAAAACATCTAGAGACTTCAAGACAGATCTCCTATTGCTTTTAAAATTGGGAGCCATAACTCTTTAGATGACTTTTGAAAAGACTCACTTTCTATGAAATCAATGTCAGAAAACATTAGACTATTATAGTAGCTATCGCTTTCTGAAAATTCTCCCCAGCCATCCCAGGTTTCATATGCCTTTTTGATCGCCTCTTTATCTGATCCGGTTTTGAAATGAGTTTTTGCAAACTCAAAGCTGCTTTCTACTGGGTAAACTTGAGATGCAGGTTGTTCCAGTGCTTTATGATAGAATTCAATCAGACGGATTAACTCATCTTTAGAGCTTATTGTCTCCTCGTTTATTTTTAAACTTTTAAGCTCCTCTTTTTCAAAGTAAAACAACTCACTGTTAAAATCGGCTCCAAGGTTTAAGGAAATATGATTTAACCATAGTTTTAGTACGTTCTTCCCTTTCAATGATCCTAATCTGATCTCTACATACGAATCTTCAAAAACATTACTGACAATGCCATTAAGGGTATAGGGTTTTAAAGCTGAACCACTATCTATCTCTATCCTGGTTTTTGTGTGCAAGTCATATTTTTCCCGAACCAGATTGAGCTTATTTATAAGCATCAGGTTAGTATTAAAATCAATTTCTCCAGGATAACCCTCAGGAACAAGTCCTTTACTTTTAGAAGCTGACCTGATCTGATCAAAGTCTACATTTTCAAATAGTGCATCCTGTAGAAAATCCTTTAGAAAATACTTATCGAGCATTTGTGTTTCGAAGAGTTCACGATCGCTAGGATCATTAAAATCATCATAGTTAGAAATGCCAAGCTTTTCTCTGCATAAAGTTTTTGGTGGATCTGAAAAAAATGAAATGAGTTCATTAAGAGAAATTTCAAATTTATTTGCGTCTTCCGAAAAAGTCAGATCTTGCTCGAATAAATTGTCGTTCTCAGGATCGTTTTCATAAATAAACTTTGTAAGCATCTTTCTTCTATCAGAAAAGCTTATTAGTTCTGTATCATTTTCGTTGAAATATTCTTTTTCGAAACCGTGCAACCTGTGCTTTTGAATACTTAAAGATATCCCATTAGCCTTGCAGGTCTCTATTAATTCCTGAAGAAGTACAGATGGCATTGATTCAACAATTGACTGGCTATTCTGCCCCAAATAACTAATATGTAATTTCTCTTTTGCAGAATTGATCATATCAAAGAACAAATACCTTTGCTCATGTTTTTCAATTCTGTCGCCGGGAACCGGATGCCGATGTATTAAGTCGTAATCAGGTCGTAAAACAGGCGATGGAAGCACTTTATCATTAAGACCAAGTATTGCAACAAATTTATATGGAATATTACGGTTAGGTACATACTCGCTTATGTTTACACCATGTCCGAATGAGACGTTAGCAGAATTAGATTCCTTAAATTGTTTCTTTAGCCATATGGAAAACAACTCAAAATTTATAGTTCGGTTAATATCAACAGTATCTATTTTTGTTTGTATCTCTTGAAGCCTGCTTATCAAACTTTTAACCTGAAACACACCATCATATTCTTTTAATAAGAAATTCTCAGCGAGCACAACCATTTTTTTTAACCAATCTGAAAATGTATTTGATCCTTGCAACGAAGAAATGTGGTCTTTAAGGCTTGATACAAACGATGATAATTTAGCAAGCAAGGCAAGAGATTCTGAATTCAAAAACTTTGAATAAACAGATTTTCCTTCTACAAGATTGAACGGATCTGATTCTATTGCATAACCAAGGAATAGTCTGTCTAAACCGGTTATCCATGAGAAGACAGAATCATCTACTCCACGATGTACATGAAGATCAACTACCCATTCCCGTATTATTTTTTGCTCGTTTTCAGAAAATTTCCATTTATCTGATATAATCGGATTGTTAATGAGCTCCAGAATGGAGTTAACTTTAAAATCTGAATTCAAAACAGATAAAAGTTCTAAAAAGGTATTTTTTGGTAATTGAGCACGATCTTCAAATGCTTTTCCCAGAGGAATATTAGGTTCATTTACAGCTTCTGATAAAACATCATTCAATACATTTTTATAATCATCTATTTTGGGGACCAGAATCATACATTCTTCCGGTTTTAGTTCGCGATCTTCATTAAAAGCTTTAAGCAACTTATCTTTTAGTAATTCCGCTTCTCTTCTGATATTATAGCAGGAATGGATTTGTAAGGTCTTGTCTCCTAGTCCAGTATCTGTTGTAATCCTATTCTGAAGAATTCCCTGAACTTTTTTTAGCGTTGAAGATTCAAAATTCTCTTCAGGAATTGGCACTTTCTGAACATCACCCCCTGCACTTTGCAGGCTGTCATCAACAACCAGTTTATTATCAAGATGTGTTTTTAAAAGCGATTTTGAGAAAGAATTGTCATCAGAAGTATTTATCAACTTTTCGTAAGCATATCCAAAATCATGAACGTCAATTTTGTTCGCTAACAGAGATATGATATCTGCAAAAGGTTTTGAGTAATGAGGCAGGCTGAAAACCCATATTTTATCCGGTAATTTATCAAACGGAAAAGAGCCATCACCGATCCATTCTTCAAGAGAATCTAACGCATCAACTCTGGTGATAACCTGCTCTTTTGTTGACCAGAAATCTGACAACTTTCTCCATAACTTCGCTTGCCATATTTCATGCTTGGAATGATAATTGAGTTTATTCTCTTCCCATTTTTGAATCAATTTTGGTCGAAATACCTGATACAAGTCAAAAACGTCCGAGATAGAGGTGCTGAGTTGAAGTAATAACTTTGGATCTAAAAATTCTTTTCCAGTGATCTCCTTAACCAAATAATTATCATTGTTAAGTACCTCAAATATAGATACTTGCATAGGTAATCGATCAGATGGCAGATTCTTTGGTAGTTCAGGTCTGTGTAACCTATATAATTTCCATAAAAACTCAGATGGCAAAATGAATTCGTTATTAGCAGAAATTGATCGTTTGCTTGCTTCCTGCAACTTCATCCATTGTTGCATTTCATTGTTTTGAACAATAATCCAGTTTTTGGAAAAAGGATCCAGTGGAGAATTCTTAGATAGTACATCCAAGAATTTATCAGACAGGTTTATAATAGAGTTAGAAGTATATTTGAAAAACATATGCCATTTTATCTGGCAAAAGTATACAAAATTGGGAGGGTCAAATCAGAACTATTCTTTCTGATTTTCTTTATCTAGCATTACTTTTAAGAAATCATTTACAACAGAACTATATGATTCTCCTTTCTGATCAGCAATAGCTTTAATTCTGTTAATAGTCTCTTCCTGCAAATAATAGCTTGTCACTTTTTTTTGGTTTGACTTTTCGACATCACTAGTCCCATTATCAGAAGTGTCCTGAGTATTTTTAATAAAATCGAATGAGGCATGACTCTTTAAGCTGTAAGCTAAAGGATTATGTCCCAAACTCGCTTTTTTAGACATTTTCTAATGGCCGTTCTTTATTTCCTTAGCTAGTGCAAAGTAATCTTTTGCTCCATTACTCTTCCCATCATATTCAAAAATTGTTTTGTGATGACTTGGAGCTTCTGCCAGCGCAACATTATCTCTTATAATTGTACTGAACACCTTATCTCCGAAATAGTCTTTTATATGCCCTACTACCTCTTTGTTAAGGTTTTTACGACTGTCATAGAGTGTACAAATAATGCCTCCTACTGCTAATCTATTGTTCAACCTTTGTTGTACTATTTTTATTAAGTCCAACAATTTAGATAATCCATGAAGTGCTAAATACTCTGATTGAAGCACTATAAATATATCTTCAACAGCAGTAAAAGCATTTAAAGTCAAAAGACCAAGATTAGGGGGGCAATCAATAAGTACAAAATCATACTCATCATCTTTAATTTGATCAAGGACATTCTTAAGCAAACCTTCTCTGGCTGGTTCGTTTGCCAATTCAAGTTCTGCTCCTGATAATTCTAAAGATGAAGGGATAAAATCAAAACCATTATGTTTTACAATAGCTTCATGAGCCTTAGCCTTGCCTTTTAAGGTATGGTAGATAGTCTTTTCCATACGATTGGAGTGCATTTTTAATGAGTAAGTTAGATTGGCTTGAGGATCAAGGTCAATTAATAATACTTTTTTTCCCAACTTAGCTAACCCGGCACCAATATTAATGGTTGAAGTGGTTTTCCCAACACCACCCTTTTGGTTTGTCAATGCAATAGTTTTCATTCTGTATAGAAAATTTTGTCCTAGTTCTGAGTATTTCTTCTATACTTATAGAGATTGAGGAATCCCCATTGTTACATTTCAGTTCTAAACTTTAAATTAAAAAATGCTTAAGTATTAGAATCTACATATTGAACAAACCTAATTGGTTCAATGTTGATAAACATCGTACATTAATTAAAAAAAGTTAGATGAGATTTTTTAGTAGAAAACTTATTAAACCACAAGATCTTAACGCTCACGGAACGTTGTTTGGAGGAACTGTACTGAGTTGGATTGATGAAGAAGCAGCTATTTTTGTTTTGTGTCAACTGGGCAAAGGCAATATAGTTACTAAATATATGTCTGAGATCAATTTTGTGAATTCAGCACCATTAGGTGAAGTTATTGAAATCGGAATGGAAACAGTTAAGTTTGGAACAACTTCCATAACCGTGAAATGTGAAGTTCGAACAAAGTTTGAAAAGAAAACGATTATCACAATAGATGAGATAATTTTTGTTCATTTGGATGAGTTTGGCAAACCCTCCCCTCATTTTATAAAACAAGCAGTAAACGAATAAATATGGCAAAACTAATAGACTTTACTGCTTTAAATGAGATGTTATATGGCGATGAACGCTATATAAAGGAGTTCGCGGAAGCGGCCGTTATTTCCTTTTCGGAGTTCAAAACGAACTACTCAAAATATCTCGCGTTAAGAAATGAAGAAGCCTTTCGTAAAGCCGGTCATAAGATAAAGCCTGTAGCTCAGATGCTGGGACTGAATGAAATTATTGTGGAATATGAGTATGCAAAAACATTGCTCTGGGAAGAAAAAGATGATTCCGATATCCGTATCTCCATTACTAAAATGGACAAGATTTGTAGCACCGTACTTAACGAGCTTGAAAACTTGTCTGATGATAAATAATGTTATTTCTGTGTGATACTTTTATTTTGATGAAGACTTAGTTTCTCATTAAAATAAAAGTATGAGTTCAACAGCTTATCCAATTCTTATTGTTGAAGATGATTCTGACCTTTCAGAATTAATTAAAATTCAACTTACCGATAATGATTACGAAATAGAACAAGCTTTCAACGGAAGAATAGCTCTGAATAAAGCTCTAGGAAACAGGTACTCTCTGATCATACTGGATGTAATGTTACCTGAAGTCGATGGATTTGAAATTTGTAAATCAGTCAGAAAAGAAGATCGACAGATCCCAATTTTGATGCTTACGGCAAAAGCTGAGGAGGCAGATAAAATAATGGGATTGGACTATGGAGCTGATGATTATTTGACCAAACCTTTCTCCATAAAGGAACTTATTGCAAGAGTAAAAGCTCTTTTAAGAAGGGCATCTGCTTCTGAAACAGAAGATAGTTCAAAACTCGATCAAATGGATTTTGGTGACTTGGTTATTTATCCAAAAAAAAGATCTGTTCAGTTGCAGGATGAACTCATAGAGTTGACTACCAAAGAGTTTGAGCTTCTACTGCTTTTTGCAAACAATCCCGGCAGGGCGTACAGCAGACAAGAATTACTTGATGTGGTTTGGGGATATCAATACAGTGGATACAGTCACACCGTAAATTCACATATCAACAGATTGAGGAGTAAGATTGAGAAAAACCCTTCAGAACCTAAGTATATTACAACCGTTTGGGGAATGGGTTATAAATTTGCTGAACTGGATGAATTAGGTATACAATGAATTTAAAAAAAAGCTTTTATACAAAGATTTCCACCACCTTTCTGATCCTGGTATTAGCATTAGGAATTTCATTTGCATACTTAGGGGTATCATCATCGCTAATGTTTGTTGATGAAACCGGACAAAAGGTAAACAAAATGCTTGCAGACGATATGTCTTCACATTTTCAACCTTATCTCATGGATTCTATCGAAGGCGACAGTATCATATCTGTGATAAAGTATTTAAATGGAATTAATCCTGAGATCGATATTTACCTTTTGTCAAGTAATGGTATGATCAAGTGGTTTTATCCTAGTCAAGATCCTGAAGCGAAACTAGAATTATCAACTGTTAATACAGAGCCTCTTGATCAATTTTTGAATGGAAAGACCTTACCCATTTATGGGGATGATCCGTTAAACGCTGGAGTTAAAAAGCCATTCTCCGTTGCTCCAATTTCTATTATGGGAAGCGAAGGTTGTTATTTATATGTAATTCTATCAGGACAGCAGTATGATGAAGCAGCCGGTATGGTCCAAAATAGTTATATCCTTAGAAATACTTTTATTGGCTTAGGGCTGATCCTGATAGTTACTTTGATTCTTGGATTAGTGGTTTTCAGATTATTGACCGGGCGTTTAAGACATGTGAGTGAAACAGTTAAATCATTTGAACAAGGTCAGTTAGACAAACGAGTAAAAGTTAATTCTGAAGATGAAGTAGGTTTGCTTGGCTCTTCCTTTAATCAAATGGCAGACACCTTAGTTGCTAACATGGACGAGATAAAACAAATCGATAAGTTGAGAAGAGAATTAGTAGCAAATGTTTCACACGATCTCAGAAGCCCACTGGCCTCAATACAAGGCTACTTAGAGACTATACTTCAAAAAGAACCTTCCATTGATCCTGAAGAAAGATCCAAATACTATGAGATCGTTCTTAGAAATACTAAAAAATTAGGCACGCTGATCGAAGAACTGTTCGAGCTCTCTAAATTTGATGCTCAGGATGTTCAGCCCGATATGGAAAAGGTTTCCATGGCAGAACTTGCTCAGGACCTTGTGCAGCAATTTAAACCTCTTGCAGAACAAAAAGGGATCACACTTGAAGCAGTATTGTCTGACGAACCTACAAATCTTGTATATGCAGACATCGCACTTATGGAAAGAGCAATTTCAAATCTTATTGACAACGCTCTTAAACATACTCCTGAAGGTGGTACAGTTTCTATCATTTCAAAAAATGATGATAACAATGTAAGTTTTACCATTTCGGATACAGGAAAAGGAATTGCCGAAGAAAACATTCAGAGAATATTTGATCGTTTCTATCAGGAAGACCCTAGCAGAACGGTTGGAGCGGGAGCCGGTTTAGGTTTATCTATCGCTCAAAAGATTCTTGAACTACACGGATCCGAGTTGTCTGTCGAAAGTGGATCAGGAAAAGGCACAACTTTTTCTTTTATACTCTCTCCACAATTGAACTATTAAGTTGATAATCGGTTTTGTTTTAAAATTTCAAAATCATAAACTGATTTGAATTTAAATAAAGGCAAAATATGGCAATATTAGTTACCGGAGGCGCAGGTTATATCGGAAGTCATACCGTACTTGAACTCCTTGAATTAGGCAATGAAGTAATTGTAGTTGATAACCTTTCTAACAGCAGTAAAGAATCTCTAAACAGAGTTGAATCTATAACAGGAAAATCTCCGATCTTCTATGAACAAGATCTCTTAGACAAAGTTGCGTTAGAGAAAGTTTTTTCAAGTCATAATATTGATTCAGTGATTCATTTTGCAGGATATAAAGCTGTCGGTGAATCCGTTCAAAAGCCGATGATGTATTATCAGAACAATTTGGACAGCACCCTTATTCTCTGTGAAGTAATGAAAAAATTTGATGTGAAAAACCTAGTTTTCAGTTCTTCAGCTACAGTTTATGGTGATCCTGAATCTGTGCCCATCACAGAAGAATCTTCATTGTCTGCAACTAATCCTTACGGAAGAACAAAGCTCTTTATCGAATATATTCTAAAAGACTTGTATACGTCAGATGACAGCTGGAACATAGCTCTGCTCAGATATTTCAATCCGGTTGGTGCTCATAAAAGTGGTTTGATAGGAGAAGATCCCAACGACATTCCAAATAATCTTATGCCATATGTTTCTCAGGTAGCAGTTGGTAAGTTAAAACAATTGTCTGTTTTTGGTGATGACTACCCTACCCCGGACGGAACCGGAGTTCGTGATTACATTCATGTGGTAGATCTTGCGCTTGGTCATCTGAAAGCTATTGATAAACTCAGATCTGCTCCTGGTCTGGTTATCTATAACCTGGGAACAGGAAAAGGAACCAGTGTACTTGATATGATCAAAGCTTTTGAAAATGCTTCGGGTAAAAAAGTAGAATATAAAATAGGTCCTCGACGATCAGGCGATATCGCAACATGTTATGCTGACCCTGCCAAAGCAGAAAAAGAACTAGGATGGAAAGCAGAACGCGGTATCGAAGAGATGTGTGTAGATGCCTGGAAATGGCAATCTGAAAATCCTAATGGATATAATTAAGAAAACGGTTGTTAAGAATTTCAAACACACTTATCTTTGGAATCTCTTAAGCCAAAGTGGCGGAACTGGTAGACGCGCACGACTCAAACTCGTGTTCCTCACGGAGTAGGGGTTCGATTCCCCTCTTTGGTACAAAAAGCTTAGTAAATCATTGATTTTACTAGGCTTTTTTTGTTTTGGTAGAACATAGGTGGAACAAACCCTATATATTCTAATATTTCTCTCCTTATAATCTGTGCGTAGATACTGAATTAAAATTACCTGTTAGTGAATTTAGTTAGTACTCGAAGATACTGTCTCTAATCCTGCCTATTAATACCATAACATTTATAAAGCATTTACTATATACTCCAGAAAACTCAAGTGATTTGCTTTCTAATGAATCCTGTTTCTTTCTATTTCCGAAATCGAACTTTGACTTGACGAATTCTTTCTATTAAAATTATTTGGGCTCAAATGAATAAACTCTTCAAGTTAAAAGATTAAGCAAAATGAAAGTTATAGTTACAACTCAAGAAGAACTAAAGGAAATCATTAATGATGCTGTAGAACGAACATTCAAACAATTAATGCCTAAAGCCATTCGCATGGCTAAAGAGAAAGAATGGTTAACTACAGATGAGGTTATGAAACGCCTTAGTTGCAGTAGGCGACATATTCAATATCTAAGAGATAATCGTAGAATTACATTTCACCAAGAAGGCCGGACAATCAGATATCATATAGATGACATCAACGATTTTATGAAGAAAAACCGGATTGATGTTTGGGAGCAATGATTTTAGCTAGATCTGCATATTCAATTAACGGAAAGTCTTTAGTACCATTATGTCCTAGTTCAACCTCTTTCGTTTCAAGTAAAAGCTTCACTTTATTTTGATCCTGGATAGATGCATCGGTATCAATCCAGTTAAAGCAGTGACCGAACTCTTCCGGTTGAAGCCACATGATGCAAATAGGATATTCTAGGTAGGCAATACCCAAGGTAAGATCTCCTCTTAATACATGTACAAAAGTGTCTTTCATGAAACAATATAAACATTAAAAACTCCTTTCCAAGAAATGCGTGTTACCTTCTACCCCTGAAAACTATAGACTTTCTAAGTGTTGCTAAACCATATCTATATTCTATTTTGCTCTCGTTAATTGCTCAATAATCACTACGTCTACACATACATGATTTGGATATCAATGTTCGATATCTGAACTTTCAAGCTTAATAGCTGTACCACTAGCAACTAAAAAGAGCATTGATTTTCCTCCACCTGAAAATTCATTGTAATCTAAATCAACAGCAATTACCGCATCTGCTCCAAGTTCATAAGCTCTACTTTTTAATTCAAGTAATGCATTTTCCTTAAGATCAAATAGTACTTTCTGAGAAGATTTACTTTGACCTCCAAAAACATCACTGATTCCTGCAAAGACATCCTTGAAAAGATTCATACCTAAAACGCATTCAGATGTTACAATTCCAAATCTTTCTTTTACTTTTAGATCAGATGAGTGCGATTCAGTAGTAAGTAAAATACTTCTAATGCGCTCATTATAAACATCATTACTAGGGCTAGTTTGATCTTCATTTAGGTTTTTTTTATCGGCAATTCTTTTGGCTTTTGATGTGCCAACACAATCTTTGCAAAAAACATTATCTCCTTCACCATATCTTGTTCCAAAGAACGAAATTGATTTGCCACAACATTCACATTCCATAAATAATTACGTTTTATTTTAAGTTAATGTACATAAAGCACTTTAGTTAGGATTTTGTTTAAGATAATATAATTAATTAGTTAGCTCAAGTATATCATTCATTCCCAATAATTCGGGAAGTAGATTATTTAGCTGTTTCAATTCTAATTTACCCACTCCTTTCCAAGAAGTGTGTATTACCCTGTACTCTTAGTAATGTATGAGCTTTTGTTATTGTTCCTTTTCCGTACCGGTTGTTGATCTGATCAATGGCTTTGAATCTCTCCAGTTCACGAGCTTCTTCTGAAAAGAATAGATTGAGCTGATCTGTTTTATCTATTTCTTTAGTGCCAATGATAATATTCCGGATCTCCATGTTTGCTCTGGATGCTCCTTCTATTGCCGGAAGTATTCTACTCATACAAGATTCAAACACAACCTTATCAATATTGGTATATCCATCTATTCCAAACCTGAAGCCCACTCCGGGTTGTTCTGTACTATTGAAGCCAAACATCCCAGTAAAAGAATTCGCTTTAATTCCATAGGCTCGAAGCCTGTAGCAGACATGTTCTACTGCAATGGCAAACTCTCCTTTTATTCGTTCTACATCACAAGAACCTTCACTAAACGTGTGACCATAACTGACTCCCCATTTAGGTATATAGTTATCATTTTCATCCAACACTCTTGCTTGATCTTGCCCCGTAATGGTTTGATATAACATCTTCCCAAAGTTAGCTCCAAAGAGTCTCATAAAAGTTTTATCTGTTCCTCTGTCAACTACATCTCCAATCGTTCGGAAACCTTCAGCTAAAATGTGTTCATATCTTCTTCCACCTACTCCCCACACTTCATCCACATCTAAGGGATAAATAAAAGCTCGTTCATCTTCTCCGGTAATGATAGAAGTAATTCCTTTGGGCTTATCTAAGCTACTGGATAGTTTAGCGTAGGTTTTAGAACGTGCAATACCTATAGAGCCATACAAATTAGTGGCTTCAAAGATTTTGTCTTGTATACTTTGTGCAAACGCTCTGATCTTGGACTCCGGCTTGCCAACCAAGAAAGAGATATCCATGAAGTACTCATCCATAGAATAACGCTCTACCGTATCCGAGAACTGTTGGAATACATAATGAACCTGAGTAGATATCGCTTTATAGGTATCGTAATCTACCTGAAGCATACACACATACGGACACAAATTATAGGCTTCAAAAGCGCTCATTCCTGTTTTAATTCCAAAAGAACGAGCTTCATAGGAAGAGGTAGCAACGATTCCTTTTACTTGCCCATTTTCCTTTCTCCATCCACCAATAATTAGAGGTAAGCCATACATCCGATTTCTTAGTTGTTCTACTTGGGCGTAGAAACAAGCAAAGTCAAAGTGGAGATATAACCGTTCCTTCTTTCCCCGGTGTTGATGCTCAGGATAAACCGTGTTGTACAGCGTGATTCTGTGTACATCATTCTCTGGTTGGTAAGAAAAGGTCTTTTTGGTGGACATAAATTTTACTTACATATTGATATGTATAAAATATGTGTATAGTTTAAAACGACCAAATAGAATTGGTCATGAATAAATATCCACTCATAGAAATACTCGTCTTTTTTTGCAGGCATAGCAGGCTCGCTAAGCCTTCCTGGAGAAAAGAGTATACGCACCAGTTAAAGAGAGTGAGATCTTGCCACAGTAAAGTTATCGGTGGCATTAAAAAGTCATACTACAGCATTGAAACAAAGAACGGAAAGATCTTTGATTTAGAATTCGATCAAGAAGAACTGTTGTGGTCTTTAGTTCAAAATGATACTCAAAAAAACGTAGTCATTGATCGGGTATTAGTTCATATGAAAAGGCACAAGCACCAACCTTCAGATGCTCATAGAATGACTCCTATACGGTTTGAGGTGTTTCCAAAAGAACTTATAGAAAGAACTTCCCCCATAGAGTTTGCACTTATTGAAAGATTACGTCCTTACCGCTTTAAAAGAAGTAAGCATGGTTCTATTCAGGTAAGTCAGATTGAAACGTCTCATATGGAGAATACCATGATCACCAAGCATCTTAATTATTTAGTGGAAGATACCGAGCAACGATTTTATCATTTAGTCTATACCTTAGATCAATTAGACTGGAGATTCATGCAAGAAGTAGACAGGGAGTTTTTATTTGTACGATAATATTAATTAAGATCAATTTTATACAAATGCTAAAAATTATTGCCGTATCTCAAAGTCGTCAGCATAAGTAATACCATTTGGTAACGACGGTGCAAAAAAATTGTTTTCTGGCCGGTATTCAACAGCTAATGAAATTATTCCATCTCTTAATTTATCTAAATCGAAGTAAGTAACGGTATATAAAACATTTCTCTGTTCACCGTTATTAGACTGTAATCTTGTAAGCGCATTACAATTGTAACTTACATTAATAGAAGTGTTCAAGATATTAAATACATCAGTTGAACCAGAAGTTGATCTTATATCTCCAACCTGAAAACCTAATGTATCAGTAGCTATCACTTCATTTATAAGTACCAAATATTGATAAGTTCTTTCGACTTTTTTAATTCTTTGGGCCACGCTTTTAAGATTAGTAACCTGACTGTTTAGTAAACTATCAATATTTATTAATCTATTTTTGTAAGTATTGTTCGCTGTAAATAAAGTAATATCTGTACTAACTTTATTTTTGAATTCTGCTTTCACTTTTTGAGGGTTTGAAACATCCTGCCATGACCCAGAAAAGTTAATAGATGTTCCGACCTTTGTCTCAAATCTACTCGAGCCTAACTTTTCGGGAGAATCTGATCTATCATTTTGTCTAAGGTCATAAGTAAATGAATCAAAAAAGTCTATTTCTGCCTTTGGTTTGTTGATGCCCCTAAAAAAATATCGAATTCTCCCTATTTGTTTAGTCTGAGCATAATAGAGATACCCAACCGGAACACCTGTTCCAGTTAACCAATAATCTAAAGGATCATTTACGATTATTGGTTTGTCATTGTTAAATGCATTGCATTTTATCTGAGCCCTTGGTTGAGCAATTGCAGAAATGCTGAGCAAAGAAAAAAGGAAAAATATACTTTTCATTGGATCACCATACTTTAAACGTTAGTTACAATAAGATTAATTATTTACTAAATAGCAATTAACGACTTTCTTATTATAAATAATGTGATGATGGTGTAAATGAATTATTTAAACTCGTTGTAATAACTCCGGCCCATTATTCCTTGAGTTACTGACTTTAGGTGAAGCAATATATGTTTCCATGTCATCAACTGGATAGGGCTTCAACATATCTAACAAATATTCAGCAGAGTGCTCGGGGTTGAGCCAGTCTTCAAATTCAGTCGGATGTAAAAAAGCAGGCATTCGATCATGTACTTTCTCAACCATCGAATTAGGATTGGTAGTAATTATTGAAAAAGAACCCATACCTTCATTCGGACTTACCTTTGAATAAATACCGGCAGCTCCCCATATCTCTGTACTTTTAGGATAGAAGTAATGGGCCGATTTACTTCCTTTTGGTCCTGTAAATTCATAGAACCCATTCATAGGTACAATGCATCGGATCTGTTTCTCTTTAAAATCCTTACCCCACATTTTACTATTTAAAATACGGTCGTCTCTGGTATTGAAAGTTGAGTATTTAAAGTTAGGCTTACCATCCTTAGGTAACCACTTCATATACCACCAGTACATATCTTCCAATACTCTATTACCGTCTTCATTTACTCTACATACCGGCATTATAGATGTAGGTGCTACATTGTAGTTAGGTCTGAGTTCGCCTTTCTTTTCAAGAGTACCCAGAAAGTGATCAATCTCATCCATCAATTTAAATAAAGCGTATCGTCCGCACATTTGATAAAGTATTAAGTCCTTGTCTTCATGGAATGAAAATAACTGAATTTAATTGTTATAAGAAAGCCCCTAGCTAAGTGAGTTCTGTGACTCTATTTGAGGGCTGAGTATCTTGTGCAGAGCTCCAACGGGGCATTCCCCAGCGGAGCTACGGAACAAAGGAAATGCCTAAAATTGAAATGTCTTTAAGCTTATCCTTTATATCTGTTTTGCACAACGTTATTCAAGATTAGTGTACAGGTATTCAATATAACCATTCCAACTATTTTCAGTTTCATTCTTTAGGTAGTTATCCTTTACTTCTATCATAAACTGATAAGCATCTTCTATTGACTCACTTACATAAATTAATGTTTGTTCAATCTCATATTCAATCAAATGATCTGCCACTTCGAAAGTGAATCCCTTTGCTAAATCAGAAATAGAGTTCTCTTTGGATTCTTGACTTCTATTAGTAATCCTATCAGGATTTTGTTTTTGATTTAGTTCGTTTACCGTAGCCTTATTTAAACCTTCGGTAAACCTTTCAAAAGGTATTCCATTACCTTCTTTAAACTTAATGTGCTCTTTAACTTCAATAAGCATTTCTTCATAAGGTGAGTGCTCATTGCCTGATTTTCTTTTTGATGAATAGGACTTATTATCAATTACGCCTTCCTTTATCCCATACTCAAAATATTTACAATCCTCATGGAATGTTCCATTATTGATAAGTATATCAAGTACGTTACTGTCTATGGCCTCTCTGACTTTTCCAAGTTCGGGGCTAGAGTTTGGTTTTATTTTTGTGCCTCTTTTTGCTCTTTCTCTACAAAACCATTGGAATAGAATTGTTTGTTCATCTATTGAGATAACATTTTCCGATGCTTTATTTATCCATTCTTTAATCCCTGATATATCATATTCAATACCAATATGATAATACATAGCTTTTTTACTATGTTGATATAGACCTATATCACTAGCTTTTGTTATCATATACAAATAGGCTAGTTTCTGATTATTGGTTAACTCTATAAAATCAGGTTTTTCCCAAATATATACATTCAGCAAACGCATTTTGGATTGACCGATCATAATATCCTCTCTATCTATCTTCTCTAGGCTTAATAAAATTAGCCTCAAGAAAGCTTAGTATTCCATCTCTTGGATAAAGTATCTTTCTACCATGTTGTGAAAAAGGAATCTGTCTGGTATCTCTCATATGTTGGATCGTTCTACCACTCCAACCGGTTAACTTTTCAAGCTCAGTTTTTGTTAGCCACTCTTTCTTTCCGAGTTCCTGGATAAGCTTAGGAACTTCATCTTTTATTATCTGTCTTAATACTTTATCAAAGTATAACTCGAGTTCTTTTCTCTCAGCTACAAATTGTAATTGGTCGCCTTCTAATTTATTGTAATTCATGTTCTTTGCCTTTCGTTAATTTTTGGTTAAAGCAAAGTTATGAAGTGGCATGCATGCTGAGAAGGAAATATTAATTATAAAAAAAGAATAATTATTTTTCTTTTTTTACTTATTCATTTTTTACTGTTCAAATATGGCTTCATGGAATCATTATTCTTTATTCTAGCCTTAATTGTGTCTATACTAACATCCTTTTCAGTTACTTTGAAACACTCATAAATAATGTGCAAAGCCAACGTCTTTTGAACAATAATCTTATTATTCTTTCCTTTCCAATACTTACTTTTATCCTTTTCAGGACTTTCTAAGAACGTTTTTATATGTTTATTGACTTTTTCTTGATTGAATGCGTCGAAAGGAGGTCTTCCTAATTTTGTCACTCCACGAATACGCTCTTTAGAATCTTGATCAAGATTATCCCAATTAGTTGATTTACTTAACAATCCCCTAAAGTATAAATCAATAAGTTCAACGATTAAGTTTGAATGATTACGCTCTTGTATATATAAATTGAATTTCTCAGCTAAATCACTAAAACTAAGAATACCATTTAGTTCACTGAACTTTATAGTATCGTCTTCATCTATAAAACTATTTATTTCTCTTTTAAGTAGAACATGGGAAATAAATTCGTTCATTAAGTAAATATCAGATTCTTTGTCTAAATCTTGTTTATTTACATTTATTAATTCGCTGACTAGATAATCGTATTGGGGTCTTGAAATTCTATCCAATAGTGTGTCTATATGGTCTTGGTCATCAAAACCAATTCTAGTTGTGAATATTTTTATATATAAAGAAAATGATTTATTTAGCTCGTGAAACCGAAATTTTATTAGTTCTAGAATATATTGATGAATAGAAGTGAGATCGGCAATATTTGAGATTTCCTGTTCATTGGAAAAAACATGATCTAAATACTTATTCCAAAGACCTACTAATTTGTCTTCATTAAAAGAATCTTCTCTGAAATAATCACGAAAACCATCTACCATCACCCCACCCTCACTTCGTTCAATTCTTTCACTCTTTCTACCAGTAGATCTACGACTTCAGCATTCTCTCTAAATGCTCCGTCAATTCCTTCAGGATCTAAGAAATCAAATGGAGGTTCATACAAGTTGCTTATTTCCAAGTGACCTTTTCTGGAGTAGAATTCAATCATCATTTCAATGAAATTGATCTGTGTTGAACTCAGTCGTTGATCTTTTAAGAACTCTTCAAACTTTTCGATGACCACACTACGACTTAGTCCTGATACTTCTCTCACAAACTTAATCAGATCAAGCTTACCCCCTATCAATTCGTGAAACTCCTCTGCAGTAATAGCAGGATCTACTTCAAGTAAAAGCTTCTCTAAAGTCTCAACATCCTTTTCGGTTAGTGGCTGTGCATTTCTGATCTTATCAATGACCAAATTATGACCATGCTCTTCAATAAACTTCCTGATCTTTCTTAGATAGCGATCTTTGTCAATAACTGGATCACCTGCAATGATATCATCTATTTCTACATCCCCAAATTCATCAGCAAAATTTGTATATACCGGGGTTCTCTTCTTCTTTTCAATGAGGTGCATCAGATCTCTCACCTCAATTCTTATCTCTTCTAATTCTATTACCGGAGGAGAAACCCAAAAGTCTCCTGTAATTACTTTCTCAATTGAAGGTAATGCTGCTTTTATACTCGGAATATGCTTCTTGGCGTACAAGTGTTCACCAAACCCTATAACAATCTCTTTGGTTTTCTTCTCAACTAAAACACCATCCATCCTTTCATGAATCAGAGTTAGCATGAGTAAATCAAAGCGTCGGGTCATCTCATCTTCTTCTAATTCTGCCGGAATTATTTCTGCAAGTTCTCTAACAATTTCTTTACGCTCGTGAGACTCCAAACTTTCCCAAACAGCACGATCTTCTAATCGGTGAATCATTTTTAAATGTGGTCGAACCTGAATACTTTGTTTTTCAAGGTTAGCAACCTGTTGATGAAGCTGATCTAATAATGTAGTTCGAAATTCCTGAAGCTCTTCCTGATGCTTATAAGGTTCATTCTTTAACTTTGCAGTAAGTAACAATCGTTTCTCAAACACCTTAGCTGTTACAGATGCCCCTTGAGTTGTATCAAATCCTTCAGGATTCTGCTCAAAGAACTCAAAGTTGCCACAGTAATCAAATATAAAGAAGTGTTGTTTGTTCTGTCCGGGACCAAATAAATCAGGTCTCAATCTTGTACCCCTACCAATCATTTGATTGAACTTCGCTTTGGAACGTACAGGCTTAAAGAATACCAAATTCACACAATCTGGAGCATCAATACCCGTATCCATCATATCTACTGAGATAGCAATCGCAGGCATCTTACCCGGTAAGCAAAATTTTTCTATAAGATCTTGAGCATACTCTACTTGGTTATCAATCAGTCGTGCTAGGTGACCTGCATATTTAGGATAGTTCTTATCAAAAATCTCTTGAATAAACTGAGCATGACGATGATTCTTTGCAAAAATAATAGTATCACCTATGCGATCACCACCTTCAACTTTTATCCCATGCTCCATCAATTGTTGAAGAACCTTCTCAACCGTGTCTCTATTAAACAGCCATTTATTTAGCTTCCCTGCATCAATATGCTCAGGAACTGCCCCTGTTTCGTCATCAGCCAATAGATCATCATACTGCTTCTTTTCCTCTTCAGACAACTCAGAATACTTTATACCTTCGGATAAGAACTTCCCTAGTACAGATATTTTCTTCGGTGGAACCAGATAACCGTCTTTTACTGCTTCTTCTAACCCATAAGCATAGGTAGGATTACCTTGTTCAGCGTTAAATAGATTATAGGTGTCATGATCTACATCTTCCTTTGGTGTAGCTGTAAGACCCAATAACAGGGCATCGAAATAATCAAAGATTGCCTGATACTTATTATACACACTTCGATGAGCTTCATCTATAATGACCAGATCGAAATAGCCGGGATCAAACTTTCGCTTTCCTTCTTCCATCTTTTCGATCTGATTCAGGATAGTTGGGTAGGTACTGAAAACTATTCGTGCTGCATCGTCATTCTTCTCTTCCACTAAATTTACAATCGGTACTTCAGGAAGGTGCGTTGCATAATTTTTATAGGCTTGCTTTACCAATGCATTTCGATCAGCAAGAAATAATATTTTATTAGCCCATTTATTCTTTAAGAGCATGTCAGTTATGGAAATCGAAGTCCTGGTTTTACCCGTACCTGTTGCCATTACCAGTAAAGCTTTTCGATGACCTTCTTCGAATCGTTCTCCTACCCTTCGAATTGCTGCTATCTGATAATACCGACCTGTAATAACTTCATTGATCTCTGCAAGCTTTAGAGATTCTTTCTCTCGCTTTTGAAAGAAAAGCTTCTGTAAGCTCTTTTTAGTATAAAAGCCTTGTACTGGTCGGGGTGGATAAGCCTGATCGTCCCAGAGCCAAATTTCGTAGCCATTAGACAAAAATATAACCGGTCTTACTCCGTACTTATCTTCTAAACAATCTGCATAGAGTTTTGCCTGATGTTGACCTTCATCTACATCACGAGTAGTCCGTTTGGCTTCAACTAATCCTATTGGCTTCCCATCGTCATCCCAAAGCACATAATCCACATAGCCGGTACCGGTCTTATTAGGCATGCCTTTAACTTCGAATTCTCTGACATTAGGATCAGCTGGGTTCCAGCCCGATTCCCTTAGCATTACATCAATTAAAAGCTCACGTGTGCCGGCTTCATTGTAATTATGATTGTCAGCGTACTTACGAGTTTGCAAACGCATTTGCTTGATCTCTCGATTGCGTTGCTGAATTGCTTCATCTTTTTCTTCTAATGATTGCTGAAGTTGCCGAAGCTCTTCCGCTTTTGCCTCCATCTGGGCTTCCATCTCCTGGAGACGTTTTTCTGTCTCTTTAGAAGCTGCATCTACTTTTGGAACCAATTGTGGATCGAAATTTAAAACTTCTTTAGAGTCTTCATCCGTGGTATAAGTACGATATAACCAAAACAGAATATGAAAAGCTTCTTCACATACTCTTAACGCATCATGTTCTGAAATTCTCTTTCGTTCATGTACAGCCAAATTTCCAACCTTTCGGATAACCTTGATCTTTTCATAGATCGTGTAGCCAATGATCTTCCGGAAAGAGAGTTCATTCGTAATATTATATAAACTGGTGTCGTAAGGAAGTTCTAGGTCTTCGTCATTCTCATACATCCAAAGCACAACTTGTTCGATCAGATAACGAGCCCTTCCACATGCACCTCTAGGATCGAAATGCACCAACTTTTCCATCGCTTTAGCATCGTCGATGAATTCAGGCCAATCGGGTTTTAAGAAGTTGAAATTACTCATTGAACCTTAATTGTATTAACGAAATAGTTACTCCTATAAAAGCAAAACCGGATAAATAAAACACCACCAAATCAGCTTCTGGGTTTGCAACCCAAATCATACTCCTCAAAATTGTTAGAATAGAAAGTAGTCCAAGAAAATAGAGTCCGGTTAATTCGAACCTGTAAATATTAAGATCCGTTTTGAAAGGTTTTTCCAAATCCATTTTATAGAACTTCATCAACTTGTAACCACGAATTGGGGAAGACTTTTGACGGGTAACTAAACTAACTTCTTCAAAATCATATACAAGTTGTTCAATCGTAATTCTTTTCTTCTTTAAGATAGTATCCACTACTCCTAAATATTGGGAAGATCTTTTTAACGCTTTCATGAATACCTTAAGATTAGAGTCGTTCACTTTCTTATCCCGCTGAAGATTAATTTCGTAATAGCAGAAAAGACTACCTAATACAATTAAGAATATCGCTAGAAATAAATACTGATAGCCTTCGGCAACTGTGATACTAAATAACTCTACTTCAAGAATATTAATGCCAGCAAATACAGTAAGGGATAGCACCGTTAGTATTGATAAGAGAAACTTTTTAATCGATTTTGTTCGGTCAGACTGCCAGTCGTCGAAAAGTTTTATAAGCTCGGCTTCATAGAGAGAATTAGTTTCAAAGTAATTCAGAGCTTCTTTAACTCTATTTTCTTCAACTTCACTTAATTCGATTTCTCTCTTTGGAGGATTATCGAAAGAAACTGGACTAGCTAATGGTTTTGTAAATGAATTAAAATCTGGTAAAGAAGGTACATACGGTTTTATGTTACTAAGTTGTTTTTTTGAACTGGAAAACGGACTTTGAAAACCAGCGTCATTAAGTGCTTTCTGAATCTCCTCATCAGACATTTCACTTAATTTTTTTTCTGGTATTTTGCCATCGTCCTTACCCATCACCCAAAAACCCCCTGCACCAACGACGAAAATAACTCTTCAGATTTTTTAAATGTACCTAGTAATTTTGCTTTTTCTTTGTGAATCGACTCAAGGGATTTAACATACTTTCTTTGTAAAGATATTGGTGGTAATATAATCTCATAATTCTTCATTATTCTTGTATTGAGATTTGGTTGAGTACCATCTGGTGCTGTTTCCCTGAAATATTGTGTTACTGAGTTCAATGCTTTAAGTAAAAAAATCTTATCAATTTTTTCTTCATCAAATTCTGAAAAAGCAAGCCAACCATCATGAATACAACCTTCAAAACTAATCACTCTTGCAAAACCTAAACTCACACCACAATTAGCAAAAATCAAGCTTCCTTTTGGAAGTAAACGAGTTTTAGTTAGTCCAGCATCTATAATATGTTCTTTCGTTTCATGTAAATAAATATCATCTCCTTTTGTTGCGTCTCCAATCTTGATCCAAGGATTTGAACCACCTAAAAATTTCTTAATTGGTCTTGGAGATCCTCCACGTACAACTTTCATCAATTCTCCCATAGGCTTCACCTCCCACCCCTTCGGATTCGTAACCGGATCCCCAAACATATCCAAGAACACACTTTGGATGAGTTGGTCGTATTTCTCAAGCATGGCTTTATCAATGTCGATGAGGCGTTGAGCACGGTCTAACTTAGATACAATGGCTTTTTGCTCTTCAATGCTAGGGAGAGGGATTTGAAGAGTTTTTAAATCTTTTTGTGTAATTGAATTGAATGTTGATCCTCGGCCTGAATCCGATATTTTCCTTTCAACTTTTCTAAAGAAATATCGAAGGTACTTACTATCTATTTTCTCATTTGCACGAATTGCAGCTAATCCACGTCCTATACAGCAGTCTACTTTTGCAAAGTTTGTTGGACCAACAGGAACTCTTACTGAAAATAGAATATCCCCTTCTTTAGCCATTTTTTTTGGGTTCGTACACCACGTAGATACAGTTGGAAAGTCTTTACCAAAATCTGTCTTACCTTGAAAAAAAGGAACACCTTCTCCAATCTCATTATAATGCTCAGATTTAGGAGATTGACCAGCGATAATTTCAGCAACTTCTTCAAGTAAAACTTTCCTCAAACCATCCCCTCCAATTCATCCAGGATTTGGAGTCGTTCTTCGGCGAGTTGGCGTAAACCGGGTTCACCGTCTTTCCCATTAATGATCTCCTTAGGAGTATCATATTCAACCGCTTCGTACTCAATTTCTTTATAGCGATTAATGGATAGATCGTAGTTTTGTTCAACAATTTCAGCTTTGGGAACTAAAAAACTAACATCTGTTCGTTTGCGATCTACTTCTTTATCTAGGTTCTTATATCGCTCAATAATATCCGGTAAGTCATCGTCTTCTATCTTATCTCTTTTATCATCTAAAGAATACCCATCGGCTTTCATATCGTAGAACCACACATTATCGGTTCCACCTGAATTGGTTTTGGTAAAGATCACTACAGCCGTACTCACTCCGGCATAAGGTTTAAACACACCACTTGGCATAGAGATCACCGCATTTAACTGGTGCTCTTTCACCATTAACCTTCGGACTTCTTTATGAGCATTTGAACTACCAAATAAAACACCATCAGGTACTACAACTGCAGCACGTCCTCCAATTTTCATTGCACGGATAAACATGGCAATAAATAGTAGTTCTGTCTTCTTTGTCTTTACAGTTTGAAGCAAATCAGAAGCCACACTGTCATAATCCAAGGAACCTTTAAATGGAGGATTAGCAAGTATCAGATCAAACTGTTCATCTAAATCTCTTCCTTCACTGGAAAGGGAATCTTTGTAATCAATGGTAGCTCCATCAAAACCATGCATCACCATATTCATATTCCCGATACGAAGCATGGAGTTATCGAAGTCGTAACCGGTAAACATTTCTTTCTGGTAGTGATTTCTCACTTTCTCGTCAACCATATCCTTCGCATGATGATCCCGAATATATTCTCCTGCAGCTACCAAGAACCCTGCCGTCCCACAAGCAGGATCAGCAATATTCTCTAATGGCTTGGGTTGGGTCAAATCAACCATCATTTTAATAATATGACGTGGAGTACGGAACTGTCCATTCTGACCTGCTACACTCAATTTAGAGAGCATGTATTCATACATATCACCCTTGGTGTCCCGGTCATCCATCTCTAACTGATCCATTAGCTCAACTACTCTTGCTAAAGTAGAAGCCTTTGGGAACATGAAAATTGCACCTTCCATATGTTTACGGTACGTGCTTCCATTTTTTCCACCTAGTTCTTTTATGAACGGAAATACTTCATCCCGAATGGTGTTAAACATTTCGGTAGGTTCAAGTTGTTTCAAATTACGCCATCGAAGGTGTTCTTGCTCTTTAGTAAAGGATGGATTTTGAACGGGCTTACCGGTTCTCTCTGCTTTTTTCTCGGCTTTAAGTTGTTGGTCGTCTAATCCTTTTATAAAAAGTAGATAGGTAAGCTGTTCTATTACTGTTAGTGGATTTGAAATTCCTGCAGTCCAAAGTGTTTCCCAAATTTTATCAACTTTGTTCTTTAGTTCGCCTGTGAGCATGTGTTTTTAAATTCTTTAAATTAGTATGAGTGGTTAAAATCTACTCTGACTTTATATTGTACTACTTCAATTTCTTCTTTGTCAGCATAATTAGAAACTTTAGGGTTTAATTTTTTTGACCCACCGTGAACCAATATCCCACGTATTCTGTCTACCGATCTTATTTCATTCTTCAATTGGTCGATATACCTTTTAATTTGGTCGATATCACCAGTTGTTGGGGCATTCTGTTTACATTCAACAACTACTGGTATATTATCTCTGTCTATCAATAAAACGTCCAGTCGAGTGTTATCAAGAAATTTTTTCTCTCTTATTTTATTTGAAGGATGAGGCTGTAATCCCTCCTCTAATTGATATGGATATGCCGCTAAATAATCTGAGATAGACTTTTCGTATTTGAATTTTGTAAGCATTCCTACCCAATTCCTTTCATCCTTCATCACATCTTTCAGATCTTCTACTTTGAGTGAACCTATCTCTTTAATAGTTCCTCTTTTCTCCCCTTGATTGAATCTTTTATCTATTGGAAGTTCAACTATTTCGTTTCTATTAATTGGACCTGCTTCTAAATCCCATCTAACATTTATTCTTCTACCCATTTCGCCATAAGGAAGTAAATCTGTTATAGGCTCAACAAGAGGATTCCATTCATCATCTTCTATTTCTTTACTTACAACTTCTCCTATTCTACCTACTTTATTATTACTCAACGCAACAATTACCCAATCTCCTATATTAATCCTTTGAAGTGGTTTTCTTGCTCTATTCCAACCACTATCTGACGGATGAGTTTCTCTAAGTTTATAGCCGTATTCAGGACACCAACCAATTCCAACAGATTGACTCCTTAACCATCTTTGCCACATACCAGGAAAGGTTTTTTCCATACAGTTAATCTTCCAAAGTTTTGGCATGTGCAATAATCGTGAATGATTGTTAAAACATATAGTTATAAGGGGGTATATAATGAAAACTTAGGTTTCATGGAAATTAAAAGAAGTGAAAAGTAATACTGACAGATTTCAAACAGACCAAATCTATCAGGAAGGCTCAAAATACCCGTACTTTCCCTGTACTTTCCCCGTACTTTTTGTTCGTAATTACACTTCAATGTATAATACTGCTTTAACTAAAATATATTGAGGTATTGCATTCTAATGCTTAGCATTTCCTTTTTAGAACAATATAACCCAGCTCTACTAAACTAGAATAGAATGGTATACTTTTGGCATACTTTATCGTACTGCTTTTGTACTGCTTTTTTCAATGATAAAAGTAAATAGTTTTCTATTAGATAAGCTTATTTCAAATACTAATACAGAAGGCTAAAAAAGGTTTTCCATCTCTTTATCTAGTAAGTTTTCATCGAAACTTTTTAAATAGACTTGTGTTGTTTTCAAATCAGAATGTGCTAATGCATTCGAAATAGCATATATATTCATTCCTTGAGATGCTGCATGTCTGGCAAAAGAGTGTCGGGCCATATGAAATGATACCTTCGTATCTATACCTGCTTTTTTAGCGATCTTCTTTAGATGTATATTTACAATAGCATTTTTAGAAGCTTTCTCTTTATCAAACACCACCGGGTCATTCAGTTCTTTATCTGCATCAAGAAGAGGAAATATTAAATCTGTATCTAATCCATTTGTTCTGTATTGTTTTAGTATATCAAAACTGTAATCATTAAGCTTTATGTCCTTCCATTTGGGATCATTGTTTCGGGCAGTTTTACTCATCTGATACTTTAATCTACCATCCTGAATGTTTTCCCAAGTAAGTCTACATAAATCCCCAAACCGAATACCGGCATTATAAAAAGAGAATAGAAAATAGTTTCTGGTATGGAACAAAGAACTATCACTATCTAACTCTAGCGCTTCTATTGATTTTAACTGTTCAAAACTTAAAGCCTCTTTTTTAGACTTTTGAACCTTGGGCATCTTGTACCTATCGAAAGGACTTTCAGCTATAATACCTTTTTCAATTGCATCATCGAATACCAGTTTGATCTTAGCAAAGTCTTTTCTCACCGTGGTACTTATATTTTTATAAGTATCTACTTGGTACTTTTTAAGGTTGTCTAAAAACACTTGATCTATATCTCTAAAGTAAAGCTTCTTTGAAGAGAATGATCTAATCTTGTTTAGAGCTACTTTAACCTGTTTGGCTCTACGAACCAATCCATCACTTTTAACCCTTTCACAATATCCTTCTGCATAGTCTATAAATAGTTCCGGTGCTTTCCCCTTTAGTTTATCCACGATCAACTTGGATGATAATTTGTTATTCTTTTCCAGATCGAAACCAATTTGCATAGCATTCAATATTAACTCTTCTAACTGTAGATTGAGTACTTTAGCTTTTGGGTGACTTTTCCGAATAGTTCTTGCCTCCGGGTTCCATTGTTTAGGTAGTACTTTTATACCTGTATTGTATAGACTCTTTCTTCTGTCGAACGTTATTCTCATGTATATCGGAGCAAGTCCTTCTTTGTTGGTCTTATCTGCTCGAATTATATAATGGTAGGTAGGTTTCATATTGGTAGAACATAGGTGGAACATTTTCTGCAATTCTTATCATCTTAATGAATTAAGAATCTGCCTCTATGTAATTTAAACCATTGTTTGAAATCATGTAACGGTATCTCGAAACATCTAGTTACATATCTTGAGTCCCCTCTTTGGTACAAAAAGCCTTGTAGATTTAATATTTACAAGGCTTTTTTATTTATATTGAAGGGTATCAATCTTAATTAAATTTAAATAAATGAGTCTGTTACGAATTATACTCGCAATATTTCTACCACCGGTTGGTGTCTTTTTAACCGTGGGAATTGGTTCTGCTTTCTGGATCAATATTTTGTTAACTATTCTGGGTTATATACCCGGAATCATTCATGCTGTTTGGGTGATCGCTAAGGCTGATCAATGAGCTTACCCGAGCCAAGAAATATTGGCTTTGGTTGCATGTCTTTGGATCCGAAGGCGTCTGACAATATCAAATTATTAAGATCTGCTGTGGATAAAGGAATCGACTTTTTCGACACTGCAGATCTATACGATCAAGGCCTTAATGAATTAATAGTCGGTAAGGCACTATCCCCTGTTCGAAGCAACGTAAAGATTGCTACAAAAGTTGGTAATGAGTGGAATGAATCCGGAACGGATTGGAGATGGAATCCTACTAAAGATTATATTCTTAAGGCTGTAGATAAGAGTTTAGAGCGACTAAAAACCGATTATATAGATATCTATCAGTTGCATGGCGGAACGCTGGATGATCCAATTGATGAAACCATTGAAGCTTTTGAGATCCTTCAAGAACAAGGAAAGATTCTTAAGTATGGTATTTCCTCCATCCGTTCAAATGTGATCAGAGAATGGATCAAAAGATCTAACATGAGTTCCGTAATGATGCAGTACAGTTTACTGGACCGCAGACCTGAAGAAGAATATCTGGATATGTTACATGAAGCAAATATCTCCGTAATTACTCGTGGTACCCTTGCAAAAGGAATGTTAATTGACAAAGCCGCTAAAAATTATCTGGAATATTCTGAAAAGGAAGTAAAGCTGATGCAAAAAGCTATATCTAAAACTGATAATCCACTTTCAGCTTCTATTCAGTATGTGAATCAACATCCGGCTGTAGACTCTGCCATTATCGGGATAAGAACAATGGAACAACTAGATGAAATTATTCAGTCACAAACAGTAACTATTCCTTCCGAAACGTTAACTGAATTATCTGAAGTTTTAGAACCGAATGTATATGAGAAGCATCGGTGAAAGATCACAGACTAACTTTGTTTGAAGCTTTGTTTTATTCCTCCTTCGAAGGAGGTGGATTCTGATCGAATAGATCAGAAGTCGGAGGATGTTGTGGAATTTTTGCACTCAGAAATCACACAACATCCCCCTGATCTCGTGCAAGCACTCGATCTGTCTCCCTTCGAAGGGAGAATTTTCTTTCTTCGTATTCCTGAATTTGATTCAGGATCTGTAAGAAATATAGTTTTGAGCTAGCACAGATTCCGGATCAAGTCCGGAATGACCACAAGGCTGTCATTTCGACCGGAGGGAGAAATCTATAGATTTGCTTTAAAGGCTTTGATTTAATTATTCAGGTAAAATGGGACTAACAGTCTCCACAAAGATCCCGAAACAAGTTCGGGATGACGAGTTCATTTCCGTGCCTTTGTGCTTCTGTGGCTTAACAAACCACTACACCAAATAACTACCCGAGTTAATATGAAAAGTTTGTCCCGTAGCATGGGTAAGTTTTCCCGAAGCTAGTAACAGCACCATTTCAGCGATTTGTTCCGGTGGAGCGATGGAATCTAATGCAAGATCTTTTGTGAGATAATCTTCTCCGTACACTTCGATTGAACCTTGAGCCATATCGGTATTCACAAAACCCGGAGCAATGGAATAAGCAGTAATTCCATCTTTGCCGGAGCTCCGTGCAATGCTTTTGGTGAAAGCGATCATTCCGGCTTTACTGGCTGCATAAGCTGCGTATTCGCCCGTGTCGCCTCGAACTCCGGCTCTGCTGGCAATGTTGATGATCCTCCCTTCTATTCCACGTTCTTTCCACGCATTGATCGCCCATTTCGAGATCAAAGCCATGGACCGAAGATTTACTTGCTGGGTCTTGTCCCATTTCGCCAACCAGTCTTCATCAGAATCCTCAAACTGAGCTTCTATGAATATTCCGGCATTGTTAATTAATACCTTCGGGACTTCGTCTTCGCTGAATAGCTGCTTTAGTTTGTTTACTTCTGTTGGGTTAGATAAATCACAAATCGTATGTCGGTATTCGTTATTGGTGAATTGGTTATTGGGTGATGTCGATACACCAATCACCTCATAACCATTATCCAATAACAAATCAGCGATCGATTTACCTATTCCGCGGGAAGAGCCTGTCAGGAGTGTTTTCATTTATGTTAAGAAGTTTGTAGAAAGTTTGTTCGTAAGTAATTAAGAATTTCGGTAAAGAATATGTTAATATTTATCTAACAAATTTTTTATATGAATAAAGAAATAGAAATCAAAAGTTTAGTCGACTATCTTAATTTAGTTAAAAGTTTAAGAGTGAGTGAAATTGGAACTGATAAACCCATTTCACTATTTCGAGGTCAAAGAGATATAAGTTGGCGTTTAGAGCCTCAAATTTCAATTTTGCACAAAAAGCAAAATTTTGATAATCCAGTTGAAATCGAGAAAAAATTAATCCGTGAATTTAAAAGAATAGCCTTAACCTATGAAAAAGAAAGTAGGTTTTATAATGATTGGGAAATACTTTCTTTAGCAAGACATCATGGATTACCTACCCGTTTACTAGATTGGACAGAAAATCCACTTACTGCATTATGGTTTGTTCTTAAGGAGATTTTGGAGCATGATGTATCTCTTATGAATATTAATTCTAAAGATGATATTTTAGAGTTTGCTATTTGGTATTTTAAAGGGAATGAAACACATTTAATCGATCCAAAAGAAGAATCACCTTTCAACATTGGAAAGACAAAAATTTTAAAACCCAGTTTTATTAATAAACGTATACTTGCTCAATCATCTTGGTTTACTTCACATGTTACAGATAAAAATTTTCGAAAATATACACCTCTAGAAGCGAATTCTACTTATCGACCTTTTGTTAGAAAATGCATAATCAAAATAAAAAATGACTATTCATTAATACTTAGAATATTAGATGAGCTTTCTATTTGCGGGATATCTTATCTAACACTATTTCCAGATTATGATGGTATTTCTAAACATTTATTGTTTAAAATTTTGTCTAATGAAAGTAGAGATAAGAAAAGGGCTCAAATAGTCGAACTTTTAAAGTCTTAACCTCCTTCCTATGCTCTGCTTGGGAATGCCCACGGGAAGCTCCTGCTTGCCAACTCTTCTTTGTCATTTCGACCGGAGGGAGAAATCTAAAGTTTACCTTCAACAGCTATCTTAGATTTCTTGGTCATCAGCCGACTGGCTGATTCAACTCGAAAGGACGGAGACTCTGACTAATTTACTGAATAGATTGATACTAAAAGCCTTCACAAAGATCCCGAAATAAATTCGGGATGACGTGCTATTATTTTTGTGTCTTTGTGTTTCCGTGGTTAACTAAAAAATCAACCTTTCCAAACAGGCACGAAAGAACAAGCTTCTCCCCGACGTCATGCTGAACTCGTTTCAGCATCTTAAGTCAACGACTTTGATTTACTAAACAGCTTAGGATAAAGATTAAGCCCTCACAAAGATCCCGAAACAAGTTCGGGATGACCACTTTTTTTTGTGAGTTAGTGTTTCCGTGGCTACCCAACCTAGCGCAGGCGTTGCGCTTGTGCGGGATTATTATACTAGCCTTAATACAAAAATAGTCCAAGCGAGACGCTTGAACTATTAACTAGTATCCACTACCTAAAAATCATCCCTTCCATACAGGTACAAAAGAACAAGCTTCTCCGTACATTATCTTCTTGGCTGTTCCCATTAACTTATTGGTAGCCAGTAAATAGATAGAATCAGGTACATGAATATCTCCACAACCTTTGAGGAGTACAAATTTATCTTGGTAGGCGCTCCAATCAAAAGCTTCTACTCTTCTTCGGTAGAGCTCGTGAGTGACTTCTTTCTTCGTCAAATGAAATACTTCTTCAGCAAATTGATTGGCATAACTGGTGATCAACATCCAAGCCCATGGAGCAATAATGGCATCGGTTGAACAGTACACAGAAAGATATTTTCCTTCAAACTGTGACCAATCAAAATCCTTTAAATGCTGACGAAAGTCTTTTTCTTTCAATAACATTTCCATGTGCAGGAATTGCTTGATATCCAGCTCCGCAATTGGTGTAGGATCATGGAATAACTTAGCCAGGTCTATCGTGACCAGCTTTGTATTCGCTTTTACTTTGTTGATGATTGGTTCTTGCATAATAGGTCATGCTGAACTCGTTTCAGCATCTTAAGAATTAGCTTTAAATTATATAATTAATTGTTTTACTGTTTGAAGTCCTCACAAAGATCCCGAAACAAGTTCGGGATGACGTTAAACTTATTCTCCCCTTGAGGGGAGCTCAAAATCATTGTACAAATGATTTTGCGAGGGGTGTTTTTAAAGCTCAGAAGCCTAAAAACATCCCTCTGATCTCACGCAAGCGTTCGATCTGTCTCCCTTCGAAGAGAGATTTCATTAAATCGAAAAACTCTCTCCACAAGAGCAGGTTCTGGAGGCATTGGGATTATGAAAATGGAATCCCTCTCCTTCTAAACCATCGGTGTAATCAAGCTCGGTTCCGGCTAGATAAAGAAAACTTCTCATATCTACCAGAACTTTCATTCCGTTCAGCTCAAATACTTTGTCATTTTCCTGAGGTTCAACATCGCTGTCAAAATCAAGATCATACGTTAAGCCGGAGCATCCTCCGCTAACCACACCAACTTTCAGAAACGCGTCTTTCGGCACGTTTTGTTCGGTGCGAATCTCATCGATTCTTTGAATAGCTCTTTCGCTTATGGAAATATCCATGATGTTGCCTTCTAAACTGAAATTACCTGAATTTCGGGATCAACACGTCTTACCATACTTTCGATGGCGTATAACGTTCCTGTGGTTGCTGTAGGACAAGTTCCGCAAGCTCCCTGATAGTGAACCTTCAAACGGTTTTCTTCCAGTCCCAGAACTTTCAGTCCACCACCATCAGCTAACAGATACGGACGAACTTGTTCATCCAGCATTTTATTGATCTCGATCAAACGGGGATCATCAGATTCCTGAGCTTCTTTACTTACATGAACTTCAGAATCGTCTTCCACACCCATTTGTGGTTCAGCTTCGCGGATCGGAGGAGCTAATTTTCTGAGTAATTCAGACCAAACAGCTTTTCCGTCCTGCGTAACCGTAACATATTTATCAACATAATACACATTGATAACGCTGTCGATAGCAAACAAAGCAGACGCAAGGTTGTCGCCTTCTGCTTCCACGCTGCTTTCGAACGAACGGGTTGTTCCGTTTGTAAGCGGTTCATCTAATACAAAACGCATTGCATCAGGATTAGGAGTACGTTCTATTTCTTTAATTTTAGCCATAATGTTTACTTATTTATCCAAAAAATTCTTTTACTAATTCAATTCCTTCTACCAATCTGTCGATGTCCTCTTCGTTATTATAAAACGAAATGGAAGCTCTTAACGTGCCCGGAATCTCATAATGCTGCATGATCGGTTGAGCACAATGATGTCCTGTCCGAACGGCAATTCCATGTTGATCCAGAATAGTTCCGGCATCGGTCGGGTGAATTCCATCTAACAAAAATGAGATCACAGAAGCTTTTTTATCAGCGGTGCCGACAATTTTTAAGCCTTCGATCTGATTTAATTTCTCAGTTGCGTATTCTAGCAATTCGTGTTCTCTTTCAGCAATAGCTTCCATGCCGATCTGATTCAGAAAATCAATTCCTGCACCCAATCCAACTCCTGCTGAGATCGGCGGAGTACCCGCTTCAAATTTGTGTGGAAGATCATTCCAGGTTGTTTTTTCAAACGTAACCTTGTCGATCATATCGCCACCACCTCTGTACGGAGGCATTGCGTTCAGCAGATCTTTCTTGCCGTATAAAATTCCGAACCCTGTTGGTCCACACATTTTATGAGCCGAGAATGCATAGAAATCAACGTCCAAAGCCTGAACATCCACTTTAGAATGAGGAACAGCTTGTGCTCCGTCAATAAGTACGGGGACATTTCGTTTATGAGCTGCTTCTATAATTTCTTCTACAGGATTGATGGATCCCAGTGCATTCGAAACATGAACAACCGCAACCATTTTGGTTTTATCAGAAAACAATTCATAGAACTTGTCCATGATGAGCTCGCCTTTGTCGTTCATTGGAATGACTTTCAGCTTCGCTCCTGTTTCTTCGGCAATCATTTGCCAAGGCACGATATTCGCGTGATGTTCCATTTCTGAAACCAGGATCTCATCACCGGCTTTAAAATTCTTACGTCCGTAGCTTTGGGCAACTAGATTGATAGAATCCGTAGTTCCGGTCGTGTAGATGATCTCTTCCAAGCTTCCGGCGTTGATGAAATCACGAACCTTAGTTCGGGTTGCTTCAAAAGCATCCGTAGCTTTCTGGCTCAGAGAATGAATTCCTCTGTGCACATTAGCATGTTCATTTTTGTGATAAGCATCAATGCGATCACTCACCGATTTCGGCATTTGGCTGGAAGCGCCATTATCCAGATACACCAATTTCTTACCGTTCACTTCTTGCTGAAGTACGGGAAACTGAGCTCTTATCTCTTCCCAGTTTATTTTAGTTGGTATTTCGGTTGTTTGATTGTTCATCTATATTTTATCTGTCATTTCGAGCGGATGCGAGAAATCTAAAAATTTACTTCGACAGCTATTTCTAGATTTCTCCCTCTGGTCGAAATGACAAAGATCTATTTATTATCTCTATTCGTGTATTCAATAACTTCGTTCAGTAAAAGCTTTTCTACTGATTCCACTTCCATACTTTCTACGCTTTCAAGAGCAAATGCGTACACCAAAAGCTCACGTGATTTCTGCTCTGTCAGTCCACGACTTTGAAGGTAAAATACCTCTTCGTCCTGAAGCTGACCGATGGTTGCACCGTGCGAACACAATACGTCGTCAGCAAAAATTTCAAGCTGTGGCTTTGTATTTACTTTGCCGTTCTCAGAAAGCAATAAATTTCTGTTTTCCTGGAAAGAATCGATCTTCTGAGCATCTTTAGCTACAAAGATCTTTCCGTTAAACACTGAATGTGCACTGTCATTAACTACTACTTTATGTAGCTGGTGACTTCCTGCATGCGCAAATCTGTGGTCCATAATTGAATGCGTATCTGCAATTTGATCGCCATCAATCAATACCAATCCATCAACAGTGAAATTCACTTCTTCAGCATTCTGAATTACTCTTGGATCGTTTCTGAACAATTTAGCTCCCAAACAGATCGTGTAAGAATGATATTCAGCGTTCTTGTCCAGTATTGCGATCGGACGAGATACGTGAGAAGCTTTCTTGCTGTCTCTTTGAATTCTTGCATGATGCACATTTGAACCTGTAAACATCTTGAATTCAGTAACAGGAACATTCAAATACTGATTATCAGCTAAGCCGATATGCTCTTCAATGATCGTAGACTTAGAGAACATTTCTCCAACGTACAACAAACGAGGAGTTGCATAAAATGCTTTTTCAGCATCTGTAAATACATTCAGAATATGAATTGGAGTTCTTACTACTGTCTCTTCAGGAACATAAATGAAAGCTCCGTCTGTAAAAGCTGCATCGTTAAAAGGAGCAAATACATCATCGTCGTAATTTGTGATGGTTCCCAAATGCTCTTTAACTGAATTGTTATCAGCGTTAGCAGCAAGGTTACCTACTATAACATTGTTTGGAAGATCTTCAACTGAAGACAATTCTTCGCTGTACACTCCATTCACAAAAACCAATCGGCAATTCATCGCCTCCGGCAGATAATGATCAGAAATATCTCCAACATCAGCTGCATTGGCTTCTTCCAGCTTACAAAACTGACTTTTGGTGATGGATTTCAGATCAACAAATCTCCAGTCTTCATCTTTACGAGTTGGAAATGGAGTATTTTCGAGATCTTCTCTTCCTCTTTCGTTAATTGCACGAATCGCTACACTTTCAGCACTGCTTTCCACAGAGCCTGTTATGTACGATAACATCGTGTCTCTTTGGATTACTTCACTCATTATTGAGCCTCGCCATTTAGTACTAATTCTTTTTCCAGTGCATCGTATCCGTTTGCTTCAAGCTCTTCAGCTAATTCAAATCCACCAGACTTGATCAACTTACCTGCCATCATCACATGCACATGATCCGGCTTAATGTAATTCAACAATCTTTGATAGTGAGTGATCATCACAATAGCATTTTCATCATTTGCGATCTTATTCACACCATCAGAAACAACTTTAAGAGCATCGATATCCAATCCTGAATCAGTTTCATCTAAGAAAGAAAGAACAGGGTTCAACACTGCCATCTGGAATATTTCATTCTTTTTCTTCTCACCACCGGAAAAACCAGTATTGATAGAACGGCTTAAGAATTCATCCTTCATTTCGATCACATCCAATTTCTCAGTGATGTAATCTTCAAACTCAAGCGGATCTAGTTCTTCACGATCATTTGCTCTGGCGATAGTGTTGTAAGCTTCTCTAAGCAAAGTTTTATTCGTGATGCCCGGAACTTCAACAGGATATTGGAATGCAAGAAATAAGCCCAAGTGTGCTCTTTCGTCAGCGTCCAATTCAGTAATGTCTTCACCGTTGAACAGGATCTCGCCTTCTGTTACTTCATATTCCGGATGACCTGATACAACTTTTGAAAGGGTACTTTTACCACTTCCGTTAGGTCCCATGATTGCATGGATTTCACCGGCATTAACTTTCAGGTTAACACCCTTTAAAATTTCAATGTCTTCGCCTTCAACTTTGGCGTGTAAGTTTTTAATTTCTAACACTATTCTGCTTTTTACTTTTGTTTGTTTATTTAATTTCTTTTTTACCTGTCATTTCGAACGGATGTGAGAAATCTAAAGAATTGCTTTTACAGCGTATTTTAGATTTCTCCCTTTGGTCGAAATGACAAAGGCAGTCTATCTACAATCTTTACCCCACACTACCTTCCAGTTTCACATTAAGGAGCGCGTTTGCCTCAGTTGCAAATTCTAGAGGTAATTCTTTCAATACATCTTTTACAAATCCATTGATGATCATGGAAATGGCATCCTGCTCACTGATTCCACGCTGCATCAGATAAAAGATCTGCTCTTCTCCCACTCTGGATGTTGTCGCCTCATGCTCAACACTGCTGGAAGGATTTTCTGATGAAATATACGGGAAGGTATGAGCTCCACATTCTTGTCCGATCAACATCGAATCACAAACCGAGTAATTCTTTGATCCTGTAGCATTCTTTGAGATTTTTACTTCTCCACGGTAACTGTTGTTAGACTGTCCCGCCGAAATACCTTTAGAGATGATCGTGCTCTTGGTGTTCTTACCAAGATGAATCATTTTTGTACCGGTATCAGCTTGTTGTCTTTTTGTAGTAACAGCTACAGAGTAAAATTCACCAACTGAATTATCACCTTTCAAGATCACAGATGGATATTTCAGCGTTACTGCTGAACCTGTTTCCAGCTGAGTCCATGAGATGTGAGAATTCTTTCCTTTGCAGATACCACGCTTGGTCACAAAGTTATAAATACCGCCTTTACCGTTTTCATCACCGGAATACCAGTTCTGAATGGTTGAGTATTTAATATCGGCGTCATCCAAAGCTACAAGTTCTACAACCGCAGCATGTAATTGGTTTTCATCGTACATCGGAGCCGTACAACCTTCTAAATAGCTTACGCTTGCTCCTTCTTCTGCTACGATCAATGTTCTTTCAAATTGTCCCGAATTCATATTGTTTATACGGAAATAAGTAGAAAGCTCCATCGGGCATTTAGTATTCTTTGGGATGTAGCAAAACGATCCGTCAGAAAATACAGCTGAGTTTAATGCTGAATAAAAGTTATCCCGAACTGGAACTACAGAAGCTAAATACTTCTTAACCAATTCCGGATGTTCTTTAATTGCTTCAGACATTGAGCAAAAAATTACGCCTGCTTCAGCTAACTTCTCTTTGAAAGAAGTAAAAATAGAAACACTGTCAAATACAGCATCTACAGCAACTCCTGACAGCATTTTTTGCTCTTCCAATGGAATTCCAAGTTTTTCATAAGTCTCACGGATATTAGGATCCACATCATCCATACTATCTAATTGAGGCTTTTTCTTCGGAGCTGAATAATAAAGTAAATTTTCGAAATCAGGTTTCTTGTAAGTGGCATTGAACCAGGTTGGCTCTTCCATTTCTTTCCATGCATGGTAAGCCTTAACACGAAAATCCGTCATCCATTCCGGCTCTTCTTTTACTCTTGAAAGCTCACGAACGATCTCTTCGCTGATCCCTTTTGGAAAATCTTCATATTCAACATCGGTAGTAAAGCCATACTTATACTCTTCGCCGATCATCGACTCAAGCTCTTTTACACCGTCACTTAATTCTTCACTCATGTAGGTCTATAATTTTATCTTGATTTACGCTGATATAACCAACTTTAATAAGTGTTCATTCAGCGTTTTATATGCTTATTTAGATTCTTTCCAAAGATACAAAATATCCGCTTCAGAACTAAATTTGATGTGATTGAGAAAGTTTATTGATGAGATAGAAGAATATTGATTTGAGAATGGTGTCATCCTTGTAGATGGTTGATATTTCATATACAAAAATAGTTCTGTTTCTAGGAGCCTGAGCATTTATCGCAGATTTGCAGAAAGTATTCTCAGGATTGTAGATGTCAGATAATTCGATTATAGTTTTTGAACGGTAAAATATATAGGGTCATCCCGTCCGCCAGCTGGCGGACGGGATGACCTGCTTGCAATATTGAGGTTGGTATAAAGAAATTTTATCAACGAATTATCTAACATCTACAAGGATGACTGTAAAAAGATAACTAACCCATCAAACTACAAACACAAGCCGTATTCACAATATCATCCCATTCGCAACCGCGGGAAAGGTCCATCATAGGTTTTGCGAGTCCTTGTATGATTGGACCTGTTGCTGTAGCTCCGGCCAAGCGTTCCGTGATCTTGTAAGCAATATTTCCTGCATCCAGATTCGGAAAAATATATACATTTGCATTACCTGCTACTTCTGAGTTAGGAGCTTTACGTTTGCCCACGGATTCAACAAAAGCTGCATCGAACTGGAGTTCTCCATCAACAGCAAAATCTATATTGTATTCTTTCAATTTCTCGAAAGCTTGCTGAACCAGTTCCACCCTTTCATGTTGAGCACTTCCTTTTGTACTGAATGAAAGCATGGCAACTTTAGGTTCGGCTCCGGTTATCAATTTGTGTGAAACCGCAGAATCAAAAGCTATAGTAGCCAATTGATCTGAAGTCGGATATGGAACGACCGCACAATCACCATAGGAAAACACTTTACCATCCGGAAAACTCATCAGGAAAATACTGGAAACTACATTCGACCCTTTTTTAAGTCCGATGGTTTGAATAGCGGCTTTCAGGACATCACCCGTAGTTGAAACTGAACCGGCAACACAACCTTCAGCAAATCCCGCAGAAACCAAAGAAGCTCCAAAAAACAGTGGATCTTTGACAATTTCTAAAGCTTGCTCTTCGGTGATACCTTTGTGCTTTCTTTTCTGATAAAAAGCTTCTGCAAATTCTTTGAGCTTCTCATCAGTTTTAGGATCAAGAACTTCGATATTCTGAGTTTCAACCTTGGAATCTTTATTTCTGAGAAGAATCACATCTGCCAATCCTTCATCCTGCAGAAACTGAGCAGCTTTAATTACTCGCTCATCGGATGATCGTGGGAGTACAATTCTCTTTTTATGTGATGCGGCTTTTTCTCTAATAGATTCAATGATACTCATATCAGGCAACCAGTAAAAAAATTGAAATTGAAGCTAATGCCAAACCGACCCATTGTCTTTTATCAGGTCGATCTTTCCAAAAGATAACACCTATGAAAGTTCCTGCAAAAACAATACTCAAGTTCACCAAAGGAAAAACAACTGACCCCGGGATTTCCTTCAAAGCCAATAAAATAAAATAGGAAGAATACAGATTCACCACTCCCAATAGAACTCCATAGATCAACTCTTTCCGTTTGAAATTAAATTGATCCCGAACTAAAAGAACTACAGATCCGGTTAAAAAAGCGAAAAAGAAGAGTGCTGATAAAAACTGAGATTCATCAAAAAGCATAGAAAATTCCTGTTCAAAAACCTTTAGCCCCGAATCTGTGATCCCTGAAATAAAGAAAAGCAGAACAGGTAATACAGCGAACTTTAATTGTACTCTACGTTCTTTTTTAAGTGATGGAACCAATAGTAATAAAGAAACGAAAGAGAGTATTATCCCAAGGATGAGCCCTGTTGTTACATCTTCATTATAGATCACCAAACTAAGAAGAATAGGAAACACTAATGACATTCTCATCGCGGCAATACTGATTCCCATTCCGTTTTTATCTATACTTTTGCTGTAGATCATGAAATTGGCAATGAACAAAAACCCGAGAATTGCAGAATGGATAAGAATTGGGATCAAGCCTGTCTGTTCTTCAAAACCATTCCAATCGGTCGAAAAAACACTAATTACAACAGCAACCAAATAATTGATCACCAGTACATTTAATACCCGTAAGGAACGCACTTCTATTAATTTTAATACCTGAGCAACAGAAAGAGAAAAAACGGCACTCAGTGTAAGAAACAAAAATCCCATCAGTCAATAAGGCTTAAGGAATCACTTCCAAAAAAGCGAATATCCTGAGCTGCATTAAAAATACTGCGTGAAGTAAATGACACGTTTCTATCCAGATAATTTCTGATATCAGACCAGTTTACATTTCTTTTTTTGAGGGCATCAGCAAGAAAATAGGTGAATATGCTATGTCTTTTTTGTACTCCGTTAGGCTCAGCATAGATATATGACCTTTGATCAGTGCTGGAAGCAAAGACTACCGTAGAATTTGGAATTTGATTTGTAATGGTAGCAGCAAGAAGGTCAAGTGAATTTTGTTTTGAAGAGCCCCGAATAAAATCTATATCTGCTATTATGGTCAGGTTTTGGACTGGTAGATTGGCAAACCCGTCAAGTAGTGAATTCAAATCTATTCTTGAAGCGGCACTATCTGATGTCGTTCCCAAAAAATATACTTTATCAGTTCTGGGATCAATTTCTGCATAACCATTTAAATATACCATCAGGTCTACCTGACGATTATTGATCCTGGAAACCAATCGATTAAAACCATTTACGGCTGTTTGGTTACCTGATATATCCTGAAATTTGATCGTTTGAGTCGGAACAATTCCTAAAGCATCGTTCATGTATTTCTCTATCAGTTGTCCGTCACGGTGTGCATAGGCCTTTTCAGGTAGGTCACCTTCATAAGCCTGATTAGCTATGATAAATCCCCATCGACTTCTGTCCTCTTCTGTCAAACTTGGTATATCTCTTTCAACATCCACACTTCCAAAAGGCACATTAGGAATAGCGACTACAGATAATTCTCGCGAAAATTGAGACGGACGCCAAATAATATCCACGTCGCTAGAAGAGACCCAGTTTTCAGAAATACCATATAAAACCTTGATCCAATCTCCCTGTGTTTCAACTAATTTCAGCTGACTTCCCTGAGCAAGATCCGTAAGAATATTATTTGAGCTTATCCTAGCTTGATTCCTTAAAGCAGTTACAGTGGTTTTTACTACTACAAACGGGTCAAATACCGATTTAATAGGAACCTCATAGTTATATAAACTATCATTGAATGTCACATCAAGTTCAATAAATATATCTTCCTGACCGGGGAAAATATCGGGATTTAATTCTTCTAAAAAATTAACGGTCAAGCTGTTCTGAGATAAGCTCACATTATTTTTCTCCACCAAAACCTGATCATTATAATGGATCAAGTAAGATGCATTTTGTGGAGTATTTACAACTGCATCTAAAGTGTCTGTATCTACAAAATCACCGGTTTTTCGCAACAACCTTGTTTCTCCCGTTGGTTGAGGATCTCCAATAGGCTTCATATTCAAAAAAGAGATTCCCAATAAAGCCGAACTGGCTCCCAGTAGTGCGATCTGTTGACCTTGTTTATTCGGATCTGAAAACTCTAACGCAGTATAACCTCCCAATGCAGCGGCACTAATACCTAGTGCCATGTATCCTAACCTTGGACGATACCGTTGTATGTATCGGTTGGTTTTTATTCTTAAAGCGTATTCAAATGTATTTGCTGATTTAAGTTTAAACTGAGCTACAGGCAACTCAGGAGTAACCGTTCCTGTTTTTTGCAAAAAGAGCTTTGATTCCAACAGTTTATAATCTCCACGATCAACTTCTTCCTGACTTTCTACGATCCATGTTGTAGTGGAGCATGCCATCAGAAAAAACATCGGAAAAAGAAGTAAAATTCTGATATTATTTTTCATCAGGCCCAAGGAGTTTGCTTTGATGTAATTGCAATCTTTGCAGCATCAATAGCGATTACAAGTTCTTCATTGGTTGGGATAACATACACTCCCACTTTAGAATCTTCAGAACTGATCAATGGTTTCTCTCCGGATAAATTATTTTTACTCTCGTCAATTTCTATACCAAACGAATCCATATCCGAAAGTATTTTAGATCTTATTAAAGAAGAATTTTCTCCAATCCCTCCGGTAAAGATAATTGCATCCACCCCATTCATACTTGCAATGTACGACCCTATGTATTTCTTAGCCCGGTAACAAAAAACGTCGATTGCTTCCTGAGATCGCTTGTCGCCATCTTCCGCTTCTTCAATCAAGTCTCTCATATCTGCGGCATAACCACTGAGTCCTAGCAAACCACTGTGTTTGTTTAAAAGTGCATGAACGTTAGCCAAAGATAATTCCTCTTTCTCTATGAGGTAGAATAAGATAGAAGGATCAATATCACCGGAACGCGTTCCCATTACCAAACCCTCTAATGGAGTAAAACCCATGCTTGTATCGATAGACTCACCATCTTTAATGGCAGTGATAGAAGCTCCATTTCCTAAATGACAAGTAATAATTTTAGAGCCCTTCTTTTTTACATCAGCTAATTTGTAATACTTCCGGCTTACGTAATAATGAGAAGTTCCGTGAAATCCGTATCTCCGAATTTTATACCTGCGGTAAAGTCGGTTTGGAATACCATACAAGTACGCTTTTGAAGGTAACGTTTGATGAAAAGCTGTATCAAAAACGGCTACATGCGGAACATCAGGAAGGTGCTCTTTAGCAGCTCTTATTCCCTGTAAATTGGGGGGGTTATGCAACGGAGCGATATCAAAAGCTTCCTGTATAGCTTCTTCTACATCTTCATCAATCAGAACTGAATCTTTAAATGTCTCGCCACCATGAACAACGCGGTGCCCTACAGCCTCAATTTCATCCAATGAAGACAGATAATCATTATCAGCACCAACAAGTAACTCCATAACGGTCTTAAGAGCAATCGCATGATTGTCCAGAGCAAGAGATTTCTTTACCGGCTTCTCTCCTTTCCATTCCTGCCTTATTATGGAAGTTACTGCTCCAATCCTTTCCACCAAGCCTTTGCAAAGCGTTTCTTTGTCTTCAGTATGTATCAATTGATACTTTATAGAAGAACTACCACAATTTATAACCAGTACTTTCATATCAAAGTGAGATTACAGCTCCAAAACCGATCAAATTTCTAAACTCAAAGTTTGATTTTCCGGCATCAGGTTCTGATATCCAGAAAGGAACTTCATATCTGATGGCAAACCCCCGGGGCTTTCCCAGAAAATCAGGAATATTTATCGAAAACTGAAGTCCGATTCCCGCGTCAAGTAATACAGGATTGTCTTCAAAAACAGTACCTGCATCCGCAAAAACATAACTTTTTAAAAACACGAACTCCCCAATCATTCCATTCTTCAATGAACTGTTGATCGGATTCGGAAATTCTAATTCGGTATTCAGAGCTACAATGGAATTAAAACCGGCAACACTCAAATCAGAATATTGAGTATCAGTATAACCTCTGAGGTTCCCACCACCTGAAAACTGAGCTAAACCATTATCAAGCCAGCTTATTGGAATTGTTCCTTTGGCTCTGCTGATACCGTTTCCAAGCCAGTTGATCGGTTGAGCATAACTAGCCGTGTATAAAAATTCAGGAGCTGTATTTTCAGAAGTAAATCCCCCAAATGCACGTAATGCTAATCCAAAATGCTCATTTAAAGACATCAAGTTCCATATTTCAGCATTAAAAACCGAAAATGAAGGGCTTTCAGGATTGAGATTCTGCTGAAAATCCAGATTTAATTCAAAAGTCTTCTCATCAGATTCGTTGTGCAACATAAACTCAATGCCTGCTAATGATTTCCAACCGGAAGACCATTGTATTGGATACGGTCGGTACGCAACATCGTACATCTTTTGTTGAGAAAAAGAAGCGGAAAATTCTTTGTATCTGAGTTCATTAAAACCGTCTTGCCAGCGTTTATTCAATGAAAGAGAATGGCTTGAAAATCCCGTTCTTATACTTGAAACTGCCTGAATGCTTCCCTCTTCACCAAAATCCGATATTGATTTTATGGGCTCTGTGAAACTCAGATAGTAAGAAACCGGATTGTCGGGAAAATTTGTCCCCACCCATAAACCGGCGTCAAGTCGATGTGGACCATCTTTAAAAGAACCTTCGTGTTCACCTAAAACTCTGATTCCCAATCGAACTCCGTCAACAGAGTTGTACCATACATCCGGTGCAGGTATAAATTTATATTTACCGTAATTATCCTGAGAGAGCAGTGAACTGCAGGTTATCAACCAAACAAAAATGAAAGAAAATAATTTAGTTATTTCAGATCTATGATCCACTCTGGTAGGATTTGTTGGTTGATTAGGATATCGTTTATCAGTCTTATCAATCTTTTTTGTTCCGGCCAATGAATATACTCATTGATTTGGTCAGCTTTAACCCATAAATATCCGGAATGTTCGTCATCCAGTTTAATACGTTCATCAGTCCATTCTATTTTTGCTGCAAATGCCGGAATTTGGTGAATGGTATCTGTTTTGTGTTCATAAAAAGAGTTAACCGATGGAACTGTCCAGAAACCAGAAGGCTTTTTTGAAATCTCTTCCTTCAACTCTCTTAAAGCAGCTTGCCAAAAGGTTTCCCCTTCTTCAACTTTACCGCCTATCATTCGCCATTGATTGGCATATATTTTTTGGGATGAACGCTTTAATATCAAAAACTCAACGTTCTTGCCGTTTATTCTGTAAGGATATACGTCAATGAGCTTTTTTTCCAAAGCCTGGCCTATTTAGATTTCGATTTTCTTGATCTCTAATTCAAGCTCGCCTGCAGGTACTTTCACTGTTACAACATCTCCAACTGCTTTCCCTACTAATGCCTGACCGATCGGAGATTCAATAGAAATTTTACCGGCTTTAAAATCAGCCTCATTTGGAGAAACCAAAGTATATTGCATCTCCTTGTTCATCTTTTTATTCAGAATAGTGACTTTGGTTAAAACACGTACCTGTGACAGATCAAGTTCTGTCGCATCTAATACACGAGCGTTTGCAAGAATGTCTTCGAGTTTTGTAATACGATCTTCCATGTGTCCCTGCGCCTCTTTAGCGGCATCGTATTCTGCATTCTCACTTAAATCACCTTTTGCACGTGCTTCAGCGATATCTTCAGCAACTTCTTTTCTGCCTCTTGTTTTAAGGTCTTTTAATTCTGCATCTAGTTTATCGTACCCTTCCTGCGATAAATATTGGATCTTACTCATGATCTTTCTTGTATTCGGTTTCTGAAATAAAAAGAAGAGCTCACCTTTCGGCTGCCCTTCAACTCTCTGAAAATAAGAGTTATTAGAGTGTTTTTCTAATAATTAATAGAATTTCTGTTTATGCGTCAACTACGCTTTTCCTACTGAGAATTCGAATGGCAAATACGAGAGCTCCTAAAACCAGAACTGCTCCCATAAAAAATGGCGCTCCTGAAAACTGAAAAGGTGCCGCATCTGAAGTAAAATATCCGAACAAACCGGTCATCATGGGCGGACCAAAGATAGAAGTAAAACTAACCAAACTGGTTAAAGCTCCCTGAAGCTCACCCTGCTGATTTTGTGGAACCTGATTTGACACAATTCCCTGTAACGATGGTCCTGCAAATCCTCCCAAACAATATGGAACTATCATTGCCATCATGATGGCTCCGGTGGGCGAAAAAGCAAAGCCTATGAACCCAAGACAGGAAATTGTCAGTCCGAAATAGACGGATTTTACCTCCCCGATTTTTGGAATTACAATTCGTGTTAATCCTCCCTGGACGATGGCGACACAAAGTCCAACAACGCCCAGCGAAATACCTACCATCTTCTCATCCCAAGCGAATTTCTCCATTGTGTAATAAGTCCACGTACTTTGTGTGGCATGACTCGCCAGATATATCAATCCAAAAACGATCACTAATCCTGAAATCCCGGGAAATGATTTCAATTGCTTTAGTGAGCCCATCGGATTAGCTCTTTTAAGTTCAAACTTACGTCGGTTTTCTTTGGGAAGTGATTCTGGAAGAATAAAATATCCATATGCTACATTAAGTAATGTAAGTCCTGCGGCAGCAAAAAACGGAACCCTGGTTCCGTATTGTCCTAAAAGTCCTCCGATCACTGGACCGATTATAAATCCTAAACCAAAAGCGGCTCCGATCAACCCGAAGTTTTGTGAACGTTTTTCGGGAGAACTGATATCAGCAATGTAAGCACTTGCCGTAGTTATGCTCGCTCCTGTTAATCCTGAAATAAAGCGGGCGATAAACAGCCAGAAAATATTTGGAGCAAAACCAATCAATATGTAATCGATTCCAAATCCGAACAGCGATAACAACAGAACCGGTCGCCGACCAAAGCGGTCACTGAGAGCTCCGATCAAAGGAGCACATATAAACTGAGTGAATGCATAGACAAACATCAGCCAACCGCCGTACAGAGCTGCTTTTGATAGTCCTTCTCCGGTCAGCTCTACAATAAGTGCGGGAATGATCGGGATTATAATTCCAAGTCCGATCACATCAATTAAAACGGTAATAAAAATAAAAGCCAGTGCGGCTTTGCGTGGTTCTTTGGACATGGTATAAATTTGTGTCCAATGATAGGCTTTTGACTTCCTAATTGGAAGCAGGAATCTGGGTTGCCATCACTGGTCTTTACCTTTAAATGAATTCAGAAAAAAGCTTCCAACTAAACCGACCTTTAGAATTATTGGCGAGCCAAGAACTCAATGAAATCGACGGCTCCGAAGGAGCAATCATTACACTTCTGGCTGATTCTTGAATATGCATCATACGTACGTAGACCTATTGTAATGATTAGTCGATGTAATGGAGTTCGCGCCAATAATTCTTGTCGGGAGTTTTTGGTACTGGAGCCTGTGCTGAGGAAGCTCAGTATCGGTACAAAAGTATATTACCAAGTAAATGTACTCACAATCCTTAAGTAAAGACCTCCTCTGTCTCCTCCTGCAACAGGAGGAGGACTCGTTGATAAAAATTAGAATCAACTCGGGAATTCCCCTCCTTATCCAAGGAGGGGCGAACTACTCAGAACCAAAGAATCTGGTTCGTAACCGGGGAGGTCCGTTTCCAACGCATAGCATCGAGACCAGATAAAAAGACTTAGCTTTGCACAAGGGTACCTACTTTTGTCTTGATATCACGTTCGAAGGGGACAAAAGATCAAGCCGAAGTATTTAAAACGACGAAGCTCCTTTTTTGCCTATTAATATCAACCGCAGGACTAAAGATCTTGCTTGTTTATGTACGAGTTTAAGGCAAAGAACAAAAATCTCCCTTAGAAGGGAGACCTATCGAACACTTGTGTGAGATCAGAGGGATGTTGTGCAGTTTCTGAGCTTATAAACTGCACAACATCCTCCGTCCGCCCTAACTAACGCAAGCGTCTCGCTTGTGCACTTCTTGCAAAACATTCGTCCAAGCGTGACGCTTGAACTAGAAAGGGAGCTAACTCACTATCCCAAAACCACTCAAAGAATCCGTACAAAAGTATGTATTAGTTTCTATTTTAGGACAAATAAAAGCGAAGATGCCTAAAAAACTAACTACCAAAGAAATACTTGAAGAGAATCTGTCTCAAAAGCCGCCGGCTAAATTAGCGGAGGTAAAAGTCATCCTTCATAATATTAGAAGCCTGCATAATGTGGGTTCTGTTTTTCGTTCTTCGGATGCATTCGGAATTTCTGAATTGATCCTTACCGGTTACACTCCCACTCCTCCCCGACCTGAAATCAACAAAACAGCCATTGGTGCGGAAGAATTTGTGGAATGGAGACATTTTGAAACGGCCACTGAGATCATTGAATCGCTTAAAGAAGATGGATATTCCATTCTAGGGATGGAGCAAACTACAGGAAGTATTTCCCTCAACAAACTTGATGTAAATAATTACGATAAGATCTGTCTCGTGATGGGAAATGAAGTCACCGGTATCGATTCCGAAATTCTTGAATTGATGGACGAATTTGTAGCCATCCCTCAGTTTGGCCAAAAGCATTCGCTTAACGTTTCGGTTGCCGCTGCGGTGATGTTGTATGCTTTACTTGAGAAACTGAGCTGATTGTATCGCAACCCTGACAGGGTTATAGACAAAGTCATCTCGTGGCGTATGCCCGAGATCTGGATCTAGTTGAAGCTTACCGTCTATTATTACAATTCAGATTCCTGCCTTCGCAGTAATGAATTTAATTATAAAATGTTAAAGACCTCCTCTGTCTCCTCCTACAACAGGAGGAGAACTCGTTGATAAAATTTTCAATATGCTTGGGATTTCCCCTCCTTATCCAAGGAGGGGTGAACTACTTACTGCCCAACAATTTGTTTCGGAATTGGGGAGGTCCAAATCTTGCTCTGCCTTCGCAGAATTGACCCTGTCAGGGTTGTAAACTCGAGAAACTTAACCTAGCTCTTTTTCACATTTTTAAGTTTTTGAACCGCGGATTAATCAGATAGCCGGATTAACACGGATTTTATTGGATAAAATATCCGTGGAATCCTTTAATCCATTAAATCTGTGGTTTAAAATTGATAGTGAGTTACTTATTTATTCAGCAAAAGCTATTCATTAACAAAAAGTATTAAAATCCGAAACTGATTCCCCTATTTCATTGTTAGACAGGTAGAACAAAGAAAATTTAATTTAACTACACAAAATGAGTTTGAAAGAGAAGACAATCAGCGAAGTAGAAAACAGAATCGAAAAAATTGAAAGAGCTATTGCAAAAAACGGCGTTGGTTCAAGTTATTTATCCAAAGCTGAACGAGTGCAGAGAGATGTGAACATTGGGCTGGCTTTAGGTGGACTAGCTTTAATTGCAGGAGTAACAGCCTGGGCTTTACTTTCCGGAAAAGAAGATTAGATCTTTGATCAGATGTACATTAGTAAACCATTAAAATGGCAGTCATATTATACACACCATGAGCGACGAGCTGAGTACGAAGTGATCTGAGTTAAGTTTTAATTAAGAGTTATCTCTCAATATTTATTTCAATCCTGCTCATCTTGTAAATCCTTTGCAATCTTGGTCAAAAGCGGATTGAGATAGAATTTTAACCTGACTATTAGGAGCAGGAGCCTTTCTACAGACAAAGGCTGCTCCAATTGTGCATACCGCAGCAGAGCTATGGGATGAGAAAAAACTTAGAGGTTGTAATGGAAGTCAGGAGACTTCCTGAACTGTTTCTTTTAAGTCACCGCTATCGCTAAAGACTTAAAAGATCTTGGGGGAAGCTATTCATTCAAGTATAATACTGTATCAAGCAAGTTATTTAACATCTCTAGCTTGTTTGTGATTTGTTCATTTTGTTCTACCAGTGATTCAAATTCATCCTCAGAACCCAGTTCATTTTTTAACTCCTTCATTTCGTAATCAGAAAACGATCGGCATTCTTTCCAGCTAAAACGCTTGTTGTACCTACTATTTTTTCTTAAGTGATAGATCTACTTGTTGTTGCAAATAATCTTTAAATCTTTTTTGAAATTCATTTTTAGAATTTAACAAGTCATCCCCTTCAGGTGACATTACATAAAATGACAATCCTGTGTGCCCAGTCAAATATTTATTCTGGGGAGTAATCTGTACTTCCAAAATAACCTTGAAAGGAACCTTAGAAAGCTTTTTAAATTCTATATTTTCCCAAATAAATTTATTTTCAACTTGCTGAGATTCTCCAAAGTCTTGATTCAATTTTTCAATGAATCCCATTATCTCACTTTTTGTAAGGACACTAAGTATAGAAGAGGTTTTTTCACCCATTTTGTTGTAGCGATCACCTTGTCTCACTTCATTAAACCCTAAATCAATTTCTTGGCTATAAAGGTTTGTCGAAAGGATTATTAAAAAAAATAGAAGAAACGAAAATTTTTGCATAAGCTGATAGCTTGATAAGTTGGTATAACAGATTAATGATGAACATTTGATCCACTCTAAAATAAACAAAACCAGTTAAGAAACATCTGATTCCTTAAACCAACTCCCCGATCTGCCCATAGATCAAGAGTATTCGGAGCAGGAGCTCCAATCGAGCATTCCGCAGCAGAGCTACGGAACGAGGTTAATGATCGATATCAACTTTTATCCATTCATCTTTTCTATCAAAAAAGATTTTCTCAGAATAATTTTGGTGAACTATTTCAACGGTTTCAATTTCTTGTAAACTAATCCCATTAAACTTATTAAAAGACCATGTAGAATCTGTAATTCCAAAATGAATTCTTTCAGAACCACATCGAGTTTTAATTGGAAATTCTTCTACATTGAAATTCCCTTCAGCAATTACGTTCTCATCTTTGTCAAAGAAAGCCCAATGTCCAATTTTATAATGATAAAATGCACGTTGAGGTCCACCCGTGCCACAATCAATAAAGGAACTCATTTGGTAATTACCTTGAGATTGTATTGAGCCTTTTGAATTGTAATAAGACCATTTACCAACTTTAAATGGAGATAAATGACCTTCTTTATCTAAAGCAAACTTTCCATGTGCTTTCTTTGAACCATCCGGATAGTAAAGCGTAACCAGAGAATCGTTTCCAACGAAAATAGAATTATCCGACAGTTGAAAAACATCATCGTAAAAAACATGAGTTTCTTGTGCAAAGATTACTGAACAATTGAAGCAGAATAATAAAAGAAGACATAGTAATTGCACCTTCATTTGATCTCTTGTTTACTTAAAGTATTACAGATTAAAATTCTACCTCCACTAAAATAAACAAAATCAGCTAAGAAACACCTAATCCCTTAAACCAACTCCCCAATCTTCCCATAGATCATATCCAGCTCAGCTTCTGTCACACAGTACGGAGGCATCAGGTACAACACGTTTCCTAGTGGACGAAGTAATAATCCATGATCCACACATTCTTTTTTGATTCGGGATGCTACGGAATTCAGGTATCCGCCCTCTTCTTCGTTGATGATATCCATGGCAGCGATGGTTCCTTTAACTCTGAATTTTTCTAAGCGAGGATGATCAGCAAGCTTTTCCAGATGTTTGGTGTGAATGGCTTCCATTCCTTTGAATACCGGAGCATTTTCTCTCAATAATTTCCAGGATGCAATTCCTGCCGCACATCCCAATGGATTTCCGGTATAACTGTGTCCGTGCCAAAAGGTTTTTATCGGATCTGAAGAATTGAAGCTTTCGTAGATCTCGTCACTACTCACTGTAATCGAAAGTGGCATAAATCCGCCCGTAATTCCTTTGCTCAAACAAATGATATCCGGTTGCACTTGAGCTCGTTTACAAGCAAAATAGTCGCCTGTGCGACCAAATCCCGTCATTACCTCATCAAACAAAAGTAATGTATCAAACTGACGATTGCTCCAATGCACTTTTTGCAAAAACTCTTCCGAACACATGCGCATCCCTCCTGCGCCCTGAACCAACGGCTCCATCAAAATCCCGGCATATTTTTCGGGATATTTGGTTAGCAAACCTTCTAATTCTTCAATGACGGCATCTTCTTTATTTGCCCTGTTCTCATCTCCGATCCACGTTTCCGGATACGGGATCACTTCCACATCAAACATCCAGTCTTTGAATACATCCGTAAAAATAGAACGCTCTCCGGCCGACATTGCCCCCAACGTATCTCCGTGATAAGCGCCTTCAAAACAAATGAAAGTCTTTCTCTCCTGACCAATATTCTTCCAGTACTGATAGGCGATCTTCATACCAACTTCTACGGCCGTTGATCCGTTATCAGAAAAGAATACCTTGTTTAAATTCTTAGGCAATTCCTGAGTGATCAACTCCGCTAACTGCTCTGCAGGATCGTGCGTAAATCCGGCAAAGATCACGTGTTCCAGCGTTTTAGCCTGCTCATAAATAGCTTTTGCGATATCCGGATGGGAATGTCCGTGCATATTCACCCACCAGCTCGAAATACAATCCAGAATCTCTCTTCCATCTTCTAAGGTGAGATAAGCTCCCTTTCCGCTCTTTACCTTAAGAGGCTCAGGTGCATCTTTGATGATCGTAAATGGATGCCAAACGTTGTTCATAGAATTAAGAATTATTCAATTAAGAATTAAGAATTACTTTTCTGTCATTTCGATCCCGAGAATTCGGGAGAGAAATCTAAAGATATCTTTGATAGCAATTTTTAGATATCTCGCTCCGCTCGATATGACAAAAGCAAAATTCTTAATTCTTAATTCTTAATTGAAAGTTTTGATTAAAAGCTTTTTTTAATGATTCAGAGTCAACATTTTGAAGAGTTTCGATCTCGAATACATCAATCTTTCCAAATCTTTCAATAGTTTCTTTGTTGGATGGATGTTTTTCGCCGTTCAGAACTACTGCAAAAACTTCAATTCCGCGATCTCTAAGTGCTTCCAGTGATAATAATGTATGATTCAACGTTCCCAAACTACTTCTTGCGACCAGTAAAACGGGAAGTTTCAATCGCTCGATCATATCTAAAACAGTGTGTTCCCAGTTAATAGGCACGATCAATCCACCGGCTCCTTCTACGATCATATGCTTTGTTTCATATTCAGGTAATTCAAAATCATTCAGCGAGATCTTAACTCCGTCGATATCCGCAGCAGCATGTGGACTCATCGGCGTATCCAATCGGTATCTTTCCGGGATTATCCGCGATGGATCGGCTTCAGAAACTCTTTGTACAAATTCAGTATCGGTTTCTTCATCCAGTCCTGCCTGAATGGGTTTCCAGTAAGTTGCATCCAAAGCAGACATCAGCATGCCTGAAACCAATGTTTTACCAATTCCGGTGTCTGTTCCGGTTACAAAAAATTCTTTCGGAAATTCCATCACATATCTTTTTTAGCAGCCAAATAGACCACGTGCCATTTTACTTTAACTTCATTGGAAACTTTCTCATCCCAAAACTTAGTTAACAGCTTTAATTGTTTAGCAGTTAATTGTTTACCTGTTTTAGATTTACGAACTCCGATCTCCTTCAAATGCTTGAAAAAATCCATAGAGTTATCAAATTCCTGATACAGATCGTTCTCGTAATAGTCAACCTGAACCGGATTCATGGACAGCTTTATAACCACCTCTTCCACATCAGGAAATGCATTAGCCGTAAAAGGCAGTCCGAGTTCCAAACAGTTGGAATACCATTCTTCAAAAGTATGATTACCGGGGAATGTGCAGAGCAGCAGTCCGCCCGGAACAAGCAATTCACTTAGTTTTTCTAAACCTATGCAAGTGTCTTTAAACCACTGGGCGGCAAAATTACTAACGATGAGACTGTATTTAGGTTCTGTATCAGAGACCTCATCCACATTCAATGTTTGAAATGAGACCGAATCGTTAAGTAAACCTTTCTCCCCTAACTGTTTCTCGCAAAACGAAAGCATTCCCGGAGCCAGATCAGTAATGAGCTTATTCCGATCCGGAAATTCCTTGATAATCTGCTCCGATAAAAACCCTGTACCACAACCCACTTCCAGTATATCTCCAGCGGGAAGTGTGTCTTTCCAGGGTAAGAGCGACGAAATGAGTCCATCAGCTACTTTTTGCTGGATTTCGGCCTTCTGATGATACTGTTCAGCAGCTCCAGAGAAGGTTTCGGCAATACTTTTTGATGAAATAGTTTGTTCAGCGGTTATTTTCATAGCGCTCAAAAATAGGAATGATTGAGCACAGATACGACCAACAATCTTTCGGATTTATGAACGGCAAAGCATGACCTTCATTATCAAAGGTCTTAACAAATTTCTTGTTGTAGTGACCCTCAAGCATGTTTTCTCCCCTAGGATCTAAAAGGATCTTATCTTCGGCACTGTCGATGGCAACCATAGTAGAACCAAAATCCAGATCGATGAGAGGGAACCTGGTATTTCTGAGTTTCTTCAGGTCTTCAAGTATCAGTTCTTTATTCAGGTCAGATGGTACCTCCGCTTTGTATTCAGAAGGGTGAAAACAGTTTTTATAAAAACTCTTCAGAACTTGTTCGGGATCAGCTTCAAAGCCTTTGATCATGTATTCTAACCCTTTTTCAGAGACAGACTTAAGCTTTCCATCACTTGGATGGAAATCATCAAAACCGTTAAATATCACTAACAGATCAGCTTTACTAAGTACCGCTGAATTACTCCAATGCAGTCCGTATGAATGTGTAAAAACCACTCTGAATTTGGTATCTGCATCAAACCTTGGATAGAACGGCTTTCCGAAATAGCCCCGGTTAGCAGGTTTTAAAGGAATATTATCCGGAATTACAGAAGCTAAGTTGTTCCAAAAATCAGCATTAATTCCCCACCCGTGATAGGCCAGTATTTCTACTTTTATTTCCAATCAGTCAATTCCTTTAAAAGTTTATCCAGATGTTCTTTTGTGTGCTTAACTGAAAGTGTGATCCGAAGTCTTGAAGCATCTTTTTCCACCGTAGGTGGACGGATATATGAAACCCATAAACCATTTTCTTTCAATAGATTAGACAATTCTATTGTTTCCTGTTCATCGCCAATAATGACCGGAATAATTTGACTGTCTGAAGCCGCAGTATCGAAGCCAAGTTTTTGAATTTCAGTCCTTACATACTCTACATTATTCATCAACTGAGTTCTTTCCTGATCCATTTCGGGAATCAAGTCCAGAGCTGCATCAATAGCTCCAATCACATTTGGCGGAAGTGAAGTTGAGTAAATAAATCCACCTGCAAAGTTGATCAGATAGTCTTTCATTTCTTTTGAGCAAAGAGCAAAAGCACCGAACGAACCAAAAGCTTTTCCAAAAGTACCCAATGAGATATCAATTCCCTCCTTTCCGTAATTCAACCCCAGTCCTTTTTCTCCAAGAACCCCAACCGCATGAGCATCATCGGAATACAATAAAGCATTATACTTTTCAGAAATCTCAATCAGTCGATCGATATCATTTCGGTCTCCATCCATGCTAAAAACCGTTTCTGAAACGATCCAAATTCGATTGTAACGAGCTCTGTCTGTATTCTTGATTAGTTCCTCAAGATCATCATAGTTGTTGTGCTCAAAGCGTTTAAAAGTGGCTCTACTGAGCAATGCACCCTGAATCAAACTGTTGTGGGTCTTTTTATCAGCAAGGATCAAAGAATTTCGATCTGCTAGTGCAGGTAAAATGCTGGTATTGGCTTGAAAGCCCGAATTAAATAGAATGGCTTCTTCTGCATTAAATAATTTAGCCAGTTTTTTCTCCAGTTCTGAATGAATTGAAAGAGTACCTGTTACTAATCTGGAAGCACCAGAACCTACTCCATACTTAGAAGAATATTCATTTGATCTTTTTATCAACTCAGGATGGTGGCTGAGCCCCAAATAATCATTAGAGGAGAAGTTTATGTACTCAGCATCATCATTTTTGATAATGTAAGCACCTTCCAGATTTTCCAGAGGCTTTAAAGCACGAAATTGATGCTCTTGTCTTCGTTTCTCAAGAGCATCGTTTATAAATGAATGTTTGTGTTTTTTATCACTCAATTAGCTGGATCGTTGATTCCAGGTTGAATCACTTTCAAAGGTTCTTCCCATTGCTCTGAACTGACGAATAAAAGGAAGCTTCTTTTGTACCGATGGAGCAAACTGAGAATATTCGATCATAAATAATCTGTTTGTAGCAGGATCGTAGTAGGTGAAATTAACAAATGGTCCGCCCATAGCGGCATTCTCCATGGTCCACCAGCCTTGTGTTTCATAAGCCAGATATCGGCCTGTCTGAAAACTGTTCATTCTCATCTGAATTCGGTCGTTGTACTCTGTGGTAACGTACTTGTTCTCTGTACTTCCCTTAATGTATTGTTGATTCAATGAATCTCTGGTTGCATTGATCCAGTCCGAATCAAGGAAATTAATATCAGTTACATCGTCTTTCCACCAAACCCAGAACCAACGATCGTTGATCTCCAGGTTTCTCCGGAAAGAAATAAAGTCTGTTGTGTCAATTCTCGCTACATAATCGTGCTGAACTCTAACTTTAAATCCGTGATTGATCCACATGGAATCCGAATATTGAGTTTGTTCTTTCTTCTCGTACACATCGTATGTCCACCTGCTTAACTCTCGTTCCAGAATATCAGCCATTAAAGATCGCTCTGAGTTTATGATCTTTTCTGCAAGAGCTGAATCAGAAGTCGAACTTAATATCAATGCGTATTGATCTTTATACCACTGATCTTTTATTGGAAATGCAAAGCTTTCACCGCTTCGTACTCTTTCTTCAACTCCGGCATCTAAGAAGCCACGGATCGCTCTGGAAACATCTGTGGTATCATCCAAAACCCCGGCAAAGATCACATTTTTCATTCCCTTTAAACGATCCAATTGCGAATTTGATCGAATGTCTGTGAACGAAAGATTATAATTAACCTCAGGATTAAGCATATGAAATTGATATTTCCCGTAAGTAGCACGGATAGCTTCTGCTGTTTTACTGTCGAAATGTGCAGAATCCATTACCACAATTACTTCATTAATAGATCCCTGTGCTCTGGATCTGAAATCACCGTCACAAGCAGACAGTATTGTTGCAGCTATACATGTAAATAGAAAAACTGTTTTTCTTAAAGACATAGTCAATTTTTTAGTTACCGAATTTTAATGAGTAAACCAAAGAATAAAGATCTTGTTTCCATTCAGGTTTAGGATACGAATTTTTGATGGTATTAATTAACGCACTTCCAACTATGAATCCATCGGCATTTGATGCGATACGTTTTGCATCTTCATGTGATTTAATTCCGAAACCCACCATCACCGGATTACCGATAATATTTTCGCGTACACGCTCTATAAACCTATCCACTGAATCAGACACCTCTTTTCCGTCTCTGGCTCCTGTAACGCCTGTGACTGATACACAGTATACAAAGCCCGATGATTTGGAATCGGCGAGCTTCATGCGGATATCAGAGCTGTTGGGAGCAACTAAATGGATCAGCGGCAAATTGTTTGCTTCTGCATGCTCACGAATTATCTCATCTTCATCAACGGGAATGTCCGGCAAGATCAATCCATCCACGCCACATCTTGATGCTTTCTCACAGAAGCCCTGAACTCCGTATCGAAGAACAGGATTCATATATCCCATCAAAATGATCGGTATCTCAGATTTCTTTCTGATCTCGACTACCATTTCAAATATCTTGTCGATGGTAATCCCATTTTTAATGGCGATATCGCTGGAATACTGAATGGTCGGACCATCAGCTAAAGGATCACTAAACGGCATTCCCAGCTCGATCATATCCGCTCCGTTCTTTTCCATTCCCAAAACGATCTCGACGGTAGATTCCAGATCAGGATATCCGGCTGTAATGAATAAGCTCATAAGCTTTTCATCAGCTGCTTTTTCTTTAAACTTTTGTGTAATTCTGTTCATTTAATGCTATTGATACCAGCGAAAACCTGAAGGATTTCGCTTGTTTAAATTTTTAAGTTGTCATTCAGAGCGATAGCGATGAATGACTTTTCTTATAAAAATCTTATTAGTGTCTTTGTGTAATTATGTTCAACTAAAGTTAAGTTTTGTCATTTCGAACGGATGTGAGAAATCTGAATATCTATTTAAAGGAAATCTTTAGATATCTCTCCCGAATTTCCGGGATCGATATAACAGCAAAGTGTTACAAATTCTCTGATATTGTTCCCATATCCTTATCACCTCTGCCCGAACAGTTTACGATAACTACCTGATCTTCTGTTGTAGTTGACATCAGGTTTTCTAACCAGGCAAAAGCATGGGCTGTTTCCAGTGCCGGAATAATTCCTTCTTTCTTGGAAAGCAACTTCACTGCTTCCATTGCTTCGTCATCAGTTACTGCATGATAACTAACTCTCTTCGTATCATGTAAATGAGAATGCTCAGGTCCAATTCCCGGATAATCCAATCCCGCACTTATTGAATGAGCCAGTTCTATCTGACCGTTTTTATCGTGAAGCAAATAACTCATAGAACCATGAAGAATTCCCGGCGTTCCTTTCGTAAGTGTAGCGGCTGTCTTACCGGAATCCACTCCAAATCCGGCAGCTTCTATCCCGATAATATTCACTGACTCATCTTCAATAAACGGATAAAAGAATCCCATAGCGTTCGATCCTCCGCCCACACAAGCAATTAAGTAATTCGGAAGTTTTCCTTCTGCTTCCATGATCTGTCGCTTTGTTTCGTCGCCAATAACACGGTGAAAGTTTCTAACCATCATCGGGTAAGGATGAGGTCCAACCACAGATCCAATGATATAAAAAGTATCTTCAACATTGGTCACCCAATCCCGAATTGCTTCATTTGTTGCATCTTTAAGCGTTTTAGAACCACTTTCAACACTTCTGACCTCTGCCCCAAGTAAATGCATTCGGTCTACGTTCAACTTTTGTCGAACCATGTCTTCAGCACCCATATAAACCACGCATTCCAGACCAAACTTAGCGCAGGCTGTAGCAGTTGCAACTCCATGCTGTCCCGCTCCTGTTTCAGCAATAATGCGTTTTTTACCCATTCTTTGAGCTAAAAGTACTTGACCGATCGCATTGTTGATCTTATGCGCTCCGGTATGACAAAGATCTTCTCTTTTCATATAGATCCGGGCTTTTCCGTAGTGCTCGGTTAACCTGTTTGCAAAAGTTAGCTTAGTAGGTCTGCCCACATATTCATCAAGCAGTTCATTTAATTGTGAATTAAACGAAGGATCATTTTTTGCACGGTCATATTCTTCTTCTAAAGCTCTTACAGCAGGAATAAGTATTTCCGGCACAAACTTACCGCCGTATTGCCCGAAATAGCCTCTTGCGTTTGGTTGTTGGTATTTAATTTTGGTTTCTTCAGTCATTATTAAATTAATTTGTCATGTCGATTGATTCCGATGAAATCGGAAGATTGAGACATCTAAAATTTATTTTGATTTTGCTAAGTCTGTAAGATTTCTCGGTCATCCTGACTACGTCAGTTTTCATCTCGAAATGACAAGAAAGGTTATTAATTCTTTGATCTATATTCATCCTAAATCAGCTCTACAGGTTTGACCGTATTCACGAAGATTTCCATTTTTTCGAGATCTTTTAAACCAGGTTCTTCTTCAATGCTGCTTGAAATATCCACTGCATAAGGATCCAGAGTTTCTATGGCTTCTTTCACATTATCAGAATTCAATCCACCGGATAAAAAGAATGGTTTTGAAGTCAGGTCTTTAACGATATCCCAATCAAAAGTCTTGCCTGTTCCACCCCATTGATCACCGACTTTGGTATCAAACAAAAAGAAATCGACTACATCGTTATATTGATCGATCTTTTCTTGTAATGATTTCTTTGTGGAATCCAGAGTAATATGAATGGCTTTGATGATCGGCTTTTCAATCAACTCACAATATTCCGGTGTTTCATTTCCGTGAAGCTGAACCAGATCCAATCCTGTTTCTTTGGCCGTAGCGTTTACTTCATCAAGCGGTTGGTTGACAAACACTCCCACTTTCTCAGGACCTTCCAACCAGTTGATAATAGCTCCGGCTTTAGCAGGTTCAATGTAACGTGGACTTTTATCGTAAAATATGAATCCCAAATAGTCCACAAACAAACCCGAAGCAAACCTACCGTCTTCGAGATTGGTGATTCCGCATATTTTTATTTTTGTTGATTTACTCATTGATCAAATTCTTTTCAAAAACTTCATTTCCTGACTCAATTAATTCTCTTACTGCATCTCCGGGATCATTCTGTCTCATAAAATATTCACCGATCAAAGCGGAGTGAATTCCTTCTTTTCTCAATAGAGCCATATCTTTTCCGGATGACAAACCGCTTTCTGATACTAAAATCGTTTCTTCGGGCGCTTGTTGAAGGATTTTGATCCCACGATGCACATCTACTTCAAAATTCTTTAAGTCTCTATTGTTGACGCCCAGTATCTCTACCTGGCTAAAGTCCAACCTGTCAAAATCTGTCTGATCATAACATTCAACCAAAGCTGATAATTCGAATTCTTTAGCAGCAGCAAGTAATTCATTCAATTGACTTCCATCTGTAATTGCGACTATGATCAAAACGGCATCAGCACCATAAGCTCGGGCTTCTTTGATCTGAAACGGATCAATAATGAAATCTTTTCTAAGTAATGGAAGTTGAACTCGTTTTGAAATCGCATTCAAATACTCCAGATCTCCCATAAAAAATGGTTTATCTGTCAATACAGAAATCGCTGAAGCTCCACCCTCTTCGTATCTGAGGGCAATATCAAGCGGGTCAAAATCTTTTCGGATCACTCCTTTCGATGGTGAGCCTTTCTTTACTTCTGCTATGATAGAAACTTCATCTTTTTTCTGTAATGCAGATTTAAAGTTGATGCGTTTCTTTTCGAATCCTTCCAGAGAATGCAGATCATTAAAACTGATCTCTTTTTTGCTTTTGATAAGATCTTCAGAAGTTTGAGCTACTATTTTATCCAGAATAGTTGACATCAGTACTTAAATACTCCCATTGCATCGTTTGTTGCATCAATAAAGTTATTGAATAATTTTCGGGCATTTCCTGATTCTAAACTTTCCACTGCTTTCTCTTTAGCTTCTTCGAGCGAGTTCACCAATCCGGATGCTTTGATTGCAAAAGTAGCATTTATCAACACGATATCTTTCTGGGCATCTGTGCATTTATTAGCCAGAATCTTTTTAAGAATAGATGAATTCTTTTCAGCATCCCCGCCCATCAGTTGTTCCATTTCATAGGTTTTAAAGCCCAATGATGTTGGATCGAACCTGTATGACTCTGATACTTTTTTATCCTCAAGTTCAAAAACAGTAGAATTACCCGTGATGCTAACTTCATCCAAGCCGTCATCTGCATTAAAGGTATAAGCGAATTCTGTATCAAGATTTGATAGTATTGAAGCCATTTTACCAGCTACTTCGATATCGAAAGCACCGATCACATATTTTTGAACTCCGGCAGGATTAGCCATTGGTCCCAGAATATTGAAGAACGTACGAAATCCCAGTTGTCTTCGTGTTGGCATTACATATTTCATAGCTGGATGAAACATCGGAGCAAACATAAAAGCCATTCCAACTTCACTATAAACCTGTTCTACACCTTCTTTACCAAGTTCAATTGCAGCTCCAAGATGTTCCAGAACATCCGCACTACCGCATTTACTGGATGCGCTTCGATTTCCATGCTTGATAACGGGAACTCCTGCTCCGGCAACTACAAAACTGGCTGCTGTTGAAATATTGAATGTTCCTGATTTATCTCCACCTGTTCCAACAAGATCGATAGCATTTGTGACATCCACATCTACTTTAACAGACTTGTCACGCATCACCTTAACGAAAGCGGTTAGCTCATCAACAGTTTCGCCTTTCATTCTCATTGCGGTTAGAAATGAAGCTATTTGTTCTTCAGGAACTTCACCTTCCATGATCTGAGTCAGCGCCCAACCTGCTTCGATCAGCGTTAAGTCTTCTGAAAATGAAAGTTTGTTTAAAATACTTTTGAATGTCATGATTGAGTTAACCAGTTGGTTATCATTTTTGGTCCTTCAGTAGTTAGAATACTTTCGGGATGGAATTGAATTCCTTCGATCGGATATTCTTTGTGTCGAACTCCCATAATTACATCTTCAGATCTTGCAGTTATTTCCAATACTTCCGGTATAGAATCAGGTGCTAGAACCAGAGAATGATATCGTGTTGCTGTACAATTCTGAGTGATATCCTTGAAGATATTTTTACCGTCGTGTTCAACCTGTGAAACCTTGCCGTGCATAAGTTTAGGAGCATAATCTACTTTTGCTCCGAATACCTCACCTATGGCTTGATGTCCTAAGCAAACTCCCAGGATCGGAGTGGTTTTACCAAGCTCCTGAATAATTTGTTTGCTTACTCCCGCATTATCCGGTCTTCCCGGTCCTGGCGAGATCAATATCTTAGAAGGATTCAGTTCTTTGATCTGATCAAGAGTAAGCTCGTCATTGCGAATTACTTTATAATCATTAGTTACCGCAGCAACTAAGTGAACCAGATTATAAGTGAATGAATCGTAGTTGTCTATAATTAAGATCACTGAATAGCCCCGTTAATTTTACCATTACGACACACCCCTGAATCCCCTCTCAAGAGGGGACTTTTTAATAACCTATATGAATAATCGTGTATCATCTTAAAAGCTCCTGATGATTCCACATGCTTCACGAATTGGCTCCATCACGGATTCTGCTCTTTCTCTGGCTTTATTTCCACCTTCATGAAGAACATCTTTCACATAATCCAGATCCTTTTCCAGTTCTTTACGTTTCTCGTGGGCATCACCAAAATAGCTTTCTATCATTTCAAGCAGTTCCAGTTTAGCATGACCATATCCGAAACCTCCTGCTCTGTACTTTTCAGCTATTTCTTCTTGCTTCGCTTTGTCACCAAACAGCTTGATCAGTGCAAAAACGTTATCAGTATCAGGATCTTTCGGGTCTTCTAATCCTTTTGAGTCCGTTTCAATAGACATAACTACTTTTTTGAGCTGTTTACCTTCCGCAAATAACGGAATGGTGTTCTTATAGCTCTTGCTCATTTTTCGACCATCGGTTCCGGGAACTACGGCTACCGATTTTAGGATATGGTCTTCAGGTATTTTTAATAGTTCAGATTCATATGCTCTGTTCAATTTTCCGGCAAGATCTCTGGCTATTTCGATATTCTGTTTTTGATCTTCTCCCACCGGCACTACATCAGAATGGTAAATGAGAATATCAGCGGCTTGTAAGATCGGATAAGTAAACAAACCGATATTCGGGTTTAATCCTGCAGCGATCTTATCCTTATATGAAACTCCCTTTTCCATCAAACTAACCGGACAAAGTGTTCCCAATATCCATGCAAGCTCAGTAACCTGAGGAACATCTGACTGAGCAAAGAACGTTGCTTTCTCCGGATCTAAACCCAAAGCCAGATAATCAAGAGTTACATCAATTGTATTTTGGTATAGTTGTTTGCCATCATTAAGTGATGTCAGGGAGTGAAAATTGGCAATAAAGTAAAAGGCATCACCTTTATCCTGCATTTCTATATGTTGCCTCATTGCTCCAAAGTAGTTTCCGATATGGAGTTTTCCCGAAGGCTGTATTCCTGATAAAATAGTTTTTTTGCTCATTCTATATCTAATGCTACGCTAAGAGCTTGAACTAATGCTCCTGCTTTGTTCTGTGTTTCTTCAAATTCTTTATCGGGATCACTGTCTGCCACTATCCCTGCTCCTGCCTGAATATAAACTTTGTTGCCGGTAACAACCATCGTTCTTATGGCAATACATGTATCCATATTTCCGGAGAAGTCAAAATAGCCTACAGCTCCGGCATAAATACCTCTTTTGGTCGGTTCTAATTCATCAATGATCTGCATGGCTCTGATCTTTGGAGCTCCACTTACCGTTCCTGCCGGGAAACATTGCATCAATGCTTCCACTGAAGATCGTTCCTCTGAGATCTCACCAACAACATCACTTACTATATGCATCACATGGGAATATCTTTCTACAACCTGATTCCTTTCCATTTTAACCGTTCCCGGCTTTGACACTCTGGACAGATCATTTCTACCCAGATCTACCAGCATAATGTGTTCAGCTACTTCTTTGGGATCGTTTTTCAGATCGATCTCCAGTTCCAGATCTTCTTCATGTGTTTTGCCACGGGGACGTGTTCCTGCAATCGGCAGAAGTCTCACTTCCTTGTCCTGAACTCTCACCAATACTTCAGGAGATGACCCAACGATCTGGAATTCATCGAAATCTAAATAGAATAAATATGGTGACGGATTTACCATTCTCAACGCGCGATAAAGCATAAAAGAATCTCCACTCATATTGGCTTCAAATCTTTGTGACAACACCACCTGAAAAATATCGCCTTCATAAATGTGATCCTTCGCTTTTGAGACCATGGTATTGAATTGCTCTCTTTCAATATTGCTTTCCAGCGAGCCCGGATCAATTGTAAATTCCCTTCTTTGATATTTTGCTGACATTGCAGCTTTTTCCATCTCATCCAAAGAGACCTGAGCAGATTCATAAAGTGCTTCAGGATCAGAATTCTCATCCGTAAATACCGTTTTGATCAAGATCACCTGATGCTTTACATGATCAAAAGCATAAATTTCATCATAGAAACACCAAATGCCTTCCGGAAGATCCAGATCATCCTTTGGGACATTCGGCAGATCCTCCACCAGCCTAAAAGTATCATAAGCTGAAAATCCTACCGCACCACCTGTTAATCGGGGCAATTCTGGAATCTTCGGTTCAGTATATTTCGTTGTTTGATGCTTAAGTTCTTCAAAATACGGACGGTCTATTTCAACACTGCCGTCTTTGTTTTTTACAGATGTGTTCGATCCATCAAAATGAAGAGTTTGATAGGGATTTCTCCCAATAAATGAATAACGAGCAAGTTGCTCTCCCCCTTCAACCGATTCCAGCAAAAAAGGATTTTGTGCTCCTTCCCTAATATTCATAAACAAAGAAACCGGTGTAAGTACATCTGCCAGTAATCTCTTATAAACAGGTATCGCTGAGTAGTCTTTACTAAGTTCTAAAAATTGTTGCTTGTTCATGTATTTATTGAAGCCACGAAAACTCAAAAACACTAAAATTTGTGCATTCGTGCTTCTGTGGCAAAACTTAAGGTCAAAAAAAAACCCACTCTTCCGTAGGAACAGTGGGTGTATGTAATTTCTTAGTTAAAAATCTTTATGCAACAATCCCACTGCTTATGTAAGCGTTGGGCCACCACCAAGTGTTATGTTGTTGCTTTTTTAACATGGCTGAAAATATAGCAGGGTCAGAATTTAATAGCAACGATTATTCAAAGAAATAAACTTTCAATATTTAAGTTGCTATCTAAACAATGAATTCCTAATATTTACGCGAACCAAAAAAACATCGCCTATTTAGTACCGTTACAATATTTCTTCACCTAAAATTTAAACGCGATTTTTTTGTCTTCTAAATTCTATTCTCTGGTTCTGCTTGCTTTGGTTTGGACTGTGTTTGCTTCTTGCGATGACGCCCTTACCCCCAAAGACTTCGATGAACAACAACCTTATGTTCAAAATCTGGAAGTTAATCCTTCCACTATTTCATTTGATCCTGAAACAGACGGACAGAAAGATACTACTCTTACTTTAGACGTTACCGTAGATGGATTTAATTTTGAAGTAGATTCAGTTCCTTATTATTCTGTCTTTCTGGGTGATGATGAGAATCCATTTCTTCAGGATAAGTTTCTTGTAAACTTCAGTCCTGTAACTACGTTTCAAGCCAGTATTCCTATTGAAACTAATACAATAGATTTTGAAACATATACTCTGTTGATCACCCCCTCGCTTCACGGTAACAACAAAAACTTTGCGCAGTCAATTATTCAACAGATCGGGGTTCCTATTAATCCACCGGAGATCCTTGAAGTTAATAATCCAGAGGAAGTAGAAATCCCCTCAGGATCTGATGTAACAAGAGTTTTGTTTACAGCTAAAGTTTTTGATCCTGATGGTCAGGAAAATTTAGATAGAGTATTTATTGATTTTATTAATGAGGATGGTTCAATACTAACACCTGATCCTAATATTCTTCTGGACGATGGGGATAATTCAAGCTCAACTTCAAGCGGAGATGCCACTGCATCAGATTCAGTTTATACAATTCAGTTCTTTATCGATTCAAGTAATACACCAAATAACAGAACCGCAAGATATTATGCTTTGGATAAATCCGGATTAAGTTCTGATACTCTTACAACCACTTTTAATATTGTAGATAATGAGTAAGACTTTAAGTTTTATCATAGCCTTTTTGTTTTTATCTGTAGAAGTCTTTTCTCAGAATGTCTATCAGGTTGATTCCTCGTTTAATAGCATACGTCAGAATGGAGTATCCAATATTCTTGGAGCGGGAGATACTTTATGGATCAGTCCATCTTTAAATTACAACGTATCGAACAATATTGACTGGTTACAACCTTCCGGAATAGACAGCATTACAGACGGAGACGGTAGAATTTTTTCTATGGATATTTCCGGAACCAATTTTGCAGTCGGTTTGGGTTTTAGTATCGATCTGGATGGAGATCCCATATCATCAGGCTTCGGGTTTTATTTTTCCTCAGACAATGGTACAAACTGGCAATTTCAGGATTTCCCGCTCGACAGCAAACCATCAGACAGCTGTGATGATGATTCCGTTCCTTATACAGGAGATTGCGATATTGTATTTACTTATGGCGGCACTCAATATTTCAGAATCAGGAACACAGTTCGGCAACAATCTCCTCCTTTTGATATTCAAATAAAATCTGACACAGTCTTTGCAGCCGTTTGGGGTTCAGGTTTATTAAAAAGTACGAACAGAGGATCAACTTGGAATAAAGTTATCCTACCTCCTTCCGGTGTTCGTTCATTAACTCCTGAAAATTCGTATTTCTGGTCCTCAAATTATCAGAATACAACTATTAATCGATATGACGCTCGTTCAGATCTAAATTTGCTTGGCTTTGGTTTGCATTTAGATTCATCGAATAATGTCTGGTTTGGATCAGCCAATGGAATTAATTTTTCTTCTGATGCTTACACCATTTCAACAGACAGTATCTCTTGGAAACATGTAAATTTCGATAACAGCAATGACGGATTGCTTGGCAACTGGGTTATTGAAATTGAAGAAGATCCCGTAACCAATACTATTTGGATGACCAACTGGATCACAGATGCATCCAATGGCGAACAATTCGGTATCGTTTCAACTTCAGATAATGCAGAGACTTTTCGCCAGCATTTAATTGGAGAAAAGATCAACAGTATTGGTTTTAAAGACGGTGCCGTATTCGCTGCCGGTGACAACGGATTATTTATATCTACTAATAATGGGGACAGTTGGAGTAAGTTTCCACAAATCCGTAGCGCTAATACTTTTCTTAAAGAAAACACGGAGTTTCTTTCTGTTGGTTCTACTACAGACAGAGTTTGGATCGGAACAACCGATGGACTTGCTTCATCTGACGATCTTGGCCAAACCTGGGAAATCACACGCGTTAATTTCCCGCTCAGCGGAGGCAATGCTTTTGATCCCGATGCTAAGACCGTTCAAACATATGCTTATCCGAATCCCTTCTCTCCTTCATTACATGATCTGGTGAGAATTAAATACGAGCTAAAAGAAAGTGGAACGGTAAATATCAGAGTATTTGATTTTGGGATGAATTTAGTTCGTGAAATCGAAAACGATACTTTTTCTGCAGGCACTTATGAAGCTGTTTGGGATGGCGTGGATAATTCAGGCAGGAAAGTTGCCAATGCTCCTTATATCTATATAATTGAAATGCCGGACAGAACCATTAACGGTAAAATTCTGGTGATCGAATAACATGAAATTAACTTCTTTAATATTATTCATCTTCATCACCACCGGAACTGTGTTTTCACAATCAGGTGGCTTTGCAGGAGCTTCTCAACGGATCGGTTATGGTCCTGAAGCTTTAGCAATGAGTAATGCTATGACTGCTGTAACTACCCAAGGTTCTAACGCTCACTATAATCCGGCTTATTCTGCCCTCTTCTTAACTCATATTCCTTTAAATTTATCGGTGTCTTCGATGAGTTATGACAGAATTCATCAAACTTTTGGAGCTGTGTTTCAACTTCCACCTTCTGCCGGAGTTACTGTAGGCTTGCTACGTTCCGGCATTGATGAAATTGACGGTCGTACAGTAAGTGGTTATCCAAACGGAAGTTTTGATGTATCAGAGTATCAATTATTTACTGCTTTTGGAATTCGTTTAAGCGAAAAGCTTAATGCGGGTTTTGGTTTTAAACTGAATTACGCCGATTACCATGAAGATCTGGATGCGGAAACTAGTGTTGGTATAGATCTGGGATTTCTTTACAAAATAAACAATCACATCAACTTTGGATTTACTATTCAGGATATGTTTGCTGAATACAGATGGAATTCAGCTGATCTTTACAATCAAAATGAATCCAGAAATGTGATCAATAAATTCCCTACACGCTTTAAATGGGGATTAGCTTATCAGAAAGAACAATATACTGTTTCAGCTGATTATGAAATTCAGGCTTTATCTTCTGAAGTGACGGAAGAAAAAATATTTATTTCCGGTGGACGTCCGGTTTTGATTTCGACCACTTCAGAACATAAAACAAATGTTCAGCAATTCAGACTTGGAGGTTCCTGGAATGTCCATGAGAGATTAACCCTTCGCGGAGGTTATAATTTACCTGACCTTTCTAACACTGACAGTTGGGGAGCAAGTAGCGGATTTTCGCTTTATCTTCCTTTTGATAAGTTTTCACCTTCAATAGGATATGCTTTTGTCCTTGAACCCAACAGAATTTCTAATATGCACGTTTTCTCTTTAAGCTTAAAATTATGAGAATTGGTTTAGTCTTTTTATTTCTTTTAACTGCTGTCAGCATCAATGCTCAGCAGACCAGTACGGGATTTCCTATGCTGGAAAATGCTCCCACCCCTTCTGGTTTAGCTATTGGTGAAGCCGGAGCTGCTGTCCCCATGGGATCTGCTTCTATTTATTTAAATCCGGCGTTATTGATATATAATTCTAACTCAACTATTGACCTCGGGTATTCCAGCTGGATCGATGAAAGTACTTATCTGTTTGGTGGTGCAAACTTTATTAATGGCAACAGAGCTTTTTCTGTTGGAATATACAGTTCTGGTGTGGGAGGTTTTGAACAACGAGACAGACCGGGTGAACCAAACGGCGATTTTTCTTTGACTTATCTTTCATTAAGCGCTGCCTTAGCCTATGATTTCGATTTTATTTCTCTGGGATTAGGCGGACAATTTTTAAATGAAGAGAATGCTCAATATCAAGCCTTGGGATATGCATTTAACTTTGGAGTTGCCGGCAATTTCCTGGATTCTAAACTAAAAACAGGACTTTCTGTACTGAATATTGGTAAACTTGACGATCTGAATAATCAACCAACAGAGTTACCTGAACTACTACGTGCCGGTATTGCTTTGGATGTTTTCGAATATACTCACCCAAAGAATACTGATCTTCCTGTTTTAGTAAGTGTAGCTACTGACTTTGTAAAGCCTTTAAATAACCGAGAGAGTTTATCTTCCGGAGAACAAGAAAATGAACATTACTTCAATCTCGGTTTGATCTTAAATGTTGCCGAAGTACTGGAAATTTCCGGCGGCTATAAAACCGGAGAAAGTACTGTTAAACCTATTTCTTTTGGAGTTGGCTTTATAACAGACCTTATTAAGGTAAATTACGCTTTGGTTCCTTATGAAACAGGCTTCGGAACCTTACATTCAATTGGGTTACAATATAAATTTTAGACCATCTCTTTATGGAGAAGCAATCTCTCAGTGATATTTACTCGTCTATGGGAATGAAGGATTGCTCCGTTTACGTAGTGCCTAGAATCAGATCAGACTATCCGGAATCTGATTATCTTTTTTTGCTTTATAAGCCATTACTAAATAACTCTGATTACCGGATTCTTAGTTTATCAGTTTTTGGTCACTATAAGTTTGTGATGAAATCCATTACTTCTAAAAATGTAATTCTGCATTATCATTGGCTTGAATTCCAGGACATCAAATCATTACTTGGCATGCCATGGAAATTAGTGTGTATTATGTTGTTTAAGCTATTTGGAGGAAAAATTGTATGGACTGTTCACAATCTTGAACCTCATGACAGAAAATTTTTAAACCTTCATTTGCGCATACATCGCTGGATGGCCGGAATCTCAGATAAGATCCATATCCATGCTGAAAGCACGGCTAATCTGATAAAAGATAAGTTCAATGCTGATGTTAATAAATTCTGCTTACTTCCCCATCCGAGTTTTCCTGCTCAACGTATAGACAGACAGGAATCAATAAATTACTTAAACAGCAGTTTTGGATGGCAGCTTGCCTCTTCACGTCCAATAGCTTTGATCTGGGGAAATATTTCGCTCTATAAAAATATTGAACATCTTCTGAATTTAATTACTGAGCAGAACCTTGACGTTCAAGTGATAATAGCGGGATCAATCAAAAAAGGTCAACAGAAACTCGCTGAAAGAATAACCCTGAAATGTGATGAAGAAACTGATTTTTATTGCAATCCAAGTTTTATTGAGGAGAAGGATATTCCGTTTTTTTTTGGAGCAACTGACTTTTGTCTTTTTAATTTCAGTCAAATATTAACATCCGGGTCGGTTGAAATGGCACTTAGTTATAATAAAGATATTATTGCTCCCAGAACCGGATCTTTAACAGAACTTTCTAACTCTGCTAATGCATTTCTTTTTTCAAATGAAAAGGAATTAAGCACTCTTATCCGTTCATCAATCTTTACCTTCTATAATGAGTAAGTTTAAAGAAAAAGCTTTTTGGATTGCAGCTGGTGACTTCGGAGGTCGGGGGTTAGCATTTATTACGACGATTTATTTAGCCCGAACTTTAGGTGCAGAATTCTATGGATTAATTACTGTAGCGGTATCAATTCTTGGATATGCAACCTGGGGTGCTGATATGGGATTGGTTAATATCGGAGTTCGGGAAATGGCCAAAGAACCACAATTCCGGACCTTCAGGGCTAAAGAGATATTTACTACTAAAGTTCTATTAGGGGCTTTAGTGCTCATTTCTTCAACAATTATTCTTTCATTGGTATCGATAGGTTCTTTACAAAAACAAGTTATCCTTGGTTACTTATACGCTTTGGTTCCTTACGCTCTTCTACTTGAATGGTATTATAGCGGCAGACAGGAATTTGGCAAAATAGCATTATCCAAAATTGTAAATGGGTTGGTTTATTTTGGACTGATCTTCTGGTTGATCAAAAGCTCCGATGATGTAACTTTAGTCCCTATGCTTTATACCATTGGAATTACCTCCGCTGTAGTAATACTGGGTACATTTTCATTGACACATCATCCTTTTACACTGCCATCCAGAGGATTTAAAACTTACATAGAACTTCTTAAGAATGGATCTTTAATTGGATTAGGAGAGTTTTTTGTTAAGATCGTTCAACTTTTACCTCCTATTTTAATCGGAATATTTTTCAGTTTAAGAGAAGCAGGAATTTACGGAGCAGCATTCAAGATCATTCTGGTTGCAATGTTGCTTGACAGGATCTTTGTAAACCTGCTTTTGCCTAATCTCTCCTCACTTTGGACTACAAACAAAGAAGCTGCAATTCAAAGAGTAAATATGGTATTGAGATTGGTTATCGTTGGTGGAGCCTTGGTTTCAGTTCTAACGGCTATCAATGCAGACAAAATTGTCATTCTTCTTTTTGGTTCTGAGTTTATTGAAAGCGCTGAGCTGTTACAAATTCTATCGATCTTTATATTTCTCACTTTTGTAAACAGTCTGTTCTCATTTGGGCTTATTGCCACAAATAATGACAAGAAATATTTTTTAGCCACAAGTATTGGAGGATCTCTATCGGCAATAATTATTATTCTGATTTCAAGTTATGGCTCTCCTAATCTGGTGGCGATTTCAGTTATAATCTCTGAATTTATATTAGCAACTTCTTCATTCATTTGGTTTAAAAAAGTAATTCCTACACAAATTCTCAGACCTTTATTAATAACAATCGTTCTTAGTGTGGGCTTATTCTGGATCTTTGATCACTTTGAAGTACATTATTTACTAGCCTCAGTCATTTCAATAATATCGATTCCAATTTTAGTCTGGAAAACCAAAGTGATAAGAATCGGCGAGTTAAACTGGTTAAAAGAAAAGTTATTGAAATGAAACAAAGTCTTTGTACCGGTTTGATCTCTCCTTCTGATTATCTGATCTCTCTGTTAGACAGTATTGGAATCTGGTATGAAGAAATAGATTTCAAAAAAGAGCTTTCAAAAAATTATTCTGTAATTATACTTGAAAAAGTAAACCTTAATTCCAGTCAGCAAACAAAGGTAAACGATTTCCTGAGAAACAATGGCTCTCTGCTTGAAATCAGTACAAAACCATGCTTTTATTCTGATGAATTAACTACATCGTACTCAAAAACTATTTTTAATACCAATTCAGAATTGGGTTTCAACCGCGTTTCACCTATTGATATTTATTCTCATTGGACTTCTGCTAAAAGCTCCAGTACATTCTCAGGATTGGTAGGTTTTCAAAAAACAGAGAACAGTAATTATCAAAATGTGTGTTTCCTGGGTTTGGATATTAACTCACTCCCGAAAGCTACAAGTTACACCAGAAAGCGATTTTACAGTCCATCAGGCCTTTTCCCGGATGAAATAGTTAATAAAGTAAGCAGAGATTCTTTGAGTGACCTGATCGAGCTGTGTATAAAAAAACTGCTTTACGCCAGGAATCTTCCGTTCATCAAAAAATGGACTTCACCAAAACCCGAACCTGTATTCGGCTTTCGGGTTGACAGTGATTTTGGAAGTAAAAAATCGCTCGATTCGATCTATAATTTATTATCCGACTTTGGTATAAAAGCTACCTGGTTTTTACATGTTCAGGCTCATGAAAACTATTTAGAGCACCTAAAAACGTTTAGAGAACAGGAACTCGCCTTACATGGATATAATCATGGCTATAGTGGTTCCATTGCAAAAATAAGAGAAAATATTAAGACCGGACTTTCTGCTCTCGAATCATCGGGGATTCATCCTTCAGGTTTTTGTGCTCCCTATGGAATCTGGAACTTCGGATTACAAAAAGTTCTTTCTGATTTTAACTTCAATTACACTTCAGAATTTACTTCCGGATATGACAGTGTTCCCTTTGTTGTTCCGAAATCAACCAATCTGCAAATACCCATCCATCCCATTTGTACAGGAAGTATGAATCGAAAAGGGTACTCATCAGACCAGATGAAAGAGTATTTATTGTCAGTTTATGAACGAAAAAAATCATTTTATAAACCTATTTTCTTTTACCATCATCCCATGCAAAAAGGATTGGATATTTTCGGTGACATTTTCAAGAAAGTTCAGGCTGATGGTTTGACTAATCTTACATTTAATGAGTACGCTTCCTTCTGGAAAAAAAGACAGGATCAGCAAATTTCGATTTATTCAGAAGGACAAAAGATCTTCATTGAATCAAATGATCTTGAATTATATTTATACATTTCAAATACAAATAATGAATTTGATCTGGTGTCTTCAAAAACTCAAGTTTTGGAGAAAAGCGTTTATTCTACTTTTAAATACGACACTCCTTCTCTACCTTCAAATTCAGAAATCGAACAAATTCACCAAAATAGATTCCAACTATACAAAACCAATATTTTAGACTGGAGAAACAGACAACGATTATGAAAGTTGGATTTATAGCACCACAAAGTATTTATGCCGTTAATGGAGGTGTCAGAACTCAAGCACTAATGACTGCCCGGGCACTTACAGATCTGGGAGTAGAAGTTAAATTTATTTCTCCATGGGATGATATTTCCGAAAATGAATTAGATCTGTTCCATATTTTTACTGCCGGTTATGAAACCATCGGAATTATTTCCAGACTTCAAGAGCAAAAAAAGAAGATAGTTCTTTCTCCTGTTCTTTTTTCAAACAGAGGTTATAAAACTATTCGCAGGGCAATTAATGTTGAAGAAAAATTAACTTCTGTAAGTGCCGGTATAAGATCAGAGTTTGGTATAAAAAAGGATGTTTGCAAAAAAGCAGATCTTATTCTTCCAAACACTTCATCCGAAGCTAAGCTCATTACCAAAGCATTTGAACTGGAACAAGCAAGAATCAAAGTTGTGCCCAATGGCGTGGAGCTCAGATTTAAAGATGCTGATCCCAAACTCTTTTTAGCTGAAAAAAAGCTTCAGGATTTTGTTCTGTTTACAGGACAGGCTTCTGCTCCTCGCAAAAATGTTTTGTCACTCATTAAAGCTATGCATAATATCGATGCTGATCTGGTGATCATAGGTAGTTTCAATGATTCTGAGTACAGTAAAGTATGTTTGAAATTTGCTCATGAAAATCCAAGGATTCATTTACTGGAAACAATGGATCATAATTCAGATTTACTTCGTTCAGCTTATGCTGCTTCTAAAGTGTTTGTATTGGCTTCTCAATTTGAAACGCCCGGAATAGCTGCAATGGAAGCCGCTTTAGCCGGAGCAAACATTGTGATCACTGAGGCCGGAGGAACTAAGGATTACTTTAAAGAATTTGCTCATTATGTCTCCCATAGTTCAATAGAATCCATTCAAAATGGTATCAAAGAAGCTCTTTCTAAGCCAAAGTCTTCAGAGCTCATGTCACATATTTCTGAAAATTACTCCTGGTCGAAAGTTGGTGAACTTACCCTGAAAAACTATCAGGAATTACTTGCATGAAAAAGATAATTGTAGCCTTTGGAACAAGACCCGAAATAATAAAACTGGCACCACTGATACATGAATTGGAATCTGCCGGGAAATTCAATGTTATTAAAGTTCATACAGGTCAACATGATGAGCTGGCTGTTGATATGCTGAATGTGTTTGAGATTTCTCCCGATCACAATTTAAAAAGTATGGCTTCTACTTCTGATCTTTTTGAACTGACAGGGTTTCTACTACCTAAATTAAAGGAACTATTTACATCAGAAAAACCGGATGCTGTTGTAGTTCAGGGAGATACAACTTCATCTTATTTAAGTGCACTGGCTGCCTTTTATTTACAAATTCCCGTTTATCATGTGGAAGCAGGATTGAGATCTTTTGATAATTTCAATCCATTTCCGGAAGAAATGAACAGAAAGCAAATTAGTTCAATTGCTTGTTTACATTTTGCACCCACAGATTTTGCAGTTCAGAATTTGATTAATGAAGGGATAAATGAATCTGTAGTATTCAATACCGGAAACACAGTTATTGATGCACTTCATCAAATTAGAAACTCTGAACTATTTGCTAATTCCAGACCGGAAATCCTTAATGAGATCGAACCATCTCAAAAACTGATTCTGGTTACAACTCATCGTCGCGAAAACCTTGGCGAACCGTTGTATTCAATAATGAAAGGAATAGTTGAAATACTCGAAGCAGATCAGTCAAGAATCATCCTTTTACCCGGACATCCGAATCCAAAAGTTCAGGAAATTCTAAACTCAACTGAGTTCCGGCACAAAAGACTCAGAATTATTGACCCAATGGACTATTTAACTTTTCAGCACGTACTGGAACGAGCTGATCTTATTCTCACAGATTCAGGTGGTATTCAGGAAGAAGCTGCAGCCTTGGGCAAAAAACTTCTGGTTCTTCGGAAAACTACTGAACGACAGGAACTTATAGAAAGTGGGTATACTAATTTAGTGGGCTCAAATAGTGCACTTATTTCAAAAGAAGCGGATAAAAAACTGAAAGACTCAGATTCTGGTATAGCCTACAATCCGTATGGTACCGGAGATGCTTCTAAAAAGATAGCTGAAATTATCCAATCAAATCTTTAAGGAGATCTTTACTTAACTGCTTATCCGTTAGCTAAAATCCTGAAATACTTCTTCACCTTCTTCTTCATAGTCCCCAAAGTAATGGATTGCTCCGATGATCAATCCTTTGAAGATGAAAATGGTGAACACAGCCATTAGTCCATATTCTTTTAAGGTTACGATCAGAATCAGATATAATAAAAGTAATCCTAGTTTACCTCTGTTTTCACGAATCGAGCGACGATCAAATCGTGGAATTTTATCAAATTTGATAGTACTAACCATAAGGAATGAAATCACAATTACTACCGGGATCAGTACTGAATTTATTCCTTGTTCAAAAACTGTAAATAGATCCAGTTCATTTCTGAAAGTGAGGAAAAATGAACCGATAATAATTGCCTGAGCCGGAATCGGAAGACCAATAAAATGTTCATTGGTTGGTGACAGTCTTGCATTTACATTAAATCTGGCTAAACGAACTGCACCGCACAAAGGTGGGATTGCACTTATGATCATTCCTAAAACACCAAGCTCATTTAAGCTGAACGTATAGATCAAAAACCCGGGAGCCACTCCAAAAGAAACCATATCACTTAGCGAATCCAGTTCTATACCGAAATCGCTGGTAGCGTTCGCTAATCTTGCCATTAAACCGTCCATGACATCAAACATTCCCGCGATAGCAATTAACCACGCTCCCCAGAACAGATTTCCGTCTGCGATGCTTATGATCGCCAGAAAACCGCTGAACAGATTCATAAGGGTAAAGAAGCTGGGCACTGCAATACGCCGGTTTACAGGCGGTTTCTCCTGCTTTATACGCTTTCTCTTTTCGCGAAACGAACCATATTTCTTCTGGATCGGATACTTCACGATTTGATCTCTCCGATTATGGATTCTCCGGCAACCGTACGGTCTCCTTCTTTAACTTTGATCTCTACATTAGAAGGAACGATAACATCCATTCTGGAGCCGAATTTCATCATGCCAAAGCGCTCGCCTGCTGTTAACTCATCCCCTTCTTTAATATGATACACAATTCTTCTTGCCAGAAATCCGGTTATTTGTTTAAAAAAGAATTTAGTCCCTGAAGGATGAAGTACACCGAAGTCAGCTCGTTCATTCAAATCAGAAGCGTGTTCGTTCCAGGCCATCAAATATTTTCCCGGATGATATTTTAGATATTCCAGTTTTCCTGAAATGGGATTTCTGTTTACGTGTACATCCAAAGGCGAAAGAAAAATACTTATCTGAGTAGTTTTATCTTTTATGTACACATCTTCCTGATACTCTTTTACAAGAACAACGACACCATCCGCAGGAGAAATAACTAAGTTTTCGTCAGACGGTGTTTCTCTTTCAGGATCACGAAAAAAATAAATAACGATTCCACAACATATACCTACCACAATGTAGATCGGATAAGCGATCCAGTGTGAAACATAAAATGCTGTAAGTGTGAAAACAATTGCTGTAAATAAAACAGCAACTGTCATTGTGAAATAGCCTTCGCGTGCAAACATAAATTAAAAGAGCTTTATAACATCATTAAATACTACGAAGATCATGAGTGTGACCAATACAAAGAAACCAATATTCTGTGCTATAATCCTGACTTTCTCTGTTGGTTCTTTTCGGGTAATGCCTTCGTAGATAAGAAAAACTAAATGCCCGCCATCTAAAGCAGGAATAGGCAAGATATTCATAATTGCCAGTGTAATACTCAGTAATGCAGTGATCGTCCAAAAGCCTATCCAACCATTGGAATCTGTAGCCTGTTTTGTCATTTCAGCAATGGCAATCGGGCCTCCTAAATTCTGACGTACGGAAATATCACCTTTAATCATTCTGGCAAATCCCTGTATTATACCTGTCGTTTGGTCCGCTGTTTCTTCCCAACCGGCTGCAATCGATTCAAAGAATCCGTACTCAATTCTTGTTCCAAATTGATAGGTTTGAGGAGCGCCAACACCTAGTTTATTATCTTCATTTGGGGTTATACTAAAAGAAAGTATTTCTCCGCTTCTGTCAATAGTTAGATCTAATGGAACACCCTCTTCATTATTTGCTACTATATTAAAAAAAGCCAACCATGTTGTTACTTTCTCACCGTTCATGGCTATAACTCTGTCGCCAACCTCAAGGCCAGCTTCTGCTGCCGGAGAGCCTCTTTCTATTTGAGAGAAAATGCTTGGAGCAATACTTGTTCCGTCAATAAACCCTCGCGTTTGAATGCTGTCTAAAAATGAAGAAGCTACAGGAATAGTAATTTCTTCTCCGTTTCTGATTATCTGATAATTCAGATTCTCTGAAGTCAATGCCGATGCAGAAACCAGATCATTGAAATAAGGAACTTCTTCACCGTTTACTCCAATAATTTTGTCGTTATTTCTGAATCCTATTTCGTGTAAAATAGATTCTTCAGGTACATAAAGCCCATCGATGTTTTCTAAAGGAACAACGAGCTTACCATTGGTCATGATCATTCCTGAAAAGATCACAAAAGCCAGGATCATATTGAAAATAACGCCCGCGGTAATAACAACCATTCTTTGCCAAACGGGTTTACTTCTGTATTCCCACGGTTGGGGTTCCTGCTCAAGGAATTCGTTATCCATGCTTTCATCCACCATTCCGGCGATTTTCACATAACCGCCTAATGGAGTGGCTCCGATACAATAATCGGTATCTCCTTTTTTAAATCCCCAAACGCGAGGAGGAAAACCAACCGAAAAGCGTTCTACACGCATTCCAAATAACTTGGCGGCCAAAAAATGTCCCAGTTCGTGTATGAAAACCAGGATCATTAAAGCACCCATAAAGATGCCGATTGTCGATAAAATTTCTATAAACGTCATATTACTTAATCTGCGCAGCTAAGTCGCGCGTCTCTTTATTGATTTCAATTAACGAGTCAATGTTTACTTCATAACCCGACCCGATTTTTTCAAGACATTCCTCTACAATTTTCGGGATGTCAATATACTTAATTTCTTTATCCAAAAAGCGTTTAACTGCTACTTCGTTCGCTGCATTTAAAACCGCCGGAGCAACCCCTCCTTTTTCTATAGATTCGATTGCGAGTTTCAGACAAGGAAACTTCCCGTAATCAACGGGCGAAAAGGTGAGTTCTTGTGCCTGAGTCCAGTCCATTCTAGGTGTTTCTAACTTTAGCCTGTCAGGATAAGTCAATGCATAGATAATAGGAACTTTCATATCCGGCGGACCAAGCTGTGCTTTGCTGGAACCATCCGTAAATGTAACTATGGAATGAATAATGCTTTGCGGATGGATGACCGGCTCGATCTTAGAAACAGGAATATCAAACAACCATTTTGCCTCTATGATCTCGAGTCCTTTATTCATCATAGTCGCAGAGTCCACCGTGATTTTAGCGCCCATATCCCAGTTCGGATGATCTAAGGCTTGAACTAGCGTTACATTTTGCATCTGTTCTTTGTTCAGATCTCTGAACGGACCACCACTTGCTGTGATAATTATTTTCTCGATATTTTCGTGCTTCTCTCCTACTATAGATTGAAGCATTGCACTGTGCTCTGAATCCACAGGAACTAATGTTCCGGAATACTCATCCAGAATATTTCTGATGATCTGTCCGCCAACCACCAAAGATTCTTTATTTGCCAGTGCTACTTTCTTTCCCGCTTTTAAGGCTTCAATTGTTGGGACAAATCCTGCGAAACCGACCAAACTGTTTAATACAGTATCACAATTTTCATGAGTTGCGATCTCAACAAGATTCTGAATACCTGAAAGCAGATCAGTATCGGAATTAACAGCTTGTTTCAGATCTGAATAGTGATCTTCATTACATATCAAGCCAACTTTAGGAGTAAACTCATTGATCTGTTCAGCCAGTAACTTCCAGTTACCATTGGCTGTGAGCGCCACAATTTCAAACTTGTCCGGATGTTGACGGACTACTTCCAACACTTGTGTCCCAATAGATCCCGTAGACCCTAAAATAGCCAGTTTTTGTTTATTCAATACTTGATGTGTCTTTGATTTTCAGAGCTGAAATATAGAGCACAATGAGCTTAATTAGAAACCTAATTCTTTTGCCACTTCAAACATCTGAGCATGAGCAATTACCGTTTCTTCAAGTGTGGGTGCATAGCCACCGGAAAGTAATAAAACTAACGGGTATTCCTTTTGAGTGATCATCTCCATTACAATACGATCCCGCTCTCTCAATCCTTTTAAAGTAAGAGACAATCTCCCGAAATGATCGGTTTCCAGCGGATCGATTCCTCCCAGATAAAAAACGATGTCCGATTCAAATGAACTAAGTACCGAATCCAGTGACTCGATCAGATTTCTGTGATATTCTTTGTCTCCGGTTTTGTCGGGTAATCCAATGTCCAAATTTGATGGCGGCTTTTTGAACGGATAGTTCTTTTCACCATGAATGGAATAGGTAAAAACGGTGTCATCATCTTTGAAAATTTCAGCTGTTCCATTGCCCTGATGAACATCACAATCGATCACCAAGGCTTTGTTTATCCACATGGACTGCTGCAATACTTTTATGGCAACAGCCACATCGTTAAATACGCAAAATCCTTCTCCCCAATCAGCCATAGCGTGATGGGTTCCTCCTGCAAGATTTCCTGCAATCCCATCCTGAAGTGCCATAATTCCGGCATTCAAAGTTCCCTGAACAGCTAATCTTGATCGAATGGCCAAACTTTTTGTCCATGGCAAACCCATTTTTCTTACTTCTTTTTTATCGAGCGTTCCGTTCCAGACACCATAAGCATATCGTGATGTATGAGCGGTCATCAGATTTATGAAATCGATCATTTTGGGTTCAATGATCTCAAATTCAGAAAGGATTTCTTTTTCCAGCAAATAGCGATGCAATCCCTGAAATTTCCCCATCGGGAAAATATGCTCGTTCGGAATAGAAGCGTAATACCCGGGACTATAACTAACTCTCAAACCGTGTCATTGAGTTTTATGATGCCCATCATTCGTCCCGATCTGTTTCCATCTCTTCTGTAGGAATAATAATCTGAATCCGAAAAAGTACAACTTCCATTAATTTCAATATTCTCTTCTATTATGCCTGAACTCAAAAGCTGAGACTCTATGAATTTTTTGATATCGATATGTGGCTTTGAATAGCTTTTTCGATCAACAAATTCATCCGGGAATTTTTCAGCGACTTCGTCTCCGACTTCAAATTGTTTTTGAGAGATACACGGACTGATAAACACTTTTATATTTATAGGATCGGCATTCAGGCTCACCATTTTTTGTATAGCTTTGGGTACAATTTCAGCTTCGGCTCCTCTCCACCCTGCGTGAACGGCACTTATAACTCCTGCTTTTGAATCGCCAAATAATACTGCAGCACAATCTGCAACCTGAATAGCCAGAGCCAGCCCTTTTTCCCTAGTTATAAAACCATCAATATTTTTATAGATACCACCTTTTTGTACTTCAATGATCTCATTTCCATGTACCTGATCAGCAAAGGCGATATCAGAAATCGGAGTAGAAATAGAATTGGCTAAAAAGTTTCTGTTTCCTTTTACTATTTCTTCATTTTCTTCTGTATTAAAACCAAGATTCAAGCCTCTGATCTTAAAATTGTCCTGAACAGACTCTCCCCGCTTTGTAAACCAGGAAGAAATGGTTTCCGAATCAAATACGGAGGGTTTTATAAAATCAGGTTGGTAAGACTTCATCTAACTTTGATTTAATTTTCTCAATTGGGAATTCAAATCCTGTCCACAAATTAAACGATTTAGCTCCCTGATATATCAGCATATCCAAACCACCAATGGGTGTTCCACCTGCTTGTATGGCCTGTTTCAGGAATTTAGTTTGTCTGGGGTTATATACAATGTCATAACAGATCTTTTCATTCAGAATTTCAATATCCTGATCCGGTACGGGTGAACTTTCTGTGTTCGGTGTCATTCCCAATGGAGTGGCATTCACGATCATGGCAGCATCGTCTGCATAAGCGATCCAGTTGTCATAGCTGCAACGGATAATATTTTCCGAGCCATTGCTTTCATACATTTCCGGTCTTCTGGACACCAATACGATCTGTTCAACTCCAAGATCTTCAAGAGCAAAAACAATCGCTTTTGTCGCACCACCTGATCCAAAAATGATCACTCTTTCTCCATGCAGAGTATCTATATAATTCTCTATTGGTTTTATGAAGCCGTATGCATCGGTATTATGCCCGATCAATTTTCCATCCTGCTTAACTAAAGTATTGATCGCTCCGATCTCTTTTGCTTCATCAGTTAATTCATCCACCATATCCAGAAATAATTCTTTATGTGGAATAGTGATATTTGCTCCCAGAAACGAATCATTAGTACAATGTGCCAGAACCATGTTCACATCTCTGGAAGAAACTGAAACCGAAATGTACTCCCCTCCTATTTTGTTATGCTTTAAAGCAAGGTTATGCATCGCGGGAGATAAACTGTGCATTACAGGATTTCCTATCAGTAAATAATGGGAAAGCTGACTTTTATCGGATTCTATAAACTCTGAAAATTTCAAAATTAGCGGACTTGGATTATGGACAAAAAAAATGCGCACCTGATAGGGTGCGCATTAAAATACTAAATAATTTTAGAGTAACTATGCTGTTACTTCTTCAGTTTCTTCAGCTGGTTTTAATTCAGTCTCTTTGAATGTACCAGATTCAGCAAGTTTCTTAAACGTTTCTAAATCTTTTGCCAATTGAGCGGCTGACTCTTCAATAAATTTAGCAACTTCTTCGCTAGGCTCGCCAAAAAATGTACGATAGTCTAAAGAAAACTCAACACGTGTGCGCTCGCCATTATCTAATGGAGTAAAGCGGATTGTGCCTGTTTGGTTTAGGTTACCGTTGATGGTGATCCAAGCAAATCTTGTGTTGCGAAGATTGTCAATTAAGTTAGTTGTCCACTTAAATTCTTCGTTACCGATCTTAGTGTTATATTCGAATGTTTGTGAATTTATTCGATTAACTACATCGATACGCTCCAAAAACTTAGGAAATTCAACTGGATTACTTAATAACTCATACGCTTTGGCAAGAGGTAAATCAATTTCGATTCTTTCGTGCGCCATAATAGATTTCTTAGTATTGTGTTCGTTTTGAGATTAAAATCTTGATGATGAACCGACTTTCACGGATACAGATAGGATTTAACCATAATGAACTAAAAATACGGATAAATTGGTTAAGCCTCAATAACAATCACGATATAAATAAACTTTTAATTACTTCTTTTTATGACTATAAGTCAAATCGGGCGTCCACTATTTTTCTTGATTCTGATTTCCTCCATAAATTTCGCCCCTAAGCTTGTTATATCTCAGGATGTTACCGGATTTCTAAGAAACTATAATGCTGTATTAACAAGCCCTCCTAACGAATATCTGGTTGGAAGAAACAGACTTGGAGTGGATATTTCGTTCAATACTAATTACGGAACTGTGTTTATTTCGAATGAAATATTGAATACTTATTCCCAATCTGCGAATAATTATGCGTATGATTTTTCGGAAGGATATATAGATCTGTTTTTTAGGAATAGTGATCTCCGGATTGGAAAGCAAGTCATAAGCCAAGGAAGAACAAACGGAACATTTATAACCGATATACTCTCCCCTGTAGATGTGAGTGAGTTCTTAACACTTTCAGTAGAAGATCTCAAAGGCGGAATACCGGCCGTAAAATATACCAAATACTATGGGAACAACTTTTTAGAATTCATTGCCACCCCTGTTTTTCAATCCAATACGCTGGCTAAACCCGGTTCCAGATGGTTTCCGTTTACAGAGCTGGAAAAAAGTACAAACGTCACCTATGCAGATTCATTAACTGAAAACTCATTCAGCTCTTTTCAGGGAATGATAAAGTGGGGAATTCGGAGCAGTTTAAAATGGGATTTAGATCTGACAGCAATGTGGTGGACAGAAGGAAATCCATCCTATAAAAAGGATCTCGTGTTTACCGGTCCTGTATTAGCTGCTGAACCTGCAATCGAATTGACAAAGACCTATTTAAAATCTCCAATTCTAGGTTATTCCGGGAATTATATAGTAAATGATAATCTGATTCTTAAATCTGAATCTGCTTTTCATTTTAAAAAGTATTTCGATTATCTGCCTGAACTCGCTACTTCTGCAGACCTCAATAGCCTGACTCCAGCTCAGGGACAGGAATTGATCTTGATTTTCAGTCAAAATGAAGATGGATTTTTGTTCGAAAAGCCTTGGTTCATATATATGATTGGTTTTACAACCTCTCTTTCAGGAGTAGATATTGATAAACAATTTTTTCATGAGCATATAATCCATTACCATGAACTTATTCTTCAAGAAGAAGATTTTTTCTACTCGACGTTAAAACTTAACAAATCATTTCTAAGAAATAATCTTTTATTGTCAGGATTTGGGCGATACAACTATGTAGGAAGTGATTTTTGGATAAATCCGGAAGCTCAATACGATATCATGGACGGACTTAAAACAGCTCTTGGCTTTCATTTTTTTGGAGGTAAAGAAAGCGAAAATTTCTACGGACATTTTAATTTCAAAAATTATGCAGCCAGTTCATTTACCTATATAAAACTGACTGCATTTTTCTAATTATTTAATTCATAGTTTCAGAACTAAATTGTGCAAATAGCGCTGGGATTACGATCATATTCAGTAATGTAGAACTTATTAATCCTCCCAAAATAACCTGTGCCATTGGAGACTGAATCTCATTTCCGGGTTCACCTACAGCAATTGCGAGCGGAATCAAAGCCAGACCTGCTGTAAGAGCGGTCATTAATATGGGGTTTAATCGTTCCAAAGAACCCTGTCGAATGGCTTCTAAAAACTCTTTGCCCTCTGAAAGCAATTGCTGGTAATGAGATACCATTAGAATTCCATTTCTTGTAGCAATACCAAACAGTGTAATGAATCCAACCAATGAAGCAATTGAAACAATACCGCTGGTAAACATTACAGTAAAGATACCTCCAATTAAAGCAAAAGGAAGATTAACCATTACCAATAATGCTGTTTTCAATGATCCGAATTCCAGATAAAGAAGCAGGTAAATTCCCAGAATGGAAATTATACTAAGTAAGGATATTGTACGCGTAGCCTGAGCTGCACTTTCAAATTGTCCTCCGTATTCGACAAAGTAACCTTGAGGAAAAGATACATTTGTTTCCACATTAGTTCTTATTTCATCAACAGTACTTCTCAAATCACGACCTGAAACATTAGCAGATACCACGATCTTTCGTTGCACATTTTCTCTGCTGATCGTATTGGGGCCACTTTTAGACTCAATGCTAGCCAATTCGGATAATGGAATAATAGCTCCGCTCTCGAGGTTAAAGCGTGCTTGTTTAATTTTATCCATACTTCCCCGATGATTTTCATCAAAACGAACAGTCAGGTCAAACATCTTATCCTCTTCCAAAATTTGGGAAACCACTTCTCCGGCAAAAGCAACATCAACCATCTCAGATAGATCTTCAATGGTGATTCCATATCTGGCGAGTGCTCTACGATCAGGCTTAATTTGTATTTGTGGAACGTTTTGTTGTTGCTCCACAGACAGATCTACAACACCATTTACATTTTCCATTTGCGCACGAACTTCTTCTGCCTTTGAACGAAGCTCATACAGATCCGATCCAAAGATCTTAACGGCAATATTTGCACGTGTTCCGGAAAGCATATGATCAATTCTATGTCCGATGGGCTGCCCAATTGTGATATTGGTTCCCGGTACAATCGAAAGATCTGCTCTTATTTCGTTAAGCATTTCTTCTTTTGTGGAACCTTCAGGAACTTCAAACTTAGCGTCAATTTCTGATGCATTTACGCCTTGTGCATGCTCATCGAGTTCTGCACGGCCCGTACGTCTTGAGGTGGAAATTATTCCTGGATGATCCAGTAAAATTCTTTCAATCCTTGTTCCCATCACATTTGATTCATCCAATGAAGTACCCGGAATAGTCACTGTACTAATAACCAATGTTCCTTCATTAAATTCAGGAAGAAATGAACGTCCTAAAAATGGTACTGCAATCATAGCTACTATGAACAGACCAAGTGTACCAAGTAAAATGCTTTTTTTGAATTGAAGGGTGAAATCAAGTACGTTTTCATAACCTGATTTTAATTTTTTGGTAAACCAACTTTCTTCGAGTTTACCTTTTACACCTTCACCTCGAAGCAGGTAATAACACATTGCAGGCGTTACAGTCATTGCAATAATTAATGATGCTCCGATAGACACTATATATGCAAGCCCCAATGGTTTAAGCATTCTCCCTTCTACCCCACTTAAAAAGAATAAGGGTAGAAATACGATCATAATAATTAAGGTGGCATTTATTATTGAGGATCGTATTTCTTTGGATGCTTCGAAGATCACATCGATAGATGCTTTTTGCTTAGCATCAGGTAATTTTGAATTTTCTCTTAAACGTTTGAAAACATTTTCCACATCAATGATGGCATCATCTACGATCACTCCAATCGCAATTGCCATACCCCCAAGTGTCATTGTATTTATGGTGATATCAAAAAATTTCAGCACAAATATTGAAGCTACCAGAGCAAGTGGTATTGCAGTTAATGAAATCAGAGTAGTTCTGAAATTTGCTAGAAACAAAAACAGAATAATAATTACTAAAATTGCTCCGTCTCGTAGTGCTTCAATAACATTTTCAATAGCAAGATCAATAAAATCAGCTTGCCTGAATAAATGTGTATTTATGGAGAATCCACTTGGTAAACTTCCCTCAATCTCAGACAACGTTTCATCAATTTTGTCGGTAAGTTCAAGTGTATTGGCTCCCGGCTGTTTTTGAATTGAGATAATAACCGCAGGTTCAGCATCTACTGATGCTTCACCAATTTTTTCAGCTGCTGCAATTTCAACTGTAGCAACATCTCCTATCAAAATAGGTTGATTGCCTCTCTCTGTTACCACAGATTGTTCTATATCTTCAATAGAATAAGCCCTGCCTATCCCCCGAATGGTATATTCATTACTATATTCTCTAACGAATCCTCCGGAGAAATTTTTATTCGAGGCTTTTACCGCAAATAGCACCTGATCGAGTGTAACATTAAATTGTTGAAGCTTTTCCGGATCAACTCGTACCTGATATTGCTTCTTGCCACCTCCAATTGGAATAACCTGTGCTACTCCAGGAATTGCCAGTAAGCGCCTTCTTATTTCCCAGTCAGCCGCTGTTCTTACTTCAAGTTCAGAATGGTTCTCACTGTTTACACTCACTAACATAATCTCTCCCATAATGGATGAAATAGGTGCCATTATAGGTGCTGGAACATCTTCAGGCAGTGAACTTGCTACCATTTGAAGTTTTTCATTTACGATTTGCCGTGCCTGAAAAATGTCAGTTCCCCATTCAAATTCAACCCAAACAATTGAAATTCCTTTGGCGGTAGAAGAACGAACCCTTCGAACTCCGGTTGCTCCGTTTACTGCTGTTTCAACAGGTAAAGTAACCAGTCTTTCAACCTCCTCCGGTGCCATCCCATGAGCTTCTGTCATTACTGTTACTGTCGGTGCAGTAAGATCCGGGAAAATATCTACAGGCATGTCCCGTACAACAAATATACCTGCTATTAAAAGTGCTAACGAGGAAACCAACACTATAAGACGTTGTCTTAACGCTCCTCTGATAATTGCATCTAACATAATTTATTCCTTTTCCTTTAGTGAGCGTGTCCGTGAGACGGAGCTTCTGATGATAATGATGCAAGCTTAACCTGATAAGGATTTACAGTGACAATGTGTTCTCCTTCGTTAAGTCCTGATTTGACCTCGATCATATTCCCATCTTTAATTCCGGTTGCTACCCTTCGTTTTTCAAAAGATTCACCAGCTACATGAACAAACACAAAAAAGCTACCTTCTTCCTCGATAAGTGAGCTTACAGGAATACCAATTGTATTTAAGTTTTCTTTTGTGTTTACATAAACATCGGCAAACAGTCCCGTTTGAAAAGATTCATCTGGATTATTTATTTCATAGATCATTGAAATTGTTCTTGTCTTAGGATCTATACTGCTACTTTTACTGATGAATCTTCCGCTAAGCTCATCTGTCCTAAACAACTGTTCATCACCTTGTATAGAAAACGATGCAGAACCAACCGCGGCTACTGATTTTCGTTCAGAAGCAGGCAAATTAACTTTAAGCCAAACTTTAGACATATCTGCCATCAAGAATAAAGGATCACCGGCATTAACCTGTTTGCCCGGGGTTATATAACTTTCCAAAAAAGTACCCGAAATAGGTGATTTCAGTTCAAATCTATACGATTGCTCTGATTCACCATAGGTTTCAATAGAAGAAGTATCCACTTGAACAATTTCATTTATGGTTTGAAATTGAATGAGTACCCGTCGGTATTCGATACTAGCTTTTTCAAGTTCAACTTCAGGTATAGCTTCTCTCTCAAACAACCGTTTTTGTCTGTCAAGATTTTTCCTTGCAAGCTCTAACTCTGCCTGAGCATTTATAAACTGCTGAGCATAATTTTCACCATCAGCAGATTGGATGGCAGGATTTAAAATCAAAATAGACTCCCCTTTTGATAACTGAGTTCCTACTGTAGGAAGATTGCTATTATATGCCGGAAGGATGATTCCTGAAAAAGGAGCTGTGATCAAAGCTTGTCCGTTGTTTCTGGCTTCAATTTCACCATGAGCAGTTACAGTTCTGGTCAAAGATTGTCTCTCCACTTTTTTTGTACCAAAAGGGATTTTCCATTGCTGTTCTTTTAAGAAAGAAATAAGGTTTGGATCTTCTTCTTCCATGGTAGCAGGCACATCTTCAGCTGTTGCATACACTGGAATTCCTTTCACCTGTAAAGTATCGTTCACCATTCCTTGAATGATTATGGTCAGGTCATATCGTCCGGCACGGTCGAAAACGACATCCGGTCCATATATTCCTGGAATTCGAACTTCCGTTTCGGTTAAAGAGCCTTCTAAACCTCTTTCAGAAGAGAATACAAATTGTACTTCCGATTCAGATATTGCTTTGAAATCTGAAAGTCGAGTCAAGTGAACTGCAAAAGTAGCTTCCTGACCTACAACTAGTTCAGGATACTCCATAAACAACTCGGTTTTATCCGTCCATTGAGTTATCACTCCGGCACCTACAAGTACCTCGCTTTCATTACCGGAATCGATCTGATTGTTTGAACCTTCGTCGGTAGCTTGTGTGGTCACTGGTTCATGTGTATGATCCCCATCTTCTCCATGAGAATGACCTTCATCTTCGGTACTGCAGGCTGAAAAAATCAGTACCGAAGCTATTAAAATAATGTTCAATAAATACTTCATAGCTATTTGATTTAATATATTTTGCGAAAATAGTTTTAATTATGACTGTGATCTTCATCGCCATGCGAATGAGTATCTTCATCCTTTACATTTGTTGAATCTGAATCATGGGAATGACCAGTGTCTTCTCCATGACTGTGATTACTGTCATCATCGTGACTATGAGTTGAATCAGGAGCACTGCTTCCTATTCGAACAGGAGCACTGTCTGATGGAAGTTGTGCAGGCTCCTCATGAGTATGATCCCCATCCTCTCCATGGGAATGTTCAGCTTCACTCTTATTTCCTGAGCAAGCGGTTAGAAATAATAATGTTGAGATCGTGAAAATTGATATAAATTGTTTCATTGGTATGTTGTTTAATTATTAGAAAAAAGTTTACCACCAGAAACAACATCAAGCTCAAATAAAGCTTGGTTATATTCTTTGATGGTTTGATAGAAAAGTGTTTGCCCTGTTACATATGCTTCAGTTGCATCCAAAAGCTCTAATAAAGAATATTGAGACTCTTGATAAGCAATTTGTGCTGTTTCAAGAATAGATTTGTTGCTTGAGAAGTCTTGGATAGTTTCCCATTGATCACCCAAAAAAACTACTTCTTCGTAAGCACTATAAACTTCATTTTTTAAAGATCGCTTTGCTAAAGCTAAAGTAGAAGTCTGCATTCTGTATTCAGATCTTGCAGTATGAATTTTGCCTTTATTTTGATTGAAGATGGGTAATTTGATAGAACCACCAATTACAAAACCTTCAGAACCATTAGATTGATTCTTATATCCCAAATCTATATTCAGGTCAGGAAAACGTTCCTTTTTTTCAACCCTGTACTGTAATTCTGATGCCTCAATAAGTGATTTCAGTTGCTGAAGATCACTTCTGTTTTGTAAAGCGTATTCAACAAAAGAATCTTTTGTTTCTGAAATGGTCTTTATTCCAAACTCCTCTACAAATTCTATTGTGGAGCTTTCATCCAGATCAGGAAAAATCAAAAGCATTAGTTGATTCCTGCTTAGATTAAGATCTGACCGAATTTTATCATACAACTTTTGGTACTTACTGTATTCGATATTAAATCTTTGTATTTGCATTCCGGAAAAAGCACCTTCTTCTTTTCGTGCAATAGCAGACTTTCGAGCTTCATTTACAACTGAAAGAGCATCTTCAACCACTTTTAGGCGTTCTGAAAGAAACCAATAATAGACATACAGTGACTTTAACTCACCAATTAGCTGTTGTTCTTTGAATTGAAATTCTGATTCAGCTGCTCTATTTAATGCAGATGCACTTTTGTTTCTAAGAAAAGGCTGTCCTAAGATTTCTAATGGTTGAGAAATTTGAATTGTTGTTTCATCATAATTAGGTGAACCTGCATTCAAGTTTTCGTGAAATAAACTGAGCTCAGGATTTGGAAAAGCTTTATAACTTATAGCTTCACCAATTTTACGGTCTTTTTCTAGTCTCACTAAAGCACGTTCCAAGCTATTCTCTTTATAGCTTTCCACTGCTTCACTCAAAGTAATAGAGACATTTTGAGCTTGGATCAAAGAAGGCATTACAATAATAATTGCCGCCAGAACTCTGATCCAGATATTGGATAGATTCATATGTAGTAATGTTTGATTAAAAAATGTAACTGTGGGTTGCAGGCAAGAAAGCCTGAAAAAAGCTTACGCTAAGGGAGGAGCTCTGAGAGAAAAAGAAACCGGGATTAAACTGATATGTTGAATATCCGGGGGTGGAAGATTTAGATATAGTAATTTTCTTCCTTCAATGATAAAATCACTTTGTGGTAAAATCGCTAATGAATTCTGAAGTACATCATTTTGGACTGAAATCACTCTGGATTGAGCGATGACTCCAAACAGATCAATAGTAGCAACTTCATGATCTTCATTTTCAGAATCAGAAGTATGATCGTCACCAGCTTTATCTGAATGACTGTGTGCATGTACAACTAAATGAACATCACCATGATCAAAAATATGATCTATAAAAGAATGGATGTGAACACCGTTTCCAAAAAATGCACATAGTAACCCAGCCGCAATTAAAAATTGAGAAAGAGTTTTCCGTGTTTTATTTATTAGAAATTTGCTCACTCCTAATAAAATAGAGTCTCAAATTTTGGAAACCAAATCACAGTTGATAAGAAATGAAAAACCCGCAAAAATTTAAGTCTGCATTTAAGAACTATGCAACCAGCTCGTTTGGATATATCAAGCTGACGGCATATCCGGACCACTAAAGTTTAGAATTGATATCTCTTACTGTTACAGGACCTAACTCAAAACTTGCTTCTTTAGCATAGTTGAGAAGTTTGTTGGCTTTTTCTGCTTCACCGGCTTCTTTCAAAATGATTCCGGCATGATAAGCAGGTACAGGCTCGTAGGTTTTACCAAGAACTTTATTTTCTAAGATAGATCTGGCTTCTTCAATCTCGCCTTTATGAAACTTAACCCAGGCTTGAAGATCGTAAGTAATTGGGCTTGGTCTGTTTTCTAATTCTTTTTGGATCAAAGCTTCAGCTACTTCAAAATCACCGAATTCCGTAGCAGCCAATTGAATCAATTCTGCATCATACATTCCGTAATATTTCGGATCGGATGCTTTGCTGTAAAATTCATTTAAATATTCTCTTTTTAGAGAATCATCGCCTTCGTATTCAGCAATTTCAGCATACATAAGTAATGCATCAGGTGATTCCTGATTACTGTGAACGAAATCCAGAATCTCTTTAGCAAACTCAGTATCTCCATCATGTGCATACGCGATATACGCTATTCCTTTTAAAGAATGCAGATAAGAAGCTCCGGAATTTTTCTTTTTCAGTACTTTAAGAAACATTTCGTAAGACTTAGGAACGTTTCCTTCATGCCCAAGACGATCACCTAAATTACTGTGAGCCCATGATGAAAGTGACTCGCTGTAATCGATACGTTCTGCACCCTTTTCAAGAGCACTTATAGATTCTGATGCGTTTCCTGAATAGTCTTCAAATTGTGATCTCCTGATCAGATAATTAAAGGAGGATTTATTAGTAATCTCATTTTCCAGAATATAGCTCGCATGTTCAAATTCTCCTGTTTCCATACTTGCATCATAAATGATCATATGACTGAGTAGCTTATCCTCTCCTATTGTGAGAGCTTGTTCAGCATATTCAATAGCTTCTTGAAAATCATGTTTGGTAATAGATAACTGAGCTAATGCCTGTAGAACTCCGGCGTTTTGTTCTTTATAGAAATTATTTAACTCTGTAAGAAGCTTCTCCGCTTTAGCCAGATAGCTTACATCTTTTGTGATTCCAAATTTTGACTGATATACTGAAGCGAGTTTAACTTTATAAATAGGTGTTTCATTTTCTTCCAGTCTTGAAGACCAAAAAGTTATGTCTTCATTTACTTTTTCAATGCCACTTTTTTGAACAAACTTTTTCTCATCTATAAATGGCCTGATCTCTTCTTTATTTACAATCTGTTCCGGATTCTGGGTACAACTGATTGTGGTACATACTAATAGAATCCCGAATAAAATTCGATTTAACATAATCAACGCTTTTTAAGTTTTTAGATAAAAAAAGAACCCCAGAATCGGGGCTCTTAATAAGATTTTGTTCTGTTTAGAACGGTGCAGCTAAGTATGGAAATGTACTTAAGAATGCTTTATCGTTAGAATCCACATTGTCATCAGATAGTCCCGGAAATTCAGTTCCATCTTCACCACCGAAAATCAGTAGTAATTCAGTACTGATAACATCATCAGCAAGCGCTCTACCTGTAAGTACATTAGTTCCGTCAAAGAACGTAGTTTTACCGGTAAGACTAACATTAAGTACATCCGTTGCTAAAAGATCTATAAAAGCATCTCTGTTTTGACCTAATGCATTGGCATCAGACTCATTAGCGTATGCCGGACTTAAACCTGAAAGATTGGTTTCCATCTCTGTTCTGAAAGCAGCGCTTTGGTTTGATGGAAGTGTAGTATTAAAACTGTTCTTACTTGAAGCAGAAATAAATACTGTGTTCACTGCCGGTCGTCCCATTTGATCTGCTGTCGTAAAACGAGCATCTTCAGCAATAGGAGTTGATGAACCGTCGTCATCGTCGTTGCTACAGCCGGTAAAAACTAAGCCTGCAACCAATAAAAGTGTAAATAATTTTGAAAGTTTCATTTTGATAATAATTTTAAATTCTTGATATAATTAGTTCGTCTTAGTTAACGCGATTCTTCGCTTGAACCCATGTATTGATGGTTTCAGCACTTCCTAAAGTAGACTTAGGTACTTCCACTACAACACTCATTACATTGGTACCTGCAAAAGTATCTGAACCTGGATCGTTAAAGCTGGAAGCATTTCCTGCTATAATTTCACCGTATTGAGCAAAGTCCATAAAGAAAGGATCGTCACGTGGGCCTGCAAATAATGAGATACCATTATTGATACCAATATTAGCTGTGCTCCCGTATTCCGTTATAGCCACAGAAGCATTGTTTGTAGCGTTAAATTCAACACCACTTGTCAAACCTGTTTCAGATGGAGCTACCGGACCGTAAGCATATGCTACGCCGTCCGCGAAGATTACCTGAATTACCAGATCTTCTACATTATCACCTGTGTTATCAATATTAAATTGAATCATGGTGTTCTCGCTAAACTCTGCATCAGCTGTTGCTGTGGGTGATAAAAGTCCCTGAACATTAGCTACAAATACTAAATTACTGTTTGAAGAGCCTTCAAACGCATAATAATCTGTGATATCAGCTTTTGTACCACTTACTGCCGGAGCATCGATATGATCTGCTGCAAATACTATGATAGAGCCGATCAATACTAGGCTCAGAATGGAGTATGTTATTTTTTTGAAATTCATTGTGATTGGTTGTTATGATTTATGATTAATTTCAATTGATACTACGAACAGTATTTGCACATGGATTGCTTTGATTGGAATTTCTTTCAGATAATTTCAGTTTGTCTCATGAACTAACTTATCATCTTACTTCTGCACCGATTAAATGCATAAATTCGCTGACTTTGTGATCAATAACCCCAGACTGGTCACTTTCTTTATATTTCTACTGGTTATCGCTGCGATCTTTCCGGCGTCAAAGATCAGAACCGATTTCGATCTGGAAAACTTTTATCCCAAAACTGATCCTACCGTTCAATCTTATCGTTTGTTGGAAGATGAGTTTGGCAGAGATGACAATGTGATCATGGTAGGTTTTAAATCAGATTCTCTTTTTACTGTTTCAAGTCTACTGGATCTAAAAGCAATTGTAGATACTCTGGAAACTATTCCCAATGTAGCTGAGGTGCAAAGCATTTGGTCGGCTGAAGAAATGGTTAATCTAAACGGTACACTTAAATTTGATCCTTTTCTTGATGTTGATTCTTTACAATCCAATTTGAATACCATCAAAGAAAGAATTACTTCCGATTCTTTTACAGAAGGATTTCTAATTGACAAAGCGGGTACTACAACTGCTTTTTTTCTTGAGATAGATGAAGAAAATAATACCTATGAAACGCGGAATGAAATTATTGACCGGTTGCAGTCAACTTTAAGCAACTACCCTTCCAAAGATTTCAAGATCACAGGTATTCCTTTTTTCAGAAATCAATATGTGAATATTCTCAACGAGGAAGTCATATTCTATATCTCCTTTTCTTCTGTTCTGATCATTTTACTATTGTGGTATTTATACCGAAGCATATCCGGAGTTTTGATTCCTATGTTTATAGTATGGTTTACCGTACTGTTTACCGTTGCCGTTATTACTTTAAGTGGTGGTTATCTGGAAATAATGAGCAGCACCATCGCCCCTATTCTGCTTTGTGTAGGAGTTGCCGACTCCATACATATGATCTCCAAGTTTGATGATGCTGTCCAAAACGGACTCAAAAAAAGAAAAGCTATAATCGAAATGCTGCTTACACTTGGCAGCGCTACTTTTCTTACTAGTATAACCACAGCCATAGGATTTGGTACTCTATTGACCAGTTCTGTAGTTCCGATGAAACGCTTCGGCATTTACACAGCCGTAGGTGTACTGATTGCTTACACCATTACCATTCTGTTCCTTCCGGCAATTCTGAGGATAACAAATATTAAAAAAGTCTTTCGTGAAACAGGAGGAAAACTGTATCCATGGATTGGGGATAAACTGTTAAAGGTTTCCGCATTTAACAGGAGGCATTATAAAGCAATTTCTTTGAGTGCATTGCTGATCTGTTTTGTTGTTGGGATCGGGATCTATCAACTTCAGGTAAATGGTCGCGTATTTGACGATGTGAGCAGAGATTCTGAACTGATCAAAGACAGTAACTTCTTCTCTGAAAACCTGGCTCCGGCATTCCCTTTAGAATTTGTTATTGACACAAAAGAGCCTGAAGGTATCACTGATCCCAAGTTCATACAAAAAATAGACGACCTGCAGCAACACCTGCTGTCATATCCTGAAATAAAACGTGCTACCTCTTTCAGTACTCTTTTAAAAGAATTACATCAGGTTATGTCTCCTGATCAAGCTGATATAAATGCATTACCTGTCGATCAAAATCTTATCGCTCAATACTTACTCCTCTTAGAAATAACTGATAATGATATCCTGCAAAATGTAACAGATTTCGATTACCAAAAGCTGAGGATTGCTGCTCAAACAGAAGATGCAGGTTCCAAACGTATCAACGAGATCAGAGATTCCATTGATGTGTACTTGTCTCAGAATTTTAACAATGAAGAAATTACCGTTACGGGTTCAACCGTTTTAAGTGCAAACCTGGTTGGCAAAATGGTTTATTCCCTAGCTTCCAGCATCGGCTTGGCATTTATCTGTATTTCAATATTGATGGCTTTTCTGTTCAAAGATTTAAAGATGGTCATCATCTCTTTGATTCCGAATATCATGCCTCTGGTTTTAATTGCAGGAATTATGGGTTATTTGGGTGTGGATATAAAACCATCCACTGCGGTGATCTTTACTATTGCTTTCGGTATAGCCGTAGATGACACCATTCACTATTTAGCGCGATTCAGGATCGAATTAAAACGAGGTTTAAGCTTTCAGGATGCTCTGGAAATAACTACTCAAAAAACAGGTCGTGCCATTATTATAACAAGCATGATTCTTTTACTGGGATTCGGGACTTTAATAACCAGTGAGTTTACTTCCACAACCTTAATGGGAATCCTGATTTCTTCAACAATATTTTTTGCTGTGATAGCTGATCTGGTTGTACTTCCCTCCCTGTTTTATTGGCTTAAGCCAAATTTAAGTAAGACTCAAATAACTCTGATCAAAGGTGATAGATAAATTTTAAAATCTACCCATCCATCTGTCGGTACTCCGGCTGATGGAATTTTGAATAAGAGTTGTATTCTTAACCCTGACAGGGTTAATAAACATTTTTTATTCGAATATAGAAGAGTTTTCAGGTTCCATCACCCCGCTTTCAATGAATGATGGATTTAGCCAAATTTTGATATTTTTGAAAAGGAATCACTAAACCGGAAGCTTAGACAGGATTAGATTATGAACCTCATCAACACTTTTTGATGCATCAATAGTCACAAATCTTTCTTCGGATTCAGAGAGTTCGTCGAAACCCTTGATAACATTCTGAAAGAACTCAATACCGGATTGCTCCATTCTGTCTTTTTGCATATGAGCAGTTCTCTTCGCTGATTCTTCCAAACTAAGTCTCAAATAAAAAGTAACATCAGGAGCTATTTCATGAGAAGCGATCTTATTGATCTGATGCACCTGATCAATAGGAATACTCTTTCTACCGTAACCCTGATAAGCTGTAGTGGAATCATAAAACCTATCGAGAATCACAACAACACCATCAGCCAAAAGTGGTTTTACTTTTTCCGCAATTAACTGAGATCTCGCCGAAGAAAACAACAATAATTCCGTAACCGGATCGATCTCAATTTCAGGGTTCAATAACATCCCTCTGATTAGTTCTGAAATATCAGTCCCACCCGGTTCACGAAGTACTCTTACTTCTTTCCCTGATTTAGTGAGGTGATCTTTTAAAAGAGAAATCTGAGTCGATTTCCCGCTTCCGTCAATTCCTTCAAATGTAATTAGCATGCAGTGAATCTAAGAAGAATTGCAGATAGGATTGAAAAAAATATTTATTTGTATGGAGGTCTATACTTGAAATTGAAATAAACCTAAATCAGCCAAATCAATGATTAGAAATCAAAGTCATCCATCATCTCGATAGGCTCTTTTGGCATCGCTAAGGCCAGACCGATGTAGATAAGTAAACTTGTTCCCCATCCCATGATAAAAACGGCGCCAAAAATAAAACGAACTACAGTCGAACTTAATCCGAAATATTTAGCTAAACCTCCGCATACTCCCGCAATCTTTTTATTAGTTCTGGATTTCATCAATCTCTTAGCATGACGATAACCGAAGTTGTCATAACTATAGTTGCTGGAACTTGAAGACTTCCCGGAAGAATCCAGATCATTATTCAGTGTACTTGTAAATTCTTCAGCACCATGAATATCGCTGGAGTATATATTCTTTTTACTTTGGGCCTTTCTTTTTCTGCGGGATTCTTTTTTTGCCTTTTTCTCTTTCTTTCTGTCTCCAACTAAAAACCCAAATCCAACTAACGTCACAAGAATTCCACCAATTATTGGTAAAGCACTAATTGCATCCTGAGCAAAAGCAGAAAGGCCTTGTCCCATTGGGAAACCTATTAATTGAAGCAAAAAAGTGAATGCTATAAAAAGCATACCAAGACCGGCAAATGTTGAAAAATTCCAAACCCCTTTGCCTTCTTCTTTGGGTTCCTCTTTTAAAAAGTCTTGCATTGCAGACTGTAATTCAAAGTCTTCAAACTCTAAGGTAGCTGAGCCTGTTTTAGATCCGGTTTTTTGTCGTGTTTTTTCTGCCATAATTTTTTCTCCTGTGCGCTACTACGAACCCAAATCGCTATTGTTACGTCTTAAAATCTTTTTTTCAGTTATTAAAATATCCAGCTTCTCATCAAAGTTCTCAACGGGAATTTGATCTACAAGAAATCCATCAAATAGTAGCCCGATTTTAACTGCATTTTCTTTTTTTAAGAAACGATCGTAAAACCCTTTCCCATAGCCAAGTCTGTTAAAATCTTTATCAGCAGCTAACAAAGGAACTAAGATCAGATCTGTTTTCTGTTTTTGAGGGTGAATCTCATCCGGTTCCAGCACTCCCCATTTATTCTCCTTCAGATCTTTAAATGACCACAACTCAGAATGCTTCAATTCTCCTGTTTCAAAATCTGTAACGGGTACTATCACCTTTTTTCCGGAAGAAATCAGATCTTTCAATAAAGAGTGAGTGTTAACCTCTTTACGATCATTCATTGAAACAAAACAATGAATTACATCTGAATTAATAAACTCCGGGATTTTTTTTAGTTCATTAATTATAGTCTCGGACCAGGATTGCCAATCTTCTTTTTTAATAGACTTTCTGAGCTTTAACAATCGAGCTCTTAGTTCTGATTTTTGATCAGAGACAGACATTATAATCTTATCAAATGATGACAATCTAATTGAAGTGGTTCTTTCTCAAGATCTGACAAAAGGTTATCCCAAACATCCACTCCATATTTATTCATGAAATACATAAATGAAACCATACGCTCCTGCAATCCATTATCCGGATAAAGCTGAGCTTTGATCTTTCTTATACGTTGAAGCTGAGTTTCTTCCTGCTGTTTAATAGAACGGTAAACCCTTCCTTTTAACTTGTCCAATTCTGTATCAAAACCTGAAACGGTCTTCCCCACCAAACCATCTAAAGAACCATCAATTTCCTTAATTATATCTTTTGGATCTGTTGAAGCAGATTGAATACTGTGTTTCCAGTTTTTGAACAAGGCTTCAACATCTGTCGACTCAGAGGTTTTCACATATTCCTTTTCCAGATCTTCAATTCTTTCACCGTATCTGTAAAACTCAAAAGGAATTTTCTCTAAAATGCGATCTATTCCCGATTCTATTAAAGTAGCACTGAAACGCGGAAAAATTACGGGCATTTCAAGATCAAAATGAGGGTATAGTTCTTTCATTTGACCATAATAAGCTACTTCTCCGGGGCCTGCCACATATCCTAAAGTTGGCAAAAGTTGATCCTGAATCACAGGTCTCAGAAATACATTAGGAGAAAATTTCTCAGGCTTGATGTCAATCAGTTCAAGTAATTCCTTCTCCGACCAACTATTCTCTCCGGCACTCCATGTACCTTCTTCATGATCCAACTTTAATCTTTGCTCATCATCATCTATATAGAAAAGATTAGAATCTCCAAGTACTACCTGACGATGAAAGTTAACTTCCAATTTACCTGATTGTTCTTCAAGAGATTTATTAATTACCTCAGCCTGAGTAACAGACTTCTTAAAAGTATCAGCTACAATTTTCTTTATCGGTTCGAAATTACTTCCCACTATTAATAAACCGTGCTTTCCAAATAGCTCATCCATCATTAAAGCAAAAGCTTTTCTGAATGTCACTCCGCTTTTGAAACATCTGTCAAACAGATCCCAAAGTTTTTCAGTAAAATCTGTATCAAACATTTCAGACTTGATAGAACTCTTTAATTCCTCAATACCGTCTTTAATGTTAATATCTGATACAAGTTTTCCATTTGATTGGTCTGAATACTCAAGCTTTTTAAACTCATCATTACCGGGAATGCCAAACCATGCTATTTCCTCAAAATCGTGATCTTCATCTGCAAGCCAGAAAACCGGAACCACAGGTCGTGATAATTTCTTTTCCCATTCTTTTGCAAGCAAAATGGTAGAAATTGTTTTATAAATGGTAAATACCGGTCCGCCATAAACTCCCAACTGTTGCCCCGTAACAATAGCCAGAGAATCAGGATCAGCCAACTTTTCTACTTGTTCATTTTGCTCAATGTCCAATTCAGAATGTAAATCTTTGAGAGCCTTAATAAACTTTTTGTGAGATTTCTGCTTATCAATTCTTTTGGCTTTTGAAGCGATCTCAGAATCAAAAAAAGGATTTACAGCATAAAAGTCGTCGAGGTCTGCATAATTCGATACGTAGGTTTTAAATAGTTTCGAAAATGGAAGCTTATCGAAAGAGTAAGTTTCTTTAGTCACTAATTGGCCTTAAGTTTTTGAATAGTATCTCTGATTTTTGCAGCTTTCTCGTAGTTTTCTGCTTCTATAGCTTCTTTCAAAGCCTGATTAAGCTCTTCAAGTCTGGATAAGCTTTTCTTTACCGGTTCTTCGATCTCCACATTCAAAGCTTCTTCCAATGTGGTTGAATCTGGTTCTGTAGAAATTCCTGCTTCACTTAAAACACTATCTGAAACAAAAATATCTGAGCCAAATCGCACAGAAAGTGCAATTGCATCACTTGGGCGCGCATCTAATTCTAAAATTTCACCATCCTTATCAAGAATAACCTGCGCATAAAAAGTTCCTTCTGATAACTCATTTACAAAGATATATTTGATCTCTGCATTAAAACTGAGAATCAAATTCTTTAAAAGATCATGAGTCATTGGTCGTGGTGGTTTGATGTTCTCAAGCTCAAGAGCGATAGCTTGTGCCTCAAATGAACCAATGATAATAGGAAGCCGTCGATTACCTTTTACTTCGGATAGTATCAACGCATAGGCCCCTCCACTACTTGGGCTTGTTGATAATCCTAAAATTTCCATTCTTATTTTTTTCAAACGATAACCTTTATGTACTTTTCCATAAATGTACGGTTTTTTATGTAAGTGTTAAACCGAATTGAATAGCTTTCGCGTTCATTTTATTTAGAATTATTCTTAATAAAAATTCCTGCTCATAAAAAGTAAATTTAAGCCTATATTCACGCCCGATTTCATTGACATTGCCAAACATTGAGGCTAACTTTTAGCTCATAAATTGTGACTTAATAATTCTATGCTCGACAGTTATTTTCCTATTTTAATCCTTGCTGGTATCGCCATCGTTCTGGCTCTTCTACTAATGACTCTGTCAAGAATACTTGGCCCCTACCGCCCAAACAAGCACAAATTAAATCCATATGAAAGTGGAATGGATCCGGTTGGTGAAGCCCGTGAAAGGTATTCGATCAGTTTTTATCTGGTTGCAATGGAATTTATAGTGTTCGATCTCGAGGTGGTATTTATCTACCCGTGGGCAGTAAGATATTTAGATTTAGGACTTGGAACGTTCATTTCGATGATGGTATTTATAACTATACTCCTGATCGGTCTTTTATACACCTTGAAAAAAGGAACTTTAGACTGGGATCTTAAAACAAATAAAATATAGAGTTTAATAATGGGAATTGAATCCGCACTTGGTGAAGGTTATTTAACCACCCGCTTAGACAAATTAATAAATTGGGGTCGCGCAAATGCAGCCTGGCCAATGCCAATGGGTTTAGCTTGTTGCGCTATTGAGATGATGGCTTTTGCCGGTCCTAAGTATGATGTATCCCGATTTGGGTCAGAAGTGTTTCGCTTCTCCCCTCGTCAAAGCGATGTAATGATCGTAGCAGGTTGGACTACCTATAAAATGTCGCACGCTATCAGAAGAATATGGGATCAAATGCCTGATCCAAAATGGTGTATCGCAATGGGAGCTTGTGCTTCTACCGGTGGAATGCACAGATGCTACGGAGTAGTTCAGGGAGTAGATAATTTCCTTCCTGTTGATGCTTACGTTTCCGGTTGCCCACCAAGACCGGATGCTGTAATACACGCACTAATGAAAATTCAAGACAAAATTAAAACAGAACATTCTGTTCTTTTGGATACCTAGTCTATGAGCTTAGAATTAAATGACACTTTACAAACTCTGGTAGATGGACTTACAGAAAACTTTTCTGATAAGCTTATAGAAGTCTATCAAAGTAGCGGAGACACTTTTGTACGGGTTGAAGCTGATTCAATTCTGGAAATCTCAAAATATCTTAAAGAGAAGCAGCATTTTGTTTTCCTTTGCGATGTTTTTGGCAACGATCGCTACACTTCTGACGAGCGCTTTGAAGTTGTTTATAATCTTATGAACCTTCGTACACAAACCAGAGTATTTATTAAAGTTCGTGTAGAAGAAGAAAATCCAACATTAGAATCAGTTTCTTCGGTTTGGAAGGCTGCAGGTTGGAACGAACGCGAAGTTTATGATATGTTCGGAGTTCGTTTTGAAAACCACCCTGATCTAAGAAGAATATTTATGCCTGAAGATTTTGAGTATTTCCCGATGAGAAAAGAATTTCCTCTTTTGGGAATTCCGGGATCGATAGAATTGCCGAACACAACACCAGATACGGAGTAAGGCATATGAAAGTAACAGACATTAACAGTAGAGTAAATCCGCAGTTTCAAGAGAAACATCAGCGTAGTATATATAAAAGTCTTGAAGACAAACATACTACTATTGAAGATGTGGATATCGATGATCCATTAAATGCCAAGATGATCCTAAACATGGGTCCTCAGCACCCTGCAACTCACGGAGTTCTTCGTTTAGTACTTCAATTGCGTGGAGAGACCATCGAAAAAACAAAACTTGATATAGGTTACCTGCACAGAGGCGTTGAAAAAATTGCTGAGAATAAAACCTATCAGGAGTTTATGCCATACACAGATCGTATGGATTACCTCTCTCCTTACAGCAATAACGTAGCTCTTTGTACTGCAGTAGAAAAAATTGCAAATGTTGAAGTTCCTGATCGCGCTCATTATATAAGAATGATCGGTTGTGAATTGGCTCGAATCTCTTCTCACCTTCTTTGGTTGGGAACGATGGTTATGGATGCCGGAGCAATATCATTTTTTATCTGGACATTCCGAGAGCGTGAAAAGATCTATGACATTATGGATCAAATTGCAGGACACAGATTTACCGTTTCTCATTCCAGAATTGGTGGTGTAGCTAATGATTTGACCAGTGACGCATCTGCGATCATCAAAGAGTTCATCGGCAAGTTCCCGCAAGAGCTTAAAGACTGGCATGGACTTTTAGATAGAAACAGAATATTCATCGACAGAAATGAAAATGTTGGTGTTCTTGAAACGGATAAAGCGTTAGATATTGGAGCAACAGGTCCTGTTCTAAGAGCTTCAGGCTTTGCAGTTGATCAAAGAATTATAGCACCATACGCAAAATACGACCAAGTGGAATTTGAAGTCCCTACACGTTTGGAGGGTGATAACCTTGCCAGATACTTTGTGCGTATGGAAGAAATGAAAGAAAGTATCCGAATTATTCAGCAGTGTTTAGATAAAATGCCTAAAGGCCCGATCAGATCTAACAATGCTAAACATGCCTACCCTTCTAAAGATGAAGTTTATTATTCGATGGAAGGTATGATTCACGACTTTATGATGACCGATACAGGAATTTGTCCGCCTGCCGGAGCAGAATGCTACCATGCTGTAGAGTCTCCAAAAGGCGAGCTTGGATATTACATTCAAAGTGACGGAACCGGACATCCCTGGAGAATTAAAATTAATACTCCTTCATTCAGAAACCTGCAGGTACTCGAAAACATCCTCGATGGAGAGATGGTTGCTGATACCGTAGTTGTGATTGGTGGAGTTGACCCTGTAATGGGAGAAGCAGATAAATAATGGCGAATAACTACGAATTCACCCCGGAAGATTTAAAAGAAATTGAGACTATCAAAGCTAAGTTCCCGGAAGTAATGCCGGCTACTTTACCTACTCTTTGGGTTGCTCAACGAAGATTTGGACATGTGGAACCTGAAGTACAGCATCTGGTTGCTGAGACTTTAGACCTGCCTGTTTCCCACGTACACGGTGTTGCAACTTTCTATACTCAGTATTACAAAGAGAAAATGGGTAAGTATGTACTTGATGTATGTACTACAACAAGTTGCCAACTTTGTGGCGGATATGATATGCTTCATTATTTGGAGGAAAAACTTGGCGTAAAAGCAGGCGAAACTACCAAAGACGGAATGTTTAGTATTCAATCAGTGGAGTGTTTAGGAGCTTGTGGATATGCTCCAATGATGCAGATCACAAACGATGTGTATGTAAACAATCTTACGGAAGAAAAGCTTGATGAAGTTATTGAAAGCTTGAAAGCAGATAAAATGCCTGAATTTGAATCGGTTGGTATGCCACAACACACGGAAAGGAGTTAAGAAATGTCATTCGATTGGAAATCATATACTCCCGTAATTATCCCGGATATCCCTAACCTTCATGAGATCGATGTTTACACCAAAAATGGTGGCTATGACTCTCTAAAAAAGGTTTTATCTAACGATTGGGATCCTGAAAAAGTAATTAATGAAGTTAAAGCCGCAAATATTCGTGGACGTGGTGGTGCAGGATTTAATGCAGGTTTAAAGTGGTCTTTCATGCCGAAACCTGACGGCGGACCTAGATATTTAGCTTGTAATGGTGATGAATCAGAGCCGGGTACTTTTAAAGACAGAAAGATCTTTGAATATAATCCTCATCTTTTCATTGAAGGGGCTCTTATTGCAGCTTATGCAATGCAGTGTAGTGCCATTTACGTTTATATCCGCGGAGAGTATTACTCCTGGATAAAGATGATGGAGAAAGCTCTTAAAGATGCCTACGATAAAGGCTTTATCGGAAAAAATATCCTTGGTTCCGGATTTGATGTGGAATTTCATGTTACAGGCGGAGCAGGAGCTTACATCTGTGGTGAAGAAACTTCCATGCTTGAATCTTTGGAAGGAAAACGTGGGTATCCAAGAGTTAAACCTCCCTTCCCTGCCCAAAAAGGATTATGGGGACGTCCAACCACTATCAACAATATTGAAACACTTTCTTGTGTGCCATTGGTAATCAAAAATGGTGCTGATTGGTTTTCCGGAATTGGAGCAGAAACTCATCCCGGTCCGGTTCTTTATGGTATCTCAGGACATGTTAACAGACCTGGAGTTTATGAATTACCAACAGGAATGCCTATAGAAACTTTGATCAATGAAGTAGCCGGCGGTATGAGAAACGGCAAGAAATTAAAGGGATTGATTCCAGGCGGATCTTCAACTCCAATTCTTACTGCAGAAATGGTTAAAGGTACAAATATGGACGCAGATTCATTGCGCGAAGCCGGTTCAATGATGGGAACTGCAGGAATGATTGTGATGGATGAAGATACGGACATGGTTGAAATGCTGTGGAGAATTTCTCATTTCTATCATCATGAATCCTGTGGACAATGTACTCCTTGCCGTGAAGGAACCGGTTGGTTAGAAAAGATCTTATTGAAGATCAGAAACGGTGATGGTGAGATCAGAGATCTGGAATTATTGATCGATCTTTGTTCACAAATGGAAGGTCGTACAATTTGTGCGCTTGCTGATGCTGCTGCATGGCCGGTGCGTTATACTATTGACAGATTTAGAGACGAATTTGAAGCTCGGTGCAAAAAAAGTACATATGCACTTGCTTAATTATCAACCACAAAGAACACAGAGAAAAACAGCTTAGTGCCCTCTGTGGTTTAAATAAGAAATTATGCCAGAAATATTTATAGACGGTAAACGATACGAATTTGAGGGCAAACCTAAATTGCTCCAGTTCATTTTGGATAATGGTAAAGAAGTACCATTCTTCTGCTACCACCCTGAAATGAGCGCGCCTGCAAATTGTCGCCAGTGTTATGTAAAAGTTGGAACTCCTGTACAGAATCGGGAAACAGGCGAATACGAACTGGATGAAAATGGTGAACGTGTAATTCGTTGGTTCCCTAAAATGCAGACATCCTGCAGTATGGAAATGACCGATGGAATGGTTGTTCATACTCAGGAAACCAGCGAGGAAGTAGCTCGTGCTCAGAAAGATACTATGGAGTTGATCCTGATCAACCACCCTCTTGATTGCCCGATTTGTGATCAAGCAGGAGAATGTCCTCTTCAAATTCAGACTTATAAATACGGACCTGAAGGCTCCCGTTTTGAAGTTAAGAAAGTTCATAAGCCTAAAAGAGTTGAACTCGGACCAAGAGTAACTTTAGATGCTGAGCGTTGCATCAACTGTACACGGTGTGTTAGATTTACGGAAGAAATTTCCGGAACACATCAGCTTACAATTTCTTCTCGTGGAGATAAAAACTATCCTATTACTGCTCCCGGAATGGAATTTGACGATCCATATTCTTTGAACACTGTAGACATTTGTCCGGTTGGAGCACTTACTTCTACCGATTTCAGATTTAAGGCTCGTGTTTGGGAGATGAATCAAACTCCAAGCATCGATATTACCGGCGGTAAAGGAACTAATGTTGATCTTTGGACTCGTGATAACTTGGTATTACGTCTTACTCCTCGTTACAATGAGAACGTGAATACTCACTGGATGCCAGATGAAGCACGCATGGCATATAGAAAGTTCAACGAGAATCGTATTTCAAGACCTTCTATTAAAGCGGATGGTGATAATCAGATCAAAACTTCATGGAATAACGCAATTGAGACGTTTGCAGAAAAGCTTGAAGCTGTAAAACCCGCAGATGTTCTGGTATTAGGTTCTGCTCACGCTTCTGTTGAAGAAAATTATTCTTTAATGAAGTTATTCAGCACTTGGGGCGTAAGTGATTTTCACTTCTCTCCTGATGTTAAAGAAGGTTTTGGTGATGATTTCTTATTAACAGACGATCAAGCTCCAAATACAAATGGTGTTAAGGCACTAGGTTTTTCTGAAACTTCAGCTGAAGATCTTAAAGCAGCAATTAAATCAGCAAAAGTTGTAGTACTACTGAACGATGAGTTAGTAGATCGTGGAGTACTTGATTCTGAAGATCTAAAAAAACCTTTTGTGATTTCACTTGCTACAAACGAAACGGAAACATCAAAATCAACAGATCTTGTTATTCCTATTACTTGTATTGCTGAACATGCAGCAAGTTATGTAAACGTAGAAGGTAGAATTCAACGCTCCCTTCCTGCAAAAGAAACCAAATACACTCATCGTAAATTGGATCTTGAGATGTCGGAGGGTCGACTTGATCGCTACGGAACCAATTTTGACAACTGGGTTAATGAAGACAACAAAGTTGATTGTACTCCAACCTGGGAGCTCATGAATAATCTTGGAAAGAGATTAGGATTGTCTGTGCAGTTTGGTACATCCAGAGAAATAATGGATGAGATCGCTTCTTCAAATTCTAGTTTTGAAGGTGTTAGTTATGAGAAAATGGACGATGAAAACGGAATCCAGTTAACCGGAATGAATAAAGAAGAGGTATCTGCATAATGAATCCAGCTATTCTTGAAATCGGACCTTTAGCAATACCTGTTTGGGCAATCGTTCTCGGAGTTGGAATGATAAGTTATTTGAACTCGGCTGCTATTCTTGTTTATGCTGAGCGTAGAATCGCTGCTTTTATACAAAATCGGGTTGGACCGAATCGTGTTGGACCTTTCGGTTTGTTACAACCTTTGGCTGATGTACTTAAGCTTCTTTTAAAAGAAGATGTAACCCCTACTCACGGATACAAAAAACTTCACGCAATTGCACCAATGATTCCGGTGATCACGGCATTGCTTTCTGTTGCAGTTATCCCTTTTGGTGCTGGTTTGTATGTAACCGATATTAATGCAGCTGTTCTGTATTTACTTGCTGTAGCTTCTCTTGGTGTTTATGGAGTAACGTTGGCGGGTTGGGCTTCTAACAGTAAGTATTCTCTTCTAGGTGGATTAAGAGCAGCCGCTCAGATGATAAGCTACGAACTTCCTATGGGTATGGCTGTAGCTTCTGTAATTTTGATGACCGGTTCTTTGAGTTTGGTTGATATCGCAGAATCACAATCTATGTGGTGGAACTTCTTTGTAAATCCACTTGGTGCTGTGATCTTCATTATTTGTGCATTTGCAGAATCAAACAGAACTCCTTTTGATCTAGTAGAAGCAGAGCAGGAACTAGTTGGTGGTTTTCATACAGAGTACAGCTCCATGAAATTCGGAATGTTCTTCCTAGCTGAATACATGCACGTATTTATTGGAAGTATCTTAATTACCACATTCTTCTTTGGTAGTTACCACCTTCCTTTTGCTGATCTATATATACCTGCAGACATGAACATATGGTTAAAAGGCATTTTGGATGTATCTGTATTTACCTTGAAAGTTTGCTTCTGGTGCTTTGTATTTATTTGGGTTCGTTGGACGATTCCACGCTTCAAATACAATCAGGTAATGAAACTGGGGTGGGCAAGATTACTTCCTCTCAGTATCATTAACTTTATGGTGATAGCAACTATCATGTACTTCACAAACTGATATCAGTTATCAAATTTCGCTCTTCGTAACCCTGATTCTTAATTGAGTCAGGGTTTTTTTGATCACAGATTACACTGATTCCTTGTCACTTCTCACTTCTCACCTAAAAATATCGCATCAATTGCCTAACCCAAACATGTGATAACAACCTTGTTTGCAGATAGATAAATTCTTTCAGGCTTTAAAAAAGAAGTCTCAACATTAACGGAGCAAGTCATGAAACATTCAAACTCTTTTTTACCACTACTTTCAATATTTTTACTAATTCAAGCATGTACTATAACAAATGAAGGTCCACGTGGACCAAAAGGAAATGACGGTGCTGACGGAGTTCAAATTTACTCCAGTACAAGTACAATTTTCGCTGATGACTTTGACATCGTTGATGAATTTGTTTCTATAAATGAATTTGAATGGGACTTGCTGGATGAATCTACCGTGGATGAAGGGTTAGTTCTTGGGTATCTTCAATTCGAAGGAACTACTTCATGGCATGCACTACCTTTCAGTACTCCTTTTCAGGATGATCTTGTAAACCTTAGATACGTGTTTGATATAAACAGTTTCGATCTTTTATTAGAAGGTGAGGTTGCTGATAACAACGAGGTAAATGAAGATCTCTTTGATGGAGACGTATTACGTGTAGTAGCCATCCCTCCTTCATTGTTATTCAAAAGCAAGGGTCTTGATTACAGAAACTACAATCAGGTAGCTGAATTTTATGGATTAGATAATGAATAATTTCTGATTCAAATAATTACAACTTTTTCTTAATTGGCTGTGCATTTGCATGGCCTTTTTATTTTCTTTCAGGATGAATGAATCAATAAATCTACTGAAGAAATTCAGCCTGTTCAACGACCAATGGTCTCCAAAAATCATCGCAGAATGTAACGGTCAACTTATAAAACTCGCCAAGATAGAAGGTGAGTTTGTATGGCACAATCATCCCGACGAAGATGAAGTTTTCTTTATAGTAAAAGGTAAACTATTGCTTAAATTCAGAGACAAAGATGTACACTTAGAAGAAGGTGAACTATATGTAGTTCCAAAAGGTGTTGATCATTTCCCTGTCGCTGACCAAGAATGCTGGGTAATGTTGATAGAACCTAAAGGTACTAAACATACCGGTGAAACTGATTTTGAACTTTCTGTTGATGAAAAAGATCAGAAGTGGATCTAAATATATGAAAACAAAAAAAATTCGGAGCTTTAAACAGATACTTCATCATATTCAGGAATGGAGATCACAAATCATAGATTTAGATCTGGATGTTATTCGCTCAAATCAAAGAGATTATGCTAAAATTTGGGTTCCTCCATACAGCTATCTCGCAATAGGAAATTCTACCTACCCAGAGCCGAAAGGACAAGCACGAAAAGAAATCCTGGAAGTTTTACTCGATACTTATGATAGCTGGAAAACAACTCTGGATACTTTGGATGAACCCTATTATCTCAAAATATGGCTTTATGATCAGCGCTTCTCAAAATCACAGGTAGTATGTGGTATTAAGAGTTTTTTGGACTTTTATGAAAACACTTTTTATAAACCTGAGGATCAGAAAAAGATCGATCCTGCTAATTATGGAAAACTGAGTAGTAGAATTCAATCACTCGATTGGGAATATGCTTGGGATGAAGAACATTTCGATAACACTTCTATTGGCGAGATTGATCACTATGCTACAGAAAAAGACTTTTATGAAACTAGAAGATGGTTTAAAGAGCGCTTAAAAAAACCACATCGTAAAATAAAAAATCCTGATCCGGATAGCGATATAAAAGAATACTATTCGTTCCGACGTGGTACTGTATGGATCGGAGGAAAATAGATTTATCTATTTATTTTTATTGATACCATCTTGACTCACAGATTTTACAATGTTAATATGATTACTTAAAAAAAAGATTTTAGAAAGTGAAAAAACTAACGCTCTTACTCTTATTCCTGATTTTTACACAAACCTCACAAGCACAGGACGAGATTATTATTGGATTACTCAACCTGGAATTATGTAATTGCGTTTCAAGTGAAAATGCAACTTCAGCTTCAACAATTGATGAATTTATTTCAGCTATAGATGTTTGCTTTGGTAATATAGTTCAAGAAAATGAATCCGTACTGGAGCAAGCATGGACAGATACCACACAAGAATTCAGTTTTGAAGCCTTAAGTAACAAGTATACTCAACAGCTAGGCGAGGAATTAGCTCTTTCTTGTCCTGTTTTTGTTGAAAAGCTTCAGATGTATCAACAAAATACAACAACAGACTCATTGAATACATCAGGTTCGGTTCATGAGCAATTTTTTTATGCTAATAAATTAATGGAAGAGTCAAGATGTAATGAAGCAATACCTGTTTACTCTGAAATTATAAGAAATCCTTCTATAAACGCTAACTTAAGAGTTACGGCTTATAATAATCGTGGAGTATGTCGAAACGAAATAGGCGATTACTATAAAGCAATATCTGATTTGTATGTAGCTCTTGAAATGAATCCTAATTATGTGATTTCCTATATTAATCTGGGAGAATCTAAAACTTTAATTGGTGATTATAATAGTGCATTAGCAGATTTAAATTATGCATTAGAATTAAACCCGGAAAGTAAAGAAGCCTTATCAAATCGAGGCTTTGCTTATAATTATCTTGGAAATTATGAACAAGCAATTTCAGATTTTGATAATGCTTTAAGAATAGATTCTACCTATGCAGAAGCATATTTTGGCAAAGGGAACACATATCTGATTACCGCTGAGAACGAAAAAGCTTTAGAAAATTTCAAATTAACTGAACAATTTTCCCCGGGCTATCCAGATCTTAGTTACTACATTTCTGAAGCGTATCAGGGATTAGACATGAATAAAGAAGCGATTAATTCACTAAGGGAAGATCCTGCAACTAAAAGCGATTATATTAATCTTAACGAGCTAGGGTTAATTTTCTATTCTGATGAAGAGTATGATTCAGCAGCTCACTATTATTCCTTGTCACTAGAAATCGATAAAAGCAGTGCTCAGATATATTTGAACCGTGCCTACGCCTACCAAGATAATGGCAATCATTCTAAAGCGATTGCAGATTTTTCCAAAGTGCTTGAAATGCAGTCAAACTCTATTGAAGCCCTAATGTTGAGAGGAAATTCCTATACCGAATTAGAGAATTTTGATCTAGCTCTTAATGATTACAATCAAGCCATAGCTTTTGACTCTACTTCTGCACGTGTATTTGATAACAGAGCTCGATTAAAAGTTAAGACCAATGATTTAGAAGGTGCGATAGATGACTATACAAAATCAATTGACCTTTATAACGCTGATCCTGTTGTTTTTAAAGAGCGCGGTGAAAGTTACCTTAAGTTGGAGCAGACAGAAAAAGCTTGTTCTGATTTTAATAAAGCAAAAGCACTGGATTCGGAAGATGTTGATGAACTGATAGCCGAACATTGTAAGGAATAAGGATTTATAGCCCCGTACTTATCCCAAAATGCACTTTTCCATTTCCGAATGTTTCGGTAGATGAAAGTGCATACGTAAACTTTAACCTCCCAATTGCTGTTCTAAAACTCAATCCGAATCCACCTGAGTAAAGAAAATCCTTTTGGGTGAAACTATTGTCTGTTTCGGAATATAATTGTGGTCTTTTATAAACACCGGCTGCTGTAAACAAGAACAGATAAGAATACTGATCCGTAAGGAAACGATATTCTATATCTCCCCAAAGTAATTCAGATGCGATAAATTGTTCCTCTGAATATCCTCTTAAAGAATTAGCTCCTGCAAATCTGACCAGGTCACTTTCTGTAAACTGATCTCCGATCACATAAAACCCATTGATGCTCGTCGCCAAAACAGATTTCTCAAACAATGGAATATAGCCTTTTACTTGCGTTTCTAACCTCTGTTGACGAAAAGCCAGTGCTGAATCGTCTTCAATATCTTTATTAGCTACTCCATAGATAACATCTAAAGAAAAGCCTGAAGTCGGAACCTCTCTCCTGTCCAGCTTTGAATAGTTAAATCCAAGATCACCGCCTTGCTTCTTCCCGTCCGGTTCTTTTGAAAAGTTCGATGTGGAACCTGAGATCGAACTTTGAGAATAAATCCTGCTTTTAATGCTAAATTCAGAATTAAGGAAATAACTGCCCGTCAAGCCAATGTTCCTCGTTTGATAAGTTGTGTCATTCTGATAGAAAGAGAAATCCATTCCAATGCTTAACGGAATATTTGCTATCCAATCCTGAGATATCCCGAGGTTTAAGCGACTTATTTCCGGTTTTAAGCGCTGATATTGTAATTCGAAGGCATTGCCCTCTCTTAACACATTCCAAAGCGATATATCCAGATCTCCAACAATTTGTCCCTTACCTGTTTCATCAGGTACAAAACCGATCAAACCATCCAGTTGATTCAGATTTTGCTCTTTAACTTCAAACAGAACAACATAGCTGTCATTTTCTTTATAAATAACAGGATCTGAGACTTGTTCAACTAACTCACTGGAACTAAGATTTCTTCTGACCTGGTCCAGGTTTTTCTTTGAAGCCACAAGTGAATCTTCCATCTGAGCCAATCTGGATAAATATCTTTGAGAACTGATCCTGTTTCCTTTAAAGATGATATTGCTGACTTTTGTCTGCTGTCCACGTGTTTTTAAAGCGGTAATAAAAACGGTTTTCGATAAAGAATCTAAGTTTATCTCTTCTATACTGACCTTGGCATTTAGATAACCTTCATCTACTGCTTTAAGATATTCTTTGTTAATACGTTTTTCAATCAACTCTGATGAGTAAAACTCATCAGTAATCTCATAAGCAACAAATACGCTATCTACTTCAAGTTCAAAAGCTAAACTCCTTATTCGATATCTTTGTCCGGTTTTAATTGAGATTGGCTCTTCATCTGTTGATGAAATCTGGACGTCGAAATATCCGTTATCAGAATAGAAAGCCGTTAGTTGTTGAATTGTACTTTTGTGATTTTCTTCCGACAGGATTATACTTCTGGAGATTTCACCGTTCTCTAGTACCTGAATTGATCTTTCCTGAGCAAAACCTATCCCTGGTATACTAATCAATAATACTAAAGAGAAAAGGAATTTAGTCATGAAAGCTAAACGATGAGTCTAGCGGATAATTTCGGCTACAAAATTCGGTAATGCAAATGATCCCTTATGAACTTCTTTGTTGTAATATTTAAGATCATTCCCAAACTCTGATAATCCCTTTTCTATGCTTTCAAAGATTTCCGTTTCCTCAGGTTGGTTTCCTTTTGAAGCAAAAGCAAAACTCCACATTCCTGCGGGATATAATGGTATGAAGCCCAGATACATAGAGGATTCATCAAATACTGATTCTAATGCATCAAAAACTTGTTTAATGCTTGAATGATACTCTTCAACCCATGGTGATTCTGTCTGACCTGTAAGAACGCCGTCTTTCTTTAAAGCTGTAAAACATAATTCAAAGAATTCCTTTTCAAACAGTCCTTCTGCAGGCCCAACAGGATCGGAACCGTCTATAATTATCACATCATATTCAGCAATCGAATTCTTAACGAAGGCGATACCATCTTCAAAAAGAACATTTAAGCGAGGATCTTCCCAAGCTCCAACATCAGGTAAAAATTCTTTAGAAGCCCTGACAACTGCTTCATCAATTTCCACCATATCAACTTGTTTGACTGAAAAATGTCTGAGTACTTCTCTGGCAGTTCCACCATCACCACCTCCAATGATCAACACTTTTTCAGGATTCGGATGCGAAAACATACCCACATGAGCAAGCATTTCATGATAAACGAACTCATCCTTTTCGGAAAGCATCACCATTCCATCGATGGTCATCAGGTTTCCCCATGTATCTGTTTCAAAAACTTCAACCTTCTGATACGGAGTTTGCTCAGAAAACAGAACTTTGTTTACTCCAACGGTAAGCCCGGTTCTTTTGTGATAATACTCAGTGTAGTTTTGAGTTTTGAGTTTTGAGTTTTGAGTTTCTTCCATTCTATCCCTTCTCTACATCTAAATTTTCACTATTAACTAAATACTTAAAACTCAAAACTAATCCTCATACCAAAGAACGGCAGCCGCAAAAGTAGCAGCACACTTAGCAACCTGATGTTCAACACCAACAAACTTGATCTCTTTAAGAGCTCTCTTTCTATATTCGAAGGCATCCACAACCATTTGCTTCACAATAGTTTCCACATATTCCAAACGGGTATGATCTTCGAATTCCATGATCACTCCGGGTTGCGTTTCATCTTCAGGAATACCAACAGCAATTGCAGAAGCGATCCACATTTGCGGAGTTTGTGAATCAATATGAGCATAAGCTAAAGGAATTAATCCACCGCCCGGTAATTCAATTTCATCTCTGGAAACTTCCTTTGCGCCCGGAGGACAAATACTACTCATTCTCATCAGGTTGGTATCTCCAACTCCTGCCTCAAGCAGTGCATTATCAAAAGCGTTCAATCTTGTATTTCCTTCCGCTGCCCCTGAAACCAAACAATATACGTTCGGGGTTTCTACCATTGTCATCTTCGACTTCATTCTATCTTAATTCTCTTTTACTGTTTCTGTTGAAGGTTTGAAAAGCAATCGTTGTCCCTGAGGCACTTTGAATAACCCCCTCTTCATTTCCATACTGGATATATTTTTCGAAGAAAAAGCATCTTTTAAAAATTCCTGGATTATCCAGGGATCGATTGTATCACCGCAGGTAAAAATATCTACTGCCGCGTAATTATATTCCGGCCAGGTGTGAATGGCTACATGTGATTCAGCGATCACAACTACTCCACTAACGCCATAAGGACTGAATTTGTGGAAATTATGCGAAATAATAGTCGCATTAGCTTCCTTTGTAGCGTTAAGCATTGCTTCTTCAATGAATTCAACATCATTTATCGAGGAGCTGTCGCAATCATAAAATTCAACTAAGATCTGTCTTCCAAGTGCTTCCAATAATCAGGATAGTTAAAAAATTAATAGTATGGATTAACCGCTTTGGTTATTATTGATGAACAGTTATACTTAAAAAAAGTTCAAAAAATTCATCAATCTTTTTTCAAAGTCCCCAAGATACGGATATTTCTAAAAATTCAATGATTAAGACTTCTAAAAAAATTTCGAAAGCTAAAGCGATTGAGATTTACACTTCACTCCTTCTTCCTCGACAGATAGAGGAACGCATGCTGAACCTTCTCAGGCAAAACAAGATCAGTAAATGGTTTTCAGGAATTGGTCAGGAAGCCGTCGCTGTTGGTGTCGCACTTTCTTCCAAAAAAGAAGACTTTATTCTGCCCATGCACCGGAATCTTGGTGTATTCACTACTCGCAAAGTTCCATTTTATCCACTGTTCTGTCAACTTTTTGGTAAAGCGGATGGATTCAGTGGTGGACGCGAACGCTCTTTTCATTTCGGAACCCTTGAGCACAACATCGTTGGCATGATCTCTCATTTAGCCGCAATGATGCCGGTTGCCGATGGGCTCGCGTTAGCTTCAAAGATTCGGAAAGAAGATTCTGTCGCTTTCTCTTTTTGTGGTGATGGCGCTACCAGTGAAGGTGATTTTCATGAAGCATTGAATTTAGCTGCTGTTTGGAAACTTCCTGTTGTGTTCGTTATTGAGAACAATGGATATGGACTTTCAACACCGACAAATGAGCAGTTTGCCTGCGAAAAGCTTTCTGATCGTGCCAAAGGATATGGAATGAAAGGCTTTCATATCGATGGGAATAACATCCTTGAAGTGATGGAAACCATTGAAAAAGCCCGAAAATTGGCTTTAAAAGGTGAGCCCGTTTTGATAGAAGCCAAAACCTTTCGCATGCGTGGACACGAAGAAGCATCCGGAACTCATTACGTTCCTGATATTTTATTCAAAGACTGGGCTGAAAAAGACCCTATTCTAAGGTTTGAGCAATTCTTAGAAAAAGAAGGATTTGCAGACCAAAAAGAGTTTGAGAAGATCAAAGAAGAGGTAAAAGCTTCTTTCAAAGAAGATCTGGATAAAGCTTTAAAAGCTGACGAACCGGTTTGGAACAAGGAAAAGGAATTGGGAGCGGTTTATGCGGAAGCACCGACTTCAAAACCTGCTCCCAGCAATGGTAAAAAGGTAGAACGTAGATTTGTAGACGCCATTCAGGCCGGATTGAAGCAAGCGTTTGAAGAAGATGATTCTACTATTATTCTGGGACAGGATATTGCAGAGTATGGCGGAGTGTTTAAGATCACTGAGGGCTTCTTAGAACAGTTCGGGGCCGACAGAGTACGTAATACTCCAATTATTGAGTCGGGAGCCTTAGGAGCCGCACTAGGACTTTCTTACGCCGGAATGAATCCTGTGGTGGAGATGCAGTTCTCTGATTTCATTTCCTGTGGATTCAATCAGATCGTGAATAACATTGCAAAATCTCATTACCGATGGAGTCCCGCCGTAAATATTACCATTCGCGCTCCTCATGGTGGTGGCGTTGGTGCAGGTCCTTTTCATTCTCAATCGCCGGAAGGTTGGTTTATGCAAATTCCCGGTTTAAAAGTTGTGGTTCCGGCGACAGTCGAGGATGCTCAGAATTTACTGTACAGTTCTATGTTCGATCCGAACCCGGTGTTATTCTTTGAGCACAAAAAACTGTACCGAAGTATTCGGGAAGATGTTTCTGAGAAAGCAGTGTACGAACCACTCGGGAAAGCCAAAGTTCGAAGAGAAGGAACTGATGCCACAATCGTTACTTACGGAATGGGCGTTTGGTGGGCGTTGGAAACAGCAGAAGAATTGGCCAAGCAAGGAATCTCACTTGAAGTGATCGATCTGCGAACCCTCCTTCCTCTCGACCTTGAAACGATCAAGACATCTGTTGCCAAAACTCACAAAGTGTTGCTATTACAAGAACCTTCTCTAACGATGGGACCCATGGCTGAAATTTCAGCTCTGACCTCCGAACATTGCTTCGAAGAGCTGGATGCTCCTGTACTTCGGTGCGGCTCTTTGGATATGCCCATCCCCTTCAACAAAGCATTAGAAGATGAGTTTTTGAAAAGGAATGTTTTTGAGGAGAGGGTTAGAGAGTTAATTCAATTTTAATTTGCAAGAAATAAGCTCAAAATTACACAAAGACAATCAATCATGAGTGATGAAGAAATAACCTATTTGATTTCAAAAAAAGTCCTAGAAGGAAAAATATCAAAATCTGACGGAATTAATGAACTTTCTTCAAGAATTAATCTGAACAAAGGTTCAGCAAGTATTATAATTGGACAAGTCTATCCTAAACTGATTGAAGGAGTATTATTTAAAAGAACAGTCTCAGTAGCATATTTTTCTTGTTTTTTGAAATGTATTAAAAGGGATTATGGAAATGAACAACTATCAATTTCATTATCCGGATTAAAAAAACATATTGACTACATTCTGACAACTGGAGATTCTAAAATTTCACTTAGAAAAGTTTATAAAGAGTATTTGGAATTATCTAAAAACTCTCTTACAAAGAACCAGAAAGATGAAATTGAACAATCTGAAATTATAGATTTCTATAAAGAAAAATCAAAAAGAGACTTAAAAACTGAATTAGATAATCTACCTGAATCTGAAACTGATGTAGTCTTTATTAAACAGAAAAAATATAAACGAGATAATAAGGCTATTGCTCTAATAAAATTATTGAGAGATAGTGAATGCCAAATTTGTAGAGAATATATTTTAAAAAAAGACGGAACAAAATACATTGAAGCCGCACATATAAAAGCAAAAAAGGACAAAAGAAATGAGACTCTTGAAAATATCTTATTATTATGCCCCAACCATCATAAAGAATTTGATTTAGGAGATTTAAATATTGTATTTCATTCAAAAGAGAAAATAGAATTCACATTGAATGAGAATGACTATGAAATTACCCTTTTAATAAATAGTTAAAAATTTCTATCCTTCAGTTCCGCAAGAAAAAATTCATTAAAAAGATGGATCATGACAGAGATTAAAATAGAAGACAAACAAGAGTATTTTACCAATGAATATCCTTTTTCTAACCCTCCAAAATTGACTGAAAAAAGAGAATGTTTGCATTGTGGTGAGACAATTATTATTGGTGATTTCAAAGTATTTAAAGATAATTCAAACAATGAATACATTTGCTGTCCAAATGCACCAAGATGCGATGGGACAGTTATTGACTGGATGCCTTCAAAATAGAATTTGATTAATTAATATCCCTCCCAAGTTCCTGCTTGGGAGAACAAAAAGGAGCTCCTGCTCCAAATAAGTCAAATCGGAACCGGAAGATCACTTCGCTCCGCTCGTGAATGGTTCAATGATACAAAACCTATTGTTTCCCGTCTCTATCGCAAGCGTCCCGCTTGTGTAGCATTACCACTATCAACTGAAACAAACCCACTTGTTTCATTTTTATTGAAACATATTGCATTGTTTCATTTTTATTGATACAATGTAACATGCCTAAAAAACAACATAGCTATCCCATATTTATGGGAGATGTAGTTAACAGCTCAGATTATGACGGAGAGGTTCTCAGCAAAGGACTGAAAGAGCTTGTTGAAAGTACTAACAAGAAGTTCAGTAAAGACATCCTCTCTCCTCTTACCATTACCTTGGGGGATGAATTTCAAGGTGTGCTGAACTCAGTATCAACAGGAATAGATCTGCTTTTTCATCTTGAAGAAGAATTACTTAAAGCAGAACCTGATTTTAAACTTCATTACGTGCTTCTACTGGGCGAGATCGAAACGGAAATAAATCCCGATATAGCCTATGAGATGATGGGTAAAGGTTTAACCGAAGCCCGAAAAATGCTTTCATCCAAAAAAAGAAATCGTAAACGTTTCCGGTTTAAACTTCAGAATAAAGAACAAACAGAGCAACTTTCAAAAATATTTGAAGTATTGGATACGATCATCCTGAACTGGAAAAAAGAAGATTATCCTTTGATACTGGATATGATCAACAACGACAACAATAGTGAAGTGGGCGATCTTCATGATAAAAACCGCGATCAGATCTGGAAAAGACGAAAAACTTTGATGATCAATGAGTATAATCTGCTAAAGGATTTCATCAAAACATACATCAAATAACTATGATTGGAGATATGCTCGTTGGTTGGTTAGTGATGGAATTGTTCGCTAATATTTCGATCAACGTTATTCTGGGACATTCAAATACGAGCTGGGCATCTTTTGGTAAAGGCTTGTTGGAAAGGATGTTTCTGTCTGTAGGTATTCTAGCAGGCTACCCACACGTGATCATCGCCTTTGGAGCATTGAAAATAGGTACACGTTTACACGAGGACAAAAACTCCAAGATCTCTAACGATTATTTCCTAGTTGGTAATTTTATATCACTGTTAGCAGTTGTAATATACGTGTATACCTGCTTCAGTTATTTTGGATGGGGATAAAGAAACAACATAAAATATATAATTCCGGTTGATTAATGAGTAAAGCAGAAACAGCAAAAGCTGAAGATTCGTTAACAGATTATCCCTTAGAACCCTTTTTTAATGATACCCATGACCTGTTTTGCATAGCTGGTTTTGATGGTTTTTTCAGAAAAGTCAATCCTGCAGTTAGCAGAGTGCTGGGTTTCTCAGAAGAGGAGCTTTATTCCCGATCTATAAAATCGTTTATACATCCACTGGATCAGGAACATACCTGGAAATACAGAAAGAGACTTATCAGTGGGTTGGGGTTTAAGAAATACGAGAACCGATATCTTACCAAAAGCGGGGAAACTGTTTGGCTTTCATGGACTTCAATTCCTGTAGATCAATATGGCGTGGTTTATGCCGTGGCAAAAGATATCACTCAAGCGAAACAAAGAGAAGAAGAGCGAAATGAGTTAATTACAAATCTGACTCAGATCAATAAAGAACTGAAAAATATCACCTATACTACTTCTCATGATCTTAGAACACCGGTAAGTAACCTTATGTCTGTGTTTAGTTTACTGGATTTAAGTAAGATACAGGATGAAGAAACTCTTGAGTTTATAAACATTCTGAAGTCTGCGACCGATCAACTTCAAAGCACTTTGAACGATTATGTGGATATTCTGAATAAAAAGAATTCAGCCTATTCTGTAGTTTCAACTAATAAGCTAAATGAAACAGTTGAAGAAGTTATAAACTCAGTTGAAGCGTTGATCAGAGAAACAAAAACAATTATAAAAATGGATATTTCTCCGGATATATCCATTCCTTTTAACCGGGGTAATTTAAAGAGTGTCATACTGAATCTGCTAACTAACTCAATTAAGTATGCACATCCGGAAAGAAGTGCAGTTATAACAATAAAAGCAGTCGAAGAAAGTAATAAAGTCATCTTTACATTCAATGATAACGGTATCGGCTTCGACAGCGAGGCAAACGCTGACAGGATTTTTGAGCTGAACCAAAAATTTCATGATCACGAAGACAGTAAAGGCGTTGGGCTTTATCTTGTACATAACCATGTAACAAACATGGGCGGCAAAATTTCTGTGAATAGTACCGTTAATACAGGAACTACTTTTTCTATTACATTCAAGAAATAATTGATTTCTTTTTCAATTTTCAATCTCATTCTTGACTTGTAATTCGTAATAGATTGTGAATGAGCTCTTTTCCGGTATCGGATATATTGCTTCATTAAATGCACAGATGTAGATTCAGGAAACTTAACATCCGATAATGAAAAAACTCGTTCTATTACCCTTTTTATTGCTGATCAGCTATTCCTCTGTAAATGCATATCAAGCTGAAGAACTAAAACTATCACTTCAAGAGCTTATTGATAATGCTATTGAACAAGATTCTACCATCCCCGGAATTCTTTTGCATGTAGAAGCACCTGACTTAGACCTCTCCTACTCAATTTCTTCTGGAGTTTCTGATCTTTCAACAAGAGCTCCTTTACCCGAAAATGGTACAGCCCGAATTGCCAGCAATACCAAAACCTATGTAGCAGTTTCTGTGTTAAGGCTATGGGAACAGGGAATGCTTGAACTTGATGATCCTATCAGTAAACACATTTCACGTAAACACGCTCAAATTCTCAAAAGTGATGGATATGATCTTAATAAAATTACTATACGACATCTTTTAACTCATACTGCCGGATTATTTGATCATGCCGGTTCAAACACGTACATCGAAAAAGTATTTGCTGACCCTTCTCATGAGTGGACCAGAACTGAACAAGTTCAGGGTTGCGTTGATTGGGGCGACCCGTTATTTGAGCCGGGTGAACAATTCAGTTATTCTGATACCGGATATATTCTTCTGGGTGAGATCATTGAAAATGTAACAGGAAATTCTATCGGAGTAGCAGTTCGCGAGCTCATTGGCTTCAAAAAGCTTGGTTTAAATGCAACCTGGTGGGAGAAAACTGAACAAAAACCCACTGCTTCACCGGAGAGAATACATCAATATTTTCAAGGAATGGACACCTTTAATTTTGATCCATCTTTAGATCTTTATGGCGGTGGTGGTTTGGTTGCAAACACCAAAGACATGGCCAGATTTTATCAAGAACTATTTGCGGGAAATGTTTTTGAACAATCTTCCACTTTGGATACCATGATTACGAAAGTGAATTTCCCTAAGGATTATACCCCTTCCAGTGACTACAGAATGGGAATCTTTTACTTCAACTTTAACGAAATGTATATGTATTCTCATTCAGGATTCTGGAGCACTCAGGCTACTTACATTCCTGAATTAAATGCTTCGGTTTCTATTATCATTACTCAATTCGCAAAAGGGCGATTGATAAACAGAATTTTGTTAGAGACTGCTGGTTTACTAGAGGATTATTAAAGAAGATCAGGTCTATTTTTAGATCATTGTGACACTAATTCACTGGACTTAAACGTCCTACTAGCTTAAATTTTAGTGCTTCAAAGTTTAAGCTAGTAGAGACTTCAGGCTCGGCGATAAGCCCCAAAGTCATCTCGCGGCGAATGCCCGAGATCTGGATTTTTTTTAAAAAGCTAAACCTCAATAAGTATTAGATTCTCTGCATTCGGTAAAAAAGAATCTCATCATCCTAATTCACCGGACGTGAACGTCCGGCGAATTAACCCAAATCGCTTAGAAAGAAGAAAGAGTAATCTACCTCCCCTGAAAAGTCTCTCCGCTTAATATCCATTCCGGTTCCCCTATTCCTTTCAGATAATAATCAAAATATTCCTTCATTCTGATAGCGTAATCAAGCTTATTTGGGAATTTCTGTAAATGATGTGGTTCATCATGATACTGCAGAAAGATCACATCTTTGTTATAGCGCCTCATAGCCAGATACATCTCGATGCTTTGATACCAAGGCACAGCGCCATCTGCATCACCATGCTGGATCAACATTGGTGTGGTGATCTTATCCGCAAAGAATACAGGAGAATTCTCAATATATTTTTCCGGGGCTTCGATCAAACTCTGTCCAATACGACTTTGTGTTTTCTCATACTGAAATTGTCGAGCTAATCCGGATCCCCAACGAATTCCTGAATAAGCACTGGTCATATTACTAACCGGAGCTCCTGAAACCGCAGCGTCAAAAATATCCGTTTGAGTGACAATAAAAGCTGTTTGATAACCACTCCAGGAATGACCGTGTAAACCAAGTTTATCCTCATCTGCGATTCCCAATTCGATCAACTTTTGAATTCCGGGCACTAAACTTTTGGTGGCTGCGAATCCCGGTCTTCCAATTTCAAAGCGAATATCCGGTAGAAATACTACATAATCGTCGCTGACGTATTGAGCAAAAACAGGTCTGTGATTGGTTTTAGGCTCATTAAAATCATGTAAGCGATCTGTAAAAAATCGGTAGTAGTAAGTCATGATGGGATATCTCTTTTTCGGATCGTAATTATCCGGTTTAATGACAACTCCCTGAATGTAAGTCCCGTCTAAACTCAGCCAATCCACTAATTCAGCACTTCCCCAATTCCATTTCTTTTTCAGGTCCGTATGCAGTTTAGAGATCTGCTTTGTTTTTTTAAACTTCCAATCATTAGAAACCCAAAGATTTGGGAATTCATCGTAAGCTTCTCTTTTAAACAAGATCTTATCAGAATTCTCTGCTTTAGATACAAATGTGAACTTCTTGTCTTCCTCCAAAAGCTTTTTAATGCCTTCCTGATTCACTTTCGCAGAATAGAAGCCAAAATTCTTTTTCAGATCGTGATATGAAGTAAGCAGCAGATCATCACCATTTCTGAATATGTTATCATCACCAAGAGATCGAACTCTGAAGATCCTTTTCTCCTCCCTGCCCTTGCCATCTGTGATGTTTCTATGATTTCCCCTGATTAATGGAATCTGCCAAACGTCATATTTATCGTAGATCAATGCAGCGTCACCACCATTTACCCAGCCTCCAATTCCATAACCGGGAACATCAGAAGGATAGTCATGATCTTCATTATAAAAAGGGACGTTCAAGCTCTCAGTAACATTTCGAGTTTGTTTAGTATCCACATTATAAACATGCCAGTTCTTGTCGTTATAATATAACACCCTGTGACCTTTAGGAGTCAGCATCGCCCCACCATTTGAGATCCTTTCTGCTACTTTCGTTCTTTCTCCGGTTTCCAGATCTACCAAATACCAATCCTGAAAAAATCCCTCATGAGTGATATCCCTAAGATATGGTTCGTCAGAACTTCCCATTACATAATTGTCACTGTCTGAAACCTGAATGGATGGCATTTCCTGATCAGCTAACTGAATCCATCTATCATCATTTAAGTGATACACAGCTGTATATGTTCTGTTCTTACGACCATTAAATGTTGCTATTTCATGCGTTTTGATTCTCGGATCATCTCCATGCCAAAGATCCATGCCTCGATCTTCAATGATCTCATCCACTGCGTAAATATCAATTTCTTCATCTTCTTTGTCTTCTTTTTTGGTGATGAGATCTACCATATCTCTAGGCATCAATCCAAAAAATAATCTTGGGCGACCGAACTCATAGCTTTGTTCAAATTGAAGATCGTTATTACTTCTTAAAGCCCATCCATCTTTAACATCTTCGGGTGTGATCAATGTTTTAAGTTCTTTATCAGAAGCATTCCAAATATGTAAGCTTGCATCACTATCTGTATAACTGGAATCAAAACTTGCTTTTGTAAAAGCGATCTGAGGATTTTTAGTATCCCAAGTCAAGTTAGAATAGTATCCATCTTTTGATGAATGAATTGTAGCTTTATCATCAGTTTTAAGATCCTGTATGAAAAGTCCGTTAATTTCTCCTGATGTATCGATTACTGAATACGCAAAGTAATTTGATAAGCTATCGAAGCTCATTTCTGAAATAAAATCCAGCTCGCTGCTTTCATTATTTTCCAAATTCCATAATGTTACTGAAGTTCCAAGTTTCTTATTCTTGTTCTTCAAGTCTGTAATTTCTTTTGATTGATATCTTTTGGTGGCCAACCATTTACCATCGTTAGATAACAAATACGATGATATACTGTCTAACTGTATGATTTCACCGGTATCAATATTAAGGATCGAAAGTCCGCGTTTAGGTTTATCCTTTTTAGCTTTCAATTCTTCGACCAATGGAACATTCCGATAAGCAATTACCCAGTTTTCATTATGAGCAATTTTTGGATTGGCTCCCATCTCAATTTCATATCTGTCTTTTTTGGAGGTATGCTGAATTACAACTTTCCCATCACCCCTGTCAGGCCAAACACCATAAGCGATCCAATTTCCTTGGCTGGAAATAACAGGTGAATTGATATCTTCGAACTTCATTACATCTTCGAAGGTCAACTTTCCCTGAGCGGAAATTATATCAGTAAAAAAAAGGGTCAATAAAATACAGAGTGAGGCAGAAATGCGAAATTTCATCAGCGCTTAGTTAGTTAATTGATCTAAGCCTGAAAGAAATTGATTCTCAGTGTCTATTCAAAATTACGGACTGTAAATTTTAGCAATAAAAAAGACGAAGCCATAATTACTTCGTCTTTATATAATTAGTTCTCTGATTGAGCAATCCGATCATTCAGTCTCTCTAAAAATCCTTCCTTAGCTTTTACTTCCTGAAGCATGCTCAAAAGCCTTTTTCCTTCTTTCGCAGAAAATGCAAGTTCACGAAGATCATCATCATGAACAAGCACCTCTTCGAAAGTGTCTCTCTCGACCAGCTCTAAATTATCTTCAGCGTAATCAGCTATATAGTTTTCTATGACCGGATGGTATTCTTTATCTAAAAATTTCATAAAAGGTAATGCTAGTGTCTTGTTTCATTACCTTGTAGTCAGTTCTTAGAAAGAAGTTCCCAAATCAACATAACTTTCTATCATATGCTGAACTTGAGCTCTACCACGGTTAATTCTGGACTTCACAGTACCCATTGGAATACCCGTTGCATCCGAAATTTCTTCGTACGTCATATCCTGAAGATCTCTCAACATAACTACCTCTCTGAAATCTTCCGGTAACGACATTAATGCCTTTTCAAGTTGCTCCAGGCTTAATTTTTCGTGTAATTCCTGATCAGGAAGAATGTTTGGATCTTCTATATGCATCTCAAAATCTTCAGAATCATTAGGATCTTTATGAATAGAAACCTTGTACATTCTCTGCTTTTTCTTGTACAAACTTTTAGCAAGATTTAAAGCGATGGTGTACATCCACGTAGAAAACTTCGCAATTCTCTCATAAGAAGCTTTGCTTTTATGTACTCTCAGAAAGGTTTCCTGAACTAAATCTTCGCAATCCTGATGGTCATGCGTATATCGGTATAGAAAATTATGAAGGCGGTCCTGATAACGTCTGACCAGTTCTGTAAATGCAGGTTCGTGATCGTTTTGGAAATATTCCATCAGATCTTCATCACTGTAATCTTTTACTGATACTGCTTTAAATGCGTCCATTTCTAATCCACTAAGTTTTAGTTCAAATTGTTATGAAACGCGAAGTCGGATTAACCGATGATTCGCTTAACAAGAAGAAATAAAATCGAAGTGGAGTCTAAAGTGGTAAACCCTTTAATGGAGCGGTCTGCATCCAAAAGGGCTTCAAAAACACGCGGCATATCGCTGTAGCGAAAATTCGAAGCATCATCCCAAAGCTTATTAAAGTACCAGGCACTAGCAATACCGAGTTCGCTTTGGATCTGATTCTTGGCTTTGCCTTTTTCAGCAAGCCTTTGAATTTGCCAGATGTTTGTAAACACACTGTTAAAGAACCCCACGAGTCGAATAATTTCTCCCGTGTCTGTCTTAGTGTGTTGCAACATCTGTTCCGATATGTATAAGGCCTGTTCCAAATTACGCTTCATGAGCGCTTCTTTGAGCTCAATCGCCGTATACTCGCGATATGAGGCGATTATTTTTTTTACAGCGGCTTCTGAGACGTTTTCAGAAGTGTCCAGAAAAGTGCACACTTTGTCTATTTCAGTAGACAAAAGCTGTAAATTATTCCCTACAAACTGGGCCAGTAATTGAGCTGCAGCCGGCTCAATTGTTTTTTTGTGATGAGATTTTGTCCAGCTGATCACCCAATCCGGGATCAAGTAATCAGGCAGAGCTTCAAATTGATAATAGCCTACATTCTTATTCTTTGATAGTGCCTTTCCAAGGTTAGTGTTCCCGGCGGGTTTTCCGGTATCAAACAGAACGAGTAAACAAGTCGGGTTTGGATTTTCTATATAAGAAATAAAATCCTGAATGGATCCTTCACTTCCTGCTCCCTTTCCGATCTGTAAGAAGTTCTTAATGATGAGTACTCGTTTCTCTGCCATCATCGGAAAACTGCGCGCGGCACCTAATGCCTTTGCAGGACTTACATCTTGTCCATACAGCAGATCAAAGTTAAAATCTTTTTCATGAGGCTGGATGACATTTGAAAATTTATCCAGCAACTGATCTAAATAGAACTCTTCATCACCGAATAAATAATAGATCGGTTTCATATCAGGAGTATTGATCTCTTTGATCAAGCTCTGATAGATATCGTTGCTATTTCGTTTTTTCGCTGCCATCGGGTGATGAAGATAAGGAATGTGAGTTCTAATGAAATGATGAATTCTTAAACTTTATTACAAAATTTGAAATACCATTTTCATTACTATGCTATCAGATAATAAAATCATATATGAAATACATTTTCTATTCACTTCTTACCGGTCTTTTTATATTCCTGTCACAGATTGGACTTGCACAGCAGTCTCAATTTATTGATGAAAACGGAGGTATAATACATTTCCGAGTGTTTGGGGATGGAACACCTGTTCTGATCATAAACGGTGGGCCGGGAATGAATAGTGATGGATTTTCAGGGTTGGCTGAGACCTTAGGAGAATCGTACAAAGCAATTATTTACGATCAGCGAGGTACCGGAAGATCTGAACTCCCTGAAATAAGCTCACGAAGTATTACTCTGGATTTGATGGTTAAAGACATTGAAGCCATCAGAAAAGAATTAAAACTTGAGGAATGGGTTATTCTGGGACATTCTTTCGGAGGAATACTAGCCTCTTATTACACATCAAAGCATCCAACTAGAGTATCCGGTTTGATCTTATCGTCCTCCGGTGGATTGGATATGAGTCTTTTTTCTAGTTTAAATATTACCGGCAGACTCACTTCGCTACAAAGAGACTCTCTGAACTACTGGACTCGAAAAATTCAAAATGGCGACACCACTTATTTTGCCAGTTTACAAAGAGGCAAATATCTGGCACCGGCTTACTTAAATGATAAGTCGTTTGTGCCAAAAGTTGCAGAACGTCTGACTCAAGGAAATTCTGAAATAAACGCTCTGGTATATCAGGATATGAGAAGAATCGGTTAAGATGTAACTGAAGATCTAAAAGGATTTGAAAACTCTGTTCTGGTCATGCAGGGAAAACATGACATCATTCCGGTCGCTATATCTGAAAAAGCTCATTCTGTTTTTAAACACTCAAAGCTTCTGATGTTACCAAACAGTTCTCATTATGGTTGGTTAGAAGATTCACTATTATATTTTGCCGAAATAGATTCTTTGATATCACTCACTCAAAATTAGTTTATGAATAGATTCCTTGTTCTCTTTCAGAATTTTTAATCTTTGTTGTAAACAAAAAGAAGCGTTAATTCCTTCTATGATAGACCAATCTGGTTTATAGATTATTCATAAGAACTAACTAAGGAAGACCATGGGAATATTCTTTGATCTGATGCAACAAAATGAACTTGAAAAACAACAAGCACAAGCTGATACTTTAGAAGACAGGGTTGAAATCTTAGAACAGGAACTTCAAAAAACAAGAGCACTTCTGATCAAGACTCTTCAGGTTCTGGAAACTCATGTTGGCAAAGATATTGATGGCGATGGAAAGACCGGATAATCCCTGAATGATTTTGTTACTTTAGTATGTTATCTCAAAAAAAAAACTATGGCTAAAGAATTTAAGCAATACGAGATAGACAGGATCATTGGAATGGCTTGGGAAGATCGTACTCCTTTTGATGCTATACAACACCAGTTTGGCCTATCTGAAGAAGAAGTTATAAAACTAATGAGGAAGGAACTCAAGCGTAATAGTTGGGAGCGATGGAGAAAAAGAGTTTCAGGAAGAGATACCAAACATCGCAAACTTCGAAGCGATAAGGTAAAGCGCTTTGTTTCCGCTGCCCAAAATCCTATCACCGGAAACAGAATTTCTAAAAAGAAGTACTAAATCTGCTTGTTAACAATTTGTTCGTATCGATATTTTTCCATTCGTAAGTGCCTACTACTAGAAACTTAAATATCTTCAACTTCAATAGTATTCTCTTCGGACATAAATTTCGAAGGATGGACGTACCTTATTTGAAATTTGCAGTTTGAAATTTGAGATTTCTTAAAACTATGGTTTTAAGCGTCCCATCATTCTTGGAAACGGAATTGTCTCTCTAACATGAGATAATCCACATAGCCACGCAACCGTTCGTTCCAGTCCCAAGCCAAAGCCGGAATGAGGTACAGAGCCGAATCTACGTAGATCTAAATACCAACCGAATACGTCCATTGGTAAATCGTGCTTTTCGATATGGTTTTCTAAGAATTCCAGGTCGTCTTCACGCTGACTCCCTCCTATGATCTCACCGTATCCTTCCGGAGCAAGAACATCAACACCAAGAACAAGTCTTTCGTCTTCAGGATCACGCTTCATATAGAAAGCCTTAATCTCTGCAGGCCATCTGTGAACCATCAACGGAACTTCTTGCTGAAGCATCAATACTGTTTCATCACTTCCGCCAAAGTCATTCCCCCATTCAAAATTCTGAGCAGATTCTTTCCATTGCGGAATGTTTCTGTAATCTTCTTCGATCTGGTCCAATCGCTGACCAATTTCAATTACACGTTGATCGATCTGCTTCTTTCTCCATTTCTTAGCAGAACCGTGCTCCTTTTTGATCTCTTCTCTCTCCTGCTTCAGATCCTTTTCTTCCTGCTTACGATCTTCGATCATTTGATCAAGCATATCGGCAGTCTCTTTACTCTTCAACTGTTCTACAGCTTCTGAATAAGTAATTCTTTGGAAAGGGTTTTCAGCTACTTTCTCAAGTTTAGAAATATCTCTTTCAAGAATTTCTAATTCATTTTTTCTCTTTTCAACAACTTTCCCAACAATGAAGCGGATCATATCTTCTGCAAGATCCATATTCATATCCAGATCATAGTACGCCATTTCCGGTTCTATCATCCAGAATTCGGTTAGATGGCGACGAGTTTTGGATTTCTCAGCCCGAAAAGTTGGTCCAAATGTATAGATTAATCCATGAGCCATTGCCATCGCTTCGCCGTACAGCTGACCGGTTTGCGCTAAATACGCTTTCTCATCAAAATAGTCTGTTTCGAATAAAGTAGTACTTCCCTCAGCCGCATTACTGGTAAAGATGGGCGAATCCATTTGCACGAAATTGCGCTCTTGGAAGAATGTATGAATCGCGAAAATGATCTCATTCCGAACTCTCATAGCGGCCCACTGTCGCTGGCTTCGTAACCACAAATGACGGTTATTCATCAAAAACTCAACACCATGTTCTTTTGGAGTGATCGGATAATCTTCAGCGATCTGTACCACTTTTACTTCAGAAACATGAATTTCATGTCCGCCGATACTTCTTTCATCAGCTTTAACTGTACCGGTAATTTCAAGCGAACTTTCCTGGCGAAGCGAAGTAGCAGCTTCCCAATCTGAATCTGAAACATCATCTTTTGCAACCACACATTGAGTGATTCCGGTTCCGTCTCTCATTTCTATAAATACAAGGCTTCCACTACTTCGGTAATTGTATACCCAGCCTTTTAAAGTTACTTGCTTATCAACGTTTTCGCTTAATTTGTTGATGTAATTCATTTTATAAAATTAATTTAAAAACTTATACCTGGAAATGCCCCAAGTGTTATGCCATAAAAAACTTGGCCCGAATAACTATTACTTAACCAAAATCCTAGATTCAGATTTTTCAGAGGTATAACCCCAGGAAAAATTTCTAGTTTAAAATTCTCTGCTTGGTTACCATCTGAATTAAATAATACTGATATCATTAATGAATTATTTTTATCGATAAAAAATCCAAGCGCAGGTGATACTTCTATTGTTTCTATTTTATCATTATTTCTTGAATAAACGATATCTTTAGTTTTAAAACCAGCACCTACCGAAATAGTATGATTTTTATAATCATATCCCAACCCTGCTAACCCTCCCATTCCAAAATAACCAAAAAGTGATAACGGTTGATTCTTAAAATATGGTTTCCACTTAAATGAAAAATTTTGACCCGAATTTCTAATTGAAAAATCTAAAAATCGAAGGCTAACTTGAGAAGACCAATCCCTAATAATAATCTCATGTGAAAAAAAGTGCTGAACAGATTTATTGCTAAACAATAATATACCTAATGGATCAAAAATATAAATATCTGCTACGGCATCGAAACTCAACAAGCCTTTATAATTTTTTTCCACAACTTCATTCAAAAAATGGTAGGACATTACCGTGAACCCTGCAAAAAATCTTGATCTCTTATATCCCTTTAAGGTATAATAATCAGATAATGTAGCATACACCGTTCCACCTCCTAAAGTATGTAATAAGTAATTAGGCATCCAGTTGTCATTATCCTCATCAAATCCAGTGGGTAAAACTTCACTCCTTAAAAAAGCCCCCCACCCAACCTCATTTATACTTTTAAATGGATGCAATAATGAATATGTGACATTATTAAATCCATCCTTTAGCCCCATCTCAGAAAATTTATTTGAAATACTTGAAGCTTGTACTACATCAAAACCTCCATTCAAAAGTGTATTAAGAGTAGATGTACGCGCTTCAGAGCCATAATTTTTTCCAGTATAAAAATATCCATATTGTGCTTTTAAACTAAAACACAGCATTATCTTAAATAAAATAAGAGAAAACAGAATTCTCATGTTTGACTAGTTCTCAGGAGTAAGAACTGCTTCCATAAAGTATTTCTGGTCAAAGAAATCTTTTGAAAATTCTAAGATCTGTTCTGATGTAACTGTATCGATATTTTCGACCAACTCATCCAAAGTTACAAAACGGTCAAAATATAGCTCACTTTTTGCTAATCTCATCATTCGGTTACTGGTATTTTCCTGAGAAAGTAACAGTTTTCCTTTTAATTGAGATTTAGCTTCTTCCAGTTCTTTTTCAGGTACTAATTCTTCACTGATAGATTTCAGTTCTGCCACTACCAATTCGTGAACATGCTCAACGTAATCTTTATCCGTTCCCACGTACACCCCCCACATTCCTGAATCAGTGTAGGATTGGTTAAACGTCTGAATAGAATAGCAGTAACCGTATTTTTCACGCACATTCTGATGAAGTCTTGAACTCATTCCACCACCAAGAATAGTATTTGCCAGCAAAAGCAGATACTTATCATCGTGATCAAAATTAAGTCCTCTCCTTCCTAAAATATAATGAGTTTGTTCGATCGGCTTAGTAAGCTCAAGTTTACTTGTATCAAACTCATTCAGTGGCTGTTCTTCGTTATCAACATCCTGAGCCGGAAGATCGCCCAAATATTCAGAAACTAATTTTACAACGTCATCATGTTCAACATTTCCGGCAACAGAGATCAGTAAATTTCCGGCACGGTATCTTTCTTCCATGTACTCATACAGATCTTCTCGGGTAAATGACGAAACGGTTTCCTCAAGTCCAAGTACCGGACGACCTAATTCATGTCCCTGAAACATTCTTGTATTATATTCCTCAAAAAGATAATCATCCGGAGAATCTCTGTACATTTTCATCTCTTCGATAACCACTTTCTTCTCTTTTTCGACTTCCTCTTCCGGGAAACTTGGATTCAAAACCATATCTGAAAGCACATCTAAAGCTCTTTTGATCTGTGTATTTACACAACGTGCAAAATAGCAGGTGTATTCAGATGATGTGAAAGCGTTCAGGTATCCACCCACAGATTCCATACTCAGAGCTATGTCATAGGCAGAACGTTTATCAGTTCCTTTGAACAACATATGCTCCAGAAAGTGCGTAATTCCAGCTTGTTTAGGAGTTTCATTTCTGGATCCGGTTTTTACCCAGATTCCAACTGAAATGCTTTTAACACTTTCAATTTTTTCTGTTACAATTCTAAGACCATTCGGAAGTGTGGTCTTGGTTACTGAATCGATTTCTTTAAGGTTTTCCATTAAGGATGTTATTCGAATTAATTAAAGTCATTCTGAGCATTGCGAAGAATCTTCAAAACTTTATAGATGCTGGTAAATCTATGTGAAGATCCTTCGTAAGTATACTCAGGATGACAACTTATAGGGTTATTATACAAGCTAAATATACAAAGCTTGTAAGGTAGAATCAGTATTGGTTTATTGATTAATCAACATAAAAAAGACACTATCCATTACTGAACAGTGCCTTTAATTCTTTCTTAAAAAGATAACAGCACTTGTTACGACGCAGAGCATCGTAACCAGCTTTTTTAATCTTCTTTTTCGATCAATGCTTTTCTAGACAGACGAAGTTTTCCGCCATGTTCAACTTTCAGAAGTTTAACTTCGATCTCATCACCTAACGATAGATAGTCTGTAACTTTCTCTACCCGTGTGTGATCGATCTCTGAAATATGAAGTAGTCCGTCTTTGCCCGGAGCAACTTCAACAAATGCACCAAAGTCTTTGATCGACTTAACAACACCTTTGTAAGTAGCGCCTTCTTCAAGATGACCAACAATCATTTTGATCCTTTTCTTGGCTTCTTCAGCTTTGTCAAGATCGTTAGCTGAAATCGTAATCTGACCTTTACCATTCGAATCTTCTTCGATCATAATTTCAGTTCCGGTTTCTTTCTGAAGTGTTTGGATAACTTTTCCACCAGGCCCGATTACAGCACCAATATCACTACCATCAATTTCCATTCTCAGGAACTGAGGAGCGTATTGTGAAATATTTTCTCTTGGTGAAGAAATAGTTTTAGCCATTTCGCCAAGAATATGTAATCTACCTTTATGAGCTTGTTCAAGAGCTTCTTCGATAGTTTCAAAGCTGATGCCCTGAACTTTCATATCCATTTGGCAAGCAGTGATACCGTCTGATGTTCCAGCAGTTTTGAAGTCCATGTCACCCATGAAATCTTCTTCCCCACGAATATCAGATAGAATTGCTGTGTTGTCTTTTCCAACGATCATTCCCATTGCAATACCTGCAACCGGCTTTTTGATCGGTACACCAGCGTCCATAAGAGCCATTGAACCACCACAAACAGAAGCCATTGAAGACGAACCATTTGATTCAGTGATATCAGAAATAATACGGATAACATATCCGAACTCTTCGAAAGTCGGCATCATCATTCTTAAAGAACGCTCAGCTAAATGACCGTGACCGATTTCTCTTCTTCCAGGTCCTCTTAAAAATCCTGCTTCACCAACAGAATATGGAGGGAAACTGTAGTGCAGATAAAACTGCTTAGCTTCCTGATCAAATAGAGTGTCAACGCTTTGCTCATCACGGCGTGTTCCTAAAGTAGCAGAAACTAATGCCTGAGTTTCACCTCTTGTGAAAATTGCAGAACCGTGAGTTCTTGGCATATAACCAACCTGAGTCCAGATATCTCTGATCTCGTCGGTTGCACGACCATCAATTCTACGACCTTTTTCAAGGATCATATTGCGAAGTTCTTCTTTTTCGATGTTACCAAGAACTTTCTTAGCAACTGAAAGCTGATCATCGTCATATTCTTCTGACTCAAGAGCTTCCATTACTTCGTCTTTTACTTCGCGAATCTTCGCGTTGTACTCTTCTTTACCAAGACCAATATTTACTATTTCTTTGATCTTGTCAGAAGCTAATTCAGAAACTTTTGATTCTACATCTTCAGGCAGAGTTGGAGAAACAAATTCTCTTTTCTCTTTTCCTAATTCCTTACGAAGCTCATTTTGGAAGTCACAAAGCTTTTTGATCGCTCCGTGAGCTGCTTTGATCGCATTCAGCATTTCTGCTTCTGAGATCTCTTCCATTTCACCTTCGATCATAAGGATACTGTCTTCAGTACCACCAACGATCATATCGATGTCGCTGTCTTTTAATTCAGTAACTGTTGGGTTTATGATGAACTCGCCATCAACTCTACCCACTCTTACTTCTGCCATTGGTCCGTCAAACGGAATGTCTGATAAGTGAACAGCCAGTGAAGCACCAACTCCACCTAAAACATCTCCATCGTGCTCATCATCTGATGAGATCACACTTGAGATAACTTGAGTATCACAAACATATCCCTTTGGGAATAATGGTCTTAAAACTCTGTCAATTAATCTACTGGATAGGATCTCTTTTTCGTTAGAACGTCCTTCTCTTTTCATAAATCCACCAGGAAAACGTCCTGCAGCAGAAAAACTTTCTTTATGGTCAACCGTTAGCGGGAAAAAATCCTGACCCGGCTTTGGTTCCTTAGCGCTTACTGCTGTACAAAGTACCATAGTATCGCCCATTTTAACTACAACAGAACCGTCTGCTTGTTTAGCTATTCGTCCTGTTTCTACAGATAGCACCTTTCCCGGTGCAAATTCTATACTTCTAAAATCTTCTTTCATTTATTTCTTTTTGTCTTTTGTTTATTGCTTTATCCCACACTAACCTTAAAGATTGGCTTTTACACAAATAGATAATTAAGTGGGAGAATTGAAAAAGGCTCCAGATAGTTGGAGCCTTTAAATTATTTTCTAATACCAAGCTCTTTGATAAGCTCTCTGTATTTTTGAATGTCGTTCTTCATCAGGTAGTTAAGCAAACGACGACGCTTACCTACTAACTTCAATAATCCGCGACGAGAAGCGTGATCTTTCTGATTCGTTTTTAAATGCTCAGTAAGATGATTGATTCGGTGCGTAAAAAGGGCAATTTGTCCTTCAGTTGTACCGGTATTGGCTTCTTCTCCGCCATGTTTTTTGAAAATATCTTTTTTTTCTTCTGCAGTAATGCTCATTACAATTCAGTTATTCTTAAACTCGTTTTAATATAGGTACCAAAGATAAGCTTTTTAATAGTAACCAACAACGAGTATTCAAATAAAATATAGCTTTCTACTATTGTCAAAACATAGTTTCAGAATAGATCCTCAAAGCTTAATTTGATAATAAATTAATTCATATAAGATGCCTCTACTTAGTTGGAAGAAAGACGTTATTGCGATAGGATATGACCTTTTCATTGATGGGAATCTAGTTGGAGAAATAAGAAATGAGCGACTATCCAGTAACTCTTATGTAAAAGTTAATGGGAGAAAGTACTTTTTTGAATCAGAAGGCTTAAGTCAAAAGACTATTAATGTTATTGATATGAATAGCAGGAAGCAAATCGGTAAAATCGTTTTTAACTTTTGGGGAAATAAAGCCTCTATTGCTCTTTTTGATGAGGAATTTATGTGGAAAAGCGATAATTTTTTTTACAGAAAGTGGAGCATATACAGTACTGCAAATAATCCTTTAATTAGATCAAAGTTGTATAAAGGAGATTCGCATGAAGTAAATAACGAAGTTGACGAGTTGCTTTTATTTTGTGGTATTGTAACTCTTGTAAGAAGAAGGAATAATGGTTGATTCTGCTTACTCTTTTATAATTCCCTTAATGCATTTTCTTTATCTCTAGCTAACTGAGACACTAACTCATCAATACCAGAGAACTTAATTTCATCTCTTAATCTCTTCAAAAAACGAACCTGAATGGTTTGACCATAAATATCTTCATCAAAATCAAAGATATTGACTTCCAACCTCAACTCAATTTTATCAAAAGTAGGTCTGTGTCCAATGTTCATCATCCCGCCATACCAATTCCCACCAACTCTTACCTTTACAGCGTAAACACCATTTTTAGGAATTACTTTATTTGGATGTTCAGCTTTCAAATTAGCGGTGGGAAACCCAATCTTTCTCCCTCTTTTGTCACCGTGAATTACAATTCCATTGAGCAAATATTTACGCCCTAAAAGTTTTGCTGCTTGCTCTACATTTCCTTCTTCTGAAAGCTCTCTTCTAATGGTAGTACTACTTACCGTAACTGTACCCATTTCCCGTTTTGAAACCACAAATGCATCGAAACCCAATTCTTTACCCAGGTTCTCTACAGTTTCAATAGTTCCGGTACGATCCTTACCAAAGTGGTGATCATAACCAATTACAAATTCGCTAACCCCCACCCTTTCAAAAACGATCTTTTTCACAAACTCTTCAGAACTCAATAAAGAAAAATCTCTTGTAAATGGAATGATCAACAAAACATCGATCCCGATTTCTTCCAGTATCTCTCTTCGCTCCTGAATCGTAGTGAGTTGTTTTATTCCAGCACTACCGGGATTGATGATATCACGCGGATGAGGATCAAATGAAATTACTACACTTCGTGCATTACGTTCTTTTGCTTTCCGAACTACCGTTTCTATAAGTGCTTTGTGTCCTAAATGAACACCATCAAACGTCCCAACTGTAACAACTGAATTTGAAACCCGGTCTATATCTTTTAGAAAAATGAGCTCAGTCTTTGGCATTTAACAATTCATCAATTTTGTGAGGTGATAATGCTTTTTGTGAAGAATACTCTCCTATCGCAGTTCGTTCCAAACCCGATAAATGTCCCAATGAGTTTAACAACTTTCCAAGATCATGTGCGATAGATCGGATATAGGTTCCCTTACTGCAAGTAATGCTGATCAACAGTTTATTATTTTCGAAACTGATAATTTGATGGGAATGAATTGTAACAGGTCGAGCCGCTAATTCTACTGCTTTACCTCTCCTAGCTAATTCATAAGATCGTTTACCACCAACTTTTAAAGCTGAATACACGGGAGGAACCTGAGAAATTTCTCCACTAAAATACTCTTCAAGCACTTTTTCGATTTTGTCTGTAGTAATATGATCGGTTGGTGCAGTTTCATCTACTTCTGAATCAGCGTCATATGTAGGAGTTGATCCGCCAAAAGTAATTTCACCTATATAGGTTTTAGGCATTTCCTGAAGCTGAGAAATAGATTTCGTTGCTCTACCAGAACATAAAATCAATAAACCGGTCGCCATTGGATCCAGCGTACCTGCATGGCCGACTTTTTTTGTCCGCAATCTTCCGCGAACATATCTTACTACATCAAAACTGGTCCACGTTTGTGGTTTGTTTACAAGGAGAATGGAAGCTGTCCCAAAATCAAAATCCGGGGAAGGTAAATTTTCAGTATCAAAAACCTGAATTTGTTCCAGAGGCAGGGCTTTCGCCATGTTTAATCCTCTTCGTCTTCGGTGGGCGCTTTAGGTTGCTGATCTACTTTATCGAATAGTTTCTCGATCTTGTTTACGTATTCAGCAGTATCATCCACATAGAAATGAAGTTCAGGAATTTTACGAACCTGATGTCTGATCTTGCCGGCTAAAGTATGTCGGATCTCATCGATATGCTCATCGAGATGCGAATAAATTGCTTTTTCGTCTCTTCCCGGTGCAAAAACACTCAGATAGACTCTGGCAATAGAAAGGTCGTCAGTCATCAATACTTTTGTAACGGTGATAAACGTACCGACAGGTTGATATTCTCGTTGAAGAATTTCACCTAAATCACGTTTTAGAACACCGCCTAAGCGTTCTGTTCTAATACTCATTTAAACCTCTTCTTTACTTAATTTGCGTCTTCCAGCGTACGTTTCTCTTCAGTGATCTTGTAGCTTTCAAAGTTGTCGCCAACTTTAATATCATTGTAGTTTTGAATACTGATACCACACTCATAACCTGCAGCTACTTCTTTCACATCATCTTTAAATCGTTTCAATGCTCCAACAGCGCCATCATAAATAACAACACCTTCTCGAATAATACGAACCGGGTTATTTCTATCGATCTTACCATCAAGCACATAACAACCTGCAATTGTACCCACTTTAGATACTTTAAAGATCTCACGAACTTCAACGTTACCAAGAATTTGCTCTTTCAATTCAGGTGACAGAAGTCCTTCAAGTGCATCTCTAACTTCATCCACAGCATCATAAATAACTGAGAATAATCGGATATCAATTTCTTCCGTTTCAGCAAGCTTACGAGCCTGTTGTGTAGGTCGAACCTGGAAACCGATAATAATCGCATCGGAAGCAGAAGCTAACAATACATCAGATTCAGAAATTGCACCTGCACCTGTATGGATGATATTTACAGCAACCTCGTCATTACTAATTTTCTGTAATGAACCGGAAAGTGCTTCAATAGAACCGTCCACATCTGCTTTTATAATGATATTCAATTCAGAAACTTCACCAAGAGCTAATCTTCTTGAAAGATCATCAAGAGTCATGTGCTTGGTTTTTCTCATTGCCTGCTCACGACGTATTTGATTACGTTGACTTGCTACATCTTTAGCTGTTTTTTCATCTTCAGCTACTACTAGAGAGTCACCGGCCTGAGGCATTTCATCAAAACCCATTAGCTGAACCGGAGTTGCTGGTCCTGCTTCTTTAATTCTTTCACCACGGTCATTTTCCATTGCACGAACTCTACCAAAACATGGTCCGGCTACAAATGGATCTCCAACTTTAAGCGTACCACCTTGTACAAGAACATTCGCAATAATACCTTTTCCTTTATCAAGTCTGGATTCAAGTACAACTCCGTTTGCTCTTCGGCCGGGATTTGCTTTCAATTCTCTTAGTTCGGCTTCGATAAGAACTTTTTCCAATAGCTCATCAATTCCTTCACCGGTTTTAGCAGAAACAAGTGCAAACTGAGTTTCTCCACCCCAATCCTCAACGATTACTCCATGATCAGAAAGTTGTTGTTTGATCTTATCTGGAGTAGAACCCGGCTTATCGATCTTGTTGATCGCTACTACCATTGGAACACCGGCAGCTTTTGCGTGATTAATTGCCTCAATAGTTTGGGGCATCACAGAATCATCGGCAGCAACTACCAGAATTACGATATCGGTAGCCTGAGCACCACGGGAACGCATTGCAGTAAAAGCCTCGTGACCCGGAGTATCCAGGAATGTAATTTGTTTCTCGTTATGCATAACAGAATAAGCACCAACGTGCTGCGTGATACCACCGGCCTCGCCTTCTGCTACTCTTTCTTCACGAATGTAATCCAATAAAGAAGTTTTACCGTGATCAACGTGACCCATTACAGTAATAATCGGAGCGCGATCTTTAAGATCTTCCGGATTGTCCTCTTCGATCTCAAGTTCTTCATCCATTTCCTCAGCATCAATGAACTTGACTTCTTTGCCGAATTCTTCTGATACTAATTCTATGGTTCCCGCATCCAGTCTTTGGTTGATGGTAATCATCAAACCAATACTCATACATGCGGAAATAATATCGTTAACGCCTACTTCCAGTTCTTCTGCGAGGTCATTGGCAGTAATGAATTCGGTGACTTCAATGACACCTGCTTCCATTTCTTCCATTTCCTGCATTTGTTGCAGTTCTTCCTCTCTTTCCTCTTTACGTTGACGTCTTCTCTTTCCACGCTTGCTACCAACATTGGAATTACCCTGGATCTTCTGCATGGTCTCGCGCATCATGCGGTCCACATCAATCTCATCTACCTCAGATTTACCGGTTGGCTTACCCTTTGGCTTCTTACGGGTTTTATTTTTTGCTGATTTATTATCGTCGTCCTTCTTAGCTGTTGTAGCAGGTTTGGAATCATCACGATCCTTACGACGTTTTCTCTTCTTACGCTTCTTGGTAGCGCCTGTTAAGTCATTGGTAAAGGAAGTTTTACCTAGAACTTTAGTCCCTTTTAACTTACCTGCTTTACCTTTTATAGTTTCCTTTTCTTCAGGCTCTTCTTCCTTCTGATCTTCTTTATCGTCATCATCAGAATCTTCATCGCTTTCATCATCAGAATCTTCTTCAACATCAGAATCTTCATCTTTGGATTCTTCCTCTTCCTCAGATTCTTCCTGATCTACTACTTCTTCTTCTTTCTCAGGAGCAGGCTCAGTTTTAGTTTCCTCTTCTTCTTCTTCGGCAACTTCTTCTTCCTCATCAGCTGTTTCTTCTTCAGCAACTACCTCTGGCTCTTCTTCCTCCTCAACCTCAGGTTCTTCAACTTCTTCAACAGGCTCAAGAGGTAACTCTTCTTCCTTCTCATCAGCTGCTGGCTCATCTTCAGGCTCTAAACCAAGAGACTCATCAATTGGTTCAAGTGAATCCAGCGTTACACTTTCATTTCTTTGGTCCATTATAGAACTACGGCGACTTTCATACTCTTCGCGGGATCTTTCATGATCCTGACTTTTAGCTTTATCTTCGCCATAGATTCCTTCCAAAACCGAATACATTTCCGGTGTTATTTTGAAATTCGGTCTATTAGCTACTTCAAAGTCTTCGCTTAATGCATCAACAATAGTTTGTGTTGTTACATTAAACTCTGAAGCAACTTTAAATAATGGTTTTGGTCTATTTATGGACATATATGATTTTTTGTGTCTATTGAAAGTTAAATTACAAACCGGATGTTATTCCTTGCAAATTAACCTTCTTCTTCGAACTCGTATCTGATCACATCCATGATCTTTTTAGCGAGTTCTGCGTCTATAACTTCTTTTGTTCTGTTTACCAACTCATCAGCATTTAATTCCAATACTGCACGAGCGGTATCACAACCTATTTCGTGCAAAGCTGCAATCGCTTCTTTGCCAAAATCTTCCTCAAATTCTGCTAAGTCTATATCATCTTCTTCTTCAACTTCACGGTATACATCAATTTCGCATTCAGCTAATTTTGATGCAAGACGGATATTAACTCCACCTTTACCAATTGCTTTTGATACTTCATCAGCCGGAACTAATACACTTGCATTCTTGCCTTCTTCATCTAGTTCTACTTTAAGAACTTCAGCAGGCTGTAGTGCTCTTTTGATAAACTCATGCTTATCAGCAGTGTAATTAATTACATCAATATTTTCGTTCTGAAGCTCACGTACGATGGCATGAATTCTAATTCCCTTCATACCAACACATGCTCCAACAGGATCAACTCTTTCATCGTGTGAAATAACCGCTACTTTAGAACGATCTCCCGGAGAACGGGCTATTTTCACCAAATCGATGATTCCGTCAAATACTTCCGGAATTTCATTTTCAAATAGTCTTTCCAGGAATAACTCAGAAGTTCTGGAGATAATAACTGTAGGATTACCATTACGCATGTGAACTCCGGTCACAACTGCACGGATGGTATCTCCTTTTCTGTAACGGTCTTTGTAGATCTGCTCGTTTTTTGGGAGCATTAATTCCACACCGTTATGATTTACTAAAATGTCTTTGTTCTGGCGAACCTGATAAACATCACCTAAAATAATTTCGCCAACACGATCTGTGTAGTCATCGTAAATATTGTCTTTCTCGATCTCGCGAATTCGTTGAGCCAGTTGTTGGCGAGCCATCATTACTGCACGACGACCAAAGTCAACGATCTGAACTTCCTGTGCTAATTCATCATACAGTTCAATATCCGGATCGATCTTTTTAGCATCTTCCAGAGAAATTTCTGCAACTTCATCGGTAAGTTCTTCTTTAGGAACTACTTCCCGAATGTGTAATATCTGTAGTTCTCCTCTGTCTGCATTCAAAATCACTGAGAATGCATCATCGGTTTCGTAAGTTTTACGAATCATTGTGCGGAACACATCCTCTAATATTGATAGCAATAGATCGCGATCAATTCCTTTTTCTTTTGCGATTTCTGCAAATGAGGAGATAATTTGTTTTGATAAGTCGTTCTGCATCAGCGTTGCTTAAGTATGTATTAAATATTTGGGACGATCTTTGCTTCTTTTATATCGTCGAATAAAACCGTAACAGATTTCCCGTTTTGGTCTTCTAGCATAATTCCGTTTTCATCCACACCAACTATTATTCCTTCAGCCTTGTCGTATTCATCTTCTTTCTTGAATTTGACCTTAGCTTTTCGACCTTCATTCTTTTTGTACTGACGCACATCAGAAAGAGGCCTGCTAAGTCCCGGAGACGAAACATTTAGTCGATATTTATTTTCAAATAACTCGTGTGCTTCTATCAAAAACCCTAGTTCTCGGCTGATATCTGCACATTCATCCAGATTAACTCCACGATCTTGTGCGTCCAGATATAACCATACCTCGTTCAAACCACTACCGGTTTTATGTTCTATATCAACGACAAAGAGATCCTTAGACTCTACTAAAGGAGCCGCTAAGTCTTTAATTTTTTGTATGGTATCAAGCTGCATGATCCGGGAAATAAGGACAAAAAAAAGCGAGTGCCTTCACGACGCTCACCTAGATTCTAAATATAGCCTTAATTATGGAATCTTTCAAAGATTGATATGGGGTTTGTTTTGAAGGAAGGAATATTCTTTAAAAATAAAATGTATTCCATAGTCTTATATATAATTTCACGTCCTTTCCACCGAGCCTGAAGGCTCTACTAGTTTAAGGTGTAATTCGGAGCGGAGCTCCTAAGATTGCATTCCGCAGCTGAGCTTTGGAACTAAATTAAACCATATAATTTAAAGCATTGCCTGTAATGCAAGTTACAAACTTGCTAAACTACTGCTCTTTAAGTCACAGACTTAAGAGAGCTTGGGGTAAACAAAAAAAGTCCAAGTGGACACTTGAACCAGTTTTTTTTTGGTGCTTGAACTAGATGGGTGCAGAACTACCCTTAGATTTAGCTAGTGCCTTTATTCTCAATTCCTACACTCTTCATATTCTACTTCATTGATACAAGTTCACGAACTTATCGCCGAGCCTGAAGGCTCTACTAGTTTAAGGTGTAATTCTGAGCGGAGCTCCTCCGATTGCATTCCGCAGCTGATGGAACGAGATTAAGAGGTTAAACATCTACTCTTGATACATTATTACTAATATCATACTAACCGTTGCAAGAACCAGTATTGTATCTTCAATTATCTTATGCACACTGTACTTTTTTTTAGTCTCTCTTTCTTTAAAAAAAGATTTAATTCTTAACAAAATCGCAACTGTTCCAATTATTGCAGTTCCTACAATTGGATCTACACCTATTCCTTCAAAAAAGTGAATGATCCATTCTGTAATAGCTTCCCTTTTAGTCTTAAAAAAAAGTAAGTACATCTAAATTGCCTTTTGATGTTTAAAAATAAACTTAGGTATCTGTATTCCAATACTTTCTATTGCTCGGGCTATAAACCCTTCTACTTTTTCCTCGTTCGTACGTCCGGTGCGGAACGGGAAGGAGATTAAAAAGAATCACTATTAAATCTTAATATATTCTCTTTAGTAAATAGATAATTTTCATTTGTTGGATTGGATCTGATAAGTTTTTCTATTTCAAGCATAGCTTCTTCTTTACCGTATAAATATAGATACAGGATCGCTCTCTGTACTAAAATATCTTCCTTAAATTTAGGGTTAGAAAGAAGTTTTCTGTTATACTGATCCAGTGCATCTAAGTATGATTCTTTAGCAAGTTCCTTTTTTCCACTAGCATCTAACAAAGTCCCCCTCTCAAATAAAGCAGCAGCTTGGGTAGGGTCTATTTTAATCAATTTATCATAAACTTTGATTGCTTGAGAAATGCTATCGATCGCTGTAAGGTAATTTACCTTATTATAATAAAATACTGAGTTTGTACTATCTAGGTTAATTGCCAAATTAACTGAATCAATAGCTTCATGAATCAATTTCTCGTCTTCATCAAGCAGTAGATATTTTTGAAATAATCTCTCAGAAGCTTCATTTTTCTTGATTGCTTCTTTAGGATGAATTTTTGATTCGTCGCCCTTAGGTTTGCAAAAACTAAACAGTAGTACAAAAATTATAATTATTTTTCGCGTTTCCATTATATAGGTATCACTAAAATTTTACACTCGTCTTTTAAATCTTTAGCAAATGCGGTGGCTTTTTCCTCGTTCCGTACCTCCGGTGCGGAACGCCCCCGGAAGCTCTGCTTCCATTAATTATAACTATTCTGTGCACACCACCGAGCCTGAAGGCTCTGCTAGTTTAAAATTTCTATTTCCTGCCTTTCACCTTACAGTAACCATGTCTTCTTGCAAATAATCTATAATCTTATCTATTGAACTAAACCTAATCCCAACTTCTGACCATGTTTTTCTATAATAGATTACAATACCCAACGGTTTATCATGAACAGTATTTCCAATTGGATCTACAACAGCATTGCCAAGATGACCTACAATTATGTTCATTTTAAATCTATGGAATGTTACTTGATCTGCCTTGGACTTTTCGAAAGCTGATATTGAGTATAATCTATCAATATCTATTACACTTCCGATTGCATGAGAGTGAATAACAACTTCCACATCACTATCTTGCTTTTTATCAGGAAACGCAGGAATTGATACCTCTTGAATCATTACATTTTGACTGAATATGGGCTTTGGCCCTGTTTTACCTCTAGTAATTTTTCCATCTGTGAACAAAACAGAAACCTCTTCTCTCAAGCCTCCATTTGCCTTTGTTCTCTTCAACACGTCTAAGCACTCATATAATATCTTAATGCTTGGAATTTCATACGAAGAAGATTTTGCAATTAGAATATTCTCCCTTCCTCCTTCTTTAAGAGCATTTTTAACTATTAAGGATTTCCATTTTTCCGCAATATAGATTTTCCCATCACTTAAACTATCAGTTCCAATATGCTCTCCGAAACCATTAAAATAATCACCATAACTGATACTAATCTTTTTACTACTAAAACCATTATTAGCTGATACAAGAACACTGCCCGCAAATACAATTAAGAGAGTTATATGTACCTTTTTATACTTCATGATAGGTAAGTAACAATAAAAACATATTGAAAGCCAATTATTTTCAAATATCTAAAATCTTTTCCTCGTTCCGTACCTCCGGTGCGGAACACCCATCAGAAGCTCTGCTTCCATTAGTTATACTATTTCGCGCATAAAGCCGAGCCTGAAGGCTCTACTAGTTTAATACTTTCTATTCTGTCTTTCACCAAGAAAAACATTTACGCCTTTTAATCTTTTAAGTCTTGAGCAAAGCGGTGACTTAAAAGTAACAATAAACAGAAGTCTCTGACTTCTATCCTTATATCAAATTTGATGCTCGCAAAATATTAATCAAGATAAATCAAACATTGATTAATAACTTTTTTCTAAATCTTTACTCATCATTTTATATCATCCTGCACATTTCAAACTAACTACGATTATGAAAAAGATTCTTGCTTCCTTTCTTGTTTTACTTATTGCACTTTTTATCTCTGATAATTCCAGCGCTCAACATGTTGAGTCTACAACAAAAGCTGAATTAGACACTTCTATTGAGCAGCGCGACAAACTCAGAGAATCATCAGCTTTTAAAAACTATCCACTCCGTAATGTAGGACCCGTGGTTATGAGTGGTCGCGTATCTGATATTGCCGTACATCCGGAGAACAGCAGAATATTTTATGTGGGTTATGCTTCAGGTGGAGTTTACAAAACTGTGAATAGCGGTAACACCATGAAACCTGTCTTCGATCATGAAGACGCCTTAGGAATTGGAGATCTGGCTATTTCCAGAGCAAACCCAAATGTGATCTGGGTTGGAACCGGAGAAAATAACAGCAGTCGTTCCAGTTATGCCGGTGCAGGAGTATTCAAAAGTATGGATGGCGGAGAAACCTGGAAATACACGGGGTTGAGAAATACTCAGCATATTGGAAGAATCGTAACCCATCCTACAAATGAAGATATTGCATGGGTTGGATCATTGGGAGCCCTGTATTCATATAACAATGAACGAGGTGTGTATAAAACTACCGATGGTGGCGAAACATGGAGCAGAACTCTTTTTGTAAACGACAGCACCGGAGTGATTGATCTTGTAATCCACCCAACTGATCCTAATATTCTTTGGGCTTCTACCTGGGAGAAAGATCGAAAAGCATGGAATTTTAAAGAAGGTGGAAACGGATCTTCTATTTATAAATCAACCGATGGAGGTGAATCCTGGAGCAAATCAGTAAAAGGATTTCCTCAGGGAGATTTTGTTGGGAGAATTGGTTTAGACGTGAGCCTAAGTAATCCGGACGTGATCTACGCTATTTTGGACAATCAATTTGAAGTCAAAGAAGAAAGAGATTCTGATAGCGATGCACTTACGCAGACCTCATTTATCAAAATGTCAGATAAAGACTTTAAGGCGCTGGATAATAAAAAACTGGAAACGTTCCTTCGCAGAAATGGCTTCCCTGAAAAGTACACTGCAAAGAGTGTTAAAGCGGATGTTGAAAATGGAAAATATAAGCCAAAAGCTTTAGGTGAATTTCTTGGAGATGCGAATGCTGCACTTTTCAACACCAGCATCAAGGGTTTGGAGGTTTATCGTTCTGATGATGGTGGAGAAAGCTGGAATATCACTCATGATTACGAAATTCCGGGTGTTTATAATACCTATGGATATTATTTCGGAGAGCTCAGAGTTGATCCGAATGATGAGAATATAATCTATGCATTAGGGGTTCCTTTCATTAAATCTACCGACGGTGGAAAAACCTGGACACGAAAAGCTGCTAATGATCCTGTTCACGCAGATCAACAAGCACTTTGGATAGATCCGAACGATTCCGAACATATACTTTTGGGTAACGATGGCGGATTGTATGAAAGTCATGACGGAGGTGAAAATTTCATTCATCACAATTCTGAAGCTGTAGGCCAATTTTATACTGTAAGTGTAGATATGGAAAAACCTTATAATATCTATGGAGGATTACAAGATAATGGCACTTTTGTTGGACCTTCTACCTCCACACCAAATAGAAACAGACCTTGGGAAAGATTGTTTGGTGGAGATGGTATGCATGTTTTTGCTAATCCGAATAATGCAGATCTCGTTTATGTAGGTTTCCAATACGGAAATTACTTTCGTTTAGACAGAGATAAAGGAACTTCTTCCCGAATTACTCCACGCCATGAAGTTGGAGAACCACGCTACCGCTACAACTGGAATACACCTGTAAACCTAAGTCATCATAATCCTGATGTGGTTTATTTCGGATCTCAAAAGCTAAGCAGGTCTTTAGATAGAGGTGAAACATGGACGGCAATCAGTCCTGATCTCACTAATGATCATCCGAATGGAAATGTCCCCTACTCTACTATAACCACAATTGCAGAATCCCCTTTAGACTTCAATCAAATTTGGGTTGGTACAGATGATGGTAATATTCAACTAACACGAGATGGTGGTGCCAGCTGGATCAATGTAACCGGAAGCATTCCTAAAGATCTCTGGGTAAGTGAAGTTCACGCTTCTGTTCATGACAAAGGAACAGCATACGTTTCTCTTAATGGATATCGTTTCGATGATTTTGATACTTACCTATATAAAACAACTGATTTCGGCAAAACATGGAAATCTTTGAAAGGTAATCTTCCAAATGAGGTCGCTAATGTGATTGTTCAGGATCCTGTAGTTCCTTCCATTCTTTATGCAGGATTGGATCATGGCACTTACATCAGTTTCAATGATGGTAACGAATGGCATTATCTGAACCAACTTCCTAATGTGGCAAGCTATGATATGGTTGTTCATCCTCGTGAACATGAACTGGTTATTGGTACACACGGTAGAAGTATCTGGGTAATGGACGTTAAACCTCTTCATAAACTCTCTAAAAGAATAAATGAAAAGGTAACCGGATTTTCACCGGAAGACATTCGTTACTCAAACAGATGGGGATCTCAGTTTGCACCATATAGAGAACCTTTTAATCCGAGTGTGGATCTGATGTATTTCGTTTCAAACAAAAATGGAGATTCGGTCGAAATATCTGTTAAAAATATAGAAGGCGACGAAATATTCGCTACTAAACAGAGTGCTGAATATGGTTTTAATGTATTTGAATGGGATTTAGTAATTGATACAGATAGAGACGGTAATAAATCTTACATTCAGAAAGGTGAATACACCATCGAATACAAAGTTGGAAGATCAATACATATTACAAGTTTCAATGTTAAATAAACTATGCCTGATTACCCTCTCTATCATGTTGTTGAATGCATGTGGAGAGCCTGAAAAAAAGAAGAACCCTACTGAAACAAAAGGACGTGTTCTTGAATACTCAAATACACTTTCTTTCTTAAACGCTGATGGAGAAGTCGTTTCGACACTCAGATTTGTGAAAGCAGATGATGAAGCTGAACGAAATCAAGGATTAATGGACGTAAATTCCATGCCTTCTGACGCCGGAATGGTTTTTTACTTTGATACTGAAGAGCCTCAGAGCTTCTATATGATGAACACCCCTCTTTCGCTCGACATCATGTACGTAAATGCTGACAGTGTGATTGTGAATATATATAAGAGCACAACCCCGTTTTCTTCAAAAACATTACCATCAGGAGAGCCTGCTAAGTATGTTGTAGAGACAAATGCAGGATACAGTATTTCCAATGATATTAAAGAAGGAATGAAAGTCCGGTTTTGAACCAATGTTTTAAAATCCGGTTTAAGTTATGAACCGGATTTTTTCAACTATACTCAGACTTCTACTTCTGCTTCTTCCTTGTCTGCAAACTCGTGTAAAAAATCCATTACGTGAGTTACATTCTCTTTTGAGCCAATATAAATTGGAGTTTGCTGATGAATGGCTGTTGGCTCTATTTCCATTATTCGTTGATGTCCGTCTGTTGCCATACCTCCTGCCTGCTCAATAATAAAACTAAGTGGGTTACACTCATACATCAGTCTTAGTTTACCATTCGGATAACGCTTACTATGCGGATAGATAAAAATCCCGCCTTTGATCAATGTTCTGTGAAGATCGGCTACCATCGAACCAATATATCTTGCTGAATACGGTCTTCCCGATTCCGGGTCATCTTCCTGGCAATACTTTATGTACTTTTTTAGTCCAAGTTCCCAAGAATTATAACTTCCTTCATTGATGCTGTAGATCTTTCCATGATCCGGGATCTGAACTTTGCGATCACTTAGTATAAACTCGCCCAAACTTGGATCAAGAGTAAACAGACTAACATTTAAACCTGTTGTATACGCCAAAGTAGTACTGGAACCATATAACACATATCCGGCAGCTACTTGCTTAGTTCCCGGTTGAAGTGCGTCTTCTTCTCTTAAGGTTTGATCGAAGCGCGGCTCTCTCATATAAATCGAAAAAATACTTCCTATCGATACATTTACATCAATATTTGAAGATCCATCCAAAGGATCCATATACACAATGTATTTTCCACCGGAACTACTTAACTGAACAATACCATCATTCTCTTCAGAAATAACCATACAAGTTATACCGGAACGTTCAAGAGCAGAAATAAGCTGAGAATCAGCAAAAAGATCCAGCTTCTTTACAGACTCGCCATGGATATTCGTTGAACCATCATAACCTAAAATATTGGTAATACCTGCTTTGTTAACCTCACGGGAAATAATTTTTGCAGCAAGGCTGATATCTCTTAACAATTGCGAAAGCTCCCCTGTAGCTCCCGGAAATCTGTTTTGTGCCTGAATTATAAATTCTTCAAGCGTTACAAGCCTATCTTCTTTTTGTGTAGTCATTATCCCTAATAAATTATTTGGAAGCGCTTTTCTGTAATATATGAATGTTTTTTAGTCAATTTCCTTTTAAAATTTCCTAATCTCTTTCAGAAGCGATCCTGCTTTTTCCTTTAATTCGGTAACGCCTTCATCGTTTGTGACTACAAAGTCTGCTAAATCTCTGAGAGTAGAGAAATCTTGTTGTGCTGAAACCCGACCTTCTACTTTTTTTCTGTCAGAATTATCTCTCTCTACAACACGCTCCGTTCTTTGTTGTTCATCCGCTTCAACAAGCACAACATAATCGAGATCTTCAGGTCTTCCATGCTGTAAAAGAATAGCCGCTTCTTTAACAAATACATCCACTCCTTCTCTCTCTTTTTGGGTGGATATCTCTTCTACTTTATCCCAAAGAACGGGATGAACCAAGCGATTCAGTTCTGAAACTCTGCCTTTTTCAAAAGCTTCCTGAGCCAGATAATATCGATTGAGACTCCCATCTTCATGATAAGCCTCATCACCAAAAACAGATTTTATCTTCTTTACGAGTTCCTCATCTGTAACCATAAGTTCTTTGGCCAGATCATCTGCATAAACCACAAATGCACCTAATCTTTCCCATTCTTTGCACAGAGTAGTTTTACCTGAACCTATTCCTCCGGTTACTCCTACCCTGATCATGCTTACTGGGGCTGCGTTGAAATGGTTAGCAGATACGCTTTTATGAATTCATCCAAATCTCCATCCATAACTCCGTTTACATTGGATGTTTCGTGATTGGTTCTGTGATCCTTTACGCGCTGATCATCAAATACATAACTTCTGATCTGAGATCCCCACTCATTCTTTCCTTTGGAGCCTTCAAGCTTAGCTTTTTCTTCTTCCTGAATTTCCTTTTCCAACTCATAGATTCTGGACTTCAATAAGACCATAGCTTTCTCTCTGTTCTGTAGCTGAGAACGCTCCTGCTGACATTCAGCAACTACTTTCTCTATCCTGCCATCAGAAAGCTCACCTTCCCAGATCAAACGTACTCCGGTTTCAACTTTGTTCACATTCTGTCCACCGGCACCACTGGAATGGAAACGCTGAAGTTCAACTTCACTTTCATTAATGTTCACTTCAATAGAATCATCGATCAAAGGCGAAATAAAAACAGAACAAAAAGAAGTGTGTCTTCTTGCATTACTGTCGAATGGAGAAACTCTTACTAAACGATGAACACCGCTTTCTGCTTTCAAAAAACCGTATGCATTGGTTCCCTGTACTTCGATAGTCGCTGATTTTAATCCGGCTACATCTCCATCCTGATAATCGATATTGGAAACTTTGAAGTCATTCTTTTCAGCCCAGCGAACATACATTCTGTATAACATCTGAGCCCAATCCTGACTTTCTGTTCCTCCTGCTCCGGGATTGAAAGTTACCACCGCGTCTCGCTGATCATCCGGACCATTGAGCATATTTCGCAACTCCAATGCTTCCAGCTTATTCTCAAGCTTTGCATATTCTGCTTCGATCTCGCTTTCAACATCTTCACCCATTTCTTCAAATTCAAGAAACACATTGATGCTGTCACGCAGATCATTAAGATCATCCCAGGATTCTACCAGACCTTTTTCATTATCCATCTGCTTCATAACTGCCTGTGCAGAAGTTGGATCATTCCAAAATTCAGGATCCTGAGTCTTTTCGGTAAGTTCTATTATGCGGACTTTTCTTTTGTCGTAGTCAAAGATACCTCCTGAGCGAATCCACGCGCTCATAGAGTTCATTTAGGTGATCTTTATTAATTCCCATTCGTTCAGTTAATTAGTCTTTTCCGCCTCTGGTAAGCAACACACCCAGAAATAGTCCGGCTACAAATGCCACTCCTAAACCCTGCTCAGGATTTGCTCTAACGTACCGGCGAGCATTTCTGTATTCATGACGCAATTCTCTTTCCAGGCGGTCTTTTTCGTATTGAAGTTTGTCCAGAGCTTTATCGTAACTTTCTATAGCTTTTTGCTCCAGAATATCTCCGGCTTTTTCCAGCCCTTGTTCAATTTTTTTCTTTCTTTCTGTAGTATCCATGTGATTCCTTAATTGATTTTAAAAATACAAATTTGACGGCAAATTGTTAGGATGTTTCGGCTGAACCTTCCTGAAAAATATGCTAAGTTTATTTAATGAAAAATTCGCTTTCGAATCTTTGGTTTAAATACCTTACGTCTCATTTTCTTATATACAATACCAGCTGGGAAGATCCCGAAATTGACCGAAATCTAATTAATCTCCGTCCCACCAGTGATCTGCTAATGATAACGAGCGCAGGAGATAATGCGTTCGACTATCTCCTGGACAACCCGCTTTCCATCGATTGCATTGACATCAACCCATATCAAAACGCACTTTTGGATCTGAAATGTGCACTTTTTGAATTCGGGAGTTTTGAGAAACTGAATTCTATGTTTCTGACGGGCAAAACAAGGCACTGCCAATCAATATTCAATGATATAAAGCACCTGCTGAACCCACATTCCCGGAAGTTTTGGAGTAGCAATATTCATTGGTTTTCCGTGGATAAAGGTTTCTATAATTCAGGTCTAACAGGTTATTTTGCAGGGGTTTTAAATTTTTTGATCAACATAAAGGGTTTACGTTCTGCTGTAAATTCTATTATAACTGAAACTTCACCTGATGAAAGAGCCCGAATATTTGAAACAGAAATAGCTCCGGCTCTTTGGCAAGGATTCAGTCAATATTTCTGGAAGTCCAAACTTATCTTAAGTCTTGCCGGGGTGCCTGATACTCAGCGCAGTAGTATTACCGATCTTAACGAGTATATGAAGACCACACTATGGAATTTATTCGTAGAACAAGGTGTCAACAACAACTACTTCTGGAGACTCTATCTGGAAGGAAACTATTCCGAAATTTGTCGACCGAATTATCTTAAAGAAGAAAACTTTGAACTGATTCGATCTCAACTCCATAGTCTATCTCACTCAACCGGAACTGTGACTAAATTTTTAAATACCTCCACAAAAAAATATTCTCATTTTGTGCTATTAGATCATCAGGACTGGCTCGTTGGAAATGGTACCGATCAACTGGAAAAAGAATGGATCGCTATTCTTAAATCAGCTAAGCCGAAAGCTAAGATTCTGATGCGATCTGTTCATAAAAATCTGGAATTCTTACCACCGTTCGTTCAAAGTAAAGTTAAGTCTGTCCCAATTTCTCAGGATTATTTATTGCAAAATGACAGAGTCGGAACCTATCCTTCCACTTTTCTTCTTGAATTAGATGTTTGATTCTGTAAACTCATATTACAAAGTACATTCCGGGATCTATGATCTTACACGTTGGGGAATTCTGTTTGGACGAAATCGTTTGCTTGAATTAATTCCTGACGATTTCCGTCCCCAAAGAATTTTAGATCTGGGTTGTGGAACAGGAAAGCATCTCATCAAACTTGCTGAACAGTTCCCTGATGCCAATATCATTGGAGTTGATGCCTCTAAAGAAATGCTGAGCAAAGCTTCCTCAAAAATAAAATCCTTTGATCGTATACATTTAGCTCAATCTCCCATCAATACTTATTTAAGCAACTGCGAGCCTTTTGATCTTATTGTGTGCTCTTACTCTCTGTCCATGTTCGGGGATGATCACAATTATTTAAAATTGATACACGATTCATTAACACAAAATGGTCTGGTTACAATAGTGGATTTTGATCACACTCCTCTAAAAATTTTTGAACACTGGATGAATCTCAATCATGTAGAAATTTCAGGAAGTTTATTCACCGAGCTAAAAAACACTTTTCATTTAAAGCACTCGGAAACCAAAAGTGCTTATTCAGGGTTATGGAGGTACTCATTTTTTGTAGGTCGACCATAATGGATTCTATAAAATTTTCAGTATCATTGACACGCCCAAAAAAGCGCTTTCATTTTTAATACATGCAAGAACTACTCACAAATACTAAAACTGCTTTTAAGTACAAGTCCACGAAGGATTTAAAACTCGCTAAATGGATCTATGGCATCATGCATCAATATCCTGATCTGGTTTTGAGTATGAGTCAACTTGGAATGTTTGCCGTGGAATGGAAAATTCCGTTTGCGGATCAAATAGTTTATAACACATTCTATAAAGTTTTTTGTGGAGGAAAAGACCTTAAAGACTGTATTTCGGTTGTTGAAAATCTTGCAGAATTTGGCGTTGAAACTGTTCTGGATTACGGAGCTGAAGCCAAAGATTCCGAAGAAGAATATGAAGCTGTAACACAGGAATTTCTTAAAGCTATTCGCTTTGCCGGTAAACACGCTTCCATCCCTCTTATAAGTATGAAAATCACCGCAATTGCTGATTTTGAGTTGTTGGAAAAGTATAGCAACCCGTCTTCAACGAAATCTCCTCAGGAAGTCATTGACTGGGAACGGGCTATGGCCAGATTTGATCTGATCTGTAAAACAGCTTATGAAAACGGTACCAGTATTTTTGTGGATGCGGAAGAAAGCTGGATCCAACCTGCTCTGGATATCATGGTCATGGAAATGATGAAGTTGTACAATACTGACGCTCCTGTTCTTTACAACACTTATCAGATGTACTTGAAGAGCTCAAGAGATCGATTGATTTCCCATCATGCTGAGTTAAAGAAAGCCGGCTTGGTTTTGGGTGCAAAGATCGTTCGTGGCGCATATATGGATAAAGAGTCAAAGCGAGCGAAAGAACTTGGATTAGAAGATCCCATTTATCCCACAAAAGGTGACACAGACGACGCTTATAACGAAGCTATTCTCTACAGTTTTCAGGAGCGGGATAACTTGGCTTTTTGCTGTGCCTCACACAATAGAGAAAGCTGTATCATATTGCTGGAACTGATTAAAGAAAATAAAGTAGAGAATCATCCTAATATCTCCTTCTGCCAGCTTTACGGAATGAGTGACAATCTTACCTTCAATCTGGCTACTCAGGGCGTTAGAAGCATGAAATATTTGCCATACGGTTCTGTTGAAAACACCTTTCCTTATTTGGTTCGCAGAGCTCATGAAAACACTTCTATCACGAACGATGCTTCCCGTGAATATCTGATGTTAAGCGAAGAACTGGAACGACGTGAAAAAGCGAAAAGAAAATGATTAAGACTATTGAATATTGAACAAGGAATATTCAATAGTGATTTTTCATCTATGTAGTATGTTATCCTGAGCAAAACTGCGAAGGATCTGCAAATCTGTATTTCAAACATGATTCTTAACTCATTTTATTTATCTTGAAAGAGATCTGAGGATCATCAGTAATATGCTATACAGATTTCTAATATGCTTAAGATCCATTTCATTTTAATCTTTTGTTTTGTATCAGTTTTGCCGTTGAATGCGCAAAATTCTGAAGAAGTATATGAAATGCAAAAAATGGTGATACGTAATTTTTATCAACTTCTGTTACAAGACTCTTCAGTTACTGTTTCTCAGGCAAATGAGGTTTTTCATCCTGAAGACTTATGGAATATTGAATATTACAGTGATTCTCTTTCTGATAAACAAAAAAATGAATTCTACTACGGTAATCCGGACACTTTAATTAGTAGAACTTTCAAAAAAATTCAAACCCTTGTTCCTGGTTATATTTTCCCGTTCGAACCTTCTGCTTTAACTGACAGTGGTCGAACAATAATTGGAAAAAAATTCAACATTGAGCTTACACCTGATAGTAGCTCAATCAATAAAGATACTAGTGTTAAAACTTTTCGATATTTAGTAAGATTAGATCCAACTGTGCATTGGTGGGTGACATTTGAGTTTTTTGGACACCCTAATCAATATATTTCAAAAATAATTCTAAAGAACGGAACTGACCTTTTAGAAAAAATTGGTTTAAGCAAATAATCAATAGTACTGTCTAACTACAAGCTGACTTGAACAACTGTAGATATGAAAACATCTCTTAAATTACTTTCAGTTGTACTAGAAATCCTCAGCCTAGCAAAAGTGTCTCGCTTGCGCTCTCTTAAAAATCTGGGTGTTAGCACACTCTATTGATAATCCAAATTATGGAAACATTCTTACCTTTATTCTTCCTATCAAGTCCTGTACTATGGGTATTTAGCTTGATAATATTGAAAGATTGGAAGCATTTCTGGAAATTCTTCTTTGCTAACCTATTTATTTTATTATGCTATTACTACATCTTATTATTTACAAGGTTGATTGATTTAGGACATGATGAATACGGACTTGTGGCAATAGGAGCATTTTTGTTTACTATTTCTATCCATGTGTTACTTGGGTTTCTATTTGCAATGACATACAAATATCGAAAGGCCTCATCTCAAACCTTTAATCCGGAAGATTCTTAACTCATTTTATTTATCTTGGAAAAACGATATAAACATAAAAAAACAAACCTTATGAGAGTGTTTAATTTAATTCTTCTTTTTGGATTCCTGATCAGTTGTTCTGACAACCAAACGTTCAGCCCGTCTGAAGATATTGAGTTTGGTGCTCCTTACAGCATTATCAAGACATCTGATATGCCGGCGATCACCAATGGCATCCTGAATAGCAGAGTTGGTTACAGCGGGTGTAATCCTGATCATGAATTTGAACTTAAAAGTAATACCGATAATTCTGTAACTGAAATCTGGCTGTTTAAAAAAACCTCTCAACAATGTGAAGCCTATTTTGAGGAAGAAAGAGAATTTACACTATCCGAAAGCATCCTTAGATCCGATAAAATCATTCTGATCACTCCGAGCGAAGAAAGAATTTCTCTTAAGTAGAAAAATCAAGCTGTGCAGATTCTTCGCAAGTATGCTCAGAATGACAAAACAGGTTCAAAAATCTCCACTTCAATATTGAATATTCCCTGTTGGATATTCAGTATTCAAACCCCAAACTAGCAAAGGCGTCTCGATTGGGCTTTATCTTATTATATCTGTGTTTAAGGTAGGTTTTTCTCCATTTGCTCTGAACTAAGCTGTTCAGATTCTTCTGCAGTAGCCTCAGAATGACAAAATAGGGTCCAAAATCTCCACTTCAATATTGAATATTCCTTGTTCAATATTCAGTATTCAAACCCCTAGCCTTCTACAAGCTGATCTTTATACTGTAATTCGTAGAGTTTTTTGTACAAGCCGTTTTCCTGAAGGATCAGCTCCTGATGAGATCCGGATTCTCTGATCACGCCTTTATGCATCACCAGAATTTTGTCTGCTCCCTGGATGGTTGACAGTCGGTGAGCGACTACAATGGATGTTCTCCCTTTCATCATCTTATCACTAGCTGCAGTGACCAAAGCTTCTGTTTCGGAATCCACACTGGAAGTGGCTTCATCCAAGATTAATATCTGAGGGTTGTAGACCAAAGCGCGAACGAAACAGATCAGCTGTTTTTGTCCCATAGAAAGCGAAGCACCACGTTCACGAAGTTTGTAATCGTAGGTTCCTTTCAGTTTTTCTATAAAGCGATGAGCTTCCACTTTATGTGCAGCTTCGATCACTTCTTCCCTGCTGATATCAGGATTTCCCAAAGTGATGTTTTCTAAAATCGTACCTGAGAACAAAGCATTGTCTTGCAATACCAATCCAAAATTAGATCGAAGTTCGTTCAAACTCAGCTCACGAATATCGATCCCATCCAGTTTTATACTTCCTTTCTGGATATCGTAGAATCGCAGTAATAAATTAATGATGGTAGTCTTTCCTGCCCCGGTTGCTCCAACAATAGCGATGGTTTCTCCGGCTTTAGCAGTAAAAGAAACATCTTTCAGAATTTGTTCTCCGTCTTCATTGTATTTAAACCAAACATCTTCGAAAGTGATCTCCCCTTTGGGATCTGCAATGGATTTGGGTTCATACGGTTCCTGAACTTCGGTTTCAATATCCATCACATTGAAAATTCGTTCTGATGAAGCCAGTGCAGATTGGAGTGTATTGAATTTTTCAGAAAGTCCACGGATAGGCATAAAAAACTGTCGAGCGTACTGTATAAAAGCCAGAAGTACACCAAAGGTCACTCCTCCCATCAGTGCGCGACCACCGCCGTACCAAACAACCAACGCCATGGCGAAACTTGCCATAACTTCTACTAAAGGCCAGAAAATAGAGAAGTAGAAAATGGTTTCAATATGCGCTTTGCGATGAGCAGCATTTATATTTTTGAATTTATCCTGCTGCTTTTTCTCTCTGTTGAAAAGCTGAACGATGTCCATTCCATTGATATGCTCCTGTACAAAAGAATTCAAACGAGCGATCTGATCTCTTACTTCAAGAAAAGAAATACGCACTTTTCCTTTGAACCAGAAGGTAGCATAGAACAGAGCCGGAAGTATCGCTATGGTAACCAGAGTAAGTTCCCAGCTCATACTGAACATAAAGTAGAGTATGAATATGATCCGGAAACAGTCCCCGATTATAGCAACTACTCCGTCCGAAAGAAGCTCACTCAGTGCTTCAATATCACTGGTGGTTCTGGTGATAAGTTTACCAATAGGATTCTTATCAAAGAACTGAATATTTAAATTCTGAATTTTCTTAAACACTGCATTTCGCAATGAAAAAAGTGATCCCTGACCAAACCAGCGTGTGATATAAGTGTTGATAACCTGAAGTATGAACTCACCTATCTGAGCAAGGAATAACAATCCAATGATCTTAAGAAGTCCATCCAAATCATTGAATGCAATGTAATCATCAACGGCGATCTGAGTAAGTTTTGGGCGTACAGTTCCCAGAAATGCCGCTGTCAGTGTTAGAACTATGGCAAGTACTACAAACCATCTGTATGGACGTATATAAAAATAAAGCCGCCGAATTAGTTTTCTATCGACGGCTTTTTTGGTTTCTTTCTTACCCAATGCTTTTCAGTTTAAAATCTGTCCTGATCTCTGTATGAAGATCTGGAGCGATTACTTGAATCTTTGTTCCAACGGTTTTCATCGTTGCTTTTGGGTCTGTCACTGTCAGACCTTCTGCTTTTATATCCACTATTGCGATCTCTGCTATTACTTCTGTAGCTGCTTCCACCGCTTTTTCGTCTTGGACGGAAGTTCTTTCTGCCGCCTCCTCTTCGGTCACTGCTTCCTTTGCTGTAACTGCTACTGCTTCCGGAATCCTTAGTCAGATCCTTTAACTCAACTTTTGCTTTAACAATTCCGCGTTCATGGGTAGGATCTGTAAAAATTGGTCGTAACTCATTAGCTAGCCATGCAGGATAAAAACCTTCTCTGGCTTCTTTCAAAAGTAGATGTGCGTTAGTGTAACGTGCGGAGAAATGTCCGATAACCAACAGTTTTGTTTGAGCTTCAGTAGCCACTCTTGCAGCATCTTTCGCTGAAGAATGTCCTGTTTCTGAGGCCTTATCAGATAGCGAATCACTAAATGTAGCTTCGTGATAAAGGATGTTGGTGTTCATCCCTAGTTTAACTGCATTCGGGCAGTATTCTGTGTCGGTCACATAAGCAAAACTGTCTCCGGGTCGCGGATGTCCTACTATATCAGAAGATTCTACGACTGTTCCGTCACTTAAGGTCACATCTTGTCCGTCTTTCAGATCTTTGAATTGCTGATCTTCCGTGATCCCCATTTCAGTAGCTTTCTCAGCATTTACTTTACCGGGTTTATCTTTTTCCTGAAATCGGTAGCCAAGGCAATATCTTCTGTGTTTGAGTGCTCTCGCTTCTACATAGTAATCTTCTTCATCGATTACTCTAGCTTCATCCGTTCCTTCTTCTACTTCTATGAAGATAATCTCAAAGCCGAGTTCAACTCCCGAAAACTTAAGATTCCATTCCACATATTCCTGAATTCCTGCCGGAGCTACAATTCTCAATGGCTTGTCGCGACGTTGAAGTTGAAGTGTAGATAACAATCCAATTAGTCCGGAATAATGATCCACGTCAAAATGAGAAATAAAAATGCATTCTATTTTAGAGCGTTTTATTCCGGCCTGAAGCATTCTCATTTGTGCATTTTCGCCACAATCGAAAAGAAAAACACTTCCTTCACGCCATAGTGCTACCGCGGGTAAATGTCGTACTGCTGTTGGGGTTGCTGAGGCTACGCCTAGTGGAACTACTATCATTGTGTGTCTCCCGTAAGTTATTTTTAAATGAGGAATCGCGTTCAGGCTATCCTCATATGTCCAGTTTTATATTTCAGCCAGTTCTTGTTCTAGTATTTGCTTGTTATACATGTTAGTATAATGTCCTTCAAGTGCTAAAAGTTCTTGGTGATTCCCAGATTCTACAATTTCACCATCTTTTAAATAATAAATCATATCCGCATCTTTTATAGTTGAAATACGGTGACTTATCATTATTGTTGTCCTGCCACTTAATTCTTGTCTCAAATGTTTTAGTATGGCTTCTTCTGTTTTTGTGTCTACTGCGCTTAGTGAATCATCAAAAATCAGAATATTCGGGTCTTTAATTAATGCCCTTGCAATAGCCGTACGTTGTTTTTGCCCACCCGAAAGAGTTATTCCCCTTTCTCCTAACATAGTCTCAAATTTTTTCTCAAAATCCAAAATATTCTCTTTAACCTGAGCTTTTTCTGCAGCCTCTTCTATCATCTCAGTAGTAGCTCCCTCAATACCGAATGAAATATTATCACCGATGGTATCAGAGAAAAGAAAAGTATCCTGAGGTACAAAGCCAATAGCTGATCGGAGCTGTTCCAGATCTAAAGATTTGATATTCTGTCCGTCTATCAGCACTTCGCCTTCATTTGGATCGAATAAACGTGGGATAAGTTGTACAAGGCTTGTTTTCCCTGATCCGGTTCTGCCAACTATGGCTATATTTTGTCCTTTCTCGATCTTGAAACTTACATTCTTAATCACATTTTCGGTGGTATCAGGATATTTAAAGCTTACATTTTTAAACTCGATTGAACCAAAAGAAGGTTTTTTGCTTTCCTGATCATCAACCTTTATTAAGCTTTCAATTTCGATGGGCTGATCCAAGACTTCTTCAATTCTGTTCCATGAAGCAAGAGATTTTTGGAATCTGTTTGTGGTATATCCTAAAGCTGCTACCGGCCAGGTTAAGTACGCCACGTAGATCAAGAATTCAGCAATGTTACCAACCGTTAACGAACCTTGAATGATCATCTCCCCACCTTTCCAGATCACAATTAACAGAGAAATTCCGATCAGAAAATTCAATGCCGGATGAAACAGAGATTCGATCATATCTAAACGAAGCTTTTTCTTTCGATACTGTTCGCTCATCTTTTCGAACTTCTTTTGTTCGTTATCCAGTCTGTTATACGCTTTTATTAAACGGATACTGGAAAAGGTTTCCTTGGCCTGTCCCGCCAGATCCGAATATTGCTCCTGAATTATAATTGAATGCTTGTGTATGTAACCTGTTATCCAGTAAGCAAATACAGAAATGAATGGAAGAGGAATCAAAGCCCAGATCATGAGATCTTTACTGACGATATACATCATGGTTATCACAAAACCGGCTCTGGTAATCGTATTAATACTATACATGATAACCGGTCCATAGTATTCGCGGACTTTGTTTACATCTTCAGTTGCCCTAACATAAATTTCTCCGGAAGAATACTTTGCATAGAAACGTTGAGGAAGCTTCATGAGTTTTTCCAGAATCTCGTTTCTCATATCAAATTCAACTTTTCTGGAGGAAACGATCAAAGTCTGTCGTGTTGCAAACAGCAGAATTCCATATAAAGCTACTGCTCCGATCAGATAGCCTGCATTTTCAGCAAGTACTATTCCGGCTTCTGTTGAGAAAAGCGTCGAAAAGAGAGTATCTGCACCATCGTAATCAGCATCTTTCAGGACTTCTACTTCATCCATTGTTTTTCGGATAAGACCTGGAATCCAAACCAGAAAGAAGTTAGCACCTGTAAGGAACAGGGTACCCAGCACCACTGCCCACTTATATTTACTGAGATAGCTATTTAATCGCTTTAAAGCACCCAAAAGGTCGGGTTTTAAAAGTTTATATATTTAGTCTGAAAATTTATCTGACCAGAATTTACCAATCGCAAGGCCGGATAAATATGCAGATTCTACAGAATCACCATTCATATAACTACCTACCAAAGCTATGGGTGCATCGTTCCCAACTACTTCCATAAACGGAGATGGTAAAGGATTAACAGCTTTTGTGTATCTCCAAAAATGTAACTGTTTCCATTCAGGAAGAGCACTCCAACCACCTAAGATCTCCGCCAGTTCGTCCAGAATAATTTCCTGAACTTCATCACGGTCAGAATCTTTGAATTTTTTTGCGAATTCTGAAGTAGTATGAACTACAAATGCACATTCTGAATCTTCTGATCTTTTTGAAGTTTCATTTGTTATAGATTCGATAACGTCATTATCACAAGTCATCATTGCCCAATCAGGGTTATCTGTTGAACCATATCCAACCATAAGAGAAAAAGAAGGAGCGTATTCCACATCATCCACTTCCCGAAGAAGTTTAAGTGTTTGAACTTCATCGATCGTAGTATTTAGAATTGCGTACGCTTGCTTTGATGGTGTAGCAATAATAACAGCATCAAAGTTCTCTGTTAGACCGGTCGGGAAGTTTAGCATCCAGGAACGCTTCTTGGTTCTGTCCTCACCAATATGTGTTACGCCACTGACCTTAGTTTCGGTTCTAACATCCACCATTCTGGCTAGTTTTTTACCAACCTGATTCATTCCATTTGGAGCAATGTATCTTTTTTTGGATGGCTTTACATCAGAGAGTTCACCTTTCTCATTCATATGCACGAAAGGGCCTTGCCATGGAGTTAAGATTCCGGCTTCAACCATTTCATCAATTAATGGTTCAATATCAGGAGAAGAAACTTCTATATGTGGTAAGCCATGATCAACTTTAGTGGAATTATCTGCCCCTGCATATCGGGTAGCTAACCTGCCACCGTAGCCTCGACTCTTTTCAAAAACCACAACTTCATGTCCTGATCCGGCTAATATTCTTCCGGCTGTTAATCCTGCTACCCCTGCTCCAATTACTGCAATCTTCATTTCTGTTTTAATATAATTTATTAGTGTAATTCAAGTATCTAAATATTTTATAGGACTCTCTAAGTCATTCCTGCGAAGGCAGGAATTTGGATTGCACTATAAAACTAACACTATACTCAATAGTTTGATCGAGATTCCGGGCATCCGCCGTGGAATGACCATTTCTATATAACAATATGTCTAATACCGAATTCATTTAATTAGTTAATTTCGTAAATAGTTACTCTTGGTTGAACTGCTTCTTTCGCTAACAACGCCGGCCAATAAGCCACCACGTCGCTTGCCTTAGGACGTCCTCCGGCAAAACCCGTAACACCGCTTGGCCCGGTCAATATCAATGGCGCTATTTCCATACCAAAGCGGTTTAGATCTTCCTTTTTTGGTCCTGTAACTGAAATTCGCATTTGAATTTCATCAATATCATCATTCTCGGGATCATCATTGATGGGACGTTCATCCACACCATTGTATCCAATATATTCTTTGTTGAATTCTGTTAGATTCAAGCCAAGAGCCTTTGCTCTCCCTTCCAGTATTTCAGCTCCTTTTTGAGCTTTTTTGAGCGCATCAGGCCAGGAATACACCAAGGTTGCTGATAATTTATATCCATCGTTGTAGCTAGCGGAAACTTTATAGGAATCCGTATATGGCTCACCTTTAATTCCGTACACTTTAACTCTGTTTTTACCAACATCTTCTACATGGATGGAGGTAAAATCAGCTACTACATCCGGAGTTATATAATCTTTCGGATCACCGATTTCATATAACAATTGCTCTTTTACTGTTTGCGAACTAACCAATCCACCTGTCCCTTCATGTTTAGTAACAAAAAATTCACCGCTTGGATAAGCTTCTACAATTGGAAATCCTATATCTGTAAAATCTTCTACTTTTTCCCAGTCTGTGAAATTACCACCTGATGCCTGAGCACCACATTCTAAGATATGTCCGGCAATAGTACCAACCGACATTTTATCAAAATCATCGTATTCCCAGCCAAACTCATGGATCATAGGAGCTAAAGTAAGACCGGTATCAGTTACACGTCCCGTAATGATAACATCGGCACCTAGTTTCAAAGCTTCAACAATGGGTTGACATCCAAAATAGATATTTGCACTTAGCAACTGATCTTTAACCGTCGTGATCGGCTCACCGGTTTCCATGTTTTTTAATGCATGTCCGTCTGCAATTAATTCGTCAATGTTCGGAAGAATATCATCGCCGTCAACAACCGCAACTTTGAGGTTTTTATAGCCTTTCTCTTTAGCGATCTTCAGAATCTCATCCTTGCAAGCCTGAGGATTTACTCCCCCTGCATTGCTGATCACTTTAATTCCGTCTTTCTCTATCTCGGGCAGAACTTGTTCAACTACTCCAACAAAATCCCGAGCATAGCCCCAGTCCGGATTTCTCATTCTTTGTTTCTGCATAATGGACATGGTCACTTCTGCCAGATAATCCATTACTAAATAATCTATAGGTCCTTTTTTAGCCTGATTAACCGGAGCAATAGGGAGATCTCCCCAAAAGCCTTGTCCTGATGCAATACGAATAAATTCTTTCACGAAATTCTTCTTCTTGATTAAGTCTTTTAATTGGACTGAATATCGTGAAAAATAGAGTGGTTGTGAAATAAAAAAACCCTGTCTTTCAAAACAAGGTTTCTCGATGAACATATGTTGTTCAGGTTAGTAAGGACGATCTAACCTAATACAAATCATAAGGCATAAAAACGCATATTCAGGTGGTTCTGCATATTATTTGATCAAGGTCATTCTTTTAATTTGCACAAAATCTCCTGCCTGAATTCTGTAAATGTACATTCCTGATGACAGATCAGAAGCATTAAATGTTACTGTGTGATAACCTGCTGATTTTTGAGCGTTAACAAGTGATTTCACTTTTTGCCCCAACAAATTATAAACATCCAGTTTTACTACTGCGGCTTCAGGAATACCAAATTTAATGGTAGAACTTGGATTAAATGGATTTGGGTAGTTTTGTGAAAGTGAAAATTGTGCGGGTAACTGTCCTTCATCCTCATTTGAAGTTGACATAGTCACAACAAGGATAACATCCACGGAAACAGAATCACCGTCAGTATCTTTAGCTGTAAAGGTTAATACCCCTTCTCCCGTAAAAGTATCTGAAGAAAGTTCAATTAGCCCGTTTTCTGCATCCAGTGAAAAAGTTATTTGTTCCGGCACAACAACCGCGGAAAATATAAGCTCATCAAAAGGAGTTTCAACATCTTTAACTTTTCCAGCAAAATTAAATTCTCCCGGAAGTTTAGTAGTAAATGAAACAGTATCCACCAGATTTTCAACATAAGGGATATCGTTTACTGAGAGCACTTCAACAGTAAGTGTGTCATGAACAAACAAACCACCTGTGTCAGTAGCTTTAATTATTACCTGATTAACTCCGTTAGAATCCTGAACTGAAGAAATAAATAGTGAATCCTGATTTAAACTCGCATTTATATTTTCAGAGTTAAAAACGATCTCGTAAATAAGTTCCGGTGATTCATTATCCGTAAACACTGAATCAAGACTCTTCACAAAGTATGTTGCAAAATCCTCTTCCAGTGTGATCTCTCCTAGTGCACTTTTAACTATCGGTGCACTTTCAGGCGCTTCTTTAGTCGTAAAAGAATTACCTGTTGAATAATCACTGTCTCCTGCCGTATTATTTGCCTTTACTCGCCAGAAATAAGTGCTTTCGTATTCAAATTGATCTACAACTATTGATGTGTCTGATAAAGTTGAATCGTACAATACAGAACTGAATACATCACTTTCTGAAATTTGGATAGTATAATCTTCAGCAGAACCAACACTACTCCATACAAATTCTGTCTGTATTTCCAGATCACTGGTGCCGTCAGCCGGACTGATAAGCGTCGGAACGCTCGGAATATCAGGTGTAGTGGTGAAAGTCATAACCGGAGACCAGTCTGACAAATCTGAAGCAGCGCCGATTCCACGAACTCTCCAGAAGTAAGTAGTCTCAAAATTTAAGTCAATACTGATTCCGGTTGTTGTGTCTGATTGTATATCTGACACCAAAGCTGTATTGAATTGAACATTATCCGAAAGCTGAAATTCATATTGAACTGCACCCTGTGCATTGCTCCAGATAAATTCCGGAGACACACTCACATTTTCACTGTTGTTTTCAGGAGATAAAGGTTCAGGTACAGACGCATCTTCCGCTTTTACTGTAAATGAAAAGGTAGTTGAATAATCACTATCTCCCGTGGAATTAGATGCTTTTACTCTCCAGTAATACACAGATTGGTAATCAAACCCACCCGCTGTTTCCATGGTATCGGAAAGCGTTGATTCAAAAAACATCGTTGTAAAATCACTTACTTCTGATATCTGTAGTGTATAAGATTCAGTGTTTTTGACTGAGGTCCATTTGAATAAAGAAGTGATGTCTAGATCCACAGCCCCATCTTCCGGTGAAACTAACACCGGTGCTTCTGGTTTATCAACTATGGTACTAAAATTAAATACCGGCGACCAATCCGATGTATCACTCACTCCAATTCCACGAACTCTCCAGTAATACTGCGTTTCATAACCAAGATCGAAGTTAAGACTGTATGTTGTGTCGGTTAGTGTTTGATTCTCTGTTAATGAAGAGAAATCAAGAATGGATGAAAGTTGGAACTCATATTTAGTTGCACCTTGTGCTGCACTCCATACAAAGTCAGGAGAAAGCTCTCCGTTGTGTAAATTATTTGCGGGACTTAACAATTCAGGAATGGAAGCATCTTCAGCTTTTACTGTAAAAGAGCTTACTGTTGAATATTCACTTTCACCTGCAGAATTTGAAGATTTTACCCTCCAGAAATACTTTTCCTGAAATTCCATCCCTCCTACATTTTCTGAAGTATCTGATGTAATCACATCAAAGAATATGCTTCCGAATAAGCTGTCCGTAGATAATTGGAATGTATATGAGTTCGCTCTGTCAGCATTGTTCCAGACAAATGTTGTTAAGGTGTCAACATCAAGCTGATCATCTGCCGGGAAAAGAAGTTGCGGAATTTCCGGTTCCTGTTCTCTTACTGTGAAGGTTCTTGCTGAAGTCCAGGCACTTTCTCCAACAGAATTTACAGCTCTGACTCTCCAGTAGTACATGCTTGCAAATTCAAATTTTATATTCTCAACCATTGTAGCACTCAGGCTATCTTCAAAAAATAGACTGTTGAATTCCGAATCTGTCGCAACCTGAATTTCATAAGCTTCTGCATCATTAGAAGCATTCCAGTGGAAACTCACCAGCGTATCAAGATCTGTTGCATTGTGTAACGGAGATGTTAACTGAGGCACATCCGGCAATCCATCTTCAGTTGTAAAACTCCTGGAAGAACTAGCTGCACTCTCCCCTGTTGCATTCGATGCATAAACACGCCAAAAGTATTTGACATCGTAATCCAGATCCGGCAATGTCATGAATGTTTGGGAATTACTTAGAGTGCTATCTAACAACGTAGTTGAAAAAAGTGAGTCATTTGATAGTTCAACCCGATAATTAGTGGCATAAGTAACACTATTCCATTGCACAGTCGTTGAAAGTGATTGATCTGTGGCTTTATCAGACGGACTAGTCGGTACCGGTGATTCAGGAACTGGATCTTGTGTTCTGAATGACCAAGCAGAAGTCCAGTTACTGGTTCCGCTTGAATTTACAGACCGAACTCTCCAGTAATGCGTGGTACTTCCTGACAGACCTGTTACGTTCAAATTATCAGACAGAACTCCGGTTGTATCTAAAACCGGTGAAGAGAAACTGCCATTGTCAGAGATCTGAACATCATAGGAATCTGCGCCAACAGCATTCTTCCAATCTAAAGTTGGATCTAATGAGGCATTTTGCTCACCATTTATCGGAAACACTAATTCCGGAGTTAATGGCTTGGTGGATATAAAAATTCTTCCGTTATCTTTTTTCAGATTCGGCGATCCTTCGTTCAGGAAAACTTCATTCAAGCTTGGGTATGAATTTAAGTCCGAATCAACGGTGGTATCTGCTTTAAACATCAGATAACCAATATCACCGTTTGTTTCTATTGGATTAACTCCTCCTCCAACTAATTTAACTTGTGAAGAAGAAATCTGATTTTCAGCAAAGCTCCATCCATCTGTAAGTGAAGCATCCTGTGCAAAACCAAGATAATTTAACTGTGTATTTGTATAGCTAAAGGTTATATCGGTTGAAAGAATGGATGAGCCCGACCTCTCAACATTAGAAATTCTTACCGGATAGTATAAAGTATCAGTAACAAGCATTGACGTATCCGGAAGTTCAACCAACACATCATAAAAAGTGAAGTTATTAGTACTTGCAGTAGCTCCAATTGAATCTTCAGCAGAGATAAAAAAGGTACCTCCCTTTTTTGTGATCACTTTTCCACTACTGTCTATCTCTGCAAGACTATTATTCGAGACACTCCAGCTTACAGGACCTGTGTTGTTAGACACCGAAAACTGAAGAGTATCTCCGACTAAATCACCTTCTGAGCCTGTATTTGTTATCGATAAGGAAGGTAACGCATTTGATCGGATTATAAATGGTTCCATTCCTCCTTTAAGGTCCTCGTTTATCAACACATCACTAAAATATGAGTAATTACCGAATGTCTTAGAATCAGAATACTTCAAACGTATACTCAATAGTCTTCCGGAACCGATTATATCCGTTGTCTGAGCAAATGCTACAGATATTCCATTTGATTCGACATTGTATGATACATTGGCTGAACCGTCTAGTAATTCGCCTGCATCTATTCCCAGAACTTCAAAATTATCGCTTACGTTTGTGTTCAGAAAAAATGAACCGGATTGAGCATTCAAAGTCGTCAGGTCAGAAGCGTTTATATGAACAGTGACTTCCTGTCCCTGAAAGTTTGTGGTGTCCTCACCTGTCAATCTGAAACCTAATATTTTAAGATCAGAGGTATCCCTTATTCCCCTGTTGTCTTCTGCAATTATACCGACTGTACCGAACGCTTTGGATTGAACGATCCCATTTGGTTTTACGAATGCTAAAGAAGTATCTGTTACAGACCAGATTGTGGGATCTTCTTGCCCCGAAACATAAGCCTGTACGGAATCACCTAGCACAATTTCGCCTGAACCTGCCAGACTTACATTTATTGTAGGTTTCGCAGCTATATAGATCTGTCCATAATCATTATTATAAACGATCGGGATATCATCCACACTTTCATTGAAGAATGTATTCGGTTTATCAAAAAAGATATTGCCGGTTCCTCTGCGAACAAGTTCAAAATCTATAGAAAATAAACGTCCCGATCCTGTTAGTTCACTTGTTCCGGCTGCAGCGATAGAAATTACATCAGGATCAGATAAATTTGGAGTAACTGACCAACCTGCATCCTTTAAAATGCTGCTGTCTGTTTTAACAGCAAGAGGCAACAAATAATAATCATCGTATGTCAACCTCATTGTAAGAGCCAGAGCTCCTTCATCTGTTAAACTTGAATCTGCAAACACAGAAATATTAACTGTGTCTCCTTCCACATATCCTGCATCGGAAGTTATTCTTTCGAATGTTAACCCAACCTGAGCATTTGCCGATATCGAAATTATTGCCGATATCGCAATGACTGTTAAGATCTTTAGTTTACTTAGTCTCATAACTTATACCTCGATGATTCTAAGGGGAACTGCTTCCCCTTTATCATCAATTATTTTATGAAGGTTAGTTTTTTGGACTGTACTATATCGCCGGCTTGCATTCTGTAAATATAAACTCCGGTACTTACTCTGCCGCCTACATTATTGGTCCCGTCCCAGCTTACTTTGTATCTGCCTGCTGTATACACATCATTTACGAGTGTTTTAACTCTTTGGCCCAGGATATTATATATCTCCAACCTGACCAATGTCTTACCGCTTGGAACATCAAAGCCAATTGTTGTAGATGGGTTAAAAGGATTGGGATAGTTCTGATAAAGCTGGAACTCATCAGGAATATTCAGAGACAGATCTTCATTACTCACTGAAGTGGTCATCAGATCAACTTCGTTTGCCTGAAATCTATCAATTGAAATAGATGAGGATGAGTTTTCGTCTTTGAGTCTGAATGTTAAAGTAGCGATTTCTCCATTCACAGAAACCGGCTCACCAGAAGCTATTGCCACTGAATACTTCCCTTTTGATCCTTTGTTTTCTGATACCATAGCTTCATCAAAGGTTTGAGATACATTTGATTCAATTAATTCCAGGTTATTCTCGTCAAATGCTAAGGTAATTTCTGATGAATACAGTTTAGATACATTATCGATATTAATTGAAACTGTAAATTCTGTTTCGCTTACTGAGACAGGATTTCCTAAAGTAAGAATCATATCCTCTGTTCCTTCGATAGAATTCATATCAAATCTTTCTTTGGAATTCAGTTCTGCAGGAAATGCTTCAATTAGACCAACTACGTATTGTAAAACATAGGATGCATCCATTGCACTTACAGTTCCATTCCCTGAAACATCTGCTACTTTCAGTTGAGTTGCATTCAAAGTATCGATCAAAGCTGCAACTCTTAGTAATTTTGCAGCATCAAATGATTGTACTTTACCATTCAGAGAAACGTCACCAAGGATAGGGTTAGAAGCCCCGCTTCCTGTGAATGCACCGAAATCAACTCCGTCACTTACTTCGTCTCCTGTTCCTGTTGGATTGGTAGCATGAGTTGGGCCCGAGTTATTGCCCCACCAGTTATTGGTAGCATCAATGGTAAAGGTTTTATCACGGTTGAAGATCCCAAATTCTGTATTACCGGAAATGTCACTATTTGTTATAGATGGGTTTCCAGATCCGTACACCATAATTCCTCTATCGTTTTCTGCTATTATGGAATTAGTAATGGTTGGACTTGAATTATCCGCTAAAACTCCGGCGTAACTACTTCCACCACGAGCGTGTTTAATAATAGTATGATCCAGACTTGATACATTCGGAAGTGAGGTTCCTTCGTATTTAATTCCAAGCCAGTTACCGGGCTCCGCCTTTGTTGCGTTACTGTCAGCATTGGTATCTCCCCCATAAAAATCATCGTATATAGATGTAAATACGATCATGCTGTCCGGTGTGCTTCCCCCTTCTGCAATCAAACCCTTTTGAACATTTAATTGTCGGCTAATATTAAATTTGTTAACCACACCCGGTTCAATTGTAAGTACAGCTCCCGTTCCGACTGTATAGGTTCCAGTAAAGAAGTATGGAATACCAACTTTGCCTCCGAAATCTCTTTTTTCAAGAGTGATGTCTTGCACCAAAGTTTCTGTACGCACCCCGATTGCCTTGTACGTACTCCCACTCATTACATTTCCTGAAACAGTTTGCGGGTAAGACACTAGCGAAATCAATAGTGGAGTGAAATCCAGATCATGAAAAGTATTATTCTCAACAAAAGGAGCGGATACCCCTGATAATGATATTCCATACTGATTGTTTTCAAATCTGGAATTATTAATCGTAGGGTTGGCACTGTTAGCTACAATCGTTTCATTTCCAAACTTGAATACTGCATGATTTATGATATTGCTTGTATCGTTACTGGTAGCATTGTAAATGATCCAGTCCCCTGATTTATAATCATCATTTTCATCAACAGATCCGTTCCCGTAAATATCTGCAGGTTGTCCGTAGCTGTCATCCGTATCCGACGTAAAAATAACCGGATTTGTTGAAGTACCTGCTACTTCCAGTGCACCGTTTACAGTAAACATATTAAAGCTTTTTCTGCCGGCGCCATATTGAGTTTCTCTTTTAAACACCATCCCATCCGGAATAGTGATCTTAGAACCCGAAGGAATTGTAATTCCTGCCGTCATATGGTAGGTAATGCTGTCAATTCCCGCGAATGAACGATGCGGCACTGTTGCATCGCTGCCCCAAGTTCCACCTTTTATAGCCAATCCTCTGTAAGACACATTAGATTCAACGTTGCCGGAGAAAGTCGGATTTGAAAACATGTCCATGTAAATAGAATGTCTTCTGGAGTAGCCACTTGGTGTTCCAATATTCTCAAATCTGTTATTGGTTATCACAGGATCAGCATTTCCGGAGATGTCTATTCCATTATCTGAGGTTAATTGAATTAAAGAACTGTCGATGGTACCACCCGCATTAATAAACCTGATCGGGTTTCCCGGATATCTGAATTCAGTATTTTTAACTAAGTTTGCTGAATCTAAAGAAGATGCTCTGAATTGAATTTGAGCGGACTGCCCCGGACTTGGTACGGTATTATTCCCATCGTTGTTAGAATCTCCACCTGCGCTGTCATCATTATAAGAAGTGAATATTACCGGCTCAGATTCTGTTCCAAGTACTCTTAGTGCGCCATCTACGTATAAAACATCATCTCCTTTAAACACTGATAAAGGATCAATCGTTACTGTCGAGTTTGCCCCAACTATCCATCTTTGTCTGGTTATGAATGGAATATTAGTAAATCCGGCAACTGTATATGGGGATATGGTTACGTCAGATGAAATAGTTTCTCGTGTATCAAAGAATTTATCCCCTTGATTGACCCCGCTTGTTGTATGAAACGAGTTTGCTTCCAAAATTCCTAACGCATTAGAGCCATTTCCATTAAAATTAATACCTGAAAACGTTGGAAGTGCATTTGAACTGATCGCTATGGGTTCCCAGCCACAATTTTGGATGGTAGAATTATTTATGGAAACAGTTGAACCACTTTCGATTCCAAAACCGTAAAGACCACATGAAAGTATTGTTACATTATCAATAGTTGGAGCTGCATCTGTGAAGATCACCCCATGCCTTCCGTATCTTAGTTCCGCATTTGAAATTTCAGAATTTGCATCATCGGAAGTACCCATAAAACGAATAGCCCCCCAGTTATTTGATCCCGGCGAAGATCCTCCCCCATCGTTATTTGTATCTAAGGGGTTTCCGACCTGATCATCAAAAATAGATGTGAAATAGATCAAACTATCCGGTGTTCCTGCTGCATATAAAGCACCTTCTACCCGAAGAGTTAATCCACCATAAGGCCCTGTTTGTGACTTGATTACAGTACCGGGCTCGATAGTTAGTTTTGTCCCACTAGCGATTGTAATATCAGATAATAGAACCGAAGTGATATTATCATAGCCTGCAAACGTTCTGGCTCGGATTATCCCGTCATTATTGAAAGTACCTCCATGATAACCTATAGCTACCAAGCCGGCATTCGCTAACGTATTTCCGCTAAAAGTCGGATCTGAAGATAGATCAAGTGCTACAGGAACGGAACCTGTATTCGTAAATGAATTATTTGAGATAGTTGGAGCAGACGTTCCTCTGGAATCTATAGCAAACTCATATGTGTTGCCAATATCAGAGTTAGTAATTGAAACATCTGCATTATATAAATTTAAAGCACCTCTTGGATAGATCGAAGAACCGGATGAACCATATTGAAAATTAGTATTATAGTAAGCATATCTGATTTCGTTGTAATCGATTACAGAGGCGTCCGAGTTCTCGCCCAAGGCAATTCCTCTCCAATCCCTATTTCCAGGCACCGTGTTATTTCCGTCTTTATTGGTATCATTTGGGTTTCCAACATTATCATCTTTTACTGATGTAAATATAATAGGATCTGTGACTGTACCATCACTAATCAGTGTTCCTTTTACTCTGATTCCTGAACCTGTTGATTTAATAACAACCCCGGGTTCAATCTCCAAAGAGGCTCCTGTGTCAACAAATAATTCTGAAAGTAACAGATAAGTGACATTTGGAATAGAGGTAAAATTTCTTTTCGGAAGATAGTTGGTTCCTGTTATTGTAGTTCCAATTAACCCAATAGCATCATATTCATTGTTTGCTGAAGAAAAAGAGTTATTAGTAAATACAGGTTCGCTGTCAAAAGTTAAAGCCACCGGAACTACTCCACTACTTCCGATAGTATTATTTGTAATTGTAGCGTCTGAACTATCTCTCAAAGATATGCCATATAAATTATTCTGAAATGTACTGCTATCAATTTTTGAATCATTCTCTATCAGAGTAATCCCACCTCGCACATCCTGACTGTTAATATTGATATACTGATAGCCTGCAAAACTTACTCTTACATGTTTAAATGAACTACTACTGGTTTTCCCAACAATTCTAAGACCATACCAATCCTGATTACCTGCTGACGTTGCAGTTCCATCATTATTAGTATCTCCACCAATATTATCATTTCGATTTGAAGTAAAGTAGATAGGCTCTGATTCAGTACCTTCTGCAATAATTACACCACCATTTTGAGTATAAAACTCTGTGTTTTGTTGAAATTTTATAATAATACCCGGCTTAATTGTAAGAGTATCACCGGAGCTTACATACTTTGTCCCACTTGGCAGATAGGGAATACCCGGATTTTCGAGTGTAAAGTTAACATCAATGTTAGATGCATGACTCAGGTATACTACATCATTGTCATTACCGGTAAAGTCGTTAGATCCTTCATAAGAGATATAACCCTCAGATGCTATATTGATAGGATATTCATTATTGGTAATTGTAGCCCCATTTATAGTTGTATTCGTATTCTGAGTTATCGTTACTCCACGATTAGAATCACTGATCGTAACTGTATCAAGACGAACCTCACCTGCTCCTACATAAATGGCATCTGTTGCAAACTGAAGCGTTGAATTTCTTAAATGAATCCAGCTACTTTCAAAATTGGTGAATATTCGATTCCAGGCACCTCTTGAAGTACCTGTGTTTGCCGTAAATGTAACTCCGTTCCCAACCAAGCCCCCTGAAACGGTAAGCTGAGTTCCATTATCGAATTTTACTTCCACACCATTTTCAATAGTTAAGGTGTCTCCATTTGTAATAGTTGTGCTTCCTACTATTATATAAGGACTACCTGCTGTGGTCCATGTTGTGTTAGTAGTAATATTTCCGGAAATATTGGTCTGAGCATTAACACTTGCTCCGATTGTTCCCAGTAAAATGAAAAGAATGGTAGCTTTTAAAATTTTCATCACTCATGAATTGAATTAACATTGAACCTTTTCAGGGTTTCAATTCACAATAATCATGACTTTAAAAAATTACACTACCTGAATATGTAGTATTCTGAGATTTTATATTACTGAATTGTTAGGCAAGGAATTCTAATCTTTAAAATGGACTTATTACTGACTAAAAATACATGAGATTCAAAGAATTCATTTACTTTAGAATTTTACCCTTCTATCTTAATTAAGGCAGTTTTTTAGGGCTGTATTAGATTAAAATTAATCCCTTTGGCAACAGCTTCGCTTCTGTTTTTTGCTTCCAGTTTTTGGTAAATATTTCTGATGTGATATCGTACCCCATCAACAGAAAGATAGATCTTATTCGAAATAGCTTTATAAGACAGACCCGCTGCCAACTCACCTAATATTTGCTCTTCGATTTCAGTAAGCTGAACTTCAACTTCTTGTTTTTTTTGGAAAGAAGAGATCACTTTTCTGGCTATGTTTGGACTCATTGGAGATCCACCATTTACAGCATCGGTAATAGCGTCAATCAATTCTGAAGGAGATGTTTTTTTTAACAGATACCCCACTGCCCCGTTTCTTAGTGCTGTAAATACTTTTTCATTTTCGTCATGCATAGTTACCATTAGTACGATAAGGTGTTCATACTTTTCTTTAATAACCTTAACTCCTTCAGTTCCATGCATGCCCGGGAGCTCAATATCCAGAAGCAGAACATCACTTTTTCCAAGTTGATTTTCTTTCAGAGCATCTTCACAGCTACTATAAGTTGCGACAACGCAAAGGTTAGGTTCGAAATCCAAAATGGTTTCCCAGCCCTCCCTCATATGCTTATTGTCTTCTATTATAGAAATCTTAATCATAAATAAATAAACAACATTATAAAGACATATCAACTACCTGAATAGGTAGTTATACCGATATTGAAAGTACTACTCTGGTACCTGACGGTGAATTTGATTCTATTTTCAATATTGCCCCCATCCTATCTGATCTGTATCTAAGATTAGAGATTCCATTCCCTTTATCCAAATCTTTATCTTTCAGGCCTATTCCATCATCTTCGATAATCAATTGAAGCACAGATTTTTTCTTTTTTAAAAACACCCTGGCATTAGACGCTTCAGAATGCCTCACAACATTAGTCACCAATTCTTTAAATACCAGCCAAAGATCCTGCCTTAAGCTATAGTCTGTGATCTTGTAAACAGCATTTCCGAAATTGATCTGATAATCTATATTTTTGCTTTCAAACATTTCTGCGGCATAGCGTTTACATTTAGTCAAAAATGCTTCCCAATCATCATTTTCAGGATCAATAGCCCAAATTATATCATTGATCTTTTCTTTGGCTTCAATAGCGCTTTCATCGATTCTTTGTAAATATTTTCCTGAAGATTCCAGCTGATTTCTCTTTGCAGCTTCACTAAAAAAACTAATACTACTCAGCGTAGCACTCAAATCGTCATGCAGGTCTCTTGCAATCTTATTTCGTGTTCGTTCTTCCTTTAAAAGGAAATACATCCTGTACTTGAATAGAGAGTAAATGGCACCAAACAGTACTATAACTAAAGCAACCGCAAAGTACCATGTTTTCCAGAATGGGGATTTAATGTAAAAAGGAATACTTTTTGATACTGTTTCTATCCCGTTTAAATTATTTAACGCCCTGATACTAAACTCATATTCTCCAGGTTGAAGACTAGAAAAGTTGATACTTCTTCTGCTATTTACAGGAATCCAATTCTCGCTTAGCCCTGATAATCTATATTCCAATTTATATTTGTCAGCGTTAGCAAAATTCAGATATGAAAATTCGAATTGTATATAATCCTGATCATGCTGAATTTCTATGTCTTCTGCTGTAATAGTGTTAATAGTGCTTCCATCTACATTCAGAGAATGAATTCTGATCTCCCCGGACAAACTTACATTTTTAATTTTTTCCGGAATGAAAGCGGTAAATCCTTTGATCCCTCCAAAATAAAAAATCCCTCGTGAGTCTTTAAAATAAGCTCCGCCATTGAATTCATTACTTAACAAACCATCTTGTATGGAATAATTTATAAATGTCTCTTTCTCAGGGTCAAAGTTTGATATTCCGGCATTGGTGCTCAACCATAAAGTATTGTTTGAATCTTCCAGTATGCCATATACCACATCATTAGGCAAGCCATCAGCAGTAGTATATGTATTGAATTGTTCATTTTTTCTATCAAATTGAACAAGCCCTGAGTATGTTCCTAACCAAATTCTTCCATTTGTATCAGTATAGATGGATTGGACTCTTTCAGGGGTTTCCTTTTTGGTAGAGTTGTTTTTTGAGCTCGATGTTAATCGTCGAAAATCTTTAGAGTTATTGTTGAAATAAATCAACCCGTTACTGAATGTCCCGATCAAATACTCTTCTTCATTTAAACTTTCAATGGCTAGTACTCTGTCATCCTGAAGATAGTCCGGTATAAAATCTCGGTTTTGAACCACTCCATTTTCAATGAGGTTAAGCCCTTTATATGTACCAACTAAAATCAAACCTGAACTGCCTTCATGCAGACTCAAAACACTTTCATTGGTTAAATTATCAATAGTACTAATAGAATTCAGCTCACTTTGATCCTTTATAAGATTAAGTCCCCATCCATCGGTAGCCACCCATATTTGTTTTTTAGAATCTTTTAGAATTGCGATTATATTTTTATCACTGAAAGCACTTAGAGTATTATATGAATTCTCCTCAATGTTGTGGACTGCCAAACCGTTTTGTTCAAGACCTATTAAAATATCTCCGTTATCAAGTTCATTAAACGACAGAACCACGTCGCCCGGAAGTCGTTTGTTTGTATTCTCTGTAGAAAAACTCTCAAACTGATATCTGTATTTATAGTAGTTACTGAAACCCGCATTATTAAGACCAATCCATATCAAATCGTTCTCATCTGTATATATGGTTCTGATACTATTGTTTTTCAAGTCAGTATCATTCGAGGTTTTTGGCGCATTTAATGCCGCGATAGCTCTACCCTGGTTATCAGTAATAAAAATTCCATTATTGTCAGTTCCGATCCATATTTGATTATTCCCGTCTATCCCTAAGGATGATATTTCCTTATCAATCAATTCATCACTAAAAACCTCTATTTTGTTGGATCGAATATCCATTTTGAGAACTCCATGATCTTTTGATCCGATTAACATCGAACTGTTTCCCAAAACTTTTAGCGCCCTGATATTATCTTCCGGAAGAAAGTTCTCAGTCAGATTTTTTTCTACTTTCAATACTCCTCCTGAGGTAGCCAACCACAAAAAATCTTCAGTTAAAACTATATCCCAGATCGTAGAGCTAGTTTCAATTTCTTTCTTGAAAATTTTATCATCCAAGTGGAACGAAAACAAGCCTCTGTTTCGGGTTCCTATCAAAAGCTTATTTCCGTTTATATTAAGGCTGGTTACATTTAGTTCAGAGACACATTCCGATAGAATTGACAGATCACAGAGTTTTATAAACTGATTTGTTTTCGGATCTAATCTATCTACACCTCCACCATCAGTGCCTACCCAAATATATCCATCTGAATCTTTGACAAGCGCCCGAATAGAACGATTACTAATAGAGTTTGAATCTGTGTTTGAAGGGTAAAATTTTAAAAAAGAAACAGCATCAAACCTGTTTAAACCGTCTTTAGTACCAATCCAAATATATCCCAGATCATCTTTAATAAAGGAATAAACAGTAGATTGAGAAAGACCTTCTTTTTGGGAAAAATTCTTAAAACGGTAAGATGTGTCCTGTGCAAAAACAGTAACGTTATTAATAACAAATAGAAAAATGCTCAATTTGACGAATTGCTTTATCAAGCTCATTTCTCAATTCTTTAATATTTTAGTTAGCACAATACACCGGGCAGAATCAGATTTATTCTCGTGAAAAGTTCAGTTAAAAACTAATACTAAAAAATAAATTTTAAATCCCATTTAGCACCTTTCCCAAGCTCAGAATCAATATTTAAAGTGTTTTTTTCACTAACGTTATCCATTCTTTTTTTGATGTTTGGGATACCATGACCTTTACTATCACTCAAGTCTTCAAAACCCACACCATCGTCATGAACAATTATATTAATTGTATTTTTTGAAGTGGTAATATTAACCCAAGCGTTTGTCGCATCAGAATGACGAACTAAATTGGTGATCAATTCTTTAAATATAAGCCAGAGGTCTTGTCTAGCTTTGATTTTTTGAGGTACTTCGATCGACGTATCGATATCGATCTCATAATTTATATTTTTGCTCTCAAACATTTCAGCTGCGTAGCGTTTACATTTTGTAAGAAATGCTTCCCAATCATCATTTTCAGGATCAATAGCCCATATTATGTCATTGATCTTTTCTTTGGCTTCGATCGCGCTTTCATCTATTCTTTGCAAAAATCTACTTGGACCATTCGAATCTTCTCTTTTAGCCGCTTCGCTAAAAAAACTAATACTACTAAGCGTTGCACTCAAATCATCATGCAAGTCTCTTGCAATTTTGTTCCTTGTTCGCTCCTCTTTTAATAAGAAATGCACTCTATATCGATATAATATATACGAAGACAACAGCACTAACAGAATAATGATAATGGCATTTCTGGTCTTAACAGTGCCCAGCTCGCTGGTTACTTCTGCTAATTCTTGATTTTTAGCCCTCATTTGAAAACGCACTTTAGAATTGGCTTCTTCTCTCGCTTCCACTCTTTCTCTTAGTATATCGCTAACGGTCTCGCTTGTTTTAGTAATTTCATAAGCTTTTTTATAATCACCCAGCTCGCTATAAATTTGGGCCTGTAGTGTGTAAACGTCTATTTCAAGAGGTGTTTCCGGGAGCCGTTCTAGTATCTTCAGGGCCTTATCTAATTCTACAAGAGTTTCATCAAATTTGTTTGCTTTGTGAAGCAACTTTGCTTTTAAAAAAAGGATATGGAATTGAGTAAAAGGCTGAACCCTTTGTAACTCTCTGTAGCCTACTTGTTGTATTACAGAATCTGATTTAAAATATTCTTGTTTATCATAATAAGCTTCAGCCAGAAATAAATAAGAGGTTAGGTCTCTATATTGATTCTGTTGTTCCTGAAGAGAAACTGCTTTTTTGATGTAGAAAAGTCTTTCATCGTAATTACCCAGGTTCTTTTCCAGATCAGAGTAACTTTTTATAACAGCAACTTGAACAGGGAGAGGGATACTTGTTTCATCTAAACAAGGTTCAAGGTATAGTTTCGCATCTTCCATTTTATGATCAGCTTTAAATGCATTACTGACGTTTATCCGAACTCTGCATTCTCTTTCTTTGGATGTCTCTATCTCCAACATTTGCTGATATCTTTGAACTGCGATATCAGTTGCTCCAACCCGCATGTACATGTCTGCCAGCATGTTCAAAAGATTGTTAATTTCATCGTTTCCTGAATTAACTTCTTCACTACGTGCAATTTCAATGGCCTGAATCAAAGTTTCTTCAGCTTCAAGGTAGTTATTTAATTGAGAGAGGATTCTTGACTTAATACTTAGCACTCCTACAAGCTGTTCTATATAGTCAAGCCGTTGAAACTTTTGAATAGATGAATTCACATATTTAAGAGCAGAATCAGGATATGGGAGTGAAAACAGATTTGCTTTAATAAAATCTGAATAGGCTTCTAACTTTAATTCAGGTAGGCCTCCTATCTCATTCATTCTTTTTAAAACAGCTTCTGTAGTGTCTGGATTGCGTCTTATATTCTCTAATGCATAGGTAGTATAAATTTGAATTATGGAATCAGGGTTATCCGTAGAATTTAAATTTTCCTGAAATTGTAAATATAACTCCTGAGGCGATGGAGGTCTTGTCCTAACTCTCTGTTGAGCGTGCAGTCCAATAGTAATTGAACTAAGAATGACACCCACAATCAATCTTATCATACTAAATATCCTAAAAATTGTCCTAGATTTTTAACTAGAAATAGAATACTAAAAGGAAATGAAAAATCAGAATCTGAACAAAAATTATAAAGTAAAAGTCTATACGCGGCTATTTAGGGCATCATAAACTAATCAATTCTTTAAACGCCGGGGACTCCAGATATGCTTTTTTATAGGAATTCTTTGAACCAAACCCGGATTCTATGAATGCTTTAAGCCTTAGTCTTCTCACTTCAACTTTAGCAAAACCTCTGTACACACCATCTTTTTCAAAGTGTTCAGTATCCACAACCGATGCTTCCTCTTCTACTTTAAGATGAGCATTTCGAAGCATCAAGATAAAATTTGGTTCTTTAACTATGCTTGATCCGTCCCTTTCCAGTTCAGATCTCACATCTTCCAATTCCTGTGCAATGTAGCTTTCCAGTAAAGCGCGGGCTTCTTTCTCTGCTCTTAGTTTTGCCATGTCAGCATCCGAGGCAACAGCGGTTGCTCTGGCATAAAAGCTCGTAGTATCAGATGAAAATTCATAAGCACCATACCAGGACGGATAAAGTGCATTGGCTGCTGGGGTTTTTGTATTCGATAGTTCATTAGCACCTGAGCAGGCAACCATTAATAATACTACGGCTATAAAAGCTAGTTTGGATGTCTTTTTCATTAATTATCTTTCAATTCAACGTAACCACGGGCATTTTCTTCATCCAACACCTCTAAAGTTACAGACTTATTTTTATTTAAATTTTCGATGATAAGTTCTTTTAAACTTTCGAGATCTTCAACTTCAATTTCGTCTACAGAAATTACTTTTTGATTCTTTTTCAGTCCTCTGTTCCAGGCTTCTGAGTATTTGTATACTTTTGAAATGATCAACTGATTTAGCTGTCCGTTTTGAGCGGGTACTTCGATAACCCTGAAGCCAAAATCGAATTCATGAAAATCCACATCCAACTCAAATACTTCAGGTTCATTTTCTTCTTCTTGTGGAGATTCCGGTATACCAACCAGATCATTGATCTGTTGTTGTTCCAGCATTTTTAATTCCACAGATTGACTGAATTCTTCACCATCGCGCCAGATCGTAAGTTCAACTTTTTCACCAGGTCTAACAATGGCTATTTTTTCCTGAAGTTGGTTGGATTCATTTACTTCCACTCCATTCACTTTCAAAATAACATCTCCAAGTTCTAAACCTGCTTCATAAGCAGCACCATCTTCTGTAATAACGATGATCTCCACACCTTTCACTTCTTCCATTCCAATATCCACAGCTCTGTTGTAATCCACTGAAGCGATACTGACTCCCAGCAAAGCTCTGCGAACTTCACCAAATTCAATAAGATCGGTAGCCACTTTCATAGCTAAGTTGACAGGTACCGCGAATCCATACCCTTGGTAGCTTCCACTTTGAGAAGCAATTGCGGTATTTATTCCTACTAATTGTCCACTGGTGTTAACTAATGCTCCGCCGCTGTTCCCCTTGTTAATTGCGGCATCGGTCTGGATAAAACTCTCTATTCTGAAATTATCATCAATTATCTGAACATCTCTGCTAAGTGCGCTTACAATGCCCGCTGTTACCGTAGACCTTAGTCTGAAAGGATTTCCGATCGCCAGAACCCATTCTCCAACATCCACAGATTCTGAGTTCCCTACTGTAATAGCAGAATGATTATCGCCTTCTATTTTAATTACTGCGAGGTCTGTACTGGGATCTAATCCTACAACTTTTGCCGGATATTCTCTTTTGTCATTAAGAACAACTTTAATGCCTTTATCTACCGCATCTTCAATTACATGATTATTAGTAAGGATATAACCGTCGCTTGTTATCAAGACACCAGAACCCACCGTTCGGGCTCTGCGGGGCATTACGCGATTCCAAAAATTACCGGAGCTGCTCTCTCCATTTTCTGAAACTGGTATTATCGTTTCAATATAAACAACAGACGGAGTTACATTAGTTGCTATGGTTTTAAATACAAATCTGGGATCGATATCTGCCAATTCTTCATCTTCAAAAAAGGGTGATTCGCTTTTCTTAATTTCAGTATAACGTACTTCTGAAAGTGGAGCCAGATCATCATTAATGGTATATAAAGCAAACAGTGTCCCTATAGATACACCGATGAGAATCAAAAGTATTCCGGTTAAAAATCTGTCCCTCTTTCTCATGATCAAGTCTCCTTTAGCATCTGTTCAAAAATTGTATCTGATCTTCGGTCTTTAAAGCCTTCAATATGGTATTTAAAGTAAACATCTAAATGATGAATAAGTTGCTTTAATTCCACATTTGCAAAATCGATATTAAAAATTTCAGTATTCCTGGAATTAACTCCAACTTTTAAAAACAACGCTTGGTTTTTGGTTAGCTTGTATGATAATTCTGAATCAGGATTTTCGGTTAAAGTTCCACTACTGATATTCAGATAAACTGTTTCATTTTCATTGATATTCTGAACCACTAAACCTACACCAGCTATCTGAGCAAGTCTTAATTGCACATAAGCGAAAACAGATGGAGTTACGGGTTCTGTATCGCCAAGCCATTGTATAAAAGTACTTGCAAATAAAAACAGCTGATCGTTTTCTTCATTCTCATGGATAAGTTGCGATATAAGCTCTAAAGTTGAATAAAGAATGGAAGCTTTTTCAAAATCTTTTCTAAAATTCAAAGATTGGTATTCAATGGAGGCCTCTGCAAGTGTTTGGATATTTCTTGAGGCTTTATAGTAATAAGTTACTTCGAGTATATTTCCGACTTCAATAGCTCCGGCAAGCTTATTTTTGGGTTTTTTTGCACCTTTTGCAATTAAAGCGATCTTTCCGTGCGTGCGGCTAAGTACCGTAATTATCTTACTGGAACCCTGATAATCAATAGAGCGAAGTACAATAGCTGTTGAGGTTGTGATCATGCGTAGAAACTATCCCAACAAGCTATAAAATGAAACTTTTATTCAGGAATATTTATGCTGCGGCAAATTTATTTATAGCTCTTTTTAAGATTCGTGAAAGTTCTTCAGGTTTAGCCGGTTTTTGTACCAGTTGCTCCATACCCAAAGAATTTGCTTTGTCAATCATACTTTTCTCAGTAGTGGAAGAAAGGTATTGAAACGGTACCTTTATATTCGGGTACAGATCTTCAATTTTCTCTTGAAGAGTAAATCCGTCCATGCCTGGCATCTCTATATCTGACAAAATTATATTAGGAATAATAAACTCCAGCATTTCCAATGCTTTATATCCGTTAGAAAATAAAAGAACTAAAAACCCTCTCTGCTCTAACATTCTCCCTGTAAGTACTCGGTAAGCATCATTGTCTTCAACAATAAATACTATTGGTTTCTTTATTTCTCTACGCATTTTTTATTTGTCTCAATTATCAATTTTTACAGTAAATGTTACTACTCCGGTACCACCGGGTTGCAATGTTCCTGTAAATGTCCATTTTATGCCACCTGCAGCACCTACAGATGGGCTTGTAATCGTACAATCGGTTAGATTGTTTGGCAAACTCCCACAAGCTGCCGTATTAAAAGTTGTGTAATTTGGTGTGTTATCAATGATTTCAAGAGAGCTTATTGGTTCATCTCCATTATTTTGATAACTAACCGTATAAGTTAAAGTTGCTCCCGGTAATGCCTGATTTTGATCAACAGTTTTTATCAAAACCAAACCCGCTTCGTTATTATTTACCGTAACAAGGTCACTTCTAGATAAATTTTGTTCTATCACCGGTGAAGTATTTGAGTAACTCATCACTGCAGAAATTGTAGTATTACTTGTTGATCCGTTATTAAGCCCTTGGGGGACACTTACTTTTAGCAACAAACATAATGTTTGTTCAGCTGTAACAACTACAGGAGTACTCCCATCAAGAATTGTTTCACCACTATCTACAGAACCGTTACAATTCAAATCATTATAAAGTATTATCGGCCATGTAACATTGTTCGGATTATTTATTGAATTTGTTGTAAATACTATACTTCCGGCAGTTTTAGCTTCAAAAGTGTGCTGGAAGAATGCAGTTGCTCCCGGAAGTACATTCTGACTACCATTTGTATTAAAAGTACTCACTTGTACATCAGCAAAGTCAACACCTGTGTACGAAGACCCAACTGTGTTAGTAAAAGTGGTTATGTCAGTATTTTTGTCATAGGAACCGGAAGTTGTACCTGAAGATCCATCTATAGTGATATATGCAGCTTTATTTTCTTCCTTAATTTTAATTGTTCCACCACTTGGTACTGTAGATTTAGGAATGTACAGTTCATAAGTACCATTAGCATTTGCTGATGTTTGTTCAATCAATACATCAGAACCTGTTAACGCTTTAACAATTGTTCCGTTGATACCAATTTCACTTCCATTTTTTGTACCATCATTTGCTGTTCCACCACCAATTCCGTTATCAGTAAAAACTGTACCTGTAACTTTTGAACCCTCAAAATCACCGAAATTTTGTTGTGCCGGTAAGTTGTTTACAATTACTGTTCTTAAATTCGGAGTAGTTGAAATATGATCGGTTGGATCTGTTTCTGCAGGTGTACAAACATCCGGTGTTGGTACACTTTGGCCAAACGATTCAATTAAGTCATATTCGCCATTAAGAACATTACTGAATTGGTAGAAACCATTAGCATCAGTTAAAACACTCTTACAGTTATTCAGATTTTTGTTGTAGAGAACAATGGTAACATTTTCAATACCGCTTTCGCCACCTTCTCTTAGCGCATTGTGGTTGTCATCCTTATATACATATCCATTCACAGTAACCCCTGTGGCTACAACACGTTGATTGGTCGAAAATTCTGAAGTGTTATTTCCGGAATCAAAAGTTAGCGCAGTTATTCTGTCATTAACAACTATGCTTGTTGAAGAAACTGTAAATGTTTCACTGAATGTACCATTAGCATTTGTATTTATGGTACCAATCAGAGTTTGTCCCTCTCCGTGCGGTCGAATTAGCGATCCACCTTCTTCTATTAACCCCTCTTGGTTTCCGTCGTCTGCAGCTTTATAAATTTCAATGGTATGTATGCCCGTTAACCTTGTTGAGTTTTTACCGATATAACCCTCAACTGTAAGCTGGTTTCCATCTATGGTTGCTAAAGTAAATACAGGATAGTCAAGACCTCTGTTTGGTTCTGTAGTGGCATTTTCTAATACACCATCGTTAGGTGATACACCGTCTGCTTGTCCGTTACCGGAAGTAACGATATCGATTGCAAGCCCCTTGTTATTAGAGAAGCTGTTTTTGGTAATAAATACACCTTGTTGTGGTTGAGCATCAGGAAAACTTAACCGAACCCCGGCACCTTTGTAGGGACTTGAAGAGTAATCTGTTCCATTCCCTGAAATAATGTTTTTCTCAATAAGCGTACTTGATACTCTGTTCAGAACATTAATACCTGTAGTTCTTTGATCTTTGATGGTATTATTTCTGATCGTGTTTCCGGTAGTTAGTGTGCCGGCGATATTTCCTAGTTCTATACCTGCTCCACCATAAATATCACTTCCGCTCGTTTTTCCATTTTCGTGAAATAAGTTCTGCGTAATTGACCATGTACCGATTCCTTCTAATCCGTCTGCATTATTAACAGAAGAACCCGCTCTGTAAACCTCATTTTTGGTAAACTGAATAGTAGCATTTCCGTTTTCTGATCGTACCCCGCTGTCTTTTGTATAAGCAATATAGTTTCTTTGAATCAATGGTGATTGAGATCCTGAACCAGTGATAAGAATACCAAGATCAGATTGATTAAGTCCTGTTGGATCAGTTCCGTCTGCTCTGGTACCAATCATATTATTTTCAATAGTTCCACCCACTATATTTTCCAGTGAAACAGATCTCGCATTATTGAAAAGAGCGAAATGTCTTAATACAACAGCTCCTGAACTGTTTATAGAAAGTGCGTTATTTCCTACATCATTCAGGTCTACTTCCAATTCCTTTCTTTCAAAATTGTTTAATGAAATCCCGTCAATTCCAACTGAACCACCGGTTCCAACTGCACCCGAGTTAGGATTCAGGATAGAAAGCGGAGAATTCAGATCAAAAGAGCGTCCGTCAAGTGTGGTAAGAGGATCTGTTATTGCAGGAAGTTCTGAGCTCAATGTAATTTTCCACCAGTTTCCACCACTTCCGGTTTCGTTAGTTGCTACAGACGGAACAAATCTCATCGTATTAGCTCCTGAGATCTCGTTCGCATTGGTAATGAACTGTCTTAAAGAACCCTGTACGCTTCTGTTTGAAGAAAGATCATCATCACCATCTCTTGTATCAGTTACCACATTAAAACTGAATCCAAAGTTAAGTCCGGAAACATTGTTACTTGCCATGGTGACCTTTGCAACATGTTCAGCGTTTGCAAGATCAGCATTAGAAGGATCCGCTCCAACAGGCAGGTTATCAGATTGATTTCCTCTTCTACCACCAAAGCAATTACCGGCTGAACCTTTAGTTCCAATTCCACCCGCTCCATCTGAACAAAGTGCTCCTGCCGGGGCGTAAACTTGCTCGGCCCAACTTGCACCGTTTGTCAGATTTCCTGTTTTAGAATTTACAACTACCCAATAGTCCGCGTCTTCTCCAACCTGGAATGTAAATGCTCCCGAAATAGTAGTTGTATCGGATCTTAAGAATACATCATCACTACCGTCAGCTAAGCCATCACCGCCATCTTTAAACAAATGAACGATCACATCTTTTACAGCTTGTTGATCTCCCGAAGCATCGCTAAAATTTGTATCACCGTCAGTTATTCCGTTTCCGGTTTTATCCCTGAAAACAATACCTTCAACTTTATTGCTGATGTATATTGCTACTTTAGAAGTATCGTTTGCCTGATTTGGGTCAAACTGATTCAGCCCCAATAGATATGCCTTATTTACCAGAGAATCAGCTGTTACACCGGAGTTTACAGTTGCTTCTAAAGTCATTGTTACTGAACTACCGTTGTTAAGAGTACCAATAGACCAGGTCTTATTGATCTGGTTGTATGTTCCCTGACTTGGAGTTGCTTGCACTAAAGCCAAACCGGAAGGCAATGTTTCATTAACATCTACTTCAGTCGCATTTTCAGGACCATTGTTTGTAACTGTAATAGTGAAATTTATGGACTCGTTTTCTAACGGATTAGCATTATCTACCGTCTTGGTTACAGAAATATCGGCATCACGGGTGGTTACAACTTCAGGGTCAAAATCCTGATTTCTACATTGTACGAAATCAATATCCACTAAACGGTCAATATTATAACCATTTGTCAAATTTGATCCTGTTCTGAATTCGAATATAGAAGTATAGTTATACTTTATATATGCCATATGATCGAAATCCAATGACCCATTTCCATCTGTAGCCGGAGTAGAAGTAAAGAACTGAAAAGCACCTGAAGTAGTTTCAGTAAGGTTATTACCTCCCTGCACGGAGTTAGACTGATTCTGCGTAAACCCTAAGAAATCACGAATAGATTGAGAATTATTATTAGGGTTTGTATAGCCGTCAATGTCTAAAGCGGTCATTGCAAAATTCTTTTTTACAGGAGTTGTTGTCCCTGTAGCTACAAATTTAACCTCCCAGTCAATATACCCACCACTTTGGGTAGCCTGGAATAACGGGCTGAAATTTGCCGCACTATTCCCCGATGTATTTTCATCAATACTGCTCAGAGAGGCATTACTGATTGCTTTTATTCTCACCAGTGCGTCAAGTCCGGATGCTATATTATTAAATCTGTATACTGCGTTTACTTGTCCAGCTATACCTTGCTCTAACGTATTACTATTGAAACTAAATAATGGTGGCTCACTACAAGTTAATCCTGAAGAAGGATCAAATACTATAATATCAACGTCTGCACTATTGTTACTTTGATTACCATCACCACCAGTAAAATTCGAGAAACTGGCAGTATTTTTTATGGTATTTCCTTCCTGACCTGTATTAACTGTCGCTTTTAAAGTAAGTGTTGCTGACTGTAACCCAGAAAGTGTTCCAATATCCCAAATTCCTGTTCCGCTTGTATAAGTTCCTAATGATGTAGTACCGGAAACATAAGTTAAACCTGCAGGAAGTTGGTCTGTAACCTCCACATTTCCTACAGCATTTCCTTTTTCATTTTTTGCAGTAATGGTATACGAGACTGTGTCACCAACTGACGGAGTTACATTATCCACAGCTTTTGTAACAGAAACATCAATTATGTTTTCTGAAACCGGATCATTAAAGTTGTTAATCTCACAAGGATCAAAGCTTAATCTGTACAAACGATTTGAGGTTGATCCCCCACCCTGTATACCTGCTCTGAATCTGAATTTCGGTTCATTAGTGTAAGCACTGTAAACCGTATGATCAGTAAAATCAGGATCTGCGGAAGATACTCCATTGAAATTATCCGGTGTATAAGTTGTATATATACCCGCTGAACCAATGACAAGATCTGTGGTGCTTTCAATGGTATAAGAACTCAGATTTTGAAATCCTACATATTCCTTTAAACTCGCTCCGTTACCATCCACATCACTAGATGTAGCAGCAAAAGACAGATATTTTTGAACATTTGTTGCAGAATCGTAAAAGGAAATTTCAAAGTCCATGAAAGCGTCGTTGCCATCAGCACTTTGTACTCTTGGTGAAAATGCTTCATTAAAGGAAGTTGTTCCACTGGTTTGATCAATATCTGTCAGCGTAGCATTATTATCGGTCATAATTTCGATACGGGCATATACTCCCGGAAGAACAGAATCAAATTTATAGACCGCTCCTAGTTGTAAAGCTGTACCACTTTCAAGAGTGTAATCTGTAAACCTAAGCAGTGGTCTGTCATTACAAGATGTAGGGGCACTGGCTTCATCAACGGTTATATTAACAGTGGATGAATTGTTAGAAATATTTGTGTCATTTTGATCAAGAGACTGAACTGTAGCTGTGTTAGAAATAGTGCTTCCTTCTGTATTTTGATCGACCTGAGCATTGATTACCAGTGAAGCACTTGCTCCGTTTACAAAAGTACCAATATCCCAAATTCCGGTAGAATTATTATACGTTCCCACACTCGGATTTGCACTTTGGAAAGTTATTCCAGATGGAAGCTGATCAAGGATCTTAAGATTTGTTGCATCTCTTGGTCCCTGATTTGTTACTGAAATTGTATAGTTTATAAAATCTCCTTCAATAGGAACCGAATTATCTACAATTTTGAGTACCTGAATATCTGCAGCCTCAGCAACCACTGTAATTCCTGCTGAAGCAGAGTTATTATTTAACTCAGGGTCGTTCTCATTTAGCTGGGTAATTTCAGCATTATTATTGATCGTATTTCCTTCTGTACCATTATTAACGGTAGCAACAATCGTTAATGTTACTGTAGTAGTATCGCCTTCAGCTAAACTTCCGATGTTCCAAATATTGGTAGAAATATTATAAGTACCCTGGCTTGCTGAATGCGACTGGTACGTAATTCCATTTGGCAATTCATCTGTAACCTGTACATTCGTAGCTTCAAACTCTCCGGGATTTGTTACTGAAACTGTATAAGTAATAGTTTCCCCTTCAATTGGAGTAGAGTTGTTAACAACCTTATCAATTTCGAGATCAGGTGTAGCAGGTTCCTGAATACTAACCGGATAATCTTCGACTTCTCCACCAATTGCGATTCCGTAGGGGGAAGCGACGCTACTTGTAAGTGCCGCAATTCTGAACCTTGCAAAAGTATTCCCTGTAATTAAACCTGAAATTCCGTTCCAGCTTAAATTAGCTGCGCCGCTAATACATTCTGCAAAGGCATATTCTGAGCTATCAAAAGTACCATTCTGATTTAGATCCAGCCACCCTCCTACTTTTGCACCGGACGTACAAACCAGATTCACATCATATTCTGTGTAATTTGTTCTTAGAACCGGAAGTATTGTAATTGCATCCTCGTCATCTCCTGCACCAATTCCTGAAGATTCAGAATCATCTCCGTTGGCTTGAGAACCTGCTGCTCCGTTTCCATCAGCATCAACAGTACCACCAAAGTAAACAGGGTTTGTACCGGTATTGCTTAGTATATGAAAAGCAGGATCATTACCTCTGGAATTATAAGAAGTTCTGTAGGAATTAGGTGCATCTCCATAATCAGCAACCAAAGCTAAACCCACGTGAATGTTATCGGTTTGACCTATAGTTTTTCTGATTTCAATTCTTTCCACACCCGGAGTATTTACTCTGAACCAAATTGGATTAGAAGATGAAGTACAGGAAGGATTTCCTGAAACTACTGGTTGAAATTCGATTGTTGTATTTGCATTGGTATAATTCAGATTTACTGAATTTGTACAAACTCCTCCATCGCCACCTTGGCCGGTAACCCAACCATTAAGTGCAACTTTAGTGTTGGTTCCGTCAAAAGCTTCTAATGTATAAGAAGTATTTCCTGAATTCGGTCTTAATTTATTTAAGCTCAGAATAAATGCATCTGAAGGAATTCCATCAGCTATGTTAATATCAAAAGAGGTTGCATTACCTGTATTACCACTTGCATTAACCTGTGGTCCGTTGAACTGATCTCCTGAGAATGCACCGCTGGACCATTCCTGAAGCGCATTTGGCGAAAATGTTGTTTGAGTGCCTCCTTGGGCGTCAACTGTGGCAATTTCAACATTTCCTACTTTTGCTGAAATTGAAGTTGAATTATTGGTCCCGTCAAAACATGCCCAACTTGCATCGTTTCCGTTAACGATCGGACATGGATCGGGTCCAAAAGGAATATTGGTTGAAGTGTAGTTAATAGCATTCGTGCCTGTGAACGCAGCCGCTTCATTAGTGGCAATATCTCGAATTCTATTTGTTCCCGGAGTGTAATCGAAGGTTACATTATCGCCTTGTTGGATAGCATTAGCTAATTCAATATTTACTCTCACATTTGTTATAGAAATACTTGAAATGCTTACTTGAGAACCATTCACTCTAACTTCAAAATCGGTTGTTGCGGGCACTGAATTGGCATCAAGGATTTCATCATAATCGAGTAAGAGAGAGCTTCCACCTACAAGACTTGTTTCATAAACAGGAGCAACATTATCTGAAATAGCTGAAGCTTCAGCCGAGTTATCACTTGCATTTAAACTCCCATCCTGTGATGCTACCACATAGTAGTATGTATTGCCATTAAGAGAAGTGTTGTCTGTGAATGTGTAACTACTACTTTCGTTATCCGCAACCACTCCAACTTGTGTATATGGACCTCCCGGAGTTGTGGATCTATTGATTGAATAACTCCCTATTTGCCCTCCTGTTCCTACATCCAGAAAAGAAACTTCAATAGCCCCATTGGCTACAGCTGTAGCGCTTACACCCAGTGGCGGTGTTGGAGTATAGCCGTTAGTTTGATTCGTAACAGACTGATTATTTAATGAGGACGCTAAGTTTCCAACGTTATCTCTGATCTTATTGATTCCAGGTGTATAATCGAGTTCAACATTGTCAGTAGGTTGAATCACATTGGTTAAAGTAAGTATTACCTGATTTCCGGAAATCGTTAAACTACTTACAGGATTATTATTTGTGACATTTACTGTAACAGAGTAATCAGAATTAGCAGGTGCAGAAGAAATATCAAGAGGTTCATCATAATAAAGAGTCAGTGTTTCTCCATTTACAATAACAGAATCCAGTTGAGGCGAAACCCCATCAGCAGTTGCTAATACTTCAGCAGAATTTGCGCTTTCATTAGATGAGCCATCAATTGCACTAACTACATAATAGTACGTAGTTCCATTTACGGGTGTATTATCATTAAAAGAATAGCTTATACTTTCATTATCACTTACAGTACCAACCTGAGAATAAGGACCACCCGAACTTGTAGCTCTTTTTACGGAATATGTGGTCACGCCGCTTCCGTTTGATTCATCTACATCATCAAAGTTAATTCTAATAGCACCACCTGATATCGCGCTTGCAGATACATTCTGTGGAATTCCCGGTGGAGTAATATCCGGAGTGTTGTTGGTAACCGTTTGATTAGAAAGATTTGCTGCTTGTGTACCCTGTTGATCTTGAATAGGATTTGTACCAAGCGTATAATCCAATGCTACATTATCACTTAAGTCTACACCCGGCGACACAGTGATTGTAACTATATCATTGTTTATAGAAACATTTGTTACCGTTATAGATGAGCCATTAACTCTCACATCAAAATCACCTATTGCAGGAGTGGATGACGCATTAAGAATTTGATCGTAATCTAACGTTAATGTTGTACCATTGATGGTACTGGTTTCTAACTGAGGAGGATTATCGGTAAAATTGACAACTATAGAACCGTTATTCTCATTTCCTGTACCATCGCCACCGGCTGTAAAACTACTTGATGTAGCTGAAGCTGCTATAAATGAACCTCCACCTCCTGCTCCACCATTTGCTCCTGCACCACCACCACCGGAATAACCGGCTCCACCACCACTATAATTAGAGTCTGCACCACCGCCACCAGTAAATCCACGGCCACCTGCTGAACCTGTTCCGTTACCGGTTCCTCCATTTGCAATATCCAGAAGCTGTGCTGTATCTGTTGTAGTAGCATCTGCTCGAGCTCCACCTCCTGCATCAGACGAACCACCTGCAGAAAATACACCACCTCCACCACCTGCAGCAGCAGTATTAGTAGTTGTGCCTCCACCATTTCCGTTGGTCCCCGCTGCGCCAGGCCCGGTTCCGGTTCCTGCATCACCTGCTGTAACACTATTCCCCCCCAAACCAAGAGCGCCATTAGAATTATCACCACCACCACCTGCACCGGCAACCATTACCAATACATCATTTATATAAACACCTGTACTACCTCCACCACCTGCACTGGAACCGGCATGAGTAACTCCCGCTTCCCCAACTACATATCTGATAATGTCGCCTGCATTTACAACAAAAGTAGCCGTTGCAGTTGCTCCTTCACCACCAATTGTGTTAATACCATTTCCTCCATCACCACCTTTAATTGTGATAGTAACTTGTCCATCCGAAGTCACTGTATAAGAACCCGAAGTAAGCGTTGTCTCATTTACAACTACCTGAGCTAAAGCATTCTCAGTAGGAAGAAAAAAGAATAAACCAGCCAACAGAAGTCCGGCTAACCTTAATTGATATGTAATTTTCTTAATACTCAATTATTTACCTCCACCTTTTCCATCATTGATAAGGTCTAATTCTAAAAGGTTGATTGAATCTGCATTCAGATATTTGATATTCACCTGATTTACCTCTGCTGTTGATTCATTACTGATTTCAATTCTGTTTGTATCAATACCCCATTCAACTAAGTAGTCTTTCATAGCTTTCAATCTTGAAGAAGAAGCACCGCTTCCATCCCCTGATAGTGCTATTCTTACTGATGCTGAATTTTTAAGATAAGAACCAATTCTGGACAGAATTGCCTGCACTTCATTACTCAATTGAGTACTACTTCCTGCAAATGTTACCATATTTGGCACGGTATAGCTTTGTGAGAAGTCTCTGATTAACAATAGGTCTTCTCTTTGTCTTAAAATATTCATCAGATTATCCATCATTCTTAATGCAAGACTGTTATTTATAAGATTGATGTCATCTCTTTGATCATAGATTCTTAAGAATGAATCATCCGAGTAATCAAATTCAACTTCAGATCCGGATACTTGGGATACGATAATTCGATCCTGAGCAATGCCTTCTCCATAAAGGATAGCTTTAACTCTGTTACCAATTTCAAGTGATGGTGCATTTACTTGTACTGTCAAATTCTGGTACTCTTTCATCGGTAAAGAAACTCGTTTTACAAGATACTCATGAACTCTGTTAAGAGAAGAACCTGCACCTAAGTTTAAGCCACTCGGAACTGCATTATGCTCAGCGATAAATACATAATCCCAACTTCTGATACCTCTGATTCTTGGGTTAACCTGAAGATCTTCAACCTGAGAAATAAATCTGATGTTTCTGTTTTCTACACTTAGCTCAAGCTCTACACGTCTGTTTCTTGCCATATCAACACGATCTTTTTCAGGAGCTGCATTCTTACTGAAGCTCAATCCTTCGAACTGTAATTTATCTGCATCAACTCCGGCAGCAACCATATAAGCACGTACCGCTTTAGCTCTTCTTTCCGACAATGCTAAGTTATAAGACTGAGAACTCTTGCTATCTGTGTGACCGGTTACTTTGATGAAGTAATCTTCGTCACGTTCAATTAAGAATTTAGCAACTTTATCCAGCATTTGAGCAGCAGGCTGATTAATGTAAGTACTGTTGTTATTAAAGTGGATATGCTTTGGAAGTACTGTGAGTGTTTCGAGTTCTCCGAAAGCAATGCTTCTTGCAGCAATTGGATTTACTGTAAGTGCATGTGGAATAGCTTCCGCAGTAAATGGCAAGATCTCAATTTCCGGTACTTCACATATTTCCACACAAGTCAGATAATTGTTCGGGTCAATTATTGGAGTTTTCTTAACTCTGTCCGGGATCAGGTTATCGAATAAACGCTCATCAAATTTATAACTGAATCCTAGATAAGCACCTTTTTGTGTATAGTTGTTTGATACCAGGTCCTGATCATCATATCCGAAGAAGTTAAATCCTGCAGCTAAACGAAGGTTTGTAGCAACCAAGAATCCTGCTTCAACACCTAAGCCATAATCTTTAGTTGTGAAGTCACTGTTAGCTAGTAAACTTGCGTTTATACCTGCATCCCATTTTTCGTCAATATCATAGATCGCTCTACCGGAGATCAATTCAAGGAAGCTTGCAGTTCTTAATTGGCTGTCTGACTCTAAAGAATACTTCGCTGCTACTCTACCTGATAAAGTCAGGTCGGTAGTAGGATGATAATTTCCATGAGAAGAAAGCACGTGTGCAGTTCTAAAGAAATCCTCATCAACATTTTTGTCAATTTCGTGTTTGAACTCATAACGGAAAAGAGCATCAAATTTGTTTGTTGATGTACTTCGGTATGCTGCTCCAACTTGTAAACGTTCCTGCAATTTGCTTAAACCTGAAACACCTTCTTTGGTATTCAAAGAAATGATGTTCTTTGTTAAAAGTGTCCAGTCAGTATTTAATTTCAACCCATAACCAAGGCTGTTCAGATACAAGTTATCAGTAGATGTAAATCTCGCTTCAGCTCTTGCAGTAGCTTTCCAGTTAGTGCTGCCTGTGTAATCAACTGCAGATGTAATTGCTGTTCCGTCATTCACAGCCTGACCTTCCAAAGTAAATACTCTTTCAAAACCAAAGTTCAATCCCAAGCCTTGTGCTAATTGGAATTGATTTCTTAATCCAATGGCAGCTTGACCGCTTCTACCGTCAAAAGAATCGTTAACTCTGTATTCACTATACACTTTACCATTTTTCATGTAACTGGCGTCAATACCAACTACTGTGTTATTTTTTTGCTGTGAACCACTTAGTGTATTTATACCGGCTGCACTTGAAATAAACTCATGACGCGCATACAATTTTGCAAGCGTTCGTAGTTTATAATCTGCACCAACCGCAATTAATCGCTTGTCTGCTTCATTTAGATCTTGTTCTACTTCACCAAAAGCGGAAGCACCTGAAAGGAATGGAAGATCAGCTTTAACTTTACCTCTTATATTTGTGTTATAAGATGTTGAATCCAGAGCTGATTTATAATTTTCAGAATATCTCAGTCCCATTTCCGCATTGATATTGTTTCCAAAAGTTTTTTCAGCTGAGATCAATCCGCCAAACGTACGATCACTAGTTGTATCGTTTCTTGTAAATAAAAGCTCATTCTTAAGTGAAGTTGAACTGTTTAATTTATAACGTGTTCTCGCTCTAGCTTCTGTTCTACCCTGTCCTAAGCTGGAACCCTCATTACTGAAGTCCTCATTTGACTTACCTAACTGAGCAAAAACATCCAGTTTGGAACCTTTATGATTTACCTGAACTCGTGCTGCGCTACCACTACCATTATTATCAGTATTTGTGTTAGCAAATTCACCAACTACTTTTGTTCCTTTACCTAATTCCGCAGAAATATTACCGGAAAGTAATCTAAAATTGTTTTCAGGATTGTTATCCTGAACCGCATTTGCACCTATCTTGATTCCTTCTCTTAGTTCCGTCTCAGCTTTTACACCACCAATCAAATATCTGTCTTGGTTGTTTGTAACTTCGTATGTAGCTCTTATGAATACCGGATTGAAATCAATATCCACACTTGAAACAGGGTTTTTAAAAGTAATCACTCCTGAAAATGGATCAATAACATAGTCACGAAAACGGGTTAGTGGTTCAACACTTAAAATAACATCCGGCTGTTCTCTGTCATAAGTTACTATCTCAACGATTTCACTATTATCAACAATGTCTCTGTCAGGAAGATCATATCTTGAAATCCCCTGTCCCTGAAATTCTCTTACTTTTCTACTTGAGAATGCATTTATACCAAATGCCTGAGCTTTGATCTTTCCTTCTTCGAAACTTGTTTTTAAACCGGTTTGAGCTCTGCTATATGTACCAAGTTGTACATTCTGATCTCGCTCCTGAGTAATAAAGTCACCATATAGTGCATATGTTTTGCCTCTGTCTACACGTACATAAAGTCTGCTGGAAGACTGAGCATCGAAACCTTTAATAGATGACTCGCCATATACAGGGTAAAATTCATCAGGTCTGATATCTCTGAATAACCTGTCTTCTTTTGATTTCTCAGAATCAAAACCTGCAGTCAAAAGTGATCTTCCGCTTATTTTACCTTTGATAAAGAAAGCAAGTCTAGCATCTCCTGTAAAGTTTTGGAAATCATATGAAAGTTGTTTCAACTCTCTTTCAAAACCATCAGCTTCTTTTTCAGAACTAATGTTTACCTGTTGATTGAATCTAAGTGTACCTTCAATTATACCTGCAGCAATTAATGGCCTTAAGTCAGGTAGAAATTCAACTTTTACTTCTCCTTTCAGAACACCAAGATTCGCCCTTGCTAAAGTAGTTTTTGGTTGAGTGGTAGAAGTAAGTTCAAATTCAGCAACCCCACCCTCAATAAATGTTTGAGTTCCTGGCTCATTAATGTTGTTGTCTTTAACTTTCCAGTTCCCAAATTCCGTATCCAGTGTTATTAATACACGATCTCCTACGTTGATATCATTTTCATCCAATATCTCTACTCTTACCAATGCCGAAGATACCCCATCTGCGGAAACATAATTTCTTGGAGCAGTAACTTTAAGTCGGTTTGCTTTACCCGGAGCAAATACCTGTATTTCTTCTCTGCCTCTGATGTTACCAAAAGGATCAATCTCTTCCAATACCAAAACGTTCTTACCTGCTTCAAAATCGATACTTACATATTCCCAACCTTGTAAATTATTTGTTGGTGAAATGGAAGATTGACCAACTTTCTCATCATCAATTAAATTTCCATTTAACGTCAATAAGAACTTGGCTCCATATTTTCCTTTAGCCCAGATCGTGTAGTTGTTAACGGTAAGTGTATCGTTATTTGAAAGGTTTAAAAATCCTAAACCATCTTCAGCATTCATTAAAGCTTCTTCAAGTAATACACCTTGTGATGGAGCTATCTCTTCTTCTGTAGTTTCGTTAGTTGATTTTCCGTCAGGGCTGGTAGCAGCTTTTTTGGATACAGAAGCTTTTCCGTCTACAGTACCACTTGCATTTTCAAACTGCCCTCTTCCTGATTGAGCGTTACTCTCATTTAATGTAAAGCTTCTTTTTAATGAACCGGTTAGTGCATCTTTAGATGTTTGAGAAAGCAACTCTCTTCTGGAATTAATTTCCTCATTTACTCCAGGAGTACATTCACAAATTGCAAAATCAGCTCTGTGAAGTTGTCCTTTTTTAACATCCACAAATCTACTAGAAGGATCATTAGCATGTCGGTTATCCAGCACAGATAGTTTACTACCTTCCGGTAATGAATAGTTGTCTACTTTAAGAACATGCTTATTCGGACTTACAGCATAGAACGTATATTTCCCTTCACTATCTGTAACCACATAAGTACCATTCTCCATATATAATCGTACACCAGGCACTCCAACTTCACCGGCATCCTGCATATCATTTTCGTTACAATCTTGGAAAACTTTACCTATTACATACGCATTGTCATTGAATAGACCACCACGGACTTCAACTTTTACTTTAGCTTCATTACTACTCTTAACTACTACTTCATCACTCTTAGCTACCGCAACGTTAATCCCTTTCCCTTTTTCTGATCCCGGGCCTACAAATACTCTGTATGTTAATTCTTTAGTTGTTCCTGATTCAATATCACCTACATCAAATTTTAAGCTCGGACCTTTACCACCTTCTGGATCCTGAAGTTTTACACCATCAAGTTTTGTAGAGCCTAATTGATATTCGAAACCGAATGGAAGCAGATCATCAATAAACAGATTTCTAACCGTGTTAATCGCTTCACTCTTAATGGTAATCGTGTAATTGATATAATCACCAATTTCTGCAGTTGGACGATCTACCGTTTTATTGGTGAATAGAACGCCTCTTGCTTGTGGATCTAAAGGAATGTCAAAATCAGTACCTTGAGGAACATTGTTGAAAACCCAATCCTTACCATAAGATGCTAATGTATCAACTTTACGACCGGCCGGCAGAAGTCCCAATGGCACTTCAGATGAAAAAGTATAGCCTTCCGGAGTTTCTACTTCCACTTTATAAGTTCCGGTTTCAAGATACCTGAAAGCAAATCTACCATCAGGACCGGTGATGTATTCACTTGGAGCAGGAGTAGTTCCGTCCGTCTCAAAAACTTTAGCTCTTCCACCAGCATCGCCACCATTGTTAGCTCCGGTAACATCTATTACTATTACTTTTGCATTACTGATTGGCTGATTAGTTTCGCTGTCAAAAACAATCCCATAAGGGTCTACAACAACCGTAGTTTCAATTCTTGCTCCTTGTCCACCACCTCCGGTATTATTGATCCCACTACAATTCAATCTTGCTTGTATTACATCATCCTCAACCGTTTCAAGAATATCGTTTCCAATTACTACATCAAAATCAGCAGCATTTCGCGTTGGTACACCACCGGCAATTCTGAATAAACTAGTATTAATACCTGTTTCAATTCCAATGAATTTTTCAGAATCATTTGTCTCAAAAGACTTTAAAGTAATTTCAGTTGTATCAATTCTGGATCTAAACTCATTACATGCAGCAGCAGTTGCCTGAAGATTAAGCTTACGACCTATACTTGATGTACCTGTTTTCTTTCCAAAAGTATCATCAGTATAATAATCAATAGTAGCACCGTTTGAAGGAAGGAACCCAACTACATTATCAGAAGCTGCATCAACTACTAAATTTTCTTCCGGATCACTATAACTTATTTCTGCTCTGTTTTGTACAGTATCACTAGCTCCGGGGTTGATCTGTACCTGGAAAGTAGTGCTGAACTCTTCTCCTGAACCAAGTTCGTCAAAGGCAAGGCCAATGAACGAGACTAACGCCGGATCCGAAGGCAATGAGGAGCTAAATTCATATTTACCATTCCCCTCATACCCATAAAGCTCTTGTCCGTTCGTAGTTTCTGTAAATTGAACAAAGCTCACATTTGAAGGAATAGAGTCAAGCAGTATAATTTTATTTGAAGAGATTCCATCAATCGTAATTCCGCTTCTAGGTAATGCTGAAACGTCTCCCTTGTTTATTCCTGAAATCGTATAAGTAAAGTTTTCGTTTGGAAGCTTTTCTTCACTACCTGATTGAGTTTTGTTTAACTCAATTCTAGCCCCTGATAATACATATACGGAATCACGTTTTAACAATCTTACGTCAAATTCTCTTGAAATGGCCTCTACGTTAATTATAGAAGTGATTGAGTCATCTTCAGCTTCATTAATTGCACCTGAATATCTGAAATCGAATCGCTCACCTGGATTTAGAGTTACTGTCTGAAATAAAGTGTCAGTATTCTGAATTTTAGATTTAGTTCCATTCAACCATTCCAGATCTTCAAGATCATACTCTCCTTGCTCCCAATTGTAGATCTTGATATCAAATGTAGAAGTAATATTTCCACGGTTAATCAGGAAATGATCAAACTCTACCTTTTCCCCTCTGAACCTTTTTAATGAATTGTTGAGTTCTAGAGCAAAGTCAATTGTTGCATCAACTACTACATTAACTTCATTTGAAAGTATTTCAATTGGAGTAGTATCACCAGTTTCGGAATAGGTAGTTGTTACCTGATTCTTAATAGAAGTTCCGCTGGTTGGAGCATTTTGTGCACGAACCTCTCCCATCCCTGCTAACAGAAGCAGAACCAGAAATGATATGAGAGAGTTAATTTTGTACACTTTTTATTTTTTAAACTTTTTAAAAGGAGAATGAGGGGTCAACCCCATTCTCATAATTCTGGGTTATGAATATTTATTTAGCTCAACTGTCTACTTTAACAGCAAATGTAAGCTGCACTTCTTCTGTAGGATCGAGTTGATCTATGTCAACCTGAATGGTACCGGTAGCACCTACTGCAGGTTGAGATGTGATAACTATGCTTCCGATCGTTCCGGAATTAACAGTGGTAGCGGCTGCTACCAACATTTTAGTGAACGACGGAGTATCATCAGTTATAGAAATGGTTGTAACAGGCTGTGAACCATCATTACGAACAGTGATTTTATAATACACTGTATCACCAGGTAATACATTGAACGGGTTCTTCGTAAAGGTTCCTGCACTACCACCGGCATCAGGTGCCTGGAATTTTTCCACAACAACAAGACCAGCCTGCACTTCAGTAATGTCAGTATTACTTCTTGAAGCTAAGTTGCTCAGATTATCACTAATAGTGATTGTAGTAGTATTGGTTTCTCCATCATCAAGCCCGGCCAAACCAGTAACTTTAACAATGAATTTAACCTGATCATTGAAACTCAGATTACCCACTTCTTCAGGTAAGTTATACGTACCAGCAGTAGCTCCTGAAGTTAACAGTGAATCAGTAGCGTCAATAACTCCGTTATTGTTTGCATCCCAATAAACGTTTGAAGTCCAACCTACCGGCTTAGAGTTCGTTAGTTCAATTTCAAGATTAGAATTTGTACTATCATTCTCAGTTACGTTACTCAGAATAGTAAGCGTATGGAGGTAGTTACGAGATCCACCAGGTGCAATTTGACCTGACCCGTTCGCTATTAACTGCATATTTTGTAATACATTCACAACTACCTGGTCATGAATAATATCAATTGCATTTGTTGTAGCTGAATAAGCCTGGAAATATACCGCTTGAGTTCCCGGTTGGTAACCCGCTGGAATAAATACTTCAGCAGTTATTTGTTTACTTGCACCAGCTGCTAAGTTTCCGGTCTCGTTTATAATACTATTTCCGGCATTAGGGTCACGGAAAGTAACAGTCCAACCAGTTGGCATTGATCCCGCATTTAAAAGACCTCCGGAAGCATTTGTGTCAGCTGCAAAGTCTAAATCGTATGCATCTTGTCCTGCACTGGTATTCTTTACGAAAAGTGTAAAAGAAACCGTAGTTCCCGGGTTAGTTGTTTCGCTTACAACAAACGTAGTTTCAGGTCCTTGACCTTCACCTAGAGCACCAGCTAATCCGGCAGCTGCATTGTTTGTTAAATCAACTGTAGGTGCTACAATAGTATTTAACCTATCAGTATGAGTAGCGCTTTCGTTAGGATCTCCTATAGAAGTAAGAGTCTTATCAACAGAAAACGGACCAGCTCCACTTATTCCTGAAGGCAACTGAACTTGTAAAATTACAACTACAGTATCTCCTGGTTGAATTTGACCTGTATCTTCGATTCCATCTGTACCGGTATCTTGATAAGTACTGGTAGGTTGATTATTTGCATCAGCCTTGTAGAGGAAGAACTGTCTTCCACTCGGGTAGTTATCAGTACCAAGCGTAATGTTGTATGTATCTGCAGTACTACCTGTGTTTACATAACGGTTTACGAAATTAACTGTAGCACCCTGCTCAGTAGAATCGATCAATACAACTTGTGCATCAACTAATTCAATGTCATAGTTTTCATTTACAGTTACAGGAGTACCGTTAACAGTATTTTCACCTGGAATATCATCATGAGTAGTAATTACTGTATTGGTAATAGTTTCACCTTCCTGTCCGGCATCAATTGTTACCTGAAATGAAAGAGTTCCTGAAGAACCGTTAGCAACATTTGCGATAACTGCACTCAAAGTATCCTGAGCACCACCCGTTATATGCTCGAAAGTAATTCCACTTTCGTTTCCATCATCAACATCTGTTAGGAATCCTGTTTTACCACTCCAAACAGCAGTTCCCGGAACATAAGTTAAACCTGCAGGAATTGGATCCTTTAAAACAAGATTTGTTGCCGCAGCTGTACCATTTTCAGAGTAACTGATAGTGTAAGTAAGTGTATTTCCAACATCTGCTGTAGTTTGGCTAACACCTTTACTTACTGTAATTACAGCATCTTCATCAACAACAGCTTTGTCAGTAGCGACTGCATTTTCATTGCCGCCGTTATCTGTACTGAACTTACTTGTTGCAGTTACTGTGATATCCTCAAACTGACCATCCTGAGCACCAGCCGGTACATCAGCTACAATTACAACCCCGTATGAATTGTTAGCTAAACCTGCACGGTCAACATTTGGTGTTATAGATATTTCAGTAAAGTTATCCGCAACACCATCCTTATTGGCATCCGGATAAATTCTGATGTTATTAAAGTTATATGCTCCATTATTTGCATCAACTGCGGTAATTGTGAACTGATCAGTTCCGTTACCCGTGTTGGTAATAATGTGGCTGAATGTTACCTGACCACCGATACTAACCTGCTTGGTTACCCCGGCTGTAATTGTAACACCTGCTACCTGTTGTACAGTTGTAACAACAGTATTGGAAGTAACAGACTGATTGTTACTACCATTATCAATGTACGTGGCAGTTGCCTGGTTACCGATGGATGAAGATGCCGGTGGTACCTGAGCAAAAACATCCGTAGATGTGCCAAGTACAACAGCAAAAACCATCAACATACCAAACAAAGCTTGTACCCTTTGTCGTAGTTTATGTGTTGTTTTCATTGTTTGAATCCTATGATTATGGTTCAATTGTTTAATTGTATGAACACTGTTTAGATTTGAATTTTGAAATCCCGTTTTAGTCCTGATCATGATCGGACCTCAACTCTTGCGGTAAGAGTTATGCTTTCTCCAGCCGCAAGAGCAGGAACTAGCCATTGTAAGCGTCGGTATTCCTGAGCTGGAATGACGCGGTTTACCTGTGAGCCATCCGGTTGTGTAACCTGACGAGTCAATGGTGGTTGTCTGAAGTCGTTAGCAATAGTACTAACGCTTGCCCCACTCAGCGCTGGCGATGCAGAGCTTTCGAGATAGAACATCTCTGGTGGTATTGGCAAAACAGGCATAAGTTGAGTAATGTCTCCACCTGTTCCATTCTGATAAGTTAGTCGATATTCAATTATATCTCCCGGCTTAACTTCGGTCACTTCAGTTGCAACCTCATTACTATCTGCATCCAATGTGATTTTGTATGCCTTCAGAACTGAAGACAATTCCCCATTTTGTGCAAAAGTATTTACAGATAAACCCAGAAATAAAACGAATAAAAATAGATACTTATATTTCATAAGTGTGTTTATTTTTAGTTATTTCGCGCTTTATGCGCTGTGAAAAGATACCCATACCCCAATATAAAACCCGTTAGATAGCTTTAATGAAGATCGTCTAATTTTCTATTTTAGTATTAGAGTATTTTAATGTTTAAAATAGTGTTTGTATTACTGTATGAGTTGTTTTAGGAAAAATATCAGATGTTTTAACATGCTACAATTAACTTTAATTAATAATCGTTTTATTGTTCGTTAAAATATATCTTTTAATGTATTTAATATGCTTAGATTAGATATAGAATTTTAACACAGATCACTGTTTATGGTATCAAAAGAGGTTCTTAAGAAAATCAGGAAGCTGGAAGTACAGACAAAAGGCATTGTCAATACCTTGTTTGGAGGGGAATATCAGTCTGCTTTTAAGGGACGTGGAATGGAATTCTCAGAAGTACGAGCTTATAATTACGGCGATGATATTCGCCAGATTGATTGGAATGTTACTGCCCGAACCGGCGATCCTTACATCAAAATTTTTGAAGAAGAGCGTGAACAAACCTTAATGCTTTGTGTTGATATTTCACCAAGCGGAGCCTTTGGAACGATCAACCAAACAAAGATGGACCTTGCTATCGAAATTTGTGCTGTGTTAGCTTTCAGTGCTATCAAAAACAGTGATAAAGTCGGTTTGGTTTTATTCAGCGATCACATCGAAAAGGTCGTTCCACCTAAAAAAGGAAAAACCCATGTACTTAGATTAATCCGAGAACTTTATACTACTAAACCAACAGGGAAAGGAACAAGTATTGCTAATGCCCTTTCATACATCAACAGGTTGTTAGACAGAAAAGCAATAGTTGTCTTAGCTTCAGATTTTCAGGACAGCGACTTCGACAAACCGCTAAGAATCACAAATCAAAAACATGATCTTGTAAGCATTATTGTAAACGATGAACATGAAGAAACTTTACCAAATTTGGGTTTGATACCTTTCAGAGACTCCGAATCTGGACAGGAAATTTTGATCGATACTTCCAGTAAAAAGGTAAGAGAATCGTACCGTAAAAAGAGATCAATGAACAGGCAAGTTCTATCAGATAAACTCTTAAAAATGAAGATCGATTCTGTTGAAGTAAGTACAAATCAATCCTATGTACAACCTCTTATGAATTTCTTTTTAAGAAGAGTAAACAGATATTAATTAATAAGTTGCTTTAACTATTTTTTCTTCTTCAGTTAAGAAATGTAATTGATCTCTTAAAGAAGAGATCGCTTCTTTGTAAGTTTCTAATTCAGAATTAGAAATCCCTTTTGATGGTGGCAAAACCAATTTAACGGGATTAACAGGCCTTCCATTCTTCATCACATTATAGTGCAAATGCACCCCTGTTACTCTTCCTGTTTTTCCCACATACCCTATTACCTGACCTTGTTTAACTTGTCTTCCCTTCTTAATTCCACTGGCAAATCCATTCAAATGCAAATACGCAGTTGTATAGGTAGCATTATGCCTGATCTTAACAATATTTCCACTTGGACCGCGGTATTGAGATTCTATTACCTCTCCATCGCCTACAGCAATAACAGGTGTTCCCAGAGGTGCAGCATAATCTACTCCATAATGTGGCAAAGGCCGCTTAAGAACCGGATGAAATCTGTTATATGAAAAATTGGAACTGATTTGCTGTGAATATTTGAATGGAGCTTTCAGCAATGCCTTTTGCACACTATTACCTACTTCGTCATAATATCCATAAGCATCATCACTTTCATAAAAGTATGCTTCGTACACCTCACCTCTGTGTTCGAATTCGGCAGCAATTATCTGACCAATTCCATAAGGTTTATCATCTACAAAGCGTTTTTCATAAATAACTTTAAACTTATCTCCTTTATAAAGTCTGAAGAAGTCGACTTCCCATCCAAAAATTTCGCTCAATCCATTTGCTACCAGAATATTTACTCCCTGATCAACCAAGCTTTCATATAGAGAAGATTCTATAGTTCCATAAGCTGTCGCGATCTCTTTCCTGACTTCTTTAGAACCAAGAGCCACTTCAATTCCATTACTCCAATCAAAAACTACATAATCTGTTGCTGTTTGATGAAATACCATTCTCAATGGAGTTCCGGTATCCGGATCATGATATGTATAGTACTTCTGATTTTGGTTTATTCTTCTTGTATTGAACTTCCCTTTTGATTTCTCCTGAATCGCATAAATATCTTCCGGTGTTACATCCAGCGAACGAAGAATAACATATAAGCTTTCGTTTCTTTTTACTCTTGCTTCTTTTACCGTGGCTTCATCTTTGACAAAACCATAAGAGTCATATCCCGGTAATTCTTCAATCTCTTCTAAATTCTGTAGTGTAATTGAATTCTCAGTTACTACCTCTTGATTCTGAAATAACGAACACGCCTGAAAAAGACATAGAACTGCCATTCCAACAAGAAAATTTTTAACCCAAATCATGTATTAGTTTTACTTTGCAGATGATTGTGAAAAACTAATACTATTTAAGTTTATTTCATAAAATCTTTGAGATGTAAATTTGATTAAACAATACATGTAAAAGCCGTTATATTACGAGCATTATTTTATATTCATCAAAAAAATTAAAAGCTAAAAAATCTTTGATGGTTGAGCTTGAACCACGACTGATTAATAAAAGTCTAGTTTTACTTACCGCTTGTTTTTGTTTGTTATCCGGAAAATTATCCGCACAAACTATTTCCGTGAGCGCTCCCTCCGACTCTCTGACTGTTGGGGAAGTTTTTAATTTTTCCATCACAGTTAAGAACTCTACTGCTTCTGAGAAAGTTGTTTTCCCTGATTCTAGTTCTTTTGGTGGCGAACTGGAATTTTTGTCATCCCGACATTTCAAAGTCAGTTCATCTACCGATAGTACGGAATACGATCTTCAGTTTTTTGCGGTAGAGGATATTACTATCCCTCCTCTTCCTGTTAAGATTGTGTCTAACGGTGATACTAATTTAGTTTTTACGGATCCACACATTCTTTTATATAAACAAACGATTTCTTCTGAAGAAGATGAATTTAAACCACTGAAACCCAACTTCACTTTCCCATATACTATATGGCCGTATATAGTTGGTCTGTTACTCTCACTTGCAGCCGGATTCTTTATTTGGTGGAAGTATTTCAGAAATAAAATCACTGACGAAATTCAGCCTAAGGCAGTTCCTGAATTTAAAAACCCGATCAACGAATTAGAATCCAGACTTATCAATATCAAAGAAATACATTCTGAGCAGATCGATAAAGATTTTAAATGGTTCTACAGTGAACTTGGAGATGCATTACGATGGTATGTTGAAGAACTCTATAAAATTCCTGCTTTAGAATCCACTACAAGGGAAGTATTGCGGTATATGGACGCTTTCGGTGTTGATGTTCAAATGGTGAAACACTCTAGAATAGTGCTTAACGAAGCAGATATGACGAAATTCGCCAAGTTCAAACCCACACTCGATCAATCATGGAAAGCTTATAATGAAGGATTATTATTTTTAGAAAGAGCTAAGATTGTAGATAGCGCTAGAATTCAGAGAATTAAAAATGAATTTGAAGCTCAATTTAAAAATGATCAGGAGGACGAATATGGAATGGGCTAATCCTGAATGGTTCTGGGCACTTTTATTACTCCCTGTAGTTATTGGATTATATTTGTACAGGTTTTTTGGAAAAAAACGAGCAGCACTTTCTTTTTCTTCACTGGATGATGCAAAGAAATTACCCGGTAATTGGAAATCTCATCTTCATTGGCTTACCGCTCTGTTTTCCTGGGCGGGGCTTAGTCTGTTGATAATCGCTTTAGCACGACCTCAGGAAAAGCTAACTACTATTGAAAGAAATGCCGAAGGAATCGACATCGTAATGGTTATTGATATTTCTTCATCGATGAGAGCTGAAGATCTGCAACCCAACAGATTTGAAGCGGCACGAGAAGTTGCAAAACAATTCGTAGACAAACGAGTATCAGATCGAATCGGACTTGTTACTTTTGCAATGAAAAGTTTTACGGTTGTCCCTCCCACTCTGGATTACAAATTACTTACTCAGCTTCTCGAAGATCTGGAAATGGGAATTATCGAAGATGGAACAGCTATTGGAATGGGAATTGCCACAGCGATCAATCGCCTTAAAGATGGCGAAACCAAAAGTAAAGTCATTATCCTGTTGACAGACGGACAAAATAACGCCGGGGAAATCGATCCCGTTACTGCTGCTGATCTTGCCGTTACTTATGGTATCAAAATTTATACGATCGGAGCTGGAACAAGAGGCACTGCACCTTACCCTATTCAGGACCCGATCTTTGGTCGTCGTTACCAAAACATCGAAGTTAATATTGATGAAGAAATGCTTACGTCAGTTGCTCAACTAACAGGTGGAAAATATTATCGCGCAACGGATACGGAAGAATTGATCAATGTTTATAATGAAATTGATCAGCTTGAAAAATCAGAAGTAGAAGAGCTGATCTACACTGACTATGAAGATGAGTATCCTTTGTATTTAGCACTTTCATTCTTGTTACTAGCATTAGCATTCACAACCGATCGTTTTGTGTTAAGAAGTGTTGTAGAAGCATAAGCGAAACACAAAAGTCAATTACCAACATTCAAATTCCAAATTCTTTATTTGAAAGTTGAATGTTCCTTTGTTGAATTTTGGATATTCAACTCTTTATTAAAATCACGCTTATTTCAATGAAGTTCTTCAAGAGCAAACAATTCTGGATTTTAAACACCTTATTCCTGGGTTTTATATGTCTTCAAATTCTAGATTTTCCTCAGCCATTCGATTTCCCGTGGATCTTTGGATTAGGAAAGTTTTTAATATTCGTTTCAATCCCTGTTTACATTTCTCGATTTGATAAAAAACGAAAACATAAAATCGCAATTTCCCTCTTATATCTGATACTGCTCATTTCAACTTACTCGATTCCTTTTTGGAAATTCAAAGCCAATATTTATTTATCCGGTATCCAAAATGATTATTCCCAAATCGTAGAAATTCTTGAGAAAAAAGAACATTTTACTATCATAACATATAAAAAACAGGGAGATTCACTACAAACAAACCCTGGAGATTTTAAATCGAATTTTACTACTAAAGAATTAAATTCGATTAAAAATTTTATGAAAGATAATTACCATATCGAAATTTTTGATGAAAGAAATGAAATAGCGTTAATCTATCGTCGGTTTCTTGATAATAGAAGCGGCTTTATCTTGTGTGATAACCAAGAATGTAGAGCGAGAATGGATTCTGTAAATTTAAATAATGAGGATTATTACCGGTTTAATGATAATTGGTATCATTTTTCAGCTCGATGACTTTCTTTTAATAATATGAAAGTTGAACGTTCTTCTGTTGGATTTTGGATATTCAATATTCAGCTGTTCTTATGTTCATTGTTCTATCTTCTTTCGTACCTTTCCTGAAATTAGCGATCCGAACTTCCTAACCTATTCATGAAGAAAAGCCATTTACTAAAGAATATCTCTGAAACTGATCTGTTTTCAGAATTCTTGTCAACCTTAGAAAAAGAGAAAAAACTGTATGTTAAAGAAAGTGTTGGATCACTAACCTCTTTCGCTATCAATGAATTAAGTAAGTCTTATCAGAACATAGTTTGTATTACTGATTCTGATGAAAATCTGCGTTTTTTAAAAGCTGATCTGGAAGTAATTTCAAAATCCAAACTCATCAGCTTCCCTTCAACCAATCATAAACCTTATGATAATGATCAAATTGTTGATTCTAGCACATTAGTACTTCGTTCTGAAGCATTAGAGGAAATCAAAAGCAGAGCAAAAAAGATCGTTATATCATCTGCTCAAGCTATATCAGAAAAGGTAGCGCCTCCGCAAGTACTTGAAAAAGTAAGCCTGACAGTTGCAAAAGGTGATAGCATCGAAATCGACCGGTTAAAAGAAAAGCTGGTAGATCAGGGATATAAACCAACGAGATTTGTAGATGAGCCCGGCGATTTTGCAGTGCGTGGCGGGATCTTTGACGTTTACCCCTTTGCAGGAGAATATCCGGTCCGCCTGGAATTCTTCGGCGATGAACTCGAATCAATAAGAGAGTTTGATGCAGATTCCCAACGATCTGTTTCTTTTCTCAACCAAGCCAGATTTATTCCTGACTTAACTAACCTGCCCGATTCAGAGAAATCAGGTTTCCTCTCATACTTTGATGAAAACACTGTATTGGTTCTTATAAATCCCGAATTAATTCGATCAAATATTGAAGAGTTTTATGAGCAAACGGAAAGTGCATTCAATGAACTGGATGATCAGGAAATATCAAAACCTATAGATCTTTATTTATCTGGCGAAGAATACCTTACAAGTATCACCGAATTTAATAATAATGTAATATTCGGTTCTTCAACATCTCCGAATAAAGCATTTCGCTTCGGTTCAAAACCGCAACCTGATTTCCATGGAAACTTCGAATTACTGCGAAAGGAGATCACACAGCAAAGTGAGTCCGGAAATCATGTTTTGATCTGTTGCGACAATGACGGTCAACAAAAAAGATTTGAAGAACTACTTGGAGAACCAGGTGATGAATTTAACTATTCCTTGATCATTGAATCCCTTCATGAAGGTTTTGTTTATCCTCCCTCCAACATTTGTGTATATACTGATCATCAGATCTTTAATCGATACTATCGCCCCAAAGTAAAACGAAGAAAGCATAAGGGCGGAATATCCTTTAAAGAACTGAAGGATCTGAACATCGGTGACTTTGTGGTTCATGTTGATTACGGAATCGGAAAATTCGCCGGCTTTAAACAGATCAGAGTAAAAGAAGCTGAGCAAGAAGTGGTTGTTCTTCGTTATAAAGATGATTCTGTTCTTTATGTAAATGTCAGTAGCCTCCACAAACTTCAAAAATATTCAGGGAAAGAAGGAACCGCTCCCAGAATCACTAAACTCGGCTCGGGTGAATGGGCTCGCAAAAAAGCTCAAACCAAGAAGAAAGTTAAAGATATAGCCAGAGAGCTTATCTTATTGTACGCCAAACGAAAAGCTCAAAAAGCTTATTCCTTTAGTGAAGATACCAGCTGGCAAACCGAGATGGAAGCCAACTTCCAATTTGAAGAAACTCCTGATCAGGATATTGCAATTCAAGCCGTAAAGCAGGACATGGAAAGCGAACAACCCATGGATCGGCTGGTATGCGGAGATGTTGGTTTTGGCAAGACTGAAGTTGCGGTAAGAGCTTCGTTTAAAGCAGTGATGGATCATAAACAGGTTGGAGTACTGGTTCCTACAACCATCCTTGCTGAGCAACACGCCAAGACCTTCAAAAAAAGAATGGGAAAATTTCCGGTGAATATCGAAGCTCTTTCCAGGTTCAGATCTAAGGCAGAACAAACTAAAGTTTTAAAGAAGCTGGATGCCGGCGATGTAGATATACTGATCGGAACGCATCGAATTCTATCAAAAGACATAAAGTTCAAGGATCTGGGTCTCATCGTAGTTGATGAAGAGCAAAGATTTGGTGTCAGCGCGAAAGAAAAACTTAAGGAATTCAGAGCCGCAGTTGATGTACTCACTCTTACCGCTACACCAATCCCAAGAACGCTGCAGTTTTCTCTTATGGGCGCTAGGGATCTGAGTGTAATAAACACTCCCCCTCCTAACAGACAGCCGGTATACACCGAAATACACAGCTTTGATGAGGAATTAATACGAGATGCCATCCTGCAGGAAATGAGTCGGGGCGGACAAGTATTTTTTATCAATAACAGAGTAAAGAATATCGAAGAAGTTGCTGAAATGATCCGAAGATTGGTTCCTGATGTTCGGGTTCGTTTTGGTCATGGGCAGATGACAGCATCTCAGCTCGAAAAGATCATTGAGGACTTTTACGCGCATAAATTTGATGTATTGGTATCAACTAATATCGTTGAAAATGGAATTGATATCGCTAATGCTAATACCATCATCATTAATCAGGCTGATAACTTTGGTCTGGCAGAACTGCATCAGCTCAGAGGACGTGTTGGGCGTTCCAATCGCAAAGCTTTTTGTTATCTGATCACCCGACCAATTCAAACACTTACTCCCGAGGCTAGAAAACGATTATTAGCTCTGGAGGAATTTTCGGATCTAGGTTCCGGCTTCAACATCGCCATGAGAGATCTGGACATTCGGGGAGCAGGAAACATCCTGGGCGGTGAACAAAGTGGTTTCATCAATGATATTGGCTTTGAATTATATTCCAAGATCCTGAATGATGCCGTGCGTGAGCTTAAAGAATCTGAGTTCAGCGATATGTTTGAGGGCATTGAAGCAGAGATAGAGCTTCCGGAAACAGTAGTTGAGTTTGATGAATCCGCCCTGCTTCCTAACAATTACGTAAGTGATAATGTGGAACGATTAAATCTGTACAGAAAGCTTTCTCAGGCTAAAACTGAAAAAGAGATCGAAGATTGGAAAGAGGAAATCGAAGATCGCTTTGGTCCTGCTCCAAAAGCAGCTTTGTACCTTATTGAAGCCAGCAAGATCAAACTGTTTGCTTCCAGGTGCTTATTCAAAAAAGTGACTATTCGGTCTCAACGCATGTGGGCGGTTTGTCCTAAAGCAGAATCCAAGCTGGCTGAAGCATTTTATGAACAAGGCAAATTTCAAGCGATTCTTAAGAGTTTAGAAAATATCAGACCTAATAAATTCCAACTCATCCAAAAAAATGAAGCTGTTCGATTAGCAATTCAGGATATCCCTGATATTTTTGCCGCTACGGAGTTTTTGAAAGTTTTGTCTAAGAAAGTATAAATCCTGAAAATAAATTGATCGGACGTAGACGTCCTGCTGGTTTAAATCCCTTTTAAGCAAGGAGAGCCTTCAGGCTCGTCGTAGTGGTCATAATGTCATCTCGCGGAGTATGCCCGAGATCTGGATCTATTTTAAGGACTGAGTTTATATTTAAGATTTAGATTCCTGCCTTCGCAGGAATGACTTTTTTATACCGATATGGATTTAGAAATTTAAATAGCTCCCTTTCTAAGCATTCATTAACTTTAAAAATGCCAATTGAACAAAAATACATTCAAGCAATAAAAGATGGCGATGTTGTAGCCTTTCCTACCGAAACGGTTTATGGGCTTGGTGCAGATGCATGGAACTCTGAAGCGATTGCTAAAGTATTTGAAACCAAAGGGCGTCCTTCTGATAATCCATTGATCGTTCATGTATCAGACTTTGACCAAATCAATGATTTTGCAGCGGAAATACCTGAAGCTGCTCAGTTACTAATTGAGGAATTCTGGCCGGGACCGTTAACGTTGGTTTTCAAAAAGAAACCTGAAGTATTGGATGCTGTAACAGCAGGATTAGATACTGTCGCTATCCGAATGCCCGCCAATGAAATAGCATTGTCACTTATTTCAGAAACCAATCCTCTTGTTGCCCCAAGCGCTAACAGATCCGGAGCACCAAGTCCTACAAAAGCGAGTCATATAAAAGCTGATTTTGGTTCTTCTGTTTTAGTTATTGACGGAGGTTCTACTCAGGTTGGACTGGAATCTACTGTACTGGATATTTCCGGAGATCAGCCAATGATCCTGCGACCGGGTGTCATCGGAAAAGATCAAATAGAACAAGTCTTAAACCAAACAGTTCATACTGATGACAAGAGTTCAGAAAAACCTAAAAGTCCGGGACAAAAATATTCGCATTACAAGCCCAAAGCGGATGTAAAATGGCTGGATTCGGAAGATGAATTTGAGGATACCTCTTCCCTGTTTTTACTTTTGAATGCAGAAACCGAACAGCAAAACGTCATAAACTATAATCAGGACTTTGAAAAACTAGCTCGTGAATTATACGATAGATTTCGTCAGGCTGATTTAGATGGCTATAAAAAAGTGATCATAGAACCCTTTGATGATCGATACGATTCTTCTATTATTCCCGCATTACTGAATAGGATTGAAAAGGCAACTTCCCTTTAATTAATAGCATTTACCGATTTATTTAACCGTATATTGCTCAGACTAAAGTAGTGTATGGGAATAGGGTTGCTAAGGCACATGTATGCTATCTTCAAATTAAACTGAGAAACTTTTCTGAGCTCTATCTTCAACTTTCTCCCCTTCTTTCTTACACATACATATGAAATTCCGCGATCTTCAAATTATTGAACCTATCCAAAAGGCTCTTAAAGAACAGGGCTATGATCAGCCTACACCAATTCAGGAACAATCTATTCCAATTTTACTGGCTGGAAAAGACCTTCTGGGTTGTGCGCAAACTGGAACCGGGAAAACTGCTGCTTTCGCAATTCCGATCCTTCAACATTTATCTGATTCTCATGATCCGGATAATCAGAGTCGTACAATAAAATCTCTGGTCATCACTCCAACTAGAGAACTAGCAATTCAGATTGCTGACAGCTTTACTACATACGGACAATATACTGACATCAAAAATACCGTTATTTACGGTGGAGTTAAGCAGCAAAAGCAAGTTAAACGGCTTAAAGCAGGTGTTGATATACTTGTAGCCACTCCCGGAAGATTGTTAGATCTGATGAATCAGGGATTCGTTTCCTTAAAAGATGTAGAGTATTTTGTACTTGATGAAGCCGATCAAATGCTGGATATGGGATTTATTCACGATATCAAGAAAGTAATTGCACGATTACCCAAAAAACGACAATCACTTTTCTTCTCGGCAACCATGCCTCCTGCCATTGTGAGCCTTTCTAAATCCATTCTTGGAAACCCTGAAAGAGTAACTATAACTCCTGAAAAAGCAACAGCTGAGAAAGTAGAACAACACCTGTTTTATGTAAGTAATGGAAATAAGATCAAATTGCTGATCAATCTTCTTCAAACAGACCTAATAACTTCTTCTATTGTCTTCTCCAGAACTAAGCATGGAGCTAATAAGATCGTGAAACAGCTATTAAATGCTGAAATTAGTGCAGAAGCTATTCATGGAAATAAGTCTCAACCCGCCCGTCAAAGGGCATTGGAAAATTTTAAAGATGGAACTACAAGAATCTTAGTTGCTACGGATATTGCTGCACGAGGAATTGATGTAGATGATGTCTCTCATGTTATCAATTATCATCTTCCAAATATTCCGGAAACCTATGTACATCGTATAGGAAGAACAGGCAGAGCCAATGCCAGTGGAATAGCTCTCTCCTTCTGTGCTGTTGATGAAAGACCGTTTTTACGTGATATTGAGAAATTAATTAATCAACGAATTGAAGTAATTTCGGAACATCCTTATCCTGATGACTCAGAGGAACCGGCTAAACCTGTATCAAAAGGATCTAACAGAAGCAGATCTAAAACTAATAACAAAAACCGAGACCGTAGAAACAACAACCGTCGATCTTCTTCAAAATCTAGATCCCGAAACAAAAGATGATTATTCTGGTCATGTTTTGATCAGCAAGGGGTTCTGTTTTTTAGAGGAACATTCAAATATTCAGTTATTATGGGATTTATTGACGAAGCACAAAAGATTCTTGAGTACAATCGAAGTCTGCTAAGTAAAAAAAGTATATTTGAAACCCTCTCATCTCCAAAGATCAAAAGAAACCGGTCAGAGATTAGTACCGAATTATTAGAAAGAAGCTCAGCGATTTTTGAAATTAAGAGAAAGAAAAGGAATAGACTTGTACTTGCACTAATATTAACTCCATTAATTTTCTTTGTTACTATTTATATGGGTCTTTTGTTAATACATTAAATAAAAATAGATTAGCTATGGACGGCACTCAAAGAAAAGATATTAAACCCGGAAGCTCTGTTGAAGTAGTTCAGAAACAACACCAACGCAGAGGAGAACTAACTTCAGGAGTGGTAAAACGATTGCTTACCAAATCCCCATCTCATCCACATGGCATTAAAGTAATGTTGCAATCCGGAATTGTGGGTAGAGTTAAGAAAATAAATTAAATGAGGCTATGGATTACTTACAAGGTTATAATATTGAAGAAACTTCTTTTAATAATGAATTTGATTTAACCGAAAGAACCCTTGATGAAGTAGTTATAAGGCAGAATTCGTATAAAAACAATTGCTTCATTTATGATAAATCCAATTCCAGTAAAGTTTACTCTACTTTTATATTAAAAAAGAATTCTAGATCAAAAATTGTATGTGAAATTTCGTTTTATTTATCTAGTGAAACAGATAAATACCTCCCTCGACCTACATTCAAGCGAGTATTAATCAAATCAGATACCATTGATCAATCCCAAAGTGATGATTCAGTTATAATCGCACTTAATACCTCTGAAATAGCAATTACTTTTTGGAAGCTAATAGGATTTCTCTCTTCTTATAATGAAGTAATCGATACTGGAGCTTTCAAAGATTCTTATGAAGTAATTGATAACAGCAAATTTATTGTTCAATTTTCAAGTAAAAATGATGCTGAAAAAATAAGCGATTTAGTTGAACTAATCGATGCATCTGATTTGCCCTCTAGTGCTATTGAGTCTCTTACTCATAAAAGTAGAAAAAAAGACTTAATTGGGTTTTTTCATTTATTGAAAAATACTATGATTAATGGAAAAGCCAGTTTAGAGCGTTATAGAGAGAAGTATTCAGTTCGCAATGGTGAAGAATATATTTGGCATCATTTTCTTAAGGAACATGACTGGATTCTTGGATTGAATCTTGATATTAGATTTATAATGGAATTTTTGGAAGAACAAAGGGTAGGCTTAGAGGATTCTTTAGGTAAAGGCAGTCCAAGAACAGATCTTTTAGGTATTTCAGATTTCACAACACTTGTTGAACTAAAACATTCAAATACAAACATTTTTAAAGAAACTAAAAGTAAAGGTAGAGCTAATACTTGGGATTTCACTACTGACTTTATTGAAGGTGTAAGTCAATGTTTGGGACAAAAATTTGAATTAGAAAAAATATACGAACAAAAGAATTTTATCAACAATGAAGGTATAAGGCTTGATAAACAAAAAACACATAGTGTTGATCCAAAATCAATTCTAATTATTGGAAACAAAAAGAAAGAGTTCCCTATTGATAAAGGAGAGGATATCAATAATATAAAACTTGACACCTTACAACGTTTCAGAAGGAATACTCGAAATATTGATATAATAACATTTGATGAACTATTTGAAAGAGCATTTCAAATTGTATTTTCTGACAAACTTTCTAATGATTGGTATAAAAAAAGTGAATCGCAAATTTTCAACAATTAATCAATCTTCAAAAACTCCAAACGTCTGATCCGGTCGCATAGCTAATACAGCTTCAACCATTAAATTGATCAGGTCTTCTACATCATTCACATTGCAAGTTTCTACAGGTGAATGCATGTATCTAAGTGGAAGTGAGATCAATGCACTTGGTATTCCCGTCTGCTGGAAAAAAATACTATCAGTATCTGTTCCTGTTCTTACACTGGTGGCTTCATGTTGGATATCGATCTTAGCTTCTGAACAAACTTTTTCCAGAAAATCGACAACCTTTGGGTGATTTGCTCCTCCGTGTTGAATAGCAGGACCTTTACCCATTTCTACTGTTCCGTGCTGTTTCTGATCAATTCCGGGAGTATCAGTCGCATGTGTTACATCCGTTACCAGTGCAACATCCGGCATAAATCGGTAACTCATCATTCGGGCTCCAAATCCGCCTACTTCTTCCTGTACTGAGTTCAATGCGATTACATTTACTTTAAGATCTTTCTTTCTCTCGCTGATCTTTCTGAGAGCTTCTGCAATAATATACCCACCTATTCTATTATCAAGTGCACGTCCAGTTAAAATATCGTCATTCAGGTATTCCAGATCCGAGGAATACGTGATCGGATCACCCACTTGTATCAACTCAAGAGCTTCTTCTTTTGAACTAACCCCGATATCAACGTAGATGTCTTTCCATGCGGGCTGTTTGCCTCCACCATTCTTAGTATCCTGCAAGTGAATAGCTGTATTTCCGGTAACTCCAACAACTCTTCCTCTTTTGTTGTGGATGAAAACCTTTTTAGCACGTGCAATGGTAGAATCGCTGCCCCCAAGCTTGTTGATATACACAAATCCCTGATCAGAGATATGCTGAACCACCATTCCGATCTCATCACAATGAGCTTCCAGTAAAACCGTAGCGACATCTCCACTGGTATTAATTTTTCCGGCGGCTGAACCATAAGCATCGGTTACCACTTCATCCGAAAACTGATCTACGTAATCTTTCCATACTTTAACTCCTGCTTTTTCAAATCCGGTTGGACTCGGAGTGATGAGTAGATCTTCTAAAAATTGTTTACTGGAACTGTTAGCCATGCCTGTATCGTTGTAATTATCTTAAATTAATTAGGCATCGAATATAACGAAAGAAGTATACAATATTGAATATTCAACAAGGAATAATGAATATTGAACTGCTTATATTTTGATAATTAAATTTTAAAAGAATAAATGATACTTCGATATTCAGTATTCAATATTCGATATTCATTGATTCCTAATTTAAAGTATGATCAAACCTGACTACGATTCCGATTTCTTTTACCATTGGCATGAGCTAACTGTACGATTCAGTGATGTAGATTCACTTCAGCATGTCAATAATGCAACATTCAGTACCTATTACGAAGAGTCCAGATTACGTTTTCTGGGTGAATATTTCGAAATGAGTAAGGAATATTACGAAGGACGTTCTTTTGTGATGGTTCGTTCTGAAATTGAATATCTCGGTCAGATTAAATTTCCTGACACTATTTTGATCGGAACCGGCATTCTGAAAGTCGGTAATTCCAGCATGGATACCTATCAAGCTATATACAACAAAGAATCTAAAAAGCTCTTGAGTGTTGCTCAAACTACAGGCGTTTGGTTCGATCTGAATAAACAAAGACCGGTAAAACTACCTGAAATTCAGAATCTTGAAGCCATGCTCATAAAAACTGATCAAGATGGATAAAAGCACCAGGTACAAAATTTTCAATGATCCTGTACACGGATTCATCACTGTACCAAAAGGGATTATTCTAAGACTGATCGATCATCCCTATATCCAGAGATTGCGAAGAGTCCGTCAGTTGGGGTTAGGTTATCTGGTTTTTCCAGCAGCGGAACACTCCCGCTTTTCTCATGCACTGGGAGCACTTGAGTTAGCCAAAAGAGTGTTAAATAATTTACTGGAAAAAGACACTACCATCACCAAAAAGGAATATGAAGGCACTTTAATTGCGATATTGCTTCATGATGTTGGTCACGGACCTTTATCCCATACTTTAGAACACACTTTGATCAAAGATTTCAATCATGAACAAATGAGTTTGGCTATCATGAAAGAACTCAATAAGGAATTTGATGGAGAGCTGGATACCGCAATAGCCATATTCACGAATCAGTATAAAAAGAAGTTTCTGCATCAACTCATTTCTTCACAACTTGATCTGGACAGGTTGGATTATCTGAGCAGAGACAGTTTCTTTACCGGTGTTTCGGAAGGACGTATTGGTATAAACAGAATTCTGAAAACGATGCGTGTTCACAAAGGAAACATTGTAATAGAGAAAAAAGGTATTTATGCGATTGAGAATTACATTATAGCCCGAAGATTGATGTATATGCAGGTCTATTTGCACAAAACAGTGCTAAGTGCTGATGCTTTGATCAGAGCTGTATTTAAAAGGATCAGAGATTTATTAGATTCCGACTATGAACTGAATTTTGCCTCTGATAGTCTGCGATATTTTATGCAAGATCAGCCTTCTGCTAAAAAACAGATCACCGGAAAGATGATCAAAGCTTATACCTCTCTTGATGATTATGACATCTACCTGAATATAAAGTTCTGGACCCAAAGCAATGATAAGATCCTTGCTGAACTCTGCTACCGCTTTTTGAACCGTAGTTTGTTCAGAACCACTTTCTTTGAAAACACGCCCTCTGAAAAGGACCATGAAGAAATTAAAAAACAGACTAAACTGAGTTTAAAAAAGCTTGGTTTACCATATAATGATGAAGCCGCTTCTTATTTTTACAGTTTTGATCAAAGCTATTCCGAAGCTTATAAATATCAGAACGAAAGCATCTGGATTTTGGAAAATGAAAACGCAGTGGAATTTTCCAAAGCTGCTGATACTAAAAATATAATTGCTTTAACAGAACCTGTCGTCAAAAACTATTGTGTTCATTTGAAACAAGTAAAGATTTAGACCAACTTCTCTAGACAAATTCAAGAAGTATGGAAATCAACCAATCTGTCAAGGGGTTTGCGTACTACAATCGCAAGGTCCATACCTCGCTCGGCTAGTACATCTTCAAGTATTTCCTGATATACCGAAGCTATTGAACCAACAAAGCCTATCTCCTTTTCTTTTGATTCTTCGAAATAGCCAAGTTGTTTATCTGCAAAAGCTTCAAATCCCTTTCTTACCATATTCTTTATGAACGGATGATCCCTATAATCACCCAATATCTTTGAAAAAGAAGCTACAAATCTGTTGGCCTGTGGCTCTTCATAGATTTTGTGAAGGACACTTTCTAATGACATATCGCTTGTTTCTTCCAGAGCATTTCTCAGATCTTCAGGCATAGTTTTGTAGTAATATGCATTCAGAATTCGCTTTCCGAAATATCCACCGCTTCCTTCATCTCCAAAAACAAATCCAAGTGAAGGAATTGACTTCACGATCTTTTCGCCATCATACACACATGAGTTGGAACCCGTTCCCATAATGCAGGCAACTCCCTCCTTTTTACCAAAACAAGCAATAGCTGCGCCTAACATATCGCTTTCAATATGAATTTCAGATCCCGGAAAGTTCTCTCTTATTGCATTTTGAAGTATCGCCTTCCTGGATTCATTCCCACTCCCTGAACCATAGAAAAAAATCTCATCTACCTGAGTATTTTTTAAACTGTTTTTAACTCCGTTTTTAATAGCTTCAGAAAGCTGTCCGTGTGTCCTGAAATACGGATTTAAGCCGTCACTTTTAAAGAATTCTTTGCTGCCATTTTGTATTAAAACCCATTCTGTTTTTGTGGAACCGCTGTCAGCTATTAAAATGCTCATTTATATTTTTTGTTAAATTTTATTGAAGATACTTAACACATTATTTCATTACCACATTAAGAATAATTTTTAAGTACATTCCGAAAATAATTTAATTTATATGACCTCAATCAGCGGTATTTCATCGGGTAAACGTCTGGTTTCTTTGGATTTTTTCAGAGGAGCTACTGTGGCCGCCATGATACTGGTAAACAATCCCGGATCATGGTCTCATATCTATGGACCTTTAAAGCATGCACCATGGCATGGCTGGACTCCAACAGATCTCATCTTTCCTTTTTTCTTATTCATAGTAGGTGTTTCAATTGTGCTGGCATTTACTAAAGCAAGAAATAAAGGAGCGCATGATGCTGACCTTTTAAAAAAGACTTTAATAAGGGCTGCCAAAATATTCGGATTAGGTCTGGCATTAACGTCATTTCCTTATTTAACATTTTCACCTGATTTCGGACTTCATTCAAACCTGATTGACATCAGAATTCCCGGTGTTTTGCAAAGAATCGCTGTTTGTTATGCTATAGGGAGCGTCTTGTTTCTTTATACCAAACCAAAAACTCAAATGTACACCCTTGCAGGATTACTGATAGGCTATTGGATCTTAATGATAGGTATACCTGTTCCAGGATTCGGAGCCGGAGCCATTGACAATCCCGAAGGCAATCTTGCAGCTTACATTGATCAACTTACTTTATCAGGACATACCTGGAAAGAAAATTGGGACCCTGAAGGTTTACTAAGCACTCTTCCTGCAATTGGAACTACTCTGATAGGAATTTGGACTGGTAGAATATTGATGAACGATCACGAATCCGAAAGTTCAAGAACACTTCAGTTCTTTATTTGGGGATTTGTTCTAATTATAATTGGATACATCTGGAGCTGGGTCTTCCCTATCAATAAAAATATCTGGACTAGCTCCTATGCTCTTTTCACCGGTGGACAGGCAATGTGTATTTTTGGATTATGCTACTGGTATTTGGATGTGAAAGAAAAGCAAAGATTCACTGATTGGGGAGTCGCTTTTGGTTTGAACGCGATCACAGTGTTCTTTTTGAGTGGCGTAATAGCTCGCGTTTTAAGCATGATCACATTTACATATAAAGAAACCACTTATTCTGTAAAAGGATGGATCTATGAAGTGGTACTCAAATCAATTGCTTCACCAATAAATGCTTCCATTTTATATGCTATAATGTGGATAATTCTTTTTTGGGGACTAGCTCACTGGATGAAGAAAAAGAATATTATTATTAAAGTGTAAAGTTTAGAATAAGCTCCTAATGGAGCTTATTCTGGATTATCAACTATTGAGGCTCAAAGAGAAAATATCCCGATTGAGTTGACCCTGCAAATATATAGTAGTCAGAACTTGTGTCGAAATTATAACTGGAAAGATCCATTTGACAAGATGTTGCATAATGACAATACTTCTTTATCTCAGGATCTCCATTTAGTGGCGTCACTCTTAGTGCAATTACATCTGATTGACTAGAGGTGCTAGCAGCAAACATATACCTAGCTTGAGATGGAGTAATTAAATGACTTGTTGAATTATTTGTAGGCCCTGAAGCACTGTCAGGATTCATAAAGGCAAACCCAAATAATAAGCTAGAAACTAAAGCTAAAGATAGAGCTGAAAGAATGTTATTTTTCATATTGACTATTTAGTTAATATTAACAATAACAAGAGGCTTAACCATTAACATTGTTACAAGTAAATTTACTTGATCAAAGTCATTCTTCGGGTTATTGTTTCCCCTTTAGAACTCAGCTGGTAAATATAAATACCTGATGAAAGATTGGAGCCATCAAAAGATATATCATGTGATCCTGAGCTCATATTCTCATTCAGAAGTGTTGAAACCTCTCTTCCCAGGATATCATATACTTTAAGTGTAGTAAAGCCACTTTTCGCAAGCCTGAAACTGATCACCGTAGATGGATTGAATGGATTTGGATAATTCTGGTTTAATCTACTTTCTGCCGGAATATCAGGATTTTCTTCTATCGATACGCCTAAATTTTTCGGATAACTCAATCTCATGTTGTCAAAATAAATCGAGCCGGAATAGGTTTCTCCTGTTTGTTGTTCAGACTTTAATTTGATCCCAATACCTGTAATTGTAATAGGATAATAGTAGCTGCTAAATGGATCTGTAGCTTGAACATTTCCCATAGAAAGGTAATACTCTTCAAAATCTGTATTATCAGCATATCTCTTAAGCCTGATCGTAAACTCTTCACCATTATCGTCTGTCAATATAGCATCAATCAAATGCTGTTTTCCATCAGTACGTCCATCAATAATAATAGTATCAGGAACTCCGAAAACAGGGATATTAGTTCTTACATACGCCCATGTGCTTGGCGTACCTTCATATGTAAACTGATAATCGATTTTTAAAGCTTTCTCACCTTCTGAAAATATGCTTTCTGTAGTACTGATCGATGAGTTAGCCATGTCTATATTTTCGCCATCTAAAGTAATTCCTTCAATACTTTCAAAATCCTCAATCTGTGTTATACCACTCCCGATCTGAACCTCAACTTGAGAAGTATCTGAGACTCCATCAAAAGTTCCGATAACATTTGTAACGCCCTCGGCTAATCCTTTGAAAACTCCTCCTTCTATAGTTCCAATGTTTTCATCCTCCACTTCCCAGTTCACATTAGCATTAGAAACTGATTGGGAGATCCCATCACTGTCATATGATCTATTGAAAAACACAAGATCCAGATTATCATCAGTTACAGCTTCTTCCGGATATAAATTAAAACTCATTATCCCTTTGATCTCAACCAAAGATGAATCTTTATAGCCATTATATTCTACATATACATAACCTGTATCAGGACTATTGCCCGCTGTAAAGAGCCCTGTATTAGAAATTTCAGCATCGAAACCTTCACTCAGAGAAAATGTGAGTTCCTCTGTATTTAAATTTACTGGAAAGTAGTTTTCATCTGTACCTTCCACTTTATATGTGAAACTTTGATCTCTATATATTTTTTTGATTGAGGGATCGATATTTAATCGTTGTAGACTCCCTGTTCTTTGTTTATTCGAAACTAACATTAAAGCATTAGCTACTGACCTTTCACCGGCTCCATCTGAAGGGGAATTCGCGACTTCATTATGGACTACTAAAGTGGTAGATCCTCCTCCGTCAAGATTCAAAGCGTTATGAGCTCCAATACCTAACATAAAATCACCTAGTTCTGTAAGTGTCATACCGGCACTGGTTGATTGCCTTCCATCAACTGTAACTAAGTAAAACTTAGTTGTATCCGCATTAAACCCGAGTGCAGATCTTGGATGTCTTTCCGGCCAATTTCCTTGATTTACTCCGTCGTTCAGGAACTTAGCACTTCCACCAACAGCCTCTCTTAAAGCATCAGTAGCAGGAGAAACTTTGTGATTAATAGTTAATGTATCCCCGGTAGAGACTGCATTTAAAGTAGTTGCACCGGCTCCATGTCCTGAAAGTACGAAAGTAGAATCTGTGAGACTCGAATTCCCCTCATTTACAGACTTAGAAACTACAACAGTTCGTACTTCTCCGTTAACGATCCAAGGATCAATAGCCTTTAAAGTTAATTCCGTTCCAAAATTATTAGTAGCAGTGCTTGCCCCGAAGAAATGATTGTAGAAAATTATTTGATTGCTATTTCTTACTCTATTTACATTGCTGATTGAATTAGTAGTTTCACCAATCTTCAACACCCCATCATAACTAGTGGTATTTATAAACATTTCTGAGTTGTTAGAATAACCGAATACTTCTCTATTGATAGGCTTTGTCAGAATTTCACCTTTCAGAACCTGTAAATTTGTAGGAGTTCCACCACTATAGAAATCTCCGTTAATTGCCGCAATTACTTCATGACCGGGCACAGACTTTCGGGCGGACATAGAGCTTGTTTTCTCGTATGCGGCCAACCTGTCCTGTGCTTTTACAGTTTCCAAACTATAAATTCCATTAGTCAGGTCGAACTCAACTACCTCTAAAGTCCATGGAACTGATGGTGCAACAATAGAGTAATGAAATGCTCCTTCCCCAATTTGTTTAACATTTACAGTATCAAACTTAACCTGCGAAAAAACAGATGCAGGAATTAATAACAAAATTGACAAGCATAGAAACTTATTCATATTTAAGAAATAAGAATTAAAAGGATTTCATTTGTAATAGAATTCACAAGGGAATCTATTTGATCAAAGTCATTCTTCGGGTAATTGTATTTCCTTTAGAACTCAACTGATAAATATAAATTCCTGATGAGAGATTAGAACCATTAAAAGAAACATCATGTGTCCCTGAGGTCATATTTTCATTCAACAATGTTGAAACTTCTCTACCAAGCATATCATATACTTTTAGTGTAGTAAAGCCACTTTCAGCCAACCTGAAACTTATAACAGTTGTTGGGTTAAATGGGTTAGGATAGTTTTGAGATAACTCAAATTCTTTCACCAATTCAGATTCTTCCTCAGTCGATACAACAATTCCTCCCTCTTTTGCGGGGGTGGGATCACTTTCTACATTATTTCTGCTGGCAGCGGTTACAAAATACCAGTATCCATTTTCAGATGGCGGAGTTACGTCTGTAAAAGTCGTATCACCGGTAACTTCTATTAGGTTATAATACTTCGTCATCTCCTCTGCTTCATTTGGAGCAGTTCCTGAATCTACTCTGTAAACAGCATATTTAACCAATGTATCTGTATGGCTACTTACATTGGATTTAGTAATCTGATCTATGGATGAAGGGCTCCACGAAATATTAAAAATATACTCCGTCTCCGGATCTCTGTTCACTACGAGATTTTCAGGAGTTTCCGGTTTAGCCATACTTTTCCAGTCCATAATAGGCTGAAGTGCATCGTACTTATAAAAATTATTTCTTAATGAATCTGCGAATCCTTTAGATGAAAACCCGGTCAGATTTTTTTCCCTGAAGAATACACTACCCTGTATTTTAGGATTCTCACGATTTATTCTGACTTGTTTAGGAACTTCGGTTGCTGAATAAGTACCGTCTCCGGTATTAGAATCACTTCTGTATAGCGCATGTCCCGGATAAATATGTCTTTCATTAGCTGCAGCACTGTCTGCCCACCAATTTGCAAGCGCTCTGTAATCCTGTCCATATGGCCCGAATCTATTAATTCCCCAATATAATTGAGGAGTGATATAATCAATAGTTCTGTCGTGTAGCCATGCAATTCCATCTCCGTAGATAACTTCATAAGCATCCATTCCACTTATTCCGCTTGGAGTGCCATTTTTCCAAATTCCGAATGGACTTATACCAAACTTAACCCATGGTTTTACTACTTGCATGCTGTCATAAAGCGCTTCTACAAAAATATCTATATTGTTACGTCTCCAGTCATCTTTATCAGTAAAACCACGTGGATATTTTATAAAAGTACTATCGTCTAATGATTCATTATTATTTGATGCCATATGGTTTGGCGGATAAGGATAAAAGTAATCATCGAAATGAATCCCATCAACGTCGTATCTGTTTACCACATCCATTACTATTTGAACATTGTAATCAATTACTTCCGGCAAACCCGGGTTCATGATTGCAATATTATCATTCATTACAAACAACCATTCAGGATGTGTATTTGAAACATGTTTTTCATCTCTTTGGCTGGTGTCAAACTGTTTTCTTTTACCCTTTTCATATTCTTTTTGAAGAAATGGCTTTAAACTTTCATCTACATCTTCTTCTGTCGCATTTCCGGGTAAGGCCTTTTGTGTGAAGTCACTTGGTATAGTTCTCATTGCTCTGTATGGATTTAACCATGCATGTAATTCCATTCCTCTTTTGTGAGCTTCTTCAATAGCAAATTCTAATGGGTCCCAATATGGATTTGGAGCTTTCCCTTCTTCTCCTGTAAGATATTTTGACCATGGTTCGATTGGAGAATCATAGAGTGCATCTCCTTCTGTCCTGATTTGGAAAAAAACTATATTAATTCCTATTTCATCCAGTTTATTTAATTTGTTAATAAGATCTTCTTTTTGAAATCTAACAGGAATACCACCTGATTGCGGCCAATCCAGATTAATAACAGTAGCCATCCATGTACCTCTGAATTCATATTTAGGTACATCTTGTTGGGAGAATGCAATAGCTGGAGCTAAAATAAATAGCAGGGTAAATAGCTTTTTCATAAAACGTGTTGTGCTCTCTAATATGGATAAAAAAAAGGCAGCACAAGGCTGCCTTTCGTGTTAAATAATTGCTTATTTGATTAAAGTCATACGATTAGTTAAACGTACACCATTCGCTTGAAGTGTATAGATATACACACCGGAAGCAAGATTTGTAGCATCAAAAGTAACAGTGTGATCACCTGCATTCTTTCTGTTGTTAACTAATGTTGCAACTTCTCTACCTGTAATATCATAAACTCTCAATGTCACTAAACCTGCCTGATCAATTGTATAGTTGATATTAGTAGTTGGGTTAAATGGATTAGGATAGTTCTGACCCAATTTAAATCCTTCAGGTATTTCATTTACGTCGTCTTCATTTGAAGTGTATACTTGTGTTGTAGTAAACTTCTGAACATCGTATGGAGTATCTCCACCACTAAAAACACCTACATAAGCAACTGTACCTTCTGCTTCGAAGTCCAGAGCTCTCGGACGACCAGCATCAAATTCACCTGTGAAATCAGGGTTCCATGCGCCAGCTGACCAGCGGATACTATCTAATGGTTCCTCACTTTCAGTTCCAAGTGCATCGTAATCAAATGCATACCAAGTTTGTGGTGTATATGGTGCATCAGGCACATCATTCAATGAACCCGCTCCAACCCATAAGTGCTTAGTCTTAGGATGAAGATCAAAACTTTCTGCTCTGATTCCTCTTAAAACAGTATCTGGAGTAGCGAACCCACTAAACTCATCCGGCTTTTGGTATCTTAATACAAAACCATTTGTGTAACCTGCCCACCAAATAGTTTGTCCATCAGCTGAAACCTGTACATCTCTTGAAAAACTTGCAGTTGTAGTTATAACTACTTCTTCGTTTTCAAGATTACTGTCATACTTATAAATAGGAGCGTCAGTTCCAACCACACACCCTACATAAATATTTCCTTCAGCATCAGTACTAGCTTCTCCTAGAGAGCAACCAGATGTAGGATCTACCATTGCAAGTCCTTTACCAGTTTGATAATCAACTTTATAAAGTCTGTTGAACTGAGAAATAATAATATTTCCGTCAGCTACGCTGGCTTCAATTCCTCTACCAGAATAACCTTCGTAAGATGTACCTGTCCAAACTCTACCCAAAGTATCATTTGGAGTTGTTCCATCTGCATACTCAATTACTTTTAGAGGAGAAAAACTTGCAGGAGTACCGTCTGCATTGTAGACATAGATAGCTCTTGTTGTAAGAGTATCAGGATCTCCGTTGTTTCCGTCTCTATTGGTAATTATTGTTTCAGTTGCGGAAAATGGTTGAACCCAAACCTTTCCATCAGGATCTACTGCGATACCATGTACCTCAAAAAATAAGTCACTTGTATTAGCAGTATCCGGTAAAAATGTATTATCGAATGTCCATTGAGCATTTGCTAACATAGGGGTAAGCAATAAACCCAATAGAATTAATAGCTTGTTGTTTTTCATAGTTCTCCTTTTTGTATCCGTGTTTCTATAAGTATTATTTAATTGTTTAGTGTTAAACAGTCTGCACTGTGTAAGCCTTTTAAAAACCGAAGATTCCTGCCCGTGTGCGATCATACATATCCATAAAATTTACACTAGCATCATCTCCTTCTACAACTACCACAGCAATTTCGTCATCTCTCCAAGTAATTCCAAAAGTACCTTGTTTGATCATACCTGGATAAAATGGTTCATGTCTTAATGATGGATAAACTCTAACTATACTGGTCTCACCGGTATTACCTATCAATAACTCACCATTTGATGCTAAAATTAAGGAAGTAATTAAACCGTCATAATTAGCTCCAAAATCAAAGTATAATTCTCCTGCGTTTAAATTACCAGTACCATTAATACTAAACTTCCATATCTGTTGGCTACCGTTAATTAGTCCTCCAACAAACAGCTCATTACTATTATCAAAATATGCAACAGCAGAAAATTGACCTGTAAACGGAAACATTGTTTCTGCTTTTGATGAAGCGTCAAACCTATGAATTTGATCACTATCAAGTCCCACAGCCCATAAAAAACCGTTATCATCAAAAACCATATCATTGATTTTGAGATCTGATGAAGAGGATACCGCCCAAACAGCTTCTCTTAGATCATCCCCGAAAGTTTTTGTAAAAATAGCCCGTATACTTTGCTGACTCAAAAAGAGATCATTATTAGGACCTACTTCAAGATCACTAAAAGCTGTAAATCTCATTGTACTGTCTGTAGGGTAAGGTCTTGTGTCTTCCGGATCTGGTCGAGGTTCACCCGGATATTTAACCACATCTCTGGTAATGGTTCCATCAGGAGCAATTTTAGTATATCTAATCACTCCGTTACGATTTATAATAGTGTATACATTGTTATTAGCATCAACTGCAGCAGGTGTAGTTGGAACTGAATTATTATCAGTACCGGGATAAAATCCCTGAGACTGCATTAATGTATATGGAACACTCTCGCTTAAAAACTCAGCACCTCTTCTGGATACCACTACTGGAAGATCTGTTCCGTGAATAATTCCCGGTCTTACAACTAGCTGAGTTTCTGATGCGGTTTTTACAATACCCGGTGAACCTCCAAAATTGATAGTCATCTCATCAACTTCGGATGAGAATCCTTCTCCGGTAACAATTACAGAATCTACTCCTGCTAAATATCCATTTACGGGAGAAATACCCGTAATAACAGGTCTGCCCTCCGGAAATTCATAGTCGGGATCAAAAACACTATTCTCATCTTTACAACTTGTAAATACCAGAGCAAATAGCAGTAAAAAAACAGGTAAAAGTTTAATATTGACTCTCATTACTTTTATAAAATTTAAAATCCTAATTGAACACTTATTCTATTTACTTCACCAAATACACCAAATTGTGTATAAGAATAATCTACACCCAGATCGAAACCACCAAGAGGTTGGTTTATACCAAAACCAAATGCAAACTCTTCCTCATCTTTTGGAAAACCATATCCCCCTCTAATAATGAATCGTTCTATAAATGAATACTCTAATCCAAATAATAGTTGTTCATCAAAATCTCTTGGGCGATTCGCATCAATACTTACTAATAAGGAGTGATTTTCCAGATCTGTTAGATCTAAAACATCCATTGAAACTCCGATTTTAAAAGTAAGTGGCAGTTCTGAATTTTCGGTATCATATGATACTTCCGGAGAAAAGTTTCTTAATGCCATTGCAAAGTTCAGGCTTTCAAATCCGGTTTTATATAGTACTCCAAAATCTAAAACAGCAGTTGAAGCTGAATATGATTGGGTTGTAAATCCTCCCGCTCCATCTGTTTCGGTTATTACTGAACCTAAATCCTGTGTGGCATATCTAAAATTTGCACCCACAGAAAACTGATCCGTAATAGCATTAGCATAAGAAAGACCAAGCACCATTGCCGTAGGATTTACAAAACCGACATCTCTGTATCCTTTATCTTCATTTTCATCAACTATTGTAGAAATGATATCCCCATAATCAACTGAAATGGCATTCAATCCAAAAATACCATACTTACCATCAGAAGGTTGGTATATCAACGAAGCTGAATTGTGGCTGATATCGGTAATCCATTGAACGGAACCTACAGAAGCAGCATATTTTGATTTAATATTGACCATTGTGGCCGGATTATAAAAAGCACTATGAGCACCCATCTCAACTGAAGTAACCGCATCTGATAATGCCGAAGCCCGTGCAGACGGAGAAACACTTAAGAACTTCATACTTGTTTGTGCCCTCTTCTTTTGGCCATTTACCTGTGTACTTGTTAGAAGTAAAGCCAGACCAAATAAAATTAACTTAGTTATTCTCACTGTTTCACCTATAAAATGATTACAATTTTTCTTATTGCTACTCTACCAAAATCATCGTCATTCGGATCTTCATTGATGATCCGCGCAATATAAATTCCGCTTACTACGCGTTGTCTGAAATCTGTCCTCAAATCCCAAAAATCATCACCACTTCCATTATCATGTTCGATAGTTCGGATAAGCTCACCGAGTTCCGTATAAATTTCTATAGTACATTTTCCAGGTATCTCATAAAAAGCAATTCTGTCTCTACCATCCTGATCAAGTAATAAAGATCTGTCAACATTAGGATTGTAAGGGTTTGGAACCACTCTGATATCTTCCATAGCTTCTCCTGCAGCCCTTAACAATCTGGCCGGATCGTAAGACTGTGAGTAATAGCGATTACTTTTAAGACTTATTCCTGTTGGCGTTAAACCTGTACCATCGTTGTTAGGATTTCCAACACTGACTATATAGTAATAATAATCTCGACCTCGGATTGGCACATCCAATTCATAAAGAGCCGGATCATTAATTCTAGCTCCATCACCATCATTTAATTCCCGAGCTGATGCAGGCACCTCAGCTAATAATCTGTATGTGCTATCTACTCTACCTGAAGCTCTGTAAATCTGAAACCCTTGTATGTCCGCTTCATTTCCATCAAATTGCCACTCAAGTTGAATTCCATCTCCCGCAGAAGTCACTGAAAAAATACTTGGGGGAAGCGGTGCTTCAGGTATTTCATAACCGGAATTAAAGTTAGCAAGAGCTCTTTCGAAAGTTTGAAACAGAGAATCACGACCGGTAAAAACCCATTCGTTTTTTGTCATACTTAACGTCTGACCATTTACTTCAGCTTCAATATCTTCGTACTCTCCTGAGCCTGCATCTAAAACATCTTCTTTAAACCCTCTACCAACTTGTTCAGCAAGATCACGTGAAATACCTGCTGAACCTTCGGCAATAACAATACGAACGCTTTCACCCGGAGCCAGAGTATATGGACCATATCCATAGTTATAGGCGAAACCTCCATCATTACTTCCCAGTTTAGGATCACCTGTTGGTTGTATAAAACCATCATAGCCGGAAGGTTCTACCTGATAAGCATGTCTGGTTGAACCACGTCCCTTAGTCATCATATTATATTCGGCAGCCATCTTAGTTGCATTAAATGCACTATTATTAGCATAAAGCTTATCATCATTATGCTCTTCAGCCATGGTAAATGGTTGAGCAGGATCATCTGTATCATCGTTAGCTGAAGCATCAGCGTGCAGGGTAACAGTTCCCACAAAATGATATGCTTCTAAACGGCCGGTTGTATCATCAGCAGATAAATACCCACCGGTTGTATTAGGTACAAAAATAGGTGCACCAACATTATCATAATTAACATCAGAAGAAGGGTAATACCCGTGCCAAGCAAACTGAGCTCTGAAATTCTCAGTCTCTTCAGGCCTTTGACCGTCTCCTCTTCTGTCATTCATAGTATTTTGTCCCCAACCTGACCCATTACCAATAGTATATCTGGAAGCTTTTACAGGAGCCATTCGATTTAAGAAATAAGGTACAAAACCTTCTACCGTTCGGTTTGGAAACTCTATTTCATCATCGTCATCAACATTTCCGGTATTAGTAAATATATATTCGATCACATGATAATTATCATGATAACCTTGACTGAACTGCATTGCTGTTCTTTGCACTGTAACTCCTAATAATGTATTAGTTACTGCAACAATTTTTCGGTCAGCTTTCATACTGGGATCAACCTCATCATTAGTAACACTTTTGCTAAAAGAGACTAATCCATCTACGCTTACTTCAGGCGGATCAAACTTACTTACCGTTTTCATCGATATAGGATAGAACTCTCCTAAACCTGTAACTCTTGGCCCAACATGCACTACCCGATAATCCCAGGTTTGTTGTTCGTCAGTAAAATTGGTTGCACCTAACCAAAGAGCTTTCATTGCCTGAGCATCCTGCCCTCTGTAAATAGCAGGCCATTGCCAACCTCCTTGTTGTTCATTAATAAAACCCTCTTCTATCTCAGAGCCTAAACTAGAATAGAAGTTATGAAATGAACCTGCTGACAGCCATCTATACTCAACTTGAGCGTTAGTATCTTTTAAAGGATAAAAACACAATGCTATTAGCAGTAACCAACTAAATTTATAAAAATATTTTTTTGACATATTTAATTAACTACTCTTAAAATGAAAATCTGATTCCAAATCTTATTGTTCTCGGATCTAAGAAATTAAAATATCTTTGATTTGGCATATTAATATATGCTTTCTCATCTAATACTTTATTTACATATTTGCTGTCTGCATCTACAAACCCACTACCATCCCACTGATAATATTTACCTTCTGTGGTATTATAATAAAGAGCTCTTGTATTTCCGCTGGCAGGCAAAGTTGTTGATACTTCAATAGGAACATATGATACATCTGCCGGTCTGTAATCACCCGGTTGATCATTTCCAGGAACTCTTTGATTCAAGAGCCCTATTTGTTCTAATACATCTTTTGGAAGATGGAGTGAACCCATATAATCTAAAAAGTCTGTACCGTCCACAGATCCGGAATTATATGGATTAAAGTTTCTTCTGTTAATCACATTTGAAACATCTGCAAAAAACTTAACCGAACTACCATTATCTAAATTAATATTTTTAGTAATTCTTAAGCTTGTACCCCAATAATCTCTTAGCTGCAGGTTATCAATAACTCCGGGTATTGAACCGCCACCAGTATATGTGATTTTAGAACCTGCTTTCCAGGATACAAGAGGTACAATCTGCCAATTAGCCAATGGTTTACCACCAAGTAATTCCGGACCAAAGTCTATAGGTGACTGAAAATATAGTTGTAATCTTGCAAATGGCTGAGGAACAGGTCGGAATATATCATTATCACCGGTTGTTCTTTCGTAATTACGTTGATCGAATGGGTTCTCATAGTTTTCTAAAGTACCAAACAGACCTGAAGATCTAACACTATAAGTGTAGTTGATTTCTCCCCAGAAATATTTCCCTCTTTGCTTTCGAAAAGTAAACTCAAACCCTCTCACATCTTCATAGGAAAAAGGTCTGCTTACCGTATAACTGTTGTTATCTCTGCTTGTGAATCCTACCTGAATGGGTTGATCACTTAAGTCTTTATAGTAACCACTTACTCTTACTAAATAGTTTTCGAGAATATTATGCTCGTAGCCCAACTCATAACTAACTGTTCTTGGAAGTTTATTACCCGGAGAAGCTACTCTGACTACTGTATTAGTGAAAGGCTCGATTCGGGTCAAATATAGGTTTTCAGGATCTGGTAACTGAACTTGATGACCGTAGTTAAAGAAAAACTTACTTTGTTCAGTAATAGGGAATGATACTCCTAATCTTGGCTGCAATATAATTTGAGGTTTCACATCTGATGTAGCCGCTGTATCTAATGCTGATGCATTTCCCGTATCGAAAAGATCAGTAAATGGCTCATAATCATACCAACTGATATTAGGATCAGAATAGGTTAATCGTAATCCAAGATTTGCGATCATACCATTAAATTCCAACTTATCCTGAATAAAAGCCGCCATTCTGATTGGTGTAGTATTCCAGACTGATCTTGTTCTACCGGAAGGCAACACTTTGTCAAATGAGCCATAGTTCACCATACTATTAGTTCGAATGAACTCAAATCCTGCTTTTACTTCATTTACTCTGTCTAACTGACTTGTAATTTTAAAGCTGGCACTTAATACAGAAACCTCACTACTGTCCCTCGCTGTACTCATACCAACACCCATTCTCATTCCGGAAGCCAAACCAAATGAAGTTTCATCGAAAAAGCCATATGGTCCTTCATCAAAACCAACTCCGCCAAAGAACATAACATCTGATGTATCTCTTAGAGCACTTGGGTTGGTTGAATTTGTAGAAATATAGTTATTGACCTTTACTTCGTAAAAAGTAGTATTTGAAATGGAGTGTGTGAATTGAGCACCCAAATTAAAAGTAGTTTGTTCTGTTGGCGCCCAATAATCTGTTGCAAAAATTCTTGATTCAATGAAACTCACGTTATCCATACTTCCTGCAATCCCAGACGGAGAAACAAAAAATCCGGGGTTACCAGCCTGACTTGCAGATGTTCCAGTTTCCCTGCTGTAAAGTCCGTCAACAGATAATTTCATACCTGAAGCAACATTACTAGTTACTTTACTTTGAAAAGTAGTTTGCTTGTATCTGTCACGAGATAGCGGCACCATATAAATGGTCTGAGTTTCTCTAAAAGAAGTTGAAAACCTTAGATCTCCAAATCGTTTACTAATATAAGGAACAGGACCTCCAAAGGTTAAATCTATCTCATAGTCAGGGTCTGAGATCGCAAAATCCTTTCTGTGTTGCCATAAAAAAGCTTGTTGTGCTGCTTGAGGACTAAGATCATTGCTTGGATCATCATCAGCTAAAGTTGATTGTGAAAAAGCATTCCAACCTTGAAAGCTAGGATATTCCTCGCGTGTATAAGAATCCCAAGCCCCATTGTCAGTACCTGTCCAAGCCACATCGTCATCTAAATAAGGTCTTAACCAATAAGAATTTGGGTCGTTAACAGATTGACCTACATTTTTTTGTTGAGGAGGAGTAACTCTAATTAATCCATCAAGGGTATAACGATCTCTTTCCCCTTCTTTACTTGTTACATTTATAAGACCGGATCTTAAATTTCCATACTCTGCACTAAAACCACCGGTTTGTACCTGAACATTTTCAATTGAAGTAATACTTATTCCTGTAAATGGAGAATTACTTCTCTCCGAACGTAAAGTAAAACCGTTCAAGTTAAAGGATACTTCATCACTTCCACTACCTCTAACGCTCAATCCTTCAACCCCGGCTTGTAAACCAACGGCAGATGTTACACTTGTTATAGGAAGAGCATCCAGACTTTCCTTGCTTATATTAGATTGACTTGAAGCAACGTCCTTTTGAACTACCGGCCGTTCAGCAATTACAACAATTTCCTCACCTTCAAAAGTCTCTTCCCTCATTGTAATATCGATATTGGTAGTAAGATCAATATTGATCTCTACGTTTTCGATCACTACAGGTGCAAAACCAATGTAGGTAGCTTTTAATGTGTACGTTCCCGGCTTAACATTCAGAATTTGATAGAATCCATCTGCCTGAGCCGCTGATCCTTGTAAAGTACCTTCAATTACAACCGTTGCTCCCGGTAAAGGCTCACCGGAAGAATCTTTAATAAATCCATTTATCTTACCTGATTGAGCAAAAAGGGTTGATGAAAGTAAAGTAAAGATGAAAAGAAGTAGTAGCTGTTTTAAACCCATATATTTTCAAATTGAATAAAAGAAAACTTTCCCTTGGAAGGGCTTTTTTCATTGAGTTAACATTTTAATAAAAAAAAATTATTGTTAAAAAAAATTAGTGATCGAATAACATTTTTTGATTGAAAACACTGAAACCTTCTTAGAACAAAATTGAGACCCTTTTTTTACTAAGAAACTCGATAAATACGCATTTCGAGTTATTCAAATACATATGTACATAATAAACACAATCTATTTTCTTTGAGAGTGTGGCCATCACCTGTTCAAAGAAAATTATTCAATTGCTTTTTTTGAACTGTCAATTTTGTCAAAAAAAAAGCCCTTAAAAAAGGGCTTCAAATCTCAAATTTTCTATCGTCTGCTTCCAAAAATTCTTAACAGAAAAATAAACATATTTATAAAGTCCAGATACAGAGCTAATGCCCCCATCACTGCACCCTTTTTACCTTGCTCAGAATCTGCATCTAACTCAAGGCTCATCTTCTTTATCTTTTGAGTATCGTATGCTGTTAAACCAATAAAAATGGCTACGCCTGCATAACTAATGATCCAATACAGTGTTGAACTGGCTAAGAATATATTTACGATCGTAGCAATAATAACCCCAATTAGACCCATAAATAAAAAACCACCTATTGAGGTAAGGTCTTTCTTTGTGAAATATCCGTAAGCACTACAAATACCAAAAGTCCCTGCCGTAATAAAAAATGTAGATGCAATGGACGCACTTGTGTATACATAGAATAGAACTGATAGGGTAACTCCGTTCAAAGCAGAATAGAGAACAAATAGAGCCGTTGCAAAACCTGAACTCATTGAGTCTATCCTTGAAACCATCCACCACACAAGCCCTAACTCAATGGCAATGAGTATATAAAATGGTGCTGCACTTGATGCGCCGGTAAACATTCCCATAAATGCACCCGAATCTGCAACTCTCATTGCTACAATTCCGGTAATGGTTAGTGCTAATCCCATCCAAACGTACACTTTATTTATAAAAGTGGTTTGGATGCTTTTAATTTCTTCTGCAGTAAGTTGTTGTGCCTGATTCATTGTACAAAAAAGGATTTAGTTCTTGATGATATACCATCAAAATACTAAATCCTTTGTCAATTTGATATATGTTTAACCGCCGAACCAATAACTAAATTTAACTAAGAATACATTAGCTGGCTCCGGATCAAACAAGCCTCTGAAATCATTACCAAAGTTGAATTCTCCATTTGGTCTAAATCCGCTTCTTTGTTGTTGCCATACCAGAAAGAAAGTGGAACCCGGACTATACTCCCATCTGAATACAGCATTACCCTGCAAAGATGACACATTAAAATCCAACGGTCTTACAGTAAATTCGTCTTCACCGCCGGCTCCATCAGGATCCACATTATAGCTTCCGTCAGCGTTTTGGGTAACCGAACCTTTATCCTCACCATATACATCAAATCCAAAACCGCCGGGGCTGTTAAACTCTTTAAGCTTTGAATACTTTCCAGAAGCAATGAATGGTCTCACATAAGTTTGTAAGCTCATTTTCGTATTGAAAGTCCAGTTCAATCTGAAAGATGTTGAGAAATTTGTCTGTTTAATATCAGAAAAGACATATCTGCTTCCGAACGTTTTATTTTGATCTAAGGCATTTTCAGCTTGCTCTATTCTTAGAATAAATTGGTCTACATCATTTTGATAACCATACTCAGGTTCAACTGAGATCTGAATAAATGTAGTCGGTCTGTAAGATAAGTAGCCCCAAAAATAATGATCGTATTCTCCTACCCTGTCTTCTCTGTGGAATTGACCAATACCCCCTGATAACCTCTTTGATCGATTTGAGTTGATATTGAAATTAAAGTTCCAACTTCCCGGCATTAGAAAAGTAGGCCCTCCTCGGGTTATTCTGTCCGAAATAGTGTCAAAATTTGCATTGGCATTTATATTAAAAGACCACAAGTTTTTAAATTGGAAATATCCACCCGCATTATAACCACGAGAGATCAGATCATTATCGAAATTCCATGCATGAGTTGTATAACTCCATAAATTAATAAACTGTAAGAATTTTGGATCATTTTCCTGATACTGAATACCTGTTGAAACAGCACGGTAATCTGCTCTATTCTGAAAACCAATATCATTCGTTTCATAACCTGGAGTAACCATTGATCCGGTAACTGACCATGTCCAATGTTCTCCACTGGCTTTTTGCAAACTCAACTCTGAAGCTAATCCACTCAAACTCGTTTTATTGGTATCAACCGAAAGTCCCTCGGAGTCTATTCTTTGGTAGTATCTTTGAGGAGCATTCTGGGTTCTTGTGATGGCATCCGTTGTACCAAATACAGAACTTACAGAAGCAGTACCACTCACAATCCAGGAACGATCATTCCAGCCATGCTCAAAATCAGCTCCTGATATGAAAGCAGAGTTATGGAGTCTGTTTTCGAAATAAGTTCCATCAATATCCCGGTTCATTCCACTAAAGAATCCACCTACCACAGTATTCCCACTGTTAAAATCTTGTTTTAATCTGCTCACAAGAAAATTATTGGAAGGCTGAGCTATAAAATTACCTTTTGTGGTATTCCCATTATCCAGATTTGCCGTATAATTTGATCTTTCTTCCAATGTTCTTGCATAAAGAGTTCCAACTGATAAACCAGACTTAGTTTTACCACTTAGTTTAGCAGCTCCAAGAATTTTCGTTTGATTCGGTGTGTTTGTATAAGTTGAATTCGTTTGATCGGGATCAAATAAACTATTTCCACTAAACTGATTAGCTTCTGATAAATTCCCCTGAGGAGAACGTCCTATTCTTCTCGAATAAAAAGTATTCGGATTACCGTAATTGTTATATGTCTTTGTGCCTCCAAATCTGAATATTTCGTTTCCTTCTAAGAAGAATGGTCTTCTTTCTGAAAAGAACTGCTCAAATTGTGAAAGGTTTATGGTAGCCGGATCTGCTTCAACCTGGCCAAAGTCAGGATTTATAGTAGCTGTTAGCGTCAGATCAGAAGTAACACCATATTTAATGTCTCCACCAATATTGGCATCCAACTCATTTTCATTGTAGTATGGGTTGTTTGGATTACCAGGTGCTCGTTCCAAAACGGATGATACATAAGGAGTAATTTCCAATCTTCTGGGCTCTTCCAGATCTCTGATACCATTTAATCGTCCGAACAAAGAAACACTTCCGGATGCTGACTGAGAAGTCGGAGCCCAAAAGTTATACTCCTGATGCCTTGCTATTCTTCGCTGAAAGTTAACCCCCCATGATTTTATATCATCTTTGGAGCTAAAACGTAATTGCGACATTGGAATTCTCATCTCTACTGACCAGCCCCCTTCAACCATTTTTGCTTCAGCTTCCCAAACGGCATCCCATAAAACATCTTCGCCTCTGTCATCAAAATACAGGATATCTTTTTGAACACCTCTTGGGTTTACAGCAAAAGTAAAAGCCGTTCGCTTATCATTATAACTGTCTAAACTTACGTACACCCAGTCACTGGTCTCATCTCCATCTCTTCTGAATAATGATGCAATTACAGAATCAGGAGCATTATCATATGCCATTATACCTACATACACTTCATTGTCTGTATAGAGGATCCTTGCTTCTGTTTTTTGGGATGGATTTCCTCCGTCACGTGGAGATCTTTGTGTAAAACCTGTAGCTACCGGAGCCGTGGCCCAAATTGCTTCATTAAGTATCCCATCTAATTTTATATTTTGTCCTGAAATTCTCACAGCTTCCATTGTAGGATTTTGTGCGTATCCGAAGCGATAGTCTATATTATCTTTTTTAAGACTTCTACTTCTCAGTTCTTCTCTTTCTCCCGGCACATTTTCTTGTGCTTGTACTCCAAAATTTAGGCATAGCAATAGTAGGGTAATGGTAAATTTCCGCATGACAGTAGTGTTTTAAGGCTTTGGTAAGAAACTGCAAATCATTCTCTCCAAATGATTTGCAGCATTTTTATTTAACTCTGATAGTTAGACGAGCGCAATTTTAATTCGTTACTCTGATTTACTATTTTTTACGAATTGAAATATCTCCGTGGAGCGTTTTGAACAGATATTCCGGTCCTCCCCCATTAACCGTACCATATACCCATTTATTTATAGATACTTTGTACTGACCTTTTTTAGAAGAGACTTCGGTATCTGTTGGGTTCCGTTCGATGTCCATATCAAAATTCGTGTATACATCTCCCCAGTCTGTTTTCATTTTCGCAGAAAACTTAGCACTCTGAGGTAAAGCGATCTCTATATCACCGTTTACACCTGTAAACGACATTGGTGCATTGGGGTCGATCTTTACAAAACTGACTTCGATATCTCCGTTCACACTGTTTACTAATGCCGAGCCGGATATATCCATCACTTCCACATCACCATTTACAGATTCGATCTCCACTTGCCCTTCCAGGCCTCTTACTTCCACGTCGCCATGTACAGCATTCAGTTTTAGTGAAAAGTTTTTGGGAACGTATACGGTCAGTTCAAGATCATTATGTTGTGGCTGACTATTTATTTTAACCACATTATTGTCTTCTGTGATCTCCAGGCTTAAACCTCCTGATGATATTCTCCTCAAACCATTTTTACGATTATTCCAGTTATCATCGTCATCCTCACCGTTATATTTTACGATAACATCCTGACGATCATGCGTTTGTACGATTATATCGTCAGCATAAACCAGATCGATTCGCAACATCCCCTTTTGTCCGGGTTTGGATAAAGGAACAGTTATATCATCCTGAGCCGTTAAGGGATTTGATACAACCAACACAAGCAATGCACTAAATAGGGTAATTATTATTTTTTTCATGTTTCTCTTATTTCTTGATTTTAGTTTCTTTTTCGGATGTAGGCACTTCCATTAACCGTCTCGAATTCCATTTTAGCACCACCGTCTCCAATTTGGATCGGTGTGGATTTACCGATTCGGTATCTGTAACCTTTTCCGTCTTTTTCCTTGTTCAATTGGGCTTTAAGTCGAGTTACTTGTTCAAAATCTGTATAGAGATCACCGTGTAAACTTTCAAAAGTTACTACAGCGCCTAAATCTTTTGGGGAATAAATTTCCATGCTTCCGTTTACAGTATTAAATCGTGAATCATCTGTCGGACTCTTTGCAAAATATACTTCAATATCACCATTTACCGTATGAGCATGAGTTTTCCCTGCCACTTCTTTTAAAACTACATCTCCGTTTACATTTCCGGCGTCCACACCATTCATCATATTCTCAACGATGAGCTGCCCTCCGTTTACAGTGGATGCTTTTACCATCATACTTTCAGGCATCTTTACTTCGATATTGAATTCAAAATGAACTTCGTCATAGTCATCCCATCGGTTTCGATTCCAGTTCATGGAATGTCTCATTTTTCCATCTTTGAAATCCACTTCAACTCCGGGAGCCTGAACATATACATAAATTTTTCCTTCATGCTCTTCCTGTCTAAGATAGATCTCATCAATGGTTTTTTGATCCAACTCTCCTCTTTTCTTTCGGATGGTTTTGGAGCCTGTTATAAGGATCTCATCTCCGTCATAACCGCTGACTTTCAAATCACCATTTATGTTTTTTATGATAAACCCATCAATAGATGATAAAGCACTTTTCTTTATCTGAATGTCGATACCTTCAGTTACTCTTTTATTTTGAGCAGTTACCTGAACTGCTATCAATCCTGCAAGTAATATTCCTATGATCTTTTTCATGATTCTTTCTCCCTTAAAGCGACGCAATGGTGCTTTCCAGTTTCTCTTTTACATTGATGTTTAAATTTCTTTCTTGGATCAGGTTTTCAAACTCTGACTTTGAGTTTTGTAATCCCATTTCAACCATGGCATCTGCCAGCGCTATAATTACCACATCAGAGTTTTGAGCTCCGATGGCGCTAACCAACCCTTCGCGAACAGTCTCATCTTCACCCCATTTCTTTAGGGTTTCTATGGTTTGAACTCTCACATTTACACTTTCATCATTGTTAAGTGTGAATAACAAAGCCCGAACAGCTTTTTCATCAGCTATCGGTAATTCTGCACTTATATTCACCGCTCTTAACCGGTCTGTTGTGGATGCGCCCTCCAGCATACTAACGATCATCATCTCTCTCATATCCTGCATTTGGTCTGTTAATTCATTGATCTGGGAATCGTTGCTGCCTACTTGTGCACCGATAAATCCACCGACTATCAACAGCACAAAAGCATATGCCAGTCTTGGCATTGTTAATGCTACAAACAGTTCAGTCAACTTTTCTGAAATATTGAACATTGGTTTAGCGGATGCTTTTTCTTCTTCAAGCATAGCATAAAACCTGTCGCTCATTTCCGAAGATGGCTCCGGTCTGGAAACCATCTCTAACTCATTATGCAGTTGTTCCATTGCTTTGAAGTCGATCATATCGATCTCCCCATTGGCAATCAGAGCTTCTACCCTTGCTGTTTCTTGTTCATCTAATTCGCCGTTCAAATATTCGGCGATCAGTTCTTCATATTTTTTATTCATCACTGTATTCCTCACTTAATGTGTGTACAATGTTTTTTAAATCTTTCATTGCCCTAAAGAATCTTACTTTTACTGCACTTTCAGTCACTCCCTGAATCTCTGCGATCTCTGCGTATTTCAAACCTTCATATCGGCTTAAGATCACTACTTCTTTTTTATCTTCATCAAGTTGATCGAGTGCTTTTTCAAGTATCTTCTTTCGTTTTGTTCGCTCGTCCATTTCACCAAATTCAGGAGAGGCACCACCCATTCGATCTTCATCAAGCTCTTCTTTTTCATTATGCTTTTTGTTTTGGCGATAATGATCAATATGCGCATTACGAGCTATGCTGAACATCCATGTTGTAAATGCCCCTGATCCTGAATAGGTGCTTCGATATTTGAGCATGCGCTCGAACACCGATTGAACAAGATCTTCACTCACATCGGTTTGAAACGTTTTCTTGTAAAAAAAACTGTAAAGCGGTCGATTGTAGCGTTCGAATAAAAGGCCCAGTTTATCCAGGTCTCCTTCCTTCACTTTCATCATTAAAGCTTTATCTGTAGTTGAGTTCACTTATTTACCGTCTCAATGCCCGAAGTTTTGTGTTCTGTTAGTTACACTTGGTATTTGGGGAAAGGTTACATGTTTTTAGTATCGAGCTTTTAGTACTTAGTATTTAGCAACTCGATACTAAATACTAAGTACTAAAAACTATCAAACAGGCACCCCCTCTATTATAATATTTCTAAAGCATCCGGTCTTGTTATTAAAGTTTAGCCTCAAAAACCAGATCTATCATTGTAAGCAGATCATTTCCGGTAAAGGTGTATTCTTTTTCTGTATCTACTCTGTGAACAAGCACCATATTCGAAGACGGATATACTCCAAGCATATGAACCCCGGTTCCTGTATGATAGAATGATCCGCCTGATCTGTTTTCTGTTGGCGCAAGAACACTCCAAAGCATTCCGTAAGCTAAACCAAATCGTTCATTATAAATGGAATGTGGTTTTGTGCTTTCTTCTATCCAGGATTCCGGAATGATCTGAGAACCGTTCCATTTTCCTTTGTTCAAATATAGTTGTCCATACAACGCCATATCTTTTGCAGACATCCTAAAGTGGTACGCCGGATATTTTGATTTAGATCTTTCGTACTGATAGAATCCATTCGTTAGAGGCAGTTTAAACTCAGATTCATTTTTAATGGTATCCGCATCAAAAGTTTCATAGCGCCCATCAAAATGATGCATACCCAATGGTTTTGCAATCTGTTCATAATATAATTCGAAAATACTTTCTCCCGTTTTCTCTTCCAGAATATGTCCCAGCACATTAAAATCCCAGTTGTTGTAGTAATAATGAGATCCGGGTTCTTTAGAATTTCTTTCCGGTTTTCCTCTAAGCATGCCTTCAGAAACGGCAGCTGCAGAATGATAAACTCCTGATCTTGATTTCAACAGATCTTCTACCGGTGCACTTTTCTCACCATCTGTTAACCCATGTATATCATCTATTCCAAGTTCAGAAAGCGTAGCATTGGTATCTATCAAACCTTCATTTACAGCAATTCCAAAAATGGAATTCAACATTGATTTCCTGATAGAGTGAATCGTATGAACTTGTTCTGTATCACCCCATTCAAAGATGATCTTTTCATCAACCATTAAAAGCATAGATGAAGAGCCTTTTTCTTCTAAAAATGCTGATAAAGAATCCAATCCTGATTGTGAAAACCCATGATCCTCCGGCCCCGCATAATCAAAGGTATATTTTTCATGGTTTGTTGTACAAGCAAAGATCAGAAGTGCAAAAAAAAGAATTGAGGTGCGAAAAAATGTCATTACAAATAAAAGTTTAGGTTCAGCTTCTACCTACTTACAGTTTTCGGAAAGGTTACATGTTTTTTAGTATCGAGTTGTTAGTACTTAGTATTTAGTAACTCGATACTAAATACTAAGTACTAAAAGTTATTAAACAGGCAACCCTTCTATTCTCATTATTTCCAGAGCATTGGTACTTGGGCAAGGACCCGATTTCAGCTTGTATTCGAAACTCATTTTTCCATCAGCAATAGATTCTACAAAATGCCAGTTACTCAACGCTTCGATTTCAGATTCCAGATCAGCAAGTTCCAGATCGTGCGTGGAAACCATTCCGATTCCATTCTTTCCTGCTACTTCCCTTAGAAAAGCTGCACTACCAGCGTAACGCTCTTTGTTATTTGTTCCTTTATAGATCTCGTCCACAAAAAAGAACAATGGCTGATCTTCATCATTGTTTAACTTGTCTAATAATTCCCGAAGACGCTTTACTTCAGCATAAAAATGAGACAAACCGTCGCCCAGCGAATCATTCACATTGATGCTGGTAAAGATTCTGTATAAACCTGTATTTAATGATTTAGCGTTTGTAGGCGCTCCGGAATAAGCCAAAACTAAATTGATTCCCACCGTTCTGAGAAATGTACTTTTACCGGCCATATTCGAACCTGTAATCAAAAACAGATCTTTTCCTGGATACACTTCGAAATCGTTAGCTACTTTTTGGTTTTCAGGAATCAACGGATGACCAAGATCTTCTGCCGTAAACAAAGCATCTGTATCTTTAATGAATGTTGGGAAAGAATAACCATCATTCAGAAAAGCAAAATTAGCCATCGAATTTAAGGCTTCAAGTTCGTAAAATTTATCGAGCCATTTTGTGATTTTTGGTTCCAGTTCCTCTTTCAGGTTTTCCAAACGCATCGAAAAATACAGATCCCAGGGAATAACTAAGTTCATAAGCGGACCTAATACCTGATTTTTTTGAACAGAGGCTGCGATAGCAAATCTCCTCACTTTTTTCAGGATCACAGACGGCTTTTCATCCTCTTTCTGATATACTTTTAAGAATTGTGATATTTCTTTGTCATCACTCGCTTTAAATCGTTCAACATGACTCAGAATATTACTGAAGCTTCCTAATAACTTTTCCATTTGGAACGCGGCATCAAACAATCCTTTTACCTTATCACCGGTAAACTTAAGAGCGGTAAGATAACTGACAAACGAGATCACAACATATACAATTCTGAGCTTACCGATCATTGCTAAAATTCCTAGTGTCACATTTGATACCGAAAGAATGAACATGATTACAAGGGGAAGAATAAAACCCGTTTTCTTTGGAAGTCGCAGCCAGTCCAACATCTGCTCCATACTCCACTCATATCTACCGGTTTTACTTTTAGTGAATAAAGCCTCTACTCTGAGTTTATCTCTGAATAATTGTAGTGGAGCTAGTTCCTGTATCAATTGCTGTCGCTTATTTATTGATTCTACATCTTTAGACTGATTGAGCAACCAACCGGAAAGCACATTTGAGCTTCCTTCATAGATCGATGTATCCATCAACTGAAACAGTGATCTTTTCCCGATGATGTTTAAGTCCTGCGCATAAGGATGGTTCAAAAAATTATCTCTGTTTATATTTCTGAAGGGTATTCCATCCCAGTTCAGCTCCAGACGTGCAATTTGCTCTTTCTTGATTTGCTTCAGAAACCCAAGTTTCTCAATGAATTGCTCAACTTTTTTATGTCTTCCCATCAGGTTCAGAAATGCAATAATTGCTCCGATCAAGATCACCGAATAAACTAAATCGTGTAAACGACCACTTGCCAGAAAAGCGAAAAGCAAAGTCAACATAAAGATAGTTAACCGTGCTCCTGATATTTTACTGCTCAACTTAGTATACAACTCAATCTTTCTGTCAATACGAGCTATATGTTCTTCAAATAATTTCTTCAACTTTGGATAGATTTAGATAGTTATCACTTTTCAAATTTAAGGACCCTATTTTTTTAAAGATTACAGATTTAATCAAAGTTAATAGTTAATTGTTATTTGTGAATAGTGGTACACAAAAAACTAATAACCATTAACTATTAACTATTCTTCAGCTCCACTAAAGTCGCTCCCCAACTGCTTCTGTCATCCGCCAAACGATAGGAAACAACAAACTCATTTTTGTCCAACAAACTATGAACCGTTCTGCGAAGTACACCCTTCCCTTTTCCGTGAATGATCCGAATGGAATAGATCTCTTTCTCCAGACAAGCTTCTATATAATCCGGAATCAGGTCTCCCAATTCTTTAGGACTGAATAGATGCAGATCTAAAATTCCGTCAATAGGTAACTCTACTGGTTCCATTCTAGTTATGAGTTATGAGTTTTTAGTGTTGAGTTCACTTTTCACTTTTAAACATAATCGACTACTCTTCGCTCAGTAACTACCTTCTTTATAAACTGCACCACCATCTGATGCTCCGGATGAACTGCATACGCATTTAAAGCTTCCACATCTTCACAAATCGTTGTCAGAACTACATCACAGATAGCCTCATCATCACCGCTCAAAATATTGATCCCAACTTCTGCTGAATCCAACTCTGCGATTTTTGCAGGTAATCCTTCCAGTAATTCTTTCATGATCTCAGCGTTTTCCTGTTTGGTTTTTCCTTCGGCAACCGGTTTCAGTTTCCACATTACAATGTGTTTTATCATTTTCAAGAAAGTTATAAGTGATTAGTTCTAAGTGTTAAGTTTTCAGAATATCCAACATTCAGTAAGGAATATCCATCCTTAAGTTAGCTCCTGCCAATTAGATATTGGATATTCGATATTCATGATTGGATATTCGTATTTAATCATCGGAACCCTTAACTTTAAAATTCGGTTTTAAGCAACCTAAACGGCTTAATAATCAATAAAGAAAATCCCTTTACACTTGGATAACTTAGACTTAGACAAAATTACCGCTGAAGACCTTGGCGAAGCGCACATTGGTACTTCAGAACTTACTCCACTCCGTGATGATGCTTTTGATCTTTCAGATTCAGAAAAAATCGACATCATTCAGGATCATTTCAAAGAGATCATGGAAACTCTTGGTTTAGATCTCAATGACGACAGCCTTAAAGGAACTCCATACAGAGTTGCTAAAATGTTTGTGAAAGAAATTTTTAACGGACTTGATCCAAAAAACAAACCTGAAGCCCGCACCTTTAGTAATAATTACGATTACAACGATATGGTGATGGAGAAGAACATTCAGGTGACTTCTTTCTGTGAGCACCATTTTCTTCCGTTTATCGGCAAGGCTCATGTAGCTTATATTGCATCAGGAAAAGTGATCGGGTTGTCCAAGATCAATCGTCTGGTAGATTACTTTTCACGCAGACCACAGGTTCAGGAACGCTTGACTCTGCAAATTGCCGATGCTCTTTCTGAAGCAATGGAAACCGATGATGTAGCTGTTTTTATCGACAGTAAGCATTTATGTGTATCAACCCGTGGAATTCGTGATGTAAGCAGCAGCACCATTACTACAGAATTCAGAGGTGCTTTCAAAGAAGAAGCAACTCAGCGTAAATTTATTGACTTCATCAAAACTGACACCGAACTCTAATCGTTTTGTCTGAAAAAAAACTTCAAGTTTACAATACACTTACCAGAAAAAAAGAAAACTTTGAGCCACTGAACCCTCCGTTTGTGGGGATGTATGTATGTGGTCCAACTGTTTATGGTGATGCTCATTTAGGTCATGCCAAGAGCTATGTTTCTTTTGATCTGGTTTTGCGTTACCTCCGATATCTCGGTTATAAAGTTCGCTACGTTCAGAATATTACAGATGTAGGACATTTAGTAGGCGACGGTGAAGAAGGCGAAGACAAACTGGGTAAGCAAGCTCGTTTAGAGCAAGTCGATCCAATGGAAATTGCTGAAAAGTACACCTACACGTATTTCCGTGATATGGATGCTTTGAATGTCCTCCGCCCTGATATTGCTCCACGTGCTACCGGACATATTCCTGAGCAAATCGCTATGATCGAGAAGCTAATTGAAAATGGACACGCTTACAATGTAGATGGCAATGTCTATTTTGATGTCCATTCTGATGAGGATTATGGAAAACTCAGTGGTAGAAAAACTGAAGAAGCTGAATCCGGTACTCGTGTAGAATCTGCTTCAGACAAAAAGAATCCCGCTGATTTCGCTCTTTGGAAAAAAGCAGAAGATGATCATTTAATGAAATGGGATTCTCCGTGGGGAGTTGGTTATCCCGGATGGCACATCGAGTGTTCTGCTATGAGTACCAAATATTTAGGTGAAAGCTTTGATATCCACGGCGGTGGTTTAGAGAATCAATTTCCGCACCATGAATGTGAGATCGCGCAATCTGAATGTGCACATGATTCTCAGTTTGTAAAGTACTGGATGCATAATAACATGGTTACCCTTGAAGGACAAAAAATGGGTAAGTCATTAGGGAATGCGATCAACCTCCATCAATTTTTTACTGGAGAACACAAGCTATTAACCAGAGCATGGGATTCTCAGGTAATCCGATTCTTCTTGCTTCAAAGTCATTACAGAAGTACAACTGATTTTTCTGAAGATGCATTGGAAGCTGCCGAAACAGGGCTGAAGAATCTTCATTCCATGATCTCAACTATTGAGAAAGCAGAAACTGGTTCCGGAGAATCGTTCGATATCGAAGGCTTTCAGTCCTCTTTTGAGAAAGTAATGAATGATGATTTCAATTCAGCTAAAGCAATCGCAGTTGTTTTTGAAAAACTGAAAGAGATCAGAAAATTGATCAACGATCAGAAGGCTCCTTCAAATATCGAAGAAGTTAAATCTGTGATCAAAACGGTGGTTGATAATGTACTTGGGATCTGGCCACAGGAAAACGCCGGAGGCAATGAGGAATTGACCAAAGGACTTGTGGAACTTCTTATCGAGATCAGAAAAGAAGCCAGAGAAAACAAGAATTTTGCACTCTCGGATAAAGTCCGGGATGACCTGAAAGAGCTTGGCGTACAGCTCATGGATGGAAAAGAAGGAACTTCCTTCGAAATTGACTGATGAACCTGCTGAAAACCATATTCAGCAAGTTACTCATCGGACTTGTACGTTTTTATCAGCTTGCTATTTCTCCCTGGTTGGGAAGTAGCTGCCGATACTCCCCTACTTGTTCTCAGTATATGATTGATGCTGTGAAGGAATGGGGACCATTAAAAGGATTTTGGCTGGGAATTAAGAGAATTGGTCGTTGTCACCCCTGGGGCGGCGATGGACATGATCCTGTTCCTCCTCGAATATCCAATGATGAACAGGGAATTTCCAATGATGAAAGCGACCATAAATAACACAACTAATTTTCAAAACTAATAAAGAACCTTGACTCCATGTCCCCTCTTGAGAGGGGATTCAGGGGTGCGTCAGAATTAATTATGAGTAACATAGAATTCAAAGAAAGACTATCCGTAGAACAAGTAGAAGAAGCCAACGATCTGGCTCCAAAATTTCAGGAAGATGGATTAATTCCTGTAGTAACCACTGATTATACTTCCGGTGAATTGCTGATGCATGGTTATATGAATGAAGAAGCATTCAAGAAGACCATTGAGCTAAGCGAAGCCGTGTACTACAGCCGAAGCAGAGAAACTTTATGGCACAAAGGCGCGACTTCCGGTTTGACACAGATCGTAAAAGAAATGAGAATCGACGACGATCAGGATTGTGTTTGGCTACGTGTTGAAGTTCAGGGAAATGGAGCAAGCTGTCATGTTGGATATCGTTCTTGTTTTTACAGAAGCGTACCAACCGGTGATGCATTCTTTGAAAAAGACGGCGAGTTAGCCTTCGAAGAATCTGAAAAGGTATTCGATCCAAAAGAAGTTTATGGGGATGCCCCAAATCCAACAAAGCTTTAGCAGTTATTAGTGAATAAGTGATTAAGTTTTATCAAATCACTAATTCACTAAAAAAGTTTACACTTACGTGACAATCACCTTATTTAATGTTTATCATTAATGTCGAAACATTAAAATAAATTATATGCTAATAAAGTCACTAATATTAACTCTTATTACTGTTTTTGGCTTATCTACGTTTGGAATTGCTCAGGATATGATGAGCACCAAGCATCTGAATGTAGATGATGATGGCATAGCTATTAAAGGCTATGATCCGATAAGCTATTTTATTTCTGGAAAACCTCAGGAAGGCAAAGAAAATCTTACTTATGAATATGAAGGTGCTACATATCAATTCGTAAGTAAGGACAATCTGGATACATTTAAAGCTGATCCTGAAAAATACGTTCCTGCTTACGGCGGTTGGTGCGCTTATGCAGTCGGAAATGGATATACAGCGGATGCGAATCCCGAAACCTATAAATCTTAGACGGTAAACTGCTACTGTTTTACAATAAGTTCTTTAACAATACTTTAGATAAGTGGAATAAGGATGAAGAGAATCTCAGCAAAAATGCAGAACAAAACTGGCCGGAGATCAAAGCAAAGAAAAACGGGAATGAGTTATTAGATATTAGTTATTAGGTGATTGATGAGGAATACTAATAACTCAATCACCTAATCTCTAATCACTCTTTACGCATTAAAAACTCCTTTCAAACTCTCGTCTTTGTTTCGAAGATCAATTCCTCCTTCCAGAATTGATTTCAAATTGGTCATATAAAACAGCCATCCTTCTCCACAACCTACATAAAGATTTTTCTTCGGGTCTTCTTCTATTGGGATATTATGTTGAGACAGCTCCACCATCACATGCTCATCATTGATCTGCGATAGTTTTACTTGCACATCACACTGATCCGTAAACATAAACCGGAAGTAATCTTTTCCATTTAATTCCAGCACTTCTCTTTCTTCATATACTGAATCCGGATAGCCGTACCACATCCAGTAAAACATATCTCCGGGTTCGTAGTGTTCATTTGCAGGACGTTTACTTCCATCCTTTTTTGTTGCTCCGGCACTTCTCAGAAACCAACTTTCTAATCCTTCCTGAGTAGTCCATGCATCATAGATCTTCTGCATTGGTGCCTTAACAGCTATTTTCTTTGTAAAGCTTTTCCATTGATCATTCATAACAACAATTGTTTGGTGAATATGAAATTAAATCTAAACCCAACGTAATTACAAAATCAATTTGTAAATAACTGGATAAGTAGATAAGATATCCCCCACATTATTTATTTACTAAGATGAAAAAAGACATTAGAGCATATCACGATAAACAGACTGATTCGAATAAAAAGATCTGCGATCTACTTTACAAAGAGATCAATAAAACGCTTACTGAAGCAGAAAATAAGTTGTGGCATGCTCATCCGGTATGGTTTTTGGATGGAAACCCGATTGTGGGATATAGTAAACTCAAAGACTGCATTCGATTGATGTTCTGGAGCGGTATGGGCTTTGAAGAAGATCAACTAAAGCCCGGAACCGGAAAATTCAAAGATGCTTCAATCAGATATACTGATGTTGACCAGATCAATACTAAAGATCTGGAACGATGGCTCGATAAATCCCGGGAAATTCAATGGGATTACAAAAACATCGTAAAACGAAAAGGAAAGCTGGAACGACTAAAATAAGATCCGATAATGGCTACTAAAAAAGAAATAAATTCTGACCAAATGGAAGAGTTGATCAAAACATTGAAATCCCGTTTTGAGGGAAACATGCATCGCCATGAAGGTTATGATTGGGATACTATTCAATCCAAATTGGAAGCTGATTCTGATAAACTTTGGTCGTTGAATGAAATGGAAATTACCGGCGGCGAACCGGACATTGTAAAACTTGGTGATACTGATTCAGATTATCTTTTTGTGGATTGCTCCCCGGAAAGTCCTAAAGGCAGACGAAGTCTATGCTACGACCGAGAAGCACTGGAATCCCGAAAAAAATATCCTCCCAAAAGTTCTGTGATCGATGTCGCTAATGAAATGGGAATTAAGCTTTTGACCGAAGAACAATATTACAAACTACAGTCTTGTGGTGAATTTGATACCAAAACTTCCAGCTGGATATCAACTCCTTCTGAGGTAAGAGAACTAGGCGGTGCACTGTTTTGTGATCGGCGATATAATCAAGTCTTTACGTACCACAATGGTGCTGATTCGTATTATGCAGCAAGAGGGTTTCGTGGATGTTTGAAAGTTTAAGAATTACATTTAACCATGAATCTTGAAAAGAATAAACAGAATGCCATTTCCTTCTACAGAACAGCTTATGAAGGGAATCCTACCAAAGCCATTAAAGACTATGCTGGTAAAGAATACATACAACACAATCCAGATGTAGCTGATGGTTTACAAGGCTTTATAGATTATTTCGAACGAATGCAGAAGGAATACCCTGATAAATCTATTGAGTTTGTACGATGCATTGCTGAAGGAAACTTAGTAGCACTTCATACACATCAAACTTGGCCGGGAAATGATCAATATGTGACGATGGATTTCTTTCGGTTTGATCAAAATGGAAAGATCTGTGAACATTGGGATGCCATTCAGCAAATTCCGAAAGAGTCGGCTAACCCAAATACAATGTATTAAAGCAACCCCGCTACGTACATTTCTGATAAAAACTATAAATATCCCTTTTCCAGCAGATATTTATAATTATCTGCTTTAGAACCGATATTATTGATTATCTGCTCTAGAACAGATATACTGCTTACTAAAAAGATATGATTGCTGTTCTTACAGGCGATATTGTAAATTCTCGCAAGGGTGAAACAAAGAATTGGTTAACCGCCCTCAAAAATGTTCTCAGTCACTACGGAGCAGAGCCAAAAGATTGGGAAATATACAGAGGCGATAGCTTTCAGTTAAGTGTAAAACCTGAAAATGCATTTATTGCTGCTATTCACATAAAAGCTGAAATCAAAAAAACAACTTCTCTGGATGTAAGACTTGGGATTGGGCTGGGAGAGGAAACTCATAAAGCAGACAAAATCACAGAATCAAATGGATCTGCTTATCAATTATCGGGTGAAGGTTTTGATCTACTAAAAAAGCAAACTTTGGCTTTTAAGTTGCAAAATAAAGAACTAACACAGGAATTAAATCTAATGCTGGCGCTTTTACTTTTAACTGCAGACAGATGGAGTAATACAGTTGCTGAAGTAATTAAAACAGTTATCGAGCATCCGGAAAAAAATCAGCAAGAGATTGCCCAGATTCTAAACAAATCTCAAAGCAACGTAAGCGAAGCACTTAAAAGAGGAGGCTTCGAAGAAATAATGAATATGAATAAATTCTATCAAGCCAAAATTTCAGTTTTATGAACATCCTTGCTCTAAAATTAATAATTGCTCATCTGATAGGTGATTTCACTTTTCAACCTGATAAATGGGTAAAGGATAAAAAGCAAAAAAAGCAGAAATCTAAATTTCTGTATCTGCATCTTGGAGTTCATGCATTAGCTCTGTTGGTATTATTGGAACTTGAATGGAATTATTGGTTCATTTTTGTAACGATTATTTTGAGCCATTTCTTGATCGATCTTATCAAATTAAAACTGGATGGAAAGATAAGTCCCCGATTGCTTTTTGTGACTGATCAATTAGCACATTTTTCGATTATTGCAGCGCTTGTCTATGGGTATGAACCTTTTCAGATCAATCTCTCAATTCTGTATTCATATGAATCTCTGATTCTGATTCTTTCATTACTAAGCCTAACTTACGTCTCAGCTATAGTTATGAAAATGATAATGAGTACATGGGAAATTGAGGAAGATAATCTTAAAAACTCGTTGCAAAGTGCCGGAAAATATATAGGAATTTTAGAACGCCTTTTTGTCTTCGGATTTATTCTGTTAGATCAATGGCAGGCAATAGGTTTACTTATAGCAGCTAAATCCGTATTTCGGTTCGGAGATCTCTCAAGAGCAAAAGATAGAAAGCTTACCGAATATATCTTAATTGGCACTTTGCTAAGCTTTGGATTAGCAATAACAATTGGTGTGGCTTTCAAATATTTTGTAAGCCTATAAAAATAATCTATTAAGTTGAAGAACATTAAAAAACTTTACTCACACTTCTTAATAAACTCTCTACAATTTCCCTCTCTAAATAATCTGCCGCTTCACGATATTCTCTAAACCATAATTAACTACTTTAGATACGGAATAAATTCCTTGCAGGAATACTTGACTAAAATCAGCCCTATTCAAGTTCTCGAGTCAAGGACTTCAGTCCGCTGGGCTTAACAAAGAACTAAATTCTCTTTAAAACCTCTTCCGCCAAAAAATCCACAGCTTCCGGACATTCTCTGAACCATAATTCCGGCTCAACTAATTCAACTTCAGACACTGCTAGTTGATCTTCATTATCCCACATAACATCAACTCGTGCATAAGCAGGTAATGGATTACATGCATGTACTACATCTTCTGCAAATGTGATCTCTTCTTTTGAAGCTTCATAATTATGAACGGTTCCACCAAAATCATCCTGCACTCTGAAATCTCCCGATTTTGCTTTTTTAAGAATAGCATGGGTAAACTTCCCTCCCATCACCATAAACGAAACCTCGCCTTTTGTGGCAATGTTATACTGGAATGGCTGAAGCATCATATCTTCTTTTGCAATTAATTCTGTAAAAACTGCTTCATGATCAGCAATATTATCTGAATTGAGCTTATAAGTATGACGAGCGGCTCCGGCAACGGTTGGCTTTAAAATCACATCTTTCCAACCTGCTTCATTATAAATATCTGAGAGAGATCTTCTTTCCCCTCTTTTGATATACAAGGTCTCTACAATTCTGACACCCTTTTTCTCCAGATCACGGAGATAATGTTTATCCATATTCCAACGGATGGTAGAAATATGATTGATGAGTTTTGTTTGAGTTTCAACACAATCTAGCCATTGTTGAAATTCCTCAAATCGATCAAAGTAATCCCAGGTAGTTCTGAAAATGACGCATTTAGTAGAAGTCCAGTCGAAATCAGGATCTGCCCAGTCTTTACGAATCACATTTAGATCGTGTTTCTCTAAAGCTTTTTTGAGCAGCTCCTCTTCCGTTAAAATGTTTTGAATGTAGTCATTCACTTTCTCCGGATTCAAATATCTGGATTCTGTTAAAATGACCACATCAAATTCACTCATTTTCTGCTTCTTTTTCTAGCACCGCTTTTGCGCTTTCCTTTTGGAAAACCGCCATCGTTACTTTTTCTTCTTCCGCCGCCGCTTCTTCCACCACCACCGGAATTGCTCTTTTTATCATCCTGAGCACGCTCAACAGCAACATCTCTGCCTTCAAACTTAGCACCGGTTACACTGTTTGTCAATGCACTTTCATATCCGGTTTCTACTTCAAAGAATGAGAAATTATTCTGAAGATCGATCTTACCGAAATCAGGCTTAGAACCATTTAGTTGCTCATTTACCAGTCCCATCAAACGAACAGGATTAAGTCCGTCTCGTCGGCCTACATTGATAAAGAAACGCTCATAACCTGCTTCTGTAATTCCGCGATCTCTACCGCCACTTCTGCCACCACGATCATTTCTTCCACCGCGATCGTTATTTCTGCTTCCTTTTCGATCATTACCGCCTTGAGCATTCAGATCATTGGAATTAGAATAGTAATCCAGGAATTGATTGAACTCTACAGACAGGAATTTCTTGATCAACGCTTCACGATCAAGATCAGCGAGTTTTTCCATCGCCTGTGGTAAAAACTTCTGTAGTTGATCTTCATTAACTTTTGTGTCCTTGATGGTATCGATAAGATCCAGCATTCGAATTCCGCAGATCTCTTCACCACTTGGTACTTCTTTTTTGATGAAACCTTTACCGGACATCTTTTCCAGATCGCGAATTCTGCGAGTTTCTCTGGTGTGGATTATTGAAATCGAAATACCAGAATTACCGGCACGACCTGTTCTTCCACTTCTGTGAATATATACTTCCAGATCGTCAGGTAGATTGTAGTTAATTACGTGAGTTAATTCGTTAACATCTAATCCACGAGCAGCTACATCCGTTGCTACCAATAATTGCAGATCTTTAGTTCTGAAACGATTCATTACATCATCACGCTGAGCCTGTGAAAGATCACCGTTGAGCAGATCAACATCATAACCGTCTTTGTTCAGTTTAGTAGCGATTTCGGAAGTCTCACGACGTGTTCTGCAGAAAATAATCCCATACACATCAGGATTCATGTCTACAATTCTCTTAAGCGCTTCGAATCTGTTTTTTGCATGTACCATGTAATAATGATGCTCAACATTCTTTGCACCGGCATTACGTTCACCAACCTCGATCTCTTCAGGATTGTTCATGTACTTCGCTGACATCTTAGCAATTGCTTTCGGCATCGTTGCTGAGAATAGAAGTGTTTGTTTCTCTCGGGGAGTATCAGCTAGAATTGCATCCAGATCATCCTGAAAACCCATATTCAGCATTTCATCAGCTTCATCCAATACAAGCGTTCTTACATTACGAACATCAAGTTTTTTTCTGTTGATGAGATCCAGCATACGTCCCGGAGTTCCAATCACTACCTGACAACCGTTATTAAGCGCTTTGATCTGAGTAGAGATATTAGCTCCACCGTAAACAGCTACTGTTTTAACACCTTTCTGATACTTTGCGAAATCCTTAAGATCACGAGCGATCTGAATGGCTAATTCACGAGTTGGTGAAAGCACCAAAACCTGAACATTATCAGAATTTGTATCAATTTGATTTAAAGCAGGAAGTCCGAATGCACCGGTTTTACCTGTTCCTGTTTGCGCTAGTGCAATAAGGTCACGCTGCGAAGCGAGAATAGTAGGTATTGCTAATTCCTGTACTTTTGTGGGTTCTGTAAACCCTAGTTTTTCAACTGCGTCGAGCAGTTCTTGTTTTAAACCTAGTTCTTTGAACGTTGGCATATAATTTTAACCGTTTTTATCCCGTTCAAAAACTGTGCTGTGAGTATTCCTGCCCGGGTCATTTTATTATTAGAGGTGAGCTAATGACAAGAGGCAAGCGGGACTGCTTGATTCATAAAAGCCAGCAATGATCTATAAACCTGAAGGTTGTTACATTTCCAGTCTTATCGCAAACTCACGATTCAGTAAGCTCTAAATATACGGATTAATTCTACCAATAATGAGATCCTTCCTATAATTCTTTTTAATAAAAGATTTCCTGATATATGCTCGAACTTTCCTAAAGATTTTTTTTATTTTGGCACCAGAAATTTAAACCGGATATCAAAAATTACATGTCTGTTAAAGCACACTACCCAAAAGCACTGCAAATAAGAGAACTGGAACAGAAGATTACAAGTGAGTTAAATCTTCAGGGGTTTATCTTATCCAGAACTATTTGGGGAACTTCGATCTGCTCTGATGAAGTAAATAACTCGTTCAATATTTTCAGCAGATTATTTGTGGGCCCGGGTCCTTTCAGGTTTGGTGGAATTTCAGGACTACCTTTTACCGGGAAAACAGGCGTGATGGCTTTTGCCAGTCATATTCCAGATAAAGGAGGAGCTTTTATTTTATACGGTCCACATATCGGAGTATCTAAAGAAGGAAAATCCGGAGAAATCCTTCGACAAAGACAAGATTCTAACTCTACTTGTTGCGGTTCTCTCATCGCCGGATTATCTGCAATTCAAAATCCTTCAACTATTGGTGAAGAAACTGCATCTGATTATCAACAAGCTCAGGTTGTTAAGATGCTGAATGCCGAAAGAGATCAAATTCTAAGCGCTGACGATCAGATCAAAGAAGTGACTGAAAAAGCTTATGAAAAAATTCATACCCAAGTGAAAGAGCTTATCCATGATTGCAAAGATGCACTTGTAGGCAAAAAATTATACCTGATGGGTGGAATTGTGATCAACACCAATTGGGACGAAGAAGATTTTTTCGATATCAGAAATTCAGAAGTGATCGAACTTACCTGAGAAATCTTTCCCAAGGAGATTTTTTTGTGATTGCGCCAATAAGAGCTACACCAACTATTATTACATGTATAATAGTTTTCATTCCGTTTGCAACTTCAGGAGAAATCATATAAATGTACCGCCCTCCCAGCCAGTTGAAGATCATATAGAAAACAAAGCCAATCATTAAATTTCCAAAGAATCGGATAGAGAATAAAGCCGCAGGGTGGTAATCACTGTCAAGTTTCTCCTCGTATTCTCGATCCAGCTCTTGTTTACGGAGGTCTCTCTCAATCTCACTTTCAAATTCCTTCTGCTCTAATTCTCTTTCTATTTTATTTTTCATATTCAGGGTTGCCACAAAAACACTGAAGCACAAAATTTTTAGAGATTTTGTGTTTTAGTGGATCATCTATATTGTTTTTATTGCTCATATCCCAAAATAACAAAGTGGACTAATAATAAAAATCCAGACCATGCCTGTAAATGATAAATAATTTGATGACAGTTGTTGAACAGTAAAATATATAGGGTCATCCCGAACTTGTTTCGGGATCTTGCGAAAAGGCTTTAATTTTTTTCTTGATTCCCAGTCTTTTAATGTTTCAAACCAATCCTTTAACACTGGTTTATAATTCTTCGATTATTAGTATGAAAGTATACCTAGCCTTTGTTTAGGGTAATTCAGACAGCTTCAAGAACTATTCCTTACAAAGATCCCGAAACAAGTTCGGGATGACCTTGAGTGGCTACAGTTCAAAAGTGTTGCTAAATTATCTTCGTGCGTATACTGCTTTAGTTTTGAAGATTTCAGGAAAAGCTCCCAACTACACCGACCTTTAGAATTATTTCCACTATCTCCATCACCCCGCTTTCAGCGAAATGATGGATAGCTATTTCTCCGTCTGTCGGGCTTTGCACGGCTGACGGATTTTGGTTGCGGAGATAGGAGCACAACCTCGGAGTTCGCGCCAATAATTCTTGTCGGGAGCTTTTGGTACTGGAGCCTGTGCTGAGGAAGCTCAGTATCGGTACAAAAGTACATGAACATGTATAAATTACTCGATGGTTATTAGAAACCAGGGGATAAATCCCCTTCTAGCTTATGTTCAAGTCTTAAACTCGTACATAAAAAGCAAGGACTTTAGTCCTGCGACTAACCTTACAACAAGCAAAGGAATGGAGGTTACTTTCATTGAGGCTTTTCCTTAAATTCACATTCCAAACGAGAGCAATCAGTACTGCCACAAAATCACTAAAACACAAAAAATTTGGTAGTTTCGTGTTTTAGTGGCCTTTTATTTTTCCTCATACATAAACTCGATCATATTCCCATCAGGATCGGCAATAAATAAGAATCTTCCCTTTTTTCTGTTTGCCGGACCACTCATGATCGTTACTTCTTTTTCTCTGAAGTATTTAGCCAGCTCATCTATTTTTTTAGGCGAGTCAACATAAAACCCAAAATGGTCTACACGAAAATCTCTGGAAGTTGGGTCATAACTGGTTTCCGCTTCAACGATCACCATGGTATCTCCTCCACCAATATCGTAGACAGCCATACTTTGTCCCATTGTTCTGATAACTTCAAAGCCAAGAATGTCTCCGTAAAATTCTTTGGATGCATCGATCCTGTTTACCCGAATAGTAATGTGATTTAAACCTGAAGGCGTAAAATTCATTTTGTTCAATTAAAAATTAAGTATTGTTCAATAATCAATATCTTAAGTTAATTCTTAATTGTATAATTTCATTCCGAAATTCTTTCAAATCATATTTATTCGTGTCAACATTTTACATTGTAGCTACTCCGATTGGTAATCTTGGTGATCTTTCGCCCCGGGCGGTAGAAGTTTTAAAATCTGTAGATCATATTGCTTGTGAAGACACCCGTACTTCCGGCAAATTATTAAGCGCCTTTGGAATAAACACTCCAAAGTTTTCGTTTCATCTTCATAATGAGCATCACAAAGTTGAACACGTTTTGAATATTTTGAGAGGTGGACAATCGGTTGCATTGATCTCCGATGCGGGAATGCCGGGTATTTCTGATCCGGGATTTTTGGCCGTTCGGGCTATTAAAAAAGAAGGAATTACGGTTACCGTTATCCCCGGACCTGATGCCGTTACTACGGCTTTAGTGGCTAGTGGACTTCCCTGTGATAAATATTGTTTTGAAGGATTTCTTCCACCTAAAAAAGGACGACAAAAACGACTGAAAGAACTATCTGAAGAAGAACGGACGATCGTGTTCTATGAGAGTCCACACAGAATTGTGAAATTACTCAAAGAACTGGAAGAACACTTTGAACCGGAACGATTAGCAGCGGTTGCCCGTGAACTCACAAAGAAATTTGAAGAAGTGGTACGAGCTCCTATTTCAGAATTAAAAGAAGACTTTGAAAACAGAGCTTCCATCAAAGGAGAAATCGCAGTTGTTGTTGCAGGAAAAGGGTATTCGGAATGATAGTAAATGTTTGCAGTGCTAATCCAACGGAAGTAGCTACCGTCACCCTCAACTCGATTCAGGGTCTGTAGGGTGTGATTCGTTGAAACTGATAAGAGCTAATTCAAAGCCGTGTTCCTCACAGATGCTGAATCAAGTTCAGCATGTCTCTGTATATTCTATTGTTCAAAAACAGTAATCGAATTAACTATCATCTACATGAGTGACTTTTACTATATTATTTTCCAAAATTCGAATAAGAAATAATTGATGAACAAATTTCTCGAAAACAAATGGGCATTATCTATTACAGCCGGAGTTCTACTCGGATTAAGCTTCCCTCCTGTTGATCTATCATTTCTGAGCTTCCCCGCATTTATTCTACTTTTTTTACTGGCTGATAAATGTGATTCCAACAAACAATTGGCTTATTACAGTTATGCGGGATTTGTAGTCTGGAATCTGATCACAACCTACTGGTTAATGATGGCAAGTCTGGTTGCCGGAATTGCAGCCGTGCTAGCAAACGCTGCTATCATGACCATTCCCCTTGTTCTATTTCGGGTCTGTTCAAAGCGATTTGATAAAGCATGGCTAATCGCTCTTTTGCATGCTTCCATTTGGGTGAGTTATGAATTCCTGCACCATAATTGGGATCTTTCCTGGCCTTGGTTAACACTTGGAAATGCATGGGCAAATCAGGTTTCTCTGATCCAGTACATCTCAGCTACCGGACATCTCGGAATTTCTTTTTGGGTGATCTTTACCAGCTCTTTAGCTTTTCTGGCTATTAAAAATAAAAAGCAATCTATTGCTCTGGCGGCTACTTTTGCCCTGCTGTTGCCATCCGGAATTTCACTCATGATGTTTTTAGGGTCAACAGAAGCACCGGCAGCCAAAAAAACCAGTGTAGCAGTCATTCAGCCCAACCATGATTCTTATGAAAGCCATGGTGGATTAGGAAGCCATTCTGTGTTGATGGATAGTCTTTTCAGCATCACGAGCAAAGTGATAACCGATGACACCGAACTTATTGTATGGCCTGAAAATGCGGTTGATGCAGGAATTTACATGAATTCAAGAACGGCTTTAAGTATTTCAGATTCAGCACAAGCCTGGAATGCTTCGTTGATTACCGGAACCGGTTTATTTGAACTGTATGAAGAGCCTCCAACTTTGTACAGAGATATGGTTAATGGACGAGCAAGAAACTACTTTAACGCCGCTCTTTATGTTAATCCAGATGGCGAACGTACCCGTTACGACAAACATAACTTGGTGCCCATTGTAGAACGCTTCCCATTCGTGAAATTCTTTAATGCCATTGATATATTTGATTGGTTGGATTGGGGAAACATTGCAGGATTTGGTAAAGGGTTAGAAGCCACATCACTCAAGACAAACAGTTTTACCACTCAGGGATTGATCTGTTATGATTCTGTGTATCCATCGTGGATCAGAGAGTTTGTAAAAGACGAAGCTGATTTTATAACCATTATCACTAACGACGGATGGTGGGGAAATACCAGTGGACATTATCAGCATTTTGCGTACGCCCGATTACGAGCCATTGAATTTGATCGCTGGATCGTGAGAAGTGCAAACAACGGATTTTCCGGCATCATAGATCCTGAGGGCAATGTACTCCAGAAAACAAACTACTGGGAACGTACCGGATTCACTTTTGATGTTCCTTCAAAATCCACCAAAACCATTTATACCAAATTCGGAGACTGGCTTGGATATTTGTGTCTGATTTTAAGTGTTGGTGGGTTGGGATTCATCTCGTTTACTAAGTTCCAAAATTTTCGCTTTAATCAGGATAATTAAGTATATACGCAATCTAATCCGTGTGTATATAAGTTGTGCACATTAAAAAATAACCTAGTAAATCATGGAATTACCTAAATATCACGAAACTTTTATACCGATTTTGGAAACGTTAAGCTCTAATGATTCTATAAGCAGTCGGGAATTAGCTTTAAAAGTTCGTGACGTATATTATTCGGATTTACCTAAAGAGCTTTTAGACAAAAAAACTAGCACTGGAGCCAATACATTAATTGATCGAATACTTTGGGGTAAATCCTACTTAAAAATGGGTAAATTTGTTTTCTACCCAAAAAGAGGAATGGTGCAAATCGGTGAGAAAGGAATACAAGCTTTGGCAAGTGGACAACTTCTATTGACAGACTTACAAAATGACCCTGACTTTATCCAACACCGCTCATCTGTAAAAAGTAAAAAAGATAATGAAACAGAATTGGAAACTGTTGATGTTGATAATGCATCTCCACAAGACTTAATCGATACTGGATTTGAAACAATTGAAACCGAAGTTAAAACCGAGATTCTTGATAAACTTAAAGATCTTGATCCTTACTTCTTTGAAAAAGTTATCTTGATTTTACTCAAGAGAATGGGTTATGGCGATTTTATTGAAACCTCAAAGTCAGGAGATGGCGGAATAGATGGAATTATAAATGAAGATAAGCTTGGACTTGAAAAGATTTACACTCAAGCAAAAAGATACAATGAAAATAAAGTACGTGAAAAGGATATCAGGAATTTCATTGGAGCAATGAGTGGAGATACTTCGAAAGGAGTATTCATTACAACATCTACTTTTGACGATTCAGCAATTAAGAAAGCAAGAGAAGCTCATCATTCGATAATCTTAATTGACGGACCTAAGCTTGTGGATTTAATGCATCAATACAATGTTGGAGTTCAAGTAAAAACCACTTATGAAGTGAAAGAAATAGATAACGATTTCTTTGAAGGAGAATAAATGAATTATGGCTAATAAGTGGGGAATTCCAAGTTATGTAGAAACCATAGTAAAAGAGCGAGATAAGAATTGCGTTTATTGCGGTGTAAAATTTATAGAGACAGATGCTTCAAGAAAATCACAACCCTAATGGGAACATATTGTCAATGACACAAGAATAAATAAAGAGCATAATATCGCTTTGTGTTGTATTTCTTGTAATGCAAGTAAAGAGCTAAACTTTTGGAAAATTGGCTTCAGAGTGATTATTGCAAACGAAATAGTATTAATAAGGATTCTGTTGCACAAGTAGTAAAAGAAGCAATCATTAATCCACCGGTATTAAAATAGAAATACGTCCATATCACACTCTCCATCAAAACGAAATAGATGTCATGATAAATGAAATTTCGAAGGAGTTTCTTCTTCCTATTTCTAGCGGGAGAAAATCTACAAGCGTCTTACTTGATAAATATTGGGTTGCGTTTTATGGAAGTGAAATAATCGGAACAGTTGGCGTTTTGAAAACAGATAGTAATTTTTCTGTCCTGAAAAACATGTTTGTAAAGAAAAAGTATAGAGGTAAAGATTTTGGAACAGCCCAACTGCTGTTAAATAGCGTTTTTGATTGGTCAATTGAAGAAGGTATTAGCCGTATTTATTTAGGAACAATGGATCAATTTAAAGCCGCTCATAAATTCTATGAAAAAATGAATTTCAGAAAATAGAAGAAAGTAAACTGCCGCTAAATTTTATAAAGAACCCTATTGATGATGTGTTTTACAAAAAAGACATCAATATGAGATAACCAGCTATTCACCACATATTTTATGATAAAGTATCAAATAGAAAACAACCTATCGCCTCAAGAATTTATTGAAGTACTAAATAAATCAACTTTAGGAGAAAGAAGACCTGTAAAGGAACCCGAAAGAATTACCAAAATGTTAGAATATGGAAATTTGATTGTTACAGCCAGAGAAAACAATGTATTGATCGGCGTAGCAAGGTCTTTAACGGATTTTATGTACTGCACTTATTTATCTGATCTAGCAGTTGACCAATCTTATCAAAAAATGGGAATCGGTAAAGAACTAATAAGACGTACTAAATTGGAATCACCCAAAGCAAAATTAATCTTATTGGCTGCACCTAAAGCAGTAGACTATTATCCTAAAATAGGAATGAAGAAATGGGACCAATGTTATGTATTAGACGTAATTGAATTGAAATAAAGTCAAAGCCAAACGATCTTGTATATAACTAAAGGCGATACAGCGTTTAATTCAAAGAATTTAGCTCGCATCAATTTTTGTACTTAACAGAAAGATCTTTGCTTCGAATCCGTTTAATTGCATAGAGTAAACGCTGATATTCATTTGAAAAAACAGAACTCAATAATGAAACATACACAAAAAGAAATCGCAGAAGCTTTCTCTAACGGAGACTTCGAATTGACTTTCCCTTATCTATCAGAAAATATTATTTGGGATATAGTCGGAGAAAATCTACTAAAAGGAAAAGCAGCAGTATTTAATAATTGCAGGCAGACTTCGGAATATTTCAATTCTGTTGAGACCAACTTTAACACAGAAGATATAATCGTGTCTGAACGCAAAGTAGTAATCCGTGGCACAGGCGAATTTTTAAGAGATGGGAAAAGACTCAATTTAATAACAGCTTGCGATGTTTACGAGTTCAATAATAAGAATGAAGTTGAGAAGATTTCTTCATACTGTATTCCAGAAAAAAAATAAAAAAAATGCCAAAAACAAATGCCGAGAATTGAATTAAGAACTGAAATTCAAGCTAAGAAGGACATTGTTTTTGACCTTTCGCGAAGTATTGATCTGCATACAGTTTCGACTAAACAAACCAATGAAACTGCAATAGCAGGAAAGACAAGTGGTCTTATCGGACTGAATGAAAGTGTCATTTGGAAGGCTAAACATTTCGGAATCTATCAGAAGCTTACATCTAAAGTAACTGAATTTGACCGTCCCAATTACTTCGTTGATGAAATGGTGAAAGGAGCCTTCAAATCCTTTACGCATGAACATCACTTTGAAGATTTGAATGGAAAAACCATAATGACGGATGTTTTTGATTACCGATCCCCATTTGGATTATTAGGAAGATTGATAGATTCGTTATTTCTCAAAAAGTATATGACTGATTTACTGGAGAAAAGAAATCAAATCGTGAAGGAATTTGCTGAATCAGATAAGTGGAAAGAGGTATTAAACCAGAAAATTTATTCCTAATATTGAATCAAGTTCACTTACATTCTTCTGATAATAATTAAGTATCTGCGTAACAATACCATACCTAATGCGTGTATCCCCAAACAATTAACATTTACCTCAAATCGAACTAATTTATAAGATGTACAAGATCTATAAAACTTTAATTCTATTACCTCTATCACTTCTATTAATTTTCTGTCATAACATTTCAGCTCAATCAGTAACTGACGAGAAAATAATTGAAGGAGAGAAAGTCTCTAAAAAAATATCTGTTTCGGAAGAGCATAGTTATACAGTACCGTTAGATAATGGGATGGCAATAATTGGAGAGGTTGTTCAAATTGATATTGATCTTGTAATTGATGTATATAACCCAAATGGAAAGCTCTTAAAGCAAATTGATAGTCCAAATGGTAAAAATGGTACTGAACCAATTGATATTACTGCTAATAATTCAGGAAAATTTAAATTAGTCATCCGTTCTCTGGATGAAAATGCAATCGACGGACAGTATACTTTTCAAATTGATAAGATTCTAAGTCTATCGGATAACACTAAACGTATTACTCGAAAAGAACTCCCTACAAAAACGCTTTATGATTTATGGGAATCCTCTCTGACTGATGAAAATGCTATTGATACTTTTTTAGCCAATCAACCTGAAAGTCATATTATTGAACCAATAGAAGGTAGCGATACTGATATGTTGGTAACCTACTTTTGTGTTCCAAATGAGAATACTGAATACGTAATGTTAAGTGGTGGTCCTGATTTCTTAGGATTACGCTTTCAAAGATTGGTTAATACTAAATTTTTCTTCGTTACACAACGAGTACCAAAGGATGCGCGTTTTAATTACGGGTTCAATTATTTTAATCTGAATAAATTAGGCCCCAATGGGGAAATTGAGTCAAGAAATGTTGAACACGCTTATGACGGTATTGTTGAAATGCCGGAAGCTCCGAAACAAATATATATTTCAGAAAGAGAAAATGCCCCTAAAGGTAATTTGGTTGCTTCTTCCATTAAAAGTGAAATTCTTAACGAAGAACGAAAAATAACTGTCCATTTGCCTGCAGATTATGATTCTAATAGAGCACATAACCTTTTGATAGTTTTTGATGGTGAGGCTTATGGAGGCAGGCTGAACCGCAGGTCAAGAATACCCACTCCTACTATAATGGATAATTTACTTGCGGATAGTACAATATCTCCAACTGTAACAGTATTAGTTTGGTCAATGGGAAAGCGGAGTAAAGATTTGGTAAGTGAGAAATTCGGGGATTTTATAGCAAATGAACTTATTCCCTGGGCTCGTTCAGAATATAATATTCATTCCGAATCTGATAAAATTATTTTAGCTGGTTCAAGTCGTGGAGGTTTTGCATCGAGTTACATTGCATTTCGTCATTCAGAATCGATTGGAAATGTTCTTTCACAATCAGGTTCATACTGGATCAAAGGAACAAAAAATGAAAATCATTGGATCTACCCTGAGGATAATGGCTTACTAATTGAAGCGTATAAAAAAAGTGAACTTCTTCCCATTAAATTCTATATGGATGTAGGTCTATATGATGCCGGAGCATCTATGCTAGGAATGAATAGACAATTTCGAGATATACTTGAATTAAAAGGATATAAAGTAGATTACAGAGAATTTAAAGGTGGACATAATTATGTGAACTGGAGAGGAACTTTTTCAGATGGATTAATCTCCCTGATCGGAATCCAAAGTGAGTAATGAGATCTTTAACTAAACAGTAATCTCCTATAACTCTACTTTCATTATTAAATGTTCAATATCCGTTATTCTCTGACACTTATCTGGACTGAATAGCAATTCTGATATTGAATCGAATTTCCTGATTGGTTCTTGGAGGAATGGAAGAGCCTTTTGGTATCACTCTATTATAGGTGTACTCAAAGTTAGAATTAATAGTACTAGATATCCGGTAACCGATCACCAAAGATCCATTATACCGCTTCTGCCCTGTCTCGTTTTGAGGAGTGAAGTCATAAGCATCTACATCTGTACCATTTTCATTAAAGCTTTGGAATGCTGTAATAAGATCATTTACCAGAATAAAATTCTGATCGGCATCTTCACTGAAATTTCCACTTATTGCCAGATCAATATTGTTTTTAATATTAGGAAATATAGGAATAGATACCTTACGGAAGGTATAATTCAGATTTACTTTAAAGCCTTTTGATCGTCTTTCAGATACAGTTTTACTGGATAAAGCAAAGCTGGTTAGTTTACTTGTCTCATAGCCAAAATCAGTTTTTAAAGAATTTTTCCAGGTTACATTTAATTGGATCAGCGGACTGAATCTTTGATCTATAGTTATGGAAGCTGGTTCAAATTTATCTCTGTTATCGTTTATGGTAATTCCGCCAATGTTCTGAGAAGTCTCATCACCAAATTGATTTATAAATTGCCATCCAAGTCGGTAGGTGCCTTTGTAACTATGAGTCAGAGACGCACGATTCATTTTATCGCCAAGAAACGGAATGATTTTCTCAAAACCCTGCCAGGTTACTCTCCAGTTCGGTTTTGGGATTGGTGTAAATTGTTTCTGCCCACCTCCGGATGTGTTTCCGGACAAATAAGAATTTCTGAAGTCATCCTGAAGTGTAACCCTGTTCAACACCGTTCTACCGTCATTATTTCCATTCGAATCATCGATCACTCCCCCATCAAGATCCTCAAATGCAGTACTTAGTTGTGATCGGAAAAAATCTTCATACCCAACACCAAAAGCCCAAACCGAGGAGTTTATATCTCCCGAAGAAATATTAACTGAGTTTATTTCACTTGCTCCTGAAAAGGTCAGTGTTTCTGTATTTCTTTCATCCCACCTTGTAGCCCAATCCAGATCGATGGAAATGTTATTAAATAGTTTGAGCGAAGTTCCCAACGTCAAATTATCCGTGTAAGTCTTATTTATCGCCAGAGGGTTATTCTCGTTTCGTATCAATTGATCTCTGGTAATATCCTCACTAAATCCTGTTCTGTATCCAATTGGAGGAGAATAAGAACCGACTCCCTGGTCTCCAAAAGCATAAAAAATTTGAGATTGTCCACCATACCCTTGTTGGCTGGAACTTTTCCCTTTTCTATAGCTGAGATCAACATTTTTCATACTAAAAAGTGCCAAAACTACCTTCCTACCTACAAACTGAGCATCTTTAAAGATATTTATATTTCCGGTGGATGTAGTGTCATCGGCTGCAGGTTTACTGTTTTTTCTTCTGGTGGATTCTTCTTTATCGGCATCCCTCATAGAATCCACAAAACCTATTCCATCAATAATTTTTCCGACGTTAAATTTTACTGTGTTAGTAAGATCAAAAGTGTTAGAAATTCTGGCACCTAAATTAGATCCTCGTGGACTGTTGTTCCATTGGAATCCACCGGAGTAAGATGCATTATAAGTGATCCAGTTGAGAGCTTTTATATTATTAAACTTAGGTCTCCAGCTTGCTGTATAGGATTCAGAATAGCTCGACCTTCTGCCCGAAACGGAGTCCTGAGTGATAATATCATTAAAAACACTAAAAGTAGGTTTCACATTAAATCTGAGACTATCAACTCCTGTTTGATTTGAATTTTCAATACCAATATTTGAGAGGTCAAAGTTGGTATTAGATCTGAAAGAAGTATTTATAGATGGAGTTAAAGGATAGTTAAACCCAAAATTCGACTTTTGTGTAAAAGAATGCGTTTGCTGAATTGGCAGGATGGTTTCATCCCCTAATATCTTTCTTCTCCTCTCATCATAACTACGGGACACACTGGTTGATGCACTGATACTTGAAGGCATATAACCCACTCTTAAGCCCGATAAAACATTTAAACCGGGTAATGCTTCCGTAAATTTAAAAGGTCTGAACAACTTAACTCTGGGGAATGTAAGATTATAGCTAAGTGATGAGGAGTAATTCCAGTTATTCTGTTCATCTAACTGTGGATTTCTGGAGAATCCCTCGTTGTAAACATAGCTTAGTTTCAGCTTGTCGATCGTATACTGGGCTAGTTTGCTTTCAGAATTCGACTTGGAAATATTTGATACGTTCAAAGAATACCCTTCCGAAACTGTTTGAACTTCCCTGATCTTATCGTCTATATTTTGTTCTATCTCCGATTGAGGAATATCAGTTTTAGCTCTTTCAGCGCTTATAAAATCATCAAGTCTGATATCCCCCCTGTCCGGTAAAAATTTTGGAGTTGATGAATTCCTTCTGGCAGAAACAGTAACCGGGAATGACCATCCATAACGGTCAGGAATAAGTTTATGCAAATTAACCGTCGAGCTGACTGAATATCCCAAGTTATCGGATACACTTCGCTGCCCTAATCTCGAATCTAATCCACCAAATCCTATAGTTTGTTTAGTTACGTTTGCATTCATTGTTGCAAAATCTGCTAGTTTTAAACTTGCTTTTCCATTTGCTGCCCAACCATTTTCGTTATCAAATCCTGAAATCCTAAGCTCATTTACCCAAAACTCTGCATCCAGAACCGGGATGCCGGGCGAATTCATATCGTTCATGTCGTGCGGGTTTCTGATCCCGATCGCAAGTTCAGATACTCTGTCTAAAGATGGATTTCCTTTTATTGCTATTTTGGCGCCGGGAGTCATACCTGCAGGAAGAGCTGTTCTTCCTTCATAAAGCTGAGTAGGATCGCCGTTATTATTAATTCTTTCCTGCTTTAGTACATTAAAAGCTGAGATAATGATATTCATACTATTCTCATCATACTTCCATATCTCTTCAGCTTCAGCGTTTAATCTACCACCTTCGGCAGGGTCATAGCTTCCAAAGTTAAAGTCCGGATCCGTTGGTGTAACAGGCTGTCGATACTCATAAAAATCGTTATCCAGATCTGTTCCCATTCTTATTACAAGTTCGGCATCTTCAGCATTCTCATAGCCTTCACCATGAACAAACATCCTGATGTTAGAATAATTAAGGAAATTCAATCCACCCGGATAAACCCTTTTAACAAAGTTGATCTCCTGAGATCCCAACCCTTCCGTTTGTAATACAAGAGATTGCTCGTTAGCCAGAGTTTGTGACTGAGCTCCTCTGTTCACCGCTCTGATCGCTCCTTCTGGTTGACGATAAGGAATTGGAGATCTACTTGCATTCTCTTCGATATTTACTGTAGCAACTTTAAAGTCTGATGAAGAGCCTCTTGACTCCGTAATATTCTCACCTTCCCTCCACTGGCTACCAACAAATTCAAAAGTCGCGAAACGCAGCGTGAATGGCTCTTTATATCCTGACATCCAAACACGCATATAAGAAATATTTTGAAAGCCATTGATATTTCCAACCTTTCTGGTGAACTCGCTTAATGGAATTCGGATCAATCTCCATGTCCTGTCCTGTGATCCACCTCCTACTTTATCAACAATAAAAGTACTATCAGAACCGATCTGAAGATTATCAAAATCAGCAGGATTGTAGTTTATCTCATATTGGTAGTAGGTGTTTTGAATTTCAACATTCGACGGAGTGATTAACCCTTCTTTATCAGGTTTGTTAGTTACGGCTCTCTTATCACCACCGGCTATTGGTGTGTTACCATCGTAATAACCCCGAACTCTATGGAAACGCTCGTGCAGTTTAAGTCCATCAACTTTTGATTCTCCGTAATACACATAATCATCATTAGATGGATCAGCCTCAATTTCCTGATACTCAGGACTATTGAGACCATAAGCTGCTTCCATATCAGCTAAAAAACTTGCAAAAAGTACTTTTTCGGTAGCTTCAGGGTTAAATCCGTCTTCATTCGGCACACCATCTAAACCAACGTCTTCAAGATCTCTGTTTTCATTTGAAAATTGCCCTTGTGGAGGTGTTGGAATGGTAGGCACGTATGATCTTCCAGCAGCATCTTTTTCTAAACTTGCAATATTCTGAGCTAAACCATCCTCTGAGTTTGAAACCTCGTTTGGTACTATATCCTCAGAAATAATTCCCAGATCGATATATATCTTCCCTGCATAGTCTTCATTTATATCCTGAGCATCGGGATCCCTGCCCTCCGGCAAAATACTTTGAACCCAAAATTCTAAGAATTCAATGTTGTTCTGAGTGAGATCTTCCTGACCGGTAGGTAGAACTGCTGTCATACCACCCCACATATCTTCCGGTTCGTTCTCGAGTTTATTTTTCAGATCGGGATTATAATTATATGGACCTCTTTTTGTAGGGTTATAATAAACATCTAACGGAGTGATGATCTCTTCTTGTGGATTGGTTGTTTCCCTTCCTTTGAATACATCTCTCACAAAAACAGGGCGAGACTCAGGGGTATACTCTACATTACCGACTATGCTCGATACATTTCGGGGAATTTCGTACCACACAAATTGAGCTCTGAGATCCGACCTTGCTATTTTTGACATTGCATCTGATGCCGGATTAGTATCAGTTTCAAAATTTTCATCGTAACCGGGAACTGCAGCCGGTGCACTTGGCAAATTCCAACGAGATGCGAACTTAAATGGAATGCTAAATTCCGCTCCTTCAAAATCATCTATAAATGAAAGCCCGTTCTCTTCGTCTTCGAATAGTATTCCATTGTCAATAGCATCTCTAACAGCGTTCGTATTTGCAACTCCGGGACGTAATTGAGCAAATTCTCCGCTTACACTAAAATTTGATTCAGCTCTTGTTTGTAATAACGGAATCTTATCGATGAACCGTGTTAGCCATGGAGTGTCAAATTTAGCATTAGCGTCTAAACCAATAACAGTGTTGTTAATCGGTTCGTTACCTATTCTTATCTTTTCTGAAAGAGTTTGTTCGTTTAATCTGAAAAATGTACTTCCAAAACTAATATTGTCAGAGAGTAAATATTCTGCCCTTACACCTGTAAAGTTTTTCTGGCCAATCGAAAAGAACTGATTGTTTTCATACTCAACTCTTAGATTTTGACCGGGAGCTAAAAACCTATCATTAAGTATACTCACGCTTCCGAAAGAATAATCAACCTCGTAATCTACCCCTTCTATTAACTCTGCGCCGTTAGCAAAGATCTTTACTGAACCTTCAACCAAGTCCCCAAGGAAGAAAGAACTGGAAACCCCACCTTTAGAGCTACCACTTATTTCATAAAACCTGTTTTGAGTACTTTCAAAAGCGATATCTTTTTTAGCCGAATACAAAGAATCAAAAACCAATTCAGATTCATCTGTTGCAAGATCTGATATAAGAGTATCGATTCGGGCTCCAAATGGCTCTAGATATGGAAACATAATACGCCCGGTATAAGGATCGAATCTTAGTCCATCAAAATCTATAAGCCCATCTTTCCCTAATGCTTCTTGTGAATCCTGAAGATCTAAACCCAGATCTTCCAAAAGTGTTGGGGTTCGTCCCGGAATCCTGTTTATAGACTGATTGTCTTTGGTAATTTCAAAATCCAGAGTTAAGCCTTCTCTTGTTATATTAGTAACGCCCAAAGAATAAATGTTTCTCATGGTTAAGTCCCAGGCAAACTTATCAGGAGTTAAATTTCTTGGTCTTAGCAACTTCAGGTATGTAATACCACCATCTCTTGGCTCAAGATCTCCCACCTGAACAACTTCTCCGGAACCATCTAATGAAGTATAAGAAAATGAAACAGCGAGGGTTGAATTACTACCTACTCTTCTCTTCAGGCTTATGATCCCCAAAGCCCTGTTAAATTCATAATCTTCCCCTTCAGTTAACTTAACATAGTAACTACCCGGTTGAACACTTCCCTTTAAATTAAGGTCATCAGTTTGAACAGAAGTATTATTTCTTCTGTCCTCCAGTTTCTGATCATCAATTCTGTCATTTTCAGGATTGGGCGGGTCAAAAGTTCCATCGGGGTTTTCAACAACTCCAAGATCAACAAAAGCATAAGCTCTGAACGATTCGCTAGCCGCTGCTCCGGTTGCATCTTCGATCCATACATTCATTTGTGGGTACTGAAAATCCTGACCTGTTATTGGAAGATTGTCAAGCATATTGCTTTCAAACCGTTGCCGATTATAGAAATCAATAAAGAAATGCTGGTCATCATCATAATCAGTAGGTCTCAATTCAAACTGAACTTCCTGTGAACCTCCCGTTATGGATTGAGTTTTGCTTTCACCTTTTTGTTGAGAAACCACAGAAGTAACTCTCAAAGGCCCTAGCTCAGCCACAGATTTTATTCCGAAAAGAGACCCTCCACCTTTTACTAACGAGTTTCCCGTTTCCATAGAAACGTTTCCTAATTGAACACTTTTGATGATCTCATCTTCATAACCGGTATAAGCGATCTTAAGCCTGTTTTGAAAGTCGAAGGCCCGTTCTGTATCCCAATCAGTAGCAATGGTAAGTTTATCTCCAATTGTACCCTGAATATTTAATTGCAGGTTCTGATTAAAAGTAGGGTCCACTCTCTTTTGCTGATCCTCAGGAATGTTCGGGTCTTCCACTTTTTGGATCGATGCTCCTATATTCATATTGGCAGAACCATTGACTCGAAGATTTACTTCAGGTTTCCCAAATATCGTTGTAAAAGCAGAATTCTCACCTCCGGGTATTCTAAGACTGAAATCTAATAATCCTCTACCCTGTTGTTCTTCTTTTTTCCCTTCTTGTATTAATAGTAAGGAAAGTTCTTTTTTCTGAATTTCCTTTTTCTGTTCTACAAAACTGTCAAAACTATAGTAGCCCGGAATTAATACTGAAGTCCCGCTTATCTTTTGCTGAACTTTGTAAGTGGAAACAGAATCCCATGTGACTTCCTGTGTAAAATCATTTTCTGATAATCGGTATATCTTAGGGATCTTTCTGGTAGTAAAATTACTAAAAGGTTGTCTTTTAAAAGGATAGTAGAATTTTATCCCGGTCAGAGAAGTATCCGCAACTACTTTCGAGGTGTCAATAACAGCTCTTTGCTGAGCATAGCCTGCGGGTATATTTAAAAGCACCCCGGCAAAAAGCAAGAACGTTGAAGTAAGTAAAAGCCTGGTAGATAGATTCAAAAGACAGCTAAAACTGTGGATTTAAAACTTAGTTTTGTAGCAATTTATTTATAGGCCGTTCAACTTCTTTTAGTATTCGAATTGGCAACGATAATAACATATATTCACTTATCTTAAAAGTATAAATCTACAAACCTTTATATATTTTCGTCCAATAATTTCCTTTTCTTTACGTGTAGGATTACAGAATAGTACTTCAAAAATTTTCAATGCTTAAAAAATTTGTCAACTCTCTACAAATAGACCTCCTTAAAAAGCATGTAGGGCCATTTCTATTTTGCTTTCTTACTTTGATGTTTTTGTTGTTGATGCAATTTCTGATCCTGCATATAGATCAGTTAATAGGGAAAGATATTCCACTGCGGGTTATTTTCGAGCTTATTATAACAAACCTGGCATACATGGTTGTTCTTGCTGCCCCCATGGCTGTACTGGTGTCTACATTGATGGCCTTCGGTAAATTTTCAGAGCTGCAGGAACTCACAGCAATCAGGGCATCCGGTATACACCCAATGAAAGTTATACTTCCTGTTCTGATAACAAGTATTACACTTTGTATCGGGCTTGCCTGGTTTTCAAATGATCTGCTCCCGGAAGCAAATCATAAATCAAGATCCCTGTTTATTGATATAAGGCTTAAAAAACCGGGCTTCGATCTAAAACCAAACGAGTTTTACGATGGTATAGAAGGATATATCTTCCTTGTCGATAACATTGATAGTGAAACAGATAGCCTGTATGGAATTACTTTATTTCAGGAACCAACAAGAAGCGCTGATGAAGCATTTATTAAAGCTGAGAAAGGTTTTTTACTTTCAGAAAACAGTGAAATGCTTTCATTATATCTATTTGATGGAAATATGCAGAAGTTTCCGGCTACCCGCAGCCGAAGCAAAACCACCGTTGAAATATCTACATTCAAGGAGCACAGGATCACCTTTGATCTTGCTGATCTAGCCTTTGAAAAATCAGATCCTAATAGACGGAATAGAAGCGATCGCACAATGAACATACAGTCTATGAAGGTAATAGTAGACTCATTGAGCAGAGATATTAACAATCACTTTAAAGATCTGCTTGAACTCAGAAATACTCTTCCCAATTTAGATGTTTCAGAGTTGGGTTCAGAACGCAATGCAATTCAAAATGATGATGTACCGGATACAGTTCTTATTACAAATTCATTAGTAGCCAATAACCTAGAAAACATTGATGATCAAAAATCACTCTTTAAAGCCACTGTTACTGATCTTAATAACTACAAAGCATCGCTTCAAAATGTACAGGCAAGTATCAATTTCAGAAAAAAAGCCAGAAACCGTTACCTTGTAGAGATTCATAAAAAGTTCTCGATTCCTTTTGCGTGCATTGTTTTTATCCTCCTTGGAGCACCAATTGGTATTATGACAAAAAGAGGAAACTTTGGAGTAGCAGCAATTATCAGCACCGTTATATTAACTTTCTATTGGATATCACTAATTCAGGGAGAGAAACTAGCTGACCGGCTTTTTGTAACTCCTTTCATTGGAATGTGGACCTTTAATGTTGTTTTCTCTTTCATTGGAATTCTGCTTTTGATTCGACTAACTACTGAGTTCCGCTTAAAGGATTTATTCACTAAAAATGATTAATAAGCTAGACAGATATATTATACTAAGATTGTTATCAATCACATTATTTGTGATCGTAATACTAGTGTTCATTTTCATTATGATCCATTTCTCGGAGAATAGTGATGATTATTCGGATAAAGGCGCAACGATGGCTGAGATCTGGGGAGACTATTATTTAAATTACACTCCTGAAATGATCCGGCTTATACTACCCGTAGCAGTATTTACAGCCTGTCTTTTTATAACAGGACAATTATCCGAACGATTAGAGATAACCGCTTTGAAAGCAGCTGGTGTTAGTCTTTACAGATTAATTGTGCCTTATTTGTTATTCGCTTTCCTGTGTGCGGCTACCATCAGTTATCTGGATTCAAGTGTAATTCCAAACTCAAATAAGAAGAAAACTGCTTTTGAATCTAAGTACCTCAGAAAAAGCAGCGACTCTATCGACAGCAATAATATTTTCAGGCAGGTTTCAAAGAATTCTATTCTGAGTGTAAATTATTACGACGACAATCAGAATATTGCTTATAGGATCAATATTACAAACAGTGATAGTTCAGGGGTAAAAGAAACAATTACTGCTAATCAAATGGTATGGAATGATGAAGAGCAATTCTGGAAATTGAAAGTTGTTACAATTCGGGATTTCTCAAAAGCCGGATATACCGAAACTTCAGTCACTGAAATAGATACCACCTTAAATATCTATCCACGTGATCTTTCAAGATCAACATCTGATATCTATCAACTCACTTATAAAGAAGCTGTGGAATATATTGATTCGATAGAACGGAGTGGCGCAGGTAACATCAACCTGCCTAAAGTACAGTTTTACGGCAGATTGGTTTACCCACTTTCAATTATCATTGTAATCATTGTGGGCTTTGCTGTTGCTTCCGTTAAACGACGTGGCGGAAAAGGGATCTATCTTGCCTCAGGTCTGGCAATCAGCTTTCTTTATCTTGCATTCATGAAAATTGCAGAACCTTTTGGGTATTATGGAACCATCAGCCCTCTGTTAGCCGCTTCGATAGCTCACATATGCTTTTTTGTAGTAGGAGTATTTCTGCTGATTTCAGCTAAGAAATGATCAGGCTTCCGGAACAGGTCCTCGATACATTGGAATATCTACCTTCTCTTTGCTCGAAGAAATAGTACCGTGTTCCTCTTCAAACTTCTTTACATTATCATTTAAAGCACCGGCTAATCTCTTAGCGTGATCTGGAGTTAAGATCATTCTCTTCACTACTTTTGCTTTTGGAACACCCGGCATTACTGCGATAAAGTCTAAAATAAACTCAGAAGGAGAATGAGTGATCATTACGAGGTTCGAATACGTTCCGGTAGCCTCTTCTTCTTTGAGTTCGATCTCCATTTGTCCCGGGTTCATCGTTTGGTTTTGTTTAGCCATAATATTTTAATCTAAAAATCCTTGTTTTTTCATCCATTCATCGTTGTAGATCTTGCCAATGTAACGGGTCCCACTATCAGGAAGTATTATTACCATTACATCGTTCGATCCTAACGGATATTCTTTTGCATAATCCAGAGCTCCTTTTACAGCGGAACCACAAGACCAACCTACAAATAAGCCCTCTTCTTTAGACAAGCGTCTGGTCATCAATGCAGAATCTTTATCATTCACCTGAATTACTTCATCCACATAATCAAAATTAATGGCTTCTGGGATAATATCCTCACCAATCCCTTCCGTCATGTAAGGTTTGATCTCATTTTCATCAAACTCGCCTGTTTCAAAATACTTTTTATAGACAGACCCTACACTGTCAATACCAATGATCTTTATATCCGGGTTCTTCTCTTTCAAAAATTTAGCAGTTCCTGAAATGGTTCCTCCTGTTCCCATTCCGGCAACAAAATGAGTGATCTTTCCTTCAGTTTGCTCCCAAATTTCCGGTCCGGTACTCTCGTAATGCGCTTGAGTGTTACTCAGATTATCATATTGGTTAGGGTAATAAGAATTCGGAGTTTCTTCACTTAAACGCTTAGAAGTTGAGTAATAACTATCCGGATGATCTGCTTCCACATTAGTCGGACAAACGATCACTTCCGCACCCAAGGCTTTTAAAATATCTACCTTCGACTGGCTTTGCTTATCCGTAGTAGTGAAAATACATTTATACCCTCTTTGAATAGCAACCAGAGCCAACCCCATTCCTGTATTTCCTGAAGTTCCTTCAATAATGGTTCCACCGGGTTTTATCAATCCTTTTGCTTCTGCATCATCGATCATTTTGATAGCAATTCGATCTTTAACACTCTGTCCGGGATTGAAATACTCTACTTTAGCTAATACCGTTCCGGGAACGTCTTTAGCTATTTTTTGAAGTTTCACCAGAGGAGTATTCCCCACCGCTTCAATTACTGAGTTATAATACATTCGTTTCTTCCAGATTAATTATTTCCTTAAAACTAAGGAATATTAGGGAGTGAAATGAACAGATGATCAGAATTTATTACAACCCCTTTCCGAAAGACAAACCACCGGTAATGAAAAACGCATTTTGTCTTATTGAGTAACCCGGAGAAAAGAAAAATCTGACCATCCCATCTCCTCTTTGAATGTTTTGCTCCCGAAAACCAAAAGTTGGACCAACCCATACATCAAATTTTTGATCCATTGTACTTAATGTCATAAAAGCACCAAGTTCTGCAAACGAATCTTTATCGGTAGCTAATAAATCTGTAACTGACATCGGAAAAGTAAAGCCCTTGATAGCCAAAAATCCATCGGTATTCAGGTATGAGATTCCCATTCTTAAAACAGCCGGCCTGGTAGTTATTCGTTCAAAATTCAATGAATAAAGTCCACCATGACCTAAAATCTCAAACTGAAGTACGTGCAGAGGTTTTTTAGCACGTTCTGTATTATCCTGAGAATGGACAGGCTCCCAAATCAATACAGTCAACAATATAAATAACGTTCGGATTTTCATTTGATATGGTAACTTTAGTTAATTCATAGTTAAAGTAGTAAAGTTCTACTTTAGTTATCTGTATATAGAAATTCTTTCAGCTCTGTAAGAAATATCTACATTCCCAAAACCGGCTCCATTTCCTAGCTGGTTTTTAAAGATTATAGTAGATTCAAAGACTACATTTTTACTCGGATACGCTACTTCAACAATTTTAGACTTCCCGTTACCTTCGGTTATATTTCCGGGCGCAAAAAGTACATTCCCTGTTTCTGACAAATAGTCTACATCACTAATGATCAATGAATAAGTAGATTCTCCCCTTTCTTTACCGTAAGACCAAACCTCTTTAATTGTCTTGTTATCTTCATCTATTTCATACTCAGTAGCCGCAGAAAAAATTGAAGTATAATTCCCGAAATTTCTATTGAACCCACCATTATCAAACACCAAAACATTTCCATTCGGTAAAATTAATGGTGCATGCTGTCCCCATGTCCAATCAAAATCGTTGCTTGCCAGTGTGCCGTCTTGTATATCTTGATTAAATGGTGTTCCGTTATCATCTACAGCTGTCAAAAGAAATGGAGTAGTTTCAGGTCCTTCTCCCTTTCTGCCTGCTTTTCCCCATCCTTTATGCGGAGCTAAGATCCATTCTAATTCATTATCCCAGCTCACTTTTACAACGCCCTGATTTCTACCCGAAATAATTAATGATGAATCCGCTTCATGATACCAAACAGCATTCATATGAAACCAATCTCCATTTCCCGGATCGTTAAAATCTCTTCGGTCAATATCGAGTAACTCTGCCATATCCCACTCTCTTAGTATTTCCCCACTATTTTTATCCACTTCTATAACAAAATCTTCAACACTACGAAATTCCACACTGTCACTATCAGTTATGTATTCGTCCTCTTTTGAAACTGCTGCCAGATAATTTCCATTAGGTAACTTTATGATTTCATGATGCATATTATTGAAGTCAACAATGATGTTATTAGTCGCTTCTCCGAACATATTGAATTCATGAATTGTAACTCCTGAAGCTGCATAAAAAGACATATCATCATTAAACTGTATAGGCCACACAATTACATTTCTGTCACTGAGATCTATATACCATCTGATGTCACCGTTATTGTCAAATATCATCGGGTAAGAATTAAAAGTACCTTGATTGCCAATATGTACCTCACTGAAATGCATTCCCGGTTCCATTCTGGATTCATCCAAAACATCTATTTCTATTTCAGGAAAAAATTCCGGCAGCGGATCTGTCTGAATTTCTAAAGTATCTGTAGCTGTCAGTCCGTTTCCATCAGCATAAGTGATCTCAATTTTATTATTTGTATCAGCATATAAACCGTGTAAACCTATCAAATGTATTGAGAAACTACCCAGTTCTTTTTCGATTGGAATATCTCCTAATATTTTAAATCTTACAGAAGTTGGAACTCTTGTTACAACACCTAATGCTGCTGATAATGGTGCAAATCCGGATGGGTTATAGATGAGATCAAAATCATCTTCATGAAAGTATTTTGCCGGCAAGTTTTCGTCCAGATAAACGTAATATTCTTTACTTGTTTGCTCATCCTCTGATACAACTTTATAAAACAACCCTCTTTCAAAAGAATTAGAATCATCCCCTGAAATTTGAATCTGATCATCAACGAATAATTCCGCTCCATCCGAGATTGTAAAAATCGCGGTAAGAGAAGAGATATCGGAAGGAATTTGAACTGAATTCCTGTTTGATAGTTTTACGATTCCGGTCTCATTATCTATATCAAACATGCCATTCGGTATTTCTTTTATACTAAACTCGGTAATTAAAGCATCTGTATTTTGATCGTTAACAACGTTGTTCTTACAACTGATAAAAAGTATGAGAGATAAACCTATTAAGAGTCTGCTAAAATTCATTTTTTGATATAGAATTGACTGTAAATGATTGTTTTAAATGTATAAAATTATATCTGAAGATGCTTAATGCTCATTAATATTATTGATTTACAGTATGATTATTTATCCATATCATTGGTATAACAAAATCCAATCTATTTTACTTTATGTTCATCGACCAAAAAAAACCAAAAGACTTTGACTGCGGCTACAACTTAGACCTGATGATTGCTGCACTTCCCCGTATCAAAGATGATCAGGAGCGAATTAAATATGCTAAAAGAGCAGTTGGATTAATTAAACAAAGCCACCCTACCTGGGTTGACGAAAACGGCAAAAGCGAGGCTGCCTGGGAATATTTCTTTGAGTTGGCTGATTATGACATGAACGAAATTGGTATTAAAAGTCCTTTCGCCTCCGGCGAGGATGACGACGCGCAATAGCCTGCCTTAGTTAATTAGTTTTGTTCTAAATTCTATTGTTTGCTTTGTATTTCGTCTATCAATTCTTATTTTCAATTTAAATTGAAAGTTAATTGTTGATAAGGCTTTTATGCCTCAAAACCGACTCCAGAATCATTCTTTAGTATCTTTATTTGAATATCAAATAAGCAGGAAAGAACTTTCAATACAGTTAAGGAATGCTATAGAGCTTCAGGAAAAAGGAATTAAAAAATATTTTTCTGTTTCCTTTCCTATACAAAAAGTAGATGTATTAGCAGTTCTTGAACAAAACCCCGATAAATCGAACTTTGAATACTATTGGGAAAAACCTTCTGAAGATTTCTCCATCTCAGCAGCAGGTGAAGTTTCGCGTGTAAAAACTACCGGAAAATCCAGATTCAGAGAAGCATCTCAGAATGGAAAAAAATTAATTAATGAGATCTTCCATTACTCGAAGTTATCTCATTCTAAAACAGTTCCACATTTATTCGGAGGGTTTTCTTTCCACGACCATAACATCAGTAAGGACTGGGCAGAGTTTGGAGCATCTTCTTTTACACTTCCTGAATGGTCGATAATCGTAGACGGATCTCTTTGCTTACTAACTACAACCTTTCATATTCACTCTTCGGATACCGAAAAAAGTTTAACCGACTCGATCTATCAAAGACTAGAATATCTGAATAAGCTATGTTCTTCTGAGGCGTATGAAGTCGGAACTGATTTCGACGGCAAACATTCTGTTATGCTTCCGAATACAGATTCAGCGGATTTTCAAAATTGGAAATACTCAATTACAAAAGCTACCGACCAGATCGATGAAAATCGTTACAGTAAAATTGTCCTTGCACGGAAATTAAAAATAGATACTCCGGATCAGGTTTGTGATACTCATATTTTAAATCGATTAAGACACCAATATCCGGACTGTTATTCCTTTTTGATCAGACAAAGTGAAGATTCAAGCTTTATTGGCTGTACTCCGGAAAGACTCGCTTCTTTCAACAAAGATTTTATTCTCACAGAAGGTTTGGCAGGTAGTACACCAAGAGGGAAAACAGCTTCGGAAGATGTAAAACTTGAAAATGAGTTGCTTAAAAGCAGGAAGGATAGAAATGAGCATGAATTTGTGATCAATGCTATTTACCAGAGCTTGAAAACCTATTCTGATTCACTACACATTCCTGAGTTACCATCCATAAAGAAGCTAACCAATGTTCAACATTTATATACTCCGATACGCGCCCACATTAAGGATGGAGTTTCCAAAACCGAGGTATTAAAGAATTTACATCCAACTCCCGCTGTAGGTGGATATCCAAGGGAGCAGGCTATTCCATATATATCTCAATTTGAAGATTTTGATCGTGGATGGTACGCTGCACCAATTGGCTGGATAAACGCTAACGGAGATGGTGAATTTGTAGTGGCAATAAGAAGTGGACTTATTAAAAAAGAAGAAGTGAATTTCTATGCAGGATGTGGTATTGTGAAGGATTCTGACCCATTAAAGGAATGGGAAGAAACGAATCTTAAATTTATCCCGATGCTTTCAGCACTTGATTATGCAAGAAAATGAGCCTCAAAATTTAGCTTTTTATTGGAGCACTCTTTTTGTCCGATCCCTGTTTTCGGAAGGAGTCAGAGATGTTGTTATCTCACCCGGATCAAGATCTACTCCCCTTACTTTAGCGTTTTCTGCACATCCCGGAATTAACAAGACAATAGCTGTAGATGAAAGATCAGCTTCGTTTTTAGCATTAGGACAAGCTAAAGCTTCGGGTATTCCCAGCGTTTTGGTTTGTACATCAGGAACAGCATTGGCCAATTACAGTCCCGCAGTTCATGAAGCTACCAACTCCGGTACACCCATGATCATAGCCAGCGCTGACCGACCTCCTCACTTAAGAGGCTTGGGGGCTTCTCAAACAATTGATCAAATTAAGATCTTTGGTACTCAACCCGTTTTCTTTCATGAGATCGGTGAACCAAGACCTGCATCAAGTAATCAAAAAAGAGTTGAAGTTGCAGCAAGACAAGCCGTTCAGTCTGCAATTGAATTTACCGGTGTCTCACATATCAATTTCTCTTTTGATAAGCCCTTTGAGCCTGAAGATGATTTTTTAAAACTTATTGAAAAAGAAAATCTCAATCATTCCAAGCGAGCTCAAACAGATTACTCTCAAGATTTAGACGAAACAACTTTAGGAGAAAAGTTCTGGTCTCAATTAATTTCTGCTGAAAAACCTTTAATAATTGTCGGTCCCAAAACCTGCAGAACAGAACTTAGATTTATCACCCCTCTTGCTCGTGCTTTATCCGCTCCTGTAATTGCCGAACCGGGTTCAAACATTCCTAACTCAAAACATATTATTTCAGGATACTCCGGTTTTCTGAAAGATCCTGAGTTCAGAGATCAACTTAAACCGGACCTCATAATTCGGGCGGGTTCATTTCCAATTTCAAAAGGTGTGCAAGAATTACTTTCTGAATATAATGATATTCATCAAATCAGCTTTGCCACTATTAAAGTACCAAATGACGGAGATACCCCACCTGACCGAACCATCCATTTAAAAAGTCCTCTTTCCATTCCTGATATTAATGGAAATGCGTCTCCTAAGTGGCTTAAAGAATGGAAAAAAGTCTCAAAGAAATATTCTTCTTTTTTGGTAGACAACATACTTCCATCAACTCCGCTCACAGATGGATTCATTTTTAAGGAAGCAGGTGATCTGATACCCAAAAAGAGTTTTGTTATGCTTTCAAACTCATTTCCTGTTCGTGATCTGGCTCTGTTTACTGACTTTTCAGGACAAGAGATTTATGTAAACCGTGGAGCTGCAGGAATTGACGGAATTATTTCTACAACAGCAGGATTAAGCAGCGTTTTGAAAAAAACAGGTGTTTTATTTATCGGCGATATCGCTTTCCTACACGATATTAACGCTCTGTTACTTGCAAAAAACATTGAGGATCCACTGATCATTGTTGTGCTGAATAACGGAGGAGGTACTATTTTTCGAATGTTGCCCGTGTATAAATTCAAAAAGAAACATAATCAGCTTTTTGAGACTCCTCAGGATGTTCGGATCGTTTCTTTGTGCAGGGGATTTAATGTGGATCATACTCTTGTATCAAAACCCGAACAGTTTGCCAACGCTTTTGAAAGCTATGTTGATAAACCCGGAGTTCATGTAATTGAATGTATAACTGATGCTGATGATTCCATGATCGAACGCCACAAGCTTTGGAATTTCTCTTTATCTTCTCAGAATGAAGATTAAGATCAGAGGAATTCAATATCACTACGAAATTCATCAAAACAAAGAACAGTTACCTTATTTAGTTCTTTTGCACGGTTTTATGGGTAGCCACACATCATTCCGGGAATTGATTCATTCTCTTTCTGAATTTTGCAATCCAATTACTATTGATCTGTTAGGACATGGAGAAACAGAAGGCTCTGAAATGCACTATCGGTTTGCATCAAAAGAACAATCAGCTGATCTGATCAAACTAATTTCCGAACAATTTCAATATCCGCTCTTCCTATACGGATACAGCATGGGAGGAAGACTGGCATTGCAAATAGCTTTACAGCGTACCGATCTGATACAAGGTTTGATACTTGAAAGCACTACTTTTGGAATCGAGAATGAACAAGAGCGTCAGGCCAGACAAGCTTTAGATGGACAACGTGCTGATTCAATAATTGGAAATTTCAATCAATTCCTTGAGGAATGGAAAAAGCTCCCAATTTTTGAATCAGAGTTTTTAACTGAGCAAATGAGAAACGATATAGAGGAGATCCAAAAAAGACAAGATCCTGTATCAATGAGTAATTCCTTGCTGGGTTTCGGTACAGGTGTTATGCCTTGCGTTAAAGAGCATCTCAATATCTTATCAATGCCTGTAAAACTGCTTGCCGGAGCAAAGGATCAAAAATTTGTTAACGTTATGAGTACAATGCAAACTCGGATCAAACCGGCTTCTTTAGAGATTTTTGAAAAAGCGAATCATAGAGTACATTTAGAACAACCGGAAGCTTTTGTTCAGACAATTAAGAAATTTATACAAACCAATACACTCAAATGAACTGGAACACAGTAAAAGAATACGAAGATATTACTTATAGAAAGCTTAATGGAGTTGCCAGAATTGCTTTCAACAGACCTGATGTTAGAAATGCTTTTCGTCCTAAAACTCTTTTTGAGATGTATGAAGCGTTTTCTGATGCAAAAGAGGACAATGATATTGGTGTGGTTTTATTAAGTGCTGAAGGCCCCTCTTCCAAGGATGGAAAGTATTCATTTTGTTCCGGTGGAGATCAAAGAGTGCGTTCAAAAACCGGATATCAGGCTGGTGATGGTATCAATCGTTTAAACGTTCTGGAGCTACAAAGATTAATTCGATTTATGCCAAAAGTTGTTATCGCTGTTGTTCCGGGTTGGGCAGTTGGTGGCGGACATAGTTTACACGTTACCTGCGATATGACCTTAGCAAGTAAGGAACACGCTATTTTCAAACAAACAGATGCAGATGTAGCCAGCTTTGATGGAGGATTCGGCTCTGCCCTTCTAGCCAGACAGGTTGGACAAAAACGAGGCCGGGAGATCTTCTTTCTGGGAAGAAATTACAATGCTCAGGAAGCTTTTGAAATGGGAATGGTAAACGCTGTAGTTCCCCATGATGAACTGGAAGCAACTGCATATGAATGGGCACAGGAGATTTTAGGTAAAAGTCCTACTGCTATTAAAATGATCAAATACGCTTTTAATCTTATTGATGACGGCTTAGTAGGGCAACAGATCTTTGCAGGAGAAGCTACCAGACTGGCTTATATGACCGACGAAGCTGAAGAAGGAAAGAATGCCTTCCTTGAAAAACGTAAGCCGAACTGGGATAAATTTGACAGGAATCCATCATGAACCAGACTAAGCAAGACACAACTATAGATAGTTACTTTAAATCCGGAAAGATTCTGTTTGGAGCTTTTATCCTTGGTGTCATCAATTTCGGCATTGTTATCACTGTACTCTTTTTTATGGATGTTCTTCCACTCGTTGAGTTCGCCCCGGAACTTATGATTTACTTTATTGCCGGGAGTATCATTTTCTTCCTTCTTATGACTTATCTGGGTTCATTGATTTTCAATAAGAAAATCGCCAAAGTTAAAAGCAGTCACGATTTTGCTAGAAAACTTGCTGTTTACAGAGAAGGTAAATTAATACAGGCGGTCACTTTAGAAGCTGCCGCATTACTAGCTATGGTTTGTGTAATGCTAAATACTCATATTATTTTTGTGGTGATAGCAGCCCTATGTGTTTTACAAATGATCAGGGTTTTTCCTAAAAAAGCAGAAATGATCGAGGTTTTAGACCTCTCCTATTCTGAACAACAAAATTTAAACAATCCGGAATACGATCTGAGATAGTTTATAGCTTTAGCCTGTAAATTTCTCCGCTCTCTTCTACGATCATAACCGTTTCAGAATCTATAAAAGTAACACTCTCTACCTGATCAGCTTCAAATTCATAATGTGAAATTTCTCCGTCAAACATATCCTCAGTTTCATCATCATTGAAGATCCATAATGACTTATAAGTGAGTACAGCAAGCTTACCAAAAGCATAATCAGCGGCTGTGACCTCATCGTCAAAGTCTATTTTTTGTACCAACTGAAATTGATTATTAGCCTCAGAATCCAGTTTTGAAAGCTTAAATAAGTTTGTCTCACGTCCCCTAAACCTTTTGGTAAGTGCAAATAATTCTCCTTTTTTCCAGAAAACGGCTTCCACATCCATAGAGTAGTTCATAAACTGATACAAGAATCCTTTCGGCTTTTGATACGAAATTTCGAATACTTCGTAATCCTTGGTTGATTGATCCGTTGTTGATGGTGCTTTTATTTTGATGATTGTTTGATCAGATCTGCAACTACAATTGTTACCTACGTCTGCAACTAAGATATCTCCGTTCTCATCAATTGTAATGTCTTCCCAATCTCTGTTCTTGATACCTTTGATTTCCAGCCCTTTTGAATCCTTATCCGGAAGTACTTCCCCTTCATTGTTTATGGCATAAATTCGGTTTTTGGTTCCGGAATCTCCATGAACCCAATAAACATCCTTAAATCTTGAATCTTTTACTATTCCTGATACTTCATCTTGCGCCGGTTCATCAATACGTTTAAACTTTTCGAGATCTACTTTTTTCGTTGATTGGGAATAAGAATCTGAACTTAGACCAAAACTCAGCATTAAAAATAAAAATAGGACAGTTCTGAAATTCATTTAGTAGATTCGTTTACCCGTTAATATGATTTTTTTAGGATTGAAGATGAAAATACAACACGAAGAAACTGAAACAAAAGGCTCATTTTATATTTTAGCAGAGGATGAAAAAATTGCAGAACTAACCTATTCTAAAGCAGGTAACGATAAAATTATACTGGACCATACTGAAGTTTCTGATAAGCACCGTGGTGAAAGTCTGGGGAAAAAGCTTGTCTATCATTCTGTAGATTTTGCACGAAAACATAATCTTAAAATCCTTCCTCTCTGCCCTTATGCAAGAGCTGTATTTTCAAAAAATAAAGACATTAGGGATGTAACATAAAAAAAGGAGCTGTTGTTTATAACAGCTCCTTTCAAGCTACTTATCTACCTCTTCTGTTACGATTTCGATATTCCTTAAAAGAATAATTTATATCGTCTTTTAATATATCTGCGAAATCTTCCATTAGTTTTTGATGTCTTCTTGCTTGCGCGAAGAAGTTTCTTCCATCATTCAAATACATATTTTCCAGTTTCACAACAATTCTGCTTTGTTTATTCAATTGTCTTTGCAGAGCCGCTAGTGTTTTATAACTAACATGAACTGTATTTCCATTTCTCTTACTGTATTCATTCCCACGAGTTCCTTTTTTTCTTAATCCTTGGTTGTTAGAATAGTCCAGTTCGTACTTTACATACCTTATTCTATTTTTGGTATCGTTAACTTCATTCCTCATTCTGCGAAGGATGTCTTTTTTAATTCTTTTCGATTTTCGAACTCTATCACGAAGAGCAGCTTCATAAAAATCATCAAGGTCTTTCTGAAATGCGTGAAATTCTCTGATATCCTTATTTGCATATCTTCCCGCGTTTGTATCAGAATAATAGGATACCTGGAAAGAAATACCTTTTTGTGCTGTTACGTTTTCTAATCCAAAAACAAATACTATAAGTGCGATGATTGATATTAACCGTTTCATGATTACTCCCTTTTTAGTGAAAGCTTTATTGCCTGAATCAATTAACGGTGAAATAACAACTTCAGTAACCACATATTCGTGTTAGCATACTTATGCTATGCCGGAGCTCTGAACTGAAAGCAAGCTTTCCCTGACAAATTCGCCTAACAGTTTGAAACCCAAAACAAATCGAATTTTAAATGAATATGAAAACTTTATCCATCACTCTTTTAATGGTACTTATATCCGGTACCGTTTTTTCTCAAAACAGACAAGGACAAAACAGAGCAACTCCACCACCAATTGAAGAACGTGTAGAAACTATTCTAGAAAAAGTAACTTCAGAGCTTTCTTTAACCAAGGAACAGTTGGAATCATCTAAAAAAATATTTACTGATTTCTATACTTCCATGGACAAACTCAGAACATCGGGAAACAGACCTGACAGAAGTAAAATGGATTCAATCTCAAAACAAAGAGATGAAGCATTTTCAGAATTACTTACTGAAGATCAGAAAAAGAAATACGACAAATTAAAAGATGAACTCTTCTCCAGAAGAAGACGACCAAATCAATAAATTTTCAAAGGGGCAAGCGCCCCTTTTTTTATGGAATAACTTTATTTCAGTTTTTTGTAACATTTTAGAGTATCTCTGCATCTAAGCAAAAAACACTTGTATTGATCAATTCAGAAAACGAAACAAAACTTATTGAAAATGCCCTGATTGGACAACAATCAGCATTTAAAGCTTTGTATGAACGACACGTAGACGAGTTATACTGTTTTCTATCCCAATTTGCAGAGAATACCTCCCAAAAGGAAGAATGGACACAACGAGCGTTTATCAAGGCCTTTAATAAGCTAGATCAATTCAACCAAAGATCCAGCTTTAAAACCTGGCTGTTTACAATTGGTTTAAATGAAATGAGGATAGATATGAGGAAGAAAATTCATTTTGAAAATATCGATGATAAACAAATTGATCTCGTAGACTCCGAGCCTGTTGAAGAAACCAGCATTTGGTACAAAGCGAAAGCTGCAATCAGACAGCTGGCTCCTGATAAAAGAGTTATTTGCCTTCTTCATATCGCTGAGGATTACAGTCATGCTGAAATTGCAGAGATGATAGGCATTTCTGAAGGAACATCACGGGTTATTTTACACAGAGCTAAACAGGAACTCAGAACATTGGTTTCATCATGAAAAAAGAAAATTTCTACTCAGAAGACGACATGCCTTCCAGCAATCAAAAAGGATTGATCTGGAATAATGTAAAAGCAAGTATTCCGATAAAAAATAAACCCAATATCCTGTTCCATTGGAAAAGCTTTGCTTTAGGAAACGTAGCTGCTGTTCTTTTGATCTTTTCCTCAATCGGGATTATCTCTACATACAATAATTTATTTGACCGGTCTTCTACTGAAGAACAGGTTTATGAGACTTTAAATACCGCTACCAAACAATTACAGGATCTTACTCCTTTACTGATTCAACAAGCCAGTGAACAGAATAAAAACTCCATTCAATCAACTGCTGAAGCTATTGATGAAATTGATAAACTCATCAACGAGATTAAATCAGATATGCTGATAAATGGCTCATCCCCCGCAAAAGAAACCAGCTTAAAAAGGCTTTATGCTACAAAACTGGATTTCTACAAAGAAATTTTATTAAACCAAGAGGAACAATCATGAAATACCTGTCTTTACTACTATTCATTCTACTCCCTACATCACTTTTAGCTCAAAGCGGCGATAAAGAAGGAACCTTTAATGCCCCAAATATTGATCAATTGATGATTAGGGTCGATGCAGGAATGACCATAAATATAACCGGTTCGGATACTGAACAAATCACATATACCTATGAGTTTGACGGAAATGATCAGGCTTACAACCATCTTTTTGAAAATTTTGATCCAAAGTTCAGCAATAACGGAGGCAGTGGATATTTGAATATTGAGTTTCCTGCTCACAAAAAAAAGAATGTCAATTACCGGATTAAAAAGAATATTCTAACGCTTAATATTCCTTCTCAAATCGAGCTTGAACTGGTTAGCAGGTACTCTAAAATTGATGTATCAAATATTGCACGAACCACTAGAATTGAAAACAGAAGTGGCTCTGTAAAACTAAATAATATAGGCCAATCAGTTACTGTATCTAACGAGTACGGAAATATTGACGTGAATTCGATCAACGGTGATGTGGATATCGCAAGCAGATCATCAAGAGTAGATGCTAAAAATATAACCGGAAATCTGAAAGTGAGAAGTAATTACTCAAAAATGAATCTCTCGAAGATCACAGGTATTTTGAATATTGAAAATAAAAGTGGCACCGTAAATGCATTTGACCTGGATTCAGATTTCATAGCGAATGGTGATTATACAAATTATGAGCTCACTAATGTACGTGGTGATATTCAAATTAGTAATAAGAACGGAACCATTAGTATCGACGATGCAGAAAGCGTATTGATTTCGGGAGACTATTCCAATGTAAAAGCTTCGAATCTAAAAGGCGATAAAGTAATGATTGAAAGTAGATCTGCTAAACTGGAATTGAGTAATGTTCTTGGCAGCGTTATAGTTAATGGAGGGTATTTAAATATTGAACTTGAAAACATTTCGAATGATGTTTCTATAACAAACCGTTCAGGGAAAGTTACAGCAAAAGAAATCAATGGCTCTTTTATCATAAATGGAGATTACAACAAGATCAAGCTAGATGATTTCAAAGGCTCCGAAATACAAATGGTAAACCGGTCCGGAGATATTGAAATAAATGCTTTAAACGATTTGAACCTGATAAATATAGAATCGTCTTACACCCCCATTAAGCTAAATCTTTCTTCTCCCTTTTCAGGCAATGTAAGATTTAATATCACATATGGAAAACTATCACATCCATACAAACTTAATAACGCCACTCTTGTTGACGAAAGAAACTCAACTAAAATAGAGGGAACTGTTGGAAACGGAAATGGGAGAATGTATATAGAATCCCGAAATGGAAATGTGACAATAAACCAATAAAAGATCATATCTATTCATGGCGAATAGCATCAACTGGTGTTAGTTGAGCTGCTCGCCATGCAGGATAGGTTCCGAAAACAATTCCAACAAATAATGCTATTACTAAAATAGAGAACACTGTTCCTGCTCCTATTGCCGCTCTGAACTCACCGATCTCTGTGAACGAATTCACTATAGGTACAAAAATAAATATCCCTGCAATACCAACTATCCAGCCTATAATACATCCTACAAACGAAATGGTGACTGATTCAGCCATAAACTGAAGTACGATATCTTTCTTCTTAGCTCCTGTGGCTTTTCGAATTCCGATTTCTTTTGTTCTTTCCGTAACTGATATCAACAAAACGTTCATTACCCCTATTCCCCCAACTAATACAGATATTCCGGTAATGGCTCCCATTATTAGTTTAAATAACAAGATTCCCTGACTAAACTGCTCAACTCTGGCTCTGTTTGTCGAAATTATAAAAGCATCACTGGTTTCTTTGAAGTTTCCGTCTAACCATTCTGTTATTTCATTCTCAATTTCAGGAATCTGCTCAGCTTTTGCGGCTTTTAGTACAATATTTGGGTATTCCTCAGATAACTCTGTGTAAACTGAAGTTGGGATAAAAACTTTCTGAGTACTTTGAGGACTCCCTTTCAAAATTCCGACGATACGGAATTCAACATCTTCAATTTCAATCATTTTACCTACTAGTTCCTGACTTGATGGTAATAGCTTTTCTGCTATTTCAGGAGATAGAACAACTACTTTTGCGGAATTGATCACATCTTCTTCTGAAATATATCTTCCAAAAGCCAAACTATCTGACAAAAATAGTAGTCCTAGTTCCATTGTTCCTTGCAAGTATATTCCTGAAACAGAATCCTTATAAGTAATTTCAGTAGCTCTGGTTCCTGTATATTCTAACAGTGCTTTATCTTGAACCAAAGACCTTAACTCTTTTACTTTTTCTATAGTGAATACCGGTCTGTCTTTTATTTGAATACGAATGTCATCCACCACTTTTACACGCTTAGAGTTTACCGTTATAAAATTAAGTGACGTCGTATTCGCTATTTGCTCTCTACCCGTTTGTTCCAGCCCGTCTCCTAATGCAAGTATTCCAACCATTGCAGCTACCCCGATGATGATCCCTAAAGTGGATAAGAAAGTGTGTAGTGGGTTCGCTCTAATATTATGAAGGGCTATAGAAATTGATTTAAAAAACTGACTCATATCCTCTTTTATTTTTGAACCACAACTACGGATGAGCTTCAGGCAAGTTGCAGATATAAAAAAAGCTCTGTTTCATCAAACAGAGCTTTCAATACAATGCTTAGAGTTAGCGCCTTATAACCCTTCATATCCTCCGGCAGCCATCATGGTACCGAAAATTAAACCAAATAGAATGAAGTAAAGCACAGTAGACACTGCTACCATTATTAATGCTGCTCTTGAAAAGTTCTTTTTATTTGGATTAGCACTGTCACTAAATCCCCATACAAACAGCATAACAAATCCTACTAAAGGGATAAAAGTAATTAGAAGAGTTATCACCCAGTCTTTCATTGACATCACGGGTGCAGTTTCGTGATTTTCCATATCATACCTCGAATTTTTTGATTAGCTAGTTAGAAGATTATCAATAATCTAAACCAAAAATCAAAATACTTTTTATGTCTATTTAATTTTAATGGAAGTGGAATAAAAATTGTCTTCAACTATGAATTTGGAATCTTGCCACGATGCAGGACCAAATCTCCCTCTTGCATTGTTAGAAAAGCCATAATCCTCTTTTGGTATACCCAGAAGATTTGTGTCTATTTTTCCGTTCTCATTTTTATCATGATATACAGCAATGGCATATTCCCCGAATGGGAGCATTTCCTGAGTCCATATTATTGTGGTACTGTCAACGGGCAAAACAATAGCATGTATGGGATCTTTGGTATATTTTTCTTTAGAGTCGAACATTGCAATTCGAATTTCCCCTTTCAGTTCATTTATCCCTTCAATATAAAGTCTGAACTCTGAAACATCTTTTTCAGGGTAGGAAATTTCCTGAGCTTTCAAACTCATTCCTGAAAATATAGTTGCCAAAAATAATGTCGCTACTATCTGTGATCGTCTCATGATGATTTGTTTTTTTGAAACTAAGCAGATTATTACTACCAAAAAAATGGATTATTGTTTCTTAATCCTCTTTATTCGGGCGTCCATTCATAGAACTCTTCACATTTCACACAATCATTAATGATCCAGTTCTTTACTCCTTCATAACCTGAGTTTTCAAATAACAAATAGACGAGGGTTTCTAAATACCCCGCTTCTTTAACTTGTATCAAATACGGTGCATAGTGTTCACGAACAAAGCCTTTCTCCTCATAATCATCCTGAGATTCTTCGATAAGTCCTAACATATAATCATAACTACCTGCGATAAACTCAATTTCAGAAAGTTTTTTATTATCCTCACTATACTTTGATGCTACACTATGTATAGAAAGCACCATCTCAAGACCTTTCATTTGCTCTGTATCGCCGGAACCACCCAACAGTGAGTTTATGGTGATATTAATTTCATTAGATGCTGTATCTCTCTCAGCTGAATCAAAAAGTCCGTTTATCGCTTGAAAAACCTCGTCACTTCTGGCAGTATTTTGTTCATAAAAAAGGAAGTAGGTATATGCAAGTATTGCAGGAATTGAATTTCCTTGATTTCTGTACATATTTCCTAACAGAAGATGACTGCTTGAATGTTCAAAGTTAGATAAAATAGCATTTTGTAAACTGATCATCCCTTGGTTTTCATCACCAACATTTATGGATGTAATAGCTAAACTGTAATGCAATAAATGAAATTCAGGATTGACTTCTATCCCCTTCTTAAAAGCTTTAATAGCTTCATATGGTTTTCCCATTTGATCGAGTGTGATACCATGCATATGATAAAATAAATACAAACTCTCACTATCAATGCGCTCACCTTGCTTAAGATACGTGAGTGCTTCCTCTAAATTGTTTGATTCCATAGAAGAGTATGAAATCTCATATAGTGCAGAAGCTGAATAGGGTTTTTGCTTAAGAATCCGCTTATAGTATTCTTTGGCTTGTTTGTAGTCTCCCTCATCATGACTAATGATCCCTAATTTTAACCAGCCTTCCTCCTGGGAGTTCAATGGTTGATCTTCAATTAACTCGCCGGGCTGTTCAATAGCGTATTTTGAACCTCCACAAGAGATCAAAATTGGAATAAGAATTAAATATAAGAGTTTCTTCATCATAGATATTTAGGATTAATATAACTTTGATCCGTTTTCAACAGCTTGATCAGGGCTGATCAGAATAACTTTTCCGTCGCTATCGGGTAAGCCAGTCACCAAACACTCCGACATAAAAGGTCCGATCTGTTTAGGAGGAAAATTGACTACGGCAATAATCTGCTTCCCCATTAAATCTTCTTTTTGATAGTGATCAGTAATTTGAGCTGAAGACTTTTTAATCCCTATCTCCTTCCCAAAATCTACAGTCAGTTTATAAGCCGGTTTTCTGGCTTCAGGAAAATCTTTGACTTCTGTAATCGTGCCAACTCTTAATTCGACTTTTTCAAAGTCAGACCATGATATTTCTTTCATATTTTTAGAAAATTCCGGGTTTATACAAAGACTAAATTATTATTTAATTAACGTCATAGATTTCACTTCTAAAAAATCTGAAGTTTGTAATCTGTAATAGTAGATCCCACTAGATAAACCCGAGGCATCAAAAGTTACTGAGTGGGTTCCAGCTCTTTTCTGGCTATTTTCCAGGCTTGCAACCTCTTCTCCCAATAAATTATAAACCTTCAGTTGTACATGAGCTGATCGGGGTAATTTGTAAGAGATCTGTGTAGACGGATTAAACGGATTTGGATAATTTTGAGACAGACCGGGTTCAGCAGGCAGTTCTTTACTTTCATCCTCTATGCTTACTGATAATCCGGTATTAAATGTTCTGGTCTCTGACCAAGAACCTGTGCCGTGTTCATTCCTAGCTCTTACTTTCCAGTAATAAACTGTATTCTCATCAAGATCTTGAAATTCATAGTCTCTGCTGTTCAACAAGGTTTCTTCAACAACAGGTTGGTTGAAGTTTTCTTCTTTCGAAATAACGATCTCATAATCATCGGCATCTGCTAACGGTACCCAACGTAACAGTTGTGAAGTTTCTAAAGCCTCAGCCCCATTTTGAGGGCTTTCGAGATACACTGAGATTGGTTTTGTATCCGGATCACTGACAGAAAAGTTATGTATGTATGTTTTATTTTGAAAAACGGCCTCAAAAGTCCAGAGCCCGATCTCTGCCTGTGTTGGCAACGGGTAACTCCAATACCAATATGAAGCTGAATAATGAGGAATCTCATTTGAAGAATGATTCCAATTCCTAAAAGTAGAACCAGACGGAGTTGTAATTTTGTATGTTGTATTCTGACCTTGAAGCTGATCTCTGTAATATGCCGCGGCCACCAAGTTATCCCCCATCAAAAAGCCATCTTTGTAATTCGGTGTTTCGGGGCTTGGACATTGATTAAATACCGGTCCTGCCGATTGAGTATGCAATGCATTTAACTCTGAATCATAATAATCGCGTTGAGATTGCCATAAGCTGCTTTCAATCTGATTGCATGTACCCTTAAAAGGGTCTACAACATTTCCACTTGCATCATGAACTTCAAAATGAAGATGAGGTCCTGTAGAATTTCCGGAACTCCCAACTATACCCAGATACTCTCCCTCTTCAACTTCTTCCCCAATTGATTTAGTAGTTGCAGAACCGTTTTTAAGGTGACCATACCAGGCAACGCTTCCATCGGAATGCCTGACATAAACTGCGTTCCAACTATTATTATTGAAAGAACAGCTTCTGTCAAAGTTTCCGTCAACTACATCTAAGATAACACCCGGAGCAGCTGCAAGTACCGCCACTTCACTGTTATCCATCTTATTCCAACCAAACGGCCATGTAAAGAAATCAATTCCTGCATGATTATAACCTGAATTGGTATCATAAGTTCTTCTTCCGCAATTATAATCTGTAAGAACACTTGGAAATTTAGAGTTGTGATCCACAAAATTAGAAATTCCGTGATATCCAAAATCAAACAAATGGCTTTCTGCTCTTAATGGCCATGAAAATCTAACATCTATTGCTTTCGCTTTAGAAATAGCTCCAATTCTCTCCAAGCTATCCAACTTGATCTCTAAGTTTTGCATTATTTTTGAACGCTGTTCTGTACTTAGGTGATCAGATGGTAAATCGATAGAGCCACCTCCGTCCGGTTTTACGAATTGAGCCGACGCTGAATGTAACATCATCAGAAACAGGAAAAGCAAAGAGTATTTCATAGCTTAAACGCCAAAATTAAAAAGTAGTTAACAATAAAAAACTCTGCCAACTTTCGCTAACAGAGTTTTATGGAAAACTTCAATAAGTGAGTGAATAACTTATGAAGCTGATTTAACAGTTTTTATAATCCTTGCTGCAGCAGTGTAAGGATCTGCATTTGAAGCCGGTCTGCGATCTTCTAACCATCCCTTCCATCCATTCTCAACTGTGGCTATAGGAATTCGTATAGATGCTCCCCTGTCAGAAACTCCATAACTGAATTCATCATGAGCTGCTGTTTCATGCTTTCCTGTAAGTCTTTCTTCATTATAAGCTCCATATACAGCCATATGCTCTTTAACCACGGGAGCAAAAGCGTCACAGATCTTATCATAAATATCTTTTGAGCCGGCTTCTCTCAATACTGAGTTAGAGAAATTGGCATGCATTCCGGAACCATTCCAGTCGGTATTACCAAGTGGTTTCGGATGCCAATTAATAGTTAAACCATATTGCTCAGCTGTTCTTTCTAACAAATAACGAGCAACCCAGATCTGATCACCGGCTTCATCAGCACCTTTTGCAAAAATCTGAAACTCCCATTGTCCTGCAGCTACTTCTGCATTAATGCCCTCTACATTTAAACCTGCTTCAAGACAAATATCCAGATGTTCTTCAACTAAATCTCTACCAAAGGCCTTGTCCGCTCCAACGCCACAATAGTATGGTCCCTGAGGAGCTGGATATCCACCTACAGGAAATCCATAAGGCATATTTGTTTCCGGATCCCATAAAAAATATTCCTGCTCAAAACCGAACCAAAAATCATTGTCGTGATCATCAATGGTTGCTCTTCCATTGGTTTCGTGTGGAGTTCCGTCGGCATTCAATACTTCTGTCATGACCAAATAAGCATTTACACGAGCCGGATCTCTGTAAATAGCCACCGGCTTTAGTAAACAATCAGAAGAATTACCAACCGCCTGTTGAGTTGAACTTCCATCGAAAGACCAAATTGGTGCGTCTTCAAGTTTACCTGAAAAATCGTGAAGAACTTTTGTTTTGCTACGAAGTCCCTGCGTAGGAGCCGTTCCATCTAACCAAATATATTCGAGTTTTGATGCAGACATTATGTAATGATTTTTGAAATTTAAATTAACGACTTAAGATAAGTTCTTTATCAAATAAGACTCAATTATTTTGGTATTTTTTTATTAACAATTAATTAAAAAAGGTTTGTAAATTTATTATCCATATTTAATTATGTTTTAGAAAAACAAAAGCGCTTCCAGACTTAAGAATTTAATGGCATAGGATTTTCACTTCACTTTTTTAGGCTTCAACTAAAGTGGTATCTTATATTCAAAATGTTTCCACATAAATTTTCATGTAATTTTTAATTTTTGAACACATCTAATTTAAAAATTTGGGTAGAAGCTGCGCGTCCAAAAACTCTTGCCGCTGCATTCGTTCCCGTTCTTGTCGGTGCTACTATTGCTTATCAGCATGAACTTATTAACTGGATGGCAACTACTGTTGCTCTTATCTGTGCTTTTCTAATTCAGATCGGGACTAATTTTGCTAATGATTATTTCGACTTTGTAAAAGGAGCAGATACAGAAGAAAGAATAGGGTTTGAACGAGCTACAGCAAAAGGCTTGATCTCTCCCAAAACTATGTTGAATGCTACTATCATTTGTATGGCTTTAGCATTTGTATTTGGTCTTTATTTGGTCTGGATTGGCGGGACAGTTGTCTTGATCATAGGTCTGTTATCATTGTTGTTTGGTGTGCTTTATACCGGCGGTCCATTCCCTTTGGGTTACAATGGGCTTGGGGATCTGTTTGTCTTTATATTTTTCGGAATTGTTGCAGTTATGACAACCTACTACGTTAATGCTTTAGCATGGTCGATGGATACTTTTTGGGCTTCTTTGGCAGTAGGAGCTTTGTGCACTAATATTTTAGTGGTTAACAACCTCAGGGATGTTGAACAAGATAAAATAGCAGGCAAAAAAACTCTGGGAGTACTTTTCGGCGAAACAATGCTTAAAGTAGAATACACTGTTATGCTTTTACTTGCATTTTCGGTTCCTCCCCACTTCTATTTTCAGCTTGGTTATGGTGAGTGGATCTTTCTTCCATTTCTGATCCTCCCAGTTGCGTTGTTACATACCAAAACTATCTGGACGGAAACCGAAAAAAGAAACCTTAATCAACAGCTTGAGAAGACTGCCAAATTTATGACCTTATTCGGATTACTTTTTTCTATCGGAATCATCTTATAATGCTCAAATTTTATACTTATAAAATTCCTTTTCAGACTCCCTTTTCTATATCAGGAGCCGATTACGAATTCAGAGAAGGTGTAATTTTAGAATTTGATCATGAAGGAATTCAGGCATTTGGTGAAATAGCTCCTCTGCCCGGCTTTTCTGCATTTACCTTAGACCAGATTGTATCCGTACTTCAACTCAATAAGGAGCCATTAGAAAATGCTCTCATAAAAGGCGAATTCCCTCAGTTCTTTTATGTGTTATCTCAAATACACAATATTCCATCGCTCAAATTTGGATTGGATACTTTATACCATGATTTTTTATCAAAGAAAAAAGGTGTTTCATTAGCAGAATACTTATTTCCTGAGTTGTCTACATCAATAATACCTTCAAATGCAGTATTGAGTATAAAAGATGTAAGATTATCACTGAGCAGAGCAAAAAAGATGATTCAAAATGGTTTTAAAACTCTCAAAGTTAAAGTTGGCAGAGACTTCGAAAAGGAATTCCAACTTCTAAAAAACCTAAGATCTCAACATCCTTCTATTAAGATCAGAATAGACTGCAATCAATCCTGGAACTTCGATGAAGCAGTTTCAAACCTAACACAACTTGAACCTTTAAATATTGAATACTGCGAAGAGCCATTAATCACTAAAGAAGTTCACCACCTGAGCCTTCTTAAGAAGCAAACTGCAATTAAATTAGCAGCTGATGAATCAATTCGGAACAAAAAAGATGTCGAGGTACTATCAATACAAAATAGGTTTGATGTATTCATTTTAAAGCCAATGATGATCGGTAGTTTTTCGGAAATTTACGTAACAAAGCAACAGGCAAACTCTCATTATATTGACATGGTGTTTACCACATCATTAGAAAGTAAAATAGGAAGGATAATTACGGCAATTTTAGCAATGGGTTGGGGCACAAAAAAATATGCGCACGGATTAGCAACGGGTTCACTTTTATCACACGATCTGAATGGTGATAATGAGATAAATTCGGGTTCTTATGTTATTCCTGACAAACCGGGTATTGGAATTGATTTGAATTATAAATACTTGAAAGAGATTAAATAAATAGTGTTTAAGTCTAGATTACATATGTTTGAATTCGGAAAATCAGAACCTCAAAAGGTTTTTTTGACTTCCGAACATGGAATGTATACCTATAGCGATCTGGAAAGATTTACCGGGTTTTTCCTTGATATCATCAAACAAAAATCTGATTCCATTAAATGGCCGATCGCTTTTTTGTCTGAATCTTCTGACTTGTTGATATTTTCCATTGCTGCCGCATGGAATCTGGGAATACCTATCATCCCTTTAAGCCCTAAGCTTTCTCAAAAAGAACTTGAGGCTATAGTTCAGGAATTAAGTCCTTCACTGATCTTTTGTGATACAGCAAACCGAAACAGACTTTCAGGTGAAGATGTTGTTCATATGGATGAGAACTTCTTTCTGAATGCATTCACTTTCGATATCAGAGAACTGGACCTACCTGCTCCATCCAAAATCAAAGAGAGTTCCATTTTCGGATATTTCCTGACTTCAGGCACTACCGGCAAGTCTAAGATAGTACCTCTGAAAAGACGACAGATGATCTCAGCAGCAAAAGCATCTGCAAAAAACTTTCAGCCTGAGCCTAATCATTTTTGGCTTTTATGCCTTCCACTGAACCATGTAGGTGGAATTTCTATAATATTCAGATCATTACTCTATGGTTCAGCTATTTACAGAATGGGGCGTTTCAATGAGGAAATGGTAACTGAGTTTCTTTCTGAAAACCCCAGATTTCAGGCAGCATCACTTGTACCAACAATGCTTTCCCGACTTTTAAAGAATCCTTTATTTAAAACCCACAGGGATTTCAAAGCTATATTACTGGGAGGTGGACCAACTACTCAACAATTGCTGAAAAGATCGGTTGAAAGAGGTATCCCGATCGTTTCCAGTTATGGAATGACCGAAACTTGTGCACAGATTGTAACCAATGCAATGACTACTCCATCCGGGATGTATACACCACTTAAAAGTGTGGGCAAGCCATTCCCTCCTAATGAATTACAAATAAGAGACAACAAAGGAAAAGTATTAGGGAAAAATCAGTCGGGCATGATATGGCTGAAGGGGCCTCAGGTTTTCGATGGTTATTATGATATGGATGAAAATTCTGATGTATTTGATAAAAACAATTGGTTTAAAACCGGAGATTATGGTCATCTAAATGGATTTGATCAGCTTTTTATAGAATCAAGAAGGGAAGATCTGATCATCACCGGCGGAGAAAATGTAAATCCTGTTGAAGTTGAAGAAGCAATTCAACGCTTACCACTTATAAAAGAAGCGGTTGTAATAGGAATTCCTGATGAAGAATGGGGTCAAAAAGTTACTGCAGTTATTACTTTATTAAATGGTCAAACTCCTGACATTAATGAAATGAAGAAAATGCTTTCTTCAGAACTCACCGATTTCAAAATCCCTAAAGAATTAGTTGTAGTAGATAAATTACCAAAAACAGTAATGGGCAAGGTGAAAAGATGGGAACTTGCTCAACAGATCATAAAAAAGTGAATTAATTATTAAGTCTTTGGAAGCGATAACGTAAAGGTTGTGCCCTTCCCTTCTTCGCTTTCAAAACTGATTTCACCTTTGTGCAATTCGGTAAATACCTTTACGATCCAAAGACCTAAACCTGATCCAATTTCATTTTTTGTTCCTTCAGATGAATCAGAAAATGCATTAAAAATAGTTTCCTTTTGAGCTTCAGCTATTCCGACTCCATTGTCTTTAACTGTAATTAAATATTTGCCCTTTTTCTCCTTAAGATCGACCTCGATCTTTCCATCCTGTTTGGTAAACTTAATTGAGTTCTGAATTAAATTGTTTAAAACAGAGATCATCTTCTCTACATCAACATTAATTTTTGACCCATTAGGAAGATCTGAGTTTGTTATAAACTCAATCCCTTTCATTTCGAAATAGATTCTATGGTTCTTTGCCAGCTTGTTGAAAATATCTTCGGGAGTTACTTCTCTTTTATTTACATGAATTTCTCCGTCATCAAATCTGGCCAGAGTAAGCATATTATCCAAAAACCTTGCATGACTATCAGCACTGATCTCGATCAACTCTATGTACTTGAAAATATCTTTCAAGTCAGGATCATCTCCCTGTAGTTCACCTCTGATCAACTCATTTGCTATTTTTATAGATCCAATTGGCGTTTTAGAATCATGAGAAACCATAGCTATTAAACGGTTTTTCAACTTCAGCAGATCATCAAGTTCCTCTATACACTTTTGAGTATTAGCCATTAGCAACCCCGCTTCATCTTCAAAATGCTTTGGTAATGCCGGGATCTTTTTATCAGAATTATATTTAATGACCGCTTTATTAGTCATTAAAATGGGCGCAAGTAAACGAAAAATAAAATACAGGGTAACAGAAGCTCCAACCACTGTTGCAGCTAATACTACTAGCAGAATAGAAACTCTTTCTTCAACCGGAAAATAAATAGTAAGGTAAATGAAGAGACCAATTAACGGGATATGTGTTCCGATAAAAGCTATCAGAAATATTTTTCCTGTATAACCTTTTGGCCATTTTAATTTACTTATAAGACTATAGAATGATAATTTGCCGTCCATAAAAAATTTACTTGATGAATTTACTAACCTTATCGACGGCTTTACATGAATTTTAATCCTCTAATTTTTTTGTCTTATGAGTATAGATATGTTGGGAATACTCTTTGAATCCAAAAGTAAGTGGTTTTTTGAGTAGAAATTTTAAAACTCAGCTTGATCCCTGCCTTAGCTTGAGTGCTTATTGTTTGATTATTACAACCCCACCCTTTCAAAAATAACATCTACATTTCTGGTGTGATGTTTCAGATCAAAAGCATCTTCGATCTCTTCTTTGCTGAGTTGTGATGAAATAAACTCGTCGTTGTCGATCAATGGACGGAATAACTTTTGATTTTCCCACGACTCCATCGCCAGTGGTTGAACAGCGTCGTACGCTTCTTCTCTGTTGATGCCTTTGTCGATCAGTTTATTCAGAATAGGCTGAGAAAATACCAATCCCTGTGTTTTCCAGATGTTAGCTTCCATATTTTCTTCAAATACCACCAAATTCTCGATCACATTCGCAAAACGTGAAAGCATATAATCAAGTAATGTAGTCGCATCCGGAAGAATGATACGTTCCGCAGATGAATGCGAAATATCACGTTCGTGCCATAATGGAATATTTTCAAACGCAGTGACCATATAACCACGAAGTACACGTGCACAACCGGTAATATTTTCTGAGCTGATCGGGTTTCTTTTATGCGGCATAGATGAAGATCCTTTCTGCCCTTTTCTGAATGCTTCCTCAGCTTCACGAACTTCACTGCGTTGCAAATGACGAACTTCCACCGCCATTTTTTCCATAGTGGAACCGATCAAAGCCAAAGTTGATATATAGTAAGCGTGTCTGTCTCGCTGTAAGGTCTGGGTTGATATCGGAGCAGGAGTTAATCCTAATTTTTCGCAGGTGTACTGTTCTACTTCAGGAGGAATGTTAGCAAAAGTTCCTACCGAACCGGACAGTTTTCCGAATTCAACATCAGCAGCTGCTTTTTCGAAGCGCTCTAAATTTCTTTTCATCTCTGCATACCAAAGTGCGCACTTCAATCCGAAAGTAGTTGGCTCCGCATGAATTCCATGCGTTCTGCCCATCATCACAGTGTACTTATGAGCCTTTGCCTTTTCACCAAGAACTGAAATAATTCTTTCAAGATCTTCTTTGATAAGCTTATTTGCTTGTTTTAAACGAACTCCCCAGGCTGTGTCCACCACATCCGTTGAAGTCAATCCGTAATGGATCCATTTTTTTTCTTCGCCCAACGTTTCCGATACCGCTCGGGTAAAGGCCACCACATCGTGACGGGTTTTGGCTTCAATCTCTTTTATTCTCTCCAATTTGAATGATGCTTTTTCATACAACTTGTCCACATCTTCCATCGGAATGGTTCCCAATTTTGCCCATGCCCAACACGCTGCAAGTTCAACCTCCAACCATGCCTGAAATTGATTTTCTTCCGTCCAAATGTCTTCCATTTCTTTGCGGGAATATCGGGATATCATAAAAGTAGTTAGTTTAGTTTTTCAAATGTTTGAGACATGAATTCGATCTTAGTAATTGCTCAAGATGTCACTATTTCGTCATTCCTGCGCAGGCAGGAATCTGGATTGAATTTAAAAACAATTAGTGCCAAATATGAGATCTAGATTCCAGGCATTCACCGTGGAATGACCTTGAAATTAATTTCAATCTAATGTTTAAGATCAAACTCTGTTTTAAGATAAGGTTTCTAAATACAGATTGCCTCGATTCGATTATTTTTTTTGAATCAGAAATTATTTGTTGGAATAAAATTTTATTAATCGTAATATTGCAATGAACAAATACAAAAGTAATGGGACTTACCAAAACCGAAATTTTTACAGAGCAACAAAACAAGATCGCAGTATTTGCAAAAGCCTTTGCTCATCCTGCCCGCGTTGCCATACTCCAACAATTATTTTCAACCAATTCCTGCATATGTGGTGACTTGGTTGAAGAAATTGGTCTCGCCCAACCTACGATATCTCAGCATTTAAAAGAGCTGAAGAATCTCGGGCTTATTCAGGGAAATATTGAAGGAACCAGTGTGTGCTATTGCATCAACAAAGAAAACTGGTCAGAAATGAAATCGATCATTGCTCAATTTCTGGATCAGGATATAAACGGAACGAACTTAAACTGCTGCTAATTTAAAACTCATCAATACAGAATTATGAAATTATCTCAAATTAAACGCACCCTCGTCGACCTGGAATCTATCGCTTTTCAATTACCGAATGGCGAGTTAGTGCCAAGACATTTTCACGTGACTGAAGTCGGAATGATCACCAAGAACTTTATCGACTGCGGTGGAACACTCAGAAATGAGGAAGTGATCAACTTTCAGTTATGGAGTGCAAACGATTACGATCACCGCATCCACCCTGAAAAACTGTTGCACATCATTGAGCTATCAGAAAAAACCTTAGGACTTCCTGATCTTGACATCGAAGTAGAATATCAGGGTGAAACCATTGGCAAATACGGGCTCGATTTTGACGGAACTAATTTCTTACTCACTACCAAAGCTACCGATTGTCTGGCTAAAGAAAATTGCGGCATCCCAGCTTCCAAACCAAAAGTTAAACTATCCGAGCTTCAAACAGCTGAGTGCTGCGCTCCCGGAAGTGGTTGCTGTTAATTCTTTAATGACCTGAAAATGACCACGACTACTTCTCCCCTTTTTGATGAGCTATCGAGCTACACCAAAGAACTGGAACAGAATTTTGATTTCATCCCGGAAGAGCGAAAAGACAAATTGCGTTCTTTGAGTGAATATCTTTCGGGAAAATGGAATTCGAATCAAACTCCGAAAGCAATTATCATTTGCACACATAATTCCAGAAGAAGTCATTTGGGGCAGTTGTGGTTAGCTGTTGGAGCCGATCATTACGGACTTCCTGAGATCGAAACTTTTTCAGGTGGAACCGAAGCCACCGCTTTTCATCCAAATGCAGTTAACGCAGTTCGAAGAGCCGGATTTAAGGTAGAAGCCGAAGATACCGACGCCTCCAACCCGGTTTATAATATTTCCTGGAAAACGGAAATGGATGGGTACAAAGCTTTCTCAACGCGGTTTGATGAAGCTCCCAATCCTACTAAAGAATTCGCTGCCATTATGGTGTGTTCTGAAGTGGATCAAGGATGCCCTTTTGTGCCGGGAACAGATTTCAGACTGTCTCTTCCTTTCAAAGATCCCAAAGCCTTTGACGGAACCGATCTTCAGGATGCAAAATATGATGAACGCTGTAAACAGATCGGCACAGAAATGTTATTTGTAATGAGTAATGTAGAATTGAAATGAGAAAATACTTTGCTGAATTCATCGGCACTTTCGCTTTAGTATTTTGCGGAACCGGAGCTATTGTTATTAATGATGTAACCGGAGGAACGGTAACGCATGTTGGAGTAGCCATTACTTTTGGATTGATCGTTACGGCGATGATCTACGCATTTGGTAAAATTTCCGGAGCGCATATCAATCCTGCAGTTTCTATTGCTTTTGCAGTTACCGATCGTTTTAATGAAAAGCAGGTTGCTCCATATATCATTGCTCAGGTTGGCGGAGCTCTTTTTGCTTCCGTGATCTTAGCTTTTCTTTTTCAGGAACACGAAGGATTGGGCGCTACCCTCCCGGCCGGAGACTGGCACCAAACTTTTATTCTGGAAATCATTCTTACCTACTTTTTGATGGTGGTGATCTTGTTTGTAAGTCAAAACAAAGCCGTCACTGAATTCACCGGATTGGCCGTGGGATTTGTAGTTTTACTTGAAGCCATGTTTGCCGGACCGATTACCGGTGCAAGCATGAATCCCGCCCGCTCCATCGCTCCTGCTCTCGTTTCCGGAAATCTTACTCATCTTTGGATGTATATCGTAGCACCAATTATTGGAGCTCTTCTAGCTAGTGGGACTTGGTTTTTGTTGAGGGAAGAAGACTAAAACCTTTCATCTTTATTTAGTCCCATTTTATTCATTGAATAGTAGAATAAAATGATAGCTATGTTTTGATAATAATCGGGTTTTATTCATTTTAGTCTTTCATATAGAAGAATAAGATGAATAAAACATAAACATCAAACTGGGATATGATGAATACAATGCGTCATATTCTTATGTTGAAGAAGAATTCGCTCCGCTCTTCTTCTTCAACGTGGCTGGGCTAAGTACAAAGTTGCGTAGCAACTCATCCCAACTTGGACTAAATTCAATGGTAAAACCACTGTACTTAGCCCAGCCACGTTGTACTTCATTAAAGAGACCGAATAGATGGATATATTATTTTGGATTTTATGTTTTATAGCTTTAGCAATCCTATTCATTTACCTAAGGTTTTTTATACCCCTTAGAAAAAAAGAAGAAGGATTTGAATATGTAAGTGTTGAGGATGATGGAACTGTAAGGGAGTTATCAAGAGAGGAACAAGGTTATCTAAAAGAGGAGTTTAGTCCTGCGGATGGAGCCAGACCTTATATTAAATCAAGATATAACAGTAGAACGCCAGACGGAAAAATTGGTGGGTATATCCAAAGAAAAAGAGTACCTCAGAAAATAGAAATCACTGGACGGGAAATGGATAAAGAAACGTGGCGAAGAAATTGGTTGTGTATGCTTAAAGATTTGACAAACTTGGATTATCAAAGAAGAACTTGGTTAGACCCAAACAATACTAATCCCTACTATTCATTTGTTGAGTTTATGTGCTCCTATTTCGATGATTTAAACATTACTGATGGATATGACAAATTGATAGATTCTAATCTTGTCTCTAAAGACGAATATGAATCAATTGAAAAATGGCATAAGTCTCTCGTAGAATATACCTCTCCCAATAATGAAGATTATGATAATCAGGCTGTTTTAAATGATCAAAAGTGGCTTAACATTTTGGAGTTGGGGAAAGTATCAATAGAGAACTTGAAACCGAAATTAAATTCGATTGAAAGGAGTTTATTAATATAAAACGAAAGTACAACACGCGCTATGAAAAAATGCGGAGGAAGTGCTAGAAGCAAGATTAAAACTTTGATTAACCACGCCAAAGCTTCGCTTTGGTTTTAAATGAAATATAAAAACAAAACCTTCTGCTTTGGCTTCGTGCAAAAAGATAGTTTATCGCTTTTCTTTCCGCACTTTTCATAGCGGGGTCGTTGAAGAAGAATTCGCTCCGCTCTTCTTCTTCAACGTGGCTGGGCTAAGTACAAAGTTGCGTAGCAACTCATCCCAACTTGGACTAAATTCAATGGTAAAACCACTGTACTTAGCCCAGCCACGTTAGCAAACATTTGAAAATGGCAAAAAAGTTACTGATAATAATATTTTTAGGAATTCACTTTCATTCTTGTCAAGAGAGAGAAAAATCTATTTCAGTTTCTCAATCAGCTGATGAAAAGAAATGGAATATTGAAAAATTAAACGATAGAGCTGTTCAACACCTTGACACTGCTAAATGGGACATAAAGCTATTTAATCAAGACATTGAAACATATAATAAGTATTCCGAAATTTTTCAGAGTTATCCTTTAAACAAATCGCCTTTTCCAGTAGCTGAATATGACTATGCCGTATCCAGTATTCCTTTCTCGATTGAAATAGATTCTACAGTTTTTAAAGGTGTTAGAATTGGCGAATATGAAAACCCTGAAAGCGAAAAAATAATTGATAAACTAACTTTACTGATTTTAACAAATGATAAGGATTCAGAAGAGGCAACATTAGTTGATTCTCGAAATTATCCTTATTTGACTGCACAAGGAACATTTGAAGTAATAAACAATGAATTTGACTGGGTATTTTCCGCAAGTCCTGATGGGTATTCTACTTTGCTACTTAATATGAAACTTTTTGATTTAAGGTTTGGTGAAACTATCATAATTTATCCTCAAACAGACAAAACGTTCATTTACGAACAAATTAAAGATTCACCTAATAATTATGGAAATTTTGAAGATTTCCAGAAATCTATAATTGCTAATCCAAAAGTGAAGAAACAACTGATTTCTGAAATGAATATTAAATAAAAACGTTGTACAACAATGGCTATAAATAATTGCTTGTTATCCCCAGCTGGCGGACAGGGTGACCCTGATTTTTAAATCTCATCAAAAACCAGTTGTGCAGATTCTTCACAGGTATGCTCAGAATGACAATGGGCTTTACCTCAAGTATACCATCGTAACTATGATTGATGCTCTTCTTATACATGGGACTTGGTTTTTATTGAGGAAGCAGGAGTAGAACTAACCTTTTCATAAAGATTATTCAGTCACTTTGTATTTCAAAGTGCTTTTAACTATTATCTGTGAATTACAAATTTTTCAGAGTGCGAGATAAGAAAGATCTTCAGTATAAGTCCTCTGTGATTTTGTAATGCAAGTGATCTTTCTAATCAACATGTAGCAAGTTGGAATCAAACTACAGGATAAACTAATTATGAGCCTAGGATCAAAACTTGATGAATTGCATTATCAAGTCAAGCAAAATAGATGGTATTGGTATTTCTCTATTTTTTGTCGAATAATTTTAGCCTATGCTTTTATTGCTGCCGGAATTGTGAAAATTATCGACGAAAGATTTGCCAGCGGTTTATCGGAAATTCATCCAATGGGAGCATATTTAACTGCTCTACATCATACAGGTTTTTATTATCCCTTTATAGGAATTGCCCAAATTCTTGCGGCAGTATTACTTTTAATACCACGGACAGTAACTTTAGGTGCACTACTCTATTTCCCGATCATTTTAAATATATGTATTCTTTCTATAGCGGTAAGATTTGAAGGTTCGTTTATCACTTCAACTTTAATGGTTCTAGCTAATTTATATATACTCGCTTGGAATTATGACAGATTAAAGTACATTTTTCCATTCAAGAAAGTATCTGATATCGGTATTGTAAAAAGACCGGAGAAATACGGAAATAAATTTCCTTTCTTATTTTTTGGTGGAGTTGGAGCAACTTTCGCGCTAACAATTTTAACATTCCTGCATGGATTTGATATTATGCCAAGGAATTCATTATCCGATTGTAATAAACAATATGCCGGTACTGAATATGAGAATATTGGAAATGAATTTTGCGAATGTGTTCATTTGAACGGCGACATTTTGGATGATTGTTTAGATGAGTTTGCGGATCAAAAGAAAAGAATGGACGAAAAATAAATAATAAAATTAAGGTCTGTTATCCTCATCCTTCTTAGCGAAAGCGTCACGTTTGTGCGGGAATACTGGTCAAATTACCGAAAACTAAGCTCCACAATGATCCTGATCCGCCAGCTGGCGGACAGGATGACCTTGATTTTTAAACCTCATCAAAACCAGTTGTGTAGATACCCTGCTATGCCGGTAGTCAGGTTCGCAGGCAAGCTCAGAATACTTTTATTTACCCTATTTTATTCATTGTAGATCAGGATAAAATGATTTTTCTGCTTTGATAATAATTCGGTTTTATTCATTTTATTACTTCTTACTTAAGATTAATGTGAATAAAACATCAGATTATGAAAAGACAAGCAATCAACCCAGCCAATGATTGGGGAGCTGGATTCGACATGAACCAAGCTGAAGTTATATCAGACTTTAGTGAATTAATTAAATTTTCGGGTCAAACTTCTCTTATAGCGGATAATACAGCTGAGCTTGGAGTAAGTGTTAAACATCCGAACGACCAACGAAAGCAGATGGAGTTCATCCTTAATTCCATTGACGGTTTGCTGGAACAAGCAGGAATGACGAGAAAAAATATCATTCATATTACTTTTTACACTACGGATATGGAAGGTTTTTTAGGGAATTATGATGTGTATTCCAATTGGATAAAAGAGGCGAATATACGTCCAACACAATCTGCAATTGGTGTAAATCAATTGGTTTCACCTGAAATGAAATTAGAAATAGAGATAACCGGAGCACAATAACAGACAAAGCTATACCCAATATATCTGAAATCTTTAGAGAAGCGTTGACTTCAAAGTAATCGCTTTGGAAGTCTGTGTTTCTGGAGAAACTGTGCAAATACTCTGTCTATGCCGGCAGGCAGATTCGTAAGTATGCTCAGCATGACCCGTATCTGTTCTTTAAGCCGAGCCTGAAGGCTCTTCTAGTGTAAAAGCTTAACCTAATAGAACTATAAAGACCGCTTACTTGAATCCGTATAATTTAAAAGGTCTCTTAGAATTATTCTGAGATGCTAGAAAACCCTATAAAACCAGGTTTCTATTATTCCTCTGCCATCATCCAAAACAATTGATAATAACTTTTGCTTCTCTTTTACCTTAAAATTGAACGGGGACTCCAATATTCTTAAACCACTTTTCTTTTTTAGCCTGGTTCCCTGTCCTGAGATGATATCTGTGTTAGGATCAAAACCTCCTTCAGGAATATGTTCTGTGAGAATAACGTATTTATAGTCTTTCAATTTTTGAACTACACTCTTTACCTCTGCATTCGATAAGTGCTGAAGAACTTGTCTTAGTATTACACAATCAGCATTAGGCAGGTCATCATTGGCGATATTCAAACACCGGAATTCCAATTGATCAGCTTTGAACATATGCTTATTTCTCTCGATCAATTCGGGTACAATATCTACAGCGATGTATTTTTTTGAGTACTGTACCAATTCTTTCCCAACATTGAAATCTCCACACCCCAAGTCACAAACTGTTAGTGAATCATCAAACGAGGACAAAAATGATCTTACAATATTGATATACGGATCTACTAACTCAGAAAGATGTGAGCCATCTCCTGAATAAAATTCGTCGCTCTCTCCTCCCCAAAGATTCATTTCATAAACCTGAGCCATTGCTGCTTTGGTTGGCCATGGTTTATTTGAATTTTTATTCATCTCTGAATTTTTCGGAAATAATTTACTTTACTCTTATAGCTTATCCTGCAAACTCAAATATAAATTATAAAAATACAGATCAAGCTCTCTCGAAAACCAAGAAGTTCAGGTCATCGGTTTCCCGGCGATCGGTTTCGATCCAGGTTTTGCCGATATCATCGCGATATTCCGGAAAGTAAGTATCTCCGTCGTATTCTTTATTTACCTGCGTTACGATCATTCTATCGGCCATAGGTAATGCATCTCTATACAAGACTCCTCCACCTATGATGAATATTTCTTCTTCATCCAATTCATCTAAGGCAATTTGCAAAGAAGTATATGTATCGACATTGTCATAGGTCTTGGTTCTGGTCAGAACGATGTTTTTTCTGCCGGGAAGCGGAATCTCATTCAGTTCTTCAAACACACCTCTTCCCATGATCATTGTTCCTCCCAAGGTGGTTTGTTTGAAGTGCTTCAGATCTTCAGGATAGCGCCATGGTAGTCCACCTTCTTTCCCAATTACCAAATTCGGGTCATGGGCTACAACAATGGTCAAAGTCATACTGCAACCTCAAATTTGATCACGGGATCCGGATCGTAATTATGAAGTTTAAAATCATCAAAAGTCAGCTCATCAACCGGTTTTTTGGCTATTTCCAAAGTTGGCAATTCCCGAGGTTCTCTTTTAAGCTGTTCTTTAAGTCCGTCAACATGATTTACATAGATGTGAGCATCCACGATGGTGTGAGCAAATGTACCGGGTTCTAAACCAACTTCCTGAGCTATCGCCATCGTTAAAGCTGAGTAGCAAGCCAGATTAAATGGAATTCCCAGTGCAATATCACCTGAACGTTGAGTAAGGTGGCAGTTCAGTTTTCCGTTACTCACATTAAAAATATACATGATATGACACGGCGGAAGAGCCATTTCTCCCAACAAACCGGGATGCCAGGTACTTACTACAATTCTTCTGCTGTTTGGATTAGTTTTGAGCATATCAATAGCGCGTTGAACCTGATCGAATTCTTTACGCACCCAGGTTTCGCTTTCAACAGCTCCTCCTATTCCTTCAAGATTTACATTCTCTTTTTCCAGATAAGGAAATCGTCTCCAAAGCACAGGGTAGATCGGACCAACATGCCCGTCTTCATCCGCCCATGCATCCCAGATATGGCAATCGTTTTCATCGCGCAGCCAACGAATGTGATCTTCTCCTCGTAAATACCAAAGCAATTCCAGAATAACTGAGCGAAAAAACACTTTTTTAGTAGTCAACAAAGGAAACCCTTCTGAGAGATCTACTTTATAGAATTCCGCGAAATTTGATATGGTATCGGTACCTGTTCTGTTTTCTTTTCGTACGCCGTTTTCAAGAACGTTTTTTACAAGATCCAGATATGCTTTCATTGATTGATATAACGATTAGAGTAAAATTCCACTGAGTAAAAATACAGCAATGCTAAAATAAATAATGATTCCGCTTACATCCACTATTGTTGCAACAAAAGGTGCTGACGAAACAGCCGGATCGAGCCCGACTTTAGATAATATGAAAGGAAGCATCGCCCCTATCACATTTCCGAATACAACAATTAAAAGCAGACTGGATGCAACCACACTGGCTTTCAGCACTAATTCCATATTCATTGGATCGCCATCGATTAAACCCCAGACGATCAAAGTAGCAAACCCTAAAGCTCCAAGTATGGAGCCTAACATCAGGCCTGAACTTCCTTCTTTTTTAAGAACCATTTTCCATCCGTCTGATTTAATATCGTCCGTTGCCAATGCACGAATGATCAATGTTGCGGCCTGTGAACCGGAATTCCCTCCACTTGCAATCAGCAATGGCACAAAGTAAGAGAGCAAAACTATTTTCTGAAGTACTTCCTCATAACCACTCATGGTTAGTGCAGTCAAAATCTGTCCAACAAAAAGCACAATCAACCAGGTGATTCTTTTCTTCACAAGCTTGCCAACTGTTGTCTGAGAATAATAATCATCCAGCGCGTCCATACCCGCCATTTTCTGCATATCCTCGGTTGCTTCTTCCTCAGCAACGTCGATCACATCATCCACAGTAACAATACCAACCAAGATCCCATCTGTATCTACAACGGGCAAAGCTGCTCTGTCATATTTGGCAAACATTTTAACCGCTTCTTCCTGATCTTCGTAAGCCATCAAGGTTTCGAATGATCTGTCCATCAAGGTTTCGATAGTCTCTTCAGGATCGGCTAGTATCAATTCTGTTAACCGCAGATCATCGATCAGATATTCTTTGTCATCAACTACATATATACGGTTTAAAGTCTCTGCTACTTCTGCATATTTACGGATGTGTTTCATGCTCCGCTCAATGGTCCAATCTGTCTTTACACGAACATATCTTGGCGTCATCAAACGTCCAACGCTCTCCTCAGGATAACCAAGCAACTTTTTGACTTGCTTCTGGTCTTCCAGATTCATTGAGTTCATCACACGTTGAGTAAGATGACCCGGTAATTCTTCCATCAGAGACACTTGCTCATCAGGCTCCAGATTTACCATTACATCGCTCAACTGTTGGCGATTAAAGAGTTCAAGTAACTCTACTCCTTTACCGGATGGGAGCGTAGAAAAAACATCAGCAGCCAGGGGTTTTTTGAGAAGCCTGAAAATAACTACCGCTACATCCCCTTCAAGTTCTACCAAAAGGTCAGCTATATCAGCTGCAGGAACATCAGCCAGAACGTCTTTGAGAGCAACCCAGTCTTTTGCCTGGATAAGTTCTTCGAATTCCGGTTTTATGAGCTGCACAAGCATAGTCAGAGGACTTAAAAAATGATTCTTTCAGCAGGCTAAGAATCGTATTAAATCAACCAAAAAACAAGTTTAGATATTGATGATTTGTTGGTGATATTTATTCAAGCTTACTTTACTTATAGTGCATTAAGTAAAAGAATAGTTATCCCTTATAAGTCAGCTAATTCATTGACAGTTTAGTAGTGATAGTTCTAAGAAAAAATCGCCCTTAGTATTTGACTTCCGGTTAGAACCTACCGAACACCCAGAGTTTTAAGAGCTACTTTTGCGGCTTCCTGTTCCGCGCTTTTTTTACTTTTTCCCTGACCCGTTCCTAACTCTTTGCCATCTACTATAACCATGATCTCAAATATTTTATCATGACCGGGACCGGATTCTGTTACAACTCTATAGCTGGGCAAACTCATTTTTTCTGCTTGAGTAAATTCAAGAAGGGCACTTTTAAAATTATCTACTTGGTTTACCAGTTTCTTAAAATCTACCTGTTTTTCAAATACTTCGGATACAAACATAAAAGCATTAGCGTATCCTTTTGTTATATAGATTGCAGCTATTATTGATTCAAAAACATCTGCTAAAATACTTTTCGAAATACTAACCTGATCTGACCTCTCTCCCAGCTCAAGTAGATCTTCAATCCCTAATTTTATGGAAAACTTTGCCAGAGTTTCTCCTTTTACAAGTTTTGCTCTGCTTTTGGTTAGAAACCCTTCGTTAGCAGTAGGAAATTTTTCAAAGAGAACTTCTGCAGCTATCAAGTCAAGTACAGCATCTCCAAGGAATTCGAGCCTTTCGTACGAATCATGACTTGAATATTGATCGTTGGCAAGTGTGGATCTATGCCTTAGCGCACGTAGAAATAAAGAAGGATCATCGATCTCAAAACCAATGATCCTTTCTAATTGTAATAATCGTTCGTTTTTAACCTGATCTATTGATTGATCTTTCTTCTTAAATAAAGACCTTAACCAGGTTGGCATAAACTATTATTCTTCAAATTTTTTGAATACAAGCGATGTATTGTGTCCGCCAAATCCGAACGCATTGTTAACTGCATACTTAACTCTTCTTGCTACTGCTTCGTTTGCAGTGTAGTTAAGATCACACTCAGGATCCTGATCCATCAAATTGATAGTTGGAGGAACCAAATCGTGATAAGTAGCAAGTATTGCAGCTACTGATTCTATAGCTCCGGCAGCACCTAATGTATGGCCGGTCATAGATTTAGTAGAGTTCAGATTTATTTTCTTTGCATGATCACCAAAAACCTTCTTGATAGAATTGGTTTCAGCGATATCTCCTAGAGGAGTAGATGTTCCATGCATATTAATATGATCAACATCTTCAGGCATAATACCGGCAGCTTCTAATGCATTATTCATAGCTAACTGAACACCACCACCATCAGGATCGGGAGCTGTAATATGATAAGCATCCGCAGAATAACCATAGCCAACGATCTCGCCATAAATTCTGGCTCCACGTTTTTTAGCCATTTCATATTCTTCGAGGAAGAAAATTCCGGCACCCTCTCCTAAAACGAATCCATCACGGTTTGCATCAAACGGTCTTGAAGCAGTCTCCGGATCATCATTTCTGGTCGACATTGCCTTCATAGAATTAAATCCTGAAATACCGATTTGAGTTACAGGAGCTTCAGAACCACCGGTAATGGCCATATCTGACTGTCCGTAACGGATTGCATCGTATGCTGCACCAATATTGTTGGAACCGGTTGCACATGCTGAGACAACACAGTAGTTCGGACCTCTGAATCCATACTTGATAGAGATCTGTCCTGGAACTAAATCCGGAATTAGCATTGGTATAAAGAAGGGAGAAACGCCTCGCGCACCTCTATTATAGAACTCAACAGATTGTTCGTAGAATGTTTTCATTCCACCAATACCTGTTCCTACAATAACAGCTACACGATCTTTATCTATCGATTCAAGATCAATTTTACTGTCTTCAATTGCTTCATCCGAAGCTATTAATGCATACTGAGCTACATTGTCCAATCTACGGGCTTCTTTTCTATCGAAATAGTTAGAAGAATCATAGTCCGGTATTGTAGCTGCGAATTTTGTAGGGAATCCTTCAGTATCAAAGTGCTCAATAGTTTTTGCGCCACTTTTACCTGAAATCAACCCGTTCCAGAAATCAGGTGTACTCTTACCAATTGGGGTAAGAGCACCAATCCCTGTTACAACGACTCTACGTGTTGTCATAAATTAAATAAGGTTTTTAAGAGAGTTTACCTGATAGGTAGCTTGTTGCATCACCAACTGTAGCAATATTCTCTGCATCTTCGTCAGGAATACTTAGATCGAATTCTTTTTCGAATTCCATGATCAACTCAACAGTGTCTAGTGAGTCAGCACCAAGATCGTTTGTGAAGTTTGCATCTGATACAACTTCTGATTCATCAACACCAAGTTTATCGATGATAATGTCTTTTACTTTTGATTCTACATCTTGTGACATATTGTGTCCTTTAAGGTTTTTAGTAGTTAGGTTTTACGATAATAAATTAAACATAAAAATTCATTCAAGCACTAATAAGAAATTACATAGCCATTCCGCCATCAACTCTGATGGTTTCGCCTGTAATATACGTACTCATATCTGATGCTAAAAATACAACTGCATCAGCAACTTCTGTGGCTTCTCCAGCTCTTCCCAATGGAGTTTCAGCCTTAATTCCTTCTAAAACTTTTTCATCTAATTGATCAGTCATATCGGTAAGAATGTATCCTGGAGCAATTACGTTCGCTCTTATATTTCGGGAAGCGAGTTCCTTAGCATAAGATTTGGTGAAACCAATTATACCTGCTTTTGAGGCAGAATAGTTTGTTTGACCTCCATTTCCTGAGATTCCTACTACAGAACTGATGTTGATGATTGAACCTCCTCGGTTCTTCATCATTGGTCTTGCAGCAGCTTTAGAATAATTGAAAACACTCTTCAAGTTTGTGGTGATCACATCATCCCATTGTTCTTCGCTCATTCGAAGGATCAAATTATCTTTTGTGATACCTGCATTGTTAACCAATACATCAATTTTGCCGAATTCATCAGTTATCGTTTTAATAACATCTTCAGCTTGAGAGTAATCCACTGCATCGGCCTGAAAAGCTTTTCCTTTTCTTCCTAACGCTTCAATTTCTTTAACAACTTCATTCGCAGCATCTGCTGAGCGTGCATAAGTAATGGCAACATCGGCTCCGAATTCTGCCAGTCTGAGAGCAATAGATCTTCCTATTCCTCTACTTCCTCCGGTTACTAAACAGCTTTTTCCTTCTAAAGATAAACCCATGATTTTTTTATTGATGTCCTGAAATTTCTGCTTTTCTGTCGGTTCTTTTTACCAAACCCTGTAAAACTTTACCCGGACCAACTTCAACAAAAGCCGTAGCTCCATTTGCAATCATGTTCTGCAATGTTTGTGTCCAGCGAACGGGATTCATTAACTGATCCAATAAATTTGATCTGATTTCATCAACATCAGACGTTGGTTCTGCAGTAAAGTTGCTGTAAATAGGACAATTCGGTGTATTGATATCCAAATTCTCCAAAGACTCTTTTAATCCTACAAAAGCCGGTTCCATTAAAGAAGAGTGGAACGCACCGGAAACCAGTAATAACATAGCCATTCTAGCTCCGTCTTCTTTAGCAATATCAACTGCTGCCTTTACAGCTTCCACATATCCTGAAATTACCAACTGTCCCGGACAATTGTAGTTTGCTGCTACTACTTCTTTACCAGTTTGTTCCACAGCTTTTTTGCAAACCAGTTCTACTTTGTCATCATCCATACCAATGATCGCCGCCATTGTTCCAGGATTGGATGCTCCGGCAGCCTGCATTAATTCACCACGTCTTCGAACGATCTTCAATGCGTCTTCGAAACTTACTGCGCCACAGGCAACCAAAGCTGAGAACTCCCCAAGGCTATGGCCTGCAACCATATCAGGTGCTGCATCTAATGTCTTGTATAAAGCAACAGAATGCAGAAAGATTGCCGGTTGTGTAAACTCAGTTTGCTTTAATTTCTCTTCCGGACCATCAAACATTGTTGATTTCAGATCTATACCAAGCACTTCATTTGCTTGATCAACCAATTTGGAAAATTCAGGGTTGGAATCGTAATGATCCTTTCCCATTCCAACAAATTGAGATCCCTGTCCGGGAAACAGATATGCTGTACTCATTATTTAATTCCCCATTTTAGATAAATAGCACCCCATGTAAAACCGCCACCGAATGCTGCTAAAATTAAGTTATCACCATGATTCAATTTATCTTTCCAATCGTATAAACAAAGCGGGATCGTACCTGCAGTTGTATTCCCGTATTTATCGATGTTTATCATCACTTTTTCTGATGATAATCCCATTCTGTTTGCAGTGGCATCTATAATTCTTAGGTTTGCCTGATGTGGAACTAGCCACGCTACATCTTCAGGCTCCAGATTATTTTTCTTCATGATCTCAAGAGAAACATCAGCCATGCCCATCGTTGCTTTCTTGAATACGGCACGGCCATCCTGAGTAATATAATGTTGTTTATTCTCAACAGTTTCTTTAGTAGCGGGGTTTCTACTACCGCCTGCATGCTGATATAAACTACAATTTGTATCGCCTTCAGTGTAATGAATTTGATCGATCAATCCGGTTCCATCTGTAGATTCTTCAAGTAAAACAGCGCCAGCACCATCTCCAAAAAGAATACTTGTGGTTCTGTCGGTGTAATCCAGTATTGAGCTCATTTTGTCGGAACCGATCACAAGCACTTTCTTAGCTCTGCCTGATTCGATGTACATTGATCCGGTACTAAAAGCGTATAAAAATCCTGAACAAGCCGCTGAAAGGTCAAATGCGAAAGCCTTTGTAGCGCCGATCATATTCTGAACCAGGCAAGCAGTAGCGGGGAATAAATAATCAGGAGTTACCGTGGCTAATATTACAAGATCAATTTCTGATGCGTCAACATTTGCACTTTCAAGTGCTTCTTTTGCAGCCTCTGCCCCCATAAATGCCGTAGCTTTATCGGGATCTTTTAAAATTCTTCTTTCTGATATACCTGTTCTTGTTCTGATCCACTCATCATTGGTGTCCATGAGCTTTTCCAACTCAAAGTTGGTCATTCTGAACTCCGGCAAATAATGTCCAACTGCAGTGATCTTTGCTTGTTTTACTTCCATAAAAGATTAAATCAGTTTAGTGATGATACGATTTTGCCGTTAACATCATTTTCGATGCAAGACACCGCGCTTTTGATCATATTTTTAATTGCAAGAGGTGAGCTACCCCCGTGACCTACAATACTTACGCCATTAACACCCAGAAAAGGAACACCACCTACTCTTTCATAATTAAATGGAGCTAATGCTGTTTTCAGAATCTTTTGAGCAGCAACTATCTCTTCAACTTCAAGATCCAGCTTTGAGACTGCTCTTTCCACTAATTTCATAATAGTAGCAGGAATAGATTCTCCGAATTTCAATAAAATATTCCCAACCAAACCATCTGTTAAATACACATCTGCTTTGCCTGAAAGAATATCTTTACCTTCCACATTACCAATAAAACCGGGTAAGTCTTTAATGTGCTTATGAATGGCTTTCAGTTCTTCTGTTCCCTTTTCATCTTCTTCTCCAACATTAAGCAAACCAACAGTAGGAGATTCAACACCTATGATGCTACGGCAATATACTTGCCCCATTTTTGCAAATTGAAGGGCTACTTCAGGTTTAACATCTAAATTTGCGCCTGCATCTAACAAAAGACGGAATCCTTTTACTGTTGGGTAATACGCACCAATTGTAGGACGCAAAATACCTTCCAGTTTACCGAGAATAAAAGTAGACGCTGCAAGAAGAGCTCCGGTATTTCCTGCGCTTACAAACGCATCGCATTTACCGGCTTTGTGTAATCCCATTCCGATTACAATAGATGATTGCTGCTTACCTTTTACTGCAGCAGCCGGAGACTCTTCCATTCCGATGATCTGAGGAGCATCCTGAATTAGAACACGTTTCTTATCGTACTCTTTTCCTTCAAGCTCTTTTTTAATCAGATCCTCGGGTCCCAACAGAAGAACAGTTAAACTTTCGTCTTCCTGAACTGCTAATAAAGCTCCTTCAACAGGAGCTTTGGGATAATGATCTCCACCGGCTGCATCTACTGCAACAATCATAGAATTTTTATTTAGTTAGCGGCTGCTTTAGTAACCTGACGACCTCTGTAGTGCCCACACTCTGTACAAGCATGGTGATATCTGTGGAGTTCGCCGCAGTTTGAACATTTCGCTAAGGTAACATCTGAAATTGCATGATGTGCACGACGTTTGTTCTTTCGTGCATTCGAGGTTTTTCGTTTTGGATGTGCCATTATTTACTTAATTATTTCTTTAATTCTTTTAATGCTTCCCATCTAGGATCGATGCTTGTTTCATCTTCTTCAGTGTGCTCACCAAACTGTTGGTTTACAAACTCTTTCGGATTACCATCATCATCCAAAAAACGGGGATGTAATTTCTTTACCGGGAGATTGAGCAATATGCTATCCAACACATCCTGCTCTAAGTCTATTTGTTTAGAATGAATATCAATGTTCCTGATGGACCCTTTTTCGTCCGCCGATTCTTCCACTTTTTCGGCTTTAAATAAAACTTCATAATTGGTTTCGATCCGGTAATCAAATTCATCCAATGATCGGTCACAAATGAGTTTTATATCAGCTTTCAATCCAAATTTAACTTGGATAAACTGAAGCGTACGGTAAAAGTTGATATCGAGAACAGCTCCATCAAATGGAATCTCCTCAATCTCAAGATCATCGCTTTCTAATTCGATGGTTCTTTGGCTTTGTCCTTCAGGTATTTCAAAGATCTTAAACTTCAACATAGAACGTCTCCTTTACAGCTTGTAAATATAAGGATTATCCTACACGCTTACAATCAATTAAAAAGACCAAAAAGTCGCTTGTCAACTTGCTCAATTATAGAGCCTAAATCTTCATTATTATTAACAAAATCGAGGTCATCAGTCTCAATAATAAGCTTTTCATGAGGATAACGATCAATCCAATCCTCATATAATCTGTTCAGCCTTTCAAGATAATCGATCCTTATAGTGTTCTCATAATCCCTTCCCCGCTGCTGAATTTGATTCACCAGAGTAGGAACTTGAGCACGCAGATAAATTAGTAAGTCGGGCGGACGCAAGTAATGGCTCATTTCATGAAACAAAGCTTCATAATTCGTGAAATCGCGATCACTCATCAAACTCATTTCATGAAGGTTTTTTGCGAAGATCTCTACATCCTCATAAATGGTTCTGTCCTGTATCAGGCTTATATCATTTTCCAGCATCTCTTTCTGATGTCTAAATCTGCTAGACAGAAAATAGATCTGAAGATTGAAACTCCATCTACGCATGTCTTCATAGAAATCTGCCAGATAAGGATTGTCATCTACTGACTCATAAAAAGCCTCCCATCCAAAATGCTTTGACAACAAACTGGTAAGGGATGATTTCCCCGCCCCGATATTTCCGGCTACTGCTATATATTTAGAGTTTTTATTTTTCGAATCGCTCATAAGTTCCTTTTAATCTTTTCCAAGCAAACGGTACATCGCTTTTTTGTAATCTTCAACCCCCGGCTGATCAAATGGATTAATATCTAAACTATAGACAAAAACACCCGTCAGCAACTCAAAAAAGTAAATCAGCTCGCCAATTACTTCTGCATTCAATGAGCTAAGAGATAAATTAATAATTGGAACGTCACCATCTTTGTGCGCTTCAGTGGTTCCAATTCTTGCTTTAGTATTAATATCGTGGAAAGATTTTCCGGAGAGATAATTCAGGTTATCGTGATCTCCTTCCAATGAGTTTACTTTAATCGATGAAATGGGTTTTTCAACAATTATAAAAGTTTCCATCAAACTTCTGGTACCTTGTTGAATAAATTGGCCTAAACTATGCAGATCAGTTGAAAAAGTAGCTACGGTTGGGAAAATTCCTTTACCCTCTTTGCCTTCACTCTCTCCCATTAGTTGCTGTATCCAACCTCCAAAAGATTGCAACTCAGGCTCAAAGCATGAAAATACATCAATGGTAATTCCTTTTTCATGAAGAGATCTTCGGACAGCTGCGTAGTTCACTATTTCTGTTGCGTCCTCTTCATATTTATTGAATGCGGATACTGCGCCATAAAAAAGTGTCTTTACATCTATACCGGCAACAGCTATTGGTATCAGCCCAACAGGTGTTAACACTGAAAATCTACCTCCAACATCTTCAGGAATAATAAATTTTCTATACCCTTTTTCTTCGATCAACCCATTCAGAACTCCACCTTCATTGCTGGTAGTACAGATAATCCGATCAGCGGCTTTGTCTCCATACATGTGATCCATGACTTCACGAATCATTCTGAATGAGAGTGCTGTTTCTAATGTAGAGCCCGATTTTGAGATTACATTAACATACACGCTTTTCGGGCTTCCATCCTGTTTCGGAGTTTTTATATAAGCTAAAAGCTCCTGAAGGTATTTTCCTCCCATATGGTGTCCCGCAAAAAGTATTTCCGGTCCCTTTTTATTGAAATGAGGAGAAAGTGCGTCGATAACAGCTTTTGCCCCTAAATAGGAACCTCCGATACCGCAGACAATAAAAATATCAGCATTATCTCTGATATCTCTGCCTAAAGAACTTATTTTTTCCAGCAAAGCGTCGTTTGGAGACTTCAGCAGATCTCTCCAACCTAACCATTCGGATCCTTTACCAGTTTTATCTTTTAGCTGAATAAGTGCCTCTTCGCACTTTTCGAGAGATTCAGTGTATGCTTCTTCGGAAATAAATTCTTTAGCAATGTCGGTGTTAATTGAAATCATTATCTAAGTAGTTTGGCTAATTCTATAAGTGAGTGATCAAGATCTTTTTTTCTATCTACAGCAACTTTAATTGGAGTAATTTTAATTTTACCATTAACGATTCCAACCATTACACCACTATGTCCTTCCATCAATGTTTTAATTGCAGCAGCTCCCAATCTGCTTGCCAAAACACGATCCCGCGCTGTTGGGGAACCTCCTCTTTGAATATGTCCTAAAATACAGACACGCATATCGTATTTTTTGAAATCGTCTCGAATCTGCTCTGCCAATTGAATAGCTCCTCCGGATTCATCCCCTTCTGCTACTACAACCAGACTACTTCTAACCTGATTCTTAAGCATAGTTTTAAGCTGGGACTTTACATCTTCGATATCCATCAACTCTTCCGGAAGTAAAGCAAGTTCAGCTCCACCGGCTATGCTGGTTTCAAGTGCTATGAAACCGGCATCCCTTCCCATAACCTCCACCAAGAACATTCGTTCATGAGCATCAGCGGTGTCACGTATTTTATCTACAGCATCAAGTGCCGTATTTAATGCTGTATCATATCCGATTGTTTCATCGGTCCCGATTATATCATTGTCGATAGTTGCGGGAATCCCAATTACTTTTATCCCGTGTTCCTGACTAAAAATATTTGCTCCGGTAAAGGTTCCGTCTCCTCCGATAGCTACCAGCGCATCTATATTATATTTCTTAATAGTTTCTGCTGCCTTCTTTCTTCCTTCTACAGTTCTGAATTCCTGAGAGCGCGCAGACTTGAGAATAGTGCCTCCTCTTTGGATGATATTTGAAACAGAATTATTTTTCATGGGCTTCACTTCATCGTGAATTAATCCATGATATCCATGTCTGATTCCAAAAACTTTTAAGTCATTTTTTGCTGCAACCCTTACCACGGCACGTACAGCCGCATTCATTCCGGGAGAATCCCCACCGCTTGTTAAAACCCCTATGGTTTTAATATCGGCTAATTTCGTAATCATAATAAATTTTTGTGTGAGTGAGTGTAATTAGTCCTAAATATTTGTCCTATATATTAACTAAATTTAGAACTACTCAAGTTTAAGAAAATTTAAACATAATTGATGATCGATAACGCATCGTTAAGCAGAATTGATAAAGATTCTGTTACTCGTAAATCTTTAAATGAAATTACAGCGCCGGTTTCAGAGCATTTATCTGAATTCCGAGGTTTTTTCAAAGATACCGTTAAAACAGATGTGTTTCTACTGGATCAAATTCTTAGATATCTGCACAAACAAAAAGGGAAAGAACTTCGTCCTACTCTTGTTTTTATGACTGCCAATTTATTCGATGGTATTTCCGGCAGAAGTCATATTGCAGCTACAATGATCGAATTGCTACACACGGCTACCCTGATTCATGACGATGTTGTTGATGAAGCTAATTCCAGACGCGGATTTGTGAGCATTAATAAGATATGGAAAAATAAAGCGGGAGTTCTTCTTGGTGATTTTTTGCTTTCCCGGGGATTATTGGTATCGCTTGAGAACAAAGAGTACAAGTTACTGGAAGTACAATCCAAAGCAGTTCAAAAAATGAGCGAGGGGGAACTTCGTCAGCTTAAAACTGCCGGGTTATTTAATATGACTGAAGAGCGATATTTTCAGATCATCTCTGAAAAAACAGCGAGCCTTATCTCTACCTGCTGTGAGTGTGGAGCCGTTTCTGCCACTAATGATACAGAACAACATAAATTAATGGCAAATATCGGGATGAGCATTGGAATTGCTTTTCAGATCAGAGACGACCTTTTTGATTATGGTATGTATGATATTGGCAAGCCAAAGCGAAATGATATTCAGGAGCGTAAAGTAACATTGCCACTTATAAAAGCATTGGAGCACTGCTCTAAGAAAGAGGCTTCTCATATTCGGGCGTTAATGAAGAAAAGAAAAAAGACTTCGAAGAATATTGATGAGATCGTAGACTTTGTTCATGATAAAGGTGGAATGGATTATGCAAAACAGCATATGTATGAATATGCAAACAAAGCGATTGAAGGATTAGAAAAAATTCCTGAATCACAAGCCAGGCAAGATTTTGTTGATCTGATTCACTATGTAATTACCCGTAAGAAATAAAGTAAATGGCTGAACAAACCAGTTTGTTTATTTCTGATGTTCATCTCGGGGCTTTTGATAAAGCGACAGAGAAAGAAATTGAGGATGAACTCATCGCACTTATCAATCACTGTTGTGAACAAAAGATCAAAATCTATATACTCGGCGACCTCTTTGATTATTGGATGGAATATCCGAAAAAAAAATTCATCCCAACTGTTGGGCAAAGAGTGTTACAAGCCTTCCAGAAGCATAACACACAATGCGAGCCCACCACCTATATCACAGGAAACCATGACAACTGGACGTACGGCCATTTCGAGGATCTGGGATTTGATGTGGAATCCAACTATCGCGTTATCAAGCAAAATGGTTTTAATACCTTATTAATGCATGGCGATGGAAGGTTCGGAAAAAGTGATGATCTGCTACGCCCCTTTTTTCATGGAGTGCTGAGAAGTAAATATTTTGTGAAAATGTTTCAGGCATTTCTGCCTCCTGAACTGGGAATTCCGGTTATGAAAAAATTCTCAGGCTTTTCTAAAATGAAGGAAAACAGAACTCCCATTCCTTTGGATAAACATGCAAAACGCGTGCTAAAAGAAAAGGATATTGACTTTATAATAATGGGGCATGATCATATTCCAAGAATGGAAACATTTAAAGCCGGAACGTATATAAACCTTGGAACCTTTTTCTATCATAAAACGGTAGCTCTTTACAACAATGGAGCTTATCAACTCGTTAGATGGAGTGCTTCTGATAAAGAATTTGTACCTTTCACTGAATCAAGTGTTGTAGAATGAGCGATAAAAAAGAACCTATTGACCACCAACGGTATTTTAACGATCCGGAATACCGCAAAGAAGTGCTGGCTGAGCGAAAAGCCAGAGAAGAAAATTCAGAAGAGCCTTCTTCTAAATATGGTTTTAGTTCTGAAAATCTTAGAAAAAAGATCATTACCTGGACCGGAGCTGTAGCGGCTACGCTTTTAGTTGTTGTAATTGGATACGTTATTTTTCTTTTTCAGGGACTTCCCCCTCTCGAAAAACTTGAAAACCCGGACACTGCCATTGCTACCGAAGTACGAAGCAGAGACGGTGTTGTTTTAGACAAATATTTTACAGAAAACCGAACCTGGGTTCCCTATGATCAAATCTCTCCCCATGTTATAAACGCACTTGTAGCTACAGAAGATCATCGATTTTATAACCATTGGGGAATAGATATGGTGAGAACTCTTGCCATTCCAATCAATTTGATGCGTGGCCGTGTGGAAGGTGGCTCTACTCTCAGCCAACAGCTTGCTCGTAATCTTTATAAAGAAATTGGATTGAAATTTTCTATTTCCAGAAAATTCAGGGAAATGATCACCGCTGTTCAGATCGAACAAAATTATACTAAGCGGGAAATCATAGAAATGTATCTCAACACAGTTGAGTATAGTAATAGCGCTTTTGGAATTGAAGCAGCAGCCAGAACGCATTATAACAAGCCGGCCAAAGAACTAACACTTTCTGAATCTGCGGTTTTAGTTGGTTCTGTTAATGCAGTTTACGCTTATAACCCAAGAATCAATCCCGATAAATCCAAGTATAGACGAAATGTTGTTCTATCGCTGATGAATAACAGAGGTTTTATTGATTCTACTTCATATAAGCAATTAAGAGAAGAGCCTATCACTTTAGATTATCAACCGCCTTCAAAAGCCGGAAGAGTAAGTAGATATTTTGGTGAGTATGTACGACAAAGAGTATCCGGGTGGGCTGAAGAAAACGGGTATGATATTTACAAAGACGGGCTTGTAATCTACACAACGATTGACTCTCGCCTTCAAAAACATGCGGAGCGAGCACTAAGTACTAAGTTAGACTCCCTTCAAAAGATATTCGAATATGAGTGGACTTCTCGCGGCAGCAACGAATATATGGACAAGCTATGGGATGAATTTCCGACTTTTAAAGACAGTTTTTTAGAAGAGACCGATCGATATAAAAATGGATATCAGACCTATAATACCAAGATCCGAAAAGTAGTTTTAGACAGCCTGAAAGCTGATACTGCTTTTGTTGATTCCGTACTTAAAGCCCGTACAAGATTAGAAGCCAGTTTTGTAGCAATTGAACCGTCTAATGGAAATATTCTGGCCTGGGTTGGTGGTTCCAATTATGGAAGTGTGCAATTTGATCATGTATATCAATCAAGACGCCAGGTTGGTTCTACTTTTAAACCCTTTGTGTATTCTGTTGCTATTGATAACGGCTTTAAGCCCTATCATAAATTTTCAAAATTTCCGATCTCATTCCGTGACAGAAACGGGAAAGTATGGAATCCTAAAGATGCTGAAGTTGCCAGTGGACCCAATGAAGTTCCTTTGAGGGAAGCATTAGCACGAAGTATGAATAATGTAACCGTTCGCTTACTTCCTGAACTTGCAGGTTATCCCGGAACCAATAAACTTTGGGAATTAGATGCTGCCGCCAGAAAAATTAAAGATATGGCCTCTAATTTAGGAGTGGATATGAGCAGAACTCCAGCCTACCCTTCCATCGCTTTGGGAACTGCAGAAGCTTCATTATTAGAAATGACTTCTGCTTATACTACTTTTGCCAATAATGGAGTTCATATTGAACCTATTGCAATCACAAGAATTGAAGATAAAGAAGGAAATGTACTTCAGGAATATTTCCCTGAATACAGAAAAGAAGTTATAAGCCCGGAAACGGCATACATGATGGTTGATATGATGCGTGGCGTGATCAGAGGCGGCGATGGATACTTCGGAACCGGAGTTCGATTAAGAAATGTGTACGGTGTTCGACAGGATATCGCCGGAAAAACAGGAACTACAAACGATGCTTCTGATAACTGGTTTATTGGAATGACCCCACATATTGTAATGGGTGCCTGGGTTGGTGGTGAAGATCGTCGTATTCGTTTCCCTCAGGATGGAAGTTACAGTATTGGACAGGGAGCCAGAACTGCTCTTCCGATTGTAGGTACTTTCATTAATTATGTAACTGATGATCCCGATGCTTATTGGGGTTACGACGCCTTTTCTCCCCCTCCCGGCTTTGTAATGCCTGAAGATCCCAAAGAAGTTCGTGATGAATTGGGGACTGATAAAAATCGTGGCAGGATTGGTTGGTAGGAGTTTAAAGAGTGCCTAACGGACTTTTAACGTTTGATTTACCAACCTTAGTTACATGCGTATATATTTCTTTGATAAGAATGCGAAATATTAGGTTCAGTAATTTTGTAGTTGATATACCTCTCGATAAGCTCTAAAGGTAAAGCCTTGACACCGGATTGTTTCATTTCTTTAAGTGCCATTTTTAAAACGTTTGAAAAATTTGAAAAGGTATTAACGCTAAATCTCTGAGCTTTTAATCTACGTTCAAACTTCTGTATTAATTTGCTTTGCAGCATATAGCATTATCTTTTACATTCATATAGTAATAAAATAAGACAGGAATACACGCAATTCGTGTATACATAAGTTGCCAAACATTAAAAAAACGAATGAAACAGATTTTTACGATTCTATTCCTATCAATTACATTATTATCATTTGGACAAGAAAAGACCGACTTTGAAAACCTAGTGAAACTTGGAGAAATCTATTCCAAGAACGTCAATGCGACAGGTGACGAGTTTAAAAAAGAAGTCGAAAAACTCAGAACACCTGAACTGAATCATATTATTGACGCATTAATTGCGGTTGGTGAAGGTGATAAAAATCTTTTGACTAAAGAATTCCTTTCAAAGCCTCCAGAGCAAGAGTTAAAATATTGGTATGTATTGAGAGAAATTCACTACAACAATCAGTCTGAGAACTCAGAACCAAGACCAAATGAAGAAATAGCAAAAGAGACATTAGAAACAGAAATTGATAATCGTTGGCTGTTGGACAACTATTACTATCGAATTCGCGGTGGGATTGCGAAAATGTTCAATGATAAAAACTTAAGCAAGTACAATATTGACTTAAACAACTACGGATTAGAAAATGAGACTGAAAAGGCAATTCTCTTTTTTGCTATCTCTAATTCATTGACACAAAGATTCCGTGTTCTTCAAATGATGAAGAATTATGACAAACTGCTTGAGTTCGCAGACAAGCTACCGACATTCAATGGAAAACCATACTATGAATACACTTCATTCGACTTTGAAGACTTTGAATGGATTGGACACGAAAAAACTGAGTCGTATAAAGACAGACATTTGGGAAGTCTATTTTCGGCTTTGAACGGACACTTTTCTGCACTTGCTGAAAAAGAAAAAACAGATGAGATGAGAAACCTGTATTTCAACTCAATTCTTTTTATCCCAGATTATTTTAAACATTCAGGCGGAATGGAAAATGATTTACAACAACTTTACAATCAATCGAAAAAATAAAAAACGTTTGGCAACAAAGCATATAGCTTATGGCAGGTGAACAGCTGCCAGCACGGTTTTCGCTCCGTATCCAGCATTGGTTTCGGTGGACAGGAAAGTGCTCCGAAACCGCCACAAGCCATATGCAAACCGTTACCTGCAAGCTGAAAAACCAACAGACTAACAAAAATTAATGAAACTAGTAACAAGAGAGAATATAGAACGTTGGGCAGACACTACATTTTCAAAAGCTGCATTACCTTACTTGATTTCAAGGTTAATAAGGGCAACCACACCTACAAGTACCAAAGCAAATTTGCCTTCGGGTAGTGCAACATACATAGGTGGTTGGGATGGTATCGTTAACTGTGAATCTGAAACCTCTTATGTGCCAAAAGGAACTTCTTTGTGGGAATTTGGCACAAACTCAGACATTAAAGGAAAGGCGGATGGAGACTATAAAAAAAGAAAGGATAATCCAATTGGGTTTACTCCAAAGGATTCCGTTTTCATATTTGTTACCCCAAGACTTTGGACAAAAAAGGATGATTGGATTAAAGAGAAAAAAGCTGAAAACCACTGGAAAGATGTAATTGTATATGATTCTGTTGATATTGAACAATGGCTTGATATTGCTTTATCCGTTTCTCGTTGGTTTGCTGCACAAGATGGTGTAGGAACTTATCCTTTTGATGGGATAATGACAGCAGATGAATTTTGGGAAGAATGGTCTATTGGTGCGAAGGGCTTAATACTTTTACCTGAAAGCATAATTGCAGGAAGGGAATTCGAAAAGAATCAATTACTATCCACATTACAAGGTGACCCAACAATTAAGGGAATAAAGGCATCCACTAAAAATGAAGCTATTGCCTTTATCATTGCTTCTGCAAAAACTTTTCCCAATGATGAATCCGATAGGTTTTTCTCTAAAGCTCTAATAGTAGATACCGAAGGGAATTTTAGAGGGATTAGGATAAATACAAACACTTCTTTAAACCTTATCCCCAGATTTGATGAAGCACAACCGCTTTATGCTGCCGTATCTAAAGGGCATCACGTTTTAGTTCCATTGGGTGCAGATGATGATTTTAATCAAGAAACAATTACCCTCCCTACAATTGATAGAGACGGCCAAATTAATTCACTAATTGAAAGCGGAGTTTCCAAAGATGAAGCAGAAATATTTTCACGAGAATCAGGTAGAAACATTACTATTCTCAAAAAACTTCTTGGTTTTCCATACAATAAAGCAAAATGGTTTTCTAAGGAGGATATTCGAGAAATCATTCCTGCACTATTACTAGGAAGATGGAATGAAACTTTTGTTGGTGATATTGAGATAATAGAACAGTTATCAAATCAAAAATATGCTGATTATTTAATCACTCTCAATAAATGGAAAAACTTTGAAGAATCGCCAATTATTCAAATAGGAGAAACTTGGCGTTTAACTTCACCATTAGATTTATGGACAAACCTCTCTTCTCAGCTTACAGGAAATGATTTTCAAAATCTTCAGAAATGTTTTTTTCAAGCTTTTAAAGAAGGTAATCCAATTATTGAACCAGAGGATAAAAACAGCTTTGCAGCCAGTTTTAATAAAAAGAAAAAATACTCTAATTGGGCTAGAGAAGGTTTAACACAATCATTAATTCTAGTTAGCCGTTTGGGAGATAGTATTAAAATTCCAAACCTTAATAACCCCCAAAATTGGGTAGATATTATTGTACTTGATTTGCTGCACAATGCAACTGGAGAAACTTGGGTATCGGTAGACCACGAATTACCTCTGATTTCTGAAGCCTCCCCAGATAATTTCCTCAAATCGGTCATCAATTCCTTAGGGAAGGAAGAACCCGAAATAATGGAAATGTTCAAAGAAGAAGATGGTTTTCTTCACAAAACAAGTCACCACACAGGTTTACTTTGGGCTCTTGAAAATTTAGCTTGGTTACCAGAATATCTTAGGGATGTAAGTTTAGTTTTATTAAAACTCTCAAGACTTGACCCTGGCGGAAATTTATCTAACAGGCCATTAAATAGCATTACGGAAATATTTAAACCGTGGCATTATCAGACCCTCGCATCTTATGATGAAAGAATGGAGGTCTTGAAATATATTATAGAACGTGAAAAAGAAATAGGATGGTCTCTCCTTATTCGTTTGCTCCCTGAACATCACGGTGTTGCTCACCCAACACATAAAATGCGTTGGAGAATGTTTGATAAAAACACCAACTTAAAATATACGTATCAGGAAATTTGGGATACACACTCAACAGTAATTGAAATGCTCATTGAGCTTTTTGATTATGATGAAAATAAGTTTGCCCAGTTAATTAATGAAGTCACAAATCTAAGCCCTAAAGACAGAGACAGGGTTTTGACTTGGGCAGATGAGGTGTGCTTAAAAGTGGAGCAAAAAAACTTCACAACTTGGGCTACAATAAGAAAAATATTAAATCATCATAGGTCCCATCCTAATACAAATTGGGCTTTGCCTGAATCTGAATTGAAAAGGCTGGAAGACTTGTATAACAAACTTCAACCAACTTCAATTTTAGACAAATACGTTTGGTTATTTAATGACCATTGGCCTGAGTTTCCAGAAGGATTTGTTTATAAGGATAATGAGTTTGAAAAGCGTCACGAACAACAACAAAAAAGAGTTGATGATGCAAGAAAAAAAGCGGTTGCAAATTTTATTTCTGAACTAGGTTTAGACAAAACCTTAGAACTCAGAAATGAAATATCTCAATTATGGGCTTTTGGCTATGCCTTAGCAGATATCATTATTAAACAAGAAGATATTCTTACAATTAGTAAGTGTCTCTATGATGAAGAAAATAAGATAACCTTTATTCATAGTTTTATTTACCGAAAATCTATTAAAGAAGGCTTCGATTGGGTTAAAGCCCTATTTAGTGATTTGCAAGAAAAAAATTACGGTAATCAAGCACTTTCCAATGTTTTAATTCCTATTAACCAAAATCAGGAGCTATGGGATTTCATTTCTGCCTTAAGCGAAGAAATTCAGAATTTATATTGGCAAAATGTAAGACCTCATTTTTATCATATTTCAGACGCTGAAAAAGTTCTTGGAGTAGAACTGCTTTTAACTCATAAAAGATTTTTTTCTGCAATTGATATTGCTTCACATTTCCCTAAAGTTATTCCAACCAACCTTCTTACAGAAATGCTCCGAAGAGCAGGGACGGAAGAAGCAAATGAGACTACCAACTTTAAGGGTTATGAAATTGAAAGAATATTTGAGGAAATAGATAACCGGGAGGATATTGAGAAATCAACCCTTATTCAGCTAGAATGGTTATATCTTCCAATTTTAGATTCATACGGTACAAGAAGAAATCCGATAAACTTAGAAGATGAATTGGCAAAAAACCCTGACTTTTTTATTGATGTTTTAAAGTGGATTTACCTTCCTAAGGATAAGACTTTATTAGAAGAGGAAAGAAAAGGAATTACAGATGAAGTCATTCAAAGTAGAGCTAAACAATCTTATCACTTACTTAACTCTTGGAAAAAAATACCAGGAATGAAAGAAGACAACTCTATTGATGAAACAGAATTAAGAAGCTGGATAGACAAAGTACGTGAGCTTGCTAAAAATGTAAGCAGGTTGGAAGTTGCAGATATGCAAATTGGAAAGGTATTAGCTCAATACCCTGAGAATGTCCCTGAATGGCCACAGGAAACAATATTCAAGATAATTGAAGAAATAAATTCAGATAGCATAAAGAGTAATTATTCATCTGCATTATTCAACAAAAGAGGCTCTTCCTCTAGGGGAGCTTTTGATGGAGGTGATATAGAAAGAGAGAAAGCAGCCTATTTTGAAAAACTAGAAAAAGATTTTAAAAATAAATATCCTAATGTAGCTGAAGTATTTAAAAGGCTATCTGATGGTTATCTATTTGACGCGAAAAGAATGGATGAAGAAGCAGAAAGAAACAGATTAGAGTATTGACAGTTTACAAATGAGAATAAAATAAAAAGGCAGCACACAACAAAACCTATAAGCAATAGCGCCCTGCGGGACGCTACGCATACCCAAACCGTTACTCCACCAAATACCTCATCAATCTCACTGCAAACTGCTGATTATTTGGAGCTGAACTGGAATTAAAACCCACTTTAAAAGTCCCGTTTTCATTGCTTACATCCCTCGCTGTAAACATTGCTGCCTCACCAAATACAGCTAGTTTTCCTTTTCCATAATTCATCACAGCTCCCTGTGCGTAGTTTTCCAGATCTATGGTTTTTGTGGTATCGGCAAACTGCCATGCAATTTCGGGTTCGAGGCTAATATCTCCTTTTTTAAAAGACAAAATAAGTTCAGCTTTCTCAGGATATCTAAAAGCACTGCCGGTAAAAGTTGTAACGGATTGAATTTCACCTTCCAGCATTGGATGCTCTTTTAGTCTTTCGTTTTGAAGAGAAAAATAATCCGGATGATTTCCTTCTTTTTTCAATCGGGCAAAGCCATTGCTGAATTCAAATCCAAAAGAATAAGCCAAATCATAAGCAGCTCCCCCGAATGGCATATGATCCGCCACCAAAAATAATCTACCGCCCTCATTTACCCACTTATTGATCTCCTTGATTTCCTGCATAGTAAAAGCTGAAGGATTAGGCAATCTCCAGTTACCAAGATTACTTTCGTGTAATGGGTTAATTATTGCATAAATATCACAACCCGATAGTACTTGAGTATTAGAAACAGAAGAATTCAGGTCTCGCATATGAAAACCATTTGCTTTCATTAAACGTGCAAAAGGCGAGAAGCCACCAACCAGAGTGTGCAAATTATTGTGGGCAGAATCGATGCATATAACCGGTGCAACAGATACATCAAACAAAGGCTCAACAATGTGAGGAGTAAAAGTTGTATCAAATCGTTGCTGTGATTTTACAGTTACGCAATACAATCCAAATACTAGAATTAGAAAACTAATTTTTTTCATAGAAACGTATTTAATACTAAATATATAGTATTAAATCTATACACACAAAAAAGCCGATTCTCTTTCGAAAATCGGCTTTATAAATTTATTTTCATTTGCGAACAAGGTGAAGCAATCTGCTTTAAAGGAAGACTGCTTCGTTCCTCGCAGATGTTTTATTCTTCAATAACAGATTCAGCTAATAAAGTGAGTTTGTTTTCAGCTACTTCCACAAATCCACCGGAGATCTTATAATTAGTTTCTCCTTCAGATTTACGAACCAACACTTCTCCTTCTTCTAGAGTAGAAACGATAGGAGCGTGATTTGCTTTAACTTCAAAACTTCCCTCTGTTCCCGGCATTTTTACACCGGTTACATCGCCTTCAAATAAAGAGCCTTCAGGAGTTAAGATCTGTGCTATAAAAGTACTCATACTTTAGAATTAAGCTTCTTCAGATTCTGCGAGCATCTTCTCGCCTTTTTCAATTGCTTCGTTGATATCACCAACCATATAGAAAGCACCTTCTGGCAGGTGATCCAATTCACCGTCAATGATCATCTTAACACCTTTAACGGTATCTTCGATTTTTACATACTTACCAGGAGAACCTGTAAACTGCTCTGCCACAAAGAATGGCTGAGAGAAGAAACGTTGTACTCTTCGTGCTCTGTTTACAATAAGCTTATCTTCATCCGAAAGTTCATCCATACCTAAAATGGCGATGATATCCTGAAGATCCTTATAGTTTTGAAGTAAGATAGTTGCTCTTCTAGCTGTGTTGTAATGATCATCACCTACAACTTTTGGATCTACAATTCTTGAGGTTGAATCCAAAGGATCTACCGCAGGATAAATACCAATTTGTGTCAATGCACGGTTTAGGTTTGTAGTCGCATCCAAGTGAGTAAATGTTGTTGCCGGAGCCGGATCGGTCAAGTCATCCGCAGGTACATATACCGCCTGAATAGAAGTAATAGAACCTTTTTTGGTTGAAGTAATACGCTCTTGCATAGCACCCATCTCAGTTGCCAATGTTGGCTGGTAACCTACTGCCGATGGCATACGACCAAGAAGTGCTGACACCTCAGAACCTGCCTGAGTAAATCGGAAAATATTATCGATGAACAACAGAATATCTCTGGAAACTTCATCACGGAAGTACTCTGCAACAGTCAAACCTGAAAGAGCTACACGAGCACGTGCTCCAGGAGGCTCATTCATCTGACCAAACACTAGTGTTGCTTGAGATTCTTTTAATTTAGATTCATCAACTTTAGAAAGATCCCACTCTCCTGCTTCCATTGACTCTTTGAATTCATCACCGTAGTTAATTACTCCGGATTCGATAAACTCACGAAGAAGGTCATTTCCTTCACGTGTTCTTTCACCAACACCTGCGAACACTGATAAACCACCATGCTGCTTTGCGATGTTGTTAATTAATTCCTGGATCAATACGGTTTTACCTACACCGGCACCACCAAAAAGACCAATTTTTCCACCTTTTGCATATGGGCAAAGAAGATCAACTACTTTAATTCCAGTCTCCAACATCTCTGTAGATGTAGCAAGTTGATCAAAAGCAGGAGCTTCACGGTGAATCGGGTAATTTCTTTTTCCTTCCGGAGCTTTGATTCCATCAATCGCTTCGCCTACTACATTGAATAAACGTCCACGGATATCTTCGCCAACAGGCATTGAAATAGTTTTACCTGTATCTTCAACTTCCATACCCCTTACTAAACCATCAGTAGAATCCATGGCGATAGTACGCACACGATCTTCACCTAAGTGTTGAGCTACCTCCAAATAAAGAGTTGAGCCGTCAGTTGGATTTTCAATAGTTAGGGCATTTAGGATGGCAGGGGTTTCGCCATCGGTAAAGTCAACGTCGACAACAGGTCCGATTACCTGTGCAATTGTTCCTTTATTCATGTGCTAAATCGCGATTTTATTAAAATTTTTGATAGTCTGAGTAGTTGAAATTTTGCACTCCTGCAAAGGCTGGTAAAGATAGGGAGATATGCCGTTAGAGGCAATCCTTTTTCATCTTAAATTTAAATGAATAGCCGTTCAAACAATATTATTAAAACAACGAGTCATTCAGAGGCTACTGCCGATGAATCTGCACAACGTGAATCTTGCTCGGTTCTTTAAATGGGCAGACTCTTCGCTGCCGCTTTGAGTGACTATGTTAGTAATCACCAAAACAAAGAGTCATCCAGAGGCTACCGCCGATGAATCTGCACAGCGTGAATCTTGCTCGGTTCTTGAGATGTGAAGACTCTTCGCTGCCGCTCTGAGCGACTTAATTAAATTTTTTCATGTATTGCTGAAAATAGGGATCCTCCAGAATCTTCTTTGGTGGCCATTCTCCAACTATTTCTTTATTCAAAAATTTCCATTCCGGGTTAAAAGATGATATCAGTTCTTCCTTCCACTTTCTGGACTTACCTTTAATTCGCTTTTCGGCTTCGATTGCTTCTCTCATTGTAGGGAATACATCATAATAAACTAAATTATAGCAGTAGGTTTTGCCCGTAAAAGTATTGTTTTTCCCTTTCTCTAAGTAATGCTCTATAACTCGCCTTGATAGCGTATTGGTAGTACCAGTATATAAAACACTTCGGTTAGGATTAGTCGTTATGTATACTGCAAAATCCATGATTTAGAATAACAAACGAAGCTTCTAAATCAAAGTGTCATCCAGAGCGGAGCGATGGATCTGCACAGTATAAACCTTGCTTAACTCTTTAGATGGGCAGACTCTTCGCTTCCGCTCTGAGTGACTATGTTAGTAATCACCAAACCAAAACAACGAGTCATTCAGAGGCTACTGCCGATGAATCTGCACAACGTGAATCTTGCTCGGTTCTTTAAATGGGCAGACTCTTCGCTATCGCTTTGAGTGACACATTACCCTAAAAATCAATTCATGTAAAATCTCAGAAATTACTTTAACATTTTCTGACTTTAACTCGTCCTATATTCGATCTAATTATCAATCTCTTATCATCACAATGAAATTACAATTCAGATTCCTTTTTGCACTCCTGTTTACAGGTCTTCTTTTGAGCTCATGCTCCAACAACAAACAAGAATTCTCAGTTAACTATGAGAAATTTACTCTCGATAACGGATTAGAAGTAGTATTCCATCAGGATGATTCAGATCCAGTTACTGCTGTGGCCTTAACTTTCCATGTTGGTTCAGCACGGGAAATAGAAGGTAAAACCGGTTTTGCACATCTTTTTGAGCACTTACTTTTTTTAGAATCTGAAAATCTGGGAAAAGGCGGATTGGATAAAATGAGTAGTCGTATTGGAGGTTCCGGTGCAAATGGTTCTACAAGCAGAGACCGAACCAATTATTTCCAGACCGTACCAAATGACGCTCTCGAAAAAATGATCTGGGCCGAAGCTGATAAATTAGGCTATTTCATCAATACGGTTACTGAAGCAGTAGTTGCCAAAGAGAAACAAGTTGTGAAAAATGAAAAACGTCAGGGCGTTGATAACGCGCCTTACGGACATGCTAGTTATGTGATTGGTAAGAATCTTTATCCACAGGGACATCCATATAATCATCAGGTTATTGGTTCTCTGGAAGATCTTCAGAACGCTACTTTGGCTGATGTAAAAGAGTTTTACCGTAAATGGTATGTACCAAACAATGCGACTCTGGTAATTGCCGGAGATTTTGATACTAAACAAGCCGAAGAATGGGTAGAAAAATATTTTGCGGAAATTCCCCGTGGAGAAGAGATCACACCTCTTCCTGATGCACCTGTTGAAGTTGATGAAACAAAGAAATTATTCTATGAAGATAACTTTGCCCGTCTACCTGAGCTGAGAATGGTTTGGCCAACGGTAAAGCAATATCATCCTGATATGTACGCCCTTGATATTTTAACTCAGCTACTCACTGACGGTAAAAAAGCACCGTTCAATAAAGTATTGGTGGAAGAAGATCAGCTTTCTTCAAATGTATTCATGTTCAGTCAAAATGCAGAAATAGCAGGCGAAACTACCTTATTAATCCGAGCCTATCCCGGAACTGATCTTGATAAAGTATCGGAATCAGTAAACAAAGCGTTTAAAAAATTCGAAACCGAAGGATTTACTGAAGCAGATCTGGATCGAATAAAAGCCGGAATTGAAACTCAGTTCTACAATGGACTTTCAAGTGTATTAGGAAAAGCTTTCCAGTTGGCTCAATACAATATTTTTGCAGGTGATCCGGGATATATCAATGAAGATATTCAAAAGACTCTTGCCGTTACTAAAGATGATGTTATGAGGGTTTATGAAGAATACATCAAAGGTGAGAATTTCATAGCGACCAGTTTTGTTCCTCAGGGACAAGCCGAACTCGCTCTCGAAAATTCAAAACCTGCGGAAGTGGTTGAAGAGCAGATAGTACAAGGAAAAGCAAATGAAGAATTTGAGCTTCCTGAAGAAACTGAATATGAAAGAACAGCTTCAAGCTTTGATAGAACTGTTGAACCTCCGTATGGTGAAAGCCCCGATGTGAAAGTCCCGGACGTTTGGGAAGGTTCATTAGAAAACGGAATGCAAGTCTTCGGGATTGAAAATACTGAATTGCCACTCGTTCAATTTACAATAGAGATAGAAGGAGGTTTACTGTTAGAAAACACCTCGAAAACCGGAGTTTCAAATTTAATGGCAGATCTTATGACAAGAGGAACTGCTAACAAAACTCCAGAGCAATTGGAAGAAGCTATTAATGAACTTGGTGCTTCCATCAATGTAAATGCCGGCAGACAAACAATCACCATCACAGCAAATACATTAGCTCGTAATTATGGTAAAACCCTTGATCTGGTTGAAGAAATTATATTAGAACCACGCTGGGATGAAACAGAATTTGAACTTGCTAAGCAAAGTACTTTAAGTCAGATAGCTCAGCAAAGCGCCAATCCAAATAGTATTGCTTCAAATGCATACAACAAATTGCTGTATGGTGAAGATCATATTCTTTCTTACAACTCCATCGGAACTACTTCGAGCGTGGAATCTATTACCATTCAGGACCTGAAGGATTATTACAATGCAAACTTCTCTCCTTCTGTCGCTGATTTTATGATCGTTGGTTCTATATCGAAAAGTGAAGTAATGAGTTCATTGACTGATCTTGAAGCTAAGTGGGAAGCTAAGTCGGTAGATATTCCTGAATTTGAAACTCAGGAAAGACCTGAAAAATCTACTGTATATTTTTATGATGTTCCAAACGCTAAACAATCCGTAATAAGATTCGGATATCTTGCTATGCCTGAAACTCACGAAGATTATTATCCTGCTACCGTTATGAATTACATACTTGGTGGTGGTGGTTTTGCATCCAGGTTTACACAAGAGCTTCGCGAAGGTAAAGGTTATACCTATGGAATCAGATCGGGGTTTTCAGGTTCAAACATTGCCGGACCGTTTACCATCAGCAGTGGTGTTCGCACCAACGTGACTTACGAATCTGCTGCATTGGTTAAGGAAATTCTGGAAGAATACCCATCTACTTTTACTGATACAGATCTTGAAACTACTAAAAGTTTTTTACTGAAAAGTAATGCCCGAAGCTTTGAAACTCTTGGTGCCAAGCTAAATATGCTGGATAATATAAGTGACTATGGCTGGAGCCCGAATTATGTAAAAGAGCGTGAGCTTATCGTAAAAAATATGACTAAAGAACAGATTTCAGAGCTGGCTCATAAATACGCTAATCCCGATCAAATGATCTGGTTGGTTGTTGGTGATGCCAAAACACAAATGGACAGGTTAGAGCAATTAGGTTTCGGTGAGCCTATTCTTATCAATAACAGGTTTAAAGAAGGGAATTAAAACAAGCTTATTTTCTTTTTCAATATACAATGGGGATGTAATGCAATACATCCCTACTGTATGTAGTTGATTCAATATTATCCTTTCGTCTTTTCCAGTTTTTTTAGTTCCTGATGGTTTTGTAGATATATCTGATATAACCGAATCTTTTTCTGAAACATTAAACATCTATAGTAACTGGGATTAAATTATGTTCTTAGCGAATTATTTTTATACTTTCGCTAGAATTCTAAAATCCACTTATGCTCAGATATTTATTTCTTTTAATCCCTGTATTTTTTGCTTGCGCTCCAAGCTACAACCTTAAGTTAGACGAAGTTCGCCCCCCTCTTCCCGAAGACGAAATTGTAATGATTTCTTTTGGGGGCCAAAGCATAGTTGGTGATGTTGATACTCTTGGAACACTTTCTGTGGATACAAAAAATGCTGGAAAATGTGAACCTGACGAATTATTCGGTAAAGCACTTTCTATTGCAAAAGAATCGGGAGGTAATGGATATCATATTACATCTATAGACCTTGAAGTAAATCGAAGTTTTATGCCATGCGCTAGTTTTACTGGAAAAATCGTTCACAGTAAATATACTTATTACGATATTCTACATACCGAGGATCAACTAAAAGAGAGCTGGGATGAAAGAATTTTTGAAATTGAAGGTATATACGAAGGAAAGGATCCGAACGGTTTCGATCTCAGATTAGCAATAAATAGAGAAAAAACGGGGGTCTATAATTTAATCTACTTATCAGGAGTTAGTGATGACTTCGAGCCTATCTGGAAAGAAGGTCAATTAAAAGCTATTTTTAAGAATTCTGCTTCTACTCAACTATACAAGATTGACTGGATAAGTAGTAACCGAACTTTGAACAAGGATTTTATAATCTCAATTGGACCGGGATTATTTACTTTAACAAATAGTACCGAACAATTTTCGGAACCTTTTTTAAAAGTTTACCCAACTAATAATGACTTAACTTTGGGTTCAGGAACGGGTTTTGCGATTTCTGAAAAAGGATTTATCGTTACTAATAATCATGTAATTGAAAATGCTGATCGTGTATTCGTAAGAGGAATAAACGGAGACTTTAGTAAAGAATTTGAAGCCAGCGTAATTGTTAAAGACGAAAATAATGACCTGGCTATCATAAAACTTAATGACCAGGACTCTCTGAATATCGGCACTCCCCGCTATGGTATCTCTTTACGATCTAATGCACTTGTAGGAGAAGATATATTTACTCTCGGCTATCCACTACTTTCTACTATGGGAGATGAGCTTAAGCTTACAAATGGGGTAATAAGTTCCAGAACAGGCTATAATGGAGATATAACCAGTTATCAAATTTCTGCTCCAACACAACCCGGAAATAGTGGAGGTCCACTGTTTGATAGTAAAGGAACTGTGATCGGTATTGTTAACGCAAAACACGGAAATGCCGAAAACGTTACTTATGCTATAAAATCATCTTATCTGGGCAATCTTATTGATCTTTTACCTTCATCTGTAAATATTAAAACAGAACTGTCCACAAATGATGCAAGTACCTCAGAACAAGTAAATGCGGTTCGGGACTTTGTATATATAATTACTGTAAAATAACTTAAGGTGAAGAACCGAATTCAGGATTTGATCAACAATTTCAACCTTCAAAAACACCCGGAAGGTGGCTACTTCAAGGAAACTTACAGAAGTGAAGGAGTAATTCCTTCTGAGGTTTTGAGTAACGATATCAATGGAGACCGAAACTATTGTACGGGTATTTACTTCTTACTCACCTCAGACAACTTTTCAACCTTTCATCGAATCAAACAAGATGAGATGTGGCATTTTTATGAAGGCTCTCCCCTTGTTGTTCATCTGATTGACAAAGAAGGAAATTACTCTTTCCAAAAGATTGGATTAGATTTCGAAGACGGACAAGTTCCACAATTTGTAGTGCCTAAGGGAGTTTGGTTTGCTTCTGAAGTTCAAGAACCTGATTCATATTCCCTTGTAGGATGTACTGTTTCTCCCGGTTTTGATTTCAAGGATTTCGAGCTTGCAGAAAAAGACTCTCTCCTTTCAGAATTCCCAAACCACTTTGCGATAATTGATCGCCTTTCAAGGTAGAACTTTTATATTTTCATCATATCTAACACTAAAGATTCAAAGCTAGAATCTTTATATTCGACATCTAAATTTTGAAACTAATTACCCGTATGAAAAATCTTGACTCTTCCGTTCAACAAAAAATTGATCAATGGCTGGAAGGCAGCTATGACGAGAATTCCAAACAAGAGATTCGCTCGTTAATCGATCAAGAAAAGTTCGAAGAGTTAACAGATGCTTTTTACAAAGATCTGGAATTTGGAACAGGTGGTTTGCGCGGAATTATGGGAGTTGGCTCCAATCGGGTGAACAAATACACTTTTGGAGTAGCAACTCAGGGATTTAGCAATTTTCTGAAGAAAACCTATCCTGATCAGCAGATTAAAGTGGCTATTGCGCACGATTGCAGAAATAATTCAGACACGCTGGCTAAAGTGGTTGCAGATGTGTTTTCTGCAAATGGAATCAAAGTATATTTCTTTGAAGGATTACGCCCAACTCCGGAATTATCGTATGCAGTAAGAGAGCTGAATTGTCAGGGAGGTGTAGTTCTTACCGCTTCGCACAACCCAAAGGAGTACAACGGCTTTAAAGCTTACGGAGCAGATGGCGGTCAATTGGTGTCGCCACACGACAAAGCCGTAATGGAAGAAGTACAAAAAGTAGCTTCTATCGATGATGTTAAGTTTGAAGGAAATAAAGATCTTATTCAGTTGATCGGAGAAGATATTGATCAGAAATATTTAGCCGAACTAAAAAAGCTATCGGTATCTCAAAAAGAGATCCAAAATCAGAAGGATCTGAAGATCGTATTCTCCCCCATCCATGGAACTGCAGGTGTATTAGTACCGCCTGCGCTCAAAATGTATGGTTTTGAAAATGTGACATTGGTTGAAGAGCAAATGGTTGTGGATGGAAATTTCCCAACGGTAGTATACCCGAACCCGGAAGAACAAGACGCGCTTGCAATGGCGTTGGATAAAGCCAAAGAAATTGATGCCGAACTCGTAATGGCAACCGATCCGGATGCGGACAGAATAGGAATTGCAGTTAAAGATACCTCGGGTGAATGGACTTTACTTAACGGAAATCAAACTGCCTGCCTGATCATTAATTATATGCTTACTGCCTGGAAGAACGCCGGTAAACTGAATGGAAATCAGTATATCGTAAAAACGGTGGTTACTTCTTACCTGATTGATGAGATCGCTGAATCTTATTCTGTCGATTGTTTCAATACCCTTACCGGTTTTAAATATATTGGTGAACTCATGACCAATTTTGAAGGTGAAAAAGAATTTATCGCCGGTGGTGAAGAAAGTTACGGTTACCTGATCGGTGAACACGTTCGTGATAAAGATGCTGTAGTTTCAGCCGTAATAATCGCAGAAATGGCTGCTTATTACAAAGATAATGGATCTAGTCTGTATGAAGCTCTTCTGGAAATGTATGTAGACTTCGGTATCTATCAGGAAAAACTGATCTCAATTACTAAGAAAGGAAAAGCAGGAGCAGAAGAAATTCTGGAGATGATGAAAAACTTCAGAGAAAACCCTCCAACTTCGCTTGGTGGTTCTGATGTGGTCACTATCAAGGATTATAAATCAGCAGAAGAAAAGAATCTGAAGACCGGCGAGGTTTCTGAAATCGACCTCCCTTCATCAAACGTACTGCAATTTATAACTGAAGATGGTGCAATTATTTCTGCTCGTCCTTCCGGTACAGAGCCTAAGATCAAATTCTATTGCAGCGTTAACGATACTATCGCAACCGTACATGAATATCCGTTTGTTCAGAAAAAATTGATGAATAAGATCGATCAGATCATGGAAGAGCTCAGCTGACGTAAAATTACTATTTAGAATTAATCTTAATAGTGATATCTTTGGTGAAACTTAAATCCAATTTCATCAATGAGACTTTTCTTTTTATTTCTGATTACTTTTTTATCCACGAATTTACTTCCGGCTCAGGAACTGATCATCGGGAGTGAGCTTGTTAAACCTGGAATACGGGTAATTTTTGAAGGTGCTATTAAGGATAACGTCACTCCTTCTGATCTTCATCTGGAAGAATCAAAAACTGATGTTCATCTCGAAGCCAGAGTTAATTGGGCATCAGATAAAACTGTGACAGTTCCTGAAGGAGCGCCCAGAGGTGGCTTTGTGGCTTATCTCACTATTACTGCTGAAGTGATCAATGAGCGCACCGGAGAACGATTAGAGGATATTCAGGTCGTTCCACATATCAACCTGATCGATAATCTACACTATGCAAGAAACATCAGCTTGCCCGGAAAAAGAGATGATCTCTACACCGTAAAATTTACTGTTTATCCGCCGGAAGGAGCTCAATTAGCCCTTCACAAAGACTGGAGAGAAAATCACAGCGATCAGTTATTCGAACAAACTCAATTTGAATACAAAAACGTTGATTTTGAAGAAATTGCGAATGCAAGCAGACGATAATTGAATGCTACGTTTTCATCGATCTTTAGAATTATTGGCGCGAACTACGAAATCTCGTTTCTATCTCAGCAACCAAAATCCGTCAGCCGTGCAGAGCCCGACAGACGGAGTAGTAACGATCCATCATTTCGCTGAAAGCGGGGTGATGGAGTTGATGTTCATTCTGAGAAAATTACTTCTCTCTTCACCTGAAAGGATTATTCCTGTTTCGCAGACTCATTCGGATTACGCTCTCTCATCCGTCTTAAATAGTAAGGGCAATTTTTTTAGAAATATCGCTATTAATAATCACCTCAACTCAAAGATCTTACCGGCTTTTTGAGTGATAATATCCTGCATTTCCAGTTGTAGCAGCGCAACTAGTAATTCACTTGTATGAAGATTCAATTCGTCAGCCAGGTCGTCTATTTGAAAAGATTGTAGTTCCAGTTGCTCACAAATGGAAGTGCTTAGTTTATCCAGCTTATATTCTTTCCAGCTTGGCACTTTTTTAGGCAGTTCTTTTGCACTATTTCCATCAGATTCAAAATCGATAGGCAATTCCACCAAAATATCATCAACTACCTGAACCAGTTTAGCAGCTCCTTTTTTGATGAGATAATTACACCCTGTGCCTGAAGGGTTTTCTAAATGATGGGGAATTGCAAAAACTTCCCGGTTTTGATCCAGAGCCAGTTCAGCAGTGATCATGCTCCCTCCTTTTATTCCGGACTCAATTACAACTACACCAAGACTCAGTCCGCTTACAACTCTGTTTCGTAATGGAAAATTATTTTTTTCAGGGATCATCCCCAAAGGGAATTCTGAAATAACTGCCCCTCCTGATTTCACAATTGCATTCGCAATTTCCGTATTACTCTTTGGATACAGATTATCAATTCCCGACCCTAAAACAGCAACAGTTGTACCACCGACATTCAAAGCTGATTGATGTCCGATAGTATCAATTCCATATGCCAATCCACTGAAAATACACAATCCTTTTTCTGCCAGCTTAGTGGAAAATTTCTGGGCTTGTTTCTTTCCGTAAGTTGATGCATTTCTGGTTCCTACTACTGCTACTCCGGGTTTTTTTAGAGCTTCTGGATCGCCTTTAAGCCAATACAGAATTGGTGGATCGTAAATTTCTTTCAATAAGTTCGGGTATTCCGGATCTCTCATTGTAATGATTTGAGCGCCGATCTTATCCGTATCTTCTATTTGCTGATCGACACTTTCCCAGTCATCGAATGATAAAATGGCCAAAGCTGTAGCTTCCCCAACTCCTTCGTAACTTCTGAGCTGAGTTTTACTGAGATTGAATAGATTTTCGAGTTGATCACATTCCTGAACTAAATGCCTGACTCTTTTGCTTCCCAGTCCGGGAATCAGAGTTAGCGCAATTAAGTTTCTAAGAATCGATTTGTTTTGCATGTTGAAGTTTTTCCCAAAGTGCTTCTCTAAGTTCATCCACACCATGTCCTGTAGCAGATGAAATTGGAATTACGGGAATTTCATCATCAAAATGAAGTTTTTTATCTAACTTAAAACCTTGTTTTAAATCCATCTTAGTTATAGCCAGTACTCTGGGCTTATCAAGAAGGTCTTTCCGATAGGCTTTTAACTCGTTCACCAAAGCATTGTACTCATACTCAATATCTGTTTGAGAACTCACCATGAACAACAAAATGCTGTTTCGTTCAATATGGCGAAGAAACTGTATTCCCAATCCTTTTCCCTGATGTGCTTCTTCAATTATTCCGGGAATATCAGCCATTACAAAACTTCTGTAATCTGAGAATTTAACTACTCCTAAATTTGGTTCAAGTGTAGTAAACGGATAGTCAGCTATCTTCGGTTTTGCATGAGAAAGTGCTGAAAGCAATGTGCTTTTTCCGGCGTTCGGAAATCCAACCAGTCCTACATCCGCAATAAGTTTAAGCTCAAGCTCAACTACTCTCTCCTCTCCTATTTCTCCTTCCTGAGCATATTGAGGAGTTTGATTTACAGAACTTTTAAAATGCCAGTTTCCGAGTCCGCCTCTTCCTCCTTTGGCGATAACGATCTCTTCTTCATCTTCGGTGATCTCACCCATTCTTTCCCGGGTTTCTGCATCAAAAGCTACCGTTCCCAAAGGAACCTGAAGTATGATCGATTCTCCGTCTTTCCCGGTAGAACGACTACTTCCACCGTTTGCTCCGCCTTTGGCTTTGATGTATTTCTTATAACGAAGATCCAGAATGGTATTTAATTGCGCATTTCCTTTCAGAATGATACTTCCGCCTCTTCCTCCATCTCCTCCATCCGGACCGCCTTTAGGGACATATTTTTCCCGTCTCATATGAGCAGAACCATCTCCACCCTTTCCGGCGGTAACATAAATTTTAGCGTAATCTGCGAATCTCATTCTTCGAGCTTAATGGTTATTAGTTATTGGTTTCATTTCTACAATTAACCAATAACTAATAACTTTTTTAAAAATTGACGGGTCTTAATCAGTTACTTCTTATGAAGAACCAATTTCAAAAGTTTTGTAAGCTTGGATTTCATCGTATTTCTTGGAACTATAAAATCCAGAAAACCATGCTCCAGTAAATATTCTGCGGTTTGGAATCCTTCCGGAAGATCACGACCAATTGTCTGACGAACTACTCTTGGTCCTGCAAAAGCAATAAGTGCGCCGGGCTCTGCAACATTAAAATCACCAAGCATGGCATAACTTGCAGTCACACCACCAGTTGTTGGGTGAGTCATATAAGAAATGTACGGCACTCCATCTTCTTCCAGCTGAGCCAGTTTTGCTGAAGTCTTAGCCATTTGCATCAAACTCAACACACTTTCCATCATTCTGGCACCACCTGTTTGTGAAATAATGATCAAAGGTATTTTATTCTCCCTGGCATGATCAATAGCAATTCCAAGTCGTTCACCTACTACCGAACCCATACTTCCACCGATAAAACCGAAGTCCATACAACCAACTACAAGATCGATTCCATTCATTTTACCAACGCCAACCCGAGCTGCATCAGACAATCCTGATTTCTTTTGAGTCGCTTCAAGTCGGTCTTTGTATTTCTTTGTATCAGAAAATTCCAGAGGATCGGTCGGCATTATATTCTGACCTAATTCCTCAAATTTATTGTCATCAAAAATGATCGAAAAGTACTGCTTGCTTCCAATTCTGAAGTGATGACCGCTTAAAGGATCAACCCATAAATTGTCTTCCAATTCGCGCCGATGAATCGTTTCACCGGTAGTTGGAACCTTAACCCAAACGCCTTCCGGCATTTCTTTTTTAGTCTCGGTCTGAATATTTTCGTCTTTTCTTTTAAACCAACTCATAGTTTGTAATTGAATTTTTTTAGAGGCACAAAATAACCAATCTTAACCTTAAATAAGAATCTGATTATGCCTTCGTGTTATTAACCTGACTACTGCTGATATAATTCGAATTCAGCTCTTCAGGATGTGTTTTAATACAGAAATCGGTTTGATTCTTCAGATGAAAAAGTCTGATCAAAGACTTCGCTGAAATAAAACTATCGTCAAAGATCTGTACGTTTTCCAAAGCTTTTTTACTAATACGATCAATTCCTGTTCCAATCAAAGTGTCCCTGGGTTCAATTTGCTCTTCCAGATCAGAAAGTTCGATCACTTTTGCTTCTGAAATAATTTCAAGCTCCTCATTAAGCTTAAATTCCTGATGATACACATGATTCCTTCTTGCATCGATGATCGAGTGAACAGCTTCTGAGCTATTTTCTGTAGCCATTGCAAAGGATGCTAATGTATTACAAGCAAACAGGTCCACATCCTTACCAAACATGATTCCTTTGATCGCACTTGCCGCTATTCGCAATCCTGTATAGGAACCCGGACCATTGCTTACTAATACAGCATTCAGATCTTCTATTTTGAAGTCATGCTCTTTCATTAATTCCTGAGTGAACATAAACAGATTATCAGAATGTACACTTCTTCCCTGAATTCGTTTCTCGAATACCTTTCCGTCTGTATTCTGAAAAGCTACCGAACAAATGTTTGTTGTAGTTTCGTAAGCTAGGATTTTTTTAATCATTCCTCACCATCTTCTGTCATTTCGAGTTGAATCCGCTGCACAGCGGATGACCGAGAAATCTTCATAACTATAATTTATTTCGATAATCATTAGATGTCTCACATTCGTTCGACATGACAAATATTCGTTCTTACTTACCTCAACTCATTAATCACCAACTCACCACGGTTAAAGATCCCGACCGCTCTACCGGTCAGCTTCTTATTCAGATACGGAGAGTTTTTAGATTTTGAACGAACGTTTTTCGGATCAAAGGTCCACTCTTCATCAGTATTGAAGAATGTCAGATTTGCTTGTGCGCCTTCTTCGAGCGCAGGAACTTCAAGATTTAAGATCTTCCGTGGACTATAACACAGCTTTTCAACCAGTTGCTGAAGGTCAAGTTTCTTGGTTTTGAATAATCTCATGTTTGAGATACTCCAGGCTGTTTCGAGCCCAATTATTCCGTTCGGAGCATAAATGAATTCCACTTCTTTTTCTTCAATAGCATGAGGCGCATGATCAGTACAGATCACATCAATAGTTCCGTCAACCAATCCTTCGATCATCGCGTCCACATCTTCTTGTGTTCTAAGCGGTGGGTGCATTTTAAAGTTTGTATTGAACTTTTGCTTCTCAATTTCTTCGTCCGTCAGATCAAAATGATGAGCACACACTTCTGTGGTTACATTAATTCCTTTTTTCTTTCCTTCCCGAACCAGATCAACTGCTCCTTTTGTACTGATGTGTGCTACATGAATATGTCCACCGGTGTATTCAGCCAATAAAATATCACGTGCGATCATGGTTTCTTCAGCAATTGAAGGAGTTCCATCTAAACCAAGTCTGGTAGAAACTCTTCCCTCATTCATATGTCCTGGTCTTGAAAGCGCGAGATCTTCTTCATGATTGATGATCGGCATTCCAAGCATTGAAGAATATTCCAAAGCAACGCGCATCACCTGAGAATCATAAACCGGATCTCCGTCGTCACTGAATGCAACCGCTCCACCGTCTTTCATATCTCCCATTTCAGCGATCGACTTTCCTGCTCTGTCTTTGGTTACACAACCGATCGGATGTACATCTACCGGAGTTTCATTTCCTTTTTTGATGATGTATTCCACCACATCTCTGGTATGCGTAGCAGGTTGAGTATTAGGCATACAAGCAACCGCTGTAAATCCGCCAAAAGCCGCTGCTGCACAACCGGTTTTGATGGTTTCTTTGTGCTCATAACCCGGCTCACGTAAATGAATATGCATGTCCATCCAACCCGGACTTACATAAGCTCCTTCAAAATCATGAGAATCTTCTCCTTTCTCAGCTTTTAAAGATTTTCCTATTTCTGAGATCTTTCCATCTTGTATTCTGATGTCGATTGTGTCTTTTCCGTTGTGTTCTTTACTAACCGGACGAAGATTTTTCAGGAGCATTTAATTCAATTATTTCATTATTTGTTGCCTAAATATATCGCAATTATTACAGACTATGAATTCTACTTTTATTTCTATTGCTTCGATTCTTCTATTGACTTTTTGTTTTACTGAGCTATCGTTTGCTCAGGAAAATTTACTTTTAAAAGTTGAAACTGATAGGATTTTTTCGTCCCCGGATTCAGAAGATTTATTTCAAATAATCTTAGTAGGTGATTCTGTCCATACCGGAGAAGTTACCTTTAATATCATTTCAAGTAAAGGAGACACTTTGTTGAATAATGTTTATAAAGCTTCTGCTTTCAATATGAAGTATGCTTATACAAACGATGCTACTACTGCACAGATTTCAGAAGAGATATCCAATAATTTGAATTCTTTTTTTGCTCCTTCTAATTTTTCATCTCCAGCAATTGGAAAAGACGAAAGTGAAGAATATGTAGATGAAGACTATACAAATCTAGACATTTGGAAAGATATAAAATCAGATCAAACTGCAGTTGGCTTTACTTACTCTCTTTATGGCGAATATAACAACCGTATTACATACTCAAAATCTCTTGGCAAAATTGTTTCAATTTGGTCTTGTTGCTAAAACTAAATTCCCTTAATGAATCATGTTTATTACTGTTTGCCAGCGAAGTCCTTCAGGTCTTCGCTGTTGCAGTAAGACAACCTAACATACCATTCCTTACAAAACCATGTCCCCCATTCGGATTCTCAGTTGTCATTCTATAAATTGATCGAATGGAAGAACAAAAAGCATTATTTGAGCAGATCCGAGCTAAGCTGATCCGGGAGGAAAAGCTGGTTACTTCGGGGAAAATGATGAGCACCGAAGCCATCAAATATGATAGGAATGTATTCGCATTTATTTCTAAGAACGGAAATATGGTTTTCAAATTTGGAAAATCCTTTGATCCCGTAGCTCAGGATTTTGAATCTATTCCTTTCAATCCATTCAAAAATAAAGGACCGTTGGCGGGCTGGTTTGAAGTTTCCTTTTCCCAACATGAATTATGGGAATCGCTGACTCTGGAAGTATTAACTGTCATCAAAAAAAATAAATAATCATGGCTTTAAATCAGGAATATGTCGATTACATCGTCGATCAACTATCAGAATTTGAAGGCGCATCATCCAGAAAAATGTTTGGTGGTGTTGGGATCTTCAAAGACAAGATCATGTTTGCAATGGTGACCAGTGAAAATGCATTCTATTTCAGAGTGAATAATGAATTGATCCCAAAGTTTGAAGCCGAAGGAATGAAACCGTTTGATCATGCCAAAAAAGGGAAAGGAATGCCGTATTGGTCAGCGCCTGCTAATATAATCGAAGACAAGCAACTAATGAAACTGTGGGCTGAAGACTCCTATGAAGCTGCAGTTTTAGCTAAAAAGAAATAACTATGATCGACCAAAACTACATCTCGTTTTTTGAAGAACTTGAAAAGAATAACCATAAAGAATGGTTTGATGAACATCGAAAAGATTATGAGAATCACGTTCGTAAACCTTTTATCGAATTGATAGAAGCCTTAATTCCTGCTCTCCTCGAAATTGAACCTGATCTCCATACAGATGCCAAGAAAACCCTATTCAGGATCAACAGAGATATCCGCTTTTCGAAAGACAAAACTCCATATAACACACTAATGAAAGCCAGTTTATCCTCTGAAGGAAAGAAGTCTGAAGTTCCGGGATTTTATATCGGCATCGGAGCAGAAAAGGTCCATGTTGGAGGCGGTTTATATCAGCTTTCTAAAGACAGACTTACAAAAAGCAGGGATTTAATAGCTTCTCACAAAAAAGAGTTCATCAGCATAATTAATGATCCTGAATTCAAGAGTAATTTCGGAGAACTACAGGGCGAACGCAATAAAAGGCTCGATAAAAAATATGCTGATCTGGAAGACGAACTTCCTTACATAGCAAATAAACAATTTTACGCTATGGCGAAATTTAATACCTCATCATTTGTTAAAGACAACAATCAGGTAGAAGCCCTTATGAAATATTTTCGGGCTATTCAGCCTTTACACGCTTTTTTAAATAGAGCTTTTTAATCACTCTTGTAGAAGTTAGATAATTCACTTACAAAAATTGACTTGTTTATAATTCTGACGATTTAAGAACAAGCTTCCAATTACACCGACCTTTAGAATTATTGGCGAGGAAAGAACGCAATGAAATCGACAGCTCCGAAGGAGCAATCACTACACTTCTGGCTGGTTCTTGAATGTGTATCATACGAGTGAAGACCTTTTGTAATGATTAGTCGATGTAATGGAGTTCACGCCAATAATTATTATCGGGAGCTTTTGGTACTGGAGCCTGTGCTGAGGAAGCTCAGTATCGGCACAAAAGTACATTACCAAGTAAATGTACTCACAATCCTTAAGTAAAGACCTCCTCTGTCTCCTCCTACAAGCAGGAGGAGGACTCGTTGATAAAAACTAGAATCAACTCGGGAATTCCCCTTCTTATCCAAGGAGGGGCGAACTACTCAGAACCAAAGAATTTGTTTCGTAGCTGGGGAGGTCCGTTTCCAACGCATAGCATCGAGACTAGATAAAAAGGCTTAACCTAGCGCAAGAGTCTCTACTAAACTGTCAACGAATTACCTGACATCTACAACTCTTTCTTAGAAAACAGATTTGTCACGTTTAATACTTTGCTTCCGTTAAATAAGAAATAAAAAGACCCTGCAAGCATCGTAATAGCAGGAAAAGCACCCGGATAAGTGTCACCCGTATGAACAATTAAAAGTGCGATAATAAAATTACAGAGCATTATTACGGCAGCAATACGAACTTGATATCCAATTATAAAAAGTATTCCGCAAATAAATTGGGCGTATACTGATACCACAGCTGAAACTAGTGGAATTGGAAAACCAAAGTTTGTTAAAAATTCTGAAAACTCCAGCATTCTTTCCCATGCGAACACATTATCCTGAGTTCCATAGATCAAATGAAAACCTATAATTAATCGAATAAAGACTTCGGAGTAGTCTTTGTATTTATCAAAGAATTTATTCGCTCTTTCAATCATACATTTAATGTTTATTCAAGTGAACCGATAGTATAGAGTACCTGATCATAAAATAGCATTATTCTTAGTTAATCCGTTTATTCTCTGATTACAAGGATTGAATTCCTTCAAAAACATGGTACAAGATGAATAAATATATGTTGATTTTTCGAGGTCAGGATGGAGTTGATACTTCAGATGCCGCCCTCAAAGAAAGAATAAGTTTACATGTGAACTGGATCAAAAAGCTTGGTGATCAACACATAGATTCACAACGTTTGGAAGATTCCGGAACCCATCTTATAAGTCATGATCGTGTAATTACAGACGGTCCTTTTATCGAAGCAAAAGAGATCATACTTGGATATACAATTATTGCAGCTAAGAATATGGATGAAGCTGTTTTTTTAACCAAAACCTGCCCCTTGCTAAATTACTTTGAAATTATGGTCAGGCCGGTGGTTAGTTAATTAGTGAAAAAATCTTTTTCAAAAGTAGCAGCCAGATCGTAATTAAAGAACTCTATCATTTTAGTTTGCGTGCCTTTTTTCATTCCGATCTTTTTCGGCAACCAAACTCCATCTACTTCTGTGTATTCATCGATCGTATAATTTATAACCGACTGATATTTTCCATCCAGAAAATAGACCTGTTTCATAAAAGGGCGATATGTTTCTTTTGAGATGTAGTACATTTCTTCTCCGTATCTTAAACCTGAAAGCCGGATGATGTACGCCTCTACTTCTCCAACTTTGATCTCTCCTTCATAGTAGATATCTAGTCTCTTATCTTCATAATCGAAAAGGTTATTCTCATACAGACTAAATTGTTCTTCCTCACTTAACTTCCGACCTTTTAAACTCTGAACTACCTCTCCTTCCTCTTTGTCAATTTTCTTGATCCATCCTTTTCTGCCGTGTCTTCCGAATAGGATATATTCTTCTTCAGTTTTTTGATCTATACGAAACCAATCATTTTTCATATAGAAAAGGTCGAAATCAGCTTTTTCACCGGTCTGATAAGTGATTTCACCGGTCGTTTGAAAGGATTCTACTCGTAAATTATTCTCACGCCCTCCCAGTGCAGCCACCACTCGCTCAACCAATTCATTCAATTCTTTATCATACTCATAAATATCCAACAGATATCGGTTTCTATCCTGAGCTGACGCGGATGAGCTTATAAAAAAGAGAAGCAGGGTAAAGATAAAAATCTTTTTCATAACGATAGAATTTCACTCATTATACTAAAACAGAATCAATAAATCCCGTATGTTTCACTCAAACCAATTTATTTATGTCCGAACAAACACCTTTTCTATTTGATATACCTTCCGTTTCCGAACTAACCGGAAAGATCAAAACTGTACTCGAGCAGAATTTTATGGATATTCTGGTCGAAGGCGAAGCCAGTAATGTTAAACAAAGTGCAAACGGACACTATTACTTTACTTTAAAAGATTCAGGAGCTCAGCTTCCTTGTGTGATATGGAGAAGTACCGTACAACGCTTGGGAATCGAACTTACCGACGGACAGCAAATAGTAGTTGGCGGAGATATTCAGGTTTACGAACCTCATGGTCGTTATCAAATGATAGTAAACCTGGTTCAGCAAGCTGGAATAGGAAAACTTCAGCAGGCATTTGAGAAACTAAAAGCAAAACTAAAAGCTGAAGGTTTATTTGATGATATACATAAACTGGCTCTTCCTAAATTTCCCCAAAGGATCGGAGTAGTAACTTCTAAAACTACTGCGGCTTTTCAAGACATCAGAGCTACTCTTCAGAAAAGATGGCCCCTTGCGGAAGTAAAATTGTTTCATGCCAGCGTACAAGGAGTGAACGCCGCTCCCGAAATTGTAAATGGTATTAATTACTTCTCTAATCATAAAAATGTGGATGTTGTAATTATTGGTCGTGGCGGGGGTTCGCTCGAAGATCTGTGGCCATTCAATGAAGAAGCCGTAGCAAGAGCTGTTTTTCATTGTGAGATCCCAATCATAAGTGCTGTTGGACACGAAATTGATTTTTCTATTTCAGATTTTGTTGCAGATTCCAGAGCGGCTACTCCCACACATGCTGCTGTAATGGCTGTTCCGGATATCAACGAAATAAACATGAAAATTGAAGATCTGTACAGAAGACTTCAGCTCAATACCTCAGGAGCAGTACAATTTTATAAAGATCGTGTTAAAAACCTTGCAGGTTCTTATGCCCTTCTTGCGGTTCAGCAAAAAATGAAAAATGCCGGAACTAAAATTACCAATCTTAGAGAACAGCTTGGACATCGGGCTACCTCCTCGATAAGAAATCAAAAAGATATTTTACTCGATTTTCAACATCGTCTGGACAAACAAAACCCCAATGGGCCTCTCGAAAAAGGGTTCGCACGTGTATGGCAAGATGAAAAGTGGATCAGAAATTCTAATGATCTTCATCAAAAAGAGCCTTTTGATATAGAGTGGAAAGATGATCGCATCAAAATATGAGTATACCTTCTGAAAAAGCAGAGATTATCGTACTTGGAAGTGGCGTTTCAGGTTTAACTACGGCACTTACTTTACTTGAAAATGGGTATGATGTCCGTATAATTGCACGTGAACATTTCAATAACACCGTTTCTGCAAATGCAGCTGCAGTTTGGTTTCCATATAAAGCATTGCCGGTAAATAAGGTAGTTAAATGGAGTAATCTGTCATATGCTAAGTTTAAGGAATTAGCCGGGATTCCGGAAAGTGGAGTTTCCATTATTCCTTTCAGAGTTATTGAACCGGCAGATGAAACTCCATTCTGGCTCGACGCCTTGCCCAAAGAAGCAGAAATGAGCCGCCGCAACATTACAGTTCTTGGATCAGATTTTATTTCCTACTCCTGTTCTATTCCTTTGATTGAAACTCATGTCTATCTTCCTTTTCTGCATGATAAATTCCTCAAAAACGGAGGAACTATTCAATATCAGGAGATCAAGGATATTAAAAGACTAGCAGAGCAAGATTTTGTTATCAATTGCACCGGGTTAGGTTCAAGAGAATTGTGTAACGATAAAGATCTGTATCCCATCCACGGACAAATATTGAAAATCAAATCCACTAAGAATACTATTGGTTTAGCGTTCGATAAATTCCCGAATGAACCGGATAATGAACTGGCTTATTTCATCCCCAGATCTGACTGTACCATTTTAGGCGGATCTGCTTTTAAAAATGTAGAATCAAAAGCTATTGATGAAGACCTTACTCAACGAATTATAGATCGTTGTCTTTTACTGGATCCTGAACTTGAAACCGAACACATTATCTCTTCACATGTTGGATTACGTCCGGGAAGAACTCAGATAAGACTTGAACAAGATCCAGAAGCTTCAATTATTCATAATTACGGACATGGTGGAGCAGGGTTTACTGTATCCTGGGGTTGCGCTGCTGAAGTTTTAACTCTTGTTCAAAATCTTTGATAATGAATGATGCCTACTTTTTTACTTCAAACCGTCTTGGATTCAGGAAGTTTAAAGATTCTGATTTTGATTTTTTCTATTCAATGAACTCAGATTCGGAAGTTATGAAACACTTCCCTTCTGTTTTGGATAAAGAGCAAACGCTTTCATTAATGAACAGGATCAACGATCATATTGATGAGCGTGGTTTTGGATTTTATGCCGTAGACCTTCTTTCTGAAAATGCTTTCATAGGTTTTATTGGTTTAAAAAGAACTAACTTTGAAGCTGATTTTACTCCTTGTGTAGAAATTGGCTGGCGTTTGGATAAAAAGTACTGGAACCGTGGTCTTGCAACAGAAGGCTCGGCTCGTTGTTTGGACTTCGCCCTTTCTGATATTAATTTGGATCAAATTTACTCATTCACTGCTTTGCTCAATAAAGCTTCTGAGAGAGTGATGCAGAAAATTGGCATGAAAAAGGTCGGAGAATTTGATCACCCATTAGTTGAAGATCATCATCCTTTAAAAGCCCATTGCTTGTACAGAATTTCAAAAGGAACTTAAAAATATATTTTTCACTTCTATCGGAATGGATTTAACTGTTCCGTAATTTTTGTTAATCAAAATACTCCCTCAATTCAATCATGAAGAAATTTTTTAGTTGTGTATTTCTGCTTTTTACAATTCTCTTGTTTTCAGCTTCAACAAGTGCTCAAGAGTCAAATTTTCAATTTTATGGAAATGTGCGTTTAGCACATATAGGAAATGATACCGAAGCAAGTGGGCTTGGCGGAGACAATACTTTATTGCGAATACGTCCCGGTGTTAAGTATTTCTTCAATAAAAATCATTCTTTTTCAGGACGGTTAGTTTATTTGGTTTCTAAAGAAGCAGAACCGTTTGAGTTTACTATTAAAGCAAACGGAAACCGCCAATTGGCTTACGGTTCACTTTCTTTTGATGAATTTTACTACCAGTACACCAAAGAAGACTTCCTTTTAAAGATGGGACGGTTCCAAAAATCTATAAGTGTTTTGTCAAATGCAGGTCGGTCGCACTTAAGATTTCAAAGTAATGCAAATTTCGTGCATTGGAGTGATGGATTATATCTTAAAAAAGGTTTGAACAGTGAATGGTTTGGAGAAGCTATTATCGAATATCAAAACCGAGATGCACTTTCATTTCCATACAAAGCAAATCTGAATTATGGTAATTCTGAACATAATTTTAACTACTATCTGGGAGCTGAAAACAGAACACGTGACCAGAATAATATTATCCAAAAAGGTTTTGGAATTTTCTTTGCGCCTAATGCATACTCTAAACCGGATGGGTTTTCAACTTATGTGGTATTAGCCTCAAGAATAACCTTTGACTTTCCTGCTGAAGATGTATTGAAAGGCGGGTCTTTCAGGATTGTTGGAGAACTTGGTCAAAATTTAAATACTGAATTCAAAAACGGAACAAGTGCCGTTACTTCTTTTGGGATCAATAAATATGCCGAAAAACATGAATTAATGGTAGAGTTTGCCAGCACAGATTCACAATGGTTAACTGCCAGCCCGTATGGTGTAAACTCTGAAGAAATTGAAATCAGATATCGATTTATTTTCAGATCAGATCTAAACTTTGATATTCGTTACAGAATCAGGGAATCCAGATCTGATATAATCCCTACTCAGTACAGTACATTTTTAAGAGCTACTTATTCCTTCTGAAATCAATTTTCCTGCTTGGCATAACAGCCCAGAATAGTAAGTTCGGCTGCTTTTTCTTCCAGTTTTTTAAGTGCTTTCTTAGTTTCAGGATCTGCCGTATTTGCAATAATATCTAAATGAAAAGAATACTTCCATGGTTCATTAAGCCTTGGTCGCGATTCCAGCTTGCTCATATTGATACCAAACTCATGCAGAACATTCAGGCATTCGATCAAAGAACCTTCCTCATTAGAAGTCACCATCAACAATGATGTTTTTGCCGGAATCTGAAGATCAACTTTAACCGGTTTCGGAGCCACAATTACAAATCTGGTATAGTTCTCTTTTTGATTTGCGATGTCGTGAGCAATCACTTTTAAACCATAATGATCAGCGGCGTGTGCTCCGGCTATTGCTGCCTGAGACAGATCTCCGTCTTCCAGAACTTTTCGTGCTGAAATTGCTGTGTCCAGATAAGATTCTACTTTGCTTCTCGGGAGTCTGGACAAAAAGTGAGTACACTGTGCAATAGCTTGCGGATGCGATAGAATTCTTCGAATCTGTGAAACATCCACATCTTCAACTGCTAACAGGCAATGAACTATTTTCAGGATCTCCTCTCCCACAATATGCAGATGTGCTTCCCCCAGAATGTCGTATGTATCATTGATAGAGCCTGCCGTTGTATTTTCGATAGGTAAGCAAGCCAGATCAACTTCACCTTCCTTCACTGCTTTTGCAGCTCCTAAAAAAGTGTCGTAGCCATAGCTCTCTACTTTTCCATAACGCTCACCAAAATGTCGTTGGATGGCCAGATGAGAATAAGCTCCGTCTGTTCCCTGATAACTTACCTTGATGGTTTCGCCATTGCTTTCGTTTTGATGATCAACTAAAGAATGGGTTTGAAATCGAACAGAGTTTGTGATGATCTCCCTAAACAAATGTTCTGCATAATATCTGTCCAGACCAATTTCCTGAGCAAAGTGACGAATTCGATTCAGAAGTTGCTCCTCCCTCTCCATATCTCGGATACCGGCTTCTTTGTCGATCTTAAGTGCGGCAACTTCTTTTACAATATCCTGCCGTTCAGCAACCGCTTTAAGTATGGTTTTATCAATTTGGTCTAGACGTTCCCGAATAGATTCAAGTTCTTTTTTCATATCATATCTATTTCGATGAACCGAGAAGGTAGTAAGTTTAAATTCAAGTTGAGGGAATTTTTTAGAAGTAACTGACATTATCACTTCAAAAAGCAAAAATGTCTATTCCGAATAAGTATAAACTTCCTGTTTCAATTGCAATTTGCTTGCTCGTAGGATTTCTCTCCGGAATCTCAACTTCAGATAACATTTCAGGTTGGTACTCAACACTAGAAAAGCCTTCCTTTAATCCACCGAATTGGATATTTGGTCCTGTATGGACTTTCCTTTACATCTTGATGGGGATTGCGTTAGGAAAACTTTGGAGTTCAGATAGTTCAGGTAAAGAAAAGAATAAAGCTATTTTCGTCTTTGGTTCTCAATTAGCTGTAAACGCATTATGGAGTATCTTTTTCTTTGGGATGCAGAATCCATTTCTGGCTTTTATTGACATCATTATTTTAATCATTCTGATCGTCTACACCATCAAATTGTTCAAGCCCATCAACAGAATGGCTTCATGGCTTTTATATCCTTATTTGGTCTGGGTGAGTTTTGCAGCTGTTTTAAATCTGTCTATTGTTGTGCTGAACAGATGAAATATTTTAATAAGTACCGGAATTTCTTATCCACTCGTTTTCTTATATCTGTTTACAGAAACAGCCAATAATCCGGCTGCTACTACAGATATAATCAATACCATTTCGTACACTTCTTTCCAACCAGCACCTTTTAGTAATACCATTCGCATTATTTTAATAAAATAAGCAATTGGATTAGCTAAAGTCAGTTTCTGAGCCCACATTGGCATACTTTCAATGGGTGTAAATAAGCCTCCCATCAGAATAAAAACAACCATTATAAACCATGCAATAAACATGGCTTGCTGTTGCGTATCTGTTATGGTGGATATGAACAAACCTAGCACTTGAATCAACACTAAATAAATTCCAGCGATTATTAAAATAGTTGTTAAACTACCCAAAAATGGAATTTGAAAACCGAATCGAGCTAATGCTAATCCCAATAATAAATCGAACATTCCTATCATCCAAAAAGGAACTAATTTGCCGACCATAAATTGAAATTTAGTGATTGGAGTTACATTCAATTGTTCTATGGTTCCTATTTCACGTTCCCGAACTATGTTCATTCCGGATAAAAACAAACCGATCATTGAAACTAAAATCACCAAAATTCCGGGAACCATATAGGTGATATAATCTAAGTTGGGATTGTACCAGTTAATAGCTTGGGTAGAAATCTTTTTTACAGAAAATTGCTCAATGTTTTGAAGTCCCGCCACATTTATGTTTACAGCTTTTGTAGCACTATAATCTCGAACAATCGAATTCACATACGAGTTAATCAAGTTGGCAACACTTCCATCTACAGCATCTATCACTAATTGAATACTTGTTGCTTTATTATTCGATAACAACTGCTGGAAGTCTCTTGGAATCTCAACAATAAAAGAGACTTCACCTTTCTCTAACTGAATTTTGGCTTCAACTTCTGAAGTGAATTCACTTTGCAGAATAAAATATCCTGTTGCCTGTAATTTTGATACAAGTTCACGCGAAGCAATCGATTGATCTCTGTCAATTAATGCAAATTTGGCTTCTTTAAGTTCATAAGTTGCAGCAAAAGAAAGCACCAATAATTGCACCACGGGAATCACAAAAATGATGGGCAACATTGCTTTGTTTCTGAAAATCTGCAAAAACTCCTTTTGGAGTAAAAAACGAATGATTCTCATTGTAGCCTCACCTTAAATTTCTTGAGACTCAGTGTTATGAACACCAACGTAATTCCAATCAAGATGGCAGTTTCTTGCCAAATAATAAGAATGCCGGAGCCTTTCAACATTATTCCCCGAACAATCACTAAAAACCACTTAGCAGGTATGATATTACTGATTACTTGAAGCGGTATCGGCATACTTTTGATCGGAAAAATAAATCCTGATAACAAAATTGTTGGTAATAGTAACACCACTAACGACACCATCATAGCTGTTTGCTGATTGTTTGCCACCGATGAGATAAAAACTCCTAACGAAAGAGCGGTAACGATAAACAAAATAGATTCCGCAAAAAATAGCAGATAACTACCTACAAAAGGCACTCCAAAAACAAACTTTGCTAATACAAGAATGGTAAACACATTTACAACAGATAAGACCAAGTACGGCAATACTTTACCTATTATTATATGATTCGGTTTTAAAGGAGATACTAGTAAAATCTCCATGTTTCCCATTTCTTTTTCTTTGGTGATAGAAATTGAAGTCATAAGAGCAGAAACCAACATCAAGATTACAGCGATTAATCCCGGTACAAATAAGTTTACACTTGCTAATTCTTCGTTATATAGCATTTTTGAGTGCACTTTTATTCCTACAACCGGCATGGAGCTCGCATTCAATTCCTGCGCATAATCACCCACTATTGCGTTGGTATAGGTTTGCACAATATTCGCCAAATTAGGATCGGTAGCATCGGTAATAAGTTGAATGGTTGCGCTTCCTGATCTTGTTAAATTCCTAGCAAAATCTTTCTCGAATACTATGATCTCTTTGATATCGCCTTCTCGAAAATAAGCTTCCACTTCATCATAAGAAGTTAAATACGCATGTATTTGAAACGCTTTTGATGCCGATATTTTCTGAATTATTACACTGCTAACTTCATCTTTAGCTAAATCTAACACTCCAACTTTAGCATTATTTACTTCATTCCGAATTGCAAAACCAAATATAAGTAACATTAAAACGGGCATACCAAACAATACTACCAGTGTTCTGGTATCTCGGTAAATCTGTTTGAATTCTTTTATTACAAATCCTTTGAATGAATTCATCGATCCCCCCTTTTTGCAGCCCTAGCCAATCGTATAAAAATATCTTCGATGGAGTTTGTTTCAAACGTTTTCTTGAGGTTATCAGGACTATCCATAGCTTCAATTTTTCCATCAACCATAATGGAAACGGTATCACAATACTCAGCTTCATCCATGTAATGCGTAGTTACAAAAACGGTCACGCCACTTTCCGCTACTTGATAAATTCTTTCCCAAAACTGCCTACGGGTAATTGGATCGACACCTCCGGTTGGTTCGTCCAAAAAAACGATATTTGGCTCGTGAATAATAGAAATCGCAAATGCTAGTTTCTGCTTCCATCCCAATGGAAATGAGCCTACCAACTTTTTCTTAACCTCGCCTAGTTCTAACGATTCAATCAACTCTTTTCTCTTATGGGAAAGTTGTTTGCTATCTAAGCCATAAATTCCGCCATAAAAACGGATATTTTCTTCAGGGGTTAAATCGTCATATAGAGAAAACTTTTGGCTCATATATCCGATGTTTTTCTTTATCAATTCAGATTCTGAATACACATCATAGCCCGAAACTTTGGCATCACCGGATGATGGAGAAAGTAATCCCGTCAACATTTTCATGGCTGTTGTCTTGCCGGCACCATTTGCCCCTAAAAAGCCAAAAATCTCACCCTTTTTAACGTTAATACTGATATTGTCTACCGCAGTAAAATTGCCAAATACTTTAGTTAATCCATCTGTTTGAATAGCTAAATCACTCATGATTTTGCTCCTCCATCAATTCCATAAAAACATCCTCAATATTTGGCTGGATTGATTCAATTTCTACATCCTCCAAATTTTTAGATTTCAGAAAATTCAGTAGTTCAGAAAGAGGTAGTTCATCACGTTGATCGGTATAATGCACAAATTCACCAAAAGGCTGAACTGATTTTGCATAAGGGTATTCTCGTAAAGCAGTAATCAATGAATATTTTGAAGAATGTTTAATTCCATAAAGAGCATCTTTAAACGATGAAATCACATTCTTTGGAGAATCAATACGCATAATTTGTCCGTTATCAATTAACGCTACTCTATCGCACTGTTCGGCTTCATCCATGTACGGCGTTGAAACAATAATGGTGATTCCTTCTTGCTTTAGCATTGCCAACATCTCCCAAAATTCTTTCCTTGAAACAGCATCAACTCCAGTGGTAGGTTCGTCCAAAAGCAACAAATCTGGCTTATGAATAAGTGCACATGATAAAGCCAATTTTTGCTTCATTCCGCCAGAAAGATTTCCTGCAAAACGTTTTTTAAACGGCTCAAGTTGACTGTATATAGGTTTTACTAGCTCATAATTTTCTTCGATGGTGGTATTAAAAACCGATGCAAAAAACTGCATATTTTCCTCCACCGTTAAATCCTGATAAAGTGAAAATCGCCCAGGCATATATCCTAATTTGGGACGAATTTTCTTGTACTCACCAACTATATCTAAACCTAAAACAGAACAAGTTCCTTCATCAGGGACTAGCAAGGTGGTTAACATTCTAAATAAAGTGGTTTTACCAGCTCCATCTGGACCGATAAATCCATAAAGCTCACCGGCATTTACTTGTAGCGTAACATTGCTAACTGCTTGCACTTTATCGAAGCTCTTTGAGACATTATTTAGTGAAACTAACGACATCAATTAAAATTAACTTCGCCTGGCATTCCGATTTTTAGCAAACCATCTTTGTTATCAACCAAAACTTTAACGGCATACACTTGAGTAACTCTCTCATCCTTAGTTTGAATCATTTTTGGAGTGAATTCTGCCTTCGTTGAAATCCATGAGACAGTACCCATAGTTATGTGGTTTTCATCTTCATCCTTATCAAAAATCACAGAAACTTGGTCGCCTAAAATCACCTCATCTAATTGAGCACCGGAAACGTATACACGTAAAATGAGCTGTTCTAAATTTGCTATTTCGTATAGCGGTTTCCCTACACTAGTAAACTCAAATGGTTCAACAAAAGTAGTTAATACACGTCCATTAACGGGATTCACAACCACCGATTTTTCAATTTGATCTTGAACCTGAGCTATTCGAACATTCATGGTTTCAATTTCTGCAAATACCGATGTCTTTTGAGTTGTGATAGTCTTTTTTTGATTTATCAGCATTTCAACGGTTCCTTCAACTTCGTCTAGTTGTTGATCGGTAGCAGCATTTTCCGCTTTAAGTGCTTTCAATCGGTTTAGGTTTTTCTGAGCTGTATTTAGCTGACTATTTATCACTTCTTCTTGAGCCGATAGATTTGCCAGCTTACTTTTAACAGCCTTTATTCCTGCTTCAATTTCCTTTTTTTTGAGTGCTAATGTTGAAGTATCGATTACAGCTACAGGAATATTTTCGTTGATCAATTCCCCTTCTTTTACATCAAAACTCAATAATTTCCCGGTTGTTTCTGCTGAAATTAACACCTCATCCACTTCAAATTGACCATACGCATCCGATAATTCATCGCTGCTACAGCTAACAAATAATATTGCCCCAACGGCCATTAATTTTACTATTTCCATGATAATCCTTTTATGCTTTTATACTCGTTTTTTGCTTGTAACAATTGAATTTGATGCAGGTTTAGATTTAATTGGGATTTGCTAAGTGCATTCAATTCTGTGATGTATTCGGTAGATGTAATTACTCCTTGTTGAAGTTCATTTTTCTTTTCTTCAGCTACTTTACGGCGTAATTCTACTACTTGATTATCTAAAACTATTTGTTCTTCTATTGCTGAAATTTGTCCCCGTACTTTAGCCAAACTACTTTGTACTTGTCTGCTAAATGCATCTTCACTTGCACTAACATTCTGCTGTTCTAATTCCACAATTGATGATTTTTTATCCGAATTTCTGAAGCTTTTGAAACTCCAGTTAGCTTTCAATCCAATCATCCAGTACACATGTAAATCATCATCGAAAACATTATATCCAGGTCGACCATAAGCCGTATTGGCAAACGCAGAAATTTGTGGTAATTTTTGAGCGCTATTAATTTTGTCTTGAACACCGAGCATTTTTTTCTGAGCATCAAACATCATCAACTCTGGACGTTGTATTTCTTCGATCTCTAGATTTACTAATCCTTCTTCTTCCGGAAGTTCTAAGGTTGTTTGCTCAGAGATCTCTATTCCCGTTATATAATTTATAACTTGATAACCCGCTTTTATAGCCTCGTTAATTTGAATTTTTCTTTGTTTTAATTTCAATATTTCGGCTTGCATTACATATTCATTTCCGGGAAGTAACACTCCATTTTTTACCCTCGATCTAACTAATTCTAATTGCTCATTTAAATCCTTTAGTAAAACATTCGTTGTTTCTAGTTGTTTTTGTAATAGAATCGTATTGAAATAAACCTCATCTAGTTGTCTGCGAACATTCCAGATTTCAACTTCCAAATTAGCCTGACTAATCTCTCCGCTAATCTTAGCTAATTCACTTAGCGACCGAGTTCTACCTCCATCAAACAACACCTGATTCAAACCCAGAGAAATGTTGTACTGATCTTTGCTTATGGCTGGTGGACTTATTGCTCCTGCTTGGAATTCTGTTACTTCTGATTGATAAGAAACCCGACCAGAAATGATTAATTCCGGATACAGATTTGCTCCTGCAATTTGTTCATTTAGAGTAGCTATTTTGGCTTCAATTTCCTGCTTTTTTGCTGAGGGATAATCAACAGAAATTTTCTCGTAAAGATCGTTTAAACTAATACTGTTTTGAGCTTTTATGACAGGCGAAATTAAAGTAAAAACTAAAACTGTGATCATAATACTAAATTTCATTTTACCTCCTTGTACTCAATTCCGGCCAGAATAAATTCTGGGATTATTTGTCTGCGTTCGTTCAAAAAGTTTTGAAAATTATCATCGTCAAACTGAAACAGCATTTGTACCATATTTTTAGCAACAATCGGCATTAAGCAAAGACTAACTATATTCATAAGGAGTTGTTTGGGAGGAATATTCTTGATCAGTTTTGCTTGAATAGCCGTATTAACTTGATCGATATAACTTTGGGGGAGTACAATTCCGTGATCTTTCACAAAACTTTTGAACCTTGCTGTATTCTGGTTCATCTCATAGATAATGAAAGCGGGTAACTGAGGATCCTCCTTAAATGTTAAATAATAGAATTCAACTATTTCCCCGATTTTTGTTTTTAAATCGATGTCTTTATCTAAAATGGCTAAGAGTTGTGGTACTATTTTCTTAACCCCTGCTTTAAAGACTTCAAAAAACAAATTGTCTTTATTGCGATAGTAATAATGTAACATAGATTTATTGATATTGGCTGTATCTGCAATCTCTTGCATCCTCGCTCCTTCAAAACCACTTTTCTGAAAAACGGTTCGTGCAGCTTCAAAAATTTTCTCCTCGGTCTCTTTTTCTACTGACATCTATCTGTATTTTTTTGTTCAAATAAAGTTTAGCACAATTTTTTTTGATTGTCAACCATATGGTTAAACTATTTGGTTGGTGCTGTATTTTTGTGATTAACTGCTCTAAGACATCATTAGCATAGTTTCAATATGATTTATTGAAACTGATCTCACTGAAATGAAGTTGGAAACAAATTTGATTAGTAAGTTGTCCTATCTTTATAGGGCATATTATTTTAGATTCAAATTCATTTTCGTACCACAATTAAAACTTCAATCATTATTAATATGAAAGTAGCCGTATGGGATACTTATGTTACAAAACAAGATGGTGGTGTTATGCACTTTGACATTATTGTTCCCGCAGAACTAAAAGACGAACAAACCATCTTTGGGTATGGCTTCAAATATTTATCAAATAAAAATGTAACTACTCGAACATTAACTTCTAAAGAATGCGAATTCTGCCATATAGAATTGGTTAAGCCTGAATGGGAGAAAGACATAAAAGAACAAGGATATTTTATCTACGAAATGGAAAATTGTAATGACTAAAAAAGATATGACCTCCATAAAGGATATTGAGTTGCTTATTAATTTAATTTAGGTTTAGGTATTAACCAACCAAGCTATTGAAGTCAACCTTATAAGTATTCTGAACCTATTAATCATATTATTGAATAACTAGATATCAGCACTTGCAAATGCATCTCTATTGATTCATCTTCTCAGGAAATAAATACCCTGATATGAATCGAAAAACCTTTCTCAAAAACTCCTCTCTTGCATTGGGAGCTTTATCTGCAATGCCACTCGGGAGCTTCATCACCAAAAAAGAATTTATCAGCAAACGTCCGCCGGTTTCGGAGCGTACCTTCACAAGTTCCGCGGTTGAGGAAGTGATCAAAGAGATTAAATCTGTTATTAAAGATGAGGAAGTAGCCTGGCTTTTTGAGAACTGTTACCCCAATACACTCGATACTACGGTCGACTTCGAATACATCGATGGCAAGCCGGATACTTTCATCATAACCGGAGATATCGATGCGATGTGGCTGAGAGATTCTACAGCTCAGGTGTGGCCTTACTTACCGCTAATCAATAAAGATGAAAAGCTGAAAGAGTTGGTAAAGGGGCTTATTAACCGCCAAACCAAATGTATCAATCTTGATCCTTATGCGAATGCTTTTTACAAAGATGTAACCAAAGAATCGTACTGGAAAGATGATTCCGCTCAAATGCTTCCCGGAATTCACGAACGTAAATGGGAAATTGATTCTTTGTGCAACGCTGTTCGACTGTCGAATGCTTATTACCAAATTACCGGCGACACTTCCGCTTTTGATGAAGATTGGGATAAAGCGATGAAACTCGCAGTTGAAACGCTCAGAACTGAACAACGCATGGATGGAACTACTCCCTACCGATTTGCAAGACGTACTTCCGTAATGATCGACAGTCCGCCTTTTAACGGAACCGGAAGACAATTAAAACCAACCGGATTGATCTGTTCTGCTTTCCGTCCTTCCGACGACTCTACCATTTATCAGTATCTGATCCCTTCCAATTTGTTTGCGGTTACTTCGCTGAATCAACTTCATGATATTTATATGAATGAATTTGATGACCATGATTTCGCTCATGAGTGTAAGATGTTCTCAAAACAAGTTGAACAGGCAATTGAGGATTATGCTATCCATGAGCATTTAAATTTCGGTAAGATCTACGCTTACGAAGTAGACGGTTTTGGAAACAAGATCTTCATGGATGATGCCAATGTTCCGTCTTTGATGTCTTTGCCGTACATAGAAGCTGTAAAACCGGATAGTCAACTTTACAAAAACACCCGAAAGTTTTTATTGAGTGAGAACAATCCATATTTCAATTCGGGTACCGCCGCAACGGGACAAGGAAGTCCCCATTCCGGAAAAGACAGTATTTGGCCGATGGGAATCATTTTAAGAGCTATAACCAGTTATGATCCTGAAGAGATCTCATTGTGCATCAAGATGCTGAAAGAAACACATGCAGACACCGGTTTTATGCATGAAAGCTTCTACAAAAATGATGCTACTCAATATACCAGAGACTGGTTTGCGTGGGCAAATACGTTATTCGGAGAAATGCTCATCAAAGTAAATGAAGAGCATCCCCAGATCTTAGAAAAACAATTTTAATTACTAAGCAGGTTTTAACAGCTTTTTCTTAGGAAGCGTAAATTCAATTGTTGTTCCATTTCCATCAGAACGAGCATCTACACGACCAAAGTGTTTAACGATAATTCGGTTCACAATTGCTAACCCAACTCCCGAACCTTTTACGGTATTTTCATCATGTAGGCGTTGGAAAACATCGAACATCTTATGCTTATATTTTTCATCAAAGCCAATCCCGTAATCCTTAACGAAGTAGGTAATTTCATTTTCTGAAACTTCAGCTGATACGTCAATTTTTATTTTTTCCTGATTGATGGAATACTTAACAGCATTTGAAAGCAAGTTATTAACCACCTGTTTCATCATTGCTTCATCGCCATACACGGAAGGCAATTCTTCCATATTCAATTCGATCTCTTTTTGAGTAGTTTCTCCCGCTCTGATCTCATTAACCGATTCATTAAAAAGCAGATTCATATCTATCATTGAATCCGTTTTGTCTTTTCTTCCAAGTCGTGAGAACTCAAGAATACCCTGGATCAGCTCATTCATTTTCAATGCACTGTTCGAAATATTTTGAAGCTTTCTTATGCCTTCTTCCTCAAGCTGATCAATATGATCTTCTTCAAGCATTGCTGAATATCCTAAAATAGCTCTTACTGGTATTTGGAGATCATGAGAAATGGAATAACTGAAACTCTCCAATTCGCTGTTCATTTCTTCTAATGCTTTGGTTCTGTGCTTTACCTTGTCTTCTAAGTTTTCATTCAAAGACTTTATTTCATCATTTGCTTCCTGTAAAGCCGCAGGACTTGGAATGTTGATCAATTCCGGCATATTTTTCCAAAGCATAAATACAGTACCAACTGATACCATTGCCATAATTATTTTTAGTATTCCTGAAATATCGTAGTAAGGAACCCAGACATTTACGATCATCATCACATGAACGGTTCCACAAGCTACTATGAATATAGCGAATGCTACCAAAAGCGCATTTACCTCTATATCCTTTCGCTTGTTAACGAAATAGATCAATAATCCGGGAATCATGTAGTAAGAAAAGGCTGTTACCCCATCTCCCACAACGTTACTCCACAAGGTGGTAGGCTCCCAAAAATAGCAAGCTCCATGTGGCATGTAGTTGTTATTGAAGATTTCAAAGATCGAGTTAAGTAATAAAATTCCGTCCATAATAACATGATGAGGTTAGGTATATATCTAAATTAACTTTAATTCATATTCAAAAGCCATTTACTTAATTTAATCTAATCGTTTAGAAACAAATATCATTCAATATTGAACCTCATTAAATTCGAATACTTTTTTGTTCTCACCTTCTTGTTCTATGGATTAGTACCAAGTGTTCATGCGCAGGATCTGATCCAAAAAGTGACCATCAAATCTAATGATGGGATGAGATTTGATCTGGATGAAATAAAAGTAAAATCCGGCAGTACGATTGAGCTTACTTTGATTCATACAGGAAAACGAACAAAAGAAGAAATGGGACACAATTTTGTTCTTCTTAATAAAGAGATTGAAATCCGATCCTTTGCCATGAGTGTACTCGATGAGAAAGAAAATGGATATGTTCCTGAATCAAAAGAAGACATTATAGCTTTTACCGAAGTTATTGGTGGTGGCGAATCAACTACCATAACATTTGAAGCTCCGCCAAAAGGAATCTATAATTTTCTGTGTTCGGTACCCGGACATTTCGGCTTAATGAAAGGCAAGTTTATCATTGAGTAATAAACTTGCTCTGCTTTTTTTACGATTTGCGTCTTATCTCAAAAGCATAGTCGTTCAAAAAAGGCAAAAGCTTCAGCCCTGCGGTTTGTGGACGTGGAATTTAATTACTAAGAAAAGCCGGTCGGACTGAAGTCCTCACTGGCAAACTTGATTGAGAGTGTTAGTAGTGCCACAGATTTAGTCAGGTACACCAGCCAGAGATTTATCCCGCAGCGAGTAAAGGCAGGCAATTGCATAAACCGCCGGCCCTGAAGGACCTGCTAGTTTAAAAATCACATAACAAAACTTAAGCTAGTAGGGCGTTCACGCCCGGCGGTTATTTACAACCTGCGTTGATGACATTCGATCTTGGTCATCTCGCGGCGTATGCCCGAGATCTGGATAGTTTTAGGTGATTATGCTTGTGATAACGATCCGGATTCCTGCCTTCGCAGGAATGACCGTAAAGCGGGGTAATGGAGGTTGTAACAGCGTTGATCGGAGTGTCGGATATAACAACCAGAAATAAACCTCACAAAGATCCTGAAGCAATACTGAATCAAGTTCAGCACATGGTTCAGGATGCCCCTGTTCAGCAACCAAAATCCATCTGACGGATTACCCGTCTGATGGATTGGAGTAGGAATCCCTTTTTTTAAAACTCAACTTTCCAGCTTAGTAAAGGCAATACCAATCCTTCTTCAATAAGATCTACTTCTTCCGTTTTGAAGTTATAATCGAATCTTGGATCCTTGGCTCCCAATAAGTTTTTTATCTGCAAGGCCCATAAGGTCGAGTAGTTTTCTTTGTTCGTTCGATACGTAACTGAAAGATCAACAATGTAATGTGTATCAAACTGTTCAGAAAATGCTCTGGTTTCATCGAGTACCACTTCTTCGGCATTCATCGATGCCGATTGAAGCACCGGACTGTAACGCTCTCCGCCAGTTATACTTCCGCGAACATTCAATCCCAGTAAATTTCGTCCTTCTCTTAAATTGAATTCTTTCCCGAAAAGAACATTTGCTGCTATTTTCTGATCAAAGCGGCCATTTCTCCAAATTTCATCTCCGCCTTTGTATTTGTTTGAATAAAAAGTACCGGTCAGCAAGTAATAATATCCTTTACTCATAAATCGCTCTACCGTAAATTCTATCCCATAGTTCTCTCCTTTTCCTTCATTTACCAAGGCGTCCGTAAATGTGAAATCATGCACATAATTCAGCATCGAAAAACTACTGTCTGCGATTACCGGAACATCAAACATATTCTGCCAAAATCCCTCGATCTTAATTCGATGCACCTCTCCGATTCCCTGATCTACAGAAGCAACCAAATGATGCGCTTTGCTTGTTTTAATGTTTTTATTCGGAAAATTCGCCTGTGGCTGCACAAAATAAACATCCAATTCTTCGATCTGACTGTGTAATCCGTAGCCAATATTTAATGCGGTTTCAGGTAACACCTGCCAGCTGATCGCAGCTCTGGGTTCCAAAACAAATTCCTCATTTACTGAAAACCACTGTCCGTGTAAACCACCTAATACCGTAAGTCGCGGTGACACATTAAATTCTGATTGATGATATATCTGATACAGCTGCGCCTGATCTTTTTGCCGGATCAGACTTTGATAAGGAGATGAGTTATCGGGTTTTCCAGCCAGATCAAAATTGAAATAAAGATGTTGTAATTCCACTCCTGTTCGAGTGGTTATCCTTTTGCCAAATCCTTGATTCAGAAAAGTTTTAAAAGCCAACCGACTTGTATTGTCATCAATATTCAGATATGGATTCAGATTCAAATTATCATCAAAACGTTCTTCTGAATATTCAGTGGAATTACCGGATAAAGCCAGAGTGCTTTTCAGATATCCTTTATTGTTTACGGTGATACTATGTGAAACTCCCACAGCTCCTACTCCCAGATCAATTCGGTTTTCTGTGAAATCACTGAATGCATATTCCCATTTGCTTGAATCTGTTTTAGCTTCCATCGTTTGAAGATCCAAACCTCCGATTCCCCAAAACTCAAAACGTCCACTATTCTGGGTTGGCACATCAATTTTGAACGATAGATCCTGATATTGAATCCGTCCCTCAACAGGCAGCAATGGTTGTAACAGCGTTAAAGTTGAAAACCGGTAATTGAACAAATAGGTAGCAGAGCCGTTCTTTTTTATAGGACCTCCGGAACTTGCCTCTAATCCGTTTATTCCGATTTGAATAGCGTGCTCTCTTTTATTTCTGTTTCCTGATCTGAAGTTGATATCAAACACACCGGAAAGAGCATTTCCATATTCTGAAGGAAAAGCACCGGTAAAAAAATCCGAATTCGAAAGTAGCTGGGCACTGAATAATGTCAATCCACCACCGCCCGCTACCGAAAGGCCTGCAAAATGATTTGGATTCGGGATCTCAATTCCTTCCAATCTCCATTGCACACTTTTGGGTGCATTTCCACGAATCGAAATAGCATTGTTCTGAACGCCTCCGGTGGAATTTACTCCCGGAAAAACGGTCACTAATCTGCCCGGATCGTCTAATCCGCCTGCATAACGTTGTGTTTCTTCTACAGTGAATTGTTTTACACTTACTTTGGCAAAATCGTTGATGGGTTTGTCTTTCTGAATAGTGGCAACAACCTCAATGGCCTCTCCTTCAAATACCGATTCTTCCATTTCAACATTAAGAACCGTTTGTTTACCTGAGCTGACCAGAATATTTCGCAATATCACCGTCTCGAATCCTAGATAGCTGAACTTAATATCATGCCTGCCCAGCGGGACATTCTTTAAAACAAAATTCCCAGTTTCATCTGTGGATGTTCCGAGAAGAGGTTGCTGATCCAGAACTAAAACATTAACCCCGATAAGAGTTTCCTGAGTCAGCCTGTCTATAACAACTCCCGTGATTTCCTGAGTTTGAGGTGATGTCGATTGTCGAGCAAATACTGAAAATGAAAGTCCGGTCAGGATCAAAAACAGTGAAATTTTTTTCATGAATATATTTTATGCGGTTAATTGATTTGCACAAAAATACTTTCATATATCCCCATAAACGTCCACACCGTTGGGACTGGACTACTTTTTTGCGGATTACGTTCTCTTTGTGGGGCTAATAATTGGGTATGAAGATTTAGCTCGGTCATCTCGCGGCGTATGCCCGAGATCCGGATCTTTTTTAGGATCACATTCTTTGATAACGATCCAGATTCCTGCCTTCGCAGGAATGACTTTGGTTTAAATTTCTAAAGTTACAGACCTCCTCTGTCTCCTCCTGCAACAGGAGGAGGACTCGTTGATAAAAATTAGAATCATCTCGGGAATTCCCCTCCTTAACCAAGGAGGGGCGAACTACTCAGAACCAAAGAATTTTTTTAGGAACTGGGGAGGTTCGTTCCAAGAACCAGATTAAATCGAGGTAATGGAGGTTGTGTCAGCGTTGATCGGAGTGTCAGATATAAAAATTCCGTTCATAAGCTAGCAAGGGCTTCAGCCCTGCGGTTTTGTGGACGAGGAATTTAATTACGAAGAGAAGCCGGTCGGACTGAAGTCCTCTCTGGTGAACTTAATACTGAATGTTGGTAGTGATTTAAATTTACTCAGGTACACCAGCCAGGGATTTATCCCGCAGCGAGTAAAGGCAGGCAATTGCATAAACCGCAGAACCTGAAGGATCTGCTTGTTTAATATCCTTTAAAACGATCTGTGTCCTCAGCAACCAAAATCCGTCAGCCGTGCAAAACCCGACAGACGGAGAATTAGCTTTCCATCATTTCGCTGAAAGCGGGGTGATGGCTATTGTAACAGCGTTGATCGGAATGCCGGATATAACAACCAGAATTAAACCTCACAAAGATCCTGAAACAAGTTCAGGATGACCCGACATATTGAATCTTAACCATCCAGAGATTTTTTAAACTGCGACGGAGTTAAACCTGTATGCTTTTTGAAAACCGAGTTAAACGATGATTTAGAATTAAAACCCGATTCTAATCCGATTCCCAGCAACGTGTAATTTTGGAATTCAGGATCTTTGATCGCTTGTTTTACGTTTTCTACCCGATAGCTGTTTACGAAATCGTAGAAACTTGCATCAGCAAATGTATTGATCACTTCCGTTAAATTATGAGTGGAAATACTCATCAGTCCTGCAAGTTCGGCTAAACTGAGATCGCTACGCAAATACGGTTTCTCGTTTTCCATCAATGCACAAAGCTGCTGATGTAACTCTTTGCCTTGTTCTTCATTTAATCCGGAGCGGGTGTAACTCTCCTGTCGGGGTTTCTCCTCTTTAGAAACTTGCTTCTCTTCCCTTCCGATCGGAGTAAAGAACTCAGCCTGTTTCAATCCCATATAACCGATGCTGTACACAAAAATGGTAGAAGCGAGAAGTGTAAAATCGGTGTATTCGCTAAGCAAATCACTGAATGAACTTACCGTGTATAAAACTCCGGCAGTAATTCCGAGCAACGTACCTGCCAGTACGAAACCCTGCAACCAATCCAGATTTCGTTTTTCCAATGTGGAATAATTCGCTCTGATCTTTTTTCTGTACTGATACAGATCCCTGATTATAAAAGGTAAGTAAGCAAGACTGTACACTACTTTGAAATGAGTGATCCATTCACTCCCGTACTGCAATTCTCCGGTTTCGCTAAGTAGGTTTAACTTGGTTTCTCCTGAATTAAAATAAAACGGAAGGAAATACAGCGTTAAAAGGATAAAGGGGATGAAATGCTTTTTCTGAGCAAGAGTGAGTCGCTTATTTCCTTTTATTAATGTTTCGGAATAAAGATAGAGCAACGGACCGTACAGTAAAGTAATTGAGAAATCCAGACCGATCACATGAGGATAGTTGTGATGCAAACCAACACTCAGCAAAGCCGCCATAGCCAGGTCAACAGTAAAAACCAGCATTAATGCAGCCAGAATCCGGTTCGAAAGTTGATTCACTTTCTTAGAAACCAGCAAAAAGGTAAGCATCAATCCGTGAACAGCTCCCAGAAAAAAAATCACACTCATGTAAATTGCACCATATAATTCCATCTCATAAATGAAAGATAACACTTATGAGGTAATGAGGAAGTGGTTATTAAGTTTTCGGAGGTAGATGTCCATTCGCAGACTGCTTTTATATTTCCAAAACCCCAGATAGGTCATCTCGCGGCGTATGCCCGAGATCTGGATAGTTTTGAGGATTATGACAGTGATAACGATCCAGGTTCCTGCCTTCGCAGGAATGACCGTAAAGCTGGGTGATGGAGGTTGTAACAACTTTGATCGAAGTGTCAGATATAAAAATCCCGTTCATAAGCTAGCAAGGGCTTCAGCCCTGCGGTTTTGTGGACGAGGAATTTAATTACCAAAAAAAGCCGGTCGGACTGTAGTCCTCTCTAGCGAACTTAATACTGAATGTTGGTAATGATTTAGATTTTCTCAGGTACACTAGCCAGTGATTTATCCCGCAGCGAGTAAAGGCAGGCAATTACATAAACCTCAGAACCTGAAGGATCTGCTTGTTTAAAAATCACATAACAAAATTTATGCTAGTAGGGCGTTCACGCCCGGCGATTATTTACAACCTGCGTTGATGACAATCGATCTTGGTCATCTCGCGGCGTATGCCCGAGATCCGGATAGTTTTAGAGGATTATGCTTGTGATAACAATCCAGATTCCTGCCTGCAAAGCAGAAAAGACCTCCTCTGTCTCCTCCTGCAACAGGAGGAGGACTCGCTGAAAAAAATTAGAATCAACTCGGGAATTCCCCTCCTTATCCAAGGAGGGGCGAACTACTCAGAACCCACGAATGTGTTTCGGAATTGGGGAGGTCCATTTCTTGCTCAACAACCAAAATTAGTTGAGGTCATCTCGCGGCGTATGCCCGAGACCTAGATAGTTTTAGAGGATTATGCTTGTGATAACAATCCAGATTCCTGCCTGCAAAGCAGAAAAGACCTCCTCTGTCTCCTCCTGCAACAGGAGGAGGACTCGTTGATAAAAATTAGACTCAACTCAGGAATTCCCCTCCTTACCCAAGGAGGGGCGAACTACTCAGAACCCGAGAATTTGTTTAGGAATTGGGGAGGTCCGCTTCCAACGAAAGCACCGGAACCAGATCAAATACTAAATTAAATTTGCGTAGCTAAATAACTACATATATATTTGTAGTCAAATAACTACATATGAATTTACGAAGAGACGTTTTCCAGGCTATAGCTGATCCAACCAGAAGAACCATCCTTCTTTTGGTGGCTGCTCAATCCATGACCGCAGGTGCCATTGCTGCTAACTTTGAGACCTCAAGGCCTACGGTATCCAAGCATTTGCAGATACTCACTGAGTGTGAGCTGCTTGAACAGCAACAAGACGGTAGAAAAATTTATTATCACTTAAATCCGCAAAAGTTTAAAGAGATCGCTGATTTCATTGAGCCCTTCCGCAAGTTCTGGGACGATCGATTTAATAAACTGGAGAGTGTTATGAAAAATTATTCATCAGAAAACGACCAATAATGGAAAGAAAAACAAAGGTACACGCCGAAGACGGCAAACAGGAAATATTGATCACCCGCGAATTTGATCTGCCGCTTAAAATGCTTTTTAAAGCATATCAGGAACCGGAAATTGTGGAACAATGGATGGGCACTAAAGTCGTGAAATTGGAAAATAAAAATCACGGAAGTTATCACTTTGTGACTACCGATCCCGCCGGAAACGAGCACGTTTTTCATGGAACTGTTCATGAATTTCTTCCCGATCAAAAGATCATCCGCACTTTTGAAATGGAAAACACTCCTTTTCCTGTACAGCTGGAATTCTTAGAATTTGAAAAACTTTCGGAAACCACCAGCAAGCTGAACATGCAAATTATTTATCGCTCTGTTGCTGATCGCGATGAAATGCTGAAACTCCCCTTTGCACAAGGCATAAATATGGCGCATAACAGACTCGAAGAAATACTAACCGATCTTAAATAACGACTATGACCACTTCAAAAAAACAAAAAATCACTTACTGGGTAGCCACGCTTTGGCTGGCTCTCGGAATGACATCCACCGGAATTATCCAATTAATAAAACTGGAAGAAGACATCGAAATGATGAACGGTTTGGGTTATCCCGTTTATCTGCTAACCATATTGGGTGTCTGGAAGATCTTAGGCGTCATTGCCATACTTGTACCAAAATATCCGTTGATCAAAGAATGGGCGTATGCCGGATTCTTCTTTATGATGACCGGTGCTCTCACCTCTCATCTTATAGTTGGTGATGGAGTTGAACGTCTCTTCGGTCCTACTTTACTTATCGTATTAACTATTATTTCGTGGTATCTCAGACCCGCGGAACGTAAAATCCCAATGCAAAATCAGTAAATGCACACCATGAATCCCAAGGTTGATTTCTTTTTTAACAAAAACAGTAAATGGCAGGACGAATATGAATTATTGAGAACCATTATTCTGGATTGCGGACTGAACGAAGAATTAAAATGGGGCAAACCATGCTACACCGTAAACGGGAACAATGTGGTGTTGATACACGGATTCAAAGACTATTGCGCGCTGTTGTTCCATAAAGGAGTGTTGCTGAATGATGCGGAAGACATTTTAGTACAGCAGACAAAAAATGTACAGTCGGCACGACAAATTCGTTTCACCGATGTGGAACAAATAAATGATATGATGGCAGTCTTACGATCTTATATCTTTGAAGCGGTTGAAGTTGAAAAAGCAGGACTGGAAGTCCCAATGAAGAAGACTGCTGACTTTGAAATGGCAGAAGAATTCCGGGAAAAACTGGATGCCATGCCTGAACTGAAAGAAGCTTTTGAGTCACTCACTCCCGGCCGACAAAGAGGTTATCTCCTCCACTTCTCAGGAGCCAAACAATCCAAAACCCGGGCCTCACGAGTTGAAAAATGTATTCCCGACATCCTTGAAGGCAAAGGTCTGAACGATCGCTGAACCGGAGCAAATCCGCCCACATTGGCAAACCGAATTTTGTACGCGAAATGTCCAACCGCATTTGGAACGGCGAATTAAAAACCAAAATTCCGTACGGGCGGATCGCAATCCGCCCCCGATGGTTTACAGCGAATAAATCCATTCCGAAATTGTAAATCCCTTGAACAACCAACCAAAAACACCCAAATAATATGTTTTTGCTTTACTTGGCGGAATTGTTAATATTAAAGCGTTATAATGTTAATTAATTTTAGCTTATGAAGAAACCCGTATTAGTTATTGGTTCAGTTTTGCTTGATATCGTCGGAACTTATGGAGATTCTGAAGATGGTCTCATTAACAAAAAAGGGAAACTTAATTTTTCAATTGGTGGTGTTGCATTCAACATGGCTTCAAATTTGTCTTCGAAAGGAATTCCAACTTCGATAATCACATGTTTGAAAAGCAATTCAATTAGCTCAAAAGTAATTGAGGAACAATTGAAGTTTAGTAATATTAATGAATTTATATACAGATCTCACCAAATAGACGAAACTGGGTATGTAGCACATTTCTGCGGAAAAGATTTAAAAACAGGTATTACAAGTTCTGAAATTGAAGAAATTGACCTAAAACAAATAAGAAATATTCCTAATCTTATTGACAATTCAAGTTTTGTGATACTAGACACAAATTTATCGACTATTCAATTGAGATATTTATGCTCCATTTGCTTAGATAAAGGCAAAAAAATATTTGTTAATGTTGTCTCTGATGCAAAATTCGATAGGATTTATAAGAAAAAATTTTCAAAACCATTTGAAGCCATTTGTATTAGAAAAGGTGAACTTGATTCAAATAATATTTTTACCAATGAACTAATCATAGATCAAAGTAGCATTTCTTCGTTTTGTTCTGATGTTAATTCAAATACTGTTTTTATAAACAGTGAACTGAATGGGTATTACATCCTCTCAAAAAATGGTAGCTATGAATATACAAAGGTAAAGTATCCTACCCCTGAAATAAAAAACACACTTGGGGCTAATGATGCCTTGTTTTCTGCAGTCTGTGCTTCTGAATATGAAAAAGAAGCAATTGATGGTGATGAAACTAAAATGAAGATTAAGGAATGGGTCACGGGAATACTAAGATCAGACAGATCTAATTTTGAAGGAATTGATAGTAAAATAAATAACCAACTTAATACAATAAAAGTCATCACGACTATTCTATTTTTAATACTCGCAATAGTTTCAACTGTAATTAGTTCCTTTACTCCAGACGAAGATTTAAATCATATTTTCTTTGGATTACTTTTGTTTTCAGTCGCATCTTTTGGTGGAGCATCTGGAGCACTTTCTAGAGAAATGGTAGCCCAAATTACAAATAATACAAAGAGAAACCTTTCGATGGGCACGTCCATTGCTCTTGGGATGACTGCGGGAACACTTGCTTCATTTATTGGAATACTTCCTGGAATTGCATCGGGTTCAGGTATAGAGCAACTAATAAAGCAAGATTTACTACCTATAATGGTTTTTATCGTTAGCATTTCAACTGGAATAGCATTGGATGTATTCTTTGATAACCTTTCTAAAAAAAATACCCACGACTTAATTGAAATTTAAATCTAAACTCTTTTTAGACTCGATAACAAAGCAGCGGTTTCAGAGTTACTTTTAAGGAAGAAATTTTCTGGTTCCCATTCCTTCTCACACATCGGTTAATCTTTACTCTTTTACTCCAGACACTCAAAGGGTTGCCCACTTTTATATAACCTTTGAGTATTGATCTTAGAGTAAAATTGAGCCCTGAAAATATCCGGGATCTCAACCCAATACCGTACGGGCGGATCGCAATCCGCCCCCGAAGGTTTTTACCACGCATGAACCCATTCTGAAATTGCAAAACCCCTGAACAACCTACCGGAAATGCCCAAATAATAAGTTTTTGCTTTACTTGCTGGAATTGTTCACTTTATCCAAATTATTTTAAGAATAAGTCGAATAAAATTTTAACATCAAACTGGGACAACATGGATAGTGTTAGTGTTATACCGTTGTTGTTCATGCCAAAACAACTTATGACTAATCAGAAATATTAAATGGATAAAGAAGCGATCTATAAACAGCTCCAAGCATGGACTAATAATATTCCGCTCATAATTCTCGGTAGTGGAGCTTCCGTCCCTTTTGATCTTCCTTCAATGTGGGCTCTTGGAGAACACTTGAAAAACTCTATTAGTTTTACTGTAACAGAAGACCAGGACCAATTTGAAGAATTTAAAGATGAATTTGATAAAACAGGAGATTTAGAATCAACCCTTACAAAACTTCACTTACGTCCAAACGTACTTGCAAAAATTGTAGATAAAACATGGGAGTTAGTAAATGAATATGACTTAAAGGCTTATGAAAAATTTATAGATAAAGAAAATGATTTTCCTTTAGCAAAACTGTTAAGTTATTTATTAGATACTGCAGGTAAAAAAGTATCGATTATTACAACAAATTATGATAGACTTGCTGAATATGCTACTAGTTTAGCAAAGGCAATAGTTTGCAGTGGGTATTCTCAAAATCACATAGGGCACTTTTCAAATAATATTCAATTAAACAATTTAGCTTCTCTAAAAGGCTTTAGCGGGCAGGTAAATATTTGGAAAGTACATGGTTCACTAGATTGGTTCAAATCTAATGAGGAAGAAAATATTCAACTACCAATAAGGCAAAGTATTCCTAAAAATTATCGCCCACTAATAGTAACACCAGGGTTAAAAAAATACTCAGAAACACATAATGAGCCTTATAGAACCATTTTAACTCAAGCAGACTCTGAAATTGAGAGTGCAAATGGTTTTTTGTGTATAGGTTATGGTTTTAATGACATTCACGTTCAACCGAAATTGATTGCACAAATTAAAAGCAACAAACCAATTATCGTTATTGCTAAGAAACTTACACCAAAAGCAAAACAATCTATTATCGATAATAAATGTCAAAACTATTTACTTATTGAGGAAGCTAATTCTAGCGACACTAAAATTTACTCTTCAAAATTTAATGAGTTTGAAATTAAAGACACTAGTTATTGGCAATTAGGCGAGTATTTAAAACTAATCCTTTCATAAAAACACTATGTCAATATTTCAATTTGAAGAATCTAAATCAGTCGGAACAGTTTTTAGTGTTGACACTGCTACTATCATCGTAAAAGTCGAAGAACTTGACAAGCTTCGCAAACTACAAGTAAATCATCTGATTGCTGTAAAAAGCTCGAAAGCAGGTCAACATCTTATTGGTATAATCAATCGAATTACAAGAAAAGTATCAGATGACGAAAACTCTGAGTCTGAAGATTTAGGAATGTCCAATTTTCTACTCACAGAAAATATCTTAAAAGTTAATTTAATTGGAACTTTAATAGATAAACACGGAGATAAAGAAAATGTCTTTAAAAGAACTTTAGATACTGTACCAGAAATTGAGGCTAACTGTTTTCCGGTAGATGGAGAAAATATAACAAAATTTATGCGGACGATATCTTCTCAAGAAAACTATGATATCCCTCTTTCACTTGGCAAATACTCAATTGACGAAAATGCAGATGCGTTTTTAGATGGGGACAAACTTTTTCAAAGACATGCTGTAATTGTAGGAAGTACTGGTTCTGGTAAATCTTGGTGTGTAGCTAAATTAGTTGAGCAAATAGCAAAACTTCCTATGGCAAATTCTCTTCTTTTTGATATTCACGGAGAATATAGTGGTGAAGGTTTTAAATCAGAAGGAATTCAGCATTTTAGAATTGCAAACCCATCTGATTTAGGAAAAAATGGAAATCTTGGTAATAATGTTTTAATGCTTCCATATTGGCTTTTGACGTATGAAGAAATGTTAGCTATGCTACTAGATAGAAGCGATAGTAATGCACCTAATCAAGCTATGATTTTTTCAAAAACTGTTTTTGAGGAAAAAATTAATTTCTTAGAAGAAATTGGTGATACAACTTTTAAAGATAGTATTACAATTGACAGTCCGATTCCTTATAAAATGGAAAATGTACTAAAAACTATAAAGGAACTAGACGAAGAAATGGTAACAGGCTCAAGTGGTAGACCAAAGCAAGGACCATTTTTTGGTAAACTAACTAGATTTATACAAAGATTAGAAGCTAAAAGCCAAGATAAAAGACTTGGATTTATGTACCAAATTTCTCAAGATGAATTAGACATAAACTGGATGAATGAATTATGTAATTCATTAATGCAAGGATCTAAAAATAACGATAAAAAAGCAGGTTTAAAAGTTATTGATTTTTCAGAAGTTCCGTCTGATGTTTTACCTCTCGTTATAGGATTAGTTGCTAGAATCGTCTTTACAGTCCAACAGTGGACTAATAATGATAAAAGACATCCAATTTGCTTAATGTGTGATGAAGCTCATTTGTATATACCAGAAAGGACAAATCAAGATTCAGCTTCCGAACTTGGTCTAAAGAATTTTGAAAGAATTGCAAAAGAAGGAAGAAAATATGGGGTTAGTCTTACCGTCATAAGTCAACGACCTGCCGAAGTTAACAGAACCGTTCTAAGCCAATGTAATAATTTTATATCACTAAGATTATCAAATGCAGAAGACCAATCTGTCATAAAACGTTTACTCCCAGATAATCTTTCTGGATTAACAGATGTATTACCAATTTTAGATATTGGAGAAGCACTTGTAGTTGGAGATTCATCTCTTTTACCAACAAGAATATTAATAGATGAGCCGACAATTAAACCACAAAGTGCAACAATTGACTTTTGGAAAGAATGGAGTAATGATAATGCAGAACAAGATTTACCAAGTGCAGTTATAGGTTTAAGAAAGCAATCAAAATAAAATCTATTAACATCTAACAACCTTTTAAATCTTCAGATAAGCCGTGACTTCAGAATTACAGCTACGGAATTCTCAGACTTCCACCCTCAGCCATCCACCAAATTCATTGCAATGGAATACGATCATTTCAACGTTGACATAGAACATAAAATAGCGCGGGTTGCTTTCAACAGACCGGAAAAGTCGAACGCGCTTAACATGGAAGCCTGGCTTGAGATGCGATCCATTTTTCAAAGGCTCTCAGAAACGAGTGAAGTGAGAGTGATCATTCTCTCGGGAGAAGGAAAACATTTCTGTACCGGAATAGATCTGGAGTTGTTAATGTCGGTCGATCAATTGCGAGCAATTTCCGATCAAGACCAACGAAGTGAGAAAGCCAAAGAATTCATTCTAACCCTTCAGCAGGCAGTTACCTCCATAGAAAAATGTTCCAAACCGGTGATCGCTGCCGTCCACAACGGATGTATCGGCGGTGGAGTTGATATTGTTGCTGCATGTGATCTGAGATGTTGCACTAAAGACGCTTACTTTTGTATCAAAGAAATTGATCTGGCTATGGTTGCTGATCTGGGAACGCTTCAACGCTTACCAAAGATCATCTCCCCTTCCATAGTTGCAGAAATGGCCTACACCGGAAAGAATGTATTCGGTCCCGAAGCAAAAGAAATCCATTTAGTAAATGAATGTTTTGACACGAAAGAATTATTGACCGAAGGCGTTATGAAAATTGCTACGACTATTGCGGAAAAATCCCCCATTTCCATTCGGGGCACTAAAAACGTATTGCGACATTCAAGAGATCATTCCGTTGAAGAAGGTCTTGAATATATCGCAGACTGGAATTCCACCATGTTATTCTCTGATGATATGGCTGATGTATTTGAAGCAATGAAGAAAAAACGGAAACCTGATTTTAAGGATTGAAGCCTACATCGGCTTTACTTCTCCACCCTGTGGCATAATATCGATTTCTTCCACCACGCTTCTGGCGCTGAGTTCAGAAAGGGAAACGATCATTCTTCCCACATCTTCCGGATCGATCAGCTTCTCAGTTTCAATATCAACACCTTCCCAGGAAGTAGAATAGGTTTGTCCCAGATTTATCGCCGTAACCGCAATGTTGGTTTTGGCTAATTCTTTCCGCAGAGAGCGCGTGTAACCCAAAAGCGCATGTTTGCTCATCGTGTATGCGCCGCTGTCTCCATAGCCTTTTTTGGAAGCCTGTGAGCAAATATTCACGATCAAGCCTCGCTCCTGTTCTTTCAACACCGGTAGTACTTGTTTTGTGATATTGAAAGTGGAAAATGTATTGATTCGGTATTGTCGGTCAAACTCTTCAGCAGTTGTATCTGTTAACTGCTTAAATAAAAATACGCCGGCATTGTTAACCAAAATTCCCGGATTCAAAGAGCTGAAATCAATAGCGGCAATTTCTTCTTCTGAGGTCAGATCTGCAGAAATGGTTTCTACTTTCGGTGCGCCCCAATCCACACATTGTTGTTTCGCTTTTTCCAGATCGGAAGTATTGCGTGCAATTAATACTAAAGGATGATCAGTTTTTTCCGCAAACATCTTTGCTATGGAAAGACCGATTCCCTTGCTCCCTCCTGTTATCAAAACAGATGATTTTTTGAAACTCATTACGGAACCTTCAAAAACTTGTGCGTCTGCAGGCTGATTCCCCACTCAGGATGTTCTTTCACATATTCCACAATAAGCGGAATGGATTTTGGAGTGTCCCATTCCGGTTGTAGTAATAAAGTCGTTCCCTCAGGACATTTAGCTGCGTTTTCTTCTGCCCAAGCCAGATCTTTGTTGGTAAGAACCACCACTTTCAGTTCATCCACAAATTCAAAGATCTCTTCGGTTGGTTTTTTAAATCTCTTTGGCGAAAGTGTGATCCAGTCTAATTCTCCCGATAATGGAGATGAGCCACTAGTTTCAATATGGATCTGAACACCAAGTGAATGCAATGCTTTTGTCAGCGGAAACAGATCGTGCATCAACGGTTCCCCACCTGTGATCACTACAAAAGGAGCGCCGCTTTCTTTTACGACTTCAACCAGTTCAGAAACTTTCATCACCGGGTGACCTTCTTCTTCCCAGCTTTCTTTAACGTCGCACCACCAGCAGTTTACGTCACAACCCGCCGTTCTGATGAAATAGGAAGCTCTTCCAGAATGCGCACCTTCGCCCTGTATTGTATAGAAATGCTCCACGATCGGATATTCAACGTCGAGTATCTCTTTTTCATCGTTCATTAAAGCAACCGGTTGCTTGTTCATAGTATTGGAGGAACTGTTTATAAAAACGGGATTTTATTGATCTCACAAAATACGGCTAATACTAACCAGAAGAAACCAGAGGATGGGACTTGTACGAAGATACATCAGACGGGTAATCCGTCAGATGAATCTAGGGAAGTTCTGCAGGGAAAATAATAAAACAGGCCATCTCGCGGCTTATGCCCGAGATCCGGATCTTTTTGAAGAACTCATTCTTTGATTACGATCCGGATTCCTGCCTTCGCAGGAATGACTTTGATTGAGATTTCTAAAGTTAAAGACCTCCTCTGTCTCCTCCTGTAACAGGTGGAGGACTCGTTGATAAAATTTATAATCAACCCGGAAATTCCCCTCCTTATCCAAGGAGGGGCGAACTACTCGGAACCCGAGAATTTGTTTCGGAATTAGGGAGGTCCACAACAACCAGAATAAGTTAAAGTCATCTCGCGGCGTATGCCCGAGATCTGGATATTTTTAGAGGATTATGCTTGTGATAACGATCCAGATTCCTGCCTTCGCAGGAATGACCTTGATTGAGATTTCTAAAGTTAAAGACCTCCTCTGTCTCCTCCTGCAACAGGAGGAGGTGTCGTTGATAAAATTTATAATCAACTCGGGAATTCCCCTCCTTAACCAAGGAGGGGCGAACTACTCAGAGCCTACGAATTTGATTCGGCATTGGGGAGGTCCGTTCCGACGCAGAGCATCGGAACCAGATTAAATCCGTCAGCCGTGCAAAGCCCGACAGACGGAGAAGTAGCCATCCATTATTTCGCTGAAAGCGGGCGATGGAGGTTGTGTCAGCGTTGATCCATGTGTCGGATATATCAACCAGAAATAAACCTCACAAAGATCCTGATCCGCCAGCTGGCGGACAGGATGACCCTAAATTAAAAATGTTTAGAAATAGGCTCGTACATAAGCTAGCAAGGGCTTCAGCCCTGCGTTTGTATGGAATTCCATTTGCGAGGAACGGATGTGACGACGCAATCTCCTGAATTCGATATGCTTTAGCTTTTTACGGAGATCACTTCGCATTCGCTCGTGAATGTCGTCACCATCCATCAGACGGGTAATCCGTCAGATGGATGGGAAAGAAAAATGCGAGCTACTCGTCTTTATCCGTGTATTCTACCCAGCAGGTGTCTGTTTCCCACACGATCACTTTAAGATCAATTCCTGCCGGAATTCTTTTCGTGGTTTCTGTATGGATAAACTCTGCAATACGTTCTGCTGTTGTATTCGCTTCGATCAGATCGTTAAGGAAACCATGATCAAGCCCACCTTTATCCGCATCTTTTGCTGCCCATTTAAGTTCTTTAAAATCGCAGACCATATCATCTGTGTTCAAATAAGCAGATGGATTCAGTTTATTGGATTTCGCAGAGATCTTAACTTTATAGGAATGCCCGTGCATTCTTCCGCATTTCCCGTCATATCCTTCAATGAAGTGTGCGGCATCAAATTTAAATTCGGTATGTAGTGTCCACGTTGGCATGTAATTCCGGCAACTGTTTTAAAATATTAGCATAAAAAAAGCTCATCATCAGATGAGCCCTTCAAAAATAAGAGATTTTTATAAGAATTACTCGTTTCGCTTTATCGGACAACCTTTTGGAGCACTTCTTTTAACTTCAATTTCTGTACCTGAGGCTAAAGCCTGAATAGCATCTTCCAGATATTGATTTTTAACAGCTGAAGCATTGTTTGCATTATCATCTATGCTTCCTTTATAAACCAACTTCAAAGATCCATCAAATAAAAATACCTCGGGAGTTCTGGTAGCGCCGAATGCATCCGCAATTACATGGTCTTTATCTGATGCATACAAAAAATTATAGGTTTGTTTGGTTGCTCTGCGTTTCATGTCACTCAATGATTCACCACGCTCTCTGATCCTTTCATTAGGATTGAGTACAAGCATTCCAATATTATTGAGTCGTGCAGTATTTGCAGCTGCCTTTATCCTGTCTTCCCATCTTGAAACCATCGGACAGGTATTGCATGAGAACACAACTAATATTCCGTTCTGTTGTGCTGTTTGTGAAAGAGTAATTGATCGTCCGTTTATATCTTCAACACTGTGATCAAGCATTGGAGCTTCATCTCCAATACTCAATGATCTTTGTGCATTTACCTCCATTGAGGCAACAACTAAAAGTATAAACAGCGATATAAATTTCAGCGATTTCATTTTTCTAATGATTTCATGATCATATGACAACAAGTTATAACTCATCAAACGGATTCCAAAAATGTTTATTGAAGTTAACGGTATATTCTGAAGTGAATTCCACCCCTTCTTGTTCCAATCTCTCACGCATTGAGTCATCTTCAAAAAAAGCTCTGCCGGTAAGTTGTCCGAGACGGTTTAAAACTCTGTGTGCAGGAATGTGATAGCCAAGTTGTTCAGGATCATAATTATTAAGTGCATATCCAACCATTCTAGCTCCGGACTCAACTCCGAGATATCCTGCAATCACACCGTAAGAAGTAACTCTGCCCTCCGGTATTTTTGCTACAACCTCATAAACCCGCTGATAAAAGTCTTTAGTGGATGGTTTCATTGATCCAGCTTGAATAATGCTTTAGCAGTTTGAGATGTCTGAGCAACAACTTCTTTAACACTGATCTCAAAAATATCAGATAATTTCTCAGCCGTGAATTTCATGAAAGCAGGTTCATTTCGCTTTCCCCTTTTCGGGGTCGGGGATAAATAGGGAGCGTCAGTTTCAAGAACCATTTTTTCTAATGGAAGTTCAGCCACTGTTTTATCTACGCCACCATTTTTGAAGGTAACCACACCTCCTATTCCCAGATGTAATCCCATATCGATTGCGCGCTTTCCTTCTTCCACCGTTCCGTTAAAACAATGCCAAATTCCTTTTAGAGAACCATCTTGCTCCTGCTCAATGATATGCAAAAGATCATCTGTACTTTCCCTGTTGTGAAGTATGATCGGTTTATTAACTTTCTTTGCAACCCTGCAATGCGCGTGTAAGCTTAACTTCTGCTCTGTGATATGATCTTTACTCCAGTAGTAATCGAGGCCGGTTTCCCCTACACCGATTATATCTTCATTGGAGCAAAGCTCTAATAACTTCTGTTCGAAACCATCTTCCAGCTCTTCAACATCACAGGGATGAAGTCCGGCCATTTTATGAAATTCGATTCCATCAAAACTCAGCGAATCCATTTGTTTCAAAGAGCCGAAATCTATGGCAGGCATCAGAATAGAATTAATTCCTGCTTCCACCGCTCTTTTATAAACTTCCTCTCTATCCTCATCAAAGTCTTTCAAATAGATATGTGAATGAGTATCGATCATTTTGATGAACTTATTTTAAAATTCTCGATTAAAATCAGTATCTGATCCAGTCTTTATCTTCCAGCCATTGAATTAAAGCCGGTAAAAAGGTCAGTGAAGTCAATAATGTCATTCCAATTCCGATTACTGCCATTACGCCCAATGATTGCAATCCGGGATGACTCGTAAATAAAAGACCGGCAAAACCAAGCATGGTAGTTATTGATCCCATCGAAATATGTTGACCTGTACTGGAAAGGACTGCCCACATGGAATTTTTACCTTCATCCCGATATCTGTGTGCCAGATGAACTCCGCTGTCTTCACCAATTCCCAAAATGGCGGGGAGAACCACCAGATTATAAAAATTAAATTGCAGATCGAATATCATCATAATTCCGAATAACCAAAGTAGACCAACGACAAGAGGCAACATAGAAATTACCGACCATCTGAAAGATCGGAATGTAAAGATCATGAACAGGTAAATAATAATGAATGTCGCTCCAACCATATACGGACTTTCAGTTCGCATAAGATCTAGCATGGAAGCAGCAACTATAGATGTACTGGCTGCATAATAAGTTTTCCCATTGTCCAGAGTTACTGATCCGATGTCGTCCTTAAACGCAATGGATTTCTTTCCGTCAGAAAGTCCCACCGAAGGATAAATGATCACAAATCTTCCGACTTCTCCGTCTTTGGTTATAAATTTTGACTTGAGGTACGGAGGAATTTGATCGATCGTTAATGGCTCTCTGGTCTGAGCGGCTCTGCGCAGTTTATCGAGATCTTCATCTTCCTTATTTCTGATGAATGTATTGTCTAGCAATTCCCTGACTCTGGCGATTTTCTGTAGTTTCCCCTCTTCCTCTTCTTCCGTAGCCGGAAAACGATCCTGAAGTGCTTCGATACTTAATATGGTTGGAGAACTTGTGTCCGCTTGCATTTTTTGGTTTAACACTTCAACCAAATTTTCTACTTCACCGTCAGAATCCGCAATGATGTAAGCCGGATTTCTTTTATCTGAGCTACCAACCTGACCGGCTACTTCTCTGAATTTTTCATAAGAAGGATAGGTTGGTTCCAGCTTTCCGAAATCGTATTGGAAGCTGAGAGTTCCGCTAAATCCTATTACAACTGCTGAAAGAACTAAACCTGCTACAACTGTAGTTCTTGCATACGGGTATTTTTTATTTTCCATTGAATTGGAAGTAGACTCCTTTTTAGAAAATAAAACCCAGTTAAATTTCTCAAAGATTACCAACAAGGAAGGAAGTACATAGAGCATTGCAAATAGAGCAAGCATAATTCCTGTTCCGGAAATAAATCCGAATTCCGAGAATCCTCTGAAATCCGCAAACATCAATACATACAGTGCAGAAGCCGTTGTAAATGCGCTTACAAAAATTGCCTCTCCGGTTTTATCATTGGTTGTAAGAATAGCTTCTTCAACAGAAAGTCCGGATGAACGAAGTTCAATATATCTGGCGTAATAATGAATACCGTAATCGATACCCAAGCCAAAAAGGATAACAAACAAAACCGAGGTCATTGTATTCAGCATCCCCAGATAGAAATAAGTTATCCCAAAAGTCCATACCAAACTCATGATAAGAGGTAAGCCAATGATCAACACCGGAACCGGCATTCTGATTACATGGCTCCAAATGCTGTGATTCAGGTCTTCATCTCTCCCCCTTCGATAGTGAATATATTTCTTTATGAAGAAGTACATCATAACAAGGAGCACTACACTGGAAATACCTGTCGCAAAGCTTCCCAGAACATCGCTCATGATTGATGTAAGTTCCTCAAGATGCCTTTTTAACCGACCTCCAAACTGAACTTCCATATCAGGATGATAAGAACCCGGGTTCATTGCGGTAAGAAGTGAATCGTACTTTACGAACATGTCTTCCAGATACCGGATATCACTTTTAGAGCCGGTTGGAAAGAACTTCAATACCATTATTGTACTGTCTTCATTTATCGGATACTCAGAAGGAACCAGCACATCGTAACTTTCTTTAAAGCTATCTGCTTTGTTCTCCTCGTTGTCAGAAGTTTCCTCCTCGTCTTCTTCAAAATCGATGAAAAATGGATTTGCTTCTTCGCGGGCATTATCAATTTCTTCCTGAAGCCAATCTGTGATCTCTTCCAACTCTTCATCACTGGCCAGATAAAGCGCATTATCCTTAATGATATCGGTGTCTTTTCGAAACTCGGCTCTTTTGAAATATTTGTCGTTATACCGTGGGTAAAATAGTTCCAGAGTTTTTGGGATCAGATCTTCAGCGAACTTCTTATTTGCTTCAAAACTAGGTGATTTGATCGCCACCTGCATTTCTGTTTCACCACCAACCGTATTCTTTAACTTCTCAAGAGCCAATACATTAGGGTGGTTCTTAGGTAACAGATTTGCAATGTCTGTGTCTATCTTTAGCTGAATAGAGTAATATCCGCCAACTACAGCTAATAACAGGCAAACACCCAGAACTAAAAATGGATGTTTAATATTTAATTTTAACAATGGCTGAAACAGCCTTAGAATTTTTTTCATTTAGTAAAAGCCGGAATTTCTTTAAGCATTGAATTTACCGAAAAGATCGCTCAATATTGAATCGAAATTGTATTACAAGTTCATAGAGCAAGATGATATCATAGGTTTTTAAAATTGAACTTGAAGCCCAACTCAAACATTCCTACAAACCTGTTCGATTTCATCCCTTCTATATTTCTGAAGTTATTAACCATATTATATCCCATATCTAATTTGGTATAAAAATAATTAACAGGACTGTAATAAGCTTTGAAAGCAAATCTTGTAGTTGATTCTACTGTTCCTGTTAGAACTATCTCGAATTCATCGCCATTAGGATAACTGCTTTGAAATGTTTGATTGATAATTTGTTCACCTTGCTTCAATATACCAACATAAGGTTGAATCGTTAATCCTTTAACCTTTAGATCAGCATAATATTCCAGACTTAATTCATTAAAAACATAATCATTGAATTCTGTAGCAATTCCTTTGCTTAAATAAAGATATCTACCCTCTGCCTGATCTGTATTATATGCTTGGTAAGTAATGAACTCCATATCCCAATTTACAGCAAATGGTTTATTTGAAAATGAATAACTGGAATTCACAATCAAACTAAAGTTATTCTTTTCACTAATTCCCCGTTCTTTTCTGTTGCCAATTATATCGTCAATCATCATATCAAGGTTTAAGGAAAACCCATCCTTATTAAACCACAGATTTCCTCCAATCAAGAGATTTTCAACCTGATCTCTGGGATTAGTCGCTTCCAGAAAAAAATATAAAAATCCCGGTATCATGTATTTGGGTTCAGGATTTACATTCATACCTGAATATAAAATCCCTTCTTTCATGCTTAATGCTAAATGATCTGAAACTCTCCAGTCTATTCTATTTAAACTTAAATACCTCCTCTTAGACATTGGATCATTAATGGTATTTCCTTCAAATTCATTATTTCCGCTAATGTTATCTAAAAAAGCATGAAGTGTTGTGAATGAAAATCTTCTACTGCCAATGGTATAGTTGATCTGGTCAAATGTTGGGGCATTATCAGACATAAAAGTTGATTTCTGATCATAAATACCCCAATTATTTTCAAACCTGCCAATATATCCTGTAAAATATTCTGAACTATATCCTACATACGAATCTTCATTTCGCATATATAATCTGTGTGTCGGATCTAAATCAAAAGGACCAAATTCATAATAAAGATCAAATCTAACATTCGTATTGATCGTGAAGTTTTTATAGTCTGCAAAAAGTCCCAGATCCGTAAATGGCCAAACGAACTTGGAATTCGAAGTAGGCCGATAGCTGTTTTTGATCTTTGAATTATTGAATGCACTACCTGAAATCACATAGGGCTCAATAACATAATCTTTGGATTCGAGCTTTTCCGAATAACGGATTTCTTCTTTAAGCTGATCATACCATTCTTTCTCAATGTCAGACAGACGATCGTAATCCAGCTTCTGAAGCTCTTTATATATATCAAAATGTGTGTAGGGTAGCTTAGTCGGGTTTATAGAATTAAATCTACCCTTTTTGACAAATCTCTCAATTAATTGATAAGCTTTTTCATTTTCGAGTTCTAATATTCTGGATGTTTGTGCTATTAATTCAGAACTCAAAAAACTAAAAAGAAATAAAACTACTGCAGCCCTTACTATGTATCGATGCATAGATCTTTCTTAATTACAAATCGTTGACAATCACATTTAAGTATAAGAATTAACTTTAGAAAAAATATGATTATTCATACTATGACTTAAATTGCTAAGTTATATTATAAAAGCTTTTATCCCGAAACTTTATTTACGAAAAAGTGATTAAAGCATTACGAGTAAAGCAATCATCATCTACAGTTCCACTAAACTAACTAACACAGTTCTGACCTTGAAGAATTCTATTTTATTATTCATCATTTCATTAGTCACTTTATCTACCTACGGCCAGAGAATTGAGAGACCTGAAGGTGCTTTTCGTGATATTGAACCAACTGATTTTTTAGCCAAAAATATCCCTTCAAAGTATTACAATGAGCTATACACCTATCAAATAAATCTCGATAATGGTGTTCAGGTCGTATATACTTTTTCTATTAATGATTTTGGATCACTTAAAGACAGAGTAACCGGAGGTAAACTCAATGTTCAATGGACTGACGGAAAAAATTATGTTGTAAATAAAGAATACCCTATTGATAAATTTATAAATGAAGCGGATAGCAATAAAATTATACTACACCCTGAGCGAAACTATTGGGCAAAAGGCAGTTTTGAAGATGAACATGTTTTAAATTTTAAAACAACCAAAAACGGTGTGGCTTATGATGTAAACCTGGTTCTCTACGATATAGCAAAAGGCAAGATTTGGGGAAACGGCATTTATAAGTACAAAAATACTCAATTTGGTCTTTCGCTTCTTATACCTCATGCTAAAGTTAAAGGCTATATCTCTATAAATGGTGAGCGTGTAGAAGCAAAAGGGGAAGCGGTTATGGATCATATGTTCCAGAATAATCTCGCAACTGATTTTATGAAGAAAAGTTATCGCTTAAAAACAGGCGATACTAATAATGGCCTATTTCTTCATTTTGTCACTGTAGAAAAGAATGGTCTTCTGTTTCCGATCGGATATGGAATTAAATACACCAATGGAGTTGAACAAATGCTTACCCCCGCTAAAATTACTCCTGATCAAACTAAAAAAACTCATGGAGTATATCTGGATACTCAGTTTACAATAAAAACATACCAGACTGGCTCTCTTGATATTAAAATAAAAGAACACTTCAACTCTTATTCTATTCTGGATGAACTCGGCGGATTAAAAAGAATATTTGCAAAAAGATATGTAGGAGGAGAAGTTATCGAGATGAATGGAACAGCATCAATAAATGATGAGCCTGCTTTCTTTAATTTCCTTGCTATTGATAATTGACCTAAAAAAGCTTTTTAATCAATCTTAAGAAAGAATTTTTTCCACGTATTCTAGCATTTCTGGCGTATCAACATCCTGCCAAAAACCTTCTTCTACATCTACTGTATACATATTTCCTTCTTCGGCCAGGTCCTGTACTCCTTCTGAAATCGAAGTATCACCGTTTGACTCAAAATGACGATTCAGAGAATCCAGAATTCCTCTTGTACACACAAATACACCTGTATCAATACAGTTAAAGTTCTCGATCTCTTTTCCGATAGATATAATTTTATCGTTTTCTGAAAGAACTTTTGTTGCATCTTCCATATCAAAAATGGAATCGATCTTATAGTCGACCAGAAGAGCAGCTGCACCTTCTTTCGGCTTATAATCCTTTGCAATTTCCATCAATTTATCGCCAAGCACATGATCGGCCATAGTCATAATGAATAAATCACCCAGATGATCAGAAGCTGATAATACAGATACTCCATTGCTCAAGTTAAAACGCTCATTGAAAACGAATATCAATGGCGTATTACCTTTGTAGGATTCTGAAATTGCCTTTTCGATTTCTTTGTGTCCATGTCCCAGAACAATTACAATCTTTGAACAACCTGCGACCTCTAAACTGGAAATCGTTCTAAATATAAGAGGCTTTCCGGCTACCGGAGTTAGTGGTTTAAACTCAGTTACTGCACTTACCCCTTCAAGTCTGGAACCATATCCGGCAGCTAAAATAAGACCTACTTTTTCAGACATCAATTAGCTTAGCGCCTCTTCTTCAAAATTTTCGGAGAGGTGTGTAACGGGTTTTTCTCCCGCTAGAACACGAAGTGTATTCTTTAACCTGAAGTGCTGAATAAATATATCGTGCTCTGGAATATGACCTGCTTTAACCTGAGGGCTCTTGAAGTAGAAAGACAACCACTCCTGAATTCCACCTTTGCCTGCTCTTTTGGCGAAATCTAAGAATAAAGCCAGATCCAAAACGATAGGTGCTGCTAGAATTGAATCTCTACATAGAAAATCTACTTTGATCTGCATATCATATCCCATCCAGCCAAAGATATCAATATTGTCCCATCCTTCTTTTTCATCTCCTCTTGGAGGGTAATAGTTGATTCTTACTTTGTGATAAAGATCACCATATAGATCTTTATATATTTCAGGCTGAAGAATAGAGTCCAGTACTCCTGTTTTACTTACTTCTTTAGACTTGAAGCTTTCTGGATCATCCAAAACCTCACCATCTCTGTTACCGAGTATATTTGTAGAGAACCAACCTCTGATTCCCAGCATACGAGTTTTAAAACCCGGTGCCAGAATGGTTTTCATCAACGTTTGGCCTGTTTTAAAATCTTTCCCTGCAATAGGTACACCTTCCTGCTCTGCTAATTGCTCAAGTGCAGGAAAATCTGCTGATAAATTTGGAGCTCCGTTTGCATATGGAACTCCTTCCTTGATCGCTGCATAAGCATATAACTGAGATGGTGCTATCGAGTCATCGTTATTTCTTAAACCTTCTTCGAAAGCTTCAATAGATCTATGACAATCTGAATGATGCAAATGAACTTCAGTTGAACCACACCAAACCATTACTGCTCTGTCTGCTCCGGTTTCTTTAAGTTTATTCCTGATATCCTCTCTTAATGCTTCGGCAAGTTCCATTTTATTGGTCTGCTCTTTAACATTCGGTCCGTCAAGTTTCTTAACATAACGTTGGTTAAACGCCGCTTTCATTGGAGTAACTTTTTCAAGTTCATCCTTTAACGGATCCAGATCCTGAGGCTTTAAAACATCAGCGTTTTTAGCTGCTTCAAAAGCATTGTCTGCTTTTACATCCCACCCGCCAAAAACAATATCATCTAATCCGGCAAGATCCAAAAAATCTTTTATTAACGGGTTTCTATTCTCAGAACGTGAACCAAGCCTGATTGTTTGTAATTGAGTTAGAGAACCAAATGGTTTACTTAAATTCTTTCTTGCTGAAGCAACTCCTGCCATAAAGGTAGTTGCAACTGCTCCCATTCCCGGTGTAAGTACTAAAAGTTTTCCTTTGTGTGGAGCTATATCAGGCTTCGTCATTATTTCTTTTTTTGTTTAAAAATCTAATCTCAGAAAGATACGCAATTAAACAAAGTGATGTTAAAGTTTCCTGTTTATAAATAAAATAATCTTAGCTGTCTCTCCTGTTGCAGGATCTGTATCAATATTAAAGATTCTCTTGACTGATAATTCCCTATATTTCCACATTCATTGAACGATAAAATTTTTATATAAATGCAGAATAGCTTCGAAGCAAAAAGTAAGGAGAACGATCAGTCTTCTGACGATATATTTACTGCTCCGGGCATCTACCTCTCCCAAAGTTTAGTCGGCAAAAAAAAAGGGTATACTTTTGGATCTTATAACATCCATATCGAAGGCAGATTAAGTTCATATGCATCAAAAAATGGCTGGACTTTATTTTTCGATGGAATATATCTTGATAGTTTTGACCACAAGTTAGGCGATGCAGAACGTGCCTTAGACCTGTTTCTTGACAAGGGTATTAAAGCTCTTCAGAACAAGAATGGTTTTTTTAATATACTCTTGATCAATGAAAACGGTACGACCATTCATTTTTTAAGTGATCTGCTTTGCAGCAGACCCTGGTATCTTTATCAGCAAAATAATACGATTTCTGTTGCCCCCACTCCTACTTACTTTAAAGAACTTGATCTCGAAATGTCTCTTAATGCTCAAGCTCTTTATGAACAAATAAGACTTTTACATACGGGATACGACAGAACATTGATCGAACAGATTCAGCGAGTATTACCTGGTTTTTCATACACAATAAAAATGGATCAGCCTCTTAAAAAGGAAAGGATCTTTTCATTTGATCAACAAGTGGATTCAAGTCTTACGCTAGATAAGTGCTCAGAATACATAAAAGATCTAAATGCTGAAGTTATCAAAGGAGTTCTGAATCACCCGCTTTTGAAGGACTTTAAAGTTCAGCTTCCACTTACCGGAGGCCTTGATTCAAGACACCTTCTTGCTGAACTATTAGAGCAAGAGGCTGAAGTAGATCAACTGCAGCATATTTTGATTCAAAAAAAAGATTTTGATCCTGTTACGAAAATAGCTGAATCTTTAGATCTTCCATTAAATTTTAAATCATTAAACCAGCTTGATACAAAAAACTTATTGAGCAGGTGGACTTCCAGAACCGGCGGGCTTTCCAATATACATCAATACTACTTGCTGAATCTGAAAAATACCAATTCAGATGAAAGCAGAATTAGTTTTAATGGATATCTCATGGATTTACTTATGGGGATGTCGGTTAAAACTGACAAGCTCAAATCTGATAATCCATATAAAGCTGTCTGGAACAGAACCTATTCCAGCCCCACCATAAGGAAATTGCTCATTCCAGATTCAAAGAAACATGAAATAGCTACCGAAGCACTGATCAAAGAACAGGTTTCTGCTTTTAATGGTGAAGGATGGTTTAAAATGTTAATGCTTGATATACATAACAGAGGTCTGCATTACACCGGAAATATTGATGCCATGCTGGAAGACGAGGTGTACTCATTTTCACCGGCCGCAAGTTTGTCTGTTTACCAATATGCCGCTAAAGCTCCCCATTCTGTAGCCGGAGATAAAAAAGCTCGTTTACATTCCTTGCAAAAATACTTTCCGGAAATAGCGAGTTTTCCGGGGGTTGAAGGAATCCCATTTTCTGAAATGAAGATACGGGCAGAAATTATTGAATCGCCTTTACTTAAAAACCTGAAATCATTTTTTAATTCTTTAAAATCCGGTTTTAAGAAAGATCATGCACCGGAATCAGAACACTCATGGATTCGGAAAAATGATGACCTGAATACTATTCATCATAACGCAATTCTAAATAGTGAATTAGTAAATGATGGGCATATTAATTCTATGGGATTAAAGCTATCTTGGCATCTGAATGAAATGGGGGGATATCAGGGTTGGACTTTGATGAGTTTTTTAAGCGCAGAAGTGGCTTACAGGCTTCTGGTAAAAAAACAATCCCAAACTGAAGTATTAAATCTGTTATTCGAAAAGTAATACACTGAATGCTTATTAAACTTTATAACAAGAAGTTATTTTATGAGTTCTGCTAATTCATTTTCAACCCAGGTTATAAAATCTTTTTTATACTCGGGAGCAGGCAACACATTTAGCAAAATCATAAATGTGATAGGGCTTTTTGTAGTTCTTAAACTTATTTCCCCGGAAGCTTTTGGTATTGCCAGTATTGTACTTGCCATTTTCGCTGTAGTATTAGCAGTTACTGAAATGGGTCTTGGTGTTGCTATAGTTCAGGCTAATAGTCTTAAGAAACGCGAAATAGACAGTTTATTTTGGTTATCATTAATGCTGACAGGTGTGCTCTATGGAGTAATTTTCCTCATAGCTCCATTTGCTGCACAATTTTATGAAGAACCTCTTATTACTCCACTAGTCAGGGTTCACGGTATAATTGTAGTATTTTTTACTTTCTATTTCGTACCAAGAAATTTACTAAAACGAGAACTGTTTTTTAAAGAGCTTGCAATAATTGACAATGTGGCACTGCTTGCTTCAACTGTGATCATGGTTACTCTGGGATACATGGGATTTGGAGCCTGGGCTATTATCGGTGGGGAAGTTGGAAACAGATTTGGTCAACTTATTCTGAGCCATGCATACAAGCCTTTTTGGCCAAGATTCCAGTTCAATTGGGAGGAAGTTAAAGATCGAGTCTATTTTGGTTTATATGCTACAGGATCAAGGTTGTTGTATAATTTATATTCAAATGCTGATTACTTGATTGTCGGAAAGATCTTTGGTACACAAGCAGTTGGCATTTATACTTTAGCATACAGAATTGTCACAGATACCGTAAAAACTCTTACTTCAAATCTTAATGAAGTTGCATATCCGGCTTTTTCAAGATTACAAGATGACCTTAAGCGTTTACAACTTTATTTCTTTACTTTAGCCAGAGGAAGTTTACAATTAAACAGCATTATCTTAATAATAATAGCTCTTTTTGTAGATGATATTTTGTTGTTCACCGGCTATAATGAATGGCTCGACGCAGTACCTCTGGTTCAATTATTAGCAGCCTCTGCTGTTCTCAGAACTGTTTCACCTCTGGTTCCACAACTGTTGAATGCTGTGGGAGAAGCTAAATTAAACTTCTACTACTCCTTGTCTAACGCTATTATAATGCCGCTTGCTTTCTTAGTGGGTGCTCAATTTGGATTATTAGGCGTAGGCTGGTCGTGGGTGATTGGATACCCTCTTGTTGTACTTTTATTATTTTATTTTGGTAGTAAGAAAATTGAGCTTTCACTCATCACCTTTATTAGAAGAGCATTCTCAGGTTTCTGGCTATTACCTGTTCTGTTGCTCACAGGTTTGGGTATTCAATATGGTCTTAGATTCCTTTTTGATGGCGACTCAATTTTTGTCCCAATTCTGGGCGTACCTATTGTCTTAGCATTGGGTTTGTTCATTGTATATACAAAAGAAAAAGAAACGATCGCATTACTAAGAGGTAAGATCAAAAAATTACCGTCAGATACTGAGTAGTACTTTAACTGTTTACAAGATCAGTTAAGGCATCCCAAATGCGCTCACAGTTCTTTCCATCTGCTCCAAGCATATGTTTGTCTAAATATTTCTGAGAGACCTCCTCACAGCAATCAGGATCCTCTAGCCCTTTAAATATCTGTTCCATCATTTCGTCATAGTTTCTGGCTAATAAACCACCATTATCTTCAGGTGGATATTTCCAGATAAACCGAACCGAGTCTATCATTTTTTTGCGAATACCTAAGATCGTTTTATTTCTCCACATGAAAGATTCATGCTCACTCTTTACCGGATAAATATGAACCGTTGGCCTTTTAGTAGCATAAAATAGATTCGCGATACTGCTGAAATTAGTAACCATTACATCAGCAACCTGCAGATCTAAGAAATTGTCCGGATTTGAATCCTTGAATTTCAGCAACACATTAGGATACTTAACTTCTAAATTTTGGAGAAATTCCACATAGTGATGATCAAAACGGTATGAGTCATGGAGCCTCAGAATTACATTTACGTCTTTTTCCTGTAATTCCTTTAGTGCTTTGTTAAAAAGAGTATCATCATCTCCCCAATGTGAAAACACTTCACCATAATGCCATGTTGGTGCAATCAACACCGTTTTTCTGTTTATAACATCGAACGGATAATAAGGTTGCAGCTTCTCTTTCGACACATCTTCTCTGAGGTAGTCATGGCTAGCTGATCCCAGAGTCACACAATTATCAGGATGGAAACCACTTATCTTAGTTCTGTGTTTAAAATCAATGGGTCCAAAACAAAGCCATTTAATATTATTGTTAGGGATTTTCATATCTCCCCAGCTCAATCGAATATTTCTATGGATCCATTTGAACTCTTCTTCATCATTTGGACCTTTCCATCCATAGCCGTGCCACAATATCAACGCCTTCGGACTTACCGCTCTAAGCGGAATATTATTATCAAGAATAGTTACATCCGGATCGAAACCACTGATTCCTTTTATAATATTGATCTTATTAAACTCGAATATATCTAAATCCAGATCCCATAACTTATATATACCTTCGCTTTTAAATTTCTCTACTTCCTTCATTAAAACCTTAACTTCGACACCTTCCTTTTCTGAAAGATATCGGGTAAGACTTAATAGGTCAGCCCCAAAAGTAGTTGCGTAAATGAGAATCTTCATTCAGTGTTAGTTATCAATTTTTTAAAAAGCGTGTAAATATAACGAAATGGCTATTAATAGCTTATTTTTTTATGAGTGTGCTTACAATCTGAAACACTTAATTAAAATATTTAGAAATAAATCCTAGAATTTCTTCAGCTCTTTTATCCCAAGTATTTGTTTTCATTTCAAAGCTGGCTTGGGTGCCTATTTGTTTTCTTAAGTCTACTTTTTCTACCAATTCTTTAAACCCTTGTACTTCTTCATTCCAATTGTCCGGTTCAACTAAGTAAGCGTTTTTTTTATGGGTCAATACTTCTTCAATGTCTTTAGAAGCCGGACCAAAAATAGCAGTGGCAGAAGCTTTATATATAAACGTTTTTATTGGGAGCACCGTGTTTTTGGAAACATCCCGAGCCATTAATGTAGGCGGTATATATAAAATGTCTGATGCTTTTAAAAGATCGAATACCGTTTTACGGTCAAGCCAACCAAGAATCCTTATATTTTTAATATTCTTGGCCTTGTTTTCTACCTCTCCATGATTTTCAGATCCGATAATCAAAAAGAATTGATCCGGAAAAGACTTTGCAAGTTCGATTATTCTTCCCAACCCTTTTTTCATCGTTACACGTCCGGAATACGTTGTAATAATTTTATCTTCAGGCAGGTCAAATGCTCTTCTTACAACAGAAGGTTGTTTATCTTCATACAAGCTAAAGTCAAAAGCGTTATGTGCAACAAATAGATCTTTCTCTTTAAAGCCAACTTTAACAAAACTTGATTTGGCATATGACGAATGTAACACTACTCCCAAAAATCTTGGGTGACCAGAAAGCCATTTAAACAACCATTTTGAAAAAATATTCCGACTGGGCCAGGGTCTGTACGATTCAAAAATAACAGGTAGCTTTGTAAACAATAATATGGAAAGTACAACGGGGATATTCCGTGTATATACCAGATCATAATTGCTTGATTTTGTTCTGAAAGCAGATTTAACAGAAAAAGATAGTTTTTCTAAACCTCTTATATTTTTAAATAAATGGTTTATAAATTCTAACTGAAAACTACATTTTCTACCGTAATATTTCTCTAATTCAAATGTCTTAATATTCGGTTTTGAGCTATATCCGGCTGAAATTAGTGTCACGTCAATCAGCTTACTTAAAGCGGATAAAGAAGAAATTATTTGTTCTGAGTCTGCAGAAGTTCTGGGAAAGAATTGATCAGAAATGAATGCTATTTTCATCTTATAAAAAAGATTTTATATAGCGAACAAAAGGTATTGTATAATTAGTTATCACTAACTTCTGGCTGCTCTTTTTCTCAATGTACTTAATAATGATTCAAAACCCTTCCTTTTAATAATACGCTGGAACTGCCGATTATAAGATTCGGCCGTAGAAACCTCATCCAGAATAAGGTCTGTAATTACCCATTCTCCCCCTTTCATTACCATTGTATAATCCACAGGTGTTCTGATGTCATCCAGTTCTGCAAAAGTTTTTACCATCGCCTCATTTCCATCAACTGTAATAGAATTATAGGTAACCTCTGCACGGTATATATCTAATTTATTTAACGATTGATCTCTTACTATTGTAGCAAATAGTTCAACGAATTCAGTTTGAATCTCAGTACTCAAAGTATCATAAGTATCTTCAAGGGCATATTTAGCCATAGATTCGAAATCAATAACTCCGTTAATAATATCTTTTATTTCAGCTCTTTGTTCATCACTATATTCAGAACCTTTTGGCCCGAGCAGAGTCTTAACTTGTTGATCTCTTTGTTCTAATAATGTTTTGATCTCTTCTTTTGGTGTTTGTGCCTGAAGTGTTGTTACTAGTCCAAAAACGAACAACAACATTGGAAATATTCTTTTAATCATTCTATTAATTATTGTTTTGCAGTAGTTCTAACGGAATTCCCGCAGCATTATTTAGTTTAGCCATGGATGTATTGAATTCAAATATACTTTCTTTCTCTTTAAGTCTTAATTCAAGTTCCATTTTCATAGCGTCAATAAGGTCTTTAACTTCTCCTATACCAAAGTCATAGTCTTGTTGTTCCATCCGCAACCATTGTTTTGTGGTAAGCAAAGCTTCATCTGTTCTCTCGACCTTTACTTCAGCTACAGCTGCTTTCTGATAAGCTTGGTTTACTTCCAGGAGGATCCCATCTTTAGCAGCTTCAGATAGGTAATCCATCTTTCTTAATTCTATCTTTACTCTGTCTAGTTGAGTTTTGGCTTGAAAGAAATTTAAATTTTGTCTTATTGTAATCCCGAAAGCAGTGTTAAAAGTATTCTCCGGTGTACTTATAAAGGGATTAGGCTGTCTTGGTCGAATTGGTGTTGATGCAAATGTAGTGGTAAATCCTAAATAAAGGCCGGGTAAATTACTAGCTTTTTGATAGTCAATATATTTCATCAAAGCTTCTTTTCCGGTTGATATACCACGTAATTCGTTTCTATTTAAAAATGCACTGTTTTGGTAGTGATCTAATCCGGAAAGCTTTACGGCTAAAGGATCTAAATATCTTATTGAAGGTATATATATAGTACCGTTTTCATTCCTCAGAATATACTCCCAGGTTTGTTTTACGAAAACTAAACTTTCATCTACTTCAGCTTTTTGAATACCAAATTGTGCTTTAAAAACTTTGAATTTATAGACATCAGTCTCATCAATATCATCTCCTTCTTCCTGAGCATCATCTAAAGAATTTTCAATCTGATTGATCTTATCTTCTGCATCCTTAAGCAAGCGTTCAATTTCCAAAGCGAGTACATAGCTATAGTACAACTCAAATAAACGCACCTCCATATCTTCTTTCTTGGCCTGAAATTCGAACTCAGTTGCTTTCACTGCTTCTTCAGCTGCTGATATTGCTTTATTTATTGAGCCCCATGTAAATACCGGCTGAACTCCCGTAATTCTAAGGCGATTGAATACGCCAACTTTGTCCCAGTCATTTTTTGCGTTTGGATCCAAATAGATCTCTTCTTCCGGAAAATTACCGGGTGATGATACACCTGGAACTAGTGCATGCTCGGATCTGAAATTAAGACTAGGTAAAAATCGCTGATCCTTAGCTGAGCTTACTCTGTTCTCCGCTAGATCGACACTTGTTTTGTCATATTTTATTTGTCCTGAATTGCTTAAACCAAGATCAATAAAATCGCGGAGTGAAATTTCCAAAGTATCCTGAGCATAAACTGCCTGCACCGATACTAAAATGAAAGAGAAGAAAATAGAAAAGATTTTTTTCATAGAATTATTTTGTGCTTGTAACGCAACAAAGTATCAATTATTTAAACAAAAATAGCCCTTAACGGGCTATTTAAAAAATGCGGAGAGTGAGGGATTCGAACCCCCGGTACCTTGCGGCACAACGGTTTTCAAGACCGCCGCATTCGACCACTCTGCCAACTCTCCGTCGAAATATCAATAAATAAAACTGACTCTAATTATTCACTAAGTGCTTGTGCACCGGAAACGATCTCAGAGATTTCAGTTGTAATAGCACTTTGTCTTGCTTGGTTATATTTAAGCTTAAGATTACGCTCTAATTCTTTTGCGTTTTCTGTAGCACTATCCATTGCAGACATTCTTGCACCTTGCTCAGAAGCATTAGATTCTAGTACCGCTTTCCACAATTGAGTGTTCAAATGAAGTGGCAATAACTTATCTAAAATTGCTTCAGAATTTGGCTCGTAAATATAGTCAATTGAAGTTTTAGAATCACCCCCTGATTTAACTTCAAAACTATCCGGATCGATAGGTAAAACTTTATCGATCTTTCTGTTCTGAGCTATCACAGATCTAAACTCATTAAATACGATATAAACTTCATCATAGCTACCTTTAACAAAATCGTTAGTAGCAGATTCCATGATCGCTGAAGTTGGATCATATTCAATAGTATCAAAGAAACCCGGAAAAGATTCAACTACATTATAACTTCTCTTCTTAAAGTAAGCTGTAGCTTTCTTTCCAATCGTTATAAGAGAAACAGTTCCTGCTTCTAGTTGACTAGAAAAGTTCTTTGCTAAACTTTTTTCAAGCTCTTTAAAAAGATTGTTGTTGAATCCACCACAAAGTCCTCTGTCAGAACCTACTACAATAAATAGCAGATTTTGGTTGGTCTCAGATTTCTCAACAAGAGGGCTGGTAATACTTCCACTATCAGCTAAACGACCAACAACATTCTGTATCTTAGCAGCATAAGGACGGGTCTTTGTCATCCGTTCCTGAGCTTTCCTAAGTTTAGCAGCAGCAACCATTTTCATTGCTTTGGTTATTTGCTGTGTGCTGTTTACAGAACTAATTCTGTTTCTTATGTCGCGTAAATTAGCCATAGATTAAGCTTCTTGACCAGCTAAAATTTGATCGATAACCGTATTTGCTGAATCAAGAACCTTAGTTCCGAATTCATCAGTTAGTATACCGGATTTCGCTAAATCTTCCATTTCTGTGCTGTACTTTGACAAAACAGTCTCAAGGAATTGAGCTTCAAAGTCACTGATTAAGTCAACAGGAAGCTTATCAAGTAGTCCGGCATCATTAACTTTCAGCAGAACGATTTCTCTTTCAACAGGAAGTGGTTGATAAACATCTTGCTTCAACAATTCTACTGTTCTTTCACCCTTTCTCAATTGAGCTTGAGTAGCAGCATCAAGATCAGACCCGAACTTAGCAAAAGCTTCTAATTCACGGTACTGAGCTAAATCAAGTTTCAATGTACCTGATAACTTTTTCATCGATTTAACCTGAGCAGATCCACCCACACGAGATACAGAAGTACCAACATCGATTGCAGGACGAATACCAGAGTTAAATAAGTCAGTATCCAAAAAGATCTGACCATCAGTAATAGAAATTACGTTTGTCGGGATGTAAGCAGAAACGTCACCCGCTTGTGTTTCAATAACAGGAAGTGCTGTTAGTGATCCACCACCTTTTACCATTGGCCTTAAGCCTTCAGGTATGTTGTTCATTGCCTGAGCTACTTTATCATCATTAATGATCTTAGCAGAACGCTCAAGTAAACGACTGTGAAGATAGAATACATCACCCGGATAAGCTTCACGTCCCGGAGGTCTTTTCAATAGTAGAGACATCTCACGGTATGCAACAGCTTGCTTAGAAAGATCATCATAAATTACCAATGCGTGACGACCAGTATCACGAATGTACTCTCCAACAGCTGCACCGGCAAATGGCGCGATATACTGCATTGGAGCAGATGAACTTGCAGGAGCAGATACAACTACAGTGTAATCCATTGCTCCATTTTCTTCAAGAACTTGCTTAATACCTGCAACTGTTGAACCTTTCTGACCAATTGCTACATAAATACAGAAAACAGGCTTATCAGAATCCTGAGTAGCTTTCTGGTTTAGAATAGTGTCAATAGCCACAGAAGTTTTACCTGTCTGACGGTCACCAATAATAAGCTCACGCTGTCCTCTACCAATTGGGATCAAAGAATCAATTGCTTTGATACCTGTTTGTAATGGCTCGGCTACCGGCTCACGGTAAATTACACCAGGAGCTTTACGCTCTAGAGGTAACTTAATAGTATCGCCTGTTATTGGACCTTTACCATCAATTGGGTTTCCAAGTGGATCAATAACACGACCTAAAACACCTTCACCTACATTAATAGATGCAATGTCTTGAGTTCTTTTAACAGTATGGCCTTCTTTTACAGAACTTGAGGAACCGAACAACACAATACCCACGTTGTCTTCTTCAAGGTTTAGTACCATTCCTGTTATGTTATTACCATTTTCATCTTTAGAATCCGGTAATTCCACAAGCTCACCCGCTTGCACTTTAGAGAGGCCATAAACACGTGCAATACCGTCCCCTACTTCAAGTACGGTACCTACATCATAAACATCAGCTTCGTTGTCGAAACCGCTTAATTGTTTACGTAATATGGCTGAAACTTCGTCTGGTCTGACTTGGCTCATTGTATTATTAATTTCTAAATCTTTTCAAATTCTTGTTATTCCATCGATGATGCGAGAAATCTTGTTTCAAGCTGTTCTAGCTTATGCTTAACTGTAGCATCAATTACAGTGTCATCAATTTTAACTGAAATCCCACCTCTCAGCTCTTCTTGCTCTTTAAGATCAAGATTTACTGTTTTTGAAGTAGTTCTTTCAAGCATTTTTGTCAGTTCAGTAATCTGTCCTGCTTCTAATGCTTTTGCAGTTTTTACTTCAACTGTTATGATTCCAGCATGAACATTGTAAACATCTATAAACGCAGTAGCTACTTCATCAAGAATATCTTCTCTACCCTTATTGGTAAGTAAACCAATAAACCGAGAAACTTCTTTTGATACTTTATCATCAAAAATTGAGGATAAAGCATTTCGCTTATCAGCCGGTTTTACAACAGGGCTTTTAAGAAACATTCTTAATTCCTTAGAGCCTTCGATAGTTGCTTTGATGAAATGAATATCCTTCAAAGTATTCTCAATCGAATTCTGCTCAACAGCACTTTCAAGAAGTGCTGTTGCGTAACGTTTTGCTGCTTTTGATACCAACATCAGCTAAGCTTAGTTTTTTGACAGGTCGGTAATAAAATTATCGACCAGCTTGTTGTTCTTATCGTTATCTAGTTCCGCATCGATGATCACAGAAGCAGATTTGATAGCTAATTGAGCAACTTCATTTCGAAGTTCCAATAACGCCTGCTTCTTTTCTTGCTCAATAGCGGCTTTAGCCTGCTCTATTATTTGAGTAGCCTCATCTTTTGCTTTTGAAATTCGCTCTGAACGAAGAATATCTGCTTCTTCTAAAGCTTCCTTACGGATTTTTTGCGCTTTAGCCTCTGCCTCACGAAGAGCAATATCGTTATCCTTAGAAATCTGCTCAGCTTTTGCTAAAGCTTTTTCAGCTGATTCTAACGAATTTTTGATCTTTGCTTCACGCTCATTGAGCGCCTTCATGATAGGAGGAAGAGCAAATTTTATCATTATAAACAGAAATACGATCAGAGATATCGCTATCCAAATTGCAAATCCGGTGTTAAATGATAAAAGTCCTCCGCCCGCTAATAGATAAGTCATTGCTTCCTATTAACCTTGAAGTGCAAGAATGATACAAATAATAGCTCCAAAAAGAGCAACACCCTCGATGAAAGCTGCAGTAAGAATCATTGCACCACGAATGTCTCCAGATGCTTCTGGTTGACGTGCGATACTTTCTGTAGCTGCTTTACCGATCATTCCGATACCGATTCCTGCTCCGATTGCTACGATTCCAGCTCCAATACCAGCTGCTAAAAGTCCCATATTATTTATGTTTTATTAGTTAGGGGTTTTATTAATTAATTATGCTGCGTGTTCAGCATGATAATGTTCTTCATCATGATCATGACTTTCTGCTGCCATTCCGATAAATACCGCAGAAAGTAATGTGAAAATATAAGCCTGCAAAAGCGATACAAAGAGTTTTAATATGTATAGTATAGCAGTCATGGATACACTAAATACACTCACTCCATAAGCCGCAACGCTTCCATACATATCATTGAAAATAAATATAAGTCCTAAGATCGCTATGATCATTATTTTACCGGACATCATATTTGCAAAAAGTCGAATTGCAAGCGCAAATGGTTTTGTAATTAAACCAATCAGCTCAACCGGGATCATTAAAAACTTGACTCCCAAAGGAACTCCCGGAAACCAAAAAACATGCGTCCAGTGATCTTTAGTTCCACTAAATTGAGTAATCACAAAAGTAAAAAATGCTAATACAGCTGTAACAGTTATATCTGCTGTTGCCGTTGCAGCCCATGGCAACAAACCAAAGGTATTCATAAATGCAATAGCCATAAATACGGTAAACAAATAAGGAACATATTTGTCAGCTTTTTTATCATCTATATTTGGCCTTGCTACTTCATCACGAATAAAAACAAAGAAAACCTCAAACAAATTCTGAAGAGCACCTTTAGGCTCAACTTCTTTACCAACTCCCTTTTTATACCTACTTCCTGCAAACATTGTGAATAAAGCTACCGCCCCAAGACCAAACCAAAAATAAATCAAATGAGAAGTAATTGAGAAGTCTACTTTAATTGCACCGTTTGTAGCCACAAGCGCATGATCCACATCTTCAAATAAGCCAGACTCAATAGCTTTCTCTGTGCTTGCAAAAGTATCGAACCGAGAATTACCTTCTTCATCAGCCCAATAAATAATTCTTGGTAAATACAATTTTTTACCAAAGAATTTAAAATAATCATGGTCAGCGACAGTTCCCATTATATCAATTGGGGATTCGCTTTTCTCCTCAGCATCATCAGCAGCTAAGAGATTTGGTGTACTCACCGATAAAAACAAGATAGTCAAAAATAGACGACGAAAAGTCTGGATCATTTCTAAATTATTGCTTCTTTTTGAGAAGTATTTGATTGATAAAAATCATTTCCATTACAGAATGATAAAGATAGGAAATTATGAAACTAACTGTAAAGTAGATATTATCAATTTTTGTGATTCCGAGTAAAATTCCCAGAGCTGCCAAAACTAGCAAGAATCGAATAGCCATAGAGAAGAAAAAAACCTGTATAAATAACTTAGAGTCAGCATTCCAGAAATTATCAAGCACCCAGGCACTGCTTAAAATAAAAATAAGACTTAAAACAAAGCCACAAATTACCGCTACAGCGGGATCAACGGGTAAAAAAAACGGAGAGATCAGCGCGAGTATGAGCGGGATCACATTAAATTTTATGAGTTTTTTTATCACTTATTCTGATTATTACCTCCCTCATTTTTTGCGAGTTTAAAAACCAAATTAAAGAATAAAATTATCCCCAATCCGGCTCCGATTAACATACCATAAGGAGAAGTTTCCAGGTATTTATCCAGAACGTACCCTACTCCTATTGGTATTAAAAGAGTGAATGCAATTTCAGCGCCAAGATTCAGGTGCTCCCTGTATTCTTCAGGCAACTGCATTCGTTACGCCTTAACCCCTTTTAGCTGAGTCTCTTCAGCATATTCAGAATCATTAGTTTGAGATAGATTTTTTACATCAGAACCCATCTTACAAGTTCCGTTTATTTGAGCACCTTCCTCTACAACCAATGTTTTTGTGAAAATATTTCCATCGATAATTGCTTCCTTCCTCAGGATAAGACGGCTATTTACTTTCACATCTCCTTCAACTTTACCAGCTATATCTGCATCAGATGACGAAACGTTACCCTTCACCAAACCATTATTAGTAAGTATGATCTTGCCTTTAGAAATGGCCTCACCTACAATAGTACCGCTTACACGGATATCCGAGTTAGCCTGTAGGTTTCCTTTTATTTTGGTACCCTCATTAATAATATTTACTGAAGGTGACTGATTTGTAGAATTACTCACGGTTTTACTCTTTTTATTTTTGTTAAACATACTCATTAAAAAATTAAATAGGCTAATGGATTTTGTGAAACCCCATTTTTCCAAATTTCAAAATGAAGATGTGGTCCTGAACTTGAAATTCCGGTATTCCCTATAAGACCAAGTACATCTCCCTTGAAAACTTTCTCTCCTTTTGTTTTATATAATTTTGAACAGTGCTTATATGTACTTACCAGTCCGTCTTTATGTTGAACTGAGATCACATAACCGAAATCTATTGTCCAGCTACTGGATATTACCGTACCGTCTGCAATATTCATAAAAATATCATTTTCCTTGGTAGCAATATCTAAACCGAAATGACCCTCAAGTGGTTCATAACCTCTCGTACGAGTTCCTTTAGCCGGAGCCTGAGTTGGAAAATCAGGAGCATTTTCTATTACATTTGCTAAAACCAAGCTTCCACTTTCAAACATATCTGAAACACTTAAATTTGAAAATGAAGATATGGAGGAGGATGAATTATTAGAGTTTTCAATTGAAGAAATGGAGCTCAATCTCTCATCCAAGGTCAATGTAGTATCTTTATTTAATCTTATAACTTCTTTTATCTCTCTGAGCTGCTGATCCCTAACATCCAAAGAATCCTGAAGTGATATTAATCTTTCAGAAATACCTTGAATCTCTCTTCTTATTTCTATTTCATCAGTATTATATAACAAACCACCTAGTGGAGTAAGCATAAATATCATAGCAACTAATACAGAAAAGATCACGGATAACACCGTGAAGCTCATAAACAGGTTATTAGGCTTAATTTTATAAGAATCGTCCTGGCCGGGTTTACTGTCGTCAAGTAAAATAATTTCAACGGATTTATGACGATCTTTAAAAAGTCTCTTTATAAATGCTCTCATATTTTAAACTTGCGCATTCTCCACTACTTTATCAAAAAATAAAGACAATTTATTAGTTAAACTTTTTCTTTCATACATCTCGGCAAACTTCTTAGAAGCTTCAGGGATTTTAGCCTTCGCCCACAACTCATACACTTCTTCTAAAGTTTTAGTTACGTCATAAATGTTATCCGGAGCTGCATGGAAACCAGCTTTATAATCATCGAGTAACTTTGAAGCTTCACCGGGATGAACCAAACCTAAAATTGGCTTTTTTGTTCCTATATATTCAAAGAGTTTTCCGGATTTGATCTGTTTCAGATTTTCAGAAAAATTTGAAACCATCCACAAAATATCTGCTTTTAATAAATTAGCAGCTGAAATATCATGAGAAAGATATCCATAGTTTGATACGATATCTTCAAATTCCAGATTACTGATTAGCTTTTTGATCCTGGAATCCAATCCTCCTTGAAAATGAAGATGTGTCTTCTCTTTTAGTTCAGGCTTTTTAGTGAAAAGTTCTTTCAGTCCATTTAAAAATATATCAGGTTGGTTTGCCTCATAAAAAAGCCCGCTGTATAACCAATTGAGTTTTCCTTTTTTATACTCTAGTGAAGTATTTCTATGGGAATCAAAATCCTCCTGATCAAATCCGTGGGATACGATCTCCATATTCAGAGTTTTGGAGGTCAATACTTCTTGTATACGGTCTCCGGCAAATCGATCCAGCGCAACTATCCCTGAAGAATGTCTCAGCCATTCACTTTCTGCTGCTTTCTTCTTCAATTTTCTGGATTCAGATTCATTTTCTTCAAAATGATTTCCCGTAAAAAGATCCCGATAATCTAAAACATAAGGAATATCTGTCAACTCATTTAATTGTTGAGCAATAATATGATTACTGAAAGGCGGGGCAGTACTAAAGATCAGATCAATCTTTTTATCATCTATTAATTCTTTCCCCTTTTGGACTGCCGGTTCGATCCAGGCTTTTTTGTTATCGGGGAAATAGATCTTTCTTGAAATAAGCCTTAAGACTTTAGAAATCAACCCGGTAACCAAGCCGGTTTGTTTCTTAACACCACCGAATTTATGGAAGGGTGTATTTGCTTTGACTCTATGAATTTCCAAGTCTAAGCTTTCAAGCTCTTGCTCTAAGGAATGGTCAAAGAATTGGTAAACACCAGGCTCAGGGCACAGAATAATCGGATTCCATCCGAACTCTTTTAAGTACTTGGCGAATTTTAATGGCCTCTGAACTCCACTACCTCCCATCGGCGGAAAGTAGTAGACAATAAAGAGTACATTTTTCATCAAGCTCAAAAATTACACCGAGTAGTTCGGTGCTTCTTTTGTTATTTGAACTGAATGGGGATGACTTTCTTTATATGAAGCTGCTGAGATTTGAACAAATTCTGCCATTTTCATTCCTTCAATATTTTCTGCACCGCAATAGCCCATCGCAGCTCGTAAACCACCTGTCATTTGATGAACTACTTCACCTAGATAGCCTTTAAACGGAACGCGGCCTTCAATCCCTTCAGGAACTAGTTTATTGATATCATCTTCCACGTCCTGAAAATATCTGTCTTTGGAGCCTTTCTTCATTGCTCCGATACTTCCCATACCACGGTATGATTTATACTTACGGGATTCATATATGATAGTCTCTCCCGGACTTTCATCCACGCCGGCAAACATAGAACCCATCATTACAACATCAGCTCCGCCTGCAATCGCTTTTGGAATATCTCCGGTTTGTTTGATTCCACCATCAGCAATTAAACCGACTCCTTGTTCTCTACAAAATTCTGCCACTTCCATTACTGCGCTAAGTTGTGGAACTCCAACTCCCGTAACCACTCTGGTGGTACAAATAGACCCTGGACCAACACCAACTTTTACAACATCTGCACCTGCTTGAACTAATGCTTCTGCAGCTGCTCTGGTGGCGATGTTACCACCAATAACATTTAAATGTGGATATTCAGCTTTTATTCTTGAAACGGTTTGAAGTACCCCATCAGAATGTCCGTGTGCTGTGTCTACTGTAATTACATCCACTCCGGCATTCACTAAAGCCTCTACCCTTTCCATTGTATCTGCTGTAACACCAACAGCTGCTCCAACTCTCAGTCTGCCCAAATCATCTTTACATGCATTCGGAAAATTCATTTTCTTTTCAATATCCTTGAAAGTGATCAATCCAACCAATTTGTTCTTCGAATCTACGATTGGCAGTTTTTCTACTTTAAAGTGTTGAAGAATCTTCTCTGCTTGTTTAAGAGTAGTTCCCTCTTTTGCAGTGTAAAGATCTTCTTTAGTCATGATCTCTCCCAGCTTTTTCGTCATATCAGACTCAAAACGAAGATCACGATTTGTAACGATACCGATTAAAATCCCTTTATCATCTACAATGGGTATCCCACCAATTTTGTGCATACGCATTAAAGAGCGTGCATCCTTTACCGTAGAGTTTTCATCCAGAGTAACCGGATCGACAATCATTCCACTTTCGCTTCTTTTTACCAAACGAACTTGTTCAGCTTGCTCTTCAATGGTCATGTTTTTGTGAAGCATCGCAATTCCACCTTCCCGAGCAAGAGCAATTGCTAATCGGTATTCAGAAACTGTATCCATGGCTGCACTAACAATGGGAATGTTCAATTTAAGAGTTGGCGTAAGCTGAACACTTAAATCCACATCTCTTGGTAATATTTTTGAATAATTGGGTACTAATAAGACGTCATCATAAGTAAGCCCTTGTCGGGTGATGCGTTCAAAAGGAGAAGAATCGTTCATTTTATACATGAAACAAAAAATTTGGCTTGCAGTTTTTCAAAGATAAGGATATCTGTATGGAAGTGCTTGTAGTTTAAACTATTTTTTAAGCTTTCGGTAGATTCGATAGAATTTAATACAACTTTATGGGCAACGATCATATTTATACAAAAAAAGAGATCAGTAAAATACTCAAAAGAGCTTCTGAAATTCAGACGCAAAAAGATCTTTACGGTGATAAAGATGGACTCTCTGAGCAGGAAATTCTGGAACTTGCCAATGAAGTCGGCATTGATAGAGCATCTCTTTTAGAAGCCATACATATCCATGATAAACCTGATTTCGATCAGGAATTTAAGTGGAGTAAGGTGACCTCTAAATTACAAGAGGTAACCTATGTTGATAAGGAAATGTCTTCAGAGCAATGGGAAGAAGTTGTTCAGGAAATCAGAAAAGTGACCGGAGGAATCGGTAAGTCAGCAAAAACCGGAAAGTCGTTTGAATGGGAGCAAAGAAGAGGCGAATTTGGCTACAAACATATCTCATTAACTCCTAAAGATGGAAAAACTAAAATTCAGTATGTCCATAACTGGACAGCAATGAAGATGCCACTTCTATTTATCCCTGCATTTTTAGGCTCTGTGTTTATGTTAGTTACTTTAAAAGGAACAGGACTTCCTAAACCCACTGCTGTAATGTTTGCTCCATTGGGTGGATTGGTTGCCTTTACTGGTGGCCTAATGTACATGAAATACTATTACTCCAGAGAAAAACGACGGCTTAAGAATATGATCCGAACTATCTCAAAAAAGATAAGCTCTTCCGGGAATGCGAAGATATCTATAGAAGACGAAGATGTATATTCTAATGAAAATACCGCCAACAAATCCGGAAACAGGACTCACTGAATTGTCGGCGGTTTAAAACTTCATGCAAGAGATTTCACTTTTAACGCTTTAATGGCGGCTTCCAGAGAGCAAATTCCATCCTGAAAGCTACTTACCCAAAAGTGAACTGTGTTTCTTCTTTGCTGTACAAACTGGTCACAGCTTGAATAATAGCCTTTTAATTCCTGAACCATGAAGCGAACGTCATCATAGATCTCGATCTTCAATTCATCAGGTAATTCTCCCCAACCCATTAAATCAAAGGTCTGCTGCATTTCAACAAACTCTTGTTTGCTTTCTTTTTTGATACGATTTAAAAGTGGAGCAACAAAAAGTTTAGTTTCTGATTTTTTAGAAATTGCCGGAGTTGTAAGTGTATGAAGCGTCATGATAATTGGGTTTTGTTTTATTGTTTACCCAAACTTAATCATACATAGTGACAGCATAGTGTCACCCTCTTTTTTAAAATTATTCTAATAGCATTTAAATGCTACTGAATACCATGTTAATAATGAGCTTATATATAGTATAACTTTATAAATTAAGGAGTTTACTATGTTCAATAACAAACCAATCCGTGAAAAAGCTTCTATAAATGGCTCTTCTATGGCTGATATTGCTTTTTTACTGCTCATCTTTTTTCTGGTTACTACAACCATCAATGTAGATACCGGGATTTCTTTAGTACTGCCTCCCCCCATTCAAGACGACAGACCTCAAATACACGAAAGAAATCTCATGAATATTCTTGTCAATGCTGATGGATTGATCAGGATGGATGATAAACCTGTATTGATCGAAGAAGTAAAACCAATCCTCAGGGAGTTCATAAGTAACAGAGGAAAAGACCCTGAACTATCAGACTCTCCTCAAAAAGCCATTGTATCTTTAAAAACTCAGCGAGAAACACCATATAAGGTTTATATCGATATGCTTGATGAAGTGATGGGAACCTATAAACAGCTTAGGAACGAGGCTTCTATTTCAGAATTTGGAATTGAATTCAAATCGCTTGTAAACAATAGCTCGCAAAAACAACTGATAATAAAGATGTATCCCAAAAATATTTCAGTTGCTGAATCGAGTGAGAACTGATTTGAATATCAATGAGATTTATGTACATTATTTATGTACATAAATAAATTGTGATGAAAAAAGTCCCTGTAAATCAAGTTAGAGAAGAGTTAGCAAAATATTTGGCAGCAGCTGAAAATGGTGAAGAAATCATAATCACTAAACATAACAAACCAATTGCCAAACTGGTGAACTATAACGAACCCAGGAAAAATAAACTTCCCAATATGACGGAATTCAGAAAGCAATTTAAAGTAAAGGGAAAACCTATGTCAGAGTTTGTAATTGACATGAGAAAGGAAGACAAGTATTGATGTATATAGACACAAGTTGCCTTTTCGCTTTTTATATTGATGAAACAAATTCTAACCATGTAGATGAGCTGATCAATAAAAGTCCTGATGTCTTTATAAGCAGACTCACCATAATAGAAATGCTTTCTTCCTTAAAAAAGAGAGCCAGAATGAATGAACTATCTAATTCCTCAGTAAAGAAAATATATGCTTTGTTTAAAGATCATATAAGCATTGGTATTTTCAAGGTTTTGGATTTAGATAGCTTAGTATTTTCAAACGCTGAGATTTTGCTTTCTTCCGCCTCAACCCCTCTTCGAACTTTAGATGCTTTACATCTAGCAGCTGCTTCTGAAAATAATCTTAAAATATTTACTTTCGATAAAACACTTATAAAAGCAGCAAAGGAACTTCAAATAGGAACTTTAGACTAATCAACAGGATAAATACTCTTCTTAGCAGCAAGGAGAGTATTTTTCATCAGCATAGCTACTGTCATTGGACCAACCCCACCAGGAACAGGTGTGATCCAGCTGGCTTTTTTCTTTACGGATTCAAAGTCTACATCCCCAACTAACTTGTACCCTTTTTCAGAAGTTTCATCTGCTACTCTGTTGATGCCCACATCCACAATAACAGCGCCTTCTTTTACCATTTCAGCCTTTACCAAATGTGGTTGTCCTGCAGCTACGATCAAAATATCAGCATTAATGGTATGCAGAGTAAGATCTTTGGTGTATTTATGACAAATAGTAGTAGTTGCTTTTCCTGACGAATTCTCTCTGGAAAGCATCGTTGCCATTGGCGAGCCGACTATATTACTTGCACCAATAACAACTGCATGTTTTGCTTTCACTCCAATGCTGTAATGTTTGAATAATTCCATCACACCTGCGGGAGTACAACTTTTGAAACAAGGCTGATCCAGAGATAATCTCCCCACATTCATAGGATGGAATCCATCAACATCTTTTCGGTGATCTATGGTTTCAATTACATCATGAGAACTTAAATGTGACGGTAAAGGAAGCTGAACTAAAATTCCATCGATAGAGTCGTCAGTATTGTACTCTCGTATTAAAGCCTTTAATTCCTTAGCCGAGATGGTATCTTGTAATATCTCTGTTTTGGTTTCAATACCTACATCTTCACAGGCTTTTGTTTTAGCACCGGTATACACTCTTGACGCAGGATCATCACCAACCAACACTACTTGCAGAAAAGGAGCTCTGTTACCTTTTGCTTTCCAGTCAGAAACATCTTCTCTCACACGATCTCTGACCAGTCCTGCTACTTTTTTACCATCAATGATTTCTGCACTCATGCTATCGCTCTATATTATATTTTTTCATTTTGTTGTAGATATGACTGCGCTGTAAGCCCACCGCATCTGCAGTTTGAGAAATATTCCAATCGTTCTTTTCGAGTTGTTTAACCAAAAATATTCGCTCTGCTGTCTCTTTAAAATCCTGGAAGTTATCTGTCTCATCTGCAAGTCCGCCAAGATCTTTTCCATCTATTTTTTTCGACGATAATACACTTTCTACAGACTCCTTATCTATTAAACCGTCAGCTGATAAGATACCTAATCTTTCTACAGCGTTATATAGTTCACGAACATTTCCTGTCCAGTTTCTTTTCTTGAGGGCTTTCAATCCTGAATCATCAAATTCTACTGATGAAAAGCTTATATCAGTTGCCTTTAATTTTTCGAGACAGGATCTGGCAATTAACGGAATATCTCCTGCTCTTTCATTTAAACTAGGCACCTCTATCGGTATTACGCTAATTCTGTGAAAAAGATCTTCTCTGAAGTTTCCTTCTTTAATTTCTGATTGCAGATCTTTATTGGTAGCTGCCAGAATCCTCACATCAAATTTGATAGATTCATTTCCTCCAACCCGCGTAATGGTATTTTCCTGAAGAGCACGAAGTACTTTTGCTTGTGCTTCTAAACTCATATCCCCGATCTCATCCAGAAAGAGTGTACCTCCATCAGCTTGCTCAAACTTACCAATTCTTTGCTCATTTGCGCCGGTAAAAGCACCTTTCTCATGACCAAAAAGCTCACTTTCTAATAATTCAGAGGGAATTGCAGCACAGTTTACTTCTACAAATACATCTCCACTTCTCGTGCTTTTCTCATGGATCCATTTAGCTACCAACTCTTTACCGGTTCCGTTTTCGCCTGTGATCAAAACTCTGGATTGAGTTGGAGCTACTTTGTCGATCATTTCCTTGATCTTAGTAATAGCTTTGCTCTCCCCAACGATCTCCTGAATCTTAGGAAGCTTTTTTCTGATCTGCTTTACTTCTTTAGCCAGATCCTGTTGAGAAAGTGCATTTCTAACTGTGAGAAGTAATCTGTTCAGGTCAGGTGGCTTTTCAAGAAAATCGAAGGCTCCCATTTTCGTTGCTTCCACGGCAATATCAATGGTGCCATGACCTGAGATCATAATTACCGGAAATTCAAATCCGGCCGTTCTTATTTGTCGGAGCGTTTCGATGCCGTCGATTCCTTTCATCTTGATATCCAAAAACAACAAATCGAATTCATTTTTGGAGATCATTTCTAAAGTTTCTGTACCACTTTCCGCCAGAGAAACTTCATAATCTTCGAATTCAAGAATTTCCTTCAGAGTATTACGAATACCTCTTTCATCGTCAGTAACTAAGATATGTGGTTTAGATTTCGGCATGGCTGAATCTAATCAATATTTTTCATACAGATATTGCAAAATCTGCTGATGAGAATTATCTACCGGGCGTACTTTTCCTGCAAAATGATTAGTGGCTAAACTAAAAATGATTTGTTTTCCAGATCGGGTAGTCATGTAACCACTTAGTGTCCTCACTCCACTTACATACCCTGTTTTTGCACGGATATTATTATACAATTCGGTTCCTTTAAACCGATGAGCAATGGAACCGTCAATTCCTGCAACCGGGAAACTGTTATAAAACACATCCCATTCATTATGGGATTTCATCGAATACAGCAACTTGCTGATGTTTCCCGTTGTGGTATAATTCCCCATTGCCAAACCGGAACCATCATTCATTTTCACCAAATTGGTATCCACTCCTTGTTCTGCCAGAAAATTTCGTACTTCTTTAATACCGTTTTCGAAGGTACCCGGAATTCCTTGTTCTTCCGCTGCCAAGGTTTTCAGCATCATTTCCGTGTAGAAGTTATCGCTTTCCTTATTCGCCCATTTAATTAATTCGGAAAGTGGTTTAGAAGAGTGGGAAGCAAGTATTGGATAAGAATCCAGAATATCTGAATATAGAATATCCAATAATGAATTACCTTGATTAGATATTCCATTTTGATGTAAGAAGACTTGAAAAGTATTAGTAAAAAAACTCCCGGCATCAGAAATCGAAAGAGACTCCTCTTCCTTATAACCTTTCGGCAGCTTACTTCCTAAGTAAATTTCATTTTTGCCTAGAGGTCTTAGGTACCTTTCATCGTACTTTCTATTCTCTTCAGTTATAATTTGTTGATTATTAATACTAATAATATCAGTTTCGTCAAGAATCGTATCCGAAAGTTTGACAGGGTAATGATTTGGGAAATACTTAACTATGGGTTTTTCACCTACCATACCATCAGCCAAAACTTCTATATCAACCGCATTGTTATTATATGATAGAGGAGCAATCTCTACACCATAATAGAAAGTTAGATCGTACCAATCCCATCCTGTCGGATAAACCTGTCCATCAAAAAAATCTAAATTCTTAGAAATGCTTCCTGAATATTGTTTTATGCCCTTTTCTTTTAATTGATTTAAGAAACTCTTAAAAACAAAATACCTGTCATCATCGTACAAAAAACCACTTATACTAGGATCGCCTGAACCTCTGATAATCAAATCTCCTTGCCAGGTAGAACCTACAAGCTCACCGTCTCCATAAATATTGGTGGTGTATTTGAAATCACTACCTAACCGATCCAAAACCGCGGCCAATGTATATAATTTCTGATTGGATGCAGGTATTATGAGTTTATCAGAATTGAAGTTTTCCAGTTTATTACCGGATTCATCCAGAACAGTTAATGACCAAAATGCTTCCTGATTGGATAGGGTTTCCAACAACTGTTCAAAATCCTGTGCTGATAATGAAACAGATACAATAAACGAGAAAACTATGAGCACTAAGGTTCTTAACAATCTCATTTTAACCCGGGAAATATTTTTCTTCTTCTTCCTGAAAAGCCTCGAGTATTTGATGAGAGCTTTCGCAACTAAATACCTGCTCCCTGAATGTTCCACTATTCATCAATCTCGAAATCCTGCTCAATAATTTAATATGAATGCTGTTCTTTTCATTCGGTCCTACCAATAGAAATACCAGTCGAACCGGAGTGTCGTCTACAGAATTAAATTCCAATGGTTCTTTAAGAACGGCAAAAGCACCATGATTTTCATCAACTAGTTCTGTCTTACAATGCGGGATTGCCAAGCCTTTTCCCACACCTGTTGACATCACCTGCTCTCTCTCCCACACAGCTTCTTTAATTTCCTGTAAATGCTCAGCGCCTATCTTATCGCTTAAAGAATCTACCAAAACTGAAATCAATTCCTGTTTATTACTTACTTCAAGCTCAGAAAGAATAGTTTTGGGTTTCAATAATGAGAATAGGTTCATCTGTAGCTTGTTAAATATTGGGGTTTCAAGTCTTGGAATATAGCCAGTTGAACGGGAATCAATCAAAGATTATTTGTTTGATTTTGGGCAACTCCGATACTAAATCCTTAAACTTGGGTATGGATTGGTTACAAGGCACAATTACTATTTTTAAAAAGGATCTAAAGACAGAGTTCAGAACCCGGTTTGCATTCAATATGGTGATCGCTTTTGTAATATCTGCACTTTTACTAATTATGTTTACCCTAAAAGCCCAGGAACTTAACCCAACTCCAAAAAGCGGTTTGATTTGGATCATCGTTCTATTTGCTGCTCTTTCTTCATTGGGTAGAAGTTTTATTTCTGAGACGGATAAAAATACCTACAACCTTTTGCGAATTTATGGATCAGGAACATCTGTATTTTCGGGAAAACTACTTTATAACATCGCTTTTAGTTTTGTTATCAATGTCTTCACATTCGGTATTTATATTTTTCTGGTTGATCTTACAATCGTCTCCTGGAGTTCTTTTTTCACAATCCTGATTTTTGGCACCATCGGGTTATCGGGTGTTTCCACAATGATCGCTGCCATCGTTTCTCAAGCTGACAGAAAGGGAGCAATTTTTTCAGTACTGACCATTCCGCTTTTTATACCATTTATTCTGTTGCTTACAAGCATCACAAAAAGTGCATTTATAGACGGGTCTTCAGAAGGTTTTACAAACGATTTTTCTGCATTAATTGGATTTATCGGGGTTACTATAACAGCCGGAATTTTACTTTTCGAATATATATGGGAGGAATGATTGAATATTTCATTTGGAAATAACCGCTTGATCGGACAAAAAAGAGCGAAGGATCAAATTGAGCGAATGATCGGCTCCGGAAGAATTGGCCATGCTTATTTAATATCAGGCGCAGCAGGTGTTGGTAAAACGGCTTTTGCTCTTGCTTTTGCAGAAGCTATGAATGGTATCAGCAATATCTCTGATCTGGGCACAGAAACCAGTTCTAAGAAGTCATCATGGTTTTCTCACCCCGATATTCATGTTTTTATTCCCAAGCCTACATCAGCAAATACTGAAGACCTCAGGGAGCGTTTGGAATTATTGGCGAAGGATCCTTACGAGATCATAAATTTTTCTCAAAGACCTTCCCTCCATGATGAAAGTTCCTCTAAGAACTTACAGGCATTTTATCCTATCGATTATTTCAGAGATGAGATCAGACCTGTTGCAAAGCTCCGTCCTAACGAAGGGGATCGTGTTGTAGTAATTATGACACAAGTTGAAACAATGAGAAAGGAAACTGCTAATGCTTTTTTAAAATTATTGGAAGAACCTTCTGATCGACTGATGTTTATTCTGACAACAGAAAGTTACGAAAGCCTCCTTCCTACTATCACATCCCGTTGTCAACATATTCCTCTTGGTACACTTACACAAGCTGAGGTTGAACAGGGATTAGTTGACATAGATAACATTGATCCGGATGACGCCAAGTATTTAGCCAGAGTAGCAAACGGCAATTACGCCGCAACACGATTTTTTGACGTAAAAAGATTAAAGCAGAATCGAGAAGAAATTGTAGAATTTTTAAGGCATTCATTCAGCCAGGATGCTTCTGCACTTTCAAAACTATCTCAAGATTGGCAAAGCTCAAATAATATTGAAGGTCTGATCGCTATTACCAATTTATTGGAAATGTATATTCGAGATCTTATCGTCTATAAAGAAACAGAGAATGAAAAACTGGTTACTAACGTTGATCAAATAGATTCCATAAAAAAATTCGTGAAAGCTTTAAATGAAGCTAAACTTGAAAATATGCTTTCCCATATTGATGAATGCCGACCAATGCTCCGACAAAATGTATCCCCGAAATTGATATTTGTTGTACTCTCATTCAGGTTTTCTGCACTAATGAGAGGCCTTGATCCTTATATCTCGGAAAATGAAAACTGGAAACATTTACCGGCTTTTGTAGAATAATGAGAGAAATTACGTTTTATAAAATGCAAGGAGCCGGTAATGATTTTGTGGTTATCGACAACAGAGACCTTCAGTTTACAATGAAAGAGATCATTGATTTTACTCCTGAATTATGTGATCGTCGGTTTGGCATTGGAGCAGACGGATTAATGGCACTGGAAAGCCCTCAAGTCGATGGAGTTGATTATACCATGATCTACAGAAATGCAGATGGAAGCGATGCAGGCATGTGCGGAAATGGGAGCCGATGTCTGGCTTTGTTTGCAGCACATCATGGTTTCGGAGTAGATCAAACCTTCAATGTTCACAAAGCTATATACAATGCTGAAGTAAACCTGCAGAATAATTCAGTCTCAGTAGGTTTTCCTGATGTATCGGAGCCGGGAAACATTCAAATTGAGAACTATCAACTTATTCAGGTTTATACAGGAACCGAACATGTTGTCGACTTTGTAGATGATGATCAGCTTAAAATTGAATCCGAGCTAATTACTGTTGGTTCAATGCTTAGAAATCACGACAGTTTAAATCCACCGGGTTCAAACGTTAATTTTGTTTGTAAAAAGGAAGAAACGAAAATAGAACTGCAAACTTACGAACGCGGAGTGGAAGGTTTGACATTAGCTTGCGGTACCGGAGCTATTGCATCTGCTATTGCAACACATTATTCCAATACTGAAAAAGAGAGTGAAAATTTCGATTACATGATCTCAGTAAAGGGAGGAACGCTTAGTGTCTCTTTCAATTATGATACTGAGAACAAAACGTATACAAATATAAGACTGGCAGGACCGGCCAACTTCGTTTTTGAAGGGAAAATTAATGTTTAGAAATTTCTTTATTTCTTTTTTGGTAGTTCTTTTATCGTGTTCAGGAACGTCCGAAATTTCTACAAGATATTCGAATCGGGATGAAAACCAGGATCAAGGGTTGCTCTTAGTGCCTAATCAGCTGAGCGCGCCCGCTTCTTTTAAAAGCATTCAACTTTACAGAAAAGGGAATCAAAATAATCCTCCTATCATAACTCTTAACAATAGAGAAAAGCTTGTTTTAGAATTTGATGAGCTTACTTCTCTCTCAGGACAATTCAGAGTTACCTTTGAACATTTCGACCAAAACTGGAACCCAAGTAATATACCGGAAGCTTGGTATTTAGATGGTTTTAATGAGCTTATTATTACTGGAGGAGAAATAAACTCCCTGTCAAAACCCACCTATTTTCACTATAAAGCTGAATTTCCTAATAATAATGTGAAATTCATATCCAGTGGTAATTACTTGCTCAATGTTTTTGATTATTCATCAAATACTAAACTTTTCAGTATCCCCTTTTTTGTAACAGAGCAGGCAGGAAAAATAACCTCGAGAGTTGAAACACTTTATAATTTAGGAAATAATTTTTCAGCTTCAGATCAGCTTTTTTCAATTTACGAATATCCTGAAGAAGTGGAGTTTCCGCAATTTGATCTGGCTTTTAGATTTGTACAAAACCGGTTTTGGGGAAGTGCAAAATCTACGGAAACATTTGACATCACATCTCCGGGTAAAGTTCGATTTTATACACCAAGAAGCAATTTATTTACATCGGGTTTTGATTTTATCCCTTTAGATCTCACGAATCTAAATATCAATTTAGATAAGATAGAAGATTGGCAGCCTGAGTTTATCCCTCCCAGAGTTATTTTAAAGAGAGACATATTAAATTTTACGGCCTCTCCTTCTGTAAGCTATTCATCCAACTTTGGTAAACCTGAAAAGAACAGAGATTCCAGATATGCAGAGGTTCAATTCAGATTCAAATCAGGAACGTTGAACACTGAAAATACAGAATTATATGTAGCAGGAGATTTTAACTCCTGGACATTAGACAAAGATTCAGAATTGAATTATAACTCCAATACAGGTTTATGGTCGGCTGATGTATTAATTAAGGAAGGGAATTATCGATATAAATATTTTCAGAAGTACGAAAATTCAGCGAATTCCACTGCCATTCCCATCAATGATTCGATTACAAATCGCAGGCAGTCATACCATTCTTTTGTCTACTACCTGGATCCTGAAAAAAACTACCAAAGACTTTTAATCATAGGTAGTTTTAACTCCGGTAATTGATCTATTAGAAATCAATTCCTATAGAGAAATAATGAACGGCATCAGATTTAAAACCGGTTCTGTCGTAAGCCCAACCAATATCATATCCAAACGGCAAGCCAAACAGTATTGATCTTAAACCAAATCCTGCGCCAATTAACACATCGCCGTCTAAGTATTTGAATTCAGAGAATGTACCATCACCATTTGGTATATACCCTGTAGTCTCTTTTGCTACCGTAAAATCCAGTTTTTTATCATTTACTGCGAATTCAGAATTTAAATCAGGGTTTTTAAGAAGTCCGTAATTTATCGTCTGTCCCCAAGCGGCTCCTGCATCAACAAATGCAAGACCGGTAACATTATATAGAGGCAGAATAGGAACAGCTCCCGGTACAAGTGCTGCAAACAATGGAAATCTGAATTCTGCATTTACAAGACTAAACTTATTACCATTGATAGAATTGTATTCAAAGCCTCTCAATGGAAGGGCTGGTACCGTAAAAAAGTTATCGGTTATTCTGTCGTTGGAGAAACCATTATTTGAATATTGTTGATTTAGCCAACCCAGTTTACCACCCAAGAAATAGTTTTGTGAATCTTTACCTATAGAGGCTGCTCCGGAATATCTTAAAGCAAATGTGTATTGATATCCCATATCAAAATACTTTCTAAAGTCTCCCAAAACTGATGCAAATTCGGGTGCTGTCTTTCCAATTACAGGACTACCACTTAAACCAACAGAATATCGGTAACCTCCACTTGGAGTAATAAAACCGGGTTTCGTTTTATCATCAGTATAAACCAGCTCAGGATATAAAAATTGACTTTGTTGACTTCTGTCGGAGGAAGAGTTTCCGGTTCCGTTAGGACGATCAATCACAGAGTTAAAATCCAAATCTACATTTAGCAGGGTTACATTAAAATCAAGCCTGCTGAATTTATCGAATGGATATTGAACTGTGCCACCCAAACCATAGGTTCTATAGCGTATTAAATCTCCAAAAAAGCTTTGATACTTTCTTGATGTATGAAAGTAACTTATAAAGTAATTAGTTCTGTTCTTTAGATTTCCAAACCTGAAACTATAATCACTTTCTCTTAAATCGAAAACAAAATTTGTACCTAGCGACAATTGATAATCACCAAGCAAGTCGCTGATTATAAACTGAGTAAGAGCATAGGAACCATAAGTTGAAGCTACAAAGGATGGGCTGTATGCAATATCGACATCAAATTTAAGTCTGTACTCTTGCGGAACATATCTACCATCTTCCGTTAAATTGTCACTTACTGTAAAGGCTTCGATATCCTGAAGGTAGATCGTTGAATCCTGAAGTACATCGTCTGTAAACACATAATTTCTGAAGTCTATGCCATCTTCTTCGTTATTAGATAAGATAGAATCTGCTTCAACTTTCTCTTTTTCTTCTATATCCGTGATTGAAACAACCCCTTCTTTAAAAAATTCCTGAGCAAATTTTGTAGCGGGAACTCTTTGAGCTTCTGATTCTGAAGAGCGTCTTTTAGCCCAATAGTTTTCTGTAATAGGTTTTTTGATCTCTTTATTTAAAGGTGATTTGATCAAGAAAATATCTAAGTACCCATTGTTAATTGAATTGAAAGCCAGTTTACTTCCATCAGCACTTATTGATATCTGAGATATACCCGTCTGTAAATCAGTAATTGATACTGCAGTCCTTGTTTTTAAGTTCAACTCTTTAAGATTTTGAATCCCGTTTTCATCTGAAATAAAAAGAAGTTTCCCGTTTTGAGTAGTTATAGGTTGGAATTCATTCCACAACGGACTATTTGTAATTTGAATAGCTCTGTCAGTACCTATTTTCACTTCGTAAATATCTGTCTGATACATACCATTGTTCTTGAATAAACTGTAACTGGTAAGTGTTTCTCCCAATGCTAAGCTCTCTCCTCTGTCAGATACAAAATACACCGATTCTGAATCTGATGACCAAGCCGGTTCTCGATCTGAGTAAATATCTCTGGTAAGATTTTCCAGTTCTTTTGTATTCAAATTAAAAACGAATATATCTTGAAAAGGACCGATATTTCCGTCAAATGCTATTTTTGCCCCATCAGGTGACCAAGAAACTGATCCGATTGCATCTATATTCGGGAATTTGATCTTTTCTATTTCCTTGGTGTTATAATCTATTATTGCAATATCATCCCTGCCTTTTGTTTTTGTAGATAAAGCAACTTTAGAGCCGTCAGGCGACCAGGTAAGGTTCGGATTAAGGATATTCAGTTCTTCGAAATCCGGGTTATCTTCACCTCTGATCAGTGTTTTTAGTTTATTACCATTGATCGTACTAATTACCACTACATCAAAATATCCTCTGCTGTTGGTAATAAACGCCACCTTATCCCCTTGTGGAGAAATTGCAGCACTTGTATTGTATGAACCAAACTCTCCTCTTTCAGTGAGAAGCGTAGCCAATGCATCAGCTCTTTCTCTCTCGGCAACTTCCGGATAGTACCTTTTCTTCAACGCTTCTGTCCATGCTTTCGAGATTTCATCGACATTCATACCGACTGAAGTAATTAATCCATACTCAACACTTCTGCTCGTCTTAATGCTTTGAAGAATTTCTGCGATCTTCTCTCTTCCGTATTCTTCAACGATATAATTCCAAAACGACTGCCCTCCTCTATATGCGTAATAGCCATTCAGGTATCTTATCGGAGGTAAATAATTATTAATTACCGCATCTCTGATAAACATATCGGTATTGGTATCCCAACCTAAAGCAGTGTACTCAGCCAAACCTTCCTCAAACCAAAGTGGAAATACTAACTGAATATTATTTTGAATTATAGAATTAACCGACCCTCCGTAAAACATATCATTGAACACTGCGTGCACTAACTCATGGTGTATTGTACGTCTGAAATCACTGTATTCTCCATCAAAGGGAATAGTCATTCTGTTTTTATACTTGTCAGTTACGCCACCTATTCCCTCTGCACTTGTGGGAAGGTTTACTACATTCGTTTGAGAAAAATCATTATGAGAATCATATATAATAACTGAAATACGATCTGATAGTTCATGATCAAAATCATCTTTTAGCTGCTTGTAGGCACTTTCCACACTCATGGATGCAAATTCTGCGAGCTTATAATTTTTTTCACCATAGTAATACACATCGAAGTGCTTCGACTGTAAATATCTCCACTCAAAATTTTCATATTGAACTCTGTTTTTCCCATAAGAGAAATATTGAGAATAGCTTAAGCTAGAAGCCAGCAGGCCTATTAGAATGGGTAAGAAAATTCGTGCCTTCATATCAATATCAGTTTATTTTGCTAATGTAAAATCAATTTGTCGCTTTTGTGTATTAGTGCTTTCAACTTTTACTTTAATATCATCGCCAAGTTTATATGCTTTACCTGATGACCGCCCTACCAGTGCGTGTGTTTTTGGATTGAAAACATAATAATCACCTTTCAGATCAGAAACTCTAACCATACCTTCACAAAAAATGTCGTTTAAATTTACAAAAATACCTCTTTCAGTAACCCCGGTAATAGTACCGTTGAACGATTCACCTATTTTTGTACTTAAAAATTCCACTTGCTTAAGTTTTATAGAATCTCTTTCTGCGTCCACTGCAACTCTTTCGCGACTGCTGCAATGTTCGCCATGCTTTATGAGAGCCTCAAAGTTATAACCGGTTGTACCCGAAGAATATTTTTTCAATAATCTATGGACTATCACATCAGGGTAACGACGGATAGGGCTTGTAAAGTGTGCATAATGTGGAAAGCCTAATCCGAAGTGTCCAATATTAGCCGGAGAATACTCTGCTTTTGCCATTGAGCGCAACATCAATCCATTAACTATAGATTCTACAGATGTGTTTTTTACTTTTTGCAAAAGCTCGTTAATCTTTTTGGGAGTCATATTATCTGTCACTTCAAACTTAATATCCAAAGGGGCCACCTGCTCAGCTACACCTGCTAATTTTTCCTGATCAGGTTTATCATGAATACGATAGAAAAATGGAAACAGATTTTTGGATTTCTTCTTTCCCGACTCCTTTCTGAGATTTTCGACATGTAATGCAACCGTCTTATTTGCCATCAACATACATTCTTCAATAAGTCGATGAGCAAAAATTCTCTTTTTAATGATCACTTCTATAGGTGTACCCTTCTCATCCAGAACAAACTTTGGTTCCGGATTATCAAAATCAATAGCACCTTCTTTGAACCTTTTTTCTAAAAGAGTTTTTGCTAATTTCTCAGCTATCTTTAATTCTTTTTTGTACTTATGATCTTTTCCATCCAGTACTTCCTGAGCCTGTTCATAAGTAAATCTTTGCTTTGAATGAATGGCCGTTTCTTCAACTGAATAATCAATTAACTTACCATTTTGATCGATTTCCATAAAGCAACTATAGGTTAGTTTGTCCTCATTTGGGCGAAGACTACATACACCATTACTTAGTTTTTCAGGTAACATCGGAATTACTCTGTCAACAAGATAAACGCTGGTTCCACGGCTATATGCTTCTTTATCAAGAATAGTATCAGGAGTTACATAATGACTTACATCTGCAATATGTACACCTAAATAAAAGTTTCCATTCTCAAGTAACTCAATGCTCAACGCGTCATCAAAATCTTTAGCATCCGCAGGATCAATGGTAAACACAAAATCTTCCCGCATATCTTTACGACGCTTAAATTCTTCTTCGGGAATTTCTACCGGAATTCTTTCTGCAAAGGTTTCTACTTCCTGATCAAAATCTGACCTGAGCTCATTTTCCGCTAAAATTGATAGGATATTTGCGTCATTGGTCCCTGATTTACCCAATATTGAAGTCACTACTGCTTCCGGTAATGCTTTTGGATGTGTCCAGTTTTTCAGCTTGAACAGGACTTTGTCATCATTATGAGCACCATTAACATTGTCTTTTAAAACAAAAAAGTTTACATGAGCAGACTTTTGGTCGGGTTCTATTAAATAAGTTCTGTCGCCTGTTCTTTTGAATGTACCAACGTAAAATTCTTTCCCGCGTTTTAGAATCTCAACAACTTTGCCTTTAGGTTGACCGCTGTTTCTTTTGCCTGTTATTTTAACTGAGACTATGTCATTTGGTAAACATAGACCTGTATCATTTCCGGGAATCATTACATCTTCTTCCATCCCTTCTACAATTACATAACCGGTTCCTCGTGGGGTCAGCTGAATGTATCCTTCAACTAAATTAGAATCTTGCTTCTTTATTTTTTTGTGAGATGTTCTTAGCTGAATTTGTGGTCCATTTTTGCTTAAGATCCCTTTTTTATCAAGCCTGTCTATTGCTTTATCCAGTTTGCGATGCTCTTTTTTACTATTTACTGCTAATGCATTCGCAATCACATCTCTCTGTAATGAATTATTAGGACTGCTTTTTACAAGATCTATTATTATTTGTTCTAAACTACTTTCTCGTGAGTTTCTACTCATTAAATCCTTTTGTTAACTGGGATTTTCATTCCCATTATTTTCTTCTTTGTTTTCATTTTTACCAAACAGCTTTCTGAATGGGCTACCCAATCTCCTGAAAAAATCTTGCCAGGTGTTAAAACTAACTTCCGCTTCTACGCCAACTCCGTTAATATCTTGTCCTTGTTGGGTTTCTTGTCCATTTGAGAGGTTACTAAACGTGGGGTCTTGCCTGTGAAAAGCAGTAACTGAAAATGTTCGGTTTATTTTATACGTAGCTCCCAAATCTCCAATATTAGATTGCGCCCCAGTAAGTTGTCCGTCTCTTCGAATAATAATTCTGTCATTATAAAGCCTGAGTGCCAGACCTAAATCAACCTGATTATAGGTATTTAGATTAAAATCTACATCAAAACTGCTTATATCACTGCTCAATAAAGAGTTAATTTGATTAGAAAGCAAAGGGCTTATTAATTGGTTTGATATCAATGGGTTTAAAACAGCGCCGCTGCCCGTAAAGTTCTCTGTTAATGAAGAAGCTCCATTTACAGAAGTTGCAGGGATAAAATCACCCATTAAAAGGAAGCTTGTGGCTTGTAATAATTTTTCGTCTTCATTTCTATTTAGGGATGCAATCTGAGTTGATAAAGTAGAACTTTGTCTTGCTTCAAATGTATTTGGCAAACGGAAATAGAAATTGTTTTCGATACTTGATAGAGACCCACTAATATTAAGTACAAGATCAACAGGTGTACGTTGAATGTTACTTGGATCAGTTAAATCCAGCTCAGATCTTGAAGTGGTTAAGGTTCTGATATTCGGCCTTGCAGAATACACCGCATTAATATTTATACGTGCGTTATCAGGCTCTCCTTCCCAGACAATATTTCCACCCGGTTCAAGATTAAATCGTCTTGTGAATATATCCCCACTTACCAACTGATAATTTCCATCACTTATATCAAACCGGCCAAAAATACTGAGATCTTCATCTTCTAGTCTGATCCTTAAACGACCAGTACCATTTGCGGTTATAATATCTCCCGTAATTTGATCGAAAATTAGACGGACCGTCATTGGATTGTTAGCAATAAACTGAAGATCTAAAGTGAATCTTTCAGCAAAAGTAAGTTCTGAAAGGTCGATTTGGTCATTGATGGAAAACGTACCCCCATCATTCAGTGATGTTGAATCTACTCCGTATCCATCAAAAGTATCTACAAAACGAATAAATTTATTGTCTTCATCAAATTCCGTTTCCTCAAGCAGTGGCAACTCAATTTGAGAAAAATCTGAAATTAACATTGGTTCAGGAGTAGTTAGAACCGGATTAAGATTGGTACCTGAAATATTAACAACTCCCGTTCCGTATGCTTTCCCAAAGAAAGGTGCGTTGGGATCAAAGTTGTTATTCAGGAATTGAAATTCATCCGTATCAATTCTGATATCCATACTGTGTACGGGCTGAAAGTCATTAAAATTATACCAACCATCTAAAACTGCCATACCTCCGGAAGGATCTATCAAAAATATGTCTTCAAAAACTAAGCCATCTTTTCGGGTAAAAGTAATCGGACCCTGACCATAATAATAAGTATCTAAAAACCTTGGCTTCATGTAAACCGCATCGTTCGCACCAATATCATAATCAACCTTAAAATCATAGTCATCTAAGTTGCCCCACACTTTACCCGATCCTGTTGCTACTCCGGCCATTTCTGTAAATACTTTTGGTATCAGGAAAGGAACAATCCAAAGATCTACGGTATTGAAGTCCAAGTCAAAACTATACAGTGAATCGACTTTAGGAAATTCACCATTTACAGGAGCTAATACATAGCCCGAAAATTCCAGATTTTGACCTTCTCTGTCATTTCTTTGAAAATATTCAGGATATATGGTTGAGTCGGTAGTTACACTTATGTTTGTATCGAATCTGTTTAAGTCTTTATTGAAAACACTGGAAATCGCGAAATCTCCAACCGTTTGGTCGTTTAGGGAGAACGCGTTCAGGTTTATATTACCTTCAACTGTAGGAATTTTAGTTAAGGTTCTGGTTGTAAAAACACCATTCAAATTTCCACCAAAATCTACTTTTCCATTTATAAGATCTGATATTCTATCTAATTTTACGCCTCTGAAAAAATAATTTACTGAGTCCGTTACTTCATTACTGAAAGCACCTTCCACATTAAATAACTCTTCTCTGTTCTGAAAAGTAAAGTTCTCAAAAACCAGTTTTTCACTATTGGTGTAAGTTAAACTCGGTTCTCCTCTATTTTCCCATGCATAAACCTCAGATCCAAGCCTGAACTCATTTATACTTGTAACTATTGCTGAATCTGAAAAAGCTGATGTACTTGTAAGTAAAAGCGCTGCATCATTTCCTATAACTTCAATATTATTATTGATAATGACAGTATCTTCAGTCATATCAAAATTGAAATTAAATCCTTGAGTGTCAAAATAAGGAGTATTAAATCGGGCTATATCCACACTAACCAAAAAGTTTGAAAAATCCTTAAGAGACTGGTTATATCTGAAACTACCCGTTAATTGTGTTCTTATGGAATCTGCTTCAAATTCTCCCAACTGAAATTTTGAATCAAATATATCCGCATTAAATAACAGCCGTGTTGTATCAGCAGTCACATTCGAGGTCAGCCGAGTTGATGCAACCATATCAGGAAATTCCGGATAATACTGTTGAATCAAATTAACATCTTTCAATTGTGCAGTTATGTTAAAATCCTGATTACTTAATCGTTTACTTGATTTCAATTTTGAATCTGAGAACGTCTCTGTAAAAAACTCTTCTTCTAATCGCTCCTTAAAAAAACCAGCCCAATGTTTTGCTAAAGGAAGCAGATTAGTGGTCATAAAATCACCTTCCAAACTAACGTCTAATGCAGTCGTTGTTACACGAATTGAACGGTTTGAAGAAGTAAGGTTGGTTACATCTGCATACAGCAATTGTGGTTTGAGCGTATCACCGTTCGAGGTTGAGAAAGGAATATTAACACTAAGCACGCCCGTTGCATCATTTAATGAAGTTCCTTTGAAATCTGCTTGGTATTCGATATCCATCTGGACATCAGCAAAATTTTCAGATTGAATAAAATATTGTAAGCTCAGATTACTTCCTTTTCCTTCCAGTTTGAATGATCTTGATTCATTTGAAAAATCAAGCTCTCCTTTTCCTTCCAGAACACCTTCACGTGCTGTTACTAAAAAGTCAGGAGTTATTACTTTATTCTTACCAGTAGCACTCAACTCCACCAAAGAAAATGTAGAATCATTAACAACCAGATCGTTTGAAGAAAAACTAAAAAGATCGAAACTGGTAAAGTCTTTATAATCAGATGTTTTGAATTCCCCTTTAGAAGTTATATTGGTATTCTTAATAAAATCTCCAACCAGGTTTCCGATATTCAATGAATCTGTTTCAAACTGAACATTTAAGATCTTTTCATCTGCAAATCCCATACTTCCGGTAAGTGAGATTGAACCTCTTTTGCCTTTGCTGGTAAAACTACCGGCTGTATTCTCCAAGTCCCCATTCAAGCCCGCTGTTAAAGTGGTGTTTGATATTGCTTCGAGCTGGTATTTATTTATTTCAGGGTAAAAATCCTGAACATTAGAAGTGTCCAGAACCACATCTGTGAACTGTAGATCGTAGCGGAATGGGTTTTCTTTGTCAAAATTAAATAGCTTACCTGAGGCATTAATTGACGAATTCCCGTATTCAATTCTTGTAGTATTTACATCAACCTCCTCTATTCCTCCTGAAAAATCAGCTTTCACAAATAGGGGAAATTTGAAGGTTGGCCATTCCGGCAGAAGCTTATTTATTCGACTTTCAGATAGTGAAAACTCCTCAATATCCAGATCGTACTCTGCCTCTCTGAGTTGTTGAAGAAAGTCCAATTCAAAAATATTTATTCCATCAATACGACCTGTAAAGTTCAGATATGAATCCTGATTTATAAAGTTGAATGAATTGAATTCCAGGTATCTGTTATCGCTATAAATTTGACCAAATACCTGACTTCTTCCCAAAGCAATTTCATCTGAAGTGAATGAAAGCCTTTCTATATCAAGAAACCGTTCGTCTTGCTTATATTCAAAAAACATTGACAAATCCAGATCATCTATAACCAGACTATCAGAGTTTGAAGTAAACTCGGTTGGTTTATATGCATTGCGGATCAAAATTTGTCCGCTTGTTATAGTTACATTTGGTGCCAGAATTTCAAAAAACGGGGCTTTTATTTCAGAGCTGTCAGCAAAAGGTATATTAGTGTTCTTTTTTTTAAGGGCATATAACAAAGAGATGTCCGACTCTGGATCTATTAGCACAGTTGGAGAAGTAATATTAAGACCGGTTACAATAAATCTCTGTTGAAACAGAGCCGGAACATTTAAATTAGCTGAAACGCTATCACTTTTAAATACAGATACAATACTGGAAGAATCCGGATATAAGTTTACATCTTTAAGTTCTATTCGAAATGGAATTAACCCATCCAACTCTCCTATAGTGAAAACCCCGTTATATTTCTCACTAAAGTTAGTTTCTATTCGGGTTGCTAAATAGGACTTTGCAGGTTCCAGCTGAATTAATCCAAACAATATACCAACCGCAACCAGCAATGTTAAAACGGTTGCTACTGTAATAGCCCAAAAGGCGTTCCAAACTCTATGTAGCCATCTAACTACGGGCACTTAATTAAATTCCTCGATTATAAATTTCCATGATTCTTGAATTATTGACACATCTTTAATAATTCTGGGTTTTGCAATTCCCGGTTTTTCCAACATTATTACTTTGATTGAGCCATCCTTTACTTTCTTGTCATGAAGCATCAGTTCTGTTAGTTCTGCTACCGATTCTTCAGGGTCAAATTTCGAAGTGTATAACGCTCTGAAGCCAGATAAATTGGCTATATCAATATTAAATCCTAATAAATTAGATAACTTTACTGCTCCCCACATTCCCATGAATACTGCTTCTCCATGAGAAGAGTTCTCGTATCCACGAACTCTTTCGATCACATGTGCAAAAGTGTGTCCAAAGTTAAGGATTTCTCTTAGTCCCGATTCTTTAAAATCTTTTGCCACAATATCAGCTTTAATTTTAGCGCAAAGTGCTACCAAATGTTCCCAATCTTTTGAATACACAAACGGTTCTGAAATCGGGAGTTTTTCTAAATCTTCAATAATACTTGGAGTGCTGATCATCCCATACTTTATAACTTCGCCCAAACCATTGGCTATCTCTTTTTGTGCAAGAGTCTCCAAAAACTGTAAATCAGCAAAAACAGCTACGGGTCTGTAAAATGCGCCGATCAGATTTTTACCAACCGAATGGTTTATCCCTGTTTTTCCGCCAATAGAGCTATCAACCATTGCTAATAGTGAAGTAGGGATATGAATAAGTGGCATGCCTCTTAGTGTAGAAGCAGCTGCAAAGCCTCCCAAATCCCCTGTAACACCTCCACCAATAACAATAACCGGAGTAGACCGCTCTACTTTCGACTTCAAAATGGAATCCACTATCTTAGTGTATTGGCTTAAGCTTTTACTTTGTTCACCTTCAGGCACTGAGTATAAAACTATTTCGTCAAATAGTGACTTTAAACTATTTATATAGCTATCCTGATACAGATCAAGAACATTCTCATCTATAATAAATACGGCTTTTTTAAGGCTGAAATTATCCGACAAAAAACTAATGATCTGATCTTCAAGCTTATAACCAACCACTATTTGATGATCTTTCGAGTAATTTGTATTCAATTGAATACGCTTAGACATGTTGTTTAATTTTTTCGATTAGTCTGTTCACTACAAAAGATTTATCATCTTTTCCGGTAGTAGTGAGTTTAACCTGAGCCTGATTGTAGAATTCAATTCTATTTGAATATAAGGTTTCCAGCTCATTTTTAAGCGTTTCTCTTGATTTAATTTCTCCTTCACTATTTCGAACTATCGGGCGTTTAGGATTTTGAATTACACGCTCTAAGATTACATCCATAGGAGTATCCAGAAAGACAATTAATCCATGCAATTTTAAATGATCTACAACACGTTGGTTTTGTAAAGCTCCGCCCCCTAATGCTACCACTCCTTTAAAAGATTTTGTTAGCTCTAAAAGATATTCCCATTCCTTTTCTCTGAAATATTCTTCTCCATGTTCTTTAAATATTTCTGGAATAGTTTTTCCTTCTTTTTTAACCAGATACTTATCCAGATCATGAAATGGCAACTCCAGATTCTTTGCTAATCGTGAACCGATAGCACTTTTACCTGCTCCCATAAATCCGGTCAAATAAAAACTTCCCTGAAACTTTTTTAACCTGCAATCATTCATCTCTAAGGTCTTTTAGGACTAACAAATTCAACTTCTTCCTTATCCACAAGCACCGCCCCGGCAGGAGCTCCTTTTGGCTTCCGAACGTATTTTTTCTTGGTAACAATAACTGGAACAACTTCTGCACCTTTCGCTTTTGAATTATATGCTGCAAAAGAAGCTACTTCTAAAATTACACTTTTTGGAGGCATTCCTTTATCATTTCCCATTCTTATTAATGCATGTGACCCAGCTACTTTTCGGGCGTGCAACCAAATATCTTCTTTGTGAGCCATTTGTACGAGTTTATCATTGCTCTTGGCATTTTTACCGATCCAAACAGGATAGTTACTCACTTCAAGTGTATGAAATGGTAAATCGGATTCCTGTTTTTCATCTTCAGAAATATTTAATTCCTTCAGAGCTTTGACATTATCTTTCTTCCAGTCATTAAAATTCCTCAAGCTATTAAACTCTTCTATTTCTTTTTTAAGATCTTCAATCAGTTCTTTCCTTTGTTCTAATATTGGAATTCTTTCCAGAGCTTCTTCGTAAGACCGGATCGAATTTTTAGATTTTGAATAGTATTTTTCAGCATTCTCAATAATTGAGAGTTTTTTATCTAAAGGAATTTCTATTTGTTTCCCTTCATCATACAGATCATTAACTATTATTTTTGAATCATCTTCCGGTTTCAAATGACCATTAGCCATTAACAAGTGAGCAAATTTCTCATACTTATCTGCTCTTTCCAGTCCTTTATCAGCCTTGTCAAGATTACGTAAACCTGACAGGGTTCTCTTAAGCTGTCTTTTTAATTTCTTAAGCAGCTCTCCCTTTTGTTGCCTTAATCTCTGATCATGAGAATAGTTTTTATACCTGTAAGCAATCAGATCATTTATAGAATCGAAGAACCTTTCTGTTTTTAAAGGAAGTATCTCTTCACTGAAAATGGATGTATTTCCGTTTTCCAGTAACCTCCAGGATGGATTGTTGTCAACTTCGGAAGTAAGCTTTTTTGTAAATGAAATGATTTCATCTCTATTCATTTCATCTACATGGTATTCTTTAATAAGTTCAGAAAGATTTCCTCTGGGAATTAAAGGATTCAGAGAAGTAAGTATTTGTTTGGGAGACTTATCCATATTCACGTTTTCGAACAGATCGATCTCTTTTTCATTGGGCGCATCTATTTCCTCAATATCATTGCCTTTGAAAGACTCAATTACCTCCCCTGCTTTTGCTAACATCACATTTCCGTTGTTTCCGAAAATTTTAAAAATGAGTTCAAAATTCTCCTGGATACAGATTGTGAATATTCGATCTGTCTCTGCAAGCTCCACATTTTCTATCTTCAGATCATAGATATCCTCGAAAAACGCTATGGTATTTTTTTTCTTTGGATTTGAATAATAATCCAGAAACAAAGCCATATTTCCGGGACTGGTACTGAACACCAGTTTATGATGGTTTTCATCTTCTCCTTCTATAAAAAACTCTATTAAATTTTTATATCTGGTGTTGGCTAAAACAATTTTTTTACCAACAATTTTGGATTTAATGAATTCCTTTAAATATTTTAGTTCGTAATAATTCAAAGAGAGCTTGAGGTTTTAAATACTGATTTCAAATAAAGAGGTTTATGCAATATCCTATTTTTAATTCGATAATAAACACTGTTGATACCAACTTAGAAAAAAGAGGAATATCAACCGACATGTTTAAGACTTGGGAAAATAGTAAAATAAATGCCACCGGATTAGAATTGGAAATAAATCTTTCAAATATTTCTCCATTCATTCGTGCGCTTTCAATTAATTTTGATTGGGACAGTTTCAGAGAAACAGCGCTTGCAAAAAAACTGGATGGCATGGAATCTCACCCATTCCTGGAAATGGATAAGCTAAAAAATACTAATCTTACACCAACTATTGATGTTGAAATAGCATGGCTTTTTGATGAACATACTTGTCAGCCTATCGAGACTGATAAAAATGGGAATTATCGGGTTGAGAATGCCAGCAGGTGGATGGAATCGGTGAGTAAGGATGTAAATACTTTATTAGCAAAAGACGACATAATCACACGTTGGCATGTTGAAATTGAAGGTGATCAGGATGGAAAGTACTTATCTGCCATAAACCTGATCTCCTATTTTCAATATCAAATTGATACCCCAAAAAACTTACAAGAGGTCAACCAGCTTGTAAGCCGACGTTTACATGAATTGCTGTTCAAAGCAAATAAGGTTATTAATATTTCTGATGAAATCTTATCCAAAGCTGTTGCTGCTTAATGAATGAGCCGAAATTGGTTGTAGTTCATAGTTTCTATAATCCGAATGATGCGTATGCAGCAAAATCAATACTGGCAGATTCCGACATTCCCACTTTTCTTCTTGATAGTAATACAAGCACTTCAAATTTTGGATCAGCAATTGCTATAGGTGGTAACAGACTGGCAGTAGCAGATAGGGACATCAAAGAAGCTGAACTTATCATTCAGGATTTCTTAAAACTTATTAATGACCCAAGTGTAGAAATCGAAAAGATACGTTGCCCCAGATGTCAATCAGAGTTAGTAACAAATAAGCCTGTTACTCTTGTTAAGGCTCTGCTCGCATTCTTTATAACTACATTGTTTTTATTCAGCTCTAATCCATACTACTATTGCAAACGTTGCAAGTACAAGTGGAATGAAAACAAACGAACATAAAAAAGGCCCTGATTGATTTAATCAGAGCCTGAAAATTATTTCTTCTTCTTGTGTCTGTTTTTTCTCAGACGCTTCTTGCGCTTGTGCTTTGCAATTTTTGAACGCTTTCTTTTTTTACCGCTTGGCATAAATGGTCACCAAAAATTTCTGATTGTTATTTCTACGAATTGATTAGCTTTAAAAATAAGAACTTTTCAAAGTATTTCTAAATCATTTTTTTTCAGACATACTTTCGTTTACAGCTTCTTTGAAGTCTTTCGACATTTTCAACATGGGTGCATACTGCTCCGGTACAATAACTTCTTCATTTGTTTTAGGATTCCTTGCTACTCTTTGAGCGCGTTTAACTACTTTAAAGCTCCCAAAGCCACGCAATTCAATATGCTCGCCTCGTTTCATTGCGTCTATAACAGTTTCCATGAAACCATTAACCACAGCCTCTGTTTCTACTTTTGTTAGCCCTACTGATGATGATATAATATCTACGATATCCGCTTTTGTCATAATTCTTATCCTTGATAAAATTTATTTTTCATATTAAGCCAATCGTTTAAAAAAACAAAGCTTACTCCAAATCGTTCATTTAAAATAAGTATAATTTTTGGAGCAATTTGTTAAAGAAAAAATGATATCAGTAATTATTCCTAAATCTTTTTTACTTTCATGGGTCATAAAAAGCTAATAATTAAAAATTAAATGATTGCATGGAATTATTTGAAAGTATTGTAAACAGTTTAAACGACCTTGTTTGGAGCACACCTTCCAACTTTCCTTTTATGGTTGTTGTTCTTCTTAGTTTCGGGATTTTTATCACTTTACGCCTCGGTTTTGTTCAGGTTCGTAAGTTCGGTCATGGTGTACTTTCCGTAATGGGTAAGTATGACCATCCTGATGCCGTTGGTGACGTAAATCACTTTCAAGCATTAACCACTGCACTCTCAGCAACCGTCGGTATTGGTAACATTGCCGGAGTTGCTATCGCCATTCACTACGGTGGACCTGGTGCTCTTTTCTGGATGTGGGTTACCGCATTCTTCGGTATGGCTATTAAATACACAGAATGTACGTTAGCTGTTAAATACAGAGTCGTAAATGATGATGGATCCGTTTCCGGTGGACCAATGTACTACATCGAAAAAGGACTTGGAGAAAACTGGAAATGGCTTGCTGTCTTTTTTGCTGCAATGGCTGTAATCTGTTCGTTCCTGACAGGAAATGCAGTTCAGGCAAACACAGTTGCTGATACAATGAGAAGTACTTTCTTAGTACCGGGTTGGGTTACAGGTTTAGTTACTGCATCACTTGTAGGTATTGTAATTATTGGTGGAATTAAAAGAATAGGTAAAGTTACCGCAAGCCTGATGCCGGTTATGGCAATCATTTATGTGTTAGGAGCTTTGGTTATTCTTCTGATGAACGCCAGTGAAGTAATTCCTGCTTTTAAAACTATTTTATCGTATGCATTCACTCCGGAAGCAGGAATATTCGGAGTTGGATCAGGTGTATTCTTAACGACTTTAGTTTGGGGTATTAAACGTGGTTTATTCTCGAATGAAGCCGGTCAAGGTTCAGCCCCTATTGCTCACGGTGCTGCTAAAACAAAAGAGCCTGTTCGTGAAGGAGTTGTTGCTTTATTAGAGCCTTTTATTGATACGCTTGTAGTTTGTACAATGACAGGGCTTGTGATTGTTAGTACAGGTGTTTGGGAACAAAAACATGATGTTCCGTTCTTAGCTTCCAGTCTTGAAAATACTTATGAAATTGAACAAGGAAATTCCTTGATCATCGTGGATGGTGTCCCTACCAATGGTAACGTTATCAGAAACGACCATCCAACAGGAGAGTTTTACACAGATGAAAGCAGAACTCATTTATTCAACGGTTCTATTTCTTTAGACGGTGATACATATGTAGCCAAAAGCATTGACGGAAATGAAGTAACCGAACTTCACTCATCGATTGTTGAAAACGGTGCTCCGCTAACTGCTCTGGCTTTCGAGAAAGGACTTCCTTTTGCCGGAGGTAAATACATTGTAACGATTTGTGTGATCTTATTCGGTATCTCCACTGCAATTAGCTGGAGTTATTACGGTGACAGATCTATTCAATATCTTGCCGGAGACAAGTCCATTATTTATTACAAAATGGTTTATCTGGTTATGCACTTTTTGGGAGCTATACTCGCCCTCGAAACCGTCTGGGCAATTGGTGATATCGCGCTTGGTTTAATGACATTCCCGAATATCATAGCATTATTTGCGCTTTCAGGAACCGTAGCCGTAGCCAGCAAAACTTATTTCGCTAAAATGAAAGACCAAATAGGTAAATAGTTTTATGAATAATGTATTGGAAGTCGACCATCCCGTAATTGATATTTATTTAACTGCTTTACGGGATAAGACTACCAAAACGGCACCATTCAGAAGAGCGATGGCTAATATCGGAAATATATTAGCCTATCACGCTTTGAGTGAATTACCGTTAACTGAATTTGAAGTTGAAACACCCATTCAGAAAACCAGTGGCTACACTCCTTCTACTGATGTTGTAGTAATTCCAATTCTGAGAGCCGGATTAAGTCTTGTAGATGGAATAATCAATTTTATACCTGAAGCAAAAGTGGGACATATCGGTGTTTACCGAGATGAAGAAACACATGAGCCGGTTAATTACTATCACAACCTTCCAAATGGAATTGAAGATGCATTCACTCTGGTTGTGGATCCGATGCTTGCCACAGGCGGTAGTGGTAGCCACGCAGTTAAGTTTCTGAAAGAATCAGGAGCTAAAAATATCCGTTTTGTTGCACTCATAGCAGCTCCGGAAGGGATCGAGCGTCTGCAAACTGATCACCCTGATGTTCCCATTATTACTGCTTCAATAGATGAAAAGCTTAATGACCAGGCCTATATCATCCCCGGCTTGGGAGACGCCGGAGATCGCTACTTTGGGACAACTTAAGTACATATTTGCCTCTCTAGTTCTTTTTCTGATAGTGTCTCAATGCACAGAATTATCTGAATATGATAACGAACGCATTCAGGAAGCTTTAGGAGATTCTTTGATCACCAGTTCCACTACAAAACAAGTGGATATGGACATTATCGAAAACGGAGCTTTAAAACTGAATCTGAAAAGTAGTCGTGCGCTTACCATCACTGAAGACAGAAATAAAACCACTTATCTAAGCGGGCCGGTGTTAATAGATATCTTCAAAAGCGACACTTTGGATACAGAGGTTTCTGCTGACAGTGCCATTTACTTACCTAAAGACGCGCAATTCGAACTGTTCGGAAATGTGATCGTTCATTCTCAAAACGGACGATTCCTATATTCCGATTATTTGAAGTGGCTGAGAGAAGATGACGAAGTTACAACACCGGGAAGAGTTCTCATCATTACAAAAACGGACAGCATTGCGGCAACAGGATTTGTTGGGAATACAGATCTTACAAATTACACTCTTACTGAAGTAACCGGAAAAACTCAGTTCAATTGAGCAAAGCGATCAAATATCTGCCTTTTTTGATATTGCTATTTGGTATCAATAAAACTGCTGTTCATGCCCAGACAACCGTTCAGATAGAAAGCGTTAAAACCTTGAAAAGCATTACGGTAGACGGCGAACCTGTCCGGAAATTGTACGAAGCCAGATTAAGAACGGGTGGATTTACAATTGTGTGCGACAGTGCCTGGCAATTCCTCGAAAAAGACGAATTCAGAGCCTTTGGAAACATTCAGATCACCACCCCAACCGAAACAATCTGGACCGACTCTTTAGTTTATTTTAATGTGCTCGATTTCAGTCAGCTCAGAGGTCGGGTAATTATTAAGCAGGACAGCACATTGCTTTTCGGAAATAAAGTGAATTACAATTTTGTGACCAAAGTGGGGCGTTTTCTGGATGAGATCAGATTAGAAGACAACGAGAATGGAATTTTAAAAGCTCAGTCCGGGGTCTACTTTCAGAATCAGGACAGTGCCGAATTCAGAGGAAATGTTCAACTTGAAGATTCAGCTCAATATGTTGAAGGCGATAGTTTGTTCATTAATCGTAAATCTAAATTCCTTCGGTTATTTGATAATCTTCTGGTTATTGACAGTACCAATAATGCCTTGCTAACCGGAGATTATTTAGAAGCCGATTCCACCGGGAGACGATATTTGAGAGGCAACGGCTACCTTCGGAGAACAGTAGAGGATTCAGTAAGTTCAGATACTACCCATATTTTTGCTGAAGAAATTGAACTCAATGAAAAAGATTCCACCACAACTATAGATGCTTTTACGGATGTAAATGTATGGACGGAAAAGTTCTCTTCTCTTTCTGATACTTTGCTTTACAATTCTGATACTGAACTCTTCCGGTTAAGAGGAGATCCCAAAGCCTGGAATAAAAATATTCAGCTCTCCGGTCCTTATATCTTTGTTCAACTCGATAGTAGCGAAGTTCAAAGCCTAACCTCCTATCCTGAACCATTTGCCGTTCAGGAAGACACGGTAACAGGAAGATTAAATCAGATCAAAGGTGATACACTGATTGCGGATTTCAAAAATGGAAACATTTCCAAAATCCGGATACATCCAAACAGTGAAGTCTTATATCATATCACTAACGAAAATAATGAACCGGACGGAGCATTTGAAAGTACTTCTCCCAAAACAGTTCTGATCTTCGAAAACGGTGAGATGGTTGAAGCTAAAATGGGGAAAAATCAGGGATTATTTTTACCCGAATATACTGAATTGGATAGCCGACGATTAGAAGGTTTTATCTGGACACCGGAACTTCGTCCCGAAAAACCAACTATCGATCCACAGCCTACCCTTCCTCCTATTCCGGCAGAACGACCTTTTGAATTACCGAAGAGGTTTGTGGAGTTTATGGAAAGTTTAAAATCAGATGATTAATGTCTTTTTTGATATTTCCTGAAGTACTGGTTAAAGTGTCACGCTTAGATGTATTCTTTTAAAAATGTACTAGCCCTCCGGACGTAAACGTCCTTCTAGTTTAAATTATCATTTTAGATATTTAAACTAGAAGAGCCTTCAGGCTCGGCGAAAAGGCTATTGTTAGACTATACGAATCCTATTATAGTTTAAACGTCTAGCTTGGACCAGTAACCTTGCTGGAATTACACAGGCGAAACGCTTGCATTGGTTGTTACAAAATTCAAAAAAATTGGTCACCCTATTCTTTAAGCCAAGGAAAACTTGTCTCAAAAATTACACGACTCTAAAAGACTTACCTATCCCGCTTAATTAAAAATTGTAATTGCTCTCTCCCCTTTTCTGCATTATTGCTTTTCCAATAGTATTTTACTCAAAAATAACTCCATCAATTTATGAAACGACTCTTCTCAACGGTTTTATTCCTAGTACTTCTGCTGACTTCATTAACTGCACAGAAATTTTCGCTTCCGGATCACGCTGACCAAACAGTAGAAACCACTCACGAGGTTACGATCAATGGACAGAAAATTCCGTACTCGGCGGCTACAGGATTTCAGCCGGTTTTTAATGACGATATGGAGCCTATAGCTACATTGAACTACACCTATTATAAGAGAACAGATATCAAAGACGATACTCGCCGACCACTAATGATCTCGTTCAACGGCGGACCGGGCTCCGCTTCCGTTTGGATGCATTTGGCTTACACCGGACCCAAAGTCCTGCGTATTGACGATGAAGGATTTCCAATTCAACCTTATGGAGTAAAAGACAATCCTCATTCTATTTTAGATGTTGCTGATATTGTTTTTGTGAATCCTGTAAACACAGGCTATTCCAGAATTTTGGATGAAGAAGCTGATAGAAAACAATTCTTCGGAGTAAATCAGGATATCGCATATCTGGCAGAGTGGATCAATCTGTTTATGACCAGAGTAAACCGCTGGAGATCGCCAAAATATTTGATTGGCGAAAGTTATGGAACTACCAGAGTTTCAGGTTTGGCTCTAGCGCTGCAAAGTCGACAATGGATGTATATAAATGGAGTGATCTTAGTGTCTCCGACCGAGTTAGGAGTTCATACCTCAGAACGCAGAAGAGACGGACCGCTAGGAGCTTCCCTCCGACTTCCTTACTTCACAGCGGCGGCTTGGTATCACAATAAATTACCAAGTGATCTGCAGTCCAAAGACCTGTTGGAAATTTTACCGCTTGCTGAAGAATATGCTGTTAATGAATTAATGCCTGTTCTCGCCAAAGGTGGCTTTGTGAGCGATGAAGAACGTGAACAAGCAGCGGAAATGATGGCTCGTTATTCAGGAATTTCTAAAAAAGTGATCCTTCAACATAATCTGGATGTACCTCCCTCCTTTTTCTGGAAAGAATTACTTCGTGATGAAGGTCATACCGTAGGTAGATTGGATTCCCGCTACAAAGGATTGGATAAAACCGATGCAGGAAGCAGCCCTGACTTCAATTCTGAACTTACATCCTGGTTGCATTCCTTTACTCCCGCTGTCAATTACTACTTTGCGAATCAGCTGAATTTCAAGACTGACCTGAAATACAATATGTTTGGTCCTGTTGGTCCCTGGGATAGAACCGGAAACAACACCGGCGAAAATTTACGTCAGGCAATGGCACAGAATCCATATTTACACACCATGGTTCAGAGTGGTTATTACGATGGAGCCACCAAATATTTTGATGCCAAATACACGATGTGGCAGATCGACCCAAGTGGCAAAATGAAAGATCGTTTTACCTTTAAAGGCTACCGCAGTGGACACATGATGTACTTACGCGCCGAAGATCTGAAAAATGCCAATGATGATATTCGTAAATTTATAGAAAATTCCTTACCAGCTGCGGGTACTCCAGCTAAATATTGATGAATAACACTTCAAAACCGGTCTGACAGATTGCCTGTCTGACCGAGTTTTTGAATTGGTAGAAGTCAATTTTTTCTAAATTCTGAATAATAAAATGAAAATCACAACTTGGAACTGTAATGGTGCACTTCGTAAAAAGTTCGGAGCTTTAGAAAAGTTACAGACAGATATTTATGTTATTCAAGAGTGTGAAAATCCTGTTTTAACGAAAAATTTAAAGTACCAAGAATGGTCAAATAACCACCTTTGGATAGGCGATAATAAAAACAAAGGTATTGGGATTTTTGCAAGAGCAGAAATCGACCTTGTGCAACTAGATTGGTCTAATACTTACAAAGACCACACTGTTAAGTACTTTCTGCCTTGTCGTGTTAATGATCAATTCAACTTAATAAACGTTTGGGCTCACAGAAATAACTCACCCAACTTCGGTTACATAGGACAACTATGGAAATACCTTCAAACTAACAGAGATAAATTTAACAATCTAATTCTTACAGGCGATCTCAATAGTAATACTATCTGGGATCAATGGGATAGATGGTGGAATCATTCTGATATTGTTCGAGAGCTTAGTGAACTTGGCATTCAAAGTTTATATCACCAGTTCTTTGACGAAGAGCAAGGTCAAGAGTCTCAACCAACTTTCTACTTGCAAAGAAAATTAGAGAAACCATATCATATAGATTATGCTTTTGCAAGTGAGCCCATAGCTGAACGATTAGTCAAAATAGAAATTGGAAGTGTTTCTGAATGGCTTGAAATAAGTGATCATCTACCTTTAACTTTCGAATTATCTTAAACGATTGAATACTTAGGAACTCTCTTAATAATGCCCAAGTTGTAGTTTAAAGACATTTCTTGTTTATTTATTCTGTTCTTCTAATTCATTGAATAGATGAACTGCTTTTTTATAAGACCTATTTAAATAAACTTCCCTGAGTTTTAAACTCTGAATAAAAACCGGATCAACCTATGCCAGCAAAAACAGACACCAGCCATCACGATGAACGCATAGCAAAGATGACCTTCGCTTCGGTGTATCCGCACTATGTAACCAAAGTAGAAAAGAAGGGAAAGACAAAAGAAGAACTTCATCAGGTTATTGAGTGGCTTACTGGTTATGACGAACAGAAAATTCAGGAGTTGATCGACTCTAAAGTAAACTTCGAGGATTTCTTTAAAGGCGCTACATTAAATCCCAATACACATCTTATCACCGGAGTGATTTGTGGCTACAGAGTTGAAGAGATCGCCAATAAAACCACACGTGAATGTCGCTATCTGGACAAACTTATTGATGAACTTGCCAGAGGAAAAAAGATGGAGAATATTTTAAGGAGTGAGAATTAGGAATAAGGGAATTAGGAATGATTCAATGAAGAATTAAGAATTTTTCAATTGGGGTGGTAAATTATTTTATAAGAGCGTTGTCCGTGTAGATGTCAGATAGTTCGTTTTCAGTTTAGTAGTGATAGTTCTGGAAAAATTTGCCCTTAGTATTTAAGACGGACAAGTGAACCTGATCCGGATGCGTCTGTAAAGCAGGAATAATCCTTTCTGGTGAGTAGTATAGTAACTTTCTCAGAATGAGCGAAGACCTTTAGGATTATTCAGCGTAGGATCAGTGAGCCCGTCTTAAATACTTCGGCTTGATCTTTTGTCCCGTTCGAACGGGATATCAAGACAAAAGTAGGTAGCAATTCCAGTTCAAACGTTAGTTGGAGGAATTGGTGAATTGGGAATATAAAATCGCAACAAATTCTCTGAGGCTCAGTACTACTTCGCGTCTATCAATTAACTTATCTTTCTGTGGAATTAGAACTCATCAAAAAAAACAAAGTATTCATTACACTTTTCTCAGCATTATTGGTCTTTGGTCATTTGTTAGTTGAACACTTCCACGGAGGTGTAGTTACTCATTTTATTTTGCAAGATGACAGCCTGCCCGGAATCTCAAACTGGTGGGGTCTACTTACTTTTCCTTTGGCTACCTGGGTTGTTCTGCTTAGAATTGAAAAAAGAAATAATGCTTCACAAAAGGAACGCAACAAGAATGTTTTATATCGCTTAGTAAGCGCAATCATATTCGGAATTGTAGTGTCATATCTGTTTTCAATTGAATCTACCGGTCTTGATTATTTGATGCTGAGCTTATTCGCTTTATCTCTTTTTATTCCTCTTTATTTCGGTGAGTATCTTCTTGGTTTCACCATTGGAACCATGTTTGTGTTTGGCGCAAATATCCCGATTATAGGCGGTATAGTGCTTATTTCTCTTCTTTTTCTACTTTACAATATTCCAAGATTTGTTTTTAGGTTTGTGAGATATAAGCTTAATTAAATCGTTTAAAGAATCATCTTGTATATAAAACTGGGTAGTCATCTTGCAACGGATGTTCAAAATCTTAATTTATCCTTTCCTTATTTAACTTTTAGTCATGGCTAAATATTTTTATATTCACATAAAAATAAACCAGTATCATGACTACCAGAAAAATACAATCCGCTTGTGCAGTGTTGCTTTTGGTTGCCGCTATCTACTCTTGCGATAGTTTGATTCCCGAAGCGCCTGCAGAAAGTGACTTACTTGATGGCCCAACCGAAGGGCTTTCCACCTCCGAACAATCCAGATTTCTTAAGGGCGATATCGCTTTTAATGATGAAGTTTTTACACCCGAATCAGGTCTTGGTCCTGTTTTTGTAGCCAATTCTTGTGGAAGCTGTCATGCCGGAGACGGAAAAGGACATCCTTTTACCACATTAACCCGGTTCGGGCAGACACAACCAAACACAGCTCCTGATGTCAGTATCGGCGGGCCTCAACTCCAGAACAGAGCAATTCCGGGATTCGAGCCGGAAACACTTCCAAGCGGTGTTCCATCTATGGATTTTACACCTCCGGCTGTTACAGGACTGGGTTTTCTTGAAGCGTTAACTGATCAACAAATTCTGGATAATGCCGATCCTAATGATTCAGACGGAGATGGAATTTCCGGTGTTCCGAATTACATCAATCCTCCATCCTATTTTATTCCAAAACCATTTCATCAACCCGTTGGTGGACAATATATTGGTCGTTTTGGCAAAAAAGCAGCCGCTATTGATCTTCTTCATCAAACAGTAGGTGCATATAATCAGGATATGGGAGTAACTTCTACTTTCAACCCCATTGATCCGCATACAGGATTATCGACAGATCCTGAAGTTAGTGATCAAACCATCCGCGATGTAGTATTCTATCTTCAAACACTCAAAGCTCCAATCCAAAGAGACGCGGACGATCCCGAAGTCATCAGAGGTAAAGAAGTTTTTATGAGCATCAATTGCTCTTCCTGTCATGTTCCTTCATTCACTACTCCTCAATCTGATATTGACGCTCTTTCCAATAAAACGATTTTTCCATACTCTGATCTGCTACTTCACGATATCGGTCCCGGACTGGATGATGGTGCTACCGAAGGTTCAGCAGAAACTTTTGAATGGAGAACTCCACCACTTTGGGGATTGGGTTTAGCGCCGGAATCACAAGGTGGAGAATTCTTTCTGATGCATGATGGACGAGCTAAAAGTATTCAGGAAGCTATTGAACTTCATGGTGGAGAAGCTCAGCAAAGCAGAGATGAGTTTGTTGCGCTAAGTGATGCTGACAAACAAGCACTTCTCAAATTCCTGAGGTCGCTGTAATGAACAGAGAAGAATTTATAAAAGTATGCGGATTAAGTTGCGCAGGATTGATCTCAACTTCACTGTTTCTGCAGGGATGTGCGGGTACTCAATATTTGAATGCAGATATCAATGGTAATTTTATGGAGATTCCATTGAGTGCTTTCTCAACAGAAAACGATTCAGGCTCAAGAGATTATCTGGTAGTTGAAAACAGTAAACTCAGTTATCCGATTGCTGTTTACCGTCATGATTCCGAAACCTACACTGCCCTTTTGATGCGATGTACACATCAGGGTACGGAACTCAGAGTTTTTGGAGATCGTCTGGAATGCCCGGCTCACGGTAGTGAATTCACAAATAACGGTTCTGTTCAAAGCGGTCCCGCAGATGAGGAACTCAGAACTTTTCCTGTCCTTATTGAATCAGAAATTTTAAAGATCGATCTACGATGAAAAAGTTAATTATCACATTATTTATTGGATTCCTTTCTCAGCAACTTATTGCCCAGGTTGATCAATCTTTGTTGAAAGATGATCGATCAGATTCACTGGAAAATGCAATGAACATGGATGCATTAAGCAATCGTGTTTATGCTACATCAAGTTCTCCCGTCTCCATTGGTGGTTATCTGGAAGCAGATTACAAATACATCGGCGAAGACGGTCTCACAGATGGACATTCATTCCGGATTCCCAGAGTAACGCTGTTTATCACCTCTTCAATCAGTTCCAGAATCAAGTTCATGAGTGAGTTTGAGTTTGAAGAAGGTGGTGAAGAGATCGCCATTGAATTTGCTGCCATGGATGTAAACTTTCATCCTCTGCTGAACTTAAGAGGCGGAGTTGTTGTGAATCCGATTGGAGCATTTAATCAAAATCATGACGGACCAAAATGGGAATTTGTAGATCGACCTATTGCAATGACACAAATGCTACCTGCAACATGGAGCAACGTAGGTTTTGGGCTTTATGGAAAAATGTACCAACAGGATTGGGCTTTTGGTTATGAAGCCTATCTAACCAACGGCTTTGATAATTCTATAACCACTAATACTGAAAACAGAACTTTTTTACCGGCATCAAAAAATAATAAGGAGCGTTTTGAAGAATCCAGTAATGGAGAACCTTTGTTTACCGGAAAGATTGCAGTACGCAATCAAAATATCGGTGAGTTGGGATTGTCATATATGGGCGGGATTTATAACACTTATGAAGATGATGGATTGATTCTTGATGAGCCGAGAAGACTGGATGTCTTTGCTGTAGATTTTAATACAGAATTACCGTTTTCTGAAACTTACATAGTTGGCGAATGGGCTTGGGTTTTCGTCGATGTTCCAAATACATTCACTCAGCAATACGGAGAAAAACAAAGCGGTGGCTTTCTGGATATTGTTCAGCCTGTAATTGATAAATCCATGTTTGGTTTTGATGATGCCGTTTTCAATGTAGCTCTTAGACTGGAATCAGTTGACTGGAATGTTGGCACTTTTAACGAAACCGGCGGAAATATCGGAGATGAGATTTGGGCTGTAGTTCCGGGAATCAGCTTCCGTCCAACTTATCAAACCGTATTCAGACTAAACTATCGCTATCAGGAGCAAACAGATATTCTTGGAAATGCCCCTGCAAAAACCAGCGGTATTGAAATAGGCTTTGCTACTTATTATTAGAAATTTATTTCTTCAGTTTAATTAAATGGTCATCTCACGGTGAATGCCGGGATCTGGATTTATTTAAAGATTAAATTCTTGATCACAATCCAGATTCCTGCCTGCGCAGGAATGACTTTGGAGCTGATACAATTAGAGATAAACCTTAAAAACCCATCAGACGGGTTATCCGTCAGATGGACTGGACATTCCGATGTTTTTTTTAGACTTAAACGTCGCTATTGTATACATATATTTTAATCAGCTTTAAACCAGCAGATCCTTCAGGTTCTGCGGGATTCCAAGTAGGTCATCCTGCATATACTATTTAATCCGATTTGATTAAAAAATAAAGTCATCCTGAGGACACTTCCGAAGGATCTGCACATCTATTTCCTATACCAACTTGAACTTTGCAGACTCTTCGCTATCGCTCTGAGTGACTTTTTTCTTTTTCTTGTCTATCATGACTACCATTAATCATGCAAATTGTAAAATTATCAGAACAGAACGCAGAAGCACTCGCTCATCTCTTTGTTGAGTTATGGCCGGAGTGTACTTTTGAAGCTGAGTTTGAATACTGTAAACAGGTTCTAGAAAAAGAAGATCAGACAGCTTTCTTAGTGAAAGAAAAAAACGAATACATTGCTTTTGCATACCTCTCACTTCGAAATGATTTTGTAGAAGGAGCAACCTCTTACCCCATTGCTTATCTGGAAGGCATTTACGTAAAAGAATCCTACCGAAAAACCGGAATTGCATCAAAGCTGATTCAACAAGCAGAACAATGGGCTAAAGAAAACGGAAGTTCTCAACTCGCCTCAGATGTTGAAATAGATAACGAGCAAAGTATTCGCTTCCATAACAAGTCAGGCTTTCAGGAAGAAAACAGAATTGTTTGTTTCATCAAAGATCTCAAATCCCATTAAACCTCCTCAAGCTCTGCATTTTCTTTCATCACACGTTCTTGTACATCAAACGGAACCTGAGCATAGTGAGAAAAATGCCTTTGATAAGTAGCGCTGCCTTGAGTCATTGATTTTAAGCTCGTGGAATAATGATCCAATTCTTCAAGTGGTACATGTGCTTTTATTTTTTGCAACGCTCCTTCAGCATCCATTCCCTGAACTTGTCCGCGGCGAGTTCCCAGATCACTTAGCACTTCCCCCATATAATTCTGAGGCACGATCACTTCAATTTCATAGATCGGCTCCAAAAGTTTTGGATTGGCTTTCAAAAATCCATCCCGGAAAGCCATTCTTGCAGCTGTTTTAAATGCAGCTTCGTTAGAATCCACAGAGTGCATAGAACCGTCAAATACAGAAACTCTGATATCTCGGGCACAGCATCCGCTCATAGGACCGTTTTGCATTTTTTCCATCACTCCTTTCAGGATTGCAGGCATAAACCGATTATCGATCACACCGCCAACTATACAATTATTGAACACCAGTTTACCTCCCCACGGAAGATCATGTACATCAGTATTCCTTACTTTCATATCGGGCGGATCAGCCATTCCTTCTTGATAAGGTTCGATCAGCAATTCAACTTCGGCATATTGTCCTGCACCACCGGATTGCTTTTTATGCTTGTATTTCGACCTTACCTGTGTTGTTATGGATTCCCTGTAAGGAATTTTTGGGGTTATAAACTCAACATCCAACTTGAAACGATTTCTGAGTTGGTGCTCAATCACTCCCAGATGTTCTTCACCCTGTGCATGAATAATGATCTGACGTAATTCCTGGCTATGTTCAATTTTTATGGAAGGATCTTCCCTATGAATTGGATGAAGTGCGTTTCCAAGTTTGTCTTCATCTCCTTCATTGGTCAGCTTTACCGCCGTTCGAATCGTTGTAGGTGGAAACTCAATTTCTTCCAGAACTACATTATTTCCTTTTTCTGAAAGAGTGTGGTTTACATCCCCATCCTTCAACTTTACAACTGCACCAATATCTCCGGTTCTAATCTCATTTATACTGATGCGTTTGTGTCCTTCTGTGAGATAAAGACTTCCAAGTCTTAGTGAATTAGAAGTTGAGTTATTCATCAGATCCATTCCCGCAATGGAAGAACCACTGTATTGTTTAAAATAGATCAGATCCCCAACATGTGATTCCGAATATGTCTTGAATAAAAACAGAACGGGTTTTCCGTCGGGATCCAGTTCAAAGTCATCTCCATTTTGTGTTTTGGGAGCATTTCCTTCCAAAGGATTCGGAGCGATGTCATCCAGAAAACCCATTACCCGACCGGTACCCATATTCTTTGCTGCGCAAACGCAAAACAACGGATGAATCTGTCCTTTTACCAATGAAAGATGTAATCCTTCCTCCATTTGTTCTTCATCCAGTTCCCCATGTTCGAAGTAAATTTCCATTAAGGACTCGTCATTTTCTGCGATGATCTCAATCAATTCCTGATGCAGTTTCTCTGCCTTATCTTTTAATGAATCAGGGATAGGTAATTTATCCGGTTTTCCTCCTCCTTCCGGAAATTCGTACATCGTCATTCTGAGCACATCCACAATTGCGTGAAAGTCACTTCCTTCACTGTACGGAAATTGTACAACCGTTACTTCCCTCCCAAAATGTTCTTTTGCTTCCTGAACGGTTTGCCAAAAATCAGAACGTTCATTATCCAGTTTATTGACTACAAAAATCGATGAGACTTCATATTTACGAGCATATTTCCATAATGAATCCGTTCCTACCTCCACTCCGTTTTCAGCATTTAATGTAAAAATGGCTGTATCGGCTACTCTCAACGGACCAACTACTTCACCAACGTAATCTGAAGTTCCCGGTGTGTCGATCAGATTGATCTTGTGCCCTCTCCAATCCAGATTCATAAACGATGAATAAATGGATTTTTCTTTCTCTTTCTCCAATTCGTGATAATCGGAGACTGTATTTCCTTCTTCTATAGTTCCTCTTCTGTTAATAGCTCCGGCTTCAAACAACATAGTTTCAGCCAATGTTGTTTTACCGGAGCCGGAATGGCCCAACAACACAACATTTCGAATTCTGGCAGGATCGTATACTTTCATGGTGAACTCCTTGGATTGCTAAGATTTTTGTTTTCTCTTGATGAAAACTTTAAGCGCTTCCTTTTTTTACGCTATATTTGACAATAATTTTAAGAACGTTCGCACTAGTACGGCGAATAGCTAATTTAAACGGCTACGGGAAATAAGCAAGATGAAAAAAATTCTTCTCATACAAACAGGTGGAACCATTGCAATGAGCGCGAAAGGCGAAGGTGTGGAACTGGATCCAGAAGCCTGGTCGGATTTGCTTATCAAACAGATCCCTGAATTAGAAGAACTTGCTGAAATTACTACGTATCCACTTTTTTTTGAGGACAGCTCTGATCTGAATGCAGAGCATTGGGTAAATCTTGCTCAATGCATAGATGTTAATTACGAAAAATATGACGGCTTCGTGATCCTGCACGGAACAGATACGATGGCTTATACGGCATCCGCACTGTCATATTCGCTACAAAATTTAGCCAAACCCGTGATCTTTACCGGAAGTCAGGTTCCAATGAGTAGCGTGCGAAGTGATGCCCGACGAAATCTTATCAATTCCATCGAAATGGCGACTACTGAATTGCAGGAAGTCGGTATTTGCTTCAATGATCATGTGTACAGAGGAAATCGTGCGACTAAACTGAGTATAGGTGATTTTGATGCATTTGGTTCTCCGAACTTAGATCCCATTGCTGAAATTGGTTTAGACATTGAACTGCATGTTCCGCCTAAAAAACTGATTCCTGCTTTCGAGAATAACGCTGCTTTTTCAAATGAGATATTTGTTCTCACCGTCCACCCTTCACTCAGTATGAATATTCTCGATTGTTTAGATCTCACCAAATTGAAAGCGATCATTGTCCGAACTTTTGGTAGCGGTAATTTTCCAATGAAAGGAGAATACAATATGATTCCATTTTTTGAAAAGTGCAGAGACCACGGGGTAATTGTAGCCATTGTTTCTCAGGCTGATTATGATGCTGTGAATTTGACCAAATATCCTGCCGGCCGAGCAGCGTTGAATGTTGGCGCTGTTTCCGGTGGCGATATGACTATGGAGGCTGCTCTTACAAAATTAATGTTTCTTATGGCACGATCAGATTCAAAAGAATACATTGAATCGCAATTTCAAATACCGATGGCCGGTGAGCTTACTGTTGATAAATAGATTTATTTGCCTTGTCATTTCGACCAACGGGAGAAATCTTAAAATTTTACTCAAAGCGAATACTTAGATTTCTCACATTCGTTCGAAATGACAGTTTTTTCCATTACTTTTGTCTCATAATAAAATATAAAGATGAGCCTTACATACACGAATTACCTAAAAATAAACGAACTGTTGGAACTTCAACAGCTCAAATCAGATCCTAAAGAACATGATGAAACGCTGTTCATTATTATCCATCAAACCTATGAATTGTGGTTCAAGCAGATCATTCATGAATTTGGAAAACTGAACAAAGAACTTTCAGCGGGAAATACATGGATTTCCATCAAAACGATGAGACGAATCCTGACCATCATGAAAACACTTGTTTCTCAGGTTGATATTCTGGAAACCATGACACCACTGGAATTCAACAGCTTCAGAAAGTTTTTAGGAGAGTCCAGCGGATTTCAGTCTCTGCAATTTCGTGAAATTGAGATCTTATGCGGATTGAGATTTCCATTGATGAAAGAAGCTCATAAAGATGATCCTAAACACATCGAAATCCTGGAACAGAAAATGAAAGAGCCTACAATTTGGGAAAGTTTTTGTGCTTATCTGAAGAAAAAAGGGTATTCGGTTTCATCACCCAGAGAAAATGAACGAGGGCTTGTTTTCAATACTTCTGAAGAGAACCAAAAAGAGCTGATCAAAATGATGAACGAACATCAGGAAGCAGCTTTAGTAAGTGAATTATTGGTAGATTTTGATGAAGGTTTGCAGGAATGGAGATACCGTCACGTTAAAATGGTACAGCGAACCATCGGTACTAAAAAAGGAACAGGGGGATCAGAAGGAGTTGCTTACCTTCAGCGCACATTAAACCAGACTATCTTCCCGGATCTTTGGGAAATCAGATCTTCTTTTTAGAATTTTAAATGCCACAAAATCACCAAGACACTAAATTATAACACATACTTTTTGGTTAACTATTAAAATTATAAATGCTACAATCCCTCAATCTTTTTGTGGTTTTGTGTTTTAGTGGCTAACATCTTCTTATGAAAAACATCGACGAATTAGCACAACAACTCACCCCTCATTACTCACATTTCAGAGTTTCTGAACGACTTCTCTTTACCGGACATTCTCATCAGGCCTGGCCGGATGTAGCGCTGGAAGGACAGAAAGAGTATTTCATGGACACCGCAGAGCTGGTGGACAAAAAGTGGGAAAAAGCTGCTGAAAAGACTGAGATTCTAAGAAATTACCTGCGCGGATTCTATGACGACCCCGATGGATTCTACTGCCGGGAAGAAAGTACACACGTTCTTTTTGTAAGCTGGATGAGTGGACTTGATCTGAAGAATAAACCCAAGATCATTTCAACTGATGGAGAATTTCACTCACTGTTTCGTCAACTTCATCGGCTGGAAGAAGAAGGTTTGGAAGTAACTTATGTAGAAACCGATCCCGATGAAAGTTTTGCAGAACGTATTATATCAGAAATTGACGATAGAACTTCTGCAATAATGCTGTCACGAGTTTATTTCGAATCCAGTCTGATCAATCACCATCTCACAGAGATTGCACAAGCAGCAAGAAAGCACGGCGTTCCTGTTTTAATTGATGACTATCACGGAACTAATGTCGCACCTCTATCAATCAGAGAGGCTGATCTGGAAGATTGTTTTATTCTGATCGGCGGTTACAAATATCTGCAATGGGGCGAAGCCAATTGTTTCCTGAGATTCCCAAAAGATTGCGATATGCGTCCGGCAATAACGGGTTGGTTCGCTTCCTTCAGTACATTGGAAAAGCCCCGTGACGACTCCCCTACTCACTATGATCATTCCGATCAACGTTTTGCAAGTGGAACTTATGATCCTTCCTCTCAATACCGTGCTGCTAAAGTGGTCGAGTTTTTTGGAGAACAAGGACTCACTAAAGAAATCCTGAGAGACCAATATGTGCAAAAAGTAGAACTACTTAAAAAGCATTTTCTCGACAAAGATTTTGATCCATCTGTAATTCGACTTTCTCATGAGAAAGCGATTGCTGAACATAATGGAGGCTTCCTATCTCTTACTTCACCAAAAGCCAGAGAAATAAGAGCGGAATTATTAGCTCGTGATATTTTCACCGATGCCAGAGATCAGATCCTTCGATTTGGCCCTGCTCCTTATACTACTACAACTCAGATTAACGAAGTGATGCTTGCTCTAAAAGAAGTAATAAATGCCCTTTAGCTACAAAGTAATTTCGACTTTTTTTGTAGTCATTAGTACCTCATTTACTGTATTTGCTCAAACTGAGTACTCGATCTCCGGCACTGTAAAAAGTCAGGTTGGTCTTGATCCAATTGCAGGAGCTCAAATCTTCCTGAATGGTTCAACTATCGGAACGCTTTCTGATGGAGACGGCCATTTTACTTTATCAGGTATACCCGAGGGAGCTCATGATCTGATTGTTCAAAGCCTTGGTTTCGAAAGTGTTACTTCTTTAATTCGAACGGATCATTTGGAGGATGGATACTCTTTTATAATGAAAGAGAAAGTGTACAATCTGGATGAAATTACTGTTAAACCAAACAGTCAGGACTGGAAATACAACTTTGAGCAATTTCGAAAGATGTTTATAGGTGTAGGTCCCTTTTCGAAGAACACTAAAATCAAAAATAAAGAAGTCGTGAATTTTGATTTTGATCTGGATAACAGGACTCTGAACGCCTTTGCTTATGAAACGATTGAAGTAGAAAACAAAGACCTAGGCTACCGGATCTTTTTTTTCTTAGAAAGTTTTGAGATCGACTATAAATCAGGAAGATTCTTTTTCTACGGTCAGACTTTTTTTGAAGAGATGAGTTCGCGCAGGAAAAAAACCCGGAATAAATGGAAAGAAAATCGAGAGAAAGCTTATTTAGGATCTTTTGCACATTTCACTAAATCTTTAATTGACCAAAAAATTGTTGAAAATGGCTTTGTTGTAAAAGCAGAAAAAAGAGATGATGATGCACGGTATTTATATACGGATACCGTCCCACAATCACAGTTTTTCCACCAAGTTGACAGCTCCTATTATGAATATAACTTCGTTAATTTTTTGAATGTTACCTATGAAAATGAATACGAAGACATTACTTATTTGTATTCGATAGCAAAACCCTTTGACAGCAATCCGCGACTTTTGTCGGATTACCAAAACTCTTCCATAACGCTGATCTCTGATTCAGTTCTGGTAGATAGATCCGGATTTATTCTCGACCCCACTTCAATTCTTTTTGATGGATACTGGGCATTTGAAAAGCTTTCTGATATGCTTCCACTTACTTATGAAATACCCGCAGATTTAGCAGAATAAGTGCGGAGGTTTATTTTCAGGGAAAAATCTCGAAAGACTAGCACCAAATTTCAGACAAATAATACATTCCAGTATTTAAGTTGACCTTTCCGGTTAAAATTTAGAATCAGAAAAGTCTTGCCGGAAATGTCTTATGGTTAAAATTTCGATAGATTCATTATTGATTTCATAAATAACACCATAATTTTTATGAACAACTATTTCCCGGATTTTCTCATTATTGATTTCTTCTAAGATTTTACCGGCTTGTGGATTGGCTTTCAACCTTTCAACTTTTTCCTCGAACTGATCAATGAGATTTAGGGCAGCATCCGGATTGTCATTAGAAATATAATCAATAATCTCTCTGATTCTGTTTCCGGCAGTAGGAGACCAAATAATTTTCATGACGAGAAATCAGATCGTAACTTGCTAAAAAATTCCTCCTGTTCAACCCCTTCTCTATTGTTTAATTCTTTGCGAGCAGTTGATAGCTCCTCCAGTAACTGAATCTTATCCAGCATTTTTTGGTAGTCTTCTACATCAATTAACACAGCAGAACTCTTTCCATGCTGAGTAAGAATAAGCGGTCGCCGTTCAGACTTAACCCTCTCTATAAAAGATGCAGCATTGGCTCTGAAATCTGATAGTGATCGAATATCTTGGTCTAATTGAATATGAGACATTGAAAGTGCGTTTAAGTTTTGCCTTGTATAATGTACTGAATTAAATACAAAATATTGTATCAAATTATGAAATTGAAATTTCAAATAAGAAGCACCAAATTTCAGACAAATAACAAATTACAGGGCTTAATTAACCCTCCATCCCAAGCTCCTGCTTGGGATGGTAACTTGGAGCTCCTGCTCCAAATATGTCTTCTAAACTAATTTGTAAGGAATTAGAACTGAACTTGTCTTACCAACTATGGCAAGGAGCAATTTTAAATTTTACGAATCTGAATATCCCTATTTTCTGACTTGTTCAGTTGTGGATGGAATAGATCTGTTTTCAGATCCTCGGATTTGCGAAATAATCCTTAAAGCATTCATGCACCTCCAATCCAAATTAAACGTCAAAATATATGGATTTGTAATAATGCATAATCACCTTCACTTAGTTGCAGAAAGCATCAACCTCTCAGAAGACATACGAAAATTTAAATCCTTTACAGCTCGTGAAATTGTTCGGTATCTGGAATCAGCTAATCGAATTGTTTTTCTAAAGAGGCTAAAACGAGGAAAGAGAAACCATAAAATAGAAAGTACCTATCAGATTTGGGAAGAAGGTTCGTATCCGAAACAAGTAAACTCGTTCAAGAAAATGGAAAGCTTTATCGATTATATTCATTTTAACCCGGTTAAAGCAGGTTTTGTTAATCTTCCGGAGCATTGGAGATACTCGTCTGCTTTAAATTATTTGGGAAAGGATGGGTTTATTCCGATTACTTTGTTTACAGGTTGAGGCTATTCGGAGCAGGAGCTCCGTCTTGTTCTCCCAAGCAGGAGCTTGGGAAAGAGGTTAAATAAGCTAAATAAAAAAGCGCGTCGGGCAGTTACCCTCCACCGCTACCGGGTGGTCGATTTTACGACTCTGTTTTGTCACCGATATTATTTATTTACTTGCGCGCCATTTATTTACTTCTATTTTAATATAACATCTATTTATAAATCCCAAAAGACAAGCATCAAATTTCAGACAAATAACAAACCTTAATTAAATACTTTATCGTAATAGGTTTTGAATTTACTAGTATCAATTTGAACCGATTTTTCTAATTCGAATTCAGTACCGTTCCAAAAGCTCACGTAAACAGAATCCGATCGATGCCATTCTTCTGTTTCATCATCTTCCCAGCGTTCTGTTCTCCAATTTACAAGATCGAACTTTCCGTCTTCGTTTATATCTAATAACCAGCCGTCAACTTCATACACCCAAGTGCCATCTCCACCACTATCAGCTATCAATTGTTTGGTTGTAAAATTATCATCGATGTGATCAAAAACAAGCAAAGAGATTTTTTCGGGACTGTATGTTGATAGATGACGGATTAGAAAACCAGAATAGTTATCATCAATATTTATTTTGCCAATCAAATAAGCTTTATTTTCAACTGATAGATAGTTTGAAATTAAAGCGTTCCATTCACTATCGATTAATTTCCCTTCGAATTCTATAATTTTACTTGAAGTGTAATCATCATTCCATTCTTCAAAATAAAAGACATGCAAAGTATCAGAGCTAATTACTTCTGTATTCTCTTCTAAATAATCAAAAAGCTCTTGAGCCTGAGAAACTGCTAAATTTTGAACAAATAAAGCGAGTACTACTGTTATGAAAATTTTCATTTTAAATTTTATTGAAGCATTAATTGATTTAGAAAAACGAATCTAATTTGTAATGCTTAAAATAAACAAAATCAGCTAAGAAGCACTTTATAAATAGAACTGATTCAAACTTTTTTTGTAAGGAATTCTTTTTAACCCGTCTTACTAAGAAACAAGGTTTAGTAAATCTCAATTTTCAAACTACAAATTCCAGACAAATGAAAAATTACAATCTAGAAGAACGTACTTTGGTCTTTGCAAAAGCAACGAGAGTCTTCGTTAAAAAACTTCTGCGTTGTACTTCTAACTTCGAAGATGGTAAACAGTTGATCAGGTCTTCGGGTTCTATCGGAGCGAATTATATAGAAGCCAATGAAGCTTTGAGAAAGAAAAACTTCAAAATGAGAATGAAGATCTCCAGAAAAGAAGCTAAAGAGACATGCTACTGGCTAAAACTAGTAGATACCGGTACTCATCAACATCTTGAAAAAGAACGATCAAATTTGCTGGATGAAGCAACGCAATTATTGAAAATAATGTCTTCAATAATTCTGAAAGCTGCTTAATTTGGAATTTGAAGTTTGAAAATTGTGATTTAAAAAATTTAGAAATAAATTTTTTTCTTACATATATCGAACATATATTCTTTCGCAGAAGATGATGACACGATATGACACCCTGCCTTGTTAACTTTGCAGTAAATAAATTCAAAAATAAATGTAATCATGGCTGACTCAAAAGAAAGATCTAAAGCATTAGATATTGCCGTCGGGCAAATTGAAAAACAACACGGGAAAGGAACCATCATGAAGTTGGGCGGAGACGCCGTTCAGGATGTGGACGTTATTTCGACCGGTTCCATTATGGTAGATTATGCATTGGGCGTACAAGGTGTACCAAGAGGTAGAGTAACGGAAATTTACGGCCCGGAAGCGAGTGGTAAAACTACTTTGGCACTACAGGTAATTGCACAGGCACAAAAAAATGGCGGATACGCTGCTTTTATTGATGCTGAACACGCTTTCGATCCCAGATATGCTAAAGCATTGGGGATAAAAGTCGACGAACTTCTTGTATCACAACCTGACAGTGGTGAACAAGCACTCGAAATTACAGAAACACTGATTCGCTCCGGTGCGCTGGATGTGATCGTTGTTGACTCCGTAGCTGCACTGGTTCCACGAGCGGAACTGGAAGGCGAAATGGGAGATTCTCATATGGGACTTCAGGCTCGTTTGATGTCGCAGGCACTCAGAAAGATCACCGGTATTGTGAGTAAAACACATACTTCCTGCATTTTCATTAACCAGGTTCGTGAAAAGATCGGAGTTATGTTTGGTAATCCTGAAACCACTACTGGTGGTCGCGCACTTAAATTCTATTCTTCTGTTCGTTTGGATATCCGTAGAATTGGAGCTATCAAAAAAGGTGATGAAGTAATCGGTAACCGGACTAAAGTAAAAGTTGCCAAGAACAAAGTGGCTCCACCCTTCAAAGTGGTTGAATTCAATATCATGTATGGAAAAGGGACTTCATTGATCGCTGAGATTCTGGATCTGGCTGTTGAATTCGATGTAATTGAAAAACGTGGTAGCTGGTTCCGCTACGATGGCGAACCTATCGGACAAGGTGCTGACGCCGCAATGCAGTTTCTAGAAGAAGACCCCAAGCTTTGTGAAAGCATTGAGAAACTGGTACGTGCTAAACTTCGTGGTGAAGAACTGGATGAACCAATTCCTGATGCATCCAAAGAGAAGGAAAAAGAGCCTGAAAAAGCTGAAGCCTGATCTGACTGACAACATTCAAAAGCTCTGTTCTTAAACAACAGAGCTTTTTGTTTTTAATGATATGAGTTATTCCAATAAGAAATATTCGAAGAAAGAACCTGAACTTCCGGTTACTATTCACCGGATTGAAGTTCAGAAAAAAAACTCTTTTCGCTATTCTCTGTATTCGGAAGACGGATTTATATCCGGGGTGTCTGATGCTACTCTCACTAAACAGAACCTCCGTAAGGGAACAGTAATTGATGAACAGCTATATGCTGAGATCCAAAAGGAAGAAGAAAGTTGGTCAATCAGAGAATATTTAATTCGTTTGTTGGGCAGACGAGATCATGCAAGCCATGAATTGCGGTTAAAAGGGATCAAAAAAGGATATGATTCTGAAATTCTGGACCAGATCATTGCTGAACTCGAAGAAAAAAATTATATCAATAATTATGCTTTTGCTAAAAAGTATGTACATGATAAATTCAGATTCAATAATTGGGGTCCAAACAAAATAAAAGCTGAATTATTAAAAAAGAAGATCGGAAAAAACACCATTGCTCAGGTTTTAGAAGAGGAATTCGATCAACAATCAAAGATTGAAATCATAAGCGAGTTGATCGAAAAAAAGAAACCCGCACTTTTACGAACAGATCCCGACAAAAGAAGAAAAAAAATATTCGATTATTTATTTAGAAAAGGATATAAATCTCAAATTATACTCAATCAAATAGAGCAGTTGCTGGAACGCATTGAAAAATAATCCCACTTCATGTTTTTATTTTAACAGGAGTAATTTTTTAGTCAAAACTAAATCTGAACCGGATAACTGATAATAGTATACACCACTAGCAAAATTAGCAGCGTTCCAAACTACTGAATGAGTTCCTGCCGGTTTTCTAGAATTCACCAATACCGCCACTTGTTGTCCAATTGAATTAAAAATAGTGAGTTTAATTTCTTTCGGGTCAGAAAGAGTATATGAAATTGTAGTAGTTGGATTAAAAGGATTGGGATAGTTTTGATTAAGAATAGCTTCTTTAGGTAAAGAAGTTTCATCTTCAATTCCTACACTTGTTATAACATACACCGGATCGTATGTTTGAGTATAGTATCTACTACTTTTGATGACAGAACCGATTGGAGTATTCCCTGTGCTATCATTATTTACTGATTTATCTACAGTTACTATATAGTAAAAATACTTTGTTCCCGGTTCCGGTGCTTCTGAAAAGAATTTATCAGGATTGATATTTCTATTATCAACATTATCATTGATCTGTCTTTCATCCGGGTCTGCTTTATACAACAGTGTATACTCGTTATCATATTCTCCCTGGGTACGATAAATTTCAAATCCGTTTATCTCGCTTTCATCCAGATTGTATTCCCATTTCAAATCAACACCAACAGAAGCCATATCTACATTAAAATTTGACACAGGCTGAGGTCCTTTATAAATACTATAATCTGAACTAAAATTACTGATTGCTCTATCAAATGTTTGAAAAAGAGAATCTCTTCCCTGAAACACTACTTTGTTCTTAGCTTCTGCGCTAATTTCTCCATTTTTGAATTTCTTACCGGTTTCAAATGCTTCTTTTTTAGATATACCTGATGAAGCTTCCGCAATTACTATTTTAATACTATCACCCGGAGCTAGATTATAAGGACCATACCCATTTGTATATGAAAAACCACCTAAATTATTCCCTAATGCAGGATCACCAGTAGGATTGGTAAAGCCTTCATACCCGGTTGGCTCAACTCTGTATGCATGCCTTGGGTTTGTTCTCCCTTGTAACATTAAATCATACTCTGCCGTCATTCTAACTTCATTATAAGCACTATTATTTCCAAGTAATATATCATCCGAATGAATCTCATTCATTGTGAACGGCTGATTCGGATCATCTTCAGAATTATTAGCAGATACATCAGCATGCAAAGTTACCGTACCTCCAAAATGGTACGCTGCTAATCTTCCCGTAGTATCATCTTCCGATATGTATCCTCCATTAGTATTGGGCTCTATAATAGGCGCTCCCAGATTATCATATTCAAAGAAATGAGCGTATTTTCCATGCCATGTATAATGTGCTCTGAATTTATTTTCTTCTGAAGGAAACTGACCGTCGCCTCTTCTATCGATCATGGTATTTTGCCCCCACCCCGTAGCATTACCTATTGTATACCTTGATTCCTTTACATGCGCCAAATCACTGATAAAAAATGGTATAAACCCTTCTATTTCTTGATCAGGCAACTCAATAAAATCATCACCATCGATATTACCGGTATTAGTAAATACATACTCAATAATATGATAGTTATCATGATACTCTTGACTGAATTGCTTTATGGTTCTTTTTACCGTTACACCAATCAGAGTATTAGTAACAGTAACAATCTCCCTGTCCGCTTTTAAATTCGGATCTATTTCATCGATTTCAACAGTATTCTTTTCTGAAATTCTTCCGTCAACACTCACGTAAGGTCTTTCAAACCGACTTCTGGTTTTAATACTGACAGGAAAAAACTCTCCCGCTCCATCAACTCTGGGTCCCACATGGACTACTCTTTTTTCATAAAGAACACCAGAACTGTCTGTATAATTTTCTACCCCTAGCCATAACCCTTTAAAAACTTGTGCATCCTGATTTTCATAAATTGCCGGCCACTGCCAACCTCCTTGATGTTCGCTTTTAAATCCCTGTTCAATTTCTGAACCGATATTCGAATAAAAGTTGTGAAATGATCCAACATCCAGCCATTTATATGTAACTTGAGCGTTTGAATTAAAAGGAACTTGAACAAAAAATAAGAATGTTAAAAAACTCAGGAATTTCATTTTATATTTAGGTAGTTTTTTAAATAAGAATTCAAAACAAAGTAATAAAATTTTTGAAAAACATTACCTTAGAGCGAATAGTAAAATTTGCCATTGGCATTGCAGCCATTGCCGTTCTTGGTTGGGTTTTAGTAAAACTGGGGAATCTGGTTCTTTATTTGGTTCTGGCTTTGATTCTGAGTTATGTTTTAGATCCGATCGTAAACTGGTTACAGCGTAATAAAGTCCACAGAACGGTTGCCATTACACTCACACTTTCAGCAGTAATTCTGGTCTTTGTATATGCTTCAACTACGGTTATTCCGAAAGTGGCAGACCAAATGGTTCAGCTGGCTCGTCAACTGGATATCCGGAATATTGAAAGTATTGCCAATCAGGTAGAAACTAAATTAAGTGATGATTACGATTTTATTCCCGAGGGCTTTTTAAGTAACAATCTCACTCAGGTTCTAAATTCTTTATTTGATTTCGATCAATTTTCATCAGTTTTCAGTAATGTCGTCGGAGTGTTTACGGATATATTTTCAGCTATTTTAGTTGTTCCCTTTGCTGCATTCTTTTTTCTGAAAGATGGCTCCAAGATTCGAAGAGATCTTTTGTTGCTGATCCCAAACAAGTATTTCGAAACTTCATTAACACTGATCGATAAGATTGAAAAGAGATTAGGTCTTTATTTCAGAAGTGTTTTATTGCAGAGTTTGCTGGTTGCAGCCAGTTCCTGGGCTACACTTTCTGTTGCAGGATTAGATAATTCCCTTTCCGTTGGCATTGCCGTGGGTTTAGCCAATACTATCCCCTATTTTGGTCCAATTATCGGTTATATACTTTCTATAATTATTTCAATAATAGAAACCGGAGACTTTTCTTTGGTGCTGGTTTGCATGATCGCTATTCTGATCGTGCAAATGCTCGATAATATTGTATTCCAACCTCTTCTCTTTTCCCGCTCTGCTGATATGCACCCCGTAGCAATTTTATTTATCATTTTGATTGGTGCTGAAGTGGCTGGAATTTTGGGGATGTTGGTGGCAATACCATTAGCTACTGTTATCAGAATCACCATTATTCAGATAAGCTGGAGTTTCAATAATTATCAGGTTTTCAATCAGGACCCTGATCTGACCAAAAATCCTTCCGGTTAGCTATTTCTATCCTGATTAGCAGTGAAACTTTGTGTATCTTCCGGCAAGTATTTCTGCAACTTCAAATAAATTACTGTTGAAGAACATTGTTGTATTTGCATCCGGTTCTGGATCAAATTTTCAGTCAATTATTAATGCGGTTTCAAATGGTAAACTGACTGCAAACATTGTTGGATTAATTACCAATAATAAATCTGCTTTTGCACTCGAGAGAGCTCAAAAACACGGAATTCCTACCTTCATAATTTCTCCGGACCAATTCAATAGCGAATCTGATTATTCAAAAACAGTTCTTTCAAAACTTGAAGAGTGGGATGCAGACCTGTTAATTTTGGCAGGCTATTTAAAGAAGATTCCTGTAGAAATCATTCAATCTTTTGACAACAGAATTCTGAATATCCACCCTTCCCTGCTTCCAAAGTACGGAGGCAAAGGATTTTACGGATCCAAAGTTCATGAAGCTGTGATCCGGAATAAAGATTCTCAGTCCGGTTGTACTGTGCATGTAGTAACTGCTGAATATGATGAAGGTCCCGTTATTGGTCAATCAACAGTTCAAGTTGCTGATTCTGATACTGCTGCATCTCTTGCAGAAAAAGTGCTTGAAAGAGAGCATATATTACTTCCTGAGACCATTCAAAAATATCTAACAACATCTAAAAATTAATAAAGTGGCATTAAAACCTCTTTCATCTCTACCAACTACACCGCTTAAAATTAACCGGGCATTACTTTCCGTATCCGATAAAACCAATATTGTTGAACTCGCAACTGCGCTTCATAATAGCGGAGTTACTTTAATTTCTACCGGAGGAACTGCAAAAACTATTTCGGAAGCAGGAATACCGGTAAAAGATGTGTCCGAAATAACAGATTTTAATGAATGTCTAGATGGAAGAGTTAAGACTCTTCATCCTTTGGTTCATGGAGGAATTCTAGCAAGAACAAGCCACGCAAGCGATGTTGAAGAGATTGAGAAACTGGGAATATCTCCTATCGAATTGGTTGTAGTTAATCTCTACCCATTTAAGGAGAAAGTGAAAGAAGATATTACTCCCGCCACAGCTACTGAATTTATTGATATTGGTGGACCAACCATGATAAGAGCAGCAGCTAAGAATTTTGCACACGTAGGAATTCTAAGCTCTCCCGATCAGTACAAAGATTTTATTTGCGAACTTAATGAAGGATACGGAATCTCATTTGAGATGAGAAAGTCTTTAGCGAAAGACGCCTTCAATCATACAGCTGATTATGATTCTGCTATTGCGAACTATTTCAATGATCTGGTGGATGAAGAGCCTGTAAAACAATTTAATGTTTCTGTACCACTTTCACAGGAATTGAGATACGGAGAGAACCCTCATCAAAAAGCAGCTGTATATGGAGAACAGGATTCAATAATTGACTGTTTTCACGGAAAGCAACTCAGCTATAACAATTTTATAGATGTGGACGCAGCTTTGAATATTATTGCCTCATTTAGCAATGACAAATCCACGTGTGCTATTATCAAACATACCATCCCTTGTGGTGTTGGAATTGGAGACAATCTAACCGAGGCCTATAAAAAAGCTTTCAGTACAGATACTGTATCTCCATTTGGAGGAATTATTGTAGTAAACAAAGAACTTGATTTAGAAACTGCTCAAGAAATTGACAAAATTTTCACAGAGATCATTATTGCTCCCGCTTTTTCTGATGAAGCTTTGGAATTGCTGACTCAGAAAAAAAACAGACGATTAATCCGGATCAAAAAACAAGTAAGTGAAGTACAAGCCAAATCTTTCAGGTCAATTTTTGGCGGACTGTTAACCCAAGATGCAGATCTTGAACCTGTAGATCAAAATGATTTCAAAGTTGTAACAGAAAGGAAACCTACGGATGAAGAAATGAATGACCTGCTTTTTGCCTGGAAAGTTGTTCGAAATGTGAAGTCTAATGCCATTGTTTACGCAAAAGAAGGTAGAACATTAGGTATTGGTTCCGGACAAACAAGTCGTGTGGATTCTTCTGAAATAGCCGTTGATAAAGCAAAAAAAGAAGGTTTGGATCTTTCCGGCTCAGCCATTGCTTCCGATGCTTTCTTCCCTTTTTCTGATGGCATTGAAGCAGCAGCAAAGGCCGGTGCTACATCAGTAATACAACCCGGTGGAAGTATTCGAGATGAAGAAGTTATTGCAAAAGCCAACGAATTTGGTATGACGATGATTTTTACCGGAAAAAGGCATTTTAAACATTAAAAATTATATTTCGCATATACACTTTCATTCTCGTATTTTCAAAAAATAACTACCCAGCACTTTTAAACATCTACTATTTTGGCAATGTCTGATAATTACGGAATCCCGTCCCCTGCTTCCTCAAAAAATAAACAGAAAAAGGGGCTTCTAGATTTTCTATATACCGATATCGCAATTGATCTTGGTACTGCTAATACCCTGATTTACGCTCGCGGTGAAGGTATCGTTTTGGATGAGCCAAGTATTGTTGCTCTGAATCAAAATAATATTCCTGTTACTACCGGTCATGAAGCTCGGTTGATGCATGAGAAAACTCACAGAAATATCAGAACCGTTCGACCTTTACGAGATGGTGTAATTGCTGATTTTGAAGTTGCTGAACATATGATCAGAGGTATGATCAAAAAAGTGAAGATGAAATGGTATTCATCAACTCGCCAGATGGTTATTTGTGTTCCTAGTGGTATTACAGAGGTAGAGCGAAGAGCTGTACGGGATAGTGCTGAACACGCCGGGGCTAAAGAAGTTTACTTGGTAGATGAGCCAATGGCAGCTGCAATTGGAATCGGACTAGATGTTCATGAGCCTGTAGGTAGTATGATCGTAGATATCGGTGGTGGAACTACTGAAATTGCAGTTATCGCTCTCTCAGGTATTGTTTACGCACAATCAGTAAGACTTGGTGGTGACGAGCTGAATGATGACATCATTAATTATTTCAGAAGAAACCACAACCTTTTGATCGGTGAAAGAACTGCTGAAAAGATAAAATGCGAAATAGGATCTGCGGCTCCTCTTGATGAAGAACTTGAAATGATAACTAAAGGACGTGATCTTGTAAATGGCGTTCCAAGAACCAGACATATTACTTCCAAGGATGCCAGAGAAGCTATCGCTGAATCTGTTAATACCATAGTTGAGTCTATTACTAAATCGCTGGAGCAGACCCCTCCAGAACTTTCCGCTGATATTCTAGATCGTGGAATTATGTTAACCGGTGGTGGTGCTTTGCTTAAAAACCTCGATAAACTCATCATGGAAACTACTGATCTACCTGTTCATATTGCAGAAGATCCGTTAACAGCAGTAGTAAGAGGTACGGGAGCAATTTTAGAAAATCTTGATTACTATCGTCCTGTTATTTCTTAATTGAATTAATGAATGCAATTTAAAACACTTAAAGTTGGTGAAGCTAAAGATTACATAATCACTGCCATCCTTATTTTACTTTCAGTAACCATTGCAGTTAGTAGAAATCAAGGCGGGATACATAGCTTACGTCAACTTTCAGCAATTACTGTAAGTGTTTTACAATCTCCTCTGGCCAATATTAGGGTTTATCGACAAGCGCTTACTACGAACACCTATTTACAGCGCCAAAATATACTTCTTCAGGATGAGTTAAGTAAACTCAGAGCCATCGAGCAAGAAAATATAGAACTTCGCAAGCTACTCTCATTTCAGGACTCAACTGAGTTTAACCTTACACCAACCCTTATAATTGGTAAAGAACTGAACGGAATTAATAAAAGTCTGACTATAAACTCAGGCAGTTCGGATAATATTAAAGTTGGAATGCCATTAGTTACCTCTGATGGATTGTTAGGAAAAGTAATCCTTACTACTACCGATTATGCTCAGGTTCTTCCATATAACAATAGTCTGTTCAGAGTTAGTGGACTTATTCAGGAAAATAATGCGCCCGGTATAGTTTCCTGGAATGGTGAAAGCCTGACAGAAATGGTAATTGATTTTATACCGCAGACAATACCTGTTGAAGTAGGATATACTGTTGTCACTTCCGGTTTCAGTAATGAACTGCCTGCGGGAATTCCAATTGGTTCAGTAATAAGAACAGAAATCGAAGAAGGAAAAGAAACTCAACGAATTTTTTTAAAGCCTTTTGCTTCATTAGCTCAGGCTTCTCAAGGTTTCATAATTAACTTTACTCCTGATTCATCCCTTACAAATTTGAATGATCAATATGAGGATATTTTTGAGTGAGAAATAAGCTTTTAAAACATATTGGAATTGGAATTGTATTTGTTTTATCTCAACTACTTATTTTTCAGTACCTAACCATTTACGGTGCGATAGCAGACCCGATATTAGTTTTTGTGCTTTGGACTGCATTAAGATATAAACGACATGAAGTACTATTCTTTGCTGCGGGATTAGGTCTTTTTCAGGATGCATTATTCGATTCATGGGGATTAAATATGTTTGCTAAAACAATTACCATCTTCTTATTCTACAAAATTGTTTCTAGAAACTCAGAAGTCCGTTTAATAATATGGCAAGCTTTTGTTTTAATTCTGGGCGCTGCTTTTCTGCACAATCTCTTTTACTTAGGATTTTCATCTTTTTTAAATGTTTATGAATTTTCCTTCTCTCCTATAATTTTGTTGATCGGAAGCAGTTTATATACTGCTCTGATAGGCAGTATTTTACACATTCTTAAAGGAGATGCTAACTAATGAACAATTCATCTAACAGAATTCGAACTTCAATATTTGCTTTACAGGCAATAATGGTTTTGATCTGTTTAGTTGTTCTGGGAAGAATCTTTTATCTACAGATAATTCAATATGAAGTTTATGACGAGCTTGGTGATAAAAACTCCATCCGGCAGGAATATGTAGATGCTGCCCGCGGTCTTATTTATGACCGGAATGGTACACTTCTAGTAGATAACCAGCCTATTTATTCGGTAACAATTACTCCTCTTAACTTTGACACAAAAAATATCCCCTTGTTAGCAGATCTTCTTGGAGAATCAGACAGCCTTGTTACTGAACTTGTAAATGATGCCAAAAGATATTCCCGCTTCAGAACATCCAAACTTATCACAGATGTTGATTTCAAAGTCTTTTCCCTTATTCAGGAAAATCTCTGGCAACTCCCCGGAATCGGACATCAAATTGACAGTAAAAGAAACTATCCTGCTCCAATAACCGCTTCTCATATTTTTGGTTATCTCCGTGAAGCAGATGAAAACGATTATAAGCAAACTCAGTCGATTCGGTTGGGTGACAAGATTGGTAAAAGCGGACTTGAATTATACTATCAGGATAATTTAAAAGGAGATCTGGGAATAAATTATTTAAAAGTAAATGCTCTTGGGCAATCTTTAGGAAAATATACAGAGCAAAAAATTGCTAAACCTCCGGTTCAGGGCGACAACCTGATTACAACCATTGATGCAGATCTCCAGGCATTTGCAGAGCAACTTATGAAAGGCAAAAGCGGGGGCATCGTTGCAATGAATCCCCATACAGGAGAAATACTAGCCCTTGTCAGTTCTCCCGAGTACGAAGTAAAAAAACTTGCCGGAAGAATCGATAAAGAATACTGGCAATTTATCAACTCTGATTCAACAAGACCTTTGTTTAACAGAGCAATTTCAAGTCGTCAACCTCCCGGCTCAACTTTTAAACCGCTGATGGGAATTATAGGTTTACATCTCGGTATTGTAACACCAGAAACTGAGATCTATAACAGTGGTTACTACATCAGAGGTAGGCCTTATAAAGATCTAGCTGATCCCGGACTTTATGATATGGAATCCGCTATAGCTCATTCCAGTAATACTTATTTTTTAAGTGTGATGGATAAAATTGCTACTTCCGGCAAACTCAATACATGGAGTAAATTAGCTAAAGATTTTGGTCTTGGTGTTCCAAATAATATTGATCTTCCAAGTGCAAATCGTGGGATTTTACCCGATAGTACATACTTAGACAATCGTTTTGGAAAAAATAAATGGGGCCTCGGAGATGTATTGAATTTCGGTATTGGACAAGGCCTAGTATCTGCTTCTCCTCTTCAAATTGCTCAAATGACCAGCTCCATTGTTAATGGGGGATATAAAATTGAGCCACATTTACTCAGGGCTGTAGTTCGTGCAGATGGAAGTATTGAACAAAACAATTCAACCAAAGAAAAAATTGATTGGGTAAAAGATGAGTATCTCAATACGGTCAAGAAAGGCATGCGAAGAAACGTATCAGAAGGAAGTGGTAAATTTTACGCAGCCGTTCCTGAAATTGAAGTTTCAGGGAAAACAGGAACCGCTCAAAATCCTTTTGGGTTTTCACATGGTTGGTACACTTCTTTTGCACCATCACAAAGCCCTGAAATTGTAGTAACGGTATTTCTCGAAAATGCAGGTTGGGCATCTATATCAGCTGTTCCTATAGCTTCTTTGATATTAGAAAAGTATTTGAAAGGTGAAGTAGAAAGACAGTGGTTGGTTAATTATGTTTTAAATTTTGTTCCAAAAGAGGACAACTCAGAAGCATCTGTATCCAATGAATAACCTGAGAAACTTAAATTGGTCAATATTTGGAGCCTGGATAGTATTGGCTATTATAGGATTGGTAGCTATTTATAGTGCAACTCAGGGGCCTGTTTCTGAATTCTTACCAGACTACATACAGAATAACTTTGCTAAACAGCTTTTGTGGGTCGCGCTTGCAATAGTCTTTGTATTATGTTTTCAGTTCTTTACTCCACGCTCCTACATGCAGTTATCTTATCTATTCTATGCTATTGGTATAGTTTTAATGATATGTACTTTTTTGTTTGGTACAGAAATCAACGGAGCAAAAAGCTGGTTGCGAATCGGTTTTTTCAATTTGCAATCAAGTGAGATTATGAAAATTGCCACAATACTGGCAACAGCTCAGTATTTGACCAGTCGCAGAGATATTACTGCTGAAAACATTCGTTATGCTCTTACTGCTGTAGCAATGATCTTGGTACCAACTATTTTTGTTATTCTTCAAAATGACTTTGGAACTGCAATTGTGTTTCTTGCACTAATACCGGTCATGCTTTTCTGGTCAGGTTTGCCATACGGAGTTTCTATTTATATCGTCTCTCCGGCTTTTATACTTTACTTAACCGTTTTTGATTGGAAACTAGGAGCTATTGCAACCATCCTCATTTCTTTTTTGATCTTTATGGTCCAAAAAAGAGTCTGGCTTACTGTTACCTCCTTGATCACAGGTATTATAACTGTAGTAGGGGTAAATGTGGCTTTAACTGATATTCTGCAACCTCATCAAATTGCGAGAATTACCGCATTTACAAACCCTGCGTTTGATCCTACTGGAGCCGGATGGAATGTAATTCAAGCTAAAACTGCAATTGGATCTGGAGGTTTGCTGGGAAAAGGATTTATGGAAGGGACACAAACTCAATTAAAATTTTTGCCTGAGCAATGGACAGACTTCATTTCATGTGTAATTGGGGAAGAGTTTGGTTTTATGGGGCTGGGACTGTTAGTGGTAACTTTCCTTTTCTTGTTTTTAAGGTTATTGAAACAAGCTGGTAATCATAAACATCCTTTTGCTCAACTGGTCACAGTCAGTGTTACTGCTGTATTTTTTATTCACTTTGTAGTTAACATCGGAAGTGCAACAGCCCTCCTTCCTGTAATTGGTATTCCGCTACCTTTTGTAAGTTATGGAGGTTCTGCTTTCCTGACCAATTCTTTGATGTTGGCTATTTGTTTGAATATGGATCTCTACAAACGTGATTTTAGTATCTACCGCTAAACTTTTTGATACTTTTTATCGGTTCCAAGGTTAAAACCTAACCTATGATGAGGTGTATAACCGAATTGCTTTAATGCTTTTTTATGATGTGGCGTTGGGTAACCGACATTAGATTTCCAGTTAAATTCAGGGAACTTTTCATCCAGTCTTTTCATATATCTGTCTCTGTAATTTTTTGCCAGAATTGAGGCTGCTCCAATTGAGATTGATTTATCATCTCCTTTAATAATACAAGTATGAGGAATAAGAGAATTTGTATATTTATTTCCATCTACAAGCAAATAATCAGGATTTGCTCCTTTGTCTTCCGCACATTTTTTCATTGTATTTATAGAAGCCCACAAAATATTGAGATCAAATATTTCTTTAATTGAACCTTCCTGTATAGTATAAAAAAGTGCCTTCTCTTTGATCTCTTCTTCTAATAACAATCTATTTTTCTCGTTAATAGCTTTACTATCTTTTATTCCATCGATCTTAATCCCTTCTTCGAATATGACACCCGCAGCTACTACCGGACCGCATAAACATCCCCTGCCTACTTCATCCAGCCCCATAATTCTTTTAAAGCCTTCACTCCATAGTTCTTCCTCAATCTTTGTGCGGTTAGAGTTCATAACAAATATTTAGTAGTTTAATAATGATGGAACTGTTTAAAGATAAGATGTATTTAAATAATAAAATAAGATATGAATTTTAAATACACACAATGGGATGAGCGTTTTGGTAAAGGTGGAAATAAATCTCCCTTTGAAACACTTTGGAATCTATTTCAAGAACTTCTGACGATTTCAAGTGGTGATGTGGCTCAAGCTCTAAGATGGCTCACCGAACTAGACAAAGAGTACCGAATTACTGACCAGTTTGATGAGGATTATTCATTGGGTGATTTTATGGATGATCTAAAAGATCGGGATTACATTGAGCAGGATGATGAAAATCAGATTGTGATTACCAGAAAAACTGAAAGAAGCCTCCGTCAAAAATCTCTTGAAGAAATATTCAAAAATCTGAAAAAAGGTGGAATGGGTTCTCATAAAACTCAACACACCGGAAAAGGGTTAGAACGCCAACCTGAAACAAGAAAATGGAATCCCGGAAGCGATATCGGTCAAATTGATTCTGTAGGTACTATGCTGAATATGTTAAATCATAGTTCTATCGATAATGTTAATCTTCAGGAAGATGATATTTCAGTATACGACACAGATCATTACACCTCAGTATCAACAGTGCTTCTGATCGACATCAGCCACTCGATGATACTTTATGGTGAAGACAGGATTACACCTGCTAAGAAGGTGGCTATGGCCTTATCAGAACTCATACTAACAAGCTATGCAAAGGACTCACTAGATATCATAGTTTTTGGAAATGAAGCATGGGAAATTAATATAGAAGACTTGCCCTATTTAAAAGTAGGTCCATACCACACAAATACTTTACAAGGGTTAGAAAGAGCCCGGCATCTTTTGCAGAGAAAGAAATTTTCGAATAAACAGATCTTTATGATCACTGATGGAAAGCCGTCTTGTATTATCGAAAATGGAAAACTCTACAAAAATAGCTTCGGATTAGACCGTAAAATAGTAAATAAGGTTTTGGATGAAGCTGTTAAATGCAGAAGAGAACAGATTCCGATAACCACCTTTATGATAGCCAGTGATCCTTATCTTCAAAGCTTTGTTAGAGAAATGACTGAGGCAAATAAAGGAAAAGCATATTTCGCATCTCTGGATGAATTGGGTGGATATATTTTTGAAGATTATATCGAGAACAGAAAAAAGAATGTAAAATAAAAAAGCCACAGCTTTTGAAAGCAGTGGCTTTAATGTCTATCTGAAAAATAACAGATCAAATACCCAACTGAACCATTACAGCATCTGTAATATCATACTCTGCAGCATACGCCTGAGAAGCATAAAGAATGATCCTTTCTCCATTGCTGGTTGTTATATTAAGAACATAGGATAGACCTTGTTTGTCAGCAACGGTATTAATTGCAGAACCAATTTGACTTTGTAAGGGTCCAAGAAGCTCATTTTGTTTGTCCTGAATATCTTGCTGAGCTTTTCTTGTTGCTTCATTCAGTGCTTCACTCATTTTCTGCAACTCTTCTTCTTCTTTTTCTTTCGCGGTTGCAGATATTACATCTTTCTTTTGTTCGTAAACATTAACTGCATTTTGGAACTCAACTTCTTTCTGCTGGATCTCTAACGATTTTCTATCTGCAAAGTTCTTTAGTCTTTGCTGAACAGCTTTCATTTCCGGCATTCTGTTCAGAATAGCTTGCGGATTTACGAAACCAATTTTTAATTCTTGAGCTTGAGTATTTCCTGTTAATAATAACGTGAAAAGTAATCCTAACCCTATTGAAAACTTCTTTAACATGATTCTTTATTTATGATTGTTTTAATTTTTCTAATACTAATTCAGTAATATTCATTTGATCGTCTGAAGCATAAAAAATAAAAGCCCCTGAATTCATTGAGCCTTCATTCAAAACCAGATCCAAACCCAGTGAGTCTGCTACTGTTTTAATTGTAGCATAAACTTTGGCTTCTATGGGCTGCAGCAAAGTAACCTGACGTTGCTGAACTTCATTTAAACTTTTTTGACGCTCCTCTTCAAAGTCTTTATTCTTTTCAATCAGCTCTTGTTCTTTTTGCTGTCTTTGTTCAAGAGACATAACATCCTTAGCTGCACTGTAATCTTCAAGCTCTTTTTGTAAAGCTAAAGCTTGAATCGCTAATAATGAATCTTTTCTTTCGAGCATATCACCAATTTCTTGTTGGATTGATTCTACTTCAGGGAGTTGTGAAAGTATCACTTCAGGGTTTGTATACCCTATCTTAACCTGAGCTTCAGCTTGAAAGCTAAAGAGCATTAAGAATAAAGCTAATACTGATAATTTCTTCATTTATTTCTTATCAATTTTAATTATTGTTCTATTTCTATCCCAAGTTCTAATAAAACTTGTTCATTTATATTCCATTCACCACGAGCGTAAACCATATATATATCTCCTGATCTGTCAAACACAAAATCAAAACCATTTCTTAGTGCTACAGATCTTACAGCCGCAAAAACTTGCCTTTGGATAGGTTCTAACAGTTCTTTTTGCTTTTTAAAGTATTCACCTTTAGGTCCAAATTTTTGCTCTATAAAACTATCTAACTCTTTCTTCTTGGAATTTATTTCCTGAATTTTTTCCTTTTTTATCTCTTCAGTATATAATATTTCCTTTGCTGTAAAGTCTTTTTCGAGGTTATCTATCTCTAAGCGCATGCTTTGAATTTCATTTTTCCAACCATCACTTTGAATCTTAAGGCGCTGTTCAATACCTACATATTCAGGAATTTTAGAAAGAACGAAATCTGATTCATAATATCCTATTTTTTGATCTTGCGCAGTAGCAACAATTGTAATCAATACAAATATAAATACAGAACAGATATTTTTTAAAAGCTTACTCATTAAAAAGGAGCTCCAATGTTAAATAAGAATTCCCACTCTCCGGCAGTTACAGAAGGTGAAGTTCCTTCAATACCATCAAATCTGTATCCGTAACTCAAATCAACTAATCCCAAAATCGGTAAAAATAATCGAACTCCAAATCCTGCAGATCTTTTTAATTCGAATGGATCATACTCAGAAAAAGTCAGGAATGAGTTCCCTGCATCCATAAAGGTATATGGAATTAATTGCAGTTGTTCGTTTTGTACAGCCGGGTAACGCATCTCTAAGGTGAACTTGTTAAATATACGCCCACCTACCTGCACACCGTCTTCAAACGGAGCAATACTTTGATTAATACCACCGGGATAACCTCTCATATCAATATTGTCATAAAGAAAACTCTGACGTTGCTGAAGTTGAGTTCCTCCTAATAAAAATCTTTGGAAATCACTTCTACTAGACTTTGTAAAATAACCGATATAACCAAAATCGGCAGTACTTGAGAGAACTAATTTTTCAATTATTGGGAAATGATTCTGATAATAAGATTTGATCTTATAGTAATCCAAGAAACCGGCTACAGGTAAAGCAACTTCACCGCTTAATCCAATTTTTGAGCCTAGGGTTGGAGAAATCGGGTTGTCTACGGAGTTTCTCTCTATCAGCTGCTCAACAGTGATAGAATTCGATATACCTGAAGTTTGAAAACTTGAGCTGCTGTTAACATCATACAGTTGATATCCAAAAGTAGTTCGAATAGAGAAGTAATCATCAGGCCACTTTAATCTTTTTCCGATTGAAACACTTCCTGAAAAAAGCTCACTTTTCCCTGCGCCATATCTTGAATTATTGATCAGGTTATAAGAAAAGTTGATACCTAATGATGTTGGTTTTCCACCTAACCACGGTTCAACAAAATTTGTTGAATAACTCTGGTACCCTTGTCCCGTGACCTGCACACCTAAAGATAGTTTTTGACCATCTCCTGATGGTATAGGATTCCAGCCTCCTTTTTCAAATGCTCTTTTGATTGAGAAGTTGTTAAAGTTAACTCGTGCCGAAATAATAGCCCCAATAGACTGCCCTCCGTATCCACCGGAAAATTCGAAATTATCAGTAGAAACTGATTCATCTAAATTGTAGTTGATATCAACAGTCTTGTTGGCTCTGTCCGGTAATACATCCGGTTGCAGGTTTTGTGCATCAAAATATCCCAAAGTTCCAACTTCCCGAATGGTTCTGATAATTGCTTCCCTGCTATACTTGTTACCGGGAACCGTACGAAGAGTTCTTCTGACTACATCATCATGCGTTTTAGTATTTCCGGAAAAGGATACTTCATTTATAGTAGCGATCTCATCTTCAAATATATCGATATGAATATCTAAAGAATCTTCAGCTACTTTATCAATTGTAGGAATAGGACGAAAGAACAAATAACCAATATTTTGATACAGAGACGTAACATCGGTACTATTCTGATTAATATTTAGATTATCTTCGAATTTAGATTGATCAAAAACATCCCCTTTCTCAAAATCTAATGCTAAAGAAAGTTGTTCATCTGTATAAACTGTATTTCCATCCCATGTAATATTTCTGATCTTGTATTGGGGACCTTCTTCAATATTAATGGTAACACCAACGCCATCCAGGTCTTTTACATAGTTATAGATAAAAACAGAGTCGCTAACCACTCTTACATCGGCGTATCCATTTTCTCTGTAGAAAGCTAAAACCTTAGCAATTCCTTCATCAAAATCAGACTGCTTATATACTTTTTTTGTCAGAAACTTCCACCACTTGTCTTCTTTAAGTGGTTTCATTTTCTTTGTTAGTTTTTTGTCAGAAAAAGCTTCATTCCCTTCGAACTTAATATCTTTTATCTCTAAACGAGTCCCTGCGTCAATATCAAATACAAGAACGGCTCTGTTTTCAAGATTTTCAGCTTCTTCAATTCTTGCATCAACTTTTGTGTACCAATATCCCTTTTCTTTGTAAAATCTATGAATTGTATTTTTTGCCTTAGCAATTACACCATCAGTAATAGCTGCTCCGGGAGTTATTAGGATGATATCTTTCAAATCTCTTCTTTGAGATCTTTTTACCCCTTCAATTTTAACCTCTATTAAACGAGGCTTTTCAGTCACTTTTATTATCAGGCTTATTTCTGATAATGTAATCTCTTCAATAAAGATCTCTACGTCTGCAAATAAACCTGAACGAAACAATCTTTTTATTGCATCAGAAATATCATCGCCCGGATATGTAATTGTTCTTCCGGCAGTCAATGAGCTTGCATTGATTATGAATTGCTCTCTGGTGCTTTCATTTCCCTCAACCGTAATAGATTTGATAGTATACTCTTCAGGTGTATTTTGGGTTGGGTCAGTAATCTCGAAAGTATCTTGCGCCTTTAACTCATTAATAAATGTACCTATAACTAATACACAAACTGAGGCAATAAATATTCTTTTCAACAAACTATATACTTCTTTTTTAAGGTTCACTTATTTTCGTTTTTCAATAAACGGGCGGCTAACCCCTTTTCGTCTTCAGGTAAATTAATTTTTCCAAACCTGCGATCTCTGCTTTGGTAAGAATTGATAGCTTTATATAACTCATCACGTCTGAAATCAGGCCAAAACTGTTCCGTTATGTACAATTCGGAATATGCCAACTGCCATAATAAAAAGTTGCTTATTCTATACTCACCACTCGTTCTGATAATTAGATCCGGGTCAGGTACTTCTGCAGTTGATAAATGATCTGCAATCATTTGGTCATTTATAAGCGCTGGATCTAAACGACCTTCTTTAACATGTGTAGCAATTTTTTTTACAGCTTCTGTAATATCCCACCTTCCTGAATAACTTAAAGCCAAACACAATTGAAGACGATCATTGTCCTCAGTTAGTTCTATAGCTTCCTTTAATTGTTTCTTACAATTGTCAGGAAAACGATCGGTTTGACCTATAGTTACTAATCTGATATTGTTTTCGTGCAGGTTGTCAGCTTCTTTCCTCAAAGATGAGACTAACAGCCTCATTAATCCACGAACTTCTGCAGAGGGTCTTCCCCAATTTTCAGTGGAAAAAGCATATAAGGTTAAATATTTAACCCCTAGTTGTGCACAGGACTCCGTGATATCTCTTACTGAATCTACACCTACTTTATGGCCATGCAAACGAATACTGCCCTTGCTACGCGCCCAGCGACCGTTTCCATCCATGATAATAGCAATGTGCTCAGGAATCTCACCGGACTTCTTTAGTTCCAGTTGTTTTTCCTGATCTGCTTTAGTCTGTTCAGTATTTGTTAGTGTAAATTTTTTCAAAAATTATAGTAGATTTTCAAGCCTTAAAAAATAGGCTAATAATCACCATATATCAAGGCTAGAAATGCTTTCACTTATTTAATTCTTGTTGTAGAGATATCATTTCTAAAACAGCTAACGCAGCTTCTGCACCTTTGTTTCCTTTGTCCGCAACTCTTTCCAGAGCTTGTTTAGTATCATCAGTAGTTAAAACTCCGAAAGCAATTGGTTTTCCGGTGCTTAAATTGAGATTTGTAATACCCGTTGTTACAGCATCGCAAACATATTCAAAATGAGGTGTCCCTCCCCTAATTACAACACCGAGAGCAATAACCCCATCCAGATCTCTTGATTCTAAAAGGCTTTTCACTGCCAATGGAAGTTCAAAAGAACCCGGACAACGAGCTACAACTATATCTCCATCAGAGATTCCGTTCCCATTCAATGCTTTAATAGCACCATTTAGCATTCTTTCAGTAATGGAAGAATTCCATCTTGAAACAACAATTCCAACCTTCGCAGACGATGGTTTAGTATTTCCTTCTATATAATTAATACTCATGCTATTCTTTAACTAAAATGGTTTGTTTTCTTTGATCGGTCATTCGTTTCATTGATTCGACATTCTTATTTGCGATTGCAACTATGCCAACGTTGCTATGCCCCGTTTCAATGCCACCATGATAATCACTTCCACCTGTTTTAAGAAGTGATCTCTGATCACATAATTTTGTATAAAATTCTTGCTTTCTGTAATTATGGCTTGGATGAATACATTCTAAGCCATCAACTCCAAGTTCAATAAATTCTTCGATTTCTTGTTCAGAATATAATTTACCGGGATGAGCTAAAATAGCTGCTCCACCAACATTCTTTATCATTTGAATCGCTTTTTGAGAATCTGGATAACTATTTTTTATATCACCCAATTTTTCATTGCTCAAATATAATTGAAATGCTTCATTAAAGTTAGAAACATAGCCTTTCTCAATTAAGATCTTAGCAATATGCGGTCGTCCTAGGTTTCCCCCGTCAGCTTCTGCCCAAACCTCATCATAACTGATATCGATTCTTTTCGAATTTAATGTTTTAACTATTCCTTTAATTCGAGTTTGTCTTGAGCTTTTTTGGCTCTTCAAAAAATCGTCGAAGTAATTTGTTTCTGTTTCAAAATAGTAAGCTAAAATATGAGCCTCTTTCCCATTAAATAACGTTGTTACTTCTACACCGGGTATTAGCTCGATCCCTGCCTTATCCGCAATTGGTTTCGCAATTTTATAACCTTCAAAAGTATCATGATCCGTAATTGAAACAGCCCCTAAATTCTTCATCTCAGCAAGTTTAATTACCTCCTCCGGAGATAGGCGCCCATCTGAGCATATTGTATGGATATGAAGGTCTGCTTTTTTTGGCATCAATTACTGCCTTTCAGCAAGGAATCAATTTGCTGAGGATTATTTATGAGATCCACAGCAGCATTAAGTTGTACATCCTTAGACAAAGAAGCATTAGTTCGGGCTGTTTGACCACCAGTCCTTGACTTCAATTCCAGCCAGATCATTTTCTCAATAAACTCCTTGCTATTGTTTAGCTCTTGCTCTTGTTGAAGATCTATAAATTTCTGAAGTTCCCGGATCTTAATTTCCGCTCCCTCAACTCCGGCAAGGTCTTTTCTGATCACTTCCAGATAATCTTCTGTTTCATTAGCAAACTCAAAATCTATTTTATCCAGATAGAGTTTAAACTCATTGAAAATTCCTTCTGGTATATCATCGAAACCGGCATTGGAATTGTTTGCGAAATACTCAGTGCTGAAATCAAAAATAGCCCCCTTTTGTAGCAAGGATATTTCAATCAGGTTTGGTTCTTCGACTTCTACAACAATATCGGGTTCAATACCTCTGCCTTCGTTAACAGTTCGTCCATTCTTGGTCTTGAATACATTCGATGAAGCTTCCCTTTTTACAACCCCTGAATTGCGGCCTTCATGTGTATAATCAATAGACTGAATACTTCTGCCACTGGGTATATAATAACGAGCTATGGTTACTTTCATAGAGGTATTGTAAGGAAGTGGTTTAACGATCTGTACTAATCCTTTTCCAAAGCTTTGCTCACCTACAATAACTGCGCGGTCCAGATCCTGCAACGCACCTGATACAACTTCCGAAGCACTTGCACTTCCTCCATTAACCAATACAACTACCGGTTGATCAAAGAAAATTGGTTCTGTTGTAGAAAATGTCTGATTATACTCAGCAATTCGCCCCCTGTTCTCCACTACCATCAATCCGGGTTCAACAAATTTATCTATGATGGAAACAGCTTCTTGCAAAATCCCACCCGGATTATCTCTCAGATCCAGTACTAAACCTTTAAGCTCAGCCTGTTCTTTTAGTTCTATAATTGAAGTTCGTATTTCATCAGCAGACCTAGATCCAAATTGACTTAATTTTATATATCCAATTTGCTTATTACTTCCGATCAATGTTTGATGTGATACATTCTTTACTTCGATCCTTTGTCTTGTAAGTTCAAAATCCAGTGCTTTTTCTACACCAAATCGCTTTATGGAAATATCTACTTTTGAACCGACCTCACCAATAGTTAGTGTTTGAATTTCTTCCGGTTTTAAACCCATTGTAGAAATGCCATCTATTTCTATAATCTCATCACCTGCTCTTAAACCACTTCTTTCTGCCGGTCCGCCTTCTGTAGGCGCTATTATAACAACTTTTCCATCCCTGTAACCTGCTTCAATACCAATTCCTGCATAATTTCCACGGGATAGTATTTCAGCTTGTTCATTTTGTGCTTCGTTATAAATAACGGTGTAAGGATCCAGGGTTTCTAACATTGCATCCAATCCGATACGCATCAACTTTTCCGGATCTATTTCATCCACATAATCCAAAGCAACATTTTCGTAGGTTTTACTAAAGATTGAAAAATTCTTTTTTATTAAAAAGTAGATATCAGTTTGCTGGGCTTGAACCAAACTGGTTGCCAACCCACCAAAAAAGAAAATGTAAATAAGAAAAAATGCCTTTTTCATACTACTGTTTACTTATTTTCAACACCTGACCAACTACAATGGTAGATCCTGAAATACCATTTAAACTTCTTAATGAAGATATACTCACTCCAAAGCTTTCTGCTATTTCGCCCAAAGTATCATTCTTTCTAACGGTATAGGTTTTATATCCATTTGCCGAAACGGAAGCAGAAGCCAGTAAAATATTCTCGCCTCTTCTTTGCTTTCTTTCCAATTCCTGTTTCTGGCTGTAACTCATCGAGTTAACTTTTGAATAATGATCTCTATTCTTTGAAGGCACATAAATTGTTAAATTCTGTCCCACACGAATTGTGTTTCCAATACCATTCCAGGCTCTTATCTCGAAAGCTCTGACATCATACCACTCTGCAATGTGACCAACGGTATCACCTGTCTTTACTTTATATGTTAGCTTAGAAGAGTTAGAAGGTGTACTCGAACGGGTTGAAGTAGAACGTGATCGGCTTGTATTTGTAATATTTGTAGGTCGATTTGCAGAAATTTTACCCGCACTTCCTGCCGGTAATGGAATTACAAGTTTTTGTCCGGGATGGATAACATTTGAAAGGTTATCATTGCTTGCGTAAATACCACGAACCGTTGTACCATACTTTTGGGCAATTAATCCAATAGATTCTCCTCTTCTAACTGTATGTACAGTCATATCCTGAGCTCTGTTCTCTTTCGGGATTTCTTTATAGGCGATCAGGAATTCTTCCTTTTTCCCAGTTGGTATCTTCAGAGGATATTTATTTCCCGGAGGAGTAGCCCATCTCAAAAGTTCAGGGTTAAAATCTTTCAATTCATCCACAGAAATTCCTGTTGCTTCAGCAAGAGCATCTAAGGGCATTAAACCATCCACTTCAACAACATCATAACTGTATGGTTCTCCTTCATACTTCCTTTCAAAACCAAATTCTTCAGGATTTAATCCGATCATGGCCGTTGCAATAAAACCAGGAACATATCCTCTGGTTTCTCTTGGCAGATAAGGATACGCTTCCCAATAATCTTTTTTCCCGCCTGCTCGTGAGATAGCACGATTTAAACCCCGAGGACTAATGTTGTAGTTTGCCATTGCTAAATGCCAATCTCCCCAAATATCATAAAGATCTCTTAAGTGGCGTGCAGCAGCGCGAGTTGCTTTTTCAGGGTCTCTTCTTTCATCAACCCACCAGTTCACTTCCAGTCCATAAACCCTTCCTGTTGCTGCAATAAATTGCCACATACCAACGGCTGCAGCCCAACTTCTTGCTTTAGGATTCAAACCACTTTCAATAAAAGCCAAATATGCCAACTCAGAAGGTACTTTTTCTTCTTTAAAAATTTTCTGGATCATCGGCATATACGTTTCAGAACGCTGTAACCAAAGTTCCATCACTTCAGGTCTTTTAAGAGTATAGTACACCAAACTGTTTGTCACATATCTATTTTGGATAAGCGGGACATCTGTTTTGGTTAACATAACATCTTTTGGAAAATCAAAGTCTTCGTTCAAATAAGCATCGTCATCAGCGAAAAGCTCTTCCTGGATTGCGAATATTTCACCTTGAGCTTCATTTGCTGATTCTGAAATTCCATAGAATTGTCTGTATTCTGAAATCACGGCTCTTGAAAGCTCCACAAATCTACGATCAGATCTTAGTTCAGGATAATCATCCAGCAATGCTTGAGAAGCATTTACAGCATCATTGATATGAGTTTCTGCTTCCAATGGATTATCATCTAATTGTGATTCCAAACTCAACACATGTAATTGATAGATGTCCGTTATTCTTCTAAGAATATCCTTTTGAAAAGAATCTAGCTCAATAGTTATGGGATCCCTTTCAGGTTTTGATTCGATAACCTTGTTTTCCAAAGGATTTGGAACTGTTAAAAGACGCAACGGCATCTTTTCAGTCTTAATCAATGTACTGTCTTGTGCAAAAACAGATGTAGTACACAACAATAGTGCACCACAAGAAATCTTTGTAAAAATCTTATGCATATTTGTCTGTAGTTTTTAACTCAATAAAAGTAGTAAATAAATGCCATAATTAAAGAAAAAAGGCACTTTTAATCCTCGGTTGTCAACACAATTCGAGAAACGTTATTGTTTCGAAGAAATAGATTTTTCGAACTTATTTTCCTGACCGGTCCAACCCTGAACAACCGGCCATCTTCTACCTGATCCAAAAGCTTTAGCTGACATTTTTAAACCGGGCGCCGACTGATATCTTTTGTGCTCATTGATATCAACTAAACTAAGAATTTTATTAACCAGTTTTTCTTCAAAACCTTTGTTAATGATTTCTTCTCTTGAAAGCTGTTGCTCAAGATAGTATTCCAGAATAGTGTCCAAAGTTCCGTAATCAGGTAAAGAATCTGAATCTTTTTGATCCGGTCTTAATTCGGCACTTGGTTCTTTCTCAATTATAGAATTCGGGATCACTTCTTTCTGATAATATCTCTGGTTTAACCATTTGCACATTTCGTACACTTCTGTTTTATAAAGATCAGATATGATGCCTAGGCCTCCTGCCATATCGCCGTATAAAGTACAATAGCCTACCGCCGTTTCTGATTTATTTCCTGTATTCAATAGCATATAACCAAATTTATTAGCCATGGCCATCAGCAAATCTCCTCTGGTTCTACTTTGAAGATTTTCTTCAGCTACATTAAATTCTGTTCCTTCAAAAACCGGTTTCAGCTGATCCAAATAAGAATCATAAATTGATTTTATAGCAATTTTATGCAACTTAATTCCCAGATTTTGAGCAAGAGTTTCAGAATCAGAAACACTTCCATCTGAAGAAAATTCGGAAGGCATTGTAACTGCTATTACATTTTCAGCACCAAGCGCTTCTTTAGCGATTACTGCAACCAAGGCTGAGTCAATTCCTCCACTCAATCCAAAAATTACTTTCATTGCCGCTTTAGATTTTCTTAAATAATCCTGAACGCCAAGCACCAAGCCATTGAACATACTTTCAATACTTTCAGGCGCATCTAGTCGATCCGACGTATCTCCAATAACATCCACTTCTTTAGTTGATGGATCGAATTCAACATCGATGTAAGTACTCGCAAATCTTTTGGCTCTACTTTTTATCTCACCATTTTTATTGAGTGCCAGAGAATCCCCATCAAAAATAAGTTCGGTATTTGCACCAACCTGATTCACATAAAACAAAGGGATGTTCAGTTCATCTGCATGCTTCTGAAGCATTTCTACCCGGCTTATCGGTTTTGTTTTTGTAAATGGAGAAGCAGACACATTTATAATAGCTTCTGCACCTTTTTTCGCCAATTCTTCGGCTGGATTAACTGAATACGTATGGTAATTGATCTCATTATCATTATACCAGATATCTTCACAAACGGTAATTCCAAAAGAAACACCATTTATCGAGATCGGCTCGAACTCATTACCAGGTTCAAAATATCTGAGATCATCAAAAACATCATAAGTTGGTAATAGTGCTTTATGAACTCTGCCTATTTCCTTCCCATGTTGAGCCACAATTGCTGAATTGAATATCTTTCTGCCTATTCCATTATTTTCTGAAATTGAACCGAATATAACTGCAGTTTCTCCTGTAGATTCAATCAGTTCATTATTAATCCGGTAGCAAGACTCACGAAATACAGCCCTTTCAAGAAGGTCTTGTGGAGGATAGCCACAAACTACCAATTCCGGCAAAATCAGAATATCAATTCCATCTTCAGAAGCTTGTAATATTGCTTCTGTGATCAACTTTTTATTCCCGATCAGGTCACCAATGGTGGGATTAAGTTGTGCTAAGCGTATTGTAGAAGATTTTTTCATTGCTGAAAGATAGTGCTGATTATAACAAATGGCGAAAAATTGATCTTATCTAAGATCAGATTTAATGAATTGCATTAAGCACGTTGAAATGACTCAATATCTTTATTGATTGAGGCTGTAATTTCTCCAACTTCAAAAGGTTTTTGTAAGTAGCTGCAAATTAAACCTGATTCAAGAGCCTCTTCGATTTCCGGTATTTTATGATATCCTGACAGGATATTAAACGGACAAGCTTTATAAAACTCCTGGGCTTTTCTGATAAACTCTAGTCCGTTCATTCCGGGCATCTTCATATCTGAAATTATCAAATCGAAAGAGTCATCTTCTGACAATATCTCCAATCCTTTCTCAGGACTTCTTGCTGTAACAATTTCGAAATTCTCTGCTAATAAATTTTCAAACAAAAACAGGTTCATTGCTTCATCATCAACGTAAAGCACTTTTTTCAAGTTTGACATCTAAGTTTTTGGTATCTCTTTTTTGAATTCTAATTTTACAGTTGTTCCTTTATCGACAATTGAATCAATTTCTATATCGCCGTTTAATTCTTTTATAATGTTGTAGACAATAGATAAGCCTAATCCCGTACCTTTTCCTTGTTCTTTTGTGGTAAAGAAAGGATCAAAAATCTTATTCAGCAATTCATCAGGAATTCCACAACCTGAATCCGTTATAGAAATTATTGTTTTGTCTTCTGTTTCTTTTGCTGAAATTGATATTTCTCCATCGCCTTCTATGGCATGAATTGAGTTGGTTATCAGATTAGAAAAAACCTGATATAATTTACCTTCATTACCAATGATAAATATATCCTTATTTGCATACTCACGAGATACATTTATTCTGTTTTTCAGATCATGATCCAGAATCGTAAGTGTGTCATCTATGACTTTATTTAAAAATACTTTGTTGTTGATCTTATCCGAAGTAGTAGTAAATGCACCTAGACTTTTTGTAATGTTCATGATCTTATCTACTCCCAGATCTATGCCAACCAGAACAGTCTCAAAGGTCTCTTTGTCTTTAATTAAAATTTCAGAATTATTCTGTTCTGTGATCTGCTTTATAATTTCTTTTCCGGACTTTATATAGTTTAACGGATTGTTTATTTCATGTGCAATACCTGCTGTTAGCACCCCCAAAGCAGCCATTTTCTCTGTTTGCACCAATTTAGTATGCGCTTCTTCAAGGTTTTTATATGCTTCCTTTAAGTTTCGGTTTTGCATATCTATTTCTTCTGTTCTTCTACTAACCAATTTTCTTAGGGTCTCTCTTTGCTTGATCAGATAAAGAACCCTTAGTCTGTATATAAAATATCCAATAGCGATTAAGCTCAGAATACTCAAAAGTATGAACCAGGGTTCCTGATAAAATGGTTTTTTAATTAAAAAACTTACTGCTTTCTGTTCGCTCCAATCTCCTGATTCAACTCTGCCTTTTACCAAAAGCGTATATTTTCCCGGATTTAGATTTGTATATCGAATCGGACTATTTGAAATATCTGATGTTAAATTCCAGCCCTCTTCAAAACCTTCCAACTTATATTGAAATGACATTGCATCTTCATTAAAGAATGAGATAGCTCTGAATTTCAATTCAACGCTATTCTCATCATAGCTTATTGATCTATCAGATTGTTCAGTAAGTATTGTACCCTCAAGTGTCCTGAACTCTTTAAGCTCAATATTTGGGATAAAATCTGTATTTATTTCCTCACTATTTTCTAAGACTGAAACCCCGGCATCGGTCCCTATCCAAATATCTCCTTTTGTATCTTCAACTAAAGCATTTCTATTAATTTCGTTACCGATCAATCCATTTCCTTTATTGTACTGGATTAATTCCTTGCCATCTGTTTTAAAAATACCGTCGTTTGTACCAACCCATAAATTGTTTTCGGAATCTCTCATTATTGAGTAAGCCGGATTTCTGCCAAGTTCTAAAGCATCATATCTGACTATTTTTCCTTCTTTTAATTTCCCTAAACCCGCTTCGGTAGCTACTAAGTACTCATCATTCCATATCTCAATATCATAAGTACTATTTAATGATTGCTCATCTACAACATATTTTTGAGTGTCTGTACCATCAGTAATATAAACTCCCTGGCTGGATAAAATGGCTAGCTTGTCATTTTCAATTGTGACAAGGTTTCTTATCCCATCAAAATAGCCAAAAAGCTGTAGTTTTTGATCTGTAATTTTATAAACTGAATTAGAATTAGCTACTAACAAATCGCCTTTATATAAGCTTAATGAAGTAACTACATTGTTCAGAATTTTGGAATCGTATGGCCGGATCTTACCATTTTTAATGCTGATCAATCCACCATTTGAAAGTGCTAAGAAAATTCGTCCGTCATTTGTTTGCTCCATATCTAAAATTCTGGTAACAAAGTTTGGATACCGATTCCTTAGATCTATGGAGGTTATTCTCCCTTTATCATAGAAGTTTAAAGCCCTTGGATTGGCAAGTACAATACGCCCGTCAACACTTTCAAGAATACTGCTTACTTCATCTTCAATCAAGTTTGTATTACTGTTAAAGTTTCTAAATCTCATTAAGTTAAACTTGAACAACCCTCTGTTATCACCAACCCAGTAGTTATTTTCGGCATCAACAAAGATCTGATTGCTTAGCAAGTTTTGCTGACGTGCTAATACTTTGAGAGGTTTCCAATCGCCGGTCTCTTCATCAACAAATGAAGCAACACTAAAACTGCTGTAATAGATTCGTCCATTTTCATCTATTTCTAAGCTGTATTTTTTAAAACTTGATTCTGAGAAAATTCCGAGCTCATCTGAGATCAACTCGTAATTTTCTTCTGTTATTTTCCCAATCCAGTTTAGTCCCAACAAGTAATAAGAGTTGTTGTGTTTATTGATAGTGAGAACATTCTTGCTCTGAAAATCGAACTCATTCAATTTGCTATAAACAATCTCATCCCCCTCTAATGTAAAAACACCTTCTTTTGTAGTAATATAGAGTTGGCCTTCTATGTCAACAAAATTATTGATCAAAGCTTCTTTTACATCAATACTTAACTCTGTAAGCTTCCAATCAGAGCGGTCATCAAATAAATGGTAAACTTGATTTTTAAAGCCAAGGAAAACTTCATCATTTGCTGTTTTGAAAGAAAAGGAGGCTCGGTAATTTGGCCAGGAATCCGGAGTTTTTACTTCTGTCCATTCATTGTTTGTATAGTATTGGACGGTCAGTCCTTCTTTATTATAGCCTGCAACCCAGATTCTACCACGACCATCTTTTTGTATATAAGAGTGTTCTGTAAATGGCAATCCCAATGAATCGGGAAACAAATACCATTCAGAAGCATCGTAAGTTGTTACTCCCCTTGAGGTTATAAACCACATTACCATATTGTCTGCCTGGGAAATCGAATAAACCGAATTCGAAGGCATTCCATCCGTTGTAGAATATGTTTTTGCGGGATAGAACTGACCGAGAAGTGTCGTAGGGACTAGCCAACTTGTAAATACGATTAAGAAAAAAGAATAGCGAAATTTCACATCAAAAATATTTGAAAATTGTGACCAAAGGTACAACGAATCTAAACGAAAGGCGATGTAATTATTAAGCGTAACCAAACTTAAACCAACATTATAATTCAAGCATCGGCTTTAAATTCCAAAAAAGGGAGACTTTTAATCAAAGCCTCCCTTTTCAATTTTGTTACTATGAAGTTAATTCTTACTCATCCACTTCTTTCATTAATTCTTCAATTGCTCTTTCCAATTGTTGATCGCGACCTGAGTTTATAACTCCAGGCATATTCTTAACCTTAACATCCGGTTCGGTTTGTAGATTTTCCATCCAGCGACCGGCTTTATCTTTAGCACTTACAGGTACAACTCCCCAGTATCCACCATTTGGCAAACCCTCCCATCCTGCAAAACTACAGGTTCCCGGAACAGGCATTCCTAAGGTGATCCCGATCTTCAGATCCGTATAACCCTGAGCGTAACAATGACCGTCAGAATAATTGCTTTCGTTGAACATAGTTAGTGTTGGTTTTGTCCAACGAGAAGTCGGCTCACCCCCAACTACTTTTGCAGCTGTAGCGTAAGTGATGAATTCTTCACCCGTAAAGAACATTGCAAGATCGGCAACTAAGTCGCCACCACCATTAAATCGGGTATCCACGATGATTCCTTTTGCTTCCAGATATTTACCCAACATATCTTCGTAAATATCGCGATAAGGACCGTCTCCCATTCCGGGAATGTGAACATATCCTAGCTGACCTTTACTCTTTTCAGCTACTTCTTCTTCATTCATTCGAACAAATCGATCGTACAGTAATCCTCGTTCTGCTCCTAAAGAAACTGGCTTAACAGTAATTTGTTTAGCGTTCTTTCCTTTACTGTCAGTGACTTCAAGAAGCGTAAATTTGTTTGCTTTTCTATTCAGATAACTTGCCATATCTCTATTTGCTGAAACCGTTTCGCCGTCAATTTTCTGGATGATCATTCCTTCTTCGATCGCTAAAGCTTCTTTATCCAATGGACCACCATCAATAACTTCTGTGATCTTGATTCCGTCCCCTTTATGATCGTAATCCCAGAATATTCCAAGAGAAGCCGTTGCATCACCGTTTTCGATATTGTTGCTATATCCCGCGCCGGCGTGAGAAACATTCAATTCGCCCAGCATTTCTGATAGTACTTCTGCAAACTCGTATCCATTGGAAGTATGAGGAATATATTTCTGATATTCTTTATAAAGCATATCCCAATCATTTCCGTGGAAAGTTGGCTCATAGAAAATATTCTTAGTTCTGATATACACATGCTCGAACATTTGCAGCCTTTCTTTGTCGGCATCGTATTCCATTTCTCCGGAGATTGAAATTCCTTTTGTACTTCCGCCGGAAAGATCCACTTTTGAAATTCTTCCACTGCTCAACAGATAAAGGTTTTCCATTCCTTTATCCCAAACCAAACTACCGCCACCGGTATTCAAACTGATCAATTTTTTTGTATCCCGAGTTCTAAGCTCCGTTTCCCAAAGATCGTATCTTCCCTCAAATCTGGATAAGTAATATAGTTTCTCCCCATCTTTTGAAAGTGTTGCATCCGAAAGATTACTGGAATGAATGGTAAGTTTAGCTTTTCTGTCCTTCATTCCATCCCAGTCAAATTCCAAAGATTTCACTTCCTCTTTCTTCTCGTCCTTCTTCTCGTCTTCTTTTTTGTCTTCAGATTTTTCTTCTTTCTTATTCGCCTTTTCGATCTCCTGCATCAGCTCATAATCTTCTTTACTCATGCGGAATTTATCCCAAGCATCCTGATCGAAAAACATTGCATACACATCCGATTGACTGCTTCCACTGGTGGCATAACTTTTCAATCCGTCACGGTTACTAAACCAGATCATCTGCTTACCTTCATTCATCCATTTAGGAGAATAATCGTAATAACCACTTTCTGTCAGGTTGATTCTTTCCTTGCCATCTGCTGATAAAAGCAATACTTCGCTGTTGTTCAATAGCTTATTCCAATCAACCAGCAACCATTTGCTATCCGGACTCCAGGTAAAATATTTGTCTCCATCCCGCATATGAAACAGATCTTCCGGAGTAAGCAGATCTACCGTATTACCTGATTCCACATCCTGAATACGAAGCGTTCTTCTTCCTGCAATGTAAGCCAGCTTCTTCCCATCAGGAGAATACTCAGGCAGGTAATTGTCCTCTTTAGTTTCAACTACGGCTTCTTCTTTCAAAAGTGTTGAAGCAAAGAAAAACGGTTCTTCTTCTCTTACTTTTTCTGATTTGTAGATGCTCCACTTTCCGTTTCTTTCGCTGGAATACACTAAACTTTTCCCATCTGGAGTAAATGTGATAAATCGCTCAGTTTCAGGAGTATTGGTAACTCTTTTGGTAAGCGAACCATCGATAGAAGTCACGAATACTTCTCCTCTGGCTACGAATGCAATTTCTTTTCCATTGGGATGAACTGCCATTTCCTGAACGCCACCATTGATAGTGATGAACTTATCAGAATTACTCTTTTCCTGAGTTCTTATGTTCACGTTCACTTTCTTTGGTTGCTCACCTTCTTTCATGGTGTACAACTCACCATCATATCCGAAAGAAAGCGTTCCATTTCCCATGCTCAGAAAACGAACCGGATGAAGATCAAAATTGGTTAACTGAGTATTTTGTGAAGGATTTGCCAACGATAGTTTGTGGACATTAAAATTGCCGCTTTCCTCACTCAGGTAATACAGCGATTTTTCATCTGAACTGTAGATCGGCTGACGATCTTCTCCTTCAAAACTGGTGATCATTTTATGAGCTTTACTCTTGGTATCGTAGGTCCAGATATCGCGCGTGATGGAAGAAGTGTGATGTTTTCTCCATTCGTTCTCTCCTCCCTTTTTATCATGATACACCATTTGTGATCCATCTTTATTTACCTGAACAAATTCAGCAGGAACGGTAAAGATCTGATCTACTCGTCCACCGGTTACAGGAACGGAATACAATTCAGGCTGAGATCCTGTCGGGTACTGACGATGTTCTTTGGTATCCATTCGAAGTGCGCCGAAAACAATATTCTTTCCATCGGCAGAAAAAGTAAACGGTTTTTCATCATTGGAATGGAAAGTCAATCTATTTGCAGCTCCGCCTTGAGCGCTCATCATATAGATATCAAAATTTCCGTAACGATCGGATGCAAAAGCAATGGACTTACCATCTTTGCTCCAAACCGGCATATAATCGTGAGCTTCATGGAAGGTAAGTTGAGTGGCATCTCCACCGGTTGACGCTACTGAATACAAATCTCCTTTATAGGTAAAGACGATGGTTGAGCCATCAGGAGAAATGGTTTGATATCGAATCCATTGTGGATTGGTTTGTGCAAAAGTGATGCTTGAGAATAGTAATACAAAACAAGCGGACAGTATTGATTTCATTGATCCCGTATTAGTTTATAAAAAGAAAATGCCTACGAATGTAGGTAAAAATTTTGAGTGAGGAGTGTAAATAGTTTTGAAGCTAAATCTAAAAACCATCCCTCGGATCAAGCCGAGAACCGTCGGCTTGATCATCTCCCTTCGAATGGAGATTGACCCTGTTGAACTACAACTACTTATTCCTTTCGTAAAATCTCTTTTAGAAATTGTTCTTTTTCAAATTCGTAGAAAAAATACTCCATGTATAACACACTATTATCATCAGGATATTCTTCTTTCAGCTTTTCAAATTCTAGCAGAGCCTTCTCTTCATTCTCTACAAAAAAATAAATAAATGCTTTATTGACCTTACTATTTATTACATACTTTCCTTCTTCAATCCTTTCATCATAAGCATGTAACGCTTTTTGAAACCATGCCTGAGATTCCTGAACCTTCCCATTATATTCATATATATATCCAATGAATGTATAACCTTCAGCATAAAAAGGAATTAATTGAACTGCTTCTTTCATCAGTTTTAATGCTTCTTCTTCACGATTCAGAGTTAAAAGAATCTCAGTTTTATTTGAGTAGAATGCACTATTTTTTGGATCTATCTGTATAGCTCTACTTAATTCCTTTAATGATAATTCAAGAGAATCTTTATCATTTATCAAACCCAGGTTATAGTTATTAAATCTCTCGATAGCTTTTTCATTTAGTTCTAAAGCAACAGGATCTATAGCAAGTTTTATTTTTGAATCCGAAGCGGATTTCGTACAACTAACTAAAACAATTAATATAAAATAAAGGATTCTCATTTAGTGGTATACGCTCTTTAATAAACTCATTAAATATAATTCCTAATTCTCATGAATCAATAGAATTAATTAAATCAAAAACCGACCTTAGAATTATTGACTGAAAGGTGAAAAGATGTGTGAGCGTATCCGCAGGATGAATAAATCCTTCAGGTCAAGATTTAGTAAATGTATCTAACGAAAGAAGACCTTTGGATTTATTCAGCAAACACAACTTGAACCCGTCAATAATTCTTAGTCTTGACCTTTTGTTACTTTTGGGTCAAGCCAAAAGTAGGTTTATGAATTAAAAAATAATTTAGTCTCCTTAAGACATCCCTCGGATCAAGCCGAGAACCGTCGGCTTGATCGTCTCCCTTCGAAGGGAGATTTATCTAATGTAGCTAGAAAAACTACCTCGGATACCTAATCCCCTCCACCATTTCCTGAACATCTTCCGGTGGATCGGGGTAAAATGATTTAACGCTTAATGCTACAATCAGATTGATCAACATTCCGAAGGTTCCTATTCCTTCCGGAGAAATACCAAACCACCAGTTTTCAGGAATATTCAATTCAGGAAAGGCAATCTTGAAATAAATGATATAAGCCAAAGTGAATATCAATCCGGCAATCATTCCGGCAAGAGCTCCTTGCTTGTTCATCTTCTTGTAGAAGATTCCCAGAATAATAGCAGGGAAAAATGAAGCAGCAGCTAATCCGAAGGCAATAGCCACAACCTGGGCTACAAACCCCGGGGGATTAATTCCAAAATATCCTGCTACAACAACCGCCACAGCAGCCGCAATTCGTGCATATCGTAATTCAGCTTTATCGGAAATATCTTTGTTGAACTGCTTCTTGATCAGATCATGAGACACCGACGTTGAGATCACCAAAAGTAATCCCGCTGCGGTGGAAAGTGCTGCTGCTAATCCACCGGCTGCAACCAAAGCTGCTACCCAAGCCGGTAAACCTGCTATCTCAGGATTAGCCAATACCATGATATCCCGATCTACATATAACTCGTTGTTGTTTGCCGTCACTTCATTAGAGATCATCACCTGATTATTGGCTCCTCTTCTGATATCCAATCCATCTCTGATAATATCCGGTGCTCCGACAATAGCTGCTCCCGGTGCATAATTGATAATTCCATCCTCGTTTTTATCTACCCAATTTAACAGCGCCGTTTCTTCCCAAGTGCTAAACCAAGGAGGCATTTCTTCATACGGTTGTTCGCTTACTGTTTCGATCAGGTTTGTTCTGGCAAACACCGCAATTGCAGGAGCGGTTGTGTACAGGATCGCAATAAAGATCAGTGCATATCCTACAGAAATTCTAGCGTCTTTTACTTTGGGCACGGTAAAGAATCGAACGATCACGTGTGGAAGTCCGGCGGTTCCTACCATCAATGCAACGGTTATAAAAAATACATCCTGCATGCTTTTGGTACCCGAAGTGTATTCAGCAAAACCTAATTCTTTATGCAATTGATCAAGTTTATCCAGTAAATACATTCCTGAACCATCCGTTACTGTAGAACCAAATCCAATTTGAGGAATCGGACTTCCGGTTAACTGCATCGAAATGAAAAATGCAGGAACCATAAAGGCAAAGATCAACACGCAATACTGAGCAACTTGCGTGTAGGTAATTCCTTTCATTCCACCCAACACAGCATAAAAGAAAACGATCGCCATTCCGATGATCACTCCCCAAAAAATATCTACTTCCAGGAATTTTGAGAATACAAGTCCAACGCCACGCATTTGTCCTGCTACATACGTGAATGAAACGATCAAAGCACAAATTACAGCAACCGTTCTTGCGGTATTTGAGTAGTAACGATCACCAATAAAATCAGGGACTGTAAATTTCCCGAACTTCCTGAGATACGGAGCTAATAGTAAAGCCAGCAACACATAACCGCCGGTCCAGCCCATCAGATAAACGGTTCCGTCGTAACCCATGAAAGAGATCAATCCCGCCATAGAAAGAAATGAAGCGGCCGACATCCAGTCTGCTGCTGTTGCCATTCCATTTGTTAATGGATTAACTGCTCCTTCAGCTATATAAAATTCACTGGTTGATCCGGCACGGGACCAGATCGCAATTCCGATGTAAAGAGCAAAGGTTATTCCAACAAGAATATACGTCCATACTTGAACATCCATTATGCATCCTCCTCGTTTACACCGAATTTCATATCTAAACGATTCATCAGGTACACATAGATAAATATAAGCACCACAAACACATAGATAGATCCTTGTTGAGCAAACCAGAATCCCAGTTTGAATCCGCCCATTTTAAAATTATTGAGCCATGGTGCGAGTAAAATTCCGAACCCGTACGAAACGGTAAACCAAATACTTAATAATATGCTCAGGTACTGGAGATTCTTTTTCCAGTAGCCTTTCAGATCTTTTTCTTGTGTCATACAACCTTTTTGTTAGTTTCAGAGAGTATGCAGGTTTTAGATAAGCTATGCAATAATTCTTTTTGGTCGATAAAAACCCGTTTTCTGAACAGCAAATCAAGTAGTTTGTCCTCTTATTGACAATTATATCCTCAAATTTGAATATTATCTGAGGTTACGGACAATTAAAATTCAGATCTATGAAAAAGCTTTTATTCCTTTTAATATTGTTAAGTACTGGTTCAGTATCCGCTCAGGAAGTATCAATTTTTGATTTCGTAAAAACGGTGGATAATAATAAAGAAGAACTGATCTATTATTATGAAAACAATTGGAAAATTCTACGTGATATAGCATTAGAGAGGGATTTTATTGAATCATATGAACTTTTGATAACAGAAGCCGATTCTACTGCTGATTTTGATGTAATCCTCATCACCAGATATAAAAATGAAAAACAGTATCAACAAGGTGAAGAGCGATTCCAGCAAATCATAAAAGAGCGCAACAAAGAATATGGCAGTGTCAGATTGCTGAACGAATTAAATCCTGGAGAGTTTAGAAAGAATGTATTTCACAAGATAACCCGAACTAAGTTTTCATCTTTAAAATAGCCTTACTGCATCTTGAATTGAAACAAGTTGTAAACAGGGTTGTGCCAATTGATTTTTTTCTATATTTGCTTGAATAAATATCTCAGTCAGGTTTGGGGTATCAACATTAATATTCAGGACTTCTTAAATCAAAAAAATGATCAGATATAGAATATTCTTTAGCTCACTTTTATGTGCCATTTTGGGGACATCGGCTCTCTTCTCTCAACAAACTGCTAATCCCGAAAATGAGATAAGAGCAGTATTTATAAATGAAGCTCCTAAAATTGATGGAGATATCAATGACCTGGTTTGGAAAAGTATTTCCCCAATCACCAATTTTATACAAGTATGGCCGAATGATGGAGAACCTGCTACTGAAGATTCTGAAGTGCGTATCGCTTATGACAGGGATAACCTTTATTTCGCATTCAGATTCTATGATAAGAATCCTGAACTGATAAGAGCAAAAAATCTCGAACGTGGTGGTAGAAATGATCGGGATGATCACGCCTATATTGGTTTGGATACATTTGGAGATGGCAGGAATGCATATTTATTTGAGATGAATGCACTTGGAACTCAGGATGACGCTACAATTACAGATGAACGCCTCACTATAACCAGCTTCTCCTGGGATGCTGTATTTGTTAGTGAAACTATTATTGACGATCAGGGCTGGACATTGGAAGTTTCCATTCCCTTCAGGCAACTTAGATTTCCGGATGATGATGAACTAAATTTTGGAATCATGTTATCCCGAACTATAAACCGAAAGAACGAACGTGTTCTTTGGCCCAGAATTGGTTTGGAATATGGAAATTTCACATCTCTGGCTGCTGTTTCTCAGTATGGCAAACTTACCGGCATTAAAGATATAAACAGAGGTAAAAATTTAGAGATCAAACCGTACGTAATAGGTGGGGCTCAGGAAATTCGTCCCGATCTTGCTAATGAAGATACCAATGTTGAGTATACTGAGGATATTGGAGTAGATATTAAATATGGAATTTCGTCAAATCTGACATTAGACCTTACCATAAACACTGATTTTGCTCAAGTTGAATCAGATAATGTCCAGCTAAACCTCACTCGTTTTAACCTATTCTTCCCTGAAAAAAGAGAGTTCTTTTTAGAAAGATCCGGACTTTTTGAACATGGTAATTTACGCAGTACCCAAACTTACTTTTCAAGAAGAATTGGATTGACCAATGAAATTCTTGCAGGTGCAAGGATGACGGGGCAGATCGGAAAAACATCAATTGGGGCATTAAACATTGAGACCGGAAATAAAATGAAAGATTTTCTGGGTTCAAACTCCACGAATAATACTGTGATTCGTTTTAGAAACGACATATTCCCAAGAGCAACTGCCGGTGCTATATTTACAAATACTCAGCTCGGGAATGATTATAACAGAGCTTTAGGAATTGATACTCAGTACCGGTTTGGCAGTGCCAGTCTTTTCAACGCATGGTTTACAAATGTTTGGGACGATCAGGAACTCTTGAATGATGCTGCCGGACATGCTTCAATTCGGTTGAGAAATGATCTGTATTCGGGACAATTATCTTACACTAATGTTGGTGTTAACTATAGCCCCTCTCTTGGTTTTGTTCGCAGACGGAATATGAGACAATATGATGTAAGAGGAAGTTACAGCCCAACGATACCAAAGGTTGAAACACTTAACAGGGTCATTATTAGTGGATTATATGATTATATAGAAGGTCAGGATGGTGTTAAGCAATCAACTGAATTTGAATTTGGCGGCACGCTTGAATTTCAAAGAAGAGATCGTTTGTCAATGGAATTCAGTAGTCAATTCGAACGATTATTTGCTCCATTCCCCATTCGACCAAATACTACCATTCAGGCAGGAGATTATACCTTTAATCGTTTTCAAATAAACGGAGAAACAGATTCAAGCAGAAGATTATTTGCTAATGCAGGCATAGAGTTTGGTGAGTTTTTCAATGGGAACAGAACAGATATAAGTGGTGGTTTTGGTTTGAGACAATCACAGCACCTTACACTTGAAGGACGCATCAATCATTCTATTATAGATCTGCCTGTAAATAACGGAGAATTTGAAGCTACTACAGTTTCGATGTCTATTTTAGGAGCCTTCAGCAGAAAACTCTTCACCAAAACATTGATACAGTACGATAATTTCTCACGCAACATTCAAGCTAATCTTCGTGTAGATTGGATCCATACTCCGGGAAGTGATCTGTTCTTTGTTTATAACACTTCTTACCATCTTACCGGTGATAATGAAGTTCTATTTGATCCGAATAGAGATCTGATAATGAATAATGAGATCGCAATTGTTAAGCTAACCTATTTGATACTGCTGTAAATAGGAATATGAACACCACTCTTTTAAAGCTACGAGTGGTGTTCAAATATTATTTAATCTTCGAGGTCTGTATTCGTTTCTAAAAGTTTTGCCAGAGTAAAAGCACCCGCAGCCATAACAAGATCTCTCACTGCTACATCCACATAATGCCATGTAAACAACAAAGTTAATGCAATAGCGATTAACCAAGTCATTACTAAATAGGCTCCCTCCTTTACTTTATAAAAGACCAAAGCTCCTGCAACGATCTCAATCACTCCTACGATCATCATAAATGTGGAAGCTTCAAAAGGAAGAATTTCGATAACAGACGGAGCCAGATAGTGTGTCCAATCGGTTAAAATATTGGAAAACTTATCTAAACCTGCCACTATAGGTACGATCCCATAAGTATATTTAAGTATAGATTGAATTTGAGTAGTATTTGAATTCATAATTATGTTGTTTTTAGTTAAGCTTTCGTTAGCGTTTACCCTTTAGATTGAAAAATTGAATTCCGGTTACATTTTTTTTGTAACCACTTAGCTGATATTTCATCTAATGTGAAAAAGACTTTATGAAAACACTTAGAATTCAAGATCACACTACTTACAACTTCTCAGATAATGAGATAGTTAAACGTATTCTGAATGGAGAGAAAGAGCTATACGAGATTCTGGTAAGGAGGAATAATCAAAAGCTGTTCAGAGTTTTACGCGGATACTTGAAAAATGAGATGGACGTTAAAGACGCTATGCAGGAAACCTACCTGAAAGCGTTCGAAAAACTAGGTCAGTTTAACCATCAATCTGAATTTTCTACCTGGCTGATAAGAATAGGTATCAACGAAGCCCTTGCACGACTTAATTCTTTTAAAAAATCTTTTAAGCTGATCGATCACTCTGTCTCGGTTTCATCTCAAAGATCTTTCAAAACCGATCACATCCAAGAACTTAATCCTGAAAGAAAAATGATTCAAAAAGAAGCTGTTGTGTTATTGGAAAAAGCAGTTGATCAGCTTAAACCAAAATACCGGGCTCCTTTCATAATGCAGGAAGCGGAAGGAATGAGTGTTAAAGAAATTTCGCATTGTTTAGATATTACTGAGTCAAACGTGAAAGTTCGTGTACACCGTGCTCGTACTATGATCAAAGAGCATTTATTTGACCTGTCGATCGATCAAAACATTCTGGAATTTGGCTTTAGTAAATGTGATGAAATCACAGAAAAAGTGATGGCTGTAATTTTCGATAACTAAAATTTAGTTACCGTTCACAACAAAGGATTTGAATGTGAAGTTTTACCCTAAACTTCACAACTCAGAATCACTCAGTTTTATCCCATAAAAAACCCCGACCCACATTCCGCAGGTCAGGGTTTATCCTGTTCTCCATGAAAAAGAGCTTTTGCGAGCGACAGCGAAGCAATCTCCATAGTCAAATTCGTTTTCGGGAGATTGCTTCAGGATTTGCTTTCGCTGAATCCTTCGCAAATATTTTAATACTTACGAACAACCTGAAGTTGAACCGCAGGTAATACATTTCATACACGTTCCGTTTCGAACCATCGTCATGCTACCGCATTCCGGACAAGCATCACCGGTATAACCCAACTGCTTAGCCTTTTCGTAATCAGTTTCGTAACTGGAAGCCGCTTTAGCTTTAGCCTGTGGTGCAACGGCATCCACTGTTTGTTTCTGCGGTTCTGCAACCGGAGCTTTTGCAACAGTTTTGGTGGTTTCTACTACTTCTCCACCGGGCGTTGGTCGAAGATCTCTGGTTGAGATCTCATCAGCAGGAACATGAGCTAAGTCTTCACGACCTAAGTAAGCAACCGCTAATTCACGGAAGATATAATCGATTACAGAAGTACTCATTTTCACATGAGGATTTCCGGTAACCATTCCGCTTGGCTCGAACTTTGTGAATACAAAAGCATCCACGAATTCTTCTAACGGAACTCCGTGTTGTAAACCAAGAGAGATCGAAATTGCAAAACAGTTCAGTAAACTTCTGAATGCAGCTCCTTCACGATGCATATCAATAAAGATCTCACCCAGCTGACCGTTTTCGTACTCACCCGTTCTCAGATAAACGCTTTGTCCACCGATCTTAACTTTCTGAGTATAACCTTCACGACGGAATGGAAGTCTCTGGCGACGAGCTAGATATTTATGAATAATTCGCTCTGCTACTTCAACAACTTTGTCTTGTTCTGCTGTTGTTGATCCATCTAAAGTATCCTCTTCTTCATCTTCTAATTCTTCAAATACATCAGCCAAACTGTTCAGCGGCTGACTTAATTTTGAACCGTCACGATAAAGCGCATTTGCTTTCAACATCATTTCCCATGAAAGCATATATGCATCTTTCATGTCTTCGATGGTAGCTTCGTTCGGAAGGTTGATGGTTTTTGAAATTGCTCCGGACAAGAACGGTTGTGCTGCTGCCATCATTCTGATGTGACCTCGAGCTGAAATAAATCTTGTTCCTGTTCTACCACATTTGTTTGCGCAATCAAAAACAGCTAGGTGCTCATCTTTTAAATAAGGAGCTCCTTCCACTGTCATGGTTCCACAAACATAATCATTTGCTTCGGTGATCTGCTCACGACTGAATCCTAAATGTCGCAGCATATCAAAAGTAACATCGCTGAGTTGCTCTTCAGTGATTTCCAGAACATCTTTGCAAAAATCTTCACCTAGAGTCCACTGATTGAAAGCAAACTTTATATCAAAACTACTTGGCAGTGCTGCTTCAACAGCTTCCAGTTTTTCATCGGTAAATCCTTTCGCTTTTAGTGTCTCCGGATTTATGTGTGGACAACCTTCTAAACTAGCTGCTCCTTTAGCGTAATCGATAATGGCTTTGGACTCTTTTGCAGAATAGCCCAATGTCTTTAAAGCTTTCGGTACACTTTGGTTGATGATCTTAAAATAACCACCGCCTGCAAGTTTCTTGAATTTCACTAGTGCAAAATCAGGCTCAACTCCTGTAGTATCACAATCCATAACCAAACCAATAGTTCCGGTTGGTGCAAGTACAGTTACCTGAGCATTTCGGTATCCGTTTTTCTCACCAAGTGCCACAGCACGATCTGAGTTTTCTTTAGCTGCCTTTAACAGGTAATCAGGACAAATTGTAGCATCGATTCCCATCGGTTTAACCGTTAATCCTTCGTACTCTTCAGGATCAGCATTGTAAGCCGCTCTTCTGTGATTTCTCATCACACGAAGCATATGCTCTTTGTTTCTTTCGTAACCTTTAAAAGCACCTAATTCACCAGCCATTTCAGCACTGGTTTCATACGCTTTCATATGCATTATCGAAGTGATGGCTCCGGCAGTCGCTATTCCTTCATCACTATCATAAGGAATTCCCTGAACCATTAAAGCGGCTCCGATATTTGCATATCCAAGACCTAATGTTCTGAATACATAAGACAGATCAGCAATTTCTTTAGATGGGAACTGAGCCATCAATACTGAGATCTCAAGGACGGTTGTCCAGATTCTTGAAGCATAGCTAATTGACTCAACATCAAATGTAGTGCATTCTTCATCTTTGAAATATTTCATCAGATTAAGAGAAGCCAAATTACACGCTGTGTTATCCAAAAACATGTACTCAGAGCAAGGATTACTTGCTTTGATCTCGCCATCTTCCGGGCAAGTGTGCCATTCGTTGATGGTGTCATGATATTGTGTTCCCGGATCTGCAGAAGCCCAGGCTGCGTAAGCAATCTGATCCCAAAGATCGTTTGCCTCAATCACTTTCATTGGTTCCGGCTCGCGACCTTCTTTCTTCGCTTTTGCTTTTTCAACTCTCCAGATAAGATTCCACTGTCCGTCGTCTTTAACCGCCTGCATAAACGCATTCGGAACACGGACGGAGTTATTGGAATTTTGTCCGGCCACAGTAGCATACGCTTCTGAATTCCAGTCAGTGTCGTACGTATCAAACTTAATGTCTGTAACGCCCTGAGCTGCCAACTGAATTACACGTTCAATATAGTTAAGTGGAACCTGATCACGTTTTGCCTGACGAATTACTTTTCCAAGCTCTTTATTCTTCAGTGGATCTCGACTCATTGCGCCGTTAAAAGTTCTGCCTTCGATCTCAACAGGAGTGTGGCATAACTTGATAATATCTTTTAAATGCTTTTGCGTGATCTTTGAACCGGAAACCAGAGCCGCAACTTTTTGCTCTTCCTGAACTTTCCAGTTGATGTACTCTTCTATATCCGGATGATCCAGATCAAGGGTAACCATTTTAGCAGCACGACGAGTTGTTCCTCCAGACTTGATCGCTCCCGCTGCTCTGTCACCAATTTTCAGGAAGCTCATTAATCCGGATGATTTACCACCACCACTTAAAGGCTCATTGGCTCCACGAATATTGGAGAAATTACTTCCTGTTCCTGATCCATACTTGAAAAGACGAGCTTCACGAACCCAAAGATCCATGATCCCACCTTCATTCACCAAGTCATCATCTACACTCTGGATAAAACAAGCGTGTGGCTGCGGATGCGTGTAGGAATCTTTTGATTTTGTAAGCTTTCCGGTCTTTGCATCAACATAGTAATGACCCTGAGCCGGACCGTTAATTCCATACGCCCAGTTCAATCCTGTATTAAACCATTGCGGAGAATTCGGTGCCGCCATTTGGTTGGCAAGCATATAGCAAAGCTCTTCATAAAACACTTTCGCGTCTTCCTCTGAATCAAAATAATCGTTCTTCCAACCCCAATACGTCCAACAACCCGCTAGTCTGTTGAAAACCTGCCGACTGTCTACCTCATGTGTAAATCTGTCTTTTTCGTCCAGCTCTTTCAAGGCTTTTGAATCAGCTTCTGATCTTTGTAACCATTTAGGCACTCCTTTCTCAGAAACTTTTTTAAGCTTGGCCGGCACTCCTGCTTTACGGAAATATTTTTGCGCTATAATATCAGTTGCAACTTGAGACCAACTGTCAGGAACCTGAACGTCAGACATATGGAAAACCTGTGAACCATCCGGGTTCTTGATTTCCGAAGTTCGGGATTCAAATTTCATTGAGTCGTATGGGGTCTTCCAATCCGCTTGAGTATAGAAGCGCGTAAATTTCATTTATTTCTCCGTTTTTTCATTGCTAAAATCTTCTTTGTGTCTTCGGGCTGATAGAGCAGGTTAAACCTTTAAGCCAGGAGCCTATTCTCCTTTAGAAGTGAGATTTAATATAGATGTGAGGCTTGGAGTGAGCAAGTTAAATCTGAATTACTTTTCCACAAAAAGGAACACTTATCCACATTAATAATTGCCAGATTAATTCCCTCGAAAAAAGCAGTGCTATTAATGATTTTTATTGTGATTTATCTAAAAAATAAATCCGCAATAAAATAATAAAATCTTTCTTTAAGCATCTTTAAAGAAAGATTTTATTAAAATCACGAATTGAAAGTTATCCACATTTATATTATATAAAAATTCATTTTATATATAAATATATTAATAAATAATTAAATTTTATATATATTTTTGATAATATTATATACTGAATTTAATAGTTAAATATAGTCTATAATTTAATCTTGATTTTTTTACAATAGATTAACTTGAACTACTTATTCCGCTGAAAAATAAAATGCTCCCGGGATAATTCCTGTTGGAAAACTGTCTACCTTTACACCGTTAAGATTGTATTGAATTGCTAACCCGGACTGGGCAAAATTCTTGGCATCAGCTCCCCAAATAAATTGACCTTCATCCGATGTGGAAAACCCTAATGAATAAAAATTCTTTTCTATAAATGCTGAATCTATAACTTCAAAAGTATTCATATCAATACTCATTACATTCCCGTTCATCAGGTAAGCAACATCATCCAAATCATTGAGTACCAAATCGCCCGGATGTCCACCAACTTCAAAACTGGTTACCACTTCAGCTGTTGTACCATTGATCACATAGATCATTCCGGGAGTGTCATCATTAGGATCGCTGAAGTCGCCGTAAGCTCCTGCACAAACTACCCATAACTGATCGTTGTCTTGCTTCAAAATACTTACAGGATTATCACCTACCGTAATGGTTCCGGTAACTTCATCTGTAGCCGTATTTATTACACTGAGTGTATTGCTATTACCAAATCCGCTATTAGCCACGTAAACACGCTCGCCAACAACAGCTATTCCCTCAGGGTTTGATCCCACTGCAATAATGGAAGCTTCTTCATTGGTTTCCAGATCGATCACAGAAACCGAATTCCCAAAAAGATTTGTAACATACGCTTTGTTTTCGCTTACCTGAACCAGCTCTCTGGGACTGGCTTCATTCGCAATTCTGATGGTTGCTATCTTTGTCAATGTTTCCTTATCCACCACTTCAATTTTGCTGGAATTATTTACAACCAGATATAAACGATCTCCAATTTCCGTAGCGCTGTAAAGTATATCTCCTATTGGTGAACCGTTTTCATTTTCATATTGGTTTTGAGATACTTCGCCTGTTACAGGATCATAAGCAGTGATACTAGCATTGGCTTTTCCAAAATTTCCTTCATTCAGAACAAATACTCCGTTCAAAGTTGTTCCTGAATCTGAATCACTTTTCTTACAAGCTGCAGTTAGGGATATTATTATTACAAATGCGATCAGCAGTGGTCTTTTCATTAGTTATCGTTTTTATGTTTTATAGTTAGTGTTATTAAAAAATTTCTGAGGGGTTGCGGATACAGGCGCACTACTTCGTATTGTTCATCAAGAATATTATTCACCTGTAAACTAAGATCGAGTTGTGTTTTCCCGATGGTTTTCGAATAATTGATCGATGCATCCAGCACGAAGTAAGACGGTTCAGGATCTCGAATGTCGTTTTGTTCTGTGGAGTATCTTTCTGAAACCCAGTTGCCATATAGTGATGTTCTGAATTCTCCTCTGCTTACTGAAAATGATCCCGAATATTTCCATTTCGGCACATATGGAAGTTGATCACCAACAGCCGCATCACCTTCAAATCTGGCTTCATCAATTGTAGACCTTGTATAACTTGAAGATTGAGAATAGCTGAGTTTATAAGTTCCCACTTCAAATTCTTTGAAAGCAGTCCATTCTACGCCATAACTTAACAGTGACAGATAATTCTGAGCCCTGAAGAAAGTTCCACCTCCGGGATTCCATTTAATCCCATTCGAAATATCCATTCTGAAAAAAGTAAGATTATGATCTCCAATATTTTTCCACTGATCCGTTATTCCGATCCCGGCTTCTGTTAAAATTGCAGTTTCCGGCTTCAGGTCTTCATTACCACCTTGTGGCCAGTACAGATCATTAAAAGTAGGAGCTCTGAAATTCCTTGAAACCAGTGAATGAAAGTATATTTCATCTTCAATGATCTGATAGTTGATTCCAAGTGAAGGACTCACCGCTGCTCCAAAATCAGAATAGTGATCTACTCTAATAGTGGGGAAAATTCCCAGAGCCTTAGTTGGTGATATTTCAGCCATCAACTGCTCACTTAAAAGATTTCTGTATTTTTTCTCAGTGTAGTTATTGGTCTTTACTTCTGTAAAGTATGCTGATGTTATATTTGTGAGCGACACCACTGGAGAAAAGTACGCGGTTGCAGTCCACTCATTATTCCACTCTCTTCCCGTACTTATACTTTCAATATTTCTGTTCGAGTCAAAATAGTCGAGTTCGGTTTGTGCCAGATAGGATTTTATTCCGTGTTGCACATTGCCCTTTCTGAAATGAAATGAATTTACCCAACGATATGCCGAATCATATTGTCTGGAAGTTCCGGAACCGACGAATACATTTTCGGGAATTTCATGATCTGATTTCAGATACCAGAATTTTGACTGAAACCTCTTTCCTTCTTTATTCCAACCGGCTTGTAGCTGAAACTGATCGTTATCAAAAGTCGCATGCCGTCGATTTTCTTCCTGCTCCGTATTTCTGTCGTAATACCTATAATCGTTCTCATTTTCCTGAATTGACCCGCCTAAACCCAGCGTCCAGTTCCCGGCTTCAAATCCGATATTCCCAAATGTGATATAATTGGAGTTGGAACCTATTGATTGTCCTGCAGTAAATTCTTCGGAATTTATCAAAGAAGCCAATGATACTGATCCACTGATACCACTGCCATAAGTTGAACTTCCTGAACCTGAACTGACTTCAACCGACGAAAATGCTCCTGATCTGATCAAGGAAAGATCTAGCACACCTAACATAGAATGATTGATGGGCATGCCTTCCCAAAGCACCCTGGTTTGTTCTCCTCCAAAACCTCTGAACGAAGCCAAAGAAACAGCTCCCGGAGCATTAGAGCGTACAAAAATAGAAGAATACCTGCTTAGTGCTTCGCCTAATGACTGCCCATTTGTATTCGCTAACTGAACCGAATCAATCAATACAGTATGACTTGGTTGCTTAATAACAGGAATTCTGTAGCGGGTGGATGTAACTGTGATCTCTTTCATTTTCAGAGTATCAGAGACAACCTGTGCCTGTACATTCGCAGAAAGCCAAAGTGAAACAGCTATAAAAAGGGTTATAAACCTCATGTAATAATTCTTAGATCTTTTTTCCCGAAAGATGCTATGAAAAATTTACGTATTGGCAGGTCTCCTGGCTTTCCTTGTGCAGCGCCTTCCCGATCCTATTGATCAGTGGCAAAGGTGAGGCTGCGGTTTCGGCTTTTGCCGAAAAGGATTACAGTTGCGGGAACAGCTTCCGATTTTGCTGAAGATTCAGAATCACGGAATTCCCTTTTAATTCGGAAACGAACTTGTTTCCAAAACCAACACCGTTAATTTTTAAATTACAAACAGATCAAATCACAAACAACCCCCTTGAATAAGGAATATGGAATATCCAATGTCCAACATTCAATTTCCATTTATCTGTATCTGTTTCCTCAACCCATTGGAAATTGATTATTCCTTGTTGGTTGTTGGATATTGAGTGTTGGTTGTTGGGTGTTGGGTGTTGTATTACTTAATAAGCGTCATCCTTCTTGTTTGCACAAAATCTCCTGCAGTAATTCGATAGAAATAAATACCACTTGAAAGATTTGAGGCATCGAAACTAAGAGTATAACTCCCTGCAGCTTTTCTCCCGTTCTGGAGCGTTTGTACCAATCTTCCCGTTATGTCATATACTGATATTTTTACTTCTCTTGCTTCCGGTAATTCGTAAGTAATATTGGTACTTGGATTGAAGGGGTTTGGATAGTTTTGGTGGAGGATTGGCGATGTTGGAATTTTTGAGTTTTGTTCGTTTGATGTAATAATAATTGAACCTAATTGAACAATCACAGAAGGGTTACCTTCATTAATGAAAGCCCTTAACTTTTTTATTGGAAAATTTTCCAGATTTTCCTTCGCTATAATAACGAATTCCAACATTTTTCCACTATCCGTAAATCCTTTAGAAGAGGCTCCCGAAATAAACAAAGAATCAGTATTAACGATATTATGGTAGACTTCAAAACTATCTAGTAACGCAGACTTTTTTAATTCATTTGTTATCTCAATTGCTGATGTATCTATTTCAAAACCAAATGAAAAAGCATCGATGGTATCTTGATCAGGGTTATCAATTTCAATAGATACTCTAAGTGTATCCCCTTTACTACCTTGAATATCGGGGATTATGATAGTTACTTGAGCTTTAGCTATGAAATTTGTTAATAAAGCAAATGCTACAATTAGAAATATTCTCATATCATTTTATTAAAAGCATTTTCTGAGTTTTTATAACATCACCTACAAATAACCTGTAAAAATAAATTCCACTAGCGTTGTTTTGTGCATCCCATACAACAGTATGGCTACCTGCCACTACTGATTCATTTACTAACGTCGCTATCTTTTGTCCCAGCGCACTATAAATCTCAAGCCTTACTTGTGCTTTTTCAGGCAAGTTATATGAAATATTTGTTGTTGGGTTAAATGGATTGGGGTAATTTTGCATTAATGACACTTCAGTAGGAAGTTCCTGAATAAATACTGTTTCAAACTTCTTTTTAGAATTTTCATTGATACGATACTCACCATTCAATGTAAATCCATCACTTACCGAATTCTTTCCGATAAATAAAGACATTTTAACATTTTCAGTAATTCCATTTAAACCATACAGAGAATAATAAATGCTATTCTCATTGATATTAGATAAAAGTGTCCAACTTTCAGGAACTCCCTTTAATGAGATATCAGATATTTCATTAGTCAGATCGAAACTAAATTCCAGAGAGGTAATATCACCAGTAATGCTCGAAACATTCAATGGAATTCGAATTTCTTTTGCTTCAGTAGTTAAAGATTCACCAAATTCAATACTTGCAAAACTAGGTTCGGTTTTTTGATTTGTAAGTCCACAATTTAATTGATCAATAAGTTTAACATCAAACTTTAGAATCTGGGAACCATCGTATGCTGTAATCATACCATTTCCGGTAACATCTGCAGCACTGGAATCAACACCGATAATTGGATAAGGGTCTAAAAAGACAGTATGTTTTAGAATCTCTGCGGCATCATTGGCGGATACTATACCGTTTCCATCAACATCTCCACAAACGTATGGGGCAATTTGAATAGAACCTGAAACGGATTTTGAAGCTGGATCTCCTTCATTCAATAGGATTTCGTTGAAGTTTATGGCTGCTGTTCCACTTCCCAATGTTTTAAAAGTTAAATTCAAGAGATTACCTGAGGTCGAAATATCTGAAGTTCCCTGACCAGAAATTAATCCCGGTTTAGAATCGGTTGAATTGAATTCGATTGAGTATTCGTCGGTCAAATCTCCTTTTGAAACATTAATCAATTCCATCAAAGAAGTATCAAAATCCAAATCAATTTCGAAAGAACTGAATACTCCGTTATCAGGATTTGAAATATTAAGCGGAATTGTGATCTCATTGCTTAATAATGCGGTTGTATCTGGAAGACTGAATGTAACTATTGAGGCCGGTTTGCCTTTAATAATTAAATCTCTTTGAGAAACTAAAATATCATTATCGTTAACATCTTTGACTTCTACTTCTGATAATGATATAACTGTTTCACCCTCTTCAGGAATTTCTTTAATCAGCTTAAAAGTGACCGTAGAGAGCTCTCCAAAACCGGATGAACTTCCCGAAGTCCTTGAAATACCAACGCCTATTGAGCCGTTTTCTGAATCATTCTGTGCAAAATAGACCGGACTTGAGCCCAGAAAATCTCCCGATGCATCCGATACATATTCTATAAACTCAGGATCATAATTTATTTCATAACTACTACCAAATACATCGGCAAGCGTAGAATCAGAATTTCCAATCATTACGGACACTACGAAGTTTAAATTTAATTCAACTTGATCATCTGTTGTTAATGAAATCGGAGGATTTCCATTTTGTATGGAAGTAAATACCTCAGGAAGTGCTTTCGCATTCATGGAATGAGTTTTCTTCCAGTTTCTTCCGATTGGTAAAACATCTTTTTGATCTACAGCCCCATCTCCATTGGCATCAGCATAAGTAGCTTCTTCGGGGTTCCATGGTGTGGCTAATTGACCTTCCCAATCTGATGAAGCAGGATCTCGGGGTGGACCAGTTTTTTGCCAATTTCTACCTAAAGGAAGCACATCTTTTTGATCCACTTCTCCATCATTATTTGTATCTCCCGGCCAAACAATAATGCCTGTAGAAATATCAATTTCTACTTCACTCTGTGAGAATGGTATGTTTTGTTGATTGGAATTTTCACCCTCAATTTCTGTAAGCCTAATGGTTGTTTTAGTATCTGAGGAAATATTCGGATTCACTTTAAATGAAACTGACGAAATTATTCCCGTTCCGTTTGATCCATCTTGAGATCCATTTTTTGTGATTCCCACTGCAAATTCTCCATTGGATGGATCATTATTAGGGAAATATGTCACATTTGAACCAAGAAAATCGCCTTTGTTGTTTCCAATTACTTCAAGAACTGATGGGTCATAAGTAACCACATAGCTCATGCCATATAAATCTGTAACAGGATCAGTTTCTGACCCAACAGTAATATCAACTTTGAATTCTGAATTTGAATATTGGTTTGTATTCGAAAATAAGGCGGTTATTTCTGTTTCAATCTTTGCTTTTTTTACAGTGACAGTACGTGTGATTTTACTACTGCTTGTATATCCGCTTTTAATTGCCTGGAAGTCTACCGAATAATTTCCATCTGCTTTAGAACTTGGTATAGTAAACGTATATGAAGTTATTCCAGATGAATTGGTCGTAGATGGTGCTTGATAACTTTGGCTGGTAACATTATTCGATCCCCCAATGGTTACCCCACTCACAGAACTACCACTATTGTCCTTAACCGTTATCCCAAACGTAACCGTTTCTCCTGGTTCAGCAGTTACAGAACTTGGGGAAACACTACTAATTACCAATGTTTTTTGGACATCCGCAACAACCGTCTTGGAAGAAGCAACTATTTTATTATTCCCTTCATCTGATTCATCCACCCAGTCTTCGGTATCAATTAAAGCTCCTAAATAATATTCTCCGGATAACCCCGATGGAACCGTATAAGTCTTTGTTGAACTAACTGCTGTGTTCGCTCCTAATTGTGCCGTTTCAGTATAAGAACCTATTTCTGTATCTGAGGTGGTAATCGTGGTGTTCGTCGATAAATATACACGCACTTTATATCCACCAGCTTTCGCATTTCCCTCATTAGCAACTCGCAAAGTAGCACTCAAACTACCCCCCGCACTCACGCTACTCGATCCTGTTAAACTCTTTGGTACTAAATCAGGTTTTAGTGTCACTGCTTTTTTTACGGTGACAGTACGTGTGATTTTACTACTGCTTGTATATCCGCTTTTAATTGCCTGGAAGTCTACCGAATAATTTCCATCTGCTTTAGAACTTGGTATAGTAAACGTATATGAAGTTATTCCAGATGAATTGGTCGTAGATGGTGCTTGATAACTTTGGCTGGTAACATTATTCGATCCCCCAATGGTTACCCCACTCACAGAACTACCACTATTGTCCTTAACCGTTATCCCAAACGTAACCGTTTCTCCTGGTTCAGCAGTTACAGAACTTGGGGAAACACTACTAATTACCAATGTTTTTTGGACATCCGCAACAACCGTCTTGGAAGAAGCAACTATTTTATTATTCCCTTCATCTGATTCATCCACCCAGTCTTCGGTATCAATTAAAGCTCCTAAATAATATTCTCCGGATAACCCCGATGGAACCGTATAAGTCTTTGTTGAACTAACTGCTGTGTTCGCTCCTAATTGTGCCGTTTCAGTATAAGAACCTATTTCTGTATCTGAGGTGGTAATCGTGGTGTTCGTCGATAAATATACACGCACTTTATATCCACCAGCTTTCGCATTTCCCTCATTAGCAACTCGCAAAGTAGCACTCAAACTACCCCCCGCACTCACGCTACTCGATCCTGTTAAACTCTTTGGTACTAAATCAGGTTTTTGAGCAAAAACATCACTACTCATTAAAAATATTGTTGATATAAGTAAGAAAAATATTTTATTCATCTTTTGGTGGTTAAAACCCCACTCCCCACCAAGGAAGTGAGGATGGACATATTAATGGTTAGTTTTGTAGAACCCCGATTTGTTGTTCTATTTATATATCCTAACAAGAAAAGCTACTTGCAGAAAAAGAATTGAAATTATTCGTACGTCTTAAAGAAAAACTCTTTATAAAACGTAGAATCATCCCCAACTGCTTCCAGATACTTTTTATTTAAGGTGGGTTCGTATTGGAATTCAGTTCCATTCCAGTATAATAAGGAGTCGCGGTAGGTATCTAAGTAAAGAGCGTCTATTTCAAAGTCTAATACTCCATTTTGGAAATACTCTTTTGCTTTTACATCATAATCATCACCTGAAACTATGGATCGAAGTGAAAGATCATTATAAAATTCGTACAGAATCAATCCTCCATCAATCCCTCCTTTCAAATCCCAATCATTATTAGCAAACTTTATCACATTTTCATTTTTGAATGATATATGTCTTGGAATACTATAACTGTAGTAAGTATTAGCATCTTCCTTAATAACTTTTCTGCCTAATAGAGTTTGAGGTATAAGAATGATTGCCTTTTCAATTGCTTTTTCAATGTCTGTTTTTCTATATCGATCGCCTAATATTCCGCTACCATTTATATATCTTGAGTCAAGCACTATGAAAGCACTTGAGTTTTTAACTTTTATATCTGCTGCAATCAAAATTTCATTATAGCCATCATTATCTAAATCAATTACTTCAAAGTCTCTTAGGTATCCCGCATTGATATATTTGTGGACAATCTCGCTATTATCTAAATCCATAATCCCGAAAAATTGAGCAAAATAGTCCTGACTGTGTAACAAAAGTAAAACTTCATCTCTCAAGTCATCATCATAATCTTGTACAGAAAATTTACGAATGTTATAATGCGTCTCCTTAACATATGGATGTTTATCAAATCTTATATCAAGAATAAAATCCCTACTCAATAATGTGTCCCCATCTAAACTGTATATCAGGAACTCCCTCGTTCTTTTTCCATTTAAGGAAAGAGTCTCATATTTACTTTCCATAATTTCATTTATACCATCCTCATTTAAGTCAATAAATTGTATATGATCGTTCTGAGTAGAGACTCTATTATTTATATTCCTGATAAATCCTTCTCCTACATATATCTCTTGTAGAACTCCACCATTTGCGTTTCTCACATATGCATATTCTCCCTCATAAGTAGCATATGTCGGATTCCTATCTATCGGCCCATACACGAGCCTCCCGATTATCCCAAGTAGTACAATTACAATAAAAACCGACGCCACACTAAATTTTCGTTTCCAGATTTTCTTTAGATTATGAGTAATTGCATCGGTTTTATGATGAAGAGTCAACCTCCTGTCATAGAATAATTCCTGAATATGGGAAATCCCGATGACCGGTAGATGCCGGTTTGGGAATTCATTATTAAATTCCTGAATATATTGAAGTGTTTCATTCAATTGAGTTGCCGGCACTACAAAAGCCTGAGCCCAGGAGAAGAAAGCTGCTTCGGCCTTTAATCGTAGGCTTTCATTTTCAACAGAGAGCACTTTTCCTTCTTCATCCACGTCTCCAGTAATGCAAATTGCAGGATTTAAACGGAAATATTCAGCTTGCTCTTCTGCCTTCAGCATTTCACAGTAAAAAGCTGCTGACAAAGCTACATTTGCCGATCTCCCGGAATGCCAGGCATGACTCATATTCAAACCTGCTGAACCGTTCCAGTATTTCTGTCTGCCTTCTCGGCTTCTGCTCAATAATTGACCGCCAGCTTTTTTTACTGGTTCTAAAAAGTTACCTGCTTCTTTTCCAACGACACCGAAAGTGGGTTTCAGTTCATGTTGTTTAAACTTATTCTCTCCAATAATATCAACCCGAAGTTGTCTGAGCCTGCCAATTCCTGAGCTCCCTTCTTCAGTTTTAAATTCTTCTACTACCGGAATTAATACTTCACCGGGTTTGTAATTTATTTCCTTAGATGTTATTTCTGTTAGTGAATTCAGTGGCGAAGATTCAAGGCTTTCATATTCTCCAACCCAAGACCGTATCAGGCTTAAGCTAGTTTGGTATTCCTGTATTCTTTTCTCCAAGCCAACATTTTCGTCGCTTTTCTCGCGGAATTCTTTTAGTGTATCAATGAACTGTTGAAATGTCCCGGGATGAATTCCTGCAAGTAGTAATGGATTGGAGAGCTCCGGTAACTTCTCAAAAAGTTGAGTTGAATAGGAATCTGCTTGTTCTTTAAAATCCTGAATTTCAATCAGGAACTGATAGATGTAACTGATCTGTACTCTTTCGGAAGCGGAACTTTGAATTAATCTCAGTGTTTCATTGAACCGCTTTTCGATATGGAAAGGATCAAATGAAGACATATTTCTTAAGTATATAAATGAACCCGAAAAGGCTTCTCAGAGTTTATAGGAAAGCTAATTACATCCGAATCAAGATAAAGCAATCTGGTTTCTTCATCCTGCTCCACTAAAATACGGGAAATCTTTGTTTTAAAAGCATGAAGTGTGCATTCCCGATTAGATACAGTCATACTACATTCATCACATACCGTTATATTTTCAATTCTCAAATCAGGTTCTGGTTTAAATTCACAGATACAAATAGCTACTCTTAACTGAGCTAAAGCACTATTCCAATTAAGATCCGATAGTTCAGCTTTTTGCACATTTTTTAATTTCCCACCTTTATCTGTAATAAGATCAATACCAAGATCATCAATTGTTATAAGCACTCTGTCTTTTGGGCTTATATATTTTGAAATCACATGAAATTGATATTCATGGCTTTTCTGATCTTCCAATACTCTTAATAACGTCTGATATTCTTCTGAAGCCAGAGTAGCTTTTGTTTTAAGCCCATATTCTTCCGGTTCAAACGACATCGCTGCCAGAACCATAGGGCCTGTAGTTTTCGGATTATACGCCCTAGGTGTAAGCTTAATAATATCTGGTTTATTTAACTCATCATATTCTTCGTAAAATGAACTTAACCATTCAGCAATAACCTTTGCTTCAGGTACATTCTCAATCAATTGGCGAGTTTCTTCGTACTCTGAATGGGACATTTCTTCCGGAAACCGTAAAAACTGTTCAATTTTATATTCGTCTATCTTATCCAAAAAAAGGTTTTTTTATTAATATTCCTTCCAATTACCTACTCTTGCCGACTTTTTATTTTCCTTAAATATAAAACCAGTTGTTCGCGAGACTGTTTTACGAAATATTCTACATATTTTCGATGTTCATTTCTGTACTCTTCTTTGTCTATCTCACCTACAATAACCACAAAATGTTCATAGTAACTTTTCCCGTTTCCATTACAATTTGTATAATCCCCAATCAACACGTTCTCAACTGTCATAAAGTATTTACTGAAATCTTCTTCATTCATCTTATTTTTGGAGACATAACCGGGATAAAGGTCTAAGCGCACTTTCTTTACTACAGATTTTATCAAAGAGGTTAGTTCTTTCTCTTCCAATTCTTCATGCTCGGAAAAATTAAAGTGCTCTGCATCTTCATTATAAAATTGATGGAGTCTTCTGATTATTTGTGCCAAAATTGAAAGCTTTATTCTTCCATTGTACTCATCATGAATATCAAAAATATCCGAAACTTGTTGGAGAACATCTTTGGTGGAAATTGCATACTTAAATCTGTAACTCAATTTAATTTCTAACAGATCCGTAGGCATTAGAGGATTATCCGGACGCAACGGAGTACTAGTAATAAGTTTAGATTCCGGATTATATTCTAAATCCTGAACATCATCTTCTTTTAGTACTCTTTTTATATTTCTGATGATTTTCCCCAGAGAAGGATCAAATGATTTATAGTACTCAAACAATGTTTCATTCACTTTACTGAACACCAATCTTCTCAGATGGGTATGGTATTCACTTTCTTTTGTAATCGCTAATCCTGAAAAATAATTTTCTAATGAAACCAACTTCCCTTCTTTTGTTTCGAACAGCTCGGCTACACAATCTAAAGCTATGCTTTTTAATGACGTTGATATCAAATTGAAAAGATATAAGTCTTGTTTGATTCTCATTCGCAGATAAGCTTCGGCAAAATCTGAGCACTTCTTGATCAATTTCTGCTCGCAATCAGAATCCCCAGCAATAGACCTTATAATTATTTCTCTTAAAACCAATGTTATACCCGAAAATTATTGGCTTTAATAAACTGAATGCATTTGTTAAAATCAAAACGAAGAATAAAATATTCAATTTCCAATATCCAACACCCAGTTTCCAACTTTGTTATTGGATATTGACAACGGTCTCATTTTTACACATTTGTGATGTTGGGTGAACATTCCATGACTACCTTAGGTTACAGAGAAAGAAAACTGATATGATGTTTAGTTCGTATTCAATAACAGATAAGAAATTTTAACCAATTACAGATCTAATGAGATCATTTATAGCAACTTTTTTCCTTGTAGCTTTTTTAAGCTCATTTACTGCCGCTCAGGATTCACTTGTAATTCCAATCACGAGTTTTAATCCTGCTGACTTTGATGACGATGCAGATGGTAACAAATGGCAGCGACTTACTCTTCCCAAAAAAGACTGGACCGAATATACCTTAGTAACAGATGGTGACATTCCTCACATTAAAGCAGTAAGTAATAATTCTGCTTCCGGTTGGAAGTATTTGATCGATATTGATCCCAAGGAATATCCTATCATCGAGTGGCAGTGGAAAATCGATGGCGTATTAGAAAACGGAGATATGACAGAAAAAGACGGTGATGACTATCCTGCTAGGATCTATATCACTTATGAATACAGTAGAAAAGATCTTCCATTTGGTGAAAGAATCAAATACGGAACCATGAAAACGTTTACCAGTTTTGATATTCCGCTTCGTTCGATGAATTATGTTTGGGCAAATAAAGCGAAGATCGGCAGAGTTCAGGAAAACGTATTCACAAATTGGGTACATATGGTTGCTACTGAATCTGGCAATGATAAAGCAGGCACCTGGATTACCTCAACAGCTAATGTTTATGATTCGTATAAAGAAGCCTTTGAAGAAGAGCCAAAAAACATTACCGGCGTAGCTATAATGACTGACTCTGATAACTCCAAAGGTTCGGCTACTGCTTATTATGGAAACATCGTTTTTAAAAAGAAGAAATAGGGTTTGTCCTCTTAACTTTAAAACTGAACTTAACAAACGGGCATAAACGCCCTCCTGGTTTAAACCACTTCGATTTTGATCAAGGCATTTTAAACAAGCAGACCCTTCAGGTTCTGCGGATTCGGTTCAGGATTCCAAACTAGTATTACTATCTAAACCCCAACACGGGCGTGAACGCCCTCCTAGTTTAAACCTCTTCGACTTAGACCACGACAATTTAAACAAGCAGATCCTTCAGGTTCTGCGGATTCGGTTCAGGACTCCAAGCTAGTATTACTATCTAAACCCCAACACGGGCGTGAACGCCCTCCTGGTTTAAACCTCTTCGATTTCGATCACGACAATTTAAACAAGCAGATCCTTCAGGTTCTGCGGATTCGGTTCAACGGTTTGGTAAAAGACCCCACCCTTTTTCCTTTGCCTTGTAACATCTTTTTTTTTGAGTCGTCTAAGCGTTTGTAATCAATTCAAACGCTTTTTTATTATGAAAATTAAACAACTTGGCTATTTATCCGCAGTACTACTCCTTACACTTTCAGCTTGCGGAAACGAAGGAAACAATAATGATGAAAATGGTGACGACGAAGAAATCGTAGTTATCCCCGTAGAAGCTACTACCGTATCCCGTGGAGATATTTCTGCTTACTACTCAAAGACAGCAACTTTAGAAGCCGAACAAGAAGCTTTAGTTGTTGCGAAGGTTAGAGGCATTATAAATCAGGTTTTAGTTGAAGAAGGCGACAGAGTTAAAGCCGGACAAGTAATTGCCAGGATTGAAGACGAACAGTACAGAATCGAAGCTGAACGAGCCAAATCTAATATGGATCGTCTGTACAACGACTTCAAAAGAAGTAAGGAATTGTACGACAAACATGCCATTTCTGTCGAAGAATATCAAAACAAACAGTTTGAATATGAAGCTCAAAAATCAGCTTATGAGCTTGCTAAACTGAACCAGGAACACACTTCCATCAAATCTCCAATTAGCGGGGTTATTTCTGAAAGGTTGATCAAAAAAGGAAATATGATCGGCACTGATCAAAACGTCTACAGAGTTACAGACTTCGATCCTTTACAAGCAATTCTATATGTACCTGAACATGAAATGGCTAAGATCAACAAAAACCAGCCTGCGGAAATTAAGGTAGACGCTCTACCCGGACAGTCTTTTAAAGCACATGTTGAGAGAATAAGCCCGATCGTTGATCCAACAACAGGAACTTTTAAAGTGACTGTTATCATTGATGAAAAAAGCGAAAAACTAAAGCCCGGGATGTTTGGCAGAGTCAAAATCGTGTATGACACCAGACTCAGTACAAAAATGATCCCAAAGGTTGCAGTAATGTCAGAGGATGAAACTCAAACGGTGTTCGTAGTCAGAGACTCACTCGCTTACAAAAAGATCATCAAAACGGGATATGTAAACGGAAGCAATATCGAGATCCTGGAAGGACTTGAAGACGGAGAAGTTGTTGTAACTACCGGACAGGGAAGCCTGAAAGACAGCGCAAAAGTTAATGTAGTTCGCAGCTAAGAGGAACTCCGATATGAAACTCATAGATTTCTCCGTAAAGCGAAAAGTAACTATTTCGATGTTTACAGTTGCGATTCTGTTATTCGGAATTGTTTCACTTTCTCGCCTGAATGTAAACCTGCTTCCGGATCTCAGTTATCCAACTCTTACTGTTCGCACCGAGTTTGAAGGAGCTGCTCCCATTGAAGTTGAAAACCTTATCTCCAAACCAATTGAAGAAGCCGTTGGAGTTGTAAAAGGGGTTAAACTGGTTCGTTCAATTTCCAGAGCGGGACAATCAGATGTTGTTCTCGAGTTCGCCTGGGGAACCAATATGGATATTGCCAATTTGGATGTAATCGCAAAACTGGATGCTATTCAACTTCCTTTGCAAGCCAAAAAACCGGTAACGCTTCGTTTTGATCCAACTTTAGATCCTATCATCAGATATGCTTTGTATTATGATGACAGTGAAAAAGAAGATCCGGAAAGTACTGATGACAGAAAAGTTGATCTGGCTTCTTTTTTAGAGCCAGATGAAGACCTTAATGATCCGGCAGCGATCGCCAGATTAAAGCAACTCCGAATCATTTCCGATGAAATTCTGAAAAAGAATCTGGAATCCTCAGATGGTGTAGCATCTGTAAAGATAAGCGGTGGGCTTGAAGAACAAATTCAGGTAAACATTGATCAGGAACGACTAGCCTACCTGAACATTCCCATTGAGACGATCACATCTACTTTAAGTGCGGAAAATATAAATCTATCCGGTGGTCGATTAGAGGAAGGAACACAACAGTATTTAGTAAGAACTCTGAACGAATTTAAAGATGTAGATCAGATCAGAAATACAGTGCTTACCGTTTTAAATGGAAATGCAGTGTATTTAAAAGATGTGGCTGACATCCGTCAAGGTTATAAAGAAAGAGAAGCGATTACCCGATTAAACGCTAAGGAAGCAGTAGAGATCGCTATTTATAAAGAAGGCGATGCTAACACGGTAGCCGTTGCTGAATCTGCTAAAGAACGAATAAACGAAATTCAGAGGAACCTTCCTTCCGGCATGAAACTGGAGAAAGTATACGACCAATCTATTTTCATTTCATCAGCAGTAAACGAAGTTAAAACAGCGGGTATTATCGGTGGTATTCTTGCGGTTCTTGTTCTCTACTTCTTTTTAAGAAATTTCTGGAGTACCGTGATCATCTCGGTTTCGATACCGGTTTCCATTATCGCCACTTTTAATCTGATGTATGGAAATGACATCACCTTAAACATTATGTCGTTGGGTGGAATCGCACTTGGTATCGGTATGTTGGTGGATAATTCCATTGTAGTACTTGAGAATATTGCCAGACATAAAGATATGGGCAAAAATGCTCTGGAAGCAGCCAAAGACGGAGCCAGCGAAGTGGGAACAGCTGTGATCGCTTCAACACTCACAACAGTTGCTGTATTCTTCCCGTTGGTTTTTGTGGATGGAATTGCCGGACAGTTATTCAGAGATCAGGCACTCACTGTTACCTTTTCATTGATCGCTTCTCTTGTAGTTGCGGTTACATTGATCCCGATGATGTCATCCTTAAGTGGCAGGAAAAAAGCAATCACCCCACTTGAGCTTAAAGAACCAAGAACATCTGCGGGGAGATTCTTCAGAAAAAGCAGACTGTTCTTTTTCTATACGATACCAACAGCTGTAACTAAAGCCATTCGGGCGATATTCAATTTCTTTGCCAAGGCTTTAAAATTCATCTTCTCCCCTTTTGTGTGGGCTTTCGATAAATTCTATCAGGCTTCTGAGGAAGTGTATTTAGGGCTTCTGAAAACATCATTAAACAACAGACTTATTGTGATTGTTGTAGCTATTCTTTGTTTTGGAGGCTCTTTAACTTTGGTACAGAAGATCGGTATTGAACTTATTCCGCAATTATCTCAGGGTGAATTCAAAGTTGAATTCAAACTTCCTCCCGGAACACCGATCGAACAGACAGATTCCGCTTTAAAAGCAGTTCAGGAAGCCACAAAGAAAGCTCAGAATGTACAGTCTACTTTTGCAGTTGCAGGAACCGGTAACAGAATGGATGCCAATCCTGATCAAGGTGGAGAAAACTGGGGCGAGCTAAATGTCTTGCTGGCATCAGGAGCTTCTTCTGATACTGAAAGTTCCGTGATGAGTTCTATGAGAAGCTCCCTTCAAGTAGTTCCGGGTCTGCAGTATAAATTTTCCCGTCCATCTCTGTTTTCATTTTCTACTCCTGTTGAAGTTGAAATAAGTGGTTACGATTTAGAACAGCTTAAAGAAGTAAGCGATCAAATTGTTCAAAAAATGGATGCCAATTCCCGTTTTGCTGATGTTAAAAATTCCATGCAGATCGGTAGTCCGGAAATTCAAATTCTGTTTGACCGAGATCGCGCCGCTGCTTTAGGATTGCAAGTGCATGAAGTTGCAGATCGAGTGGTGAGTAATGTTCGCGGTGATGTAGCAACCAGATATTCATGGAGAGATCGTAAAATTGATGTGTTGGTTAGAGCTCAGGAAGAAGATCGTTCCTCTATTGATGAGATCAAGAATCTGGTGATCAATCCAAACAGTGAACGTTCCATTCCGTTAAGCGCTATCGCTGAAGTAAAAATTGCAAACGGTCCGGGAGAAATACGCAGAGCTTCTCAGCAAAGAGTTGCTGTTGTAACTGCCAATCTGAATTACGGTGATCTTGGAGACGCTGCTACTGATGTTCAGCAAATTATTAATGAAACAACGATGCCAAGTGGTGTGTTTGCCCGAATCGCCGGACAAAATGAAGAAATGGGAGAATCATTTAAATCTCTGTTATTCGCTCTGGCACTGGCTGTATTTCTGGTTTATTTGGTGATGGCTTCTCAGTTCGAATCTCTGCTTCACCCTTTTATCATCCTCTTTACTATTCCGCTTGCTTTGGTTGGAGCTATTCTGGCGCTCTTTATTACAGGTACAACTATAAGCGTGGTTGTATTCATTGGTTTGATTCTCCTAGCAGGAATTGTAGTAAACAATGCTATTGTATTGATCGATCTGATCAACCAGCTAAGAGAACGTGGTATGGATAAATACGAAGCTATTATTGAAGGCGGAAAATCCAGATTACGCCCTATTTTGATGACTACATTAACCACTACGCTGGGACTTCTCCCTCTCGCTATCGGATTTGGCGACGGTGCAGAATTAAGAGCTCCGATGGGGATCACGGTAATTGGCGGACTTCTGGTTTCAACTCTACTTACGCTTGTTGTAATTCCGGTGATGTATTCCATCATGGACAGAAAAAATTACGATACTCAAACTGAAGCTGTAACGGAGAACTAATATGAGTATGACCGAGATCTCCATAAAAAGGCCGGTAACAACCATGATGGTTTTTGTAAGCCTTGTGGTTGTCGGCTTTATTGCTACTCGTTTGGTTCCTCTGGAGTATTTCCCTGATATTTCGTTCCCCGGCGCCTCAATTCAGATCCCTTATCCTAATTCTTCGCCAAATGAAATTGAAGAACAGGTCGTACGCCCGATTGAAGAAGTTTTAGCAACTATAAGTGGAGTTGAGCAGATCAATTCCAATGCAGGTGAGAATGAAGGTGGAATTAGAATTCAATTTGTTCAAGGAAGTGATATTGATCTTAAAGCTATCGAGATCAAAGAGAAAATAGAAAGTGTTCGTAACCAGCTGCCGGACGACTTTGAATATTACCAGATCTTCAAATTTCAAGATGGTGGCGGTAATATGCTTCAATTACGTATTTCCAGTGAGCGCGATCTTTCGAATGCCTATGATCTTTTAGACCGAAATCTGAAACAACGAATTGAGCGTATTGATGGGGTTGGTCAGGTTACTCTTTATGGTGTGGAAAAGAAAGAGATTAGAATTGAATTACTTGCCAACCGGCTCCAGAATTATAACATCGATCTGAATGATCTGAATCAACGTTTGAGCAGAGCTAACTTCTCGATCTCAGCGGGTAAGATCAACGATGCTGGATTAAGATACAATGTTCGCCCAATGGGAGAATTAACTGAAGTTGAAGATTTTGAAAACCTTGTGATAGGAGAAAATAATCTTCGCTTAAAAGATATCGCAACCGTCGCATACACCTCTCCTGTTAGAAATTACGCCAGACATTTAGACAGAAAATATGCAATCGGTTTGGACATCGTTAAAGAGTCATCTGCTAATACCGTTGCAACAGCTGATCGGGTTCTGCAAGAAATTGAAGAGATCAATGAACTTCCGGAAATGCAGGGGATTCAGATCTATGAAATGGATAATCAAGCCGACGGCATCCTGAGTTCTTTAAAAGAATTAATGAATGCCGGTGTCTTAGGTGCCGGACTTTCTTTTATCATGCTGTTCTTCTTTCTACGTCAGTTTGGAACTACTTTAATTGTAGCTACGGCTGTTCCTTTCTCATTGGTAGTAACATTAGGCTTTTTCTACTTCTTAAATATTTCTATTAATATTCTATCCATGACCGGTTTGATACTTGCCATTGGTATGTTGGTGGATAATGCCGTTGTGGTCACCGAGAACATACACCGACATCGAAGAAACGGCATGGAACCGTCCAAAGCGGCAGTTCTTGGAGCAAAAGAGGTAGGAATTGCGGTAACTGCAGGTACATTTACTTCCGTGGTTGTTTTCCTTCCAAATATTATGAACGAAAGTTTTATCGCTCCATACATGTTTTACATTGGAATGCCGATCATTATTTCATTGATCGCTTCCCTGCTTATCTCACTTACGGTGATACCACTACTTACTTCAAAATTTAAACCAAGATCTAAGCAAATAAAGCGAACCATTATCGATAAGCTTTCAGATAAATATTCGGTGTTTTTAGCTTGGTTTATAGCGCGCAGGTGGGTTTCCACAATCAGTATTATTTTACTCTTCTTCAGTATAGCAATCCCGATTTTACTTGGTTTGAATATTGATATGTTTCCAAACAATCCTGAAAGAGAACTGGATCTTCGCTACAATTTAAATGCGTCATATACACTGGATAGAGTTAAAGAAACTGTAGATAAGGTGGAAGATTATTTATACGCCAATCAGGAAAACTTTGAAATCGAATCAGTATATACCTATTACACTCCTGAGTTTGCACTCTCCACAATTATTCTTATTGAAGAAGCAGACGCAAAAAAGTCTGTTGAGTTCATCAAAGAAGAGATCGAAAAAGACTTGCCGGTGGTAACCATTGGAGAGCCTGCTTTTGAATTCAGAAGCAGAAATAACAGCGAATCTATACGGGTGTATGTTCAGGGCGAATCCATGGATGTACTTACAGAATTAGCCGATCAGGTTGAATGGAGGATTTCACAGGTTGAGGGATTTACGGATGTAAAATCGGATGCTGAGCGAGGCAGAGATGAGGTTCGGTTAACCATCGATTCTGAAAAAGCCAAAACCTTCGGATTGAGTTCACAAGCTGTGGCCAGATCAGTTTCAAATGCAGTGCGTGGACAAAATCTGCGTAAAGTAAGAAGTGCTAACTCAGAAATTGACGTAATTCTCGCTCTTCAAAATGTAGACAAACAGTCTGTTGAGGATCTTAAAAATCTTCCAATATCTATTGAAGGTGACCGAACAACTTCCCTCTCCACTCTTGCCAGTTTTGAACAAGCTTCCGGTCCGGGCAGAATATTCCGTCAGGATCGTAAAACTTCAATGGGAATTGCCGTTAACCTTGAAGAAGGCATGACTCCTGATGATGCCAGAGATAAACTCAGATCTATTATGGATCAAATTGTATATCCTGCAGGTTATTCATGGAGTTATGGTCGCAGTTTCCGCAACGACGATGAAGCTATGGGAACAATGTTGTTCAATATCGGAATTGCTTTCTTCCTGATCTATCTGGTGATGGCTTCCTTGTTTGAATCATTGATGTATCCTACCGCCGTTCTTGCTTGTATACTGTACGGGATTGTTGGGATTTTCTGGTTCTTCTTTTTTACCGGAACCACTTTTGATCTTATGGCTATGATCGGAATTCTTATTCTGATGGGAATTGTGGTTAACAACGGTATCGTTCTCATCGATCATATCATTCATTTGAGAGAAGAAGGAATGAGTCGGGCCGAAGCTGTGGTACAAGGCGGAAAAGACCGAATGCGTCCTATTTTAATGACTGCAGGAACAACGGTTCTTGGATTGATTCCACTTTGTATCGGAACTACTCAAATTGGTGGCGACGGACCTCCCTACTTCCCGATGGCAAGAGCTATTGTTGGTGGATTGATCTTCTCAACAGTTGTTACTCTGATCGTGCTTCCATCCATTTATATCATCCTGGACGATTTCAAACTCTGGGCCGGAAGAATTGGAGCGAAAGCAAAAGGATAAGAACATCCAACATCCAACATCCAACATCCAACATCCAACATCCAAATAGAAGTGTAGTAATTTCTGAAGTTGGACAAAGTCTTTTTTTCTTTGACATTTCTCCTAAAATAAGAGAATGCGTCATTGACGCGAGCAAGCCTGATCCGCAATCTCCATTCACGAGCCCTGCGAAGTGATCTCCTTTATTTACATCTGAGTATTATCAACAAAAACTTGGACGCTTCGCCAATTCTTTAACCCACCCTTGTTCCCTTCCTAACATCAGGGAGGGAGACTCTATAACTCCACTCAGATTTTAATTACAACGTCCCCTTCCCTTGTTTAAGGGAAGGGACAGGAATGGGTTCGCACTTGTACCCAATACAATTATTCAGTTACTTCAATTAAAAACCGGAACCTGTGCTACCTTACCTAGCGGAAGTCAGGTTAAACGCAGTCATTAGCTACACTTAACAATTATGAAAACAGAGATTAATCCAGAGGAGACTAAGATTTCAGGTAGGTTGATAGAAACGGTAGGTGGAGTCTCTAATGATGAAACTAGTAATAGAATTGAGTATTTGACTGAGAATTACTTAAAAAAAATGGCGGTCGACAAGTCAGGTTGGGAAATTTTATATCGAGATCCAAATGATCGAAGATTATGGATTAAGTGGTTTCCTCAAAGTGAAATGCAAGGTGGTGGCCCACCAGAACTCAAAGTCATTGATGCTAATGAAGCCAAAAAGAAATTCTCGTACGGCTCATAAGTGTTTCATGCGAACTCAAATACAGTACGGGTCTTTAATTATAAACCTCAGCCTCCTCACTCCTCACTCCTCACTCCTCACTCCTCACTCCTCACTCCTCACTCCTCACTCCAAAAAAATTACATCATTTAATCATTTCAAAGTATTGGAATCAGCCGTATATTTGTATTTATAAAGACGGTTAAATAAAAAGATTTTTACAGAGACTATTTTTTGCACTACGCACTGAATACATATCAATTACAAAATGGACAAGAAGAGAATAACATGCTTCTTGGTGCTATTTCTACCGATCTACTTTTATTCTGCACATCAATTTTTGTACTTATAAAGCAGAAACTTTTCGCTGATATTTCACAACCATCAGCCCCTAAAAAAACAAATTTTCAAGATAATCAGGCCGATGTTACTGCGCTGCCTTTTCAGGTAACATCCTATATACGCTCATTTTACGATCCGGAGTTAGTACTCAGAATTCGACAGTGGATAGCATGTATTGCAGCTAACGGCCGCTCAAAAAAGAAATTCAATGAAGAATCAAATCATAATTCATTCCACCGAGGATCAAGCTCGGATTGCGTTGCTCGAAGACGGAGAGCTCGCTCAATTATTCATCCAATCAGAAGAGAACCAGCGTACAGTTGGTAATATTCATGTAGCTAAAGTCCATAAAGTGATGAGCGGTATCAAAGCTGCTTTCATCGATATGGGAACTCCTAAAGACGCTTTCCTACACTTCTCTGATGCAGGCGACCATTTAGACGAGTACATTGCTATGCTTAATGGCAAAAATGCTATTCCGAATCATGTAAAACCGGATCTGAAGAACAAAGAGAAGCTTGCTAATCATCAGAAACAAGCACTTGCCGGAAAGATCTTAAGAAACGGTCAGAAACTATTAGTTCAGATCGTTAAAGAACCGATTGGCTCCAAAGGACCAAGAATTTCTACCGATATCACCATTGCAGGGCGTTTTTTAGTGTTGATCCCAATGGGTGATTACATCGCTGTTTCCAAGAAAATTTCTAATTACAAAGAGCGTCGTCGTTTAAAAAATGTTCTTGGTGATATGGTACCGGACGGTTTCGGTGTAATTGTAAGAACCGTTGCTCAGGGCCAGGACGAAAAAGCTATTGAAGATGATCTTCGTGATGTTTTAAGAAAATGGGAAAAGATCTTAGACAAGCTTGAAACTGCTAAACCACCTTCTCTCCTGCACCGAGATCTGGACATGACAGAAAGCCTGATCCGCGATCTTTTTGCAAAGAACTACGAGCGCGTATTGGTTGATGACCCAAAAATGTATCGTCAGCTTAAATCTTATGTAGGTCAGATTGCTCCTGAGATGGCGCAAAACGTACATCAGTATAAAGGCAAAAAGCATATTTTCGACCAAATGGGAATTGCTGAGGATATCAACTCTATCTTCAATCCAAGAGTGAGAATGAAGTCGGGCGGTTACCTGATCTTTGAGCAGACAGAAGCGATGTATGTAGTGGATGTGAACTCCGGACCATATGCGGCTAAAGCAAGACAAGAAGACAATTCTCTTAAAACCAATCTGGACGCTGCCAGAGAAATTGCTAAACAATTACGCCTGAGAGACATCGGTGGTATTATCGTGGTAGATTTCATTGATCTGAGAGATGAGAAGAATCGTAAGAAGATCTACGACGAACTAAAGAAAGAATTCCGAAAAGATCCTGCAAAAACCAATATGCTTGGAATGAGTGATTTCGGATTGGTTCAGATCACCAGACAGCGAATACGTCCAAGTGTGATCAACTCCGTGTCTAAAGTCTGCCCGATGTGTGGCGGAAGTGGTGATGTGATCAGCGATGACACGATCCTTACTGATATTGAAAGCTGGTTAAGTAAATTTAAGCATGCTTCTGAATATCGTGCAGTTGATCTGTATGTAAACCCGTACATGAAGACACTCATCAACAAAGGAATGTTCAGCAAGCGTTGGAAATGGATGTCAAAATTGCACATCAAAATTACCTTAGTTGCTGATGAAAGCATTCCATTGAGCAGATTCAAGGTAACGCTATCCGGTTCTGATGTAGATATTACCGATGTAGTTATGCGTGGAGCTTCGATTGATGAAGCACTCCAACAGGTTGAATATGTTGAGGAAATAGATCGAGGTAAAGAAGACCTGGAGATCACAAAGAAAAGCAATCATCGAAACAGCGGAAACAGAACGTCAGGAAGTTCTGCCAATTCGAATGGAAGTAAGAACCATACCCATCAAAATTAGTACTGATATTTTGATGGCTTGGTTTTTGCCAATCTTAGCTTAAACTGAATTTAATTTTATACAATGAGTGCATTCAAACTACATGCAACAACGGTTGTGGGTGTTATCCACAATGGAAAAGCTGCATTGGGTAGCGACGGACAGGCTACCATGGACAAAACGGTGATGAAATCTACCGTAAAGAAAGTTAGAAAATTATACGGCGGGAAAGTTCTTGCCGGTTTTGCCGGATCTACAGCAGATGCCTTTACCCTTTTTGAGAAGTACGAAGAAAAACTAAACGAATATAACGGCAATATGCAGCGCGCTGCTGTTGAACTGGCTAAAGAATGGAGAAAAGATAAATTCCTTCAAAAGCTGGAAGCATTACTTATCGTTATGAATAATGAGAATGCTTTGGTTATCTCAGGTCAGGGAGATGTAATTGAGCCTGATGACAATATTGCCACCATCGGAAGTGGCGGTTCATACGCTCTTTCAGCGGCCCGAGCAATGAGTAAACACGCTAAGAAATTAACTGCTAAGCAGATCGTTGAAGAATCACTGAATATTGCTGCAGACATCGACATCTATACTAATCACAATTTGTCGATCATAGAAATTGAGGACTAAATGATGTTAGAAGAAAAGAATTTAACGCCACAACAAATTGTAAAAGAGCTTGATAAATACATTGTCGGGCAAAAAGCCGCAAAACGTTCTGTAGCAATTGCACTTAGAAACCGCTGGAGAAGATTAAACTCCAGAGAAGAAATCAGAGAAGAGATAGTTCCGAATAATATTTTATTGATCGGGCCTACCGGTGTCGGTAAAACTGAGATCGCCCGCAGACTGGCAAAACTAGCGATGGCTCCCTTTGTTAAAGTGGAAGCTTCCAAGTTTACAGAAGTTGGTTATGTGGGACGTGATGTTGAATCTATGATCCGTGACCTCACCGATATTGCCGTTAGTATGGTAAAAGCTGAAATGCAGGAACGCGTTAAAGAAAAAGCTGCTCAAGCTGTTGAGAACAGGATCTTAGATAACCTAATCCCTCCTGTTACCAATAAAGGTGTTGGTTTTAATTCAGGATCAGGAAGTTCTGATTCAGATTTTGATCCTGCTAAAGCCGGTGACGAAGAATTAAATATGAGAACTCGTGAGCGATTCAGAGAAAAACTTCGCAACGGAGAACTGGAAGATCGTGAGATAGAGATCGAAGTAAAAAATACCAAAACTCCAATGATGCAGGTATTCGGTCCGGGCGGAATGGAAGAGATGGGAATGAATCTCCAGGATATGCTGGGGAATATGGGTGGTAAAGGCAAAAAAGCCAAAAGAAAACTTCCTATATCTGAAGCAAGAGAAGCCCTTCTGGAAGAAGAAGCAGAAAAACTGATCGATCATGAATCAGCGGTTCAGGAAGCACTGGAAAGAGTTCAAAAGCAAGGAATTGTATTTATTGACGAGATCGACAAAATTGCTGAGCCATCCACCGGAGCAGGAAAAAGCGGACCTGATGTAAGTCGTCAGGGTGTTCAGCGAGATCTTCTGCCGATCGTGGAAGGAAGTACCGTTAACACTAAGCATGGAATTGTGAAAACCGATCATATTCTGTTTGTGGGTTCAGGTGCATTTCATGTATCAAAACCATCTGATATGATTCCAGAACTTCAGGGTCGTTTCCCGATTCGTGTGGAACTGAATTCTCTAACTGAAGAAGATTTTGTAAAGATCCTTTCTCAACCAAAGAACGCACTAACAAAACAGTATGAAGCCATGCTGGAAACAGAGGGCGTAAAAATAAACTTTACCGATGATGCCATTCTTGAACTAGCCAGAATTGCAGCTGTGGTGAACTCTCAGGTAGAAAATATCGGAGCCAGACGTTTGCATACCATAATGTCTTCATTATTTGATGAATTACTGTTTGCAGTTCCGGATGACATCAATTCCGGAGAGATCACAATTGATCCAACTTATGTAAGTAAACAACTCGAAGATCTTGTAAAAGACAAAGATCTGAGCCATTACATACTTTAATGGGCATTAGAACGGTTTATTTATTACAATCCATCAGAATGAAACATTTTGTTATGCTGTTTAGTTAGTGTAATGAACAATTGAACTGAATATGACCTTGAAAAAATTTATCGCCCCACAATTAGTTATCGTACTGATCTTAGCTCTGGTAAAATTCACCGGTGCTGATTCTGTTGTTAAATCAACTGCAAACGATGATGAAACAAATATTATCAAATATGCACAAGCAACCCGAAGTATTGTAGCTAATTACTTCAGCGAAGCTGATCTCGACAAAATGTATAAGGTCAGCATTAAAGAATTTGTTACTCATGTAAAAGATTCCACGCTGAAAATTTCGGCGACTCCTGTAGACACTACATTTCCCGGTGTTAAGATAAGATCCATTACGGATGCATTTACCAGTTTTGAAAAAGCTTATTTCTACGTTTCCAATAATACGGAAGGCGAGAATATGACCAAATTGACTGAATATGCTATTCGCGGTCTTTTTTCAACTTTAGATCCTCATTCCGTGTATATAGAACCGGATGACAGTGAAAGAGTTCAGGAAGAATTCGCAGGAAAATTTCAGGGCATTGGCGTTCAATTCAACATCATTCAGGATACTATTACTGTTGTTACTGCGATTTCCGGTGGACCAAGTGATCAACTCGGAATCAGATCGGGTGACAGAATTGTAGCTATTGAAGACAGTAATGCAGTTGGTTTTACCAATGAGCAAGTGTTGAAAAATCTTCGTGGTGAAAAAGGCTCTAAAGTGAAAGTTACTATTGTAAGACCGGGTGTTTCTTCTCCATTATATTTTACGATTGAAAGAGATGATATCCCACTATACACTGTTGACACTTCCTATATGCTGGATGATCAAACCGGTTACATCAAGATCAATCGATTTGCTGCAACCACGCATCAGGAATTCATGGAAGCTTCAAAAGAATTGAGATCGCAAGGCATGCAACGACTCGTGTTGGACCTGCGTGGAAATCCGGGTGGCTATTTAGGACAAGCCATTGCTATTGCAGAAGAGTTTTTTCCAAGAGGAACTTCGCTGGTTTCAACGAAAAGTAAGCACAGTCGATTTGATGGTGATTACTTCTCCAGAAAGGATGGCGAATATCAAGGAAAGCCGGTTATTATTTTAGTGGATGAAGGAGCTGCTTCTGCCAGTGAGATCGTTTCAGGAGCTATTCAGGATCATGATCGTGGATTAATAGTAGGTAAACGAACGTTCGGAAAAGGATTGGTTCAGCAACAATATGAATTGATCGATAACAGCAATGTTCGTGTGACTATTTCAAGATATTACACTCCTTCGGGTCGTTTGATCCAGAAGCCTTTTGTGGAAGGCGGTGGTGAAGAGTACGCTTATGAAATTTATCGCAGACAAAATGCAATGAATGATGCCATTGAGTTTTCAGAAGAAATTCCGGACTCGTTGAAATTCAAAACCGATGCCGGTAGAACCGTCTACGGTGGTGGTGGAATTGTTCCTGATTATATTATCCCGGATGACACTACCCGTTCCGGATATGTGATTAACTTTGCTATTCGTAAAAGAGCAGCTTTTGATTACGTGCGATCATTTTTAGATGAGAATGGAGATGAGTTCCGTGCACAATGGGAAAGTGATTTTGAAAAATTCCGTACCGATTTCACTTGGGATGAAAAAAATATTGCTGAATTCAAAGCTTCATTAATTGACCAAGGACTTGTTATTACTGATACAGTTGACACTCCAAAGTTCAGAAAAGATTCTCTATTTGTACCTGTTGGTCATTTTGAAGAAGTAGCGTGGATGAGTGAAGGCAGGATGAAAGCTGAACTTGCCCGACAAGTTTGGGGAATGAAGTCCTTCTACCCTATCGTAAATGATGTGTTCGATGAAACCCTGAAAGAAGCTATGACACTTTGGGATGCCGTTGATCGATTAAGCGCCTTAGCAAAAGGAGAAGCATCAACCGGAGTCGGCAATCACAATGATGGAGATTAATAAGTCTATTTAATTTTAAAAACCTTTCTCAAAATCGAGGAAGGTTTTTTTATGAATCAAATTCTCTCCTTAAAAATTAAATTTTTTGTTTAATAATGGCTTTACAAGAACAACTCTCAAATAGAAGCAACTCAACTTGCGAGCTCTGTACTTCTGAAGATAGCTTATCCGTTTACACTCTCCCTCCCGCTGAAGAAGCTACGGAAGAAAATAGCATCTTAATTTGTTCGAATTGCCATAATCAGATCAAAGATCCTGAAGTAACAGATCCAAACCATTGGCGATGTTTAAATGAGAGTATGTGGAGTCCTGTTCCTGCGGTACAAGTAATGGCTTGGCGAATGTTAAATCGGTTACGAGGAGAAGGCTGGCCGGTTGAATTACTAGAAATGATGTATTTAGATGAAGAGACTTTAAAATGGGCAAAATCTTCATCTGAAATTATAGATAACTCAGAACCGGAAATTAAACACCTTGATAGTAATGGTGCTGAGCTCCAAGCCGGAGATACAGTAGTTCTGATCAAAGATTTAAATGTAAAAGGTGCTAATTTTACTGCTAAAAGAGGGACTCCTGTTCGCAATATTTCTTTAGTTTATGATAACCCAGAACACATAGAAGGTCGAGTTGAAGGACAGCAAATAGTAATTCTTACAAAATTTGTGAAAAAACAGAATTAGATAACTTTACTATACTTAGATGAAAAGCTATAGTTGAAGTTCACTTCACATACACTGTCTTCGTATTTACAAACTCCCGAATTCCGTATAGTCCTAACTCTCTTCCGTAACCTGATTGTTTGATGCCACCGAAAGGTAACCTTGGATCAGATTTAACGAAGTCATTTACAAAACAGCATCCTGCTTCCAATTGCTCAGCGGCTATTTTCTCTGCTTTTTCTACATCTGAAGAGTAAATTGAAGCTCCCAATCCGTAAATAGAATCGTTCGCCACTTTTATAGCCTCTGCTTCGTCCTGAACTTTGATGATCGAGGCAACAGGTCCGAATAACTCCTCATCGTAAGCAGGCATTCCTTTTGTCACATTTTCAAGAATGGTAACCGGATAATACGAGCCTGCCGCTCCCGGTTTTTCTCCACCAAGCGTACAATCTGCTCCTGCTTCAATACTCTTTTGAACCTGATCGTGTAAACCATCTCTCAGATCTTCTCTAGCCATTGGGCCGATATCAGTAGCTTCATCAAAAGGATCGCCCACTTTCTTAGTTTCCATCAGTTTTTTGAATTCCGATACAAACTCATCATATACTTCTTCAACTACAACGAACCTTTTAGCTGCAATACAACTTTGCCCGCTGTTTAATAGTCTTGAATTCACGCAACTTTCCGCCGCTTGTTTGATATCAGCATCGGCTAGGATTATGGAAGGATCACTTCCTCCGAGTTCCAATACTGTTTTCTTTAGCGCTTCACCGGCTTGCGAAGCGACAATTTTCCCAGCTCTGGTGCTTCCCGTTAATGTCACCGCTGCAATTCCATCATGCTGAACTACTGGTTTCATATTTTCACTTTGGACCAGAATTGTGCGAAACAGATCAGAAGATATACCTGATCCATGGATGATCTTTTCAATCTCCAGTGCACAACCTGTTACATTTTCGGAATGACTCAGAATTACTGCATTACCCGCCATCAACGCCGGAGCTGCAAACCTGAACAACTGCCAGAAAGGAAAATTCCACGGCATAATTGAAAGCACTGTTCCCAGAGGATTGAAAGTCACATAGCTTTTTGATGCGTCTGTTTCAACAGCATCATCCGCAAGAAATTCCTCTGCATTCTCTGCATAATATTCACAAACCCATGCGCATTTTTCTATCTCACCAACTGACTCAGAAAAAGGCTTCCCCATCTCTTTAGACATCAATTTTCCCAGCCTGTCCTTATTCTCTTTCAGTAATTCACTGATCTTATACAGGTTTACAGAGCGACTTGTAAAACTCTTTACTTTCCACTGTTTTTGAGCAATGTTTGCCCTGTAAATGATTCCGGAAACTTCTTCAAAACTCATTTCCGAATATTCTTTAATTACTTTTCCGGTCGCAGGATTGATGGTCTTCATTTTAACAGTGCTCAGTTTTTAGTGTTAAGTGTTTAGTTTCTGTTCAAACTAAACACTTAACACTTGTCACTAATAACTAATTCCTGTCGCTTTTCATCTTGTACTCGAATTTCTTTTCGTTCACAACATTCTCAGATTCGGTTGAAGGATCCGGGTAATAATCGTCAGAATAAGTGGTAGTTAATTTGGTGACTTTCTCCTGAATAAGCGTTTGAGAAGCTATTAATCTCTTCTTCTCTTCTTGGGATTCCGATCTGCCAATTCTCTCTGATAGTTCAGCTCGTTTCCGGTTTAAAAAAGCTAGTTCAAGTGTTTTAATCGTACTTTTTGCTGTTCTGTAGGGATTCTTATCTTTTTCGTACTTCAAACCAACTTTTTCCTGATGACGATCGCTTGGGGCATATTGTTCAAGTAGCACATCGCTTACCAATCTTGGGAACGGATCTTTTTTACTCAAATAATAATTCACAGATATCTCTTGTTTCTCTTTAAATCGATTTAGAATATCTAGATAAAACATTTTCAGCTCTTCATCTTCAAACACTTTATCGTTCGTGAAAGAACATATGTATTCAACCATATCACGGCCGTAAGTGATCATTAACCGGATAAGTTCTTTTTCAGATTCAACTTTTTTTGAACTACTAACATCAGAAACTGAACTAGATGATTTTAATTTGTTTTCACTAGATGAGATATCGGAATTTAAATCTTGATTGTTTTTCTCTTGTAACTCTCTTCTTTCTATTTTGACATTATCCTTTAATTCATTTCCTAGTTTTTCAATTCTAATTCTATTAACTCTTTCAAAAAGATCTCTATCATATTTTTTTTGAAACTTCTGAGAAATTCGATGTAAATGTTGGACATGAGACTGTCTAATAATTTCGTCTGGAATACCCGCAATTGAGTATAAAATATTGTCCAATATCTTTGGAAACTCATCTGGATCCGTCAAGAGCTGCTGTTCATCGGCTTTATCAAAAATAAAGTCTACAAAATTCTTCTCGTTCTTATTTTTGAAAGTAATAAACGATTCCTTCCCAAATTGCTTAACAAATGAATCGGGATCTTGACCATCATCTAACTTCAGTAATTTAACCTCCATTTCCTGCTCTAAAGCAATATCAATACCTCTACGCATCGCTTTTTGCCCCGCATCATCAGAGTCATAAATCATTATAATTTTATCAGCATAACGCTTCAAAATTTTCATCTGTCCAGGAGTTAAAGCTGTTCCCGAACTTGCCACCACATTTTTAATACCGTGTTCATTCAATGTGATCACATCCGTATATCCTTCAACCAGAATCACTTCTTTATTCTTACGGATCTCATTCTTTGCAAAGTTAACCCCGTATACAACTTCACTTTTATTGTACACTTTGGTCTGTGCAGAATTGATGTACTTCGCTGTTTTTTCGTTTCCAAGTACTCTTCCGGCAAAGGCGATCACTTTTCCTGTGGTTCCAAAGATGGGAAACATCAATCGTCCACGAAATGTATCGTAAAAACCTTCTCCCCTTTGACTAGGCTTGATCAGATCTGCTTCAACTAAATATTCTTCTGAAATTCCTGCATTCATAGCAGCTTTGTAAAGATCACTCCCACCGGTTGGAGCATAACCCAATCCATACTTTTTGAACACTTCCCGATTATAACCACGGTTATCCAGATACTTTAATGCTTTCTCTGCATCCGGGTTTTCGATCAGATTTCTGTAGAAATAGATTCCTGCAAACTTCAGCGCGTGATAAATTCCTTCTTTCTGCTGAAGACTCTCCGACGGCTCAGAACTTTCTTCTTCGGGGATAAAAACACCGTAACGATCTGCAAGCTGACGAACGGCTTCTGTAAAACCGATCCCATCCTGATCCATCACAAACTTGAAAACATCGCCCGATTCTCCACATCCAAAGCATTTAAAAATGCCTAATCTCGGCGTCACATTAAAAGATGGGGTCTTTTCATCATGATAAGGGCACAACCCTGTAAAACCACTGCCTGAGCGCTTCAGCTTCACATAGTCGCCCACAACCTCCACTATATCAGCGGCGTCACGAACTTCCTCTTTTTTGTCGTCGGTTATCATGATTCAATTATACGGATTTTGAAATTCAGTTATTGAATAATGGTTATTAGTATTCAACCTTTATCCAATATCTAATAACCATTAACTATCCTTAAAAGCGCTTTCCATTGCCATGCAATGGTGGTATATTCAAGCGCACAAAAATTTGAACGTTAAAGAACAAAAATGAGCGTATTAGTAGGAAATGATACCCGACTGATTGTACAGGGTTTTACCGGAAGTGAAGGAAGTTTTCATGCAGGTCAAATGATCGAGTACGGAACAAATGTTGTAGGCGGAGTTACTCCGGGAAAAGGCGGACAAACTCACTTAGATCGTCCGGTTTTTAATACAGTTGCTGAAGCTGTTGAAGAAGTTCAGGCAAATACATCCATCATTTTTGTTCCCCCTGCATTTGCAGGCGATGCTATTACTGAAGCAGCTTTTGCCGGCATCAAAGTGATCATTTGTATTACGGAAGGAATTCCTGTTAAAGACATGATCGTAGCTAAGCAAGTTGTTAAAAATCATGGAGCGGTACTGGTTGGACCAAATTGCCCGGGATTAATAACTCCGGGAGAAGCAAAAGTGGGAATTATGCCGGGAAGTATTTTCTCAAAAGGAACTGTTGGTTTGATTTCCAGATCAGGAACCTTGACTTACGAAGCTGTTGATCAGTTGACCAAAGAAGGATTGGGTCAAAGCACAGCAATCGGAATTGGTGGAGATCCTGTTATCGGAACTACTCACCTTGACGCTGTTAAAATGCTTCAGGAAGATCCTGATACAGAAGCAATTGTATTGATCGGTGAGATTGGTGGTTCTGCTGAAGAAGAAGCTGCTGAATATATTGCAAAGCATGTCGACAAACCTGTTGTGGCGTTTATTGCGGGATCAACAGCGCCTCCGGGCCGACGTATGGGACATGCGGGTGCGATCATTTCCGGTGGTAAAGGAACTGCTCAGGAAAAGAAAAAAGCACTTGCTGCTGCGGGTATTACTGTTGTTGACAGTCCTGCAGAAATTGGCATTACGCTAAAGAAAATGCTGGAAACTGCTTAAGATTGGATTATAATGAATAATTCAATGGGTCATCTCACGGCGAATGCCTGAGATATGGATAGCTTTTAAAGTTTAGTAGTTTTAAAAGAAACCCAGATTCCTGCCTTCGCAGGAATGACATTACTTAGAGTTTCTAAGGAAGAATTTCAAACCTCCGCTCGAAAGAGTTGGAGGTTTTTTATTGTAGTAAACTGTTAAAAAAAGTTACCACCCTCTTCCCTTACTCTTTTCTTGGATATATTCTCGCCAACTAATTTATTAATCTTAATGAGGGTGAAAGTGAAAAGAACACTTAAACTAATTATGGCTGTTTTTGTGCTAACGAGTACAATGGCAGTTGCACAAACTACTGAAGAAGTAGTTGATATGATCGTAAAAGAAGCTAATGAAAATTCTCAACTGGAGAAGTTGGCTCACGAATTACTGGATGTTATCGGACCACGTTTGGTTGGTACTCCGCAACAATTGAAAGCTCACAACTGGGCAGTCGACACATTTAATGAATGGGGAATTGAAGCAGAGAAGCAACAATTCGGAGAATGGCGTGGATGGGAGCGCGGAATTACTCATGTAGATCTTACACATCCTCGTACTGTAAGTATGGAAGGAATGATCTTAGCCTGGAGCCCCGGAACAAAAAAGAACGGCGTTGAAGCTGAAACAGTAATTATTCCTGAAGTTGAAAATAAGGAAGAATTTGAAGCTTGGTTGAAAAATGCTAAAGGTAAATATGTATTGGTTTCAATGCATCAGCCAACTGGACGCCCTGACTATAACTGGGAAGAATTTGCTACAGAAGAATCATTCGAGAAAATGAAAGAAGAGCGTAATGCTGAAGCCAGAGCGTGGAGAGAACGAATCAACAACACGGGATACAACTCACGAACCATTATTGCAGCTCTTGAAGAAGCAGGAGCAGTTGGAATCATTCAGTCCAGATGGTCATCAGGATTTGGTGTAAATAAAATATTTAGTTCTTCAACCAAGAAGATCCCAACAGTAGATCTTTCCCTTGAAGATTATGGATTGCTTTACCGCTTAACTGAATATGGTGATAAGCCAAAAATTCATGTAAAAGCCACTTCTAAAGATCTTGGTAAAGTTGAAACTTTTAATACCATCGCAACTATTCCCGGAACTGAAAAACCGGATGAGTACATTGTTCTTTCTGCTCATTTCGATTCATGGGATGGTGGAACCGGAGCTACGGATAACGGTACAGGTTCTATCACCATGATGGAAGCAGCTCGTATTTTGAAAAAAGTATATCCAAATCCAAAGAGAACCATTATTGTGGGACTCTGGGGAAGTGAAGAGCAAGGTTTGAATGGCTCAAGAGCTTTTGTTGAAGATAATCCTGAAGTTGTTGAAAACTTACAAGCACTTTTCAATCAGGATAACGGAACCGGACGTGTAGTAAGACTTTCTGGTCAGGGATTTCTGCATTCTTATGAATTCTTAGGTCGTTGGTTGGAAGCAGTACCAAATGACATCAGCAGACATATTGAGACAACTTTCCCGGGAACCCCGGGTGGTGGTGGCTCTGACTACGCTTCTTTTGTTGCGGCAGGCGCTCCCGGATTTTCTCTTAGCTCATTAAGCTGGAGTTACTGGAACTACACTTGGCACACAAATCGTGATACGTACGATAAGATCGTTTTTGATGATGTTCGTAACAATGCCATTCTAACTGCTGTGTTAACTTATATGGCTAGCGAAGATCCTGAAACCTTCCCAAGAGACAGAGCAGTTCTTCCTATCAACCGAAGAACAGGCGAGCAAATGACTTGGCCGACTCCAAGATCAGCAAATAGAGACGGTGGTAACTGATCTCTGATCGTCTGATTTAATTTCGTTTTATTTAAAAAGCCTTCTTTTTGAGAAGGCTTTTTTTATTTTGTAAACTATTTATTAAACCATTTGCTATGTCGTATAAAATTCCTCCTAAAACTTCCATTGGACATGTTCATTTGAAAGTTTCTGATCTTGACCGTTCTCTTGAGTTTTATTGCGGGTTGTTAGGTTTTGAACTCATGACCACCTACGGAGATCAGGCTGCTTTTATTTCAGCTGGTGGATATCATCATCATATCGGTTTGAATACCTGGTTCAGTAAAAACGCAGAAGCTGCTCCTAAAAATAGCCCTGGATTATTTCATACTGCAGTTCTATATCCTTCTAAAAAAGATCTGGCTGAAATTTTTCAACGACTGCAAGATAAAAAGTACCCGATTACAGGAGCCTCTGATCATGGTGTTTCGGAAGCTCTCTACCTCGATGACCCTGATGGGAATGGCGTTGAATTATATTGGGACAGACCTAAAGAACTGTGGCCTAAAAAAGAAGACGGTTCAGTTGATATGTTCACAAAACCATTGGATATCAGAAGCTTACTTGCGGAACTGGATTAGGCAGGGCTTCCGGCTCAGTTTCCTGCCCCACCACCGGGCGTGAACGCCCTACTAGCTTACATTTCGTTCTGTGGCTTACGATTTACCCGCCTTCAATCGCTCCGGGATAAATCCCTCGCTGGTGTACCTGAGTAAATCTAACTCACCACCAACGTTCCCAATCGAGTTCACCAGAGAGGACTCTCTTGAAATTAATTAACCCAATATCCAACGTTGAACAAGGAACACCCAACATCCAGTTACGAACATCACATGAATGACAATGGACATTGGATGTTCAGTATTGGGTGTTGGTTTATTGCCTGCACGCCGGGCGTGAACGCCCTTCTAGCTTACATTTCGTTGCGTGATTTTAAACAAGCAGATCCTTCAGGTTCTGCGACTTACAATTTACCTACCTATTCGCGGCGGGATAAATCCCTGGCTGATGTACCTGAGTAAATCTAAATCTTTTTGAACGTTCAGCATCAAGTTCACCAGAGAGGGCTTTAGTCCGAACAACAACAGAGCTCCGTTTGCAGACCCACCCCCGTCCCCTCCCTAAGATTAGGGAGGGGCGCTCCTTAATTACAGGAAAATTCAGATAAGCTAGAAATAATCTTCAAAAGTAAAGTCATCTCGCGGCGTATGCCCGAGATCTGGATTGATTTAAAAGGACACAACCTTAATAACGATCCAGATTCCTGCCTTCGCAGGACTGACTATTTAAAGGTCATCCTGTCCGCCAGCTGGCGGATCAGGATCTTTGTGAGGACTGGTTTTTTTCTGGGCTTCCGGCTCAGTTTCCTGCCCCACCACCGGGCGTGAACGCCCTACTAGCTTAAGCTTTCGTTCCGTGATTTTAAACCAGCAGATCCTTCAGGTTCTGCGACTTTCGATTTACCCGCCTTCAATCGCTCCGGGATAAATCCCTGGCTAGTGTACCTGAGTAAATCTCAATCATTTTGAACATTCAGCATCAAGTTCACCAGAGAGGACTCTCTTGATATTAATTAACCCAATATCCAACGTTGAACAAGGAACACCCAACATTCAGTTACGAACAACACATGAGCGACAATGGACATTGGATGTTCAGTATTGGATGTTGATTTATTGCCTGCACGCCGGGCGTGAACGCCCTACTAGCATACATTTCGTTGCGTGATTTTAAACCAGCAGATCCTTCAGGTTCTGCGGTTTATTGTATTCGACAGTTCCAAAACAAAAAAAGGTTCCGACGCAGAGCATCGGAACCAGATGTAAATCAGTGAATATCTGCCCTGCTAAAAAGTGGGCAGTGATTCGGAGATCACTTCGCTACGCTCGTGAATGAGCATGATCTTGTTTATACGTCTTCGCTTTCGCTGTTACGGCCTTTAAGCTTTTTGTAAGCATACGCTCCGCCTGCAGCTGCAAGTAAGCCTAGCCCGCCGTCAATCGGAGCTTGAGCAGGATCGCTCGGTAAGCCCGGTTGCGCCATAGCAAGTGAGGTTAGTATTAATGCGATTGTGAGTGTAAGTAGTATTAGAAGAAAATTTTTCATAGTAGTTTAATTTCGGGCTATCAGCTATTAGCTATTAGCTATTAGTTTCCCGTCGGGCACTAAAAGCTAACGGCTAAGCGCTCATAGCTAATTACTTAATTAATGTCATTTGTCTGGTTAGAACTTGTCCCGGAGCCGTTAAGCGGTAGTAGTAAATTCCACTTGCTACGCCTGTTGCGTTCCAGGTTATCTGATAGCTTCCTGCGCTCTTCGTCGTATTTAATAGCTCAGCTACCTTCTGTCCCATTACGTTATACACAGTAATGTTCACCGGACCGGCTTTGCCCACGGAATAATTGATATTCGTAGTTGGGTTAAACGGATTCGGATAATTCTGACCTAGCGTAAATTCTGTTGGAGCATCGATCTCATCATCAATACTTACCGAAGTACTTGGTGTAAGTGTGATTCCAAAACGGGATGACTCATTTGTTGACTTGGATTTCACAACAGATACCGGTGACAGCATAGAGTACATCGTTTTAGGCTTCACTTTTCCTTTAGCTTCCTCAGCTATGAACGTGTACGAACTTTCTGTACGTACATTTGTGGTGATTCCGGTTTTGTAATCCGTTAGCGTGATCTCCCAATGCTCCGGCAGATTCTTTAGTTCCGGCCAGGTTAGTGTGATCTCACCGCCTTTTGGAATCCAGCCTTCTTCAGCTGTTGTAAATGCTTCCACATCCATAGGAATGGTAACTTCCTCATTCAGCTCCGACGGCAAGTTGTTAATGCTTAATTGCTCATCACCAACTACTGTGCTGATAGATAAAAACTCTTTAAAATCTAGTGGATCTAAACGGAGGCCGTCGAAGTTGTCTTTTCCTATCTCGCCTGTGCTCGTAAATGAGAAATGTGCATTTGCAGACAACTCTTCCATTTCTGCCGTCAGCTTGATAGTTGAAGGTTTAACATCCTTACGGAAGGTTCCGCCTGTACTCTTATCAGCTTCTTGAATGGTTAATGATGGCGTTGGAGAGCCTGACGTGTTTTGTACCCAAAATCCCTGATAGGTAGCGATCAAACCATCGGTAAGATCACCGGTTGTTCCATTCCAGGTATCATAACCGGAATCTGCATTATCATACACATACACCGTTCCGGTAACATCAGTGCGAGATATTAAATCCCAATCGATAGTAGAAGCATATGGGTTACCCACTAACGTAAACGCATCGCCTTCGGTATTTAACGTTGGAGAAACATCTCCACTGTTTTCTGTTCCTGAAAGAGATAATGTTTTTGGGAAACCGGCATCTGCTCCTGAATTGGTGTAATCGTCATCACTATATACAAAGGTGATAAACCCGGTTCCGGCAGTCATTGTTGCACCAAGATCGGTAGCAGCAGCAAAATTATCTGTACTGGTGTTATATAATTGAACACTGGCCGTTCCGTTCGATACATCAGCGCCGGCACCGATTCCTTGTGTCCAAAGATCGCCTAATAAATCATCGTACGTATTATTTGAAGTCGGGGTTGATAACATTCTCCAGCCTTCGGTACCAGTTATTGCAAATGAAGGATTTGAACTTACAGTATATGATGCGCTTGGAAATGTAAGATTAGCACTTCCACTAGTATTAAAATTTGCAGAATTTGCTGTAGCAACATTAAGTTCAGACTTCGTGCCTGAAGTTATACTTTCATCGTATACAGCATTATCAACGTGAGGACTAATGGATAATGCGTTCACACCTTCACGTAAGTTTGGTGGAATTGCTGAATTATTGGAACTTGATGCTGTGGAAACAAAGCCACCATTCAAGTCGAGTATGCTTACAAAATTTGTATCAGCTCCATTAACTTGATAAACTACAATTTGATCTCCACTGGCTGATAAATTTAAACCTGCATCTTCTTCACTGAATCCATTTACTGGTAATGAAAGATTTGCACCCCATGAAATAATAGTTCCAGCAGAAATAGTACCAGAAGCAGTGTATTTTATTATACCCTCAGTTTCACGAAATGTACCATTACTAAAAACACCGTTATCTGTAAATAAAAACTCTGTTGTCGCTTCCAAGTCTTTAAGTATTAAAAAGCTGACTGAGTCTGGAGTATCAGCCTGAAGACCTATAATTGAAATATCTCCAGGTTCCAATATTGTCTGCCCAAAACTCATCCCTGCCATCAGCATACAGAGTCCGAACGTTAATAAAATGCGTTTCATAAAATTCCCTTTTTGTGAAAGTTTTTAAGTTGAGAAAGGTTACCAAAACCTTCTCAGCACTTCAAGTTTGCAGTATTAACAAACTGTTAGCTTATCTTAAATAAAAAAATCAGTAGAATTTAACAAGTACTGTTTTTATGTGATATGAGCATATCTATATACTTTTCATTCCGTCGGAAAATTTAATGTGCACATTGCATTTTTCAGCTTTGACCTTAAAGATTGGAGGTCAATTATTTGACATCTTCTCTAAACCTCGAAATACCTTCCCTTCTTTAATTGACCAAATCTGCTTCACCACCAACCATTAGAATCAAGTTCATTAGTGAGGACTTTAGTCCGAACAATAAAAGAGCTCCGTGTGCTGACCCACCCCCGTCCCCTCCCTAATTTTAGGGAGGGGCGCTCAATACGAAAATGTGGAAGCGATTGGGAAAGCTTGAACAAAAAAAGGTTTAAACCAATGATTTGATCATTCCTGTAGATGTCAAGAAATTCGATGACAGTTTTTGAATAGAAAAATATATGGGGTCATCCCGAACTTGTTTCGGGATCTTTGTTGGGGATATTTCTATGTATTATAACCAACACATCGATCAACGCTTTTACAATCTCCATCACCTCGATTTTAATCTGGTTCTTGGAACGGACCTCCCCAATTTCTAAACAAATTTTGGGTTTCTGAGTAGTTCGCCCCTCCTTGGATAAGGAGGGGAATTTCTGAGTTGATTCTAATTTTATCAACGAGTCCTCCCCCCGTTGCAGGAATGACTATGTAAAGGTCATCCTGTCCGCCAGCTGGCGGATCAGGATCTTTGTGGAGGCTGGTATTTTTTTCTGGGCTTCCCGGCTCTATTTCTAACCCACCCCGTCCGCCGGGCGTGAACGCCCTTCTAGCATAAATTTCGTTGCATGATTTTAAACTAGCAGATCCTTCAGGTTCTACGGTTTAAGAATTGAATCGTAGTTCCCCTCCTTATCCAAGGAGGGGCGAGCTGCACCGTACAGAAAATATGGTGATGAACCGGGGAGGTCCAGACATCAACAGAGCTCCGTGTGCTGACCCACCCCCGTCCCCTCCCTAATTTTAGGGAGGGGCGCTCAATACGAAAATGTGGTGATAGATCGGTAAGGCCCGAACAAAAAAAGGTTCCGACGCAGAGCACCGGAACCAGATAAATAAATCAGTGAATATCTGTCTTATCCGTTTTTATCTGTCTTCCAACAATATAACGTGGATGAAACAGAAGGATTTTAAATCAGAACCACAATTCATCAGACGGGGCATCTATCAGATCAATATTCTTTAAGTTTATTTGTAGTTGTAAAAGCCTTCACCGGTTTTGTTACCGAGTTTTCCGGCATCTACCATTTTTACGAGCAGTGGCGCCGGACGGTATTTCGGATCTTTGAATCCTTCATACAACACATTCAGAATATCCAGGCATACATCAAGCCCGATGAAATCTGCCAAACGTAAAGGTCCCATTGGATGTGCCATTCCAAGTTTCATTACTTCATCTACATTTTCGGGAGTGGCTACACCTTCATGTACACAAAATATTGCTTCGTTGATCATCGGCATCAACACACGGTTGCTCACAAATCCGGGGAAGTCGTTTACCGGAACAGGAACTTTGGCTAATAACTTAGAAGTCTTTTCAACAACGTTGTAGGTTTCATCATCTGTTTCTAAACCACGAACGATCTCAACCAGCTTCATTACCGGAACCGGATTAAAGAAGTGCATTCCAATGAATTTTTCAGGTCGGCCGGTGAGCGCTGCTAATTTCGTTATAGAGATCGAAGAAGTATTGCTTGCAAAAATAGCATGATCCTGAGCATTGGCTTCAACCGCTTCCCATACGCTTTTCTTGATGTCAAAATTTTCAGGTACTGCTTCCACGATCAGATCAACATCTTTAACTCCTTCTGCAATACTAAGTGTGGCATTAATACTCTCGAGCGTAGTTACCTTTTCTTCAGCAGTGATCTTTTCCTTGCTGACCATTCTTTCCAGATTTTTGTCGATGGTTGCCATGGCTTTGTCGGCAAATTCCTGCTTGGTCTCGATTAGGTTTACAGGTATTCTGTTCATGGCAAAAACATGTGCAATTCCATTACCCATGGTACCGCCTCCTATTACTGCTACTTTCTTAATATCCATTTCTGAAGTTTTTGTTCTGTTTCTGATTTCTGTCTGTTTAAGGTACAAAGTTTTGGAAGCGCTTTTCAAACTTTTTGAAGTAGTCAGAATACAGAATACAGGAGTTCAGAATTCTGTATTCTGAACTCCTGTATTCTTCTTCCGATAAATTCAGTAGTTTCTTGTTCAATCATTTAACAGATTTTTCCATGAACACGTTTCTGAAACTTCTCATCTTCTTTATTATTCTGATAATAGGTTTTGCAGGATTAGCTTTTTACTGGACCTTCTATAAACCCTTGCCGGATTATGAAGCTACCGTTGAATTGAACAATCTTCAAAACGAAGTTGATATCCATTGGGATGAGTTCGGTGTACCGCATATCTATTCTAATAATGAGTTAGACCTGTATAAAGCGGTGGGATATGTTCATGCTCAGGATCGTCTTTGGCAAATGACGCTCTCTCAGATTGCAGCTGAAGGTCGTTTTGCTGAGTTTTTTGGGGCGGACCTGATCGATCTTGATAAACACCAAAGAACATTGGGAATCTGGAAGATCTCAAAGCAGATTGAGCAGAACGAATTAAGTGAAGCTGAACGGGAAATTCTTCAGGCTTATTCGGATGGAGTAAACGAATACATCGAAAACAATCTCAATAAACTACCGGTGGAATTTGCGCTAACCGGAATTCAACCTATCAGATGGAGTCCAACCAGATCTGTTGCCATAACCCGATTAATGGCATGGGAACTCAACATGAGTTGGTGGACCGAAGTTATGTATGGATATCTGAAATCGGGTTTGCCTGCTGATCAATTTGAGCAACTTCGTCTTAGTTTCCCGGCTGATGCTCCTACGACTTTGAATGACGAGCAATCCGGAAAGTTTACAGCATCATTAATGCCGATGCTTCAGCAAGAAATTAAAAAGCGGGAATTGCTGGAAATGGAAGGAACTCATGTTGGAAGCAATGCCTGGGTTGTAGATGGTTCCAAAACAAATACCGGTTATCCATTGTTGGGCGGAGATCCTCATCTGGGTTTGGGAATGCCCGGAAAGTGGTATGAAATGCATTTGAACCTGAATGGCAAAAATGTATCCGGAGCAACACTTGCGGGAGTTCCCGGAATCATTATCGGTCAAAATGATGAAATGGCCTGGTCGCTTACCAATATTATGGCAGACGATACGGATTTCTTTCTCGAACAAGTTGACCCAAACGACAGAGGCAGATACGTTGCTGATTCTCTAGCTGACGGAAACGCTTCTTACTTGTCTTTTGAGAAGATCAGAGAAGTTATTAAAGTAAAAGACGCTGATGACGTTTCGTTGGAGATCAGGTATACCAAGCACGGTCCTGTTATTTCCGATGTCTATCCCGAAAAAGGGTTAACGGATGGAAAGGTGATCGCTATGCGTTGGACCGGTCACGATCTCAGCAATGAATTTCGAGCTTTGTACGAAATTAACTGGGCAACTACTTTTCAGGATTTCAAAGACGCACTTCCCCATTATGGTGTGCCGGGGCAGAATTTTATGTACGGTGATAAAGAAGGAAACATTGCTATGTTTTCAACGGCAAGACTTCCTATCAGAACCGGAGACAAGATATCACTAAGAAAAGGCTGGGATCCTTCCCAAGACTGGCTCGGATATATTCCGCATGATGAAATGCCATCCGTTATAAATCCGGAAAACGGATGGATCGCCAATGCCAATAATAAGATCACAACGGACAGTTATGATCACTATCTGGCAACATTCTGGGAACCACCTTCGAGAATTGAGCGCATTGTTGAAGTGCTTGAGTCAAACGAAATATTAACTCCGGAACTCTTCATCAGCCTTCAGAACGATAGTTACTCAAAGCATGCCGCCAAATTAACTCCGATCATACTGGATATTATCAAAAACCAGAATGTGTATAATTTTGACAATGCTGTTTCTTATCTGGAGAATTGGGATTATAAATACACCAAGAACGCTACTGCTGCTTCTATTTTTGATGTTTTCTTAGTTCATCTTACTAAAAACACTTTGCATGATGATTTTGGCGATGAAGTTTATCAGAACTTTCTCCACCATGAAAATGTACCGGTCAGAACCATGGATGAATTGCTGATGCAAACACCCGCAACCGTTGATACGAATGCCTTTTCATTCTTTGATAATATCAATACTACAGAGATCGAGACTAAATCTGATATTGTTCTTAAAAGTATGCAGGATGCTATTTTGTTTTTGAGTGATTCTCTGGGTTCGCAATCTGAAGACTGGCGTTGGGAACAACTTCATACATTAACGCTGCGACCTCCTCTTTTTTCGCAAGCAGCTGATGACCCTGATGCTTCCGGAACACTAAAGTTAATTGTAAATAACTTACTCAGTAAAGGTCCTTACGAACTGGATGGCCATGGCATGAGTGTTGATAACGCTCAGTACAGTTGGCTGAAACCTTATAATATGGTATTGGGTCCGTCTATTCGCAGAATAGTTGACCTATCGAATTTGAGCAGCGTGAGATCTATTACACCGACCGGACAATCAGAAAGTCCTTTTTCTGAGCATTTCGGAGATCAAACTGAGATGTGGTTAAACGGACAGTACAGAATATTTTATCAGGACAGTGCTTTATTTAACAATTCGGATATCAGATCTATGAAACTAATTCCGGCTAAGAATTGATTTGAATAGCTGAAAAACTCTGTTATCATTACTCATGAATTGGAAATTATTAGAACAAAGAAGTTATACCCCCTATTCAAATACACCTAAAGCGTGTATTATTGTAGGGAAGTCCGGCAATTATTATCCCGGAGTTCGGATCGAAAACATTTCGTTTCCGCTTACCATCCCGGCCATACAAGCTGCTTGTTGTTTTTGTTTGGCTGATGGAGACACTCCTGAATCTGTACTTCTGAAAGACGATAGCTATCTGGAGCAGCTCGATTTCTGGGTAAAAGAATTTGATCTGAAAAAGGAAGTGGTTACAAACATCGAAAATGTACAATTTGGCGATGCAACCATCAGTCTTGAACCTTCTCAGGTTAAGAACAAACTGATAGAACTTTTGAAGGATGCAATAACTATTCATTCTGATTTTCCTGTATCAGCTTTACTTTTAACTCCGGCGGGATATGTTTCCGGTGTAAATGTAGAAGTAAGCGACTGGACATTGGGAATTTGTGCTGAACGGCTGGCCATCGCTAAAACAATTTCATATGGCATCGAAAATTTAGAATCAATGAGCCTTCATACTCTTAAAGGTGAATTCAGCAGTCCTTGCGGGGCTTGTCGTCAAGTGATCCATGAACATTTACCGGACAATGAGATCAACTTTTTCCATGCTGATGGCACACTTTCAGTTCATTATACAAGCGACCTTCTCCCTCTTAGTTTTTCTTCAACTTCATTAACCAAATAATTTTGTCTTATTACGTAGCACTTATAGATTTTGACCATCTGGATCACCCTGTATTTTTAAAATCACTGGCTCAGTCGTTATCGGCTCATAAAACCAGAAAAGGGATTCTCGTACATGGGGACAGTGAGTATACCAACAGATTGATGCAAACCGGAATGATGAGAGAAGACGCCAGGGAAAGAGCGATCATGGATCTGAACCACCGGTTGGTAGCACTTTTTGCAGATCACGGAGTTTCGACAATTGGGTTACAGGGATTTCAAAAAGAACTTATTCAAAAAACCGATTCCGGATTACAGCTAAACAAAAAAGTATTTGATGGTCTTCCGGGTTCCCCTATGCTTTTGATCTCCAGCCTGATCAATGATGGAGAAGAAAGAACTTATATTCCTCCGGTGGAATTGGCTGAATTTTTAGCAGAAGAATTGGAAGATCATGAGTTAGTTCTCTTTTCTCAGGATCATGATTCGGATATTTTTACTCAAAGCACCAATGAAAAAGAAGTAAAATGGAGTGAATTATCAGAAGAGTTTAGAGGAAAAAATCTCTCGGACGAACAACTTCAAATTACTATTCCAACCATTTTAACCACCGGAATTTCATTTTCGGGATGGCCGGAACCTGAAAAAGCCACGAAAATCAGGTAAAACTCAAAAAAAAACGCACTATTTAGCAAAAAAAGCACATTTTAATTTGACTGAATAGCCCTTATTATATAGCTTCAACGAGTTCCAAAATGGAAAATAATTTTAACAAACAAACGGAGATACATAATGAGTAGAGTATCAGAACTACAAAGCTTGGTTGACGACACAAAAATGGAAATGGAAAAATTCTATGAGAAGGGCAACAAAGCTGCAGGAACAAGAGCTCGTAAGGGATTACAAGATCTTAAAAAACTATCGCAAGAAATTCGTTTAGAAATTCAAGCTAAGAAAAACGCTGAGTAAGTTTCTACTGTTTTTCTAAAAAAGCCTTTCAATATTTGAAAGGCTTTTTTTTTACCTGTATTTCAAATTTAGTCTTATGAGAAAATTATACCTGTTAGTAATTTTTATATTCAGTGGCATTACTTTGAATGCCCAGAATACTTTTGAAGGCATCATTGAGTACGAAATAGTTTATTCAAATTATGATGCACAGTATGAATCAGCAATCGCCATGCAACCCACTTATACTACAATTGAGTATAAAGATGGGATATCAAGAGCCACAATGCCTAGTTTTATAGGTGGTAAGACCATAATTCTGACTCAGCATAGTACCGGTACAATAATTACTCTCTTAGATCTGGTGGGAACGAAATATGGAGTAAGATCTACCTTTGACACTGAAAACACTGAGAAGCCAAACATACAATACACAGAAGGAAAGAAGGATATACTTGGGTATATATGTAAAAAAGCAATTTTAGAAGAAGATGACATTTCTTATGAACTGTACTATACAGAAGAAATAAAGACATTTTCTGATGCTAATTTTGGATTTCAAATTCCGGGAACTCCTCTCGAGGTAAAGGCTATAAATGAGTTCTATACAGTGATCCATCAAGCAACGAATATCGAAGAAAAGAATTTAGAACCTATTAGAATGATCATCCCTTCTGACTACGAAGAGATAACTGAAGAAGAACTAAGAAAAGAATTGGGTGGCATGTAAAATTCACTCCACCTGTAAATGTTGAACTATTTTAATCACATTTAAAACCTAAACCAATCGATATGTATAAAGATATGGCTGATGCAGTAGAATCTATGAAAGAGAAAGGTTTTACTCATACTTACAAAATTTCTGAAAACGCTATAACATGCCAAGAACTGGAAAGAGAATTCGATATTGAAAATCTTTCAATTGTTGACTCTTATTCTCATGATAGTGGTACAGATCCTGGGAGCGAATCTACGGTTTATAGTATCGAGTCGAAAGATGGAGTAAAAGGTACTTTAGTTCTGGGCTTCGGAATGTATTCTGATCCCAACAAAGCAAAGCTTATTGACCGCTTGCTCAAGAAAGGCTAAACATCCATCATTTTAAAACCGGAATCATGAAATTTCAATATTTCACGTTAGTGCTGTGTCTGTTCTTGGCGTGCTCAGATACAGATAGATCATTGCAGCTGAATGAATTAAAGGAAAAAATAGACCTTGAGCTCTCCGCACTGGAAGGAGATTTTGCAATAGCTTACCGGGATATTAATCATCCGGAACAGCAGATACTCATCAATGTGGATGAACGATTCCACGCCGCCAGTACCATGAAAACTCCTGTTCTTATAGAGCTGTATAAAAGAGCAGAAAATACCGACCTGCATCTCCAGGATTCTATTCTGATCAAAACCGAATTCAAAAGTATTGTTGACGGTTCTCCTTTTTCCATGGAAGTAAATGAAGACAGCGAAAAAGACTTGTATCGTAATCTTAATAAGAATACTACTTTCTATAAGCTCGCTTATGAGATGATTACAAGGAGCAGTAATCTGGCAACTAATATTCTGATCGATTATTTAGATGCTGAAAAAGTCACTTCTACGATGCGAGACCTTGGAGCTGATAGCATCAATGTGTTACGCGGAGTGGAAGACCTGAAAGCTTATCGGCAGGGTTTAAGTAACACTACTACCGCCAGAGATCTGTTGGTCATTTTTGAGCATTTGAGTTCAGATACTTTGATCAGTGAAGAAGCAAATAAAGAGATGTTAGATATCTTCAAAGATCAGGTTTATAATGATATGATCTCAGCAAAGCTTCCTGAAGGAACCGAAGTGGCTCACAAAACCGGCTGGATCACAAATGTTCATCATGATTCAGGAATAGTATTTACGGGTAAAGATGAAGGATATATTTTGATCTTTCTCTCTAAAAATGCGCCGGATCGCGAGGCTGTTTTGGAAGCCGCTGCAAATATCTCATCAATGATCTATAACTACACTGTTTCCGGATATGAAAATTAAAGTCTTCAAGTCAGTTCTCATTTTTTCATTTATGATATTGCTCGTAAGCTGTTCTGAATCAAAAAAAGAACCGGTATGGCATGAGATCTATACCAAACAGGGACTGGAGGTTGTAAAAGCTGACAGCGCAAATATAAAAATTCTCTTAAGATACTCGACCGCCGATAATTTTTTGGGTAAAGATGTGTACGGAAATCTTGAAGATGCCTATTTACAGCCTGAAGCACTTTCTAAACTTTATAAAGCTTCTGAGTTACTAAGCAAATCACACCCGGAGTTGAAATTACTGATCTGGGACGCCGCCAGACCAAGAAGAATTCAACAAGTGCTGTGGGATAAAGCTGATATTCCGTTGCCTGAACGATCTCAGTATGTTGCTAACCCTGAATCCGGCTCCATTCATAATTATGGGTGCGCTATTGATCTTACACTCGCTGACAGCGCCGGAAATCCTTTGGATATGGGTACCGATTATGATGATTTTTCGGAAACTGCACACATTGATAATGAAGAAGAGTTAGTTTCAAAAGGTGTTTTAAAAGACCTTCAGGTACAAAACCGGGCCATTCTAAGATCAGTGATGACCAAAGCGGGATTTATTCCAATCAGAAGTGAATGGTGGCATTTCGACGCTTTCTCAAGAGAAGAAACCAAAGCCAGATTCAAGATCGTAGAGTAGTTATTAGCTTTAAGATGAGAAGCTAATTATGCTCATTTGTCCTGATCATATTTTGCAGGAATAGGGTTATCCTCATTTTCAGAAGCCCAGAATACAGATACTACCCACCATCGGTTGCCGTCATCATATAGTTGGATGCTGTTAATACCTCTGGCAATAATTTCTCCTTCATTAGTATTCTTTGATTGATAGGTACTGAATACATGAGCTACATTTCTGAAACGTTGTACTTCTTTTGTGACTTCCGTTTCTATAAACCCGTTTTCTAAAAAAAATGGCTTTACTCTGGGTATGTATTCCTCAACTCCCCAGGCTGAGTATCCTGCAACGCCTTGGTTGTTTACTCCTGTGGGAATCAGTTTCGCTTCAGGAATAAAGAGATTTCTAAACCTGTCCCAATCTCTTTCCTCTCCTTTTTCGCCAGAGATAGAGGCGTATAAAGCTTCGATAATTGAATCAATGGATTCTACATCCTTATCATATTCTGATTGTGAAAAAGACGGTGATGAACATAGTATAATTAATAAAACGGTAAGTAATGATTTCATAGATCTGTTATTAAAGTTCTTCTATACATTCGGTTCTTCGTCTGGTATCCACTATAGAAATAGCCATCCATCCTTCACTGGTTTTTGCAAACTGGAAGGAGTTTACTCCACAATGTGAGAAATTATCTCCTACATAAAATGAATAAGGAACCCAGGCTGTTGCTAAATTATCGTCTATATTGATCTGAATTTTACCTACTCGTTCATCTAGAATATCATTACGAGGGGTAGCAACTGCATTTTTAAATCCTGACAACGAACCTTGACTAATTCTTGTGTTCCCTTCTCTATCTTTTGATATCGATTGCATGGTAGCATCGGAGCTAAAAACTTTGGAAACAGCTGAACTATCTCCTGCTCTCATTCCATCAAATAGCGTTTCGATCTGTGATAAAATCATTTCTCTGTCAGTCTTTTGAGCATTTACTGTATAGCTGAGCAGTAACGACATCACAAAGATTCCTGCTGTAACTTTATTAAACCTGTTCTTCATAGATATATAATTTAGTTGCAGGTATTTACATAAATAATGGAATTACAATTGTTCAAAGATGTAAATCCCAAAAACAGGTATTAAGCAATTATAGGTTCAATAGATTCGCTCTCAAAAGTAAATTCCAGTTTAAACTTATCTTGCGTATCAACTGTATAAATTGCATCCAACTGTTGAAGCTGTGTATGAATTAAATTCAAACCCAAATTCTTAGGTTTGTCAAAGTTACTTTCATCTCCAAAACCTGAACCGTTATCTTCATATAATACAGTTACTTTTTCTCCGTCTGCATTCAACTTAATTTTAATGATCCCTGCCTCTTGATCCTGGAAAGCGTATTTAAACGAATTTGTGATCAACTCATTTAACAGAAGTCCTATTGGAATAGCCTGATTGATATTCAGTTTATATTCATCGATCTGAATCTCAAATTCTATGTTTCTGTTATGGTCATTCATGGCTGCTGATATTGCAGGTACTAACATATCCAGATAAGACTGAATATTAATCGAGGAAAGCTCCGGAGATTTATACATCAATTCATGTACCATTGCAATTGAGATAATCCTGTTAATACTTTGTTCAAATGCCGCGGTTACTTTCTCGTCTTTAACTTCGTTCTTTTGTAACTGCAGAAGACCTGAAACAATGGCCAGATTATTCTTTACTCTGTGATGGATCTCTGAAAGTAAAGTTGTTTTCTCTTTCAGTGAGTTTTCAATGATCTTTTCTGATTTTTTCTTCTCGGTTATATCTTCCACCAAAGACATCACCGTATTTATTTCTCCTGAAGAATTTTTGACTACGGTATTATACCATACACAGTCAATAATTTTCCCCGATTTCGTGTAATTTCTATTGTGTGAAATATTGGAATCAACACTACCCTTCTTTAATTCATGTGCAACTACCTCAGTTTTGGATTTATCCTGCTCATAAATAAGATCAAACGCATTTTTTTGTAGTACTTCTTGTTCTGTCCAACCAAATATTTCCTCACATCTTTTAGACCAGCTTATGATATTCAGTTCTCTGTCGTACTCTACTACACCCAATGGAGAATTGTATAAATGATTTTGAAGCTGCTGAAGAACTTCTGCGTGTTTTTGCTCTGCTTTCTTTTGTTCACTGATATCAATACCGACGCCTAATAAGCATTCCTGCCCTTTATAATTCATTGAAACTCCCGTAAAATAATAGGGGATTCTCTCTCCACTTTTAGTCAGTAGATCTGCTTCTACATTATCTTCTCCTGTTACAAAAACATTTCCAATTTTTTCTATCAGTAACTCTTTTTCATCTTCATGAAAGAAGTTTAACGGATGAGCCTTTTTTATTTCTTCAGATGTATAATTCGTAATCTCTTCCAAATTATCATTCCATCTTAAATACTCTCCCTCTTTATTAAACAGATAGAAGACTCCCGGTAAACTCTTTATGATTGAATCCGATAACTGTTTTTCAAATATTATCTCTTTTTCAATTTTCTTTTGTTCACTAATATCAAGCCCAATTCCTAGTAAACATTCTTCACCTTTATAATTTATTGCAGCACCTGTAAAGTAATATGGAGTCTTGGAGCCATTTTTACTTACAAAGTTAGCTTCTACATTATCTTCACCTGTTACAAATACATTTCCGATCTTTTCAGCCAACAACTCTTTTTCATCACCATCAAAGAAATCTAACGGATGAGCTTCTTCCATTTCTTTTGAACTATATCCGGTAACCTCTTCAAAGTTTTTATTCCATCTGTAAAACTTACCCGCCTTATTATACAAATAGAAAATACCCGGCAAACTATTAATGATTGAATCAGATATCTGCTTTTCCAAAGTGATTTCCTTTTCAGCTTCAATCCTGTGGGTTATATTGGTTACATATAATGTTAACCCAACAACTGAGTTGTCTTTCGACGTAATCGGAGCAAATCTGTTTTCCCAGTATTGATCCGGAAAATTTTCGTTCCCATACTTTTGAATGTATTCAAAATGTTCACCCCCCAAAGCTCTATCAAAATCAGTCTTAAGTTGGTTTTTTATTTGCGGGTCCGGAACATAATCTATCATATTCTTTCCCACCTCAATATCCTGCCCCCAAAGCTTTTTCATCATTTTTTTATGAGATATTGTAAAAGCCAAATAATTATAATCGGCATCCAAAGAAAAAATTATCATATCCTGAGGGCTTTCAAGAATAGATTGTAATAACTCTGAGTTCTTTTTGAATTTTTCTCTACTGATGAGCAATTGCTCTGATTTTTGATGTAGCAGATTCTGTAATTCTTCGGGTCTTCTCAAAAACTTGGCAGTCATTATTGCGCAGAAAAACCCAAATAAAATTGAAAAGACAACGATTAGCCAAAAACTTGTCACTGCAAATTGGGTATCTAATCGTTTTGCATAAAGCCTCCAATCTCCTTCCGGAAAGTTTATCGATGAGAATGAATCAAGCTCAACTTCTTCATTAATGGGAAGAAAAAATTCCTCTTCTCCGGTATTTGGGTTTACCTTAGAAAGCTGAAAATAGTATCTGTCTTTTGGAAAACGATTGATTCCTGATTTTTCAATCAAGGTTTCCATGTATACAAGAGTGGCTGAAAATCCCCATAATTCTCCCTCAATAGTTATCGGCAACCTTCCTATTACCGCCTGTCCCCCTTGCTTCAGATCAATTGGACCTGCAAAGTACATAGTACCTAACTCTGCAGCTTTAATTACTTCAGCGTTTACTTTAGGATCGTTTTTAATATCATAACCAACAACCGACTCATTTCCTTCTAATGGGTATACATATTCTATTACACCATCGGGAACCAGTTCCAAAACATCAACTACACTGCTATTCTTCGATATTTGTTCTGCTACTTTTTCGAAATTCTTTACTTCCCCATCATCACTTACGGTAAGTGCGAGAGTCAAAGCTGCGTTGTAAGATTCCTGAATAGTTCTTTCAATGTTTTGTTCAATCAGTTCAAGAACTCCCTGCAACTCCCTTTCCTGATGTTGTGTCAAAACCTGATATCTCAATGACGCAATTATGCACCCGATTAAAATAATCAGTACTCCAACTATCAATCCCGAAACTCCGGGAGAAAAGTATTTTTTAGATATATTAGTCAAGTTAACACCTACTCTGAAAAACAAGTTTTAAATTATCTACATTTAAATGTTAATGTATGAAAATGCAAATAATAAAGTGCTTGTTCATACTATGAGTTTTCATATGTTTAGGTAGCCATACAAAATCTTATTGGTATTCATTCATTTACTATATTCACAAAAAACAGAACTAATTATAACTATCTGCAATGCAAACATTTAGATATTCTCTTTTCATTCTTTTCTTGCCTCTGGTCTTATTCTCCGGATGTAACAATTCCAAACATTCCAATACTGTAAATACATTAATTACGAATGTAAAAAATGGTTTTGTTCCCGATTCAAGGGTGGCGATTTTTGATATCTCAACACAGTTAAACTCTAATTCTGTTGTTTTAAAAGGAGAAACTACTCTTCCTGAAGCTAAGCAGGCTTTACTCGATTCTTTAAGAAGTAAAGAGATCATTTTTGCGGACAGTATCGATGTGCTTCCTGATGCATCTGTAGGTGAGAATTACTTTGCGCTTGTAAATAATTCAGCTGCGAACTTACGTTCAGAACCAAAGCATTCTGCTCAATTAGCTACTCAGGCAATATTGGGAATGCCATTAAAAGTTCTGAAAAAGCAAGGTGGTTGGTATCTTGTGCAAACACCTGAAGATTACCTTTCCTGGGTAGATGGTGGAGGTATTGAACGTATGGACGAAGAATCATATTCCGAATGGGCTGCATCCGAAAAAATTATTTACCTCGAGACTTATGGTTTCTCTTACAGTAATGCGAACCGGAATTCTGAAAAAGTTTCGGATTTAGTTGCCGGAAGTATTTTAAAGCTATTATCCGGTAATGGATCATACTACAATGTAGAATATCCAGATGGACGAAGTGGCTTCATTCATAAATCTGAAGCTCGTTTACTTAACGATTGGGAAAGCAGTATTTCAGCTACACATGAATCGCTTATTGAAACTGCAAAAACTATGATCGGAGCTCCTTATTTGTGGGGAGGAACTTCTACAAAAGGCATGGATTGCAGTGGTTTCACAAAAACTATCTATTTCATGAATGGACAAATCATTCCTCGTGATGCCAGTCAACAAGTAAAAGCAGGAAAGCTTATCGACAGCAATAAAGATTGGGATAAACTGGAAGTGGGTGATCTGCTATTTTTCGGACGTGAAGCTACAGATTCCCGTTCCAGAGCTGTAACACATGTGGGCATGTGGATTGGTGACAACAAGTTCATTCATTCCGCCAGTAATGTACATATCAGCAGCGTTGATCCGAACTCTGATATCTATGACAGTTTTAATACAGGTAGATATCTTGAAGCAAGGCGCTATATTGACAACTGGGAAGGTAATATTATCCCTACCAATAAAATGTACACCGCTTTGGTAGATGCTAGATGATTCGTTGACAAAATTTCTTTATACCAACCTCAATATTGCAAGCAGGTCATCCCGATCCGCCAGCTGGCGGACGGGATGACCCTATATGTTTTACTATTCATAAACTCTCATATAATTACCTAACATCTAAAGAAATGATGGATAGCTACTTCAACTTCTGTCGGGCTTTGCACGGCTGACGGATTTTGCTTGCTAAAATAGAAACAACCTCGGAGTTCGCGCCAATAATTCTTGTCGGGAGTTTTTGGTACTGGAGCCTGTACTGAGGGAGCTCAGTAGCGGTACAAAAGTACATAGAACCAACGAGCTGAATCCTCTCGCCGAGCCTGAAGGTTCTACTTGTTTAAGGTTTTTTATCAAAATGGTTACCGATAAACAGGATATTTAGGTTCTTACAAACATAGTACAGGGTTGAATCCCATGGAGAATTATATACGAAGTAGAAATTTAGATGAATAGTTCGTTTGATTTTTGCTTCATCCCATCATTTCGCTGAAAGCGGGGTTATGGAGGCTTGGACAAGGATTTGTTATTAGTTTGAAAATAAAATGTTAGCCCTTTCTCCGAGCATGAAGGTTCTACTTGTTTAAGGTTTTTATCAGAATGATTATTTAGATTTTTTCAAACAATGCTCAAGGACAAATCCCTTGAGGATTATGTACAAGACCTTAACAACGTTTTAACTGATTCCGATGCTCCTCTTTGGAAACGGACCTCCCCGGCTCCCAAACAAATTTCTAGGTTCTGAGTAGTTCGCCCCTCCTTAACCAAGGAGGGGAAGTTCCCAAACTGATTCTAAATTATATCAGTAAGTTCCCCTACTGTTACAGAAATGATCTAAGTAAAAACCTTTAATATTCTCTGTTATATAGCCTGAGCTTTTCCTGCGTTTAAACCGGTATAAAGTTTAAAAAATAAGATCATAAATAAGATATAAAGCGCTGTATCCCAGTTTCCGGTTATATCAAAAACAGCCCCGATCAATATTGGACCCGTTGCTGCTAACAAGTATCCGATAGACTGTGACATTCCGGAAAGCTCTGTTGCCGTTTCCGAATCCGAAGATCTTAATACGATAAATAACAAAGCCAGCCCAAAACTTCCGCCTAATGAAAACCCAATTCCGGAAACCCATAAAAATACGGTAGCATTAGTCCCCAACCATAAACCTATTAAACTAATGGCTTCCACAAGAATTAAAGCTGATATATATTTTCTCTGATCATCCCTTTTTGCGGCAATTACCGGAACAAGCACAGAACCAAGCACACCGGTAACTTGTGACAGCGATAAATACCAACCCGCTTCGGAACTGCTGAAACCTTTCGAGATCAAGATATCAGGCAGCCATGCAAGTATTACGTAAAAAGCTATCGACTGCAATCCCAGAAACAGAGCCACATTCCATGCCAATGAATTTGATCCCAAATCCTTCATAGCCTTTTTAAAACTTCTTTTTGAATTGGTTGGAACGCTGAATTTATTTTGACTTATCCAGACCAGAAATGCCACAAACGAAAAAAATCCCCAAACTCCCAGCGAGGTTTTCCAGGAACCGGGAAAAGATTCAGCTATTGGCACACTAAGACCGGCTGCAAGAGCCGCTCCTACTCCCATCATCCCGGAATACAAACTCGTCATAAATCCGGATCGTTTATCGAAATCACGTTTTACAAGTGCTGGTAAAAGTACATTTCCAAAAGCAATCGCAATTCCCAAAAGTATAGTCCCCAGAAACAAGAATGGAATATATCCAAAAGCTCTGAGCACTATTCCTGTAGTCAACAAAAGCAACGCTCCTGATAATGTCTTTTCGATTCCAAATCGTCTTGTAAAAAGTGGGGTTAAAGTAGATAAGATCCCGAAAGCCACCAACGGAAGTGTTGTTAACAAACCCAACATCGAATTAGACAAACCAGTTGCCTCACGAATCATTGCAATCAACGGACCTACTCCTGATAATGCCGGCCTCAGATTGAAACCGATAAGTATAATTCCTGTGATTAATAAAACCTGATCTCTTCGGGGGCGATCTGAATAGGACGTCAATTCAATCTTATATCTGATGAAAATTCATCTGCATAAAGTACGGCAAACTGAGTTGCGATGTGTGGATATTAGCGTGATTTCTATACACTACATTTCTCAAGGATAAACCTGTAATCAATTCCGGGAATGCTACTCATAGCTTTTATTGATAGCTGTTTTAGAACGACTGATAATCCTCACCTGTTTAATTATTGAAACACAAATAACTTCAATACTAAGGAAACAGTTAATGAAAGCAGCTTTTTATAACAAGTTCGGAGAATTAGATAACATAGAAACAGGAGAACTGGATAAACCTGAACCGGGCGAAGGAGAAGTTTTAGTTCGCATTAAGGCAGCAGGTGTAAATCCTGTTGATGCTTTTGCAACTCAGGGAATGCTGAAAGATGCTATTCCTTCTGAATTTCCCACAATTCCGGGATGGGACGTAGCAGGCGTTGTTGAAAAAAGAGGCCGTTCAGCTAGAAGATTTAATGAAGGCGATGAAGTGTATGCTTATGCACGCCGACCTGTTATCCAACACGGAACTTTCGCAGAGTATATCTCTCTTCCGGAAAGTTATCTAGCTAAACGACCTCAAAAAGTTTCCATGGAAGAAGCCGGGGGAATTCCTTTGGTTGGACTTACTGCATACCAAGCTCTTTTTGATGCAGCACAAATGGAAGAAGGACAAACATTATTGATTCTGGGAGCTTCAGGTGGTGTTGGCACATTGGCTATTCAATTAGCTAAGGCTCATGGCATTAAAGTTATTGGTGTGGCCAGTGAGAAGAACCACAATTATATGAAAGAACTCGGAGCGGATGCTACTGTTGATTATAAAGACAATCATGTTGGAGAAATGGTAGCAGCTATTGAACCCGATGGCGTTGATGTGATCTTCCATTGTTCTCGTGGAGATGCACTTGATCAGGTTATGGAAACCGGAGTACTGAAAGACAACGGACATCTAATCTCCATCACCAACAGCAATCCGGACATCAGTGATGATATTAATTTCCAATATGTGTTTGTAGAACCCAACTCTACACAATTACAACATATTCAGGAATTAATCGATGACGGAAAGATCAAAGTTCACGTTTCAAAAACGTACGATTTAGAAGAAGCTGAACAAGCTCTTAAGGATGTTCAATCCTTGCATACGCGTGGTAAACTAATTATCGCGCCATAGATATTCAGATAGCTTTAGATGGGGAGATCAAAATTCTGGTTACATAGCTCCGGTTGCGTAACCATCTCTCTTCGATTTTGCTATCTATTCTACACATCCGGTTATTGGAAATGCACCACGAATACTTCAAATTCGGAATAGAGTAATCACTATCTTTTGATGAATCAAAAATAGTATGTATGGATCCGGTAACGCATGGATTAGTGGGTGCGACCAGTGCTCAATTGTTTTCAGATAAAGACACGTTTAGAACGGCTTCTTTTATTGGCTTTATTGCAGCCTTAGCTCCTGATTTGGATATATTTTTGGGTTCGGCATTAAATCCCTTGCTTACACTTGAACTACATCGCCATTTTACCCACTCATTTATTTTCATTCCGTTTGGGGCACTAATTGTCTCTTTGATTCTCTGGTTATTTTTTAAAAAGAAAATCAGCTTTAAGCACACGTACCTTTTTAGCCTGCTAGGATATTCAACAGCCGGTTTAATGGATTATATCACCAGTTATGGTGTATATCTCTTTTGGCCGTTTGTTGATGAACGCTTCGCATTGAATATCGTCTCTGTATTTGATCCTTTGCTTAGTATCGGTCTGCTGATTACAGCATCCATCGCTTTGTACAAAAAGAAGAAGGTATATAGTTACGGTCTTGCAGGATGGCTGTTCTTGTATCTTTGCTTTGCAGGGATTCAAAAATCCAGAGTTGAAAATATTGCTACTGATGTACTGCTTGCTGAAAATGATTCCAATACTCAACTTGTCATTAAACCCACTATTGGAAACCAAATTCTATGGAGCGTTCGCTTTGTGGAGGACGGAGAAATATGCAGCTCGGGAATTCGGGCGCGGCTTTTCTCAACGCCACTTGTTTATGAAGGTGAATGTGCAGTCTTAGTTGATTGGAACTCAACATATAAACCATTTAATGGCACCGTGATGTATAAAGATATAGAACGGTTTTCCGAATTATCAGATGGTTTATTAGTTCGACATCCGAATCACTCAAATGTACTTGGGGATGCTCGGTATTCCATGCTTCCAACGACCACTTCACCGTTATGGGGTATTACCATTGATACTACAAAAACAGATCAACATGTGACGTTTGATTCCTTTCGTGATGCAAGTCCGGAGATCAGAACGAAGTTTTTAGATATGATCTTGGGTCGAGTAGATTAACTGCTCCGTTCAGATTTATCATTCGATAACAGTTTTGATATAAAAATATACCCGTCATCCCGATCCGCCAGCTGGCGGACGGGATGACCCTATAAATTTTACTGTGTTTCCCTCCCTAGTTCAAGCGCCTCGCTGGGACTAGCATTACCCTTCCTAAGCATTGTTGAATCTGATCAAAACTTCTTTCTTCTTCTTAGAAAACTGTTTGATCTCATACTCCCTTTTGCAAGCCAATGATCGGCTGTCACAATGTTCAACATAAACCATTTCTTTAGGCGTATTCGCTTTTAAATATTTCGCACCCTCCCCTCGCTTGTGCTGATTCCAGCGACGTATCACATTATTTGTTGAACCGGTATATAAACTGTTATCGTAGCAGCGAATTATATATACGAACCAGTTTTTCATTGATGATCAGTTTTTACCTTGACGAAGCATCAGTTTCGAGATTATAGTTCTGCTTTTTCATATTAAAAAGATGAATAAGCAGCAGTAAAGTAGCATAGAAATAACACCACTGACGCAGGTATCATTACCATTTTTTCTTTTTTACTTATTGATGCAAGATTCCCAAGAATGCTAAACATAAACATCAACGCAAATCCTGCAACGATGTATCCACTTAATCCTTCAGGAATAAAACTGATGTAATTTAAACTTAGTAGTGAAAGTATACCAATAAGTAGAATAATGGCAGAAACAGCAGATGCCTTTCGAAGTGAGTCCGGAAGTTCTTTGTTAAAACCACCCCATGCATACTCACCAAGGGGTCTTCCACTTGCCAACGCAATCTGAAAGATCATCAGTAAAAAGGTGCATATACTGCCTATTAGTATTGTTAATATCTTAAGATCGATGCGTTCTGAAAAGCGTACAGTTGCCACTTCTGTCGTATTCTGCAAATCTACACTGCAGCTAATAGAATAAAGATTTTTTATTGAATGAAACCGAAGTTTCCGCCCTTCTAATTTATACTCCAGATGTTCTCCTGTTTCCAATAAACCGTTGACTTTTTCTATGGATTGCCCCGGCTGAATCATCCCGCATAATATTTCGATTTCTTTCTCCGCCTCAATCCAAAATATACTACTTGCAATCCCTACTAATACTACGAGTAAAGTGACTATATTAGTTTTCATACTAGCTTTAGTTTCAAAAAAGTAATTGAAGAGCGCGGATAAGCTAGGCATTTTATTGATTCAATCAATGACTTTAGGTAAATAAAAAGGTTCCATTCATAATTGCACGGAACCTTTTTTTTCATAGCACTATATCTACTTAGTTTATTCAAACTCGATGATATCAGCGGTAATAGAAACCGATGCTTTTGTAAAAACCATAAAGTTCGTCGTGTTGGAGTCATATTGAATGTTAATAAGCGCTAGTGTTCTCCCTTCTATCGATTCCCCTTTTTTCTCGAAGTTATCCCAAAGCGATTCACGAGCTTCTTTATATAACATTTTTTTTCCTTCAAGAGGAATTATGCCTACAGAATTAGTGGCAACACCCCATGAATAACTGGCTCCAAATAAATACGATATTTCTGAGGTGCCCGTCACATTTTTAGCCACAATAGTATAGTTCCCTTCTTTTAGCTGAACCTCGGTACTATTAGACGCCATAAACATGCCTGCGTTTCCACAGCCGGTAAGCAGAAATGCCACGGTCATAAGAATGATAAATGTATAAGATTTCATATTGATAAGATTATTTTTGGTTGGATTGTTGTTTTATTTGTTGTACTTCTTGATTAAAAAAGTTCTGTAAGCGATGAGTGCCGTAGCGGGTTGCAATGCTTTCGCGCGCCAAAAGTGTGAGGAAGAACTCAGGTGGTCCAAATCTTTGCCCGGGAAGAACAATCTTTGCAGTAGTTAGTATCAATGACCTGATCCAGTCCGGAAGGTGAACAATATTAGCCGGTTTATTCCACGCGCATAAAGCCATTTCTGCTATCTCATTTTGAGTGAGGATATCTGGTCCGCCTACCGATATCTCTTTATCTTTCTGAGCAATTGCTCGTACACATACTTCCGCAAGGTCAGCACCGTGGATAGGGTTTAGCTTTAACTCTCCATTCCCAAATAACACAACACTTCTTTTTTCGGACATAAGGAGGACTTCCCGTAGATCTGAAAAAAATCCATTGGGTCGAATGACGGTATATTCTAATCCCGAAGCTTTGAGGGCATCCACAAATCGTTCTTTAGCTTCGGTGATCTTAGGATGACGTAGCTTGTCTCCGTCTATGACAGACACATATATAAATTTTCTAACCCCGGCTCGTTCTGCTTCTTTCAGTAGGTTTAAATTCGCATGGTAATCGACATCCATATAACTGAGCTCATCTTTTGGACTGGTGATACCAACAGTTGATATCACAGTCTCGACATCTTTACAAGCACCACTCAGTGTTTCTGGCCGGGTTACTTCGGCTTGCACTATCTTGATATTTCGGTTTTTCAAACTTTCCAACTTTTCCGGACTATTTACCAGAGCTACGGCCGGTATCTTCCATTTATGCAGTTCTTCAAGTATATATTTGCCGAGATAGCCACTGGCTCCGGCAACTAAGATTTTTGTCATGGAGCATTCCTTTTTTGATTCCACAGCCAAGATCAGCAGGAAGCATATAATAATCGTGCGGAATGATATTTTCGGCGCTTTTTATGAAATCTCGGACTTTTTAGAAAAGAGAAAGGGCTGGTATCAACAGAATGAGAAGAGCAAGGAATTGTAAATGAAGATCCTGTTGCAATTTAATACTCAGTAGTGGCCTAGAATCAAGTCTCCTACTTATGCTTCTTCAACCACTTGCGTGGGGTAATACCTGTTTTCTTTTTGAAGTAATCATTGAAAGTGGATTTAGAATTAAAGCCACTTTCAAAAGCTAAACCAAGTAAGGTGAAATTCTTATTAGCGGGATCCAGTGCCTTCTGCTTAAAACACTCCAGCCGGAAATTATTAACATAATCGTTGAAGCTTACCCCAACCTGATCGTTCAGCATCCATGATAGTTTATTTGGGTGAAGTCCGACTTCAGCAGCCAGAGTCCTCAAAGTTAATTCCGTGTCAAGATAGCGCGCGTCTTCAACCATTAACTGATCGAGTTTTTTTTGAGCCATTTCGATCTCGTCAGGCTGCATCAATAATCTGGCATCAACCTCATTTTTTCTATGAGCACTTCCGTTACTCAACTCCTGCCGTGATCGTTTGTTGGGTAATCGGGATGGTTCAAATGTCTTTTTGACCAACTCTTTAAAACCATCTGTTTCTCGAATTTTGTCAAGAAATGGGCGACTCAGGAAGTTTGCAAACTGACCTCTTTTATCTCCAACAGCTTCCTCAAGAAGTTTAAGCGCTTTATCCTTTGCTCCATACTGAGCATATAAAAAAGCGGGCCAAGGAGTCAGTGTAAAAACCTCCTCTTGTACAAGCTGATCAATCTCTTCAAGTTTGATACCGTGATCGACAGGTTGATGAGTCAATGTATACAGCATGCTACATGATTTCGGAGATTGAGCCAGTGCCGTATCTCCTAAATAGGCCTCCAAAGCTTGTTTAAGGTTTAACTTGATCAGGCTAAGTTGCTTCATAGTGATGGCATGCGTGAAATTCGGATCGATCCGGAGAGCGGCTTCTGTACTTACAAGGGCCGATTCATAATCTTCCTGCAAATAATGAATGTTTGCTTTGGTAAAATGATGGTTGGGCGAAAGTGGATCTAATTGAAGGATATGTCTGGTATGATCCATAGCTTCATCGAACCAACCAATAGCTGTATATAATTCAGCTAAGCCTTCCTCGGCTTCCGTATAAGATGGATTTAATGCCATCGACCTTAGATACAGCTTTTCTGCTTCCCGGTAATTCCAATGCCCCCAAAATTCAAGCGTAGCTTTGCTATAGTATCCCAGAAATGACTGATCGTCGACCTCAAATCCCCGATTAATATAATCCGCTGCCATATCAAGTGATGTAATATTCGGGGTCCAGGATCCAAACATTGAATGACAATAACCCGCTCCAAAATATGGCCAGGAAAAATCTGGATCCATCTCTATACATTGCTGATAAAACTTCATCGCATTTTCGATCCCTTCACTATCCCAACGCAAGTGATTATATCGTGCCTTTAAATAGAGATTATATGCCTGAATATTCTGAGTGGGTACATCCACCAGGCGTTCACCGATCTCCAGATGACCAAAATTTTCCCTGATCTGTTCAGCGATAGCTAAGCTAATCTCATCCTGAAGCTCAAAAATATCCTCGATTTCACGATCAAAACGCTCCGACCAAATTTGAAATCCATCGGTCGTTTGTATCAGCTGAGTTGAGATCCGGACTCTCTTCTTTGACTTACGTACGCTTCCCTCCAATACCGTAGATACACCCAACTGATTACCAATATGACGCACATCCATTTGCCGCCCTTTGAACGAGAACGAAGAAGTTCTCGCAGTCACCTTTAAACCCTGAATCCGGGTCAAAGCATTTATGATATCTTCGGTAATTCCATCACTGAAATATTCATTTTCAGGATCTGAACTGAGGTTCAGAAACGGCAGAATAGCTATAGATTTATTATCGATCAAAAATAAAGTAGGTGTTTCAGTACTACCCGTTATTCATTTATACAGAAAGAAGATATAAAATCATGTGAATAAAGGAACAGAAATAAAATAAAGCCTCCGGTCTGATTTTTTTCTCCATAAGCACTTTAAAGTCCAAAATCTCACAAATACGTCCACATTTTCATTTCAGGACGTTTGACCCACTATTTCTCACGATCATTGATCTGTCGATTCGATAAAGCGGATTTTTAAGACTGAATCTATCGATAAACATCAAACCATTTATTTAACCATTAAACATTCAGGACAATGAAAACTCTATTAACCATTCTTTTACTTTTTTGCACACATAGTGCTTTTTCACAAACTAACTCAGAACCGGATAAAGAAAATGAAGTAGCCTATAAGTGGCGGGTAAGTATGCCTTATATAGTTCCAGATGAGATTATCTATGGTTATGACAAGCGTACAAGTATTCAAATGGTAGAATTGCATGTAAAACGTAACCTTGATGATAAGAGCATTATAGGAGTGAAGTTTGCCACCTGGCGATTATTTCAACCCATGGGAATCACCTGGTGGGATGGCGTAGTCGATAAAATAGAGTCCGGGACTGAATACTACGATGGATACTTAAGAGAAACAGGTATTGGTATTTCTTATCAACATATGTTTTGGAAAGGACTTTTTGCATCTATTGAAGTGCTACCACAGATTCAAACCTATACCGATCTAGACGGTGAAAAAATTAAAAATGGGTTCAAACTTTATAACTCCGTTCATTTGGGCTACCATTTCACAGTTGGGAAGAAAAAACGATTTTTCATAGAACCTCAGGTTCATATCAACCAGTGGATGTTTGATAACAATTCTCCTGAAGGGTTTAAGGAGTTTGATGACAAATATGGAAACTTTTTCTTTTTTGAGCCAAATATTTATTTAGGGTGGAAATTTTAAAGTAAAGTTGCCTCGCTGCAATTGACAGAAGCCCATAAATACACAGATACTGGTCTTAATAAAGGAATGCAGTTTTAAAACCCATTATATAATCAAGATAAATTCAACAAAAATGAAGAATAAGAAGCAAACTAATTATATAGCCGTAGGAATTGCAATTGGAACCGCAATTGGCGCAGCAATAGGTATTGCCATTGACAATCTTGGATTATGGATAAGCCTTGGAACGGCCATTGGTGCAGCGATGGGTTACGCCCAAAAAAATAATTCTACTAAGAAAGACTCTTGATCTGATACTATGTTTAAATCCAAACAAGGCAAGAAAGAAATACTTAGCCTTTACGATAAAAAGCTGGAAATCCTCAATCTCGATTTTGAGTACTTAACAGTACAAACCAGTTTTGGAAAGACCAACATCATAGCTACGGGAGATTCAGAGAACCCGCCGATAATAATTGTTCATGGTTCAAATGGATGTGCCCCTATCGCTCTCGAGACTTATTTGAACCTGCATAAAAAGTATAGAGTATTTGCGGTAGATGTACTGGCTCAACCCAATAAAAGTGCCTATACGCGCTTAAGTATGAAAGATGATTCCTATGGAAAATGGATGAATGAAATCATCACTGAACTAAAGATTGAATCAGTAACGATGGCAGGATTCTCTTTTGGCGGATTGATCATTCTGAAAACACTGGAATATGATGAGAGCAGGATCAAAGAAGTGTACTTATCAGCACCAGCTTATGTCGTAAATGGAAATCCATTGAAAGCCATTTTCAAAGTTTTCATCCCAATGAAGAGGTATATGAAGACTAAAAAAATAAAGTATGTCGAGAAGTTTCTGTCCCACTTGTTCACCGATCGGGATGAGTTTGCTATCAAATTTCTTTCCAAAGTCTTTTTAGAATTTGAAATGGACTTTACCCCGGTTCCCTTCATAGATGCTAAGGCAGCCAATGAAATCACAACACCCATTACCATTTTCGCAGCTCAAAACGACATTCTGTTTCCCGGAAATAAAATGATAAAACGGGCAGCAAAGATATTTCCATCGCTTAAAAAAAGCACACTTCTTGAACATTCGAAACATGTTCAAAACAAAGAACAAAATGAACAGATTGAACAAGAGATCATGAGATAAGGCGTGCTAAGTCCATAGTCTTCAAAACGGTGTAACCTTTATATACAATGACCGTTATGGTCACTGTCCATGATACTTAAAAGAAGACGTATTGGCTCTCTGACTTGATTAAAAAAACTAAAACCCTGACAGCTTTAACCATTAAAAAAATATGAAATTTCAATTCACAATACTTTTATCTGTAATCATATTTAGTGCTTGTGATAGCCCAAAAAAATCTAACCTTACTCAACAACCGATTCTTGAGGATTATCAACTTGGCGAACAATGGGTTTGGAAGTATAAAGGGGTAACTACGGAAGGAGAAGTACGCTCAGACGGTACAGATACAAGAACGATAGTGCGCATGGATGAGGGTTTAGGCATGACCATTGGTAATGACACTATTCCTCTCGCCGAAATCGTGAAACCGGATGAAAGTGAAACACCAAAATATGACTGGCCATTAGAAGTGGGTAAAAAGTGGAAATACGAAAATAATTGGACCAGTCAGGATGGTACTACGGGGGCTCAAAATCAAGATGCGGAAGTTTTGTCTTATCAGGAGGAAACAGTAGAAGCCGGCACATTCATGGCTTATACCATCAAATATACCGGTAAAACTACTAACTCCAGAGGATACAATGCGGATGAAGAGGAAATTTGGTTATATGCTCCGGAAGTAAAAACCTTTATTAAACTGACTCAGTCTCAAGGTGATTTTTTGTATGTGGAGGAGCTGATCGAATATTCGAAACCAAAGTAAGGAACAAATGCCAATACCCATGTAAGTGACTATACCGCTATGGTTCACACAGCCCATAAATAGTTATTAGCGCTAATTAAAAAGATGAAAATATTTAAAATTGAATGATAGAAATGGAAACTAAACACAAGTCATTAACAATAAAGAGGGGTATTCTGGCCATTGTGATCATGTATGCATGTCAACTCCTAGCTGGAATTGCTATCTCTTATGGTTTCAAATTCTTTTCACCTACTGATAAAGTTCCTCTCGAGATCTTGGGGCTCACTTCTGCTTTGCTCGGTGGAATTATGATATTGACTTTCTTCTGGTGGGATATCCATAGATCAGGCCAACCTTTTTATCCAGAGATAGGACTTCAACCAAGTAAGATTAAAAAGAGCAAAGGTCTTTTATTGGTTATAGGTGCATTAGCATCAACACACTTTTTAGCGTGGATATATAGATCGGTGATGTTACCTGCCTTAGGTCACGAAGGAATCATTGGGGGCGGCTCCAAAATGTTTAGCTTCATACAAACAAATGGAGGAGCATTAGAAATGTCTGGTTTTTTACTGCTGGCACTCCTCATCGGACCTATTATGGAAGAGGTAGTATTTAGAGGGTATTTGCAGTCTTCATTAGCAAAGAAAATACCTGTATGGGCTGCTATATTGATAACTTCGATTGTTTTCACCGTTGGCCATAGTCCCATGATATTATGGCCCATGTATTTTTTGTATAGTGTTACCTGGGGTTGGATCTTATTACGTACTGGCTCTTTAAAAATGGCAGTCCTAATTCATATTCTTAGCAACTTGTTTTACGCTATTGTAGGTTTTGCAGGATGGAACATTCTTGCTTAAATCAAATGGTTTACACTCCTTCTGTAAGAAAATTCATAAAACTCACTCAAAATCAAGGTTATTTTCTATACGTAGAAGAATTAATCAAATATCCAAAACCAAAATAATTAATAATGAGTTCATCACATCAATCACTTAAAAAAGATGCCAGAATTACAGGTATCTGGTATTTGTCCTTAGCAGTTTTCGGAGTATTGGGATTTCTTGTTTTTCATCCCAAAGTGTTTATCACCGGCGACCCTGCTGCAACCCTTCAAAATATCATTGAAAATGAATCGATTATCCGAACCCGTCTGTTGCTGGAACTAGCGATAGTTTTGTCACAAGTACTTGCTGCTGTTTGGTTTTTTAAATTATTCAGACTCATTAATGAATGGGCAGCCTGGTCTTTGGCTATCTGGGGTACCGTTAATGCAGTAGCTATTATGATCAGTGCTATAGCTATGGGGTCGATGATTAATGTTGCTTCTTCTTCTCTGATGACTGATGACTGATGAGCAGATCCTGTTAATTTCAGTTTTTCACAACATAATAAGTAATGCCTGGGCTGTTGGAAGTCTATTTTTTGGACTATGGCTTATTCCAATGGGATATATCGTTACCCATTCACGCAGAATGCCTGTTTGGTTAGGATATACCCTTATCATCGGTGGCTTTGGTTATATGCTGAGTACTTTTTTCCATTATTCAGGAATAGAGTCTTCTTTCACTGAATACCTAACCATTCCTGCTACTGTCGGCGAATTCTGGATGATCGGGTATTTGCTCATTTTTGGAATACGGCCCAAAGAATAAAGTATTCAAACCTTTGATAGTTTCTAAATTCAGACAATTTACAACAAGCATTTATTCAATATGTACATCTGGAATTCAACAACTAATCAAACACCCTCATGCCACGCCTCAAAAATTGATATTAATCTTTACCAAATCCGGCCATACTTTATAAGATCAGACTATAATTGGGGTCGAATAATTCTTCTATTCAATCAAGAAATATGATCTTATCTAAACTCTCACCAAAAACTAGGCGTAATATATCCCGCATTATTCCATTTGGTTTGATCTGGTTATTTCTTGGCTGGATTTTTTTAATAAACGATTTATCATTGATCGGTAACCAAGATGTGAATTCAGATTCTGCGATAACTATCTCGGTACCCATATTTATTTTTGCGAGTCTCGCAGTTTTTTTGGTGGGATTAATAATCGGCACAATGGAGATGATCGTATTTGAAAAACGTTTCACTAACTATAGTTTACCATCAAAAATTGCAGCTAAATTCCTGATTTACTCTACCATTTTATTAATGATAATTCTTATCACCTTTCCTATTGCCGGAAGCATTGAACAAGGGGTATCGCCTTTTCACCCAACGGTATTGAGTAAAATGGGACGCTTTTTAAGTAGTCTTGTTTTTATGAATACGGCATTGCAGCTTTCCTTTGAATTATTTTTGAGCTTAATCTATGCCGCTATTAGTGAAAATCTAGGACACAACATTCTTAAAAACTTTTTTACCGGTCGGTATCACACCCCAAAAGTAGAAAAAAGAATTTTCATGTTTTTAGATATGAAAAACTCAACCGCTATTGCCGAGAAACTTGGGCATGTAACTTATTTTCAGTTTCTAAGGAAATATTATGAATCACATTCAGATTCAATTATTAACCATTTGGGGGAAGTGTATCAGTATGTAGGAGACGAAATTGTGCTTACCTGGGAACTTAAAAAAGGAGTACAAGACAACCATTGGTTGAGATGCTATTTTGAACTGAAAAAAAACATAAACGCGCTTAGATCTTCTTTTGAAAAAGAGTTCGGGGTTACACCTGATTTTAGAGCAGGTGTTCATGTGGGAGAAGTTACTACTGGAGAAATTGGTGCCTTAAAAAAAGAAATAGTTTACACCGGAGATGTGCTAAACACTGCTGCACGATTACAAAACCTGTGCAAAGAATATTCCGCTGATTTAATATTTTCGGAAGATATTAATGGGCTAATTTATAAGCAAAATGAAAACCCCATTAAACCATTAGGCAAGATATTGTTACAGGGAAAATCCAACACAACTACTATTTATACTATCGAAAATAGTTTAAACTCTAACTGAAAAACTTGCTAGATTTTTTAGTATAAGCATCATTTGTTTCACAACTGTTTTACTCGAATAAATAAAAAAGCTCTAACACTTTATTTATAAAAGTATTAGAGCTTTTTAAGTGCTCCCCGGGTAGGATTTGAACCTACGACCCAGCGATTAACAGTCGCTTGCTCTGCCCCTGAGCTACCGAGGAATGTTCCCTTGAAGGGGCGACAAATATAAAGAGATTATGGGGTGACTATCAATACTAATTTCGGTTTTTAGTAAAAAACTTTTTCGAGCACCAATGCTTTTGCAGGAGCCGTGAAAGATTTCACATCCGCATCCGGGTTTTCCAACAGTTCAGAAAACTCTGAAACCGTTAATTTTCCTTTGGCAACCTCTACTATAGTACCTGTAATACGCCTTACCATGTTACGCAAAAAACGGTTAGCACTGATTCGATAGACCCATTTATCATCAAACTCCTCAAATGTTGATTTCTGAATTGTACAAAGAGTCGTAAAGTTTTCTTCGTTGAATTTTGAGAATCCGGAGAAATCGAACTCCCCGTTTAGCAAAGCTGCGCATTCATGTAATTTTGCGCTGTCTAAATCTCCGTTCTGCGACCACCCCAAATGCTCCTGTAATGGAGAGGGATCTTTAAGAATAGTGTATGCGTATTCTCTGGAAGTTGCATCAAAACGGGCATGGAAATCACTGTGAACTTCCTCTATAGTTTTGATATAGATTTCTTTCCCTGATAATCCGTTCACTCCGAAAATCAGTTTCTGAACATCAGCTACATTTTCTATATCAACATGTGCAACCTGACCTCGAGCATGAACACCGGCGTCAGTTCTTCCTTGTCCGATCAAGTCTATATCCCGTTGCAGGATCTTTGAAAATGCTTTCTCCAGTTCTCCTTCCACCGTTCGGGCATCCGGTTGAATTTGCCATCCCGAAAAACCGGCTCCATTATATTCTATCGTTAGTTTATAGCGAGACACGTCTGCGAATATTGAATATTGAATTTCCAATAACCAATCTTGAACTGGTACTTATAAATATAATGATTGATAAAACTTTAATCATGAGATCAAATTCGATATTCAGTATTCCTTGTTCAATATTCAATATTCAAATAACTGTTCTGTCGGCGATGAATTCTCCTTTTCTGATGATCACAATCCCGTCTTTAACGCTGTAATTTTCATGGTCTCCTTCTTCCAGATGATCTCCGCCAACTATTCGCACATCATTTCCGATACACGCATTTTTATCCACAATACAGTTACTGAGATAGCAACGTTGTCCTATTCCAAAGACAGGTCGATCAGCTGAAGCCGCTTCGATGGTTGCCTTATCCTGAAAGTAATCGTTACCCATAATAATGGAATTTTCGATCGTCGTTCCTTTCCCTATTCTGGAACGAATACCAATTACAGATCGAACGATCCGGCTTGCTTCAATGATACACCCTTCCGCCATAAGTGCATGCTCCAAAGTTGTTCCCATCAGTTTGGATGCCGGAAGCAAACGGGCACGGGTATAAATAAAATTATCATTGTCGTATAAATTGAATTCAGGAACCGTATCTGCTAATGATAAATTAGCGTCGAAAAATGATTTTATAGTTCCTATATCTGTCCAGTAGCCGCCGAATTCATAGCTACTTACTCGCAATCCTTCTTTGAGCGCTTTTGGTATAATTTCTTTTCCAAAATCGGTAGCATCAGGGTTTTCATCAAACAAGTGCTTTAGTGTGTCTTTGTTGAAGATATAGATCCCCATTGACGCCAGATATTCTTTATTCTGTTCTTTGTATTGCTCCGGTACATCCGACTTCCAATCTCCCAGAACATCTGAATTTGGCTTTTCTATAAAACTGTCTATCAATCCCTCTTCATTGGTTTTCATGATTCCGAAACCTGTTGCGTCTTCAGCATTCACCGGGATTGTGGCAATCGTAAGATCAGAATTATTCTCTTTATGCCTTTGGAGCAGTTTACGATAATCCATTTGGTATAACTGATCCCCGGACAATATCAGAACATGCTCATGCTCATGATTTGACATATGATGAATAGATTGCCGAACCGCATCTGCCGTTCCTTGAAACCAATCCGGATTGGAAGCCGTTTGCTCTGCCGCAAGAATATCAACGAAACCACTACTGAATACATCAAAGTTGTAGGTATTTTTGATGTGACGATTCAGTGAGGCTGAATTAAATTGCGTGAGCACATAAATTCGTCGGATATCCGAATTCAAACAATTTGAGATCGGAATATCAACCAACCGATATTTACCGCCAATTGGAACGGCAGGTTTAGAACGTTGATCCGTTAGTGGAAATAAACGCGTTCCCCTTCCACCACCTAAAATTACTGCCATTACTGAACTTTTCATCAACCTACCTTCTTGATTAGTTTTCTATAAACATCAATGTATTCTTTAGCAGATCTGTTCCATGAAAAATCCAGTTTCATGATCTTCGATCTTACCTGACTAAATAAGCTCTGATTTTCGAATAAATCAATAGCTCGATTAATTGCATATTCTGCATTTTCCAGATTAAACTCGTCAAAGCAAATTCCATAACCGTCTTGCTCACTTATGTCCTTCACAGAATCTTTTAGCCCACCAGTAGCTCTTACTATCGGAATGGTTCCGTAACGCATGGCAAACATCTGATTCAGGCCACAAGGCTCAACTCTGGACGGCATCAGAATAAAATCAGACCCGGCATATATTTGATGAGCCAGCTTCTCGTTGTATTCCAAAGTAGCATCAAAAAATCCTACATGGTCGCTCGACATCCTTTCGAAAATATCATGGAGTTGGGGATCGCCTGTTCCTAATAATACAAAATTTACTTCCTTCTTCTTTTCCATGAAATGAGCGATCAGATCGGGAAGAAGATCTGCTCCTTTTTCTCTTACCAGCCTGCCAATAAATGCTACGGTCGGAAGTTCAGGATTGAGACCAAACTCATCACAAAGCACTTGCTTATTCTTTGCTTTCCCGGATTTTCGGTTTCTGAAAGAAAAATTATAAGCAAGCAACTCATCTTTGGCGGGATCCCAAACTTCGGTATCGATTCCGTTTATAATGCCTGTGGATTTTGCAGCTTCATTTTTAAACAGATCTTCCAGTCCGTTGCTTTCTGCTCTCAATTCAGTCATATAATTTTTGGAAACAGTTGTGATCTGCCAGGCCGTTTTTAGTCCCGCTGCCAGTGAATTCAAGGCACCGTCCCATTCCAGCAAACCAACATTATCAAAACTGAAGGCCGGTAACAGTTTGTAACTCTCCTTATCAAATCTACCCTGATACTCTGCATTATGAACAGTAATTACCGTTGGTATCTGGGATAGTTCTCTGTATCGATTACACTGAGAAGTCATAAATGGAATCAATCCGGTATGATGATCATGACAATGAATGATATCAGGTTTCACTGATCTGTTTGAAATCCACTCAAGAGCAGCGATCTGAAAACTTACAAACCGTTCTTTTTCATCCCAATAAGGCTTACTGCTCCATGGATCTATATAAATTCCCGGCCGATCGAATCTTCCCGGAATACTGATCATATAGATCGGAAAGCCAAATTCATTATCCTTCAAACGCTCAATTGAAAATTCGGTTAGTTCACCCCAAAAATTAAAAGAGCCAGAATAAACTTCTTCAAACTCATGATCTTCCACCCAATTAGTTTCGTACTTAGGCATGACCACTTCAGCACACTCCCCTTTCTCATTTAAATACTTTGGAAGTGAACCAACAACATCAGCTAGCCCTCCGACTTTAGCAATTGGATAGCATTCTGCACTAATATGAATAATGTTCATTTTTCTGAAACTGATTTGTAATAAATGCGTACTTGCTTGCGACTAACAAAACAAGAATCTTTGGGCGCAAGGTAATCAAGAATTACCACACTAAGATTTACTTAAGGTTAAAATTTAAATTTAGGGATTATGACGATAATTCATGTTGAAAACATCAGGAAATCGTTTGGCAAAAACAAAGCGGTTGATGATGTCAGTTTCGATGTAGAAAAAGGGCGTATTTTCGGGTTGCTTGGACCAAACGGTGCCGGCAAAACAACTACCATTCGGATGATCAATAATATTCTTGGACCTGATGAAGGTTCCATCACTATTAATGGTCAGATAGCAAGTCCGCTTACTCAGAAGATGATCGGTTATATGCCGGAAGAGCGAGGGCTGTACAAGAAAATGAAGGTGGAAGAACAGCTTTTGTATCTCACCCAGCTTAAAGGAATGAAAACCAAAGCGGCTAAAGAAGCTATTCATTATTGGCTTGATCGTTTTGATGCTTCTGACTGGACTAAAAAAGAAGTGGGTGAGTTATCTAAAGGGATGTCACAGAAAATTCAGTTCATCGCTACGATCGCTCATGATCCTGACATTTATATTTTTGATGAGCCTTTCAGTGGCCTGGATCCCATCAACAGCGACATGTTGAAAGATATTATCATTGAACTCAAGAATAATGGCAAAACTATTTTGTTCTCAACGCACAGAATGGAGCAAGTTGAGCAGATGTGTGATGATATCTGTCTGTTCAATAAAGGAAAAGCCGTTCTTCAAGGGAAGCTTCGTGAAGTAAAAGCTTCATTCGGTAAAAATACAATCAATCTGGAATTCGATGGTGATGGATCTTTCTTAGATAAACTTGAAGGTGTTCGCCTGAACAACCGTTCTACTAATTTTGCTGAGATCAGAGTCTTAAACGGACAAAACATGCAGGACATTTTAAAATTGGCTATGGAGCACGCTGAAATTCATAAGTTTGAACGCATTGAACCTTCTCTAAATGAGATCTTCATCTCAACAGTTGGTGAAGACAACTTAAAAGCTCAACGACTAGAGGAGGCTCAATAATGGATTTTTCAAAAATACTTTTAGTACTTAAGCGAGAATATTTTACCCGGGCTAAATCTAAATCTTTTATCCTTTCCACTATTCTAACACCATTGGTTCTCATTGGGTTTGGAGCCTTTATGGTTTGGATAATGACAAGTGAAACCGAAACCGATAAAAGTGTTGGTGTATATGATCAGACCGGTGTATTAGTAGAGAATCTGATCGCTCTTGATAGTGTTCGGTATTCGAATGTTTCTGATCTACCGATAGATACTGTAAAGGCGATGGTCCTTCGTGAAGACTTGGACGCATATCTTCTACTGGAAGAAAAGCATATCGAAACTAATGAAAATGCTGAGCTAATTTATGGTGGAAGTGGCGGATTGGCTTTCTCAAGCAGTGTACGTGGAGATATCAGAGATGTCATTCAGGAAGAACGACTTTCCAGAGCTAATGTATCTGATGAAGTAAAGGAATTATTTGCTCGACGCCCGGGATTGGATTCCAGAAAACTTACAGCAGAAGGTGAAGCAGAAGATGATAAAGCAGGGTTTATGTCCGGAGTAGGATTTGTACTCGGCTTGCTGATCTTTATAGGTCTGTTTGGCTACGGAGCCGTGTTAATGCGAAGCGTGATTGAAGAAAAAACCAATCGAATAGTGGAAGTGATAACTTCATCACTGAAGCCGATAGAATTACTAATCGGGAAAGTTGCTGGGGTATGTCTGCTTGGATTTACTCAATTCACCGTTTGGGCTGTGATGTATATTGGTATTTCTATGGCAGCAGTGCCTATCGCCGGTGTATTGATGCAGGATCAGATTTCTGAAATGGCAGACACTCAGGATATTGAGCAAGTGGCAGCTGAAGCCGGTTTTGATCCCGCTTCGCTGGAAGTATTGTCCATTGATCCAATGATCTTTGTGTACTTCTTTCTATTCTTTGTACTGGGCTTTTTTATGTACGCGGCCTTATTTGCAGCTGTAGGTTCTGCTGTAGATTCGGAACAGGACACTCAGCAATTTATGCCAATTCTTATGGTTCCGTTGATGGGAGCCTATATTCTGAATACCAGAATTATGGTTGACCCTGATTCAACCTTGGCTGTTGTGGCGTCTATGTTTCCTTTGACCTCACCCATCAATATGATCACCAGAATAGCTACAACAGATGTTCCAGTTTGGCAGATCGGAGCTAGTTTAGCGTTACTGGTTGCCAGCTTCTTTGGTGTAATGTGGGTTAGCGCTAAGATCTACCGTGTTGGTATTTTGATGTACGGCAAAAAAGCTTCCTTCGGAGATTTTGCTAAATGGATCAGGCAATCTTAGTAAAAACAGTATAGGCGGATGGTCAGCCCGCCACTAAGACTTGATTAAATTAAAAGGCTCCGTTGTAAAACAATGGAGCCTTTTTTGTTGTACTCATAGATTCGGACTACTATTTATCTAAATCTGTTTTACACTTTTTTACAATTACAAACCTTAAAAAATCTATATTTCCAAGTACTAATTAAAGGGTGTTTCTTGATAATTCTTTAAATGGTTAAGCGTCATTTTGAAACGTCCCCTTCTATTTAGCTAAACTGCAATTAACAATTAACAGCCTCTAGCTATGATACACAAAAACTCCTCCCCTTTATTCAACTTAAGACGCTTTCTATTTTGGAATCACCACAAGTTTCCATCCATAGCAAAATAATTTCACCGATCTGATAGACTATTTTTTCGATAAAAAATAGTAGCGCTTTAAGCCATACTTATTTCAAGGGCTAACTGTATTCGATCACTATTTAAAGTTTAAACGCTTTAGGGCAGAGGTTTATCATGAAACCCTATATCAAAAATGTTATAACATTACTTTTAAAGCTTTTACTGGCAACTGTAATTGCATCCATACTAGAATATTTGATCATCACCTTTTTGAGTTCAAAGCCAATTTTAACTTTTAAAGCGCAAATGATATTAGCGGTAGCATATATCGCTTTTCTTTTACATATCGGATATAAAATATGGTGCCTCTTCGACTTAGAAAATCTTTTTTCCAAAAATGGGAAAAAACCACAGGAATAATTTAAACCAGCAATTAACCTCAAATGAAATATAAAAAACTAAAAAAAGAACTCGGACTTTGGGATGTATATGCTATCGCTACAGGTGCAATGTTTAGCTCGGGTTTCTTTCTTTTACCCGGCCTTGCAGCTGCGGAAACCGGCCCTTCTGTATTCCTGGCCTACTTTATTTCAGGACTCATCGTACTTCCCACCATGTTCAGTGTTGCAGAATTGGCGACAGCTATGCCCAAAGCCGGAGGGACATATTACATCATTGATCGAAGTTTGGGGCCTATAATTGGAACTATCGGAGGTTATGGTTCGTGGCTTGCATTGGTATTAAAAAGTGCCTTCGCTTTAATTGGAATGGGGGCTTACTTGGCTATTTATTTTGACATTTCAATTGTACCCGTTGCTATAATTCTGACTTTAGTTTTTGGTGTACTGAATGTAGTTGGGGCAAAAGAAACAACAGCACTCCAAAAAATCTTAGTTGCTACTTTAATTTCAATTATGATTTTCTATATAACACAGGGTGTATTTGCTGTTCTTTCACTTGATTTTTTTGAAGTTACTAATCAACAATTTACGCCCTTTTTTACAAATGGCGCTGAAGGATTTTTTGCTACAGTAGGTATGGTTTTTGTTTCTTATGCAGGACTTACAAAAGTAGCAAGTATTGCTGAAGAGGTTAAAAATCCGGATAGAAATATTCCATATGGTATGTTTTTATCTATAATTACTGCAATCATTGTATATGTAGCTGGTGTATATATCATGGTAGCTTTGTTAGAGCCTTCAGCATTTCGCGAAGACTTAACCCCTGTAGCTTCAGCCGGTAAAGTATTTATGGATTGGCTACCCAATGACCTGGGTTTACTTTTGGTTGTTGTTGCAGCTGTTGCAGCTTTTGCTTCAACAGGAAATGCAGGGATCATGTCAGCTTCACGATATCCGCTTGCAATGGCCAGAGATCAATTGATCACCAAAAAATTCTCAAAAATTGGTAAAACCGGCACTCCTTTTTGGGCTATTGTTGCTACCGTTTTTCTGATGATATTTTTCCTTGTCACATTCAATGTAGCTGAAGTAGCAAAGCTTGCAAGTGCTTTCCAGCTATTACTTTTTGCATTACTGAATTTGTGTGTTATCGTTATGAGAGAAAGCAAAATTGATGGTTATGACCCCGGATTTAATTCTCCTTGGTATCCCTGGGTTCAAATTTCAGGAATAATATTATCGATTGCTCTTATTCTCGAAATGGGTTTCTTATCAATATTATTTACTCTGGCCGTTTCAATTTTTGCGTTAATCTGGTATTTCTATTACGCTTCTGACAAAATAAAACGGCACGGCGCTATTTTTCACATTCACGAACGCTTGGGTCGAAGAAAAGACTACGGATTAGAACGTGAAATGAAAGGTATACTTCGTGAAAAAGGATTGCGAAAAGAAGATCCTTATGAAAGAATAATAAGCAGATCTGTTGTGTTGGACATATCAGATTCTGATATCAGCTACAGAGATATTATTAAAAAGGCTTCCGAAAATTTTGCGACTTCTTTTAATATGGATGAAAAACAAATATTCGACTTGTTTTGGGAGAGTCAGGATATAGACACTATTCCGTTCACTCCATCTATCGCTTTCAATCATATTAAACTAAAAGGAGATATTTCATCTGAAATTATATTGGCACGCATTCCAGACTCAGTATTTTTAAAATCGGATGGTTTTGAATCACTGAGTAAGGAAAAACAAAAGGAAATTGGAAATCTTCGTGCTATAATCTTTCTAATTAGTTCATCTGAAAAACCCCGTCAACATTTACGTATTCTCGCACATTTAGCTGAAATATTTGACGATAATAGATTTATAAAGAGATGGAGAAAAGCCAAAAATGAAGATGAAATAAGGGAAATTCTATTACGGGACGACCGGTTCATCAAACTCACTATTACAGCTGATAACCCCATGGCAGGTAAGCAGATTAAGGAAATAGATCTGCCGGGAGAATGTTTGATCGCAATTATCAATCGAAACGGAAAAACTAAAATACCCCACGGTGATACCATTATTCAAGTTAATGATGAACTCGCTTTTATTGGAGAAGAGGAAGACATTCTGTTTCTTAGAAATGAGTACAATGAATAGTAATCTACGATAAAGCTAGAGAATTAATAAAAATGGCAAGCGAATCCTCTTTTGAAGGAGATGTCAGCCGACTGGCGGACGGAGGATGTTGTTAAGTTTACCAGCTCAGATACAGCACAACATCCCTCTGATCTCACACAAGTTTTCGAGGAGATAAAATTAAGAATGGGACATATTTCAGTTCGGCTATTCCCATTCTTAATTTTGAATTCCTAATTCTTTAATTCCTCACCGCTCATCAAAACCCTTACATCAAATTCCGAAAGCAATACAGCATCCACAATATTTTCGGCATCTGTTTCAGATAAAAACTCCAAACCTTCTAATACTTTCAATCTTATTCTTGGATCAAAATCACTTGAAAGCTCTACTATCTTACTTCCCCAGTAATCGCCATCTTCGACATATTCCAGTAATAAATTCAATGCTCCGATTCGCGTAGAATATGGAAACTCAAACGAAATCAACTCTTCAGCAATTTGCTGCGACTGAGTTGTTGTATCTGTAGAAATAATCTCCTTAAGCAATGACAACGAACGAGCACCGGTCGTATCAATTCGGATCATTCTCCTTGTTGCTGATACCTTTCTCGGAAGATCCGCAACTTCTAAAAAGCTTCTTTTCGCCACTATAAATACTTCATCGGAAGAAGTACGTTCCATTTTTTGCTGAATCACTCCGGGCACATTTTCATCTTCTTTATAATTAGAAAGAGCTTCTAAAGCAGCTATCTGAATTTCTATATAATCACTGTTTACTTCCTGCATAAACTGGATCTCGGTTCCCGTAGCACCGGCAGTGAACGCCCCTAAGGTGCTTAATAGATTCGCTTTAGTTTGCACATCAGTTTCTGCATTAAGTGCATCCTTCAAGGCTAATTGCAGATCGGGATTATCTGTATGATAGCTTAATAAACTAGCTGCTATTCTTCTGTCTTCAACATTACTACTTCTCAATTGTGCCAACAAAAACATAACCGGAAATCTTCCAAGTCTAATTTCTTCAATATCTGTACTTCCCGAGCCGAATCTTACATACTCAACCGTTGCAGGCACTGCTATTTTCACAGAATCTCTTTCTCCGGTGAAAGTAACTTCTGACGTAGTACTGTCATCAAAAGTAAATGCAGTCATATCCAGGCTTTGCAAGTCTTCTCCAATTCCGGATAAACTTGTAAAGTAGGCATTAACTGTGGAGTTGATCTCATCGAATTCTAAATCTAATCCATAGGAAAGTGAATCTGTTTGATCTTCGGAGTCACTGGTTTCAAATTTTTCAGTTTCAATCTGAGGAAAAGGAATGCCGGTCTCTTCGTACCAGTAATCCGTGTAAAAAGTATTGGAAACAACTCCTGATTCTTTTCTAACCAGCTCACTCAATGATTCTTCAATAGTTTTTTGAAGAAATGGCTCAACCACTTTACAACAGCCAACAATCATATTCCAACTCTTTAAGCTATATGAACTATCTGAATTCTCAATATTTTCAGACTCAAATTCTGCATTATTAAAAGCTGCTTTTTTAACAAGCTCAAACACTTCAAACTGATCGGAAATATTTTCTGTTCTTTGATACTGCCCAAACCATTGTGCTATTAATCCACGTTGAAGTTGAGTTGTTAAAACTCCTCTGTTTTTTGCCAGATAGATCACTCCGGCAGCATCAGCTTTTTCATCCCAAAAATTATCTTCCAAAACAACCACGTTTAAAGCTTCCCAGGGATATTCAAACGACAGCTCGTTTTCCAGAACGCGTTTACTTCGAATGGCTTCAGATAATATTTCCTGAACTTCATCACCGGTAACTACTCCTTTTTCTCCAAAAACTCTCACTTTATTGATTCCGGATTGTGCTTCAGAAGATTCAAACCTCCCAACTACAAAATTAAGTCCTGTAGCCGGAATCGCAGTATCCACCTTCCAACTTACGGTTTTGGTTTCTGTTGATGTGACTTGATCGGAGACTAAGTTTCCATTAAAAACCACATCTAAATTTGCAGGAATGGTAATATCGGCATCCACAGAAAATGCGACTCTCGGATGATCGAATACCGGTAGCCAATGCCTTTGTGTTTTTGGATTCAAACTTGACCACATGGTCCCGAAACGATCTTTATGCGTTCCGTAGATCGATCTCCCCTGCCAGGTAATTGCCAATTCAGACTCGTTTGTCATGCTTAAAGTGTCAGCCAGATCAATGATCAGAGAATCTCCTGAGACTAAAAATTCCTTCTCATTCCCATCAAATGTAACAGCATCTATTTCCAGAGCAGCGGCATGTAGTATTACTTCCATTTGCGCCGGAATTTTTGCGCTGATGCTGTAAATTGCCACACCTTTTACTGTTTCATTTACCGGATCAACGGTTATGTCCAGATCCAGATGATTGAAATCATAAGTAAGTTTCGGATTTTGTTCATAATCCCAATCTTTTACTGAACAATCTTGCGCCGCGGTGATGAGGAGAATAACTATGCTTAGATAAGAACTAAGTTTTATTGATTTCATTTAATAATGCTGTTTAAAAAATATTCTAAAATCTACGTCATCCCGAATTTATTTCGGGATCTTTGTAGAGGTATTTCTCTTAAAATTATTTCGATTTTTATCAAAGCTTCAAATCGAATCGTAAGATCCTGAAACAAGTTCAGGATGACCAATTGTATCTAACTACATCCTTCAAAAATTTCTTTTACTAACGGATATAAATGCTTGTTGGTAGAAAATCCGTTTCCGGTATGGATGGTTTCCTTGCCTTCAAAATCACTGAATAATCCGCCGGCTTCTTTCATAACCGGAAGTAATGCCGCTGCATCCCAGATACTTAAAATTGGGTCGATCATAATTTCTGCTCGTCCGGTTGCTACCATCATATGCCCGTAAGCATCGCCCCAAGTACGATGTATCTTGGTTTTATCTAAAAGTTCCTGAAACTGTGGCTGCATTCCCATTTTGTTAAAGCGATTGATCTCAGTCACTAACACTGTAGCTTCTTCCAGAGATCGTGTTTCTCTCATTTTGCACGGTTCACCATTAAAAATCACGCCTTCACCTATTCCTGCAGCACAAAGTTCATTCAGCGCCGGACAATTGATCACCCCTACGACAGGTTCGTTGTCGATCATCACTCCAACAAGTGTCGTGTAAAATGGGATTCCGTGAATGAAAGATTTGGTTCCGTCGATTGGATCTAAAACCCATTGAATATTGCTTTCTTCATTTGTCTTCCCGAATTCCTCACCGATGATTCCGTGATCAGGAAACCGTTTTTGGATCTCGGCTCTCATCAGCTGTTCAGTTTCTCTGTCAGCAATGGTAACCGGAGAATCGTCTTCTTTACTAATTACATCAAAGTCCTTCTTAAAATATTTGAGCGTATGTTCACCGCCAAGCCTTGCAATTTCTATTGCCGCTTCTAGTAAAGATTTAATATTCATTTGAGTTGAAGTTCTGTTAATTGAGTGAGTACTTTTATCTTATGAATGAAGATTTTAAAAATGTGATCCAAAGATCTATTTCGACTAAACATACAAAGTATATAATTCTGTTTTTTCACCTTGCTTGTTCATTTTCAGGGGAAATAAATGCTCAGGAAATTGTTGCGGTCAAGTCAACAATTATGAATGAAAGTAAGTTAAGCATTCTTGGGACTTCTAATGTAACTGATTTTGAATGTTTATATGACAATGATTTTCGAATTGATACACTTTCACATTACCTGACTTTAGATCAAGAAACAATAAACGTATCAGGTGATACACTTAAATTAAAAATAGAAAATTTTGATTGTGGTAAAAGAGGTATCAATAAAGACTTTCGGAGTTCTTTAAAAAGTGATGAATATCCATTCATAGATATAAGCCTGATTAGTTTTAAGCAGTCTGATACACTTTTAAAAGCAGTAAATGTACTCATCTCCTTGGCTGGCTCAGAAAAGCAATTCGAATTAGAATTCAAATCCTCTTATTTAGAAAATGGGATTATAAAAATTGAAGGAGAACAAGAGTTAACAATGTCAGACTTTAATATTAATCCCCCCAGAGTACTGTTAGGACTGATAAAAGTACGGGATGAATTAACCATTAAATTCGAATTGCTTTTAAAAACTATATAAAAAAAAGGTGAGTATTTCACAACTCACCTCTTTGATCTCTTTATCTGTCATTACTTAGAAGCTAATCACTGCTTCAACCATAATTCCGCTAAATTCAGCACCTTGATAGAGTGAGCCGTTATAGCCATCACCATCATAACTTTGTTTCACATATTCTAATTTTGTAAGAACATTTTCGGTTAAAAACCAGCCGCCACCAAAATTGATTCTTGATATTTCAATTTCTGAAGCTGCATCAGTTTGTTCTCCTGTAACCGTATTATATCTACCTCCCAAATAGACGTTCTCATCAGCTCCGAATCGGTAAATTAACTCTCCACCCAGTTGAGTAAATCCACCACCTGCATCAGCACCATTATTAACTTGCTCTATTAAGCCAAAGAACTCAAGACCTTGATATTTAACAAATGGATTGATTTGGAATGCAGTTTGGTAAGCATATCTGGGGTTGAATCTGCCTGAGAAGTCACTTCCTTCAGCAACGGCATAGTATCGGGAACCTGCTCGGTCTCCGCCGTAGATGTAATCTCTGGTTCCCTTATCTGAACTATTATAAAGTGAACCTGTTAATCGAAGTCTGAGATCTTCTTGTGGCTGAATATCAAATCCTAGTTTACCAAAGACTACAAAACCATCATCAGTTGAGGTCACACTCTGGTTTAATCTACCGTTAGTTGCACCTATTACTCCAATGAAGCCTGAATTTAGCACAGTGACTTCCATGAATGGTTCTGTGGTGAAAGAATCCATAATATAGTTACCTACAAATGGATTATATAATGCTGATGCATTGTCACTTCTTCTGAACTGAGCATCACCGTAATTGATTTGATCCATTCCTACTTTTATTCTAACACTCTCCATTAATTCAGAAAGCAGTCCTTCTTGGATGAAATCAAGATTGTCTATCTGCATATAACCTCCTTTCACATACGCTTCGGTATGGTGACGAGATGATAAGTAGGTTCTCAAATGCATTCTCAATCCTTTTTCAAGTTGTACATCTATATTTAGATTGGCAGTTGGCAGATTAAAATTAGATTTAATATCTGCTAAAGAATCCCCTGAATTTTCTTGGGTTAACCCTTGGAATTGAAGAGCGAAATCACCTCCAACCCAAACATAAAGACCCTCAAACTCAGTGTTTGGAGTCTTCGGAGCTTCAAATACATTGATTCCAGATTTATCAACACTTCTAAAATTTTGAAGGTTTTTCTTTGCTTGCCCCATTACGCTAACTCCTGCGAAAAGAGACATTACAATTACAAATGTTGTGTTTTTGGTTAAAGCTTTCATGGCTGTGAAATTAGATTTTGTTATGGTTTGATTAGTTTTTACTGAGGATTACATTGAATACTATTTCTACTTCATCTCCGGTTTTCAAGGTTCCAAGCATGGCTTTTGGAGGCTTGACGCCAAAGTCCGTCATTAGTAGTTTTTTAGTTCCGCTAATTATTAAACTCTGGTCGATAGCGATTGAGTAGCTTGCCTTTAAAACGATCTCTCGATCTTTTCCGGCAATATTTAATATTCCCTTTGCAGATATAGAGTCTTCAGACATAGTGGTAATTTCTGCTAAATTGAAAAGTATTTGTGGATGTTTATCTTCATCCAAAGCTGAATAAATTTTCTTATCCATCACTCCTTTTCCACTATTGATGGATTTTACATCTACTTTAAAAATGAGATCATTAATAGAAACGATCGGGTTTTCTTCATTTAACTGTGTAGTCAATTTAGCTTCAAAAGCTTCGGCGTTAGCCTCCCAATCATGCAAGGATGAAGTTCCTTTGATTAGAATAGTGCTACTCTCTGTATCAAGAGTGTACGCTGATTGAGCTTTTACAGAAAAGCTGGTTAAAAACCCGATTAGTATTATGGCTAAAATCTTCATGAGTAACTCCTTTTGGGTTAAAGGTTTTCATTATTGAAAAACGTCACATTGAAGATTGATCAATCTATCTAAGTGCTTACCTAAAATTAGATTTCGAATATGAAGATTATGTGAATAAAGTGATTAAAAACATTAATTCTAATATTCATATTCTAATATCTGTATTAGATTAATGATTATTTCAGAATTAAGCAATAAGAATTCGAATATTAGATGAAAAACTTCCTATTTTTGGAATTTAATCAACCAAAAAGTTTTCTAAAGAATGACCAATACCCAAATTTTTGCACGAATTTCTGAAGACCTCAAAATCTCAGCTAAACAAATTAGCACGGTAGCCGGTTTTATCGATGAAGGAGCAACTATTCCTTTTCTTGCGCGCTATCGTAAAGAAGCCACCGGAGGCTTGGATGAAGAACAGCTCAGAGATGTACGTGATGCATTGGAATTTCAGAAAACACTGGCTTCAAGAAAAGAAACCATTCTTAAATCCATTAAAGAACAGGAAAAACTCACTCCTGAACTGGAAGCTCAAATAAAAGCTTGTACTGATCTTACGGTATTGGAAGACTTGTATCTACCGTACAAGCAAAAGCGTAAAACCCGTGGCGACAAAGCTAAAGAAAAAGGATTGGAGCCATTGGCTCAACTTATTTGGGATCAGGAAATCGAAGCCGGAAATCCTGATGATTATGCCAAAGAGTACATCAATAAAGAAAAAGAAATAGAGACTCTAGAAGATGTGTGGCAGGGAGCAAATGATATTGTAGCGGAGTGGATCAACGAGCATCTGGAAGTGAGAGAAAAACTGCGTGATATTTTTATGAAACACGCTACTATCAAGACAAAGAAAAATCCGACTGTAAAAGAGCGAACTAATTTTGAGGATTATTATGAATTCACAGCCAAAGTAGACCGCTTAAAACCATATCAAATTTTGGCTATCAATCGTGGTGAAAGAGAAAATGTGCTTTTTGTGAGCACAGAAGTTTGGGAAGAACGCACGCTGGAAACCATGGATGACATCGTTATCACCAACGATATGAGCATTTTCACCGAGCGTATTCAGGATGCTGTTGAAGATGCGTTCAAAAGACTGCTCTCTCCTTCTTTAGAGAGGGAACTGAGAAATGCACTTACAGATAAAGCTGACGAACACGCTATTGAAACGTTTGCAACCAACCTAGGAAATCTCTTAATGCAGCCGCCATTGGATAAAAAGGTCGTGCTTGGATTAGATCCGGCATACAGATCAGGGTGTAAATTGGCTGTAGTTGACGGAACCGGGAAATATCTGGACGGAACCACCATCTACCCTACTCCTCCACAAAATAAGATCGCTGAATCTGAGATTGTTCTGGGAAAATTGATCGAAAAACACAATGTGGAGTTAATCGCGATTGGTAATGGAACCGGAAGTCGTGAAGCCGAACAATTTGTAGCCGATTACATCCAGAAAAGTGGCGCTGATGTCAGTTATTTGATCGTGAATGAAGCCGGAGCTTCTGTGTACTCTGCTTCCAAAATAGCCAGAGATGAATTTCCTGATCTGGACGCAGCTCAGCGTGGTAATATTTCAATTGCCCGAAGAGTTCAGGATCCTTTGGCGGAATTGGTGAAGATCGATCCGAAATCAATTGGTGTAGGTTTATATCAGCATGATGTAAACCAGAACCAGCTTTCAGGGAAACTGGACGATGTAGTTGAAAGTTGTGTGAATGAAGTAGGTGTAAATCTGAATACAGCTAGTGCTCCATTGCTAACTCATATTTCTGGCTTGGGTAAAAGGGTTGCTGAAGCAATAGTTAAACAGCGAGAAGCATCCGGAATCTTTACATCCAGAAATGAAATAAAAGAAATTGAAGGTGTGGGAGAATTTCGTTTTCAACAGGCAGCAGGATTTATGCGTATTCCGGAATCTAAAAACCCGTTAGACAACACTGCTATACACCCGGAAAGTTATGAAGCTGCTGAGAAGCTCTGTAATCTGTTTGGTATAGACCTAGAAAATCTGTCTTCACAAAAAGATAAGATCGCTTCAAAGCTTGGGAATTTGAATACAAAACAGGTTGCTGAACAACTGGAAATTGGCGAGCCTACTCTGGAACTCATCATCGAAAACCTTCAGAAACCCGGACGTGACCCAAGAGAATCACTTCAGAAACCGATCTTGCGAACTGATGTGGTTAAAATGGAAGACCTCAAAGAAGGCCAGAAATTACAAGGAACCGTACGTAACGTAGTTGATTTCGGAGCTTTTGTGGATATCGGAGTAAAACAAGATGGATTGCTTCATATATCCAGCATGAGCAAAACCAAGAAAGTGGAAGATCCACATGACGTAGTTGGAGTCGGTGATATCATCAATGTAGAAATCACAAAACTGGATCTGGAAAGAGGAAGAATTGGGTTGGAGTTGGTTTAAAGAAGTAACAAAGTGTTTTTAGTGACAGAGTAGCAAAGTTGGCTTCTTGACTACTTTGCAACTCTGTCACTATGTAACTTTCACCACTTTGATACTTCAATAAATTTAGACAAGAATATTAGAATCAATTACTCCACTCTCTTAACTATTCCGTACCTTTGTTTTTAATATAAATTTGGAAGGAAGAAACCCACATCGAAGAAGAAAAGAAATTAAGTCAGGAAGAGATCGATCTGTGTATTTCCGTTTTGGAAACATTGACGGAAGATCCAAATCAGATCTTTGAGATTGAAAAGGACAAGAGACTTGAACTTATCATGGCTGCGGGAAAACTATCCCGACCAAGCAGGGAGGAATTCAGAAAGCGGAAGAAAGATGCTAAGCGAGCCAATAAGAGAAAACTAAAAGAGAAAGATCGCCACGCTCGAAATTCCACCGGTATTAGAAGTGCCCGAGAGGCGGTAGTTTTTGAAGCTCCAAAAATGATTGGTTTAACAGGAAAGGAAACTGAGAAAGAAATTCCTTTAGAATCTCCACGTAACTGCTACGTTTGTAAGGAAGTGTTTCACAACCTGCATCATTTTTATGATACGATGTGTAAAGGTTGCGGAGATTTCAATTATGCAAAAAGGTTCCAATCTGCCGATCTAACTGATCAGGTTGCTCTTGTAACAGGCTCTCGACTCAAGATCGGCTACCATATCACCTTGATGATGTTGCGCGCCGGAGCGACTGTTATTGCGACGACTCGTTTCCCTGTGGATTCAGCTCTTCGTTTCGCCAAAGAAGGTGATTTTCAGAAATGGGGACATCGCCTAAAAATTCATGGCCTGGATCTTCGACATATTCCAAGTGTGGAGATCTTCTGCAATTTTATTGAACAGGAATACGACCGACTGGATGTACTTATTAATAATGCCGCACAAACGGTTCGACGTCCGGCAGGCTTCTATCAACATTTAATGCCAAACGAAGAACGCTCGATTTCCGAACTTCCTCCTTTTGCTCAGGAATTGCTATCTGATCATGATGCTTGTTTAAATGAATTACGATCATTGAGCTCCGGTTTTGAAGACGGTCAGAATAAAAACCTCCCGGTTACCTGGCATGGAAAACAACTGGGAATCGGACTTCGGGCATCTGCTAAACTTTCTCAAATCCCGTACAGTATTGATAATTCTTTAACAGCTGAAGAAGTTTTTCCTCAGGGAAAACTGGATGCAGATTTACAACAAGTGGATCTTCGTAAAACCAACAGTTGGAGATTGAAACTGGGTGAAATTCATACTAACGAAATGTTAGAAGTTCAGCTGGTTAATTCTGTCGCTCCATTCGTTTTGTGTAATCGATTAGCCGGATTGATGAAAAAAGAAGATACCGGTCAAAAACATATCATCAATGTTTCGGCCATGGAAGGAAAATTCCATCGCTGGCATAAAGAAGACCGCCATCCCCATACCAACATGGCAAAAGCGGCTCTAAATATGATGACCCATACTTCAGCTTCTGATTTCGCTAAATACGGAATTTATATGAATGCAGTTGATACCGGCTGGGTAACGGATGAAGATCCGGCTGAGCTAGCAAAACGAAAAGAAGAAGTCCATGACTTTCAGCCGCCACTTGATATCGTGGATGGCGCTGCCAGAGTTCTAGATCCACTATTTGATGGAATTAACACAGGAAAACATTGGTGTGGTAAATTCTTAAAAGATTACAGACCTATTGATTGGTAACCTAAATAAAATTTGCGCAAGCTCATTTATTTATTACATTTATAGCAATTAAAAGATCGCTATGTTTAAGAAGACGATACTGAGTTATATTTTGTTAACTGGAATTTTTATCCTTTTAACAGTTTCCTGTGAGTTGACCAGAAATGATTGTGGTCCTTTCAATAATTCTAATTACAAGATAACCGGGTTTGATACGAGCTTAAAACAGTTAACTGCTTCCGACTCTACGATGAAAAGCTTCGAATTAAACAATTTTGATAATGATTCTATAGCTTTTAATGAATTTGCAATACACATGATTCCTAATACTGAATCATATACGATAAACTCCAAATTCAAATTCGGAATTTCTTTTTCAGAGATGGCGTATGCATGCTCACCACCAATTCCATCTTCTGAGGATAGAATAACAGATATCCAGATTTTTAGTAGTAAAAGCTACACAACTGATTTCTCATCTTCAGAAAATATAGCCGAACTTTTCGACATAATTGTGCTATATCATGCTGAAAGTTATCAAAGTACTCAATTAACAGACTATTTGGCGACGAAGCCTGAAGCTCCCATAGAAATCATTTTGGTTCCTAATACCCCTCCATCAACAACCCAATCGTTTGAATTTCAGGTCAAATATTATCAAAATGGTTTAGAATTAGATGAGTTTGAGTTTACTACGAAATCTGCTGTCCTAGTAAATTGATTTCAAAACTACTTTGTAACTACGTACTTTATACATTACAGAGAAACAATTCGAAAGATATGTATACAAAATTTACAGTTCTGACAGTAATTCTTTTTTTTGTAGGAATAAGTGCCTCAGCTCAGGAGATAAATCCTGTCGAGCTTCCTGAAGATCTGCAACAAGTTCTTACCAACTACGAAACGCATTGGAAAAACAGTGACGCAAAAGCATTGGCTTCTCTTTTTACGGAAGATGGGTTTATTCTACGCCCGGGTCATGACCTCGTTAAAGGACGGGAAAATATCCAAACTTCTTACGAAAATGCGGGTGGTGGAGATCTTGTCCTGAGGGCTTATGATTATTCTGTTCAGGGAAATTTAGCTTATATCATTGGTGGATATACTTATGGTTCCAGAGTTAAAGATATGGGCAAATACACACTGACTCTGAAAAAGATCAATGGAAAATGGTTTATTCATTCGGATATGGATAACGGGAATAGCACTAATTAAGAAGTTGGAGAAAGGAAAGTGGCAAAGTGTTTTCAATGACAGAGTAACAAAGTAAATTCACTTCTTTGTTATTCTGTCGCTTCGTAACTTTCTTTAATACAGGTTAAAGTCAATATCTTCAAAACAACCTTCTCTCAAACTAAATAGAATAAATGAACGCCCAGGAGTTAGAAAAAAAACACCACTTTCAGGTTTATAACCGATACCCAATTACTATTGACAGAGGATCAGGAACCAAAGTCTGGGATACTGAAGGAAATGTGTATCTGGATATTCTGGGTGGAATTGCGGTAAACAATCTCGGTCATTGTCACCCGGCTATTGTATCAGCTATTAAAGAACAAGCTGAGAAATTGCTTCATGTTTCTAATTTCTATTACACAGAACCACAAAGTGAGTTTATAGAACGGTTGGCGTATTTATCAGGATTGGATCGCGTATTCCTTTGTAACAGCGGAATGGAGGCGATGGAAGCTTGTATCAAACTGGCTCGTAAATGGGGTAAGAAAAATGGAAAATCAGGAAATATAATTTCATTAAGTGATGGCTTTCACGGTCGGTCGGTAACTACCATCACCATGAGTAAACCGGTTTATCAGGAAGATTTTGAGCCGCTACCTCCGGGATTTATTCAATCACCTTACAACGATTTTGAAGCATTAGAAAAAGCGGTTGATGATCAAACCATTGCTATTGCTTTTGAATTGATTCAGGGAAATAGTGGCGTCCATGTCATTGATAGAGAGTTTCTTAAGAAAGTCCGACAACTTTGTGATGACAAAAAAATTCTGCTCATTATCGACGAAGTTCAGACCGGCGTTGGTAGAACAGGGAAATTCTTCTGTTACCAGCATTTTGATATCAAACCGGATGTAGTTGCTTCAGCTAAGGCTTTAGCAGGTGGAATTCCTATCGGAGCGGTAATTGCGAAGGAAGAAGTTGCCTCAGCCCTTTCTTTTGGAAACCACGGAACTACTTTTGGAGGTAACCCTTTTGCTTGTGCCGTTGGTAATGCTTGTCTTAAAACCATAGAAATGGATAATATCTGTGAACAAGCTTCTGAAAAAGGTGAATACATGATGAGCCTCATCAGAAGTAAAACAGCTCATCTGGATTCGGTGGTTGATGTACGCGGACTTGGATTGATGATCGGTGTAGAACTCAATCAACCTGCCAGACCGGTAGTAGAGAAAATGTTTGAACATCGAGTGCTTTCAAATGCAGCCGGAGGAAATGTGATACGAATTGTACCTCCTATTGTGATCACAAAAGATGAGATCGATCAGGTTGTGGATGTATTGGTCAAGAGCTTGAGCTGAAGTTTTTGCTTCTTTATTTATAAGTACTTATTTAGATATAAAATAAGCCAAGTGTTGAATAAATATATTCTCTTAATAGTTCTCCCTTTTTTCTTTTCATGTGCTGATGATATTGAAAAAGAATCTTATAAAGTTATTGAACTACCACTGGAAGCTAAGGAAGGCTATGGCTCATTTAATCCCTTATCAAGTGTAATTTCTTTAGAGCCAAGAAGTCAGAATAATCCATGGAGAAAAACCAACAAAGAGCTTTCAGGGGTCCCTGAGGAATGGAATAAATCTATTGTAAAACAAATTTGGTTTGATGCTCACCAGTTTGCTTATCAAAATTATATAGCAGGCAATATTGATTCGGTGATGTTTCACGGATTAAAAGAAAGCTGGGGTTTTGATCCTGATAATGAATCGTTTTCGAGCGAGCCAATAAAATCATTTACTCATATTGCTTTATCAGAAACTCAAGATGGTAACATTTACTATCGCTTAGATACAGATAATGATCTTGACTTCAGTGATGAAGAAACCTTCCAAACCAAAAATGAAACCGGAATATTTGGATCCGGGAAAACTCACTCTGTTAAATTAGAAGTATTTCGGAATGGAAAAATTGAGGAGCAGGAAACAAAGCTTAAAATTTCTCACTTCCCTTTTGGATTAATCTATAATTTCCCTGTTCATTATACTGCTTCAATAAATGATCATATAATTCAGGTAAGTAATGGCTTTGAAAGTACTGATTTCAGAAACATAACTTCGCTTATCATCGATCCTGAAGATTCTGCTCTTGTTTACACCCCAACTGAATTAAACGAATATATAAGATTTGATGACAAAATCTTTCAAAATCTGGGCGTAGATGCAAATAAAATGGTATTACGTCTCAAAGAATTGCCGGAAGATACTATTCTGTTTTCAACTCAGGTAGGTTTTCCCGCAAAACCAATCACCGGAAATGAATTTACATCGGGACAAGAAATCAGTTTAAATGATTATAAAGGAAAGTTTGTATTTCTGGATTTTTGGGGAAGTTGGTGTGGTCCCTGTATTGATGAACTTCCCATGCATGTTGAAACTTATAGTGCTATAGATAAATCAAAAATTGATTTTTTAGGTGTAGCAGGAAGCGATACTGAAGAAGGACTTTCAAAAACCCTTAAGGAATTTAATGTGCAATGGAATCAAATACTTTCCAATGAAATCCCGGATCAATATAGAATAACCGGATACCCGACTTCTTACCTTATTGATCCGGATGGAATTATAGTTGCCAAAAATTTACGAGGACCTAACTTTCTGATACTTTAGATCATTATTTGAAAAACTATTTCGGTAACTAGAATTTAAGGAGTTTCATGTTGATGATACACCTTAGCTACCACCTTCCAGTCATCTTCAAATTTTAACAAAGACAAGTAATCAGTGTAAACATGCTTGCCATTTCGATGAAGCTCTAATTCTACATGAGCTGCATTACCGGCCACATCTACTCTCTTAAATTTATGCTCCCATTTATTATTTGCGGGATCGAAATTAGGATCAGCCTTTCTCTTCTTAGTTCCTTCTACCCAGTTCGTTATTGGATATCGATTTATCTTTCCTTCTTTTCCCGGTGAGAATATTGCAAAGTCTTCATGGAAAGTTTTGGTCATTGCTTCGGGGTTCAATTCATTAAAAGCTCCATGGACGTAACCTGTTTCAAGAACTTCTTTAATTTCCTCTTCATCGTGATGAATTTTGACCGTTGAGTTGATAGCAAATACTGCCACCAAAACCATTGCTAAGCTGAGTGTGGTAATTCGTGATTTCATAATCTTAACTTATTTTGATTAATAGTTCTGGGTTCAATACTGCCAGCTCGTAAAAAGGTTACATTATGACAAATTGATTTTGTTTACTCTACCTCAATATCACCATAAGAAATCAATCGTTGATTGAAATCAAAAAAGAAAACTCGATGTAAACCTCGCGCTAATGCGTCCGAATTATCAGGACTTAAAGATTTTGAGTCTAATCGAAAATTATCTACTCCATTAGGTAAAGGATTGTTCGAACTCATATAAATTTGATTTGAAAGTTGCCCATTCACATCCCGGATAACTACTTGTAGACCATTAACGGGTTGTACACTTGAAACATAATATTCGAACTCTATAACGCCCCCCAGTTCAATTGGGTTAGGATAAGCCGGCTTTACTTCTATTACTCCTTGAAAAAAAGGGGACGTTCTCCAATCATCTGGATCGATACTCAAAACCTCACCCTGAGAAGTGACTTGTGTTATTCCTGAAGGATCACGGAAAGCTTCCGATTCAAACTCACGCTGTGCGTCGTTACTTGTGCAACTCAGAAACAGAAAAATAGTTATTAGTAAAAAAGTTGGAATGATTTTCATTTTAAGCTTGTGTGAAAACAGGATTGGGGTTCATTATTGGCGATGCAAACCTTATCTTTAACTGAAAATACAAAACTTAATTGTTGAAATGCTATGTTGCATGTAATTGGTATAAAAAACTGTGATACCATAAAAAAAACCAAAAGATGGTTAACCGAAAATGAGGTCGAATTTGAATTCATCGATCTTAAAAAAGAGCCGCTTACAATTGATGAGATAAAAGAACTGGAATATAAGGTTGGCTTGGACGTTCTTGTAAATAAAAGAGGCACCACATACAGAAATCTGGGTTTAAAAGACAAGAACCTTTCTGATCAGGACATGATCCAAACCCTTCAGGAAAATCAATCTATGATCAAACGACCTGTTTTGGTTTTAGATGAAGCAGTTCTTGTTGGATACGATGAAGAGGCATTTAAAAATTTTGTCGGTCTGGAAGACTCAACTGAAAGCCAGATCGTTTAATTTTATATGAAATATATTTCACTTCTCTTTCTAGGTTTGTTTTTCCTTATTTCTAATGTGTCCGGTCAACACTCTTACCCAGATAATTCTGCTGATCAACCAACAATGGAAGACCTGTTTTCTGTCAAAGAAATATTTAAATACGAAGTAAAATACGGTTTCCTAAAGCTTGGATGGGTTGAGGTAGAGTTGCTTTCAGACACTCTTTATAATGGAACTCTGAATAAGCATTTGGTCACTACAATAAGATCTAACTCCAGAATCCCCTTGGTTGGCAAAGAACTGGATTTATTCCATTCTTTATTCTTTGTTAATGAAGGCGGTATACCTGTTTCTTCCTATTATTGGAAAGACAATGTTGATGAAGACAATTTCAAAGAGATAGTGTACGAGTTCGATCGTACTGAAAATGTAGTGCGTTACAAAGAGGAAGATGACACTCGTGATACTCTTGACTTGGTTGAACCTGCTACTTCAGGGCAGGAAATTTTCTATTTTTCCAGATTATTTGCCGGGAGTGATCGAAATTCCCGCTTGCCTGTTTATGTAACAAAAAAACTCGGCTATATTAACATGACCAACTCATCTAATATTGAAATGAGGAATTACGCACCTTTTGATGGTGAAGTAGAAACTTACCTAAGTCAGGGTTCCACCGAAAATATTGACGGACCTTTCGGCTTTTCGGGTGATTTCAGAGCTTGGTTTTTAGCCGATGACCTCAGAATACCTCTTGAAGCGAGAGTAAAAGTTCTTTTTGGAAACACTATTGTACGATTAATTGAATATTCACGTAAAGATTTATGAACTCGATTCTGTTTAAAAAACTCCCACACGCTAAAGATCTACCTCTTCCTGAGTACGAAAGTAAATCAGCAGCAGGCATGGATATCAGAGCTGCGTTAGAGACACCTATTACTCTTAAACCCGGTGAAAGGACTTTAATACCAACAGGTCTCCAAATGTCTATCCCGGATGGTTTTGAAGCTCAGATACGTCCGAGAAGTGGTTTAGCTATCCGTAATGGAATTACCATGTTGAATTCCCCTGGAACCATTGATGCTGATTACAGAGGTGAAGTTAAAGTAATCGCAATTAACCACAGCAATGAAGATTTCACTGTTGAACACGGAGATCGCATAGCGCAAATGGTAATTGCACCTGTAACACAATTTCCGGTAAAAGAAGTTGATGATCTCAGCTCAACCGACCGAGGTGAAGGTGGATTCGGCAGTACAGGAGTCAAATAATCGCCCTCCTGTTACTCAAATGATCAGCCCTTGTTTTTTAAGACTTTAGTAGAATTTTCTTAGGTAACTGGTACACTCTTTACAATCCTTACCGTCTTTTCTTGCTTCTTCTTCAGTTTCGAAACCCTGTGTAGAATGCGCTTCTATATCCCCGTTCTTTGCAACTCTTCTCCATCTCCATTCTTCTTTAACGTCTTGGTATAACTCGCATTTAGCCATATATAAGTATCTGTTTTATTGAACTTTATAATCTCCAATGTACTAAATATGACACCTAGTGGCAAAAACCATCCCATCACTTTCAAAAAATCTATACCCATTCAACTACTTCTGAATGACTCGTATCTCTAAAACAGACTTAACTGTTACGTTGGTTATTTAGATTTAGAATAGTTTAAAACGGCAACTCCATATTTTATTTCACAAGAACTACAGATTGTTTCCTCACTTAGAGAAATTTCTAAATTAAACTCTTTATCTATATCATCGAGCATTAAAATATGGTAACTCCACCATCCATTATTTGAATTATCTGTTTCCTGTGGAAGGCTATGACTCGTGTATAAACCAGTAGTTCCTTTTCCAGAAACTGCAAGTAATACTACTCTATGTTTACTTTCAGGATATGACATCCTCCAATCAAATCTTCCATTAATAATATCATCCCAAACATCCCGACTATACGTGAGTATCTTTTTTTCATTTGGTCTTATCGTGTCAAGAACTTCAGGGTTTGTGATCATAGTTAAATCAAAAGTACGATCATATTCCTCAGAATACTTCTTCTCTATATATTCAATGAGACTGTCGAATCTCTTAGTTATATCTTGGGCAAATGTTTGTTGATACGAAATCAAATTTATTATCAGAATAACAATACATGCTGAAACAACTTTTAAAAAAGTAGTATTTACAGTTCTAAACGATTTCATAATCATAACTAATTTCAGAGCCCTTTTCTAAAGCCTTGGATACAGAACAATATTTGGTGATTGATAACTCTAAAGCACGTTCTACTTTTTTTACATCCAGATCTCCGGAAAGCTTAAAATGAAGATGGATTTCTTTGAACTCTGAATATCCTTCTTTCAATTTTACTTTTTCTGAATCTACCTCAACCGTTAGGCTTTTGAGATCTTGTTTTTGCTTTTCGAGTATAGAGATCACATCTATTGCGCTGCACCCACCCACTCCGGCAAGTAGTAATTGCATCGGACTCATTCCACCTTCCAAGCCTCCGATTTGTGTATTACCGTCCATACGGATCTTTCCGCCTTCTTCATTTCCTGCTTCCATGTGGAAATCTTTTTGTAGCCAGTTTACTGTAATATTCATGTATAATTTTTTTATTATCTGATTTCGATCTTACGACAAATATATAACTTAGAGGAACATATTGTTGAAATACCGAGATCTTTGTTATAATTAAAATAAACGCTATGAAAACTTACCTCTCTATTCTTGTTTTGGCAACTTTGTTTTCCTGTACTAAAAACAATGACACATACTCTGAATACCCAACTCCTGAATTCTTTTTAAACCAGGACCAAACTCACAATCGTTGGAGTAATTCAATAGAACCTGTTATCACCGTGCCGTCCGGTTCAGTAATTCAGGTAGCAACAGAGGAAGCGTCTGATCAACAACTCAGCACCAGCTCTGACTTTAATGATCTCAATAATCTCAGCTTTGACCCTATCCATCCTTTAACCGGGCCTGTATATGTACAAAACGCGGAACCGGGCGATGTACTGAAAGTAACTCTTCATAAAATAGAAATGGGAGACTGGGGTTGGACAGCTATTGTACCGGGTTTTGGGTTTCTGGCAGATGAATTTACCGATCCGTACTTAAAAACCTTCGATTTTTCGAAGGATAAATCTACAGCTAAATTTAGTGACAATATCTCCATTCCTCTAAAACCATTTCCGGGAGTGATGGGAGTCGCTCCTGCCACTTCAGATTCTTTATCAACCATACCTCCCAGAGCAAATGGTGGGAACATGGACGACCCAAATATTGTGGAAGGAACCGTTGTGTATTTCCCTGTATTTGTAGAAGGTGCTTTATTTTCAATTGGGGATACCCATGCTGCTCAAGGCCTGGGTGAAGTGTGTGGAACTGCTATAGAAGCACCAATGAAAATTGTTTATGAGGTTGAGGTAATCAAGAACGGAAGATCTATTCAGGAACCTCAATATGAAACCGATGAGTATTATGCCGTAACCGGTTTTGGCGAAACCATTGATGAAGCAGCTAAAAAAGCAACCCGATATATGATAGATTATCTGGTGGATGAGCATGGATTATCCAGAGAAGACGCGTATGCACTTTGCTCACTTGCCGGCGACCTTAAAATAGCTGAAGTAGTAGATGTGCCCCATATGTTGGTTACAATGCATATGCCTAAGAATATATTCACAGGGAATTAAGTTATTTCTGGCGTGACATCGTAAAAACTTCTGTTTCTACTTTACCGTTTCTGTTCAGCTTTAATCTTATTTCCATCAGGTTATCGGTCTTCTTTTCAAAGATCAAACCCTTCATTTCAATTTTAGTGGGGGAGTAATCGATCATTTGAAAAAATGTAGTTTCATTTTTTTCTTCCCAACCTTTTAAATCGGGATGAAAATGTTTCAGTCTCAATCCTGTTTTATCCAGGATCAAAAACTCATAGAATACAAGTTTATCGTCTTTCAGATGCCTGTACATCCCCATCATAACTCCGTTTTCAGATTTAGACCAAATTTCTTCAGAAATACCTCCGAACCCATCTCCCTTCCAAGAGCCAACAAGCCAGGAGTAATCATTGATATCAAATGGGTGAATCTGTTTTTCTGCCTGACTGGTTTCTAATCCCTGAAAGGAATTCAGTGTTAAAAAAAGGATTAATAGAAATAATGAATGTTTCATAGCGATGTATCAGTTGTTTATTATATAACAGTTATTATGAAATTAAAGGGACAGGCAAAATGAAAAATCTAATTCAAGAATTTAAAAAATTTGTATCCAAAGGAAACGTAATAGAATTAGCGGTAGGTTTGATACTCGCCACTTACTTTGGAGCTATCGTAAAATCATTTGTGAATGATATCGTAATGCCGCCCGTCGGATATTTAATTGCCGGAGTTGATTTCAGTGAGCTTACAGTTACCGTTTCTGAAAAGATCCTTGCTGATGGCACCGTTGAGACTGTTACAATTAATTACGGTGCTTTTATTAATACCATAATTACGTTCTTCATTGTAGCTGTAGCAATTTTTAGCATGGTAAAAGTCTATAATAACTTTATGAAGAAAGAAGAGAAAAAACCTGATCCAAAACCGGTTGAACCTACTAAAGAAGAAGTTTTATTAACAGAAATACGGGATTTATTAAAGAAATAACTTAAAGCAACAATTATGAAATTGAATAAAACCAGACATGTTCTAGCCGTTCCTGACCTTAAAATTTCATCTGCTTTTTATAAAGACCAACTTGGCTTTTCAGTTGACTGGGAAGATGAAAACTGGTGCTTTCTATACAGAGATAGTTTTTATGTGATGTTGGGAGAATGTAAAGATGCCATCCCTCCCCATGAACTCGGAGATCACCAATACTTTGCATATGTAGATGTAGAAGATATAGACGAGTTATATAACGAGTTTTCATCCAAAGAAATAGAAATCACTTCCCAACTTGCAGACAAACCATGGGGACAACGGGAGTTTGGCATCAAAACCAAAGACGGACACCGAATCATGTTTGGTAAAGAACTCTGAATTAGCACATTAATACCCGGAACTTATTGAAACGTACCATGTTCAAGTTAGAAATGAACAAAAACAAAATAACAAACATGTTACGATCAGTAATAAATTTCAGAAATAAAATATTTGGATTAATTGCACTTTTAGTGGGTTTTGGTCTTACCGCATGCAGTAACGGTGATGGAACAGGGACTATGAGAGTTTCACTTACCGACGCTCCTGCTGATTATGCAGAAGTAAATATTGAGATCCACCAAGTATTGGTAAAAGAAAATGATGACGATGATGATGACCTCGATGAAACCGAAGATATGGATGAGGAAGAACTGGAAGACGCAGGTTGGAAAGTAGTATTTAATGACACCATTACAGTTAATCTTCTGGACTACCAAAACGGAGCTACATTAGATTTGGGTGAAGTTGAACTTGAAACAGGTCGTTACAATCAGGTTCGCCTTGTTCTTGGTGATGAAAATAATGTTGTTCTAAATAATGGAAATACTTTTCAGTTAGATACTCCAAGTGGACAGACATCAGGCTATAAATTACTTGTACAAGCCGATATTGAAGAAGATCAGGTATATGATCTTGTGATCGACTTTGACGCTTCTAGATCCATAGTTGTGACCGGAAACGGAAGTTATAAACTTAAGCCTGTGCTAAAAACAGCAAACCTTACTGCATCGGGTAGTATTTCAGGAACTATTCTTCCTTTAGAAGCGCACCCGTATGTATATGCTATTGCCGGAACTGATACTTCAGGAACACAAGCAGATGAAAATGGTGATTTCAGAATTATTGGTTTAGATGATGGAACCTATAAAATCGAAATTAAGTCTACTAATGAAGCTTACAGAGACTCTACCATCACAGATATTGAAGTAGAAGATGGAGAAGATGTAGAACTTGATGAAGATATTACACTAGAAGCGAATAGCTGATAAGCTATATGTGTGATAGAGAGAGAAAGCCCGATTCTTAATTGAATCGGGCTTTTATTTTACTCTCCAATATGTTTATGATCGCCTTTACTGTGACGTTTACGAAGCAATTTTATCACTTTGTGCATAGGAATTTCTTTTTCTGCCAGTAATAACATTAAGTGAAACATCAGATCTGCAGCTTCGGCAATAGTTTCTCCATCACCTTCATTTTTTGAAGCGATCACTGTTTCTACCGCTTCTTCTCCTACCTTTTGAGCTATCTTATCTAACCCTTTTTTATACATGGAAGTAGTATAAGAGCCTTTTGGCATGTCTTCCTTCCGCTCGTATAAAAGTTCTTCTAACTCGATCAAAAACTTATAATCTTTCTTTGTTAACTTTTTAGAAACGCCCATTTAGTTTTTATATACATTTTAAATTTCTGAAGCAAAGGTCTGCATTTTAGAAACCCTAATCAAAGTTTCGAAAAAATTTAATATTAGCATATCTAGAAAGTTTAATTCATCAGAAAAAGTTCAAAATTATTGTAAGAAATAAGTTAACCCGGGGTACTAACTATTGGGATACCCTTTTATGATAAACAAAACACAATTAGACATATTTGATCGTTGGATCATAGAATTTAAGCCTCTTCTTTTTAAAGTGGTTCGTGCCTATGCATTTACATATGAAGATCAAAACGATCTGTTTCAAGAGATTTCAATTCAGATATGGCGGTCTATTCCTAACTTTAAAGAAAGATCAAAAGTAAGTACCTGGCTTTATCGTATTGCACTAAATGTAGCTTTAAACTGGACCAGAAAGAATAAAAAGCATACGGATGGAAAACAGAATATTGAAAGCGTTAAGCATATACTTGAGCATGCAAAAGAGCCTGTTGATGAACGCTTGGATTGGTTGTACAGAGAGATAGAGAAACTGGATAAAGTTGACCGCTCTATTACCCTGCTTATGTTAGACGGTTTCAGTTATAAGGAAATGGCAGAAATACTTGGGATCTCAGAAAGTAATATTGGTGTAAAGATTCATAGAATCAAAAAACACCTGACTAATCAATCAAAAACAGAGGAGCGCCATGCAATTTAATGACCTTCAAAAAATATGGGATTCTCAAAACAACAAACCTATGTATGTAATAAGAGAAGAAGTTCTCCATCAAAAAATTATTGCTAAAGGACGAAAAGCAGGTCGAACTGCGAACATTACAGAATGGATATTAATTTTAACCGGATCAACAGCTGCCGGAATACTTATTTATTTCGACTTTATAAAAGATGAAGGCAATACCTTTTCATTTATTTCTGTAGTTCTATTCTCGCTAATTACAGTGTATGGATTAATCAACAGGTTTCTTAGAAAGAATAAAGCAGAAGGTTTTGTACGGTCAGTTCTCGGTGATCTAGAACATGCCTTATCTGTTTCTGAATATCAGGTTAGTTTGTCTAAGGGTATGTTATACGGATTTTGGCCGGCTGTTTTTTTTATATCACTTCTCAGCCTGATTATGAGTGATAAACCTATATGGTACTCTATAATATTCGGACTTCTTTTTATAGCAGTAAGTTTTTTATCCCGATGGGAACATAGATGCTACGTTCATAGAAGAAATGAACTAGCTGCTCTAAAAAAGAAATTAACTGAAGAAACTCTTTAAACCATCGTTCTATTTAGCAGGTTCTGTTTTTGATACAGAATGTTTTTCGACCATTGAATGAGGTATAAATTTGCTAAAATTACCAGATACTTTTTCCCAATCTGATAATATATATCCTGCTTTGGAAGAATTAGTCTCTTCGAAATAATCTTCTATTATTTTTCTAAGCTTCTCATTATCTGATTTAGATATTTCAGCTTTTACTATATAATCGGTATTAACCCGGGTTTTAGGATCTTCATAAAGAAACAGCTCACCTCCAGTCATCCCCGCTCCTACATTATCTGAAGTATGCCCAAGAATAACAACTGTACCATTTGTCATATATTCACAAGCATGCAATCCTGTTCCCTCTACAACGGCTGTAGCCCCACTATTTCGAACTGCAAATCTATCACCAGCCTGCCCATATACATAGAATTTTCCATTAGTAGCTCCATACAATGCACAATTCCCTATTATTGCGTTGTCTTCCGGTTTATACTTCACATTTTCAGGAGGGACAATTACCGTTTTTCCACCACTCATTGACTTACAAACTGAATCGTTAGCTTCACCGATTAATCGAATGTTGACCCCTTTTGTTTGAAAGACACCAAAACTCTGACCAGCACTGCCTCTAAGAACTAAATTGATCACTTTGTTATATGGTGATTCTACAGAGTTTGATTCTTTTATGGATGCTAATCTGCTTTTACTTTCTTTATCTGCCAGAAGCCCGAAAAGTGTAGCTAGAGCAGAACGATCTGTGTTAAAAATCTTGTATTCTGCATCAATAGATTCATTCTTATTTATTTTATCTTCCAGCTCACTAATGATCTTTGTGTTAAACGAACTCACTGAATCAGATAATGATCTCCGGCTTTCTGTTTTACTATACTTCGGAGCGGAGGAAAAGAAACTTAGATCTAATCCCAGCTCGTTAATGAGTGGTTGGTGCTTATCATCAATTGATAATAAACTGGTATCTCCCATAATCTCCTGAAGAGATTCTATTCCAATATTTGCAAGCTCTCTTCGTACATCTTCTGCTAAATAGGTTAGTGTATCTACAATATGATCTTTATTTCCTTTGTATTTGGCTTTGAATTTAGGATCATGAGTTGCAATTCCTGTCGGACAAGTGTTTTTTTCACAAATTCTTGCCATTACACAACCCTCTGCAATCAAAAGTAACTTACCGAAATCGAATTCTTCTGCTCCAAGAATAGAAGCTAAAATAATATCTTTTCCGCTTGAGAGCCCGCCATCAGTTCTTAAGATCACATGATCTCTCAAGTCATTCTCTATCAATGATTGATGAACTTCTAGTAAACCTATTTCCCAAGGCAGACCTGCATGTTTCATCGAACTTAGGGAAGCCGCTCCTGTCCCTCCTTCCCCACCGGAAACTTGTATAATGTCAGCTCCTGCTTTTGCTACTCCAACTGCTATAGTTCCGATATTGACTCCTGAAACTAATTTAACGCTCACTTTTCCCTCAGGATGCAGTTGCTTTAGATCGTGAATTAATTGCTTCAGGTCTTCTATGCTATAAATATCATGCAAAGGCGGAGGAGAGATCAAATCAAAACCTGGATTTGCATAACGGGCACTGGCTATATCTTCGTTTACCTTTAAGCCCATAAGTTGCCCTCCTTCACCGGGTTTAGCTCCCTGACATACTTTTATCTGGATCTCTTCTCCTGAAACTAGATACTCTGCAGTAACACCAAACCTTCCTGAAGCAATTTGTTTTACTGAAGCGGAAACTCCTTCTTTGAAATAATATGGGTTTTCTCCTCCTTCACCACTATTACAACGCCCACCTATTTCTTTCATAGCGAGGAATATATCTCTCTGAGCTTCAGCACTAATTGCTCCAAAAGACATCGCACCTGACCCAAACTTATTAAGAATATGAGATACCGGACGCACTTTATCCAGCGGTAACTTTTGGGAAGAATATTTAGGTTTAAAAAGATGTCTTAATGCAACAGGTTCATCATTTAGTCCAAGTTTAAGATATTCATCAAATAATGACATATCTGTTAGATCGAGCTTTTTATCCCGAACTAATTCGTGAATAATTTTAGATCGTGAATTGGTCATTGAATGCTTCTCACCCATTTTACCACGCGCATGCTCTTTATATTGATAACTCTTGATGAGTTTATATCTTTCCTGTTCTTTTGATGATCTATCCTCTGTTCTTGCCAACACTCTTTCAGCAATCTGATTGATTTCCAGTCCACCAATCGGGCTTTGAACCTGAGGGAAATACTCATTCACAACATTAGGCCCCAATCCTAATATCGAATACAGTTTCGCACTTTGATAACTTCTAACAACCGATATCCCGGACTTCGCCATTATTTTCAGTAATCCGGTATCAAACGCTTTAAGCAGATTTCTTTCCTTAGTATCTGAATCCAGATCTTTGAGAGAACGATGATCTGCATTCCTTGCAACATCCAAAGCTAAATAAGGACATACTGCCTGGGCTCCGAAACCAATTAAAGCAGAAGCATGATGTGTACTTTTCACTTCTCCTGTGTCTATAACCACCGACGCATTCAATTTCAGACCTTCGTCATTAAGAGCATTAACAACTCTCCGTAAAGTTAATAGTGACGGGATAGCCGGGTTATCATAATCTGATTTTCTGTCACTCAAAATTATAATAGAATAGCCACTTCTTACTGCTCTTATTGCTTCTTTTCCAATAGCATTAAGTCTGGATTTAAAACCAACCGATCCATGACTCCTTTTGAAGGTTGTTTCGATTTCGAATGGAACAACACGATCTGATGGAGCATATTTAATGATCAACCCTCTTAAAAAATCCATCTGTGCTAAACTCAAGAAAGGACTCTTTAATTCGTATGCAGGCGCTGCAGGAATAAGTTCTTTCGGCTCAAAAATATTTGGCTTTTTTCCTAAGTGAACTGTCAGATCGGTTACAATCTTTTCTCTTATATAATCCAGAGGAGGATTAGTTACCTGTGAAAAATTTTGGTAAAAGAAATCAAAAAACGATCTTGGTTCAGTTGACAGAACCGCCAAACGAGCTGTATCTCCCATCGATCCGATTGGCTCTTTACCCGTTTCAGCCATTGGGTATATAACTTTCGAAAGTTCTTCATCGGTATAGCTAAAAGTAGCTAATTTTTCGTCATATCGTGTTCCAATATCCTGTACGGTTTTGGGAATAGGTTTTAATCGGGAGTCAAAATTAGCATCATGATTCTCTTTCGAATGGCTTGGATCTCTGAATAACACTTCACCGGACCTAAGATCCACGGTAACTCCTCTTCCTGCATAAAGAGTTCCCTTACCTTCTATTTCATTTTCTTTGATATGAAAGGTTCCCGCTTCTGATGAAAGATAAAAGTGATCTTTAGTACGAACCCATCTACATGGACGAAAACCATTTCTGTCAAGCCGTGCACCAATAGTATAACCGTTCGCATATGTAATAAAAGCAGGACCATCCCATGGTTCCATAGCTCTGCTCCAAAATGTATAAAACTGATTGGCTTCTGTAGCAGGAGGCATCATTATTGCCAAAATATCTTCTACATTAGGAATACTGCTACGATATCGCAAAGCCTCCACCATTTCGTTTAAGCTACCTGAATCACTAATATTGGATCGTGTAAGTATTTCATTTCGCTCTGCGCCAATCATTTTTTCTCTTGATTTAGCCCATGATCGGTTACCGGCTATTGTATTGATCTCTCCATTATGCCCTATAAGTCTTAGTGGCTGAATTTTGTCCCAAGATGTTTTCGTATTTGTACTAAACCTCCTGTGGAAAAGACAAAATCGGGTTGTAAATTTTTCGTTTTTCAGATCCGGATAGAACTCATCTAAAGCTTCCGCCTTAGTTAATGCTTTATAAACGATGGTTTGAGCTGATAGCGACGCAAAATGTAAGCTCTGAATTAACGATTCTGCTGAAAGTTTTGATCTTGTTAATTGTTTTGCATTGTACAATCTCTTATCAAACGAAAAATTAGTTTTACTTCTTTCAGGTCGCTTTATAATTGCCTGCTTAATTACCGGTACATTAGCTAAAGCATCTTTACCCAGTACAGAATGATTTACAGGGACATCTCTGTAATTCAAAATATCCAATCCAAAAAAGCTGAACGTATTTTCAAAAATATGTAGCGCTTTTCTGTGCTTATCCTGATCGTTAGTCAAAAATAATGTTGCAACGGCCACAGTATCTTTTTCATAGCCAAGCATGTCAAAAGGAATATCGGTCATTATCCCGGCTCCGTCACCGGTAATTCCATCCGCTGAACAAGCTCCCCGATGTTCCACGCATCTTAATGCATGCAAACCTTCAGTTAAATGAAGATGTGAATACTCTTTCTTTCTACTTGTGATAAAACCTACGCCACAAGCCGAATGCTCTTCAGAACAGTAATTAAATTTATTAGACATTTTACAAATAGCACTAATTGTTTTTAAGAATGGACAACCACAAAAAAGACGATTTTTTTGCACTATTTCAAATATTCCGAAAATGAAGAGACAGAACGTCTACTTACAAAATTAGGCTAATAGAGCATTAGAAAGCTTTTTTATCATGAATTAACAGCTGCCTATTTTGCTCAGCATTTTAGAAAAGCGCTTCCGTTGATTTATACGTAATTAATTTAATTAGGCAGTTAAATAATTATACGTAATAAAATAAATTTTTAAATTATTTTTAACATGGCCTGATTGGTATACCTTCAGCGCCTAAAACTCTCTTTAATTCTGAAATTTCAATCTCTTTAAAATGAAATATACTGGCAGCTAAAACCGCATCTACATTTGCCACTTTGATTGCTTCTATACAATGCTGAATTGTACCGGCCCCACCACTAGCTATTACCGGAATGCTAACGCGTTTATTAACTTGTGATAATAGTTCCAGATCGAACCCATTTTTAGTGCCATCCCTGTCCATACTTGTAAGCAGAATTTCGCCAGCGCCTCTTTCTTCCACTTCTGTCATCCACTTCAGGGCGTCTTTTCCGGTGTTCTCTGTTCCACCTTTTATAAATACATCCCAATGTTCATCTACCTTCTTTGCATCAACCGCAGCTACTATAGCTTGAGATCCAAAAGCTTTTGAAGCTCTGTTTATCAATTCGGGATCTTTAACAATACTGCTATTTAGGGATACTTTATCTGCTCCCGCTTTTAGTAACTCTTCAATTTCTTCTACTGATTTTATTCCACCACCAACAGTAAATGGAATATTGATCTCTGTCGAAATTCTCTTTACTAATTCTATCAGAGTTTTCCTTTTTTCCAAGGTCGCTGTAATATCCAGAAAAACCAGTTCATCAGCTCCTTCATCAGAATATCTTCGCGCCAGTTCAACAGGATCACCTGCATCCCTCAACCCTTCGAAGTTTACTCCTTTAACTGTTCTGCCTTCTTTTATATCCAGACAAGGGATAATCCTTTTTGTTAACATGCTTTAAGTTAAGGTTTCTTTTTTTATGAGGGAACTTGTATTCACTTTTTTTAAGTTATCTGATGAAATTAAATAATATCTATGGACAGCACCTCTATTTATTCGGAACACTTTGAAGTAAGAGCAAGCGAAGTTGATACAAATGGCAAGATCACTCTTTCCTCAATTTGTAGCCTATTCCAGGAAGTAGCCGGAAATCATGCTCTGTTGTTAAATTTTGATATCACTGATCTTCATAAACAGGATTTAACCTGGGTACTTCACAGAATGGACATCAAGATAAAACGCTTTCCAAAATGGAGAGAATCCATCACAATTGAAACTTGGCCTGCAGCCGGAGATGCATTGAGAGCATACAGAAACTATAGAATTCTGGATGAGGAAAATAACGAGCTTGTTGTTTGTTTAAGCTATTGGATGATGATCAGTATGAAAACAAGACGCCCGGTTCGGATGACAGAAGATATTTTAAACACCAGATTATCTGACAGAGATAATGTACTCACAGTTCGTTCAGATAAGATTCCGAGAATTGAAGAACCTGCTTCTCAAAAGGAAATCCCTGTACGTCGTTCCGATCTGGATATGAATCAGCATGTAAATAATACCCGATATTTAGAATGGATGAGTGAGCCCTTAAATGAAGGGCAAATTTCCAGAGTAAATGCTGTTGACATTCTTTTCTTACGTGAAGCTGTGTACGGAGACGTCATACTATCTCAAGTAAAAGCCTCTGAACACGAATCAACATTACATCAGTTAAGAAACCAGAATGATGAGATCATAGCTCAAGCCAGATTTTCTCACTCGTAGAAAGATCTTAGACAGCGTCCCAATCCGGGGCAAAATCCGGGGTCACAATTCGTTGATCTTTTGGTAATTCGTCAATAGCATAGAAATCATCATCTTCCAGAACAAAATCATAGATATCCATATTCTCTTCTAAATGCGCTTTGTTTGAAGCTTTTGGAATAACAACAACTTGCTCTTGTTCAATTAACCAGCGCAATGCAATTTGAGCAGGAGTTTTACCATATTTTTGAGCCAATTCTTTTATTAATGGTTCTTCCAGTACTTTCCCCTGTCCTAATGGACTGTATGCGGTAACCATCAGGTCATTTTCAGCAGCATAATCCAACAGGTCAAACTGACCTAAATGGGCATGATATTCTACCTGATTACAGAAAATAGGCGCAGCTAATTCATCATTTACTTCTTTCAGGTGCTTCATTGGGAAATTACTCACACCAATATTTAACGCTTTTCCCTGATCCCTGATGGAAAGCATTGCCTCGATAGTTTGTTCAATATCCACATCCGGATTTGGCCAATGGATCAACAACAGATCTAAATATGGTACATCCAGGTCCTGAAGAGATCGCTCTGTAGATTTAATAACATCATCCGCTTCCATGTTTAACATAGAAATTTTCGTAGTCAGGAAAAGCTCTTCTCTTGGAATGTGAGCATGCTTTATAGCTTCCCCTATCTCTCTTTCATTTTTATATTCCTGAGCTGTATCAATATGTCGGTAGCCAAGATTAAGAGCTAGCTTTACGATTTGTTCACATTCTTTCCCGATCAATTTAAAAGTGCCAAGTCCGATTTCGGGAACATCGATACCTTGAATATTCTTAGTTACCATTTTATGATGGAAGTATTCGTTTTAGTTTTTTGATTATTGTTATTTGACAAGAGTCATTTTTCTTGTCATTATTTTTGTACCTACTTCTAATTGATAAATATAAATTCCACTTGGCATGTCAGATGCATCCCATTCAAAGGAATGTTCCCCTTGGGCTTTATTTTCCTGAAGTAATACTGCAACAGGTTGCCCAACAATATTGAAAACTGAAAGCTTAGCTAATCCCTCTTCAGGCATATAGAAAGAAATTGTAGTGGTTGGATTAAATGGATTTGGGTAATTTTGGTGTAATTCAACTGTAACCGGTAATTCATCGCCAGTATCTACTAATTCTTTGGGAATCATTTTAAGCACAAATCTATCTTCAATAGAAGGAAAGAAAATATTATCACTTTCCGTAACGCTCATGTTTGAGTAGTTAAATTTTAAGGACCAATTTTCATGTAGTTCATAAGTTTTCTCTTCTTTAAGGTCTTCTATTTGTATAACCCATCCATCAGGAATATCAGTCCATTCTTTAACTTTAAATTCAAACTCCCCACTTTTATCGCTGGAAATATCTAATGGCAGAGTAGTTATATGCTTACTATCCTTCTCTATATCTAATTGATCATAATGATTACCTTCTAAATTAGCTGCGAGAACAAGTTCATTAAAGTCCGAAAGGTATAATTCTTCATTTAACTTAAGGTTCAGCTTATTAAGTGATGATTTTTCTTCTACAAAAGAAACCTGAAGGTTAGATGATTTGGAATTACCATTCAATTCAAGCTCGAATATTCCTCTTTCTATTTCTTCAATGATCGGGTCAATGTTCAACTCCTGAAGCTCTAATGAAATTTTTCTTTCAGGAACTTGTACATTGAATTTGAGCCAAAAAATGTCTCCGGGAAAAATTAACTCTTCTTCTTTAAGAGCTGAAACTTTTCCAAATTCAGGTGAACTTTTAAAAACACTTATTTCTTCTGTTAAATCCAATCTGCTTTTTAATACAGTGGTTAATTGTATTGAAGAAAAAGTTCCACCGGTATTATTCGTAACAAGATTTAATCCTTCAGTTGATTGAATAATTCCGTTTTCATCTGTGTCAATTGCTTCTAGAGTTAAATCCAGACTGTTGCCGGAAGTTTCTGTACCCTTCTTTTTTATACCAGCGAGCTTTTTTGCAGAAGCTTCATCAAAATAACCTACAAGAATATTATTCTCGATTTCTTCTGATGAAGACTCACTAATATTCTTAAAACTACCTTCATTCTTATTCCAATAAAAAAAGTCTGTGGAAGGAAACTCACTTATATTCAATTCAGTATTCGATATTGTTTTCCACCCTGGATTTACCGTTTCAGAGATTGCGGTATTAACATTAGGGTTTTCGCCTTTTGTGCCTTCTACAGAATTTGAACTTACCTGACCTGAGGCAACAAGACTATTAGAGCTTTCTTCTTTTTTAGAGATGCTCACCTCTGCAACTTTAGTTCCTTCATAATTCTTTAAATGAATAGTACCGTTAGAATTAAGCAACTCTGCTTTTTCATTGTCCAATAATAAAGAGTTTGCAAATAACCCCTGGTCTTCTCCGGCAAGAATTACGATGGATTCTCCAACTTTTAACCTCGTATTTTTTGGGAAAACAATCTTTATATCTCCTTTCACTAGTTCCCAATTTCTTAGATCTAACTCTCTGCTTTCAAGATTATGCAGTACCAGAACCTTTTTATTCAAGTTTTCTACAATCTCAAGTTTGATCTCAGGAAGTTCATTATCACTTACCATCACAGTATGTGATATAAAATCACCAAACCTTCCGGTGCTTAGATTCTGGAGACTAAATATTCCGGTTTCAAAACCTTCATAATCTTTATCGTCCTCTATGGGTACTTCTACTTCGTAAACAGCGTCACCAATTAATCCGGTGAAATTAATTCTCTTAGATCTGAACCCATTTATTTCATTACGAGACAAAGAACTATATAAAGAATCGAAAACAACATCTACTGTCAATTTAGAACCGTCATGCTCATAAATAGCGACATTCAGAATTGTCTTCTTTTCATTTTCCTTAACACTTGAAAGGCTTTCATCAAAAAGTATAACCGGAGCTTTCAAAAGATTAAAAGAAGTTCCAAAATCGGAATAACCTGCTTCATTGTTACCTCTCCAATAGGCAGGGTTAGAGACAAAAGAAAGTAACATTTTCTGAGTACCACTAGCTCCATTTCTGATGTAATATTGATAATTATTCTCAGTACCCAGCCTCAGAACTGTATTTTTATTTTCCTTCAATACATTTGGTACATCAGAACCAAAAAATGATCGGTCTCTTCTTCCATTTTTTTCACCCCATCCCAATGCATACACAAAACGAGTCTGTTCATTGTCTTTTTGATAGATGAAAAGTTGTTCTCTCTCATCAGATAATATTATTGAACCATCCTTCTTTAAATATTCGGTCTCTCTTGAAGCGAATTTAAGTGGCGTCCCAGCTTCAATCTTTTTCTTAACGGTAAACTTGACATCCTGCCCGTTAGTGAACGCTAGATCAGACTTGTCCCATAAACCATTACTGACATTGAATTCCGTACCTATTTCCAGATCAATCAATGGAACCAGCTCAAACTGATTAGTAGTGGAATTAACTGAAACAAATACAATATCTCCCGGCAACAATAGGGATTGAGCGTACGAAGATTTCGTGATAAGAATCACAAAAAAGAAAAGGGCGATATGTAGTGTTCTAAAAAGTGCTTTGTTTTGTAGCGGTTCCGCCATAGGCATTACCTTTTATCTCAATACTGATAATACATTACAATTAAACTATTTCTGGACTAAAAGGCATATTAAAATTCAACTTTTTTGAATTTTCTAGTCATCTAAATTTGGTTCGCCAAGTTTCCCTTCTGATGAAGCAACTGTTAGTGCAACAGCGGCGTCGCCGGTAATATTGACTGTAGTCCTGCACATATCCAAAATCCTGTCTACCCCTAGTATTAAAGCGATACCTTCTACAGGAACTTCAATTGCCTGTAGCACAACAACTAACATAACAATTCCTGCGCCAGGTACTCCGGCTGCACCAACGGACGCTAATGTAGCTGTAAGAACAATGGTCAACTGCTGAATTATAGTCAAATCCATCCCTAATGCCTGAGCGATAAAAACAGCCGCAACAGCCTGATACAAGCTAGTTCCATCCATGTTGATAGTTGCGCCTATCGGCAGAACAAAACTCGAGACCTCTTCCTCAACACCAAGATTCTTTTCTACTCGCTCCATAGTTACCGGAAGAGTTGCTGAGCTTGAACTTGTACTAAAACCAAGAAGCATTGCCGGGCGGATTGCTTTAAAAAACGTGCCTAGCTTAACTTTTGTAAAGATCTTAAACATCGCAGTATAAACCAGCAACACATGTAAAATAAGTGCCGAAACAACTACCAAACAATAAGCTCCGAGAGCATAAAGCAGGTCTCCTGCCTTTCCCAGGTCATCTCCTGCCAGATCAACAATTAGTGCCGCCATTAGCGCAAAAACACCATAAGGTGCGGTTTTCATTATAAGATCCACGATCTTAATAATTACATCATTAAAGGAATCGAAAACATTAACCAGCAGTTTCCCTTTTTCTCCCCCAACTTTAATTATCCCAATGCCAAGAAGTATTGCAACAAACACAACCTGAAGCATGTTTGAGTTTTCACTCGCAGATTTAAAAAAGTTATCCGGCACAATTCCTACGATGAAATCCAGCGGACGACGCTCTTTAACAAGCATAGCCCCTTCTTCTTTCTCTCCAACATTATCCCGATATGTCTCCTGAAGCTCTATTTTGGTTTCTTCAGGAAGTGCTTTTCCCGGCTCCCATAAGTTTACCGAAACTAAGCCAATAGTGATTGCAAAAATTGTAGTACAAAGATAGATAAGAACTGTCTTCCCCCCCATTCTCGACAAAGAAGCGGTGTCATTCAAGCTTGTGACTCCTGCAACTAATGAAGCTAAAACCAGTGGAACAGCAATAAGTTTAAGAAGTGTTATAAATATGGTTCCGAATGGCTTTATAAAATCTAAGGTAAATTCATTAAATCCGGCCACCGCTGAAACCAGTCCCCATATCAACCCCAGTACCAAACCAAGAATTATCTGCCAATGTAATTTTTTATACCACTTCATATTATATAATTAATGTAATTAAAAGTACTAAGATTGATGCTGAACCAGTAGAAAGCCAATTTACAATATTATTGCTAACTGTTATGGTTCCATTTTCATTATTTGATAGAAAAGGAATATTAAGAGAACTCCCCTGAAATTTAACTCCAAGATAAGAATCTACAAAACATCCCAAAAAACCTGTTATCGAAATTATAGCAGCAGTCATTAGGTTGATCTCATTTAGTAACAACCAACACAACGCCCCTACAATAGCTGAGCCAAACATAGCTCCAAGAGTCCCCTTTATACTAACTCCGCCATCAGTTCCTGCTGACACCTGATTTAAGTTAGTTATCAGGTAAGTTCTATTGTTCCTGCCGCTTCCCAGCTCTGTAGCCCATGTGTCAGAAGTAGCTGCTGCTATACTGGCAATAGATGCAGCTAAAAAAATTGTATTGCCTGTGATAAACCAAATTAATATCCACAAACACAACCAAAAACCATTTGCCCAGACTTGTCGACCATCTCTTCTAAACTTTATTGAAAAAGATTCATCGGTAGCTACTATATCTTTGGAAAGTAATGATGCTGATATAAAAAAGAATAAAGCAATGAGCGCCAGCTGCCAATCTCCAAACCCAAATGAAATCACCCCGAAAATCCCGGCTGCCAGAGCACCATCATAGGTTAACCAATTCAACAAAAAAGCAGTTATTCCAAAAGTCGCCGCAAGTAATAGTGCGAGTAATATCCTGAGATGATCATCGAGTTCTCCAAAAATGAAAAAAATGAAGATCAACGAGAATAAATAAAAGATATTTACGTGACGATGAGTCACTTTAAGAAGATTGTCCGGATTCTTCTTGTTTACCTCTGTTGTGTTTAAGAATGGCAAAAATAACAATCACATATCCGGCCATTATCATTATAGGTGAAACAAATAAAGAAATAAATCCATGGATTTCGTTTTCGATATACATTGCAGTAAAACCTGTGATAATCAAAAATATCGCGATCCCTATAAGCTTATAGTTAAACGATGAGAAAAACATTGGATGATTGTCGGTATTCTTTCGATTCTTTTTTGCCATTTATTTTTTTATAAACCTTAACGTTTTCTAAGTTTGAAACGGAACCAGAAGTTATTTAATTATCTTTTAACTGCAAAGGCGATATCCTACAGAATGAGAATAATCCTGGCTTCACAAAGCCCCAGAAGAAAAAAATTATTAAAACAGCTTGGTCTAACGTTTGAAGTAATTCCAAGTGCAATTAAAGAGCACTCTCTTGAAACTGATCCGGTCAAGATCGTAGAGGATTTAGCAACCCAAAAGGCTTTAAGTGTCGGTAAGTCTTATGCCAATAGTTTTATAATAGGCTCTGATACCATTGTAGTGTTCGAAGATAAAATCCTTGGAAAGCCAAAAGATTATGATGAAGCTTCAAAAATGTTAAATAAGCTAAGTGGTGAGCAACATATTGTTTATACCGGAGTTTCTTTGTTAGTAACCGATGAGCAATCCTCAGTTAAAAAATCAGTCAAGTTTTCAGTAACTACAAAAGTGCATTTTTCTACTCTTGAACAAGCAGAAATAGATGCCTATATAAAAACCGGGAGCCCAATGGATAAAGCCGGAAGCTACGGTATACAAGACGACTGGGGAGCTACTTTTGTAGAGAAAATTGATGGAGACTTTTATAATGTAGTAGGTTTACCTATTAACAAGTTATATTCAGAACTAAAGAATAATTTTCCTGAAATCGTCAAATCATTACCCATTAACTATTGAGTAAGATCATATACATATTTTCTTTTATATCCTTATTGCTGATTTTTTCTGTAAGTACACAAGCTCAGGTTGGCAATGAATTTCAATTAGGTAATCGTTTTATGCAGCAACAGAATTATGAAGCTGCTCTACCTGTTTTTAAAAAACTTGTACAAAATAACCCATCTGAATTCTACTTTGTAGACCGGTACATAGAATGTTTTATACAGCTTAAACAATATGATGAAGGGTTAAATGCCATTTCTGAAACTCCGTTCTCCTCTAATATTTCTGCACAAGTAAATATTCTAAAAGCCAAACTTTATCATTTTAAAGGTGACACAACTAAAGCTTATTCTATATGGAATGATAATATAGACAGCAATCCACGTAATCTTCAGCTCTATATTTCAACTTCAAATATCATGACGGATGTAAATGAGTTTGAAAAAGCTGTAAATGTTTTAAAACAAGCCAGAGTAGCTTTTAATAATCCTCAACTCTTTCATAATGACATCTCTAAAACACTACTACAGGCAGGGAATTACGAAGGCGCCGTTCAAGAATGGATCGATTGGCTAATTGCTCAACCTGATCAAATTTCAAATATCCAGAGAGTTCTTCTACGATTTGATGATCCGTTGCTAAACGACATTACCATTCTTGAAATTGAAGATAAATTGAATGAAATACCGATCAATAAACCTGAGTACAACACACTATTTCGATTTCAGATATGGTTGCTGCAAGAAAACAAATTGTATCGCAGAGCCTTAGCTTCTGCCACCGCATTTGAAAGTTCAACTTCTAATTTTAATTATTCTCTTTTCCAACTTGGCAGAAGTCTGAGGAGAAATAAAGAATTTGAATTGGCAACAAGAGCTTTTGAATATTATATAAATAAAGCCGAAGGTAATGTTAAGTGGCAAAGTCAGGAAGAATTAGCAAAAGTATATTCTGAATGGGCTAAACAAATCGAAGATTTTGATCTGGACTTCACTAACCAAAAAGACACTTTATTTTCAAAAGCATTAGAACAAACAAATTCAATAATCGAAAGCGCTCCAAACTACAGATATATATCAAGAGTACTTTTGATGAAGTCCGAGATCGTACTTGATCATATTCACGATATAGAAGCTGCTGAAAATATCCTTAAGCATCTTAGAAAGATAAATCAGGAAAAAGACACCGCTGAAGAATTTTATATACAAGGTAGAATTGATATCGCAACAAAGGAGTATTCACAAGCACGAGTTTCTTTAACTAAAAGTAATAAACTTGCCGGAATTGGTGAACTGGCAGAGAAAACCAGGTATTTCCTTGCTCTTACTGATTTCTTTTCATCAGATTATGAATTTTCAACTATCCAATTAAAGACACTAGGAAGACAAAATACTTCCTACTATGCGAATGATGCCCTCCAACTAAGATTATGGATTCAGGAAGGCTTAAGTGCTGACTCTTCCGGTAAATCAATCCAACCATTTGCTGAAGCCTACTTTAATACCGTGACCGGAAATTATGAAGATGCAAAAAATATGCTTTTAACTTATCTGGAAGAATCGCCGGAAGCTCCGTTATATGATGATGCAATTTTACTTCTATCTAAAAATCCTTCGCATAATGCGCATTCAACTTATAATTTGACCAATCAAGTTCTTGTTCAGAACAAAGTAGTTTCTAATCGGGAACGATTGATGTGGGAACGAGCAAAATTTGCTGACCAAGCTTTTATACAATCAGAGGCGAACCAAAGCTTTGATCCGGAGGTTCAAATTTCTATCAGCGAAGTGATCTCATTTTATGAAGAACTAATTCTTGAATATCCTCAAGGATTTTACGCTCCTTATGCACGAAAAAGACTTTCAAAATTATCAGAAAAAAATACCTGACATGATCAAGCACATAACATCTTTCATTCTATTTGTATTTGTACTTGGATTCAGTTTGAATGCACAGCAACAGGTACTGATCCCAATGGACGCTTCGCAAACCAATCATCTAAAAGCATATGGAGTCATTTTTAATCATGTCACAGACGGCTATCCGGTAAAGTGGCTGCTTAATTACCGCGGTGGAAGTTTTTTGGTGACCATTGATAATGATATTGTTCGAAAAAGCAGATTAAGAAACGTAAGTTTAGAAAGTATCAGCGCAGCAAAAGCCGCTTCTATTGTTCAGGAAGTAGAGCGTCCCGGTTCTAACACCTCGGTTGTTAACTTGGAAAAAGCTCCTAAGATCGCCGTCTACACACCAGATCAGGCTTTACCCTGGGATGATGCCGTAACATTGGCGCTAACATACGCTGAAGTAGAATACGATAAGATCTGGGATGTTGAAGTACTGGAAGGAAAGTTGAATGAATATGATTGGCTTCACCTCCATCATGAGGATTTTACCGGACAGTATGGAAAGTTTTGGGCTTCTTACAATGGCGTTCCCTGGTATATTGCACAGGTCAGGCAAATGGAAGCTATGGCAAAAGAATTAGGCTACTCTAAAGTTAGCGAGCAAAAGAAAGCTGTAGCAAGAACCATCAAAGAATATGTCGGCAATGGCGGATTTCTGTTTGCGATGTGTTCCGGAACAGACACTTTTGACATTGCACTGGCAGCAGAGGGTATAGACATTGCTCCTACTCAATTTGATGGCGACGCTGTTGACCCTAATGCTCAAAACGATCTGGATTATTCTAAAACTCTGGCATTCGAAGATTTCAATATCATTATAGATCCTTACCAATATGAACACGCGGATATAGATGTTCCTGTGCAGATCAGAGAGGTGGATCAATCATTAGACTTCTTTACACTTTTTGAATTTTCAGCCAAGTGGGATCCTGTGCCAACCATGCTCACTCAAAACCATGTAAGTTCCGTAAAAGGCTTTTATGGACAAACAACTGCTTTCAGAAAGGAAAAAGTTAAATCATCAGTAGTAATACTGGCAGAATCACCCGGTAGAAATCAGGTGAAATATATTCATAGTAATTATGGTCAGGGAACGTGGACGTTCTATGCCGGTCATGATCCTGAAGATTATACTCATCGGGTAAATGATCCTCCTACAGATCTGGATCTTCATCCCAACAGCCCGGGTTACCGATTGATCCTGAATAACATACTCTTCCCTGCGGCTAAGAAGAAAAAGAAAAAAACTTAGTTGAATTAAAATTCAAAATTAAGAATTAAAGATTGGTACATTATTCTTAATCTTTAATTCTTAATTCTGAATTTTTTATGCAGCCTAGCAAAAAGTTTGAAGATCTGATTGAACTGGTTTCAATACTTAGAAAAGAATGTCCCTGGGATAGAAAACAAACACACCATTCCATTAAAGACAATCTGGTAGAAGAGGCTTATGAAGCAATAGATGCTTTAGACAATAACGACTTCGATGAATTCAAAAAAGAACTCGGTGACCTTTTACTGCATGTTGTTTTTCATAGTAACATGGCCAGCGAAACTGATACTTTTGATATTGGTGATGTCGTCTATACGCTGATGGAAAAACTGATCAGAAGACATCCACACGTTTTTGGAGAAGAAGCGGTTTCCGGCGAAGATCAAGTAGCTGAGAACTGGGAAAACATTAAGTTGAAAGAAGGTAAAAAATCTACTCTTGATGGATTACCTAATCATCTACCCGCTTTAATACGAGCTCAAAGGATGCAGGAAAAAGCAGCTAATGTAGGCTTCGATTGGCCTGAATGGAAACTCGCATGGGAAAAACTTGATGAAGAACTAAATGAGTTTAAAGAAGCTCTTCAGGAAAATGATGTAAATGCTTCATCTGAGGAATTTGGTGATGTTTTATTCTCTATGGTAAACGTAGCCCGATACTTCAATTTAGTAGCTGAGGATAGTTTAAGACAAACCAACAAAAAATTTGAAAAACGGTTTAAGTTTATAGAATCGGAATTAAAAAAATCAGATAAAACGTTGAAAGAAGCTACTCTTGAAGAGATGGACGAACTGTGGAATGAAGCAAAAAATAATTAACGCTTTTTCGCGCACAAATCTGTTTGATCACTAAAAGCAGAAAAGCGCTTACAGATGTTAAAAGAGTAAATTAATTCGACAATTTTCTTTAGATAATCTTATTTTATTATTCTTCCCAAAAAAGGATAGAGTTTAATCCAAACTAAACGATTGAGATTTAAAAAAGGTTTAGTGCTTGGATACCTGACTGAAGGGCGCACAAGAAATTATTAAACACTAAATTTTGAGATCGAATGTCTTCTGATTTACATACTGGTTTTGACGAACAAGAATATCCACACATCAACAAGGGACTTGATGGTATCGTAGCTTTTTCTACTACCAAAAGTTTTATCGATGGAAAAGTGGGAGATCTTATTTACTCTGGCTATCATATTGACACATTAGCTGAAAATGCTACTTTTGAAGAAGTATGTTTTTTGCTTTGGAATGATCGTCTGCCAAACAGTTCAGAGTTAGAAAACCTGAAAAAAGAATTGGTAGATCACAGAGAATTACCTGAGGCTGTTCTTAATTATATTAAATCTACAAGTAAAGATGCCGAGCCAATGGCGGTATTAAGAACTTCGGTTTCTATGTTGGCAGACAGCGACTCTACTTTTGGTAAGTTCGACGAAAGTTTGTTCATGGATCAGGCTATTTCTATCACTGCCCGAATTCCTTCTATCATTGCAGCCTTTGACAGATCCAGAAAAGGAAAAGAGATAATCGCTCCTTTGAAAGAAGGTAGTACAGCTTTTAACTTCCTTTATATGTTAAATGGGGAAAAGCCGGGTAAGCAAGCTGAAAAAACAATGGATCTTTGCTTGATCCTTCATGCTGAACACGGAATGAATGCTTCTACATTTACAGCAAGAACTATCACCGCTACTATGGCTGATATGTATTCTTCTGTTACAGGTGCGATTGGTGCGTTAAAAGGTCCATTACATGGTGGTGCAAATACTGCAGTAATGAATACCCTTCTTGAACTTTCTAAAGAAGGAAAAGATGCTGATGCAGTTGCTTTCACAAAGAAAAAGCTGGACAGTAAAGAAAAAATGATGGGCTTCGGTCATCGTGTATATAAAGTTTTTGATCCACGCGGATACCACCTTCAAAAAATGGCGAAAGCTCTTTCTGAAGAAACAGGACATGAAGAATTGTACCGTTGGAGTATGGATATGCTCAACACCATGAAAGAAGAAAAGAATATTGATCCAAACGTAGATTTCTTTTCAGCTACCGTTTATTATTCTATCGGTATTGAACCGGATCTTTATACCTGTATTTTTACGATGAGTAGAGTTTCGGGATGGACCGGCCATGTTATGGAGCAAGCTGCAAATAACAGACTGATTAGACCAAGAGCACTTTACGTTGGTGAAAAAGGTCTTGAGTGGACTGCTATCGAAGACCGCTAATCTTAAGTTTTAGTAAACTTTTTTTGAAAGCCTGGAGACTACAACATCTTCAGGCTTATTTTTTATCCATGTGGATTTTATAAGTTTATCCGGGACAAAACTGATTTTGAAATTGACTCCCTCCCCCTTTTTCGTATCCCAATCAAAATCAGCTTCCAATTGCTCCGCTAAAGTTTGTATCAAGGTCATTCCAAGCGAGTTCAATTTAGTTATATCAAACCCTTCTGCCAGGCCAATTCCATTGTCAGCAACACAAAATATCAATTCTTCGCCAACCACTGACAAGCTAACATCTATTTTGCCGCTGTCTTTCTCTTCAAAAGCATACTTATAAGCGTTTACAATTAGCTCGTTTGCCAAAATACCAAATGGAACAGCTTGATTTACGTTCAAAGAAACTTCATCTCCCAAAACTTCAATTTTTATATTCTTATCTGATCTTTCATAAGTCTCTGCTATTTCTGAGACAACATCTGTTAAATAACTTTTGATCTCTATGCTACTAAAAACGTGATTCTGATAAAGTTTTTCATGAATTGCAGCTATAGATTTAATTCTGGACTGGCTCTCCTGTAAAATTGTTAGTGTTTCAGAATCTTCTTTGTCCACATACATTGCCTGTAATGCAAATAACCCTGATATAACAGCAAGATTATTTTTTACCCGATGATGAATTTCTTTAATAAGAATTTCTTTTTCTGCTAAGGATTCTTCTAACTGAGATTGATAATTTTTTAAATAAGTAATATCTGATGCCGTACCTGAACAACCAATTATGTTTCCATTATCATCTAATATCGGATAAGCAGTGCCCGATAGGTGCCTTATTTCTCCTTTTGAAGTAACCATCTCAACGGGGAAACTTTCAAAAACTTCACCTTCAATTACCTTTTGATGAATTGCTGCTAACTCTTCTGCTTTTGGTGGATTAACGTAATTAATAAAGGATTTCCCTATTAATTCAGATGGGGCATAACCAAGGATAGAACTACTTGCGTTATTGATAAAATTGAAATTCTTTTCAACATCAATTCTCCATACCAGATCATGGGATGCCTCTACCAAGTTTCTGTATTTTTGCTCACTATCTACCAGAGCTCTTTCCACTTTAATAGTACTGGTTATATCCTCAATCAAGAGCATTATCTTTTCAACCTTTCCATCTTTGCCTACTATTGGTGTTAAATACTCCCTTAAAACAATCTCCTTTCCTTTTTTTGTTTCTCTCTCGATAGTTATTAATTCCGTCCTTCCGGTTTCTGCTACCTTCCTTAAATTACTTTGTGCTTCTGTTTTCTTATCTCGCAGTGCATAAGGAAGAAAATTCCCATCTGCTTCTTCATTTGTCCAACCGAAAATATTTTCAGCCTCTGCATTCCAAACTTTGTCTACAATTCCTTCCGTATTTACTGTAACCACACCAATCGGAGCTGAATCTATGAGTGTTTTTAGCAATGAGTTTGTTTTAATCAGTTCCTGTTCAAACATTGCCTTTTCGGTAATATCGATTAAAAGTATCAGTCTGCTTCTTTCCCCTCCTAAGCTAATTCTCTTCCAATGAACATCTACGATGATCAACTCACCATTCTTCTTCAAATGATTAGTTCTTATTGATTTTACCCCCTTTTTTTCTTTCTCACTTAGACTACTAACTATATTTTGAAACATCTCATGATCTTCTGTTGGCCTAAGATCGAATGTGGTCATACTAACAAACTCTTCCTTGGTATATCCATAGAGCTCTGTTGCTGCATGGTTTACATCAATGATTGTTTCTGATCCTGAATCATCAACAATCATTAAAGGATTCGGATTGTTGTCGAATAAAAACCTGTATCTTTGTTCTCTTTGTTCGATTTCTAATTCAAGTAGTTTCTCTTCCGTCACATCCTTTAAGGAACCATATAATTTTATGGTTACATCATTCACTACAAAAGGATCGAAAGTAAGTCTTACATATTTTTTTGTTCCCTTTAATCCATTTATTCGAAGGGGTAAACTTTTGGGTACTTTATTTGTGATACAATCAACAAGCGCATCTCTGATAATTTGACGGTCATCTTCATGGTATATGGAAATAAGCTGTTCTGCATTTTTATCAGTCCTATCATCCATCTCAAAGATTTCAAATATTTTAGGACTCATTTTTACAACATCCGTTTCAATATGATATTCCCATCCCCCTACGCCGGCACTTTTACTTGTTTGTTCAAGAAAGGATTTATTCATCAACAGATCTGATACATCCTGTATTGTTGAAATGACTAAAACTTCATCTTCTGTTTTCTCAACACTGTAATTAACAAGTATATCTACAAAAGCCCCGTCTTTCTTCACTTCTTTTATTTGAGAAAGCGTTGATTCACCATCTTCAATAAGTGCGTTATAAGCTTCTTCAGCTTCTTCTTTACTTTCTATTGGAGTTACCAGCGACAGATTCTTTCCTAATAACTCTTCTTCTGAATATCCTAAGATCTCACAGTATGCATTATTTACCTTAATGATGGTACCGTCTTTATCAGAAATTCTTACTCCAATGGGGCCATCAAATATTGCTTTTAAAAGCCTGTCGCCTTTTCTTTTTTCTCTCCTTTGGGTGAGCGCATCCAGTTCTCTTTCAATTGCAGGCAGTAATCTTTGAAGATTATCTTTGAGAACATAATCTTTTGCTCCGGATAGTAAAGCATCGATTGCTTGTTCATCAGGAATGGTACCGGAAACAAGGATAACCGGTATATCTTTTTCCATTTCGTCGATTTGCTTTACGGCATCAATTCCTGAAAAGCCGGGAAGCTTATAATCACAAATACAAATATCGTATCTGTATTTATTAGTGAGATCGCTTATCTCCTCAAGAGAAGTTGCGATATCATATTCAATCTCAAAATTAGCCTTTTTGATATGTCGAATTAATAATTCAACATCATTGGGATTGTCCTCAACAAAAAGCACTCTTAAATACTTCATATATATAACTGCTACTGTATCCGGTAAAATATATTACCGGTAAAAGTATAACATTATTAAATGAAGCTTTTTAATTAAATGTGCTTAATTAAATGAAGCTATCTTGGCTTTAAAACTAGATTAATTATCCGCTTTGGAACGAAGATTTCCTTTATTATTTCTGAGCTTTCTAAATACTCTTTTATCTTCTCTTCCTGCTTTGCTTGCTCCAAAACAAATTCTTTATCCATCGCTTTATCTGAAGGTATATTTATCTCACTTCTTACTTTTCCGTTGATCTGGATCGGATATAATATTGAATCTTCTTTCAGATATTCCTCTACGAATTCCGGCCATTCAGCATATGCGATGGAATCATTATTACCCATTAATTTCCATAATTCCTCACAAAAATGAGGTGCAAATGGTGATAATAAGATCACAAAATCCTGCGCTATTGACTTAGGAATAGTATTCCATTGATTTGCTTCATTTGTGAAGATCATTAATGAAGAAATCGCCGTATTAAATCTGAGTGATTCAATATCTTCCGTTACTTTTTTGATAGCTTCATGTAATACTTTCAGCTGATCTTTAGTTGGCTCACCATCATTTATTTTGGAATTTAATTCTCCTGAATCTTCATTGATCAGTAATCTCCAGGCTCGGTTTAAGAACCGGTTTACCCCTTCCACCCCTTTCGTGCTCCAGGGTTTAACTTGCTCAAGAGGGCCCATAAACATTTCATACAATCGTAAAGAATCTGCGCCGTATTGAGCAATAATATTATCCGGGTTAATTACATTCCCTCGACTTTTACTCATCTTATGAGCTCGAGCTTCTACTTTTGCGCCCGTGGATTTTTCAACGAATCCATCCCCTTTTTTCTCAACTTCATCATCAGAAAGCTTCTTTCCGTCTTTGGATGTGTATTCCATTTCCCCAAGAATCATTCCCTGATTCACAAGTTTTTGAAACGGCTCTTTTGTAGATAATATCCCACAATCATAAAGAACTTTATGCCAGAAGCGCGCATACAATAAATGAAGAACCGCATGCTCAGCACCACCAATATAAAGATCCACAGGCATCCAGTATTTCTCATAATCCGGATCAACGGGCCCGCCATCAAAATCGGGAGAAATATATCGTAAATAATACCAGCAAGAACCTGCCCACTGTGGCATGGTGTTGGTTTCGCGAATCGCTTCCTTACCTGTTTCAGGATCGGTAGTCTTCACCCACTCAGTTGCATTTGCCAAAGGAGGTTCGCCATTGCCGGTCGGCTCATATTTTTCAACTTCCGGAAGTTCCAGAGGTAATTCATCTTTAGAGATCGCTTTTGCTTCCCCGTCCACATGAATAATTGGAAAAGGCTCGCCCCAGTATCGTTGTCTTGAAAACAACCAATCACGAAGTTTGTAATTAACCGCTTTCTTGCCCGCTCCTTTTTCTTCCAGAAATCTGATGATCTTTTGCTTGGCTTCTTTGATCTTTAAGCCATTCAGAAAGTCACTGTTTATCGCAGGTCCGTTACCGGTATACGCCTTCCCTTCAAAACCTTCTTCCGGCTGAACTGTTCTCACTATTTCAAGATCGTATTTCTCAGCAAACTCCCAATCTCTTTCATCCTGAGCAGGAACCGCCATTATGGCTCCGGTTCCGTAACTCACCAATACGTAATCGGCTATCCAGATGGGAACTTCTTTGCCATTTGCCGGATTGATCGCATACGCTCCTGTAAAAACTCCGGTCTTTTCTTTGGTTAGTTCCTGTCGTTCAAGATCAGACTTTAGTTCAACTTCAGCTCTGTATTTTGCAACTGCATCTTTCTGATTATCTGTTGTGATCTCGTTTACAAGTCGATGTTCAGGAGCAATAACCATATAGGTCGCACCGAAAATTGTATCCGGACGAGTTGTGAATACTGTTAGTTTATCGTTATGATCTTTGATCTGAAAATCTACTTCGGCCCCGATCGATTTTCCGATCCAGTTTCGCTGCATATCTTTCAGCGATTCCGGCCAGTCCAAATCTTCAAGATCATTTAAAAGTCGTTCTGCATATTCTGTAATTTTCAGAACCCACTGTCTCATTGGCTTTCTTACAACCGGATAACCACCAACTTCGCTCTTACCGTCAATTACTTCTTCGTTAGCCAAAACGGTTCCCAACTCAGGACACCAGTTTACAGCTACTTCATCTTCGTACGCTAAACCTCGTTCAAATAACTTAAGGAAGATCCACTGAGTCCATTTAAAATAATCAGGATCTGTCGTATTGATTTCCCTGTCCCAGTCATAACTGAAACCAATAGCCTGCAACTGCTCACGAAATTTATTTACGTTTTTCTCTGTAGTGATTTTTGGATGAGTTCCGGTCTTTACTGCGTACTGTTCTGCAGGTAAACCAAATGCATCCCAACCCATTGGATGAAGCACGTTAAAGCCATTCATTCTTTTATATCTTGCAACAATATCAGTAGCAGTGTATCCTTCCGGGTGACCTACATGAAGTCCCGACCCACTGGGATACGGAAACATATCCAGCACATAAAACTTGGGCTTAGAAGTGTCAGTCGGTGTTTTAAAGGTCTTATTTTCTAGCCAGTACTTTTGCCATTTGGTTTCTATGGCAGATGGGTTGTATGAATGCATCAACTAATTTCTTGTAAGAATTTTATTTAAGATGAAAATAGGGATTTTGAAATCAAATAATGAGAGTTCTTTAACTACAAAATTGGAATCCCATCCGGTTCCCACCACAGATCAGGTGTTTGAGCATTACTCAGAAATTCTGTTTTAATTCCGTTAATATTTTCCCCCGTTCGATAAACCGTTTGCACTGAGTTGCCAAAACGACTTCTGAGTTCTTTAACTTTATCGTGATCTCCCACAACCCAGTTTAGCACAAATTCCTGATCGGGGAAGTCATCAGTTTCCTGAACCAGAAAATCATCCAACCATGCCTGATCCCTTTCAATGGCTTTATTGAATGCAAACTGATACGCCAGATTTTCTTTGGGCTTTTTAAGCTGAGGATTCTTCATCCAGAACTCTTCCACATAATCGGTGAAGTGGCATTTTACTTTTGAAAGAGTGAACGGACTAACAATGACAGCTACAGAACGACAACCTTTCCCTCCGTATCTGAATACAGCTTCGATCATATCTCTCAAGGTTTCAGGATTCTCATTATCCAGATAGGCTATGGAGAATTTAGCTGTCCGAATTACAAACTCTGTGTTGTCATTCACAGCATTTAGCTTGAAAAGCTTTTCTTTAACCGGATCAACAGATTCTTCCGAGCCCGCAAACAGAACTTTATCAGCCTGCAGATCTTTGAAATCGGCTAACTCTGTCGAGTATTGAATTTGAATATCAAGATCAGCTTCGTTCATCACCTTCAAAAAACCTGATAACAAATGCGGATCTTTTTTCGAGAGTTTTCCATAATAATCAGCACCGGATAAAATTGTGCCCAACGCATCCTGAAATTCCACTAAGGGAATATTTCCTGCATGTAAACAAAGAACTTTTTGTCCGACTGAATTTTTTGTTTCTGATAGCTCAGCCCGCTTGGCCCATTCTTCAACCTGTCCGGAATCCACTTTCTGCTTTAATGTTCTGATCTGAAATTTAATGTCTTCAAAGCTGAACAGACCTTCTTCCACCGTTTTATCAATGGTTTTTTTTAACGATAGATTATCGGGTTGGAGCCAAGCTTTGGTTGCCCGAGAGACTTTTTGGATGTGATCTTGGAAATTATTTTCCATTGCTTCATTCATGTTGACCCTCCCCTTGTTCCCCTCCTTTGAGGGGAAACTCGTTGTTCAAGTTCAGGTAGTTAGAGCATTTTGTGCTTTTGTGATTCTGGGGCATTTCTTCAATCCTGGTCTATGAGAAAATTACAGCCTCGTAAATTCTTTGGATTCCATCTGCCTAAAACCTGAAATTGATTTTCAGTATTCATAATGCCTTTATCCCCTGTTAAAATAAACGAGCAAGAATAGAAATTTGCCAGATCTATCACTCCTATCAAGCCTTCTTCTCCTTGTTCAACTTCCTGCATCGGATTTTCAGGATTTCGAATACTTACCTGCATCCAGGAAGGACAATCAAACCACTGAGTACCCACACTGTAAGCCTGACTCAATAATTCTGTCATGCCGTATTCCGAATGGATCTGTTCCAGAGGCAATCCAAAGTCCTTCGCTAACTGTTCATGAAGAGCTTGTTTTGTCATTTCTCTTCTGAATGTTTTCATACCGCCCGTTTCCATCACAATGGTATCCTTTGCAATATCAACATTACTGCGTTCAGCCAAGTCCAGAAGTCCGAATGCTGCACCGAACAACATCAGTTTTTTACCTGAAGTTCTGATTTGATCTATCTCATTTTGCAGTAACGGCTTATCCAGTTCCAGAAACTTACTGAGACCTGAATCTTCTCTTTCTATCAATGCATTCAGCATCCACACCAATGAAGAATTGGGATTGGAATTATAGCCCGGAGTGTACGCCCAAATCACATAGTCATGCAGATCGTAGAATTCCCACATTCCATCAAAAATCGATTGTTTATACAGGTCCGGATCAACAACAATATGCTTACTTCTTTGCATCCCTGAAGTGCCGCTACTTTGAAAAAGCTGATAGCTGTCAGCTGACAGATTTTTCTTAGAAGTCACTATTTCCTTCTCTTTGAATGCCTGAATGGGCAAAAGCGGGATTTCTGCAATATTTACAGGGCCAGTAATTCCAAGAGCTTTGCAGAATCGTCCGTAAACAGGATCATTTTCTGACTGGTATTTAAAGACTTTGAGTGCTTTTTCTTCGAAAGAAACAGAATCATCAAATATTTGGTATGGCTCGAATTCCAAGATTTTAGAAAAAGATACTTGCCGTTAAACTTGTTGCTGTATTGAAATTTATATTCCCGGGATTCCCGAATCTAAATGAACCTTCATCTGAAATGGTAAAATTACCCTGGAGCTCGATTCCAACACTTAAATTTGAATTAAAAAAGTATTCAGCTCCGCCTCCAAATCCTGCCAAAAAATCCACAATAGCATCTCCTGAATTAGGAATTCCAATGATAGCTCCTCCTCTAAAACTGACAAACGGAACTGCTTCAACAGGATCTGATAAATAGAACTTAGGACTCAGTCCCAAAGACAGATCACTTCCACCGTCTTGTGCAGCAATAAAAGAAACAGAAGGCGAAAGTGTTGCTGTTTCACTCACCCAAATAGGTAATAAAAATTCAAATTGAGATGATTGAATATTAGCAGTGACTCCCCAACTTTTTTTTTCTTGTGCTTTTACTATAGTTGTGCACAATAATAACATTGAAAGCGCTATAAAATTCTTCATAATCAGGTTTTGTGTTTTAAATTTTAATATGGAAAATAATCTCTTAGTCCAATTGGAGCTTCACTCCGGTCTCCTCTTACATATATATCATGATAAGCAACGAAATCTCCTGCTTTCATAAAGACTCTGTAAAACCCTGTAGGTGCTAATATCTCTTCCCCGTTTTCCCCGGATCTGGTGCTAAGTGTAACAACATGAGCTCCGGCTTTTTTGAGTACTTCTTCCAAAACATAGACTTTTTTAAAAGGACGAGCTGTTCTATTCTGATTTGGAAGCGGAGATTCAGAGTCGGGTAAATAAGCACTTTCATACCAAATACTAACCTTTACACTTTCAGGAATTTGAAACTGAACCATAGCTGTAGGCAAAAAAGGGTTTGGATACGGAACTTCGAAAGAAAAGTAAAGGGGAACATGCTCTTCTTCATCAGTAATCTCAGGATCTTTACTTCTTTTAGCTCCGTTATGATAAGAGCTTGGGTTACCCCAAACACCCAGCAGTTCTGAAGCTTCAGAAGTAATATAAATACCTGTTACAATATTTTTTCCTTGTGTTCCAGGTGTAGATGCAAATGGATTATCACAGGCACTTAGAAACACAGCTATTATACCCATATACAGAATAAAGCTATTTTCTAACAATTTAATCATCACAATTATATCGAATAAATTTTTCTAACCCCGGAGGCGCAAAACCTTTCTCTCCGGCAATATAAATATCAGAATAGGAACTGAAAGAACCCGCAGCAAGAAAAAGCCTGTAAAATCCCGGTTCCAATTCTCCTCCAATACATTGTGAATGAATTGAAGTTCCATGGGTTGAGAAACTATATGAACCTGCATTCATTTTTTGGTTTACCAATATTACTTGACGGAAGGGTCTTTCTATCCTTCTTTCAAAAGGTAATATGATTCCATTATCCGGCAAATGTGCGGTTTCTATCCACATAAGTACTTTCGCAGCTGTAGGCAGTGTGAAATCAACTGTAAAAGACGAAATTGATGGGTTTGGATATGGCGTACTTAACCCAAAATTATTAGGAATTGAACTTCCTTTACTTGGAATTGGAGCTTTATAAGGATTCCCCCAAGTGCTGATAGTTTCACCGGTTTCTGTAGTGACAAATATTCCCTGCACAATATTTTCTGATTGAATTCCGGGAGTTATAGTAAAAGGGTTTTCACATCCTATCTGAAGGATAAAAAAAAGAAAAACTAATACATTCGAAATTTTCTTCATCTTTATCGTCTCAATTTTAGTAGAGATTTCTCTGTCAAAATATAAATTTCATCTTCAACTACCAGTAAATCTTTGATTTTTATTCCATCATCAAGTTTAATTTTTTCTACCCTTTCACGACCATGCTGATACAGCACATCATTGACCGAAAGAAATAAGTTCTCATTTAAATAATAAAAAGCGGTTCCTTTTTCAGCCTTATAAAAACTTTCATAAAATCCATTTTCAGAAATTTTGTGCACTAGTTCCGACTTTTTATCCAGAACAAAAATACTGCCGTCAATAACTTGTAATCCTGAAACTTCTTTTACGTCTCCAGGAAGTGGTATTTGGTCCAGCATTGCGCCGTCTTCATTATACTTTCCGAGAGATCCGGAGCCATCATTGTAAAAAATAACTTCCCCAAATTTGTTCACTCCTAAAAAAGTTGGAGTAATTTCTGATGCTGTTTGGAATTGCTCTTTAGCTTTAATGGAACTCAGATACTGCCAGCGTTTATCAAAAACCTGAATCCTGTTATTTCCTTTATCAGATACAAATAACTTTAACCCGTTTGTAGTTGCAATATCCAACGGATTGTCGAATTGGTAGTTGCCACTTCCTCTGTTCCCATATTTCTCGATCAGCTTTCCGTCAAACCCCAACTTAAGCACTCGATGTGCTCCTGCTTCAACGATGTAAATAGCATCATTCCCAACAGTAAAAGAAGTCGCTTTTTTAAGACCGGAATATAAAGTATCAACAGAAGTTTGTTGGGCGAACGCTGAATTTGCGATTAAAACACTAAGCGTCGCTATGAGGCACAAGCGGATCATGCAAGGCGCTTTAATCCCTTAGCTCCGATATCATTTCTGAAAAATGCTTTTTCGAAGCTGATCTTTTTTACCTGATCATAAGAATTGTCGATGGCTTCCTGCAGCGACTGCCCTTCCCCAACGATATTTAAAACCCGACCGCCATTTGTAAGAAGCTTCCCATTTTCATTCCTTGTTCCGGCATGGAATAATATACCACTGTCAACTTTATCAACTCCGATGATCTCTTTGCCCTTCTCATAACTTTGAGGATATCCACCGGAAACCATAACTACCGTACATCTGTATTTATCGTCCAACTCAATATCTGTTTCTGATAATCTTCCTTCCGTACATGAAATGATCACGTCGAGCAGATCTGATCTCATTGCGGGCACGATCACCTGACATTCAGGATCCCCGAACCGGCAATTATATTCAACAACTTTTGGTCCATCTTTTGTGATCATCAAGCCTACGTAAAGAATTCCCTGATATGGATTTCCTTCGGATTTCATTCCGGCCACTGTGGGTTGAATAATTTCTGACTCAACTCTTCTTAGAAGCTCTTTTGTTACGATCGGAGCCGGAGAATAAGCACCCATTCCACCGGTATTTAAACCCGTATCACCTTCTCCAATGCGTTTATGATCCTGAGCATTACCGATCACTTTATAGCTGTCTCCATCGCAAATAGCAAAGACCGATGCTTCTTCGCCTTCCATAAACTCTTCGATCACTAATCGGGAAGCGGCATCACTTAATGATCCTTCCTGAAGTTCTTCCAATGCTGAAATAGCATCTGATTCATTTTCAGGGATCAAAACTCCTTTTCCTCCTGCTAATCCATCCGCTTTTAAAACTACCGGATAACTGCCAGTTTCTATGATATATTCCGCAGCCTTGTCAAATTCATCCTGACTGAATACCTCATATCCTGCTGTTGGGATGTCATGCCTTTTCATGAAATCCTTGGCAAATTCTTTACTTCCTTCCAGCATCGCTGCTTTCTGTTTGGGACCAAACACGGCGTGACATTTTTCTTCTAGGAAGTCAGCGATTCCTTCAACAAGAGGCTGTTCAGGTCCTACAACTGTTAAATGAATAGAATGAGTTTGAATAAATTCCCAAACCTCATCAAAATCTGAAGCATTAAGTTGCACATTTTTTCCCAGCGATTCTGTTCCGGGATTTCCGGGAGCAATAAAAAGCTGTTCAAGTTTTGGAGATTTTGCCATTCCCCAAGCCAGTGCATGTTCTCTTCCTCCGCTTCCCAACAAGAGTACATTGTATTTCATGATTCAGGAAAGTTTTTCGGCAATAGAAATAATTTCAGAAAAGCTGTCGGCTTTTAAGCTGGCTCCACCTATCAAACCTCCGTCAACATCAGTCTGCGATAACAGTTCTTCAGCATTTGCAGGTTTCATACTTCCACCATACAAGATTCGGATGGCTGATGCTGTTTCTTCATTGTATAAAGCGGCAATTTCAGCTCGAATAAAAGCATGCATTTCCTGAGCTTGTTCAGGTGAAGCAGTTTCTCCTGTTCCAATTGCCCAAATAGGTTCGTAAGCAATTACAACATCCAAGATCTCATTGTCAGAAATATCTTGAAGTGCTTTCTTAACTTGATCAGAAACTACATCGAAGTGCGTGTCTTTTTTCCGTTGTTCCAGAGATTCTCCCACACAAATAACCGGAGCTATTTTATGTAATAGTGCCTTATGAGCTTTTTTGTTTACGGTTTCATCATTCTCACCAAAATATTGGCGACGTTCAGAATGTCCGATGAGCACAAAATTACAACCACTTTCAGCAAGCATAGTTGCACTGATTTCGCCGGTGTAAGCTCCGTTATCTTCAAAGTGAAGGTTTTGGGCGCCGACCTGAATGTCAGAGTCGTGAAGGTATTTTACTGCCATTCCAAGAGATACAAAAGGCGGACAAACTAATACGTCTACTTCCTCTGATATCTCATTTTTAGCAGATCTCAATCCCTCAAGTAATTCTGCGGCCTCAAAAGGACCTCCATTCATCTTCCAATTTCCGGCTATTAAAAACTGCCTGTTGCTCATTTAACTTTCTATTTTTGATTGATTGATCACGGTGTTCATTCCTTGAATTACATCTGTAAATTCTGAAGCAACATACTTCCGGACAATATTTCCATTTTGATCAACTAAAATTCTGGTAGGTACGTCAGTCACATTAAAGGTCTCGATCAGTTTTTGAATATCAAAAGTACCAAATGCAGCAACGCCCCAATGCTTCACACGCTCCTCAAAAAATGCATTTACGGTCACTTCACTTCTGTCGAGAGGAATAGTAAATATCTCCAGATCATAGTTTTGATAGATCTGATGTATTACCACTGTACGATCGTATTGATCCTGATAAAGGCGACTTGCAACCGGCGTAATTTCAATTATATAAGGCTTTCCAATTAACGTTGATGAATTAATGGAATCTCCTTCCTGAGTCGTAAATGAAAAGTCAGGAACTCTGAATCCCGGAGCCAAATAAGCCAGATCATAACCAATGTTCTTAGCCCATTGCATTGCATTGGTTTTACTCTTGTACTTCTTTTCAAATATTTCAAGAGCTGACTTAGCTTCATCCACTCTTGAGCTATCATATAAAACTTCGATCTTCTTTTGATCCAGACCCAAAATAAGGTCTTCACGTTCTGTAAGTTCTGAAAGTGAATCCAGGTACGAAATTCCTTTGTCCAATCCTTTTTCTTTAGCTATATAAGGAAACCCAAAGCTAACGGCAGCAAAAATAGCATCCTCACTGGTAAGAGCATCATCGATTCTCTGCATCATCATAGGTTTATCAATTGTATTAAGCAATCTGGCAGATTCTGAAGCTGCTAAGTTCGCAGCTATTGTTTCAGAATGCTTTTCGTGGATTTCCCAATACAGATCACTCCATTTTAAAACCTCATCATAAATAAGAGAATCTTCAATTGCACCTGCAGCTATATAAGCGGCTACTCTTTTAAAACCCCGGTCAACCCGATCAAAGGTTTCCATTGCCCGATGTTCTCTTGAATCTAATTCAAAATTAACATTTAAAGCAGGCAGCTCTCCTGAAAAAGTAAGAGTGTCATTATCGGCTAGTATAAACTGAGTAGTTGCAACCTGATTTCCATTTCTGTTAATGAAAACCGGATAGATTCCTTTTTGAGGGAATTCCACTTTTCCCTTAACGATGCCATTGGCATTGGTTGCTTTATCAAAAATTGTATCAACTTTACTGGTAGCACTTTCCTGATAAGTGATTATCAATTGAATGCCCGAATAATCTTTTGAATCATCAACAGAATCTGCAACTGTTATAGTACCATTCAGATAAGCCGTCTCGAATTCCGGATCGTTGCTACAACTAGCAAGAGCGTACGTAAGAAAAACTAAATAAAATATATTTCTGATCTTCATAATAGTTTGATTCACCTAGAATCAATTTTGTAATTTTTTTGAAACCATTTCTGTAACCAATTTCGGGTTGGCTTTACCTTTCGATGCTTTCATAGCCTGTCCCACAAAAAAGCCCATCAATTGTTTTTTTCCTTCCTTATATCTTTGTACTTCATCCGGGTTATTCGCAATTATTTCATCCACAATTGGCTCTAAGAATCCCGAATCTGAAACTTGTATTAAATTCATCTCTTTTGCTAATTCTTCCGGAGATTTTTTATTGCCTAACATCGCATTAAAAATATCCTGCATAGCAGACGAATTGATCTTGTCTTCTTCTTTAAGTTTTACCAATTCAGCCAAACGCTCCGGCGAAATCGAGAACTCACCAATCTCAATACTTTGTTCATTTAAGATACGAAGCACATCTCCAAGAACAATATTTGAAGCTGATTTTGGATTTTTAGTAAAAGAAACAACTTCCTCGAAATAATCTGCCAGATACCTACTTTCTGTCAATGTAACCGCATCATTTTCGCTCATGGCATATTCTTTTATGAATCGCTTTTGACGTACATCAGCCAATTCCGGGAGCTCTTCTTTTATATCAGCGAGCAATTCTTCAGTAACAATTACGGGTGGTAGATCCGGTTCCGGAAAATACCGATAGTCATGAGCTTCTTCTTTTGAGCGCATCACTCTGGTCTGATTTTTTGTAGTATCCCATAATCTGGTTTGCTGAACTACTTCACCACCTTCTTCGATTAACTCGATCTGTCTGTAAATTTCAAACTCAATGGCTTTTTCAACATTCCGGAAAGAGTTCATGTTCTTTAACTCAGTTCGGGTACCAAATTTTTCTCTTCCTCTTGGACGAACAGACACGTTTGCATCACAGCGTAAGCTTCCTTCTTCCATGTTTCCATCACAGATCTCCAAATACTGTACAATTTGTTTGATCTTGGTCAAATAAGCGTATGCTTCCTGTGGAGTTCTTAAGTCCGGTTCTGAAACTATTTCTATCAGTGGAGTACCTGCACGATTCAGATCCACTAATGTGTTATAAGGATCCTGATCATGTATTGACTTCCCTGCATCTTCTTCCATGTGAATGCGGGTAATCCCGATTCTTTTATCATACTCATCCAGTTCAATATCAATAAAACCGTCGAAACAAATGGGAGTATCGAACTGAGAGATCTGATATCCTTTTGGAAGATCCGGGTAGAAATAATTTTTCCGGGCAAAAATGGATTTCGGAGCAACGCTACAATCTGTTGCCAGTCCCATTTTAATGATATAGCGAACTAAGTTCTCATTAATAACCGGTAACGTTCCGGGGTGTCCCAAGCAAAGTGGTGAAACCTGTGTATTCGGAGCTTCTCCGTACTGTGCTGCAACCGGTGCAAAAGCTTTACTTTTGGTTAATAATTGTGCGTGTACCTCAAGGCCAATTACTGCCTCAAACCGTTCATGGGCAATTGTGCTCATTTAGTCCTGTTTCAGAATCGTGATTTATGAAGGGTAAAGATATTAAAGTAAATACTTAGATAGTAAACTTAATATGCATTACTTCTGCGGTTTTAGTATGTTCTTTTAGATTAATGAGTTGCTATGAAATATCTACTTACTTTTTTATTAATGTTGCTTTGCGGCTCATCAATTTCTGCTCAGGAACGATATTTTCATGAATTAAAAGGGTTGGAAGATTCGTCAGGTACAACACAATTATTTTATCGACTGTATGAGCCTAAAAACAGAACATGTTCTTATCAGGAAGACGGCCAAACTTATACGACTAAGATAAATCCATACAAAAATCACATTTATCACTTAAACACCGAACTTAATTCAGATTCGGTTATTCTAAGAGATTACGTTCAACTTTCCGGTTTTTGTCAGGAAATCCCATATAGTATCGAATCTTATATTTTCGTCGATAATAAGGTCATAAAACCGGTAGCTATCTATGAATCTATTTATGGTTTGAGTGGCAGTGCTACTTTAGAAACTTATGAAGAAAATACTTTCCAAATCGGAATTGCCAACCCGCTTGGTTTAAATTTTCAAAAAAGTACAAACAGTCTGATTGTTACATCTCCTATTCACGAAATAGTAATAAAGGCTGTTTCTGGATATGACGCTACTCTAAAAAAAACCTACCGATTTCCTTTAAACCAAGACAGTTTATGGAATGAAAAAAGTTACTATGATGATTATCCGGATTCACTCTTAATTGACTTCTCTGTTCTCGGGGTTGTTGATTATGATGATGAAATCTTTATCGGATTTAAAGATTCCAGTCTAGTATTGTCTTATGATTCAGGAGATACTTCACAGGTAATTATTGATAACTTTTTTGAAAAGCATTCCATGCTTGATGCTTCATTTGAGCCACTACTTATACCTCCTTCACCGGTTTTTTACCTTAGAAATAAGGCAAATTATATTGGAAATGGTGTTAGTTCTGACATTATCAGAGTTCGTGAATTTGGTGATTTTGCAGGTTCTCGTTGGGAAGACCATGAATTGTTGAAAAATTCTGAAAACAAAAGAATATCTATAGACTACTCGAACCCTGACCATCTATATTTATCCGACACTACAAAAGTTTTCTTCTCTGAAGATTATGGAGAAACTATGCAGCAAATTCTGGAATTTGACGAAGAAGTAACCGGACTCTACAAAAAGCCAGATTCGGATATTTTGTATGTACTGACCAAAACGGACCTTTATAAAGTAGAAAACGGTCAACCAACTTCCATTAAACAAGTTCCGGTTAGTAATGAAGAGTCTCCGGAAATCCCGAATGCGGTTTCTCTAAAACAAAATTATCCGAATCCCTTTAATCCTACGACTACCATTGAATTTGAATTGGATAAATCCACCTTTACCAAACTAACTGTATTTGACGTGCTAGGCAGAAAAGTTCAGGAATTGATGAATGAAATTCGTCCTGCCGGAACCAACACCATTGAATTTAACGCCACCAATTTAGCCAGTGGAGTGTATCTATACAGATTGGAAGCAAACGGTGTTGTCCAAACTAAGCGATTAACTTTAATCAAGTAGTTCAATATTGAATGTTCATTGTTGGATATTCAATATTCATCTGTTCCGTAAAGCTGCTGTGTTATACAGTGAATACTCCCCTGCCCCCAAACCAGATCAGCACAATCAATTCCTATAATTTCTCTATCCGGAAAGTATTTTTTTAATAGATCCAGCGCTTGCTGGTCATACCGTTCATCATAAAGAGGAACTAACACACATCCATTTCCCACATAAAAATTAGCGTAGCTTGCCGGTACAAATTCTGAGCCATCTACTGTGGTCCCCTCGATTTTGGTTTTAGGAAGAGGTAGTATTTCTATATTCAATTTACCACCATTTTTTAATGTAGCAGATTGAAGGATCTCCAGGTTTTCCTGAAGAGCTTTATAATTTATATCATTCTCATCTTCACAAACCATTGTTAGCACAGTATCTTCATTCAGAAATCTAGCCAGATCATCAATATGTCCATCGGTATCATCTCCGGCTAATCCCGATTTGAGCCAAATGATATTTTCAACTCCTAAGTATGTACTTAGATGATGTTCAATCTCTTTTTTGGTTAGCGATGGATTTCTATTAGGATTCAGAAGTACCGACTCTGTAGCCAACAAATCCCCAACTCCGTTCACATCAATAGAACCGCCTTCTAAAACCATATTTGTGGAGATTCTTTTAATCCCAAAAATCTCTGCGATGAAACCTGGTATATTATTGTCGGAATCCCAGGGCGGATATTTTTCTCCCCAAGCATTGTATTCCCAGTCTGTAATTATAAACTCATTCTTGTCTCTCACAAAGATCGGCCCACAATCTCTTGCCCAAACATCATTTACTGGATACACTTTGATTAGAACTTGTTTGGCATCAATTCCTTCAACTTTAAAAAGCTTTAAAACCCTGCTTAGCACTTCGTTATTTTCTACTAAAAGTAAAATTTGTTCGTACTCAGAAAGGCTTTTTATGATGTTCAGATATACTTTCTCAACTCTTTGAAGTCTCTCGTCAGGCCAGGTCTCTCTATTTGATGGCCAATGAAGCAAAGTTGCAGAATGTTTTTCCCATTCCGCCGGCATTAAAAGGTTATTCGAATTCTGTTCGATATTCATTATTTCTTGTTCACTATTCGATATTGAAAGTCAGTCAATCAACCTTTTCATGATTCCATCATAAACATCAATTCTACGGTCTCTGAAGAACGGCCATTCTCTTCGCTGACTTTCAATGGAGTTAAGGTCGACCTCTGCAATAACGATCTCTTCTTTTTCTCCACCTTGGTTGAGGATTTCCCCAAATGGACCTGCGACAAAAGAGTTGCCCCAGAATTTATTTCCTTTCTCTTTTCCTACCCTGTTTGTTACGGCAACAAAACATCCGTTTGCAATAGCATGACTTCTTTGAATAGTTATCCATGCATCCATAAATATTTTTTTCTGTTTTCGGGTTTCCTTCCTCAACATTCCTATCGCAGTTGGATAAAAAATGATCTCAGCGCCTTTCAGGGCTGTTATTCGTGCAGCCTCAGGATACCATTGATCCCAACAAATAAGCGCTCCAATCTTACCAAAAGCCGTATCAAAAACCTGAAATCCGGTTTCTTTGTCTCCCGGAGTAAAATAATATTTCTCATGAAAACCGGGATCGTCCGGAATATGCATCTTCCGGTAATTCCCTAAAACACTTCCATCTGCATCAATTACTACCAATGAGTTATGATAAATTCCCTGAGTTCTTTTCTCAAAAAATGGAACTATTAGCACAACACCTAGTTCTTCAGATAATTCACTAAGCTCCTGAACCAGTTTTCCATCAATCGATTCAGCCCAATCAAAGTTTTTTTCATCATGCTGATTGCAGAAATAAATAGTATTAAAAAGCTCCTGTAGACAAATAATATTTGCCCCTTCCTCAGCAGCAGATCTTATCAAATCTTTAGCTCTTTCTACATTTTGTGATGGGTCAGATTCACAATAAGTTTGTATCAAACCCAGCTTTATAAGTCGTTTTTCATTTTCCATAACTAAAGGTACAAATTATCATGTTTTTTAGGATTTTATTTTTCAACCAATCTGTAAAACTACTATGAATATTTAGGCGATTAATCTTCCTTCCCTTAATTAAAAAAGCGCTTCCACGAACTTCCTTTAATGCCTAAGAAATTAAGGTTTAAATGGTTTTTTACTTAAAATTAGATAAGTAAATCCTTAACTTTAAGGCTTCACTTAAAACTTCATTATTAAAAATGACACCTAACTACGACAAGCACCCTAAAAGCAAGATCGGATTAGATTATTTAGGACTGGAGAGTAATAAAAATGTACACTGGAATTTATCTCCGGCTGAATTGTATGAAAGAGCTATTGCACGAGGAGAAGCTTTTCTTACTAAAGACCATGCGCTGGTAGTACACACCGGAAAATTTACCGGCCGCTCACCTAAAGACAAATTTATTGTTGACCAACCTTCCATTCATGATGACATAGATTGGGGTGATGTCAATCAACCAATTTCTGAAGAAGTATTTGATAAATTATTCAAAAAGGCTCAGAATTATCTTTCTGACAAAGAACTCTTTGTAAAAGATCTGTATTGCGGAGCTGACAAAGCTACACAGCTTCAGGTAAGAGTAGTTAGTGAAGTTGCTTATCATGGGTTATTTGCTCATAACATGTTTCGTCGCCCAAATAACGATGAACTTGTGAATCATGAGCCTGAGTTTACAGTAATGGCAGCTCCATTTCTGGAAGCTGATCCTGCTGAAGATGGTACAAAATCCAGTACATTCATAATCTGTAATTTCGAGAAAAAGATCATCCTTATCGGAGGAACATTATACTCCGGAGAAGTTAAAAAAGGAATTTTTGGAGTAATGAATTACCTGCTTCCTAAAAAAGGAATTATGGCAATGCATTGCTCTGCAAACCATGATGAAAATGGTAAGACGGCTGTTTTCTTCGGTTTATCCGGAACGGGAAAAACGACACTTTCTGCCGATCCTGAAAAAACACTTATTGGTGATGATGAGCATGGTTGGAGTGATGATGGTGTTTTCAATTTCGAGGGAGGTTGTTATGCAAAAACGATCAATCTTTCTGAAGAAGGTGAGCCGATGATCTACGCAACCACCAAAATGCCGGGTACAATTTTAGAGAATGTTATTCTGGATGATAACCGCGAACCGGATTTCGATGATGTAAGTCTTACTCAAAATACCAGATGTTCTTACCCGATCGATTTTATTCCTAATGCCAGCAAAACCGGAACGGGCGGACACCCGGAGAATATCATTTTCTTAACTGCCGATGCTTTTGGAGTACTCCCTCCTATTTCTAAACTAACACCTGAACAAGCCATGTATCACTTCATCAGTGGATACACAGCAAAAGTAGCAGGAACTGAACGTGGTGTTACTGAGCCTCAAGCAACTTTTTCAGCTTGCTTCGGCTCCCCGTTTATGCCCTTACATCCTACTGAATATGCTGAGTTGCTTGCTGAAAAGATCAGAAAGCATGGCTCTCAGGTTTGGTTGGTAAACACAGGCTGGACCGGTGGTGCTTATGGTGAGGGTTCCAGAATGAAGCTTTCTCATACACGCAGAATGCTTAGTGAAGCAATAGCAGGCAATCTTGAAAATGCAGTATACACCAAGGATTCGATTTTTGGGGTTGAAGTTCCAACCGCTGTAGATGGTGTTCCTTCTGAAGTACTAATTCCAAGAAACACCTGGAAAAGTGCTGACGAATATGACATCAAAGCAAAAAAACTTGCTCAAATGTTCGTAGACAACTTTAAGAAGTTTGAATCTGAAGCCAGTGATGCATTATTGGCTGCTGCTCCAAAAGGAGACTGAGCTTATTTAATCTCTGTCTGAAGTCTATCAAAGCCCATTCTGCTCAGGATGGGCTTTTTTTATTTAATCCTCTACCAACTCATTCAGTTTATCAAGATTATCCTGAACACGGAGTGCATCTATAGCTTCATGCAGATCGCCTTTCATGATGTTATCTAAATTGTACAGCGTTAGATTAATTCGATGATCAGTAAACCGACCTTGTGGGAAATTATAAGTCCGGATCTTAGCGGAACGATCGCCTGTAGAAACCTGACTTTTTCTTTCGGCCGCTCTTGCTTTCTCCTTCTTTTCCAGTTCAATATCATACATCTTTGAACGAAGCATCGTCATAGCTTTCTCTTTATTCTGATGCTGAGATCGTTCTTCCTGACATTCTACTACAATACCTGTCGGCTCATGCGTAATTCTGATTGCTGAATCTGTTTTGTTCACATGCTGACCACCTGCTCCACTTGCCCGAAAAGTATCAATCCTCAGATCTGCTGTGTTGATATCAACGTCTACTTCTTCTACTTCCGGAAGAACCGCTACCGTTGCAGCTGATGTATGCACCCTGCCCTGACTTTCAGTTGCCGGAACTCTTTGTACCCGGTGAACCCCGGATTCATATTTCATCTTCCCGAAAACCTCATTTCCTTCCAGCGAAAATACGATTTCTTTATAGCCGCCTTTATCTGATTCAGTTATGCTCATTAAACTCATTTTCCAATTTTGAGAATCAGCATAGCGTCTGTACATATCAAACAGATCTCCCGCAAAAATAGCAGCCTCGTCTCCTCCCGTACCGGCTCTGACTTCAATAATGGCATTTTTGGAATCTTCAGGATCTTTAGGAACCAATTTCATCTTGATGTCATCTTCAAGCTTGGCTAATTGCTCCTTGATCTCTTTGTTTTCTTCCTTAGCCATTTCGGTGATCTCGGCATCCTCATCCATTTCGATGAGTTCTTTGTTTCCTTCCTGCCGATCATGCAGATCTTTCCAACTGTCGTAATCTTGTACTAATTCTTCGAGATCGCTTCTCTCTTTGGTCAGCTCAGTATATTTATCAGGATCATCAAAAACCGAAGGATCGCTCATTGCTGCGTTCACTTCTTCAAATCTTGATTTTATCTGCTTTAATTTTTCTTCTATATCCATGTACTATCTGTCGACTACTTTTATTTATAAGGTAAGAATATAGAAGTTAGGAGTTAAGAATCTTTTTTCGATAAGCTCTGAGCATTTTACTTACTTCCATCAGATTTGAGATTAATACTCCTGTCTCAGCATAGTTAAGATCCTGACATAGAATCAAATAGTAATGACACTCTTCCAGCGATCCCTGAGAAATATTATAGAATCTGGCTTTATCTTTATCAGTTCTTTTTCTAAATCCTTCAGCGATATTTGCCGCAATTGATACTGCAGCTCTTCTAAGTTGCGAAGTTAATCCATAAATCTCTGTTTTTGGAAAATTTTCGGACATTCTATAAACATCCAAAACAAATTGGTGAGACTTTTGCCAAACAATCAGATCTTTAAAACTTTGAGCTGGCTTATTATTCATAATATCCTCCTACATTCTAAATTCTACTTTATGTATCTTAATTAAAAACAATCAAAATCTATTTAAATTGATAAATTCATTAAAAGCAACAACAAAACTCGGTTTTTTAGGTGCCGGACAACTTGCCAGAATGAGCGCGCTCGAAGCTTTTAAATTAGGAATTCAGGTAGCTGTTTTTTCTGATCGGACTGAGAACGAACCCGTTCAGTTTATGACTCCATTCTCTACTTCAGGCTCTTTTGATTCTGTTGATGATATGGTTGAATTTGCTAAAGGATGTGATGTTATCACTTTAGAAAATGAGTTCATCAGTTCCGAAATTCTTCAGGAAGTTCAAGATAAAAGCGGTACTCCGATCTTTCCATCCCCAAAAAGTTTTTCACTGATCGAGAATAAGCTGATCGAAAAACAAACCTTTGAAAATGCCGGGATACCGGTTACTCCTTATAAACTGGTTAGATCAGGATCAGATTTGAAAGAATTCGGAAATGTACATGGCTGGCCTTATTTACTGAAATCTTCTAAAGGCGGTTACGATGGTTACGGAAATGAAACCGTTCGGGATCTTGAATCAGCGAAAGAAGCATTTGATAAGCTTGGCGGTAACAAAGATCGTGATATTTTAGCTGAAGCATTTGTGCCTTTTACTAAAGAAATTGCCGTTCAGGTTGCACGCAACGAAACTGGAACAGTGGTTTATCCTTGTTGTGAAACAGTGCAGGAGAATCATATTTGTGTAGCTGTTCTGTCTCCTGCTCCGATTGAAGAAAAGTATCAAAAAAAAGCTCAGGAACTTGCTGTAAAAGCAGTTGAAGCGATTGACGGAAAAGGAATTTATGCTTTTGAGTTTTTCCTCACAAAAGATGGAAATATTCTTCTTAACGAATCCGCTCCAAGACCACATAACTCCGGGCATTATACTATTGAGGGATGCATTTCTTCCCAGTTTGAAAATCATGTACGGGCTGTACTTGGACTACCACTTGGTTCAACAAAAATGAATGCTCCATCAGTTGCGATGATCAATTTACTGGGAACGCATAATCGCCCGGCAGAAGCAGATAACATAAAGAAGGGATTAGAAACTGAAAACGGACATCTTCATGTTTATGGGAAAGTGCAGAGTAAGGTCGGAAGAAAGATGGCTCACTACACTTTGCTTGGGGATGATTTGGAAACTGTTTACAAAAGAGCTAAAGAAGTATCGTCGAAAATTGAAATTTAATTAATAGATTAGAGGTCTTACAAAGATCCTGAAACAAGTTCAGGATGACCTGATTTATTTATTACATTTAAACCAATTAATAAAAAGTCTTTTAATAATGAGCAATCCGATCATTGGCGTAGTAATGGGCAGCGACAGCGACTGGCCTACCATGAAACAAGCAACAGATATTCTGGATCAATTTGGTGTCAGCTACGAGAAGAAAGTGGTTTCTGCTCACCGTACTCCAAATGATATGGCTGATTATGGAGAAACAGCTCGTGACCGGGGATTGCAAATAATTATAGCCGGAGCCGGTGGGGCGGCACATCTTCCGGGAATGTTGGCGAGTCATACGACCTTGCCTGTAATCGGCGTACCTATTCAAACTTCTGCTCTGGGTGGTTTAGATAGTTTATACTCCATCGTTCAAATGCCGAACGGAATCCCGGTTGCTACAGTAGCTATCGGTAAAGCACAAAATGCTGGTTTACTGGCTTTAAGGATGTTAAGTATGAATGATTCCGGTATTGCTGGTAAACTGGCTGATTACCATGCAAATCTAGCTGATGAGAGTCGAGAGAAGACTAAGAATCTCACTTAAACTACTTCAACAAAAATAATTGGCGATACGATAATTTAAGCGTACTTTATGCACGGATTGGTTCTGATATCTCGACTACGGTATTGAACTACTTGGGTTTAGGGTTGTTCTGATCATTCCGAAATTTAGTTTTAACAAGATATATACACACATGAACATTTATGTAGGGAACCTTAGTTACGGAGTTTCTGAAGACAATTTACGGGAAGTATTTGAAGCTTATGGAGAAGTAAGCTCTTGCAAAGTAATCACTGACAAATATTCCGGCCGTTCAAAAGGCTTTGGGTTTGTTGAGATGGATAATGATTCAGAAGCACAAGCAGCTATTGATCAATTAGACGGAGCGGAAATCGACGGACGTGCAGTTCGTGTAAACGAGGCTCGTCCAAGAGAAGACAAAAAGTAATTAGCTTTTTCTCTTTTTAATGAATTTAACCCGATCTGAAAACAGGTCGGGTTTTTTTTGTGCCTGATTTTTTGGTAACATTTTTTCTTTGATTCAGTATCACTGAACCATAATAAAAACTTAAATCAACGGAGCACAATCATGATCATGTCAACAACTAACAATTTGGACGGAAGAGAAGTAAAGAAATATCTGGGAGTGGTAACCGGAGAGGCGATTCTGGGAGCTAATATCTTTAAAGATTTCTTCGCTGGTATCAGAGACATTGTTGGTGGTCGGTCAGCTGCTTACGAACGTGAACTGCAGGAAGCCAGAAGACTAGCTTTTGGAGAAATGGAAGACAAAGCCTCCAGAGTAGGTGCAACAGCAATTATCGGTATTGATATCGATTATGAAACTATTGGAGCCAACGGAAGCATGCTAATGGTTTCAGTAAGCGGAACTGCTGTACTAGCTGAATAAGATCTAACCACAGAGAACACTGAGTTTAACATTCTCTGTGACCTCTGTGGTTTATCGCCTACCCAAAAACATCTTTCATTTTCGAGAAGAAACCTTTTTCCTGCTGTTTCATATTTACAGCATCAAAGTTTTCTGATTCTCTAAAACTTTCCATTGCTTTACGTTGTTTATCAGTTAGTTCGCTTGGCATGTAAACATTTACTCTAAGTAACTGATCACCGGTTCCGGAATTATTCAAACCAACTATTCCTTTTCCTCGCATACGTAGAAGTTTACCAGGCTGAGTTCCTTCTTCGATCTTGAGTTTTGCCTTTCCTTTAAGCGTGGGAACCTGAACTTCAGTTCCTAAAACTGCATCAGGTATACTTAAATTCAGATTGTAATAGATATTATTTCCCTCTCTTTCAAAATGCTCATGCTCTTTTTCTTCGATAAGAACAATAAGATCTCCGGCAGGTCCACCTCTTCTTCCGGCATTTCCTTGACTGCGAAGCGTGATGTAGTTTCCGTTTGAAACGCCTGAAGGAATATTGATCTTAACGGTTTCTTCACCCTTGATCCTTCCTTCTCCTGCACATTTAGAACACTTGGTTTTAATGATCCTTCCATCACCGCTACAAGTAGGACATGGTTGTACATTTACCATTTGCCCAAGCATTGTTCGTGTTACCTGACGAACCTCACCCATTCCATTACAGGTTCCACAAGTTTCAAAATCAGAATCTGTCTCAGCGCCGGTGCCGGTACATTTATCACATACCAGCTGCTTCTTTATCTTTAATTTCTTTTCTGTACCAAAAGCGATTTCATTTAGCTCAAGCGGCATTCTGATCTTCATGTCAGAGCCCGGTGTTCCCGGCTGACGTCTTCCACCTCTTCCTCTGGATTGACCACCAAAGCTTTGCTCTCCGAAAAATCCGCTCCCAAAAATATCCCCGAAGCGGCTGAAAATATCTTCGAAGCCCATTCCATCAAAATCGACTCCACCACCTCCAAAACCACCTTGATTGCCGTTTACTCCGGCATGGCCGTATTGGTCGTACCGAGCTCTCTTTTGTGGGTCTCTGAGCACATCATAAGCCTCTGAGGCTTCTTTAAATTTCTTTTCAGCTTCGGCATCCCCTTTATTTCTATCAGGGTGATATTTCATCGCCTTTTTGCGATAGGCTTTCTTAAGCTCAGCTTCAGAAGCTCCTTTGTCTACTTCAAGTATTTCGTAATAATCTCTGTTTGTCATCTTTACTGGCTCACTATCACTTTAGCATGCTTAATTACTTTTTCTCCCATTCTGTAGCCCCGCTCAAGAACCTGAAGAACGGTATCACTTGGAGTTTTTTCATCTGGTGCAGGTTGTCGTAATAAAGCATCATGAAGATTTACATCAAAAGGAACGTTGATCTCATCAATTTTTTCGATCCCGTGTTTTGCAAGAATATCTTCAAATTTACTAGAAACCATTTCAACACCTGCAAGAAAATTCTCATCTACTGCTGAATCTTTACTTGCATCCAAAGTTCTGAGTAGATCGTCATTCAGTGGTAAAAAGTCTTGAAGCGCTTCAGCTTTTACCTGTTCTCTTAGCTGAAAGCGCTCTTTCTGAACTCTCTTTCTAACATTTTCAAGTTCAGCAGCTTTCCGAAGTACGGAATCTTTGGCTACAGCTAATTCACTTTCTAATTCTTCGATCCGGAGTTCTTTCTCATCTTTAGCTTCTTCCTCAGAAACTTCCGAAGATTCTGATTCATTAATTTCTGCCTGATCTTCTTCTAAAACTTCGTTCTCAGAGTTTTCTAAAATTTCTTCTTGCTCTTTTTTACTCATTGATGTCTTTAAAATGGGGTTCTGTTTTTTACAATTATTTTAGCAAATATAATGCCAGTACTGATGACTTTTTCTTTAATGACAATGTTTCGGGAATAAAACCCATAAAAAAACCCATCAGTTTAAACTGATGGGTTTTAAACTTCTGTTAAAAGAGGTTCTATTGCTGACTCAAGCAATCTCCGGCACAAACTGAAACACTTGATTTATTCAGCACATTTATGTCTGGTAAAGACGCCCCAAACTGAGCCTCAATAGTTGCAATAATCTCGTTCACAATTAATGCATTACCTCTTGGATTAGGATGTATACCATCCGTTGAAAGAACTCCTGTTGGAGCAAAGTCAGGTGTTAGATCTACACCGTCAACAGTAATTCCTGGAACTCCATCACTTAAACCAAATAAGTCAGCGAAAACTCCTGTTGCAGAATTTGTATCATACAAAGTTAACCTGCTTGAATTTGCAGCGACAACCTGAGCCATAATTCCATTAAAAGTCTGTCGGCTAGTTTCGATTTCTTGTAGCTCTGATGGAATCAAAACGAAACGATCTTCAACCGCATCCTGCAAACCATAGGCTCCTTCTCCGAACGCATCAACTCCTAACAACGAACCAAGAGAAAGAATAGTCAGATCGGTTGGTTCAGATTGTCTCAAAGGAGGTAATCCAAAAACACTTAAATCAGTTAATGTTTCATCTTCCATTACAAAAGCATTAGCTCCTGCTTCAAAAGAGATCATTCTTCTATCCGCTTCTGCCTGAGTAATAGCACCTGCAGTAGCAGCTTGCTGAACACCATTATTATAATCTGAATAAGCCTGAGTAACCGCATTAGCAGTAGCTGAATCTAGGGGAATTGGATTATAGGGTACTGCTCTAAAGAAAGCTAGACCTAAGAACGAAGGTATGTTTATAACTACACCGTCAGCCGACGTTTCAGCCATTAGTCTGGTAACCGTATTTGTAAATTCAGTCTGAAAATCTGCATTAGAAGTTAATGCGGCTGAATTTGAAGCTCCTCCTCTTGCATAATCTAGCACATCATTGCTTCCAATCCACAGTGAAAAGAAAGTAGGATCTGCATTAATAGCATCATCAAGAACAGTAGATGCGCCCGGACTACTTGCAAACCTTCCGTAAAAAGGATTGTTAGCAGCGGCTGGATCATCTAATTGCAAAAGGGTTAATCCCGGAACACCAAAGTTATTTAATGCTGGTCCGCTATAAGCAGTTGGGGCTTCACCATTAATGACTGGGGATGGAATCCTTGCATCAGTATCTAATTTAAATCTTCCAAAAGTAATTCCGTTACTTGGATTAGGACTAATTCCTATATTAAATCCATTTTCAGAATTAATGTCAGGTTGATTAAATGTATAATCTCCATCAACAGTAGCTGCAAAGCTGGTGGCTAAAATTGCTGCAACGGAATTACTTTGACCAATATTATATAACGCTCCATCCATTAAACCCGCTGTTAGCGAGTTACCAATGGCTACATAGTTAGAAAAGTCAGTGCTTCCGGATGTATAAGTTGGAGGCGTAGGAAGAGGGTTATCTTCCAACTGATCATTTACGAGTGAGTCTTCTATACCATCACAAGAATATGAAATCAATCCTGTGACGATCAGTAATAAAAATAATTTATTTAATTTCTTCATTGTTATATCCTTTTCTTAATTCAAGAATTGATCAAATGTTAGAGAGAAGTAGTAAATAGCTCCTAAAGTCGGATTACCAAACGACGTTTCGTATCGTTCATTTAGAATATTGCTTCCTCCGAATTTCAAGATCGTATTTGCTGATGGAAGCTTGTAACTGATTTGAGCATCCAGCGTTCCGTAAGCCGGTACAACTCCATCACCAAATGATGAATCCCAGTAATAAGCATCCTGCCATCTATATACCATATTGAAACCTACATTCTCAATGAAGTTTCGGTTTTCGAGGCGTACATTATATCTCCATTTTGGAGTATTATAACTGGAACGGAAGCCCTGAGCTCTAAGATCGTCTTCACTGATCAACTCATTATATGCAACATTACCTCCGATCTTGTATCCACCATTAAGAGAGTAATCCATGCTTACTCCGAATCCTTGTGATTTAACTTCACCATCAGCATTCACATCAAATCCATATTCCTGAGTTACTACTCCACCTTGAATAATGTCATCTTTTCCTGCATCACTATCTGCATCAAAAGAACCTGGATCGTTTGTAGCACCATTTGGTATTCCTTGTACAAACTGAATTTCTGCTATGAAATCAGTGTACTGGCTGTAATAGTAATATGCGTCAACAAGTAGTCTATCAGTTACAAAGCCTTTGTAGCCGACTTCATAAGTACTGATCTTTTCTGTTTTGAAATCATCAAATTCCACAGCTTCTAGCATAGCTCTAGCTGCTGCATCGTCCCCATTTTGATTAAATTCGGCTTGAGCTGCCCCTACACTTTGTGCTGTATAAACTGTATTGGTTTCAAATCTGTAACGGTCAACCAGATCCTGATTGCTACCGATCAATAGCCTCGAAACTACATCAAGTTTAATGAACTGATCCTGAGTAGTTGGCATTCTAAATCCGTTTTGATAAGAAGCTCTGAAATTATGACGATCTGCAAATGTATAAAGAGCAGAAACCCTTGGAGAAAGTTGTCCGTCAAAATATTCATTCTTGTCATAACGTACAGAAGCAGATAAATTCAGTTTATCTTCCATAAGGTTTTTAGAACCTTGAAGATAAGCGCCCCACTCATTTATAGAATACTCGTCTCCGTTATTATCTAATGCAAATAACGTTCCTTCAGAGTTAAGTGCATAAATTCGATAATTTACACCACCTATCAATTCAACAGTAGCCGGATCGATTACATTTGAAAAGTTATACAGTCCTTCAAAGTGATACATATCAGACTTATCTAAGAATTTCGCCCCACCTTCTGAAATTGGAGTGGCCCGTAAGTTTGCTTCCATATCTTTGAAATTCTGAGTACCGGGCAAATAGTCTTGTTGATTTTGAAGTGCTGCTGATTGTGCTTGAGTATGTGCTTGTTCAACAGTAGCGCCTTGTGTTCTCGCTCCTAAAAAGGTTTGAAAGTATGGAGTAAGATAAGCAGTCTGATTTATTCTGGTAGCCACCGTATTTGCTGCATAAGAATCTCCCGCATCTTCCTGAGTAGTATAAGCTCTTAAAAAGAAATTAGGGTTTCTGAGTTCTACTTTAGCGGTCCAGATATTGAAATCATCTAATACAAAACGATCGTTTGCCGTGTATACCGTACTACCAAAACCTGTGTTATATTGTCCCAGAATTTCGTAGTTATCATTGAGACGATAATGTAAAGCTGCTCCAAGTTTTAAACTTTCAGTTGTATTGTCTACAAAAGAATTTTCAGCAAAACCCGGTGCAGAAAAAGCTCCGTCTCTTCCATCCGGCACTAATGATCTTAATGCCTCAACCTGAGCACCTGTTGCCATATCTTCCGGGGAAGCATTAGGATCTTTTCCTGCCCTTATCAAACCATCAGCTATGGCTCCAAGAGTAAACACATCATCGCCATAAATATTTACTCCGTTGAATACACGAGCTCCGTTTCTTTCTGTAGCCCCACGCTCTACAACTCCACCTGTTACAAAACTCTGATCTCTTCTATCCTGAGCAACAAAATCCTGAGCTTTTAAATAAGAAGCAGTGAATTTAAATGCGAATTTATCATTAAAAGCATCCGCATATCTCAAATCATAAGACTGGTATACCTGAGGTCCGTCCTCAACATTGCTGTCAAAATGATTTAAGCCTAATTTAGTATTGAATGAAAGTCCTTTATACTCAAATGGGCTTTTACTATTCATAAGTAAAATACCGTTTAAAGCATTTGGCCCATATAGCGCTGAAGCAGCACCGGGAATCATTTCTGCACTTTCAAGATCCAGCTCAGAAATACCAACAATGTTACCAACTGCGAAGTTTAAGCCTGGTGCCTGATTATCGATCCCGTCAATTAACTGTACAAAACGGGTATTACCATTTGATCCAAATCCACGAGTGTTTATAGATTTGAATGTTAAACTTTGAGTACTGAAATCAACCCCTTTTAAATTTGCAATTCCATCATAAAAATTTGGGGAAGCTGAAGTTTGGATTTCAATAACATCCATTTTCTCAATTGAGACCGGAGATTTTAAAATACTTTGTTCAACCCTCGAAGCAGAGACTACAACTTCTTCTCCTAAAAACGTCTGCTCCTGCATTCTGATCTCTAAACCACTAGTATTGGCATTAGTTATATCAACTTCTTCAGTCTGGAATCCAACTATCGAAAAAACCAGAATAAGCGGTGGGTCTTGTTTAATGGAAAGCGAGAACATTCCATTTCCATCTGTAGTCGTTCCTATCAATTTATCTTTTACGCGAATATTTACACCCGCAAGTGGCTCTCCGTCAACATCAAGTACCTGACCTGATACTTCTGTAATTGCTTCTTTTGGCGATAGAGTATTATTAGCCATAGAAACAAACGAAAATACGAGAACCATGCTTAACCCAAGCATATATCGTATCAATTTATTCATAGTTCTAATCCTGATTTATTAATGTTGTAGTCTTTTAAACTTTTTAGCGTCACTGATGAATTTATTAAATGACACACTTTAGCAAAGAAACGTCGGTTTGTCGGATAATGCAAGCGCTTTCATAAATAAAAAATCAAAAAATAGTCGTACGCTTATACATGATTTAATTCATTTTAAATCATTATTATCTGTCTGAATAATTAAAATAATCTCATGTTTAAAAAAACTCGTCACTCTTTCTTATTTCTTTTTTGTTGTCTGACTATTTCATGTGCTCAAAAAAACAGTATCTCATATTTAGCATTAGGAGACTCTTATACGATTGGCGAAGCAGTTTCGGAGGATCAACGCTGGCCAGTTCAATTAACTGAAAAACTTACTGAAGCCGGAATTAAGGTAGACGATCCGTTAATTATTGCCAAGACCGGCTGGACAACCAATGAGTTGCAAGAAGCAATTGCAGAAAAAAAACCGGAAACTGATTATGATTTAGTTTCGCTTTTGATTGGCGTAAATAATCAATACCGAGGCTATCCGATCGATCAATACAAAAAGGAATTTAAAGAGTTATTGCTTCAGGCCGTTGCATTCGCTGATGGAGATACCACCAAAGTATTTGTTGTTTCAATACCTAATTATGGCGTTACTCCTTTCGGTATGGAAAAAGGTGAGGAGAAAATAAGACAAGAATTATTGGTGTATGATGCGATTGCTGATTCGATTTCATCAGAAATGAATATTCCGTTTATAAATATCACTCCGATTTCTGAAAAGGCAAAAGAAGACTCAACATATATAGCTTCAGATCACTTACATCCTTCCGGCAAGCAATACAAAGAATGGGTTGAACTGATTCTTCCGAAAGTTAAATTGATGTTAAAAACCAGATAAGATATTTATGACTTTGCAACTAACAGAAATTAAGCCCTGGGATAATAACTCCTTTTCAAGCCGACTTTCTTTTACTGCATCGAGAGAATACAAGATTGGATGGGTTTGTTATTGTGTATTTTATCTTTTAGCAACCTTCTCCGATGACCTTGGCTTTGGATGGTTTGAAGGTCCGGGATTAATAATTGCAATTGCTTCATTACTAATTACCATTGTTCCCTATTCAATGACAAAGAATTTTGGGGCTGTAATTTTCGAGCGAGATGGATTCCGTTTAGAACCTAAAAAATCTATCGATGAGTTACCTTCTTCTCCGATCAAGCTCTCAGAAATGACCGAAATTCAGTTTCACTATGTGTATTCGCTGCGTTTGGTTTCAGCCTATCACATTATTCAATGTGTTCTGAAAGATAAGCGCGGTGAGTTTTCTAACTTTGGCTTTGTTATTAAAAACAAGTCTCAGGAAAAGCAATATCTAGAGTATTTAGATAGTTGGTACAGACAAGGTCTCAATATCAATGAATCAAATGGTGTTGGGCAAAAAACATTCAAGATTAATCAAGGAAAAAACTATGAAGAAATTCAAAAAATTAAACAAGAATATGGAATTAACTGGTAGATCTTTCAAAATCCTTTTTTCTTGTTTTTGCCTGATTTTTTTAGCGAATTGTAATACAACTGCTCAGTCTGTTATTGAAAATCCTCAAAGAACTATTTCCATTAATATGTCGGCAACTGAATTGATTCCCGCCGATCTGATCATTTTCTCAATTAATATTAACGCGGAAGAAAAAACACCGGAAGCTGCTTTTGATACTCATAAAAAAAGAGAAGCTGTTTTGGCTTCCCTTCTAAAAGAGTTTGATATCAAAGAAGAGGATATCAACTTTGAGCCGATCAGAATGAATAAGAGAACCAACTACAATAATCGCCAGGAAGAGGTTACTGTTAATACTAATCAGCAGGTTTCAGTTAGTTTCTCCGACTTTGAGATCTATGAAAAAATTCAAGTAAGCTTAATCGAGAATGGCTTTGATTCTTTTAACGGCAACTTTTCTTCAACAAAGATGGAGAAAGGAAAAGAAAAGGCACTGGTTTCAGCAATTCAGAAAGCTAAAGAAAGAGCTGCATTCATCGCTGAACAATCCGGTGTGAAGTTAGGTGAGATAACTACCATCAACTATTCGGAGCATCAAGTAAACAGGCCTCAACGCAGTGTAGAAATGAAATTGTTTGAATCTCCTGATGACGCTCCTTCAATGATGGATTTTGCTCAGACTGTTTCTGTTACTGCAAATATTTCTTTAGTATTCAAGATTGAAGATTAACCGGTAAGTATCTAGGCTTTAATCGCCTAGATACTTTTTTATTGTGTTCTCAAGCACCTCTAAGGTTACCGGTTTTGAGATAAAATCTGTCATACCGGCTTCTAAACACCGTGCTTTGTCTTCCTTAGAAACATTGGCTGTCATAGAAACGATAACGGGCTTCAGTTTAATTTCATCATCACTTAAAATCTTTTTCGAAGCTTCAATTCCATCCAACCCAGGCATTTCCATATCCATAAGAATTAGATCGTACTTATTTTTTGAGACCTCCTCTACAGCTTCAAACCCATCAGATACAATCTTAACTGTGTAACCCAATCGTTCCAACATTTTTTCTGCTACTTTTTGATTAAAAACATTGTCCTCAGCCAATAATATTCTGGAAAGATTCTTTTTATTTTCGACTTCAATTAAGTCTAAATTTGACTCTAAAGAATCATTCTCTTTGATCTTTTCAGATTCTATTGTAAAGCTAAACGTTGCACCTTTGGTTACATTATTCTCAACCCAAATATCTCCTCCCATATGATTCACCAATCTCTTGCTTATAGCTAACCCCAATCCTGAACCACTATAACGGCGATTTCTTGCAGAATCTATTTGCGAGAATTCTTTAAATAAAAGACTCATTTTGTCTTCAGGAATACCAACTCCGGTGTCTTTTATTGAGAACAATAAATTACCATTCTTCAATAAAGATGTACCTTCTTTAACTTCTACGATTATCTTACCCTCTTCGGTAAACTTAAGTGCATTGCCAATAAGATTGATCAAAACCTGCCTAAGCCTAACCGGATCGATCATAAAGTGCCTTTGATCACCAACACTATATTTACTAACCAATTTAACTTTATTAGATTCATTAAGAGCTGATAAGATTTGAATGGTATCCTCTAAGAAGACATCCAACTGCACCTTTTCGTAATTCAATTGAATATTTCCGGTATCAATCTTTGAGAAATCTAAAATATTGTTGATCACACCTAACAAGCTTTCCCCACTCTTCTTAATGATGTTGGAAAATTCGATTCTATCCTCATTAGATTTCGTATCAGCTAATAACTCAGAAAAACCTATGATCGCGTTTAATGGGGTTCTCAATTCATGCCCCATTGTTGAAAGAAACTGACTCTTAGCAACGGAAGCTTGTTCTGCTTTCTCTTTTGCTTTTCTTAACGAACTTCCAAATCGATTGGATAGAATAAGTGACTGCAAGAAAAAGAACAGCAGATACCCGAAAAGATTGAGTAATAAGTTTTCTTGAATAATGACAAAATACTCCAGAAGATTATGGAAGAACACCATAAAAATTACTATCCCACTTGCGATAGCATATTTAGCACTTTCATTTTTATTTAATACCGCTTTTAAAAATACCCAACTTGAATAAAGTATATATATTGGTATAGCTGAAAAAAAGATATTTATCAGCTGCGTGAAATAGAACGCCGGTGTAAGTAATGCTATAGCAGCCAGCACCAAGAAAAAACTATTAAAACCATGGATGATTTTCTTTGACGCTTCTTGAGTGTAGAGGTGTAGTATAAATAACCCGAAAAGAACCGGTGATAGATAGAGGGAAATATATTCTACCTTAAGAGTCACAATCCATGGAATATTCTCTAAATAAAGATGTAACGGGTATAATTCTGTCCCAAAAACTCTGTAACTATAACAGAGGCAGAATAACGAAAAATACAAAATCGGTTTTTCATCCCTCCCAAATAGATACAGACCAAAGAAGAAAAGCCCACCCATGACCAAGCTTCCCGTTAAAATGAAAGCATATCCTAACTTCTTTTCTCTTTTCTCTATTAACTTGCTTTCAGAACCGAAATAAATAGGAAGCCTTGCTCCTCCCTTTTTATGCTGAAAGTTGGATATCTGTAATACTATCTCAATGCTATCTTTATCAAATTGATCTAAAGCAACAGTTTTTGGAATCCATTTAGGAACATGAGTCTCTTTAGTTGTTCCTACAACCCCATTTGATGCGATCAAAACTGTATCCGCATAAAGATTATAAGCAGTATATAGATCAGGAATGCTGAATGCCAGCGCCGGATAATCTTTTGGAAGTAATATTTTCAACCTATAACTGGCAAAGCCGAATGAGCTGAGTCCCTCTTCACTCTGCCACATATGTGGGAACTCACGATATTCTATATCTTTTGAAACATTCTCAAAATCCACAAGCTGTTTCCAAAAAAATTCCCACTCTCCATTTAATGGAATAGGTTCTGACTCAGTGAAATCAATTCCCCTAAGATCTATAAGCCCTAATTCTGCAACTTCTTGAGCATTTAAACTGCTTATCGAAAAAAAAAGAATCAGTAAAGTTTTCCCTATAACACCAGTTTTTCTCTGCACAATTCGAGGGTAATTGATACTTCAATTTTTGTGGAAACTTCTTCACAGAAAATAGATAATTAAACAGGTATCAAAAAGGAAATAAACATAAATTTACCTACTCATAAATAACTTTATAAGCTTGCTCTATAAGATTTTATACAGATAATCCCACACAGTTTCAGCAACAACTTTATGTCCTTGCACATTTGGGTGAATTTGATCGGGCTGCATGAACTCATCTCTACCTCCTACTTTATCCAGAATCAAAGGGATTAAAGTTAAATTATTTTTCTCAGCCAGTTCTGGATACAGATCCTGAAACTCTTTTGTATAGTCAGTTCCCAGATTAGGAGGAACCTGCATACCTGCAATTATGATCTCGATATCCGGATTTTTTGCCTTAGCACGATCAATAATTTGCTGAAGATTGTCTTTTGTTGATGAAAGATCTATGCCACGAAGACCATCGTTTCCACCCAATTCAAGGATCATTATGTCGATATCCCTTTGTAAAACCCAATTAATCCGCCTTAAGCCACCAGCCGAAGTCTCACCACTCAATCCACCGTTTATCACTTCATAATTCAATCCCAAAGAATCTATCTTATCCTGAATAACAGCCGGAAATGCTTGTTGAGGCTGAATACCGTATCCCGCTGAAATGCTGTCTCCAAAAAACAAGATCGACTTTTTCTCTTGTGAATATATATTCATACTCATCAAAAGTGAGAATAACATAATAATTGAGTGTCTTTTTTTCATAAACAGTATTTTCAGAACTAAATATTTATAACAAATTTAAACTAATCAACGTAACTAATTTTGCCATATTACGGAATGGTAATACACACATTTTAGGTTAAGAGTTCATTAATAATAAAAGAACATCGTGAATCATATTTTAAAAATAGAAAGCCTTACTCGCCAATTCAAAAGCGGAGATAAAACACTTACCGTTGTAAACAATATAACTTTCGAAATTGAAGAAGGCATCTCTTGTGCCATTGTAGGACCATCCGGTAGCGGGAAAACAACTTTATTGGGACTATCTGCAGGATTAGATCAACCTACATCTGGAGATGTTACACTGAACGGTATCAATTTAAAACCCCTTAATGAAGACCAAAGAGCAGAAGTTCGTAATCGACATGTCGGATTCGTTTTTCAAACATTTCAGTTAGTTCCCACCCTTACGGCTGTTGAAAATGTTATGGTTCCTCTGGAACTGCGTGGCGAAGCAACAAATCAGGTTCGAGAACGAGCGATTGAACTTCTGGAAGAAGTAGGATTAGGGGAACGCTCACATCATTACCCTACTCAACTCTCAGGTGGTGAACAGCAACGGGTTGCTGTAGCAAGGGCTTTTATTAATGACCCGAAAATACTTTTCGCTGATGAACCAACCGGTAATCTGGATTCTGAAACCGGTGAGCATATCGAAAATCTGATTTTTGACTTGAACAGAAAACAAGGCACAACACTGGTGCTGGTTACTCACGATCTAGACCTTGCAGATAAATGCGACCGTGTAATAAAATTGAAAAACGAAGAGGTCGATTCTGATATATTTAAATCATCAGAGGAAGCTGTAGCGTGAATAAATTATTCTGGATCTTTAAAATGGCGTGGCGGGATTCCCGTTCCAATAGAAAGAAATTATTTCTTTATCTAGCCGCTATTATCGTTGGTGTAGCTGCTCAGGTTGCGATCAGCTCTTTCAGAGAGAATCTTAATGATAGTATAAACGAACAATCAAAAGAACTGCTTGGCGCCGACCTGGAAGTTGAAAAAAATTCCCCGTTCCATGACGAATTGGAAATTTATCTCGATTCATTGGGTGGAGAACGATCTGATGCTTTAAGCTTTACTTCAATGGCTTTCTTCCCTAAATCAGGGACTACAAGACTTTCTCAAATAACTGCCTTGGAAGGTGATTTTCCTTATTACGGCGCGCTTAAAACCGATCCACAATCAGCTTCTGATACCTTTCAAAAAACAGCAGGTGCTTTGGTTGATGAGCCCATTTTACTTCAGTTCGGATTACAACCCGGTGACTCTGTTAAAATCGGTTTAGTAACATATGAAATTGCAGGCGCTTTGCAGGAAATTCCCGGTCAACCGGTTGCGGCTTCCTTTTTTGGTCCAAGAATTTATATCCCCAGAGAAAATATCGAAGCAACAGGGCTCCTTCAGCGCGGAAGTCAGCTTGAGTATATCTCCTATATAAAATATCCGGAGGGTACAGATCCTATTCTTGTAGAGTCAACTCTGGATGCCATGAATGATTCTGTACGTTTTGGTTATGATGATGTAGCCGAAAGAAAGGAAGAAGTTGGTAAAGCTATTTTATATTTGTCAAACTTTCTGAATTTGATTGGTTTTATAGCATTGTTACTAGGTGGGATCGGAGTTGCCAGCTCTATATTTGTCTATATCCGGCAAAAAATAAGCACCGTAGCCGTTCTGCGTTGTGTTGGAGCTTCATCTAATCAAGCTATGAGCATTTATTTGATTCAGGCTGTATTCATGGGATTTATTGGTGCTTCAATTGGTGCAATTATTGGTTCGTTGATTCAGCTGTATCTTCCTGTTTTGGTTCAGGATTTTGTTCCCGTTGATATTGAGTTAGCACTCTCATGGAGTTCAATTTTTATTGGAATAATTACAGGGGTATCTATTTCTCTGATTTTTGCTCTTTTCCCATTGCTCGCCGTTCGCAAAATATCCCCACTTTTTACTCTGCGTTCTGTTGACATAAATCTTTCCAAGCTCCTTAACTGGATAACAAGATTCACTTTATTTGGGTTGATCGGTGTCTCTGTAGTTGGATATGCTTGGTTAATGCTTAATGATATTCTGGCAGCACTTTTCTTTACCCTTGGGCTCGTTTTCTGTCTTTTATTATTATCAGGAATTGCTTTTTTAATTATGAAAGGTGCACAGAATTTTAACCCTAAAGCTTTTGGTTATGAATTCAGACAGGGATTGGCAAATCTGTATCGGCCGAATAACCAAACCTCTACTTTGCTTCTCACTTTTGGACTGGGAGTAACATTAATAAGCTCTCTTTATCTGACTCAGGACATGCTTTTGGGCACCATTAACTTCGATGATGGTCAGGATCTACCAAACCTTGCACTTTATGATATTCAGTACGATCAGAATGAAGGCGTAAACAAGATCATTCTTGATAATGATATGGAACTGCTTCAAAATGTGCCCATTGTAACTATGCGTCTGCAATCCATTAATGATACTACCATTGCTGAGTTTATGGCTGATTCCAGTCGTAAACCAAGAAGCTGGGCATTGAATCGCGAATACAGATCTACATACAGAGATTCATTGGTTTCTACTGAGACCGTTGAATCCGGGGTTTTTGTAGGAACCGTTACCGACCCTGATGATCTTGTTCCTATTTCTGTCTCCACTGATCTAATGAATGATCTAAATGCTCAAGTCGGTGATACCATAGTTTGGGATGTTCAGGGAATTCCAATTTCCAGCTTTATCGCCGGAACAAGAACTGTTGATTGGCAAACACCTCAACCCAATTTCTTCGTGGTTTTCCCAACAGGAGTGTTGGAACCTGCACCACAATTTTTTGCAACAACTTTAAATACACCAAGTAGAGAAGCTTCTTTAGAATTACAGCAAAAAATTGTTCAAGCTTATCCAAATGTATCTGCTATTGATATAGGACAAGTACTTGAAACCGTTCGTAATTTCATTGATAAAATTACATTTGTGATACAGTTCATTGGCTTGTTCAGCATTATTACGGGTTTGATCGTTCTGGCCGGTTCGGCTGCTACGAGCAGATATCAAAGGATACGAGAAGCTGTTTTATTAAGAACATTGGGAGCCAAACAAAAACAGGTTATCAAGATACAAGTCATTGAATATGTATTCTTGGGAATCATGGCAGCTCTTACCGGTCTCACTCTTTCTGTAGGAGCCAGCGCACTGTTAGGATACTTCTATTTTGATATAGACTTTGTACCGAACTTTACCATTCTGGGAATTGAAACTTTGATTCTTATTGGTTTGGTTCTCACCATAGGATTATTGAATACCAGAGGAATTCACGCACGCCCACCTTTGGAAATTTTACGAGATCAGGCTGCTTAGCTTTTGATGATATCTTGAGAAGATGTTAATAAATGGAACTCATGGGTTTAGAATGAGTTCCATTGTGTAAATAATACTAACAAAACATTTGAAATGAAGACATTATCCAGATTAAGTATTTTTGCACTCATATTAACTTTGCCTTTTATAGGCTGTGACAGCATAAGCAAGACCGCTAAAGGAACTGCTATTGGTGCTGCAGCCGGAGCTCTTGCGGGCGCCGTTATTGGTAAAGCCGCAGGTAATACCACAAATGGAGCAATCATTGGTGCAGCAGTAGGTGGTGCATCAGGTGCGGCTATTGGAAACTATATGGACAGACAATCCAGAGAACTTGAAGAAGATCTTGAAGGAGCAAAAGTTGAAAGAATCGGAGAAGGAATAAAAATAACCTTTGATTCAGGAATACTTTTTGACGTTAACTCCTATCAGCTAAAAGATGCTTCCAGAGAAAACATCGCTGAATTATCAGAGATCCTTCAAAAGTATGAAGACACCAATATCATGTTTTCCGGATATACAGATAACACAGGTAGTGAAGAATACAACCAGAAGCTGTCGGAAGACAGAGCTAAGGCAGTAGCAGAATACGCGGCCTTTACAGGTGTGGATGCTGAAAGAATGACTATTATAGGTTACGGAGAATCGGACCCTGTAGCTGATAACAGTACGGCAGCCGGTCGTCAGCAAAACCGCCGAGTTGAGATTGGTATTTGGGCTAATGAAAAGCTCAAAGAAGCAGCTGAGAAAGGAGAAATTGAATAACTGATTTAATTATTCTTTATTCATCCCCGCACATTTTTATGTGTGGGGATTTTTTTTGCTTACTTTCTTCATAATTAATCAGATATCTATGAGTTTTAGAAAAAAATTATCACCGGTCAGGATAAAAAATAAGTTCTTCAGAAAAGAGATCGGTAGCGCTCCGGGTACGCTAACTCACATTGGGGAGAAAAAACTCGAGGATATAATCATTGAAATACATGATTACAGTAATACTCATCTGGATATAAAAAAGATTTCCTCCATAGAAGAATGTAAGCCCTATGTTAATACAACAAACCCAACCTGGGTGCAGGTTAAAGGCCTACATGATATTGATTATCTAAAACAGCTTTGGGATGAATTTGACTTCCACCCTCTTATTCAGGAAGATATCCTTAATACTACTCAACGCTCAAAAATTGAGGATTACGGAGAGCAAATTTTCATTGTATTAAAAATGCTCTACATGGAAGATGGAGTTCTTCATCAGGAACAAGTTAGTATTGTGTTTACTGAGAAATTCATCTTTTCATTTCAAGAATCTGAACGTAAAATATTTCTTCCCATAAAAGAACGCCTTGCAGTTGAAAATACACGAATGCGTAAAGGCGGTCCGGATTATATGTCTTACGCTTTGATGGATATCATTATTGATTACTACTTCGCTGTTCTCGAAGAACTAAATGAGAATATCGAAATAATTGAAGAGGAACTCTGGTCGGGTGAAGACAGCAATGCTTTATCTTCCATTCACAAAATAAGAAGACAGCTTCTTCAGTTCAGGAAAAGTATCTGGCCATTAAGAGACAGTATCAACTCACTTACTCGGGATGATTCTCCTCTTGTAAGAGACGAAACCAAATTGTTTCTCAGAGATGTTTCTGATCACACTTTACAGATTGTAGACAGTCTTGATAATAATCGTGAAATGGTTTCCAGTTTACATGATATGTATCAAACCAACATCAGTAATAAGATGAACGAGGTTATGAAAGTGCTTACCATAATTGCTACTATTTTTATTCCTCTTACTTTTATAGCCGGTATTTATGGAATGAATTTTGAGTACATGCCTGAACTGGGTTGGAAGTATAGTTATCCCGTCGCTTGGGGAGTAATGATCTTAGTTACATTTGGTATGGTTATCTATTTTAAGAGAAAAGACTGGATGTAAAGAGAACTGACTCTAGCTCATTTCACAAAAAAGAGACCGTAAGTCGTTCAAAACTAACGGTCTCAACTAACTACGGAGGTATTTGGGTAAATTCTTATCAATCTCTAAAACCTGAATTTAACTCCTGCCAAAATGTTCAACCTTTCTTTTTCCTTTGATACAGCTTGAACATTGTTTTCAAATTCATATACTATTGAACGATCACTTCTACTGGAATATTGTGCTGATAGATCCAGAAAAATATTCTCAGCAATAGGAAAAGTTAGTCCACCTGAATACACAACCTCCTCAAATTGATAGAGATCCTCTTTTCCTGGCAGCAATGCATAACCGGCGATAATTTTTGTATCTTTAGTGAATGAATATGCAGCACTTGCTTTAAAATTTATCACAGCATTATAAGTACTGCTGATCGATTGATTTGTAGCATCTTCATCTTCCTTTAAAATTGCTACATCACTTGGATCCAGATTTCCGGTATTAATGGTAAAATCAACTTTTGTAGAACTGTAATCTATATACTCCGCAGTAGCTGAAATAGTCAGGTTCCCTATATCCTGTAGAGTAGCTCCTACCTTGAATTCTGCAGGTCTGGTTACTGCATATTCAAATTCTCCAAAAAAAGTAGTTTCATCCCCATCAGTAAAAGTATCATCATCAAATTCAGTTCTGATGTTCGAATAAAAACTTTCCGTTACAAAAAACTTAGACGGAGATACTATACTAGCTCCTAAATTTAAGAAAGGAAGGGGTTTATATATCATTCCGCCGCGAGCAGTAAAACCAAAAAATTCAGTATCAATTTCATCAGTTAATGTAATGGAAAATATATCTGTTGCAGGATCAGAACCGCTGGGTGGTATTACATCGTCGTTGTAAAAATTGTTTTCGTCAACCTCCTGAAAGCTTCTGTCATAGTTAATTGATCCATTTATTATACCTAGCGAAATTCCTGCAAAAAGGTTCTTCTGAAACTCTGTGGAAGCAAATACGGAAAATTCTCCAATATCTCTTCTGTTTTTAATTTCAGCAAATTGATCTATTCCTAAGAATCCTGCAGGCCGATCATCCACTCTAAAAATGGATTCTATTTCATTGCTCGTGTCATTTCTATAATCAACTGCAAAAGCTTCAAAAGCTATCCCATTGTAGTCGCTGCCTGATTGCTTAAAAAGATCCGTAATAGAATTGTCTTGATTTGTCGCATCTATGAATGTGTCGTCAACATCTTTTGAGATCACATTGTAACCTCCACCAAGTACAAAGCTGCCTCGATCCGTAGGAACTTTGTAAACCAATCCCAAATTACCGAAGGTAGTATTTGAGAATTCTGTATCATTTAAAGACCCGATATACCCATTAGATTGAGTATTATTTTGATTTAACCAGCCTAAGCTATAAAAGCTACCATCAGCCAGAGCCATTGCAGCCGGGTTATCTATAAAGCTACCATAACCATTGAAAGAAGAAACCGAAGTTGATACCGATGATAAGGCATCTCCATTTGCATTAAGTGTACTCATTTGTAACGCTAAGCTTTTATAGCTAATGGGCGACTCTCCATCTTGTGCAGCTACTGAAACGGATAGAAAAATTCCACTGAGTAAGAGTATTAATCTCTTCATGAATAGTAGATTATAAAAGATTTAGGTTAAGTTTTTAGTTCCCTCTTTTCTTCTTGGAACTACTTTTTGATCGTTTACTTGATGATGAAGATCTCGATTTACTTGAACTCCCTGAAGACCTTTTTACGCTCGATGAACTTTTGCGTGAAGTGCTTGAAGATTTAACTCTTGAAGAAGAACTTGATCTGGAAACATTCCCACTTCTTTTGGACGTTGAGCTTGATCTTTTCACTCCAGAAGAACTTCGTTTAGTAGAACCCGAAGATCTTTTAACATTAGAAGAACTGCTTCTTTTTGATCCGGAACTTCTTTTCACGTTACCGGAAGATCGTTTACTGGAGTTACTTGATCCTACATTTCCAGAACTTCCTCTCTTACTCGAAGACCCACTAGAACGAACTCTTGAGTTATTATTAGATCTACTTCTCTGATTAACATTTGTAGAACTGTTATTCCTGATTCTGGATGAACTTCTGGTACGACTTACATTTCCTGAATTTCTCTTTGTCAGAGATGAACTGGAATTCCTGTTTGTAGAACGGACTCTGGAATTTCTATTGTCATACTTTTGTGTTAAGCCATTACTTCTTGCACCATAAGAATAATTCCGGCTATTTCTTCTGCTGTTATTGTAATAATAGTTGTTGGTATAACCGTAGTAATAATGATTACTGTAGTAACCTCCATAACCATAATTGTTATGCACCCAACCATAATACGGATCAAACCTTGCTCCGTACCCAAATTGCAAATAGAAATCATTCCAACCTCCGTAACCATAAAAATGTGAACTATATCGGTAAGGAACATCGTAATACCAAGCATGTGATACATATGATCTAAATGGAGGGTACCAATTATATCCTAAATGTGCATAGTATCTGCCTCTGAACCAGAAATCATCATTATAGCCATCATCATATCCTTCTCGATACCCATCTTCGAATCCATCATCATAACCGTTCCAATACACACCTTCAAAGTTGTTGTCTTTATACCATTGCTCAACTTCGTAATCTTTATAGTATAGTCCGGTTTCTTCGGCTGTTGCATAATCATCATCCTCAATTTCTGAAGAATAACTATAAGGTTTAGCTGTTTGTTCTTCATCATCCCAGTAATAGCCTGCCTCAGAAAGTTCATCATCATTCCAAGAATAATATTTAGAATTTCTGTTCGAATCAGAAGAATACCTATCAATGCTACTAAACTGAGTATAGCATCCTGATATGAATATTGAAATAGTTACTAAGAGGGAGAGTGACAAAATATTTGAGCGTTTCATAATCATCCTTGTTGGAATGTTCAGATTTCAATATGAAAATGCAGATAACAATCAGCACATTAAATCACATGATAATGTTAGCTGGTTTATATTTCTCCGCGTAACGACTTTGCTATAACTTCAGCTTTTGAGTTAACATGTAGTTTCTTATAAATGTTTCTGATATGAGCCCTTACAGTATCTATAGAAATATCAAATCTATCTGCAATCAGTTTATAACTTAATCCATCAACTAACCCATTTACAATATCTTGCTCTCTGTCTGTTAACATGCTATCAGGATTTTTTTGTGGAGCCTGATCATTGAAATGTGTAATTACCTTTCTGGCAATCTGTGGAGACATCGGTGCACCTCCTTTCAGCAAGTTATCAATTGATTCTTTGATTTCAGGCAATGACGTATGCTTCAGTAAATACCCTGAAGCTCCTGCTTTTAAAGAATCAAATATTTTATGAGAGTCGTGATACACTGTTAGCATAATAATATCAATATCAGGATATTTTGACTTGATGATCTCCATCCCTTTGATACCTGTCATTCCGGGTAGCTGAATATCCATTAGTAAAACATCTGGTGCTTGATGTTTTTCCAAATATTCCAGCATTTCCTCTACGCTATCTTTCGCAACCGGACAGCTCATATCTTCCTGCATGTCTAAGTAACGTTGAATTAAATCTCTGATCTTAATATTGTCTTCTACAATTCCGACGATAGCCATAATTATACTTTTAGTTAGTATTTAGTTTTCCTGACACTAGAACAGTAAAGCCATTTTCAGTTGAAACATCAATATCCGAGCCAATTCTTTTTGCTCGCATGTCCATGTTACGTAAGCCATGTCCTGTTTTTTTTGCTCCATTGCTTGAAGTACCATTATCGTGAATTTTAAAACGGAATTCTCCATTCACATCCTTCATTGAAATATCGACTTTATCACCGTTCGAGTACTTTGATATATTATTAACTGCCTCTTTAAATATGAGATATAGATTCTCTTTTACAGGCACTTCAAGTTTATTCTCCATTTTAAGATCATCAAAGTTGTAATTAACCTGAAAGTTCTTGGGTTCCAGCACATTTAATATATAATCTTGCATTCGATCGGTTAGATCTCCGACTGTATCATTTCGTGCATCTATTGACCATACGATATCGTCGAGGCTTGTTACGATTTTTCTACACTGTTTTCCAATTTGTTCCAGTGATTGTTTGAACTCGGGGTCAATTTTACTTGCTTGTAAAAAATCAGATTGAAGGGCTACTTCTGTCAAACTAGCTCCTACATCGTCGTGAAGATCACTGGCAATTCTTACTCTGATTCTTTCAATATCTACAAGCTTTCTTGCTTTATAATAGTTATAGAATAGCCATATAATTCCTACTATAATCAATACAACAAGTGTAATAAACCACCATTGCATCCAAAAAGGTGCTTTCACAGAAAAGCTTATTTCTGATTTTTCGTTACTCCATGTACCATTTGTATTACGAGCATGAATTAAAAATGTATATTCTCCATTAGGCAAAGAAGGATATTTTACTTCTCTGCTCATTGTTCGCTGCCAAACAGGATCAACACCCTCCATTTTATATTCATAGACCACTTGATTTGGAGCTGTAAAATTAATGCCGGAATATTCTATTTCAACAAAATTTTGGTCAAAATCTAAATTGAAATGTTTTACACCTCTGTGTACCCTTCCTGATGTTATAACCTGATCAATTTTCACTTTTGGGGGAAGAGGATTTCCTTTATAGTTCTCCGGAAAAAAGTGACTAACCCCCTCTACTGTTCCAAACCAAAGATGTCCGTTACTATCCTCATACACAGCACCAACATTCATCTCATCTGAAACTAAGCCCTGTTCAACCGTGATTAATTGAAAAGATTGCTCTCGATCACCGGGGTTGTCACTGAAATATTTTTTTGAATCAAATTTGACTACCCCATTATTAGTACCTATCCAAAATGAACTATCTTTGCTTTGTTGGATAAAGTAGCACACTCTGTTAGGCAGTCCGTCTTCTGTGGTAATACTTTGGAACTTAAGCCCATCAAACCATGCAATTCCACCAAATGTAGAAGCCCATATTCTTCCGATGTCATCTTTAATTACCATCATGACGGCATTATTTGGCAATCCTTCTTGAATGGTAAAGTTTTCAACTTCTCCTTTAAAGTATCGGCTTACTCCTCCGTAAGTTGCGATCCACATGCTTCCATCATCTCCTTCAACTGTACCCAAAATCGTATTATCAGCCAAGCCGTCATCTCTGGAGAGCGAGTTAAATTCATTACCATCATACCTAACTATTCCGTCCTCGTAAGTACTGATCCATATTATACCTTTAGAGTCTTCGTAAACATGGCGTACTTTTCTGTAGGGAAATTCATCTTCACTTAACACTGTAAGTTTACCATCTTTCATGTATGCCAAGCCATTACGCATACCAATCCAAATTCTACCATTGGAATCCTTATCTAATGAAAATACTTTGTCATCTAACAAGCCTTCTGTTAGGCTCATCGTTGTAAATTTCCCCTCTTTTAGTCGACTTAAACCGCCTCCGTAAGTTGACAGCCATATTTCCCCATCTTCTCCTTCAGTTATTGATGTGACAACGTCGTTTGCAAGACCATCAACTGTGGTATGGTTTTCAAAGTAATCCCCAAGAAATAAGTTAGCACCGCCTCCAAAAGTCCCAAACCATAAATTACCTTCTCTATCTAAAATTGAAGAATAGATAATGTTGTTGGAGAGCCCGTTCTCAATTGTAAAATTTTTAAATTTTCCATCCTGAAAAACACTTACCCCACCTTCAGTTCCTAACCAAAGTCTTTGATAGTTATCGAAAACCAATGTTTGAACTCTAACATTATTTAAACCTTGATCATCATCATAAACAATGAATTTATCATTTTTATAATGAACCAAACCTTCTCTGGTTGCTATCCAAAGTTCATTATTTTCATCAAAAACTATGTCCCGGATACGGTTTTCAGGAAGACCGTCAGAAGTAGTGAACGTCCTTATATTTCCATTACTTAAAACTGAAAGACCTCCCCTCGTTGCAAACCAAATGGATCCATCTTCTGATTCCTTTATTTTTCTTATTCTGTTATTCAAAAATCCCTGAGAAGTTGAGTACTGAATAAGCTGTTCATCTTGCTCAAAAAGCCAGGCACCGGCTCCGTCAGTACCGAACCATATTTCTTCATTGGAATCCTCGAAAATACTGATGACTCTTTGGTTATCAAGTGCTGATAATCTTGCTAATGTATACAGGCTATCATCTTGCCAGTAATTCACTCCAAATTCAGTGCCTATCCATATCCTGCCTTTACTATCTTCAAATAGTGAGTGTATTTTGCTGCTTTTTAGACCTTGATCTTCAAAGAAATTTTGGATCGTGATTCCATCAAAGCGGTTTAATCCATACCCTGTTGCCATCCAAAGAAACCCCTCACTATCCTGAATCATATCATTTACTACCGATTCACTTAAACCGTCTTCAATAGAATAGGTTCTGAACGGATATAGCTGTCCGAAAGCCGAAATGGTACAAAATGTTAAGATTAATATGAGGGAAAGTGTATTTTTCATGTATGAAATGTAACGTAAATCAAAGCAGAATAGTAACTGCGAATTTTATTTCTTTATTTCAGTAATGAGTAAAAAACAAAAAAAAGCTGATTCGAACCTAACGGTTACTACTCACAAAGGAGTTTCAAAAAGTATACTTTCTTTATTGAAAAATACAGTACTTGGTACTCCGGGAAAGCTAAGGTACAAGCACACTGAAACAGAAAATACTGTAAAAAAACTATCCGGATTACGCTTCATTCAAATTAAAAAAAGAACCCGGGTGTTAGGTACAGCAGGGTTTATTGAAAGAAACATCTCTTTTGATTCAGCTTCCTTAAGAGCTACTTATGTACGCTATCTTTCTGTTTTTAATCCTTTCAAGAACCAAAAAAAATCTAAACAGAAGAAAGTTGTTAAAAAAACACAAAGCGCATTAAGAAATGATATTGAAAATATTTTTAAGGAGGAACTTGAACGACCATTTAAAACTTCTGACCAAAAAGGACTTTTTTATGCATATGTCGAGTCTGATAATTCACACTCCAGGGATCTGTGCAGCTCATTCGGATTCAAAATAATAAGAGAGATCAATACTTTTCTATTCAGTCGTTTTTTCCCAAAAAAGCAGAAAGATGTTATAAGAATAAATAACAATGGATACGAGATGTTCAGAGAATCTTTATGTCAATTTTATAAAGAACACAATTTTGTATTCACTGATTCTTTAGAAGATTTTGGAACCTGCTTTGTATTAAATCATGGTGGAAAGAAGGCCGCAGGGATCAGAGCTATTCAGGTACATTGGAAAATTGTTGAAATGCCGGGATTTAAAGGATTTCTGATGCTGAAGGTGCTTCCTAGAATTCCATTCTTCAACAGGCTTTTCCAACCTGACAAACTTAAATTTTTGGCTTTTGATAACCTTTGGTTTCAAGAAAAGCATTCTGATAAAGTACAAAAACTGATGGAGCATGCTTGTTCTGAATTAGGTTATTATATGGGAATGATCTGGCAAGATACAGGTTCCATCACAACTAAGTCGTTATTAACAAAAAACAAGCTTGGCCTGTTACATAAACTAAACGGTGCCGTTAAAGCTGACCTGATGGCTCGGTACATCAATATGAATCCGGAAGATCTCTCGACGTTAAAAAATAAACCTGCTTTTGTTTCTGCAGTAGATATGATTTAAAAGGATATTTTGTTTCATAAAAAAGCCCCACTCAAAATTAATTGGTGAGGCTTAAATTTCTTTTTAGGATCAATTATCCTAAATAAGCTCTAAGAGCAGCGCTTCTGTTATGGTGACGAAGTTTTCTAAGTGCTTTTTCTTTGATCTGACGAACACGCTCACGAGTTAGATCGAAACGTTCTCCAATCTCTTCAAGTGTTAATGAATGCTCGCGACCAATTCCAAAGTACAATCTGATAACTTCAGCTTCTCTTTTTGTAAGCTTAGACAGTGCTCTTTCAATCTCTACTTTCAGAGATTCGCCCATCAACTCGAAATCCGGGTTAGGAATCTCTTCATTTTCAAGAACATCAAGAAGTCTGTTATCTTCTCCTTGTGCAAAAGGTGCATCCATAGATAAATGACGACCTGAGATCTTCAATGTATCAGCTACTTCACCAACGGTCATTTCAAGGCTTTCAGCAAGCTCATGAGCAGAAGGAATACGTTCGTATTCTTGCTCAAGCTTTGAAAGCTCTTTACCAATTTTGTTTAATGCACCTACACGGTTTAATGGTAGACGTACAATTCTTGATTGTTCGGCAAGAGCCTGAAGAATAGACTGACGAATCCACCATACTGCATAAGAAATAAACTTAAACCCACGTGTTTCATCAAAACGCTTAGCAGCTTTAATAAGACCTAAGTTTCCTTCGTTTATCAAATCACCTAAAGATAAACCCTGATTCTGATATTGTTTTGCAACAGAAACCACAAAACGAAGGTTAGCTTTTGTTAAATCTTCGAGTGCACGCTGGCTTCCTTTTTGAATTTCTTTTGCCAGACGTACTTCATCATCTGGAGTAATAAGTTTCTCTTTTCCAATCTCATGAAGATAACGATCTAAGGATTCTGACTCACGAGTTGAGATTCCGGAACTTTTTGCCACGGTAAATATATTTTGTGAAAATTAGTACTAAAGCTACAAAGGGCGAGACGTAATAAATTAAGCTGAATGGTTGCAACCTTTTTTCTAAGCTTCAAATGTCAACGCTCCTGATGAAAGCAATACCCAATATACGAATTTTTAAGTTCTTTAGTACTTAAAATTTAAGATCCATGAGTATTCTGATTACTAAAAACATTAGAATTTTTATACCGCTATTTCTTTTCTCGCTAAAACTCTTTTATTAAATAAATGAATAAATATCAGCCTAAAGATTATGAGGAATTCCTGTAGTGTATCTAAAATAGCTTTAACATTAATCATTTGTGGATTTTTGATGATTTCCTTGAGTAGTACAATTCAAGCTCAGGAAGTACTGGAATATCCAACTCAGGGAATTAAAGTAACAGTGCCTTATGGTTTTGGATATGAGGAAAATGAAGATGGTTTAATACTCTATTCCAATCAATATCCGGATACTTATTTTATTCTTGCTCAACACGAATACAATCATATTGACGAATTAAAAACAATAGCAGATGAACCTTACGAAGAAAAAAGTATAGGCTTAAAATTAACTAAAAGTGGAGATATTGAGCTTGTTGATGATAATGCCATTGCTGCATACTTCACCGGCAATGTTGGAAATAATAAAGCTACTGCTTTTATACTTGCAAGGCTGAATCCTTTTGGTGAAGGCATTTCTATAATAGGTCTCACCATCAACCAAAACTTAGATAAAGAAATTCTTCGTACTAATGTAATTGAACTAAATAAAGGTGTTGTGTTAGAAGAAATCACCATGAGTGCAGAAATCATTGAGTGGATTGAAAAATTAAATAATACCCGTCTGGAATATCGAACCAGCTACTCTTCAAATAGTTACACCAGTGGTAGTGTAAGTGGTTATTCAAGTTCATCGGAGGCTATTGAGCTTTGTAGTGATGGATACTTTAATTATTCCGGATCTTCAAATACCAGTATGAGTTCAGGAGGTTTAGGAGTACTTGGAAACAGTAACTCATCCAAAAAGGGAAACGGGGAATGGAGTATTGAAGAGAACGATTCTAAGGAACCTGTGCTTTTACTTAAATACTATAATGGTTCGGTAGAAGAATATTCAATGTATTATAATAAAGGATATTTATACCTGAACGATTATAAATATACTATTGGAAGAGGTCAAGAATACGGGCCTTCCTGTGATTAGCTAAAAATTAAATTTTAGTCGTGCGGTAACTCCTCTTTCACCAAACTCATTCAGGTAACTTACGCTTGCTTCCGGCAATCTAGATGATGCCTCTCTGGCTTGAGTAAAAGCATTTATCCCACTAAAAATACGATTGGCGACCATCAAAGTAAGTAATGTTGGTAATTGATTTTCAGAATTGGCAATTCTATCACGTGTATTCTGAAACTCAAACCGATCATTATCAGATTCCCAGTTCCATCTGTTTTCAGGGGTATTTGGGAGGATATTCTGCCATCTTCGGGTTCTTAACTGATAGTCATTGTATTCCTCAAGATTATCATAATTTGCGATTGCTAACTCAAACCCTCGATCTTTACCGGATAAAGAAACGCCAGCTTTGGATGTGGCTAAAGTATTAAGATTATTTTCCAGTCGATTTGCCCGAGCACTTAATCCAAAATATCCTGCAAGCAAAGCAATTTCAGAACCCAGATGTATCTTTCCCCGAGTCCAGTTTTCATTATCAACATAATGATGACCTAACCCCGGAACTATAAAAGAAAGTAATAAAGCCTTTCGGGGACTTGGTAGATCCTTAAAATTGTCAGATTGTTCTTCTTGGATAAAATCGATCTCCTGAGCGTTACTATTTTCAATAAACAGTACCATACAAGGAATGATCAATATCCATTTTAGATATTTTTTAAATCTGAATTTATTCTGGTTGATCAAAATCGGTTATTGAATGTTGGATGTTGGAAATTCGGTACTGAATATTCTATTTCTTTCTTTCTCTTCCCCAATGTCGGAAAATAGAAACGCTAAATCCAATCATAAGTAAAAAAGTACCCAGCCACACAACGGAAATAAAGGGCTTTTGTTCTGCTACAACTAAGATCCATTCACTTTCATATTCTTCATCTAGCCCTTCAATACTTAGATCAATTTCACCACTTTCGGGATATACTTTTGAAAAGCTGAATGTGAGATCATGTCCCGGTAACTCAACAGGTGGTGAAAACACAAATGTCTTGCCTTCTTCATCATTGTACAGTGCAAATAATGGCTCGATCAAATACTGCTGATTACTGGCCATGTGAGTAATTTGAATTTGAGCTCTTACTCCTATATTTGTATTCGGAGGCAACTTTGTAGTGTCTTCCATTGCGTATTCTAAAAATGACATTTCGAATCCACCAACAGTAATAGTCTCTCCTTTTTCGAATTGGATGGTCTGTGTTTCAGGAACCTCACCTTCTTCTTTTGTAACCGGATCAACATTAGCTCGTCGAGCTATCATATCATTTCTCTGTTTGATAAATGAACTACCCGCTACATAAAGATAAATATCACTCAATAAACCGGATCGAACATCAGGATCAACAGACCACTGAACGTTTTCCTGAGTAGAAGTTGCCAGCATAGGATATACTTCCGGATTCATATAGAATGGTTCCCCGCTTCCCAAAGGCAAAGGCTCGAAAAGAAGTTTATAAGTTTGTTGGCCTGGCCGATTCTGATCCTGCAAGTCAAACCCTGTATAGGTAACTATATACTTATCATTTACAATTTTCGGCTCTTCAAGTTTTAACTCCAGAAAAAGAACGGGTTCAGTAACCGTGAAACCCATTTCATCTTTGATCACGCCTTGCTCAACCTGTTTATTGTAGTTGCTGATCCTTTCATCCAACATAGGCTTGTTATAAACAGATGAAGCTAGAATTCCAATCAACAAAACCCCGAAACCTACGTGTGTTACTGAGCCTCCGATCAACTTTGGTTTCTTTGCACACAGCTGAACAATTACGAAAGTATTTCCAACTACCGCGAAGAAAGCTGTAAACATATAAAATATGTAGTACAAGTCTCTGACATCACCAAAAAATACAGCCGCAATCGTTAAAACAGAAGTAATTAAAAGCGGATTTATAAGAGCTGATGATAAGGTCTCAATAGAATATTTTTTCCAAAACAGATACTGCCCGATCACAGTAAACACTGCCATCAACATAGCGATAGGCATGCTCCATTGATTGTAAAAACTGATTTCCGGAGGAGTTGGATTTTCATTGAATAACAATCCTATAATTGGAGAACTGGTTCCCAAAATGATGACCAGTCCAAGTATAAACAGCAGGATTGCTCCCGTAAACGTCATGAACTCACGCGATAAGATCTGAGACTCTTTTTCCTGAGATGGAAGTTCTTTATATCTCCACAGAAACATTCCCAAGCCGAGTCCTGTTATCACTAACATGAAGATCAGAAGTTGATTATACAATCCAAGATCCACAAAGCTGTGAACTGAAGAATCTGCCAAAATTCCGGATCTTGTTAAGAACGTTTCATATACAATGGCTACATATGCCAGCAATGCAAAGATGATGGACGACTTTTGTGCCACCGAACTTTTTCGCTGAATGATCATAGTGTGAATGCCGGCTGTACCAATCAACCATGGAACGAGTGAAGCATTTTCAACCGGATCCCAAGCCCAAAATCCACCAAAAGAAAGAGTTACATATGCCCAATACCCTCCAAGAAAAATAGCTGTAAGCAGAGCTACATTTGAACTTAATGTCCATGGTAATGCAGGACCAACCCATTCATTGTACTTTCTTTTCCACAGTGCAGCCATAGCAAAACAGTATGGGATGGTCATCATAGAAAAACCAACAAACAAAAGAGGAGGATGGATCATCATCCATGGGCTTTTGAGCAGATCATTCAACCCGCTCCCATCCGGTGGAGCAAAATCGGGGTTATTCTGTACTACGGGAATGTCCGGAAAGTTCTCTGCAAATGTTCTGAATGGAGAGGCTCCTATCGTCAGGTCTCCAAATTGCCATCCAACGATCATAGATATCAGGAATAGCTGGGTAAGTGTCAGAAAAAACATCACAGGAGCGCGATAAGGAGGACGTGTCCATCGAATCAATCCCAATCCAAACAACCAGGAAAAGAAGATCCACAACATAAAACTACCTTCCTGTCCGCCATAAAAAGCTGACCAGATGTATTTCGCAGAAAGATCTAAACTTGTGTAGTTATAAACGTAATAATATTTGAACTGATGGGTAAAGAGAAGATATACCAGCAAGGCTGATGCGGCAATCATAAACAAGCCTTGAAAGCCAAAGAACCAGTTCCCGATCTTCAGCCTTTGCTCATTTTCATCAGAAGCACTTTTAAAATAGTAGAAAAGAGAACCTAATCCAGAAACAAACGCCAGAGTAATTAAAAGTTTACCAACAATTCCGATCATAATCAGCTTTGTGATGCTTTTTCAAATTCAGGAGCATCGTTGTACTTAGAAGGACATTTCATCAACATTTCGTTGGCATAGAATGTGTCTCCTCTCATTTCTCCAATAACAACTAATCGGTCGGCCTGCTCAAAATTGTTAGGCTTAGGTTTTGAATAAACCACTCTTTTACTTGCGCCGTCTTCATCCTTCATATAAAAAGAGAAGATCTTGGTTTCCATTGAAAAACCATAATCCTTTGATTCATCAAGTACTCCGGCAACATGAGCGGTCTTCATTTCTGATGCTTTTTCGAAGTTTGTGTATGTGCTAATGCTCTCTCCAAAGTTATACATCAACAGAGAGGTAAAACCGATTATGGCAATGATTCCAAAAATTAACTTAGGCTTCATGTTCTTCAGGGGTGTTTATTGTTGATTCGAGCTTGCTCACATTTCTATCCACTTTGATCAGAAAGAACAGTAGCACCAACCAAATGATCAGTGTAACTCCGAGTACTACAAAAATGAGATCGTTTGAATACATAAATTGAATGAATGCGTTTGATTGATCCAGTTGTTCAGCTCCGCTCCACTTGTTTCCATATGTAGAAGTCAGAGTATCAACGGTAGCTTGAGGTGCATCTTGTATGCGAATATTCATTTCTTAAAACTACGAATTTTCTGTGTGATATTGTACCGTTTTATATCGATGAACTACATCGTATATCCAAAACGCCAATGCAATAAATCCTATAAATGCCGGATATAAAACAAACCGTAATTCAGGAGCTGTAATTTCACTAAAGGCCGGATTTCCATCCGCTCCGGGATGCAGGCTTTCCAGTTGACGCGGAACCACATACAGTAAAAAAGGAATCGTTGTAACTGCAAAAATATTATACACTGCTGAAAGTTTAGCTCGCTTTTGTTCATCATCGAATGCAGAACGAAGTACAAAGTACGCGTAATAGATCATCACTGCCAAGGCAGCAAGGTTCATTTTTGGTTCTGCGAATGTCCACCAAGTTCCCCAAGTAAAACGAGCCCATAATGAACCGGTGAGCAGACCACAGATTCCGAAGACCACTCCTACTTTAGCTGCAGACTCCGCTTTAATATCAAAACTAATATTCGGGGTATTCAGATATCGGATACTGTAGTAAAAACTAATTGCAAACATCGAAAACATTGCCATCCACATAGGAACATGGAAAAACAAATTCCGGGCAGTTTGTTCAAGAATGGGAATTTTAGGTATACTGATGAGGATTCCAGCAGCGATCACTCCGGTCATTCCCAGTGCAACAATATATTTCCAGATCTTCAAGGTGAGTGCTCTTTTCTGATTTAATTTTTTGAAGCCCAAATATACGAAGATGAGAACTTTGATGAGGATTTTTTACTAATGTTTTCGAATGAATAAAGAAAAAGCTATTAGAAGTTAGCTGATAGCTATTAGCTCTTTTCTTTATTCTTCTATTCGATGTTCTTCAATTCCCATTAGCAGGGCTGAAGCCCATGCTAGCTTATGATCTGAATTAGCCAAAAATTATCATCATAAAAGACAATCGATATTCATCATTCCTTGTTCATTATTCAATATTCATCTGTTCTTCTTCTCGATGTTTTAACCCGGACGTAAACGTCCTGCTGGTTTAATTTCTCCTATTTCAATTATTGTTTTAAACAAGCAAATCCTTCAGGTTCTGCGGGATGTGGATAATGAATATCCTAAGATTCGAAATACATTATTTTAAATCCGAACATATTCGTCGGGCGTGAACGCCCTTCTAGCTTAAATCCAAGCAAAGGAAATGAATTTTTAAATAATTATTCATCATTCCTTGTTCATTATTCAATATTCACCTGTTCTTCTTCTCGATGTTTTAACCCGGACGTAAACGTCCTGCTGGTTTAATTTCTTCTATTTCAATTATTGTTTTAAACAAGCAGATCCTTCAGGTTCTGCGGGATGTGATTGATCCAAATATTTTTAGATTGGATGTACGTTAACTTAAAACCGGACACATTCCCGGGCGTGAACGCCCTTCTAGCTTAAATTCAAACAAAGGAAATGAATTTTTAAATAATTATTCATCGTTCCTTGTTCATTATTCAATATTCACCTGTTCTTCTTCTCGATGTTCTTCAAATCCTTTGTTATTTTGATAATCAAAAATATATCTGATCAAACTGATGTCCAATCCTGAAAAATCCATCATCCTCACCCCTTCCCGTAAAAATTATTTTTGGGCGTATCTGATCGGAGTGTTATTAATTCCTCTTTTGATAGGAATTGTTGTGATCTGGTTTGTCAACAGGAAAAGAAATAGCATTCAATATCGAATCACGGATACTTCTATTTCAAAAGTTGTGGAAGAAGACAAAACTGAATTAGAGTTGGTCAACATTCTCGAAACTTCTGTTTCCCAAACCGGTCTTCAAAGGCTTCTGGGAATAGGTGATATCAAGCTTAAGGCGAATGTAAGCGAACTGATCCTAGAAGGAATAGAAAAACCTGAAAGCTTTCTTGAAAACATTGATACAGCCATTGCTTATCAAAAAGAACAGCTTAAGGCATCTGAAAAGATAAAACCTCGCAAACCCACTCATGATCCGGGTACACTTGAAAAGCTCGATTACCTGACCGGACTTTGGCAGCAGGGATTGATCAGTGATGAAGACTATGATCAGGAACGAAAGAAGTTTTCTTAGTTCTTTTAAATCCCTTTTACAAAAAGAAACCGTTTCTTATCTCCGTACAATAATCACGGAGCATAATGAATAAACTAACATCTTTCTCTTTTCTTTTACTACTGATCAGCTTTTCTTTGAACAGCTTGTCTTCTGCACAAAATCAAAAAGCTAACTTTGAGCTGGCAGAGCGCTTTACTACCCAGAAAATGCAAAAAATGGTGGGGAGTACTTCAGTATTTCCACGCTGGATCGAAGACACCAATAATTTTTGGTACACTTACGAAAATTCCGAAGGAAAAAACTGGTATTTCGTTAATGGTGAACGAGGAAATAAGCGACTACTTTTCGACCAGGAAGAAATGGCTGCTCAACTATCTGAGAGTTTCAGCAGAACTTTTAACGCCAAGGATCTGGACCTGAAAGGCTTTGATTATGACACCGATCGTGAGCTGTTCACTTTCCATGTAGACAGTATCGAATTCACTTATAATTTAAACGGTAATCGTTTGGTCCGTGGGGATTCGCTGGAAAAAGATGAGCGTGAAAATTGGAAATCATATTCACCTGATAGTTCCTATGTGGTTTTTGCAAAACACCATAATCTGTTCATTATGGGTAAAGACGATCATGACAGTACAGCAACTCAGATCACCGAAGACGGTGAGCGTTGGTTCAGCTATCAATATAGTGATGGTGACACATCCAAAACCGAAAAGCACAGAGCGCGAGTAAATTGGTTCGAAGATTCTAAAAAATTCTGGGTTAAACGTCAGGATAAACGCAAAGTAGATGATCTATGGGTGATCAATTCGTTAAAAAAACGCCCTGAACTGGAAACCTATAAATACTCAATGCCGGGCGAAGAAGATATTTATGTGGATGAGATCAAAGTGTTTGATCCTGCTACTACCGAGCACATAACTTTAGATACAGACAAATGGGAAGATCAATCTTTGGGTGGAGCATACTTCAATCAAGGTGGTATATTTGAAACTGACAAATCTGATTTTCTATACATCCTTCGTCGTGACAGAACCTGGAGTAAAATAGATGTATTAAAAGCGAATACATCAACAGGAGAAGTTGAGGTTCTATTTTCAGAAGAAAGTAAACCGTATTTCAATACGCGATTTGCTCGTTTGGCTATCATCAATGAAGGTGAAGAATATATCTGGTGGAGTGAACGCACCGGCTGGGGACAACTCTACAGATACGACAGCAATGGAAATCTGAAAAACAAGATCACTTCAGGTGCATGGGTTGTTGGTAATGTTGTTAAAATTGATACTACTGCTTCCAGAATTTTCTTTGAAGGATACGGGCGTGAAGAAGGACAAAATCCATACTACTCAAATCTCTATAGTGTAAAGTTTGACGGCTCCGGATTTTCTCATCTCACTCCTGAAGATGCTACCCATTCTATTAATGCTTCTAATGCTTCGGATGAAGGGAATTACTTTGTAGATAATTATTCCAGAGTTGATCTCCCTACAAAATCCGTATTAAGAGATGGTTCCGGTAAAGTAATTGCAACTCTTGAAGAAGCTGATATTTCTCAGATGGTGGAACAAGGCTGGAAAGCTCCGGAGTCATTCAAAGTAAAAGCCGCAGACGGAGCCACAGATATTTATGGCGTAATGTGGAAGCCTTTCGACTTCGATTCTACAAAAAAATATCCGGTTATTTCTTATGTGTATCCGGGACCTCAAACTGAACCATTCCCGGCTAACTTTACGATCGGAGGATCCAGGGCACGAACCACAACATTAGCTCAGGTTGGATTTATCGTTGTTGCAATGGGAAATCGTGGCGGAAGTCCGATTCGTTCTAAATATTATCACAATTACGGTTATGGTGACATGCGTGATTATCCGTTAGCTGATAATAAATACGGCATCGAGCAATTGGCGGGCAAACATTCTTTTATTGACGCGAGCAAAGTTGGAACCTACGGTCATTCCGGTGGTGGATTCATGAGTACAGCTCTTCTACTTACTTATCCAGACTTTTATGATGTAGCGGTTTCTTCAGCAGGAAATCACGATAACAACATTTATAATATCTGGTGGGGCGAGGTTCATAACGGTGTAAAAGAGAAGAAGAAAACCGTTACCAAAATGAATGATGACAGCACCAAAACCAAAGAAGAAGTCATTACTTTTGAAGCTCCTGTTGAAACCAACATCGAACTAGCTAAGAACCTTAAAGGAAAGTTATTACTTGTTCATGGTGATATGGATAACAATGTTCATCCTGCCAATACAACCAGATTAGTAAATGCGCTCATCAAAGAAGGAAAGCGTTTTGATATGATGATGTTACCGGGACGCAGACATGGTTTCGGGCCTATGCAACCATATTTTGATCGCATGACTTGGTATTATTTTGCGGAGCACTTGTTAGGAGATTACCGAACGAATGTGGAGTTTAATTTACCTCAGGATGAGGACTGATTTAAAATAAAACCAATCAATAGGGACGTATGGCGATACGTCCCTACTTTTTGTGTTTTGTGTTATAAATTTCTTCCAGTTCTTCAAAAGGGATTTCCAGTAATTCCATGTCTTTGAAAACACCCGGAAGCTTAATATCAATAAACTGTTTTCGTTTTATTGCCTTCACGGTTTTAAGTGCATTCTCTGATACGAAATAACCTACTCCTCTCTTGTTATAAAGTATATCACTTTCCTGAAGCTCATGGAATGCTCTCATAGCCGTATTTGGGTTTACTTCCATCAGAACAGCGACTTCCCTCACTGAAGGAACTCGTTCTTCTTCTTTCCATTTCTCCATAAGAATATTGGAATAAAAGTGTTCCACGATTTGCTTATAAATGGGTTTATTTTCTGAAAATTCCATCAGGCTATTTGTCTGTTTTTAAGACGACGATATGCCTTCCAAATAAAAAATCCTGATACAACAAAAGTAACCATCAAGTTTTTGACGATTGCACTTGTGCTATCTGAATTCTCAACGCTAAATATTTTTAAAGCTGACCATACTTCAGAACTTAAACCAGCGTAATCCAATACAAAAATGATAAGACTGAACACTATCATAAAAGCTAAAATTGATACAACAGTACTTAAAAAATTATTGGTTTTAAAATAAGCTGCCCCGAACAGAAAAACGGATTGAAATATGGTATATATCAAGAGATTATTAAAAGTCTCTATTTTAAAAATAAAATTAGAATCAATTCCCAGTATCAGACTTATAAAATGCAGAGCAAATAAACCAAGAATTGAATAACTGATATAAGATAAAGCTAATGCAGAAGTTAATTTCTCAAAAGAAGAAGCCGGCAAAGTAAAATACTGAGTTGCAAATTCGGCAGAATTAATTTCTTCAAACATTGTACTGGTTAATCCATATCCTGCCCAGGTAAAAAGTGTAAATGCGATGGTCATAATATTTACCGGCCCAAGAGATTTAAAATTACTAGGAGCTAAAGCTACCATTGGTATGTATAAAAGTGCTATTATTCCAACTATTATTGCTCCTCCAATCATAATCATTCTTTTTTTGATGGCTATAGATCGCCTGCATAATTGAATCACTCGTTCGAAAGAAAAACTATTTGATAAAATGGCTTTCATGATTTCACCTCAAATTGTTGATTAATTTCATCTGTTTTTTGGATAACACCGTTGAATAGAATCTCTAAGTCCAGTTCTTCAGATTCATTTACAGAACCCGAAAGTATAGCATGAATACCTCCGAAAGCTTCCTCTCCATAGATATATTCCTGACTTTCATCTGTTGCTATTTTCTTAATAGAAAGGTTTTTTTCAATCTCTTCTAATGACTGATTGAATACAATCTTTTCATCTTTCAAAACTAAAACATGGTCTATCATAGAACCTAAATCCCGAACCTGATGAGTAGAGATAACAATACATCTGGATTCAATATCTAATGACGCGACAATTTTTCTGAACTGACTTTTGGAAGGAATATCAAGTCCGTTGGTAGGCTCATCAAGAAGTAAAAGCCCTGACTGAGTCGAAATCCCAAAAGCAATTAGAAATTTTTTCCTTTGCCCGAAGGATAACTCGGGTAATTTTTTTGATTTATCTATTTCGAACTCTGAAAGAATATTTTCAAGTAGCTGAATGTCAAATCGGGGATAAAACATAGCATGTAAATCTATGTACTTCTGCCCTGTTAATTTTGGAAGATCGAATTGTTCCGGCACCACAAATAATTCACTCATAGTTTCCGGTCTCCGGAATTTCGTCGACTCACCATTTAGAAGACATTTTCCTGATTTAGGAAAAAGCATCCCTGCTATATTATTTAGCAATGTCGTTTTACCAACTCCATTTAACCCAAATAAACCATAAATCTTACCGCTTTTAAGATCCAGATTTACTTCAGATAACAATGGATTTCCTCGTTTATAGTGGAAAGATAAATCCTGAATAGAGATCATTGTTTGAAAATTAGTTTCGATTACTGTACTAGTATAGTAATACACTAAATCAGTTTCAAGTATGAGCTATAATTTGAATGAAACTAACCTATTCAGACTCTAGACAGTGGTTTGATAAGCTTTTTCCTGCTTTGTAACTGAGATAGTCCAAACAGACCCTGCAATCAGCATCACTCCACCATAGATCATGATTAATGGTTTTACGGAGATCAAATCCAGTTCCAGACATGCGGCAGCCACCATCACGGAAAGGGAGTTTGCAATGGTAAACAGCAACCATTCTGTACTGAATATCCTACCACGAAATGTATCGGTTGTTCTTTTTTGAAGTAGAATAGTACTCATTACCCAATTGGCTCCCGACGCTGAATGAGCCAGAAACACAAAAAAGATCATAAGCAGAATATTTGTACTCCATCCTACTACCATATACATCAAACCGGTTATTAGAATACTGAAGCCCATCACCATTACCCAATCTTTCTGATCTTTAAATAGTCTTCTTCCAATAACAGGTCCAACTCCCGTTCCAATTCCACGGGCGGCATACAGCAATCCCAAGCCGATACTTCCCATCTTGAGTACATCTTCACTGACGATAATGAGTAGATATACAAGACCACCCAGAAACATCGTTGAAGTTCCTTTTGCAATACTCGGTCTTAGAATGTGTTTGTTAGAAAATAAATACTGAGCACCTTCTTTTATTCCAACAAGTGGATTTCTGGTTCTAAGCTTTTCTTCAGCAGTTTGTTCGGTTTGTGGAATAACCGCCCTGTACAAAAACCAAGCTGATATTATGTAACTGATTGCATCCAGAATAAATACCAAATCCGTACCTAACCATTCTGTTGCAAATCCACCAATAGCCATTCCTGAAGTAAATATAATACTCCATGTGGCGGTCGAGATCACATTGGCATCAACAAGCTGTTCCGGGGTCGTAACATTCGGGATTGAGGACGTTTTGGCTGGTTCGAAAAGAGCAGAAAGCATCATCTGAACTGAAGTAAGTGCAAAAGCGATCCAAAGTGTTTCCGGAGATCGAACAAGTAAAATTCCCAACAAAGACGCTGCTCTGGCAAAATCGCAAAAGATCATCAGCTTTCTGCGATTGAATCGATCTGCTAGGTATCCTGCGAAGGGAGAAAAGAACGCCAAGCTCAACATCTTTACAACGATGATCAAGCCAAGAAGTAATTCCGAATCAGAATATTTGGCAATGAGTGCGTAAAGGGCAAGAAGTCCAAACCAATCTCCGAAGTTGGAAATCGCTTGGCTGATCCACAATAACCGATAATTTCGGTTATCTTTTATAAGTTGAAAATATGGTTGTAGGCTTTTCAAAAAATCTTTAGGTAATTCAAGTCATCTTGTTGATTACCTAATTTACACTTTTACCATTCAGATTGGTTATTGAGTTTTTGGATGAGGGTGATAGATGGTCAATAAAAAAGATCTGTCATTTCTCACATCCGTTCGAAATGACAGCGTTATTGATTGGGTATTACATTAAAATTACAGACCCATCTTTTATGCACCTTGGACTTTCTTTCTGTGGCTTCAAATCACTGCTTATCAAAAGCGAGCACTGCGTTCAGGATAAGTTGAACTGAAGATTTATAGAATTCCTGGGGAATCGTTTCAAATTCATCGGTCGCCTTATGATAGTTTTCATGGTCTTCCACTCCGAAATACACAAACGGAACTCCTTTACTGTGAAACGGTCCATGATCGGATGAAAAAGTCCAGTCGTTATAGCCCAGATCCGGAGTATCATGTCCGAATAACAATCTTAATCCTGCTGTATCTATAGATTCAAGAATCGGTTTTGTTTCCGGGTAGTGATAAGTACCTGCGGCATAAATCTCGCTACTATCATTATTGCTGATCATATCCATGTTGATATTCAGTTTTACCTTAGTCAATAAAACCGAATCTTCAACAAATGCTCTGGCTCCCTGCAATCCCATTTCCTCTGCATCAAAAGCTGCAAAAATAAGTGTATGATTTGGTTGTTCTTTTGCAAAATAATCTGCCATAGCTAACAATGCTGCCGTTCCTGAAGCGTCATCATCAGCTCCGTTAAAGATCAAAGAATCTCTTATTCCTAAATGATCATAATGCGCAGTTATAACGATCATGGAATCCGTTTTTCCATCTATTTTTGCAATTACATTTACTCCGGACATTTCTTCCTGAGTACGGCGATTTTCAAAAGTAAATTCGTGGGTATATGAATCCTGAAACGGTTCTGCTCCTTCTTCCTGAAAACGGGTTATTAAATATTCACGAGCAATTCTATTTCCTTCTGTTCCTGTTCTTCTTCCTTCTGTAGCGTCTGAAGAAATAAATCGAAGATCTTCGATAAGCTGGGTAGTATCCAGGCTTGTTTTATTGTTTGGCTGACACCCCAATACCGGTATTAATAAAAGAAAGAGTAGTTTTTTCATGAATTGATCGCTTTAATTTTGAAGGCTTAAGATTGAGTTAAATAAGACTCAAAGCAATTCTAAAAAACTAGTTTTACAAAAAAGTGAAATCTTAAGATCGATGAATTGCTTTTACTATTTACCAAGACGGTCTAAATAGATTAAGCTGAATAGCTAAAAACTAGATCTCATTAAAAAACCCCGATCAAATCAATGACCGAGGTTCGTGGTTAATTTTTAAAAATGAAAAATATATCTGCTACTCTTTTCGCCACTTATAGTCTTGTTGACTGTTTTTCTGTAGATATGTGTAATAAAAGCCTGATCTAGATTTTTATTAAGGAAACGTTAAACAACACTCAGAAAGAGAAACTATTTTTAAGTCGATCAATAAGTTTTTGCTTCATAACAGAATCCATTTCCTGTGCTTTCTGTAATTCTGTTTTTCTATTTATATAACAACCTTGACAAGCAAGCATGGTTTTACCCTGATCTTCCAGATTTCTGAGTACGACTTTATAATTACCAATCGGTCGCTCTAATCCCTCTTTTGAACTACAATAGGAACAATATCTGGTAATTACTTTCATCAATAAACTGACTTTATTTTTAAATTTTTAATTTGATTTGGGTGGTTATTATGACAAATAAAAAGTTCAATTTTTATGTATAGAAATCAATAGGAAGGAGTGCTCAATTATCTAGGTAGAAGTACCTATTAACAGGCTATTCTCAAATACTGCAACTATTGAAATAAAAAGTCAAAAAACCCCAATCAAGTCAATAATTGGGGTTAGAATTTTTATTTAATATAACCTACTTGATAAGTGTCATTCTTTTTGAATCCACGTATTTACCGGCTTCAATTCTGTAGAAATAGATACCTGAAGCGAGGTTACTGGCATCAAATGTAATCTGATACCATCCAGCAGCTTTTCTTTCGTTATCAACCAACGTTGCTACCTTTCGACCTATCAAATCAAATACTTCCAGCCTCACGGTTCCACTTTGTGGTACGGCATATGTTATTACCGTAGAAGGGTTAAATGGATTCGGATAGTTTTGTTTCAGTTCTGCTTCAACAGGAAGTTCGGCCATTAGTTCAGCTGATGTAGCAAAGCTTGGATCTGTCTGCACTTCCAAAGTATCATAAGAAGCAATTCCATCAAGATTACGAACCTGTATTGCCACATAGAAGGTGTCTGCTTCTGGCCGTGCTGTGACTGAGAAAACACCATTAGAAGTATTGAAATTAATCGTTTCAACCGTATCAGAAATAATATCGAATCTGAAATCAAGTTGATTATCCAAAGTATTGGTATCACTGACATAATCCCAAAGATTAAGAATTTGAGTATCTTCAGTTCTTACCTCAAATGGATCCGGAAGATTGGAAAACATAGGGCTATCATCCACCCCTTCCTGGCCACCCCAAGTGATGTCCATATTGTTTGCCTGTCGCATAACTCTCATTGCGGCAGCACCTTCTTCGTTAAGCTCGATAGTACCAATATTAATGCTTACGCCATCCTGAAGATCCAGCTTCGACCACTCCACAAACATTTTACTGGCATTATCGGAGTTCATCCCTGATCCCAACAAGAACCCGGCTATAGAGTCTGGGCTACTATTTGAGAATGTAGCCGACTTTTTTAATTGATTTCGAGCGCTTTGTGTATTATGGTCTCCAATCGAATCATCCAGTTTTGTTGCGTCTACTGCTTTGTCCTCTACATGTTGGCTACCCGTTGAACTACTCGTCGTTGCCTGCCCATTAATATTCGCGATTTTTGCATTGCTATTTGGGCTATCATCAAAATACAGTATTGAGCTAACATCCCAATTGCTTATATCCTGATTAAATGAAACTGCACCAAAAAACATACTAGATACGTCAGTAAGATTTTTGGCTCCCCACTCTCCATCAGTTGAAGCGATGCTCTTTGTGGTGCTATTCTTAGGTTGTCCATTGTTAAAGCTTTGCGCATAACTGAACATTTTTTTTGTATTCCGAAGGTCAAGATTGCCTCTGAATAACCATAAGAATATGTTTTGGTTAAAACTATAATTCCACTCAAACATTGATTCCATTGAAGTAACCGATGAAACGTCCCAATTTCCTACAGGTTGATTGAATGTCAAATGCCCCCGGAACATGTAAGCCATATCTTTTACTGAAGAAACATCCCATTTATCTAGAGGCTGATCAAATCTTGAGTTAGCCCATATTTTAGTTTCATCAAGTTGAGTTCCATTAATAGCGTAGATCAAAATAGATTTTAAAAAATTATCAAACATGCTTCTCATCGACTCAACATTTGAAACATCCCAATCATTAATAGGCTGGTTGAACATGGCTGCATGTGAAAACATGGCCTCCATATTAGTAACTGAAGAGACATCCCATTTACTAATATCCTGATTGAATCTCATGCTACTAATAATACCCCAACCTTCTGGACATCTACCTTCAGTTTCTGCGGCTGTCAAACCGCTACATATTGGTCGTTTCCCATTGTAACCGGCAAACATATACCTCATGTTGGTTACATCAGAAACATCCCACCTTCCAATCGGTTGATTAAAGGTTCCTTTCAACATGAATAATTCAGACATATCCGTGATTCCGGTTGTAACACTGGTTACGAGCTCAGGGTTATTTCCATCCGCATCGAGTAATGCAATTAAGCCTGCTCTATCGCGCAGGGTATGTGTAACCGGCTCTCCATCAATAATAACAAAGCCTTGTTCATTTATTTCTGCATCTTCGTTGGCTTTAACCGTATAGTTATTTTCTGCTAAAAAGAAGTTATTATACATCTCAACACTATCAACCCCAATGGTTTCAGAGAAACTTACCGCTGGAATTTCAAAGGTTGCTGAAAGTTTAAATTTGACACCTTCCGGGTTGGCGATCTTTATGTTTCTGGTCATCAATTCCCAGGTGCCATTCTCAGCATTGAATACAGGCTTGGTGAAGCCGGATAAAGCGTTATCATTATCCATATTAGTAGCTGTCCACTGAACTCCGCCTGCTTCTTGTGATACCGGTTCCCCATTCCCTAATACCTGAATAAGTAATTTAGTATCTACCGAGAATCGTTCTTTAGCTATATCAAAGGTGTATTCAATGGGCTCGAGTCCTTTGTCATTGAATGTCCAGTCAAATTGGTTAATAATTCTTTGGCGGCTGCTGACAGCTTGGCGTGAGTAGTACGTACTGTCTACATCCATAGTAAGATTAGATGGCAGATTTTTTTGCGACCACTTGATAAGCAGTGAGTCATAATTTGCAATAGACAGATTGGTACCTCTAAGAAAACCAAATGGTGGGTCTGATAATATTTCTACGGATGTAATGTCCCAGTCGCCCAGATTTTGATTAAACTCGGATGCATTATGGAACATGCCGCCCATGTCAGTTACTTGGTCTACATCCCAGCCCGAAAGATCCTGATTGAAAGAACTAGCCTCTCGGAACATTCTCGCCATATTGGTCACTTTACTCACTTCCCAATCAGATATATCTGCATTGAAAGAACTTGCCTCACTAAACATACTTTGCATGTTGGTTACATTACTCACATTCCAGGAAGATATATCTGAATTGAAGGAGACGGCCTTAAAGAACATCGATTCCATTCTTTCAACATTTGATACATCCCAATCACTTAGATCTCCATTGAATTTCGGAGTATTAAAAAACATCCCCCTCACATCTGTAACTTTACTTAGATCGGGGACATCGGTAGCATTGTATTCCATATTGATTCCCCATGCAAACATCCGATCCATTTTTTCCCACTCTATTGTGCCCCAGCTTTCCAATGAGACGAGTTGATCTAACTTGCCCTCTTCCACAGGATCCATGTGAGGGAAAATTCCGGTAATGGATACTGTGTGAGTATCAGCACTGGCATAGGTATGTGAAGGATCTGGATCATCCAGCCCACTATATTTTTCAATGGTTCCGTCGCCCCAATCGATTACGAAATCAAAATCGGTTATTTCTTCGCCCCCACCGGTTGGAATGGTTACGGTTTCATCCGCTGATGTTGTTAGCCAGCGGGTCGTGAATGTGGCTACTTTTCCGCCGTCGTTAAAGGTCCAGCCCAGTTCCACAAGTTTTTCGTAAGCTTGATCAGATAGAATAGAGCGCTGTGCCTCTCCAAAAGAAACGGTCCGCTCTGTGCTGACACTTAATTTATCTGCCCACCCTAATAAAGTAGAATCATAATTAACGGTCGAAAGAGCGGTCCCATCCATAAAGCCGGATCCTTCGCTTTCTCCATCAAAGGTTGCCACCTTTCGGATATCCCAGGCTCCCAGATTTTGATCGAAAGATGTTGCCTGCGCAAACATAGATTCCATTGTTGTTACTGAACCTACATCCCAGACTGATATGTCCTGATTGAAAGCATCAGCTCCTGCAAAGAGTAACTTCATATTGGTAATATTCGACACATCCCAACCCGAAATATCTGAGTTAAACTTGGAAGCACCGAAGGAGGCAAACATACCCTCAATACTGCTCACGTTATCCAGATTTGGAACATCCTGAGCTGTGATCTCCAGATTGGTCGCATTGGTGAACATATAAGCCATACTCTCCCATACAATATCCCCCCAACGGGCTACTTCCGTCAACTGTGGCATAGAGGTTGAATTACTCTGTGCATTCATAGCTGGAAAAGTTCCGGATATTGCTATTATCGTAGCATCTATACCAGAATAGGTATGTGAGATTGTTGGATTATCTCCGGTATAGCGCTCCAAGGTACCATCGCCCCAATCAATCGTGAAGTCGTATTCGGAGAGTTCTTCCAATTCTGCTACCGGTATGTTTATGGTAGGATTTGATTCTTTGATATCCCATCGTGTTAAAAATGTATTGTAAAAACCACCATCCGTGAGCGACCAGTTATGGAGATTCATCAAGTCAAGCTTATATCGTTCACCTGCACCGTATTTGACATCTCCCACATTCAGGCTTAGCCCTGTAGGTATATTCTCCAGCTTAGACCATTTATTTAACAAAAGGTCATAGTTTTGCATAGAGAGATTTGAGCCTTGCAGAAACCCATACTGGTTATTATCCAGACGAATAGCACTGGAAATATCCCAAGTACTGATGTCCTGATCAAAGGATGCAGCATTCAGAAACATACCGCCAAAATCGGTTACTTTACTTACATCCCAACCTGATACATCCTGGTTGAAGGCAGTAGCATTAGCAAACATTCCGAACATGTTTGTTGCCGACCCGGTATTCCAAGTGGAAACATCTCCATTAAAAGAATCGGTATCCTGAAACAATCCTCTCATATTTGTTACGGATGAAACATTCCAGTTGCTCAATTCCTGATTAAAAGCATCTGCGTTTTGGAACATCTCTCGCATGTTGGTCACCTTGCTGACATCCCATGTTGAAATATCTCCATTGAATATTGTGGCCCCATCAAACATAAAGCTCATGTCGGTTACAGTAGATGTATTCCATCCGCTGAAATCTCCATTTAGCTTTTCTGCCGCAAAGAACATTCCTGCTGTTGAAGTTACCTTCGAAAGATCCGGTGCATCAGTGGCATTATATTCCATGTTTCGAGCCCAGGCGAAGGTATTCACCATATTTTCCCATGCATTATTACCCCATTGCTCAATAGAAGATAATTGATTCAGATCTCCGTCTGCATTTGGTTTCAGATAAGGGAATGCACCTTCAATCTGAACAGTGTGAGTACCTGCTGTTGCGTAAGTATGGGAAGGATCAGGGTCATCTCCGGTAATGCGCTCAACCGAACCATCACCCCAATCGACGATAAACTCAAAATCAGAAATTTCTGCTCCACCGCTTGTAGGTATGGTTACTGTTTCATCTGTACTCGTTGTAGTCCATGTAGTGATAAATGCATTTGAAGGGTTTACTGTAAGGACTTCATTTACGGTAACCTTAAATGTATCTGCAACCGAAAATTCTCTATCACTTGCACTTACTGTAATATTTGCAACTCCAAACTGATCTTGTTGAGGGAATAAGCTCAACGTATCTGATTTAAATAATCCTATTACAAGGGTTTGATCGTCTATTTCAGTAACAGAATAAGACAATAATTCTGAGGTGGTTTCAAGGTCTTTGAAATTTGGACTTACAATTATCTTGTATTCCCCAGAATTTTCATCAACTACCACATCGGCAATAGGGGTACTTACTGTTGGGGCTGTATTAAATATACCGGCATCGTTAATGATCCAATTATTCGGATCGTTCGTTAATTTTGCACGGGCTGCTGAAGCCGCCGCAGTGTATTTCACATTACCAACACCTAATCTCATATTGCGTTCCACACTTGGTAAAGCTGCCCAGCCAATAAGTAAAGAATCATAATTGGGTGTGGTGAGTCCGGAATTACCCAAAAAACTATAGAAAGCGTCAGCATCTTCAAAACTTTGCACCTTCGAAATATCCCAATCACCCAAATCCTGGTCAAAAGATACTGCCCCATTAAACATTCCAATCATATTAACAACGTTTGAAACATCCCACTGGCTTAGATCCTGATTAAAAGAAGTAGCTTCTTGAAACATATTTTCCATGTTTAAAACAGACGATACGTTCCAACTGCTTATATCCTGATTGAATGCACTTGCGTGGCTAAACATCAAAGACATGTTTGACACCTTAGAAGTTTTTTCACCCCAGTTATTAATATCCTGATTAAATGCAGTTGCACCTGAAAACATCACATTCATGTATTCAACTGAAGACACGTCCCAGTTTCCAATGGGTTGATTGAATGCCGAAGTAGATGCAAACATAGCATCCATATATATCACTGAAGATACATTCCAACTACTGATGTCTTGGTTAAATAAGGTTGCACTATTAAACATAGCTCCCATATTTGTAACAGCACCAACATTCCAACTACTTAAATCTTGGTTGAATATCTGCGCATTAAAAAACATGGCATACATATTTGTAACAGAACTCACATCCCAGTTACTTATATCCTGATTGAATGTATGAGCATTGTTAAACATCTTCTCCATGTTAACTACCTGAGACACATCCCAGCTTGAAATATCTTGATCGAAGTTTGATTTTCCATCAAATAAATAGCTCATATCGGTTATTCCACTAGTACAAGTAGAAGCCGCATTGTCTGTAGTAATTTGATCTTTTGATCGTTTGGTAAACACACGGTCTTCGCCTTTGTAGGATATGATTCCTTTTTCTCCTTCAACTGCATCAGTACATACTACCGTAATTCCGTTTTCAAGAACATTGAACTTATCTGAATATTGAATTTCCAGTGTCATATTAAATTCCGAGGAAGTATGATTAGCTGTGCCACCAAAAGCGTTCGGAATAACTGTACTTATAGTAAATTCTTTTTCTACCGGAAAATCATTTGCATCAACAAAATCAGAGACTAAGGCTCCCCAAACCCCCTCACCTTGATAAATAACATTTGGGAGCTCATTATTTGAATATTCATTAGGCTGCCAAATTAAAAGTAACTCACCCTTGTGTGCGTCTGTAATTTGAAGTCCGTCGATACTCAATTTGAATTTAAAGTACTCTGTACCTTTTAGTGTCGGGTTTACTTGAACGGGTGTCCATATAATATTTTCAGTATTAATAGCATCCCCTTCAAAATCCCAGTTATAAGTATCAATAATATTGATTCTCTTATCTAAATCTGAACCAGCATAAGTCAATCCAAGTGCACCAAATTTTATTGGATTTTCTTCGGTACCCAATTGGAGCGTTTGTGTATTCAATGCATCAATTAACGCTGAATAATTAGACTGGCTAAATGATGTATAATTTAGAAAATTACTAAAGTCAGTAACTGAGGACATATCCCAGTGACTGATATCCGTGTTAAAACTCGAGAAATCTATTACAAAATTAGGGTCATAGAACATCTCACTCATATTGGTAATCCCAGAGGTACAAATAGTCTGTAATTCATCCCATCGCGTGGCATCGTTTGCAATACTTCGCAAGGTAGTCTCATCCACAGCCGTGTAGGTAACCCCACCTACCACTCCGGTATCGCCCGGGGAGGCATCTTTACAGGTGATGGTTACGCCATTATCTGCAAGAAAGAACAAGCTCGGTACTTCCACCCATGGACTGGATACTGCAGTTCCCAGATCAAAACCATCATTTGGAATTACTTCCACTTTCACAAACTTACCCGCTTGCGCTGAAGTTGGGGTAAAAGTGTTAGCCGTAGAGTCAGTGATGGCTGCTGCGTTAGTTCCACTTGCATCATCGGCAACATTCCACTGGAAGGTACTGCCTGATTCGGCGTCGCCATCTGCGTCAGTAAAGGTGTAGCTTGCCATTAGTTGATCGCCTACTTTTGGCGTGCCTACAATTAATACGTCCGAGGCAACCGGAGCTACATTCGTTCTACCGGCATCAAAAATGGTCCAATTATATTCATTAACTAATTTTTCATGAGCCACTGAAGCCGCCGGGGAATACACTAACGGTTCCATTTTCAGTGTTTGGTTTGGCTGAACACTTGGCAAGGCCGCCCAACCTATAAGCAAGGAGTCGTAATTAGCAATGGATAACCCCGAGTAACTTAAAAATCCATCTCCAAGTTCATCAAATTTTGTTACGTTTGAAATATCCCACTCACCCAAGTCCTGATCAAACGCAAGTGCAGCATAAAACATATCCGACATATCGGTAACCGAATGTACCTCCCAGCTTCCTATATCTTGATTAAAAGAAGAGGCTCTATAAAACATAAATGACATATCAGTAACCGAATGTACCTTCCAGCCTCCTATATCCTGATTAAAAGAAGTCGCATTGGCAAACATACCCGACATATCCGTAACCGAGCTCACAACCCAGTTACTTATATCCTGATTAAAGTTATCTGTAAGCGCAAACATACCCAACATATTGGTCACTGAACTCACGTCCCAATCTCCAATATCCTGATTAAAGGCATAGGCACTATTAAACATGCCCGACATACTTGTCACCGAACTCACATCCCAATTTCCAATATCTTGGTTAAAGGCAGATTTCTCGTGAAACATGTTAGACATATCTGTAATCAGGCTCGTACATACATTAGTTACATCAGCTCCCCCATCTACTCTTGCTCTCAGGCTATCTCCGCTCAGGGCTGTATACATTATTCCGCCCACTAAACCGGTATCTCCCGGGCTTGCATCACTACAGGTGATCGTTACTCCATTTTCAGCTATTATGAATAACGGTGGAACATTTACCCACGAACTTCTTACGGGTTGTCCTGCATCAGAACCATCATTAGGGGTCACACTTACACTCAGAAACTTAACGGCATCAGCACTAACCGGAGTATAAGTTGAGTCAGTAACTAGTGCTACCTCATTGGTACCTTCGCTGTCATCAGCTCTGTACCACTGGAAACTTGCTCCCGCATTGGCATCGCCATCGGCATCACTGTAATCATAAGTCGCAGCTAGAATTTCTCCTACTTTTGGAGTTCCTGAAATAGCTGGGTTGCTCGCTACCGGAGCAGTATTTGCCCGTACTTTCCCCGGAATTGGAGTTTGTGGATTATTTTTCAAGTATGGATAACTCACCGAATCGCCTGTTACAATAGCCCAGGTGTTTTCAAAATCCCAACCTGCATTAGCAAAAGTGAGTGAGTCTTTCATGGCAGAGGTAGAAAGTCCTGTTGCACCTGTAACTTCTCCATCTTGTGCTGCAATCAGTTTACCTGTCGTTTCAGTATCCCAGAAAATTCCTGAACTGTTAACATGAACATTATTTGTCTCAGCAATTATTCCTCCTCCATTTTCATTTCTTATCGTTCCAAAGGCGAAACTGTTCTTTATGCTTCCGGGTTCATTGACAAAATTATTACTAAAGGACCCTACCAAACCACCTGAAGAAACAGAGGCCGATGAATAACTATCTTTTATGTAACTATCATTTTCCATAACCGCTATCAAACCACCATCTCCAGATATATAACCCGCACTAAAACTATTAACAATGGACGCACCGTAGTTGGTAACATGAACCAGACCTCCATCTCCATTTACTGTGCCATTAAAAGAAGAGTTACTTATAGTACCACTGCTAAACTCACCCCCCAAAGTCCCATAACCATTAACAGTACCAGTCATGTGAACATTTTCGAGGTTCCCGATTAACCTTCCTGTAAGACCCGAATATGCTGTAATATCAACATTCGTAAAATTTAGGTTACGAATCGTTCCTGTCATAAACCCAAAGAAGCCCGAATAACCCCCAGACCGGTTGATGAACACCCCATTAATTGCATACCCACCCCCATCAAAAACACCGGTAAAGTATGTTGAAGTACCTTCACTGGAACCAAAATCAAAATACTCTCCAATAGGCTGCCAACCAGCACCACCATTTGCAAATGCCCCAGTTCGAGTTGCTGCTGTTAGATCAATGTCTGCGGTCAGCTTAAAGTGCCCATTTACATCTGTAACATTATCAGTACCTAAGAAAACTTCTCGAACTAAATTGAGTTGTTCGGCAGTCGAAATCAGGAATGGATCGCCTTCTACTCCTGAACCACCATCAAAAGGAGAGGACAATTTATACGTACTGCTTACCGCTTCACCGTCTTCGAATCCATCATTCGGAATCACTGTTACTTTCAAGTAGTTAAAAGAATCGTCCGACTGAACCGTATACGTTGAATCCGTAGCTCCCTCAATTGCTATCTCACCCGCTCCTGCATTGTCATCAGCTCGGTACCACTGGAAACTCGCTCCCGCATTGGCGTCTCCATCTTCATCGCTATAATCATAAGTCGCAGCTAGAACTTCTCCTACTTTTGGAGTTCCTGCAATACCTGCGTTACTCGCTACCGGGGCTATGTTTTCAAAAACATCTGTTACGGTTATAGTGAGTGTAATACTTTCTGTGTTGAATTCAGCTTCTCCATCATCGGCTTGAACAGTCACTACATACTCGTTATCTCCATCGGCATCTGTTGGATTCTCAAAGTCAGGTGCTGTTTTAAAGGTCAGAACTCCTGTACTCGCATCGATATTAAAAGCTCCGGCATCAACCCCACCACTAATCGAATAAGTCAGTCCTTCATCTGTAGCTCCTCCATCACCATCGGTGGCTTGTATGTCAATCACGGTGCCCGCGCCGTTCTCTGCAAAACTAACTGTATTTGGGTTGTCTAATACATATTCATAAACTCCACCATATGGGATATTATCTAGAATAAACAATTTTGTCCCATCGTTGTTGAAGATTAATCTACTAGGGATTCGTGTACCAAATCTACCATGATAAAATTCTTCAGAAGCACCCGCGTAAATTGCAGTAGAAACATCATAAGATGTAAATAAGTTATATTCTACAACATCTTTGCTTGAGCCACCTATCACAAACATTTTACTTCCATCGTCGTTAAATGCTATATCTTGAGCACTATATTCTTCTGTACTGGTACTAAATTCTTCGTCTAGTCCCAAATACATTGCTGTTGAAACATCAAATGCTGTATCCAATGAATATTCTATGATCACTCTTCTCTCAAAACCTAATACATACATTTTTGTACCATCAGCGTTGAAAGTAAACCCTCTAGGATCATTCTCCTGAATTGCGATACTAAATTCTTCGTTTTGCCCAGCATATACGGCAGTTGAAATATCGAAGGCAGTACCTAATGTGTATTCAACGACTGCATCACCATCTCGGCCAAGTACAAACATTTTTGTACCATCATTATTGAAATTTAAACCGGTTGGTGAACTTTCCTCTCCTGAAATAATAAAATCTTCTTGTTCACCAGCATGTACAGCTGTAGAAACATTAAAGGCAGTTCCTAAATGATATTCTGCAACAACGTCGGAATCACCTAATGCAAATAATTTCGTGCCATCCGTATTAAATGCAATATCACCATAAGAACTTTGACTGATTACTGTAGCTGAACCATTGTTTGCTTGTACTGCTGTTGAAACATCATAACGGCCTGGAAATATTGGTGGGGCATTCACTTCATTGATAGTAACTACAAAACTGTCTTCGGTAAATAATTCCCCATCGCTGGCTCGAACCGTAATATTGGCTACTCCGAATTGGTTAGTCTGATAATCCAGAGTAAGTGCAGAGTCATTGATAGTTGCTGTAACCAATGTGGGATTATCGTTTACTTCTATAGTGTAGATCAATGAGCCAGACGTACTTTCTACATCGCTGAAGTTAGTACTTAAATCGATTAACGTATTTGGTGCATTCTCATCCACCGTTACATCAGCAATAGGAGTGCTTATAGTTGGCGCGTCATTAACTGGATTTACTGTAACGTTGAATGAATTATCTACAGTTAGTCCACCTGAATCAGTAGCACGAATAGTAATAATTGCAGAACCAGAGCTGTCTGCGAATAATGACAATGTTAATTCATCTGAAGTATTATTTACTGAAACATCTGCTAAGCCAGTATTTGAATTCGACTCGACTGAAAAAGTCAATTCACTAGCTGCTTGTTCTGCGTCAGAGAATACAGAAGTTAAATCAATTGTCGTATTATCTGCATCCTCATCAACAGTAACATCTTCAATTGCAGCAAACACAGTCGGCTCGGTATTCGTCACCGTTATGTTTATCGAAAAGTTGTCGTCCACACTGGATGTCCCATTTTCTAAAGAAACAGACGCAGAAACTTGCAGCGCATATTCCTGATCCAGATTAGTAACCGTAATTCCACTTAAATCATAAGCCCATTGTTGGCGAGTTTCGTTATAAACTGGTGTACCTGTAGCAGTCAATCCTGTAGCCGGAGTTAAGGTCCAGCCCGGATTTAACGCATCGGTAGCTACGGTTCCATCAATGGTCAAATCCATCCATAACGTATCGGTAACTGATGTGTCTATCGGAGAAACTTCTGTCGTTGACAGGCTCAGTGCTCCGGCTGTCAGTCCACCATCGGAGATGGTCCATCCATATGTATCTACCAGTGCTTCCCGTCCAGATAATCCAGTGATAGTATACGTTGCCTCACCAACACCTAAATCTACATTATTCTGCACACTCAATACGCTCCATGCCGTCAGCATGGATGTATAATTGACCGTACTTAACCCGGCTCCATCAGCCATCAAAAACATATCTTTCACATTACTAACATCCCAACTGCTTAAGTCTTGATTGAAAGCCGCCGCATCAGCAAACATTACCGCTAAACTATCGGCGTTGCCTACATTCCATCCAGCCACACCGGTTCCGGTAAAGGAACTTGCCAGGTTGAACATCCCTGTAAAATTGAGCCCGTTTGCTACCGAGTAGGGCGCACTCGAGAAGGTCCACCCGCTAACATCGCCATTGAAGGACGTAGCATTGGTGAACATATTGGCGAAATTCGTAATCGTGCTTACATCCCAACCGCTTAAATCGGCCGTGGTTAACCCTGTAAAGGCAAACATGCCTTCCATGCTGCTCGCCTGGGATACATCGGGGGCATCCGTGGCGGTGTAGCTAACCAAATTAGGGGTTTGGTAGAACATATTTTCCATACTTTCCCAAATAATATTTCCCCATTGGTTGATAGCAATAAGCTTAGCTGAATTAGCGGCAAGTGCTGGTGTGTTTCCATAGGTTACTAAATCAGCATTATCGGTAAGATCCAAATGAGGGAATGTCCCGCCAATGCGCACTTCGTACTCCCCAGCCACCGCATAGCTATGGGAAGGATCCGGATCATCACCGGTAATTTGTTCCACTGTGCCATCTCCCCAATCAATGATCGCTTCAAAATCGGAAACCGTAGCCCCTCCATCGGTGTACAGGGTAATAGATTCGCTGGGTGTTGTTGTTCTCCAAGTCGTGATAAATGCTGTTGTTGAATCTACCGTAAGTACTTCCTCTACCGTAATGGTGAACACTTGATCAGCAGAGGTATCGATTCCTCCATTAGTTGTCCCGCCATCATCTGAAAGATGAATGGTAACATTCGCTACTCCAAAAGAATCAGCAGCAGGTGTATATGTAAGGGTTCCGGTAACTGGATCTACAGCAGGTAATACTGAGAATAAAAGGTCATTATTGGTAGAAACATCAAATGTCAGGTTTTGACCTGATTCATTTGCAGATCCTGCGGAAATTGAGGTTGCCCAATTAGCTACAGTTTGAGCACCAGAATTTTCGTCTATGGTTTGGTTTGCTCCGGCAACAAACACCGGTACATCATTTACAGCGTTAACAGTAACAGTAAATGCATTATCGGCATACAACCCACCTGAGTCTGTTGCGCGAATGGTTATGTCTGCGGTTCCAAATTCATTTGTTCCGTAAGCGAGTGTCAGGATATCTGTAGCATTATTAACAGATGCAGTAACTATTGTAGAGTTGGTGTTGACTTCTACTGAATACACCAACTCTCCAACTGGTTGCTCTACATCTGAGAAATAGGAATTTAGATCTATGGTCGTATTATCTGCATCCTCATCAACAGTAACATCTTCAATTGCTAAAGTTGCAACAGGAGCTGAATTAGGCACTATCACATTTATAGAAAAAATATCATTTACACTGGATGTTCCATTCTCTAAAGAAACAGAAGCTGATACTTGCAGAGAATACTCCTCGTCCAAATTAGTAACCGTAATTCCACTTAAATCATATCCCCATTGTTGTCGGTCTTCATTAAATACAGGGCTTCCTGATGCCGACATACCTGTAGCAGGCGTCAGGGTCCAAATTGGGCTTAACGCATCGGTAGCTACTGAATCGTCTATGGTAAGGTCAATCCATAAAGTATCCGTCTCCGTTGGATCTACCGGAGAAGTTTCTGTTGTTGATACACTAAACGTACTTGCTGTTAATCCTCCATCAGTAATATTCCAGCCGAAAGTGTCTACCAGTATATCACGTCCTTCTAAACCGGGAAGTGTATAGGTTGTTGGGTTTACAGAAAATTCAACTCCGCTCTGCACATCTAAAGCACTCCAGCTGCTCAACATAGCTGAATAATTAGCCGTACTTATTGCTGCCCCTTCTGCAAACAGAAACATATCCGTTACATTACTCACATCCCAACTACTCAGGTCCTGATTAAAGGCCGCGGCATCGGAAAACATAACCGTCATTGTATCTGCATTAGACACGTCCCAATCTGCCAAGCCGGTTCCCGTGAATGACGATGCTAAATTGAACATTCCCAGAAAATTCACTCCATTTTCGCTTGTATAACCTGCTGAAGAAAAAACCCATTCAGATAAATCCCCGTTAAAAGAAGTCGCGTTAGTAAACATGCTAGAGAAATCGGTTATCATAGATACATCCCAACCGCTTAAATCAGCTGAACTCAACCCTGTGAAAGCAAACATTCCTTCAAGCGAAGTAGCCTGGGATAAATTCGGGGTATCGGTTGCAGAGTAGGTAACCAAATTCGGAGTTTGGTAAAACATGTAGGACATGCTTTCCCAGATAATATTTCCCCATTGGTTGATAGCAATAAGCTTAGCTGAATTAGCAGCAAGCGCTGGTGTATTTCCATAGGTTACTAAATCAGCATTATCGGTAAGATCCAAATGAGGGAATGTCCCGGAAATACGTACTTCGTGATCACCCGCAGTTGTGTAGCTATGACTTGGATCCGGATCATCACCGGTAATTTGTTCCACTGTACCGTCTCCCCAGTCAATGATCGCATCAAAATCGGAAACCGTAGCCCCTCCATCGGTGTACAGGGTGATAGATTCGCTAGGTGTTGTTGTTCTCCAAGTCGTGATAAATGCTGTTGTTGAATCTACACTTAATACTTCTTCTACCGTGATTGTGAAAACTTGATCAGCAGAGGTATCGATTCCTCCATTAGTTGTCCCGCCATCATCGGAAAGACGAATTGTAACATTCGCTACTCCAAAAGAATCAGCGGCAGGTGTATATGTAAGGGTTCCGGTAACTGGATCTACAGCAGGTAATACTGAAAATAAAAGGTCATTATTGGTAGAAACATCAAATGTCAGGTTTTGACCTGATTCATTTGCAGATCCTGCGGAAATTGAGGTTGCCCAATTAGCTACAGTTTGAGCACCAGAATTTTCGTCTACAACCTGATCGGCTCCTTTTACAAATACAGGCACATCATTAACTGGATTTACGTTAATATTTACAGTATCCAGTGCTGATAATCCTTGGCTATCCATGGCTTGAACTATAATTTCTGCTATACCACTTTCATTGGCGATATATGCAAAACTCAGAGAGTCTGTTGTATTATTAATTGCAGCTGTAACAAGCCCTGTATTCGAGTTGGAAACAATGGAATAGGTAAGAGCAGCATCGTTGTCTTCCGCATCCGAAAAAATATTGGTAAGATTAAAGAAACTATCATCGGCGTCTTCATCTACACTAAAATCAGCAATCGGATTGCTTACAACAGGATTGGTGTTTGGAACAAGAATCTCCACATAAGCTGATGTATCAGCTATACCAAGAGAAGTACCATCAAACGGAGTTATTTCAACACGTATAAATTTTCCTGCATCACCTGATTCAACTACATAACTACTATCTGTTTCTCCGGATATTGTACTTTCATTAGTACCAGATCCATCATCCGCTACAAACCAGCGGAATAGAGCACCGGCATTTGGATCGTCCTCAAAATCATTGTATTCATATACTGCAAAAATCGTTTCCCCAACATCAGGAGTACCGGTGATAGTGCCTGCAATAGCGATAGGTCGAACATTTATTTTTATGTAGTCAGAAACCGACGTTGAACCATCTTGTGTGCCGTCATTTGGAGTAACTTCTACTCTGATGTATGCTCCTTCTACATCTGGTGTTACTACATACTTATTTGAAGTAGCATCTGCTATCGGAGTTAGTCCGGTTCCGACTTCATCTACTGCTACATACCATTGAAAGGTAGTTCCTGATTCCAAATCATTCTCAGGATCAGTATAATTATAATCTGCGGTTAGCGTATCGCCAATTCCCGGAGTTCCTGTAATTGTAACGGTACCGGCGGAAGGAGGTTGATTTGATGCCGCGACTTCAGAATAAGAGCTGGAAACTAAAGTTCCGGCATCAGTTCCATCATTGGGTGTTACATCAACTCGTAAAAATTTATCTAAATCAGCTGACGCTACCGTATATATTGAATCGGTTGCTCCTGCTATTTGTGCTGCGTTGGTACCACTAGCATCATCTGCACGATACCACTGAAATGTTGTTCCTGATTCGGGATCATTATCAGCATCACTATAATCGTAGGTTACCGCTAATTGATCTCCCAATTCAGGTAGATTACCTGCATTTGTACGGTTATTTATAACAAGGTTTGAGACAGCAGGGATTGTATTGGCTGATTCTCCATTCGGATTTAATTCCTGCTGTATTGGATAGCCGTTGTTTACTCCACTTACTAACTCCCAAACGTCTGTAAAATCCCATGAAGCTCCTGTATAGGTTGACTCTGTTTTCATTTGTGAAGTAGTCTTACCGGTTATGCCAGAAGTAGACCCTGCACCAACTGCAGTGGTAGTTCCACTTTCATCAGTATCCCAAAAACTATTTTGTGCAGCTCCAAAACCGCTTTTTAAGCCAACAAATCCTCCAATATTGGTACTTCCACTTACCGTACCTGTCGAAAAACTATTTGTAATTATTCCACTGTCTAAGTTACCAACCAATCCTCCAACCTGAGATGATCCTGATACTGCCCCGGTAGCAAAACTATTTTGAATATTATCGTTGGCAAAACCAACCAAGCCGCCGGCATTATCTCCACCGTTTACTGAACTTGTAGAATAGCTCTTACTAATAGTTTTTAAATTATGATTTCCGACCAATCCACCAATATCAGAGCCGGTAGCTGTTACAGATCCCGTTGAAAAAGAAGCTGTAATATCACCTCCATTCTGCCCCACTAATCCACCAACCTGAGAGGTTCCTGTTACAGAACCATTATAATAACTATTGGTTATGGTTCCATAGTTCTCTCCAGCTAGCCCTGCCGTGTTGGAAGCACCGGTAATATCCCCTAGATCAATTCCTATACTATCTACAACTCCACCTTCACCAATAGTAGCAAATAGTGCTACGTTACTATTAGTTGAACGGTTTATGAAAAGACTTGTGATTTTATACCCCTGACCATCTAAATTTCCGGTAAATGGTGTGTCTGCCCCAATAGGTTCAAATCCGGCTCCACTATTCCAGCTTGACGTTCCTAAGGCATCAATATTTTGGGTTAAAATAAAGTAATCCGTCAGATTATTACTGATTTCCTGAAGCTGTTCGGCGGTAGTAATTTGATATGGATCTCCCTGAGAACCATCTCCACCGGCAAAACTTACAGAGACCGATTCAGCCTGTACAGGTCCACTCAGTGAACTTTCTCCGGAAGTACCTGCATCAGTACCATCACTTGGAATAACAGAAAAACTTATGTATTTGCCTTCATCAGCATTAACTAATGTATAAGTATTTGCGTCAGCTCCGCCAATTGCTGTTTTCCCACTCCCCCCTGCATCGTCACTTCGATACCATGTGTACACAGAACCACTTTCAGAGTCGTTATCAGGATCACTATAATCATATGATCCTGTCAGTAAAGAACCTACTTCTAATGTTCCGCTGATAGAAACATTTGATATTGTTGGGGGATTGTTCCCACCTCCACCAACGCTTCCACTAATAGGGCCAACAGGATCGCTTGGGGTAGGCATCCCGTTGTCTGTACCATTAGAAGGAGTTACCTCAAACACTATTAGTTTTCCTTCATCAGCAGCAACTAGTGTATACGTTATTGAGGTTGCGCCATCGATTGGCACCGGTGGATCAAATTCACTGTCAAACCGATACCATTGATAAGTAGAGCCATCTTCGGGTATATCATTCGGGTCATTGTACTCGTAAGTACCCGTCAGCGTTTCCCCAACTTCTGTGGTACCAGTAATTTCAACAAAGTCTGCAAATGGACCGGAAGGAGGTGGCGGAAACTGAGCCTGAACAGGAACGGCTACCAATAGTGTTAATAATACGATTAGATTAGATAGAAATTTAATTGAAAGTCTCATGTTGTACCCCTGTATTCGTATTTAATTTCTTCGAATTTAAAATTGGTTGTAAATCAGAAAGTTTGTCTTTTGCCACAAAAGCCAATAAACCGAGTTCATCTGCTTTGCGCCTAAAACTGGGTGTGTTATAGCTGCTAACCAATATGATTTTTGCATCAGGATCTTTCTTTAGAATTTCTTCCGAAACAGTGAAACCACTTATACTCTTTAATTCTATATCCATCAGAACAAAATCCGGTTGTTGAGATTCATACTCTAGCATTGCACTTTCACCGGTCTCATATTCTATAATTTGATGCTTTTTTCCCGTAGCTAGTACTACAAAATTTTTTATGATTCGACGCATTTCAGCATGGTCATCAACTATCATTATTTTCATTCTATAATCTTTATATTTAAATAAAGCAGCTCTAAAGGCTTTTCTATTATATACCCCTTACAGTACTTAGAGTATAAATTCTCTTATATTTTTTCTATAGGAAGGAGTGCTCAATAATCTAGGTAGAAGTACCTACAAATTTACCGGACTAAGATAAAAACAGGGATATTAGCCCAAGATCAAAATTTAAAATTTTAGATATTCCTTAATTCCTGAAAGATCATCTTTAGAAACAAATCCCAATGCCCCTATTTTTATTGCATTTTCTCTAGCAAAACGTGCGTCATTGCCGGTCACTATAACAATTTTAGCTTTACTATCCTGTTTTAAGATTAGCTTTGTAGCCTCAAAACCACTCATTGTACCCATCTCAATATCCATGAGTATAAAGTCTGGTTTAAATGTCATATAATTTGATACAGCATCTTCTCCGTTATCGAATTCAATGCATTCGATAGCTTCTTTACAAGAAAAAAGAACTATAGTTTTTACTAGCTTTCGCATTGAAGCATGGTCATCAACAATCATTACTTTCATTACCCAGGACAAATTTTTTATTATCGATTCTTTCTTTAAGTCAAAAGATTCAGACTTTAAGCTTGAAAATTGCCCTGTTTAGAATCAAGTAGCAATGGGACATAGTACCCAGATTGGTAGGTAAGAATACCTATATAGTAATAAGAAATTTTTGACTACATTTTATTTGATACTTCCATCGCATATTTAAGAAGTGCATGTGTACCACTTAAATCCAATTTAGTGCAAATATTACTTCGATGATTTTGAACTGTTTTGATACTGATATTTAGTTCTTCTGCGATCTCTTGACTTGTCATCATTTCTGCAACTAATTTTAAAATCTTTTTTTCAGACACCGTTAATAAATGCAAACCTCTTTTGTCTGTTGCCGAGAGAGTTGATTTATTATTTCGACGAATTAAATATCCTGAAAGTGAAGGGCTAAGATAATAATTACCTTTTAGTACGGTTTCTATACAATTTACAATTTCATTAACGGTATTTTCTTTTAAAACATATCCTTTTACTCCAATATCCATCGCTTTATTGAACATTGTTTCATCATTTAGCATAGTCAGAAAAATCAGATCAATAGCCAGACCTTGGTATTTAACTTTTTCTGCTACTTCAAAACCACTAATTTCAGGCATTTCAATATCAAGGATAGCAATTTCGGGTTTTTCAGATTGAATTAATGAGAGAGCTTGTTTACCATTTTCTGCTTCTATTATTTCAAGTTCGGAATTATTTACTAGTACTTGTACTAACCCATTTCTAATTAAAGAATGATCATCTGCTAATAAAATTTTAGTCTTTTTGTTCATACTATATAACTGGTATCTCTATCTTTATTGTTGTCCCTTCCATTAACCGAGACTGGATGTCTAATGTCCCTTTCAAGGTTTCGATTCGCTCTTTCATGCCTAGGAAACCCAAACTAGAAATTTCTTTTTGTTTTTCAACAAACCCTTTTCCATCGTCCCAGATAATTACGTTAACAAAATTTGTCCTTTTTTTCACGAAAACAGTAGCCTCTGAAGCATTTGAATGTTTTAAAATATTATTTGTTGCTTCTTGTATAACTCTATAAAAATTAATTTCTTTATCTTTATCGATAGTGTTATCTATGTTATCCACATGATAACTCCATTCTATCTGAGTTGAATTTTGTAACTGTTCCGCTAAGTTATTCAAAGCTTCTGTTAATCCAAACCTTTCTAAATGTACAGGCCGGAGAGCATGCGAAATATTTCGAACATCCTGAATTGAGTTTTCTGCACTATTCTTGATATGCAGAAGTTCTTCAGAAATTTTTATGGGATCATTCACTTGATTTTTTGCTAACTCAACACGGTTTTTAATTACTAAAATCTGTTGACCTAATCCATCATGCAGTTCAGACGCTATTCGCCTTCTCTCTGATTCCTGTGATTCTATTAATTGCTCTGTGAATCTTTTTTGCCGCTCATTTTCACTCGTTAGGTTTTCGACTCTGCGGTAATAAACAAAACCAACTGCTCCAATAATCAGTAAACTAATCAAAGAATAAAACCAACCCGTATTCCAGAAAGGAGGAGTTACCGTAATATTCAATGAAGCTCCTTCATTATTCCAAGCACCATCGCTATTAGCAGCTATTACTTGAAAAATATACTCACCTGGAGGAATTTTTGAAAACACAGCCTGTCTTCTGTTACCTGCATTTACCCAGTTATCATTTAATCCTTTCATTCGGTAACGGAATTGAATTTTTTGCGGGTCACTAAAATGTACAGCAGTGTAAGAAAGTTCCAAAAAAGCATCATTATAAGCCAATTTCAGCTCATTAATTGATGCTGTATCTCCCGCATTTGTCTTAATATTTTCGATATAAACGGGTGGAGAAAGATCATTATTTGTAACTTCTACTGCATGCACAACGGCTACTCCATCCATCGTTGGGAAATAAATATCGCCTTCGGAATCAGTAAATGTACTTGGTGCAAATCCACCATTGGTTTCAGCAGAATTCATTCCATCTTTTAAACCGTAAGAATTCGGAGAAACAAATTCAATTTCACCTTCTAAAAATCGATTTAGATCCGTTCTTTTTACTCTTGAAATCCCACGATTGCTCCCCATCCAAAAATTCCCCTCTTTATCTTGTACAATGTGGGATATTATATCGTCAAACAGTCCATCCTTTGAAGTAATTTGTTTAATTTCGTCTTCTATAATTCTAAACAAACCATTCCCATAAGTTCCAACCCAGATTGCTCCGTCCTCGTCTTTATGAATAGCTCTTATTTCGGGCTGGAGTAAAGTAGCAGTAGAAGCTACTGGCTCTATCAGCTTGATCTTAGAAATAGTTCCATTTTTATAGGTATTGAGACCACCTTTGGTACCCAACCAAAACAAACCGTCGTCATCTTCATAAAAACTTCGAATATCACCGTAGTACAAACCGTCTTTCTCAGAAATAATGGTAAAAGATTTTCCATCGTAAACAAACATTCCTTCCCCTGTTCCAATCCAGATATTTCCTTCCGAATCTTCTTGTATGAAGTACACCCCATATCCGGTTAGGCCATCCTCATCCTCAAAAAACCTTCCGGGTTCATCTATTGAGGTTGTCATGTATGGTTTTCCGCCACCCACCCAAATTCTTCCCCTAGAATCTTCAAAAACAGACCAGTAACACCCTTTTTCCAAATATTTATGGATCCTGGACTCTTTTATCTGTCCGTCTTTCCATTCAAAAATTCCATCACAGTTAGTTGAGAAGAGCGCCGTTCCATTCTTTAGTTGAGTAATTGAAAGCATTTTTCCATTAAAAAGACCATGATCACCATCTATCATAGAAATCATTGATTTCTTAAAACGATACAATCCATCCCCACCAGTCCCAATCCAAAAATTATCTTCATTATCCTGAATTATACTTTTAATTCGCTTTCCTTTACGATCTTTGAATGGATAGAATGGAATAAATTCATCCTCAATCCGAACCGAAGCTCCATTTACAGAAAGTGCAAATTGTGATCCATTATTCCCAAATTTTAGAGATAGAAAGTAATTCTCAGGAAGTGGTCTCAATTTAAATTCAGGTTTTTCTGAATCAAGCCTAAGCTCAATTACTCCTTCAAAGCTTGAACCTATCAGTAGCTCATTTTTGTCAAATGGATTATGATACACTCCAATAATATTCGATTCCAACCCATCCAGTTCATCATATACCGTAACTACAGAACCATCTACAATACTTAGTAGTGACCTCTTAATTCCGAACCAAATACCGCCCGGCTCATTTAACGCCTTTGATCGAAGGATTTGATTTTCAGATATAGTAACCTGATTAAATTTTTCTCCATTAAACAGGTAGATATTATTGAATGCCAGCAACCAAATTCGCCCTTCATTATCCTCAAATAAATCCAATACATTGGATAGATCTCCCGAAAGATGAAAAGAAGTAGCTTCGCCATCTTTATATCGCACTAAATAACTATCTGCAAGTTCCGGGTTCATCCATATACTTCCATCACTGGCTGCAAAAATTGACAGTAGTCGGTCTGAAATCATTCCGGGAGTATTTGCTCGATTGAACGTTGTAAAAGAGTTTCCATCAAAACGAACTAATCCCCCAAAAGTAGCCAACCATATATATCCATCTTTGGTTTGGATAATATCATTTACTGAACTTTGAGGAAGCCCATCTTCCATACCAAAATGAGTAACTACAAAATCTTCCGCATTAGGAATTTGAGCGAATAACAAACACGAATAGCCTGTGTAAAGAAATAAGAGTATTGAAAATTTCAAAAATTGAGCTCGCACTAAAAATATATTTTAAAAACCAGTGATGTGATCATTATAAACAAATCACATTAATAAAAATAAGAAAAGAGACATCCGAATACTCGAACATCTCTTTTCTCCAACAATCAATATCTCAGATTAAGCTACTTAGTGCGTCCCTGGCTTTTAGCCACACTTACCTGGAAACTATCTGTTGAACTGTTTCCTGCCACATCTCCTGTAGTCATGGTAATTGTATACGTTCTGCCACTGTTTCCTTTACCGCTTCTTTCTGCGCGAACATACACGTCAAAAGAGCCGTCGAAGTTGGTTCTGATCTCATAATCTGAGTCTGTATTTCCATCGCCTTTGCCGTTAGCTGCTTCGCTGCTGGAAACTTCCACTTGTACACTCGTGATTCCATCAACAATATCAGAAGCCGTAATTCCTGTTGCTACCAATACCATTTTATGATTCGGTGGCCAAAGACTATTCGTTTCCTGGTTGAATGAAATTACAGGGGCAGTAGTATCAGTAATAGTTACCGTTACCTGATCTGAATCTGTTGCTCCCTGCTCATCTGTTACAGTCATTGTAAAGGTATGTGTACCTACGGCAAGATCAACGGAAGTAGAAGCTCCGCTAGCACCATTCGACCATGAATATGTAAGCGCGTCGCCATCCGCATCCGTTGCTGAACCGTTTAGCGTAACAGTAGTAGTAGCTCCTGTTGCTTCTAAGGTTTGATCAGCGCCGGCATCTGCTACTGGAATTGTATTTACAACAGTAACGCTTACCTCATCAGAGTCAGATTCTTCCCCATCAGAAACGGTTAAGGTAAAAGTATAACTACCATCTGCTAGGTTTGTACTGAAGGACGCATCTGTAGATAATACGGAACCATTAAGTGTCCATGAGTAACTTAACGCGTCACCATCAGCGTCCGAAGAACCGGAACCATCCAGAGTAACATAAGTGGTTTGTCCGGTGGCATCCAAAGTTTGGTCAGCACCAGCATCTGCTACCGGAGCAGTGTTTGTGTCGATTGGAGGAGGAGTTCCACCAAATTCTTCTGTGGTTTCCAATCTGAATTTACCACCGGCAAGTCCCCCACCGTCAAAAATTACGAACGAAAGTTGATGTGTACCGTCTAAAGTTACGCCATACTCACCCGGTGAACTTGTAGCCCCTTGATATCCAACTAAACGAGGATTGTCGCCATTTTCATCAGCAAGATAAACCCATGAACAGTTATCGGCTAAAAGTTGAATTACAAATTCTCCATTTCCTGATACTTGTGTCTCATATCTACTCCAGTTGTGACCACCAGGTCCTTCTGAATTCATACTGTTATATGAGTTGATCCATGCAGCATCAAATGTTGCGTTATCCCAAGGATGTGGTTGCCCATTATCCTGAGTTACTTCAAACGCATTATGTGGATTTACCCAACTTGCAGTAAGCCCGAAGTCGTTTGACTGATAACATACTGTAGAAGTCCAACCACGATCTTCGGAAGCCGGGAAAATAGGGTCATATGTTTGAATGGAAGAACTGCTAACGTATACATTATTAACAGGTTCGGCGCTTTCAACATTAGCTCTTACTTCACTAATTGTAACATTACCACCACTGGCTACATTACCACTATTACCCATTGTAACAATTATACCATCTATATCTGCGAGATCTGCTTCTGTTATACCAGAAAAACCGGATGCTGAAATAGTTAAAGTAAATGGAGTAGCTTGAAAAGGAATTTCAAATTCTCTGTATAAGAAATTATTTCCTGTTCCTGATGAAAGGTAAATACCTGCAAACCACTTCGATCCACCTTGCATATCAGAAAAGTCTATTTCAAAACTTGTAAGACCTGATAAATCGTAATTTAATTGGTGTGTTGTAGGATCACATGTTACTTCACCCCAAACTATACTTCTTTTTTGACCGCTCAATATCGGATCTGAACAACTTCCGTACCTTAAGTCAATTAAAGATGAGTGAGTAGATGAACCACTGTAAGCCGCAACCATTTCACCTGCCGATGAACCTGTAACAGATAAATCAACATTCCCTGGTGAATTTTCTGATCCTGCTAATTCTCTTCTGTTTCCTATTGGACCGGCACCTTCATACAAATCACGACCGGTTCTTGTACTTGCAGAAAATCCAGTAAGTGTTCCAACGGATTGAGCACCCTGATCAAAAGAATCAATAATTATCGAACTGCTCTGTGAGTTTGCTTCGGGTTTACCTTTTACTATAGAAATCTTTTCTTCCGCTGTCGGTTCGTCATTGTTATCGATTCCTGACAATGAAGAATCTTTACATGACATAAAAAGAAGTCCTGTAAACAGCACTATACTCAAAAGTGCCTTTGTTTTAAAAATTTTTGCGTAATTCATGATGTACCTATTTATTAAATTTTTGAAAAACTTTGAATCGAAGTGTTACTATACCCCTACTTCGATGTGCTTTTATTTAAAATTGTCTTTACTAAGTAATTTTACAATGAGAAGAAGTGCTCAATTTAATAGGCATAACTACCTATACCATGAAGGCTTTAATACGGTTTATTAATGAAGAGACTATTCCTGATACAAAAATAGGGAAATTCAGGCAAGGGCATGTTCCCTTACAAACCAAATTATGAACACACTAGAAGTTATAGGTTATGTTCTCGTCTAATAATATTGATTTTGATTGTGGTTCCATTTACTGGTGCTGATTTAATATCAATGGTTCCCCCAAGTGTCTCTACTCGCTCTTTCATACCTATAAAACCAAGTCCTTCAGTTCCGGTTAAATTTTTCAGATCAAAACCTTTTCCATCATCCCAAATAGTTGTAAAAATATTGTAATCAGTTCTTTTTATTAAGACAGAAGCCTCCCTTGCAGAAGAGTGTTTCATAATATTATTAACCCCTTCCTGAACTACGCGATAGAAATGAATCTCTTTATTTTTATCGATAAGCCCGTCAATCTTATCAATATGATAACTCCATTCGATACTATCAGAATCTTTAATTTCTCTGCATAGATTTATAATCGCATCTGTTAATCCAAATTTTTCTAAATGTACCGGTCGCAGTCCATGAGAAATAGTTCGCACATCACTAATTGAGATTTTAGTACTTTTCATTATCTCATCCAGCTCTTCTTCTAACTTCTTAGTATTTCCAATTTGTTGTTTAGCAAGTTCTAATCTGTTTTTAATCACTAAAATTTGCTGCCCTAAACCATCATGAAGTTCTGAAGCTATACGTCTTCTTTCAGCTTCCTGAGAATTAATCAATTGCTCTGAAAACCTTTTCTGTTTATCGTTTTCCTTTTTTAACTGACTTACTCTATAGTAGTAAACTGCAGGTCCTGAGGTTAGAAATACTAATCCCACTATTCCATAAAATACTTTTGTTTGCCAAAATGGAGGAGTTATCACTACCCCGATGGTAGCCCCTTTTTCATTCCATACCCCATCAGAATTACTTGCCAACACTTTAAATGTATATTCACCGGGTGGGATTTTGGAATATAACGCTTCCCGTCTGTTACCGACGTCAACCCAATTATCATTAAAGCCCACCAATTTATATTTAAAACGTGTTTTTTCGGGCTTATTGAAATTGATTGCGGTATAGCTAATTTCCAGAAATGAATCGTTATAAGGTAATTCAATAGTATTAATATCTGAGAATACATCGGTACTACTTCTTACACGTTCTATATAAACCGGAGGAATAGTAGTATTTATATTGATCTTGGTAGTTTTAACAACTGCAACCCCTCCAACAGTAGGAAAATAAATATTACCATCGGAATCTTGTATGGTACTCGGGTGAAATCCCCCATTAGTTTCTGCGGAATTCATACCATCTCCTGTTCCATAAGAATATGATAAAATCTCATCGTTGACACCTTCAGAAAAATCATTCAAATTTTTCCGGGAAACTCTGAATATTCCCCGATTACTACCTATCCAAAAATTTCCATGATCATCTTCTACAATATGAGACACAATATTATCAAACAGTCCATCCTGGCTTGTTATATTTATTATCTGATCTTCTTTCATTCTGAAAATCCCGTTACCGTATGAACCGAACCAATATGTTCCATCTTCATCTTGATATATAGCACGAATATAAGGCTCATCTGTTTTATTAGGATAGTTTTTTGAATGAGCTAACTTAACTTGTTCAACATTGTCATCGGTAATTTTGTACAACCCTGCAATCGTTCCCGCCCATATATTCCCATTAGCATCTTCGTGTAAAACCCGTGTTTCAGAAAAATTAAAACCTTCTTCTGTTTTGTATGTAGTAAATCCGGATACATCGTTGTATTTAAATATTCCATTACTGCAACCTATCCAAATGTTACCAAGTTTATCTTCTGCAATTGCGAAAATATTAATTCCTTCAAAACCATCATTGATACCGAAACTTTTACCTTTTTCTTGAAGCGAGTTAGTCATATATAAACCATTAGCACTAAACCAAATTCTATCTTTTGAATCTTGAAATACAGACCAAATACAGTTATTTGGGAGATATTTATTAATGGCAGGGAATTCAGCTACTCCATTTTGTGACACAAAAACTCCACCACAGTTTGTTCCAAAAATGAAACTTCCATCATTTAGTGCTGACAATGAAAGCATTCGTTGATTAACCAAACCATCATTAACGTCAATCATCGATATTTGGGTTTCTTTTAGCCGGAATAAACCTTCAGCAACCGAACCTAACCATAAATTGCCCTCATTATCTTCAAACATAGATCGAATTTGAATATCAAAGTTTTGGTCTTCTCCATCCATTCTAAAAGTTTGAAATTCCGATCCTTCATTTATTAAAATACCTTCATATGAATATATCCATAATCTGTTTTTGCGATCTTCATAAAACCCTAGAATATCTTTGTTGTTTAATCCAAGATTTTTTCCAAGAAAAGTAACTTCCTCATTCTTTAGTTTTAAAACCCCATTACCAGATGTTCCGATAAAAAATACTCCAGAATTTTTCGGGTATTCAATCAAACTTATAATGTTCGATTCTATTTTTTCTCTGAGATCCAAGAATTTGTAAAGTGTATCGTTGTAGCTCTTCGCAACTATTTTATCCATGTAAAGTATGGCACCTGTTGTATCTGCAGAAATTTTTTGAAATTTCTCCCCATCAACCTCAAAAAGCATTTGCCTTTCAAACTGATTATTTTTTAGTAAATAAAAATTTCCGTTTAAAGCACCCCAAATTCTCCCTTCCTTATCTTCTTTGATCCAACCAGCAGATGCAGATGTTGTTCTTTTATCAATGGAATATGAGATCGCTTTATCTTTCGTTAATTTTACAACTCCCTGCTCTGATGCACCCCAAATATTATTGTTACTGTCTTCAAAAATACTTACCACACGATCATAATCCATTCCTTCCGTATTAGATCGATTATAAGTCCGAAAACGATGCCCATCAAACCGAACTAACCCTCCAAAAGTAGCCAGCCATATATAGCCATTATCGGCTTGAACGATATCATTAACCGAATTTTGAGGAAGACCTTCTTCCATACCAAAATGAGTAACTACATAGTCCTCAGAATTAGGAATCTGAGAAAATAATGAGGTTTGCGAAAGCCCTTGAATAAGCAGAATCGATAAAAAAAATACAGCTAACTGTCGCATCATAGAAAAAGTTTTCAGAAGATAAATAAGAGAAAACCAAATACAAACTAAAACCCTATTCTGCTAACTATTACCACAATTTATTTCTTATTAATACGAATTGAGAAATACCAAATTCACCCAGTGAGACCATCTTCACCAGGAATTTTAAAGAAGGTATGAAAGGAAATTATTTATTCTAGTTCATCATTCTTATTACCACGTAATTTTTTATATGCATAAGCTCCACCTGCAGCAGCGAGTAAGCCAAGTCCGCCGTCGATTGGGGCTTGAGCGGGATCGCTGGGAAGGCCTGGTTGGGCAAGGACAAAAGATGTGGTAATGAGTAAAACTATAATTAAAGCGAAGATTATAAGCGTTGTTTTCATGTTGTTGGGCTTTTAGCTCTTAGCTGCCAGCTATTAGCTTTTGGGACTGACCTCAAAAGCTAATAGCTAAACGCTAAAAACTGATTACTTGATTAAAGTTAATTTCTTGATCATGACTACATTCCCTGCTCGAAGGCGATAAATGTACATCCCACTTGCAAGGTTTGATGCATTGAATTGTAGCGTGTAGCGTCCGGCTGTTTTGTTTTCGCCGTTCAACAATGTGGCTACTTTTCTTCCCAGAATATCAAACACTTCCAGTGTTACTTTGCCGGTGTTTGGAACTCCATAAGCAATGGTTGTAGTTGGATTGAACGGATTTGGATAGTTTTGACCAAGTTCCACTTCCGTTGGTAGATCAATAACCGGTTCGTTGCTTACTGCTTGTGATGGTGAAACAGTCAGCATAAATCGGGAACCTGAGCTTTTTTGCTTGGCTGATTGGAAAATAGATTCCAAGCTTGGTGGGGACGCAACATCTTGCGTCTTTACCTTAGCTGTGTTCATTGTAAATACATACTCTTCATCAAGATCTGTAGTAAGGTCAAGTTCGGAGTCATGCAAAGAAACTTCCCATCCCTCAGGAATATTCAAATCGCCTTTAGAAATTCGATGTGTTGTTCCACTTGCTGAAGTTTGAAGTGCCAGCGAAATCTCAAATGGCTCTGTAATCAACGGCAGGCTGTTTATATCCAGATGAGTTGTATCATTTAGGATAGAAGCCAGCGTTACATAATTTGAAGAAAGTGGATTGAGTTGATGTGCATCCGAAGCGTCTAGTCCAAATTCACCGTCTTCAGAAAACTGAAACCAGGCTTTGTTCTTTAATCCTGATGTATCAGAAAGCTCAATTGAAAAGTATTGTGGATTCTTTGTGCTGACTGCTTTATCTACTAATCCACCGCCTTCTCCTTCTCCCCCATCATTAGGATAATTAATTTGAAGATAAAGATCTCCAACATCTATAGACTGGACAAAAAAGGCTTTATAAGTATCTATTATTCCATCTGTAAGACTTCCCAGCGTTCCATTCCATGATTTCCAACCCGATGCATTAACATCATATACGTAAACTGAACTTGACAAACCATCTCTACTAAAATCATCCCAATCTATTTGGCTGTAAAACGGATTGCCAAGTAAGGTCCAGCCATCTTCGTTTGTGTTAAGAAGAGAAGTTAGTATTTTTGTATTGGTAGGTTCAGTACCCGGAAAATTAACTTCTTTAGGAAATCCTGCATCACCTGCTTCGGGACCGTTGTCATCACTGAACACATACATGAGCATTCCTGATCCTGATTGAAGCGAATCAGCCAAATTTGTTATGGCTGTCCAGTTGGTATCGGACACGGTTGTAGCTGTAGAAGGCCAAACATACACATTCGGAACACCTGACTCTGTATCAGCATTACTCGCACCTTGTGTCCATAGATTTTCAAGTAAACCACTGTATTCAACATTTCCAACAGGGGAAGCCATGAAGCGCCAACCAGCCGTACCTGTAAATGTGAGTGGATCAAAATCGATGTTTTCATAAATATATAAGCTGTCGTAAGTAGCTACAAAAAGATCTACATCGTTATCATTATCGAAATCACTTACCGAGAACGAACGGACATTATAATTTATATCTATGATGGAGTAGGAAGGATACGTGCCATCACCGGAATTCAAGAATAAGTGGATATTAGTATCAGATTCCTCTTTACCGATTATATCTAGATCCCCGTCACCATCAATATCACTTAATGTTAAGCGTTCTATTACATCACCGGTTTGATATTGTACCCGGGCAGAAAAGGTTGCATCTCCATTATTTTTATATACATAAATTCGGTAGTCATCAAGAGTCGAGATCACAAAATCTCCATCTCCATCTCCATCTAAATCCCCAACAGAAACAGAACTTGGGGAGTCAATACGGTCTAACAGAATAGATTCCTGAAAAGTACCATCCCCATTATTCTTTAATAAATAGAATCCATCGTAATCGTTTAATACTATTATATCCACATCTCCATCGGCATCCATATCTGAAGCTGCAAGATCAATAATATTATAACTACTTGAACCCGGAAGGTAGCTTGAGTGCGAAGAGAATGAGCCCGTACCATCTGTATTCAGCGAAACAAGGACACTATCGGTACCCACAATTAAGTCTATATTGCCGTCATGATCTAGGTCGGCAGCCTCAATGCTGTAAGAATATGAACCCAAATCTACATCAATGCTTGATGCAAATGTCCCGTTTCCATTATTTTTCAGAATGGAAATATCATAATTGTCATCATTGGATAAAATTATATCTAAATCGCCATCGCCATCAATATCGGCTGCAACTGAACCTGGATCCTCGACGCCTGTATAGTAATCTGTTTTACTGCCGTAATTTCCGTTTCCGTTGTTTAAACGAACATGTACCGAACCTCCGGAGTCAACCATATAAATATCACCCTTTTTGTCTCCGTTCAAATCTGAAATTTCGGTCAATAGTGCACCAGTACCTTGACCTAAAGCTTTATTTCTTTCAAAAGTTGCCGAAGAAAACGCTGTTTCAATATGAAAAGAAAAGGTCTTTGGGTCTTTGAAAGGATGTGAAACGCCTTCCAATTTATTGGTAATGTTTACAGTGATGGTTTCTCCTGCTTTAAAAATACTATCCGGAGTAAAAGTGGCTACAGTATTTCCAACCGAAAAATGAATTGTACCCGTATAAACTCCACCTTCGCTACCAGTGACAAAAAAGGAGGAATCTGTTACAAAACTGGAGGGATTCACAGTTTTGTCAAAGGTGACTTCAATCTCTGAATCTTTTGCATTATTTAAACTAAAGGGGGTTGGAGAAAGCTGAGATATATTAAGTGTAATTGGTATTGACAAGGATACAGTATCTGTATTGATTGTAAGATATTTCTCTAATCCAGGATCACCATTAAAAGAATATACAGTGGCATGATAAGTGATTCCTTGTGTTAAACCTGTAATTGTAATCGAACTATCTAGGCCAGCATATACCACGAAATTTTCTGAACCTATTTCTGCACCTGAGCCAAATACGGAAGAAGCCGTGTAGGTAGTACTGTCTATTGGTAATGCATCTACCGGGTTTTCCGCTTTTACTACCACTAAGTTGTATGCACCATTTCCAATGGTATAATTTAACGTTGCTGATGTAGCCCCGCTCGTTTCAAACTCAAGACCTGTAGTTTGCTGATCAGGGCTACCAAGTGGTAATCCTAAATCATATTTATCGGACAAATATTCGTTTATCTCAAAACGTTCAAGGCTGGATAATTTCTTGTTATAAACAATTATTTCAGCCACCTGACCATTAAAGTAATCTGAAATATAACCGTCAGATCTAACAGAAGCGCCGACTATCCAATCTCCATTTACACTATTTCGATAGCTCTCGCTTTCATCTAGTCGTTTAGGAACATTGTCTATTCTGATACTACCTTCTGTATCTGTGCCTATTACATTGAATACATGATATTCATCATTCGAATACTCGCCGGATTCTCCTACAGTGAAGTCATTACCATTGTAACTATTTCCATTGAAAAGAAAACCTTGATCATAATTCAGCCAAATATTCGGGGCGTATCCTGAAGTATAGTTATTTCCAAACAGAAGAGTTCTTTGTGAACTAGCAGTGCTGGCTACAATAATGATCTCATAGTCTTTATTCACTACTTCCAACTCCTGAGCGCTAGGTAACGAGAAATAAGAATTCCCGTTAAAGCTTACAGCCGGCAATCCATTTATTTGATTAGTTGCCATTACCGGCTTGTAAGAAGAATTATCTTGAGTCCCGTTATTCTCTTTTCCTGACAAGTCATACCAAACAGATATGCTCTCTCCGTCTCCAACACCAGAAAGACTCATATCTGCATTAAGCCATAGCGTTAAGCTATCACTGGGTATTATCGTATTGTTGAAGAACATAGATACTGCATCAGAGAGAATATTTTCCTGTGATGTAATGGCTCTTAATTTGACATAGTATATCGTGTTATCCGACAATCCGGTTATTTCATAAGAAACGGTATCAGTGGATGCACCCGCAGCTCTTACAATGGTTGTGCTGGAATCTGTTAACGAAGAACTGTCGGTTCCCCAAAGTATCCGATAGCTGGTTGAAAGTGATACAGATCTGTTTACGACTGCAGTAAAAGTGGCTGATGAAGCTGTTGTTTCAGTCAATGTTTGCGATTGAATACTTATGGGACTGAAGCTTGTGGTTGCGTTGGCCGTAGCAGGATTGGTAGTCAAATATTGTTCTTCGTTAACCCTGCCGTTGTATTCAAAAACTGCAAAATGATATTCTGTATCGGAAGTCAAACCTGTGACAGTAATAACACTATCCGTTCCCGTATATACTACATAATTACCTGTTCCTATTTCATCTCCCGAGCCAAACACAGAGCTACTGGAATAAACTGTAGAATTTGTGGGGGTTCCATCTACTGAGCTTCCTTCTTTAGCAAGAATAATTCTCCTTAATCCACCCCCTTTAGTCACCGATAGTGTAAGTTGATCATTCGTTATATTTGAGAAAACCGGATTCGAAGCTTGTAGCTCTGGAGCAGATTGTTCTATATATGAAATTCCGTATTTATCAGACAAGTACGTTGTTATTGAATCTCTGTTTTCTGACGATAATGATGCATTAAACAACAGTACTTCATGGATATCTCCGGTATAGAATAAGCTATTATTTCCTCTTCTCGCAAGCTCAAGTACTGTATTGGTAGCGTTTTGAAGATTCGAACTGCTTGAGGCTTCAACTCCTCCATCTACCTGTACAAAACCACCTGTGGAAGTAGCATTTATATGATAAATATGTCCCCCTCCGTCTGAATATTCACCGGTTGTACCAGCATCCAGATAGGTTGAACCACCCGGAATATAACGTACCCCTTGCCCACCGTTTATATGAACCTCATAATTTGGAATGGCCGATCCACTAAACAGAAATTCTACATTTGATGAGCTTGCCGGCTTTGCTACTATAAATAGTTCGTAATCTGAGTTTTGAATTCCTAATTCAGAAGAAGTTGGTAATGTGAAATAATTATCAATACCGTCAAACGAAACTCCGGGCATCCCATTTAATGAATTTGCCGTAACTGCCGGTTGAAGTGTTGAAGATCCTTGAACAGCATCGGCGTCACTTCCTGAAGTATCTGCCCAAATTGAGACTAATGCTCCATTTGATGGGTCTGCAATACCTGCATCTGCACGTAACCACATTGCTAATGATGAAATCTCCTCAAACGCATATCCGGTAGTAAAACCATCTCCCGTTCCAGGAGACACTGACAAATACTTTTCACTACCCTCCGAGCCAAAATATTCGTACGCAGCAAAATAATAATGGTGATTCTTTTGAAGATTACTAAGTGTTACCTCATCCCCGCTATCATTATATATTATGTAGTTCCCGTTCCCCAATTCAGCGCCAGATTCGAAAGAGCTGTTCGCATTATAGGTGGTACCGTCTACAGGAGTAAAATCTACAGGAGACCCTTTTTTTGCGACAATCAATCGTTTTGCTCCATTTCCTTTTGTGAGATTAATAGTCATGGAATGATCAGATTCTCCACTAATTGTAATATTTGAAGCTTGAACACTGGGAGTAACAGATGGGACTTCAATCCCATATTTAGCACCGAGATAATTTTCCACTAAACCCCTTTGGGTTGCACTTAGAACTGTATTGTAGATAATGACTTCTGCAATATCTCCATTTAGAGTGTACGAATTATCAAAACGCACACCGAGATATAAATTGCCAGAGTCCGAACTCCTTGCATTTACAGCACTATTTGTAGAGTCCACAGCATCAACAGTTACGTTTCCATAGGTATCAGTTGCTCTCACATTGTAGATATGAGCATTAGCATCTGAATAATCACCAATAGAGCCCTCATCGATATAAGTTGATGACTTTGGAATAAACCTTGCTCCAGCCGATCCATTTAAGTGCAATTCGTACTGCTCAGTATTTCCAGCCAATAAGAACGCAATATCAGTGTTTACTGAAGCTGACCTTGATACGATAAAAATTTCATAGTCGTTGTTTCGGATTCCAAGTTGCGATGCAGTAGGCAAAGTCAAAAAACTATTGACCCCATTAAATTGAATTACCGGTTTTCCATTCAAACTATTACTTACAAAAACAGGACGGCGAACTAAATTTGCCTGTACTCCATCATTCCCATTCCCTGATTGATCCGCCCATACGTTAACTGAATCTCCGCTTGATGTAATCCCTATATCTGCTTTAAGATGCAGCTTTAGACTATCTGTTGGTATCTGTGCAAAAACAGATTGGGTAAGCCCTGCGATAAAAAAAAGAGTTGTAAAAAAGCATTTGAAATATCTCATGATACCTGCCAATAAATTGTGTGAATTTGATTGACTAAAATGTATCGGATATTAACTATGTAGACGTGCCAACTTTCTGTGCATACGTGCCAAAGTGAGTCAAACACACTCTAAAAAGGGATTTGATGTTGTTATTAGGATTCCTGAGTGAAAGGTCTGCCCGCCTTTTCTAATAAGATTTTTTCGTAGCTGTTAACTAAGCGGATGAACTCCAAAACGTTCTTCATAAACTTTTCTAAAACTTGTAGCACTTTTATAACCAACGGCGGTTGCCAGTTCTTCAAGTCGATAGTTTTTGTTTGCCGCAACCAGAGCGCGTGCTGAAGTAAGCCGGACTTCCCGAATGAATTCTCCGGGTGACATCCCTGTTTCTATTTGAAGGTTCCGATAAAACGAACGGCGGCTTTGAGAGAATTCATCAGCAAGCATATCCACTGATAGATTGGTATTAGCTAAATTTTTTGAAATGAATGCAGCCGTTTTTTCTGAAAGAGTGGTATTCTTAGGAATTTCTTCCGCTTTTAATTTTACTCGAATTGATTTACGACGCGTATAATAGCTTAAAAGATTTTTCACTTTTAAAACCAGGTGTTCTGGCACGAAAGGTTTAGTGATATAATCAACTACGCCAATTCTCATTAAATGCAGCTTATCTTTTTCTAAAGCTTTTGCAGTGAGTACCATAGTGGGGATAGTGTTCCATTTCTCATGGTTTTTAAGTTTTTCAACTAATTCTAAACCACCCATAACCGGCATCATTAAATCTGTTACAATAATATCAGGGTTAAAATGCTCAAGGACTTCAAGAGCTTCTTTTCCGTTTCTTGCTTTTTTTATAGTACCCAATTCATCCAAGATCCCGCTTACATATTCCATCATGTCAGCATTATCTTCAACAAGCAAAATCTCAAAGGATTTATCTACTGAACTGCTTACAGTGTCTTTTCTCACATACAAAAGTTCTTCATCTAAAGAATCCGGAATTAATGAGATTTCGTCCCCATTAATTTCAGCTATTGGAAGCAGAAGTTTAAAACAAGCTCCTTGTTTATAAGTTTTATCGACTTCAATATCACCTGAATGTAAACGAGCCAACACTCTGCTCAACTCAAGTCCCACTCCCATACCTTCTACATAATCAGCGGTATCACGTTTTAATCTGTGAAACCTTTCAAAAACAGCTTCTTCTTCACCTTCCGGAATACCTGATCCTGAATCCTGAACTCTAAGCTCAAACCAGCTATCTGAAACTTGGGTTTCTATAAAAATATTTCCTCCATCGGGAGTGAATTTGATCGCATTTGAAATCAAGTTATTGATCATTACCTCTAATTTCGAACGATCAACATGGAGTGTTATGTCTTCAGCATTTGGGTAAAATTCAAATTTGTGTCCATGATATTCCGCCAACGATCGAAATGATTCTACAGAAATAGAAACCAGATTATCTGCTTTATAGTATTTCTTGTTTAGAATAAGATGATTCTGATCTGATTTAGTCAAGTCAATGATCTGACTTACCATATCATCCAGGCGAACCATATTTCTTTTTACTATTGATAAGTCGTATTGAACTTTGGAAGGATCCTGTTCTTCTTGCTTTATCAATTTATCCACCAATCCACTACTAATGGTTAGAGGTGTACGAAACTCATGACTTACATTAGAGAAGAAAGTGTTTTTCATTTCATCCAGTTTCTCTAGCTTTTCCTTCTGATTCCGAATTTCCTCGGTTCTGTCTAAGACTTCACTCTCGAGCTCTTTTTGCCTTTCCAACAATCTGTTTTCGCGAATCTTCACCAAAGAAATTAAACCACTCAAACCAATTAAAATATACAAAATGAACGCCCACCAAGTTCTGTACCAAGGGGGAAGCACCTCAAATGAGAACGACGCCAATTCAGAATCTTCAGGATATAAAGTATGCCCACGCACCCAAAACGTATATTTTCCTTCTTTCAAATTTGTATAATCTTGATACCTTTCATTTGTAGTAGCAGACCAATCATCATCTAAACCTTCCAGTTTTATCTGGTAGAAAAGCCGATCTTCAGGCAAAAAAGCGATCATCCCATAATTGATCCTGATCTTATTATCCCAAAATGAAATCGGAGTTTCCAAAGTTGAATGTGATAACCCTCTTGGTTCCAGCAACAAAGAATCTGAATTTACAATCACCGATGTTATATGAGCATTTATTGCAGGTACAGGTTGTTTATAGAGAGTTGAATCAAAGTAAGCCAACTTTTGGGTTAAGGTTTGGAAATAGACCCGGTTTTTCGTTGCCGGATAAATGAAATCGATATCATTATAAGGTTCCGTACGGGTAAATTCGCCGTCGTTCCATTCAAAGACATCCTTCTCCGGATTATATACAGCTTTTCCAATGATTGCTGCAGCCCATGCCACCCAGATTCCCCCATCATTATCCTGAACCACCGGCCACACCGACCGATCTTGTCCGTAAAAAACTTCATCAAAGCGATGATCCACAACTATTGAATCCCGATCCGGTGTAAGCCTATAAAAACCATCTGAAGTTATAAAACCAACATCTTTCCCTACCGACATCGTATAGTTGAATCCATTAGAAGGAAGTCCGTCATCAGTAGTAAACTGACGAACTTTAGAAACCGAAACCACCACGTTTTCTTTCTGTTCGGTAGAAAAATGGAAGTTTCCGTTACGTCCCGTTCCAACCCATAAGTCTCCTTTAATATCTTCCGTTATTGTGTACCCTCCTTCCTCAAAATCAATCAATTTAGAATCTAAATATATACTTTCAGACTCCAGAACAACTTTCCGCAGAGCATTAGCATCGTGAGAATAATATATAACGTTCGGATTTTCACGATCTGCAAGAACTAGATCGACCCTACCTCCTGAGAACAAATCATGAAAGCGTCCCTGTTTATCCAGCAATTGCAGACCTTTACTGGAACCAATTAACAATCCATGAGGAGTGAGTTCCAATGCATAAACTCTTCGATCATTGTATACTTGTTGGAATTTCCCTCTTTCCCATACATATAAACCATTATTTCCTCCCGTATATAGCGCCCCATTGAAGTTCTTTAATGTGGCAGAATATTCAGGAAGATCATGGGCAGAAGGCAGAAATTCACGCATTGCTCTCCCATATTCCAACACGCTTACTCCGTAAACACTACTCACCCAAATATTCAAGGCATCATCTTCATAAAGCCTTGTTAGATCATTATCAGAAAGCCCATGCGACTCATAAATAGTATGAATATACTCTCCTTCATGGTTATAGGTGAACAATCCATTTGAAGTAGCAAAATGAATATATCCGGCTTTCGACCACAAAAAATCATTAATAATCACCGATGCTTCAGAAATATCCTTTGAGAGCTTATAGATTTTAGTCCAAGTATCAGAGGTGCTTAATTCCCACAAGTTAAACTCATCATCTACCATAAATAATCGCTCTTTAGTAGCTGATAGCTTCCGGGCTTTTGTATTGGAATCCGGAGAAGAGATCGAGTATGTATATCCATCTTTTGTACGCTTAACCTGACCATTAGAATGCAATGTTACAATAGTATTATCCCATCGCACAGCTGAAGAAATAATCTCTTCATTGATTTGCGAAATGATCTTGCCATCAGAATATATATACCAAACTTCCGGTGAAATGAAATGAACCTGATCATCCAGTACAAAAGTAAATTCTATGTCTTTTATTACTTCCTCGGAATTCGGCAATAAATATGCTAATGAATAATACGTACGTCTCAATAACGAATCGCGTTGGAGCACACCGAAGTCAGCTTGGCCACCAACAAATATTCTTCCGTCAGGATGCTTAGCAAAAGATAATGCTGCAGAGTTTCTTTCCATCCATAGGTTTCTCCATGAAAGTCCGTCAGACTCCTGTATTCCGTAACGTGAATTACCAAAATATAACAACCCATCATCAGCTCGGATGATACCCCAGGCTTGTCGGGCTCCTGTAAATTGCCCCCGGCGGTAAGTTTCTATAAAAGGAAATCCGATCGGATCTGTAGATTGCGCCTCTATAAATTCCGGGCATAAAAGGCCCAACAGGAGCAAAAAAAATAGAAAACCCCTTTTTTTCAAAATATTTTTTCTGATTGTAATTTCAAACTATACCCTACTTTCATTCTTATAGTGACAAAAATACTATTAATGAATTCGAGCTTTCGAAAATGCTCATCACCATATTAAACCAATGAATTTAAAACTGAATATAACTTTTAAAATCAATTTTAAAGAAAATTTATTATGTATTTGGAGTCTATTTTAATGGAGTTCTTGGTATAGTAAAAATAACTATCAACCAGATTTTATCAACCGAACAAAGTTCGACAAACAGGCGAGCTTAAATAATGGGCATAAAAAAACCCTTGCTCAAATAAATGAACAAGGGTTAGAATCTTTGAATAAGTTTTTTGAGAGAATTACATCATTTCAAATCATCTTCTTTATTTTTGCCACGGAGCTTTTTATAAGCATACGCACCACCTGCAGCAGCAAGTAAGCCTAATCCACCATCAATCGGAGCCTGCGCGGGATCACCGGGTAGTCCGGGTTGAGCTAGTACCAATTCGGTAAAGATTAACAAGTTTATCAATAGAACAGAACAACGCATTCCGAATTTTTTCACCAATTGAATCATGTCTTTTTTCTTTTCTTTTTGAGTTTTTTTTGAATGATGTATCAAACATATCTGACAATACTTTATATAATCCGGATCACCAGGAATCGAATTAAGCTGAACTATTAACCCTTTAATAGGATGTTCGGCACCTTCTTTGACTTTGCAACTATTGCAACAATCGTTTTCTATTGAGATGGACTTCAGTATACTTTCAAGTGTTTTCATAATGGATATAGATGTAAGATTTAAGACCTGAGATGTTAGAATTCTCATACATCTCAGGTCTTGTATCTTTTATTTAATAAGGGTTAATTTTTTTGTGATAACTGAGCTACCAGCCTTTAAACGATAGATATACATGCCACTCGCTAAATTGGAAGCATCAAAATTTATAGTATAACGACCGGCTGTTTTGTGTTCACCACGTATTAGTGTTGCAACTTTTCTGCCGATAATATCAAATACTTCCAGAGTTACTTCCCCGTTTTCAGGAACTCCGTATCCAATAGTTGTAGTCGGATTAAATGGATTCGGATAGTTTTGAGACAGTTCTACTGTGACAGGAAGTTGTGCTTCCTCTTCATAGGAAACTGCTTCTCCGGCACTAATCTGAAGTATAAACCTACTCTCATTTGCCGCTTTCGATTTCATTACTTTAGGTCCGCCACTTTGAATAGGAATCAGGTTTCTAACATCAATAGATTTTGATCTTTTTTCATGATTTACAACAAATGTAATCTCTGCAACATCATTAAGATTATATTGTTCATCTTCTTGTTGATCAAAGAGTATGAGACTCCAACTTTCGGGCAATTTATTCAGTTCCCATGATAAAGTGATTTCAGTTTGTGTTTTAGAGGTATCAGAGATACTCAGATCCACATCAACAGGTAGCTCCCACGTTCCGGAAAGATGATCGGGTAAAGCATTTATATCCAACTGTGTATTTTCCTCGTCAACTTCCAGAGGAAAAGAACTGAATAAGCTTAAATATTCACTGGAAAGAGGTTGAAGTTTATAGGCATCATATTGGTCTTTTTCAGGAACCGCATCTTTATAAAACAAAACTACTGCTTGTGAACTCATATCATCACTTTTAGCTTTGAGTTTTATTGTAGATGCTTCTGAGACTTTCATCAAATTACCACCTGAGTTTTTGGTGGAATCATTTATTGAAAATTCCGGTGAAGCGGAATGTGCTTTTATCCAAAAACCTTGCCATGGGGCTATCATCCCATTTTCTAAAGTTCCTGTAATGCCGTTCCAACTCAGATAAGAACCATTTCCGTTGTTAGCTGAATCGCTCCAAACATAGTAGGTCGCATCTATATTCTTTTTATTCCAACCGCTCTGTGCACCCCAATTAATGGATGTTCCATATGGGTTTCCAACCAGATTCCATCCGTCGTTTGCCATAACACCTGAATCGGTAAATGATACTGAAGGTGAAGCCTGACCATTAAACTTACTTGCGCTGTTTATTAGTTTTTTGGGAAAACCTTCCGGGTTCCCGTCATTGTCATCGTCAGAATAAACAAAAGTTAAAAATCCTGTACCGGACGCTGGCACTTCATTGGCATTGGTAATTGGTTGAAAAGATCTGGCTGATTCGCTCCATGTATAAACGTTGGAATTTCCATGAGAAACATCCGCTCCTGTAAAGCCCTGTGTCCATAAAGAATCTAATAAAGTTCCAAATGACGCTCCTGAAACTGGAGAACTTAGCATTCTCCAGCCTTCAGCTCCGGTAATTATAAGTTCGTTGTATTTTGTTTCCTGTAATTTTGGATATCCTGACCCTTCTTCGATATACCATATATCAGTAAAATCAAATCCTGAAAAAGAATTTCTTTGCTTCATTTGAGCAGTTGTTAAGCCTGTTCCGTCAGCAGAAGAGGATTGTCCGGTGGTTTCTGTATCCCAATATGAATTAGTTACTATTCCTGAGTTTTTCTCGCCAATCAAACCTCCGTTTCCAGAAGGGGCAGACACACTTCCAATGCCATAACTATTTTCAATACTTCCACTTATTAAACGTCCAACTAAAGCAGAAGCTCCATAAGTAGAACTGGAAGCTGATGCGGTTGAATATGAATTACTTATCAACCCTACGGATCCACTGCTGCTTTCACTTGCACCGGCCAGACCTCCTGAATGATAGACTCCGGATACAGTCCCTGTTGTGTAACTATTTAAAACATCCGAATAATTTAACCCTACTAAACCACCGTTGTAATTTTGACCGGTAACATCAACATCTATCAGAACCATATTTTTTAAAACTGCATTGAATGTTGAACCAAATAAGCCATTAAAATTTTCAGAAGGTCGGTTAACATATAAGTTATTGATCGTAAATCCATTACCGTCAAAAGAACCTGTAAACTTTCCTTGATCAGTATTAGTACCAATGGGATCCCATCCCTCCCCTGTATTAAATGGAGCAACATCTAAATCAATATCTGCTACCTGAATAAAATGTGCATTCATAAAATGACGTACACTATCTAAGTGAACAGCCGTTTCTATTTTGTAAGGGTTAGATTCAATTCCAAAACCTCCGGCAAATATTTCTTTGAATTTCTTATATCCTGGAAGTGAATCTGGCTGGTTCGTTTTTAAATAGGGATAAGAAGACAGTTCGTCGATTGCCCAAATAGTAGAAAAGTTCCAACCTGAGAATGATGATTGCTGTTTCATTTCCGTAGTTGATAATCCTGTTCCGCCACTAGAATGTGTTTTCGTGGATGATTCAGTGTCCCAATAACTATTAGTGATTGTAGAACCTTGATTTACACTAATAAAACCTCTTGCAGATGAATGTGCACTTGATACTTCTACCCCCGAATAACTATTATTGACAGTGGCGTAATAACCTCGCCCAATAAAGCCTGCTACATTAATGGAAGTAGATGTTATTCGACCTACTGCATAGCTGTTACTTACATTTACGCGATTCGCAAAACCAATAAATCCTCCTGTAATAGAACCGGTCACGTTCATATCAGAATTGGAATAACTGCGATCAATAATGGTTAAATAGGAATACCCAATAAAACCTCCTATTTCTGCCCTTCCCGAAACAGTTCCAGAAGAAAAACTATTTGTTATATTACCTCTGTCCGCCCTTCCAATTAATCCCCCACCCCGATTTATTAAACTTACATTTACTACACTAAATGTACTATCTATATCAGTTCTTAAACTAAAGCCTAATAGTCCTCCCGCGTCTATGATACCGGTAACAGAACCTGATGAATAAATATTGTTAATTTCAGAATCTATAATCCTCCCTGATAAGACACCAACTTCATATCTCCCTGTAACATCCGCTTCTTCAATGCGCATATTTTCAACAACAGCATTTCCATAAATATATCTGAACAACCCAACCCAATTTTGAGATGACCTGTCTATAAAAAGATTCGTAATTTTATAGTTATTCCCATCATAGTGACCCGCAAATCCTGTGTTTGCTTCTGCACCTAAAGGGTTCCAACCGAGACCTGTGTTAAAAGGTGAAATGTCTAAATCTATATCTGCAGTTTGTATAAAATGCCTATCTCTGAAATATCTTACGCTATCAAGTTGAGTGGCCGTTGCTACCTGAAATGGTTTGGTTGCTGAGCCACAGCCCCCACTAAAAAAACTTATATTTATTGTATTACCTGATGTTGGATGACTTGTTTGCTCACTTGTTCTTAAAAAAGGAAAAGTATTACTCTCATTAATATCCCAAACTGAACTAAAGTCCCAACCGGTAAAAGAAGCTTCCTGTTTTAATTGACTATTCGTTAACTCTGTACCTCCTGCGGACGACTCCTGACAATTAAATTCATTATTCCAGTAGCTGTTTGTAACGGTTCCTGCATTTTTTTCACCTATTAAACCGCCGTAACCTGAAACAGACAGAACCTCTCCAGCAGCGTAACTATGTTCGATGGTTCCACTTATTTGCCGACCTACCAACCCACCAGAGCCATATTCTTTGCTAAAAGCAGAAGCAGTTGAATAAGAATTTTGTACAAGTGCTGTAGAACCATCCCAGGTTTCTAAGGCTCCGATTAGACCTCCTGTATGGTTAACTCCTGTTATAGAGCCGGTAGAGTAACTATTACTTACTTCCGAAAAGTTTATACCTATTAAAGCACCTACGTAGTTTTTTCCTGTTACGTCGGCCTCTTCAATTCCAATATTTTTTATTAAAGCATTTTTTGTAGCTCCGAAAAGTGCCACAAAATCTGTATTAGGACGATTTATATAGAGATTTTGAATCTTATATCCGTTTCCATCCAAAGAACCGGAAAATTCTTGCCCAGAAGAATTGGTACCGATGGGCGTCCAACCTTCTCCTGAGTTAAATGGTGCCACATCCATATCAATATTCTGTGTTAATTTGTAGTGTAAATTGATATAATATCTGATACTATCTAACTCTTGAGGAGTACTGATTAAAAATGGATCAGATTCCGAACCGGATCCTCCGGCATAGCCAATTATTTTAAACTGTTTACCCGGAGGTGTAGACGGCTCAGTGTTAATCAGATACGGGTAGCTGGTTGAATCTCCTGATACAATATTCCATACCGAATTAAAATCCCAGCTTGCAGATGTATATGTACTTTTGGTTTTAAGTTGGTTGGATGTCTTCGCTATCCCACCTCCTGAGCTAACGGCTTGTCCTGTAGCAGTTGAATCCCAAAACACATCAGTTGCTACGGTTCCGGAACCATACAACCCTACAAGCCCGCCAACATTAGCAGGAGCTGAAACTGAACCTGCTGCATATGATTTTGCAATATCTCCGGAAATAAATCTTCCGATAAGCCCACCGGCACTTGTAGATGTGGCGGTGACTGATGCAAAAGAATATGAATTGCTAATTTCGCCCGCACTTGTGTAGGTTTCTAACAATCCTGTTAGTCCGCCGGCATGATTTTCAGCTGTTACCGAACCGGTACTATAGCTTTCTGATAGATGCGTGTAATTTATTCCTGTTATGGCACCTACGTAATCTTTACCTGTAACATTTACATTTTCGAAACCAACTTTTTTAATATATCCGTACCGTGCTGTTCCAAATAATCCAACAAAATTTTCTGTAGGTCGGTTAATAAAAAGATTTAGAATTTTTTTTCCATTTCCATCAAAACGCCCGTGAAACTCTTGTCCTGATGAGTTTGTGCCAATTGGTTTCCATCCTTTTCCTGAATTGAATGGATAAATATTCAAATCAATATCATGAACCAGCTTGTATTCGTATGTGTTACTGTCATATATATTCCTAAGATGGAATGTATTTTTAATTAAATAGGGATCTCCGGAAGTTCCTGAACCACCACCATACTTTTTTGTTATTTGATGCATAGGATATCCAAAGTTATATACATCTGTAATTTCCCAATTAGAGCTAAAATCCCATCCTGCTCCGGAAAAAGTAGATTCTGTATGCATTTCCGCTGTCGTTTTCCCCGTTGCTTGTCCTGCACTTGTTGCTAACCCGCTACTCTCTGTATCCCAAAAACTATTGGTAACGGTTCCGGAGTTTTGCTCTCCCACTAAGCCACCTGCTCCACCGTTAGGTGCACTTGCAGATCCTGTTGAAAAACTGTTTAGAATAGTTCCGCTTTGTTGACGAGCTACTAAACCCGATGCCCCATAATTTGATGACGTGGCTTTGGCATGTGAATATGAGTAATTTACACTTACATTACTGCTCCCAATTATCGCCCCAAGCAATCCACCTGTATGGTTTCTTCCTTTTATCTCTCCGGTTGAAAAAATGTACTCCACTTTACTGTTAAGATTTCCTGCAAGTGCACCAACATATTCATCTCCGGTTATATCAACATCTACCAAACCAAGATTTTTAACACTTAGAAAATTGTTTTCACCGTATATAAATCCAAACAAACCTACATAGTCTGAACCAGGCCTGTTAATATAAAGTCCGTAAATAACATACCCATTGCCATCGAAACTCGCAGTGAACCAATTTGGATAAGTGGTAGGGCTTATTGGTTCCCACCCTTGTCCATTATTCCAATTTTTAGTATCCCGTGCATCAATGTCATTCATTAAAATGAAATAATTTCCAAACGTAATATGATTTCTTACTTCATTTAACTCGGTAAGATTTGTTATTTGATAAGGATCTCCTGAAGAGCCATCACCACCTGCAAATTGAGCTAAAACTTCTTTCTGAATGAAGATCAGTATGAAGATCAGTATGATGTACCTGACAGCCTTACTAAACTTTTGTAGTAATTTATCTTTTCCTTTTAACCGTAAAACGTATTCTTTTTTCATTTCAGCTTTATGAATTATTAAGAGTCTATTGACTCATTTTGCTCCACAAAACTATATCCATCACCTAAAACAAACGTCTCAAAAACCTGAACAATCGTGTCAAGTTTGTACTTTTAATACACCATAAAGGCTATTTTTTTGATTTTACGGCTATATTATAACTACAATGATTTAAGATATTTTAGAATTTAGATGGACTTTTTCTCACAAAGCCTTATACTCTCTCAGAACTAAAAGGACAGATTTTTCATCAAAGTATGGGCGGCTTTTTATTGACTCCGGAATCTATTCCGATGCTGGCAAAACTACTGCTGGCTGTTATTGTAACCGGATACATTCTTATTTACTTTGAGAAGACCAAATCAGTTAAATGGTTTTCAAGATACTTAATCGGTTACATCCTTCTTGATGTTTTAATCTTGTTTGGGGAAATAGTTATATCTGACTGGTCGCTACTGAGTTTACCATTACAATATATTGCCAGTATTGTCTTCACTTACTGTTATCTGCAATTTGCCTACCACTTCAAAGAGAATAATTTCGAAAAGGAACATCGCAGAGTCACTTTATTTGTAAACTATTTAACGGTTCCCGCAATTCTGTATACTATTTATATGATGTATGATATAGGGTTCGGAGACTATACCATGGTCCAGGTCTTGCTTCCTTACCCATTGTTTTTGATATGCTGGTCCGGAGCTATTTTCTACAGAAAGTATCGGGTGTCACAAAATGAACACAGTGAAAATGAGCTGAATGCCTCGGCTTATAAAGCTTTCTTTATTATTACATTACTGGCCATTTTTATTTCAATTTTCCCTGCTATGAGAGCATTGGAGGTAATTGGACACGCTTTGTTTACCGTGACTTTTTTTATTCTAAACCTGACTGTTTTCTGCATGCTTACTGCTGCAGCGGTTAACTATCTAACAAGTCGTACTACAATGCTGATAAAGCTTGTGGGAATTTCATTGGTATTATTTGTAACCATAATTGGGTTGCAAGGTTTTCTGATCATACCTGGTTATGAATTCCAAAGTGGTCAGGATATTTCTATTGAGAATCGCCGAGAAATTCATTCACAGGTTCTGCCTTATGTCTGGTTCCTTTTGGGTTCATCCGGCGTTATTCTTTCTCTGTTTCCGATTTTCTTTAGCAGAACTGTATTACTTCCTTTAAGAAGGTTATTAAAAGGTGTTGATGAAGTGAATAAAGGAAATCTTAGTTATAGAATTGGAAATCAAGGGTATGATGAATTGGGTGTAATGAGTGAACACTTCGATACTATGACCTCGAACTTGCAAATAGCCAATGTAGAACTACAGGAATATACAGAAGGGCTTGAAGAAAAAGTGCGCGAAAGGACTGAAAAACTGCATCAGCAAACTGAAGAACTGGAACGTCTTCACAAAATGCGCTCAAAACTATTTCAGGATATTTCTCATGAGTTAAGAACGCCTATTACGCTTATCTCGGGTCCCTTGCGCCAGTTGCTGAATTCAGATGAAAATCTAGCCGATCATTCATATAAACAGCTTCAGCTTTCTTTGAGAAATTCAGAACGTTTAAAAAAACTGGTAGAACAAATTATAGAGTTGAACAGATTGGAATCCGAGCAACTGACTCTCCATTCTACAAAAATTAATATATCGGGGCACCTGCAAATCCTTTGCGCTTCTTATGAAAGTTATATTACAGAACAAGGTTTAAAACTTAATACCTCTATTCCGAAAGAAGCAGTTTACGCAGAGTTAGATGAAGATAAATTTGAAAAGATCATCAATAATTTTATTTCCAATGCTGTCAAATTTACCTCAAAAGGTGGGATCATCAAAGTGAGTTTAGTTTCGGAATCAGAATTTTTCTCAATCAGTGTTCAGGACAACGGAATCGGAATTCCGGAAAGTGAAATACCACATATCTTCGACCGATTCAAAAGTGCATCTAAAACTAATGTTGATTATAAAGAAGGTCTCGGGGTTGGGCTGGCTATAACTAAAGAGTACACTAAACTACAAAACGGATCTATCAATGTCCAAAGTTCACCAGGAAATGGAAGTACGTTTATAGTTCGGTTTCCTACAGCTGATGCTCCCATCACAGAAAAAAGCGCCAAAACTCTTGAAACGATCCCTAAAAACTTAACAATAGATCCTGAAAAAGAAAAAGCAATAACTCCTGAGCAACCGAAAACAAGCTCCGGAACTATTTTATTAGTAGAAGACAACCCCGATATGGCCGATTATGTTGTTTCTGTACTGGAAGAAAATCATTATAAAGTTCAGCATGCAGCTAATGGAAAAAAAGGGCTTCAAAAACTTACAAATTACAAACCTGACCTGATCATCAGCGACATTATGATGCCAGAGATGGACGGCATGACCTTTTTGAAGAAAGTCAGAGAAATGAGTGATTTGTCCGATACACCCACTATTTTCCTTTCCGCACTTTCCGGGATTGATACACAACTGGATGGATTGCGGCTTGGGGTAAATGATTATCTGGTGAAGCCTTTTAATCCTGAAGAGCTTATTTGCCGTATTCAGAATTTAATTGAGTTCAGAAAAGTTCGGGATAAATTTACAGTATCTGTTTCGGAAGATAAAAACCCTGACCTGGATGACGAACTTATCCAAAGACTTACTAAGCTGGTGGAATCCAAGTTAAGTAATACTCAGTTTAACATGGAAGAATTATCTGCTGAAGTTGCTATGAGCAGAAGTTCTATGTACAGAGAAATTAAAAAAATCACAGGTCTCTCTGCCGGAGCATTCGTTAAAGAAATACGTTTACAGAAAGCACGTCAAAGATTGGAAAACAATTCTGTTAAAACATTGAGTGAGATAGCCGGAGCTGTCGGGTTTACTACTCCCAGTTATTTCACTAAACTTTATAAAAAGCGGTTTGGTAAACATCCTTCTGAATATTTAGGCCAGACAAATTAAAAGCCTAGCTAATTAACTTCTTTTCAATCAGAAAATATATATAAAATGAAAATTACATCTGATCAACTTAAACCCGGAGACATTCTTCTTTGTGAATTCCGCCATCCCGGTTTTGACGGATATGCAGAAGCATTGATTACTATTCTAAAATTCCGGAATGCAAAGTCAGAAGAAGACCAAAAGAAATTCATGACTGCCGCTTTCACTATTCTTCGGGGATTGATCATAACCTTTGATCAGGATATTTATACCCATGCTGCCTTCTGGGATGGGAAAGGAGTAGTGGAAGCAGGTGAAAATGGTGTTGGCAGAAATCCTATTGATCATTACAAAGGAACTGAAACTGATGTATATCGTTTTGTAGAAAATGGTAAACAAGTTCTTGGAACTCAGGAATACCCCGTTGAACCTTTACTTGAACTTGCCGATGAAATTGTGAATGAAAATCTTAATTATTCCTACAACACTGCTATTCTGATGATCTTTCTATGCATCACTCGTTGGGAAAGAGAAGCTTGGATTAATGCTGTCATGAACTTTTTAAAATCTCATCTCAAATCAGTTAATCCCAACCTTATTGACTTACTATTCAAAGCAAATCATGACAAACTTATAGAACTATTTGAATGGATGGCCGATGAGATGATCCGCAGGATTGTTGCTTTCAGAAATGATAATGGATTGGTTTGCTCAGAAACCGTGGCTGCTATTTTTAATCAGGCAAAGCCTGAAGGAAAATATAAACTTGCCAAGCCTCTGAACTCAGTTGCTATTCCTCATAAAAAAGAAGAAAGCATTCAACTCTCGCCTGAAGATTCTGAAAATGAATGGACTGAATTTTTTAATCAGTTGGATCGATCCGAATTCCCATTAAAATCATCCTCACCTGAAAGTTCGGATTGGCGGAAGTATGCAGATATCATTTATACTCCTCATGATATTGCAAGGTCTGTTAATACCATGAAAGTTGGGAAGTTAAATCTTAAATAAAAAACCCTTGCTCAAATAAATGAACAAGGGTTAGAATCTTTGAATAAGATTTATGAGGGATGATTTACATCATACCACCCATGCCTCCCATTCCCGGCATTCCGCCACCCATTCCGCCTGGCATTCCGCCGCCATTGTCATCGTCATCAGATGGCTTGTCAGAAATTACAGCTTCAGTGGTTAGTAATAATCCCGCAACAGATGCTGCGTTTTGAAGCGCTGCTCTTGTTACTTTAGTCGGATCAATTACACCGGCTTTAATTAAGTCTTCGTACACTTCAGTACGTGCGTTGTATCCGAAAGCACCTTTTCCTTCAAGAACTTTCTGAACTACTATTGCGCCTTCAACTCCGGCATTGTTTGAGATAGTTCTCAATGGAGCTTCAAGAGCTTTACGAACGATCTGGAAACCTACAGTTTCATCTTCGTTAGCGCCTTTTAATTTGTCAAGAGTACCAAGAGTTCTTAGAAGAGCTACTCCACCACCAGGAACAATTCCTTCTTCCACAGCAGCACGAGTTGCATGCAATGCATCTTCAACTCTGTCTTTCTTCTCTTTCATTTCAACTTCAGAAGCAGCGCCGATATATAATACAGCAACACCACCACTTAACTTAGCTAAACGCTCTTGTAGTTTTTCACGATCGTAATCAGAAGTTGTATTCTCGATCTGACCTTTGATTTGGTTAACTCTAGCTTTGATGTCATCAGCTTTTCCGGAACCACCAACAATAGTAGTGTTGTCTTTGTCGATAGTTACGTTGCTTGCCTGACCTAAGAAATCAAGAGTAGCGTTTTCTAATTTGTATCCACGTTCTTCAGAAATCACAGTACCACCTGTTAGGATAGCGATATCTTCAAGCATTGCTTTTCTTCTGTCGCCAAAGCCCGGAGCTTTAACAGCAGCGATCTTCAATGAGCCGCGAAGTTTATTAACTACTAAAGTAGCTAAAGCTTCGCCTTCAATATCTTCCGCAATAATCAATAACGGCTTACCTGACTGAACTACTTTTTCCAAAATTGGAAGAAGATCTTTCATAGTTGAGATCTTTTTGTCGAAGATCAGGATATATGGATCCTCAAGATCAGTCGTCATTTTTTCAGAATCGGTAACGAAGTATGGAGAAAGGTAACCACGGTCGAACTGCATACCTTCTACAGTCTCTAGTGTAGTTTCAATTCCTTTTGCTTCTTCAACTGTGATAACACCAGTGTTATTGAATTTTCCGTCGTCAGACTTTCCTACTTTTTCGTATGCTTCTGCGATAAGAGATCCGATCTCTTCGTCACCATTAGCTGAAATAGTAGCGATCTGCTTCAATTTATCGATGTCTTTGTCGATATCGATCTTAACATCTTTCAAACCTTCTACAATTGCGGCAACTGCTTTTTCGATACCGCTTTTCAAATCCATTGGGTTTGCACCCGCAGTAACGTTCTTCAATCCTGCACTAATAATTGCCTGTGCAAGTACAGTAGCAGTAGTAGTTCCATCACCTGCATTGTCATTGGTTCTAGAAGCGACTTCTTTGACCATCTGAGCTCCCATATTCTCGATCTTGTCAGAAAGCTCGATCTCTTTAGCTACAGTAACACCATCTTTTGTGATCTTTGGTGCACCAAATGACTTTTCAATTACAACATTTCTTCCGCGTGGTCCCAACGTAACTTTTACAGCATCGGCAAGTTTGTCGACACCTTTTTTTAGAGCGTCACGTGCTTCCACATCATAGTGAATTAACTTAGACATAGTATTCTTTTCTTTTAATTTTTGATTTTAATTCTTTGTATTTGGTCTGATGTACTTACGATAGGATTCCAACAATATCAGACTCACGCATAATCAGGTACTCTTCTCCGTCAAAACTTACTTCAGTACCGGCGTATTTACCGTAAAGAACTTTATCGCCTTTCTTTACAGTCATATCAATTTTATTTCCATTTTCTACTTTCCCTGCACCTACAGCTACAACAGTACCTTGCTGTGGTTTTTCTTTAGCTGTATCCGGAATGTATAGACCAGAGCTGGTTTTTTCTTCAGCTGCGTCCGCTTGTACAAGCACGCGATCGCCTAAAGGTTTAATACTAGCCATGTGTATGACTCCTCTTATTTTGTGTTAGTAGTTAATTTGAGCAAATGCTCTTTTCATTGTTTCACTGGCAACAATGCAACTACCGTACCAAATCATTCCATCATTCCGATGCTCTCCAGATGGGCTGTCAATTTTGCATAGGTGGCGGGCTTCCAGTTTTCCGGACGAAGATCAAAATCATAACCTTCGGGTTGATGATCTCCAAGAACAGGTTTCAAAGAATTGCTGATCTTTTTTCTTCTTTGATTAAATGCGGTTCTCACTACTGTTTTTAAATTCTTGTCAGAGCAATCCATTTTTGGTTGATCAAAGGTCAATCTCAGAACCGAGCTTTGAACTTTTGGAGGCGGACTGAATGAATTCGGAGATACATCAAACAGCATTTCAACAGAGCTCATTAGTTGTGTTTGTACAGAAAGAATTCCATAAGCCTTTGTTGAAATATCAGCTGCTAAGCGTTCTGCAACCTCTTTCTGCATCATCAAAATGGCATCTTCAAATAGATTCCGATGTTCAAGTAATGAAAAAAGGATTGGACTAGTTATGTAATAAGGAAGATTTCCCACTACATAAGTCTTCCCTTTTTTAGAAACCAATTCTTTCCAGTCTACTTTCAAAACATCCTGTTGATGAATAGTAATTCCTTCAATTTCAGTCTCTAAAACATCAATCGCTCGTTGGTCAACTTCTATTACATGAACGTCGTCATACTTTTGAACAAGATACTTTGTTAAAGCTCCTGTTCCCGGTCCGATCTCTATAATGCGATCTGACTTCTCTGCCTTAATAGCATTAACAATTTTATAAATGATGTTATTATCAGTTAGAAAATGTTGCCCGAGACTTTTTTTTGTTTTAAATGACATTAAATACTTTGAAGGTTATGTTCCCAAGCAGAATTAAATTTAACAGAAGTTTTAAATCTGGAAACTATTATCTGTAAATTAACGAACGCTTGCTTTACTTGTAAGCGAAACTAATATTTATTTATGAGTTTACTTGATAAAATCGGGTTAGGACAAAAAAAGAATGACCTTGCTCCTCTGATAGGTGAAAAGCTTAAAAAAGAGCAGGAGAAGTATTCTTTAAAGAGAAATCCTTATCTCAGAGCTTTTATTTTTATATGCTTTATTGGTATTTCGATTCTGTCTTTGCCAAATGCTACGATAAATTCCGGTTTAAATTATACTGTTGGGCAACCATGGAGAGCGGAAGACCTTGTTGCTCCATATACGTTTGCGATCAATAAAACCGCCGATGAGATTGAAAAAGAAGAAGAGCAAATTCGAAATACAGTTTCGCCTGTTTTTAATATTAATCCGAATATTGCAATAGGTGTTCAAACCAAAATTGATTCTTTATACAGAAATATTCAACCGGTTATCGAGAGCTATTATAACTGGCAGGAAAGTAAACAACTAAACCTTTCCGGTAATTTTGATGACAGTGTTCGATTTGCTCAGGAATATGCTAACGCCGAAATTCAATTAACAGAAAGATCCTGGACCGTACTTTTTGACAGCTATTATTCTGCTCTTACAAATAATCGCCCTGTAAGTTCCTTTGTTGGTGTACAAGTAAAACAACGGCTCGAATCCGTCATAGAAACTCTGATGAATGATGGAATCATAAACAGAACCAAGGCCAGTATTGATCAAAATGAAATAGTAATACGCGATGTTGTAAACAGTACAGAGAGAATTGCTACTAAAACCAGAGTGCGTGACCTCCGTGAAGCAAATGAATACGCTCAATTTCAGTTAAACAGAGATTTTGATCAAAGCGTAGCCCAACTAGGAATGGAGATGTATAATAAAGCCATTCAATCGAACTTAATTTTTAGCGAACAGGATACACAGATAAGAATTGAGGATCAGCTTGCTCAGGTTTCACGTACCAAAGGTGCTATTGCTCAGGGACAGATGATCATCCGAAAAGGAGATATCGTAACCCAACAAAGTGCTAATATTCTGGAAAGCTTATCTGAAACCAGATCTCAAAATGCCTCAGTTGTTGAAAAATGGCTCCGGTTTTCAGGTGGAGTGATCGCCATTTGTATGATATCGCTGGTATTTTTTATGTACTTGTTCTTATACAGAAGACCTATAAGTACCCATAACGGATTATTCTTTTTGGTTTTTCTTACCATGGGACTGATCGCTTTAGCCAGTGCAATACTTCTCCGTTACGATATATCAAATATCTATGTAATTCCGGTTGCCATAGCTCCCATTATCCTGACCATCATTTTTGACTCCAGAGTTGGAATAATAGCATCAGTAACATTAGCAGCACTGATTGGTTTGGTAAATGGAAATGATTTTGAGTTTACTATCGCAACTATTTGTGCATGTAGTATGGGAGTTTTTTCAGTTAGAGATATTAAAGATCGTTCTCAATTTTTCTTTACCACTCCCGGAGTTGTTTTTATATCATATATAGTAGTGATTGGGGCTTTTTCTCTAACCAAACTGGGCGGATGGGAATCTTTCTTCAGCCAGATTCTATTCATAGGTATCAACTCTCTTTTTATCCTCTTTACTTACCCAATTATTCTACTTTTTGAAAAACTATTTGGAATAACAACTGATTTCACCCTTTTGGAAATGAGTGATACAAACCGCCCATTGCTCAAAGAGTTGATGAACAAAGCTCCGGGTACTTTCCATCATAGTTTACAGGTTGCTAATTTATCTGAAGCAGCAGCGGCAGCTATCAAAGCGAATTCATTGTTATGTAGAGTGGGAGCACTGTATCATGATATTGGAAAAATGGTGAAGCCATCATACTTCGTCGAAAATCAAGGAGGCGGAACCAATGAGCATGATAAGCTAAAGCCCCAAATGAGCGCTATGGTTATTAAAGCTCACGTTAGTGAAGGTGTTAAAATGGCAGAAGAAGCCGGATTACCAAAAACCATAATTAGTTTTATAGAATCTCACCACGGCACTTCTGTTATCCGGTATTTTTATGAGAAAGCGAAAGAAGATGACAATCTGAAAGAAATGCTGAATGAAGAACAATTCAGATACGAAGGTCCGCTTCCCTCAACCAAAGAGACCGGAATTCTATTGTTAGCTGATGGAATTGAAGCAGCTTCACGAGCGATGAAAAACCCAAACTACAGCAAGCTTGAAAACCTCGTTAATAAAATGGTTGATGACAGGGTCGCCGAAGACCAGCTAAGTCAATGCCCTTTAACTTTCAGAGACCTGAGCATTATCAAAGAAACATTTATAAACATCCTTGTTGGAGTGTATCACGGACGTATTGAATATCCTGAAGAAAAGAAGACTAAAAAGAAGTCTTTAAATGGCGAAACTCCTCAAGAACAACCTGAAACCTCTGAAAACCAAGGGCAGTAGTCACTTAGATAATGGAGAAATTCAAACAAGAAGTTGACCTTTATATACAGTTTATAAAACTCGAGAAAGGTCTCTCTGAAAACTCCATTAACTCTTATAAAAATGATATAAGCCGTTATATTGATTTTTTAGTTTTTCAAAAAAAAATCTCTGACTTAAGCGGAGTTACTCTTACTCATATAGAGGATTTTTTGGATTACCTGATCGACACAGAATGTCTGTCTACAAGCTCACTGGCTCGTAATATTTCCAGTATCAGAAGCTTTCATGAATTTGCCACTGTTGAAGGATTCTCTAAAGCTAATCCTGCAGAATTAATTGAGCTCCCGAAAAAAGCAAAGAAACTACCTGAAGTTCTGGATGTAGTAGAAATTGAAGCACTACTTTCATCACCAAATACAGAAAAACCCGCCGGCATCCGTGATAAAGCTATTCTGGAATGTTTATATGGAACAGGTATGCGTGTAAGCGAACTCACCGGATTAGAAATGGATCGCTTGTTTTTTGAAATAGGATTTATTCGCGTGATCGGAAAAGGAAATAAAGAACGGTTGGTTCCGGTCGGTGAAGTTGCACAGGAAGCCATTGAGCATTATGTAGAACATGTGAGGCCTCTGTTCTTTAAACCTCAGAAAGCCGAAAAATCAAAAAACAGAGTGTTCTTAAATCAAAGAGGTGGCGCTTTAACCAGAATGAGTATCTGGAATATTGTTCAAAAAGCTGCAAAAGCTGCTGACATCAAAAAGCCGGTTTATCCTCACATTTTTCGGCATTCTTTTGCCACACATTTACTAGAAGGCGGTGCCGATCTCAGAGCCGTCCAGGAAATGCTTGGACACGCTTCTATTCTTACCACTGAAATTTATACTCATATCGACCGTTCTTTTTTGCATCAAGTACACAAGGAATTTCACCCACGAGCTTAGTTATTATGAAACGATTCTTATTTCTTCTTTTATTTCTTATCCCAGCAAGTTTATTAAATGGACAGTCCCGTTCCACTCAGGTTTACGATAACGGACTGGTTGTATCCGCTGAAGTCTACGCATCAGAAGTAGGTAAACAGATTCTTCAACAGGGAGGTAATGCCGTCGATGCTGCAGTTGCAGTTCAATTTGCATTAGCAGTTACTCTACCCAGAGCCGGAAATATTGGCGGTGGTGGTTTTATGGTAATTCAGTTAGCAGATGGCACATCTACTACATTGGATTTCAGAGAAAAAGCTCCTCAAAGAGCTTCCAGAAACATGTACGTTAGAAATGGAGAATTTGATCCCGAGCTTAGCTGGGAAGGTATTTTGGCATCTGGCGTTCCGGGAACGGTTGACGGTATGGTTACCGCATTGGAAAGATATGGGCGAATGCCGCTGGAGCTTGTAATTCAACCTGCAATTGATCTTGCTCAAAATGGATATTACTTGTCATACACCCAGGCACAAGAATTGAATAGTCGGTTTAACACTTTCAGCAAATATGAAGGCTCAAAAAAATACTTTACAAAAGAAGACGGAACTCCTTTCAAAGAAGGCGATCTGTTTATTCAGAAAGATCTCTCAGAAGTTCTTGAGCAAATAGCCAGATACGGACGTGACGGTTTCTACTCCGGATCAGTAGCAGATGCTATTGTGCAGCAAATGAGAGAAATGGGTGGATTAATATCTTATTCAGATCTAAGAAATTACAGAAGCAAATGGCGTGAACCTGTAAAAGCCCGTTTCCAGGATTATGAACTGTCAATTATGCCTCCACCCAGTAGCGGAAGCATTGCTGTATATCAAATTTTAGATATGATGGATGACTATGCTCTTTCAGAATTGGGACATAATTCAGCCGACTATGTTCATCTAATGGCAGAATCTATGAGACGAGCTTTTGCTGATCGCTCCTTTTATTTGGGAGATCCTGACTTTACCGACATTCCCAAACAAGATCTGTTAGATCCAAAGTATAACCATGCCAGAATGATAGATTTCTCTATGGATACTATCACTCATTCTTCTGCCCTTTCACATGGAGAATTCTCAAACAACTACGAGTCTGATGAAACCACTCACTTTTCCATTATTGATCGGGATGGAAATGCTGTAGCTGTTACAACAACGCTTAACGGATCTTTCGGAAGCAAAGTGGCTGTTAACGGAGCCGGTTTTCTTTTAAATAATGAAATGGACGATTTTTCAGCTCAGCCCGGCGAGCCAAATGCTTATGGTTTGATAGGAGGAGAAGCCAACTCTATTGAACCCGGGAAAAGAATGCTTAGCAGTATGACTCCTACAATAGTTACGAAAGATGGAAAAGTAAGAATGATACTGGGAGCAGCCGGCGGTCCAAGAATAATTACAGCGACTCTTCAGAACTTTTTAAACATCGCTGTGTTCGGTATGAATGCTCAGGAAGCAATTGCTGCGAACAGAGTCCATCACCAATGGTTACCTGATATTCTTTTTTATGAAAACTATGGATTGAGTCCGGATACTATTCGCTTGTTAGAACAAAAAGGGCACCAACTCAGAACCATGTCAATTGCCCGGGGACATATTATTGATGTGGATCCGGATGGAAAGAAATCAAGTGGTGTAGATCCCAGAGGAGATGGTCACGCCGCAGGTTATTAACCTTCCAAACCGTAGGTACAATTCATGAATTGTACCTACCTGATGGATTCTAAATATGGCTCAATACATTCTTCGCAGTTACTGAATTGTGTGAATCGTGCCAGATCACTCCACCCTGATTCAAGACAAATATTTGTGGTGATTCATGTCTCACTTTAACTCTTTCAGCAAAACTTTTCGAAATAGCACGTTCGCTGATCACGTCTATTAAATGAAAATCTATTTCCGGATTACCCAGAAGCTCCGGTTCATTCAAATTTCGAAGAGCAAAATAACTCACTCCACAACTCGGGCTGTGCTTGTAAACAACCTGCTTGCGCTCATTTGAAGATTTTAAAATTTCATCTATCTCCTCTTCAGATGAAACATGATTCCAGACACTCTCTTCTTCTGATGGAGCTTCCACTCCGGTAAATGCTTTAGTAAGTTTTTCTAAAAATCCCATCGTGATATTTTTCAATAAATATATTACAATTATGACACTTTATGGAACTCATCACCTGAATCATTCATTATAAGTACTAAACTAACAAACTATTGGAGATTATGGATACAAAACTACAAGCTTACTGGTTAGGACATTCCGCATTTAAATTTGTAAGCCCAAAAGGAAATATAATTTACGTTGATCCTTTTTTGAAGAATAACCCTTCTACTCCTGACGAGTTTAAAGAAGTAGAAAAAGCAGATTTCATTTTGCTCACTCACGGGCATGAAGATCATGTTGGTGATACTTTAGAAATTGCTGAATCAACGGGTTGTAAAGTTGTTGGGATTGTTGAACTGATTGGCTTATTAACAGATAAAGGTCTAAGTGAAGATCAAGCTGTAGCCTTTAACAAAGGTGGCACGGTATCATTTGATGATTTTTCAGTAACCATGGTATCTGCAAACCACAGCTCTTCTTTTGATGGTAAATATGCCGGTGATCCAGCCGGATTGATTCTTTCCTTTGAAGATGATCTATGTATTTACCATATGGGCGATACTAATATTTTTACTGACCTGACTCTATATGGCGAGTTGTATGAGCCGCATATGGTTTTAGCTCCAATTGGAGATCATTTTACAATGGGGCCTCAGGAAGCAGCTTATGCCGTTGAGATGGTTAATCCGAATTTTGCTGTACCTATACACTATGGAACCTGGCCACCGATTGATTCAGATCCGAATGAATTTAAAGAAGTACTGCAAGAAATTTCAGATATAGAGGTTTTGATCCCGGACGTGGGCAAAGAATTCTTAAAGACTAACTAAAACACTAAGATTGTCCTTCTAATTTGGTTTCATCTTTTAGCCGAAGATGGAAGAATTTTATATCATCATCCCGGATAACGGAAATACTGAAACTCCTTGTTGAATGGAACAGTTCAAGAAGTTCGTTTAAACTGTATTTAGCTACCGGTTCAAAGTTTATTTCATAAAGAACATCATTTGCTTGAATACCGATTTGCTCGGCGATGGAATTTTCTCTGACTTTTGAGACTATATAGTAAGGGAGCCTTAGAAATGGTGTAGTAATTTCCAGTCCGCTGGTGTTATAACTAAAGTCATCATTATAATCGCTGTTTGGCCGAAGCAACATACTTGGCTCATTATAATTGAATATTACACTAAATCTTCTGAAAAAATCAGCTCCGATACTACCATTTCTTTTACCTCTGTTTGCAACCAGTCTGATACCTTCAATATCCGGATATGCAATTATTGGGTAATCCAGTTCTAATCCATTAACTGTTATTTTCCTTGCTCTTCCAATGTCTCCATAAATTTCCCCACTCAACCCACTACCCAAATATGATCGCACCGTGTTAGGGGGTATATTTATGCCTTCCTTAGAATTGGGATATAAAAAGATATTATGGCTCGCTCCTGAATCTATTAACAGCTTTACATCAATTTTAGTAGAGTCGCTTTGAGTGATCTCCGCATTCATATAAATTTTATAGTCATGCTTCTCTAAAGGAACATAAACCCATTTTTTATCCTTCTTTTTTTCTTCATACTTCTCTTTGAAATAATCAGGATCATGAAAGTAGAGTCTTTCAGATTTGTAATCTATTTCGACTATAAAATTTTCAAATATGTCATAACCCATCAGGCCGTTTACTCTTCTACCCATAAAGTTTGAAAGTCGAAGAACACTTTCCAATAATAATACTACAGAATGGTTTTCCCCTTCAATTCCCTCTAAATAAATTTCGTTTTTACTGGATGTCAATGCCGGTATTGGTCCTCCGTTTCCTAATCCACTTAACTCAATATCACCTTCGTAATTGATAGTAAAGCTTTGGTCTTCTCCCAATTCAGTAATAACCGTTCGACCGGCGCCGGTATCGAGAATAAAGTACAAATCACCGGAGTCATTAATTTGTGTTGGAATGACAACAAGATTATTAATCAGATCAAATGATATTGAGACAGTGCCTTTATGAAGCTTTTCAATTCTGATATCTCTTTCCTCACGATTGCCATCTAAAACATGCTTAGTGCAATTCAAAGAAAATAATACAGTCCAGAAAACTAATATGGATATCTTGTTATTCTTCAAACTCTTTTTTTTTGATGGATACGCAATATTACCAAAGTGTTGCAAAAGCCATATTAATTAGTTCTGTTACTTTTCCAAAACTTCTTTTATATAATCCTACTGATTTTGATTTCTTACGCCTGATATTTCGATTATCGAGTCAAAACCTGGAACCCCGAATCCAAGTGTCTGATCTTTTCCAGCTTTTCTGAAATTTTAAATCTAATTCTGAATCATTTTTACCCTGAGCTTTTAAGGCTTGTTGTATTCCAAATAAAGACCATCCATTATTCGGATGATTTTCTAACTCTTTTTCATACACTTCTATTGCCCTTTCATATTCTTTTGTCTCCAGCAAAAGAGCTCCGTACCAATGTCTTGGAGAAAATGGTATCGGTTCCGGCTCATCGTACGCTAAAGCATCGTAGTATTTTATTGCCTGTTTGAATGATTCTTCAGCTTTTTCAAGTTCTCCTTTTTCCCAGAATATTTCTCCTTCTAAAATATAACCCACTGTACTCAGAAGATTTTCAGCGGAATGAAATCTGAATCTGGCGGAAGAAGATGAAGCTTCTTCTAAAATTTTTTCCTTCATTTCTGTTGCTTTCTCTTCATCACCACTTTTTAACGATGCATACCCCTGAGCAAAATCCCACATCCCACCATGTATAGAATGTGATGGTCGGCTTTCAATAGCCGGTATTTCATCAAACCTCCCAAACCGGATCAATGTGAGTACGTGATACATGTTATTTCCGGTAAGTTTGGCGTAATCCTTTCCGGCTTGTATTGCTACTGCTCCTTGTCCATCCATACTGGCTGCAAAAGCCAACATATGTAGATTATGAGACGGATAAATTGCAAATCCTTCTCCAACGGAAGCTTTCATATCTGAATGCCACGCCATGATATTTGCTGTTACGGCGTCTCCCCAACGACCGATTTCATTCCAAGTATGCGAAGGCATATGGTTGATATGACTGGCTCCCGGAATTGAAGTTCCTATATATTCAGCACATGGTTCAGCCCATTCAGGATTTTGAGTTGATTCTGTTGCATGAATATATAAATGACAAGCTCCCGGGTGTTTGATATCGGTTTCTAGTATTCCTTCCAGCACCGAGTGTAGTTTTTCTACATCAGGATCGTTCACATCTCTGGTTCCTCTTCTTGGCTCTAATAAAAACAGAGATTCTGCATATAGTGTAGCTATATCCAGATCTTTCGGATATTTGCGCGACAATTTCGCCATTTCTTTTGAGTAAAGAGTATCCTGAACTGCTCTGGTTCCTCGATCATAATCTTTGATATATCTAACTGAAAAAGCTTTTATAAGGTCTTTTTCTTTTTCACTGCCATTATTCTCAGAAACTTCAATCGCCTCCTGAATTTTCGCGTAAGCTCTCGGCGCCTCGGCTGTAGTCATTGCTCCGTTCAAGTAAGATCCCCACGCCCATGCTTCTCCCCAATAACAAACTGCACAATCAGGATCTGCTTTTTGGGCTTCCCGAAATGAACGAGCTGCATCTACTTTTGTGAATGCGTACATCATCTGAAAACCCTGATTAAAATATGCTTGTGCTTTTTCATTATCGGATGAGATCGGATATTCAAAATCTCCCAGAGCTACATCAAAAAGAGGAATCGGCTCATCAAAATCGGATGGGTAATTTACTTCCTGAGCCATTGCAATTATTGGGAAGAGCAGTAACAGCATTAAAAAAATAACTTTTCTCATAGTAAAAATATTGAAATCATGTTTTCAGATTATAATAGATAAACACTTTCTAAAAAGTAAATCTTTGTACCCTGACATTTGAGTCTATGTTATATATCTTGAGCTAAAATTAATTTTAAACAATCTTCTATGGCTGACTTGATCGGTGTTTTCGCTTTAATTGTAGGACTTGAGCTCGTTCTCGGTGTTGATAATATTCTTGTTATTACAATCCTTGTAAGCCGACTTGAGGAAAAATACCAACAGCGCGCAAGAGTGATTGGACTGGTTCTTGCCATGGTAGCTAGAATTGTACTACTGTTTCTACTGCTTCAGCTCACTGAACTGACGAACCCGATCGTTATGGGTTTATCTGTCAGAGACCTGATACTAATTATCGGGGGATTATTTCTTCTCTATAAAGCAGTGAAAGAAATTCATAATACCATTGAACTTAAAGATGAACACGACGCTGCAAAAAATGTCAAAGACTCTTTCAGTTCGGTAATTACACAAATAGTGCTACTGGATATGGTTTTCTCGGTTGATTCAGTAATAACGGCAATTGGTTTAACAGATGTAGTTTGGGTTATTGTTACTGCAGTTATTCTAGCATTTGTAGTGATCTTAATTTTTGCGAAACCGATAGGTGAGTTCATCCTCGAAAACCCGGCGCTGAAAATCCTTGCTTTGTCATTTTTGATCACCATTGGAATAACCATTTTCATGGAGGGTTTACACAAAGAAATCCCTAAAGCGTATATCTATCTTCCAATGGGTTTTGCTCTATTTGTGGAACTGCTTCAAATGCGGTATTCAAAAAATAAACAAGATTATAATCAGGAACTCAAAGACAAACTTCCTGATTAAAAATTATTGATCAAAGAATTGCCCGGCTTAGATTTCCGCCAATGAGCAAACTTTTACTTTTTTAAAGAGACTACATCAGTATAATTGTTGAAACACTAACTATTACATTTATCCATGAGATTCGTTTTAATTCCCCTACTCCTTATTCTAATACAATGTCAGCCCCAGCCCTACGAATTCAGCGAAGACAATTCTTCTGAAATTCTCAAAACATTAAGTTCTGATGATATGAGGGGACGACAGGCTTTTACTCCTGACATCGACAAAGCAGCTGATTACATCAGTAACAAATTCGACCAAATTGATCTGGATAAACTTGATAGCGAATCTGATTATTTACAAAAATTTGAAGTACTGTCCATAAAAGTAAAAAATGCAGACATAGAAGTTGGAGGCACTGAGGTAAGCCCTGATGACTTTTTTGTGCTCGGTGATACTGCAAACATAGAATGGGCCGAAACTAATGAAATTGAAACCATTCAGATTGCTGAAGGTGAGAATTTTCAGCAAAGATTTAACGAGATCCGTGAAAAAAATACAGAAGCTTTTGTTTATATAGACAAAAGTCATGAAGCAATATTCAGACGTTACCAGCCATTCTTTTCAAGAGCCTCAAGAACGTTTCCAGAAGAGCAATCTTCAAATAAAGTTTTTGTTCTTTCTTCCAGATCTTCAGAAACCTCGTTCAGCGCATACGTTACAAAATCGACTGATCGCCTAGAACTGGCCAATGTTGTTGGAAAGATTGAAGGAAATCGCAAAGATGAATATGTAGTTTTCTCAGCTCATTATGATCATATAGGAGTGAGACAACCAAATGCAGCAGATGCTGATTCTATTGCTAACGGAGCAAATGATAACGCCTCAGGAACAACCGCTGTGATAGAATTAGCAAAGTATTTTAAAAGTAAGGGTACTCCTGAAAGAACTTTATTATTTGTTGCTTTCACAGCAGAAGAATCAGGTGGGTATGGTTCTAAATATTTTTCCAAGCAACTTGAACCTGATCAGATAATGGCTATGTTCAATATCGAAATGATCGGAAAACCGGCAGTTGAAGGACCAAACACTGCCTGGATAACCGGGTTCGAAAAATCCAGTTTCGGAGAATTGTTACAGAAAAGTGCAGAAGGCACTATTTATGAATTTTATCCTGACCCTTACCCGAATCAAAATCTTTTTTATCGTTCTGATAACGCCACTTTAGCAAGATTAGGAGTTCCGGCTCACACTATAAGCACAACCCCAATTGATGTTGACCCTGACTATCATAAGGTTTCTGATGAATTTGAAACTATTGATGTTGCTCATTTAACAAACACGATCCGTGCTATTTCACAGGCTGCTGTTGGTATCGTCTCCGGACAAGATACCCCAACCAGAGTAGATGCTTCTCAATTAAACTAGTATTTATCATTTCAATAAAGTAAAATGAAGCGATCATAAATCAATAAAACTATTATGAAAGCTTCATTTTCTTTATTTCTGTTTTCTTTCCTCTCGATAAGCCTGTTTGCTCAGGATTATGCAATTCAGCAACTGGAAAACTCTCCAAGACATCACGAATGGATTGAAATTGAATCAAGCGGCAGGACAATGCACAACTTTGTGGCATTCCCTGAACGGTCCGACAAAGCTCCTGTATTCATTGTTATTCATGAAAACCGAGGATTGAATGACTGGGCAAGAAGTTTTACTGATCAATTAGCAGAAAAAGGTTTTATTGCCATTGCACCGGATTTGATATCAAATACGGTTGAAGGGTTCGAAAAAACCAGTGATTTTGAAACTTCTGATGATGCACGTTCAGCAATTTACGCATTGGATGCTGAAAACGTGACCCAAGATCTAAAAGCCGTTTTAAAATATGCGAAATCAATAGAAGCCGGAAATGGAGAGATCTATATTGTAGGGTTTTGTTGGGGTGGATCGCAATCATTCCGTTTTGCAACTAATGCTGGAGATGAGATCGAAGCTGCTTTGGTGTTTTATGGCACAGGACCTCAAGAAGCCGAAGCTTACTCCACTATTGAAGTCCCGGTTTTTGGTTTTTACGGTGGAGCCGACAACAGAGTTAATGCAACCATTGAACGATCAGAAAAAGCTATGAACTCATACGATAAAACATATGATTATGTGATCTATGAGGGTGCGGGACATGCGTATATGAGACGTGGAGATGACCCTGAAGCTTCTAAAGGCGACCCTAATGTAAAAGCCAGAAATGCTTCCTGGGAAAGGTTACTGAACATTGTTAAAGACAGTTGAATTGAAATCCAAAGATCAAATAGAGTTGGAAATCCATCAGGCTTTTGATGAAGTGATCAATTTTATTCGTCAACAAGATAATTCTCTATTTGATCGTCCAAAAGCAGAAGGAAAATGGAGTACCGGTCAACAGCTTGATCATTTGATCAAAAGTGTAAAACCACTTAGTACCGGAATGGGATTACCAAAGATCTTGCTGAAGTTGCGGTTCGGGGTCAGAAACAGACCTGAACGCACTTATGAAGAACTGGTCGCAAAATACCAGCAAAAGCTTAAAGAAGGCGGACAGGCCAGCGCTGCTTTCATCCCTCCTAAAATTTCTATTGAGCAAAAAGATCAGCTTTTATCAGCCTACGAAAAAGAAAAAATCAAGCTTGTTAAGGTGCTCCAAAAATGGTCTGAAAAACAACTCAGCACCAATGTCGCCCCGCACCCTCTCTTAGGTAAATGTACCGTTCGTGAGCTATTGTACTTTACCATTCATCACAACTATCATCATCTGGAAAACATTAAGGAAATTGATTAATGCTTTTTTGGGATTTTATAGTAAAAAATATGTACTCCCTTTATTTTAAATCAGGCATTTAAATTAAACTAATCCATTTGTCGTTTCTGAAAAATCAATTATTTCTAACGTACCTAAATGGACTTGTTTGGCTTTCTGATATAGGCATTAAAGAAGGTTGAGTGAAATAAAACACTAGCGCTACCTGGACGTTTAATATTTTACAATCAATAATGTATTTTTTTTTTGCTAGGTCTTAATTTCTTCACTTAATCTAAATTCAAATTATCAGTTTAATTGGGAAAAAGAAATTATCTCCTAACCGTTGCATTAGTTTTTATCCTTGCTGGTTGTTCTACACAAAAATCAGTTCAAATTGTATCAGAAGGATATAAGACTACAAAAATCAATAATGCCAGCCTTGTTATTTTACCATTATCAGAGAGATTTGTCGACTCAGAAGTCTGGGAAAATCACTTTCAATTTGATTCAACGAATTCAAGCGACATAAGTCTCCATAACAGATTTCTTTTCTTTGAATACTATGGAACTGCTTTTTCGAGAGTTTCTACCTCTAATGTTAAAGACTTAAGCACTAGTACAAACCTTGAAAATGTTAATAGTTCTATAGAATATGAAAATGTGAAACTTGCTACTGATAAAGAAGGAGAGTTTCTGACATTTCTAGCCCCTAAAAATGGAACACTGACCATAGATAACAAAGAACCGGATTTTGTTCTTTTTACACAGACCCTGAGATGGAAAAATGAGCTCAAATCACAAGGTACTGTAATAATGGGGAGTGAAAACGAGTATTCAGTAAATATCAATATAAAACTCAAGTATCTTATCTGGGATAATAAGAATGAACGAATAGCTTCTTATGGAGTGATTTTAAAGACTGAATCTTTGATGGGAGTTCCTAAATCACCTACTTACGAGAAAATAGCAACTGAACTTGCCCAAGATATAATAGAAGCTAGTCCGATTTTTTAAAACGAATAGTCCCATTGGGCGGAACTTGAGCCACCCTATTCAAATGGATATCCAAAACCTTACCAATTCTTGGGTATCCACCAACCGTTTGACCATCCTTCATTAATAATATTGGCGATCCGTTTGGAGGCAATTGAATGATTCCGGGAATAACACCGGATGAAACCATTTCTTTGCTCTTTGCTTCGATCTGAAAATCAGAGTTGAGCCGAATTCCCATTCTATTGCTTTCAGAGCTTATCTTAAATTCTGTACTTAAAAATTTATCCTGCTCTTTTTTTGACAGCCAATTCCACTCCGGGCCGGGAATAAATTCAACGGTTAGTTTTGAACTGTAATAAGGAATTTCCTTTTGAGATAAAGTGTAAGACTGAAAATCAGCCTGAATTTCTTTCCAGTGTAATTGATCGCCTTTTTGAAGATTCCGACCTTCTATTCCTCCAAAATTTCCTTCGTTGTAAGTCGAGTAGCTCCCCAGTATTTTTTCGATCTCCCAAACTCCCCTAATGCCCAGATAACAGCGACAACCTCTCCTTGCATATTCAAATTCTAAAATATCTCCAGCGCTTATCTTTAAAGTTGAATTCAATTCTACACTTTTTTCGTTTACTGTTGGATTCATATTAGCGCCTGCAAAAGCTATTACTGAATCTGACTCAAATCTGTACCTCCCTCCTTTCAGAGTCATTTCCAGAACAGGAGTATCCGGAGCGTTTCCTACCAGACTGTTTACCAATTCAAATGCAGAATTATCCATAACTCCGGAAACAGGAACACCATATTTTCTGAACCCAAATCTTCCTTCATCCTGTACGGTTGTAAATAACCCTCCATCTATAACAGCTAGCTTACCCATTCTTAGCTACCACTTTATCAAACTCTTCATTTGATATTGGTTTGAATCTTATCTTGTCACCGGCTTTTAACTCGGTTGGAGGTGTTTTTTTGACATCAAAAAATGATTCTGTAGTTCTGCCGATGATTTGCCAACCTCCCGGACTTTCCAGAGAATAAATTCCGGTTTGATTTCCCCCAATCCCAACTGAGCCTGAAGGGACTTTAATTCTGGGTTTTTCTTTTCTTGAAACAGCTATTCTTTGATCTAATCCATCCAAAAAAATGAATCCGGGCATAAATCCCATCATAGCAAGTGTGTAATTTTGTATTGAATGTATTGAAATAACCTCCTCTTTCGATAAACCTGTTTTTACTTCAACCTCATTCCAATCTATACCTAACTCATAGCAGACATTGATCTCAAAAATGTTCTTTTCTCTACTTAAATGCTGTTCAGTACTTGACGAAATATCAGAAAGTATGTCTGGATCGTACTTAAACTGTGAGTCATAAATAAGCGTGATAGAGTCATAAGCAGGAATTATATCCTGTAAGCCATCTATTTTAGATTGTTCCAACAGATCTGAAGTAGAATGAACGTGTTCTAAAATCTTTTCCGATACTTTCGGTTGGAGTAACCAAGCTGTTTCCCCTAATCTGAAAACTGACCAGGAAATCCCATTAAGGTGCAGTGATCCTAACGCCATGGTTCTTTAGAAATTGATGAATATTTCTGGCAAGCACTTCAGAGCCTTTAGTATCACTGTGCAAACAAATAGTTTCAGCTTTTATAGGTAATTCTTTGCCTGAGTATGCAATAACTTTTTCTTCGATCACCATTTTAAAAATCTGAGACAAAACTTCTTCCTTTTTATGAAGAACTGCTCCTTCTTCACTCCGAAAGCGTAGCCTTAAGTCATCTTCATATGCCCGATCTGCAAATACCTCTGCACAAAATTTCAAGCCATTTTTCAGAGCTGCTTTTTCGAACTCTGAACCCGATTGTCCATACACTATCACATCCAGACTCAATTCTTTGATAGCTTCAGCCACTGTTTTAGCAATGTCTCTGTAAGCTGAAGCCGCATTATACAAAGCCCCATGAGGCTTAATATGATGGAGTTCTACTCCTTCTCTGTCTGCAATTTCTTTTAAGCTTAGTATTTGGTCTTTGATGCTGTTCTTAAGTCGATCCCGACTCATTTCCAGCTGCCTACGTCCAAACCCGGCTCTATCAGGATAGGACGGATGTGCTCCCACCTTTACTTTGTTTTTTTTAGCCAAAATTACTGTCCAACGCATACTGATCTCATCCCCAATATGTCCACCACAGGCAATATTGCACGATGAAATGTAAGGCATAATAGCTTTATCAAGATCAGGACCATCTTCTGAAATCCATTCTCCCAGATCACAATTTAGATCAATACTTGTTTTCATAAGAACTGAAATACATTATTCAAGCTTCTGAAGCCAACTAATAATGCTACCAAAACCACTAAGCTTCCCAAAATATTCTGAATGGTTGTATTCACATAATCACCCAAAATTTTCTTTTGGTTTACGACATACATCAAAAATATTGCAACCAGCGGAAGCAATATTCCATTGGCTACCTGAGCAAAATGAATAATACTTACTGGACTAAAGCTCAACATTGAAAACAAAACGCCAATGATAAGAATGATCATCCAGACTGCTTTGAATTTTTGATGTTTCATATCTATATCCCAACCCAGAATTCCCTTCGCTGCAAATGCAGCAGCCAGAGGTGCCGTAATTGCAGATGAGATTCCGGCAGCAACCAAACCCAGTCCTAAAAAATCTTTTGCCCAACTGCCTAGTAATGGCTCCAGCTGTACAGCCATATCAGCGGCGTTCTTAATTTCTGAACCTGAACTTCCTGATGCCGCACTTGTTATCACTATGCACATAGAAATAATCCCACCTAAAATAATAGCAACCATATTTTCTTTTCTCAAATCAGAAAGCTGACCGGTTTCAAAATATTTTTGCTGAACCGATGATGCATGCAGAAACAAATTATATGGAACAACCGTCGTTCCAATTAACGCCACAACCAATAGAATTTCGTCAGCTGAAGCAGTAGGAATAAACAGACCTTTAATTATTTCTGAAAGATCAGGAGCGATCATAATTGCTGTTGCCAGAAAAACCACACTCATTACTACAACCAGACCTATCAGGAAGTTTTGAATTCGTTTAAAGTTTCCTGAATACAATAACCAAAAAGCAATCCCACCTATGATCAGTGGCACTAATCTAATTTCTACTCCTTCTATAAAGATGTTTACAGCAGGTAGTACTTCGTTCCAACCAAGAACAGCCCCGGATATATTTCCCCCTTCATAGGCTGCATTACCGATAACAATTGCACCCAAAACCAATGTGATCCCAAAGATCCTTAGTAACGGATTTTGCAGTTCACCACGAATTGCTTCACCAAATCCCTTTTGAGTAATTAAACCCAAGCGAGCGGTCATTTCTTGTAGTACAATCGTTGCAATTACTGAAAAAAATAAAGCCCAAAGCAATGTATACCCTGAATTCACCCCGGCTAGTGTACAAACGGTAACCGTTCCGGGACCAATGAAAGCTGCTGTGACTAAAGTACTTGGGCCAAAATATTTTTTAACTTGCAATTTCATGGTTAAGAATATAGAATGTACCGTTTACAATCACGAATTCAGATCAAAGATTCTTATGGCTAAAGCAAACAACAAAACTGTACCAACTCAAATGAAGGTACAGGATTACCTGAACGCTATTGAAGATCCTCAAAGAAAAGAAGATTGTATCAGAATTCATGATATGATGAAAGAAATTACAGGGCGAGAAGCAAAAATGTGGGGAACCTCCATCGTTGGTTTTGGGACCTACCACTATAAATACGAAAGTGGTCGGGAAGGTAATATGCTTATGACCGGATTCTCTAACCGGAAGCAGTCTATTACTTTATATATTCTTGGCGGATTAAAGAAAAGAGAGGAACTTTTAAACAAGCTCGGACCTTATAAAACCGGAAAGTCATGTCTTTATATTAAAAGACTTGAAGACATCAATACTGATATTCTAAAAAAAATGATTGAAATAGATTTCAAACATGTAGAAGAAAAATATGAGATCGTTGATTAATACAGATTAACTATGATCAGAACTTTTAAATCTAATATTCGTTTAACTCCACAGTTATTCATCAGCATTGAACCATTCTTAATTGAGTAATGACTTTAAACGATTTCACTAAACAGACTCTGGAATTCCCTGACGACTACGAAGGAAAAGTAATCGCTACTTTGATTCGTTCTAACGAAAACATCAAGGGAAGAAAATCCATACTCTATATTCATGGTTTTAATGACTATTTCTTTCATCCTCATTTAGCCGAAGGTTTTCATAAAAACGATTACAATTTCTTTGCGCTTGATCTCAGAAAATATGGGCGATCCCTTCTCCCTCACCAGCACCCGAATTATTGCAGAGATATTTCAGAATATTACGAGGAGATTACTGAATCTCTCAGCATCATACACAAAGAGAATGGAAATGAAATTGTAATTCTTGGACATTCTACCGGTGGTTTGATTGCAAGCATGTATGCGAATTATGGTGAAAAAAGTAATCTGATTTCTGCATTGATTCTGAACTCCCCTTTTTTCGAGTTTAACATTTCTAAAGCAGAACGTGATTTAAATCTGTTTTTTGCCCGGATAATTTCTTTTTTTATGCCCTATGCTAATAAAAGTAAACCGTTATCAAGTTTATATAACCGAAGTTTGCTGAAATCATATTATGGAGAATGGGAGTTCAATGAAAACTGGAAACCAGAACGTGGTTTCCCCGCATACTTTAAATGGTTGATTGCTGTTTTTAATGCTCAACAAAAAGTGAGATCATCATCGGATATTTCAAAACCAATATTGGTTATGCATTCTAAACGATCTGATAAAGCTAAAAAGTGGTCTCCTGAGGTTCTTGGAATGGATATGGTATTAAATGTTGAAGACATAAAAGAAACTGGAAAGAAATTGGGAAAAAAAGTTACCTTCATCCCTGTGGAAAATGCAATCCACGATATTTTTCTATCAAAAAAAGAGGTTCGTGAAAAGGCCTTTAATGAAATGATTAACTGGTTAAATAAGACGATTAAATAATCACTATGGAAAACAGTATAGTTTTTGAAACTACAATTGATGCATCTGCAGAAAAAGTTTGGGAAACACTAACAAATCCCGACAAAATCGAACAATATATGTTTGGCTCTCGTTGCGATAGCAACTGGACTCCGGGAAGTAAAGCCAACTATTATATCAAACAAGATGAAAAAGAGATTACTGTTGTAAAAGGAGAGGTTATTCGATCCATTCCTAACAAACTATTGGAACACACGCTTTTTCCTGCTAATTCAGGAATCGAAGATACTCTGGAAAACTACCTTGTTATCATTTATGAAATGGAAGAAGAAGATGGCAAAACTGAATTAACCATCACTCAAAAAGGCTATAAATATGTAGAGAACGGTAAGGAGCGCTACATAGATACTCAAAAAGGCTGGAAAGCAGTTCTCCCTAAACTAAAGGAAACCGCAGAAAAAGCGTGAGTCAGGAACAACCGAATAATCCTCTGCATGGCATAAAATTAGCCCAAATTGTAGAGGATCTAGTTGAGTATTATGGATGGGAGCAGTTGAGTTACCACGTCGACATCAACTGTTTTAAAAACGACCCGAGTATAAAATCCAGCCTTAAGTTTCTACGAAAACACCAATGGGCACGAGATCAGGTTGAAGAACTATGGGTTGACGTTTATGGGAATTAGATCCCGATCTTTATAATAACCGGAAAATGATCTGAACCGATATCAGCGCCTACCCTTCTGTCTGTCATTTTTATTTCTTTACTGACCAGTACATGATCAATAGCTACAGAAATAAACGGAATTTGTGCGTTCCAACTTGGCTGTAAACCGAAGCCCAGTCTTGAATCTCTCAGGCTCGTTCCATCAGTAATTCTACTAAAATTGGGAGAAAAGCTGGTTGTGTTCAGATCCCCTATCAAAACCGTTCTGCCATTTAGAATTTTAACCATTTCGTTTAGGTTTTTAAACTGCTCATTCCGGTAATCGAAATAGTCTGTTCCAATTGGTGGCAAAGGATGAGTAGCGATCAAATGAGTTTCTTTACTATCCATGTTAATTTTAAAATAGAATGAAGGAACGCCACTATTCGACAGAACTACCTTTTCCGGATCCATTAGTTCTAGTTTACTCAGTACTACTAATCCAAAGTTATCTTCTCTTATTTCTGTTAGCTTAAATGGGAACGTTGATCCTAAAGAAGACAGATTAGTATCCCATTTTTGATTTACTTCTTGTAAAACAATTAAATCGGGGTCTTCATTTATGATAAAGTCTAAAACTTCATCAGAATTGTTATTTGTTGATAATAGATTTATAGAAAGGATCTCGATATCAGCTACTGAATCGACTTTATCTATCGGGACATAATATTTAACCAACCCAATTCCGCTAAGCAAAAAGAAAGCCAACCCTGCAATTGCTTCCTTTTTCATTTTCAAACTTAAAGCCCCGACTCCTAAAAACATAAAATAGAAGCAGTAATAAACTCTGAAATGTGAAAACCCGTCTAAGATCCAATGATATTTTCCTAAGAAGCCTAAAAGAAAAGGTAGCAGACCTAAAACAAACATCCCCCAAAACACTTTTGCTTTCAATACAGCTTCTCCATTTTTTCGTCGTACTTCTCGATCAACTCTTTCCAATCGTATTTCTTAACTATACTTTGGTAATCCACCTGACGAATTCCCATTACACTCTCGATCGCAGTTTCCAATCGTGCAGGAAGCTCTCCTTCTTCATATAAAAATTCTCTGTCCAACTCTTCCGGTAAATGTTCAGGATACGCTAAGCGATTAGGCAACAAAGGAAAACAATCACAATACATCGCTTCGATCACACTTCCTCCAAAAAAATCCTGATTTGATGTTACGGGAAGAATATCCGCGCGCCATAGCCATTTCGCATAGTCATCAAAAGAATCAGCATATCCCCAATGTAAGATCTCATCTTTGAGTTTTTCTTTTGCTTCATCAAATATCGGAGGGTTTACATCATTTTGTTCTCCCAACACAACCAGCTTGAATCCGATCTCTTTTTTCTTTACCTCAAATAACGTCTCGAAAAATTCTTCCGGGTTTTTGTCATACTCCCATCTGTGATTCCATAAAATGGTAGCCTCGGATTGTTTTTCTTTATCTGATGAACGGAAATCTTCAAATCTTTTCAGATCTAATCCTAAATGCAGAACTTCACTTTTTTCCTTGGTCACTTCGATATTATCTCTTTCTCTCTTATCCGGAAACTGTTTTAAGAATTTGGGCAAAGCTCCCAAGAAAGAATCCATATGATATTTAGAGTTAAAAAACACTTTATCTGCTGCAAGAGCTGAAGCATAATTGATAAAGGAATAGTGGTTATTTCGCTTCTTCTTTACGTCCCTGTCTTGTGGAGACCATGGGTAAGTCAACTGGTTCTCATGAAAGTACATGGCTACCGGAATGTTTGCCGATCTCTTTCTGGTAAGAGAAAGAAATGTAGTGAGGTCCAGCATCGAAGTAGCGAGAACCAGATCAGGAAATTCTTCTAATTCATTAAATTGTTTTGCTAAAGAAACCGCACCTCCGTGCATTCTCCATTTCCAGTGTCGACCGGGCAAACTTAGAATTTGAACGTTGTGCTTCGAATGTTTCTGTAATCCTTCCGCCCACTGCTGATGAGATCCGGAATAAAAGGGTTCTAATAATAAAATATTCATTTCGTCCTTTTCATTATGGATCAAACATATTTATATAAGAGACCAAAATCGATATTAATAAGTGTAATTTTTAAACAATAAATATTAATATTCTAATGAGAATATTATATTTAAGCATGAAATTAGTATCTCAAGGAGCTCAGTATGCAATATCAGCTATAATAGCTCTATCAAAAAAAGAATATGGAAAGGCAGTATCAGCTGCCGACCTTGCAAAAGCTTTAGACTGCCCGGCAGCTTATCTTTCTCAATTACTTTCAAAATTGAAGAAGCCCGGAATTTTAAAGTCTCAACGTGGTTTAAATGGAGGTGTACTCTTAGCCAAACCCGTAAAAGAAATTTCCATCTATGATGTAATTGTTGCAATAGATGGAGACAGTTTTTTTAATAATTGCTTTATGGGAATTGAAGGATGTGGGCATATTGAACCTTGCCCGTTTCATAATTTTTGGTCAAGTCAACGGCAAAAAATTAAAAAATGGTTGATTGATACAAATTTTGAAGACGCCGAAAAGGCAATGTCTCAAGTTTGGTTCGAGCAACAACTTAACTTCACTTCCTAGCTTTAGTGCCAAGAACTCCTAAATAAAAAATTAAGTATTGCATAATTCTAAAATCATTCTTAAAATCTAATATTGATATTAGAATATGATTATTAGATTATGAAATTTATATCACAAGGCACTCAATATGCGATTTCGGCGATAATTGCGATCTCTAAGCATCCCTCTGATATAATTTCTGCTGCTGAACTAGCCAAATCTTTGAACTGCCCGGCTGCTTACCTCTCTCAAATCCTTGCAAAATTAAAAACACCCGGAATTTTAAAATCCCAACGTGGCCTTAGAGGCGGTGTATATTTAACTAAAAAGTTGAAAGACATTTCTATTTATGAAGTTGTTGCCGCAATTGATGGCGAAGTATTTTTTAATTCATGCTTTATGGGAATTGAAGGGTGTGGACATATTGAACCCTGTCCTTTCCATTCATTTTGGGCTATTGAAAGAGATAAGATTAAAAAGTGGCTTCAAGAAACAACTTTTGAGAATGTAGATGAACTAATGACACAAGTTTGGTTTGAACAACACCTCTCATTTGTAACTGGTTTAAGAAGCTGATGGAAGATGTAATCGCAAAACATACTTCATGTTCGCATTGTGGCGAGCCTGCGGAGTTTAATACTAACTCTGAATTGAGTTTTTGTTGCCAAGGCTGCGAAACAGTGTATCATCTTCTGGCAGATAATAATTTACACACGTATTATGACTTAGATTCCACTCCGGGCACTACAATAAAGCAGAGTATAGAAAGAAAGAGATTTGATTATCTAATCGATAAAGACGTTCAAGAAAAACTTATTGATTTCAAGAATGCTGAAGTTGCCTCAGCATCTTTCAATATCCCGAATATCCACTGTACTTCTTGTGTTTGGCTGTTAGAAAATCTTCAAAATTTGAATGATGGTATCCTTCAGGGAACCGTAAACTTTCTGAAGCGCCGGTTAACTATTGTTTTTGACACAAAAAAAACGGACCTCAGAAGTATCGTTGAGCTTTTAACTACCATTGGGTACGAACCAAACCTGAAGCTTGATCAACTTGAAGAAAGAGAGCAAGTTTCTGTCCCCAGAGACCTCTGGTTAAAGTTAGGAGTGGCTGGATTCTGTTTTGGTAACATCATGCTTTTCAGTTTTCCCGAATACCTGAACATGTCGGTTTCTGATTCTGTGGATACATTTAAAGTACTCTTCGGAATCTTAAATATCTTATTAGCTATTCCTGTACTGGTTTACAGCTCCATAGACTACTTAAAATCTGCTTGGGCAGCAATAAATCAAAAAGGTATCAATCTTGATGTTCCTATCTCTATCGGTATTATCGCATTATTTGGCAGAAGTCTATATGAGATATTAAGTGGAACAGGAGCCGGTTATTTTGACTCATTTTCGGGATTCATATTCTTTCTGTTGATCGGAAAAATGGTCCAAAAGAAAACATTCCAAGGACTCTCTTTCGATCGTGATTATAAGTCCTACCTGCCTATTTCGGTTTTAAAACTTATCAACGGAGTTGAACGCTCTGTTTCTGTAAAAACTCTAACAATTGGTGATGAAATAATTCTTAGGAATAATGAATTGATTCCATGTGATTCAATTTTGCAATCTGATTCTGCCATAATTGATTACAGCTTTATCACAGGAGAATCTACTCCGGTAACAAAAATATATGGTGAATTAATTTTTGCAGGAGGCAAGATCTTGGGCTCGCAAACCCGAATGTTGGTTTCCAAAAAAGTTCAACATAGCTATCTCACTCAATTATGGGAAAATGACGCTATAAATTTAACTAATGATAAAACCCATCAATCGTTAGCTGATCGAATTAGCCCTTATTTTACATTTATCGTAATTGTAATTGCTTTTGCCTCGTGCCTGACTTGGTTTTTTATCGAACCATCCAAAGCTTTTACGGTATTTACTGCCGTGTTAATTGTTGCGTGCCCTTGTGCTTTGGCTTTGTCAGGACCATTTGCATTTGGTTCAGCTACAAATATTCTTTCTTTAAATGGCTTATTCCTTAAAAATATTGAAGGAATTGAAAGTATAGGAAACGTAGATACTATAGTTTTTGATAAAACAGGAACCATTACTGATTCTGAAAAAGCTGAAATTACATTTATTGGAAATGCTCTTACTGAAGATGAAAAAGAACTGATCTTTTCATCAACAAAGAACTCTACTCATCCTTACAGCAAAAAGATATACGGGTTTTTTAAAGAAGAAGGTTTGAACTATTCGATTCCGGAAAGGATCGAAGAAATCAGAGGAAAAGGTATTCATGCATCTTTCCAACAAACTAATGTTCATATAGGCAGTAACAGCTTTATTGAAGAATACACCGGTATTAAAACCCCAATTTCAGGTACAAAGAGTTCACATGTTTATATAGTTATAGATTATAAATTCGTTGGCTCTTTTGAATTTAAAAATCATCTCAGAATCGGGGTTGATAAACTCCTTAATAAACTTAAAGCCGCTTTTAATTTATATCTCCTGTCAGGAGACAATCAAAAAGATGGCCTATGGCTTGCTAAGTATTTTGATGCGGATAAGAACATGTATTTCAATCAATCTCCTCAACAAAAGTTAGCATTTGTTGCTTCCCTTTCGGATATCCAAAAAAAGGTGTTAATGATTGGAGACGGATTGAACGATGCCGGAGCACTGAACAAGAGTCATTTTGGAATTGCTTTATCTGATAAGACCAGTTCTTTCTCTCCTGCTTGTGACGCAATTCTGGATGGAAATGAGCTCCAAAACATTGATAAACTTATAGAATTCTCAAAAGTATCTATAAGCATTGTACATTTTAGTTTTGGGCTTTCTCTGTTATATAATATTACAGGACTTTCTTTTGCTATAACTGGACATTTATCGCCCTTGGTTGCTGCTATTTTAATGCCATTAAGTTCTATCACAATAATGGCTTTTACCACATTTGCTACCCGCTTAAAAGCTAGAAAAATGGGGTTAAAAATATGGGTGTAATATTCTTTTTAATTCTTTTCAGTATTTCTGTAGCACTCATCTTTTTAGCAGCTTTCTTCTGGGCTGTAAAAACAGGACAATTTGACGATCAATACACGCCATCTGTCCGCATTCTTTTTGATGAAAAAAAATCATCAACCAAAAATAAAACACAAACAACTAAACGGGATTCGTAATGTCTGTAGAAACCTTTCATTATGACAATAAAATAGTTCGGAATTTTGGAATTGCAACCATGATATGGGGAGTCATTGGATTTCTTGTAGGCTTGATTGTAGCCCTAAAATTTATTTGGCCTGATTTTCTAGGCTTTATTCCCGAACTATCATTTGGTCGATTAAGACCTTTACATACTAATGCAGTAATTTTTGCATTTGCCGGCAACGCCATTTTTTATGGTGTTTATTATTCACTACCTAGACTTTGTAAAGCTTCTATGTGGAGCCAAAAGCTAAGTAAGATCCATTTTTGGGGTTGGCAGACAATTATAATCTCTGCTGTCGCCACTTTACCATTTGGTATTACTACCAGTAAAGAATACGCTGAACTTGAATGGCCTATTGATATTGCTATTACTCTTATTTGGGTAATTTTTGGTGTTAATATGATCATGACCATCATGAAGCGACGTGAAAAACATATTTATGTGGCTATTTGGTTTTACATCGCCACTTTTGTTACCGTTGCTGTACTGCACTTAGTTAATTCTTTTGAAGTTCCTGCAACTTTCTTAAAAAGTTATCCTATTTATGCCGGCGTTCAGGATGCTCTTGTACAATGGTGGTACGGACATAATGCTGTGGCATTCTTTTTAACTACTCCGTTTCTGGGAATTATGTACTACTTCATTCCCAAAGCTTCTAATCGTCCAATATTTTCTTACAGACTTTCAATTGTCCACTTCTGGTCATTGATTTTCATTTATATCTGGGCAGGTCCTCACCACTTACTTTACACCGCGCTACCGGGCTGGGCTCAAACGCTTGGTGTTGTATTTAGCTTAATGCTTATTGCTCCATCCTGGGGAGGTATGTTAAACGGACTTCTAACGCTAAGAGGTGCCTGGGATAAAGTTCGTGAAGATCCAGTCTTGAAATTTATGGTAGTTGCCGTAACTGCTTATGGCATGGTTACTTTTGAAGGCCCGATGTTATCCATAGCAAATGTAAACGCGATTGCACACTACTCAGATTATATTATTGGGCACGTGCATAATGGAGCATTACTCTGGAATGGTGGTTTAGCTTTCGGAATGTTGTATTTCATTACTCCACGTATTTACAAAACTAAGCTTTACTCTATAAAACTAGCCAACATTCATTTTTGGTTTGCAACGATGGGTGCCATCTTCTATGTAATACCGATGTATTGGGGTGGAATTACCCAAAGTTTAATGTGGAAAGATTTCACAGACCAAGGATTCCTTACCTATCCAAATTTCCTGGAAACTGTTGTTCAAATAGTTCCGATGTATGCCTTAAGAGCTTTCGGTGGTAGTTTGTTCATTGTAGGTGCGTTATTTGGAATCTATAACCTCTTTAAAACAGCGAAAAGTGGTTCTTTACTTGCATCTGAAGAAGCTCAAGCTCCTGCGTTGCAAGCTCATCAAGAAGACGAGAACGAAAGTTGGCATAGAAAGCTGGAAGGTCGTCCACTGAAATTTACAGTTTTAACAGTGATCGCAATTCTGATCGGTGGAGTTGTGGAGTACATGCCAACTGCTCTAATCGACTCAAATATCCCAACTATTGAAAGTGTACAGCCATACACTGCGTTAGAAGTTGAAGGGCGAGACATTTACATAGCAGAAGGATGTAATAACTGCCACTCACAAATGATTCGTCCATTCCGTTCAGAAACAGAACGCTATGGTGAATATTCCAAAGCGGGAGAATTTGTGTACGATCATCCATTCTTATGGGGATCTAAGCGAACTGGTCCGGATCTGCATAGAATTGGTGGAAAATATCCCGATTCCTGGCATTTACGTCATATGTACGATCCTAATTCAACTTCACCCGGTTCCATTATGCCGGCATACCCTTGGATGTTAACACAGGATATGGACATGGAATCCATGCCGAATAGAATTGAGGCACTTAGAACTGTTGGGGTTCCCTACTCTTCCCGATATCCGGAATATGCAATTGATGACATGAAAGCTCAGGCTGAACGAATAACACAGGGTCTTAGAGAAAATGGGTTTGATACCATTGAAGGCATTGAAGTTACATCAGAGAAAAAAGTAATAGCATTGATTGCTTACTTGCAACGGCTTGGAACAGATATTACCGGAGAGAACGATCCTTTTGAAGATCTGCCATCAAGTAAAAAACTTTCAAACGTAATTGTGGAGGACAACTAATGTATAAAGAAGTATTACGCTCAATGGATGGAATCGAACTATTTCCGAGTATTTCGCTAATCCTTTTCTTTTCATTCTTCTTGATCCTGATCATTTATTTGGTGAGAACCGGAAAAGATTTCTGGAAAGATGCCGCAAGCATTCCGCTTGATTCAGAAAGAATTTTTAATCCCAAAAAATCAGATCAATGAAAGTTTTAGATGATGAAAAAGACAAACTATTAGAACACGAATATGACGGTATTCGTGAACTTGATAATCACATGCCCGTTTGGTGGCTATGGCTGTTCTACTTTACCATAGCGTTTGGCATCGGTTATGCACTCTATTATGAAGTATTTGAATGGGGACCTGATCAACATGAAGAATACGAAATGGAAATGGCTGACGCTGCTGAAAAGTATAAGTTCAATGAGCAACAATCTCCTGAAGAAGCTTCATTTACTTGGACATACAGCGAACAAGCTGAAGTTATAGAAAAAGGAAAAGAGATTTTCATGGGAATGAATAATCTTTGCTTCACATGTCATGGAAGTGCGGGAGAAGGCTTAGTGGGACCAAACCTAACCGACGATAAATGGTTGCATGGTTGTTCTGCTGAGGAAGTTGCTACCAGTATTACAGAAGGATTTCCTGATAAAGGAATGGTTGCTTATGGAAGCGGCGCACCAATGCCGAACGAGGATGTAAATGCTCTCATCAGCTACATAGGCTCGCTACAAGGAACCAATCCACCTAATGCAAAAGCAGTGGACGAAACAAGAGCTAAACCGTGTAGCATACAATAAGGACCATAATGTCTCAAGAACAAGGAAGACAAATCGGAAAAGAAGAATTCAGAGATCGGCTTGCTACAGTTAGCGAAACCGGAGGCAGAAACTGGATCCATGCCAAAAAACCGAAAGGGCGATTTTACAACGCCCGGTCCATTGTAGCTATGTTTCTTTTAGCATTTTTCTTTTCCGGTCCTTTTATCACAATTAATGGTAATCCGTTACTATTGATTAATATACTGGAACGTAAATTTGTGATCTTTGGAGTCGCCTTTTGGCCACAAGATCTACACCTTCTTGTTTTTGGGATGCTTTCCTTTATCGTATTCATTGTTTTATTCACAACGATATTTGGAAGACTTTTTTGCGGATGGGCTTGTCCACAAACTATCTTTCTGGAAATGGTTTTCCGTAGAATTGAATACTGGATCGAAGGTGACTCAGCATCACAAATTCGATTAAAAAAAGCTCCTTGGAATGCTGAAAAGATCTTTAAGAAAGGATCTAAACATGCAATCTTCTATGCATTGGCATTTGTTATCTCAAATCTGTTTTTAGCTTATATAATAGGTAAAGATCAACTTTTTGAAATTGTAACAGACCCTCCTTCTGAACACCCGGGTGGTTTAGCTGCAATGATTATTTTTAGCGGTGTTTTCTATGGTGTTTTTGCATTCATGAGAGAACAGGTTTGTCATTTTGTTTGTCCATATGGACGTATGCAATCTGTTATGCTCGACAATAACTCCATTAACGTAATGTACGACTACAAAAGAGGAGAACATCGCGCAAAAATTGCTGATCGAAACAAAGTGATTGCGGGGAAGGCAACATTTGCAGATCTCGGACTTCCTTCCAGTGCTGATTTTGGTGATTGTATTGAATGTTCACAGTGTGTAAAAGTATGCCCAATGGGTATTGATATCCGAAATGGCACCCAACTTGAATGTGTACATTGCACTGCATGTATTGATGCTTGTGATGCTGTGATGGATAAAATAGATAAACCACGAGGATTGATTCGCTACGCTTCAGAAAACAGCATCAGAAATGAAACCAAAAAAATACTTACTCCAAGAGTTGCCGGGTATTCCGGAGTTCTTGTAGTCTTACTCACCGTTTTTATAACTCTTATGAGTATGAGAACTGATTTAGAAACTACCATTCTTCGTCAGCCCGGAACCCTGTACCAGGAACTTCCAAACGATATATACAGCAATATTTATGAGATAAAAGTAATTAACAAGACTTTTGATACTCAAGACTATGAACTCAGATTAATTGCACCGGCAGGAGAAATGGTATCACTTGGAAATATAGATTCTATAGAACCTCAAAATCTTGCTGAAGGCAGATTTCTAATAAAACTAAACAAGAACCAATTAACCGGTTTGCAAACCACTCTTACCTTTGGAGTGTATTCTGGTAACGAACAAATTGAAACTGTAACCTCCGGATTTATTGGTCCGGCAAAATAAACAACAATGAAAAAATTAAACTGGGGCAGCGGCTTGGCATTGGCGATTACGGTTTTTGTAATAGCCACATTAAGTGTAGTAAGCTACTTAATAAGTCTCGACTTCTTCTTAGTAACAAATGAACATTATGAAGAAGGCGTAGAATATCAGCAGACAATAGATCAGAAAAAAAGATCCTCTGAATTAGAGGATCCTGTGGTCATTGTTTTTGATGAAAAACTTGAAGCTTTACGCGTGGTTTTCCCGAATGATTTTGTTGGAAAAGCACAAGGAGACGTTAAACTCTACCGCCCTAACAATCCTGAAATGGATAAAAAATTACCACTTAGCGTAAATGCTAACGGTATTCAACTTATTTCTACTTCAACCTTAGAAAAAGGAAAATGGGTATTGAAAATAGAGTGGAATGCTGACGAAAAAAGCTATCTGGAAGAGAGAACTATTATTATATAGATGGAACTTTGGACTGCATTAGGATTAGGATTTTTTGGAAGCTTTCACTGCGTTGGTATGTGTGGTCCTATTGTACTCAGTTTACCAAGATCTAGTTCCTCATTCTCAGTAATCACCTTTAATGCCATAGTTTATAATCTCGGGAGAATCCTGATTTATGCTTTTTTTGGACTGATTTTCGGGTTTCTGGGAAAACAAATTACTTTGGCTGGTTTTCAAAGTACGCTTTCTATTGTTCTGGGTATTTTGATTATTCTCGGGGTCTTATTTTCTACGAAATTATATCCCAAAAAAAGACCTGAAGTTTTACAGAAGTTTATTTCTGCTATTAATCAAGCATATGGAATTCTGATACGGAAGCAATCAAAAAGTGCACTTTTTAGTATGGGATTACTAAATGGGTTACTTCCCTGTGCTTTTGTATATACAGGTTTAGCTGCGGCGGTATTAACTTCTACTCCCTACCATAGTATGCTTTATATGACTCTCTTCGGGCTAGGTACTTTACCCGCACTTTTTTCGATATACGTTTCGCCTAATTTCATCTCAATGGATCTAAGAAGCAGTATTAAAAAATATATGCCTTATCTCGCATTTGCCTTGGGTTCTTTTTTGGTATTAAGAGGAATTTTATTGCAAGATCTAAATGTATCCGGTGCTTTTATGAACACCATTGAAGCGTTTTGTGTATTTCCGTCTAAAAATATTTAACCCATTTATTTCTTCATCAAATCTTTACATAACAACCTTAAATTAAATCATCTTAAACAAAACAAAATTAATAAGTCATGAATATTATAATTCTATTTTTATCAGCATTTTTATCTTTTTCTACTGCTACTAACCCGGGAACAAATGTAGCAACAGAAATTACTGTTGAAGCAAACGACAGAATGCAATTCGACACTAAAGAGATCAGTGTAAAAGCTGGAGAAAAAATCACTTTAACTCTAAAGCATGTTGGAAAGCTACCTAAGCAAGCGATGGGACACAATTGGGTTCTTCTTAAAGAAGGCGTTGTTGTAAAAGACTTTGCAATGGAAGCAATGAAAGCTAAAGACAACGACTATCTACCAAAAGATTCAAAAGATGTTATTGTTGCAACCGAGCTATTAGGCGGTGGTGAAACTGACACCATTACTTTTGAAGCTCCTGCAAAAGGTACATACACATTTATTTGTACTTTTCCCGGACACTACGGCATCATGCAGGGCACATTTGTTGTGAGCTGATTCTAAAATCCGCACTATTTACAAGCCTTGATTCGAATCAAGGCTTTTTTTTATTCAACATCCCATGTATAAAAATTGTGGTCTTTGTCTAAACTCCAACCGGTTGCCGGATAAAGCTGATTTCCAACATGATTATCCTTCGCCGTTTCCAGCATCATACCACAAGCATCAGTTTCATGACAAAGCTCTTTAGATCTTTCAATAAGAGCTTTTGAAAACCCTTGTCCCCTGAAATTTGAGTCCACGTACAAATCGTTCAACAACCAAAATCTTTTCATTCGGGTAGATGAAAACAATGGATATAACTGAACAAAACCGGTAGCTACGCCGTCATTATTTCGAGAAATAAAGATAACCGACTCATTTTGTTCGATACGTTCTTTCAAAAACGCTTTACCTGCCTGTTTATCTGATTCCTTCTCATAAAAAACTCTGTACCCATCAAATAATTCATTGAGTTCTTCTAAATCTGATAATGTGGCTTTTTCAATCTTCATATTTCCCTATTCCTAATTCTGATATTCGCTTATTCCTAATTATTACATTCCTAATTCAAAACCTCTCATCCACCGGCAATATCAATTTCAGTCCCACTTGGTTTTCCATCAATGATAGGCATTGCCTTTCCAATCAATTCTCGTACTCCGTCAATGCTTAGTGAATCATCGTGGTCTTGTTTTGAATCCCAGACCTCAAAAACGTGCACGATATCTTTATTATCCGACTGCTGGCCTACAATATAGATCAGACATCCTTTTGCCGTTTTCATCAAGTTAGCTGCTTCTTCTAAGATCGAAACCAGCTCATCCCCTTTCCCTTCAACCGCTGTAAAACTTCCCGAAAGACCGTATTTCATATTTTCAAATGTTTAGTTATCGAATCTGTAAATTAATTTTTCTTCAATTAGAAAATCCTGTGCTTCTTTAGATGTCCATCCAAATTTTCTGAGCTCATTTCTAATTTGCTCTTCATTTTTTCCTTCTGAAACTAAATATTCTACAAATTCTTTTACTTCGAAAGGAATTTTTCCATTTTTGATATTATAGATTCTACTTGATAGACTTTCTTTGAAAACAAAGTAAAACAAAAAGAATCCGGATAATAAGACAAGCAGTTTTGGGATATTTGACAATGTTATTCTTGAAAAAATGTGAGAACACATTTCTTTCCAGTGATTTAGAAATGAACCAAGGGAATAACTCTCCGTGATCAAGAAATAATTTGAAGTCTCACCAAATAGAAACAATGTAAAAATGCTCAATAATGAGATTCTTATTAAAACCTTAGAATTAAGGAAATTATTAGTTTTAGCTACAGTTGTAACAACGAACCAAAGAGTTAGCCCAAAAATCAATTCTCTAACGCCGCCAATAAAAAATCCTTTTGAAATTAAATACCCTGAAAAAAATCCAAAAAATAGTGATGTACAGATTCCTGCTATCATTGGATAAAGAACTTTACCGGTTCCTAACTCTACTTCCGGAGGTAATTTAACAGGATATTCATAGTCAATGAACCTGTAATTTCTTCTCGAAAAATTACCAGTGAACTTTTTTTGTTCATCGCTGATGCTCTCATATTCATCGAAAAGAGCTTTTAAAAATAACTTTACCCGGATTGAATTCTGTCCATTGTCCCATCTTTGATCAAACATTGTTTTACTTTTGACTGACAGAGTTTTCCCCTCAAATAACGAGATCTCAATTATTCCATGTGTCTTCCATTTCTCATTAGACTCTGCTACTACAAGATTCTTTTCCGTTTTAATTAGCTTCCACTCTAAACTATCAATAACGTTTTGAACTATACTTTCAAATAAGTTACTCTCAATTTGAAAACCTATCTCTTCTGCATATTCAGGAGTATCCCAAAAACTAAACTTATGTTTCTTTTTAATTCCTTTTTTGTAGAGTTCTAATTCTTCTCTCATTCTTAATTGAACCTATTCCCAATTATTCAATTCCGCGATAGCGGCAGCGCATTTCCTTCCATCAATAGCTGCCGACACAATTCCACCCGCATAGCCTGCTCCTTCTCCACATGGAAATAAACCTTTTATCCTGACATGTTCTAATGTTTTATGATCTCTGGGAATTCTTACCGGACTGGAAGTTCTGGATTCCGGTGCATGAACTACCGCTTCATTAGTTAAATATCCTTTCATGGTTTTCCCAAATTTGAGAAACCCGTTCTTCAATGCTTCATACATGAAATCAGGAAAAACTTCCTGCAGGTTGGCGGATGTCAATCCCGGAGTGTATGATGTATTCGGTAAGTCTTTGGATACAATTCCTTTGGTAAAATCCACCAATCTTTGAGCCGGAACTTTCTGGGTTTTCCCTGCTACTTCCCACGCTTTTTTCTCAATGGCTTTTTGAAACTCCATCACTTTCAGTGGACCGTATTCTTCAAATTCCTTAAAATCACCCATCTCAAGCTCTACCACAATTCCTGAGTTGGCTGTCGGACGAGATCGTTGAGAACCCGACCATCCGTTTGTGACCACTTCACCGGGTTTGGTCGCACAAGCGGCTACCACGCCTCCCGGACACATACAAAAGGAATACACTCCTCTTTCATTAACCTGCTTCACGATCTTATAAGGTGCCGGAGGCAAATACTCTCCACGCTCATCACAATTGTACTGAATGGAGTCAATCAATGATTGTGAATGTTCTACCCTAACTCCGATCGCAATGGGCTTAGCTTCAATTTCTATTCCTTTTTTATGAAGTAATTCGAATATATCTCGGGCTGAATGTCCGGTGGCAAGAATTACGAATTTTGCATCAAAAACTTCATCATTAGCCAGCTGAACTCCATTGATCTGATCATTCTCGATCAACAGATCAGTAACTTTCGAATTGAAATGAATTTCTCCACCGTGTTCTAATATGAATTCACGAATTTTTGCGATGATTCTAGGAAGTTTGTTCGTCCCGATATGTGGATGAGCGTCAACCAGAATATCCTTTTTTGCACCGAACGCCACCAACAATTCCAGAATTTGATTAACATCTCCTCTTTTTTTGGATCGTGTATATAATTTTCCATCAGAGTACGTTCCGGCACCTCCTTCTCCAAAGCAGTAGTTAGAATCCGGATTCACAATGTGATTTACATTGATGTTCTTCAGGTCCTTGATCCGGGATTTCACATCTTTTCCTCTATCCAAAACAACTGGTTTTAATCCCAACTCAATGCACTTCAACGCAGCAAACAGTCCTGCCGGTCCTGCCCCAACAATGATTACAGCTTCTTTGTCGTGTACATTTTCAAACTTCGGAGGAGTTACTTTCTCTTCCTCGAATGCCTCTCCTATATAAACACGAACTTTTAAATTGATCTTTACCTGTCGCTGACGGGCATCAATTGAACGCTTCAGAATTTCAACATGTGTGATTTCTGATACATTTATATTCGTAGTTTTGGAGATATAAGCTCTCAGCCTATCCTCTTCTCCGGCTACCTCGGGAATAACTCTAAGTTGTAACTCTTTTTGCATAAACTACTTTTCTTGGATTTTCATCTTTGCATAGCTAGACTTCCTTGATGAATTAATCTCATGTAAACTGTGTAAATAATAAAGCTCGTTAGGGTGCTTAAAAAAAGCAAAGGTAGCGAACCATTTGCTTTTGATTGTAACTAGGTTTTTTAAACTATCATTTTCAATTTGATAAAAAGATGTCTCTGTTGAATCCCTTAGCCTATTCAAAAAATTATCTGAATAAAACACTATTTCTTCATCCGGGTAAGTTGCTACTGAAGCTCCCCATTTTGTATAAACTACTTTTCCATTTTTTGAACTTATGAAGTAAGTATTTACATCTTCAAATTCCATAGCTTGAATTATGTGCAAGTTTCCTATTCTACCCTCGTAAAAGTATTCATCTCTTACATTTTCGGTGAGTATATAATTCTTAGAGTTACCAACTAATACTAACGAATCATTCTTACGATAGGCATTTTGACCAAAGCCTTCATTTATCTTTTCTTTTCGTGAAAAATGTTTCTGCAAATAACCTACAGCTTCAAAAGCTTCAAAATATTCTTCTGGTGAAACTGAATAGTATTCAACTAACAAAGAATCATTTCCAAAACTACCATTTACTTCTATTTCATTTTCTTCTACCAAAATATAATTACCACTTTTTAAGTGGTCGATTAGTTCTTTGTTTTCCTGACGGATTCTGTTTTTTTCACCATCACAACTTGTGAAAAATAAAGATAAGCTAATAAGAAGTATTAAAAGGTCGACACGCATAAATGAATATTTCTCTAAATAAAAAACCCTGATACAGAATTGAATCTATATCAGGGTTTAAAATAACTAATTATAAATGCTACTGCTTATTGATTTGAAGCTAAGCCTCGCACAGATTCAGCAAGCATTTTTACTTTTTCATTATCTGAAGCCATACCATCCATTTTATCAGCAAGCTCAGTAAGAATTTTCTTTCTCACCTTCGGATTTGCAGCTTCAGCATTAGCTAAACTTTGTCGAGCCATTTTAACAGCGGCATTGTCCAACTCTTTATTTCTTTCAAGCTGATCCACATAAGCTTTTGAAAGAGCAAAGGTTTTCGGCCAAACAAACTTAGGCTGACCCTGAGCATTCAGATAGTCAAGCTTAACTGTATTAGCGGCATCAATTTCATTTTGAGTAATGTATGGAGTGGCTTCCAGTTCAAAGATATCAAGTCCTCTAGCAATCTCAGAACTTACGATAGCGCCGTTGTACCAATATACAGACCAACTTCCACCGTTAGCCATACGGTCTGCCGCTATAGGTCCATAATCCTGAAAAGCGATCTCAACCGGGTTGTTAGGATCAGTCCAGTCAAAAACAGAAATTCCTCCCTGATACCAGGATTGAACCATTATCTCTCTTCCCGGAACTGGAATTAATGACCCGTTATGTGCTACACAATTTTCCTGTGAAGTTTGAGGAGCAGGAAGTTTGTAGTATTCCTGAAATTTCATTTTGCCATTTTCAATGGTGAAGATTGCATTCGCTCCCCATTCCATTGGATCTGCTTCACGACATTTAGGCTGTCCGCCACCGCCCCACTCATCAGTAAACAAAACCTTCTTACCGTCATTACTAAATGTAGCTGAATGCCAGTAAGAGAAATTAGAATCGGCTACTGCATCAATTCTTGTTGGGTTCGCCGGATCAGAAATATCCAGTAAAAGTCCATAACCTTCACAAGCTCCACCAGCTAAACCAATTTCAGGGTACAATGTAATATCATGACACTGTGTTGGTCCTCCACGATCATCTTCTTCGCCATCACCATCACCTCCACCAAACATTCGTGCAACAATAGCCGGTAATTGTTCTCGTAATGCGGCGCTATCGGCGGCTGTTGGCTCACCTTCCACTCCCAAAGCATTAGTCATTAACTGTGCTACAAACCGATCAGGAACTACAGTTTCTTGCCCATTAAATTCTATAATAAATGCTCCCGCTTTTCTTGCCTTTTCAATCTCAATTGCATCAGCCGGTGACATTCCATGAGTTGGTGGTGCTTTCAGATCTTCAAATATTCTCGGAGAACTTACGATCTTTGACATTTCCGGATTACTCAAAGGAACTTTTATTACTTCTATTCTGAATAATGCAGAATTCGGATCGTCGTCTGGTGACATATCAGAACAACCAGGCAACTCTTCCTCAGGACGTACAGAAGCTGATCCTGATACATATACATAAACATTTTCATCATCATTTGGATCCTTAAGAACTGAATGCGTGTGTGAGCCTCTGCAAGTCTGAACGTTAGCTACATACTCAGGTTCTTCAATATTACTGATATCAAATATTCTGATTCCACGAAGTCGCTCATCACTTACCGCTTGCTGAACACCTTCTGTACCGCAATCTAAACGCCCGCTTAACCCTTCTCCTGAAACAAACATAAGATCACCATATACAGAAACATCACTTTGCGATGCCGGGCATAAATAATCTTTAACCAATACAGGATTTGCAGGATCAGAAATATCCCAAACTAAAACTCCATTATAATTTCCCTGAATGGCATATTTACCTTTGAAAGCAAGATCAGAGTTTGTTACTCCAAGAAATGCCTCAGGTGGTGGTGTGCTTGATAATTTATTCAGATTCCAAATTGCTTCTTCAGCATCGAAAAGTCCTGCACCCAATCCAACTCTGGGATCAGGTGTTGGAGAATCTACATTAGAGAGCGAATTCACGGTTGGAGAAGTATAATCTACATCCATCATTGGCTCGGTTGATGAACAAGCGTAAGTCATCAACGCAGCTGAAAATAGAAATATCCAAACACTCTTAAATACTCCCGTTTTTGTAAGTTTATTAAGTTTCATAATTGACCTTAAAGTTTATGTTTTATCTGTGAAAAATTTGAAGAAGATGATATCGATGCTCAATCTTTAGATTCTGATTCTATTTTACTCAGCATTAATTTCATTCGTTCAATTTCAGTGATTTGATCTACATTAATATCTGTAGACAGCCTGAATGCCTGCTCATCTTGAGCCGCACCATCAGTACTTATCAAAGTTTTAACCATCGTAACAGCTCCCTGATGATGTTGGATCATATAAGTAAGAAATAAGCGATCGAATTCTTTCCCTTTTGCTCCGCTTAACTCCACCAATTGTTCCTGACTCAGCATTCCTGCCATATTCATATGGTTTGAGTGATCCATACCCGTGCCATGAATCATTAGATTTAAACCATCTATATGCACTTCCGGAACCGGTTGATCTCTGTCGCGCAACCATGTCTGCATAGAAGCAATTTCATCTTTTTGCGCATTAATTATTCGTGCTGCTAATGTCTGAACCTGAGGACTTGCTCCATTTTCAGGAGCCAGACCGGACATGATCAACGCCTGTGCATGATGACCGATCATTCCGGTCATAAATTTTACATCCGCTTCTGTAAAATTCATCTTTGAGCTGTCAATTCTTGCCCAGTAAATCTCTTCTAATTCTGCAATGCTGGGTTGATTATTTCTTTGTTCAGAAGCATTTTCTGAGTTTGATGAACTTGTGGTCTTACTTGAAGAACATGCACTAAAGATCAGAGTTGTAACCAATAATGCATTTATCAATAAAGTTTTTTTTGCCGATGGCATAGAATTTTAAAATTAACCTGTGTATAGCTTCCATTTAATGCACACAGGTTAATCAATCGAGAATTAAAAGACAAAACAAAACCATTTAGAAGCGCAATTTATACCATCCTGTAAAACAAGATTATTTCTTTGCTTATATGAATTAAATAAGGTTCCTGATTGTTGATTGTGCAAATAACAAATTAGTATCTATGAAAAAAATTATATCGCTTTTAACTATCATTGCATTTGTATCCATTTCGGCCTTTGCACAACTATCAAATTCACCTGATACTTATGAGACCGAGAAAGGTAAGCTACTTGTACATCCTGTAAATCACGGAACGGTAGCCTTCACTTTCGATGGAAAAACAATATTCGTTGATCCATATGGTGGAGCAGATAAATTCTCTGATTTTAATTCTCCCGATCTTATCCTGATCACGGATATTCATGGGGATCACTTGAATTCGGAAACCATTTCCGGATTGGATACTAAAAACACAATATTTGTAGTTCCACAGGCAGTTGCTGACCGAATGGGAGAAGAATTGCAGGATCAGATCGTGATAATCGGAAATGAAGAAACAACTACACAATTGGGAATTGAGATTACCGGAGTAGCAATGTACAACCTACCGGATGACGAATCTTCCAGACACAAAAAAGGCAGAGGAAACGGCTACCTTATCAATTTTGGAGGAACGACTGTATATCTGTCCGGAGATACAGAAGATATCCCTGAAATGAGAAATCTGGAAAACATTGATATCGCTTTTGTTTGCATGAATTTACCTTATACGATGGATATCTATCAGGCGGCCAGTGCGGTTATAGAATTTTCTCCAACTGTAATGTATCCATATCATCATCGCGGACAGGACATTCAACGATTTAAAGAAATTATGTCGGTTGGTAATCCTGAAGTGAATGTAGTTTTAAAAGACTGGTATCCAAGTAACTAAATTCAATTAATAACCCATAACCACTTATCTAAATCTATGCTAAACTTCGAATTCCATAATCCAACTAAGATCATTTTCGGGAAAGATCAGATCTCGAAACTTTCGTCTGAGATTCCTGAAAACGCAAAAGTACTAATGGTGTATGGAGGAGGAAGCATCAAAAAGAATGGTGTTTATGATCAGGTTTCACGAGCCCTCAAAGATCACGATGTGACAGAATTTGGCGGAGTTCCTGCTAATCCGGAATACGCTGTTTTGCTTGAAGCTTTAAACATCATCAAGACTAAAGACATTGATTTTATACTTGCTGTCGGAGGTGGTTCAGTTATCGATGGTGTGAAGTTTCTGTCCGGAGCTGCCACTTATGAAGGGGATGAGCCATGGGATATTCTGGCAAAAGGAATTCGTACTTATGAAGGAATGCCCTTTGGTACCGTTTTAACACTTCCTGCCACCGGTTCTGAAATGAATTCCGGTTCTGTGATCACGCGCAAAGAAACAAAAGAAAAAAGAGTTATGGGTGGACCGGGATTATTTCCACAATTTTCAATTCTTGATCCACAGGTCGTTCATTCGATTCCTAAAAGACAGATAGCTAATGGTTTAGTGGATTCCTTCTCCCATGTAATTGAGCAGTACATGACTTACCCGGTCGCTGCCAGACTTCAGGACAGAATTGCTGAAAGCGTGATGCAGACTTTGATCGAAGTTGCTCCTAAAGTTATGGAAGATCCATCCGACTATGATGCTGCTTCTGATTTTATGTGGAGTTGTACGATGGCGCTAAATGGTTTATTGAGAGTTGGCACACCAAACGATTGGTCAACACATATGATGGCTCATGAATTAACTGCTCTTTATGGAATCGATCACGCTCGAACTTTGGCCATTATTCATCCCAGTCAATTGAGATATAAACTTGAAGACAAAAAAGAAAAACTTGCTCAATATGCGGAAAGAGTTTGGGGAGTATCAGAAGGTTCTTTAGAAGAAAAAGCGGAAGCAGGAATCAGAAAAACCGAGGATTATTTTCATTCTCTTGAAATGGATACTAAACTGTCTGATTATACGGTTGACTACGAAAAAACAGCTGCCATTGTGAAAGAGCGCTTTGAAGATAGAAATTGGAAAGGATTGGGAGAAAAGCAAAACATCACTCCGGATGATGCAAAAAAGATCGTTGAAATGAGTTATTAATTCGTTCTGATCTAATAATTCATTTTTTTTGGTAAAATCAATAAATACAGATAAGTATAAAAGATAATAATACTGAAAACCCTTATATCTGATTAAAGTAGTTGATGAAGGAGTAACTTTTAGCAAAGTTTATGCGTGTGTAGTTAAAAAAAGACGTAATTTTGCACAATTTTCTGAGCTCAAAGTAATTATATATCTTCAAGCTTAATTCATCTGCAAACATTTTATATGAGGGAACTGCTACTACTTAGCATATTTATTGGGTTGTCATCAGTAATAGCAAACGCGCAAACCATTACGGTTACGGATAATACGACGGGATTACCTATTGAATATGCCACTATCTTTGATGGGAAAAATGACATTTCAACTGTTACTGACATTCAGGGCCAAGCTGATGTTTCTGCATTTAAAGAGTCGAGAAATATTTCTATTCGGTATATAGGTTACAGAGAAAAGATCTTCAGCTATAAAGAACTTAAAGAACTAAAGTTTATGGTAGCTCTTTCTCCATCAGATATCGCTCTGAATGAAGTTGTAGTATCTGCATCTCACTGGAAACAAGAAACCAGAGAGGTTCCACTTAAAGTAACCTCTATCAATCCCGAAAATATTCAGCTTCAAAACCCTCAAACAGCAGCTGATCTTCTCACTGTTTCTGGCGAAGTATTCGTTCAAAAAAGTCAACTTGGCGGTGGTAGCCCAATGATAAGAGGATTTGCTACTAATCGTGTCCTTATTGCTGTAGATGGAGTTCGAATGAACACAGCTATTTTCAGAAGTGGAAATGTTCATAATGTTATATCTTTGGATCCATTTGCGATTCAGAATACAGAAATTATATTCGGTCCAGGCTCCGTAATTTACGGAAGCGATGCAATCGGAGGCGTTATGAGCTTTTATACATCAAGACCTGTTTTCTCAACCAATGATGATCTGTACGCCAGAGGCAATAGTACTGCCAGAGCTTCGACGGCTAACAATGAACGAACTATTCATGTTGACGTTAATCTAGGTAGACAAAAATTTGCCTCGCTTTCCAGTATAAGCTATTCAGATTTTGATGATTTAAGAATTGGCTCGTTCGGGCCTAATGAGTATTTAAGAACTTTTGAAGTTACTCAAGATCAGAATGGTGACTCAGTGATCTCTAATTCAGATCCACAAATACTAACTCCCACCAGATTCAATCAACTTAACTTGATGCAAAAACTGCGTTACTCACCTAACGAAAACTGGGATATCAATTTAGGATTTCATTATTCAGAATCCTCTGATCTGGATCGCTTCGACAGACTTACATTAACTAATGATACAGGAATTCCAAGCTATGCTGAGTGGTATTATGGTCCTCAGATCTGGCAAATGACCAATTTGAATATACTTCGCACATCTGATGGAAGATTTTTTGATCATGCAAATTTAACTCTTTCCCAGCAGTACTTCCGTGAAAGCAGACACACCCGTAGATATCAGTCTGATGAAAAAGTATCCAGAGAGGAAAACGTAGATGTGTATACTGTAAATCTGGATCTTGAAAAGAACATGAATTCAACTAGCAGGCTTTTTTATGGAGGAGAAGTTGTGCTAAATGATATTTCCTCTTTTGGGTTCAGTCAGGATATGGACGATAACACTACCTCTCCTACTTCCACTCGTTATCCTGATGGATCTGATTGGAATTCATTTTCAGGATATATAAGCCACAGATTAAAATTTTCTGATAAAATTAACATTCAAAGCGGCATTCGTTATAGCCATTTTTTCTTAGATGCAGAATTTGATCAAACTTATTATCCGGTATCATTCAATAGCATTTCTATAAATGAGGGTTCGTTTACAGGAAGCTTGGGATTGGTTTATTCACTCAATGAAACTCTGCAAGTAAATGCGAACCTGTCAACAGGGTACCGCGCTCCGAATATTGATGACGCTGCAAAAGTCTTTGATTCTGAACCTGGTTCCGTCGTGGTACCAAATTCGAATCTTAAACCGGAATACGCCTACAACGCAGATATTGGATTTGCCAAAGTCTTTGGTAAAGCGGTCAAAATTGATGTCACTGGCTACTATACCATTCTAAAAGATGCTTTGGTAAGAAGAGACTTCACTATAAATGGACAGGATAGCATTCAGTATGACGGTCGTTTCAGTAGAGTTCAAGCAATACAGAATTCTGCTCAGGCCACTGTATATGGAATTCAAGCCGGAGTAAAACTTGAACTACCATCGGGTTTTAGAGTTTCGAGCCAAATTAATATTCAAAAAGGAGAGGAAGAACAAGATGATGGCACTATGGCTCCTTTGAGACATGCCGCACCTACTTTTGGAGAAACACATCTTAGTTATACTTATGATAAACTGGAAGTAGATATCTATGCCGAATACAATGGTGAACTTTCTAATTCCGAATTGGCCCCTTCAGAGAAAGGAAAAGAGTATCTATATGCAAAAGATATGTCGGGTAATCCCTACTCTCCCGGATGGTGCACTTTGAATTTGAATTCAGCTTATGAGGTAAGTTCTACAGTAAAAGTTAGTGCAGGCGTTGATAATATTACAGATCAAAGGTACCGACCATATTCATCCGGAATAGCTGCCCCGGGAAGAAACTTTTTCGTAGCCGTAAGAGCTAACTTTTAAGCTTTAATACGGTCTATTAATTCCTCAAAGTCATTAAATACAATATCTGCTAATTCCCGTCCTTTTTTCTCCGGATTTGATGTGTACCAGGCCACTTTCCATCCTGCAGCTTTGCCTCCCTCTACATCCGAAGTAAGTGAATCACCAACATATAGTATGTCTGATCTTTCAATTCCAACTAACTTTGTACTGTGATCAAAGATCTTGGGATGTGGTTTCATTACACCTATTTCTTCTGAGATGACAATTTGACTTACCATTTCTTCAAACCCAAATTGTTTGATCTTCATCCATTGTGTTTCTGCAAAACCATTTGTTATTATACCCACGTTATATGTTGCTCTGATTCTATCGAAAGCTTCTTTTGCACCGGAAATCCATTCCCAATGATTACGATAATAATCCATATAAACTTTTCCGGCTTCTTCATAAAGTGCAGCAGAAATACCTAATTCGATAAAAGTTTCTTCAAATCTTCGTCTGTGCAGGATATGCCGATCGATTTCCCCCATTCCATATTCCTCCCACAACCCTTTATTGATGGTATGATAAGTAGCGATCAGACTATCCAACGAAATGTCATTAAATTCTTCAAAATGTTTATGAACATCCTTAAGTCCATTTTGTTCTGCCTTTTTGTGATCAAGAAGTGTGTCATCCAGGTCAAAGTAGATGAATTTTGGTTTTAAGTCTGACAATGGAATAGTTTTTGATTATTGTTGAATTGAGTGAACCAAAATAAATTTAGGCTCGTAAGCGGGCTTAAGTTAAACAACTAAATACAAAATCATGAAAGGTAAATTAATTATAGGGCTTGTTGTTGTAGGCTTGCTCGTTTTTTTTGGCATAAGCATAAATAACGGGTTAGTTGAAAAAGAAGAAGCAGTTGAGGGAGCTTGGGCACAAGTTGAAAATCAATACCAACGAAGAGCTGACCTGATACCAAATCTGGTAAATACCGTTAAAGGTGCTGCTAACTTCGAACAAGAAACTTTAACCTCAGTTATTGAGGCAAGAAGTAAAGCAACTTCTGTAAATATAAATGCTAGTGATCTTAGCGATCCTGCTAAATTTCAACAATTCCAGCAAGCACAAGGGGAATTAAGCGGTGCTTTATCCAGACTGTTGGTTTCTGTTGAGCGCTATCCTGAGTTGAAGGCAAATTCTAATTTCAGAGATTTGCAAAGTCAGTTAGAAGGTACTGAAAACAGGATCTCTACTGAACGTAAACGATTTAATGATACAGCTCAGAGTTACAATAGCTCAATAAGAAAATTTCCTACAAGTATATTTGCTTCCATTGGTGGTTTTGAAAGAAAAGCTTACTTCGAGGCAGATCAAGGCGCAGAAAATGCACCGTCAGTAGATTTTGGTAATTAATAACAGCTATTAGCTGATGGCCATTAGCGTTTCGAATTTCATAACGCTAATGGCTAAAAGCTGACAGCTAAATGCTTATATCCATGAAAGAATTCCTTAACGAAGATCAAGAGAAAGCAGTAATCCGTGCAATCAGAGAGGCTGAAACATCTTCTTCCGGAGAAATCCGTGTACACTTAGAAGCTAAATGCGATAAAGATGATCCGATTGAAAGAGCAAAGGAAGTTTTTGCAGAACTCAATATGCATGAAACAGAACTGCGGAACGGAACCATCATTTATGTAGCATCTGAAGATCATAAAATTGCAATTTGGGGAGATGAAGGAATCCATTCAAAAGTTGGTCAGGATTTCTGGGATGACGAACTTGATCTCATTACCAAATATTTCATGGCTGATGATTATGAAACAGGGCTAAGAGAAGCCGTTTTGAGAATTGGTGAAAAGTTAAGAGAGTTTTTCCCTTATCAAGGTGAAGATGACATCAATGAATTACCGGATGATATAAGTTATGGAGATAATAAAGATGCGTAAATTATTTTTAGTTATAACAATCTTATTTGTCTCACTAAGTGCTTTAGGTCAGGATATTCTTCCTGAGCGTGCCCGAGGAATGGTTAACGATTATGCTAACATGCTTTCTAGTTCTGAGGTTAACAGACTTGAGCAAAAACTCCGAAACTATAGAGACACCACAACAAATGTGATCGCTATAGCTACCATTGAATCTCTTGATGGAAATGCAATACAACCTTTGGCAACTGAAACTTTTTCGAAATGGAAAATGTGGGAAGGGGATCGATACAATGGGGTTTTAATACTAATCTCAAAAACAGATCAGGAAATTTGGATCGAGGTTGGTTATGGACTTGAAGGAGCTATCCCCGATGTGATGGCAAATCGTATCTATGAAAATATACTTCGACCAAATTTTAGAAATGGTGATGTATACGGTGGCTTAGACAGAGCTACTGATGCACTTATTGCACTTGCCGCCGGCGAGTTTGAAGGTGTACCCGAATTACAATCTAATTCAAATGATGGTTCATTTCCTGTAGAAATAGTCATTTTTATAATCGTGATCATCTTTGTTCTTATCAGGAAAGGAAGAGGTGGTAATCACGGTGGAGGAAAAAGAACACTTAGCGCAGGTGAAGTTCTCTTTTGGGGAAGTCTACTAGGCGGAGGACCAAGAAGAGGTGGTGGTGGATCGTCATTCGGAGGCGGTTTTGGTTCCGGAGGTGGTGGTTTCGGAGGCTTTAGCGGAGGTGGCGGATTCGGTTCCGGAGGCGGTGGTGCCGGTGGAGGCTGGTAATTTATTTTGTACCAGCACTCACAGCTTTAACTTCCTTAACATAGATCCAGTCACCAAATGCTGAATCATCACCGTTTGCAGCATTTGAACTAATGTTAAAATAGGTTGTATCCGTAAGTTCTTTGGGAGCAATCCAATCGATAACCCAGTTGTTCACACCGGTCTTAACAGGTTCTGTACCGGAAAAAGAATGTTGAACATACTGCAAAGAATCAGTTACTTGATTCGTTAACATGACTCTTTTATTGTCAGAAATATTAAATACTCCTGACTGTGCACCCTTTTTATCTCTCGCTGAAATTTGGAACCCGGCCTTTCCCATGTCTTCCCTTATCACTTCAATTTTGATCGAATAACTCTCACCTGGAATTAATTCCTGAGGAAGTCCTGATATTTCCAATGAACCCTCTTCCCAATTTAAGTCGTAATCAAAATGACAACTATGGCAGTTTTTTTCTCCGAAGCCACCGGTAAAAGCACCTATCAGATGTTCCGGATATTCATATTGATTTTTTTTAGCTATTTCCTGTTCGGAATTATAAAATCCGAAAAATACGCTCCAAATCAACAGTAATAGACCAATCCTGACTTTCAAATTTTGCATTCAAGGTTCAATATCTGTTTAATATTTGGAGCTTTTCAGTTCTGGGTTTACTGATCAAGCTTAGCTTGTCCCAGGTAATTCGTATCTGTTCCAAACCAAATTGAATTCGTTTCTTCATCAAATACCATATGTCGGACAGTACCTCCTCCACTTTCAATCGGAGTAGAACTCACCACTTTCTTAGTTTTAGTATCAAATCCAACAAACATATTCGGATCAACTCCGGTTTCAACTAACCAGAATCGATCTTTATCGTCAACTGTTACCGCATATGGACGAGACCTCTCTCCGGATGGAAGTTTCCATTCATTAAATTCCTTGGTTTCAGGATCGTAACTTCCAATATAACCACGTGAATAATCTCCGTACCATATTACACCATCCGAAGTTTGAGCTAAACGTCTCGGTCTTGTTCTTTCATTTGGTAACTCGATTTCAGTTACTTTTTTGGTTTCGGGATCAACAGTTGCAAGTTTATTTGTTCCAAACAAAACAATCCATGGGGTTATCATGTCTGTATCCATCACAATTCCATATGGACGAGAACGTGGAGTTGAAACAGGCATAATGGTACTTTCTTTGGTTTTCATATCAAAAAAACCAATTGAATTGGCTCCCTGAGAAGTAAACCAGAAATCCCCGTCTTTATTTATAGCTATTGTATGTGGATCCCGCGCACTCATGTCGTCAGGCATACCATATTTGGTAATTTCACCTGTTTCAGGATTTACCATCCCTAAATGATTTGCTGTATTTCCGGTATACCATGGATTCCCATTTTTATCTACAACAACAGTATGAGGACCGGCTCCATCTTCAAGATCTATTTTCCTGAACTGTTCGGTATCCAGATCAAATTCTGCTACATAATGAGTTCTTTGTCCTACAAACCAAATCTCTCCATCAGGAGCAACATAAGGATCACGTGGTCTGCTGTTTTCCCACGGGACTTTCCATTCTGTAATTTCAACCTCAGTTTTCTCGACAAATTTATCAGTTGCAACAAAAGTAGTGGCTGCAAAAAGAACTAACAAAGAAACAATGCTCAACTTTTTCATATCAACCTTCTGATTTTTGGATTGATATATAATTAAGCTCTCAAATCTAAAAAATAAAATATCCAAACAAAGTTTTACAAAACACCTTTCAAGTTTGAATTAAAAGCTACAGTGCTTGCTCCAGATCAGCAATAATATCATCTGCACTTTCAATTCCCACTGACAGCCTCACCAATCCATCTGTAATGCCAGCATCACATCGAAGTTGCTCGTCAACAACAGAATGCGTCATTGAAGCCGGGTGCTGTATTAAGGTATCTACTGTTCCTAAGCTTACAGCTAGTGTACAAAGCTTAACATTATTCATCAGAGATTTCCCCGCTTCAAAGCCATCTTTCAATTCAAAAGAGATCACTCCACCGAAACCTTTTGTCATAATTGAGCTAGCAAGAGAGTGTTGGGCATGAGATTCCAAACCTGGGTACCAAACTGTTTCTACATTTGGATGTGACTCTAAAAATTCAGCAACTTTCATCGCATTTGAAGAGTGTTTTTCCATTCGTAAAGCAAGCGTTTTAACTCCGTTCAATGTTATCCAGGCATCCATAGGGCCAGAAATCCCTCCTAGATTTTTTCTGAACAGATAGACACCGGTTTCATCCAATAATTCCTTTTTTGCAACCAATGCTCCGCCAATAATTGTTCCATGTCCGCCCATATACTTTGTAGTGGAGTGAACAACAACATTTGCTCCAAATTTCAGCGGCTGCAAATGATAAGGAGTAGCAAAAGTGTTATCAACCATAACCAAAGCACCATGTTCTTTAGCCAGTTTTGAAATTGCTTCAATATCGCTCACTTTCATAGTTGGGTTAGCGATACTTTCTAAATAGATGAGTGCAGTATCAGGATTTTTCTTCAATTCCATTTCCAACAGAAAGAGATCTGTCATATCAATAAAAGAAGTGCTCATCCCTAGCATTTCAGTTTCTTCTTTTAAGAATTGACTAGTGCAGCCATAAAGTGCATCCTGAGCAATGATATGCTTACCTTTTGCAATGCTGATTATACCCGTGGTTATGGCAGCCATACCACTTCCAAAAGCTACTCCCGAAAAAGATTCGGGATTTTCCATTCCATAAGTTTCAAGCTCACAAATAGCACGTTCTAAATGCTCAACCGTTGGATTTCCCAACCTAGAATAAATATGAGAAGCACCTCCTTCTTCATGAGCGAAAGCTTTTGATCCTTCATCAACATTCTTAAATACAAAAGTAGAAGTCTGATAAATTGGTGTGGTATGCGATCCATATTGATCTTTTTTACCGGACCCGGCATGTACTGCACTTGATTCAAATGAAAGTTGTTTGGCTTTTGTGTCTATCATAATACTGGAATCACTGTTTCGTCTTTAATGGTATTTAATACAATATTGGTATGAAGCCTTTGCACATCAGGTAATGTGGTGAGCTTTGTTCTCATCAACTGCTCATAATCTTTCGTGTCTTTAGCTACTACATGAAGTAAAAAATCTCCTTCACCTGTTGTATTGTAGCAAGCTAATATTTCAGGAATGGCTTTTACTGCTGAAGTAAACTCTTTCATTCGGTTTAACTGGTGCGCACTTAATGTAACTGTGACAAAAACCGTAAGTCCTTTTTCAACCGCTTCACGATTTATCTTAGCAGAGTATCCTTCAATTACTCCATCTCTTTCCAAACGCTTTACACGCTCAAGAGTAGGAGTAGTAGTTAACCCTATTCTGGAAGCAAGTTCATTATTAGCTATTCTCCCTTCTTTTTGAAGGATGTCCACTATTTTAAGATCTGTTGTGTCTAGCTTCATGGCATTATTTGGTTGAATTAACCTAATATTTAACTATTCATTAAATATAATGCCATAGATTAAAAATTCCGAAGAATAATATTCTATATTTAGATTTTATACAGATTATTATACTAAAAAGCCCCTCAAGAATTAACTTGAAGGGCTTTAGATGTAGAGTAATAATTCGGAAAGTTATACCAAGCTATCTACTTCTTTGGTTTTTAATCCTTCTCCATCCGGAGATTTAGGAGTCACGTTCATATACTCTTCCAAAGTAAACTCATCAACCTGTATTGCATCTGTTCTGGCTGCCTCTGCTTTTTCAACCATTTCAGCTTCTGCTTTTGTGATTATATTTTTCTCCAAAGCCGGTTTCAACAAGTTCAGAAACGAATCTTTAGGAAGCTCCCGCTTTTTCATAGCCTTATAAAGCTTTTTGTATACGGGATTCGTGTTTGTTATTAAAGTTAAAGCATTTTCGTAACGTCCAACAGCCTCAGTTGGATATGAAGGTATATACATACCGTCTGTCATACGATCACGTGCTTCCCCCGGCTCTTGCATTGCCTGAGCTACTCGGTGGCCTAGATCATCAGAGGGGTAAGTTCCGATAGGATTTAAACGTGACCAAACTCCTGCCAGCCTGAACACCCAACTTAGACCCGGAACTTTGATCTCTCTTAAAATACCATCAAAAGCTTCCTGGATTCTATAGAAAACATAATCCATCGACCATTTGAAATAATCGAGATCTTCTTTACGTCTTCCTTCGGCTTCAAATCTTCGGAGTGTAGCTGTTCCCAGATACATAAAGCTTAGGATATCAGCATAACGCCCTGCAATCTTCTCTTTCATTTTCAGTCCACCACCGTAAGAGCCTAAAGCGATATCAGCAAAAAATGCAAAGGATGCTGAAGCCCAGGCCATTTTTCGAAAATACTTTGCAGCAGGACCATTTACTGGAGACCCTGCCAGATAACCACGTGTAATACTAAGCATAAATGAACGGGCTTTATTTCTGCCTACATGCCCGATATGTGCCCAAAAATTATCATCGAATCCTTTTACATCCTTATCCATCAAGGCATTAATCTCATTGAGAGCATAAGGATGGCAACGAATAGCTCCCTGTCCGAATATCATCAATGTTCTTGTGAGGATGTTTGCGCCTTCCACAGTAATAGCAATCGGCAAAGAAATATATCCATGAGCAAACACATTTCGTGGCCCTCTGGAAATTCCTGCCCCTCCCACTATATCCATCGCGTCATTGATGATCTCGCGGGTATGCTCCGTGAAATTGTACTTTGCGATCGCTGTTACAACTGCGGGTTTTTCTCCTTGATCCAGCCCTCCGGTAGTATATTTTCGGGCAGCTTCCATAAAATAGGTGTACCCACCAATACGAGCCATTGGCTCTTCAATCCCTTCGAATTTCCCAATATTCAAACCAAATTGTTTTCTGATTGCCGCATAGGCTCCAACAACCCGGGTGGATAGTTTTGCGCCCGCCAAACTGGATGCCGGCAGTGAAATACCTCGGCCAACCGCCAGAGATTCCATCAGCATTCTCCAACCATTACCTGCGCCTTCTTTTCCGCCGATTATTGCATCCACAGGTACAACTACATCATGGCCATGAGTTGGGCAATTATAAAACGGAACCCCAAGTGGATCATGACGCTTTCCTAATACAACTCCCTCAGTATCTGATGGAATTAATGCACATGTAATTCCCAGATCTTCGCCTTTGCCAAGTAAATTCTCCGGATCACGAAGTTTAAATGCTAGTCCCAATACAGTTGAAATAGCTGCTAAAGTAATATATCTCTTATTCCAATTTAGCCTTAGATAAAGTTCTCCATCTTCTCCTTTAAATACCTCACCATCTGAAGTCATTCCTCCAGCATCAGAACCGGCATTTGGTTCTGTAAGCGCAAAACAAGGCATTTCAACTCCTGCCGCTAATCTGGGTAAATAATAATCTTTCTGCTTTTGAGTTCCGTAGTGATTTAAAAGCTCTGCTGGCCCTAAAGAATTAGGTACCATAACTGTAGTTCCGAGTGGGCCACATCTTGATGATAATTTTGCTACTATTGCAGAGTGTGCAGTAGCTGAAAATTCAAGTCCACCATACTTTTTGGGAATAATTAATCCGAAAAAGCCTTCTTTCCTAAGAAAGTCCCATGTTTCTTCAGTAAAGTCTTTTCTTACAAAGACGTCCCAATCATTCACCATCTCGCAAACTTTTTCAACCGGACCGTCTAAAAACTCTTGCTCTTCTTTAGTCAGATCGGGGTAAGGTTGCTCCAGAGTTCTTTTAAAATTCGGTTTACCTGAAAATAATTCGCCTTCTATCCAAACATTTCCTGCTTCTATTGCGGTTTGCTCAGTTTGAGATATTGTAGGCAGGAAGTTAAGTGCATCCAGCAACTTCATAATCGGACCACTTAATAATACCCTTCTTACCGGTTTGATATTAAAAACCAATACAGGTACTGTATACGCGATAAAGAGCCATTGAGGAGCATCAAGGCCTATCAAACCCGAATAACCCGCGATAGCCCAAAGCCAAAGTGGTGCGCCTGTATAAGCAAAACCAATAGCTATTATTGCCGTAGCAGTGATCGAAGCCCAAATTGGTACTTCGCTAAAAAAACCGAATAATTCTGATAATGCTTCCATAATGCTCTCCAAATTTTAAGAAACCTGAGTTCTCACCAGGAATCCTTCTATAATATGTTGAATAGATTTTTCAATAAAATGTTCTTTGTTAATCCTGTTATCTAATCTTTGATTTAATACTACCGATATTACACCATGCAGTTGAGCCCAAATAGAATAAGCTGCCGTTAGCGGGTCTTCTTCTTCCATCAACCCTTCGCGGACTCCAGATTCAATAATTTTTACCAAGAGCTCGTATGATCTTCGTGCCCTTCTGAATTTTTCTTTCGGGTAACGAGCCATTGATTCTGACTTTACCATATATATGATCTGGTATTTCTCAGGATGCGCAAAAGCAAAATCTGCATAACTTCTGATTACAGATTCAAACTGTGCTATTACTCCTGAGTTTGCATCTACTTTTTGTTCTATGGATACGCTTAAAGCTTCAACTGATTCTTCAATCAATGTATGCAGAAGATGATCTTTGTTATCAAAATAGAGATAAATACTGGTTGCAGATACGCCTGCTTCTTTTGCTATTCCACGCATTGAAAGTGCAGTGTGTCCGTCATTGTATAAAAGATGACGACTTATATCTAATATTTTTTCTCTTAAAGAGAGTTCTTTTTCGCTCATTTTAAAGATTGGTTAACAGTGTTAACTAGACGAAGTTAACTAATCTGAGACGAAAATCAAGCAATTGTAAAATAAAATTTACTTTTACTTCTTTTCACTCCGTTTAATTTCAGTAAGACTTATTTATACTTGAAATAATAAATCTCATGAATTCCTGTGTAATAAATAAAACTAAATCCTTATTTGGATTAATACTTCTGACATTAAGCTTATCACCAATACTGGAATCTCATCCTTGGGGTGGCTTGGTGATAGATCAGGATGGGAATATATATTTTACTTTTATCTGCCCCATTGATGATGATAACAACCATTATGCTTGTGTATGGAAGATAAAACCGAATAATGAAATGAATCATGTTCTGAGAGCTCGAAGATCCCCAAGTGATATAATACTTTCCAGAAATTCAGACAGAGAAATATTCGCTGCAGAACGAAGTGGTCAAAATCAACGTCATAACAATACACTTTGGAAAATCGATACTCCAACCAACCAAATCTTGATTCCTTCCAGCTCTGATCAAAGTCAATTTCATATTCAATCGATTACAGTTAACGAAGAACACGAAATCTACTTTACCAAAGATTCTGATATTTTTTTCATAGACAGCCTGAATCAAAAAACTAAATTAAATACACCTGATTTTGAACGAATAAATCTCACTGCCTGGGCACCTGACGGAGAACTTTACATTATGTCAGGTGACAATATTTATATTTATGATGGTTCGGATTACAAATTATTAGCTTCGAATTTAAAGAAGCGAAATCCTGAAGACATTCCCTTTTCCGGAGCAAATATATTTTTCGATATGGTAGTTGATGAATCTAAAAATGTTTACCTGGCATATTATGGAAACAGAGAAATAATAAAGATTTCGCCTAGTGGTTCTGCTGAAACAATTTTGAAATCTGAAACGCCGTGGTCTCCACATGGAATAGATATTTATAATGGAGAAATTTATGTATTAGAATCTACTATTGGTGGTGGCAAGTGGTGGAAGTTTTGGGAAGAAGACCCGGGGATCATACCAAGAGTAAGAAAAATCTCAACAGACGGAACTGTAAGCACCATCTATAGCTTTAAACCTCACTAAGGCCTGAAAGAAATGAATTTTATTAGTTTCCCTTTCTCTAAATGCATCTTTTCGTAGTACGTTTTAATTGAAAGTTCGGGGTCGTCCGGACAATCTTTATGAACGTCTTTTATATCTCTTAACAGCTTCAAGTTCTGTTCTTCTATCACTTCTTTGGTGAACTCATAAAGCTCCTGACTATCCGTTTTTAGGTTGATGGTTGCTCCGGATTTTAATAAAGGCCGATACAACTTTAAGAATTTAGGAGAAGTAAGTTTCTTCCTGTCCTTCTTTAGTTGCGGATCAGGAAATATGATCCATATATCTGAAACTTCTTCCTTTTCAAAAAATTGATCCAAATGATCGATGTAAGCTCTAAAAAAACGAACATTTTCTAATTCCTGATTAAGTGCGCGTTGGGCTCCAACCCACAAACGATTTCCTTTTAGATCAAAACCGACAAAATTTTTATTGGGATAGAGTTTTGCCAAACCCGTCGAATATTCTCCCTTTCCACAAGCCAATTCCAAAACGATAGGATTTTTATTTTTAAAAATATCAGCATTCCAACTTCCTTTCGGAAATGGGTTCTTGCTGTTATAGTCATGCCAGTCGAATGTATTTTCGAATGTCCTGACTTCCTCCATCCTTTTTTCTTTGATCTTCGGCATTTCAGGGAGCTAATCTTTTAATGATCCAATTCTTCTTTTCCTTCTCATACTTAATTCTGTCATGCAGCCTGCTACGCCTTCCTTGCCAAAACTCAATTGATGTTGGCTCTACAACATAACCACCCCAATGATCCGGCATGGGGACATGTCCTGTTGAATATAGTTTAGTAAGCGCTTCAAACTTTTCTTCTAAAATTGCTCTGTTCTCAATTACAGAACTTTGTTCAGAAGCCAAAGCACCTATCTGGCTTTTAACCGGACGAGAAACAAAATATTCTTCACTAGCCTCTGAGCTGATTTTTTTTGCAATTCCTTCTATACGAACCTGTCGTTCCAGTTCTTTCCATAAAAAACATAAAGAAACATTGGGGTTACTTTCTATATCTCTGCCTTTGTCGCTTTTATAATTCGTATAAAAGATAAAACCATTCTTCTCTATCCCTTTCAAAAGTACAATTCTGGAATGCGGTTTTTGGTCGCTATCCACTGTAGAAAGCGTCATTGCATTTGGCTCCGGTAACATCGCCTTTAATGATTCATCCAACCAAATTTTAAATTGTTCGATTGGATCAACATGCACATCATTCTCATCTAAAGTGCTCAGGGAATAATCTTCCCTCAATTTTCGAATTTGTTTATTATCCATTATTTAAAGTACTCCGGTTCATTACCGCTTTTCCATTTTATATTACATCCCATACTCGGTATTTGTGGCTCAAAATTCTCCTCTCCTTCTATCAAAGAATTTGTTGCTGCTCTCATATCATTCCCTGTTACAGGCTTTCCGTTTCCGGGTCTGCTATCATCAAACTGACCTCGATAAAATAATTTCAGATCTCTATCAAACAGAAAGAAATCCGGAGTACAAGCAGCTTTATAATCTTTTGCCACTTCCTGAGTTTCATCATACAAATAAGGAAAAGGAAAATTGTGTTTCTCAGAAAGTTCTTTCATTAATTCCGGAGAATCCTGAGGATAATTTTCAACATCGTTTGAGCTTATCGCGATACACTCGATCCCTTTTTGTTTGTACTCATTCGCAAACTCGACCAAACCTTCATTTAAGTGTTTAACATAGGGGCAGTGATTACAAATAAACATCACTAATACGCCTTTATCGAACTTTAGATCATTTAAAGAAACTTTACTTCCATCCGTATCCGGCAGTTCAAAAGATGGAGCTTTAGTTCCAATTTCCAACATTGTTGACAAAGTAGCTGACATGTTATTAAATCCTTAATTACCTTTATTTAAATTATAGACTACGATGAAGCCTACTACTAAGATATTAAATGATAGAGACAAAATTTTGTTTGAGAAAGCACTCAAATTCTATTTTTTTGCTCGCCAAGTAGATATTAAGAAACTTTCTAAAGACGTTGGAGAACGATTACATTATTCAGGTTCGGTAGCATACTCCCTTATAATTACGTTTGCTAAATCAGGTTCTCTTAAAATCGAGTATATGGATTTCCTAAATCAGGAATTAAAAACCATGCTTGCGGCCGATGTTTCAACTTTTGAACCTCTACAAATCAAGCCCTCAGAAATTGATGATATCGAGTTAATGAAAGAGACCAAAATTTCATTCTTTGATGAAGATGAAGAAATGAGTTTACAGCTAATATACTATCCTCAAGAAAAGAAAATTCAGCTAGCAAAATCTTAGACATAAAAAATCCGATATCCTTAGCTTTTATGAAAATGAGTTCTACTATCTTTTTCTTTTTAGTTAGGATATCGGAATACTACATTAATATAGACTGGGTAAATACTATAAAGTTTCAAATTCAAATAAGGTATCTATCCAAATTATGTAAATAATTGCAATTGCTTGCCAGTGCTCCTTATAAAGTGCTCTGTAGTTAGCTTGATATGATCATTATTCAATTCTAATCGTTTGGTTTGAACTTTAAAAAGATCTCTTATTTGTTCAGCGAAATTTCCTTCACCTCTCATTCTTTTCCCAAATTCAGCTTCATACAATTTTCCTCCTCTCATATCCTTGATCTTATTTAAAACCTTATCCTTTCTGTCCGGAAAGTTTTGCTGTAGCCATTCTTCGAATAGATCCTTCACTTTGAATGGTAACCTTACAATAATAAAACTGGCTCTTGTTGCGCCTGCATCCGCAGCAGATTTTAAAATATCAGCACATTCATGATCTGTTAATCCCGGAATTATAGGTGCAACATTTACTCCAACAGGAATTCCGGCGTTGGCAAGTTTTTCTATGGCTTTTAGTCTTCTGTATGGACGAGATGTTCTCGGCTCCATTACCTCTGTAATTTTGTTATCTAAGGAAGTCACCGATATTGTAGTGCTTACACAATTATACTCATTTAACTCTTTTAACAGATCTATATCTCTGGTGATCAAGTGGTTTTTTGTAATGATGCCAACCGGGTTTCTGAACTCAGCTAATACTTCAAGACATTTTCTAGTGATCAACAATTTCCTTTCGATAGGTTGATAGCAATCTGTAATTCCACTCATTGCTATTACCTGAGGATCCCATTTTGAAGAATTAAATGTCTTTCTCAATAATTCAGGAGCCTTGTATTTAACCATGATCTTGGTTTCAAAATCCAATCCAACAGAAAAACCTAAATATTCATGGAAAGGTCGCGCATAACAGTAGATGCAACCATGTTCACATCCTCTATATACATTCAAACCAGCATTAAAAGGTATATCGGGACTGGTATTGTAGGAAATGATCTCCTTTGTATGATCTCTGATAAGCTTTGTTTTCGGATTAGGTTTTTCGCCGGTTTCCTCATCCAAATTATAATCAATATAGTTTCCTTCAAACCTGTTGACCGGATTATCTGAAGAACCCCTTCCCTTTATATTTTGATGAAGCCGTTTCATGTACACATGTTTTATACATATAAACTACTTCATTCTGATATAAATACAAAAAAAAGTCCGTACTTAAATTAAGCACGGACTTTAAACTGTTTAACCAAGCCTTAATCAGCGCAAGGAGTGTCTTCTAGGTTCTCATCCCAGCATGATTTTACTCCTTCGTTGTAACTTGGTGAAATAATAAAACCGACTTTCGTCTCTGTATTAAACTCTATAGTTGTAGTGTTTCCATTAGAGCCGTCTACATAGACTATAGTTTTTATGGTGCCGTCGAAATCGTAATCAATTTCGCTACCCATATTTCCATTACGGTCGCTTAGCACTGAAAAATCTAAATCAATACTTCCGTCATTATCTATGTCCCATTCTATTTCGGAAACAGCTCCTTCTTCCTGAGCATCATAATACGTCCATTCACCTTCAGTTCCGTCGTACTCAGCTTCTCCTGAGAATAAATGGAAATTGTTTAGAGGAGGATCAGTAGCAGAGGTTGTCACGAAAAAATTCCATTCTACATTATCTTCAGAATCCACATCTGCTGTTAATAAAACTGAAAAATCTTTGTCTTCATTTTCAGCTGTATACATCCACTGATATTCTCCTTCGGCCACTACTTCAGGATCTTTATTCTGAGCAGCAGTAATCAACACCTTCGGGATAATCAGATTTGCGTCAACGATAAGCTTTGCGATTCCTGCCCTGAAAAGAGCGGCGTTAAAATTAGAACCGGCTTTTAACTTAGAATTACTATTGTTGTTAAAATCTGACAGATCTATTGCCATCGTTTCCGCCGATGGGATCTTAGGCGTGATTTCATTTGTATTGTTAGAATCACTACATGATATAAAAACAGCCATAATCAGTATTATAGCTGTTAAGGATTTAAAGCTTCGAAAATTCATTTCAAGTCGTTTTGTTCAAGTTTCTTACTTAAATCTAAAGACCTGACATTTGTTCCGAATTCTATTTATCTGCAGAGTATACTTTTTTACCTGCAACCCAGGTTTCTAGGACTTTTATTTCCCAAATATCACTTGCCGGAATTGAAAAATAATCCTGATCAACCAAAATAAAATCAGCCCATTTTCCTTCTTCAATTGATCCCAGAACGTCTTCCTGATGACCTGCATAGGCAGCATCAAGAGTAAATGCACGAAGCGCTTCTTCTCTGGTTAACGATTCGTTTGGATACCATCCTCCATCGGGATTTCCACTGTGATCCATTCTTGTAACTGCAGAGTACAATCCAAAAAATGGATTGGAATGCTCAACAGGAAAATCAGAACCCGCTGCTACTACGGTTCCTTGCTCCAAAAATGTTTTCCATGCATAACCACCTTTTATCCTTTGCGGACCAACCCGGTCTTCGGCCATATTCATATCACTTGTTGCGTGGGTTGGTTGCATAGAAGCAATAAGATCCAGTTCCTTGAATCTTGGAATATCATCCAGTGCTACTATCTGAGCATGTTCAACTCTGTTTCTTAATCCTTGATCACCGTGTTCATTCTGCGCTTTTTCAAGTGCATCTAAAACTTGTCTGTTTCCGGCATCTCCAATTGCATGAATATTTGCTTGAAAGCCTTTACCTACAACTTTTGAAACTGCAGCATCCATTTCCTCTTGTTCCATAAATAATAAGCCTACATTCCCCGGATCATCAGAATAAGGTTGTAACATAGCTGCTCCTCTGCTACCCAAAGCCCCATCAGAATAAAGTTTAACGCTTCTTAAAGCCAACATATCATCAGCATAAGATTCTATTGGACCATTTTTTGAAAGTTCGTCAAATGTATTGCCGGAGCCAGAGATCATCCCATAGATTCTGGTCTTCGCCATATCCTGATCATTAAATTCTTTATAAAGATTCCACGCCTTAACCCCCACGCCGGCATCATGGACAGATGTTATTCCCATTTTAGCCATTTGTTCGTATGCTTTTTCCAGGGCTAATCTCTGTTCTTTTTCTGTTGGAGCCGGAATTTCGGATTCCACAAAACCTTGTGCAGCATCTATGAATACTCCTGTGGCATTACCGCTTCCATCTCTTATCACTTTCCCTCCTTGCGGGTCCGGAGTGTCTTTACTTATTCCTGCCATTCTTAATGCCATGCTGTTTCCCCAACCTGCATGCCCATCAACTCTACTTAACCAAACAGGGCGGTCTGAAATGACCTTATCAATGTCTTCTGCTGTTGGAAATTTGTTTTCTTCCCAGAGAGTTTGATTCCACCCCCTTCCTTGAATCCACTCCAAATCCGGGTTTGCTTCCGCATAACTTTTTAAAGTATCTAAAGTCGCTTCAAGTGAATTGATTCCCATTAAATCTACATTTAATTGCTGGAAACCTAATCCCATCACATGCCCGTGTGCGTCTATCAACCCAGGTAATAATGCCTTCCCATTTCCATCGATCACTTTTGCATTCGGATACTCTTCTCCAAGAGAAACATTACTGGTTTCTATGAACTTACCATTTTTTATTGCAACTGATTTAAATTCGACTAACTCATCACCGATAATTGTGTATCCGTTAATATTTTCGATTAGTATTGTTTCGTCAGACGGGCTACATGCAATTAGAATTGTAGCTATAGTTATCAATAGTATTTGTGTATACTTCATATGGATTTTTATTAAAATATTTAACGTAATATAGGTATTGGTAATCGTTTCCTTAAATCAAATTTAAAGCTTTTACAATAACTAAACTTTACTTTGCTACGGCTTTTATGGGATTTAAAATATTCATCTTCGTACTTCTTTTTACTGGGATTACAAATTTATCGGCAGAACCTTTTACCATCTCAAATATTGATAGTTTAGATACACAGCTTAAAAACCAGAATGGCATAGAACTGGCTAATACGCTTATTGAAATTCTTGAGTACTATCAAAACATAAATGTTGACAGCTCAGTTTATTATGCTACAAAACTGATTAGCCTATCTGACTCTCTTAAATATTCTAATGGAATACTGGCAGGCAACGCAAGTTTAGTTAATGCTGATTTTATTAAAGGTGATTACTATTCAGGTATAGAAAGAGGTCTACCGTTGGTAAATCAGAATTATGAAGAGGAAGGTTATTACCATGCAAATCTTTACCTGGCAGTTGGTAATTGCTATGGTTCGCTTGGCCTTTATAGATCCGGGATAGAATATTATTTAAGAGCTCGTGAAATCTTTGCTCCACTAAATTCATTTGAAAAACTGAATACTGTAGCTAACAATTTGGGTGCACTTTATATAAGACTTGGAAATTTTGAATCTGCACTAGAAGTTTTCAGTAATATGAATATTGCTTCCGGAAGTAAAGCGCTTCGAGTTACCACTAAAGTTAATTTTGGTTTTATCTATTTCGGATTAAATGATCTGGAAAAAGCCGAAAATTATTTTTTAGATGTTTTTGATTTCGGAGATGACGCTATTGAAGTAAGAGCCAAAGCAATTTCCAGTTTCAAGCTAGGCGATCTTTACACTCAACAAAGGGATTACCAGCAAGCTCTTACTTATTTCAACAAATCTCTTGAGTATTTTTCGATCTTGGAAAATGAAGCACAAACCATGAATCCATTAAATGGCATTGCTGAAGTTTATTACAAAACGGGGAAACTTAATGAAGCAAAAGAGATAGCTCTACGATCAGAAAGAATCGGAGAAAAAACTCAAACACTTTCGGAATTAAACTCTGTTGTTAGCCTCCTTGCTGACATTTATAAAGAACAAGGCGATTATAAAAAAGCTTATGAATATTCTATAAAAAACACGGCGCTAAATGACAGTCTGAATATTCATCAGAGAAATCAAGAAATTCAAGTTTTAGAGGCGGAATACAATTTTGAAAGAAAAGAAGAAGAACTCAGAAGAGAACAGAGTGTAAAACTTAAAAACCAAAGGATGGTTCTCAGTGGGGTTACTTCTTTTTTTCTGATCAGTTTAGTATTTATTTTCGTTTTTTATAGTAGTAAGAAGAATAAAGAGAAAGCGAATCTCCGTCTTGAAAGTTTAAATAAAGATCTTGAAGAGACTAATAAGATCAAAAATCAATTATTTTCGATTATCGCTCATGACCTTAGAAATCCTTTGAGTTCGCTTTACGGGTTAGTGACGCTATTGGAAATGAAAGTAGCGGACAAAAAAGAATTAGAGCGCCTCATTCCTGAACTGGTTTCACAGTTTAAACACACATCCACTCTCTTAAATAACTTATTGAACTGGTCGAAAAGCCAGATGCAAGGGTATAAAATAATTCCAATTAAGTTCGATGTAAATGAGTTGTTCAGAAAAAATATTGAATTGCTATCTCACCGATTTAAGGAAAAGGAAATATCTGTAGTTATTAAAGATGAAAAGTCTCTGTCCGTTTTTGCGGACAAAAACATGATTGATTTGGTAATTCTAAACCTGCTTTCCAATGCACTCAAATATTGTGACAAAAAAGACGAAGTGACAATTTATTCTGAATCAAAACCCGATTTTATTACTTTTTCTGTTAAAGATACAGGCACGGGAATCCCTGAAAATAAAATCGGATTACTATTTACTAGCTCTTTCTATTCAACAAACGGCACCCGTAATGAAGCCGGCACAGGATTGGGGCTAATGCTCTGTAAGGAATTCATTGAAAAAAATGGTGGTAAAATTTGGGTTGAAAGCGATGCCGGGCAAGGTACAATCTTCCATTTCACCCTTCCAATTAATGACTATGAACTTGATTCATAATCATTCCAAAACTCTACTTTCAAATAATCCGGAACTACTTTTAAACCCTTAATTTCACTTTTGTTTTTAAAAGCTACGTCTTTAATAATTTGAGAACTCTCACTTAATTCCGGATCGCTTCCGGTTTGTAATTTTCCGGACAAATATTCTACTTTGTGAAAAAACTCAATAGCGTGGAATTGATCTTTGATCACTTCATTCACATGCATCAGGCTTTTTACTTTTACATGCAAACCTGTTTCTTCGAGAAACTCCCTCTTCAGTGTTTCTTCCAAAGTTTCTCCAAATTCCAAACCACCACCCGGCGGCATCCATGTCAACTCATTGGTAATTGGTGACAAAAGTTGAACAAGTAGTATCGAATTTCCCTTTACGAGCAATCCGCAACTTCTTAACCTTAACTTAGCTTTATAGGATGACAACTATTTTGCTACTTTTCTCTTGGATTTTTTTATTGGACTATAAAGCTCATTTGCTTTAGCATATTTCAAGCTTGCTTTTACAAAATCTACGAACAATGGCTGAGGATTATTCACTGTGCTCTTGAGTTCCGGGTGAAATTGTACTCCAACAAACCAAGGATGATCAGGAATCTCAACTATTTCTACTAAATCTCGTTCAGGATTCATTCCTACTAAAGAAAGACCACCTTCAACAAGCTTATATCTTAAATTGTTGTTTACTTCATAGCGGTGTCGGTGACGTTCAAAAACGAGTTCTTCACCATAGGCTTTATATGCTTTCGAATCTTTTTCCAGCTTACAAGCATATTTACCAAGACGCATTGTTCCTCCCATATTTTCGATATCTTTTTGATCATGCATGATATCAATTATTGGGTATTCACATCCTTCTTCAAATTCAGTGCTGTTTGCATCATCCCAGCCACAAACATTTTTTGCATATTCTATAACTGCACATTGCATTCCTAAACAAATACCAAAGAAAGGAATCTTATTGATTCTAGCGTATTCAACTGCAGCTAATTTCCCATTAATTCCCCTTCCACCAAAACCGGGAGCAACTAATACTCCGGAAATACCTTCTAGTTTTTCGGAAACATTTTCTTTTGTAAGATCATCTGATTGAACCCATCTAATTTTAACCTTACAGTCATTCACTGCCCCGCCATGTATAAACGCTTCTACAATTGACTTGTAAGAATCATGATGCTCTACATATTTTCCAACCAGTGCAATCTCAACAGAACCTGATGGTGCTGTTACTGCCTCAACAAAACCGATCCAATTATCAAGATTATAATCTTCTGTTTCCAGTTGAAGCTTTTCAATTACCCTCTTATCTAAACCTTCTTCTTTCATAAGAAGAGGAACTTCATAAATACTTTTAGCGTCAAGAGAAGCTATAACATCTTCCAGATCAACATTACAAAAACGTGCTACTTTACTTCTAATTGAATTATCCAACGAGTATTCTGACCTGCACACAATAATATCAGGCTGCAAGCCACTTTCTGAAAGAGTTTTTACAGAATGCTGAGTTGGTTTTGTTTTTAATTCACCAGCAGCAGCTAAGAAAGGTACTAGAGTTAAGTGGATAGACAATGTATTCTTTCTGCCAACATTATACTTAAGTTGGCGAACAGCTTCGATGTATGGTAAACTTTCAATATCACCTACTGTACCACCGATCTCTACAATTACAACATCATAGTGTCCTGACTTACCAAGTTCTAATACGTGAGATTGTATTTCGTCAGTAATATGAGGAATTACCTGCACCGTTTTTCCTAGATAAGCACCTTGTCTCTCTTTAGTAATTACATCGTTGTAAATTCTTCCGGTAGTTACATTATTCGATTGAGAAGTCTGTATATCTAAAAATCTCTCGTAGTGGCCTAAATCGAGATCTGTCTCTGCGCCGTCATCAGTTACATATACCTCACCGTGTTCGTAAGGATTCATAGTACCCGGATCTACATTTATGTACGGATCAAGTTTTTGAACTGTGACCTTTAAACCCTGAGCGACCAGTAATCGCCCCAATGAGGCACAAATTATTCCTTTACCCAGAGATGATGCAACCCCTCCGGTTACAAAAATATACTTAGTAGACATGCGAAATTTGAGTGAAGTTGATGGATGGAAAAGATAGTATTCTAATAAGCCCTATTCAATTTAACTTTCAAAGAAATTTAAATTTATACTGCTTTCTTTATTACCTCTCCAACTACTTTGTTTAGCACATCTGGTTTATCAGTAAAAATACCTTTTGCACCAACTTGTATGAGAGACTTCATTGTATGTTCATCATTAATTGTATAAATAAAGAACGGTATTTTATTAATATTCAGTTGTGATACCCAGCTATCTGTTAACTGTGGTTTACTGCAATTAAAAGCATCAATTTTATAATCCTTGGCAAGACGAGAAGGTTCTCTTCCATGAGATTGTACTTGTTCGTATAGCAATGCACTTTTTATAGTATTCTCTCTTTTACTTAACCTTTCTAATACTCTGTAATCAAAACTAGAGATTAATACCACTTCTTCCATACGAAGCTCTTCAACTATATCTAATACTAACTCAACAATCCCCGATTCTTCTTTCCCCGTTACTACTTCCGGTTTGATTTCTATATTTACTAATATTCTGTTTCTTGAAAACTCAAGAACCTCTCTTAGTGTAGGAATTCGTTCATTTTTAAATTTTGCATCAAACCAAGACCCGGCGTCAAGCTTCTTCAAATCTGAAAGTGTATAATCACAAACTAAACCACTTCCATTTGTTTTCATATCCAGTCTTTCATCATGAAACACAACAGGTATGTTATCTTTTGAAAGTAAAACATCCAGCTCGATCATATCAGCATTCATATCTACCGCAGCTTTAAAAGCAGACATCGTATTTTCAGGATAATACGCGCTTGCGCCTCTATGGGCTATCGTATAAAATCTTTTTTTATAAAAGTCCATTCTTCTAGAATCAATACAAAAATTATTAGCCCTTCCAATAAGCTAATTCTAGAGACTAAACGTAACTGTATTTTGCAGAAAAACGAACATAGTTCGTTTAGTCAAGATAATATAACTATGTTCAGAAAAGTTAATTCTGAAACGTTATGACTCTCTTTATTGCTTTATTGATCAATGAATTAAAACTGCCGGAACTTGAGAATGCAGAGTAAGACAAAATCAAACCTGAAATTATTGAAACACAACCTAATAAGCTTACCACTGTTGCCAACCACACAGGGTGTATTAGTTCCAGCATTGAAAGCGCTACCACCGTTGTACCCAATAAGATTTGAATGAATGCAGATATTAACTGGAAACCATTGAAAGGAGCAAAATCATTTTTAGAAGAAAATGACTTAAATTGCCTATTCAATTTTATATCTAACTCTTTCTCTGAATCCTTTCCCAGTAAAGAATTCATTTCTTTTTCTTCTTTGTTCATGTCCTTACCTTTTACTAACCACTTTATTTTAACTAATCTAATAAATCAGCGCGAACAAAAAAATAAAAATGAGTAAAACCGATAATATTTACATCTACGGTCGTAATCCAATAATTGAAGCGCTAATCAATCGCCCCAATGAGGTTGAAAAGGTTTTTATTAAAAACTCTATTCAACTTAACTCCATTGATGGCTTAGCTGATTTAATTTCAAAAAACTCAATTCCGGTTTCTAAGGTTCCTCAAATTAAAATCCAGAATCTAGTAGGAAGAGTAAATGATCAGGGGATTGTTGCATTATTAAGTCAAATATCTTACACCAACTTCTTTGATTGGATCTCAGAGTTAGATCTGCAATCAAATCCAGCCGTTGTTCTTTTGGATGGAATAGAAGATCCATATAATTTTGGGGCTATTCTCAGAAGTGCAGTTGCTGCAGGCATTTCTGCTGTGCTTGTGCCTACTCAAAAACAAGCACCCGTTAATGCAACTGTATTTAAGACTTCTTCAGGAACTGCCGGAAGAATACCTATCATCAGAGTTCATGATATTAATCAGGGAATTAAAGACTTGGAACTTGCAGGGTTTAAGATTTATGGTTTAGATGGAAATTCTAAACGATCTTTTTGGGAGACTGAATTTAATACCCCTACTGCTTTTCTGATTGGGAATGAAGGCGAGGGAATTGACCGAAAAATTTTAAAGAAAACATCCGAAACACTTAGAATACCTATGGTTAATAATGTAGAATCTTTGAATGCTTCCGTTTCTGCAGCTTTAATCTGTTATGAGTGGGCCAGAAAGCGCATATAAAAAAAGCAGGCTTTAAAAAGCCTGCTTTTAATTTAAGTCTGAATTTGATTAAGCTACGTTTGCAACTACTTCAGATTCAGCAAAAAAATATGCAGCTTCTATTTTTCCATTTTCTACAGAATCAGACCCGTGAATGATATTTTCTCCAAGGCTGTCAGCAAATTCTGCTCTTATAGTTCCTTTATCCGCTTCTTCAGGATTGGTAGCACCAATTAAAGTTCTGAAATCAGCTACTGCATTTTCTTTTTCCAAAATCATAGGAACACAAGCACCGCTACTCATAAATTCACACAATTCACCATAAAATGGTCTTTCTTTATGAACTGCATAAAATCCTCCTGCAGTATCAGCAGTTAATCTTGTCATTTTCATTGCTAAAATTTTGAACCCTGCTTCTTGAATTCTTTTAGTAACTTCGCCGATAAGTCCTTTACGAACACAATCAGGTTTCAAAATTGTCAACGTTCTTTCTAATGCCATTATATTTTTTCTGAAATTAATTTTTTTTGTAACAACCCTTTTGAAAATCCCTCTTCAAAATGGTATTTAAAGATAAGATTTCGCACATTAATTGTCGAATATAAAGGGCGGGCGATACAATATTTATGCAAAATGATTACGAACATAGTTTTAGTTGGAATTTTAGCTTAAAAGCTACTCCAACACAGCTATGGCCTTTTATTTCTGACACAAATAAATTTTTAAAAAAAGCAGGACAATTCTCTGTTCGCAAAGAGCCCTTTCTTACTGATACTAAAAAAGGATTTCTGGAACTCACTTCTACTAAAATGAATACCGGATACGCTTGGGTAGAACAGCCCTATTCTTGGGAAAAACCGTTTAGATTTGGCACATCCAGACAATACAAAGCAAGTCTTATAAAAAGTTTAAAATTTAACGTGAATTTGATTCCTGAGGAATCTGGAACCAGACTTATTATAGATTTGAAGATCACTACTTCCAGAAAATTCATCAGATACTTTCTTGTTCAATACATTGAAAGAATTGTAAAAAGAAAGGTCTACAACTTTGTACAGGAATGTGACCAATCTGCTTATACAAAAGCACTGCCTTATGAATACAATCCGAAAGCCAGGTTAAGCAGAAGAGCTAAAAGCAAGATTTCTGAAATTGAACAGAAACTTCAGGAGAAAACCCGTCGACAACGTATTATTAATCATTTAATAAGTTATCTGTTGCGCGCCGAAGATGAAGATCTGAAAACAATTCACCCGTATACCTTAGCTGAATATTGGGGCGAAAAAAAATATTCTGTGCTTAACGTTTTTCTAAACGCTGCAAAACTTGGTTTACTGGATTTCAGGTGGGATGTATTTTGCCCGAATTGCAAAATTACAAGACAAAGCTTTAGAAGAATGAGAGATATACACTCAGATCTTCACTGTGACGAATGTAACTCCAGTTATTCTATTGATTTTAACGAAAACCTGCATCTTGTCTTTAATCCTAACCCGCTTGTTCGTAAAATTTCCACCAGTTCCTATTGTTTTGGCGGACCTCAGAATACACCGCAAAGAGTTACACAGCATTACCTTAAACCGGGCCAACAAAAATACTTACATATAAACCTTGAGGAGGGAACCTATCTCTTTAAAACTTCTGCTAATGAGGGGTTTTTGAAGCTTCATCTCAGAAAGGATATTGATGATGCAGCCACTATTTATATAACCAATGATGACTTGGAAGGACAGGAAGCAACAATCTCTGTAACACCAAATTTAACAATTGTCAATGATTCAGATCATGAGTTAATCTGTTACATCGAAAAAGAAAACTGGCGCCAGGAAGCTATCTATGCTACTGAGGTAACCTCTTCTCACGACTTCAGAACATTATTTGCGCAAGAAACTTTGAAAGATGGCGAAAAGGTAACTGCTTCTAATCTCACGATTTTGTTTACTGATTTAATGAACTCTACTGATCTTTATCTGCAAGAAGGTGATGAGTTTGCTATCGGTCAGTTGATGAGCCACTTTAAAATTATTCAACAGATTGTGGCCGAGGAACGTGGTGGTATTGTTAAAACAATAGGCGATTCGGTTATGGCTGTTTTCAAAGAACCTGTATCTGCTTTAAAGGCTGTAGAACGTATTCAACAAATATTTTCTTCTTCAACTGCAATGGGAGACTCCTTCAAACTCAAAGCCGGAATTCATTTGGGAAATTGTACAGCTGTAAATTTAAACGATAGAATAGATTATTTCGGAACAACAGTAAACATCGCTTCAAGACTTGTTGATGTAGCCGAAGAAAAAGAAATCGTAGTTTCTGAACCATTCTATAATTTTGGCGAGACTGATCTTTATTTGACTAACAACAGAAAGAGTTTATTTATAAAAAATAGTGAAAAAGAATTGAAGGGCTTTGATAAAGAAACCTTTAAAGTAAAACAGATCAGTATGGAAAGAACTTCATTACGACTTGTGATTTAAGCTCTGTACTTCTATGCTAGTTTACAGACATTGTTTTATATTAAAATAAAAATGCCTGTAAAAAAACATCACCCTTCTATCAAGGACTCTACTTTGCATATGAAAGCAAAGAAAAATATAGCCTTGATTGCTCATGACCACAGAAAAATGGATTTACTGGACTGGGCAGAATTCAATAGCGAGTTTCTCAAAAATCACAATTTGTTCGGAACAGGTACAACCGGGTCTTTGGTAGCACAAAAATTAAATCTTCCTGTTTATACTTTTAAAAGTGGTCCTTTAGGTGGTGATCTACAAATTGGAACTGCTATAGTAGATAATGAAATTGATATGATGATCTTCTTCTGGGATCCTCTTCAAGCTCAACCTCACGATGTTGATGTTAAAGCATTACAGCGAATAGCTATCGTTTATAACATTCCTTTGGCTTGCAACAGATCGTCAGCAGATTTCCTGATAACATCCCCACTTATGAATTCCAACTACGAGCGGTTTATAGTGGATTACAGCCAAAGATTTAAGAAAGATTTAGACGATTAAAATTCTGAGTCCGATTTATTACTATTGAAATATAAATTAGCTGTAGAACTGCTTATTTTAACATTACTCAATCAATAGTAGAATCAAATTTTACTCATGTCGCTAAACAGACTTCAATTCGAAAAAAGCCCCTATTTACTTCAACATAAGAATAATCCGGTAGACTGGTATCCATGGTGCGATGAAGCTTTTGAGAAAGCAGCATCAGAAAACAAACCCATTTTTTTATCCATTGGATATGCTACGTGCCATTGGTGTCATGTTATGGAACATGAGAGTTTTGAAGATGAAGAGATCGCAAAGTTACTGAACGATACGTTTATCAATATCAAAGTTGATAGAGAAGAACGTCCTGATATAGATAGTACTTATATGACGGTGTGCCAAATGGTGACAGGTCATGGAGGTTGGCCTTTAACTATAATAATGACACCGGATAAAAAACCTTTTTTTGCAGGAACTTATATTCCCAAAGAACCTAGGTTTCAGCGTGTTGGTTTAAAACAACTGATCCCCGGTATCGCCGGAATGTGGAAATACGAACCAGAGAAAATTAAAAAAGCTACCAGTAGTATCCAGGAAGGGTTTGATAGATCGCTTCATTTTGAAAAAGGACTTTTCCCGGGGCTGGAAGCAGTAGATTTTGCAGCAGAACAGTTAGCAAAACGCTACGATAATAAGCACGGTGGGTTCGGAACATCTCCAAAATTTCCATCACCCCATAATTTGAATTTTCTGCTTCGTCAGTGGTATGCCACAGGTGAAGAACGGTTTAAAAATTCAGTTGAACACACGCTTACTAAAATGCGTCTTGGAGGAATCTGGGATCACGTAGGTTATGGATTTCACAGATATTCTACTGATGAAGAGTGGCTGCTACCTCATTTCGAAAAGATGTTGTACGATCAAGCTCTGATGATGATAGCATACACAGAAGGTTGGCAGGTAACCGGAAACCCTTTATTCAAGCAAACTGTGCTTGAAATATCAGAATATGTAGCTCAGAACCTTACGCACAAACAAGGTGGTTTCTTTTCTGCTGAAGATGCGGACTCTGATGGTGAAGAAGGAAAATTTTATGTTTGGGAGACTAATGAAATAGACAAGTTTCTATCGGATTCTGAAGCCAAAACCTTTAAATCTGCCTTTAATTTAAAACCGGAAGGAAACTTTGAGGATGAAGCAACTAAACAGTTAACAGGCAAAAATATACCACACCTTACAGAACCTTTAACTGAAACTGATCATAAGAATTTTAAATCTATTCGGACAAAGCTTCTTGCAGAAAGGGGTAACAGAACCAGCCCTCTTCTTGATGATAAAATTCTCACAGACTGGAATGCACTAATGATAGCCGCTTTTGCAAAAGCAGGAAGCGTATTTGGAGAGGAAGAGTTTATCACTAAAGCTGAAACAGCTTTCCGGTTTATTGAAGAAAATCTATTTAATAATGGAAGCCTTTATCATCGCTACAAAGATGGAGAATATAAGATCAATGCATTTGCTGATGATTACGCATTTTTGATTTGGGCTGCTATCGAATTGTATGAGGCAACGCTGGATGTGAATTATTTAAAAAAAGCAGTCTTGTTTTCTGAGCAGTTCATAGAAAAATTCTGGGATAAAAGTGATGGAGCTTTCTATTTCACAGATACAAATACGGAAGAACTATTAGGTAGACAAAAACAAATCTATGATGGAGCGGTTCCTTCTTCTAATTCTGTAGCTATAATTTCTTTAATCAGACTAAGCAGGATAACCGGAAGAACTGATTTTGAAGGTTATGCAAATTCTATTGGCGAATACTTTTCTTCAGACCTGATCAGGTCCGGGTCGAGTATAACCCATGGATTACAGGCTGTCCAATATGTTAACAACAGTCCAAAAGAAATTGTGATTGTTGATAATACTTCTCCCGGAAAAGAGATTCTTTCATCAATAAACACCGTTTTCTCACCATTTAAAGTCTGTTTATTTAAGAACTCAGAACTTAATGACATTAACAAACTAGCCCACTATACAGAAAAAATGGAACGAATTAATAACAGCATCACTTTCTATTTTTGTTCTAATCACACTTGTGAAAACCCAACTAACAACCTGTCTCAAATACAAAATCTTTTGAAACCGAATTCTTTAGTATAATTTATTCATCAAGTTTCAATCCGGTATGAGATACAACTCGTAATATTAAACCAGGAACATAAGGTATGCTGTTTTTCATTATATCTGCTATTGGCAGGTTTTTAAACCAGGACAATTCCAGAGATAAGGACTTGCTCAGGCGAATCGCACAGAAAGACCCTGTAGCACTTTCGCTTTTATATGATCAATATAATCGGCTATTATTTGGTCTGCTTGTATCCATTCTTAAAAAGAAAACGGAAGCAGAAGATATATTGCAGGAAGTTTTCAGCACTATATGGGAAAAAGCAGATCAGTTTGATCCGGATCGAGGAACCGGCTACACCTGGATTGTTTCGTTAACAAGAAATAAAGGAATAGATCGGTTGCGGTCTAAAGTATATAAAGAGCAGAAAAAACAATCGACAAGTTTGGACAATGATGATGTTTATTATCCATTATATTCAAGTGAAAATAACCCACTTGAGGATACAATTTTATCTGACAGAGCAGACATGGTGAGAAATGCATTGCAACAAATTTCTGAAAAACAAAGAAAAGTAATCGAGATTTCATACTTCAGCGGATTAAGTCAATCTGAGATTTCAGAAGAATATGATATTCCTTTAGGGACAGTAAAAACAAGAATGCGAGATGGCATGATGAAACTAAGAGATATTTTATCGGGAGCAGAACAATGAGTACACAAGACAATGCTTTATTCGAAGAACTTTGTGTTGGTTTTGTATTAAATTCGATAAGCCAAGAAGAGGAAGAAGAATTTAAATCACTTTTAAATAATGCAACTCAGGAGCAGGAACAACTTTATCAGGATATGCAAAGTATTGCATCTGAAATGGCTTTACTTGCTTACGACCAAAAGCCCTCAGAGTCTGTAAAAGAACAATTGTTAGAAATGGCTTGGGCCTCAGTTCATGCAAGGGGTGGAAGTGCTAATGTTCACTATCTTTCCAGATATAGAATTTCAGCGGCTGCAGCGGTCTTGTTTCTTGTAAGTTCATTAGGTTTGTTTTTCTTCAATCAAAACCTGGAAACTGACCTTGAAACCCAAAAGGAACTTGTAGTTCAGAAAGAAAACACCATTCGTATTTTGGAAACTGAAGTTGAGCAAAAGTCTGAGCTTTTGGCCATTCTAGAAGCAAGAGATGTTGACCTAATATTAATGGACGGCTTGGAAGTTAATCCGAATGGCTTCGGTAAAGTTGTTTGGGATAAAGAAAACGGACAAGCATTACTCCAAGTTGCTAATATGCCGGCTGTACCAACCGCTAAGGAATATCAACTGTGGTTTGTAATAAACAATCAGCCTTTCAGCGCCGGAGTTTTTGCGGTAAACGACCCTGAAAGAGATAACTTCTTTAAAATTCAGGAACTAAATCAATCAGCAAGCCAAGGTGCTTTTGCAATTACACTTGAGCCTGAGGGTGGTTCGCCTCAACCCACTGGAGATATGTATATGCTTGGTGCTATGTAGCAGTTACAGCAACTTACATACAAGAATTTTAAAAACTCCTTCCTTACCGGTTGGAGTTTTTTTTATGCTTTCTGAACCAAAGAACAATCTGTCTTCAAAAGAACTTCGTACTTGCTATTACATATTTGTATTTAGTGATAGAGATAAGGAGTTGTAGCTTGAAAGCGCAACTCCTTTTTTTATAATCCAATCCCAAATCCAATCTGAACGGAAACTTCTTTCGTAACGTTAGTTAAGTATAATAATAACTAAACTTACGAGAATAATGAAAAAACAAAAGATACCATTTTTGGTAACTGTTTTATGCTTACTACTATTTGGCACAGCCCAAATAGCTAACGCGCAAACAGTGTTTGAAACTACGCTTAGTGGGAGTAACGAAGTACCCACTGTAACAACTTCCGCAAACGGAAATATAACCGCTACACTTAACGGAAATGAACTAACTATTGAAGGTTCTTTTGAAGGACTTAGCAGTGCTTATGCTGCCTCTCATTTGCATGCAGGTATGGCTGGTGAAGCAGGTGGCGTTCTTTTCACGTTAAACGCTTCAGTTGACGGTGATGGAATGGGCGGAACTTACACTACCGCAAATAACACTTTTACATTATCGAGTGGCCAAGTGGATACATTAAAAGCTCGCGGAATTTATGTTAATATACATTCTGAAACTTATGCGGGCGGAGAACTTAGAGGTCAATTAGCTCCTCAAGCAGATGTTGTATTCAGAACTAACATTTCCGGTGCACAGGAAGTACCCGCAGCTAAAACTATGGCAAATGGTGCTCTCATCCTCGAACTAAATGGAGATTCACTGTTTGTTTCAGGCTCATTTAATGGACTTTCAAGTAATTACACTGCTTCTCATTTGCATACTGCAATGGCTGGTAGTGCAGGCGGTGTTGCTGTAACTCTAAATGCTACTGTAGCAGCTGACAATAAATCAGGAGTTTATTTAGCAGCTGATAACAGATTTGAACTTACTACAGATCAAAAATCAGCACTTATGGATAGAGGCATATATGTAAATATTCACTCAGAGAATTTTGCTTCCGGTGAATTAAGAGGACAAGTTACCCCTCCAGTTACAGCTTCGTTCTTTGCGAGCTTATCAGGAAGTGCTGAAATTCCTTCTGCAAATACAAATGCCGGCGGTGCAGTTGTAGTTGAACTAACTACATACGATTCATTAGTTGTTACCGGTACATTTGCTGAATTGCAAGGTGATTTTGATGCCTCTGTAGCTGGTGGTTCTCATCTGCACGCAGGACATTCAGGAACAAATGGAATGGTTGATATAGTAATCAACGCAGAAGTTGAAGCTAATTTAAAGGCTGGAGCATATTTAGCAAAAGATAATAAATTTGCTGTTGATGCTTCCCAGATCGAAACTCTGCTTAACAGAGGATATTACGTTAATATTCATACTACAACATTTGGAGCTGGTGAGCTTCGCGGACAAGTACTCGGTGATGCTTCAGCTTATTTCAAAACAAATTTAAGTGGTTTACATGAACAACCTACTCCTGTAATTACAGAAGCATTCGGTGCTGTTAACGTAGAGATCACAGGCGACAGAGCAATTGTTACAGGTGGTTTTGATGCACTTTCAAGTGCTTACGCAGCATCTCATTTACACTCTGGAAGTGTTACCGCAAGTGGTGGAGTTGAAGCTACATTAAACGCGACTGTTTCCAATGATACCAGTGGAGTTTATGAAGTATCAAACAATACTTACACCCTTACCGAAGCGCAATTAGAGACAATGAGCAGTCAAGGTTTGTATGTAAATGTACATTCCCAAGCTGAAGCGGCCGGAGAATTAAGGGGGCAACTCTTATTCGGTGACAACTTATTCCCAGAGAAGAGTTCGTTATTAACTCCTATAGATGATGCTGAAATCAGTATTGCAGGTGATGTTTCTACAAACTTAGTAGCTACCTGGTCTGCAAGCTCAGATATCGAAGGCGATAGCTTGACTTACACTTGGCAAGCAGCTACAGATTCTTTATTTGCTGATATTATTGTAAATGCGAACGTTGGTTCAAACCTGAATTACAATATTTCGTATGGCGACCTAGATACAATCTTAGTGGACCTTGGCGTTGAGTCTGGTGCTTCTGCTACAGTATACCATAGAGTTATTGTATCTGACGGAAGTGACGAAACATCAAGTGATACAAGATCAGTAACTATGGAAAGAGGTACATTAACATCTAATGAAAATGATGGAATAGATACTCCAAACAGATTTGTATTAGATCAAAATTACCCAAATCCTTTTAACCCAAGTACAAAAATTAGCTTTTCTTTAGAAGAAGCAGCACCAACACAATTGGTTGTTTACAATATGCTTGGACAAAAAGTTGCCACTTTGGTTAACGAAAGATTAAGTGCAGGTGAGCACACCTTCAACTTTAAAGCTGATAATTTATCTTCAGGTATTTATATCTACAGATTACAATCAGCCAATCAAAGCTTAACAAAGAGAATGACACTGATTAAATAGTATATTAATTAGTACAAATTAAAAGGGAGTTTGGTAATCCAAACTCCCTTTTTTTTATATCTCTATTTTCTGATAATCTGAGATTAATTTCCTGACATCATCTTAAACATTAGATCTGTTACACTGATCAGGTTAACTCCTGTTGGTACCTGAACCATCGCTTTCGCAATACTGGACTTATTGATATTGGTAACTTCCATTACGGTTTCAGTACCTTTTTTCCCGGTTACCTCAACTAGCATTGGAAAATTTTTCCCCGTAAAAACGGCATCTCTTGATTGATTAACTGCCCTGTTTGCTTCAGCCGGTATATTATTCCAAGGCTCTGCCAGCATTCCCCAGTTTATATCAATATTCGGAGTAAGCCATACAGACATTTTAGAATCGGCTTCTTTACCTGAAATAACCAATTCATATGTTTTATATCCATTTATAGTTCTTTCCCGATCAGTATATTCAAAATTCATTTCCTCATTTTCTGAACTGTTTGGTGAAGAATCACTTCCCCATGAAAGAAACATTTTAAATAACCCTTCCACTTCTGATTTAGTAACCTGAAGTGCATCATTATTCTCCATTAACACTACAAAGTCTTTTTTGTCATTACGAATCAGCATCCCTCCGGAATTAAATGACTGACCAAAATTCATCTCATCTTCTCCTTTCAAAAAGATTCGATCTGCAGTTACATACATATTAAGCTGATTAACTGAAGTCTTACCATTTTCATTATCACCATATAGGTTCATAGATATATGACCTTCAAACTGTGCCTGAAGAGGATTAGAAAAAAAAGTGACACATAAAAAAAACAGTGTGCTTAAATATATTTTGGTTCTCATAATTATCTCTGGATGTTTTAGATTGAGGAGTTTAACGAACTACATAGTTGGATGTTACGCAGAAATTAGATCTTCCATTCCCACGTTCACTTTTTTGATCCAACCACCGGCTACTACGTCATCACCTTCGTAACAAACTATAGCTTGTCCGGGAGTTATGGCTTCTCTTCCGGTTGGGAAATGAACTTTGATCTCATCTTCTCCCAGTTGAGTTAAATATCCCATTGCGCCGTCATCGTTATATCGAATTGCGCCGGTGATCTCCATCTCGGTTTCCGGAATTCTGTCGTACTTCACTAAATTTATTTCTTTAGCCGTCAGCGTAGAACTGACAAGGTCTTCCTTCTCTCCGATAGTGATCGTGTTTGTTATCGCATTTATATTTGTTACGTAAACGGGTTTACCCATAGGCAAGTTCAACCCACGTCGTTGACCAATTGTATAAAAAGGATAGCCTTCGTGCTCGCCTAAAATATTTCCGTCTTTATCTACAAACTTACCGCCTTTCATTTTCTCTTCCAGACCCGGAACTTTGTCTTTTAGAAATCTGCGGTAATCATCATCCGGCACAAAACAGATCTCATAAGAATCAGGCTTATTTGCTACATTTAATAATCCGTGATCTTCGGCTATTTGACGAATTTCCGGTTTTGAATATCCACCCAAAGGAAAAATGGTTCTTTCAAGGTGCTTTTGTGCAACACCCCATAATGCGTATGACTGATCTTTCTTTGGATCTAATCCTCTGGAAATGATGTGACGTCCGTTTTCTTCTCGTACTCTTGCATAATGTCCTGTAGCAATGAAATCACACCCAAGGTTGTCTGCTCGCTTTAACAAAGCAGCCCATTTGATATGAGTATTACAAAGCACACATGGGTTTGGAGTTCTTCCGTCCATATAATCACCCACAAAGCGATCAATTACCCAATCACCAAACTCTTCCCTTATATCTACGATAAAGTGCTTAAAACCATGGTTTACGGCAATGTGGCGAGCATCATTCATAGACTCTACCGTACAACAACCCGTTTCTTTCCCGTTATCACCACCGCTTCGGTGATAATCCCAGGTTTTCATGGTAATTCCAATTACCTCGTATCCTTGTTCTCTTAGCATTACAGCAGCTACAGACGAATCTACACCGCCACTCATTGCTACAAGAACTCTGCCTTTTTTACTCATTTCAAGATGTGAGTTTCTCTTTGAATTTAATTGATGCTAAAGATAAGGCTTTTGTTAACTGATTGCGATATTCGTTTAAATATCTCTGATAGTGTTTATCGATGACTTAGATCAGGCTCTAAAAACATGTTTAATTTTATTCTCTAACAACTTTTGCAATAGAATTCTTTATCTGATATGAAATAGAGTTTTTGGCTAATCGACATTGGATATTCCTTGTTGAATATTCAATATTCCCTACGTCATATACAAATACGGCTTCCAGGGTTCCTGAACTCCACCGTTTATATCTCTGAAAAATGTAATGGGCATAGGACGATATGGTTTACTAAGAAGTTCCATATTTGCCTCTTTCGGCGTTCTGTTTCCTTTCTTAACATTACATTTGTCGCAAGCAGTAGTCAAGTTTTCCCAGGTATCTTTACCGCCTCTGCTTTTGGGATGAATATGGTCAATGGTCAATTTAGATTTCTGCCCGCAGTACTGACATCTAAAACTGTCTCTGCGCATCACATTTCTTCTTGTCAGAACCACTTTTTTATAAGGTAGACGGATGTATCTGCGTAATCTGATTACAGAAGGAAAATCAAATTGGTCACTGGGCGTTCTCAGTTTCTTTTCAGGATCATCATGCAGTAACTCTGCTTTTTCCAAAAAAATAAGCTTCATAGAACGTTGCAAAGAGCAAACGCTCAAAGGTTGATAATCTTGATTAAGAACTAATACGTTTGCATTCATTGCATTCGGTTAAGTTTCAGGTCTTTAATTTTTCTTTCATAGAGAATGCAGATATGAATCGAAATTCAACCAGTTAACGCTGGCAAGCCTTAGTATGATATATTTATCTCATAAAAACAAATACACACGTGTTACCTTTTTTTTAACAATGTGATGATTTTAATGAATAATTATCTGAGTTAGTTTTTATATTTGGAAGCGCTTTTTTAACAGAATTGAAATTAAACTAACATAATGTCCGAGATTAAAGACGCCCTCACAAAAGAGTACTACAAAGAACCTGCCCCTCTAGCTCAAGACGACTCCCCTTTTTCTTCCATGATGGAAAGATTCAGATTTGCCGCTGATATTTTAGATCTGGATGAAGGCATGTTTAAATATCTTTCTACTCCTGAAAAGGTAGTAATGGTTGCTATTCCGGTTATTATGGATGATGGCAGGATTGAAGTATTTGAAGGCTATAGGGTAATTCACAATAGTATTCTGGGACCTTCCAAAGGTGGAATTCGATATGCTGAAGATGTACACCTTGATGAAGTAAAAGCACTTGCTGCATGGATGACCTGGAAATGTGCTTGTGTAAATGTTCCTTTTGGTGGAGCTAAGGGTGGTGTTCGCGTTAATCCCAAGCTTCTTTCTAAAAATGAATTGGAAAGATTGACCAGACGTTACACTTCTAATATGAGTGATGTCTTTGGACCGGAAAGAGACATCCCGGCTCCTGATATGAATACCAATGAGCAGACTATGGCCTGGATCATGGACACATACAGCATGAAGAGCAAAAGAAATGAAACTGCTGTGGTAACAGGTAAGCCAATAATTTTGGGAGGTTCTAAAGGAAGACGTGAAGCAACAGGACGTGGAGTAATAACCACGGCTTTGGCTGCCATGAATAAGCTCAAAATTTCTCCAAGTGATGCGACTATAGTAGTTCAGGGTTTTGGCAATGTGGGCTCTGTTTCTGCTCAGCTGATTTATGAACAAGGAGCAAAAGTAATCGCAATTAGTGATGTAAGCGGCGGATACTATAATAAGGAAGGAATAGATATTCCTGCTGCAATCCACTATTCCCAAACTAATAATTATTCATTAGAAGGTTTTGAAGGAGCAGAATCTATTAGTAATGCGGATCTGCTTGAGCTTGAATGTGATGTATTAATTCCGGCAGCAAAAGAAGATCAGATAAACAGAGAGAATGCTTCTAATATAAAAGCAAAAATTATCGCCGAAGGGGCAAATGGTCCCGTAACTGCAAGTGCAGATTCAATTCTGGATGAAAACGGCGTTATGGTAGTTCCTGATATTCTTGCAAACGCAGGTGGCGTAACTGTTTCTTACTTTGAGTGGGTGCAAGACAGACATGGATATTTCTGGACCGAAGAACGCGTTAATCGTCGTTTGAACAGAATGATGAGAGAAGCTTTTGATAACTTGTTTATGGTGAGTGAAAAGTATAGTATTACGCTAAGACAAGCAGCGTATGTGTATGCAATTGATCGTGTGGCAACAACGCTGAAACTACGTGGTATTTATGCTTAATAATTGATGAGTTACAGAAAAGAACTTGTTCTGAAATCTACCTATGAAGACCTAGATAAACTAGAAGGTTTTCTGAACGACTTACAGACAGATTTAAAATTTGATGACGAGTTTTATGCTCGATTAATGCTCACCGTTAGTGAAGCTGCAACTAATGGCGTTGTTCATGGAAATGAATTGGATGAATCCAAAAAAGTAACCCTCATCGCAGAACATGACGGTTCTAATCTTGTAATTACTACTCAGGATGAAGGCGCCGGATTTGATCCGGATGAAGTACCTGATCCGCTTGCAAATGAAAATATTCTGAATACAAGCGGTCGTGGTGTTTTCCTGATGGGAGAATATGCCGACGGAGTTGATTATCAAGATGAAGGCAGGAGATTGATCCTAAGTTTTAAACTTAAATCTTAGTGCTTTTTTAATTCACCCTTCTCAACAAATCTCCACTTAATCTTAATAACTCGGTTTCTGCATTTTTTGCTTCAATTTGAGCTATTATCAATCGGTTTTCAGCATTCAGTAAACTAAGTTGTGCTTCCCTAAGTTCTACAGAGTTAATAGTTCCCAACCTGAATCTTTCCAAAGCAATATCCAGACTTTGTTTTGTGAATTGCAGATTCTCCTCTTCCAGTTCAATTAAAGAGAGAACATCAATATACTGCTCGTACACCTGCTGAATCTCAGATCTTAGTCTTAGTTTTAACTCTTCCAGCTGCAGTTGTTGATTCTTTAGTCGTATTTGAGCGTTTTGGGATCTTCTGTTTTTATTAAAACCGTCGAACAAATTAATTCTTGCGGTAATACCATAATTAAAACCGGACGTATTAGAGAAATCCACAAAACCTGTACTCGTCTCCGTTTTACTGTAGCCATAACCCCCGCTTACATCAACTTGCGGAAACCAGTCTCCTCTTAGTTCATTGATCTCTTCACTTGCAGCCATTTCATTCAAACGCGCTACCGACAATGATTTATTTTCAACCAATGCTCGTTCAGTAAGAACTTCCAGATCCATCGTTTCTCCCATTTCAATCGCAGGCTCTACATCAAAGTTTTCAAAAGATGAATTAGATAAGATCTGATTTACGATGATCTTTGCTTGCTTTAATGTGGTTCCTGATCGAATCAAAGCAGCCCTGTCAGCATTAAAATCTGCTCGTGCCTGCAACAGATCATATTCAGAACCTGAACCCAGATCCTTTTTTGTTTCTGCAATTCTGATGCGTTCTTCTGATACCTGTACAGTATTTTCAAGTATTTTGTGCGCCTTTTGTCTTGCAACGATCTGGTAGTAACCATTGATTAGTTCAGCAAGTAAATTTTCGATTTCCAGACGAGTTTGCTCCTCCCCTATTTCTGCTTCCAGGTTCAACCGGTCTTTAGTTGCAAACATTGTCAATCCATCAAAAATGGTCCAAGTTGCATCTATGCCATAATTATAACTGGTGGTTTCAACACCTTTATCATTTCGGTCAGGTATTGAATTAGCCGAATATTGAGTCTCATTATCTTCAATTCTTTTGGAGATGGTTCCGTCAGCAGTCACAACAGGGAGAAGCCCTGCATTCCCTAATGAATTATTATTCTTTGCTATTTGTGCCTCATTTTTTGCTATTCGGATAGCGAAATTCTTTTCCAGTCCCTTTTGGATGGCTTCCTCTATTCGCAAGGTATCTTGTGCCGTGACGTTTGAAAGCCCAAATGAAAACAACATACCAAATAGTAATAAATACGATCTCTTAAGTGCCAATTTCATCATGCTATTTGAGTTTCAAGTTCGTTTTCTGCTTTTCTTATCATTTCATCGCTGATCATATCATCCTTCGATTTTTCAGGTGACAAATATGAGTACATTGCCGGAATCACATAAAGTGTTAAAAAGCTACCGATGATCAATCCTCCGATCACCGCAATTCCCATTGATGTCCTGCTTTCTGCTCCTGCACCAAGAGCTAATGCTATCGGTAAGATTCCCAACACTGTTGAAATACTTGTCATCAGGATCGGACGGAAACGAGCAGCTGAGGCGTCCATAATTGCATCCATTATCGAAAGACCCTGAATCTGTCTTTGGTTTGCAAATTCTACAATAAGGATTCCGTTTTTAGTAACTAATCCGATAAGCATGATCATACCAATTTGACTAAAAATATTCAGAGTTTGACCAAAGTACCACATACTTACCAAAGCTCCGGACAAAGCCAAAGGAACTGTAAGCATAATGGTAAACGGATCTCTGAAACTTTCGAACTGCGCAGAAAGCACTAAGTAAACTAACAGAAGTGCCAGAAAGAAAATAAATAATAAGCTGGAAGAACTTTCTACGAAATCTCTGGACGGACCTGATAAACTGGTCGAAAAAGTGTCATCCAACACATTTTCAGCAATAATCTCCATGGCATCTATTCCATCCTGTATAGTTTTACCGGGAGCAAGCGCTGCCGATACTGTTGCTGAAGCATATCTGTTATATCTGTACAGTTGTGGCGGGCTACTTTGCTCAGCAACTTTCACAAGATTGTCCAGTTGGATCAAACTTCCGGAACTGTTTCTCACATACAGGCTTTTTAAATCAACAGGCTCGTTTCTGTTTTTTCTTTCTACCTGTCCGATTACCTGATATTGTTTTCCATTCATTATGAAAAAATCAAAACGCTGTCCACTTAACGAAAACTGTAATGTTTGAGCAATATCACGAACAGAAACTCCTAGATCCTGAGCGCGTTCGCGGTCAATTTCTACCTGTAGCTCGGGTTTGTTGAATTTCAGATCCACATCCTGATAAGTAAAAGCAGGATCATTTCTAACCGCTTCCAGGAAATCCGGAATTACACTTTTTAGTCGCTCAAAATCCTGATTCTGAAGAACGAACTGAACCGGTAAGCCTCCTCTGCTGCTCCCGATGGTTTGCTCCTGAGATACGAAAGTCTGGGCTCCACTCAACAGTTTTACTTTTTCTGTCAGATCATTGGCTACATCATTTTGTGAGCGATCTCTAAGTTCCGGATCTTTTAGAATAGAAAAAGCAAAACCTGAGTTTACAGAACTTGAAGCGCCGAAGCCCGGCGAGGTTACTGAAATAACAGATTTTGTTTCCGGGATACTATCCTGAACCAAAGTCACCAAACGATCCATGTAATTATCCATGTACTCGTAAGAAGCTCCTTCCGGGGCTTGGGCAAACATCCTGACACGGCTTCGGTCTTCTAAAGGAGCCGTTTCCTGAGGAAGCGTACTCATCAACAAATAGATCAATCCGCCACTGGCTAAAATAGTTAGAGGAGCTAGCCACCTTCTTTTCATAAAGGATTGCAAAGAGTTTTTATAAGCTTTATTCATTTTAATAAAGAACGGCTCTGTTGCAGCATAGAATCTATTCTGCTTTTCCCTTTTCTTTAACAACTTGGTTGACAGCATAGGAGTTAACGAAAGTGCAACAAAGGAAGAAATCATAACAGCTCCGGCAATTACAACACCGAACTCCCTGAATAAGCGACCGGTAATTCCACCTAAAAACAGAATCGGCATAAATACTGAAACCAAGGCCGCAGTGGTAGCAATTACGGCAAAGAATATCTCTTTGGAACCCAATATTCCCGCCATCATGGGTTGTTGCCCGCTTTCTATTTTTGAATAAATATTTTCCAGTACCACAATTGCATCATCTACCACTAAACCAATAGCTAATACAATAGCTAACAATGTTAATACATTGATCGAAAACCCGGCTAAATACATGATAAAGAACGAACCGATAAGAGCGATCGGAATTACCAATACAGGTATTATAGTAGTACGCCAGTCTCTCAGAAACAGAAAAATAACTGTTATCACCAGAAAGAAAGCAACGAAAATAGTTTGTTTTACTTCATCTATAGAAGCCCGAACATATGTTGTAGAATCAAAGCCAATTGCTGTTTCAATATCAGCGGGAAGGTCTTTTTTGATGTTTTCTGCTCTTCTGTAGAACTCATCTGCAATATCGATCTGATTAGCTCCGGGCTGCGGAATTAAAACCACTCCAACCATTGGAACACCATCTCTTTTTAAGATAGTGCGTTCATTCTGGGGACCTAGCTCTGCATACCCAATATCTCGCAATTTTATTGTACTTCCTGCTGTCTTCTTGACGATCAGATCATTGAATTCGTCAACATTCGTGATCCGTCCCATTGTTCGGACCGTTAGCTCGGTGAGATTCCCTTCAATTCTTCCCGAAGGCAATTCCACATTCTCACTCGTCAAAGCATTTCTGACATCGATCGGCGTTAAGTTATATGCAGCCAGTTTCATCGGGTCTAACCATAATCTCATCGAATAGGTTTTGTCTCCCCAGATCTGAACATTACTTACTCCCGGAATGGTTTGTACACGTTCTTTAAAATAATTCTCAGCCACTTCAGAAAGCTGCAACAGATTCCTGGAATCACTTTTGATGTTGAAGAACAGAATAGGGCTGGCGTCTGCATCAGCTTTAGAAACGATAGGTGGATCAGCATCAGGAGGAATATTCCCAACCGCTCTGGATACTCTGGATCGAACATCGTTTGTTGCTGTTTCCAGATCCACATCCAGATCGAATTCAACCGTTACAGTACTTCTTCCTTCTCTGCTTACCGAAGTAAGATTCTTGATCCCGGCAATTCCGTTAATTTGATCTTCAAGAGGTTCTGTAATTTGAGATTCTATAACCTCTGCATTTGCTCCGATATAACTGGTACTAACAGTAACAATAGGCGGATCAACCGCAGGATATTCTCTGATCGGCAGATAATTGAATCCGATTATACCGAACAAGACAATTACAATTGAGAAAACAGTTGCTAAAACAGGTCTTCTAATGCTCAGTGAAGATAAACTCATATTATTCTCCGTTTACTTGCTTAACTGAAACCTGCATTTGCGGCCTTACCTGAAGCAGTCCCGTTGTTAAAACAGTATCTCCGATCTCTACGCCTTCTGTGATTTGGATTTTAGACTCATTTCTTAAACCGGTAACCACACTTTGTGGATGTACTACCCCATCCTTCAACAAAAATACTTTTTGACCTTGTAACTCCGGAACCAGTGAAATTGTAGGGATCATTTTTGCATTTTCGATAGTTTGAAGTGTCAGTTCCAGATCAGCAAAAGCTCCCGGAAGCAGCTTACCTTCAGGATTAGAACTCCTCGCTCTTACTTGTAATGTTCTAGTTTCAGAATCAATTCTTGGTTCCTTGGCATACACTTGAGCGACTAAAGTCTCTTCAATTCCCTGAACTGTAAATCTTACCTTATTACCTACTTCGATTTGTGCGGCATATCGCTCAGGAATAGAAAAATCAATTTTGATAGGGTCAATATCCTGCAGAGTAGCAATTCTGGTATTCGGAGTTATGTAACTTCCATCGCTAACATATTTGAGTCCTAGTTTCCCTGTAAATGGCGCTCTGATCTCTGTTTTTTCTATTTGTGCATTGATCAACGACACTTCTGCTCTTAGTACATTTACTTCATTTAAAGTAGCATCGTATTCTTCCTGACTGATACCTCCTTTCTCAAGCAATTGCTTTTGACGCTTTTCCCGATCTTCAGCCAAATTCAATCTGAAATCAGCACGTTTTAACTGAGCTTTCAGTTCACTGTCATTTATTTTTACGAGCAACTCCCCTTTTTTAACATCTTCTCCTTCTCGCAAATATATTTCCTGAATCAGTCCGGAGCTTTCACTGGCTAATTCCACTTCTTCGTTTGAAGTCAGTGTTCCCGTCGTAAATATTTTGTTCTCAACGATATCAGGTTTTACTATATATACTTCTACATTCAGAGGGGCGCTACTACCGGAATTATTTTGAGAAGCTGTCTCTGATGCTTTTAAATAATCCTTTACTTTTGGAAAAGCTAAAAGTCCCAACACTATAACTATTCCTGCTATGCTTGCTGCTCTTTTCATTAAGTCATCAATTTATTGTTAGTCAAATAAAGATAACTCTATTATTCGGAGAAGCATTCTTAAGCAATGCAAAGCCTTGTAAAACCCTGAATCTATTTACAGGTAATCACGCCCGATAAAACCTTTGAGAACTTCAGGAACTCTAACTTTTCCGTTCTCTTCCTGATATGCTTCCAAAATAGCAGATACCACTCTCGGTAGTGCTAAAGCTGAACCGTTGAGCGTGTGAGTCATCTCAATTTTTTTCTCTCCTTTTCTGTAACGAAGTTGCATTCTTCTGGCTTGGAAACTCTCAAAATTGGAACAAGAACTAACTTCCAGCCATCTCTGTTGACCCGGGCTCCAAACCTCAAGATCATATTTCTTACTTTGTGTAAAGCCCATGTCGCCGGTACACATCAGTAAAGTTCTGTAAGGAAGTTCCAAAGCCTGAAGTAGTTTCTCAGAATGTTCTCTTAAACTCTCCAGTTCTTCGTAAGAAGTTTCAGGCTTAACGATCTTCACCAGCTCAACTTTATCAAATTGGTGAAGACGATTTAATCCGCGCACATCCTTTCCGTAAGAACCTGCTTCTCTTCTCCAGCAGGGAGTAAAGCAAACGTATTTCACGGGCAATTCACTTTCGGAAAGTATCTCATCTCTGTGAAAATTAGTAACCGGAACTTCAGCAGTTGGAATGGCGAAAAACTCATCTCTCGGGATCACATACATCATGTCTTCCTTATCAGGAATTTGTCCTGTGCCGCGAGCTGAATCTTCGTTTACAAAATAAGGAGCCTGCAGTTCAGTATAACCAGCATTTCCTGCTTCATTTATGAAATAGTTAATCAAAGCACGTTGAAGCTGAGCAACCGGACCGACGTAAAACGGAAATCCTGCACCTGTAACTTTTACTCCTCTTTCAAAATCTACCCATCCGTATCGTTCAGTAATTTCCCAATGCGGTTTTCTCCACTCTTCTTTATTGGGTTCTCCCCATGTATCAAATGTTTCGTTATCCTCTTCTTTGGAACCAATAGGAACAGAAGGGTGCGCAACATTCGGAATTTTAAGAAGCATATTTTCTCTTTCTTCAGCCAGAACTTTTAATTCTTCTTCAAGCTCCTTTACATCTTCTTTAAGTTGTGATGTTTCAGCAATGATTGCCTGAGCTTCTTCCTTTTTACCCTGGCCCATCAATGCTCCGATCTGCTTAGCCTTGGCATTACTTTCAGTTCTTATTTCATCTACTTTTTGAACAAGAGTTCTCCACTGCTCATCCTTTTCAATTACCTCATCAACCAAAGAATCTGACTTCTCTCCTTTATTGAGCATTCCTTGCTTTACGGCTTCTTTGTTTTCTTTGATGAACTGGATATCTAACATTTGATCGGTTATTTAAAAGTTTGCGTTCAAAGATAAGACCTATTCTAATCTTCCTGAATCTTTTTTTAAAATTTCATCCCGGAAAAAATAATATCACTTTACTTATTGAAAACTTAAATTTTTAAGGATATCATACTCATTACAAATAATATTTAAGTTTATCAGTTAAAATGAGTCATTTATTAGATGATATCGATATTTCGATACTCAACCACCTCCAGGAAAATGGTCGCGCCCAGAGAAATCAAATTGCAGAATTAGTTGGACTGTCTGTGCCTTCTGTCTCTGAGAGAATGAGAAAATTAGAAGAACGTGGATTGATCACTGAATATAATGCAATTCTGAATTCTAAAGATTTTCATTTTGATATTACTGCATTCATGTTTGTGGAAGTTGACGGTTCAGAGCATTACCCCATTTTTGTGGAAAAAGCCCAACAAGAAAAAGAAATCCTGGAATGTCATTCCATTACCGGCGATGGTTCTCATTTTCTAAAAGTACGAACAAAGAATACCGGTTCTTTTGAGCGTTTACTTTCTCGTATTCAGGCATGGAAAGGCGTAAAAAAAACAAGGTCAAACCTTGTGCTTTCCAGTTTTAAAGAAACCAGAGCTTTACCTATAGAACAGGCTACTGAACTAATGAAATAGCTCTCAAAATTTATTGAGATTAAAGTTACTTGGTAATGCATTAATCGTTAAATTTACGTCAAAATGACAGACGAAATTATATAGTTAATGGACCGCGAAGTATTTCAGGAACAATTTGGGCTATTAGGAACTTCTCAGGAAATGCGCCATGTGATCGATAAGATCATGCAGGTTGCAAAAACTGATATTAGTGTACTGCTTCAAGGAGAAAGTGGTGTCGGTAAAGATGTTACAGCCCGCGCTATTCATGCTTTAAGCGAGCGTAAAAGAAATAACCTTATCATTGTTAATTGTGGAGCCATTCCCGAAGGCATCATTGAAAGTGAGCTTTTTGGTCATGAAAAAGGTGCTTTTACAGGCGCAAATGAAAGCCGTGAGGGCTATTTTGAGAAAGCCAATGGCGGAACCATTTTTCTGGATGAAATTGGCGATACTCCGAAAAATGTTCAGGTTAAACTATTGCGTGTACTTGAAAACGGAGAATTCTTTCGTGTTGGATCAAGTAAAGTCCAAACTACTGATGTCCGTGTAATTGCAGCTACCAATCTGAATCTTTGGAAACTTGTTCAGGATGGTTCATTCAGAGAAGATCTCTACTATCGATTAGACACTGTTCAAATTCATCTTCCCGCTCTCCGTGAAAGACAGGAAGACGTTGTTCCTATATTCAGAAAGTTTGTTCAGGAATTCTCAGCAAAGTATGATTCCGTATTCAAAGGATTTTCTGATGAAGCCAGAGAATTACTTATCTCCTATCGTTGGCCCGGAAATATCAGAGAGCTGAAAAATGTAGCTGAACAACTTGTTGTACTTGAAAAATCTCAATTCATAGATGTAGAACGTTTACAGAAATATCTAAAGGGAAGGCAACGACAAGGCTCTGCTGATAACTTACCAATGATTCCGAATGGTGAGGAAAAAAGATCCGACTCTCAGAATGATTTTGAAAGAAGAGATCGTGAACTGGTTTATCGAGCTTTAGTTGAATTGCGAACAGACATCTCTGATGTGAAGAAAATGCTTGCTAACTTTATGTACTCAAGTATGTCGAGCAAAGACATTAAAGCTTTGCCTCCGGCCTTACAAAGCAACATGGAAGAATCTGATGTTTCTGAAATGAAAATCAATCTTAACGAGCATGCAACTCTAGGCATGCATGAGATGCCCGGAGATGAAACTAAAGATGAGAACGAAGTTCTGGAAAGCGAACAATCTGCTTTGGTTAATTTCTTTGGTGGTGACGAAATACCTTCTATCGAAGCAACTGAGCAATTCTTAATAAAACAAGCTTTGGACAGATTTGACGGAAACAGAAGAAAAGCATCCGAGACTTTAGGAATCAGTGAGCGAACACTTTACAGAAAACTAGATCAATACGGACTTGCGTAAAATTATAATCATATCATTCTTAGCCTTTATTTCTTTTTCAAGTTGTTTGAGATATAGTTTTACAGGAGCATCTATTCCACCCGGAGTAAACACCATATACATACCTTTTTTTGCTGACAGATCCAGAAGTGGGCTTGGAGATTTGAGTGATCGATTAAATCGAATCCTTATTGATCGTTTCATCAATCAAAGCAAATTACAACTTGCAAGCTCTGAAGAAGATGCCGATGCCATTCTGGATGGGTTTATATCAAGCTACAGTAACAGACCTTTTAGTATAGGTGGAAATGAACAAGCAGATCAGAATCAGGTACAAATTACTGTAAGCGCTAGTTTTTTATACACTAAAAATAGTGAACCGGAATGGGACAAACCCTTTAACGGCTCTTTCACATTTGATCCAACCGAAGATCCTATTTCGGGTGAACAAAGCGCCGCTGATGAAGCTCTTGAACAAATTGCTAATAGTATGTTCAACGACGCGGTAAGTAATTGGTAATGCTTTTGAATCTAAGATCATCATAGCGTATTATTGCAAACCTAATAATGGCAGAATTACCTTTCAACATACCACAGTCGCTGCGTTCTTTTAATGAACGGTTTGAAAAAAACCCTAAAACAGGGATTACCAAATTAAGCAGGCATCTTAAAAAAAGAGGTCCCGATGCTGTCGGGCATTTTCTATTAGCTTGGTTTTATCATTTAGATGATCAAAATTCCCTGGCTATAAAAGAGGCTTTAAAGGCAAAAACATTTGCCCCCGGAAGCCCCTTGATGGAACATCTGCATTATTTTTTGGTTCATCCGGAAAAATTTGAAGCTGCTGTTCCGGTAAAAAGTTATTCCTCGTCAAAAAAACTGAATCAATCGAACAGAAAGTCTCCGATCCTGGATTTGGATAGTTTGATCGCCATGCTTGAGGCAGTAGAATCCAAAAGAATTAAAATTCCTGCTGAGGGAGAACCGTTTGATGATACTGACCTGGCGAAACAAGCTGAAGCTGTAGACGATATTATATCAGAAACACTTGCGAAGATTCATGTTGTTCAGGGAAAGAAACAACAAGCGATTGAAATGTATAATCAGCTAAAAGAAATCAATCCGGACAAATCAGATCACTACCAATCAGAAATTGATAAGTTAGGTTGAATTCAGATTGTTTAACCTTTCACAAAAGGATTACCTGCTTTCTCAGCTTCAATAGTGGTTACAGATCCATGCCCCGGATATACTTTTGTATTTCCCGGTAAAGTATACAGTTTTTCTTTAATGGATTGTTCCAGCACTTCGAAACTCCCTTGATATAAATCCGTTCGTCCAATACTTCCATTAAATAAAGCATCCCCTGCGATTACAAAACCCTCATCTTTAAAATAAAGTGAAGTATGATCGGGAGAGTGACCGGGAGTGTATAAACATTCAAACTCAAATCCTCCCACTTTAAATTTTTCATCTTTTGGCAGGGTTTCCGGAGTAAATGAAAATGCAACCTGATTAAGTCCGAACATAGTGGCCTGACTTCCAAAATTATTCCAGAGAAAAAGATCATCTGTGTTCACGTACACTTTCACATCATGATCTTTTAGCACTCTTTGCAATCCCAAAACATGATCAACGTGCGCATGCGTAAGTACTATAGCATCCAAAGTTACTTCTTTGAGAGCGCTCTGAAAGGATTGGTATTCTGTTTCGTTTGAGAATCCCGGATCGATGAGAATGGCAGAATCTTCCTGAATGAGCAAGTATGTGTTTTCTGCAAAAGGTCCTACTTCAAAAATTTTAATGTCCATAGACGTATATAAAAAAAGGATGCTACCAGTTACAGTGCATCCTTTAATTCAAAAAAATAAACTTACTTTTTCTTGTCGTACATGCGCTTAAAGCGATCCACACGACCTGCTTTAGCAGAAAAGTTGTTGTTTTTGGTATAAAAAGGGTGATTTTTAGAATCTACCTCACTTTTGTAAATACCGTCTTTAGTGTTCATAGTACTTCTGGTTGTAACCTCAGTACCGTCACTCATGACAACTGTAATTTCTTTGTAATCTGGATGAATACCGTTTTTCATAATACTGGCTGTTTCGAATTTTTCAAAGGCTTTAAATATAAGATTATATCTGAGCTAATTCAATCATTTTATATATCAAAATCATCATCATCATTTAAGCCGCTAATTGATGAAAACATAGAGCCTAACATATCTGTATACAAAGCCTCGTCGTCTAAGTCCTGCTTACTGAGAAGCGAGTTTTGGTGCATGGCTTCTAATACCAGATCCATCCAGGAATAAAATTCATCTTTGCCTGCGTCTTTAATATGTTTGCTGACCAGGTCTTTGAGTCCGTCCACACCATCCAGTGCTTTCTTGTATTCTTTTGCTGATAAAGTGTCGGACAAATTCACTTCATTTCCTTCTGCAAACCAATCGGTGATCGGTTTATACATTTCTTTAACATTTTCAGCTTTGCTCTGTGGGTCGGGAAACACTTTTTTGAATGTCTTATTTATTGCCTTTCCAACAATATGCTTAGCTACACTTATTGCCCCTTCTTGTTCACCTTCATAAACCAATTCAAGCTTTCCGGTGAGAGCCGGTATCATGTGGAAAATATCGGCTATTCTAATCTGTGCAGTTTTCTCATTATTGATCACCGCTCTTCTTTCAGCTGCAGAAAAAACCTGCTCCATCGCAGTAATAGTCATTCTGGTAGACACTCCACTTTTTTGATCGATATACTCAGAATTGCGGGCTTCAAATGCTGTTTGTTCTATTATCTCTCTGTAAATTTCTGGAATTGATACCTTTACAGAATCACCTCTTTCTTGCCACGCCTCCTGGCTGGTTATTTTTAATCCTGTTTCAATTTCACGAGGATAATGAGTAATTATCTGAGCATCAATTCTGTCTTTTAAAGGAGTAATGATGTTCCCCCGGTTGGTATAATCTTCCGGATTAGCAGAAAAAGCCATGGATACATCAATTGGCATTCGGATGTTAAACCCTCTGATCTGAATATCTCTTTCCTGCATAATATTCAACAAAGCAACCTGAATTCTGGGCTGCAGATCCGGTAATTCATTGATCACAAATATTCCCCGGTTTGTTCTTGGGATCAGTCCGTAGTTGATCACATTTTCATCGGCCAGATCCAATTTTTTGGTTGCTGCTTTTATAGGGTCGATATCTCCAATAAGATCAGCGACTGTTGTATCCGGAGTTGCCAGTTTTTCTCCATATCTGTAAGAACGGTGAAGCCAACTAATTTCGGTTTCTTCACCTTTTTCTTCAATAAGGTTTTTCGCGAATTTTGAGATCGGGTTAAAAGGATCATCATTAATAACCGAACCTTTAACGACCGGAATATAATCATCCAAAAATTGAACCAAAGATCTTAAAATACGAGTCTTAGCCTGGCCTCTTAGCCCCAACAGAATCATATCATGTTTCGATATTATAGCATGCTGAATTTGAGGGACAACCGTCTTATCATAGCCAATAATACCAGAGAAAAGCTTTTCACCGGTTTTTATCCCGGAAATCATATTCTTTCTTAACTCATCTTTAACTGATAGAGATTCCCAGCCGCTTTCTTTGAGTTCTTTTAGCGTTGAAATTCTATTGTGCAAATCATTCATAAATATCCTATTTAATCAATTAACCGAGATGAAAAGCTCTTCATTCACCAAATCAGAAATTAGTCTGAAATATTTGTGAGTGCTTTGGCTTTCAGTAAAGTTTCTTCCCATTCTTGTTCCGGTATAGAGTCTGCTGTTATAGCACCGCCAACAGGATAAACCAGCTTATTACTCTTTATTAAGGCCGTTCTAATAACAACGCTAAAATCGAAATCATTTTCAGGAGTAAAATAACCAATGGCTCCAGAGTATACTCCTCTTCTATAGTCTTCAATTTCTTCAATTGCTTTCATCGCTGCGATCTTTGGTGCCCCGGTCATTGAACCCATCGGGAAACATGCTTTTAATATTTTTATAGGATCAGTTGCTGCTTTTGCTTCCGCTTCAATTGTTGAAACCATCTGATGAACAGTTTCAAAACTTTGTATTTCAAAAAGCTTTGAAACTTTTACAGAACCCTCTTTAGCTATTTTACTTAAATCATGGCGAACAAGATCAACGATCATCAGATTCTCAGCTCTCTCTTTTTCAGAATTACTTAATTCTTCAATTTTTAAACTGTCTTCCTCTTCAGATCTGGAAACCGTTCCCTTAATTGGTTGAGATATTATTTTATTCCCCTTCTTTGATAAAAACCTTTCCGGTGAAGCAGAACAAATCTCTATACCATTAAACTTTATGTAACTACCAAATGGAACCGGTCCAACTGCTTTCATTTTCTTGTAAAGATCCCAGGCTTGTCCTGTTAATTTAAACTCAAGAGGATGAGAAATGTTTATCTCATAGAAATCCCCTTCTCGAATCGAGTTTTGAGCAGTAATTATTTTCTCCAGATATTTTTCTTTTTCCAGTTGATGAGTAGAGATAATAGAAATCTCGCCCTCAATTTCAGTCATTGGAAGGTCTTTACTTAACTCACCTTTAATAACCTCAACTCTATCATCAGAAATTTTTACTACTAATTCCGGTATAAAGAAGTAAAGATCCGGAGCTTCCAATGATGCTGGATTCTCAGAAACAAGGTCTTCTATTGAATTTTTAAGATCGTACCCCAAAAACCCAAACATCCATTCCATTGGGTACTTTGTTCTGAAATCCTGAAAAGCTTCCCATGGATTTTTTTCCAGTTCTGCCACGCTCCCGTTTTCAAGAAGATGAATTTTGCTTCCATATGCTCGTATCGAGGTTTTAGAGCCCGCTGCAATAAATGACACAGTGCTGGATGGATGGTTTTTCATCTGAGATTCTAATAGAATAAAATCTTCTTTCTTAGAATAGTGCCGATGAATGGATGATATTATTTGGTCTTTATCAGTCATATAATGATGAAAGAATTATAAGAGTTATCCATCATTTTTTTCAGCGATTTCTTATCATTGTCAGAAATAATTTTATGCTATACAAAAGCCTGATCAAACCACTTATTTTTAAGAAAGACGCTGAACAAGCTCATGATCTTGCTTTAAAGATTTCTAGTGCAACTAACCAATCTGTTGCGCTCCAAAAACTAGCCTCTCTATTATATGGGGGTGGAACAGATCTTGAGAGAGAATTTTGGGGACTTAAGTTTAAAAACCCGATCGGTTTAGCAGCAGGGTTCGATAAAAACGGATGTACTCCAAAAGCTATGCAGGCACTGGGATTCGGCTTTATAGAAATAGGAAGTATTACCGCTAAGCCCTCAACCGGAAATCCAAAGCCCCGAGCCTTTCGACTTCCCAAAGATCATTCTTTGATCAACAGAATGGGATTGAATAATGAAGGTACTGATGTAGTAGTAAATCGTTTGGAATCTCAAAATTTAGACATCCCGCTTGGTATTAATATCGCTAAGACCAATGATTCTACTATCCACGGCAGAGATGCTATTCTAGATTATGCATACAGTTATGAGAAAGCTCAAATAGTAGCCGATTATATTACAGTAAATATCTCATGCCCAAATACCGGCGAAGGTAAAACTTTTGAAGATCCTGAAGCATTAACATCGCTTTTAAAAGAATTAGATCCTTCATCAAATACAGTTCCAACACTTGTTAAGTTTTCTGTTGATACAAAACCTGACGTGTTATCGAAGCTTGTTGAGATATGTGAAAACTTTGGTGTTGATGGATATGTTGCTACAAACACTTCATCAAACAGAAAAGATTTAATTACTTCAAAAGAAAAATTAACCACTATTGGAAATGGTGGACTTAGTGGCTCAGCTATAGCCAAAAAAAGTGACGAGGTAATTCTAACTCTTTATGAAATACTTCAGGGTTCAAAACCAATTATTGGAGTTGGAGGCATAGATAGTGTTGAGGCTGCCCAAAGAAAAATTGATGCAGGCGCTGATCTGCTTCAGGTTTATACCGGATTGGTTTATGAAGGTCCCGGTTTAATCCGAAGACTAAAAAAAGGAATCAAGCTTAAATGACCTCTATACTATTTAAGCGGAAATTGAAACTTACACTGAAACTGAACTGCTTCGCCATCAATAATTAAGGGCTCAAAGGTCAGGTCATTTTCAATTGCAGAGTTAAAAGATCGTTCTACATTCTCATCAACGTCTTCAGAAACTATGTTATATTCTTCCACTACTCCCCTCTGGTTAACGTTTAGTAGATAAATAACTCTATCATTTACGGTAGTACTGTATTCTATTTTACTTAGAAAATCATCCAAGCCATCTCTGATCAACGGAGTTGGTTCAAGTTCACTGCAAAACAGGTTTTCATTAGAACTAACGGCTTCATTTTCTATTTCGGGATTTCCTTGATTTCCGGGTTCATTCTCTACCGGTTTCTGTAGTTCATTTTTTAAAACTTTAACCCTTGGAAGTAACTTAGAATTTCTAAAATTCGAGATAAACAGATCTAAATTAATTCTGGCTTTATCCCAATATTCCCCCCGATATGGAAACAAATCAGAGAAATCCGGTTCTTCTAAGGTTGAATCTACTAGTTGCTTGAATTCTAATTTCTTTGATTCGCTTAAGGAATCATCTTTGAGGCTTATTTTTGCTGAGTCCTGTAGTATCTTGAAATTCTTTTTTTCTTGATCCCAACTTTGTTTTTGGCTAATCCAATTAGTGTAATTTTTCAGATAAACCTCTCCTTCTTTTGCCAGATTTATATAGACTTGAGTGGCATCAAAAAGTATAGAGGCAGATTCTATATTGTTGGTATTCTCTAAGGCTAGTTTTGTACTCTGTTCTGCTAATTCTTCTCGTGTAATTAAAGTATCTGCCTTTAATTGCCTGTACTGTTCTGCCAGCTCCATATCATTTGAGTCAGCCCCATCGTCTTTTTCAATATCATATTTCTCTGCCACCCTTTCTGCATACCTGGAATTTGGAAATTCCATTACTAGTTTTTTAGCATTTTCAAAGGCTTCTTCCTCATTCCCTTGTAAACTCTGAATTTCAATTAACGAATAATAGGAAATCGGTATCTCTTTACTTTCAGGGTAATTTTGAATTACATCACTAAAATATACTTTCGCACTATCGGGCATTTCAAGAGAGATAAAAAACAGGTTGCCCAATTCGTATTTAAGCTTAGCTATTTCGTTTCTGGTTTCAATCTTTTGTGATTCCAGAAAAGGCACTTCCGATAAATCCACTGATGTTTGAATATTGGCAAACGATCTTGATTGTTGATTAACTTGTTCTCCTTCATTAGTATTCTCAATTCCCGAATCAGAAGATGCCATTAATTCTCTGACTCTCCAGTTATCTACAAGAGGGCGGTCACCCCAAACGGCTATGAACTGACTCCTTGCATTAGCTTGAAGATTGGGGCTATTCACATTCAGGAAACCATTCCGCTCTGTACTGGCGGCTGTTTCGGAATTATTTGAAACATTTATCAGTGTATTATTCTGCTCTCTAAGGTTTTTTCTTTCTTCCTCTATCTCTTTTAGTTTCTTTTTTTTGATTTCAGCAACTAATGAATCTAACTGAGGTTGAGTTAGGTTTGAAACCCAAAGTAAACTATCCTTGTAATGAAGTTCGTTTTTTAATCTGGCGTATTCACCAAAAGAAAGAGCGAGTTCTTTGGCATTATAGTTTTCAGGTAACTTTTGAGCAGAAGCATTTTGTCTTGATGATGTATCATAATATGCCGCTGCTAATTCAAAATCATTATATCCGTATCTATAGATCTCAGCTAATTCGTAATAAGTCAATGCTTTTGTTTCAGTGCTTGGCCTATCAACTTTATTGTTTAGTAACCTTTTATACACATATACTGCTTCCTCGAATTCCCCTTGTTTCTGATAAGTTTTTGCTATCTCGTAATCCAATTCTGTCTTGAATTCGGTGTTTTTATCATCTCTAACCATTTTGTTGAATGTATTTAACGCCGATTCGTTATCACCTAAAAGCCTCGCTGTTTCTGCTCTTTTTCGAAGGGCTAAATACTGAAGATCATAATCAACGTAAAAATTTTCAACATTTCTGTAAGCATTATAAGCTTCTCTGTAATTTCCTTTTCGCTCATAAAGTTGTCCGAGTAAAAAGTATCCCCTTTCTTTATACTTCTTTTTGCTGAGGCTTGGTAGTGATTCACTAAGATGATCAATCGCATCTTCTAAGTTCTCTTGCTCCACATAGTATTGAGCAAGTATAGTTTTCAATTCAGCTTTTTTGTTTGTTTTCCAAATACCTTCCCGCTCCAAAAGCTGCTCATTGATGTATTGTATCCCTTGTCCATAGAGTTCCATCTCAAGTAAAACTCTGCTTCTCCATAAAATAGATTCTTGTATAAGTTCTTCATCATTAGTTGTAAGGGCGATCTCCTGAAACTTTTGATCTGCTGAAAAATATTCCTTTTTAAAATAATATGACTTTCCAATCAAATGCAGGGAGTTATCTACCCATTTCGAGTCCTCATATTTCCTTAAGATCTCCGCTCCCTTTTCAATAGCCTTATCAAAATCTTGCGCACCGGCATTTATAGGTGTTTCATGAATTCGAATAGGTTGCTGTGGATTATAATTGACTTTAGAATCCAAAACCTTTTGAACACCGGCATTATAGCTTTTTTTGGCATTATAATAGGTATTATAGTATGCAGTGAAATTTCCCCAACTAGACTTCAAGCCTGATCCACATCCAAGAAAAACGATACTTGTTAGTAAAAGTAAGAGTCTTTTTTTCATACAAAAATTTCTAATATCAAACTCAAAACTACATGTTTTATTCTATTGTACTTACTTTTATCATGTTTGTACTACCTCTTTTTGCAATTGGTATTCCTGTTGTCAAAATGGCTCTGTCGCCTTTTTTAACAAAACCATTTTCTTGCAAAAATTCTTCCATTAATTTAACACCCATATCTGTATCAAATATTTTTTCTACTCTTACAGAATAAACTCCCCATACCAGATTTAGTTGTCTTCTTACTTTTTGACTTTCAGTAAATGCTATTATTGGCGCATTTGGTCTGAATTTTGCAATTCTTCTGGCGGTGCTGCCCGAATTTGTAAGTGTTCCTATAACTTTAGCTTCAACGTTTTCTGCGATACTTACACATGAATAAGAGAGACTTTCCACAACTTGTTTTTCTTTCCATTCCGGTTTATCAAAAGCTAAACTATTGTACAAATTTGTTCGGTTTTCTTCTACTTTTCGGCAGATTCTATCCATCACATTTACTGCCTCAAGAGGATATTTTCCTGATGCGGTTTCTCCAGAAAGCATTACTGCATCAGTTCCATCGATAACTGCGTTTGCAACATCTGAACTTTCAGCTCTTGTTGGTCTGGGATTATTGATCATCGAATCTAACATCTGAGTTGCAGTAATTACAGGCTTTCCGGCCATTCTACATTTTTCGATCAAAGTTTTTTGAACTATCGGAACCTCTTCTGTTGGAATCTCTATTCCAAGATCACCCCTTGCAACCATAATTCCATCACATTCTTCTATAATCTCATCTATTACTTCCAAAGCTTCAGGCTTTTCTATTTTTGCAATTATAGAAGCATTACTTCCGGCTGCACGAACTCTGGAGACAACATCTCTTATATCTTTTGCAGAGCGAACGAACGAAAGTGCGATTATATCAACATCCTGGCTTATACCAAATTCTAAATCTTTTATATCCTTTTCAGTTAACGCCGGGATAGAAATCTTTACATTTGGAAGGTTGACCCCTTTTCGTGATTTCAGTAATCCGCCAACTACAACTTCTACATTAAGATCTTTTTCACTTTTGGAAATCACTTTGAATTCAAGTAAGCCATCATCCAATAATATTTTGTTGCCTACTTCTGCTTCTTTTACAAGATCAGGATAATCGATAGGGATTTTTTTTGAAGTACCTTCGATATTATCGCCGGTTATAATAATTGAGCTACCCGTTTTAAGAACCTGCCCCCCATTTTTCATCGAACCTACACGGATTTTTGGTCCTTGCAAATCCATCAGAATTGGAATACTGTACTTGTTAGCTTTTGCAACTTTCCTGATATGACCAATAACTTGTGCGTGATCTTCATGGGTTCCATGCGAAAAATTTAACCTTGCTACATTCATTCCATGTAACAGTAAATCTTCTATTCCCTTTTCTGAGTTGCAACTAGGCCCAATTGTACAAACAATCTTGGTTCTGCGTCTTGTAGATATCATATAATTATTTAAATAGCTTTTTGTTATACTAAAGATAACCGATTTGTCGTTATCATTTCGGATTGTTTTTATTCAATATTATATAGCTAACATGAATAATCTTCCTTCAAAATATATTCTTAAAATTTTACTAGTTCAGTTGGTTTTATTTGCTGCTTGTTCTAATTCTTATGTTAACAATATTGACAAAGGTGCCGGTTATAAATACATACCGGGATATCCTGAGCTAAGAGTAGTAGCATCGGGATTTATTGAACAAGATAATACGGCTTCAATTAATATAGCCAGTGAAATAGTTGAAGGAAGCTTAGTATACAAAAGAAAAAATTCTCTTTACCAAGCAGAGGGTATTATCGAGTATCAAATCATCGACTTAGACAATTCCAATAATGTAGTTAGCAGTCAGCAATTCCCTGTTGTACTAACCGACACTTCAAATAAACTTTCTTATAGTCAAAATACTCATAAAGTTGAACGGGATTTTATAGTTACTCCTGGGAATTTTAAAATCGTAACAACCTTAACTGACAATAATACCGGTAAACAAATAGAGCGAACCTCCAATGTCTATATACCCGACCCTGATGGAGAGGTAAATAACATTACTAATATTAAAATTCTAAGTAAAAAAACTCTTGAAAATGCTTCCTACGATCCGGTTACAACGTATGTAATTCAAAACGATTTTGACTCTTTAAAATTTGTATTTCAGATTACTAATAACAGATCTACAGATCCTCTTACCATCAATACCCGATTACTTAAATTTGAGTCAGATACTTCTATTGCTCGACCCATGAATTTTAATAATTACGGCCCGAGTAGTATTGAGTATAAGGGAATAGATTATTCTGATGAAATAGAGGTTAACACAAATAGACGTGTTTTGACTAATCAAGGGAATGTAATGATAGAGTTTGCCTTTCCTAATTTAGACAGAGGCAATTACAGATTTGAAGTTTCATCAGGATTAGACACTGAAAATGAATTATACAAAGCGAGAGACTTTTCAATCAAGAGTAAAAATTACCCTTCACTTCGAACTCCTAAGGAACTTGCAAAACCTCTTTATTACTTAATGTCTAAAAATGAGTACGAAGATCTTATGGCAATTGAGGATGATACTGAATTAAAAAAGGCAATAGACCGATTCTGGCTTTCAAATATAAATAACTCACAAATAGCTAAAAGTGTAGTTGAACTATACTATCAAAGAGTAGAGGAAGCGAATAAACAATTCTCAAATTTTAAGGAAGGTTGGAAAACGGACCGAGGTATGATGTACATCTTATTTGGCTCTCCATGGTACGTCGATGTTACTTTAAACCGAACCATTTGGAGATATTCTTACAATTCTTCTGACCCCGAAAAAAACTTTGTATTCGTGGCTCCAAAACTGAAAAATAAATTCTTCCCTTTTGAAAATTACTTACTAGAGAGATCTTCAGATTATTATACAGTTCAATACCAACAAATTGAATTTTGGAGAACCGGATTAATTATGAAGAGACTATAACTTATGAAAAAATTTCAGCTACTATTGATCCTACTTTGCGTTGCTCCATTTGCCTTTACATGCAACAATGCATATTTGGATGAAATAGGGAGAGGGAATGACAATGATTACAAACCGGGCTACCCGGAAGCCAGAGTTTTTATTGGTAGTACTTTCGATCAATCATCAGATAAAAATTTACTGATTGCCGGCGAAATTGTTCACAGCAGTTTAATTTACAAATTCCGTGATAATCGATTTAGTGCACATTTGGAAGTTAGCATTGATGTTATTGACCTCTCGGAAAATAAAGCTGAAAATGTCCCTCCGGTCACTTTCCCTCTTGAAGTAACCGATGTTAGAACTGATATACTGGTAAGTGAAGGAGTAAAAAGATTCAAGAAACTTGTTCCAATTGATCCCGGAGAATATTCAATATCTGTTTTGGTGACTGATCTTACATCTGAAAAAACTACAAAAACTACGAAAGAGGTTACAATCCCAAGTCCGGATGACGGAAAAAGCTTTTTAACTGACATTCAAATGATTGGTGTGTTGAAACACGATAATGAGACTACTTACGAGGACCTTGTCTCATATCATATTTCGGATAAATACGATTCTCTTCGATTCAATTTTCAAGCTAATAACAAATCCGGCGATGATCTGATATTGCGTACTCGCCTTTTAAAATTTGACTCCGACACTTCCGTATCCAGATCTATTGGAGATCGAAGGTACAATAGCTCCAGTATAGAACATTTGGGAATAACTTATTACGATGAAGAATTATTGGAAAGCAGAAGACGTGTTTTAGTTAATCCAGGAAATGTTTCTGTATTTTTTAACTTTGCAAATCTGGAACGCGGTAACTACAGACTAGAAGTAGAATCCACAGATACTGATGGGAAGTTGATTTATAAGGCAAGGGATTTTTCAATAAAAAGTACAAATTTCCCTGCACTCATAGATATAGATGAGTACGCTGCTCCATTAGTTTACTTGATGAGAAAAAAAGAACATGAAGAGCTAATGTCTATTCGTGATCCCAAATTAATGAAAAAGGAAATGGATAGATATTGGCTTAAAGGAATAGAGAACAAAGCAAAAGCCAGTCAGGTCATTGAGCTTTTCTATACAAGAGTGGAACAAGCAAATAAACAATTTTCAAATTTTAAAGAAGGTTGGAAAACAGATATGGGAAGAGCATTTATATTGTTTGGACCTCCATTATATGTAGACTATCAAATAGATGGCATGAGATGGATCTATCCATTTGATTCAGGAAATCGGGATGTCTCAATAGTGTTTCGAAAAGACAAACAAGAGACAAAACACTTCCCCTTTGACCACTATCTTATAGAACGAGATCAATCGCTATCTAATTTAGAATATAAGTATATACAGGCATGGAACGATGGCTCCATTCTTTTCCTAAATCAATAACCAAATTTACAAAGGTTTTACAAGCTGAAAAAAAGGATAATTTGTTTGTTTTTAGTCCCCTTTTTATCCATATTTAAAGCTTGTAAATACGGTTAATGCCGTTTATTAATAACTAAATCACATAACTATGTTTAAAAAGCTACAACTTTTAACATTGGCTTTGTTTTTACCTGTTTTAGCAATTGCTCAATCAGGCTCCCTTACAGGGAAAGTAACAGATGCCAAGACTGGTGAACCTTTGCCAGGTGCTACTATTTACATTCAGTCCCTTCAAAAAGGTGACCAATCTGATGTAGATGGTAACTATGCTATAACTCGAATCCCTGCCGGCACTTATGAAGTAAGTGTTAACTACATCGGGTATAAGAGATATACTTCTTCTGTGGAAATTGGTTCCGGAGAATTAGTATTAGATGTTAACTTATCTGTCGATCTTGTTGGATTAGATGAAGTAATCGTTACCGGTTACGGGTCAATTGACCGATCTACTTTCTCCGGTTCTGTATCTTCAGTTCAAAGTGATAAATTGGAAAATGTTCCTGTTGCTTCTATTGATGCAGCTCTACAAGGAAAGGCTTCCGGTGTTCAGATCACTGCTTCATCCGGTACTCCTGGATCTACTCAGGATATTAGAATTAGAGGTATAAGCTCGATCAACGCTGGAACTTCACCATTATTTGTAATTGACGGAGTTCCTGTTAATTCAGGAAACGTTAGTACAAACGGCGGAACCAGTTCTTTAGGTCTTCTTTCAACATTAAGTAATTCAGATATCGAAAGTATTACTGTTCTTAAAGATGCCGCTTCTACAGCGCCTTACGGTGCTCGTGGAACAAACGGTGTAATTGTTATTACAACAAAAAGTGGACGTCAAGGAAATACAACTTACTCTGTAACTGCTCAAAGAGGTGCTAATAACACTGCTATTGACGGTCCTGCGCCATTAAATTCTCAGCAATGGGATGAGATCTACCAGCAAGCTTACGGTGTTGCTTCTCCTTGGGATGGCACTACTGACAGCGACTGGAATAAGGCTGCAAGAAACGAAAATGCTCTTCAGCAAGAGTATTCTTTCTCTGCCAGAGGTGGTAATGATCTGACTCAATTTTATGCTTCTATGAGCATCTTTGATCAAGAAGGTACGGTTGTTGGTACAGAAATCAACCGATACACCGGTAAGTTTGATATCTCTCACCAATTAGATGATAGAGTAAGGGTACAAAACTCTACAACCGGTTCATTTACTCAACAAGATGGTATTCTGGAAGGTGCTGGTTACTTTGGTAGCCCGGTATTAGCTAAGTATTTCATGCTTCCAATCGATCCAATTTATAATGCTGATGGATCTCACAACATTACTAACCTATCAAATGCTATTTACAATCCTCTTTATACTCAAGAGAATGATATTGATAGAAACAGTACTGCTCGTTTAATAAACAACACTAAAGTAGATATTAAGTTTAACAACAGCTTAACATTCACTTCTAAGTTCGCAATTGACTTTGTATTAAGTGAAGAGAAGAACTACAACAACATCTTTTATGGTGATAGTGACGATGAGAGTGGTAGAGTTGATGATTACACATACAGAAACTTCAACTATGTATGGCAAAACATGCTTAGCTACAACTACCTGCTAAACACTGATAATTCCTTTAATTTCAAAGTTTGGTCTGAAATACAAAAAAATTATCAGTTCCAAGTTGGTGGATCTGGTGAAGGTATTGCTGCTACAGGTCTTGTTAACCTTGCTACTACTGCGAATCCAGTTGCTGCTTTTTCTCAAACAACTGATTGGGGCATTGCTTCTTTCACTGGTTTAGTTAATTACGGTTTCCAGGATAAATTATTCGTAGATGCTAGTTTACGTTATGAAGGTAATTCTAGATTTGCTGAAGATGAGCGATGGGGTACTTTCTACTCTGCAGGTGTTTCTTATGTGCTTTCAGAAGAAGAATTCTTAAGCGACTTAAGCTTCCTTGACTTCTTAAAAGTTCGTGGTTCTTATGGATTAACAGGAAACTCATCTGTAGGTTTAAATAATTACCAAGCCACTGTAAGCTATACTGGTTCTTACTATGGAAGTCCTACTATCCGTAACAACACTCTTGGTAACTCATTGTTAACTTGGGAGAAAGCTAAGTCTTTCGATCTTGGTATCGAGTTTGAGATGTTTGAAAAGCTAACCGGTTCTGCTACTTTCTTCAGAAAAGATAGTGAAGAACTTCTATTTGCTGTACCGCTTTCAAGAACAACCGGGCATAACAGCCAGACTCAGAACATTGGTGAATTATATAACCAAGGATTTGAGTTCGAACTTGGATACGACGTACTTAGAACACGTGATTTCAAATGGAACCTTGGTGGTAACTTAACATTGTTAGAAAATGAGGTAACAGAATTACCTACTGACGCTAATGGTGAAGATATTGAGATTACATCTTCTACAAGATATATTGCTGTTGAAGGTTACGAAACAAATGCTTGGTTCATGAGAAAGTGGGCAGGTGTTGATCCTGATAATGGTGATCCTCTATGGTACATCAACGGTAAAGATGGTGCTACTACGAACGATTACAATGCAGCTGAAACAGCTTATCAAGGTGCAAGTGCACTTCCTACTGCTTTTGGTGGTGTAAATACTCGTTTTGATGTGTTTAACTTTTATGTAAGTGCTGATCTATACTATAGCTTTGGTAACAAAGTGTATGATACTTGGGCTTTTATCAATTCTTCTGATGGTCGTTTCTCGTTCTTATACAACCAATATGCTTCTCAGTATGACAGATGGCAACAACCTGGTGACAATGCGTTGAACCCAAGACCACAGAGTGGTAACTCGAGGTTAACTCAAGGAACTTCAACAAGACAATTGTTTGATGGTGATTATTTAAGACTTAAAAATCTTAACATCGGTTACAATGTTCCTGCTCGTTACTTAGAGACTATAGGCGTTAAATCTGCAACTGTTTTCTTCTTAGGTCAAAACCTATGGACATATACATTTGATGATTTATTAGAATTTGATCCGGAAGTAGATGCTGGTGGTTTCTTAAATCTAAATTCAGCTCCACTTAAATCTGTAACTGTTGGTATTAAAGCTAACTTCTAAATTAGATTACAATGAATATTTTTAAAAAATCATACTTATTACTCTTGGTTGCTGGCTTGCTAACAGCATCATGCTCAGATTTTCTTGAGCCTTCAGTAGACCAAGCGAAAGAAACGAGTACTGCCGTTGCTACTCCTGCTGATTTACAAGCAGTTGTTTATGGAATACTTGATGACATGAATTCTACCGCTCTTTATGGTAGAGACCTAATCGTTGCGAATGAAGTTCGTTCTGATAACATGTGGAGTTCATCTGCATCTAACAGATTCGGCGCTCCTTCACAACATGTTTACACTACTCAAAATGGAAATGCAAATAGCTTTTGGGCTAATTCTTATGGAGCAATTGCAATTGCTAACATCGCAATTGCTGCTGAAGTAGGTTCTTCTGCAGCAATCGATGACCTTAAGGGTCAAGCTTATGCACTACGCGCTTTGCTACACTTTGACTTAGTAAGAACATTTGGACAACACCATGCTGTTGCAGGTGGAACAGCGAACTTAGGTGTTCCATATGTAACTACATACAATGAGCCGGATAACTTTCTACCAGCTAGAGAATCCGTTGCTGATGTTTACACTAAGGTGTTAGCAGATCTTGCTACAGCTGAAAGTTTGATCAGTACTTCAAACACTTCTAAGACTACTATATCTTATTATGCTGTTAAAGCACTTCAATCCAGAGTAAATCTGGAAGTTGGTAATTATCAAGCTGCAATTGATGCTGCTGACGTAGTTATTAACTCAGGTGTTTACACTGTTCCTGCTGATCAAGCTGCTTTAGTAGCTTCATGGGCAACTGATGAGTCCAGCAACAGCATTTTTGAATTGGGATATACTTCAACTAATAATGCAGGTACCAACAGTATCGCTCGTATTTACCAAAATACAAATTATGGTGATGTTGAGTTAAATGAGGCAACATATGATCTATATGATCAGGCAAACGACTTCAGATTTGCTCTCCTTGGTACAAATGCTAACGGTACTGACACTCAGTTCAGACTTACAGGCAAATACCCGGATGAGATCAACGGTGAAGATAACATTCGTATGATTCGAATTGAGGAAGTAATCTTGAACAAAGCTGAAGCTCAAGCAAGAAATGGAGCAACAGGTGCAACCATTGCTGCTACACTTAATACTCTTGCTAATAACAGATACACAACTTCTCCATATGTTCTTACTGCGGATTTGGATGATGTTCTGTTAGAAAGACGTCTAGAGCTTTTAGGTGAAGGACATTACTTTGCTACTCAAATGAGAAATGGTGATGACATTGCTGCTGACGAAGATCCGGGAGGGTTTACAACTCTCGTGTATCCTGATTTCAGAGCTGCATTCCCAATACCTCAAAGTGAAATGGATGCAAACTCCAGCATGGAACAAAATGAAGGTTATACTAACTAATACAGTTAGTTCTTTTAACTAAGTAAAAAGCCACTCTTTTCAGAGTGGCTTTTTTTATGCTATTAATTTTAGCTGTATTAAGTAGACAATTGGTACTGTCATCTATAAGAACCTTAATTCAAACCAAAATAGATAAAACGAAGTTTGTTTAAATTCCGATTCAAATTATTGGTTATTCTCACAGCAAGGGAATGTCTATTTCTGATAAGATTCAGAACATATAACTAAAGAAGGAACAACCAGAGAAACGTTGATTTTTAAATCTATTGTGAGTGAATAAGACAGGAAGTAAACCTTCTCTTCTCTTACCCGCTAACATAAGTATTGTATTTCGTATCTACTTATCATTGTGAAACACTAAGTTTATTTTTAGCTGCATTCTATAGTAAGCTTTCAGTTTCGTTCTGTTTAATGTATTACAGAACTAATCGTATACAGGACTCACTAAAACCCTCAAATTAGTGTATAAAACAAAAATAATCTAAGCCTTATTAGCTAAGTCTGCTTTTAGGGCTTTAGAACTGAAGTATGGGAGTGAGTTATAAGCTTTTCAGTTAATAAGGCTAGTAGCTGACTATCAAGATACACTTTTAAAATATACACAGACGGATATAAACAAAACCTAAAGCTAATGCTCTAAATTAAATTTAGCTTAGTGACATTTCTCAATTTATTCTTTATTCCTCTTTCGTTCTTAAAGAAGTCAGAAAGATAATTTATTTATAACCCCAATTAGGTCGGAAATAATGTATTGAATAGTATGAGCTTAAATAATTTATGCTGGAAAAGAATGGGCCTGATTTATAATACTTAAAATTAAAACCGTTTATAAAAAAATAAGAGAAAGGTATTCTACTTCACTTCCACTTAAATAATATTTGATGGTCTTTAGAGAGTAAATTCGTTTGGATCAATAGTAAATTATGAAGCGTCTCCATTAGATAGACAACTTCTTTTAGGCTTTCCCACCAAAGGGTTTAGAGGTTAACAAGTACTTTCTTTATTTGAATCTAACCAAAGTGGCAAGTCCAGAGAAAGCCTATCAAAAAAAAAGCTACCCTTTTTAAAGGGTAGCTTTCAATTTTAAAGAAACTTAAAACTTAATAGTTCGGTTTATTGATCCCACCAAAGGTTGGTATCTAATTCATCCGGACCCTGAGCAGCAACAGCTGCATCATAGTTTTCTTTATTCAGATCTGATTCTGATGTAGGGTAAGCATGACGGACTGGAATTAATCCACTATCGTTCAATGGATCTGGAGCAGGAGTTAAAGTAGGAAATCCTAACCTTCTCCACTCAGACCATGCTTCATAACCCTGTGGGAATAAAGCGATCCATTTTTGATAACCTATCTGCTCTCTCCAGTTAGCTGCGTTATAAGCAACAGCTGGATCTGCCTTATATGCTGTAAGTGCAGCTGCATCTCCATCAACACCCCATTGAGCCCAAGAAGCATCAATACCAGCGTTATAGAAGGTTGCAGCAGTACCGCCCCATCCTCTTGCAGCTGCTTCAGCTCTAGCAAAGTTAACCTCTGCTACAGTAAAGATTGGAAGTGGTGCATCTTGTTGACCTACTGAAGGACCACCTGCCCCAATTGCTGAACCAGGAAAGGAAATAGAAGCATTAGTAATATCTCCTGCATTAGAGATACCGTAAGGCATTCCATTGATTTCAGAAAGCTCAACAGTTCCATCACCGTTATCCAAATCCGGAGCCGGATTAGCAAAAACAGTTAGTCTCATATCATTTAATGCCTGCATAGTATCAGCCAAAGTAGAGGATATTGCGTAATCTGTTCTTGTTTGGAACCTGCCGTACCATGGATTCTGATTGGCAGCTTCAGCCAAATAAGGATACATAACATCAGAAGTAATAACACCAGCTGAAACAGCAGCATTAAATTCTGTCTGTGCAGTACCTGCATTAGCTTCAGACATTCTAAGTGCGATACGCATTCTTAATGTATTCGCGAACTCTTCCCATCTGTCCATGTCTCCACCAAAAATAATGTCGCCACGTACGCCTGTTCCACCATCCATAGCTGAAACAGCATCTTTTAGACGTTGGATCATGTCTGCGTAGATAGCATCCTGAGCATCATATGCAGGTGTTAAGTTTTCGTTACCCTTAAGAGCTTCTGAGTAAGGAATTCTTCCCCATCTGTCAGTTAAGAGTTGATAAAAATAAACTTGCATGATGTTAGCAACTGCTAGCTGATTTCCGTTGCTACCACCGGAAAGAACATCCGGAGCAGTTTCAGGGTTGCTATTCAGATCAATAATAGTTTGAAGATCCTGTAATACACCAGAATACCAACCATTAAAGTCAAATCTGGATGTCTGATATCTGGAAGACTCAGTATACTGAGTTTCTGAAATATACTGGACATACAATGTACCTGTAGTTGCTCCTACAACATCACTAATTGAAGTAAGTGAGTTGGTTAGAAGCAATTCAGTTTTTACTGTTGAAGGGTTATTTGGGTCAACGTTAATATCTCCAAAATCACTACAACCGATTATCAAAAAGGTTAATAAACCTACAAATAATGATTTTTTCATAATACTTAATTTGTTTTTTCTAGTTCTAAATATCATTTAGAAGCTTAAGTTAAGATTAAAAGATACTGAACGTGTTCCCGGCAGACCGCCACCTTCCCAGAATGAGAAACCGGTTGTACCGTTTTGGATAGCTGAAGGATCAATACCATCAACAGAAGAGTAAATTAGTAAAGCATTATAAACACTTACACCAACAGACGCTCTTTTGATTGAAACCTTGCTTAACAGATCCTGTGGTAAGTTATAATTAAGATTTACTTCTCTTAATTTTATATAACTAGCATCATATAACCAGTTTTCCTTAACACCAAACATACGTGCATAATGTGTTTGTGCTTCAGTCAAATAAGCTACAGGGTTACCGTTAGAATCAACACCTTCTACAAGTACACCACCTGAATTAGAAGCAGCGTTTGAAAGAGCTACACTAGTAACTTCATTTCCATTAGAGTCTAAAACTGGATCTCTTAAAGGGTTACCTAACGTATTGTCTCCTACTGTTCCGCTTCCTAAGCCTGAATAAGCATTAAACATTTTAGTGATAGAGTAGAACTGTCCACCTTTTTGGAATTCAAAGAATGTACCAAGGTTGAAGTTTTTGAAAGATACATCTGCTCTGAAACCACCAGTGTAATCCGGAAGTAAATATCCAAGATCTTTGTTGTTTTCAATTGCATATGCACCGTTTGGATTAACAATTCTGTTACCATTGTCATCGGTATCAAAACCAGGAGCTACAATAGCACCCCATTCTTCTCCTTCTCTTGCAAATAAGAATACTCCAAAATAAGCACGTTCTAGTTGACGACTGGTTAATCCGTCAGCAAGTTTGTTAACAGTAGAAGTACTAGTTGCCCAGTTCGCAGTAAGATCTACGTTCCAGTCTCTAGTGCTAAGTGGAGTTGCTCCTAACTGAACTTCAAAACCTTCCGTTGTGAATTCACCTGCATTTACAATCGCAGTGTTATATCCACTTGATCCCGGTACAGTCAAACTAATGATCTCATCTTCTCTAACAGAGTTGTAGTAGTTAAGATCTAATCTAACATTACCATCTAGGAATCGAAGATCAGCACCAAATTCATAATCTGAAGAAATAGCTGCTTTCAGATTGCTGTTGTTTATAGAATTTGGAACAAACTGTGTAGGCGAAGAACCATAGTTTCCACCTGAACCGTAAGTCTGCTGAATTTGGTAAGGTCCAATATCATCACCTACCTGAGCTAAAGAAGCTCTAAGCTTTGCAAAACTCAAGATATTCTGTGATTGCATGAACTGAAGTTCTGATAGCACAAAACTACCTGAAATACCATAATATAGGTAAGAATTTTCGTCTTCAGGTAAAGCTGACGACCAGTCATTTCTTACAGAAAGATCAGCATAAACAATATCTTTCCAACCGATCGTAGTTGTTCCGTAAATACTACGAACATCTTTGTCGGATTTAAAAGAGCTTACATTTGGACGATCAACAGAAGCTGAAATGTTAAAGTAGTTAGCTGTTGATAAACCACCAACTGTAGAGGAAGTTAAAGAATTATATCTTTCCTGACGGAGATTTGCACCAGCAAAACTGTTGACTGTAAAGTCTTCAAATTCAGTTTGGTGGCTAACACCTATCTCGTAGTTGATCTCTTTGTTACTTCTTTTAGCTATGCTGTAAGAGTCTTGCTCTAAACCACCAGTTGCAATGCGGTCTTCAATTACAAAATCATAAATATCAGCATGTACTTTAGCTTCTACTGTTAAATTTGATAGAATATTATATCCAATTGTATAGTTACCGTAGAAACGATCTCTGCTGTCTTCTGCAACATTCTCGTAAATAGAGAAGAAAGGACTATCCCAATAAAGAGGACGGGTATCAGTTGCAGAACGGATATTCCACGAAGTAATCGTACCATCAGTTGCACGGTAGTTACGCAACATATCCATGTCTAGCTGTCTTTGGAACCATTGGTTAAATGATTGTACAGCATTACCTTGACCCGGTGAGTATCCTTGAGGAGGACGACCAGAACCTTTAGTATTGATATAGTTTAATCTTACATTAGAAATAAACTTATCATTGTGTCTTAGCCCACCATTAAATCCTAAAGAAGTAACATCTAGCTCAGAATTTGGCATAACACCGGTCTGTTGCTTGTTATCAATAGAAACTCTGTATGTAGCATTGCGGCTACCACCACTAATTGAAAGGTAATTATCAAAAGATAATCCTGTATCAAAGAAGTTTCTTACGTTATCAGGATTTGATTGTAATGGAATAGTTTTACCATATTCACTCGTACCGTCACCGTCAATATCTGACTGATACCAAGAATACCATGGTCGATACGTTGTACCATCCATTTTTGGACCCCAGCTTTCATCAGCAGCATAGTTAAGCGTGTTGTAGGTTTGACCATCAACAGGATCAACTACAGGAATAAAGCTCTGAGTATATCCACCAGCGTACTCATCCTGATACTCAGGAAGTATATATACATTATCAAAAGTAGTAGAACTCTTGAAATTAACTTCCAGCGGTTGGTTTTCACCCATGCTTCCACCTTTGGTTGTTATTAAGATAACTCCGTTAGAAGCTCTGTTCCCGTATAAAGCAGATGCAGCAGCACCTTTCAATACAGATACGGACTCAACATCGTCAAGATTGATATCACCGGCAAGGTTTCCAAAATCACGACCTCTTGTTGAGCTTGAAAAACTTCTATTATTAATAGGAGTTCCATCAACTACAAAAAGTGGCTGACCGTCACTAAGACCGTTAGTTCCACGAAGTCTTATTTTGCTGGAACCACCAATGTTTGCACCTGATGTACCAATTACCTGAACACCAGATACTTTACCTGCTAACGCACCAACAATGTTGGACTCATTAGCGAGAGTTAAATCGTCACCGCTTACATCTTGAACTGCGTAACCAATCGATTTTTCTTCTCTCGATAAACCAAACGCAGTTACAATTACTTCATCAAACGCACCAACGGTTGGTTTTAGGCTTATGTTAACAGTAGTAGAAGAACTGTTTACAGTTACCTGTGTTTCGAATGTTTCATAACCTACAAATGTAGCTCTTAGAGTGTAAGTTCCGTATGGAACGTTAGTAAGCTCGTAGTTACCATCTATATCAGACGGATCACCTTTTTGGAGCTCAACTAACACAACACTTACACCTGTGAAAGCATCACCTGTTGCATCATCAATTACTGTACCAGAGATAGTTCCAGTCTGTGCGAATGCACTGGCTGAAAAGAACAATCCTAATACAAAAAGATAGTAGAACTTTTTCATATTTATTGTATTTAGTTAATTATTGTTAGGACTCTGCAATTAAAGAAATAATTTTCTCGATTAAAAGTTTTTTACAAAAAAAATTCATGCCCTAAGCAATAAGATTTTTAATCGAAACGTTTGATTTTCCGTAAATTTTTTACGTTCCGAGAAAACAACCTGATCCTTCTGTCATATCAATGTAATTAGCCTTTGAAAATAAGACCCGTAGCTACTTTAAAATGCAGTATTTTAACTGCCGTTAGATTGGGATATAAAAAAAGCCTTATCAATCTAATGATAAGGCTTTAGTTTTTGTGGCGGGGACAGGATTCGAACCTGCGACCTTCGGGTTATGAGCCCGACGAGCTACCAGCTGCTCCACCCCGCGATGTTGAGTCTTAAAGATACGATTAATTACCGGTTACTATCAACCTTTATTTCGCTTTTTTTATTAAGGTTTGTCTCTCTATTCTTTATCTTCAGTAAAAATTAAAAACTGAGTTTCATGATATCATCAAAAGACGCAATACAACTAGAAGATCAATACGGAGCACACAACTACCATCCCCTGCCTGTAGTACTTGAAAAAGGGGAAGGAGTTTATGTTTGGGATCCTGAGGGAAATAAATATTTCGATTTCTTATCTGCTTATTCGGCAGTAAACCAGGGACATTGTCATCCTAAAATTACAAAAGCTTTAGTTGATCAGGCTCACACACTCACTCTGACTTCCAGAGCATTTTACAATAATGTATTAGGTGAGTATGAGAAGTACATGAGTGAATACTTCGGGTTTGATAAAGTACTTCCTATGAATACCGGAGCTGAAGGTGTTGAAACAGCTATTAAAGTATGCAGAAAATGGGCTTATGAGAAAAAAGGAATTAAGGAAAACGAAGCTCAGATCATAGTTTGTGAAGATAATTTTCACGGAAGAACAACTACAGTTATTTCCTTTTCAAACGATCCTGATGCAAAAAAGAATTTCGGCCCCTATACCCCGGGATTTATAAAAATACCATATAATGATTTAGGAGCTCTTGAAGAAGCTTTAAAGCAGCCAAACGTTGCAGGTTTTCTGGTTGAACCTATACAGGGAGAAGCAGGCGTTGTAGTTCCTGATGAAAACTTCATTTCTGAGTCTGCTCGTCTGTGTAAAGAAGCTAATGCCTTATTTATTGCTGATGAAATCCAAACAGGAATTGCTCGAACCGGTGGTCTTTTGGCAGTTTGTGGTGATTGTTCTTGTAGCGGTCATTGCGAAAGACAAAATTCATATACTAAACCGGATATACTAATTTTAGGTAAAGCATTATCAGGTGGTGCATATCCAGTTTCAGCAATTCTTGCTGATGATAATGTTATGGAAGTCATAAAGCCCGGACAACATGGATCTACATACGGTGGAAATCCATTAGGATGTAAAGTAGCCATGACTGCACTTGAAGTAGTAGATGATGAAAATCTTGCTCAAAATGCACGAACTTTAGGAAATCTGTTCCGATCAGAGATGAAGAAACTTGTCGATTCTTCCGACCTTTTTGTAAAAGTACGAGGAAAAGGATTGTTGAATGCTGTTATTATTAATGACACTCCTGAAAGTGATGCTGCCTGGAGATTCTGTTTAGCATTAAAAGAAAACGGATTGCTTGCAAAACCTACTCATGGAAATATAATAAGGTTTGCACCTCCATTAGTTATGACTGAATCCCAACTTATGGATTGTGTGGAAATTATTCGCAAAACCCTTGAGAATTTTTCCAAATAAAGGTTTAAACCGTTTAAACCTATTGGCGTTTTTTTCCTGATTTGATAGCTTATCAGCGAAAATTAAACTGCTTACATCAAAAATACTTTAAATGGCTAAAATGAAAACTATTCAACCTGCTCAGGTACGAGAGGTTTTAGGGAAACATCTACTCACCGACGGTTTTGATATGGTGCTTGATCTTGAAGAAAGTAAAGGGGCTTATCTTCATGATTCAAAATCCGGTAAAAAATATCTGGACTTCTTTACTTTTTTCGCATCTAATCCTTTGGGGATGAACCACCCCAAAATTGCAGGAGATGCCGACTTTGTTTCAATGTTGGGTAAAACTGCAATCAACAAACCATCAAATTCTGATGTATACACGGAAGAACTTGCCGGTTTTATGAGCTCGTTCAGCAGAGTTGCAGTGCCTGAACATCTCCCCCACTCTTTCTTTATATCAGGTGGAGCATTAGCCGTTGAAAATGCGATGAAAGTAGCATTTGACTGGAAAGTTCAGAAAAATTTCCAAAAAGGATATCGCCACGAAATTGGCCATAAAGTGCTTCATTTTGAAAAGGCTTTTCATGGTCGTTCAGGTTATACACTTTCAGTTACCAATACCGTACCTAATAAGGTAAAATACTTTCCTAAGTTTGACTGGCCACGCGTTATCAGTCCGGCTACCAGTTTCCCGGAAACACCGGAATCTTTGAAGTCTGTAATAGCAGAAGAAAAATTAGCGATTGCTCAAGCAGAAAGATTTTTTGAAATACACAAAGATGATATTGCTTGTATTTTGATTGAGCCAATTCAGGGTGAAGGTGGTGATCGTCATTTCAGAGTTGAATTCCACCAAGCGCTTCGGGATCTGGCTGACAAGCATGAAGCGCTCCTTATATATGATGAGGTTCAAACCGGAGTTGGAATGACCGGAAAATTCTGGGCCCACGAACATTATGTAAAGCCTGATATCCTTTCTTTCGGAAAAAAAGCACAAGTTTGTGGAATTTTAGCAGGGCCGCGTGTTGATGAAGTAGAAACAAATTGCTTCCAGGTTTCTTCCAGAATTAACTCTACCTGGGGTGGAAATCTGGTAGACATGGTTCGCTTTGGTAGAATTCTGGATATTATCGAAGAAGATAATCTTGTAGCCAATGCAGATATAGTAGGCGACCATCTTCTTTCTAAACTTCAGAAAATGGCAGATGATCATGAGCATCTTTCCAATCCAAGAGGAAAAGGTTTGTTCGCTGCTATCGACCTTCCTGATTCTCATTCCAGAGATGCCGTTATCAGCCAGTGTATAGAAAATGGCTTGATGATATTGGCTTGTGGAACGAATACTGTACGTTTTCGTCCGCCACTGACAATTACCACAGATCAAATTGATGAAGGTTTGGACATTCTGGAAAAGGCTTATAAGTCCTCTTTAGATAAGTGTCCTATAGCTGGCTAGATTCTTTATTAGTATGGACATGGTATTCATGTCCATACTATTTCATTTAAATCTTTTCTAGACTAACTGATGACTTTCGGGCTGTATAACTATCTCATTCATAACAGATCCTGAAGGTTGATTTACTCCGTAATACACTGCTTCTGCAACTTCTTCCGGAGTTAACATCATCTCTTTTTTCACTTTCATATCTACCCGATCATCTTCCCAAAAAGCGGTATCTACTCCACCCAAATAGAACAATGAGTATTTTATCTTTCCTCTCCTTTGTTCCTCAATAAGTGCTTTTACAAATCCCTGAATGGCAAATTTAGAAGCTGAATAAACCGAAGCATTTTTCATTACATATTTACCCATTGTGCCGGGGAAAAATACAACATTAGTTGGCTCATCGGTATTCATGTGCTTCATCACAGTTTGAGTAACCAAAAAGGTACCATACACATTTACATCAATAACTTCTTTCGCGTCTTTCGGATCAATATCCATGAACGGTTTTATAATTCCCTGTCCGAATGCATTAATCAACATATCGATCTTACCGAGATTATCTTCGATCTCCTGAGCCATATTTGCAACAGAATTCTGATCGGTGGCGTCAACTTGAATGGCAAAAGCCTCTCCTCCACTGTCATTGATCTCTTTAGCTACTTCTTCCGCTTTGGATTTATTGCGAGCTGCTAAAATTACTTTTGCGCCTTCCTTAGCGATTCGTTTAGCTGTAGCTGAGCCAATTCCACCTGAACCACCTACGATGAGTACGATCTTATCTTTCATAACAACTTCTCTGTCTTTCTTGATGAATAGTCAGATTGGTAAATGAAATTTAGACAGGATTTCGTTCCAAGTTTTTGATGACTGAAGGGAGAGATTTTATAATGTCTATTTTACTAAAAAGCTACAATCGAAATTATAAGGTAGTCCGAAACCTTAAAAGGTTAATAATAAGGTTCTACTTGATAGCCTTTACCAAAGATCCTGAAACAAGTTCAGGATGACTCTACCTCTATCTTAAATCTTAAGTCTTAGATCTATCTTAAATCTATTATCCCATAATCCCCGGAAGAACGCCCTCATAGATCTCGGACATTTCTTCAACATCCAGGCTCCCTACTTCTTCTATTACCATTTTTTTGTCTCCGGTAACGGTACCGAGTACATGAGTAGGAACTTCATACTGACCGAAATGAGAAATAACCGTTGGTAAGTCGTCTGGTTTTAGCGTAATCACAATTCCGGATTGTGCTTCACTGAATAGCACTTCATGGTCAGTTCCTGCAAGATCTTTAACTGATATCTTTGCTCCTTTTTTAGAGAAGATCGCTTTTTCGGCTAATGCAATTGCAAGTCCACCATCAGAAATATCGTGTGCCGATTTGATCCATCCTTTTTTGATAGCATCCAATAGTGATTCCTGAAGTTTTACTTCGAATGAAATATCTAATTCGGGAGCATCACCGGTTGTTAATCCATGAATCTTCTTCAGGTATTCTGTACCACCTAATCCTTTTCGTTGAGCGCCGATATACATTACAACATCACCATCATTTTTAAATCCCGGAGTTGTAGTATGATTTTCAACATCTTCGATCAATCCAAGCATCCCAATAATTGGAGATGGGAAAATAGCACTGTTCGGATTTTCATTGTAGAAACTAACATTTCCACCGGTAACCGGAGTGTTAAGTGCTTTACAAGCATCGCCCATTCCGCCTAGCGCTTCTTTGAATGTCCAGTAAACTTCCGGCTTGTAAGGATTTCCAAAATTCAGACAGTTTGTAATAGCCAATGGTTTTCCCCCGGAACAAACAACATTCCTTGCTGATTCAATAACAGCAATTTGACCACCACGACGAGGATTCAAATAAACATATCTACCATTGCAATCAGTTTTTGCTACCAAGCCTCTGTTTGTTCCTTTTACGCGGATCACCCCTGCATCAGAAGCTCCGGGAGCAGTAACCGTATTAGTTCTTACGGTTGTATCATATTGCTCATGTACCCACTTTTTTGAAGCAACATTTACAGAGCTCAATAAAGTTTTGATCGTTTCCTGATGATCACTTGGATGTTTCAGGCTACTTATGTCAAAATTCTGAACTTCGTCTAAGTACTCAGGCTTTTTGGTTTCTCTGATGTATTGAGGAGCTCCACCACCAAGAACCAAATGCTCAGCAAACATGTCGCCTTTCACTTCTCCGTCTTTCATGTAAGTGACTTTATCGGTATCCACAACTTCACCGATAACCACACCATGAAGATCCCACTTTTCATATACATCAATAACTTCCTGCTCACGTCCTTTTTCTGCAACAATAAGCATCCGTTCCTGACTTTCTGAAAGCAGCAATTCATAGGCTGTCATTCCTTCTTCACGCGCAGGAACTTTATCCAGATCGATCAACATTCCCTGTCCACCTTTTGCAGTCATTTCAGAAGTGGAACATGCAATTCCTGCCGCTCCCATGTCCTGCATTCCAACTACTGCGCCGGTTTTCAAAACTTCAAGGCTGGCTTCCAGTAATAATTTCTCAGTGAACGGGTCACCCACCTGAACACTTGGTCGCTTTGCTTCACTTTCTTCACTGATCTCTTCGGACGCAAAAGTAGCTCCGTGAATTCCATCTCTTCCTGTGCTTGCTCCAACTATGATCACCGGATTTCCGATTCCCTCAGAAATTGCCGAAACAGTTTTCCCTGCTTCCACCAGTCCGATACTCATCGCATTTACAAGTGGATTTCCTTCGTAACTCTCATCGAAATAAACTTCACCGCCAATGACCGGGATTCCGAATGAGTTTCCATAGTCTCCAATTCCGCGAACTACTCCGTCAAGCAAGTACCGGACTCTTGGATTTTCTAAACTTCCGAATCGAAGTGAGTTCAGACTTGCAACAGGACGAGCTCCCATCGTAAAAATATCTCTGTGAATTCCTCCTACTCCTGTCGCTGCTCCCTGATAAGGTTCGATCGCTGACGGGTGATTGTGACTCTCGATCTTAAAAGCGCATCCGAGTCCATCGCCGATATCAACAAGTCCAGCGTTTTCCTCTCCGGCTCCAACCAGCATATGTTCGCCTTCGCGAGGAAGTTTTTTAAGTTCAACGATTGAATTCTTGTACGAACAGTGCTCACTCCACATTACAGAATACACTCCCAATTCGGTAAACGTGGGAACCCGACCTAAGCGGGTTTTTATCATTTCAAATTCTTCTTCGTTTAATCCGTGTTCGAGTGCGAGTTCAAGATTTACTTCCGGTTCTTTTACAGTAGCGTCAGCCATGAATGTAGTTAGCTTGGGAGTTTGAATTTGAGGAAATTTTCTGCAGTTCAACAGAAACTTTAAGGTACGATGATTTTAAAAGAATTAGGAATGAAAAATTTTCTTATTGAGAATTTAAACTAGGAGGACCTTCAGGTCCGACGTAGATTGCTTTTTACAGCGGACTAAAGTCCCAGACTAAAAATTAATCATCTTAAATCAGTGGAATCAGTAATCAATTCTGCACCTTAAATGAACCTACATAATAATTTATATCAACCTGAAGGTCTTTACCTGAACTTGGAATAGCTTGCCATCGGGTTGTGGGTTTTAAAATCATATCTTTTCCATCTACAGTAACCTCAACAGGCATATCAAAATTCGGGACCGAGTTATTCCATCTGTAGATCAGATTGTTGTCACGAAAAAAATATTCAAGTATCGGAACTCTGTGATCTCGCAAATATTGATCAAATACTGAATCCAGATCTTTCCCGGATTTCTCAATGATATAATTCTCAATTTCTTCTGTAGTAACCGTTTGATGGTAAAACTCTTTGTTCAATCCCCGAAGTATTTCTCTCCACAGCTCATCATCACCAATAACTTGACGGATAGTATGAAGCATATTTCCTCCTTTATAATACATATCAGAAGAACCTTCATAATTCACATCATAGATACCTATAATTGGTCTGTCGTTTTGAATTGCCAGACGGGTTCCTATCACGTATTCATTTCCGGCTTTTTCACCATAATGATATTCCAGAAATAAACTTTCGGAATAGTTCGTAAAACTTTCGTGGATCCACATATCTGCAACATCCTTGTAGGTGATGTTATTGGCAAACCACTCATGTCCGGTTTCATGAATAATGATAAAATCAAACTTCATTCCCCATCCCGTGCTACTCAGGTCTCTCCCAAGGTATCCGTTTTCATATCCATTGCCATAAGTAACCGAGCTTTGATGTTCCATACCCAGATACGGAGCTTCTACTAATTTATAACTGTCTTCATAGAAAGGGTAAGGTCCAAACCAATGTTCAAATGCTTCGATGGTTCGGGGCGCATCTAAAAACTGTTTTTTTGCTTTTTCAAGATTGTAACTCAATACATAGTAATCCATATCCAAAGATCCCTTCTCACCGTCAAAAACTTCTCCGAAATGAACGTAATCACCGATGTTTATATTAACTCCATAATTATTGATGGGATTACTTACAAACCAATGCCAGGTTTTCGTACCGTCGTTATTATCTGTTTCATTTCGGAGTCTCCCATTCGAAACATTCATCAGGTCATCGCGAACAGTTATGCTCATCAACATACTATCCGGTTCGTCATAAGCGTGATCCTTATTTGGCCACCAAATACTTGCTCCGATACCCTGATTTGAAGAAGCTACAAAAGGATTTCCGTTTTTATCTCTGGTCCATGAAATACCTCCATCCCACGGAGCTCTAACCGCTTTCTTTGGTTTCCCCGAAAAATGAACTACTACTTCATTGACTTCTCCAGTTTTTTGATCTGATGAAGTTTCAACAAAAAAAGCATTCCCTTCTCTTTCAAATGAAAGCGCTTTCCCTTCTTGAGTTATTTTAGAAATCTGCATTGGTTGTTGAAGATCGATCTGCATTAAGGTAGTAGTAAGGGAATCGACTCTGTACTGAATGGTATTAGTTCCGGAAAAAGTGCTGTCTTCCAAATTCACTTCCATATCCAGATGATAAAAAGTCACGTCCCACCAAGACCGTTCGGCAGTAATAGTTCCTCTTAACGTATCCTGACGATTGAAATCCGGTTGACGTCCAAAGAATTGAGCTGAAACATAATCCCCGGTTGTTAATATCAGCATGAGGAGAATAAATACTTTCTTCATTTTAAAATATCTTAAATAGTATCAGTGAAAATATAGTCTAATATTACACGCTAAAGTTTACATTTTTTGTTCCGTTTAGCCCCAACTGAGACCAATTACGGCATACATAATATGCATAATTATCTTATTTCATAATATATACCTTTCTTTAGCCGATATCTTTTCTATTAACTAAATATTTAATTGAATGAAAAAACATTTACAAAATCTACTGTTGACTACCTCAGCAGTTTTATTACTAATTACGGGGATTACTTTTTCGGTACAAGCACAGGAGCTTAATACCGTCTGGGAACGAACTTCGCGAACCGGTGCACCGGAACCGCTACCATCTTGGTTTACTGTTGGTTGGGTTAGAGGGATGGATCTTCATGGTGAAAACCTTTATGCAGCAGACAGAGCTAACTCTCAAATCAGAGTATTAAATGCTACAACCGGAGCTGACGTTACTTTAGCAACTCCTTATGACTTAACCGGAGTAGCCGGCGGAACATATGCAATGAACGATATTGCATTCTCAGACGATGGGGTTGCTTTCTTAGGAAACCTAACTACAAATGCTTCAACTAGTCCATTCCATTTATATTGGTGGTCTACTGAAGGTGGAACGTACAGTGATTCTTTAGTTTTAACCACTTCAACTGCTCAACGATTAGGAGATAAGTTTACCGTTGTTGGTTCTGTATCTGATAATACTGTTGAAGTTTGGATACCAGCAGCAACTAGTGATCCAGGAATTATTTATGTACTAACAACTGCTGATCAGGGAGCTACCTGGAATACTGAAACTATTACCTTGTCCGGAACAAATGTAGTAGTAGGCGGCAACGCTGATGTTACTCCTTTGGGATTAGGAAGAAGCTCAGATTTCTACATTGGCGGAAACAGTTCTGCACCTGCTAGATACACCAGTACCGGAGCTTATGTTGATAATAGTGCACTTGCTTCTGCTTCAAGAAACGGAATGCAAGCCTTTACTTATGATGGCAAAGATCATTTGGCTGTTTATTCCTACAGAGCAGATGGATCAGGCGGTGGAAATAAAACGGGAAAAGTTTATATCTATGATGTTTCTGATGCTACCGCTCCAACAATAGTTGCTGAATCTGCTCTAATGGGTGACGACACAGATACTTATAGTTCTATTTACGGAGAAGCTAAAGTTTCATTGAATGAAGATGGCACTTACAACGTATATGCACTGGAAGGTGTAAATGGCTTAGCTGCCTTTACAAATGCAGCGCCTCCGGTTGTGGACGATCCTTCTAACTTAATTTTCTCTGAGTATATCGAAGGCTCAAGCAACAATAAAGCTCTTGAGATCACTAACCTATCAGATTCAACTGTGAGTCTTCAAAATTACAGAATTGCGCAATCTGTAAATGGTGGCGGTTGGGAATACTATCATACATTTGCTGCAGAAGCTAGTATCGCAGCAGGCGCACAGTATGTATTGCTAAACGATGCGGTAGACCCAACATTCTTTGCAGCAGAAAATGCAGATGAAGTACTTGGGTATCCAAGCGCTGTTCACCACAATGGAGATGATGCTCGTGGAATTATCCATATCGATTCACAAACTGGTGATACTACATGGGTTGATGTATTTGGTGATCCTAATAATGATCCTGGTTCAGGTTGGGAAGTTGCAGGTGTTGAAAAAGGAACACAAAACTTTACCTTACTTAGAAAAGCAAGTGTCGCAAAAGGTGATACTGCTTCATTAGGTTCTTTCGGTACTAATTTCGATGATAGTGAGTGGATCATCAAAAATACCAATATATTCACCAATTTGGGCGTAGCTACAGAAACAGAAGCAGCTCTAGCAGGAGATTATTTCATTCCTCAACGAACTTCTGATACAGAAGGATTTATTTCACTTCATCAGGCAATTCACTATGTGAATACTTTTGGTTTATCTTCAGCTACAAATCTTTACATCACAGATGATCTGGATGAAACTTCAAATGAGCTGAAAATCGATCGTGATGATTTAACTGAAATCACCGGTCTTACTATAAAGCCTGTTTCAGGAGAAACACCAACTATCGAAGTATGGGGTGGTTCAGGTGGTGATGGTATTTGGATCAACAATACCGACTATGTCACAATCGACGGATCAAACACCATTGGTGGCGATACTCGGGATCTGACCATAACTAGTGCTGACACTACTTTCTCAGCTCTGATTTACACTTATGGAACTACCAATACTACTATTTCAAATAGCATTCTAACGTATACCGGTGGAAGTGTAAGTGTATCCGGAATTGTAACCAATGAATCAGGACCTAATGGTACTATTGGTCTCGCTGTTATCAATAACCAAATTGGTTCAGAAAATGGCGACTTCCAAAATGGTGTAGGTCTTTGGGGTACGAGCACTGTAATGGCAGATGGTTCAACCGTATCAGGTAACAGAATTCATGCTACATACAGAGGTGTTACAACTTGGTGGAGTTTAAATAATACCATTATGAATAACACTATCTCTATTGACAGTCCTAGAGCAGACCGATCCAGATATGCTGCTATTTATCTTGCTTTAAACGGAGGTCAAACTGTTGTAACGGGTAATGAGATCGTAGGTCTACAGATAAACCGTACAACAACAGCCGGTTTTGCTGCAGGTATTTTATTTAATGCTTCATTAGATACTGTTCTTGTTGCTAATAACATGGTTGCGGTAGATAACTTCGCTAATATTGGCGCTGCTACAGGAAATGATGTGTATGGTATCGCTTTCGACAACGCTGCAGGAAACTCTGTGAACTCTATTTATCATAATTCAGTTCGGATTGGTTCAAGTGATGAAACCGGTATTCATGCAGGATTTGGTCCTCATCAGGAATCTACCACAGCTCAAACCTGGAACGTGAGAAACAACATATTTGTATCAGATCAGGATGCTGCAAATGCTAACGCTATTTACTGGCCTATTGACAGCAATACCCAATTAAATGCAGACTTTAACAACTACTTTGTAAGTGGTGCTTCTGCTAATTTGGGTTTATATAACACTACAAATGCTGCTACATTAGCTGACTGGCAAACCGCTTCCGGTGTTGATGCTAACTCTGGAGAAGTTGACGTTGAGTTTGTTTCTACTACGGATCTACGCCTAACAGGAAGTTCTGTTGGAGATAACAATCTTGCAGGTGCTCCTTCAAGTATTCTCACTGATATCGACGGAACCACAAGAAGTTCAGTAGCTCCTTACAAAGGTGCTTTTGAAGGTGATGTTGAATTGATGACTGATGTTGAAATTACAATTGATGCCTTTAGTGTACTTGCACCTGCAGATGATTCCAGCTTTGACTTAGGAACAGGAGCTGAGACAGAAGTTACATTTACATGGGAAGAAGCTACTTCAAATGCTGAAGTAACCTATGTATTCATGTTAGACTCAGCTAATGCGGACTTCTCTAATCCGTTATTTACAATTGAATCTGACAATGATGGTTCAGCGACTGCTCTAACAGGAACATATGCTGTTATCGATTCAACTCTTAAAGATCTGGGTGTACTTAGTGGAGAAAGCATAGATCTTAAATGGACGGTAATGGCAGTTGCTTCTGACTCTACCAGAATGGCTGAAAATGCCTTCAACATTTCATTCACCACAATGATTGGTGTATCGAACGAGCCAGAAGAGTTACCGTTAACATTCAAGCTAAACCAAAACTACCCTAACCCTTTTAATCCAACATCAACAATACAGTTTACGCTACCACAATCAGGTGATGTAAGACTTGATGTATTTACGATTACAGGTCAGTTGGTAACAACCTTGGTTAATACCCGAATGGGTTCCGGTGAACATTCTGTTACATTCGATGGAAGTAATCTCGCCAGTGGCGTTTACATCTACCGAATAATGGCAGGAAAAAACATCCAAACGAAACGAATGACTCTGATTAAGTAAATCAAACTTACTCTGAAGTTAAAAGCCCTGCCAAACAGCAGGGCTTTTTTTATTACCTGTAATTCCATTAATACGAAATCTTTAAAATAATAACAGTCGTGATTGGATTATCTCTGTAATATTTAATACCTATCAATTTCTGATGTTTCATTAATTACTAAGCTATGACTTTGAATTCTGATCGATCGCCCCACAAAAGTAATTCGGAAGCCGAAATAATCCGCGAGGCTTGTATATCTGCTGCAAGAGAAGGCTTCATGGATGCTTCCATAAGTGGTTTATGTAATGAAGGAGCAGTTGAAGCAGCTATTAGTGCCATTCAGAATCTGGATCTTACCAAAGTACTTGCTGACCAAAAAGATAAATGAAACGAGCTATTGTCGGTTTTCATAAAGATGAAAAAGAAGATTGGGTTGCGGATCTGGAATGTGGCCATCAGCAGCATGTTCGGCACAACCCTCCCTGGCAAATTCGTGAATGGGTAACTACTGAAGTGGGTCGACACAATAAATTAGGTTATTTATTGAATTGTAAAGAATGTGATAAGAAACTTTAATTTCTTGTTTAAAAAAAAGACACCCAAGTACTCGTAAGGTGTCTTTTATTGTAATTTTTAAGCTACTCTAAGTAACCAAGATTATTTTTTCTTTTCTATTTTTTTTGGCTCGCTTATTTGTTTCATCAAATCGTCATTCCATTCACCCTCAACTTCTACAATACCAACTGCTCCGAAAGACATTGCCTCAATTAAATTATGGTTTACGTAAGCATATGTACCCGGCTGTTTAAATTCGTAAAGCATGGGAACAGCAGCCCCTCCGGGTATTGCCCAGGTTTCGTAGTTTGTGGAAGGTTTATCTCCAAAAGAACCGCCATTCCAAACAAGATCAGCATGTCCGCCAATTAAGTGCATTCTCGTATCTCTGTTAGCTTGGGCCGATACAAAAAGCACTTTGTCTCCCACCTCTGCTCTAAGTGCATTTTCACCGGTTAATGCACCTTCTACGCCATTAAATACTATGTGTGATGGGGTTAATGATCTAAATACTTCCATCATGTCGCCGAAACCTTCAGAAGGAAAATCATATTCTTTATAATCTCCACCCTCATCAGTTGGGATATAATAATCCTGTTCCACAACATAAAATGCTTTATCAAATGTAACAGGTTCGCCTAAGTTATCAGTTAATCCCTCTCTTGGAAGTACCATTATAACTCCGTTCATACCGGAAACTACATGCAGTGGAACCATCATACCGCCCGGTGCACAGTGATATACAAATGTACCTGATTTGGTTGCCTTAAATCTCATCGTAACTTCTTCACCCGGATTTACAACAGTTAAATCGCCTCCCCCCATTGCTCCTGTAGCAGCATGAAAATCTATATTGTGCTGTAAGCTATTACTTTCCGGATTGATCAATGTAAGCTCTACATAATCGTTCTCATGTACAACAATCATCGGCCCTGGAACCGAACCATCAAAAGTCATAGCCCAAATAAATACTCCAGGAGCTATTTCGAGTTTTTTCTCTTCAATAGTTAATTCAATTTCAACCACAACAGGTTCTTTTGGTCCCACCTGATCAAATTCCGGTAAAAATGGTGGTGCAACCATTTCCTGTTTAATACGCTTTAAGTTGTCCGGGTTATCCTGTGCATTTATTCCGAAAGTAGATCCAAAAATTACTACCGCAGTCATTAGTACAGGAATTTTTTTAAGGATGTATGCTGATTTTTTCATTTTTCTGTATTTAAGATTTAAGACAATTTTGTCTTATATATAATTAAGCTATTTGTTTCAACAATAATTTATCCATCAAATATGAATTTAAGATGAAGGCGATTATATATAACTCCTTGTTCATCTTTCAGAAATTGGGATAGTTTTCCGAAGTTCTTAAAAATTCAAATTCAGGTTTAAACTCAGAAATCACTATCAATTCATTCTGGCTTCAAGTTGCAATGCCTTAGGAAATAAAATATTGTTCTCAAGGTGAACGTGCTTATGTAAGTCTTTTTGGAAGCCTTCTAGATTCTGAAATAGCACACGGTACGAAGCGCAGGCTCCTTCAGGAGGTGTAAAATTATCGGTAAGCGATTCAATTTCAGCCATCAACTCACCAGCTTGTTCGTGCTCAGACTCTAGAATATCCAATAGAGATTCTTTAACTGAACCAATTTTTTGCAGTTGAACCAAGTCCTTGATCTGCGGAAATAAATCTTCTTCTTCTTTTTCCAGGTGATCGATCAACTCATAGCTTAGCTTCTTAACCTTATCAAAAATTTCAATCAACTCAGGGTGATTGCTTCCATGCACCCGAGCTACTTTCTCTGCATAAAAATTTAATTCGGGTAACATTTTACGAACAAAGTTATGATGGTTTTGGACAATATAATCTACCAAAAAGTCTAAATTCCAGTCATTGAAGTTATGTTGCTCCGTTTCCAGATCTTGAAGTAGATTCAGCTCTCCTAATACTTCATCAAGTTCAATGTTTTTCGCTTCACAAACCGATGACAAAGTTTTCTTGCCTCCACAACAGAAATCCATCCCTCTGGATCTGAATATTTGAGAAGCTCTGTAATCTTCTGCTACTATTTCACCGACTGTTCTTTGTGCTAATTCTTTCATGTTTATTTTATTTAAAGTTATAAGACTATTTTATCTTATTTATATGAATTTTATATTAAGTGTGTTTATTTAATTTTAATCCCAGTTAAAACTTCCGTCAGCCATTAACCTAAATTTATTCTGCTTTCCCTCTCTTGCGAGCTCACTTAACGTAGTTCGTTCTAACATCCCCTGAATAGATGCTCTTGTTTCAATCCAACTTTCATGCAGTGGACAAGGAGTTGCTGATCCACATCCGGGTAAACCCAAAGCACATTGAGTAAATAATTCAGGACCATCAATTGCAATCACCATGTCCAACAATGTGGCTTCTCTACCCTTCTTTGTTAAACGAATACCACCCTTCGGACCTTTATAAGATTCCATGAGTGATTCAGCTGTAAGCTGTTGAAGAATCTTGGTTAAAAAGTGAAATGAAATCTCAAGTTTATCGCTCATTTCTTTAATAGAATTAAATTCTTCATCACTTTTTGATGCCAGATATATAGAAGCTCTCAGCCCATAAACACAAGATTTCGATAACAACATACTTTCTATTTAAGAGTTTATTGTCTTAAATATAAGAAATTGAACAGCGAATACAATAACGTTTTACAAAAGTAAGAAGTCCAGTCTGCGATGAACCCTAATTGAAAACTAATTAACCGATTAAAAGGCAAAAACAGGGCATTTTCTAAACTTTAAAGATTACAAACGAAAAGCGCTGTAAAACAATATTTTATACCGGTATAGATTTTTTCATTTTTATTAAACAAATTAACGTCAGTCATTTCTGAGGTATTAGGGATTTCAAGGGGAAAATACCTCTCAACAAAAATTTGGGATTATGAAAAAGCTACTGAAAGTACTTGGGGGATTATTAGGTGTTGTTGTAATTGGGATATGTGGGCTACTCATTTACGTAAGCACTGCACTACCTAATGTTGATCCGGCTCCGGACCTTAAAATAGAACTCACAGACGATCGCATACAAAGGGGTGAATATCTTGCTAATACTGTATTCGCATGTGTAGACTGCCATTCTGATAAAGATTACACCAAATTCGGATTGACCATTGTAGAAGGTACAAAGGGTAAAGGCGGTGGATTGTTTGGCACAAAAATGGGTTTACCGGGCGATTATTATGCAAAGAATCTAACTCCATATCATTTAGGTGACTGGACGGATGGAGAAATTTTCAGAGCGATTACCACCGGAGTAGACAAGGAAGGCAATGCATTATTTCCCATTATGCCGTATACCAATTACAGAAGAGTTGATCCCGAAGATATATATGATATTATTGCATACCTACGTACACTGGAGCCGATCGAATATGATGTTCCGGAATCTTCATCTGATTTCCCGATGAATTTTATCATAAACACCATTCCCGGTGAACCGGATTTTACAGAACAACCTGATCCTTCCGACAAAATAGCTTATGGAAAATATCTGGTTACCGCTGCAAGCTGTGCCGATTGTCATACGCCAATGGAACAGGGAAATCCTATTGAAGGAATGCAATTTGCCGGAGGAATGGAATTTGAACTCAAATTAGGGGGAGTTGTAACTTCAGCTAATATTACCCCTGATATTAATACCGGAATAGGCAGCTGGACGGAAGAAGCCTTTATAGCTCGGTTTAAAAGCTTTCAGGATACAAGCAATGTGATCAATAAAAACGTAGTTAAACCCGGTGATTTTAATACCGAAATGCCCTGGCGATTTTACAGCAACATGAGTGAAGAAGAGCTAAGTGCTATTTATGCATTTCTGAAAACACAATCGCCGGTTAATAATATGATCACGAAGTTTAGGAGGGAGTAAAACCCTTCTTTCTTTGTGTTTTAAAATCAGATCGATACTTTCAATCCGAATGTGTTGTGTCCTGCCCCAAGACCAAAAGCTCCAATCTTTAAAGAAACAGGCTCATAAGTTACTGAAATCCAAATCTTTTGAAATACATATTGGTTAATTGTTAATGTTAGCCCCCCCTCAAATAAAATACTTTTAACATCTTCTTCTTCGAATTTATTCTTATTCGGATTTCCCAGCTGTTTAAACCCATTAAGATGAATATAGTTTATTGAACCTGTTGAATTAATTAAAAGCTTCGTTTTATCACTTTGTTTTGTGATATCCATTAAAACTGTCTTGTAGCTTAAACCAATTGAATTATAATCACTGTACTCTCTTTCTCCGGAATCAAGTCGATTGTTTCGCTTACTCTCTCTCGGAAAAAACCGCTCACCATCTTTAAAAATTAAACCTAGCCAAAAATCCTTGTTAAACTTCTTTTGCAAAACGAAACTTACTGTTCTAAAATCAACCACTTCAGGCTCGTTTAGACCATAGAAAGTACTAACTAAACCAAATTCTTCCTCCGATACTCCATATATCTCAAGACCATACGAATAAGAAAATCCAATACCTAAGTTGCTCTTATCTTTATCTGATATCGTTTGCGCAGATAAAGGAGTTGTTGTCAAAATATAGAATAGGGCAATAACTGTACATCTTTTAGTTAGGCAAGATAAACAGATCATAGATCTTTCCTCAAGTGCCAAGCTTGGTATGCAAATATTGCCCAACTTGTTTGGAAGTACACTTTATCTGAAGAAGTTGTTAAACCCCAAATAGATCCACCCTTTGTTGGTTCTCGGTGAACTATTTCCCCTGTATTTTCATCAATAATTCGAACTGACCCATACGTAGAATTATAAACATAACCACCTAATATAACAGGAGTACAAGCAGCAGAGTGCATATTTCCAACACTCCAAATTAAATCACCTGATTCTTTATCTATAGCATTTATTGATGCATATGTATTTATATACAAATATTTTTCGCTCATCGTAATTGTATAAGTCCAGACCTTAGATACTTTCTTCCAGATTAAATTTCCTGAATTTGCATCTAATGCAATAACCTCGCTTAGTTCAGAGTTTCCTCTGGTTCCAGCAAATAAAACACCATCTTCAAAAACTGGTTGCTCAAAAAAACCATCGTTCTGTGTATCATAAGCCCATAAACTATCACCAGTTTGCAAATCGAAAACGGTTATTCTTCCTTCTTCGAGAGCTCCATGTACAGTATTTGACTGATTTACATAAATTCTGTTTTGATAATAGGAAACGCCACTAATCCTGAATCTTCTGTCTAATTTTTTGGTATAGGTTACATTCCCATATTTATCTAAAATAAGAACTCTGTTGCTGTTAGTAGCAATTGCGTATCCATTAGGAGTCGAAGAATGATTTCCTGTAAGTCTGGGTTCGTCATAACGATCGTTATAAATAGTTTCCCATAAAAAAGTACCTGTTTTCTTATCCCAAGCAATAGTCCGCTTTCTTTGATTATTAACTAATTGGGAACCCGAACTTATAAACACCCTTCCTCCTAATGAAAAACTATCTACCGCCTGAACCTTCCAAAACTCATCCCCGGAATTTGCATCAATTGCGAATAAATCTTGACCCCCCGAATTGAATAAAGTATCATTTAAATTTAATATCAAAGGATCTGCTATCAAATCATGATCATACCTCCACAACTGAAGTAATTCTTTTGCTTCCTCTGGTGGAGAATAAGTTGGTTGTATACATGAAGTGAATAGGACAACTGGGACAATTGACCAACCAAAACACCTTGTAAGATTTCTCACAGAAACCATAAGTACCCCATTCTACTTAAGACCTCTGAATAAGAAGTCTCTGCGTAAATCTAAATTATTATAAACTTAGAGATACATTAGTTACATGAGGAAGAAAGAGCGTACTTGTTACACTTTGATGAGAATATTTTTTCTAACCAATAAACTTCAGCATAAAAAAGATTACTACACCGGTAATGGATACGTACAGCCAGATGGGAAATGTCCACTTAGAGACTTTGCGGTGTTTCTGGAATTTTCCGGTGAGGGCTAAGTAAAAACTGGAAAGAACAAGCGGTACTACAAAAGCGGAAAGTGCAATGTGAGTAATTAGAATAAAGAAATACACATAACGGATGATCCCTTCCGTCAGGAATTTGGTATCTCCCTGAAAGTGGTGGTAGATCACATAACTGGTTAAAAATAGTGCAGAAGCAATAAAAGCAGAAGTCATAAACTTCATGTGTCTGCTGAAATTTCGCTTTCGGATCTCATTCAATCCCATTAAAAGAAAAACCGTGCTTAGCGAATTGAATGCTGCATTCAGCGCCGGCAAGTAAGGAACCCAAGGGTAGGAATTAACTGCGCCTTCTTTCCAATAGATCAGCCAAACCAAAAATAAAAGTGCAGCCAAACTCACTCCGACTATAATTCGAAATGCCGATTTAGCACTTACCTGTTGCAGGATCTTGGATTGTTCCGGAAGAGAGAAATTTTCAGACATTCGTGTTCTTATACCTTAATAGATTTCCGGAAAACGGTCTTTCTCGCATTCCTGCATAATTCCATACACAGCTTCAAAAATGTCTTCAGCATTTGGCTTACTGAAGTAATCTCCATCTGTTGCATAAGCCGGACGATGTGGCTGAGCTGTTAAACACTGAGGACGAGAATCCAAATAACGATATCCGCCCTGCTCTTCCACAATGTGTGCCATAATGTAAGCGGCTGCTCCACCCGGAACATCTTCATCCACAACTAATAATCGGTTCGTCTTTTTCAGCGACTCCACGATCATATGGTTTCTGTCGAACGGAAGAAGCGTCCTTGCATCCACCAATTCAACAGAAATTCCGGCCTCATCGAACTGAGAAGTCATTCCTTCAATAATATTGAACGTAGAACCGTAAGAAACGATAGTAATGTCATCTCCTTCTTTTACGATCTCAGGAATTCCGAGCGGCGTAGTGAATTCTCCTAAGTTCTCAGGAAGTTTTTCTTTTAAGCGGTATCCGTTCAACGGCTCGATCACCATCGCGGGATCATCGCCCTGAATCAGTGTGTTATAAAATCCTGCAGCCGAAGTTAAATTCCTTGGCACACAAATATGCACACCTCGCAATCCATTGATCAAAACGCCCATCGGAGAACCTGAGTGCCAGATTCCTTCCAGTCGATGTCCACGGGTTCTTACAATTAACGGAGCCGCCTGACCGCCTTTAGTTCGGTATCTCAGCGAAGCAAGATCATCACTCATTCCCTGAAAACAGTACAGCACATAATCCAAGTACTGAATATCTGCGATCGGACGAAGTCCACGTAACGACATCCCGATTCCCTGTCCGAGAATAGTAGCTTCACGAATTCCGGTATCAGAAACACGAATTTCACCGTATTTATCCTGCATTCCTTCCAGACCTTTGTTTACATCACCCAGCTTTCCGGCATCCTCACCGAATACCAATGTATTCGGATATTTGTCAAAGATCTTATCGAAATTATCTCTGATCACAACCCTACCATCAACTTTTTTCGAATCATCTGAATACTTCGGCTTGATCTCCTCGATCTTAAGTGGAGAAAATTCTGTCTCGCTGAGTAAGTGAGAATTAAATCGCTCTTTATTTGCTTCAGTACTTTCGTTTACCCAGTTCTTGATCGACTCTCTGGTAGAGCTCGATTTTCCGGCTGTTGCATATAATGCTTTTCTACCTGCGGAAAGCACATCTTTTCTGAAAGGATTCTGAACCATTTTCAATCTCTTAATGAGATCATCGATTGCTTCCGCACCGGATTCATCTTTCAGAGCAGCCAGCCATTCCAACATCTGCTTTTTGTCTTCCTTGATTGGAGAGATGTAATTATCCCACGCTTCCTTTTTGGCTTCTGTGGCTTCTTTGGAAGCTTCTTCTTCCAGCTCTTCTAATTTCTTTTTAGTCGCGATCTTATTTTCTAAGATCCAGTCTTTTGTTTTCTGAAGACAGCAAAATTCTTCCTCAAACTTCAAACGCTCTTCATCTTTGTAGCGCTCATGTGATCCTGAAGTTGAATGTCCCTGTGGCTGTGTAACTTCATGAACATGAACCAGAACAGGAACATGCTCTTCACGCGCGATCTTCTCTGCCTTTTCATAGGTTTCCATCAGTCCCGGATAATCCCATGCTTTTGCAGTAAGGATTTCGTAGCCCGCCTGATCTTTTGTCCTTTGGAAACCACTTAACACTTCAGAAATACTTTCTTTGGTAGTCTGATATTTCTTGGAAACTGAAATTCCCCAGCCATCATCCCAAACCGACATGATCATCGGAACCTGTAAAACACCGGCTGCATTGATGGTTTCCCAAAATACACCTTCTGATGTACTTGCATCACCGATCGTACCGAATGCAATTTCATTTCCTTTGTTTGAAAATTTCTTCCACTCTTTTCCTTTCAGCGCTTTTTCGTTTCTGTACACTTTGGAAGCCTGAGCCAATCCCAGCAATCTGGACATTTGACCTGCAGTCGGAGACATATCCGCAGAAGTATTCTTCATTTTGGTCTGATCTTTCCACGTCCCGTCTTCATTCAACAAACGTGTTGCAAAGTGAGCATTCATTTGTCGACCACCTGAACTTGGCTCCAACTCTGTATCAGGAGTAGCATAAAGCTGAGCGAAAAACTGAACGGGAGTAACTCCTTCAATAGCTAGCATAAAAGTTTGATCACGATAATAACCTGATCTGAAATCACCATTCTTAAACACTTTTGACATGGCAATCTGCGGCATTTCTTTACCGTCACCGAAAATACCAAACTTCGCTTTTCCGGTAAGTACTTCTTTTCTGCCGATCAAAGACATATGTCGGCTCAACCAGCCCAGCTTATAATCAGAAAGAATTTCTTTCTTTTTAGCAGCGCTAAAAGTTGACTTCTTTTTTTTCGTCTTTGTTTCTGCCATCTTCAAAAATTATATCGTTCAAAATAAATAGAATAGAGCCCGAATCGGGGGCATCAATAATACGGGAAAAGCGCTTTTCTTACAAAAACAGAACATTATTTAATGCCTGATTAACACTAACCCAATAAACACTGTTTTGGTGTGATTTACTCTGTAAATCCACCTTTCGTCATCTTGATGGGGTCCAGAGCGTTATCCAGTTCCTCATCAGACAGATCTGTCATTTCTTTTGCTACATCTTTCAAAGGTCTGCTTTCGGCAAACGCTTTTTTAGCGATCTTAGCTGCAAGGTCATAACCAATGATCGGGTTTAACGCCGTCACTAAGATCGGATTCCTTCCAACCATATCAGCAATAACATCTTTGCGCACTTCCAGTCTTGAAACAGAACGGTCAGCCAGATTTCTTGCGGCATTTCCAAGTATTTCAACAGACTGAAGTAAATTATGCGCTACCACAGGAAGCATAACATTCAGCTCAAAGTTCCCTGCTTGTCCGGCAACTGTAATAGTACTGTCATTTCCGATAACCTGAGCACAAACCATTGTCAAAGATTCCTCGATCACAGGATTTACTTTACCCGGCATAATGGAAGATCCCGGCTGAAGAGCTGCTAATTGAACTTCTCCTAATCCACCGTTTGGTCCTGAATTCATCCAACGCAGATCATTGCCGATCTTCATCAATCCAACAGCTATTGTTTTTAACTGCCCTGAAAGTTCTACAGGAGCGTCCACTGTCGCCTGAGCTTCAAAATGGTTTTCTGCTTCTTTGAAATCAATTCCTGTAAGTTCTGAAACTTTTGCTGCAAAATTCTTACCGAAATCAGCATGTGTGTTAATTCCGGTTCCTACAGCAGTTCCGCCTTGTGGCAACTCCGTCATTCTGACGAGTGCTGATTTAACGCGATCTATTCCCAGATCAACCTGACGTGCATATCCACCAAATTCCTGTTCAATAGTTACAGGCATAGCATCCATCAAGTGTGTTCGCCCTGTTTTTACTACATCAGCATATTCTTTTCCTTTGCTGATGAATGTATCTCGCAGATGCTCAAGCGCCGGAATCAGATTATTTGTAACTGCAAGAACAGCTGATATTCTGATGGCTGTAGGAATCACATCATTAGAACTTTGACCAAAATTCACATGGTCGTTCGGATGAATTCCAAGGTCTTCGCTCAACTCGTTTGCCCGATGAGCAATCATCTCATTGGCATTCATATTTGATGATGTTCCTGAACCGGTCTGGAAAATATCGATCACAAACTCTTTATCGTGCTTTCCGTCAATTACTTCCTGAGCTGCTTCAGAAATCGCATTTGCAATATTCTCATCTAAAAGATCCAATCCTGAATTAGCAAGTGCTGCCGATTTCTTTACATATCCCAATGCCTGAATAAATTCCCGGCTGAAACGAATACCGCTTATTGGAAAATTATCGTGTGCACGTTGGGTTTGGGCTCCGTAAAGCGCGTCTTTTGGCACTTTAACTTCTCCCATAGAATCTTTTTCAATTCTGAAATCGCTCATAGTCTCATCTAGTTTTAAACGTTCTTATAAACTGAGTTCTATTAAAATATCGTAAACCTTTCCGATTAGTCATTCCTGCTGAGGCAGGAATCTAAATCTTGGTTTGAAACTCATTAGAAATATATCAAAGAATCCAGATTCCAGGCCTACGCCGTGGAATGACCTTGCCTATACTCTAAAGATTTTTTTAAAGCAAAACTCAGATTTAAAGATAACACTTTTATTAATGATGAGCAGGCAAGAATCGGTTGAATTCTGTTCCTTAAAATTTGGTTACATTTAGCAGAATTAAAACAATTACGCCTGTGAGTGCTATTTCTGAAATCCGAATAAAGAACATGGTGTGCGACCGCTGTATAAAAGTGGTTCGTCAAAAACTGGAAGAACAAAACTTGCCTGTTCAGCATATTGAACTGGGTAAAGTTCTGTTTGATCGTCCGGTAGAAATCGATAACACAACGCTTGCAAAAGTATTGGAAGAAGAAGGTTTTGAGTTGATCGATGATGCCACTTCTCAACTTATTTCCAGAATTAAGATTTCTGTGATCAATCATATACATCATCATACAACCGGAGAATCATTCCATAATCTTACCGATTATCTGGAAAAAGAGATCGGTAAAAGTTATTCCAGTTTAAGTTCACTCTTCTCAAAAAATGAAGGCAGAACCATTGAGAAATATTCTATTCAACAACGCATAGAACGGGTGAAGGAATTACTTATTTATGGAGAGAAAACAGTGAGCGAAATTGCTCATGAATTGGGATACAGCAGTACTCAATATTTATCTAATCAGTTTAAAAGCGAAACAGGTCTCACCCCCACCGAATTCAGGAAACTCATTTCCTCAAAGAGGAAGCCTTTGGATGAGGTTTGAATTATTAATACCTCCTGCTTTCGCAAGCCGTTAACGGCGTTGCTTGTTAAAAATCTCTTTTTATTCCTAAAAGGTTTTTATGATTGAAGCGAACAAATCAACGTAATCAATCATCATATCAGCGCAATCAGTAATCAAAAATCCTACACATCAATTCATAAATTCTGTAAGTAGATTCTGATTGAATTGTCTCATATTAGCAACGAACAAATCACCAGATCATGAAACACACTTATCAAATTAACGGAATGAGTTGCAATGGTTGTAAAAGCCATGTAACCGAAGCACTTTCTGAAATTGAGAATATTCAAGACGTCTCAGTATCACTTGAAGAAGGAACTGCAGAAATTCAGATGTCTGAACATGTAGAATTGGAAACACTTCAGGAAGCATTAAACGATCTTTCAGGAAATTATTCGATCCAACTACCCGGCGATCATTCTCATCATGAGCATCCTAAGAAAGAAAATAAAAAGAAGCAGAACGGAAACGGTGTGTTTTACTGTCCCATGCATTGCGAAGGTGACAAAACCTACGATGAGCCCGGAGATTGTCCTGTTTGTGGCATGGATCTGGTTGAAGAGCAGAGCATGAGTTCGGGTTCTTCTTCTGATATTTATACTTGTCCGATGCATCCCGAAGTTGAGCAAAAAGGTCCGGGTTCTTGTCCAAAATGTGGCATGGACTTAGTTCCTAAAGAAGCGGGTGAATCAGCCGAACAAAAAAAATATAAAGCATTACTTAAGAAATTCTGGATAGCAGTAGTTTTCACTCTTCCTATTTTTATCATTGCGATGTCAGAAATGATCTCTGAAAACCCATTGTATGAAATGATGGATGTACAGATCTGGAACTGGATTCAATTCGGACTTTCCCTTCCTGTGGTTTTTTATGCAACATGGATGTTCTTTGAAAGAGCATGGCGTTCCATAAAAACATGGAATTTGAATATGTTTACACTGATAGGAATCGGTGCAGGAATCGCATGGCTGTTCAGTGTGTTTGCTTTGATATTTCCAGATTTCTTTCCGGAGCAGTTTAAGACCGATGCAGGAACTGTTCATCTGTATTTCGAATCCGCTACTGTAATCTTAACGCTGGTTTTACTTGGACAAGTATTAGAAGCTCGGGCTCATTCTCAAACTAATAATGCCGTAAAAGAGTTGATGAAACTCGCTCCAAACACGGCTATCAGGGTCAAAGATGGGAAAGAACAAGAGATTCATATTGATGAAATTGAAGTTGGAGATCATCTGAAAGTAAAACCGGGAGAAAAAATTCCGGTGGATGGGAGCATCATTGAAGGACAAACTTCTATCGATGAATCTATGATCACCGGCGAGCCTGTTCCTGTAGAAAAAACGACAGACGATTCTATAAGCTCGGGAACCATCAATGGAAACAGCTCTTTCATCATGAAAGCAGAGAAAGTAGGTGACGAAACCTTGCTTTCTCAGATCGTGGATATGGTGAACAAAGCCAGCCGAAGTAAGGCACCCATCCAAAATCTTGCGGATAAGATCTCAGGATACTTTGTACCTGCTGTCGTTTTAATTGCAATAATCACGTATGGAGTTTGGGCATTATTCGGTCCTGAGCCCGCGCATGTGTACGCTCTGATCAATGCCATTGCCGTGCTGATCATTGCTTGTCCGTGCGCCCTTGGCTTGGCTACACCGATGTCTGTAATGGTTGGCGTCGGAAAAGGCGCTCAAAACGGAGTGCTTATCAAAAATGCAGAGGCGCTTGAGCGAATGAACGAGATGGACGTGCTTATTATCGATAAAACCGGCACCATCACCGAAGGTAAACCATCAGTAGAAAAAATGGTTTCTGTGGATGATGGTTATTCCGAAGAACAGATCACCCAATTTGTAAGCTCACTCAATAATGAAAGTGAACATCCGCTAGCTGACGCGACTGTTAAATACGGAAAGTCAAAAGAGATCGAGTTTCTAAAAGTATCTGATTTCGAATCCATAACTGGACAAGGAGTAGAGGGAACCATCGATGGAAAAACCATCAAACTCGGTAACAGAAAAATGTTCAGTGATTCAGAAAAATCAGAACAAGACAAAATTGAGAAATCCCTGAGTGAGATCAACGATCCCAAGACGATTTCCTGGTTAGCTGTAGATGAGTCAGTTGTTGGGTATGTAGTAATCGCTGATGCAATCAAGGAAAGCAGCAAAAAAGCCATTCAAGCTCTTCAGGAAAAAGGAATAGAGGTAATTATGCTTACGGGTGACAATCCGCAAACAGCAAAAGCCGTAGCTGAGGAAATGAACTTATCTTCATACAAAGCGGAATGCCTGCCTCAGGATAAACTAGAAGAGATCGAGCGCCTTCAGGAAGAAGGAAAGAAAGTAGCCATGGCGGGCGACGGAACCAATGATGCTCCCGCTTTAGCTCAATCTGATATTGGAATTGCCATGGGAACCGGAACCGATGTGGCGATGGAAAGTGCCATGATCACATTAGTAAAAGGAGATCTGAACGGTATTGTTAAAGCCAAAAATCTGAGCACGGAAGTGGTCAAAAACATCAAACAAAACCTATTTTTTGCGATGATCTATAATTCAGTAGGCGTGCCAATCGCTGCCGGAGTTTTATTTCCGGTTTTCGGTATTTTACTGTCACCTATGATCGCTGCTCTGGCAATGAGTTTCAGCTCTGTTTCTGTGATTGGAAATGCATTGAGGTTAAGAAGTCTGAAGATTGGTTAATGTCTTATTTAATTCCCTTTACCGGAAAGTAATTATCAAGCAGATCTACTGATTTCTTCAGTCCATTTGCCACTAGTGTTTTTAATACTTCCTCTTGCGTTTCAGGTGGGTTTTTCAAAGAACTAACTAGAGCCTCAAAAGCAGAGATCGCTTTACCAGAGTCAAGATCTATTAAATGTTCAATAAATACATCAGGATGTTGAGCTTCTATATCATATTTAGAAAGTTCTGTAGCCGGAAAATCTTTCAAGTTAAACGTAACTATAAGCTCTGAGCCTGAACGAATTGCTGCAGCCTACACATGCCGGTCATCATCATCTGGAAGTGTTAAAGAATCTATAATTGCATAAAAGCCATTTACTTCAGCATCAGGAAATGCTTTATTCATCAAGGAGATAGTTTTGTTGAGCTGGCTTTCTTTCAAATCACTTCTATTTGCTAACAAGTTTCGCTTCCATTCTTGTTGAATAAGATCAGACCATACAGGATGATACAAATCTTCGGATGCTAAACGAAGTAAGAAATCTCTCAGAGGAGCCGGGTAAAGCACACAGGCATCTAATAATACATTAAATCTCCCCGAATGTAGCATTAATAACCCATTTCAAGCTCTTGAGCTTGTTTCGCCAAGTCATTTAATATCTTGCTTCTTTCTTTAGCTTGGCGATTTTTATACGCAGTTAAATCTTTAAGTTTGATACGACGGTGCTTTCCTACTTTGTGAAAAGGAATCTTTTTCTGCTCTAATAATTTCACCACATGCGGGCGCGAAACATTTAACAGTTCTGCGGCTTGCATAGTAGAAACTTCTGCATCTGACGGAATAATGGAAATGGCACGTCCTTCCGCCATATGCTCAATTATAGTATTGAGAAAATGAAACGCAGAAGCCGGAATACGAATATGTTGCTCCTCTCCGGCTATTTCAATTTCCAGTGCTTCATTAGGTTTAGAATGTTTTTGTGCTACATCAGAAAGCGTAGCCATCGACTTTTGAGCCAACTTTTGCTCATCTTTAGTAGGTATCGTAAGAGTTTTCATAATGATATCTGAGGTTGGTAGTATTCGAATCTAACGAAATAAACGAAATAAACGAAATAATATTTCCATCGTATTTATTTTCATCTATGATCGCAGCACTGGGAATGAGTTTCAGTTCTGTTTCAGTGATTGGAAATGCATTGAGGTTGAAACAATTGAAACTGGGTGATGAATTGTAGTTATCTATAATCTGAACTTCCTAAAGATTCATCTCTTTCTTCCGATTTTACTCCAAGACCTTTACAAATGGTTATTTAAATTCCATAATTGAAACCATAATATTCCCCTCGAAGCTATCTTCAGTTATTGTTCCATAAATACCTGATTGGTTGACTCCCTTCATAAAGAAGTTGGAAGGAACTTCAATCCTTTCTAATTTTTCGGTTTCTTTATTAAGCCGAATTATATAACCTATTTCATTACCATAATTTGCTAAAGGAATATATAAAAAGTCGTTATTTGCATAAATAGAATTGAAGTACGGTAGAAATTTTCTCTCTTTAAAATAAGTTTCGTATTCCGGGGTAAGGCTGAATATTCTTTTATACCTTTTATTCCAAAGCTCTGTTATCTCTGAAGTATTTTTATTTTCAGGAATGTCTGAAACTCTAAACTCAGAAAAATTATCTGTATCGAAATTATAAACCATAAAATGTAATTCTGCAGCATTACCATAAACAAACTTGCCGTCATCATAGCTCCATACCGTTTCATTCCCGAACATATTTTCTTCAAATCTTTTACTACCCTCAAACCTTTCTACTTCTATTAATTCAGCACCTTCTGTTTCAAGAATCTTCTCTTTTTTATTGAATTCTTCATCCAGATAATGTAGATAAATTTTATTCTCGACGGCTCCTCTATGTTGCCTGAGCACTCGAAATACACCTACATTTTTACCATTGTTTTTAAAAACAGTTTGTAAATAGTATTGTTCATAATTTGGAAGATTAACAGTATAATCTAACTCAAAACTAGCTTCTTTAATATTGTAATATGTAAGCCTTTTTAACTTTTTGTCAAAAATTTGAAGTACATTTTCATTTTTGTACGTTCTCAAATCATTGATCCCCAAAAACTCTCCCGGCCCTCTTCCTTGTCCTCCTTTCTTATCTAGCAAAGTCCCATCTTTTTTTGCCATATAAATTGACCAGTCGCTGTAGTCAATTAAAAATAATTTATCAGGGATACTATTATCTATTCTGCTTAATAATGAATAGACTTTCTCCCTGTCGATATTAACATTATTATTTTCTACTTCAACCTGGGGTAAATCTAAAATATATTTTTCCAGATCTCTTGAGGTTTGAATAGTCTTCTTATCGTTACATCCTAAGAATAAAAAGATGGAAATTATTAGTATAAGAATTGAATTCATGTTACGAACAACTTTATATAAAATGGGCTGTAACGCCCATTGAAATTATATTATTTAAAGAAATTACATCTCATTGTAAATATCCCTTACCCTGAAGAAAAACATTGGTAAATGTAACTAATGAAAGAGATTATACCCAAATCAACCATAACCTGCCCTAAATGTGGAAATCAATCCACCGAAACCATGCCAACAGATTCCTGCCAGTTTTTCTGGGAATGCCCTGAATGTAAAGAGGTTCTGAAACCTAAACAGGGAGACTGCTGTGTATTTTGTTCTTATGGAGATGTTCCCTGCCCTCCCATTCAGAAAGGCAGAGATTGCTGTTGAAATCGTTAATGTATTATCTCGAAGACCAATGCAGAGCAATTACTCTCCACATCCCATTTTCTTTTTTGAGTACAGCAAGTTCTAAGCTACTCAAATCAATATCTCTTCCTGAATAAGTTCCTGTCATTTTTGTTTTTGAAGTCACCCATGCCATATTTCCTTCTACACTAATTTCCTGAGATACTTCTTCCCTGTTCATTGCAGATAAAAACTTTCCATCTGAATGAAAATGATGAGATAAATACTCACTTTTGGTTTCCATACCGCCACCTTCAAGAATTGTGACATCATCATGCAGTATCTCTCCTGCTCTTTCAGAATCATTCTCTATAATTGCCGTTTCAAGATCGCTTAACGTTTTTGCAATCATATCTTTTTCTGTTGATTCCTGAGCAAATAAAGCCACGCTTGAAAATGCCAGTACTACTAGTGTGTATGTTAATTTTTTCATTTTTAATTCCTTCTAGTTTGAGTTATTAATTTTCAACCACTTATTATAAGTTTCATCGTCCCATAGATTTTGAATAAAAGCAATTACAGCCAGCTTTTCTTCTTCAGAAAGCACTTCTTTAAATGCAGGCATACTTCCACCTAATGGAATTCCACCTTTGTTGATGGTTTCCATCAGCACTTCGGTAGAATGATGCCATGTATGTGCAGTTCCGTTAAGTGGTGGTGCCGGAAACTGCCCGTTAGGATTCGGTGTTTTCCAATCCTCCACCAAACCTTGACCTTTTCCTCCGTGACATTGAGCACAGTTTGCAGTAAACACTTGTTTACCCAGTTCAAATTGTTGCTGGGTGTACCAACGACTTTCTTTAAAAGTGATTGATCCATCAACAGCCTTTGTTTCTTTTTGTTTTTCTCCACAGCTTACCCAAACAAGTGAGCTGGTAGCAAAAACAAGAACAAAGAGTATTTCTTTAGACTTCATCATAAGTTGCTTTACTTTGAAATTTTTCCGCAAAAAATAAGCTTAAAGCAGGTAATATAGTTATCTGCAAAATAGGGGAAATACCTACCTGTAAGCCTACAATATTAAGTGACGGCATGCTTTCATTATAGCTCCATAGTTCCCAGTAAATGGCAATCCATTCCAAGAATATAGCGGCGAGAAAACTTATCAAAACCAATACACAATAGTCTCTAAAGTGTCCTCTAAAAAAATGTATTGAATTAAAAGTTTTGGTGATCCCTTTCCAAAGTGTGAGAACGATTAATATATCACCAAATACAGCTGCCCACATCCATATAGTTCCTTTCCAAAAGGGCCAACTCCACATGTCATAAAGAAATACACACTGCGTAAACTCCCAAAGTGTATTTAGCAAAAAAGCCCAAAGAACTACACTTATCGTGCGGTTCTTTGGGAATGACTTTAATTTGGTCAAAATTCTAATTCCTTACAGCTCTGGATGAACCATGATTCTGCATGATCTTCCATCCCAATTCTGTTTTCTTAAGAACTGAAGTAGCTACGGCTTGTCTTTCGATAGTTCTGCTGTCAGCCCCTCCGGTCACGATCTTATAGTTGTACGTCTCAAAGGCTACTGCAATCTTTCCTTCAATCTGTACATCCACTTTATAATCGATGAACGAAAATTCTTTAAAATGACCCAATTCAGGTCCAATATGATGATCTAAATAATCCTGATAGCTTCCTTCATATTTTCCGTTTTCAAAAACATCTGCATCATCTGTAAATAGTTTTTGTGTTCCGGTTACATCTAAAGCCTCAAGTGCACTTTTATACGCTTTTAGTACTTTTTTTACAGCTTCCGCTTCCTCGGAACTTGCCATATTCTTATGATTCTCATGATCCATATTCTGAGCTGATATGTATCCCGTTGAAAGTATTAATAAACCTGTTAGTAATATTGTTTTCATGTTTTTTACCTGATTATTTTAGTTGTGATAATTCGATTTTTGAAATAAGAATACTTCCTTTTCCTTCAATTCTTAATCCTACAGCTCCCGATTCTGGAGCGTCTCCATGTCCATGAACAGCCATTTCTTTATTTACATATCCCCTGAAATGAGTACCGTTTCCGACAACTCTAAAAAACTGAACTCCACCTGCTTCAAATTTACCTTCCTGAAACACATTGTTTTCACTTTGCTCTTTTCTTCCCTGTATTATTACACCTGAAGATTTGAGCTGTACATAATCAAAATTTTCATTATCGATAAAGTGGTGAATCAACATCAAGTCCCCATCAAGGTCAGTCATGTCGATATAGTAGTCGACCTGTACATTTTGATAATTGCTATGTGTGACGAAAGTGTTTGATCCTTCATCCATACTTAGTTTCAAATACTGAGTACTATTTGAAGCTACTGCTTCAGGATTAAGCTCATTAACTGAGCCTTCTGTCCAGTGAAAGTTTCCTATCAAATCAGTTACTGCATTTTCGTTCATTTCCCAGAACCAATCACCATTTTCTTTTTGTGTAAAAGAAGATTCAGAGGAAGTCGGGTTTGAATCCGTTAAATCAGGAGAAACTTCTTCTTGTTCGAGTAATTGTCCGGTACCGGCTCCATAACCAAATACCATTTCAGCTCCGTGTTCTCCCGTTTCGTATAACAAAAAGATTCCCGGAAGTACTGCTACAAAAGCCACGTATTTAGTTATCGATTTCTCAAAAAGTTTAAAATAATGTAGTCCGATTCTTAAGACAGCATATGCTATAAAAAACCACACCAGCCAAAGGGCCCAGTCTGCGTGATTATTTAATACTGTTTGAGCTTCCGTAGGAAGAAAAACACTGTCCGCTGCTGATTTACCGGAGTAATAAACTCCTATTGCAGAAACAGATCCTATTATATATATAATCGTATTCTTCTTTTCGTCCCACCATTCTTCGGGAATAAAGAGAGAAATAAAGTTCATCAATGCCGCTAGAATGATAATCCCAATTGGAAAATGAACCAATAGCGGATGAATATTTGGTGCCCATTCAGGTATAAGTTCCATAGTTTTTTTAATTAGATTTATATTAGTATGTGTTTAGCATCTTACTCAAATGCTATTTTAAGCAGTTAATTCAGGTTCCCTTTAAAGTTTGGAATCGGTCTTGAATTAGCTTCTTCTTCTGTTTCAGCAATACCATTTTTTTTGATATCATTGATCAACCATTCCATTTCTTTGATCTCGCGCTTCTGAGCTTTAATAATCTCATCGGCTAGTTTACGAACTCTTTTATCCTGTATATTAGCTCTCTCACTAGTCAGAATGGCAATCGAATGATGAGGAATCATGCCTTCCATATAATCTGTTCCCGTTACAGTACTTTGGCTACGTACCAGCCAAATCGAAATGATGATCAGCAAAAAACCACCTGACATAATGCTGATGTTTGCTGTTTTACTTCTATACATATTCAGCATAAATGCGAGCATAATGATGATCATTGCGCCACCCATGATCATAGTCATAAAAAGACGAGTCTCACTAAACCAGGCATGATCTATAAGCTCATATGAGTGTAAATACATCAAGAAAAACATTGCAATCATGGAGGTGCCAATCATCATGAAAAATTTTAGATAGTTTCCTTTTTCGTGTTTTGAAGTTTCCATAGTAGTAGTATTTATTTATCAGTTATTATATTTACGTAGAGAGCATCTCATTTTATTAATGTTTATCAATTCAACCCTAAATTGATCAGCTATTCAAAATCTTGTTCTTTTATTTTCTTATTTAATCCTTATCTCTTGTTTTAATGTGTTTACCAAACAAGTTTCTTTTTAATACCACAACCTTACCCCAGCAACTACTCCAAATACACTTACATCTGCACCTTCAAGTTTTGCCAGATCTGCTGTTTCGCTCAATTTCCTATTCCAGGAAATTCCCAAATAAGGAGCGAATTCTCGCTTAATCTCGTATCTCAATCTTAAACCAAGCTGGATATTATTGAGCCCTGATCCCACTCCGAAGTCTTCTACTTTTTGAACCGCTACACTTGTGGCCAATCTTGGTTGGATAATGAGCCGCTGAGTCATCAGCAAGTCTAACTCACCTTCAAAACTACCCGATAAATCTCCGTCTTCACTTACTGCGATACTTCCATCCACTTCAAATAAATAAGGAGCTAAACCTTGCAAACCCAAAACTGCAAAAGCTCTTGAATTACTGGTAATGCTGTTATAGGCAACATCGTATCTTAGACCTGCTTGAACATCGAAATAGGAAGTTACCGGGCGACTGTATAACCCTTGAAATTCCATTTCTCCTTCTTTTTCTGAAGTAAGGGCTTCCCCTTCTGCTTTAAACCAGAATTTATTGTAATCCTTTCCATAATACCCCTGAACATCCCAAACCAAGGGATTTGTGCCTTCTTTAGAATAGTATTCAAACCTGTCAGCTACAAAGTAGAAATAGGTTTTGTTATCGGGAAGAATCTTGTTGCTAAATTCCGGAGCCTTTTGAGCTTTCACTGAGTTACCGGTTAAAATTAATATGGGTAACAAAATGAGTGCTATTTTTTGAAAATTTATCTTTAACATAATATTGTTACTGAAAATTTTTGGGGTTCGCTTAACAATGACATTTACTTGTTGCATTAGTAGATCCCTCCATTTTTATCACTAACCTGTACAACTCGAAACATCCCCATTTCCATGTGATATAGAATGTGGCAATGAAAAGCCCATCGCCCTTTATCTCTTGGTGTGACTAGTGCAGAGATTCGCTGTGCCGGTTGTATTAAAAGAGTGTGTTTTCGAGGATTATAGATCCCGTTTTCGTTCTCTAATTCCATCCACATTCCGTGTAAATGGATAGGATGTTCCATCATCGTATCGTTTACAAGAATCAAGCGTAGTCTTTCATCCTGAGTAAATTCAATAGGTCCTTTTACCTCATTGAATTCTTTACCATCAAAAGACCACATATAGCGTTCCATATTTCCTGTAAGATGTAATTCAACTTCTCTTTCCGGTTTTCTCTCATCAATATTTGGCTCAAGACTTTTCAAATCATTGTACACAAGAACTTTACGCCCGTCTTTTCCTAACCCTATTCCCGGCTCATTTAAGCGATTGTATTGATTATCGGCAATCGCTGCTGCGCCAACTCCATGTCGATCAGGACCATGTTTTACAGGATCTGAATTCATACCTGACATACCCATCATATTATGGTCCATGTTTCCATTATCCATTCCTTCCATGGCGTTGTCTTTCTTTTCCATGTTATCCATCTTCATGCCGTCCATCTTCATATCGCTCATATTCATCCCCATATCTTTCATAGTACGGGTTGGTCTTGGACGAAGAACAGGAACTGCCGCAGCCATTCCTTCATTAGGAGCTAACGTGCCACGCGCAAAACCGCTTCGATCAAGTGATTCAGCAAAAATTGTAAATGCTTTCTCTTCTTTTGGTTCAACAATTACATCATACGTTTCGGCGATACCAATTCTGAACTCTTCAATAGAAACCGGCTCTATATTCTGTCCATCTGCCTGAACTACCGTCATTTTCAATCCGGGAATGCGAACATCAAAAGTAGATCCTGCAGAACCATTGATGAATCGTAAACGTATTCTTTCTCCTTTTTTAAAAAGAGCATTCCAATTCGATTCCGGACCACGACCATTCATTAAGTAGGTGTAGGTGGCTCCTGTAACATCTGCAAGATCGGTTGGACTCATACGCATTCGTGCAAATGATGTATAATTTTTAAATGCACTTACAAAACCATCTTCCGAAACATCTTTAAAGAACTCGCCAAACGTTCGCTTCTGATAATTATAGTAACCATCCATTTTTTTCATATTGTTCATTACATCATATGGACTCTCAAATGTCCAGTCAGATAGTAACACAGGATACTCTCTGTCATACTCAACAGGATCATTATCTTTTGGTTCAATAATCATTGGTCCATAATGTCCCAACTGTTCCTGTAATTTTGAATGGCTGTGATACCAGTATGTACCATTTTGAGTTACCGGAAAGCGGTATTCAAAAGTTTCTCCCGGTTTAATACCATCGAAACTTACTCCCGGAACTCCATCCATTTGAAACGGTAAAATAATTCCATGCCAGTGAATAGATGTATCTTCTTTAAGCTCATTTTTAACTCTAAGTAAAACATCTTCGCCTTCTTTTAAGCGGATAAGCGGTCCGGGAACACTTCCATTTATTCCAATGGCAGTACTTGTTTTCCCGTCAATGTTGATAGGAATTTCACTTATGGTTAGATCTAAAATATTGTCAGCACCTTTGGGTTCCAACACATCTCTTTCCCCAAATCCTGCAAAAGCATATGCCGGCAAAATAGTTGACATTCCCACAACAGCCCCAATAGAAGCTGTGTAACGGAAAAATGCTCTTCTACTAATCTTCTTGGTATTCTTCTCTTCTTTTTTCATAAGTCTTTTATTTGATTTATAGATTCATCTTTCAATTTTAAGAAGTCGTGCATTCACAGCAACAACTACGGTACTTATCGACATCAAACCTGCACCTACAGCCGGATTTAATATGACCCCAAACGAAAATAATACACCTGCTGCCAATGGAATAGCTACGGCGTTATACCCGGTGGCCCAAAACAGGTTCTGCACCATTTTTTTGTAGGTAGCTTTAGCAAGAGCTATTAATGCTGCTACGTCTTTGGGATTACTTTGTGTGAGAATTATATCTCCTGTTTCTATAGCTACATCAGAACCGGTTCCAATTGCTATTCCCACATCCGCTTGGGCAAGTGCCGGAGCATCATTCACACCATCACCTGTCATGGCAACTTTTAATCCTCGTGATTGGACTTCCTTAATTTTATCTGCTTTTTCGTTGGGCAAAACTTCAGCGAAGTAGTCATCCAGACCCAGTTCCTTAGCCACGTAAGCAGCTGTTTGTTTGTTATCTCCTGTAAGCATAATGCATTCGATACCCATATCATGCAACTGGTTAATTGCAATTTTGGAGTCTTCTCTAATGGTATCACCAAGTGCAATTGCCCCTTTTAGTTCGCCTTCAACAATAACAAATACAACCGTTTTACCTTGTTTTGAGAGGGTTTGATATTGATCATCTGGCAATTCGATATCATTCTCTCTTAAATAACCGGGGCTTACTACTTTGATTGAAAGTCCGTCAATATTACCTTCAATTCCTTTCCCTGTTATAGAATTAAAATCGTTTACTTCAAGAAGTGAGTCAGCAGATTTTACAATTCCCTGAGCGATAGGATGTTCAGAATTTTGTTCTAAAGAAGCTGTTAATTGTAGCAAACGTTCTTTCTTATAATCTTCTGAAAATGTCATAATATCGGTAACTTCAAAAACACCTTTGGTGAGTGTTCCCGTTTTATCAAAGATTACAGCTCCCAAATTTCTGGCATCTTCAAACGCAGTTCTATTTCTAATCAGAAACCCATTTTTAGCAGCTAAGTTAGTCGAAACAGCTACTACTAATGGTACCGCTAAACCTAATGCATGAGGACAAGCAATAACCATAACAGTTACTGTACGTTCAAGAGCAAATACGAAATCCTGAGTTGTAAGAAATGTCCATACAAAGAACGTAATAGTTCCTGCACCAAGCGCTATCAAGGTAAGCCAGAACGCAGCTCTATTTGCAAGATCTTGTGTTTTTGACTTGCTATCCTGAGCTTGTTTTACAAGAGTAATAACCTGAGAAAGAAATGAATCCTCGCCCGTCTTATTAATTTCAATTGTTAACGAACCTTCTCCATTAATAGACCCACCTATAACTTCGTCTTCTTCTCCTTTATTTACCGGCTTTGATTCTCCGGTCATGAGAGATTCATCCACGGAACTCTTACCTTTAACTATGAATCCGTCAGCGGGTATTTTTTCGCCGGGTTTTATAAGAACCCGATCACCTTTCTTTAGCTCTTCAAGAGCCACCTCTTTGGTTGATCCATCTTCCTGAACCAAATGCGCTTCCGAAGGCATCAATTTTGCAAGTTCCTCCAAAGCTTTTGAAGCACTCATTACGGATTTCATTTCGATATAGTGCCCTATAAGCATTATATCTACAAGGGTAACAAGCTCCCAGAAAAAGATTTTCCCTTCAACTGCAAATACAACCAACATACTATATACATAAGCTGTGGTTATGGCAATACCAATAAGGGTCATCATGCCCGGCTTTTTGTTCCTTAATTCGTTTACCAACCCTTTTAAAAAAGGCCAGCCTCCGTAAAAGAATACTATACTTGAAAGAAGTGCCGAAACATAGACATCACCCGGAAAAGATAAGCTTTCCCTTAATCCAAGTAACCCTTGAATCATTGGAGAAAGCGCAATAATCGGCAAACTTAAAGCAGTGGATATCCAAAAACGTTTTAAGAAATCCTGTGCCATGTGTGCATGATGGTTGCCATGATCTTTGTGTTTATTATCATGACCTTCATGATCATCTTTATTGGCTTGATGATGGTGATGTTCATGTTCCATAATTCAATTAATTTATAGTTTTAACCGTTGTCCCACATTTATGCATTTTCTGTCCGAAATAAGGATTAGCAATTTTCTCACTTTCACTCAACCATTTCGCTCCTTGTCTATTATTCGCCATAGGACAGAATTGTACATAAAGCGCGCTTTTATCATAGCCTTGATTTTCGACTGCCTTCACAAGCTCTTCTGTAATCAAAAGTAATGAGCTTCTCAACTCTTCTATATTTTTTGAAGCTGTTGCAGTTTCTACTGCAGCGAGCATTTTAGCATGGTGCATATCATGCTTTTTTTGATGCTCTTTGTGCTCATTCATTTCATTATTGGATTTTACTTCCTCTGAAAATTTTGAAATGTGTTTATGAGCTTTTTCAAAGTCATCTGCGACCAGAGCGTTTTTAAAATCCATGTATTCACTGATCAATATTGATAAATGATCGTCGTGGCCATGCTCTTTTTCTTCCTGTGCCTGAATATTTACTGTGCTCAGAAAAAGTGCCATTAGTGTAATTAAATAAGTTTTCATTGTGTTTTGTTTTAAGTTTATGATTCGATTTTTAAAATGGTTTCGCCGCAATTGTGCATTTGGTCTCCGAAATAAGGATTGGCTATCTCTTCAGATTCACTTAACCAGAATCCTCCTTTACCGTCATCTGTCATCGGGCAAAATTGCTGGTAAATAACACCCGGTAAGCCAAAGGTTTTAACACTTTCTATCAGGGTTGATGAAAGCGTTAGAAAAGCAGCCCTTTGAGCTTCGATGTTCTGAGAATGTTTCAGCTCTTTAATAGATGAGTCAATTTTTTCAAGATGTTTCATCCATGTGGTATGCAGTTCTCCTTTCACCAGCGTCATGTCTACATTTTTGAGTTCATTCTGAACTTTGCCTGCAGAAGAAGAAACCTTTGATTTATCTGACATGACCAATCCGTCTTTCAATTTCAAGTATTCCTGAACTACATTATTTAGCTGAGATCTAAATTCTGCAGGAACCGGTTTTGTTTCCGTATTCATATTTTGATGATTGGAATGATCATCCTCATTCATTGATGGAGAATTCATCTCCATTTCCATCTCTTCGGTACTTTCTGCTCCCATGTTATGACCTTCATGTCCCGTTCGATTAGCTCCCGTTCCCGGATTCCTGTTCATCATGCTGAATTTATCTGCAAGCTGTGCAGCTCCGTCCAACTTGAAATTACCATGTGTAACCACTTCTTCTCCGGCTTCAAGCCCATCCAGAATGATGTATTGGTTTCCAACTCGTTTACCTAACGTCACTTCTCTGGCGATAAAAGTGGGTTCTTCTTTGTTTGGTATCCGTACAAAAACGATAGAACGAGGTCCTGTCCAAAGCACAGCTGATTTAGGAATCAGTAAAGATCTCTGACTTGAGATATTGGCCGTCAATATTCCTTCGGCTAACATGTTCGGTTTTAATTTCTTATCAGGATTATTAGCCTTTACTCTTATAGCCGCTGTCCGACTCATATTGTTTACTGATGGATCCACGAAACTCACCGTTCCTTCAAATTTTTCTCCTGGATACGTTGCTGTAGTGAACACAATCTTTTGTCCTTCTTGTATTAAGGATAGATCAGATTCATATGCATCAAACATCACCCAAACACTGGAAAGGTCTGCTACTTCAAATAAAACTGAACCACGATTTACATGCTCTTGTCTAGATGTATTCAATTTGGTAACATAACCCGTTGCCTGAGAAACGATATTAATCTCGGTCATGATCTCTCCACTATTCTCAATATTTTCAATTGTTTCAACCGGCAATTCGAGCAGCTCTAATTTTCTCTTTGCAGATTTATAGAGAACAGTATTTTGGTCTTTGAATTCAACAGTTTGCAAAAATTCCTGCTGTGCTGAAATAAGTTCTGGTGAATATAACGAAGCAATTTTCTGCCCTTCCTTTACATAAGCGCCTACATAATCCACATAAAGTTTTATAACTCTACCTGCGGAATGAGATGTAACACTGGATACCTTATTCTGATCAGCCATTATTTTTCCCGGTAAATAGATCGTTGATACCGGATTTCCTGAGCGAATAACGGAAGTTTCAATCTCAGCTAATTTCATTGCTGCAAGCGACATTGTCAATTCATTGGGATTTCCACCGGTTGAATTGTCGTTCACTTCAATAAGCTCCATTCCACAGATAGGGCAATCACCGGGTTCATTTTGTCGAACACTGGGGTGCATACTGCAGGAATAAATGACATTGCCTTCGTCATCAGTATGACTCTCAGCTACATGCTGATCCGTTTCACCCATTTGACTTGACTGCTCCATCGTGTGAGTTTCTGTCCCATGCTCACCAAAAAGAAGCCCGCCGAGTATGAGCCCGACAACTCCGATTGCTATATAAAGACCGTATTTTTTAAGATTATTCATGATAGTTCGTTTTAATAATTAATTTCATTTTCAGAGATGTTATTCACACCTGATAGATAATTGATGTAGCTGTTCGCCACGTAGAGATCAGCTGAAGCCTGAGTTCGTTTTAATTGGTATTCGAGTAGCTTTCTTTGCAACCTGAGGATCTCTTCGAAATCAGATGCATCCGAAGAGTAGGATTCCATCATTATGTTGATGGCCTGTTCAACTCGTTGAATTTGCTTGGTGTCGTATAAATTGAATCTTCTTTGCGCGTCATTCAGGTCTCTTAATGCAGTTAAAAGATCGGTCTCTAACTTATTTTCTAATGTGATTATATCCTGCCGAACCGAATTCAGATTTAATTCTGCCTGCTGAACTTTGGCGTTATACTTATTTCTGAATAGTGGAATCTTAAAACTGGCTCGGGCTACAAAAGCATCTTTTCCATTATCCGGAAGGTTTGCAACATCACTTCTCTCTCTGGTAGCTATATAATCGAAACCAATTCCGAAAGAAGGCTTTCCATCTCTATCAGCCAAAGACACCATTTCCTTTGATGCTTCTTCTCTGTATCTGAGTTTGTTTAAGTTTGGATTTTGCTCCCGGATGGTTGACCTGAGTTCATCCTTGTTTTTTACTGCCTTTGATAGAGAAAGATCTTCCGGAATAACAACTTCTGAACTTTCTTCCACATTTCTGAGCTCATTAAAGCGTTCGATCATTAAATCACGATTATCCTTTAACAGCTCAATTTGAGTTTTAAGATCTTCTTGTTCGATCTGTGCCCGCAGTACATCAACCTGTGATGTCAATCCATTTTCATACCTACTTAAACTAACTTCGAGCAACGTATTTATGATGCTAAGATTCTCCTCTGCAATTCGAATCTGTTGCTTCAATTCAAATAAATCACTCCAGATCATTTCCATTTGATAGAAAATGCGATTCCTTTGCTCCTGAAATTGTTCAAATTGTGCTTTCGCATTCGCTTCAGATACCGACCTCTTTTCAGACAAACTTCCAAACCACGGAAACATTTGTGTTACCGAAATCCGTGCTCTTTGCGGTCCGACTCTGGTTTCAATCGGACTAATAAAATACGCGAATGCCACTTCGGGATCAGGTAATGACCCAACCTGAGGTCTGCTTTCCAATTCTGATAAATACCTGTTGAAAGATGCTTTAAGCTCGGGATTATTCTGAGCTGCTTCCTGTTGGTAACTTTGGAGGGATTGGGCGTTTAGAGTTGAAGAAAGTAACAGGATTATGAGCATATAAAACACACCCCTGAATCCCCTCTCAAGAGGGGACTTTTCCTTTTGTCTCTTAGAAGGGAGATTTGCTTTCTTAAACTGTTCGTAATTCTCGCTATTAGGGGAGCTTATCGAATCGGCGGTTCCCGATTTGATCCGAGGGGTATCAGAACTGTATTCTTTAGCTCGTTCCAATGCTCTGCGTCGGAACGTCACATTACCTAAAGCTGAATAATTGTTTTGAAATATTTGTCTCATTTCAAACTCCTTTTTAATTGAAATTCTTTCCAAATGGCATACAACACAGGCACTACAAATAGTGTGATTACCTGAAGTAACATCCCTCCAACACTTGGAATCGCCATTGGCACCATGATATCTGCTCCACGACCTGTTGAAGTAAGTATTGGGATCAACGCAAGAATGGTTGTTGCTGTAGTCATCAGTGTCGGGCGAATTCTTCGTGAACTTGCCTCGATCACAGCTGATCTGATCTCTGCTTTATTGGTTGGTTTTTGTTTATCAAAAATTTGATCCAGATAAGTTGCCATCACTACTCCCCCATCTGATGCAATCCCGAACAAGGCAATAAATCCTACCCAAACGGCAACACTTAAGTTCACTGTCCCCATTTGGAAGAGGTCTCTGAGGTTTTGTCCAAATAGTTCGAAATTCAGGAACCAGCCTTGTCCGTACAACCATATCATTAGAAAACCTCCTGCCCAAGCCACAAAAATACTGGTGAAGATCATTCCGGTAGTAGCAGCAGATCTAAACTGGAAATACATGATCAGAAAGATAGCGAAGAGAGCGATCGGTAAAATGATACTTAATCGTTTCTCTGCCCTAACTTGATTTTCATAGTTTCCGGCGAACTCAAAACTTATTCCTGCAGGAACTTTCAGTGAACCGGTTTCGATGCGTTCTGATATCAATTTCTGAGCATTACGAACTACATCGACTTCTGCTATACCATCCAGTTTATCGAAGATCACATAACCGATAAGGAAGGTGTCTTCACTTTTTATAGCTTGTGGTCCTTGCCGATATTCAATCGTTGCCAATTGCTCTAATGGTATCTGAGCTCCGGATTTGGTAGGAACCAACATTCTAGAAATTGCCTGAGGATCATTTCTTAATTCTCTGGCATAGCGAACCCGGATTGGGTATCTCTCTCTACCTTCCACCGAAGTAGAAACCTGCATTCCTCCGATTCCTACCATTGCAAAATTCTGTACATCCTGAATAGTAAGTCCGTATCGAGCTAATTTTTTCCTGTCCCAATCAATTTCCAAGTAAGGCTTACCTACGATTCGGTCAGCAAATACAGACTGCGGTTTTACTCCCGGCACAGCCCGTAAAACTTCTTCCAGTTGTAAACCAAGATCCTCAATAGTTTCAAGATCAGAGCCTTTTATTTTAACTCCCATAGGAGCCCTCATCCCGGACTGAAGCATGATCAATCTTGTTTGAATGGGCTGTAGTTTCGGAGCTGAGGTCGTTCCCGGAATTCTGGTTACTGCTACGATTTCATCCCAAATATCATCCGGTGACTGTATATGATCTCTCCACTGACGAAAGTATTTGCCGTCTTCATCAGGAATTAATTCACCGTTTTCATTTCGCTCGAAAATACCTGCTTCATTAATCCTAAATCTAATTCTGCGTCCATTTTCATCTGTTTTATATTCTGATTTGTACTGGATCACATTTTCATACATGGATATAGGTGCAGGATCCAAGGCCGAATTTGTTCTTCCAAGTTTACCCACTACTTTCTCAATCTCTGGGATGGAAGAGACGGCCATGTCAATTTTTCGAACTACATCTTTTGATTCTTCGATGCCGGCATGGGGTAATGTAGTTGGCATCAATAGAAAAGCACCTTCATCCAAAGCCGGCATAAATTCTTTGCCTAAACCCGGAAATGTCCGTGAAGCTGCTGTCCAAACTTTTGTTTCATTGACATCAACTCCAATTGCATCAAAACCCTTATCAACAAAACCGAACACACTCGAAAATCCAAGCCAGATGATCATACTCAGAACAATGAAGAAGGTCGGTATAGAAAGAAAGGCCAATTTATGATCCAAACACCAGGCAATAAGCTTATCATAATATTTGATCACTAACCAGAACGAACACAGAATTGCGCCGATCAAAAGCACAACAAACAATAAATTCCATATTAGAGCTACTGAAGGTCCGAATGGAAGCCAGTATTTTGCTAACAACCATGTCACAATCACAACACTTAGAATATTATTGAGCAATGGAATTTTAGATTCATATTCAGAATCAAGAAACGTTGATGCTCCGTTAATAAGCCCAAAGCCGATCAATGCAAAGGCTGCCCAAACCGGACCTGTAAATAGGGTCACTAATCCAGAAATGACCAATAAGCCATTCCAAACTAATTTTATTTTCTTGTTGCTGATCTTGATTGAAAATAACCAGTGGGCAAAAGGTGGAATCAAAGTAATAGCAATAATGATAGAAGCGATCAGCGCGAAAGTTTTTGTATAAGCCAGAGGCTTGAACAATTTACCTTCGGCAGCAATCATGGTGAACACCGGTAGAAAACTTACAATAGTTGTTGAAACCGCCGTTATTACTGCAGAAGCTACTTCTACTGTGGCTGTGTAAATCACTTCTAAAAAAGAATCTCCTTCTTTCATGTTCTCCATATGCCGGAGCATATTTTCAGAAAGAATTACACCCATATCCACAATCGTCCCGATGGCAATGGCTATTCCTGAAAGCGCCACTATGTTTGCATCAACATTTGCATACTTCATGGCAATGAATGTCATCAGTACTGCAATAGGTAACATGGCTGAGATCAAAAATGAAGTTCTTAAGTTCATTACCATCACCACAATTACAATAATGGTGATTAGAATTTCGAGAGATAAAGCTTCTTCCAAAGTCCCTAAAGTTTCCCCGATCAATTCTGAACGATCATAAAACGGTACAATCGTGACTTTAGAAACCGTGCCATCATCCAGTGTTTTGGAAGGTAAACCTGTTGATAGTTCGTTGATCTTCTCTTTGATATTGTCGATCACTTGTTGAGGATTTGCTCCCTGTCGCGCCACTACCACGGCACCAACTGCATCCGCACCCGCTTTGTCTAACGCTCCGCGACGTTGAGCCGGTCCTGTGGTTACAAAAGCAACATCTTTGATCCGGACGGGAACGTTATCAGCCACCTTTAATACCGTTTCTTCGATGTCTTCAATATTTTCGATATATCCTAGTCCACGAACCAGATACTCGGCATTATTGATCTCAATAGTCTGAGCCCCTACATCCACATTTGTTTTGCGAACCGCATCAAAAACCTGAGAAAGAGAAATATCATAATTCAAAAGGGCATTTGGATTCACATCGATCTGATATTCTTTTACGAAACCTCCGATCGGTGAAACTTCTGCCACTCCTTGAGCTCCTGAAAGTGCATATCCGATATAAAAATCCTGAATACTTCTCAGTTCTTGTGGATCCCATCCCCCGGCAGGATTTCCTTCCTTATCCCTTCCTTCCAATGTGTACCAAAAAACCTGTCCAAGTGCGGTAGCATCCGGTCCTAAAGCCGGTTGTACATTTTGTGGAAGTGTCCCAGCAGCCAATGAATTCAGTTTTTCAAGAATTCGGGAGCGACTCCAGTAAAATTCCACTCCTTCTTCGAAGATCACATAAATGCTGGACAGCCCGATCATTGAGGTACTTCGGATTGTCTTTACTCCGGGAACAGTTAATAACTGTGTTGTTAATGGATAGGTGATCTGGTCTTCCACATCTTGTGGTGATTGTCCTGCCCACTCGGTATAAACAATTTGCTGGTTTTCCCCCAGATCAGGAATAGCATCAACAGGAACAGGATCTTTTGGAAGAAAATCCAGATTCCATGAAAATGGGGTGGTAACCAGTCCCCATCCTACCAGAACAAGAAGCAGTAACACTGCAACTAATTTGTTTTCGAGAAAAAAGCGTATGGTTTTATTTAACATTGGTATGATTTAAGAATAACTATGAATGAATTTTATAAGTCATCTCGCGTGGAATGCCCGAGATTTAGATCTGTCTAAAATGACATATTTATTTATACACTCTGGTTTCTGAACTGAATTTCAACAGTGAGCAATACAGAAATGATAAATATTGGACGTAGTTATCCCTAAATCAGGAAAGATTCATTCGCCAAAAAGAGAGGTGGCGGCGAATAAGAATTTGTTAAGGTGAGGTCAGAATTTCTTGGTATTTGATCACTATTAACTGAAGAAAACTCCTCAAAAGTAAATTGAAAAGATAGTGTACTGATCTTTAAAACCACAGTTGGTGCAATGGTAGCAATCAGGGTTTTGTCGGTCATGCAATCACAATCAACGGTCATTTCACAATCGGAAGAAGTTGTGGTCATCTTTTCATACATCATATCCTGATGCCCGGCATCATGCCCCATTACAGTCATCTCCATTGAACTATGCATCATCATCCGCTCACACACTTCTTCCATAGTGCTCATAGAACAAAGAGAAACCGTGAAGCTTAAGATTATACTTAAACTCAACAGAGTTGAAATAAATTTATATGATGCTGAAATTTTCACAAATCAATTATACTAAAAAGAAACTTATTTAAGAAGTGCTTCAAAAATTCTATACGGGAAATAAGAAATTTTATACATCAACTAGTATACTACTACATCAAAATACATCAAGTTTAAAACAAGAAAATATAAGTTATGTGAATTTTTTTATCTTATCTTTGGTTTCACTTAAAAATCATGATCAAGAACTCACATACTATTATAAAAGTTACTTCAGTAGCATTATTGCTATTCTTTAGCATACACAGCCTGAGTGTACATGGTTTTGCCGATTCATTGATCTACTGTTTTGAATCGAATGGGGATATCAACATAGAATCAACATCCCCTCTTTCTTTTGGAATTGCTTCAGACTGTGATTTGCATGCAGATATTATTTTTTCTGACACTGATGCTGAATTCCATTCTGACTCTGACTATTGTATAGACTGCAACGATCTGGAGCTCGATGAAACTTGTGCCAAAGACAATAGAGTAAATCGTTTTAATCAGGATAAAACCATCGAGAAGATCAACAATGATCTTTATCAGTTGGTTTCAATTCTACCAAACTCAGCAAAAAAGCAATTAGCTGAGTTTATCCCACCTATAATAGAACATCAAGAATTAGCTTCTCTTAGAACGGTAGTTCTGCTGAATTAGCCTCTCCCTATTTACTAAAACTCTTTTGAACTTGATTGATTCACATCAGTCAAAGTGCAAGCGTCTTTCCAAGAGTTTTCAGTCTTCACATTCACACAGGTTTATACAATCAAGTCTTTAAATCTGATTTCTATTCAACATTCCCTGAGAAATGGGATAGTTTTAATTTTTTATGATTAATAAAATAATATCGTTCTCAATAAAGAATAAGTTCATTATTGGCTTATTCATTTTAACCTTAATTGGAGTTGGAACATACTCCATGATGACCATTAATTTGGGTTCTGTACCTGATATCACCAATAATCAGGTTCAGGTAATTACCGTTTCGCAGAATTTAGCTACCGAAGATATTGAGCAATTCGTGACGTATCCGGTAGAACTGGCAATGGGAAATCTTCCCGGGGTAACCGAAATCCGATCTGTTTCGAGATTCGGCCTGTCAGTGGTTACTATCGTCTTTGAAGATGACATGGGCACGTATCTGCCCCGTCAATTAGTGCAAGAAAAACTCAATGAAGTTAAAGAAGACATTCCCGAAAAGTTCGGTTCTCCGAACATGGGACCTATCACAACCGGGTTAGGAGAAATCTATCAATACACCATCGTTCCCCAACCGGGCTTTGAAGATGAATATTCACCTACTGAATTGAGAACCATTCAAGACTGGATCGTTAAACGCCAAATGACCTTGGTTGAAGGAGTTGTTGAAGTAAATTCATTTGGGGGAAGTATCAAACAATACGAAGTAGCGATTGATCCCGACAAATTGAATGCTATGGGAGTTACCATTTCGGAAGTATATGATGCCCTTGCCATGAACAATGTAAATACTGGTGGAGCTTACATCGAGAAAAATAAAATGGCGAATTTTATCCGAGGAGAAGGGTTGATTAGATCTTTAGATGATATCGGTAGTATTGTAATAAAAAACGAAGATGGAATTCCTATTCTTATCAATGACGTTGCCGAAAAAGTACAATTTGGTACACAAACCCGATATGGAGCTTTCACACAAGATGGACACGAAGCTGTTGGTGGAATGGTTCTTATGCTTAAAGGAGCAAATCCTAATGATGTTATTCAAAATGTAAAAGAGCGAATTGAAAGTGTGCAAACTTCTCTGCCGGAAGGACTGAAAATTGAACCTTTTTTGGATAGAAGTAATCTTATTGCACGAACTACAAGCACCGTTTCTAAAAATTTAATTGAAGGAGCTTTAATTGTAGTATTTGTTTTAGTGATCTTACTCGGAAGTTTACGGGGCGGGTTAGTTACTGCATCTCTTATCCCTTTATCGCTACTTTTTGCTTTTATTATGATGAAGGCAACCGGAGTTTGGGCAAACTTAATGAGTCTCGGAGCTATAGATTTCGGAATTATTGTTGACGGGGCTGTCATTATTGTGGAAGGTACGGTACACGAGATAGAAAAAAGAGTAAAATCCGGCAAAGGTAAGTTTGGCAAGAAGCAAATGGATGAGATTACCTACAAAGCCAGCAGTACCATGATGAATTCCGCCTTTTTCGGCCAATTAATTATACTCATCGTATTTGCTCCAATTCTCTTTCTTGAAGGCGTAGAAGGTAAAATGTTCCGTCCAATGGCCTTTACTTTTGGCTATGCAGTGATAGGAGCTATTATTCTTTGCCTTACCTACGTACCCATGATTTCTGCATTAGTAATGAAGCCTTCTGTTAATAAAAATGGATGGTTTGCACGATTTGAGCAGGCACTCGAAAAATTGAGTAATAAGCTCATTGGAGCACTTCAACGTGTTTACAATCCTCTTTTAGAATTAGCATTAAAGAGAAAGTTAATTGTAATTAGTGCCGCTGTAATTCTGTTTTTAGCATCACTACTTACCTTTTCCCGCATGGGTGGTGAATTTATTCCTCAACTGGATGAAGGTGATATTGCCATGCAAGCATTAATAAGACCCGGAAGTGGATTAAGTGAATCCATTGATATCTCTACAAAAACACAGGATATTTTATTAAATAATTTTCCTGAGATTAAAACTGTGGTATCTCGAATTGGTGTAGCGGATATCCCTACTGATCCTATGCCCATGGATATCGCAGATATGGCAATTATCTTAGAGAAAGACAAAACCAAATGGACAACGGTATCAACTAAAGATGAGTTAATTGCTAAAATTAAAGAGAAACTGGACCAAGAGCTTACAGGAGTTAATTTGGTATTCAGCCAACCAGTGGAACTGCGATTCAATGAGTTAATTACAGGAGTCCGAGAAGATGTAGCCGTGAAACTGTATGGCGACAATCTTGACATTCTTGCACAAAAAGCTGAAGAAATGTCCTCTCTTATTCAAACTGTGTCTGGTGTTGGGGATGTAAACCCTGAAAAAACAGCTGGGCTTCCACAGATGACGGTGAGATATAATCGACAGAAAGTAGCTCAATATGGTCTTAACATCACCAAACTTAACGATTACGTAAGTACTGCATTTGCAGGAGGAACGGCTGGCGTTGTATTCGAAGGAGAGCGAAGATTTGACTTAGTTGTTCGTTTTGACGAAGCGAACCGTCAAAGTATCGAAGATTTACGTTCACTATATATTGATCTGCCGAGCGGTTCACAAGTGCCTATAGAAGAAATCGCAGATATCAGCTACCAACCCGGCCCCATGCAGATTTCCCGTGATAACACATTCCGGCGAACATCTGTCGGTATAAACACCCGCGGTAGGGATGTGGAATCTGTGGTTACGGATATTCAGCAAACACTGGATGCAGAATTAGAGCTTCCCGTAGGTTACTATATCACTTATGGTGGAGAATTTGAAAATCTGCAACGTGCAAAAAGCAGATTATCAATTGTTGTTCCAATTGCCCTGTTTCTGATCTTTATCCTGCTCTATTTTGCACTGAATTCATTCTCTCAATCGGTCATGATTTATCTGGCTATACCATTGGCAGCAATTGGAGGAATATTCTTCCTGGCACTCAGAGATATGTCGTTTAGTATTTCTGCGGGAGTGGGCTTTATTGTGCTCTTTGGAGTAGCGGTACTCAATGGACTCGTACTCATAAGCCGATTTAATTCATTAAAAGAAGAAGGAGTTACTGATTTGAAAGAACGGATTTTAATAGGAACCAAAGAAAGACTTCGCCCTATTTTATTAACGGCTATTGCCGCTATTATGGGATTCACTCCGATGGCTTTTTCAGCCTCCGCCGGTGCCGAGGTTCAGCGACCTTTAGCAACGGTTGTAATTGGTGGTTTAATTAGTGCAACTTTGCTTACACTGATAATACTTCCTGTTTTGTATTCTTTTGTTGAAAAAAGAAACCTGAGAAAGTTAAAGAGGAAATCAATTACGGCTTCTGTGGCTCTTTTATTGGCGGCCGGAAGTTTATTTGTGTCAGGTATGGTACAAGCACAGCCCGTTCAAACAACTAATCTTCAAGAGCTTTCTTTAGAGCAAGCTGTTAAAAAAGCAATGGATAACTATCCGGCTATAAAAGCAGCACAACTTGAGATAGAAAGTCAACAGGCACTCCGGAAAACCGCCTGGGAAATTGGAGATACTCAAGTGTTCACCGGTAAGGAAGAAGTGGGCAATGGTTCAGATGGAGTTACAACTAAATTTGGAGTCTCTCAGGAGTTTGACCTTTTGGGAATCCCCTCCCGCTTAAAGCTTCAAAAAGAAAACGAACAGCTTGCAGAGCAAAGTGCCGAACTCACTTACGTTCAGGTAGAATTGATGGTAAAGCAAAACTGGGCGGATGTTTTCAGTGCAAAGCGAAAATATAATGTACTGGATAAGTTATTTGCACAGTTTACTGATATTTCCAGAGCCGCAGAACTACGCCTTGAAACGGAAGCCACTTCCAGACTGGAGTATCTTTCAACACTAAATCAGGCTAATAAAATAAAGATTCAGAAAGAGCAAGCATACAGAGACTATCTGAGTGCTGTTCGAAAACTTAATAAATGGTTTGAAGGCGATTCTCTTTACACCGTAAAAAATGTATCGGTTGAAGAGTTAGATGAGCCAATCAATTTTAATAAAGATGCTCTTAATAATCATCCTTATTTAACTATGATGGAGCAAAAAGTTAAGGTGGCTGAAGCAGTGGTTAAGAAAGATCAAAGCCGGTTTCTGCCAAAATTTAGTGCAAGTTATGGATTTCAGGAGATAGCAAATCAATCCGGTTTCTATAAATATGAGTTGGGTGTTCGTTTCCCATTACTTTTTTGGGGAAACCTTGGAAAAACGCAGTCCTCTAAAATCCAAACTAATATTGCCCGCCAAAACCTTAATCAGGCTCAAAAAGAGTTGAACAGTATGTACAACAGTATGCAGGAAAACTACTTAAAGTGGCTTAATTCCTGGGAATATTATAAAGAAGAAGCACTGCCTCTGGCAGAAGAACAAAGAAAAGGTGCACTCACCGCATATAAAGAAGGAGCTATTGACTACGTAATGTTTCTTCAAAATATCAGAGATGCCATACAGATAGAGGTAGATTCATGGGACGCTTTCAGCAATTATCTGAATAGTAGATATGAATTAGAATACTACCTGAATACTCCTAACAAGTAATTAATTTTTTAATAAACAATATCATGAATATCCAACGAACAAATATAACCGTACTAATCCTTCTTCTTTCTTTTTTTGCGGCTTGCAACACATCAAAAGTTAAAGATAACGAAGCCATAGAAACCGAAAATGCATCACTAATGCAAAGTGAAGAAAATGAAGAAGCAAATGCTGCACACCTTTCGCAACTAAAATTTAACAGTCTTGAAATGAATGTTGATACGCTCCCAACCCGTAATCTTTCAGGCATCATAAAAGCAAACGGGCAGCTGGAAGTACCTCCACAACATGAGGCTACCGTAACTGCAATTTTAGGAGCTAATGTTACTTCCATTGAAGTTATTGAAGGAGATAAAGTTACTAAAAATCAGGTGCTCGCTTACGCAGCTCATCCAAATCTTACCAATATCCAAACACAATACGTGCGTACGTACGAGCAAATGCTGTATCTGGAAAAAGAACTTGCACGGCAACAAAGATTATATGAAGGAGAGGTTGGTTCCGGTCAGACACTCCAGAAAACACAAGCAGAGCACAAAGCTACGGTTGCAGAAGTTAAGGGGTATGAGGCGCAGTTAAAGCAATTGAGTTTGAGCGTCGAAAAAATCAGAAATGGAAATATTTACGGGACCGTGCCCATTGTTAGTCCTATTGACGGATACATTGAAGACGTTACTATTCAAATCGGACAATACGTTGAACCACAAACTGAATTATTTATGATCGTTAATAACGAACATATACATGCTGATTTGATGGTTTTTGAAAAAGATGTGTATCAGGTTAAAAAGGGACAGAAAGTTTCTTTTACTGTCCAATCTGTCCCTGATGGAAGATTAACAGGGAAAATATACTCCGTAGGAAAGCAGTTCGAGCAAAACCCGAAAGCAGTTCATGTACATGCCGAGATTGATCAGAAAGAAGGGTATTTAATACCGGGAATGTATATCAACGGTAACATCTATACCACAGACAAAGAAGTGTTTGCCTTACCCGAGAGTGCCATCATTGAAGACGAAGGTAAAACGTATATGTTTAGTGCCGAAGAGCATCAGGAAAATGGAGAAACAGAATGGGAATTTACGCCGATTGAGATAAAAACTGGCCTGGAAAAAGACGGATGGGTGGAAGTGAAGTTATTAGAAACTTTACCATCAGACACAAAAGTTGCATGGAATAACGCTTATTCCCTTATTGCTGAGATGAAGAAAAGTCAGACTTCTCACGGTCATTAATTAAGGAATAGAAATAAAGATCCTTGACCGGTAGAAAAAACCGGTTAAGGACAAACTAAATATCAGAATTATGAAAGAAATAAAAGCATTTATAAAACCCAAACGTGTACAGATTGTAGTAGAATCATTAAAAGAAGAAGGCTTCGACAGTGTTACATTATCTAAAGGTGAAGGAACAGGAGCCTACAAAAATCCTGACGCTTCTCCATCTTTGGACTTTCACTTTACAGACAGCCCGATTGTAAAATTAGAGCTTGTTTGCCACAATGAGGAGGTAGGAACTGTGATAGCTCTTATCTGTAAGCATGCTAAAACAACGAACCCTGCTGATGGGATTATTTATGTAACAGATATAAAAGAAGCATATCGGGTAAAAAACGGAGAGCCTTTGCATCTTGTATAAACCTAACACTTAAAATTTTATATCTATGTTTAAACCTAAAGAAATAAAAAAAAGAATAAGAACACCTTTAGTTTTTATAGCTTTAATTTTAATAAGCTTAACTATCTTACAATTTTGTGGAAAGGAAAAAGATACTGTTTTAGTTAGTTCGGGAACTTATACCGGCATAGTTACTGATGCGGTTGAACCTGCACGGGAATTCTATCTAAAACTAAATGATGATTCTTTAGTTCGTTTAAATTTTATTGGTGAAACTACACTTAAAAAAAACGAAGAAACAGTTCCTTTTTCTGAGTTAAAAGAAGGCACAAAAGTTGAAGTTGAGCTTGAAAAAATGGAAGATAAAATGGCTCCAATCTCTGTTAAAATTTTAGATAAATAGTTTTCATTCATTACATATCAAAAACGTTCTTAAGACACCTTAAAACAGAATGCAGTGAATAAAAAAAAATTACTTTATTTTATCCTTTGTGGAATAGTCATTGGTGTATTTATAATACAACCCTTGGCTATTACACTTCAAATATTTGACATTCAAGGAGATTACGGAAGTTGGGGGGAACTTCTGCTTACTTCTTATCAGCAGGTGCTTGGTTCCTGGGATTTAGACCAGACTATTACTAAAGCTTTATTTGGTTTGTTTGGTGTAACTCTGTCAATTATATATATGTTTAGACAAAAAATATTCAAATCTAACAGTTTTCAAGAAAAGCTTAAAGAGATAAAAAAATTGATTGAGACTGGAGAAAACCAACAAGTAGAATTCAAATCTACCTTGAGGTGGGACTTAAGACAATCTAAGACAAATAAAGCTTTGGAGTACACTGTAGCAAAAACAATTGCCGGGTTTATGAATACCCAGGGAGGACATCTTTTTATTGGCATTGATGATGATGGAAACCTTCTTGGTTTACAGGAAGATTATGCAACTCTGAAGAAACCAGATAGAGATAGCTTTGAACAATATATTATGCAATTAGTATCTACTAAGTTAGGTACTAATTTTTGCTCTAATGTAGAGGTATCTTTATTCCAAATGGATGGCGTTGATATCTGCCATCTTTTTATCTTAAAAAGCGACTCACCAGTATATCTGCGAGATAATGACCGTTCTTATTTTTATATCCGTACAGGTAATGGCACACGAGAGCTTGACATACCTGAAGCACTCAAGTATATCAATAAAAATCTAACACGGAAAAAATAACTATGAATAGAAAAAGAAAGCAAAGAACATATTTAAACTCCTAATTGATTCCAGAGCAATTTAGATACAATTACATAGCATTTACTGCCAATATTGAACCTCGACGAGTTGTGTAACAATTTAGTTTAGTATAGTAAAAGTAGGTTATCATTTTGTTGAGTTTAAAATTTTATAACTAACAAAGCACAATACACATGAAAAAGATACAAATAAAAATACCATTGCTCTTGCCAGAGGTACCGGATGAGAAGGATCAGTGTGTGCAAAAACTCATTCAACATCTTAATGACAAGAAAGGTCTTGAAAAAGTGCATGTAGCAGATAAAACGGAGGATGGCGTACCTCAGCTATGCTTTCATTACAACCCGGAGCTAATCTCGATAAATCGAATACAGACCTTGGCGGAGCAAAGCGGGGCGGAAATAACGCAGAAATTTGGACATAAACTTATAGAAGTGGATGGAATCCGGCATACCCGCCATGCTCGAAATATTGAACATAATCTTCAGGGAATAGAGGGCATTTTAGAAATCTCCATATCAGCTTCCGGTATGGTTCGGGTTGAATTTGATACGACCAAATTAGATGAAGCAGAAATCTTGAAAACCTTGAAAAATAAGGGCCTTGATGTACTAGAAACTCATGTAAGTGCCGAACTATTTCTTGAGAAGATAGAAGAAACTAAAAAGGGCGAAGATCAAAAAGAAGATAAAAAAGACCACGACCATGAGGAAGGTGAAAATCATGAACACTCTCACGGTGGTATTTTCGGTAAAAATACGGAGCTCATCTTTTCCATTATCTGTGGAGCATTGCTCGGTATTGGCTTTGGACTGTCTTATGTAGATGCTCTGCCTTCCTGGGTGAGCCTCGCATTATACATCGGTGCCTATTTCTTTGGCGGCTATTTTACGGCTATAGAAGCCATTCAAACAGTGGCAAAAGGCGGTTTTGAAATTGATTTCCTTATGCTGGTTGCAGCCATTGGCGCTGCTATTTTAGGCGAATGGGCAGAAGGTGCTTTGCTGTTATTTTTGTTCAGTATGGGACACGCTCTGGAACATTATGCTATGAACAAAGCCAGAAAGTCTATAAAGGCTTTGGCAGAACTCGCTCCTAAAACCGCGTTGCTTAAGAGAAATGGTAAGACTGAAGAAGTCGGTATTGAGGAATTGAGCATCGGTGACATTATTGTGGTGAAGCCCAATAGCAAAATTTCTGCTGATGGTGTAGTGGTGAGTGGTCAAAGTAGCGTTAATCAAGCTCCTATTACCGGAGAAAGTGTACCGGTAGATAAAGAACCGGTGGATAATCCCGAGAAAGACTGGTCGCAGGAAGACGACATCAAAGATGAGAACCGTGCTTTTTCTGGCACTATCAATGGGAACAATACGCTGGAAATCAAAGTTACTAAAGTTGCGAAGGATTCAACCCTCTCCCGTCTAGTTAAATTGGTGAATGAAGCCCAAACTCAGAAATCACCTACACAGCGACTCACCGATAAATTTGAGAAATATTTTGTACCAGCTGTCCTAGTCTTGGTAGTTGTACTCAATTTCGCATTTTTGGTACTGGACGAAACCTTTAGTGAAAGCTTCTACCGGGCAATGGCCGTATTGGTGGCAGCCAGCCCTTGTGCTTTGGCGATAGCCACCCCAAGTGCAGTATTAAGCGGAGTGGCAAGGGCAGCTAAAAGCGGGGTGCTTATCAAAGGTGGTCGTCCGTTGGAAGATCTGGGTGTACTCACCGCCCTGGCTTTTGACAAAACCGGAACGCTAACAGAAGGTAAGCCCAAACTAACTAAAGTATTTCCATTGGGTGATATAAACGAGGAAAAACTGTTGAAAATCGCAGTAGCCGTAGAGAACCTTAGTGACCACCCCTTAGCAAAGGCCGTGGTACGGGATGGGAAAGAGCGATTGGATGATGTTGACGTACCAGAGGCGAAAGATCTGGAAGCTGTGCTTGGCAAGGGGATTAAAGCCTCCTTGGGTGATGATAAAGTGTACATCGGCAATCTAGACTTGTTTGAATCCCTGGATGATAATAAGCCGGAGAAGGAAACAGAAGAAAAAGTTAAATCACTGGAATCAGATGGCAATACTACCATGCTAATCCGTCAAAATGACAAATACATTGGCATTATTGCCCTGATGGATACCCCGAGGGAAGAAGCTAAAAAAACATTGGAACGATTAAAAGAAATCGGTATCAAGCGTATGATCATGCTAACGGGTGATAACCAGAAAGTAGCGGATACAGTAGCCAAAGAGATTGGCCTTACGGATGCCTGGGGTAGTTTGTTGCCGGAAGAAAAGGTTGAAGCAATAAAAAAGCTTAGAGAAAAAGAATCCAAAGTAGCGATGGTGGGCGATGGCGTAAATGATGCCCCGGCAATGGCAAACAGCACGGTAGGGATTGCCATGGGAGCAGCTGGCAGTGACGTAGCCCTGGAAACAGCTGATATTGCCTTAATGGCCGACAAGCTGGAGACCTTGCCTTTTGCTATCGGTTTGAGTAGAAAAGCCAAAGGCATTATCAAGCAAAACCTCTGGGTTAGTTTGGGTATTGTGGCTTTATTAATACCAGCCACAGTTTTCAGCTTTGCCAACATAGGTATTGCCGTACTGATTCATGAAGGCTCTACGCTGGTAGTAGTATTTAATGCGTTACGATTGTTGGCTTATAAAAAGTAAAATTGAAAAAATCCACATTCCACATCAGCAAAATGGATTGCCCTTCAGAGGAGGAAATGATCCGCATGAAGCTGGAACCTTATAATGAGGTAAAACAACTTTCTTTTGATATCCCTAATCGCAAACTGGAAGTATATCATACAGATGGAGTAGAAATCATCCATCAGGCCATTAGCGAACTCAAACTCAACGACCGGCTGGAAAACACGGAAGATGAAGCAGAGTTGCCGTTGGCTGCTAATGAGTCAAAACAGCGAAAAATATTGTGGTGGGTGCTTAGCATCAATTTCGGCTTCTTTGTAGTAGAGATGACCACCGGATGGATTTCAAACTCTATGGGTTTGATAGCAGACTCACTCGATATGCTTGCTGATTCCATCGTATATGCACTAAGTCTGTTTGCGATTGGCGGTACTATTTACAGAAAGAAAAAAGTAGCTAAATTTAGTGGCTATTTTCAGATGGGATTGGCGCTTTTAGGCTTCTCAGAGGTACTGCGGAGATTTTTCAGCGAAAGCGAAACACCTCTTTTTGAGTGGATGATCGTCGTAGCATTACTGGCCCTTATCGGTAACCTGGTTTCGCTCTGGCTGATCAATAAAGCTAAAAGCGATGAAGCTCACATGCAGGCAAGTGCTATATTTACATCCAATGACATTATTGTGAATGGTGGGGTGATATTAGCCGGAGTACTTGTTTTTTGGTTTGATAGTAAACTACCAGATCTGATAATCGGGGCGATTGTATTCAGTTTTGTGATTCGTGGAGCCATAAAAATCCTACAATTAAGTAGGTAACATAATTAGTGACACTCAAATTCATATCCCATGACACATGATCATCACCATAATCAAGAAGGGAATATTAAAATCGCCTTCTTCCTTAACCTCGGTTTTACCATACTCGAATTTTTTGGTGGATTGTATGTGAACAGTGTTGCCATTATTTCGGATGCATTACATGATCTTGGTGATAGTATCTCACTTGGATTGTCATGGTATTTGGATCACAAATCTAAGCAAGGAGCAAATCGATCGTTCACTTTCGGTTATACACGGTTTTCCCTTCTCGGAGCGTTAATCAACAGCCTTGTTTTAATAGCGGGCTCCATCTTCATTATTAATGAAGCAGTTGCTCGTATTATCACTCCGGAACATACCGATGCTCAAGGAATGCTTATTTTTGCCATTATTGGAGTAAGTGTAAATGGCTATGCTGCATGGAAGGTCAGTCATGGAAAAACTCTCAACGAAAAAGTTATTTCCTGGCACCTGTTAGAAGATGTTTTAGGCTGGGCTGCCGTACTGATTGTCTCGATTGTTTTGATATTTCAAGATATTCATTACTTAGACCCTGCACTTTCAATTCTAATTACTGCTTATGTTCTCTGGAATGTTATCAAAAGACTAAAAGAAACGTTATATGTGTTTCTTCAAGGTAGTCCTGATGATGTTAGTGTGGAAGAACTGGAAACTAAATTTCTGAAAAAGGACTTTATAAACCAAACCAAGCATGTACATTTATGGTCACTTGATGGTGAAAGCCATGTCTTTACTGCTCATTTGATTTTAGAAGGAGTCTCAGAATATTCTGAAATCATTAGAGTAAAAAAAGAGATTCGAGAAATTTTAAAACCTTACAATTTTAGTCACTCTACCATTGAGGTAGAACTAGATACAAAGACATCCTCATTAATAGAAATAGAAAATCACTCCAAATGAAACAGCATTTTCACATAAAAAACATGGTCTGCAGCCATTGTGCAGAGGTTTTGGAAGAGAAACTTCAATCTTCAAATTTTCAGGTTAAAAAGATCGAGCTTGGAGAATTAACACTGGATGAACCCATTACCGATGCAGAATATCAGCGTTTAATAAATGTAGTTCAAAAGAACGGATTCGAAATTATTAACGATCAGGGCAGTAAAACCGTTGAACAGATCAAACAGCTTATAATTCAGTTGGTTCGTACAAATAAGGAACTGAAAGGAAAGCTTTCAGAATACTTGGCTAAAAATTTGAATAAAGACTATCAACATCTGAGCCGGTTATTCTCAAATGTGGAAGGGAAATCTATAGAGCGCTATTTCATCCTGCAGAAAATAGAACGAGCTAAAGAACTGATCGTTTACGGAGAATTAAATCTGACAGAAATAGCCTACGAATTAGGATACAGCAGCCAACAACACTTTTCCAGACAATTTAAAACTGAAACCGGGCTCTCACCTTCTCACTTTAAAGAAATAAAAGAAAATAAGCGCATTTCGATTGACCAGATTTGACGTAATAATGCACAAGAATTACAAAAACCTGCAATCAGATTAAGAATCAAATGGGTACCATTTAAAAAAATATGTACCCAATGTTATCATTCATAAAAAAATACAAAGAGGCCTTTATAAGCACATTATTGCTTACCGGAGCCTTGATTTTTGAACACTCTGTTCCGTTTGAAGGCAGCCAGTATCTGTATCTAACTTTTTATGGATTGTCCTATTTAGCGGTTGGTGGGTCTGTTTGGATCCAAGCTTTTAATTCTCTTAAAAAAGGAACGCTGTTTAGTGAGTTCTTTTTAATGGGAATTGCCACCATAGGCGCTTTCGCTTTGGGTGAATACGCCGAAGGCGTTGCAGTGATGCTGTTTTATACCATTGGGGAATATGCTCAGCACGGAGCTGTTCACAGAGCCAGAAATTCCATTAAAAAACTAATCGATCAACAACCGGATATTGCTTTTGTAGAACGTAATGGAGAAACCATTGAAGTTCACCCTTCAAAATTAGATCCAGGGGAAGTAGTATTGGTTCGACCAGGCGCAAAAGTACCACTTGATGGTGAGCTAATAACGGAACGTGCATCATTTAATACAGCAGCACTTACCGGCGAATCCAAACCTATGACAATTAATGCCGGTGAAGAAGTTTGGGCAGGTTCTATAAATCAGGACACTGTAGTTCGCATCAAAGTTACCAGTACTTTTAAAGACACGAAGCTTTCCGGCATCTTAAATATGGTTCAGGAAGCATCGAAACGTAAAGCACCAACACAACGGTTCATTACAAAATTTGCTAAAGTATACACCCCGATCGTGGTCTGGCTGGCTGTAGCGATAACCTTTCTTCCATATTTATTCGTAGAATCATATGTTTTTCAGGACTGGTTTTACAGAGCACTTATCTTTCTGGTTGTTTCATGTCCTTGTGGATTGGTTATTTCTGTTCCTCTAGGATATTTTGGGGGAATTGGAGCAGCTTCAGGAAACGGAATTTTATTCAAAGGATCAGATTATCTGGATCAACTTCGAAAGATGAACATCCTCTTTATGGATAAAACCGGAACTTTGACCAAAGGTTCATTCGAAGTACAATCTGTTAAAACTTACAATGGGTTTAGTGAAAGTGAGTTGATCAAATATGCCGCTTCTTTGGAACAACATTCTACCCATCCGATCGGAAAAGCCATTCTCAGTTATAAAAATGTACAAGAACTACTCCCGGTTACTGAACAACAGGAGGTTTCAGGGAAGGGTTTGAAGGGCATTATTAATGGCAAGAACGTACTTGTAGGAAATATGGATCTTTTGAAAGATCATCAGGTTAAATTTTCCGAAGGTCTGTTTTCAGAACCATACACTTACATTCATATTGCTGTCGATGGAGAACATGCCGGTACTTTAAGCATAGCTGATGAAATCAAAGAGGACAGTAAACGAGCGATTGAAGCATTAAAAGAAAGAGGCCTTCAAAAGTTAGTAATGCTTTCAGGAGATAATCAGGAAGTAGTTACTTATGTCGCCAACCAACTTGGTATAGATGAAGCACATGGAAATCTCCTCCCGGATGAAAAATTTAAACTTGTTGAAGAAGCCATCGGTAAAGGAAATGTAGTAGGTTTTATTGGAGATGGTGTTAATGACGCTCCTGTTATTACATTATCGGATGTTGGCATTGCCATGGGAGGTATAGGCTCTGATGCAACCGTAGAAACTGCAGATGTTGTCATACAAACCGACCAGCCTTCAAGGATTCCATTGGCAATCGACATTTCAAAGTTTACACATCGTATTGTCTGGCAGAATATCTTCTTTGCTTTAGGAATAAAGGTCTTAGTAATGTCTCTGGCCAGCTTTGGTATTGCCACTATGTGGGAAGCTATTTTTGCGGATGTGGGTGTAGCGCTTATTGCAATTGGAAATGCAATTCGAATTCAGAACAGGTTTTCGGAAACAAATTCTCTTTTTTCTTTCTTTGCATCAAGTTCTCAGGATAGTCAACACGATCATGAAGAAGCTCACTGTTGTTGCTAAGAATGTCATTAATAAGAAGCTATTAAAGCTGCTTCCTATACATTTTATAGGTTTTGTCTAATGACCCACCAATGCGTTCAGCCAGACGGATCATTTCGGTATTAGTTCCTAAAACCCAGCTTAATTCTGATTGTGTTAATCCTCTTGGCAGCCCTTTTTCAATTGCTTTTTGGGTTAACAAAGCGTCGATACCTTTTCCCCTATATTCAGGGATAACTCCAAGTAAAGCTGTTCTTAAACGGTCAATTTTCTTTTTGCCGAACAAGAATTTAAAGATCCCAAATGGAAATAGATTTCCATTCATCTTTTTGAATAACTGATTGTAGTCTAATAACGCAATAGAAAAAGCAACGGGCTCACCATCTATTTCTGCAATATGAGCAAAATCAGTATCCAGGATCATTTTAAAATCCTTAGCTGTATGCTGCAATTCTTCATAAGTAAGTGGAAGAAAGCCCCAATTATCCTTCCAGGCTTGATTATAAATATTCCGAACGATCTCAACCTCTTCGTTCAGTTTTTTCATATTTACTTCACGAATTTTAAGTCCCGGATTTCTCTTGTATACAATTTCTAAAGCTCTTTCAAACCGAGATAAGTCAATGTCTTCCCTATTTACATAAAACGCCAGAAGATCCATTTCTTCTTCGAAACCTACATTATTGATCAGTTTTTCATAATAAGGCTTGTTGTAGGGCATCAGTAGATAAGGCTGCTTATCAAAGCTGTCAACCAGAAGCCCGATTGTATCCATCATTCCGGGACTTGCAGGACCAAGCACGTCCTTCATTCCTTTTTCTCTTAGCCAATCTGATGCTACACGAAATAATAGGTTTGCTGTTTGCTGATTATCAATACATTCAAAAAATCCGAAATGTCCGGTTTTCGTACCATGATGTTCGTTAAACCTGTGATCTACTACTGCTGAAATTCGGCCGGCTATTTCCCCATTATGCTCAGCAATAAATAATGCCATTTCGGCATTTTGAAAGAACGGATTCTTCTCCTTATTGAGGAGTTTTTTTTGATCCATTCTGAGAGGAGGTACCCAAACATCATTGTCAGCATAATGTTGGTAAGGGAATTCTATAAATTTCTTCCGCTCATCGTCTGTAGTTACGATGGTAACCCCATTCGTATTCATACATCAAAAGATTTAAGTGCCGGAATTTCCGTTCTGATCTATAATTCCGTGTTTTAGTCCAACTTTACGGAACGCCTCAAGAATTCTGTCCAAGTGTTCATTTGTGTGACTGGCCATGTAGCTGGTTCTTAACAATGACTGCCCTTTAGGTACCGCAGGAGGCACCACAGCGTTTGCATAAACTCCTTCTTCAAAAAGATCTTTCCAGAATTTGAAGCAATCCATCATATCGCCTATAACAACCGGCACGATTGGAGATTCACTTGACCAAACGTTAAATCCAAGATTTTTTAATTCGGTACGCATATAAATTGAAATTTCTTCCAACCTTTCAATTCTCCATGGTTCTTCTTGAAGAATTTCCAGAGCTTTTAATACAGTAGCTACATTTGCAGGAGGCATGGATGCGCTGAAAATATGTGCCGGAGAAGTGTGCCTTATGTACTCAATTACTTGTTTATTTCCGACAATAAATCCACCTAATGAAGCAAACGATTTTGAAAATGTACCACTGATAAGATCTACTTCATCTGTAAGTCCAAACACAGAAGCTGAACCTCGACCACCGTCTCCAATTACTCCAACAGCGTGAGCATCATCCAAGTAAAGCCGGGCATTAAATTCTTTAGCCAATTTTACTAATTCAGGAACTTTTGCAAGTGTACCTGACATCGAAAAAACTCCATCAGTGATAATAATCTTACCGGCATTCGGATCTGCTTTTTCGAGCAATTTTCTAAGCTGATCCATATCGTTATGCTGGTAACGCATCGTTTTAGCATTTGAACATAAAGTTCCTACAACAATGCAAGCATGATTATCACGATCAGAAAAGATGATGTCATTACGTTGAGCAATAGTTTGGATAGTACCTTCATTGGTTTGATAACCGGTACTAAAAAGAACACAATTTTCTTTTCCCATGAACGCAGCGAGCTTCTCTTCCAGCTCTAAGTGAATATCCAGCGTACCGTTCAGATATCGAGAACCCGTACAACCTGTACCATACTTTTTGAGTGCAGCTTGTGCAGCTTCTATTGTTCTTTGATCATTCGTAAGTCCAAGATAATTATTGGAACCCGCCATGATAACTTCATGTCCTTCAATTTCTACAATTGTACCATCTGTAGCTTCCAAAGGCTTAAAATACGGATATAGCCCTAATTCTTTAACTTCATCAGCTTTCGTGAAGTTATAAGCTTTTGCAAAAATGTCGTTCTTGGCTACTTCAGTTTTCGTATCTGCCATGCAGGTTATCCTTAAAAAAAATTCTTTTGTAACGGTGAAATATACCCAGTATTAATATTCTATCAAATTTTGATTAAATATGTACCGGCTAGTCTAACGTTTTCTTGGTTTCAACAATTTCCTTAAGATAAGAAATATATTGCTGTGCTACTTTATTCCATGTAAAGTTTTCCAGTACGAATTTTTTGGAAGAGGTACTCATTTCCTCTAAACCATTCTCTATCAAAGAGTCTATATGACCGGAAAAATTCTCAGCGTCTCTGACTGCAATTTTAAATCCATTCTTTCCATTTTCAATTACATCTTTTATTCCCTCAAGATCAGCCGCTACAGCAGGTGTTCCTGCCAAATTTGCTTCCAATAAAACAATACCAAAACCTTCCATATCTCCCGGAATTGGAATATTCGGCATAATAAAGATATCAGCCCCTGCATAAGCATCTTTTAAAACTTCGTCGGGCTGTTTGCCTACCATCAACACTTTTTCCTGAAGATTGGATGTACTAACTATTTCTTTAAGTCGATCGTGCTCAGGTCCGGCCCCGATCACTAAGTAAACTACCTCAGATTTTATCTTTGGAAGTACTTCTGTAATAAACCATTCATGACCTTTTCGTTTTACCTGCCTGCCAACAGTGAGCAACAATGACTTTTCACTTAGATCAACAGAAAACGCTTCCTCAATTTTTTTTCTTCCCTCGGCTTTATCCGGCACATCTTTAAAATCTGACATGTCGAAACCATTCGGTAAAGCCACTCCTTTTTCCGGAGACATCCCTCTTTTGATACATTCCTGCCTTGTCGCTTCCGAAACAGATATCACACCATCCAATGCTTCAAATACCTTAGGTACAAAATTCTGATAAATACCGATCGACAGTTTTACATCATGACCATGATTGATAGTCACCATAGGTACATCAATTTTATTTCTGCAAAATTTGGCTAAGGAAGCCGTTACCATTGATGAAAAAAGAATTACATCCGGCTTAAACTCTTTTACAATTTTCGGGAGCTTAAAAACGAGTTTAGTTAGAAAAAAAGCAGTTTTAACTTCTATTCCTTTCCATGGAGCATGCTGTATTATTGTCTTTATCTCAATGTCTTCTCTGGTGCTTAATTCGTCAATAAGCTGCATGCTCACTCGTTGCATCCCTCCCATATTATCTAAAGGTGCATTTTCGGGTGGATGAAGGTGTGAAACGTAAAGGATGCGCAAATCTGAAAAATTAAATTATGATTTAGAATATTGTAGAGCTTCTCTGTAGTTTTCCACCAAGCCGGCATTTATTTTATCCCAATCATATTCAAGAGACATTTCTCTCGACTTGATTCCCATTTCTTTTAGCCTTTCTTCATCACTTATTAACCATTCAAGTTTTTTGGTAAAATCGTCTACATTTTGCTTTTCTGCCCATTTACCATTAATCCCATCATCTACAAGAGATTTACTACCAATAGCATCTGCAACAAGACAAGGCAAACCGCTTGCCATGGCCTCTAAAGTTACATTTCCGAATGTTTCCGTATGTGAAGGAAAAAGAAATACATCACTACTGGCATAAGCTCTAGCAAGCTCCTCTCCGGTAACAAATCCCGTAAAATGTGCCTGAGGAAGTTTCTCTTCAACTTCTTTTTGTGCGGGTCCGTCACCTACCACTAACGCACGAACTCTGGGATTTTTTTTCTGAATTCTCTTCACGCTCTCTATATAGGTATTGAGTTCCTTTTCCCATACTAATCTGGATACAAATGTAACTACGATATCATCATCACTAAAACCAACTGATCTTCTCCATTCCATGTCCCTCTTTGATGGATTAAACAGTTCCAGATTGATTCCCCTAGCCCAAATCCTTTTTTCTCCTTTCAAACCAAAATCGTTTAATTCATTTATCATAGACTGACTTGGAACGTAAGTATGAATAAACCTTTGATAGAACCATTTCATAAATATTTTTGTGAAAACCGTTATTGGTCCTTGTAGTAAGGTATAGTAACTGGCATAACTCAAAAAATGAGTATGATATGAAGTCACTGCAGCTATATTGTTTTTTTCAGCCCATCTCAAAGCTCCGGTACCAAGACCATCCGGAGTTGCAACATGCACAATAGTAGGGTCAAATTCTTTCAACTTTTTTTTGGCTGATTTTGGAAAACTATATGCTATCCTATATTCATCTCTACCCGGAACCAACATGGGTATTGATGGAGTACCGATCATTTTACCATTATGTTCGAACGCAGGTTCGTCTACATGAGGAGCAAAAACAAGCACAGGGATGTTTTGATCTTCTAAATACTTTACGAGACGATTTAAAGTTAAAGATGCACCATCTCTCATATAATTGTAATTGCCCGTAAAAAGAGCAACTCGAAGTTCTTTCATAAAAGTTTAAAAGCAAATAGCAGATGTGTATCTTTACCACATCTAATTAAAAATTTCTGCAAAAATAACTGAGGAATATAAGCAATAAATGAAAGCCTTTATAACCGGAGCCACAGGTTTTATTGGAAGCCACTTGGCAGATCGTCTGATCGCGGATGAGAAGTTTACTGAAGTACGCTGTTTGGTTCGCTCAACAGATAAATGGCTTGAAGGAAAAGATTTCATACGAATTAAAGGAGACCTCAATGATTTTAGTGCACTTTCCAAAGGAATTAAAGGCGCTGATATAGTATTTCATTTAGCTGCAATTGTAAAAGCATCAAAGCAAAAAGAATTTACACGGGCTAATGTGGAGCCAACTGAAGATATCATCAGGATTGCACAAAAAAATGGTGTTGAGAACCTGGTTATACTTTCTTCGCTTGCAGCTGCCGGCCCGAGTCAGGGAACTCCTGTGGATGAGAATAAAATATTAACTCCGGTTAGTATGTACGGGCGATCGAAAAGAGATATGGAAACAACAATCCATCAGTTAGCAGAAAAAAATGATTCCATAAAGATCATACGTCCTCCTGCTGTTTATGGTCCAAGGGAAGATCAGATATTCACTTATTTTAGTACTTTCAAAAAAGGTTTGAGTACAATTGTTGGAGACGGGAACCATCCCCGCCTTTCTATGGTGTATGTAGATGACTTGATAAACGGAATTTTACAAGCATCACAAAAAATGGATCCTGGAGTTCACACCTATTTTATTACAGCAGCCGAGACTTACAATTGGAATCAAATTCATTCCGTTACTCAAACTGTAATGGGGAAAAAAGCTTTTAAACTGAAATTAAAGCCTGCTTTGGTAAAAAAGATTGGTAGTATTATTGAAAATACCGCATCATTAATTGGAAAATATCCCGTTGTAAACAAAGAAAAAACCAATGAACTGGTTTTGGAATGGACGTGTTCATCAAAAAAAGCAGAAAAAGAATTAGGCTACAAACCACAAGTTACCTTGGAAGAAGGTATTTCCAGAACTTTACATTGGTACAAAAAACATAATTGGCTATAAGTTTATGAAGAGATTTAAATTTGTTACAGGTTTTCTATTTGTTTTAATAACATCTTTATCCATTCAGGCCCAGAATCAAACGCTCGTTCAGGATTATTCGCAATTGATGAATATTCCCTCTGTGAAAGCTATCGAAGCTTCAGAAACACATCTCTATATACTTTCTGATACAGATGGAATGGCAGTTTTCAGAATAAAACCGGACAAACTTCAATGGCTTTACACCTCTTCCGGTATGCAGCGTCGTGGATATAACCTTTCTGCTGATGTCCGCTTTGCTTACATGTTTGGACAAAATAAAAGATTAACCATATTAGAGCCTACATCTATACTGGGAGTATACTCGGCAACTCTTCTTAGGGAAAAACCTTTAGCTGCTGCTCGTTTACAAAATAAACTATACGTCGCTTTAGGAGAAGCTGGTCTGGGTTCACTTTCTCTGGACACTCCCGAAAGTGTTGATTCTGAAATTACAATAATTCCTGATGTTGGTGATAATGTGTCAGTTATTGATCTGGTTTCCTCTCCAACAACGAATCAATTGTTTGTACTTACCGGAAACTCCAAACTGGATGTCTTTAAGTCTGAAGACAATCAACTTTCTTTCAGTGAAAGTAAAAATATTTCTCAGCGTTTATCTGATCTTTTTATTGACGGTGACAGACTTTGGGGAGCCACTGCTCGTGGAGATGTTTTTGAAATTACCGGAAATGGACTGGGAAGAAAAGTCGGCACCATAAACGAAAAAGTCGAAACCATTAAATCCTGGAATGGTTTCACATTTATCCGCTCTGTAACAGGGAAATTATGGTATTCTAAAAATCGGGAACCACTGATCGCCTGGAAAACAGATACACATGCAGGTAACTACATCGCTAAAAGTGGTGATAAATTATGGCTTGTAGAAAACAATAAAATAACTCGCCTTGCAGTATCAACTGTTGATCAGAATATTGAGTCTGCACCCGTTGGTCCATTTTCTCTAAAAGATATACCCGACCAAGTGCTTACTTATCCTAACTCATTATTACTTGGATTAGAAGTAGAAAATGGACATTCAGCAAACGATGTGGAGTTTTCTATACGTTCCAGATCATCATCTGCTGTAATTAAAAAGCAAGGATTTTACTGGCAACCCAGACCCGATCAAATCGGAATGAACTGGTTTACAATTGTAGGTACAAATTCCAAGGGTCAATCAGACAGCACCAGTTTTACTGTTGATGTTCGCTCATTTAATACTCCGCCTCGATTTAGTCCTGTAAGGGTTTCAAATATTGCGGTGAATGAATCATTTTCTTTACAAATTCAAGCCATCGATCCTGAAGAACCTTCAAGTTCTCTGATCCGCTATATAGGAGTTGACCTCCCCGAAGGAGCTTCTATAAATGAGGAAACTGGAATGTTTACATGGACCCCGAATGCAAGACAAGTCGGAGATTTCACATTCCGTGTTATTGCTTCTGATCAACTTGGGGCAGCTTCCTCACAGGATGTCACCTTAACTGTTCTGGATATCACCAGAGGAGACGGGAATTAAGTTTGGCCGAACTTTCAAATTCAGAATTTACTGAGAATCTTTTAGACTGGTACAAAGAACATAAGCGGGAAATGCCCTGGCGGGGAGAGAAAGATCCCTATAAGATCTGGATCTCTGAGATCATGCTTCAGCAAACCAGAGTTGATCAGGCCTGGCCTTATTTTGAAAACTTCATGAAGGTATTTCCGACGGTGTTTGATCTGGCTAAAGCAGATCAGCAGAAAGTTTTGAAGGCTTGGGAAGGTTTAGGCTACTACAGCAGAGCCCGGAATCTGCATGAAGCTTCAAAAATGATCGTAGAGGATTATAATGGAAAGCTTCCTGAGACTTATGACGAGATCATCAAACTAAAAGGGATTGGACCTTACACTGCTGCTGCTATCACAAGTATAGCTTTTGGTTTACCTAATGCCGTTGTAGATGGAAATGTAATTCGGGTTATCACCAGATACTTTGGGATTGAAGATGATGTTCGAAAAACCGGAACAGTAAAAGAGGTTCAATCTCTGGTAAGCGAACTTATAAGTCAGGAACTGCCTACCGAATTCAATCAGGGGATGATGGAGCTGGGAGCTACTGTCTGTTCTCCGCATAATCCGGATTGTTTGAACTGCCCCATTCAATCAGGATGTATTGCTACTAAAATTGCTAAGACCGATATCATTCCCTACAAATCTAAAGCAAAGAAAAAGCCTCACAAAGTAATTGGTGTTGGAATTATTGAAGCTGAAGATGGTAAACTTTTAATTGCACTAAGACCTGAAGATGCTATGCTTGGCGGATTATGGGAATTTCCCGGCGGTAAACAGGAAAAAGGAGAAACCATACAACAAACCGTAGAACGCGAGCTTCTTGAAGAGCTGGGAGTTGAAGTTCATGCTTATAAAGAATTCATGACTTTGAAGCATACCTATTCCCATTTTTCAATAACAATGCATGCCTGGTTTTGCAAGCTGATATCAGGAACGCCTAAAGCAAAAAGTAGTCAGGAAATTCGTTGGGTTAAAAGATCTGAACTGGAAGAATATCCATTTCCGAAAGCGAATAAAGTATTGACGGAGAGGCTCGTCAATGATATACCTGAAGATTGACACACCCCTAAAGTCCCCTCTCAAGAGGGGACTTTAGAATAGCCATAGATTGCTACTTTATTTCGAAAATCTAAAAGTTCGGCATTGGATAAATGGAGGAATAGCATTCAATCATCCACAGAATTAAAACCCTTGCTTTCTTTATGAAAAAACAGCAAAAACTTCTTCAGCTCAAACCCAAGCTGGACACCCTGGTAAATCGAATCGAACAACCCGATTTCATCGATAACGACCCCATCCAGTTCATGTATGCTTTTGGGGATAAGAACGACAAAGAACTAGCGGGATTTTTTGCAGCCATCATGGCTTGGGGTCGGCGTGACATTGTGATCAACAAAGTGGATGATCTTCTCAAAAGAATGGATTATAAACCTGCTGATTTCATTTTAAACTTCAATGAATCAGACGCGGAAAAGCTGGACGGTTTTAAACATCGAACGTTTAAACCAATAGATATCTACTGGCTCATCAAAACACTACAAAGTATTTTAAAAGAGTATAAGACTTTTGAAGGATTTTGGGAGATGTGTTATAAAACATCCAAAACTCAGGATAGAGAATTGATAGCTGTTTTTCACGAACAGTTCTTCGCTATCCATCCTGAGACTCCCCAAAGAACCAGAAAACATATCTCGAATTCTGAGAAGAACAGCTCCTGCAAGCGATTGTATATGTATTTGCGATGGTGCATCCGAAGTGGTTCTGTTGATCTGAATACGATGAACTTTATGCCAGCCTCTGAGTTAATGATACCTCTCGATGTGCATGTAGCCAGACAAGCACGAGCTTTAGGAATACTAAAACGAAAACAAAACGATTGGAAAGCAGTTCAGGAGCTAACCCAAAAACTTCGTGTACTGGATCCTAAAGATCCTGCTAAATACGACTTTGCTTTGTTTGGATTAGGTGTAAGCGGTTTGGAAATTCCTTAGAAAACAACCATCAAATAAGCTCCTATATAGGTCACTATTGCCTGAACAATAGCAAAAACCAAGTAACCCAAAAATAACGCTAAAAAGGCTTGTAGATATTCGGAAAAGCCTTTCAATCCTAAGTACTTTATACTTGTCCACATCAAAAAGATAAAAGTGACTGGAAGACCAAAAAGAAAGCTTAACCAGGAATCCGCATTTTCTAGGGTCAACATAAATGGAATCATTAATAGCCCAAAGATCGATAACGTTGTTAATGAGTAAACCATAAGTACATAATGCTCAATAAAACGACCTTTCTTTTTCTTAAAAAACAGCTTCAAGAAAAAAGCCATTGGTGGTGCTAATAGAACCAGATACAAAACCTGATTAAATTTCTGAAGTAAGGAAACACTAATTTCTGTAACAGCTTCGAAATATGCTTTCCAATCAAAAGATGGAATTGCTTCTGAAAGCTGTTCAATGGTATCCTCTAACCCTCCCCCTGCACCCATTTCCATCGCATTCTTCATCATTTCCTCGTAGTCAACGAATCTCACAGAAATAAAAGTGGTGACTGCAAGAATAAAAATACAATAGCGAAGCGGAGTCACATATTTACCCCGATCTGTAAAATAAGCATCTATCACCACTCCCGGAGTTTTAATCATTCCCCAAATGGTTCCCGGTAATCCCCGATCCAGATTGAATACATCACCCATAAGCTCTTCCAGAAAGCCTTTATGCTGTGGTGGCTTTGCCTGTTCTTCGTCCATTAAATCGGTAGTTAGTTAAGGAAAATTTAGAATTCTCGATTTTGCCACATTTTTTGTATATTTGCAACCCCAATTATGGGATAAAAAACAAACGAAAGGAAGTGAGACTCAATGCTAGGTGTTGAAGTTAAAGACAACGAAAGTGTTGAACGCGCGATAAACAGGTTTAAGAAGCTTATTACTCGTTCTCGTATTCTTAATGAATATAAGGACAGACAACAGTTTACTAAGCCTTCTATGGAGCGTCGCGAAGCTATGAAAAAAGCTGTGCGCGAGCAACGTCGCCGTCAACGAGAGAATTATTAGATTCCCGTTGTCATCACAAATTTAAGCCCTTGGATTTTATCTAAGGGCTTTTTTTATAGCTTCTTTTACGTATCTGATTCCTTCTGATCCTTTCCCCTGAGGAACTACTGAGTTTTTAAAACCCAATTTTGCTGCCTCTTTTTTCCTTTGCTCAATATGAGGCACGATTCGAACTTCTCCTCCCAAACCGACTTCACCAATAAATGCTGTTCTTTGATTAATGGCTTTATCTGTTAAGCTGGAAACCAACGCACAACAAACACCCAGATCTCCGGCAGGATCGTTTAACCTGAACCCACCTGCTATATTCAAGTACACATCATGATTCGAAAAACTATAACCCGCTCTTTTTTCCAGAACCGCTAATAAAAGCGCCAATCTGTTTCTGTCAAAACCATTAGAAGTTCTCTGAGGTGTTCCGTAAGCAGAAGCTGTAACTAAAGCCTGTACCTCAATCAAAAGAGGTCTTGAGCCTTCCATTGTACATACTATGGCATTTCCGCTTACTCCTTCGGTTTTATCAGAAATGAACAATTCTGACGGGTTTGAAACTTCTATCAAACCATCTTCTTTCATTTCAAAAACGCCAACTTCCTGCGCCGGACCAAAACGGTTTTTTAAACTCCGAAGTAATCGATAGGTATAATTTTTATCTCCTTCAAACTGAAGAACGGTATCTACCATATGCTCCAATACTCTCGGGCCTGCAATATCTCCTTCTTTCGTAACATGCCCGATCACAATAGTGGTAATATTCTTCTTCTTTGCTAGCTGCTGAAACAAAGCCGCGCATTCCTTTACCTGTTGAATACTTCCGGGCATACTTTGGAGCTCAGTTCTATATACGGTCTGGATAGAGTCTACTATCAAAAGATCCGGTTGTATTTTCTGTACCTCATCAATGATCTTATTGATCTGAGTTTCATTATAGATCAGAAGATTGTTGGAACTAACCCCCAGTCTTTTTGCTCTCTGTTTTATCTGTCCTGCAGACTCCTCTCCCGCACAGTATAATATCTTTAAGTCGGGATTAGATTTGGCAATTTGAAGGGTTAAAGTACTTTTTCCTACTCCCGGTTCTCCTCCGATTAAGATATATGCCCCATTTAGAAAACCTCCTCCAAGCACGCGGTCAAACTCTCTGATATTACTTAAAAATCTGGACTTCTCGGACGTTTCTACTTCATTCAGGTTCTGAGGTTTAGCCGAATTTTCCAACCCTTCGACTTTTGCCTTATGATTTACAGACTTGCCTTCAACTTTAGATTCTTCAAAAGTATTCCACTTTCCGCAAGAAGGACAGCTTCCGAGCCATTTTGCTGATGTATGCCCGCAATTATTACAATCAAATTGAGTTCTCTGCTTTGCCAAATCAATCTTTTATTATCTGGTTCTCAACAACAGAACGATTTATGTACCATGTGGTTGCCATCATCCCAAATGCAATGCTTATGTAATAACTGATGATCCTCCAAAGGAATACTGCAAGTCCAATAAACGAAGGTCTTGAAATTAGTGGCCCCTGAAAAAGAACAAATAAACCTTCAACGCCACCACTACCGCCGGGTGTAGGTACAACCAGAAAAGCTAAATTCATTGCTAAACTTCTCAACACAGATAGTACCTCAGGTGCAGGTAATAGACTTAAAATAACAATTGTTGCAAGCGCAATTCTACAGATCCATGACATCGTGGAAAGGGCAAAAGCTTTGATCAAAAAGCTAAGAGGTTTTTTTCTTAACTGATGAGCATATTCTTCCAGATTCTCGACTTCATCAGCAACTTTATCTCTGTACTTTCTCAATAAAGGAAGCTTAAAGACATAAAGCACTACTTTTTTAATAGCTGCAGGATTGATCAGTACTCCATAAGCCAATAAACCTGCATACGCCAATAATGAACCATACAAAATTACCATCGAAGCTTCCCCAACCAATCCGATTTCAGGAGGAACAACTTCATAAAATACTCCTCCGATTAGCAAAATTGGAATAGCAGCAGCGAACCATATCTGGTCAAGTAGTACACCATATAAAACTATAGCTGTAGCAGATCCTAACTTCATTCCTTCTTTGTTCATAGCGTAAGTAGCCATAGGGGCACCCCCACCAACAGAGGAAGGAGTAACTGCCGAAGTAAAATCCCAAGCCAAAATCACGCGAAATGATGCGAGCCATGATATTTGTTTTTCAGCTAGAAACCGGATCTTAGCCGCTGAAAACCACACTCTCAAAAATGAAACAAAAAGGGCTATAAAAAGCCCTGGTAATCGTTTTGGCACCAAGTGCTCAAGAACGCCTGGAGTATAAGTATACCAGATTACCCCAGCCATTGTAGCAATACTCAATCCAATTGATATAATCAGATATTTCTTGGATACGAACTTTTGTGGCTGTGTGTTATTTATAGCTTCTGAACTCAAATAATCTGGTATTCATTTTTTAGATGATAAAAAAAGCCCTGTCGAATAACGACAAGGCATAACTCTTTACGTGCTAATTAAGCTAAAGTTATATCTTCATCAAGATAAACATCCTGAATCATATTCAATAACTTTACACCATCTTTGATCGGACGTTGGAACGCTTTTCGACCACTGATAAGTCCCATGCCACCTGCTCTTTTGTTAATAACTGCTGTCTTTACAGCATCAGCAAAGTCATTATCTCCGGAAGCACCACCTGAGTTTATCAAACCGGCACGACCTGCAAAACAGTTTATAACCTGATATCTGGCTAAATCGATTGGGTGATCTGAAGTCAGTTCAGAATAAATTCGCTCATCCAGCTTTCCATAACTTGAATCACCTGTGTTTAAAGCCTTAAAACCACCATTATTAGTAGGTAGTTTTTGCTTAATGATATCAGCACCTAAAGTTGTACCAATATGATTTGCCTGGCCGGTAAGATCTGCAGATGTATGGTAATCTTTGCCATCCACTTTAAAAGCATTGTTTCTGGTATAGCACCACAGGATAGTAGCCATTCCAAGTTCATGTGCATAAGAAAACGCTTCAGCCACTTCCTGAATTTGGCGGCTAGATTCTTCAGAACCGAAATAGATAGTAGCTCCAACTGCTGCAGCTCCCATATTGTACGCCTGCTCAATATTACCGAACATGATCTGATCAAAAGTATTCGGATATGTCAACAATTCATTATGGTTGATCTTAACAATAAATGGAATCTTGTGGGCATATTTTCTTGACATGGAAGCAAGTACTCCAAAAGTGGAAGCTACGCCATTACATCCGGCTTCAATTGCAAGCTTGATAATATTCTCAGGATCGAAATAGTCCGGATTTTTTGCAAATGATGCGCCACCTGAATGCTCAATTCCCTGATCTACAGGAAGAATAGAAACATATCCTGTTCCACCAAGTCTTCCATGATCAAGCAACCACTGAAGATTACCTAACACTCTGTTATTTCTATCTGAGTGATACCAAACCTCATCAACATAATTACCGGATGGCTTGATCAACCGCTCTCTTTTAATAGTTTGACTGGTATGATTTAGTAAGAAAGATGCTTCATCCCCTAAAAGTTCTTCTATACTCTTTGTTCCAAGTGACATAGTTACAATAAATTTGATATTAATTTTAAAGGCTAAAATATAGTAGTTAATCTACGAAATGACTAACAAAGACTATCAAAATCGATGCTGAAAATATTGTCGGACATTCCTTAACTTTGAGTTATGAATATTGATGACATCACTTTACCGAAAAAACCGCTTTTCCTAGCACCGATGGAAGACGTAACAGATTCGCCTTTCAGACAGATTTGCAGAGAAAAGGGTGCCGATATAGTATTTACTGAATTTATCAGCTCTGAAGCACTTATACGTGATTCTGAGATCGCACTTCATAAAATGAGCTTTGATGAGAGTGAGCGACCATTTGGAGTTCAGATATTTGGGGGGCGTGAAGAAGCGATGCATGGCGCTGCTAAAGTAGCTTTGAATAACAATCCTGATGTAGTTGATATCAACTTCGGTTGCCCTGTTTATAAAGTGGTCAACAAAGGTGCCGGAGCTGCTTGTCTCAAAGATCTTGATATGATGGAGCGCATGGCTGGAACTGTTGTAGATGCCGTTACTGACAGACCTGTAACTGTAAAAACCAGACTCGGCTGGGATGATGATACTATCAAAATCCAGGAGGTGGCTTTGATGCTTCAAAAACTAGGAGTGAAAGCATTAACGGTTCATGCCCGAACACGTTGTCAAAAATATAAAGGGGATGCCCGCTGGGAATGGCTAAAAAAACTTAAAAACACCCCCGGACTTGAAATCCCCATTATTGGAAATGGAGATGTAACTTCTCCTGAACTCGCAAAAAAGATGTTCGACGAAACCGGTGTTGATGGAGTTATGATCGGCAGAGGTGCTATTGGAAATCCTTGGATCTTTGAACAATCCAGACATTACCTGGAAACCGGAGAGTTATTACCGGAGCCAACTTTAGAAGAAAAGCTTAATGTTTGCGCAGAACAACTTCGTAAATCAGTAGTTCATCAGGGAGAAAAGTACGGCGTTGTGATCATGAAAAAACATTACGGGCAATATCTGAAAGGGATCTATAATGGGAAAAAACTTAGAATGGAGTTGATGAAACATGACACGATGGATCCCATTTTGGAAATACTGCTCAACTTCAAAGAAGAAGACTCTTTTGCTTTAGCTTGATGGGTTTATGTGCTACAAAAGCACGGAAACACTAGATTTTAATTCTCTTTCGTGCTTCAAACTTTATAGAGGTAAAAGTTTTTCGAATCCATTTCGTAACCTTTTTATTTTCATCAAGTGTAATAATTGACAACTCTAATTAAATCGATTTCTTTCTTTAATGCTCAGAGCTATATTTTGTGCGTTTCTTCTGATTTCCTGTTCCACTTCATCACAAATTGATCTACTTGAAAAACTAAGAGAGTACGAAGGACTTTATGAGTATCAAGGTGAAACAACCCTTACTCTTCAGGCTTCCAAAATGGATACTACTTTATATGCAGTGATTGACCATGCAAAGTATCCGCTTTATTACGATTCTGTAGACTCATTTAGAAATAATCAGGGAGACGTGGTCATTTTCCAAAGAAATACTCAAAACGAAGTCATTGGCTATTCTGTAAATGGAAACTCGTTTCAATTACTTTCAAAAGATTTCGATAGTCTTGATATGGAGCCAAGAGCTGATTTAAATAATGATGCAGAAAGATATGTATATGAAACTCCCAAAGAATTAAATGACGGATTGAAAACAGGAAGTATCACCGAACTTGAAAATCCTGATTTGATTCTGGATATGGTTCGAAAAACTATTGAAGGAAAATTCCCTGATGTTCACAGCACTTTGGTATACAAAAAAGATAAACTTGTGCTGGAAGAATATTTCTATGGATATGATAGCACTACTCCTCATCAGTTAAGATCTGCTACAAAAGTGTTGTATGGTACATTGCTTGGTATAGTAATTGACAAAGGATTTATCAAAAGTGAAAACGAGCTTTTATTACCTTTTTTCGAAGATGAATATGAATCAATAGAAAATGAGGACGATCGGAAAAGAAAAATAACGATCAAAGATTTTCTAACCTATCAGCATGGAATGGATTGTGAGAATAATAATCCTAACAGCAAGGGTAATGAAATGGCCATGATGCGAAGTAATGACTGGGTAAAATATACCCTTGATTTACCGATGGTAGGAGAGCCTGGAAAAACTTCTTCTTACTGCACAGGAACCGCATTAACAATCGGTAAACTCATAGAAATCGTTTCAGGTGAAGATTTAGAAACATTTGCGAAAGAAAACCTTTTCGATAAGCTTGGTATTAAGAACTATCAGTGGCGATTTGCACCCGATTATTCAAGTCGCACGACATTTAGTCAAAAGTCTCTTACTCCAAGAGAAATGGTAAAGTGGGCGCTTTTATATAAGAATAAAGGCATGTGGAATGGAGAACAAATTATTTCATCTGATTGGGTAGACAAATCGTTCTCAACTTATGGAATCGGTGAATTCGGCTATCTATGGGAACACAAATATATAATGGTGGATGGTAAAAGATTTGATTCTTATATGGCTTCAGGCAATGGTGGACAGAAGATCAATATTTGGCCTGAGTTGGATATGATCACAGTATTTACCGGTGGAAATTACAACTCCTATATGTTGTATGGAGTAAGCACGCCCCCAAACAGAATGATTCCTAATTATATTTTAAAGGCTACACTTTAACTTTCCGTAAGGGCGAATGGCCATTCGCCCTTACGGAACTTTTAGGGTGGTTAAGAAAAATTGGTCAGACCAATGGAAAGGTGCAAAACACTTAGCCTTTTCTTTTTTGTGTCTTTGTGTTTTAGTGGCTATTACTAAGCGAATCTTTTTTAAATTTACATCGTAGTCTCAAAAAGTTTATAAACAAGGAGACATCATGTTGGCAAGATTAGCACGTGTATTAAAATCATTTCTTGGAGCTGCCGGAGTTGCCGCTTCCCCACTTAAAGCCATTACCGGGATTGTAGTAAGTATCATCATTCCCTACCTACTTTACGCTTTCTTAGGCGGATTTGGAATCGCTTTAGCCATTTTCGGAATTGGTTGGGGAATCTGGTATTTCGTAAAGAAGAAAGACTAATAAAAAAGCCACTTCGAATTAACAAAGTGGCTTTAAAACTCTAAAAAGAATCAGCTTTTTAAGCGATCTGCGCATCTAATTGCTTAGTTAGATGTGGCTTTGGAACTGCACCAACAATCTGATCCACTACTTCACCATTTTTAAAGATCAATAATGCAGGAATACTTCTGATTCCGTATTTCACAGATATATCAGGATTATTATCCACATTTACTTTTCCGATCTTTGCTTTACCTTCGTATTCACCAGCCATCTCTTCTACAACCGGACCAATCATGCGGCAAGGACCACACCACTCAGCCCAAAAGTCTACAAGTACCGGTTTATCTGAGTTAAGTACCTCAGCTTCAAAGTTGCCGTCTGTAAATTCTAATGCTTTTGCCATTGTTCAAAAATTAAATTAAATGTCTTTTTTGTTACTGCGCTAAATATGCGAATAAATCTGCTAACTAGTCACATTGTTTGTAATTATCATCTTGATTGCACCCCTTTATGAAGCGCCCATCACCAATTCTACACTTTCTTCTCCGAGTACATCCCGCAAACCCTTCATTAATTCCGGATTAGGATCCACTACAAAGTTTCTCATATTCATTCTGATCGGTCCATTTGCTTCAGGGCTGTGTACCATCATCTTTACCATAGTGCTACCTCGGTTCGTTGTGAACAAGGTTTCCATCTTGTTCAAAATCTCTTCATCTAATAATGCTGTATCAAGCTTTAATCTAAGATTCAGATTATCCTGATTTTTTTCACGGAGATTTTCAACCCTTTCAATATTGTTTACGATTACACTGTCGCCACGTTCACGTTTCACAAACTTTCCGGAGATAAAAACTACATTATCAACTTCCAGAAGTGCTGAGAACTGATCGAATTGTTTACTGAAAACTGCCAATTCCATTGAAGAGTGCAGATCTTCTACCTGAAGAAATGCGATCGGTCTGCCCTTCTTATCAGTTGCCTGACGTTTGCTTGTTATTATAGCAATAAACCTTATCGTCGATTCGTGCTGAAGTCTATTCATACACTCATCACTCAGATTCTGACTTCCAAATAGCTTTATATCTTCTTCATACTTTGTTAACGGATGTCCACTCAGATAGAATCCAATTAATTCACGCTCATTATTAAGCCGCTCAATACTACTCCATTTGGGAACGGGCTTCAGTTTTGGTTCCTGAGACATTGCTCCACCGGCATCTCCCCCAAACATATTAACCTGACTTAATCGCTCTTCTTCCTGCTTACGGGCACCGTACTGGAGAATATCCTCCACTCCCATCATTAACTCGGCACGATTGTCATTTAACTCATCGAAAGCTCCTGCAGCGATCAAACTTTCAAGAGTTCTTCTGTTGCAAACTCTGGAATCTATTCTTGCTGCAAAATCAAAAATGCTTTTAAACAGTCCTTTTGATTCCCGCTCTTCAACGATCTGTTTAATGGCTGATGAACCCACTCCTTTTATTGCCGACATTCCATATTGAACGCGTCCGTCTTTGGCTACGAATTTTCCACGCGCCGTATTGATATTTGGCGGATCAACCTCAATTCCCAAGCGGTGACATTCTTCAATAAATGATGCTACTTTTTTGATATCACTCATGTTGTGACTCATTACCGCAGCCATATATTCAGCCGGATAATTCGCCTTAAAATACATGGTGTGATAAGCTACTACCGAATAAGCCGCCGAGTGAGATTTATTGAAACCATAGCTGGCAAACATCTGCATTTTCTCAAAAACAGAAATCGCCGTTTTCTCATCCACGCCCTGAGCCTGAGCACCTTCAATGAATTTTGGCTTCTCAGCCTCCATCACTTCATGCTTTTTCTTACCCATCGCTCTTCGGAGCAGATCTGCACCACCAAGTGTGTAACCACCCATTTTCTGAGCTACATTCATGATCTGCTCCTGATAGATCATAATTCCGAACGTCGGTTCCAGAATATCTTTGATCAATTCGTGATCGTATTCTGCTTTTTCAACTCCGTGTTTACGCTTGATGTAATCCGGAATAAACTGCATCGGTCCCGGTCGGTACAATGCGTTCATTGCAATCAGGTCATTAATGGTAGTCGGTTTCAAGTCTTTGAGATATTTTCGCATCCCCTCACTCTCAAACTGAAAAGTTCCTAAGGTTCCACCCTTTTGGTAAAGCTTATAAGTCTTTTCATCATCAAGAGGGATTTCATCCAGATCATATTCCTTTCCATGATTTTCCTTCACATATGCGATAGCCGTTTTCAAGATCGACAGAGTTTTCAATCCCAGAAAATCCATTTTCAGCATTCCTGCGTTTTCAATTACGCTACCATCAAACTGGGTTACGTACAGATCAGCGTCTTTTGCAGTACTAACCGGAATATATTCTGTGAGTTTATCCGGTGCGATGATCACTCCTGCCGCGTGAATTCCTGTATTCCGAACAGAGCCTTCCAGTACATGAGCCATTTTTAAAGTCTCCGCTTCCAGACCTTCTCCGGCTTTCATATCACGAAGTTCTTTCACTTCTCCAAAAGCGTCGTCCAGCGAAGTGCCCGGACGTTCAGGAACCAGTTTTGCCAAACGATCGGCATCAGATAAAGGCAGATCCAGCACTCTGGCTACATCACGAACAGAAGACCGCGCTGCCATAGATCCGAATGTGATAATATGAGCAACCTGATCTTTTCCATATTTATTGACTACATATTCGATCACTTTTTGGCGACCATCATCATCGAAGTCAATATCGATATCCGGCATGGAAATACGTTCCGGATTCAGGAACCGCTCAAAAAGCAGATCGTACTTTAGAGGATCGATATTTGTAATTCCTGTACAATAGGCGACTACTGAGCCGGCAGCTGAACCACGTCCAGGCCCTACATAAACGCCCATATCACGAGCGGCAGCAATAAAATCCTGAACAATGAGGAAATATCCTGCAAAACCCATATCCGAAATGATACCTAACTCCAGATCAATTCTGTCTTTTACCTCATCAGTAAATTCAGGGTATCTGGGTTTAGCTCCTTCTAATGTCAGGTGTCGGAGATAATCGTTCTCAGTTTCAAATCCTTCCGGAAGTTCAAAATTAGGAAGGATCACATCTCTTGAAAGCTTGATCGGCTCAACTTTGTCTACAATTTCTTTAGTAGATAATATCGCTTCCGGCATGTCCGGAAACAGCGCTTTCATTTCTTCCGTGGTTTTAAAATAGAATTCATTATTCGGGAAACCCCAGCGAAAATCCTTACCTCTTCCTATCGGAGTACTTTTCAGCTTTCCGTCGTCAATACATATCAAGGCATCATGAGCTTCTGAATCTTCTTGTTCCAAGTAGAACACGTTATTGGAAGCAACCAGTTTTACATCGTATTTCTGAGAAAATTCCTTAAATACTTCGTTTACTTTATGTTCTTCATCCAGTCCATGATTGATAACCTCCAAATAAAAATCATCCCCGAAAACTTCTTTCCACCACTGTAATGCTTCCTCTGCATACTCTTCACCTTTGTTCAGGATAAGATCGGCAAGTTCTCCGCGAACACCACCACTCAAACAGATAAGATCTTTGGAATATTCTTTGATCACTTCTTTATCTACACGGGCAAATTTGTAGTAATACCCTTCAGTAAAACCGATAGAACTTAGTTTTGCGAGATTTTTATACCCATTCTGGTTCTTAGCTAAAAGTGGGATCTGATATCTTTTATCCCTGTTATCTCTTGTAAATTTCTTTTGGTGACGATCTTCTACTACATAGAATTCACAACCAACGATTGGTTTAATACCTGCATCATTTGCTGCTGCAACAAAAGAAAATGCTCCGTACATATTACCAAGATCAGTAAGCCCAACGGCCGGCATTCCCTCTTTTTTGGCCTTTGCTACTAGTTCTTTTATTCCTGCGGTAGCCTGAAGTACCGAAAACTTAGAGTGGCAATGTAAATGTGTAAATGCAATATCTTCGTCGATCTCAACTTTAAGATCGATCTCATTACCATCGTCGGCGGAGGTTTCTGCTACCTCATCTTTTTTTTTAATGCGTGACGGAGATCTCAGATCAATGTAATGCTCCCGCTTCATGTAGCTTGCGGAAGGCTCATATAATTTCGCATCGATCGGAAAATTGACTTTGGTTACGCCTAAGCGAACCATTTCCAGAAAGATTCTGGCGGTAGCCTCTACATCAGCTGCTGCATCGTGAGCATCTTCAAAACCTTTATCAAACAGTTTCCAATGTAATTCGGTAAGCGTTGGCCATTTGTAACCACGAGCTCCTTCGATCTTACAAAAGTCAGTTCCATCATCTTTAGTATCGATCTTTGCTTTATCCATGATAGCGGACGGGATCTTCTTACGGATATACTCCGCTCCCATGATCTTCTCGTCAAAACTTACATTATGTCCTATCAGGAAATGAGCTTTATCAATAGCTTTACGAAATTCATGAAGAACAAATTCGAGATCTTCCCCCTCTTCCTGTGCACGCTTAGTAGAGATTCCGTGTATCTTTTCAGAATTAAACGGAATCGTAAATCCTTCCGGTTTTACAATATAATTCCCACTCGATAGCAACTTACCTGTATGATCGTGATGTTGCCAGGCTAACTGAACCAGTCTAGGCCAGTTTTCTAAATCGGTTATTGGGGCTGAAAAATTTTGGGGTAGTCCGGTGGTCTCGGTATCGAAAATTAAATACATACCCGAGTATAAACATTAACCTAAAAAATTGATAGCAAAGGTTCTTTAAGTTGCTTACTTATTTTTAAAAAACTAAGTTACTAATCAATAAGAACCTCTTCAATTAGTTGATTAAACCCATGAAAAACGTACTTACAACCATATTTTTATTCTTAACGGTCGCATCAATAAATATAAATGCACAGTATTATATTGAGATGAGAAATATTTCTTCTGAGTATGATGCGAATACAGACACTTACAGGCTGGATTACGGGAACATAAAAGGAGATCCTTTTCTGAATGAAGATTGGGAAATCGGAAAAGTTATTTTTAATGACAAAAGCCAGAGCCAAAATATAAACCTGCGTTTTAACTCATATTCTAATCAATTGTTCTTTAAGGAAGGAGAAAAAGTTTTATTGATCAACCTTAATGAAATAGAAGGTTTTGTATTTAATAAAAAGGAAGAAATTTATAAGGTTGGCATAACATCTTCCAAATATAGATTTGATGGTAAACAAGCTTTCAGACTTATATATGATGGTGATGTAAAATTGTACGAACATCTTGCTGTAGAACATAAATCCTCTAAACATCCTATGACCGGTCAACTGGATGAAAAATTTAATAGAGATGAAACCTACTACATTCAGACTGAAGATGGCGAGCTTATAAAAACAAGATTAAGGAAGAAAAACCTAATCAATGATCTTGGAATTCATAAAAAAGAACTGGAAAAATTTACTAAGGAAACTAAAAATAAAGTAAAATCTGAAGAGGATGCAGTTAAGCTTTTGGAATTTTATGATAGTTTAAAGTAATACTACATCTATAATTCAGTTTGTAACCTATTAACAAACTTTTTAATACCACTATGAACAGCATAAAAACACTTTCTCTATCCATTGCGATTGCAATGTTCCTGATAACTGCAACCGATGCCCAGCAAATCACTTTGGATCAGGTTCAGGTTACAAACTCCACCGGAACACAAATTTATACAACGAACAACGATAAAGACGTTCAAGGAACTCCTTTTTACAGTGAAGACTGGCAAATGGGAAAGGTGATCTTTAACAATTCAAAATTCAGTAAAGAAGTACCTCTGAGCTATAACAGCTATACTCAGGAGTTGTTTTTTAAACAAAAAGAAATCATTAAAGTATTGGACCCTAAGCAGATCAAAGGGTTTGTTTTCACAAAAACAGGTGAAACTTTTAAATACGGAAATACTTCAGAAGAATTTGAAATAACTCCTGCTACACCATTAAGAGTTATTTATGATGGAAAAGTGGAACTACTTGTTTTACATCAAACTGTTAGGACCAGAGGAAACACTAAAGACCCACTAACCGGAAAAGTAACTGATCGTTATTCTAAAAGTGAGACTTATCTCATTAAAAAAACTGATGGTTCATTCAAGAAAACGAGAATCAGAAAAAAGAATATGATCAACGATCTTGGAACTCATAAAAAACAACTGGAAAAATTTACTAAGGATAACAAGAATAAGGTGAAGTCCGAGAAAGATGCGGTTGAACTTCTCGAATTCTATGATTCTCTATTAGATAAATAATATTTTAAAAACGGACCATTGACCCTTACTCAGCTTTCATACATCGTAGCAGTTGATAAGTACAGGCATTTTGCTACTGCTGCTCAGAAGATCTATATCACCCAGCCAACTTTAAGTATGCAGATACAAAAGCTTGAAGATGAATTGGGTGTTTTAATTTTTGACCGGTCTAAATCTCCGGTAGTGCCAACTGCAATTGGCGAACAAATTATCGATCAGGCCAAAGTAATACTAAGCGGTTCCAAACATATAGAAGATATGGTTTCCGTGAAAGATGGTGAACTGAAAGGGTCTTTCCGAATCGGTATCATACCTACTATCGCACCTTACCTCGTTCCTCTTTTCCTGAAACCATTTTCTGAGCGACATCCAAATGTGAAGCTGGTTTTTGAAGAAGCGTTAACAAGTGAAGTTCTGGAAGGTTTGCATGAAGATCATTTTGATGTTGGCATCATCGCTACTTCCACAAATCAGCATATATACGAGCATGAACTGTTTTCGGAACCATTTCTGGGCTATTTATCGCCGGGACACGATTTTGCTTCCAAAGACAAACTCTGTATAGATGATCTTTATTCTCAGGATTTATGGTTACTGAATGAAGGACATTGCTTCCGTGATCAAACTATAAAATTGTGTAAGAAGAACAACGACAAACTAAAGCATTCCAATATCTCTTTCGAAAGCGGAAATCTGGAAACCCTGAAGCGCTTGGTTGAACAGGATTATGGAATTACGCTGATGCCTTACCTGGCTATGCAAGATCATGATACTCGCTGTGCCAATGGTGTTATCAAAGAGTTTATGGATCCAGTACCTACAAGAAAGATCAGGTTGGTATATAGTCGCGAGTTCCTGAAACAAAACATTGTTAACGCTTTTGTTGAGACCATTAAAGACAGCATCCCTGATGAGTTGAAAAATGTTAAGGATGAGATGATAGTGGATTAAGCTATGAGCAGACTGGAGAAATCATTCAGAATATTCTCAAAGCAAGGTGTAAAATTCCTAATGCTTGAATTTTTGATTGTTTTTCTGGGTGTTTATTTGGCATTTCTTTTTCAAAGTTATAGCGAACAAAAAAGAATTGACGCAGAAAAACAGAAGATAATGATCGGTCTAAAGGAAGATCTTGAATATTTCAGAATCTATTTTCCTGATTTTGCCGGTACTTCCCAAGTAGAGGAATGGAGAGAGTCGATCAAGAATGAACGATATACAAACTTTTCAACATGGAGGTTTATACAACCTCAATACGACTACATCGCAATAGAATATGCATTAGCCTCCGACGCTGAGGTAATTAATTTTGAACTTAATTCTGCAATTGCTGAGATCTATCAGGAGCTAAAAAAACTTGAACATGCTGAATTACTGCTTACCGAGATAGCTATGCAGTATCAAGCAGTGCCTACTGATTTAAATAATAATGATATGGCTGTATTAGCCAGTCAAAATAATTTTCTGAATTTTAAGAGATTTACTGATAGATATTCAGACAGAGCAAGTATAATGCAACGCGTCGCCGAAATGAGCGCTAAACATTTACCAATGATCAACGATCAATTCAGTGAAAAGAAGCTTGCCGAAATTGAGTTATCACTTATCAAGAAAAACATTACCGTTGATAGTGATCAAGAAATAGAATTCTATTTGAATGTTCTTAAGCAATTCTTTCCGAATCTTAGTGAAGAAGAAATCAAAAAAGCTTTGGACAGTAATTAAAGAACTTACTCTTCTGCAAAAACTTCATAGTGTATTACTTCTTTGGGAAAGTCGATCAAATACTTTTTATCCTCAGGATAATATTTAGCTCTTTGATGATCGTCTCCCGCAAAATTTTTGATCACCTCCATATTTTGCCAAAAAGTAATTAACTCGAAGTAAGCAAAATCTTCGTCTCTCCTCCTCAAAAACGTAAGCTTTACAAATCCCTCAGTACTTTTATAATCAGGAATTGCTTGATCTCTCATAAACTGAGTATACTCCTCAAAATGCCTCGGCTTTGTACGGCCCTTCCAAATCCTTGCTATCATAAATTCTGTTTTAATTCTCTTTCAAATATACTTCCAAACGATCAAAAGTAGAACCCCAACCATTCCTGAAACCCATTTCTTCTTGTTGTTGGCGATATTCTTCCGTCTTGTGAGTTACCGAGAATGTCATCTTAGTTTGCTCTCCCAGATCTTCAAACAAAACAGTGAGCACTACATCTACAGTCATGGGTTTAAAGTCTGCTGATGTAACCAACTTTTCCGGTTCTTTTATTTCGATGAAAGTCCCTTCAGTCACAAACTCATTTCCATCCGGCATCATCATAGTATATTTCCATGAGCCTCCTTCCTCAAAGTTGAGCTCTTCTACTTTGGTGTTCATACCTTTTGGTCCCCACCAATTCACTAAATGTTCTGCTTCAGTCCATGCATCCCAAACTAATTGTCTTGGAGCGTTAAAAGTGCGAACCATAGTGGCTACCCGAGGGTCATTAGCTTGAGTCTTTTCCATTTTCGTCTTTATTTTGTTTTGATTGAAGTTGTTCCAAATACATTTCAAAAGAGTCTAATCTCTGTTCCCATAACTCACGGAAAGGGTCGATCCAGTTTGCGATCTCAGCAAGCGTATCAGGTTTTATAATGCAAAAACGCTCTCTCCCCTGTTGCTCAATGGCGACCAAACCGCACTCATTCAGGATCTTAATGTGACGTGAAATTGCCGGTCGACTGATATCGAATTGTTCCGCGATGGCATTTAGATTCAAAGGCTCTTCGGATAGAATCTCAATAATCTCCCTCCGAACCGGATCAGCTATTGCCTGAAACACATCCCTTCTCATTTTTTTTGTTATTTAAAATGTAACGAATTGGTTACCAATATATATGTAACTGATCTGTTACGCAAATTAAATTCATGGTCATCCTTAACTTATTTCTGAGTCGGGAGGTTCGGTTCCTTTCTCTGTAACCAAAATCCGTCAGCCGTGCGAAGCCCGACAGACGGAGTATGGCTAACCATCATTTCGCAGAAAGCGGGGTGATGGAGCTTGTCAAAGCGTTGATCCGTGTGTTAGATATAACAACCAGAAATAAACCTCACAAAGATCCTGGATCAAGTTCAGGATGACGACTTATTGATAAACTAATTATAAAAACTACTCCACATTATTAATCACCGGCATTTGCCCTTTCCATTTGCTCCAAATGTCGGATTCTGTTGCAAGTCTTCTCATAAAATGTGCTACGTTAATTCGACTGGTTTTTCCGGAATCAAAAATCACTCCCCGAACCGGTGATGGGTTGACCATGTACTCACTTACTTCTTGTTCGTCGATTAGATTATCCGGGCGAACGGCTGCCCATTCTATGTATTTATGATCCTGACCGATTTCGGCTCTTAGAAAGTCAGCTGCATTTTCGTTATCGACATGAGGTGGCAACAAATATCTTAGCAAAGTAATTACAAGTCGATCTTTGAATGAATAATTCTCATTCAGATCTCTGTTCGTATTTCCATTCGTATTCATCAGAACCATCTTTACGGGAACGGATGGTTTGTTATATTGAATTGCAGTACATAAATTTTTGACCGAATCCGTTACCAGTCTTCGTGGCTTACCGAATATTCCTTTCCAGGTCAAGTTATGCCCGAGACAAGAACAGACAGCTTCACAATCCTCCAAAAGGTCGGCAAGTTCAATCGTGCTCATCTCCAACACATTTCCGGGGGTCAGGATCAATTTTGGATATTCCTGAGCTAAGTCAGAAAGTTTATCTTTAGATCTAACCACTGCTTTCACTGCATGATCTGCATCCAGTAATTGTTTTACTAATAATCTGCCCGTTGCACCCGTCGCCCCAACAACTAAAATCGTCATAGTGTAATTATTTGTTTTGGGCGATTACGCCATTTTTGAGGAAAAGTTTTGGGAAGGAGTAGCTAGTTTATAACCAACGTCATCCTTGTAGATGTTAGTTAACTTGGTGACGGTTTTTGGCAGTAAAACATATAGGGTCATCCCTGTAGATGTCATGTAATTCGTTGACAGTTTTTTGAACAGTAAAACAGTTAGGGTCATCCCGAACTTGTTTCGGGATCTTTGTGGGGGTCGGGGCTTTAATTTTATTTAAGCTGTGCAATCAACGATGTAGTGCGGACTAAAGTCCTTACTGGTGAACTGGAGAAGAATTTTGTTGGTTAGATAACTAGGAATTTATCACCTGGTTTCTAATATCCATCGAGTAGTTTATAAACGATCATGTACTTTTTGTCGCCAAAAGTACCATGCCAAAGGCATTCCTTCGGAAAAAGCTCCCGACAAGAATTATAAATAAGTCAATTTTTGTAAGTGAATTATCTAACTTCTACAGGGATGACCTGTTAAGCAAGGGTTTATTGTATAATAAAACTCAGCTATGATATTAGAAACCCGGGGATAAATCCCCTTCTAGCTTATGTTCATGTTTTAAACTCGTACATAAACAAGCAAGGACTTTAGTCCTGCGCTTAGTGTCAATTTGGTTCCTATTTACCCATTCATCTGACGGATCTCCCGTCTGATGAATCTGTTGGTGAGACTCAAAAACCGGCTATGATTCATTGTCGAAGCTACGCAGCTTCCACCTCATACCCATCCGACATCCACCCGGTAATTCCTGCGGATAAAACTCTTACATCGTTAAATCCCATTCCTTTAACTTTTTTGGCAGCATTGGGAGCTTTCCTGCACATGGGATTGGAACAATAGAAAACGAGTGTTGAGTTTTTATCTGCTTTTAGATCGCTTTCTGAAAATGAATTCGGATCTAAATTTTGAGCTCTGGGAATATGAGTTGTTTGCCAACGTACCGGATCGTTCATATCAAACACATGAACATTTTCCTGAGTAAGAATTCCTTTTAGTTCTTGCGTTGAAATAGATTCAAGGTTCATTACCAATGGAAGGATATTTCTGAATACCATAATAAAGTCTCTTTGATGAACAGGCGGTGCCTGCATGTTTCTTTATTTAATTAGTAACAGAAATAGGAAAGTTTCTTACAGGGTTGGTAAGATTTTTGTAAAGGCGCTTCTGTACAAGCAAGAGGCTTGAGCTGGGTTGAGTTGGGGTATTATTAAATCACTCTAAACAAAATAGACTAAATATTCTTCTTAATGCAAAATTAGATTCTATTCATCTAATTAATTCAAAATCAAATTCCTCAATAAGTTTCTGTATAAATGAATCTGCCCTTTTAATTAATTCATTTTCAAGATATTCAAATTTCGCTTTCAATTCTTTTTCTGGTAAATAATTAATTAGTTCGGAGTTAATAAGTCTAATTTCTTCACCATTACTTTCATGTGTAACTGGTAACAGATATTCATCTAGATTTAGCTTTTCAAGTTGCTCCATCTCACGTGAAGTAAATTCAATTGATTTATGAACTAGAATCATAAACCTATCATCTTTGCCGGTAAATTTTACTACTGGTTGCTCTAATTTATTTACTATGTCAAAATTAATTTTTTTCATTATTATCAAACGCTTTTTTGTAATTCTAATTCAGGCATTTCATCATAAGTTCTACCATTCAATTCTCTACCCGCCTTCTTTTTGTTTTTGCCACCCCACTGCTTAAAAAAGAATGCGACATCAGATTTTTCACATTGACCTTGAATATCTAGAACCCATTCTGATTTAATAGGGCGAGGATTATGCCCGCTTTCTCCTCCAACTATCGCCCAATCAATATTTGTAAGATTCATGTTGGGAAGTGGACCAATCAAAGGCTCAAGAGAAAGGAATTTTACTCTTGCATCAGTTTCCCTTAAGTAATCGATGCGGTGCTCTACTCTTTGATCCTCGACTGAAACTCCCATCCAAATATTATGAGACCATTTCAATTCTTTATGAACTTCCAAAAGGCGTTCATGTCTTTTAGTTAGTACTTGAAAAACATGTTGAGGATTCTCATTCATTACTTTAAAGACTCTTTTAATAAAATCTAAAGAAACCTCTTCATGGAATAAATCACTCATTGAATTAACAAATACGATCTTCGATTTTTTCCAAGTATATGGAACCTTCAAGGCATCAGGATGCTCACGAACTGCGAAATTGTCTTTATACTTTTCTACTCCCATTGCTTGCAATCTCCTTGACATTATTTCTGCGTAGCAATGCTTACACCCCTGTGATACTTTAGAACATCCAGTTGTTGGGTTCCACGTCATTTCTGTCCATTCAATAGTTGATTGTGCCATAATTAGAGAATCCTAAATTTTATTAAATTCTTTTTCTTATAAACATTTGAATAATTAACTCCTGGAGAGTTACCAGTATATTCGATTTTACCTTCTCTTTTTAATCTTTGTATTAATTTTTGAGCTTTTCTTGCATCATTTCCAGTTGCAAATGTATAATCTAAAGCGTCTTTATTATTTCCAATTTCACCACTGATTATTCTGTCGGCTAAGTCTATTTCAAACTTCTCTACTTTTGTCAGTTTTTTACCTGAAAATAAGTCTATTTGACCTTTATCTTTATCTTCGTCTATATCAAAATTAGCTTCACCATTTAAGGAGTTTTCATCCCAACATAATTTTAAGAACCCACTAACTGCTGCTGGATGTGAAGCACCGAAAATCAAACCAAAAATATTTCTTTTTTTCTTAATTGAAAAAGGATAAAGTTTAAGATAAGATTCAGAACTAATACTAGACTGCAATTTTTCTACTACTAATCTATGACTATTAGACCACTCCATTTCTTCTAATTCTAAATCTGTGAATTGAAGAACATTCTGAAATTCTGGAGTTCTACCAAGCCATTTAAAATAAGACGAGGATACAAAAAATAGAAAATCAGTAGTCTTAATTTTCTCAAGTTCGTTTAAATACTCCTTGGAAATAAATTTCACCCCATTTTGATCTAAATAAACTAAAGATGGAAATTTTTTTATTGTATCTAAAAGTCTAGGAAAAAGCTCTGCTGAATCTTCACAATAGTATTTAAGCTTAAGAAAAGAATTCAGCTCGTTGTTTTCATTAACAAAATCTTCACAATTCTTTTTTAATAAATCAAACTTACCTTTAGTGAATTCATTAAGATGAAATATTATTCTTGTATTTGTCTTTTTGAAATTCTCTTTCTGTTCTTTAATCCTATTAAGTATTCGTATTGGGCTTCCCGGCACTCTATTAATATCGTAACCAGGTCCAGCAAAAAAATCGAAAATATGTATCTCTTGAATTCCTGGCGTCATAACAAACTTTGGAATCCAAACCTCAGCATACTTTTCAAACAAACTTAGCTTTGTTAATGTAGCTTCATCAAAAGGAGTAGAGTGTAAATCTTTTTGCGGCATTATTATTGATTCTAATAGACTTAATTTAACACATCATTAAGTTAAATGACACTTAGTTTAAGTAATAGTATTTCATACTAAATACATTATGTGTACTTGTGACTATCACTTGGTTGTAGCATCGAATTTTCACTAGTGAATATTGTTTATTTCTAAATGTATTCATGAACATAATATAATTATGTATGCCACGAACTGTCACCCCCTCTTAATAGTTTAGTGAGCAGAATAAGACCTTTAACTAGCAAGTCCTTCAGGGCTGCGAAATAACGTCTCCGTAATTAAGTCGTGCAGATTCTTCTCCGCCAGCCGGCGGATCAGGATGACCAAAAAACAAAAATGCTCAAAGTAACAAAAACCGGATATCATGGAATACTCCTTCCCGAATTGGGAATTGGATTGGATTATTCGGGAACCAAAGCCGAGCATATTTTTATTTCTCATGCCCACGCCGATCATGTCCCGAGAAATAAGAAACTGAGCGTATATGCTACTCCACCGACTGCAAAACTTATGAAACTTCGAGGCTTTGGCGGAGAAGTAAAACCGCTGGAGTTCAAACAAACACTGGAAACAGATAAAGCAAAGATCACTTTTTATCCTGCCGGACATATTCTCGGTTCTGCCATGACCTTTGTGGAAAGCGATCCGGGAAATTTGTTGTACACCGGCGATTACCGGACTCCACCCGCCCCTGCTACCGAAGGATTTGAGTTACCGTATGCAGAGATCGATACTTTTATAACCGAAGCCACATTCAGCCTGCCCATCTACAAATGGAAACCGGAAGAAGAACTTGCTGAGCAAATAAGAAATTTTGCTACCCGAAATCTGGAAGAAGGCTTTACTCCCATTTTCACTGCTTATAATCTGGGCAAGGCTCAGGAATTGATGTATATCTTAAAAGAGTTAAACCATCCAATGCAAATTCATGGCGCAGGATTTAAACTTTGTTCTGTTTATGAAGACTTTGGATTTCCACTTGGTGACTACGAAACCTATCAGCGGGAAAATTGTGAAGGAAAGATCCTGATCACACCCGGTTCTGCTTTGGGTAACGGATTTGCATCCAACGTAAAGAAGAAGCGAATTGCGTATTGCTCGGGATGGGCAGCAAACGAATCACGACAAACACAACTTACGGTAGACGAGCTGATTCCTCTGTCTGATCACTTAGATTTCTTTGAGCTAATCGATCTGTGCAAAAAATTACATCCGAAGAAAGTATTGATCACGCATACACCAAATCCCAAAGTGGTACAGCATTATCTGGATGAGTTGGGGATAAATTCGGGGTTTTTAGATTTGGAGACGGGCGATTATGAGTAGTTCTAGGTTGACCCTCCCCTCAATCCCCTCCTATGGAGGGAAAGCTCTTTGGTTTAATAATAAACCTACAACAAAGAGTCTTCCTCTCTCGGGAGAGGAAACAAAGGAGAGGGTCAACCACAAATCCTGTAAACTATTTGTCATTTCGACTATAGGGATAAATCTAAAGAGCTCAGAGTTATTAAAGATATTTTTAGATGTCTCACATTCGTTCGACATGACAGAAAATGGATGTTTCAATGATTATTAAGTCAAACTCGTTTACGCGATTAGCCGAAACCGCCCAATCCATCTCCTCAACTCGTGGGAATAATGCAAAGATCAAGCTGTTTGTAGATTATCTGTCCAAGCTGGCAACCGACGAAGATGTAGAATTAGCGACTCAGTTTTTAGGTGAAGGCGCTTTCTCTTCAGTTTCCGGTAAACGAGCATCTGTTGGACACCGAACGATTGCGACTTTAGCTGCTGATTTCTGTGAGATCGATTATGAAAAGGTATTCAAGCCAAGTAAAACGGCAAGCGGTTCTTCTTCTGAAACTATTCAGCGTTTGTTTGAAAATATTCCTGAAGCACAGTCAAAATGGAAAAGCGAAAACCTGACTTTACAGGAGATCAATGAGATCTTTGAGTCACTGTATATCACTTCCAAAAGAGACGCTAAGCAGCAAATACTTTTGGATGCATGGATGAGAATGTCGCCGTTGGAAGTAAAATATTTTATCCGAATTCTTGGTCAGGGATCTTTGCGAATAGGTTTCGAAACTAAGAGCTTGGAAAATGCCATTGCCAAAACTTATGGTAAAGAGTTAGAAACGGTTCGCTATGCCAGAATGATTTCCGGTAGCATCGGCAAAACAGCAATCATGGCAAAAAACGATACGCTCGACGAAGCGATATTTAAGATGTTTAGTCCCATTGCTTTTATGTTGGCTTCTCCTATCGAAAGCAGAGCAGTTTCAGATCTTTCAGAATATATCGCTGAGGAAAAGTTTGATGGAATGCGATGTCAGGCTCATATTTCTGATGGAAGAATAGAATTATTTTCCCGTGACTTGAATGAAATCACTTCTTCATTTCCTGAGATTATCGAATTCTTTTCCGGTAAAGAGCTTCCTGATCTGGTTTTGGATGGAGAGATATGTGTTTTCAAAGATGACACCATTCTCCCCTTTCAGCTTCTTCAAAAACGAATGGGTGTAAAAAAGCCCTCTAAAAAACTGCTTACTGAATATCCTGTACTATTTATCGCTTATGATATTTTGTATAAAGATGAGAATCCACTATTTGATGATTTGTTATCAGTTCGTCGGGTTAAACTCGAAAAGCTTTCAAAAAAACATTCTATTCCTATCACCTCGCAGATGAAAATCAATAATCAGGACGATGTGGAAGAGCTTTTTCAGCGAGCGTTAGATCATGGAAATGAAGGCTTAATGCTGAAGCGAAAAGATTCTGTGTATGAATACGGACAACGCAGAAAATCCTGGCTAAAAGTTAAAAAACCAAGTGGTTCTTTGGATACTGTTATGCTGTACGCACATGCCGGAAGCGGTAAACGCGGCGGAACTTATTCTGACTTTACGCTGGGAATTTCGGTAAAAGATGATGATCGGTATGAAGAAGAGTTCATTCCAATAGGAAAAGCATACGGCGGTTATTCTGATGAAGAACTCAAAAAGATGAATGCGTTGATCAAAGAAATTACACTAGAGCGTTTCGGTCCAACGCTGCTTTTGAAACCTCACTTAGTTATCGAACTGGAATTTGAAGACATCCAGATCAACAAACGGACCAAAGCCAAGTACACACTCCGCTTTCCGAGATTTAAAGCTATTCGCTGGGACTTATCTCCATCTGATGCAGACACCTTGAAAGATGTGGAACGGATGTATCAACAGAAGATCGATGAAGAAAGATCGAGGCAAGGCAAAAATCCTTCGTTTTATCTGCCTTCACGTAACTAATTTTTACGTTTTTAATCAGTTTTAACAACCATTCTGAACCTCATTATGCTAGATTATGGTTCTAGCTTTAAAATTGCTCTTAAAACATACAGATGAGAAAAATACTAACAATTATTTTGCCTTTGTTATTCCTGATATCCTGTTCAAACGAATCGCAGGATCAACAACGAAATCAGGGAAACCTTGTAATTCCTGCTGTTGAAGCCGTTCAATCTCAATTTGGCTCTCTTCCGCTTGTTGAACGATTTAGTGGAAATGTGGTTTCTGAAAACCAGGTGGAACTTTATCCGGAAGTAAATGCCCAGATCGCTGAAGTATATGTAGAGAATGGCGACTTTGTGAATAAAGGAGATGTGCTTGTAAAGCTACAGGACGAACCTTTCCAGAAGCAGTTGCAACAATCTGAAGCTAATCTCAAAATCAATAATGCTCGTTTAAAGCAAGCAAAAGCTCAGTTATCCACTTTAGAGGCTCAATACAAAAGAATACAGGCTCTTGCTGAAAAAGATCTCAGTAGCGAATTGGAATTGGAGCAAATCAATGCTGAAAAGATCTCTGCTGAAGCAGATGTGGAGCTAGCCGAGGCGCAGGTAGAACAATCAGCAGCTTTAGTGGATGAACGAAAAAATCAGCTTACAAAAACACTGATAAAAGCACCTGTTACAGGAACTATTGGACAAAGAAATGCCCAACCCGGTATGCAGGCATCAGCTTCTACTCCGCTATTTATGATAGGAGATCTGTCAAAGCTGAGAGTTGAGATCCTGTTAACAGAAAGTATGCTTAATAAAATTAAAGTTGGTCAAACCGCCGCGATATCGGTAACTGATCAAAATGGAGAGATCGTTACTATTAATGGTGAATTATCCCGAATCAGTCCTTTCTTAAATGAAGTTACTAGAAGTACTGAAGCAGAAATCGATATTGATAACCAAAATGGATTATTAAATCCGGGAATGTATGTACCTGTTGATATTTTTTATGGTGAAAGTCAGCAAGCTACTTTAATTCCAACCAGCGCTATTTTCATTGATCCTAATACCGGTTCTGAAGGAATTTATATTGCCAATTCTATTGGTTCAGAAATCAAACCGGTAAGCGATTCTGCATCCGGAGTCTCTTCTTTAACTTCTCCTACAGATGTTACTTTTCAGGAAATTGATGTGATTGCCCGAGGTAAAATGGAAGTTGCAGTAAACGGTTTGGAAAGCGGGAAATGGGTGGTCACATTAGGACAAAACCTGCTTTCTGAAGGAAGAGAACAAGCACGGGTTAAAACCATTCCCTGGGAACATGTAATCCGATTGCAACAAATGCAGCGTGAAGATTTGCTCAATGAAGTAATGAAAGATAAACAGCAGACTCCTGAAAAACCCACACTTTAACATTTTAGCTTAACTGACATGGCACTTACAGACATTTCAATTAAACGTCCGATTGCAACTACAATGTTCTTTCTGATCATTATCACTCTTGGTGTGATCGGGTTTCGATATTTACCTGTTGATCTGCTTCCTCCTATCGAATATCCACAACTTACCGTAAGTACTGAATACCCAAATGTTGGACCTGAGGAAATTGAGACAATCATTACTGAACGAGTTGAAAATGCTGTAGCGGGAGTTCCCGGAGTTGAGCGTGTACGTTCACAATCCAGTGAAGGCCGGAGTAGAGTAACTCTGGAATTTGCTCAATCAGTAGATGTAGATGTCGCCGCAAATGATGTACGGGCAGCTTTAGATCGCCTAAGAAGTGCTCTTCCCCCCGAAGTTGAATCCCCGAGAATCTGGAAATTTGATCCCAATAACTTCCCGATTGTTATTGTTGGGGCTAATTCTGATAAAAATCTAGCGGATCTAACCCTGCTTCTGGATCGTGAGATCACTAAAAGATTTGAACAAATAAACGGGGTTGGCTCCATTGATATTTGGGGAGGCATAAACCGTGAAGTTAAAATTGATCTGAAGCGTGACCGGCTGATAGCGAGTGGATTGACATCCGCCGATGTTCAACAAGCCATCTCCAGTGAAAACGCAAACCTTCCGGGTGGAAATGTAAATTCCGGAGTACAACAATTATATGTCAGAACTCAGGGCGAATTTGAGTCTATTGATCAGATTGCAAATACGGTTATTACTACGGTTGATGGAAAACCTATCCGTGTTAAAGATGTTGCTGAAGTAAACTTTGGATATCAAGATCTGGATCGTCTGGTGACCATTGATGAAAAACCTATGGTGCGCTTTGGAATCCGTAAACAAACCGGAGCCAATACAGTAGCTGTTGCCGAAGATATTCGACAGGAAGTTGCACTCATTAATTCGGAAAGAAATGATCTTGACCTTTTTGTAACTACGGACCAAAGTACATTCATCCAAAGTTCTATTGATAACGTTCAGAGTTCAGCTATGTGGGGAGCTTTACTTGCGGTAGTCGTCCTTTATGTTTTCTTCAGAAATGGATCGTCGACTTTTATTATTGCTGTTTCAATCCCTATTTCGATCATCGCTACTTTTGCTTTGTTGTACTTTAACGGACTTACATTAAACCAGATGAGTTTCGGAGGCTTGGCACTCGGTGTAGGCCTGATCGTGGATAATGCCATTGTTGTACTCGAAAATATAATACGGCTTCGTGAAGAAGAAGGCGAAGATCTGAAAACAAGTGCATTAATTGGAACAAAACAAGTTTCAGGAGCCATCATTGCTTCCACACTAACAACTTCTGTGATCTTTCTGCCGGTGATTTTTATGCAGACTATTTCCGGTTTATTGTTTCAGCAATTAGCTCTGGTTGTTGTTTTCGCACTTGTTTGCTCACTTCTGGTAGCACTAACTTTAGTGCCGATGCTTTCCAGTAGATTTCTGGATGTTAAAAAGAATTCTGAAGGAGCTAAAAAAGGTTGGTTTCAAAAGTTTTTTAACAAATTTGAGAATAAATATTCATCGTCACTAAGATCTGTTCTGAAATACAGAAAATTGGTTTTTGCAGTAACCGGAGTTTTGGTTATTGGATCATTTTTACTTGCACCTGTCATACCGATTGAACTTGCGCCGCAAACCGATGCCGATGAGATCGATATTGATCTGAGAATGGCTGATGGTACAAACATCACTGTGATAAATGAATATTTGGTTGAGTTAGAGCAGGTTATTAGAAGTACTATCCCATTTGATGATATAGAACATTTGACAACCGATGTAAGAGACGGTCGCGCTGAAGTTGAGATCACTATGGTGGAAGCTTCTAAAAGGTCCCGAAGCACTTCTGAACTTGCGGAGGAAATTCAACAGAAAGTAGAAGGGGCGATTGCAGGAGCTAATATAAGAGTTAGTGCTCAGTCAGGCCTTTGGATCTTGCGCCGCGTATTTGGCTCAGGCGGAGCTGAAGATCTTCAGCTTGAAGTTCGCGGATATGATATTGACCGTTCTTATCAAATAGCTCAGGATATTAAACTGGAACTGGAAAAAATTGAAGGAATTACCGGAGTTGAAGTAGATCGTAGTGAAGGAACACCTGAAGAGAATATAGTTTTTGACCGCGAAAAGATCGCTCAGCTTGGTTTAACTATTAATAGTGTTGCCAGAACCATTCAAACTAATATTGGCGGAAGCAGAGCAGGTGCATTCCGAGTTAGCGGAGACGAATACCCAATCACGGTTCGTTTGCGACCTGAAGATCGTTTAAATACACAAGATCTTGATAACATTTCTATCCAAACTCCCGGTGGACAGGTTATTCCTGTATCTTCGGTAATTAAGAGAAATCCGGGACGAGGTCCTGAAGATATTACCCGAATAAACGGACAAAGAGTAACCGGAATTTCGGCGAACCTGGAAAGTGGTTTAGCATTAGGAGAAGCGGTAGAAATTGCTCAGGCTAATCTTGCTGATTATCCACTGCCTGAAGGTTATAGTATTGTATTCAGCGGAGAATATCAGGAGCAACAAAAAGCGGCGGCTGATTTCAATATGTCGATTATTATGGCTCTGATTCTTATTTATATGGTAATGGCAGGGCAATTTGAGCGATTTCTGGATCCACTGGTAGTAATGTGTTCTGTTCCTTTGGCTGTAATCGGGGTTGTTCCCACTTTACTGCTCACTGGAACTACAATAAACATACAAAGCTTGATGGGCATCATTATGTTGATAGGTATAGTCGTAAATAACGCCATCGTGTTAATTGACTATGTGAATCTACTTAGAAGAGATAAAGGGCTACCTGTGATTGAAGCCGTTATAGAAGCAGGACGTTTACGACTTCGCCCGATTTTAATGACCACACTTACAACAGTTCTGGGTTTACTTCCGCTCTCTTTTGGGATTGGAGCCGGAGCAGAGATACAAGCTTCTCTTGCACGAGTTGTAATTGGAGGACTGACTGCATCAACTTTAGTAACACTAGTGTTTATCCCTGTAGTGTATGTTTCAGTTGATCAGGTAGTTGATAAATTGAAAGCTTACAACTGGAATCCATTCAAAAAAGAATCCGAAAAAATAGAATTAGCCGGGTCTTAATAGATTATTCAAAAATTCAGAAGACTGATACGCTTAATGGAATTAGTGTTAAAAACTATTGGTTACTTTAATCACTATTGCAATATCCATTTATAATTTTCTATGAGTTCCTGGACACTAAAATCTATTCCGCCGCACGACTGGTTTATTTGCCTTGATGTGGAATCCTATTTCGATCATGAACATGATGTGGAAACCATATTTGAAGAAGGATTTACACGTCCCGTTCCGATTGGTGATACAGATGTGATCGTAACAGTATTTTTTAACGGTGATCCTGATTCGCCTGAGTTCCATATCGAAACCAAGGAATCATTATCAAAGGAAGAAATCGCTGAAGCCAATATAAGTTTGTCTAAGATCTTAGGAACTGAAATGGATATCCGACCTCTGTACGATCAGGCTTCAGAAGATCCACTTTTAGCTGATAAACTAAGTTCGTTGTACGGACTGAAAAGAATGACCAGAGCTAATTTATTCGAAGATATTCAGAATAGAATTGTGGAGATGCAGATGAATCATAAACCTACTGCAAAGAAAATGATGTTTGCAGTTCGTGAAGCATATGGAACTGCTTTGGTTCATAACGGGAAAAGTATCCCTGCATGGCCACGAGCTCATCAGCTTATGAAAGCAGATCCGATGAGCATTCGTAAGCTTGGCCCTACTAAAAGAAAAGGGGAATATCTTACGGGATTGGCTTCAGATATGGTAGGCGGAAATGTTGATATGGAGCACATTACAAATTGTAATCCTCAAGAGGCTTATGATCTGCTAACCAGTATTAAAGGAATTGGTCCTACAGCAGGACAGGATCTTATGATGATGAGAGGCAGACCGGATGCTGTTTTTCCCAGCAACAAAAAGAAAGATGAAGAAAAAGGACTGCGCCGTTGGATCATTGCCAGTTATGGTGAAAATCCGCACACCATCAGTGAAAAGAAGTTTCAAAATTTGATCTCAAATTGGAATGGATTTGAAGGGGCTGCATTGGAGTTTTTATATGTGAATTGGATCATCAGCGAAAAAGAGAAGAAGGCTAGAGGCGGTTAATCTTCAGTTTCAAGTTTTATGTTTTCAAAAAGCGAAAATTCAACATCATTCAATCTTACCCCGATGTTCTCATCTGAAATATGAGTAACCATCACATTCTTTGGAAAACGGGCAATTTTTATAATTTGTCCATCCATATTTAATACAAACCATTTTTGATAATCACCTCTTAAATTAGATTGAAGCCAAAATCGATTCTTATTATAAAAAAAACGTTCTGCTTCGCTCTTAAATTCAGGCAAATAGGAACTCATCGTTTTCCACTGTTCACTTCTCTCACCATCTCTGAGGCTATCAATTTCAGTATCACTCAACTTCTGTTTTGGTAGATTTACAGAGGTAGTACTAAGAGTATCAAAGTATGCATCTATCTCTATGATCTCAGACTTAGAAGTCTCGTAAATAAACAGTGATTTATTCTCTGAATTGTATGCGGTTAGTGCTATATCACTGTATGGCACTTCACTTGCACCTACAAGGCGACCATCTACGTACGTTCTTGCATATGGTCGATCTTTTATAATTATTGCATCTCCATATTCTTTATTTTCTAAATTGTATTGAACAAATATTTTCTCTCTATCTTTTTCCTTGTTTTCAAGAAAGTCAAAAGTGGTTAGTTCAAAAATAAAACTACTATTTACCCCGGGATAAATATTTTCTATTGCTCCTCCTTCATAAGGTTTGGGTTTAAATTCACTTATAAGATTAAGATCTTCATCATACATCAACACTTTCTTATTATCCGAATCATTTAAGTAAACAATATTCCCGGATGATTTTGTCATTTCATAGACATCCAAAATTTCACCGGGTCCTCTACCCTCCCTTATTCGTTTAATGATGTTTCCTTCGTCATCCACCAGTATTACAAACTTATTTTGTCTATCAGCAATGATAATACGGTCTGAGGCTATTCCAATACTTTTATATGACAAATGAGAAACGTATAAGCTGTCAGCTTGATCGAAACTGGTTAAAGCTTTTGGTGTAAGTTCAGGGATATCAGATAAATCTATTTCTTTGACTTTATCTGAACAAGAGACCATTGACAACCCAATAAAAAAGAATATGAATATATTATTTCGCATTCACTCTGAAACTTAAGATTTTGTTTATAAGTTATTTATGATATAAAATAAGCCTCATATGTCCAAAACTCTACTCAGGTTAATCAGGTCTGCAAACAATTCTAGTTAATATTCATTTTGTGCATACTTAACCATTGCAAGCCATGATGAAAATCCGCAAACAAGCATTAAGAAAGAAAAGAAGTCTAAGATGTAGATCAGTTACTGACTGGAGAGCCAATAAATAAATGGAAATAATCCCCCACTACAATCTTGTTATCTGAAAAAACTTCCAGATATTCAAAATTAAGGAAATCATATTCTGTTTCTTCGTAGAAAGGTCCAATATTTTCAAAATTAAAATCTTTTCCTTGTGCAAGAAATACCTCATCTGAGTCTGCTGCAATAACCTTGCTGTCTCTGAGACTTCTAACTAATTGGGTTCCAATATTCACTTTCGTCTTTTCCCAGATGCTTGCATTTTTTTCCTTGAAATAGATTCGATCACTTTCAGCAGCATATATGATTTCATTCTGTTCATCAATACTTATTGATCTGATAAAATCATCATCTTTATCAATATCTGATGAAATACTATTCCAATTTTTACCATCATCTTCTGAAGAGTGAATCCCATCGTGAGAAGCTAAATAAATGATTCCTTCTTCTGACGCTGTTATTTCTTCTATATGATCACTCAACTTACTATTTATAAAGCTATTTCTATATAAAACTGAATCGCCTTCAAGATCAAAGGTAGTTACTCCATGTTTTCTACCAATATGGAGGTTACCTTTTGATACAACTAAATCCTGCATTATATAGCCACCTGTAATCTCTTCCCAATTTCTCCCATTATCATCTGATACATATACAAAGTTTGTAAACCCTAAAAAAACCCCTCCATTTTCTATCAGCACATCTCCTATCATATACAGACTTTCGTATACCCTAATTTTTTTTATGTGTACCGAATCCGGAGTAGAAAAGCTTTGGAATGTTTTACCCCCATCATTTGAATAATTTAGAACATCTTCATTCGCTACGTATAGTTCATTGTCACCATTGGTAGCAATAGCATTTATCCATTCCGACTTGAACTTTGTTATCTCTACCCAGTCATATAGCGGATCTTCTTTATCGTTCTTTGAATTGAGTAATCCACAACCATTCAAGAAGAATATTATTGAGACGAAATAAATTAAAGCTTTCATATAAACTCTCTTTATTTCGCTCAATATCAGTTATTTAGGGCAAAAATTAAAATTAGAATTCCGATCCATAAAAAAAGCCGACTGCATTTACAATCGGCTTAATTTGGTTTAAAAGAATGATTAATAATCACTCTTTGAAGAATTCAGTGCTTTTTTGATACTTGGTGGCAGAATCACTTCATCGATTACATGCACAACACCATTACTGGCATCCATATCTGCTTTTACTACTTCCGCATTTTCGATCATAACGCTTTCTCCATTACTTTTTATGGATGCATTACTTCCCTGAATTGTTTTAGCTTTCATTGTTTTAGTAACATCTTCCGACATTACTTCACCGGGAACTACATGATAGGTAAGCACCGCTACCAGCTGTTCCTTGTTTTCTGGCTTAAGTAACTCATTTAAAACTCCCTCAGGAAGATTTTCAAACGCTTCATTTGTTGGTGCAAAAACAGTGTAGGGTCCTTCCGATTGAAATGTTGCCTCCAGATCAGCTGCTTCTACTGCAGTAGCTAATGTTGATAACGTCTCTGTTTCAGAAGTTAACTCAAGAATATTTGCTTCCTCCTGAGCTTTAACCTCGAACGAAAGGATTAATACCAGCGCTAATGTAAATAAATTTATTGCTCTCTTGAATAAGTTCATCTTGAATAGTTTTTATTAATGGTAACACTCACTTAAATAGAGATTAAAAATGATATGTTCCTATAAATAATAGAGCAGTTGATGCAAGTTCGAACTCACATTTATCAGCGCCACAAGTCTTATATGTTAAGATCAAAAAAAGCCTCTGAAATTATGAGGCTTTTAAATTTATTCTACAGGCTTAAGCTTAGATCTCAAAAAGAAATAACCGAGTAACCCACTCAACAAAGAGCCCACAAAAATACCCACTTTAGAGTATTCTATGAATTCCTGATTAGTAAATGCAAGTCCTCCGATAAACAAGGACATGGTAAATCCAACACCGGTTAAACAGGCAATTCCATAAAATATAGTCCATACTTTATCTGAATCGGGTAACTTAACTATGCCTAATTTACTTGATATCCATACTGAAAGCATGATACCGATCTGCTTTCCAAGAAACAGACCAAAGATAATTCCAAGGGTCAAAGTTGATGAAAAAGCTATTACAGTCTGTTCGGCTGAAAGTGCTACTCCTGCATTGGCGAAAGCAAAAACAGGCATAATAAAATAAGCTACAAGCGGATGCAGCTTATGTTCTAATTTGTGCAATGGACTTTCAAGTTTTTCTATGCCCTCTTCTAAATAGTGAAGAGCTGTTTCATCATCTTCTTTGTCAGGGGTGTTAAGAGAATTTCGAAACAATTTAACTCCATTCTCGATGGTATCCAGTAACCCTTCCCTGTTTTTATGGGGGCTGGCCGGAATCATAAATCCTAAAACCACACCCGCTATGGTTGCATGAACACCTGATTTAAGTACGGCAACCCACAGAATTAATCCTACGAAAAGATATAATGCTATTGAACGGATATTTGCCCAATTCATAATCATTAGTACCAATATAGCACCACCGGAAACTGCAAGTGCAGTCAATGATATTTTACTCGTATAGAATAGAGCGATTACTACTACAGCAATTAAGTCGTCTACTACTGCTACTGCTGTAAGAAACACTTTTGCCCAAACCGGTACCCGGCTTCCGAGTAAAGCGAGTATTCCTAAAGCAAAAGCAATATCCGTTGCAATGGCAATGGCCCAACCATCCATAAATTCAGTACCGGCATTAAATCCGTAAAAGATCAATCCGGGAACAACAGCGCCACCAAATGCAGCGATTATTGGAAGCAGAGCCGATTGCACAGTTGAAAGCTCCCCATATTTTATCTCCCGTTTTATCTCCAAACCGATCAATAGAAAGAAAATCGCCATCAATCCATCGTTGATCCATAAAATTAGTGGTTTCGAAATATTTCCGGATTCAAAACCTATGGTAAGCTTGGCTTGAAATAATTGAACGTACCAATCTGCCAAAGGTGAATTTGCTACTACAAGTGCTAATACTGCTGAAAAAAGTAGAAGAATTCCTGAAAATGATTCTGTTTTAATGAATTCTTGTATTGGTGCCAAAGGCTGTTTTGATGAAGTCTTTTCCATAATTTTAAAAATGTAGTGTTTTGTAATAAGTTGATTTGTATACCCCTATTTAAAGGGCAGAAAGTGATTTTATAAATCAACTACATTCTTCAAAATGATGCTGAGGACACTTTTGAGATGGAAAAAATAAAGCTGTAGGACAACACAAAAAATTTTGTGATCTACCTGTAGTAAGTGTTTTTACGATATGTATAAATAAGATGCTCATAGCAATATTTTGAAACAGAACTTAAAACTGTGATGCACCATTCCTAAGAAATTAATTTTTTAACGAGTCTTCTGTATTTATATACACGCCAAATTATATATGCGATAGTTAAAGGTAAAACAGCATAAAGCATAACCCATTCCATTGTGGGCTCAAAAGCAGAACCCACGGCATCCAGAACCAGATAAGTCAGGTAAGAACCATAATAGAACAGTAACATCGCTCCATCAAATTTAGTAATATCAAAGCCGGCAATAAATATCGGGATACACATAATACTTACCGCAACCGTGAAAGGAAGATCTAATGCCAAAGCAGCCGGAGAAACTGTTAATATATTCGGAGCTATTACAACTGTTAGCCCAAGGGTGAGCAAAATATTATAGAGATTACTGCCCATCACATTTGCCACAGCCATATCTGTATTTCCTTTTCGGATGGTGGCAATGCTGGTTGCAACTTCCGGCAATGAAGTCCCTATCGATACGATGGTTAAACCAATCACTAACTCAGAAAGTCCTAATATTGTAGCAATTTCAACTGCACTTTTTACCATCCAATCTGATCCCTGAATAATCAATCCCATACCAACAATTAGGTACCCAATATTCTTAACATAGAAGAACCAACCTGTTGAAAGCTTTCTTTGCTCTGCTTCGAAGTCTGTTTCTTCGGGTTGATTGTCTCTTTCTTTCTTTATCTGGAAAAAAGTAAAAACTGAATATGCTACTAATCCCAATAACAGCCACACTCCGTCCAGTGTTGTAAGCTCACCGTCAAAAGCAATAACGTACAATAATACACTTGCTGCTATTACGATCGGAACATCAATTTGGACCACTCTGAGTTTTACTGCTAAAGGCTTTATAATAGCACTAATCCCAAGAATCAGAAGTATATTTGCGATATTACTACCCACAATATTTCCCAGAACTAAGTCGGCATTCCCGGCAATGGCTGCCTGCAAACTGATCGCCAGTTCGGGAGCTCCGGTTGCAAAAGCGACCACAGTCAATCCCATTATTAAAGGTGAAACTCTCCATTTCACACCAAAGTGATCCACACCTCTTAAAAATAATTCTGCTCCGCCAATAAGTGCCGCCAATCCGGCTATAAAAGTAATTGCTGTCATATCTAAATTTGTGAACACCAAAGGTACAAGGTATTCAGCATAAAAAAAGCCTTTCCTGATCAGAAAGGCTTCATATTTATAGTTTGATAAAAATTATTTCTCCAACCACCAATTTCTTAATTGAATTTGCTCATCTGTAGCATTTTCAACTTCCTGTAAATTTTGCTGTGGATACATTGGCGTTCCAACTTTTCCTTGTAGTTTCACCTCTTCTCCATTTCTTTCCAACGTCATTGAGATATCTGTATCCGGCGTCCACTGAAAACTCTGCGGGATAACCTGTTGAATATTTTGCAATGAAGCTTCTAATCCATTAATGGATTTCAGAATATCTCCCGGTCTAACTCCTAATTCTATCAGTGAAGTATTCAAGTCCATATTTTCGAAATAAATTTCTCTGGTTTCCGGATTTACATTAATAAATGCTGCTTGCTGATTTATCAAAAACAGATTTGTCTGTACCTCTTCCACTCCCATTTCAAGACCGACCTTATCAAAGAATACTGAATAATCGATAGGTGTAGTTCCCTCAACATGAGTTCTCAGAAACTCACCAACTGATGGGTAAGTCATCTCAGTTATTTCAGCGATCAGGTTATCATCTTCGAATGGTTTATCGATTCCATATTTTGCTGACATTTCTTTCATCAACGAAAGCATACTTCTTTCGCCATTACTTTCTTCTCTCATCAGAATATCAATGCACATCCCGATCAAAGCTCCTTTTTGATACACATTGTAATAATTTGATGCATAAGGCTCGTCAATTACGTTCTCACTCATTACTGTGAAGCTCATAGAATCGTCCATAGTGTATGAACTTGAGATCTTACTCTGAATCTTATTATAGAATTCTTCTTTAGGTTGAAGATCTTCGTAGGCCTGAAAGTGGCTCGCAAAATATTCCGTAACTCCCTCATACATCCACAAATGCTTCGAGAATGTCGGCTCATAGTAATCGAAATAGTGAACATCTTCTGAGTGCACGCTTAATGGAGTTACAATATGGAAAAACTCATGCGAAACCACATCGATCATAGCTTGATTTAACTGTGGCTCCTGCATTTGCTCTGGAAGTACAACAATGGTTGAAGTCTGATGTTCTAGTGCTCCAAAACCCTGTGGTGATGTTTCAGTACCTTCTGACAAATACAGATAGATGTCATATCGCGGAGTACTGTTAAGGTCACCCAAATATTCTTTCTGAGCCTGCATCATTTCAAAAACGGTCTCTTTGATCTTTGCTGCGGAATGCACTCCGTTTGGTGAATAAACACTTAACACGATCTGAATATCGCCGACTTGGAATTCTTCAATATCCAGATTTCCGTAAAACATCGGGTTATCAGTAATATCAAAATATCTGGCAGCTGTATAATTATCTACTACTGTTGAATCTCCTTCTAAAACCATAGAACTGCTTGTAGGAAGCGCGGATGATTTTTTCATTCCTGCAGGAGCGGTAACAGCTAATTTGTAGCTATTGTCTTTCAACTCTTCAAAATACCCGATAAAACCATGCAGGTTAAGTACAAAGTTATCGTCAGCTATATTTGTACCTGATGGTGAGAATGGTGTAGGTTTTTCTGTGTTCTCGATATCAAATGTATCGTTTACATAGTAGCCCAACTTATCTAATTTCTGAGCATTTGGAATGATCCATGTATTTTCATCCGGTCGATTTACTTCAATTTCCATTCCTGAATAATCGTAAGCAACCAAGTCTTCTGTGAAACTTCCGAAATCACTGATATCATAAGTTCCCTGAACAACCCTTGGAATTCTGTATGTAACGGTGTCTTGAGAAAACATTCCGGGATCGATCTCCACCCAAACCCGGTCATTATCAATATTTACAAGGTCAATTGAGGTGGAAATTGGAGTTTGTGCAGCTAGCTCTTTCATTTCTTTTGAAAGATTGTCTCCTGTTTTTGGGGAACACGCATAAGTTACACTAAGGAGTAAAACTCCATATATAAGTTTCTTCATTAGAATATGTTTTGATGAATATTTTGGATGGCAACTTCAGTAATCCAAAAAAAATTGCCAAACCGTAATTTATTAATTGTAAGAAATTAAAAACCCCGGTCAGAGTTAACTGCCGGGGCTAAAGATTCGCTTATCAAGCTATTTTCAGGATCAGATCTGCGGTTCTCATAGAATAACCGGCTTCGTTATCGTACCAGCCAATTACTTTTACAAGATTACCATCTACTTTAGTCAGATCACTATCAAAGATATTTGAATGTGGGTTACCGATGATATCCGTTGATACCAATGGATCTGTTGCATACTCAAGAATTCCTTTCATAGAACCTTCAGATGCTGCTTTGAATGCTGCGTTCACTTCTTCAGCAGTAGTTTCTTTGTTCACTTCACAAACAAAATCAGTTAATGAACCTGTTGGGGTTGGAACACGAACAGCTCCTCCATCTAACTTCCCGTCTAAATGCGGAAGCACTAGACCAACTGCTTTTGCAGCTCCGGTTGAAGTAGGAATAATATTAATGGCAGCAGCGCGAGCTCTTCTAAGATCTTTGTGCGGTGCATCTAATATTCTTTGATCGCCTGTGTACGCGTGAATGGTCGTCATAAATCCTTTCTTAACTCCGAAAGCATCATCCAATACTTTTACCATCGGTGCAAGACAGTTTGTTGTACAACTTGCATTCGAGTAGATCTCTGTTTCAGCATCGATCACTTCATCGTTTACACCAAGCACTACTGTTTTTACTCCACCTTTTCCCGGTGCTGAAATGATCACTTTCTTAGCGCCTGCTTCGATATGTTTTCCCGCACTCTCTTTGTCTACAAAAAAACCTGTTGATTCAATTACGATATCAACACCAAGATCTCCCCAGTTTAAGTTCGCCGGATCTCTTTCAGCTGTAACTGAAAAACTCATGTCATTGATAGTGATCTTATCTCCATCAACTGAAACCGTTCCATCAAAAGTCCCTTGAGATGAATCGTACTTGAAAAGATGAGCTAAAGTGTTAGTATCTGTTAAATCGTTTACCCCAACGATATCAATTTTATCACTATACTTTGCAAGAATTGATCGGGTAACCATTCTACCGATACGACCAAATCCGTTAATTCCGACTTTTATTTTTGACATTTTATACCTGTTTTTTTGATGGTCAATTCGGATATCATTTACAGAACCAACCCATTAAATAACTTTCTTTTCAGACTCTGAAAATACCACTACTAGTCGCCATATTCAATGATTTTAGCTTATGATAGCAATAGAAAAACATGAACAAGTACTAAAAGCGCTTTTCTAAAAATTTAAGTGCACTGTAAAGTCTTTTTAAGTTACATCTTTGGATCAAATGTTATAAATAGTATCAAATAAAGTAACAAAAAGAACTGCTTTATCACTCAAAAACCCTTTTTCCAGCACAATTTTAGTTACCTTGATCTTTAATCAGAAAAACTAATTCTTCAGTTCCCAAATGGACAGCAACGACATCTTCAGGCGATTACGATACATTCTAGGCTATAACGATCTTAAAATGGCCGAGGTATTTGCTTTGGCTAATGATCCTATTGATCAGGCTAGAGTTACAACCTGGCTCAAGAAAGATGAAGATTCTGATTTTGTAAAAATGCCTGATGTTGCCTTGGCTACTTTTCTGAATGGATTGATCATTCAAAAGCGTGGCAAGAAAGATGGACCACAGCCTGTTCCTGAACAAGTATTAAATAACAACATCGTATTCAGAAAATTACGTATCGCTTACAATCTTCAAAGTGATGACATACTGGAAATGTTTGATCTGGTTGACAAGAGCATCAGTCCGCACGAACTCAGTGCCTTTTTCAGAAAACCCACTTCCGGTAAATACCGGGAATGCAATGATCAGTACTTGCGACATTTTCTTTCCGGTTTGCAGGAGAAGTTTAGAGCTTGATGCCTTGGGTTTGCCACAAAAGCACGAAAGCACTAAATTTTCTTATTTGGTTCTTTGTCATCTCGAACGCATGTGAGAGATCTGGAATTTTCCTATAAGTCCAATTTTAGATTTCTCCCTCCAGGCGAAATGACAAGATAATCCAGTAAGGATTGTTATCTAATACAGCTATTACGAGTTTGGCAGATCAGAAAGTTTAATTCGATCGTATGCTCCCTTCTTTTTATCCTTGGGGTGAGGCTCCAAACCAATAATTGTTATTTCTTTTTGATCCGGTCCATATACCCAATAAAATCTTCCCGCCGAAGGTGTCTTATTCTCTAGATATGATTGAAATACTTTTATTCCATATCGCTTAGTCAAAGAGTCAATTTCATGTGAGTTCAATCCCGGATGTCGCGGATTTGAAGCTAAAAATTGTATTGCTTTTCCAAATAGCTTAAAGAGCTTTTCATCTTCTTTAGAAATCGATCCGTCTTTTTTGGAAGAAAGTAGATCATTCCAAAACTGCTCCATTTCCGGAATGCCGAATCTTATTTTGAACATATTCTCTACTAATTTTTCAGGAGCTCATCTAATTCTTTCAAGTCAACATAATCAGATGCTTTACCATCTTTTAAGTGTTTAACAGCTTTATCCATCATCTCAAGAGAACGCTTCGAGATTTCATCCGGATGGATTAAAATCCTGGGTTTAAGAATAACCGTTCCATCACTTTTTTCAGTGACATGATAGTACTCTGTCCGCGGACTACGGATGGTAAGCCGTTTTTTTGAATCTAGTTTTGCTTCGTATTTATTTTTACTAGTAGACATAATGGTTCGTAATTAAATTAGGTGGGATATCCCACAGTTGCAAACAAAAAAAACACTAAGGCACTAAATTTTCTTGTTAGCTCTTTGTCATCTCGAACGCATGTGAGAGATCTGGAAATTTTCCTATAAGTACATCTTTAGATTCCTCCCTCTGGGCTAAATGACAAGATAATCCAGTAAGGGCGTATCGCCATACGCCCTTACTGGATTAGTAGTATTGAGGTTATCTATTCAAAAAAAAGCCACCTCTAATGAGATGGCTTTTAAATTAAAACTTAAAACTATTTCGGAGTTTCTTCTTTTTCATCTTTGGAAAACTTTGCCATGGCGGCAGCTCCAAAAACAACTCCTAGTGGCAACCAAATCCCTAAGTTATCGGTAATAATTCCAATCACCGTTCCGAAAATTATCCCAAAAGCCATTGCGTTTTTCTTATTCATAAAGAGTCTTTTTTATTAATCTTTTTTTTATTGGCCGCTATCTAGTCTAGTTGCAAAACGGAGGATCAATCTAAAAGTTACAATCTTTACTCTTTAAAGCTTTGAGTTATTTCGATAATTCTGCAGATCCTTTGTCCCGATACTTCGGGATAAGAAAGATTTTACAACAAAAAAAGCCATCCCAAATTGAGATGGCTTTTAGATCCTTCGGAAGTATCCTCAGGATGACATATAGGTTTTGGTTAGATCAGCTCACCAACGCCTTCATGTAGTCTCTTCTCATTTCAGCGATTGCGGAGATAGAAATTCCTTTCGGACAAACAGCTTCACATTCTGCAAAGTTGGAACAGTCACCAAATCCTTCTTCTTTCATTTGATCTACCATTGCAACCGCGCGATTACTTCTTTCCACTTCTCCCTGAGGGAATTTATTTAAGTGAGCAAGTTTCGCTCCCGTAAATAACGAAGCCGACGCATTTGGACAAGCTGCCACACAAGCGCCGCATCCAATACAAGCAGCATATTCAAAAGCTTCATCTGATTTCTCTTTTTCTACCGGCAAGGCATTTGCTTCCTGAGCGGAACCGGTTTTTACCGATACATACCCACCAACTTCAATGATTCGATCAAAAGCACTACGATCTACAACCAAATCTTTAATGATCGGAAAAGCAGCTGCTCTTGGGGGTTCGATGGTAATTTTGTCGCCATCTTTATAATTACGCATGTGCAATTGACAACAAGCAACTTCGGCCTTTGGTCCGTGTGCCTGTCCGTTGATCACTAAGTTACAAGAACCGCAAATTCCCTCACGACAATCATAATCGAATTCAACAGGTTCTTTGCCTTGCAGCTGAAGTTCTTCGTTGAGTACATCCAACATTTCAAGGAAGGACATATGCTCGTTTACAGTATCTAAAGTATACTCTTCGAAATAACCGGGAACATCAGGTCCTGCTTGTTTCCAGTATTTCAAATGAATGGTCATATCTTTGCTCATAATCTTTTCCTTTGGTTCAGCCACTAAAGCACAAAATCACTAAATACTTTTTGTGTTCTGGTGATTCTGTGGCAAACCTTTTACTTGTATGATCTTTGTTTTAGTTCAACGAATTCAAATTCTAAATTTTCTTTGTGCAGCTCTTCCTGAAGCTGTCCGTTCACACCCTTGAATTCCCAGGCTGCTACGTAAGAGAAGTCTTCGTCATTACGGATCGCTTCTCCTTCTTCAGATTGATATTCCTCACGAAGGTGACAACCACAAGACTCTTCTCTTTCCAGAGCGTCTTTTGCCATTAACTCTGCTAACTCAAAGAAATCAGCTACACGACCTGCAAATTCCAGGTATTTGTTGTAGTTATTCTTTTCGCCCGGTACATACACATTCGTCCAGAATTCTTCACGAAGTTCCTGAATTTCTTTGATCGCTTTTTCAAGACCTTCCTTGTTTCTGGCAATACCGATGTTATCCCAAACGATCTTCCCGAGCGTTCTGTGGAAATCAACAATGGTTCTTTTTCCGTTGATGTTCAGAAGTTTATCGATTTGTTCCTGAGCAGCTTTTTCTGCTTCAATAAATGCATTGTGATCGGTACCGTAACGAGTTCCCGGTTTAACATCAGCTAAATAATTACCAATGGTTGCCGGAAGTACAAAATATCCGTCACTGAGGCCTTGCATCAATGCACTGGCTCCAAGTCTGTTTGCGCCGTGATCTGAGAAATTTGCTTCTCCTGTGGCAAATAACCCCGGAATGTTGGTCATTAAGTTGTAATCAACCCAAAGGCCGCCCATCGTGTAATGCACAGCAGGATAAATTCTCATTGGTTGCTCATATGGGTTTTCTCCTGCAATATTTTCATACATATCAAACAGGTTACCATATTTTGCAGCTACAGTATCTTTGCCATCACGCTTAATTACATCACGGAAGTCCAGATAAACAGACAATCCTGTTGGCCCCACACCTAATCCTTCATCACAAACGATCTTAGCATTTCTGGAAGCTACATCGCGGGGAACTAAGTTTCCGAAGCTCGGATATTTTTCTTCCAGATAATAGAACCTTTCTTCATCCGGAATATCATTTGGATGACGATCATCTCCTTTTTTACGAGGAACCCAAACACGACCATCGTTTCTCAAACTCTCACTCATTAGTGTTAGTTTGGATTGATAATCTCCGGAAACCGGAATACATGTCGGGTGAACCTGAACATAACATGGATTAGCGAATAAAGCTCCCTTTTTGTGAGCTCTCCATGCTGCCGTTACATTTGAATTTTTTGCGTTTGTTGAAAGATAGAAAACGTTTCCATATCCACCGGTTGCCAGTACAACTGCGTCCGCTTCCCATCTTTTCAATTCACCTGAAACCAGATCTCTTGTAATAATACCGCGAGCTTGCCCATCAATGATCACAACATCAAGCATCTCATGGCGTGGGTGATATTCAATTCCACCTTCATTTACCTGACGCATCATCGCTTGATAAGCACCTAACAGTAACTGCTGTCCGGTTTGACCACGAGCATAAAATGTTCTGGAAACCTGAGCTCCACCAAACGATCGGTTTGCAAGCAATCCACCATATTCACGAGCGAAAGGAACACCCTGCGCTACTGCCTGATCAATAATTTCGTTTGCTACTTCAGCAAGACGGTACACATTTGCTTCTCTGGATCTGTAATCGCCACCTTTAATGGTGTCATAAAATAATCTCCAGATACTGTCTCCATCATTCGGATAATTTTTTGCAGCGTTAATTCCACCCTGAGCAGCAATACTATGTGCACGTCTGGCAGAATCCTGAATACAGAAGCTTTTCACATTGTAACCAAGCTCAGCCATACTTGCAGCAGCAGCTCCGCCGGCTAATCCGGTTCCAACAACGATAACCTCATACTTTCGCTTGTTATTAGGAGCAACAAGCTTCATTTCTTTTTTATGCTTGCGCCACTTTTCTTCTAATGGTCCTTCAGGTGCTTTAGAATCTAATTTCATAATTATATTGCCACGGAATCACAAAACCACGAATTAATTTACTATTCGCTTAATGCCTCTTCCAATATTTGTTACGTTAAAATTAATAAGATAGCCCAACCTGTTATTCGTCAATTTTAAATGACTCAAAACCTGAGCTTTCCAAACCGGATTCATTTTATCTACTGCCTTTAATTCGCAGATAATCTCTTTTTCAACCAAAAGATCTAACCTAAATCCTTCATCAAAACTAATCCCATCATATTTGACAGGCACAACAACTTGTCTTTCTACTTCAAATCCTCTTTTCTGAATCTCATGTGCTAAACAAACTTCATAAACTCTTTCCAACAATCCTGAACCTAATTCCTTATGCACTTTAAAAGCGGAGTCTACAATTTCCTTGCCGATTAAATTTAATCGGTCAGGGATAGCCTCATACTTTTTTGTGTTTTCGTGAATTAGTGGCATTTAAATTTAATATGAGATTAATGAGCCTTCACCGCCGGTGAAATAGATATACAGCGGAATGAAGATGAACATGAGCATAATTACAATTGCGAAACCGTATGCACCCATTTGTACTTTTTTTGAAGCTTCTTTGCTTTTCATAGAAAGCGAGGTAAAAGCGCTCCAAAACCCATGTGACAAGTGGAGTATCAATAAACTCAATACAAATGTATACCCGAATGCATATAACGGTTCAGTAAATTTCTCAATCACCAATGCTCTCAGATCACGAGCCATTTCACCCGATGCAAGCTTAACCATTTCAGTATCACCAAATTTAAATGTCCAGATATGGATCACAAGAAAAACTAAAATGATGATTCCTGTATAAACCATACTTTTGGAAGCTAAAGACTGATGACTTGGACCGCCTTTGGTTTGATACTTCTTGTATCCTTCCGGGCGAGATTTTCTTCTGTTCCACCAGATGGAGATACCTAAAATGGTATGATATAAAAAGAAAAAAGCCAGACCTGCTTCAATCACATAAAGCAAAGGACCCAGATCTTCTAAAGTTTTGGTGTAAATGTTAAAGGCTTCAGGAGCGCCGAAAATAGTTAAATTACCTACAATATGACCGATGAGAAACAGCATCAAACCGATGCCTGTGATCCCCGTCATGATCTTGCGGCCTACCTGCGAATTGATCGCTTTTATAAATGAGGGCATGCTGGTTTTTATAGTTAGTTCTGAAAATGTTAAACAAGCTTGTTCAAGCTTTAGTTTCAATTTAAAGTGAAACTAAATTATGCTTTTATAGATTTGAAAAATCGCTTTTTCCCTTTTCAATGGCAAGGTGGATTCACTCTAAATATTAAGTATGAACGGAGATAAATATTCTTTTACCTTTTCAAGCTAATAAATCAATCATTTTCTGAAAACTGTTACCGAAATATTTACTTCTGAATTTAAAGAACGAGGTTCTAGGTTCATTGGATATCTCATTCCTGCGAAATCTGAGGAAGAGTTTGATGAGCAACTTCAAAAACTTAAAACCGAGCTTTGGGATGCTTCACATCATTGCTATGCTTACCGAATCGGTGCAAGTGACACGACTGAATTCAGCAGCGATGATGGAGAACCCTCCGGCACGGCCGGACTTCCAATCTTAAATCAACTTCGGTCTAATGAATTGGTGGATGTATGTGCAGTGGTTGTACGTTATTTCGGAGGAACCAAGCTTGGAAAGTCAGGATTGATTGAATCGTATGGTGAATCCATTCGATTAGCTATTGAAGCTGCAAAACTGCTTGAGATAAAATTAGTTCAATTTGTGCAAGTCACTTATCCCTACTCACAAGAAAATACGATCAACAAATTAATACTTGATTATGAACTTGAGGAGCAAGAAGCAGATTACCTCGCAAACGTATCAAAACTATTTGCTTGCCCTGTAAAAAACGTTTCAACTTTTAAGGCCAGTTTAGAAGCATTAGAACATCTTTCCATCTCTCATAAAATGTTACATAAAAGTTATATATACCTCTAGCCTTTTAACTATAATAATTTTCAATTGAACCAATCCGGAAACTTGGTTGTTACGTTCTTTTATTTAAGTATTTTCGAAAAATTTATTTCACTTTTTAGCCAAAATTGATCAACTATGAAAAACGATATTCACGATCAGGTTTCATTCTATTACGGAGAAACTCTGCAGACATCTGATGACCTTAAAACAAACGCCTGCTGTACTGATATAGAATACCCACGACACATCAAAGATATTCTAAGTCAGCTTCACGATGAAACCATGGCAAAGTACTACGGATGTGGTCTTACCATTCCTACAAATCTTGATGGTTTAAGAGTACTAGATTTAGGCTCCGGCTCCGGAAGAGATTGTTATGTAGCAAGCAAGTTGGTTGGCAAAGATGGTCACGTTATTGGCGTGGATATGACTGATGAGCAGCTAAATGTTGCAAATGCTCACAAAGATTTTCATGCAGAAAAGTTCGGGTTTGCTAATGTTGAGTTCCAAAAAGGAAATATCGAAGAACTCGGAAAACTGGATATTGAAAAAGAATCTCTTGATCTGATCATTTCTAACTGTGTTATAAATCTGGCTACAGATAAAAAAGCAGTTCTTCAGGGCGCCTATGACCTTTTGAAAGAAGGCGGAGAAATCTATTTCAGTGATGTGTATTCAGATCGAAGAATTCCTCAGGATCTTGTTGATGACCCCGTTTTATATGGAGAATGTTTGAGTGGCGCTCTTTATTGGAACGACTTTTTAACCATTTCAAAGGATGTTGGTTTTTTGGATCCGCGGACAGTGAGTTCGAACAGAATCACCATCGAAGTTGAAGAGCTTATGGAAAAGGTAGGAAATATCAATTTCTACTCCGTTACCTATCGCTTAATGAAATTACCAAAATTGGAAAGTGATTGTGAAGATTATGGTCAGGCAGTACGCTATAAAGGAACCATCGATCATAACAAAGATGCTTTTGAACTGGATGACCATCACTTATTTGAAGCCGGTCGCATTAAAACGGTTTGTGGGAATACGTATATGATGCTTCACGACACACGATTTAAAGAACACTTTGATTTTTGGGGTGACTTTTCCACCCATTACGGAATTTTTGAAGGTTGTGGTGGAAGTGCCCCCTTCAACACAGAAAATACTAATTCAGACGAGGCTGCTCCATGCTGCTAAAAGATTTGAAGACGAAATCTCTTAAAGAACAGGAAATAAAACAGAATTTTCACGACAAAGGGAAATTCAGAGAACCAACAACTACGGGCAAAGGTGAAGATCGCGCTTATGTGGAGTTGACCAATCTGGATACGCTTTGGTTCAATACGGGAACCCGATGTAATCTTCAGTGCAAAAACTGTTATATCGAATCTTCTCCAACCAACGATGAGTTATTATATATCACTACGGATGAAGTAAAAACCTATCTGGATGAAATTCGTGATCTTGAACTGAGCACAAAGCAGATCTCATTCACCGGTGGCGAACCATTTCTGAATAAAGACATGGTTCCGATCCTGGATTTGTGTTTAGAGCGAGGATTTAACGTTTTGGTATTAACAAATGCCTACCGTGCTATTGACAAACATTTCGATGAACTGGATGCACTGAATAAAAAATATCCCGAAAAATTAACGCTTCGTATTTCTTTAGATCACCACACGGAATCTGTTCATGAGCGAGAAAGAGGTCCAAAGACTTTCAACAGAACGCTTACTACGATGAACGCCCTTTCAAAAATGGGTTTTAATCTTGCGGTTGCAGGGCGTTCTTTAGAAAATGAATCCCGAGATGAAGCTTTACAAGGCTACCAATCTATTTTGGATGAATATGAAGTTGGCATTACGGTTACAGGCGGAGAAAACATTGTGATCTTTCCTGAAATGACTACCGATCAGGATGTTCCTGAGATCACTACTGATTGCTGGGATATTTTGAATGTTAAAGCTGAACATCAAATGTGTGCCACAGAACGTATGGTGGTAAAACGCAAAGGAACGGATATTCCGGTTGTGCTTCCATGTACGTTAATCGCTTATGATGAGCAGTTTGAGCTTGGAACCACGCTGAAGGAATCTTTCCAAAAGGTATATCTGAATCATCCTTACTGCGCTCAATTCTGCGTATTGGGTGGAGCCAGTTGTTCGGCTTAAGCATGATTGATAATTAAATACCGTAGGGGCGCATCGCCATGCGCCCCTACGGTATTTTAAAAGCAAAGTTAAATTCCCTGCTTGTATACCTAATTCATTACGAGTTATAATTATATCAAGTTTACCAGAGAGGACTTTAGCCCGATCGAATAAAGGTTTTCATTCTTGCAATCAACAGTAAGCAAAACCTAAAGGATTTGCTTATTTAAGGAGCTAATCGTTGTCACATCCGAATTACAGCATCCATCCTTATTATCTAATTGTGCAGATCCTTCGGAGGTATCCTCAGGATGAACAACTTAGAAATCACTCCCACGCCACCTCTACAAACTTTTCCGGATCAAAAATATCAGAATTGATCGAATCTGGGATTTCCATTTCGGTGTATTTTTCTACTAAACCGAGCATCCCATTGGCTTTAAAGATCACTTCAGGAGCAACCCAGCCGCCGCCCAGTCTTTCATAGTTGTTGAATTGAACTTCCTGAAGAGTATTTGCTCTTCCAACTGTGATATTCCGAACAAATACCAGCCGTTCAGCATCTATCCAAAACTGAGGCTTGGTTGAATCTGCTTCATCCACTCCAATCACATAAACATCTCTTCCCTGCCACTCATCCTTGTACACTTTTTCAAGGTCGTAGCCAATTCTTGTAAGTTGGTTAGCTGTGCTGTCTACCGATTGATGATATACATCAAAGCCCAAAACAAGCAGATCGTGCACTCTCGGGAATTCCTGAATCTTCTCTCCGTTCACAAATCCGTACTGAACTCCGTCATTAAAGAGAATACCGTTATTTGATGTTTTATCATCAAATTTAATAGCAAGTTTTCCAGGAAGACTCATAGCTTCGTACCACATTTGGGTTCTTACTACTTCATCGTTTTGTCCATAGAAGATCGTCTCTTGAGTAAATGTAAAGTTGGTGTACCACTTTCCTTTATATTCTTCGTACATCTTTGAAAGCACTTCCACTCCGGATTCAACCTCATCAGATTGAAAGCCTAAAGCATTAATGATCGGGGTAAAAACAAACAGAACTAAAAGGAGTATTTTTCTCATGTATATATGTGCTAAAATTTCTTCCCTGAATGGTAGCAATCTCATTAATTAAGAACCATCAAAATCTATTAAAGCTGAATCAGAATGTTTATGTTTAAAGAGCTATTTTCAGCAAAAGATTATTTATGAAGATATATACTAAAAAAGGCGATACGGGCGACACCTCTTTGTTTGGCGGACAGAGAGTTTCCAAAAGCTCGTTGCGAATTGAAGCATATGGAACAGTGGATGAATTGAATTCCGTACTCGGAGTATCGTTATCACACGGGGTTCATGCCCGCTCAAAAGAGCTTTTGGATGAGATTCAGAAGCAGCTTTTTGTTCTGGGTTCTGATCTTGCAACCCCACCATCAAAAAAGATAAAGATCGATCGTATTCAGGAATCTGAGATCACTTTTCTGGAAAATGCTATCGATGAACTCGAAGATCATCTCGAACCTTTGACGAGCTTCATTTTACCGGGAGGATCTCCGGCTGGTGCAAATCTTCATGTCGGCAGAACTGTTTGCCGAAGAGCTGAACGATTAGCAGTAGAATGTTCAAAAGAAGATGAGATCTCTGAAGAAGCTATAAAATATCTGAACCGACTTTCTGATTTCCTGTTTGTCCTTGCAAGATTTGAGAACAAACAATCCGGAAATGAAGAAACAAAGTGGTTGCCAAATTCCTGATCTATGGCTCTAAGTAACAAGCAGAAGTCTTACATTAAAAAGCACAGCAAAAAGAAAAGTGCCAAGAAAATAGCTTCGGACCTGAATCTCGAGGAAACGGAAGTACAAACGTATCTGGATGAGCTCAAAGAACCACTTCCGCTAAAAAAGAAAGTGCTGTTTTACGGAATCACCATTTCCATTCCTTTTTTGTTCTTTCTGGTCCTTGAATTGATCCTGAGAAGTACTAATTATTTAGGGAATACCGAACTGTTCATCGATCCGAATATTCCTACGGATGAATATCGCATTCCAAATCCGAATTTTGCCTCCAGATATTTCTTCTACACAAATGTAATTCCAAGTCCTTCTATAGATGTTTTCTTAGCTGAAAAACCAAAAGACAGCTACAGAGTTTTTGCTATGGGCGGCTCAACGGCAGCCGGATATCCTTATGGATTTAACGGTACATTTTCTCGTGTGGTTGATGATGTCTTACAAGATGCCATGCCGGACAAAAATGTGGAAGTCGTGAACGTGGGTATTTCGGCGATCAACACTTATACCTTGTACGACCAATTGGATGAGATCATCGAGCATAAACCGGATGCTGTTATGATCTATGCCGGACATAATGAGTTTTATGGAGCACTTGGAGTTGGTTCAAATGAAAATCTTGGTGCTTTTCCAGGATTTGTTCGATTCTATCTAAAACTTCAGCGATTCAAAACCTTTCTGTTTCTCAGAACTATTATTGTGGATACGGGTAAATGGTTCGCATCTACCTTTTCAGATAAAGAGGTCCAAGAGAATGGTACACTTATGGAGAGAATCGTTAATTCAAGATCTATTGAATTAGACAGCCCGAAATATGAACTCGCCATGATCCAGTTTGAAAGCAATATTTCAACCATTATAGAGACTTTTGAAGAAGAAGGAATTCCGGTTTTTATAGGCAGTGTTGCCAGCAACGTTAAAGATCAGGAACCGTTTGTTGATATAACAGATGGAGAGCAACCATCTGCCCTTACAACTTATCAGGAGGCTCAAAGTGCTCTGGAAACTGATGATTTTGACACTGCAAAGGAAAAATTTAATCTGGCCAAAGATCTGGATGGACTAAAATTCAGAGCACCTTCTGAAATAAATGAGATCATTAAAGATCAGGCTCAAAAAAATGTACTCACTACTTACGTTCCTGTTCATGAAGCTTTTGAAGAAAACTCTGATGAAGGTTTAATTGGCTTTGATCTGATGCTGGAGCATCTTCATCCCAATCAGGAAGGTTACTTTTTGATCGGAAAAACATTTTCTGAAGTTATTTTGAATGATCTGGAAAAAAGAGGTATTACAAGAAGTGAAATCCGAAATGAAGACTGGAATAACTATTTCGAAAAAATGTATCTCACATACTTTGATCACCGCGTTCAGTGGCACCGAATTTCTACATTAAAGCAGGGTTTTCCTTTTGTTCAGGGCCCAAAGCCAACTCCATACCAACTTTCGTATTCTTTCACTGATTATGTAGACAGCTTAGCTTATGCTTCGGTTCATGAAAATCTGGGTTGGGATAGAGCTAAAGTGGAAGTTGCCAATTATTACGAGAGTTCAGGACAAATTGATCTTGCACTTGTAGAATATTACGGACTGATAAGAAATCAACCATGGAATGATTCACCTTATGTATTTGCTGCACGTCTGCATTTAGATCGCAATGAATTTGATAAAGCAGAACCTTTATTACGAAAAGCTTATTCCATCAATACTGAAGAACCGTTCATAACCAAAATGCTGGGTGCAATAGAACTGAACAGAGGTAATACAAAAACGGCAATTCAACTCTTGGAAGAATCAGTATCCATAAATCCAAGAGACCCTCAGGCTTTATTTAATCTTTCCGGTGCATATGGAACGGATCAGCAATTTGAAAAAGCAATGGAAACAGCACAAAAAGTTCAGAAATTGAGTCCCAATTTTCCGGGATTACGCGGCTGGATGACCCAATTAGAACAAATTATTCAATCAAGGAAATAATACAATGGCATTAATGATATCTGTCTCCGGAATTCGGGGCGTTTTTGGAACCGACCTTACCCCTGAAAATTTAGCCCGTTTTACGGCGGCTTACGGAACCTGGCTTAAAGGAGGCACGGTTGTTCTCGGGCGAGATTCCCGCGTAACCGGACAAATTTGTGAAGACATCGTGGCTTCAACGTTGGCAAGTGTTGGTTGTAATGTGATAAAAGTCGGAATTGTTCCAACACCAACGGTCGCAATGGGTGTTTTGCGTCATAATGCGGATGGAGGAATTATTATATCGGCCAGCCATAATCCTGCTCAATGGAATGCCTTAAAGTTGCTGAACGGGACAAGTGAGTTTATGACAGCTTCTGAAGGAAAAGAAATGATCGCTATTTCAGATTCCGGAGAATTCAATTATAAAATGTATGATGAGATCGGAAGCATTTCAGAAGAAAATGATTTGCTTGAGTATCATATTGAAGAAATTTTGAAGCTGAATTATATCGATCCTGAGATCATTCGCTCTGCAAAACTTTCTGTTGCGGTTGATGCTGTAAATGGAGCCGGATCTTTAGGAGTTCCTCTGCTTCTGGAAAAACTTGGAGTTGAAACCGTTCATACTATTCATTGCACTCCAAACGGACTATTTCCACATAACCCGGAACCACTTCCTGAGCATTTAACCGAAATTTGTGATCTGGTAAAAAGCTCAAATGCTGACATTGGAGTGGTTACCGATCCTGACGCTGATCGTCTTGCTTTAGTAGATAACACAGGAACTTTGTTTGGAGAAGAATATACACAAGCAACGGTATTCGACTTTATTCTTGGGAAGAAATCCGGGGATTCTGCTACCAATTTATCTTCTTCCAGAGTTGCTGATGATATCACCGAAAAGCACGGTGGAAAATGCCATCGCTCAGCCGTTGGAGAGATCAATGTGGTTAAGAAAATGCAGGAAATGGACGCTGTTGTTGGCGGGGAAGGAAGCGGTGGAATCATCGTTCCGGATCTGCATTACGGAAGAGACGCGCTCGTTGGAATAGCTTGTGTTCTGCAACATTTAGCTGAAAAGAAAGTTAGTTCATCAGAGCTTAGAGCATCGTACCCTGATTATTTCATGAGTAAAAGTAAGATCCAACTAGACGAGCTTGGAAAGGAAGCGGACGAAGTTCTCGAATTGGTAAAAGGACATTATGCTGATCTGAACCCTAATACGGTCGACGGAGTGAAAATAGATTTTGAAGAAGGTTGGGTTCATTTAAGAAAATCGAACACCGAGCCTATCATCAGAATTTATACGGAAGGAAAATCACCGGAAGAAGCAAAAGCATTTGCTCAGAAAGTCAAAAATTTATTCTGATCTTTAATTTTTAATACCATTCAATTATGAAAAAGCAGTTTCTCTTTTTATTCAGCATTTTTTTTCTGATTCAGGCGTGTGCCCAAAATCAGAAAACCGAAACTTCATCGCCCACTACTGAAATCAGTTACACTGAAAAAGATGCCGAGATCTTTGCTGATATTCTGAGTAAGTACAAAGATGAATCCGACAAACCTATTGCCATTCTCATCCCTGAGCTTGGTAAGTATTTTCTTGGACAGGAATATGTTGCTCATACTCTGGAAGTAAATGAGGAAGAAAAACTTGTCGTGAATCTACGGGAATTAGATTGTACTACTTACGCTGAAAACCTTCTGGCTTTAGCTAGAACCATCAAATCTGAAAATCAGTCATTTGAACAATTTGCTAGAGAGATCGAAAAGATCAGATACAGAGACGGGAAAAGAGATGAGTATCCATCCAGATTGCATTACTTCAGTGACTGGATCTACAATAACAAAGAAAATGACTTGGTAACTACTCCAGCTGATAGTTTTGGTAATCCATTTCCGAACAAAGTGAGTTTCATGAGCAACAATCCGGACAGCTATAAGCATCTGAAAAATAATCCGGATTATGTTTCAGTAATTGAACAACAGGAAAAAGAGATCAATGAAAAAAGTTATTTCTTTATTCCGAAAGAAAATATTGCTGAATATGAGCATCTGCTAAAAGAGGGAGACATTATCGGACTTACAACAAGTATTAACGGACTTGATGTTGCTCATGTGGGAGTTCTGGTTGAGCAGGAAGGAAAACTACATCTGCTTCATGCATCACAATCCAAGCTAAAAGTTGAAATTTCAGACGAGCCTATTTCTTCATTCCTGAAGCCTGAGTCCAAGAATACCGGGATCATGATTGCAAGACCTGTTGAGATTTGATTATTTATCATTTTACAAACCCAATAATGTGGTAATTCGTTGTTGGATTTCATTTTAATATTAAGATGAAAAACTCGCCCTTAGTATTTAAGACGGACAAGAGAGCGTGATCCGGATGCGTCTGCGTCTGCGTCTGCGTCTGCGTCTGCGAAGCAGGAATAATCCTTTCTGGTGAAAAGTCAAATAATTATCTCAGCACGAACGAAGACCTTTAGGATTATTCAGCATAGGATCAGTGAACCCGTCTTAAATACTTCGGCTTGATCTTTTGTCCCGTTCGAACGGGATATCAAGACAAAAGTAGATAACCTTGTGCTAAGTCAAGCCATTTTAAAAGATTCAATCCCTTGGCTCTATGTACTTTTGTACCGATACTGAGCTTCCTCAGCACAGGCTCCAGTACCAAAAGCTCCCGACAAGAATTATTGGCGCGAACTTCATTACATCGACTAATCATTACAAAAGGTCTACGAACTTATGATACATATTGAAGAATCAGCCAGAAATGTAATGATTGCTCCTTAGGAGCCGTCGATTTCATTGCGTTCTTGTTTCGCCAATAATCCTAAAGGTCGGAGTAGTTGGAGCTTTTTCTAAAGTACTCAAACTTGCGAAAATAATAGCCTCTCCAACATCTCCCTGTTTACTTTCTTCCAATAAACACCGTTCTTAAAATAAAAAACACAGTATATGATCAAATGGCTGGATGTTCTCAACTACGCACGAAACGGCAATCCTGAACCGGACCGCAGAGTAGAGAAAAGCGATGAAGAATGGAAAAAAGAACTCACTGGTGAACAGTTTGCTGTTACCCGTTTAAAAGGAACGGAACGACCTTATTCAAGTGACGTTTGCAGTAAATTTGAGCCCGGTATTTATGCCTGTGTATGCTGTGACACTCTCCTTTTTGATGCCAATACAAAATTCGAAAGCGGTTCAGGTTGGCCTTCATTCAATCAGCCGATTAAAGAAAATGCAATAGCTTATCACAAAGACGATTCTCACGGAATGATCCGTGTAGAAGTAACATGTAACGTCTGTGATTCTCATGTAGGTCATATATTCCCCGATGGTCCTGAACCAAGCGGACTTCGGTATTGTGCTAATGCAGTAAGTCTTAAAAAAGTAGAGGAAAAACATGACCACTGAAACGCTCACTCAATTATTTGCACGTGATTTTGAAACGTTAGAATCTGAGATTTTTGCATACTCCACTGAAGAAAATCTCTGGATCAAAGAACCCGGAATTAATAACAGCGCCGGAAACCTGGGATTGCATTTAGCCGGTAATCTTGCTCATTTTTTGGGAGCAATTCTCAATAACAGTGGTTACATCCGCGATCGTGAATTTGAGTTCAACGGCAAAGTAGATCGTGATGAATTGATCAACAGGATCAGAGATTCCAGAAAGACCGTTCGTGAAACAATGGATAACCTTACCCCTGAAGACTTCTCAAAAACATATCCTCTTCAACCTTTCGGTTTTGAAATGAGTACAGAATATTTCCTGATTCATTTATACAGTCATTTCAGCTATCATTTAGGGCAGATCAATTATCATAGAAGGTTGCTGGATAAATAATCAGAAATGAAGAAGCTAACAATCATATTTTCGCTTCTCCTTTTTTCACTGAATGTTAGTGCCCAGCTTGAAATCCGCTACATTGGCAATATGGGCGTTCTAATTTCCGGAGAAGAATCTTCTGTTTTGATTGATGGCTTGCATACGGAATACAACAAGGAATATTACCTCTTCCCTCCGCAAAGTCTTGTGGATAGCCTTACTAATTCCTTGGGTGATTTTCCACCGATCAAAGCGATCACAACCACACATTATCATCGCGATCATCTTGATGGTGAACAGGTAAGCACTTTCTTAGATAAAAATACCCAAGTACTGTTTTTCGGAAGCAAGCAATCCACGGACCTTGTTAAAGAAGCCCGTTCAAATAATGATGACCGAATCATAACGATTGAAACAAAAGATTATCAGAAACAAACTGTCGAAATCGGAGATATTTCAGTAACAGGATTTTATATGAATCATGTTAGTCCAAACCGTCATGGGAGTGTTCAAAACGTTGGTTATCTCATCGAAATGGAAGGAAAAAAGATCTTGCATGTAGGAGATTCCAATTGGTTTGAAGAAGCATTTACTAAGCTAAATCTGCAAGAAGAGAATATAGATGTTGCCATTTTTCCTTATTGGATGTTATTAAATCACCAAAAAATAATACAACTAAGAACTTGGGTAAACCCAAAGCATATTGTTGCAACCCATCTCCCTCCCACCGATTATGAAGATTATATCAAAACAATAAAAACTACTTATCCCAAAACAACTTTTTTAATCACATTAAATCAGAAAGTTGAAATCCAAAATTAAGAATTCAACATTCTTAATTTTTAATTCTTAATTCCGCCAACTTGTTGGCGAAGACCTACCAAGGATTAACCAGATCTTCCTTTTTAAAAGTATGATCCCTCATCTCATATAGACTCCCTTTATTGTCTTTGAGTCTTAACGGATCGTTTCCGAATAAACGGAACAGAAGTGCAATAGGCGTAATGAAGAGAAAATAAAGAAGCCCGAGAATCAACGGATTCATCACTTTGCTAAGTAATTCAGCCAGTTTATACCATCCCCAAACAATGCGATCTCCAATCGGTTTTATCGCAATAGATATTACACCGATGATCAATGCGATATAAGCAAAGGTCTCATCCTGAAAAATGGCAGCTATAACCAACAATCCCGTAACGATCACCAATTGCGTTTTGGGCGTTTCAGGATCGGTCTTTATAAAATTAAGATCTCTTTTGGGGAGCATTGCTAAATGTCACTCGTGATATATTTCAGGTCATTCCGCGGCGTATGCCCGGAATCTCGATCGCTGATATGTCGAAGATCCTTTTGCAAAACACGATCTAGATTCCTGCCTTCGCAGGAATGACTCAGAGGCATTTCGGTATTAAGAAAATTCATTCCTTTCATTAAAATAAAGTATAAATAAACGGAGCGATTGAAGATCCGCCACCGATCACAATTAAAAATCCGAGTAACAACAGCACTATGATCACAGGAGCTAACCAGAATTTCTTCCGCTCCTTCATAAACTGCCATAAGTCTTTAAGTAAATCCATGTTCTTTTTATTTTGCTACCAATGCACAAACACACAAAATCATAGATATATTTTTGTGCTTTTGTGTTTCCGTGGCATTCATCAATCTTTATCGAATTCTATTTTATCAGTCCATTCAGGCTGATCTTCTTTTGCAAAAACATACTCACCAATTACCAAATAATCCATCTCTGTATTCATAAAACAACGGTAAGCATCTTCAGGTGTACACACAATCGGTTCGCCCCGGACATTGAAACTGGTATTTACCACCATTGCGCTTCCTGTTCTTTGTCTGAAAGCATCTATTAAATTCCAGTACTCAGGATTCGTCTCTTTATGAACAGTCTGGATTCTGGCAGAAAAATCGATGTGTGTGATCGCAGGATAATCAGATCTTTGTACTGCAAGTTTTTCCCTTAGTGGCAACTGGTTATAATTTTTCGGTACCTGTTTTTTTAAATCTTCTTTTATGGATTGTACCAGCAACATATATGGTGAATCAGAATCCAACTCGAAATAATCAGCCGCATATTCAGCAAGAACCGAAGGTGCAAAAGGTCTGAATGACTCCCTGTATTTTATCTTCAGATTCAGTTTCTTCTGCATATCCACACGCCTTGGATCGGCAATAATACTTCTTCCTCCTAATGCCCGTGGACCAAATTCCATTCTTCCGTTAAACCATCCAACTACATTTCCATTATCAAGGATCTCTGCAACCTTTTCATAAAGTTCGGAACCTGATATCTCATTAAATACGGGTTTAAACTTCCGTAAAGATCTTTCTACATCAATTTTATGATAATCAGGACCTAGATATGCTCCATGCATTGAATCCGGAGTTTCCAGAACTCTTTCGTCTTTGAAATAAATGTATTGAGCAGCTAGAGCAGCACCAACTGCTCCTCCGGCATCTCCTGCCGCCGGTTGTATATACACTTCATCGAAAATTCCTTCGTTCTGAAGTTTTCCGTTAGCAACACAATTAAGTGCCACTCCACCCGCCATACAAATAGCATTGGCTCCGGTTAATTTCTTAGCCTCTTTCGCCATCAAAATTACAACTTCTTCAGTCACCATTTGAATTGCTAAAGCCAGATCAGCTTCGTGTTGCTCAAGTTCTGCTTCGTCTTCGCGACGGGGAAAGCCAAATAATTCTTCCCATTTTTTATCCTTCACCATTCGCAATCCGGTGGCGTAATCAAAGTACTTTTGGTTTAACCAAATCGAACCATCTTCTCGGATATCTACCAACTCGGATTTAATTTTAGTGATGTAATCCTGAAGTAATTCCGATTCCGGATTCCCATAAGGAGCCAATCCCATCAGTTTATACTCTCCTGAATTTACTTTAAAACCCAAGTAGTACGTAAACGCGGAATATAGCAATCCCAGCGAATGCGGAAATTTCAATTCGCGAAGAATTTTTATCTCATTGCCTATTCCGTGACAAATAGAAGCTGTTGCCCATTCTCCAACTCCATCAATAGTAAGAATGGCCGCTTCATCGAATTTAGAAGGATAAAATGCACTGGATGCATGACTCAAATGATGCTCCGGAAATAACAGAGTGACATCTTCTTTGTCATATTCTTCAATTTCTTTTAGAGAATCGTAGATCAGTTTCTTCAGGAACATCTTTTCCTTCAACCAAACAGGAATAGCTGTGACAAATGACCGAACTCCTTTTGGTGCAAATGACAGATATGTTTCAAGAAGTCGCTCGAACTTAAGAAAAGGCTTGTCATAGAAAGCGATGGCATCCATTTCATCGATGCTTAATCCAGAGTGTTCCAAACAATATTTGACGGCATTTTCCGGAAAGGAAGCATCGTGCTTATTTCGTGTAAATCGCTCTTCCTGAGCCGCTGCCACAATTTTTCCATCTTGTATTAAACAAGCGGCAGAGTCATGATAAAAAGCAGAAATTCCTAGAATATTCATCCGAAAAGTAAAATTATTGCAAGAAGATACGAATCGTGGAATACTTGCCAAGTAGTTTCTTCCCGTCTGTTACTTTTGTACCTTTGTTTTTCTTAAAAATTCATCTGCGATTCATATATGATTATTTCTATGACCGGATTTGGACGGGGCGAAGCTACTGAAAATGGCATTACCGCTACTGTTGAAATCAAATCCTTAAACAGCCGATATTTAGATCTTTCTATACGGCTTCCACAACGACTTCAAGACAAAGAACTTATTTTGAAAGAATTAGTTCAGAAAACCATCAGTCGTGGAAAACTGAATATTAATGTTCACGTCACTGAGTCTGACTCCGGTGAGCCACACATCAAAGTAGATGAAGTTAAAGTAAAAGCTTATGCTCGTATTTTGCGAGAAGTCCAGGAAGCGGCGGGAATTGAAGGCGGTCTGAACGTCAGAAATATTACCGGGTTTGGAGATGTTTTTATAACTCAGGAGGATGATGAAGAGATCCTTGCTGAAAAATGGGCTGTTGCTTTAAAAGCTTTGAACAGCGCCGTTGAGAATCTGATCGCTATGAGAACCCAGGAAGGGAATCAGTTAAAGAATGATCTTATTGAGCGAATTGAAAATATCGAAGCCAATCTGAAAGATATTGAGAAAGTAACTAACGGCAGAGTTGAGGAAATCAGAAATAAGCTTCGTGAGCGAATTCAACAATTATTCGACGACGAAAATTTTGATAAAGAACGCCTTGAAACAGAAGTAGCTGTTATTGCCGATAAAATGGATATCACAGAAGAAATTGTGAGAATGCGTGCTCATTTAAAATTCTTTATTGAAGCGATAGAACAAGCTGAACCTGCAGGAAGAAGACTGAATTTCTTAACTCAGGAAATGAACCGTGAATTGAACACCATTGGTTCTAAAGCAAATGATTCTGAAATTGCGCATCACGTAGTTCGTTCTAAAGAAACATTGGAGCAGATCAGAGAACAAGTACAAAACGTAGAATAAACTAGATTTTAGTATTTAGTATTGAGACGCTTTTCTCAATACTAAATACTCGGTACTAATATGAAAGGTAAAGTTATAATTCTTGTTGCTCCCAGTGGAGCCGGAAAAACCACGCTTGCAAAAAGACTCTTCAAAGATTTTGAGGATCTCAAGTTTTCTGTTTCTGCTACTACCAGACCACCTCGTGAAGGCGAAGAAAATGGTAAACATTATCATTTTTTATCTGATGACGAATTCCAGGCTAGAATTGATGAGAATGACTTCCTGGAATGGGAAGAATTCTATGGTGGAAAGAGATACGGTACTTTGCAATCAGAAGTTGATAAAAGCCTGAAATTAGGCTATTTTGTTCTGCTTGACATCGAAGTAAAGGGAGCCGTAAATATCAATGAAATATACGGTGATGAGTGCTTGAGCATTTTTGTTCAACCTCCTTCACTCGAAGTCTTAAAGCAGCGTTTAATAGCCAGAGGCACTGAAAATGAAGAAACTCTTGCCTTACGACTTGAACGTGCAAAAGAAGAACTTACATATGCCGATCGATTTGATCGGGTTATTATTAATGATGACCTAGAGACTGCTTACTCTCAAATAAAGCAAGCTGTTCTCGAATTCATGAATACAAATTAGAAAATATGCCAATTCGTACACTTGACATCGAAGAGCTGAAAAAGACAACCGGTAACAAATATGAGTTACTAGTGATCATGTCTAAAAGAGCTCGTCAGATTGCCGCAAATGAAAAATTAGAGCTTGATGAAAAGCTACAATATTTCGAAGGTTTTGAAGACGAAGACGAGTTTTCATTCAATGAAGAACAAGAGCAAATTTCAAAATCTTTTGAAAAACTTCCTCATGCAGTTCAACGATCTATTACTGAAATGGAAGCCGGTAAAACTTATTTCCGTCGTCCTGAAGTAGAGGAATAAAAATGCTCTCCGGAAAGCGCATTGTTCTCGGTGTCACCGGAGGAATAGCAGCTTATAAAGCTGTCTTTTTACTAAGAGAATTTCAAAAAGCGGGTGCTGAAGTCCGAGTCACTATGACTCCCTCAGCCACTCGCTTTGTTGGTTTAGAAACTTTTGCTTCCCTTTCTCAACATGAAGTTGCCGTTGAAATTTTTCCCGACGACACTCAATCAACTGATTGGACCCGTCATATTAACTGGGGAGAATGGGCCGATCTATTTGTGATCGCTCCTTGTACAGCAAACACTCTTTCCAAAATAGCTTCTGGAATTTCTGATAATATGCTTACGAGTACAGTTCTTGCAGCTCGTTCGCCTATTTTGATCTGTCCTACCATGGATGGAGAGATGTATGAGTCTCCTACTGTAACTGAAAATCTTAAAAAAGTTCAGGAATTCGGATATCATATACTGGAACCAGCTACCGGATTTTTGGCTAGTGGTCTAGAAGGAAAAGGTCGGCTTCCGGAATTCGAAGATATTCTGGAAAAAGCGTCAGAAATTATTGGCTCCATCGAAGGACCTTTAAAGGGAAAGAAAGTTGTGGTCACAGCAGGACCGACTAGGGAATTTATTGACCCTGTTCGCTTTATTTCAAATCCAAGTTCCGGCAAAATGGGGTTTGCCATGGCTGAAGCTGCTAAAAGACTGGGGGCGGAAGTAAAGCTTATTCACGGTCCTGTTTCTGCTCCAAAACCTGAAGGTATCCATACAACTTCCATTACAAGTGCCTCCGAATTATTTGAAGCTGTTAAAACCCACGCTGATGCAGATGTAATTATAATGGCAGCTGCTGTTTCAGATTTTACTCCTTCAAAAACTTATTCGCACAAAGTGAAGAAAGAAAGCGGTTCAAGTTCCATTGAGCTTTCAAAGACCACAGATATTTTGGCGTGGCTTGGTGAGAATAAAAATCCAGATCAGGTTTTGATTGGTTTTGCCATGGAAACAGAAGATCTGATTGAAAATGCTGCAAAAAAGCTTAATAAGAAAAATGCAGAATGGATCATCGCAAATTCTTTAAGTACTGAAGGTGCTGGTTTTGAAGTTGATACCAATCACGTGCACTTGATCAGTAAAGATTCTGAGACTGAATTCAGCGGAACCAAACAAGAAGTTGCTGAACTGGTTCTGGGGCACATTTTCAGAAATTGATTTATACCTTTCTTACTATCTATTCTCAACTTCCTTTATTTTTTCTTTGTTGAAATAGAAATGATACAACATTAAAAAAAGTGGAACCGGAGCTGCAAATAAAACTGTATATATTAATGTCTCCATTATCGACTTCCTAGTTTCATTTTCAATTAAATCAGTGTATTTAATTACTGACGTAATGAAATTGAAGTTTTTATTTTCGTAAAAGAAGAATAAAAATATACAAATAAATAGCAGTATAAGAATTGGGAAACCTAAATATCTAGCAGGCCACCTCCACTTTTTTAAAGCTTCTTTCTTTTCAATTTCAAGAATTCTTTCTTCAGCTTTATCTGCTCTTTCACTTTCTAAACTAATCTTCGATACTAATTCTTCCTTATCAGTTAAAAGATCTGATATTTTTGAACCTTTAAGATTATTTTGGTCCAGTAAAGCTTTGTAACTCTGTATATACTTTTTCTTTTTTGATCGATCTCTTTCTATAATATCATTTGCTTTGTCATTAAATGCTTCATATTCCTCATTTTCTAAATGTTGATTAAGCTTTGATATCGTTTTTGCAGATTCATGTGCCACTGTAGAAATTAATGCTTCGTAATCTTTCTCAGAAACATTTGGGGAAGACTTTAGGTTCTTTTCGAAAGAGGCAATAAGCTCCTTTGAAGCTACTTCTTCACTTATTGTACGAGAAATAATTTCGTTTAGTCCAGTTTTCTTTACATCCTTTACAAGCTTATTAACATCTGTAAGCCATAAAAGTGCGGTCAAATGTTCTGGGGTAACAATTTCACCAATAGACTGTTTGGGAATATACTCTCTATTAAATCTATATAAGTTTCTATTTGATGCAACAAACCAAGCTTTAGCTTTTTTGGTGGATCTTACGCTTCCCCCTCTAATAAATCTTACCCTTCGATAACATAAAACGTCATGAAATGCATTTGACTTATTTGATCTTAGCTCTTTTAAATCTGAAAACTCCTTTAACTTTTCTATTTCATTTTTAAATGAAGGAGGGATAACCTCGATTTTAAAACCAAACTTTTCTTTTAGAGTTTGTTCGATATTATGATGTTGTTTTATTAACCAAGACTTATTTTTATTTAGTCTAATGCAAGCCTCGTTTATAGTTGTAATTGGACTATTTTGATCATAATGCTCTATTGCATACTCTAGGACTTGACATATTTCATCAACAGTTGCTTCAAATATTTTTAGCTCGCCTCCAGTTTTTTTTATTAACTCAAAAAGATCAATTGTGGGTTGAGTTTCTAATTCAATTTGTAGATCAAGGGCTTTTAACACTAACTCTGTATCTATATAATATTCAACTTTTCTAGCAAAATTCTCTTCTAGATCTATGTTAGCTTCTAGATAAGATGCTATTAATGATCCTAAAAAAATCTTTTCTGCAATCTTGTATAATACATGATATTGTACCTGAATATGTTCTAAGAACTCTATATGTATCAAATAAGATTCATCATCAAAGTCTTTTAAATTTATATTTCCTCCTGCAAAAAAGGATGTTAACTCTTTTCTATAGTCATCAATAAAAGCAGAAAGAGGTGCTATATTTTCTTGGATTCCAATATCTTTTTTAAAACTTTCAAAAGAATCTTGTAGAAGCACTGATTCAGACTCGGAGCTTTTATATTTATCTTCGATTTCTTTAAAAGTGAATCCTTCCATTTGAAATGAATGTCCGTTTTCAAATATTTTGAATCCTGACTCCTTTTTTTGGAAACGACTAAGATCATTATGCACTCCTCGAATAAGCTGTCTAACTACTATAATTGGAATATCCAAACCGTAATACTCTTGAATAATCTCTTTTATATCATCATCCTTTCCTTCATTCCTTCCACTCTGGTTATATAGACTCATTGCTCTCTTACAAAAAGGCACGTAAACATTTTTGAACAAATCTCTTTTTGTCTCTGAAAGAGCTGCTAAAAAATTATAAGCTACAACTGTGTTATCTGACATATAATATTGGAGTTCATTTAAAACAATCAGATAAGCTATAAACAATCTGCTAGTAAGCAAGTTTTTTTTAAAAACTACTTATAAACCATTTATTTCTCTCTTCTCTTCCCTATTTTTGTACAAATTAAAAAACATTGACCTATGAGCTTATCCAAAACCACGCTGGGAAATTTTGAATTGTACACCATCGAAACCGGTGACTTCAAACTAGATGGCGGTGCTATGTTTGGCGTTGTTCCTAAGACATTGTGGTCACGTGGGATCGAAGCCGATGAAAACAACCGTATTCAAATGACCATGCGCTGTTTATTGATCAAATCGAAAGCTACGGGTAAGCTCTATTTGATTGATAACGGACTTGGAACAAAGTTCAACGAAAAGCTCATGAAGATCTATCAGGTAGATTTCAGCGAGCATACCATGGAAAGGTCTTTTGCAAAACATGGCTTTAATTTCGAAGATGTAACCGATGTGATCTTTACTCATTTGCATTTCGATCATTGTGGTGGAACTTCATATTATGATGAAGACGGAAATCAACAATACACCTTCCCCAATGCTGAATATCATGTAACCAAATCTCATTGGGAAACAGCTACCAATCCTAATGCCCGTGAAAAAGCCAGCTTTCTTCCGGAAAATATCAATCCACTAAAAGAGACTGATAATCTGAATCTTGTAGATGAAGATCATATCTATGAAGAAGGTTTATCAGCAATTATCGTAAATGGACATACGCTTGGTCAACAACTTCCACTCATTGAAGGGGATGGCAAAAAGATCTGTTTTGTTGCTGATCTTCTTCCCACTCATGTTCATGTACCGCTTCCGTGGGTAATGGGATATGATATGTATCCGGCGGAAACTCTTAAAGAAAAAGAGGATTTTCTGGAACGTGCAGTTCGCGAAAACTTTCATTTATATCTGGAACACGACTATTATAAAGAGATCATCAAACTGAGTTCAGATAATGGAAGATATTCTGTAGCTGAATCACTTTTGTTAAATGAAGTATAAGCTGCAATAAAGCTTCTCATTTACGGTTTTTTAGAACATATTAAGCAGGATTTCCTTTTCTTATGAGTATGCGAGAAGACCATCAAAAATCAAAGTCAGAGCAAATAAAAAAAGAGCTTCATCAAGCCTTTGATGATTTGGAACGTCGTTTTTTCATTTCAAAAATTCTGGCCGGACTTTCTGCTCTTTTGAGTGTGATACTTGTACTTATCGCAATCGAACAATTTGGTTTTCTGAGCCCTGCTGTAAAATCCGTAATTGTACTGTTCGCATTTGCTTCAGCAATCGGGCTGTACTTTTGGTTACGATCCCAAAACAAACCCGATCCGTTTCATACATTCTACAAAAAATTTGCTCATAGTCAGCAGTTGGAAGAGATCAATTATTATCTGGATCTGGAGAAAGACGAGCTAGCTGATTCAGCTCTTGTTCAAGCTGCTATCGAAAAGAATCTTTCTTCAATTGATTATCAGCAGTTTAAAGAACGTCTTGACTCATATTCCAATTCTCAATCTCAAACCCGATTTTTCAGAAATTCTATCAAGGTTTCCGGAGTTGTGCTTCTGTTTTTCATAGCAACAGCTTTTACATTTCCTGATGGAGCCCAAAGAACAGTTTACCTCTGGAAATCTTTTGAAAAATCAAATCCCTACACTTTTACCGTTACTCCCGGTGATGTAACTCTGGAACAAGGTTCACCATTTTCAGCGAATATCAATTTCGGTGATAATCAAACCCCCGAAAATGTAAATCTTTTTGTTAAAACATCTGTTGAACAGGATTTCAGATCTTTGAATATGGATCCTGTGGCATCCGGATTCACTTCGATTCCTTTTAATCTGAATAACGATCTGGAATATTATATTGAAATGGATGGATTCAGATCCGAAACATACGAAGCTTTTGTTCAGTTGCGCCCCCGGTTTTCTGAACTGATCTCCACTACAATTCCACCGGATTACACCCGCTTGGACTCAACATCTCAGTCTTACCCATTTTCTCTGATAAGAGCTTATCAGGGATCTTCGATAAGTCTGAACGGCTCTTTGAATAAAGAAATTGATCAATGGGAAATCATTTCAAGTTCGAATTCAATAGACAGCAATTCCATTGATCGTCAACAATTTTATGCGGGATTTTTAGTAACTGAGCCTGATACCATTTCCTTCCTCCTTAAAGATAAAAGCGGACTACAAAACAAAAACCAGTTTCAGTTTATCATTGAACCAATTATTGATGAATATCCGATCGTGGAATTAGTAGAACCCTCTGCTTCTTTCGAAATGATCCAGCCAAAGAACTTACCTCTTACTTATAAGGCTACAGACGATTTTAATATTACTCGAGGTCAACTTAAGTATGAACTCAAGAAAGCTTATGTCGATGATCCTCGAAACGGCTCCATCCGTCTAGAACGTCCGATAAATGGAGTTCTTCAGCGATATGAGTGGGATATTTCCGAACTGAAACTTTCCCCTTTAGACGAACTGACTTTTTGGATAGAAGCTTCTGATAATGATGGTTACAATGGTCGAAAAACATCTCGTTCACAGGAGATTACTTTAACAGTTCCTTCTTTAGTGGATTATTTTGAATCTCTGGATGAAAAGGAAGATGAAGTTGACACCGAGCTGGAGTCGATATCAGAATCTTTTGAGGAAATGAGCGAAGCTTATGATGATTTTGAAGAAAGCCTGAAAGACAACCCCGAAGTAAATTATGAAAATCAAAGACAAGTTGAAGAGGCTTCAAAGAAACAGGAAGAAGTTCAGAAAAAAATAGACGAACTCAACGAAAAGTTTGAAGAGATCAAAAATGAGCTTAGCGAGAATAATTTACTGAGTGAAGAAACTCAGAAAGCCTACGATGAGCTCAAAAAACTTATGGAAGAAATTGATGATCCGGGTTTGCGTGAAGCGTTAGAAAAGCTCAGAGAAAATATGCAGCAACTTAATCCTGAGCAACTTCGGCGTGCCATGGAAGATGTACAGTTCAGTGAGGAAGATTTCAAAAAGAGACTGGAACGAACTATCGAATTGTTCAAACAGCTGAAGCTTATGTCTGATATGGAAAAACTCGCCAAGTCATTTGAAGACCAAGCCAGACAAGAACAAGAGTTATCAGAAAATCCTCCATCAGACGAAGAAGCTGAAAACAAGAGAAAAGAAGATCTGAAGCAGATCGATAAGCTTAGGGAATCCATTGAGAATTTATCCGAGAACACTTCTGAGAAAACAGAAAAACCTGTTTCTGAATTTCAAAAGGAAACTCAGGAAGAGCTGGAAAACCGTATTAAAAAAGAAATTGAAGACTGGCTGGAAGAGAGTCAAAATCAAGAACAAGGATCGGGGGACGAAAACAATGAATCTCAACAACCTCAAAATCAGCAACCCAATCTCCAGCAGCCTTATCAGGAATTAGCTGCGAAAACCCGCGAGCAAATGAAAGCGATGGGGCAGCAACAAGATCAAATTAATGTTGCTGGACTTCAGTATGTCTTGCATTCATTATTAATCCTTTCAACTGAACAAGAGGACTTGGTTTACCTTTCACAACAAACCGAGGATAGAAGTTTAGCTTATATAGAGTTGGCTCGGGATCAAAAAAATGTAGAACAAATATTTCAGGCTCTGTCTGATACGTTATTTAATCTTTCAAAATCCATTCCTCAGTTTTCTAATCAAATTAATTCAAAAACCATTGAGCTTAAGAAACAGTTGGATCGTTCCCTGACACAAATGGCTGAACGAGACCAAAGAAATTCCTCGGTTGCTTCGCGACAAGCATTTGGTGGAATTAACGAGATCGCATTTATGATCGCTAATCTTTTGGAACAACTTCAGAATAACCAAGGCGGAGGCAAAGGTGGAAGTGGTAGCCCTCAATCTATTCAGCAAATGATAGAACAGCTTGGCGAAATGAAAGGGAATCAACAACAGTTGAATGAACAACTTCAACAAATGATCAATGATATGCAGGGGGAACGACTTTCAAATGATCAAATGGAGCGTTTAAATCAGCTTGCAAAGCAACAGAACAGAATAAGAAAGCAACTTCAGGAACTACGTGAGAGTGGTGGCTTAGAAGGCGATCGTGCCGGAAGTGAGATTCAGAGAATGATCGAAGAAATGGAGGACACAATAAATGATCTTCGCGGAGGAGCAGTAGATCCAACCTTGATCGAGAGACAACAAAACATTCTTACCAGAATGCTAGATGCGGAAAAATCGATGCAGGAACGAAATGAGGAAGAGCAAAAAAGAGAAGGAAATCAATCTAAAGGCTTTGACAGAGTAACTCCATCCAATATCACTCTTGAAGAGCTGGAAAAACAAATCCGTTCAAGACTTAATGACCCTAACTTCACAAAATATTCACCGGATTATCAGAAATTGATAGAGCGTTATTTTGAGTTGTTGAAAAAAATACAAGAGAGGAATAGTTAGTTTTTAAATAGTCATACAACTTGTAGGGATAATTCATGAATTATCCCTACAAGTTGTATTAAAAGGTCTCTTATTTAAAGGCTCCGATTATATTCAATCACTTTTTTATAAGCCTCCAGAACAGCATCAGCATCTTCCCCATTCATTACATCAGAAACTTCTTTAGCTGATTCCATTGCATTATTAGGAGCAAATGGTTTCCCTACTATTTCTAGTCCCGGCCTGTCACCTCCTGTATCTCCAATAAAGGCAACTTCGTCTAAGTCCAGATCAAGAAGCTCACAAAGAAACTTGATTCCTTCTCCTTTATTTGTGCTTTTTGAGATCACATTAATGGAAACGTCTGTGTAGTGTACTTCAAAATTGGGATAGTTGGCATCCACATATTTCCTAATCTCGGGATACATCTTATGAATAACTGCCGGTGTTTGATTTATAATTCCCGAATCGGTGTGTTTGGCAAACTCCGGTATCGTATTGGGATATTTCTCAATGAAATTTATTTTGAGATGAGCTTTTAACTCTCCCAATTCACGCTCTCTGTCTATATCGAAAGTTGGGTGCCAGTGCAGTGTATTGTTAGCCATGTCATAAACGCCTCCCCCGCTTTCAAACAGAAAAGGTTTATACATACCCATCCATTGATAAACTGCTTCCGCATATGGCATCGGTCGACCGGTACATATTGTTAAAGGCGGAACCGTTTCATCAGTTTTACTTAGCTCGTTAAGCTCTTTTAGTTCGGTAATTATTTCCCACTTTGGAGGAATGAAAGGCATACTTATGCATCCGTCCAAATCCGTAATAAAAAGTTTGATCATCTATTTTTCTTTTCGATAAGCCGGAACAAGGTAAGCAAATGTAAAGCACAACAATGCTAATGCCCCCATCCATTGATATTGGTTTTTATAGTCAGCGTATTCCTGACTTGAGAATTCTCCCTTTTCAAGTTCATCTACACGAGCAAGAAAAGCGTCGATTCCATCATTTCCTCTTTCAATTGCGTAATAGGTACCGTTCCCTCTGCTCGCTATTTGTCTGAGTTCATCACTTTGTAGTGATGTAGTTACTACTTTACCTGATCTGTCTCTCTTATATCCAATCAAGTTTGAAGAGTTTTCTTCATAAAGAGGAATTGTAGTTCCCTCATCCGTTCCTATTCCTAATGTGTATACATAAATATTCTTATCGATCAGATCTTGTAGAGGCACATCATAAGATTGTCCGTGATCTTCACCATCAGAAATTATCAAAAGTACTTTAGCTGCTTCAGTTTCATTTTCTTCCAGTGATTCAAATGCAGTTATTGCAGTTTCCATTGCTGCTTTAAAATCAGTTGCAGAGCTTGGCATTTGATCCGTGTCAGCAATATCGAGAAAAAGCTTAAGCGCTGAATAATCTAAAGTCATCGGGCTTTGAAGATATGCTTCCCCTGTAAAAACTATTAAACCAACCCGGTCTCCTTTCAACCTTTCAATAAGTCTGTTGATCTCGAACTTAGCTTTTTCTAATCTGCTCGGTCGAACATCTTCTGCATTCATGCTCGCAGAAAGATCTAGCGCAATCAACATATCAACGCCCTGCCTTTTAACTTCCCGAACTTCAGTACCAATTTTTGGGCCGGCCATTGCGAGTAAAAGAAAGGACAATCCGGCAATAACAAAAACGCTTTTTAGTACATCACCTGGTTTCCAGAAACCTTTCCTTAGCTTAGCGAAAAGTTGTTCGTTAAAGATTCTCTCTCTCTTTTTCTTGAGGGCTTTAGTTCTTAACCACACTCCTGCAATCAACACCGGAATGAGGATTAGTAACCAAAGTAATAATGGGGACTGCCAGATCATGATTTTTTTATTTAATGAAAAATAGGAAACAGACTCGACACATGTGAATTAAGAATTCAAAATTTATAATTCTCAATTTTGAATTCTTAATTTATTAGAACTATCTGCAAATCCATAAGATTAATTCCAGTTGGTCCGGTGCGCAAATGCGTTTCGGATTTTTTATGAAATTCATATGAATTGTTATCTGACAAAAGTTTCTCCGGTTCAACTTTATTCTTTCTGGCCAATAAGGTCGTATTTGAATTTACAATTGCTCCGGCCACATCAGTTGTACCATCTATTCCATCCGTATCCATACTTAATAATGAGATTGAATGCTGTCCCTCAATCGATAATGCAACCATCAAAGCCAACTCCTGATTTCGCCCACCCTTTCCATTGCCTTTAACTAGTACAGTGCTTTCTCCCTGATAAATTAACGCTGCTGGCTTTTTAATTTCATTATTACCACTCAATATGGATATAGCTTTTCCACAAATTTCTTTTGCCACCTGTTGAACAGAGCCTGAATACGCTTCTTTTCGAATCCAGGTATTATAACCTTCCCCTTCTAAATATTTAGCTAATCTCTTCTTCAATGTTTCTGAACTTGACAGTAGCTGAGTTGTATGATTTACTGGTTTAAACTCATCAGGTTTAGGGTTTTCTGGAATATATCCTTCAACTCCACAGATCAAGTGCTCCTGAATTGAAACCGGAACACTGTCCCAAATCTCTAAATTCTTTAAAATTTGAACAGCCTCTACAAAAGTTGATGGATCCGCAACTGTGGGACCACTTCCTATTGTACTTATTTCGTCTCCCGGAACATCCGATTCTATCAAAGATATCAGATTGATGTGCTCTATCTCTTCAGCAAGCTTTCCGCCTTTCAAATCACAAACGTGTTTACGAACTATATTCATCTCATGAATAGAAGCGCCTGATTTAAGAAGCAGATTATATAGCACTTTAATTTCATCAATTTCGATTCCAAATGGAGGAATTGTCAGCATCGAAGATGTTCCTCCTGAAATGCAAAATATCAGTGTGTTACCAGCGGGTATTCTACGCACAAAATCTAATACTTCATATGAAGCGGCTACTGTGTTTGAATCCGGCACCGGATGAGAACCGCCAAAAATCTGAATTTTGTCAGAAATAAAACCCTCATCATCTCCCGATATTACTATTCCATCATATACTTGATTGCCATATTTCTCAACAATTTGAGAAGCCATTTTCAAAGAGCCTTTTCCTACAGCAACCAGATATATTTTACCCTGGATACTGTCTTCAATTTCAAAAGGCACTTTCTTTTCGTCGTCAGATACAACCAATTCCGGAATTTGTGAAAGCACCTTGTATTGTTGTTCAAGTGTTTCTTTCATTCTGCGTCTTCAATTTTTCGACGGTACATTATATAAATTGGCAATCCGAGACTGCCCAGGGGTGTTAAATATCTGGTTAAGAAATCCATAATCTCCAGAAAAAAAAGATTCCCATTGCTTCCCGGTATAAAACTCAAAAAAGCTATTATCCAAAATCCGATTTGAATGAGAATAAGAATACCAAAATCTTTCCATCTTGCCTGTAACCATATAAGGCAAACAGAGCTAAAAAGGAAGAACATCCCAAAAGGCACCTTAAACACAAATTTCTTTGAAAAATCCCCATCACTGTAAACAGTAGTAATTCCTACAGAGCTTTGTTGAAACTGATCCACTCCTGAAACTTCGATCTTACTTTTTATCAGATCAGCAACATTTGCTCTGATCGGACGGAGACCGATAAAGTAAAATCCGACGAATAAAATTATTAATAAGATGCGCTTCAACACATTAAGCTGATTGAGTTTTAGGTAACTCATTAAAATTAACCCAAATCATCCACAACAGAAAAATAGAGATATAAAAAATAGTTGTTGTGGAATAATCATGGGTAAAATCAAAAAATGCAGACCATTCTGCCTGAGTAATAGTAAGTATTACTATTCTGACTAAATTAATAATATAGATCGCACAAATTCCTATAATTGAAAAGCTTAGTCTATTTTTCCATGAGCCCGGATAAGCAAGAATGAATCCAAGGAAAAGTCCCATTGCTGCAATACCATTACATCCATCAACAACCTCAATACCCGGGTTTCCATAAATCCCAATTATTCGGTTATAAGCAAAAGTCTCATATCCCAGCCATTGCACAATCCCATTGCTGTTAGAAATGATGTTATGCGAGATCCATTCATCAAGACTACCATCAGGAAGCAACCAAAGCTCATATACTATATACCAGACTACAAAAAATCCTAATGCCTTAAGAATAAATTTTGTGAGAGGAGATTTTAGTGAAATGTTCATGACATAAATTGTGTGATTTTTCGTGCTACTTCTTTTACCTGTTCATCTGCTAACTCAGGAAATATAGGTAACGAAATTGCAGTTCTGCTTGCACATACAGCATTAGGGCAATCTCCAGCCTCGTATCCAAGGTCTGAAAAACATTCCTGAACATGAAGTGGAACAGGATAGTATACAGCGTTTCCAATCTTTTCCGAATCCAAAAATTCTGAAAGACTATCGCGATTTTTTACTCGTATTGTGTACTGATGATAAATATGAAATCCGTTTTCTTCAGGAGCACCTGTAGTTTCTTTAGGTAAAACTATTTTCCCGTCAGGAAATTCACAACTTGCAAGTGAGCTACACTCAGAACAGCCCTCATATTCTGAAACCAAACCTGATTCTTGAAATAAAGAATTATATAAGTGAGCAATTTCGTTTCGTCTCTGTGACCACTCATTAAGATACTTCAATTTGATGCTTAGAACAGCAGCCTGAATGGCATCTAGTCTACTGTTTATACCAACGTATTTATGATGGTACTTTGGCTTTGCTCCATGTAACCTTAGAATATTAGTCTTTTCTGCTAATGCATCGTTTTTAACAGTGATCAAGCCTCCATCGCCATAGGCACCGAGGTTTTTACTTGGAAAAAAACTAAAGCAACCGAAATCTCCAATAGTTCCTGCATCTCTTCCTTTATATTTTGAGCCTATAGATTGTGCCGCATCTTCAATAACAAAAAGGTCATATTCTTTGGCGATTTCCATGATCAGATCCATATCAGCCATTTGCCCGTATAAATGAACCGGGATAATTGCTTTTATCTTTTCGATCGGAATCTGAAGTTTTTTAGCCAGACCACTTTTACCCTCCAGAAATTCCCGGATCTTTTCGGGGTCAATATTAAAACTGTCGTGTTCTATATCTATAAAGATCGGAATTGCACCTAATCTAGATATTGCTCCTGCAGTAGCAAAAAAAGTAAATGGAGAAGTAATAACATAATCACCGGGCTCAATATCTATTGCCATCAATGCCAAAAGCAATGCATCTGAACCCGAGGCACATCCCAAAGAATGGTTAGCTTTTGTATATCGATTTACCTCTTTTTCAAAATTCTTTACTGAATCTCCCATTATAAAATATTGGGAATCCAAGACCTCATGAATGCTAGCATCCACTTCTTTTTTAATAGAAAGGTATTGCGCTTGTAAATCCAGTAATGGAATAGGGGTATTCAAAATGTAAAAATTAAAAAATTAAAAAATTAAAAAATACTATCTCACGATCTAACTAAGAATATAAGATTCCTTTAGTGAAATAAATACACACTTACTATGTGTAAGGTAGTCTATCTTAAATTTTTCATTTTGAATTTTGAATTAGAGAAACTTTCCCTTCCTTTAAAACATACTCCTCCCCAGTTTCGGGGCACACTGATCTTCCTGAGTCATCAAAGTTTAGCCTTTGACCTGCTTTAGAAACCCAACCAATTTGTTTACCGGGATTTCCTACTACGAGTGCGAAATCAAGAACAGGTTTAGTTATTACAGCGCCAGCGCCAATAAATGCATATTGTCCAATTTCATTTCCACAAACTATGGTAGCGTTTGCCCCAATCGAAGCTCCTTTGCGAACCACTGTTCTCTTGTACTCTTGCCTCCTATGAATATGGCTCCTAGGATTAATCACATTTGTAAATACCATTGAGGGGCCACAGAATACGTTGTCTTCCAAAATTACTTCATCATAAATCGAAACGTTATTCTGTACTCGTACGTTATTTCCCAACTTGGCTTTTCCACCAATAAATACATTTTGCCCAAGTACACAGTGTTCTCCAATAACTGCTCCTGAAATAATATGGACCCAATGCCATATCTTTGTTCCATTTCCAATGATTACCTGGTCTTCTACAATTGCGGTATCGTCTATATAGATCTTCAAAAAATAGAGTTTTTAGTTTAGAATATAGCTGATAGCTGATAGCTGATAGCTGATAGCTGATAGCTGATAGCTGATAGCTGATAGCTGATAGCTGATAGCTGATAGCTGATAGCTGATAGCTGATAGCTGAATATACTCAAAACTAAAAACTCTATACTACTCTTACTTTATAAACCCCGCCGCTTTATAAATTTTTTCGATAAAGGCAACCACTTTCATTCCTTCAAACACATTCGTTGTTTCGGAGGTATTTCCATTCAATGCATTTACTACATTTTCTATCACATAATGGTGATTTGCGGCACTTCCTTTATACGGACCATAATCGTTAGGTGGATTTGTTGGTTCTAATTCTGGCATTTCATAATCTTCGATATGACAATATTCAATTTCATTCATATACTGCCCGCCCACTTTTAACGACCCCTTTGTTCCTATGACAGTAATACTACTTTCCATATTCTGTCCCCAGCATGAAGTTGAATAATTTAAGCTTCCGATTCCACCATTCTTAAATTCGAATTGAGCAAAACCAGAATCATCAAAATCTTTCAAATTGGGATGAGTAAAATTTTTAACTGTTGCACTCACATTCTTAATATCGCCAAATACCCAATACAGTAAATCAATAAAATGGCTAAACTGAGTAAACAATGCTCCTCCATCTAAGTCACGAGTTCCTCGCCACTCACTAGTTGAATAATAACGTTCGTCTCTATTCCAATAGCAATTTGTTTGAACCATCAGCACATCGCCAATAATTTTTTTATCCACTACTTTTTTGAGCCATTTAGAAGGAGGACTATATCTATTTTGTTTTACTACAAAGGCTTGTTTTCTTGTTTCAATCATAGTTGAAAGAACCTTTTCACAGCTAACAGTAGACAAACCCATTGGTTTCTCAATAACCACATGGTAGCCGGCTTTCATTAATTGAATAGCATAAGATGTATGAAAACCATTGGGAGTAGCTATACAAACAACTTGAGTGTCTTGGGCATCTTTTGCCAAAAATTCTTCTATGCTAGAAAATGTTTTTGCATCAAGATCAAGAGTTTTAGATTTTTCAAGCTGATCTTGTTCGATATCAATTATTGAAATTAGCTCAGACGAGTCTAACTCATGAATAATTTTAGCATGCCTCTGACCAATCCTGCCAAAACCAATTACAGAAAACTTAATCTTTCTCATTAATCCTGCCCAAAAAGGTCTCTGGTATATACCTTATCCACTACATCTTCGATTTCTGTAACCATTCTGTTGGCAACAATTACATCTGACATTTTCTTAAAAGCATCTAAGTCTCTGATAACCTTTGAATGATAAAATTCATCTTCTTTTAAAAAGGGCTCAAAAACTACTACTTCGATTCCTTTAGCTTTGATACGTTTCATTATACCCTGAATAGCGCTGGCTCGAAAATTATCAGAGCCCTGCTTCATCACCAATCGATAAATACCGACTATTTTAGGTTCATTTTTAATGATCTGTTTGGCAATAAAGTCTTTTCTAGTTCTGTTTGCTTCAACTATTGCTCGTATCAAATTATTAGGAACATCTTGGAAGTTTGCCAATAATTGCTTGGTATCTTTTGGAAGGCAGTAACCACCATAACCAAAAGAGGGGTTGTTATAGTGATCTCCAATACGAGGATCCAAACCTACACCTTTGATAACCTGCTCACTGCTTAATGAATGAGTTTCGCAATAAGAATCTAACTCATTGAAATAAGCCACTCTCATTGCCAAATAGGTATTTGAAAATAACTTAATTGCCTCAGCTTCAGTTGAATCCGTGAATAAAACAGGAATTTCATTCTCACCTTTTTTTGCTCCTCCAACTAATAAAGTTGCGAATTTTTCCGCTCTCTCTGAACGCTCGCCAATTACAATTCTGGAGGGATACAAATTATCGTACAGCGCCTTACCTTCCCGAAGAAACTCAGGTGAGAACATCAGGTTTTCACAGTTAAGCTCTTTTTTAGTCTTCTCGATATATCCAACAGGAACCGTAGACTTAACTACAATAACTGCTTCCGGATTTTTATCCATTACATCTTTGATTACATATTCCACTGAACTTGTATCAAAAAAATTAGTATCTGGATCATAATTTGTAGGAGTTGCAATAATTACAAAGTCAGCATTTTTATATGCTGCCTCCGAATCCAATGTAGCAGAAAGATTCAGATCATTATTATCAAAAAAGTTCTCTATATCATTGTCAGTAATTGGTGACTTTCTCTTATTGATTAGATCAATCTTCTCTTTTACTATATCAACAGCTATTACTTCATGGTGTTGGGATAAAAGTACTGCAAGAGATAATCCTACATATCCAGTTCCTGCTACTGCTATTTTCATCTTTTAAGCTTTATAAATTTTCTCTTTTTCTGATTCTGAAAGATTAGGATATACATTCCGAGTATCGATGATACAATCTGACCATTTTTTTAATTCTGAATAATCTACACTTGCATGATCCGTAACTATCACAACAGCGGCATACTCTTTGATCACTGTCTTTTTCCATTCTACGCTAACCTTCCCTTTCCAGTTCATGTGCTCTCTGGAAGATGGAATTACTGGAATCCATGGGTCATAAAAATCAATTTTAGCTCCCAATAATACCAATCGGTCCATTATTACAAAGGAAGGGGATTCTCGCATGTCATCTACATTTGGTTTATAGGCAATACCAAGAATTAAAATCTTCGAATTTTTAAATGCTTTACCTTTGCTATTTAATGCCAACATAATTTTGTTAACCACAAACTCAGGCATCGCGCTATTTACTTCTCCTGCTAACTCTATGAATCGGGTATTCAAACCATATTCGCGCGCTTTCCAAGTCAAATAAAAAGGATCGATAGGAATACAGTGCCCACCTAAACCCGGTCCGGGTGTAAATTTCATAAAACCAAACGGTTTCGTCGCTGCAGCGCTAATTACTTCGTGAATGTCTATATCCATTGCATCCATCACCAACTTCATTTCATTTACAAGAGCAATGTTCACTGATCTGAAAATATTTTCAAGCAGTTTCGCCGATTCTGCAACTTTTGCTGTTGAAACTGTAACAACCTTATCCAGAGCCTTCTCATAAAGAGTTACAGCTAACTCTCTGCCTTTTTGTGTTGAAGAACCCACAACTTTAGGTATAGATTTGGTATCGAAGTCCGGGTTACCTGGATCTTCTCTTTCTGGACTGTATGCCAGATAGAAATCTTTCCCTTCAACTAAGCCTGATGAATTCTCAAGAATTGTTTTTAATAATTCGTCTGTAGTTCCCGGGTAAGTAGTTGATTCTAGAATTACCAAATGTCCTGGTCTTAAATATCTCCCAATCGTTTCTGTAGTCTGAACTACATAACTCATATCAGGTTTACGATAACGGTCTAAAGGTGTTGGAACACATATAAGAATCGAATCAACTTCATTCAAGAGACTGAAATCTGTAGTAACAACACAACGATCTGAAACAGAAAGCTTTCCTATTTGAGAGTGCTTAAAATGTTTGATGTAAGACTTCCCTTGAGATATAAAATCAATCTTCGACGAATCAATATCAAATCCAGTGACATAAAATCCTGCTTGATGAAAAGTGTAGAGCAATGGCAACCCTACGTAACCTAAACCTATTACACCGACTTTTTCATTTTTTTTATTCTTCTTCACAATGAAATACTTGACTCACAAAAAAGTAAAATCCATTAAAGCTGATATTTTTAACCTAATAAATCTAAAACTGTTTATTTAATTTTAAATTTTTGAACGTTTGTAAATTAGAATATAGTTGGTCTTGATAGTTTTCGAGTTCTCGATTTTTATATATTTTCTCAATCATTTCTTCGATACCACTAACCAGATCATAATCTGTATTAAATCCTAATTCATTTCTTATTCTATCAAATTTAACCTTATAGTTACGCGGATCATCTGTTTCCCCGTTGTTAATAATTTCAGTCTGTGGCAATATCTTTTGAATCAATTCACCAACATCATCAATTGTATAATTTAGATTATCATTACCGACATTATAAATTCTACCTCTTACCACCTCATTATCTGCTAAAGCAGCTAATTTAAAAGCTTTAGCTACATCTCTACAGTGAACAAACGGCCTCCACTGATTACCTCCAAATATCTCTATTTTCTTTTCAACGATAGCCTTCACAGTAAATAAATTAACTACTAAATCAAATCGCATTCTATCTGAATAACCAAAAACTGTAGATAACCTTAGAATAACAGGTGAGAAGTTAATCGCGTTATCTAGTATATACTTTTCTGAAAAAATACGAGTTCTTGCATAAAGTGAAACCGGATTCAATGTTGATGATTCAGTTAAATAGCTTCCATCAAAAGAGGCACCATAAACACTACAACTAGACGCAAACACCAGCTTTTCCACTCCATAATAGTTGCAAGCTTCTACAAGTATTTTGGTTGACTCATAATTTATTATCATCGTGTTTTGGGCATCGATACTACAAGCTGGGTCACCAACTATTGCCGCTAAAGCTATTACATAGCGAATATTCTTAACAGACTCAAAAACATCTCTAATGTTCTCAATACAACCCTCTATAATGGTTAGGTTTGGGTTGTCCATTAAATCTTTTAGTGCGTGGTCTTTAAAAATGAAGCTATCTAAAACTACAACTTTATAACCCTCACTTAATAAGTCCCTGACTAAATGGTTACCTATATACCCCCCACCTCCGGTTACTAAAATCGCATCATGTTCATTCTTTGTACCAGCTGAACCATTAAATTCTTTCAGACTGGTTAAATTTTTCTCAATAATGGGAGTATTAAAGTATTCAAGTTCATCTAGCTTAGTATATTCATCAGTAACATATTTTGTTCTAACTTCTAGCTTTAAACAACGATACATTAAATCATTTAAAAACCTAGCGTTTGCATTGGTAATTGCAATAATGATGTATTCTATATCACTTGAATTTACAATTTCCTCAAGGCATGAAGTAGCTGCAAACTGTTCGAATCCGAATTCTTTAGAGAGTTTTTCTTTACCAGGATCGTCATCCAAAGCACAAATTAAATCAAACTTTTTATTAGTTTGAGCTTGGATATTTTTAACCAATTGATCACCTAGATTCCCTAAACCAATTACTAATGTTCTAATAGATTTCATATACGTATTTTAATTGTATTAGATTTGATCACACTAGCTAATATACTTGCCAAAAGTATTACTCCATATAGATAAGGCTGCTAATGCTCTTAATTTTCTGTAGTTATTTTTTGAGCCCGATTTGTGGTCAATATACAATGATTTGGCAAATTTTTCAGCATTTACACCAAAAAAATTGAGATTATTAGAAGTTAGGATTTTCTCATAAAAAAAATCGACGCTATTTTTATGTTCATTTAGAGGTACAATAAATTTCTGCTTATCCCTTTTATACACTAACTCTGGTATATCACTTTTAAATGCTTCTCGGAGTAAATTTTTACTGATTTGGTTCTTTAATTTCACATCTGAGCGTATTGCTAACGCAAGACTAACAACTCTATAATCCATAAAAGGGGATCGCAATTCTACTGAATGCGCCATGCCCATCCTATCTGGCTTAATTAAATTATTATAAGGCAATAAAAAGACGGTATCAATTAACATTGAAGTATTCGCTATACCATATTTTTCAAAATAGTCTTTATTGCTTTTACTTTTCATAATATTTGAAATTGAATCACTCTTTGATCTATAATTATTAATTAGACTAGCAATTTCCATCTCTTGAAATAAAATAGAGTCTTCAATTATCTTATCTTTAGAGCTTTCCTGATAACTAAGATATTTCTCGTATCCACCAAATATCTCATCTGCCCCGTCACCGGTGAGAACCACTCTGTCTTTTTCCGAAGCAAATTTACTTAATAAGAACATTGGTATAAAAGAAACATCTCCATGGGGTTGCTCAGTATAATATATAACCCTCTCCCAGTAGTCCAGCACGTCATTCTCAACAAACTCACATCTATGGTTGACATTTAAAGTCTTAGCTATCTCATTTGCAAATTCAGATTCGTCAAATTTTGAATTTTTAAAACCAATAGTAAACGTATTAAATCTTTCATTTGTGACTTTATTCATTTGAGACACAATAATTGAAGAGTCTATTCCTCCAGATAAAAATGCGCTGTATTCAACATCACTTCTCATTCTAATTCTAATTGCATCGAACACAGTATCTCTTACTTGTTCTATAACATTTTCTTCACCAAGCTCTGAGGATTTTTTACTAATTTCTTTGTACAAATCCCACCATTTGAATTCCTTACAATGATTGTTTTTTAAATCAATTTTTAAATAGCAACCAGGCTCTACATTAAATATTCCCTTAAAAATAGTTTCTTTGGTTGCTACAAAATTATACCTTAGAAAAGAGACTACAGCATCGGGATTTACACTTGTGGAGAACCCTGCTTCTAAAATTGATTTTATTTCAGAAGAAAAATAGATAGCACCCCCATCAATACAGTAAAATATTGGCTTTTGTCCAAATCTATCTCGAACCAAATATATTTCAGATTTTGACTTGTCGTAGATTGTAATCGCAAACATCCCGTTCAGCTTTTCAAGCATGGAAATTCCATATAATTCATAACAACGAAGAATCACTTCAGTATCAGAATTGGTATTGAACTTTACTCCCTCTTTAATTAGTTGATCTTGAAGCTCTTTATAATTAAAAATCTCTCCATTCTGAAGCACAGCAATATTGCGATCAGCCGAATAGAATGGCTGATTCCCATTATTAATATCAATAATGGATAATCTATTATTGCCAAGAAAAACGTTTCCCTCTGATAAATAGCCAAAATGATCTGGTCCCCTATGTAATTGAGCCTTATGCATTCTTTCCATTGACTCATTGGAAATTTCTTCCCCCTCTTTATCAATAATCCCAAATATGCCGCACATCAGTAACTTTTCTTAAATATTAAATTGAGTATTGTTTTATAAACTAAATAAATGTCAAAAAAAAGTGATTTATTTTCTACATAGAACAAATCGTATTTCAATCTCATTTTATTGGTAGCTGTATGCCGTGCTTTAACTTGTGCAAGTCCTGTAATTCCAGGTCTTACATTATGCCTGGTTTTCCATTGCTCTTCAGTATATAAATTCTTTTGCATCGGTGTATCCGGCCTGGGACCAACTAAAGACATTTCACCTTTTATAACGTTGAATAATTGTGGCAATTCATCAATACTATACTTTCGAATAAATTGACCTATTGGTGTTATTCTACGATCATTCACTTCAGTCATATACCCCCCAATCTTATCTGCACCCTTCACCATTGATCTGAACTTGTAACAGTTAAATTCTTTGCCATGCTTCCCAACCCTTAAATGCGAAAATATCACTGGCCCATCTGATGTCAACTTGATTAAAATTGAAATGATTATAATTATAGGAAATAACAACAATAAACCAACGACTGAGACGAATACATCAAGTAATCTCATAAATCAGGAAATTATCTTATCAACGATTCTCTTAAATTCTATTTTATTAGCATTCAAATCAACTTCTCCTGAGCGATACGTAGATTCGTATTCTCTCAGTTTATTTATTTCAAATGAGAGATCAACATTATCATTTAATTCTTCTATAGTTGTTGAATTATTATGAAAAGCTCTTGAAAGAATAACTGCTTTTGATCCTAATCTAATATGTTCTGATAAAACTAATCTTCCTGGCAACTCACCTGAATCCATTCTAGCAACCCCTCCAAACCCAAAATCCATATTCATATTATCAATTTTTTTACCTAGATATTCGATTAAGCCTCCAGAGACAACTTCAAAAAGGAATTTGACTCCTAAACCAATTTTAAGATCATTTAACCCTAAATGGATAAATTCAATATTTTCAACTTTTAAAATATCATCAACTCTTAGTAATGCCTCGGTAGTTTCTAATAATGGTACCAATCCACATCTTCCTCCAACCAATTGAGAAATAGTATTTAGCTCTTTATAAGTTTTAAACATAGGAACCATAATTAAATCAGCTCCAAAGTCGATCACTTGTTCAATTTCTTGTTCAGAATTCTCATGCAACGGATTTATTCTTACCATCAATTTTGACTTACTTATTGCCTGTCGCATTTTAGGCACTGAATCAATTGAATGATTACTAATTATTGTATTTAGTCCACCCTGTCTCTCTTGTTTACCAATTATTTCAAGGTCAACCATAATGATATCAACGCCGGAATCTTCAGCCTTTTTTGCAATTTCAGTATCATCAGTAATTAATATTAACTTTAGCATAATTTAGTTTTTAAATAATTTTTTTGTTCGACTTTTTTATTAAGCAACTATTTCTGTTTAATTAAATTTATCACTTTATCTACTGCCCCTTTGTTATAAAAACTTGATAAATTTGGTCTTTCAATACTACTTTTTATGGATTTCCCAAGAACATTATCTAAGTTATTTTTTAAGTTTTTGAAATTAGATGAATAAACAAATGGTGACCTCATTAATTCAGGCCAATGATACGCTTCTTTTTGATCATAATTATGGGGAAATGCTATTTTCCCGCATAATGCAGACTCAATCAAAATTGTAGAATTGTAGGCCACCACAAAGTCAGAAACAGAAATTGACTCGTATAAAGAGAGATCTTCATTCTTATATAAATCTATAAAATTATTCTCTTCAACGTACATTAAAAATTTATCTGCTCTATCATTAGGGTGCGGTCGCACTATTACATTGAAATCGTATTTTTTTCTTAATTCATTGAAGATTTTGAAAACAGGTTCGTTTACAATGTGATGATCTAGTTCTTTTAGTATTGATCTATCATTGCTATAAATTAAATATCTAGAAGGACTAAATAACAGAACAGGCTTTTCTTTAGAAATACCCAATCTTTCCCGGACCACATCCTTATCTACCTCTTCTACTTTTGAAACCGTGTAATCAAATACAGGCTGACCAAAAGCATGGACCCTGGAATTATCACCAACTCTTGAATCAAGTTTTTGTTTTACATCTTCATTAAGTACAATTATATCGTCTGCAAACGGAATCGGATAATTGTCGCCAAATAGATCTATAATTTGAATTGATGGGATTTTAAGTTCTTTAGATGCAAATAATGAAGCTAGTTCACACTTTGGAGAAGTTGTAGTTATTATTACGTCAGGTGATTCATGCTCAATAATTTTCTTCATTGAACGCTTGGGAAGAAACGCATGACGCTTTTTTTCATTATACAAGTTCCAAGCCCCCTCCTCCCCATTCTCTAACGCAAGATCATTGAATGACATACCCAAGTAAAAAATCGAATCCTCTTCCTCTAATCCTGAAGCAGGATTATGATTTTCCTTTAATAATTCATTCCCATAAAATTGTATTCTTTCTAAATCTTTGTTAAAGAGATCTTTATAGTTTATGGGCCTTTTTAATATTTCTTCACTATAGTATTCCTTTACATCCAAATATCCAGTTGTAAGTGCTAAGACCCTCACTTCGAAATCGGTTTCGTTAATAACCTTCTGAATAATATGATGAAGAAGTCGCATATGACCACCGCCATAAGCAACAAATAACAATTTCATTAGTATTTTATCCCGTAAGTTTTACTTTAAATATTGATTTTCAATCACATCTACTACTCTTTGAATAGTAAACTTTTCCATCAGGTGTTCTCTTGCTGTTTCCCCCATTTTTATTCTCGTCTCTTTATCCTCTATGAGTATTCGTAGTTTTTCTTCTAAAGCCTTCGTGTCTTTTTGGTTGATTAGAAAACCCACTCGCTTAGTAAACATTTCGGGTATCCCACTTAATCTTGTCGAAATAACTGGTATTTTCATAGACATAGCTTCCAATAAAGCATTTGGGAACATTTCACCCCAGTAAGAAGGTAATGCAAAAATATCAAATGCTGAATTAAACTTTTCTGCCTCAAATCTGATACCAGCAAATTTCAAACGATTCGAAATACCTAATCGCTCTGCAAGATCTTTAAATGTTTCTAAATAGGGTCCTCCCCCTACCAGCAATGCAAAAACGTTCTGATTTTCTTTTTCTAGATTTGCAAAAGCTTTGATAATCTCATCGTGCCCCTTAGTTCCCATTTTTCCAATAATTCCAATAACCACTGCATCATCTGGTATATTGAATTCAGATCTTATAGATTTTCTAAATTCTTCTTTCTTGTCTAGATTAAACCTTCTTAAATCGACACCATTATAAGTAACCGTTATATTGTCTGGATTAACCCCGATATTGGTGAGCATGTTTTTTGTGTACTCAGATACTGCAAAAATATGACCTGGATATTTTATATAAATCCAGTTTCGCCATTGATAATTTTTACGAAGTTCAATTCCTCGGCAGCTATGGAAAAGCTTTATATCTCTTTTAATTGTTTTAGAAGCTAAGAAAGATAAATATAAAGTAGCAGCATTATGGGCATGAACAATATCTATTTCACTTTTCTCCAATAACTTCCTGAGTTGACTAATTGCCGATATGACATTCCAGGGAGCTCTTTTAGTTCTTGCCAAATCATCGAGTTGATGGAAAGTAAATCCTTTATCAATTATCTTTTCTACTAATATCCCCCCACTTGCCGCCACCTCTACAGTGTGCCCTCTACTACGTAATGCTTCAGATATGGTAAGCATTTGAGTACCTGGACCATTATCAATAAAATCACTTCTGATCTGTAAAATATTCATTTTAATTTTCTATCCTATTAAGCCATTCATTCATCAGATATAATGAAAACAGGCGATTATAGTATGTAAGTTTATTATTTAACATCTTTTCTAGGGTATAACTGTCAATAATTTCTTCAGGAATACACAGCTTTTTGGTCAATGAGTCATTAATCACTTTGCCTAATTCTCCGTTTGTCACCCATTCCTTAAGAGGTATTCGAAACCCTTGCTTCTTTTTGTAAGCAACCTTTCGGTTCACTAGTTTTTTCACAAGTTTTCTCAAGGGTTTTTTACCATAGATAAATCCTACGTAATCCCAATATTTCTTACGCTTAGATAAGCTAAATATTCTTTTACTCAATAAAGGCACTCTCACTTCCAAACCATAATACATGGACGTAAGATCTGTTTTGCGTAATAGTCGATAATCTAAATTATGATAAATGTCATAGTCTGGAAATTCATGTTTTTCAACATATTGATTTAGCTCATTAATAGTTTCCCTAAGTTTTTTGAAAGTGGATACAAAGGCAACTAAACCAAGCACCCAATATACTGCCTTAAAGAGCTTTTGATATTTAATTATTCGATAATGTGTATAACCTCCAAACAGCTCATCTCCGCCATCACCACTTAGTACCACTTTTATTTCTTCTTTCGTTTGTTCACATAAATGCAGCATCGGTAGCATAGCAGGATCACAAACTGGTAGGTCCATACACTTGATTAAATCTGGAATATACTTTAACAATGTAGACTCATCGAATACAAATTCTGTATGCTGTGTACTAAATATATTACTGACTTCTCTTGAAAACTCAGATTCATCTACTCCTTCCTGACCATCAAAAGTTATAGAAAAAGTTTTAACATTACTTCTAACCGAAGCACCTATTGCAGTCAATAAGCTTGAATCTATACCACCACTTAGAAATATTCCAACATCAACATCGGCATGAAGTTGTTGCTTTACTTCGTCTTTGAAAATTGTTAAATCATCTTTTCGACCGATATCATAAGAAAAATCGATATCCTTAATTTTTGTAGTTTGGCCATTTTCAAAATGAAAAAGTACACCTTTAGGAACCATTTTGATTTGATCCGTAATCGGAATATTTGATGTATGACCATGATCTAGATAATGGCTTAATGCTGTTTCCGATAAACAAAATTCCTTCGGGTTTAATAACTTTTGTAGTCTAATTAATGGTAATGCCTCACTAGAAAAAGCAAATTCATCATTAACTCCCCAAATATAAAGTGGTTTGATCCCTAAGTTATCACGTGCATATACTCCCTCTCCCTTAGACTTGTTATAAATAAAAAACGCATACATCCCATCTAAATAGTCTACAAAATTATTCCCCAAGTGTATATACGCTTTCAATAAAACTTCTGTATCAGAGTTTGTATTAAAAACCACACCTTTTTCGCTTATAATCTTTTTTAGTTCTTGGTAATTATATATTTCCCCATTAAAAACAATTACATAATCATCTATAATAAAAGGTTGCTGCCCGTCGCTCAACCCTACAATACTAAGTCGTTTATGACCTAAAAACACATTCTCTGATCGATATTCTCCAGTCTCGTCTGGACCGCGATGAGCAATACCCCTCATTAAATCCTCTGTATTAATTAGATCAATTCTCTTTCCAAGATACCCAACAATCCCACACATTATTAATCCGAAATTTTTAAAAAGTGAGTATTTTTTTTAAGGAATAGAAAATAAAGACCTACTATTGTTATACAAACATATGTAGCTATATTTGTATAGATGATCATATCAAGGCTAAAATCTAAGGTAATTATTACAAAAAGCTTAATAATAATCATAGCTAACGCATAAAAAAACAACTCTTTAGAATATTTAAATTCTTCACTTAAACGAACGATCATATAACTAAACGAGGCAAAGAACGCCATAATTATTACTAATAGCAAAGTAGACTCATAACCTACGATTTGGAAGTTGAACAAGTATTGGTATAGTTTATACTTAAACATAAATAAAAACAGACCCATTAATATAAATGCAGTCGAAATTAAAAGAAGAAAGCGACTGAAACTGTTTTTTAAATAACCTTGCTTGTCCATAATCATATTAAAGAAAACAGGCTGTACAGATCCATTTATCATAGAAAGCATGAGTTCTGGAATTTTCAGCAAAATTGTATATACCGTTACAATTCCTGCTACTGAAAAAATTGTAATAAAATTCAAGTCTAAAAAAGTTGTTCCCATAAAAAGGATTACCACCCCATTATACCAATAGTCTTTTTGGGGCAACTTAACTTTAGAAGTAACCCTACTGTTAATTACACTTCGTCTACTAAATGGGACATCAACTTTGCTGTATTGCATAAAGACTGTTGATAAAATTGCAATCACTAAAAAAATTAAATAAATGTATAGATCAGTACTTCCCAAAAACCACATTGTCAAAATACCTATGATTAAAACTATGTTCCATACTCCCGGGTTTAAAGCATACAAAAAGAATCTCTTCTTAAATTGATTATAGAGACTAAAAACTTCATTCTGCCCTAAACAAATTACGATTATGAATACAAGCACTAAATCATAACTCTTGAAGTCCAACGGACTGCCCGAGAATTCTAGGAATACAATAATTAAAACAGATATCAAACCGGCAAAGACTCCACTTTTCAAAGCTAACATTGATGTATCCCATATTATAGAAGAATAATTCTCCTTTACTGAACCACTCAGATCAGCTATTAAACTCTTATTTACATTAGGTATAACAAAAAAATTATTTAAGGTCCAAATTAATGTAGTAGTGTAAATTATTTTATCTGTAAAATGGGTTTGGCTAAAGAAAAAAACAAGTAATTGAAATCGAAAAAAACCAATAATTCTTCCTAAAAGAGACGAAGTAAATAAGGAAGCTATAGACTTAATCATTAGTTATTTTTTTTGAATTCGTTAATGTCATAAGAGCAAAAAAGATTGTCAATGATACTAGAATATTATATTGCAATGTTTCTACTAAAGAATAAGTAGCAATAAAGGCAACTATAGCTAGAGAGTATTTATCAGAATTGACTCGATACATAATATAAAGTGTATAGTAGAATAATATCGATATTAACATCCCCATTAAACCAAACTCAAATAACCAATTTGAAACAACATTATGAGCGTGAGGGCTAATGATATTATAATTTTGCAGCCCCATATCTGACATTCCAACACCCCATCCAGAAGGATGTTCTGTTAGGCTTGAAAAGCCAGAAGTAATCATTCTTATTCTTTCAATATTACTAGTGTTTTTCTCTAAATCAGTAATTGAGTATAAAAGATCATTTGGATCGTTTGGATTAAATATACTGGAATCAGCAATTGCGAAAATCGAAATTGATATTAATGGGAGATAGATCAACCACTTAAACAATCGGGTTTTTGGTTGGTTTAAAAAAATAAATAATAAAGTACCTAGTATAAATGCCGCCCTAGATTGAAAAATAAAAACTGACAGTAAAAATAAACCAAATAAGAATATTCTATATTTAGATTTTAAATTAATTTTATATGGAGCAGCAATTAAGCCAAAAAAAAGATAGATCGAAGAATAATTAAATGTATTTGATATATTAAAGTATTTGTAATCTGCTTGTAATAGCTTCAGGTCAACCCCGGCTTGGGCTACCAAGAAAAATGTGATAATGGCTGATCCAACTATAAAACCATAACAAATACTATACCTATAAAAATCCGAAATTTTATTTTTATAGTTAACCATTAATAAAAACAAAATTGCAAACACTTGTATCTGCAAAAACTCGTTAATATTAATGGAATATGATTTTTGAATTAATAAATGGCAGCTAAAAATTATTATTGATGCTGCGATATATAGAATAACTTTAAAGCTAAGTTTTAAACGAAAAAGGAAATAACCCAGACTAATAATTAAGGAAATAACCGAACTTACATACACTAAACCACTTGTAATTATAAGCACAGAAAAGCTTGCCATTTCTTTTTTTTTACTTAATATGAAGTAAAGTAAAAAAAAACTTATATAAACTATTAATATTACTATTTCTATCATTAATAAAATTTATTATTGATAATAACTTCAGCCAATTTAAAATCTAGCTCTGTATCAATATCCATGGAAGGTATATCATCCATGACATATTTTCGAATATTACTGAATTCATAAAGACGCTTCTTTTTTACGGAACTCACATTTATCACATAAATTGCTCCATTATACTCCCAAACCGAAGGGCAATCTTGGCGTCTTTCAAAGGTTCCTTTCTTGGATTTTTTTAAATAACCAGAGATATCTTCTTCAAATAGATTATAATATGGGTTTGAAGAAGATTCCTTAACAGATACTACCATATCTAATTTAGGTCCAAACAATTTCACCGCCTCTTCTATATGTTTAGCAGTTCTTAAAGGCGATGTGGGTTGCAATAATATTACTGCTTCGGGTTCAAAGCCTTTTTTTTCAAAATAATCTAAAGCATGCAATATCACTTCATAAGAACCAGAGTTATCTTGTGACAATTCTTTTGGCCTAAGAAATGGAACCCTTAATCCAATATTTTCGACTACAGTTTTGATCTCATTCGAATCAGTTGATATACAAATATCGGAGTCATTAAACAGACTTCTTGCCGCTTCAATAGTATACTGAATTAACGGCTTCCCAATAAGCGGCCTTATATTTTTACCGGGCACTCCTTTTGAACCACCACGCGCGGGTATTAGTACCAAATATTTCAAAAATCCAACTTCTTAATATCAGTTTGAGCTTTATTAAAATCTTCATGCTTTCCAACATCTAACCAGTAGCCTGAAAATGGATACGAGATAACTTTTTTGCCTGATTCAATCAGTTCTTCCATTAAATCTGTAGTATTGAAGTGACTATTTTCAGGAATACGATTAACTAATTCTCGTTTCATTAGGTATATCCCTCCATTTGAATAATAGGTATATGAAGGCTTCTCCCTAAATGAAACAACATGTCCATTGTCTGTTTCAAGAACAGCATATGGTACATCTACCTTATACGGAATTGTCATAACTGCAAAATCAGCTTTCTCATCTAAAAAACGAAGATAAAAATCTTCGTAATTAAGGTTAGTTAAAATATCAGAATTGGTAACCAATACTGTATCGTGTTCAAAGTCTTTAATTTTTGAGACAGCACCAATAGTCCCAAGTGGCTCCTCCTCCCAGACATAATTTATTTTCAAATTGTTATCACTACCATTTCCAAAATACTCTTCAATTTGCTCTCCTAAATAGTTAACGGATATCCAAAAGTCATCCATCCCAAAAAGTGCAAGTCTAGTAATATTATGTTCAAGTATTGGCTTTTCCCCAACTTTTAAAAGAGGTTTAGGGGTGTTTTCAGTTAGGGGTCTAAGCCTAGTCCCTTTTCCTCCAGCCATAATAACAACATCAATCGGCAAATAGGATTTTAGATGCCTAAAATTAATCACATTTACTATCTTACCCTTTTTCGTAATTATAGGAATAACCTTATAATTATTATCTCTGTATTCTATTACTTTATTCAAATCATAATCCCCTTTACGGAGAAATTTAGGCTCTTTTTGAATTATACTATCTACAGTGTCATCCAATTCAATTCCAGCTATTAAACCTCTTCTAATATCCCCATCAGTTAGTGAACCTAAAAGCTTAAGCTCATCATTAACTACAAAACAGATTGCATCCTGTGCCAGCTTATCCAATATGCTAAGAGCGTCTCTAATACTAGTCCCTGTTACAATTAAATGTTCTTTATAGTGTCTCATTGAATAAATGACTTAGTTATTTTCATAATCTCAGCAGCTGGATTAGTACCCTCATAAATATTTTCTTCCTTATAAGAACCTAGTATAGATATATCTTTCACATATTCTTGAATTGATAAAGATTCAAATTCGCAATCAAAAACATTTTTACCTTTAACTCTACCTAGTTGTCTATTACCTACATTAATGACATACTTTCCAAACGACGCTGCTTCAATAATTCCACTAGAAGTATTTCCTAAAAGGAATTGTGAATATTTCATTGCATTAAAATAGTTTTCTTTGCCAAAATTTTCGATCAACAAAACATTATCAGGAAATTCTTTTTTAATATTGTGAAGTGCGGACCTGTACATAGAACCATTAGTATCTGCATTTGGAAGAGTAATTACCAAGTAGAATTGTCTTACTATTTTTTTTAATGATTTAGTTAATTCATTTACGTAACGTTTGTTAACAACTGAATTAACAGTCTCTGGATGAAATGTTATAAGTAAGTAAGGTTTTTCTGGTATCCCGAATTTTTCTTTGAATTGTTTTTCACTATAGAATTCGAATTTATCCAATTCAGTTAAACTAAGTGCCCCAACATTGTACACATTTTTGTCTGACTCAATTAGTTCTGTAACTCTTTCTGCGTATTTCTGAGTTGATGTAAAGTGGATACTAGATGCTAATGTTATTTGATGCCTATAAATATTATCTATTGCCCCTAAAGTTTTCTCACCTCCATGGATGTGAGCGAATTTTACTCCAAACGGAATTCCAGCCTGAACAGCAGCTGACATTTCGTATCGATCACCTAAGCAAAAAACCAAATCAAAATTATTCTGATTCCAATAATCTGAAAACTTGATAACTGTTAAACCATAAGATGTAGAAATAGCTGAGCTATTATCCCCCAATAATAGTGAATCAATTTCATCGATATCACTTAAATTCTGCGCCTTGACCTCATTTATTGTATATCCATGATATGGTGATAAGTGCGTGCCAAATGCAATTACTTTCAATTCAATATCTGATTCTTGAACCATTAAATTCAATAATGGTTTATAAATACCAAAATCAGCGCGAGAACTTGTAAGTAAACCAATTCTCATTCAAACATGTCCCAAGTTAGTAATTCAAAAGCATTACAAGGTTTAGTAACTCTTTTACCAACAACTTTATTCCATTCCATTGGTGAAATACCGGAACCGGGTCTAAGTGGGATCAAATCATTTTCAGAGATAATTTGCCCGATAACTAAATCTCTTTTGGCATGTATGCTTTTTCGTGCTATTTCAATATTTCTTTTTTCACTTTCAGTAGGATTTTTTATACCGTCACCAGAGATAGCCAATTCGATATTACGAATACCTAAAACCATGCTCTTTAATTCATCGGGCTCAAGTGAGGCTTTGTGATCAGGACCCGGCAACGTTCGATCTAAAGTAAAATGCTTTTCAATTACTTTGGCTCCTAGTGCAGTAGCGGCTATCGGCACCTCAATTCCTAAAGTATGATCTGAATAGCCAACACTTACACCCAATTTTTTAGACATCCAATTCATGGCATGTAAATTTACATCCTTCATTGGCGTTGGATACTCTGTGTTACAGTGTAAAACAGTAATATTATTCTTTTTTACCCCATTTTCATTTAAAACTTGAATTGCAGCTTCTACCTCTACAAAGCTAGCCATACCTGTGGATAAAATAATTGGTTTACCTAAAGAAGCAATTCGTTCAAGATAAGGGCGATTCGTAATTTCTCCAGATGGAGATTTAAAAATAGAAAGCCCAAGAGTTTCTAGATAATCTATTCCCTCAACGTCGAATGCAGTGGACAAGAAAGCAATATCATGTTTCTTGCACTCTTCAATTAGAAAGTGATGAGCGTCATCATCTAACTCAAGATTTTTCAGCATATTAAATTGAAGAGATTCATTATCTTGCATATTCTGAATCTGATAAGCTGCTTTTTTTGCCTTCCTGCTTACAATATTTTCAGCTTTGAAAGTCTGGAATTTTACGAAGTCAGCGCCTGCAGCAGATGCCACTTTTATGAGCTCTGCCGCTTTCTCTAAATCTCCATTATGATTTACACCTGCTTCAGCAATAATCAAAACTTTTTGTGTGCTCATAATAATCTTCCGGGATTACCTACCAACTTATCATTATCTGCTACATCGCTTAAAACAACAGCACCAGCCCCTATAATTGCATCATGGCCGATTTTCACTCCTTGTTTAACAACAGAATTTGCGCCAACAAATGTCCTTTTTCCAACATATACGTTCCCACATAGTACTGCCCCAGGACCAATATGTGAAGCTTTATCTATTTCACATTCATGCTCTACTATTGCACCTGAATTAATAATAGCAGCTTCTTTAATCTTAGATTGAGGATTAATGATGGCTCCTGCAGAAATAAAAACTCCTTTTCCAATGACTACGCTCTCTGCTATTTTTGCTGAGGGATTGATAACACTTGATACTTTTTCTCCGTCAGCTATGAGGTTATTGTATATTCTTTCTCTAGTTTCGTTATCTCCAACCCCTAAAATGTAGTTAAAATCCTTTTTTAAACCAATGAAGTTAGCATCACTTTCAGAGCCTAAATAACTTAAATCATATGGATTCGAATTTGAGATTTGGGGCATTGTATATCCAATTATATTCAAATTTGATTCAAATGCTGACTCAATAACAACATAAGCATGACCAGAATATCCTATTATCACAAAATCTGTAGACATTAATTAATCACGCTACTTGGAATATTAACGATCCTGTCTTCTAGAAACTCTGCGTTCTTCTGATCATCCCGAAAACAATGGGAGTACATAGGAAGTTTATACATTAATTTCCAGATCGGACGTGTCATTATGCCTTTACCATTAGTCTCTTCAAGAAATTGATTCCGCTCCTCTAGATTGTTGAGTTGAACACACATTAGCCAATAATTTGCAAAAGTATCAGGAAGCTCTGTTCTGAAGTTGATCGACTTCTTTTTAAAAAACTCATCGTATCGATTAGCTAAAGTTCTCTTTTTAGCTATGAAATTATCTAATTGTTCTAATTGAGCACAAATTAGTGAAGCATTTAGATTTGGCATTCGATAATTATATCCAACTTCATCGTGAAAATATTCAAATTTATGTGGTTTCTTTGCAGTTGTAGTAAGGTACTTTGCAAAATCTCCTAACTGAATATCATTAGTCACAATAGCTCCACCACCACCAGCAGTAACAATTTTATTACCATTGAATGAAAAAACACTACATTTTCCAAAACTGCCCGTAGGCTTGTCTTTATACAATGAACCTATAGATTCTGCAGCATCTTCCACAATTGGAACATCCCATTTGCTACATACTTTCATCAATTCATCCATATGTACCGGGAAGCCGAAAGTATGCATAGGAACGCAAGCAGAAATTCTATTACCTGTTTTTTTGTTATAACAACCATCTTCCCTCAACTCTGCGAATTCATCTAAAAAAGCTTCTACAGATGAAGGAGAAAGTCCCATAGTATCTAGATCGACATCCAAAAAGACAGGTGATGCCTGATTATAATTAATGGCATTGGCAGTGGCTACAAAAGTAAGAGCTTGAGTAATGACCTCATCTCCTTTATTTACTCCAGCTAACCTAAGAGCCACCTGCAAAGCAGCAGTTCCATTAACTAATGCCACTCCTTTTCGCGTGTCAGATACAGCTTTGATCATTTCCTCAAACTGGTCTACAAAAGCACCTACTGATGAAACAAAAGTAGAATCGATAGTTTCCAATACATATTTTTTTTCATTACCTGTAAAGCGAGGTTCATGAAGAGGAATAAACTCCTTTGTATTAAATACATCTCTTACAAATTCAATAAAGAGGTCACTATTTTTCATCACGTTCAGTATCTAATCTGATAGTTTCCATATTTTTCTGGGGCTTCATTTGAATCTGAATAAAGTCCAGTTTCCAAAGCATCTACAAGCTCTTTGATTCCTTGCTCAACAGTAAACTTCGGTTCAAACCCCAACACCTCTTTTACTTTTTTAAAGGAAACTCTATAATTTCGGGGATCGCTACCTTTATCATTGTAAACAATCTGACTATCAGGGATATATTTTTGAATTTCATCAAGAATCATTTTTTTTGTGAAATTATTTACATCTCCTCCAGCATTGAATACTTGTGAGTCCACCTTATCTTTATCTGCTTCGAGTACCATCTGTATTAATCTTGAAAAATCTCTTAAATGGCAATATGGTCTCCAGGTATGTTCATCGTACACTACAAGCTCTTTCCCAAAAAATAAATCTCGTGTGAATTCACTTACTGTTAGGTCGAATCTCATTCTTGGAGATAAACCAAAAGCGGTTGCAAAACGTAGTATTGTTCCGGTATAGTCTGCTGAATCTGACATTTTGAGTAGGTGTTGCTCTCCTTCCACCTTAGCGGTTGCATAGAGAGATAATGGATTTAACTCAAACTCTTCATCTGCTAATTCATCTTCTTTAATCAGACCATAATTTGAACAGGTAGAAATAAAAATAACATTACTCAATCCTTTACCATTGAGAAAACTTATACAATCTTGAACACCTTTATTATTGATTTTCTCTGAAGCTTCTGGGTACTTCTTTGTAATTGGGTCCCCTACAAGTCCCGCAAGAATTACAACATCACTTACTCCTTCAATAGCATTTGCCAAATCCTCTAGATTTGCAATATCACCTTTAATGAATTCGTAATCCGGATCTCCAAAGTATGGAACAACTGCGAATTCGTTTTCATATACAAAATTATCTAGAGCCCGAACACTGTAGCCTTGTTTCAATAAATGAGAACTTAACACTGTACCAACGTATCCCGCTCCTCCTAAGAGTAAAACTTTTCTTTTTGACATATTATTTTTTGATTTATTACCTAAGATTTTCGAATTCATTAATTATTGTATCAGCTATTGACAAACAAGATGTCGCTGCTGGTGAAGGTGCATTCAGAACATGAACCTGGTTATTTTCACATACAATTTTAAAATCGTTAACCAACTTCCCGTTCTCTGTTGCTTGTGCTCTTATTCCACATGTGTAGCCTATAATTGAGTCACGATCAAAATTATTCCAGTATTTCCTTACACTTTCCTCAAAAAACGACTTGCTTTTGTGTTTTAATAGCTCTTTTAAAACTACGCTTTTATATTTTTTTGCAATATTAAACAAAGTAGGGGTAGAAAAATTACTTATTGTATCTTTCAGGTTAAACTCAAACCCATCGTATCCTTCCCTTGAGAATGAAAGAACTGCATTTGGGCCAACCTTAAGTGTACCGTCTATCATTCTTGTTAAATGCACTCCTAAAAAAGGAAAATCCGGATTCGGCACTGGATATATAGCAATATCGGAATTGTAAGAATCTTTTGGAACTTTAAAATATTCACCTTTAAATGGGATAATAGTTACTGGTGATTTTAGCCCAGTTGAAAGCTCATACACTCTATCAGACTGAAGTCCTGTGCAGTTAATAATATATTTAGTTGAAATAGTTTTGTTACCAGCCTTTACTTCAAAACTGCTGCCCACTTGAATAATTTCTTTGATTGGGCTAGAGAACAAATATTTTACTCCTGAATTTCTACCTATATCTACAAACTTCTCTAATACTTTCTTGTAATCAGTCAGTCCTGTTTCTTTTACAAAAAACCCTTTTTTGCTTACTAAATTAGGGTCAATTTCAAGTATATCCTCTCGATCCATATGATTAACCTGTAAACCAACATCTACTGCGTTTTGGTACAACCTTTCCAACTCACCGTATTCAGCTTCATCGGCTGCAACAATAAGCTTGCCCGGAATCTTATATGGAATCTTGTATTCATCTAAGAATCCTATAATTTGATTATAACCATCAATACAATTATGAGACTTCAATGAGCCTTTTGGGTAATAGACCCCTGAATGTATTACACCACTATTACGACCTGTTTGATGCTGGTTAATAGTATCTTCTTTATCGATAACTATAATATTTTTATACCCTAAATTTGCAAGTTTATATGAAAGAGCTCCTCCTATTATTCCACAACCAATTATAACTATCTCTGATGTATAATCACTCATTAGTCACCTCTTTAAACCACTTCACAAACTTTTGAAGCCCTTGATTGAACGAAAAATTAGAAGTATAATTTATTAATTTAGCCGCTTTATTAACATCAGCCCAAGTCTGTTTAACATCTCCTGGTTGTTCCGCTTCCCATCGTATATCTGCTTTAAAACCCGAAATTTCTTCTAACTGTTGAACCAGTTCAACCAACTTAACTGTCTGATTATTTCCTAAATTAATTATTTCATACTGACTACCTTCATAGCTAATTGAATTTACGATTCCATTTATAATATCGTCAATGAAAGTATAATCTCTTTTAGTAGTACCATCTCCAAACAAAGAAATTTTACTTTTTTTGTTCATTAATTTTAAAAATTTATGGATAGCCAGATCTGGACGCTGACGAGGACCAAATACAGTAAAAAAGCGAAGGGCTATAAAACGAATTTCATATAAATGGCTATATACATGACCTAATAACTCACCACTTACTTTTGTACTTGCATAAGGGCTAATCGGTTGTAGCACTACATCATCTTCTTTCCAAGGAACATTCGGGTTTTTGCCATATACGGAGCTAGAGGACGCAAACACAAATTGTTTAATCTTTTTTTCACGTGCTACCTCCAACATATTTTGGGTTCCTGTCACATTCACTTCCTGATAAGATAAAGGATCTTCAATTGATGGACGAACACCAGCTTTAGCAGCTAAATGAACTATTATATCTATATTATCCGGAATAGCTTCGTCAAGTGCTTTTTTATCCCTGATATCAATTTCAAAAAGCTTATAGTTATCATATTGTAAATGTCCCTCAATATTTCTACGCTTGACACTTTCACTATAAAAATTATCAAAATTGTCAATATTTGTGACTACATGACCTTCTTCTAAAAGTCTATCTATTAAGTGACTGCCTATAAACCCAGCACCCCCTGTTACTAATATATTCATTCCATTCTTAATATTATTTTCCACCTACACTATCAATAATAATAATAGTTGTTGCGATGCTAGAGATTACAGGAGCTATTATACCAAGATAGTCCCGAAATGTAGGTTTCCTTTTAACCCTAAGAGTAACTGTATGATTATTTTTTAATTCAAATTTATTCATTTCTACAGGAAAAGGCTCTTCAAAGCGAATTCGAAATTTCTCAATAGTTTGCCTTTTATTTTCTTTGTCGTACTCCTGTACATTTATCTCTACTCTCATCTTTGACCAATCCAATTCTGTTTGTCCATCTCTAAGAGTACGTGGACCGAAACTGTAAGATATCAATTCAGAAAGCGTAGTACCTTTCGGGATCAAATATCTTCCCGAGCTTCCGACATCTCCCCAAACATTTATGGAGTCTGCCAATTGTCCGGGCTCTGAAATTCGTATAATGCGTTCTCCCAGTCTAAATTGTTGCGAAGTGAAAAGTTGTTGAGTTTGAGCCAATATCATATTTGAAAAGCTCAAAAAAAACATTGTTAAAATACTCGTTAAAATCCCTCTAATTGCCATTCTTAATTTGATCTGTTTTCGAATCTAATTTCACACAATAATAATGATTTATTTAATCAATAATCTATTTTAATATCTTAACAATCGATGTGCTTCTGCTCTGCTGAATCCAAGTTTATATAAACCTGTTAATACCTTTTCAATTGGATATTCCACACGAAGTATTTCAACTTCCCATTTATCTAAATCTATAATACAGCAAGATGCCCTGAAATCTCCGTCTCTTGATTGACCAACGCTACCCGGGTTAATCAAGTACTTATGGCCTTTTTTAAAATCCATTACACCTATTTGATCTGAAACTATACCTGGTATATGTGTATGCCCAACAAAACATAGTGTCTGCTCAATTTCTCCTAACATATTTCTTGCTTTTATTGCACTATCTACATATTCCCATTTTTTTGGTGCTACCGGATTTGCATGTACTGCCAACCAATCCTTCTCCTCATCCACTATTGTATATGGTAGATTTCCAAGCCAGCTCATTTGATCTGTTTTTAACATTTCCTGTGTTAAAGAGATCAATTTTTTGTTGGGATCTTTGAAATGGCGGATTGTTAACTCTCCTGAAACTCCGGCGTCATGATTCCCCATCACTACTGGGATCTCTCTTTCTCTGATAACATCAATACATTCAGAAGGAAACGGCCCATAACCAACTACATCCCCTAAACATAACCATTGATCAGGTGAATGTTCATTCAATTCTCTAAGCACAGCTTCTAATGCAGGAAGATTTCCATGAACATCAGATATAAGTGCAAGCTTTGACATAAATCCTTTAATTTGATCTAAAACATAGAAATTAAGACCTTTTAATTGTAAATAATAGTACTAATCAGGAATTCTTTTTATATCTTTAAAAGATTTCAATTTTAACGGATTAACTACCAAGAGATGCATTATAACGGAAATTCAAGCAATGGTTATAATTCTGGGTATTCTCCCTCGGGAGACCAACCCCATTCTTATGATGAGCAGGAAATTGACCTGCTAAAAATTTTAAATATCCTACTTCTTCATAAATGGACTCTAGTTGGGGTTACGTTTTTTTTTACTGTATTGGCCGTTATTTTTTCTTTGCTCCAAACTCCCATCTACCAAAGTACTGGCACGCTCATTGTCAGTGAAAGTAAAAACAGATATTCTTACGCCGGTGCAGGAATAGAAAACCTTCTTACAAGCACATACGGAATTGGAGTCGGTAGTACTATTGCCAATGAGTTGCAGATCATGAGGTCACGAAAATTAAGCACTGATTTGGCTGAACGGATTACAGAAACAAAATTTGATGAATACGGACGAAAGTTTCCTATTCTCTGGAGATCCTATCCTGATGATTCAACTACCACTTCTATTGATACAGTTGCAACCCGATACAGAGAGCTTATCAGGTTTAGCGAACCCGACCCTGAAGCCGACATCGTTTCTCTTTCTTTTGAAAGCCCACTTCCTACAGAAGCGGCTACGATTATTAATATGACAATGGACACCTATTCTGCTCTTTCTACGGATCAGAATAGAACAATGGCTGTTTCTGCTCTTGAGTTTTTAAGAACAGAAAGAGCGAAAATTGAATCCGAATTAGTTTCTACTGAGGATTCTCTTCAGAATTTCATGAACAGAACGATGTTGATCGCTGTAGACCCACAGGCTGAAGAAATCATTTCCACTATTGCGGATCTTGAAGTTGAAAAGCAAAAACTGGAAGTCGGATTAGTTGCAGTAAATTCAGGCATTAAACAGTATGAAAACCAGCTCAACGAAATCAAACCCGGACTTGCAGATCAATACTCTGATGCAATTGGTCCGGTTATTGAGCGCTTTCAATATGCATTAGCTGAATTAGAGACTAACAAGCTATTATATTTGACAAAGAATCCAGACATATCTAAAACTAATCCTGAATTAGTTCGGATTGAAAACGAAATCACAAAGGTAAAACAACAAATTAAAGATCGCACCAATATTTTATTGTCTTCTGGCTCGGATTTATATCTCAGCTTTATGGGCTCAGGTGATGGAGCTATAACTCAACGAATTTCTGAGATTAGTCAGAAATTAATTGAACTTAAGGTGGAACAAGCCCAACTAGAAACGCAGGAAAATGTAATATATGAGAGATATTTAGAAGTGAATAATCGCTTTGAAGAACTTCCGGATGAAATTATTCAACTTGCCAGACTTAAAAGAAATGTGCGTGTAAATGAAGAGATGTATCTTCAGGTTTCTGCTCAATTTGCTGAAATGAGTTTATGGGAAAAAACACAATTTGGTTTGGGAAGACCACTGGATTACGCAATTCCAGCAAAAAAACCCATCAAACCAAAAAAGAAAATTATAGTAGTTGTTGGCTTTTTCTTAGGAGGTATTATTTCTGTTGGATTTGTTTTAGTACGAGAAATGGTAAATGATACAATTACTTCTACTGATGTTTTAAAAGAATTTGAAAAACCAGTTTTGGGGGCTATCCCAGACTTTTCAGTTATTGGTGAACTTGATCCTAATGAGCGGCAGTTAATTGGTGATAAATCCGTTTCTAACCAACTAGTAACCTTATTTGATCATATCTCTCCAGTTTCTGAAGCCTATCGTAGATTAAGAATCAATGTAGTATATGCGAACCCTGATAAAGAATATAAAATACTTATGGTATCCAGCGCTACAAAAGGTGAGGGGAAAAGTACAGTAGCTGCTAACCTTGCTGTAACATTTACAGGGTCCGAGAAAAAAGTTCTTATCATTGATCTCGATTTACGCCGACCAACGCAACATAAAATTTTTGGGGAAAATAAAGAACCCGGACTTTCGGATGCTCTATTTGATTCTACAAAAGATGTTCGTTATGGTACAGTTGCTCCCAATGTAGATTTAATAACCGTAGGACATAAAACTCCTGAACCGGCATCTGTATTAGATAGTAAGCGTCTTAAGCAGCTCATCGATAAATACAAAGCTGAATACGATCACATTATCTTGGATACTGCGCCTTATGGAATAATTTCTGATTCAGCCTCTCTCCTTCGTCTTATTGACGGATTGATTGTTGTTTCCAGATTCAATATTACAACTAAAAGAGAGCTTAAATTTACTCTGGATGGCTTAGAACATTTGAATGCGGATGTTCTTGGTATAGTTCTAAATGCTTTTGATCCAAAAAAGAGTACTGATTACTACACCAATTACAATTATTATAAGCGGACTTATTCTGAATATTATAAGTACAAATAGAGTAGTATGTAAAATACACCTGTCCTATTCTAATAATCATTCAATTCAGGTACGCAAAAATGCAAAGCAGTCCGGCTCTTTAAATTACCTGAGCAAAATTACAGTATCATACCTGCGCCAACCGTATTATTTGTAAACTCATCAATAATAATCAAGCTACCTGTAGATCTGTTTTTTGAATAACTGTCATAAAAAAGAGGCTCTGTTGTTCTTATTGATATTCTGCCAATATCATTCAGGCCAATGATGGTGTTCTCTTCGCTTCTGTGCAAAGTGTTTATGTCTACTTTATACTTAACATCTTTGATAATACATCTGGCATCTTTCGTTGTGTGCTTAATAGCATATTTCCCACCGGGCTTTAGTTCTTCTTTGTTTAACCAACAAACCATCAGATCAATATCCTGTCCCGTTTTTGGTTGGTTATCTGGTTTACAGATCATATCTCCACGGGAAATATCAATTTCATCTTCCAGCGTAATTGAAACTGACATAGGCTGAAAAGCCTCTTCAATTTCTTCGTCAAAATTATGAATATTCTTTATCTTTGACGTAAAACCTGAAGGCAAAGCCATTATTTCATCACCGGGTTTAAAAACGCCTCCTTCCACCCTGCCTCCGTATCCACGATAGTCCGGGTATTTCTCAGATTGAGGACGAACTACCCATTGAACGGGAAACCTACTATCTATGTGATTATAATCGCTGTTAATCTCTACATTTTCCAAAGTATAGAGTAGTGTACTCCCCTCATACCAATCCATTTTTTTGGAACGATCAACAACATTATCTCCGTACAATGCACTGATTGGTATAAAATGTATATCCGGGACATTAAGCTTCGAAGAAAATTCTCTGTACTCCGCTACCACTTTTTCAAATACTTCCTGACTATAATCTACCAGATCCATTTTATTTACACAAAGCACTATATGCTCGATTCCCAACAAAGAAGAGATAAAAGAATGACGACAAGTTTGTTCTATTACACCGGATCTTGCATCCACTAAAATTATAGCCAGATTTGCCGTTGAAGCTCCCGTAACCATATTTCTTGTATACTGTATATGTCCGGGTGTATCCGCAATAATAAACTTTCTTTTAGGAGTAGAAAAATATCGATAAGCAACATCAATAGTAATTCCCTGCTCTCTTTCGGCGGATAACCCATCAGTTAACAGAGCAAGGTTGGTATAATCATCACCTTTATTTTTGCTTGACTGCTCAATAGCTTCCATTTGATCTTCAAATATTGATTTGGAATCATAAAGAAGCCTCCCAATCAATGTGCTTTTTCCATCATCTACGCTACCTGCAGTAGAAAACCGAAGAAGATCCATGTTTAAATACGCGTTGTCTTTGTCGTAATTTGGCATTGTATTATTTTTCAGCTTGGAGATTAATACCGTTTATATCAAAACTAAACTATATTTGCTCGTCACTATCTTAAAAGTATCCTTGTTTTTTTCTTTCTTCCATAGCTGCTTCGGAACGTTTATCATCAGCGCGCCCACCTCTTTCTGTTATTCGGGCAGAAGCAACCTCCTGAATAATGTCTTCTAAGGTTGAAGCTTCAGACTTAACTGCCCCGGTACATGTAATATCACCGATTGTTCTGAACCTTACTATTTTTTCCTCAATTTTTTCGCCTTCCATTAACTGGATAAAATCTGCTTCTGCCAGAATGGTTCCATCTCTTTTAAATACCCTTCTTTTATGTGAAAAATATAAAGAAGGAATTTCAATGTCTTCTGCTGCAATATATTGCCACACATCCATCTCTGTCCAGTTACTTAAAGGGAAAACTCTAAAATGCTCACCGAGATCTTTTTTACCATTAAATAAATTCCAAAGCTCCGGTCTTTGATTTTTAGGATCCCATTGTCCGAAATCATCACGATGAGAGAAAAATCGTTCTTTCGCACGTGCTTTTTCTTCGTCACGTCGTGCTCCGCCAAACGCTGCGTCGAACTTATGTTCTTCTAGTGCATCTAAAAGAGTAGTAATTTGCAATCCGTTTCTACTAGCTCTCGGACCTTTTTCTTCTTTTACTTTCCCTTTATCAATAGAGTCCTGTACACTTGCCACTATCATATGAATACCTAACTCTTTCGTCAGCCAGTCGCGAAACTCTATCGTTTCATCAAAATTATGACCAGTATCTACATGAAGAAAAGGGAAGGGGATTTTCCCCGGGAAAAAAGCTTTTCTGGCAAGGTGAGCCATTACAATAGAATCTTTTCCACCCGAAAATAACAGAACAGGTTTTTCAAATTGAGCAGCCACTTCTCTCATTATGAGTATTGCTTCAGATTCAAGCTGTTGTATGTGGTTTAATTTATATGAAGGCATATCTGATTTTTTTGACTAAACTAATTTTATCACTTTTAAACTATCTCAATTGGATTTATGACTATCCATGTACTCAATTATTTGATTTAATGCTTCACTTAAGGAAATATCTGTAGTGTCGATTACCAGTTCCGGATTTTCAGGCGCTTCATAGGGATCATCCAGTCCTGTAAAGTTTTTAATTTCACCCGAGCGCGCTTTTGCATATAAGCCTTTAACATCTCTTCTTTCACACTCTTCAAATGGAGTTGAAATATAAACTTCAGTGAAATCATCACAAATTTCACGAACGAAGTTTCTTGCTTCTTTATAAGGAGAAACAAAAGATCCTATCACAAAAACTTTATGAGCCTGCAACCTGCTTGCCAAATATCCTACTCTTTTGACATGGGCATTCCGATCAGCTTTACTAAATCCGGTTTTTGGAAAAACATCTCTGATTACATCCCCGTCGAGATGCTCAACTTCTAAACCCTCAGCTTTCATCAATTTATATAGTTCCTCTGAGATAGTACTTTTACCCGATCCTGATAATCCTGTAAACCAAAGGACTGTTGGTTTCCAATTTTTCATATTTTCAAACTAATTATTACCATCCGATCACAAAATTCGGATTTAATAAATTTTCTTTGTTGTAGTTTATACCTGATTCATGAACTCCTTCTTTTGAAGAATAACGATATACGGCATCTCCTGCTGCCACATCCCACTCCATAGTAGGCCCCATTCGTGGATACAGATCGGCTGTTCCATCTGCTACTAAACAAATCTTCAATGAACTGCCACTTTTCACTCTTTCTTTAACCTTAATTCCTTCGTCTTCTAAAAACTGTTCTAGAGCAACAGACCCATGAGATCTGCTTTCAATTATACTTATGGGCTCAGATTTATTCGCTTTTTCTGAATAAATCCGCTCTGGTTCAGAATTACCTTTTTGTCTGAATGCACCCAAACCTTTTAATCCATAATAAAGAAGTTTCTTTGCCGGAGCATATACAACGCCAAGAACTGAACAACCGTTTTCTATCAAAGCTATATTAACTGTAAACTCTCCATTCTTCTTTATAAATTCTTTAGTTCCATCCAAAGGATCAACCAACCAGTATTTCTCCCATTTCTTTCTTTCTTCAAACTCAGGAACACCTGATTCTTCTGAAATAATTGGAATATCAGAATCTAATTTAGAGAGTTCACCAACAATATAAAGATGAGCAGCTAAATCAGCTTTAGTAAGTGGTGAGTCATCAGATTTAGATTTTACTTCAATTTCGTCATTATAATATTTTAAAATCTCCCGACCTGCTTCTTTCGCAATTTCTATGATATGTTCAATCATTAGATAGTTTATTTAAAGCTCCAAATTAAAGGAATTAAAGTTACAGTTATTATTCCCACTACTAAATTTAAAGGTATTCCGATTTTAATGTAATCAGTATATCTGTAACCCCCCGGACCATATACCATTAAATTAGTCTGATACCCAATTGGAGTAGAAAAGCTTGCAGATGCCCCCATAATAATTGCAATTGCAAATGGGATGAAATCCAGTTGCATTTCTGTTGCCAATGAAAGCGCTATTGGAAAAATTAATACCGCTGCCGCATTGTTAGTTATCATTTCCGTCAACAACCAGGTACATAAATAGGTTAGAGCCAAAGCTAATACCGGATTAGTACCTGCAAAACTCAACAATCCTTCAGCAAAAACAAAAGCCGCTCCTGTATTTTGTAATGCCGCTCCTAACCCAAGAGAGGAGGCAATAGCTAATAAAACTCTCCAATCTATATTTTCCAAAGCCGTTGAATATTTCGTGCAATTAAACACGATCATTGCAACAGATCCTAAAAATGAAGCTTGTAACATCGTAAGAACTCCAAAACCAGCTAAACCAACCATACACAACAAAACCAAAGAAGCTCTCCAAGCCCCCTCAAAAGTTAATGGAGTTGAATCTTCAACAGGGCTGATCATATAAAAATCATTGGAATTTCTGAATCGTTTCATAAATTTAGGATGAGCCTCCAGTAATAGAGTGTCACCTTGTCTTAAGCTTATATTTCCTATTTTTTTAGAAACCCTTTCTCCTCTTCTAGAAACAGCTAACACCACAGCATCGTAACGATCTCTGAACCCCCCTTCTTTAATGGTACGGCCAACAATTGGGTTACCCGGAGAGACTACTGCTTCAACAAGCTGCCTTTCCCGTCTTGGAGAATCTAGTTTAAAAACCTGGTCAGTAGCTAATTTTAAACCTGCAAAATCCTGAATATCAATAATAGAGTTAACCATTCCTGTAAAGATTAACCGATCATTCGTTTTTAGTTTTTCGTGAGGAGCAACAGCTGGAATAGATCTTCCATCACGAATAATTTCCGCAAGAAATAAACTAGGAAGGTTACGTAATCCTGCTTCCTCAATTGTTTTTGAAACGATCGTACTATCTTTTTCAACAATCATTTCGATGGTGTATTCTCTGGTATCCTTAAAACTTTCGATACTTGAACTACGGTTGGGAAGTAATTTGTCTCCAAAAACCAACAAATAGATAAAGCCTGCAATAGCACATGGAACCCCAATCAAAGCAGGTTCAAATAATCCTAAAGACCTTGTTGTAGACTCTTCAATTAACAGTCCATTCAAAATAAGATTCGTACTTGTTCCGATTAGTGTACATGTTCCCCCTAAAATTGCAGCATAACTTAAAGGAATTAACACTTTAGAAACCGGAATCCCCGTTCTTCGACTCCACTTCTCTAAAGCCGGAATAAAAGAAGCTACTATAGGAGTGTTGTTAAAAAAAGCGCTCATCACCATCACGGGGCTCATAATCCTTAACTGAGAAGCCCTTACTGTAGAAGCATTTCCCATGACTTTCTGAACTACATATTGAATTGCTCCGGTTTCTTTTAGTCCTGCAGCTACCACATACAGCGCCGCCACGGTAAGCATTCCTTCATTTGAGAAACCGTCAAGTGCCAGAGGAGTGGGAACGATTCCGGTAATCACTAACAGTGCTAGCCCACCAAAAAGAATCAGATCAGCTGATATCTTGGTAGAAATTAACAGAACCAAACAAAAAACTAATACCGAAACTACCGCCCAAGCTTCAAAAGTCATATTTGTAATGCTTTAAATTTTGCCAAGAACAAGAATAACAGTAAACAGATCGGTAATCAATCTCATAATCAAAACTTCACTCTCGCCTGTATTCCAAAATCACTGTTTTTGTTTCCCTGAATTTCGTTTAAACCACTGCTAACAAAGTTTTCATTTTCAAAAACAGATAGAGAATACTTAAACCATATCTCTAAAAAATCATTGGGCTCGTAGTTCAGAACAAAATATACTCTTTGACCTTGACCCGATAACGCTGTATTTGAGAGCACATAGAGTAAATCATTCTCAAACTGGAATACCCGGGAATCAAAACTGTCGGTATCGAAAACAGTTACCCTGGCATCTATCTGAAGTTTACTTGATGCCTGAACTCTGATATCCTGATACAAAAGCATTCCATACTCTTTGGCTTCATTCGCACCCTGACTTTCTACCAACTCTATTCTCGATCTCAACCTTACACTTCTGCTTAACTGATACTCAATTTGAGTTCGAATACTGGACCTTCGATATTCACCAATAAATTCTTCCTCAACCCCACGCTCGTTTACTTCTGTAAATGTATCATCTTTAGTTTCTGATCTGATCAGTAGATATCCATTTAAATCTGAATTAAAATCCATTTCTATCAACCCAAGTACATCAAACCCTTGACTTGATTGATCGATTCCTGATCTTGGAGCATCAAACCTGTATTGATCTGCATAAGCTGAAAGATCAACTTTATCATTTAATCCATGCCTGATTCCAATATAAAAACCTTCTTCATTTTGTGGATCAGATGAACTTTCACCAAAACCATCTCCCATAAAAGATTGAAAATCCCGACCATAATTTCGGTATGCCATTGTAAAATCCGTTGAAAAGCCAATTGGACTTTCAACCCCAATAATTCCCCCTCTTCCACCATTTTGGCTTTGCCCTATCTCCCCAAATGCCAATACACTTCCAATCAATCCACGGTAATCAAAGCCTAAAACAGAGTTCTCTCTTCCTTCAAAATCGCACAAATTCGACAAGCCATTTCCCCTGTCGATGTAACTGCTGAATTCTGTGCGGTATCCCGTAGCACCAAATAAACCTATCGGAGTGTCTATTCTGATTCTGCCACCGTATGTTTTTTGATCAATATTATTCCTTCTCTCTTTTTCATTTAATGTTCTGTGAAAACCCGACGACGACGGGAATCTGGTTGTATCTCCCTGAATTACAGATGCAGTACGTGGACGATCTGAATAAAAAAACGTGGTCTCGATCTTTTCGCCATAAGTAGCGGCAACACCTCTGAAAAAATCTGTTTCCTGAGCCGAACCATACGCTCGAAGCCCTCTCTCGTTTTTACTTGTTGTGCCAACTACCTCCCTCCCTTTCCCAAAAGCACCTCCTGTCCATAGAACTAACCCTTGACCAAAATTCAGAGCATAATCCCCAATTACGAAATCCTTTAATTTCCCGTTTTCTGTTAGAGCAATATGACCGGAAGTGTAATCAAATCCTGTTGGTCCGTTCAGAGTTTCACCGGCGTCTTTTTCTTGTGTAAGATTTATTGATAAATGCCTGCTCGACATTCGAAACCGTTGGTAATATTTACCCTGACTTCCCAAATACCCACCCGAGGAATCCGGGATTTCATAGCCTCTCTGATCATTAAGTTCCTGTTGATATCTGGTGATGTACTCAAAAGAATTTCCATCCAACCAATAGTTTGGGTTTGTATACAGATCCCGAAATCTTGACGAAACTCCCCCAACCGTTATGTAGGGTCTCATTCTGGAATAGGTTGCTCTCCCAATACCTGAAACCTTTAAAATATCATCTTTTTCTACGAAGTGGTTTTCTTTTCGATAATCAATTAATGCTCTTGCAAGTTTAAGATTGAAACCCGGAATCTGGAGAAGATCGTTTACGGATGCAGAATTTATATTAACAGGATTTGCTGCCAATTCTTCAAGAAATTGAGCCAGTTGCTCTCCAGCAAGTTCACCTTCCTCAGTTTCCTGCTCTTCTAAGGCTTCTTCCAGCTGCTTTTCAATTTGAACCTTTGCAGAATCTTTGTCCTGGGCGTAGACCAAACTTGAACAGTATCCGAATAGGATCAGAAACACTATTTTTTTTGACCAACTCATTTCAGAAAAAGAAATTCAATCCTATTCCTGGGCTAAACCCGAGTGTTTCATGTCGCTGAAATACCAGATTAGCTTCCCAGACAGTTGCTTCATAACCCACTCCAAATGAATATGTATTTGGCTCGGTTGTTACTCCAACCCTTCCCTTTAGGTTTTCTACAACTTTTACCTCTATTCCACCCCGATAGGCAACGGGGAATCGAACATCTTTCACAATATCAAAAAGGAATAATGCATTCTCATCCAAATTGTAACTCAATCCTATTGATAACTCTCTTGAAAGAGACTCTTCATTCGCTGCAAAATCATAGCTCGGTTGGTTTAAATTGGTGGCTTTTGCGCCAAACCAAAGCTCTTGTGTTAGCATGGCTGTTATTCCGACGTCAAATCCCAATGCTCCTCCGGAACCGTACGGAGAAGCTTGCGAAATATGATTGTAGTTTAATACGGCACCAAATTTTAATTTATTCCATGAATTTGCGTACCCAAACCGAATTCTGGTTTCATTAAACAGATCGCCTCCATACCTGTGAAATCCGAAAGCAGCTATTCCATATGAAGTTGGGAAAGATCCGGATGCAGCAATATCTGTTAATTCAATAAATCCGTAATTCCTTAAACTAAAAAAACTAACATTCTTTTTTTCATTGTTGATGGTAGCAGGATTTGAAAAGATCCCCCAACTATTGTTCTGCAAAGCTGTTGTAGCTTGTCCTAACGCTAAACCATCTGCACCCATTGTAAGTTGCGCTAGTCCAATTTCAGGCGTGCTAACAAAAATTAGAACAAAAGTAATTTTATATAGATATGTTCGTATTCGTATCATTGGGTGGTAATTGATATAATATGTTATATATAAAGGAAAAAACTAAGTGATTAAACCAAGATTTTACTTTTTAATATTATTCTGCTTTGTAACAAGCTCTTCTTTTTCGCAAGAATTCGAATGCGAGGTAAACTTAAATTATGATTTGTTGGAAGGAAATTCTTATTCCTACCTAACAGAACTTGAAAATCGTATTGAAGAGTATATCAATGATTACAGCTGGACAGAAGCACAATTTGAAGAACATGAAAGAATTCAGTGTCAAGTACAATTGATCATTGAAAGTGGTAATTCCAACTTTGACTTCGGAGCCAGGGTTATATTCACAGCTCGTCGCCCTATCTATAATACCGTCACAGAAACAACTTCTATTATTCTTTCAGATGAACTGTGGCGATTTAATTATCCGGAAGGGCGAACTTTAATACATGATGAACTTCAATTCGACAATCTTACCGGGACTCTCGACTTCTTCATCAATATTATTTTAGGATACGATTTTGATAGTTTCTCAAAGTTTGGTGGAACTGAATACTTCAGAAAAGCTCAACAAGTAGTTGATCTTGCACAAACCACAGCTTCACCCGGTTGGACTAGAGCCGCAAATAATCGAAGAAATAAATTTACTCTCGTAACTGATCTGTTAAATGCCTCATATGAACCGCTGCGTACAGCTTATTATTCTTATCACCGACTTGGATTGGACCAATTTTCAGACGATCCTAAGCTGGCAAGGCAAGAAATCCTGGATGCACTCACACTAATCAGAGACTCTAAACGTCGTGCAACAAGCAACTACCTGTTCGACCTTTTCTTTGACACTAAAGCCAGAGAAATATCCGGTATTTTCGGAGAAGCTGAAGCAGCGATTAGGCGTCAGGCGTACAGCATTCTTTTGGAAACAGATCAGGGACATTTAACCGAGTATTCTAACCTACAGAATTAAAATACTTTTCTTTTGGTTTTGTATATTGTCGACCCAAAAAAGCGGTTACATTAATAACTACGAATTGCAAAACCATAAGAATGAAATTTTATATATGTATTAAGATGGTGCCCGATGTTTACGCACCACTTCAGATCAAAGAAGGCGAGCTAATCATGGATGCAGACCGAATGGTTTTAAATGCCTACGATGCATCTGCTGTTGAGGAAGCTTTAGTTTTAAAAGAAAAGCACGGCGGAGAAGTTGAAGTTGTTTGTATCGGCCCTGCTAAAGCATCAGAAACTATTCGAAAAGCTCTGGCAATGGGTGCTGATAAAGCAACTCATATCCTTGCTACCGGCGATGAAGAATACGACTCAGCCAGTTATGCTAAAATACTTTCGGCTTTCTTCAAAGATAAAGAATACGATGTAATTGGTCTTGGTAAGCAATCTCAGGACACAGATTCCGGATTGACCGGAAGCATGGTTGCTGAGCATTTAAGTCTTCCATACACAACAAATGCAGTTGGCCTAGAAGTTGAAAACGGAAATCTTGTTGTTAAACGTCAGGGAGATAGCGGTCAGGAAATGATCGAGCTTCCAACCCCATGTGCGGTTACTTGTTCAAATGACATGAACGATCCCCGAATTCCAAACCTGAAAGGAATTATGGCTTCCAAAAGAAAGCCCATCGATCAAGTAGAGATTTCGTCCTTGGGAATTGATGAATCTGAATTACAAGCAGATACCAAAGTAACTTCATACGAAGAAAAACCTGCTCGTCAGGCCGGAAAGAAATACGAAGGCGAAGCTGAAGAAGTAGCTCGTGAAGTAGCTCAGCTATTAGACACTGAAGCAAACGTACTATAATTAAATTATTAATGATGGATTATAAATTTTGAATAGATTAATTCAAAATTCATCACTCAAAATTCAAAATTTGACTGAAAGGAATTAAATGAGCACGATTTTAACATACATCGCAATTTCAGACGGAAAATTAAAGCGATCATCTCTGGAAGTATTATCACATTGTAAATCATTGGCTGATGCATCAGGCGCTTCATGTGAAGCTGTTGTTATTGATGCAAACGCTTCTTCTTTTGTGGATGGCATTCAAAAGTACGGAGCTTCTAAAGTTCATGTTGTGGAAGATCCAATCTTCAAAAACCACATGAATACACCTTTGCTTAAAGCATTGTCAAAAGTGATGACTTCTGTAAATCCATCTGTTTTTGCTTTTGCATCCACAGAAGGAACCAAAGATGTTTTGGGAGCTTTAGCTGCTAATCAAAGTGCAGCAGTTATAGCTGATGTTGCTTCCTTCGAATTGATCGATGGCGGAGTAAAAGCTAAACGACCGGTTATGGCAGCCAAGATCATGAACAACACCGAAGCTAAATCTGACAAGGTTTTGGTTTCTGTTCGTTCAGGTTCTTACGATCTAAATGAATCCCCTGAATCTGCTGAAGTAGTAAATGTAGATTTCAGCATGGATGATTCTGAAATGAAGGCTACACTTCGTGAAATTATTTCTGCTTCGGGAGATACCATTGACTTAAACGAAGCTGAAGCTATTGTAGCTGCAGGTCGTGGGGTAAAAGATGAAGAAGGAAAAGCATTGATCTCTGAATTAGCGACTGTACTTAAAGCAGGAATCGGAGCTTCAAGAGCACTTACTGAATCCGGAGTGTACGATCCAAGTTTACAAATCGGACAAACCGGAAAAGTAGTTTCTCCTCAGCTTTATATTGCTGTTGGAATTTCAGGAGCCATTCAACACGTTGCGGGAATGGCGAATAGTAAAGTGATCGTAGCAATCAATAAAGATCCGGACGCGCCGATTTTTGAAGTTGCTGATTATGGAATTGTTGGAGACTTATACAAAGTGCTCCCACCATTCATCGAAGAAATAAAGAAAATTAAAAGCTGAAGAATTAATAATTATAAATGTTGAATTTTGAGTTTGGCTAATACTCAATTTAATTAGCCAAATTCAAAATCTAGAATTCAACATTCAAAATTTCTTGTATGGAAGACAAATTTGACTGTATCGTAATCGGAGGTGGAGTTGCCGGCCTTGCTGCTGCAATGACATTAGCCCGAAATAACATGAAGTTCCTTCTGATCGAAAAAGGAGAGTTTCCAGGATCAAAAAATGTATCCGGTGGAGTTCTTTGGGGAAGTGACCTGAATAAACTCGTTCCTAATTACTGGGAAGAGGAAGACGGAGGTTGGGATCGGTTTATTAATCATCGTCGTCTTACCTTCATGGATGAGCAGTCATCGTTTTCTTTGGATTTTAAATCTTCACACTTCAACGAAAAGCCTTATACAGGAGTTGTTGTTCTTCGGTCAAAGTTTGATAACTGGTTAGCAGGAAAAGTTCAGGAAGCTATTGATGCCAGTGATTTTGCCATGGATTCATTCATTGCAACAGATATTAAAGTGGATGAAGTAATTATGGAAAACGATAAAGCAGTCGGTATCAGAACAGGAGAAGATGAGTTTTTTGCCGATTCTGTAATTATTGCTGAAGGTGTAAATAATCTGCTTACTCGGCAGGTTGGCTTACAGGATAAATATGTTCCTGCAGATCATATGCTGACAGGAATTAAAGAGATCATCCGTTTTGATCAAAAAGTATTGGAAGATCGTTTCCAGCTTGACGGATTAAGCGGAATGAGTAATGAATTTGTTGGTTGGGCTACTAATGGAATTGAAGGTGGCGGATTCTTATATACAAATAGAGACACCATTTCTCTTGGACTCGTTTTAGGACTCAAAGATCTTCGTGAAAAGAAACAAAAGCCTTATGATGTTCTGAATCATTTTAAGCAACATCCTACCATTGCTGATGCCATCAAAGGTGGAGAAGTTGTGGAATATTCTGCTCATGTTGTTTCTTCCGGCGATTCCCGAGTGATGCCTAAAGAATTGTATAAAGATGGTATCTTATTGGTTGGCGAGGCTGCGAATTTATTGATGAATGCTGGAAAAGCGATTCAGGGAATGGATTACGCAATGCGTTCAGGAATTCTGGCTGCAGAAACCATAGTGGAAGCAAAAGCCAAGAATGATTACACCTCAGCTACGTTAAAAGAATATCGCAAAAAGATGGATGACAGCTATGTGATGAAAGACATCAAAGGGTTCCAGGATGCTGTTCATTTATTACATACTGATGTGATGCAGAATAAAGTACCAAACTTAGTATGTGATTTTGGAAGACAATTCTTCAGTATCAAAAATGAACCAACTCCGAAATCTGAAAAGATGTTACTTGGAGCCATCAAAAGGCACTCTTCCCTCTGGGAACTAGCTAAATTAGGATTTAAAGCGAGGAAAGCGTTATGATAAATACCTACTCATTTTCGTGTCATTCCTGCGCAGGCAGGAATCTGATATTTATAAAAATATGACTTCGTCAAACAAATCCAGATCTCGGGCATACGCCGCGAGATGACCAATTGGTTTACTATGCTCATTCAAACTTTTCACTTTTCACTTTTCATTTTCGAATCATGAAATTATTAAGTCTCCCAGAAAGATTAGGTCTTGTTAGCTACAGAAATCAAGCTAAATCTGAGATCAAACCTCATATCATTGTTGATACAGATATTTGCAACTCAACTTGTCCTCATAAATGTACAACCTGGGTTTGTCCTGCAAATTGCTACACTATGGATGAAGCAGGAAAAGTTCATTTTCAGGTAGAAGATTGCATCGAATGCGGAACTTGTATGTACGCATGCGATCAGGGAGCAGTAGATTGGAACTTTCCTGATCCCGAAATCGGTCGTGGCGTAACCTGGAATTTTGGATAAAAAATATAGTGTTCCGGAACGATGATGTTATAGTGTTGCGGTTGTGTAAAATGGAATCCGCAACACTATAACACTGTAGCACTATCACACCTTCAATATTTTTACACATTCTTAAACGAAATTGGTACGCAAAAACGTTATTTTGTGGAAGCGTTTCCAACAAGATTTTTCAATAACTAAAGACTTTTCAAAAAGATGGATACTGTACTAGAAAGAGAGCTCTCATTTGATCTCACTGAAGACCAAAAAATGATTCGCGACAGCGTAAAAGAATTTGTAGAACGCAACGTCGCTGACACTGTAATGGAAAGAGATAACAGCAAAGAGTTCCCACATAAAATAGTGAAACAACTCGGCGAACTTGGAATGCTTGGCATCTATCATGAAGAACAATACGGAGGCGGTGGGTTTGATGTAGTGAGCTTTTGTCTCGCTTTAGAAGAAATTGCTCGTTGGGACGCTTCTTTGGCTTTAACTGTAGCTTCTCACACATCTTTAGGAACCGGACATATTGCTGTAGCAGGTTCTCATGAACAAAAATTGAAGTATATGCCTGCTCTTACTTCAGGTGAACAATTAGCAGCCTGGTGTTTAACGGAACCGGGTTCAGGTTCTGACGCTTCCGGCATGAAAACAACTGCTGTAAAAGATGGAGATCATTATATCATCAATGGTTCCAAAATTTTTATAACTCAGGGATCTGTTGGAGATATTTACATTGTTCTCGCTAAAACTGATCCATCCAAAGGAACAAAGGGAATTAGTGCATTCATCGTAGAAGGAAAATGGGACGGAGTGAATCCCGGACCGGGAATGCATAAGTTGGGAATGAATTCATCTGACACTACTGAAGTGGTTTTTGAAAATGTGAAAGTTCCTGCTGAAAATCTCCTAGGTGATGAAGGAATGGGGTTCGTTGACACAATGAAAGTTCTTGATGGCGGTCGTGTTGGAATCGCTGCACTTTCTGTAGGAATAGCTCGTGGGGCTTATGAAGAAGCTCTCAAATATTCTATGGAAAGAAAGCAGTTTGGAACAGCTATCGGAAACTTCCAGTATATGGAAGGAAAGATTGTAGATATGGCTACTGAGATTGACGCAGCAAGATTGCTTGTGTTAAGAGCCGCCGTTTTAAAGGATAAAGGCAGACCTTATACAGTGGAAGCTTCCATGGCAAAGCTATTTGCATCTGAACTTTCTGTTCGTGCTGCTTTGGAATCTATTCAAATTCATGGTGGATACGGATACACCAAAGAATACCATGTGGAAAGATTCTTACGTGATGCTAAATTGATGACTATCGGCGAAGGAACTTCTGAAGTTCAGCGATTGGTAATTGCCCGCGAATTAAAAAAGACGCTTTCCTGAAGAAATAATTATAAATGTTGAATTATGAGTTTTAAATTATGGCGAAAATAAAGTCATAATTTAAACTCAGTCCTTACGCTTCATGTCCAAGAACTTATTCAACATCGACGATGCCCTTCTTTTTGAATCTGATTTAAACGAAGAAGATCGTTTGATCATGGAAACCGCACGGGATTATGCTCAAAGCAAGCTCGAACCCCGTGCTCTGAAAGGAAACACCGAAGAATATTTTGATCGGGAAATTGCTACCGAGATGGGCGAAATGGGTTTGCTCGGTGTTACCATTCCTGAAGAATACGGTGGATCTGACGCAAGCTACACGGCTTATGGATTGATTGCCCGGGAGGTAGAACGGGTAGATTCAGGCTATCGCTCTTTTATGAGTGTGCAGTCTTCTTTGGTGATGTATCCGATTTCTACTTTTGGTACTGAAGATCAGAAACAACGCTTTTTACCAAAACTTGCTTCCGGAGAAATCATTGGTTGCTTTGGATTAACTGAGCCTGATCACGGTTCTGATCCCGGCTCCATGGTGACAACTGCTGTTAAAACCGACGGCGGCTGGATCATGAATGGTGCCAAAATGTGGATAACGAATTCTCCTATTGCTGATGTGGCTGTTGTTTGGGCAAAAGCCAAGGAGAATAAAGACGATGAAGGTGTTATCCGTGGCTTTTTAGTTGAAAAAGGAATGAAAGGTTTTACAGCGCCACACACAAAATTCAAAATGAGCCTACGCGCTTCAGAAACCGGTGAGCTGGTTTTTGATGATGTATTTATCCCTGAAGAAAATGTATTTCCTGATATCAAAGGATTGAAAGGTCCGTTTATGTGTCTGAATTCAGCACGCTACGGAATTGCATGGGGAACCATTGGTGCTGCTGAATTTTGTTACCATAGAGCTCGACAATACACTTTAGATCGTAAGCAGTTTGGGAAGCCCTTAGCTGCAAACCAATTGATTCAAACAAAGCTGGCCAATATGCTCACAGATATTACCAATATGCAGATGCTGGCTTTCCGATTGGGCAAACTCAAAGACGAAGGCAGAGATCATCCTTCCATGACATCTCTTGCTAAACGAAATAACTGTGGAAGAGCTTTAGAGATCGCTCGTATTTCTCGTGACATGCATGGCGGGAACGGTATCGTTGGTGATTACAGAGTGATCCATCATGTAATGAATCTGGAATCCGTTAATACCTACGAAGGTACTTACGACATTCATGGTTTAATTTTGGGAAGAGAGATTACAGGAATTCAGTCGTTTACTCCAAAAGGAAATGATTGATGCTAGTCATTAGTTAATCGTGAGCAGTTATTCAACTCTTTGGTAATTGAAACAATTAACTTTTAACTAATAACACCGCGATGATAGCCCGAATCTGGCATGGCTGGACCACTCCTGAAAATGCGGATGCCTATTACAAAGTTCTTACCGAGCAGGTAATTCCTCAGATCGAAAGCTATAAGATGGAAGGCTATCGCAAGATCGAGGTTTTACGGCGAGAGCATTCTGATGAAACTGAATTCATCACCATTATGTACTTCGACTCTTTGGAATACATCAAACAGTTTGTTGGTGAAGATTACGAAGTCGCTCATGTTCCCGAAGTAGCTCAAAAAGTGTTGAAGCGTTGGGATGAACGATCTCAACACTATGAAGTAAAGGATAGTTTTAGGTATTGAGTTAACCTCAGTTTCGTCATCCCGAATTTATTTCGGGATCTTTGTGAAGTTTGTAATTCAAGTCATAGTCAAGCTTTCAGATCAAAGCCATTTCTTAAGATCCTGAAACACGTTCAGGATGAAATGTATATTTTTATATATTCTTTCATGCAAAAACTCCTTCGGGAAATACGAGCTTGTTCTGTATGCGAGAAAGATCTCCCTCTTGGTCCGCGCCCAATAGTTGCTTCATCTCCGACCAGTAAAATTGCTGTAATTGGTCAAGCTCCGGGAACTGCAGTTCATGAATCCGGAATACCGTGGGACGATCCCAGTGGCAGAAGGCTTAGAGAATGGATGGGAATTACGGATGAAGTCTTTTACGATCCCAAGAATCTGGCAATTATCCCGATGGGATTTTGTTATCCCGGAAAGGGAAAATCCGGTGACCTCCCTCCCCGGCCTGAATGCGCTCCGCTTTGGCACAAACCTCTCCTCGATTCTATCAAAGATATAAAACTCACTCTTTTAATCGGACAGTATGCTCAGAAATATTATCTGCAGGATAAAATAAAAAGAACGCTTACCGAAACTGTTCGTAATTATGAAGAATACTTACCTGAGTTTATGCCTCTGCCCCATCCATCTCCAAGAAACAATATCTGGCTTAAAAAGAATGAATGGTTTGAAAGGGATCTTGTCCCAAAACTAAAATCCATTATTTCTTCAGCACTTTAGTTTTTTAAGAACTCTTAGGGGTACTCCATATTTAGTGTGTATTACGGGAAACAGTCTCTCTAAATACGTTGCTATGAAAAAATATTCCCTGATCATTATCTCTTCTATTTTTATACTCGCAGCCTGTAAAGAACTTGATTCATCCGAAGAAGAAATCGTTGATACTCTTGAGCTCAGCGAATATCTGAATATCCCCGCTTCCGCATATAACTATTCGGACATAGACGTACCTGATTTTTTTTCTCTTCAACCAAATACTGAACAGGATAATACTCCCAATGAAAATGGAGTGACTGATTGGGGAGCTACTTTAGGTCGTGTTATTTTTTATGATAAGATTCTTTCATCAAATAATACTATTTCCTGTTCTTCTTGTCATTTACAAGAATCCGGCTTCTCTGATCCGGATCAATTCAGTGCCGGTTTTGAAGGTGGACTAACAGGACGAAATTCAATGGGAATTTCCAATGCTAAGTATTATGAAAACGGTCACTTCTTTTGGGATGAACGAGCTTCTACACTGGAAGAGCAAGTTTTGATGCCCATTCAGGATGAAGTTGAAATGGGACTCACCTTAACAGAACTCGTTTCTAAAGTAGAACAACAACCTTACTATCCGGTTTTATTTGAACAGGTTTTTGGAGATGATGAAGTTACTCCTGATCGAATTTCGAAAGCTCTCGCCCAATTTGTTCGTTCAATTGTTTCGTATCAATCAAAATACGATGTGGGCAGAGCTCAGGTAAATAATCCGGATCAGGATTTTCCAAACTATTCAGATCTCGAAAATCTGGGTAAAGATATCTTTTTTGGTGGACGTGGGGATTGCGCTCAATGCCATACTTCTGATCTTTTTGTGGGTGATGAAGCCAGAAATAACGGGTTAGATGCTGTTCTTACAGACCTCGGTTTAGGAGCAGTTACCGGGAATGCTAATGATAATGGGAAATTCAAAGTGGGTTCGTTGCGCAACATCGAACTAACAGCACCATATATGCATGATGGAAGGTTTGAAACCTTGGAAGAAGTTGTAGAACATTATGATTCGGGCATTCAAGCCAGCGCGACTTTAGATAACAGACTTGAACAACGAAATTCCAATAATCCCAGAAGATTGAATCTTACAAATCAGGAAAAAGAAGCTTTAGTAGCTTTTATGAAAACATTGACGGATCAGGAACTTATTTCTGATGAAAAATTCAGCTCACCTTTTAAAGAAAACTAGAGAGATAGAAGTTTCCCACAAGCATAGGTGATCATTGGGAAATGGTTGCCTATTTTTTTTGCTGTTATTTACTTAATCTTGCTAACAAAATTTAAAAAGAAGAGCATGAATTTAGTTGAAGAGTACCAATCAAATACTGAGACTTTCATCAAATTTATTGAAAATATTTCAAATGATATTTTCAATAAAAAACCTGATAAGGATACTTGGTCAGCAGCAGAAAACGTAGAGCATATCATTCGTTCAGAATTTGGGACTGCACGTTTATTTAATGCTTCAACAGAAAAAGATCCTTCAAGAAACACGGAAAGAAATATTCAGAAAATAAGATCTCAGTTCCGGGATCGAACCAAAAAATTGCAGGCTTTTGGGGTTGTTCTCCCAACTGATAGTGAAAAGGATAAAAGCGAGTTACTTGAGAAATTTAAAACTTCGAGGTCTCAGGTTGTTGAACTCATAAAAGTTCAGGATCCGGATGAAATCTGTACCCGTTTCGAACATCCTCTCTTTGGTTTTATGACAAGAAGAGAATGGATCTACTTTAACATAGTTCATACAAAGAGACACATTGATCAGATCAAAGAATTGGTTGTGAATTTTAGCAAAATATAGATTTCCAAATTTTTAATTTCCTTTTTATCCGTTATCCTTAGCTAATACGTTGTAGAAATAAAAAATAACTAATGAGATTCTTTTCGGTACTTCTGGCAGTAATTGTCCTTAATCCTATTCATTCTATTGCACAGGATATACTTCGTACCAATATTACATTTGAAAGCGGTAGATTTACTATTCATGGAGAATTACTTTTACCTCAAAAAGCTGACAGTATTCCTATGATTATCTTCCTGGTTGGCTCCGGGGAAAACTCTTCTCATCGAACGATCTACAAAGATTTTGTGGAGCAAAATCTGGAAGCGCTTTTTATAAAAGAAGGTTATGGTATTTTATACTTTGATAAACGAGGAGTTGGTGATTCTGAAGGTAGATGGCACCGTTCTAATATTTATGACCGGGCTGATGATACCAAAGCAGCCATTGATTATCTGAAAACCATCAATAACGTGGATGCTTCCCGTATCGGGGTTATCGGGCACAGTCAAGGTGGATGGGTTGCTCAGGTGGTTGGGTCGCTTTACAGAGACGATGTGAAAGCAATAGCATCGATAGCAGGTCCGGTTTTTGATGCTGAACTTCATCTCACTAATATTTATAACAGCGAATTTTTATGCGAAGGAGAAACCAAAGAAAAAGCCTTTGAAAAAGCCTCCAAAAAAGCTCAATCAGATATTAATTGGGTTTCTGTTTTTCCATTAAAAAAAGCGTGGCGCCAGTTGAAGGAGATTGCGGATTTTGATCCTTCCAACGATCTTAAAAGAATAACTGATCCGGCACTATTTGTTTTTCCGTCTAACGACCATATGGTTTATCCGGGTTGGGCTCTTACTACATTAAATGAAACATTTCCTGAAGGCATTCCGGATAACTTCTCCCTTTCTGTTATACCGGGTGCTAATCATGATCTCAAAAATGTAGGGATGTGTTCTTCAAAAGAAGAGGCTAACGAAGCAATGTACTCCGACTATTTTCAGACCACTTTTAAATCCTGGGTTCTGAATCACTTGTAATACTGTTTAATTGATTAGTATCTATAAAATAAAGCCTAAGTTTCAGCAGCTGTTAAAGCCGGTTTTAGTCTTATTGAACAAATACTCCATAACTGCTAATCAAATTACTATAAGTGCAATATTCCTATCACTTTTAATAGGCCTTTCTTTCTGGTTTTCATCAAATTTTCAACTTTTGTTTCTGATAGTTCCTATTGGGTTACTAATACGGATGGCTTTAAATGCCCTTGATGGGATGATGGCCAGAACTTATGACCAACAAAGCAAATTAGGTGAAGTCTTAAATGAAGTTGGTGATGTGATCTCCGATCTGTTTATATACTTCCCGCTACTTAAAATATTCTCTCAAGATCTTTATTTAGTTGCTTTATTTCTTGTATTAACTGTTCTCAATGAATTTTCGGGGCTAATTGGGAAAATCATCTCCCAAGAACGAAGGTACGACGGACCCATGGGAAAAAGTGACCGGGCTTTTGTAATAAGTATTGTAGCGATTCTGCTTTTTTTTGATATTAATATCTTTGAATACAGCACTTGGGTTTTTATCGTCCTGAATAGCTTAATTGCCATAAGCACTTATAAAAGATTATCTAATTCTTTGCATAATGTTTGAAAAGATATTCCAATTTGAAGTTTTCAATAATAATGATCTGTTAAGTGTTATCGCTTTAATTTTTGGGATTCTCACTTTTGCCTCTCTTCTTTTCTTCGCAATAGGTAAAATAAAACCCGACTGGAATATTTCAGAGCTTAAATCTCGCACAAGATCCTGGTGGGTTATGTCTTTTATATTCATAATCGCTACAATGTTTAGTAATACCATTTCCTACATTGCTATCGCTTTTCTTTCTTTTGTAGCCTTCCGGGAACTTTATTCTATTTTGGGGTTCAGAGATTCTGATCGATATGCGATACTCTGGGCTTATTTCTCTATACCTATTCAATATTTTCTTGCTTACATCGGATGGTACGGAGCTTTTATTATTTTCATTCCGGTAATAATGTTTCTGCTTATACCTTTGAGACTTGTCCTAAAGGGAGATACAAAAGGCATCATAAAATCCATGTCTTCAATACATTGGATACTTATGCTTACCGTTTTCGGGTTAAGTCATATGGCTTACTTTCTCTCACTTCCGGAGATTCCGGGTTTTGAAAACGGAGGCCGAGGTTTGTTGCTATTTCTGGTTTTTTTAACTGAAATAAATGATGTTCTTCAATTCACATTCGGTAAGATTTTTGGGAAACGTAAAATCATCCCATCTATAAGTCCTAATAAAACCTGGGAAGGCTTTATCGGAGGATTGATCTGCACCACTATCATAGGTTATTTTATTAGTTTCTTAACACCTCTTTCTACTTTTGAAGTTCTTTTTGCCAGCTTTATGATCGCATTTGCTGGCTTTTCGGGAGATCTGGTTATGTCTTCAATCAAAAGGGATATAGGCGTAAAAGATACTTCTACTGCAATCCCGGGGCATGGCGGAATTTTAGATAGAATAGATTCTCTTTCCTTTACTGCTCCTGCCTTTTTTCATTTCATCTACTATTTAGCGTATTAATAATAGTAGCCATGCAAAAGTATATTCTGCAATTTATCTATAGTTTTGTTCTCAGAATATTTCTGAAATTAATTGTTGGAGTTAAATTTGATGATGCATCTTTTCTGGAAAAAGAAGAACAATTCGTAATTCTTTCAAATCACAATAGTCATTTAGATACTTTATCTATAATGGCTTCTCTCCCATCTTCAATTATACATAGGGTAAAACCTGTGGCGGCAGGAGACTATTTCGGAAGAAATAAACTAATTAGCTGGTTTAGTCGCTTTTTTATAAATGCTGTACTACTGGAGAGAAATGGCGTTTCCGAAAAAAGTAAAGGCTCACCTCTTGCAGTCATTGAAAAAGCTATTGACGAAGGATATTCACTTATACTTTTTCCGGAAGGTACACGGGGCCAACCTGAGAAAATGAAGACTCTTAAAAGGGGTATCGGAATTGTACTTTCAAAAAATAAGCACGTAAAGTATGTTCCGGTTTATATGGATGGAATGGGTAAAAATCTTCCGAAAGGTGAAACACTGATAGTTCCCTATAATGCAAAAATCAAATATGGAACTCCTAAAACAGTTGTCTCAGATGATTCTAAAGAAATAATGACTCAGATAGAAAATGATATACTGACTTTGAAGGCTGAATTACTTTAGTTTTATACACTTCATCCTTAAAACTTCAAAGAAACTGCCTCATACTCATTCGAAACTGCCTTTCCCTAATCTCATGCTGATTATTACAAACCGCTAAGTATATTATATTTAATAACAGAAGGGTTATGATTAATGTAGAAATAAGAGAAGAAAATGCTTCAGACTACGAAGCTGTAAGAGCCGTACTAGTTAATGCGTTCGAGAGTTCTGATGAAGCTGATCTGGTTGAAAGAATTAGATCCAGTCAATTCTATATCCCTGAACTTTCATTAGTTGCTGTTCACAAGAAAAAGATAGTTGGTCATATTCTGTTTTCTGAAATTGAGATTCAATCAAGCAAAACCACTTCTAAATCATTAGCATTAGCACCAGTTTCTGTAATTGAAAAATTACAAGGAAATGGCATTGGTGCAAAACTTATAATGAATGGACTGGAAAAAGCTACTGATCTGGGCTTCGATTCTGTGATCCTTCTTGGGCATTCTGATTATTATCCCCGTTTTGGTTTTGAGCCGGCTTCAACCTGGGAAATAAAGCCTCCTTTTGATGTTCCCTCTGAGAATTTTATGGGAATTGAACTTGTGCCTAAAGGTTTGGATAAAAAGAAGGGAATTGTGCAATATCCATCCGTTTGGCAGCTATAATTATGTAATCATTTTCATACATTCTGGTATGAAAAACCCAACAGTATCCGTAGTTCAAGCTACACCGATCCTTTTCGATCTAGAAAATTCTATTAAAAAAGTTGAGTATTGGACTGAACAGGCATCTAAAGAAAATCCAGATCTTGTTTTATTTCCGGAGGCTTTTCTTCCCGGCTATCCAAGAGGATTAACGTTTGGGACCAAAGTCGGAGACCGAAGTGCTTCAGGTAGAGAAACATGGCTCAGGTTTTGGGAAAATTCTTTGTCAGTTCCGGGAGCTTATGTTTCTGATTTATCCGGGATCGCAAAAAAATATAATACATGGCTTGTTATTGGAGTAGTTGAAAAAGGAGATTCGGGTTCGCTTTATTGCTCTGTGTTGTATTTCAATAATGAAGGAACGTTAGTTGGCAAGCACCGAAAGCTTAAACCCACTGCTGCAGAACGAATTATTTGGGGCGAAGGTGATGGCTCTGATCTAGAAGTCTACAAAAGTGAATTTGGAAAAATAAGCGGACTTATTTGTTGGGAAAATTATATGCCACTTGCCCGCACATTCCTTTATGAACAAGGAGTACAAATTTATTTAGCGCCTACTGCCGATCAAAGAGACAACTGGCAGCATTCTCTTAAACATATAGCCGTTGAGGGAAGGTGCTTTGTTTTGGGTTGCAATCAATATGTTGAGAAGAAAGATTATCCCGATCTTCCGGGAGAGGATATTTCTGAATTTGGTGAGATCATGTGCAAAGGCGGAAGTGTTATTGTTGATCCCCTCGGAAATACAATTGCAGGTCCTTTGTGGGACAAGCAAGGAATCCTGACTGCAGAACTCGACATGAGCCTGATCGCTAAAGCGAAATTAGATTTTGATGCAGTAGGACATTACGCCCGAAATGATGTATTTAAACTAAACAAACTAAAATAGTCTCAAAACTGAATGTCACTATTACTTATAGCACCAAACAGGGACTTAAACCAACTCTCGGAAGAACTTCAAAATATCGATCCCAACCTCGAGGTCGATATTTGGCCGAAAGTAAAAAATAAGGACAGAGTTACCTTTGCTGTTGCCTGGAATCATCCTAAAAACGTGCTTGGGAATTATCCGAATCTGAAAGCGGTATCATCACTCGGAGCCGGAGTCAATCATTTGTTGAATGATGAAAGCTTATCAGAAGAAATCAAATTCGCCCGGTTGATCACACCTTCATTAAAAAGTGAAATGGCTGAGTATGTACTTCAGGCGGTATTGGCTTATCGACAGCATACTACTCGCTACACAGACCAAAAGAGAGAAGCATTTTGGGATAAATATAAGTTGATTCCTAAAGAGGATTCAGCTGTAGGAATTCTGGGCTTGGGAGAAATGGGGCTTTCTATTGCTGACCTTCTCATATTAAATGGATATAAAGTTAACGGATGGTCCAGATCAAAAAAGGACGTTGAAGGAATTACTTCATTTAGTGAGAATGAATTGGGTGATTTTCTAAATTCCTCCAACATTCTTATTTGCGCACTCCCCCTCACAGATAACACTCATGGCATCTTGGATCTGGAGCTATTTAAGAAACTAAAAAAACCGGGTTATTTAATTAACGTTGGGCGCGGACAACATTTGATTGAAGAAGATCTTATTTATGCGATCGACACCGGATTTTTAGCCGGTGCATGGCTGGATGTATTTGAGGAGGAACCTTTACCTTCTAATCATCTTTTCTGGAACCGACCTAAGATAATGATCACTCCGCACATTGCTGCCGTTACAGACCCCAAAGAAGCCGCTGAACAAATTATTGAAAATTATAAGAGAAGCTTATCAGGAATGGAAATGGTTAATTCTGTGGACAGGAAAAAAGGATATTAAAAGATCATTTTTACGAGAGAATAACCTATCCATACAAAAAACAGACCGAGCAAAATCTGACCACCAGCATTTACCAAGCCAAGTAATACTTCTCCTTCCTTAAACAGCAGAAAAGAGTCGTTGGCAAAAGTAGAAAACGTAGTAAAACCTCCCAATATCCCGACAAATATAAAGAGGCGAAGTTCTTCATTTCCCCAGTTTTTTACAGCAAATAATGCCAACAAAAAACCGATCAACAAACACCCTATCATGTTTACAAAGTAAGTACCGTACGGAAATTCAGAAGCCGGAAATCTGGACTGAACAATTTCAGAGATAATATATCTGGATGAAGCTCCTAGAAATCCTCCTGCTCCAACCATACATATTTTAAAGAGATCGATCTGCACTTAGACTTTTACAGTATGAATCCAGTTATGTCTGTCTTCGATTCTGCCATATTGGATTCCTGTGATCTCGTCATAAAGACGTTTTGCAAATTCACCGATTGAATCAATACCAAAATCGATTTTTCTCCCCTGATGATGAATCAAACCTACAGGAGATATTACAGCAGCTGTACCTGAACCAAAAACTTCCTTTAAAGTCCCGTTTTCAGAAGCTTCAAATACTTCATCAATAGTGATTCTTCTCTCTTCAACATTGTAACCCCATTCTTCTGCCAGAGAAGTAACAGATCGTCTTGTTATCCCACCTAAAATAGAACCGGTAAGCTTTGGAGTGACTAAAGTATCACCGATCAGGAAGTGAATATTCATGGTTCCTACTTCTTCAACATACTTGTGTTCTTTAGCGTCAAGCCAGAGAACCTGTGTATATCCATCTTCTTTAGCTTTTTTAGCTGGAAGAAAGCTTGCTGCATAATTCCCAGCAGTCTTCACATTTCCTGTTCCGCCTACAACAGCTCTTACATATTCATTTGTAGTTGTTAATGAAACTGGATTAAAACCCTCTTCATAATATGCACCTACAGGCGAAGTAATTATATAATAGCTGAATTTTGTGGAAGATCTGGCAGCCAAAAGATCATCTGAAGCAAAAATAAATGGTCGTATATATAATGCAGATTGATCCTGTCTAGGTACAAACCTGTGATCTAATTTCATGAGTTCTTCCAAAGCAGTTATAAACGTTTCATAATCTGTTTCAGGAATACCCATTCTTCTGGATGAGTAGTTCATCCTTTCAAAATGATCTTTGGGTCTGTAAATATTTATGGTGTTTTCATCCACATAAAAAGCCTTCATTCCCTCAAAAATTGCCTGACCATAATGAAGAGTATTTAAAGCCGGGCTAATTTGAATGGGTCCATAAGGCCTTATTAAGGGCTGACCCCAGGAACCATTTTCATACTCCATAACGAACATATGATCAGAAAACTTTTTCCCAAACACGAGATTATCGAAATCGATCTCATGTATCTTACTGTTTTCATTTGGTATAATATTTATTTTTTCGGGGGTCATTATATCATTCATAGTTCATACAAAATAAAAGCTTTCTTGTTAAGGTAAAGTAGAATTACTGTAATTTTTTATTTTTTACCCGGTACTCTGCATAGCTGAAGCTATTCCGTTAATATTCAGAAATATTACTTCGGTCAACTCATTCTTTTCTTGTTCACTTTCGGCATTTTTCCATCTTTTTAACAATTCCACCTGCAAAAAATTGAGCGGATAAGTGAACGGGTTTCTAAACTTAATCGACTTCTGTATAACGGGGTTATGGTCTAAAAAGTTCTGGATTTTTGCGATTTGAGTAATACTTTCTTTTGCACTTTCATACTCTTTTGCAATTTGATTATGAAACTTCTGCTCATCTTTGTTATAAATTTCAGCAGTTTTTAAATGAGTTCTTGCCAATTCTCGTTGACTGTTATCAAGTACTGTTCTGAAAAACACCCAATCATTAAACCATTTTTTGAATATTTCACCATTTTCTTCAGAATCTGACAACATTGTTTTCAATGCCTCTCCGATCCCAAACCATCCGGGAATGTTATATCGAACCTGTGTCCATGCAAAGCCCCATGGAATTGCTCTTAGGTTATCGAAAACCATTTTCCCTGAACCTCCTCTTGAGACAGGTCTGGAAGCAATTGGTAACTTTCCAATATGCTCTATAGGCGTAATGGAAGAGTACCAGTCCCAAAACAGATCATCGTCAATTAATGATCTGTATTTTTGCATACTCAACTGAGAGAGTTCTTCCATTATTTTCTTTTCTGAAGAATCCTCTAAGTAACCGGTTTCAGTTTTCTGTGCTTTGGTAACATGAATCATTGCATGAACAATCTGCTCTAGATGCCGATGAGCAATTTCCGGCAATGAATATCTGAATGACAACACTTCACCCTGTTCCGTAAATCTGATTTTACCATTGTTACTTACTGCAGGCATTGCGAGGATTGCCTTGTTGGATTGCCCACCACCTCTTCCAATAGTTCCACCACGTCCATGGAACAACCTGAAGTCCACATTGAATTTTCTGCATACACTTCCAAGATCAAACTGAGCTTTATCCAGTGCCCAATTAGCCATCCAGTAGCCGCCGTCTTTATTGCTGTCAGAATATCCCAGCATTATTTCCTGAAAGTTGCCTCTTGCTTCTATTTGCTTAGCAAATACTTCATCTTCAAACATCTGAGCCATTAATTGGCTACTAGCTTCCAGGTCTTCTATGGTCTCAAAAAGCGGGATTATATCCAGATCGGTTTGGATCTTTCCATCAATATAACTCCACAATCCTATTTCTTTGGCAAGGATCAACACTTCCAGCATATCACTAACTCCGTGGGTCATGCTGATGATATAGCCCCCGAAAGAATCGATATCCAAAAGCAACATATCCTTGATCTCTTCAAATACAGAAAGTACTTTTTCTGCCACTTCGGAACGCTCACTCCTAAAAGTGCTTAAAGGTCTGGGGTTCTTCAGTTCTTTAGATAGCAGCTCAATTTTTTCTTCTTCTGACAATGAAGAGTAACTGTTATGTACACCGGCTTTGGAAAAAAGCTCTTCCACAGTTTCTTCATGAAGTTTGCTATGCTGGCGAACATCCAGTGCATTCAGATGGAAGCCGAAAGTCAACGCCCTGTCAATCAGGTTTCTTAGCTTCCCTTGTTCTGCGAGCTCCTCTAAATCAGATCCGACTAAACTATTCTTAATCAACATCAGATCGCTTATAAAGTCTTTCGCAGTATATTCTTCAGCAACTCTGAGAACCTGAGGCTTTTCCGCATAAAGAATATCGATCTGTTTTTGAACCTTCTGCATCATGTGTGTCACTTTTCTGCGGTAGGGCTCTCTTTGATATCTTCTTTCATATACATCAGGAAGTGGGTTTGCTATCTCCTCCTCTTTGAGAGATGCTTTCAGTTCTTCAGAAATTGAAATTTCCTTGTAAGAAATACTCAAATACCTTCTCAACAGGTTAAGTTCTTCCATATATTTTGTAAGCACTGTGCGTCGTTGCTCTAAAATCGTTTCCCAAGTCACTGAAGAAGTAACATTCGGATTTCCATCTCTGTCGCTACCGATCCATGAACGGTATTTCAAGATATTAGGAAGCTCAGCACTTTTGCCGTAATAAGTTTCCAAAGCAATTCGGATGTCATTATAAATGGTAGGAATAGCATCCCAAATGGTTGTTGTGAAGTAATACATCCCGTTTTCTACTTCATCCTCTACCGACATTCTTTCTGCACGTACTTCATCCGTTAGTTGAAGCAAACGGAGTTGATTTCCAATGTCCTTCTTTAGCAATTTGGTTTCATCAGCAGTGAGAACACCATGCCCCAGCTTGTTGATCATGGAAGTTATCTGATGCTGTTTGGTTAAAATACTTCTTCTCTGAGCCTCTGTGGGATGTGCGGTTATGGTCGGTTGAATATCAATTTGCTCTAATACGTCAATAACTTCATCAAAAGAATATCCATCTTTTTTCAGAGAGTATATAGCTTCAGCGATGCTTTCATTTCTCGGATACTCCTTTGTCTCTTCAAATTCACGCTCTCTGTTTATTCTGCTAATTTCATGTTGCTCCAGAGAATTCACCAAATGAAAGAATGTTGTGTACATCCTTAATACTTCTTTAGCATCACTTAAACTAAGATTTGAAGCATAGCTCTCAATCTCATCCTGAGCTTTAGAGTCATTATCTTCTAATGCTGATTTTGCCAATACCGGTAATTTGCCGAGGGTTTTTACAAATTCTTCTCCGAATTGATCTATTGCCAATTCTTCCAAAAACTCTGTAAGCATATTAATTTGTCTTGCCAAGTTCTCGTTGATCCCGCTTTCTACGGCCAATTCCTGTACAGTATCTTTCCAGTGCATTAAATTCAGTTTGATTTTTGTGAGTGAGTTTGAGTACTCTAAAATAACTAATAATTCTTGAAGCTTTTAGGTTCAAACAAAATTATATGAATAATAAAAAAAGATGTGAGTGGGCAACGGGACAATTTAAGGAATATGTAACCTATCATGATGAGGAATGGGGTGTTCCTGTCCATGATGACCGAACACATTTTGAGTTTTTGATACTGGAAGGAGCTCAGGCCGGATTAAGTTGGGCTACTGTACTCAAAAAAAGAGAAGGATATCGGAAATCCTTTGCAGGTTTTGATCCTGTAAAAGTTGCGCTTTATGATGAAGGAAAGGTTCAGGAATTGCTTCAATTTGAAGGAATTATTAGAAATAAACTAAAAGTAAGAAGTGCGGTAATCAACGCTCAAAAATTCCTTGAAGTACAGAAAGAGTTTGGCAGCTTTGATAACTACATCTGGCAATTTGTTGACGGAAAACCCATCGTAAATAATTGGAAAAATATGAGTGAAGTCCCGGCTACTTCTCCGGAATCAGATGCATTAAGTAAAGACTTAAAAAAGCGTGGATTTAAATTTGTAGGGAGCACGATCATGTACGCTCATATGCAAGCATGTGGATTGGTGAATGACCATACTGTAGATTGCTTTTGCAGGGGCTAACTAGAGATAAGTAAATAAGTTATTAGGTGAATAAGTGATTTAAAAAAGTACTCTTTACTTAATCACTTATCACTTTCCTGAAAGCCATGGATCAACTGCATCATTGATATACTGAACTACAAATCCTTCTTTCTCCAATAGTGCAGAAGCTGCTGCTGCTCTGGCTCCTGATTTACAATGAACCATAACCGGTTTGTCAGTCGGAATCTCTTCTAAACGATCCACTAGTCTTGTATGTGAAATGTTTAAAGCTTGTGGATGGTGTCCTTCATCAAATTCTGATTTCTTTCTGACATCCATCAAATTATAATCTCCTGTAGGCATTAACTCATCTACTTTTTCAAAATTGATAGTTTCAGTAGAAAATAATGTGCCGCCCTCGTTTTCAAATTCAACAAGTTCTTCCGGTGTTGAATATCCTTTTATGTTATCGAAACCTATTCTTATTAAGTCAATAACAGCTTCCTCAACTTTACTTTCATCAATGATCAAATAAATATCTTCGTCATCAGAAACATACGACCCGACTATAGTATTAAATGTTTTGTTGAAAGGAGCGTATAGAGATCCATGAATATGCCCATTCATAAATTTCATTCTATCGGTTCTGGTATCCACAATAACAGCGTTGGATGTGCGTGTAGCCCCTATCATACTTTGGATGCTTTTCTTTTCCGGAACAGGAACTTCTCCTAAGATCTTCGGTCCTTTTTTGTTATCTCTTTTCATTCTTGCGAAATATAACGGAGGCTCAGGCTGCCCATCCAAAATGTAATCCACAAAATCCTTTTCTGAGATTGCTGCTTTTATGGAACCATTGAATCTCTGCTCATAGCCAACCGTTGATTCAGGCACAGCCCCGAGTGCTTTCCCACAAGCACTACCGGCTCCGTGTCCCGGCCAAAGCTGCAAATATTCCGGCATCGTTTTAAACTTCTCGATCGACTTGTACAGCGTCTTAGCAGATTCATCCATAGCTCCCACTTCTCCTGCTGCAGTCTCAAGCAAATCAGGTCTACCCACGTCACCTACAAACACAAAGTCTCCGGAAAGTAATCCCATTGGCTCATCAGTAGTAGCACCATCTGTTACCAAAAAGCTGATATGTTCCGGGGTATGACCTGGACTGTAAACGGTCGTAAATTTTATATTTCCGATACTGAATTCATCACCATCTTTTAATAATTGATGATCATATTTACTACCAATTACCCATTCATACTTCCAGTCTTTATCACCTTCATCAGAAACCAGGATCTTAACTCCATTTTCTGCAAATTCTCTGAGACCCGATAAGTAGTCCGCATGAATATGAGTTTCAGTAGCTGCAACAATTTTAAGCTTATTTTTTGCTGCAATTTTTTGATAGCGATCAATATCTCTCATTGGGTCTACTATAATGGCTTCGCCCGATTTCTGGCAACCGATCAAATAGGCGTATTGGGCTAGTTTTTCTTCAAAAATTTGTTGGAAGAACATGAGTTAGGATAAAAGTTCAAATTTCAGACAAAATAACAAGAAAACAGGTAACTAAAGAAATGTAATTACCGTACTAATTTTGCTAACAAAAACTTTTGATTTTGACTTAAAATCATTCATTTTAAAGGGTCTCTATCTTACAATCTAAATTATTATTAAATATATCGTAATGCGTTTATATAAATCAATTCGAGTGCTTCTTTCTACGGTTCTTCTCTCCGGGATGATCGGCTATCAGGCAAGCGCTCAAAACCTCGCAGAGTTTGAGAAAAAAGTTACTGAGTTCACGCTTGATAACGGACTTCATTTTATTATCATCGAGCGCCACGAAGCACCTGTTGCCAGTTTTTATACTCATGTAAATGTTGGTGGAGCTGATGAGCCAGTTGGTAATACCGGAATAGCTCACATTTTTGAGCACATGGCATTCAAAGGTACTAAATACATTGGTACGACTAACTGGGATGAAGAGAAAAAAGTAATTGACGAAATGGATGAAACTTATAAAGCCTGGTTACAGGAAAAGTTTAGTTCTAATCCGGATGAAAATATACTATCTGAAAAATGGGCAAAGTTTGAGGAGTTGCAGGAAAAAGCAAAAACCTTTGTTGTAAATAATGAATTCTCAGAGATCATACAGAATAATGGTGGTACCGGATTAAACGCCTCTACAGGCTCTGATCTGACAAATTACTATTACAGCCTTCCTTCCAATAAAGCAGAACTTTGGTTTAATTTAGAAGCGGATCGTTTTAAAAACCCTACCTACAGAGAGTTTTATGTGGAAAAGGAAGTAGTTCGCGAAGAAAGAAGAATGCGCACCGAATCCAATCCTATCGGGCGTTTAATTGAAGAGTTTGTAGCAGTGGCGTATACAGCTCACCCTTACGGTCGACCGGTTGTTGGCTGGAACTCAGACATCACCGCAACTACCATTGAAGATGCTCGAGATTTTTATGACAAATATTATGTTCCAAGTAACATCACCATCGCGATTGCAGGTGATGTGGACCCGAAAAGAATGAAAAAACTGGCTGAAGAATACTTTGGTGATTTCAGAGGAAAAGGAAAGGTGGCTCCACCAGTAACTACTGTTGAGCCTACTCAGCGAGGCGAGCGTAGATTTACTATCGAAGGAAACTCTCAACCAATTATGCTCATTGGATATCATGGAGTTTCAGATTCTCATGAAGATTTTGAAGCACTTTCATTACTTGGAAATATAATTTCAAGTGGCAGAACTTCTGTGTTATATCAAAAACTTGTTGAACAAGAAAAACTAGCACTTCAGGTTGCTGCATTCAATGGTTTTCCGGGAACGAGATTTGGATCTTTATTCTTAACTCTTGCTGTGCCGAACCAGGGAGTAGAACTGGATACTTTAGAGCAACGAATTTACGATGAAATTGAGATCGTGAAAAATGGTTCTATCACCCAGGAAGAATTGGACAGAGCCAGAACTAACATCAGAGCAGGCATTATCCGTGGTTTAGCTAATAACACAGGTTTAGCCCTCAACTTTGCTTCTACCTATATGACTAAAGGAGACTGGAGAGATGTGTTTTTGCAACTGGAAAGATACAACGATGTAACATTGGACGACTTACAACGAGTTGCTAATAAATACCTCATCAAACAAACCCGCACAGTCGGAGCTACTGTTAAAGCAGATTCCTAATTACATCAATAGAGTTTAAACCAATGAATATTATTATGAAACGTACACTTTTATTTACTTTACTTATGATGTTTGCTGTAACCGCAGCGGCTCAAAAGCGATATGATGAGATCAAATATCCCAAGCTTAATGAATTCAAAAAAGCTGATGTTGAGGAGTTTCAACTGGATAATGGAATCAAGTTCTACTTAGTTGAAGATAAAGAACTTCCCTTAATTCGAGTCTCAGCAACTATAAGAACAGGAAGTTTGCAAGATCCGGCAGGAAAAGAAGGTCTTGCCAGTATGACCGGAGCGTTAATTCGTGAAGGTGGATCTGAAAATTATCCCGCAGATAAACTAAATGTCTTGTTAGAAGACAAAGCCGCTTTCATGAGCACTTTTATAGGTCAAGGATCGGGAAGTGCTTCTATGAACATTCTGAAAGAAGACTTTGATGAATTGTTACCGGTTTTTGTTGATCTGGTTAGTAATCCTCTTTTTCCGGAAGACAAAATAGAGCTTTCTAAAACTCAACGTAAAAGCGGAATATCCCGAAGAAATGATGATCAGGGCAGCATCGCTAACAGAGAGTTCAGTAAATTGATCTATGGGGAAAACTCACCTCTAACACGCCAAATAGAATATGCTACTCTTGATGCGATTTCAAGGGAAGATATAGTGGCTTTCCATAAAGAAGCCTTTGTTGGCAACAACATGACCTTTGGTGTTATTGGTGATTTTGACACCAAAGAGATGAAAAGGAAACTTGAAAAAGCTTTCGGAAGTTTACCTGCAGGAACTGAAAACAATCTTATCTACCCTGAAGTAAATTACAGCTATCCATCAACCGTTAATTTCATTAACAAATCTGATGTAAACCAGAGCTATGTACTGGTAGGCCATATTGGTGGATTGAGAGAGAATCCGGACTATGCAAAACTTCAGATGATGAATCAGATTCTTGGTGGTGGGTTTGCAGGACGTTTATTCCAAACTGTAAGAACTGATCTTGGTCTTGCTTACGCTGTTGGTGGCGGTTATGGAAGTAATATCAATTACCCCGGGACTTTTTCTCTGTTTGTAATGACAAAAAGTTCAACTACGGCTCAGGCAATTGATGCACTGATTGCTGAAGTTGAGAAAATGCAAACAAATCCCGTTACCAAAAAAGAACTGGATGATGCCAGAGATCGCTTCCTGAATTCATTAGTATTCAGATATGACAGCAAACAAAAAATTCTGAATGAAAGAATCAGCAATGAATACAACGGTCTTTCAAAAGATGCTTTTGATAAATATGTGGAAGACCTTAAAAAAGTAACCGTCTCTGATATTCAGGATGTAGCAAAAGATTATTTAAATCCTGATAAAGTACAGATCCTTGTTGTTGGTAATGCAGAAGAAGTGGGTGATCAGTTACAGAAATACGGAAACGTGAATGAAATTGATATCACCATTCCAACTCCAAAATCAGATAAAGCGGAAGCCTCCGGTGATGCCGCAAAAGGAAAGGAATGGCTCGGAAAAATGGCTGACGCTGTTATAGCTCCGGGAACTGATTTAGAAACCATCACAACCGTAAGCACTATAAATCAGGCAACACCGGGTGGTACCATGTCTATCAAGAACACTGCAACCATATCATACTCTGATTATAGTATTGACGCTACTCTCGAAACTCCACAGGGAACTATGCAAATGGTGGTGGAAAATGGAGCCGGTAAAATGGTGATGATGGGACAGGAACAAGCTCTGCCATCCGCTATGACAAAGCCTATGGTAGACGAAGTTAAAAACAGTTACATAAATGTAGCATTAAAGGCAGATAACCTGTCAGCTGAGTACTTGGGAATGGAAGAGATGAATGGTAAAAAATATGTATCTCTTAAGGTTGAATCTACAAGTAGCGTTACTTTCTTGCTTGATCCTGCAACTGCACTACCGGCATATTCAAAAGTAACAGTTTTCGACCCTCAAGTGGGTCAGGAAGTTGAGACTGTATCATCTTATTCTGATTGGAAAGTCACCAATGGAGTAGCTTACTCTTTTGCACAGGAATTTATGTCTAAAGGTCAGGTTACTTCAAGCTCTAAGGTTGAGTCGGTAGAAATTAATTAATCTGTTAACATTCTAAGCCCGGTTCTGTAAAAAAGAATCGGGTTTTTTTGTGCTTTATAGTTCAAACTATATATTGTACAGCAAATAATTATCTAACTATGAAAAACTGGGATAACGAGTATCCAAAGTCATCGGAATACGCTCACTTTTATTCTTCCTATGTTAATAATGTCCCTAAGGAGAATGTGATCTCACTATTAAACTCCCAAATGCATGAGTTTTATACCATAGCAAATGCCATTCGGGGAGACAAAGCGTTAACTCCTTATGCCGATGGAAAGTGGACGTTAAAACAGATGATCGGTCATATGATAGAAACGGAACGTGTATTCGCGTATCGTGCATTATCAATCAGCAGAGGCGATAAAACACCGCTTCCGGGAATGGATCAGGACGAGTGGATGGAAGACTCTAATTATAACTCCAGATCTGTTGCAAACCTTTGTAACGAATATTTAGCTGTTCGGACGTCAACTATCCATCTATTTCAAAATATGACTAAAGAAATGATTGGTAGAACAGGTTTAGCCAGTGAAGTTGAATTTAGCGTAAGAGCTTTGGCATTTATCATTGCAGGGCATGAATTACACCATCTTGAAATTATCCGCGAAAATTATCTAAAAGAATAAGATCATACTGAAACAGCTTCTCTCATTCCGAATTCAGCAATCTTTTGTACTAACTTCTTTTCATCACATATCTCATTAAGCTGAATTACCTTCCCGTTTCTGATCCAATCTCTAAGTTGATCTGTGAAATCCGGTTTGATACTATAAATGGCTCGGGCTCCTAATTCTTCCAATGCAGCAGCATTACAAATTTGCTCATATTGATTCCTGATAGGTATCACTAATAGTTTTTTCCCGAGATACATAGCTTCTGAGGGACCTTCAAAACCAGCCGAACAAAGAAGTCCCAATGAGCTTTCAAAACTTTTTAAAAAACTATCATTCCCTACCGGATTAACCTTTGTGTTGTATTTTTCATACGCCACATCACAAGTTGAAGAAAATATCTCCCATCTGATTTCCGGAATTTGCTTGAATATTGTGACCAATGTTTCGTGATCAAAAGCAGGGAGATAAACGGTAATATGTCCCCCAACTACTGGATTTAATTCTTTAATAAGCGGCCTGAGAATCGGTGGCTCTATAAAATCATCATATCTTTTGTAATGAGTTCCAATGGCTCCGTCACACGGAGCAAAATGTTTGATGATGCCTTCTGCAACTTTTGACTTTTTTGGGGGGCGTGGAGTTTTTTCAGAAAGAAATGCTGCCTGATGACTTAACCCTAGACACTGTACACCAGCCTTTTGTGCTGCCCATGCAGTGACCGGTTCAAAATCTGAGATCACGAAATCGTATTCCTGAACCGGGATTTCCTGCATATCTTTAACAAAACGAACCGGCTTGATTGCCCGGGCTGTTTCCAAAATATCGATAGCTCCTTTGCTATCATAAGAAAGGCTTATTCCTCTCTTTTTAAATGCAATTTTTCCATCCAACTCCAGATTAAAATTGTAGCCACTTATCAATACGTCTACATCGGCTATTTCTCTCAATAATGGAATAATTACTTTTGCTCTGCTTATATGACCATGTCCCGTTCCTTGTACTCCGTAAAGAATTCTCATCCGTGCATACTTATGTTTTCATTTACATTGCTCTTGAACATTTGATTGACTCTTGGAGGATCCTTCATCAAGATATCTTCTTCATATCTGTAGAGACTCCATTCATTTCCGTCATACTCAAGTGCAGTAAGATTTTCGATCCAGTCACCGGAATTCAGGTAGATAACCGTTCCTTTTTCATTCTCGAATCCCCTGATCTTAGGCTGATGAATATGCCCGCAAACCACATAATCATAGCCTTCATCAATAGCCAGTTCCATAGCCGTTACTTCAAAATCATCTATAAAGCTGACCGCTGTTTTAACGCTGTCTTTGATCTTTTTTGACAGTGATAATTTTCCATATCCCATTTTTTCTGAAACGTTGTTGATCCATCGATTCAGAAGTATCAGCAATTCGTAACCGTGACCTCCAAGCTTAGCGATCCATTTAGAGTGCTTCATGGTAACGTCAAAAATATCGCCATGAAAAAACCAAACTTTCTCTCCATTTAGTTCTAACACCAGTTTATCTCTGATAAAAAGCGGACCAAGTTGCAGACTTGATACTTTTCGAAGAGTCTCATCATGATTTCCTGTCAAATAATAGATATCCACACCATTTGTCATCATCGTTATCAATGTACGGATAACGTGCATGTGCGCTTCCGGCCAGTAATACTTCCGAAAATTCCACATATCAACGATATCTCCATTCAGAATTACCCGTTTTGGATCTATGGAATTGAGATACTGAGTAAGTTCTATGGCATGGCAACCAATAGTTCCCAGATGAACATCTGAAATAACAACTGTATCTAATTTTCTCTTCATAAATGCAGATGATTTTTGTTTAAAGAAACCAGATTGGTGTTATCTCTGTATTGATTACTTGTAATCATTCGGTAATCAGCTTGTTATGAAATTATTACTGATGGGTTTACTTTACTTTTTTAAAAGTGATGAAGTCATCTCGCGGCCTGTCTGCCGACAAAGGCAGGCTTCTCAGTAATGACCGAAATTGAGTTTTTATCAGGATCGGGTGCTAACAACACAGCCCGAAATTAACCCAATATCCAACGTTGAACAAGGAACACCCAACATCCAGTTACGAACGTTACATGAGCGACAATGGATATTGGATGTTCAGTATTGGATATTGATTTATTGCCTGCACGCCGGGCGTGAACGCCCTACTAGCATAAATTTCGTTGCGTGACTTTAAACCAGCAGATCCTTCAGGTTCTGCGACTTACGATTTACCCGCCTTCATTCGCTGCGGGATAAATCCCTGGCTGGTGTACCTGAGCAAATCTAAATCACATTCAATGTTCAGAATCAAGTTCACCAGAGAGGACTTTAGTCCGAACGGTTGTAAAGATTCTTAGCCCGGACTGTGCAGATTCTGAAATTACATTAAAGAGTATAGTCATCTCGCGGCGTATGCCCGAAATCTGGATCTTTTTGAGAATCTCACTCTTGATTACGATCTAGATTCCTTTTTCCGCAGGAATGACCTTAAAAAAGAAAAGACCTCCTCTGTCTCCTCCTACAACAGGAGGAGGACTCGTTGATAAAATTAGAATCCATTCGGTAATTCCCCTCCTTATCCAAGGAGGGGCGAACTACTCAGAACCAAAGAATTTGTTTATGAATTGGGGAGGTCCGTTACTTCCTCAAGAACAAGTTAAAGTCATCTCGCGGCGTATACCCGAGATCTGCATCTTTTTGAGGACATCACTCTTGATTACGATCCAGATTACTGCCTTCGCAGGAATGACCTTAAAAAGAAAAGACCCCCTCTTTCTCCTCCTGCAACAGGAGGAGGACTCGTTGATAAAATTAGAATCCATTCGGTAATTCCCCTCCTTATCCAAGGAGGGGCGAACTACTCAGAACCAAAGAATTTGTTTATGAATTGGGGAGGTCCGTTACTTCCTCAAGAATAAGTTAAAGTCATCTCGCGGCGTATGCCCGAAATCTGGATCTTTTTTAGGATCACATTCTTTGATAAAGATCCGGATTCCTGCCTACGCAGGAATGACCACAAAGCGGGGTCATGGAGGTTGTGTCAGCGTTGATCGTTGTTTCGGATATAACAACTAGAAACAATCCTCACAAAGATCCTGATCCGCCAACTGGCGGACAGGATGACCCTATTTCTATATATATGCTCGATACTGAGTTCTCAGAGTCTTTTAAAGATACAATCAAAGAAAATCTCCAACTCTTTTGAATCTTGAAGCTTTATTTTGCTTATTGAGACTAAATTCTAAACTCATACCAATAATATGTCAGATTCAGAAGAAAAGAAGATCGTTCATGTTCATTTACCGGCTGATGAACCTTTTAAAACAACGCTAACTGCCGGAAAGCATGAGATCATTTCTGATGAACCTCCAAGTGTAGAAGGTGGACAAGATCAGGGTCCCGATCCATATGACCTTTTGCTAATGAGTTTGGGTACTTGCACTGCAATGACTATGAAGATGTATGCCCGCGGGAAAAAATGGCCGGTTGAGGATATTTATATAGAAATGAGACATGACAAACGTCATGCAGATGATTGCGCCGATTGCGAAAATTCCTCTTCAAAAATAGATACTATTGAAAAAGAACTCATCATTAAAGGTGATTTATCCCAAGAACAGCTGGAAAAATTGTTAGAAATCTCAAAAAAGTGCCCTGTTCACAGAACACTAATGAGTGAGATGAGCATTAATACTACTGTTGCCGATAAAAGTTAACAGAACTACCATGGAGCGGGAAGAGTTTCGATTTCAGTGGTCAGATCAAATTGTATACTAAAATAACGATCCGTTCCCAGTCTTCTCAGGTTATAAGTAAAGGTCTTTCCGTCTTCGATCTCTATCCACCACACATTGCTTGCGGCGGCGGGAATAAGGTCAGATGTAAAACCATCTGCCGGAAAGGTTTGAACATTTGCTAAACCGTGATTGGATGCCGTTCCACCGTATTGTGTGATCTCATCTTCACTACCATCTTCATGACGGTGATCATGCTTCAACTTAATTCTGTCATTGTTCAGAGTTAGCACCCATGTTCTGGAACGATCTTCTCCCGCAAAAAATGGAATTCTTATTTCTTTCTCTTTGCACGAACGGACATGCATAACCAATCTTAGTTTTCTGAATGCATCATCTTCCGGAGCTTCCAATACCTTACCTTCATAAGCTTTTCCACAGATGCTCTCTATAGAACTCCAAAAATCCTGAGACGGTTGTGCTGATAAAGTGGTACAAAAAATCAGTGCAATTAAAAGGAATGCGTATCTCATATTTTTGTTTAGTTTGTATTGAGATTGGTTCGAATTTCAATCATAATATAGCAACAAAAAACTAACCGGAGTCATCAATGTCTGAGCTGATAAAATTATACGAAGATCATGTAGATAGAAAGAAACTCAAACATATTGTTGAAATCCTGAGAAACGGAGGATTAGTTATTTATCCTACTGATACCGTTTACGGATTGGGCTGTGATATTACTAATAAGTCAGCACTGGAAAAACTTGCCCGGATCAAAGGAGTTCGATTGGACAAAGCCAACTTCTCTTTTATTTGCGAAGACCTGAGTAATTTATCGGATCATGTCGCACAAATTGAAACGCAGACTTTTAAGATATTGAAGCGAAATCTTCCCGGACCATATACCTTTATACTTCCCGGAAGTAACAGTTTGCCGGGCGTATTCAGAAAAAAGAAAACGGTTGGAATTCGGGTTCCAGACAATCAAATAGCTTTGGCGCTGGTTCGGGAATTAGGAAATCCGATCGTATCAACTTCCATAAAAGATGATGACGAACTGTTGGAATACACAACAGACCCAAGCTTGATGTTCGATGAATGGAAGCATCAGGTAGACGTAGTTATTGATGGAGGATTTGGTGGAAATGAAGCTTCTACAGTGATCGACCTTACGGGAAGAGAACCTATTTTGATCAGAGAAGGAAAAGGCGGGGTGCTAGTTTAGGTTTTAAACCACAAAGTTCACAAAGGTTTTGAGAATTAATATTTCTCTGTGTCCTCTGTGGTTAGACTATTTCTCCCAACCCTGCAATCTAAGAAGCAAGATCGCTGCTCTTTGAGTCTGCGTTTTAAACTTCGGAAGATACCCGACTTCATTATCGGTATGATCGTCTGCACCGCTCATTCCAACTGCGTCGATCGCCATATCCACAAAATCAGCTGTGAAAGAAACATCAGCGGCTCCGGCTTTAAGTGGATTTACAGCCACTACTTTTCCCTGACCCAGATCTTCACTAACATCAGAATAAATGGAAAGTAGCTCTCTGTTACCATCGGTTGGTGCCATTGGCGGGTAACCGGGATAAAATGTAAGCGTTGCTTTGGTTTGAGGTCTGTTTTGAGAAACAATATCCCGCATCTTTGCTTTTACGCGCTCTACCTGTTCAGGAGAAAGTCCGCGAAGATCTCCGGATATTATTACTTCTTTCGAAACCACATTGTCTTTCCCGAATGCAGTCCCAGATTTATTAACATCATCATGTTCGATGGTTGTTCCACCAATGATCATTCCCGGATTGAAGGTCAAAAACTCTTCTGATCTGAGTTCCTCATAAAAAGCGTTCAAAATTCTGGAAGCCTCAAAAATAGCTCCGGCTCCAACATCTTCGCGAAATATTTGTGAGGAATGCGCCGGATTTCCTTCCGTTTTCAATTCCCATTTTATGGAACCTCTTCTGGAGATATTAGCAGTTGCCGGGTTTCCATCGCCGTTTTCAAAACCGATAGCAATATCTGCCCATTTTGCGGCATCGATCAACGCTTTCTTTGATAGCTCTAGTGGCGATCCACTATACTCTTCGTCACCGGTCATAACCACCCAGATGTTCATATCTTTAAGATGATTGTTTTCTTTCAAAACTCTTAAAGCCTGGATCATGATCACATCTCCTCCTTTCATGTCAGCAATGCCGGGAGCTTTCATGGTGTTTTCATCAACCATGGTCATTTCCTGAAACGGAGAGTCTTTTTCAAAAACGGTATCCAAATGTCCGATCAAGAGAATTTTTGGAGCATCTTCACTGCCGAAGTGCCTGGCGATCAAATGTCCGGAGCGATTGAATTTTGAACCATCTTCCCAAATGGTTTCAAAACCGAGATCATCGAATTCTTTACTAAGCACATCCCCTACCTGCTTCACTCCTTCAAAATTCATGGTTCCACTATTAATGGCTATGATCTCTTTCAGAAGCTCTAATCCATCTTCATTATTGTAATCAACCCGATCTATCAGTTTACTTTCAACTGCAGAAAGTTGTGCAAGCACATTTGATTGTATAAATAAAAAAGAAATTATTAGAACTATTGCTTTCATGTCAATCAGTATTTGATGTTCAAAATTGGATATTCAATATTCGTTATTGAATACTCTACTCTCCTTCCACTTCCTCAATAGCATACGCATCAATAGGAATACAAGAACACATTAAGTTTCGGTCACCGTAAGCATCGTCCACTCTGGAAACACTTGGCCAGAATTTATTTTCGCGTAGATGTTCTAACGGGAATACTCCTTTTTCACGATCATAATCACGATTCCAATCTGAATCCATAACTACTCTCATCGTGTGCGGAGCATGTTTCAGCACATTACTTTCTTTATCAGCTTTGCCTTCTTCTATCTCACGAATTTCATTTCTGATCTCGATCATAGCGTCACAAAAACGATCCAGCTCTTCTTTGCTTTCGCTTTCTGTTGGCTCTATCATCAGTGTTCCTGCAACCGGGAAACTCATTGTTGGTGCATGAAAGCCAAAATCCATCAAACGCTTTGCAAGATCAACTGCTTCAATTCCTGCGCTTTGCTTAAATGGACGCAAATCAATTATAAACTCATGTGCCGAACGGCCGGTTTTGCCTGTGTAAAGGATCGGATAATGATCGTCCAGAATATCTTTGATGTAATTCGCATTCAGAATAGCCATTCTGGTAGCGTCGGTTAATCCTGACTCACCCATCATTGCTATATATGCGTAAGAGATCGTCAAAATGCTGGCACTTCCGTAAGGCGCTGCCGAAACAGCGGAAATTCCTTTTTCTCCACCTGTTTTGATTACAGCATGACTGGATAAGAACGGTGCTAAATGTTCTGCAACTCCGATCGGTCCCATTCCTGGTCCACCACCACCGTGTGGAATACAGAATGTTTTATGAAGATTCAGGTGACAAACATCCGCTCCGATAAAACCGGGACTTGTCAAACCAACCTGAGCATTCATGTTTGCTCCATCCATGTAAACCTGTCCGCCATGTTCGTGGATAAGATCGCAAATATCTTTGATCCGGTGCTCAAATACTCCATGAGTTGAAGGATAAGTAACCATCAGAGCTGCAAGTCGGTCGCTGTATTTTACCGTCTTAGCTTCCAGATCATCCATGGAAATATTTCCGTGCTTATCTGTATCCACAACTACAACATCCATACCGGCCATTACAGCACTGGCAGGATTTGTACCGTGAGCAGAATTCGGAATTAGTGCTACATTTCTGTGATCATCTCCCCTGCTTTGGTGATAAGCTCTTATCGTCATCAATCCGGCATATTCGCCTTGTGCACCCGAATTTGGCTGCATAGAAACTTTATGAAAACCTGTCAACGAACTCAACCATTCATCTAATTCATTGAAAAGTTGAGTATATCCTTCTGCCTGCTCAACCGGAACAAACGGATGCATTTGACCAAATTCAGGCCATGTAACCGGTATCATTTCTGCTGTTGCATTCAGTTTCATCGTACAAGAACCCAGCGAGATCATCGAATGAACCAGTGAAAGATCCTTATTCTCCAATCGCTTCATATAACGAAGCATTTCATGCTCGGTATGGTACAAGTTGAATACAGGATGGTCCAAATATTCTGAAGTTCTTGCTAATTCTTCCGGCAATTTTACTTCCGCTTTTTCGGCATGTGCTTCCACATCAAAGTTCGAAGTTCTACCCTCCGCTTTTGCAAACACAGAAAGTACTTCCTGAACATCTTCCAACTCTTTGGCTTCGTCAAAGGAAATCCCGATTCGGTTGTCACCTAAATATCTGAAGTTGATCTCGTTCTCTTCTGCGATCTTACGAACTTTCTTTTCAGAAGCTTTAACAGTGATGGTATCAAAAAATACATCCGTTTCTACAGAAACACCCATCGCTTCTAACCCGGATTTGGTAAGTTTTGTCAATCCGTGAATTTTTGATGCGATCTTTTTCAAACCTTTTGGTCCGTGATACACTCCGTACATTCCCGCCATCACAGCCAGTAATACCTGAGCGGTACAAATATTTGAAGTCGCTTTTTCCCTGCGGATATGTTGCTCACGGGTTTGAAGCGCCATTCTGTAAGCCGGCTTTCCTTCAGCGTCCTGAGTTACACCAATTATTCTGCCCGGAATCTGTCTTTTAAAATCTTCTTTAGTTGCGAAGTAGGCAGCATGCGGTCCACCGTATCCCATTGGAACACCAAATCTCTGTGTAGTTCCTACAACAACATCTGCACCCATTTCACCGGGAGGTGTTAGTAAAGTTAAACTCATCAGATCGGCAGCAACCACAGCATGTACTGCATTTTCATGGGCTGCTGCAATCAAACTTGTGTAATCAATTACTGATCCATCTGTAGCTGGATATTGCAAAAGCAGTGCAAACAATTTTGGATCAGTTACATCTACTTCATTATGATCTCCAACTACAACTTCAATGCCTATTGGTTCAGCTCTAGTTTGGAGTACATCAATTGTTTGAGGATGACAACGATCACTTACAAAAATTACATTAGAATCCTTTCGCTTAGCTCCTTTTCTCTGCCCCAGTAACATACTCATCGCTTCCGCTGCAGCAGTTCCTTCATCCAGTAATGAAGCATTAGCTAATTCCATACCTGTAAGATCGCTTACCAATGTCTGGAAATTTATCAGAGCTTCCAGTCTTCCTTGAGCTATCTCTGCCTGATACGGAGTGTAAGCGGTGTACCATGCCGGATTTTCTAAAATATTTCTCTTAATTACATTCGGAACATGAGTATCGTAATAACCCATACCGATGTACGATTTGAATATTTTATTTTTTGAGGCCAGTTTTTTAAAACCAGCTAAAAAATCAACTTCGCTCTGTGCCTTAGGTAAGTTGAGTTTTTCCTGTAAGCGAATATTTTCCGGAATGGTTTCGTCTATCAGCTGATCAATTGATTCAGCCTTGATAGTTTTAAGCATTTCGGTAATTGCTTCAGGATCATTCCCGTTGTGGCGATGTGCAAATGTTTCTTTTTCAAAGCTGATATTCATTAAACTAGCTTCCTAAATATTTATGAATTGAATTTTGTTTGAAGTCAATTATGATGCTTCAAGATTGTAAACAAGGTATTAGCCAAAAAGGCTCCCAAAATTACGAAAAATTGATTATAAATAAGCGTAAAAAGCTGTTTCTCTAATTCTATTTCTCCCTTTTTTTTGATTTATTACAGCACTGTATTTAAAACAACATTAATGAACTTTCTACCAATGAAATTTTCTCGAATAACCGGTCTAATTGTAGTATTGCTGATCGGTATTTTAACGAATAATACTTTAGCTCAGGAGACAGAAAATGAGCTCAAAATTATCACTGACCCCGAAGTTATAACATTAGACGTGGGACAGGAACTTCAACTTAAAGCAATGCTTGTAAATGCTGAAGGAGAAGTCCTGCCAGACACCATGATCTACTTTTCAAGAGCCAGGCGCTCTCTGTCTGTAACTAGAAGTGGGTTGATGAAGGCTCTGGAACCGGGCTCTTATTCAGTTATTGTATATAAAACAGCTCAGGGCGACAACCCTGTAATGCGAAAAAATGTTACGGTTACGGTAAACTATCCTAAGTTAGACCGCATAGTTTTTAATGATGTGCCCGGAAAACTATATGAAGGAACCTCATTTCAATTGGAAAGCAGAGTGTATGATGTTTTAGATTTTAAAAGAGAAGACCTGGAAGTTTCAGATTACAAATCTTCAAATCCAAAAGTGCTCGATATCAATCAGTTTGGAAGAATTAATGCTAAGTCTACAGGAAAGGCTAAAATTACAGCTTCCATTGAAGGAGTTACTAAGACTCATGAAATCGAAGTGGTCAGTAATCCTGTAACTTCAATTGAAATTTCTGTAAATGAAGATGTTGCCAGAACCGGAGATGTTTTAACACTTAAAGCAATAGCTAAAGATAAAAAGGGAAATGTGGTTTCTGACGCACCCGTTGTTTATTCATTTACTGCAAGACCCGACGATTCCAGAGGAGAAGCAGCTCCTGCCCAAATTGAACAAAACGGAAAATTTGTAGCCAATAAATCCGGGCTTTATACCATTTCAGCAAGAAACTCCGGGTCCGTTGCAGAGACTACTGTCAAAATTAATCCCAGAAATGTTCAGCGAGAAATAGAGATTCTGGGTAACGCTAAAGTAACGGATGTTCCTACTTCTGACCTTTGGGTTTGGGAAGGTGTTGATGGCAGAGATTATGCCGCTACAGGTACACACGTTGGTCGTGGTGAAGCTTTCTTCTGGGATGTAACTGATCCTGAAAATATGGTTGCTATCGATACTATCACTGTTGATGCACGTGTTGTGAATGATGTTAAAGTTTCTGAAGATGGGAAAATTGCAGTTATCTCCCGGGAAGGTGCTTCCGACAGAAAAAATGGATTGGTTATTTTAGATGTAACCGACCCAAGCAATGTTGAAATTCTTTCTCGCTTCGATGACGGTTTAACCGGTGGTGTTCACAATGTGTTTATATATGAAAACCATATTTACGCGATCAACAATGGCCGCAGGTATGATATCATAAACATTGAAGATCCTAAAAATCCATACCGTGTAAGTCAGTTTGAGCTGGACACGCCGGGACATTCCGTACATGATGTATGGATCGAAGATGGAATTGCATATTCATCAAACTGGAGTGATGGAGTTGTAGCTGTTGATGTTGGAAGTAAGCTTGGGGGAGATATGGAAAGCATCGGTGGTTCTCCTGAGAATCCGAAAATGCTGGGGAGTTTTACATATCCGAGTGGATGGAATCATGCAGCATTTCCTTTTAAGAGCAAATCATCCGATAACTTTTATATCGCTGCCGGTGATGAAGCTTTTCCCGGAGGGATTCCAGCAGGATGGATCCATTTCTTTAAGCTGAATAATTGGGAAGAAGCTGAAGAAGTAGCTCGTTACGAAGTACCGGAAGCTGGGACTCACAATATCTGGATCAAAGACGACGTGATGTATGTTGCTTACTATCAAGGTGGACTAAGGATCGTTGATGTTTCCGGTGAACTAATGGGCAACTTATACGACCAAGGCAGAGAAATAGCGAGATTTAAACCGAGTGTTAATGAAGGAATTGGCCCGAATCAACCAATGTCATGGGGGCCACAACCATATAAAGATATGATATTTGTATCTGATATGAATTCAGGGCTATGGGCAATAAAACTAAAACCTGTTCAGGGAACAGCAAGTAACTAATTACAAAACAACTATGAAAAAAATAAACTCGATAACAAAACTAGTAGGGATCGCCGTTCTTACTGTCGTTTTACTGGCAGTGAACTCAAAAGCGCAGGATAAAAAGATCGTTTTTGACACGGAGATGCTATCATTAAAATTAAATGAAGAAACAAAGATTTCAGCAAAAGTAGTGGACGCTGATGGTAAAACTACTCAGGATTCTTTGGTGTTTTTCAGCAGAAATCGCCGTTCTTTGATCGTTACTCCGGATGGTAATGTTAAAGCAATTCAATCAGGTAAGTTTTCGATCATTGCACGTACACTCACAGCAAACAGAGCAGACAGAATAAGCGCAACGCTTGCTGTGGATGTATCTTATCCTCCGGTTAAGTCTGTTACATTTTTGAATGCTCCTGAAAACTTCTATAACACAACCACTATTTCTTTAGAAACTAAAGTTGTGGATGAAGCAGGTGTAACCAGAGATAATGTAGACGTGAAGTTATCCAGCTCTAATCCTGATGTTGCAAGCATTGATGCATTCGGAAACCTTAAAGCACATAAAAAAGGAAGCTTCACAATTACAGCAAAAGCTGAAAACAAATCGGCTACCTGGAAATTCAAAGTTTCAGAAAACCCAATTGCCTCTATGGATATCAGTCATAATTATGATGGAAAAACCATCCGTACCGGTGATGTAGTTACTTTTGAAGCAATAGCTAAAACGAGTAAAGGAGATGCTGTTAAAGACGCTCCTATCAAATACACTTATATCGCAGAGCCTGATGATAATTTAGGACAAGGCGCTTCTGCTCAGATTGCACAAAGCGGAAAGTTTGTTGCCAGCGATCCGGGATTGTTTACAATTGTCGCTACTTCAGGAGATAAATCAACAACAACAACCATTAAAGCAGTACCAAGAAATGTTCAACGACCTTTAACCTTAGTTGGAAAAGGAATTGTTTCTCATACCAGAACATCAGATCTATGGGTTTGGGAAGGCGTTGACGGCAGAGACTATGCATTGACAGGAACCTGGGGTGGAAATGGTGAAGCGATCTTTTGGGATGTAACTGACCCAAGCAAGATCACACCAATTGATACTGTAGTTGTGGATGCACGTACTGTGAATGATGTAAAAGTTTCTGAAGACGGAAAAGTGGCCGTAATTACTCGTGAAGGTGCTTCAGATCGTAAAAATGGAATCATCATTCTGGATGTAACCAATCCTCGTGATGTTAAAATTCATTCAGAGTACACTCAGGATCTGACCGGTGGTGTTCACAATACATTCATTTATGACAATCATGTGTACGCTGTGAACAATGGCCGTAAGTACGACATCATCAATATTGATGATCCGAAGAATCCTAAAACAGTAGGAGTTTTTGAACTGGATACACCAAGTCATTCCATTCACGATGTTTGGATACAGGATGGAATTGCATATTCTTCAAACTGGAGTGACGGAATTGTTGCCGTTGATATCGGAAGTAATGCAAGCGCTGATCTTCCGGGAGCAGGTGGTTCACCAGAAAACCCTGTTCAGCTTGGAAGTTATGCTTATCCAAGCGGATGGAATCACGCAGCTTTCCCATTCAAAAGTGAATCTACCGGAGATTTCTATGTTCTAGGTGGTGATGAAGCATTTCCTTATGGTCTAAATACTGAAGGTGCGAACAGAGCAGCAGGATGGATACATTTTGTGAAGTTCGATGACTGGGATTCTCCTGCTGAAGTTGCTCGTTATCAGGTTCCTGAAGCCGGAACTCATAACTATTGGGTTGAAGGCGATATTCTTTACGTTGCTATGTACAATGGTGGATTAAGAGTTGTTGACATCTCCGGTGAATTGATGGGTGATCTTTATGATCAAGGACGTGAAATCGCGTCTTTCTACCCTTCTGACAGTGAAGCATATATTCCGAATGCAACATTTACTTGGGGACCTCAGCCATACAAAGGCTACATTTTCCTTTCCGATTGGAATTCAGGAATCTGGGCTTTAAAACTTGGCGAAAGTACTTCTCAGGGAACAAATTAACATAAAAAGAAGGAGCCTAACCGGCTCCTTCTATATTTACGTTTGAACACATTAAATAAGTATTATTTCTCTTATGAAGAATCATAAGCTCTTTTCATTTTTACTATCAGCAATACTATTTTTTCTTTTAGTGCCATCTGCATCATTCTCTCAGGACTATTACGTGTATGTAGCTGCTGAATCAGAAGATGAAGTACATTTAATTCATCTTGATGGAAAAACTAATAAAGCAAAAATAGTAAAAACCATACAAGTTGGTCGTTATCCTACAGAAACTGATGGCCCGCATGGAATAAATATTTCTCTGGATGGTGAATATTGGTTTTTATCTATCGCTCACGGTAATCCTTACGGAATGCTGGCAAAGTATAAAACAGGTACCGATGAGTTAGTAGCAACCACCGATTTAGGAATGTTTCCTGCGAGCATGGAAATATCTAAATCAACAGGACTTTTATATGTGGTTAATTTCAATCTTCATGGAGATATGGTTCCAAGTACAGTTTCTGTTGTAGATCCTGACTATATGGAAGTTATTACAGATATAAAGACAGGTATAATGCCTCATGGTTCCAGAATTACAGACGATGGCACTAAACAGTATCATGTTTCTATGATGACTGACGAACTCTATGAGATCAATACAGCCGGATTGAATGTGAACCGCATACTTAGTCTCAAGAAAAACGCCATGAAAATGGACGGTATGGAAGATCATTCTGATGATTCCGAAGAGCATAAAGAAAATCATGAGAAGCACATGAAAGACGGAACTCATGAAGAACATTCTAATAAAGAGAATGAAATGAAGGAAGACCATTCGGGTCATGATATGGATGGAATGAAAAAGGACAGTGGCATGAAAATGATGCATGCAAAACCGGAAGTAAAACCAACCTGGGCAGATCCACATCCTACAAAACCACTCGTTTATGTAGCAGGTAATGGTTCCGATGAGATCATCGAAATTGATACTGAAAAATGGGCCGTAACTCGTCGTTTTAAATCAGGTAAAGCTCCATATAATCTGGAAGTAAGTCATGACGGAAAAATTCTGGTAGCCAGCTATAAAGGCGAAGGAGCAACCGGCATATTTGATCTGGAATCAGGAAAGGAGATCGCTAAGGTCAAAAACAGCCGGAAAGTAACTCATGGAGTTGCCATTTCATCTGATAACAGATACGCATTTTTATCAGTAGAAGGAATAGGCGGAGAACCTGGTTCAGTAGATATTATTGATCTTAGAACTAATGAGAGAATAGCTGTGGTAGAAACCGGTAAACAAGCCGGGGGAATAGTTTTCTGGAAACAGGTAGCTCCTTAGAAAAGATTATTCAAGTAAATAAACAGGCTCCTTTAATAACTAAAGGAGCTTTTTTATGTTGCATTTGCTAGTAATTGATAAGCAAAGAGATTAAATGTGTAGCTTTTTGTCCCCTTTTCTTAAGCTCAGAGATCGTTTCTTCATCCAGTATTTTTATGCTGTAACCTAACTTCTCGGCAATAATCATAATAACAGGATCCAGTTTTCCATCTTCAGTATTTAGTCTCACATAAGCTGAGCCTGTTCTCAGGTCAATCCTATTTATAGCCTTCTTTAATAGTTCTGCACTCTTTGCTATCTCGTCCAACTCATAATTGACATTTTGCTCTATTCTGGGTTGCGTATAAGTTCTCTTGGTTACGCTTACTGTTGAAATCTCATTCTTTAACTTATCATGTTGCAACCACTCTATTTTATAGTCCATCTTATCTATAAAATAACGCAGATGTTCAGAATAGCTCCCCTTAATATGGAACTTTACTGCATTATTAAGAACACTTGAAACCTCTTCTATATCAACATCAAACCATATTATATCATCAGGAAGAATAAAAGAATCTTCGGGGTTTTGTTTACTCTTCTTTTTTACAAGATCATACCCTTCTTTCTTTATTCCTTTGATATTTAGATCACCCAGATCTACAAATAACTTTACCGCATCATCTTTTTGAGAAAAAAAGTCTTTTATAGAATTTGAAATATTTACCTGAATCTGACCGACATTAAAAACAATCCGAACATTACCTTCTTTAATTGGTAGTTGATACGCTTCATTTTTTTGATTCATGTGACTAACCCAAGCCCCTTTTTACTTAATTAGCTATTTATTGACAAAAAGGTAAGTGAAATACAGTCAATCAAACTATAAAATATTCTTATTTAATGGATTATAATATTTAGTCTTGTCTAAAAATTTATTAAGTTTAGAAAAAAACTTAGACACATGATTCCAGAATTTTTCTACGAACTTAACCCAATAGTACAAGCTCTTCTAGGAGGTTTATTTACATGGACCTTAACTGCACTTGGGGCTTCTCTAGTTTTCTTTACCAAAAAAATAAATTATCCGCTTTTAGACAGCATGATGGGCTTTGCTGCAGGAGTAATGATTGCAGCGAGTGTATGGTCTTTAATTATTCCTTCCATAGATATGGCTGAAGCACAAGGATCTATTCCCTGGTTACCTGCTGTTATTGGTTTTTTAGGAGGAGGTTTATTTTTAAGAGTTGCAGATCAGTATTTACCGCATTTACATCTCGGATTTGACCGATCTGAAGCTGAAGGCGTACCAACTAAATGGAGGCGCTCAACTTTACTGGTTCTTGCCATTACGCTTCATAACATTCCGGAAGGATTAGCAGTTGGAGTCCTTTTTGGTGCCGCGGCTTCAGGAGTTGATATTACAGGTACAGCAACTGTAGCAGGAGCTATTGCTTTGGCTATAGGAATTGGAATTCAAAATTTCCCGGAAGGAATGGCTGTATCTTTACCTTTAAGAAGAGATGGTGCTAAAGTAGGAAAGAGTTTTTGGTATGGACAGCTTTCAGGAGTAGTTGAACCGGTTTCTGCTGTGATTGGTGCCGCTGCTGTTATTTTTATTACTCCGATTCTTCCTTACGCTCTTGCTTTTGCTGCCGGCGCAATGATATATGTTGTAGTTGAGGAACTCATTCCTGAAAGTCAACATCACGGAAATACGGATTTAGCAACGCTGGGAACTCTGGTAGGGTTTTGCGTTATGATGGTTCTTGATGTCTCACTAGGCTAGATTAATTTTCATAACTACAGCGGAATCGGAACAGATTTCGCTGTATTGTTTTGTCTCTTTAACAGCTTTTGGAGAATTTTCCTTTACAATTTTATAAAAACCTGCTTTTATAAAAAACTTCTCTGCATCAGTAGTTAACAAATATACTTCTGAATAGGATTTTTTTATTGATTCAGTAAGCACTGCCTTGGTAAGCTCAAAACCAATCCCCTCACCCCTGTAATTTTGATCCACAGCGAGAGACCGCAATAATCCAGAATCACCGATCTTTTCTAAACCAATACAACCCACCAAATCTTCATCATAAAAAGCTCCCATAAAAACAGAAGTATTTGGATTTAAGTCTGAGGTTGGAAGTTCACAATTCTCCAATAGCTCTATGATTTCCGAGCAGCTTACTTCCCTTATTCTCAAATTCTTAATCTGTTGAGGCATAATCCATTTCCCCATTTAAAAGCCATTTCCTGATTCTGTTTACGTCAGTGCTCTCAAGATCATCGATACTAAACGCAATACCCTTTGCTCCTGAAGCGGCTGTAACAGACAGACTGGATATGTTCTTTCTTTCTTGAAACGGGTTTATAGTTTCTTCAATTACCTGAACTCTTTTTCTTCTGATAAAAGCCGTTTTTCTATTGAAGTTTCTGAATTGCATTGTGATCATTTTAGAATCAAAATATAATCCCGCATCTTTATATCTCAGCCAACCTAAAATTGTAGCAGGAATAATTAAAAGTGACAGTAGCCATCCTAAATCCCAGAAATACCAGGCTATTGGTATAGCGGCCAAAAGCAGGTAATTAGGTCTTCTCAGATATCTTAAAAAAGATCTTGAAGGTGGTTTAACATCTAATTCAGGAATATGGAAATCCGATAAAAAACGATCAAAGAATTCATGCATCTTTGAGTGTGATATAAACGGAACTAAAACTATAGAGCGTTCTTTTGCATTTTGCTCAAAACCTGCACTTTCTACATATAACATTCCACAACCTAATGGTTGTCTTAGAACTCCTTCAACAAACCGAATAGCCTGTATTCTGTCAAAAGGAATGGTTATATGCTTTCTTTCAATAAGACCGGAACGGATCAGGAGTTCTTTCTCGGTCTTTTTTACACTAAAGTCAGAATAATTAAAGATCACTCCCAAAAAGGAAAAAGTCCATGATACCAAGAGGATCACAATAACTACCGTAGCAACTAAGGTAAAGTTATTCAAACCGGGCAACAGTCCTTGTATATACTCAATTGTTTCATCTGTTATCACGGCATCAAGTTGACCGGAAAGCGCTCCAAGAATGGAAGCAATTAAACCAAAATTTCCCGATGTAAATGCCGCCATTACTAATTCTTTGGACGATATCTTCCATTCATCAAGAAACTCCTCTTCAGTATTAACTCCTTCATCTTCGAGTAACTCATCCCCTTCTATTTTTACCCGATCATTGTTACGAAGTTCTCTTTTAAGCTCTTCTGCCTCTTCAAAGGTCATTGCGTTTATAGTGGCACTCTCCGTTCCTCCACCGGCGGTTTTTACTTCTACTTTAACCAGCCCGAAAACTCTCTGAACCAATCCTTCAGTCACATCAATAACCTGAATCCGTTCTTTAGCCATATAGACTTTTTTACGAACGAAAATTCCTTTTTTTATCTGTAGTTCACCCTCTGAAATTCTGTACTGAAACCTGTACCACCCTGCTATTCCTGAAAAGAACGTTAACGCCATTGTTCCCATCAGTACATAAACAAAGTAATCTCCCCCGGCTTGACGTGTACCTACAAAAATAAGGATCAGGAATGTGACAAAATTTTGTCTTACAGCAGTAAAAAGGCGATCAACTGCTGCTGCCCAATGTTGCCTTCTGAATTCAGACATCTTCTTTAACCTGACGAACTAACTGAGAAATTTTATTACGCACCTCGGTTGCAGTTTCATCATCAAGCGCCGGAATTTCGTGTGTAGTAGCCGCGGTTGATATTTTTACTGATGACAATCCATATTTGCGATAGATCGGCCCCTGATTCGTATCAACATGCTGAACTCTGTTAATCGGGACTACCGTTCTTTTTTTGAAGACAAAACCTCTCAACAAATCAATTGCTTCATCATTGACCTCATAACGCCATCTTTGCCAACGTAGATTTGGAATCAACAAGCCAATTAACAAGTACAGAACTAGTGAAGGTATCACCGAGAGAATCGAAAGAATAAGATCAAATTTATTTATTCCGATAGAGATTGATATATAAGCAATTGCAGGGGCAAACCACAGTAATCCAAAAATCAACGCGGAAAACCGCCATGCTTTAATTGCTTTCTTATCAATTCTGGATTCCGGAATATGATTGATCATTATATCTGCTCTGGATTTACATCGATTCCCGGAGCTTCATGCTCCTTTACGCTAAACATAAGAAGTAATCCGATAAGCAGCATAACCAAAATAGCAGACATTCCAAACCTTTGACTTCCAAACATAACCGTTAAATACCCTACTAATATTGGTCCTGCGAAAGAAGTTACTTTTCCAGATAGTGCTAACAATCCGAACATTTGGTTTGTAAGTTCAGGTGGGGATAACCTTGCCATAAAAGATCTAGATGCAGCTTGAATTGGACCAACAAAAACTCCAAGAATAAGCCCCCATATTATGAACCAAGTTACACTTTTCACTATGATAAGAGCTATCAATGGAATAATCAGTCCAATTATTGAGGCATTAATTGTGAACTTGCTGCCCGATTTGTCATCCAGCCATGCAAAACCAAAAGCTCCTAATCCTGCGGTAACATTCAATCCAATTCCAAACATCAGAATTTGCTCTTCATTCATATCAAAAGTTCCTGCAGCATAAACACCTCCCATAGCAAAAACAGTGACGATACCATCATTATAAAACATTCGAGCTATCAGAAATCGAACAATGTTTTTAAATTTCCCTACTTCTTTAATTGAAATGCGGAGCTGAACAAATCCATGTCTAATAGAATCAATAATCTTTTTACTATTAGACGGATTATCTGGAGTTTTAAAGAATAATGGTAAACTGAATAACGCATACCAAACTGCCGTCAAAATAAATGTTGCCCTTACCGGTTCGGAGGTCCCTTTATCCAGACCTAGCCAAATACCGTCTGTTTGTATAAATGCAACTAGTGCGACCAATAAACAAGCTAATCCTCCGGCATAGCCCATTCCCCAACCCCAACCACTCCATCGACCTAGTTTATCAGCCGGAACCAAATCAGGAAGCATGGCGCTGTAAAAAATGAAAGCAAACTCAGCTCCCAGTGTTGCTAAAAACCCCATACTAAGAGCAAACCAAAGAGACTCAGTCCCGGGTTCAGCGAACCAAAGCAATCCACATGCAATGACACATATAATAGTAAAAGTTGCAATCCATGGCTTACGCCTGCCAGCTTGATCTGCTATTGCTCCAAAAACAGGAGCCATAAGAGCAAGGACAAATCCGGCAAGACCTATCATATTTCCCCATTGAGCAGTACCGATCTCTATATTTTCAGCAATGGCTTTCGTAAAATAGGCAGCAAAAATAAAGGTCTGAATAATTACAAAGTAGGAACTGTTCGCCCAATCATACAGCGCCCAAGCAAAAAGTCCTTTACCCTTTGGTTTTTCAATCATGAATGGTATCCGATTTCTTATGGAGTCCTAGAAACTAGGATTGTTGAATATCGGTTTAGAAAACAGAAAAGCAAAATAGGATTTTGTTCTAGTTTATAGTTTAGCTGTATTCATTTATTTACAGCTAAATCACTTTCCAATAATAGCGGAACCGTGTCCTTGTTTAGCACAATAAAAAAGCCCCACATTCCTGCAGGGCTCTTTAAGTGTTTAGTGTATCAACTAATTCTAACTATGTAAGTTAGTTTTCGAGTGCTGTCTTCCAGACAGTTTGATAGCCAAATTTTTCTTGTTCTTCAGTAAGGTCTTTCATCGATTGCTTGATCAAATCAACAATAACATCCTTTTGACCAATTCTATTTAGTGCATTTAAGTTGTTAAACTCTGACTTATCGAATGGCACGCCGGGTCCTTTTATACTTCCCTGCATCCAAACACTTGAAGTTCCGTCAAAAGATTGATCAAGGCCTTCAACTCGGTAGCTTACATTAGGCAAAAGCACAATTTTATTGTCATTATTTGCAGCAACCTGGTAGTTAATAACCACACTCATAACTGCATCTAAATTCATATCGCGCAATAACCGTGGCATTGTAGCATCATCAGCAATTAAGTTTGTTGTTCTGTCTCCAAGTGCTTCTAAGCCTGTAGCAATTAATCGCTTTGTGTTTCTTAGATTCTTTGCGATGTACTCTTTGTTGTTTTCGTCTTGTGGAGTATAAAATTCATTATAAATTGGATTAGTAGTAATCTCGTTTACCGATACCAAAGTCGCATTATAATCTTTTGTAAGTATGCTACTTAAGTCTGAGTATATATTCTCTAAAAACTGATTCCAGTATTCATCGTCTAATTGAGGGAATTCGAAGGTAGTTGTGGTGGTAGTAATTACGTTATATTTACCATACCCTGCATACCCATTCATATAGGATTCTTTTTCAGTTGTCTCTGTTTCTTCTTTATAAAGTGTTCCAGATACAGAGAGTGATGCAATGCCAATTCTTTTGATGTCTGTATTTAATGGGCGCGCATACCAAGCATTAGAAGACGAAGCTTCGTACCCAAATTTTCCATTCGATTCTTCTTTCTCTCCTCGTGCATTTATATAAGCTCTGCCTTCAGCATTTCCTGATACCGTTACAGGAAATGTGTCCATTGATGTGCTCATCTTCTTAAAATAAGAAAATGGTTGATTGGCTTTGCTTCTTTCATTTTCAACAATGCTCACTTGAAGATGATTTTCGCCTTCCAACCAATTTGTTACATCTTTGCCTGTTGGTCCGCCCCCGGCAATATGTTTATGCTTAAAAGCATCGGATGGCACCATTATCTTTCCATTAATAACCGTTGTTTGAAAGTTTGCAAAGCCCTTTGCGCCTACAGCTTTGGTAATTAATGCAACTGTAACTCTTTTTCCTTCAGCAGCAGCATCGTATTCTAATTCAATTTCAAGTGGAGCGGTTACATCAATCGTTGCAGATTCTGTATTTCCATTTACTTTTGTAATTCTTATTGCCGGTAAAGGTGATATTGTAAACTCTGTTGACTCCCCATTACTACTTGTAAGCACAACTTTTTTGGGGGATGTATCATCTCCATCAAAACGAGCATAATATGCTCCCCCACCATAACTTTTGGCTTCTTGTCCGTCAACAGTAACTGTTCCATCTAATGCAATTACACCTACAGCTCCGGCTGGCTTCACTAACTGTACACCAACCAAGTTCTCTCCTTCTTCCCAATCTTCGGTACCCAATGTTGTAATTCCTACATCTGCGGCATATACATTGGTTTGATACATTCCAATTGCTGCAATGTTATTGAAATCCGCCTCTTTTTTGGTCATGAATTTCAACGCCACTTTCCCTATCTGTTGCTGAACTGTGGCACATGAAAGCACCATCGTAGCCAATCCTAAAACCAGTATTCTTTTTGAAAACATTTTGCACTCCTTTTATTATTTCACTCGATCGTGAGTTGATGGAATAAAAATGCTAAGAAAGCCTAGGTTATGATATCACCCGAATTAGGTATTTTATTCAGATATATTTTTGTATTCGCTCTCCAACTTTTTAAAAATATTTGATATGAGAAAATTTAATTTATGTATTTCTGTTCTAGCTCTTTTGTTTTCAACAGAATTGTTTGCTCAGTTTAAAAGTGGAGAATTTTTATTAGGAACAAATATCTCTGCTTCTCAGGATAACGACCAACAATTTTTTAATTCCCAAGAAATCTTAGAAAGTTATACTAAACGGTTCTCTACTGGTTTATCTCTTTATTACTTTCTAAAAGAAGATGTATCAATATCCTTCGGTCTGGGATCTAGTATTAACGAACAATCTGGTTATCAATTTGTTCAAAGTACTCTTGAGTATAGAGAATTAGTTAATAAAGAGAGAATTACCAGATTTAATATAGGAGCACATAAATACTCTACAATTTCTGAACGATTTAGCTTTCGAAATGGAATGAATTTCAGTTTTGGTATCGGAAAAAATGATCCTGCCATACCTTCCTCTTTTAAACCAAGCTCAAAAATTTACGAGCTTGGAGTACGCTCTTCTCATGGATTGTTTTATCAATTATCTGAATCTTTTATAATTTCTACCTCCTTTGGATCTCTGTATTATATCTATGAAATTGAAGACGCTGAAGGTTTCGATTCAAATTTAATTGATACTTCCTATGGTATAAATTTTAGTTTATCCACTTTAACATTTGGATTCTCATACAAATTCTAATTACCTCGTCAGCTTCTTGTAATGAATTCGTTGAGGTTGATCTTCAGAAATACCTAAGCGTTCTTTGCGATGCGCTTCATACTCTTCGTAATTCCCTTCATACCAATAAGTTTGGCTGTTACCTTCAAAAGCCAGAATATGAGTAGCAACACGATCCAGGAACCACCTATCATGAGAAATAACCACTGCACAACCGGCGAATTCAAGTAGAGCTTCTTCCAAGGCACGAAGTGTATTTACATCCAGATCGTTGGTCGGCTCATCAAGCAGAAGTACATTTGCACCTTCTTTCAGCATTTTTGCTAAATGAACACGATTTCTCTCCCCACCGGAAATTTGGCTTGTTTTCTTTTGCTGATCACTTCCACTGAAATTAAATCGAGCAACATATGCTCTGGAGTTGACTTCTCTGTTCCCAAGTTTCAGGATTTCGTGTCCACCTGAAATTTCTTCCCATATTGTTTTACTTGGATCTAACGGACGCTTCTGATCTACATAACCCAGCTCCACCGTCTCACCAATTTCCAACTTTCCTGAATCGGGTTGTTCTTCCCCGATGATCATTTTGAACAACGTCGTTTTACCGGCACCATTCGGACCGACCACTCCGACAATCCCACCCGGAGGTAATTGAAATTCCATGTCTTCAACAAGCAGCTTATCTCCGTATCCTTTCGCAACACCTTCGGCAACAATTACTTTAGTTCCAAGACGAGGTCCGGCAGGAATAACGATCTGCATATCATCATTTCGCTTTTCCTGATCCTTTGCCAATAACTCTTCGTAAGAATTGATACGAGCTTTGCTTTTTGCTCTTCTCCCCTTTGGATTTTGGCGAATCCACTCCAATTCCTGTTGTAATGTTTTCTGTCTGTTGGATTCCTGCTTCTCTTCCTGACGAAGTCGTTCAGATTTCTGCTCCAACCACGAAGTATAGTTTCCTTTGAACGGAATTCCTTCTCCACGATCCAGTTCCAGAATCCATCCTGCAACATTATCTAAGAAATAACGATCATGCGTTACAGCGATTACAGTTCCTTCATAGCGAGCTAAATGTTGCTCTAACCAACCTACTGATTCTGCATCCAAGTGGTTCGTTGGCTCATCCAGTAACAATACATCCGGTTTTTTGAGCAACAATCTACACAGCGCCACACGACGTGCTTCACCACCGGAAAGTACTTTCACGGAAGTATCGCCGGGAGGGCAACGAAGTGCATCCATTGCCTGATTTAGTTTTGCATCCAGATCCCAGGCATCAATTTGATCGATCTTTTCCTGAAGTTTAGCTTGTTTTGCTATGAGTGCATCAAAATCAGCATCAGGATCTCCAAAAGCCGCGTTTACAGCTTCGTATTCATTGATGAGATCAACTGTTTCTTGTACACCTTCCTCTACAATTTCTTTGACTGTCTTTTCCGGGTCCAGCTTTGGCTCTTGTTCCAGATATCCAAACGTAATTCCTTTTTGAGAACTGATCTCTCCTTGATAATCCTGATCTACACCTGCGATCAATCGTAATAAAGTAGATTTTCCTGCTCCGTTTAATCCCAGAACACCGATCTTGGCGCCGTAGAAAAATGAAAGATAGATATCCTTTAAAACAGTTTTATTTGGTTTGTGGACTTTGCTTACGCCCACCATCGAAAAAATTATCTTTTGATCGCTCACTGTACTTGTAGTTTGTTATGTATTAAAGTCACCCAAAACGTATAGAATCGTCCTCAGAATGACTTTGAGAAAGAACCCAAATGTACGGAGAGTTAAGGAGTTTTGAAGGGTGGAATTTTGAGAACTTCCAAATTTTTTGAATAGATAAATCCCTCTTCGAAGGGGTCTCAAAATCTCGTCCAGAGATTTTGCGGGGGATGTCCGAACGGAGATGTTGTGAAGATTACTAATTCAAAAACCTCACAACATCCCTCGGATCATCCAAAGAACCGTTTGGATGATCATCTCCCTTCAAAGGGAGATTTATTTTTCGACTTCTTTTTCGATCAGCTCAGTTCTTTAATTTTGGATTTCAGAAATCGAATTACAGAATCCATATTCTTTTTTACATCAGCATCATTAATTCTGATAAAACGAACTCCAAGTTGCTCAAGGTGATATTGACGTTCGATGTCTTTGGCTTTTTGTTGAATGGTATTGTGAATGCTTCCATCAACCTCAATTGCTAACATGATCTCATGGCAATAAAAATCTACAATGAAATGACTTATCGGTACTTGCCGATGGAACCCTATTCCTAATTGTTTCCCCTTTATCTGCTTCCAAAGCAATACTTCACCCAATGTAGAACTATTTCTTAGCTCTCTGGCTCTCCGTCTTAATCTCGGATCATATGGTATAATGATATTCCTTTCCATACCAAGTAAGACAGATTCAAAGCCATTCCTTACAATAATTTTATGAAAAGCATCCAAATCCCCCTTCGAAGGGGGCTCAAAATCTCGTCCAGAGATTTTGCGGGGGATATCAGAACGGAGATGCTGTAAAATTTACTAACTAATAAACCTCACGACATCCCTCTGATTTCACAAAGCACTTCCGGCTTGATACCTCTCAAGGGAAATTTAGTTAAAGCTCGAATTTAAATACGAAAACTACCCCGGATACCCGCTGCCACTAGTTATATAATCTCTCAAAGAATCAATTTCGTTTTTCTGATTTTCGATAACCGACTTTACCACATCACCTATGGAAATAACACCTACAAGTTTTTCATCTTCTAAAACAGGTAAATGACGGATTCTTTTGTTTGTCATTAATTGCATACACAGGTTCACAGAATCTTCAGGAGTTACACACACCACTTTATCTGACATTATCTGTTTTACAGCCGTAGTTTTGGAAGATCTTCCTTTTAGAATTACTTTATTTCGATAATCTCTCTCGGATATAATTCCTTTCAGAACATTATTGCTCATTACAACCAGCGCTCCAATATCCAACTCAGCCATCTTTTCAATTGCCTGATAAACCGAATTATCAGGACTTACAGAATAGATAACATTTCCTTTTTTCTGCAGAAGATTCTTAACAAGCATTGCATTCTCCGATAAATTGTTAGTGTACTATACAATTAAACATAGATTCTGAATTTTGCAAGAAAGTACCTCACATAAAGTAAATACCTTAATCATTATTCATGATTCGCTCACATTTACCGTATATTACCTACTTCATCAAGACTTAATGTTCAAACTGATTTATGACCTACCTCTCCACAGAAAATCTGGGTAAAAAATACGGCCTTAAACTTTTATTCGAGGATCTCACTTTTGGTATCTCAAAAGGAGACAAAACTGCGCTCATTGCTCAAAATGGAGTTGGAAAATCAACTTTGTTAAAAATATTAGCGGGAAAAGAAGTTCCTGATTCAGGAGAGGTAATGATTCGAAACGGAATCAAAGTAGCTATTCTTGAGCAAGAACCTGAACTTGACGATTCCATGACCATCAACCAATTCATCTCGCATGGCGAAAATGAAATGGTGAAAGTTGTTCAGCAATACGAAAAAGCCGTAGCAGCACAAGCTGAAGATTACAATGAGAAAACTCAGGAAGCTTTTGATAAAGCGCTCGCAAAAATGGATGCTGCAAATGCCTGGGATTATGAACAACGACTGCATCAAATTTTAAGCGTATTAAATATTCATGATCTGGACCAGAGTATTAGTTCTCTCTCAGGCGGTCAGCGAAAACGTGTGGCTCTGGCATTTGCATTATTAGATGATCCTGACCTTTTGATCCTGGATGAGCCTACCAACCATCTGGATGTGGAAATGATCGAGTGGCTGGAAGCTTATCTTACCAAAAGCACCATGACGCTATTGATGGTAACTCACGACAGGTATTTTCTAGACAGAGTATGTAATCACATTTTAGAAATCGAAGACGGACAGCTTTATCACCATAAAGGGAATTACGAGTATTTTCTGCAGAAAAAAGCTGAACGAGAAGAAGTGTACGCTACCGAAATTGCCAAAGCCGGCAAGCTGATGAAGAAAGAGCAAGAGTGGATGCGTCGCCAGCCCAAAGCAAGAACAACTAAATCTAAATCCAGAATTGATGCTTTTTATCAAACGGAAAAGAAAGCGAAATCAGGAAAAGTAAAGCAAGAAGTCAAACTGGAAGTAGACATGTCCCGCATTGGTGGACAGGTTCTAGAACTTAAAAAAGTAAGCAAAAGCTTTGATGATCTTGTTATTCTGAAAGACTTCGAATACTCTTTCAACAAAGGAGAACGAATCGGGATCATCGGAAAAAACGGAGTTGGTAAAAGTACTTTCCTGAAAATCATTACTGGTGAAGAACCCGTTGATTCAGGAGAAGTTGAAACCGGACAAACCATTGTTTACGGACATTACAAGCAATCGGGAATCGAGATAAAAGAAAAAGAACGAGTGATCGATGTGATCAAAGAGATTGCGGAAGTGATCGTATTGGCAAACGGTGATACTATTTCTGTTTCTCAGTTTTTGGAGCATTTTATGTTCGATTCCAAGATGCAATATACACCTGTGTCAAAATTAAGCGGTGGAGAGAAACGTCGCCTTGGTTTGATGATGGTTCTGATCAAAAACCCGAACTTCCTGATCCTTGATGAGCCTACAAATGATCTTGATCTTATCACTTTAGAAAAACTGGAAGGATTTCTTTCCAACTTTGGCGGTTGTTTGATCATTGTATCTCATGATCGTTATTTCATGGATAATTTGGTGGAACACTATTTTGTGTTTGAAGGAAATGGGGTGGTTAATGATTTCAACGGGACGTATTCTGAATACAGAGCTTTAAAATCTGAACAAGAAAGTGAGGGAAAAAGCAGTTCCTCAGAAAACAAGAAATCAGATCATCCCAAACCATCAAATTCTGATCCGGAGAAACTCAGTTTTAATGAACGAAAAGAATATCAAAAGCTGGAAAAAGAGATCGAAGAGCTTGAAAAGAAAAAATCTGCAATTCACATCCAGATGAGCAACTCTGACCTGGATTATGAAAAACTTCAGGAGCTTTCCGAAACATTCAGTGCTTTAAAGGAAGAATTGGAAGAAAAAGAGTTTAGATGGCTGGAGTTGGCGGAACGAGCATAGGAATATTGAATCTAATCTTTTCTTATTGAGGTCATCCCGAATTTATTTCGGGATCTTTGTAGAGCATCTTATTAAACTCTTTTAAAAGATATCCCAACAAAGCCTTTCCTTAAGATCCTGAAACAAGTTCAGGATGACGTAATCTTGTTATTAGCTCTTTTACAGAGAATGTCTTTTATTTAGCTCGTATTCAATCCCAGTAAATAATCAGATATTGTGAGCATTAAAGAAAAATTCGCCGATCCCGCCATCAGAAAAAAAATTATTCAGGGAGCTATTCTCACATTTATCATCTCCGTTATTGCGATTTATTTTTCAGACGGCTTTGTTCAGGAAAATGGTCATTTCGGGTTTTGGTCGATTACTCCTCCATTGCTTGCCATCTTTCTTGCTTTTTATACCGGAGAAGTAGCTAGTTCTTTGTTTCTGGGAATATGCCTTGGAGCCGTAATTTCTAATAAAATCAATGTAGTTCAGGAATTTCTGATTCCATCTATTGGAACAGAGAGTTTTGCCTTAATTCTTCTGGTTTATCTCTGGGCATTAGGTGGATTGATCGGTATTTGGACAAGGACAGGTGGTGCAGAAAAATTCGCACGATGGGCCAGTGAGAAAATGGTTAAAGGCCCTGTTTCTGCAAAACTCTTTACCTGGTTTATGGGAATAGTATTCCATCAGGGCGGAACAATAAGTACGATTTTAACCGGAGCTACTGTTCGACCAATCGCCGACAAGCACAAAGTTTCTCATGAAGAACTTTCTTATGTGGTGGATTCAACCGCTTCTCCGATCGCAACACTTATTCCCTTCAATGTCTGGCCTATTTATGTAGCTGGTTTGGTGATCGGTACCAATGCACTTTTTGAAACCACTCAGGATGGGATCAGTTTTTTCTTATCTGCATTACCGTTCAATTTTTACGCGATCTTCTCCATCATTCTGACGCTCCTTTTTGCATGGGATAAACTTCCTTGGATTCCCGGTAAGCAAATGAGAAATGCAATCAAAAGATCCAGAGAAGAAGGAAAGTTGGATAGAGACGGAGCTACACCAATGGCTGCGGATGAACTTACCGAACAAAAAATTCCCGAGGGCTATAAACCCGGATTGATCGATTTCTTCGGTCCGATTGGAACTTTACTTGGTGTAGCTATCATCCCATTCTTCTATACTTTTTTTGTTCTTGATAAGGGCGATGATGCTTCCCTGTTAATCGCAGAAGCATTCATATTGGCAGTTCTTGCAGGACTTATTATAGCGGTTGCCAAAGGGATGAAATTACAAGATGCCATCGACGGATTTGTAGATGGCTGTAAAGGTGTAACCATTGGTGCCATTATTCTGGCTTTTGCTGTTACACTTAAAGAAGTCGCTGATGCCGTTGGAACTGCTGCTTATGTGGTTGATATTGTGGGTGGGATTATCAACCCGATTATTCTTCCCGGATTGCTCATGGTTTTCTGTATGATCATCGCGTTTTCCACCGGAACTTCATGGGGAACCTATGCGGTGGTATTTCCCGTAGCTGTTCCTCTGGCTTGGGCAATAGTTCCTGACCCATTTTTTCTCACATTGTGCTTTTCAGCGGTGATTGGTGGTTCCGTGTTTGGCGATCAGTGCTCGCCTATTTCTGATACAACCATTTTATCTTCACTCGCAACAGGATGCGATCTCATGGATCACGTAAAAACACAGTTTCCACTTGCAATGGTTGCCGGAAGTTTAGCCATTGTGATGTATTCAGCGCTGGTATTTTTCTTTGTTTGATTTTATATGTAGGGACGTAAAGTTTTACGTCCCTACCTACATATTGAAAATAAATTCTACTCGTTCAAATACTCTGAATTGGAACCGTAGTTCTTGATTTGATTGGTTATGATCCTACGGAGACCATCGGATCCAGAGTAAGAGCGCATCGCCATGCGCTCTTAACTGCATGTATCACCAATCAATCTCTAAGATCCTTCCCGGTGTCCAGGGTGCATTAGTTTGATTTAGCATACGATCAATTGTAGGAATATCAGTATTCATGATTTCCTTCAACATTTCGATTACTGGTTTTAGCTGTTGCTTTGCTATTTCAGCAACACGTTTTGATGTCCCGGTTGGGTCAGAGGTTGAAGACGTACCTGCTCCGATTGCTGTATTGATTCTGGAGTTAAGAGATGGTCCTTGTTGTATTTCAAGTCGACCTTTTATTCTGTCTCCGGTCAATATTAAACTGATTTCATCCAACTTCTCTTCCAATTTTTCTATATCAGATGCCAAGCCGGATGGAGCATTACTTCCAAGAGCTTTTAACGCTCCTTTGTAATATTGAAGTCGTTCATAAGCTTCTCCTGATGCACTTCTTGCACTATTAGCTGCTTTAGAAAGTTGATTCAGTTGTTTGTGAAATGCCAGCATCGCTTCAGGATCTTCTGCAGGTAAAGTTACATTGCCTAGTGGTCTTACTTCAAAATTTTGAGCTTCTGTGAGCTGAGTAACTTCTCCGTCAATGCTTTTTGATAACTCAACAGTATACATTCCCGGAAGAACCATCAATCCTGAATCAAAATCTTTAGCTGCAGTTGCATCTCCTCTTTCCAAGCTTGTGATCTGAGGATACTTCAGATCCCACCAAATTCTGTTGATCCCTTTTCTAGGAGAAGTCCTTAACTCGCGAACTACTTCTCCATTGGCATCCTTAACTGTAAAGATCAGGAATGGTGCTTCTTCCTCTTCTTCCGCCTTCAACTGTTCGTAGGTTGGATAATAAACTGTCTCTCCGTCTTTTCGTTTCTTGGCTTCTTCTGCTTCACGAATAGCTTTTTTGGTTTTGTACCCGTCTTTTAAGTAGTAAGTAAAAGCTGCACCAAACTCAGGGTTTTCGCCCATAAAATAATCCTCACCCTGAAATCCTTTTGGACCTAACCAGCTAATGGTATTACTGGCTCCGATTCTACTGTAAGGAATATATTGGTAAGCATATCTGGTCGAGAATAAATGAGCTTCTTTCTCTGCCACTTCTTTCGATAATTCCTGAAGAGCAGAATAATCGTCCATCACGTAAAAACTTCTTCCGAAAGTTCCCAAAACCAGATCATTCTCCCTTTTCTGAATATCAATATCTCGGACAGCAATAGTTGGTAATCCTTTGTTCAGTTCTTTCCAGTATTCACCACCATCAATGGAAGCAAACATGCTGAATTCTGTACCAACGAATAACAGATTCCCGGTTTCGAAATCTTCAGCTATGGAATAGATAGATCCTCTTTCCGGAAGATTATTCGCTATAGATTTCCAAGATTTTCCAAGATTTGTACTTTTTAAAATGTATGGTTTAAAATCTCCGTTCTTGTGATTATTGAAAGCCACATAAACCGTATTTCTGTCGTGCTCTGATGCAATCAGTTCATTTACATACACCATATCAGGCACTCCCGGAAACTTATCGTATTTAGTCCAGGTTTCACCACCATCTTCAGACATATGAACTAGGCCATCATCGGTTCCGGCGTATAATAAATTCTCGTCTAATGGAGATTCTGCAAGAGCAACAATATTTCCGTACACCGTAGTGGAAGCATTTTTTGCGATAGCATCCATTGGCCAAACTTTGTCCATCACTTCCAATCTGTTTCGATCTATCTGACGGGTCAGATCTCCACTTACTTCTCTCCAACTTTGCCCCATATCATCGCTTCTTAACACACGATCAGCAGCGAAGTAAAGTCGTTTGTTATCGTGCACACTTACAAAGAAAGGAGAATCCCAGTTCCAGTTATAATCGTAATCACCTTCGGGAGCCTGAGGTTTTATATTCTGTTGTTCTCCACTTTGCTTATCAAACCGGAATAAATTTCCATACTGATATTGTGCATACACAATATTCGGATTGGTTGGATCAACATGAGGTTCAAATCCATCCCCAAGTACGGTTACAAACCATTCATCATCGTTGATTCCGGTTGTGGCATTTGTTCGGGAAGGTCCGCCCAAAGTGAAATTATCCTGAGTTCCACCATAGATATTATAAAATGGCTCTGCATTATCAGCGGCTACTTTATAAAATTGAGTTACCGGAAGATTAGTGAAAAATCTCCACGTCTTTCCACGGTCAAACGACTCATACACTCCACCATCATTCCCGTTCAGCAAGTGATTCGGATTATCCGGATTAATCCATAAAGCGTGATTATCAATATGTTTATTCTTCTCGCCTACATTGTTGAACGTCTTTCCACCATCTTCAGAAACTCCGGAATACGTATTCATCACATACACCAGGTCAACATCTACAGGATCTGCGATCACTTCCTGATAATAATTTCCGCTTGATGAATAATTACTCTGCTTTTCCCACGATTCTCCTCTGTCATCAGAACGATAAAAGCCGCTTTTGCCTGATTCGGCTTCAACCACTGCATAGACCACATCCGGGTTAGCCGGCGAGATATCCATTCCGATTCTTCCGATGTCTCCGCTTGGCATTCCTCTCATGGTTTTCTTCCATGTTTTTCCGGCATCCGTTGATTTATAAACTGCAGATTCAGGTCCTCCACTGATATAAGTAAATACTCTTCTTCTTCGCTGATGAGCCGTTGCATACAACACATCAGGATCTCTTGGATCCATATGAACTTCATTTACTCCGGTATGCTCGCTGATCTCCAATACTTTCTCCCAACTCTCACCACCGTCCGTAGTTTTATACAGTCCACGATCTCCACCGGAACTCCAAAGCGGTCCCGTTGCTGCTACATAAACCACATCCGAATCTCTGGGATCAATTTCTATCATTCCGATATGCTCAGAATTCTTCAACCCCATATGCTTCCAGCTTTTGCCACCATCAATGGATTTGTATACTCCATCGCCGTAAGCAACACTTCGCTGATTGTTATTTTCTCCCGTTCCAACCCAAACTACATTGTGATTGTTTGGATCCATCGCTACAAAACCGATGGAGTAAGAGCCTTCGTTATCAAAAACCGGCTTAAGACTAATACCGCCATTCTCCGTTTTCCAAACTCCACCTGATGCCGTTGCAATATAAAACTCACTGTGGTTGTCAGGATTTACAGCAAAATCTGAGATCCTTCCGGAAGTAAAAGCCGGTCCAATGCTTCTGAATTCAAGGCTATTCCAGGCAATATCGTAACGGGAGTCTTTATCTGATCTTTGGGCAAAAAGTGATGTTGCGCTGATTATCAACACAAGGGTAAGTAAGGAAGTAAATCGTTTCATCTTAATCTGATTGATTTCTGATAGTTAGTGGCTTAGAATAATTAAATATGAGTTATAATGTGTTTAAAATTTGTATTTGGGCGTTTGCAAATCCAAGCCCGACACCCTCGTGGGAGGACTTGTTAGGATTTCTTAAAAAAGAATTCGATCGTCTCGCGGCGTATGCCCGAGATCTGGATTGTGTGCAAGGGTTTTAATCTAAATTCAGGTTCCATCCTTTCTAGGGATGACCTGTTTCGAGTTTAATGAGATCTTATTGTACATCTTCAAGATTTCAAAAAAGCCTCAAACTACACCGACCTTTAGAATTATTGGCGAGGAAAGAACGCAATGAAATCGACGGCTCCTAAGGAGCAATCATTACACTCAGGCAGATTCGTGAATATGTATCATTTGAACGAAGACCTTTTGTAATGATTAGTCGATGTAGTGGAGTTCGCGCCAATAATTCTTGTCGGGAGCTTTTGGTACTTTTGTCGGCACAAAAGTACATAGAGCCAAGGAGGGGCGAACTACTCAGAACCCAAAAATTTGCTTGTGAACCGGGGAGGTCCGTTTCCAACACAGATGCATACAGAGTCTTTGTTCTTGAATTGTCACAGCTGATTTAGAATCAACACCTTACAAAGATCCTGAAACAAGTTCAGGATGACGAACTACTACTTTATTACTAATGAATCAATCAATCCTGCCATTCAACTTCTTTTGTAGCTCTTTCCAGTTTGGCAGAAACTGAGTCATAAAATTTTTGAAACGCTGATTATGCAAACGCTCATGAAGATGAACCATTTCATGAACTACCACATATTCCAGTAATTCATGCGATTTTTTAGCCAGTTCTAAACTCAGCCAGATTCGTTTATCCCTGATATTACATGTTCCCCATCTGGTTTTCATTTTTTTAACGCCGAACTCGTTCACCGAAACTTTCATGATCGGTTCCCATTTTTCGATGAGCTTAGGGATCTCATTTTTCAGGTGCGTACGATAAAATTCATGAATCGCCTTTTCTTTTTTTTCTTTGTTCAGTTCTGACTTTGAAGCAAGAATCATTGCCTGATCCTCTATCCTCACTGAAGTCTTTTTAGCATCGGTTCTGAGATGAAGTTTATACTCCTCTCCCCGGAAAGATAAACGCTCACCTTCTACATAATTTATGGGAAGCTCTTTTTTAGCAGAGGGAATTTTTTTAGAGAGATGTTTTTCGATCCAGTTTCTTTTGGATTGAACAAAATCGATGAGCTCTTGTTCGGAAACTCTGTATGGACAAGAAACCCTGATCTTTTTAGTGACGGTATTCACTTTCAATCTAAGGGTCTTGATCCGCTTTCGGGTGACCTGAATTTCATTCCCGTCAATTAATAATTCGTAGGTAGTTTCTGCCTTCTTTCTTCTGAACATTTCAGACGATAGGAATTATCTCTTCAAATAGAAATACCGTTCTCGTTCAAGCGTAGGAATGGGACATTTAATCCGTAGGGGCAATTCATGAATTGTCCCTACGGGTTTTGAAATCAATTTCTTGCGAGAAATTACTTTTTCACTCGCTTGGACTATGATCTACGCATTTAGTTTTCAAGCTCGTTTGATTTCTGATATCGAAAAGATTGAATAGAATCTATTAAATGCTCATAATTCATTACTTCTGTACCTTCTTTATCGATATTTCGAATCTCAACTAATTGATATGACCAAGGTGAACCTTGTATAAGATGAAAGTAAAATGAAAGGATAAACCCCGGATCATCTTGAAACCACAATGTAGATACTTGATTCGAGTAGGCTATATATTTACCAATAGAATCGGTATAAACAGTATCTACAGACTCTACAATTCTGTTTAATTCATTGGGCTCTAAATATAGTTCTGCTCTTAATGAAAGAGAATCTAAATTAATTGGAACGCCTTTTATTAACGTGTCTGAGATAACTGTTGTGTCTTTTTTCCCAAGAACTTCTGGAGAGGTTGAAATCTGTTTCCAAGTATATACCTGATATTCCTCCAGAGGGACATCAAATTTTGATCTTTCACAATTCCAGAGGAATAGAATTGAAAAGAAAAGGAATAAGATTGGATAGAGTTTCATTAACTAGATTACTATCTGTATCGTTATAAAAGTTTTCTGGATACTTATGTTATCTCTTTTTCAATGAGTTTTTCCAATTCTTGAACTTCAAATTCTCTCATATAATCAGGGAAGATCAAATTTATCCAATAATCAATCTGTTTTATAAAGCCCCTCACGGTATCTGTATCTTTATTGATTTTCAGGACGCTTTCAACACAGAAGCCTGCAACATAAGCGCCAGCTTTAGTTCCATCCTCGTCTTGCAACTCAGTTGCCAACAAGAAGAACCTATCACCTACAGTATAATTATATCTTCTAAATTCACGAATGCAAGCAGATTCATTACCATCAACTAATGAAACATTTTCACCTTCAGAACTATTCAAATAATCTTTGATAATTTTAAATTTCACTAGTTCCACATCTTCCATTTCAAAATAAGTGCCTTTATAAAATTCTGAAATCTCAGCAACTACTAGAATGTTATTTGCATCGGATTTTATTGAACTCAACGCGCTTTTAAAACTAGTTCCTGAGCATGAACACGCATAAGAATTAGTAATTCCGATGAAGAAAATGACAAAAAAGGATAAAAATAGTTTTCTCAAGTTGTTAGACTATATAGATATTAAACCGAACAAGTATTTACGTTATCCGTTCAGTTAACATCGTTGAAACTTCGTAAAAATGTTAGTTTTAAAAACTCCGGATCAGTGTGCTCTATCCGTAGGGGCAATTCATGAATTGCCCCTACGGATTATGAAATCAATTGCCTTGCGAGAAATTACTTTTTGCTAGTTTAGACTAAGGTCTACTTTACCGCAAACAAACGGTATGAGGCTTGCAGTAGGTTATGATCATGGAAACCCCAGATATCTGGGCAGTTTAGCTTGAAGTACCTCAACTAATGCCGGCTCCATATATTCGTAAATATCAGGGATATCTAAACAAATGATCTTTTGGTCTTTTAAATATTCTCTGAAATTCTTTCGCAATCTATTGATGTGATTTTTCTCCATCACAAATATTATATCCGCCCATTCAAGCAGCTCTCCTGACACACGATTTTTAGCGCTATTATTAAGCCCTGCAGAAGATACCGTCAAGTCATCTCTACTGGCATAAACTTGTTCAGCAGTTGGACTACGAAGTTTATTCTGACTACAAATAAATAATACGTTTTTATTCATTTAATAAATTTTGAGAATGTCTGAATATGAATAAAAAAATACTTGTGTGGAGCAGGAACTTGGGAAAGAGGTTAAGCAAACTACATTGAGTTTAAAGTTTTCGAGAAACTACCGAAGAATCCAAGATGCATTAATTGGTCATCAGAAGTATACAAGCCCAAACCAAATCCTTTGTCTTCTGGATCATAGAAAATCGTATAACCGCTTCTATTACTTGGATTCTCTTTTAGAACAGTCCAGACCTCAAAAATATCATTGCGATTTGATGAACCTATATATTTCTCAAGTTTTGGCTCAATTAGAAACTCATTAATGTTTTTAGAATCAATACCATGAGCACCTTTCAGAGGGTTCTTCTTAAGATCTTCTTTAATAAGTCTTTTTAAGAATTCTTGCATAGAATGTTACCTAACATATTATTACTCGAACAATAATTTTCTCAGCTCTCAGCACCAGGCAAAAAATGCCCCCTTCACCCTTCACCTACAACGGCAAATTATCATGCTTTTTCTTCGGCACGGTATCTACTTTGTTTTGTGAAACTTCTAAAGCTTTGATCAGTTTGGCTCGGGTTTCTTCAGGCTTGATCACATCGTCAATAAATCCTCGGGCTGCTGCTCGGTACGGATGTGCAAACTCTTCAGCGTATTGTGCTTCCAGTTCTTTTTGCTTGGCTTCAGGATCGCCGGCTTTTGCAATTTCTCTTCGGAAAATGATCTCAACCGCTCCTTTACTTCCCATTACCGCAATTTCAGAAGTTGGCCACGCTACGTTGTAATCGGCACGGATATGCTTGGAGTTCATCACATCATACGCTCCGCCATACGCTTTACGGGTAATTACCGTCATTTTTGGAACCGTTGCTTCACAGAACGCATACAGTAGTTTTGCACCGTCTTTGATAATTCCACCCCATTCCTGATCGGTGCCCGGTAAGAATCCCGGAACATCTTCAAATACCACCAACGGAATATTGAATGCATCACAGAAACGAACAAATCGCGCCCCTTTTTTGGAAGAATTGATATCCAACACACCTGCCATCGCAAGTGGCTGATTCGCTACAATTCCGATACTTCTTCCACCCAAACGGGCAAACCCAACTACGATATTTTCAGCATATTCTTTGTGCACTTCGTAGAAAGTCTCTTTATCCACAATTCCTTCGATCACATCTTTGATATCGTACGGTTTGTTCGGATTCAACGGCACAATATCATGCAGTGCTTTTGCTTTGGCAGAATCCGGATCTTTGGATTCTATCATCGGCACTTTTTCTTCACAGTTTTGCGGGATGTACGACATCAATGTTCTGATATCCTGCAAACAAACGGCATCATTAGGAGTTGCAAAATGTGCCACACCTGATTTTGAGTTGTGCGTCATGGCACCACCCAGTTCTTCCGAAGTTACTTCTTCATGCGTAACGGTTTTTACCACATTTGGTCCCGTCACAAACATATAACTGGTATTTTCTACCATGTAAATAAAATCCGTTAGTGCCGGACTGTAAACCGCTCCGCCTGCACATGGTCCCATGATCGCAGAGATCTGAGGAATCACACCGGAAGCCATACTGTTTCTCCAGAATACTTCAGCATAACCACCGAGCGAAGAAACGCCTTCCTGAATTCTTGCTCCGCCGGAATCATTCAATCCAATTACAGGAATGCCATTTTTGATTGCCAGATCCATCACTTTGCAAATTTTTTCTGCATGTGTTTCGGAAAGAGAACCGCCGAAAACCGTGAAATCCTGACTGAATACATACACCGGCTTGCCGTGGATCTTTCCGTGACCGGTTACTACACCGTCTCCCAGAAATTGTTGCTCATCCAGACCAAAAGCGGTACTTCGGTGCGTTACAAAAGCATCTATTTCATCGAAAGAACCTTTATCGAGAAGCAGGTCGATGCGTTCTCTTGCAGTAAGTTTTCCTTTCTCGTGTTGCTTTTCGATGCGGGCTTTTCCACCACCCAGTTTCGATTGCTCACGTAGTTTTTCAAGACGTTCTACTTTTTCGTTCTTTTCCATAGTTAGTTAATCAGGATTTATACTCTTTAAAATAGGATTGCAACGTATCAATAAATTCGCTGGCCTCTTCCGAGAACATATCCACTTTTTGTTTGCTGAAAATTTCTTGTTGTAAAAATACAGAGGCTTCGTTCCAATTATCAAATTGTCCCAGCTCATTGATTCCCCGGTCGTATGCTTTCTGTTTTCCAGAAAATACATCGCTTACCCAACGATCCTCGCTGTCCATAAGATACTCATTCAATTCCATAGTGGCTGAACTGTCTTCAACTGCCACTTCTTCTACAAAAATCTCATCGTCTTCATCTTCAACGAGCAGTGTATTGAACGTAGGTTCAGATTCAGGTTCTTCCTCTTCTTCTCGTGAAGCCATCATCACTTCCATCTGATCTTCACTCAAAAACTGAGCCCACATCGGCTTTTCTTCTTCATCTTCTGAGCTGTCTTTTTCTTCCGAACCAATATGTTCTTCCAAAATCGGATCTTTGGTTTCTTCGGCGGGTTGGAAAGCATCTTGAATAAGATCGTCTTCCTCTATCAACTCACTTTCAAATTCTTCATCGCCCTGAACTACTCCTTCATAAGAATCCTTAGCCTGATCTAAAATAGAAGTCAGGTTTGATTTGAACGCTTGTTTGTCTTCTTTTTGATTGCTGACCGGCTCGGAATGCTCTTCTTCTGCATCATCATTTTCATCTTCACTTAAGAAGATATTATTCAAAGATTCCGAATCATCCACACTGTCAAATACCAGAGTTTCTTCCTGTTCAATATCTCCAAGAATCTCGTTGATATCCGGCTCTACAGCTTCTGACTGAAACAAGCTTGCTAAATTTTCTTCTTTTTCTGCCTCTTCCGGAATTTCTTCCTTTGCTTCTTCAGCCGGTTTTACCGGTTCCGATACTGGCTTAGTCTCACTTTCCTGCTCTTTTATCAATTCCATTTTGAAATTCTCAGTCGAAAGCATTTCGATGAAGGTACTTTGAGTAACGGCTACATCAATAGAAGAGAAAATTTCAGCGGTTTTATCGAAACCTTTATCTCTGAAGAATCTTTGTAAAAGCTCCGGAGCGAGTTTTCCTCCACAAAGAGAAAAAAGCATTTCCAGTTTTTGAGACCAGTTTTCGGCGGTATAATCAGATACGATCCGGGCATCTAAATTTGAAACCAGACTTTGGCATCGTTCTATAGTCAGTTCGTCCAGCTCTCTTTTCTTCATATAAAGAGGAATCGCGGTTCCGAAATGTTTGTAAACCATGAGTCTGGCACAACGCTTACTTACTTCCTCAAATGAAAGCACTGTTTCTTCCCGAAAAATATAAGGAGCGATGTTCTTTCGCGGTTCAACAAGAACAGAAACTATATCGCTAACCGTAGCATGCAGAATATCATACAACTTTTGGTGCGGTATAACGGAGCAGCTTATGGCCGCATTTTCAAAATCGTTTTGAGCACTAACGAACAACTTATTTTCCGTATCCACCCAAACAGAATCTGTCTTTTTAAGATCTGACAGCACTTTGTCTTCAAGTAAAAGGCGAATTCTCTCCACTATGTAGACAGGTATTTCTGCCTTCAATAGCTGTTGAGGTGAGTAAAACGGACGCTCTGTTCCGATCTGTCCTATAAATTTATCGGTAATTTGGTCAATGACCTTTTGCATGGAAGTAAGATGATTTTGGTGAACGAAAATAATGCCTAGAAAGTGGCATTACAACACGAATCTTTCCATCATAGTATATTTTTGCATTATACTTTCTACCTTTAGCGCATGATTTCACTTTCGGTCACAGGACTTACCAAAAAATATAATCGGAAAATGGTTTTTGAGGATGTTCAATTCGGACATAATTCCGGAATACTGGGTATTTCAGGCTCAAACGGAAGTGGAAAGTCTACCTTGATGAAATGTCTGGCAGGATTACTTCGCCCTAACTCCGGAACCATTGAATGGAAACTGAACGGCGACCTGCTATCCCAAACCGAACTTAAAGATCACATCGGTTACGCTGCTCCGTACATTTCTTTGTATGAAGAGCTTACTGTTCTCGAAAATCTGGAATTTCTTTCTGAAGTAAGTCGGCAACATCTGAACGAAACGGACATTCAGCAATTACTCAGCAAAACAGAAACCGATTCTCTTAAAAACAAGTTGTACAAATCTCTTTCTACGGGACAACAACAGCGTGTGAAACTGGCTTCTTCTCTGATCCGAGATCCTGAAGTGTTGTTTTGGGATGAACCCGGCTCCAATCTGGATTCAAATGGACATGCTTTGGTTCAGCATTTACTCCAAGAACAAAAAGAAAAAGGTTGCCTGGTCTTTCTGGCTTCCAATGATCCTGATGAAATTGCTCTTTGTGACGAAAAGATAGTGTTGGGTGATTAGTGTTTAGTTTTTAGTTATGAGCTGATAGTTTTAACTTCTGCCACTAGCAAACTTAAAACTGAGCACTAAAAACTAACCACTCCCACATTGATTTCACAAAAAGACCAGGACCTCGCAACACTTATTCTTGAACACAGCACTCAACTTCAGAAAGGTGAGAATGTAATGGTTCAACTCATCGGCTTAAACGGAATTAATTTGTTAAGAGCTTTGGTAGAGCAGATCCGTGATAAAGGTTCGCATCCTTTTGTACAGATCGAGGACACAGAAACGCAGCGATTGTTAGTTGAGAAAGGCGATACCGACTTTTGGCAGAATCAGGCTTCTGTAGATCAACTCCCTCTTATGAAACAGATGGATGTTTTTATCGGAATTCGTGCTTCTGAGAATATCTATGAGAACTCTCAGGCAAGTAAAGAAGCAAATAAAGCGTATTCAGAAAACTTCCTTAAGCCGGTTCATTTTGATGAAAGAGTGAACAACACTAAGTGGTGCATCATGCGCTATCCATCTCCGGCTTTTGCGATGAATGCCAAACTCCCGACCCGTGAGTTCACCAAGTTTTATTACGATGCTTGTTTAGTTGATTATGCAAAGCTGAAGTCAGCTATGGAGCCGTTAGAAAAAAGATTACGTGCTACTGATGAAATTCATTTGAAAGGTGAGGGAACAGATATCAAGTTTTCGGTAAAAGGACAGAATTGGGTTCCCTGTTTTGGTGCTCACAACATCCCTGATGGAGAGATATTCACTTCACCGATCCTAGATTCTGTAAATGGTCATATTACCTATGCTCCTTCCGTTTATCAGGGGAAACCTTTTGAGTTTGTGAAGCTGGTTGTAGAAAACGGTGTGGTGGTAGATTTTGATTCATCCAATAATGATGCATTGAAAGATATTTTAGACACCGATGAAGGCGCTCGCAGATTTGGGGAATTTAGTTTTGGAACTAATCCTGTGATCGAAAAGCCGATGTACGATATTCTATTTGATGAAAAGATCTATGGTTCCAATCATTTAACGCTTGGCAAAGATTATGAGATCGCACCAAACGGAAATTCCAGCAATATTCATTGGGATCTGGTTTGTATTGGCGCCGATGTATTTCTAGATGGAGAACTCATCCGTAAAGGAAGAAAATATGTAACAGATGATTTGAAAGGGTTGAATCCGGAAGAGTTATTGAAGTAATTTTAAAAACCTACTTAAAATGTATTTCAGATTTGGTAGTACATTAACTAAGCTTCCCCTTCCCCGGAGGGGATTGAGGGGTGGGTTTTTACGAATTAGTTTTTAATCATGAAAAAAACCATCCTCATATATGGTCTTTCATTAGCAGTACTCGTTTTCTTGCTTGAGTATTTCGAGTATCGGTATTTTGTACATGAACTTTCTACCGAAGTTTTCGTTTTTCTGATTGCCCTTATTTTTACCGTACTTGGATTGTGGGTTGGGAAAAAGCTGACTAATCAAACGAAAATAGAACCTCCACCTTTTGAGCAAAATGAAAAAGCCATCCGGTATTTAAAGATCAGTGAACGGGAACTGGAAGTATTGGAATTGGTTGCTCAGGGATTTTCCAACAAACAGATCTCTGACAAACTCTTTGTCTCTGTAAATACAACCAAAACCCATCTCTCTCATCTCTACGAAAAACTGGATGTAAAACGCCGAACCCAAGCGGTTGAAAAAGCGAAGTCGTTGAAGATTATTGAGTGAGAAAAGTGCTTGAAGTAGGATTCTCCAGATTAACCTGATCTAAAGGATGGGATAATAATTAATCCTGCTAATCCTACAGTCCTGCAAATCTTGGTTCAAACCTTTTATATAATTTTCAGTTTTTGAAGCAGGATTACTAAGATTAACTCGATGTACAGGATGAGAATAGAGACAATCATGAATAAACTTTTATAGATTTTCATCTCGCGGCGTATGCCCGAGATCTGGATTCCTGCCTTCACGGGAATAACCTAATCACTGGTTTAACGTTGTAAATAAGATTCCAGATTGCTCTGACCCACCCTTATTCCCTCCCTAACTTTAGGGAGGGAAACTCTTAAACTAGACTAGATATTAATATCAAAGTCCCCTTCCCTTAGCGAAGGGAAGGGACAGGGATGGATTTCTTTTAACTCCAATCGGGTCATTCCGAACTTGTTTCGGAATCTTTGTGAGGCTTCTGTTTCTGAACTTGCATAGAAGAGATTTCAAGCCCCATCATAAGATCCTGAAACAAGTTCAGGATGACGATAGATAACTCACCCATTCCTACGATTTTTGCAAAATCATACTTTCGGGTGATTACCGTTTTCTGTTAATTGCTTACTCTTTTGGTGTACATTAACTCCAACTAATCACATTATGAAAAAAATCATTCTTGTTTATGGTTCCATCACCGGAGCAGTTATCATTCTTAGCATGACTCTGGGAATCTATGTAGCCAAATATGGAGGCAACGCTTTCTTTTCTTCCGAAGCCCTTGGCTACTCCATCATGCTTATCGGTTTTTCGATGATCTTTGTCGCGACCAAGAAATACAGAGATGAAGATCTTGGTGGCATTATAAAATTCGGTACCGCTTTAAAGATAGGCCTAGGAATTTCATTGATGGCAGGTGTCGTGTATGTCATTGTTTGGGAAATCAATCTTTATCTGACTGATTATGAGTTCATTAGTGAATACACCGATTCTATTATTAATAGCGCCAGAGAATCGGGAGCATCCTCTCAAGAACTGGAAGCAACTATTGAGCAAATGGAAGAAATGGAAAGAAAATATGATAATCCCTGGTACAGACTTCCTTTTACATTTACTGAAATATTTCCGGTTGGATTACTACTATCACTGATCAGTGCTGCACTTTTCAGAAATCAAAATTTCCTCTCTTCCCAAAAAGAAGAAACAACAGCTTAAAAAATATTTATATCATGCAAAGCAAAGCATCAACACCTGACGAATACATTGCTGAACTTCCTGAAGAACGGGTTTCGGCTATGAAAAAACTCCGTAAAATCATACTCGATAATCTTCCGAAGGGTTTTGAAGAAACTATGAGCTATGGAATGATCGGCTATGTAGTTCCTCATTCCATTTATCCCGACGGTTATCATTGTACTCCTGAATTGCCACTTCCATTTTTAAGTATTGCTTCACAAAAGAACTTTGTCGGGCTATATCATATGGGTATTTATTCTGATGAAAAACTGTTGAATTGGTTTACTTCAGAATATCCTAATCATGTAAAAACGAAACTTGATATGGGGAAGAGCTGTATCCGTTTCAAAAAACCAGATCAAATTCCTTATGAATTAATTGCAGAATTAGTGCAAAAGATGTCGGTTCAGGACTGGATCGATAAGTATGAATCTGCAATCAAAAAATAACCTATATAGATATATTATGAGTACAGAATCAGTTAACCCAAATAATCATTCTCTTTCGCTAGCAGTGAAAGATATTCATGCCTCAAAAGCGTTTTACGAAAAGCTCGGATTTACTACCGTTGAAGGAACCGGACCGATTGAGCATAATTGGATCATCATGGAAAATGGGCATTCTAAGATCGGCCTGTTTCAGGGAATGTTTGAGGAGAACATCATCACTTTTAATCCAACAGATGCACGATCGGAGTACAAGAAGCTCAAAAAAGATGATAACGTCAAATTCCTGATGGAATCGGAATCACTACAAGAAGAAAAAGGACCGTGTCATTTTTGTATTGAAGATCCGGATGGGAATCAGATCTTGTTTGATCAGCATAATGACTAACCAACATCCAACATCCAACATCCAACATCCAACATCCAACATCCAACATCCAATAATGAATATTTAATTTAGATTAATATGAAAAAAAGAGTGACAGGCATTGGCGGGGTTTTCTTGAAAGCAGAAGATCCGAAAGCAACGAATGAATGGTACGATAAGCATCTGGGAATTAAATCCGGACAGTGGGGTGGAACGTTCATTTGGCGACATGCTGAAGACAAAGAAAAAATGGGCTATACAGCATGGAGTATTTTCAAGAATGATACGACCTACACCAATCCCAGTAAAAAAGATGCGATGATCAACTATCGGGTGGAAGATCTGGAAGCTCTGCTCAAAGTTCTAAAAGAAGAAGGAGTAGAAATAGTGGGAGAAATGCAGGTTGAAGATTATGGAAAATTCGGCTGGATCATGGATCCCAACGGTTACAAGATCGAACTATGGGAGCCCTTCGACGGACCCTATGAAGAAATGCTGAATGAGGAAGATGTGAATAGGAGTAGCTGAGTTAGATTTTAGTATTTAGATGTTAGAATTGAGTAAATCTTTTCTAACATCTAATTTCTAGCTACTAAAATCTACTCCTCATAATATTTAAACACCGGATAGATCACATTCTTTTCATTTACTCCATTCTTCTCGAAATACTCATCAAAGAAATTCCAGGTAACCAGTCCATCGTCTGATTGAGGCTCCAACATATAAAAGATCAGATTGGTGAGCGGCTGAGCCATATCCACTAAAAAATCTCCTTCGTTTGCCGTCTTAGTAGATTCTTTAAATTCGCCTTCAACCATTGCCATATTGTGACCTTCAAACTGTCGCTGCGACTTCTCGAATTTTGTGATCTCAAAAACTTCCCCTTCGTATTCTTTTCGATTTTTGATCTCTGAGACAAGCACTCCCTGCTTTTTTAAATGATCTGCAATTACTTTCATTTCTTTTGGGATGATATACCCTCTTGGAATCGTACTTTCAACTGTTGCTTCAAACTTGCTGTAATTCTGCACATCAGGAACTTCTATGATCTCACCGGACCTGATGTAGCTTGTATCGCCTTCTGCTGTTACATAAGAAATGTAGTTGTAAGTTCGGAGCGTAAAAGTGTCTTCAAGAGGAACCATTTGGAACCGAACGCCCTTCTTTTTCTTTCCTGAATTATCCAATACATTTTGAATAGCAGATTGATTTGCATTGTCGTTAATTTGAGCGATTCGTTTTCCATTCTCATTGGTGTACTCCAGAATTTCCGTCACGAAAGCTTTGGTTGAGTTCATTCTTTGGTACAATCTCTCGTGAGCAAATGCTTCACTTAAAATCCCGATCTTATTTCGTAATCCCATTTGGTTGACCAAATATCTTGGATGATGATTGTAGGTGTACAATGCTTTAGGAGGCCATCCTTGTCGTAAGCTGTAACCGCCGTAAGGTCCCAAATACACGTCGTACTCTTCTTTAACTTTTTGCGTAACCTGAGGTAGCATTTCGTTCCAGGTAAGATCATAAGGAGCTCTTTCTCCCGCAGAGTGATAACTCGGAGCCCAGGTCAACGAATAACCATGCCATGTTCCATTTGTAGTATGCAGGTCAACGAATATTTCAGGATCCCATTTCAAAATCACATTTTGGATCATGGCGTTGGTTTCCAGTGCTTCCATTTTCATTCCGTCTCTGTTCAGATCCCAACCCTCACTGTTTGCACGAATTCCAGTTTTCTGTGGACTTCCTTCCTGTGACCTTCTTACTTGCACATCCATTTTATCGTTAGAATCTGTGTTGTAGATCGGGGCAAAAACGATGATCTGATTCTCCAGCAGGTACTTTTTATCACCAAGCAGAATTTCTCTCATCAGGATCTGAAGAATTTCTTTTCCTTCTACTTCTCCTGAATGGATATTTCCCTGAATATACATCACCGGCTTTCCGGATTGTTCTGCTTCTTCAGGAGTAGAAACTTTTGGATCAGCCATCACAACTACAGGAATATCCTTTCCTTCTAAACTCTTCCCCATGTATTCCAGATGCATCAGATCTGTTTTAGGTTGAAGTGCTTTGATGAAGTTTATTACATCTGCATAGGTAGACGTTTCCTGATAATTGGTTTTCTCAGGAGTAGTGATCAATTCCGTCGGCCATTGAGCATATATAGAAGTTGATAAAATCGATAAGAAAGTGATCAGTAAAAGCTTTTTCATAACAAGTATTTTTTGTGCAGTTGATGATACCAAATTGAATTGAATTCTCATTAGAGCATTTCGAATTTTTACTTCCATTTGGAAATTTATCCTGACCTTTTTAAAAAACCTCATTTACGAGCGATAGCGAAGTAAACTCCTTGATCAACTCACTCCTTTCAAAAGGAGGGGAATTTCTAAACATACTCAAGTTCTTGATCAACGAGTCCTTCCCCTTATTCAAGGGGAAGGACTCGTTGATCAAGATGTTTCAATTTTTACGAGGAGACTGCTTCGTCATGTTCATTCCTCGCAGATGGATATACATCACAGATGAAACCAATACGAAAACTATCCGTGTTATTACAGTCACTGTAAGTTAAATGGGGAGATCATGAAGAACTCAAAAGCCTTCTTTTTCACCGGATCAGTTCTGCTGTTCTTTTGGATCATCGGTGGATTTAGTCCTTACATAGGTTGGGAAGCCAGACTTTTTAAAATACTTTTAACAGCCATTCTTGGTTTTGTAGCCTGGAAACTCAAAAACTCTGAAAATCCTAAGTACAAAAAAAGTGCATTGATCATTGTTTTGCTACTGGCAACTGCTACCGCTTATGCTGAGCCGTATGTAAGTCATGCAGTATTTGGTCATCACCACCATCATTTCTTTTGCGGGAAGTGAATTTATCCATATTTGCTAAATATGGATAAATAAAATACATTTATAGAAAAATGATTTTATGAATGTCAGTTTTACCAACAAACAAGAGAAATATATTGCCGATCAAATAGATTCAGGTGATTTTCAGAATGCCAGTGAAGTAGTTCGAGACGCTTTAAGATTGCATCAATTCTATCGGCATAAAGTTTTGGACGATCTTAAGTTTGCTATTGAACAAGGCTGGGAAGGTCCGGCGAGTACCAGAACCGTTCAGGATATTCTACAATCTAAAAAGCTTCAGAAAGCTACTGAGTGAATTCTAAGATCAAATCTTACGAGCTTTCTTTAGCAGCAGATTCTGATATTGAAAAAATCTTCGACTATACAGAACAAGAATTCGGCTTTGATCAAGCTCTAAAGTACATCACGGAACTTGATAATATTTTTACCGATTTAGTTAAATCCCCAGAGCTAGGTAGAAAACGTGATGAAATTAAATTCGGATTGATAAGTATTGTTCAGGAATCACATGTCATATTCTATCGTGTATTGGAAGATAGAATCAGGATAATTCGTATTCTTCATGTAAGCAGAGATATAAAAATCTTTTTGTAGCTAATGTCTTATTCCACTTTTGTCCTATAGAAAATAGGAGCCTTTAACAGGCTCCTTAATTCTTCTATTTATTTCTATCCCAATAGTCCATGGGAATAGAGTCTGATTTTAAAGCATCTTCATCAACCCAATAATATGGGCCATACTTTTTCTTTTCGGGCCATACTTCGTTAAGAGTCGCTGCTTCATATAATTTTCCATCCTTCATAACATACATCATATCAAGAGTGTTCTCGATATCATCTAAAGGATTGGAATTGATCACCAACAGGTCAGCAATTTTCCCTTCTTCCAATGAACCCAAGTCATCCTGCATACCTAAAAAATACGCTCCATGATAAGTTGCGACCCGAATGGCTTGGAGATTACTCATTCCTGCCGCGGTCATCCAAAGTTCCCAATGACTGGAAATACCATGAATTTGACCGTGAGATCCAATAGCTCCATAACCACCTGCTTCAATTACATCTTTCAGTGATTCTGCAATTAACGGGAATCCATAATCAGATTCAGGGCGTAACATGCGTCTTCTTGTGTGCGGAAGTAATTGTCTCCAGGGAAGAAAACGCTGCATCTTCTCATTCTTCCAAACATCTTCTCTTTGATAATAGTATTCCTCATTCCAAGGACCCATTCCACCTACCATAAATGTTGGTGAATACACCATTTTCGCCTTCCCAAAAAACATAGATGCATCTTTATAAATAATACCATAGCTCATTGGGTGTTCAAAAGCAGTGTGTCCGTCCAGTGTCAGGCCTAGATTATACATTAGATCACTTCCTTCTGTAGTAACCATTAAACCTTCTCTTCGGGCTATATCTGTAACCCATTGTCGTTGATCCCGACGTGGCTGTAGATACTGCTTTAAAGACACCGCCCCAAAGGATTTCAATCTTTCGATATTTTCTTCCGCTACTTCATAACTGGATAATTCATTTTGATTCGTTCCATCTCCTCGATATAAGGGATCTCCTGTGCTGAAAGTTCTGGGACCTAAAATTTCCCCTGCATCGATTAATTCTGCGGTTGGAAACACATTATGAGACCACATGGAATTGTCTAAATTAGTGGTTACTCCAAACGCCAGATAAATAGCTGTTTCAAAGTTTTTCTTTGGCATAATCCCGCGATACTCACGATAATGATGCGCGTGCATATCGATAAGACCGGGCATAATGGTTTTTCCGGAGGCATCTATAACTTCATCCACTCCTGAAGTATCGCAATCTCCAACGCAAGTTATCCTCCCATCTACAGCAACTATACTTCCCGATTCAATCACATCATCATTTTCATTTACAGTGATGATTCTTGCATTGGTCATGGCAATCGAGCCTGAAGCTTTATCCTTTTTCACCGTTAGATTGATCGAAATACTATCTGTTTTTTCTGAAACCAGATCATACTTATACATCCTATCAGCACTTCCAAAGGTCACTTCATTTTCGCTGATCCAAGTTGGAAAAAATCCTCCGGTTTTCGATAATTGCTTAACCGGAAATTTTCCATTCTTTTTGTTGATGTTGATGCTTTCATTATTAGTTCTCAAGTATGGCAGCGGCATTAAGTAAACATTCATCCCTTCGGTGATTGCTACGTGATTGCCGTCAGGAGAAAGCATAATTTCATCTCCATCTTCAATAGACACATGAACTATTTCATCTGATCCATCTTTTCGGACAGATTTAAGAGCATAATCTCCATCTTCCGGCTCCTGAAAAAAGATCCTGTTTTCGGGACCATAAAAAGGTCGGGCCAGTTGAGAACGCGATCCGCCACCTGCTTCAATTCTGATAATTTGCCTCGCATCACTTCCTTTCGAATTTACTTCAACTATATCATACCACGGATTCCATGCCCAGGTTCTTCCCCGGTTTGTAGTACCTGATCCTTTTATAGCTACTATTTTTGAGCCATCTTCGCTCCAGTTAGGATGAAGATATTCGCCGGGCTCTTTAGTTAGTTTTGTTAATCTTGAATTCCTGACTTCAGCTTTCCATAATTCGCCTCCATCAGTATCATGCCAACTTGAAAATGCGATAAATTTACTATCCGGCGACCAGCTTGGCGCAAATTCAAAAGGCTCGAAGTCTTTGGTTAAACGTTTAGGAGTACCATTCGGAACATCCATCACCCAAATTCTGCCTATAGCCTGAAATGCCGCCTTTTTACCATCAGGCGAAAGTGCATACCATCTTAAAAATCTTGCTTTGAACTCATCGAAAGGAACTTCAAACTTATGATACGCTTGTTCTGAGATAGTACGATGGATTTCTGCTTCAAACGGTATTGTTTCTACCTGTCCGGACTCAACATTAAGCTTTCTGATCTTTCCACCCTGAGAGATAAAGATATATTTGCTGTCGCTCGTCCAGCTATAACCCGGAAGTACACGAAGAACTTTAATGGTTTCCGTCATATCTATGTCGATAGGATCCATTATAATTCGCTCCGAGCCGGTATGGAGATCCCGCAACCAAAGTGCTGTTCTCGGACCAAATTCATGTCCTCTGTAATTTATGGTACCACTTGGTATTTGACGACCAAAAGCTAAATATCTGCCATCCGGTGAAACTTCTCCGGCATAACCACCACCGCTGGAACTTCTGATCTGTTGACCCGCGACACCATTTGTGATCTCGATCACTTCTCCGGTTTTAAGATCTTTTCTGCGAAGTTGATTATATCCCTTCAGAGCGTCGTTCAAACCAACCCCTTGTCGTGGGCCAACTGCTTCATAGTAATACAGATAAGAATCCACATCAGATACAGAAGGCCAGCTTCCATTTGCTACTTCAATTCCCTGACCGCCATCTTTATGATACATCCATATTCCGCTTCCACCGCCTGAAAGACTTTGTCTTCTCACTAAGATATATTCACCGTCATTTGTCCACTCGGGTGTTACTGCCCGAACCATTCCCTCTTTAAAAACCTGTTTAGGATTAGATCCGTCAGCATCCATGATCCAAAGATTACTTTGACCCGATCGATCTGAAATAAAAGCAATTTGTGAGCCATCAGGTGAGATGGCAGGATGGAAATTAAGAGCAATTCCGGAACTGTCCGTCAGGTTTTCAGCTTTTCCGCCATCTGCCGAGATTCTGTAAATATGCCCCATCAGATCAAAATAAAGCCATTTATTATCCGGGGAAATATCCAGTGTCATCCAGGTACCTTCATCTGTTGTAAATGAAATTTCTCTGGTTTCGCCTCTTGGCGCCGTTACATCCCACTTTTCTTTTTCTTCACTCTTTTCCTGTCCTATTAACTGTGCCGGGATCGCTATCAGAAATGCAAAAATAGCCGTACCCAATAATCTCAAATTGCTCTTATTCATAGTACACCATATTGTTAGTAAATAGTTAGTAGCTCTATTTACTAAATAAAAGTGGTAATGAAAAGTAGAGGGTTGTTAGCAATCGTAAATGTGATTTGGCTTCTGGGTTTTAAAATATTCGTAAAATCACCACTTTTCGATATAAGAAACAGTTCCGACGCAGAGCATCGGAACTAGTTGAAATGAACCTGAAAGTCTTTGCTAATTTTTATGCTATCAAAAAACTCTCTAGTTAAAAAGTCTTTGCGGAAGTCAATTATTAGTTCATTGATTTCAATTTTTTCATAACTAATTCCTTCCACCCACTTTAAAGACTCTGAGCTGTCAATCGTTGAGTACAATTTAGATGGAGAGCCAATGACCATCCCCTCATTCTCAAATTCAGTATAAAAAGCTTTAATTTTACCTTCTATTTCTCTCAAATGTATTGTTGTATTATCATAACGAATTATAATATCACCTCTTTGTTCTTCTTGTAATATTCCCGGGTGAACTAAACATTCGTTTTCTCTGCCAATCGAATACTGATCAAAGTCCTCTTTTACAAATAATTCATAGCAAAGATCATATTCTTCGAATCCAAGTAGTATTGGTTCGATCGTAAACCAACTATCAGGGACTCTCTCGAACTCTTTATTATTCTCTGAACAAGACATTAAAACTACTAATAATGAGATATTTAGAAATGTACTTATTAGTAGTCTCATGTCTTACATCTTAAGTCTTATATCTCAAGTCTACCTAACTATCGTCTCAGTCCTCTTCGGCCCGGTAGAAATGATCGTAAACTTCACTCCCAGATAGTTTTCGATATAATCGATGTAAGATCTTGCAGCATCAGGAAGTTCGTCCCATTTCGTCATTCCTGAAATGTCTTTATCCCAGCCCGGCATGGAAGTATAAACCGGTTCTACATTTTCGATCTCATCTAAGCACAGCGGGAATACTTTGGTTTCCTCTCCGCCATTGATCTTGTACCCGGTACACACTTTGATCTCGTCAAAGCCGTCCATTACATCCATCTTGGTAAGCGTGAGTTCGTTGATGCCATTGATTCTGCATGCGTATTTCAAAGCAACCAGATCTAACCATCCACAACGTCTTGGTCGACCGGTAGTAGCGCCGAATTCATGACCTTTTTTACGAAGTTCTTCTCCTGTTTCACCTAAAAGTTCCGTTGGGAAAGGTCCGTTTCCGACTCTGGTGCAATACGCTTTGGTAATTCCCATTACATGAGTAAGCGCCGTTGGTGGAACTCCTGAGCCTGTACAAGCACCGCCTGATGTTGGTGATGAAGAAGTTACATACGGATAGGTTCCGTGGTCAACATCCAGTAAACAACCTTGTGCTCCCTCCAGTAAAATTGACTTGTTGCTTTCTAATCCTTCGTGCAGCAAATTGGTAGTATTACAGATATAAGGAGATAAAATATTGATGGAATCATCCAGTTCATTCATTAGATCATCAACGGAAAGCTTCGGCTCCTGATACAGGTTCTCCAGCGCAAAATTTATATCTCTGATGTTCTGCTCAATTTTCTTTTTCAGAACTTCTTTGTCTAACAGGTCCACCATTCGGATTCCCACTCGCGAAACTTTGCTTACGTAAGCCGGACCAATTCCACGTCCTGTAGTTCCGATGGCATCTCCGCCACGACGCTTTTCTTTCAGTTGATCCAGCAGTTTGTGGTAAGGTAGAATTACGTGCGCCGTTTGGCTGATGAAGAAACGTCCTTCTAAACTAAAGCCCATCTCCTGCACATCTTTGATCTCTTTGACCAAAGCGATAGGATCGATAACAACACCGTTTCCGATCACACAATCACCGGAACCGTTAAAAATTCCTGATGGGATCAGATGCAAAACAAAGGTTTTGTCATCAAATTTAAGCGTATGACCTGCATTTGCTCCGCCCTGATAGCGAACGATAAAATCCGCTTTATCGCTTAACAGATCTACGATCTTTCCTTTTCCTTCATCGCCCCACTGGGCACCAATTACTACTCTAACTGACATATCTTTTTTAAAAAACTATTAACAATAAAAAAGGGGTGTAGTTATCTACACCCCTTTCAGGTTCTATTTAGAAAACACTTTTCAACCTTCGTTGAATGATTCGGCTGCTTCTTCTACTGATTTGTAGTGCTTGAAAACTGTGATCAATTTTGTAACGATCAACAAACTCTCAATCTTATCAGTAGCATTAGCGATCCTCAGATCACCACCTGCTTTGCGCATAGTTGTAAGCGCGCCGATTAACATTCCAAGTCCGGATGAATTCATGAACTTTACTTTCCCGAGATCAACTACAATGTTGGTTTTTCCCGCATCAATTAGCTCATGAAGTTTTTCGTTCAGGCTAACCGCGTCGGGTCCACCCATTACGTTACCTTTAAATTCGATAACCACGCTACTGTAGCGTTCTGATGTATTAAAGCTCATAATCCTATTTTTTAAAACTTATTATTTATTGGTTTTGGAGTCTAATTCTACTACCAAAGAGCTGGCAACAAATAACGAACTATACGTACCAAGTACAATACCAATTAACAGTGCAAAAGAAAAACCTTTTAACACTTCGCCGCCAAAAATAAACAGCACAGCAACCACAAACAAGGTGGTAACCGAAGTGATAATAGTTCTACTTAGCGTATCATTCAAGCTTTTATTTACCATTGGAATAAATTCCATGCCTTTATGTACGATACTGTTCTCACGAATACGGTCAAAAACTACCACCGTATCATTCAAAGAATAACCTACAATAGTTAAAAATGCTGCAATAATATTTTGATCGATCAGTAAGCTGAAGTTTACCACATCACTTAACAATGTGAATGCACCAAGCGTTATGATCACATCATGAAACAATGCTGCAACGGCTCCGGCCGAGAATGTCCATTTACGGAATCTGGCAAGAATATATACAAAGATAATGATCATAGAATAGATCACAGCCTGCAATCCACCTGATTTAAGATCTTCGGCTATTCTTGGTCCCACACTGTCAGTTTTTTCAGTTTCAGCCTGATTATCAGGATAAAGCTGCGCCATTGTAGAGCGAACTACCGTCTCGATCTCTTCAATTGTGTTTGTGTTGTCTGTTCTGATCAACACTTCAGATTCAGATCCGAAAAGTTTCACTTCCGGAGTTGAACCTAACGGATCAGATAAACTGGACCTGATCTCAGTTACATCTACAGCTTTCTCGAACTTCAATACTATTTCTTTACCGCCTTTAAAGTCGATACCGTACTGCAGACCTTTCGTTAAAATCGCTCCAATGGAAATTGCTAGCAATATCCCGGAGATCACATAAGCTATCTTTCGTTTACTAACGAAATCAAAATTTGGTGTTTCAAACCATCTCATAATTATATCCTTTTACTCTTTTAAATTTCTTTGTTGATTAACCGAAGTTTACTGCGTCAGATTTAGCGCGAGTCAAATAGTCTACCACTACACGAGTGATAATAATTGCACTAAATAATGAACAACAGATACCTGCAAGCAGTGTTACAGCGAATCCTTTGATCGGACCAACTCCGAAACTCAAAAGAACTAATGCTACAAAACCAGTTGTAATGTTGGCATCAATAATAGCACTCATCGCATTAGAATAACCCGCTGAAATTGCAGCTTTGATGGTTTTTCCTGTGCGTTGCTCCTCACGAATACGATCAAAGATCAGCACGTTTGCATCTACCGCCATACCAATGGTTAGAACGATACCTGCCATTCCGGGAAGTGTTAATGTAGCTTTGAAGCCGGCTAATATTCCTAAAATGAACACGATATTCAGTAACAATGCCAAATCAGCAACTGCACCACCTGTTCGGTAATACACGATCATAAAAATTGCCACGATCGATAAACCAATTAATACAGAGTTTAAACTCGCATCAATGGAAGCCTGACCAAGTGAAGCACCAACAGTACGCTCTTCAACAATCTCTAACGGAGCAGGAAGCGCACCTGAAAGCAGAATGTTTACCAAGTCATCGGCTTCGCCAACATTTTCAACGCCGGTAATAGATGAACGACCGTTACTTATCTTAGAAATCACATTTGGATAAGTGTATATAAAACCGTCCAGAACAATTGCCACAGGTTTACCGATATTGGCTCCTGTAATTCTTGCCCAATCTCTGGCGCCTTCTGCATTCATAGTCATTGAAACTTCAGGAACGTTGGTTGTAGGATCAAACTGAACGCTTGCTTCTTCAATAACATCACCGGTCATTTCAATATCCGTTTTTACTCCATAAAGAGAAAAAACCTCAGCTCCACCCTGAGTATATGGCTGCGTATTTGCGCTCCACATAATGGTTGTATTCCTTGGCAGCATACGATCAATTTCCGGATCGTTTAATAGCGCATTTACTTCTGCGGTGTCTTGTTCTTCAGCATATCCAAGAACATATGGGCTTCCCTGACTTGGAATAAGAACTTCCAACAGAGCATTTGGCTGAATTGTATCCAAAGAATCACCTTCTTCACCGGCAGCTTTTTGATCGAAATAATCATATACCTGATTGATGAAAGAACTGAAATCATTAGCGTTGGCTGCCAATCTGAATTCCAGACGGGCGGTTCCTTTCAGAAGATTACGAACTCGTTCTTTATCATCTACACCAGGAAGCTCAACTACGATTCTGTCCGTTCCTTGTTTTACAATGGATGGTTCAGTTACACCGAATCTATCCACACGAGTACGGATAATTTCAATAGCTCTGTCCAGCGCTTCTGTTCTTTGCGCTTTTAAGAACGTAATGATCTCTTCGTTGGTAGAACGACGAGTAATTTCTGCCGCATCATTTCTGAAATAGCGACTTAATCTGGCTCCTTCTCCTTGTGATTGAAATTCTGTAGCCATTTCATCGATGAAGTCAGTGTCGTTTGCCAAAGCTGTTGTTCTTGCACTGGCAACTACTTGCTCCAATTCCTCGTCTCTGTTTTCACCAGCCAGTTCAAGAATCAACTGTGGCGTTCCTACTTCAAGCATAACGTACATTCCACCTTGCAGATCAAGACCAAGGTTTAGTGTTCGTTCTTTAAGGCTTGCTAACTTTTCTCTGTTCTCATCTACATATTGAGCACTGTCAGATGGAGAAAGGTCACTTATTTGTTTCTGTTCCAGATTATACTGGATGGTTGGGAAGAGGTACCATAATGTCAAAGCCAAAAAGGCGAATATGAGACCAATTTTAAATCCGTTTCCTTGCATGAGATTAGATTTTAGATGTTTTTAATTAGATATTAGATTTAAGACATAAGAATTGAGATAAATCATCTACTCTTAGTCTCAGTAGAATTCAAAAAAAGAATTCTTTAAAATTGTTGTTTGGAATTTGAAAGTTGGGATTTTCATCCCTGATGTACTAAGGTGCGTTTATCGCTACCCCTGATAAGAAAGGTGTGTAAGAAGTATTTTGTGAAAATGTATCCCATCCGGATTCAATTGAAACCAGATTGTTCATACAGGTCTCTGAAATGGAGTTTGCTCCTTTTTTCAGAGAAGAAGCTTCTTTTTGAGAAACAGCATTCGGTTTAATGTTTTCAATCACAACCGCCTTGCCCATCCCATTAGAAGAACTCTGATAAGCTTTCCACTCATCAATAATCACTTCTAAAACATTCGAATCATCTGATTTACCAAATGGCAGTTCAAAATCTTCGCTGTTTTTTGATACGATCTCTGAAGCTTTCCTTATCACTGAATCCAATTCGTCTGCGTCATCAGCTAAATCTGAAATAAGCTTTCTGATCTCGACATTCTCTTCAGATTTTACTTTGGCATCCAACCATGAAGTAAATTCTGAATGAGTTTTACTTTCCTGAATAGGAGCAACAAAATGAAGCGCAAATCCAAGTAGTATTACTACCAGACTGTATGTTTTAGTGATATGTGTTCTGAAAATTTTCACAGTGTTTAATATATATACATTGAAAGGCTTTAATCAATATTTTTCTTGAAAAACAAAAGGCTCCCTGAGTTTTATTCAAGGAGCCTTTTTGTAGTTTATATTAACTATATCACTTTATGAGTGTCATCTTTCTTATTAGAACTTTCCCTTCGGCTTGTAGCCTATAGATATATATACCGCTGGCTAAATTACTGGCATCAAAGCTTACAACATGTTCGCCCGCGCTCTTTCTATCATTAACGAGTTCCTGTACCAAACGCCCTGTAACATTGTACACTCTTATATTTACCGGACCGGCATTTTTAAGCGTATAATTTATAGTAGTGCTTGGATTAAAAGGATTCGGATAGTTTTGAGCTAACTCTGTTGTTAAAGGAATAACTTGTTCGTTTTCATTCGAAACGGTACTCAGTGTCACATCAAATTGTTGTTCTTGAGAAAACATTGATCCCATAAATCCATTATCAACTGCCTGAACCTGCCAATAATAAGTACCATTTGGCAAACCTCTTAAAGATAATGAAGTTTTGTAGCCTGCATTTCCATTTGCCTGAGTTCTTAGCTTTCCTGTGCTAAGATCAGAATTAGCGGAAAGCACATCAGAAGTTCCGGGACTTGTACCAATTCGAACGTTATATGTTAAGGATTTAGTTGGAGTTTGCGCATCTAAAGAGGCGTTCCAAATTAAATTAACAGTATCCCCGGCAGTAGTAAACATTAAACCTTCTGGCACAGATGGTGCAGTATTTTTAATGGAAGTGTTATTTGAAAGGACTTTTGAACTGGCTCCTGATATAACTATATCCAAATCACCGTCGCCATCATAATCTACCCATGTTACTGAGCCTGCGCCTGATACATTCAGTTTTTCTTCGTTGATATCGCCACGGTTGTTATTAAATATAGTTGCTTCACCTTCAGCGCTGATCAACACATCCGGATCACCATCATTGTCGTAATCCCCAACAACAGCCCGGCTTTTCAAAAGTCCGCCAGCCTTTCTTTTATCCGACTGATTTGAGTTGGTTGAATAGAACAGATCGAATCCTGTTCCTGTGTTTTCATAGAAGCCTGTAAACAAATTTGTTTCAGCTGCATCAGTATAACCCGTAATCAGAACATCCTGATCTGTATCTAAGTCAAAGTCGGTGAATGCTACTGTACCGTTTATGACACCCTGAAAAACGGATTCAGACGCTACAAAAGAGTCATTCCCTAAGTTCATATAAAGGATAGCATCAATATTCCCGTCAGAATCTGCTCCTGTGATAAATAGATCAGGCTTTCCATCAGCATTAGCATCTCCCCAACTTGCTGCGGGCATACTAAAACCTGCGAAGCCAAAGGCAACAGGCTCAAATATGCCGGAACCCATATTTTTAATAAGCGAAGTTTGAGGGTTCCCATCGACAGTCCCCGCAGCAAGAAAGTCTATATCGCCATCACTGTCATAATCAGCCGGGGAAACTATTCCATCCTCGAATCCGGGTAAAGAAAATCCAGAGTCCGTAAATGTACCTTCGTTATTCAGATACACTTTAGTAACCGGACCAGTTGCTGATTCACCTGAGAGTACCAAGTCAACATACCCGTTTTGATCGATATCGAACCAAAATACGGTGCTATTGGCAACTCCTTCAAATGTTTGGTCTGAATTTGTAAGTTCGCCTGTACCATCATTTGTTAGTAAAAGTGTTTGCGGATCTTCATCATCACCTTCCTGACCGGTGATCAATAGATCTAAATCTCCATCATTATCGGTATCAGCCCAGGAAGAGATCCCGTTTATCAAATTCGGAAGTGTTGTTTCTTCCTCCTCGTATGTAGAAGTCGGAATAGCTGTTATCTTTTCAGGAAAACTACTTTCCTGCCCGAATCTGTTTACAGCAATTACATAGAATTGATATGTTTGATCATTTTCTAATCCACTGATCACGAGACTTGTATTATTGTATCCATACAAAGTATCGTTTGCAAAAACACCGAATCTATCTAGTCCTGAATACACATAGTAATAATCAAAGTAAGCACTGTCGTTTGCTGCCCAACTTAATTGAACGGCTTTGTCGCCTGCTGTTGCAACTACATCTTTAGGTTGATCAGGAACCGGTTTTGGGAAATTAGTTAGTATGTTGGACAACTCACTTTCCTGCAGATCCGCATTCACTACTGTTACAGCAAATGAATAATCCTGAAGTGCCGTCAAATCATTTACCGTTTTAGCAGTGTCCTGTGTGAACAGACTTCCTGTACGAGTTGAATCAACTAGCATCAATTCTCCACCTTCAGTACTCATATATATGCGATATCTAAGGAAATTTTCGCTATTACTTTGCGTCCAAAGAGGCATCAAGCTGTTTGCCCGGAAACCATCCCTGACCTCAAGTAAGGTCACAGCATCAGGGGCAGGAATTTCAACTGCGGAAGAGCTGAATACCACAGACTCAAGTTCATCAACAGAGGCGGTAACTTCATATTCGCCTAATTTGTCTCCGAGTGTAAGTATAACTCTGGCTTGCCCTTCTGAATTTGTAATTACAGAGTTCGCGCTTAGCCCCCAGCTCATTGCTGCTTCGGGAAGCTTAGTTACAGCAAAATTTACTGATATACCTTCTACAGGAGTTTCATTTTCATCCACTACTTGCACCATTAATGGTTGAGCCAGTGCTTTTTCAGGATTTCCGATCTGCTCATCTCCGGAAATTTTTAATAATGCACTTGGGATCAACGGTTCTACTTCCTCAAATTGATTTGAACCACTAGGTTGGTACTTATATTTGAAAGAAAAACTGGTACCAAATGCTTCGGGTACTTCTGTAATTTCCATAGCTGCATAATGTCCTTCACTGGTATAAACTCCCCAAAGCTGACCAACTGATATTGGCTGCCCACCTGTTCCGTTTGAGAAGTCCCACGTAGTTCCAATCCAAGGTTCTTCGTTTGTCCAAGATGGAATTTCTGAAACACTTTCTAGATTTTCTCCCGAAAGAAGAATGATCCGGTTTCCTGAAATAGATGGAGCTCCTTCTCTCCCAAAGTTTACACCTTCATTACTTGTTCCTCTGAAATCAGCAACAAATCCACCATTTTCTTCTTGATTTGACACCGATTGAGTAGAGAAATCGAAAAACTGCCACGCTCCTTCATCTTTGATGATAGTTGCTGTTCCCATTACTACATCACCCACAACTTCAGGAGTTGCACTAACTGGTCCGGCTCCAAGCTCACTTTCATTCCCAAACGCATCTACACTGAATACACGGTAAAAATAGGTCTCCCCCGGGGTTACATTATCGTCTGTTGACACATTACCGGAAATGGTCGCTAACAATGATGCACTCGCAGGATTATCATCATTCAATGCTCTGTAAATGTTGTATTCTTTAGCCCCCTCAGCAACATCCCACATCAAATCTATTACTCCTGATTGGGCATTAGCAGTAAAGTTCATTGGCGCTTTTACCAGCTCTCCTGAAACTGTAAATACGACTGAATCAACGGCAGGATAATTGGCCAGATATGCTTTGATCAGATAATCACCTTGTTTGTCGCCTAATGAATAATCCATGTATGCACGATTATTAAATGTTGTAGCCTGATTTACATTTATTCCATCCGGTGTAAAAAAGCTGCCTGAAACTGCTCCATCTGGAATAGTCTCTTCTTCGAATGTTACCGTGATGCCATTCATTGGTTCGCCGATATCATCGATCACAACAACCTCTAAAGAAGTTGCTATGGTATCTCCCAATACCGTTACCTGATTTTGTCCACCCGTAATCACAAGTGTAGTTGGCTGCGGTCCGGTCACTTCTTCCTCTGCGATTATTGCGAATTCCACAAACTTGGTATCATCTGAAGCTAAAGATGCTTTTATAGTATAAATACCTTCTTTGTCCCCTACAGTAACAGTTGCTTCTGCTAAACCTGAAGCATCGCTCACATCAGACGGGGTAACTGTTCCCTCTTCATTTACTCCTATCGGATCGTTAGTAATTTCAAAATTAACGGTCTCACCACTTACAACTGCTCCATCCTGATCAGTGATCAATACTACAATTGGATTTGCAGGTTGTGAACTTAGATCGGCTGTTTGATTATTCCCACTTTCAATTGCGATCGACAGAACCGGATCAGGATCTTGAAATTCGGATTCTTCAAAAAACCGACTCCCATCCGGTTGATATTTGTAGTTGAAATCAAAAGAGCTCCCGAAATTCCCTCCCGGTAATGCAGTTATTTCAATTGCAGCATATTTTCCTTCTCTGGTATAAATTCCCCATAGTTGCCCTACGGCAATAGGCTGGCCTCCTGTTCCATCTGAAAAGTCATATGAGACACTTACCCAAGGTGCTGCATCGGTTCTAGCAGGAACTGATTTGAGTGTATCTAAATTTCCAGTTCCTAAAAGCATAAATCTTCTACCTGTGGAAGAAAGTGAGGTACTTCCCTCATTACCGAAATTGACTCCTTCATTATTTACAAAGACAAAATCAGGTAAATAATCTCCGGCATCTTCAAGCTCACCTGATATCTCTCCAGACAGGTCAAAACCGTTTCCTGAACTACTGGTTGCAGAACCAACTAATTGGTCAGATGAATTCAAATTTGTTTCATCTAAAGTGGTACCACCTTCGCTCATATACTTGTATTTAAAAACAAAACTATCTCCAAAATTCCCTCCCGGCAAAGCATCTATTTGCATCACAGCGTATGAACCTTCGCTGGTATAAACTACCCAAAGTTGTCCCGGTGAAATTGGCTGACCTTGGGTACCATTTGTAAAGTCCCAACTTGTATCAACCCAAGGAGCGGCATCTGTCCAGGTTGGCACTGTTGTTACGGTATCAATATTTCCGGATCCTAAAAGCAATACTCTTTTTCCCGGAATTAATGATGAGAACTCTTTTCCAAAGTTTACTCCTTCGTTACTACTACCCCAAAAATCGGGAGTGTATGTTGCGGTGTCTTCAATTGAAAAAGCTTTTTGGCTTGTAAAATCATAGTACTGCCAGGTTCCCGAAATTTTGCTAAGTGTATCTACCCCGGCAACAACCTGAGCTTTTAGTTCTGTGTGTGTAATCGCCGAAAGCAGCATTAAACCTGTAATTAAAAGTATGTTCTTCTTGAGTTTTCTGTAGTAATGCTTCATAACAGTTTGTTTTAATTTAATAGTCACTCCTCCCTATTTAGGGTGCCACAATTAACCGTACATGTCATTTACAATACATACCCTGTTCGGGGTATTTTTCTAATTCTCAATCGATTATACCCTGAGTCGGGTATTTCTACACTTCTGATTTACAGGCATATTTCTATATCAATTTTAACCACTTCGCAAAAATTTACTGCGAGGTATACTTTCAGGAGTACAATATGAAAATCTTAAAATACCTATCAGTTCTGATACTGTTTACCGGATATCTTACAATTGAAGTAAGTGCCCAATCAACAGCAGATCTTTACAATGACGGAAAATATGACCAGGCAGCTGTCAGATATGAACGAGCAGCGGCAGACGATCCCGAATACTACCTATGGGCTGCAAAAAGTTATGTTGCTCTAAAAAATTGGGATAAAGCAATTGAAATGTATGAAGCTTATCGTGATGGTTTTAAATCAGCAAATAAAGCCCAGGTAAATGAACTCATTTCTATTCTTCGCAAACCAATAGAAGATATTAAAGTAGAAAACCTTGGTGATGGGATAAATTCTCAATATGGAGAAAGCAGTCCGCGAATCAGTGCTGACGGCAACAGGCTCTATTTTTTCTCAAGCGACCGACCCGGAGGACGAGGTGGAGAAGACGTTTGGGTTTCTAATCGTGGAGCAAATGGAGAATGGCAACGACCTTCTTTGATGCCTTCCCCAATAACTACAACCGGAAATGAAGCTCCGGAGATTATCAGCAATGATGGAAATATGATGATCCTTTTTGGAAACTACGACGGCTATTTCGGTGGTGGCGATTTATTTTACAGCTACAATCAAGGTAACCGCTGGACAACACCTTGTAATATGGGCGGCGGAATTAATTCCAAATACTTTGAAGCCGATGTAACTATCTCGCCAGATGGAAAAACTCTTTTATTTACTTCAGAAGAAAATCGAGTTGGCCGCGGAAGTGGCGATCACTACGACATCTATATTAGCCAACTTATAAATGGTGCATGGACAACCCCAAAGAAACTTCCTTCGAGTATTAACCTGCAAAAAAGTAATCAACGTGGAGCATATTTGAGCTCTGACGGACGGACATTATATTTTTCTTCTACAGGTCATGCGAGCTTTGGAGGGTATGATTTATTTATAACCCGTAGAATTGGTGATGGTTGGGATAATTGGACCACACCCGAAAACATGGGTAAAGAAGTTAACACTGTACTAAATGACCTATACATTTCTGTGCCGTCATCTGGCTCTTATCTTTATTTTAACCGAAATACGACTGGAAACAACAACGACGGCTATGGAGAAAGTGATTTGTTCAGAATGCCAATCCCTCAGGAATTCCGTCCTGAACCTGTAGTTAATATTTCAGGTGTTATTACAAATCAAGATAATGAACCCATTAAAGCTACACTTTTCTGGAGCGACCTTGACACTAACGAACAGCTAGGCTACATCACTAGCGACGCTGTAAACGGGGAATATTTGGTTACTCTACCGTATGGAAAAAGATACTTGATTACTGCAAATCAAAAAGGCTATCTCTTCCAAACCCAAGTACTTGATTTGAGAGAAGGTGCAGATTCTGAAGACGGATCTTCGGAAGTTAAAAAAGACCTCCAGCTAAATGAAGCTACAGAAGGTGCCCGCATCGTACTACGCAATATTTACTTTGATACCGGTAGTGCAAACCTCCGAGATGAAAGCCAAGAAGAATTGAATCGATTGTTCGATATTATGGAGAAATCCGGTTTAGTAATCGAAATTGGTGGGCATACCGATAATGTAGGAAGAGAAGACTCCAACGAGCGTCTGAGCCAATCTCGTGCTGAAGCAGTTCGTACTTATGTAATTGATCGTGGAATCGCTGAAGAACGTATTCAGGCGAAAGGGTATGGAGAATCAGAACCAATTGCCGATAACGAAACAGAAGAAGGACGACAAGAAAACCGTCGTGTAGAAATAAAAGTGCTTAGTAATAATTACCAACGTGAAGGAACAGGCGACGTCTTGGATGATGGAAATATCGACCTTAGCCAATCCGAAGAGGAGGAAGTGATCCAAGAAAATCTGTATCAATTATATAGAAATGCTGCATTCCGTGGAGGAATACCAGCCAGATCAGCGTGCTATGGTGACATTCCGGGAAATGTAAGAGTAACTACCGGCGGAAATTCTTCTATTGAAGTTGCTGACAACGCTTTTACCGGTAGCAGCATTGGTTTTATTACCCATTCCGGTAAAGGTGCACATGGTTATCCCAATGTAAGCGGAGCCGGTGTAGCTTTTTACAGTGGAGATGTAAACGGCGAAAGAAACATTTGGGCTTACTTTCTGGGTGATGCTGTAGGTGGTGGAATAGAGTGGAACAAATATTCAGATTTGAGTGAATTAACCAGCCTGCCTCTTTCTTTTGATTATGGATTAAGTGCATATCTTGTTTTTAACAAGGAAGAAAACACCATTGACACCGGAGGCGGTAATACAGCTACTCAAACCATTTACAGATCGGGCATTGGCGTTCCTTTGATGGCCAGAGTCAGATACAACCTTGTAGTTTCTGATATCAAAATTTCCCCTTATGCTTCTTACAACTATAACCTTTTTAGTCTATTGGACATTGAACCTAATACTGAAACGGATGGTAACGGAAACATTACAACTGGTATGGCTGAAGCGCAAAATTGGCTGGAACTAGGAGCCCGTGCTCGTTTCAAGTTTATAACGGGTGGTCTTTCTTTACAAAACAGTGATGCAGGAACCGGCGTCATGCTGAGAGCAGGTTTGGCATTCTAAATACTAAACATAGTAAAGTGACCTTTTGGTCACTCCTGAATAGGTCACAGATTAGTAGTCTGTGGCCTTTTTTATTTCTGGAATTCAGATTTCATACTCAAAGGATAACTTTACTTCCGTTCCTTTTTGTGGAGAAGAAATAATATCAAACCTTGCTTTCATTTCTTTTGCTCTGGAAAACATATTTTCTAATCCATTACCCTTATTCAATTCTTTATCTAATTCCATCCCTTTTCCATTGTCTTTTATTGCAACTTCAAACTGGTTTTCAATTGAAATTAATGATATCAAGATCTCATTCGCCTCTGAATATTTTCTTGCATTATTTAAAGCTTCCTGAATAATTCTCATCAGATTTAATGATATGGAAGGGTCAAAAACCAAATCTTCTTGTACTTTTGATTCTACTATTACTTCCAAATTATGGAAATAGCGTTCCTGTCGTTGGATATATGCCTTCAAGTGTTTCTCAAAATCCTGATATCTCACCTTTTCTTTATCCAACAACCAAATCGTCTCTCTGAGGTCCGTCATTGTGTTTCGAGCATCCTCATCTAAATTTTTTAACAGCATTCCGGCTTGTTCTTGTTGCCCCTTTGCTATGTGCATATTGCTGATCTCTATTCCAGTAATCAAATTGGTGATCTGAGAGCCCACATTGTCGTGTAGATCACGAGATATTCTTTCTTTCTCCTGATGGATTTTATTTTCTAGCTCTGCACTGGCTAATTTTAACTTTAAATCCTTTTCTTTGATCAGGTTCTCTCTCTTTATTTTTTGTTGCCTGATAAATAGAATTGAAATGAAGCTTATTGAAAAAAATAAAAGTCCAAATATGCCAGTAGTCCAACTTCTTCTTTTAACCTTTAATTGCTCCTGAGTTAATTCTGCTTCTTTTTGGGCAAGCTCTTTCTCGTTTTCCTCAGTGCGGAACTGCACCTCTAATTCAGCGATCCTTTCATTATACTTAGCTTCATCAAGGCTATCACTAAAGTTGTTAAAGGATTTATAATAGACTAGTGCTGAATCATACCTGCCTTGTTCTTCGAATGTATTCGATATGGTATTAAAGGCAAACGAAGCTAAACCTATATTCTCAGTTTCGTATGCAAGCAATAATGATCTTTTTAAATATTTAAGTGCTTTTTCAAGCTCCCCAATTGTCATATAAGACATCCCGGCATTTACCAGATCAATACTAATTCCTGATTTATCATTGATAGTATTCCTTATTTCAATTGCTTGATCAAGCTTATTTATTGCTTTTTGAAACTGTCCCGTTTCCATATATACATTAGCTATATAGCTATGTGAATAGGCTATTCCCAGGGTGTCATTCAAGCTCTCCTTTATGTTTAATGACCTATTTATAAAATATAGTGCACTGTCCGGCTCTTTCTTTGACAGTTTTATTAACCCGTAATTATTAAATGCATTAGCTTGTTCAATAGACCCCGCGTATCCTGATAATATGGCTAACCCTTTTCGCATGTATTGAACCGATTTATCTAAATCAGATTTTCTCAACATCCATGCTAATTCCGCATATTCATATCCGGCTTTTTTCAACGAGTCAAGTTCTTCATATAAACGGATTGAATTTAATTTATACTCGATTTTTAAACCTGCCTTTCCTAAATAAGAATAAATTGTAGAAAGTTGAGAATTCAATACAGCAGAGTGATGAGTTAAATTAAGGGAGTCTGCGTCGCTTAATGCTTTTAAAAATAGTGCTTCATATTTCTGTGGAGAGGAGGTCAATTCAACAAAGCCTATGTTTGCAATTGAGTCAATTTTAGATTCGATATCAGATCGGCTTTGCCCCAATACTGTTTTACAAAAGGATGTTGAAACAAACAGAATCAACCATCCCAATAGTACTTTTTTCCTCATTTTCCTGTAAACCCCTTTAATTTTGGAAAAAAATAAAAAAAGAGTCTACATTTTCAAATTGAAAATCAGTTTTAAACCAGTCCTTTAGAAATGGCAAATCTTACAGCGGATGCTCTTGAGTGGACGTGCAATTTTTTGTAGATATTCTTGATATGAGTTCTAACCGTATGATGACTGATAAAAAGTTTTTCACCAATTTGATGTTCAGTTAAATCTTCAACAATGCCTTTCAGAATATCTATTTCTCTATCTGTTAATGAGAATTCTTGTTGTGTTTCCTTTGCCTGTTCTTCTTTAGATTGAGTAGACTTTTTTACAAAATTCATCACCTTTGAAGCTATTAGTGGAGATAATGCTGCCTTTCCGTCCGCCAGCTCATGAATAGCATTTACATACTTCTGAATAGGGTCGTCTTTTAATAAATAACCGGAAGCACCAACCTGAATAGATTTGAATATTTTTTCGTCATTCTCAAACACTGTCTGAATCAAAATATCGATCTCCGGATAGTGCTGTTTGATTATAGCGGTTAACTCTATTCCCGATTTTCCGGGCATTTCGATATCCATTAAAATCACTTTAGGCAAATCAGCAGGAGAAAGTTTCTCCAGATATTCTATTGCCTGTTTACCTCCTGAGGCTGTGAAAAGGATTTCAATATCATCAAAAAAAGAAAGTCTTTGTATAAGACGATCGATGATCTTCTGCTGGTCTTCAACTATGGCTATTTTTATACTCATATTTTAAGAAACTAAAAACCAACAGAAAACAGAATACCCTTATCAGGGTATTTTTACCTCGAAAGACATTTCAATTTCAACTCCCGAAGCTCCATCAGATTTTATTTGAAATTTGGCATCCATTTCTTCTGCTCGGTGGGACATGTTTTTTATTCCATTCCCTTTATTGATCTCTTCATCAAGATCCATTCCCTTACCATCATCAACTAAACTAACATTGAGTTTTTGGTTTTCTAATCTAAAAGAAATAATAAACTCGCTAGCCTTAGCATACTTTCTGGAATTATTTAAAGCTTCCTGAATTATGCGGGTAAGGTTCATCGATTGTCCGGGTTCTAGCACACATCCATTATCAATTGAGGAGTTTAGCTTTATTTCTAAGTCCTTTAAATAACGTTTTTGGCGATTTAAATAACCACTCAGATGTTCAACAAAGGCTCCAAACTCAACCATCTCCTTATCAAGCAGCCAGATAGTTTCTCGCAAATCAGTCATCGCACCTCTCGCGTCACTATCCAGATTTTCTAATAATGAAAGAGCTTCGTCTTGTTGGTTCTTTTTTACATGAAGATTACTTACTTCAATTCCGGTTATCAGATTAGTGATCTGTGAACCCACATTATCGTGTAACTCTCTGGATATTCTTTCTCTTTCCTTCTGTATTTTTTGTTGTGTTTCCAACTCCCTGTTTAAGGCTCTCAATTTCATATTTGAACGAATTTGAACACCTCCTGCGCCAATAGCTATAAAGCCCAACAAGCCCAGCGACATAAACCACCAGGTTTTGTAGAAGGGAGGTGATATTGAGAATGATAACGAAGCTCTTTTAGGGCTCCATTCTCCATCTTGAGCTAATGCCGCTACTTTGAAGGTGTAATCTCCATCGGGCAGAAAGTCATAATAGACGGTCTTTCTATCCTCCATGGAAACCCAATCTTGATCAACCCCCTCCAGTTGAATAAAAAACTCAGTTTTTTCAGGAGCATTAAGATTTAGTGCTGAATATGAAATTTCAAACTTAGTAGCCGATGCATCGAATCTTAGATCCGAAGCTTTATCAATAGGCACCGATTCTCCATTTATTTTTAAATAGTCTACATATGGAAAAAAATATTCTGTATTTAATACAGCTTCTTCGGGATCGATTGCTATAATTCCTTTTTTTGCAGCAAAAAGTATCTCACCTGTAGAACTTATCTCCGAAACCGAACTGTTCCCATATGCGAATCTGGTTTGAGGCAGCCCATCTTCAGTAGTGTATTTTTTATAAAGTGGACGCGTGATCTCTCCATCAAAGTATAGTTCTAAATCTTTTTCTTCTAATTTTACTATAAAACCATTCGAAGTAAACCAATAATCTCCAAACTTATCTTGATTAATCCCAACAAACGTATCAGGTATTCCGGGAATAGGTGTTACTTTTTCATTTTCAATAAAATGAAAGCCATAATCAATTGTTGTTGCAACTATTTCCCCTTTTATATTCTCATAAAGCCCGAATATTCTGTTATTTACTAATCCATTCGAAGTATCAATTTGTGAAACAAGCCTGTCCTCTTTAAACTTTAGAATACCATCATTAAGTGTACCAACCCATACGTTACCTTTTTTGTCACTTATCATTTGAAGGCATTCCTGACCGGGTAGTCCACTTTCTACTGTAAACGACTGAAGCTTCTGCAAATTTGTATCAAAAACAGCGATACCGTAAAAAGTTCCTACCCAAACATTGTTATAAAGGTCTTGAGCCAAACATGTAATTTCATCTCCCAACAACCCATTTTCGGAGTTTACTCGCTTAACAACTTCATCATTTTCAATTAAATAGATACCGTCACCTGCAGTCCCTATTAGTATTTTTTCAGATGTAATTGGGAGAATTGTCAAAGCTCCAAGATTTTGGGTACTTGGAAGTTGTTTCCATTTACTGTTTTGATTTACATATATCCCATCACCTGCTGTAGTAACCCAAAGGTTATTATTAAGATCTTCTGCTACTCCATTGATTGCAGCATTACTGAAGTCATCGTCTAGTACAGGTTTAAATTTCATCTTTTTTGGAATCAGAATAGATAAACCAAATTCTGTGCCTACATATATATTGCCTGCTTCACCAAACTTAATTGACGATACATAATCTGAAAGGAGCCCATTCTCTGTTGAAAAATTTTCGACTTTATTTTCAGTAATCTTATCAATACCTCCTCCACTATGACCTAACCATATCGATTTATCACTAATTCTTTCAGTAATAAATTCGGTCGACATATAATTTATTCCATCAGACAGGTCTAAATTTTCTTTTGGTTTATAATCACTAAAAATTGTAATTCCGCCTCCGTCGGTACCTACCCAAACTTCACCGTTTTGCATTTCATAAATGCTTAAAACAGAATTTTCCCCTAACCCATTATTTGAATCAAAATTTATAATCTCATTTTTGTATAAAATGGAAAGACCTTTATCGGTTCCTACCCAAATTCTGTTTTTTGAGTCATTTATAATTTTATAAACACGATTGCCGGCTAATCCATTTTCAACTTTTAGGTTTGTTAATACCGTATCTTCATGCATAATGAATATACCGTTTAGAAAATCGCCAATGATCACCGAGTCACCTTTTGTAAATGCGACATTTCTAAGTGACGTACCGGTTATTCCATTACTTTCATCGTAAGTAGTTGACGATTTATCAGAGTTTATTCTTCTCAACCCTTGCCCAGTTCCTGGGATCCAAACATTTCCTGATTTGTCTTCTTTGAACTCGGTAAAAACTCCCATTCGGTCGATATCATATTGATACTGTTTAAGGGTTATACCATCATACCTAAAAAGAAAAGCGTAATTAGCTATCCAAATAAAACCCAGAGAATCTTGATAGGTATCATATACTTCATCTCTATAAAGACCATCTTCTCTATCAATATTTCGAACAAGATAATTATCAAAATAAGATTCATAATTAACTATCGATTGCCCCAAACTTGGAAAAGCAATAACCATAAACACACTTAGTGCGAGTAGCTTTTTATACCCCTTCATAAATCCCCGTAATTTTAAATCAGCTCAAAAAAACGAAAAAGGTTCCGAAATTCAAAAGTATTAAGGTAGGTTTTCTAATTTCGGCTGCAGTTTTAGTGAAATTGTTGTTCCCTTTTCAATTTTAGAATCTATCTTAAAATCAGCATCTATTTCTTTACTCCGGAATTCCATATTCTTTAAACCGTTTCCCTTTTCGAGTTCCTGATCTAAATGCATACCCTTACCATTGTCAGCAACAGTTACATTCAAACTAGTCCCTTCCATATATATTGATATTTCTATTCGGTTAGCCTCAGCATACTTTCTGGCATTATTTAAAGCTTCCTGAATAATTCTCATCAGATTTAATGATTGAGAGGGAGCGAGAATAAAATTAGTTTCTACATTTATTTCTATTAATACATTAGCCCCTAAAAAATATTTTTTTTGCCTCCTGATGTATGATCTTAAGTGTTTTTCAAAGTCCCAAAAATAGACTTCTTCTTTATCTAACAACCAAATAGTTTCTCGAAGATCGGTCATAGCATTCCTTGCATCTTCATCAAGGTTTTTTAATACCATCCCTGCCTCTTGCTGTTGCCCTTTTTCGATATGAATATTGCTGATCTCGATACCGGTAATCAGATTGGTAATTTGCGAACCAACGTTATCATGTAAATCTCTGGAAATTCTCTCCTTTTCTTCATGGAATTTTTGTTGATAAGCAAACTCCCTGTTTAATTTTCTTACTTTGATATTAGACTTAATTTGAACACCTCCTGCGCCAATAGCTATAAAGCCCAGCAAGCCCAGCGACATAAACCACCAGGTTTTGTAAAAAGGAGGAAGAACTGTAAAACTGATACTCGCTGTTTTATCACTCCATTGTCCGTCGGGACCAATAGCCGATACATGAAAACTATATTTACCATCCGGCAGATAATCATAAAATGCCGATGTTCTTTCTCCTACATAAATCCATTCGTCATCAATACCTTCGAGCCTGATTCTGAACTTTGTTTTTTTGGGTGACTTAATGTTGAGTGCCGAGAAGGAAATTTCAATTTTTTTATCTTTTGGCGTCAATTCTCTTGAAGACACTAATGACAACTTTTGCTCATCAACTATAAATTCATTGATATATGGGAAAAATGATTCCGTACTAATTGATACTTCTTCAGGATTTAACACAATTGTGCCTTGTGAAGAAGCAAATAAAATTTCTCCGGTATGTATTCTGCTTAAAGGAGCATTAGTTCCTGATTCAAGTATTTCAGTTGGCAGTCCATCTTCTGAAGTATATTGAACATAATTTATCCTATCAATTTCTCCTCTCCTAAGCCTACTAAAATCTTCAATATCTATCCTGAAAATTCCTATTTCAGAACTAGCCCATATATTTCCTTTATCGTCCTCAGTAATACCAACCAGAGTGGTATTTGGAATTCCTGCATCAGTTCCATAATAATCCATATCAGTACCGTTAAAAACCGATAGTATACCCGGATTACCGGTTACTAATAAATCTCCATTTGAATGTTCGAAAATTGAATATATTGATGACCCAAAAACACCGCTTGATGAATCAAAGACTGTAATTTCATCCTCGTATATCCGAGCCAGTCCTCCTCCATACGATCCATACCAAATACTACCATCAGAAGAACTACTTATAGTCAAACAAAAATTATTGGGCAAACCATCTTCTGTGGTATAAGATTTAATTATTCTTAAATCCTTATCAATAACATTAATTCCCTTATTGGTTCCAACCCAAAGTAGCCCATCTCGATCAATAGTTAATCCATTTGAAAAATCATTCAACAACCCATCCTTTTCGTTTATTTGAGCTTCAATTTGTTGATTTTTAATTTTAATAATCCCCGAACCCTGAGTTGAGAACCAAACACCTCCATTTGGATCTTTAGTAGCTCCATTCGGATAACCATTGGTAAGTACAGGAGGATCTTCCAGTTTATTCCACTTGTCCTTTAAAAAATATCTGAAACCCCTACGCTCAAGTCCAATCCAAATGGTATTATTATTTTCTTCAACAACAGAAATTGAAGGATTACTATCAATGCCCGGCGTATTCTTATCAATTGTATTTATTAGTTTTTTTGTAAGAATAGATAACCCCATTTCAGATCCTACATATCCGGTTCCGTCTTTAGAAAACCCTATGTACGTTAAAAAATTTGATGGCAGACCTTCATTTTCAGTAATTGCCTCTATTTTACCATCCTTGAAAACATCAAGGCCATCTCCATGATGAGCAATCCATATCGTGCTATCAATAGGGTTTTGACCAAAAAACTGAATGAATTCACCATTTAATCCGTCCTCTTTATTATAAAATTTGTATGGTTTCATTTCTCTGAATATGGCAATCCCTCCTCCGTCCATACCAACCCAAACATCACCATTCATCATTTCCGTTAAACCTCTGATTTTATTATGAGGCAAACCATTTTCTGATGTGAAATTTGTAAATTTTCCGTTTTCGAAAATACTTAATCCATTGTCAGTTCCAATCCAAATACGTCCCTGTCGGTCATTAATGATTCTCCAAATAGTATTCGCCACCAACCCATCTTCTTCATTGTATTTTGAAATTACTTTTTTGCCGTCAAACTCTATTAAACCTGTGCCATACATCCCAATGAAAATGCTTCCACCTTTATTTATAGTTAAAGTTTTGGCAAGCCCCTCACTGCTTTTGAGTTCATCTTTAAAAGCGATAAACCTTTCTCCATCAAACTTGTGAACTCCTGTATTAATTGAAGGAATCCATAAATTGCCATCTTTATCTTTATGCGCCTCATATAAAAATCCGCCTGTATACCCTGAACTATATGTTTTTATACTTAATCCATCATATCGAACTAGACCATTCGAACTTACAATCCAAATAAATCCAAGAGAATCTTCATAGCTATAAAAAACAGGTTCACTGGGTAAGCCGTCTTCCATCCCTATATTTCTTATTGAATAGGAATCCCAATAAGAGTTAGGAGTATATATGGATTGAGATTGGGAGTAAGAACTAGCAGAAGTAAATACTATTATTGCAAGTAAGCCTAGTTTACAGGAAGAACTTTTGTAGCAGATCAATTTCGAAAGTTTAATTTGACCTGTTATGTTTGCAAAATAGCTATATAACCCAGTTCTGTTATTTAATTTCACCCCCATCATAAACCCTCGTTTTTTTAATCAGCACAAAAAACAAAAAAGGTTCCGTAATTCAAAAGAAGTAAGCTTAAACTTTCTTTTGCAACAATTACATCTTAAGCTTCAACCGCCTTACTGAGTCTCTCAAACTCCTGCTTCAAAAATCTGCCGGTATGTGATTTTTCAACTTTAGCTATTTTATCCGGAGTTCCTTCCGCGATAATTTCTCCACCGCTTTTTCCGCCTTCCGGACCAAGATCTATGATCCAGTCTGCTGCTTTAATGAGATCAAGGTTATGCTCAATCACCATTACCGTATTTCCCTTGTCTACTAACTTCTGGATAACATTCACTAACATTCGAACATCCTGAAAATGTAATCCTGTAGTTGGCTCATCCATCACATAAAGGGTATCTCCGGTGCCAATCTTGGAAAGCTCTCTTGCCAGTTTTATACGTTGTGCCTCTCCTCCTGAAAGTGTAGTACTGGATTGACCGAGTGTTAAATATCCCAATCCAACAGAAGTGAGCGTTTTTAAAATTCTGCTGATTGCCGGTTGTGCATCAAAAAATTCTGCAGATTCGGAAATTGGCATCTTCAACACATCAGAAATACTTTTTCCTTTATAAAAGATCTCCAGCGTTTCGCGATTATATCGTTTTCCATTACAGGTTTCACAAGTCACGTAAACATCAGGAAGGAAGTTCATTTCGATCTTTCGAACTCCATCCCCTTGACAAGTTTCACATCTTCCGCCTTTTACGTTGAAAGAAAACCTTCCCTGATCGTATCCCCGAATCTTAGATTCCGGAAGCTCGGCGTACAATCTTCTGATATGATCAAACACTTTGGTGTACGTTCCCGGATTTGATCTTGGAGTTCTGCCGATCGGACTTTGATCTATAGAAATGATCTTGTCAATATTGTCCAATCCATCCACCGTATCATAAGGAAGGGGAACACTTTTGGATTTATAAAAATGATTAGAAAGAATCGGAACCAATGTTTGATTGATCAATGAACTTTTTCCGCTACCACTTACTCCGGTTACGGAAATGAATTTTCCAAGAGGTACTTTCAGATCAACATTCTGCAGATTGTGTCCCCGGGCATTCTTTATAGTGATCTTTTTCTTATTGCCTTTTCGATACTTTTCAGGGAGTTCGATGATCTCTTCATCACGGAGAAACTTAGCAGTCATCGAGTCTTTGGCCAACTCATCAGGTGTTCCTGCAGAAACAATATGTCCGCCGTTTACTCCTGCTCCCGGCCCCATATCAACTACAAAGTCAGCATGTTCAATCGTTTCACGATCATGTTCCACAACTAATACACTGTTTCCTAGATCACGGAGCATTTCAAGAGATTTGATGAGTTTGATATTATCTCTTTGATGTAAACCAATACTCGGCTCATCCAAAATATAGAGAACTCCTACAAGCTGCGTTCCAATCTGGGTTGCCAATCTGATACGCTGTGCTTCACCACCACTCAGCGTTTGTGCTTCCCTGTCCAGATTTAAATAATCCAGTCCTACATTGAGCAGAAAATCCAGTCGGTCTCTGATCTCTTTTAATACCTGACTTCCAATTAACTGCTGACGTTCGGTAAGCTTTATTCCATACAGCGTGTCCCGAATTCCGTCAATATCCATTTGTACCAGGTCGTGAATATTATATCCATCGATCTTATACGAAAGTGCTTCCTGGTTTAATCGTCCGCCCCCACATTTCGGACAAGTGATCTTACTCATGTACGCTTTAGCTTTGTCTCGTTGCTTCGGAGACTTGCTGTTTTCATACTGATCAATGATCATTTTTCGTAACCCTTCGAACTTGTGCTTATATGTTACATTGCTGTCTTTGAATTCATAGCTGACTGAATATTTATGATCTCCGCCTCCATTCATCAACAGATCAAGATCTTCTTTGGAGTACTTTTTGAAAGGTGTTTCGAAATCTTTGTTGATGCTTTCCAAAACAGCTTTCAATTGTTTGAACACAAACACATCTCTTGGAGCACCTAAATATCTGAGACCGCCATCTTCGATCGACTGTTCATTATTCGGAACCAACAGCTCCCAACTGACATCATAAGTGCTTCCCAGCCCATCACAAGTTTGACAAGCACCATACGGGGAATTAAATGAAAAAAGATTCGGGGCAGGATCTTCATAAGCGATTCCACTTTCTGCATCGAACAACTTCTGAGAAAATAACCGATCTTCAAAATCATCGCCCTTTTTAGTGGCAAGGATTACATTTCCGTCAGCCATTTCCAGTGCAAGACGGATACTCTCCGAAATTCTCTTTTCACTTTTAGGGCTGATCACAAACCGGTCGACGACCACTTCAATATTGTGAGTCTTGTATCGATCAAGCTTTAAGCCTTCCTCCAACTCAACCAACTCTCCATCAACCCTGGCAGTTAAAAACCCTTGCTTGATCGTCTGCTCGAATAACTCTCTGTAATGCCCTTTTCGTCCACGTACAACCGGAGCTAAACAATAAACTTTGCTTCCTTCAGGCATATCCATCACCGAAGCTACAACCTGATCCGCTGATTGCTTTTCCATCTTGTTTCCAGAAACATAAGAATAAGGAATACCGACTCGGGCATAAAGCAATCGGAGAAAGTCGTAGATCTCGGTAACCGTACCTACCGTTGAGCGTGGATTACGGTTTGTAGTTTTCTGGTCGATGGAAATTACCGGAGAAAGTCCGTCTATAAAATCTACTTCAGGGCGCTCCATCATTCCTAAAAACTGGCGGGCATAAGCAGAAAGTGATTCCAAAAATCTGCGTTGTCCTTCAGCATAAATAGTGTCAAAGGCCAGGGATGATTTTCCGGAGCCCGACAAACCCGTAATCACTACAAACTGATCCCGGGGAATGTCTATATCAAAATTTTTAAGATTATGCTCTCGTGCGCCTCTGACAATAATATTCTGCTGCAATGAACTCTACTTTTAGGGTTTAAGCCAACTTGAAGTATACGAAACAGATTACAGAGAACCTTCATTCAATTTTCAGAAGGTTAGTTTATACTTTCGAATTTCTGTCCCAGAGTTCTATAATCACGTACAAACATTCTATTAGGTACAAAACCTTCCTCATCTTCTGAATATTCAGGTTTTATCCTCTTCAGATTATACATTGGAACAGTACCCATATTTTTAACCTCAATATTTCCTCGATTTTCACAGACGAAATATTCTTTCACTTCATTATAAGTACTTTCAGAAATATTGATGTATTCCTGATCTGCACTTTGCTCCATACGTGAGGCAAGATTTACTGCATCACCCCAAATATCATATGCAAAGCGTTTTTTACCGATAACGCCTACTACTGCTGAGCCTGTGTGAATTCCAATCCTTAATGGAAAAACCGGAATAGAGTCATCTTTGTCTGTATGGAATTGACTCATAAATTTTTTCATCTTTAAAGCTGTAAGCACCGAATCAATGGCGTGAGTATTGTTAGCTTCAGGAAGACCACCAACAGCCATATAACTATCACCAATGGTTTTGATCTTTATGAGATTATTTTCTTCGGAAAACTCATCGTATTTATCAAAATAAAAAGAGAGGCTTCGGATCAATTCTTCAGGGCTTAAGCTTGGAACAACCTTACTGAATCCATCAAAATCAGTAAACATGATAGTCACATTTTTAAAACGCTCCGGGGTAACCGTTCCATAAGCCAATAAACTTTCAGCTATTTTATCAGGAAAAATATTTTGCAACAGATCCAGGTGCTCATTTTTCGACAACTCTAGCTCCTGATTTATTGCCTTCAGCTTTTGTTTTATCGTTTCTAGTTCCACATTCTGAGCAAGCGTATTTTTATACGTAGAAACCAATAAATTTATTAAATGTTCTACATCCGCTTTTATTTCATATTCTTTGCCTTCTACTCCAACTTTAACATGTTCTCTTTCACTGATCTTTGAGAGTGGTTGCTTTAACAGATCATCTACTTTTTTAAACAGTGTATAATCATCATATGGTTTCGTAAGGTAGTTATCTGCACCAGCTGAGATTCCTTTCATTAATGAGTCTGTTGTTACTAAAGATGTAACCAGAATTACAGGTATGTGGTTGTATCTCTCATCTTCCTTTATACTGGAACATAATCGATAGCCATTCATAACCGGCATCTCAACATCGGTTATTACCAAGTCCGGACTCTCTTGTTCTACAAGCTCAAATGCATCCTCACCGTTTTGCGCTGTCAGCACTTCAAAGCCTCTGTGAATAAGCTTGTGTTTTATTAATGTAACCAGTGCAGGATGATCATCTACAACAAGTATTCTATATTTTGTTTCTATCATCAAGTAACAACTCTTATTGAACTAATTTTTTAGAATATATAGATATTTTAATTTCGTTTGCGTTAGGGATTATTTAGAAAGCATTAGCTTAAAATTTCTTATACCTTTGATGTATAATAATTATTTCATGGAAAAGACAATCAAAAACACTTGGTCTCCAACCTCATGGAAGGAGAAAACAGTAAAACAATTACCAACATACAGTAATTCTGAGCTTCTGGAAGAGAATTATTCTCAGCTAAAAGGACTCCCTCCACTGGTTACATCATGGGAGATCGAAGCGCTTAAAGCCAAACTTGCAGAAGTTTCTGCAGGAAAAAGTTTTTTACTTCAGGGTGGCGACTGTGCTGAAAGTTTCGATCTGGTAACTTCGCCTAAGATCGTAAATATGCTGAAGGTAATGCTGCAAATGAGCTTTATCCTGATCCATGAAATGGGCGTTCCGGTTCATCGAGTTGGAAGAATAGCCGGGCAGTATGCTAAACCAAGATCAAATGATTTTGAGAATGTAAACGGAAAAGAAATTCACAGCTACCGCGGTGACCTTATAAACCGTTTTGAAGCTACTGAAGAAGCTCGTATGCCGGATTCTAACCGATTGATAGAAGGATATCATAAAGCAGGTTTAACTCTTAATTTTCTCCGCGCTCTCGCTGATGAGGGCTTTGCAGATCTGCGCCATCCCGAACAATGGGAAATGGATTTCATGCTCAATAATGAGTATTACAAAGAATATGAAGCTATGGTTGATTCCATCACCAAAGCCGTGCGTTTTATGGAATCTATTTCACCAACCAGAGTGAATAATCTTCAAAAAGCTGATTTTTACACTTCACACGAGGCACTAAATTTGTATTACGATTCCGCCCAAACCAGGCAGGTACCTCGTAAAACCGGATTTTTTAATCTTAGTGCCCATATGGTTTGGTTAGGAAATCGTACCCGTGACCTGGATGGTGCTCATGTGGAATATTTCCGTGGAATTCAGAACCCGATTGGCGTGAAAGTTGGACCTCCTTTCACAGTCGACGAAACATTACGCTTGATCGAAACTTTAAATCCTACTCATGAAGCCGGAAAGATCGTGCTCATTGGGCGTTTTGGAAAAGACAAAATTGAAGATCAATTACCACCTTTGATCAGAGCTATCCGAAAAGAAGGATTCCCTGTAGTTTGGAGTTCAGATCCGATGCACGGAAATACATTCTCAACTGAAGATTCAATCAAAACAAGAAACTTTGATCATATACTGGAAGAGATCAAATCTTCTTTCGCGATCCATCGTGCTGAAGGTAGTTACTTAGGTGGCGTTCACCTCGAAATGACCGGCGACAATGTTACTGAATGTGTAGGCGGAGCTGAAGGGTTGAACGAATCGGGCTTAGGTCATAATTATGAAACGTTCTGTGATCCAAGACTGAACTATCAGCAAAGTCTGGAACTTGCATTCCTGATCGCCAAAGAGTGGAAACAAAGCTATTTGTAGAATAAAGAATTCAAAATTAAGAATGTAGAATTAAGAATTTTCTCTGTTGTTTCAAGTTATTATGAGAAATCTAAACATCCACCTTGTTAGCAACTTAAGTCTCTAGCTAAACAATATGCCAAAGAAATTCTTAATTTTGAATTCTACATTCTTAATTTCTTAAAGCGATATCTCCTTAACCGAACCAAGCAGCTTGCCCAGAAATTTATTTCCGTACACTCTTTCTACGTGTTGAAGGTCAGCAATAATCACCAGCAATTCTTTACTTCTGGAAAACGCCACATTCAGTAATCTTGGAACACTCAATCCGTTTTTGGTTTCGTCAAAAGGACGAACGGAATAATGTCTTAATGCTCCGTTCTGAAGTTCACCACTCATTACAGTATCAAAAATGATCACCTCTTTTTCTCTTCCCTGAAAGGTGTGAATGGTTCCAACTTCCACATATCGATAACCTTCCTCTCTCAAATGATTCCGAACGGTATATACACTGCTTCGGAATGGGACGATCACACCGATGCTGTCATCAGCATATTTCAGAGAGAGCTTTTTAACACTTTGCTCGATGAGCTTTAAATGAACTTCATTTGACGGATTAAAACTCCTCCCGCCTTTTTCCTGCTCGATGTATGGACCGTATTTTGAAGAATCTACCAATGCTACTGAATTTTTGTTGGTACCACGCTCCAGAATTTTTTCTCCTGACTTCAGTCTTCCATCATAAAAAACCGAACTGATCACACCGGCCAAGTCGGATCTTAAACGATATTGGGTATCAAAGAAACAAGTAAAATCCGGGTTTTCATCATGCCACTGGAACAGATCTTCCGTTGTTTCGGCGCCGGAAACAAAAGTAAAAATATCCTGCTCTAAAAAAGCTCTGGATTCAGGATCATTTGTAATTGCAATAGGTGGAAGCTGCATCGGATCACCGGCAATAACTAAATGTTGCTTACTTTTAGCTGCCATCAACAATAAATATGGAACACCCGCCATCGACGCTTCATCAACTACCACGGCATCATAACTGAGATTCCAAAATAGTTCTGAAGTGCACACTTTCGCCATTGTTGTTGCAACCAGTTGCTTTTTCTTCAGCTCATAGCGCTCATTCAAATTCAGCAGTTTATCGATCTTTTCTTCCATAGCATCGATTCCGCCTTCCCGATCTACTTTCTCACCAAGAAGCTGGCATTCCAAGTCCATTTTTTGAGGAATCTCTTCATCCTCCAACATCATTTTGTCTATCTGAGCCTGAAGCTTTTTGTAATTCTCCAATGATGTACTCAACTGCACGGCATCTGCTTTTCTTCCGTCCAATTTTATCTTTACCTGATTCTCAAATAAAATACTTTCCAGCCGATCATCCTGAAGAGCGGCTTCTCCAAACCTGGTTGTCTGCTGAAGATCGAACATCGGCTCGATCTCATACAACGCTTCGATCACATTCATCAAACCAACATCTACAGCTCGGTTGGTATTAGATACAAAAAGAACACGTTTTCCTTCTCTTAAAAGATTGGCAACTATAAATCCAAGCGTAGCTGTTTTCCCCGTTCCCGGAGGTCCCCAAACATACAGTACATTATTTTTTACTGCCTTTTCGATCGCTTCAGTTTGAGAATCATTTCTAAGTTCATCCACTTTAATTGAATAACCGGAACTGTTTTCTTTGAAATGCTTCGCCGGCTCTAACAGTGATTTCAGCTGGTCGATTTTCTTATACTTGTCTTCCAGCGTATATAAATGCTCTTCCATTTTCTTGAGCACGAAATCATTTTCCCACTCCAAATAAACTTCATCGATCGTTGGACCAAAATCTTCCGGGAAATCCAGCCATACTTTCCCATCCTTAAAATCTATTTCATGAACTTCCAGATCTTTACTTCGAAGCTTGGCTCTGATCTCTTCTGCAAATCGCAATCCCTGATTCGTGGTTTCAAAAACATAGATATGGCTCTCGGATTGCTTTTGTAGAACTCCGTTTGTCAGCACGTCACTGGATGGAGTCTCCCGTACCGCTTCTATCTCTTTCTCAATGGCCGCAATAGCCTTTTTTATAGTCTTTTTGATATTCAATGCTGAATAGTTATTTGTTATTGGTTAATGGTGGTTGTTACAAATAACTTTTAACCATTAACCCAATTACTGATCCCAGAGCTCCGAGCGAATCATTTCTGCACTTCGATCTGAAAGCTTATAATTTAACTGGATCCTGCTTTTCTCCGGTACTTTCTGCTCTACCAGCTTCGCACTTTCCTGAGTGTATAAGATAAGATCTGTCTCCCTAACAAAAAGCGGTAATGATCGCCCATAAATACTTCCTGCAACAAACGATCCTTCAAAAGGAATCATCAATTTCAATTCATTGATGATCTTCGATATACTTTCATCATCAGAAGTTACTAAACCGATGGTTTGAATCGCTGCAAGTTCTGTAATTTTATACAGTGTTTCCGGATCGAACATATGCACGATGGGAATGATCATCATCGTCTCGCTCAAGCTTCTGAACTTATTCATAAATTTTATCGGCACAAACAGCGCATCATAGGAAGCTGCTTTTTCAATTTCGTTAATATCCAGAACACTGCTTTTTACTCCAACCTGTTTCTTAATCGCACTGGAAAGCATCGAAGCCATTTCTTTGTTATCACCAACGGTAGCACATGACTGAATTCGCTCCGGCCACTCCATAAAATCCAGTTGCTCCTGAAACAGCAGTTCTATTTCAGAATCATCAAGCCCATATCCAACCAATTCCTCAATTAAAGCTTGAACTTTTCCACCACCAATTTCCAGACGTTCAGCTTTATCCAGCATGGAAGTCTGTTTAGTAACCGTAAAGCCTCTTCCCTGCTCACCTTTTATCAATCCTTCTTCTTCCAGAATATGATACGCTTTGCGAACGGTATGAAAACTAGCTTCCAGCTGTTGCCCCAATTCCCGGGTAGACGGTAACACTTCCCCTACCTGAAATTGCTTGGTGGAGATCATCAATCGAATTCGATCAGCGATATGTTTAGCGGAGGTTTTCATAATTAGATTTGAGACTTAAGACATAAGATTTAAGATGCTTTCTTTTTTCAACTCAAGTCAGTCTTATGTCTTAAATCTTTCATCTTAAGTCTATTTGTCTACAATTTTCTTCAATTCAGTGATCATCATCAACGCTTCGATCGGTGTCATTCGGTTTGGATCGCTGGCTTCCAGTTTGTTGAGTACTGTTTCCAATCTGGGATCCACATGAGTGGCAAATAAATTCATCTGCTCGATCTCATCCTGCTTTTCAATTTTGTCTGATAAGTTTTTTGCAGCGTCTTTTTGTGCAGATGCCTTCCCTTCCAGAGAACCATTTTTGTTGGTGATATCCAGACTGTGACTTTCCAGATTCTTCAAAATATCTTTTGCCCGATCGATCACGATCTGCGGAAGTCCGGCCATATTCGCTACCTGAATTCCGTAACTGTGATCAGCGCCGCCACGAACCAGTTTCCTCAAAAAGATCACTTTTCCGTCATGCTCTTTTACCTGAACATTGAAATTCTTGGTGCGATCATACATTTGTTCCAACTCATTCAACTCATGGTAATGTGTAGCAAATAATGTCTTTGCCGCAACAGGAGCATGATTATGTAAATATTCTGCCAAAGACCAAGCAATACTTAACCCATCAAAAGTGCTGGTTCCGCGACCAACTTCATCCAATAGAATGAGCGATCTTGGTGTGGCGTTATTCAGGATGTTTGCCGCTTCATTCATCTCAACAAGAAATGTACTTTCTCCGGCAGCCAAGTTATCTGAAGCGCCGACTCGTGTAAATATCTTATCAACCATGCCGATGGTTGCAGACTCTGCCGGCACAAAACTACCAACCTGAGCAAGCAAAACGATCAATCCCGTTTGTCGAAGTATGATACTCTTACCCGCCATATTCGGTCCGGTAATGATCATGATCTGCTGATCGGAGTTATTCAGCTCAATATCATTCGGAATAAAAGGTTCGCCCATCGGCAAAGTTTCTTCCACCACAGGATGTCGACCTTTCTTAATAGAGATCTCTTCAGAATCTCTTACTTCCGGTTTTGCATAATTATTTTTGAAAGCTACTTCAGCAAAACACTGAATACAATCCAGTTCAGCAAGTGCAAAAGCTATTTGCTGGATGTCATCAGCAAACTCAGAAACATATAATCTTACTTCTTCAAACAGTTCATATTCGAGCGTTTTACTACGTTCTTCCGCTGATAAGATCTTCTCTTCAATTTCCTTAAGCTCCGGAGTAATGTAACGCTCAGCATTAACCAACGTCTGCTTTCTGATGAAATGCTCAGGTACTTTGTCTTTATGAGCATTCGTCACTTCAATATAATAGCCGAACACTTTATTGTAACCGATCTTCAGCGATGCAATTCCGGAATCTTTTGCCAGCTTATCTTTGATCTGCGCTATGTATTTCTTTCCGTTCTTTGCGATATCACGAAGCTCGTCCAGCTCTTCATTATATCCATCGCGGATCATATTTCCATCCCGAATACTTGCCGGAGGTTCTTCAGCTAGTGTCTTAGTGATATGCTCCTGAAGATCGATCAATAATTTCAATCTCCCCGAAATGTCTTTCAGCAATGGATCATCAAAACCGGAAAACTGACTTTTGATAACCGGAATCTGTGCCAGAGAAAGCTTCAGTTGAACGATATCCCGTGCATTGGTTCTGCCTACACAAATTCTGGAAATCAGTCGTTCTAGATCTCCAACCTGTTCCAGTTCTTCCCGAAGTTGAGATCTCACATCATGTTTGGAATAGAAAATCTCAACAGAATCCAGCCGCTGTTGAATGGGCTTCAATCTTTTAAGCGGTCGCATGATCCATCTTCGAAGAAGTCGACCACCCATGGCAGTACAAGTCTTATCCATGATCGAGATCAACGTCCCTTCTACATTTCCATCCTGAATACTAGCCGTAAGTTCTAAATTTCTTTTTGTAGCAGGATCCAGAGACATATACTCATTGCTCTCATAAGCATATAATCTTCTCAGATGTCTCAAATACGCTTTTTGAGTTTCCTGCATATAATGCATTAGTGAACCTGCAGCAACATGTGCTGTTTTCAGTTCTTCAACTCCGAATCCCTTTAACGAATGAACTTCAAAATGCTCTGTTAAGATCTTATATCCGTAATCACCTTCATATACCCAATCTTCAATATATGTGATATTGAACTTCAGGAATTCATCTTCCAGTTTGTTCTTCAACTTTGAAGAAACCAACACTTCTGAAGGCTGAATAGCTGCCAATAAACTATCCAGTTGCCTTTCACTTACTTCGCTTAATCCGAATTCTCCGGTTGAGATATCAGAAAATGCTACACCGACTCTGTCTTTTGTCCAGTGAAGTGATACGATATAATTATTTCGTTTGTGTTCCAGTAGTTTTTCGGAAAGCGTTACTCCCGGAGTAGTTATTTCAGTCACTTCACGGGTTACGATCTTTCTTCCCGCTTTCTTGGCTTCATCGGGACTTTCAGTCTGGTCACAAACAGCTACTTTATAGCCTTTCTTTACCAACTTGGGTAGGTAACTATCTAAAGAATGAAAAGGAAAACCTGCTAGCGGAGTTTGATCCCCACCGTTATTCCTTTTTGTAAGCGTGATCCCCAATTCTTTACTCACCAAAACGGCATCATCTGCAAAGGTTTCGTAAAAATCTCCCACTCTGAACAGTAAAATAGTACCCGGATGTTCATCCTTGATCTCAAAGTACTGCTTCATTAAAGGGGTTTGCTTCTTTGCTGCCATTGGTGTTTAAACTATTCCTGTGCTAACTTTTAATAAAAATTCGGGCTTGGAACATACCAATGAATTGAATTAAAAACTACGACACATTCTTGCTTTGAATTAGAAATGTAACACGTATATTTTAAGATTCGAAGGTATCCCTTTGATAACGAACTTGTTTAGCTTGCAAAATCTCAAAGACTTCTGGAATAGATTATTAAAGATAGTAGGTAGGAAAGATCTTTTCTTCAGCGCCTCAGCTATCACATTCAATCTCTTTATCTGCTCTATTCCGTTTGTGCTTATACTGATTTCGATCATTGGATATGTGCTAAGTTATGACGAAGCTCTCAACATGATCATTCAATATGGAAGTGAGTTTTTACCCACCTTTTCTTATGAAGCTGAAACATCTGATGTGATTCAAGGGTCACAGACTATTGAAAACATATTAAACCCATTGGTAAGTGCAAGACAGGTTTTCGGGATAGTGGGTACGGTTGTATTGCTTTTCTTTACTCAAGGTTTAATGCATGCTGTTAAACATGTGCTTTTTGATGTTTTTGATATTGAAGAACGCAAACACCCTTTGATGCAGGTTGTCTATAACTTTTTCTGGTTCGGAATTTTCGGAGCGTTAATTTTCTTCCTGACCCTGATAATCTCTTTCGTATCGTTTATCAATTTGAGTGAATTTGAAGTCCCATTTACTGAAATAGTAATTGAATTACCCTGGATCTATGATTTCTTAAACTTTCTTGTACCCATACTTTTCTCTTTTGTGGTTATGTATATCGTATTTCGATATCTGAGCGAGCGCAAAATTGATCGTAATATTTCATTAATTGGAGCTTTGGCATATACTCTCCTTTTTGAAATTGCACGCTTTATAATCAGCGGTTATTTAGAATATGCTTTTAGTTCGTACAGGTATTTTTATCAGGGATACGCCATTGCTATTGTTATCGGTATCTGGATATTCTACAGCGCATTTCTTTTTGTATTGTCTGCTACCATTGCGAAAGCCTATTATGATACCTACAAGAGCCACAAACCAACTGTGGTTGATAATCCATACGCTGATTTGGATTGATGTCAGCTAGTAAACTAGACCAAAAATTTTATTCAGGAAATGATCCTGTTCCAATAGCCAAAGATCTTTTGGGGAAAGTTCTCTGCACAAACTTTGATGGAGTTCTTACTTCAGGAATGATCGTTGAGACAGAGGCATACAACGGACGAACAGATAATGCCTGCCATTCTCATATTCATGGAAAGACGGAACGAACCAAGGTCATGTTTGGTGAACCCGGTATCGCTTATGTTTATTTGTGCTACGGAATTCATCACCTTTTTAATGTGGTAACTAATACGGAAGGAAATGCAGATGCCATTTTGATCCGTGGAATAGATCCTTTAGATGGAGTAGATACGATTCTTGAGCGAAGGGGAAAATCAAAACTGGAACGCTCAGTAGGTGGCGGTCCCGGAATTGTATCTCAGGCTTTGGGGATCACTACCAAAAACTACGGTGAAGATCTTCAAGGCGATCTTATTTGGATTGAAGATAGAGGAATTTCTGTAAAGACATCCGATATCATTTCCAGCCCAAGAGTTGGTGTTGATTATGCCGGAGAAGACGCAAAACTACCTTGGCGATTCAGAATTAAGGGAAACAAGTTTACCAGTCCTGCAAAGTAATGCTTATCTCTATCAGCTGTATAGCTACAACTAATTAACGTTTAACTTAAAAATAGTTTAACATTGAATGAATTATTCAAAACTCCTTTTGGTTTTAATACTGAAATCAATATCAATTTAAATTATAGAACAATGAACAAGGCAATTAAACTTTTATCTTTAGTACTTTTTGGACTAATATCTACTGCAGCAGTTAATTATATAGCTACTGAGTGGACGATTGACAAAGCTCACAGTAACATAAATTTCGAAGTTCGTCATTTCTTTACACCGGTTGACGGAACATTTCACGATTATACTGCTACCGTAAATTTTGATCCTGCGAATCTTGAAGAAAGTATGATCGATGTAGAAATTATGGTAACTAGTATTGACACAAAAAATGAAAGAAGAAATGGTCATTTAAGAACAGCCGACTTCTTTGATGCAGAAAAATATCCAAGCATCACTTTCAAAAGCTCTAAAATTGAATCTAAGGGAGACAATAAATTTGTAGCTCATGGTGATTTAACCATTAAAGATGTAACCAAAAAAATCGAAATGCCTTTCACTTTATTGGGCGTTATGGATCACCCTAGAGGCGGTAAAGTAGCGGGAATCACATCTGAATTTGTAATCGACCGTAATGCTTATGGTGTTGGAACAGGTGACTTTGTTTCAGACGCAGTAATTGGAAAGGAAGTAACAGCTACATTAAATCTTGAGTTGAACAGCAAGTAATCAATTTTTTTAAAAGAATTGAAAGCATCGTTTCATTGAGACGATGCTTTTTTTTATTTTAGGGGAACACCTAAAAAAATTTATATGAATAAGCGATTACTTATAATTACCGGACTTTTACTATTAGCTGCAATTTCAAGGATGATTCCTCACCCGTATAATTTTGCGCCTATAGGAGCAATGTCGTTATTCGGAGCGGCTTATTTTTCTAATAAAAGATTAGCCTTCATACTTCCTTTATTAGCTTTTTTTGTAAGTGATCTGTTAGTAAATAATATACTCTATGCTGACTATTACTCTAGTTTTGTATTGATCTCTCCGGGCTTTTACTGGACATACGGTGCTATGATAGCAATTGTAATTGCAGGTATTTTTATTCTCAAAAAAGTGAACTTCAAAAGAGTTATAGGTGGTGCTCTTTCTGCTTCTGTCCTATTCTTTATAATCTCAAATTTCGGAGTCTGGATAAGCACTCCTGCATATGACCTGACTCTCTCAGGCTTCATTGCTTGTTATGTAGCAGCTATTCCCTTTTTCCATATGACCGTATTAGGAGATTTATTTTATTGCGGCGTTCTTTTTGGGCTCTTTGAGTTTGCTAAATATAAAGTTCCGGAATTAAAAGTAGCATAGTTTCTTAAAGTCAAAAAGAGTGTTATACTCTTTGAGTTAACTATAAGATCAGCATAACCTCTTTTAGATGTTTGAATTGTTTCCGGATCAACCGGTCTATGACTATCCTACATTACTGAATGTAACATATTCTTTGATTTGGGCATTTGTGCTTTCATCAATCATTGCTATTACTCACAAAGTAACTTTTACAGGACATCAGTATCCTAAAAACTTTTTTCAAGCGTTGGCGTTAGGCTCAATTGTTTCTGCAATGGTTATGATGGCCATTGGGGATAGCTTAGCTCGTGGTCTTGGAGCATTTGGTGCACTGGCTATTATTCGTTTCAGAACCAGAATCCAGGATGCCAGAAACATCCTTTTTATATTTGCAGCTTTAAGTGTGGGTTTGGCAATTGGTATTTTTGGATATACGATCGCATTTGCCGGCACCATTATCTACTGTACGATGGCGTTAATTCTACATTTTACCCCTTTCAGCACCAAAACCGGGATGCGCGGGCGTTTGCTTTTCAGGCTCAGTGATTCTGACCCTACAAAACTAGCGGAAGTTACCGGCGTAATCGGAAAGTACTGTGCAGATTTTCATGATGTTGAAGTTACTTCCAGAAATTCCGGCCGTTTTGACTATGAATATGAAATCGAGATGAATCTGGATGCTGACAATACAGCTTTTTTGACGGAGCTCCAGCAAATTGAATCTATTACTAGAGTTCGTGTTACCTTCAAAAATATTCAGGAAACTAATTAGAGGTAATTATGTCTAGAGTAAACTCCTTTTATGTTTTCATTTTTCTGGCGTTTGTAACGCTTATGACTGTCAATTCCTTTTACTTCAAAGGAAGCAGCTCTTTTCTTGGAGTAACTTATGCCAAAGCATATAAGATCGATGCAGAGAAATCAGGCATCATAAATAACCTTTTAGTAGTCCCCGGGCAGGAAGTCCAAAAAGGTGACAAACTCATTGAAGTAGAAAGCCCGCAATTAAATCTGGATATCCAGAAACTCAGAAAAGAAATTGAGCTCTTCAAATCAGAAAAAAGAGAAAAAAAAGCCTTACTTGATTCAAAAATAAAGCTTTTAGAGTCTGAAAAATCTATCCTCAAAGGCGAAATTGAAAATGATATAAGACTTATTCAAAATGAAATTGATCTTAACAACAAGCTTACACAAACCATCTCTAAAGATATTCCCACTGATTCTTTAACCGCTCTTAAACTTCAGATCAAGTCTATACGGGAAAAGGGAAATCTGGAACTTCAGGGTTTAGATATTCGAATTCTGGATCTTAAGCAGGAAGACGAATTCGATCAGTCTCAAATTCAGTCTAAAATTGAACTGGCAAATGAGGAACTGGAGTGGAAACTTCGTGAAGAAAGACGACTCAATAAATTCGCTACTTTTTCCGGCGTTATTGAAAATGTATACGTTAAAGAAGGAGAAGAAGTAGAAGCTTTTACATCGCTGGTTTCTATAAACCCTAAACATCCAACATCAGTTGTTGGGTACTTAGTTGGTAAAAAAGAACGAGACAGAGAACTGGGCGAAATTGTTACGGTGAAATCTCTGGAACAGCCCAACCTGCAAATTCAGGGAAAGATCATCGGATTTGGTGCGGTTGTGGAACTTCCACAAATTATGGAAAAGGATAATTCTCTTACTACTTTCGGGCTGGAGATCTTTATTGAAATTCCTGAGGATAACCCACTTGTAGTGGGTGAGCAGATCATCGTTAAGTAATGGCAAAACGTATTACATTTTTTATTTTAGTTTTCCTTTTCTCAGGATGGAATACGGTTTTTGGCCAAACTACAGTATCCGATTTTTTACTAACAGCCTTTGAAGATATTAATACGCAAGGGTACGACGCATCTATTGATTTTATTTCTCCACGAAATTACCGCCTGCCCGTTGTAGAAGATCTGGAATTTCGATACAGCAACGACGAATTTACTTTAGAGGATCAACAGTATGCTCTTAGGTTCAGACCCGGAAACCCGTGGAAAATACGCCGCAATAAAGCTCTTTTTAATGCTACAAAAAAGGAATTGTCCATCCGTAAGCAGATCCAATATCAGGAAAACCTGGAAATCAGATATGAACTTGCCGCTGAATATCTGCTTGATAGTCAGTTAAAGGATATTGAAGAACAGAAATACTCTTTAGTTCAAAAAAGGGTAAACATTCTTAGTACAAATATGGAAAGTTCTCTTTTTGACGCTAAGGATTTCGTAGAGGCTAAAATGGATCAAGTGGATGCTATTACAAATCAAGATGACCTCAATGTTTCACTTTCACAAATAAAAAAAGAGATTACATCTTTACTTCAACAACCGGATTTTGAGTGGGAAAATGAGGTGTTGATTTCTGTATCTGCAATTGAGAATGTTTCTGACGAAGTAGCTTTAAATTCTTTCTCCTCTTTAGAGCTGGATCTTATTTCTCAGCGAATTGAAGTAGCAAAAAGTGAAGTAAAATTAGAGAAAGCCGATTTTAATGTTGGCTATTTCCAAACTGAATACTATCCCGAAAAAAACAGGGACTCTGATTTCGGTATCGCGTTTGGTATAAGTATTCCGATCTTCAAATCTAACAAAAATCAGATAGCTGAGCGAAAGCTGGACGAAATTGAACTAACCAGTGAACTTGCCGCTGAACAATTTCAGGATTCAGTAAAAAGAATTACTGAATATGAATACCTGAAAAGCTTGATAAGTCAACATGAAATTCTCACTGATCGAATAAACACATTAGATCTGAACACCCTAAAGAAAAACCTTAGTCAAATCGAGGATAATAATCCGCTTATTATTCTTGAACTCGAAGAAGGAATACTAAAATTGAAGGAATTAGAGCTTAAATCATACAGACGTCTGGTTGAACAATATATTGAGTTTTTGAGCACATTTAATGTACTTACACAACTTCCGCTTACAAATTATCTCTCCGAAAGTCTGGAAACATTCGAATGAAAAATATACTTATTACAGGTGCTACTTCCGGAATTGGCCGTGAACTCGCACTTCAACTCGCAGAAGCAGGTAACAAAGTTGGTTTGATGGGTCGTAGAACTGAGAAACTTGAATCGATCCAAAAAGAGATTGGTGAGAATGCTTTCATCAGGACATTAGATGTCACCGATCTTGAAAAAGCTGAAAATATTTATCGGGATCTTATTCATGAAATGGGTGGAATGGATATGATTATCCTGAATGCCGGAGTGGGAGTAGATAAAATTATGTCCCCGTGGAAAGCAGACAAACTTACTATTGAAGTTAATGTACTTGCTTTCTCACACGGACTTCATTTTGCGTTTGATTTCTTCCGAAGACAAGGACACGGACATATTGTTGGAATGTCATCAATTGCCTCACACCTTGCTTCATACAAAGCTGCTGTCTATACGGCTTCAAAACATTTTGTATCTAATTATATGACCGGGTTTCGTCAAAAAGCGAAACGCTTACCTGCTGACATTACTGTAACTGATATAAAGCCCGGATTTGTAAAATCTGAAATGACAGAAAATGTACCACGTATGTTTTGGGTAGCCGAAACCGATAAAGCCGTTAAGCAAATGGTTAAAGGACTCGATAAAAAGAGAAATATTGTTTACATCACGAAAAGATGGATGCTGGTTGCATGGCTGGCACGGCTTATCCCACAATTTATTTGGGATCGCATCTAAAGTTTTACTTATCAAAATGGAATTTTTGTTTAGATTCTGAGAAACTAACAATACTCCATTATGCGCGTTCTACTTTTTGTTCTTGCTTCACTATTAATCAGCTGCTCTTCGAAAGGATCTAAAGACCTGATCCCCGAAAAAAGTGGCCCTCCTTCTATTTCTTTGGGATATCTGGAAGCTCCCGCAGGATTTGAGATCTCCATATTTGCTGAAGGTGTTACTAATGCCCGACAAATGGCAATGAGTGATTCGGGTGTACTTTATGTGGGTTCACGTCGTGAGGGAAAAGTATACGCTGTTGTGGATAACAACAATGACTTTCTGGCCGATTCTGTCTACACGATCATTGAGGGATTGCGATTACCAAATGGAGTGGCATATAAAGATGGAGCTCTTTTTGTTGCTGAAGTAAGTAAAGTCTGGCGTTTCGACAATATTGACCAAAATTATGCTGATTCACCTGAACCGGTTTTAGTAACCGATGAATTGCCAACTGAAGGGCATCATGGATGGAAATACATCGCTTTTGGCCCTGATGATAAGCTTTATGTGCCAATTGGAGCGCCCTGTAATATTTGTAATCATGAAGAAGATAATCCGCTATTTGCAACTCTTACCAAAATGAATGCAGATGGTTCTGAACATGAAATTGTGGCTAAGGGAATTAGAAATACGGTAGGCTTTACATGGCATCCTGAAACAGGAAATATCTGGTTTACGGATAACGGCAGAGACTGGCTTGGTGATGATATCCCTCCTTGTGAGCTAAATGAAATTACAGGGGAAGATCAGCATTTTGGCTATCCCTACTTACACGGCAATGATGTATGGGATCCGAAATTTGGAGAAGATGGAAAACCTATGGCTGACCTTTTTAAAAAACCGGTTCAGGAATTAGGTGCACATGTTGCTCCACTTGGTGTGATCTTTTATACAGGAAATATGTTTCCAACCAGCTATAAAAACAGAGCTCTGATCGCTGAACATGGAAGCTGGAATCGCAGTTCAAAAGTCGGATATCAAATTTCTCAGGTTATTTTTGATGATGAAGGCAATCCTACAGAGTATAAACCATTCATTACAGGCTGGTTGGCCGGAGAGGAAGACATAAAAGGTCGTCCTGTTTCCATCCTTCAGTTAGACGATGGTTCTTTACTCATCTCTGATGATGATTCCGGCAAAATATACAGAGTCACGTATTCCATTTAGATTCTTTTTGAGAATATATCACAAAGAACGTTTTTAGTCCTTATCTTTGTTTCTTAACAAAAGAACATTGAATATCTAAAATCTCTTCATGAAGAACGTTGTACTTATTCCGGGTGACGGAATTGGCATTGAAATCACAGCTGCCGTAAAAACAATTTTAGAAACTGCAGGTGCTCCTATTAATTGGATCGAATGTGAAGCCGGATTAGGAGCATATCGCAAACTAGGTAATCCTTTACCTGATGAAACCGTTGCTGCTATCGAAGAACACAGAATAGCTCTAAAAGGACCTCTTACAACTCCTGTTGGTACCGGGTTCAGATCTATTAATGTAGCATTAAGACAAAAGTTCAACCTCTTCAGTAATATTCGTCCTGCGATCACTCTCCCAAATGTTGATACTCCGTTCAAGTCAGTGGATATGGTGATATTCAGGGAAAACACTCAGGGTTTGTATATCGGTAAAGAGCATTGGATCGATGAAAACAAACATGCCGAAAGTATCGCTGTAGTAACAGAAGAAGCCAGTAGAAAAATTATTACTGCCGCTTTTGAATACGCTCGTACTAAAGAAATGGAAAAGGTTACTCTTGTCCACAAAGCGAATATTTTGAAACTGACTACCGGTTTATTTTTAGAAGTAGGACGTTCAGTAGCAAAGGATTTTCCTGATATCGAATTTCAGGATTTGATCGTAGACAATATGGCCATGCAAATGGTTATGAGACCTGAACAGTTTGATGTTGTTGTAACCACAAACCTATTTGGGGACATTCTATCCGATTTAGCTTCAGGATTAGTTGGAGGTCTCGGCGTAACAGGTTCTGCAAATATCGGAGACGACGCAGCCATGTTTGAAGCTGTTCACGGATCTGCTCCTGACATTGCAGGTCAAAATAAAGCTAATCCTATTGCTTTACTTTTCTCATCGCTAATGATGCTAGAACATCTTGATGAGAAGCCAATTGCTGAAAATATCCGAAAAGCCATTTACAAAACTTTAGTAGAGAAAAAAGTTAAATGTACTATGGATATTGGAGGTAAAGGAACTACTGATTCATTTACTGAAGCCGTTTGCAGTAACCTTTGATTTTTAAATAGATCTAGTATAGAAAAAGGCAGAAGTTATTCTGCCTTTTTTATTTAAAATACTCTGAAAAGAATTCCACTTACGAGGGACATCACAATCCCGAATAAAAGTGCCCACCAAAAATTCTTGATCTTAAACCCTTCAACTAATGCATCAACTAACATTATCATTAATGTATTAATGACTAAAGCGAATAAACCAAGGGTCAAAATAGACACCGGTAATGCTATAAATTGTAATATTGGTGTAAGAAATGTATTTACAATAGCCAGTAAAGCAGCTACAACAATTGCACTCCAAAAGTTTTTTATTTCAACTCCGGGTAGTATTTTTGCGGTTGCAAATACTGCAACACTATTTAAAAGCCAGGCCCAAATCATAATAGTATAGTTTGGTTAAAATTCAATTTTGCTTACGTGAGCTTACTTATTTTGTTTAGATATTAATGAAAAAAATTATTTCCAGCTTTGACGAACTAACTAATGTTCAATTATATGACCTGCTTAAATTACGTCAGGATGTATTTATAATAGAGCAAAATTGCATCTATCCTGATATTGATGGGTATGATAAAAAAGCTTCTCATCTTCTTATTTATGAATATGATGAGCTTGTCGCTTATTCAAGAATTTTTGCCCCTGATATCAAGTACAATGAGGAAACATCTATTGGAAGAATTATAGTGTCGCAAAATAAGAGAGGTGAAAGTTTAGGAAAAACACTAATCGAAAAAAGTATCAATTACTGTATAACAAATTATCCAAAGAGTGATATCAGAATAGAAGCTCAGGCAAAGCTCAAAAACTATTACTCAGATCTTGGATTTATTGGAGATAGTGATGTTTATTTAGTTGACGGGATCGACCATTTACAAATGATCTACAAAGTTAAGAACTAAGTTCTTTTATCTTACTTTCAAGACTACCTAATACATCGTTAAAATTTTGTATTATTGAATCAACGAGTTCAGGTATACGTTCAATTTTTTCTCTGTTTCTGGCTTTTGTTTCTACCTCTGCAACCAGTAAGTGAGTGCCATCCATACCTACATATTGGAAAGTAGGCTTTAGTTTGTGGGCTTCTGCTCTTACGGCATCCCAGTCACCGTCTTTAACATTCCTTTCTATATTCGATAATTGATCGGGGGTATCGTTTACGAAAAGCCGAAGCATTTCTACAATCATCTCTGAATTCCCTCCTGTAACCTCTTCTAAATATGACAAATCAAGTTCGCTATTCATCACAATGAATTCAGATTTAAGTAGGGTTTAATAAGTCTTTTCAATTTTCAAACTTCTCAATTAAGCCGTAAAAATTACAATTCCAACTAATACTAAAACTGTAATTTTGAAAATCAGAGCTTTCCAGTTTTTCATTTTCTTTGTTTACTAACCATGAACATTCCGAGGGTTGAAAAAAACAAATTCTTGAATTAAAAACAAGTTATCCACATTCTTTCTTTCAACAAAAATATAACAATTGAATAATTACTCCACGGTTACACTTTTTGCCAGATTTCTTGGCTGATCGACATCACAACCTCTATTTACAGCTATATTATATGATAAAATCTGTAATGGGATTACAGTTAACAAAGGTGATAATTCATCTTCTGTTTCCGGTACCGAAAAACTAAACTCTGACAAGTTTTCCACTTCTTCATTGCCTTCTGTAACAATTGATATAATTCTTCCTTTTCTGGCTCTTACTTCCTCAATATTGCTCACCATTTTATCATTGGTATGATTAGTACCCGCTATTACAACAACCGGCATCATTTCATCTATTAAAGCAATTGGTCCGTGTTTCATTTCTGCTGCGGGATAACCTTCGGCATGGATATAAGATATTTCTTTAAGCTTGAGTGCACCCTCAAGAGCTACCGGAAAACCAAAAGATCTTCCTAGGTATAAGAAATTAGGAGCATATGAAAACAAGTTAGAAACTTCATCCAGTTCACTACTTTTATCTAAAATCTTTTGAACCTTGTTTGGTATTTCGCTTAACTCTTTAATTAACTTATTTGCCTTTTCTTTGGAGATGGTCCCCTTCTCCTGAGCAAGTTTTATTGCCATCAATGTAAGCACAGTAACCTGCCCCGTAAAAGCTTTTGTAGACGCTACCCCAATTTCCGGACCGGCATGGATGTATACTCCCGCATCAGTCTCTCTGGCTATGGAAGAACCCACAACGTTAACTACTCCAATTACAAGGGCTCCATTTTCTTTTGCTTGTCTTAGTGCAGCTAATGTGTCTGCGGTCTCCCCACTTTGTGATATTACAATCATCACATCCCCTTCACCAATGAGTGACTCTTTATACCGAAGCTCAGATGCATATTCAACTTCTACAGATACTTTAGCTAAAGATTCAAATAGATATTCACCCACAATTCCTGAATGCCAACTTGTTCCACAAGCTGCGATTATCAAGCGTTTAGCATCGGCAATTTTACTCAGGACATCTTTAATGCCACCAAGTGTAATAGTTCCGCTTTCAACATCCAGACGACCTCTCAAACAATCTGAAATAGCTTTAGGCTGTTCAAAGATTTCTTTATGCATGAAAAATTCATATCCACCTTTTTCAATCTCTTCTAAACTAAGTGCTAGTTCATGAACTTCTTTGGTTAAAGACTCGTCATTTAAGTTATGAACCTGATATTCATCTTTCTTGATCACAGCAATTTCACCATCATCGAGGTAAACAACCTGATCTGTATATTCTGCTACTGCAGATGCATCAGAAGCGATTAGCATTTCGCCATCTCCCACTCCTAATAATAATGGCGAACCTTTCCTGGCAACTATTAATTGATCTGGAAAATCAGCATGTATAATTGCAACGCCATACGTGCCCTCAACCTGAGCAAGCGCGATTTGTACCGCTTTTTTAAAGTCGTCCGGGTTTTTGGAATAGACATCTTCGATCAGTTTTGCAAGAACTTCCGTATCTGTTTGAGAGTAGAACGTATGTCCTTTTGACTCTAAAACTTTCTTAAGTGAATTATAATTTTCAATTATTCCATTGTGGACAAGTGCTAATTTCTCAGAACTACTTGTGTGCGGGTGAGAATTTATATCATTTGGCTCTCCATGTGTTGCCCATCTGGTATGACCGATCCCAATTTTGGATTCATCACTGCTATCAACCAGAGACTCAAGTTTCGCTACTTTCCCTTTGCCTTTCTTTATTTCAAGAGAGCCATTGAAAAGCGCTATACCAGCGGAATCATACCCCCTGTATTCCAATCTTTTAAGACCGTTGATAATAACTTCATGAGCTTTTTTTTCTCCGATATACCCGACAATTCCACACATAGTAATTTTATTTATTAGTTCTTTAACACTATACTATAAATATAGATATTAACTTGTACATTATTTCATATAAGTCTCTAATTTTTTTTTATGCAAATCTGTTTTTTTGAAGATACCAAATGTAAGAACTTCAAGCCTCTTACCCTTACAAGACCCCCTTGGGACTTAAGAATCGGCATTTTAACTATTTATCAGAAATGGGAAAAAATGCTCCGGCCGGAACTAATAGTGTGGAACACAGAAGAACATTTAAAAGATGTCTTTAAAACACCCGATTTAATTCCATCAAAACCCTGTTGGTATATAAATTCCAGAGTCCTTCCTTCTAAAGAATTGATCCAGGATATTACTAATCTAAATCCGGGTGATGCCTTGTTTTATGAAAATGAACTGATTGCATTATGTTCTGAGGACACATTCGATTTTAACCTCCTTGATAGCTTCAAACCTGCAAAAAAAATCCAGCTTGGTAATAAACCTTGTCTCATTGAATATGTATGGGATCTTTTAAGTTTAAATGCTTCTCAGATTGAATCTGATATAGAGCTTCTGAAAGATAAACCCATACATAAAGAAGCCGACGAAACTGTAATTATAAAACATCCTGAAAATATCTACATCCATAGCTCTGCTAAAATTGAGCCCGGTGTTATTCTGATTGCGGAAAAGGGACCTGTTTATATTGGAGAAGATGCAGTAATTGAAGCCGGGGCTGTTTTAAAGGGACCAGTTGCCATATGTAAGAGCGCAACCGTTAAATTGTGTGGCAGGATTTATGACGGATCAACAATTGGTCCGGGTTGTAAAATTGGAGGCGAAGTTACTAATTCCATCTTTCATTCTTTTTCTAATAAAGCCCATGATGGTTATGTTGGAAAATCTATTTTCGGACAATGGTGCAATCTGGGAGCAGATACGAACACTTCTAATCTGAAAAATAATTATGGCATGGTAACCATTAAGGATTGGGAAACAAAACGATCATACGATACAGGTATTCAATTCTTTGGCACAGTGATGGGAGATCATTCCAAGACCTCGATCAATACAATGCTGAATACGGGAACAACTTGTGGAGTTTCTGCTAATATTTTCCAGTCAGGATTTCCTCCAAGATATATCCAATCTTTCACGTGGATAGATGGGCAAAGAAATCCAAGATTCAGATTCGATAAAGCGTTAGAAGCCATGAAAGCCATGATGGCCAGAAGAGATAAAGAAGTTACTCCTGAATATGCTAAAATGGTTGAATATCTTTTTGAGATTAGAGAGAACTGATTGTAGTTCAGAGTCTGCTGCTGGCTCCCTTTACATCTCGGTATTCGAATTCGATCTTAATGGAACCCTTGTCTTCCTCTATTTCAATAGATGCCCCAAGTTGTTTTGCTAAAACTTTAAATATTTCTGAGAAATTATACTCATTTTCTTCCAGAAGTCGCCCAACAACTCGAGCTAATTCTTTATCAAATAAATAAATGCAAATATTTGCTTCGTCCTGAAAAATACCCACATTCAACTCTTCTGAAGGGGTAAATTTATCCTCACCCTCAAATCTAAATACTTCGAAAATCATCTCACTTAATAATAAAGAAAGAGGCACTGCTTGGTTAATATTGAACTTGATCTTTTTATCATAGGTTGAAACATTTACCTGAACATCCTGAATTCTCTCCTGCATAAAACTTTCACTTAAAACCTTATCAACCGTTTTATTTACAGCGATATTTTTAAATGTACCAAGTTCGTATACAATTTCATGAATAATAGCTATCGATTTTATTCTTAGAATATTTGCTGATATAATTTCATCCTGATCTTTAATTCCCAACCCCATTTGATCTAGTTGAAGGAAACTGGAAACTAACGCAAGATTGTTCTTTACCCTGTGGTGTACCTCTCCAACAAGTAATTCTTTTTCCTCTAATAGCTTATTTAGTTTCTTATTAGACTTCTTAAGTTTTTGTTCTGACTTAAACTCACTAAATGCATTACTGATCAATCCTGATATAGATTTTATCAGTTTATCTTCAGACTCTGTCCAGGCTCTTTTCTTTCTGACCTCATCAAAACCAATAAATCCGTAAAACTTTTCCCCAATACTGATCGGGTATACTATTAATGATTTAATATTCTGAGGCTCTAAAACTGCAATCATATCAGGTGGTAGGTCATGAATATCCTCTGCAACCATAATTCCATCATTCAATAATATGGGCTTTAAAGAAGGCATTTCTTCTTTGTAGTCAAGATCCTGAAGTTCTTCGATTTGAGGTACTACCCCGGGCGCACACCATTCGTATGTATTTCTTGTTTTTTCTCCGCCACTAAAATCCTCAAAAATATATACCCTGGATACATCAACAGTTTCTCCTAAATGCCGAATTACCTTATTCATTTTGTTGTTAAATGAATCAAGGGAATTCAGGCTGACAGAAATTTCAGCTAGTGCCTCTTGGAATTTTAAATTATTAGTAAGGCTCTCTTTATCCTTTTGTTCGTTCAGAATTCTCTTTATAGAAAAAGGTAATCGCTTATAGTTGTCTTTGGTAAGCACATCATTTGCGCGATTTTCCAATAACGATATTTCCTGTTCTCTTGTAACATCTCCTGATAAAATTATAACCGGTATACCAGGGATTGCTTTCTTGGCATAACTCAAAATATCTTTGCCTGAAAAGCTTTTGAGATCAAAATCAGTAATGATAATATCCGGATTCCAGTCAGCTAATACTTTTTCAAATTCAGGTTGTGAAGTCACTAATTTAGTTTCAAAATTCTCATCCATTAGTTTAAGCTCTCTGAGCATTAACTCATGATCTAATGGTGAATCTTCTACTATTAGTAACTTAATTGACATATTTTAAATATTAGTGAGCAAATCTATGGCAACTCATTTAGTATTACCCAATAAAAACCGATTTCTTTTACAGCTTCCATAAATGAATTGAACTCAACCGGTTTAACTATAAAGCTGTTTACACCAAGTTTGTAACCATCTACAACATCCCGCTCTTCTTTTGATGAGGTTAGCATTACGATAGGTATATTCTCTGTATCTTTATTTGACCTGACCGCTTTCAAAACTTCCAGGCCGTCTACTTTAGGCATTTTCAGATCAAGCAGAATTACTCTTGGGTGGTTGTGAATATTTCTTCCTTCAAATTCCCCGGTCCCGAATAGGAATTCAAGAGCTTCTTCCCCGTCTTTTAAACGTGTTACTTTGTTGCTTATCTTATTTTTCTTGAGAGCACGAAGCGCCATTTCTGCGTCATGATCATTATCCTCAACCAATAAAATTTCAACTGTCTTATTTACATCCATTCTTGTCTATCTGTTTGATATATGTTAACTGTTTTGCATTGAAAAGAAAAATGTGGAGCCTATTCCTTCTTCACTTTCTGCCCAAATTTCTCCTCCATGCTTATTGATAATACGTTTTACAATTGCCAACCCAACTCCGGTTCCATCAAATTCATTTTTTGAATGGAGCCTATTAAACACTCCAAATAACTTGTCATGATATTCCATCTTAAAGCCCGTTCCATTGTCTTTTACAAAATAAGTAATCCCTTTTTCTTCGCTTTGATCGAATCCGATATTTATAACTATTTTATCCTCTTTTGATGAATACTTAAATGCGTTTGATACAAGGTTTACTACTACTTGTTTTATTAAAGCTACATCACCCAGAGCGTTAGGCAGGCTATCAATTTTCAGATCTATTTGCTTGTCTGAATATGCACCTGTTTCTACTTCACAAACGCTCTCAAAAAGTTTATACATATCAATCTCTGACTTCTGAATTTTCTTCTTCCCTAATCTGGAAAACTCAAGTATGTCATCAATCAACTGCCCCATAGTTACGGCACTTTCTTTAACCACGCCCATCAATCTTTTTCCTTCGCTATCCAGTTGATCTGCATAATCTTCCATGAGAATATCAGAAAAACCATTTATTGATCTGAGCGGAGCTCTGAGGTCATGTGAAATTGAATAACTGAAAGATTCCAACTCCTTATTCACCTGCTCCAGATTCTCAGCTTGCTTTCTTATTTGTTGTGTTCTTGCCTCAATTTCATTTTCAAGCTCTTCGGTATACTCAACCTCTTTAGTAATATCAGAAACATATAAAATCATACCTCCAATTTCACCTTCAGCATTATACCAGGGAATCGCCTTCCAACTTATCCATATTTCCGAGTTGTCGATCCTTGTAAAATGATCTTTTCCTTTAGACAACTCCTCTCCTGCCAATACCCGCTTATGAATGGCCAACCAATCATTCCTTTTCTTAACCTGTGGAAATACATCATAATGTGATTTACCAATGATCTTTTCTCCTTCAACCTTATTATGTTCGTACCATTTGTTACTCACCGTAATGTACTTCATGTCCATATCGAACATTGCAACCGCAGCTGGAGCCTGTTCCACAAAACTTCTTAATTGTGATTCTTGACGTTTAAGATTCTCAACCATTTCATTTCGATCCGTAACATCCATATTGATACCGATCATTTGCACAGGATTACCACTTTCATCCCGTACAATATCTCCCCTTCCACTTAATATAATTTCATCCCCATTCCCTTTATTGAATCTGAATTGTATATCGAATTTATCCCCCGTTTCAATTGATTTTTGGGTTGCTTCAACCACATAGTTCAAATCATCAGGATGAATCATAGAGCTGAATTTCTCAAAAGTGGGCTCAAAATCTTTCGGTACACCAAAAACTTCGTAAGCTTGATCATTCCATTCCAGTTCATTGGTATTCAAATCCCAAATCCATATAGCGATTTGACCCGCTTCCACTGATAATTGAAGCTTTTCGTTGGTCTCATCCAGTTCAATGGATTTTGTTTTTGTCTCATCAATATCCATGAATAAACCACGCAAACCGGTTAACTGTCCGTTTTCAAAAACCGGATGTCCTATTGCTCTTACCCAAATCTCCCTGCCGGTTTTTGTTATCAGAATACACTCCTCATCCCAGGAACTTTTGTTCTCAATAGCATTATTGATTGCATTTTGAATTACAGGCCTGAAATCTTCCCTATAAAAGTTTATTCCTTCTTCTACCTTGATTGGCGTCCCTGGCTCAACCTCATGTATTCTATATACTTCATCCGACCAGAAAGCTGTCATTGTACCGAGATCAACTTCCCAGGAACCAATTTTAGCAGCGACTTGAGTTTCAGAAAGCAGTGCTATGCCTCTTTGAATTTCTTCATTACTAGATTCAAGATCTTGTTCAACTTTCTTTCTTTCATCAATATCAATTATAGATCCAACCATCCTCACCGGATTACCATCTGTATCAAAACTGGCTTGTCCTACGGTTTCAAACCATCGATATTCACCGGATTTGTTCTTCATTCTTATTTCCAGCTTATAAAGAGCTCCACTTTTCAAGTGTTGTTCAACGGCGCTCACAACCTCTTTTTTATCATCGCGATGCAACAAAATATTCAGAAATGTATTGTAGCTGGCTTCAATTTCACCGTCCTCATAACCAAGCAGTTCATAAAATCTGGGCGACCACCATTCACTGTTATCCTCTAAATACCAATCCCACAATCCCGCATTGATGGCTTTTAGAGACAAATCAAACCGTTGAACATATTCGAACAAATCACCCTTGGAGTCAGACAGTTCCTGAACTGATTTTTCAAGTTCTTCATTTTTATTTTGTATCCGAGCTAAGAAAATCCTGAAGATCAAATAAATTTCACCACCTATTAAAAACAACGAGAACAACCCCAATATTACTTCCAATCGTATGAGCGTACGAACCGACTCGTTAGAAATAGTTTCAAAAGTCTTCACTATTTCGTCCATCTTTGCAAGGAACTGCTCTTCATGATTTCGAATAACAGGAATAGCCTCAATTACTTCTTGTCTGTTGCTAAAGTCACTAAGCGAAGCTCTTATTGCTTCGTAGTGAGGTTCCGTTTCAGAGAAAAGTGTTTGGATCAAATCGTTTTGATTGACTTCAATACCAAGTTCCTGATTTCCTTTTTTTAACCCTTCATGGGTAACAGACCAAACTTCTACATCTTTTTTTAAAGCTTCCAACTCAATGTCAGTATTCTCCGCCAAATACACTTTCTTAGCGATTTTCTGACTCAGCATTCGTTGACGTCCCGCTAAATTGATTACTGTAGCATCATCCCTTTTTTCATCTAAGATCTTCTGGATCAGTAATTGATTGGAAACGATCAATAATATAAGTGTAGAAACAGCTATAATACTGATACTTTTGACTGAAAGCCTATCTGTTAAACTCAAAGTACTCTCCTGGTTGTTAAGTAGGTGTCATTCCAGTATCTCTCCTGAAGTGCTGATATCATCACACCTGAACTTGTTGATGCATGCATAAATTGTTGATCATTGATCATAACCCCGGCATGCATTGTTTTTCTGCCCGTTTTAAAAAACACTAAATCTCCTATTCGGATATTATTTTTCTTAACCGACTTCCCCACCTTCATCTGATCGACAGTTACACGCGGGAGCTTAACATCAAAATAATCAGCAAACACAATTTGAAGGAAAGCCGAACAATCCACACCGTCGTATCCATTTCCACCCAATAAATACGGTACCCCTTTCCAGTCTTTGAAAGCTTCATCTAACTTACTTCTGACCTTTTTCTCATCTTTCGACAACGCTGTAGATTCCATTGTGGCAACAGAAATAGTGGCTTCGGGTCTTACTGACTCTTCAGTTTTTTCTACCTCTACTTTTTTAGCACGTTCTTCCCACGGAATCGCACCTCGTTTAACCATGCCGCATGCAGTAAAGAGTACCCACAATAGTAAAAGATGCTTAACTGACATTCGCCGTCTTTAGATGAAAAAGCTGAATTTAAATCATTATCTTAAGTTAGTATAAATGAACTAAAAATTTACCCTAAATTAAAGCAATTTAATGTATTTACTGGTTAATATAGATCATGTTGCAACTTTAAGAAATGCAAGAGGAGAGGGTTATCCAAGTCCTGTTGTAGCAGCTCAGATATGTGAGAAAGCCGGCGCCTCAGGAATCGTTTTTCATTTGCGTGGCGACAGAAGGCATATAAGAGATGAAGATGTAGTTGCTTTAAAGGAGTCCGTTTCCGGTAAACTGGACTTTGAAATGGCCGCTTCTGATGAAATGCTTTCTATTCTTAAAGAAATAGATCCTCATCTATGCACCTTAGTTCCGGAAGGAAGGGAAGAGCTTACTACCGAAGGTGGACTTAATATGAATGTGGTCTTTGATGATTTTAAAGAACGAGTTTTTCCTTCTATTCGGGAAACCGATATTGAAATAAGTCTATTCCTGGATCCCAACCCTGAGGACATCAATCTGGCTTTCGAATTAGGAACGGATGCCATCGAATTACATACCGGAAATTATGCGAACGCTTCTTCCTCCGGTGAGGCTGATCACGAACTGGAGAGATTAAAGAAAGCAGCTGAACAAGCGCATGAACTCGGTATAAAAGTAAATGCAGGACATGGTTTAAATCAAAAAAACCTTCCAAAATTCATCGCCGCTGTACCACATCTGAATGAGGTGAGTATCGGACACGCTTTAATTAGCGATGCAGTTTTTGATGGATTAGAAACTACGGTTAAGAATTATTTGAGGATTATTGAAAGGTGATTGATCTCGGTTACATACCCTCCGCTCAATCCCCTCCGGCGGAGGGGAAGCTTTTTAACAAAAGTAGAAATTTAATCAACGAGTCTTCCTCTCCGCGGGAGAGGAAACAAAGAAAAGGATCACTATGAGTGATACGAATACCCCACACAAGTCAGGATATGTAGCGATAGTTGGAAAGCCCAATGCCGGAAAATCAACGTTGATGAATCAAATTTTAGGGACCAAACTTTCAATAACTACTCATAAAGCTCAAACTACCCGACACCAAATTATCGGAATTCATTCTGAGGAAAATTCACAGATCATCTTTCTGGATACGCCGGGGATCATTCATCCAAAGTATGAGCTTCAAAAAGCCATGATGAGGTTTGTCGAAAAAGCTGAGAAAGAAGCCGACGTGATCCTTTTCATTGTTGAAGCAAAGGAAAATAACATGCCTTCTTATGCTTTCGATTCTTTGAAACAGATGAAAAAACCGGTGGTTCTGGTAATTAATAAAATCGACGAGTCTAACCAAGAGCAGGTAGAAAAACTGGCTAAAGATCTGAATGACTATTTCGATTTTAATGCCACTGTTTATATCTCTGCGCTAAATGGTGAAGGTGTTCCCGGCTTGATGGAAAGTATTTCCAAACTTCTTTTGCCCGGACCTCCATTCTATCCAAAAGACGAATTAAGTGAACATCCTGTTCGGTTTTTTGCTGCCGAATTGATCCGCGAACAGGTTTTTCTTCAGTATCATGAAGAGCTTCCATATTCAGCTACTGTGGATGTGATCATCTATGAAGAACGAGAAGATCTGGATTATATAAACGCCGAAGTGATCGTAAACAGAAATTCTCAAAAAGGAATGATCATCGGAAAAGGCGGACGTGCAATTAAACAACTCGGTACCGCTGCTCGGGAATCCATCGAAGAATTTGTAGGAAGAAAAGTATTTCTCGATCTCCACGTAAAAGTACGTGACAAATGGAGAGAGAATGAGAATATGGTCCGGAATTTCGGGTATTGATTTAGAAAAACTAAAGAGTTTGCAAAAAATTCCTTGGCTAAAATTTAAATCCAGATTCCGGCCTTCGCTACGGAATTGCAGATGTCAGGTAATTCGATGACAGTTTAGTAGCGATGATTATGAAAAATTCGCCCTTAGGATTTAAGACGGAAAAGAGAACTTGATCCGGATGCGTCTGCGAAGCAGGAATAATCCTTTCAGGTGAAGAGTGTAGAAATTATATCCAAAAGACCGTAGACCTTTAGGATTATTCAGCGTAGGATCAGTGAACCCGTCTTAAATACTTCGGCTTGATCTTTTGTCCCGTTCGAACGGGATATCAAGACAAAAGTAGATACTCTTGTGTTAAGCTAAGTCTTTTTATCTGGCCTCGTTGCTATGCGTTGGAAACGGACCTCCCCGGTTACGAAACAGATTCTTTGGCTCTGAGTAGTTCGCCCCTCCTTGGATAAGGAGGGGAATTCCAGAGTTGATTCTAATTTTTATCAACGAGTCCTCCTCCTGTTGCAGGAGGAGACAGAGGAGGTCTTTACTTATGGATTGTGAGTACATTTACTTGGTCATGTACTTTTGTGCCGCTTCTGAGCTTCCTCAGCACAGGCTCCAGTACCAAAAGCTCCCGACAAGAATTATTGGCGCGAACTCCATTACATCGACTAATCATTACAAAAGGTCTTCCTGCGTATGATACATATTCACAAACCAGCCTGAGTGTAATGATTGCTCCTGTGGAGCCGTCGATTTCATTGCATTCTTGTTTCGCCAATAATTCTAAGTTCGGCGTAGTTGGAAGCTTTTCTGAAAATGTCAGGACGTTTAAGCAGAATAATTTTTGTAAGCGAATTAGCTGACATCTACAATCCCGATCCGCCAGCTGGCGGACGGGATGACCTGCTTGCAATATAGAGGTTGGTATAAAGAAATTTTGTCAGCGAATTAGCTAACATCTACAGGTATGACAGTTTTTAGAATTTAGAAATCCTATCATCAAACAATCTATTTTCACCTTTATTTGATCAGCATCATTTTCTTTGTTTGCATAAAGCTCCCTGCCTGTATTCTGTAAAAATATAGCCCTGTTGAAAGACCTGACGCATTGAACTCAATTTTATGAATTCCGGCACTCATTCGTCCACTTACCAGTGTTGAAATTTCGCGTCCCAGCAAATTATACACTTTCAGACTTACCACCGCTTGTTCAGGTAGCGCAAATTCAATATTCGTGCTTGGGTTAAATGGATTTGGATAATTTTGCCTTAAACTGAATTCTTTAGGCAAACCCAGTTCACCCTCGTTAGATGTCATAATATGATCCAATACTTCTACATATTTTACAACTGACTCTGATGCAAAAGCTCCCGAATACACGGTAATAGAGAATTCCTTTAAGGTATCAGCTTTCTCTGAAACTTCATTGTTATTGATATAATACGCTGTCCTTAGTGCATCCTGATAATCTTCCAGAGAAGCATTTCCTGATATTTTTATTCCACTTTCTACAGAATCAATGTCAAGAGAACCCGGATCGTCTATGAATAATGAATCTTCTTCCAGAAAACCTTTTGATATTTTTATGATAGCACTGTCAGCTGAAATATCAGTACTTGAGGAAATACCAAGGTCACCGGCTATTAATAATTCCGGACTGTCCTGAAAGTATTCTAGTGTATCCGATGATTCAAAAGTTAAGCTGGCCACTTCTGATAAACTGAAAATTTCAGAAGAGTACATTCCCCATACACTATCTGCATTCATAACTCTCACAAACAAGATCTGATCTCCGATCGGCAGGTTTGTTGATGGAATTGTAAACGTGGTTTCAATATCGGCTGCTGCATTAACAGAAATAGGAGTGCCAGCGGCAAAGCCGGGATCAGTATTAAAGAAATATTCTGCGGATATAATATTACTAACTAAAACAGGATCACTTTGATCGATCAGGATCAGTTTTTTGATAGGCATACCCCAACTTCCATCTGTAAACTTTGCTCTGATGAAAATTGTATGCAAACCTACCGATAATCCCTCAGTACTAAGCATTGCTTCGTTATCGATTTGCGAAGATGCAGTAATTGGAATAGCTGTTCCACTTCCATGACCCGGATCTTCATCAAAGAAATATTCCAAGGCTTCTATTTCTCTTGCTTCTCCCTGATCCACCAAAATGAGTTTTTTAATGGTTAATCCCCATTCGTCGTCACTGTTTTTTGCACGGATAAAAAGTGTGTGTAATCCTCTGGAAAGTGACGAAGTCATAATGGAACCTTCGTAATTCACTTCACCATCTACTTCGGTTACGGAAATAGAAGTACCATTTCCAAAACCCGGATCAGCATCGAAAAAGTATTCCAGTTGAGTTACCGCCTGGCCCATTAACGGCGAAGCTAAAAGCATCACCAGCAATACGTTTGCAAGGAATTTCACGACTTAATTCCCTTTTGCTTTGATACTAACCTCGATATCCTCACCGGCTTTAATTTCAGTAGGAATTATAATGTCATACACATATGGTAAAGAAAATAAGGAATTAGAATAAGTACCTACACCACCCGACGGACCAATATGAGTTCCGTCTGTACCTGCATTAAGCAAGCTGCTAAGCTTTGGAGTAACATCCCAGTTCATATCGAATACATTTGTACTATTTGAAACGGCAGTATCTGCAAAAATATCAGTAGGATTGAGAGCTTCATTAACTACATTATTCTCTCCGAAATTTGAACCATCATTCAGAGGTAGAGTTATATCGAAGAAGTTATTCAGAAAAGTATTGTTGTTGTCTGCTATTTCCTGGATTTGAGCATCCGCGTATTGATAGCGTTGTGTTTTTAGGAAAATATTGTTTTTGAAGGTGCTGTTGCTAATTGATCTTACTGTAAAGTCAAAAAATATACTGTTATGGAAATTTCCATTTCTAATATCTTTGTAGTCAGAAATCGAAGAACCCGCCGGATTGATAATACAACGACGAAAAATAACAGCTGTATTATCGTCATTGCTAAGAGTAAGTTTATCGATATACGAGTGAGAAACTGTAAGCCCTTGAACAAAACTAGCAACAATATTGCCTAACACAGACCCATGAACGACAATTGTAGACGAAGGATCTGTGGTATTCGCATTATCTAAAAAAATTTGATTTATCTGAAGACCTTTAAAAACTAGATGTGAAGAATTATCGACATCAATTGTTCCCAGCTCTGAACCATAATTAAAGTTCTTATTTATAGCGGAAGTATTGTAGCCCAACCCAATTAAGGTAAGTCCTTCCTTATCTTCAATATCCACATTACCATAACTATTGGGGCTTGGCATTACATAAATAATATCCCCGGACAGAGCCGCATCTATGGCCTCCTGCAAATCTGAGTAATAATTTGAGCCCGAAGGGTTTTTATCTGTATTATCAACTATCAGTATATTCTGTGCAGTTGTAGTTTGAGTTGCTAATACAGCGATGAGTAAAAAGAGAATTTTTTTCATGATGTCTTTTTGTTTGTTAAAATATTCGATTCCAAGGTTGCTGTAAATCCCCACTTCTGGTGATTTTTTCAGATCAATTCGAACGCTATTGCAAATTGAACCAATCCTGCCGTTGTTGGTATCCCCGTTTTTTTCTTAATGTTTTTTCGATGACTTTTCACAGTCTCCAAAGTTATATACAGCTGTCCCGAAATATCTTTATTGCTAAATCCCTGCGCTATCCTGGTTAAAACCTGCCTTTCCCTTCTTGTAAGCGATTGGAATTCGTCGAAATGTTTTCTCACGTAGATCTCCTCACCGGCTATACGCTCTATTCTGCGTGTTACCGAATCAATTCCTGAAATCGGATTTGAGGAAGTGAGTAATAAATTATGCTCTTTGAAAGGTTTACAAACGGTAAAGAAAGTGTCGAATTCCCCGGTTCTGGGATTGCGAATTTTCTGGAATTCTGCATGTAGCTGATCATCATCCGCTTTTTCATAAAATTCAAGGAATCGAGGCGCTACATACTTCAGGCTGTCGGGATGGATATTCTTTTCAAAATACTCGAAGCCCATGTTATTGATCTCTTCTTTTGAAAGCAGCCCCCACTCTTCTCCCGCTTTATTTAAATGACCGATAGTGAGATCACTTTTATCATTTACATGGAATATACCCGGCATCAGATCCACTAACTCCTGAAGTGAATCGAAGTTTTTCCGGAAAAGCTTATCTAAAATATATAAGCTTTGTACCTGTGTTTTCAGAATTTCAGTCTCTGTTCTGTACCCCATATTTGTTCTTTTCACAACCCATAAATCCGCTTACAAAATAGGATAAAAAGCCAAAGTGTCAAACCGGAAGCGTCTGTAAACACTTGCGAGCCATGCAAAAAAAAGAAGAAATCATTATTCAGAAACTCTGAATAATGATTTTTATGCAGTGATTTAACATTCCTGTAACTGATTTTTACATCTGATAGAAGTAAACTCTTATTCAATTTTAAAATCAGGGTTATTATGATCACGCGAATTACTTCCTCATTCCTACTTTTAGTTTTATTCTCAATCAGTGCATTTGCACAACACGATTGGCGTTCTGATGTTCGATTTTTAGGAGATCCCACAATCTCTGCAAATGGAGATATCGTATTTACTTACGATTCTGACCTTTGGGGCATAAACATTGATGGTGGACTTGCTATACGTCTTACTGCTTTAGACGGTGAAGAAACCAATCCGAATATTTCTCCGGATGGTAACTGGATCGCATTTACTTCAAATCAGTATGGGAATAACGATGTCTACATCATGCCTGCAACCGGTGGTGAAATAACTCAACTCACTTTTCACCAAGCCAACGATCAGGTTGAATCTTGGTCTTGGGATTCCAAAAAGATCTATTTCAGTTCTAATCGCTACAACAGAATAACTGCCTTTGAAATAAGCGCTGAAGGTGGAACCCCATCCCGATTATTTGAGCACTATCATAATACTGTTCACAATCTGGCAGAACATCCTACCTCCGGCGATTTCTACTTCAATGAATCCTGGGAAAGCTTCATATTTCCACAGAGAAAGAGATATGTCGGTTCATTTAACCCGGATATAAAATCATACAATCCCAAGACTGACACTTATACTGAACACACCAACTGGGAAGGAAAAGACTTCTCCCCTACTATTGATCAGAATGGAAAAGTGTATTTCGTATCTGATGAAGCTAATAACGAGTATAATCTTTACACACTGGAAAATGGTCAGAAAAAACAACTCACCAGATTCAATACGTCCATTTATAATCCGTCTGTAAGTCCTGACGGTAGTGTCGTTGTTTTTGAAAGAGACTATGAACTATACAAATATGACATCGCTTCAAACAGAGCTACGAAGATCGATGTAACCATCACCAAAAATAATACACTCACTAAATCTCAAAGTTTTGATGTAAAGGATAATATCTCTGCTTATGATGTTTCGCCTGACAAAAAGAAAATGGCTTTTATTTCCAGAGGAGAATTGTTCGTTTCTGATGCGGAAGGGAAATTTGTTCGTCAGATTACAACCAACAGCATGGGAAGAGTATTAGAAGTAAAATGGCTGGCAGATAACAAAACCCTGATCTTCAATCAAACTGTAGATGGATACCAAAACTGGTTTACCATTGCTGCGGATGGAAACGGCACTGAAAAACAACATACATCCGACAAAAGAAATAACAGAGCCCTTGCATTGAATCACGACCGTACCGCCGGTGTTTATCTGAGCGGAAGAGATCAACTTCGGCATATTGATCTTGATGATTTCAAAAGCAAAACATTGGTGGAAGATGAGTTTTGGGGATTTCAAAATACAGCTCCTATGTTTTCACCGAATGGAGAATATGTACTCTTCAGTGCTAAGCGTAATTTTGAGTTAGACATCTTTGTGCATCATCTGGAATCAGAAAGAACCATAAATCTCACCAACACCGGTGTAGATGAAAACGGAGCATTTTGGTCACCTGACGGCAAATATATTTATTATACCGGGAGCAGAAGCGTTCCTTCGTATCCAAGAGGCGCCGGAGAAACTGATCTCTTCAGAATTCCACTAGACTATTACGACGAACCCTATAAATCTGATTTATTTGATGAGCTTTTTGCTGAAAAAGAAGAAAAAAACGAAGACTCAAAAGACGACAAAGAGGAGGAAGAAAAACTCACTATCGAAATAAACACCACCAATCTGATGCAACGTGTTGAACGCGTCGGAGAAGGTTTTGGAAATCAATTCTCCCCATTTGTCACTCAGAAAGATGATAAAACTATGGTTCTCTATGGCAGCAATCATAATGAAGGTGATTTCACACTTTCTGTTACCACCTTCGAACCTTTTGAACAACCAAAGACTCAAAGTTTTGAAGGAACCGGGTTTGTTTCCGGGATCATTGATGTAGATGGGCAACTTTACGGGCTTTCAAGAGGAGCTATCAATAAACTGGATCCTTCTTCTGCTAAAGCAACGAAAATTAATGTATCGCATTCCTTTGAACGAAATCTTCAGGATGAATTCTATCAAATGTTTGATGAACTTTGGGCGAATATCGAAGAGAATTTCTACAATGAAACTTTCCATGGAATAGACTGGAAGAAGATCAGAGACCGTTATAAAAAGTATCTGCCTTATGTTGATTCCCGTGCCGATCTGCGCCGAATGAACAATGATATGCTGGGAGAACTCAATTCGTCTCATATGGGATTCAATACATTTGGGGATGAAGAAAACCAATATTACTCAACCCTTTCGATGGCAACAGGAATAATTTGGGATAAAGATAATCCTTATCAGGTATCCGAGATAATCGAAACGGGACCCGTTCACATTTCAGGAAATAAAATTAATACCGGAGATGAACTCATAGCTGTAAACGGAAAACCAGTTGATGCTAAAATGAATCGTGAAATGTATTTCAGCGTACCATCCATGCCTGAAGAAGTTACACTAACTTTCAAACAGGGTAGCTCTAATATTGACATCAAGATTCACCCTACATCCTACTTCTCTGACCGTAACGATCTGTATGATGAATGGGTTTCCGGAAACCAGAAAATGGTAGATGAAAAAACGGACAAGAAAGTCGCATATGTTCACATGAAGAATATGGGTGGCGGCGAATTGAATAACTTTCTCATCGAAATGACATCCGAAGCCTACAACCGAGACGCCCTGATATTTGACCTGCGTTATAATACCGGAGGAAATGTACACGATGACGTGCTTCGTTTCTTATCTCAGAGGCAGTACGCAAACTGGGCGTATCGTGGTGGAGAGTTGGCCCCACAGTCAAATTTTGCTCCGGCTGACAAGCCCATTATTCTCCTGATCAATGAACAATCACTCTCAGATGCTGAAGTTACTGCAGAAGGATTCAAGCAATTAGGACTTGGAACTGTGATGGGAACCGAAACGTATCGATGGATCATATTTACTTCCGGAAAAGGATTAGTGGATGGTTCTTTTTACAGATTACCTTCCTGGGGATTATACACTTTGGATGGTGAAAATATTGAACAAACAGGTGTTGCACCGGATATTGAAGTTCATAATACGTTCAAAGATCGGGTGAATGGAAATGACCCTCAATTGGAAAAAGCAATTCAGGAAATTCTAAACAAACTGAAAAATGATTAGTAATTTTTAGCCGGTAAAATTTCTGTTGCATTCTAAAAATCTAACTCGTAATCTTAAACCAATGAAATTAACAAACCAATATATCGCCCGGGAAATGATGTGTATGTGTTGCTATATGCGAACACTTCACTAGGGCTTTTATATTTTAGAAAAGAAATTTTCAAAGTCCTTTAGAGTGTATGATCTGAAGGACTTTTTTATTGGCTGTTAGTTTCATTCGTTCTTTAACATCATGCATTCTCATCGAGAAAGGTGGAGGGATCAGGTCCTGCGAAGCCTTGGCAACCGTCCTGTACTATTTGTACAGGAAAAGGTGCTACATCCTGCTTAGTACAAATATTTGTACTGAGAAAGATGAGTGCGAAGAGCTCTACTGTATTTGTAAGCCTCTTTCGGACTCATCCCCGAAAGGGGCTTTTTTATTAATTATAAATCAAAAAATACAATACAATGAGTTCACAAAAATTTGAGACACTACAATTACATGCAGGACAAGAACCGGATCCAACCACAGGTTCGCGGGCTGTTCCAATTTATCAAACCACTTCTTATAATTTTAAAAACACTGAGCACGCCGCTAGTTTATTCGGTTTAAGAGAATTCGGGAATATCTACACCCGGATCATGAATCCTACTACCGATGTTTTCGAAAAACGAATTGCTGCTCTTGAAGGTGGCGTGGCGGCAGTAGCAACTTCATCAGGACAAGCTGCACAGTTTCTGGCGATCACAAATCTGGCCCAAAAAGGCGATAACATCGTATCTACACAAAACCTATATGGTGGAACTTATAACCAGTTTAAAGTTACCATTCCCAGGCTTGGAATCGATGTCAACTTCGCCGAAGAGGATACCGTTGAAGCTTTTGAAAAGCATATCGATGAAAACACAAAAGCTATTTACGTTGAGTCGATCGGTAATCCCAGAGGAAATATCGCTGACTTTGAAGGGTTATCAGCCTTAGCAAAAAAATATGAGATCGCCCTTGTGGTAGATAATACTTTTGGGGCCGGTGGAGCTTTAGTTCAACCTATCAAATATGGCGCAAATGTTGTGACTGCTTCAGCTACAAAGTGGATCGGTGGACATGGAACTTCCATTGGAGGAGTGATCGTAGATGCCGGAAATTTCAACTGGGGTAATGGTAAATATCCGTTGTTCAGCGAGCCGTCTCCGGGCTATCACGGTCTTAAATTCTGGGAAGTATTTGGTGACGAAGGTCCTTTTGGTAATATCGCATTTGCTATCAGAGCTCGCGTTGAAGGTCTCAGAGATCTTGGTTCATCCCAATCTCCGTTCAATAGCTTTCTTTTACTTCAGGGGCTGGAAACACTGTCGCTCAGAGTTGAACGACATAATGAAAACGCCAAAAAACTAGCTACTTGGTTAGATGAGCACGAACTCGTTGACTGGGTAAATTATACCGGTCTTGAAGAACATGAATATCATGAACGAGCAAAGAAATATCTGGCTGCCGGACAGTTTGGTTCCGTATTTACTTTTGGAGTAAAAGGTGGTTTTGATACCGCCAGAACTTTCATCGAAAATGTAGAATTAGCCAGTCATTTGGCTAATGTTGGAGATGCTAAAACATTGGTCATCCATCCGGCATCAACCACACATCAGCAACTAACTGAACATGAACAAGCTTCATCAGGAGTGAAAGGAGATCTTGTTAGGGTTTCAGTTGGTATCGAACACATCGATGATATCATAGCTGATTTTGAACAAGCGCTACTAAAATCTCAGGAACTTGTCGCTGTTTAATGTATTTCGACAAGGAGCTTTTATGAGCAACAAACCAAATATCACAACAATTAATCAAGCCCGGACTACCGAATCCGGGTTTGAATTTCCTTCCATAGATATTGCCTGGAATAGTTGGGGGACACTTAACGAAAAAAAGGACAACGTGATTCTGATCTGTCATGCATTGACCGGAAGTTCTAATGCAAAAGATTGGTTTTACGGTCTTTTTGAGCCTACAGGATTTATTGATCTTGACAAACACTTTGTTTTGTGTATAAACAATTTGGGCAGTTGTTACGGGTCAACCGGACCCACTTCTGTATCGCCTGTTACCGGGAAACCCTATCAGGCAGATTTTCCGGAAATTACCATTCGGGATATAGTAAAACATCAACAATTACTGCTTGATCATCTTGGTATCAACGGTGTTGAATTGGCAATTGGCGGATCGATGGGCGGCATGGTAGCATTGGAATTCGGACTGATGGATCCAAGAATCCAATCTTTAGCTTTATTTGCTATGGGGAAATCTCATACTCCATGGGCTATAGGAATCAGTCATGCACAAAGAAAAGCTATTTATGCGGATGAACATTGGCAGGATGGATTTTATGATCCAAAAGTCCCTCCACAGAAAGGGTTATCTGCAGCCAGAGCACTTGCAATGATCACTTACCGTTCACCTCAAAATTATGAACATAAATTCCGAAGAGACTTCAACAGGAATAAAGATCAGTTTGAGGTAGAATCATATTTAGATCATCAGGGAGAAAAACTCTCTTCCAGATTCGATGCCAACACATATATCACTTTAACAAAAGCCATGGATTCCCATGATGTATCAAGAAACCGTGGTTCTTTTAGAGAAGCCTTAGGTTCTTTGACAATACCCTGTTTGATACTTGGCATTGACTCTGACCTTCTTTATCCGATAGCTGAGCAACAAGAACTTTCCGAATTAATTCCTGATTCAGAGTTCAATCAAATCCATTCCGATTACGGTCATGATGCCTTTTTGATCGAATTCGAACAAATCAATAAACATCTGATATCATTTTATCACTCTACTAAATCACTCTATGAGCATCACACTTAATTCAATTAGCGGAAAAAACATATCCATATATAAGAGCAAAAAAACTATTCCCGTGTTTATTGCCGGAAACGGAGCCATTGGTGGAACTCTCATCCGACAAATCAATCATCTTAATAATCCTCTGTTCCAAGTTAAAATTGCTGGCGTTTGTAACAGCAAAAAAGTGATCTGGAATCCCGATCCTGATTTGATTCATGAAAAACTTAGATATTCTGATGAAGCAACCAATTGGGAAAATATTACAAATAAACTCGCTCGTTATCCTGAAGGACTCATTTTTATAGATGCGACCGGAAGCGAAATTGTAGCCCGTCAATATCTAAAACTTCTTTCTAAGGGAATTCATATTACCACCCCCAGCAAAAGAGCAAACACATTTGAACAGAGTTATTTTGAGGAACTTAAAGCTTTTCAACAACCGGGAAAGGCACAATACAGATATGAAACTGCTGTTGGCGCCGGACTTCCGGTCATCAGCACCATTACTAATTTGATCGAATCAGGCGATTCCATAACAAAAATATCCGGTGTGGTCTCAGGTACTATGACCTACATCTTTAATCAGCTCCAACAAGGAATTGCTTTCAGTGAAATAATAAAAGCAGCAAAAAAGGAAGGTTATTCCGAGCCCGATCCAAGAGACGATCTATCCGGAGAAGATGTAGCCCGCAAGTTTTTAATAATGGCAAGAACCTGTGGATATAAATTTGAGAGAGATCAGATCAAAGTAGAGTCACTGGTTCCAAAAGAACTCATAGATTACCAGGTTAACGGCTTTTTAGATCATCTCTCTTTTTATGATGATCATTGGAAAAACAGAAACTCACAGGCATTGTTAAACAACAAACGTCTTAGATACACCGGGGAATTCACTCCTGATGGAATTGAGATAGGAATTAAAGAGGTTCCCACAGTTTCACCATTGGGAGGACTACAAAAAACGGATAACCTGATCCAGATCTATTCAGAACGTTATGCCGAATCTCCCATTGTAATTCAGGGGCCCGGAGCGGGAAAAGAAGTCACCGCTGCAGGAGTTTTGAGTGATATTATTGAAATTGCCAAAACCGGATAAGCTAGTACTTTCAATATGCCTGAAATCTATTATTTTGATGGTAACGAAAATAAACTGCCCGAATGAAAAAAATATATCTGCTCAGCTTCCTGCTTTTGCTATCTGCCAACCTTCTATCACAGGAAAAGAAGAATGCACGTGAATATGGAATTAAGATCGGTATTCTTACTCCCGGTTTAAATAATGCAATAACAGATGTAGAAGGTGTTTTGGTGGGACATACTACTCTGATTGAGGGCGAAGCAACAAGGACTGGAGTGACAATGATTTTACCTCATTCCGGCAACTTATTCACGGACCGCGTTCCGGCCGCTGTATTTGTTGGAAACGGATTTGGTAAAGCGGTTGGTTTTACTCAGATAGAGGAACTTGGAGAAATAGAAACACCAATTGGATTAACAAATACATTAAGTATTCATACTGTTGCCAATGCTATTACTGACTATGTACTTGAACAAAATCAAAATGTATACTCAGTAAATCCCGTTGTTGGAGAAACGAATGACGCTTACCTGAATGATATTCGATCTCGTGCTGTAAATTTTGAGCATGTTCATCAAGCTATTCGAAATGCAAGATCAGGAGAAGTGGAACAGGGCAATGTTGGCGCCGGTACAGGAACAAGAGCTTTGGGCTATAAAGGTGGAATAGGAACTTCTTCCAGAAAATTACCCGAACGATTTGGTGGTTACACTGTTGGGGTTTTAGTTCAATCAAATTTTGGTGGAGTACTTACTATTGATGGAGCTCCGGTGGGAGAGGAATTAAAAAATCACTATTTATCCAGCATTGTACCTTACGATGTAGATGGTTCCGTTATGATCATTGTAGCAACTGACGCCCCCATTACTTCCCGTAATCTTAAAAGATTAGCAAAAAGAGCTTTTCTCGGAATATCAAGAATTGGTGGGTTTGCAAGTAATGGAAGCGGCGATTACGTGATAGCATTCTCGACACATCCTGAAGTCCGCAACAAATTGGACCATCCTACACCTGTAAAATCAATTTCTGAACTGGATAATAATGCTACTTCTCCTCTTTTTTTAGCCGCAGTTGAAGCTACAGAAGAAGCAATTTTAAACTCATTGTTCCATGCTGAAACGATGAAAGGAGATCATGGAACTCAGGATGCTTTACCGGTCGAAAAAGTTTTGGAGATACTTCGGAAGTATAATCTTCTGGAAAAGTAGATGTTCGGTTAACTTAACCTCTCAATTTAACTGCATAAAAAAACCATTCCTCTTTCGAAGAATGGTTTCTCTCTCTTACCAGCTGCCATTAATACTGTCAAATTAACGGCGCTTTCTTACCAAAGCCTGTCGCTTCATTTTCTGTGCTCTGTCAGGCATCGTATCGAACTTAATTCTTTGCTCCTCATTCAACAATGCTCTGATCTCTCCTTTCTTTGCAATGTGAATTTTATGGATACTCGCCTGAAGATCACCCATTTCATCAGCAACTTTATTGAGTGCCGCAACATCGTAAGTGTCACCGGATGAAAGAGTTCGTAATCTTGCTCTTTTCTCTCTTAATTGATTTTCTAACGGAAGACTTTCTTGCTTTCCTTCCAGCATTATGCCTTTTATTTGCTCTTCTTGATCTTCACTAAGATCTAATTTGGCCAACATAGTTTGCGGGCCTCTACGCATTTGTCCTTGTTGTCCGTCTCTTTTTTCGATGCGCTCTTTTATTACTTTGCGTCTCTCTTGCTGATCATTTCTCTGTGCCTGAACGGATAGTGTTCCAATTAGCAACAAAAGAAATGCGGTTGTTATAATTCTTCTCATGACTGTCTCCTGTTTTGATGATTATTTATTTTTGTACCTTGTACACTTCATTAGAAGAAAACCCCTAACAAAACTTGTGGTCATTCATGAAATTTTTTCTAAGTCTGCTACTTTTATTTCTATTCAGCCAAAATCAGCAAGCCCAAAACTGGTTGATCACTCAGGAAGACTGGGGTGGCACTGATTCTCTTGATTCAAGTCTTGAACATGAAATATCTTACATCACCATTCACCATGGTGGCGAGATGTTTCCGGACGATAAAAACACAGTTACTTATTTGCAGAACTTACAAAAATGGAGCCGCTCCGACCGTAAATGGAATGACATTCCCTACCATTATGTAATTGCACGAGATGGTAAAATATATGAAGGCAGACCACTGAATTATCGTGGAGATACCAATACTACATACGATCCAACCGGACATGCACTTGTTGTGTTACTTGGAAATTTTGAAGAGCAGGAAGTAAAAGCCGAACAAATTGAATCTCTTAAAACCGTGACTGCATATTTAGCAAAGCAAGAATCTGTTCCCGCAGAAAAGATACAAACTCATAAAGATTATGCAGAAACGCTCTGTCCGGGCAAAAAACTGACAGGTTACTTAAATACCCGTGATTGGAATTCCTTTTTAAACGGACTGGATTAAGAAACTTTAGATCTTTCAAGTTTATAACTGATAGAACCTATGAATGATGAGGCTTAAACTTCTTTGTCTGGTTCCGTAGCTCCGCTGCGGAACGCCCATCAGAGGCTCCGCCTCTTTTTTCACCGTACTCAATCTACATTATAGCATCGGTTTTGAAAGGAACGACATAATTTAAAATATTGCCTGTAATGCAAGTTACAGACTTGCTTAGCTAGGGATTTACTCCCCATCCGACTATTTAACCTTTTTTAAGATCATATCTTCCCCTTCCAATCTCACCTTTCTTTTATTTAAAACTGTAATTATATGTTCTCTGGGTTCTAAATAATTTAATCTTGGCGTAGGTGTAGTGTTCGGGGCCTCAAAATCACATTTTAACAAGTATTTATTTTCATCAATCTCTGACCACCTTCCAGAACATTTCTGAGGATATTCAACATAAGATTTGGTTAGCGTAAAAGTACTATCAGATTTTATGTCCAAACCCACGTAATAGCCTTTATATGTTCCCTTATAAACTTTATCTAAAGTTAGGCTGGTTGAGCTACAATCTATAAAAAGAATACTAAGTAAAAAGATGATGTTTTTTCTCATAATGTTAAATTTATTTTTTGTACATCAAACCTGGGTAAACAAAAAAGTCTCAACGAGAAGCTTGAATTAGTTTTGACTTTAGTTTTTTACCATACAAGCTTATAGTAGATGGGCAAGAGGTTACTTATCACCGAGTTCATTTAGATGATACCTATATACTTTCATTATATAATCGGTTCCATAATTAATAGGATCTAGGAAATTTTTCCCCTCAGTTTCTTTAAATACAAAACGTGTACCATCACTGAATATCAATTCCTTTCCAATTAGATGAGCATCTTGAACAATTCTTTGTTCTTCATAAGCTTCATTCTTAAAACAAAACAGCTCATCTCCTCTTTTAAATATTAATTTATTATTTGCTAACACCACATCGTCAACATCTTTGGCAATTACATGAAGAGAATCTGATAGTAAAATAAGTTCGTTGCTTCTTTTGTTGTGTACATATCCTGTAGTATCAATCAGGATAAATTTTACAGGATACCATTTCCTATCTGGTTTATATCTCCCATTTTTGAGTAACGTATGATCGTCAAAATTAAATGTATAAAGAAAATATTCTGCATCTAAAAATCCCACTAAACCAATCTGATTTTCTTTTGATATAAATTCAACATCAAAAGGAGGAACCCTATCAGTTTCATCAAAAATATAGTCAAATTGTTTAATTTCTGTATCAACATTAGTGCTCCCATAATTCCTTTCAATTAAAAAAGTAGTATAAGTATTAAAATCATACCCTAAATACAGCAAATCTTCTAAATTTTTTGAAAATCCGAATATTCCATATGGTGTAGGAATACTTTTATTTAAATATGACTTTGTTTCTATATCATACAAGAAAGGTTCATTTATATAAAATATTTCATCTGTAATCCACTTGATAAGATGTTTACCTGCAATATCTACAATCTTATTTTCAAGTTTTAATATCTGATTTCTTGTCTCCAAACTATACACAACAATGTCAACCGGTTTAACTGAATCATCAAAACCAACGGTATCTAAACTTGTAATTGCTAATAGATATTCCCCTGATGGGGAAACTTGAGTTTCAATAGGATTGTATATTGTGATTTGGGAATATCCATCTTCCATCTTAAGTATCAGAAAAAAAAATAAACATAGGTGTTTTAAATACTTCATACTTTTACCTCCTTGTGGCATTGACCCATAGCTCTTTCAAGTTTGTAACTTGAAAAAACCAACAACGGAAGTCTGTGACTTCCATCCTTAGCATATTCTTTCATATCAAAATTTCATCCATTATTAGCAAACCTTTCTTTTCTTTGTACCATAAAGCGCTACTGTATGGATAGTCTTCCGGCTTAAAACAAAATCCTTCCTTCACCGGATTATAGTGAATGTATTCCATCTTCTGATTGTAAAATTTATTGGAGGTAATTTCAATCGGTCGATTATCTTGCCTCCAAAATTGATAGGTCTGATTATTTGAATTTTCTCTGCCTGCTTTTTTAAACATCCAAAGCATCCAGCTTTGTCGGCTTTCTTTCTTATTAATTTCTATATCCTTAATAATAGCTTTGGCAGTATATTTTTTGAAATCTCTTAAAATATCTGACAGACTAAACCCCTTTTTTGCACTTATTACCAGATGGATATGATTCGTCATTAAACACCAACCATGTATTTGTAGCCCTTTATTCGTTCTGCAATAGTTCAAACTTTCAACAACCATTTGTTTGTATAATGACCTTGTAAATACATCAATCCAATCTACTACTGCAAAAGTAATAAAGTGAACTTGTTGGTGATTATGAATTTTGAAAGGCATCCCATAATTTAATAAGCATTGCTTGTAATGCAAGTTGCAAACTTGCTTAGCTACTGCTCTTTAAGTCACAGACTTAAGAGAACTGGGGGAAAGCTGTCATACCTACTCACCTCCGCTCCAAAAAAAAGCCACATCAATCTAAGATCAATGTGGCTTTTGTAGTTTGATGCTTGTTATTTAAAACAAACTGTGGGCCCGGAGGGACTTGAACCCCCGACCAATCGATTATGAGTCGACTGCTCTAACCAACTGAGCTACGGGCCCCGAATAAGGGCGTCAAAGTTACAAGGTTTAGAACCTATTTGAAAGCTCTTTTTTTAGATCGTTGATTAAATCATTCTTTTGGTTTCGACTAATCAGTTAACAGTGACTGATATATTTTAATGGCAATGCTGATGTGCCTGAGACCAGGTTTTACCTACGGGGCAATCTATAGCTCCATCATCCTTTGAAATTGCAGTACCTAACAACCAAAGCCCCAACAGTACAACAACGATCAGTAAACCCACACCTATGTTAGATTTCATAGAAGATTTATCCTTCTTCAAACAGCAATTTTTATATTTTTTTCCGCTCCCACAATGGCAGGCGTCATTTCTCCCTATTGAGCTAGACATAGTTTATCAGTTAATTTTAAAATGAGCTTTTAGCTTTAATATACTAAACCTTAATACTCAAGGGGATATAGACTTTTAAAACTTCCTGAGTTCTCTTAAAATTAATATGATTTTTCTTCTCACAAGAATGAATGTTTCTGGCTCATGTAATTGTTTAGTTAGTGAACTTTAAATAATTATAAGATGAGAACTTTTTTTATACTCCTTTTTTCGTTGATCCTGATCAGTGCTGTTTCAGCACAAAAGAATGACCGTGCAACAGAGATCTTTGAAGAAGTAGATGCGCGTCGTAGTAAGATCACCTTCGAAAAAACGGATATGCGAATGATCATCTACAACAGCAATGGAAATACCAGAAACAGATCTATCAGTTCTTATTCGTTTAATGAAGCTGAACAGGAAAAAAGCCTGCTTGTATTTGAGGAACCCGCCAATGTTCGGGGAACCGGTTTTCTTACATTAAGCGACGGAAACAATGAAGTCCAGAAATTATATCTACCAGCATTAGGTCGGATTCAAACGATCACGGCATCCCAAAAAGCCGACCGATTCATGGGAAGTGATTTTACTTACGAAGATCTTGGCGACCAAAACCCGGACGACTATGATTTTGAGTTGATCGAAGAAAAAAACAAAACCGCTGTTCTCAGAGCTGTAAAAAAAGAGAATTCTCAGTATGCCTACATCAAATTTTACATCAATACTGAACGCTATTCTTTAGAGAAAGCTGAGTATTTCGATGAAGATGACGAAATGATCAAAAGACTGGAAGCCGAAGATTTCACAAATGTGGATGCGAACATCTGGCGTGCCAATAAAATGACCATGTTCGATCTGAGAGCCGACCGAAAAACAGAACTCATCTGGAGTAACCGTGTTATCAACCAGTCTATTCCAGATTGGCGATTCACTGAACGAGGGCTGAAAAGGAACTAACAGCTCAAAATTTAAAGCTGTTAGCACTTTCCATTAGTTAGATTTTAAAAAATATCAGCCCAACTTAAAATTATCGGGACGTATTGTTAACATAGATACATCTACTTGTTGAACAACTTGGGCTGCTGTCGATCCCATTAAAACTCTCTTTATTCCGGTTCTACCATGAGTTGTCATAATTAACAAGTCTGCATGTTTGTTGGCATATTCTGTAATCTCGTAGGGTACGGATATTCCGGGCACTACTTCCAAATGAACCGGCACAGAGATGCTTGAAGCTCCATCATTTTTTATGATTCTATACTCAAACTCTTGTTTTGTCTTTTGGAGTGACAAACCAAGTTCCTTATTTGCATTAAAGTAATCATCAAGCCTTTTCTGAAATAATAGATTGCTGTCCTCATTTGATATACCTACTGTAGGTGCTACAAATCCATATCCCTCGGAAGAATATAATTGGTTAACATAGAGCAGTTTTAATGTAGTATCGAATTGGTACGTAAGCTCTACTGACAGGGCAAGCGATGCTAAAGAATGCTCTGATAGATCTATCGCTGTTACAATTCTTTCAAACCCGCTACTTGTATATTTTCTACTCACAGTAAATACCGGCGCATGTGCCTTCCTAATCACTTTATCGGTGATACTTCCTTTAAAGAAGTTTGTCTCATGAGCTCCTTTTGCACTCATAAGGATCAGGTCATACCCTTCTTTATTCGCAAATTCAGCGATAGCAGAAGAAGGTTTTCTATCTACCTGAACATGAGTTTTACCCAGATATTTCTCCATTATAAAGTCGGATGCTAACTCCTCTAACTCCGATTTAGCCTTTTCAACTACTTTAGGATATAGATCTTTGTCCATATCGAAGGGAAGCCCCAGTTTATCCATGCTTTCACTCATATACAAACTGAATGGCACAATATGGATAAGGTCGATGGTAGATCCATAAATTTTGGTGAAGAAACCTGCTAGCTTTAACGCAGATTTTGATTGTTCGGAAAAGTCGGTTGGGATGAGAATTCTGTTGACTTTCATAATTACCTCCTTTTATGTAATGGATGTACATAATGGTAATAAAAGAAAATGAAGAATTGATGAAGACCTCTTTTAGCTTTGCCTGGCTTTTCCTCCTCAACATATCTAAACCGCTTACTATAACTACCCGATCAGAATTACGGGGAAGCCTCTCCATGATGTTGATGCGAACACAGGAAATTGACTTTAACTGATAATCCTAATGCTTTGGTTCCGGCTTCAGTGTTAATAATGGTGATTCAAGGTTTCTTGTGATCTTCTCGGCTGTAGATCCAAGGAAAAATCTTGAAAGGCCTGTTCTTCCATGTGTACTCATTATTACCATATCGGCATAATCATTTGCATAGTCGATGATATCATCATGAGCTACCATTCCTTTCTTAATTACTGTTCTAACCGGTATTGAGATACTCTCTGTTCCTGTAGTCTTAACGATCTCATCATAAAAAGGCTCCGCATTTCTTTTTATTGAAAACTGATCCTGAGTATTTTCTTTAAAGAACTTCTCTAACCTGTCCATCAAGCCGGAATACAAATTCTCTTTATTGAATGAATTTATTTTCCCTGAATATTCCTGTGAATCTATAGATTCCATAAACATTCCGGAGTTATATAGCTCCACAATATTCAGAAAATTGAGACTGGCATTAAATTTATTGGCCATTTCAAAAGCTACGGGAACTACTTCAAAAGAAAAGTCTGATATATCCGTAGGAACCAAAATTGTTTTAATTTTATCGTAATGGAATTCATTACTCAGTGCCAAAACCGGAATTTTTGAGTTTCGTACTACTTTTTCTGTAGTGCTTCCGTGAAGAAAATCTGTTGCATCTCCACCTCTGGCACTCATAATTATCATGTCGTAATTACCATTTTCGGCATGATGTAAAATTGAATTGGAGGCTTTTCTATCTATTTCGACGATTAAGTCACCCGACGAATTTTTATCCAGATATTCTTCAGAAAAAGCCTGTAGCCTCTTTTTTGCATCTTCTGCGATCTTAGGATAGATATCATCTCCCATATCCAAAGGAAGTCCTAGTTTACTTATGCTGTCATTTAAATAAGCTGACAACGGTACTACATGAATAAGATCTGCTTTACATTCAAAGAGGTCTATAAAAATCCTTAAAGCCTTGAGCGCTTTTTTTGAATTTTCTGAAAAATCGGTTGGAATAAGTACTTTCGAGATCTTCATATACGCAATATTTGATTCTATTTACTAATAGTATCCGATACAGCTTATAAAGTTTCTAGTTCTAATATGCTTAGATGCGCTTAGCTTTTCTCTCGTAAATAATCTAATCCACCAACCATCATCATTCCGATCAAAATTCCAATCACTCCTCCCCAAACATTGGTCTCCGGATCGGAGTTTTCACTTATCCCGGGAAAAAACGGGTTCGACTTGATCATCTTCTTTTTAACCGTCTCAACTTCTACCTTTTTAAACTCGTCAAATTGAGCATCAGGATTAATTACCTTTCCAATCCTTTGATATTCAGGTAGATTTTCGTTGACCTCCGAGCTCATCAATTCTTGCGCTCGTTCACTGGTATATTCGATCTCTTCAGTATCTCTCACTTGCTCAACAAACTCTCTGTTCTGATATGGCCAGATCACAAAAAGTGAACCGATCAAAAATCCAATTAACACTGAAATAGTTTGCGAATGATATTTCCCGAGCAACCATGATAAAAACCTCGAGAAAGCTGCGAGTCCAACTACGGCCCCCAGTAAGAATGGCAACAATCCGATTATTCCATCCATAGTTTCCGAACCGCCTATCATCCCAATATTTGAAAGCAGATAATCGTATTTCCGCATGATAAGAAGTAAATACGAACCTGAAATTCCCGGAAGTATCATTGCACAGATAGATATCATACCACTTAAAAACACAAAAGCCGGATTTTCAGGAGTATCTGCCGGAACCAACGAAACGACCCAAAGCCCGATCCCTATTCCAACAACACTCATTAGAATTTCCTGCCAACTGATCTCATTCAGCGTTTTGTATAAGATGTAGATGGAGCCCAATATCAAACCAAAAAATAGTCCATACACAATTTCGGGGTGTGTGAACATATAAATCTGAAGCGGAACCACTTTGGTAAAAAAGGCAAGAGCTACAAAAATCCCTCCAAACAAGAAGATCAAAAACTTGATATGCAATTCCTTGAAAGCAGCTTTCCATTTAAATGAGAAAAAAGCTTTCAAAAAAGGTCCATTTACACTTTTGATCGCATTCAACAATCTTTCATAGATCCCAAGTATCAAAGCCATGGTCCCGCCACTCACTCCCGGAACTATATCTGCGGATCCCATCAAAAAACCTTTAATAACTAAAAACGGAGCTTCCTTAAATGTGGTTTTATCCTTTTGGCTATCTCTCATTATTCTCCCCATCCCTTTTCACCGATCAAAGGAACAAATTTAAAATTGTCGTACTCATCCTGCTTGTATTCAGTCTCAGATACTCTTGTAATTTTCAGCATTTTCTGCGTTTTATCGTCTCCAACCGGAATCACTAATATTCCTCCGACTTTCAACTGTTTAATCAGATCATCAGGCACTACCGGTGCTCCGGCTGTTACAATAATTCCATCGTAAGGAGCATAGGTTGCCCAACCAAGAGTTCCGTCGCCTGATTTTAGAAGTGGCGAATATCCCTCTTCCTTCATCGCTTCTTTTGCCCGGTGATATAATTCATTGTGTCGCTCTACACTGTAGACTTCAGCTCCCAGTTCACAAAGTATCATACACTGATATCCTGATCCTGTTCCGATCTCGAGGATCTTATCTCCTTTTGATAATTCCAGCAACTCTGTTTGAGCAGCAACGGTATAAGGCTGAGAGATGGTTTGCCCCAAACCAATTGGTAATGCACTATCGGTATAAGCTCTGTGATGAAGAGCTGTATCTACCAGTTTATGGCGTGGAATCTTACCGATGGCCATAAGCACATTCGGATCTTTGATTCCTTTTTCTTTAAGTAATTCAACCAGTTTTTGTCGCGGCCGAACAAAACGACGACTTTGATTTACCATGCACCTGCCGATTTATTAATTACTCAAAGTATACCAAATTCATCTCTTATTTTTTTGACTTAATGAAGCTCTATTTAATGCGATTCTAAATTTCAAAATCGCCTGCTTTCAATTCATAAGCTATATATATTCAGAGATGGAATGGATCGACTTACCCGTTGTTCAAGTATTTATTTATGCATTGATCACTGCCCTCGCAACGGGACTGGGTGCACTGCCTTTCTTTTTTATAGATAAAATTTCTGATTCCTTTCTGGGCAAATCAAATGCTGTTGCCGCCGGGTTGATGCTTGCTGCCAGCTACAGCCTCATCTTTGAAGGCTATAATGAAAGCGAATGGATGACAATAGCAGGAATGCTTGCCGGAGTAATTCTGGTCGTTCTAGCCAACAAGTGGTTGGAAGGACGCTCCACGCCCGGCTTGGAAGATGTTGTTGGTGGAAAAAGAAAACAGATGCTGATCTTTTTGGGGATCATGACTGTACATTCTTTTGCAGAAGGTGTAAGTGTGGGAGTTTCATTTGCCAGCACGATGGAATTTGGAGCTTTTATAGCTATCGCAATTGCCATTCATAATATTCCGGAAGGTTTGGCTATTAGCCTTGTTATGGTTCCGAACGGGACTTCGCCCATGAAAGCTATCTGGTGGAGCATCTTTTCGAGTTTACCTCAACCTCTAATGGCTATACCCGCTTTTCTTTTTGTTGAAACTTTCAGAGAGTATCTTCCTTTTGGATTAGGTTTTGCTGCCGGAGCAATGATCTGGATGGTTTTCGCTGATCTTGTTCCTGAAGCGCTGGAAAAATGCAAACCTCATACTATCGGGCTCTGGGTTACCTTAGCAATACTTGGAATGAGTGCGTTTCAAGTACTTCTGGGGCATTAATCGCTTTCCTATTTTTTACATCCCTTTATAAACTTTTTGTACCAATAAATCGGACAACTCCTTAAATTTAAGTTTGTAAATTTTTCCTCCAAAAACTAACAAATGCCCTTTAAACAGAGGCTTCTTGCGCTTTTTCTATTACTATTTTTTGCTGTACCAACTTCTCTTATTGCACAAATTAATAACTCAACATTAACTGTATATATTGACTGCAGAGGTTGTGACGATGATTTTGTACGCAGTGAGATCAACTATGTAAACTTTGTTAGAGACCAAAGTGTGGCTGAAGTTCAATTGCTTGTTACTTTGCAAAGAACAGGAGGAGGAGGCTATCAGTTCACTCTTGATTACATTGGTTTAGGAGAGTTTGAAGGTGAAGATAATACCATACTGTTTATTTCGCCTCAATCTGATACTAATGAACTTATGAGAAATAGGTTAGTTAAGTATGTGAAACTAGGTCTTATAAATTACTTATCTGAAAAAGATATCATTACAGATCTGGAAGTAAGTTATGTTGGTACACAGGATAACAGAACAACAACAACTGAAGAAATTGTAGATCCATGGAATGGATGGAATTTTGAACTCGGAGCAAGTACTAATTTTAGTGGCGAGGAATCAAAAAAAGATTACCGGATTAACGGAAATTTTGAAGCTCAACGAACCACAGAAAACTGGAAAGTACGCTTTGAATACTGGCAAAACTACAGAAACAGACAGTTTGTAAATGAAGATTCTTTAGGAAACAAAGAAACAGACACATTTATAACCGAAGACCAAAATGTATATGGTTTAGTAGCCAAAAGCTTATCTGAGCACTGGACTATTGGGGGTTACGCAAGAGGAAGGTCTTCAACCCAAAATAATTTAGATTTAAGAATAGGAGCAACACCATCCATAGAATACAGTTTATTCCCCTATTCTGAATTTGCCAGAAGGGAAGTTACTTTCCGATACGGAATGCTCGCTGAACAAAATTTTTATTCCGATACAACTATTTTCAACAAAACTGAAGAATTCCTTCTTAGGCAAGAAATTTCTATTAATACTCAATTCACCCAAGCGTGGGGAGGTATTGATGGGCGAATAACCGCCGGAAATTATATGCATGATTTCTCGAAAAACAGGCTCGACTTCAATCTCAGAATAAATATGCGAGTCTCACGTCTGCTTAGTTTTTCAGCTTCCGGTAGATATTCCATAATCAATGATCAGCTATCAATCCCTGCCGGAGATGCTTCTGACGCCGAAGTTTTATTGAATCTTCGAAACCAGGCGACCTCATATAATTTTGGTGCCTCTTTTGGTTTCGAGATCAATTTTGGATCTGTTTACAACAACGTAGTAAACAGTCGGCTTTAAGTTTTAAGATTCAGAAGATAGATCTGATCCGCTTTTAAGCACAGAATTTAGTTTTTCTCCACCTCTTATTCCGAAATCTAATGTTCTGATTGGGAATGGGATCATAATATCGTTTTCGTCATATGCTTTTTTGATCGCCATAATTGCTTCACTTCTTGGTGACCAAAAATCCGGTAAGGTTCTGAAATCTACCCAAAAACGAACAACATAATTGATAGAGCTTCCGCCAAATTCTTCATAGAAAAATTCAACATCTCTGTTCTTATCAATTCCTTCAAGATTGTTAATTGCTTCCAGTGTGATTTTTCTGGCTTTCTCCAGATCATCCCCATAAGAAACACCACATTGAAGATCTATTCTTCGTTCTCCATTTTTGGTATAGTTCATAAACGGGTTCTCGTACACTTCCTTATTCGGAATGTATACAATTTGCCCTTGAGGGGTTTTAATGATAGTGTTTCTCAAGTTCAATTTCTGAACAGTTCCCAGATAACCATTACTGTCAATGATATCTCCAATACCAAACGGATGTCGAACAGATAGTAAAATACCTGAAATGAAATTCGCCGCTATATCCTGAAATGCGAAACCTAAAGCCAATCCAATTATACCTGCACCTGCAAGCAGACTGGTTACTGTTCCGTCTAGGTTCAGAACTCCTAATGCGATAAATACACCGGCACCAATTACAGCTACTCCTAAAACAGTTTGGGCTAATCCCACAATTGTTTTATTGGTAGTTACTTTATGCAGAAGTTTACCTGCATACCTTTTTATCAGACTGGCAATAAAGTAGAAAATTATTAATACCAGTATTGCTACCGCCAGATTTGGCAACATCTCAATGGCTGAATTCAACCATTCTTGTAATTTCTCAGTTATTAGGCTGTACCCTTCTTCCAAATTCATATTTTATATTCTTGTTACAAAGTTAGTCTTTATAATTATTACAATGATTTTCTAATACAAAATGTTCCAAACAATCATAAATAGCTGACTAACAATGACTTTACGCAAATATAGTATCTACTTTTTCTCTGTTTTAACCTTCGTTTTGCTTATTTCGACTTTCTCAACAGCTCAGGATTACGCGATGTCGGCCGAAGAAGTAAATCCGGTACTTATAAGTTCAACCATCCCTGATGTATCTGTGAAAAATACTGACGGTGAAAACCTGAATCTGAGAGATATCGTAAAAGATCAACCTACTATATTTGTCTTTTACAGAGGTGGATGGTGCCCTTATTGCAACAGTCACCTTGCCGATCTGAAAAAAATCGAAGATGATCTGGCCAAGGAAGGCTATAAGGTATTTGCGATCAGTGCTGACCGACCTGAGCTACTGAAAAAAACAATGGATAAAAACGAGTTGACCTACACACTTTTATCTGATGCTCCAATGACGGCTGCCAAAGCCTTTGGAATTGCTTTCAAAATGGATGATAAAACTGTAGAGAGATATAAATCTTATGATATCGATATTGAAAAGGATTCCGGATACGATCATCATTTACTTCCTGCGCCGGCTGTATTTCTTGTTGATCAGGAAGGAATTATCAAGTTTTCTTATGTAAATCCGAACTATAAAGAACGAATTGACGGCGGTATTCTTCTGGCGGCGGCAAAGGCTTTCAACTAAATTCCATGCAGCTTTTATCTTAAGGCGGACCGGTTTGGCTCGCCTTTTTTGTTTCTAGTCCTTGGCACGCTTTCTGCTTATCTTTAATGCACTATGACATCAGTAGATACTTCCCCAAAAACCGATCTTAAATCACTCACTAAAGCAGAACTGTCAGACTTTTGTTCTGAATTGGGTTTGCCCCGCTTCAGAACCGATCAGATCTTTCAGTGGCTGTACCAGAAAGGCGCTTCTTCTTTCGAAGAAATGACCAACTTGTCAAAAGACCTAAGGACAAAACTGAATGAAGTTGCTTACATAAATCGCATTCAACTTTCTGATCAGCAAAAATCTAAAGACGGTACTATAAAATTTCTTTTCAAGCTGGCTGATGAAGATAAAGACTATAAAGTTGAAGCTGTTTTGATTCCGGATTTTTACGACGATGGTGTTGCCAACAGATTAACCGTTTGCGTGTCTTCTCAGGTTGGATGTGTTTTTGGATGTGCTTTCTGTGCAACCGGAAAGATGGGATTCTTCCGAAACCTTAGTCATGGCGAAGTTGTGGATCAGGTCCAATATATCAATGAAGTTTCTTTGAAGGAATACGATAAAAAGATCACAAACATTGTTTATATGGGAATGGGAGAACCATTACATAATTATAAAACAGTAGTGAATTCTGCTTCTATTATTTCCGATCCGCTTGGCATTGAGCTTTCCCCAAAGCGAATTACCGTGTCTACTGTTGGGCTGACTAAACAGATCAAAAAACTAGCGGATGATGAAGAGCCTTTTAATCTTGCTATATCTCTTCACGCACCCAGTGATGAAAAGCGTGACAAGATCATGCCTATCAACAGTTCTATGAATCTGGAAAGTCTGGAAGAAGCCGTTCGTCATTATTACAGAAAAACAGAGCGCCCGATTACTTACGAATATTTATTATTTGATGAATTCAACGATTCCAAAGAAGACGCCCGAAATCTTGCCCGAATTGTGAAGTGGGCACCGAGTAAGGTAAATATCATCATGTACAATAATGTTGCCGGAGTAGCCTTACATCGTGCTCGTGAAGAGCGGTTAAATAAGTTCATGAAGGAACTCTCCAGAAATGAAGTACGTGCTACAGTTAGGAGAAGTCGTGGCGATGATATTGATGCGGGATGTGGACAGTTGGCAATACGCGAAGGTACTCCGCGCGGTAAGACAATTGCTAAATAACTTCTTTAGATAGTATTTCTTTTACTTTTTTTGCCCAGTTTTTCCAGTTCATTTGCTCAGAATATCTTTTTCGGGCCTGTGCACACAGTTCTTCGTACATGGATTTGTTATTCCATAGTTCAGCTATTTCATCAGCAATCTTGGACGGGCTTTCCTCCGGATCAATAACCAATCCTGTTTCTTTATGGATCACAGCTTCGGGAACTCCTCCTACATTTGAACCAATAGCCGGCAAACCATAAGAAGCCGCTTCAATAAACGACATTCCTACACACTCCGCTTTTGTTGGCAGAATGAAAAAAGTCGACTTTTGATAAAGCTCTATTAATTTTAATAATTGATCCGTGTCTTGCTTATTCAGAAACCCAATTACTTCCACATAATCTTCATCAATTTTCGGAGTGGAGCCAACAACAATCAATTTGGCTTTTATGCCTTTGCTATTTAGTTCTTTTATAATCCCAACTGCTTCCGGACCGCCTTTTTCCTCCCATCTTACTCCAACAAAAAGAAACGTCAATTCTTCTGATCTTACTCTTTCCTTAATGAGATTCTGAACCTCATTTTCAATTGGTGAGACCAGATTAGAACCGTATGATATTACTCCAATTTTTGATTCAGGAATTCGGTAATTATTCTGTGCGGATTTTGAAATCCATTTCAATGGCACCAACAGCTTTCGTGCTTTCTCAAATGCCATCCGCTCAAGTATGAGTGCATTTTTTATCGATAAAAAATGAAGATTAGAATGGCTTTGATAAAGATCCTGCAACAGCGGGAAGGTTGCATCAGTAGTTAAATAAAGCGGAACGTCTGTTTTAAGAAAAGCAACTTCAGGACTTACCAGCGAACCCAACAATACATCCGGTTTTAGTTGCTCGATCTTTTCATCCAGTTGCTTTGCATGTATTTGAGCAAGCTCTATATCATATTGAAATTTGAACAGCTTTTCGTTGCCAAACGTAAGGAATTTCCCTTTCAGCTTGGTGACATTTTTATACCAGTGATCGATCGGCCCCAGCGGGATTACCTCTCCAAACTCTCCTTTAAGCGCCTGATACATCGCAAAATGTGTTCCGGAATAAGCCCGAACATTCTGGGGATCTTCTTTAGTAATATATCCGATTTTCATCAGTCTGAATTATATGATGCTATAGATCAATCTTCCCGCCATAATTACCGCTAAAACAGCAAATCCCCATTGCAAAAATTTCCTCGGGATTTTCTGATTAAGCAGAGCTCCTCCAAAGCCTCCGATCAAACCTCCAATCGATAATGGTAAGGAAGCACCAAAATCTACAAAACCCATCGTGCTTTCTGTGATACCAATTCCTTCAGGAGTGAGTAAAGCCAGTTGAAACCACCCGGAAAACACCATGATCACCATTCCAAGTTGAGACACACTCACTGTTTTTTTAAAGGGCTGTTTGAATACGAGGTTCATTATCGGAACCATAATTCCTCCTCCGCCAACTCCGGCCAATGCAGCTACAAAGCCCCCTGCGCCCCCGGTAGTTAAAGCTGCTTTAAATCCTATCTTAGAATATTCTCTTTTAAATTCATCTCCTTTGTCAGAACCTCTTTTGAAAAGCATATATGCTGCATAAAGCAACATCAAGCTAAAAAATATGGCGAATTGTTCTCTGTCGTAATAAGGTGAGGTTATCACAAGCTTTCCTAAATAAACACCAGTCATACCAAGAACCCCTAAGAGAATTCCCTCCTTGAGAAAAAAGTTTTTCTGAATGTATTGCCTGACTGTTCCACCCAGTGCAGCTATAAAGGTGCAAAAAAGACCTGACCCAATGGTCCATAAAACCGGCTGATCAACCCCAGCTTCTTCAAACAGAAAATAAAGCACCGGTGTAAAAATTATACCTCCACCAACTCCCATTAATCCGGCAACCAGTCCTGCAACCAATCCGATAAAAATCAGCAGTTCGAATCCCATCAGATATTTATTTCTCCGATCATATATGTAATTGCACTACCTAATATTTCAGTTCTTTCACCTTTATTTCTACAGGTTAATTCTCCGACTCTTTTAGAGATCTGCCGAGCTTCCAAAATATCTTTCCCTAATTTTCTTGACCAATAAGGAGTTAGTTTTGTATGTGCAGAACCCGTTACAGGATCTTCATCAATTCCTGCTCCGGGAGCAAAAAATCTGGAGACAAAATCTACTTCTTTTCCCGATGCAGTTACAATAACCCCACGCGCATTAACTTCTGATAAAAGTCGGAAGTCGGGATCAAGATTCCGCACTTCTTCTTCAGAATCTAATACGATCATATAGTCATCAGTAAAAAAAACATGATCAGACCTGACCCCAAGAGCTTGAAACAAAACCGCCGGCGGATCAACTTGTGGCATATCATCGGTAGGAAAATCCATCATCAAGCGATCACCTTCTCTTTTAACTATTAATAATCCGCTTTTGGTTTGGAAACGAATTTCATCTTCTGCATAACCAAGATGCTCGAATAGAACGTGTGCGGTTGCGAGAGTGGCATGGCCACAAAGATCAACTTCAACTTCCGGTGTAAACCACCTTAGGTCATACTCATCTCCATTTTTAACAAAAAAAGCAGTTTCCGAAAGGTTGTTTTCCTGAGCAAGACGCTGCATTGTTTTTTCATCAAGCCATTCTTCAAGTGGACAAACAGCTGCGGGATTTCCACCAAAAATACGATCAGTAAATGCATCAACCTGAAAAATTGGGACTTTCATACCGTACTTATTTAGAGTTATCTTTGGTTACCAGAACCTAAGGTTAATTTCTCAAAAATTCCGATGAAGCTTTACCCTTCTTCATTATTAGAAAAGCTCGGCTACGAACAACTTCGTGCCGCAGCCATTGATGTTGCACAGTCCAACCAGAGTGTTGAACTACTGGAAAAGCTCCATCCATCAAATCATGAGCAAACGGTAAAAGACCTCCTTGCACAGACAAATGAAATGATGACGATCTTGCTCGATCCCGATCCCTTTCCTTTGGGTGAGGTCCCGGAAATCAGAGATCATCTCTCTCAATCCAGAGCACAAGGAAGTATCATTCCTTTAACTGCTTTTGTAGATATTCTAAAACTCTGTCAGACAACCAGACTTGTTAAGAAATTTGTCAATCATAGAAAAGAAGAGAAACCAACCTTAGCTTTAATTTGTGATCATTTGATTCCGATGAAGGAGTTGGAAGATTCTATTAAAGGAAAGGTAACTGAAAATGGTGAACTCAGAGATGACGCCAGTCCGCAGTTAAAGAGCATCCGAAAAAAACTGAACTCGAAGAAAAATGATCTTCGTTCTACCATCAATCGCTTGATGCGCCAAGCTAACAAAGACGGAATGGCTTCTGATGAAGGAGCGACCATCAGAAATGGTAGGATGGTAATTCCGATTCAGGCAGAGTTCAAAAGAAAGATTCAGGGATTTATACATGATGTTTCTGCGACAGGACAAACCGTCTATTTAGAACCGGTAGAAGCACTTCATCTGAATAATGAAATACGTCAGTTTGAAGTTGAAGAACAGCAGGAAATCGAGCGAATTCTAAAAGAGCTTACCAATCATGTACGTTCTAACTCAAACTACATCAAACAAAATGCCAGAACTTTGGCTCAAATTGATGTAATTGCAGCTAAGGCCAAGATCTCAATTAAACTGGAAGCTGAAGTACCAATCATTTCGCCGCATTTCAACATTAAGCTTAAGCAGGCGTTCAACACAAATTTGTTGCTTAAGAATCTGAGTCTTAAAAAAGAAGACAGGGAAAAAATCATCCCTCTTCATCTTGATCTTAATTCTGATGAGTTATGCCTTATGATCACAGGACCAAATGCCGGCGGAAAATCTGTGGCTATGAAGACGCTTGGTATTTCAGCTCTGATGGTTCAGTCAGGTTTTGCAATTCCTGCTGATCCGACTTCCGAACTCCCCATTTTTAACGGCTTTTTTGTGGATCTGGGAGATGATCAATCCATAGAAAATGATTTGAGTACTTTTTCATCCCGATTAAAATGGATGCAGGAAACTTTGGATAATTTCTCTCCTAAAAGTCTGGTGATGATCGATGAGGCAGCAGCGGGAACTGATCCTGAAGAAGGTGGAGCTTTGTTCCAATCCTTTATTGAACATTTGCTCAGAAATCAATGTAAGGTGATCGTAACTACTCATCACGGCTCACTTAAAGTTTTTGCTCATGAGCATGAAAAAGCGGTGAACGGCTCGATGGAATTCGATCAAGCTTCGCTATCTCCTACTTACAAGTTTAAAAAAGGAATTCCGGGCAGTAGCTATGCTTTTGAGATCGCGCAGCGGATGAAAATAAAACCTGAAGTTTTGCAACGATCCAGAACGTTATTGGGTGAGGCCAAAGATAAGATGGAATCTTTGATCACAGAACTGGAAACCAAAACTCAACAGGCAGAAGAACTAAAAGCTAAATTTCAGAACTTAAAATCTAAAGCGGAATCAGATCGGAATCGATACCTGAATAAGCTGGATGGTGTGAATAAGGAGAAGGAGAAGATCCGCCAGAAAGCACTTACGGAAGCTAAATCCATCATGGATCAGGCAAACCGTAAAGTGGAGCAAGCGGTAGAACGAATCGTTGAAGAAAAGAAGACAGGAAAAAGAGCTCTGAAAAATATTCGTTCGGGAATCGATCAGGAAAAAGCGGATATCGAGCAGTCTTTGAATGAGATCAAAGAGAAAAGAGAAGCCCGATTCAGAAAATCAGAAAAACCGCCATCCGTAGGAGATCATGTGCGTTTTCTGGATGGAAATACAACAGGAGAATTGGTAGAGATAAAAGGAAATCAGGCTGTGGTACAAGCGGATGGTTTACGGCTCAAAACCAAGTACAAAAATCTGATCAAGGTTGAAGTTCAAAAGAAAAAGAATAAACAAAAAGCCAGAAGCTCGGGAATTATTCAGGGCGATTCCAAACTCAAAGAAGCTGTAAAGCCATCCATTGATCTTCGCGGTTTCCGTACCGACAAAGCCATTGATGAAGTGATGCATTATATAGACAGAGCTGTTTTCAGAGGCATGAATCAGGTTGAGATCGTTCACGGAAAAGGTGATGGGATTCTGAAAGATCAAATTCATTCTTACTTAAATGAGCGGTCAGATATCAAAAGCTTCAAACTTGCCGGCGAGGATTTTGGTGGTGCAGGATGCACTGTTGTTAAACTGCAATGATCAATGACTCAATTATCAATTAAGAATGAGTCATTGCTGTCATTTCGAGTTGAATGAAGACAAAGTCTGAATGACCGAGAAATCTAACAGGTTAGAAACTTCGTTGAGATTTTTAGATTTCTCCCTCTGGTCGAAATGACAAACTTTTTCTTAGATAAGCAACTCTCTAAAAATAGCTACTCAACAACTACCTCGCTCCAATGCTCTGTGTCTGAGTGATTGGTTCCGACGCCGAGCGTGCGGAACCAGAAGGAAAGCCTAAGAGACGATCAGAAGTATTGTTTCTTACAACAATACTTTATATGAAAGTTATGATTGGTTTTCTCTCTCTTTATCAAAATCGGTTTTGAATATCTTATCCCAGAAAGGCATACTTACTCCAAAACCGTGGTGTTCATCTTTATAATGATGAAGAAGGTGGTGCTTTTTGATGCTTTGAAAGTACTTATTTTTAAAGGTGAAATGATGAAGTGCATAATGTCCTACATCATAAAAAAGATAGCCGAGTACAAATCCCGAAAAGATTGAGAAATGATTTCCATAACCAAAGATGAATTCGAAAAGAAGATACATTATCACATAAAGTGGAATACTTACTACCGGAGGCATTACCAATCGCAATGAATCATTAGGATAATCATGATGAACACCATGGAAGGTGAATATGATCTTTTCTCCAAATTCCGTTTTTGGTTGATAATGAAACACAAAACGATGTACCAGATATTCAAAGATTGACCAGAGTACAAATCCGGTTGCAAATAAAGCTATGAAATACCAAACTGAACCATGTTCATTTCTAAAAAAGAGAAAGGTCAAGTAAAAAATCGCCGGTATATAGAGAATAAGTGGAAACGTAAAGTGGGCTTTAGTCAAAACGTTTAGAAAACGATTCTCAAACATTTTCTCTGACTTATCTTTATTTGAAACGAACTTTTGAGACATCAACTAATTAATCGCTGTTTACTATTTCGGGTAATATACTAATAACAATAACTAGTTTTGGTTAAGTTCCTTCGGTTTCTAAAGATCTTACACCAAAGCCCTCAATTTCAGGAAGCATTACTTCGGCTTTTGTATTCAACTTTAACCCTGAATAGGGGTCATTAGATATCAAGAGGTTGCCATCAAGATCTGCGTACTCACTAAATAACGACAGAATTCCACCGGCTGTTATTGCTACCGAGCTTTCGATCATACAACCGATCATTACTTTCAGTCCAAGTTTATGTGCCTCTTCTATCGTTCTTTTTGCTTTAACAAGACTGCCTATCTTCATCAATTTTATATTAATGATATCAAACGATTCGGCTATCTCATTCAGATTTTCAGAGCCGGTAAAACTTTCGTCTGCACAAAGAGGAAGTTCTGAAAGCCTCTTCAATTCCTTAAGCTCTGATTTCATAGAAGCATGCATAGGTTGTTCTACAAGTTCGACGTTTTGAGATCTTAAGAACTCAATTTCTTTCAGCGCCTGCTCTACCGTTTCCCATCCTTCATTGGCATCAACTCTTAGTGGTTTGTCGGTAACCTGCCTGATACCTTCGATGATCTCTCTATCCTTTTCCGTGCCTAATTTGATTTTATACAGTGGATATTGATCTGCTGCTTTTATTTTTTTCTGGATGACAGGAATCTCATCCAGCCCGATCGTATAGGAAGAAACAGGACCAATATTTGACTCCCCTCCCCATAACTTCCATAGTGGTTGGTTTTGAGATTTTGCCCACCAGTCGAGCCAGGCCATTTCTATAGCTGTTTTAGCCGACTGCGGAATCTTAATAGAATAGATTGATTTGAGCTTCGTGGAAGTCTTGTCTATAAATATTTCCAGTTCTTCAGGCGAGCTTACCTGATGAAGTTCCTCAAAAGGAAATTTTTCAAAAAATTGGTTCACAGTCTCAGAAGTTTCATCATAACGAGTATTCGGGCCCGCTTCTCCAACTCCTTTTATGCCATCTCTTTCTAACGTCAAAAAGACATTTTGCGCAGATACTTTAGATCCGCGTGCTATAGTAAAGACATCTTTAAGTTTTAATTCTTTAGTTTCCCAGTTTACACTAAAGTGTGACATAACCAAATTCCTGCATAAAAATTAAATAAATATACATTGCACAAGACGCCGGGATCAAAGCATCAAAACGATCAAAAAAGCCACCATGTCCGGGTAGCAAATTTGAAGAATCCTTAACCTCAGCTTTTCGCTTTATCTTACTTTCTATCAGGTCACCAATCGGTCCAAATATTCCTATCAGAAAGATGAGTGGAAGTCCGTTCAACATGGTTATCGGAGACACAAAAGGAAGTGCATAGATCGAAACAGCTAATCCAACAGTACATCCAACAAAACCGAACAGGAATCCTTCCACTGTTTTCTTTGGGCTGATTTCGGGAGCTAATGGTGTCTTTCCAAAATTCTTTCCACCAAAATATGCGAAAACATCTCCGCCCCAGATCATAAGAACCAAACTAAGAGCCAGCGCAAAACCTTGTTCGTTTGTACCGAAACCGCGAATCAGCATCAAACATAAAAAACCTAAGGGCGCATAAATTCCTGCAAAAAAACCTGATGTTAAATTATTGAATGCACCCGGTTTTGTATTAAAGGTTTGAACCGCAACAAAGATCAAAAAGAGCCCTAACCCTGTTTCAAAAGCAAACGGCAAATAAGGGAACAACATTATGTATAAACCAATCACCAACGAGAAAATAAGATCCGTAGGAGTGCCGGCTTTCTTCAGAAGCTTAACCATTTCAAACTGAGTGAAAAGACCGATAGCTATGATTGTCAGATCAAAAGTCCAGCTTTCATACCACATAACAGACAGGAAAAAAATACCCGCGGGTACTGCAAACAATACTCTTTTCAGGAGTTCATTCAAGAATCTTCTCCTTCCTCTTCATTAGCTTTGTCAAGTTCTTCTAAGGCTTCTCGGGCTACTTTTTCAAACTCGTTAGGAACGTAGAGATAGGCGAAAGACATATCTCCCACACTTAAACTATATGAGGAATCTTGTTTGGATAAAATATTGGACGGAATTTTTAAACTAGACAAATAACTTTTCGCTAACTCTACTTCCAGTTTGGTACTGCGTTCTAATACACAAACCCAGTTTTCTATATCATTCGGCTTCGGATCACTAAACATGTTCTGCCTTCGGGTTAATTTCTGATCGGTATTTCTTTAATAAATATAAAACACCCGGAGTAACTATAAAACTTAATCCTATTAATAACCAAGGCATCTCAGAATCGGGTGATGGAGTGCTTTCTAATATTTCGGGATTTAAGCCGGCGGCAAGTACAATTCCACCATTATTAATTAAATGACCGAGCATAGCAGGGTATAAACTATCTGATGTCCAAGTCACGTAAGCCAACAACGCTCCTAAGAACATTCTGGGAAGCAAGCCTGTTATATCCAGATGAAACATCGAAAAAACTAAACTGGTAACTAAAATAGTAGTGATCAATTTTGTGGATTTTTCGAAGGCTCTGAACATGTATCCACGAAACAATAATTCTTCACAAATTGCAGGAGTGATACCTATAAATAAAAACCCTAAAATAATTCCATTTTCGGAGCTTAATAAATTACCGATAACTTCTGCTGATTGATCAGCTATTTGCTTCATAAAATCACTAACTGGAACAAAGGAATTTATCCATCCTAAAAAAAGTACAACTGGGAAGGCTACGATAAACAGCACTGCAGTTAACCCCATTTGTTGTATGAAATTTTCTCCCGTTTGAAGTCTTAAAAAACCTTTATTGGCTTTTACTTTTCTATGAAGTTTAAGTCCGATTAACGATCCGCCTGCAATCATAGTGAATTGAGCCACTGTATTTGCAAGCATCAACAGATCTGGCCTTTCCGTTAGAGAATCAATAATAGCGGTAGGGTCGGTAAGATTTTCTGCAGTACTAAGGACCAAAATGAGCTGAAGAATACCTCCGAAAACCTGAAAAGCAACTGCTGCTACAAAAACCCATATAAGCGCCATTGCCCAGTGAGCAAAGCCATTACGTTCTACCCATGGTTCGATGTTTTGCTCGTAAAAAGAATAATTATCTGCAGATGAAGTTTTATCAGAAGTCATTTATTAAGATCAGTTTAAAATAATAACTCTGTCAGGATCATAATCCCGGCAGAGTTATATAGATGTAGTAATAAGATTGGATTTACTCTTCTTCAGAAGCAAATATTTTTGCTCCGATCATACCGGAAAGAAGGTTAACGAAGCCAAGAACACCTGCGTTTATTGCAATGCCCTTTAGAACTCCTCCCATACTGGACTGATCTTCAAAGCTTTCTTCCATGCTAGTTATGATCTCATCTTTTTGTGACTCAGGAATCTGATCATTCATTTCAAACGCTCCAATCATCGTGTCGGCAAACCTCTCCATTAAAGTCGGGTCTACCAAGTTCCAAATCTGACCAATAATACCGCCAACCACTGCTGCAATGATTCCTGTAAAAAGACCAATTTGAGCACCTGTTCCTATTGGGAAAGTAATATCAAAAGCCTTCGCGTAGCTTCTAGTTGCCAAAATACCACCGATAAGCCCAATTAGACAGGTTATTGGGATAGTAAGCCCGGATATCATCATAACGCCCATTGACGGCTCAGAACCAGCAACATAATATACCAAGCCTAATCCAACTACTGTTGTTACAACCGCTACAATAATTGCAGCTTGAATTACGGATGGCCAATAATTTGGCTTCATTTCTTCATTTTCCATATTAATCCTCTGTATTTAGTTTTTTTAAAAAATTCGTTAGAAAGTAAAATTGCCGAGCTTAACCCAAATAAAGATCCGAGCAGGAATCTCGACTCGTTTGTATTCGTCCAGAATTCAAATTGGTTTCCCAAAACATCAATAAAATTTAAAATAATAGTACCAATCAAGAATCTGAAATAATATCTGAACTTTACTTTTTTAATTAGTACCAAAAAAGGCATTAAAATTACACCTGTAAAGAACGCACTATAAATTCCTATACAACGTGCACAGACTGCCATCTGGCTATTATTTAAAGCAAATGAGCGTAACGGGTCCTGATGACATAAAAAATGAAATGCTTCAAATTGAAAACTTACATAAGGCAACGAAGGATTTCCGAACAATCCCGGACCGAGAGCTATAATTACAAGAAAAAAGCTTCCAACGAAAACTATTGCATAAAGTGCTCGATTTTGGAATTCGAGTCCTAAATTCATTTCAAATGTGCTTGGTGATCTTATTCAGAAATTCATCCGGAGCTCTACACGGTCTGCGGGATTCAGAGTCCATAAAACATAATGAAACTTCACCCAACACATGTGGTGTTTTCTGATCTTGAGTAAGCACTTCATAAAATGTTTGCAACCGGACTTGAGGAATATCAAATACCATCACTTTGATCTCCATTTCTACATCGTAGTGAACAGGGATTTTATATTCCAGTTCAGAATGTATGACCGGGAGCATAACTCCATTTTCTTCCAATTCGCGATACGAAAGTCCGAAACTACGAATCATTTCTGTACGGGCTACCTCAAAATATTCCAGATATCGTCCGTAGTAAACATATCCCATCTTATCTGTTTCTCCGTAACGACTTCTCAGCTTGTGAGTGTATTCAATGAGCGGCTCTCTATCAGGAAAAGAAATGGCCACTATTTTGCAATCTCAAAAGCACCAATTGAAGAATATTTTTCAATTCTCTGCTCAATTAGCTTATTTGAGCTTAGCTTCTTCAATTTTTTCAGGCTTTTAACTATTTGAGACTTTACCAGCGCAGCTGCTTCATCATGGTTGCGGTGAGCACCACCTAATGGTTCTGGAATTACTCCATCAATAACCTCAAGTTCTTCCAGATCTTTCGCAGTAAGTTTCAGATTTGCGGCGGCTTGCTCTTTATAATCCCACGTTTTCCAAAGGATAGAAGAACAAGATTCAGGAGAAATCACAGAATACCAGGTATTCTCCATCATATAAACTTCATTCCCCATTCCGATTCCGATTGCACCACCACTGGCTCCTTCACCAATCACAATAGTGATCAATGGAACTTTAAGCATGGCCATCATTTTCAGATTTTTAGCTATAGCTTCAGCTTGTCCTCTTTCCTCAGCTTCCAGACCGGGGAAAGCGCCCGGTGTATCCAGAAGTGTAATGATAGGAATTTTAAATTTTTCTGCCAGTTTCATCAAACGGTAAGCCTTTCTGTAACCCTCAGGATTCGCCATACCAAAATTTCTGTATGTACGACTAGTGGTATCTCTTCCTTTTTGATGACCAATTATCATTACAGATTCCCCATCGATCTTCCCCAAACCCGCAACGATCGCTTTGTCGTCTGCATGATATCTGTCGCCATGTAATTCAACAAAGTCGTCTACAAAATTATCAATATAATCCGTGGTATATGGTCGGTCTGGGTGGCGTGCTAACTGAACTCTTTGCCATCTTGTAAGATCAGCAAAAATTGATTTCCTAAGTTCTTCAACCTTTTTATTCAGGCTTGCGATCTCTTTTTTAAGAATCCCGTCTCCAACAGTAGAAAGATTTTCAAGTTCTTCGATCTTTTTTTCCAGATCAGCTATTGGTTTTTCAAAATCAAGATATTGCATGAGTACTCTTTTTTAGAATTTGTTCAAATATAAACAATCAAACTAACAAGGTCAGCCTTAATGCGATTTAAAGTGCACCAAAAATACTTCTGAATTTTAAAGCCCAAACACGCCAAATCGCTTCTCTTACTATTGCCTTAGACATTTTAGAAACGCCTTCTTGTCGTTCTTTAAATACAATTGAAACTTCTTTGAGTTTGAAACCGGCTTTCCATGCTCGGAAATGAAGCTCTATCTGAAAAGCATAACCATTGGATTCTATTCTTTTCAATGGAATCGCCTCAATTACACTTCTTCTTAAACATTTAAATCCTGCAGTTGTATCAAAAATCGGTAGGCCTGTAATAGTTCTGGCATAAATATTAGCTGCATAAGACAGAATTAATCTGCTTAACGGCCAGTTAATAATACTGATCCCTTTACAATAGCGAGACCCAACCGCTACATCGCACTCTCCTGTATCAACAGCTCGTATTAATTTAAGGGCATCCTCGGGACGGTGTGAAAAATCCGCGTCCATCTCAAGGATGTATTCATAACTATGCTGAAGTGCGAACTCAAATCCCCTTACATAAGCAGTACCAAGTCCTTGTTTTGAAGCTCGTTCAATTAAATGTACTCTTTCAGGGTATTCCCTTTGTTTAACCGCCACATTTTGAGCAGTTCCGTCAGGTGAGCCATCATCCACCACTAGTACATCAACAGGGAAGTCTAATACCATCAACCGGTCTATCATCCTGACAATGTTAGTTGCTTCATTATAAGTTGGAATTATTATCAGTGCTTTCTTTTCCATCATTGCCCTTTCCCTTTTATGATGGTGAGTACAGTATTAATAAGAATTTTAGCATCCATTTTAAGCGAGATATTTTCAATATAGAAAAGGTCGTACTTAGTTTTTTCACGAACGGTGTCCAAGGAGCCTCCGTATTTCCACTTTACCTGAGCCCAACCCGTAATTCCCGGTCTTACTCTTAGTCTGCGTGTGTAAAGAGGTATTTGTTGAGAGAATTGTTTTACGAAATGAGGCCGTTCAGGGCGTGGCCCAACTAAACTCATATCACCAATTAGTACGTTTAAGAATTGTGGTATTTCATCCAGTCTCAATTTTCTTAGCCAGTATCCTACTTTTGTAACTCTTGGATCATTTTCTTTGGCCCAGGTTGGTCCGGTTTCATCTTCTGCATTCATATACATGGTTCTGAATTTCAAAATAGTAAAAGTTCTACCATTCATTCCGACCCTGGTTTGTCTGAAAATAGCAGGACCTTCAGAGTTCATTCTCACTAAAATCGAGATAATAATTACAAATGGGATAGATATTAACAAAGCAACTATTGATACAACAATATCAAGTAAACGCTTTGCCGTTTTTTCCCATAAAGGCATGGGTTCTGGAGAAACTTCCACAAGTGGCATGCCAAAAATTTGATTGGTCTTATTTAAGCCGCTCACTAATTGATAAAAATCAGGTAGTAGTTTTAGGGTTACGTCAGGAAAGTCAACTTTAGAAATCACACTTACTAAATCCTGTCTTCTTTCAGGTTCTAAAGCTACCAACACATCCTGAATCTGATGTTGATCTATAATTGATCGTATTTCATCCAAATGCCCGATTACTTCTTCGGATGAAATACCTATACTTTCATCAGGCATTTTTCCATTCACTTGTATAAAACCAAGCACCTGCATTCCTAAGGTCTTATTTCTTATCAGGTCGTCATAAGCAGTTTTAGCTGCATTACCTGTTCCAATTATTACCGTTTTATGAAGTCCCTTTCCCCTTCGAGCATAATATCTCTGTATGGTTCTTACCAGAAAACGGTTGAATGCTACTAATAATAATGTAGTACCCCAGTAAAATATAGTTAGGGATTTTTGTTCATCAACAGAAACCGCATCCCCTACCAACCCAATGAAAAATAAAAATAATACCCCTATAGACGTTGCCTTTAAAACGGTGATGAATTCATCTAAGCGAGAAATCAAGTAGAGCTTTTTATAAAGACCCGTCAATACAAATACGAACATCCAGTATATACTGACCAGCACACCGGTATTCACAAAATTCAATCCTACTTCTTTCAGAATTAAATTCAGGTCTTCACTATGATACCAATGGAACACAAACCAACTTGCCAGAAGAATTAAAAAATCCAGCAAACTTGTGAAAATAACTTCGTTATATCTTTTTAAATTGCCCAATAGAAAATTAAGCTTTCTTAGTTTTTGAATCGCTTAAAATACACATTTAAGTGTCTCGTTCATAAATATTAGACCAAATTATAGTTTGTATACTTTAAAAAAAGAAGCCGCATCCACAAAAGCCCGTTTGGGTGAGTTTAAAACAGATCATGGAGTTATTGAAACTCCCATTTTTATGCCTGTTGGTACCTTAGGAACTGTAAAAGGAGTTTCACAGAAAGCATTAATCGATCAGATTCGTGCTCAAATAATTTTGGGGAATACCTATCATCTGTATTTACGCCCCGGTAATGAGATCATGCATAATGCAGGCGGACTTCACAAATTTATGAATTGGAATAAGCCGATTCTAACTGATTCAGGTGGATATCAAATTTTTTCACTATCTGATAATAGAAAGCTTGATGAAGAAGGCGCTCACTTTAAAAGCCATATTGATGGTTCCAAACATTTATTCACTCCTGAGAATGTTGTAGATACTCAACGCATTTTAGGTTCAGATATAATGATGCTCTTGGATGAATGTCCACCTTATCCAAGCACATATGAATATGCTAAGAACTCAATGGAGCTTACTCATCGTTGGGCAAAAAGAGGTAGAAAACATTTTCTTGAGACAAATGCCCTTTACGGCCATGATCAAAATCAATTTGGTATAATTCAAGGTGGCACTTATAAAGATCTTAGAATTGAGTCCACAAAATTTATTACCGATCTGGATTTTGAAGGCATCGCAATCGGAGGTTTAAGTGTTGGTGAGCCCATCCCACTCATGTACGAAATGGCAGATCTTAATACAGATTACATACCTAAAGAGAAAGTTCGATACCTGATGGGAGTTGGAACTCCGGGTAATCTTCTGGAATGCGTTGCCAGAGGTATTGATATGTTCGATTGTGTGATGCCGACCAGAAATGCACGTAACGGTACGATCTTTACCCGAAATGGAAAAGTGAATATCAGAAACGCTCAATGGAAAGATCATCATAAACCATTAGATGAAGACTTTCCTTCAGAACTTTGCAATACTTACACCATGGCTTATATCCATCATCTTATAAAGCATAATGAGATCTTTGGACTTGTACTAGCTTCTGTCCACAATTTGACCTTTTATTTATGGCTGATGGAAAGGATCAGAGATCATATAGCTGACGATACGTTTGCAGATTGGTATCCTGAAATGGTGAAGCAAGTGGAACAAAAAATCTAAGTTATAACTCATAAACTCTTGATTTCCCTACGATTAATTTCTGTTTGGGCAATAGAAAATAGAAACTAAATTCTTTTTCATTCAGTTTTTCCATCAAGCTAAAAGCTTCGGTATACGTAACCGATGAGGTATCAAAAACTATGTTTTTGGAGATATTAATAAAATCGTTTTGATCGGAGACCCTTCTAAAATCTAAGTTTTCGGATGTAAGCTTAAGAGCGTTCTTTATGTCATTATCCAAACCATCGGGAAATTCTTTTTCCAGATTATGAAGTATAACTACTGAGTTTATTTTCTCTTGTTGAGCATCAGTGTTATTTTTGGATTTCAGAGTCAAATACTGGATTACCGTTCTTGAATTGAAAGCGAACGAAATTAGAGCTCTCGAAATAATATTATAGCTGTTTTTATAATGTTTAGTAAAGAATTGTGCTAAGCCTTTATTCATTTTCTTTAAGCTTTTCAGACTCATCTCTCGTTCACTTTCCCCTTTAAAGTGAAGCATTTTGGCAGGAGGAAAATACCTGATACTAAAATCAGTATTCTGAACCCGATAGCAAAGATCGTCATCTTCTCCATACATGAAAAAGGCTTCGTCAAAACCTTGCAACTCTTTTAAAACTGAAGTTCTCCAAAACATTCCGGCTCCGCTAATTACGGGCACCTCAGCTACTTCATTTTCATCTATCCATCCCAAATACCTTCGGCCAAATAGTCTGCTATTCGGAAGAAATTTATCCAGTCCTGAAGCTCTGAATATTCCGGTTTTAAGGTCAGGGACTGATCGTTTACTTTCTCTGGCAAAGGTTCCATCCGGATTGAACATTTTAAATCCTAAAGCCGCGGTCTTATTGGATTCATCCATATAATCCTTCAATTTTAAAAGACTATCTTCCTGAATTACAGTATCAGGATTAATTATCAAAGTATAAGTCCCTGAAGCCTTTTCAATAGCTTGATTATTAGCTCTGGAAAATCCTATATTTTCATCGTTTTTTATAATTTTGATACCTTTAAAAGCCGAGATCAGATATTCAGGAGAGCCATCATCAGAATTGTTATCAACTACAAATATCTCTACTGAAAGGTGCTTAGTAGCTTTTTGAATGGAATCTAGTAAAAGTAATATATACTCCTTTACTCTATAGTTGACTACAACAATAGATATATCCGGGTTATCAATAGATTCTTCTTTATTTAGTTCTGAAATCACTTCTTAGATAATATTCATATTTCCAAGATAGGTTACTTAACTATCACAACTTTCCCAACACCTTTTGAGTTGCCTTCGCTGTCTACTGCTACAATGAAATAAACCCCTGAACCTAAGCGATTACCATTCGAATCTTTTCCATTCCATGAAACCCGTCCTCCTGTTGTTTGAAACGAATTTACCACGGTACCATCTACCCCTAAAATTTTCACAGATGTCTCACCGCTTAAATCTTCGATAAATATTTCTTCATTTTTATCGTAATTAAAAGGATTTGGAAAAACCTTTAGCTCGTCCATTTTATTTACAGGTCTTTTGGAAATATCCTGATAACTGATCAAACCCACATCAGTTGCTATAAATACTTCGCCGGTAATATCATTTATGGCAATCGATTTAATACTGTTTGAAAACAAAGGACTGTTCTCAGTGGTGAATCTTTTTAAAATTTTACTTCCCTCAGCATTTAGTAGATAAACTCCCTGATTTGCACTCCCTATCCATTTTTCGTTTGCTGCATTAACAGCCATAGCTGTAGCATTTATATCTCTTAGTAAAAATCTGGAAACTGCTGATGTATCCTCATTTATCAACCATTGTGCCGTTCGTTCCTGAACTGATCCTTCAATAAGAATTTCAGGAAAAATAAATTTAGCAATACCACGAGCTGTACCTATCCATACCTCTCCATTATTATCCTCTATCAAAACATTGACTTTGCTATCAGGTAGATTGCCACTATTCGCTCCGGTTTGTAATTTAATTCCTACATCATCAGTCTCGTCTTCAGGATCTTTTGTATCTATTACTAATAGCCCCGTTCCACTGGATTGTGCATTTTGAAGAGGTATCCATTTTTGGTCAAAAGAATCTATAAATAGATTTTCGTAAAGATCTGATGAAGCAGCAGCACTGTTCTCTTCAAATGATTGCCAATCATCATCTCCCGGAGACTGCCTGTATAGAGGGGTATCACCATATCTGCTGACTAGCCAAACATCGTTATTGCTATCGGTTTCAAGTCCGGATATCACAGGGTAAAGTTCACTATCCTGTGGCCAACCTCTGAGCGTTGAGTTAGTTTCATCAAATAGTTTTATTTCATCGGTATTTTTATCGAACCTAACAAGCCCTGTCCCCCAACTCCCAAAGTAGTAATAATTACCTGATGCTGTGGTTTTAAAAGGCTGACGGAATACAACCCCATCGAATTCAGGAGTTATGATCTCATTATAATTTTCCCACACCCCGTTTTCATAAATATAAAAGCCTCTACTTTTATCTATTTCCTCTCTTCGGGATGAGCTTCTTGTTGAACCTGAAATAAGCACTCCATCGATAAATTTCATTCCTTCAAAGAAATTCACATAAGGTCCATCAACTGAAGAGTAAGATATATTACCATTCGAAATATCAAGAATCCCTAACCCGCTATTAATAGTACCAAATATAACTTCGTCAGAAAACGGTATCTCAGTAAGTGTTGATCCGTAATTCTCAGATAAAAAAGTGTTACTGAGCAGACCGTTTTCATTTTTATAGTAAATTCTTTCCGTTGATAAAGCTATTAAAAAACCATCGTTCGAAGAATAGTCCACAATTATATTACTTCCGAACTCTGAATTTTGAGACCAAGAACCATTTTCAAATGTGAAGTTATCTGAAGTAGTTGAAGCATATATTACATTTTGAAAAGCTCCTAATGCAATGGTTGAAGAAGACGAGTAACCATCTGAACCATTATAATTGTTCCAGCTATTAGCTGAAAAATCATCTTCCCATGCCTTAAATGCAATACCTTCCTCAGTTCCTAAATACAGAGTTTCATTATATTTGAATATAGCATTAACAGCTATTGCTGTGCTAAAATCGCCGAATTTTATATATGAATCCTTTACAAACATACCATTGAGATCATACTCAACAATCCCAAAATCTGTTGCCACAAGTAATAAGTTATCCGAAATATAAAAATCATTAATACCCTTCTGAGAAAACGAATTATTTCTCTCAATATCTGTCAGATGAGTAACCTCAAAATCCGTTGCATCTATTACATCAATTACTCCTGTTAAATATCCAACAAAGATCAATTCCATTGATTCAGAATAAGCTATTGCAGATCCATCCAATCTGGTAAGACCATCAATTACTGTAATTTTTTTAATAACTTCATTTCCATCTGCGACTAGAACTCCTCCATTCGTAGTCATCCAGATTCTTCCTTCTGAATCTTCTACTGCTCCTGAAACGGATCGAAATGAGGTATAGGCAGTCCAATCAGTCAGTGATTGTGCATTAGCTACTGAACCTATCCATAAAAAACCTAGAATTGCAAAAAATGTATATCTCATAAGTAATCAATATAAACATTAACGAAAAACTTTTAAGATTGATACACATAAAAAAACCCGATTCATTGGATGAATCGGGTTTTAGGGTAAAAAAAAGAAGGCGACGACCTACTCTACCACGAGTGCAGTACCATCGGCGCTGCAAGGCTTAACGTCCGTGTTCGGGATGGGAACGG